>Ga0207705_10000001_pt1 | contig 2061880 bp, 1998 predicted proteins | sample KBSC13metaG_FD_184314 | JGI IMG/M metagenome (GOLD analysis project Ga0207705, IMG submission 184314) | Corn rhizosphere microbial communities from Kellogg Biological Station, Michigan, USA - KBS C1-3 metaG (SPAdes) (version 2) | ecosystem: Host-associated > Plants > Roots > Rhizosphere >...
TCCCGCTGCCGGGCGACCGCGATCACATCACGACGAAACTCGAGGGGATAAGCCTTCGGCATGAGAAACATCCTTCCAGCAAGCCAAAGCTTGCAGGTCAGGAGTCAACCAAACCTTCAGCAGTCCCCACCCGTATGCGAATGAGTCTCGGTGGGATCATCCCGCTCTGCCGTTTCATGCGGTGTTGGCAGGTAGCACCCGCGAAGGCGCTGATGCAGTCCGGCGATTGTGGGAACAGGCTGGAGCAACTGTACGATCGCTCGAGATCCCGATCGTCAAGGACTATCCGGCAGTGTCGGACCCGCCTGCTGGGGCGGAGGTCTGAACTGGCTCAGGTGCCCTTCACTGCGAAGTAGATAAGCGGCACAAGGAATGGTGAATTCCATGGGCAAGCAAGATCCGCTGAGTTCTTTCGGGTTGCCGCGGACTCGGCATGGACGTCGTGTATTCTTCGCCGTCCAATGGTCGGTGGTCGTCATTGTTCTTGTCGTGCTCGCTATTGCTGTTCTCCTTCAAGGGGAGAACCAAGTCATTCTTCAAGTCGTGCTTCCGGCCGGAATTATGAGGTTTCACAGAGCTGCCCGAATGATTGTCAGCATCTAACCGGAGGCCATTTTCGGCAGGCCCGGTATCGACAAGCTCGACCAGCGGGCATCGATCCCCTGCTTGTCAACGGGCCCGGTCCTGGCCGCCGACCAGCCCGGGCAGCACAAATCCATGCGACGTGGAGGTGCACGCGCTACGGTCGTTGAGTGGCTATTGCGTATGAACCAAAGCTGGGGCGCATTCCGATTCGCCACCTGTCTCCGCAGCAACCAGAGAACCTCTGGCCCGCGAAGGCATTCGTGGGGGAGGTCGTGCCGTTTCAGGCGACCGTGTTCAAAGAGGGGCACGACGCGATCGGCGTCGATCTGCTCCTGACCGACCCGAGTGGCGCGCAGACCGTGCACCGGATGTCCGAGCGAGACGAAGGCAGCGACCGCTGGCAGGCAGATGCCCTGCTCGACACCCCGGGCGACTGGAGCTGGAGCGTGCAGGCCTGGCTCGACGAGTGGGCCACCTGGCTGCACGTCGCCGAGATCAAGGTCCCCGCGGGAATCGACGTGCAGGTCACCCTCGCTGAGGGGGCGCGCCTGCTGGCTCGCGCATCCACGGCTGCTCCAGACAACAAAGTCCTGAAGGACGCGGCCAAGACCGTCGCGAGCAAGAGCCTCGCCCCGGCGGCGCGGCTGGGGGCCGCGACCGAGCAGCGGGTCACCGACGAGATCGAGCGACAGCCACTCGCGAGCCTGCTCACCCTCAGCCTCCCGCTGACCCTTCGCGTCGAGCGCACCCGCGCCGGCGTCGGCAGCTGGTACGAGTTCTTCCCGCGCTCCGAGGGAGCGAAACGCGCAAAGAACGGCAACTGGACGAGCGGCACCTTCCGCACCGCAGCGCGCCGGCTGCCCGCCGTGGCAGGGATGGGCTTCGATGTCGTCTACTTGCCGCCCATCCACCCCATCGGCACGAGCTTTCGCAAGGGACCGAACAACTCCACCGAGGCGACTCCCGGCGACCCCGGCTCGCCGTGGGCCATCGGGTCGAAGGATGGCGGCCACGACGCCATCCACCCAGAGCTCGGCACGGTCGAGGACTTCACCGCGTTCCTCGACACGGCGAAGAAGAGCGGACTCGAGGTCGCGATCGACCTCGCCCTGCAGTGCTCCCCCGACCATCCCTGGGTGATCGAACACCCGCAGTGGTTCAGCCACCTGCCCGACGGCAGCATCGCCTACGCGGAGAACCCGCCGAAGAAGTACCAGGACATCTATCCGCTCAACTTCGACAACGATCCGATCGGCCTGCGCGAAGAGATCCTGCACATCGTGCGCTACTGGATCGGCCTCGGCGTGAAGATCTTCCGGGTCGACAACCCGCACACCAAGCCGCTGAAGTTCTGGGAGTGGCTGCTGCACGAGGTCAACGCCGAGTACCCGGAGGTCGTCTTCCTCGCGGAGGCCTTCACCCGGCCGCCCATGATGCACGCGCTCGCCCAGCTCGGATTCCAGCAGTCGTACACCTACTTCACCTGGCGCAACACCAAGGAGGAGCTCGCGGAGTACCTGGTCGAGCTTTCGCAAGGCAGCAGCGACTTCCTGCGGCCGAACCTGTTCGTCAACACCCCGGACATCCTGAGTGAGTACCTGCAGTTCGGCGGGCCGGCCGCCTACAAGGTGCGCGCCGCGATCGCCTCGACCGCCTCGCCGAGCTGGGGCGTCTATTCGGGATACGAGCTCTTCGAGGATGTCGCCCGCCAGGGCTCAGAGGAGAACGTCGACAACGAGAAGTACGAGTTCAAAGCTCGTGACTTCGCGGGTGCCGAGGCCGCGGGCCGCTCGCTCGCGCCGTATCTTGCGACGCTGAACCGCATCCGTGCCGAGCATCCGGCCCTGCGGCAGCTGCGCAACCTCGAGTTGCACTGGAGCGACGACGACTCGATTCTCGTCTACAGCAAGTTCCTCGACGGCAGGCACGTGCGCTCCGGCCGCGACGACGCCATCATCGTCGTGGCCAACGTCGACCCGCACTCGGTGCGCGAGACCACCGTTCACCTCGACCTGACGAGAATCGGCATGGATGCGGGAGCGAGCTTCGAGGTCACCGACCTGATCACGAAACAGAAGTTCGAGTGGGGCGCAGACAACTACGTGCGGCTCGATGCCTTCACCGAGCCGGTACACATCCTGCGAGTCGAGTTCCCGAAGGGCCGATGATGGCGAAGAAACCGGCACAGAAGCCGATCGGAAAGGCCACCTCCCTTCCGGAGCTGCATCCCGGGCTGGTCGCCGCGATCGCCGGCGGCAGCCATCCGAATCCACACGAGACCCTCGGGCAGCATCCCGTCGACGGCGGCTACGTCATCCGGGCCCTGCGACCGCTCGCGGCAACGGTGACCGCAGTGCGGGCGGATGCCAGCCGTATCCCCCTGACGCACCTTGCAGAAGGTCTGTGGCAGGGCTTCGCCCCCGGAAACGGCCAGGCGTACACGCTCGAGACCAGCTACGACAACGGCCCGAACTGGGTCACCGACGACCCGTACCGCTTCGTGCCATCGGTGGGCGACATCGACCTCTACCTCTGGGGCCAGGGCAGGCACGAACAGCTCTGGAAGGTCTTCGGCGCTCACTTCCGCCCACACGAGGAGGTCGCGGGCACGAGCTTCAGCGTCTGGGCCCCGCACGCGACGGCCGCGCGCGTCATCGGCGACTTCAACTCCTGGGACGGCGTCGGCCACGCCATGCGCAGGCTCGGCGACAGCGGCGTGTGGGAGCTGTTCGTTCCCGGCCTTACGCCCGGCAACACCTACAAGTTCGAGTTTCGTGCGCGCAGCGGAGAGTGGGTGCGTCGAGCAGACCCGATGGCGCGCTTCACCGAGGTGCCGCCCGCCACGGCCTCCATCGTCGGCACGGCAGCGCACGAGTGGGACGACGCGGAATGGATGCGCGCGCGAGCCACCCGCGACCCCCACAACTCCCCCATGAGCGTCTACGAGATGCACCTCGGGTCGTGGCGGCCTGGCCTCGGCTACCGCGAACTCGCCGACCAGCTCATCGACTACCTGCAGGAGCTCGCCTTCACCCACGTCGAGTTCATGCCGCTCGCCGAGCATCCCTTCGGTGGGTCGTGGGGCTACCAGGTCACCGGCTACTACGCGCCCACGAGCCGGTTCGGGCATCCGGATGACCTGCGCTACCTGATCGACCGGCTGCACCAGGCGGGCATCGCCGTGATCATGGACTGGGTGCCCGCGCACTTCCCCAAGGACGAGTGGGCGCTCGCGAACTTCGACGGGGAGCCGCTCTATGAGCACTCCGACCCTCGCCGGGGTGAGCAGCCGGACTGGGGCACGCTCGTGTTCAACTTCGGCGACTCGCAGGTGCGCAACTTCCTCGTCGCCAACGCGCTGTACTGGCTCGAGGAGTTCCACATCGACGGACTGCGGGTGGATGCCGTGGCCTCGATGCTCTACCTCGACTACTCCCGGGAGGCCGGCGAGTGGGAACCGAATCACCTCGGTGGGCGCGAGAACCTCGAGGCCATCGGCTTCCTGCAGGAGGCCAACGCAACGGCATATAAGCGAAATCCCGGCATCGTGATGATCGCCGAAGAGTCCACCTCCTGGCCCGGCGTGACCAAGCCGACCTCCGGCGGAGGGCTCGGCTTCGGCCTCAAATGGAACATGGGGTGGATGCACGACACCCTGCAGTACATGCACGAAGACCCGATGTACCGCTCGTACCACCACAACGACATCACCTTCAGCTTCCTCTACGCGTTCAGCGAGAACTTCCTCCTGCCGATCAGCCACGACGAGGTCGTGCACGGCAAGGGATCACTGCTCGGTAAGATGCCCGGCGACCAGTGGCAGAAGCTCGCCAACGTGCGCGCCTACCTTGCCTTCATGTGGGCGCACCCCGGCAAGCAGCTGCTGTTCATGGGTAGCGAGTTCGGCCAGCCGAGCGAGTGGAGCGAGGAGCGCGGCCTCGACTGGTGGATCCTCGACCAGCCCGTGCACCAAGGCCTGCAGCGCCTGGTCGGGCAGCTCAACCGGGTCTACCGCGACAACGGAGCGCTCTGGCAGCAGGACAACTCGGAGGCCGGCTTCGAGTGGCTCGAGGCGGGAGACGCCGCGCACAATGTCGTCGCGTTCCTGCGCTGGTCGAGCGATGGGCAGCCGATCGCCGTCATCATGAACTTCTCCGGCAACCCGGTGGGGCCGTACCGCATTGGCCTGCCGCGAGCTGGCGTGTGGGAGGAACTCCTGAACACGGATGCCGTCGACTTCGGTGGGTCAGGCGTCGGCAACTACGGCGCGGTGACGGCGACGGATGTTCCCTGGGCCGGGCATCCGGCATCCGCTGAGCTCACCCTGCCTCCGCTCGCGGGCCTCTGGCTCACGCTGCGCCGCTGAGACCCGGAGACGAGGCGTCAGTAGAGCAGGCTCAGTACAGCAGACCCGTGAGACGGCGTCGAGCCGCGATCACCCGCGCATCTTCTCCCCCGGCGATCTCGAAGAAGTCGAGCAGGCGGGTGCGCACGAGATCTTTGCCCGGCTGGTCGAGGGTTGGAAAGAGGTCGAGCAGGCGCGCGAACGCGTCTTCCAGGTGGCCGCCGCTCACGTCGAGGTCCGCGACGGCAAGCTGCGCCTGAACGTCTGATGGCGCGGCAGCCGCTGCCGCCCGCACATCCCCGGCCCCGGCATCCCGCAGGCGCGCGAGCAGCGACACCTGCGCGAGGCCCGCGACGGCGAGCTGGTCGCGTGGATCCTGCGCAATGGCGGTCTTGTATTCCGCGATCGCACCGTCGAAGTCGCCGTTCGACATTGCGTCGTAGGCCTCCTGGTGGTGCGGCGGAAGGGGCTCCTCCACGGGCTCGACCTCCCCCTCGGGGACGTCGGGCGCCTTGGCCGTTCCCGTCACGCCGTTCTGGGCCGCGAGCGCGGCCAACTGCTCGAGAACCCCGAGCACCTCGGCCTCGGCGATCTCGCCCTCGTACAGGGCGATCGGGCGCCCGCCGACAACGGCGGCAACGGTGGGAACGGCCTGCACCTTGAACGCCTGCTGCAGCTGCGGGTTGGACGAGACGTCAACGGTCGCGAGCACGAACTTTCCCGCCTGGGCGGTGATCACGCGGCTGAGGCTTGCCGACGGCGTTCCCATGTAGAACTCGACGACGACGGGCACGCTGCTCGAGAGCTCGAGGATGCCCGTGAAGTTGGTGTCCGTTCCGTCGAGCACCAGGGAGGGCACGGCCAGCTCCCCCGCGGATGCGCCAGCGGCAACACCGGCAGGCGTACCAGCGGGCGGAGCCGCCGGACGCACGAGGGACGACAGATCTACCGCGCCACGGAGGCTCGCCGGGGACGGTGGAACGCTGGTCACTGTTTCTCCTTCGCTGAGACGATCCCGTCGGCGTCGCCGAGCAGGACGATCTTCTGGTGGCTTCCCACCTTGGGCACATAGAACAGCAGCTGCTCACCGTAGGTCGCCACGAGTCCCTTGAGGGTCGTGTTCACCCCGGAAAGCGTCTTGACGAGACCGCTGGAGTTCAGCGTGGCTCCTGCTTCAGTGGGACTGACGGTCTCCGTCTGGTCGACACTCACGGCAACGAGGGCACCGGAGTTGTTGGTGCCGAAGGCGATGGTCGCGCCGATGCCAGGAGCGTTGGAGAACTCGACTCCGACCTTGTCGGGCATCCCTGCCTTCCTGGTCTGCTTGAACTCGTAGCCGTTGTCCTTCGCGAAGCGATCGCGAGTCGTGTCGAAATACTTCGCATATTGGCTCGATGGACCATTGAGCAGGATGTCCGCATACGCGGGGCCTACCTGGCCCGGAGGAAGCAACAGTGCCTTGTAGTCCGGCAGGAACTGCGGAGCACCTACGGAAGCGGATGCGACCTTGGGAAGCACGACCTTGGCCTCGAGCGAGACGGCGTAGATGACCTTGTAGTTGTCACGCGGGGTCTCCTGCTGGAGCATCAGCGCGAGGGGTGACACCGTCTTGTCCTTCGGGTTGACGAGAACCGTGAACACCGTGCGTGGCCAGGTGTCATTCTGCTGGGGAAGCGCGACCTCGATGTCACCGCTCGGAATGGCCGTGAGTGCGGCAACGGTGTTGTCTTTCGTGCGGATCTCGTAATTGGTCGCGCGCAGCTGAAGGGCGGCTCCCGCGAACCTCGTGGCCAGCAGCGTCGCGTCCTTGGCCTCATCCGCCTTGGCCGCGACGGTGGACACCCGGGTGACGATCTCCTTGAGCTGCGGGACCGTCACGGCCGTGGCCTGCTGGTTGTCTGTTGCGGCGGGGTCCACGGTCGCTGTCGCGGACGGCTGGGCATCTCGCTGCGCCCCGAAGAACGAGGGCAGCGCGGTCGAGGAACAACTGCTGAGAGCGAGGGAGCCTGCCAGAAGCACGGGGATCACCGCGATCATCCGCCTGCGGGCCGAGCGCCGCCCACTCGTGACCTGCGGCGGCTTCGTGCGGCGCGGCTTGTAGCTGCGCTGCTTGGGGAGCTTCGGCATCTTGGGGCTCTTACGGCGCGGACCACGGGCCTTGCGCAGGTGATACAGCGCCCACAGGTACAGCCCGAGCCCCAGCAGGAGCAGTGCGACGCCAGCGATCACGAGCGGGCCGGACCACGGCGTGCGGTTGTCGAGCGGCCAACGGATGGCCACGTCGCTTGGTGCGGCATGGGCGCCGTCCGACGCGATGATCACGGAGATGTCTTTCGGAACGTTCACCGTGAATGACAGGGGGCCATCATTGCTGTGCTCTTCCAGCCACAGGTCCGAGCCGCGCGGGTCGGGAACCTTGGATTCCTTCCCCTTGACCACTTTGCTTGTCAGGGAGTGAGTCGTGGCGTTGTAGCGAACCTTGTTGTAGCTTGCGTCGCCCGCCCAGGCATGCACATCCGCCGTGCGACCGTACGCGGCGAAGACCTTCGACGCACCGGAGATGTCAAGGGTCTGGTGCCCCTTGTTGGCATCCAGGACCGTGCCGTCGATGATGGTCAGCGGCGCACGTGAGTCCAGGCTGACGCTCGCCGTGAGGTGATCAGGACCGGCGAAAATGGTGCGCTGTGCGATGCCATAGCCGATGAGGAGAAAAGCGAGAACGAAGCTCACGATGGCAGAGATGAACCGCACGCAATAACTCCTCTCGTATCCGCCTGCCGGGTGGGCCCGGGCGAAACCGCGACTCTTCTCGGATGACCACGCGGATGACCGCACACACGACGGGTCTGACCGGTGGCGCGCGCCCGTGCCTGCGGGCAAAGACATTCCAGAATAGCGTAGCGAGCCTGAGAGCTCACCCCATCGGGCCCCTTGGCGTCGCTGACTGCTGCGGTGCCACTACTCCTCTCATCGTGCGCGAGTACCGTCCACGCTAAACTCTGTACGTTCGGCACCATTCACAGCATCCCAAACAACTTCACTCTCGGGAGACACCGTGGCCACTGACGATGAGGCTTTCACCACCGCGATGCGCGGCTACAACCGCGACGAGGTCGACAGCGCGATCCAGGACCTGCGCCGTGAGCTGATCAAGGCCAATACAGACAAGGCAGAGGCCACAAAAGAGGTCAAACGCCTCACCGCGACCGTCGAGGATCTCCAGGCCGAGATCGAAGAGACCGGGAGCCCCACCTACAGCGGACTCGGCAGCAAGCTCGAGAACATCCTCCGCGTGGCGGAAGAACAATCCACGAGACTCATCAGCCAGGCCGACATCGACGCGGAGAAGCTGCGCAACAGCGTGCAGAGCGAGATCCATGCGCTGCGCGTCGAGTCGATGGAAACGGCGGAGAAGCTCGTCGCCGAGGCTCACGAGAAGGCTGCGTCCATCGTCGCAGCGGCGCACGCCGAGGCCGCTGAGTTGATCGCGGCGAGCAAGGCAGAGAGCGAGATCGTCGCGCAGGATGCCCTGCACGAAGCAGCCGCCATCCGCGGTGCCGTCGCGACGGAGGCTGCAGAAGCCCGGGCGACCGCCAAGCGCGAGGCCGCGGCGGTGAAGGCGGAGGCCGAACGCGAGTCCGCAGAACTGAAGCTCGTCGCCGCGAGAGAGGTGAGCGAGTCACGCGAGCAGGCCGCCGCTCTCGCGAGGGAGACAGAGCAGGGTCGCGCGGAGTTCACGAGCGAAGCAGAGAAGCAGTGGGGTGACCTCGCGCGCGATGTCGAGCAGCAGCGCACCGACCTCACCCGCGAGATCGGAGAGACCCGGGCCGCGTTCGAGCAGGAAATGGCCGCTGCGCGCACCAAGCTCGACCGTGAGACATCAGCGGCACGCGCCGCTCTCGAACACGAGACCGCGGAGGCCAGGGCACATCTCGAGGAGGAGATCACGGCCGAACGCGCCCGCCTCGCCCACGACATCGATCAGCAGCGCACCGACATCGAGCGCGAGATCGAATCCCGCAAGGCCGAACTCGCCAGGGAAACGGAACAGGTCAGGGCACAGATCGCGCACGACCTCGACGAATCCCGCACCGGCCTCGAGCGCGAACGCGAACAGGGAAGGCTCGACTTCGAGGTCGAGCTCACCGCGCGCCGTGACGAGACGGAGAAGGACTTCCTCGCCAAGCACCAGGAAGCGGTCGCCCAGACCCAGAAATACCTGGACGACGCGCAACTGCAGCTCACCGAGGCGAACCAGCGTGCGGCGGAGAAGCGCCAGGAGGCCGACGCAGCAGAGGAAGAGGCACGAACCGCGGCGAAGACCATCAGGGAGAAGGCGGATGCGGAAGCGGCCGAGATCCTGTCCAACGCGGAGGCTCGCGCGAAGGCCATGGTTCGCGAGTCGGAGAAGCGCAACGCCAAACTCGTCAAGGATGCGGAGGAGAGACTCGCCCAGATCAAGGTTGAGCGCGAGGCCGTGGCGGGATACTTTGAGAGCCTGCACTCGGTATTGAACCACGCAGAGAAGGTCACGAGCGAGAGCTGATTATCGAACGCCGAATGTCTGAGCACCCGAGACCCCAGCGCCTCACGAGACAACGCCTCACGAGAAAGGGATCGCGGTGAAGATCCAGAACGCGTTCAGATTCGGGCTCCTCGGCGGGCTCGGTGTGCTCGTGGCGCTCGTCATCGGCGGCGCCGTCGCCACCCTCTCGACGATCCTCACCTATATCGGTGCAGCGCTCTTCATCGCCCTGGGCATCGACCCGGCCGTGTCCTGGCTGGAGAAGCACAAGTTTCCTCGCTGGACGGCGATCATCACCGTGCTCATCGGCATCCTCGCGGTCGTTGCCGGTCTCGTGCTCTCGGTCGTTCCGGTCATCGTGGACCAGACCAACCGACTCATCGCCCAGGTGCCCACCGTGGTCAACGCGGTATCCGATCCTCATCTGGTGCGGAACATCCAGGCCACCCTACCCGACTTCATCGATGTGCAGGCGGTCGTCGATGCGATCGTCAAGTTCTTCCAGGACCCGCAGAACCTCACAGCAATCGGCGGTGGCGTGCTCCAGGTGGGGCTCGGCATCGCGAGCGGCGTGGCCGGAATCGTCATCGTCCTCATCCTCACGCTGTACTTCGTCGCATCACTGAACGGCATGAAGCGCGGCCTGTACCGCCTCGTTCCCGCATCGAAGCGTGCGAGCTTCGCGGACCTGACCGAACAGATCAGCACCGCGGTCGGCCGTTACGTCATGGGGCAGGCCACGATCGCCCTGTGCAACGGCATAGCGAGCTTCATCTTCCTCACCTTCATCGCCAAGGTGCATTATTCGGCGCTGTTCGCCTTCATCGCCTTTCTCTTCGCGCTCGTGCCGCTCGTGGGAACCCTGTCCGGGTCCATTCTGATCACGCTCGGCTCGCTGCTCTTCGGCGGCCCGGTGACCGCGCTCTGGGTGGCCATCTACTATCTGGCCTACATGCAGGTCGAGGCCTACGTCATCAACCCGAACGTCATGAACCGCGCGGTCAAGGTGCCGGGGGCGATCGTCGTGATCGCCGCTCTCGCCGGTGGCGCGCTCCTCGGCATCCTCGGGGCGCTCATCGCCATCCCGTTCGCTGCTGCGGTGCTCCTCATCGTCAACCAGGTGGTCATACCGCGCCAGAACGAACTCTAGGCGAAACCTACGGCGTCCACTCGGTGGGCAGCGGGAGTGCGGCCGGATTGAGCCGCGCGACCACCTCGCTGAGCACGCGCCTGGTCTGACTCTCCCCCACCCACAGGTGCCTGCCATCCGGAACGTTCACGAGCTCGATCTCCGGCACGGACGCAAAGCGCTCGGCCGCGGCCTCGGGGCGCAGGTAGTCGTCGAGTTCGGGGATGACCGCGACGAGCCTGGTACCGGCGCCCGCCCACGCGGCGACTTCGGCATCCGTCGTGCGGTGCAGCGGAGGCGACAGCAGGATGGCGCCGTCGACCGGATGCTCGAGGCCGTACTTGAGAACGACCTCGCTACCGAACGACCACCCGAGCAGCCATGGATGAGGCAGCGCCCGCTGGGCCACGAGCTCCATCGCGGCGGCGAGATCGAAGCGCTCGGCCTCGCCCTCGCCGAATGTGCCCTCGGAGGTTCCCCGAGGGGACGACACGCCCCGGAAGTTGAAGCGAAGTACCGCGAGCTGCGCGAGGGCCGGCAGCCTCGCTGCGGCCTTGCGGATGATGTGGGAGTCCATGAATCCGCCAGCGGTGGGCAGCGGATGCAGGGTCACAAGCGTGGCGACCGGCTCTGTATCGGCAGGGAGAGCGAGTTCCCCGACGAGGGTGAGCCCGTCCTGGGTGTGAAGCTCGATGTCTTCCCGCCGAGCCGGAAGCTCAATGCCCGCCCTGATCTCCATCCGCAACTCCGTGCCTCTCGTTACTTGATGCGCCAGCAGTGCGCGTGCCAGTGCCGTCTCGCTGCGATGTCGTCTGCCTCACCCATGAGCCCATCCGCGCGCCAGGCGACGAGGTGCGCGGTGCCCGGAGTGATCTCCTGCCCACAGCCCGGGCAGGTGTAGTGCTTCACAGCAGCAGTCGCGGCGAGGGGCTGCACATTCCAGAGCCCGTCGCGCTTCGTCTCGGTGTGCAGGCGCCCGTAGAGTGCCCGGCTGATGTCGAAAGCCTCGTCGTCGTCGCGATCAGCACCCAAACGGGAGCGTCGCGAACGATTGGACCTGGGCATGCACCCAGCTTATGTGGAACCGCCGAAAGGGCGGCCTCAGTACCAGCCCTTGGCCTGGCTGTGGCTCCACGCGCCACACGGGGTGCCGTAGCGGGCCGCGATGTATCCGAGGCCCCAGGTGATCTGGGTGCGCGGGTTGGTCTGCCAGTCTGCCCCGGCGGAAGCCATCTTGGTGCCCGGAAGCGCCTGGGGAATGCCGTAGGCCCCACTGATCGGGTTGCCCGCGTAGACGTTCCAGTGCGACTCGCGGTTGTACAGGGCCACGAGGCAGCTGTACTGGTCTTCGCCCCACCCACGAGCCATGACCAGCTCGTGTCCGATCGCCTGCGCACTACCCGGGTCGGGGATGCCCGCCGCGGGAGCAGGAGTCAGGATGCGGACGACCTGCTTCGTGACCGTGTAGTCATCGCGGAGGATGGCCACCGCCGGCTCGCCCGTGATGGTCTTGCCTCCGTCGGCAAGCGAGGAGACGACGAGTCCCTGTGAGGATCCCGTTCCCGCAGCCTGCTGCGGTTCGACCGCGGCCATGGCCTGCGGGTTGGGAGCGATGACGGCAAGCGCCATGAACGCCGCTGCGGCAAAGAACGCGAAGGCGGAGACGATGCCGCGATTGCGCAATCGCCATCCCCGAGTAACGGCCACGGCCCCGGTCTCCGGTGCCTGAGGCGAGATATCTCTCCTGTGCCTACCCACGATCAGACGATTTTAGCCGAAAAGGACATATCTTGCCCCGACTGGCTAGCGGACGGCCAGCATCACGTTCACGACGGTGTCGAGCAGGAGGTCGACCTGGACCTCCCGATAGCCACCCTTCTTCGGGCGGAACGCGATTGTGCGCACCTCTTCGACGTTGAGCGCGGAGCCGTCCTGGAAGTAGCTGACGAGTCGGTCTGCGAGCGCGTCGACATCCTTGCGGTGGTAGCCGTCGCTCAGGAAGCTCACGCGATCGAAGCGGTGCCCCGCCGGACGGGACAGCCTGTCAAGGATCTCCTGAGCGGTCGACCGCGCCTCGGTGAACCAGGCTTCGTCACCGCGTTGCTCTACGGCCTGTTCGCGTTCCCTGCTGGCAAAGGCATCTTCGAGCCGCTCGAGGGCGGCGTCGACGTGCACGGGTGAGTAGCCCCCCTTCTGCATCCCGAAGGAGGTCGTGCGGATGCTCGCGGCCGTGATCACGGAGCCTGCTGGCGTCTCTGCGGAGTACGCGCGGCGGGCATCCTCGAGGAAATCCTCGACCTGGTCGATGTTGTAGCCACGGCGGGACTTGCGGGTGCGCGGGAATGTTGTGCTCACGACACCATTCTGCACTACCCTTCCTGACGCTCCGCTCAGTGACGCGGGAGGCCCGTGACCTATCTGCCGAAGATGAGGAACAGTGCGTACGCTGCGGCGGCGCTCGGCAGGATCGAATCGAGCCGATCGAGGAAACCACCGTGGCCCGGAAGCCAGGTGCTGATGTCCTTGATGCCGAGGTCGCGCTTGATCAGGGACTCCGTGAGGTCACCGGTGGTCGCTGTGAAGGCGATGACCGCGCCGAAGACGAGTCCGAACCAGGCGGGCTGCTGAAGCATGAACACCGAGAGGATCACACCACCGATCATCGCGACGACGATGGACCCGGCCAGTCCCTCCCAGGTCTTCTTCGGGCTGATCTTGGGCGCCATGGGGTGCTTGCCGAACAGGAGTCCGCTCGCGTAGGCCCCTGTGTCCACGGCGATCACGAGGATGAGAAACGCGAGCGTCCACCACTCGCCGCCCTCTTTGCTGTCGAGAAGCACCGCGAAGCTCCCCAGGAACGGCACATAGATCTGCACGAGGGCACCCGCCGCGAGATCCCGACCGACCTCGCGAGCGCTCCCCCGATGTGCCGGAACGGCCAACTCGGCGATGCGCCACAGCGTGACCACCAGGATCGCGCCGAGCAGCACGAGCCAGTGGCCGCCGTCGTTGAGGTAGAAGGCCGCGGGCACCATCGCAACCGCGGCGACCGCGGTCGGCCAGCGCGGAACATCCCTGCCCGCGTAGCGCAGTGCACTCGCCAGCTCGAACGCCGTGAAGCCGATGACCGCCCCGGCGAAGATCATGAACAGCCACTTGTAGACGATGAGGCTGAACAGCATGAGCAGACCGAGCCCGAGGCCGATCAGGATCGCCAGAGGAAGGTTGCGACCGGTGCGCGCCTCGATCTTCTCATTGGCCGCGTCGATGTGCGCCCTCGTGACCTTCAGCTCAGCCTGGAAGTCGTTCTTGAGCGCATTGGCACGTGCTTCAAGCTCAGCTCGTCGTGTGAAGAACCGTCTACCGCGCGTCGGTGAAGGGCGCTCCTCGGATGGATCTGTCATCAGACCTCGAGAAGCTCGGCTTCCTTCTTCTTCACGGCGTCATCGATCGCGTCGATTGCGTTCTTCGTGATGACCTCGAGTTCCTTCTCTGAGCGCCCCACCTCGTCGTCGCCGACCTCGGTCTTGAGCGCGTCGAGCTCGTCCTTGGCCTTGCGGCGGATGTTTCGAACAGACACGCGGGCATCCTCGGCCTTTCCGCGCACGATCTTCACGAAATCGCGGCGGCGGTCCTCGGTGAGCTCCGGCAGGGTCACGCGCACGATCGTGCCGTCGTTGCCGACATTGGCGCTGAGGTTAGGCGCGTTGACGATCGCGCGCTCGATGTCTTTGAGCGCGCTCTTGTCGTATGGCGTGACGACGAGCACGCGCGCCTCCGAGTTAGTCAGGCCGGCGAGCTGCCCGAGAGGAGTCGCCGTTCCGTAGTAGTCCACCATGATCTTCTGGAACAGGGCGGGGTTCGCGCGACCGGTGCGTACGTTCGCGAAGTCGTCCTTGGCGGCCTCGAGAGACTTCTGCATCTTCTCTCGTGCCTCGGCCAGTACATCGGAAATCACAGGGGCTCCTTCGGTGTTGTGCTACCGCTAGGTAGTTTACTGGGCTGCGCGAGGGCTAGTTCGAGACGAGGGTGCCGATGCGGTCGCCGCGCAGCGCCGCGGCGACGTTCCCCTCGGGCTCCATGCCGAAGACCACCATGGGCATCTTGTTGTCCATGCACAGGCTGAACGCGGTCGAGTCGACGACCTTGAGTCCCTTCACGAGCGCCTCCTGGTAGGTGACCTCCTCGAGCTTCCAGGCGTTCGAGTCCTTGCGTGGGTCGGCGGAGTAGACCCCGTCGACGCCGTTCTTGGCGACGAGCACGACATCCGCACCGATCTCCAGCGCACGCTGCGCCGCCACGGTGTCCGTGGAGAAGTACGGGAGGCCTGCGCCCGCACCGAAGATGACGACGCGGCCCTTCTCGAGGTGCCGTTCGGCACGGCGCGGGATGTATGGCTCGGCCACCTGGGTCATCGAGATGGCGGACTGCACACGGGTCGCCGCCCCGGCCTGTTCCAGAAAGTCCTGCAGCGCGAGGGCGTTCATGACGGTGCCGAGCATGCCCATGTAGTCTGCTCGCCCACGGTCCATGCCGCGGAGGGAGAGCTCGGCGCCACGGAAGAAGTTGCCCCCGCCCGTGACGATCGCGATCTCGACATCCCCGGCCACCGACGCGATCTCTCGCGCGAGCGAACTGACCACGTCCGGATTCACGCCGAGTTGGCCGCCGCCAAAGGCTTCACCCGAGAGTTTGAGGAGAACCCGTCGTCTGCCGGTTTCTGATGTCATGGTCTCTCCTTGGGTTCGGCTCGTTACAGATTATCGTTCAGGCTCGACAATGGGGCCCGGTCGCTGACGCGATCCGGGCCCCATTGTCATGAGCGGATGTTTCGGTTGGCTTACGCGCCGACCTTGAAGCGAACGAACTCGCTCACGGTGAGGCCCGCATCCGACAGCACCTTGCCCACGGAGAGCTTGTTGTCTTTCGCGTACTCCTGCTCGAGCAGGGCAACCTGCTTGATGAACGCGGTCAGACGTCCCTCGATGATCTTCGGCAGGGCAGCCTCGGGCTTGCCCTCGCCGCGGCTGATCTCCTCGACGATGCGACGCTCGTTCTCGACGTCGGCCTCCGGGATGTCCTCACGGCTGAGGTACTGCGGGTCGGCAAACGAGATGTGCTGGGCCACGCTGCGCGCGGTGTCTGCGTCATCGCCGGAGTATCCGACGACAACGCCGACCTGCGGCGGCAGATCCTTGTTGGTCTTGTGCAGGTAGATCGCGAACTTCTCACCGGAGATACGGGCAACGCGACGAAGCTCCATCTTCTCGCCGAGGATCGCGGCCTCGTCACCGATGAGTTCGGCAACCGTCTGGCTGCCCGCTGGAGCGGTTAGCGCCTCCTCGACGGTCGACGCTCCGGCCGCGGTGACGGCGTCGAGCACCTTGTTACCCAGGGTCACGAACTTGTCGCTCTTGGCGACGAAGTCGGTCTCGCAGGCGAGCTCGATGAGCGTGGTGGTGCTGCCATTCTCCTTGGCAGCAACGAGTCCCTCACTCGTGGAACGGTCGGCGCGCTTGGCGTTGCCCTTTGCACCCTTGAGGCGCAGGAGCTCTGTGGCCTTCTCGAGGTCACCGCCGGCTTCGACGAGGGCGTTCTTCGTCTCGACCATGCCGGTGCCGAGGCGCTCGCGCAGGGTCTTGAGGTCTTCCAGGCTGAAATCTGCCATCGATAATCCTTACTTTGCGTCCGCTGCTGCTGCAGCGTCAGTCTTCTTGGCCGCGGGCTTTGCAGCCGCCTTGGCCGGTGCCTTCGGCGCGGCCTTGGGTGCCGTGGTCTCCTTCTCGGCGACTGCAGCATCCGCTGCGTTCTTCTCGACGGGAACCTCGGCGGCGACGACCTCTGCCACGGCCTCAGCGGCCGCGGGGGTCTCGGTGGCGGACTCGACCAGGCCGTCGACGGCCTCGACCTTCTCGGCCTCGGTCGCAGGGGTCTCGGATGCGGCAGTTTCAGAAGCGCCGAGCAGCTCGGCCTCCCACTCTGCGAGGGGCTCGACAGCGGAGACGTTGCCCTCTTCTGCCTTCTGGTGGCGCTGGATGAGGCCCTCTGCGGCAGCATCCGCGACAATGCGCGTCAGCAGGCCGACGGAACGGATCGCGTCGTCGTTACCCGGAATCGGGTACTGCACCTCATCGGGGTCACAGTTGGTGTCGAGGATGGCGATGACCGGGATACCGAGCTTGCGCGCCTCGTCGATGGCGAGGTGCTCCTTCTTGGTGTCGACGATCCAGATCGCGGACGGGGTCTTCGAGAGGTTGCGGATACCACCGAGCGAGCGCTGCAGCTTGGTGAGCTCGCGGCGCTGGATGAGCAGCTCTTTCTTGGTGTAGCCCTTGGTCGTGTCGTCGAAGTCGACCTCTTCGAGCTCCTTCATACGCGCGAGGCGCTTGGAGACGGTCTGGAAGTTGGTGAGGAGGCCACCGAGCCAACGCTGGTTGACGTAGGGCTGGCCGACGCGCTGGGCCTGCTCCGCGATGGAACCCTGGGCCTGCTTCTTGGTGCCGACAAAGAGGATCGTGCCGCCGTGGGCGACGGTCTCCTTGACGTAGTCGTACGTCTTGTCGATGTAGGCAAGCGACTGCTGCAGGTCGATGATGTGGCTGCCCGAACGTTCGGTCAGGATGAAGCGCTTCATCTTCGGGTTCCACCGACGAGTCTGGTGTCCGAAGTGAACGCCGCTGTCGAGCAGCTGGCGGATGGTGACAACGGCCATTGCCGTCTCCTTTTCTGGCACCGCCGCACGACCTCGCGGAGGCAGTTGCGGTGCACACTCAGTTGTTATCGCACCGGTCGGTGCGAATCCTGGTGCCCGGCCCGCCTCCGACCCGGCAGAATACTGCTTTCGCAGATTCGACTGGGACTGAGTGGATGCGTGGCGTGCTGTGCCATTCATCATGGCTTTGCACAACGGACACGCGTAGTCACCCCGTGCAAACGGGATGCTTCCAAGAGTCTAGCATCCCGGGGCCGGGCGTTCTGCGCGTTCGCGCCATGCACTAGCGCGCTCTTCTCCTCCACCGCAGCGCGGCGCTGTCGCGGTTCCACAATTGCGCCAGATGCGTGTCGCGAGTGGTCGGAGCCAGGCATCCTGTATCGCGTGTTGCTCCCGTTGCTCCCCAGACCGGCCCGAATCATCGGCCTGGCATTGCTCGCGCTGGCTGTGGTCGCGGTCTCCCCCGCGCAGGCGTCGGCGAGTGAGCAGTCTCGTGCGGGAGCAACACCCCACTGGGCATGGCCGATTGTGCCACCGAGGGTCGTACTGCGCGCGTTCACCGCACCGGAGACCGCCTACAGCGCGGGCCACCGCGGCATCGACCTGGCTGCGTCGACTGGCGCGACCGTGTATGCGCCAGCCGACGGAGTCATCCACTTCTCCGGGGTTGTCGTCGACCGCCCAGTGCTCTCGATCGAGCACGCGGCCGCGCTGCTGTCGAGCTTCGAGCCCGTGACATCGACGCTGCCCGCCGGGACGGTCGTGCACCGGGGCGAGCCCGTCGGTGTCGTCGCTGCGGCAGGCGGCCACTGTGCGTCGTCCTGCCTGCACTTCGGGGTGAGATTGCACGGGCAGTATCTGTCCCCGCTCAACTTTCTCGGCGGCATCCCTCCGCCCGTGCTGCTGCCGACGCGCGCGTTCCGGTGAGCCCGGCGTCACATCGTTGTGGCTGCGGTTCCGAAGCCGCGCTCAACCGTTCGATGGATACCCGCCCGAGTGGTGCTGGTTAGGCTGATTCGCGTGACAGACTCCACCGGGCCGGAGCTTGGGAGAGCTCGCGTCCACACTCCACTGACTCCGATCTTCCTCGGGCTGCAGATCGGGCTGCACGGCATCTTCATCGCTCTCGCCGCGTTCGTGGTGGTTCGCGCGACCATCGCGCCGGGCCACGAGGCTCCCTGGACCATCGCGCTCGGCATCGTTCTGCTCGCCGCCTACCTCGCCGGAGCATTCATCGCGCGCTCCGCGAGCACGCCGTGGGTTCCGAGAGTGTGGCTCGCGGTGCTGACGGCGATCGTTCTCGCTCTCCTGGCACTCACCCCGGACGCGACATTCCTGGTCTTCCCCCTGTTTTTCCTGCAACTCCACGTGCTGCCGTTCCGCTGGGCGATTCCCGTCACGCTTGTGACGACGGCGGTCGCGATCGTCGCGTTCGCGGGCCACAACGGATGGACGGTCGGCGGAGTGGTCGGACCGCTGATCGGCGTGACGGTTGCCATCGTGATCGGCCTCGGTTATCGCGCGCTGTACCGGGAGGCGCAGCAGCGACAGCTGCTCATCGACGAGCTCCTGGCCACCCGCGAAAAGCTCGCCGCGCGCGAGCGCGAGGCTGGCATGCTTGAGGAGCGATCCCGACTCGCCCGGGAGATCCATGACACGGTCGCGCAGGGTTTGTCGAGCATCCAGATGCTGCTGCACGCGGTCGAACGCGAGGGTTCCGGCTCGGGGGCGCTCGAGCACATCAGGCTCGCGAGAGAGACCGCGGCGACGAATCTTGCGGAGGCGAGGCGATTCATCCGGGAGCTCACTCCCCCGGCCCTGGAACAGCAGACGATTGGTGCGGCCCTGGCCAGGCTCGCCGCCGCCGACGTCAGCGATTCGCTCGCGGTGAGCTTCCATGTGAGCGGCGACCCTGTGGAACTGCCGATGAGAATCGAGACCGCGCTGCTGCGCATCGCGCAGGCGACGCTCGCGAACGTGAGGCAGCACGCGGACGCGGAGCGTGCGGAGATCACGCTGAGCTACCTCGACGACTGGGTGGGCCTGGACATCGTCGACGACGGCAAGGGCTTTTCGCCTCATACGGTCGGCAAGGCGGCCTCCGACCGCACCTCGTTCGGCCTGATCGCGATGCGCCAGCGCGTGGAGCAACTGGGTGGAACACTCACCATCGAATCGCGCCCCGGCTCGGGGACCGCAATCGGCGTGGGCTTCGACCTGACGGAGGGGCCGGAATGATCCGCCTGCTGCTTGCCGACGACCATCCGGTGGTCCGTGCCGGGCTACGCGCCCTGTTCTCTGCAGAACCGGACATGGAGGTCGTTGCCGAGGCGGCCACTGCGGATAATGCGGTGCGCGCCTGTGCCGGAATCGACGTCGACCTCGTGCTCATGGACCTGCAATTCGGATCGGGAGAGAGCGTTCAGGGAGTCGACGCCACCCGGATGTTGCGGGCCGCCGAGCGCGCACCGCACGTTCTGATTCTCACCAACTACGACACCGACGCCGACATTCTCGGCGCAGTCGAAGCCGGAGCGAGCGGATACCTGCTCAAGGACGCCCCACCGGAGGAACTGATCGCGGCGGTTCGGGCGGCTGCCGCGGGCGAAAGCGCGCTCGCCCCGGAAATCGCCGACCGTCTCAGCTCCCGGGCGCGCACGACCGAGCAGGGCCTCAGCCTGCGCGAGGCCGAGGTGCTCGGGCTCGTCGCCGAGGGCAAGTCGAACCGGGACATCGGACGTGAACTGTTTCTCAGCGAGGCGACCGTGAAGTCTCACCTCGTGCACATCTTCACGAAGCTTGGGGTCAGTTCCCGGACCTCCGCCGTGGCGAAGGCGCGTTCCACCGGGGCTATCCGCGCCTGAGGGCTCCGGTACGCCGGCCTGACCGTAGCCGATTCCAACTTTCGGACGATGAACCGGGCGCGTGCATTCGCGAGAGTCGAGTCATGAAGAAACTCTTTTATGCAGCCTCCGTCTATCTGGTGCTCGGGCTGGCATCCGGCCTGTTCTACCGCGAGTTCACCAAGGCGAACGGCTACACCGCCGCGGACGGTTTCACTCAGCTTTCGGTCGTGCACACTCATCTGCTGACGCTCGGGGTCATCGTGCTGCTCATCGTGCTCGCGCTGGAGAAAGTGTTCGGGCTCTCCCGCAGCCCCCTGTTCGGCTGGTTCTTCTGGCTGTACAACGTGGGCCTCGTCATTTCGAGCGGCACCATGGTGGTGAACGGCGTGTTGCACGTGCTCGGCGAGAGCAGCAGTGCGGCACTCGCGGGAATTTCGGGGTCTGGCCACATCATCCTGACCGCGGGGCTGATCCTGCTGTTCGTTGCCCTTGGCAAGCGCGTCCTGGAGAAGCCCGCCGCCGAACTGGCCTGAGCGCCCCTCTGCACGGCCTCGACCCACCCGCGTGACTATGCGTGCAGCTACGCGCGCGGGTGGGCCGAGGCGTAGCTGGCCTTGAGTCGTTCCGCCGAGACGTGGGTGTAGATCTGGGTGGTGCCGAGGCTCGCGTGCCCGAGCATCTCCTGCACGGCGCGCAGGTCGGCTCCGCCGTCGAGGAGGTGGGTCGCGGCCGTGTGCCGCAGGGCGTGGGGCCCGGACGGGCCGCTGCCGGGCAGCCGTGCGAGCAGCGATGACACGAGCGTGTAGACGGCGCGGGTGCCGACGCGTTTGCCCGTGTGGCTCAGGAACAGCGCGGTGCCTTCCCCGGGGGCACTGCTGGCCGCGGCGTCGGTCGCCGCGTCGAGAAGAATCGGCCGTGCGCGCTCGAGGTACTCCGTGATCGCGTGCTGCGCGGGAGCACCGAACGGTACGACTCGTTCCTTGGACCCCTTGCCGAGCACTCGCACGGTGAGCCTGCCTAGGTCCACGCTGGTGACATCGAGGCCGGTGAGTTCGCTCACGCGCAGCGCTGAGGCGTAGAGCAGTTCGATGATCGCGAGATCGCGGAGGGCTTCGGCGCGGGCGGTGGCCGGGTGCGGATGGGCCGTGTCGCCAGCGTTGTTGGTTTCGGCAACGTCGTGCGCCCGGTGCGCGAGGTCGTCGAGGATGCGTTCGATCTGGCCGCGGGTGAGAACGCGCGGCAGGTGCTGGTCGACTTTCGGCGCCCGCAGGCGCGAGGCGACATCCGTCTGGACGGCCCCCTCGCGCAGCAGCCAGCCCGTGAGGCCGCGGGCAGCGGCGGAGCGCCTGGCCAGCGTCGACTTGGCGAGGCCGGCCTGGGATCCGGCCCAGACCCAATCGCGCAGGAGTTCCAGGGTGATCCCGTCGACCTCGGTCACCCCACTGGCGTGGGCGTAGTCGAGAAGACTTCCGAGGTCTGAACGATAGGAGCGGATGGTGTTGCCGCTGAATCCGCGCTCGGCGGAGAGATAGACGGTGAAGTCCTCTATCGCTCGTTGCAGCTGCACCCCTCTATCGTCGGGCTCCGCGGGCGGATGCGGCGCATTCCACCTCGCGAGTCTGCTTCGCGCCGCGACCCGACGGCACCTTCCGCGCATTGCCTTTCTGCTTTCCGGGGCTGACCCTCATCGCTTCGCCACCCAGCCGCCGTCGCGTTCGACCGCCGTGCCGTCGAGTTCCAGGGCGCCGAGAACCCCCTGCACCTCGGCGATCGAGAGACCGGAACGCCTCGCCACCTCCTCCACTGGTCTCGCCGCCCTCGGCGCGAGGGCGTCGAGCACTCGCGTCTGTCGCGGGTCCCCACCGCCCGCGCTCCGCTGCGAGCCCTCCGGGCCCGATTGCTCGCCCGGACTGGCGAGGGTCTCGTCGTCGAGAGGCACCAATTCCGCCATCTCGTCGGGATTTGTCACGCAACGGGCATCGAAATCGCGGATCAGCCGATGGCATCCTGCCGAGGCCGCAGAGGTGACGGGCCCCGGTACCGCACCGAGCGGCCTGCCGAGGGCAGCGGCGTGGCCCGCAGTGTTGAGCGAACCCGACCGCCATCCGGCCTCGAGCACGACCGTTGCACGACTCGCCGCCGCAATTAAGCGATTCCGCTGGAGAAACCTCCACTTGGTGGGTGGCTGGCCGCAGGGCAGCTCAGAGACGACCGCGCCCGCCTCCACGATGCGCGTGAGCAGCGCCTCGTGCCCGCTCGGGTAGAAGCGATCGACGCCGCCCGCCAAGAAGGCGATGGTCTGGCCGGAACTGGCCAACGCCGCCCGATGGGCCATTCCATCGATTCCGTAGGCGGCCCCGGAGACGATCGTGTAGCCGCGGTCGACGAGACCAGCCGACGCCTCCATCGCAACGTGCTCTCCGTAGCCGGTGGCCGCTCTCGCCCCGACCAGCGCGATCGACCGCTCTGCCGTGGCGAGGGTTGACCCGTTGCCTCGCAGCCACAGCGCGATCGGCGCATGGTCGCCGAGGTCGGCGAGTCCCGCGGGCCAGACGGCGTCGCCGGGGACGATGAGTCGCACGGAGTAGCGTGCGGCCTGCTTGAGCGCGACGACCGCCGCGCTGGAGGTGAGCCTGGGCATCCAGCGCTCGAATGCCTTCGCCAGTTCTTCGTCGTCCAGAGCCTCCGCACCGGCGGCAGCGAGCGCTGCTGACACGCGGTCGACGGGCCAGCGCTCGACGACCGTGGCCAGCGCATCCGCCGCACCGAGGGCGGCGACGAGGATGCCAGCCACCCGATCACCCGGCTCCGCGATTCCCGTCCAGCTCGCACGCGCAAAGCGATCGGGAAGTTCCGCGGTGGAAAGTTCCTCGCCCGCGACCGCTCGCACAAGCGGTGCGACCACCGCTTCTTTCAATCCGAAGATCGTCATGACATAGCCCTTCTGAGATACAGTGCGCGACCGACGTGGTCGGCGTTCGGGGAGGGAGCGCCCTCCAGGTCGGCGATCGTCCAGCTCAGTCGCAGCACTCGGTCATAGCCACGCATGGTGAGCCCGCCACGCTCGAGGGCGCGGTCGATGGATGCGGTGCTCGCGGGGCCAAGCCGCCTCGCCGCACCGCGCAACCATGGCCCGGGAACCTGCGAGTTGAGTCGCCACGGGGTTGCGTCCAGCCGGTCTGCCGCAGCTCCCCTCGCCTCGATCACCCTGCTGCGGGCCTGCGCCGTGCTCTGCCTGGCGGAATCATCGGAGACCCGAAGCTGCGCAGCGGTGATCCGATTGACGCGTAACTGCATGTCGATGCGGTCCAGCAGAGGCCCGGAGATACGGCCGAGATACCGCCGCCTCGCGTTCGGCGGGCAGACGCACTCCGAATCGCGAGCTCCGTACTGCCCGCACGGGCACGGATTTGCAGCCATGACGAGCTGGAACCGCCCGGGAAAATGAGCAACGGCCTTCGCGCGGTGAATGCTGATGACTCCGGATTCGAGCGGTTGACGCAGAGCGTCGAGCACCGCGGAGGAGAATTCCGGTGCTTCGTCGAGGAAGAGCACGCCGTGCGACGCCCGCGCGGCGGCGCCGGGCCGGATGACACCGCTGCCGCCACCGACGAGGGCGGCGGCGGTCGCGGTGTGGTGTGGTGCCTCGAGCGGCGGTCGCGTGGACAGGCTGGCGCCGACGGGGAGCCCGGCCAAAGACCTGATGGAGCTGACCTCGAGGGCCGCTTCGGCATCCAGCTCCGGCAGCAGGCCGGGCAGGCGTGCGGCGAGCATGGTCTTGCCCGCGCCGGGGGGACCGAGCAGGAACACATGGTGGCCGCCGGCGGCCGCGACGAGCATGGCCTGGACGGCATCCTCGTTGCCGACGACGTCTGCGAGGTCTGGTTCGTCCTCCTGCTGTGCGACGAGCGCGGGACCTGGAATGGGGTCCACGGGGTGCGGCTCGAACTCGCCGCCATGCCAGATGGCCGCGTCACGAAGCGATGGCATGCCGACGATGCGAATGCCGGGAACGAGACTCGCTTCATCCGCGTTGCCGCTCGGCACCATGACCGTGTGCGCACCCGCGCGGGACGCGGCGAGCACGGCGGGGAGGATGCCGTTGATCGGGCGCAGGCGACCGTCGAGCCCGAGTTCGCCGAGGTGCACGACACGCTCCACGGACTCCGCTCCCACCATGTCGGCAGCCGCGAGCGCGGCCATCGCGATGGCCAGATCGAAACCGGAGCCGTGCTTGGGCAGGGCCGCGGGCGACAGGTTCACGGTGAGCTTGCGACTCGGCAGCGCACATCCGGAGTTTGTCGCGGCGGATCGCACCCGATCCCGCGCCTCACCGAGCGCGGTGTCCGGCAGCCCAATGATGACGAAGCTCGGCAGGTTGGCGGAGAGATCCGCCTCCACCTCGACGAGAGCCCCATCGAGTCCAAGGAGGGCGACGGCTCTCGTGCGGCCAACCGGCATCAGAACACCCGCTTCAGGTGCTCGAGCTGCGGCGCCGCTCCGCGGGAGATGATCACGGCGAGCGCGTCGATGCGGATGCGATCGTGGTTGCCCGGATGCTCCTCGCACCAGGCGGCGGCGAGTCTGCGCAGGCGCGCGAGTTTCTGCACGGTGATCGCCTCGAGCGGATGCCCGAACGCGAGCCCCGAGCGCGTCTTGACCTCGACGAAGGCCATCTCGACCCCGTCAAAGGCGACGATGTCGATCTCCCCCTGCGCACACCGCCAATTGCGGTCGAGGATCGTGTAGCCCTCGCCCTGCAGGTACGCCGCGGCGAGATCCTCGCCCCGCCTGCCCAGCTCATCCTTCGCGGCCATGACCACCTCCGCCTACGAGAATGGCGAAGCGAGGCAGGCTGGCGAGGCGGAGAGCGGAAGTCTCTGGAGAACCACCAATCACACAGCGCTGTGCAGGAGGAGTCCCGACGGGTTACTCCGGGCCGCGCGCTACTCGTCGAGCGCGAGTTCCTTGGGCAGTTCGAGCTCCTTCGAGGAAAGCTCCTCGACGTTGACGTCTTTGAAGGTGAGCACGCGCACCGACTTCACGAAACGATCGGAGCGGTAGACGTCCCACACCCAGACATCGTTCATCGTGAGTTCGAAGTAGAAATCGTGCTCCGTGTCCTGGCGCACGAGCTCGACCTCGTTGGCGAGGTAGAAGCGGCGTTCGGTCTCGACCACGTAGCGAAACTGGGATGCGACATCCCGGTACTCGCGGTACAGCGCAAGCTCGACCTCGCGGTCGTAGTCTTCGAACTCGTCTTCGTCCATTGCCGTTCAATCCTAGCGCGAGCGCGCTGCGCGAGAGTCGGCCGGGCGCACAGGCTCAGGGCGTCTTGAGCCAGCTGCGACGGTGGAAGTCGGTCGCGCCGAGTTCGGCGATGGCCGCGAAGTGACCGGCGCTGCCATAGCCCTTGTTGCCAGCCCATCCGTAGCCCGGCGTCACCGCATCCGCCTCGATCATGAGGTGGTCGCGATGCACCTTGGCGACGACGGATGCCGCGGCGACCGACGCGCAGTCGCGGTCGGCCTTGATGCGGGTCGACACCCTCACGGGCGAGGCAAGCGCTGGATTCAGCCAGTCGAAGTGGCCGTCGAGCAGCACGACGCTGTCGAGGATGCTCGCACCAGCCTCGTGCAGCATGCCGAGCGCCCGCTTTCCCGCGAGCCCGAGTGCCGCCGAGATCCCGAGCTTGTCCACCTCGGCCGGGGACGCCAGCCCGACCGCGGAAAACAGCGCCCAACTACGGCTGAGCGGTGCGAGTGCCTCGCGGCGCTTCTCGCTCAGCATCTTCGAGTCGCGCAGGCCCACGGGGAACGCCCCGACCGCGGTGTCGACGACGCACATTCCCACCGCAACGGGCCCGGCGATCGCGCCGCGCCCCACCTCGTCGCAGCCGATGACGAAGCGCGACCCGGCGGCGTGCAGCGACGCCTCGACCTCGAAGGTGGGGTCTGCTACCGACACCCGATCGCGCCCATCACGCTACTTGCCACCGTGTTCCACGCCGTCGAACACATCGGGGTAGTCGTCGAGCCAGGCCCAGTGACTCGATGGCCAGCTGATGAGGAAGGCACGGCCGACCACGTCATCCATCAGCACGAAACCCTTGCTGGGGGTCGAGGTGTTGTAGCGCGAATCCTTGGAGTCGTAACGGTTGTCACCCATGACCCAGAGGGAGTTCTTGGGAACGACGACCTTGAAGTCGATCCCCGAAGCGCGCTTCACCCCGTTGTCGAGCTTGAGATACGGCTCGTCGAGCGGAACGCCGTTGACCGTCATCTGGCCGAGGCTGTTGCAGCACGCAACCGTGTCGCCCGGCAGTCCGATCACGCGCTTGACGAGATGGTCGTTGCTGTCGGGGGCGCTCAGGCCGACAACGGAGAGCATCCAATCGATCGCGGCGGCGAAGCCGTTCTGTTTCGGGGCCGGAGGCTGGGGGTCGAGCCATCCGCCCGGGTCCTTGAACACGACCACGTCACCGTGCTGCACGGGCACCAGGTTCGGCACGAGCTCGTTGACAATGATGCGGTCGTTGACCTGAAGCGTGTCGCGCATCGAGCCGGAGGGAATGTAGAACGAGCGAATCAGGAAGGCCTTGATGCCCACCGAGATGACGATTGCCGCCACCAGAACCAGCACGATGTCGCGAATGAACAATTTGACGCCACGCGATCGGCGACGCCTCTCTTTTTCCGCGGCGGCAACGCGTGCGGATGGTTCTGTTTCTGTCATTAAACCCCTGAGCTCCCCATCATTTTAGGTGGTGGGGAGCTCAGGAAAAGTCAGACTCGCTTAGAAAGTCGAGGCTCAGTTCGTTTCGCGCTTTTCCTTGATCTTGGCCTTCTTGCCACGCAGGTCACGCAGGTAGTAGAGCTTGGCGCGGCGCACGTCACCGCGGGTGACGACCTCGATGTGGTCGATGACCGGAGAGTGCACAGGGAAGGTGCGCTCGACGCCCACCTGGAAGCTCACCTTGCGAACGGTGAAGGTTTCGCGCACGCCCTCGCCGGAGCGGCCGATGACGACCCCCTGGAAGACCTGGATGCGCGAGCGCGTGCCTTCGATGATGTTCACGTGAACCTTGACATTGTCGCCGGCGCGGAAGTCCGGGATGTCGGAGCGGAGTGAAGCCGCGTCTACGGCGTCGAGAATGTGCATGATGGTTCGCTCTCTGCAACCGCCACAGGTCGATCACGATCAATTACTTCAGAAAGGGGAAGAGACGCCTACCTCAGTGACGACTCCCCTGTGGCAGAGTCGTGCGGTGGCACAAGGGGTAATTCTGTCACACTCCGGCAGTCTGCCGCCACTTCGGCCCCGGTGCCGGATCGTTCAGCGCTGGTGCAGCGGGTGTACGAGCCCCGAAATACGCTCGCGGATGCGTTCCCTGGTCTCCTGGGGCAGCTGCCGCAGTGCACTCCACAGGGCGGTCAGCGCGAGCACGGCCGCAATCGGGCCAACGGTGTTCGAGATCGTGTACGACACGACGTTCAGGTCGAGCCCGAACAGCACGGTGAAGACCGAGGAGCCGCGATCTCCGGCGATCGGGGCGTCGATCATGAAGAAGCCATAGGCGATACCGAACGCGTATGCACTCGCCAGGATCACGGCATCCCGAGTCGACACAGCCCTGTTCTCCCGAACCTCATTGCGGGCCAGAGTCAGCAACAGCGTGGCGAGCAGAACGAGGAAAGCGGTGGGGCAGAAGATGCACTGGAACTTGAAATGCCAGCCCAGATACACGCCAAAGAGTCCTCGCCCGGCGAAGACCCACGCCGGAGCGAGCACCAGACCCGCAAATTGGATGTAGTACAAGGCACGACGAAAAGACATTGCCTCATTCTAAACTCTTGTCTGAAAGCACCTCTAATCGCACCAGGAGACCCATGATTGAGCTCAGGACACCAGCCGAAATCGAGCAGATGAAGGTTGCTGGGTTGTTCGTCGCCGGTGTTCTCAAGGAGCTGCGCGCGTTCTCCCGGGTCGGAGTCAATCTGCTCAAGCTCGACTCTGTCGCCCACGACCTCATCCGCGAGTACGGCGCAGAGAGCTGCTACATCGACTATCACCCGTCGTTTGGGGCGATGCCGTTCGGCAAGGTGCTGTGCACTTCGGTCAACGACGCCGCACTGCACGGGCTGCCGCACGACTATCCGCTGCAGGATGGCGATCTGGTCAGCCTGGACTTCGCGGCATCCGTGGGCGGCTGGGTCGCCGACTCCGCGATCAGCTTCACCGTCGGCTCCCCGCGGGATGACGACCTGCGCCTCATCGAGACCACGGAGCGTGCACTCGCGGCGGGCATCGCTGCGGCGACCGTGGGCAACCGCATCGGCGACATCTCCGCCGTGATCGGCACGGTCGCCCATGATGCGGGCTACTCGGTGAACACCGATTTCGGCGGTCATGGCGTGGGGCGGCAGATGCATGGCGACCCGCACATCGCCAACGACGGGCGGGGCGGGCGCGGACTCCCCCTGCGCGCGGGCCTCGTGTTCGCGATCGAGCCGTGGTTCATGCAGGGTACCGACCGCATCTTCACCGATCCGGATGGCTGGACCCTGCGCAGCCTCGACGGCTCACGCGCCGCGCACGCCGAACACACCATCGCGGTGACGGACGACGGCCCGATCGTGCTGACGGCGCGGGTGTGACTCGCTAGTCCAGAAGGTCGGGACGCACGCGCTTCGTGCGCTCGAGCTGCTGCTCGTGACGCCAGGTCGCGATCGCGCCGTGGTTGCCGCTCAGCAGGATCGGCGGAACCTCGAGGCCACGCCACGCTGGCGGCTTCGTGTAGCTCGGGTACTCGAGCAGGCCATCCGAGTGGGACTCCTCGACCAGGCTCTCCGGATTGCCGACAACACCGGGGATGAGCCTGCCGATGGCCTCGATCATCGCCATGGAGGCGACCTCGCCGCCGTTCAGCACGTAATCTCCGAGGCTCAGCAGGCGCACCCGGCCTCGCGAGGCCGCGTAGTCGATCACGCGCTGGTCGATGCCCTCGTAGCGCCCGCACCCGAACACGAGGTGCTGCTCGGTCGCGAGTTCCTGGGCGATCGCCTGGGTGAACACCTCACCGGCAGGCGACGGAAAGATGATCACCGGCTCCGTCTTGCGCAGCTCCGAGGCGTACAGGATGCTGTCGAGGGCCTCGCCCCACGGCTCGGGCTTCATGACCATGCCCGCTCCCCCGCCGTACGGGGTGTCGTCGACGGTGCGGTGGCGGTCATAGGTGAAGTCGCGCAGGTCGTGCAGACCGAGATCGATCACCCCGGCCTTGCGGGCCTTGCCGAGCAGCGAGACATCGAGCACGGAGAAGAACTCCGGGAAGATCGTCACGATGTCGATGCGCACCCTATGACCCTAGCTGTCGCGCCGGGAGTGCTCGCCCGACGGAGGGAGAACGGCTCTCATACGGCGAGAGAAGATTGCTCGCGGCGGGATTCATATCTCCCTCCGCGAGTGAGTTTATCCCGCCACCGCTAGATACTGGTGGCGGATGAGTCGGTGGCGGTGCCCGGAGCATCGTCGTCATCGTCCGGCAGTTCCTCGAAGAGGCCGGCAGGCGGGGTGACCGTGAGCGTTCCCGCCGCGACATCCACCGCCGGGACGATCGCCTTGACGAACGGCACCAGCACCTCGCCGGCATCCGTCGTCACGTGCAACAGGTCCTGGGCGGGCAGGTGGTCGACGAGGCTGACAACGCCGACCTTGACGCCATCGCGCATCACCGCGAGGCCGACGAGCTGGTGGTCGAACCAGGCGTCTTCTTCCTCCGGCGACTCGGCCAGATCCTGATCCACCCACAGGATCGCCTTGATGAGCGTCTCCGCCGTCGTGCGGTCGGGCACGTCCTTGAAGAACGCGACGGCGTGCGAGTTGAACCACTTGAGCTCTGCGAGTTCCAGCGTCTTGCCGTGCCAGGGCGAACTGGTGGGCACCTGAAGCGTGAACACGGCGCCCGGCACGAAGCGTCGTGCCGGGTCATCCGTGTACAACTCGATCTTGATCGCTCCCTTGAGACCATGGGCCTTGGTGAGACGACCGACCCTCAACTGGGTCTTGTTCGGAACAGCTTCTCTAGAAATCGGTGTCCACCACGTCGACGCGTACCTTGTGGCCGTCAGCCAGGGCAGACACGAGCGTACGAAGCGCCTTCGCGGTGCGCCCGGCGCGCCCGATCACGCGGCCGAGGTCTTCTGGATGCACGCGCACCTCGAGCACCTCGCCACGCGGGGAATTCTTTGACACGACCTCCACCTCGTCAGGGTGATCGACGATCCCCTTGACGAGGTGCTCAAGAGCGGCTGCGAGCACGGATTACGCCTTGTCGGCGTCGGCGTCGGCCGATGCCTCTTCGGTTGTGGCGGGTGCTTCTTCAGCGGCGGGTGCCTCTTCAGCGGCGGGTGCCTCAACCGCGGCATCCGCGGCCTGGTCGTCACCGGTGGCCGCCGCAGCAGTTTCGTCGGCAGCAGGCTTCTCCTCGGCCTTGGGCGCGGGCGCCTCGGCCTTCGGCTTCAGAACGGCCTTCTTCTTCTCGTCCGCGACGAACTCGACCTTGGCTTCCTTGACCTTCACCGTGTTCTTCGGGTTCTTCTCACCCTTGAACGTGCCCCAGTCACCCGTGAGCTTGAGAATCGCCTCGACCTGCGGGCTAGGCTGGGCGCCGACGCCGAGCCAGTACAGTGCACGGTCGGACTTGACCTCGATGAACGAGGGCTCCTCGGTGGGGTGGTACTTGCCGATCTCCTCGATGACGCGACCATCGCGCTTGGTGCGCGAGTCAGCAACGACGATGCGGTAGTACGGTGCACGGATCTTGCCCATGCGCTTCAAACGGATTTTTACAGCCACAATTCTCCTGCGATTTCTGAATATGAGAGCGAACTGACAGCCGTGAGCGTGGGGGCACACTCGGCAGAAAGGTCTAAAGGGAGACCGGCGTCGTCTGATTAGAGGGTCGGATAACGCGGACTCGACTGTCTATTCTGCCAGAGATCAGCGGGAAGTGCGTACAGCAGGGCGGTGGCGGCTCAGTGCGACCCCGATCAGCGCGAGCACGCCACCCCCGATCGCGAGCACGCCAGGGACCTCGCCGAAGAACACGAGGCCGAAGACGATGACGATGGCGGGCACGACGTAGGTCGTGACACCGAGCTGGCCCGCGGGCATCCTGGAGAGCGCGTAGGCCCAGGTGCTGAAGGCGAGAGCGGTCGGCACCGCGCCGAGATAGACCATGCCGAGGATCGAGGTGGCTGGGGCCTCCGCGAGTTCTGGAACGAGCTGCCAGGCGAATGGGACGCAGGCGATCACGCCGATGACGCAGCCCATCCAGGTGACCTGGGCGGCAGGAATCCGGCGCAGTGCCTGCTTCTGGCAGAGCACCCCGATCGCGTAGGTGACGGCGGCGAGCAGCGCCCACAGCATCCCCGTGATGTCCGAGAAACCGGATGCGCCCATGCCGAATCCGATCAGAACGACTCCGGCGAAGGCAACACTCGCGCCGATGACGAGCCAGCGCGGAATGCCCTCTCCCAGGAAGATGCCCGCACCGAGGGCGATGAGGATCGGGCCGATGTTGACGATCATGGCCGAGGTTCCGGCATCCAGGGTCTGCTCCGCCGTGTTGAGTGCGACGTTGTATGCGCCGAACCAGGCGATGCCGAAGACGAGAAGGAGCCCCCATTCGCCGCGCGTGGGTCGCACCCAGCGGCGCCCGATCACGAGAACGGACAACAGCACCGCACCGACCAGGAGCCGGCCGAGCGCGAGCGCCCCACCGGAGAAGTGCGGAGCGACCCCGCGGATGACGAGGAACGCGCTGGCCCAGGCCAGGACGGTAACGACGATGGCGACGAGAACGCCTGTGGACAGGCGCGCGGCGGCGCGCGCGGGAGCGACGGTCATCGGCTCAGGCTAGTCGGGGCCACCGACGCAGCCTCGATCCGCAGAGTCAACCACGCACCGCATTCTTCTCGTCGCGCCAGGCAAGCCAGTCCTTCAGGCCGCTCAGGTCATAGTTCGGCCCCGTGATTCCGACGGTGAAGAGGGTCGCTCCGAGATCCACCATCTCGTCCACCTGCTCGGGGGTGCGGTTGCGGATCTCGGTGGAGATCTCGATCTCGCTCGTGTCGCGGCCGACATCCGCCCCATGTGCCGCGAGGATGCCGAGCTTGCGCTCGAGCACCTCCGGGTCGCTGAAGCTGTGCCAGATGTCGGCGTGCTTCGCCACGATGCGCAGCGTCTTCTTTTCTCCGCCGCCACCGATCAGTACCGGAATCTTGCGGGTAGGAGGCGGGTTGAGCCTGCCCCAGCGCGCCTCGATGATGGGCAGGTTCTCCGCGAGCGCGTCGAGCCGCTGGCCCGCGGTGCCGAACTCGTAGCCGTACTCGTCGTAGTCGTGCTCGAACCAGCCGGAGCCTGTGCCGAAGATGAAGCGCCCCACGCCCGTGCCCTTTGCGCTGATGTGGTCGATCGTGCGGGCCATGTCGGCCTGCAGGTTCGCGTTGCGATAGCTGTTGCAATTGACGAGGGCCCCGAGCTCGACCCTGCTCGTCTGCTCGGCGAGGGCCGCGAGCATCGTCCACGACTCGAAGTGCAGGCCATCCGGGTCGCCGGAGAGCGGGAAGAAGTGGTCCCAGTTGAAGATGATGTCGACGCCGAGCTCTTCCGCCTCCGCGGCGGTGTCTCGGATCTTCTCGTAACTGGCGTGCTGCGGCGCGATCTGCACGCCGACGCGGATGGGGCGTTGGGTCATCCGTCAAGCCTAAACCGCGAGGGCTGCCGTGTGTCGCGGGGGCCGTGGTTCATATGCCCGCCCTCGCGACACACGGCAACCTCGCCGCCAGGATGCTCAGCGACGACGCAACAGCACGATCGTGAGCGGCACGAAGGCGAGCAGCATCGCGACGAGCTGCACTGCGCCGGCCGGGATGCCCCCAACGAAGTTCGCGACGACCATCACGATTGCCGCAACCGGCACCCACACCGCGACGAGCCTGGCTCGACGGAGGCCGATCATGAGCAGGATCGGGCCGAGCGAGAATCCGACCAGGAACAGGATCAGCAGCATGGTGCCGAGCAACCCGCCGTCATCCGCGCCCTGAACGGCCTGCGCCGCCTTCGCCGATACGCCGCTCGCGGCCAGGTCGCTCGAGATGCCGAAGAACAGCGCGAGGTGTCCGACGCCGGCGATGAGGCCAAGGGCCGTGATCGAGCCGCCCACGGTCGAGAGCACCCAGCCGCGGTCGCGCACCACGCTCGTGATCGCGCCGATGCCCGCCACCCAGAGCAGCGGGCCGATCACGGAGAGCACACTCGTGAGCGTCCACACCCCCTGGTGCGCGTTCACGATGTCGACGACGGTATCGGACGCGCTCGTCGGCTGCAGCGTCCACTGCACGATCGTCGTGACGACGAGGCTGAGCATGCCGACGATCATGCCGACCGCGCCGATGAGTCGCCAGCTTCGCTCAGCGGGAGACAGCTCGCCCTGTGCTGCCATAGGTTCTGCCCGACGTTCCGTTTTCTGTTCCGTGTTCATTAGGGTTGGTCCCTTCTCGAGGAATGTTTGTACGAGCCTGCGGCCTGGCCCCTCGACCGCGCCTCCCTCGCGGGGGCGAAAAACCGTGGCACGCGAGCGAAACCGGCGGATGCCGCATCCGCCGTGGTGCGGAGCGCTCTCCCCCGAATTGCCGATGCCACCGCGCCGCAGCGAGCAATAGAGTGGGCGAATGTTCGGTCGCCTGGCCCCCTGGCTGCGTCGCCCGGTCGGCGGATTCGCCACCGGAGACCTGCTGCTCGCCGGGGTGCTGTGCGCGATCGCGGTGGCGAGTGTGCTCACGGGAAACCCGTACGAGGGCCCCGCGTACATCACACTTCCGGTGGCCATCGTATCGACCTGTGCCCTCGCCTGGCGCGTGCGGTGGCCCGCGCTGAGTGTGATCCTGCTTGTCGCCGCCGAGCTCGTGCAGACCTTCACCTCGCAGGTGCCGGGCTCGCTGTGGGCGCTCGTCGTCTCGATCATCGTCGTGTACTCGGTTGCAGCCCACTATCCGGAGGGCCGGGCCGCGATCTACGGACTCGTCATGGTGGGTGCCTCGATGCTCGAGGAGAGGGTCGACAACGGCGTCGACTACCTGTTCATCGTCGTGCTGTTCGGCGGAACCTGGTTGCTCGGAAGAGCGAGTCGGCTGTGGCGGGGCCGCGTCAACCACGCTGAGCAGCGGCCGCACGACCTCGCCAGGATCGCCGTAGCGGAGGAGCGCCTGAGAATCGCGAGGGAACTACACGACGTCGTGGCGCACAGCCTGAGCGTCATCTCGGTGCAGGCTGATGCCGCAGATGCCGCGCTCGCCCGCGACCCGGCGCTCGCGCACGAACCGCTGCGGGCGATCCACGCGAGCGCGCGAGGTTCGCTGCACGAGATCCGAGACATGCTGCAGTTGCTGCGCAGCGAGGACGACGATGCGGATGCCGACAGCACCCTGCGACCGACGCCCGGCCTCGCGGCGATCGACGAGCTCCTCGCGAGCGCGGAGCGGGCCGGACTCACCGTTGAGGCGACCGTCGAACCGGGATCGCGGCCGATTCCGCCGGTCATCGATCTCGCGAGCTATCGCATCGTGCAGGAGGCGCTCACGAACGTGGCGAAGCACGCGGGAGCCGTGGCCGCGCGCGTGATCGTGCGCCGCGCATCCGACCGGCTGGAGCTCGAGGTGACGAACGCACCGGGCGCCTCGCGACCGAAGATCGCGAGCGCGGGCGTCGGGCTGCTCGGTATCCGCGAGCGGGTCGAGCTGGTCGGAGGCACGCTGCGATCCGGGCCGACACCGGAGGGCGGCTGGCAGGTCCGCGCCGAACTCCCCCTGGGCGGCGGTGCGCAATGACCACGGTTCTTCTCGTCGACGACCAACAACTCGTTCGCACGGGCTTCAGACTCATCCTCGACCTCGAAGACGACATGACCGTGGTGGGCGAGGCCTCGGACGGCCAGGAGTGCCTGCGGCTCGTCGCCGAAACGCAGCCGGATGTCGTGCTCATGGACGTGCGGATGCCCGTGCTCGATGGCATCGAGGCCACCAGACGCCTGAGCGAGGCCGGCTCCGCGAGCCGCGTGCTCATCCTCACGACCTTCGACCTCGACGAGTACGTCTACGACGCGATGCGCGCCGGGGCGAGTGGATTCCTGCTGAAGGACGCGCCTCGCGAGCAACTGGTCTCCGCCGTGCGCGTGGTCGCGCGCGGCGAGGCCCTGCTCGCGCCCTCTGTCACGAAGCGGCTGATCGAGCAGTTCGTGCGCATGCCGTCGCCCTCCGATGGCGTGCCGGAGGTGATGCGCGAGCTGAGCACTCGCGAGCGCGAGGTACTGACCCTGCTCGTGCGCGGCCTGTCGAACGCGGAGATCGCGAGCCGCATGATCCTGGGCGAGGCGACGGTGAAGACCCACGTCGCCAGGCTGCTCGCAAAGCTCGGCGTGCGTGACCGCATGCAGGCGGTCATCCTCGCCTACGAGACGGGCTTCATCCACCCGGGCGAACCGAGCGCCTGACGCCGCGCTCCCTCGACGGCAGCCCCCGACAGTGACCTAGCGGCCGAGCATCTTCTGCAGGGCTGCGAGCTCTTCTTCGGTGGGCGGTGCGCCCTTCTTGCCGCCGAGACCGAAGCCCGAACCGCCAGACGCTGCCCCGGGCTTGGTTCCGGCAGCGAGCGCCGCGTTCTCTGCCGCTCGCTTGGCCGGGTTGCCCGACTTGGAACCCTTCTTCTTCTGCTGCTGCTTGCCACGGCCACCGCCGAATCCCGCGCCGGGGATAGGCCCCATGCCCGGCACCTGCGGCACGCCACCCTTGGCGACGGTCTTCATCATCTTCGCTGCCTGCTCGAAGCGGTTGACGAGGGCGTTCACCTCAGTGACCGTCGTGCCGGAGCCGTTGGCGATGCGCACGCGCCTGGACCCGTTGAGCACTTTGGGCTGGAGGCGCTCCTGGCGCGTCATCGACTGGATGATCGCCTCGGTGCGCGTGATCTCCGACTCGTCGAAGTTCTCGAGCTGCTGGCGCATGCCCTTCGCGCCCGGGAGCATCCCGAGCATGCTCTTGAGCGACCCCATGTTCTTGAGCTGCTGCATCTGGCTGAGGAAGTCCTCGAGGGTGAAGCTGTCTGTCGCGAACTTCTCCGCGACCTTGCGCTGCTCCTCCTCGTCGAAGGTCTTCTGCGCCTGCTCGATGAGGGTGAGGATGTCGCCGAGGTCGAGGATGCGGCTGGCCATGCGGTCGGGATGGAACGGCTCGAAGTCCCCGAGTCCCTCGCCCGTGGAGGCGAACATGATCGGACGCCCGGTGACCGAGGCGACCGACAGTGCGGCCCCACCGCGGGCGTCACCGTCGAGCTTGGTGAGCACGACTCCGGTGAAATCGACACCGTCCTGGAACGCCTTGGCGGTGACGACGGCATCCTGCCCGATCATCGCGTCGATGACGAACAGCACCTCGTCTGGATCGACGGCCTTGCGGATGTCCGCGGCCTGCTTCATGAGCTCCGCGTCGACACCGAGACGACCGGCCGTGTCCACGATGACGGTGTCGTACTGCTTGTCGCGCGCAAACTTGAGCGCGTTCTTGGCGACCTTGACCGGGTTACCGACCCCATTTCCGGGCTCTGGGGCGAAGACAGGAACGCCCGCCTGCTCGCCCACCACCTGCAGCTGCGTAACGGCGTTCGGACGCTGGAGGTCGGCCGCGACGAGAAGTGGCGTGTGGCTCTCAGAGGCCAGCCACTTCGCGAGCTTGCCCGCGAGCGTGGTCTTACCCGCGCCCTGGAGGCCCGCGAGCATGATCACCGTCGGCGGGTTCTTGGCGAACTGGATGCGCCTGGCCTCGCCACCGAGAATCTGGATGAGTTCATCGTTGACGATCTGCACGACCTGCTGGGCGGGGTTGAGCGCCTTCGACACCTCGTCGCCGAGGGCGCGCTCGCGCACGCGGGCGGTGAAGTCCTTCACCACCTCGAGGGCGACATCGGCGTCGAGCAGCGCGCGACGGATCTCGCGGACGGTGCCATCGACATCCGCGGGGCTCAGCTTGCCTTTTCCGCGCAGATTCTTGAAGGTCTCGGCGAGGCGATCGGTCAGATTTCCAAAAGTGGCCATGGTGCAGACAGTTTAACCGGAAGACGGATTGCGGATCCTGTCAACCGGCGGCGCACGCGCACCATTCGTGTAAAATTGCCGGTTGGGGGAACTATTTGGCATTCCGCAATCGTCGCAAATCACTCCGGGCTATGAACGTCTTCGGCGCTGGCGACATCCCGCGACTCCGTTCATCGGGAATCGAACGATGACGCCGCGGCCGCCCGACAGCCCTGATCGCACCGAGCGCGCCTACGCCTGCCCGGTGTGCGGATACTGGCTCGAGAAGAAGCAGAACCCGAGCTACGGCGCCGGCCTCGCAGTTCACCCATACATCCTGGTCTGCGGAAAGTGTGGCTGGGCCAATCTCGAGCTGGCCCCGGCGACGGTGGCACCGGCGCCCACTCCGCGGCGGCGCGGGTTTCTCGCCTGGCTGGGGTTTCGCCATCGCGGGTGACGTGTGACTCGGCCCCGGGATAGGTTGAGGGCATGAGCGCAGTGATTCTCCCCTACGACGGCACCTCCCCCGCAATTGCAGACTCCGCATGGGTCGCACCGAACGCCACTCTCATCGGTCGGGTCACGCTCGGCGAGAACGCGAGCGTGTTCTACGGCTCCGTGCTGCGGGCGGATGTCGACTCGATCACCATCGGCGACGGCAGCAACATCCAGGACAACGTCTCTGTGCACTGCGATGCGGGTATCCCCACGACTCTCGGACGCGGCGTCAGCGTCGGGCACTCCGCGGTGCTGCACGGCTGCACGGTCGAGGACGACTGCCTGATCGGCATGAGCGCCACGGTGCTGAACGGCGCCGTGATCGGAACAGGGTCTCTCGTGGCCGCCGGGGCCGTCGTGCTGGAGGGCACGGTCATCCCGCCCGGCTCGCTCGTTGCGGGCGTGCCGGCGAAGGTGCGTCGGGAACTCAGCGCAGAGGAGCGCGAGCGCGTTCGTGACAACGCACGGCACTATGTGGAGCTCAGCCGCGCCCACGCTGCACTGCAGCCCTGACCCGGGCGATCGGTGGGCCGCTCGGCTAAACTTCAACTAGTTGTTGCTTGACAGAACCACTCGCCTTCCAGATACGGGAAACGGAGATGCGCTGCCATGGAGATAACGCGGACTTCGGTACCGGGCGTCGGCATGATGCACCACTGCGTCACGCGCGGCGGGCAGCACTTTCGGGTGCTCGAGAACAAATCGGGCAGCAGGACCCTCTACATGTACGGGCCGTCGGATGCGCACGACGAGGCGGCCCCGGACGAGCAGTTCGTGACGATCGAGCTCGACGAGGATGAGGCGGACTACCTCGCCAACATGCTGCACAGCAGGCCGATCCCCGACCGGGTCGCCGACCTCGAGCGGCGTTTCACCGAGATAGCCGGCGAAGACATCTGATGGCGCGCGGCCGCCACGACTTCCTCTGAGGCCCCGTGCTTCTCCTCCTCGCCGCGTTCGCGCTCGTTCCGCTTGTCGTCCCGGCACTGACCCGTCTCCTCGGCGTCAGGGTCTTCCCCGTCGTCGCGCTCGTTCCGGCCGCAGCGTTCGTGTACACGCTGGCCAAGACCTCGACGGTCACCGCGGGTGGAGTCGCGGCCGAGACCCTCCCGTGGATTCCGCAGCTGAACCTGGATCTCAGCCTGCGACTCGACACGCTGTCGTGGCTGCTCGCGCTCATCGTCACCGGTGTCGGCGCGCTCGTGATGCTCTACTGCGTCAAGTACTTCAGCGCGGGCGAAGACGGCCTCGGGCGGTTCGCTTCCGTGCTGCTTGCGTTCACGGGCGCAATGTACGGGCTCGTCATCGCCGACAACGTGTACCTGCTCTACCTGTTCTGGGAGGCCACGAGCGTCTTCTCCTACCTGCTGATCGGGCACTACACCGGCCGGCTGGCCAGCCGTGGTGCAGCGCTGCAGGCGCTCATCGTCACGACGGCCGGTGGCCTGGCCATGCTCGTTGGGCTCGTCATGCTCGCCGACAGCGCGGGAACCGCAAGCCTCGCGCAGCTCGTGCATCTCGCTCCACACGGGGCGGTCGTGACCGTGGCGATCATGCTGATCCTCGTGGGTGCGCTGAGCAAGTCTGCGCTCGTCCCGTTCCATTTCTGGCTGCCCGCGGCGATGGCCGCGCCGACTCCCGTGAGCGCTTACCTGCACGCGGCCGCGATGGTGCAGGCGGGCATCTATCTCATCGCGAGGCTCGCGCCGGGCTTCGGCGAGACGCCCGGCTGGCATCCGCTCCTGCTCGGTCTCGGCGTGCTCACGATGCTCGTGGGCGGATGGCGGGCCCTCCGTCAGTTCGACCTCAAGCTGCTCCTCGCCTACGGCACGGTGAGTCAGCTCGGCTTCCTCGTCGTGGTCGTGAGTTTCGGCAGCAGGACCGCGGCGCTCGCGGGCCTCGCACTGCTGCTCGCACACGCGCTGTTCAAAGCCGCGCTCTTCCTCGTCGTCGGCATCGTCGACCATCGTGCGGGAACGCGCGACCTGCGCAAGCTCAGCGGACTCGGCAGGGAGGCCCCGTTTCTCGCCGGCATCGCGACGCTCGCGACCCTGTCGATGGCCGGGGTGCCGCTCACGGCCGGGTTCGTCGCCAAGGAAGCCGTGCTCAGCGGATTCTTTGAGGAAGCCGCTACCGGTTCCCCGGGCTGGTTCGCACTGCTCGGCGTGGCCATCGGATCGACGCTCACCGTCGCGTACAGCTCACGATTCCTGTGGGGTGCATTCGCGCGCAAACGGGGCGTCGAGAAGGTGCGACCGGTGCACGAGAGCGTGGCGTTCCTGTTCTCTCCGGGTCTCCTGGCCGTCGCGGGAATCGTGCTCGCACCGCTGTTCTCACTCGTCGGGGCCGCGCTCGCCAGCTATCCGGCGCAGTTCCCGTCCGGCCGTCACGAGTACGGCCTGGCGCTCTGGCACGGCTTCGACGCGGCGCTGTTCGTCTCGACGCTCACCCTCCTCGGCGGCGTTGCCCTGTTCCTCGCCCGCGCGCCGGTCGCTGCCGGCCAATCCCGGGTTCCCGCGCTCATCGACTCGAGCGAGATCTACCGCAGCTCCACGCGCGCCCTGGATCGGATCGCGGGACGGATCACCGCGACGACGCAGCGCGGCTCCCTGCCCTTCTATCTCAGCGTCATCCTTCTCGTCATGGTCGCCTCCGTCGGAGCGACCCTCGCGATGAACCACAGCTGGCCGAGCGGGCTCGTGCTGTTCGACAGCCCGGCGCAACTCGCCATCGGCGCCATCATGATGGTCGCGGCAATCGCGCTCGCCGGGGCGGGCAAGCGATTTCAGGCCGCACTCCTGGTCGGCGTCACCGGTTACGGCATGGCCGCCCTGTTCGCCTTCCACGGCGCCCCCGACCTCGCACTCACCCAGGTGCTCGTCGAGACGGTCACCCTCATCGCGTTCGTGCTCGTGCTCAGGCGTCTTCCGGCCAGACTCGGACAGGAGCACGGAAGTGCGCACCGGGTCGTGAGAGCGGTCATCGGCAGCGCCGTGGGGCTCGTGATGGCCGTGGTGGCGATGATCGCTCTCGGTGCCAGGACAGCGACGCCCATCTCGGTCGACTTTCCCGAGCTCGCCCACAAGCTCGGGCACGGCAGCAACGTCGTCAACGTCGTGCTCGTCGACATCCGTGGCTGGGACACCCTCGGTGAACTCTCCGTGCTTGTGGCCGCCGCGACCGGCGTCGCGAGCCTCGTGTTCCTGCGCAGCCGCACCGACAATCTCCCCCGTGTGCCGGAGCATCGTCGCAGACGCACATTGAGGGCGCGCCTCAACCCGCTGCGCGAGACCGTGGTCGCGGAATATGTTCCCGGAGTTCAGGACCCGTCCACGCGCAACGCCTGGCTGCTCGCGGGGCGCAAGCTCGCACCGGAGAACAGGTCGATCCTGCTCGAGGTCGTCATCCGCCTGCTGTTCCATGCCGCCGTCGTACTCTCTGTCTACGTCCTGTTTGTCGGGCACAACCTGCCTGGCGGTGGGTTCGCCGGCGGACTCGTGGCGGGGCTCGCGCTCGCGGGTCGCTACCTCGCCGGCGGTCGGTACGAGCTCGGGGCCGCTGCTCCACTCGACGCTGGAAAGCTCCTCGGCGCCGGCCTGCTCCTGGCCGCGGGCACGGCGGCCGCTCCCCTGCTCTTCGGCGCGCACGCGCTCACCTCGACCTGGTTCGAGACGACGATCCCGGTGCTCGGACACCTGGAGTTCACGACATCGACCGTGTTCGACATCGGCGTCTACCTCGTCGTGATCGGAATGGTACTCGACGTGCTTCGCAGCCTCGGCGCGGAGGTCGACCGCCAGCAGGAAGACGCGTCCGACGAACTCGAGAGTGGGAGCACGATATGAACGCGTCTCTCGTGCTCGTCGTCGTCATGGGTGTGCTCTACGCCGCGGGCGTGTATCTGCTGCTCGAGCGCAGCATGACGCGGGTGCTGCTCGGATTCCTGCTCGTCGGCAATGCGACGAACCTGCTCATCCTGGTCATCTCCGGTCGTCCGGGCACCGCCCCCTTCTACGGCGAGAACGGGCGGATGGCCGATCCACTCCCACAGGCCTTCGTCCTCACGTCCATCGTGATCACCTTCGGGGTCTCGGCGTTCCTGCTGGCGCTCATCTACCGCTCCTGGCGGCTCGCCCACATGGATGTCGTGCCAGACGACACCGAGGACGCCGAAGTCGGTCGCCGAAAGGCCTCGGTCACCGCTGAGCGCGACGTCGAAGGCGACGACACCGAGTTCGGCATCCGTGCGGCCGCGGCCGTGTCCACCGCGCTCGACCTCGCCGAACAGGAACGGCTCGAAGAGCAGGAAAGCGTCGCGGAGCAGCGGCAGGCCGAGCGACTTCGAGAAGAACACCGGCAGGCCGAGCAGCGCCGAGCCGAGCGGCAGGAACGGGAGGAGCGCGAATGAACGTTCTGATACCGCTTGTCGTGCTCCTGCCCCTGCTCGGCGCAGCCGCCGCGCTCACACAGGCGAAGCATCCGCGCGTGCAGACGCTCATCGCCGTGGGCGTGCTCGGCGCTGTGCTCGCGATCGGCATCGCCCTGCTCGTTGCAGTGGACGGTAACGGTGCGATCGCGATGGAGATCGGCGGATGGAAGGCCCCGTTCGGCATCGTCCTGGTCGTCGATCGGCTGGCGGCGCTGCTGCTCGTCGTGTCCGCCGCCGTGTTGCTGGCCGTTCTCGTGTTCTCGGTGGGCCAGGGCCTGGCCGACGGGGACCGTGAGACGCCCGTCTCGATCTACTACCCGACCTACCTGATCCTCGCCACGGGCGTGTTCAACGCCTTCATCGCGGGCGACCTGTTCAACCTGTACGTGAGTTTCGAGATCCTGCTGGTCGCAAGCTACGTGCTCATCACGGTCGGCGGCACGGAACTGCGCATCCGCGCGGGGATCACCTACGTCGTCGTCAGTCTCGTCTCCTCGGTGATCTTCCTCGCTGCCATCGCCATGATCTACGGCGCAACCGGCACGGTGAACATCGCCCAGCTCTCGGTGCGTCTCGCGGAACTGCCGCAAGATGTACAGCTCATCTTGCACGTCATGCTTCTGGTCGCCTTTGGCATCAAGGCTGCGGTGTTCCCGCTCTCCTTCTGGCTGCCGGACTCCTACCCCACTGCGCCCGCGCCGGTCACCGCTGTCTTCGCCGGCCTGCTCACCAAGGTGGGCGTGTACGCGATCATGCGCACCGAGATGATCATCTTTCCCGGCCCGCAGCTGAACACCCCGATACTGATCATCGCTGCACTCACCATGATCGTCGGCATTCTCGGTGCCGTCGCCCAATCCGATATCAAGCGACTGCTGTCGTTCACGCTCGTCAGCCACATCGGATACATGCTGTTCGGCATCGGGCTCGGCACCGTCGCGGGGCTCGCCGCGGCGACGTACTACATCGTGCACCACATCACCGTGCAGACGACCCTCTTCCTCGCAACCGGCCTGGTCGAGCGACAGGGGGGAACGACCGGCATCAACCGTCTCGGCGGGATGCTCAAGGCCTCCCCCGTGATCGGCGTCCTCTTCTTCATCCCCATGCTGAGCCTCGGCGGCATTCCCCCGTTCTCCGGGTTCATCGGCAAGCTCGCGCTGTTCGAGGCCGGAGCCGAGGAGGGAAGCGTGCTCGCCTGGGTCCTCATCGGCAGTGGTGCTCTCGTCTCTCTGCTCACCCTGTACGCGCTCGCGCGCGCGTGGAACATGACCTTCTGGCGCGATGTGGATGAGGTGGCCGGCTACGAGCATCCGCTGCCCGTGCTGCAGACCGTCGGCACCGCAACCGAGGTGAAACCGGCTCGCAGCATCCCGCGCATCATGGTGGGAGCGACCACCGCGATGGTCGCGCTGACCGTCGCGCTCACCATGTTCGCCGCCCCGCTGTACGCGCTGAGCGCTCGCGCCGGCCACAACATCACCGGCCCCGGCTACTACGTCACCACGGTGCTCACGGGAGAGTCGGAATGAGCGAGAGGAACGATACGACAGGCGTGAACCAGACACCCCGGCCCTCGACCGGGCGCGAGGTGCGCGGGCGCTTCCTCACGCAGCTGCCGCTTCTCGTCGGGCTCGTTCTGCTCTGGATGGTGCTGTGGGGCCAGGTCACCTGGCTCAGCGTGCTCACCGGAATCGTCGTCGCGATCATCGTGACGCGAACCTTCTATCTGCCCCCGGTCGACCTCTCCGGGCGCATCAACCTGTGGTATCTGCTGGTCTTTTTGGCGCACTTCTTCCTCGACGTCGCACTCGCCTCGTTCACCGTCGCGTTCCAGGCGCTGAACCCACGCCCCATCCCCCAGTCGTCGGTGATCGGCATCCAGTTGAGAACCCGCTCCGACCTCATCATGACCCTCGACGCGATCGCCATGTCGCTCGTGCCCGGATCGCTCGTCGTGGAGGCGGATCGGGAGCGTTCGACTCTCTATCTGCACACCTTCGCCACGCGCACCGAGGATGACGTGGAAGCGATGCGCGCGAAGGTGCTGGTGGTCGAGGCCCGCATCGTGCGCGCGATTGGATCCAAGGCGGATCTCGAACGCATTCGCGGAATCGAGGACGAACGATGAGCGGATGGGTGTTTCTCGTCGTGGGAATCATGCTCACGGCCGCCGCCGCGCTCGCGCTGTATCGCATCGCGCGCGGGCCGTCGATTCTCGACCGGATGATCGCGTCCGACATGCTGCTGACCACGATCATCTGCGCGATGGGCGCGGAGATGGTCTACAACTCGCACGTGAGAACCCTGCCCGCGATGCTCGTGCTCGCGCCGACCGCGTTCCTCGGCTCGGTCGTTGTGGCCCGCTACGCCTCGAGGAGCGGACACAAATGACCTTCGACCTGCTCGTCGACGTGCTCACGGGGATCTTCCTGATCCTCGGGGCGTTCCTGTCGTTCGCCGCCGGTGTCGGACTCATCCGCTTCCCCGACGCGATCGCCCGCATGCACGCGACGACCAAGCCGCAGATCCTCGGGCTCATCTTCATCCTGCTGGCGATCGCCCTGCAGGAACGTCGCCTCTCGACGATCCTGATGCTCGTGACGCTCCTGCTGTTCCAGATGATGACGGCGCCGATCTCGGCACACATGATCGGGCGGGCGGGCTACCGCAACGGCGTCGTCGCCTCAGGGACGCTGCTCGTCGACGAGCTCGAGCGCGCGATCGAACTGGCCCAGGATGAGGGGTCCGAAAACCCGCAGGCCGAGCCCGGCGAGGAGGCGTGAGCGAGCATCATTCAGGAGGTTGTGTGACTGGTGATGAAGAAGTCACTTCCTGAGACCACACCAGCCACTGCAGCCCCAGCGGTCACACCAACTCCTGAATAATGACAGAGCAGAGCTAGTCGAGGAGGCCCTGCACGAAGACGTGGGGCGTGAAACCGGTGAGGTCGCCGATGCCCTCGCCCTGGCCGACGAGCTTGATCGGAATGCCTGTCTTCTCCTGGACGGCGAGCACGAAGCCGCCCTTGGCCGAGCCGTCGAGCTTCGTCAGCACGAGCCCCGTCACGCCCGCGTGCTCGATGAACGCCTCGGCCTGGGCGAGCCCGTTCTGGCCGGTCGTGGCGTCGAGCACGAGCAGTACCTCGGCGATCGTGGTCTGCTTCTCGATCACCCTGCGAATCTTCGTCAGCTCGTCCATGAGGCCGCTCTTGGTCTGCAGCCGGCCTGCCGTGTCGATGAGCACGATCTCGGTGCCCTCGCGCTGGGCGCGTTCCACGGTCTGGAAGGCGACGGATGCCGGGTCCTGCCCCTGCTGCTGCGGCTTCTGGATCGAGGCCCCGCCGCGCTCGGCCCACGTCGCCAACTGCTCGACCGCGGCCGCGCGAAAGGTGTCTGCTGCGCCGACGATCACGCTGCGGCCGTAGCCGGTGAGGAACTTGGCGAACTTGCCGATAGTCGTGGTCTTGCCCACGCCATTGACGCCGACGACGAGTACGACGGCGGGGCGGTCGCTGAGCGTGAGGGTCGGGTCGAGCCTGGCCAGGCGCTCCTCGAGGCTTTCGCGCAGCATCCGCTTGAGGTCGGCCGGGTCTGTGGTCTTGTATCTCGCGACGCTCGCGCGCAACTCGGTGACCAGGGCGTCCGTGAGATCCGCGCCGAAGTCTGCGGAGATGAGCGCGTCTTCGAGGTCGCTCCAGGTGTCGTCATCGATCGTCTTGCGGGCGAACATGCCGCGCAGCGCGCCGGAGAGAGACCAGGAAGAAGCCATGCGACAAAGCTACCCGAAGCGTCGAGTCCCCCAATGACGAAGCACGGCGATCACGGCGCGCGACGACACCAGAGTTATGGTGAACAGGTGACCATGACGATGAAGTTGACCGAACGATGAGCGTCTCGGGCGCGTGGGAGCGCACGGCGCGCGGAGCCGGGCTGCTCGGCCCGAGCGGAGAACTCGCACCCACGATCTTTGCCGAGATGTCGGCGCTGGCCACCTCAACCGGCGCGATCAACCTCGGGCAGGGATTCCCGGATGAGGATGGCCCGTCCGAAGTTCTCGAGGCCGCGAGGCGGGCGATCAGCGACGGCATCAACCAGTACTCGCCTGGCCTCGGTGCACCGGTGCTGAGGGACGCGATCGCACGGCACCAGGATCGGTTCTACGGCCTCACGGTCGATCCGGACCGGGAGGTGCTCGTGACCGCGGGGGCCACCGAGGCCCTCGCCGCGACCATCCTCGCCCTCGTCGAGGACGGCGACGAGATCGTGACCCTCGAGCCGTACTACGACGCGTATGCCGCGGTGATTGCGCTGAGCCGCGGGGTGCACCGCACCGTCGGGCTGCGTGCGCCGGACTTCCAACCGGACCATGACGAACTGGCCGCGGCCGTGACCGACCGCACCCGCATCATCCTGGTCAACAACCCGCACAACCCCACCGGCACGGTCCTGCGCCGAGACACCCTCGAACTGATCGTGGAGCTCGCGCATCGGCACGACGCGATCATCGTCACCGACGAGGTGTACGAGCACCTCGTCTACGGCGCGACGCACATCCCCGTGGCGACCCTGCCCGGTGCCGCCGAGCGCACGGTGACGATCTCGAGCGGCGGCAAGACGTTCAGTACAACGGGGTGGAAGATCGGCTGGCTCACTGCGCCGAACGCACTCCTGGAGCCGATCCTCGCGGTCAAGCAGTTCCTCACCTACGTCAACGGCGCACCGTTCCAACCGGCGATCGCGGTGGGACTCGACCTTCCTGACGAGTACTTCGCCCGCACCGCCGCGACACTTGCGAGCAAGCGCGACCTGCTGTCTGCCGGGCTGCAGCGAGCCGGATTCACCGTGTCCGAGCCGCGAGGTTCCTACTTCATCGTCGCTGACGCTGCCCCGCTCGGGTTTCCGGATGCCGCGGCATTCTGCCGCGCACTGCCCGGACTCGCCGGAGTCGTCGCAATCCCGATCAGTGCGTTCGTGAGCCGCGAAAACGGCGGAGAATACGCCTCGCTCGTGCGTTTCGCCTTCTGCAAGAAGCGCGAACTGCTCGAACGCGCTTCGGAGCAGTTGGCCGCACTCTAGGACGCGAGAGCGCCGCCGGAGCGGGCACCCTCCAGCACACCCTCGTGCTGCACGAGCGGGAACGTCATGCTGAAACTGGTGCCAACACCCTCTTCGCTCGTGACCCCCATGTCTCCACCGTGGGCACGGACGATCGCCCTCGTGATGACAAGGCCGAGTCCGACGCCGGGGACGGCGTTTCGCGTGGCCGTCGACGCCCTGAAGAAGCGCGAGAACAGCTTGTCGAGTTCGGAAGCCGCAATCCCCATTCCGGTGTCCGTGACGGTGATCAGCACGTCGGAGCCGTCCTGGCGGAGCGCCAGCGTGACCGATCCACCGCTCGGGGTGAACTTGATCGCGTTGGAGATCAGGTTGTCGCAGGCCTGGCCGATTCGCACCACGTCGCCGTTGACGAGAAGGCCCTCGGCCAGCTCGGTGTGCAGCGTGATGCCCGCGGCGGTTGCGACGGGGCGAGACGATTCGGCCGAGGCGAGAACGATCGGGGCAAGATCCTGTTCCTTCTGGTCCAGATTGAACTTGCCGGATTCCACCTGGGCGGTGAAGAGAAGGTCGCCGACGAGGCGGAGCAGCCTGTGTGCGTTGCGTTCTGCGACGCTGAGGTAGCGCAGCTGGCCCTCGGACAGCGGGGCGTCTTCGTCATCGCGCAGCAACTCGAGGTAGCCGAGGATCGAGCTGAGCGGTGTGCGCAGTTCGTGCGAGATCAGGCCGACGAACTCATCCTTCAGCCTCGCGACCTCGCGGGCCTTGGTCTGGTCGTAGGCGACGAAGAGGTAGCCGACGATCTCGCCGGACTTGTCGAGCCTCGGGGTGACCGAGAGTTCGATCGGGATGGTCGTGCCGTCCGCGCGGACGTAGCTCCACTCGCGAACCTCCGCGACACCGAGGCGCGCGGATTCGACGAGGGCAGAGAAGCCGGGATTCAGGACAGTGGCGCCGGCCGGATACGACAGGTCGCGGGCGCGCTCGAGCAGTTCCGCCTCGACATGGAACTCATCGATGTGAAGCTTGCCCTCCACCTCGGCAACGTCGAGACCGAGCATTTTCTCCGCACCGGGGTTGAAGGCATCGACGAGGCCCGTGAGGTCGGTGCCGATGATCGCCTGCTCGGTCACGGACACCCAGATCTCGCGGAACATGCGCTCCGCGGTACGCACCTTCGCTTCGCTCTGCTTGAGCTCGATGGCGTGCTGCACGCTCTCGGCGAGCATGACCCGGCCCTGCTCTGCAAGCCGGCGTACCTTGTCGAGGCGATGGCGCCCGGTGCGGGAGATCTCGTTGATGACGGCCGCGGCCACTCCAAAGACCAGCACGGAGAATCCGCCACGAACGATGGCGGACACGTTGTCGACGACGCTCAGCCCGAGCATGAACGGCATGTAGACGGTGATCGCCGTGCCGAGGGCAGAGTAGATGATGTATTGGCGGCCCTCTTCGGCCGCGAACCAGACGAGTGGGAGCGCGACGAGCGCGGCATAGGCACTGCTGCTCGCCCCTGTGCCGTCACGCAACAGGCCAATCGCGATGAAGTCGATGCCCGGAACGTAGAGTCCCCAGTTCCAGAGCGATTCCTTGGGGCTGATGGCGGCCGCGAACGCGGTCGCAGCGAGCACCAGAACCGTTCCGACGATGATAGCGGGTGCAGAGGTGATCGTGAGCCCCGGGATCACAATGGCGCCAAGCACGGCCGCGAGGAACAGCAGCAGCGTCGGAAGCTGCTTCAACAGCGGCGATGGCGCGTCGAATCCGAGTCGCTTGTACAGTGCTGCGATCTTCATGCTGTTGCTCCAATCGATGGCGCGATGCGTGCGAGGCGCTCAGCCAACTCGCGTGGGCTGAAGGGCTTGATGAGATAGTCGTTGGCACCCGCATCTCGCCCGAGCTGCTGGGATGCCTCGTCGACCGCCGCGGACAGCAACACGATGTGCATGCCGTTCACCTCGTCGTGGGCACGCACGAGACGGCACAGGTCGAGGCCGGTCTTGCCCGGCATTGCCACATCGAGCACGGCGAGATCCGGCTTGAACGCGATGATGGAGTCCCATGCGTCGTCGCCGTTACCCAGCTCATCGACGAGATCGAGTCCGGCCTTCTGGGTCGCGAACGCGACAAGGCTACGAATATCGGGGTCATCATCCGCGACGATGACGCTGACTTTGACACCCGAATCGTTCATGGCGCAATCCACCTAGGTACACAGTTGAGAAGCACCTCGCGCACGCTGGCACGGGTGACTGGCTTGGGGAGAGCGGCCCGCATCGGCGGGTAGTTCTCCTGGTCGAGCACGGAGCTGATGGCGACGGGGCAGTCGGGCACGTCGGCGAGCAGGCGCTCGCTCAGGGCCCAGCCGTCCATGCCGGGAAGCATGAGGTCGATGACCGCGAGGTCGAGGTCGAGGTCTCCGTAGACGGAGATGGCGGACTCTGCGGTTGCAGCGTCGGTCACCTCGCAGCCCGCGATCTCGAAGTGGCGGCGAAGGAGGTTTCTCTGGTCATCGTTGTCGTCGACGATCAGGACTTTGACGCGCTCCTGCGTCAGTGTACTGAGGCTCATTCGGCGATGTTCTCTCTTTTGGCGATACCGTTCATCGGGGTTCCGATGAACGCTGGGGCCAGCCGAAATGCCTCGGGCGTGCTGTATTCTACTTCCCCCACAACCGACACTAGCGACGTAATTCTCTCTGCGCAGTAACAATTCATGATTCGCGAACCCCCATTCATGGGGACTAGGAGACCTGCGAAGAGTCGCGGATGATCTCGAGCGGTTCGCAGTGATCTCCCTGTCCGTAGCGGGACCAGTAGCGTGCCGTGGCAACGGCGAATTCTCCTTGGAGATACTTCGCACGCGCCTGATTTCGCGAGAAACACTCAAGCATGGCGACCTTGGTGTCGGTGAATCCATCGATGCTCACGAAGCGATTCGGATGGAAGTCCACGGTCGCCGTCGAACTCTGGTAACAGGCGATGGTGCGCACCTCGCTCGTCGCGAGAATCGTCGCATCGTGCACAGACTTGTGATCCTGGTGGCGGTCGCTGTTGCTGTGCACGTAGACCACGGTGGGCCTCAGGTCGGCGACGATCTTCTTGATGATGCCCACGGTCGGCTCTGCACTGCTGAGCTGCGGCTCCGCGCTGTCTTCGAGCACGAGAGTCGCGCCGATGATCGCGGCTGCGGATGAGCCCTCCTCCCACGCGGTGCGGATTCCCCCGTCGCGCGTGCCCTTCGAGAGGGTGAGGATGGTCACGGAGTCGCCGGCCGCGCGATGCGCAGCCAGGATCCCGCCCACGCCGATCTCCACGTCATCCGGATGCGCACCGATCGCCAGCACAATCTGGCGCTCCGGCGCGCTCGCCCACGCTGCTCGGGCAGCGTCGGCAAGGCGGGTGACATTCGAGACGAGGTCTGCTGTCGAGACGGGCTTGGTGAGGAACTCGTCCGCCTGGTTGCGCAGTGCACCGACCGCGTAGTCGACTGAGACGTGCGCCGTCATCACGATGATGGCGACGCCGGGCCGTGCTTCTTTATACACGGCCATGAGTTCGAGACCGGATGCGCCGGGCATCTCAATGTCGGTGATCACGACGTCAGGCTGGAGCTGCTCGATCGCGCCCCTCGCCTGCCGGGGATCCGACACGGCGATCACGAGAGCGCCGAGGCGCTTCTCCAGCACGGTCTTTGTATAGTCGGCGACGTCGAGGTCGTCCTCGACGACGACCACACGATACGGTTCAGACATCCAAGCTCCCCCTGCTCGAATCACGTTTGTCCCCCAACTGTACGCGGGGAGGGGTTCGGATAAATAGGGGTACACCACCCCCAAAGGTGGTGCCTAACGGGGTACGACTCTGAAGCGGCGCAGCGCGAGGGCGGGGTTCACGGAACGCACCTGTTCGAGGCGATCCTGCGAGACCCAGGCGAGGGCGACATCCGTCTCTTCGCCCATCGTCGCGAGCTCCACACCCATCGGATCGACGATCATGCTGTTGCCGACACCGATGGGGGGCGCCTGGTCCGCAGCGGCGACATACACCGTGTTCTCGATTGCCCGTGCGGTGACGAGCGTGCGCCAGTGTGCTTCCTTGAGCGGGCCGCGCACCCACTCGCTCGGCACGAGTACAAGGTCTGCTCCCGCATCGACGATGCGCCTGGAGACCTCGGGAAAGCGGATGTCGTAACAGGTCTGCATGCCGACCGTGAGCCCGCGCAGGGAAAAGGTCTCCGGCTCGCCGATGACGCCGGGCACGACCCAGTCGGACTCGCGCTGCCCAAACGCGTCGTAGAGATGGAGCTTGCGATACTGCGCGACGAGGCTGCCGCTCTCATCGACGGCGACAAGGGTATTGGAGAAGCGTCCGTGGCTCTCCCCCGCGTCGCCGCGTTCGACGAGGCCCGCCACGAGGTGCACGCCGAGTTCGCGCGCGAGCGCGGAGAGAGCCGAGACGAAACGTCCGTCGATCGGCTCTGCGGCATCCACAACGGCCTGGCCCAGTTCGGCGACAAAGAAAGAGGAGTACTCGGGGAACACGACGAGCGCGGCACCACGGTCGACGGCTCGTTCCGCCAACCGCCGGATGGTGGCCAGGTTCTGTGCCTTGTCTGGGCCGGGGGCGAACTGCGCGACGGCGACGGCGAACGGCATCGCTGCGCCCGCATCCCTGGTAGAGGCCATGGCCCCAGCCTAAGAGGAACCGCTCAGTCTGCGCTCGGATACCGCAGAAATGGCAGGCCGGTATAGCGCTCTGCGAGATGTGCCATGCCTCGTTCCGACTCGCAGAGCTGGCGCAGCTGGCCCAGCTGCACGTGGTGGTCGAAGTCGACGTTGTCTGGATTGATGCCGTCCGCCTGCCCGAAGCTCCCCGACTCGTCGAAGCGGTGCAGCATCCTCGTCATCCAGGTAGAAAAGTGCTGGATCTTCCAGACCCGCTCGAGCGACTTCTCCGAGTACTCGTCGAGGCCCCGCTCGTCTCCGTTCCCATACCAGGCGGCGAGGCCGTCGTGCAGGTAGCTCGCGTCGGCGAGCGCGAGGTTGAGCCCCTTTGCCCCGGTGGGCGGCACGATGTGCGCAGAGTCTCCGATGAGAAAGAGTTTGCCGTAGCGCATCGGATCGCTCACGAAGCTGTGCATGGGTGTGATGCTCTTGTCGAAGATCTCGCCGCGCTCGAGGGCCCAGCCCGGCGTGCCCAAACGGATGTCGAGTTCGTCCCAGATGCGCTCGTCGGACCACTCCGCGATGTTCTCGTGCGGGTCGACCTGGAGGTAGAGCCTGCTGACGGAGTTCGACCTCATGCTGTGCATCGCGAAGCCTCGCTCGTGCAACGCGTAGATGAGTTCGTCCGTGGAGGGAGCAACGTGGGCGAGGATGCCGAGCCACCCGAACGGGTACTCCCGCGTGTACGTCTTCTTGTTCGTCTCGGGGATGCTCGGGCGACACACGCCGTGCGCCCCGTCCGCCCCGACCACGAAGTCGGCGGTCAGTTCGAAGTCTTCGCCGTCCTGGCTGAAGCGCACAGTGGGCCTGCCGTCGATGAGGTTGTCGAGGTGTACGTCGCTCACGCTGTAGCGCGGCGGTGTGCCTGCGGCATCGTGGGCCTCGATGAGGTCTTTCACCACCTCCTGCTGGCTGTAGAGCCAGACCGAGCGCCCTACGAGCTCCCGGAACGGGATGTGATGGCGCACACCCGCGTACTGCAAGTAGATGCCGTCGTGGCGCTGGCCCTCTCGGTGCAGCCTGTCACCGAGCCCGACCTCCGTGAGGAGCCTGGCCGCGTCCTCCTCGAGCACACCCGCGCGCACCCTCTGGATAGCGTACTCGCGGTCGCGCAGTTCGAGCACGACGCTCTCGATTCCCGAGCGCCTCAACAGATGGGAAAGAAGCAGACCGGCAGGGCCTCCGCCGACGATCGCAACCTGGGTTGAAATACTGGTTCGACTGGCCACAGTGCCATCCTTCCGCGTTGACCCCGCGGCATTGCCGGGTCATAGGCTCAATGATACGCTCATCATTAGAACACAAGTTCACTCTGCGCACACATCACTTTTTTCAGCGAAGATTTCAGGTAACGATGACCGCCAGTTTTATTTACGACGCTATACGCACCCCGTTCGGTCGGTATGGCAAGGGGCTCGGCGGGGTGCGCCCGGACGATCTCGCGGCGTTCGTGGTCTCCGAGATCGCGGCACGGCATCCGGAGTTCGACCCCGCGGGCATCGACGACATCATCCTGGGCGATGCCAATGCCGCGGGCGAAGACAACCGTAACGTCGCGAGGATGGCCGCCCTGCTCGCGGGCTTCCCCACCTCCGTCACCGGGTCAACTGTCAACAGGCTCTGCGGCTCGGGCGTCGAAGCCGTCATCCAGGCCAGCCGGGCGATCGAGACCGGGGATGCCGAGGTCATCCTGGCAGGCGGTGTCGAGTCGATGAGCCGCGCACCCTGGGTTCTCCTCAAGCCGTCTCGCGCCTTCCCAAGTGGCCACGAGACGCTGCATTCCACGACGCTCGGCTGGCGCATGGTCAACCCAAAGATGCCCGACCAATGGACTGTGTCGCTCGGCGAGACTGCCGAGATTCTCGCCGATCGCTATTCGATCTCTCGCGAAGAGCAGGACGAGTTCGCTCTCGCGAGCCACCTCAAGGCGGATGCTGCCTGGAACGTCGGCGTCTACGACGGCGAGGTCGTCGCGGTGCCCGGCACGACTCTCGTGCGTGACGAAGGTATCCGCGCCGATTCGTCGCTCGAGGCACTCGCGGCACTGAAGCCCGCCTTCAGGGAGAACGGCTCGGTCACCGCGGGCAACTCCTCCCCGCTCAGCGATGGTGCCGGGGCCCTCCTCATCGGCTCCGAGAACGCGCCGTTCGACGCAGAGCCACTCGCCCGCATCGTTTCTCGCGCCGCCGCTGGAGTCGACCCGAACGTCTTCGGCATCGCGCCGGTCGAAGCGGCCAATCGCGCTCTCGCCCGAGCGGGGAAGAGCTGGGCAGATGTCGACGTCGTCGAGTTGAACGAAGCCTTCGCCTCGCAGAGCCTCGCCTGTCTGAAGCTCTGGCCGGAGCTCGACCCCGCCAGGGTCAACATCCACGGTGGCGCCATCGCCATGGGGCACCCCCTCGGCGCATCCGGCGCCCGCATCGTCGGCCACCTCGCCCACCAACTTGCGCGTCGCGGAGGTGGCATCGGAGTCGCCGCCATCTGCATCGGCGTCGGGCAGGGCCTCGCGATCGTGCTCGAGCGATGACGGCGCGCGTCCTGGCCGTGCCGCAGCGGAGAGCGAGGAAGATAGTCGCATGACGAACTCCGAGACTTTTGGCGAGGGCATCGAGGCGGACTCCACGCCCGACCCGAGCGGCCAGTACGTGCAGTCACTCGCCCGCGGACTCAGCGTGATCCGCGCGTTCGACGGCGAGCATCCGGAGATGACCCTGAGTGACCTGGCCCGCAGGACAGGGCTCACGAGGGCGACGAGCAGGCGCTTTCTGCTGACCCTCGTCGAGCTCGGCTACGTCAAGACCGACGGCCGACTGTTCTCACTCACGGCGCGCGTGCTCGAACTGGGCTTCAGCTATCTCTCCGCGCTCTCGCTGCCCGAGATCGCGCAACCGCACCTGGAGCAGCTCGCGGCGTCGATCCACGAATCGACCTCCGCATCCGTTCTTGACGGAACGGACATCGTCTACGTCGCCCGTGTTCCCACCCGGCGCATCATGTCGGTGCGCATCAACATCGGCACCCGCTTTCCCGCGTACGCGACCTCGATGGGGCGCGTGCTGCTTGCGGGTCTTCCCCAGGCCGAACTCGATGAGCACCTCGCGAGCATCGACTTCGCGAGCCTCACCTCGCACACCGTCGGTACCCGCGCCGCCCTCGAGGCCGAGCTCGACACCGTGCGCGAGCGCGGCTGGGCGATGGTCGACCAGGAGCTCGAAGACGGGCTGCGGTCCATCGCGGCCCCGATCCGCCACGGCACGGGTGTCGTGCTCGCCGCCATCAATGTGTCCACGACCGCCAGCAGCCACACTGTCGAGTCGATCCACGAGACCCTGCTCCCTCCACTGCTGGTTGCAGCAGAGAACATCAGCCATGACCTGACCGCCTCGCGGCCATTCTCCCGAGAGACCTCACGCCTGACCCGTCCACACTGACCGATACGAGAAAGAAGTGAGTTGCCTTGACCACGAACCCAGCCAGTGACAGCGCCGCCACCGAGCTCTGTTCCGCACGAATCACCGAACTCCAATCCGCCATCGCCTCGGGCAGCCTGACCCGCAGGAGAATTGTCGAAGCGCACCTCGAGCGCATCGCCGCGGTCAACCCCTCGATCAACAGCCTCGTCGAGGTGCGCACGGATGACGTGCTCGCCGAGGCGGATGCCGCGGATGCCAGCCGCGGACGAACGATCTCCGGCGCCCTCGACGGCGTTCCGCTCTCGGTCAAAGACAGCTACGGCGTGCGCGGACTCAGGCGCAGCGACGGCTTGAAGGCGAACGCGGACCGCTTTTCCGACACGGACGACCCCATGGTCACCCGACTGAAGGACGCGGGCGCCCTGCTTCTCGGGCACGGCAATGTTCCGGACATGTGCGTGCGCTGGAACACGATCAGTGGCCTCTACGGCACGACGCGCAACCCGCGAGACATCGAACGCACCGTCGGAGGCAGTTCCGGCGGGGATGCCGCGAGCGTTGCCGCGGGGCTCGCCACCGCCGCCATCGGACAGGATCTCGGTGGCTCGATCAGGGTGCCCGCCAGCTTCTGCGGCGTGTACGGCATTCGCTCGACACCGGGGGTCGTACCCAACATCGCGGCCTGGCCCGCCTTTCCAGACACGCCCGCCGTGCAGGCGATGGGCACGATCGGGCCATTCGCGCGGAACATCGACGACCTCGAGCGGGTGTTCGGGGTGCTCGCGAGCGATGACCCGCTCGACCCGCTCAGCCTCCCTCTCGCAACACAGCCCCGCACGGATGACGAGCCGAGAGCGCGCATCGCGGTGCTTCGCGAGGAGACCGGCGCCGTCATCTCCCCGGAGATCTCGCGCAGGCTCGACGAAACGATCGGACTGCTCCGCGACGCGGGCTACCAGGTGGACGAGGGCGTGATCGGCGACCTCCGTCGTGCCCCAGAGCTCTGGGCGGAGATCACCGGCACGGACCTCGTGCACACCATGCTTCAGCGCGTCGGCGGGCTCATGACCGAGTCCGGCCGCCAGCACGTCGAGCAGATGTTCGGCGCCGTCGCCCTCGACGGTTCGGTGTCGAGCTACAACGACGCGTGGATCGAGCGCGCGGGCCTGCTCGTGGAGTGGGCCGCGTTCGCGGCACGCTATCCGATCGTCGTCGGTCCGGTTGCCGGGATGCCGACACCGCTGCTCGACTTCGACCACATGCTCGACGAGGACGACACAGCCGCGCTGTTCGACTCGATGCGATGTGTTCCGTGGGTGAACCTCTACGGCCTGCCGTCGCTCGCGCTTCCGAACGGGATTCAGCTGATCGGGCGTCGGTTCCGTGAAGACCAACTCTTCACGGTTGCGCGCGCGGTCGAGCCGAAGCTCGCTCCCGTCACGATCGCCACGCCGTAGCGCTCGGAACTCAGAAGACGACGACGGGCTTGATCGTGAGGCCGTTCGCTGAATCATCGAAGGCCTGGTTGATCTGCTCGAAGGGGTACCGCTTCACGAGCCTGTCGAACGGGAATCGCCCGGCCTCGTAGAGCTCCACCAGCAGCGGAATGAAGGTCTGCGGCACCGCATCTCCCTCGATCACGCCCGAGATGGTGGGCGACTGGGTGAGGAAGGTGCCGATGTCGACCGCGGCATCCGTACCGGCGGCGGCCGCCCCGACAAGTACCCCGTGTCCACGCACGGTGAGCGAGTCGACCATCTGCCGGAACACCCGGGGGTTGCCCGTGGTATCGAGTGCGAACTGCGCTCCCCCGCCGGTAATCCGCTTCACGGCCTCCACCGCATCCTCGTTCGCGCCATTGATGACGTGGGTCGCGCCGAGTTCGAGGGCCAGGTCGAGACGGCCCTGCACGACATCGACCATGACGATGGTCGTGCAGTTCGCCACGACTGCGGCGAGCAGGGCTGAGCATCCGACGGCTCCCGTGCCGAAGATCACGATGGAGGAACCGGCATCGGGCCGCAGCACGTTGAGCACGGCACCGGCTCCCGTCGTGAGTCCGCAACCCAGGGGGCCGAGGAGGTCGAGTGGAGCGGAGTCGGGAACCTTCGCCACGGAACGCTCGGACACGTTGGCGAAGGTGGCAAAACTCGACTGGCCGAAGAAGTGGCTCGAGACGGCGGTCTCGCCATCGCGCAGCGAGGTCGTGCCATCAGCGCGCGCCCCGCCGAAGTTGTGCGCGGGGAACGTCGCGCAGTACGCCGGATGCCCGGAGCGGCAGCTCGCGCAGCTCCCGCAGGAGTTGAAGCCGAGCACGACGTGGTCGCCCGGCTTCACCGTCGTGACCGCTGCTCCGATCGCGTCGACGATGCCCGCGCCCTCGTGCCCGAGCACGACCGGCAGCGGGGTGGGCAGCACCTGGTCGCGCACGAGCGCATCCGTGTGGCACACGCCGGTCGCCACCATTCGCACCCGAACCTCGTCCGCGCGGGGTTCGTCCAGTTCGAGCTCGACAATCTCGAGCGGCTGCGCCGCCTCGCGGGCAAGCGCTGCGATGACACGCATGCTGACCTACTTTCCGACCTTCTTGGCGACCCTGGACGGTTTCGTCGTCACGAGATCGAGCAGCGCACGATTGTGCACGTGGTAGCCGACGGGGAACAGCCTGAAACCGGTCTTGTCGCTCAGCGTGCCCCAGAGGCCGCGCGGCAGCCAGATCGCTCCGGCCATAGCGATGAGGCCGAGCAGGATGAGGTACCAGGTGCCGTAGTCGGCGAGCGTCTCCTGCAGCACGATGAAGATGATCGTGCCGACGATCGGACCCTCGAGGTAGCCGATTCCGCCGATGATCACGATGAAGATCATGTAGGCAGACCACTGCACGCTGAAGATCGCGTCCGGCTGCACGCCGAGCTGGGTCATCACGAGCAGTCCGCCCGCCGCACCACAGCCCGCAGCCGAGATGAGGTAGATCACGCGCTTGGCGAGGGTGACGTCGACGCCGGCTGCCCGGGCAGTCACCTCGTCGTCACGCACGGCCGTGAGCGCGAGGCCGATGTGACCGCGCAGCAGCAGGTAGCATCCGGCGACCGTGAGCGCGCCGACCGCGAGCGCGGTCCAATAGGTGATCGCACCGCGCAGGGTGGGGTCGATCTGCAGGAAGTCTCCCACCAGCGGGCCGCCACTCGGGCCGCCGAAGCCCGGAATCTTCACGACGATCAGCCGGTATGCCTCCGCGATGACCCAGGTGCCGACCGCGAAGTAGTCACCGCGCAGCCTGAAGGCCAGGAGCGAGGTCGGAATTGCAAAGACCGCACAGGTGACGAGCGAGAGCAGCAGCGCGAGGAAGATGTTCATTCCCATGTTCGCGAACACGAGTGTCGTGTATGCACCGATGCCCACGTAGGCCTGCTGCCCGATCGAGACGAGCCCTCCGAAGCCCGCAAGCAGGTTCCACATGCTCGCCATGATCAGGTAGGCGAAGAAGGTGATCAGGATGTTCGTGAAGTCCTGGTAGACGATGTACGGCATCGCGATGAGCAGGCCGAGCACCACGACGCCGCCGACGGCACTGGCCTTCACGGAGCGCGCGGACCTGGTGACCTTGATGTATTCATCCGGGCCGGGGAACTGCGTCTTCGCCGCGCTCATACCGCCCTCCTCGGGATCAGGCCCTGGGGTCTGAAGGCAAGCACCGCGAGGAACACGAGGTGCCCGGCGAGGATCGACCATGACGGATCAACGAAGGCGACAAGCGTCTGGGTGAGCGCGAGCACGATGCCGCCCGCGAGCGTTCCCCAGAGCGAGCCGAGTCCGCCGATCACCACGGCCTCGAAGGCGAACAGCAGTTGCGACGGACCCTGGGTCGGATTGAACGAGGAACGCATGGCGAACATGAGGCCTGCGAGCGCGACCGTCGCGAACGCGATCGCCGTGGCGATGCCGTAGATGTGCCGCGAATCGCCACCGACCACGGACGCGATCTCCGGATCGTCGGAGGAGGCGCGCATCATCCGCCCGAGTCCCGAGCGACTCAGAAAGAGCTGGATGCCGATGATCGCAACGAGGGCGAGCACGAGGGTCAGCAGCGCGAGATAGGAAATCGACAGCTGGTCGGTGACGTGCCACGCCGCGGTCGTCAGCCAGCCCGCGTCGATCGTGCGGGTGTCCGCGGAGAACAGCTGCTGCAGTCCGTTCTGGATCACGATCGAGAGCCCGAAGGTCACCAGCAGGGTCGCGAGCGGGCCGGACTTCTGGCTCCGGTTGAGCAGGCCGCGCTGCACGAAGTAGCCGACGAGCCCGAACAGCGGAACGGTGATGACCACGATGAGCCATACCGGCAGGAAGTTCTGGCCAACGAAGACGACCGCAATGTAGGCGGCGACGATGGCGAGGTCACCGTGGGCGAGGTTGACGATACGCATCACGCCGAACATGAGAGAGAGCCCGGTCGCGAACAGCGCGTAGAGGCCACCGAGCAGCAGCCCCTGGATGAGGACGTTCAGGATGTCCATGTCAGGCCCCCGCTGCGGCGTGGTCGATGCCGAAGTAGGCATTCTCGATCTGCTGCATGGTGAAGTCACTCGGCCGGCCCTCGAGCACGGTGCGTCCCTCGAGCAGGCACTGCACGTGGTCGGCTATCCGGAGTGCCTGCGACACGTCCTGCTCAACGATCAAGACGGAGGTCCCCTCTTCGATGATGCGCGGGAGCACACGGTAGATCTTCTGGACGACAATGGGGGCGAGGCCCAGTGAGAGCTCGTCGATGAGCAGGAGCTTCGGATTCCCGACCAGGGCACGCCCGATGGCGACGGCCTGCTGCTCACCACCCGAGAGTTGGGATGCGTTCTGGTCGCGACGGGACGGCATCCAGTCGAACAACTCCATGACCCGCTCCACAGACCACGGTCCGCTGCGCGCACGGTAGGTGCCCGTGCGCAGGTTCTCCTCGACGGTCAGCGACTTGAACAGGCGCCTGCCCTCCGGCACGAGCGTGATGCCCGCGGCGACGTGCTTGTGCGCGGGCAGACGTGTGATGTCCCTGCCCTCGAACGTCACGATGCCGCTCGTCGCCCGGTTGAGCCCCGCGAGGGCACCGAGCAGCGTGGACTTACCCGCGCCGTTGGCTCCGATCACGGCAACGGTCTGACCCTCCTCGACGGTGATCGAGAAGTCCCGGAGTGCGAGGAGTTGGCCGTGATGAACGTTGAGTTCGTCGACCTCGAGAAGGCTCATGGCTGCGTCTCCCCCTGGCGGTCATCTCGTCCACTATCTGCCTCGAGCCCGGTTTCCAGGCTTCCACCGAGATAGAGCTCGCGAACCTCCGCATCGACCATGACCTCCGCCGGATTGCCATCGGCGACGATCCTGCCTCCCGCGAGACAGAGCAGCCGGTCGACCGTCGACGTCAGTGCCTGCACGACGTGCTCGATCCACACGATCGCGACGCCCGAGTGGTGCACCTGCTTGACGAGCTCGACGAGCTCCGTCACCTCCGGCGTCGTCAAGCCCCCGGCGACCTCGTCGAGCAGCAGGAGTTTCGGGCCGGTCGCCCACGCCCGCGCGACCTCGAGTCGCTTGCGCTGCAGCAGTCCAAGGCGCCCGGCGGGAAGATTGACGTGGTCGATCAGTCCGGTGCGCTGGAGCACCTCGTCTGCTCGGCCCCAGGCCTCTCGCCCGGTGAGGCCCGCGCCCTGGTGCACGGAGACCAGCACGTTCTCGAACACGGTCATGTGGTCGAACGGTCGCGGCACCTGATATGTACGACCCATCCCGGCTCGCGTGCGCCTGTACGAGTTCTGCTTCGTGACGTCGTTGCCGTCGAACACGATCGAGCCATGGTTCGGAGACAGGTCCCCGGAGATCACGTTGAACAGTGTCGACTTGCCCGCGCCGTTAGGGCCGACAATGCCGAGCGCCTCCCCGGCCCCGACCGTGAGGTTGAGGTTCTCGGCTGCAACCACACGGCCGAAACTCTTGCTCAGCCCGTCGAGGACGAGGAGGGGCTCAGATTTCATGGGGCTGCCCTAGGCGAAGGTCGGCTGCAGGTCGCCACCAACCGGAACGGTCTTGTCCGCGCTGTTGTCGACGATGGTGATGTCCCACGGGAATTTCTTCCCCGGACGCCACTGCCCACCGACGGGGTGCTGGATGGCGATGCCCGGCTGCGGACCGGCAGTGAAGTCGAGGTTGCCGCTGATGCAGTCGATCTTCATGTTCTTCAGCTGGTCGGCCACCTCGTCCTTGTCCTTCGGGTCGGATGCCCCCTTGAACGCCTGGATCGCGATTTCGAACAGGGAGTAGACCGACCCGAGCGCCTGCGTCCACTGCTTGCCGGTGTCGCTCGCGTACTTGTCGGCGAGCTGCTGGCAGGTGTCGCCGTTGAACACGGACTTGCCCGGGCCGAACGGGCTCCACCAGATGTCGGTTGCGATGTTGTTCGAGAGCTGGCCGAGAGCTTCGGCCTCCGACGGAAACAGCATGACCTTGGCGACGGTGGCGAGCTTCGGACGGAAGCCCTGCTGCGCGGCCTGCTTCCAGTAGGTCTGGAAGTCCGGCGGGATCGGCGCGTTGGTGTAGAGCTCGGCCCCTGAGGACTTGAACTTGGAGATCTGCGCACTGAAGTCGGTGGTGCCGTCCGCGTACGCCCCGCCGTCGATGGCGTTCCACCCCGCATCCTTCATGAGAGGGATGAGGCCGTTGCGGAAGGCGTTGGCGTCGGTGTCGTCGGGGTAGAGGCAGGCGACATTCTTGGACGTGACGCCGATCTGGTCCCACATCGGGAAGAAGCACTCTCCGAACTCCTTCATGCCGAAGAAGAAGTTGGTCGAGTACTTGAACCCGACCCCCGGCTTGCCCTTGCGGCCGAAGAACCAGGCCTCCCAGGGAACGATCGTGGTGACGTTCGGCACCCCGGCCGCTTCGCACTGGTCGGCGACGGGGTTGCCGGTGTCCGGTGTTCCGGAGGAGACGACCAGGTCGACCTTGTCTGAGGTGATGAGCGACTTGGTGACCTCGCTCGCCCTTGTCGCGCTCGACTGGGTGTCTTTGACGACGATCTCGATCTTGCGGGTCTTGCCGCCTGCCTTGAAGCCCTTCTCCAGCGCGGCCATGACCTGCTTGACCACGAAGCTGTCAGACCCGGCGAAGCCGGCAAGCGGGCCGGTCTGCGGGCTGACGAAACCGATCTTGAGCGTGTCACCGGATGCCGGCGGCGTGGAACTCTTGATTCCGCACGAGGTCAACAGGGCGCTGGAGCCCAGCGCTGCCGCGCCGACACCGGCGGACTTGAGTACGGTGCGGCGGCTCATGCCGCCTGAAATGGGATCTGACACGAAAACTCCTGACTGTGGGACAACACTGTCTCGCACCCGCGCATCGTGGCTGTTCGCTATCCGCACAGGTGTTTCAATTGAGAACATAGCTCGCGGCGCCGCTCCCGTCAAGCACGCCATTCACCCGAGATCAAAGCGTTGCAGTGCGCTCGGTGCCATGTTACGTTCATAATAAGCACAGGCGTTCGCTTAGCGCACAGGCCGTATTCAAGGAGGAATAATGTCGTTCTTTGACCCCAGTCAGTGGGACGGAAAGCTCTACAGCTCAGGCTGGGTGGCGTCTGCGGGCGGAAGCCAGGACGTCATGGAACCGGCGACCGAATCTTCTATCGGCCGCGTCGGCGTGGCGAACACCGAGGATGTCGCTCGTGCGGTGGAGGTGGCCGTCAAGGCCCAGAAGGCCTGGGCCGCAACCAGCTACGAGGAGCGCGCCGCCGTGCTGCGCAGGGCGGGCGACCTGCTCGAGGCCAATGCCGCTGTGTCGAGCGAGTGGCTCATTCGCGAGGCAGGTTCCGCGAAGGGCAAGGCTGCTTTCGAGAGCCACATGGTCTCCGGAATCTTCTACGCGGCGGCTGCCGTAGCCCAGGCTCCCTACGGCCAGCTTCTGCGCAGTGCCAAGCCGCGACTGAGCCTCGCGCGCCGCATCCCCGTCGGCGTCGTCGGCGTGATCTCCCCGTTCAACTTCCCGCAGATCCTCTCCATGCGCTCGGTCGCGCCAGCTCTCGCCCTCGGTAACGCGGTCATCCTCAAGCCAGACCCGCGCACCGCGGTCTCCGGCGGCCTCATCTTTGCGGCGATCCTCGAAGAGGCAGGTCTCCCTTCCGGACTCTTCCACGTGCTTCCCGGTGCCATCGAACCGGCGACTGCGCTCATCGAGCACCCCGCGGTGCGGGTGATCTCCTTCACCGGGTCGACGAACGCCGGGCGTGCCATCGGCCAGCTCGGCGCAAAGCACCTCAAGCGGGTCCACCTCGAACTCGGCGGCAACAACGCCATGCTCGTGCTCGACGATGTCGACGTGCCGGCGGCCGTATCCGCCGGCGCCTGGGGTTCGTTCCTGCACCAGGGCCAGGTCTGCATGACCACCGGTCGCCACCTCGTACACGAGAACATCTACGACGAGTACGTCGAGCGCCTCTCCGCCACGGCCAACGGCCTGCCCGTCGGCAACGGGGCGACCACGGATGCTGCGCTCGGCCCGGTCATCGACGCCGGGCAGCGGGACCGCATCCACTCCCTCGTCACCGGCAGCATCGACGCGGGAGCCAGGCTCACCGCCGGCGGCACCTACGAGGGCCTCTTCTACCGCCCGACCGTGCTCGCGGACAGCGCCCCAGACCAGCCCGCGTTCAAGGACGAGGTGTTCGGCCCTGTCGCACCGGTGATGAAGTTCTCGAGCCTCGATGAGGCCGTGGACATCGTCAACCGCAGCGAGTACGGACTGTCTCTGGCCATCCTCACGAAGAACACCCTGGGTGCTCTCGCGCTCTCCGATCGGATGCACAGCGGAATCGTGCACATCAACGACCAGACGGTCGATGACGAGCCTGTTATACCCTTTGGAGGCGTCGGCGCGTCCGGAACCGGATCGCGCTTCGGCGGGGCGGACGCCAACATCGAGGCGTTCACCGAGACCCAATGGGTCACCATGCAGAGCGAGATCGAGAGATACCCGTTCTGACCCCCTCCGAAACGAGCAGACACCATGATTGACAAGATCGCTGCGGACGTCGCTGCCGCCGTGCGAGACGTGCATGACGGTGCGACGGTGATGATCGGCGGCTTCGGTACGGCCGGACAGCCGGTCGAACTGATCGATGCACTGCTCGAGCAGGGCGCACGCGATCTGACTGTCGTCAACAACAATGCGGGCAACGGAACGACGGGGCTCGCCGCGCTGCTCGCCGCGGGAAGGGTGCGCAAGATCATCTGCTCGTTTCCCCGGCAGGTGGACTCCCAGGTGTTCGACGGGCTCTATCGCTCGGGCACACTCGAACTCGAGCTCGTGCCACAGGGAACGCTCGCGGAACGCATTCGAGCGGGAGGAGCGGGCATCGCCGGTTTCTTCACCCCGACCGGTTTCGGCACGAGCCTCGCGGAGGGCAAGGAGACGCGCGCCTTCCGCGGGCGGAACTACGTGTTCGAAGAGGCGCTTCTCGCCGATTTCGCGCTCATCAAGGCGCACAGGGGTGACCGGCTCGGCAATCTCGTCTATCGCAAGACGGCGAGAAACTTCGGCCCGCTCATGGCGACCGCGGCGACCACCGCGATCGCCCAGGTGAGCACGATCGTCGAGGTCGGCGAGCTCGACCCCGAGGCCGTCGTCACCCCCGGCATCTTCGTACAGAGAATCGTCGAGGTCGGCGGTCGCCTGCCTCCGGCGACGGAGGGACAGTGATGTCGCAAGCCAGAGTCTCGTCCCCCACCGGCCGCGGTCCCCTCAGTCGCGACGACATGGCCCGCAGGGTCGCGCAGGACATCCCCGAGGGTGCATACGTCAACCTTGGCATCGGGCTGCCCACCAAGGTGTCCGACTACCTGCCAACCGACCGCGAGATCATCCTGCACACCGAGAACGGGATGCTCGGGATGGGCCCGGCCGCCGTGGGCGACCAGATCGATCCCGACCTTCTCAACGCGGGCAAGATCCCCGTGACCGAGCTCCCCGGGGCGTCCTACTTCCACCACGCCGACTCCTTCGGGATGATGCGGGGCGGCCACCTCGACATCTGCGTGCTCGGTGCGTTCCAGGTCTCGACATCCGGCGACCTCGCAAACTGGCACACGGGAGCAGAGGACGCGATCCCTGCCGTCGGCGGAGCGATGGATCTTGCGATCGGCGCCAGAGAGGTGTTCGTGGTCATGGAACTGTTCACCCGCGATGGCCAGTGCAAGCTTGTCGAGCAGTGCAGCTACCCGCTCACCGGCATCGGATGCGTCACGGTCGTCTATACGGACTACGCCGTGTTCGACCTTGGCAAAGATGGCGTGACCGTGCGGGAGGCGTTCGGCGGCACGACTCTCGAGCAGTTGCGCGAGGTCACCGGACTGCCGCTGCGGGAGGCAAGCCAGGCCTAGGCCTCCTCGACCCAGTCGAGCGTGCGCTGCACGGCCTTCTTCCAGAAGCGATACTCGCGCTCCCGCCTGGCCGCATCGACCGCAGGGCTCCAGCTCGTCTTCTGCTTCCAGTTCTCGCGCAGGCGCGCAAGATCAGGCCAGAACCCCACCGCGAGCCCGGCCGCGTAGGCGGCACCGAGGCAGCTGGTCTCCGCGATCTCGGGGAGCACGACCTCGACATCGAGGGCATCCGCGAGCAGCTGCATGAGCAGCCCGTTCGCCGTCATGCCGCCGTCCACCTTGAGCGCGGTCAGCTCGATGCCCGTGTCTGCCTGCATCGCGTCGAGGATCTCGCGCGTCTGCCAGGCGGCTGCCTCGAGCACGGCCCTCGCGATGTGCGCCTTCGTGATGTACCCGGTGAGCCCGGCGATGACGCCGCGGGCGTCACTGCGCCAGTACGGTGCGAATAGGCCGGAGAATGCCGGAACAAAATAGCATCCACCGTTGTCGTTGACGGATGCCGCGAGCTCCTCGATCTCGCTCGCCTTCGCCACGAGTCCGAGTTGGTCGCGCAGCCACTGCACGAGCGCCCCCGCCATCGCAATCGACCCCTCGAGCGCGTACACGGCGGGCTCCGTGCCGATCTTGTAACCGACCGTGCTGATCAGCCCGTGGGCGGACTGCACCGGACTCGAGCCCGTATTGAGCAACAGGAAGGCGCCCGTGCCGTAGGTGCTCTTGACGTCGCCGGTGTGGAAGGCGGTCTGGCCGAACAGGGCTGCGTGCTGGTCACCCAGCGCACCCGCGACGGGAACACCGTCAAGGAACCCTGTCGCCGCGCCGTAGACCTCGGATGACGACGCGATCTCCGGAAGGATCGCGGCCGGGATGTTCATGCGCTCGAGGATCGTCTGGTCCCACTCGAGGTCCTTGAGATTCATGAGCATGGTGCGGCTCGCGTTCGTGACGTCAGTCACGTGCCTGCCGCCATCCGTGCCACCGGTGAGGTTCCAGATGAGCCAGCTGTCCATCGTTCCGAACAGCAATTCCCCCGCCTCAGCCCGCTCGCGCAACCCGTCGACATTCTCCAGCAGCCAGAGGACCTTCGGCCCGGCGAAGTAGGTCGCGAGCGGAAGGCCCGTGCGCTCGGTGAAGCGCGCCGAGCCCACGACACCGCCGAGACGGTGCACGAGGGCGTCTGTCCTGGTGTCCTGCCAGACGATCGCGTTGTGAACGGGCTGGCCGGTCGCGCGGTCCCAGAGCAGCGTGGTCTCGCGCTGGTTCGTGATGCCGATGGCGGCGAGGTCTTCCGGTGCGATCTCGGCGTCGGACAGGGCATCCGCGACGACCGTCTGCGCGTTGGACCAGATCTCGGCGGCGTCGTGCTCCACCCAGCCCGGCCGCGGAAAGTGCTGCGCGTGTTCCTTCTGCGCCACCGAGACGAGCTGGCCATCGTGGTCGAAGACGATGCACCTGGTGGATGTCGTGCCCTGATCGATCGCGGCCACGTAACGCTGCCCGGTCACTGCTCTCCCTCACCGTCGAGAATCGTGCGTCCAGCCTATCCGGCACCCTGCGCGGTGTACTCAGTGAGCAACTGCACGGCGCGCTCGGCCACGGGATTGCCAGCGAGCGATTCCTTGACCAGCAGCGAGATCCGGCGCACGGGCTGCGGGTGGCTGAGTCGCACGACCCGCACGTTCCTCGGCACCTCGACCGCCGCGAGCTGCGGAAGCACGGTGATGCCGACGCCGGCGGCGACGAACGCCATCGCCGTGTAGTGATCCTGGGCCTGCACGATGAATCTCGGGACGAAGCCCGCGGCACTGCACGCGCCCATCACGATGTTCCTGGACTGCCTGCCCGCGATCTCGTTGTCCACCCACAGTTCGCTGTTGAGTTCGGAGAGCGAGACCTCATCGCGGTTCGCCAACGGATGTTCGGCGTCGACGACCACGACAAAGGGGTCGTCGGCGAGCGGCCTGCGATGGTATCCGGCGGGCGGCTCATGCTCGTCGAACGGGTCACCGTTGACGAGGTTGATGTCGAGGTTCAGTGCGTCGACGTCGACGGGCAGCTCGCTCAGGACGAGCTCGAGGACGAGCTTGGGGAACTCTGCCGTGAGCGTCTTGGCGACCCAGGGCATCCAGGCGGCCCCCGCCGAGGCGAAGTAGCCGACCGTGAGGCGACCGGTGCGACCCTCGCGAAGATCGGCGACGACCGTGCCGAGCCTGGTCAGCCCCTCGATCACGACATCGCTCTCCGCAACAAGAGTGCGCCCCGCCGCAGTGGGCACGATCCCCCGCCCCGAGCGCTCGATGAGCACGAGCCCGGTCTCCTTCTGCAGGGTCGCGACCTGCTGGCTCACCGCCGACGGAGTGAACCCCAGATGCCGTGCCGCGGCCTGGATCGATCCGCTCGCGACGACCGAACGAAAGATGCGTAATCGGTGGGCGTCCAGCATCCCATAATCATACAGTAACGCTATACAAACCGTAAGGAAGCGTCGCTTGTACTAATGCTTCTTGTGATCGAACATGGAGACATGGAAACCTTCGGCACGTGGAAGCAGCGCCACTCAACTCACTCGCCCTATCGTCAGGCCCAGGCTGCACTTCGTGGACTGATTCGCACGAGCGACCCCGTGAACCGGGATGTCGCCCGCATCAGCGGAGAGCTCAACGCCATGCGCCAGCGCTCCGCCGTCGGTAACGCCTACACGGGTTCCCAGCCGACCGGTCGCTGATCTCCGGTCGCTGGTCTACCGTCGCTCTTAGCGGACGCGATCCTCGTCGAGGGCCGATTCCCGCGGCAATGAATCGCGTCTACCCCAGCGTGCGCTGTGCAGCAGGGGCGCGATGATCTCGGCCATCGCGACGGCCCAGGTGCGATAGGTGCGACCATCGCCGAACCGTTCCGCCGTGCGCCCTTCGGCGAGCGGCAACGGCAAGAAGGTTACTCGACCCCACTGCTCACACAGCCGCCTGGTCTCCTGATTGATCTTCCCCGCGTGCTCGGTGGCGATCGCGCCGGCCGTGCCGCCAAACCCGGGCACCTGAACAATGGGCGGAATCCCGGCGACGAAGAGCTGCGTGCGTGTCGCACTGCGCGATTCCAGGTGCTCGAGGATTGCGGAGAGTCCGGTCCACCAGCGCCTGAGGGCCGTCTGCGCCATCGCGTCATTGGCACCCAACACGACGATGATCACGTCATAGGCCTCCACGTCGAGGCCGCGAAGGACGCTCAGAGCATTGCGCACGGTGATCCGCATGTCTGCGTGGACCTCGACGTCTGCACCTCGTCCGGAGCGCGAGGTGAGTGCCCTCGCGAGCGCACCAGGCAGCGCGAGTTCGTGGCTCGTGACTCCCCAACCGACGGCGACGCCCGAACCGAAGATGAGAACGCGCGTACTGCTGACGCCCGGCACGCAAACCCGTGGAGCGTCGAGCGGGCGCGGCACTGACTGGCTGTTGAACTGCCTCACGGCGAGCCACACCCTCATTGTCGCTGCTCGTACGAACCGCATGTTACCGGTAACCCCCACCCCTGCGCACAGCTTACGCGAGCGTGGACAGCTTGCGGTAGCTCATTAGACGGGATGTCTCGGAGTGGCTGCCCCAAACACAGAAAGTCCCGGAAACCCTAGGGTTTCCGGGACTTTCTGTGTTGCTGTCTGGTTGCGGGGGCTGGATTTGAACCAACGACCTCTGGGTTATGAGCCCAGCGAGCTACCGAACTGCTCCACCCCGCGGCACAAGAAGCAACTCTATCACAGGGGAAGGAGCCGCCGGTCGAGTAGCGCGCGAGGCACGAGCCCGCGTATCGAGACCTCTCTGCAAGTAACCGCGTCCCGGTCTCGATACGCTCGTTCCTCGCTACTCGACCAGTGGGTCAACCCTCAACCAGCGGGGCTCACCCCTCCAGCGCGAAGAGTGCCTTGAGTGCGGCGACCAGGTCCTGGTCGGCCGCAGCGTACTTCGTCAGGTCACCCGACTTCAGCGCCGCATCACGGTTGGTGAGCGCGGTCTGAACATCCGCGAGAGCCGCCTTGACCGCGGCGCTCTCGCCCGGAGTGCTGGGGCTCGGCGTCGAGGGCGTCTCGGCGGGGGGCGTCTGGCCGGAAGGCGTTCCCGCCGTGCCGCTGTCGCCCGCAGAAGCGCCCGAGTTGCCCCCGAAGAGATCGTCGAGCGCCGCATCCAGGGTGTCTTCGAAGGCGATCTTGTCGCCGAACGACACGAGCACCTTGCGCAGCACCGGGTACCCCGTCTCGGCGGTCGATTCGACATACAGGGGTTGCACGTAAAGCAATCCGCCACCGACCGGCACGGTGAGCAGGTTTCCTCGCTTGACCGTCGTGTCGCCCTTCTGCAGCAGCGAGATCTGGTTGGCAACCGCGGTATCGGTGTTGAAGTTGTTCTGCACCTGACCTGGACCTGGGACCGTGTCCTGCTTCGGTAGCGTCAACAGGGTGAGCTTCCCGTAATCGGGAGAGATCTTGCCCTTGACATCGCCCGCATCCGCATTCGCCGCGAGATAGCCGGTGAGAATCGAGCGGTCGTCCGTGCTCGACTTCGGGATGTAGGTGGAATAGATGGAGAACGCTGGCTTCTTCGCCCCGGGCATCTTCATGGTCAGGTAGTACGGCGGCTGCAGCGGAGCTGGCTTCGCCCTGGTCGGGTCAGAAGGACTGGCCCACGCGTCGCTCGAGGAGTAGAAGGTGTCTGAGTCGGTCACGTGGTACGTGCCGAGAATCGCGCGCTGCACCTTGAACAGATCGGCAGGGTAGCGAACGTGACTGAGCAGCTGAGAGCTCATATCACTCATCGGCTTGACCGTGGACGGGAAGATCTTCTCCCAGGTCTTCAGGATCGGATCCTTGGCATCCCAGGCGTACAGCGTCACCTTGCCGGAGTAGGCGTCAACCGTCGCCTTCACCGAGTTCCGGATGTAGTTGATGGTGTCGATCGGATAGTCCGGTGCTGGCTGATAGGTGTCAGCGATCGCGCTCGAGAGCTGCTCGGTCTTGGAGTACGGATACTGCGCACTCGTGGTGTAACCGTCGACGATCCACTTCACCCGACCATCGACCACCGCGGGGTATGCGTCGGAGTCGAGCGTGAGATACGGCGCGACCTTGGCCACACGCGCCTTGGGGTCACGCGTGTAGAGAATCTGCGAGTCCTTGTTCACGGCCTCCGACAGCAGGATCTGCTCGGACTGGAACTTGATCGCGTAGACGAGCTTCGTGAACACGTTGTCGAGCTTCGGACCGCCATTGCCGTCGTAGGTAGTCGTCGCGTTGTTATTGGACTGCTTGTCGCCAGCCGGATAGTCGAACTCGATCTTCGGGGAACCCTTCGGCGCGCCGACGATCGAGTAGCCGGGAGAATTCTCTCCGAAGTAGATGCGCGGCTCGAACTTGCCGAGCTTGCCCTTCACCGGAATGCCGGACTCGAGGAACACGGGGAAGCCCTCGGGGGAACGCTGGTTGCCGTAGGCGGCAACAACACCATAGCCGTGCGTGTAGACGACGGTGTTGTTGTACCAGCTGTTCGCGTCGCCGAGCTGCTTCTGGTCGAGCTCGCGCACCGCGATCACGGTGTCCTGGGTCTTGCCGTCGATCGTGTAGCGGTCGACATCGAGCGAAGACGGGAAGCGGTAGTACTGCTTGATCTGCTCGAGCTGGGCGAAGGTGTCCGAGACGAGCGCAGGGTCGAGGATGCGGATGTTGGCCGTCGTCTCCGCGTCGTTCCTCAGGGCGCCGGGCTCCGCATCCGAGGTCGCCGTGTACGGCTCCTCCTGCACACCCGCAACACCGTAGGCATCTCGCGTCGCCTCGATGTTCCTCTCGATGTAGGGCTTCTCGAGGCTTCTCGCGCTCGGCTCCACCTGGAAGCGCTCGACGATCCACGGATACACCGCACCGATCAGCAGGCCGCTCACAAGCAGCAGGGCCGTTCCGACGATCGGCAGCCGCCAGCGACCGATGAACGCGGTGATGACGAAGAGCACCGCGACCACGGCGGCGATTCCGGCGAGGATCGCGCGGCCGGGGATGACCGCGAAGACGTCGGTGTACGAGGCTCCCGTGATGAGGTCGGTGCTCGTCTGCGACGCGAGCGTCGCGTACTGGTCGAGCCAGATGCTCACGGCCTGAAGCGCAAGGTAGACGGCACCGGTTATCGCCAACTGGATGCGCGCGGAGCGTGAGATGCGCAGCTCGCGACCGTTGAGCCTGATCGCACCGTACAGGTAGCTCGTGGCGAGCGTCGCGATCGCGGCGAGAAGCACGACCGCGGAGGCGAAGGCCGCAACCGAGCGGAAGAACGGCAGGTCGAAGAGGTAGAAGGAGATATCGAGGTGGAACTGGGGGTCCGCCTTGCCGACGGGCGTCGCGTTGAGCCACTGCAGGGCGAGCTGCCACCTGGATGAAGACGCGGCGCCGGCGAACAGGCCGAGGATGATCGGGATGCCGTACATCGCGAGACGACGCAACGGCTCGATGACCTGCTGGTAGCGGTCGAGCTGCGAATTGAGCTTGGCGTAGACGGGGCGCCAGCGGAAGGCCACCTCGATCGACGCCCACACCGGAATCGCCATACCGAAGAAGCCGATGAGGAACATCACGCTTCCGGCGATCCACTGCGTCGTGAGCACGTCGCGGTAGCCGAGCTGACTGAACCACAGCCAGTCCGTGTACAGGCTCGCGAAGATGAAGAATGCAATCACCAGCACCGCGATGACGGCGATGGAGATCAGGACGGTCGCCCTCGAGCGCGATCGTGGCTGTCGCTCGTCTGTGGCTGTAGAAGTCAAAAGACTGCTCCCGGATCGAGATGTCGTTGGCGTGCCGAAAGGACAGCCCTGCCGTCCATCCTAGGCCAGCGACAGCTGGGAGGACCCGTTGCGATGCCTCCTGCTAGCCCGCTGTGCAGGTCCTGAGAGAGGCCGTGCTTGCGCCGGAACTGACCGCCCTGAGCACCGCGAGCGAGTCCTTGAGTGTCTTGACCGCAAAGACCTTCAGGCCGGAGGGAACGTGCCCGACCACCTCGTTGCAGTCGCCCGCGGGCGCGAGAAAGATCGTTGCCCCGGCACGTTCTGCTCCATACATCTTCTGCCGGATGCCGCCGATCGGTCCGATGGTTCCCTGAGCGTCGATCGTGCCGGTGCCCGCGACGTGCTTGCCGCCCGTGAGCGAGCCCGGAGTGAGCTTGTCGATGATCCCGAGCGCGAACATCTGGCCGGCGGAAGGCCCACCGACATTCTCGAGCTGGATCTTCACGTCAAAGGGGTAGTCATAGCTCACCGCCGCATAGATCCCGATGACCGGAGCCGACTTCGCGCCAGCGCTGAGGGTGGGAGTCACCGTCTCGGTGAGCGTCTTCGAGCCGCGGAGAATGGTCATGGACAGCGGAGACCCTGCGCCTCCCGCCGCGATCGCCTCGCGCAGCCCGTCCACGGAGTCGATCGGCGTGCCCGCCACGCTCACGACCTTGTCGCCGTCTTTCAGGATGCCCTTCGACGGCGACTTCGTGGAGAGTCCGGCGACGGTCACGATGGAGGGGACCGTGTGTCCGAGCTCGCGCAGCGCCGCGGCCATGGCATCCTCCTGCGAGTTCTTCATGTCGACCGTGCCCTGCTTGACGGAGTCCTGCACGGAGTATCCGGGCGGATAGACGGCATCGACCGGCAGTACCGCCTGGCTCGGGTCGAGCCAGGCGCCGGCGACATCGAGCCAGTTGGGCAGGTTGCTCGGATCACCGAGCATGCTCACGGTGAGCATGTCGAGGGACCCGGCGGCCGACCAGGTCTTCTGGCCCGGTATCTCGATCATGGGAACCGTGCCGTCGCCGATCTTCACCGTGCCGAGGGTGTCGAACACCGGGCCCGGTCGCTCGATCACGTAGGGCGACGGGAGCATGGCAAAGATCACGGTGCCGACGAGTGCGACGATGAGCAGAATCCACCCGAGACGCCGGGTGCGCGAGGCGCCACCACCACCCGCGGACACGGCCGTCAGGCCTCCGGCAAAGAGCGTCACCGCGGTCCTTTCGTTCTCGTCACGGGTGGTGTGATGCGCCATGTTCGCCACAGGCGCACAGTAGAGCGTCAAGCCTAGGTCAATTCACACCATCGGCGAGCGCACGGCGACTAGCGTAGTTTTCATGCCTGACAATCCGTCCGACGATTCGGAAGACGAATTCCGAGACATGCTGCGCAACTTCCTCGCGGGCAACTCGGATATCGACGCGAGCAAGCTGGCGAGTGCCGCCGGCCTGCCGAACGACCCCGCCCTGCTGAGGCAGCTCATGGGGCAGTTGCAGAACGCTCTCAACAGCAGCGATGACGGCATCAACTGGGGCCTCGCGGAAGAGCAGGCCAAGAGCATTGCGGCGAGCGACAGCAAGAAGACCACTCCGGCCGAGACGGAGGCACTCGAGCAGTCCTTCGTGGTCGCAGACCTGTGGTTGAGCGAGTCGACCGCCATCTCGGAGCTCACCGTCACCCCCAAGCTCATCAGCCGGGTCGAATGGATCAAGGCGACCATGCCGGTCTGGATCCAGCTTGCTGAGCCGGTCGCCACGAGCATCTCCAATTCGCTCACGACCGTGCTGCGCGAGCAAGCGCCGGAAGAGATGTCGAACATGATCGAAAGCGCGAGCAAGATCATGCGTAATGTCGGTGGCACCCTCTTCGCCATGCAGCTCGGCCAGGTGGTCGGGCAGCTCGCGGGCGAGGTCGTCTCCGGCGGCGACATCGGAATCCCCCTGCTCGGCACCATCGGTGGCGCAGAACAACAGGCCGCGATCCTGCCGCAGAACCTCGCTGCCTTTGGCGATGGACTCGACATCGACGACGAGCAGATTCGCCTCTACCTGGCCGTGCGGGAACTCGCCCACGCGAGGCTGTTCCGGCACGCGAAGTGGCTGCGGCTGCAGCTCATGACGTCGATCACCGAGTTCGCCCAGGACATCCACATCGATACCGGCGCCCTCGAAGAGCTCACCGTGGACTTCGACCCGTCGAACCCTGAAGAGCTCCGCGACGCGCTGGCCAGCGGGCTGCTCATCCCACCGAAGTCCCCCGCGCAGTTGACGGCTCTGGCCCGGATGGAGACCATGCTCGCCCTCATCGAGGGCTGGGTTGACGTGGTCACGGCCGAGGCGACCAAGCGGCTGCCCAAGTCGACGGCCATCGCCGAGACCGTTCGCCGCCGTCGTGCTGCGGGCGGGCCAGCGGAGTCCGCGTTCTCAACGCTCGTGGGTCTCGAGCTGCGTCCTCGTCGGCTGCGCGAAGCCGCGGCGCTGTGGCAGAAGCTGACGGACGAGCTGGGCGCCGATCGTCGTGACGAGCTGTGGTCGCACCCCGACCTTGTTCCGACTTCGGAGGACATCGACGATCCGTCGTCTCTCGTGGCGCGACTGCTCGACCCGAACGCGGAAAGTTCAGATGCCGTGGACCGGGCCATCGAGGACCTGCTCAACGATGTGAGCGACGACCGCCCGCACGAGGACGGCAGCGGCTCGGCCGAGTAGCCCCTCCTGTGGACTACTCGCTCGCGGCCTCTGCTCCCTGCGGCATCATCGTGGCGTGGTGCTGAAACTCGACCCTCGCTATCGCCTCCTCTGGCGCTCCCCCACGAGCCTGCAGTTCGGTCTCGATGACCCGCCGGTCGTGCTGTCCGAGCTGAGCGAGGCAGACGACCGGATGCTCGCGGAGTTGATCCGGGGCATCAGCCGCTCCGGCCTCAGCATGGTCGCGGAGGACGCGGGTGCCGGTGAGGCAGCGGTGACCCGGTTGCTCGACGCCGTCTCCCCGATCCTGTGCCCGGACGTGGAAGCGCCCGCCCCCGAGCGGCGCGTATCGCTCCGGGGCACCGGCCGAACAGCCGATGGCATCGCGGCAACCCTTGAGGCCAGCGGCGTCACGGTGCACAGGAACGCGCGCGGCAGCGCCGAGAGCCCGCACTCCGTCGATTTCGCCATCATCGTCACGCAGTTCGTGATCGACCCCGAGTTGCACGGGGCCTGGCTGCGCCGCGACGTGCCCCACCTCGCCGTGGTCTACGGCGACAGCTCGGTGCGCATCGGTCCGGTCGTCGAGCCGGGCAGCACGCCGTGCCTGTACTGCGTCGAGCGGCACACGACGGATGCCGACCCGGCCTGGCCCGCCATCGAATCCCAGCTCTGGGGTGCTCACAGCCCGTGCGAGTCCGCGCTCGTCACGAATGAGGTGGTCGCTCTCGTCACCCGGTACGCGGCGTCGAGGCTCGGCGGCCACCCGCTGGACCAGTCGCCGTTGGCGACCGCGACATCCCTGCGGCTCGATGTCGAAACCGGGCGGATCACCGAGCGGGTGTGGACCCCGCACCCCGAGTGCGCCTGTCTGCGTCTGCCCGGGAACCCAGCTCGGCCAGAAAGCGACTCGGCAGACGCTCGCCGCGCTGGGCGCCGCTCGCCCCGTGCTGCGCCCACGAGAGGTGCAGGCGCGCTCGCGCCCGCGTGATGCCCACGTAGAGCAGCCGGCGTTCCTCGTCGATCGCCTCAGGCGTCTTCGCGTAACTCACCGGCACGAGGCCGTCGCTCACGCCGACGAGATAGACCGTGTTCCACTCGAGCCCCTTGGCGGAGTGCAGGGTCGCGAGCGTCACGGCGGCGAGGGTCGGTTCGTGCTGGCTGGCCGAGCGCTCGGTGAGCTCGTCAACGAATTCTCGCAGGGTCGTCTCCGGCCCGGAGGCCTCAGCGAGCCCGATCAGGGCGTTGAGCGACTCCCAGCGATCCCGCACTGCGCCGCGCACCTCCGGCGGTTGCTGGGTCCAGCCGAGAGATCGCAGCACGTCACTCACGGTCTTGAACAACGGCTCGATCGTGGGAACGATGAGTGCTCCCTTAAGCATCATGATCGCCTGCTTGATCTCCTGCAGTTCGAAGAATCTCGTCGCGCCACGGAGCTGGTATGGCACTCCGGCGTCGGAGAGTGCGGCTTCGAGGGCCGCAGCCTGGCCGTTCAGGCGATACAGGATGGCGACATCCTGCGGTCTCGTGCCCGCCGCGAGCTGAGCGGCGATGCTGTTGGCCACTCCCCTGGCCTCCATCGAGTCGCTGCTGTAGCGATCGATCGTGGGCCGAACCGACCTGACCACGTCATCCTGGGCGGATGCCGCGTGCAACTGCAGCGCACCGGGCCTTCCGCGCATGAGCTGGTTCGCCGTCTCGACGATCGCGGGGGTAGAGCGGTAGTTGCGCTCGAGACGCACGACGGTCGCGTCCCGGTAGCGCGTGGGGAATCCGAGCAGCGGGTCGGAGGATGCGCCCGCAAAGGAGTAGATGGTCTGGCTCACGTCGCCGACGACGCAGAGGTCGCGGCGATCGCCGAGCCAGAGCTCCAGCAGCGCCTGTTGGAGGGGCGAGACGTCCTGGTACTCGTCGACGACGAAGAAGCGGTACTGCTCCCGCACCTGTTGGGCCACGCGCGGCTCCGACTCGATCATGCCCGCGGTCGCGAGCAGAACATCCTCGAAGTCGAGCTGGCGGCGCTCGTCCTTGAGCGCCTCGTAGGCCCGGTGCAGCGCGACGGCTTTGTCGACGTCGACGGAGGCGGGAAGCACGCGCTCGGCAGCCCTCGCCGCATACTGCTCGATCGTGAGCCGCGACACCTTGCGCCACTCGATCTCGGCCGCGAGGTCGCGCAACGCTGCGGTGTCGAGCCTGAGCCTGAGGGTCTCGGAGGCGTGGCCGAGCAGGCGCCCCTTGCTCTCGAGGATGCGTGGCATGGTTCCGCCGATGGTCTGCGGCCAGAAGTACCCGAGTTGCGAGAGCGCGGAGGCGTGAAAGGTTCGTGCGGCGATCCCGGATGCCCCGAGCTGCCGCAGGCGCCCGCGAAGCTCGGCCGCAGCACGGGCAGTGAAGGTGAGCGCCATGACCCTGCCCGGCGCGTAGGCACCCGTGGCGACACCGTAGGCGATGCGGTGCGTGATCGCACGCGTCTTGCCCGTGCCCGCTCCCGCGAGCAGGCACACGGGCCCGGTCAGCGTCTCGGCCGCGACGCGCTGCTCCTCGTCCAGGCCCGCGAGAAGCGCATCCGCCGTGATCGACGCCGGTGTCGTCACCACGCGCGTCCGTCTTCGATCGGGCCGCCGTACCAGTCCTCGATGATGTATCTCGCGATGGAGGTTCTCCCCGGCAGGATCACCTCGTCGAGCGACGCCACGAGCTCCTCGCGACTGAACCAACGCAGCTCGATGATCTCGTCGCCATCCGGCTCGAGCGACCAGTTCTGGGTGGGGTCCGCAACCGCGCAGAAGCCGAGCATGAGCGAGGCGGGGAACGGCCACGGCTGCGACCCCACATAGCTGGGATTGACGACGCGGATGCCGGACTCCTCGTACACCTCGCGTATCACCGCGGCCTCGAGCGACTCTCCCGGCTCGACGAAGCCAGCCAGGAGGGAGAAGCGATTCTCTTCCCAGAGGGCGTTTGAGCCGAGCAGTAGCCGGTCGTCCGCATCCGTGATGCCGACGATGATGGCCGCGTCGGTGCGGGGGAAGTTCTCCTGGCCCGGCGCATCCGTCGATGCGGGGCTGCGACGCACCCATCCACCCTGCTCGGATGCCGTCGGCTCGCCCGTGCGCGGAGAGAACGCGTGCGCAGCGTGCCAGTTCGCCATCGCGAGCGCCTCGGTGAACAGGCCGGCGTCGCGCCTGCTGAGCCTGGATCCGATGCTGCGCAGCTCCGCCCACGAGGCCGGATCGAGCGCCAGCTGCGCGGCCACCTCATCCGACACGACCGCGGCCACGATGGGAGTTCCCACCGGCTCTGCCGCGGCGGGATCGGTCGACCGCCCGAGGTAGATGCGCAGCGAGGCGAGCGGAACACGCTCGCTCGGCAGCAGCTCGAGGGAGTCCCCGTCGACGAGCGCCTTCCTGTTCCACAGCACGAGCACGCGACTCGACGGGTCGTCCGCGAGTTCGGCGAAGAGCTCGGGGCGCCTGCGCGTAAGGTAGTCCCGGTCATGACCCGAGCGCGACAGGGGCAGCTCCTGAGGGGACGAACCGGGCATCGAGGACCAATCATCGAAGGGGGTGGCAACAGCGTGGCGTTGGCACCGACCGGCGATGCGCAACCTACCCTGTGAGGTATGGCCAGATCTCATCTCACTCTAGCCGCGTTGGCGACCACGGCCGCTCCGGGCCTCAATGCCGTGGCCTCAGCCTCCTTCGGCTCAGCATCACAGGGCGACTTCGACTCCGCGCTCATCACCGGCGATGACGGCCGCCACTGGATCATCCGGGTGCCGCGCTCCGAGACCGCGGAGGCCGAGCAGTCCGCCGACCTCGTCGCACTGCAGGCTCTGAGTACCGGCGTGCGCTCCCGCCTGCCATTCACGGTCTCGAGTTTCGCCGGTCAGATCCCCCTCGACGGCACGCGCGCCGTCGTCTACGAGTTCGTCTACGGATCCAAGCTCGGCCTCGGCCAGCTGCAGGGGCGCACCGGCCTCGCGGCGTCGATCGGGCGCGCGATTGCCGCGGTGCACGCGCTCCCCACGAGCTTTGTCGCGGATGCCGGGCTTCCCGTGCTCGCGCCGGTCGAGATCCTGCGCGCCACGATGTCGATCATGGATCGCGCGGCCGCCACATCGCTCGTGCCTGCCGCGCTCATCGGACGCTGGGAGCGCGCAGCCGAGGACTCCGCACTCTGGCAGTTCGCGCCGACCGTGATCAACGGAACGCTCACCGCAGACTCGTTCCTCAGCGCGGGCGAGGATGTCACCGGTGTGCTCGGCTGGAGCGGCCTCAGCGTCGGCGACCCCGCGCGCGACCTGCACTGGTTGCTCGGCACCCGCAGCGACGAGACCGCGGACGCGGCCATTGACGCCTACATCGCCACGCGCGGCACGAGCGACCGCCAGCTCATGCAGCGTGCGAGGCTCTACCGCGAACTCGAGATCGCCCAGTGGCTGCTGCACGGCACGCGCGAGCGCAGCACGGAGATCGTGGATGACGCCGTCTCGATGCTGCACGGGCTCGTCGAGCGCGTCCATGACGACGACGACAGCTCGCTTAATCACAACACCATGCCGGTGCTGGACGTTGCGCAGGTCGAGGACATGCTCGACCACCAGCAGCGCAGCTACTAGGACCGCTGAGCCCGTCGGACCCCCAGGAGTGGTGCGTTTCTTGGTCGGTATACCAAATTGGTGTACCGTAATCAGAATTCACCACCGAGGAGGCTCCCATGCCGCGCACGCTGTACCAGAAGGTCTTCGACAGGCACGTCGTCCGGGAGCCATCTCCCGGGCAGTACCAGCTCGCAATCGACCTCCACTTTCTCAACGAGGTGTCGAGCCCGCAGGCCTTCGATGCCCTGCGCGAGCGCAAGCTGGCCGTGCGGCATCCGGAGCGCACCTTCGCCAGTTCGGACCACTCGGTCTCGACGAGCGGGCTGCCCGATGACTTCGCCGACGAGATGAACCGCAGGCAGGTCGACGCGATGGGCGCCAACTCGACGCAGTTCGGCCTGCGCTACTTCAACCCGTCCCGTGGCGAACACGGCATCATCCACGTGCTCGCGCCGGAGCGCGGCATCACCCAGCCGGGCACGGTCATCGCGTGCGGAGACAGTCACACCTCCACCCACGGCGCGTTCGGGGCGATCGCCTTCGGCATCGGCACCTCTCAGGTGCGAGACGTGCTCGCCACCCAGAGCATCCTCATGGAGAAGCTCAAAGTGCGCAGGATTCGGGTGGATGGCGTGCTCGGCACGGGTGTCTACGCCAAGGATGTTGCCCTGCACATCATCCGCACGCTCGGCGCGAAGGGCGGCGTGGGCTTCGTCTACGAATTCGGCGGAGAGGTGGTGGATCGCTTCTCCATGGAGGAGCGGATGACGCTCTGCAATCTCGCCATCGAAGCCGGCGCCCGCTGCGGCTACGTGAACCCGGACGAGACGACCTTCGAGTACCTGCGTGGCCGAGAGCACGCGCCGAGCGGTGCGGCCTGGGATATCGCCGTGCGGGACTGGCGATCCCTCGCCTCCGACCCGGGTGCAGAGTACGACGATGTCGTGGTCATCAGCGCGGGTGACATCGCCCCCATCATCACCTGGGGCACCTCCCCCGACCAGGCCATCGCGGTCACCGAGCCGACGCCCGACCCGACGTCGCTGCCCGAAGATCGCCGGGCACAGGCATCCGAGGCGCTCAGCTTCATGGATTTCGCACCGGGCGAGACACTCATCGGCAGGCGTATCGACGTGGCGTTCATGGGGTCGTGTACGAACGGGCGCCTCTCGGACTACGAAGCGATCGCCGCCTTTCTGCGACGGGGAGACTTCCACGTGGCCGAGCACGTGCGCGCCCTCGTCGTGCCGGGGTCGCGCGCGGTCAGGGATCAGCTCGTGGAACGCGGCATCGATCGCCTGTTCCTCGACGCAGGGTTCGAGGTGCGCGACGCCGGATGCTCGCTGTGCTGTGGCATGAACTCCGACAGCCTGGTCGGCCGCGAGCTCTGCGCGTCGTCGTCGAATCGCAATTTCAAGGGACGCCAGGGCTCTCCCACCGGACGCACCGTGCTCATGTCACCGGTCATGGTCGCCGCCGCAGCCCTCGCGGGCGAGATCGTGGATGCGCGCAGCTTCTTCGCGATGCCGAGCCTGGCGGTGGCCGGATGAGCGCGGCAGCCTCCGGTGCGATCGACCGGGTCGCGGGCCACGGCATCGTGATCCGCGGGGACGACATCGACACCGACCAGATCATGCCCGCCCGGTTTCTCAAGTGGATCACCTTCGCCGGGATGGAGGCGCACGTCTTCGAGGACGCGCGGCGGGAGGCGACGACGGCCGGGAGAGTTCATCCGTTCGACGTACCGAGGAGCGTCACGCCGCACATCCTGTTCGTCAATCGCAATTTCGGCTGCGGCTCCTCGAGAGAGCATGCCCCTCAGGGCCTCCGCCGCGCCGGAATCGGCGCGATCGTCGGCGAATCGTTCGGCGAGATCTTCGCGGGAAACTGCCTGGCGATGGGGGTGCCATGCGTCGAAGTCGACGCGGATGTCGCAGCGACCCTGCAGAGTCTGTGCGAGGAACGGCAAGACACCGGTTTCACTCTCGACCTGCACACAATGACGATTTCTGGCGAAGGCCAGGACTATACGGTGCGACTGCGGGAAGGGCGGCGGCGGCAGCTCCTCGCTGGCACCTGGGATTCGACTGCGCTGCTCCTGGAGGCGGGCGACGAGATCGACCGGGTGTTGCTGGCCTAGGGCATCGCGATCGCGACGACGAAGATCGCGAGGCTCAGCAGGCCGATTCCGGTGCGGAGTACGCGCGCGGCGACGGCCTTGCTCGCGATGGGAGCCGGCGTCACTCGTGGCGCCTCGGCTGGCGTCTCGGCTGGGGCCTCACTCGCGGTCGTGCTGTCGGAATGGGCCTGTGCGGCCGCCTTGCGCATCCGGGTCAGCTGGCGCGCCTGGCGTACGGCCAGGGCGGTGTCGATGACGAGCGCAACGGCGAGCACGACGATCGCGAGCGAGTAGCCATCCCATGGCCGAAACGCGAGGAGCGCCGCTCCGGGGATGACGACCACGACGAAGGCGATCGCCGCGACCCTGAGGTAGCTGCGTCCGAGGCCGCGAAAGAGGGCGATCCGCTCGTGGGTGCCCAGAGACTTCTTGCTCGTGGCACTCACGATGGTGATGGCGATGAAGCCGCCCATCCACACGCCTGCTCCCAGAATCAGCAGGCCAAGAAGAGTTCGCTCGAGAGCGAACGGAAGTACCAGCGCCACGCTCAGGGCTTGCCGATCTCCACGCGCCAGTCGACCGGGCCCTCCTCGATGGACTTCCAGACGTACTTGCCCTTGTATTCCGCCTCGAACTGGTAGTACAGCGGGATCGGGTCGTGGTCGTTGAGGAGGATGTAGCTCTCGCCGGGCTTCAGCGCGTGGTAGTGCTCGAAGATCAACTCGTGGCGCCTCTGCGGAATCTCGGAACGAACATCCAGGATCGGGGTCTCGGCCATTGAAGGTCCTCTCGCATTTTCAAGGAAGAAAGTTATTTATAAACATCGTATCGCCCAGACGCCCCTTCGCTCCACCATTGGCGATTAGCCTAAAGAGCAGGTGCTTCTATTCAGTTTTCGAATGAGAGATGCGGATGTTCGACCCGGTTCTGCTCAAAACCTTCGTCACGCTCGCCGAGACCCTGAGCTTCACGGGCGCGGCAGCCCGGCTCGGACTCAGCCAGCCCACCGTGAGCCAGCACATCCGCAAACTCGAGGTGGCCGCGGGCCGCAACCTGGTCGTGCGAGACACCCGCGAGGTGCGCCTGACCGACAACGGGGATGCCCTGCTCGGCTTCGCGCGCACGATCCTGGCCGCGCACGACCAGGCCGCGAGTTACTTCACCGGTTCCGCCATGCGCGGACGCTTGCGCTTTGGCTCGGCCGACGACCTCGCCCTCACCCAACTGCCGCAGATCCTGCGTGACTTCCGGCAGCTCTATCCGCACATCAATCTCGAACTCACCGTCGGGCAGAGCGGCTTTCTCACCAGGCGCCTGCTCGCCGGCCAGCTCGACCTCGTGTTCATCAAGGAGGAGGCAGGCACCGACGGAGGCAGGCTCGTGCGCCGCGACCGACTGGTCTGGGTCGGGCACAAGAGCATCCAGCTCGACCTCGACGCGCCCGTACCGCTCGTCACCTACCCCGCGCCGAGCCTCACCCGCACCCTCGCCATCCGCGCGCTCGAAGAGGGCGGGCGCACCTGGCGGATCACCTGCAACGTGCGCGAGGTCAACGGTGTGCTCGCCGCCGTGCGCGCCGGAATCGGCGTCGCCCCGTTCCCGCAGAGTCTGATTCCACCGGACCTCGCGCAGCTGCCCGTGATGTTCGAGCTGCCTCGCCTCGGCAACGTCGACTTCACGCTGCTGTCGAACCCGGTGTCTGCGCGTGAGCCGATCGAGGCGCTCGGTGCCGCGATCATCGCCCGCCAGAACGTGGTGGCGAAGGTCAGCTGACCGCCGTGCGACCAGTCAGGCGATACCGCCGTTCGTGTAGAGCACCTGGCCGTTGACCCAGCGCGCGGGTCCGGCGAGAAAGGCGACGGTCTCGGCGATGTCTTCCGGCGTGCCGAGGCGCTCGAGCGGGGCGAGCGAGGCGATCTGATCCACGAGCTCCTGCGACTTGCCATCGAGAAACAGCGGCGTCGCGGTGGGCCCGGGAGCCACGGTGTTGACGGTCACATCGCGTCCGCGCAGTTCGCGGGCAAGGATGAGCGTGAGTGCCTCGACCGCGCCCTTGGACGCCGCGTAGGCACCGTAGCGGGGCTGTTGCATCCGGGTGACCGAGGTGGAGAAGTTGATGATCGCGCCACTGGAGCGCACCCGACGCGCTGCCTGCTGGTCGATGATGAAGGTTCCGCGCAGATTGATGCGCTGCACCCGGTCGAAGACCTCGAGTTCGGTCTCGGCCACGGTCGAGAGCGGCATGATCCCCGCGGTGTTGACCACGACATCCACCCCACCAAAGGTGCTCTCCGCGTGGTCGAACAGGGCGATCATGTCGGCTTCGTCTCCGACGTCGCCGGCGAAGGCGGTCGCGTGCCCTCCGGCGTTCGTGATCTCCTCGACGACGCTCGTGGCGCGATCGACGTTGCCGCCGTAGTGCACGACGACGGCAAAACCGTCGGCGGCGAGGCGGAGCGCAGAGGCTCGACCGATTCCACCCGAGGCTCCCGTGACGACGGCGACACGCTGTCCTGTGCTGGTGGTGCCTGACATGCTGAGACTTCCAATCCGGTTATATGAACTATTCGTTCATATACACTAAGCACGGGATGACGACATCACAAGGCGAGGAGGAACGCTCATGGCGAACACGGCAGACACGCCCCGCTCTGGGCGCGGACGACGCCCAGCCGCGCAGGTGCGAGAGCGGGTGCTTCAGGCCGCGGCAGACCTGCTCTTCGACGGAGGCATGAAAGCGGTGACCTTCGAGCGGGTCGCCGACGCCGCCGGGGCGAGTAAGACGACGCTCTACAAGTGGTGGCCCTCCGCGGGTGCACTTGCCGCCGAAGCCTACTTCCGCAGGGTGGAGCCGGCGCTCAGCTTTCCCGACACGGGAGACATCGAGGCCGACCTGAAGTCGCAGTTGCACGCCTTCGTGGAACTCATCACGGAACGCGGAGGGGGCGGCGTCATCGCCGAGCTCATCGGTGCATCCCAGGGCGACGCGGCGCTCTCCGCCGCACTCTCCCAGACCTATTCACTCCCCCGCCGCTCGCTCGCCGTGCAGGCGATGGAGCGCGCGCGGTCTCGTGGCCAACTCCGGCCGGGCGTCGACCTCAGCATGATCGTCGATCAGCTGTGGGGCGCGTGCTATCACCGGCTCCTGCTGCCCGGAGAGCCGATCACCCACGATTTCGCCGACGCCCTCGTGGAGAACGCTCTCTACGGCGCCGCGCCGATGCCGCGCCAGGCCGCCACGAGTTCGTCTCGGGAGTAGATGCGCTCTGGGCGGATGACCTTGTCGTCGCTCACGTAGTAGAAGACGGCGTCGATCTGCTCCGGATCGATGCCCTTCCACTCGGCGAAGGCCTGCCGGTAGAGCGCGAGCTGGAACTGCTTCGCCTCCAGGTCGTCCGCGTCCCTCGGTGCCTTGCCGGTCTTCCAGTCGACGATGCGATAGCGGCCGTCGACGAGAAAGACCGCGTCCAGCTTGCAGACGATGACCCGGTCATCCAGCACCAGGTGGATCTCGATCTCCACCTCGGCGGGCTTGAGCGAAGCGAACTCCGAGCGTTCGAAGGTCTCGCGCAGCCTCGCGAGCTGCTCCGCGTCGACGGGCACGTCGCCCGCCCCGAGAAGGTCGTCGAGCTCAGTGTCGAGCGCGTCGATCGTCTCGGTGGAGCCGCCGACGCCATAGCGTTGTTCGACCCAGCTGTGGAACAGGGTGCCGAGTCTTGTGGCGCGGTAGGGCCTCTCCGGCATGGGCCGACGCAGCGACGCAGCGACGGCGGCCGGATCCGTGACGAAATCCTTGAAGCGGGATGCGGGCACCCGACTCGGTAGCGGAATAAGTCCGCTCGCCTCGAGCTTCGCCCTGCGCTCCTCGAGCAGCAGCCGCAGCTTGTCTGCCCACTCGCCCGCGGTGGTGATGTCGGGCGTCTCCCGCATCGCCTCGCGTACCAGCTCGGCCGCGTTCTCGACGGCGGCACGGCGGTCGCCGAGCGGATCGAGCGGCCAGGAGAAGAGCCTGACCTCGTCGCTGAGCGGGTTGTCTTCGTGTTCGCTGGCCTCGGGTAGCGCGCTGATGACTCCGGTCTCGGCCAGTTCTGAAAGGAATGGGCTGGGCTTCCGCGGAGTCGTCTGGGTGGCCCAGAACGAGCCGCTCATCAGGAGCGAGTGGCGAGCCCTCGTGACGGCAACATAGGCGAGCCTGCGTTCCTCGCGTTCGTGGTGGGCCTTCACGTCGTCCTTGAACCGCTTCTGCTCGTCGAGGAGTTCCTTGCGCGTGCTCGCGGATCGCCAGTCGAACACGGGCAGTTCTGCCGCGTCCCCGCGAAACTCGTAGGGCAGGCTGCCGAAGGTCAGCCATCCGTTTGAGCCTTCAATCGGGGTGCCCGGCAGTTCCTTGTCGACGAATCGTGGCACGACGACGTGATCCCACTCGAGGCCCTTGGATCCGTGGATGGTGAGCAGCTGCACCGTGCCGGGCTCGGCATCCTCGGGCCTCGGCGCGAGCCCGTCGCGCCACTCGGCCTCGCGCAGCCAGCCGAGGAACCCACCGAGGCTCGCGGAGTCGTCGACGACGAGGTAGCTGCTGAGCGCGTCGAAGAACGCCTCTATGTTCGCGGTTCCGCCGGTGCGGGTCTCGTTCGCGGCGACCTCGATATCGAGCATGAGTTCCTGTTGCACGAGGGTGACGAAGTCGAGCAGGTCGAGGCCGAGCCTGGAGCGGAGTTTCACGAAGGTCGCCGCGGCGTCGCGCAGCCGCGCGAGGCCCTTCTCACTGAACGCGGCGAGTGCGCTGTGTCCGTCGCGGGCGGTGGCAAGGAAGTCGAGAGCATCGACGACCGAGCCGCCCTCGCCGTCGGCGACCGAGGCGCGCATCCGTTCTCTCACCTCGTCGGGGAGCCGCTGCTGCGACAGGTCGCGATCGCGCAGCCAGGAGGCGAGGCGGCTGAGTGCGTGCAGGTCGCGCACCCCCAGGCGCCAGCGGGAGCCGGCGAGGAGTCGCACGAGCTCGGAGCCCGCGGTTGGATCGTTGACCACCGCGAGAGCGCTGACGAGGTCAGCGATCTCCGGTTCGGCCATGAGACCGCCGATGCCGAGCACGTGATACGGCACGTCGAACTCGCGCAGCGCCTCAATGAACGCGGGTTGGGTCTTTCGGGCACGGAACAGCATCGCCGCGGTGGGCTGCTCTTTGGTTCTCGGCACGTCGAGTCGCTGCTTCAGCCACAGGGCCGCGGCGCGCGCCTCCTCCGGCAGGGTCTCTTCGTACACCACGTCGACGCGGCGATCCGTGGCCGTTGGCGCCGCCCGTAATCGTTCGACGCCCACCCGCGTCACGGCCGCGAGCGGCTGCACCAGCGCGTTCGCGACAGCGAGGATGTCGTGGCCGTTGCGCCAGCTCGTCGCGAGGGTGAACTGCCGCACCTCACCGGCTGGGCCACCGGCAGTCGGTGCGGCACCGAACCGGCCAGCACCGAACTGGCTGGCACCGAACTGGCCCGCACTGAATTGGCTCGCACTGAATTGGCTCGCACTGAATTGGCTCGCGAAGCCCTCGAGGTTTGCGGCACTGGCCCCGCGCCATCCGTAGATCGACTGGTTGGGGTCGCCGACGGCCATGACCGGATGCCCGGCAAACAGTTCGGAGAGCAGCCAGGTCTGCACGACGCTCGTGTCCTGGTACTCGTCGAGCAGCACCACCTTATAGCGGTTGCGGTACTCGTCTGCGACCGTCGGCATGGTGCGCACGATCTCGAGCGCGAGGGCGACCTGGTCGGAGTATTCGATGAATCCACGACGCAGCTTCGCCTCGGCGAATGCGCCTGCGAGATCGAGCAGCACGGGGAGGGAGCCCACCGCGCCGGCGAGCGAGACGGCGTCGGCGTATTCTCCCCTGCCGCCGGGGGGCAGCTCGGCGAGTGCGGCGAAACGCTCAGCCATCGTGTGCACCTCGGCGGCATCCACGACGTTCTCGCTGAGCGCATGGCTGAGCGCGATCACGGCCCGCGTCACGGTGTCGACGTTGCGCTCGAGTCCGGGCAGTCGGTCGTCGGTCGCGTGCACCACGATCGAGCGGGCAAGCTGCCAGGCGGACGCCTCGCCGAGCACGGCGCCGTCGCTCTCCCGCCCGAGGAGGATCGCGTTGTCGCGATAGATGGTGTTGGAGAAGGAGTTATAGGTGGCGACGACGGGCGGGTCGAACTCGTCGTACTCGCCGGGCATGAGGCCTGCGTCGTGCAGCTGTCCCATGCGTTCGCGGATGCGCGCGGAGAGCTCCCCGGCGGCCTTGCGTGTGAAGGTGAGGCCGAGGATCTCGCCCGCACTCACCTTGCCATTGGCGAGCAGCCAGAGAACGCGATTCGCCATCGTCTCCGTCTTGCCGCTTCCGGCTCCGGCGATGACGAGGGCGGGCGCGAGCGGTGACTCGATGACGGCGCACTGCTCTGCCGTGGGGCGGGGCCTGTGGATGGCATCCGCGATGTCGTGCGCGCTCACGCTCGGAGAGGTCGGGGTGGCGTCAGTCACTGCTCACCGCCCGCACCCGGTGCAGCTTTCGGCTGGCGACGTCGAAGGAGCTCCACCGGTCGAGGTCGATTTCGCCGTCGAACGAGGCCTGCGCCATTCCGATGGCCGCCTGCCGAATCCGTTCGCGGAATCCCTCGAGTTGGTCGTCGTCGAGCGGCGCCTGGATGCCCTCCCGATACAGCTTGGAGCGCAGCCCCTTCTTCACGTAGAGCAACTTCGCTCCACCGCCATGGTGGTCGCCGAGTTCGTCGAGCAGTTCGTTGAGCAGGCCCTCCGCGTAGGCGAGCTGGTAGACCCCGAGCTGCGCGTGGTCGTCGATCGTCTTCTGCGCCGTGATCGGGGAGCCGGTCTTGAGATCGACGATGACGACCGCACCATCGCTGCCGCGCTCGACCCGGTCGATCGATCCGTTGACCGTGGCGCGCCCCAGTTCCAGTTCGAAGCGTCGCTCGGCGGCGACGAGTTGCTTGTCGTCCCTCACGAAGTCCGCGAGATACTCCGCGACCCCACCCGCGAGGATGCGTGCCGCCCGCTTCTGCTGCTCAGCGAGCCACGGCGACTCGAACACGAGCTCGTTCCAGCGGCTCTCGATCGCGTTCCAGATCGCGTCGATCGCGGGATCGGTCGCGGTCTCCATCGCCCAGTGCACGATCGTGCCGAGCCCCATGGCTGTCGATGACTGGGTGCCGGAGACGGAGTCGATGAACCAGTCGAGTGCCGACTGTTCGAAGGCCTCGAGCTTCGACGGCGACACGCGCACCCGTTCGTCGTCGAGAAACAGCGGCTCCGTGGTCGAGGGATCGAGCAGGCCGTGCCACTGCGCTGGGTCCGCGCCGGGAACCTTCTCTTCTGCGAGCGTGGCGAGAGCGGATACCGCATCCCTGCGCTCCCCCGCGCTGGCCCGTGGCTGGGTGAGCTCCCTGCGCAGCCTGCCGGTGAGCTGGCGCAGCGACAGCGGGTGGAGCTTCGCCACGTCCACCGCCTCGGCGTCCGGTGCGAGAGCGAACAGCACACTCGCCATCTCGTCTTCGTTGGCGACGGCCGCGAGGATGACCTGCCGGCGCGCACGAGAGACCGCGAGCGCAAACATCCGCAGTTCGTCATCCCGCACCTGCCGTCGCTCGTCGATCTCCACCCCGCCGAGTCCGCCCATCACCCGCACGAGCTCCTGCGGATAGAGCAGGGAGCCGCGCAGGCGAAGGTTCGGCCAGACGCCCTCCTGCAGTGCGGCGACCACGACGACGTCGAACTCGAGGCCGATGGTGCCCGAGGGGGTCGTGACGAGCACGGTGTCGGCCTGCGACTGCGGCGAGAGGGTGTCTTCTGGCACCTCCGCGTCGAGCACCTGGTCGAGAAACACCGTCGCGGCCGTGCCGGGCTGGCGCTCGACGAAGCGCTTTGCCGCGGTGAACAGAGCGACGACGCCGTCGAGGTTGCGGTTCGCCTCGGCCGCGGTGATGCCCGCACTGAGAGCCTGGTCGCGCCACGGCCCCGCGAGTCCGCTGCGTTCCCAGGCGAGCCAGAGCAGTTCCTCGATCGTTCCGCCCGCCTCGAATGCGGCGGCGACAGCGGCGAGTGTTGCGGACATCCGCTCGGCGTTGCGCCCGACGCGGGCATCGATGGTGGCGAAGCGGCCTGGTGCGGAGAGCGCCTCGACGAGCAGTTCGTCGCTTGCGCGGTTGCCTCCGCCCGCGATCTCCTCCGCCCGCAGGGCGAGTCGCACGCGGCGCAGGGCGAGGCGGTCGAGTCCGCCGAAGGGCCCGAGCAGCAGTTCGTTCGCGACCTCGGCCGTCAGTGGCGCGCGGCCGATGGCCACATCGATCACGGCGAGGAGGCCCCTGGCCGCGTGGTCGTCGCGCAGAGCGCTGCCGCCCACGGCGGTGCGCGTCGGCACTTCGGCGAGGGCGAGAGCCCTGGCGATCACGGGAATCTGTGCGCCGCTACGGGCGACGACGACCATGTCGCTCCAGTCGAGGCCGCGCACGAGGTGCCATTCGCGCAGTTCGTGCGCGATGGCGAGCCACTCGCGGGCGGGAGAGGCGGCTTGGATGGAGCGGATGGCGGCCCCATCCTCGGACCCGTCGCCGAGTTCCGCACCCGCGGCCACCACCGCGCGATGGCCGACGACCCCGGCCGTGCCGATGCGCTCGGTGATCCGTCCGGTGAACGCGGTGAGTGCGGTGCCGGAGCGGTGGTTGTGGTGGAGCGTGAGGGTGGCCAGTGTCGGGACTCCCAGCACGCTGCCGAGTCGGCCGAGGGCATCCGGTTCTCCACCGCGGAACGCGTTGGCCGCGACATCCGGATCGCCGAAGCCGACGATCGCGATGCCCCGGGCGGCGAGCGCGCGCAGCAGCAGCATGGTGGAGCGTGGGGCCTCCTGCAGGTCGTCGACCACCACGAGACGCAGGCGGCCGACGATCGTCGACGCGTCGTCGCCGTCGGTGCCGAGGGCCGCGATGGCGAACTGCACGAGCTCCGCTGAGTCGAGCTGATGCGGGCGAGAGCTGCTGATCACCGCGAGATACTCCGCGATGAAGTCGGCTGCGGCGACCCACTCCGGCCGGTCGTGCTCGGTGCCGAGCGCGCGCAGGCGCGGCGGTGTCACGCCGAACTCGGTCGCGCGGGCCATGAGTTCGCGGAGCTCCGTGCGAAAACCACGCAGCCGGCGCACTTCTGGGGAGAGGTGCTCCGGCCAGTCCGGCCCTGTGCCATCTTCGAGCTGGCCGGCGAGCAGCTGGCTGAGGTCGCTGTCCTGCTCACCGCCCGTGACGAGCTGTGGGGGTTCCGTGCCCGCGATCTTCGCCGCGTGGCCGACGATGTCGAAGGCGAGCGAGTTCACCGTGCGCGCGAGCGGGCCGTTGGTCGGCACGCCGATCCGAAGCGCGAGGCGATCGCGCAGCCGGGTCGCGGGGCCACGGGAGGAGGTGAGCACGAGGAGCTGCTCCGGAGCGAAACCGGCCCGCACCACCCGGTCGGCCACGAACTCGACGAGGGTCGTGGTCTTGCCCGTGCCCGGTGCCCCGAGAACGACGGCGGAGGCGTCATCCGCCAGCTCCAGCACGGCGCGCTGGGCCTCATCGAGCACGACCGGGGCGGCACCGCCCGCACCATCGGGGCCATCGTGCGCGTCACTGCGCAGGAACCCGGATGTCGTCATGCGTCAAAGCTATCGGCTACCCCCGACGGTACGGACTGCCACGGGCCCGCGAGCGCCATAATCCACGGGGGAACCGTCGCGCGTGACCGCTGACAGCGAACGCGCCGGAACTCGCGCTCGGCTTTGTCGTAATCTGGGCACGTGGACATTCGCATTGGCATCATCAACAGCCCCCGTGAGATCAGCTTCGAGTCGGCGCAGGCCGCCAGTGAGATCGAGAAGGTCGTCTCAGACGCCCTCGAGTCCTCCGCGAAGTTCTTCAAGCTGACCGACGACAAGGGCAGCGTGTATCTCGTTCCGCTCGAGTCCTTCGGCTACATCGAGATCGGTTCTGAGGCCACCAGGCGCGTCGGCTTCGTCGCCTGAGCATGGAGCTCCTCTTCGTCACCCTCGGTGGGATCGTGATTGCAGGCGGACTGCGATACGTCTTTCCGCACCGACACAGCTACGGCGTGCTCCTGCTGCCCGCTCTCGGCGGCGCGGTCGCGGCAATCGCGTGGGCGGCGCTCACTTGGCTGGGGTGGAAGTTCGATGGCGGATGGATCTGGACCGTGAGCCTCGTGCTCCCCGCGGCTGTCTCCGCTCTTGTGGCGGTTCTGCTCTCGCATCGCCGCGTCGCGTCAGACAAACAACTGCTTCACTCACTCGGCAAGGCCTGACGCAACCTATCGCTTAAGATCTTCCTCATTCAGCTCTCGCTCCTGTCTCAGATTTCTGCGCCAGAGTGGAATCACGGGAGACCCAAGGATTGCACTATCAAGGCAGGCGGTCATGAAAACCAGCGCACGCTTGACTGTTGCTGGGGCGATTGGTGTCTTCAGTGCGGTCATCGTCAGCGGTGCCGCCTTCGCCGTCGGGGGCTCCGTGTTCGTGCCGGATGTTTCTGGCCAAACGCTGCAGACACACGGCGTCGGTACGGTGACTGCCAGCCAGAGTGCCTTGAAGTCTCTCAAGATCGCGGCCCTGGCATCCGGATTTTCTCCCCTGAGCATCCACACTGTTCGCGCCGGTGATGCGGTCGTCGTGAGTACGTACCGCGGGGTTACAAGCGGTGCTTCACGTGCTGGCGAAACCGGGAAGTTGAACTCAGAATTCAGGCTCGACCCGGGTATGGGCAACAGTACGCAGGTTCCCAGGACACCGCAGACGCCGTCGCCGATACCTCCCCTGACTCCAGTGAGACCCGGCGGTCCCGAAGAAACCCCACCCGCCGCTCAGGTAAAGAGCGATCTGCCCAATAGTCTCGTGAACCACGAAGCCAAGGTCCACGCCCCTTAGAGTCCACGCCTTTTCCGCGCAGGAACGGAACGACCGGCGCCATCGGTCGAGCCGACTTGGCTTTGCCGCGCGCGGGCCTTCTCCCAGGGCCTGCCGGCGCATGAACGAATTTCCGATCATGAGGAATTTCTCACCCTCATTTCGCCTCCGCCTTATTCGGTTCTTCAAGACTGAAAAAGGCGAACCCCACTGTTCGCTGTAACGAAAGGTCCAGACAGTGAAGAAAACTACCAAAATCATTCTCACGAGCGCAGCGAGTCTCCTTGGCGTCGCGCTTGCAACCGGCGGGGCATTCGCCGCTACGGGCTCGATCGACGCCCCCGGGCAGACTCTGAAGACATCAGGGATCGCACCCGCGGCCACGCACGCGAACGCGACCGCACTCACCCACGCCAATGCGCACGCGAAGGGCCTCTTCGGTATCCCAGCCTCGTCGACGGGTGAAACCGCTGCAACGAGCAGCGGAGCGAATACGGCCGACACAACGCCTCCGGTTTCTCCGGTTGCGCCGAGCATCGCTTCGAAGGATGCCTCGACAGTTAAGGGGCGTTTGACCGGTGAAGAGATCTCCGCCTGGGCACATCAGCACACGACCGTGCACGCAGTGGCGCCCGACGCCGGTATCTCCGTTGAGGCCGACATGAAAGCGAATATCCACGCGAAGCACTAGCGGGGCGACACCGCGATCTGCGGCGGGCACCGGGACGCCAGCCCCTGAGCGGCGCCCCGGTGCTGTTGTTAACTGCGCAAAAAAGAGGTATTGGGCGCACTCGGGCGCACTCGCTCGGCGCGCGCCCCGCTTCGCATTTGAATAAGAATTCTCTCATTTTGTTCTCGAAATCCCCTCATACTGCGGGTGCATGATGGACACAGCAGCAAGCAGGGGAAACGCAAAACGGGGAGCAAAAACAAAATGGGGATCAAGTCGAAGGTCACGGTCGCGGGGGCGGCAGGACTCTTCGGGCTTGTCATCGCCGCCGGAGGGGCAATTGCCGCCAGCGGCGCGACATTGGTCGCGGATGCCCCCGGTACCTCACTCCGGGTAGAAGGTATCGGGGCAGCACCGGCGACCGAGATCAGCAAGACCGCTCGCCTCAAGCTTCTGGCTCTTTCGGAGCGGGATGGAACGGTCGAGACCGTATTCCCCGCCGCGGCGGTCACCCTGAGCACCGCTCCGGTCGACAGCGCAGCGGCGCACGACGTCACGCACGTGCCGGGAACCGGTAACGACGGGATCGCGGGTAACGGCAACACGAACAACGGCAAGGGCAACGACGGCATTTCCGGAAACGGAAACACCGACAATGGCCACGGCAACCAGGGCATCCGGGGCAACAGCGAAAACCGAGGCGAGCCAGGCGAGGACAAGCTTGGCCGAGGCAACCAGGAGGCGAAGCCCGGCCTCGAGAACCAGACCCTCGGCGATCAGAATGCCAGTGATCTCGGACAGACCAACGGCAACCCCGGCCAGCCCGGCCCGGGCCTCGACAACCCCAACAAGGGCCCCAAGAACTAGCCCTCACAGACTCTGCCCGCACCTCGTGCGCGCAGTTGCCGTCTGGGACTCCTATTCGGGTTAGGAGTCCCAGACAAAATCCTTCGGCGAGCACTGATTCTCCGGCGAGCACTCGGCCGCAGAGGTCATTCCTGGGCGGGGTTTCGCTCTCCCGGCCGACTTCTCAACCGGTATCCGGCCCCGCGAACGTTCTCGATCCGATCCGCCCCGATCTTGCCGCGCAGGTAACGTACGTACACCTCGACGACGTTGGATGCCGGATCGAAGTCGAAACCCCACACGCGACTGAGCAGCTGCTCGCGACTGAGCACCTGCTCAGGATGCCTCAGGAACTCCTCGGCGAGAGCGAACTCCCGCGCAGAGAGATCATGCTGCTCTCCGTCCACGCAGATCCTTCGCGTTCTCACGTCGAGCTCGAGTCCTAGAGCCTGTACGGTGCCGGCGGGCTCAGGCTGTTGGCTTCGCAGCCTGAGGCGGATGCGCGCGAGCAGTTCGTCGAATCCGAACGGCTTGGCAAGGTAGTCGCTCGCGCCGCCCTCCAGCCCGCGCACGGTGTCCGCGGTCGAATCGCGTGCGGTCAGCATGATGACGACGATGGGATCGCCGCCGACGCGGAGCGCTTCGAGCACCTCGAACCCGTCCAGGGTCGGAAGCCCGACATCCAGGATCATCAGGTCGTACGCACCGGACCGTGCCTCGGCGAGCGCGTCGCCACCGTCGGAGACGACCTGCACGAGAAATCCTGCCGCTTTCAGCCCGCGCTCGACGAACGCGGAGATCCGCGTCTCATCCTCGGCGATCAAAATCCTGGTCATTGCCCTGCCCTCGCCGCACGCATCCGCGCACGCCCTTCAACCACCGGTGGCCGGTTCATCGGCACCCGAATGGTGAAGGTGGAGCCTCTGCCGACATCGCTCGAGAGCAAAACCGTGCCGCCGTGTGCCTCGGCGATCGCGAGCACGATCGCCAGCCCAAGCCCGGACCCGGATGTGCCACGGTTGGTCTCTAGCCGGCCGAAGCGCTCGAAGATGCGTGCATGCGCCTGGGGCGGGATACCGGGGCCGCTGTCGCGCACCCACAGGTACAGCCACTCCACGCCGCCATCCGGGCCGATGTCGCTGCCGACCGAGATCGGGGTGTCTTTCGTCGCGTACTTCGCCGCGTTGTCCGCCAGTTGCAGCCACGCCTGCGTCAGCCGTCGCACGTCGATCATCGCCATGCCGTTCGAGCCGACCATGACAGGCCAGGCCCGGGCGGGATCGAGCGCGCGCACCTTGATCGCGATCGCCGCAGTGAAATCGCCCACGTCAACGGGCGCCAGTTCGACGAAGTCCGGCGTGCGGGATTCGGCGAGGAGCGAGAGCTCAGACACCATCGAGCTCATTCGACCGAGCTCGTCGAGGGCGACGGAACGCACCGCGTCGACATCCGCTTTGTCTGCGGAGTTGAGCAGCTCCAGGTTGCCTCGGACGATCGTGATCGGGGTCTTCAGCTCATGCCGCACGTCATCGATCAGGCGCCGCTGGCTCGCAAAGGAGTCCTCGAGCCGTTCGAACATGCTGTTGATCGTGACGGTGAGCTCGGAGATGTCGTCGTTGCCGGTGACCGGGATGCGCGCGGAGAGGTCCGTCGCAGAGTTGGCAGCCGCGGCGTCGCGCAGCAGCCGGATCGGCCGCAGCAGGTGTCCCGCCACGAACCAGGCAGCGAGCCCGATCAGAATGATGGCAAGGAGTCCGACGACGAGGAACCCCTGGAACGACTGCGCGACATCCGCCAGCACCGCATCCAGATTGACGGCGGCCACGTAGAGACCGAGCTGGTCATCCCCGGCCACGTTCACCGGGACGATCACGTAGCGCACCGTGCCGATGGTGCTCTTGGCCGTGCCGCGAACGACGTGCGTCGCGCTCGCTTCGACCACGATCCGCTTCACGAGTTCCGGGTCATCCTGGATCCGGAAGTCCCGCTTCGACGACGGGGTGAATGCCGGCGCGTAATTGACCAGTCCGAGTACGGCCTGGTTCTCCGGGGGCACGAGACGCTCCATTGTCGTACGAAGCACGTCGCTCACCGACGTACCGGACGTGTTCGCGCCCTTCGTTGCGGCTTTCAGCGCGACCACGGTGTTCGACAACTGGGTGTCGACGGTGGACAGCGCACGCTGTCGCTGCACGAGGTAGGAGGCGGCACCGGTGCCCGCGAGACCGACGGCCGACACCACGAGAATCGTGATGAGGATGCGCACCCTGACCGAAAAGGATCGACCTTCAGATCGAGCGCCTGGCTCGGTCCGTGGTGCCTCCCGTTTTCCGGTCATCATTGATTATTACCCGATCCAACGGGGTACAAGTCGCCCATGCTGCCCCCAAAACGGGTATTTACGCGGTGAGACCGAGACCGTCCATGCGGCGCGTGTGTGCCGCTACCACCTCTGTGACCACCGGTTCGAGTTTCTCCTCATCTCTCGCCGAGGATGGCGGCATCGCGAGCGCGGAGCGGGCGACGAGCAGCGTGTCACCGACGAGGCGCCTGCCCCAGACGGCCAGTCGTGAGGCGAGGCGCGGGTTCGCGTCGATCGCAGACTGGAGTTCGCGCGCGAGGATGTCGCCGCCCGCATCCTCGGACAGCACGCCGGCGATGCGGTCGGCAGGCGCCTGCGGAAGCCCGGAGGCGAGACTCAGGAAGAAGTCGTCGAGAATACCCGCCGTGAGGTAGCACGCGGTGACGAGCTCGTACCAGTCGTCGCCCTGCGTGATCCTGCGGTAGTGGTCGATTCGCTCGCTGTACGGGGCCATCGCCTCACCGGCCGTGCCGCCCTGGCGCTCGATCTCATCGACCAGGCCGTGGTGCTTCGCGAGCGAGGTCGCTGCGACGCGGCTGACCGCCTCCTTCGCTGCAGCGGTTGGTGCCGTGACGATGGCGCGGGTGAGCGCCTCGAAAATGGAGAGCTGGATGTACGCGGCCTGGCCGAGAAACGGCATCAGCTCTGGAGTGAGCTCGCCGAGTGCCACGTGGTTCACGTTGCTCTGCACGTCTGATCGCGATCGCAGGCGGGGCACGTCGACTCGCTTTTTTCGACGACGGAACCAGGTAGCCACGAGCTTCAGCCTAGCCGTGACGGTCCGCACGGGCGCGCCGCCCGACGGCGTTTAAGGCGGGTACAGAGGTGAAGCCCACTAAACTGCCACTATCGCCTCTCATTCTGACGGAGGTTCTACGCCCCAGGACAAAGCGGGCGTATCCGCGCTACGCAAACAAGGGCACTGAATCTTTTGACATTCTCCGAACTCAATATCGACCAGGACATGATCGACGCGCTTGCCGACCACGGCATCCTCGAACCATTCCCCATCCAGGCACAGACCATCCCCATGGGCCTCGCCGGCCAGGATGTCATCGGCCAGGCGAAGACGGGAACGGGCAAGACCCTCGGCTTCGGTCTTCCTCTCCTGCAGGAGCTCGGCACTGACCCCGCGCCCGGTGTGCAGGCACTCGTCGTCGTGCCGACCAGGGAACTGTGCGTGCAGGTCGCCGAGGACCTCGTGATGGCGTCGAAGAACCGCGCCACCCAGATCGTCGCGATCTACGGCGGCAAGGCCTACGAGGGTCAGGTCGAGCAACTCAAGGCCGGAGCGCAGGTCGTCGTCGGCACGCCCGGTCGCCTCCTCGACCTCGCGAGCCAGCACATGCTGTCGCTGAAGAACGTCAAGGTGATGGTGCTCGACGAGGCAGACAAGATGCTCGACCTCGGCTTCCTCTCCGACATCGAGAAGCTCTTCGCCCAGACCTCGCCTACCCGACACACCATGCTGTTCTCCGCGACGATGCCGGGCCCGATCGTCGCCCTCGCGCGGCGTTTCATGAACAAGCCCATCCACATCCGCGCCACGGACCCCAACGAGGGACTCACGCAGGCCAACATCAGGCACGTTGTCTACCGGGCGCACGCGCTCAACAAAGACGAGGTCATCGCGCGCATCCTGCAGGCGGAGGGCCGCGGCAAGACCGTGATCTTCACGCGCACCAAGCGGGCGGCGGCCAAGCTCGTCGAGGAGCTCAACGACCGCGGGTTCAACGCCGCTGCTGTGCACGGCGATCTCAACCAGGAGCAGCGCGAGCGTGCTATGGCCGCGTTCAAGGCGGGCAAGAAAGACATCCTCATCGCCACGGATGTCGCGGCCCGAGGCATCGACGTCGACGACGTCACGCACGTGATCAACCACACCATCCCGGAAGACCACGACTCCTACCTGCACCGCGTCGGCCGCACCGGCCGTGCGGGCAAGACCGGCATCGCGGTGACCTTCGTTGACTGGGACGACATGCACAAGTGGTCGCTCATCAACAAGGCGCTCGACATGGGCCAGCCGGAGCCCCGCGAGACCTATTCCTCATCGCCGCACCTCTACACCGACCTCGGAATCCCCGAGGACGCCAAGGGTCGCCTCAAGACTGCCGGTCCGGCCAAGGACCGCGAGCCTCGTTCGGCCAACGCCTCGGCGTCCGGTCGCAGCGGCGATCGCAGCGGATCCAGCCGCGGTGGCAACCGCGACGGCGCCCCGCGTAGCCGCACCCGCACCCGCGGTGGCGCATCCGGCTCGAACCGGGCAGAGGGAGTACGCGCAGATTCACCGCGCTCCGAGACGCACCAGACCGCGGAGGGCGCGGGCACCCACGACGGCACCGGCCCCAGCCGGCGCCGCCGCAACCGCACGCGTCGCCCGAGCACGGGCAGCAACACTCCGCCGCCCGCAGCGTAACCGTACCCGCCGGTCGCGCACGTTCCCTGCTGGTCGCGTAGCGAGCGAGGCACGAGCCCGCGTATCGAGACCCGCACAGGGTAGCTCGCACGAAGGTCTCGATACGGCCGCGGGCGGCCTACTCGACCAGCGGGTCACGTCAGCCCTGGAACGGGGCGCTGCCTGTCGCCTCGGCGACGATCTGCGCGAGCACCTCGGGCTCCGTCGTGTTCTCGGCGAGCCGATTCGGTTTGCCCTCGCCGTGGTAGTCGCTTGAGCCGGTGACCACGAGCCCGTAACTGTGGGCGAGTTCGAAGAGTCTGGCCCTGCCGGAGTCCGTGTTCTCGCGGTGATGGATCTCGAGGCCGAACAGCCCGGCATCCACGAGCGCCCTGATACGCTCCTCGGAGATCACGTTCTCGCGGCCCCTGGTTCCGGGGTGTGCGAGCACCGGCACTCCCCCGGCCGCCCGTACGAGTGTGACGGCGGTGAGCGGGTCGGGCGCGTAGTGCGGCTGGTAGTAGCCGCTGCTCGGGTGCAGGATGCTCGCAAACGCCGCACTGCGATTGGGAACGTGTCCCTTCGCCACGAGCGCGTCGGCGATATGGGGACGCCCGACCGTCGCGCCCTCGCTTGTCTGGGCCACGACATCCGCCCACTCGATGTCGTAGTCGGCCGAGAGCCGCTGCACGATGCTCTCCGCCCTGTGGATGCGCGCCTCGCGAATCCGCGCGGTCTCGGCGATGATGCCGCCGTCGGCCGGATCGAAGAGGTAGGCGAGCAGGTGCACGCTCTTCCACTCGAGACGGGTGGAGAGTTCCATGCCCGGGATCACCGTAAGGCCGGTGCCGGATGCCGCGGCAAACGCTTCCTGCCAGCCGGCGGTCGAGTCGTGGTCGGTCAGCGCCACTGCGCCGAGCCCCGCAGCGACGGCCGCGCGAATGAGCTGGGAGGGCGTCTCGGTGCCGTCCGAAACGCTGCTGTGAGTGTGCAGATCGATCGGCCCCGGCATGGTGCCATGCTAAGCCCCTTTACAGGCTCAGCCGTTCGCAAGCGGTTAGTCTGGGGGGCCATGTTCCGCCGATTCCTCGCCTCCTCAGTGCTCGTCATCGTCGCCGCGGCGCTGCTCATCGTGGCGTGGCCCGGACTGTTCGGGCTGCAGCGCGCGCCGATCATCGCGCAACTCGTGTCGCTGCGCGGCGCAGCCGTCACCGCGGCCCTCGTGATCGTGGTGGTCCTGATCCTGCTCATGCTGGTGAACCGCTCGTTTCGACGTCTCGGCTCCGGCCTCGCACTCATCGTGCTCGTGTTCGGTCTCATCAACGTTGCCGTTCTCGCCACGCGCGGTATCGGTGACCCATCGTTCACCACGAAGTCGGCGTCTGACATCACGGTGCTGTCGTGGAACACGCTCGGCGGCGCTCCGCACGCCGAGACCATCGCACACCTCGCGCTCGAGACCGGTGCGGACATCGTGACGCTGCCGGAGACGACACGAGCGACCGCGGATGAGGTGGCGACGCTCCTCAGCGCAGGCGGCCATCCGATGACCGTGCACTCGATCGCGTTCGACGAGGTCTCGAAGGCGAGATCGACCTCGATGCTCATCAGCACGAAGCTCGGCGACTACCGCGTGGACCAGACGGTCGGGTCAACCTCGACGCTTCCCACGATCGTGGCGAGACCGATCGATGGCTCGGGGCCGACGATCGTCGCCGTGCACGCCGTCTCGCCCATCCCGAGCGAACTGAACTACTGGAAGTCCGACCTGCAGTGGCTCGCGAAGCTCTGCGCGGGCAACATGATCATGGCTGGCGACTTCAACGCGACCCTCGACCACATGGTCGGCCTCGCACAGTCGGGTAAGAATTTCGGCGACTGCACGGATGCCGCGGCCAGCACGGGCAACGCGGCGGTCGGAACCTGGCCAACCACGCTCCCCGCGCTCATCGGCGCCCCCATCGATCACGTCATGACGACGGCGAGCTGGCGCGTCACCGGGATGCGCGTGATCGAGAACGAAGACACGGCGGGAAGCGACCATCGCCCGATCGTCGCGCAACTGCAACACGCGGGCTGACGACGCACGGCCAGGCATGAAACAGGCCAGGCGAGAGACAATAGGGCATGGCCGAATCGACAGCTGACGCTCCGCGCGCAACCTCCAATCGCTCAACCACCCCGGTCTCCAGTACCTTCAAGGACTACATCTCGGGCCGGTGGGCACAGCGCGAGAATGTTCTCCCACCGCAGCGCGAGCATGCGAGGTTCGCGGCCGAGCGCCGCGCGCGTATCTCGGCCCTGCACCCCGGCAAGCGCATCATCCTGCCCGCAGGGGCGGCGAAGATCCGCTCGAACGACACCGACTACGCCTATCGCGCCCACTCCGCGTTCGCCCACCTCACCGGCTGGGGCTCTGACAGCGAGCCGGGTTCCGTACTCGTGCTCGAGCCGACCGCGAACGGGCACGAGGCCACCCTGTACTTCCGCGAGCGCGCAGGCCGCGACTCCGACGAGTTCTACGCGAACCCCGAGATCGGCGAGTTCTGGATCGGACCGCGCCCCTCCCTCGCGCAGGTCGCAGCAGACCTCGGCCTTACGACCGCAGGCATCGCCGAGTTCGCCGGCGTGCTCGAGTCGGTCGACGCCGACACCCTCCTGGTGCGGGATGCCGACCGCGACATCACCGACCAGGTGGACGGTCGCAGGCTGCTGGCCGCCAATCTCGAAGCGTCGGATGTCGAGGCGACGGATCTCGAAGCGGATGGCGGCGACGCGGAGTTGGCCCGCGACCTCTCCGAGCTCCGCCTGGTCAAAGATGCCTACGAGATCGAGCAGATGCGCCTCGCCGTCGCGGCCACCAAGCAGGGCTTCGACGATGTCATCGCCGACCTGCCGTCGATCACGGCGCACCCGCGCGGCGAGCGCCTGGTCGAGGGCACCTTCAATCGCCGTGCCCGTGCCGACGGCAACACGGTCGGCTACGACACGATCGCGGCATCCGGCCCGCACGCCTGCATCCTGCACTGGACCCGCAATGACGGGCCGGTGAAGCCAGGCGACCTCATCCTGCTCGACGCCGGTATCGAGCTCGACAGCTACTACACGGCGGACATCACGCGTACGCTGCCGATCGGCGGCACCTTCTCCGAGACACAGCGGCTCGTGTATGAGGCCGTGCGTACGGCTGCGGATGCGGCGTTTGCGATCGTGCGGCCGGGCATCCGGTTCCGCGAGATCCATGCCGCCGCGATGGCCGTGATCGCGCAGAGGACCGCGGAGTGGGGCATGCTCCCGGTGAGCGCCGCGGAGTCGATCAAGCCGGAGAACCAATACCACCGCCGGTACATGGTGCACGGCACCTCCCACCACCTCGGTATCGACGTGCACGACTGCGCGCAGGCGCGGCGCGAACTGTACCTCGACGGTGTGCTCGAGGCCGGCATGGTCTTCACGATCGAGCCGGGGCTGTACTTCCAGCCAGACGACCTCACCGTTCCTGAGGCGTTCCGCGGCATCGGCGTGCGCATCGAAGACAACGTCCTCGTCACCGCCGACGGCGCTGAGAACCTGTCGATCGGCATCCCGAGGACCGCGGATGACGTGGAGGCCTGGCTGCGCAGCTGACCGCTCGGCACCACCGGGTACCGCCGCACCAACTGCTAGCGTTTGCCCCTGTGAGTGCTCTCGGTCGATCCGCATCCGATACTGGACACGTGAGCCATCGCGGCTGGCGCAACGCCGTCTTCACGCTGTTCGCCCTCGGAGGCATTGCGATCTCGACCTGGGGGCCGAGGCTCCCGAGCATCCGCCACGATCTCGGCATCGGCGACGCGGCGATCGGCCTCGCCCTCGCCGGAGTCACCATCGGTTCGATCGCGGGCCTCGGCGCCTCCTCGGCGGTGCTGTCATGGCTCGGAAATCGCCGCGCGCTGTTCTCCTGCATCACGATCGTCGGCATCGGCGTTGCCGGAGTGGGGCTCGGGGCCGGCCTCGCGCACTCGCTTCCGGTGACCTCGATCAGCTTCGCGCTCGTGGGCTTCGGCATCGGCACCGTCGACGTCATGATCAACGTCGAGGGAGCTGCGGTTGAGCACGCGTCCCGGCGCACCCTCATGCCGCTCATGCACGCGGGCTGGTCTGCCGGATCGATCCTCGGCGCGGCCATTGGCGCGGCCAGCGCGGCCCTCGACTTCGATTTCACCTGGCAGTTCCTCGGCGAAGCGATCCTGATCGTGGCGGTCGGCGCCGTTGCGGTGGGCTTCCTGCCGCAGAGTTCTCACATCAGGGAGGATGTCGAGCGACCACCGGTGCCGCAGCGTATCCTCCAGTGGCTGCGGGGCTGGACGCACGGCAGGCTCCTGCTCATCGGCCTCGTCATGCTCGGCGTGGAGCTCGGCGAAGGCACGGCCAACAGCTGGCTGACCCTCGCCGTCAAGGATGGGCACGACCAGACCAACGCGGTCGCCGCACTGTTCTTCGTCGCCTTCGCCGCGGGCGAGACCACCGCCCGTGTCTTCGGCGGTCCGCTCGTTGACAGGCTGGGCCGCGTCAGGACCATCCGCGTCACCGTGCTTCTCGGAGTGGTCGGCGTCGTGCTCTTCATCTTCGGCGGCCCCGCCTGGCTCGTGCTCCTCGGCACCGTCCTGTGGTCGATCGGGGTCTCGATGGGCTTCCCGCTCGGGATGTCCGCGGCAGCAGACAGCGGACCGAACCCGGCCGCGCAGGTCAGCGTCGTCGCGTCGATCGGCTACTTGGCAAACCTCGGTGGCCCGCCCGTGATCGGAGCCCTGTCGGAGCACTTCGGCATCCTCGGCGCGCTGTGGCTCGTGGTTGCCCTGCTCGTCGTCGGTTTCGCCGCGGCCGGGGCCCTCGCGGTGAAGAACGTGAAGAAGCGGTTGGAAAGCGACGAAGTCTAGGCCTCGGGCTCCGGCCGAGCCAGCAGTTCCTGCGCGCGTATGACGAGGTTCGGGTCGACGATGATCTCGTACTTGCTCGCGAGCACCTGGTGCGTCGAGGTGAAGTCTCGGCGTCTGCGGTTCAGGGCGTAGCTGACGATTCCGAACAGCATTCCGAAGCCGGCTCCGATGAGCGCAGCCGCCCCCACGTAGACGACGGCGTTCGGCACGGGAGAGAAGATGAACAGCACAAGGCCGATGAACAGGCCGAACCAGACACCGCTCGCGGCTCCCGCGCCCGCCGCACGGCCGTAGGTGAGTTTGCCAGTCACCCGTTCGACCGTCTTTAACTCGCTGCCGACGATCGAGACCTGCTTCACGGGGAACTCCGCCCTGGCCAGCCGATCGACAACGCTCTGGGCCTCGACATAGGTGTCGTAGGTGCCCAACACGTCCCCCCTCGGGAGGGTCGGAAACACCGGTCCACGACGCTGGAATGGGTTTTGGCCGCTCATGCGACTCATTATCCCCGGTAAAGCTTCGAAGCCGCCTGTTCTGCCGCCTGCCGCCGGGCATCCGACCGCGAACGACGGCCCGGAACACTGCCGCTGCACAGTCTCCGGAGGTCTAAGTTAGAGGGTGTGAGCGCCACGAGAGTCTTCGTCGCCCGTTTGGTCGGGTGCGCCGTTTTCGACCCCGAGGGCGACAAGGTCGGCCGGGTACGAGACGCGCTCGTGGTCTACCGCAACACCTCCTCTCCCCGCGTGGTCGGACTCATCGTCGAGGTGCCGGGCAGGCGCCAGGTGTTCCTCTCCATCGGCAGGGTCACGAGCATCGGCTCCGGGCAGATCATCACGACCGGGCTCATCAACATGCGCCGCTTCGAACAGCGCGGCGGTGAGGTGCGCGTGATCGCCGAACTGCTCGGACGCAAGGTCACCCTCGTCGACGGCTCCGGCACGGCAACCATCGAAGATGTCGCGATCGAAGAGGGCGACGACGCGGAGTGGTCGATCACCGAGCTGTTTCTACGGCGCCCAAAGCCGAGCGCGAGCCCGTTCGTCAAGGGTCACACCCTGTTCGCGGCCTGGAACGAGGTGCGTGAGAACCGCGGAACGCGCGAGGCACAGTCCGCGACCCAGCTGCTCGCGACCTACGAAGACCTGCTCCCGGCCGACCTCGCCAATGCCCTGCTCGACCTGCCGGAGCAGCGCATGCTCGAGGTGGCAGAAGAGATGTCGGATGAGCGCCTCGCCGACGTGCTCGAAGAGATGCCCGAGGTCGAGCAGGTGGGCATTCTCAACCAGCTCGAAGACAACCGTGCAGCGGACGTGCTGGACCAGATGCAGCCGGATGACGCCGCAGACCTCATTGCGCAGCTCACCGAGGAGCGCGGCGAGACCCTGCTCGAGCTCATGCAGCCCGAAGAGGCCGAGGACGTGCGCATGCTCCTCGCCTACGCGCCGGACACCGCGGGCGGACTCATGACCACCGACCCGATCATCGTGAGCGCGGACGCGACGGTCGCGGAGGGTCTCGCGCTCATCCGTCGGCACGAGCTCGCGCCGGCGCTCGGCGCGGCCGTGTGCGTGACCCTGCCTCCGTACGAGCCGCCGACCGGTCGCCTGCTCGGCATGGTGCACTTCCAGCGGATGCTGCGCTATCCGCCCAACGAACGCCTCGGCACCCTGATCGACCAGCAGCTCGATCCGGTGCGCTCGGATGCCTCCGCCGCGGAGGTCGCCCGCATCCTGGCCAGCTACAACCTCGTCTCCATCGCCGTCGTCGACGAAAATCATCGACTCGTCGGGGTGGTGACCATTGACGATGTCCTCGACTATCTGCTGCCGGACGACTGGCGAAGTCACGACGAAGACCAACCCCTCCCTCCTCGCGAGAGAGCCAGGCAGTCCGCAGTCTCGACCGCGACTGCCCCGATAGCACTGCAGCAGGCACCACGAACCACCACTCGGACCAGGAGGACAGGCAATGGCCAGGGCTAACCGCCAGGAACTCCCACTCGACTCCCCGAAGGGTCTGCGCACCAATTTCGTTCCCCGTCTCCCCGGCGGTGTGAGCCGCGACAGGATGGGGCGATTCTCCGAGTCGTTCGCGCGCGCGATGGGCACGCCGTGGTTCCTCGTCGGCATGACGGTGTTCTGTCTGCTCTGGCTCGGCTACAACACCTGGGCGCCCACCCACGCCCAGTTCGACCCGCGCTCCCTCAACTTCACACTGCTCACGCTCATCCTGTCGCTGCAGGCCTCCTACGCCGCACCGATGATCCTGCTCGCGCAGAACCGCCAGGACGACCGCGACCGGGTGCAGGTGGTGCAGGACCGCCAGCGCGCCGAGCGCAACCTCAACGACACGGAGTACCTCGCGCGCGAGGTCGTTGCGCTGCGGCTCGCGATGAAAGACATGGCCACGAAGGAGTTCATCCGAGCGGAACTGCGGTCACTGCTGGCAGAGTTGGATGAGCAGAACAATTCCGACGCAGAGAAACCAGACGAGGTGACCACGGAGTGACCACAGAGGCACTGGAGCACAATCCGACGCCACTCGAGCGGAAGGTGTTCCAGGCACTCACCCAGGTGATCGACCCGGAGATACGCAAACCGATCACCGAGCTCGACATGGTGAGTTGGATCACCGTGACGGCTGCCGGCGAGGCGAGCGCGGAGATCAAGCTCACGATCGTCGGCTGCCCCGCCGCCCGCACCATCGAGAACAACGTACGCGCGGCGATCACCGCCGTGCCCGGCGTCACGGCCGTTGACCTCGTGATGACCTCGATGACCACGCAGGAGCGCAACAAACTCACATACAAGCTGCGCAACGGTCGCTCGAAGTCGCTGCAGTTCAGTGCGGACTCCCCCACCCGCATCTACGCGGTCACGAGCGGCAAGGGCGGGGTGGGCAAGTCCACGGTCACGGCGAATCTCGCGGTGGCTCTCGCCGCGCGGGGGCTCAAGGTGGGCGTGCTCGACGCCGACGTGTTCGGGTTCTCGATTCCGGGCATCCTCGGTATCGCGGACGCGAAGCCCACCCGCGTGCAGGACATGATCCTGCCGCCGATCGCCTACGACGTGAAGGTGATCTCGATCGGCATGTTCGTGGAGTCCGGCACGGCCGTCTCCTGGCGCGGACCGATGCTGCACCGCACCGTGCAGCAGTTCCTCACCGACGTCTACTTCGACGAGCTCGACGTGCTGCTGCTCGACCTCCCGCCCGGCACGGGAGACATCGCGATCTCGATCGGCCAGCTGTTGCCCTTCGCCGAGGTACTCGTTGTGACCACCCCGCAGTCCGCGGCCGCCGATGTGGCCGAGCGCAGCGCCCTCGTCGCCCGCCAGACCGGCCAGAGGGTCATCGGCGTGATCGAGAACATGGCGGGGCTCGTGCAGCAGGACGGCTCAGTGCTCGACCTGTTCGGCACGGGTGGTGGGGCGGATGCCGCCGCACGGCTGTCGACGGATGACCAGCCTGTGCCGCTTCTCGCTTCGATCCCGCTGAGCGTCGGCCTGCGCGAGGGCGGTGACACCGGTGCGCCCATCGTGCTGAGCGACCCCGCGGACCCCGCCGCGGCCGCGATCATCTCCGTGGCGGACTATCTCGCCTCCCGCACCCGCGACCGCTCCGTCTAAGCTGCCGCCGCATCCCTCGCGTTGCGCCAAAGTGTTGGTGCGATGCAGAAGCACCCGCACTTTGCCGCAACGCGCGCGATGGAGGATTGGGAGAAACTCTGGGTACAGTTGCTCCACAGGAGGCTTCAATGAAAACGGCACTCATCGTCTTGGGTATAGGCATTGCCGTGCTTGTTGCGGCCTGGATTCTCGCGTCGAACCTGCCACCGGCGGCCGCCGAGCTCGTCTTTCCCATCGTCGGCCCGATCGTGATCATCGGCGGCGGACTCAGCACGGTCTTCCTCAAGAACGCGCGCGAAAAGCGCCGGGTCAGGAAGTAACCGGCTCGACCAGGCGCGCGAGCAGTTCGGTCAGCAGTCGCTCGGTGAGCGTGGCAGGCAGCGCCTCGATGAGCGCGATGAACGGGGCCATCCGCTCCGGCAGCGCCCCGGAACTCTCGCCCGGCACGATGAGTCCGATCTGCACCAGGAGACCGTACGCGGACTCTGAGTCGAGGGATACGGCATCCGGCGACGAAAGCCCCGCCATCATCCCGAGCGGCAAAGCACCCAGAACGTTGGCCGCCGTCACCGGAGGAACCCCGCGCACCTCGTCGGCGGAGAGCACGAGTGCCGCGGACAGTTCGGCAAGAACGCCTTCGGTCACGGGCGTCACGGTGAGGTGGGTGGTGTGCGGCAGGTGCGTGCCGTCCGGCTGGGTGAGCCCTGGCTGCAGCTGCAGCAGCCAGCCGTGGGCTCGCGCCTGGTCGGCCCAGTGGTGCGGGTCGACGCGTTCGGCCACCGGCACAGACTCGTCCGTGGCGACGGCGAGCAGCGGCCCCACCGGCTGCCCGACGACACGCAGGCCGGGGATGGACTCGACGAGCGCTGCGAGCGCCGTCGTCGAACGCTCGCAGGATTCGGCGAGCACGGCGAAGCCCGGGGAACCGAGCGCGTGGATGATTGCCCAGCCCGCGGCGAGCGCCCCTGCAGACTTCGACCCGAGGATCGTGGGATTGACCACGGGGTAGCCAGGCCACCGCGTGGTCGCGAAGTACTGCGAGCGCTGCCGATCCCGACCGCGCTGCAGCAGAACGGATGCCCCCTTCGGCGCGTAGCCGAACTTGTGCAGGTCGGCGCTCACGCTCGTGACCCCGGCCACCCGGAAGTCCCACGCCGGAAGCTCCGACCAGAACGGCAGCACCCAGCCACCGATGCACGCATCGACGTGGCAATCCACCCCGGCTGCGAGGCAGGCCGCCGCCACATTCTCGATCGGGTCGAGGGCGGCGAACGGGTAGGAGGGCGCAGACACCACGACGAGCGCGACGTCGTCGGCGAGGCGTTCGATGAGCCGTTCGGCAACAACCGTGCCGTCCTCGACCACCGGCACGAGATCGAGCTCAAGGTCGAAGTAGTGCGCAGCCTTCTGGAACGCTGCGTGCACCGTGACAGGAGCGAGCAGCCGTCCGCGCCCGCCAGGATGGGTCGCACGCCAGTTGTCCCGTGCCGTCTTGACCGCGAGCAGGCAGCTCTCGGTGCCGCCCGTCGTGACCGTGCCGACCACGTCATCCGGCCCGTGCAGCATCGTGCGCGCGAAACCGATGACCTCCCGCTCCATCACGGCGACCGAGGTGAAGGTGGTCGGGTCGAGTCCGTTGACCGGCTGCACCATCCGGATCGCCGTCGCCGCGAGTTCGTCGAGCTCGGCGAGGCCGGAGTCGTAGACGTAGGAGAGCACGTGACCGCCGTGGGTCGGCGCATCCTCCTCACGCAGTCGTGCGAGCCGCGCGAGGATCGCCGCGGGTTGTTCGAGAAAGGCGGTCATTCGCCCGCTCCTTCGGCGATATCGGCCTTCCGCAACGGATACCGCGAAAACGACCACAGGCTGAGCGCAATGATCACCGCGGGCACGACGCTGAAGCTCAGCACGATGCCCGTGATGGCAGAGGCGGGTTGGTGCACACCCGCGTCGCCCACCGAGGAGAGATACCCGGATGCCGCCAGCACGATCGTGAGCACGGTCGCGCCGAGCGCCATGCCCGCGGTCTCCCCCGCCGTCCACACCCCGCCGAACGCTCCGGCCTGCCCGTCGCCATGCGTTCGCGCGTCATGAGAGATCACGTCGGGAAGCATCGCCATGGGCAGCGACTGTATTCCCGCGTAACCTGCACCCGCGAGTCCGACGGGAAGGTAGACCCAGTCGCCCGGATACCAGGCGAGCAGCAGCATGCTGAGCGCCGCGGTGCCGAACAGCGTGCTCGCCCAGACGAAGCCTCGTTCCTTGCCGACGCGGCGAGCGATCACTCCCCAGAGCGGCGCGGCGATGAGGGCTGGCGCGATCAGGGCGATGAACAGGAGTGTCACCGCTCCCTCGCTCGCCAGCACCCAGGTCGCAACGTACTGGGCCCCGGCGAGCATGAGCCCGGTCGCGAGCCCCTGCAGCAGGAAGGTGAGCAACAGCGCGCGGAAGGCTTGGCTGCGCCTGAGGGTGCGCACCCCGGCAGTGTAGTTCTCGCGCACTGTATGCCTGGGCGCATCCGCACGCCTCAGGTTCTTCTCGGCGACGAAGCTCGAGACGAACATACCGAGCCCGATCACGAGGCCGGCGACGAGCGCCATGACCAGGTATCTGAAATATCCCTCGCCGAGATCGCGCAGTGCCGGCCCGCCCGCGCCGAACAGCAGGATGGCGAAGGTCAGCACGACAACCCGCCACGACAGCAGCCTCGTGCGCTGGTCATAGTCGCTCACGAGCTCTGCGGGCAGGGCGATATACGGCACCTGGAACAGGCTGAACGAGGTCGCGGTGAGAACGAATGCGACAAGCACCCACAGGCCGGAGACCAGTGGCGGAAGCCCGCTCGGCACGGCGAAGGTCAGGATGAAGAACACCGGCAGCGTGACCGCGCCCAGCAGCATGAATCGCCGTCGTGATCCCGTCACGGCGAGACTGTGGTCGCTGCGAGCGCCGATCACAGGGTCGATGATCACGTCCCAGATCTTCGCGATCGTCACGAGAGCCCCGGCGAGGAGTGCGGCGACGCCGAGGGTGTCCGTGAGGTAGTAGACCAGCACGAGGCCCGGCAGCGTGGCGAATCCTCCCGTGCCGAGCGAACCGATGGCATAACCGCTCACGGTTCTGCGGGACAGGGCTGCGCGCGAGTATGTGCGCTCCGGTGCGACCATTTCGAGAGTGTAGCGCGACCGCGCGCGGCTCGGATCAAACCACCAGTTCAGCCTCATCGGGCTCTGGGATACCCCGGCTTACAATGAGCCATGCCTGGTGCTCCGCTGAAACGCTCGGTCATCGACGATCTCGACCGCGACCTCCATTCTTCGCGCGAGTCGAGCGCCCAGGTGTTCGCGCCGTTCACCGGTGAACTCCTGCACGAACTCCCGCTCAGCACGGTCACCGACGTCGGGGATGCCGTGGCTCGCGCGCAGGTGGCACAGCTCGCCTGGCAGGAAAGCGGCTGGGCACACCGCAGGCGCCTGTTGCTGCGCGCACACGACCTGCTCCTGGAACGCCGCGAACTGCTGCTGGACGCCCTGCAGACCGAGACGGGCAAGACCCGGGGCCAGGCGTTCGAAGAGATCTTCATGGGTGCGAGCGTCACGCGATACTACGCGGTCGCCGCGCGCTCGATGCTGCGAACCCGTCGCCACAGGGCGGGCATCCCGCTCGTGCTCTCGACCAGGGTCGAATATCGGCCCAAGGGAGTCGTCGGCGTCATCACTCCATGGAACTATCCTCTGAGCCTCGCCATCATGGACATCGTCCCCGCGCTCGCCGCGGGGAACGCCGTCGTGCAGAAGGCCGACAACCAGGGTGCGCTCAGCATCCTCGCCACGAGACGCGCGTTTCTCGATGCCGGGCTTCCGCCGGAGTTGTGGGCTGTCGTCACCGGTGACGGTGTCGAGATCGGCGGAGCGGTCGTCGGCGCGAGCGACTACGTGTGCTTCACCGGGTCCACAGCCACGGGACGCATCGTGGGTATCCAGGCGGCGACGGCGCTCGTCGGAGCCTCCCTCGAACTTGGCGGCAAGAATCCGCTCATCGTTCTCGACGATGTCGACCCGAAGAGGGCTGCGGCCGGTGCCGTGTACTCCTGCTTTGCCTCGCTCGGGCAGCTCTGCGTTTCGATCGAGCGCGTCTACGTCCACAGCGCCGTCGCCGACGAGTTCATCGCAGAATTCGTTGCGCGCACGGCCGCACTCGTGCAGGGCGCCGCCTTCGACTACTCGACGGATGTCGGCTGCCTCGCGCTCGCCTCCCAGCTCGAGCGCGTGCAGGCGCACGTCGATGATGCCGTCGCCAAGGGGGCGACCGTGCTCACGGGGGGCCACGCCCGGCCCGATCTCGGACCGCTGTTCTTCGAGCCGACCGTGCTCACCGACGTGACGGATGACATGGCCTGCGTCGTCGGAGAGACCTTCGGCCCGGTCGTCGCCATCACTGTCGTCGACACGACGGACGATGCGATCATCGCGGCGAACGCCTCCCCCTACGGACTCAACGCCTCTATCTTCAGCGGTTCGAGGCACCGCGCCCGCGAGTTCGCGAGCGCCATCGATGCGGGCAGCGTGAACATCAACGAGGGCTACCGCGCGAGCTTCTCCTCGGTGGATGCTCCCATGGGCGGAATGAAGCAGTCAGGCCTCGGGCGCCGCAACGGCAGAGTCGGCCTGCTGCGGTTCGTCGAGTCGCGCACTGTGGCAGAGTCGACCGGGCTGCTCACCCTCCCGCGCACCGGTAAGGAGTTCGCGAAGATGACCGGGCTCATGCTCACCCTGCTGCGCACGCTGAAGGCACTGCGCCGCCGCTGACCCATAGCAGGGTCGAGAACTCAGGTGGCCTCGTCGTCGAAGGGCGCGGGCTTACCCGCATCCACAGTAACCGCACGCTTGGCAGAGGCGGACTCCGTGGCGGTAGTATCCATCGGCGAATCGAACAGGTCTTCAGTGAGCGCCTCGCGGATGATGCGGCGCGGGTCGTACTGGCGCGGATCGAGCTTCTGCCAGTCGACGTCGTCGAAGTCCGGTCCCATCTCGTCGCGCAGACGATCTTTCGCCCCGTCCGCCATCTTGCGAACGTTCTTGACCAGTTTCGCGAGCTGGGCCGCATAGCCCGGCAGTCGCTCCGGCCCGAGCAGAAAGACGGCAATCACCGCTATCACCAGCAGCTTGTCGAAGGTCAGGCCGAACATTCGTCCAGACTAACCGGTTCTGAGGGTGCCGTGACACACGTGTGCCGAACTGTGATGCGGCGCGCCAGTTCCAAGCGGCACCACTCCGGCCCTACGCTGTTGGACGAGGAGAACCACTGTGTCTGACAAAGATTCCAATTGGAGATTCGCCGAGGAGTTCGGCGAGGAGCGCGATGACATCGCGGCGCTTCGCCGACACTCGATCGAGATCGGTGTTGAGCCCGTCTCGCCGGCCACCGGCGCCCAGCTCGCCGTCGTCGCCGCAGCCAGTTCTGCGTCCAACATCATCGAGATCGGCACCGGCCTCGGAGTCAGCGGACTCTGGATACTCACGGGTGCCCCGAAGGCCACATTCACCTCGATCGACATCGAGGCGGACTACCAGCTGACGGCGAAGAAGGCGTTCAGCGACGCCGGGTTGCCTGCCAACCACATCCGTCTCATCACCGGTCGTGCGCGCGAGGTGCTTCCGCGCATGAACGAACAGTCATACGACGTCGTCCTGGTGGATGCCGACCCGCAGTCCGTCATCGAGTATGTCGAGCACGGCCTGCGTCTGGTTCGCCCGGGCGGCACGGTTCTCGTGGCTCACGCCCTCTGGCGCGGACGAGTCTCAGACCCCGCACAGCGCGACGATATCGTCTCGGGCTTCCGCACCCTGCTGAAGGAGATCGGTGACTCCGACGCGGTGATCAGCTCGCTGTCGCCCATCGGAGACGGGCTCCTGCAGGTCACCAAGCTCGGCTAGCTGCCGCTCGTTTCGCGGCCGCAGCCGTGCTACTTGGCTGCCGCGACGACTCCCGCGAGTGCGTCGTGAAGCTCCTGCGCCTCCGCGTCGTTGACAGACACGACCAGGCGGCCACCGCCCTCAAGCGGTACGCGCACGATGATGAGACGACCCTCCTTAACAGCCTCCATTGGCCCGTCGCCGGTCCTCGGTTTCATGGCTGCCATGAGTGGTCCCCTTTCGTGGAATGTACTCCATTATCTCGTACTTTCTCGGTATCCCGAAAACGGGGGCGTCATGCGGGGGCGCACTCGGGCACCTCGGCCTGGCTACGGCGGGCTCCAGTCGTAGCCGTTTGACCACCAGCAGATGTAGATCCAACCCCACTGCAGAGCGAGGAACAGCACGACGAGCGCGCCCCGATACCACCGCGATCGCGGCTGGGCGAGCGCGCCCAGCAGGGGGTTCAGCGGCATGAGCAGACGGAACAGGCTCGACTGCGGAAAGAACACCGCAAGCAGGTAGACGGAGTACGCCACGACCCACGAAACGAGGTCCGGGCCGAGGCGACGCACCGCCGGGAAGAACAGCAGAGTCGCGAAGAGCGCGACGATGAGAACGAGCGTGACGATGCCGAGCGGGCCGGGCATCCAGAACATCGCACCGCGCACCCACCCGTCGAATGGCACAAGCGCGCCGTAGCCGATGTAGGGCGCACGCCACGCGAGTTCGGTGTCGGTGTACGCGGACGGCACCCCCGTCGCGGCCCACGCGATCGTGGGCCAGGCGAGACCCATGATGCCGCTGAAGGCGACCGCGACGACGGCTCCGATCCGGTCTCGCCGGGGAAACCGGTGTCGCCGCCTCCGGAGCCAGCGGTAACCGAGATGTAGGGCAAGCGCGAGAGCCATGGCGAGCCCCGCCGGCCGCGTGAGTGCAAGCACGGCGATCACCGGCAGCATCCAGAAATACCGTCGCTTGAGAAGCAGGTACAGCACGACGCTCAGCAGGAAGGCCGCCATCGACTCGGCGTACGACACCTGCATGATCGGCGACAGCGGGGCGACGCAGAGCAGCACGACAGAGAACAGGGCGACGGATGCCGGCAGCACGAGTCTCATGAGGCGATAGAACATGAGTGCCCCGGCCAGCGAGAAGGCGAGGGAGACGAACACCGAGACCGGCTCCCAGGGCAGAGCGGTCAGGTCCATGAGCGCTTTCACGAGCACCGGATAGCCCGGCATGAACGCCCAGGCGTTCTCGATCACGTGTCCGTGTGAGACCGGGAGCACGCTCGGATAGCCGGTGAGAGCGATCGTGTGGTACCAGCCGCTGTCCCAGAACTGGGTGAACCGCAGGTATGACGGATGCGGGCCAGCCCAGGTGGTGGCACCCTGCCAGCCCGCGAACACCAGCAGCATCCACGTCGTGATGATGCGGGACACAACCCACACCACGACGACCTTCACCCACCACGGCGTGAGGCGGTAGCGCACGAGCAGCCGATGCTGACGCGCGTTGTTCACCACCACATGACAGTATCCTGTCCAGATGATCGGACGGTGGCTGCGCGCGGGCGTGGCCGCGTGGCCCGCCTTCCTGGTCTCCGCCCTCAGCTTCGCCGCGTACACGCTCTACGGATGCCTCCAGTGGCGCCGCATGTCCGTTCCGTCGTGGGACCTCGGCATCTTCACCCAGCTGCTGCGGGACTACGCGTCGCTGCAGGCGCCGATCGTGCCGATCAAGGGAGTCGGGTTCAACCTGCTGGGCGACCACTTCCATCCGCTGCTGGTCATCCTCGCGCCGTTCTATGCGGCGTTCTCCTCCGGGCTCACCCTGCTGGTGCTGCAGGCGGCTCTCGTGGCGATCTCCGCCTTCGTCATCACCCGGCTCGCGGTGGAGAAGCTCGGGCGGCTGCCGGGCCTCGCTATCGGGTTCGCCTACGCCGTGAGCTGGGGCGTCGACAACGCCGTCGCGGCGCAGTTCCACGAGATCGCGCTTGCACTGCCGCTGCTGGCGTTCTCGCTGGCCGCGGTGGTACGACGGCGCTGGCTGGCCGCAACGCTGTGGGCCGCACCACTCGTCTTCGTGAAGGAAGATCTCGGGCTGACCGTGCTCGTGATCGGCATTGTGCTGTTCCTGCGAGGTGCGCGCCAGCTCGGCATCGCACTGTGCGCCTGGGGCGTATTCTGGTTCGCGGTGACGACCACGCTCATCCTGCCGCTGTTCAACCCGCGCGGCACCTGGGACTACGGCGCCAGTTCCAACGTCGGCGGCTCGCTGCTGCATCCGCTCGAGACCCTTGCCTCGCTCGTGACGACGCCGAAGCTCGAGACGATCATCCTGCTCACTCTCGCGACCGCGGTGCTTGGCCTTCGTTCGCCCATTTCGCTCGCGGTGCTGCCGACGCTCGCGTGGCGTTTTCTCTCCGACAACAGCTCATACTGGGGCCCGGACTGGCACTACAGCGCCGTGCTCATGCCCATCGTCTTCGTCGCCTTCATCGACGCGCTGCTGCTCGCGAGGCGCTCGAAGCACGTGTGGCTGCGGACGTACGGCCGTGCCGCCGTGCCGATCTCACTCGCGTTCGCGCTCGTGATGCTGCCGCAGCAGCCACTCGCAGAGCTCGTGCGGCCGAGTTCGTATGCTCCCGCACCCACCGCCGCAGTGTCCGCCATGGCCGCGATTCCGGATGACGCCACCGTCGTGAGCGACCTGAGCTACCTCGCGTACCTGTCCAGCCGCGACACGGTCTACTGGATCGGAAACTCGGGCAATCCCGCTGCCGACTACCTCATCCTCGACCGCAACAGCGGCTCGTGGGGTGGGAATCCGCCCGGGGATGCCGCGGCCTACGCCGAGCAGAGTTTCGCGGGCACGCACTACCGGCTCGTGTACTCGGAGGGCGGCTACCAGGTGGCGAAGCGCACCGATTGAAGACGTTGGTCGAGTGGCGAGGCACGAGCGTATCGAGACCCCCACGGGTTAACTCGCAGAAAGGTCTCGATACGGCTGCCCCTGCGTCGCGGCCTACTCGACCAGCCCTTATTTCAGCCAGGCGCGCAGGCCGCGCTCGCACTCGGTGATCTGCGCGAGCGGCACCCGTTCGTCATCGGCGTGGGCGCTGAGCGGGTCGCCGGGGCCATAGTTGACGGCCGGGACGCCGAGCGCGGAGAATCGTGCGACATCCGTCCAGCCGTACTTGGGGTGTGCCGCACCGCCGACCGCCGCGAGGAAGTCCCGCGCGATCGGCGCATCCAGGCCGGGCCGTGCGCCCTCCGCGAGGTCGGTGACGGTGAGCTCGAAGCCCGAGAACACCTCGCGCAGGTGAGCGATCGCCTCCTCGCCCGAGCGGCTCGGGGCGAAGCGGTAGTTCACTGTGACGACGCACTCGTCGGGGATGACGTTGCCCGCGACCCCGCCCGTGATCGCCACGGCGTTGAGTCCCTCGCGGTAGACCAGCCCATCCACCTCGACCTCGCGCGGGTCGTACGCGGCCAGGGTCGCGAGAATCGGCGCAGCGTCATGGATGGCGTTGTGGCCGACCCAGGCGCGCGCGGAGTGGGCGCGCACGCCGGTGGTACGCAGTTCGATGCGCGCCGTGCCGTTGCAGCCGCCCTCGATGGTCGCGTTGGTGGGTTCGCCGAGGATGGCGAAGTCGCCTGCAAGAAGCTCCGGATGCGTCGCCGCGAGTCGGCCGAGCCCGTTCAGTTCTGAGGCCACCTCTTCGTGGTCATACCAGATCCAGGTCAGGTCGACCGTGGGGTCGGTGAGTTCGACCGCAAGCTTCAGCTGAACCGCGACGCCCGCCTTCATGTCGACGGTGCCGCGGCCCCAGAGATACTCTTGGCCCTCGATCGTCTCGCGCCTGGTCGGCAGGTTGCCGTTCACCGGCACCGTGTCGATGTGGCCGGCGATGACGACACGCGTCTGCCGTCCACGAGTGGTGCGGGCGACGATCGCGTCACCATCGCGCACTACCTCAAGATGGTCGTGACCGGCGAGGGAAGCCTGGATGGCATCCGCAATCGCTCGCTCGTTGCCCGAGACCGACTCAATGTCGCAGAGCTGACGGGTGATCTCGATCGATGACGCGCTGAGGTCGATCGCGGGTGCAGGCATGAGCGCAAGTGTATCGACCGGGCGCACACGACTCCCCACTACACACTCGGTACACGGCGCACTCGGTAAGCCGTGCACTCGGTAATCTGGGCATATGACCGAACGCACAGCCTGGGGCTATGGCCTCGCGACCATCGCCGCCGACGGAACCGTGCTCGACACCTGGTTCCCGTCCCCCAAGCTCGGTGCGCTGCCGGCCGGTCGCGACCCGCACATTGCCCCGCGCGAGTTCGAGGTGCTTCTCGGTGAAGATGAGCGGCGAAACGTGCGCGTCGATTTCGTCACGGTCACGATCGACCTGGATGCCGCGCCGGAATCCACCTCGGACGTCTACCTGCGCCTGCACCTGCTCAGCCATCTGCTCGTGAGGCCGAACGAGCTCAACCTCGATGGCATCTTCGCGCACCTGGCCATCGTGACCTGGACCACGGCTGGCCCCATGCTCCCGGCCGACTACTCCCGCCTTCGCCCCTCGCTGCAGCGCGCGGGCATCTCGGCGCACGGCATCGACAAGTTCCCTCGACTCATCGACTACGTCGTTCCGGAGCGCGTGCGCATCGCAGACGCGTCGCGGGTTCGCCTCGGCGCACACCTCGCGCCGGGGACCACCGTCATGCACGAAGGCTTCGTGAACTACAACGCCGGAACGCTCGGGGCGTCCATGGTCGAGGGGCGCATCTCGCAGGGCGTCGTGGTCGGCGACGGCTCGGACATCGGCGGTGGGGCATCCATCATGGGCACGCTCAGCGGCGGCGGCAGGCAGCGCATCTCGATTGGCGAGCGCGCGCTGCTCGGCGCGAATTCCGGCATCGGCATCTCGATCGGCGACGACTCGGTCGTGGAGGCCGGCCTCTATGTCACCGCCGGGACCAAGGTCGTCGTGCTCGGCACCACGACCGCGGATGGCGCACCCCGCACGGTCAAGGCGGAACAGCTCTCCGGTACTCCCGGCCTGCTGTTCCGGCGCAACTCCCTCACCGGAGCCGTCGAGGTTCTCCCCCGCTCCGGCGGAATCGCCCTCAACGCGGCCCTCCATGCCTGACGCGCTCGCACGCTGGAGTCACCCGCCTTCACCCAAATGAAGGAGTGGAGCGCTCCCAAAACGCGCCGCCCACGTCATTCCGGGCAAGATTTTGCTCTACTCCTTCATTTGGGCGGTAGGTGCGAGTTTGTCCACAGATCGGGGAAAGTAATCTCCACGAACACAGCCGATCAGCCAGCATCGGCGCATGACCCTCGAAACCGACATCGCACACCTCGGCGGCCTTGCCGCGACGCACCAGCTCCACGCAGCCGGATGGAGTAAGCACACCCTGACCGCGGCTGTCGCCGCTGGTGCGATCATCCGCGTGCGGCAGGGCTGGTATTGCCTGCCGAGCACGCCCGATCCTGACCAACAGGCTGCCCGGGTCGGCGGGCGGCTGAGCTGCAAGTCCGGAGCGCAGTGGCACGGATTATCCGTTCGATCGAGTTCCACGCTCCATGTCGCGGTCACACCGAACGCGGCGCGCCTCCGCAGCAGGTCAGACAAGACAGTGCGGCTTGCGACTCTGCCATCGTCGGGCGTCACGGTGCACTGGAGCGACGCCGACACATCCGGAAGCGCCTTCTGCCTGGATGTGCGCGATTGTCTGGCAGAGATGGCGTTGTGCCAGAGCCCGGAATGGGTGGTCGCCGCAGTCGACTCCGCGCTGCGCTTGCATCAGATCACGATGCGCGAATGGCTGGAGATCATCGCCAGACTTCCCGAACGCCTCGGGACTCTGCTGGCCGAGGCAGACATCCTCGCGGAATCGATCACCGAGTCGGTCACGCGATTCAGGCTTCATCGAATCGGCGTCATTCCGCGCCTACAGGTGAAGATCCGGGGTGTTGGACGCGTGGATATGGTCATCGGTACCAAGCTAGTGATCGAAATCGACGGCTACGCCTACCACGCCGACCCGGAAAGGTTCGAAGCTGATCGTCGTCGGGATGCTCGGCTGAGCGCCCTTGGCTACCGGGTCCTGCGCTTCAGCTACAAGCAAGTCATGCACAACTGGTCGGAGGTACGCGCGGCAATAATCGCCGCCATGGATCGCGGCGATCACAACTAGGCGCCGACGACATTCTCGGCAACCCACTCTGCCTGACCGCCCAAATGAAGGAGTCGCGCGAGAACAGCCCCGAGACTACGGGAGTTGACCCGGCGTGGGAGCGCTCCACTCCTTCATTTGGGCGAAAATCCGGCGCGGCGCGGGAGGGAGAGGGATGCGGGCGACAGCTAGCGGGGCCAGGCGCGCGCCGCGGAGCCGACGTAGAGCTGCTGGGGGCGACCGATGCGGGTGGTCGGGTCCGCGTTCATCTCGCGCCACTGGGCGATCCAGCCGGGCAGGCGGCCGATCGCGAACAACACCGTGAACATCCGCGTGGGGAAACCCATCGCCTTGTAGATCACGCCGGTGTAGAAGTCCACGTTCGGGTAGAGCTTGCGCTCGATGAAGTAGTCGTCCGCGAGCGCGACGGCCTCGAGCTCCTTGGCGATGTCGAGCAGGTCGTCACGAACACCGAGGGCCTTGAGTACCTCATCCGCGCTCTCCTTGACGAGTTTGGCGCGCGGGTCGAAGTTCTTGTATACCCGGTGGCCGAAGCCCATCAGACGGATGCCGTCTTCCTTGTTCTTGACACGCTCGACGAACTTCTCGACGGACTCGCCCGACTCCTTGATCTGGCCGAGCATCGTGAGCACGGCCTCGTTGGCGCCGCCGTGCAGAGGCCCGTAGAGGGCATTGATGCCGGCGGACACCGACGCGAACATGTTGGCCTCGGTCGAGCCGACCAGGCGCACCGTGGACGTCGACGCGTTCTGCTCGTGATCCTCGTGCAGGATGAGAAGTCGCTCGAGCGCGGTGGAGAGAACGGGGTTCACCTCGTAGGGTTCCGCCATCGTGCCGAAGTTGAGCTTGAGGAAGTTGTCGACGAAGCTCAGGTTGTTGTCGGGGTAGAGAAACGCCTGCCCGAGGCTCTTCTTGTGCGCGTAGGCGGCGATCACGGGCAGCTTCGCCAGCAGCCGGATGGTCGAGAACTCGATCTGCTCTGGGTCGTGAACGCTGAGCGAATCCTCGTAGAACGTCGACAGGGCAGAGACCGCGCTCGAGAGCACGGACATCGGATGCGCGTCGTGCGGCAGGGCGTCGAAGAAGCGACGCAGATCTTCGTGCAGCAGCGTGTGCCTGCGCACCCGTTCCTCGAAGGCGGCGAGTTCGTTCGCGGTGGGCAGCTCTCCGTAGATGAGCAGCCAGGCGACCTCAAGATAGGTGGAGTTCGCCGCGACATCTTCGATCGCGTAGCCCCGATAGCGCAGAATCCCCTTGTCGCCATCGATAAAGGTGATCGCGCTTCTGGTCGGCGACGTGTTCACGAAGCCGAGATCGAGCGCGGTGTAGCCGGTCATCTTGGTGAAGTTGGTGATGTCGATACTCGACGATCCATCCACACTCTTGATGATGGGAAACTCGGCAGTCCCGCCGGGGAAATGTAGTGTGGCCTTCTCGGCAGCGGCGTCGTTCACCCCTACAGCCTAATTGCACCCACCGTCGACAGTCACATTCACCAACGGCAGCGCGATTTACTTGGAGAAATCAGCCAAGCGTTCCGCGGCCGCCGCGATACGTTCATCTGTCGCCGTGAGCGCGAATCGCACGTGATCGGATGCCGCGTTTCCATAGAAGGAACCCGGCGCCACAAGAATGCCGATCTCCGCGAGCGCGGCCACGGTTGTCCACGGGTCGCCGTCACCCCGCGTCGCCCACAAGTACAGGCCGGCCTCGCTGTGATCGATGCGAAAGCCCGCGCCCGTCAGCGCCGTGTGAAGCGTCTCCCGGCGGGCCCGATAGCGCTCCCGCTGCGCCGAGACGTGCTCGTGATCCCCGAGAGCGGCGATCATGGCGGCCTGCACGGGGGCGGGCGGGATGAGCCCAGCGTGCTTGCGCACCTCGAGCAGTTGCCCGACGATCGTGCTGCACCCCGCGACGAAACCCGCGCGATAGCCCGCGAGGTTCGACTGCTTGCTCAGGGAGTAGACCGAGAGCACCGAGCTGCGGTCGTCACCGATGACGCGCGGATCGAGGACCGACGGAGTCGGCTCATCCGGCTGTCCGGCCCAGTTGAGCTCTGCGTAACACTCGTCGCTCGCGATGACGGCACCGAGTTCACGAGCCCGGGCGACCGCGGTGCGAAGCTCGTCGATCGACAGCACCCGGCCATCCGGATTCCCCGGGCTGTTGAGCCAGACGAGCCGCGTGCTCTCAGGCCATTCGGCCGGGTCATCGCTCGCGACGACGGATGCCCGTGCCAGCGCCGCCCCGATGGCATACGTCGGATAGGCGACCGCCGGGTGCACGACGGTGTCGCCCCCTCCGAGTCCGAGCATGAACGGCAGCCACGCCACAAGCTCCTTGGACCCGATGGTGGGCATCACGTTTGCGGTGCCGAGGCTTACTCCCCTGCGCCTGGCGTACCACTCGACGATCGCCTCGCGCAGCGCGGGAGACCCCGCGGTGAGCGGGTAGGAGTGCGCGTCAGTCGCGGCGACGAGCGCCTCACGAATCGGGGCGGGCGTCGGGTCGACGGGCGAGCCGACGGAGAGGTCGACGATGCCGCCCGGGTGTGCCCTGGCTCGCTCAGCAAACGGTATGAGTGAGTCCCAGGGAAAGTCGGGAAGCGTGAGGGCCATGCGCGGTCAGGCCTGCGGTGGAAGGGCTGCCACGATCGGGTGGTCCTTCGGGATGACGCCGGTCTTGGCTGCGCCACCGGGGGACCCGAGATCCTCGAAGAACTCCACGTTCGCCTTGTAGTAGTCGGCCCACTGGTCGGGGGTGTCGTCTTCGTAGAAGATCGCCTCGACCGGACACACCGGCTCGCACGCGCCACAGTCGACGCACTCGTCGGGGTGGATGTAGAGCATCCGCGCGCCCTCATAGATGCAGTCGACGGGGCACTCGTCGACGCAGGCGCGGTCCTTCACGTCTACGCAGGGCTCGGCGATGATGTACGTCACTGCTTGGGGAGTCCCTTCGTTGTCGCGGCGCTGTCCATCGTAGCCCGGGCCGTACTGCCCAGATTGCCCGAGCCGATCGCCGAGAGATTCGGCCACACCAGCACGAGCGCGACGACCATCGCGGCGCCGTAACTCCACACGTATCCCGCGGGGTTTGCCGGTACGAGCACGGAGCCGCCCGGCCCCCCGACCGTGAGCAGGGCGACGGCGAGCAGGATGCCGAGCCCGGCCACGAGGGCGACGATCCGGCTCACGAACACGAGCCGCAGCCCCACCATGAGCGCGACGACGAGAATGAGCGCCACAGTCACGCCGCTCGGCAGGCGCGCGTCTCCCACCGAGAGCACGAGCTGGTGGTTGACAGTGCCAATGCCACCGAGCGCGATGCCGATGAGGCCGGCCAGCACGCAGGCGATGATCCTGGCTGCGGCGCCGAGATCCTTCCAGGCGTAGGAGTCTGCGGCGTGTGCGATCTCCTGCCGGTAGCGCTCGGAGTGCGCGATCTCGCGAAACGGCCCGCTCGAGAGGGCAAAGCGATCGCCCTCGACCATGACCTGCGTCCTGTGTGCGCGGAGGGCATCCGCGGTGCGCCCGTAGACAGGCGCGGTGTCCACCACGATGTCGCTGGGGCCGCGCGTGCCGTCGGCCTGCACGGCATAAAAAGGCACACCCATGACCTCCGCCGCGCGCCTGGCGGCATCGTGCGCCCGGATGTGGTCCGGATGCCCGTAGCCGCCGTGCGCGTCGTAGCTGATGACTCCCGTCGCGCCCACAGCCTGGATCACACTCGCGACGTCTGCTGCGACCTCACCGAGCGGCGCCGCGCTGAGCGATGCAGGGTCGAGCGCATCGAGGGCCTCTGCGCCATCCGTGCCCCACTGCATCCCGGAATCGAGGTAGCGGCGCGGCTCAAGGCCCGCGAGGCGTGCGCCCGGCTCGCCCAGGAATCGCTGGTCGGCCACGCCGAGGATGCGCATGGCCTCGGCGAGTTCGCCCTCGCGGTAGGCGGCGAGCGCTGGCCCGTCACCCTCGAGGTGTTTGAGCTCGGGAGGAATCACCTCACCGCGCTCACCGCGCGTGCAGGTGAGCACAGTGACACCGACTCCCGCGTCGACGAGCATCCCGATTGTGCCGCCCGTGGCGATCGTCTCGTCATCCGGATGCGCGTGCACGAACAGCAGGTGCGCTCGGTCTGCACGCGGTTGCCCCGCGCTCTCGTCTTCCACAGTGGACAGAATAATGTGCCGCACTGTAGAGTCGGTTTGTAAGGTTAGCCTTACCAATAGAAGTAACGCCTAACTATTCTCCCCGAGCTCCCACTCAGCGAAAGATTCCTGTGCTCGCAAACCTCCTGATCGGCCTGCGCGAAGGTCTCGAAGCGGCCCTGGTCGTCGGCATCCTGGTCGCCTACGTCATCAAGATCGATCGCCGCGACGTGCTCGCGCGCATCTGGCTCGGCGTCGGGCTCGCTGTGCTCCTCTCCCTCGGCCTCGGCGCCCTCCTGACCTTCGGCGCCTACGGTCTGAGCTTCGAGGCGCAGGAGCTGATCGGCGGCAGCATGTCCATCGTCGCCGCCGCCTTCGTCACCTGGATGATCTTCTGGATGCTGAAGACGTCACGGTCTCTCAGCTCCCAGCTGCGCGGTGATGTCGACCGTCACCTCAGTGCCGCGGGCTGGGGCCTTGTCCTGGTCGCCTTCCTGGCTGTCGGCCGCGAGGGAATCGAAACCGCCCTTTTCATCTGGGCCGCCGTGCAGGCGACTGGCGCCACCACTCTCCCGCTCCTCGGTGCCGCAATCGGAATCGTGCTCGCGGTGGTGCTGGGCTGGCTCATCTACCGCGGAATCATCGGCATCAACCTGTCGAAGTTCTTCGCGTACACCGGGATCTTCCTCATCATCCTCGCGGGCGGCGTGCTTGCCTACGGCGTGCACGACCTGCAGGAATCGGGCGTGCTTCCCGGCCTCAACTCCCTCGCCTTCGATGTCAGCGCGGTGATCCCCCCAGACAGCTGGTATGGCACCCTGTTGAAGGGCACCATCAACTTCTCCCCGGCCACGACCTGGCTCCAGGCGATCGTCTGGTGTGCGTACGTCATCCCGGTGATGACGATCTTCGTCCGTGCCCTGCGCGGCCACGGCACGAAGCCCGGGGCCGCAGCTCCGGCAACAGACGCCGCCACGACCCCTGCCTCTGCAGAACAGCTGACAGCTGAAGGAACCCGATGAACCAGCGCACCACCCGCCTCGGCCTCCTGGTCGCGGCGAGCGCCGCAGCCCTGCTCGCCCTCACGGCATGCGTGCCGAACTCGACCACGACATCCCGCTCGTCATCCACGACGAAACTGACCGTGAACAGCAGCGCGACGGCCTGCGCGGTGTCGGCCAATACCGCGCCAAGCGGCACTGTCTCCTTCACCGTCACCAACTCCGCTGACAAGATCACGGAGTTCTACCTGCTCGGCGCAGACGGCCTGCGCGTCGTGGGCGAGGTCGAGAACGTCACTCCCGGTGTGAAGCGCACCCTCACCGTGCAGTTGCAGCCTGGCAACTACTTCACCGTCTGCAAGCCCGGGATGGCGGGTGACGGTGTCGGGCGCGCAGCCTTCACGGTCACCGACTCAGGCGCGAGCATCAAACCCGCCGGGGACCTCACCGCCCAGACCACGGTCGCGGCAAAGAACTACGTGGCGTACGTGAAAGACCAGGTTGCCCAGCTCGTTCCGGCCAACCAGGCATTCCTCGCGGCCTACCTCGCCGGCGACGATGCGAAGGCCCGCTCCCTGTACGCGAGCACGCGCGCGTACTACGAGCGCATCGAACCCGTCGCAGAATCCTTCGGGCACCTCGATCCCGAGCTCGACTTCCGTGAGGCGGATGTCGCGGAGGGCGATGAGTGGACCGGATGGCACCGCATCGAAAAGGATCTATGGCCGCCGGCGGGTGTCGGCTACGTCGCCCTGACGCCGGACCAGCGCAAGTACTACGCGGACAAGCTCAGCACCAACGTGGACCAGCTCCACGCGGCCGTGAACTCCCCCGACTACGCCGTGTCGATCGACGCGATCAGCAACGGAGCGATCGGCCTGCTCGACGAGGTCGCCTCCGGAAAGATCACCGGCGAAGAGGAGATCTGGTCTCACACCGATCTCTGGGACTTCCAGGCGAACCTCGAGGGTGCCCGCGTGGCCTACGAGGGCGTTCGCGACATCGCCAGGACCAAGAGCCCCTCGCTCGTGAAGACCATCGACGCCCGCTTCGCGGCGCTGGAGAAGCAGCTCGCGGGCTACGGCAGCCTCACGACCGGATTCACCTATTACAACGAACTATCGACGGCCCAGATCAAGAGCCTCGCCGACGGCGTGAACGCGCTCAGCGAGCCCCTCAGCAAGCTCACCGCGACGCTCGTCAAGTGAGCGCAGACCAGTCGGAGGCTCAGCCGACAAAGCCTGATGCACCGGATGACGCCGTAGAGGAGCCGAGACAGCACGGACTGTCCCGGCGCGGGCTGCTCGGTCTCGCTGGAGCGGGCGTGGTCGGAGCGGGAATCGGGATCGGCGTGGACCGTTTCGCGCTGTCCCACGACGCCGCGTCGACATCCGGAGTGGCGACAAGCTATCCCTTCTACGGCGAGCACCAAGCCGGGATCACCACGGCGGCACAGGACCGCATGCACTTCGCCAGCTATGACGTCGCAGACATCGACCGCAGCGAGCTGATCAGCCTCCTGAAGGACTGGACGGCCGCGGCCGCTCGGATGACGCAGGGCCGCGATGTGGGCCCGGACGGTGCCGTGGGCGGCTCGCTCGATGCTCCACCGGACGACACCGGCGAGGCCCTCGACCTGCCCGCGGCCGGACTCACCATCACCTTCGGCTTCGGTCCGACGCTCTTCACCTCGAACGACGGCACCGACCGCTTCGGACTCGCGGGCAAGCGCCCAGAGGCGCTGATCGACCTTCCACACTTCGCGGGCGACGCGCTGCAAGACGAGTTCGTCGGCGGTGACCTCTGCATCCAGGCCTGCAGCAACGACCCCCAGGTGGCCGTGCACGCCATCCGCAACCTGTCCAGGATCGCATTCGGGCGGGCATCCATCCGCTGGTCGCAGCTGGGATTTGGTCGTACATCATCGACGACGCGCGATCAGGTCACCGCGCGCAACCTGTTCGGTTTCAAGGACGGCACGGCCAATGTGAAGGCAGAGGACTCGAGCGAGGTCGACGAGCACGTCTGGGTCCCCGACGGGGATTCCGCCCCGTGGATGACCGGCGGCTCCTACCTCGTTGCTCGCAAGATCCGGATGACGATCGAGACCTGGGACCGCGCGTCACTGCGCGAACAGGAGCGCATCTTCGGTCGCGAGAAGGGCACCGGTGCACCCCTGACCGGTGGCGGCGAGTTCACCGAGCCGAACTTCTCGAAGCGGCGCACAGACGGAACGCTCGTCATGGATCCGGCATCGCACGTGCGCTTGGCGCACCCGAAGCAGAACAAGGGTGCGGTGATTCTGCGCCGCGGCTACAACTTCGTCGAGGGCAACGACGACCTCGGGCGCCTCAACGCCGGGCTGTTCTTCCTCGCCTTCCAGCGGGACCCGCGCACCCAGTTCGTGCGCATCCAGAAATCGCTCGCCGGGCACGACGCGATGAACGAGTACACCCGCCACATCGGATCGGCGATCTTCGCCGTGCCGCCGGGCGTCCGCGCGGGCAGCTACGTCGGAGCGACCCTGTTCGAGGCGTAGAAGCGGGCGCTAGTCGTTCTGCTTCTTGAGCCGTGCCGTCTTGCGCGCGCGAGCGTTCGAGTCCAACTCGACCTTGCGGATGCGCACGAACTCTGGCGTCACCTCGACGCACTCGTCCTCTCGGGCGAACTCGAGGCATTCCTCGAGTGTGAGCTTGCGCGACGGCGTCATCCGCTCGAAGGTGTCCGAGGTGGACTGCCGCATGTTGGTGAGCTGCTTCTCCTTGGTGATGTTCACGTCCATGTCGTCGGCGCGGGAGTTCTCACCGACGACCATGCCCTCGTAGACCTCCTGGGTGGGCTCCACGAAGAACGACATGCGCTCCTGCAGTGCCACCATGGCGAACGGGGTGGCGACACCGGCACGGTCGGCGACGATCGAGCCGTTGGTGCGCGTGGTGATCTCCCCGGCCCAGGCCTCGTAGCCGTGCGAGACGGCGTTTGCGATGCCCGCGCCACGGGTGATCGTGAGGAACTCGGTGCGGAAGCCAATGAGACCGCGCGACGGCACGACGAACTCCATGCGCACCCAGCCGGTGCCGTGGTTGCTCATGCCCTCCATGCGGCCCTTGCGGGCGGCGAGCAACTGCGTGATGGCGCCGAGATATTCTTCCGGGGCGTCCACCGTCAGGTGCTCGAAGGGCTCGTGCACCTTGCCGTTCACCTGCTTGACGACCACCTGGGGCTTGCCCACGGTGAGCTCGAAGCCCTCGCGGCGCATCTGCTCGACCAGGATGGCGAGGGCCAGTTCTCCACGACCCTGTACCTCCCAGGCGTCCGGGCGACCGATGTCGACGAGCTTGATCGAGACGTTACCGACGAGCTCGCGGTCGAGGCGGTCCTTGACCATGCGGGCGGTGAGCTTGTGACCCTTGATCTTGCCGATCAGTGGGCTCGTGTTGGTGCCGATGGTCATCGAGATCGCCGGGTCGTCGACCGTGATGGTCGGCAACGGACGCACGTCGTTCGGGTCGGCGAGCGTCTCACCGATGGTGATGTCCTCGAAGCCCGCAACCGCGACGATGTCGCCCGGGCCCGCGGTCTCCGTCGGGAAGCGGTCGAGCGCCTTGGTGATGAGCAACTCGGTCACGCGCACGTTGTGAACGCTGCCGTCGTGCTTGACCCAGGCAACCGTCTGGCCCTTCTTGATGTGGCCGTTGTAGATGCGCAGCAGCGCGAGACGCCCGAGGAACGGTGAGGCGTCGAGGTTGGTGACGTGCGCCTGCAACGGCGCCTCATCGTCGTAGCTCGGGGCAGGGATGTGCTTGATGATCGCCTCGAACAGCGGTTCGAGATCGTCGTTGTCCGGCAGCTCGCCGTTGCTCGGCTTGTTCCAGCTCGCGGCACCATTGCGGCCGGAGGCATAGACGACCGGCACGTCGAGGATCGCGTCGAGATCGAGGTCGGGATGCTCGTCCGCCATGTCGCTCGCAAGGCCGAGGAGCAGGTCCTGGCTCTCCACCACGACCTCGTCGATGCGGGCATCCGGGCGGTCGGTCTTGTTGACCAGCAGGATGACCGGGAGGCTCGCCTCGAGCGCCTTACGAAGCACGAAACGGGTCTGGGGCAGCGGCCCCTCGCTGGCGTCGACGAGCAGGACGACGCCATCGACCATACTGAGGCCGCGCTCGACCTCTCCGCCGAAGTCCGCGTGGCCGGGGGTGTCGATCACGTTGATCGTCACGGCGCCGCTGTTGCCCTGGTCGCCGGCGTGAAGGCCTGAGTACGACACGGCCGTGTTCTTGGCCAGGATCGTGATGCCCTTTTCGCGCTCGAGGTCGTTGGTGTCCATCGCGCGCTCTTCGAGGTGCGCGTGCGCGGCGAAAGAGTTGGTCTGTCGCAGCATCGCGTCGACGAGCGTGGTCTTGCCATGGTCGACGTGTGCGACGATCGCCACATTACGCAAATCGGTGCGGGTGGCAATTGCCATAGCTGTACGTCCTTAATAAACAGGCTCGAAAAATAGGGGCCTGGGAAGAAATGAGGGGGAAGGCAGGCTCACGTTCGCGGAACCCGCGCCGACAAGTCTACCGCCATAGCACTGTTTTACTTTTTCTGCCCGGTTTTGACGGGCTTCCAGGCCCAAAGATTCCACAGCACGCCGGGCGGAAGCGGCGACGCCGACACGCCGGAGACCGAGCTCCGGAATGCCGTGACCGTGGGGAATTGGTAGAGCGGAACGCCGTAGGCATCGGCCCAGACCTGGGTATCGAGTTTGGTGAGCAGCTCTTTCTGCGTCGCCTCGTCCGTGCTGGACTCGAGCTGCCCCAGCAGCGAATCGACCTTCGCATCCGCGTAGAAGCTGTGGTTCGTTGCGGTGGCCCCGGAGCCGAAGATCGCCGCACTTCCGGTGATTGACAGGGTGGATGGCCGCAGCGCGTAGAGCGCAGCGTCATAGGCCCCTGGGGCCCCCAGCAGCGCGCGCCAGTCCGGACTGGAGCAGTCGGTGACCACAAACCCCGCGAGCGCGGCGGACTTCTGGATGAGACCGAACTCCGTGACCCGGCGCGGGTTCGACGGGTCGAACAGGATGCAGACCTGCGGGTCGACGACGCTGGCCTTCGCGAGCAGCGCCCTGGCCCCGCTCACGTCGACCCTCGCGTAGGCGCTCGATCCGTTGACCTTCACGGCGTGTGCATACCCGTCCGACCCGGGCAGGAACACTTGGGAGGAGCGCAGCCGCGCATCCTTCTGCAGCGGCGTGATGAGCTGGTCGAGGATCTGCTCGCGTGGAACGACCTTGAGGAAGGCCTCGCGCACGAGCTGATTGGCGAAGACGTTGCTGCGCCCGTTCGCGAACTGCAGGTCGAGATGCTCGTATGCCCCGTCGAAGCCGGGTCGAACCGTGACGCCCTTCGCGGCATCCAGCGCACGGATCACGTCTGCGCCGGCCTGCGGCGCGATCACATCGACCTCACCGGAGGTCAGTGCCCGCACCTCGGCAAGCGGATCGGAGATGAACTTGATCGTGACCTTCTCGAAGCGAGGCTGGTGGTCGCCGACGTAGTGCGGGTTGGCCGTAAGCGTCGCGTGGTCGCCTGCCACGAGGGCGGTGAGCGTGTACGGGCCCGTGCCGACGACGAGTTCGTGGTCCCTGGGCATGCTCGTGAAGTTGAATCCGGTGTTCCAGAACCGCGAGATCTTCGCCAACTGGGAGGTGTTGTCGCTCGTGATGGCCTTGACCAGCGCATCCTTCGCCTTCTGGTGGCTCGTGATTCCGAGCGCCTTGCCCGCGACGACGTGCGCGGGCAGGCCGACGCCGAAGACGAGTCGCCAGTCGACAAAATACTTGTCATAGCTGAGGGTGAGCGAGCGGCCGTCGTCGCCGATCTTCGGGGTCTTCGTGACCAGCTGGAGGCCGTTGCCGCTGAAGCCATCGAAGTAGACGACGTTCTTTGGGAAGGAACTCGTGAACTTGCCGGTGTTCTGGTCAACGTACTTGCTCGCGTCGAAGCCCTTGGTGTTCAGGGAGCCCGAGTTGGCCGCCCATGCAAGCAGGAGGTCCGCCGCATCAACGGGCGTTCCATCCGACCAGGTCACGCCGCTCCTGATCGTGTATTTCACCGTGAACGGGTCGTGCGAGAGCACCTGGTAGCTGCCGAAGGATGGATCATTGACGAGCTTCGGAACGTCGTCGTAGTGGTTGAACTGCGAGTTCGTCGCCGCGACGATGCTGCTGTTCGCCGTGGAGTTGCCGTACGAGGTCTTCGGATTGTAGGAGTAGAACGACTGGCTCGCCGCAACCGTGATCGAGGTGCCCTCAACGAGCACGGGAGCCGAGCATCCGGAGAGCGTCAGGGCAAGGATCACCAGGCACGCCAGTACCGATCCGACTCTTCTGGAACTCATGCACTACTTCCCGCTCGTGGACAGGAAACCAGCCTATGCGAGCCGCCCGAGCGACTAGAGTTCGTCGGAGCCTGCTGCCAGGATCTTCGCCCTCAACTCTCGGCGTTCGCGCTGCACCTCCGGGTCTGGAAGCGGCACTGCAGCGATCAGCCGCTGAGTGTACGGCTCCTGCGGATGACGCAGGATCTCGTCTCTCGTGCCCACCTCCACGAGCTTGCCGAGATGCATCACGGCGATCCGATCAGCGAGCACGTCGACCACGGCGAGGTCGTGGGTGATGAACAGGCAGGCGAAGTTGAGATCGCTCTGCAGGCCCTTGAGCAGTTCGAGCACGGTCGCCTGCACCGAGACATCGAGAGCGGATGTCGGCTCGTCCGCAATGAGCAGCGATGGCTTCAGCGCGAGCGCCCTGGCAATGCCGACCCTCTGCTTCTGCCCACCCGAGAGCTCGTGCGGGAACCGTGTGCGGTAGTTCCGAGGCAGCTCCACGGCATCGAGCAGGTCCTCGACCGCGCGCACGAGCTGTTGCCCCTTGGCCTTCCCGGCGAGAAGGAGCGGCTCACCGATGCTCATGCCGATGGACATCCTCGGATTGAGGGACGACGACGGATCCTGGAAGACGATTCCGGCCTTCTTATGCACCTCCCGCACATGCCGCCTGGTGGCGTTCGTGAGATCAGCGCCGACGACGTTCAGTGTTCCGGAGGTGATCGGCAGCAGGCCGATCGCGGCCCGCCCGAGCGTCGTCTTCCCCGAGCCGGATTCGCCGACGAGGCCGACGACCTCGCCCTCGTGGATCTGCAGGTCGACATGGTCGATGGCGCGGAATGCCTTGACCCGCCCGCGCCCCGGGTACTCGACCACGACATCCCTGAAGTCGAGCACCGCGGGCACCGATGCGAGCTGCTTCTCCGCCTCGACCCTCGCCTCGATGGCGATGCGCTCGTTCTCCGCGATGCGCTCGCGCAGTTCCTCGTCCGCGTCGCTGCCATCCGCTGCGCTCGCGAGCATCGCGGTCACGTCGACGTCGTCGCCGTCGGAGCCCTGCCCGAGGTGGGGCACGGCGTCCAGCAGCGCCTTCGTGTATTCGTGCTGCGGATTGTGGAAGATGTCGTGTGTCGAGCCGACCTCGACGATCTCACCCCGGCGCATGACGGCGATATGGTCGGCGAGGTCTGCCACCACGCCCATGTCGTGGGTGATGAGGAGGATCGCACTGTCGAGTCGGTCGCGCAGGCTGCGCAGGAGGTCGAGGATCTCGGCCTGCACGGTCACGTCGAGCGCCGTGGTGGGCTCGTCGGCGATGAGCAGCCCAGGGTCGCAGGAGATCGACTGGGCGATCATGGCCCGCTGCCGCTGTCCGCCGGAGAGCTGGTGCGGATACGAGTTGAAGGCCTTGAGCGGATCGGGCAGTTCGACCATGCGCAGCAGTTCGAGGGCGCGTTGCTTGCCCTCGTGCGGAGAGATCCCGTAGTGCACCCGCAGCGTCTCGATGATCTGGAAGCCGATCGTGAACACCGGGTTCAGCGCGGTCATCGGCTCCTGAAAGATCACGGCGACGTCGTTGCCGCGCACCGAACGCATCTGCGCGGCGGAGATGCCCCGCAGCTCGCGACCGTTGAGCTTGATACTGCCGGTGACCCTGCTGTTCTTCGGCAACAGGCCGAGAATAGACATCGAGCTCACGCTCTTGCCCGAGCCGGATTCGCCGACGAGCGCCATCACCTCGCCGCGCTTGATCGAGTAGTTGAGCTTGATCGCGGCCGGTACCCACAGGTTGTCGACACCGAAATCGACGCTGAGGTCCGTGACCTGCAGCACCGGGGCGTCGCCGGATGTCACATCTGCCATGAGTCGGCAATCCTTTCTGAGGTGCAGGTCGTGCCTGCTGAAGCACCGAATGCTGGCACCATGGGTTCATGGCAGATTCCGCGGCGCGAGACGAGACGACCTTCACCTCTCGGTTCAACCGGGTTCTCGCCGTGATGGTCTGGGCTCTCGCGGTCATCCTGACGGCAACGACGCTCGCCTCTGGCACGACATCCGCCGCGCTCGCGCTCATCCCCTGCGCGTTCTTCTGCCTGCTGGCCTGGACCGCACTCTGGCGCCCCTACGTGCTGGTCGCAGACGCCGGCGTGCGCATCCGCAATGTGCTGCGCACCGTCGAGGTTCCCTGGGCGGCGCTCATTCACGTTGACACGCGCTACGCACTGACGCTGTACACACCGGGCCACCAGTGGTCTGCGTGGGCCGCTCCCGCGCCAGGCAGGACCGGCACCAACGTTGCGCGACGGGCAGAGAACCGCGGCAGGGTGGATGCTGCGCCGCGCGTCGACGGACGCGTTCGGCCCGGTGACCTTCTCGCCACTGAGTCCGGACAGGCCGCCCAGATCTTGCGCGACCACTGGGAGAAGCTGCGCAAATCCGGCGCGATCGAGATCGGCGTTGCCGAGCAGACGCCCGTGCCGACGCACTGGCACCTCTGGACGAACCTGGCCCTGGTCGTGCTCGCGGCTATCGGCCTCTACGCACTCGTTGCCGGGTAGTCGGGGCGCTCCGAACATCGGCGTCACCGTTTCCCACCCCGCGAATCAGGCACGGCGGGTGCCGGGGATGCTCCGGGTGCCGTGGGTTGCTCCTTGGTCCTGCGCACACTGAACCTGCGCTGCTGCGGGTCGAAGGCGTCGCGCAGACCGTCGCCGACGAAGTTCACCATGAGCGCGAGGAGCACGATGAACGCGCCGGGCCACCAGAACAGCCACGGCCGCGTCTGCAGTGCCGACTGGTTCTGACTGACGAGGAGGCCGAGCGAGGAGTCCGGCGCCTTGATGCCGAAGCCCAGGTAGCTCAGCGCCGTCTCGAGCAGGATCGCCGAGGCGATCAGCAGCGTGGACGCGACGATGATGACGCCGACCGCGTTGGGCAGGATGTGTTTGAAGATGATGCGGGCATCCGACGCCCCCGCGACGCGCGCGGCCTCGACGAACTCACGCTCGCGCAGCGACAGGAACTCACTGCGCACGAGACGCGCGATCACCATCCAGGACACTGCCCCGAGCAGGATGGCCAGTCCGAATGCCCCGAGGCCGTTGGCCGTGCGACCCACGATCGCGCCGATCACGATCGCGGGGATCACGATGAAGATGTCGGTGATACGCATGAGCACCGCATCCACCCAGCCGCGGAAGTATCCGGCGACTGCACCGACGATCACGCCGACGACGGTTGCGAAAATACCGAGCACGAGCATGACCATCACGGAGTTCAGGATGCCCCGCATCGTGAGCGCGAAATAGTCCTTGCCGATGCTGTCCTGACCGAACGGATGCTCGCCCAGGTGAATGCCCGAGCCACCCAGCCACTGCGGAATCACCGAGAGCGTCGGCGCGCCGTGGTTCAGCTGCGGGTTGAGCTGCGTGTAGCTGTACTTCCACCAACCATGGATCGGCCCGATGCCGATCGCCGTGATAGCGAAGATCAGCACGGCGAGGTAGATGATCACCGACGCGACCGCGACCTTGTTGCCCATGAAGCGACGGAAGATCAGGCGTCCCTGACTCGTTCCCTTCGACTCCTCACCGGTCGCCGGCGTGACATCAGGCTCAGGGGAGATGTTTGGTTCAAGGGGGTTGCCCTGGATGGTGCTCATCAGTGTGTCCTCACCCTCGGGTCGAGCGCCGCATAGGCGAGATCGGCCAGGAAGTTGAATGTGATCGCGACGATGGCGACGACAAGGAAGTAGCCCATGATCGGGTTGACGTCGACTCGGTAGAGCCCGGCGACGAACAGTGCACCCATGCCACTGATGGCGAACACTGTCTCGGTGATCACTGCCCCACCGAGCAGTGCGCCGACGTCGGTGGCGACGAGCGTCGCGAGCGGAATGAGCACGTTGCGGAAGGCGTGCCGAACGATCACGGTGCGTTCGGGAAGGCCCTTGGCGCGCGCCGTTCGCACGTAGTCCTGGCTCAGCACATCGAGCATCCCCGAACGGGAGTAGCGCGTGTAACTCGCGAAGCTGATGAGCAGGAGGCTGATGGTCGGCAGGAGCAGGTGAGTGAAGCCATCAATGCCCTGGATCCATACGCTGCCGACGAGGTTTGGGGTCACGGCTCCCACTGTGGCGATCGGACGCCCGTTCACCTGGTCGAGGTTCAGGTACTCGGGCCAGGAACGCATGAAGCGGTCGAGCAACACGAGGCCGCCGGAGAGCAGGGCGACAACGGCACCGACGCGCATCGAGAGCGACCTATCGTAGCCGCCGAGAAAGAATCCGACGAGGATACCCACCGCGATCGCGACGATCGCGAGAAACACCAGGGTGCCGAACGAGGAGATGGTGAACAGCCACTGAAGGCCGAAGTAGCAGACCATTGCGATGGCACCGGTGATACCGGCCGTCAGGAGTGCCTTGCGATTGTGGATGCCCGCCATGATCGCGGTGGTTCCGTAGGCGATACCCCCGATGAGCACGAGAAGCACGATCGGACCGAGCGACGGTCTGAGGAACCAACCGGTGGCCGACATGTACCAGAGCACCATCGAGGTCGCGAGGCCGGACACCGCGAACACGATGACCCGCCGTCGCCAGACACCCCCGATGAGGAGCTGCCAGATTGCACCAACGACGATGCCGATCACGACAAGGGCGATGGGGCCGATCTTCGGATCGGCGAGAAAGTCATTGAAGCCGAGAGCGATGAACGCCTTGAGCATCACGGCCATCAGGAACGACGGCAGCGAGAACAGGAAGAAGCTGATGAAGGTGACGCTGTAGTCGAAGGCACTGTACTGGCGAAGCGCCGTGACGATGCCCAGGGCGATACCCAACACGACCGCGAGCACAAAAGCGAGCGTGACGAGTTGCAGCGTCGCCGTCATCGCCTGCGGCAACAGGTCCGTCACCGCCTGGTTGGAGAATGTGCTCCCGAGATCGCACTGGTTGGCGAAGGGGACGACGCACTTCGCGACCCCGCCGAGCCAGAGCACCCAGCGGACGGGAGAGGGCAGGTCCAGGTGTTGGGTGTGGACCCTGGCCTCGATCAACGCCTGCCGGTTCGGCGAACTGCTGCCGTGGAGATCGGCAAGCGGATCTCCCGCGTTTGCCGCGAGCACATACATGATGAACGACGCGGCGATCAGGATCAGGATGGAGACGACTATGCGCCTCGCGATGAAACTCACCATAGTTTCGGTTTACCTTTGCGGAACTGTAGCTGACGCCGTTGTCTTCGACACGTGGGCATGCCACGGGGAATCGCTGGGCAACATCCTACGACCGTGGAATTGCCTCAGCGCTGAGGCGCCGGACTCTTTTCGAGCACCGGCGCCCCAGACTGACTCAGACGTGCTGAGGGCGGACCTGTTGGCTTATTACTTCTTGGTCCAGTCCCAGACGTTCCAGGTGATGCCGTTCTGGCCGCCGAACCACTGCACGCCCTTGAGCTTGCTGTTCGACGCGAACACGCCGGGCAGCTGGAACAGCGGGAGACCGTAGGCGTCCGCGAAGGTCGCCTTGTCGATCTTGAGCTTCATCTCATCGAGCTTCTTCGGGTCAAGCGTCGACTGCGTCTCCACGGCAAGCTTGCTCGCCGCGGCATCACTGTAGTTGTTGTAGTTTCCGGAGTTGCCGATCTGGAACAGCTGCGGAATCTGGGCGTTACCAGCACCGGGGTTGATCCATCCGAAGATCGACGCGTCGTAGTCGCCACCGGTGAGCAGGGTGCTCCACTCTGGCGAACCGCCGTCTGTGACGTTGAATCCTGCTTCCTTCGCCGAGGCCTGGATCGCCTGGAACGAGGCCACCCGGTTGGGGTTCTTGGAGTTGTACAAGATCTTCACTGTCGGGGTCTTACCCGCCAGAAGCGACTTCGCCTTGGCGATGTCGACCTTGTCGTAGGCGCTCGAGCCGTTCTCCTTGACCGCGTTCGCGTACTGCGGGTTGTCCGGCAGCCACACCTGCGAGTCGAGCACCTTCGCGTCAGGAACGACGGGGGTGACGATGGACTGCAGGATCTGCTGGCGTGGAACCGTCAGCAGGAAGGCCTGGCGCACGGTCGGATCGCTGAACACCGGTGACTTGAAGTTCAGGTCGAGGTGGTCATACGCAACCTGGTTGCCCTGGTAGACGTGGACGCCGGAGATCTTCTTCAGTGCATCAACCGTGTCAGCGGATGCCTGCGGCTGGATCGCGTCGACCTCGCCGTTCTGCAGAGCGGTCACCTGCGCGTTCGCGTCGCCGATGAAGCGCATGACGAGCTTGTCGAACTTCACCGAGTGCGAACCGCTGTAGTCAGGGTTCTTGGTGAAGGTCATCGACTGCTTGGGCGTCCATCCGGACACCATGAGCGGACCACCGGAGACGAGAAGGCTCTTGTCCTTCGGCATCGCGGTCGCGTCATAGCCGGTGTTGATGAAGTCCGCGGCCTTCTTGAGCGTCTCGTTGGCCGGGCCCGGGTTCGCGGGGTCGCCCGCCGGGGTGTCCTTGATGGCCTTGATCAGGTCGGCCTCGCTCACGCCCGCCTTCTTCGCGACGACGTGCGCCGGGAACTGGATCGGGTTGACGAGCTCCCAGTCCACGTACGGCTGCTTGTACGTGAAGGTGATCGAGAGGTTGTCAGAGCTGACCTTGGGCTTCTCAGAAGACCACGGGTAGCCCGCGGCGCTCGCGAAGTACTGCACGCCCTTGGTCACGTCACCGTTGTCGTTGAGCGTCGCAGACTCGTAGTAGCCGGAAGCCTGTGCCCAGCCGAGCATCAGGTCATCGGCGTTCATGGGCTTGCCGTCGGACCACTTGAGTCCGGACTTCAGCGTGTACTTCACCGTGAGCGGATCGTCACTGATCTTCTCGTACGAGCCCAGGTCCTTGTTGTGCACAGGGGTGAACTTCGCGTCGAAGGTGAAGAACTGGGGCTGGGTCATCTGCCAGATGAGCCCGTTGGTGTCGAGGTTTCCCTGCGGGGTGTTGTAGTTGAACGATGTGGCCTCGTTCACTTGGGCGATGGTCACCGTTGTGCCGGAGCTGGACGATGTCGTCGTGTCAGCACTCGTGGTGCACGCCGCCAGCGCGAGGCTCATAGCCCCTGCTATTGCGACCGCTGAAAGCAGTCGCCTCCGTGTCATTTTCACTTTTCCTCCTGTGCAAAATGGGACGTACGACGGTCGATTCCTAGGTCAGGCCGCCGCGATCGACGCAACCTCCCCGTTCGGGCAGCATGCGCTGACAAAAACAGTAAACGGAATCCTTGCAAACCGGTAACCATTGTGGGAAATACGTCGTTTGCGCGGCAGAATCTTGCACAAAAGTTAGTGTCTTCGCATAAAACGCAATTCTCGAGCGCCGAACCCGGCTCGAACCGTCGAAAGCTTCCGCGTAGCATCGGTGAGATGCTGCCTGCCGAGTCCCCTAGTCCCGCGGCCGCCCGCGCGTCACGAGGCCGCATCCGCGCCGAGATCCTGATCGTGCTCGCGCTCTCGCTCGGGGCATCCGCGGTGTATTCGATCGTCAGCATCATCGACCTGTCGACCAGGCGCGCTCCCCTGTCGAGCAACACGGCCAAGCTCAACGTTCCGCTGAACAACCGCGAGGTCTTCGATCTCGTGTACCAGCTTCTCGGGATCGTGTTCGACCTCGCGCCGGTCGCGCTCGTGATCTTCCTGCTCTGGAACGCCACGAAACCGCACCTGTCGCGTCTCGGCATCGACTCTCGCAGGCCCGGTCGGGATGCCCTGGCCGGCCTCGCACTGGCGGCCATCATCGGCATTCCCGGCATCGCGCTCTATCTGGGAGGCCGAGCCCTCGGACTCACGGTGACCGTGGATCCGAACAGCCTCGGAGGCTATTGGTGGACGATACCCGTGCTTCTACTGTCTGCCCTGCGCGCTGGACTCCAGGAAGAGATCATCGTGATCGGCTACCTGTTCGCCCGGCTCCGCGATCTCGGCTGGGGAAAGTGGCAGATCATTCTCACCGCGGCCGTGCTGCGCGGCAGTTATCACCTGTATCAGGGCTGGGGTTCGTTCATCGGCAACATCGCGATGGGCGTGCTGTTCGGCTGGCTCTACACGCGGTACAGACGAGTGCTGCCGCTCGTGATCGCGCACTTCCTCATCGACGCCGCGGTGTTCGTCGGGTACCCGTGGGTAGCGGCGACGTTCCCCGCGTTGTTCGGGTAAGAGTTATTCGAAGGCCTCCGGCGGTGGGCATGCGCAGACGAGGTTACGGTCGCCCCAGGCCTGGTCGATGCGGCGCACCGGCGGCCAGTATTTGTTGCGCAGGAGTCCTCGCACCGGATACACCGCGTTCTCGCGCGAGTAGGCGTGCTCCCACTCCCCCTCGATGACCGAACGTGCGGTGTGCGGAGCGTTATGCAGCGGGTTGTCGTCCGCCGGCCACTCGCCCGCGGCCACGGCATCCGCCTCGGCCTTGATCGCGATCATCGCGTCGATGAAGCGGTCGATCTCGGCGAGGTCCTCGCTCTCGGTCGGCTCGACCATGAGGGTGCCCGGCACGGGAAACGACATCGTGGGTGCGTGGAAGCCGTAGTCGATGAGGCGCTTGGCCACGTCATCCACGGTGACGCCCGTCGCTTCTGTGAGCGGGCGGAGGTCGAGGATGCACTCGTGGGCAACGAGTCCGCGCTCGCCCGAGTACAGCACCGGATAGTGGTCGCGAAGGCGTGCGGCCACATAGTTCGCGGCGAGCACGGCCGCACTGGTGGCGCGCCTGAGGCCCTCGGCGCCCATCATGCGGATGTACGCCCAGCTGATCGGCAGGATGCTGGGGCTGCCGTAGGGAGCGGCGGAGACGGCGTTTCGGTGCGCTGGTCTCGATACGCGGGCTCGTTCATCGCTCGCTACTCGACCGGCCGAGGTCTCGCGCTGCGCCATCGGATGCCCGGGCAGGTAGGGCGCGAGGTGCGCCTTGGCCGCGACGGGACCGACTCCCGGCCCACCGCCTCCGTGCGGGATGCAGAAGGTCTTGTGCAGGTTGAGGTGGGACACGTCGCCACCGAAGTCGCCGAACCGGGCGAAACCGAGCAGGGCATTGAGGTTTGCACCGTCGACGTAGACCTGGCCGCCCGCGTCATGCACGGCCTTGCAGATCGCCGCGACCTCCTGCTCGTACACGCCGTGCGTCGACGGGTAGGTGATCATGAGCGCGGCGAGCGACTCCGCGTGCTCGGCGATCTTCGCGCGAAGGTCGTCGAGGTCGACGTTGCCGAGCTCGTCACAGGCGACGACGACCACGCGCATCCCGGCGAGAACCGCCGAGGCCGCGTTCGTGCCGTGCGCGCTCGATGGGATGAGGCACACCGTGCGCCGCTCATTGCCCGCCGCGCGATGGAAGCCGCGGATCGCGAGCAGTCCCGCGAGCTCGCCCTGGCTGCCCGCGTTCGGTTGCAGCGAGACGGCGTCATAGCCGGTGACCTCGGCCAGCCACGTCTCAAGCTGCTCGATCATGCCGAGGTAGCCCTCGACATCCGTCGCCGGTGCGAAGGGGTGGAGACCCGCGAACTCCGGCCAGCTGACGGCTTCCATCTCGGTGGCCGCGTTGAGCTTCATGGTGCAGGAGCCGAGCGGAATCATGCCGCGATCGAGGGCGTAGTCCTTGTCTGCGAGGTACTTGAGGTAGCGCATCATGCTCGTCTCGGAGCGGTGCGTATTGAACACCGGATGCGTGAGGTACTCACTCGTGCGCAGCAGCTCGCGGGGAATCCAGCCCTCGATCTCCGGGCGGGACACGTACTCCTTCTCCGCCCCGAGGAGGCGCGCGACGGCCCGCAGGTCGTCTTCGCTCGTGGTCTCGTCGACCGAGAGCTGCACGTGGGTGTCGTCCACCTTGTGGAACAGGTACCCCGCGCGGTATGCGTCTTCGATGAGCCGATCGGCGTGACGGTCGGTCTCGAGCGTGAGCGTGTCGAAGTAGTTGCCCGAGACGACGGTGTGGCCGCCGTCGGTTGCGGCATCGGCCAGGTACCTCGTGCGGCGGGTGATTCGCTCGGCAATCGCCTTGAGGCCCGCGGGGCCGTGGTAGACCGCGTACATCGACGCCATGACGGCGAGCAGCACCTGGGCGGTGCAGATGTTGCTGGTGGCCTTCTCACGGCGGATGTGCTGCTCGCGTGCCTGCAACGAGAGGCGGTAGGCGGGGTGGCCGGCCGCATCCTGCGAGACGCCGACCAGGCGGCCGGGAAGCTGTCGCTCGAGGCCAGCGCGCACGGCCATGAAGCCCGCGTGCGGACCACCAAAGCCCATCGGAACGCCGAAGCGCTGGCTGGAGCCGACCGCGACATCCGCCCCGAGCTCTCCGGGGCTCGTGAGCAGGGTGAGGGCGAGAAGGTCCGCGGCGACGACCGCGATGCCGCCCCGCTCCTTGACCGCGGCAATGACCGCGGTAGGGTCCCAGACCCGACCGGATGCCCCCGGGTACTGCACAAAGGCACCGAACGCGTCGAGGTCCGTCGCACCCGAGCCACGCTCGTATGACGTCTCTCGCAGCTCGATGCCGACGGCGGACGCGCGGTTCGCGAGCAGCGCCTTGGTCTGCGGCAGGGCATCCGCGTCGACGAGGAAGACGTTCGAGGTGGACTTGGAGGCGCGCCTGGCCAGGAGCATCCCCTCGACTACGGCCGTGCCCTCGTCGAGCATCGAGGCGTTCGCGGTCTTCAGCCCCGTGAGGTCGGAGATCATGGTCTGGAAGTTGATGAGGGCTTCGAGCCTGCCCTGCGAGATCTCCGGCTGGTATGGCGTGTATGCCGTGTACCAGCTCGGGTTCTCGAACACGTTGCGCTTGATCACGGCGGGCGTGATCGTGTCGTAGTAGCCGAGGCCGATCATGGAGCGATTGACCCGGTTGCGCTTCGCGAAGGCGTGCAGTTCGGCGAGCGCCTCGCGCTCCGTGGCCGCGGGAGGCAACGCGGACTCTGCGGCGTGCTCGAAGGATTCCACCGCGATCGAGGTGGGCACCGCAGCCGAGACGAGCTCGTCGACCGAGCCGAAGCCGAGGGCGCGGAGCATGACGTGCTGGGCATCCTCGTCCGTACCGATGTGGCGTTCAGCGAAACCGTCGCGCGACTGCGTTTCGAAGGATGTTGTCTCGAGGGACAGAGCGTCTTCCACTACCGAGGTCACTCTCCGACCAGCGCGGTGTACTCGTCTGCCGTGAGCATCGCGGGCAGTTCGGAGAAGCTGACCTTGATCATCCAGCCATCACCGAACGGGTCGCTGTTGACCAACTCTGGGGACGAGACGACGGCGTCATTGGTCTCGGTGACCGTGCCGCTGACCGGAGCGAAGAGTTCTCCGACGGACTTGGTCGACTCGATCTCACCGACGACGGTGCCCTCGGAGACAGCGGTGCCCACGGCGGGCAGCTCGACGAAGACAACGTCGCCCAGCTTCTCTGCCGCGTACGCGGTGATGCCCACGGTCGCCGTGTCGCCATCCACCAGTACCCACTCGTGTTCAGCGGTGTACTTGAGTGCTGCGAGGTCAGTCATGCGTTCGTCCCCTTGTTCGGTGTGGTGGCCTTGTTCGGTGTAGTGGAGTGTGTGGATGTCGTCGCCGGCTGGGCTGCGGGTCGCTTGTAGAACGGAAGCGCGACGACGGTCGCCGGTATCTGCGTTCCGCGCACGTCGATATACAGCTCGGTTCCGAGCGCTGCGTCTGCGGGGTCGACATAGGCCATCGCGATCGGATGGCCGAGCGTGGGAGACAGGGCACCGCTCGTCACCACGCCGACCTCGCGCTCGTCTGCGGAATAGACGAGGTAGTCCGCGCGTCCGGCGCGCTTGCCCTCGGAGACGAGGCCGACGAGCACCCGAGAGTCTTCTGCCGGACCGGCTTCTGCGGCGTCCCTGCCGACGAAGTCGCCCTCCTTCTTGAGGTTCACCACGCGGCCGAGCCCGGCCTGCGCCGGCAGGGTGTTGACCGAGAGCTCGTGGCCGTACAGCGGCATCCCTGCCTCGAGACGGAGAGTGTCTCGGCTGGCGAGACCCGCAGGTACGATGTCGAACGCGGCACCGGCAGCCATGAGCTCGTTCCAGAGCTGCGTGCCCTCGGCCGATCGCACGTAGAGCTCGAAGCCGTCTTCACCGGTGTATCCGGTGCGGGCGACCATGACCTCGTGGCCGTGGTACGTGCCCATCGTGCTCCAGTAGTAACCGAGCGCGGAAGGGTCGGTGAGGGTCTCGAGGCCCGCAAGGCGCTCAACGACGTCGAGCGATCGCGGCCCCTGCACCGCCACGAGTGCGAGCCCCTCACTCTCGTCGAACACGGTGACGTCGAACTCGGCTGCCCTCGCGGCGAGAGCCCCCGCGACCGCGTAACGATTGGAGGCGTTGGCGACGATGCCGTAGCGGTTCTCGTGGGTGCGGTAGATGACGAGGTCGTCGAGGATACCGCCCTCCGGCGTCAGGAGCAGCGAATACTTCGCCTGTCCGATCGCCACGGCGGAGATCTTGCCCGCGAGTGCGTAGTCGAGTGCCTCGGCCGCCTCCGGACCGGTGACGATGATCTCTGCCATGTGCGACAGGTCGAACAGAGCAACGGAATGCCGCACGGCGTGGTGCTCTGCGAGGTCGCTCGAGTAGCGCACGGGCATCTGCCAGCCGGCGAAGTCCGTGAAACTGGCGCCGGCATCCACGTGAACCTGGTGGAGGGGCGAGAGACGTTGTTGCGCTGCTCGCTGTGGATCTGGTCGCTGATGTTCTGGCACGAGTTCTCCTGGCGTCATGGCTGCGGGAACTCCCCCTCTGTCATCAGCCTGAGAGCTTCACCGGCGGTTGCCGGTTTTCACCGTGGGCGGAATGTGCGCGGCGCTCGAGTCTCGATACGTCGCTGCGCGACTACTCGACCCGAATTCGCTGCGCGAATTCGCTTTTCAGAGTGGCCAGTTCGATGCGGTACTGAACCTGAGAGATTGGCGGGGAGGCTTGCTCCTTCGGTGTTCGACCTGGTGATCGAACTCTCCCGCATCGTGTTGCGGCCCGTTATGTGGTTGTGGCATCAGCTTAGCAATGGTGCACATCCAGTGGTGCGGATGCGCTGCGTGGCTTCCATGACGGGTTGAGTAGGCGCATGATCGAAGTATGGACATTGGACATCTTCTTTTTATCGTCGATTGGGTGATAGTGGGCGTGGGTGCTTTCGGCGCCGCTGGCGCGCTGATCACCATGGTCAGGCACCAGCACCACTGACAATGGACCGTCCGCCTGTTGCGCTGTCGGCCTAGTGGGTCGGCGTGCTGTCCACGGATGCGCGCTGGAGCGCCAGCAGATCATCGGAGAGCAGGATCATCCGCTTGCCCTTCTCTCGTTCGTAGCTCGAGTCGACGACAATGTTCGCGCGGTCGAGCCAGTCGCCGACGGCTCTCGAGATGTCATGCCAGGCATCTTGACGCGCACTCTCGATGAGCTCGTGCAGGTAGTTCTCGTCTGAGCGTCGCCCGCGCAGTGCTGCGGCGAGCGCCTCCGAGGTGTCATGCCGAAGCCGCAGGTTGTGGGCATCGGCACGGCGATAGTCGTGCGCGTGTGAGGCCTTGCCCGGCATCGACGCGACCATACGGAGCTGCCGGGCGATTCGCGTGGCTTCGAGGTCGAACTCATCAATCAGCGCCCCGATCGCGCGCCTGGCCTCGCCAAGATACTGCTCAGGCGCGTAGGGACGATCGTTGGTGAGCACACCCACGATGATGCGGTTCTTGAGCGCCATCCTGGACGAGTACTTTGCCAGCATCAGACCCTCGGAGACCGCGTCCTCAAGGGTGATCGGCTCGACGGGCGGCAACTCTGATTCGTCGAAGGGTCGCATCCTGACCCGTCCTCGACGACGAAACCACTTCACTTGCGTTTCTCAACATCTCTGCGCGCGCCGCGTTGCCCTGTGTCTCACAGCCTAATCGGTTGGGCTGCGCGCCGAGTTCGGTACCCTGCCGCCATGGACACCAACGCGCAGGCGGTGGTCCGCCACCACTCGGGAATGGCGATCATTGCGCTCGTTCTCGCGGTCGCCGCCGTCGTCACCCCCACGCCGCTCAACACGCCGATCGCGCTCTTCGCACTCCTCCTGGCGCTGCGAGTGCGGTCGCAGCTCCGCGGCAATCCGCAGCTTCGCGGGACAGTCGCCTCTCTCGGTGCCTTCATCGTCGCGCTGGGCGTGCTCGTCATCGCCTTTCTCAGCTTCTGGTTGCCGCTGATCATCGGCCTCACGATCGTGTGGGGATCACCCCAGCTGTAGGCCACGCGCTCAACGGTGGTGTCGGATCGGAGGAGTCGATCGTAATCACGAGGATGCCACCGCGCCGTGCGCCCGAGTCGGCCCGGTGCAACTGACACGGATAGTATCCTGACCGCATGGGTGCACAGGCCGAGAAGCCGCAGGTACTTGTCATAGTGCACGATCTCGATGACAACGTAAACGAGTTGGCCGTTCCACTCGTTGAAGCAGGCGTGCGGCTGGTGACCCGGGACGTTCAGAACGACTTTTCCAGCATGCCGAGCCTCGAATTACTCGACGCCGTCTCCGGGATCGTTTCGCTCGGCGCTCACGCTGGCGTGCTCGACGAACCGCAGCACGAGTGGATGCAGTACGAGCGCACCATCATGGAGCGGGCGCTCGAAAGGGAGATACCGCTCCTGGGTCTGTGCTTCGGAGCTCAACTCCTGGCCTCCGTGGCGGGAGGCGACTTCAGGCCTTCGCCCGTCACAGAGGTGGGGTGGACTCGCGTATCGATGGCTCCAGAAGCTCGGGCGGACCCGGTCTTCTCGGTGCTCGAGCGCGAAATCGACGCCTTCCATTTCCACTACGACAGCTACACCCTTCCACAGTCGGTCGCGGTGCTCGGAGAGACGGATGGCATCATCCAGGCCTTCAGGGTCGGCCGAGCAGCGTGGGCGACTCAGTTCCACCTCGAGGTGGGACTCAGCCAGCAACTGGCGTGGCTCACCACCTACAAGCGCCTGTTCGAGAAAGAGGGCGTCGTGATCTCAGAGCAGATCACCAAGTCGCACGAGCTCTGGAAGAGCTACCGCGAGCAGGCGTATCGCGTTGGCACCGCCTTTGCCTCCCAGGTCCACGATTTCGCCGACCGTCGCTCTTCGTCGCGATAGTCGCTACCCGATCGCACTGCAGCTTTCCTTACTAAAGCCGAGAGAGTGGTGGCGCGGCTTGCGCTTTCGGTGTTTGATCTGGTGGGCGAGCTCCCCAGAGCCAGTAGACGGAGGCGAGCAGAAAGCTCTAACCGCGCCGGCTCAGCCGCACGAGCGGGATCTCCGGGTCGCTTTCACCGGTGGCCGCGACGATCGCCGCGTGCAGCTCAGCCCACGCCTTCGGATGCAGCGCGCTGTAATGCTCGAGCACCGTCGCCGATTCCCCCGGCTCCAGCACGGCGGCTCGCATGGGGATCGCGCGCCGCGAGCCGATGCTGACCCGGCAGTCCGGATGCGCGACGAGGTTGCGGAACCATTGCGCTTTGCGGCCAAATCCCGAGGCGATGATCACGACATCCCGCGATTCTCGTGCGACGGTTTCGAGGACGACATAACGCTTTTCACCAGAGACCCGGCCGACGTGCTCCAGGAGCAGCAACTTGCCCGCGAACAGGAATCCCAGCCCGGCGCGAAACAGCCCGATCGGCGCGCGCACGGCCCAGCGTGTCGTGAGGATGCGAGCGGCGAGGTTTCCTGCCATGCGCAGATTTTATCCGAGTGACAGCGCGACGCCGTCGAGGATGTCGTGCTCGCTCGTGATGACGGTTTCGAGCCGGTGCCCTGCCGCGGCCGATGCCCCGGCGATCCGCTGCACGACGGCCGACCAGATCATGGCGCCGGTGACGATGACATCGACCCGCCCCGGGTGCAGGTAGGGCAGTGCGGCTCGTTCGGCCCTGGGCATCCGGCTGAGGTCATCGCACGCCTTGAGCACCGTGGCCACCGGCAGCCGCGCCCCATTGATGGCCTCGGGGATGTACGAGGCGAGGCGAAGCGCGTGCGCCGTGATGGTCGTGACGGTGCCGGCGACTCCGATCACCTCGGTCGCGCGGCCGAGGTCGACGGTCTCGGATGCGAGGTCCAGCGCCGCGTCGACTGCCGCGCGCACGCTGTCGCGCTCGGGCGGCGATGGTGGGTCAGTGTGTACGGTGCGCTCGGTCAGCCGAACGGAGCCGACATCCATCGAATAGGCGGCGTGCGGCGCGCGGCCTCCCAGCACGAGTTCGGTGGACCCACCGCCGATGTCGATGACGAGTCGTTCGACCGTGTCATCGAGCAGGTCGGACGGATCCAGCGCGGTGAGCGCACCGCGGAAGGACAGCGCGGCTTCTTCCGTGCCAGCGATAACCTCCGCGGGAACACCGAGGAGCGCCTCAACGGCGTCGGTGAACTCTGCCCGGTTGGCGGCATCCCGGGTCGCCGAGGTCGCGACGAATCGGATGCGCTCCACGCCGTGCTCACGGCAGAGCTCGGCGTAACGGCGGGTGGCCTCGAGGGTGCGCTCCAGGGCGCCCTCGCTGAATCTGCCGGTGCGATCCACGCCCTCGCCGAGGCGCACCAAGTCGAGGGTGCGCACCACATCGCGAAGGCCGCCGCGCCCGTCGAGATCGGCGATGAGCAGTCGGATCGAGTTCGTTCCGCAATCGAAGGCGGCAACTCGGGTCATGTGCGGGTCCTCACGGTGCGCTCGTGCTTCTCACTCTGCACTCGTCTACGAGGCTACCTGCGGGATTCGTACGCGGCGATCTCGTCGAGCTTGGGCGCATAGCTGCCCGCCGGGTCGTGGCGCAGGTCGAGCCAGAGGTCGACCAGAGCGGTCGCGGCCGCTGGCGCGATGACGTTCTGCCCCATGCACAGGATCTGGGCGTTGTAGTTCTCGACCGCGCCGCGTACCGTCACGAGGTCGTGGGCGGTTGCGGCGCGCACCCCGTCCACTTTGCTTGCGGCGATCGCCGTGCCGACTCCCGTGCCGCAGACGAGGATGCCGCGATCCGCCCGGCGATCGACGACGGCCTCTGCTGCCGCGAACGAGACTGCGGGGTAGGTGATTTCCGGCGTCGAGAGGTCGATGACTTCGGTGACCCGGTCATCCGCTTCGAGCCAGGACTTGATGGCGTCTTTCAGTGCCGAGCCGTTGCTCGGAGCCCCGATGACGATGCGCATGAGTGGTCCAATCCGGCGAGCGCTGGCTGCGTCTCGTCATGGTCGTGTATCGGCCGTGAATCCAGCCTAGCTTTCGGTGCGGAGGGCATGCCGGTCTGCTCACGGCCGCTCCGGAGTTCCCCTGCAATGCCGACTACTGTGGGCAAATGGCTGAGATTGACGGACTTGACGCCCTCCTTGCAGCACTGAACGCCGGGGAGACCATCCCCGGTGGTTCTCCACACCACGCGGCGATGCATGCGGCGAGCCAGGAGTCGATGCGCATCACGGCCGAGCTCAACGGGCGATACCACTCCCCCGAAGAGATGCGGGCGCTGATGAGTGAACTGACCGGACGCGAGGTTCCGGAGTCGTTCACGCTCTTCCCGCCATTCACCGCCGACTTCGGCAGGAACATCCGGTTTGGTGCGAACGTGTTCGTCAACAGCGGCTGCCGGTTTCAGGACCAGGGCGGTATCGAGATCGGCGACGGTTCTCTCATCGGACACAACGCCGTCATCACGACGTTGAACCACGACATGCTGCCGAGCAGGCGGGCCGATATGCATCCCGCCCGTGTCGTGATCGGCCGGGGCGTGTGGTTCGGCGCCAATGTGACGGTGCTGCCCGGGGTGACGATCGGCGATGGCGCGGTCGTGGGTGCAGGCGCGGTGGTCACGAAGGATGTGCCCGCGAGCGCAATCGTCGTCGGTGTGCCCGCAAAGCAGGTCGGTACGGTTCCGGAGGGGTGAATTAGCCCCCAGTTGCTGTGGCCACTGCCACTCGCCAGGCGTCGCCACTGCGCACGAAGGCGACGCGGATGTGCAGACGGTCTTCGGAGCCCTGCCAGAACTCCACGTGAGTCGGCACGACGCGCCACACGGTCCAGTCGTCCGGATCGACGCCCTCCTGCGCGGCAACACTTCTGGCGCGCAGGTCGGCCATGCTCTCCTCCCGCGAGGCCTCGATCACAGGTCCGCGCACCCGAACGGAGCGCACCAGCGGCTGCCACCAGAAGGTGAGGGCGGCCTGCGGGTTTACGGCGAGTTGAAGGCCCTTCGCGCTCGTCCTGGTGCTCGCGAACGCCCATCCGCTCTCGTCGACATCCTTCAACAGCAGAATTCTCGCGTCGGGCGCCCCATGCTCGTCCACGGTCGACAGCGTCATGGCGTGAGGCTCTGCAACACCCGCGCGCTCGGCATGCTCCAACCACTCGAGGAAGAGTGCCACTGGATCGCCCGTCAGCGCTTCCAGGTCAAACGCTGGGGCGGCGCCCGCGAGCGACGGCAGGGCTCGCAGATGCGATCGCATCTCTCGTGTCACGAGACATCCGGCCGGAAGACGGTATCGATCAGTCTCGCGGCTGTCGTTGCGAACATCTCGTCTTTCGCCATTGGGCATCACCTTTCGCCGTGCCGCCGCCTGTACGCAATTTACGATGGATCGATGATCCCGGCAAACACCGAACGCCTCCGTTTTCGTCGCATGAGTCCCGCCGATCTCGATCTCATGTCCGACATGCTCGGCGACGGCGACGTCATGCGCTTCTACCCTGCCCCAAAGACTCGAGAGCAGGCTGCCGCATGGATCGCCTGGAACGAAGCGAACTACGCCGAACAGGGCTATGGCCTGTGGATCATCGAGACCCACGACGGACAGTTCGTCGGCGACTGTGGTCTGACCTGGCAGAACGTGAACGGCACCCCAAGGCTCGAGGTCGGCTACCACGTCGTCAGCGCGGCACAGGGGTGCGGATACGCCACTGAGGCTGCCACCGCATGCCGGGACTACGCGCGCGACGTAATCGGCTCGCCCGAACTGGTGGCGATCATCCACCCGGAGAACAAGGCGTCCGAACGCGTCGCGCAAAAGCTCGGGATGCAGCCACTTGAAGGCGGCCGCGGCGGCTCCATACCCGTTCGGACGGTGCTCGGGATGACGTTCGGTGCGTAGTAGACGCGACGGGTTTACTGCTGTGCGACTCGCGGTGTGACTATGATCTGCTGCGGAAGTCGTCAAGGGAGTCATCGAACAGGTGACCTCTCCGACCGACCGCAGACAGCGGCAACTCGATCTGACGCCCGTCGGGCGCGAGTTGTGGGGTCGGCTCCCCTAACTGTGACGAAACTCCTAGTTCCAGCAAGCGCTGCGGCGACTCGATCAGTGCGCCAATCCATTACCGTTACGCGACTTTCAGCGGCGTGATCGCGGCAATCTGCTCAGCCACACGATCCTCCGCGAGATCAAGCTCATAGTGCGTCTGCAGGTTGATCCAGAACTCTGCGGACGTACCAAAGTACTTCGCGAGCCGTAGCGCGGTGTCTGCCGTGACGCCACGCTTGCCGTGCACGATTTCATTGATGCGCCGCGGTGGCACACCAATCGACACTGCCAGCTTGTTCTGCGTGATTCCGAAACCCTCAATGAAGTCCTCCATGAGCACTTCACCGGGATGGATCGGAGGAATCTTGTCAGTGATAGTCAACGATCTCCACCTCCTCTGGTCCGGCGTCTGTCCATGTGAAGCAGATCCGCCACTGGTCATTAATCCTGATGCTGTATTGACCGACCCGATCACCCTTCAGCATTTCGAGCCGGTTTCCCGGCGGACTCCGCAGGTCGTCCAAGACCACTGCGGATCCCACCTGGCGAAGTTTGCGCAACGCCACCCTGAGAATCCGAGGATCCACGGATGGAACGCGCTCACGATGCCACAGCCGTTCGGTCTCTTTGCTGCCAAACGACCTGATCACGAGATCAGTGTATAACGGAGCCCGTCAATAACGCTAGACGTTAAACCTAAACTCCACCACGTCGCCGTCCTGCATGACGTAGTCCTTGCCCTCGATGCGGGCCTTGCCCTTGGCGCGGGCCTCCGCGATCGAACCAGTCTCGATGAGGTCGTCGAACCCGATCACCTCGGCCTTGATGAAGCCCTTCTCGAAGTCGGTATGGATGACACCAGCGGCCTGCGGGGCCTTCCAGCCCTTGTGGATCGTCCAGGCGCGCGCTTCCTTCGGGCCTGCCGTGAGGTACGTCTGCAGGCCGAGGGTGTCGAATCCGATGCGCGCGAGCTGGTCGAGGCCGCTCTCCTCCTGGCCGGTACTCGCGAGCAGCTCAGCCGCATCCGCAGCATCCAGGTCGATGAGTTCGGACTCGAGCTTCGCGTCGAGGAAGATCGCCTTCGCCGGTGCGACCAGGGCGCCAAGCTCCGCGAGCTTCGCGGCGTCGCCGAGAATTGCCTCGTCAACGTTGAAGACATAGATGAACGGCTTCGTGGTGAGCAGGCCCAGTTCGCGAATCGGTTCCAGGTCGATGGATGACGCGGAGAGCGGCTTGCCATCGTTCAGCCAGGCCACGGCAGCCTTCGCTGTCTCGAGCACGGCCGGCTCGGTGCGCCTGGTCTTGACCTCTTTCTCGTACCGCTCGACACCCTTCTCGAGGGTCTGCAGATCGGCGAGGATGAGCTCGGTATTGATGGTCTCCATGTCCGAAGCCGGATTGACCGCACCGTCGACGTGCACGACATCCGCATCGCTGAAGCCGCGGATAACCTGCGCGATGGCATCGGCCTCGCGGATGTTGGCCAGGAACTTGTTGCCGAGCCCCTCGCCCTCCGACGCGCCCTTGACGATCCCGGCGATGTCGACGAACGACACTGGCGCCGAAACGATGCGCTCGCTGCTGAAGAGTTCCGCGAGCGCCGTGAGCCGCGCATCCGGCAGGTTCACCACGCCCACGTTCGGCTCGATCGTGGCGAACGGGTAGTTCGCCGCGAGCACCTGGTTCTTGGTCAGGGCGTTGAAGAGGGTGGACTTGCCGACATTCGGGAGTCCGACGATTGCGATAGTGAGAGCCACGAGCCCCCATCGTACCGGGGTCGGCGAGCGACCGGCGCGGGCGACAGGCGCCCAGCGGTTCACGGGCGTCGGTAGCGGAAGCAGAGCGTGACGTAGGGAAAATCGACGCTGTCACGGTCACGCGTCTGCGGATGCGAGGTGAGCAGTTCAGAGACCGCCGCGAGCGTCTCGGCCTGCTCCGATGCCGACATCACAGCGAAGTAGCTGCGCGAACGCACCAGATCGAGCATCTCTTTACGGCTGTACGGAGCACTCCACGCAAACTGCGCGCTTTCAGGAAGCCCGAAAGGCTCGGCCACGTTCGGCGTGCCCACGTCATCGGTGAACTGATCACCATCGGCGTGCATCGCAACGCCGAGCTCGCGGACCCAGTCCACACGCTCGTCGCGCAGGTTCCACGCGAGACCGAGAGTGCCGCCCTGCACGAGAACCCGGGCCACCTCTGCCGAAGCCCGGGCAACATCGACCCAGTGCCAGGCCTGCGCGAAAGTTACCAGATCGACCGAACCGTCCGAAAGCGGAATCTGCTCTGCAGCACCCTCACGGGCATCCACGCCGGGTAGGGTGTCGCGCACCACTTGAAGCATGTGCGGCGACGGGTCGACGGCAACGACCTCGCGCCCCGGTGCTTGCAACAGCCGGGTGAACTTGCCGGTACCCGCGCCGATATCGGCGATTCGAGTTGCATCCGCCGGAACGAGCCAGTCGACCACCCGGGCCGGATAGCCCGGCCTGGACGCCTCGTACACGGCAGCGACCGAATCGAAGGATGCTGCGTGCAGGGCCTTGTCCCGTCTCTCCGCCATGATTCAACGCTACTCGCGCCGATCACAACTCAGGCAGAACGCCCGCGCCGACCCGGGAGCAGCTCCCCGAAAGCTTTTCAACCAAAAATTGCCTGAGTTACGACGAGATAGGCGGGTCATGTGGCGCACGGTCAGGGGTGCGTGCGACGATACCGGCATGGCCGTCGACTTCACCGCAATTGATTTTGAAACTGCCAACTCCTCCAGCGCCTCCGCGTGTTCGGTTGGACTCGTCAAGGTGAGAGACGGCCAGGTGGTAGACGAGAAGTACTGGCTCATCAAACCGCCACTCGGCCACGACTCCTTCAACGAGTGGAACGTGCGCATCCACGGCATCATGGCTGCGGATGTCGTCGACGCCCTGCTCTGGCACGAACAACTTCCCGAGCTGGTGGCCTTTGCCGACGGCGACATGCTCGTCGCGCACAACGCCGGATTCGACATGGGTGTCATCACGGCGGCCTGCGCGGCCAGCTACGTCGAGACGCCCTCGTTCTCCTACCTGTGCAGCCTGCGCGTCGCACGCAAGACCTACAGCCTCGACTCCTACCGGCTGCCGGTCGCCGCGATGGCTGCGGGGTTCGAAGACTTCGAGCACCACAACGCTCTCGCGGACGCGGAGGCCTGCGCCGCGATCATGGTGCACGCGGCCAAGCGCCACGACGCCGCTGACCTTGCTCACCTCGCGACGATCACGGGAACGCGCATCGGAGTGATCGGTGCCGCTGCGGCCGACACCCGCTCGATGGCGCTCGGCTGACGCAGCCGTAGACGGGGCCAATCTGTCGTCGACAGACCAGCCCCGATACGACGGGCGAGATCAGTGGTTCTCGGGGAAGCCCAGGTTGAGTCCGCCGTGCGAGGGGTCGAGCCAGCGCCTCGTGACCGCCTTCTCCTGCGTGAAGAAGCGCACGCCATCCGTACCGTAGGCCTTGGTGTCTCCGAACATCGAGTCCTTCCAGCCCCCGAAGGAGTGGTACGCCACCGGCACGGGGATCGGCACGTTGATGCCGATCATTCCCACCTGGATCTCGCGCTGGAACTTGCGTGCCGCCCCACCGTCGTTGGTGAACACCGCCGTGCCATTGCCGTACGGGCCGCTGTTGATGAGCTCGATGCCCTCATCGAAGGTCTTCACCCGCACCACCGAGAGCAGCGGGCCGAAGATCTCATCGACGTACACCTTGGATGACACGGGCACGCCGTCGAACAGCGTCGGCCCGAGCCAGAACCCGTCGGACTCACCGTTGGGCTTGGCGTCGCGGCCGTCCACGACGACTGTCGCGCCGTCCTTCGCGGCGAGGTCGATGTACCCGGAGACCTTGTCGCGGTGCTCCTTGGTGATGAGCGGGCCGAGATCGCAGGAGCGCAGGCCGTCGCCGATCACGAGGCCGGCCATCCGCTCGGCGATCTTTGCCACGAGTTCATCGGCGATCGTGTCGACCGCGACGAGCACGCTGATCGCCATGCACCGCTCGCCAGCGGAGCCGAAGCCCGCGTTGACGGCGGCGTCCGCGGCGAGGTCGAGGTCGGCATCCGGCAGCACGAGCATGTGGTTCTTCGCGCCGCCGAGCGCCTGCACCCGCTTACCGTGCTTCGCGGACTGCTCGTAGATGTAGCGGGCGATCGGGGTGGAACCGACGAAGGAGATTGATGCCACGTCTGGGTGCTCGATGAGCGCGTCGACCGCAACCTTGTCGCCGTGCACCACGTTGAAGACGCCATCGGGCAGGCCTGCCTCGGTGAAGAGCTCGGCCATCCAGTTGGCCGCGGACGGGTCCTTCTCCGACGGCTTCAGGATGACGGTGTTGCCCGCGGCGACCGCGATCGGGAAGAACCACAGCGGCACCATTGCCGGGAAGTTGAACGGGCTGATGATGCCGACGACGCCGAGCGGCTCACGGGTCGTGTACACGTCGACGCCGGTCGATACGTTCTCGCTGTACTCGCCCTTCATGAGGTGCGGGATACCCGCGGCCAGTTCGACGACCTCGAGGCCACGCGCAACCTCGCCCGCGGCATCCGAGAGCACCTTGCCGTGCTCGGCGGTGAGGATGCGCGCGAGGTCCTCCGAGCGCTCATTGAGCAGCTCGCGGAATTTGAAGATGATGCGCTGGCGCTTCGCGAGCGAAGTGTTCGCCCAACCGGGGAACGCCGCCTTCGCCGCGGCAACGGCGGTGCCGATATCGCCGACGGTGGCCAGGCGCACCTCCTTCTGCACGGTGCCACGAGCCGGGTCGTAGACGGGAGACGTGCGCGTAGATTCGCCTATGAATGACGCGCCAGAGAGCCAATGATTCAGGATGTCCATGGCGTCATGCTATCCGCGAGTACGGAAGAAACTCGCCTGAATCGAGCGACTGTATTGTTCTCGAAATGTTCGCCTGATCGGGCCGGAATCGGTGCCAGGATTCCCGCGCCGGCGGCGCCTGGGGCAAACCGTGGCATCGTGGCTGTGTGCACATCCAGCAAACCGGCCTCACACCGCTCAAGGGTGGGCGTCACCTCGATCACGACGCGATCGATCTCGCCGCCGGCGGTCCCGTCGGAGATCGGATGTTCGCACTGGCCGACCTGGAGCGCGGCACGGTGCTCAAGACGGTCAGGAATCCGGCGCTGCTCGCCAGTACAGCGCGCTGGGGCGATGGCGTGCTCAGCGTCGAGATCGGCGGACGAACCATTGAGGCCGCGCCTGAGCCGACAGGCGAATCCCTGCACCTCGACTACTGGGGGCGGCCCGCATCGGTCGACGTCGTCGACGGCCCGTGGGCGGAGGCGTATTCCGACCTCCTCGGCATCACGGTCGCGCTCACGCGGGCACAGCGGCCCGGCGAGTTCGTCTACGGCGCACCCGTGACCCTCGTGACGACGAGTGCGATCAGGCGTCTTGAGGAGCGCGTGGGCCATGCCATCGACAGCCACCGGTTCCGGGCCACGTTTGTCATCGACACGGACGGGCTGGATGCGGCAGTCGAGGATTCCTGGATCGGCACCGAGCTGCGGCTCGGGTCCGCTCGCGCGCGGGTGACCGGTGCCATCGACCGTTGCGCCGTCATCGATCTCGACCCGGCGAGCGGGACATCCGGAACCCGGCTGCTGCAGACGCTCGCGAGCTACCGGATGCGCGGCAAGGCCATTGATTTCGGGCTGTACGCGGAGATCGTCACTCCGGGCCGGGTGTCGTGGGGAGACGCGGTCACCGCTGCGCTCGACTGACGGCGTCCCCAGGGCCTCGCGGGATTGTCGCCGCCCACTGGCACACTGGAGCAATGGACTCACTGTCATCGCTCATCCTCGGACTGGTCATCGGCATCGTGCTCGGTGCGGTCATCGGCTGGCTGTTCGCGCGCGGCCGCAGGAGCGCGATCCCCGGTGCAGACGTCGACCCGGCGGTGCTGCAGGCGCAGCACGCTGTTGCGCTCTCCGAGCTGCGAGCGCAGGAGCAGGCGGAGCAGGCGACGCTCTCTGCCGAGTTGGCTTCTGCGCAAGCGACCGCCGTCGCACTCCGCGACCAGGTGCAGACACTACGGGATCAACACGGCGAGTTTCTCGAGCGCCAGCGCGCGGAGCAGGCCGCGGCAACCGAGCGGGATCGTGCCGAGAGCAAGGTTCTGCAGGCGCTCACCCCCGTGCAGGAATCTCTGCGCACGATGCAGCACAAGGTCACCGAACTCGAGACACAGCGCAGCACACAGTACGGTGCCATCACAGAGCAGCTGACACAGAACCGACTTTCAAACGAACAGATTCGCGCAACGGCTGAATCACTTGCCTCCGCTCTCCGCAACAATGGAACGCGAGGTGTCTGGGGAGAAGCCCAACTGAGGAACGTCGTCGAGGCGGCAGGTTTGACCAACCGGGTTGATTTCGAACTTCAATCGAGCATTACGTCCGATGCCGGACGCGGACGACCAGACATGATCGTTAGGCTCCCTGGCGGAAAATCGATCGCGGTCGACGCCAAAGTTCCTTTTGACGCGTACCTTGAGGCAAACGCTATCCCTATGACTGCCCCCGAGTCGGAACTCGCACGCCGCAAGGCGCTGCTCGACCGCCACGTCAAAGCTGTTCGCCTTCATATTGATGCACTCGCTTCGAAGACCTATTGGGAGGGCCTCGACGCAAGCCCAGAATTCGTTGTTGCATTCATCCCGAGCGAATCGCTCCTGTCTTCCGCTCTTGAAGCCGACTCAAGCCTGCTCGACTACTCTTTCCGAAAGCGAGTTGCGCTTGCTTCCCCGGTAAATCTGTGGGCTGTGCTGAAGACGGTCGCACTGACATGGCAGCAAGACCTGCTGACTGAGGATGCAAGCAAGCTCTTCAACCTAAGCCAGACTCTCTACGAACGCATAAAGACAATGGCGGGGCATGCCGATTCACTTCGCAGCGCGATCGAGCGCACCGTCAAGAGTTACAACGACTTCGCATCCTCGCTGGAAAGTCGTGTGCTCGTGACTGCCCGCCAAATAAACCGCATGGATGAAAGCAAGATTCTTGGCGAGGCTGAGCTCATCGAATCTGCCCCTCGTGCACTCACAGCACCAGAAGTCGAGCCAGAACATCGCTCCGCCGATCCGGAAAACAAGGCCTAACCCTTAGTTCGGCGAGTCTTCGGCTTATAGAATACGAATGATTGTCACCGATCATTACTGGATACCTTTACGCCCCGACATTGCAGAGGAACTATGTCTTCAAGCCAGACAGAGCCTGCCAGTACAACCTCGACAGCTCTGATGTATCCAGAACGGAGCTTCCTCCTTCTCTGGGTATATGCGCTTCTTCTCGGAACCATCGGATTCGATCGCTTTTATCTCGGGAAAATCACTACTGGGCTCCTCAAATTCATTACCGTGGGAGGGCTCGGTCTGTGGACTTTCATCGACTTGATCATCGTGCTCGCCGGTGCCGCGCGCGATCGTAATGGTCGGCCTTCGGTGGGGTATGAGAAATACAAGACGTTCGCTTGGATTGTGTCCCTGACGCTAATTATCGGAATGTGCCTTCTCGGCTACTGGCAGTCATTACAGTCACAACGATAGGGACAACGCCAGCGACAGAAACTCAGCGCCACTTCTCCGCGAGGTGGTCGGCGGAGACTCGACGAATCGTTCCGGACTTGCCGCGCAGCACGATCGACTCGGTGTGGATCACCGAACCGGCCTTGCGTACGCCGCCGACGAGCTGGCCATCCGTCACTCCGGTCGCCACGAAGTAGGTGTTGTCGCTCGTGACGAGGTCGTCCGCCTCGAGAATGCGGTCGAGGTCGTGCCCGGCGTCGATCGCTCGCTGCCGCTCCTCGTCATCCTTCGGGTGAAGCTTCGCCTGGATGACCCCACCGAGCGCCTTGAGCGCGCAGGCCGTGATGATGCCCTCCGGCGTGCCGCCGATGCCGACGCACATGTCGATCCGGGTGTTGTCGTCCCTGGCCGCGTTGATGCCGCCAGCCACATCGCCGTCGAGGATCAGCCGAGTGCCCGCGCCCGCATCCCGAATCTCGTCGATCAGCTCGAGGTGTCGTGGTCGGTCGAGCACGGCGACAGTGATGTCTGAGACATCCTTGTGCTTCGCCTTGGCGAGCGCGCGGATGTTCTCGCCGATCGGCTTGCGCAGGTCGATCACGCCGCGCCCCTCGTGACCCGTGACGATCTTGTCCATGTAGAAGACGGCCTTCGGGTCATACATGCTGCCGCGGTCGGCCACCGCGATCATCGACAGCGCGTTCTGCCGTCCGGATGCGGTGAGCGAGGTGCCGTCGATCGGATCCACCGCGATGTCGCAACTCGGCCCGTGGCCGTTGCCGACGTGCTCGCCGTTGAACAGCATCGGGGCGTGATCCTTCTCGCCCTCACCGATGATGACGACCCCGTCGAAGTTGACGGTGCCGAGGAACTTGCGCATCGCGTCCACGGCAGCGCCGTCCGCCGCGTTCTTGTCACCGCGACCGATGAATGGCACGGCACGGATGGCCGCCGCCTCGGTCGCGCGCACCAGCTCCATGCCGAGGTTGCGGTCTGGTTGCAGGGACATGCTGTCCGTTTGAAAGCCCATGTTTTCAAGCTAAGCAGGGGAAATCGCAGCATTTCCGGCGCCGCGACAGGAAAGATCAGCAGTTCTTTAGAGAAGGCGAGGTTTGACGGCTGTCGAGACCTCAGGAGAGCGGATGCCGCCGCGTGAACCGCCGTACCCCGCGGTGAGGATCGACGACCCAGGAGTCCGTGGTGACGCCACCATCGTCACGGAGCACACCGGCAAGGGTGTCGCCCGCGGTCACGGCCGTGAGAAAGAGGTAGCCGTCACTGTTCACGAGCTCGTCGAGATCGATGAGGCGTTCGGTGGAGATGCCGGCGGCCCTCGTTTTCGCGATCTCCTCCGGATGCTGCGGCGCGAGCCTCGCCTGCATGTGACCACCGAGCCCGCGGACGGCGGCGGCGGTGAGCACTCCTTCCGGGGCGCCGCCGATGCCGATCACCAGGTCGATGTCTCCGTCGGCGCGGGCCGCCCGCAGAGCCGGGTCGACATCCCCGTCCTGGAACGGCATGACGAGCGCTCCGGCAGCCCTGACCTCATCGAGATAGCGCTGGTTTCTGGGTCTGGTCTGCACGGCGACGCGCAGCTCGGCGACCGGCTTGCCGAGCGCATCCGCGAGCCCATGCACGATCTCGCCGATGGGGCGGTCGAGCCCGAGCCCGCGACCCGCGCCGGCGCACACGAGCTTCTCGAGGTAGAAGACAGGCCCGGGATCGAAGAAGGCTCCGGATGCCGCGATCGAGAGCACGGCCACAGAACCGGGCACGCCCTCGGCCGCCAATCGCGTGCCATCCACCGGGTCGACCGCGATGTCGAGCGCCGGACCCTGCCGCGTGCCGAGCCGTTCGCCCGCGAATAGCATGGGTGCCTCATCCTTCTCCCCCTCCCCCACCACCACCGTGGCGTCGACGGGGATGCTGTCGAAGGCGAGACGCATCGCACGCACCGCGGCGCCATCCACCGCGATCTTGTCGCCGGAGCCGACGAACGCCCTCGCGGCGATCGCCGCGGCCTCCGTTGCGCCCAGGAGTCGGCCAATCAGTTCCTCATCCAGGGAAAGTGTCTGCACCCAGCCATCCTCCCCCACCCACTCCCCCACAGTTCTCTGCGGTGAGGTCTGGCGTTCTGCTCTTGCGGAGGTGTCGGAAGAGCAGAACGCCAGACCTCACGTGGAGAGAGGGGAAGTGTGAGACTGGAATGGAGATCGGCGCCAGCCGAAGAAAGAAGCACGACGATGTCTGCCGAAGAGCGCATGTCCGTCCACGAGATCGATCCTGAGGCGTACCAGTCGATGTACGCGATGGAGAAGTACATCCACAAGGGCAGTCTCGGCGAGCCCCTGCTGGCGCTCGTGAAGATGCGGGCGTCGCAGATCAACGGATGCGCATACTGCCTCGACATGCACGCGCGCGAGGGGCGTGAGGCCGGCGTCGACCAGCGCAAGCTAGACGTGCTCGCCGGATGGCACGAGGCAACCGTGCTGTTCTCCGAGCGGGAGCTGGCCGCCATCGCGCTCACCGAGGAGGCCACCCTCATCAGCGAGGGCGGCGTCTCCGATGCGGTGTGGAACCGGGCCACGACGGCGTTCAGCGAGCAGGAGGTCGTGACTCTGCTGATGGCAATCTCCGCGATCAACGTCTGGAACCGGCTGGCGATTGCCACTCACCAGGCGCTGCCGGAGGCCTCCGCCTGAGTCATAGGAGCGGTGCAGCGCTCCGATAGACTCGTTCGCGGAGATCAGCTACCGAGGAGACAAATGCCTATCGCAACCCCTGAGCAGTACGCAGAAATGCTCGACAAGGCAAAGGCGGGCGGCTTCGCCTACCCCGCGTTCAACGTGTCGTCGTCGCAGACGATCCACGCGGTGCTGCAGGGCCTCACCGAAGCGGGCTCCGACGGCATCATCCAGGTGACGACCGGTGGCGCCGACTACTTCGCAGGCCAGACCGTCAAGAACCGTGCATCCGGTGCGCTCGCCTTCGCCGCCTTTGCCCACGAGGTCGCCAAGAATTACCCGATCACCGTCGCGCTGCACACCGACCATTGCCCGAAGGATGCCCTGCCCGGCTTCGTCTTCCCCCTCATCGAGGCGTCGGAGGCCGAGGTCAAGGCCGGCCGCAACCCGATCTTCCAGTCCCACATGTGGGACGGCTCTGCCGTGCCGCTGAAGGAGAACCTCGAGATCGCCAAGGAGCTCCTGCCGAGGATGAAAGCGATCAACGCGATCCTCGAGGTCGAGATCGGCGTCGTCGGCGGCGAAGAGGACGGCATCAGCAACGAGGCGGGCGAGCACCTGTACACGACGCTCGACGACGCCATCACGACCGTCGAAGCACTCGGTTTCGGAGAGAACGGACGCTACATGGCCGCTCTCACCTTCGGCAACGTGCACGGCGTTTACAAGCCTGGCAACGTGAAGCTGCGCCCCGAGCTGCTCGGTGAGATCCAAGCTGGCATCGCCACACGGTATGGAATAACTGCAACGAACGGCACGAGCGCCAAGCCGCTCGACCTCGTCTTTCACGGCGGCTCCGGCTCCTCCGACGAGGAGATCGCCACGGCCGTCGCCAACGGGGTCGTCAAGATGAACGTCGACACCGACACGCAGTACGCGTTCAGCCGCGCGATCGCCGACACGGTACTCAAGAACTACGACGGCTTCCTCAAGGTGGATGGCGAGGTCGGCAACAAGAAGGTCTACGACCCGCGCTCCTGGGGCAAGATCGCCGAGACTGCGATGGCCAAGCGCGTCATCCAGTCCACCCAGCAGCTCGGCTCCGCGGGCCACTCCGGCAAGTAGGGAGCCAGCTTCTTACGCCGTTCCGCCCTTGCCCGGGTCGCGCGACCCTTCGAAGTGCATGTGCATGAGGTGTCTGTCGCTCCAGGAGAGCCCCTCGAAGGCTGTCTTGAGCGTGAGGTAGTACGGCGCGAGATGCATGGTGCGCCTGCCCTCCGGCAGTGAGATATCCATGCTGACGCCCACCGCGGTGGCGCCATTCTTCTGGCCGCGAAGTTCGACGAGCACCGCTGCGGATGTGGCGTCCGGCGTGTCCAGGATGGCCGTGATGAGGCCCGTGAGTGCCAATTTCTGCGCATCGTTCATCGCGTCGGCCCGGTTCTCAGGATCCATCACGACGACGGGCCTGCCCGCCGCGAGCGCGTCGAGCCAGCTCGCGTTGGTGCGCGAGACGAGGTCATCGCGCAGTCGGCGTGCGAGCTGACCGGCGATCGCGCGATCCGCCGCGGTGACCGACCCCGTCTCGGCCAACCGCGTGAGAAACGGGGTGACTCGTGCGGTGAGCATTGCGAGGGTATCCCGTTCTGTCCGCTGGGCGGCGTCCTGCACGGCGAGCTCGCCCTGACCCCCACCGTCAGGTGCGCTGTCACGTTCGGCGAGCATTCGTTGCACGGTGCGCACGACGAAGACGCTGAAGAAGGATGACGCCGCCAGGCCCAACAGCGGCGCCGTCACGACGACCACGACGACACCCGACACCGACCACACGCCCGACCCAGCGGGGAAGGTCACCGCGCCGATAACGCCGACCACCGCGGTCGTCGCCAGACCGAGGACTACGAGCCTGCGCACCGGCAGGTACGGAGCAAGGCTTGCGATGGCGAGACCGACCGCGCCAGACGCCCACCACTGCTCGACGGACTGCCCGTCCGGCCCATTGTTCAGCCCGGAGAGCAAGCAGCCGCAGAGCGAGATCAGGAGGATCAGCACGGAGACTGTCCAGCCGATCGGAGGCCGACGGGGGCGCGTGGCGATGTGCGCCAGAACACAGGCAGAACTGCACACGAGCACGGCAGCCAACTGCACCGCGATGACGGCGCCGTCCGCGTAGCCGGCGAAGACCAGAAGCGGGCCGACGACAACGATTATCGCTCCGAAAGCGAGGGGTGCGAGCGGACCGACAAACCAGCTCAGTGGGTCGACGGCCTGCGCAGAACGACCCCGCGTGCTAGTCCGCTGTGACGCCTGCATCGTCATCACCGCCCGCGGGATCGGACACGGCGGGCACCGAGATCAGCACGGAGGTCCCGTTGCCGGGAGACGACCAGATGCGCACGTGGCCACCAACGGCCTCGACACGCTTCATCACGGCGACCCTGAGGCCGAGTCGATCCTGCGGCACCGCATCCAGATCGAAGCCGCTGCCCTCGTCGATGACCATGATGGTGCTCTCGCCATCCTCCTGGCCGACGACGAGCTGTGCCACAGTCACGCCGGAGTGGGCGAGCACGTTTTCGAGGCAGGCCCGCGCCGCATCCACGGCCGCCGTGCCCGCCTCCGTTGTCGCCCGCAGAACGCTGCTCCCGTTTCCGCTCAGGTGCACGGTGAGCCCGCGCCACTGCATCTCACTCACAACGATCGCGAGATGGTTGCGCACGACGGCCTCCGACCGATTCACCTCGGCCACGTCCCCCGTCTGGCTGAGCCACTCCGCGCTCGTGAGGGTCGCGACATCGGAGCGAAGCCGGTCGCGCGCGGTCTCGTCGAGGGCATCCGGGGCGTTGATGATGAAGGAGAGGTCACTCAGCACCGTGTCGTGCACGACAGTGACCGTGCGGCGAGCGAGATCACGTTCGGCTTCGATCCTCCTGGACTCCTCCTCCACCCTGGCGAAGTCTGGAACACGATCCCGCTGGCGACGCTGCACGAGCCCGAGCGCGGCATAGACGGTGATGTAGAGCACGATCACCAGGGTCGGACCATAGCCCGGAACGAATGCCTGCCCGATGATCTGCGCTGCCACCAGGGACGCGCCGACCGAGACCGCATAACCCAGAAGGCACCAGAGGATGCCGACAATGGTGCTCGACGACAGCGTGCCCACGAGCACGATCGCGACCGCCGGGCGATTGACCAGGTAGGTCGCGTCGCTCGCAAGACTCGGATCGGCGGTGAGGATTCCCAGCTGGTAGACGGTGACGCACACCCCGCCGACCAGCAGGTAGAGCGCCACAACCCACCTCGACGGGTGCTGCGCGGCGACGATGAGCGCGCAGATCATCACGAGCAGTGCAACGAGCGGTGTGGCGAGATACTCCTGAAGCCCTCTCCGCCAGAAGACATCGAGCAGTCCAGGCAGGTCGAGCACGAGGATGATGAGGGCGACAACCCAGATTCCCCGGGCGATCGCGCGATTGATGACCGCGGACGCTGTTGCGCGCGGGAGTACAGCGATGGTCATCCGCGCCCCCCGGTCGTTCGCACACAGTCCTCGCCAATTGTTGCAGCTATCGCGCCGCGATCTGCACCCCCGAACGGGCGGGGACGACTATTTCTGCAGCGAACCCATGTAGGCGAGGAGGCCTGGATCACTGAGCAGGGCTACGAGGGTCAACACGATCACCACGATCCCTGAGATCACCGCACCGACGAGGGGAATGTAGAACGCCCGGTGGTGCGTGCGGATGAGCGCGATGGACACGGCGGCGGAGATGCCCCAGAGTGCGATCGAGCTGATGTTGATCGCCATCCCGATCGCGGAGGCGAGGGCGACTGGACCGTAGTGCCCCGTGTAGCCCTGCAGCGCATAGGTGTGATTGAGTGTCGCGGCGAGGTCGGATGTGCCGGGAACCGACAGGAGTACCCAGACCAGCCCGATTGCCAACAGCGTCACCGTGATGACGATGTCGCGCGGTCGACTGAACGGCGATCGTGCGGCAGGCTTCGCCTCCCCCACGCTCTCGCGCACCACGGGAACGGCCGGCCGATGCGCGGGCGACGGATGCTGTGCCTTGGGTGCCGGGACGCCGAGCGCCCGCGCCTGTTCCTCCGGTGTCGCATACTCGCCGTACTGCGGCCTGGGCCTCTGGTCTGTCATCGTTCCTCTCCCTCGAGCGCAGCGGCCCGGCGCCCGCCATCCGGCGTTCCGCGAAGCTCCCTGGGGAGCGAGAACACGAGATCCTCCTGCGCCGTGACCACTTCCTGCACCTCCGCGTACCCCGCGTCGGCCAGGGCATCGAGCACCTCGCGCACGAGCACCTCGGGAACAGATGCGCCCGAGGTCACACCGACGGTCGCGATCCCGGCTAGCCAGTCCTGCTGGATCTCGCTCGCGTAGTCGACCCGGTGGGCCGCAGCTGCGCCGTTCTGCAGCGCAACGTCGACGAGCCTCATGCTGTTCGAGCTGTTCGCCGACCCCACCACGATCACGAGCTCAGCCGCGGCTGAAACCTTCTTGATCGCGAGCTGGCGATTCTGCGTCGCGTAACAGATGTCGTCGCTCGGCGGATCCTGCAGTTGCGGAAAGCGTTCCCTCAGCAGGCGCACGGTCTCCATCGTCTCGTCGACGCTCAGCGTGGTCTGGGAAAGCCAGACGAGACGCTCAGGATCACCCACCTCGATGCCGGGGACATCCGCGGGGCCGTTCACGAGAATCGTGCGCTCGGGCGCGTAACCCATGGTTCCTGCGACCTCCTCGTGCCCCGCGTGACCGATGAGGAGGATCTGGTAGTCGTCCCTGGCGAACCTCGCGGCTTCCCTGTGCACCTTCGACACGAGGGGGCAGGTCGCGTCGATCGCCCGCAGGCCACGCTCGGCCGCCTCCTCGACGACAGTCGGGGCGACTCCGTGGGCGGAGAACACGACGTTGGCTCCGCGCGGCACCTCATCGACATCGTCGACAAAGATCGCGCCCTGGCTCTCGAGGGTCGAGACGACGTGCACGTTGTGCACGATCTGCTTGCGCACGTAGACCGGGGAACCAAACTGCTCGAGCGCCTTTTCGACCGCGATCACCGCGCGATCGACACCCGCGCAATACCCGCGCGGCGCAGCCAGCAGCACGCGCTTGTCCCCCGCGACGGGTTCGTCACGAAGTCGCCCTCTCACCGCGGGAATCCGCGGCGCGGGCAGCAACTCGGCGAGGGTGCCGTTGGCGATGGTGCTCACGGCCCCAGTCTACGGATCCGGCGGTGCGGATCGGCTGGGAGCACTCCTCCGCAACAGGGTCGCGGAACGCGGGGCACGCCCGTTTCTCTCTGGCGCTGTCGCCGCCATCCCGTAGCCTGAGTGCCGAGACCACCACCAGGACCACGAGCGAAGGGCAGCCATGACGATCGTCACTGCGCCGGCAACAGTCGATGCCCCATGGCCGGTCGCCCTGCTGTCCTCCAAGATCAAGGGATGGATCGACCGGCTCGGCAGTGTCTGGGTCGAGGGCGAGATCACCCAGTGGGGTGTCTCTGGCGGCAATGTGTACGGCAAGCTCAAGGATCTCGAGGCGGAGGCCACCGTTGGGTTCACGGTGTGGTCATCCGTTCGGGCCAAGCTGCCGGATGACCTCAAGCAGGGCGACCGCGTCGTCGCGCTCGTGAAGCCCAACTACTGGGTCAAGGGTGGCACTCTCACCATGCAGGTGTTCGAGATGCGCCACGTCGGCCTCGGCGACCTGCTCGAGAGACTCGAGCGGCTGCGCCAGAAGCTGCGCTCCGAGGGGCTGTTCGACGCGAGCCGCAAGAAGCCGCTGCCGTTCCTGCCCGGCTGCATCGGCCTCGTGACGGGCAAGGACTCTGACGCGGAGAAAGACGTGCTGCGCAACGCGCAGTTACGCTGGCCTGCCGTGACGTTTCGTGTCGTGCATGCCGCAGTGCAGGGAGACCGGGCGGCCTCGGAGGTCACGGCGGCTCTCCTGAAACTCGACGCCGACCCCGAGGTCGACGTCATCATCGTGGCCAGGGGCGGCGGCGACTTCCAGAACCTGCTCGTGTTCAGCGACGAGACGCTCGTGCGCACGGCGGCAGCCTGCGTCACGCCCGTCGTCAGTGCGATCGGGCACGAGGCAGACCGACCGTTGCTCGACGACGTCGCCGACCTTCGTGCATCCACACCGACGGATGCCGCCAAGCGCGTCGTGCCGGATGTCGCAGAAGAGCTCGATCGCACCCTTCAGGCGAAGGCCGCGATTCGTCGGCGCATCACCGCGCTGGTCTCGAACGAGATCGATCGGCTCGAGCAGTTGCGCTCGCGGCCGGTGCTGGCGAGCTCTGCCTGGCTCGTGGATTCCCGCGCGGAGGAACTCACCCGCTACGTCGGCCGCGGCGCCGAGCTGATCGAACTGGTCATCGAGAGGTCCGGCAGAAGGGTGGTCGAGTTGAGAGCCCAGTTGCGCGCACTCTCACCACAGCGCACTCTCGATCGCGGATACTCAATCGCCCAACTTCCCGACGGCTCGGTGCTGCGCACGGAGAAGGATGCTGCGCCAGGCACTCCCCTCCTCCTCACCCTCGCAGACGGTCGCGTCTCCACAACCGTCGACGGCTCGTCTGGAGCGCGCGCGACGGCTGGGTAGAATTGTGGCCGTGGCAGACACCTCCAAGACAGCATCGGCTGACAGCGCGCCGAACAGCGACGTCGCGACCCTCAGCTACGAGCAGGCACGAGACGAGCTCGTACAGGTGGTCGCCGAACTCGAGCAGGGTTCGTCGACGCTCGAACAGTCGCTCGCCCTCTGGGAGCGCGGCGAGGCACTCGCGCAGCGCTGTGAGGAGTGGCTGGTCGGTGCACGCGCGCGGCTCGATGCTGCACGTGCTGCCGCAGGGGTCTCCGACTGATCCGCATGGCACAGTCTCCCTCGCAGTCACCCCACACGCCGGCCCCGCGCATCGTCGCCGAGCTCGGTCGCCCGGAGACACCGGAGGAGACCGCCGCACGCAAGGCGGAGAGCTCGCGCAGGCATCGGTCGAACCAGACCCTGCTCAACCTCGTGTTCGCACTCGCTGCCTCCCTCGGCATCGTGTTGTTCCTCGTGCTCGTCGTGGTGCGTCCGTCCATGAATCCCGCGCCGAACGTCGACTACCAGAAGCTTGCCGCCGATGCCCAGCCCACGGTCTCAGAGCCCCTCGCGAGCCCGAGTCTTCCGAAGTCCTGGAGCGCGAACGCGGCGCGGCTGAAGACGGGCTCCGACGGCATCGTCACCTGGTACATCGGATTCATCACCCCCGCACCCCAGTACATCGGGCTGATCCAGGGCATCAAGGCGAACCCCAGCTGGGTCGCCGCACAGCTCGAGAGTGCCCGCGCGACCGGCAAGCACACAATCGGCGGCATCGACTGGACCGTGTACGACCAGCGTGGCTCCGGCAAAACCGACACCTATGCCTTGGCCGCCACCGTGCACGGCAGCAGCTATGTGCTGCACGGGTCGGCAGATGTTGCAGAATTCCGCACCCTTGCCAGCGCACTCGCGACGGAGCTCGCCCAGGCCCCAAAGAACCAGGCCCCCAAGACCCAGACCCCCGAAAAATAGACAGAAGAAGGCAGGCAGATGACGACAGAAGGCAACACCGCTCCCCTCACCCCCGCACAGGCGTGGAAGGAAATGGTGCGCGGCAACGAAAGATTCATCGCCGGAACCCCCCGTCATCCCCGTCAGGACTTCGAGCGCAGGTCGGAACTCATCACCCTGCAGGCGCCACACGCCGTGCTGTTCGGCTGCAGCGACTCACGCGTCACCGCAGAGATCATCTTCGACAAGGGCATCGGCGACCTCTTCGTCGTGCGTAACGCCGGGCACGTCGTCACGGAGTCCGCGCTCGGGTCGGTCGAGTACGCGGTCGCGCTCCTGCAGGTTCCGCTGCTCATCGTGCTTCGCCATGAGGGATGTGGCGCGGTGCGCGCGGCCATGGACTCCGAGTCCCCGAGCGCCGCCGCGTTGCCGCCCCACATCAACTCGCTCGTCGAGCAGATCGTGCCCGCCGTGAAGACCGTGCGCGCCGCGCACGAGCCAGAGGGTGAGCTCGACGCCAGTGAAGTGGGCCACCAGCACCTCGACAACACGATCCAGCAGCTGCTGGAACGCTCCGAGATCATCAGCGACGCTGTCGCCGCGGGTACGCTGGCTATTGTCGGCGCTGGCTACAGCCTCGGCGAGGGCCGCGCCAAGGCCGAGACCGTCGTCGGCGTCATCTGACGCCGAATACGGCCGCGGGCAGCCAGGCTCCAGTCAGCACCGCACCTCCAGTCAGCACCGCACCACGAGAACAAGGAAGCACGACGACGTGACCGAGAACACCACGAGCGAATACCGCATCGAACACGACACCATGGGCGAGGTGCGCGTTCCGGCCGCCGCCCTCTACGGCGCGCAGACACAGCGCGCCGTAGAGAATTTCCCGATCTCGGGCTCCGGCCTTGAGGCCGCGCAGATCATTGCTCTCGCGAGGATCAAGCGGGCCGCGGCCGTCGTGAATGGCGAGCTCGGCATCCTCGACGGCAAGATCGTGGATGCCATCGTCGGCGCCGCAGACCAGCTCATCGCGGGCAGGCACCACGACCAGTTCCCCATCGACACCTACCAGACCGGTAGCGGTACCTCGTCGAACATGAACATGAATGAGGTGCTCGCCACCCTGGCGGGCACGGTCGATGGCACGCCGGTGCACCCGAACGACCACGTCAACGCCTCGCAGTCCTCGAACGATGTGTTCCCCACCTCCGTTCACCTGGCTGCCACTGGTGCCCTGCTGCACGACCTCATCCCCGCGCTCGAACACCTCGCCGTCTCTCTCGAGACCAAGGCCGAGCTGTGGAAGGCCGTGGTCAAGGCCGGTCGCACCCACCTCATGGATGCGACTCCGGTCACCCTCGGCCAGGAGTTCAGCGGCTACGCGAGGCAGGTCAGGCTCGGCGTCGAGCGCGTGAGGTCTGCACTGCCCCACGTCGCGGAGGTGCCTCTCGGCGGCACGGCAACGGGAACCGGCATCAACACTCCCAAGGGGTTCCCCCAGAAGGTCATCGCACTGCTCGCGAGCGACAGCGGCCTGCCCATCACCGAGGCAGAGAACCACTTCGAGGCCCAGGGCGCGCGCGACGGGCTGGTTGAGGCATCCGGGGCGCTGCGCGTCATCGCCGTGAGCCTCACCAAGATCTGCAACGACCTGCGCTGGATGGGTTCAGGCCCAAACGCAGGGCTCGCGGAGTTGCACCTGCCCGACCTGCAGCCCGGCTCATCGATCATGCCCGGGAAGGTCAACCCCGTGATCCCCGAAGCCGTGCTCATGGTGAGTGCGCGCGTGATCGGAAACGATGCGACGATCGCCTGGGCCGGAGCATCAGGCGCCTTCGAGCTGAACGTGGCGATCCCCGTGATGGGAACGGCACTGCTCGAGTCGATCCGCCTGCTCACGAACTCCTCACGACTGCTCGCAGACAAGACCATCGACGGCCTCAAGGCGAACGTGGAACGCGCCCGCGCACTTGCCGAGTCGTCGCCCTCGATCGTCACCCCGCTCAACCGGGTGATCGGCTACGAAGCGGCAGCGAAGGTCGTCAAGAACGCGGTGGCCAAGAGCATCACCGTACGGGACTCCGTCATCGACCTCGGCTTTGTGGACCGCGGCGAGGTCACCCTGGAGCAGCTCGACAGCGCACTCGACGTGCTCTCGATGACGCACCCGAACTAGTTGGGCTTGCGCGCCTGCTCAGCACTTCAGCGCAGCGCGTCGACGACCTGCACCAGAGGAATCTTCTTGCCGCCGTCGAAGGTCACGACCGTGCGATCGCCGAGAAAGGTGGCGAGGTCGATCGGCACAAGTACAGGCGTGGATCTGGCCGCGGGTGGTTTGGCGTTGCAGTGCGACAGGTTAACTGCATTCGATCCATCGGTCGGATTGGGCTGGCCGTAGTAGACGGCGATGCGCACCGTCTCGTCATCCTCGGTAACCACCGCCTGCTGCGGAATGCACGCGGAATCACCGCGCAGCTCGACCACGAGATCCGCGGTGTCGAGCGCGCTGAGTCCTGGCTGCGGGTCCCGACCGATGTACCCGACAGACTTGTTCGCGTCCGTGACCTTGAGGTGATCGAGGGAGAACAGGTACTGGGGATCGCGCGATCCGCCGTTCACGGGCTGGTACCCCAGAATCGGTTGGTTCACGAGCGCGCTCTCGGGAGCCCCGACGGGCGAGAACACCCGGTTCACCACCACGGGCGCGGGGGAACCCCACATCTGCTCGACCGGCCCCGGAGGACTCGCGTTGCCCGGCAGGCTCGCGCGATAGTTGCTGTACATCCCCCATCCGCAGGCGCCGAGGGCCACGATGCCCGCGGCCGCAACCACGCGCTGGACAGCGACCATGGCCGAGCCGGGCTCATACGCGTAGGGTTCGCGCCTGCTCCACGCGGCAAGCACGCGCCACTGCCCTCGAGGTGAGATGAATCCCCACACCGTCAGTGCCGCGAGACCGCATGCGAGCACGACTATGAGAATTTCCACATTCTGACCCTACGTTGTCCCCCGAACCGCTTCGGCCACATTGTGCCCCTGTCGCGCTTTTGTTACGAAAACGAGCATGAATCACACCATCTCGTTGGATTCGAGCATCTCCGTGACAAGCGCGGCGATCGCGCTTCGCTCCGACCTGGTGAGAGTGACGTGACCGAACAGCGAGTGGCCCTTGAGCCTCTCGATGACCGCCGCAACGCCGTCGTGACGACCAACCCTCAAGTTATCGCGCTGGGCAACGTCGTGGGTCAGCACGACCCGCGAATTCTGTCCGATGCGGCTGAGCACCGTGAGCAGCACGTTGCGCTCGAGCGACTGCGCCTCATCGACGATCACGAAGGCATCGTGAAGCGAACGACCACGGATGTGCGTGAGCGGCAGCACCTCAAGCAGGCCACGCTCCATGACCTCGTCGAGCACGTTCTGTGAAACGACGGAGCCGAGGGTGTCGAACACCGCCTGCGCCCAAGGATTCATCTTCTCAGCAGAGTCCCCCGGCAGGAATCCGAGCTCCTGGCCACCCACCGCATAGAGCGGGCGGAAGACCATGATCTTGCGATGCTGCTGCTTCTCCAGCACGGCCTCGAGCCCCGCGCACAGGGCGAGCGCCGACTTACCCGTACCAGCGCTGCCGCCCAGGGAGACGATCCCGATCTCCGGATCGAGCAGCAGGTCGATGGCGAGCCTCTGCTCCGCGGAACGACCGTGCAGGCCGAACAGTTCGCGGTCGCCCCGCACGAGATCGAAATGACCGCGGTCGGTGACCCGACCGAGCGCCGAGCCGCGATCAGAGTGGATGACGAGGCCGGTGTTCACCGGCAGGTCGCCCACGAGCCGCGAGGCCAGGTGCCCCGTGTCGTAGAGCTCCGCCATCTGGTCGGAGCCGAGGTCGATCTCCGCCATGCCGTTCCAGCCGGAGTCCACGGCGAGCTCCGCGCGGTATTCCTCCGCCGCGAGGCCGATCGATGCTGCCTTCACGCGCAGCGGGAGGTCCTTGGAGACGACCACGACATCCAGCCCCTCGTTGAACAGGTTGAGAGCGACCGCGAGGATGCGGGAGTCGTTGTCACCGAGCTGGAGGCCGGAGGGGAGAACGGAGAGATTGGAGTGGTTCAGCTCCACCCGCAGCGAGCCGCCCTCGCCCACCGCGATGGGGAAGTCGAGCCGCTCGTGCTGCACGCGCAGTTCGTCGAGGTTACGCAGCGCCTGGCGCGCGAAGTACCCGATCTCCGGGTCGTTGCGTTTGCTCTCCAGTTCGGTGATCACGATGACGGGCAGCACGACCGCATGCTCGTCGAAGCGGAACATCGCCTTCGGATCCGATAAGAGGACCGAGGTGTCGAGCACATAGGTACGCTCCGCCTGCTTGGGACGCTGCGACCGGGCCTTCGACTGGGCGGTGCCGGTGTTCTGCCGGGTGATCTGCTGGGGGGCCATGTGCACTCCTCCGCGGGCGCTGGGCGCCTCGTTTCAATCGCACGAACGGCCGCTGAACCCGCCGAGACGAACTTACGTGGCCGCTCGGACCAGGCACGATGCCTGATACAGCCGACGCTATGTCCCCGCCGCGCGCGGTCGGGGCGCGACACGCCAGAGCGTGGGTTTCGCTAGATGAACATCAGGCGCTGATGGCGCTCGAGTAACTGAGAAGGCTCGCGCGGAGCATGTCCAGGGTCTCGTCGGTCGTCGTCGCGTGTGCACTCAGCCGCACCCTGCCCTGCCTCGTCGTCGCCGTGACGCCGCGGTTGTACAGGGACGCCGTGAGCACCGTGAGCTGGTCGGCCGGCGGCTCCAGAACGACGATTCCCGCGCGCTCGTTGTCGGCGCGGGAGGAGACCACGGGCACGCCGAACTCGTCGGCGATCTCGATCATCCGGCCAGCGCGTTCGAGAACGACCTGCCCGATCTGCGCGACGCCGACGGATGCAATGTCCTCGAGGGCGGCGGAGAACCTCGCCTGGGCGATCGGGCTGGGGTTGCTGACGCGGAAGGCAGATGCACCCTTGCGCACGGGGCGCAGTTCGTCGAGCGGAAGGTCGTCTTCTGCCATCCAGCCCGTCATGACCGGGGTGAGCGCGTCTGCCGCGCGATCGCTCAGCGCAAGGAAGCCGGTGCTCCATCCCGCGCGCGTCCATTTCTGGCCACCGGAGACCACAACATCCGCCACCTGGAATGGCGCGTCGACAACACCGAAGCCCTGGATGCCATCCACGATAAGCAGGCGATCGCCGATCACCTGGCGAATGCCCTCAATGTCCGCGAGGTAGCCGGTGCGGAAGTCCACGAGGCTCACGGCCACCGCGGTGATGCTCGAATCCAGCTGATCCTTGACACTGGCGGGGGTCACCTGGCCGTAGTCGGTCTCGAGCCACACCGGTTTGAGAACGCCCAGCGAGGATGCCGCACGATCGGCCGCGAAGGTGAGGCTCGGGAACTCGGCCATCGACAGCAATACGGAGCCGGTGATGCCGAACATGGCATGCATGAGGCCCGTGCTCGTGTTGGGCTGGAACGATATCTGGTCCGGCCGGAAGCCGATCACCGACGCGATGGCGTCGCGCACGCGTTCGTCCTGCCGCTCGAGGCTGTCGAGGCTGCCGAACCGCGCGCGGTGGAGCAGTTCGACCTGCGCTTGTTCCTCTTCGACGACCGCGCGCCCCAGCGGGCCGATCGCGGCGAAGTTGAGGTAGCCCGGCTCTTCGTCGAATCCGGCTGTGAAATCCTCGATACTTTTCATGACGCCCCCATTGTCGCAGCTTTCGGGGGCGTCGGCGTCAGCGATCCGTGCGCTGAAGCCAAGCGACCGTCACTGGCCGAATCGCCGCTGACGGGTCGCGTAGTCACGCAGCGCCCGCAGGAAGTCGACCTCGCGCAGGTCGGGACCGAGCGCCTCAACGAAGTAAAACTCGCTGTGTGCGCTCTGCCACAGCATGAAGTCACTCAGCCGCTGCTCCCCCGAGGTGCGGATGACGAGGTCGGGATCGGGCTGCCCGCCGGTATAGAGATGCTCACCGATGAGTTCCGGAGTGAGGATCTCGGCCAACGCGTCGAGAGTGCCGCCGTTGCTCGCGTGGTTGTGCACGATGCTGCGCATGGCATCCGCGATCTCCCGGCGCCCACCGTAACCGACGGCGAGGTTGATATGGAGGCCCGTGTTGTCGCGGGTGCGCGTCTCCGCGGCCTGCAGCGCCGCAACGAGCGGCCCCGGCAGGCCCTCCGTCGATCCGACGTGCTGCACCCGCCAACTGCGAAAGTGCGAGAGGTCTTCCGCGAGATCGGCGATGATCTCGTAGAGCTGGTCGAGCTCTTCGGATTTGCGGCCGGTGAGGTTGTCCGTCGAGAGGAGGTAGAGCGTCGTCACCTCGATGCCGAGGTCGTCACACCAGACCAGGAATTCGCGAAACTTGGCCGCCCCTGCACGATGACCGTACGCGCTCGTTGCAAGGGCGTTCTGCCTCGCCCAGCGCCGGTTCCCATCGAGGATCATGGCAACGTGCTTGGGCATCTCCTGGGTGGCCAGCCAGCGCCGGATACGGCGCTGGTACAGGCCATAGAGCACACCTCGCCCCAGAGGAACTTCCCGCTTCTGCACACGACAACGCTAGTGCACTCGCCGCCCGGCACTCCCAGCTTCGAGCGGGAATCCCTGCCGTAGGCTGACAGAATGACACGACGCCCGCGGGGCATGCCTGACGGAGTACCTCACCTCCCGCTCGTGGAGGACGTGCTCGAGCACGGACCAGCCGACGTCACCGTCGTGAAGCCGAGCTGGCGCGGATGGATCCACGCCGGGACCTTCCCTGTCGCCATCGCGCTCGGCATCGTTCTCATCACGCTCGCGGATGGCGTGGCCGCGAAAGTGAGCTCCGCGGTGTTCGTGCTCTCATCGCTGTTGTTGTTCGGGGTCTCAGCGCTGTACCACCGTCTGAACTGGAGCACGAAGTCCAAGAAGCTGCTCAAGCGAATGGATCACGCCAATATATTCCTGCTGATCGCCGGTTCGTATACTCCGATCACGGTTCTTGCCCTGCCCCACGACAAGTCGGTGCTGCTGCTCTGGCTGGTGTGGATCGGGGCCGGTCTCGGAATCGTGTTCCGCGTCTTCTGGATAGGCGCACCGCGCTGGCTATATGTACCCCTTTATCTGCTCTTGGGGTACGCGGCGCTCATCTTCATCGGAGACTTCTTCGCGGCGAACCCGCCCATGATCATCCTGATCCTGGCCGGCGGTCTCTGCTACACGGTCGGTGCGGTCATCTACGGTCTCAAGCGGCCGAACCCGTTCCCCGGGAGCTTCGGTTTCCACGAGATCTTCCACAGCCTGACCCTGCTGGCCTTCCTGTGTCACTGGGTCGCGATCCTGCTGGTCGCTATCAATCCACCGTCATTCAGCTGAGCGAACGTCGGCTGAGTGAGCGGCCCCTCGCGAGCCACCGGGCACCCGCCCGCACCATCGCTGCCGTCACCAGGAGCCAGACGATGCCGGCGACCCAGGTACCGATCTCGCCGATCGACACGAGCAGCGGGAGGCTCGCGATGCGGCCGAAGTGCATGCTTGCGACCGAATACATCCCGAGCGGAAAGACGATGCTCCACAGGCCCGTCTCATAGTGCACGGCTTCCCTGTGCACGAGGTGTCGCCATACCCCGAAGATCACGAGCAGCGGGATCCACCACACACCGAAGGCCCAGAGCACGTAGGTGAGGCCGGAGACCACGGGAGAGGTCACGGTCATGATCGGAAGCTCGGACGGCAGGGCGAGAATGCGCGAGCCCGCCAGCACCGTGATGGCGGTCGCGCCCATGTAGATCCAGTACGACGGAGTGAAGTTGCCCGGCCTGCTCGCCACGGTGAGCAGCCGCAAGGTGACGAGTGTGGCGAGCATGATGTAGAGCATCACCCCGATGCCCCACAGCGCGACCGCGATCGCCGCGAGCGTGTGATCGCCCGTTCCCAGCCCGATCGCCGCGGCGGCGATTGAGAGGGACTGGGTTCCGACCACCCAGAGAAACCAGCTGCCGTCGATGTCCGCCGCGACCGGGCCCGCCTTGGGACGCAGCATGAGGTTCGACGGCACTCCGTAGCTGCACAGCAGCCAGATCGGCACGCTGATGATCGCGAGCACGATGGTCGCGACCGGATGCCGGGGCGAATACAGGCCGATACCGACCACGTTGATCCCCGCGACCACCGTGAAGTAGCCGAAGGCAAAGCGCGGGTCGCGGGCATCCTCGAGGAAGTGCGAGCGATGCCCGGCGAATCGCAACACCGTCGCGACCGACAGAACGACGAGTGCCACTATCGCCACCACGAGCAGCACTATCGACAGGAGCTTCCAGCCCACCGACGCGAATGCGGTCGACACGATGCCGGTCGCCATCACGAAGGCGAAGGAACTGGACGGCATCCGCTTCAGTGCCTCGCGGATGCGTTCGCCCATGACCTTCTCCTGGTGTGTTGTCGTCCCTGTCTTCTCGCAGCGCTCAGATTACGATGCGCAGCGGCTGCTCAAGAATATCCACCAGTTCGCGCAGGAACGCGGCAGCAACCGCGCCATCCATCACCCGGTGATCGACCGTGAGCGTGATCTTGAGCTTCGGCACCTCGACGAGTGCACCGTCGCGCAGCACGGGCACGAGGCTCGCTGCTCCGACGGCGAGGATCGCGGCCTCCGGCGGGTTGATGACCGCCGTGAACTGGTCGATCCCGAACATCCCGAGGTTGGAGATACTGAAGGTTCCGCCGCTCATCTCGTTCAGCTTGAGCTTGCCGTCGCGCGCCTTCCCCGCGAGCGACACGGTCTCTGCCGCGATCTCGCTGAGCGACTTGCGATCCGCGTCTGCCACCACGGGAACGAGCAGCCCGGTCGGGGTCGCAACCGCGATGCCGACATTGACGTGCCCGTGCCGCAGGAGCTTGTCGCCCGCCCAGGAGGAGTTGGCATCCGGATGCAGCCGCAGGGCGAGCGCGGCGGCCCGCACGAGCAGGTCGTTGACACTGACCTTGACGCCCTGGGACTCGAGCCCGGCATTGACCTCCTTGCGGAAGGACAGGAGCCGCTCGACGTCGACGATGCTCGTGAGGAAGAAGTGCGGCACGGCCTGGCTCTCGGTGAGCCTGCGCGCGGCGACGAGGCGGATCTTGCTGACCGCGACCTCTTCATCTTCCGCACTGAACGCCACGGGCGTCGCAGCGGGTGCGGTGGGAGAAGCGGATGCTGCGGCCGGTTTGGATGTACCGCCTGCGATCGCGGCCTCGACATCTGCGCGCACGACGCGACCCTGCGGGCCACTTCCGGCGATGTCAGCGAGGTCGATGCCGTTGTCCCGCGCGATCTTGCGCGCCAGCGGCGATGCGCGCAGCTTGTCGTCCGGCGCGACGGCGTGCTGCACGGGCGCGGGAGCCTCCGCGGCGGTAGCTGCGGGCGCGGCCGGCTCAGTTGCGGGAGCGGCCGGCTCAGTTGCGGGAGCGGGAGTCGCAGCCGCGGGCGCTGGAGCCTCGACGGCGGCAGCGGGTGCCCCTGCAGCAGCTGCCGGCGCTGCGGGCGCCGAAGCGCTCGCTCCGCTTCCGTCGCCGATCACGGCAACGGGCTGGCCGATGGGAACGATCGTGCCCTCCGCGACGAGCTGCTGCTCGAGCACGCCATCTTCGAAGGCCTCGAGGTCCATGGTGGCCTTGTCGGTTTCGATCTCGGCGAGGCTCTCGCCCTTCTTCACCGGGTCCCCGATATTCTTCAGCCACTTGGCGAGCTCGCCCTCCTCCATGGTGTCGGAGAGGCGGGGCATGATCACCTCAGACATGGTGTACTCCCTGGCTTGTGAATTGTGATGCGTCGAGCACGTCGTGGATGACCTTCGTCAGCGCCGCAGCATCCGGCATAGCCGCGAGTTCCAACGGCTTTGAATACGGCAGGGGAACCTCTGCCGCAGCGACCCGACGCACCGGAGCGTCGAGGAAGTCGAACGCTCCCTCGCCGATCGTCGCAGAGATCTCCGCGCCGATGCCGTAGCTCAGCAGGTCGTCCTCGAAGATGACGGCTCGGCTGGTCTTCTTCACCGAGGCGACGACGGTCTCGCGGTCGAGCGGGCGGAGGCTGCGCAGGTCGATGACCTCGGCGGAGATTCCCTCCTCCTCGAGCTGCTTCGCCACCTCGAGCGCGGTGACGACACCGCGGGAGTAACTGATCACCGTGACGTCGGTGCCCGGCTTGACCACGGCGGCCTTGCCGATCTCGGCGACCACGTCACCCTCCGGAACCTCGCCCTTCAGGTTGTACAGGCCGAGGTTCTCCAGGAAGATCACCGGGTCGTCGTCGCGGATGGCCGCGGTGAGCAGTGCCTTGGCGTCCGCCGGCGTCGATGGGGCAACCACCTTGAGTCCGGGGATGTGCGCATACCAGACCTCGAGGTTCTGGGAGTGGGTGGCCGCGAGCTGCTGGCCCCCGCCACCGGGCATCCGGATGACCAGGGGCACCTTGACCTGCCCGCCGAACATGGCGTGCATCTTGGCCCCGTGGTTCACGATCTGGTCGATCGCGATGAGACTGAAGTTGATCGTCATGATCTCGACGACCGGCCGCAGCCCGAGCATCGCCGAGCCGATGGCCGTGCCCACGAAGCCCTCCTCCGCGATCGGGGTGTCGACCACGCGCCTCGGGCCGAACTCCTCGAGGAGCCCCGCCGTGATCTTGTATGACCCCTCGAAGATGCCGATCTCTTCTCCGACGAGATAGACGTTCTCGTCGCGGGTCAGCTCGGCGCGCAGCGTCTCGTTGAGGGCCTGCCGATAGGTGATGATGCGGGGTTCCGCTTCGGCGCCGCTCATGACTGCATCACTGGTTCTCCTGGAAGTGCGCTCGCGGCGTTGGCCACCGGAGTCGCGTAGACATAATCGAAGAGGGTGTCGACCGCGGGAGTCGGGCTCGCATCGGCGAAAGTCACGGCATCCGTCACGGTCTTGTCGGCGGCGACGTGGATCTGCTCCGCCTCCTCCTCGGTGAAGACCTTGCTCGCAACGAGTTTCTGGCGGAACGCCGGGATCGGATCGTTGCTCTGTGCCTCTGCCGTATCTTCCTTCGAGCGATACCTCGCCGGGTCGACGACGGAGTGGCCACGCAGTCGGAAGCTCGTCGCCTCGAGCAGCATGGGCTGGCGCTCCTCGCGCGCTCGCCCCAGCGCCCGCAGTGCACCATCGCGCACCGCGATCGGATCGTCGCCATTCACCCGCTCGCCGGGGATGCGGTACGCGCTGCCGCGCTTGTAGAGGTCTGGCTCCGCAGATGCCGCCTCGACCGTCGTGCCCATGCCGAGCTTGTTGTTCACGATCACGTAGACGATCGGCAGGTTCCAGATGCCTGCCAGGTTCAGCGACTCGTGGAACGCGCCGATGTTGGTCGTGCCGTCACCGAGGATGCACATGACCGCCTCGGAATCCGGGCCAGCCTCGCTGCGGTACTGGATCGCGAAGGCTGCACCGGTCGCCGGTGGAATCTGGCCGCCGACGATGCCGTAGCCGCCCATCATCCGAAGTTCAGAGTCGAACATGTGCATCGAGCCACCACGTCCGCCGACGACACCATCGGAGCGGCCGAAGAGCTCTGCCATGACCGGACCGGGCTGCATGCCGCGCAGGAGCGCGTAACCGTGGTCGCGATAGGTCGTGTACAGGTAGTCACGGGGCTGCAGCGCGGCCATGAGGCCGACGACCGTGGCCTCTTCGCCGAGATTCAGATGGCAGTATCCGCCGATCTTCGCCCTCGCGTACATCTCGCTTGCCCGCAGTTCGAACTCGCGCACGAGCGACATCTGCTCGTAGTATCCGCGCAGCACCTCGGGCGAATCGTCCTGTGCCGCGGTGCTTGTCCCTGCGGTACGCCTGGATGAATTCCCTCCGGAGTTGGAGGTCTTTCTGCTCCTGGGTTTAGGACTTCGGATTGGACGGGTTATGTCCGCCATGACGGGCCTCACTTTCGACAGACCGTTGTGAACTCCAGCCTATTCCCCTCGCCGATCCCTTCGCGTCCGTTGACAGTCCGTCAGTACTGGCGGAGCATGGGGTTGATCGGCGGATGCCGTTATACACGCCCCTGGCAGGCCAATGGAGGTCTCTCATGATGAATTCTTTTGGTGCGCGCAGCACTCTCACGGTGGATGGGACGGACTATGAGATCCACCGACTGGATGCCGTGGCGGGCTCGGAGCGATTGCCCTACAGCCTCAAGGTGCTGCTCGAGAACCTCCTCCGCAACGAGGATGGAACGCTCGTCACCGCCGACCAGGTGCGCGCCATAGCGGACTGGGATCCGAAGGCGGATCACGGGGCGGAGATCCAATACACGCCAGCCCGCGTGCTCCTGCAGGACTTCACCGGTGTCCCCTGCGTGGTCGACCTCGTCGCGATGCGCGACGCCATGGCGGCGTTCCAGGGCGATCCGCAGAAGATCAACCCGCTCATCCCCTCCGAACTGGTGATCGACCACTCGGTGATCGCGGATGCCTTCGGCGGCGCGGGGGCGTTCGAGATCAACGCGAACCTCGAGTTCCAGCGCAACCAGGAGCGCTACCAGCTGCTGCGCTGGGCCCAGCAGGCGTTCGACGACTTTCTCGTCGTGCCGCCGGACACCGGCATCTGCCACCAGGTGAACCTCGAGTACCTGTCGCGCGTGGTCTTCACCCGCGAGCGCGATGGCGTGACGCAGGCCTACTGCGACACCCTCGTCGGTACCGACTCGCACACCCCGATGGTCAACGGGCTCGGAGTGCTCGGCTGGGGCGTCGGCGGCATCGAGGCAGAGGCGGCGATGCTCGGCCAACCGATGAGCATGCTCGTGCCGCCCGTGCTCGGGTTCAAGCTCCGCGGAGAACTCCCAGAAGGAGCGACGGCGACCGACCTCGTGCTCACGGTCGCGCAGGTGCTGCGCCAGACCGGTGTCGTGGGCAAGTTCGTCGAGTTCTATGGGCCAGGGGTCGCCAACATCCCGCTCGCCAACCGCGCCACGCTCGGCAACATGAGTCCGGAGTACGGCTCGACCTGCGCGATCTTCCCGATCGACCAGGTCACGCTCGACTACCTGCGCCTCACCGGCCGCCCGGAGAAGCAGGTGCGGCTGGTCGAGGCCTACGCGAAGGAGCAGGGCATCTGGCACGACCCGGATCACGAGGCCGACTACTCGCAGACCATCGACTTCGACCTGTCCACGGTCGAGCCGTCGATCGCGGGACCCAAGCGCCCGCAGGACCGGATCCCGCTTCGCAAGGCCCGCAAGGTCGTCGGTGCGATTCTCACCGAGGGCTCGAAGGCCCCGGCGGAACTCGAAGGACTGGACGAGGCGTCCGCTGAGTCGTTCCCGGCGAGCGATCCGATCGCCTTCGGCAAGGTGGGTTCGAGCGCGGAGCCCATCGACCGCACGGTCAAGCAGGAAGAGGTGCCGTGGCTCTCCGCCCCCGTCTCGGTGACCCTGCCGAACGGTGAGGCGGCCGAGGTCGACAACGGTCACGTCGTGATCGCGGCGATCACCTCGTGCACCAACACCTCGAACCCCTCCGTGATGATCGGGGCGGGGCTCATGGCCAAGAAGGCCGTAGAGCTGGGCCTGAGTTCCAAGCCGTGGGTGAAGACCTCCCTCGCCCCCGGCTCCCGAGTGGTCACCGACTACTACGACAAGGCCGGGCTCACCCCTTTCCTCAACCAGCTCGGCTTCGACCTCGTGGGCTACGGCTGCACGACCTGTATCGGTAACTCCGGTCCGCTCATCCCGCAGGTCGCGGCGGCGGTCAACGACAACCACCTCAACGTGAGCGCGGTGCTCTCGGGCAACCGTAACTTCGAGGGGCGCATCCACCCCGAGACGCAGATGAACTTCCTCGCCTCTCCCCCGCTCGTGATCGCCTACGCACTCGCGGGCACGATGAACACCGACCTCATGACCGATCCGATCGGCACGGGCTCCGACGGACAGGACGTGTACCTCCGCGACATCTGGCCGAGCGCGCAGGAGGTCGAGGATGTCGTCGGCGAGGTCGTGCAGTCCGAGATGTTCTCGGCTGGCTACGCGAACGTGTTCGACGGCGACGACAACTGGAGGAGCCTCGAGATCCCCACAGCAGACATGTTCGCCTGGAACAACGACTCGACCTACGTGCGCCAGCCGCCATACTTCGACGGGATGCCGCGGGAGCCCGAGGCGCTGCGCGACATCCGGCAGGCGCGTGTGCTCGCACTGCTGGGCGACTCGGTCACGACCGACCACATCTCCCCCGCCGGCAACATCAAGCGCGACTCGCCCGCGGGACACTGGCTCACTGACCAGGGCGTGCAGCCAAGCGACTTCAACTCCTACGGGTCGAGGCGCGGCAACCACGAGGTGATGATCCGCGGCACCTTCGCGAACATCCGCCTGCGCAACGCTCTCGTACCCGGTGTGGAGGGCGGCGTGACCAGGCACCTCCCAGACGGCGAGCAGATGAGCATCTTCGACGCCTCGCAGAAGTACATCGCGGACGGCGTTCCGCTCATCGTCATCGCCGGCAAGGAATACGGCTCGGGCTCCTCCCGCGACTGGGCGGCGAAGGGCACCCTGCTGCTCGGCGTGAAGGCCGTGCTCGCGAGCTCGTTCGAGCGCATCCACCGTTCGAACCTGATCGGGATGGACGTGCTGCCACTGCAGTTCCTCGACGGCGAGAGCGCGGAGAGTCTGGGTCTCACTGGCGAGGAGACCTTCTCCATCACCGGCCTCGAGGGCAGGGACCGCACGCCAGACACGGTGACTGTGACAGTGGATTCGGATGCCGGAACGCGTAGCTTCGAGGCGAAGGTGCGCATCGACACCCCGGCCGAGGCCGCGTACTACACGCACGGCGGCATCCTGCAGTACGTGCTCAGGCAGCTCCTCGCCGCCTGAGCAACGAAGCGAAGAAGCGGGCGCGGAATACACGCCCGCGCCAGCGGCTCGCCCATACTGGAACCACGAAGTTCCAGAAAGGCACCACAGTGGCAGATTCCCGCGCGTTTCCGAGAGTGACCCTGCTCGCGAAGGAGGAAGTCGCACTCGGCACCATGTCGTTCCGCTTCAGCAAGCCCGACAGCTTCGAGTATCGGGCGGGCCAATTCGCCAACTACACGCTGCTGGACCCGCCAGAAACCGACGCCGAGGGCGACACTCGAACTTTCTCGCTGTCGAGCGCTCCTTACGAGCCCTTCCTCATGGCCACGACACGGATGCGCGACACCGCATTCAAACGCGTCCTGCGCGATCTGCCGCTGGGCACCGAGCTTGAACTGGATGCCCCCTACGGCCTGTTCACGCTCAACACCATCACCCGGCGACCCGCTGTCTTTCTCACGGGCGGCATCGGGATCACACCGGTCCGCAGCATGATTCTGCAGTCGGTGCACGATGACGACGGGCCGGAAATCAGGCTCTTCTACTCGAACCGCAGGCCCGCCGAGGCCCCGTTCCTCGAGGAACTCACTCGGGTGGCTGACGCCAGCCCGAAGGTCACCCTCGTGGCGACGATGACCGCACCGGAGTCGACCGACGAGGGCTGGCACGACGAAACCGGACACATCACCGCGGCGATGCTGTCTCGACACCTCGGCGACCTGGGCAGCCCGATCTTCTACCTGTGCGGCCCGGTCGATATGGTCAATCCCATGAAGATTGCACTCGTCGCGGCGGGTATCGACGAGAACGACATCCGCACCGAGGAGTTCGAAGGGTACTGATCAGATCGACTGGCTGTATCCGAAGAATTCGTGGTCGTTGTTGTAGCCACCCTGGCCACCACCGACCTCGGAGAAGTGCTCGACGAACTCGACGCCCTTGATCCACTTGACCATCTTGAAGCCGAGCTGGACCTCGTTGCGCAGGCGCAACGGAGCACCATGCCCGAAGGAGAGGTCCTCGTCGTTCATCTCGTACGCGAGCATGGTCAGCGGGTAGCGCATCTGCTCGATCGGCTGCGCGTCGTAGTACAGGCCGCCGTCGGGGCCGGGCGCGTAGGAGTAGAAGATGACCCACTTCGCCTCGGGCTTTGGCTTCACCAGGTCGAGGATGTTCGACATCGAGACGCCGCCCCACTTGGCCACACCAGACCAGCCCTGGATGCAGAAGTGCTGGGTGATCTGCTCGTGGTGGGCCATCGCGCGCAACTGCGAGAGATCGAGCTCGACGGGGTTCTCGACGAGTCCGTTGATTCGCAGGCGGTAGCTGGCGAAATCGTCTGCGCGCAGCTTCTCGAACTCCTCGTCAGCGGGGTATGCGCCGTTGTGCCAGAAGTAGGGCGAGATGTCCTTCTCGGTGTACTGGCCGGGCTTTGCGTCGAGGTGCTCGAACAGGCGCTGTGCAGGTCCGATGAGGGCATAGCCGACCTTCTGCACCTTGCGCGGGAAGCGGTAGGTGAGCGGAGTCGCAGCCACCCATGCCACGATCATCACGACGAGGGACACCATGAAGACCCAGAAGCCGATCCAGCTCTCGTCGTCCCGGCTCGCGAACATGTGGTTGAGGTTGCGCAGCGCACCCGTGGTGAGCACGAGCGTGACGTGAACGATGATGAACACGACGAACCAGCACAGGATGGCGAAGTGGAACGAGCGCGCCACCTGGATGCTGAACACCGAGCTGATCTTGCGGAATCTCGTCGACAGCGCCGGCGACATCCCGAGACCGGTGATGAGCGCGAGCGGGGCCGCGATGAACACCGTGACGAAGTAGGCGATCAACTGCAGGCTGTTGTAGACGACCCACCCAGTCTCGAGCGGCCAATTCAGCGACAGGTACTGGATGGCGACCGAGATCGCGTTCGGGATGACGTCCCAGTGCATCGGCACCAGTCGCATCCACTGCCCGGTGACAAACAGCAGCACGAAGAAGATGATGCCGTTGGCCAGCCACAGCGTGTCGATTCCGAGGTGCCACCAGCGGGCGAGACCGATCGAGTGGCGACGCCCAGGCAGGCCGACGCCGTCCGGCAGTGTGAGGGAGTCCCGCTTTGCCGTGTACAGCGGGTCTGCTGGGACCGGTTTCTGCATCCGGAACCAGTCCTTACCCGGCGTCGAGTGCCTGGTGAGGTAGAGGCGCGGGTGATCGGCGAGGATCGTGACGCCTGAGCGGATGATGAAGATCATGAAGAAGGCGTTGAGGAAGTGTTGCCAGCCGAGCCACGCCGGGAATCCGACGGGCGTGCCAGCCGGCTGCTCCGAGGTTCCCGGATAGGTCTTGATGAAGTCCTGGATGGCGGGCATCTCGCGAAGGCCCTTCGCCACCGCGATTCCGATGATCAGCAGGACGACGCCGATCGGGATGAGCCACAAGAGGTTGAACCACTTGTTGCGACCAACGCGTATTCGCGGGGCGACACCGTACTGGGGCTCAACACCTCCGGCCCAATCATCGCCGACCTTCGTGTGATTGCGAGTGTCCAATTCGTGGCGGAAACTCGCGCTTGGTGACGAGTTCGAATACCCCTTGTCAGGAGCCGGATACAGGGTGTCATCAGCAGGTGGGTGAACCATGTTTCTGAGCCTAGCAACAAGACTCACACCTCTCTATATTAAAAATGGCGGTGATAGTCTTAATTCGTTCGCTCGAGTCACATTCGATCTCGGTGGGCAGGCTGCACACCGGGCATTTCGGCACACAAGGAGACAGTAATGAGCATCGCAGAACGCACGGTCGAAACCGTCTGGTCCGGCGCACTGGCCAGCGGATCGGGCACACTCCACGGCACGAGCGGAGCGCTCGACAACCTTCCGGTCACTTGGGCATCCCGTACTGAGCAGCCCGGCGGCAAGACCAGCCCGGAAGAGCTCGCGGCCGCGGCTCACTCCTCCTGCTTCTCGATGGCGCTCGCTCTCACCCTGGGCAACCACAAGCTCACTCCGAACACCCTCACCGTCGGGTCCACCGTCACGCTCGCAGAGGCCGACGGCAAGCCGACCATCGTGTCGGCCGCGATCACGGTCAAGGGCGACGTTCCCGGAACGGATGCCGCGGGCTTCCAGAGCCTCGTCGACGAGGCTGCGGCGCTCTGCCCGATCTCGCGGCTGTTTGCTGGCGCATCCATCTCGGTCGAAGCTACGTACGTCAATAGCTGAGCCGTCGCGAGCTGAGTGATCGCGGGCAGTCGCTCGCACACCCGTGGATAGAGTGTAGAAGTGCTCATCGATGCGCTCGTTCTTGCCGGTGGGCACTCTACGCGCCTCGGGTCCATCCCCAAGGCACGCCTCAGCTATCGAGCACGCACCCTGCTCGAGCACACGGTCGCAGCGGTAGCGGTTCTTCGCACCACCGTCGTCGTCGGCGACGTGACCGCGCAGTCGCTCCCCGCCGGGGTTCTGGTGACCCGCGAGAAACCAGCCTTCGCCGGCCCCGCGGCGGCGATCGGCGCGGGTCTGGATCGACTGGGTGCGACAGGGGCCGAGCCCGCTGCCGTGACGGTGGTGCTCGCGTGCGATATGCCGGGAGTCGAGTCCGCACTTCCGCTGCTCCTCGACCGGGCGCGCAGTGCGGAAGCACTTCAGGACGGCCTCATCGCGGTCGACTCCGCGGGCCGCCTCCAACCACTTCTCGCCGCCTACCGCACCGAAGCCCTCGTGGCCGCGGTCGCCTCCCAGCGTGAGCGCGGCACGCTTGAGGGGCTCTCGGTGTTCCAGCTCATCCGACCTCTCGACCTGCGGGAGATCGTCGTGCCGGACGAGGCGACAGCGGATGTCGACACCTGGGCGGATGCCGCCCGCTGGGGCATCGACGCCCCCGGCCTCGACACCCCGACGCACTCCCCCACCCAGACCACTGCAAAGGAGCAAAAAATGACAAATGACGAGCAGAGCACCCAGGACGAGCGGCGAGCCAAGGAAGACGAGAAACTGCGCCAATGGTGTGCGAAGGTCGCAGAAGCGACGGGCGTGCCGGAGCTTGAGGTCGATCTGAAGACGGTGCTCGGCCTGGCCGGACGAGCTGCCCACGCGGTCATGCGGCCTGCGGCACCACTGACGACCTTCATTGTGGGGTACGCCGCAGGCATGGCCGCCGGGTCGGGGAAGGCCACCCCGGCGGAGGCGTTCACGGCCGCCGCGGACGCGGGCTTCCAGCTCTGCCGCGACGAGATGAACTCCGCGTCGACCGATGCCTAGGCCGCAGTGGCACGCCGCGCGGCAGGAGAGCTTCCGCGCGGCGCGGCCTCTCACTCCGGTATCCGTGGCACTCAGCGAGGCCGTTGGCCGGGTCGCGGCGAGTAACATCACCGCGCTGTGCGACGTTCCGCACTACGCCTCGTCTGCCATGGACGGGTGGGCCGTGGCCGGGGAGCCGCCGTGGAGACTCCTCGACGGAAATGGCCCGGCGAGCGCTCCGTTAGAGAGCGGGCAGGCTCGCACGATCGTCACCGGTGGCCTCATCCCGCGGGGCGCGACGGGCGTGCTCCGCAGCGAACACGGCGCGGCGCGTACCGAGGGCGGCGTGGCGCTGCTCGATCGAAATGCGGATGCCCGGGCAGACGAACCCGCGGCGAACGAACACGTGCGCCCGGCCGGAGAAGAGGTGACAGCATCCGACACGATCATCCACGCGGGCACCCTGCTGAACCCGGCGCACGTCGCCGTGGCCGCGGTCTGCGGTCATGACGAACTGCTCGTGCTGCCACGACCCCGAGTGAGTCTCGTTCTCACGGGAGACGAGGTCGTGACGAGCGGCATCCCGGAGCCCGGGCACGTGCGTGACAGCTTCGGCCCGCAGCTGCCCTCGTTCATCGCGCTCCTTGGCGGGGAGGTCACCGCGAGCACGCGCCTGCCCGACAACCTGGCGCTGCTGGTCGCAGCTATCACCGCGCATCCGGATGTCGACCTCGTCATCACGACCGGAGGAACCGGCGGATCGGACGTCGATCACCTGCACGCGGCACTCGCGGAGCTCGGCGCGACCATCCACATCGAGGGGGTCGCCATGCGCCCCGGCGGCCCGAGCCTGCTCGCCGAGCTTCCGGATGGCCGCTTCCTCGTCTGCCTGCCCGGCAATCCGCTCGCCGCGATGATGGGCCTGCTCACGCTCGCGCAGCCGCTCATCGCCGGCCTCGCTGGCCTGCCGGAGCCCGCACTCGGATCCGTCGCCACAGGGCGAGAACTCACGGGCAGGCCCGGGCTCGTGCGGCTGCTCCCTTACCGTCTGCAGGAGGGTGTGGCGGTGAAGAGCCAGTGGTTCGGCTCCGGGATGCTGCGAGGGCTCGCCGAGGCCGATGGCGTGCTCATCGCCCCGTCGACCGGTGCCGCAGAAGGTGAGAACGTGGAGACGATTCCGCTCCCTTGGTGATGACCAGACCGATGGAGGGAACACAGAAGCGACGCCACACCTTCGTGACGCCGCTTCTGTGTCGTGCCGGTCTTCACCAGCTCGAGCTGACTACCTCACGACACCAGGTCGCCCTCGACGGCGTCATCCCTGGCGCTCGTTGCTGACCTCGTGGCCATCGCCTTGGGTGCCCTTGTGATGATCGGCAAGATGAGGGAGACCAGTGCAATGATCCCGATCACCGTGTAGCCGAGCGTGTAGTTCTTGACCTCACCGATGAGCGCGGCGATGATCGGCGGCCCGATGATTCCGCCGAGGCTCCACCCGATGATCATCAGACCGTAGATGGCCCCGGCGTGCTTGACTCCGAAGAAGTCGCCCGCCGTGGCCGGCATCGTGCCGAAGCCACCGCCGTAGCAGAGATACACGATCGCCGCGAGGATGAAGAAAAGGATCGCGTTCGACGTGTGCGGGATCAGCAGCAGACAGATTCCCTGGAGCCCGAGCATCAGACCGAACGCGGTCATGCGCCCGGAGAACCCGGAGATCCAGGCCCAGAAGATGCGACCACCACCGTTGAACAGCGCGAGGATGCCCACGAGTGCCGCGGCTTCTTCCACCGAATATCCTGCGACGGTCTGAGCGGTGCCGGATGCCTGCGCGATGAGCGCGATTCCTACGGTGACGTTCAGTGTCAGGATCGCCGCCAGCAGGTACCACTGGTAGGTGCGCAGTGCCTCACGCTCGGTGAACTGTTTGACGCTGTCCCGGATTCGTCCGGTGGTTGCGGGCGTCCAGCCAGGAACCGTGTAACCCTCGGGCGGGTTCCTGAAGAACGACGCACCGACGACGGCGAGCACGAGATACCCGATGCCGAGCGGCAGGAAGGCGCGGTTCGGCTCGGTCGGCGTCATGGCGATCAACCACTGCGCGACCGGTGCCGTGAGCACCGCTCCGAAGCCGAATCCGGCCACCGCGAGTCCCGTGATGAGACCGCGATGATCGGGGAACCACTTCTGCAGCATCGCGATCGGAACGATGTACGCGAATCCGAGACCGAACCCGCTGATCACGCCGTAGCCAAGCACCAGCAGCCAGAGCTGCGAGCTGTCGTGCGACGTCGCGAAGGATGCCACGATGCATCCGAGCGCGTAGACGATACCTCCGATCAGGGCCACGGGTCGTGGCCCCGTTCGGTCCTGCACGCGACCGCCGATGTACGTTCCGATGAAGATCATTCCGATCGTCACCGTGAACGTCAGCGAAGCCTCAGAACTGCTGAGGTTCATGGCGTCGGGCTTCTTGAGCGCGGAGCTGAAAACGCTCCACGCGTATACGGCACCGATGGAGAACTGCAGCAACAACGCTGCAATGACGATCCCCCATCTGCCTCGAGTGGGACTGTGTGACGAGCCGGCTACGCCAGTTGTAGCTGATTGCGACATACCTCTCCTTATTTTCCTCGATACTGGTCGCGTCCCGGTTGGGAGCACGACCCTACTCGATGGGGTGCTTCGCACCTCATCGGAGAACACATCGCCCGGTTGCTACGCGCTGACTGCGGCGCCGGTCACCAGATCTGCCAGATCACCCCCGGGGAGTGCCGGCGGTTCGAAACGGATGACCACCGACTTGGATGCGGGAGTGTTGCTCCCATGCGCGGTGAATCCGAGCGGGACGAGGGGGTTGCCCTCGGGGAAGTAGGTCGCTGCGCAGCCGCGGGAGGTCGGAAAGCCGACGACCCTGAAGTTGCGGATGACGCGATCCACGTTGTCGGTGAACTCGCTGTGCACGTCGACGATGTCGCCATCCTTCACGCCGAGCACGGCCAGGTCATCCGGGTGCACGAAGATGACCTTGCGGCTCTTCTTGATGCCGCGATACCGGTCATTCAGGCTGTAGATGGTCGTGTTGAACTGGTCGTGCGCTCGCATCGACTGCAGCAGCAGGCGCCCGGGAGGGCACACGATGTACTCGAGCTCGTTGACCGTGATCATCGCCTTGCCCGTCGGCGTGGTGAAGGTGCGGGAGTCGCGCGGCCCGTGAGGCAGAATGAATCCGTTGTCCTTCTTGAGCCGCTCGTTGAAGTTGTCGAATCCCTTGACGACATGCTCAATGTGATCGCGAATGGTGTCGTAGTTCTCCTCGAACCCCGTCCAGTTGATCTTCGCGACCTCGCCACCGAGTTGGCGCGCAATTCCGACGACGACCGAGATCTCGGACTTCATCAGGTCAGACATTGGCTTGACCTTGCCACGCGTCGCGTGGATCGCACAGACCGAGTCCTCGACCGTGAGCATCTGCGGCCCGGACTTCTGCATGTCGATGTCGGTGCGTCCGAGCACCGGCAGGATCAGCGCTTCGTCGCCCACCGTGAGGTGGTTGCGGTTGAGCTTCGTCGAGATCTGCACGTTGAGCCCAACCTTGCGGAAGCCAGCCTCGGCAGCCCTCGTGTCTGACACGGCAGAGACGAGGTTTCCGCCCATACCGATCCAGACCTTGGTCTTGCCCGAGAGCAGCGCCTCGATCGCCTGCACGGCATCCACACCGTTCTCGCGCGGCGGGTTGAAGTTGAACTCCTTCTGGAGCGCGTCAAGGAATGCGGGCGGCATCTGCTCCCAGATTCCCATCGTGCGGTCGCCCTGCACGTTGCTGTGGCCGCGGATCGGGGATGCGCCGGAGCCCGGCTTGCCGATGTTGCCACGCAGCAACAGGAGATTCATGACCTCCTTGATGATGGAGACGGCGTCCTTGTGCTGCGTCAGGCCCATCGCCCAGGTGATGATGACGTTGTCTGCCTTGAGGTAACGGTCTGCCAACTCATCGATCTCTGCGGTCGTGAGGCCCGTCGCCCGGAGAACCATCTCGTGATCGAGGTTCGCAAGGCTCGCCCGGAACTCCTCGAGTCCCATGCAGTGCTCATCGAGGAAGGTGTGGTCGAGCACTGTGCCCGGGTTCGCTGCCTCGGCCTCGAAGACACGCTTGGAGATCGCCTTCATGAGCCAGCCGTCACCACCGGCGCGGATCTGCAGGTACTGGTCGGCGAGGCCCGTGCCGTGGCCGATGATGCCCTTGACCTTCTGCGGGTTCTTGTAGCGGATCAGTCCTGCTTCCAGCAGCGGGTTGACCGCGACGATCTCCGCCCCCGCCTCCTTCGCCTCTTCCAGCGCCGTGAGCATCCGGGGATGGTTCGTGCCGGGGTTCTGGCCCATGATGATGATCAGGTCGGCCTTGGCGAAGTCCTTGTATGCAATCGTGTTCTTGCCGATGCCGATGACCTGGCCCATGGCCTTACCTGTTGACTCGTGACACATGTTGGAGCAGTCCGGGAGGTTGTTCGTGCCGAACGACCGCGCGAGCAGCTGGTAGATGAAGGCCGTCTCGTTGGCCGTGCGGCCGCTCGTGTAGAACGTCGCCTCATCCGGGCTGTCGAGTGCCTTCAGTCGATCTCCGATGATCCCGAAGGCGTTGTCCCAGCTGATCGGCTCGTAGTTGTCCTTGCCCTTGGGCTTGTAGAGCGGCTCGATCAGTCGGCCCTGCATGCCGAGCCAGTACTCGGACTTGTCCCACAGGCTCGTGATGGAGTTCTCCGCCCAGAACGAGGTCGGGATCGTGACGGGCGTTGCCTCCCAGGTCACGGCCTTTGCGCCGTTCTCGCAGAACTCGAAGGTCTTGCGATGGTCGGGGTCCGGCCATGCGCAGCTCATGCAGTCGAAGCCGTCTTTCTGGTTCATGTCGGTCATGAGCGTCATACTGCGACCGACACCCATCTCCTTGAAGGCCGGGCCCATCGAGTGCGTTACACCCGGTACGCCTGCTGCCCACACCTTCGGCGCTCCAACTTCCATCTCGGTGGCATCTTCATTGATGTCCTCAACCGGAGCTTTTCCAGTCATGCTGCGGTACCTTCTTTCACCATCTCCATTGCTTCGACGACGCGCTCGCCGCCGGAGTAAACCACCATTGAGCTTCCGCGCAGGAAGCCGACCAGAGTCATCCCGAGCTCCGTGGCGAGTTCCGCCGCGAGCGAGGATGGAGCGGATACCGCGGCCAGCATCGGGATGCCCGCCATCGCCGCCTTCTGCATGAGTTCGAGGCTCGCCCTGCCCGAGACCATGAGCACCGTGCCGGTGAGAGGAAGCCGATCCTCCTTGACCGCCCAGCCGATGACCTTGTCCACGGCGTTGTGACGGCCGACGTCTTCGCGGAGCACGAGCAGCTCGCCCGTGGTGCCGTCGAACAGTGCCGCGGCGTGCAGGCCACCCGTCTTCTCGAACACGGCCTGCTGTTCGCGCAGCCTGTCGGGGAAGGTGCTGAGCATCTCGGCGTCGACGCGCAGGCCGTCAGTCGAGACATCGTACGCGGACTGCGTGCGCACGGCGTCGATGCTGGCCTTGCCGCAGAGCCCGCAGGAGCTCGTCGTATAGAACGAGCGCTCGAGGCTCGGATCGGGGGCGGCGACCCCCGGAGCGAGGGTGACATCCAGGACGTTGTAGGTGTTCTCACCGTCGGCCGTGGCTCCGGCGCAGTAGCGCGCCGTGGAGAAGTGCTCGCCGAGCGAGATCACTCCCTCGGAGACGAGAAAGCCGGCGGCCAGGTCGTAGTCGTGGCCCGGAGTGCGCATCGTAATCACCAGGGGCTGGCCCCCAACCCGGATCTCGAGAGGCTCTTCGACCGCCAGGAGATCTTCTTGCACCACAGAGTTTTCACCCAGCTTGATGCGGGTGACTCGTCGTCGAGCCGTAATTCTCGTCACGGTTCAGGCCTAGCAGCAACCACACTTAACCGCAAGCACATCCGCTTTATCCGAGGGGCGCGGTTAGGATGAAAACACCATGACCAGTGTGACGGCGGTAGTCGATCCTGGGCCTGCGCTCTCCCCCGAGCGGCTGGCCCGCTACGGCAGGCAATTGGCGATGCCGGGCTTCGACGAGACCGCGCAGCGCAGGCTCGCAGCGGCGCGCGTGCTCGTCGTCGGCGCGGGCGGACTGGGCAGCGCGAGCATCCCGTACCTGGCCTCCGCGGGCATCGGCACCATCGGGATCATCGACACGGATGTGGTCGAACTGTCGAACCTGCACCGCCAGGTCTCGCACGGAATGAGCGACCTCGGCGCAGACAAGGTCGACTCCATCGCGAGGACCGTGGCCGAGATCGACCCGCAGACGGTTGTGCGCCCGCACAAGGTCTGGCTGGACTCGAGCAACGCGCTTGACCTGTTCGCCGACTACGACCTCGTGCTCGACGGCAGCGACAACTTCGCCACGAGGTACCTCGTCAACGATGCGGCGGCCCTCTCGGGCAGACCCGTGGTGTGGGGTGCGATCCTGCGCTACAGCGGCCAGGCCGGCGTCGTCTACACCGGCCACGGACCGAGTTACCGCGACCTCTTCCCCACGCCGCCGGATCCCGCGGACGCGCTCTCTTGCGCTGTCGGCGGCGTGCTGCCCACGGTGTGCGCGATCATTGGGTCGATCATGGCGAGCGAGGCGATCAAGCTCGTCACCGGGATCGGCGAGCCGCTCATCGGACGGGTCACCACCTATGACGCGCTGAGCGGGCGCTTCCGCGAGATCGGCTACAAGGAGATCCCGGATGCAGCACCCGTCACCGAATTGATCGACTACGAACTGTTCTGTGGTCGCGGTCCCGCGGCGAAAATCGTGGTCGCTGACGAGCGCGTCTCGGCGGAGCCTGCCGAACTCGCACGCTGGCTCAGCGAGGGCAGGGCGCTGCAGCTGATCGACGTGCGCGAACCCTTCGAGGCGAGAATCGCCGCGATCGCAGGCTCTGAGTTGATCCCGCTCGGCACGATCGAGGGTGCCCTCGAGACCGTCCGCCGTGACGTTCCGGTCGTGGTGTACTGCCACTACGACAGCCGGTCGCGGCACGCGGCAGACGTGCTGCAGAAGCACGGCATCACCAACGTCCGCTGGCTCGAGGGCGGCATCGACGCCTACGCGAGCACCGTCGACACGAGTCTGGCGCGATATTGACCACCCTCGACGAGTCACTCACCGGAGATACTCACACCATGAACACTCCGCTCGCCTTCGTCACGGACGAGGCCATCGATGAGGCCGTGCTGCGCGAGTCCGTGGTCGGCCCCACGGCAGGCGCGCTGGTCTCCTTCTCGGGAATCGTTCGTAACCACGATCACGGCCAGAGCATCCGCTCGCTCGATTACCAGGCGCATCCCACTGCGCAGCGCGTGATCGAGGAGTGCTGCGCGAAGGTCGCGAGCACGACCGGCCTGAGGGTGGCCGCAGCGCACCGGATCGGCTCGCTGCACATCGGCGACGTTGCGCTGTTTGCGGTCGCGGCAGCATCCCATCGCAAGGAGGCGTTCGACGCCTGCGAGGAACTCGTCGAGGCGATCAAGCACACCATCCCGATCTGGAAGCGCCAGTGGTTCACCGACGGCGTCTCGGAGTGGGTCGGGCTCTGACCCCGGCGAAGACTGACCGAGAGCTACCCCCCGGCGAAGGGCGGCAGCACGTCCACTCGCGCGGCCAGCGGAAACTGCGGGTCGCGACGCACGACCTCGTCGACCAGGAATGAGCCGGATGCGAGCACGCGCGACATCTCCGAGCCGTAGCGATCCTCGAGCGTGGCCTTGAGCTCCGCGATCGTCGCCGGTCGGCCGTCGGACGCCACGACGTCGAGCACCTCCTCCTCGCGGCCAGCCGCTTCGGCTGCCGCAGCGAAGTACCGCACCGTCACATTCATGTCAGTCTCCCGTGCCTTTCGACTTCTCAGCCGCCAATGTACGACATCTCGATCTTCTTGCCCGTCGCGCGAAGCCGACCCGCCGTCGCCGCGGTGCGCAGGTCGGAGTACCGATCGGTGCGCTCCCGCCAGATGTGCGCCATGACGGTCGAGAGCTGCTCGTCGGTGCATCCGCCGCGCATGAGGGCGCGCAGGTCGTGCCCGCCGGTGGCGAACAGGCAGGTGTAGAGCTGCCCCTCCGTCGAGATGCGCACGCGGGTGCAGGTGCTGCAGAACGACTGCGTCACGCTCGAGATGACGCCGATCTCCCCGCTGCCATCGCGGTAACGCCAGCGGGAGGACACCTCGCCGGTGTAGTTCGGTGCGACCTCCTCGAGCGGGAACACCTCATTGATCTGGCGGATCACCTCGGCGGAGGGAACGACATCGTCCATGCGCCAGCCGTTGCTGGATCCGACATCCATGTACTCGATGAAACGCAGCACGTAGGGGGTCTCCTTGAAGTGCCGCGCCATCGAGACGATGTCCTGGTCGTTCTGGCCGCGCTTGACCACCATGTTGAGCTTGATTGGCCCGAGCCCCACCTCGTGGGCGACATCGATGCCGTGCAACACCTTCTCGAGAGGGAAGTCGACGTCATTCATCTTTCGGAAGGTCGCGTCATCGAGCGAGTCGACCGAGACCGTGACCCGATCGAGGCCTGCGTCCTTGAGCGACTGCGCCTTGAAGGCGAGCGCAGACCCGTTCGTCGTGAGCGCGATGTCGAGCTTCTTGCCCTCGACGGTTGTGATCTTGGTGAGCATCTCGATGAGCTTCTCGATGCCCTTGCGCAGCAGCGGCTCCCCTCCGGTGAGGCGGATCTTCTGCACGCCGTGGGCCGCCGCGATGCGCACGAGGCGCGTGATCTCGTCGAAGCTCAGCAGCTCATCCCGCTCCATGAACATGTAGTCGCGACCGAAGATCTCCTTCGGCATGCAGTAGACACAGCGGAAGTTGCAGCGATCGGTGACCGAGATGCGCATGTCGCGCAGGGCCCGATTGTGCGTGTCGAGAACCGTACCCGTGGCTTCTTCAGTGCGTTCAGGGATGTCAGATAATTCGCGGAAGAAATGAGTGGTGGGTTGGTACGACTCGATGGTGCTCATGCCTCCACACTAGGCTTCACGGGCCTTCCGTGGGTGACCCAATCCGTTCAGGATTGGACGTCGTGCCCCTGCGCTGCCGCGCTTTCTCGCTCGGCCTCGAGTTTCTCGAGCACTTCTTCGCGATACCGCACCCTGCGGATGCGTCGCACCATGTCCATGATGAGGAGGACCGTGGCGACGGCGACGAGGAACGTCACCACGAAGCCCACCCAGGTCGGGGTGACCGTGGTCGGATCAAAGTTCTTGTCCGGGGCGGGCGTCGCAGCCATGACCCACTGAAAAACACTCACGCGCGTGCCTCCTGTACTGCTTCGTCGTCGGCAATTCCGGCGAAAAGATCCGACTCCGGCAGCTCGGACTGCACGAGAGAGACCGCCAGTTGGAAATCTTCGTACGGCCAAGCCCTGCGCTGCAGGTCGTTGGGCCAGAAGAAGAAATCACTGTCCGGCGGAACCTGGCTCGCGTGCGACCGAAGCGCGTCATCCCTGTGCTCGAAGAATGCGCCGACGTTGACGCTCGTGGTGGCCGCCTGTGCCGGGCGATCCGCGAACCGCGTGCGCAATTCGGCCAGTCGCACCAGGAGAGGCGAGTCCGGCTCTGTGGCAACGAGTTCGTCATAGATGCTCTGGAAGCGATCCGGCGTGAACATACGATCGTAGTAGACCTTGCTGATCTGCCACGGCTCACCGAACTCCGGATAGCGCGTTGCGTCCGCGGCCGCCTCGAAGGCGTACATGCTCACCTCGTGGGTGCGGATGTGGTCTGGATGCGGGTAGCCGCCGTTCTCGTCGTAGGTCACGAGAACCTGCGGCCGGAACTCGCGAATGAGCTTGACGAGCGGTGCGGCGGAGTACTCGAGCGGAATGAGCGAGAACGAGTTGGCCGGCACCTCTTCGCCCGCCTCTGGCAGGCCGGAATCGACGTAGCCGAGCCACCGATGCTCGATCCCGAGGATCTGTTGCGCGCGGGCCATCTCGATGCGTCGAAGCCCCGCCATGTCGCGCTCAGCCATCGCCCGTTCCTCGAGCGCCTCGTTCTGCACGTCGCCGCGTTCGCCGCCCGTGCAACTGACGACCATGACCTCCGCACCGATGCTGCGGTAGTAGGCATAACTGCCCGCGCCCTTGCTCGACTCGTCGTCGGGATGGGCGTGAACGGCAAGCAGGCGCAGTGTCACCAGACTCCTAGGGATTACGAATAGCCTTGGGTATAAGACTAACCGCACCCAGGGATCGGAAACACGGATGACCGCCACCGGCGACGCCCCGGCCACCGCCGCCAGCACCGCACTCGATGCCCGGTATGGTCGCAGCACCGGCAAGCGCAGGCGCGACCGGTGGATCGCGATCTCGGTCGCCGTGTTCGTCGCTGTCGTCGTCGGAGCCTGGGTCATCTGGGCCGGCCTCGACCTCTCCAGTGGTGGCCTGGACTCCACGGATATCGGCCACAAGATCCTGAACGACCGCAGTGTGCAGGTGAGCTATCAGGTGTCGATGCCCCCGGGGTCGACCGCATCCTGCGCGCTCGAGGTGGAGAACGAGGCACACGCGATCGTGGGCTGGAAGATCGTCGACATTCCCGCATCCACCACCACCACGCGCGCGTTCACGGACGTGGTGCGAAGCTCTGAACTCGGTGTGACCGGCTTGATATACCGCTGCTGGCTGACCTAAGCTGGTGCGAATCCCAGAGACCGGCCGATCGGCCGGTCTCATTTCTTTAGCGCAAGGGCCTGGAGCTATACCGGCCCTTCTGTGAGGAGTGCACTGTGTCCAATGCATCAGTCGAAACCTGGCTTACTCAGGAGGCTTTCGATCGTCGTACGGCAGAGCTCGAACAGCTCGAGGGCGAAGGTCGCATCGAGATCGCTAAACGAATCGAAGCGGCGCGCGAAGAGGGCGACCTCAAGGAGAACGGCGGCTACCACGCGGCCAAGGAGGAACAGGGCAAGATGGAGGCGCGCATCCGCGTGCTGACCGAACTGCTGCGCCACGCGACCGTGGGCGAAGCGCCCACCGATACGGATGTCGTGCAGCCCGGAACCGTGGTGACCGCGACCATCCTCGGAGACGAGAGCACCTTCCTGCTCGGAAGCCGCGAGATCGTCGACGAAGACATCGACCTCGACGTCTACAGCGAGGGCAGCCCCCTCGGAACGGCCATCCTCGGCCTCAAGGTGGGCACGAAGACGAGCTACACGGCGCCGAACGGCAAGGAGATCCCGGTCGAGATCATCACGGTCGCGCCGTACAAGTACTGAGCGCCCGACCCGGTGAGTGGGCCCGCTGAACGGGCACGCTCCATTGGGTCGAGCCTTACCGGGCGGAGCCTTACTGAGTCGGGCCCGTGGCCTCCGAGTCGATGCGCGGTTCATAGCCGGCGTCGGTGAGGTGCCCCAGCACGCGTTCGACGTGCTCCGGGCCTCTCGTCTCGATGCTGAGTTCCAGCTCGACCTCGCTGATGAGCGCATTGCGCCCGTGGCGGGTGTGCAGCACCTCGACGACGTTCGCGTTGGCCTCCGAGATCAGCTCGGCGACCCGCGCGAGTTGGCCCGGGCGGTCCGGGAGCATGAGCCGCAGCTTGAGGTAGCGGTCGGATGCCGCGAGGCCGCGGGAGATGACGCGCTCCATCACGAGCGGGTCGATGTTTCCGCCGCTCAGGATGGCCACGGTCGTTCCGGAGTTCTTCACGAGACCGGTGAGGATGGCCGCGACTGAGACGGCACCGGCTGGCTCGACCACGAGCTTCGCGCGCTCGAGCAGCACGAGGAGTGCGCGGGCGATATCGTCGTCACTCACCGTGACGACCTCGTCGACCATGGTGCTGATGATGTCGAAGTTGAGCGCGCCCGGCCTGCTCACGGCGATACCGTCGGCAATCGTGGGCTGGATCGTGATGTCCGTCGGCTCCCCCGCCTTGAGCGAAGGCGGATACGACGCGGCATTCTCCGCCTGCACCCCGACGATCCGCACCGTTCGCCCCTCCTTCGCGAAGGTCTGCTTGAGCACGCTCGCGACGCCGGAGATGAGCCCGCCCCCACCGATCGGAACGACCACGGTGTCGAGGTTCGGCACCTGGTCGAGGATCTCGAGACCCAGCGTGCCTTGGCCTGCCACGACATCCGGGTGGTCGAAGGGCGGGATGAGCACTGCACCGGTGGACTCGGCGAACTGCGCGGCGGCGCGCAGCGGCTCGTCGACCGTGTGGCCGCGCAGGACGACTTCCGCGCCATAACGGCGGGTCGCCTGGAGCTTCGGCAGTGCGACGCCGACCGGCATGAAGATCGTCGACTTGATACCGAGTTCCCGCGCGGCGAGCGCGACGCCCTGGGCGTGATTGCCCGCGGAGGCTGCGACCACGCCACGCGCCCGCTCCTCGTCGCTCAGCCGGGAGAGACGGTTGTATGCACCGCGGATCTTGTAGGAGCCCGTGCGCTGCAGGCTCTCGCACTTGAGATACACGGGCGAGCCGAGCACCTCGGAGAGAAAGAGCGAACTCTCCATCGGCGTGACACGCGCGACCCGGGAGACGATCTCCCTCGCCGACGCAAAGTCGGCCAGGGTCGGGCCGACGACTGTGTTCTCAGGCATTGTGCGAAACATCCTTTGGAGTGAAATCAGGAGAGGTGTGCCACTGTCCGCGCGCGATGTAGGTGACGACGACATTCAACACGGCGACCACGGGCACGGCGAAGAGGGCTCCGGGGATGCCGGCGAGGAATCCACCGGCTGCCACGGCGAAGACCACAGCGAGGGGATGCACTCTCACGGCGCTGCCCATCACAAGCGGCTGCAGCACGTGGCCCTCGATCTGCTGCACCGCGATCACGATGCCGAGCATGATCACGGCGGCGAGCGGGTTGATGTAGATGAGCGCGATGAAGACGGCGAGGATGCCCGTGAGCACGGCGCCGACGACGGGAACGAACGAGCCGAGGAAGACCGCAACCGCGATGGGGACCACGAGCGGAAAGCCGCCGAAGACGAGGCCGAGCACCCAGGCACCGAGCCCGATGCCGACGGCATCCACGAAGGCGACGAAGATCTGCACTCGCACGAAACTCGTGAGGGTGCCCCATCCGGCCTTGCCCGCGCCATCCACAGCCTGGCGTGCCCTGCGCGGGAACAGGTGAACCACCCAGCGCCAGATCCGCGGGCCGTCGATGAGGATGAAGAGCGTGGCGAACAGCGTGAGCAACACGCCGGCGAGGAAACGGCCCGCGGAGGATCCGACGGAGAGTGCACCGGTGAGCAGCACCTGGCTGTCTCGCTGGATCGCGGCGCCGGCCTGGTTCAGGTAGCGGGTGATGTCTGCGTCGGTGAGGTGGAGGGGAGAATCGAGCAGGAAGGTCTTGAACTGGTCGTAGGCGATGATGCTCTGGCGCTGCAGGTCGGGGAATCCACTGCGCACCTGCAGCACCACGAGCACGACGAGGCCGGCGACGACCGCGATCAGGCCAATCTCGGCCAAGGCGATCGCGAGCCATTTCGGCCAGCGATGCCGCACGAGGAACTGCACGAAGGGAACCAGCAGGGCGGCAAGCAGGATCGCGACCATGAAGGGGACGACGATGTCGCGCAACTGCACGACCAGGTATCCGAACAGCGCGAGGACGGCGACGATGACAAGGATGCGCCAGGACCAGGCCCCGGCGATCCTCACGCCTTGGGGAACTGAATCACCGACCGGATCTGAGGCGAGCGACCGGGCGCGCACAGCGACCTTCGGACCACCGTACTTCGCTCTGCCCAACACCACCGGTTCAGTCTATGCGCCACCGGTATACGCTCACTGGAATATACCCGTGAGGGAATGTCCGAGACTGACGAGTGTCGGAGGCTGTGACTAGGGTCGAGATGATGGTCACACGCACTCTGCCCTCCCCACCACCGGCAGCACGGCTCTCGGCCGCCCAGGCCCGGCGCATAGCCCTGGGTGCGCAGGGCTTCGGGCGCCCTTCGCAGGCGAGCCCCGGCATCCGGCAACTAGGCTCGCTCATCGGGCGACTGGGGCTCCTGCAGCTCGACTCCGTGAACGTGTTCGAGCGCAGCCACTACCTGCCCGCGTTCGCGCGGCTCGGCGCCTACGACAAGACCCAGCTCGATCGACTGACCTTCGCCAAGAAGGGCCGCTTCATCGAATACTGGGCGCACGAGGCCGCGGTCATTCCGATCGAGACCTGGCCGTTGCTCCGCTGGAGGATGCGGGACTTCCGTGATGTCGCCGCCCAAGACGACGGCCACTGGTCCGCCGCCAACCGCCCGATGATGGACTGGCTGCTGGCCGAGCTCGCTGACAAGGGACCACTGCCCGCGAGCGCGATCGAGCACGACGCCAACAAGCGCAGCGGGCCGTGGTGGGGCTGGTCGGAGGTCAAGACCGGCCTCGAGGTGCTGTTCCGTTGGGGCGAGGTCGTCAGCGGCGGCCGCACCCGTTTCGAGCGTACCTACGCGCTCCCCGGCCAGGTGCTCCCCGCGGAGGTGCTGGATCGCGAGGTGCCTCCGCACGAGGCGCGAAAGCAGCTCCTCTCCCACGCGGCCCGTGCGCACGGCATCGGCACGGCATCCGATCTCGCCGACTACTTTCGACTGAAGCGCACTCAGGCGATGCCCGCCATCCAGGAACTGGTCGACGAAGGGGAATTGGTCCCCGTGACGGTGTCCGGCTGGAAGCAGGGCGCCTATCTGCACCGGGATGCTCGCGTGCCGCGCAGAATCGAGACCACGGCCCTGCTCTCGCCCTTCGACCCCGTGGTGTGGGAGCGGGCACGGGCGGAGCGCCTGTTCGGATTTCACTACCGCATCGAGATCTACACGCCGAAGCCCAAGCGGGTGTTCGGCTACTACGTGCTGCCACTGCTCATCGACGACCACCTCGTGGGCCGCGTCGACCTCAAGAGCGACCGCCAGAACGGCGTTCTACGGGTGCAGGCCGCCTGGAGAGAAGCGGATGCTGCGCTCAGCGAGGGCGACATCGCCGCACGTCTCGCGCCGCTGCTGCGCGAGACCGCGGCGTGGCAGGGGCTCGGCGAGATCGAGGTCATGCACCGCGGCACGCTCGCAGCGTCCGCTGCGACCGAGCTTGGAGTCGCGCTCACCCGCGAATAAGCAGCGAGGTACTAGAACTCGCCACCGATCTTGTGCAAGCGCGCGATGCGATCCTCGATCGGAGGGTGGGTGCTGAAGAGCCTGCTCATCATGCCCGGCTTGTTCGGGTCGGAGATCCACAGGTGCGACATTGTGGAGTTCTGACGCTGCATCGGCCTGCCGTACTGGCCGAGCTTCGCGAGCGCGCTCGCCAACTCGTCGGGGTTGCGCGTCGTCATCGCGCTCGTGGCATCCGCGAGGTATTCGCGCTGGCGAGAGATCGCCGCCTGCACGACCGCCGCCACGATCGGGGCGATGATTATGGCCACGATACCGACCACCATCACGATCGGGTTGCCGCCGTTGTTGTTACGGTTGCGACCACCACCGAAGAAGGCCATGCGCACGAACATGTCGGCGATGAAGCCCACCGCAACCACGAGCCCGAATACGATCATCGAGACGCGCGTGTCATAGTTCTGCACGTGACCCATCTCGTGGGCCATGACGCCCTCGAGCTCCGCGTCGTCCATAAGATCGAGCAGGCCCGTCGTTGCGGCGACGAGCGCGTGCTGCGGATCGCGCCCGGTCGCAAACGCGTTCGGCGCGGGATCATTGACGATGAACACCCGCGGCATGGGGATGCCGTCGGTGATCGCCAGGTTCTCGACGATGCGGTAGAGCCGCGGATTGTCGGCCTTCTGGATCTCCTGGCCTCCCGCCATCGAGACGGCAAGTCTCGATGCCGCGAAGTACTGGATGACCGCATAGATCGTTGCGATCACGAGCGTCGCGATCGTGATCGTCCAGCTCTGGTAGACGTAACCCGCCAGCCACCCGAGCGCACCGATGATCACGATGAACAGCAGGATGATGAAGACGGTGTTGCGCTTGTTCTTCGCTATGGCTCTATACATGGATCCCCGCAGTTACAACGCCGGTACGGTCTCGATACGCTCGCTGGCGCTCGCTACTCGACCAGCGTAGAAGGGTCAGAACTGCACGCGCGGCGGCTCTGCGATGGCGGCGGAGTCCGCCACCTCGAAGAAGTCGCGCTCGGTGAAGCCGAGCCCGCGCACGAAGAGCGTGTTCGGGAAGGTCTTGATCTTGGTGTTGAGTTCGCGCACCCCGCCGTTGTAGAAGCGACGCGACGCCTGGATCTTGTCTTCGGTGTCGACGAGCTCGCCCTGCAACTGCAGGAAGTTCTGGTTCGCCTGCAGCTGCGGGTAGGCCTCGGCGACGGCGAAGATGCTCTTCAGGGCGGACTGCATGTGGTTCTCGGCGACTGCGGCATCCGCCGGTGTGCTGGCGCTGACCGTTTCGGCGCGCGCCTTGGTGACCGCCTCGAAAACGCCACTCTCGTGCGCGGCATAGCCCTTGACGCTCTCAATGAGGTTCGGGATAAGGTCGGCACGGCGCTTGAGCTGCACCGTGATGTCGCTCCAGGCCTCGTCCACGCGCACGTTGAGACGAACGAGTCCGTTGTAGGTGCTCCACAGATAGATGCCGATGATGACGACGATCAGGACGACGATTCCGACGACGACGAGTAGATCCATGCTGCGGGCTCCTTCGGGCCTTGTGCCACTTGTGTGACCACTATAACCAAGCGGTCCGTGACTCTCACTCCCCGCGCATGAAGCTCAAGGTCAACTCATGGTCGTTGCCCAGCACGACCCGCGGCTCGCTCACGCGCCGAGGACACGGTCCAGGTAGGGGTTCGTGAAGACCCGGTCGGGGTCGAGGCGGTCCCGAACGTCGACGAAGTCTGCGTGATGCGGGTAGAGCTCGGAGAGCGAGGCGGCGTCCTGGTAGTGGATCTTGCCCCAGTGCGGCCTGCCCTCGTGCCCGCGCATGATCTGCTCGACCGCGCGGAAATACTCGTGGTGGTCCTCGCGAAAGTAGCGATGCACGGCGATGTAGCCGCTCTTCCTGCCCGAGGCCGTGGAGAGCCACAGCTCGTCGGGTGCGGCGGCCCGCACCTCGATCGGGAATGAGATGCGCCAGCCGCGATTCTCGATCAGGGCGCGCACCTCGCGCAATGCCTCCGGGACGGCCTCCCGCGGCAGGGCGTATTCCATCTCCTTGAAGCGCACCCTGCGCGGCGAGACGAACACCTCCGTGGAGGTGTCGGTGAAGTCGCGGTTGCCCGTGAGGCGAGTCGCGAACCGGTTGATCGGCGGCGTGACGGCGGGCATGACACGGCCGAGGGTGCAGATGGCGGCCAGGAGCGTGTTCGAGACGACCCGGTCATCCAGCCACTCCTCGAACGCGCCGAGCGGGTGTCGTTCGGCATCCGCGGGCATCCGGGTGTTGGTCTTCGTGAGTGCCGTGTCGGTGTGCGGAAACCAGTAGAACTCGAAGTGATCTGCCGCCTCGACCCTCGCGTCGAAGCTCTCGAGCACGCCCTCGAGGGGTTCCGGGCGCTCTCTCGCCTGGAGCACGAAGTCGGGAACGCACTGGAGCGTGATGTCGACGAGGATGCCGAGGGCGCCGAGCCCCAGGCGCGCGGCGGGGAGGAGTTCAGCGTTCTCGGTCTCGCTGACCGTGAGCAGCGTGCCCTCCGCAGTGACAAGGGTGACCGCCACGATCTGCGCCGCGAGCCCGCGAAAGCCCGCGCCGGTGCCGTGAGTGCCCGTGGAGGTCGCGCCGCTGATGGTCTGACGGTCGATGTCGCCAAGGTTCTCCATGGCGAGGCCGTACGGTGCCAGCAGCGCCGGGATGTCGTAGAGGCGAGTCCCGGCTGCGAGACGCACTCGCGCGGTTGCGGCATCGATGCCGAGCAGTCCGCTGAGCGCCGAGAGCTCGAGCTGGATGCCCGGAGCCACCGCGATACCGGTAAAGCTGTGCCCGGCCCCAACGGCCTTCACCCCCACCCCCAGCTCGCGCGCCTGGCGCACGATCTGGACGACCTCATCCACGCTCGTCGGACGCGCGACTCCGAAGGGTCGAATGCTCTCGGACCTCCCCCAGTTGCGCCACCGTCTCCCGTGTTCGAAGACCGTCAGCTCCCCCGTCGTCACAAAAAGACCCTTCCCTCTCCTCGATACGTCGGCAGCCGATCCACCACGCGGTCGCCGTCGACGAGCAGGAACTCGTCGAGATGCTCGGCCAGTTCCCCGGCCTTCGTGTGCCGAAGCCACGCGCGATCGCCCACCTTCAGCGCTGCAGCATTCGCGCCGGTGACCGGCGTCTGCACCTCACCCGCCATCTCCCTGGCCACCATCGTGAGGCCCTCCGGCCAGGCGATGACTGGCAGGCGGTCGATCGCGGGAGGGCCGGAGGCGATCCAGCCGCCGCCGTGCAGGGTCGCCATCTGCGGGGTGGGCTTGCGCACCACCGAGAGCGCGAACGCCGCCGCGGGGGCTGGGGCGAACCTCGTGTAGTGATCGAAGAGGTGCGGGCCAAACAGGCCGCTGCCCGCGCCGATCTCGGTCACAGCCTCCTCGGCACTCGTCGTCTCGAGCGACCCCGTTCCCCCGCCGTTGACGAACTCGAGCTCCGCAACCTCGCGCACGGCCGCGACCGCCTCGGCCCTGCGGGCCGCGAGCTCACGGGCTGACTGCTTCTGCATCCAGCGCACGATCGCGCCCATGGCGGGCTTGCCCTCCGGCCGGTCCACGGTTCCGGCGATCTGACCTTCGTAGGCCATCATGCCGACCAGGCGGAAGCCGGGGCGTTTCGCGATTGTCTCGGCGAAGGCGCGAGCATCCGTCGGGGTGAACAGCGGTGAGCGGTAGGTGCCCAGGTGTCCGAGAAGCCTGGACTCCCAGCTCGCGTCGAGTTCGAGGGCAACGCGGATCTCGGCGCGCCTGCCCGGCGGCACCACGGCATCCATGAAGTCGAGCTGCCGGGCAGAGTCGACCATGATGGCGACGCGCGAGGCAAGCCTCTCATCGCCCGCGAGCCTGCGGAGGGCGGTGCGATCCGCCGTCGGGTAGGCGACCACGACGTCATCGTGATCCTCGGCGAGCCAGAGGGCCTCGGCGAGCGTGTAGGCGAGGATGCCGCTGAAACCAGGCAGTGCGAGCACGGCATCGATGACCGCACGCACCCGCACCGACTTGCTGGCGACCCGGATGGTCGTGCCGGATGCCCGCTCCAGCATGCTGTGGGCATTGGCCGCGAGCGCCTGCAGCGAGATCACGCCGTAGGGCGGATCGTAGTCCGCCGTCGCGGCGGTGAGCCCCGGCCAATAACGAGAGGGCTCGCGCCACGGGGCGCTCGTCTGCGGAGTGAGGGTGATGACCATCAGCGAACCGATCTGATTGGGAGCACGGCGAGCGCGCCGAGAATGGTGGTGACCGCCGCCAGGATGAACAGCCCCTGAAAGCCGACGAGCACAGCGACGATGAAGGCGCCGAGCAGCGGCGCGATCGCCTGGGGAACCGCGGTGGCGATGTTCATGATGCCGAGATCTTTACCACGGGTCTGGGCGGCGGGGAGCACCTGGGTCGCGAGCGCCTGGTCGACCGAGAGGAAGCATCCGTAGCCGAGCCCGAGCAGCCCTGCGGCAACCATGGCGACGCCGAGGTCGGGCACGAGGGCGAGCAGAAGCGCCGCGATCGCCTGCAACGCGGATGCCGTGAAGACGAAAATCTTGCGCCGCCCGAGCCGATCGGAGAGCCTGCCGAGGAAGAGCGAGGCGAGCACGACGAACGCCATGTAGATGAGGATCAGCACGAGCAGGTCGTCTTCCGCGTTCTTGTCATTCAGGCCGAACTGCAGGAAGTAGAGCAGCATCGTCGTACCGAAGGCGTTGCCGAGATTGACCAGGATGCGACTGAGCAGCGTCCAGCCGAAGTCGGGGTAGCGGCGCGGGCTGATCCAGAACCCCTCGATGAGACTTGCGAGGCCGAGCGGTTCGCGGTCCTCCTTACTGAGCACGGCATCCGGAGTCCAGAGCACGAACGGCAGTACCAGGAGCACGAGCAGCACGGCGAGCACCGTGTACCCGGCGAGCTGGCCGGTGATGACGATCGTCACGAGCATCACGCCGAGCACGGTGCCGATCGCCTGGGGCGCCGAGATCCAGCCGGAGACGTAGCCGCGCTGGTTCACCGGAACCTGGTCGGAGATCGTGGCGGTGAGTGCCGCGGTCAGCACGCAGAAGCCGATGAGTGCGAGCGACCAGAAGATGCCGACGCCGACGAGGCTGTGCTGCAGCCCGAGCAGCACCAGCGCGAGGGCAAACAGCAGCGCGCCACCGAGGATCCAGGGCCGTCGCCTGCCAAAGCGGGAGGTCGTGCGATCCGAGAGTGCGCCAGTGAGCGGATAGGCCACGAGGGCGCAGGCACCCGCGATTCCGGAGATGATGCCGAAGGCGACGACATTGTCGACCCAGGAACTGCTGCGGATCTGCGCGGAGACCTGATTGGGCAGCAGGAGTTGCACGGGTGCAAGCTGCGCCATCCAGATGCCGAGCCAGGCGGTCGCGAAGACCGCGATCCACCGACTCGTGACCGCGCGATCCGGTTCGGCGAGCGCGGCTGGCGCTCCGGTCTCCGTCTGGGGCTGGGGTGAGGTCATGCGCTGTGCTCCTCGATCGTGCTCGGGTGGCGCTCGGATGGGGTGGGCAGTTCTGCTGCGGGGCGAAGGTGCGCGGTCGGCCGCGCGAATGCCGCCAGGGCATCCGCGATCGAGTCCATGAGTCGTGCCGCCGCCGCATCATCGCGGTCGGCGAGCCAGCTGAGGGTCAGCCCGTCTGTGAGCGCGACGGCGAGGCGCGCGAGGTCGGCGAGCGGGATGGTCCACTGGACGCCCGTGTGCAGCGCCCCGGCAAGGAGGACCTCGGTGACCACGCGGTGATAGCTGTCGTACTGGAAGTACGGAAGGTCCGACAGGGCGGGGGTGCGCAGCGCATAGTGGAACAGCTCGAACATCGCCTGCTCGCGTCCGGGGTCGGACACGACGAGATCGAAGTAGGCCTGGATACCTGCCCGGATGGCCGAGCGGACGTCCGCGCCCGGCCGGAGCGATGCCAGGATGACGAGCCGCTCATCGTCGACCACGAAGGTGATGAGCTCGCGGATCATGTCGTCTCGGGAACGGAACGCGTAGTGGAAGCTGGCCAGCGGCATCCGTGCCTCTGCGGCAATCGCGCGGGTCGTGGCCGCCGCAAGACCCTCCCTGGCAATCACCCGGACGGCGGCGTGCACAATGGCCGCACGTCGTGCGTCAGAGGACAATCGCGTCATTGCGGTCTCGTTTATTGGTCGTATTCGTCGGTCTGCCGATCGGCCCTGCTGATCGGTGAAGTGAAGTGGGTCACTTGTCCCAGTCGCTTGACTAAGAATAGTGTCCTGATTTTGCGCTCGCGTCAATCCACTCGCCACTGTGACAGGGGTGTAACGATCGGTTTGACAGCAGCGCAAATGCCTAGCTAAATGGATGTTACGGTGCAGCCCTCCCCTTCGAACGCGTCCAGGCGTTCGTTTCGCGATCGCGGAGCGAGCGGACTTCGACGACGAACAATCCGGGCTGTTCTGGGCTGCGTCTCGGTACTCAGCGCGGTGCTTCTCCCGTTGGGGGGAATGGGCGCGGGCCAGGCGGTCGCCGCCCCCACCGCACCCGCGATCTCCGCGGCGGCGGCCATCAGCGCCCCCGCAAATGGCTCGTTCGAGGGCAGCAACTCCTTCGCCGTGAGCGGTACGAAGGATGCCGACGGCACGGTCGTGGTCACCGCGGCTGCAGCCGGCAGCGGTGCCGCGACCACCGTGTGTGCCGCGACGACCCCGACGGCAGACGAGCTCGGCTGGAGCTGCACCGCGACCAGGGTGCCAAACGGGCAGAACGTCACACTCACCGCCACCCAAACCCTCTCGGATTCCAGCACGAGTTCGACGAGCATCACTCTCGACGTGCTCGGCGCCCCGAGCCTCGACGGCGCCGGATCCTTCGTCACCCCCGGGATCGTCTCGGGAGGCGCGATCACCGGCAACTACGTGACGGTCACGGTGAGCAATCCGTCTGCCGCGGGATGCACCTCCGGTGTCGTGAACGGCTACTGGTCCTGCAGTATCAAGGCACCATCCGGAACCTACACAGTCACCGCACATCAGTCGTGGACGGTGGGCAGCGCGCAGCACTCCGCCGAGTCCGCGCCGCAGCACGTGACCGTGGACAAGGACAGGCCTGCCGAGCCCGTTGTCACCTCGCCGAGGGCCGACTCGCGCGTGACCAAACAGCCGGTGACGTTCTCGGGCACCGGCGAGGCACTCGGCTTTCTCAACGTCTACGTCGACGCGAGCCCGGTGTGCGGGGCGAGCGTCGACAGTTCGGGGCGCTGGAGCTGTTCTGCCTCCGGGATCTCGAACGGCGCGCACGCCGTGCAGGCGATCCAGAGTGACCTCGCAGGCAACTTCAGTGACCCCAGTGCGCCGGTGAAGGTGTACTTCGGACCGAAGTCGGCGGCACCGCCAGTCGCGCCACCGAAGAGCGCGACACCCGAGAGCCCGTCACCGACCCGGACGCCCACACCCAGCGCATCCGCCCCGCCGATCCCCTACGTGCCGGGCTCGGGTGCACCGCCACCGACTCTGCACGAGGCGCTCACCAACTGGGGAACACCCACGAGTTTCGGCACCAAACTGCCCACCCTTGCCGAGACCCTCACGGGCGGCGGATGGTGGCTCGCCATCCCCTTCGCGCTGAGCCTGCTCTTGCTGGTGGCGCTTCCGCTGAGGCTTCTCGCGTCAACCCTGCGCGGTCGGATACGCCTGCCGATTACGAAGTTCACCGGCAGGAACCAGGAGCCACAGCCGGAAGACGACACCCCTCCGCCCAATCCGTGGCTCGTGGGTGTCGTTCCACTGGCCGCCGCCGCGGGATTCGTGGTGCTCGCCTCCGGAGTCAACGGTGAGGTGCGCTTCGTGCGGCTGCTCGCCGCCGTCGGCATCGGACTCGCGCTGCTCAACGTCATCGGTGTTGCCGTGAGCACCCGCCTGACCGGGCGCCTCCAGGGTGTGAGCGGGCGACTCAGGTTCCTGCCGTCGATGCTGCTCGCCGCGACACTTCTCGCGATGTTCTCCCGCCTGAGCGGCATCAATCCACCGATCGTGGCCGGGGTGCTGATCGGGGTGGGCTTCGTGGGAGTAACCGCGGCGCGCCCGCGCGGCATCGCGAACTTCGTCGAGGTGGGCTCGATCACCGTTCTCGCCACCGCCGCCTGGTTCGTCTATCAGTGGCTCAAACCGCTCGAGGGCTTCTGGGGCAACCTCACGCTCGAGATCCTCGCGACCGTGTGCCTCGCCGGACTCGGCTCTGCACTGGTGCTCCTCATCCCGCTCGGGCGTCTGCCCGGTCGCGTGATCTTCGAGTGGTCGGCACCGGCCTGGGCAGGCATCCTGTTCGTCGTCGCGGTGCTCGCCTGGGTGATCGCACTCGACGGAACCATCACGAACCTGCCCACCCTCGGCGCTTTCGCGATGGTGGCGGGCGGATTCACCGCGCTGTGCGTGGCCGTGTGGGCCTGGGTGCGCTACGTGGAACCCGCCGAGGCGTAGCCGAACGAACAGTGCCCCCGGTGGGACTCGAACCCACACTCGGACGATTTTAAGTCGTCTGCCTCTGCCAATTGGGCTACGGGGGCGGGCGCACTGCACTCGCCCCCAAAGTTTATGGGCAGGAGCGGATGCTTAGGCCTTCGGCCGCGAGGCGAACTTCTGGAAGTAGGCCTGCGGGTCTTCGCGCGCCTCGAGCGAGACGATGTCGCGACGCAGCAGGAAGTTCAGGATCCAGCCTGCGAACACGCGAGTCTTGCGCTCCCACATCGGGATCGCGAGGCCGTGGTAACCGCGGTGCATCGTCCAGGCGAGGAAGCCAGTGATAGCGATCTTGCCGGACTGGAATACGCCGGTCCCGAGCCCGATGCCAGCGACGGCACCCTGGTTCTTGTGGAAGTACTCGCGCGGAAGCTCGCCACGCAGCTGCGCGGTGATGTTCTTCGCGAGCAGCTTGCCCTGGCGAACGGCGTGCTGGGCGTTCGGAACGCAGAAGCCGCCGACGCCGCCGCCGGTGAGGTCTGGGACGGCGCTGACATCGCCGGCGCCCCAGGCATCCGCGACGACCCCGTCGTCATTGATCACGCGCAGGTCGGCCTGCACGCGCAGGCGCCCACGCTCTTCGACCGGCAGGTCGGTGTTGCGCAGGACCGGGTTGGCCATGACGCCCGCGGTCCAGACGATGATGTCCGACTCGAACGACTCACCGGTGGACAGCTCGATTGTGCCGCCCACCGCGGAGGTGAGCTGCGTGTCGAGGTGCACCTCTGCGCCGCGCTGGGCCAGGTTCTTGAGCACCCAGTGGCTCGTCTTGAGCGAGACCTCCGGCATGATGCGCCCCATGGCCTCGATGAGGTGGAAGTGCGTGTCGTCGAAGGTGAGGGTGGGGTAGTACTGCAGGAGGGAGCTCGCGAAGCTGCGCAGCTCACCGAAGATCTCGATGCCGGCGAAGCCACCACCGACGACAGTCACGGTGAGGAGGCGGTCGCGCTCCGGGCCCGCGGGCAGCAGGGCCGCGCGGTCGAAGTTGGTGAGTAGGCGGTCACGAACGGCGACGGCCTCCTCGATGCTCTTCATACCGATCGCCTCATCGGCCACGCCGGGGATCGGGAAGGTGCGGGAGACGGAGCCCGCGGTGACCACGACGATATCGTAGTCGATCGTCCAGGGCTCGCCGATCACGGGGGTGATGGTCGCGGTCTTCGACGCGTGGTCGATGCCGGTCACGGATGCCGTGATGACGGTGGTCTTGTCGAGGTGACGACGCTGCGAGACGACCGCGTGACGCGGTTCGATGGACCCCGCCGCGACCTCCGGAAGGAACGGCTGGTAGGTCATGTAGGGAAGCGGGTCAACGATCGTGACTTCTGCTTCACCCGACCTCAACTGCTTTTCGAGTTTGAGAGCTGTGTAGAAACCGGCGTAACCGCCGCCAACGATAAGGATTTTGGGCACGACGTACAATCTACTACTCGCGCCGTGCTCCCCTGAACTTGAGAATTGCTCTACGTAACACGAAAACGAGCAGGGCGGCGAAGAGCAGGTAGATCAGAATCGGCAGGCCGACGTTCCTCAGGGACTCGATCGAGGGCAGCACCGTGCCGAGCGGATTCATGGGCGCGGCCGCCTGCGTGGGTGTCGGCACGGGCGCGGCGGCATCGGCCTCGCTCGGCCCCGGGGTGGCCGCGGCACGCCGATACAGGCGGATCCACTCCTTGAGCTGGTCCGCCGGGTTCGCCTTGACGAGGGGAACGTTCGCGGTCACTGCGGCAGCCGCATTGACGAGCCCGTACCCGTAGGTGGGATTGGGCACGGTGCCGACGCCCTTTGCTGTGGCGGTGAGCCGGTTGATCACGTTCCCGGCGTCGAGATTCGGATGCGCGGCCCGCACGAGTGCGACGATCCCTGCCACGATCGGGGTCGCCCCGCTCGTTCCGGACCAGGTGTAATAGCCGCCGCCCGGAGCCGCGCCGACGAGGTCTTCGCTCGGCGCAGACACCGCGATCGTGATGCCCTGGGACGACGCATCGAAGCTTGCCTTGCCGTTGCGGTCCACCCCGCCGACCACGAGCACGCCCGGCATCGTCGCCGGTGCGCCCACTTCGGTGGTGCCACTCCCCCGGTTGCCCGCGGCCGCGACGATCACCACGTCGTGCTCCATCGCGTAGAGGAAGGCCGAATCCCAACTCGTCGGCCAGTCCAGCGTGTTGCGGGTGAGCGACATGTTGATCACGCTCGCCCCGTTGTCAACGGCCCAACGCACGGCGGAGGCGATCTGGTCATCTGAGCTCACGCTGCCGACGCCGAAGCCCACCGAGATCGACAGCAGCTTCGCCTCGGGCGCCACTCCGATGATGCCGGCGCCCGCGCCGTGGCCGTGGCCGGCCAGGAGCGAGGCGACCATGGTGGCGTGCTCGGACTCGCTGCCCACGGGAGTCTGGCCGTTGGCCGCTCCGACGCCCGAGACATCCGTGCCACCGACGACGGTGCCAGTGAGGTCTGGGTGAGACCCGTCAACGCCCGTGTCGATGATCGCCACGGTGACGCCCGCGCCCTTGGTGGTCTTCCAGGCCTGGCTGATGCCATAGCTCGAGAGCCAGTACTCGCGGTTACGCACGGTGTCTGCCGACGCCGACTGCGCCACGAGAACCAGGGATGCCGTGAGCACGGCCGTGAGCACCGTGGCGATGACCCTGCGCATCCGCTTCACTCTGCTGCCCCGGGTGGTGCCCCTACTGCCGTATACGTATAGTCCTCGCACTCGCACACGAGCGGCGACCAGGCTGCTCGCTCAAGAGCGAGGTCGCCGATGGGGTTCACGCCCGGGCCCGCGGCGAGCGAGTGCCCCGCGAGCGCGTGCAGGCACTTGACCCTGGTGGGCATCCCTCCGGCGGAGATGCCCGCGATCTCGGGCACCGTGTCGATGCCGTCACGGTCGGCGAGATAGCTCTCGTGGGCGGCCAGGTACGCCGCCGCGAGCGCGGGGTCCTCGCCGAGCATGGCCGCGAACTCGGGCATCACACCGGTCGCCTCGAGAGTGGAGATGGCCGCTGTCGCCGCGGGATGGCACAGGTAGTAGAGGGTCGGAAACGGCGTTCCGTCATCGAGTCTCGGGCTCGTGGCGACCACGGTCGGTGCGCCGCACACGCAACGAGCGGCGATGCCGATGACGTTTCGTGCTGGCCTGCCGAGCTGGTGCGAAACGATATCGATGTCCCCGGCGCTCGGAGGATCGAAGGGCGGGGTGGTCACTGCGCGCCCGCGTTGTGGCCCGTGCCCTGGCCGCTGATAACCGGGGCGACGAGCTTGTCGGCCGGGGCATCCGTCAGTCCTGCGGTCAGCACGGAGGAGAGCATGGTGCGCACCCAGTCCACCTTGGTCGTCTGCAGCTTTGTACTGATCGGCTGGCCGTCTGCAGTGGCGACGGTCTTGCCGTCGTCGATCACGAGGTAGCTGTACTCCCCCGGATAGACGTAGTTGAGGCGCTCGCGCGCGAGGGATTCGACGTAGCTCGGGTCGTTCCACCTGGCCAGCTGGCCCTTCATGTCTTTCACCGACTGCGACTGCTCCTGCACGCTGTGCCGGAGGGACGCGAGCTGTTGCTGCTGCTGCACGAAGATGCGCAGCGACGGGGCAAGCACCACGATGCACAGCACGATGAGCACGAGCGCGGCGATCGTGAATCCAGACAGGCGGATGCTGCGCAGCCAGTTGCCGGAGGCACCAGCGAGATCCGGCAACTGCACGGCAACCTTCTGCGTGCGCGGATGTTGTTGCCTGGCCATACTCTGAGCCTAAGCGAGCGTCCGGAGAATTCCGGACGCTCGCTCGCGCGTCTCTGCGGGTCGACCGTGTCGCTAACGCAGGATGGATTGCGACACGCCGCGTTTTTTGGCCGGATTTTGCGGCGTGTCCCCGAATCTCCGACGTTAGCTACGTCGGCCGAGTTAGCCCTTGAAGCGGGGGAAGGCACTGCGACCGGCGTAGACGGCAGCCGTGTCGAGCTCCTCCTCGATGCGCAGGAGCTGGTTGTACTTGGCGACACGCTCGCTGCGGGCCGGAGCGCCGGTCTTGATCTGGCCGGAGTCGGTCGCGACCGCGAGGTCGGCGATCGTGGTGTCTTCGGTCTCGCCGGAGCGGTGCGACAGGATCGCGGTGTAGCCGGCGCGCTGGGCTAGGGCCACCGCATCCAGGGTCTCGGTGAGCGTGCCGATCTGGTTGACCTTGACGAGGATCGAGTTGGCGGCACCGAGCTCGAGGCCCTTCGCGAGGCGAACCGGGTTGGTGACGAACAGGTCATCGCCGACGATCTGCAGCTTGCCGCCGAGCTCCGCGGTGAAGTGCTGGTAACCCTCCCAGTCGTCTTCCTGCAGCGGATCCTCGATCGAAACGAGCGGGTAGTTGGCCGCGAGGTCGGCGAAGTAGGCGGTGAGTTCGAGCGCAGAGAGCTGCTTGCCCTCGAAGTGGTACGAGCCATCCTTGTAGAACTCGGATGCCGCAACGTCGGTCGCGAGCGCGATGTCGGTTCCGAGAGTGAACCCGGCCTGGCCGATCGCCTCGGCGATGAGGTCGAGCGCCTCGCGGTTGCTGGACAGGTTGGGGGCGAAGCCGCCCTCGTCACCGAGCCCGGTGGACAGGCCCTTGGCTCTCAGCAGCGACTTGAGGGAGTGGTAGGTCTCGACGCCCCAGCGCAGCGCCTCGCTGAAGCTGTCTGCACCGAGCGGCACGATCATGAACTCCTGCACGTCGATGTCATTGTCTGCGTGCGATCCGCCGTTGATGATGTTGAGCAGTGGAACGGGTAGGGTGTGCGCGTTCGGGCCACCGACGTAGCGGAAGAGGGGAAGGTCTGCGGAGTCCGCCGCGGCCTTGGCCACGGCTAGGGAGGCGCCGAGGATCGCGTTGGCACCCAGGCGCTTCTTGTTCTCGGTGCCGTCCAGTTCGATGAGCGCGGCATCCACGAGACGCTGGTCGCTCGCCTCGAAGCCCTCGATGGCCGGGCCGATCTCGTCGAGAACGGCAGAGACGGCCTTCAGAACACCCTTGCCGCCGTAGCGGGCCTTGTCGCCATCGCGAAGCTCGTACGCCTCGAACGCGCCGGTGGAGGCGCCGGACGGAACATCCGCGCGCGCGACGACGCCGTCATCCAGCAGCACTTCGACTTCGACGGTGGGGTTGCCCCGGGAATCCAGAATTTCGCGAGCGCCTACTGCCTCGATCAAAGCCACGGGTGATCTCCTTTATCTACTGTGTTTCACTAAGCCGTTGGTCATACTACCCGCGCTGGCCGTCGCGGAATTGTCACGGATCAGCGCTCGAGCGCGCGGAACTGCAGTTCGCTCGCACTCGTCGTCACGCTCGTCACGGTGGCGAGCTGCCCGAATCCGGATGCCGCGAGCTGCTCCAGAAGCGGCTTCAGATTGCGAGGCCTCCGCTCCACTCGCACGCGCCTGCCCTCCGCAAGAAGTTCGCCCTTGATCGCGAGCAGGGTGTCGAGTGCGACGCCGTCGTCGTAGACCAGGGCCACCGCATCCGCCGCTTCGGTTTCGGCCAGCCGCACGAGGTCGAGGATGCGCTCGAAGCCGATCGAGAAGCCCGCCGCGGGAACCTCGGTGCCGAGGAAGCGACCCACCATGCCGTCGTAGCGGCCGCCGCCACCCAGCGAGCTCGTGGAGGAGGGGTGTGCGATCTCGAAGATCGTGCCGGTGTAGTAGCCCATTCCGCGCACGAGAATCGGCGAGAACACGACGCGGATGCCGGGCAGCGCTGCCCGAAGCGCGAGCAGTTCGCGATACACGCCCTGGTCGAGCCAGGCGGGGGCCGCTCCGCCAGCCAGCAGCTCCCATCCGTCGCCGCCGAGCCCGGTCAGCTGGCCGTCCAGCAGCACGCCTGCAATGAGCGCCGCGTCGCCGACCCCGAGTTCGTCGAGTTCGTCGACGACACCCTGCACGCCGATCTTGTCTTCCTTGTCGAGAGCGATGAGCACGCGCTCCGCATCGGCCGGGTCGACCTTCCAATACGCGAGCAGCGCGTGCAGGATGCGCCGGTCGTTGAGCCGGAACGACCACTCCTCTATACCCAGGGCCTTCAGCGTGTCCGCGGTCGCCGTGAGCAGTTCGAGCTCCGCGATCGGCCCGGCCTCACCAATGATGTCGATATCGCACTGCACGAACTGGCGGTAGCGACCCTTCTGCGGTCGCTCGGCGCGCCAGACCGGTGCGATCTGGATCGAGCGGAACACGGTGGGCAGCGCCGCGTGGTGCGTGGCGTAGAAGCGGGTCAGCGGAACGGTGAGGTCGAACCGCAGGCCGAGATCGGCGAGGTCGAGCGCGTCGCTGGCCTCGCGAAGCTGCTCCGTGGTGAGTCCGCGCTTGAGCACCCCGAAGGCGAGCTTCTCGTTGTCACCGCCGAGACCGGCGTGCAGGCGAGACGAATCCTCCATGACCGGCGTCTCGATCTCGTCGAACCCGTGGGCGCGATAGACCGAACGGATGACGGACAGCGCACGTTCGCGCCGCGCCTTCTCTGCAGGAAGGAAGTCGCGCATACCGCGAGGAGGATTCACCGAACTGGCCATACCCCGATTGTTCCATGTCGCCCGCCGGCATCGTGGCCGCGCGCAAGTCGAGGCGAGTGAACACGACGTACACCGCGCTTTGTGGAAGCGCCTACCTAACTCCCAGCCTCCCTTCCTAGCCTCGAAACGGTGACAGTACTCGCGGAACGACCTATTCAGGAACGACCAACGGCACACCGCTCGGGCGCTCCGGCATCCTCGCGCCTCACTGCACTGGATGGGCTGCGCGGGGTGGCCGCCCTCGTCGTCGTGCTGCACCACCTGTTTCTCGTCGCCACGCCATTCCTGAAGAGCGCGGGCGGAACTGCGCCGGGAAGCCTCTACTGGTGGGTCGCCGAGACTCCGTTGAAACTCTTCAGCGCGGGCTCCGAGGCCGTGCTCGTATTCTTCGTTCTGAGCGGTCTCGTCGTCGCCCTTCCCGCTTTGGCGAAGAAGAGTTTCTCCTGGGCGGGCTTCCTCAGCAGCAGGATGGTGCGCCTGTACCTTCCTGTCTGGGCCTCCCTCGCCATCGGCACCCTTCTCATCTGGCTACTCCCCCGCAACGACTCGGCGGTGACGAACGGAACCTGGATCGAGAACTCGAACGCGACATCCGTTGGACTCGGCGCCCTGCTTAGCCAGGCGAGCCTGACGCGCGCCTCCTACGACGTCAACAACGTGCTGTGGTCGCTGCGCTGGGAGCTGATCTTCTCGGTGCTGCTCCCGCTCTTTATCGTGCTCGCCCTCGTGGTGCGCCGCTTCTGGGCCGTGACGATCGGAGTGGCATTCGTGCTCGGCGTCGTCGGATCGTTCCTGAACCTGGATGCTCTCCGCTACCTTCCGACATTCTTCGTCGGAACGCTCATGGCCGTTCGTCTCGACGCGATCCGCGAGTGGGCGGTTCGGCGCCGCACGCGTCCGCGAGCGCGACTCTGGGGTCTCTGCCTCGTCGCGGTGTCAGTACTCGCAATCACGGGTGGGTGGATCGCGCTCCCCATCGCGCCCTCCGGCAGCATCCTGAACGTGATGTTCTCCCAGCTCGCCCTGCTCGGTGCAGCGGGCCTGGTGTTGTCGGCCATCGTGGTGCGCCACGTTCACGGCGCCCTGGATTCACGCGGATGCCAGTGGCTGGGGCGCGTGTCGTTCAGCCTCTACCTCGTGCACGTGCCGATCATCGCAACGCTGAGCTTCCTCTTGGGCGACGCCCGCTGGTGGCTGGTTGCCCTGCTGACAGTGCCTCTTGCACTGCTCGTCGCCTGGGGGTTCAACCGTGCCATCGAGCGCCCATCGCACCATCTGGCGCGCTGGGTCTCCCGTTTCGTGGGCACGCTGATCGAGCGATTCAGAAGCACTGCCGAAGCACGGGCATGAACTCCCGTGCCTCTCTCAGGTGCGGACTACGCGGTGACGTCCTCACGCGCCGCCTCCGGCATCAGGCGCCGGATTCGCTCTGCGTAGGAGTGCAGCACTCGCTCGAACGCGCGCGTCGCCGCCTCCTCGTCTCCGTTGACGATGAGGTCGTGCTGCAGCCCGTAGATCGTGTTGGTGATGATGCGGGACTCGAGGTCGGCGTCATGCACCGGGATGCCCATGGCCAGGAGGGCATCGTGCCCCACCTTGTGCCACAGCCGAAACACCTTCGGCGTGATGGGGTCCTCGCCGGGATCCTGCGCCTCGAGCATGGACGCCTCGAACTCGAGCCGCTGCAGCTGGCGGTTACGCGGCTGCACGAACCAGGCCCAGGACGTGCGCAGGTTCTCGAGGTGGGCATCCAGATCGCCCGTCTCCGCAGCGACGGCCTCGACCACGACGTTCTGGCGGGTGGTGACCGCACGAACGATCTCGTGCAGCAGCTCGGCACGGCTGCCGAACTGGTAGACAAGCGTGTACGTGCTCACGCCGAGCGCGGTCGCGAGAGTGCGGAAAGACAGGGTGGCGAGGGGCTGGTCGAGGAGGTATTCAACGATTTCGTCGAGCAGGGCCTGCCGCCGCCCGGGGTCTGCTGTGCGCGCCATAACATAAACATAACGTACGTTTGCACAAACGGTCGTTATGGTTATACTTGGAGCGTATGCGCACCCTTGGGCAGCGTCGGGGCTGAGACCGGGGCGCATTGGTCACGTGCGGCGCGATTGCGTACCAGCACGATCAACCGGGTCAGTCGGTCGGGTAAACCGACTGCCCCCAGTCCGGTATGGCAATTTCACTGTGAAATTTCCAGGGAAGCTGTCATGCCGAACTTGGTGCCCTCTCTATTCGGGTTAGAGGGGGCACCGCCATTTCCGAGCCTCTACCCTTTGGCGGATTCGGCCTCGCGGATCTCGTCCTGGAGCGCGCGCAGGGCCGTACGCAGTGCGCGCTCGGCGTCGAGACCGTTCGTCTTCGCGGTGGAGACGAGCGAGAGCAGGGTGGCGCCGAGCTCGGCCTCGGTGTCTACCGGGATCGCGGCAGCGACATCCGCCGCTTGCGCGCCCGCAATGCCGACCTTCTCCGCCCGGCCGAGGAGTTTGTCGGCCAAGGCGAGCGCGGGCATGGATTGCGGGATGCCGTCGAGCACGCTCGTGCGGCCCGGCTTGTCTGCCTTCTTGAGTTCGTCCCACATCGCGACCACGTCATCTCCGCTCGTGACGTTCATGGCCGCCTTGGCCGCGTCGTCACCGAAGACGTGGGGATGCCGGCCGATCATCTTCGCGGTCATGTTGGCCGCGACATCCTCGATCGAGAAGTCCTCCCCCGGGGTGTGTGAGGCGATGTCGGAGTGGAAGATGACCTGGTACAGCACGTCGCCGAGCTCTTCGATGAGTTCGTCTCGGCCGCCGGTCTCGATCGCGTCGATGAGTTCGTAGCTCTCCTCGACGAGGTACTGCACGAGCGACTCGTGGGTCTGCTCGGCGTCCCACGCGCATCCACCCGGCGCTCGAAGCTGGTGCAGCACGGCGATGAGTTCTTCGAGTCTGGGATAGGTCGCGGCCATGGTTCATCCTCTCACCGCCGCCGATTCCGCACCGCTCTGACAGGATGACCGGGCGCTTCTCCCCGACTCCCCCCGCGACCCCCCTGGGTGATCGGCGTCCTGGGTGATCGGCGTCGTTCGGGTGATCCAGGCGTAACCTCTCGCCTACTCGCTGTCTGTGACCTTCTGCACGAGGTGAAGATTGTGCCGCGGCATGGCAATGGCGGCGATTGCCGTGAGCGCTGCGGCGATCAGGACCGCAGTGAAGACGGCGGATGCTGCGCTCACGATTGTGGCGACATCCGTCTCGTCTCCTCCGTGGGCGACGAAGATCGAGTTGGCGACGGCGCCGAAGATCGCGACGCCAATGGCGCTGCCGATGGAGCGGGCGAACATGTTGGTGCCGGTGACGACGCCGCGCTCGTGCCATTCGACGCTGGACTGGGCGACGATGATGCTCGGGGTGGCGACGAGGCCGAGGCCGAGTCCGACCACGAGGCAGCCCAGGGCGACGACGACGATCATCGGAGTGAGTGCGAATACGGCGAGCACGATGGCGCCGAGAATGACGAACACCATGCCGATGAGTGCCGTGTTACGGAAGCCGATGCGCAGGTAGAACCGGCCGGAAAGCGATGACGAGATGGGCCATCCGATGGTCAGAATCGCGAGGGTGAGGCCGGCAATCGTTGGCACGACATCGAGCGATCCCTCGAGATAGGTCGGGACGTAGGAGGTGAGGCCGATGAGGATGGCGCCGACGCCGAGGGAGACGAGGGTCGTGGTGAGCAGCAGCCGCCGGGAGAACACCCACAACGGCAGCACGGGTTCGACGGCGCGGCGTTCGACGAGCACGAAGGCGAGGAGCAGGATGCCGCCGATGACGAAGGCGCCGACGCTCTCGGGTGAGTTCCAAGCCCAGCCCTGTCCGCCCTCGAGCACCGCGAGGATGAGCAGGCTGAGGGAGACGGTGAGCAGGACTGCGCCCGCGTAGTCGATGGTGTGTTTGCGGTGCTCGACCTTTTCGTGGAAGGTGCGCACGAGCATCCAGACGGCGAGGATGCACAGGGGCACGTTGACGTAGAAGATCCAGCGCCAGGTGAGGAATTGGGAGAAGATTCCGCCGAGGGTGGGGCCGACGACGGCGGAGATAGCCCAGACGCTGGCGAGGTAGCCCTGCACTTTCGCGCGCTCGGCGACGGTGTAGATGTCGCCGGCGATGGTGGCGGCCATGGGTTGCACGGCTCCTGCGCCGAGGCCTTGGAGTGCGCGGAAGGCGATGAGGGATCCCATGCTCCAGGCGAATCCGCTGAGTACGGAGCCGAGGAGGAAGAGGGCGATGCCGAAGAGGAGGATCGGTTTGCGGCCGATGACGTCGGAGAGTTTGGCGTAGACGGGAACGGAGACGGCCTGGGCGAGCAGGTAGATGGAGAACAGCCAGGGGAATTGGGCGAAGCCGCCGAGGTCTTTGACGATGGACGGCACGGCCGTGGCGAGGATGGTCGAGTCGATGGCGACGAGGCCGGTGCTCAGCATCAGCGCGATGAGGATGGGGCCGCGCTCGGACCGGAAGCCGACATTGCTGGGGTCGCTGTTGCTCGCGCGGTTGCCTGCGCTGCGGCGCGTGCTGCCGGTCTCGGGCGTGCTGGAGCTCACGGTGTCCTTTGGGTAAAGAGTCTGTCTATTCTCCTCCCGGCTGTGGGGTGGGTGCCCGTCGTCATCCGGCCAGTTGATGCAGTTCTGGCGCGGGCAGTCGTCCGCCGCGGCGTGGAGTGCGATAGATGTCGACGCTGGAGGGCGGGATGAACCAGGGCACGTTGTCTCTGATGCGGATGCCCCAGCCGTCGCGGTGCACGCGATGGTGATGCATCGAGCACAGGAGGATCCCGTTGTTCAGATTGGTAGCGCCGCCATGTGACCACCATCGGATGTGGTGGGCTTCCGTGTGGCTGGGCGGTCTTCGGCAGCCGGCCCACGCGCATCCGTCGTCGCGTTCTGCAAGGGCGATGCGTTGGGCTCGGGTGAAGAGCCGGCGGGGTGTGCCAAGGTCGAGCACTTCACTGTTGCCGCCGAGCACGGCCGGGATGATCTGGGCATCGGCCGCGAGTTTTCGGGCGGTTTTTGCGGAAATCGGTTGTTCGATGCCGTCGATGTGAGCTTCGCCAAGGCCGCTGAGGAGAGACTCGAGAGTCATTCGCACGACGATGGTGGTGGCGGGAAAGGGGATCTCGACATCAGCATTGTCGTGAGCACTATTGACGTGAGCCCGGTTGTCGTGAGCACGGTTGCTCCGTCCCTTGCGGCCGCGCGCTTGTGTGCAGGCGATGCCGTGCCGGGCGAGTTGAACCAGGGCATCCGCGGCTATCTGGGTAAGGGTTCGCGGGTCGGGAAGTTCCTCATGGTTGGCGCCGCATCCGTCGCCCGTACCGCTGTTGCTGGTCTGGCTGTTGTTGGTCTGGCCGTCACTTGCTTGGAATCGGGGTGCGCGGATGACGACTCCGACGTGGGCATCGATGGCAGCGTCGAGGTAGGCGGAGCTGAGCGGGTCGAGGTCGAGCTGGTAGCGCTTCATGCCGTTGGCGAGGATGGTGCGGCGCAGGCTCCGCCGTTGCACGAGGTCGTCTTCGCGGGGTTCGACGCCGTCGATGTCGAGTGCGTCGCGCCATCGGATCGCGAGTTTGTGCACGTTGTCGGCGGGGTTGTCGCGGGCGAACTCGACGAGTGCGCGCTCCGCGGCGACAAGGTGTTCGCCTTCGGCGCGCGGTGCGGCTTGATCGAGCGCTGCGACGATGTGGTTCGCGGAGTCGACGGGAATACGGCCACCAAATGCGGCTTCGGCGACAAGCGGATAACGTGCTGGCATCCGCTCCCCAACGAGGCTGACACGGTCTGCCGTGGCTGCGGCAACTCGGCAGAGGCGATGGGCTTCGGCGAGCGTAATGTGCCCAAGTTCGGCAAGGAGCGCGGCAGCACTGCTGCAACCCGCCTGAATGGACAGCCCGTTCGGGCCGAGCGAAGGCCGCGACCGCTCGACCACTTCGGCCGCAACCCGTACGAGACGCGCTTCGGCCTCGCGCTTCTGCACAAAGCTGTCGGCGAGAGCCTCGAGCAACGCAGAATCACTCAACCCATCGAGCGCGCCGCTGCGCGCGTCGGCAGGCGCATCGACGTTCGCGAAGCTGTCACGACTAGGGCTGTTCATGCTTAAAGACTGTCACGCACCACCGACATTCGGATGCCCAATAGTGCTTCTGACCAGCACTTCCCGTGGATAGGTTCTTAGAACGAGTATCTGTGGAGGAGCAATTGGAGAGTCGATCGCATTGCCGACTTCGCCAGGCTTAAAGAACGGGCCGCGCGATATCCTCTGCCCCCGCTGGCACACGAGGAGAGCATGACAAGCAATTGGGTTCGTTGAACCAGTCCACCGCGACCGCGGTCCAAAGCTTGACATGAAAGGTCCGCTGACCCGCGCTTGCTGAACGAACGAACTGGACGCCGGTTGAAGTGGCCGAGACGGTAGGAATCAGTTTGCCCGTATCCCCTGCAGAATACTGGCAATCGACTGCGCAACTTCGTCCGATGGTTCATGCGCCCAGAACCGCACGACAACCCAGCCTCGATCTGTGAGCTGTTGAGTCGTATCCAGATCACGCGCCATATTGCCCGCAATCTTAGGACGCCAGTAATCGACATGGGACTTCGGCTCGACATAGTGCGCCGGGCAACCGTGCCAGAAGCAGCCATCAATGAATACAGCGAGCTTCGCGCGGATGAACAGCAGATCAGCGGTGCGCCGAATTGAAGGGATCGGGCGCGCGGCTACACGATACCGAAATCCGGCAGCATGCAGCAGCTTCCGAACCGCCAACTCGGGCGCGGTGTCTCTCGAGTGGTTCGACTGCATCGAACGACGCGTACCCTCGTTCGTCGCCCAGGACATACCTCCAAGTTACGCTGGCAATGCCCATTTCCAAAGGGACCATGCGTCAGCACGCTGCCCCGGTTGAGATTCCGAAAGCCAGTCGAAAGACAACCCAATTAATCGTCATCCATCACTCATTCAGGAGACGGTATTTGCGAGTTCATGGCTACGTCCGCGCGGCTCCCGCTGCCAGGCGAACAACGTGATACCCGGGCGTCCGTGTCACGTCACACGTGCCGGCTATGCTTGGGCAATATGACCCGTAGTACGATTCGCGTCCTCGACCTCTTCGCCGGGGCAGGTGGACTTACAGCAGGCTTTCACCAAGCATCCAAGCGATTCCGTAGTGTTTCCGCGGTCGAAATGGACCTCGCTGCGGCTGCATCCTATGAAGCGACATTCGGCGCAGGAATCGTTCATGCACAGTCCATCCAAGACTGGCTCGCCGAAGATGATGTGCCAACGAACGTCGACATCATCGTCGGAGGACCTCCGTGCCAAGGTTTCTCGACGCTCGGAAAACAGGACGTCGAGGACGAGCGGAATTCACTGTGGCACCAGTACGCAGAAACGATCGTCAAGGCGCAGCCCAAATATTTCGTCGTTGAAAATGTGGCTGCGTTCGCCAAGTCGCGGCAGTTCCAAGACTTCAAAGAGGCCATTGAGCCAGACGGCATTCTGTCCGACTACGACTTCGACTACGACGTTCTCAACGCTGCAGACTTCGGAGCCTTCCAGTCACGCAAGCGAGCTGTGCTGATCGGACACAGGAGAGATCTGGCGGCGCCGGGGCTTCCAGAACCTACGCACTCTCCGCAGCAGCATCGTACGGTCGAAGAGGCTCTGAAAAGCGTTCCTTGGAACACCGTCTCGAATGATCTTCCTCAGGATCGAACTGTCGAATTCGGAGGAAAGGTATTCGCGGGAACCTTCACGCCAGCCGAGCTTCACCTCGGGCGCGACTACGCACAACTTTCACTCGATCGTTTCGCCGAGATTCCCGCGGGCGGCAACCGCTTCAACCTGCCGGAACGACTGAAAGCCGACTGTTGGAAGAAACATACAACGGGTTCCGGCGACGTTATGGGCCGCCTGTATTGGAAGAAGCCATCGGTGACGATCCGCACCGAATTCTTCAAGCCTGAAAAGGGCCGCTACCTTCACCCCGAAGCCGATCGAGCAATCACGCACTATGAGGCAGCAATTCTTCAGGGGTTCCCTTTGGACCACAAATTTGTCGGGTCAAAGACGGCAATCGCTCGCCAAATCGGGAATGCCGTGCCGATCCCTCTGGGCAAGGCCATCGCAGGACAGCTTCTCAAACAGTTCTGATCCTCAGTCGTCAGACCGACACTATTTGGCCCCAGCTGCGCCGGGCAATTCGTTGAAGTCATCGATACGATAAGAATCGTCTGAGCAAGCGATTGAAACCCGATTATCGACGATCCCGCAACGCAGAGCAGTCCGGGGTGCGCCTCATCCAGGGTGTAGCCGCAGGAAAATGGGGCGAGCATGGCTTCCAGCAGATCGACTCGCTCGCGTGTTCCCCGAAGCATGATCACCGGGCAATCGGACCAGTTGTACGGATAAAGGTGCCCCCGACAGCTCGCGATTGTGAGAAAGCCCGCCGCTGATAATGCATAGACAAGTCCTGCAACGCCTAAGTCCAACCCCGGCAATGGGGGCATGTCATCCACGAGTTCCGAGAGCCGTTCTTCCCATTCGGCAGACAGGGCGGAGTCATCGCCGATCCCCTCCTACGCACTACTTGCGTCCAACTCAAATTCTTCCCTGCCCACTAGGTGCGATGCGATGAGCTCGGTCAGCGCCCTATCAATTTCGAGGATTTCATCGGCCTCATCGATGTCGATCTCCCCGATCCATTCGGATTCGTGGAAAAACTCGCTCAGCCCCCCCTCTTCGAGCTGTTCGAGATCCGGCACTTTGAATGACACGCCCGGGGAACACCTGCTTCGAACTCTGGATCGGCTTCGAGATACCTCAATGCGAGTTCTGGAATTCGCGTCACTGTTGTCTGTCCTGGCCTTGAATCGCATCTTGAGCTCCATCGAGACGACGCATTAGGTGGGAGATGATGCTCAAAGCGTCCAAGCAATCATCGTTCGTGAACGCACCCGACTCCTGCAACCGAGCAACCTCCTCATGTGCCAGCGGGTTGCGAAAGCCACCGATAATGCCCATCGAAATATGCTTCTGTCCGTTTTCTACGTTTTTCTCAGTCTGAGGATCGAAGCCGTCGCTCGCCATATACATATGGAATACCCGAAGTTTTCCTTTTTCGCCGAAGGCGCTAGTCACGATCGTGAGCGCATCGCTGGCATCCACGCCAGCGCGTTTTTTCGACAAACTCACGTAGCGCTTGATCGCCTCCTGGACTGCAATGTAGTAATCCTGATCGATGTAGTAGCTCGAAGTTGCGCTCTGAATTTCAGGGTGAAGGTGGCGCCAAACAAACTCGGCATAGGGTGGTGCGACCTCTTTGACCAGCCCGAGCAGCGTGCCCTGCTGAGCGCTAGTCATGTCAATATCTTCTGACTCGATAGCGGATACAAGCTCCCGGACGGGCTGCTGCTCTTTCGCTCGAATTGAACTGACCCACTCGGCAGTGGAGCCACCTATCTGCTCTTCTTGTTGCTTCTTACGCAGCTCCGCCCTCCTTGCCCTCCATTCCTGTCCGATTCGGGCCATTAATGCCTGCAGCTGTCTACGGAGCAGCCGTGTCTCCTCTGTGTCCCAATCGATGGCCCTCCGGTCGGTTGCAATGACATCCGGCTCAATGGCATCCAGATAGTCGAGTGCCAGATACCCGGTCAAATACGAGTACGCAAAACTCGACTCCGACGCTCCGAAGAACTCCGGCTCATTTGCAAGGCGTCCATTGACGTAAAGAGTGATGCCGCGCATCCCTTGCCGAAGAGGAACTTTGGAAGCTATCACCCGCCCACTGATTGCATGCTCTCGGCCCAGTTCATCAACATCACCGTCAGTCCAGGACTGGGGAAACATCCACTCGAATTCGGCTTCCACGGCATCCAACCTCAGCTCCGGAGTCACCGAATATGTTGTGCCATCCTCGCCGACCACCCGCACACGAAAGCTAGTATCCGCGTAATTAAACAGCCGCGACAGACTCTTGGCCAGCTCAAAAGGATCGATTGCGGAGACGCGCTTGAGATCCGTGAGACTCACGGAGGTGCCCCGTTCCTCGTTGAGAGCTCGTTCGGTTGTTTCTGTAGGTAGATAGTTACCCTTGGCAGCCATCATCTTGTCATAGGACAGTTCGACGACAGTCTTGTTATCGATTCCGGCTCGTTTCGTCGCTAGCCGGATATTCTTACCAATTCCGAAAAGGGCAAGCTTTCCAAGCCCCTTTTTCCCCGATACCGCTCGTTTGCCACTTTCAGTCAGAGAAGACCCGTTGCCCTGCCGCCGATTTCTCCCGATATGCAAGTACTTCTCCGCGACGTCTTCGCGTGACATTCCATGGCCGTCGTCGCTCACTGACAACGCACCACCCGCGATCAAAGTAACCTCTACATTGTTCGCATCCGCGTCGTAGGCGTTAGCGATCAATTCTGCGATGGCATTGGGTAGATGCGAGTACATCTTCGCGCCTAAATGGTCGACCGTCTGAGGGTCGAACGTCAGAACTAGCGGATCACCATCACCCATGTTGTTCCATCCTTCGGAAAGCGGATTACTCGACCGCAGCCTACTGACAAAACACAGACGGCATTGAATTCCACTCGAATTGGAGCGCCACGCCGACGAATGTCTCAGTGCGTTAGTCGCCGCTCCAATAGGCAGTCTCGACTGTGTCTCCATCCTCCGAAGGTGAAAGTTGCCACCATATGCTGACTCGCGAGCGCAGCAGGCAACCAGTGTTTGGCGTCATCCCACATCTCATCAAGGGGAAGCGCGTTCAGCGGATGCCATTCCGGTCGCAGTTCGTCTGACTCTCGAGGAGTACTGGTCCAGCCGCGACAGCGGAATGCCCAGGACTCCACTATGGACGATGGTCAGTTCACCGATGAGAACGAGTGACTCAGCTGCAGCCTTGATGCCAACTTCCTCATCGACCTCACGAACAACGGCGTCAGCCGGTGACTCGCCAGGCTCGAGCTTGCCACCTGGACCCACAAGCTTTCCCAGACCCAGACCGGTTTGCGGCCGAGCAGAAGCTGCGGCCCGTTGGGCGTCTCGCGGATGAGGTAGCAGACGCACACCTCGGGAAGAGCCATGCGGCGAGCGTAACGGATGCGAGTAAGTCGCTGGGAGGCCTCGACAAGCTCGACCAGCGGAACAGGCAGGCTTCGCTGGTTTTCCAGGTCGAAGGCTGCGGCGATTGCGTCGGTGAGCTGCGCTTCCTGCGAGTCGAAGAAAAACTCAATCTGCCCACCGAGTTCGCTCAGGCAATCGTCGCGAGGTTGTCGCAAGTAACGACCGAGTCGTGATCGAGGCCATTCGCGCGCCCCACCGGAACCTCCGTGGTCAGTCCCTTTGCAGTGCTCGTAATCGGCGCGACTCTCATCCAGCCGAGATATGGGCGCACCGACTCACGCGTGAGGACCACAGCTGGTCGACGCTTGTCGACAGTCGAAATGTATATGGCCCTCAATCGTCCAGACCAATTCGTCGCTTCGCTAGGTATGCGACCATCGCGTTCATATCCTCATCCGGCTCGGTTCGGTTCAGTATCTCCATTTCCTGAAGAACACCCAGCCGCCGACGCCCGCGCTTGAGTGCTCGAAGCACGATGATCCCTCGACTAGCCTCGTCGCCTTTCGCGATGAGGTCATCCATGAAGTCCACAATGTCATCCGGCAGCCGCGCGGCTATTTGCTTGCTCATCCCACTATGGGAGCGAACTGGGGTGCAGCCGAATACGTCCAGGCAGCAGACATCAGCCCGCGATCAGGGTACTGATCGCCCCGATTCCGGCGAGGTGGCCGGAGCCGACCGCGAGGTTGACCTGCATCGGGCCGCCCGTTTGGTCGCCAGCAGCGAAGACGCCCGGCACGGTCGTCTGGCCCATGCCGTCGACGACGAGGGCGTCCTCGGGAGATCGCTCGCAGCCGAGAGAATCGGCGAGTGCGGCGCGCTGTGTCCAGGTCTGCTGGGCGAAGAGGCGATCGAAGACGTCGATGCGGCCATCCTTGTAGGTCACCCGCACGCCGTCGGCAACATCCTCAACCCTGTCGATCTCGGCACTGTCTGACCAGCTGAGGTCATCGATCCAGGTCGGTAGCATCCCGCCCATGTGCCCCAGCCAGCCCTCGTCACCCACACCGAGCACACGCATGGCGCGCGACTCGTAGCCGTCACAGAACGGGCAGTTCACGACCTTGGTGCCCCACAGAGCATCCAGGCCGGGGATCTCCGACGGGATGAACTGCACGCCCTGCGCCAGCACGATCGTGCGCGCGGTCTGCCCGGAGTCCACCCGGAAACCGCCATCCACAGCCTCGATTCCTTCAACCGTGCCGCGCAGAAGCGTGAACGTCGGGTACACCCGCAGCTGCTCGAGCGCCCGGGCATAGAGAGCGGATGGCGCCTCGCCGTCATGCAGGAACACCCCGCCCGCGTGCGTGGTGCGCAGGTTGTTCTGCGCACCGGAATCGATGAGCAGCACGGTGCGGCGCGCACGAACCAGGACCATGGCGGCGGTGAGTCCGGCGACTCCCCCGCCGACAACGATGGAGTCGAAATCAGTCATGGGGATAGTGTTGCTGGTGCGGGCTCGATTAGCAAATGGGGTTGCTATATTGGCAAACTCCAGAAGGGGTTTCAGTACGGCCGCGGGCTGCCTACTCGACCCGCGGAGGGCTATTCGAGAAGGCGGAGCGCCTGTTCCTCGGTGAGGGCGGCGACCTCGTCGCGGGACAGACCCAATTCGCGCACGAGGCGGGCGGCCAGGTGAAGCGGAAGCGCCGCATCCGGAATCACCGGAACACCGCGGCCCGGACGGCTCCCATCGAGCACACAGGCCCAGAACTCGTCAGACGTCACCCGCAATTGGTCGCGCAGAATGTGCGACCACATCGCTGGTGCGTAGGTGGTGCGGTTCACCGGATGCGAGATGCGAGTGCGCAGAACATCGCCGCTCGGCAGAACCAGTTTGTAGGTCTCGTGGTGCGCGACTGCGCGACCGCGAGCATCCGTGACAGGAGTCCACCCCTCGGTGGTGCAGAACTTCTTGTGGAGCTGCCTGGTGGGTGCGGGCCGCTTGGTCATGCCTGGGCGCTCGTCATTCCCGCGAGTTCGTCAGCCAGTGACGCAAACCGTCATCCGTCGACAAGTTCACCAGCTGCACGAGGGCCCAGTTGCCAGCGTGATTCGGCGCATTGGAGAAGTGCTCTGCCCACTCGAACGCATACTCCCGCAGGTTCGCAATGAGGTCGTCGATCGCGGCGTCCAGCGACTCGCCCTCCGCCGCGAGCGGAGTGTCCGGAATCAAAATGACCCACGCGCCGTGCTCGACGACCGCCTTCGCCGTGGACGGGACGGCCTTGAGTAGCAGCTCACGGAATCGATCGCGATCGGCGACTACCGCGGCGCTGCTCCCCCGCTGAATGGTGACCACCGCACCAGTCTCAACCGTGTCGAGAATCGCCTTGAGCGACCTGCGCGCCTCTGTGAATGAGGGGTAGGTGGTGAGGGGTGTGGAGGACATGAGGTGAGTTTAGCCGGGGTAAGTACGTGATGTACATTGTGTACTTATCGTCTCGATACGCGGGCTTGTTCCTTGCTCGCTACTCGACAGCGGAGGTGGGGGTTTCGATACGGCCGCGGGCGGCCTACTCAACCCGCGCGGGGGTCTCGGGCGTCGCCACCGCGGCACCGAAGATGGCGACCAGCAGCGCGCTCACCCAGGCGATGAGTTCCGCGTCCCCCAGCGCCTCGCCGTTCACGCGCGGCATCGGCACGGCAACCGCCTTGGTCTGGCCGAAGTAGCGCGCACCCGGATACATCCGCTGCAGCCGCACCTGCACGGAGTCGGCGAGTTCGGCAGTGGAGATACGAAGGTTCGGGCCCGCAGAGACGACCTCCGACAGACCGACCTTCTGCGCCATCCGCCGTAGCTTCGACACCTCGATGAGGCTCAGCACCTGCACCGGCGGCTCACCATAGCGGTCGGTGAGCTCCTCGAGCACCTGGTCGATCTGGTCAGCGGATGCCGCCGGCGACGACGCGGTCGACAGCTTCTGGTAGGCCTCGAGCCTCAATCGCTCGCTCTCCACGTAGTCCTCGGGAATGTGCGCATCCACCGGAAGCTCGAGCCGCAACTCGGTCTGCCCCTCGGCCACCTCGCCGCGGAACGTCGAGACGGCCTCGCCGATCATCCGCAGATAGAGGTCGAAACCGACGCCTGCAATGTGCCCGGACTGCTCGCCGCCGAGCAGGTTGCCCGCACCACGGATCTCGAGATCCTTGAGCGCCACCTGCATACCCGCGCCGAGTTCGTTGTTCGCCGCAATGGTCGCGAGGCGATCGTGCGCGATCTCGCCGAGCGGCTTCTCCGCGTCATAGAGGAAATACGCGTACGCACGCTCACGCCCGCGACCCACACGGCCGCGCAGCTGGTGCAGCTGCGACAGCCCGTACTTGTCTGCCCGGTCGATGATGAGCGTGTTGGCGTTCGCGATGTCGAGCCCGGTCTCGATGATCGTGGTGGAGACGAGCACGTCGAACTTGCGCTCCCAGAAGTCCACCATCACCTGCTCGAGCACGTGCTCCGGCAGCTTGCCGTGTGCCACCGCGATGCGCGCCTCGGGCACGAGTTCGGCCAGCTGCGCCGCAACTCTGTTGATCGATGAGACCCGGTTGTGCACGAAGAACACCTGGCCCTCGCGCAGCAGCTCACGGCGGATCGCGGCGGCAACCTGCCGGTCGTGATACGGACCGACAAAGGTGAGAATCGGATGCCGATCCTCGGGCGGCGTCGCGAGCGTGGACATCTCGCGAATGCCCGTCACCGCCATCTCGAGCGTGCGCGGGATGGGCGTGGCCGACATCGCCAAGATGTCCACGTTGGTCTTCAGCTTCTTCAGCGCGTCCTTGTGTTCCACCCCGAAACGCTGCTCCTCGTCGATGATCACGAGGCCCAGATCCTTGATGACAATGGTGCCGGTGAGCAGGCGGTGCGTTCCGATGACCACATCGACCGAGCCATCCGCGAGCCCCTCGATCGTCTCCTTCGACTCCTTGTCGGTCTGGAAACGGCTGAGCGCGCGCAGGTGCACCGGGAAGCCGGCGAACCGCTCCTGGAAGGTCTCCATATGCTGCTTGACGAGAAGCGTGGTCGGCACGAGCATGACCACCTGCTTGCCATCTTGCACCGCCTTGAACGCGGCACGCACCGCGATCTCGGTCTTGCCATAGCCGACGTCGCCCGAGATGAGTCGATCCATCGGGATGGCGCGCTCCATATCGGCCTTCACCTCGTCGATCGTGGTGAGCTGGTCCGGGGTCTCGGCGAACGGGAAGGCGTCTTCGAGCTCCTGCTGCCACGGCGTGTCCGGCGGGAAGGCGTGACCCTTCGACGCCATGCGCGCGGAATAGAGCTTTACGAGTTCGACCGCGATGTCGCGCACCGCCTTGCGCGCACGGCCCTTCGCGGCCGACCAGTCGCTGCCGCCCATCTTGCTGAGCGTCGGCGCCTCCCCGCCCACGTAGCGGGTGAGCAGGTCGAGCTGGTCGGTGGGCACGTAGAGCTTGTCGCCCGGGTACCCGCGCTTCGACGGAGCGTATTCGATCAGCAGGAACTCGCGCTCCGTCTTCACCGGGTTGCGGCCGCCGCTCGACACCTGCCGCTTCACGAGCTCGACGAACTTGCCGATGCCGTGGGTCTGGTGCACGACGAAGTCGCCCGCCTTGAGCTGCAACGGATCCACCACGTTCTTGCGGCGCACCGCGAGCTTCTTGACCTGCCTCGCGTCGTACCCGACGGCGCGACCGTAGAACTCGCTCTCGCTCAGCACGGCGAGCTTGACCTCCGGCAGCTCGAAACCGTGTTCTACGGATGCCTTGAGCAGGTACGCGACGCCGGCTTCGGCATCCGCCGGCAGCTCCTCAACCACGCGGGCGGCGTATCCGTGCTCGCCCAGAGCCTCGGCCGCGCGCCCGACGAGGCCTGTGCCCTGCGCCACGATCACGACGGTCCAGGCGTTTTTGAGCAGGTCGCCGACGTAGTCGATCGCCCCGTTCGCCTGGCCCTGAAAACTCGGAACCGTGGTGGCGTCGATGCGGATGTAGTGCTCGCCGTCGCGGAGTTCGCTCGTTGGCGAGGTCTCCACCAGCGAATCCGCGCCGCTGTCGAAGCTGCTGAAGCTCCACCACGCGCGGTCTCCCGCCGCGAGCCGCAGGCGGTCGAGCGTGAGGAAGTCGCCGGAGTCTAGGTCGATCGGCGCCTCGGCTCCCACCGTGGCCGCATTCCAGGCGGCGGCGAGAAACTCGCGGTTGGTCTCGACGAGACTCACGGCCCGGTTGGCAACGCGCTCCGGTGCGAGCACGGCGACCGCCGCATCCGCCGGAAGGTAATGGGTGATCGGCACGAGCCGGTCGACGAGCGCCGGAGCGAGCGACTCCATGCCATCAACCGGGATGCCCTCGGAGATCTTCGCGAGCATCTGAGCGAGGCTCGGAAACTCGTGCTGCATCTCGCGAGCGCGCTGGCGCACATCCTCGCTGAGGAGCAGCTCTCGGCTCGGCAGCAGCTCGATCTCGGTGATCGGCTCGGCAAGCGAGCGCTGGTCTGCCACCGAGAACTGGCGGATCTGCTCCACCTCGTCGCCGAAGAAATCCACGCGCCAGGGATGCTCGGCCGTCGCCGAGAACACGTCGAGAATGCCGCCGCGCACCGCGAACTCTCCACGCCTCGTGACCATGTCGACGCGGGTGTAGGCGAGGTCAACAAGCTGCGCTGCGAGCGCGCCGAGGTTGTAGCCGCGACCGCCAGCAACGAGGCCGACCGGCGGAACGCTCGTGAGGTTGTCGGCGAGCGGCTGCAGCGCGGCCCTCACCGAGGCGACGATGACGACCGGATGCTTCGCCCGCTCGGCAGGCGGGTTCTGCTCCCAGCGCTGCAGCCTTCGCAGCGCGCTGATGCGCTTGCCGACGGTCTCCGCGCTCGGGCTCAGACGCTCGTGCGGCAGGGTCTCCCAGGCCGGAAACTCGATAATCTCGGCGCTCGACGCGACGCTCGCGAGGGCCTCGCGCAGCGACTCGGAGTCGCGGCCGGTCGCGACGATCGCGAGGAGTGCCTGTGGGCCCTTTCTGGCATCCAGAAGCGCCGTGATAAGCGGAGCGCGCAGCCCCTCGACGAGGGAAAAGTCGGCGCTGCCGGAGGCGTATCCGAGGGCGTTGCGCACCGTTCGGGCGCGCGAAAGTGCAGGAATTAAGCCCTCGAGTATCACCGGATGAGTCTACGCGACGGCACTGACGCCGATTTTCGTAGGGAGGAGTCCACGACCCCGCCGAACGGAAAAGGAGGAGAAAGTGCGGATGCGGGTCAAAACTTCCTCCATTCCGCGCTGATCCGCAGAAATCTCCTCCAACCCTGACGGGCGGCAGCTCAGTCGGCAGAGGTGTGCACGCGCAGCTGGGCCGCCGTGAGGCCCTCGCTGGCGATCTGCTCGACCGCATCGGCGGCATCCGAGAGCAGGTTGGGCAGAACCTTGCGTTCCTCCGCGGAGAAGTCGCGAAGCACGAAGTCTGCCGCGGGCATCCGTCCGGGCGGGCGCCCGACTCCGATGCGCACCCGAGTGAAGTCTGGCGTGCCGATCGCCGCGATGATGTCGCGCAGGCCGTTGTGCCCTCCGTGCCCTCCGCCGAACTTCAGGCGCAGGGTATCGAAGGGGATGTCGAGCTCGTCGTGCAGCACGATGAGCCGCGACGGGGCGAGCGAGAAGAACCTCAACAGGCCAGCGACAGCACCACCGGAGAGGTTCATGAAGCTGTTCGGTTTGCCCAGGATGAGCCGCGGTCCCTCGAGTCCGCTGCGCGACTCCGCCACCGTCGCGCCGGCCTTGTGCGACTTGAACGTCGCCGAGGCACGATCGGCCAGCTCGGCGAGCACCATCTGCCCGACGTTGTGACGATTGCCCGCGTAGTCGGGCCCGGGGTTACCGAGCCCGACCACGAGCCAGTGTTTACTGTCCACCGTTGACGCGGAGAGTGATTACTCCGCTTCCGCCTCTTCTGCTGGTGCAGCCTCTTCGGCAGCCTCTTCGGTCTCGGCGACCTCGCCCAGGTCCTGGGCCTGCGGGATGACGATGTCGACCACGAGCGCCTCGTGATCGGAGATCAGGGTCGCGCCCTCTGGCAGCGGAACGTCCTTGGCGTAGACGCGCGTACCGGCCTCTGCACCCTCGATGTTGACCTCGACGCGCTCCGGGATGCTCGTGGCCGAGACCTCGAGCAGCAGGCGCTGGGCGTCGAGCTCGTACACGGTGCCGGCGGCGGACTCGCCCACGAGGTGAACCGCGACCTCGACCTGCACCTTCTCACCCTTGCGCACGACGACGAGGTCGAGGTGCTCGATGATCTGGCGCACCGGGTCCTTCTGCACATCCTTGACGAGGGCCAGCTGGCTCTTGCCGTTGATGTCGAGCTCAAGCACCTGGTTGGCCTTGCGGATGATGAGCGCGGTCTCGTGACCGGGCAGCGTCACGTGCTGCGGCTCGGTGCCGTGCCCGTAGATGACGGCGGGGATCTTGCCCGCGGCGCGAATCTTGCGAGCCGCTCCCTTACCGAAGCTCTCGCGCGCCTCGGTCAAGAGGTAGTTGGCGCTTTTCTCAGCCATGATGTTCTCCTATCGGGGCCGGGGCCCACGTGATTGTTTTCAACTCGAACGCATCGGCAGTAGCACAACACTGCAGCGTGAGGAAGACGTGCACCCAGGGGATTTCTCCCGACAGGCTTGGCCACTCCACCGCGTCGATCACGGAATCACCGGGTGATTCCCTCGCCGAAGTTCAGGGGCCAGCTTAGCCCAAGCCAGCCAGGACCGCATCGACGATCTGATCGGGCGTCTGGTCGATCGACACCCTGAAGCCCGGCTCGTCCGCCTGGAGCGATTCGAGGGTGGCCAGCTGCGAGTCGAGCAGCGAGGTCGGCATGAAGTGACCCTGGCGCCTTCCCATGCGCGATTCGAGCAGTTCGCGCGAGCCGTCGAGCTCAACGAAGACGGCTCGGGGCTCCCGCGCGAGAATCGCCTCGCGGTAGACGCGCTTGAGCGCGGAGCAGGCGATCACGAGGCCTGTCGCCTCGGCCTTCGTGAGGGTGTCACCGACGGTCGCGAGCCAGGGCCAGCGGTCCTCGTCGTCCAGCGGATGCCCGGCCGCCATCTTCTCGACGTTGGCCTGCGGGTGCAGGTCGTCGGCATCCACGTACGGCACGCCGAGCCTCTCGCCGAGAAGCGCGCTCACCGTGCTCTTGCCGGAGCCGGAGACCCCCATGACAACGATGAGCGGCTTCGGAGAACTCGACATGCCTACAGGGTATCGGTCGCCGGCTACGCGACCTGACCCGAGGCCCGCAGCTGCGCCCAGCCCGGCCCGTCCGGGTACGTCCACTTCTCGATCGACTCCTGGCGGATCTCCGCGCTGTTGCCCGGGTCCATCGGAGCGGCGTAGTTGCCGTTCACGAGTCGCGCCGGGGACACGAAGTGCTCGTGCAGGTGCGCGATGTATTCGATCATGCGGCCCTCGCGGCCATCCGTCTTCCAGCCCGAGACGACCGCGTAGTCGAAGAAGGAGAAGTGCTGCACGAGCTCGCACAGGCCTGCACCGCCGGTGTGGGGGCAGACCGGGATGTCGAACTTCGACGCGAGCAGAAGGTTCGCGATGTTCTCGTTCGGCCCCGCGACCCGCGTGGAGTCGATCTGCATCGCGTCGATCGCGCCCGCCTGCAGCAACTGCTTGAACACGATGCGGTTCTGCACGGCCTCGCCGGTGACCACCCGGGTGGGAGCGATCGCCTTGCGGATCCGCGCGTGGCCGAGGATGTCATCCGGGCTCACCGGCTCCTCCACCCAGTAGAGGCCGAACTCCGTGAGCGCGGTGATCCAACGAATCGCCTCGTCGATCTCCCAGCGCTGGTTGGCGTCGATCGCGAGCCGGAAGTCTGGCCCGACGGCCTCGCGGGCCAGGCGCAGGCGGCGCTTGTCGTCGTCGAGGTTGCCCGCGACCTTCATCTTGATCATGTGGAACCTGAGCTCGAGCGCCTCGCGGATGAGCCGCAGCATCTTCTCGTCGCTGTAGCCGAGCCAGCCTGGCCCGGTCGTGTAGGCCGGGAAGCCGTTCGCCTCGAGCTCGGCGATGCGCTCCTCCTTGCCCTCCTGGCCCCGGCGAAGAATCTCGAGCGCGTCGTCCCTGGAGAGCGCGTCGGTGATGTGGCCGAAGTCGACTACGTCGACGAGCTCCTCCGGCGTCATCCCAGCGAGCAGCTTCCAGAGCGGAAGGCCGGCGCGCTTCGCCTTGATGTCCCACAGGGCGTTGATCACGGCACCCGCGGCCATGTGGCTGACACCTTTTTCCGGCCCGATCCAGCGGAACTGCGAGTCGTGCACGAGCAGCCGCGACACCTCGCCGAGGTGGTCGAGCATCCACTCCACCGGCTCGTCCGGCAGGAGCTTCGCGACGGCCTGAATCGTGTAACAGAGCACGTCATTGCCCCGGCCGCCGGTGAAGACGAAGCCGTGGCCCTTGGGCCAGGACGGGTCATCGACGGTGATCGTGAGATACGCCGCGGAGTGGTCCGGGTCGATGTTGACGGCGTCTGAGCCGTCGAGTTCGAGGGAGGTGGGAAAGCGCACGTCGTGAACCGTGAGCGAGGCGATCTTAGGCATTTCTGTCATCCATTCGATGGTCGTGGCGACGCGATCAGGCGCCGCACTTCGGAGAGCTGGTTCACGACGGCGTCGCGAAATTCAGTGGAGTCTGCGAGTTCGGCCGGAACAATCCGGCGCAGGCCGAAGACGCGAGACACGACCGCATTCGGATCGCTCTCAAGCGCGTCCGCGGAGCCGACGGCCGCGCCCAGTTCCGCGGCCATCGGATCGTCGAGCTTCGGCCCGCCGGGAGACAGAGTCGAGGCGATGAAGGTGATCCATGCCGCGATCGCGAAGGCGAGACTCTGCGGCAGCGATCCGGCGTGAAGGCGCTCGAGAGCCGTCACCATGATGCGGTTGGGCAGCTTCTGCGAGCCGTCCATCGCCACCTGTAGGGTCGTGTGCGCGAGCGCCGGGTTGGCGAAGCGGGCGAGCACGGAATCGCGGTACTCGGCCAGGTCGAGGCCGGGCAGGCTCTCGAGCGTGGGCAGGATGTCGTCGTTGAGCATCCGCAGGGCATGCTCGCGAATCGCGTCATCCACGACGGTCTCCGCGATGGTCGCGTGACCGCTGAGGTTGCCGAGGTAGGCGAGCAGGGAGTGCGTGGCGTTGAGCACCCGCAGCTTCGCTCGCTCGAAGGGCATGACGTCGGCCGTCATCGTGACACCGGCGAGCTCCCAGGCCGGGCGCGAGTCGGCGAAGTCGTCTTCGATGACCCACTGCGAGAACGGCTCGGCCACCACGAGCGCCTCGTCGCTCAGGCCGAGCAGCCCGAGCGCCACCTCCTGGTCTGCGGCGGTGACGGCCGGCGTGATGCGGTCGACCATTGACGACGGATAGCGCACCGAGTCCTGCAGCCACTCCTGGAAGGCGGCAGTGCTTTCAACAACGGCAGCCCCTTCGACCGCGGCGGCCCAGGAGAGCACGACCTTCTTCATCATCTCGCCGTTGTGCACGACATTGTCGCAGGAGAGCACGGTGAACGGTCGGCCGGACGTGCGGAAGCGGCGAGCGAGCCCGCGCACGAGGAGTCCGATGGCCGTGTTCGAGGCCCGCCCCGCGCCCTGCCCACGCAGTTCGCCCGCGACGAGTTCGACATCCTCGCTCACCCCGGCCATGCCGAGGTCGACCGTGCCGTCCGCCGCACGCAGGTAGCCCTTCTCCGTCACGGTCAGGGTCGCGATATGAGTGGTGTCGCTCGCGAGCGCCTCGAGCACGCGCTCGGAGTCCCGGCCGGGCCAGGCCACCTCGCGCACCGCGCCGACAATGCGCAGGGAGGTCGTGTCGGCATCCTTCTGCAGCACGCCATAGAGACAGTCCTGCGGCCGCAGCTGCCGCACCACGGCATCCGTGCGCCCCGTCACGCCCAGGATGCCCCAACTCGTCTCTCCCGAGGCGGCCGCGGCGTCTTCGGTGAAGACCGCCTGGTGGCTGCGGTGGAACGCGCCGATGCCGAAGTGGACGATGCCGATCGACACCGTCGCCGGGTCGAGAACCGGTGCGGTGACCGAGGGGCCGAGGCCCGTGGCCGCGGCGGATGACAGCGTGGCCGATGACAGAGTGGCCAACGACAGGCGCTGGGGTGACACATGTGCTCCAAAGGTGGAAGAAACGAGGGACGGTCGACGGAATCTGCTAGTCGTCCCTCGACTCTTTCACCTGCGCGACGAGTTGCGTCGGATTGATGAACCTGAGTGCAATCGTAAGGATGATGAGCATCATCGCGGTGTACACGACGCCCATCGCCGAGATGAGTTGCCTCGATTCCCCGCCGCCCGCCGCGGTCATCGCCCGGTAGATCGCCACCACGAGGGTGTCGGACTGCGGGCCCGAGACGAGGAAGGTGAGATCAAACATTCCCACCGTGCGCACGAGCACCAGGATGCCGGCGGCGAGGATGCCGGGCACCAGGAGCGGGGCGAGGATGCGGGTGAAGATCTGGCGCATGTTGGCCCCGGACATCCTCGCGGCGTTCTCGATCGACGGATTGATCTGCTCGATGAACGGCGTCATGGTGATGATGACGAACGGAATGGAGGGAACGAGGTTCACCAGGATGACCGCGGTGAGCGTGCGCCCGAGACCGAAGTTGTACATCACGGTCGCCAGCGGAATACCGAAGGTGATCGGCGGGATCAGGATCGGCAGCAGGAACAGCACCATCACGAGTCGCTTGAGCGGGAAGTTGCGCCGCGCGAGCACGTAGGCGGCGGGGACCCCGATCAGTACGGAGACGATCACGACGGTGAACGCCACGATGAGCGTCACCCCGATGATGTGCGTGAGGTCGAAGCGCGTCCACGCCTCCTGGTACCAACCGACCGTGAAGTGCTCGGGCAGCCAGGTGGTGAACCACGGCTTGCCGAGCGAGTCGACCAGCACGCTGAGGATGATCCCGAACAGGAAGATGAAGAATGCGGCGATTCCGGCCCAGACGAACCAGGTTCCCGGAGAAGCCGCGAGGGACTTCTCCCCCGGCAGCCGCGTGGCCTTGCCCGGCTTCGGCTTGGCCTGCTTCAGAGGTTGCACGAGCGTCGTGTCGGCCATCAGCCCTTCCCTCCTGTTGACCCCTTATAGAGGAACGAGCGGCCCAACAGCACGAACGCGATGACGACGAGTTCGATGAGGCCCATCATGACCGCGATGGTCGAGGCCATGCTGTAGTTCTGTTGCTCCCCGAACGCGCGGTATGCCATGAGCGCCATCACGCGGGTCGCGTTGCCGGGGTCACCGACGAGTCTCGCCGACGGGAACACGCTGAACGCGAGCACGAAGGTGAGGATGAACGTGGTCGCGAGCCCGGGCGCGAGCAGCGGCAGGATCACCTTCCTGAAGCGCTGCCTCCAGTTGGCTCCAAGGGTGCGCGCCGCGGCCTCGAGCGACGGATCGATGCCCGAGAGATACGAGGAGATCAGCAGGTAGGCAAAGGGGAACCCCGAGATCACGAGCGAGAACATCACGCCGAGATAGTTGTTCACGAGTGGAAGCGGATCGTGGATGATCCCCGCCGTCATGAGCGAGCGGTTGAGCCATCCCTGTGGGCCAGCGAAGATCAGGAGGCCCTGGGCGGTGAGCACGGTGCCGAGGGTGATCGGCAGCACGAGCAGCGTGGAGAGGGTGCGCTTTCCGCGGAACCTTCGGCGCAGCTTGAACGCGATCGGGATCGAGACGATGACGTTGATGAGGGCGGCCGGAATGGCCAGCCTCATCGTGATCCACACCGAGTCGTAGACGAAGGGATCCTTGAAGAAGGCGATGTAGTTGGCGAAGACGCCGCCGCCCCACTGCTTGACCATGCCCGGGAGCGGCTGCACCGTGAGCCCGATACCGTAGGCGAACGGGTAGATGAACAGCGCGAGCGCGAAGACGACCGCGGGCACGAGCAGCCACAGCTGTCGATCGATGCCGCGTTCAGCCAGGCGATGCCGCAGGCTCGCCGAGCTCTTCCTGCGCGGTGCGGTCGTCGTGCTCACGACAACACCCGCTCTGGCTCGGCCGCAGGCTGCGCCACGGCCTCGCGGTCGAGGTTCGCCTGGTACACGAGGGCGCGCGCCGACTCGACCCGCAGCGTGACGTGCTCGCCCACCGCCGGAGCCTGTTCCGCGTGCACGAAGAGATTCTGCCCCGTGGTCGTGGTGACACCCACCGCGAACTCGCGGCCCTGGTACTCGACCACGTTCACGAGCGCCTCGAAGGTGTTCGAGCCGCCGGTGGCGCTCGGCACGACGAGGAGATCGTGCGGACGGATCGCCACCCGCACCTGGTCGCCCACGGCCACCGGATGCACAGCCGTGCCCACGAGCGAGAGCCCATGCCCCGAGACCTGGGCCTCGGAACCCGTCGCCGAGATCACCTCGAAGTCGAGCAGGTTGCGGTACCCCATGAAGTCGGCGACGTGCCAGTTCGCGGGGTTGTTGTGCAGCTCCTCCGGAGTGCCGATCTGCTGCACTCGGCCGTCGCGCAGCACCACGAGGCGGTCTGCCAGCGACAACGCCTCCTCCTGGTCGTGAGTGACATAGACGGTGGTCAGGCCGAGGGCCTGGTGCAGCCGGCGGATCTCGGTGCGCATCTCGAGCCTGAGCTTGGCGTCAAGGTTCGACAGCGGCTCATCCATGAGGACGAGCCGCGGTTCAAGCACCGTTGCGCGGGCAATCGCAACGCGCTGCTGCTGGCCGCCAGAAAGCTGGCCCGGCAGCTTCTTCGCGTGTTCCTCGAGCTTCACGAGGGCGATCGCCTCGGCGACGCGCCTCCTGATCTCCGGGCGGGAAACCCCGCGCACCTCCAGTCCGAACGCGATGTTCTTCTGCACGGACAGGTGGGGAAACAGCGCGTAGTTCTGGAACACCATCCCGAAGTCGCGCTTCTCGGGTGGCAGGGTGTCGACGCGCTTGCCGTCGATCAGGATCTTTCCGTGAGTGAGCGGGAGAAGTCCGGCCAGGCAGTTCAGCGCGGTGGACTTCCCCGAACCTGACGGTCCGAGCAGGGCGATGAATTCCCCACTGCGGATCGTCAGGTTGAGGTCGACCAACGCATCGTGACCGCCAAAACTGCGTCCAACATCCTTCAGCTCAAGGGAGTCGAATGCGCTGGTCGAATGAGACATCTACTTGGCCGTGTACTTTCCGGCACCGATCTCGCGGTCCCACATGTCGAATGCCTTCACGAGGTTGTCCGGGGTCAGCGGAGTCGCCTTCGGCATCTTCTCGATGAGTGCGTCGTACCAGTCACGACCGAAGTTCTTGATCGTCTCCTGGCTGGCCTTCGGCGCCTTGTCGAGGGTCGCGCCCTTGATCGAAGGGCCGGGGTAGAAGTACCCGGTGTCATAGGCCATGGCGTTGATCTTCGGCGTCAGCATGTACTGCAACAACAGCAGGATCGCGGAGACCTTGTCTGCGGACTCGCCCTTCGGAACGACGGCGTAGTGCGCGTCGGTCACCCAGGTGAACTTGTCGAACGCCGCAGCCTTGATGGTGTTCGGCTCCTGATCGAGCGCACGGGGGTTGATATCCCACCCGGTCGTCGTGGGGATGAGGTCCCAGGTGCCGTTCGCCATGTTGGTGATGACCTGGCCGGTGCCGGTCGGGTAGTTGTTGATGTACTGTCCGAGGTCCTTCAGGTAGGCCCAGGTCTTGGACCAGCCATTGACCGGGTCGGCCGGATCCTTGTCGCCCAGCATATACGGAAGGCCCATGAGGAAGGTGCGGCCGGGGCCGGAGTTCGCCGGACGTGCGTAACCGAACTTATTGGGGTGGGCCTTCGCCCAGGCGAGGAGCTCCTGCGGGGTCTTCGGCACATCCTTGACGATGTCCGGGTTGTACTGCAGCAGCGGACCGGACGGGTAGTAGGTCGTGACGACCCCGTATCCGTCGGCCAGATCCTGCATCTTCTTCGCCGGGTCGATGTAGTTCTTCATGTTGGACAGCCGGTCGCCGTAGTCCTTGACGAGCGGAATCCAGAGCTTCTGGCCGATGCCGGCAGACAGCCCGTCTGTACCGGTCATGACGAGGTCAACGGTGATGTTGCCGCTGTCGACCTGCGGCTTGATGTTGCCCACGAGGTCGGGGGCTCCGGCGCTCTCCCACGTGACGGAGGAGATGATGTCGGGGTGGGTCTTGACGAATTCGTCGACCATGGGCCCGGTGAGCTTCTGGTTTCCGGCAACGTCGAGGATGTGGAGTGAAACGGGTGCAGAGGGCTTTGCCGGTATTGACCCCGCCTTTGCGGCTGGCTTGGCTGGTGCTGAGTTCGGTGCTGTGCATCCTGTGATCGCGAGTGCGAGCACGGCGACAGCAGAGACCACGGCGGTTCTCTTACTCAATCGCATATCGTGTTCCTTTTCTCTCGGTTCGACTGAACGTCAACGTTCAGAAGCTGTTTCCGAGACGGCCTGCGCCGCCTCAACTTTCTCTCCCCCTGCTGATTCCCCCTGCGATGTACCGACGACCCCGCTCGACTGCCTCACGACGAGTTCGACGGGAAGCTCGATCGCCGGGCGGGTGGACAGGTCTCCGGTCTCGAGTGCGTCGAGCAGCGTGTCCACGCTCATCCGCCCCATCTGCACCCTCGGCAGGTCGACGGTCGTCAGATTCGGCCAGACGAAGGTGGAGACCGCCACGTTGTCGAAGCCGGTGACGCTCATGTCGAACGGGGCGGAGAGGCCGCGCTGGCGCAGGCGGTCGATCAGACCGAGCGCCATGATGTCGTTGTAGGCCACGACCGCGGTCGCGCCGCTCGCGATCGCGAGGTCGCCGGCATGCACTCCACCGGAGAAGAAAGGCGCGAAGTTGCCGAGCTCGATGAGCTCGAGGCTCGCATCGGAGGAGGCCACGTCACGGAAGGCCTCGACGCGCTCGGTGTTCGACCAGGAGCGCTCCGGGCCAGCCGCGTACGCGATGGTGCGATGGCCGAGCGCGACCAGGTGCTTGAGCACCGCGCGCATCCCTCCCCCGTTGTCGAAGGTGATCGACGGGATGCTCTTGAGGTACCGGTTGGCCAACACGAGCGGCGTCTCACCCGAGAGTTCGAGGATCTCCTCGTCCGCGGCACGGGGCGAGCAGAGGATGACGCCGTCGACCTGCTTGGTGAGGCTGCGCACGACCTCCGCCTCCACGGTCGAGTCCTCGTCGGTGTCCGCAACGAACACGGCGTAGCCCGCGGCTCGCGCCCTGGCCTGCACGCCCTTGCAGACAGAACCGAAGAACGGGTTCTCGAGATCGGGAACGACGAGGCCGAAGCTGCGCTTCCTGCCCGTGATGAGCGAGCGTGCATTGTTGTTCACGCGGTAGCCCATGCGCTGGGCGGTGGCCTGCACGTGAAGTCTCGTGGCCTCGGCAACCTGCTCGGGCGAGGCGAGTGCGCGGGACACCGTCGAGATCGAGACACCGGCCTCACGAGCAACGTCGCGGATCGTCACAGCCATGCTCACACCACCTCGTGCGGATTCGGGTCGGCACTCCCGTGCCTCGTGTAGGACATTCTGCAAACCTTTTCAGTGTTTCGTCAAGGGGCAATCCCAAAAAACTTCTGAACTGGCTCACGCACGAGAAATGAGACGTGACTTTCCCGTAATTCTGGGTTTATAGTTGCGGATGAGCGGCACTCTCATCGAGAGACGCGCCTGAAACAGGTTGCAATTTTGTTTCAGCCCGGCCGTGTTTCAACGAGGAGGCGAATGTGGCCACAGGACCCTGGACGCTGCACCCGGACCGAGCATTACCGGCCGAGGCGACCCAGCGAGCCATCGCGCGGGAGATCTACGGACACACCGCAGCGCTGCCGCTCGTCTCGATGCACGGGCACATCGAGATCGGTGCGATCCTGAACAACGACGGGTTCGGCGACCCGACGGAACTCTTCGTCATCCCCGACCACTACCTCACGAGGATGCTCGTCTCGCAGGGCGTTCGCAGCCAGGACCTGGGCGTTCCCTCGCTCGAGGCGAGCGCGGCCGTCGAGACCGATCACCGGCTCATCTGGCGCAGGGTGTGTGAGAACTGGAAGCTGTTCCGCGGCACCCCCACCCGCTACTGGCTCGAGCACGAGCTCGTCGAGATCTTCGGGGTGACGGTCGAGCCGTCCGCGGAGACGGCAGACGAAATCTATGACCAATTGCTGGAGACGCTCGGGCGACCGGAGTTCCGCATCCGCCCGCTGTTCGACCGCTTCAACATCGAGATCCTGAGCACGACGGACGCACCGGATGCCGACCTCGCCTCCCACGCGAAGCTCGCGGCAGAGTGGGGCGAGCGCGTCGTGCCCACCTTCCGTCCGGACGCCCTGTTCTACCCGGATCGCGCCAGCTGGACCAAGGGCATCCGCTCGCTCTCCGCGGCCAGCGGCATCGACATCGCCGACTACGCGAGCTTCCTCGCCGCGCTCCGCCAGCGTCGCGCGGCCTTCGCGGCGGCGGGCGGACGCGCGAGCGACCACGGCCATCTCTCCGCGGACACCACGCCCTTGCCTGCGGCCGAGGCACAGCGCATCTTCGACGCGGCGTTGCGGGGGCAGGCCGACGCGGCGAGCGCATCCGCCTTCGCCGCGAACATGCTGTTCGAAACGGCACGGATGTCGCTCGACGACGGCCTTGTCATGCAACTGCACCCGGGCGTGCTGCGCAACCACTCGAGCTCTGTGCTCGCGAGCGTCGGCGAGAACCAGGGCTTCGACATTCCGGCGACGGTCGAGTTCACGCGCTCGCTTCGGCCGCTGCTCGACGCATTCGGCCACGACCCGCGCTTTCGCATGGTCCTGTTCACCGTGGACGAGACCGTGTATTCGCGGGAGCTCGCCCCCATCGCCGGCGCCTATCCGTCGGTCAGCCTCGGGGCGCCGTGGTGGTTCCTCGACTCCCCCGGCGGCATGGCCAGGTTCCGCGAACTCACCACCGAGACCGCGGGCTTCTACAACACCAGCGGATTCGTGGATGACACCCGCGCCTTCGCGTCGATCCCGGCCAGGCACGACCTGGCCAGGCGTATCGACGCCGGCTTCCTGGCAAAACTCGTCGCCGAGCATCGCCTCGGACACGACGAGGCCATCGAGACGGCGATCGACCTCAGCTACACCCTTCCCCTGCAGGCATACGCGCGTCGCAACTGACGCCGCCATCGATCCGAAAGCGAGAACATCGTGAGCACCATCGACCGCGTCGAAGTGTTGGTCTCCAGCCCCGGCCGCAACTTCGTGACCCTCAGGATCACCACCTCAGACGGCGTCACCGGTCTCGGCGATGCGACTCTCAACGGGCGAGAGCTCGCCGTCGTCTCCTACCTGAACGAGCACGTCGCGCCCATCCTCATCGGCCGCGACCCGCACAAGATCGAAGACACCTGGCAGTACCTCTATCGCGGTGCGTACTGGCGCAGAGGCCCGGTCACCATGGCGGCGATCGCCGCGGTGGATGTCGCACTGTGGGACATCAAGGGCAAGGTCGCGGGCCTGCCGGTCTATCAGCTGCTCGGCGGGGCGTCCAGGACGGGCGCGCTCGCCTACGGGCACGCATCCGGCTCCGACCTGCCCTCGCTCTTCACCTCGATCCGTAACCACCTCGAGGAGGGCTTCCGGGCCATTCGCGTGCAGACCTCGGTGCCCGGCCTCGGCCAGGTCTACGGCGTCGCCACCGACCAGAAGCCGGGCGCGCGCTACGACTACGAACCGGCAGGGCGCGGCCTCGCCCCCACGGAGGAGGAGTGGGACAGCAGGGCGTACCTGCGCCACATCCCCACCGTGTTCGCGGCCGTGCGCGAGGAGTTCGGCTACGACTTCCCACTGCTGCACGACGGGCACCACAGGCTCACCCCGAACCAGGCGGCCATCCTCGGCAAGTCGCTCGAGCCCTACGACCTGTTCTGGCTCGAGGACTGCACCCCGGGCGAGAACCAGGAGGGGCTGCGACGAGTGCGCTCGCAGACCACGACGCCGCTCGCCATCGGTGAGATCTTCAACACGGTCTTCGACTACCAGACGCTCATCACCGAGCAGCTCATCGACTACGTGCGCAGCGCCGTCACCCACACCGGTGGCATCAGCGCGCTCAAGAAGATCATGGATTTCGCAGGCGTCTACCAGATCAAGTCCGGCTTCCACGGGCCGACCGACATCTCGCCCGTGGGCCAGGCGGCCGCGCTGCATCTCGACATCGCCATCCACAACTTCGGCATTCAGGAGTACATGAAGCACTCGGACGATACGCTGAACGTGTTCCAGACCAGCTACACCTTCGCGGACGGCCTGCTGCACCCGGGCGACAACCCGGGTCTCGGAGTGGACTACAACGACGAACTTGCGGCCACCTTCGAGTACACACCCGCGTACCTGCCGGTCAACCGCCTCAAGCTGGACGGCACGATTCACGACTGGTAACCAGCCCTCCAAGGAGTCCCCATGACCGCATCGACGAGGCTCGAGCCATCGACCCTGCTGCGCGAGCACCCCATCATCGCGGTGCTTCGCGCGCGCGATGCCACCGACTATGACGCGGTCATCGACGTACTCGTGGAGAACGGCGTGCACTCGGTCGAACTCACGCTGAGCACGCCGAACACCTTCGAGCACCTGCCCACACTCGTGGCGCGCGGCGGGGCGGATGTCGAGATCGGTCTGGGCACGATCACCACGGTCGGGCAGGCCCAGCGCGCGATCGACGCCGGCGCCACCTACCTGGTCACACCGATCACGAGGCTGGACATCGTCGAGCTCGCCGTGCGGGGCGGCATCCCCGTGTTTCCCGGCGGCCTCACCCCCACCGAGTTGTATTCGGCCTGGGAGGCGGGCGCGACCGCGGTGAAGATCTTCCCTGCGGAGACCGTCGGCCCGCAGTACGGATCGCACCTGCGCGGGCCGTTCCCGCAGCTGCAGTTCGTGCCGTCGGGTGGCATCGCCCTCGCGGACATCCCGCTCTGGCTTCACGCGGGCGCCGCCGCCGTGAGCCTTGGTGGTCCGCTCATCGGCGACGCCCTCAAGGGCGGATCGCTCGCCGCACTGGCCGACCGCTGCGCCGCTGCCGTCGAGGTGGCACAGAAGGCCATCGCATGAGCGGCGTCGTGACCCTCGGCGAAACCATGGCTCTCATGGGCTCGACCGGATTCGGACCGCTGTCGCACGAGCACACGATGTCGCTCGGCATCGGCGGCTCAGAGAGCAACGTCGCGATCGGCCTCAGCCGTCTCGGCACCGAGACGACCTGGATCGGCAAGGTCGGAACGGATCCCCTCGGCGATCTGGTGCTCAGGGAACTCGCGGCGGAGGGCGTTCGTGTCCTCGCCGTGCGCGACCCGGGGGCACCGACCTCCCTCATGGTGAAGGAACGGCGCACGAGCACCGACACGCGCGTCTGGTACTACCGGAAGGCAAACGCGGGAGGTCGTCTTCGCATCGACGAGGTCGACTTCGATGTCATCAGGAACGCGAATCTCCTGCATCTCACCGGCATCTCGCCCGCGCTCTCCGACGGGATGGCCGAGACGACCTTCGAGGCGATCCGCGTCGCGAAGGAGGCGGGGGTCCCGGTGTCGTTCGACCTGAACTTCCGCAGCAAGCTCTGGTCCCGTGAGCAGGCTCGCGAGGCCTACCGGCGCATCATCCCGCAGGCGGACATCGTGTTCGCCGGCGACGACGAGGCGTCCATCGCCGTCGGTGAGGCGGAGGCTCCGGTGCACTTCGCCCACGAGCTGGTCGCGCTCGGCGCTGGAGCGGCCGTGGTCAAGCGCGGAGCCCACGGGGCGGTCGCGGTCGTCGACGGCAAGGAGTACGAGCGCGAGGCCATCCGGGTGAACGTCGTGGACACGGTCGGCGCGGGCGACGCCTTCGTCGCGGGGTACCTTGCCGAGTACCTGCTCGGGGCGGATGTCGACACCTGTCTCCAGACGGCGGTCACGACGGGCGCATACGCGTGCCTCGTGCCCGGCGACTGGGAGGGTGCTCCCCGCCGTCACGAGCTCGCCCTGTTGAACGGCGAGGAGCCGGTCAGCAGGTAGGCCAATTGCGTAACCAACTTTCACCAGCATCCCGCTGGCCCTAGCCTGTAACTGCGGAAGAATCACCCGCTCGCACGATCCCGACTTCACGATCCCGACTTTTCAGGAGAGATAATGCCAGACACCGCCACAGCAACTGCGAACATCGGGGTCATCGGGCTCGCCGTCATGGGCTCGAACCTGGCACGCAACCTGTCGAGCCGCGAGGGCAACACCGTCGCCGTCTACAACCGCTCCCCCGAGCGCACCGACCTGCTGCTCGAAGAGCACCCCGACGAGGGTTTCGTCGCGTCCACAAGTATCGAGGACTTCGCCGCGTCACTCACCAAGCCACGCACCGCGATCATCATGGTGCAGGCGGGCAAGGGAACGGATGCCGTCATCCAGCAGCTCTCGGAGGTGTTCGAGCCGGGCGACATCATCGTCGATGGTGGCAACGCAAACTTCCAGGACACCATCCGTCGCGAGAAGGCACTGCGCGAGAAGGGCCTGCACTTCGTCGGCGTCGGTATCTCCGGCGGCGAGGAGGGCGCACTCAAGGGCCCGAGCATCATGCCCGGCGGCTCCGTCGAGTCGTACAAGACGCTCGGCCCGATTCTCGAGTCGATCGCCGCTGTGGTCGACGGCGTTCCCTGTGTCACCCACATCGGCACCGACGGTGCGGGCCACTTCGTCAAGATGATCCACAACGGCATCGAGTACGCAGACATGCAGCTCATCGCCGAGGCCTACGACCTGCTGCGCAACGTGAGCGGCCACGAGCCCGCCGCCATCGCCGACGTCTTCGAGACCTGGAATTCGGGCGACCTCGAGTCCTACCTGATCGAGATCACCGCTGAAGTGCTCAGGCAGGTCGACGCAAAGACCGGCAAGCCCTTCGTCGACATCGTGCTCGACCAGGCCGGCTCCAAAGGCACCGGCGTCTGGACCGTGCAGAACGCACTCGACCTCGGCGTTCCCGTCGGTGGCATCGCCGAGGCCGTCTTCGCGCGCGCCGTCTCGAGCCACCCGGAGCAGCGCGAGGCCGTACAGAAGATCGTCGAGAGCCGTCCGGATGTCGTGGCCCCCGCCGCAGGAACGTCCTTCGAGGATGATGTGCGCGCCGCGCTCTACGCCTCCAAGGTCGTCGCGTACGCGCAGGGTTTCGACGCCATCATCGCGGGAGCCGAGAAGTACGGCTGGGACATCGACAAGGGCGCTGTCGCCACGATCTGGCGCGGCGGCTGTATCATCCGCGCGCAGTTCCTCAACCGCATTGTCGAGGCGTACGCCAACGACGCGACCATCCCGTCGCTGCTCGTCGACCCATACTTCGCCAAGGCCGTGAAGGAAGGCGAGGCAGCCTGGCGGCGCGTCGTCTCCACCGCGGCCCTGTCGGGCATCCCGATCCCGGGCTTCGGCGCGGCGCTCAGCTACTACGACTCGCTCGCCTCACAGCGCCTGCCCGCCGCCCTCGTCCAGGGACAGCGCGACTTCTTCGGTGCGCACACCTACAAGCGCGTCGACGAGCCCGGCGTCTTCCACACCCTGTGGTCCGGCGACCGCAGCGAGATCGCCACGGAACCGAGCACCCACTAGGCGCGCTATCGCGCGACGACCACCTTGCCGACGCTGCGGCCGGACTCGACGAGTTCGTGCGCCAGGCGCAGGTTCTCCGCGGTGAAGCCGTCGAGGCGGGTCGTGAGCGTGCTCACGACCCTGCCCTCGTCGATGAGGGAGGCCACGGCATCCAGCAGGCGACCCTGCTCTGCCATGTCCGGGGTCTCGAACTTGGCGCGGGTGAACATCCACTCCTGGTGCCAGGTGATGCTCGGCTGCACGAGACGGGTGGTGTCGAGCCCGCGCGCGCCGTCGATCGTCACGAGCTCGCCAAACGGCGCGAGCAGCTCGACGTAGGCATCGAAGTGATGTGCGGTCTGCGGGGAGAATATCCAGCGCACGCCCTCCGGCGCGACCTCGCGCACAGCGGCGACGAGGTCCCCAGAATGATCGACGACGTGGTGGGCACCCATCCTCGTTGCGAACTCGCGCGACTCTGGCCGTGATGCGGTCGCGACGATCGTCACTGCGGTCAACTGTCGCGCAAGCTGGGTGAGGATCGAACCGACGCCGCCAGCGCCGCTCACGACGAGGAGTGTTCCCGTGCTGTCGGCCCCGAGGCGCAGCTTCTCGAACAGCGACTCCCAGGCGGTGATCGCGGTGAGCGGCAGGGCGGCAGCCCCGGCGAAGTCGAGCGTGGTGGGCTTGTGGCCAACGATCCGCTCATCGACGGCGTGGAAGTCCGCGTCCGTGCCGTCGCGGGTGATGTCTCCGGCGTAGAAGACCTCGTCGCCGGGCGCGAAGCCCATGACCTCGTCACCGACCGCGACAACCGTGCCCGCGGCGTCGAATCCATACCTCGCGGACTCGCCCGCGCCAAGGCCCGCGCGACGCTTCGTGTCGACCGGGTTGACCGAGACGGCCTCGACGCGCACCAGGAGATCGCGAGGGCGCAGCTCGGGCACGGGAGCCTCGATCTCGCGGAAGGTCGTGGCGTCCGTGATCGGCCCGGCCGAGGCGACGATGGCGGTCATGGTTGTGGTCATGGATGACTCCTCGGGTGATGACGATGGGAGGGATGACGTGCACTGTGCTCAGGATGCAACTCTGGCAGCCGCACGGTCATTCCGGCAGCGGCGCGTGCGACACTGGACGAACAATGAGCGATCTCGAGGAGCACCCGGAGCTCTCCGGCTACGACCCAGGGGACGGCCGTCCCCTGCGCGGTCGCCGCCGCGTCGTGATGGTTCGCGTCATCGTGGCCCTCAGCGTGATCGCGCTCATGCTGCCCGGGGTGCTGACCACCGCATCCCTCAACGCCTCGAACGCGGCGGCCGCGTGCATGACCTGGGTGCGCACCGTCGCACCGGACGCGAGCGGGGCGTCCGCCCGCTTCGAACTCTTCGGGCCGGGCGGCATGGGCTGGCAGTGCTACGCGGTCGGGGCGTTCGGAGGCGACCGTCACGTGGCGTTCCTCGGACTCATCCCGAGCAGGTTCGTCGCTCCGCCAGCGACCGAAAACAGCTGACGCTCAGGCAGCGCCGTCGAACATCGAGGTGACCGATCCGTCGCCGAACACCTGCTGGATGGCCGTCGCCAGTAGCGGGGCGATCGGCAGGATGGTGAGCGTCGGAAAGCGCTTTGCCTGCGGAATCGGCAGGGTATCGGTGACCACAACCGAGTTGATGAACTCGGACTGCAGAATCTCGGTGGCCGGCTCGGAGAAGATCGCGTGCGTCGCGGCAACGACGACGCTGAGGGCCCCCGCCTCCTTGAGCGCCTGAGCCGCGGCGACGATCGTGCGCCCCGTGTCGATCATGTCGTCGACGATGAGGCACACGCGACCCTCTACCGGGCCGATGATCTCGTGCACGGAGACCCGGTTGGGCACGAGCGGGTCGCGACGCTTGTGGATGATCGCAAGCGGGGATCCGAGCTTGTCGCTCCAGATGTCTGCCACGCGAACGCGACCCATGTCGGGCGAGACGACCGTGAGGTTGGAGGTGTCGAGCTTGGACTGGAAGTGCTTGAGCAGCACCGGCATCGCGAACAGATGATCGACGGGGCCGTCGAAGAAGCCCTGGATCTGCGCGGCGTGCAGGTCGACCGACATGATGCGGTCTGCGCCGGCGGCCTTGAACAGGTCGGCGACGAGGCGCGCGGAGATCGGCTCGCGACCGCGGCCCTTCTTGTCTTGCCTCGCGTACGGATAGAACGGCGCAACCACGGTGATCCGCTTGGCGGAGGCGCGCTTGAGGGCGTCGACCATGATGAGCTGCTCCATGAGCCACTCGTTGATCGGTGTGGTGTGGGACTGGATGACGAAGGCGTCGCATCCACGAACGCTCTCGTCATAGCGGGTGTAGAGCTCGCCGTTCGCGAAGGTGCGCGCGTTGGTGTGCACGAGATCGGTGTCGAGCTCTGCCGCGATATCGACGGCCAGCTGGGGATGAGCGCGACCGGAGACGATCACGAGCCTCTTCTGTCCGTTGATTTTGATCTCGGACACGTATCCCGCTCTCTGCCGTCGTCGGCGCTGTCTGGAGGAAGAGGCTAGTGTGTAACTTCGTCGCCCGCCGCTGCCGCGGCCTCAGCCGCCGCAGTCCCCGGACGATTTTTCTCCACCCAGCCCGCCATATTTCGTTGCGGAGCCACGTTGATCGCAAGCGATCCGGCTGGTACGTCCTTTCGGACCACCGTGCCCGCTCCCGTATAGGCTCCGTCACCAAGTGTAACGGGGGCGACGAACACGTTGTGCGATCCACTTCGCACGTGGGAGCCGACCTTCGTGCGGTGCTTGTTCACGCCGTCGTAGTTGGCCGTGATTGTGCCCGCGCCCACGTTCGACTCGACGCCGACCTCGGTGTCTCCGATGTAGCTGAGGTGCGGCACCTTGCTGCCTCGCCCGATGTGAGAGTTCTTTGTCTCGACGAAGGTGCCGATCTTGCCGTCGTCGTCGAGCACGGTGTTCGGCCGAAGGTAGGCGAACGGACCGACGGATGCGCCGGCACCGATCACCGCGAGCGTCGCGTCGGTGCGCTTGACGACCGCGCCCTCGCCGATCTCGCAGTCCACGAGGGTCGTGTCAGGCCCGACGATCGCACCACGGTCGATCTTCGTCGCACCCTTGAGCTGGGTACCGGGTAGGAGCTCCACGTCTTCGGCGAGCACCACGTCGCGGTCGATCCAGGTGGTCGCAGGGTCGCGCACCGTGACCCCGGCGAGCTGCCAGCCGCGCACGATCCGGGCATTCAGCTCCACGCCCGCCGCGCCCAACTGGGCGCGGTCGTTGATGCCGGCCACGAGCCACGGGTCTGAGACGGGAACGGCCTCGATGCGGCCACCGGAGGCGCGGATGCCTGCCGCGGCATCCGTGAGGTATTTCTCCTTCTGCGCGTTGTCGGTTCCGATCGAGCCGAGCGCCGTACGCAGTGCGGGAACGTCAAACACGTAGACCCCGGCGTTGACCTCCGTGACGAGGAGCTGGTCGTCTGTGGCGTCCTTCTGCTCAACGATCGATTCGAACGCGCCATCCGCCGATCGCAGGATGCGCCCCGCCCCGGTCGGGTCGTCGAAGTAGGCGCTCAGCAGGGTGAGCGCGTTGCCCGAGGAGCGGTGGTTCGCGACGAGCCCCTCAATGGTCGCGGCGTCGAGCAGCGGAACGTCGGCGCTGAGCACGACGAGGCAGCCGCCGAAGTCCGCGGGAAGGGCCGCAATGCCCAACTCGACGGCACGGCCGGTGCCGGGGACCTCATCCTGATCGATGATGAGCGAGGACGGCAGGTGTTCGAGAACGACCTCGGCGATGGCATCACGCTCGTACCGAACCACCGTGATGACCTGGGCCGCGTCGAGGCTGGACGCGGTCGCGAGCACGTGCCCGAGAAGCGACACCCCCGCGATCTCGTGCAGCACCTTTGGTCTGGACGACTTCATGCGCGTACCCTGCCCTGCGGCGAGGATGATGACGGCGAGGGATGAATCGGTCATTCTTCCACTTTCTCTAGCCAGGGTGAATGCTCCGCCTCCAGGACTCGAACCTAGACCTAACAGCTCCAAAGGCTGTCGTGCTGCCATTACACCAAGGCGGACCGCGCTGCAGACACTTCGATGCCCTGACGCAGTTCCCAATTCTGCCAGATGACGGCGCGGTCGCTCTCCGCTGTGGCATTCGGCGATAATGGGCGCATGCCAGAACACGACGAGGTAGACCGCATCGTCGGAGCCTGGGAGCGAGAGCGGCCGGACCTCGACTTTGCGCCGCTCCAGGTGCTCTCGCGCGTTGGCAGGCTCGCGCGCCACCTCGATCGGGCCAGGCGCGCGGCCTTCACGGCATCCGAACTGGAGTCCTGGGAGTTCGACGTGCTCTCCGCGCTGCGCCGCGCTGGCAACCCATACCAGCTGAGCCCGAAGGCGCTCCTGCAGCAGACCCTCGTCTCGAGCGGCACGATGACCAACCGGATCGACCGGCTCGTCGCCCGCGGCCTGGTCGAGCGCCGCACTGACCCGCACGACGGCCGCGGCATCCTCGTCGTCATGACCGACCGGGGCCGCACAAGGGTCGACACTGCGATCAGCGTGCTGCTCGCGGCCGAGAACCAGCTACTCGACAAGCTCTCCGTGCACGATCAGGACCACCTGGCCTCGCTGCTGCGCAAGCTCAGCCTCGACTTCGACTGAGCGCACTCGAGCAGCTCAGCCGAGCAGCTCGCTGAGTTCCAGCCAGCGGGTCTCCACGACAGAGAGCGAGCTTTGCAGCGCGTCCAGCTCCTTCGACAGTTCGCCGAGGCCCGCGTAATCGCTCTGGTCGTGCTCCGCCATCTTCACGTGCAGCGCTGCGATCTGCCCGTTGAGCTTCTCAATCTTGCGACCGCCCGCGGCAAACTCCTTTTCCGCGTTGCGTAACTCTGCGCCAGCGAGTTTCGGCGGGCCGGAAGGTTTCTGTGAGGACGGCGCGTCCGCCTTCGCGCCGCGCTCGGCATCCCGCTGCTGCTTCGCCCGCAGCTCGAGATACTGGTCGACGCCCTTGGGCAGGTGCCGCAGCCCGCCGTCGATCACCGCGTACTGCTGGTCGGTGACGCGCTCGATCAGGTACCGGTCGTGCGAGACAACGAGCAGGGTTCCGGGGAAGGAATCGAGCAGGTCTTCGATCGCGGCGAGCATGTCGGTGTCGAGGTCGTTGGTCGGCTCATCGAGGATGAGCACGTTCGGCTCCGAGAGCAGGATGAGCAGCAGCTGCAGGCGGCGCTTCTGGCCGCCGGAGAGCTCCTTCACCCGCGTGCTGAGTTGCGCACTCGAGAAGCCCACGCGCTCGAGCAGCTGCCCCGGAGTCATCTCCTTGCCGCCGGCGATGTAGCTGCTCTTCTGCCGCCCGAGCACCTCGCTCACGCGGTCGTTCCAGATCTCCTCGAGTTCGAAGAGCTGCTGGGTGAGGGTGGCGACCTTGATCGTCTTGCCGCGCTTCACACGCCCCGTAGTGGGCAGCAGGGTGCCTGCAACGAGGCTCAGCAGGGTGGACTTGCCCGCTCCGTTGACGCCGAGGATGCCGGTGCGCTCTCCCGGAGCGATCCGCCAGGTGAGATCGTGCAGCACCACCGTGTCGTCGTAGCTCACCGAGATGTTCTCGAGGTCCACGACATCCTTGCCGAGCCGCTGCATGGCCATCGACGCGAGCGAGACGCTGTCGCGGGCTGGCGGCTCGTTCTCGATGAGCTCGTTCGCCGCGTCGATGCGGAACTTCGGCTTCGCCGTGCGCGCGGGCGCTCCCCTGCGCAGCCAGGCCAGCTCCTTGCGCATGAGGTTCTGCCGCTTCGCCTCGGATGCCGCGGCCATCCGGTCACGCTCCACCCGCTGCAGGATGTATGCCGCATACCCGCCCTCGAACGGCTCGATGATGCGGTCGTGCACCTCCCAGGTGGCCGTGCAGATCTCGTCGAGGAACCACCTGTCGTGGGTCACGACCACGAGTCCGCCCGCGTTCGCCGCCCAGCGCCGCTTGAGATGCCCGGCCAGCCAGGCGATACCCTCCACGTCGAGGTGGTTGGTCGGCTCGTCGAGAAAAACCACGTCGTGGTCGCCGATGAGGATGGCCGCGAGCGCCACCCGCCGACGCTGGCCGCCCGAGAGCTCCGCCACCTTCGTCTCCCACGGAATGTCCGAGGCCAGCCCCGCGATCACGTCACGCACCTTCGGGTCGCCCGCCCACACGTGCTCGTCCAGGTCTCCGATGATGGCCTGGTGCACGGTGAGCTCGTCGTCAAGGTCGTCCGCCTGGTCGAGCATGGCGAGCGTGATACCGCCGCGCCTGGTCACCCGGCCGGAGTCCGGTTCGAGGCGGCCCGCGAGCATCCGAAGCAGGGTCGACTTGCCGTCACCGTTGCGCCCGACGATGCCGATGCGGTCGCCCTCGTTCAGGCCGATGGTGATGCTGTCGAAGATGACACGGGTCGGATATTCGAGGTGGAGCGCTTCTGCGCCGAGAAGATGGGCCATTTGTTCGAGACTAGCCGAGGGAGCGACGCCGGGCCGCGGGGAGAAAGGCGCAGCGTCAGTCGCCGACGAGGCGGGCGCCGTGCACGGGGCCCGTCGCTCGCACCACCGTGAGGCGGGCAGCGCTCAGCGCGATCTGCAGCTCGAGCGCGTGGTCGAGATCCTCCGCGAGGAACGCCACTGTCGGCCCGGAGCCACAGATCATGCCTGCGAGCGCACCGTTCTCCTCGCCCAGCTCGATAACGTTTGCGAGCTCCGGTTCGAGATGCAGGGCGGGTGCCTGCAGGTCGTTGTGCAGTACCTCAGCGAGCATGGTCGCATCCCCGGCGCGCAGGGCCTGCAGCACGAGGGCGTCGACCTGTGGCTGAACCTCGACGGGGAAGATGTCCTGGGAGTGGCGCTCGCGATGCCGATCGAGCTCCGTGTAGACCTCGGGGGTGCTCATGCCGAACTCTGCGAAGGCGAACACCCAGTGGAACACGCCCTTGGCGAGCGCCGGGCTCAGCTCGTCACCGCGCCCCGTGCCGATGGCGGTGCCGCCGTTGAACGCGAACGGCACGTCCGCGCCGAGTTGCCGGGCGAGCTCGAGCAGTTCCTCGCGACCGAGGCCCGTGCCCCACAGGGTGTCGCAGGCGAGCAGTGTCGCCGCGGCATCCGCTGAACCGCCGCCCATACCGCCCGCGATCGGGATGTGCTTCTCGATCTCGAGCCTGACACCGCGCCGGTAGCCCGTCTTGCGCGCGAGCAGCCTGGCCGCCTTGATGGCAAGATTCGAGCCGTCGGTGGCGAGCGTCGAGGAGTCGATCGAGCCCGCGAACGTCACGGAGAAATCGTCGGCGTGGTGAGCGCGCACATCCTCGCACAGCGACACCGCCTGGTACGCGGTCGCGACGTCGTGGAACCCGTCGTCGAGCAGAGATCCCACCTTGAGGAAGACATTGATCTTCCCCGGGGCCCGTGCATGCACAACCTGTGGCGCGGCCGAGGTGGTCATACGTCCAACCTAGTCGACGCTTTTGGGGCTCCGGTGCACACGGGCGCGGGCGATCGAGACAAAGTCGTCTACCGTGAGCTGTTCGCCGCGCAGGGTCGGGGCGATGCCCGCCGCCTCCATGACCTCGGATGCCGCCCCGCTGCCCCCGAGAACGCCCGCGAGTGCTTGCCGCAGCATCTTCCGTCGCTGCTGAAACGCGGCATCCACGAGCTCGAACGTCGCGAGTCGCTCCCGTTCCGTGCCGAACTGCTCCGTCCTCAGCGTGAAAGACACGAGGATCGAGTCGACGTTGGGAACCGGCCAGAACACCTTGCGGCTGACCTGGCCTGCGACGGCCCAGGCGCCGTACCAGGCAGCCTTGACGCTCGGGCTGCCGTAGACCTTCGATCCGGGCGCCGCGGCAAGACGCTGCCCCACCTCGGCCTGCACCATGACGAGCCCCGCGGTGATCGCAGGAAAATGCTCGAGAAAGTGCAGCAGCACCGGTACGGAGATGTTGTACGGCAGGTTGGCGACGAGCCGGGTCGGCGTGCCGGGCAGCTCGGTGATCCTCATCGCGTCCTGCGTCACGACGGTGAGCGCGACGCCCGGCTGCATGAGCTCGACGGTCTTGGGCAGCTGTGCGGCCAGCCGCGCGTCGATCTCGACCGCGACGACGGATGCCCCGGCCTCCAGGATTCCCAGGGTCAGCGAGCCGAGCCCCGGCCCCACCTCGACGACGCGCTCGCCCTCGCTCACGCCCGCGATCCGCACGATGCGGCGCACGGTGTTTGCGTCGATCACGAAGTTCTGGCCAAGCTTCTTTGTGGGCTGGATGCCGAGCAGGTCGGCAAGGTCACGCACCTCGGCTGGCCCGAGCAGCTCGGCCATCAGGCGATCTCGCGCATCATGCGAGGTCTGCGGGATCGATGGCCTCGTCATACGGCGAGCCGGCGTCCTGCGTGATCGGCTCCGCATTCCACTGCCCGTAGACGAGCTCGGTGTTCGAGGAGATCTGGGCCGCGAGCATCGACGCCTCGGTGCCGAGGTGTTCCGCCATTGCCCTCAACGTGTGCGGGATGAGGTACGGCGAGTTGCGGCGCCCGCGGTACGGGGTGGGCGTGAGGTAGGGCGCATCCGTCTCGATCAGGAGCTGGCTGCGCGGCACCACCTCGAGCGCCTCGCGCAGGTAGCCCGCGTTCTTGAAGGTGACCGTGCCGGAGAACGACAGGTACCAGCCATTGTCCGCGCAGAGCTTCGCGAGCTCCGCGTCACCGGAAAAGCAGTGGAACACCGTGCGCTCCGGTGCGCCGACCCGGCGCAGGGTCGCGAGCACCTCGTCGTGGGCGTCGCGGTCATGGATCTGCATGGCAAGGTCGTGCTTCTTCGCGATCTCGATGTGCGCCTCGAAGGAGCGAAACTGCGCAGCGCGGCCGGATTCGTCCGTACGAAAGAAGTCGAGTCCGGTCTCGCCAACGGCGCGCACCCTGGGTCGCGCGGCCAGGGCGTCGATCTCGGCGAGCGCCGCATCCAGCTCACCGGCGGCCTCGTAGCGCGGTGCCTCGTTCGGATGGATGGCCACGGCCGCGAGCATCCGCGGCTCCCGCGCCGCCATCTCTGCGGACCAGCGCGAGCTTTCCAGGTCGCCGCCCACCTGCACGACGCCGCGGACACCGACGCTGCTGGCACGGTCGAGCAGCTCGAGATGGTCGAGCGAGTCGGGCCAGCCGTTCGGTTCCAGGTGGGTGTGGTTGTCGTACACGGGCACGACGAGCGCCTCCGGCAGCGGCGGATAGCTCGTGTCGCGCTCAGTCATCAGCTCGTCCCGTCACCCCTCCGGCGTCTCGATCCTCGGGAACAGGGCCTCCAGGGTGCTCACCCGACTGCCGACCGGGAGCTGGCCCCAGCGGGACGAATCCGAGATCAGCTGGTCTTCAAGGGCACCGAGCGCCGCGGTCGCGCCGAGCGCATCCCACAGCTTTGTCGTGGCCTGCGGGATGACCGGCGACAGCAGCACGGCAAGCGCGCGCAGTCCCTCGGATGCGGTGTAGAGCACGGTACCGAGCCTCGCGCGAGTCTCGTCGCTCTTGGCCAGTACCCACGGCTCCTGCGTCGTGATGTATCCGTTGAGCTCGTCGACGATGACCCAGATCGCGGCGATGGCCTCGTCGATCGCGAGACGGCGCATCGCGGCATCCGCCTGAATGTAGGCGACGGCAAGCGAGGACTGCACCTTCACGTCCACGTCGAGGTACTCGGCCGGAGCGGGGATGACACCGTCGTAGTAGCGGTTCACCATTGCAACGACGCGCGAGGCAAGGTTTCCGAAACCGTTCGCGAGCTCGGCCTGGTACCTGGCCGCGAGATCTTCCCAGCTGAACGAGCCATCCTGCCCGAAGTGAATGGCGCTCAGGAAGTAGTAGCGGAATGCATCCGCTCCGAAGGTGTCGGTGATCTGCTGCGGCGCGATACCGGTGAGCTTGGACTTCGACATCTTCTCGCCGCCGACGAGCAGCCAGCCGTGACCGAAGACCTGCTTCGGCGGCTCGAGTCCCGCGGCCATGAGCATCGCGGGCCAGATCACGGCGTGGAAGCGCGCGATGTCTTTACCCACCAGCTGGGTGGCCGGCCAGCGGCGGTCGAAGTTCTCCTGGTCGGTGCCATAGCCGATCGCGGTGATGTAGTTGAGCAGCGCGTCGAACCAGACGTACAGCACGTGGCTGTCGTCCCAGGGCAGTTTGATGCCCCAGTCGAAGCTCGAGCGAGAAATGGACAGGTCGTCGAGGCCACCCTTGACGAACTGGATGATCTCGTTGCGCACGCTCTCCGGCTGCACGAAGTCTGGCTGCTTCTCATACAGGTCGAGCAGTTGCTGCTGGAACTGGCTCATCTTGAAGAAGTAGTTGCGTTCCTTGAGAATCTCCACAGGAATCGAGTGGATCTTGCAGACCAGCTGTCCGGCGTAGTCGCCGTCCTTGGTCTCCAGCAGGTCGTCGAGTTGCTTGTACTCTTCGCAGCCAACGCAGTAGTACCCCTCGTACTCGCCGGAGTAGATGAATCCGTCGTCGTGCAGCTTCCCCAGGAACGCGATGACGGCACTCTCGTGGCGCTCATCGGTGGTGCGGATGAAGTCGTCATTGCGGATGTTGATGGTCTTGAGCAGGGGCTGCCAGGCATCCGCAACCAGCTTGTCGGCCCACGCTTTCGGGGTTGTGTCGTTCGCGACCGCCGTGCGCAGGATCTTCTGCCCGTGCTCGTCCGTGCCCGTGAGCAGCCAGGTGTCATCGCCGCTCTGCCGATGCCAGCGAGCGAGCACGTCCGCCGCAACTTCCGTGTAGGCGTGGCCGATGTGGGGCACGTCGTTCACGTAGAAGATGGGCGTCGCAATATAGAAGGAGTTACGCGCGGCCATGCAGAACATCCTAATTGGCGGACGCTCGTGGCTTCCGCCGTGTGACACGGCCTCAGCAATCCCGGCCTCCTCGCAGACTCCGCACTTAAGGTGGAGTGATGACAGGCGCGCAGCCACCGGCCGGACGACGAGCGGCGAAGGCACGAGTGGTGCGCCACGGCCAACAGAAGGTTCACGGGCCGTTCGGTAACGCGATGCGCCTGCTCGGGATCATCGTCGCGGTGGTCGTGGTGAGCAGTGCATCGATCGCGGGGTTCGCGGTCTGGAACCTTGCCAGCAGTGCGAAGCCGGGCATCCATCTCGCACACATCAAGAAGCAGCCGAAGCTCAACGTCGCCAACATCGGAGCGATCGAGGGCGGCGTCAACATGCTGCTCACCGGCACGGACACCAGAAGCGGCCAGGGCGGCGCGTTCTCGACCAAGGACGAGCTGCGGGGAAGCTCGGGGCTCGGCAACAACGACGTGACCATGCTCATCCACATTGCGGCAGACCACCGAAGCGTGACGGTGGTCAGTTTTCCCCGCGACCTGGAGATCCCGATTCCATCATGCCCGCGAGCCGCGGGGGGTTCATACCCCGCGGAGCGCTCGGCCATGCTCAACTCGACTCTCGCCCGCGGAGACCTGCCCTGCGTCGTCCTGACGATCGAAAAGCTCACCGGAGTGGATATCCCGTTCGCGGCGAAGATCACCCTCGATGGAGTGATCGCGATGTCGGATGCCGTGGGCGGCGTCGACGTCTGCGTCGCGACCCCGATCAACGACCAGTACGTCATCCCGGCCCTCCACCTCTCCGCGGGCGAACACACTCTCGTCGGTGCGGACGCCCTCTCGTTCCTGCGCAGTCGGCACGGACTCGTGGGCGGCAGCGACCTTGCCCGCATCAGCAACCAGCAGCTCTTCATGTCCGCGCTCGCGCGCAAGGTCACGAGCGCGGGGGTCTTGAGCAACCCCATCGAGCTGTACTCGCTCGCCAACGCCGCCGTGAAGAACGTGACGCTCTCCGACACCCTGACCAATCCGACCGCCCTCGTCGAGATAGCGCTCGCGCTCAAGAACGTCGGCCTGTCGAACATCGTGTTCCTGCAGTATCCCGCCGTGGGCGATCCCGCCAACCCCAACCGGGTCGTGCCGCAGGGCTCCGCCGCCGCGGCACTCAACGCGGCTCTCGTGGCCGACCAGCCGGTGCAGTTGAGCGGCAAGACCGGCGGCGGAACGGTGCTCGCGCCCTCGACCCCTGCGCCGCCTCCCACCGCGCCAGCCACCGGTGCCGCCACGCCACCGCCCGCCACGACTCCTACCCAGGATGCGGTCGTGCTGCCGTCAAACGTCACCGGCCAGACGGCTGCGGACCAGACCTGCTCGCGAGGCCAGGGGCGCTAGGCGCGCGAGTCGCACATCCGGCGATACTCATGGAGCCGCTGGCGGTTACGCTCTCGCTATGACCTCCGACGACGAGCTTCGCGAGTTGCGTCGTGCGGCCTTCGGCAGGGCGAGCACTCCGGATGAGCAACGCGAAGCCGCGAGGCGCCTCGCCGAGATCGATGCCGAAATGGCCGGCGCGGAGCAGCCCGGTGCCGAGCAGGCCGATCTCGCGGAGAACGCGCCCGAGCCCCTCCCGGCCCCGCGGGCGGAGCCACCCGTCGACGACGCACCGCCGACGAGTCGCGTCGTGCGCGCAGTCTGGCTCGTGCCGGTCATCCTCGTCTCGCTCGTGGTCGGTGCCATCGGCGGCTCCCTGTGGCATCCGACGTCGTCCACGACGCCGAGCGCGCGGCCGAGCGTCGCGCTCGGAACCGACAGCTCGGGCCAGCCGGGCGGAGACCTCGTCGCGGCCGACAACATTCTCGCGAGGCCACGAACGGCGCGGGATACGTTCCCGCTGCCGACCCTCGTTCAAAACCTCACCCTGTCATCGACTCGATACCTCGGAGGCGCGGCCGGAGCCCTGCAGCTCTGGGCGGGGCTCAACTCCGAGAACGAGCTGTGCCTGCTCCTCTATGAGGCATCTACCGAGTCCGGCTCTGCGAGCTGCGTGACACCCGACAACTTCACGGCCCATGGGATCACGCTCGGGTTCAACAAGTACCAGGTGTCGTGGGACGGCACCGGATTCGACTCGTTCCTGCCGTACGGGGACTAGCCGCGCGCCGCGAGCGCGCCCTCGTAGAGTTCGCGCCTGCTCAGCCCTGTGGCCTCCGCGACCTCGGCGGAAGCATCCTTCAGACGGATGCCGTCGGCCACGAGCCGAAGCACCTGCGCCACGCCGTCGCCCAGGTCGGCTTCGCGCGCGGCGGCACCCTCGACCACGATGCAGATCTCGCCCTTGACTCCCCCCGCGGCCCACTCGGCAAGCTCCGCCGCGGTGCCGCGTCTGACCTCCTCGAACAGCTTGGTGAGTTCGCGCACCACGACGACGCGGCGGTCCCCACCGAACGCGGCCACGGCATCCTCGAGGCTGTCGGCAAGCCGGTTCGGCGACTCGAAGAACACCATCGTGCGCTCCTCCCGTGCGAGACGCGAGAGAGCCTTGCGACGGTCGCCTCCCTTGCGCGGCAGGAAGCCCTCGAAGCAGAAGCGATCGGTCGCGAGCCCGGACACGGCGAGCGCCGTCAGCACCGCGGATGGCCCCGGCAGCATGGTGACGCGCACCCCGGCGGCCGCGGCGGCACTCACGAGAGAAAAGCCCGGGTCGCTGATGGCCGGCATTCCGGCGTCGGTCAGCACCAGCACATCCGCGTCTCTCGCGAGCTCGACGATCTCGGCGGCCTTCTCGACCTCATTGTGCTCGTGCAGCGGGATCAGCCGCGGACGATTCTCGATGCCGAGCGCGCGCATGAGGTGCACCGTGACGCGGGTGTCTTCCGAGGCGATCACCGTCGCCGAGCCGAGCGCCTCGACCAGCCGGGCGGATGCGTCGCCGAGGTTGCCGATCGGGGTCGCCGCGAGGATGATCACGACTCCATCCTCGCATCCACCCGTTCAGACCGGCGCTGGTTAGCATTGCCTCTGTGACCCGTGGCCCCGACGACGACTTCGACAGCGTTCTCGCGGGCGCGCCTGCGGGGGTCTCGACAAGCTCGACCAGCGGTTCAAGCTCGACCGGCGGTGCGAGCCCGACCAGCACGGTAGAGCTGCGGATCGACCGCTGGTGGGGGCGGATGCTCGCGAGCCCCCTGGGCTTCCGGCTCTGGTACTGGGGCGGCCCGCTCGCGGTCACGCTGCTCGCCGCCGTGCTGCGCCTGTGGAACCTTGGAGCTCCGAAGGCTCTCGTGTTCGACGAGACCTACTACGTGAAGGACGCCTGGAGCCTGTTCCACCTCGGCTACGAGGGCAGCTGGCCCGCGGAGGCCGACCCGAGCTTCGTCTCCGGCCACGTCGACATCTTCACGAGCGTGGGTGGCTATGTCGTGCATCCGCCGCTCGGCAAATGGCTGATCGGGCTGGGCATGGCCGTGTTCGGCGGCGACAACAGCGTCGGCTGGCGCATCAGCACGGCGATCGTGGGCATCCTCGCGGTGTTCGTGATCGCGATGATCGCGCGCGAGCTGTTCAAGTCCACCCTGCTCGCCACCATCGCGGGTGGCCTCATGGCGATCGACGGCAGCGCGATCGTCATGTCGCGGGTGAGCCTGCTCGACAACTTCCTGATGTTCTTCGCACTGCTCGGCTTCTGGGCGATCCTGAAGGACCGACAGCAGAGCGCTGACAGGCTCGCGCTGTGGATGGTCCAGCGCGCCAGGCGCGGCCTGCACACCGACTGGGGTCCAGCGCTGTGGTGGAGACCCTGGCTCATCGCCGCCGGGCTCATCTTCGGACTCAGCGCCGCCATCAAGTGGAACGGTGCCTACTTCCTCGCCGCGTTCGCCATCTACACCCTGGTCGTGGATGCCGTGGCCAGAAGGCGGGCCGGTATCACCCTGTGGGCGAGTGGTACCGCGTTCAAGCAGGGCCCGACGAGCTTCCTGCTGGCCGTCCCCATCGCAGTCGCGGCCTATCTCGCGAGCTGGACCGGCTGGTTCGTCACGAACGGCGGCTACGGCAGGCACTGGGCAGACACGGCAGGTAATGCGCTCACCGGCACATTCGCGTGGATTCCGCACTCCCTGCAGAGCTTCTGGCACTACCAGGTGATGGCGTACGACTTCAACGTGGGGCTGCACACCGCCCACCCCTACGCGGCCAACCCGCTGGGCTGGCTGCTCATGATCCGTCCGACGAGCATGTACTACGTCGGCTCCTCTCACGGCGAGAACGGCTGCACCTCGAGCCACTGCGGCGCGGCGATCACCGACATCTCGAACCCGCTGATCTGGTGGGCCGCCGTCGCCGCGGCGATCTATCTGCTGTATCGGCTCGTGCGCTGGCGCGAGTGGCGGGCCGGACTCATCCTCACCGGCATCGCCGCAGGCTACCTCCCCTGGATGCTGTACCTGGACCGCACGGTGTTCCAGTTCTATACGATCGCCTTCGAGCCCTACCTCATGCTCGCGCTTACCGCGGTGATCGGGCACATCCTGGGTTCTCGCCACGATCCGGGCTGGCGGCGGCTCAGTGGCATCCGCCTCGTCGCGATCTTCCTCGGGTTCGCCGTGCTGCTCAGCGCCTTCTGGTATCCGATGTGGACGGCACAGCAGGAGCCGGACTGGTTCGTCTATCTGCACTACTGGCTGCGTAGCTGGATCTAGACCCACAACCCCTGATAGGCCAAAACACCTGATTAGGAGTATCATACGAACGCATTCTTACCCGATGCACACCCGACCCCGCAATCATCGGATGCCCACCCGGTCATTGTCTTACCCCCAGGACTCTTCCCGTGCGCCTTGGAAAATTCGGTGGCGCTGTCGCCGCCCTCGCTCTGGTCTCTGCCGCCGTCTTCGGCGGAGCGGTGGCCGCGCACGCTGCGGGCGTCACGCTTGCGCCGTTCGATTCGAGCGGCGCGACCAACGCGAGCCTGCACAGCACGAGCCAACCCGCGATCCACGGCACCGCCGATCCAAACGCGGCAATAACGGTGAGCGTGAGCAATCCCGAAGCGGCGGAAGTCACCTTCTGCACGACCGTCGCCGATCCGTTGGGCTCGTGGTCATGCCCAACCGGCGCAGACGTGCACCTCGGCACGAACACCTTCACCGTGACGGATGGCACCACGTCGGTCTCGAACCCGCCCATCACCGTCTACGGCACCGACGGTCCTTCGCTGACCAGCCCACACTCGGGCTCCAGCGTGTTGCCAGAGTACCCGGTGTTCTCCGGGACCGGTCCAGCGCGCGGGTCGATCTCGGTGCTCGCGAATACCGGTGGCACGGTTTGCACTGTCGCGGTCGTGCCCGACTCCGGGCAGTGGAGTTGCTCATCGAGTTCGACGCTCGCCGACGGGGCCAACGGGTTCACCATCACCAGTTCGACCCCGGGATATCCCAGCGACACCTTCTATTCGAGTACCAGCGCCACCGTTCCCGTGACCGTGTCAGAGTTGACAGCGCCCACCGTGAACTACGTGGTGGGTTACGCGACCGCAACGTCCACGACGACGACGATGTTCGGCAACGCCGCGATGGGGACCGAACTGTATTCGGTTACCGAACCGGGTGGTGCCGGAGCCGGATACCTGCGGTCGTCCAACGCGAACCCGAGCTGCGGTCCCATGGTTGCGCCTGGGCCGCTCACCTGCAACTTCGGCATCCTGGCTCCCGGTATCTGGGAGGTGCATTCCTTCCAGTACGTGGGAGAGATGACCCCGGTGTCCCGGAATGACTTCTTCCGCGTGCCCGAGACGCCTACGCTGGCGGCCTACCCGCAATCGGATGGCTCGGTTGCGTTCAACGGAACAGGCACGGACGGCGACCTCGTCACCGTCACAACGACCGGCGGCCCGGATGGCGGCACAGTCGCCTGCACGGACACCGTCGCAGGGGGAACCTGGTACTGCTCCGCGTCTGCCGTCCCCGGAACTCACTCGTATCACGCGTCGCAAGCAGACCAGGGCTGGGCGCCCTACGCGGACAAAGACGGCTCGGGCAATGTCGATGGCTCACCGCTCGGCGTGGTCCTGAGCGGACGATCCGCGCTGTCGCAGACGCAGACCGTGACCGTGTTCGCTCCGCCCGCACCTCCGACCATGACCTATAACCTCGGCTACGGAACAGGGTCGTCAACGGCGACCGGCCCGATGGGCGCGCTCGTCTACACCGAGCTCTACTCCGTCACCGAGCCCGAGGGCGCCGGCCAGGGGTACTCCTTCGACCAGCCGGTCGTGACCTGTGCGCCCGATTCCGGCGTTCCTGGTTCGGAGGCCGCCGGCATGATGGGGTCGGCCGTCGTGGCCAGCGTTGCCACGGGCCCGCAGGTGCTCGCGGCAGAGCAGGCCTCGGTCATGCCCTGCGACTTCGGCACTCTCGCCCCGGGGATCTGGAACGTCTACTCCGGCCAGAGCGTCAACGGGTACCTGTCCCCGATGCAGAACGACTTCTTCCGTATCCCCGCGGCACCGACCATGACGGTGCAGGGTCACCGGAACCAGACTGTGACCTTCTCGGGAACCGGAACGACGGGAGACCTCGTCTCCGTCCTCGACGAGAACGGCGGGACGGTCTGTTCCGCTACCGTCGTCGCGGACAGCTGGACCTGCACAGCGGCCGCTGCCACGGGCTCACACTCCTACCGGGCCTACCAGCTCGACCAGGGCTGGGCACCGTACACGGACGGATCCGGGGACGTCGGCGGCCAGCCGATCGGTACCGTCCTGAGCGGCAAGTCAGCACTGTCGAGCACGGTGACCGCGACCGTGCCCGCTGCCCCGACCCCCGCGCCGGCCACGCCGACACCTCTCAGCTGGCTGCTCACCGTCACGGGCGCCAACGGCCCGCTGCACTCCGGCGACATCGTCACCGTCAGCAGTTCAGGCCTTCCCGCAGGCTCGACCGTGCAGTTGTTCTTCCACTCGACCCCGATCGACCTCGGCAGCGTCACTGTCGCGCCAGACGGCACCTTCAGCAAGACCGTCGTGGTTCCAGACGGAATCGAGCCGGGCGAGCATCATTTCGTCGCGACCCTCACGGCACCCGGCACCGCGGCATCCACCGTCGAGTCCCCCGTGACGATTGCACCCCCGGAACAGCTGACCACCCTGGCCGTTCCCCCTGCCGCAACGGATGCCGCCCCGAGCACCGCGAACGGCAGGACCGGGCGCGCACCAGAGCCTGACCCCCGCAACACGCTCAGCACGCCGAGTTCGTTCACGAACGCGCTTCCCACCCTCGCGACCCTGTTCGACAACCCGGGAACGCTGGCCGTCGCCGCGGGTTTCGCGCTCGCGATCCTGCTGCTCGTCGCGCTGCCGACCGAGCTCCTCGACAGCGCGGTCAGTTCCAACCTCGATCGCTTCGGGCCATTCCTCTCCCGCGCCGGTTCCTGGGCGGAGCGCGCCACCGACTGGCTGAACCGGGTCACGCACGGCCAGGCCGCCTCATCCGCGATCATGATCGTGCTCTCGTCGATCATCTTTGGCTTCGCCGATCCGAACTACGGGTTCAACCTCGTCTCGCTGAGGCTCACCCTCTCGATCATCCTTGCCCTCTTCGTGGTGTACTACATCGCCCCGCGCATCAGCGGCGCGATCCTCAGGAAGCGCTGGAACCTGACGAGCGGGATGTCGATCCAGCCCATCGCTCTCCTGTTCGCCATCATCGGTGTCGTCATCGGTCGCCTGCTCGGCTTCTCGCCCGGGTTCCTCATCGGTATGGCGATCGGTCTCGAACTCGCGGCGAACGCCAAGTCCCTGCACAAGGCTCGCTCGATGGCGGTGCAGGTCGCCGTGATCGTCGGCCTCGCGCTGCTCGCCTGGGTCGGCTACAGCCTCGTCGCTCTCTCGATCGGCGGCGGTGAGGGCTCGGTGTTCACCGGCCTGGTGCAGGATGCCCTCAGTACCATCACCGCCGAGGGCCTCACCGGAATGCTGCTCGGACTGCTCCCGCTCGCCTTCTTCGAGGGCAAGGAGGTCTGGGACCACTCGAAGTGGCTGTGGGCCGCGCTATTCCTCGTGACTGGAACCGCGTTCTCCTTGCTCGTGCTGCCGACCGCGATCGCGCCAGCGAAGATCGGCGAGTCCCTGCCGGTGTGGCTGCTCGTACTCGGCTGCTTCACCGTGCTCTCCGTCGGGATCTGGCTCTACCTCAAGCTCACCTCGAAACCGGAGACCGAGAGCGTCGAACCAGAGCAGGCACGCGTCGACGCCTGAGCGACGTCTCGGGCGTCGCTGCCCGCTGTGTTACCTCCTGTGGCGTCACAGAGTTCATCCTGTGGCGTGCTCGGGTACCGTGAATACATGGCAGATCACGACCCCGCAGACACCACTAGCGCAGGCACCGACCGCACCGACAGAGAATGGGGCTTCCGCACCCGCTCCATCCACGCGGGTAACGTCCCGGATGCGGTGACGGGCGCGAGAGCACTGCCGATCTACCAGACCACGGCCTTCGTCTTCGACGACACCGCGGATGCCGCAGCCCGGTTCGCGCTGCAGAAGTACGGCAATATCTACTCCAGGGTCGCAAACCCCACGGTCGCGGCGTTCGAAGAGCGCGTCGCAAGTCTCGAGGGTGGCCTCGGTGCTGTTGCCACCTCGAGCGGCCTCTCGGCGCAGTACATCACCTTCGCCTCCCTCGCGGGCGCGGGCGACCACATCGTCGCATCCGCCGGCCTCTATGGCGGCTCGGTCACCCAGCTCGATGTGACCCTGCGGCGCTTCGGAGTGGACACCACCTTCATCCCCGGGACGAACCCGGAGGACTACGCGGCGGCGATCACCGACAAGACCAAGTTGATCTTCGCGGAGTCGATCTCGAACCCGTCCGGCGAGATCGCGGACATCGAGGGGCTTGCCGAGGTCGCGCACGCCGCAGGTGTTCCGCTCATCATCGACTCGACCTTCGCCACGCCATACCTCAACCGTCCGATCGAATGGGGTGCCGACGTCGTCGTGCACTCCGCCACCAAGTTCCTCGGCGGCCACGGCACGACCATGGGCGGCGTCGTCGTCGAATCCGGCCGCTTCGCCTGGCACGGAGACAGGTTCCCCCTGTTCGACGTGCCCGTGCACACCTACGGCAACCTCAACTGGTCGGGCAACTTCGGCGAGTACGCGTTCCTCACCCGCCTGCGCGCCGAGCAGTTGCGTGACATCGGGCCGGTGCTGGCACCCCACTCCGCCTTCCTGCTCGCGCAAGGCGTCGAGACCCTCCCCTTCCGCATGGAGGCGCACGTCGCCAACGCCCGCATCGTCGCGGAATGGCTCGAGGCCGACCCGCGCATCGAGTTCGTCAACTGGGCAGGGCTTCCCTCCCACGTGCACTTCGAGCGCGCCAAGCGCTACCTGCCCAAGGGCCCCGGCTCGATCTTCAGCTTCGGCGTCAAGGGGGGCCGCGATGCCGGGCGCATCTTCATCGAATCGGTGAACCTGGCCAGCCACCTGGCCAACGTCGGCGACGCGAAGACTCTCGTGATTCATCCGGCCTCCACCACCCACGGCCAGCTCACCGAGCAGCAACTGGTCGACGCCGGGGTACTGCCGGGCCTCGTGCGTATCAGCGTGGGAATCGAAGACCCCGAAGACATCATCTATGACCTCGACCAGGCTCTGGCCCAGGCGACGGAAGGCAAGTGATGAGTACAGCAACCGTGACATCCCAGCTGGCCAACGGCCTCAGTTGCGCGCTGCCCGCGGACTCCCCGCTGGCAAAGCTGCTGCGGTCCCAGCGCACCTGGGTGGGCCCGAGCGCGAAGGAGCGGCTGAAGCTCCTGCAGGGCGCCAAGTCCGTGGCGATCGTGGGAGCATCGCCGAACAGTGCACGCGCGAGCTATTTCGTGGGCACCTACCTGCTGCAGTCCAGCAAGTACCGCGTGTACTTCGTCAACCCCAACGCCGACGAGATCCTGGGGCACAAGACCTACCCCGACCTCGCCTCGCTCCCCGAGGTGCCCGACATCGTCGACGTGTTCCGCAAGGCCAGCGACATCCCCTCGGTCATCGACGACGTGCTCGCCGTCGGTGCGCCAACCATCTGGGTGCAGCTCGGAATCTGGAACCAGGATGCCGCGGAGTACGGCGAGAGCAAAGGCCTGAACGTGGTCATGGATCGCTGCATCAAGATCGAGCACGCCAGGTTCAATGGCGGCCTCTACCTTCTCGGCTTCGACACGGGCGTGATCTCCGCCCGCAAGACCGCTCGCTGACCATGGCCGCCCCACTCCTGACATCCCCGTTGGTGTCGACCCAGTGGCTCGCAGACCACCTGGGCAGTGAGAAGCTCGTCGTTCTCGACGCGACCGTTCACGTGGTCTCCACCCCGCATCACGGGCACGTCAGCGGGCACGAGCAGTACATCCTCACCGGCCACGTACCCGGTGCACTCTTCGCCGACCTGCTCGAGACCTTCTCCGACCCGGATGGCCGGTTCCCGTTCACGAAGCCGGATCGCGCCAGGTTCGAGGCCGCGGCCGGCGCACTGGGGATCGACAACGACACCACCGTGATCGTCTACGACGCCGCTGTCGGCCAATGGGCATCCCGCATCTGGTGGCTGTTCCGCAGCTGGGGCCACAACCGCGTCGCCGTGCTGGATGGCGGACTCAGCAAGTGGACGGCCGAGGGGCGCGAGACCGAGATCGGCCATCGCGAACCGACGTCCGCGGTGTTCACGGCCACGGAACATCCGGAACTCTGGGCAGACAAGGCGTATGTCGAGGCCGTCGCAGCGGGTTCCGTGCACGCCGCGCTCGTGTGCGCGAGCCCGCCCAAGGAATACAGCGGCGAGGTCTCTCCGCGTTCTCGCGCCGGGCACATTCCCGGCAGCGTCAGCGTTCCGGCCGGACGCCTGGTCGACCGGGACAGCAACGCCGTTCTCGATGAGGCCGAGCTGCGCGAGAAGTTCGCGCCCGTGCTGGAGAACGAGCAGGTCGTCACCTACTGCGCCGGCGGCGTCGCTGCAACGGCGGATGCGCTCGCCCTCACCTTGCTCGGGCACCACAACGTCGTCGTCTACGACGGCTCGCTCAACGAGTGGGCGGCTGACCCTGACACCGCGCTCGTCGTCGGGGCGTAACTGCTCGGTGCTTAGGTCGGTGCCTAAGCTTCGTCTTTCAGCGCGCTCGCCAGGCCTACCGGGTCAGTGAGCGGCAGGCGGCAGACGAAGTCGCGGCAGAGGTAGGCGGTCGATGCCAGTTCGCCGGTGGCCGGGTCCGGCTGCGCGGTGCGAGCCTCGAACAGCTCGAAACCGGCGTTCGCGAATGACACGGCCGCCGCATCCGTGAGCACGGTGGTCACCGCACCACTGCGGTACCAGCCGCGCGCATTGGTCGCCATCGCCGTGCCACTGTCGCCCACGACCACGAGCTGTGCGGCGGGCGCGGTGAGCGAGACCATGAGTGCGAGTGCCGCACCGAAGCCCACGGGCTGCATTACAGCGAGCGGTGCGAACTTCTCCATCGCAGTTCTCGCCGCCGCGAGATAGTCGGCGTCAGCGGTGAGGAGGTAGAGCAGGTGAGCGGCGGATGCCATGGCGCTCGAGCCCGAGGCATAGGCACCCTCAGACGGATCGGCCTGGATCGCGACGCCGTGCCCCGCGAGCACCGGATCCGCTCCGCCTGGCACCGTGAACGGCAGCGCGCTGGCGACCTCGCCCATCGCGCCGACGGCTGGCACCTCGGCAAGCGTCGCATCCACGAGCTCCCGCCCCGCCACGGCGTACCGAGCCTCCCCCGTCGCGAGTCCCAAATGCAGGAGCGCTCGCGCGAGCATCCCGTAATCTTCCAGCGTCGCCCTTGCGGCAGAGGGCCTGTCGCCGACGGATGCCCGAATGAGCGTCACCGACTCCTGCATTTGGGCGGTGGCAGAGCTGGTGATCGAGGCACGCACGACGTGGTGCCCAAGCAGGTAGTCTGCGGCGACGCGCGCGGCATCCACCCAGTCACTGCGCCCCAATACGAAGCCTGCCTCGGCGAGCGCGTCGATCGCGAGGCCGTTCCAGCCGCTCAGCACCTTCTCGTCGAGCCCTGGAGTCGGCTGTGCCGCGCGCGCCGCGGCATCGAGCACGTAATACCCGCCCTCGACACGCACGCCGTCCACGGTGCTCTCGCTGTCCTGCGCGGAGGCGAATGCCCCGTTCGGAAGCCGCAGCGTGTTCACCAGGAAGCTCGCGATCCCCTCGCACACCTCGGCCGCGCGCTCCCGGCCAGACTGCGAGAGCTGTGACAGTCGCGCGTACGCGCTGAGCAACTGCGCGTTGTCGTAGAGCATCCGCTCGTAGTGCGGCTCCGACCAGTCCTGTCGGGTCGCGTAGCGGAAGAAGCCGCGGTCGATCTTGTCGCGCAGCGGGGAGTCGGCCATCGCGAGCAGGGTTCGCTCGACGAGTTCGAGTGCGGCGGTGTCTCCCAGGGAGCCGCGGTCGAGGAGGAACAGCAGCACGGGCACGACGGGAAACTTCGGCGCCGTTCCGAATCCGCCAAAACTCTTGTCTTCGTACTCGAGCAGCTCGCGCACGACCCGCGCGAAATCGTCGCCGCCGGGCAGCGCACCGCTCGCGGCGTCGCGCCTTACGGCGAGCGCCTCGACTACCTGTGCAGCGCTGCCCTCCACCGCGCTTCGGCGATGCGTCCACGCGTCAGCGACCGCCTCCAGCACGTCGCGGAACGACGGGCTCCCGCCCGCAGCGGTCGGCGGCCAGTACGTCCCGGCGAAGAAGGTCCTGCCCTGCGGCGTGACGAACACGTTGAGCGGCCAGCCGAGGTTCTGCGTGAACGCGCTGGCGGACGCAAGATAGCTGGAGTCGACATCCGGATATTCCTCGCGATCCACCTTGATCGCGACGAAGTGCTCGTTGAGGTAGCCCGCGAGCACCGGGTCGCTGAAGCTCTCCCTGGCCATCACGTGGCACCAGTGGCAGGTGGAATAACCGATCGAGACGAGCACGGGCACGTCGCGTCGCGCAGCCTCCTCGAACGGCTCAGAACCCCACTGCTGCCAAGCAACGGGGTTGTCGGCGTGGGACCGAAGATAGGGGCTGATCGCATCCGCGAGACGGTTGGGCATGCTCTCACGCTACCCGCGCTCTTGGCCAGAGAGCATGGCGGTCGTCATATCAGCGACGTGAGCGCGCGCGAAGCTAAGCTCGAACTGTGCCTACGACAGCCATCACCCTCATTGGCGGACCCACTGTGCTTCTCGAGTGGGCCGGCCTGCGAATCGTCACCGACCCGACCTTCGACGCCCCGCAGAGCTATGAAGACCCGGGCAGCACGCCTCTCGTGAAAACCGCCGGCCCCGCGTTTTCGCGCGAGGACCTGGGGCAGGTCGACCTCGTACTGCTCAGCCATCACGCGCACAAGGACAATCTCGACTATGAGGGACTGGAGCTGCTCGCGACTGGTGTGAAAACGCTGAGCACGCGCAAGGCGAGCATGGATCTCTTCGGCGGAAGCGTTGTGGGGCTCGACTCGTGGGAGAGCTACACCGTCGGGGATGCCACCGTCACCGCCGTGCCCGCGTTGCACGGCCCTCCCGGATCCGAGCGCTTCGTCGGGCCCGTCATCGGTTTCGTGCTCGAGGCGGTCGGCGCGCCGACCATCTATGTGAGCGGCGACAACGCGTCCGTGCCGTTGGTCGAGCAGATCGCCGACCGCTTCTCCCCCGTGGATGTCGCCATCCTGTTCGCGGGAGCCGCGCGCGTGCCCGCGATCGACGCTGCACTCACCCTCACGGGAACGGATGCCGTCGCGGCCGCAAAGGCATTGCAGGCCGCGAAGGTGGCCATCGTGCACGCCGAGGACTGGAAGCACCTCTCCGAGGACCGCGCGACCGTGAACCAGGCCTTCGCCGACGCGGATCTCACCTCGCTGCTCGTGCAGATGCCGCGCGGCGAGCGCGTGGAGCTGTAGCGGGCTACTTCACCTCGAAGGGGTCCCCGCCCACGCGCCCCGCACGCTCCATCGCGGTGATCGAGGCCTGCTCGGCCGCGCTCAACTCGAAGTCGAACAGCGCGAAGTTCTCGGCCATCCGCTCGCGGTGGTTGGACTTGGGGAACACGATGTGACCCTGCTGCAGGTGCCAGCGCAGCACGACCTGCGCCGCCGACTTGCCGTGCGCCTCCGCGATCGCCGTGATCTCGGGTAGCTCGAGCAGTGGGTACTTGCCCTGCCCGAGCGGGCCCCAGGCCTCGGTGCGGATGCCGTGCTCTGCACCGTATGTGGTCACCGCGGGCTGCTGGTGATACGGATGCAGTTCGATCTGGTTGACGGCCGGCACGGTGTCGGTCTCGGCGATCACCCGCTCAAGGTGCGGCACCATGAAGTTCGAGACGCCAATGCTCACGGTCTGCCCCTTGTCGCGGATGTTCTCGAGCGCGCGCCACGACTCCACGTAGCGGTCCTGGGCGGGGCTCGGCCAGTGGATCAGGTACAGGTTCACCCGCTCGAGCCCGAGCTTGTCGAGGCTGCGCGACATCGCGTCGTAGGCGGACTGGGTGCCCTGATCGGCGTTGTAGAGCTTAGTGGTCACGAACAGCTCGTCGCGCGGGATGCCGGATGCCGCGATCGCCCGCCCGACGCCCTCCTCGTTGCGATAGATGGCGGCAGTGTCGATGTGCCGGTAGCCGACCTCGAGGGCGTCGGAGACGATCCGCTCTGCCTCGTCCGGTTCGACCAGGAACACGCCAAAGCCGAGCTGCGGGATCTCTTTGCCATCGTTGAGCGTGATGGTGGGGACGGTCATGACAGGTGCCTTTCTTCTACGCCGTTGTAGGCGCTCAGGGGACGGATGAGGGCGTTGGATGCCTGCTGCTCCATGATGTGTGCGGTCCAACCGACGATGCGGCTGGCCACGAACAGCGGCGTGAACATCTCGGTGTCGAAGCCGATGAGCCGGTAGACCGGGCCACTCGGGTAGTCGAGGTTGGGCTTGATGCCCTTGCGGTCGCCCATCGCCTTCTCAAGTGCGTCGTAGAGGTCGCCGACGTCGTGACGGTCGAACTCTGTGACGAGGGTGTCGAGCGCAGCCTTCATCGTGGGAACACGGGAGTCGCCGTTCTTGTATACGCGGTGCCCGAAGCCCATGATCTTGCGCTTCTCGGCGAGCGCGGCGTCCAGCCATCCCTCGGCCCTGTCTGCCGTGCCGATCTCGTCGAAGGCGTGCATGACGGCTTCGTTCGCTCCGCCGTGCAGGGGGCCCTTGAGGGCGCCGATCGCACCGGTCACCGCCGAATACAGGTCGGCGAGAGTGGAGGTGATGACCCTCGCCGTGAAGGTGCTCGCGTTGAACGAGTGCTCCGCGTAGAGAATCATCGAGATGTCGAAAGCGTTGACCACCACGAGGTCGGGCACCTCGCCGAAGGTCATGTGCAGCAGGTTTGCCGAGAAGCCAAGATCGTCGCGTGGCTCGACGAGCTGCTCACCCCGACGGCGACGCTGGTCGTAGGCCAGGATGCTGGGCAGCTGCGCGAGGAGATAGACGGCGCGACCCTCGTTGAGCGTGCGGTCCTGGATGCCGTCGGGCTGGTTCAGAGTCGGATCCGTCGCACCGATCACGCTCACAGCGGTGCGGATGACATCCATCGGGTGTGCCGTGAGCGGCAGTTCGTCGATGACCCGCTTGGTGCGCGGGTCAAGCGGCCGCAGGGAGCGCTCGAGCTTCTCGAACTCCTCGAGCTGCGCGGGAGTGGGCAACTCCCCGTGCCAGAGCAGGTACGCCACTTCCTCGAAGGTGCACTTGTCAGCCAGTTCCTGCACCGGGTAACCGCGATAGAGCAGCGAATTGCTCTCGGGGTTGACCTTCGAGATCGCCGTGTAGTCGACGACGACCCCGGCGAGGCCCTTGTGAATCTCTTCGCTCATGTCAGTCCTTCTCGGTTCAGTTGTCGCTGTCAGAGTGACTTGTTGCGCTCGAGGGTGAAGTTGAACACCCCGGAGTCGAACGTGCCGTACGACTCATAGTCCAGCAGTTCGTAGAGTCGCGCGCGAGTCTGCATGTCGGCGACGGCAGCCTGCTGTGTGCCGTCGGACGCGATCAGGTCGAGCGTACGCTCCGCCGCCCCCATTGCGCTGCGCAGCAGAGTCACGGGGTAGATGACGATGTTGATGCCCACATCGGCAAGCTGCTGGGTGGTGAAGAGGTCGCTCTTGCCGAACTCGGTCATGTTCGCGAGGATCGGCACGTCCACGGCGGCCCGCACTGCCTCGAACTCGGCCAGGTCCCGCATCGCCTCGGGGAACAGCGCGTCGGCCCCGGCATCCACGAGCGCCCGGGCCCGATCGATCGCGGCGGGCATGCCGTCGATCGCGCGGATGTCCGTGCGCGCCATGATGAGCAGGTTCGGGTCGCGCCGCGCCTGGGCCGCAGCTCGGATGCGCTTGGTCGCGGTGCCTTCGTCGACGACGGCCTTGCCATCCAGGTGTCCGCACCTCTTCGGGTTCACCTGGTCTTCGATGTGGATGCCCGTGACGCCCGCGTTCTCGAGCTCCTGCACGGTGCGTGCGACGTTCATCGGCTCGCCGAAGCCCGTGTCTGCGTCGACGAGGGTGGGCAGCGAGGTCATCCGGTTGATCTGCTGCGCACGGCCCGCGACCTCGGTGAGGGTGGTGAGGCCGATGTCGGGTAGGCCGAGGTCTGCGGAGATCACGGCGCCAGAAATGTAGACGCCCTCGAAACCCTTGTCTTCGATGAGCTTCGCGCTCAGCGGGTTGAACGCTCCCGGGTAGCGCAGCAGCTGGCCGGTGGCGAGGTGTTCACGCAGCAGCTGCCGCTTGGTCGCGGGAGTGATCTGGGAATACAGCATTTAGAAAATCCCTTTCGACGGCGCGGGGAACGGTGTGGCGGGGGTGACCGTGAGTCCACCCAATTCTGCTGCACCCAGTTCGGGAAGGTGCTGCACCGTCTCGAGGAACCGCTCGATCTCTGCCCGCTCGAGCACGCCATCCGCCAGCGCCCTGAACTTGGCGATGTACTGCTCGCGCGCGAACGGGCGTGCTCCGAGCGGATGCGCGTCGGCGACGGCGATCTCGTCAACGATGCGCGTGCCGTCGGCCAGGTCGAGCTCGACCCGACCACCGAAGGCCTTCTCGCTCGGGTCGAGCGAATGGTAGCGCCGGGTCCACTCCGGGTCTTCCTCGGTGCTGACCTTCTGCCACAGCGCCACGGTGTCTGCTCGTGCCGCGCGCTCCGGCGCGTAGGAGCGCTCGTGATGCCACTCGCCATCCTGCAGGGCAACGGCGAAGATGTACGGGATCGAGTGGTCGAGGGTCTCGCGGCTCGCGGTGGGATCGTACTTCTGCGGGTCGTTCGCGCCGGAGCCGATCACGTAGTGGGTGTGGTGGCTCGTGTGCAGCACCGCGCGAGTGATGTTCGCCGGGTCTCGCAATTCCGGATGCTGCTGCCCGAGCCTGCGCGCGAGGTCGATCCAGGCCTGCGCCTGGTACTCGGCGGAGTGCTCCTTGGTGTAGCTGTCGAGAATGGCGCGCTTTGCCTCGCCGCGCTCGGGCAGTGGAACCTCGTAACTGGCGTCCGGCCCGTCGAGCAGCCAGGCGATCACGCCGTCCTCGCCCTCGTAGATCGGGGTCGGGCTGGTCTGCCCGCGCATCGCCCGATCGACAGCCTCGACCGCCATCTTGCCCGCGAAGGCCGGCGCGTACGCCTTCCAGCTGGAGATCTCGCCCTTGCGCGACTGGCGCGTTGCCGTCGTGACGTGCAGCGCCTGACCGATGGCCTGGAAGATTGTCGCGGTGTCGAGACCGAGCATGGTGCCGATGCCCGCGGCCGCGGATGGCCCGAGGTGGGCCACGTGGTCGATCTTGTGGGCGTGCAGGCTGATGCCCTTGACCAGGTCGATCTGGATCTCGTAGCCGGTGGCGATGCCGCGAATCAGTTCACGCCCGCTCACTCCCAGGTGCTGGGCGACGGCAACGATCGGCGGGATGTTGTCACCCGGGTGCGAATACTCCGCAGCCAGGAAGGTGTCGTGATAGTCGAGCTCGCGCACGGCGACGCCGTTGGCCCAGGCCGCCCACTCCGGACTGTGGCGCCCGTCGACGCCGAAGACCGTGGAGCCCGCACCGTTGGTGGAGACCGGATGCGCCTCGGCCTGCGCCCGCGCGGCGAGTGCCGAGGCGCGGCCGAGAGACGCGGTGGCGACGGCCGCGTTGTCGATGATGCGGTTGACCACCATCTCGGCCACCTCATCCGTCACCTCGACCGGGTCGGTCGCGACCTCGGCAAGCTTCCAGGCGAGCTGGCCGTCGCGGGCCAGATTCTCGTCACTTCTGTGTGTTCGAACCTCATGTAGCTGCACGCCTCCAGCCTAGGTGGCGATTCCCGGAATACGATGGTGAGGCTTATGACAACCAGCGACACCGCACCGCAGACGATCCTTGCCGCGGGCGACACCTTCCTGCACACCGTGGCGAGCGATCCGCGCGTCGGGTTGCTCCTCGACGCCCTCGAGCACGAGTACGACGAGCGGTACCACGACTTCGCGGTCGACGCGGCGTACAACGAGATCCACCGGTTCTCCGACGACACATTCAGCCCTCCGAACGGCACCTTCCTGCTGCTGCTGCGCGATGGTGTCGCGATCGCGGGCGGCGCGTTCATGACAGCCGACGCATCTACTGTGGAGTTCAAGCGCATCTGGACCCATCCCGACCACCGTGGTCGCGGCCTCGCCAGGCTCGTGCTCCTCGAACTCGAGCGGGAGGCCGCCCGGCGCGGGTTCGCCGAGGTCATTCTCAGTACGGGCCCGAGGCAGCCCGAGGCCGTGCGCCTCTACCTCGCGACCGGCTACGAGCCCCAGTTCGACCCGAGTCTCGATGCCGCGACCATCGGGGAACACGCGTTCCGCAAACACCTCGGGGAGACGCGCGAACTGTAGCGGCGCCTCCCCATAGTCTTCCCGCAGCCTCAGCCTCGCGCCGGGGCCGAGCTCGGCTCTTCTACCGGTACTTGGGCTTGTGCTTCTTCCTTAGCTGCGGCATCCACTGCTTCTGCCGCCGCAGCCGCGGCCTCAACCTGCTTGCGGCCGGGGAGCCAGACGCAGAGCGCCATGGCGACCACCGCGAAGCCGGTCGCCCACCAGAACGAGACGTGGAATGCCCCGACGAGGTCTGCGCCGCCGTTCGTGGTGAGCACGTATTCGAGAATGACGGCGAGCACGGCCGTGCCGAAGGACCCACCGAGCTGCTGGGCGATCCGGGTGAGCACGCTCGAGTGCGCGACCTGCTCGTGCCTGAGGCCGACGTAGGCCGCGGTCATCACGGGCATCGTCACGGCCCCGAGGCCGATCCCGCGAACGAGGAGCGCGAGCGCCAGCAGCCAGTCGTTGGTCGAGGTGGTCACGAAGCAGAACGGCACGGTTGCCGCGGCGACGATGAGAAAGCCGACCGCGGCGATCGAGCGCGCCCCGATCTTGTCGGTCAACGGACCGGCGATCTGCCTGCTGAACAGGGTGCCGATTCCCTGCGGCACGAGGATGAGCCCGGCCGTGAGCGCCGTCGTGCCGCGCACCTCCATGTAGTAGAGCGGCAGGAGCAGCATCGCGCCGTACAGCGCGAAGCCCGACAGGAACAGCACGGACGATGATGAGCCCACCGAGCGAAGCGACAGCAGGCGGATGTCGACGAGCGGATCGGTGCGACGCAACGTGTAGACGACGAACGCGATCAGGAGCACCGCACCGATCACGAGCGGCGCGATCACGTCGGCCTGGGTGAACCCGGCCGAGCTGCCCGCATTGCTCAGGGCCAGCACGATGGCGGCGATGCTCGGCGCGAGCAGAACCAGCCCCCACACGTCGAGACGCGGCCGGACTGCCGGCGCGGCATCCTTCGCCAGGTAGATACCGGCGAAGATCAGGCCGGCGGTGCAGAACGGGATGTTGACCCAGAACAGGAAGCGCCAGTTGAGGTTGGTGAGGATCGCGCCGCCGACGAGCGGGCCGAGGATCGGGCCGAGCAGAGCGGGCAGCGCGACCCAGGCCGCCGTGCGACCGAGCGCCTTGCCCTTGGCCGCCTGGAAGACGAGGGTCGCCATGACTGGAAGCATCAATCCGCCGCCGACCCCCTGCACCACGCGCCAGCCGATGAGCGAACCGACGTTCCAGGCCAGGCTCGACCCGAGCGATCCGAGCAGGAACACCGCGAGCGCGAACATCCACACGTGTTTGCCGCCGAAGCGGCCGAGCGCCCAGGTGCTCAGCGGCACCGAGACGCCGAGCGCAAGCAGGTAACCGGTCGTCACCCACTGGATGGTCGCCACCGTGGTGTGCAGGTCCTGCGCGAGCGGGTGCAGGGCGACGCTGACGATCGTGGTGTCGAAGACCACGGCCAGCGCGCCGATGGCCAGAACCAGTGCTGTCTTCAGCACCTGTGGATCTAGTTTGTTTTTTGCCGTGGACGTCACCACTTGCTTCTCTCTACTCGTGTGGAGCGCTCGTTCGGGTTCCCGGTGAGATCCCCAATAAGACTTGGTTTCGTTTCTTATTTAGAGTAACACAAATAAGAAATGGATAAGAGTCTTATTGCTCGATGTCCGATATGCTGGCCGCATGGCTGAGGAACCACGGAGACGGCGGCGCGGCGCGGCGCTCGAGGCCGCGATTCTGGAGGCCGCCTGGGAGGAACTGGTCGAGGTCGGGTTCCCGAAACTCACCATGGAGTCCGTCGCGACGCGCGCCCAGACGAGCGTGCCCGTGCTCTACCGCCGCTGGGCGGGCAAGGAACTCCTGGTGCTCGCGGCCATCGAGCGCAACAGGTCGACTCACCCGGTCATCGTTCCGGATACCGGCACCCTTCGTGACGATCTCGTGGCCCTGCTGAACGACATGAATGCAACGCGGCTCGGGTTCGTCACGGTGATCACCTCGGTCTTCGCCGGCCTTCTCGCGGACTCCGGGCTCAGTCCGGCCGAGGCCCGCGCGCGCATCCTCAAGAACCAGCCGCGCGTCTCCGACACGATCTTCCAGCGCGCGCACGACCGTGGCGAGATCGACCTCGATCAGCTGCCGGCATCCGTGCTGGCCATGCCGTTCGACCTCGTGCGACACGATCTGCTGATGACGCTCAAGCCCGTCGGCAGCAAACGCATCGTGTCGATCGTCGACGAGCTGTTCCTGCCGCTGGTGATAAGCCACAGCTGATCGAGCGGCCTCGCCGTAGTAGGCAAACTCCGCACCGTGAGCACGCGATCCGCCGCGCTCAAAAATCCTCTTGACAGGTTTACTTGTTTTTTGCAAGCTTAAGCGAAGTGAGCAAGAACCGTGCTCGACCACGAGCGCCCATACCCGCACCAGAGAAGGAGCAGTTCATGTCTACAGATGTCTTCGTCAACCTGCCCACAACCGACCTTCCCCGAGCGAAGAAGTTCTACGAGGGTCTCGGCTGGACGATCAATCCGAATTTCACAGATGACAATGCGGCCTGCGTCGTCATCGACGAGCACGTGTACCTGATGGTGCTCACCCGCGAGTTCTTCGCGACCTTCACGTCAAAGCCGATCGCCGATCCGCACGCTTCCTGCCAGGTGCAGACAGCCCTCAGTGCAGACAGTCGGGAAGCGGTGGACGCCGTGCTCGAGAAGGTTCTCGCGGCGGGCGGCACGGAGCCGCACGACGCCCAGGACTACGGGTTCATGTACTCCCGCGACTTCCAGGACCCTGATGGCAACGAGTTCGGGGTGCTCTGGATGGATCCGCGGGCGGCCGAGGTCGGGCCGGAAGCCTTCATGGCGGAGCAGGGCGGGGCATCCGCGTAGGTGGCCGCGCGGAACTACGGACAATACTGCGGGGTCGTCACGGCCCTCGAGTTGGTGGGCGAACGGTGGGCACTGCTCATCGTGCGCGACCTGCTCGTGGGGCCGCGGCGCTACAGCGATCTCAAGGCGGGGCTTCCGCGCATCCCCACCAATATCCTCAGCACCCGGCTGAAGGAACTGCAGCATGCTGGAGTCGTGCAGCGCCTGCCGATGGCGCACGGGCTCGCCTACGCGCTGACCGAATACGGTCGCGGCCTCGAAGACGTGGTGCTCGCGCTCGGCCGCTGGGGCTTCCAGTCGATGGGCGATCCCGCAGAGGGCGACATCGTCACCTCGGACTCGATGACCATCGCGCTCAGGACCGCGTACAGGGCGGATGTCGCCAGTCGCTTCCCCGAGACCGCCTACGAGGTGCACATTGGCGACGTAGCCCTCGGCGTGCGCGCGGGCATGGCCGCGGACCTGCGCACGGGCTCGCATGGACTTCTCATCGCGCCGTTGCCCGGCAGCTCCGGCACGCCCGCGCCCGCCGGAATCGACCCGCTGGCAGGCGGTGTCGACCTGGCCTTCGCAGCTGGGCCGGGCATCCGCCAGCTCATCTCGGGTGCGCTCGGCGCCGTGGACGCCATCGACAGCGAGAGCGTGCACATCATCTCGGGTGACGGAGCGCTGCTCGATCGCTTCGCGGCGACGTTCCATCTCGATCCGGTGGTTGCGCCCATCGGCTGAGTTCACCGGCTGTGCTCACCGCGCGCGCACCTTGCTTGCCCGCACTCGTCTTATCTGCGCAGCGGCGCCGACACCCTCGCCCGCCCGACCTGCCGCGCTCGTCCCGAGGGGTCGATTCGTCGCGGCAGCTTCAGTCGGTGCACGCCGTGTTCCACCTCAAGCACAAAGTCGCTGCGGTGCAGCAGGTGACGGTGCGCCGGGCGCTCAGCATCGTGTGAAGCTGGGCGGCGTCAGCATCTGGCCTGTTGAGGAGAAGAAAACGGCTACAGCACACGGCAATTTCGGCGCCCACCATCAACCGAAGTCCGCTCTCCGCTGAGTAGGATGGCCGCACCAAGTGGGCGGCCTTTCCTCCGATGATGAAGCGGGCGACGATGAGCGACGAGCGACGCAAGGAACTGGGCGAGAGCGACGCGCCCGTCGAAGACGAACTACACGAAGCGTTCGACAGCATCGTCGAAGAGGGCGCGGAGCGACTGCATCGAACGCTGGCCAACATCCTCATCACCGGCCTGTTCGGCGGGCTGGAAGTCGGCGTCGGAGTCATGGCCTACCTCGCCGTTCTCCACCAGACCGGCGACCATCTCCTCGCCGGCCTGGCGTTCGGCATCGGCTTCATCGCGCTCCTGCTCGCACACAGCGAGCTCTTCACGGAGAACTTCCTGCTGCCGATCGCCGCCGTAGTCGCGCGCGAGGCGAGCGCGGCCAAGCTCGCGAAACTCTGGATCGGAACGCTGCTCGCCAACCTCGCGGGTGGCTGGGTCTTCATGTGGCTCATCGCCCAGGCGTTCCCTCAGTGGCACACGACGATGATGACCGCCGGCGAGCACTTCGCGGGCGCACCCCTCACGATGCAGACGGCCGTACTCGGCATCCTCGGCGGCAGCACCATCACCCTCATGACCCGCATGCAGAACGGAACCACCTCAGATCCGGCGAAGATCGTCGCGGCCGTCGCGGGCGGGTTTCTCCTCGCGGGCCTGCAGCTGTTCCACTCGATCCTCGACTCGCTTCTCATCTTCGGCGCAATCCAGGCCGGCGCAGAGATCAACTACCTGCAGTGGCTCGGATGGTTCGGCTACACGCTCCTGTTCAACATCATCGGTGGCGTGCTGCTCATTACCGCCCTGCGCCTCGTGCGAACCAAAGACCTCGTCAAGGAACGTCGCAAGCAATCCCCCGCTGACCCGGATGCTCCACGCACGAAGCGCTGAGCCGTGGCCGTGGGTCGGTGGTCGGCCGCAGTGAGCGGGGCACGGCGAATCGCCGTCGCACCCCGCTCATTCCACGGGCATCCGTCAGCTACCGGTGCCGCGCCAGTAGTTGTTCGCTGCGGCGACCGTCTGGAAGTTCGTCGCCACGACCTGCGAGGTCGCAATCAGTGAATTCGCGTCTTCTGAGTACGCGGGGCGCAGCTTCGTGCGAATTTCGCCGTCGGGTTGGGTCAGGCCGACAACCTTCCGCGACAGCTTCATCGCCAGCATGAAGCCCTCTTCGGGGTTCGACGTGATCAACGTCGGCAACCACTGCTCTGCCATCATCGCTCCATTCAGTTGCGTACACGTAAGTCGTGCACGATTGAATCGTACACGCTTTAGCGGCGTAGACTGATGGGGACGAAAGGGGGAAGCTCATGACACCGAGCAGCACACGCGCGAAGCTGGATGACCAGCTCTGCTTCGCGCTGTATGCGGCATCGCGCGCAGTCTCGGGCGCGTACCGCCAGTTACTCGCCGACGTCGGGCTCACGTACCCGCAGTACCTCGCCATGCTGTCCCTCTGGGAAGAGAACGCCCAGAGCGTCGCAGCACTTGGGGGCGCTCTCGATCTCGAATCAAGCACTCTCTCGCCGCTCATCCGTCGCCTTGAAGCACTTGGTCTCGTGCGCCGACAGCGTTCCGACACCGACGAACGGGTGGTGCACGTGCACCTCACCGATGCGGGGCGGGCGCTTGAGGCGCGATGCGCTCCGGTTCGCGAACAGGTCGAGGCATCCACAGGACTCAGCGACGAAGAGTTTGCTGGCCTGCGAGCGGCGCTTCATCAGCTGCGCGCGACCGTGCAGGAGGTCCCGGCCGCGAGCGCGTAAGCGGCTCGATCGCGCCCCGCTCGGCTGCACCACAGAGGTCGTCGGCTGATTCGCCAGGTCAGTCTGCAGGAAATTGTCGGTCGCGAGTGCCAGTGTGTCCGCATGACAAAAGACGTGCAGATCACTTTCGATTGCGCCGACCCGGGAGGATTGGCGGAGTTCTGGGCCGAAGCACTCGGATACCAGCTGCAACCACCGCCTGAAGGGTTCGACTCGTGGGATGCGGCCCTTGCCGCGTTCGGTGTGCCACGCGAACAGTGGAATTCGAGATCGGCGATCCTGCCCATCGAAGGCACCCATCCCCGCATCTTCTTCCAACGCGTGCCCGAGGGGAAGACGGTCAAGAATCGGGTGCACCTCGACGTGCGCGCGGCCCCCGGCCTCGAGGGCGATGCGCGGATGAGCGCCCTCGAAGCCGAGGCCGACCGCCTCGGTGCGCTCGGGGCAACGCGCGCATACCGAATCGAGCCCGACGAGGCCACCATGGAGGTGGGCTTCATCACGATGCGCGACCCCGAGGGCAACGAGTTCTGCCTCGATTAGTGACGACGCGCGGTCGACGAGCTCCACCACCCGAGCCATAAACTAGAGGGCTCATGATTCCCGCCGACATCCACTATCCGGAAGACCTCCCGGTCAGCCAGCGGCGCGCGGAGATCGCAAAGCTCGTCACCGAGCACCAGGTCGTGATCGTCGCGGGCGAGACCGGCTCGGGCAAGACGACCCAGCTGCCGAAGATCCTGCTCGAGCTCGGACGCACGAGCATTGGGCACACCCAGCCGAGACGCATCGCGGCGCGCACTATTGCGGAGCGCGTCGCCGAAGAGCTCGGCCAGGAGGTCGGCGAGCTCGTCGGCTACCAGGTGCGGTTCACCGACCGCGTAGGCAAGAACACGGCGATCAAGCTCATGACCGACGGCATCCTGCTCAGCGAGATCAACCGCGACCGCGAGCTGCGCAAGTACGACGCCATCATCATCGACGAAGCCCACGAGCGCAGCCTCACCGTCGACTTCCTGCTCGGATACCTCAAGCAGCTGCTCCCCCGCCGCCCCGATCTCAAGGTCGTCATCACCTCGGCCACGATCGACCCTGAGAGTTTCGCGCGCCACTTCGCCGCTGCCGACGGAACACCAGCACCGATCATCGAGGTGACCGGGCGCACCTACCCGGTAGAGATCCGCTACCGACCGCTCGTCGCAGAAACAGCGGCGGATGACGATGAGCTCGACGAGAACGCGGAAGACCGCGATCCGCTCGATGGCATCAACGCCGCGATCGATGAACTCGGGCGTGAGGGCAGCGGGGACGTGCTCGTGTTCCTCAGCGGCGAGGCGGAGATCCGGGATGCCGAGGAGGCGATCCGCGGACGGAATCTTCCCGGCACCGAAGTCCTGCCCCTCTACGGGCGGCTCAGCGCAGCAGACCAGCACCGCGTGTTTCGCCCGTCCACGACCGCAGGCACCCGCCGCCGCATCGTGCTCGCCACGAACGTCGCCGAGACGAGCCTCACTGTGCCGGGCATCAAGTACGTGATCGACGCGGGCACCGCGCGCATCAGCCGCTACAGCGTGCGATCGAAGGTGCAGCGACTGCCGATCGAGGCGATCTCGCAGGCCTCCGCCAATCAGCGTTCCGGTCGCAGTGGGCGCACGAGCAACGGCATCGCCATCCGGCTGTACTCCGAAGAGGACTACATGCGCAGGCCGGAATATACCGAGCCGGAGATCCTGCGCACGAACCTGGCCGCGGTCATCCTGCAGATGATCTCGCTCGGGCTCGGAGACATCCAGAACTTCCCGTTCCTGCAGCCGCCGGATTCGCGCGGCATCAAAGACGGACTCGATCTGCTGAAGGAGCTGGGCGCGGTCTCGAAAGACGACACCATCACCCGCATCGGCAAGCAGCTCGCCCAGTTGCCGATCGATCCGAGGCTTGCCCGCATGGTCATCGAGTCGAAGACGCAGGGCACCACGCGCGAGGTCATGGCGATCGTGGCGGCGCTCAGCATCCAGGATCCACGCGAACGCCCACTCGAGAAGCGCCCGCAGGCCGACCAGGCGCACGCCCGCTTCATCGACAAGACGAGCGACTTCCTCACCCTGCTGAACCTCTGGAACTACCTCAAAACGAAGGAGAAAGAGCTCAGCGGCAACCAGTTCCGCAGGCTCTGCAAGGCCGAGTACCTGAATTTCCTGCGTGTTCGGGAGTGGTTCGATGTCTACCGCCAACTGAAGCGGATGGCGAAGCCGCTCGGCCTCGTCGTCGGAGACGCAAGCACGAATCCGAACGGCATCCACCGCTCCCTGCTCGCCGGCCTGCTCAGCCAGATCGGTATCAAAGACACGGCGAAAGACAGCACGAAGCACGGCAGCAAGGCCAGGCAGGGCGACTACATCGGCGCCCGCCAGGTGCGGTTCACGATCTTCCCCGGCTCAGCCCTCGCCAAGAAGCAGCCTGCGGAGATCATGAGCGCAGAGCTCGTCGAGACCAGCCGCCTGTTCGCCAGGATGAACGCCGCGATCGACCTTGCCTGGGTCGAGCCACTCGCGGGAGACCTGGTCAAGCGCAGCTACGGCGAACCGCACTGGGAGAAGAAGCAGGGCGCGGCAGTCGCCTACGAGAAGGTGACGCTCTACGGCGTGCCCATTGTCGCGCGGCGCAGGATCCAGTTCTCCCGAGTCGACCCCGCCCACGCACGCGAGCTGTTCATCCGCAACGCCCTTGTCGATGGCGACTGGGACCTCGATCGCACTGGCGCGCAGGTGAAGGCGTTCGACCTCGCCAACCGCGGGCTGCGCGCGGAGCTCGCCGAACTCGAGGAACGCACCCGCAGGCGCGACATCCTCTACGACGACGAGACCGTCTTCGAGTTCTACGATCGGCGCATTCCCGCGGATGTCGTGAGCCAGCGCTCCTTCGAGTCCTGGTGGAAGAAGGCCAGGCCCGCAACCCCGAACCTGCTCACCATGACGCGAGAGAACCTGCTCGAGGAGGAGCCCGCCGCGGACCAGGTCGACGAGACCTCCTACCCCACCACCTGGCAACAGGGCGACCAGCGTCTCTCGCTCGGCTACCACTTCGAGCCGGGAGCTGCGGATGACGGGGTCACCGTGAAGGTGCCGCTCGCCCTGCTCGCGCGGCTCAGCCCCGCTGGCTTCGACTGGCAGGTCCCGGGCCTTCGCGAAGAGCTCGTCACCGCGCTCATCAAGTCGCTCCCCAAAGCGATCCGTCGCAATGTCGTGCCCGCGGCGGACTGGGCACGCAGGCTCACGGCAGAGCTGCCGGCCGAGCCGAACGGCGAGCTCGCCGCGGTGCTGGCCGACCTCATCCGCTCCAAGACCTACGTGCCCGTCGACACAACAGACTTCGATCTCGAGCGAGTCCCCGCCCACCTGAGGGTGACGTTCGAGGTGGTCGACGAGCGCGGTCGCGCGCTCGCGAGCGGCAAGCAGCTGGGCGAACTGCAGACGCGACTGAAGGCGAGCGTGCGCGAGAGCGTCGCCCGCGCATCCGCCGCCGTGCACAGCGAGCTCGAGCGCACGGGACTCACGACCTGGGACTTCGACGAGCTGCCGACAACGCTCGACACAAAGCAGGGGGGCAATACGATCCGTGCATACCCCGCCCTCTTCGACGAGGGTGCGAGCGTCGCGATTCGGCTCACGAGCACCCCGCAGGACCAGGCGCGTACGATGCGGGCCGGGCTGCGCAGACTGCTGCTGCTCGCCGTTCCCTCCCCCACCGGCTACGTGCAATCACACCTCACCGGCCCCGAGAAGCTCACCCTCGCGCAGAGCCCGTACCGCAGCACCGCCGACCTCTTCGCGGACTGCCTCGCGGCCTGCGTCGACGCGGTACTCGCCGATCGCGAAGTCTGGACTCGATCGGACTTCGAGCGGATGCGCGACGAGGTCTCCGGCACGATCGTCGACTCGCTCTTCTCCACGGCCTCGCTCCTCGCGAGCATCCTCGGGGCAGCCCGCGCCGCCGAGAAGGCGATCTCCTCGGCCTCGAACATCGCGCTGCTGAGCCCGCTCGCCGATGCGCGCGAACAACTGGGCAACCTCGTCTATCCCGGCTTCGTCTCGGCCACGGGCCTCGGCCAGATCTCTCGCCTGCCCGCCTACCTGCAGGGCATCACGCACCGGGTGAGCAAGCTCGGCGAGAACCTCGGCCGCGACCGGGTGTGGATGTCCGAAGTGCAGTCCGCCACCGAGCGCTACACGGCCGCCGGCGGTCAACTGCCGCTGCCAGCGGGCGCGCCGGACCGCATCCGTCACGCCCGCTGGCTGCTCGAGGAACTGCGCATCAGCCTGTTCGCGCAGCACCTCGGCACGGCCGAGCCTGCGAGCGTGCAGCGCATCACGAAAGTGCTGAGCCAGCCCTGAGTACTCGGCCGCGCGGAGGCTAGACCGAGTTCCTGCGGCCCGAGATCATCCGCAGCAGCCAGGCGATGATCGCTATCACAAGCAGAATGACCCCGATCCAGAGGAGCCACTGGACGGCCTGCACAAAGCCCCCGATGAAGAGCAGGGCAATGGCGATGATGGCCACGATGACGAGAAGTGCACTCATGTTGATCACTTTCCAATCGGTCGATGTGCATGGCGTCGAACGCTCGTGGCGCCCGACACCTTCAGTAGAGCTCAGGGCCACAATCACGATCAAGGGGTGGCGTTACCCACGGTCTTGCGCTACGGGCGAGCGACGCGCGCCAGTCCTCTCCCTGCCCATACTCCTTTTTCGAACAGGAATCAATGGCCCCCCAAAAGGGGGAGTAGACGATACGTTCTCAATCAGGGGATAACCCTCCCCCTCAAAAGTGAGAGGAAGAACGATGAGCGTGTACATCACCAGTCATGCCGAACAAGACGGCCCTCTTCCCGAGCCAAAGGCCGCTCTGCGTCCGGGCAATACCGAGATCGCTGAGGCACTCCAGCCCTGGCTCAATCGCATGATGCACTTTCGATGGGGTCGCAGGATCGCTACCCCGCATTACCGTCGGTCACGCGCCTGACCGACCTGCCGCAGAACGAGAGATTCAAGAACCAGCACGCTAGCGGAGGAACCGGATGTCGCAGACAATCTTTGGATACGAATCGGGAACCACGCGGGGAGACATTCTCGCCGGGCTCACCCGGGATGACATTCGAATCGACGAGCTCTCACCATCACGGTGGCGGGTCACCAACAAGCATTTCCAGCCGGAGGACCGGCGCGGACTGCTCGGCTTCATCGAGCAGCTCGAGGACGGCTTTGAGGTGATGGAACTCGTCGATGGATGGCAGGACTTCGCCTGGTTCACTTTTTCCACCTTCGCGGAGGCCGACGCGCACTTCAGCGGGTCACAGCTCTAGTTCGCTCGGATCTTTCGCCGTCAGGATCTCGGCGCACGCGTTTTCGCGTGCGCCGACCCACTAACCGAGAGGATCGCCGTGATCACCGAACAGATGGTGGACGAGTTCGTGGTCCCGACCGCGCATGACGCGGTGTGGTCTCACGACCAGGCCGTGTTTCTCGACGCGGCGCAGAACTGCGGCGGCACCGTCCAACCGCTCCTGAACGCTCTGGAGCAGATCGACCCGCAGTTTCTGGCCCCATTGCCCGGTCTCGGGCACACCGCGCAGAGAATGCAATTCCTTTCAGCTGTTGCTACCGCAGACGTGACCGCGGCGCGTGTTCTCGAGCCGCACCTCGATGCGGTGTCGATCCTGGCGGAGAGTCGAGAGTCCGACGACTTCACCCGCGCCGGCCGCACCTGGGGTGTCTTCGCCGCGGAGGGCCCGGCGTCAACGCTCGTCGCCGAGCAGCATCACGGGGCGTGGACCCTCACGGGAACAAAGCCGTGGTGTTCGCTGGGTGGTCGACTGAGCAACGCGCTGGTCACGGCCCGCACGACCGCGGATGAGTCGCGCCTGTTCCAGGTGGACCTCCGGCAGGGCGAGGTGCACAGCGCGGACGCACGCTGGGTGGCACGCGGTTTGGCAGACGTGGAGAGCGGACCCCTCGTCATGGACGCGGCCGCCGCCATTCCCGTGGGCCGCACCGGCTGGTATCTCAGCCGTCCGGGGTTTCGCTGGGGAGGAATCGGCGTCGCCGCCTGCTGGTGGGGCGGATGCGTTCCGTTGTTCGCCGCACTCGTGCGAAAGAACTCAGAGGGCGACCCAAAGCCGCTGGCGGCCAGCCGGGTCGGTCGGCTCTATCGTGCGCTCGAATCGGCGCGCGTTATCCTCGAATACTCCGCGGCGCAGATCGACAGCGCGGCGGGAGCCGAGGATCCCGACGGCATAGCCGTGCTCGCCCACACCGTGCGGGGCGTCGTCGCGGATGCCGTGGACGAGACGCTCGCAGCGGTCCGCGACATCCTGGGGCCCGCAGCCCTCGCACTCGACGAGCCGACCGCACGACGCTGCGCCGATCTCGAGCTGTATGCCTCCCAGTACCACCGCGGAGGGGACGACGCATCCCTCAGCGCCCACCTGGATTCGGCGGGCTCGTGGTGGTGAGCTTCGACGCGACCACCGCCGTGACGAGCGCAAGCGAATGGCGCTCCGACCCCCGCTGGTCGCGCATCCCCCCGCTGGACACGAACGCGCTCTGCTCGCTCGACCACCTGATCGTGTTCGCCGCGCATCCGGATGATGAGACCCTCGGGGCAGGAGGGATCCTCGCGACGGCGAGCGAGTTGTCTGTGCCGATTCGTGTTGTCATCGCCACGGGAGAAGATCAGGCGCGGCGAAATGAGCTGGCGCTGGCGCTCGATGAGCTCGGCGTGAGCGCGACCGTCGACTACCTGGAGTTTCCGGATGGCGGCCTGAAACACCACGCCGAAGCCCTCGCGCGGGATCTCCCCGACATCCTCAGCCAGAGTGAAGGCGCAACCTGGGCACTTGCACCGTGGCCTGGTGATCGGCACGGCGACCACCGCACTCTCGGCGATCAGGTGGCAAGGGCCGGGCGAGCAGCGGGCGTCGAGGTCTTGTACTATCCCGTCTGGCTGTGGCAGTGGGGAGTACCCGACGATTGCCCGTGGGAGCAACTGCGCGAATTGCCGCTCTCTGACTCCATTCGCCACCTCAAGCGGATCGCGCTGACGCGCTTCGAGTCGCAGCTGCGCTCACCCGCAAACCCCGACGGCGTGCTCACCGAGGAATTCCTCGAGCACTTTCGCGACGGGCGCGAGGTGGTGATCGCCCCCTCCGTCGGCGACCACTTCGACGAACTGCACACACGGTCCGACGACCCGTGGTCCGTGCGCACCCGCTGGTACGAACGTCGCAAACGCGCCGTCACCGTGGCATCCCTTCCGCGCGAACGCTTCGCGCGGGCGCTGGAGATCGGATGCTCGATCGGCGAGCTGTCCGCCGAATTGGTCGAGCGATGCGAACGGCTGCTCGCCGTCGACGGCTCGGAATCAGCCGTCGCCGCCGCGCGCGATCGGCTGCGGGAGAGCCCGGCCGCGACCGTGCGGCAGTTGCACGTTCCCACCGAGTGGCCACCGAGCCACTACGACCTCGTCGTGATCTCCGAGCTCGCGTACTACCTGTCGGAGGGTGAGTGGCGCACGACCATCCGGCGATGCATCGAATCCCTTGACGCGGGCGGCGTGATTCTGCTCTGCCACTGGCTCGGAACCTCGGATGATTTCGTGCAGACCGGAGAGCAGGTTCACCGGGTCTTCCATGAGGAGTCCGGGCTCGACGCGACCGTCACGCACCGTGAGTCCGACTTTCTTCTCGAGGTCTTCGGCGGCGAGAGCGGGCACACGAATGACTGAGCGTATCCGGCACGTTCTCGTCGTCATCCCGGCCCGCAACGAAACGGAGACGCTGCGTGCGTGCCTGGTGTCGGTCGAGCGGGCGCGCCACCGCATCCGGCACCTCGCGCGCACGCGCGCCGTGCTCGTTCTCGACGCCTGCACCGACGACTCCGCTGCCATCGCGGCCGCATTCAGTGACGTGACGGTGCTGTCCGTGGGCTTCGCGAACGTCGGAAGCAGCAGGGCGCTCGGCGTGGAGCACGGGTTGCACCAGATCGATGACGACCCGGCAGCGGTATGGATTGCCACGACCGACGCGGACAGCGTGGTGTCGAACGAATGGCTTCGCGAACACCTCTCCGCGGCTCGATCTAGGGCAGATGCCCTGGTGGGAAGCGTCGTTCCGCTGCTCGACGACCTCGATGAGGCACGCAGGACGGCCTGGCTGGCCAGCCACTCCCCCGGCTCAACGCTCGGGCACGTCCACGGTGCGAATCTCGGCGTCAGGGCGGATGCATACCGAGCGGCCGGCGGATTCGCGGCACTCGCCGAGGATGAAGACGTGTCTCTCGTCGAGCATCTTCGCGCGGCGGGCGCGCGCATAGCGCACACGGAACACGAGCCCGTGACGACCTCGAGTCGGCTGAATGGGCGGGTCGCAGGCGGGTATGCGCGCTACCTCACCGAGCTGGTGACACAGCGCTAGAGGCTGGTCCATTGTCCGCTTGTGGCCGCATTTCGCAACCCCTTGTCCACCAAAGTCTCCGGTTTATAGTGCGAACGCATCAACACTGACAGGAGTCACCACACCAGGGAGGAAGCGCCGTGTCATTTCCCAAGCAGAGCCAGAACCCACCGGGCAGCACAGAAGCCATGGACCCGCGCCCTGATCACGGAGAGACCAGTTACACGGGCTCGGGCAAGCTCGCGGGCAAGGTGGCGCTCATCACCGGGGCAGACAGCGGCATAGGCAAGGCGGTCGCCATTGCCTTTGCCCGGGAGGGTGCCGACGTCGCGATCAGCTACCTGGATGAACACGATGACGCGGAGGACACGGCGCACTGGGTGCGCGAGGCAGGCCGCCGCGTGATCCTGCTGCCGGGAGATCTCGCGCAACCGTCCCACTGCCGCGACATCGTGGCACATACGGCTTCGGAGTTCGACCGAATCGATGTTCTCGTGAGCAATGCCGCATATCAGATGACCCGCGAGAGCGTTCTGGACATTCCGGATGACGAGTGGGATTACACGATCGCCACGAACCTGTCGGCCTTCTTTCACCTGGTCAAGGCCTCGCTGCCACACATGGCCGCCGGAGCCTCGATCATCGCGTCGTCATCGATCAACTCCGACGCGCCGACGCCGACGCTCATGCCCTACGCCGCCACGAAAGCCGCGCTCGCGAACATGACCGCGTCGCTGGCCCAGCTGCTGGGAGACCGCGGCATCCGGGCGAACAGTGTCGCGCCGGGGCCGATCTGGACTCCGCTCATTCCCTCGACGATGCCGGAAGACAAGGTCGAGTCGTTTGGAGAGAACACACCGCTGGGGCGCGCGGGCCAGCCTGCGGAACTCGCCCCGGCATTCGTGCTGCTCGCGTCAGATGACGGCAGCTACATTTCGGGCTCACGTCTCGCCGTCACGGGCGGTCGTCCCATCCTGTAACCCACGCAATTCGAGGAAGAAGCCCATGCCTGACATATCCATCGACACAATAGATTCCGGCACAGAAGAGGTCGCGGAACTCGCGGCGCAACTGCGCGTCGACTCCATTCGAGCAGCCGCGGGACCATCATCCGGCCACGTGACCTCGAGCCTGTCTGCGGCGGATCTCATGGCCGTGCTGCTTTCACGCTATCTGCGCTACGACTGGAGCGAGCCGACCAATCCGAACAACGACCACCTGATCTTCTCCAAGGGGCACGCGTCTCCCCTGTTGTATTCCATGTTCAAGGCGGCGGGTGTTGTCAGTGACGAGGAACTCACGACGAGCTATCGCAGATTCGGCTCTCGCCTGGAGGGGCATCCGACGCCGATCTTGCCGTGGGTGGACGTCGCCACGGGTTCGCTCGGTCAGGGCCTGCCCATCGGGGTCGGCATCGCGTTGCTCGGCGAGCGCCTGGAGCATCGGCCCTACCGCGTGTGGGTTCTCTGTGGAGACAGCGAGATGGCCGAGGGTTCCATCTGGGAGGGGCTGGACAAGGCGGGAATGAACCATCTCTCGAACCTCACAGTCATCGTGGACGTCAATCGGCTGGGCCAGCGCGGCGCGACGGAACTCGGCTGGGATCTGGATGCCTACGCGCAGCGCGTCGAGGCGTTCGGGGCACGCGCGATCCCGATCGACGGCCACGACCTGGACCAGATCGACACGGCTTTCGCGAGCTCGCTCTCGAGTGATCGACCCACGGTGATCCTCGCTCGAACCGTGAAAGGCAAGGGCGTTGCAGAAATCGAGAACGAGAACGGATGGCACGGCAAAGCGCTGCCGGAGGACATGGCCGAACGCGCGATCTCGGCGCTGGGCGGTGTCCGCAACGACACGGTGACTCCCCTGCTGCCCGCGCCAGCGCAGGAGGATCGACAGGAGCATCCATCACACGCCGCGATTGTGCTGCCCAGCTACACCCGCGGCGAGAAGGTGGCGACGCGGAAGGCCTACGGGGATGCGCTCAAGGCAATCGGTGTGCGCAGCGACGTTCTCGTCACGGACGGCGAAGTGAGCAACTCCACCTACGCGAATCTCTTCGCCGAGGCCTATCCCGAGCGCTTCTTCGAGATGTATATCGCCGAACAACAGCTGATCTCAACCGCGGTGGCGATGTCGGTTCGCGGCTACACGCCGTTCGCATCGACCTTCGCCGCGTTTTTCTCCCGCGCGTACGACTTCATCCGGATGGCCGCCATCTCCGGCGCCGACATCAGGCTCTGCGGCTCGCACGCCGGCGTCGAGATCGGCGAAGACGGGCCGTCGCAGATGGCGCTGGAGGACATTGCGGCGCTGCGGGCCATCCGCGGATCGACGGTACTCTACCCTTCGGATGCGACCAGTGCGGCCGCCCTCGTCGGCGAGATGCTCGAACGCAAGGGCATCGTCTACCTCCGTACCACGCGCGGCAAATATCCGGTGCTCTACCCCAGCGGCGAACAGTTTCCCATCGGAGGAAGCAAGACTCTGCGCTCATCCGTATCCGACGAGGTGGCACTGATCGGCGCTGGGGTCACTCTGCACAACTGCCTGGCCGCAACCGACCGCCTCGCCGAGCAGGGCGTCACCGCGCGGGTCATCGACCTCTACTCAGTCAAACCCGTGGATCGGGATGCGCTCATCGAGGCGTCCCGGGTGACCGGCGGCCGACTCGTCGTCGTCGAAGACCACCACGTCGAGGGCGGAATCGGCTCCGCCGTGCTTGAGGCCCTGGCGAGCGAACTACAGCCGCCGCGCGTAACACTCCTCGGCGTGCAGGGCCTGCCCGGCTCCGGCACGGCGGCCGAGCTGATGGACGCCGCGGGAATCGGCGTCGACAGCATCGTCTCTGCCGCGCGTGACCTGCGCCTCTGACGGTGGCGTTCAGCTTTCCCGCGTGACCTCATCTGCGGACTTGTCGGGGCGCCAGCCGCGCCAGGATGGCTGCCGCAGCCGGCCCGTCGAAGTCCATTCCGCGAACTCGACCTCGCCAACGAGCGTGCCGGTCACCCAGTGAGCATCCGACGCGTCCGCACGCGGGATATCCGTGAACGGGTTTTCATCGGTGGCGAGCGTGGCGAGGCGGCCCGCGATGTCGTCCAGCTCTCGATCCTTGAACCCGGTGCCGACCCTGCCGATGTATTCCAGGCCATCCGCCCCAGGGAGCCCCACCAGCAGCGAACCGATTCCTCCGGCCCTGCGACCCCTGCCTGGACGCCATCCACCAACCACCACCTCCTGGGTGCGATGGTGCTTGACCTTGATCCAGGATCTTGAACGCCGCCCGGCCTCGTAGCGGCCCTCACGCTTTTTGGCTATGACGCCCTCCAGCCGAAGTTCGCGGCTGCTCCGCATCGCCTCGGCGAAGTCTCCGTCGAATGCGGGAGGCACCTGCACCGTGCCTTTCGAGTGCACGAACTGGGCCAGACTCCGTCGCCGTTCGTCGTAGCTCTGCCGCACGAGCGAGGTGTCGCCGTGCTCGAGAATGTCGAACACCAGGTACTGCACCGGAACCTCGCGTGCCGCGCGTTCGACATCCGCAGCTTTGGTCAGGCCCATGCGCGTCTGCAACAACCCGAAATCGGGGCGCGACGAGGCGTCCAGCGCCACAATCTCTCCGTCGAGAATGCTGGTGCCTAGTCCCGCGCTCGTGCGAAGTTGCTGCACGAGCTCCGGGTAGCTCACGGTGACGTCGTTGCCGTTGCGCGTGCGCAGTCGGATGTCGTCGTCCTCGTCGCCGAGAAAGGCCAGCGCCCTGATTCCGTCCCACTTCATCTCGAAGGCCCACTCCTCTTCGTCGGAGATGTCCTTGCTGCTGCCGAGTGTCGCGAGCATCGGAGACAGGCGTTTCGGCGCGTCCTTCATGAGATGGATGAGCCAGTTGTCTGCTGCCCTGCCGTCTCCGCCCGTGTGGATCAGCGCGAGCTTCTTCCGGCCGCCGAGGCCGCCGCCGTCCCTGCCGTGCAGTGTGGCGATGACCTCTTCACCGTCGCGCCATTTCTCCAGCTCGTAGCTTCCGGCATCCCAAATCGACACCTCGCCCGCGCCGTATTCCCCCGCAGGAATACGCCCCTCGAAGCTGCCGTATTCGAGCGGGTGGTCTTCGGTCTGCACGGCAAGATGATTCTTCCTGGCGTCCGTGGGAACGCCCTTGGGCAGCGCCCAGGACACCAGCACGCCATCGTGCTCGAGGCGGAAGTCGTAGTGCAGTCGCCTCGCGTGGTGCTCCTGGATCACAAAGCTCTGCCCACGGGCGCAGGATGCTCGGTCGGCGGGAACGGGCTCCGGCGTTTTCGAGGCATCGCGCTTGGCCCGGTATCGCGCCAGACGGTCGGGTCCGGGTTCCTCGGCGTCGTCTGCGGAGCCCGGCTTTGCCGCGTGACCGGCGGCGAGGTGGGCCATCGGATCGCGCCGCCGCTTCATCCTCGCGAGCACCTGCGTGTAGTCGAGGTGAGCGAGCTCCGGCGAGGAAAGTTCGCGCCAGGTTCGCGGAACGGCGACGAACGGCCGAGAACGCCCGCGCAGCGAGTACGGCGTCACAGTGGTCTTCGAGGCGCTGTTCTGGCTCCAGTCCACGAGCACCTTGCCGACGCGCAACGAGCGCTTCATGTCGCTGACGATGAGCGCCGGATGGTCGGCTTCCAGGGCGCGCGCAAGCTCGTGGGCGACATCCGAGACCTGGTCTGAGGTCTGGGTGCCGTCGAGTGCGGCGTAGAGATGGATGCCCTTGCTGCCGCTCGTGACGGGCAGGGGATCCAGCCCCATGTCTTTCAGGATCGCCCTCGCGTAGCGCGCGACCTCGGCACACTCCTGCAGCCCGACACCCTCCCCCGGGTCGAGATCGAGCACGAGCCTGTCGGGGTTCTTGATGCGCCCGGTGCGCCCGAATCTCCACTGGGGCACGTGGATCTCGAGGGCCGCGATCTGCGCGAGCCAGGTCAGCGTCGCGAGGTCATTGACGAGCGGATATTCGTTGGTGTGGTCCTTGTGTTCGATCGCTCGCCGCTTGACCCAGGACGGAGTGGACTCGTCGAGGTTCTTCTGGAAAAACACCTGCCCCGGATGGCCTGCGGTGCCGACTCCATTGACCCAGCGCTTTCGAGTGGCCGGCCGGTCTGCCGCGTGGGGAATGAGCAGGTCAGAGATCTCGGCGTAGTAGGCCAGCACATCCGCCTTCGTCGTGCCGGTCTCCGGGTAGAGCACCTTGTCGAGGTTGGTCAGGGTGAGTCTGTGCCCGCCGACGGACACCACCTCTTTCTTCCGCGAGGCCTCGGTGTCGAGTTGGAGCCGCGGCATGGGCATCCTCCTTCGTCCGTTCGTGGTCGGATATTCACCCGTGAGTAGGGCGATTGCAACACCACCGCACGGCAGTGTCAACCCCTGGCATACCGGGCCGTGTTCGCGTAGAACGAGGTCATGACAGGGAGCGAGTGATGAGATCGATCTGGAAGGGTTCCATTGCCTTCGGTCTGGTGAACGTTCCGGTCAAGCTCTACAGCGCGACCGAGGATCACGACGTCGACCTGCACCAGGTGCATGACAAAGACGGCGGCCGCATCCGCTATCAGCGACGCTGCGAGGTCTGTGGGCGAATCATCGATTTCGATCACATCGACAAGGCGTACGAGGAGGGCGACCGCACCGTCGTTCTCACCGACGACGACCTGAGTTCCCTCCCCGAGGAGCGCAGCCGAGAGATCGAAGTCGTCGAGTTCGTGCCGAGCGACCAGGTCGACCCCGTCATGTTCGACCGCAGCTATTTTCTCGAACCCGATTCGAAATCGCCGAAGGCTTACGTGTTGTTGCGGCGGACTCTCGACGAGACGGATCGCACGGCAATCGTTCACTTCGCGCTCCGCCAGAAGACCAGGCTCGGTGCTCTCAGGGTGCGAGACGACGTGCTGATGCTGCAGTCGCTGCTCTGGGACGACGAGGTGCGTGAAGCACACTTCCCCGCGCTGGACGAAACCGTGCGCCTCTCGGCGAAGGAACTGCAGATGTCGTCGTCTTTGGTGGATTCCTTCGCCTCAGATTTCTCGCCGGAGAAATTCAGCGACGACTACCAGGACCAGCTGCGCACACTCATCGACGCCAAGCTCAAGCAGGGCGAAACGCTCGATACCGACGCCACCTTCGGCGGGGAGTCCGAGGCCCAGGGCGGCGAGGTGCTCGACCTCATGGATGCTCTGCGCCGGAGCATCGCAAAGAACAAGAAATCATCGTCTGCACCCGCAACGAAGTCGAAGTCGACCAAGGCGCGGAGCACTACGAAGCCAGCCAGAAAATCCACGAAGAAGGCGCCGGCGAAGCGCAAGGCCGGCTGACCGGGCAACGCCGAACTACGACTGATCGCCAGCGAGCATCGCTCGCACCTCGGACTCTGCCGATCCCAGCCTTGCGGGATCGATGGTCTCGCCGACGAGATAGTGGTCGACGAGCCGAGGATCCACGTAGCTCTTCCTGGCGATCGCGGGGGTATTGCCGAGAACGCGAGCCGCATCCTCCATTGCCAGCCTGATCGCGCGGGACCTCGCGCGCTGGTTCCGCGCCGGCCCACTCGACGCGAGACTGATCGCCGCCGCGACCGTGCCGTGGAGTGTGCGGAAATCCTTGGCTGTGAAGTCGCCGCCGGTGCGCTCCCGCACGAATGCGTTGATCTCCCCAGGGCTGACGGAGTGTTCCTGACCTCGGCTGGTCCACGACAGCAGAAGGGAGTTCGGATCGTGTCGCAGGCGCGCGCGAACGAAGCGGGCCAGGTCGGCGTCGACGATCTCGCTCTCCCACTGCTGGCCGCTCTTCGCGGGAAACCGCAGCGTGACCGCGTCGCCACGCACGGTCACGTGAGAGCACAGCAGCGTGGAGAGTCCGCGGCTGCCGTTGGCCTCTGCGTAGCGCTCGCTGCCGATGCGCAGTGATCCGGTGTCGAGCATCCGGAACGCCGCGGCGAGCGCGCGTGCCCGCGGGTCAGTTCGATCGCGCAGCGCCCGGGTGACCTGGCCGCGCGCGGCCGGAAGCGACTCGGCCAGAGCGAGGGCCCGATCGAACTTGCTGCGGTCTCGACGTTCCCGCCACGACGGATGGTAGATGTACTGACGTCTGCCAGCGGCATCCATCCCGGTCGCCTGGATGTGACCGCCCGGGAACGGCGCAATCCACACCTCGGTCCACGCGGGAGGGATGGCGAGAGCGTCGAAGCGGGATCGCAGTTCCTCGTCGCGCACCGTCGCACCCGAGGCATCCCGGTAGCCGAAGCCTCGCCCAGAGGCAACGCGATGGAATCCCTCCGCCGAGGGGTCGCTGCGCCGAAGCCTCGTCACGACTCTCCTCACCGACGGTTGACCGGGTGCGAGACCTCTCGCGGGCTGCACCACTACCGATCGTCGACCCGGCCGACCGCGAAAGAAAGCGGTTGACTGATTCCGTGTGCGCAGACTATGCGCGGGAGCCTAGCTGAGCAGCCGCACGGGCTTGCGTGGGTCAATCGGCTCCGGGGCCGGAGTTCCCTCTCCGGCCAGGGTGCGCGCGATCTCCTCCTTCTCCGCGACGTTCGAGCGGATCAGCGGAATCGCCTTCACGACCGCCTTCTCGAGCCGCTCCTGCAGGCGCAGGCTCGAGATCTGGTAGTCGGTGAAGTCGGAGTCGTGCGCGTATACGCCGACGGGCAGCGTGAGCGCCTGGAAGAAGCCGAACAGCGGACGGAACTGGTGCTCGATGATGAGCGCGTGACGCTCGCTGCCACCGGTTGCGGCCAGAAGGATGGGGGTGTCGACGAGCGCGTACTGGTCGACGAAGTCGAAGAGGTGCTTGAACAGCCCGGTGAAGGATGCCCGGTAGACGGGGCTTGCGACCACGAGGACATCGGCGGATTCGATCGCCAGCAGCGCGTTCTCGACCTCCTCGGAGAGCTCCGAGCGCTTGAGCGTTCCCGCGAAGGACGGACCGATCTCGTTGATCCGGATGTGCACGGGCTCGATGTCCAGGTGCTGCCCGAGGGAGTCGATGATCGCGTCCACGAGCGCGATCGTGCGTGAGGGAGCCTTGAGACTCCCCGACACTCCGACGACTCGCAGCTTTCTGGCATCCGTTGTTTCTGGCATGAGCTAAGAATCGCCCCTCGTGGCCGCTTGCGCACATCAGGTTACGAACTTTGTCGCGCGAAATCCTCCCTGCCCATGCGCTGCCTGCCGCGTTAGAGTCGAACCATGGCTCAGGCAGTGATCGTTGACGCTATCCGTACAGTCTCCGGAAGGGGCAAGCCCGGGGGTCTGCTCTCGGCCTTCCACCCGGTCGACCTGCTCGCCCAGACGCTGCAGGCGCTCGTGGCCCGCAGCGACCTCGACCCCGCGCTCATCGACGACGTGATCGGCGGATGTCTCAGCCAGGTCGGCGAGCAGGCCGTCAACATCACCCGCAACGCGGTGCTCGCGGCGGGCTTTCCGCACTCCGTGCCGGGCACGACCGTGGACCGCCAGTGCGGCTCGAGCCAGCAGGCGGCACACTTCGCCGCACAGGGCGTCATCGCCGGCGCGTACGACGTGGTGATCGCGTGCGGCGTCGAGCTCATGAGCAAGAACCCGATCAACTCCGCCACTCTCGGCCAGGATCCGTTCGGCCCCATGGTCGGTGCGCGATATCCGGACGGGCTGGTCGGCCAGGGCATCTCCGCCGAGCTGATCGCGGCACGCTGGGATCTCAGTCGCGAGCAGCTGGACGGCTACGCCTCGCGCTCCCACCAGCTCGCCGCGGCAGCCGACTTCTCGAGCGAACTCGTGGATGTCGGGGTCGGCCTGGTCGACGAGACCATCCGGCCTGCCACGAACGTCGAGTCGCTCGCCGGGCTGAAGCCCGCGTTCTACGACGAGGATCTGGGCAGGCGGTTCCCCGACATCCAGTGGCGGGTGACCGCGGGCAACTCGTCGCCGCTCACCGACGGCGCATCGGCCGTGCTCATCATGAGCGAGGAGAAGGCCGCTGCCCTCGGCCTCACGCCCCGGGCGCGCTTCCACTCCTTCGCCGTCACCGGCTCCGACCCGATCGAGATGCTCACCGGCGTCATCCCGGTCACGGAGCGCATCCTCGATCGCTCTGGCCTCGGCATCGACGACTTCGACACCTTCGAGGTCAACGAGGCGTTTGCCTCGGTGGTGCTGGCCTGGGAGAAGGAGACCAACGCGAATCCGGAACTCGTCAATCCGAGGGGCGGTGCGATCGCCCTCGGCCACGCGCTCGGCTCCTCCGGTACGCGATTGCTCACGACCATGGTGAACACGCTCGAGAAGACCGGCGGTCGCTACGGACTGCAGACCATGTGCGAGGGCGCCGGGATGGCCAACGCCACGATCATCGAGCGCATCTGATGGAGATCGCGGGAACGGTCGCCCTGGTCACCGGCGGGGCGTCCGGCCTCGGCTTCGCCACGGCGACGGCGCTGCGAGCGGCAGGCGGCGAGGTCGTCATCGTCGACCTTCCCTCCTCTGACGGCGTCGCGCAGGCGGATCGGATCGGCGCGGCGTTCGTGCCCGCGGATGTGTCGGATGCAGCTCAGGTGCAGGCGGCCGTCGACCTCGCGGCGGGCCTCGGTCCGCTGCGCATCGTCGTCTGCTGCGCGGGCATCGGCACGCCGGGCAAGGTGGTCGGTAAGGCCGGACCGCTGCCGCTTGAGGACTTCGAGCGCGTCATCCGGGTGAACCTCACGGGTACGTTCAACGTGATCCGTCTCGCCGCTGCCCACATGCAGACGGTCGAACCGGTGGGCGAAGAACGCGGCGTCATCGTCACGACCGCCTCCGTCGCGGCCTTCGACGGGCAGGTCGGCCAGCCCGCATACGCCGCGTCCAAGGCGGGCGTCGCCGGGATGACCCTCCCGATCGCCCGCGAGTTGGCCTCCAGCCAGATCCGGGTGATGACCATCGCGCCGGGTATCTTCCAGACGCCGATGATGGCGGGCCTTCCGCAGGCGGCGCAGGATTCCCTCGGGGCGCAGGTGCCGCATCCGTCTCGCCTCGGCAAGCCGGAGGAATACGCGGCGCTCGTGCAGCACATCGTCGCGAACCCCATGCTCAACGGCGAGACCATCCGTCTCGACGGTGCGATCCGGATGGCCCCGCGGTAATGCTGGTCGAGTAGCGCTACAGCACCTTCGAGAGGAACGCCTTCGTGCGCTCGTGCTGCGGGTTGCCCAGCACCTCGCGAGGATCACCGGACTCGACGACGACGCCACCGTCCATGAACACGAGGGAGTCTGCGACCTCGCGAGCGAAGCCCATCTCGTGCGTGACGACGATCATGGTCATACCGGATGCCGCGAGCGCCTTCATGACGTCGAGCACCTCGCCGACCAGCTCGGGGTCGAGTGCCGAGGTCGGCTCGTCGAACAGCATGAGCTTCGGGTCCATGGCGAGCGCCCGCGCAATCGCGACGCGCTGTTGCTGCCCACCGGAGAGGTGCGCAGGGTACGCGTCGGCCTTGTTGGCGAGGCCCACCCTGGCCAGGAGTTCCTTTGCCCTGGTGACCGCCGCATCCTTCTTGATGCCCTTGACGCGCATCGGTGCCTCGATGATGTTCTCGAGAGCGGTCATGTGCGGGAACAGGTTGAAGCGCTGGAACACCATGCCGATGTCACGGCGCTGGCGAGCAGCCTCCTTGGGGTGCAGTTCGTACAGCTTGTCGCCGCGCTCCTCGTAGCCGACGAGCACGCCGTCGACGGTGAGTCTGCCGGCGTTGACCTGCTCGAGGTGGTTTATGCAGCGCAGGAAGGTGGACTTTCCCGAGCCACTCGGCCCGACCAGGCAGAGCACCTCGCCGCGCTTCACGGTGAGCGAGATGCTCTTGAGCACCTCGTTGAAGCCGAAACTCTTCGACACGCAGTCCGCGTGCACCATGGGAACTTCGGTCGCGATGTCGGTCATTTCGTGTGCTCCGAACCCTGTGAGTTGACGTCCGCTGCAGACGAGTCCACCGCGGGAACCGTTCCGGTCACGAGCGGCACGGAATCGGTGTCCGTTCCGCCCCTCTTCTGCGGCCTCGCCTGCCCGACTCCACGGGAGAACCGCTTCTCCAGGAAGTACTGGCCGATCATGAGGATTGACGTGAACAGCAGGTACCACGCGGATGCCACGAGCAGCAGCGGGATCGGGTCGAAGATGTCGACCGAGATGTCGCGCGCCCGACCATAGAGGTCGAAGCTGTACGGCACCGCGGTGACGAGCGAGGTGGTCTTCAGCATCGAGATCACCTCGTTGCCGGTCGGCGGGATGATGATCCGCATGGCCTGCGGGATGATGACCCGTCGCATGGTCTGCAGCCAGGACATCCCGAGGGCGGTGGACGCCTCCTCCTGGCCCGGATCGACCGAGAGGATACCTGCGCGCACGATCTCCGCCATGTACGCGGACTCATTGAGCGCGAGTCCGATCACGGCGAGCCAGAAGAAACTGATGACGGCCTTGGTCTGAAACACGATCCACGGAGCCGTGAACGGGATACCGATGTCGATCGTGGCGTAGATGGTGGAGATGAGTCCCCAGAACACCAACTGCACGTAGACAGGGGTTCCGCGGAAGATCCAGAGGTAGAGCCAGGCGACACCCTTGACGACCGGGTTGTCGGAGAGTCGCATGACGGCGAGGGTGATGCCGAGCACGATGGCGATGACCATCGAGTACACCGTCAACATCAGAGTGTTGAAGGCCGCCTGCGAGATGCGCCTGTCGAAGATGTACTTCGCGAAGTTGTCCCAGCCGTAGGCGGGACGCTGGGAGGCATCGATCACGAACAGTGCGAGGGCGCCGATGAGGATGATGGCGAAGATGATTCGCCCCGGGTGTTTGAGCCGGATCGCCTTGATGGGGGCTGGGCGTCCGTCGCCGTTCGGCGACACGGGATACCGTGTCGCCGAACGGTTGTTGTCTGACGAACTCACGAACTAGCCCTTGGAGGCTGCGTTGATCGTGATCTGGTCGAGCGCACCGCTCTCGACGCCCCACTTGGTGAGGATCTTCGTGTAACTGCCGTCCTCGACCATCGACTGCAGGGCCTTCTGGATCGCCTTGGTCAGGTCGGAGTTCTTCTTGACCGCGACACCGTACGGGGCCGCGTCGAACGCGTCACCCGCGGGCTCGATCTTGTCCTTGAGCTTGGAGATCGCGTAGAGGGTGATCGGGGAGTCGGCGCTCATCGCGTCGGCACGGCCGTCTGCAACTGCGGTGGTCGCGTCATCCTGCTTGTCGAACTTCAGGATCTTGATGGCGGGCTTGCCTGCGTCGGTGCAGGCCTTGGATGCTGCGGGCAGCTCCTCGGTCTCCTCGAACGTGGTCGCCTGCACGGAGACCGTGAGGCCACACGCGTTCTTCGGGTCGACGTTCTTGCCGATCGGCTGCGCCCACTGCACACCAGCGGTGAAGTAGTTGACGAAGTCGACGGCCTTCTCGCGCTCCACGTTGTCGGTGAAGGAGGAGACGCCGATGTCGTAGGTGCCGCCGGTGATGCTCGGGATGATCTTGTCGAAGCTCGAGATCTGGTAATCAGCCTTGAGGCCCAGCTTCGCCGCCATGGCATCCGCGAGCTCGACGTCCCAGCCGACGGGGTTGCCCGCATCGTCCTTCGACTCGTTCGGCGCGTAGGTCGGGTCGATACCGATGATGAGCTTGCCGGAGTCCTTGATCTTCTTCGGCAGCAGCGCGACGGCTGCCGCATCCGTGCCGACCTTGACCTGGGGGCCATCGCCCTTGTTCGGAGTGCTGTTGTCAACACAACCGGTCAGGGCAAGCGCGGCAACGGCCGCGATTACCAGCACTGAATATCTCATGCGCATGGAAAAGTTCCTAACTGTCTGTCTCTTGGTGGGTGCTGCTATTGAAACACCGGGTAACCACAAAGCGGAACAGGACCTCTCCAGGACGCCACTTCGTTGTCACGCTGGTTATCGCAGCCTAGCGTAACTTTTGAGCAAGAAATCGCCGAACAAAGGCCGATCGAGCCACTAAATACTACCGAAATGCTCAATCTGAGCGTTTCAATACTTTCTCTGCCGCGGCAGAGCTTTACCCCTTCGAACCGACGCTCGCCTTCGCGTTGCCCTCGTAGGAGGTGTTGGTGGATTCGAAGAAGTTCACCAGTTCGAGGGTGTCGTTGGCAGTGGCCATCCACTTCGCGGGGTTCGACACCTTGTAGTGGGCGTCGAATCCGAGCTCCTCGAGACGACGGTCGGCCAGGTACTTGACGTACTGGTTGATGTAGCTGGCGTTGAGCCCGAGGATGCCGCCAGGGAGCAGGTCCTTGTTGTACTGCTCCTCCATTGCCACCGCATCCAGGATTATCGTGCGGATCTCCTCGGCGAACTCTGGCGTCTGCAGGTCGGGGTTCTCCTCGAGCACCGTGAGGATGAGGTTGATGCCGAACTTGAGGTGCAGGCTCTCGTCGCGCACCACCCAGTCCATGAGCGATCCGAAGTTGCGCAGAAGATTGCGCTGGCGAAACGAGAGGGCAACCATGAAGCCCGAGTAGAACCAGATGCCCTCGAGAATGACGTTGTACGCAACGAGGTTGCGCACGAAGTCCTTCTTGCCCTCCGTCGTGGTGATGTCGAGGGTCTGCTCCGTCATCCGGCGGATGAACTTGACCTGGAACTCTTCCTTCTCGGCCATCGAGGGGATATCGACGTGGGCGTCGTAGGCCGCCGCCCGGTCGATCGGGAAGGTCTCGAGCACGTACTCGAACGACATCGAGTGGTTGGCCTCTTCCCACATCTGCTTGGCGAGGTACATGTGCGCCTCTGCCGCGTTGAGATACGGGTACACGCCGAAGGCGAGCGCCTTGTTGACGAGGAGCTCGTTCGGGTTGAAGTAGCTCATCAGGAAGGTGACCGCGTGGCGTTCCTCGTCGGTCATCTTCTTGAAATCGGCGATGTCCTGGTCGAGCTGGATCTCGTTGGGGAACCAGGTGTTCGCCACGGCCTGGTCATACAGGTCCATGGCCCACTGGTAACGGATCGGCTTGAGGAGGAGCCCCTCCTGGATGCCTGTGCCGAGAATGCCCATTGCTACTTCATCTTCTTTCTGTCTTTACTGTCTGCGGTGACGTGTCTGCGCGGACGAAGTCTCGATACGGCCGCGGGCGACCTACTCGGCCAACTTATTGGCAGCTATCGCACTGCAACTCGTCCATCGGATCGACGGGTACGTAGTATTCCTCGTTCATCAGGAGTCCGCCTTCGTGAGGCCGCCGAAGCCGAAGCCGCGGCGGGGGGCCGCAGCCGGAACGGCATCCGCGTCGGGCTTCTCCGGGGCAGCGACGCCACCGAAACCGCCACGGGAACCAGAGATCGCCTCCGCCTTGTTGACCTTGACGGTGGACTGCTCTGCCTGGTGGCGAGGCTTCATGTGCAGGTAGTACGTGGTCTTGACGCCACGCTCCCATGCTCCGTAGTAGATGTCCATCATCTCGCCGATGTCGCGGGTCTCGAGGTACATGTTACGGCTGATGGCCTGATCGATCCACTTCTGGGCACGCGCCGCCACCTCGAGGAAGGCGTAGGGCGAAAGCTGGAAGCTCGTCTTGTAGGTCGCCTTCACGTCATCCGGGATCGCGTCGATGTTCTGGATGTCGCCCTGGCTGCGCAGGATGTCTTCCTTCACCGAGTTCCAGATGCCGAGCTTGCGCAGCGCCGCGACCAGGTTGCGGTTGACCTCGAGGAACTTGCCGTTCGAGGTCGAGCGGCTGAAGATCTGCGAGAACTGCGGGTCGAAGCCGGGGGTGGTGCCGGCGACGAGGCCGATGGATGCCGTCGGCGCGATTGCCATGAGCGTCGCGTTGCGCATGCCGCCCTTGACCTTCGCGCGCAGGGCATCCCAGTCAAGACGCGTCGTGCGGTTGACCTTCACTTCGACGCCGCGATCGGCCTCCATGGTCGCGATGCTGTCGATCGGAACCATGCCCTTCGACCAGCCGGAGCCATCGAAGTTCGGGTACGAGCCGCGCTCCTTGGCGAGTTCCGCACTCTCATCGATCGCGGCGTAGGAGACGTGCTCCATGATCTCGTCGATGAGGTCGTATGCCGCCTCTGACTCGTAGCTGAGGCCGAGCTTCTCTACGACATCCGTGAACCCCATGACGCCGAGGCCGACCGCACGGTTCTGGTGGTTGGAGAAGTCCGCCTCCTTCACAGAGGAGCGCGTGATGTCGATGAGGTTGTCGAGCTGGCGCACGGCCAGGCGTGCGCTCTCCTCGATCTTCGTGTAGTCCATCGCGCCGTCCAGCATGTGCTGGGAGAGGTTGATCGAGGCCAGGTTGCAGACCGAGACGTTGTCTTCGTCCTGCGGCAGCGTGATCTCGGTGCAGAGGTTCGAGAGGTGGATGGTGCCCGTGTTGTTGTTGAGTGCACGGTTGTTGATCGTGTCTTTCCAGGTGAGCCACGGGTGGCTCGACGCGGAGAGCGAGACCAGGATCGCCTTGAACTGCTCGCGCGCGGTCATCTTCTTGAACATCCGCAGCTCGCCGGCCTCGGCCATCGCGGCGTAGTGCGCGTAGCGCTCCGAGAATGCCTTGCCGTAGAGCTCGTTGAGGTCGGAGACCTCGAGCGGGTCGAACAGGTACCACGGCTCGTCGTTCTGCACGCGCTTCATGAACTCGTCGCTGATCCACACCGCGGTGTTCGCGGTGCGGGTGCGGCGGTACGGGTCGCCGGAGTTCTGGCGGAGGTCGATGAAGTCGGAGAAGTCGAGGTGCCAGTTCTCCATGTAGAAGCACAGAGCGCCAAACTTCTTGCCGCCGCGGCTGACCGCGCGCAGGATCGAGTCGATCGTGTGCATGAACGGGATCGGCCCGGTGGAGGTCGTGTTGTTCGAGCGGATGGGCGAGCCCTGGGCGCGCAGCTTGGTCACGGAGAGCCCGATTCCGCCGGTGCCCTTGGTGAGCCACATCACGTCGCGCGTGGTCTTCGCGATGTGCTCCATGTCATCCTGCATCTCCATGACGAAGCAGTTGGCGAGCTGCGGGTAGATGGTGCCCGCGTTGACGAGAGTGGATCCGGCGGCCAGGTACTCGAGGCGCGACATCTTCTCGTAGAACGCGATGGCTGCCTCGTTGGGCTTCTCCTCGTTGAGCGAGAGGCCCATGGCGATGCGCATCCAGAAGAACTGCGGCACCTCGAGAGCGTCGCCGTTGCGGCCTTTGATGCCGTAGCGGTTGTTCAGCGTGACGACGCCGATGTACTTGAGCAGTTCGTCGTTGGCGGGCTCGAGGTGGTCGGCGAGCAGCTCGAGGTCGAACAGCTGCGTGAGCCTCGAGTCGAGCAGCTGCTCCTCGACACCGCGGGTGATGTTGCCCACGAAGTGGTCGCGGTGCAGCTTCTTGAGCTCGTCGTAGCCTGAGTAGTCGCCGAGCACGCGCTTGTAGATGGTCTTGAGCAGCAGGCGCGCTGCGACGGTGTCGAAGGCGGGGTCATCTTTGACGTTCTGCAGTGCGACCTGGATGACGGCCTCATCCAACTGCTGTGTTGTGATGCCGTCGAAGAGGGTGAGTTCGAGCTCGCTCGCGATCTGCGTGACCCAGGTGATGTTCTCGTCGAGCCCGACGCTCGCATCCTCGATCGCCAGGTTGATCTTGTTGGCGTCGTACGGCTCGCGCTGCCCGTCACGCTTGACTACGGTGATTGCCACGTGTGCTCCTCAAATACCGTGATGACAACGCCCCGACCGGCAGTTATCATCGCCCCGAATGACCCAGTATGGGCCACTAATCCCTGCTGTCGAGTGCATCAATCCGGTGGCGAAATCATCTTCGACCGGGAAGTGCTGCTTGGCAGTGGAATCACTATATAGCGGGGTCACCGCTTTGCGCCAACCCCATATCTAGTGGGCGTGTCATCCACAGCTGTGCATAAGTTCGCCGAGTTTTGCACAGGCCCACGAGGGCATTCTCGCCCTGGCCACCGACAGTGTCGGGGCAAATAGCCGGCCGCAATGTGGATACGGCCAGACGCATCGAACATTCCGCCGGAAGGACCCGAAATATGGCGCCACTCTAAGTTTTGAATCAAAGACATCACCAAGATGTGGACCTTCGTACTTGGGCCACTTACTTGGTAAGCATCCAATCCAAGCCACCTTGGAAAACAGGGTCTGATTGAGAAGTGATGAGAAGCGTGCCGACATATCATGACCCTGCTACCCGTGAATGCCTGCTCAGACTCCCCTGAGTGAGCGACACGCCGTAGGTTTGCCCCTACATCGAAGAACGCCTAGATTTCTACAACGAGACAAAGAAGGCTTGGGGCCGTCCTGCAAGACGGTCCCAAGCCCTGCCTCTTACGAAGCGGTTTTGTTGTTACTTCCTCTTCGAAACGATCGTCGTGCTGGGGTGCGCTTTTGCGTATCCCAGTGTGACGAACTTCCCGGTCTTTGCGCTGCGCGCCGAAGACCCTCTGGACTTGCCGCGACTAGCCACTAGTCCGCCACCCACTCCCGAACTGTGGTTCTGGGGTGCGCCTGAGCGTACGCCTGCGTGACCAGACGCCCTGTCACGGCATCCCTATAGATGTAATGGCCGCGAGCCATAACTTCCTCGATTCTTCAACTTTTCCAAATGCGGGGGTTCCCGCGAAAACCACGATATATCGGGGTCACCGCTTTGCGCCAACCCCATATCTAGTGGGCGTGTCATCCACAGCTGTGCATAAGTTCGCCGAGTTTTACACAGGCCCACGAGGGCATTCTCGCCCAGGCCACCGACAGTGCAGCGCCGCGCCGACGGGCCGGAATGACTCGGCCCCAATTAGACTTGCATCCTTGTGAACAGCTACCTGGAGCTCCTTAAAACGCGCGGTGTCGCGCGTCTGATGAGCGCCCAATTGGTGGCCAGATTTCCGAGCGGAATGCTGTCGCTCGCGTACCTCATCCACATCCAGGCCACAACCGGCTCCTACGGTGCTGCCGGCCTCGTGCTCGCCGCGACGAGTGTCGGCCAGGCGATTGCCGGTCCGCTCACGAGCCGCTGGATGGGTAGCTGGGGCATGCGGCCCGTGCTCATCCTGACGACCGTGATCTGTGCGGTCTCGATGGTGACCGTCGCCCTCTTCACCCTCACGGTGCCGCTGTACATGGTCGTCGGCTTCATCGGCGGACTCAGCTATCCGCCGATCCAGCCCGCCGTGCGCACGATCTACCCCAAAATGGTCAACTCGCGCCAGCTCACACCGCTGTTCTCCCTCGACGCGAGCGCCCAGGAGATCATCTGGATCGCCGCTCCGGTGATCACGACCTTCATCGCGACGCAGATCTCCTCCGTGCTTGCGATCCTGCTCGCGAGCGCGTTCCTCGTCTTCGGCGGGGCCTGGTTCATCGCCTCGCCCGAAGTCGGGCAGGTGCGCATTCCGCGCAGCAAGCGCCGCCTCGGCCTCGTACTCACCAAGCGCCCCGTGCTGCTGGCCACCATCACCGGCTTCCTGCTGGTCGGCGCCTGCGCCGCCGTCGAGGCCGCGGTCGTGGCCACCTTCCGCGAGGAGGGTCCGGAAGCAGGACTCGTGCTCGCCATCTGGTCGGTGGCATCGCTCGCCGGCGGTCTCGCCTTCGGGCACCTGCCAATCGGGCCGTGGGCGCTGGCCAGGCGGATGCTCGTGACCTTCGTCGGCATGGCCCTCGCGATCTTCGCGTGGGAGTTCTGGTCTCTCTCCTTCACCCTGCTCATCGCGGGCCTGTGCATCGCGCCCGCCCTCGCCGTGATGTTCTCCATCGTCTCGGCGAGCGTCAAATTCAGTGACACGGCAGAGGCATACGGCTGGGTCGGCACGGGGCAGCTCATCGGCGCAGCGCTCGGCTCGGCGATCGCAGGCATCTTCATCGACCGGATCGGGCCGCAGGGCGCGTTTCTCACCGCCGCGGCGTTCGCTTTTCTCGGGTTCGTCATCCCGGCGCTGTTCCACAGCTGGCATCCGGACCTGCGCGGCCAGGACGCCAGCCCCCTGCCAGACACGGGAACCGTGCCTGTGCAGCTCGGCTGAGCAGTTACAAGCGCGCCACTACCAGCGCTCGTGCACGGCCGCCCGGAAATAGCGGTCGTAGATCGCGGCGATGCCGGTGGAGAATGCGGGGCTGAGCTGTGCAGCAGACCCCGCGGCGGCGTTGGATGCGGCCTGCTCGACATTGCGCGCGCCCGGGATGACCGAGCTCACGCCATCGAGCTGCGCCACCCAGGCAAGCGCCGCCTGCGCGGTGGTCAGGCCGGATGCGCTCGGCTCGGCCTCGACGAGCCTCGCGAACTCCTGCGCCGCCAGCACGCCCGTCTCGAAGTCGACGCCGGAGAAGGTCTCGCCCGCGTCGAACGCCTCCCCATGACGGTTGAAGGTGCGGTGGTCGTTCGCGGCGAAGGTCGTCTCCTTCGTGTACCTGCCGCTGAGAAGGCCAGAAGCGAGCGGCACCCGCGCGATGATGCCGACGCCGGTCTCGATCGCGACCGGAAGCACCTGGTCGAGCGGCTTGAGTCTGAAGGCGTTCAGGATGATCTGCACGGTCGCGACGCCGGGCCTCGCCATGGCCGCGAGCGCCTCGTTCACGGTCTCGACGCTCACACCGTAGGCGGCGATCGCCCCGTCGTCCACGAGGGTGTCGAGCGCGTCGAAGACGACATCGGAGGAGAACACCGAGGTCGGCGGGCAGTGCAGCTGCACGAGGTCGAGGGTGTCAACCCGCAGGTTGCGGCGCGAGCGGTCGGTCCACTCGCGGAACTTCGCGAGGGTGAAGTTCGCCGGATCCTGTGCCTCGCGGCGCCCCATCTTGGTCGCGACGGTGATGCCGTGGCCGGGATGATCAGCGAGGTAGTCCCCGATGAAGCTCTCGCTGCGCCCATCGCCATAGACATCCGCGGTGTCGAAGAAGGTCACGCCTGAGGCGACAGCGGTGTCGAGTACGGCGCGGGCGTCATCCGCGCTCACCTCGCCCCAGTCCGCGCCGAGCTGCCAGGTGCCCAGGCCGATGGTGGAAACGACGCGGCCGGTGCGGCCCAAAGTTCTCGTGTGCATGGTTGGAGTCTGCATTATCCGAGTCTAGGTCGAATAGCTCAGTCGATCGCGGCGGCCACGGCCCTCGCCAGCCGCGGGCGCACCAGGTGGTCATTCACCTCGACCCTGTGCACCGTGACGTTGCGCAGCCGCTCGATGACGCGGATGGTGCCCGCCGCGATGAACTGGTCGAGCGACCCGTAGACCACGTCGATGGGCACCTGCACGGCCTCAACATCGGCAACCGTGGTCTGCGATTCGATGCAGTTCTGCAGCGACTTCACGAAGGCATCCCAGTTGCGCTCGGAGATCTCGAAGATGTTGGTGATCTTCAGGAGCCTGCCGATGCGCGCCGCGTTCGCGATCGTGAACACCTTGTTCGCGCGGAGGAACTCATAGGCGCGCAGGTAGGCACTCAGCTGCGCCCGCTCGAACCGGTTTCCCAGCTCGGACAGGCTCGGGTAGATCGGTGGGCTCACCATGACCAGGTGGCTCACCTGCTGCGGATAGAGGGCTGCATACCGGCTGGAGAGAAGGCTGCCGAGGGAGTGCCCCACGAGCGTGAACGGTGCGCGCAGGCGCAGCGATCGGATGGTCTCCCTGATCGCCTCGACGTGCTCCTCGACCGTGTAGTCGGTGCCCGCCGGTGACTCGCCGAAGCCGAGCAGGTCGATCGAGATGCAGCGGTGGTGGTCGGTCAGCAGGGGCAGGAGGTTCTTGAAAGTCTCGGAGGACGAGGCGATGCCGTGCACGAGGATGACCACCGGGCCCTCGCCGACATCCGACGCGATGTTGAGCACGGGCGCCCGGCGCGGCCTGAGCCGTTGCAGCACCTCCCGGATCCACCCCATGCCGCGATTATCGCAGCAGCCTCCCCGGTCACGGCGGAGGTCCGCGGTTTCCTAGACTGGTGCCATGACTTCGGCGAACTGGGCGGGCAACTATTTCTACCGGGCGAGTGCACTGCACCGCCCAACCTCCACCGAGGAGGTACAGGAGCTCGTCGCCGCGGCAGACAAGATCAAGGCGCTCGGGTCCAGACACTCCTTCAACGACGTGGCCGACTCTCGCGGTGAGCAGCTCAGCCTCGAAGCGATGCCCGTGGAGCTGACCATCGACCGCGCGGCGAGCACGGTCACCGTGAACGCAGGCGCGCGGTACGGGGCCTTCGCAGAGCGGCTGCACGACGAGGGCTTCGCTGTGCACAACCTCGCCTCCCTCCCCCACATCTCCGTTGCCGGTGCGGTGGCAACAGGCACCCACGGCTCCGGCGATCGCAACGGCAATCTCCCCACGGCCGTCGCCGGCCTCGAACTGGTGACCGCGGACGGCTCGCTCGTCACGGTGCGCCGCGGCGACGCAGACTTCGACGGCGCGGTCGTGGCGCTCGGCGCGCTCGGCATCGTCACGCGCGTGACGCTCGACATCGAACCCACCTTCCAGGTGCGCCAGGACATCTACGAGAACCTGGCCTGGTCGACCCTCGGAGAGCACTTCGACGAGATCACCTCCGCCGCATACAGCGTGAGCCTGTTCACGAACTGGAGCGACGCCGGAATCAACCAGGTGTGGTTGAAGTCCCGAGTGGATGCCGGATCGACGATCGCGGGAGAGCCCAGCTTCCTGGGGGCGACGCTCGCGGCCAGGCAGCTGCACCCGCTGCCCGATGTCTCCGCGGAGAGCACCACCGAACAGGGCGGCGTCCCCGGCCCCTGGTGGAATCGCCTCTCACACTTCAGGCTCGACTTCACGCCGAGCAAGGGCGAGGAGATCCAGACCGAGTACCTCCTCGACCGCAGGCACGCGGTCGCCGCGATCGAGGCCATCCGCGCGCTCGGCCCGCAGATCGCGCCGCATCTCTACATCAGCGAGATCCGCACGATGAAGGCAGACGAGCTGTGGCTGAGCCCGGCCTACGGCCATGACACCGTCGCCATCCACTTCACCTGGAAGCGAGAGGATGCCGTGCGGGGCCTCCTCCCGTCGATCGACGCCGCGCTCGCCCCCTTCGACGCGCGCCCGCACTGGGGCAAGGTCTACGAGATCGATGCCAGCCGCTTCGATTCCCTCTACCCGAGGCTTGCGGAGTTCCGCGGCCTGGCCGACCGACTCGACCCGAGCGGTAAGTTCCGTAACGACTACCTGCGGCGCACGATCTTCGCAGGGTAAGCGCTTACGGGGCGTCGACCATCGCCTCGAGCGAGGGCAGCGCGAGACGAAGAGTGTCGAGCTGCCCGGCGTCGAGCGACTGGAGCAGCTCGGCGATGACCTCGGTGCGCGCGGTCCTCGAGCGGTGCACCAGCTCACGTCCCGCTTGCGTTGCGGCGATCACCACGGCACGCCCGTCATCCGGGTCGTCGTCGCGCGAGACCAGCTTGTCTGCCTCGAGGCGTGCCACGATCCTGCTCGTGGCTGGCGCGCCGATCCGCTCCCGCTGGGCAAGGTCGCTCAGGCGCAGCGGACCGAACCTGACGATGCTGGAGAGCGCGGAGAGCACCCCGTGACTGAGCCCCTGGCCGCCCGCAACCAGCCGCCGATTGAGGCGGCCCAACGCGAGGGTGAGGCGTGTGGCGAGCTCAGCGTCGACGTCGGTCTGCATGCCTCCATCCTGCCCGTGAACCGGCACGCCCATCATTCCCGCACGGCTTCGCGTGGCACACGGGCCTCCGCTGGGAGATCCTCGTGCATGTACTTCGCACCGCGCAGCACGGATGCCAGCGCGGCGATGAGCGACATGATCGCTGCCGCGACGAACACCACGATCAGTCCGTCGTGGAACGGGCCGGAGATGAGCTCGGGGAAGAACTGCTTGCCGGTGAGCGTCGCGATACTCGCATGCGAGAGGCTGTGCAGTGCGCCGGTGGGCGCGAGCAGGCTCTGGATGGGGTTGTAGCCGAGGAAGGCCGCAAAGAGGCTACCGACCGGCGGGGTCTGTGCCACGGTCGCCGCGACACTCGACGACACACCGTTCGCCGTGAGCCCCGCATGCAGGGCGGAAGGCAGGTTCTGCGCGAGCCCGGCGATCATGAGTGAGAAGAAGATGCCGATCGAGAGTGAACTTCCCGCGTTGAGCAGGGTTCCGGCCATCCCGGATGCCGACCCGCGCTGGTTCGCAGGAACGCTGTTCATGATTGCGGTGCGGTTCGGTGCGCTGAACAGGCCGGAGCCGATGCCGCTCAGCCCGGTGAGCGCCGCGAACTCCCAATAGTCGAAGTTCACGGGAATCAGCAGCAGACCGACGAACGACACCGTGACCAGGAGCAGCCCGACCGTCGCGAACGCCTTCGCGCCGAAACGGTCGGAGAGTGCGCCGGAGACCGGCCCGGCCACGAGGAACCCGATCGTGATCGGCAGCAGGTAGATGCCCGCCCACAGCGGTGTGCTCTCATAGGAGTAGCCGTGCAGCGGCAGCCAGATTCCCTGCAGCCAGATGATGAGCATGAACTGCATCCCGCCCCGGCCGATCGAGGCGAGCAGTCCGGCGAGGTTGGCGAGCGCGAAGGCGCGGATGCGGAACAACTGCATCTTGAACATCGGGGCCTCGCTGTGCAGTTCGATGAAGACGAACCAGACCAGGAGCACGATGCCGCCGAGGAGGCCGGCGAGCACCCACGGGTTGGTGAATCCTGTCGAGAGGCCGCCGTAGGGCTGGATGGCGTAGGTGATGCCCGCGAGCAGTGCAGTGAGTCCGACGCCGAAGACGACGTTGCCCGGCCAGTCGATCTTGCCGGGGTTCTTGGTGCCGACCTCGTGAAGCGACTTGTACGACCAGATGGTGCCGATGATCCCGATCGGAACGCTCACGAAGAACACCGCGCGCCAGTCGACGACGGCGAGCAGACCACCGACGATGAGCCCGATGAAACTGCCGGCGATGGCAGCGACCTGGTTGGTGCCGAGGGCGAGGCCGCGGCGGTTGGCCGGAAAGGCATCCGTGAGGATCGCAGTGGAGTTGGCGAACAGCATCGCGCCGCCGACGCCCTGCACGAGCCGCCAGAGGATGAGCCACATGGCGCCGGTCGAGCCGGTGAACGGATCGAAGGCGAGCGCGATGGAGCCGGCAGTGAAGACGACGAAGCCGAGGTTGTAGATCTTGACGCGCCCGTAGATGTCACCGAGACGGCCGAAGCTCACCACGAGCACGGCCGTGATGAGCATGTAGCCCATGAGGATCCAGAGCAGGTAGCTGACGTTCGCCGGCTCGAGCGGGTTGAGCTTGATGCCGGTGAAGATCGCGGGCAGGGCGATGATCACGATCGAGGAATTGATCGTGGCCATGAGCGTGCCGAGGGTGGTGTTGCTGAGCGCGATCCAGCGGTAGCGAGGATGATCGCGGTCGAACAGCCCTGAACGATTCGGGCGTGTGATGCGTGAGGCGCGGGTCACGAGACTCCTGAAAGTAGTTGCTTGTTGTCAAGCAAGTATAAAACCCGACGCGCTCGTGCGCTGCACACCCCCACGGACGCCGCGGCTTACGGGGGCGTTGTGCACCTCAAACTGGGGCGCGGCATCAGTGGCGCGCCCTCGTGCGATTCTGGGAAGCTCCTCAGAGACAAGGAAGGCATCGCATGACCCAGATTCCCACGCCACCGGCAGGCGGCGCCAACGCTCAGGTCCCACCGATCGAGCCCCCTGTTGCACCTCCACCCGCACCAGCGCAGGACTGGCCCACCCCCACCGCCGGGGTCTATCCTGCGGCTGAACACTCTGCCCAGCCGCAGCAGAATTGGCCACAGGCGCTTCGCCCGAGGGCGCTCGGTGTCGTTGCCATGATCGCGGGCATCGCGGTATTTGTGCTCTCCCCCATCGCCTCGGTGTTCATCGGCATCGCCGCGGGTCCGGTCGCCACAGCGACCGAAAACAGCTTCAGCTTCTCCGCCGACACAGCCTCCCCCAACCCCGCTATCGCGATCCTGGGGGTCTCCGTGCTCCTCCACATTGGACTGGGCAGCGTCATTGGCGTGTGGAGCATTGTGCAGGGCATCATCGCCGTCGCCACGAAGCGCGGGCGAGCATACGGAGTCGTTGCGATAGTCCTCGCGGCCGTCGCTCCGATCCTCTCCTTCATCGTGTACACGATCGCCATCGCGGCGTCACTGCCACAGCGCTGACGGCGTACGAGCAGAATAGAGTCGGTGGCTCTTGCCGCTGCTCCCAAGAAAAGAAGAGAACATGAGCGAGACGCTGGGCGCTGCCCTCGAGCGTGAACACCGTGAGATCGACGGTGGAATAGAGGCATTCATCGACGGACTTCCGGATGGGCGGGGCGAGAGCGAACCACTGCTACGGTCGATCAGCGGCCTGCGCCGCCACATCTACCTGGAAGAGGAGTTCCTGTTTCCGCCACTGCGGGCGGCCGGGATGATGGTGCCGCTGTTCGTGATGGTGCGCCAGCACGGGGAACTGTGGAATGCGATGGATGCCCTCAGCACCCTGCTCGATTCTGAGGCGGATGCCGATGCGCTGCTGGCCTCCTGCCGCACGCTCCTCGACCTGCTCGACCAGCACAACTCGAAGGAAGAGCCGATCATCTACCCGCAGGCCGACACAATTCTGACCGCGGACGCGAGCGAGGAGCTGACCGCGTTCCTCGCTGCGGGCACGATGCCAGAGGGCTGGACCTGCGAGAAGGCCTGAGTCAGGCCCGGCTCACTCTGTCGCGCGGGGCACACCGTGCCTCCGCGCGCCCAGCTTCGTGTTGACGAGTTCGAGCAGGCCGAGCGCGACCGCAACGAGCCCGAGAGTCGCCCACGCCGCGAGCGCACCGCTCAGCAGGCAGGCGAGCACCGGCAGCAGGACGCCGGGAACGACGAGCGCGATGACGCCGTCGACCTGGCGTCCGAGGCGCACCCCGATGATCGCGTTGACCACGTAGAGCACGGCCACGCCACAGGCCAGCAGCACGCGCGCACCCGGCGGGAGCGCAGCATCCGGATGCCGCACGGCGATGCCGATGGAGGCCGCGACGAGCGTGAGGCCCGCCACGAGAAAGAACGGCAGGTACATGATCACGTCGCGCATCGCACCGAATGAGCGTGCGCGCTGGGCGATGCCGAGCCCCGCCTCGGTGGTCGGCAGGCCCCAGCGGAAGAAGGTGCGCGCGAGCAGGGCGCAGACCAGGAAGCCGCAGAGCGCGGCCGCTCCCCCGCCGAGACTCGGATGCTCGGTGAGACCGGTGATCGCGAGGTACACCGCCTCGCCGATCACGATCACGATGAACAGGCCGACCCGCTCGAGCGCGTGAGACACGGATGCCCGCTCGTAGATCTCGTAGGCGAAGCGGCTGCGCACGGCGAGCAGCAGCACCTCGGCGGCGACGGCGAGCGCCCAGACGAGATACTGCCAGGGCTGCGGGATGCCGAGCGAGGCCAGCCAGATCGCCGCCGTTCCGAGGTTGTAGGCGAACGGCCTCCACAGGGGCGCGGACGATCCGCCCCGCGCGCGCGACACGAGCCACATCGCGAGCAGCACGAGACGAATCCAGATGGCCCCGGCCACATAGAGCCAGGACTGTTCCGCGATGCCGCCGGCGATCGCGATCGCCATCGCGGCGGGCCCGGGCATCGCCGCGATCACGAGCGCCCCGATCGACGCGAAGCGCGCTCCGAACAGGTTGTTCGTGACCATGAGGTTCACCCAGGCCCACCACAGCGGAAAGAGCAGGAGCAGGAAGCCGAGCACCGCGCCGGGGCTCGTGTCGCGCTCGAGGATCTCCGCGGAGATCGCGATGACCACGACGAAGACGAGGTCGAAGAACAGCTCGTACCAGTCGGCCACGCGTCGGGGCGTCGAACCCTCGTCGTGCTCGGACGCGATGGCGCCTGCGGGCTCGGTCGTCATCCGACCATCATCCACCCGCGGGGCTCACTCGGCGAGGATCGCCTCGATCTGGCCCATCGCGAGCTTCATGCCTTCCTCCATACCCATCTGCAGCATCTGCTCGAGCTGGTCCGCGCTCTCGAAGATGGTGCGCAGCGTCATCCTCGTCTGCTCCCCCTCGGCTTCGAGCGTGAGGGTCATGTGTGACTCGCCCAGGTCACCCGTGGGATCGCCGTTCTCATCCGCGAATCCGTCGTCGAGCTCGAGGCCGTGTGGAGCATCGACCGTGGTGATCCTCCACCAGCCGTGACCCTTCTCGCCGTCCGGACCGGTCATGTAGTAGTGCGACATCGCACCGGGCTTGAGAGCGTGTTTGACGAAGGTCGCCGGCCACTCCGGTGGGCCCCACCAGCGCTCGAGCTGCCGTGGATCTTCCCAGATCTGCCAGACGCGGGGCACTCCTGCGTCGAAGGTGGCGTGCATGGTCATGGTGAGCGCGTCGAGATCCTTCTCACTCGTGATTGTGGTCATTGTCTTTCCTTTCGTAGATGGTGCGTTTCACTTCCAGTTGCGTTGCGGCCTCAGCGTTTCAGCCTCACCAAGGAGCCGATTCACTCGGCCAGCAATCCCTCGATCTGCTCCATGGCCTCGCGCATTCCTTCTTCCATGCCCATTCCGAGGACCAGTTCGAGTTGTCCCGTGCTCGCGAACGCGGTGACGGTGGTCATACGGGTCATCCCCTCGGCGTCCTCGAGCGTCATGGTCATGTGCATCGGCTCAACCTCGTTGTTGTCGTCTGGCTCCCCGTCCTCACCCGCGAATCCGTTGTCGAACTCGAGACGGTGAGGCGCATCGATCACGATGGTCGTCCACCAGCAGTGCTCTTTCTCGCCCTCCGGACCGGTCATGTAATAGCGGGATGCTCCACCCGGCACGAAGTCATGCCGTACAAAGGTCGCCGGCCAGTCCGGCGGGCCCCACCAGCGTTCGAGCTGGCGCGGGTCCGCCCAAATCTGCCAGACCCTGGGAACGTCGGCATCGAAGGTTGCAACGAAGGTCAAGGTGAGTGCGTCCACGTCGCTGTGGCTGGTGATCGTCGTCATGGTCTTTCCTTTCGTATTCGTATCGGTGCGCCTAGCCCTCGGCGAGGAGGTCTGCAATTCGTTCGGCCCGCGCTCGCCAGAGTTGTTCGTAGCGATCGAGCAAGGCACCGGCTCGCCGAATGGTGTCGAGGTTTCCGCGCACGATCTGCTGCCGTCCGCGTCGTTCCTTGGTCACGAGCGCTGCTCTCTCGAGCACCGCGACGTGTTTCTGCACCGCCGCGAAGCTCATTGCGTAGGCCTGCGCGAGTGCCGTGACCGACTGCTCGCGCTTGATCGCCCGCGTGACGATGTCACGGCGGGTGCTGTCTGCGAGGGCGTGGAAGATCCGATCGATCTCGGCATCGCTTAATTCTTGTACAACCATTTGGTTGTACATTACCGGAATGACCCCCTTCCCACAACCCCTCGTTTCATTTCGTGAGCTGCCAGTTGTGGGGGTTATCTGCCCGGAATGACCCCCACAACTGGCATCTCACGGAACAAAGCCGGGCTGGCCGGAAAGGTTAGGGCAGCCTAAGCTAAGGCGTATGAGCACCGAGCTGTCTGACCCCGCCACCGCCCCACTGCTGGGCGAGGGCGTGCCGCTGGCTCGGATGCCTGCCCACTGGATGCTCGCCCGCCTTGGCAAGAAGGTCATGCGCCCTGGCGGCCTGACGCCGTCGCTGCACATGCTCGACGCCCTGAAGATCGGACAGGACGACGACGTGGTGGACCTGTGGCCCGGGCTCGGCGTGACCACGGAGCGCACGCTCGCGGCGCATCCGCGGTCCTATACCGCGATCGAGCGAGGGGCTGCAGAGGCCGGGCGCGTGCAGAAGGTACTGACGAGGCCGGGTTTGACGAGCACCCGGCACAGGAGCATCGTCGCGCCCGTGCACCAGACGGGTCTCGACAGCGGCTCCGCGAGCGTCGTCTACGGCGAGGCGCTGCTCACCCTCGAGCCGGCCAAGCGCAAGATCGCGACAGTCGCCGAGGCCGCGCGCCTGCTGCGCCCGGGCGGCAGGTACGGCATCCACGAACTGCTGCTCACCCCGAACTCGCTCTCCGAATCGGCCAAGGACGAGATCGAGACGACGCTCACCAAGGTGTTGCACGTTCTCGCCCGTCCGCTCACGATAGACGAGTGGCGCCGACAGCTGGAGGACGGCGGATTCGAGGTCGAATACGAGGAGACCGGGCCGATGCTCCTGCTCGACATCCCCACCTTCCTCTCCGACGAGGGTCTCTGGGGCTCGACCGCGTTCACCGCGCGCTGCCTCGCGCATCCCTCGGTGCTCCCGCGAATCGCAGACATGTGGACGACGTTCCGCCGCTACCGCGACAACATCGGGGCCGTCGTCATGACCGCTCGGCTGCCGTAGACATCGTGGCGCCGGATCCGGTCGACCTCATCCGCACTTCTCCGCTCGGCACCCGGATGACCGTGCGCCGTCGCATCGAGGGCGGCCACACGGATGCCGTCGGCTACCTTCGCGAGCGCAGCGACACCGAGTGCGTTGTCGAGACCCGTCGCGGCCTCGTGACGATCCCGCTCGCCGACGTCACCGCGACCAGGGCGGTGCCGCCTCCCCCGCCGCGGCGCGCACCACGCTTTCCCCCGCTCGGGTGACAGCGCACTACTAAGAGGTCAATCGAGGTGAAAGACCTCGGGAATCGCCTTCCACCACTCCCCCGGCGCACGTCCATCGAGCGGACGCTGGAGCGGTTCGCACAGGGCCCACCACTGCTTGGTTGCCTCGTCTGCCGCGATGGCCGCGTTGTCTGCATCCAGGTCGCCGCCAACGTACTCGAGGTAGGAGAACAGCAGTCCGTCCGCCCGAAAGATCGAGTAGTTTGTCATGTGGCTGAGTCTCAGCCTCTCGAGCACCTCCGGCCACACGCTCGCGTGAAGCCGTTCGTACTCCTCCACGTTTTCGTGGGGAAGCCCGATCACCGAGGCGAGGCGAATCACTGCGGCGCCTGGCTCTGTGTCGCCTGACCCTGCGTCGCCGGGCGGACGCGAAGGTTGTGCACGCCGCCATCGACCTCGAGTGCCGTGCCCGTCGTCGAGGCCGAAAGCGGGCTCGCCAGGTACGCGATGGCACCGGCGACCTCCTCTGGCGTGACCATCCTGCCGGTCGCCTGTCGGGCATCCAGGGCGGCGCGCTCCGCGACGGGGTCGTCGAACTTCGCCAGCATGCGATCCACGAAAGGCGTGGACACGGTGCCGGGGCTCACGCAGTTGACTCGAACTCCTTCGGCAACGTGATCGGTCGCCATCGAGAGCGTCAGCGCGAGGACTGCCCCCTTGGATGCGCCGTAGAGAGCGCGCTGGGGCAGGCCGTTGAGCGCCGCGATCGAGCACACGTTGACGACCGAGGCGCACGGCGACTTCCGCAACCACGGAAGTGCCGCTGCCGTGACCCTGGCCATGCCGACGACATTGACGTCGAGCACATGGGCCCACTCGGCGTCATCGTTCTCCTCGACCGTGCCGATCGCACTGATTCCCGCGTTGTTGATCACGATGTCGATGCCACCGAAGCGCTCGGCGACGGCCGCGACAGCGGCGTTCACGGATGCCCGGTCCGAGACGTCTGCGACGAATCCAGTGAGCGGGTCGGGCAGCCCGTCGACTCGAAGGTCGAGCACCGCAACTCTCGCTCCGGCAGCGGACAGGGTCTCGGCCGTGGCCAGCCCGATCCCCGACGAACCACCGGTCACGATTGCGACCGTTCCTGCGAAGACTCCCGTGTCGCTCATGCCTGCTTCAGCTCCTGACTTCCCGTTCCGAGCCCCTCGATCTCGAGCCTGACGACGTCACCGGCCCGAAGATAGGGTTTCGGGTCGGGTTGGCCGAGCGCGACACCAGCGGGCGTTCCCGTACTGACGATATCGCCCGGCCGCAACACCATGAACTGGCTCAGGTACCAGACCAGGTGGTTCACGTCGAAGATCATGGTCGAGGTCGACCCGTCCTGGCGAAGGACGTCGTTGACCCACAGCCTCATCGACAGGGACTGCACGTCACCCAGCTCATCCGCGGTCGCGAGGTATGGACCAATCGGGTTGAAGGTTTCGCAGCTCTTGCCCTTGTCCCACTGCCCGCCTCGTTCGAGCTGGAACTCACGCTCCGAGACATCGTGTGAGAGCGCGTAGCCCGCGATGTGGGCAGGGGCGTCATCGGGAGAATCGAGATAGCGGGCAGTCCGGCCGATCACCACGGCGAGCTCCACCTCCCAGTCCGTCTTCACCGAGCGGCGCGGGATGAGCACGTCGTCGTTGATCCCGATCATGGTCGAGGGGTCCTTCATGAAGACCACCGGCTCGGCGGGAATCGCGGCACCGGTCTCCTCCGCATGGTCGCGGTAGTTCAGGCCGATGCAGATGATCTTCGTCGTCTTCGCCACCGGCGCGCCGATGCGCAGGGCGGCAGCGCCTGCGAACTCGGGCAGCGAGCCGCTCTCCAGGGCGGCACGCACGGCATCCACACCACCCCGCTCGAAGAAGGCGCCGTCGATATCGTCAGTGAGCGTGCGGAGGTCGTAGCTGCGGCCATCCAGCTGCACCACCGGCACCTCGGATCCCGGTTCACCCAGTCGTGCGAGTCTCATTGTGTGTCTCCGTCGATAGTTCTGTATTCAGACATGAGCTAACCCTTCACCGCACCCAGTGTCTGCCCACGGATGAGGAACCTCTGGGCGACGATGAACACGATGAGCAGAGGGATCGTGGAGATCGCGGTCGCGAGCGCGAGCTCGGGCATGTACAGCTTCACCGAGAGCCCTGCGGCCGTGGTCGGGTTGAAGAGCGGGCTGGAACTGATCAGGCTCTGAATGCCGACCGAGATCGTCTGCGTGCCGAAGCTCGAGGTCAGCAGGGCGAGCGGCAGGAAGAAGTTGGTCCAGTTCGCGACGAACGAGAAGAACGCCACCAGGGCCACGGCCTGCTTGGAGATGGGCAGCGCGATCTGGACGAAGATCGCGATCTCGCCCAGCCCATCCACGCGGGCCGCCTCGACGAGTTCGTAGGGCATGGCGGTTCGAAAATGGATATAGGAGAGGTAGACGCCAAACGGGAAGAATCCCATGATCACCGCGACCGGCCATAACTGCCCGACCGCACCGACCGCGTTCACCTCGAGGAACAGCGGAATCACGAGCACGGTGTTCGGCATCACCATCGCCAGCAGGGTGATGATCAGGACGAGCCGCTTGCCGCGGAAGCGCAGGCGCGCCAGGGCGTAGCCGGAAGGCACCGCCGCGAGGAGCGCGAGGATTCCACCGCAGATCGCGACGAACAGGGTGTTGCCGATCCAGGTCGCATAGACGTGCGGCGTATCTGCTCCGCCGTAGGAGATGATCTGGTCCCAGCTGTGCTGGATTCCCGCCCAGGAGATTCCTCCCAGCCCGAGAAAACCACCGGTGCCATCGGCAACACTCGCGTCGCTTCGAAGAGCGACCACGAAGAATCCGACCAGCGGATACAGGAAGGCCAGCGCGACGAACGACATGAAGGCCACGCGGGCAATGCGCCCCGCATCCCACGGTCGCGCGGCACCGGCTCGAGGCGAGAGCCCGCGCCCGCGGGTAGCAAGCTCCGACATCAGTTGTCCTCCGTACTGAACAGGCCGCTTCGAAACACGACAACCAGCCCGATGCCGAGGGTGATGATCACGATGATGATGCTCATCGCGGCGGCCGCCGGGAAGTTATTGCCCACGAACGCGAACCAGTAGCCGAGCTGGGTGGGGGCGAACTCCGAGCGCAGCGCTCCGGAGGCGACCTGGTTCAGCAGGTACGGCTCGAGGAAGAGCTGGAATCCGTAGGCGAGGTTGAGGAGCGCCGCGTACCCGATCCACTGCTTGATCATCGGGATCTTCACCCGCCAGGCCAGCTGCCAGGCGTTCGCACCGTCGAGGCTCGCCGCCTCGAGAATCTCGTCGTCGATGCTGTTGAGTCCGCCGTTGACCGTCACGATCCACTGGCCGAGACCCTGCAGCAGGAGCATCGCCGCGAGGATGACGAAGAGGTTGGCATCGGGGGCGATGACCTGCTTGATGGTCGTGTAGCCCATCCCGTGAAGGAAGCCGGCAAGGGGCGACTGGGAGGGGTTGAGCAGGTACACCCACAGCATGAGGTTGGCGACACCCCCGAGCGCGCCGGGGATGTAGTAGATGAAGCGCATGATGTTGCCGAAGCGCCCGGGACTCGCGTGCACGAGCAGCGCAAGGCCGACGATCGCAACGATCATGATGGGCATCCAAATGATCAGCACCGAGAAGATGTCGCCGAAGGATCGCGCGAACCTGAAGTCCGTGATGGCCGTGATGTAGGCCTGGAAGCCACCGAACCCGGTCTTGTCGGGTTCGAGCAGAGTGGGGCTCTGCTGGAAGCTGATGTACAGGGCGTACGCGATCGGAATGACGCCACCGACCAGCAGCAGCACCAGGTACGGCCCGAGGAGCATCCAGGCGCCCCGTGCTTCTTTGTGGCGAGTCGACGAGTGCGCGCGTGCCGCCGGTGGGGCGACCCGCCGCTTCATGCGTACCGCGGTGGTGGGAGATGTCATGACTTGGTTCCTAATGGAGAGCGGATGCCACCGGCAGGGTCACAGAGACGATGAAGACGGTGCGGAGGCGGTGCAGGGCCGACTCAGGTTCTGAGCCGGCCCGCACTCCAGGAGATTCTCTTGGACCTGGCTATTTCGAAGTGACCACAGTGTAGCCAGCGGCTTTTGCCTTGGCGTTGAGGTCGGTGTCGAAGTTGGACCACGCCGTGGCAAAGTCCTTGCCGGAAGCAAGGTCCTTGGCGATGGTCGAGGTCCACTCCCCGCCGGTGTCATACAGCAGGTAGGCGTAGTCGGTCGGCACGGTCGCGATGGCCGGGACGAACGTTGCGAGCGTCGCCGCCGTGTCGAAGTAGAAGTCATCCGACGCCTGCTTCTTGAGCCACGGTTCCTGCTGTGCCGTGAACGCCGGGAGACCGGTGCTCAGGTCGACCTGCCAGGCCGGGTCGCTCGCGACGAACTTCATGAAGATCTTGGCGTTCGCGAGTTCCTTGCCCTTGATGTGAGACGACATTCCCCACAGTCCGCCGCCTTCGTCACCCATCTGTGCCTTGTCAGATCCGGGCCAGGACAACCCGGGCGCGGCCTGCATGCTGCCCTTCGGGAGCTTCCAGGTCTGCTCGAACAGGTAGTTGCCCCACCAGGCGGCACCGGGGCTCATGACGAGCTTCTGGCCAGCCGTGGTCGCATCCGCATCGAAGATGCCATCCGCCGAGACCGCCTTGGCGCCCACAAGAGTGGAGAGCATGCTCTCGGCCCTCTTGCAGTTCGGGTCCTGCAGGTTGATGTGCACGGTGGTGGCGTTCACCTGGTCATTGGTCGGGCAGTCCGAAGCCCACAGGTAGCGGTTGGGTGCATAGGCGTCACCGGTGAACCCGCTGATGTATCCGGGGTGCTCCTGGGCGATCTTGACCGCGAGCGATTCGTACTCCGCCCACGTGGCCGGCACGGTGTACCCCCACTGCTTGAACAGCACGGCGTTGTACCAGAACACGTCTGGCGCTGCGTCGTTGCGCAGGCACTGGTACTTGCCATCGATGAAGCACTGCGCAAGGACGGGCTTGGTGTAGCCCGCGACGAGGTCGGGGGTCTCCTTGCTCATGTCTGCCGTGTAGCCGGTCTTGGCCGCCCAGGCGATGTCGTCGTTCGAGGGGAAGAAGATGGCGTCAGGCCATCCCTTCTTCGCCGCGTCGAATTGTGCGAAGTGCTGCTGGGTCGTGGTCGCACCGACGGTGCTGTCGATCTGGACGATGTTGATCTTGATGTCGGGGTGGGCCTTCTTGAAGGCATCTGCTGCGGGCACTCGCGGGGCGTCTACCCAGACGGTGATTGCTCCGCCGGAGTCTGTCTGCGCCACACCGGAGGTCTTCGCTCCTCCTCCGCCCGCCGAACAGCCGGACAGCGCGATTCCGACCATGGCTATGGCTGCCATTGTCGTCGTCACCGTCAATAACTTTCTCGTCTTCATTGACACTCCTTGAATGGTTTCGGCGCAAGGAACACGCCATTGGGGATCTGCAAACAGTACTATAGATCAGATGAATTCATCCCAAAACCCCACATTTGACCCAATTTTGTTATATTGACCACCAAAACACGGCAAGTGATTAGATTATTTGCCCGCTTCAGTGAGGGCCCGAGCGATACGGGAAGGGGCGATGCCATAGAACTCGACCGCCGACTCCGCCCAGATCCGCCGCTGGTCCGCGGCCGGCAGTTCGCTCACGAGCTCGTGCAGGCCGGCCCAGACCCGGTCGTACCCGCCCGCCCGAATCGAAATCGGCCAGTCGCCGCCGTACATGAGCCTCGATGCACCGAAGGTCTCGATCGCGCGGTGGAGAAACGGACGCACGGACTCCGTCGTCCACGACCCGAGGTCGCCCGTTGCGGAGTACAGGCCACTCGCCTTGGCGTAGACCGTCGGGCTCGACGCAGCGTCCCGGATGAGCGACCACCACGGCTCGCGATCCTCCAGCCCGATCGGCGGTTTGGACAGGTGGTCGATGACGATCCTGAGCTCCGGATGCCGCTCGACCAGTCGAGGCACGAGCGCGAGGTGCTCTGGCAGTTCCGATACCAGGTCGAAGGTGAGACCGGCATCCACCAGCAGGCCGAGGCTCTCGTCAACCTCCGGCCGGAGCAACCACTGCGGATCCGGCATCGTGTGGATGAGGTTCCGCACCCCAACGACCAGGTCGCTGTCGCGCAGCGCACCGATTCTTTCGGCGACCTCGGTCGGGCGATCGAGCGGAAGGTAGGCGACGACCGCGACGACGACGGGGTGCGCGGCGGCGACCTCGAGCATGAGCTCGGTGTCTTCATAGGCGTCCGCTGACTGCACCATCACCGTGCCGTCAACTCCTGCGCGACGCAGCGACGGCAGCAGCTCGTCGATCTCGATAGTACGGTCGAGGGGCGCGAGCTCCGAGTCGAGCCAGTCATAGCGCGAGCGCGAGAGATCCCACACGTGCTGGTGAGCATCAATTACCGTGTTCATTGCGAATTCCGTAACCTGCATGGAGGGGACTCATCAGTGAGTCGGGCCCATTTCATCGGATGTATTGACCATTCCTGTCGCAGATTAGTACAAATCAGGCACGTCGACTGATATTTGTCTGATCTCTTACGCCTGTGCGGCGGCCTATTTCGCACCCGCTGGCCTAGAATTGCCGCATGACCTCGACGTTGCCGCAGGACGCCGCTGATTCACAGCCCTCGGCCGGCCAATCCCAGACCGACGTCGTGCTCCAGGGCATCAAACACATGATCACGACGGGCGCGCTCGGGCCGGGCGCACGCCTCCCCATCGAGAAAGACCTCGCGGTCTCCCTCGGAGTCTCCCGCGGTTCGCTGCGCGAGGGTGTCCGTGCCCTCTGCATCATGGGAGTGCTGGAGACACGGCAGGGTGATGGCACTTACGTGACCTCTCTCGACTCGAGCCTGCTGCTCGCACCGATGGGGTTCATGGTCGACCTGCAGACGGCGGAGCACCGCCACGACCTGCACTCGGTGCGACGCGTGCTCGAGACGGAGGCCGCTGCGCGCGCGGCCCTGCACATCACGGATGACCAGCTCGCGGAAGCAGCGGACGTTCTGCACGAGATCGAGCCGTTCGTGCTCGCGGGCAACGAGGATGACCACGGCCGCATCCTCGACGCCGACATCGCGTTTCACCACATCATCGCCCAGGGCGCGAACAACTCACCGCTCGCGGCACTCATCGACGCGCTCGGCAACAGGACGTCGCGCGCTCGCCTCTGGCTCGGGCTTCACAATCACGGGCAGGTGTCCAACGCTCACTCCGAACACCTCGCGATTCTCGCCGCGCTCAAGGCGCACCAGCCCGACCGGGCGCGACTGCTGATGGATCACCACCTGCTCGTCGTCGAAGACTCCCTCCAGGAGGACTCCGACGACGACATCGCCTAGGCCCTGGACGCCCAGTAGGCGCCGCCGGGGAAGGTGTACTCCTCTACCGAGGCGGCGACCATCTGGGCGCTGTACCCGGGCTGGCTGGGCAGCACGTACGCGCCGTTCTTCACGATGCACGGGTCGACGAAGTGCTCGTGCAGGTGATCGACGTACTCGGTGACGCGGTTCTCGAGCGTGCCGGAGACGGCAATGTAGTCGAAGATCGACAGGTGCTGAACGAGCTCGCAGAGGCCGACGCCGCCGGCATGTGGGCACACGGGCACCCCGAACTTCTTCGCCATGAGGTACACCGCAAGGATCTCGTTGATGCTCGCCAGCCTCGCAGAGTCCAGTTGGCAGAAGTCGATCGCCTCGGCCTGGAAGAACTGCTTGAACAGCACGCGGTTCATTCCGTGCTCGCCGGTAGCCACGGCGATGGGCGAGATCGCCGTGCGGATCGCGGCGTGGCCGAGCACGTCATCCGGGCTCGTCGGTTCCTCGACCCAGTGCGGCTTGAACTGCGCGAGGTCACCGATCCAGTCGATCGCCTGCGGCACGTCCCACACCTGGTTCGCGTCGATCATCAGCTTGGCATCCCAACCAATCACCTCGCGCGCGATCCCCAGGCGACGGATGTCCTCCTCGCGGTTCGCGCCGACCTTGAGCTTGACGTGGTGGTAGCCCTCGTCCACGGCCTCCTGCAGGAGGCGACGAAGCTTCTCATCGCTGTAGCCGAGCCAGCCTGCACTCGTCGTGTAACAGGGGTAACCCGACTCCGTGAGCGCCGCCTCGCGCTCGCTTCGCGAGGACACCTGCGTGGTCAGCAGGGCAATCGCCTCGTCGCGCGTGATCGCGTCGGAGAGGTATTGCAGGTCGGCGACGTCCACGAGCTGCTCTGGCGTCATGTCGCTCAGCAACTTCCACAACGGCTTGCCCGCGACCCTGGCGGCCAGATCCCACATCGCGTTCATGACCGCGGCCATCCCGAGGTGCTCGACGCCCTTCTCCGGCCCGAGCCACCGCAGTTGGGAGTCTGTCTTGAGCGAGCGGTAGACCGCACCCAGGTCCGCGACGGACTCCTCGACCGAGAGTCCCACAAGGGGCAGCCCACGCTGGCGAGCTGCCTCGACGCAAAGATCGTTACCGCGGCCGATCGTGAAGGTGAACCCGTAGCCCTTGACCGCCTCATCATCCGTGTGGATGACCACGTAGGCCGCAGAATAGTCGCCATCTTTGTTCATGGCGTCTGATCCGTCGGCAGTCAACGAGGTGGGAAACCGCACGTCGTGTGCGGTCACCGCAGTAATGGTGGGCATGAGCGTCCTATCAGGCTGAAGGAGTCGGTAGTGGGCGGATGTGGGTCGTCACGTGGTTTCGGGAATGAGCCGCGCCTGTGCCAGGTCGACCCACAGCTCCGACGGGATCTGTGCGCGGTACCGCTGCACATTGCTGTCGACCTGGGCTGCGTTTCTCGAGCCCACGACAACGGAGACCACGGCGGGGTGCATGAGCGGATACGCGATGGCTGCCTCGGGGAGCGAGACTCCGTGGTTCTCGCAGATGGATGCGATGAGGTTGGCACGGTCGACCAGAGTCTGCGGTGCATCCTCATACTCGTATTTGGCATCGGGCGAGACGCGGGGAGAACTGAGCAGGCCGGAGTTGTAGACGCCGGCCACGACGACCCCGACGTTGTTCTGCACGGCCAGGGGAAGAAGCTCACCGAGCGCACCCTGCTCGAGCAGGGTGTAGCGGCCAGCCAGCATGATGAGGTCGACGTCCGCCCGACGGATGAGCGTGGCGAGGGGTGCAGTGTGCTTCATGCCCGCACCAACCGCCTTCACCATCCCCTGCCCGCGCAACTCGATGAGCGCCCCGATGCCCTCGGTCGTCGCCTGCTCGACGTGGTCATCAGGATCGTGCAGGTACAGGATGTCGAAGTGGTCGAGGCCGGTGCGGGTGAGCGAGTCCTCCACGGATCGCAGGATGCCGTCCCGGCTGAAGTCCCACACGCGCTTCTGCGTCGCGGGCACGGCAAAGCCCTCGTCATCCATCGCGCCCGTGTCGTTGTCGTTCGGCACGAGAAGCCGGCCAACCTTGCTCGAGACCACGAACTCGTCGCGCGGGTAGTCACGCAGCAGTGCGCCAAGCCGGCGCTCCGACAGCCCGAGGCCGTAGTGCGGCGCGGTGTCGAAATAACGGATGCCCGCACGCCACGCAGAATCCACGGCACTGGCCGCTTCCTCGTCGCTGGTCTCGCGGAAGAGGTTGCCGAACTGCGCCACTCCCAGGCCGAGCTCGGTCAGCTCCAGCCCGTGCCGCGCTGCACGTGTCAACATCTTCTTTCCCTTCGACGTTCTGCAATCATAGGGCAAACATTAGATGTATCAGAGTGAATTGTCTTCTCGCGCGCCGAAACCCGCAGTAGAGAGCTACCCCCATCAACGCCTAACATTGGCGTATGCGGCGGCAGTTGTCTCGCCTGCGCGCATTGCTAAGATCAGTATATTCATCCGATCATTTGAGGAGCACGTCAGTGTTGACAGCCAGCTACGTGGGCAACCACTCCATCGACATCTCGGAGGCAACGCCCACGGCGCCGCTCCCCGGGCAGGTGCAGGTCGAGGTCGCCTATACGGGACTCTGCGGAACCGACCTGCACATCCTTCACGGCAACATGGATGCTCGCGTGGAGACCCCGCTCGTCTTCGGACACGAGATGAGCGGCACGATCTCGGCCATCGGCGAAGGCGTCGAGGGATGGTCGGTTGGCGACCCTGTCACGGTGATGCCACTCGACTGGGATGGCACCTGCCCCGCGTGTCTCGCGGGTAACCAGCACATCTGCCAGAACCTGAACTTCATTGGCATCGACTCCCCCGGATCGCTCCAGGCCCTGTGGGACGTCGACGCAGATGTCCTTGTCGCCCTGCCCGCTGACCTGCGACTCGACCATGCCGCCCTCGTCGAGCCCACCGCGGTGGCGGTGCACGACGTTCGACGCGGGGAGGTTCGCGAGGGCGACCACGTGGTCGTGATCGGTGGCGGTCCCATCGGCGTTCTCATCGCGACGGTCGCGCGCGAGTTCGGCGGGACCGTGGCCGTCATCGAACTGGACCCCAATCGCCGCGCCCAGATCGCCGCGCTCGGGTTCGAGACCCTTGACCCGCGTGAGGTCGACCAGGCCGCCTGGGTGAACGAGTGGACCGGTGACGCGGGCGCAGATGTCGTGTTCGAGGTCTCGGGTGCCGCGGCGGCGGTGCTGGCAGCCCCGGATCTCGTGAAGGTGCGGGGCACCCTCGTGGTCGTCGCGATCCATCCGACTCCGCGGGAGATCAACCTCCAGCGGGTGTTCTGGCGAGAGATCACCATCCGGGGTGCTCGCGTGTACCAGCGCACGGACTTCGAGAAGGCCGTCGAGCTCCTGAGTCGCGGCGTCATCCCCGCCGACCTGCTCATCACGAAGATCGTCCCCCTGTCGCAGACCCAGGCCGCCTTCGCCGACCTGGAGAATGGTCAGGCGATGAAGATTCTCGTCGACGTGAAGGGACAGGCATGACCGCCTCTTTTGACCTCACCGGCCGCCTCGCCGTGGTCACCGGCGCGCGGCGCGGAATCGGCTTCGCCATGGCCGAGGGCCTTGCGGCGGCTGGCGCGGACATCATCGGCGTCAGCGCGACCATGGAAGCGGAGGGCAGCGCCATCGAGAAGGCCGTCATCGCCCACGGCCGCAGCTTCATAGGAATGGCCTGTGACTTTGCCGATCGCGAGGCCGTCACTGCTCTTGCCGAGCGACTTGCCGGGCTCGACGTGGATATCCTCGTGAACAATGCGGGCACGATCGAACGCGCTCCCGCCGCCGAGCATCCGATCGAGCTCTGGGACAGGGTCATCGACGTCAACCTGTCGAGCCAGTTCGTGCTCACCCAGGCGATCGGGGCATCGATGATCACGCGCGGCTACGGCAAGATCATCTTCACCGCGTCGCTGCTCAGCTTCCAGGGCGGCATCAACGTGCCCGGCTACACGGCCGCAAAGTCCGGCATTGCCGGGCTTACAAAGGCGCTGTCGAACGAATGGGTCTCCAGGGGCGTCACGGTCAACGCAATCGCTCCCGGCTACATTGCGACCGACAACACCCAGGCGCTTCAGGATGACCCGGAGCGGTCGCGCTCGATCCTCGATCGCATCCCTGCTGGCCGCTGGGGCGAAGCGAGCGACCTGGCCGGGGCCACCGTGTTCCTGGCGTCGGCCGCATCCGATTACGTGTCCGGCATCACTCTGCCCGTGGATGGCGGCTGGCTCGGGCGGTAGCGCACCGGCTGTTGCCTGCGGCGATCAGCCGAGCTGGGTAATGGCGACGCGCAACCGATCGAGTGCTTCGCGCGCCAACTCGCCCAGTTCTCGTTCGTTGCCCTCCGCGATCCACGCGGAAAAAGATTCCTTGAAGGCGAGCACGCCGAGTTCGCCCGCCACGATGGCCTGCGCCTCCTCGACCCCTCGATCACGCAGAGCCTCGGCCATCGCCTCGGACATGCCCACCCGCTTGAGAGCTTCTCGCTCCCGCAGCTCGGCGCTCGTCGCGATGACGGCGGCGAGTCTGGGGCCCAGCTCTCGGTTGAACGGGGTCATCGCCCCTGCCGCGTTCTGCAGTCCGACTGCGACCGCTCCCAGCGGCGTTGCATCCGCGGCCGCTGTCGCGATGCCCTCCGCGAGAAGCCGAGACAGTGTCTCCTGGCCCGCCGCCAGCACCTCTCGCTTGTCGGCGAAGTGCCGAAAGAACGTGCTCTTGGTCAGGCCAGCGCGTTCGGCGATCTCGGCGACGGTCGTGTTGTCGTAGCCCTGCTCGGTGAACAGGTGCAACGCAGAGCCGACGAATCGCTCGCGCGCATCTGGTTCCCAACGAGGCATGGCTCCATTGTACTTATGGGACTCTTGTCCCGTAACGGTGCTAGAGTGATAAGACTAAAGTCGCATCACTAGGGAGTTTCATCATCATGCGCGTTTTTGTCACAGGAGCATCCGGCGGCGTCGGAGCTGTGGTCGTGTCCGAACTCGTGGCGGCAGGCCACGACGTCGTCGGCCTCGCCCGTTCGGACGCCTCGGCACAGCGTGTCACCGCCGCTGGCGCCACAGTCCTTCGCGGAGGCCTCGGAGACCTCGACGTACTCACGGCGGCAGCCCAGCGGGCTGACGGGGTGATCAGCCTCGCCTTCAGCAATGACTTCAGCAGGCTGGCGGAAGGGATCGCCGAAGAGGGTCTTGCGCTGCGCACACTGGGTGCGGCGCTCATCGGCACGGGCAAGCCGCTCGTGGTCGCCTCCGGCACCCCCGGCGTCGCCGGTCGCCCATCGACCGAGCAGGACCCGACCCCGACAGACGGCCCCGTCGGCGGCCGAGGAGTCAATTCACAGGCCGTTCTCGATCTCGCGATGAGGGGCGTGAGGTCCGCGGCCGTGCGCCTGCCCCGGTCCGTGCACGAGCGCGGCGTGGGCTACGGATTCGCGGGCGTGCTCATTGCAACGGCACGACGCACGGGCGTCTCGGGCTACCTCGGCGACGGCAGCCAGCGCTGGCCCGCCGTGCACCGCCGCGATGCCGCGTCGCTCTTCCGCCTGGCGCTCGAGCAGGCCGATGGAGGAACCATCCTGCATGCGGTGGCCGACGAGGGCGACACGATGCTGAGCCTCGCCGAGGTGATCGGGCGCAAGCTCGGCGTGCCGACCGCCCAGGTTCCCGACGACAGTTTCGGGCCGCTCAGCCCGATCTTCGCGAGCGACCAACCCGCCTCGAGCGCCCTGACCCGCGAGCGTTTCGGCTGGACGCCATCGCACCCGAGCCTGCTCGAGGACCTCGAGGCGGGAGACTACCCGGCATAACGGGGCGTCCCGTCGTCAGGGCATCAGTGGCAGGCGGTTCACGATCCTGTCGACCCGGTTCCGCGGACCGACGAGGCTCACCGCGTAGTACTCGAGGCCGTGACCAAGCGCTAGTGTGACCCCTATGTTCACCGGCCTCAGCGCGTTTCCGCTCACTCCCATCACCGAGAACGGCGTGGACGAGGTGGGGTTCGCGAGGCTCATCGACCGGCTCGCCGCGGCGAAGGTCGATTCGATCGGAGCGCTCGGCTCGACCGGCAGCTACGCCTACCTGACCCGGGATGAGCGTGCGCGGGCCGTGGAGATCGCCGTCGAGCATGCGGGCTCCGTGCCCATGATCGTCGGGGTGGGCGCGGTCTCCACGCGCCAGGTGCTCGCCCACGTGGCCGATGCCCAGGACCGCGGCGCGGCCGCCGTGCTGCTGCCCGCCGTCACCTACCAGGCGCTCAGCGACGACGAGGTCTACGGGCTGTATGCCGATGTCGCCGCCGTCTCGTCCATTCCGATCGTCGTCTACGACAACCCGGGCACGACGCACGTGACCTTCAGTGACGACCTCCACGCTCGCATAGCCCAGCTCGACGGCATCGCCTCGATCAAGATTCCGCCCGTGTCTCGCGACCTCGCCGAGACCCGAGAGCGTGTCGCGCGCCTGCGCGAGCGCGTGCCCGAGCATGTGACCATCGGCATCAGCGGTGACACCGTCGCACCCGTGAGCCTTCTCGCCGGATGCGACGGCTGGTACAGCGTGCTCGGCGGCATCCTGCCGGAGCCCTGCCTCGCCATCACGCGCGCGGCGCTCGCGGGCGACGTCGAGGAGACGCGCAGGATCACCGCATCTCTGGATGCGATCTGGTCGCTGTTCCCGCGCTTCGGCAGTTACCGCACCGTGTCTGTGATCGCCGCGCACCTCGGTCTGACTCCCCCGCAGAACCTGCCGCGCCCCGTGCGCGAGCTCGCCGGCGCCGACCGCCAGGCCGTGGTCGAAGCCATTTCGAGCCTCGGCGACCTCGTCTCGCTCTGACCGGCGAAGCATCCGAACGTAGCTTGGCGTCATCTTAATGGCGCGATTCGGGCCGCGGGGTTAGTCTCTGCACTGTCGCAGCCCGACCGCACGTTCGAGCGAACCCGGATGGCACAGATCGCCAACCAGGCGCGACATCGTTCGCAGAGGGAGCACCCATGACTATCACCAGCACCAGCCCGGTCAACAACGGAGTCAACAGCGACGCGCTGCTGTCTGCGCGCGACGCACTGCGCGAGACGCCAGAGGGCGCAGAGTTCGTCTGGCGCGCCACCTCGGAGTGGCTCGAGGGCACATACTCCCGCCAGACCATCGAGCACTTCAGTGGCCTCGGCGCCGAGCAGACCCACAAGAAGGCGTTCATTCTCGAGGGCGACCACCCGGAGGTCTTCGCCTCGGAGGACCGCGGTCCGACGCCCGTGGAGACCCTGCTCGCCGCACTCGCCGGATGCCTCACCGCCGGTGTCGCGGCCGTGGCGCAGAACCGCCAGATCCAGCTGCGCTCCGTGAAGGCGACCGTTGAGGGCAAGCACAACATCCTCGGCATCCTCGGCGGAGACCCGGATGTGCGCAACGGCTTCAACGAGATCAGCGTGCACTTCGACATCGACGCAGACGGTTCCCCCGAGGACATCGCCGCGCTCGTGGCGCAGTCGCAGCGTCGCTCCGCGGTGTTCGACGCCCTGGCGAACCCGACCAACGTCAACGTGACGGTCGGCTGAGAGCATCACTGAACACACTATGAAAACGACCACTGTGGTCATCGGGGCCGGCCAGTCCGGTCTCGCCATGAGTCGCCGACTCACCGAACGCTCGATCGACCATGTCGTGCTCGAGCGCGGTGAGGTGGCGCACTCCTGGGCGAAGGAACGCTGGGACTCCCTGCGACTGCTCACCCCGAACTGGCAGAACAGCCTCCCGGGGCAGCCGTACGCGGGTGACGACCCCGACGGTTATCTCTCGGCCAAGGGCGTCGCCGCATTCCTGAGCGACTACGCGACGACGATCGCTGCGCCGGTGCAGACCGGCACGACTGTCACGCGGGTGAGCGCCACCGACGACGGCTACGAGGTGGAGACGGACGGGGGAACCTGGAGCTGCGAGACCGTCGTGATCGCGAGCGGGGCCTGCAATCTCGGCAATGTGCCAGCTGTCGGCGCGGGGCTGTCGCCATCCATCCGCTCGCTCACCGCACTCGACTACCGCTCGCCCGATGACCTCGACGACAGCGGAGTGCTCGTGATCGGCGCCTCGGCGACGGGCGTTCAGCTCGCGGACGAGATCGCGCGAAGCGGCCGTAAGGTGACCATCTCGGTCGGTGAGCACGTGCGCATGCCGCGCACCTACCGCGACAAAGACATCTTCTGGTGGATGGATGCCGCAGGCGTTCTCGACGAGAGCTTCGACCAGTTCGACGACCTCGTTCGCACCCGCCACGTGCCGTCCCCACAGCTGATCGGCACCCCGGAGCACCGCACGATCAACCTGAACACGCTGCGCGACGCGGGCATCAAGATTGTCGGGCGTCTCGGCAGGCTGCAGGATGATGTGGCCCAGTTCTCCGGCGGGCTCGCGAACGCCTGCCAACTGGCCGACTTCAAGCTCGGCAGGCTCCTCGATCGCTTCGACGAGTGGGCGGAGACGGCCGGAGCGGATGGCATCGGCGCGTCCGAGCGCTACGAGCCGACGAAGGTCGACCCGCTGCCGACACTCGAGACGAAGCTCAGCAAGGCAGGTATCGGCACGGTCTTCTGGGCCACCGGATTCCGCCCCGACTACTCCTGGCTCGACGTTCCCGTGTTCGGATATAAGGGAAGCATCAAGCACGACGGCGGCGTCGTGACGGATGCGCCCGGCATGTATCTGCTCGGCACGAGCCTGCTGCGCCGCCGCCGCTCCACCTACATCAACGGTGCCGAGAGTGACACCCACGACATCGCGGAGCACCTGCAGGGCTACCTCGCCGGCCAGAACGCCGTCGAGGAGCTGCGCCAGTCCGCGTAAAGCCGTGCCGCGATCTGGGGCAGCTAAGTTCTCCACAGACCAGTGCTCCCGCCCCACCGCGTCGTGTACAGACGATAGAATTCAAACGCGGGTTGAGGTTCAAGGAGGCCAGTCATGGTTGCGAAGAAAGGCCAGCACGTAGTGCCGTCTTCCGATGGCTGGAGTGTTCGAAAAGCCGGGTCCTCCCGCGTCACACGGACTTACTCAACGCAGGGCGATGCGATTGATGCGGCAACCCAGATTGCGCGCAACCAGCGCACCGAGGTCTACGTCCACGGTCGTGACGGCAGGATTCGCGAACGGAATTCTTACGGCAACGACCCATATCCGCCCCGCGGGTAGATGAGCGGTACGCCGCGGTTTGAACGATCGGTCTTCGTCAACTGTCCATTCGATGATGGCTTCTCGCCACTGCTTCAAGCGATCGCTTTCTGCGTAGCCGATCTGGGGTTCTTCCCTCGGCTGGCTCCGGAGAACTCGAATAACGGTGCCAGCAGGCTGGAGCGCATCATTGAGTTAGTGCGTGAATCACAGTTCGGCATTCACGATTTGAGCCGATGCAAAGCTGCGGACGCGGGCGAGTATTACAGGCTCAATATGCCTTTCGAACTGGGGCTGGACCATAGTGCGGCCAGATTTGGAACGGGAGCTCTCGCGAAGAAGAGCATCCTCATCCTGGAAGAGACCAGATACGACTATCAGAAGTCGCTCTCCGATATCTCTGGTTGGGACATCGAGGCCCACGATGGCGATCACATAAAAGCTGTTCGAAAAGTAAGCCGATGGCTCATTCAACACGCCGGGGCAGCACCACGCGGCGCCTCCAGAATCCTTGGTGATTACCAAGATTTCCAGGAATGGTATTGGGAAAGAGAACTGGCTCGTGGTGCTTCGGAGGACGACATCCGCGAGTACCCAACGATCGACTTTGTGCACGCGATGACTGAGTGGGTCGACCTCGGCCGGCCTGTCTAGCCAGACTCTCGCGCCCGGGACCCAGACGGCTGCCTGGGTTCTAGGCAGCCAGCCATTCATTCAGCGCACCGGCGCGACCCGCTGGGAGACGAGCACCGCTGTCGCGACGACGACGAGGTGCATGGTCGCGAGCGCGACCACGGCGATGAGGGTCGTGCCGGGGATGAATCCCGTCGCGAGCAGGATGCTGTCCGGGATGAACGACAGCACCGTGAGCACCGGAACCAGCACCTTCAGCACCGCAGCGGGACGTGCGGTGCGTGAGCGCACCATCCGCCAGCCGAGGTGTGCGAGCACGAACATGATGACGGTGAACGGCGCGAAGACGTAGATAGCCAGCGGTGAGAAGTCTGCCTTCGCACCGCCGGCGAGGGCGATGGAGGCGAGCCCCCAGTTGACGCAGACGGCGACGATGGCACCGGCAACGAGCAGGACGGTGCGACCCGAACTCGACAGTCGGGACTGGGGTGTGGAGCGTGTGATGGTGGTCATGGCAAGCCCTCTTCCTGAGTGTCAGGACGAGGCTCGCCCTGCGCGATACCGCCGACGGTATTGGGGCCGCGCGGCCAGTGTCGAGCGAAATTTGGGTATTTACGCCCAGCGTCGTAGCGCCCGACCGCGGGGTACTCCTCGGGAAGCATGCCCTCCCCAGATGACTACGCCATCCCGGTTACGATGGGCCTCAGCGCAGCATCACGTTCACCTCGGCTGAGCAGCATCGCCGCGCCCCCACTAACACACGCACGAAGGGGTGTACCTGCATGAGATCCGTCGATGGCGATTGGTCACACGATCCGACGCTGGGGGCAATCGTCGCGCGTATGGTGCCGGAGGAAGCCACGGCATCCGCGGCACAGCTCGGCGTGGTCGAGTTCATCGCTGGCCAGTTCACGACGGATCGAACCGAGCGGATGCCCGCGCTCGCCCGTGCGATCGACGCGATCGACGCAGAGGCGGTCGCCGCTCACGGCGCACCGTTCGACCGCGTGCCGCCGCAGGCCCAGGATGAGCTGCTCCGCACGCTCGCGGCCGGGAACACCCGCACCGAGTGGGCGGACGACCCCGCCGAGGCCATCGACCTGCTCGCGCTGCTGTGCGCCGAGGGCTACTACGCCGCGCCCAGGCCGGACGGCTCCGAGCCCGCCGGGTGGGCCGCGACGGGATTCCAGGTGTTACCCGACGGCGCGCGCTGGCCGATGCCGGAAGCGGTTGTGACGCCATCCGTCACCCTCGACGATACGGCCGAGCGGTACGACGCCGTCATCGTGGGTGCGGGCGCCGGTGGGGCCACGGCCGCGCAGGTGCTCAGCGAGGCGGGCATGTCGGTGCTGCTTGTGGAGCGCGGGGAGTCGTTCTCCTCCGAGGAACTCCCCCTCGACCTGCTGCGCAGCGAGCGTTCGATCTCGGGGCTCCCGACGAAGACGGGCGGAGATCCGGTCGGTGACCCGCGCGTGGTCGAGACGTCCGCGGGCAGGGCGGTCGTCTATCCACCCGACCCGCGCTGGAGCGCGAACGCCATGACCGTCGGTGGCGGAACGCGCGTCTACGGCGCCCAGACCTGGCGGTTCAGCCCGGAGGACTTCCGGATGGCGTCGACCTACGGGGTTCCGTCGGGCAGCTCGCTCGCGGACTGGCCGATCTCCTATGACGAGCTGGAGCCGTGGTATGACCGCGCGGAGTGGGAGCTCGGGGTCTCGGGCGAGCAGGGCCACGACCGCTTCGCCGGACCGCGCAGCCGCGACTACCCGATGCCGCCACAGACACAGACGCTCGATGGCTCGGCGCTGGAGCGAGGCGCGGCTGCGCTCGGCATCCGTACGGGCCCCGTGCCGCTCGCGATCAATTCAGTGCCGTACAACGGCCGGCCCGCGTGCGTGCGCTGCGGCCTCTGCGTCGGCTATGCCTGCCACGCGGGCGCGAAGAACGGATCGTTCAACACCTCGCTGCCGCGCGCGCTGGCAACCGGGCGGTGCGCGTTTCTCACCCAGACCACGGCGGAGCGCATCCTGAGCGATGCCTCGGGTGCCGCGATCGGCGTGAGTCTTGTGACAGCGGTCGATGGCGGCGTGCGCAGGCGCGAGGTGTTCGCGGATCGGATCGTGGTTGCGGCCGGCGCGATCGAGTCCGCGCGCCTGCTGCTCAACAGCGCGCACGCGGCGGAGCCGACGGGCCTGGGCAACGCGCACGACCAGGTGGGCCGCAACCTGCAGGCCCACGTCTACGCGGGTGCCGTGGCCCTGTTCGACGATGTCGTGCAGGATGGCCTCGGCCCCGGCCCGTCGATCTCGACGACGGACTACCGCCACAACGTTCCCGGCATCATCGGCGGCGGCATGATCGCGAACGACTTCGTGCCGACCCCGATCAACGTGTGGAACACGCTTTCGATGCTCGGCGTGATCGACCGCTTTGGGGCGGACAGCGTGCGCGGCATGCATAAATATCTGTCGCGGATGGCGATGGTCTTCGGGCCGATCCAGGAGATCCCGAGTCCTTCATCGCGGGTGCGGGTCGATCCCGAAGTGCGCGACCGGTTTGGGATGCCCGTGGCGCTGCTGAGCGGAGACATCCACCCGGAGGATCGCAGGGCTGCGAGCATGCTCGCCGATCGTGCGGCAGAGTGGCTCGAGGCGAGCGGTGCGGCGCGCACGTTCCGGATGAACGCGGATGATCGTCCGGAGGGCCCGAGCGGCGGCCAACATCAGGCAGGCACCTGCCGCATGGGCGACGACCCGTCCGTCTCCGTCACCGATCGCTGGGGACGCGTGTGGGAGCATCCGAACCTGCTCGTCGCGGATGGCTCGGTGCACGTCACGAACGGTGGCGTGAACCCCGTGCTCACGATCATCGCACTGGCCTACCGCAACGCGACGAAGCTCGCGGAGGAGTGGCAGGCTGCGCGCGGGTGACGGACACTCGGATGAAATGCCGCGCATACCAATGAGATAGTCCGCAACGAGCCTCTGTATGAACATTCGCCGAATGATATGTATATTGCGTATGTCACGAATGCATTGTATCGTCGAGGTATGAGCAACGCAGTAACCCCCGACCACGCGTCTTCCAAGCGCTCGCGCATTAGCCAAGGCGACGTGCCATCGATCAGCTTGGAGAGAGCAATGCGAGTGCCGGAAACGCTCCGGGACTTCTACGCTTCTAGCCCGACACGGCCCATAGACATCGCAACTGCTGTCGATATGACTCCTTCGTCCGGGACGTTCCGGGTGCTGTGCGGCGCGGCGGTCGGCTATGGGCTGACGGACGGGGGACCCAATGCTCCTGCAGTTGCGCTCACAAAATTGGGCAGTCGTGCTGTAAATCCAACGGAAGAGGATGACGACAAGCGTGCCCTACGAGAGGCTGCCCTAAAGCCGACTATCGCCAACCGCTTCTACCAGAAGTACGACGGTTCGCCCCTGCCCCCAAAAAACATAGCTGAGAATGTCCTGGCTGAATTCGACGTACCACGTGACCGCACCGGCGACGTGTACGACCTTCTTATTGAAAATGCACGTTTCGTCGAATTCCTCAAGAAGATCAAGGACAAGGCATTCATTGACATAGGCGGGCCGCTCGCTCCCGCGAGTGCGGAGACGACGAATCATGAGGATCTGGAGTTCGACGAGGAGGAGGCCGCGGATCTGCTGGCCCCGGCCGCTGACGCCGTGGACCAGCCACAGGCTCCAACTGTCCGATCTGAGACTCCCCCTGCGCCTACGAAGAACGCGATATTCGTCGGCCATGGCGGGAACAAGAAGCCGCTAGAGCAACTAATCAAGGTACTGAACGAGTACAAGATTCCTTACAAAGCGGCCGTCGAAGAACCCAACCGCGCTCGCCCAATCCCGCAAAAAGTTCGCGAAACCATGCAAGATTGCGGCGCGGCAATCCTGATATTTACAGCCGACAAAGAGTATTTCGATTCTGACGGCAACAGCATTTGGCGACCGAGCGAGAATGTCTCGCACGAACTTGGCGCAGCATCGGTACTCTACGGTGAGCGGATTGTGGTGTTTAAAGAGCAGGGTATTGAACTTGCGTCCAACTTCAGTTCGGTTGGCTACATCGAGTTCGAGTCTGACAAGCTGAGCGACAAGGGCCTTGATCTCTTCCGTGAGCTGGTAAGCATGGGAATCCTAAAATTCTCAGTGGGCTAGATGTCCGCTTCGCTAACGCGACGAAGCTCGCGGAGGAGTGACAAGCCGCGCGCAGGTGACGAACTACCCTCAGCCCCGCCGAGCCAATCGCTGCACTATTGCGCGCTTCTGCCCGCGTTCCTCACTCTGACTCGCCTTTCAAGTACAGCTCTGCGTCAATGAACGCATTCTGCGAGGCCTCGCGCAATGCAGGCAGATCTCTCGCCAAGGTCTCCCATGTGAGTTTGCGATCGATTTCGTCGTACTGGTGGATGAGCCAGTTCCGGTTAGCGACTGCATCCGCCCAGGAGATACCTTCCGGCGCGGCGACGCCCGCGCGTGACAAGCGGTTTGCCGCCTCACCAATCTTCATCATCAAAGAATCACCTGCTTCTTGCCGCAGGCCGTCCTCGACATAGGCCGCGCGGCCCACGTCGACCAGCTCCATAGCCTTCTCAAGCCACTCACGTAAGTGCAGGAACTCTTTGGCGACTTTGCGATCCATCACAACAGGACAGCTTCGCGACGGATGTCGTCGTCGATCTGTGGCTTCAGACCGCCGTAAGTGATCAGGTCGACCTCGCGACCAAGAACGCTGCCGAACAGGTCCTCCAGGGAAACCAGGTCGCTAATCGAAGCGCCCGAAGGTGCGTCGACGAGTAAATCGACATCAGAGTCGGGCCGAGCCTGTTCGCGTGCCACAGATCCAAACACCGCGAGACGTGTGAAGCCCCTTTGTTCAGCCAGTTGCACCAGAACCGGCGCGGCCGCGTGAACCAGGTCCTCGGGATGAACTGCTCTGAGATCAGGGGCAGCCTTGATCTGCTGGCTGATTGCGGGCTGACTCACACCGAGTGCGGCCGCGATCTCTCGCTGGCTCATTCCGTTCACGCTCATGGCCCGCAACACGAGCGCACGACGGAGGCGCGCAACGTCCTCGCCACGACGCGCATCCCGATACTCCGCAACAAGGCTCATAAGGCAACCTTATCAGTCGAGATCTGAGCGCGCGAAAATCATTCGCAGGGAAGACACTCCGATGAAAGCTCTTGGGTGGACCCTAGGAGATTCGAACTCCTGACCTCCTCGATGCGAACGAGGCGCGCTACCAACTGCGCCAAGGGCCCTAGTGCGTAGCTACGCTATCACGCGCGCGGGGGCGAGATTTAACGTTTACGGTCAACCGGCGGCGGATGCGCGGCGGCGCTGCAGCACGGCATCCAGGTCGGTCGTCGCGTCAGTGGTCTCGTCGAGGTAACCCATGCGGGCGAAACGGCTCGGGGCGGCCGGCGCGGCCGGGCGCACGATCGGGGTGACCTCGGGCTCACTCAGCGCCTCACGCAGGCGACGCTCGGAGGCCGCGGCGGCCTCGCGAAGCTCGGCAGCGGCATCCAGCGACGCCTCGACCGCGCGGTCAACCTGCGGACGCGAGAGGTAGAGCGGCTTGGGCACGGGCACCGGGGTCCAGCTCGAATCCTTCTGCACGGGGGCCGGCGCCTCCTCGAGCTTCACGGTCGTGCGCACGCGGGGTGCAGGAACGCGCAGCCCGCGGGCAAGCTCAGTTCTCGCGCGGGAGACCGCGGCCAGCTGCCAGAGCATCGCGAACGATCCGATCGCGACGACGCCAGCGGATGCCAGCAGCAGCCAGCTTCCGGCCACCAGTTGGGCGACACCAAAGCCCGCAGCCACGAACGAGGCCAGCAGCACAAGCGACGTCAACGCGCGGGACCTGCGCAGCCTGCGCGACGCGGCCGAGCCGCTCACGACATCCGCCGATAACGCGGGAAGGGTGGCGGCGAGCTGGCGCTCAGCGCGCTCCGCCGCCGCGAGCTGCGCCTTCGCGGCCGCATCCTCACGGCGCAGTTGCGCGCGCAGCAGCTTCTCCTGGGCGGCCGCGCTGCGAGCGGAGGTCTCCACCCGCACCTGCTGCGGCAGCTCGGCCGTCTCGGCCATGATCCGCAGCGTCTGCTGCAGTCGCACGGCGTTTCGCTCGGTCGAAAGGTATTCCTTGCGGCGGAACCAGGTGGGCACGAGATAGACGAGCCAGAGCAGGGCAGCGAGCGCAATAACGATGCTCGAACCGAATCCGTCTACTCCCATGTCCCTAAGGTACGAGGCCGGGACTCGTTTACCGGCAACCCTGCACGGGTGTGTTTGCATTTCTCCACTCTCTTTGCCCATCCACCTGGCACCACCGACCTCTTTCCCGCACGGGAGCAAACACTGAGGAAACCTGCGACCAAGGGGCAGGCGGGCGTAGCCTGTCGGAATGCGGGCGAAGGCGGGCCGTGGAACGGCCGGACGGGCGACAACCCTCCGCCGTCTTGCCCAGCCGTGGACGCTCATCCTCATCATCACCGGGCTCTTCCAGCTGTTCCGCGGCGCGCCGGTCGACGCCGCGTTCTTCCTCTGCATTGCAGCCCTCCTGCTGGCGGATGCCCTGGGCTGGCTTCGCGTGTCGGGTGCGGCGAGACCTCGCGTGGCCTGGCTCCTCGCCGCGGGCATCCCGCTCGCGATCGCCCTCGTGCTCGCTCCGCGCCACAGTGTCGTGGAGGGGATCATCGTCTCCGCGATCGCGCTGACCGTGCTGGTCTTCGCGTGGGGAGCGCCCGACGGCCCCACTGGCACCACGACCAAGGGCACGAGCACGTCCCGCACCACGATGTCCCCGGCCGTGCGACGAGCGGCGATCCTGTGGAGCATCGTGGGCGTGGTCTGCTGCCTGTGGGAGGTCGTCTCGTTCCTGCTCGGTCTGCCGTCCCCTGCGGCGGCGCACGCGCATCCGAGCATCTCGGAGCTGTTCGACCCGATCCTCGACACGTTCGCGGGCCGGGCGGTGTTCACCGCGCTCTGGCTGCTGCTCGGCGTCGCGCTCGTGCGGCGGGGCGCGAGTGTGGTCTCCGCGGCGAGCCAGGGCACTCGCGCCCGCAGGAAGAAGGCGCGGCGATGAGAGACGTCACGATCGCCGGATTCCTGCTCTGCGTCGCGGCGGCAGCCGTGCTCGAGCTGCGGGCCCGGAGCACGCCCGACTACCTCGCGCCGGTGGGCACGCTACTCGACCGGGTGATGGCGACCCGCTCGGCCCGCATCGGCATCCTGCTGTTCTGGTGGTGGTTGGGCTGGCACTTCCTCGTCGGCCAGACCGTCTGACCCTCGTTCAGCCCGCGAGATGCCAGTTGTGGGGGTTATTCGGCGACGATGACCCCCACAAGTGGCATCTCGCGTGACGCAGCCGGGAATAGCGGATACGGCGCGTACGCTGAACGGATTATGAAGCGCATCGGGTTTCTCTCCTTTGGCCACGATCGGCGTGACGTGATCCGATGGCCGCGCATCGCGAAAGTCCAGAGAGTGAGCTCGGTTGAGATGTGGAAGGTGGCCGGCTGATGGTCAAGTCGATTGGATTCCTGTCGTTCGGGCACTGGTCGCAGTCGCCATACTCGAAGGCACGCTCGGCGTCGGACACGCTGCTGCAGGCGATCGACCTCGCGCAGGCTTTCGAAGATCTCGGCGGTGACGGAGCGTACTTTCGCGTGCACCACTATGCGCAGCAGCACGGGTCGCCGTTCCCCCTGCTCGCGGCTATCGGCGCGAAGACGAGCCGCATCGAGATCGGCACCGGCGTGATCGACATGCGGTACGAAAACGCCGCATACATGGCCGAGGATGCCGGCGCAGCGGACCTCATCTCCGGTGGGCGCCTGCAACTCGGTGTGAGTCGCGGTTCGCCCGAGCAGGTCATCGATGGCTGGCGATACTTCGGGTACCCGCCTGCGGACGAGAATGACGCGGAGGGCGCAAGGATGGCCAGGGACAAGACCGAGTTGTTCCTCAAGTTCATCGATGGCGCACGCTTCGCACAGCCGAGCCCGAATCCGATGTTCCCGAACCCACACGGCGGACCGCTCGGCTTGGAGCCGCAGTCACCGGGCCTGCGCGACCGCATCTGGTGGGGCTCCGGCTCGGATGCGACAGCGCGTTGGGCGGCCGAGCAGGGGATGAACCTGCAGACCTCGACCTTGAAATGGGACGAGCACACGGGAGAGCCGCTGCACGTGCAGCAGAGGAAGCAGATCGAGATCTTCCACGAGGCATGGAAGGAGGCGGGTTGGGAGCGCAAGCCGCACACCTCCGTCTCCCGCTCGATCTTCGCCCTGGTGGACGAGCAGGACTGGCAATTCTTCGGCCACGACCGGATGAGCGAGGACCAGGTGGGGAACATCGACGCGCAGACGCGGGCGATCTTTGGCAAGTCCTACGCGGGTCCGCCGGACGAGCTCATCGAGCAGCTCAAACAGGACGAGGCGATCGAAGCGGCGGACCATCTGTTGCTCACCATCCCGTCGCAGCTCGGGGTGGAGTACAACACCCACGCCCTCGGCGCGATCCTCGAGCACGTGGCCCCAGCGCTTGGCTGGCGCTGACCGCTTGATCCGCCAACTGAGGCCGGACGACGTCGCTGGCACCGAGTTCGCCCATTTACTGTGGTTGGCCATCGAAGTAGACAACGCCGAGCTCGGCAGGATTACACGCGATGAGTTGCCGAAGCTCACGATTCTGGGTGCGGGCAGGGTTCCGCGCAACGGGCCTGACGATTGCGGGATCGACCGGCCGCGAGAGTGAACTGGCCCGCGACGTCTGACTTCCTCAACTAACTTGGCGTCAGCGACAACGCCCACCTTCCCGAAGCCATTGCGAAGCGCACTGTGCTGCGCTCGGGAGTAGTGCAGGTTCACCAGGTCAGGCGCCACCAAAGCCGCTGCTCGCGCCATCGGGCGTGAGCACACCGATCGCGCTCACCGCCACAGTAATGACGCGCCGCGCAACAGAGTACGGAGGTCTCGCTTCGAGGGTCATCACCCTTCAATGATGCGCGATCACAGGATTGCTCGCTAGGGATGACCCTCTCGCGCAGTCGCGCAGATGCCTGCCCCAATTGCTCCGTCAGTCGCTCGCACCCCGATAGCCGACGAACCAGTGCGGCTCGATCCGATACATCCGGATGTCGTCGCTCCAGGTGGTTGGGTCCGACCCGTAGTGCGCGGTCCAGTGCGTGATCGTCTCCTCCCACGCCGGATCCTGCTCGGTCAGTCGCACCGCAGCGCCGTGGCAGAACACACCGAGTCGTTCGCCGTCGATGTGCGCGGCACTCACGGCAGGTCGGGCGGCCAGGTGCTGCGCCTTGGCCGCGCGTCCGTCGGTGCCGAAGGTCCACACCCCGTGCAGGAAGTGACCGTCCACGCCGCTCACCCGGGGCTCGCCCTTCGCGGTGACGGTCGCGAGACTCAGTACCCTCATGCCGTCGAGGGCATCCACCACGTCCCGCGCGCTCATGAGGTGCTCGCCAGCGATGATCTCGCGCAGGTGGCTCGTGCCGCCGGAGTGCGAGGCATCGATCAGTCGTTGTAGCGCGGCAATCTCGGTCTCGGTCTCGTACATGCGGCGACCTTATCCGCGCCCGCCGACATCCCACGCGGCGCAGCGTCAGCCGAGCTGCAGCCCGGGCACGCCCGCGGCAATACGATCCACGTCGGGCACGACACCGGCGCGCGTGGGAACGAGGTGATCCTGCCAGCGGCGCAGCACGCCCATCGGCACCTCTTCCACCACGAGCGCGAAGCAGAAGTGATCGCACCACTCCCCATTGATGTGGATGTAGCGGCGTCGCAGCCCCTCGTAGCGAAAGCCGAGCTTCTCGACGACCCTCAGCGACGCCGCATTCTCCGGGCGGATGCAGATCTCCATGCGGTGCAGCCCGAGCTGAAAGAAGCAATAGTCCGTGGCCAGGGCCACCGCTGTGGGCGTCACACCCTTGCCCGCGAAACGCTCAGACACCCAGTAGCCGATCGTCGCGGAGGCGAGCGAGCCGTAACTCATGCCGGACACGTTCAACTGCCCGGCGAACTGTCCGTCATACTCCACGGCGAACGGCAGGCCGAAACCGGCCCTCGCATTGGCCTGCAGACCACGGATGCCCGCCCGCACGTCAAAGGTCATCGCTCCGTGCGGGTTGGTCGCTTCCCACTTGCGCAACCACCCTCGGTTGTCGAGCAACTCACGTTCCAGGGCACGCGCATCCCTCAGTCGGATGGGCCGAATCAGCACCTGCCTGTCCTGGAGCGTCGGCATCGGGGTTGCCATGGTCTCTCAGCCCAGCTTGTCCGCGAAGTCCTTCAACCACGGACGCAGCGCCGGTCCGAGATCCTCGCGATCGACCGCGAGCTGCACGATGGCCTTGATGTAGTCGAGCCGGTCGCCCGTGTCATAGCGACGACCGCGGAAGACGACGCCGTAGACACCGCCCGCAATGGACGGATCGGCCGCGAGCGTCTCGAGCGCATCCGTCAGCTGGATCTCGCCGCCCTTGCCGGGCTCCGTGTGCTCGAGAATGTCGAAGATCTCGGGCTTCAGCACGTAGCGGCCGATGATCGCGTAATTGGACGGCGCATCCTCCGCGCTCGGCTTCTCGACCATGCCCGTGATGCGCACGACATCCGCATCGTCCGTTGCCTCGACCGACGCAACACCATAGAGGTGCACCTGGGACGGGTCGACCTCGAGCAGGGCGACGATCGTCGCGCCGCGCTTGCCCTGCTCCTCGATCATGCGGGAGAGCAGCACGTCGCGGCTGTCGATGATGTCGTCACCGAGCAGTACCGCGAACGGCTCGTGCCCCACGTGCATCTTCGCGCGCAGCACCGCGTGGCCAAGACCCAGCGGATCGCCCTGCCGCACGTAGTGCACCTCCGCGAGATCGGTGGAGAAGTTGACCTTCTCTAACCTCGCGGTGTCGCCCTTCTCCTCGAGTCTCGCCTCGAGTTCGCCCACCCGATCGAAATGGTTCTCCAGGGCGGTCTTGTTGCGCCCGGTGACCATGAGCACGTCGGTCAGGCCAGCGGCCACGGCCTCTTCCACGACGTACTGGATGGCCGGCTTGTCGACAACGGGCAGCATTTCCTTGGGCATCGCCTTGGTCGCCGGGAGAAACCGGGTACCGAGGCCAGCAGCGGGGATGACAGCCTTAGTAATAGTGAACGCCATAACGTAAGGGTAACGGCATACCCTGCATAAGATATCTGCATGAGCGGTGACGAAGGCCACCAGAAGCGAGCATTGCGCGCTGAACTGCGTGAGCGCAGGCGCACAATGACCATTCCGGAGCGCGAGAACGCCACGGAGAAGATCACCGAGCATCTCATCCAGCTCACGACGCAGCTGAACGCCCGCTCGGTCGCCGCCTATCTGCCCACGACAGACGAACCGAACGTGCGCGAGTACGTGGCCTGGGCCGAGCGCGAAGGCATCAGGGTGCTCACGCCCGTGTCTCGGGATGACGGCCTGCTCGACTGGGTGATCTCCACCGGCGACGAGACCGAGGGGCTGTACGGATGGCCCGAGCCGGTCGGCGAGCTACTGGGCCCGATCGCAATTAACGACGTCGATCTCATCATCGTGCCCGCGGCATCCGTCGACCGCACCGGGATGCGAATGGGGTGGGGTCGCGGATACTACGACCGCACGCTCGGTTCGATGGAAAAGTGCCCGCCGGTCTATGCTGTGGTTTTCGACAGTGAGCTGGTTGAGCGCGTGCCGAGCGAGGTTCATGACAAGCGTGTAAACGGTGTCGTGACGCCGAGAGCGATCGTCACCTTCTAGCTTTTTTCGTGCCTGGAGGTTGACGTGCCCACCTATTCGTACCGATGTGCGAACTGCGATTTTGCTTTCGATCAGCATCAGGAATTCACGGATGACAGTCTCACCGTGTGCCCGAACTGCGGCCAGCCCCAGCTTCGCAAGGTCTTCAATGCCATCGGTGTGTCGTTCAAGGGCTCGGGCTTCTACCGCAACGACTCCCGCGCCAAACCGGGTACCAACTCCAAGCACAGCACGCACGGCGGGTCGAGCCCCGAGAAGAGCACGACATCGACTTCTTCGACTTCCGGCTCATCGGATGCCGTGGCCAAGCCGAAGACAGACAAGACTCCTGCGGCCAAGCCAGCCACGACCTCCGCGACCGGCTCATCGGGTAAGTAAAGTTCCGTCGATTCAGAAGGAGTAAGGCCATGCTCAAGGGATTCAAGGAATTCATCATGCGCGGCAACGTCATCGACCTCGCTGTTGCGGTCGTCATCGGTGCTGCGTTCACTGCGATCGTGAACGCGCTGGTCACGGGGATACTCAATCCGGCGCTCGGCGCGCTGTTCAATGCCGAGGATCTCAACAAAGCGTGGATCGTCGCGATCCCGACGCTGTCTGGGGGCACTGCGAAGCTCGCTTTTGGCGCGCTCGTCGCCGCCGCGATCCAGTTCATCCTGGTCGCAGCCGCCGTGTACTTCGCGCTCGTGATGCCGATCAACTACCTGAAGCGTCGCGCCGAGGAGAAGCGCAACGCGGGAGCCTCGGATGCCGAGGTGCCGCCGGACGAGCTGCAGCTGCTCGCCGAGATCCGTGACCTGCTCGCCAAGGGCCCGGGCGACGCCGCGGGCGACGGGAAGCACGCGCTGTAACGGCAGCTCGGTCTCGATACGGCCGCGGGCGGCCTACTCGACCAGCGGGGAGCGGGCGGCCTACTCGACCAGCGGCGGCGCTAGAAGCGGTAACCCCAGTGGGGCGGAGTGTCGCGCTTGAGGCGCTCGTCGTTCTCGTTCTCGGAGTGACGTGGCGGTTCCTTCTGCGGTGTCGGATCGCTGCCGGGCACGGGCGTGGTCTTCACCCGGCGGTGGGCGCGACGGCGCGGTGTGGGCTCGCCGGATTCCGACTCGCCAGACTCTGGCAGCTGCGGCTCCTCGGGTGGTGACGGAGCCACGCGCTAACCCTGCTGCACGATGGGGATGGGCTCGGTGATCGGAGCCGCCGCAGAGAACCGGTCTGGCGCGCCCAGCATGGTCGTGATTCGGTCGGCCACGGCATCGGGGTCCTTGAAAAGTTCGAAGGCGTGCACGCGCAGGTAGTGCCAGCCGAGACGGCGCAGCATCTCGGGCCGCAGCCTGAGCGACTCGCGCAGGCTGGTTCCGCCGAGCATGCTGTCGGTCTCGATGCTGAGGCACATTCCCTCGTGCGAGGCGACGAGGCCGAGCTTGCCGCGGTGCCCGAGCGCCACTCGGAGGCCACGGTACTCGAGCCTGCGGGCGAGGTCCACGAGCATCGGATCGCTGTCGTCCGGGATGTGCTCGCTCGTCGTGCGTGCACCGATGTCTTCGAGAACCTCGGCCAGCGCGACCGCTCCGTGCTGCATCCGATCGCGGTCGATGTCTTCCGGCGTGAAGCAGGCGACGATCACGAGGGCGCGGCGGGCGCGGGTCATCGCCACGGCGAGGAGTCGCTCGCCGCCCGGCTTACCGAGCGAACCGAAGTCGGAGAGCATGCGACCGTGCGGGGTGCGGCCGAAGCCGATCGAGAAGATCACCCGGTCGCGGCTCTGCGCCACGGACTGCTCGATTGTCGTCACCGAGAACGGCTCAGCGCGGTCGCCGAGGATGAAGTCGCTGAGCTCCGGGCGGGTGACGATCGCCGAGAGCACAGCCTGCTGCACGCGCACGGCGTGCTTCGCACTCGCGGTGATGACCATGAGGGACTCGTGCGGGCGCTTCTCGGCGTGATCGAGCACGAGGTCGACGACGCGCTCAACCTCCGCGTCGACGCTCTCCACGGCACCCGTCTCCTGATCCGGCATCCCGGAGCCTGCTTCGACGTAGTCGAGACGGATGCTGGGATGCCCGAGAAAGCTTCCTGCCCAGGGCAGCGAGTCGATCTTGCCCGCGTAGAAGCGGCGGTTCACGAGCTCGGCGAGATCCTCGCCACCGGCGCGGTAGCTGCGGGTGAGCACGAGCGTCGGGAGCAGTTCGCCGAGGGTCGCGAGCGCAGAGCCGGAGTGCAGCTCGTCGAGCGCGTGGTCGGTGAGCGCCGGCGCATCCTCGTTCTCCGCCGTGAGCGCGATGGAGAAGGGCGCGGGGGTCTGCGTGACCGGGTCGCCGAACGCGATGATCTGCTTGCCGCGGCGAATCGCTCCGAGGCTCTCGGCGAGCGTCACGGCTCCACCGTCCACGAGGATCACGGCGTCGAAGCGGATGCGGTCGGTGATCGAGTCCACCTCGTACGGCGAGGCCAGCCAGACCGGGGCGACCGCGCGCGACAGGTGAGGTGCGGCATCCTGCAGCCCTGCTGCGTCAAGATGCTCCCGACGCAGCGCTTTCTTGAGGGCCGCAGCCTCATCCGGCCAGTCGACCAGGCCGATCTTCCAGTTCTCCGCGAGCTGCCAAGCGAGAAGGCCGGCGCTGCCCGCGGCGTGGGCCTCATCGACGAGCCTGAAGTCGCCCTCCAGCCGGTCGAGCACCGAAGTGTTCGCGCCAAGCAGCGCGCGGTCGGCGTTCAGCAGTGCTTCGAGCGCGGATTGCCACCAGGCCAGCTCAAGCTCCGCGGCCACCTGGCTGTCTGGGACGTGCCGTGCGGCGAGGTCTTCGAGCAGCGGGTCGAGCCTCAGCTGCTGCAGGGTCGTGCGCAGGATGCCGCGCTCCCGCAGGTTCTGCAGCACCTCGGAGTCCGCGGCGAGGCCTTCGAGCTTGCGCAGCAGTTCGGGAATGGGCAGGTTGACGAGCATGCCCTGCTCATCGGTGGCGCCGAGTGGCTCATCGAGGCTCGCGAGGTTCTGCGACACCTGCTGGTACGCGACCTGCACGTCGGCGATTCCGACCGGCACCTCCGGGCCGACGCCCGCGGCAACGAAGCGCTGCCACAGTGTGCGCTGGTGCTGGATGCGCACGAGCGCCTCGTTCACGTCGCTCACGTGCACGCCGGGGCGCACGTACTCCCGCGCGAGCTTCTTGAGCCTGCGCCGGTTCGCACTCGACATCTCCGGGGTATCCCTGCGCGAGGAGGTCGCGACGATCAGCTCACTGAGCGAGCGGTCGAAGACCACGGGGAGGAAGCGATCGAGGGTGTCGCGGATGTCCATGAGCAGCCGCAGATAGACGCCGAGCTCGTAGATGGTCTCGAACGGGCGCATCCGCGTGCCTTCGATGAGCGCGTTCGCTCGCTCCAGCAGGGCGGGAACGTCGGTCGCATGCAGCCGCTTCGCGAGCTGGTGGGCGTACATCGCGTCGTCGCTGCTGGCGAAGCTCGCGCGGTACCACGGCGAATCCGCCGGGCCGTACTTGAACTCACCGAGCGTCGCCGCCTGCACGATCGCGTCCGCCGCCGCGCTGCGATCGCGGGCCATGAGCTCGACGGAATCGCGGGACAGCCGCGCGGTGGTGGCCGGGGCATCCGGCAGCAGTGCGAGTCGGGAGAGCTCCGTGACACAGTCGAGCACGGAGACGCCGAGCTCCGGGTCGCGACGCACGATCGCGGATCGATAATCGACGAGCACCTTGCGCAGGCGCACGAGAGCGTCATCCACCTCGGTGAGCTGCGGCTGCTCGGCCTTCTCGCTGCGGCTGATCGAGCGGATGAGGTCCCGCCTGAGCGAGCCGGGTGCGACCGCGAAGCCGTTCAGTCCGATATCGCCGAAACGCTGGGCGATCCCCGCGAGGGCCGCGCGCCGGGGACCGACGACGAGCACGCGCTTGTTCTGCGCGACGAGGCATCCGATGGCGTTGACGATGGTCTGGGTGCCGCCGGTGCCCGGAAGGGTCTTCACGACAACAGAATTGCCCGCCGCGATCTGGGCGACCACGTTCTCCTGCTCGGCATCCGCGTCAAGGAGCAGGGTGTCGGTCTCTGGCGTGCGCTGGTCGGGGTGCTGCGGCTCGACCGGCGCGTAGCTCTCCTTCACGGCCCAGGCGGCGGAGGTGTTTCCGGCGACGGCATCGAGGATGGTGTGCTCGAGGTCCGCCGCGTCCGCCTGCATGCCCGTGGCGACATCCGCGAAGGAGGAGACGACGAGCCGCGGCTGAACGTTGAACCACTCGAGGTGAGCGGTGAGTCCGCGCAGTCGGTCGATGACCGGGTTCGGCTTGAACGACCCGTCCTGCTCGGCGAGCGCTGCGAAGGCCCTCGCGTCGAGCTGGATCTGGAACTGGCTCGCGAGTGTGCGGGCAAGCGCGGGGTTGAGGTAAGCGGCGCCGCGCAGCTTGACCTCGAAGTCGCGGCCATAACGGCGGATGGCGAGTGGCCGCAGGAGCACGGGCGCTCGGTACTCGACGCCGTCGTGCTGCCATTCCGCAATGCCGATGCCGAGGTGGATCGCGTCGATGCTGCGCGCGGTGGCCAGCTCGAGGCCCTTTGCGGCGATCTCCCCCGCCGCGATCTTGGCCGCACGCAGGGCAAGGTCATCACGGATGAGGCTCGAGAGCAGCGTGGTCTTGCCCGTGATGAACTGGGCGAGCCCACCGGGATGGGTGGTCGAGAGTTCGATGCGCGTTCGCGGCTCATCCACGAAGTGCAGCAGCGGTGACGGACCGCCGACGGTGGCGAGCTGCTCACGCCAGCGCTGCCTCATCGGCTCCGCGATATTGGCTGCGGTGTAGTTCGGATCCCCCATGCTCAGCGAGTGCGGTGACGTCACCTGCTTCTGAGCGTGGGCGGGACTGTCCTCGGACCCCGGCAGTTCGTCTTCCGGTTCACGTTGTCTATCGGCACGCCACACACCGTTACCTTAAGCGTGCAACCCCATAATTTCGGGGATGCGGGCGGGGTTTCGCAGATCGCGCCCCGTGCGCGCGGGCCGACGCTAGTGGGGCTGAACGCCGAATGCGCGAGCGAGTTTGTCGATCTTCTCGGCGCGACCGAGCCTCGGCAGGTCGCTTCCGTCGCGGATGACGCGGCCGCGGGACTCGAAATCGGCCAGGAAGTCGCGAGCCCACATGACATCCGTCGACGTCGGGCTGATCGTCTCGTTGATGAGCGGAACCTGCTCGATGTCGAGGCACAGCTTGCCGGTGAGCCCGAGCGACACGGCGAGCGCCGCCTGCTCCCTGAGCACCGGATGGCCGCTACCGACGGTGGGGCCATCGATCGGCCCGGGCAGCCCGCCGATGCGGCTCGCCACCACGAGGCGGGAGCGCGGGTAGGCCATGGCGAGGTCGTCCGAGCTCGTTCCGGTGTCGCGGCGGTAATCGCCACTGCCAAACGCGAGGCGGAACACCCCGCGGGCGCGCGCGATGTTCGTGGCCTCTTCGATTCCGAGCGCGGATTCGATGAGCGCGAGCACCGGCGTGGTACCCCCGAGGCGATCGAAGGTCTCGGTGATGTGCGCGGGCGATTCGGTCTTGGCGAGCACGACGCCGCGCAGGCCGGGCAGTCCCTTGATACCGTCGACATCATCCGACCAGAACTCCGTGAGTCTGTCGTTGATGCGCACCCAGCCACTGCCACCACCGCTGAGCCACGCGATCACGGCGTCGCGCGCGGCCGGCTTGGCCTGCGGGTCCACCGCATCCTCGATGTCGAGCACAATCTGGTCTGCGCGTGACTGCGCAGCCTTGTCGAAGGCGTCATCGTGTGCTCCGTTGATGAGGAGCCAGGATCGCGCGATATCGGCGGAGACAGGAGTCTCGGCGGAGGAAGCCATAGTCAGTGCGGTGCTTTCTTCATTGAAGGCGGGTGAAGCCGGGTGTGTGCGACAACCGAACTGCGGCTTCACAGGCGAGGTCGAATGCACCAAGACTATCCGACGCCGTGCTCCACACCGGCCGACAGCGCTCATCACTGAGCTGCTCCCGGGCAAGCGCAGCAAAGACGACTACATCGCCTTCACTGGCCAGCTCTACTTCATCTATGACGCGCTCGAGGCTGTCGCCGAGACGCTGAAGACGGATGCCGTGGCCACGGCCTTCATCTCCCCCAAGCTCACGAGGCTCCCAGCCCTCGAGGCCGACCTCGCGTTCCTCGTCGGCGACGACAGGCGCGAGAGCGTTACGCCCCTGCCCGCCACGACGCGGTATGTCGCGCGACGAGGCCGCCTCGACGATCGCCGCCTGAGCCAGGGCGTCACGGGCCGGGAGAATCCGGCGCCACCGACGGTCTCTCTGACAGAGGAGATCGATAGGCTGCGGAGATCATGACAGGGTTCCAGCCGCGAGCACGCATCGGCACCTCCGCGTGGAACAAGCCGCATTGGCGGGGCCATTTCTATCCGACGGGGCTGGTGCAGCGCCGAGAGCTCGAATACGCGGCCAGCCGTCTCTCCACGCTCGAGATCAACACGACCTTCCATGGCCTCCCCCGACCTTCCAGCTATGTGAAGTGGGGCGCAGAAACGCCGGATGACTTCATCTTCTCGGTCAAGGGGAACAAGGCGATCACTCACGACAACAGCCTCAAGAATCCCGCACGGGGCATTGTCGCTTTCCTGGCCTCGGGCGTTCTCACCCTGCAGCAGAAACTAGGGCCGATCCTGTGGCAAATACCCGAGAGACTCCCCTTCCAACACGACACGGTAGAAGCCTTCCTCGCCGCACTCCCTAACTCGGTCGACGAGATGCGACGGCTCGCCGAACAACACGGCGTCCCCGGCACCGATGAGGCCTCCTGGGGTGCTGACCGCCCCATCCGGCATTGCTTCGAAGTGCGCCACCCGAGCTTCCTCACTCCGGCGTTCACCGAGTTGCTCCGCCACTATGCCGTCGCCGCGGTCGTGACGAATTCGCCCGGCTGGCCCGTTATCCACGATGTGACATCGGATTTCGTGTACGTGCGATTGCACGGCGACCTCACGCACTACCCGAACGGCTACGACGAAGCCACCCTCGACAATTGGGCACGGCTTGTCGGCGGCTGGCGCAGCGGAGAAGCCTGCCCGGATGGCCAGGGCAGAGACGTCTTCGTCTACTTCGACAATCCCGACAGCAGCGGAACTCGCTCGCCCTTCGATGCCATGAGTCTCCAGGCACGGCTCGATGGGCGCTCGCTTCTTTCTCCCGCGGTCACCCAGCCGACTCTCTGGACCGAGTGATCGAGTCCGCTGGCGGCGCGCGGCCCGAGGCTTCCCCTGCAGAATAGACGGATGACCCTTCCCTCCGTTGACACCGTCGTCAGCTACCCGTCAGGACGTACCACCGGCATCTCCACGGTCGTGCACGTCGAGCCGCTCGGTGACGGGCGCACCGCCGTGCTGCTGGAGTCCACCCCGTGTCACCCGGTGGATGCGGGATGGCCGGATCAGGGCGCGGACCACGCGAGGCTCGAGTGGGACGCCGGGTCAGCATCCGTCGTGGATTGCGTTGTCGCCGCGACCGACGGCGCTCAGCTCTATCTCGGCACGGACATCCCTGTGCGCAAGGGCACGGAGGGCTGGGCCTTCGTCGTCGCTCACATCGTCGACGCGGCACCGCCCGCTGCGGGTCAGTCGGTCGCGGTGACCGTCGATTTCGACGACCGCCGTTCAATGTCGCTCGGACACACGGGCTGCCACCTCGCTTCGCTCGCCCTCAATCACGCCCTCGCGGATCGCTGGGGCAAGGAGGCCGCGCTCGACGCCCTCGGCGTCCCAGACTTCGACAAACTCGCGATCGACTCCTCCACGATCCTGCCGTTCGGCTCCGTCGACACCTTCCGACTGAACAAGTCGCTGCGCCGCAAGGGCTTCGTCTCGGAGGGACTCGCGGATGCGTTACCCGAGGTCGAGCGGGCGCTCAATGCCTCGCTCGAGAACTGGTGTGTCGCGGGTGCCGCGGTCACCATCCGGCGCGAGGGCGACCGCCTCACCGACCGCCGCTACTGGGAGTGCGCGCTTCCGGAGGGTGAGGTCAGCATCGCCTGCGGCGGCACGCACGCCGAGTCGCTCGCGGAGCTGGCTGGGCTACACGCGACACTCGAACTCTCCGACGATGACGGAACCACCGTGCTCACGATGACGACCGCGACGGGGCACCGCGAGGGCGAGTGACGCTGGCGGCAAGCAGCAACTCCGCTGCGGGGCGCGCGTAAGCTCGAAACATGCCCAGCGACGCCGCCCTCAAGGCCATGAACTCTGCGCACAGGGCACTGCAGTGGATCACCCGCGGCAAGGCTGGGTGGACCTTCGGCGGGATGCCCGTGATCGAGCTCACCACGATCGGCCGGCGCAGTGGCGAGCCGCGCACGACGATGTTGACCTCACCCCTCAGGGAGGGCGACGTCTACGTGGTGGTAGCCTCCCGCGGTGGCGACGACCGGCATCCGGCCTGGTTTCTGAACCTCCGCAGCGAGCCGAAGGTTGAGGTCGTGGTCGAGGGCGGGCCGCGCACGCCCATGCGCGCCCGCGAGGCAACGCCCGAGGAGCGCGCCCGCCTCTGGCCGGTCATCGCGGCGAAGCATCCCAACTACGCCGGCTACCAGGAGAAGACGAAACGCGAGATCCCGCTCGTGTTGCTGGGGCCTGCCGCCTAAGCCGAGGCGCGTTCGCGAGCTCAGGATGGCGCGGTCCCTCCCCCAGGCACCGCTAGACGGTGGCCGCGTCGGCCTCCAGCGCGTTGTCATCGGGAGCAGCATCATTCGGAACATCCGCGTCCTGCGGCCCCTCGTGCAGTGCTTCTTCCGCGTCGAGGTCGGTTGCCGCCTGCTCGAACTGCGAGTTGTAGAGCCGCCAGTACGCTCCATCACGGAGACCGCTGTACGTAGCTTCACTGTCATAATGAGGGAACCTTTTAGACGCTTCCGGACAATATGAGGTATGTGGTATCCATTGGAGGACGAACCCACGCGATGGGAGCGAGCGCGCGCAGGCGACCCTGAAGCCTTTGCAACCCTCTTCGATGCCCATCGAGATCGCGTCTTCGGCCAAGCACTCCGGCTGATCAAATCCCCCCACGACGCCGAGGACATCACTGCCCTCGTTTTTCTCGAAGCATGGCGTCGGCGCTCGGTGGTACGACTCGTCGACGGATCGATCATCGCCTGGCTGCTCGTAACGACCAATTACGTCGCCAAGAATTCGGCCAGAACGTTTCGGCGGCATCGGGCCGCAATGGCGAGTCTTCCCCCTGTTGAGCAAATTCCGGATTTCTCCGCGGACGTGGATGAGCGACTCGATGCAGAGGCCCGCTCTGCATCCCTACGGGCGGCGCTGACGCGCTTGTCGAGGGATCACCAGAACGTCATCACTCTCTGCATCATCGAGGGGTTGACGATTCAGCAGGCTTCAGAAGTACTCGGTATCTCGCCTGGCACCGTGAAATCCCGGCTCTCACGCGCAAAACACAAACTCGCACACCTCATGTCCGGGTTCACGACGTCCGCATCCGCGCTGGGAGGTGCGTTATGACCGAGAAGCCGGCGTTCGACCCGGAGCGAAACAAAGCGATCAGGCAGATGCTCGTTCGTGAGGCTGCGAATGAAATACCTCCAATTCGCAACAGAACAGCCCGTGCCGCCGCGATCATCTCGCTCATCGTCGCGGCAGCACTTCTGGCGACCGGTAGCGCCGCATGGGCTTTGACAGCGGGACCGCTCTCCAACTTGGCGACCTCACCGATCCCCTCTCCAACCGCTTCGCCGACGCAAGGACCCGGGTTCAGCGCACCGCGATCCACAGTGCCGCTCGACTGCGCCGCGCTCGCGTCTACGTCTTCCATCGCGGTTCTGGTTCCCGACCCGAAGCTCTACCCCACTCTGCGGAGCGGTACGCCCCAGCGGGCCGCACTGCTACAGGGTGGCGTCCTCAGCTGCTTCTGGGGTGGAACGACGACTACCTCACTTCTCTCCCTGGATGCCGCGACTGACAGCAAAGCGGGCCGTGCGAGCATCCTCGCTCAGCGAACGAATGGCGCAGCATCCCTTGGCGTAGGCGACGACTCTGCCGTCACGTGCCAGAAGATCATTCTTGGTTGCCGAGGGTCCGTGGTCGCCGGGCCGTACTGGGTGAGCTTCGACTACGAAGGGCCAGCCGATTCCTACTCGAGTGCACCAGATCGGATGGCACAGCTCGTTCGGCGCATGGTGGCCCAATTACAGCAGCATCCGACCCCGCTAAGCGGCTGGATCATGCCCTCGACCTCCTGGGTTCCGATAGTGGGTTGCCCAGGTTTGGCCACCTCGACACCGATGGCCACCATCCTCTCCTCACCCGGTATGACCGGACCGAATGCGGTAAAACCGGGTTCCGAAAACGGCATCCTTCAGACGCAAGCCGAGCTCTACAACTGCCGCTGGTCGGTCCCAGACGATGCCGTGACCCCCGATGGTCAGATCAGGAGCCTGGACGTGCAGTTGGCGCCTGGGGCAGCCTGGGCCTTCGAGAATGAAGCAGCTGGTGGAACAGCCGTCACAGTGACAGGAGCGGAGGAGGCACGAATGATGTGCCAATCCGCCGAAGGAGACCAATGCTGGCTCAACGTGCGTACCGATAATTCCTGGATGCAGCTGGGCTTCAGCGACGCCATCACACCTGCACAAAGCCACCTACTCATCACGGCAGCCGAGGCAGTTATAGCGGCACATCACTAGACGGACTGCAGTGGCCCTTTCGCGTGGGCCGCTAGGAAGCGGCCGGGCAGACTAGACGGTTGCCGCGTCGGTCTCCACCGCGTCGTCACCCGCTGCGTCATCCGGAGCATCCGCACCCTGGGGCCCCTCGTGCAGAGCCTCCTCGGCGTCGAGGTCGGTCGCGGCCTGCTCGAACTGCGAGTTGTACAGCCGCCAGTACGCGCCCTTCCTCGTGATGAGTTCCGCGTGCGTTCCGTGCTCCACGATGTCGCCCTGCTCCATCACGAGGATCAGGTCGGCGTCGCGAATGGTCGACAGGCGGTGCGCGATCACGAACGAGGTGCGCCCCTCGCGCAGTGCGGCCATCGCGTGCTGCAGCAGCAGCTCCGTGCGAGTGTCGACCGAGCTTGTCGCCTCGTCCAGGATGAGCACGCTCGGGTTCGCCACGAACGCGCGCGCGATCGTGATGAGCTGCTTCTCTCCCGCGGAGACGTTCGAGGCCTCCTCGTCGAGCACCGTGTCGTAGCCGTCGGGCAGCGAGTGCACGAAGCGATCGACGTAGGTGGTTCTGGCCGCGTCGAGCACCTCATCGTCGGTCGCACTCTGGCGGCCGTAGCGGATGTTCTCGCGAATCGACCCGGCGAACAGCCACGGATCCTGCAGCACCATGCCCGTGCGGGCGCGAACGTCGTTGCGGCGCAGGTCCGCGATGTTCTGCCCATTGAGCAGGATGCGCCCACCGTTCAGTTCGTAGAACCGCATGATCAGGTTGACCAGGGTGGTCTTGCCCGCCCCGGTCGGCCCGACGATGGCGACGGTCTGGCCGGGCTCCACGGAGAAGCTCAGGTCGCGGATGAGCGGACGCTCCGGCGTGTACGAGAACTGCACGTTCTCGAAGACGATCGTGCCGTCCCCGTGCGCCGGAGCGGGAGCATCCGCGGCGTCCGCGCTCTCTTCCTCGGCGTCGAGCATCTCGAAGACGCGTTCGGCCGACGCAGTTCCGGACTGCACGACCGCGGCCATGCCGCCGAGCTCAGACAGCGGCTGGGTGAACTGCTGCGAGTACTGGATGAACGCCTGAACGTCGCCTAGGCGGATCTGGCCGCTTGCGACCATGAGCCCGCCGAGCACCGCGATGCCGACGTAGGTGAGGTTGCCCACGAACATCATCGCGGGCATCATCATGCCGGAGAGGAACTGTGCCTTGAACGAGGCCTCGAAGAGTTCCTGGTTCTCGGCCTTGAAGTTCGTGAGGGCATCCTTCTCGCGGCCGAACACCTTCACGAGCGCGTGGCCCGAGAACGACTCCTCGACCCTCGCGTTCAGCCTGCCGACCTTGCGCCACTGGATGCCGAACGCCTTCTGCGACTTCGGCCCGATGATTCCGAAGATCACGGCCAAGAGCGGCAGGCTCACGAGCGCAACGATGGCGAGCTGCCAGGAGATGGAGAACATCATGATGAGCACGCCGACGACCGTGAGCACGTTGGTGAGTGCGGTCGAAAGCGACTGCTGCATCGTCTGGGTGATGTTGTCGATGTCGTTCGTCACCCGCGAGATGAGTTCGCCGCGCTGCACCTTGTCGAAGTAGCTGAGCGGCATGCGGTTGATCTTGGTCTCGACGTCTTCACGGAGTTTGAACATCGTGGTCATCATGATCGCGTTGATCACGTAGCCCTGCACCCAGCTGAGGACAGAAGCCCCAACGTAGAGCGCGAGCACCCACATCAGCACGTGGCTGAGCGCGATGAAGTCGACGCCCTGGCCGGGCGTGATGTTCATCTTGGACACCATGTTTGCAATGTCGCTGTGGCCCGACGCGCGCAGGCCTGCCACGGCCTGTGCCTGCGTGACGCCCGCCTGCATGCCGCGCGAGATGACACCCTCGAAGATGATGTTGGTCGCCTGGCCGAGCACCTTCGGTGCGATCACCGAGAGCACGACGCCGATCGCCCCGAGAAGTGAGACGAAGACGAAACCGACAGCGTGCGGCTTCAGCAAGCCGAGCAGACGGCCGAAGCTCTTTCCGAAGTTCTCGGCCTTGCCCGGCTTGACGCTCATCCAGTCGTCGGCGCCGAGACGGGCCTGCTCTGCGAGCTCGAGCTCGAGCTGTTCCTCTTCTGACAGGGGGGTGGGGGTGTTGGTGCTCATGACTGGGCCTCCACTCCGAGCTGGGACTCAACGATTTCGCGGTAGGTCTCGCAACTCTCGAGCAACTCGTCGTGGGTTCCGAGACCGACCATGCGTCCGTCGTCGAGCACGACGATACGGTCGGCGTCCACGATGGTCGAGACGCGCTGCGCGACGACGATCTTGGTCACACTCGGCAACTCGCGCCAAAGCGCCTGGCGGAGTCGGGCATCCGTCGTCAGGTCGAGCGCGGAGAACGAGTCGTCGAAGACGAGCACGGAGGGCGCGTGCACGATCGCGCGGGCGATCGCGAGCCGCTGCCGCTGGCCTCCGGACACGTTGGTGCCGCCCTGCGCGATGCGCGCGTTCAGGCCGCCCTCCATGTCCGCGACGAAGTCACGGCCCTGGGCGATCTCGAGCGCGTGCCAGAGTTCCTCGTCGGTCGCGTCCTCGCGGCCGAAGCGCAGGTTGGATGCGACGGTTCCGCTGAACAGGAACGGGCGCTGCGGCACGAGGCCGATGCCATCCCAGAGCAGGTCGAGGTCGGCCTCGCGCACGTCGACACCGCCGACCTGCACACTGCCTCCCGTCACGTCGAACAGGCGCGGGATGAGCGAGACGAGCGTGGTCTTGCCCGCTCCGGTCGATCCGACGATCGCGACGGTCTCCCCCGGGGACGCGGTGAAGCTGACGCCGGCGACGACCGGGTGCTCTGCCCCCGGGTAGGTGAAGCTCGCGTCGCGCAGCTCGACCGTGCCCGGCGTCGGGAAGTCCGTGACGGCATCCGTGGGCCTGGTCAGCGTGGACTCGCTCGCGAGTACCTCGCTGATGCGCTCGGCGCTCACGGCAGCGCGCGGAATCATCATGGTCATGAAGCTCGCCATGAGCACGCCCATGAGAATCTGCATGATGTAGGCCATGAAGGCGAACAGGGTGCCGACCTGGATGCTGCCATCGTCGACGCGGATGCCACCGAACCAGATCACGCCGACAACCGTGACATTGAGCACGAGCATCGCGAGCGGGAAGAGCAGCACGAACAACTCACCGACCCGGCGACCGATGATCATGATGTCGTGGTTGGCCTTCTCGAAGCGCTTCGCCTCGATGTCTTCGCGCACGAAGGCGCGCACGACGCGAATACCGGTCAGCTGCTCGCGCATGATGCGGTTGATTGCGTCGAGCTTCTGCTGCATGCGGCGGAACAGCGGCACCATGCGGCCGATGATGAGGATGGCCATGATGAGCAGTGCGGGCACCGCGACCGCGATGAGCCAGCTGAGCCCCACGTCCTGACGCAGCGCCATGATGACGCCACCGATGGCCAGCAGAGGTGCGCTGACGAGCATCGTCGCGCCCATCATCGCGAGCATCTGCACCTGCTGCACGTCGTTCGTGTTGCGGGTGATGAGCGAACCCGGGCCGAACCGGGCGACCTCACGCTCGGAGTAGGCGGTGACCCGCTCGAAGATGCCGTTGCGGATGTCGCGGCCCATGAGCATCGCGGCCCGCGCCGCGAAGAAGGTCGCCACGATCGAGCAGACGATCTGACCGAGCGAGATGCCGAGCATCTCGATGCCGGTCGACCAGATGTATCCGGTGTTGGCCGTGACGACACCCTTATTGATGATGTCGGCGTTGAGACTCGGCAGATAGAGGGATGCCATAGCCGAGGCGAATTGGAAAAGCAGCACGCCACCAAGCAGCCAGCGGTAGGGCTTCAGGTAGCGGATGAGGAGTTTTCCGAGCATGGTTTCTTTCGTCGTGCGGGGTCGTCTGCCGAGCGCACAGAGACGTGCGTCAGGCGGAGTGGCTGTGTTGAAGATGTGAGGTCAACGGGCCCGAGGCACCGTATCGTGAAATTGCGCAGCCGCCTATCTTTGCACGCGAGGAAGACGGGGTCAATACCGAATTCAGTCGGATTCCACGCGGCATAGACGAATGTTGAACATCGTTTAACACGACGTCGGCAGCCGTCTACAAGACCCACTGTTTTACCACTCAGAGCTGGGATGCGGGCCCGGGACGACGACAGCGTCACTGTTCAGTGTGCAGTATTACTTGACACTGGCGCACAACGATCCCATAATTCAACTAATCACCCAGCGGACTCCCCTGATGGTCTGTCCCTCCTTCGTGAGCAGGCAACCAATCAACAATGGAGTCGATTATGTCGAATGACACCGCGCCCGAAGCCGACCTCGAAGTGCCGGTCCTGATCGCCGGCGGAAGCCTCGTGGGGTTGACCACCTCACTACTGCTCTCCTCCTATGGCATCGATAACCTCGTCGTCGAACGGCACTCGGGCACCGCCATCCACCCGCGAGCCGCGTCGTTCCACCAACGCACAGTCGAGATCTTCCGGCACGCGGGCGTGCAGCCCCAGGTCGAGGAAGCCGCGGCCAGGGACTTCGAGCAGAACGGGGCCATAGTCGCCGTCGAGAGCCTCTGCGGCAAGGAGCTGCAGTACTTCTACAAGTCCTGGAACGAGGGCGTAGAAGACCTCAGCATCACGCCTCGGCTGTTCATCACCCAGGTGAGCCTCGAGCCCGTGCTCGCGAAGGCCGCGGCCGAGCGTGGCGCCGAGCATCGCTTCGGCACGGAGCTCACCTCCTTCACCCAGGACGCAGACGGCGTGACCGCGACGATCACTTCGCGCTCCTCCGGCCAGTCGCAGACCGTGCGTTCGCAGTACCTGGTCGCCGCGGACGGCGCGCACAGCAGCATCCGCGACCAACTCGGCATCGCCACGCAGGGTCACGGCAGCTCGGAGTGCATCACGATCTACTTCCGCGCGGACATGAAAGAGATGATCGGCGACCGCAACCTGAGCGTCATCTACGTGCTCAATCCGAACCTGCTCGGCTTCTTCCGGTTCGCCCTCGACGGCCAGGCCGGGTTCCTCTCGATCTTCTCTGTGAACGACCCGGCCACGGGCGAGAAGCGCGACCTCATCGCCGACCTGAGCGACGAGCGCTGCAGCGAATACGTTCGCATCGCCCTCGGATGCGCGGACGACGAGCCCATCGCGATCGACAGCGTGCAGCGCTGGGAGGCCTCGGCCACCTCGGCCGAGAGCTACAGCTCCGGCCGGGTGTTCCTCGCGGGCGACGCCGCACACACCATGCCGCCCACCGGTGGATGGGGCGGAAACACCGGCGTCGCAGACGCCCACAACCTCGCCTGGAAGCTCGCGATGGTGCTCAAGGGCGCCGCGGGCCCCGCGCTGCTCGAGAGCTACGACGCGGAGCGCCGCCCCGCTGGTCTCATGACGATGGAGCAGGCCTATTCGATCTACGCGGGCCGCTACGCCGAGCGCGCCACGCTCGATGCGAAGCCGCTCGCAGAACCGCGTTCGGCCGAGTCGATCGAGCTGGGCACCGTCTACCGCTCCGCCGCAGTGATCGACCCTGCCGGCCAGAGCGTGCCGGAGAGTGGCGAGTGCGACGTGGTCGACCCGCGCGCTCCACTGACGGATGTCGGCAGCCGCGCCCCACACATCGAGGTGAGCCACGGCGGTCGGGCCCGCTCGGTGCACGACCTGTTCGAGGACGCGTACGTTCTGCTTGCGGGTGCGGAAGGCGACGCGTGGCGCGACGCCGCAAAGACGGTGGCCGCGCGGGATTCACTCCCGCTGCGTCCGTACACCGTCGGCCCGAAGTCGGATGCCATCGACTCCGCGAGCGCCTTCGCCAGCGCCTACGGCGTCGGGGCTACCGGTGCCGTCATCGTGCGGCCGGATGGCGTGGTCGCCTGGCGCTCCCCCGCGGGTGCGGTGGACATGCAGGAGTCGGTCACGGGTGCCATGACCGCGCTGCTCCAGCGCCAGGGCTGACCACCACTGAAGTGAAAGGGACTGTCGCGTCGGGCGCGACGGTCCCTTTCACGGTGCTCTGGTTCACTGTGTCAGGCGATCGCGTCGAGCTCGGCCACGGCATCCGTGGGCAGGTCGAGCGCGGCGCCCGCGATGTTCTGGCGCAGGTGGGCGACGGATGACGTGCCCGGGATCAGCAGCATGTTCGGCGAGCGCTGCAGCAGCCAGGCCAACGCCACGGACATCGGCGTCGTTCCGAGCCGCTCCGCCACGGCATCCAGCGCTCCGGACTGCAGCGGGGTGAAACCGCCGAGCGGGAAGTAGGGCACGAACGCGATGCCGTCTCGCGCGGTGAGGTCGACGAGCGCGTCGTCGTCGCGGCGCGCCACGTTGTAGTGGTTCTGCACGCTCACGACGGGCGCAATCGACCGCGCCTCCGCGACCTGCTCGGCCGTCACGTTGCTGACGCCGAGGTGCCGGATGAGACCCTCCTGCTGCAGTTCGGCGAGCGTCTCGAACTGCTCGGCGAGCGACCCGGCCTCCGGCGAATCGATGGCGCCGACGCGCAGGTTGACGAGGTCGAGAATATCGAGGCCGAGGTGGTCGAGGTTGTCGTGCACCTGGCTGCGAAGCTCCTGCGGCGTGCGCGCGTGCGGCCATCCGCCCTTCTCATCGCGACGGGCACCGATCTTCGTGACGATGTGAAGCTGCGAGGGGTAAGGCGCGAGTGCCTCGCGGATGATCTCGTTCGTCACGTACGGGCCATAGAAGTCGGCAGTGTCGATGTGGGTGATACCGAGCTCGACGGCCTCGCGCAGAACCGCGATGGCGGCGGCGCGATCCTTCGGAGGCCCGAAGACGCCGGGCCCGGCGAGTTGCATCGCACCGTAGCCGATCCGGGTGAGTTCGAGGTCGGCCACCGCGTAGGTGCCGCCGGGGAGTGTCTGCACAGTCATGGGGTTCCTTCACTGTCGCGGCGGTCGCCGCGAACGAACTCCACCCTGCACCTCGCACGTCTGCCAAGGGAGTGCCCCGACGATCATGGGGATGCCGGCCCTGGGGGTGAGAGGACTAGGCGGGCGTCGAATCCGAGTTGAGGTTGTCGCGCGCCCAGGTGGTGAGCTCCGTGAGGGCGGGCAGCAGTGCGGTGCCCGACTCGGTGAGCGCGTAGGCGACCGCAACGGGCGGCCCCTCGTCGACGGTACGAACCACGAGATGCGCTGCGCACAGTTCACTGAGCCGCTCGGAGAGCACGGAGTCGCTGATTCCCGCGACCGATCGACGCAGCTCGGAGAAGGACGCCGTGCCCTCCATGAGGGTGCCGAGAATGATGCCATTCCACCGCTTGCCGAGAAAACCGAAGGCCAGCGTCAGTGCTTTGTCGCACATCGGCGCCTGGCGCGCCTCGGGCGCGATTCGCACTATCGGTTCTCCGGTCACGCACCCAGTCTACCGGTGCTAGTCTCGAAAGTGGTACTAGCGAAATACGAGCAACCACTGGAAAGGAAGCGCATGACCGCCGTTCTCGAAACCACTCCAGTGAATCTTCCCCCGCTGGTCGATGCACCCAGACAGCTCGACGCCATTAGCCTGGACACCCTCTTCATTAAGGCCGCGACGGCCAACCGTTTCGCACCACTCCCCGTGACTGACGAACAGCTTCGGTCGATCTGGGAGCTGGCGAAGTGGCCTCCCACCTCAGCAAACTTCCAGCCGATGCGCGTGCTGTTCGTGCAATCTCCCGAGGGTCGGGCGAAGCTCGGCGAGTTCATGAACGACAACAATCGCGAGAAGACGGTCGCAGCCCCCGCGGTCGCCATCCTCGCCTTCGACCGCTCCTGGCACGAGAACATCGCGGTCACGACCCCTCACAAGGCACACCTCACCGAGTTCTTCGCGAACAACGACGACGTGCGCCTCGCGACCGCGCGCAACAACTCCTGGCTGCAGGCGGGCTACTTCATTCTCGCCATCCGAGCCCTCGGCCTCGCGGCAGGGCCCATGACCGGATTCAACGCGAGCGCGGTCGATGCGGAGTTCTTCGGTGACGGAGCCTGGGGCGCGTTCCTCGCCATCAACATCGGATATCCGACAGAGGGCTCCTATCGCGCACGCCTTCCGCGCCTCGACCAGGAGCACACCGTGCAGTTCGCATGACAGGCGGCGCCTCGATCATGGGGCTGACAAGACCATGGTGCGAACTTCCCACGCACTTAGGGTGGATGGGTGGCTGAGACGAACGCGCTGGGCGAGTACCTGAGGGCTCGCCGGCAATTGGTGAGCCCGGCGGACGTGGGGCTGCGCGTCACCGGCGTGCGCCGTACCCCTGGCCTGCGCCGCGAGGAGGTCGCCACCCTCGCCGGGGTCAGCGCAGACTACTACCTGCGGCTCGAGCAGGGCAGGGATCGCAATCCCTCGCCGCAGGTGCTCGAAGCGCTCGCCCGGGTATTCGGACTCGACGCCGCCGCGACGCAGTACCTGCTCAGTCTGTCGGGTTCGCAGCGCCCCGCCCCGAAGCGGCCACACCGCGAGGTGGTGCCGCCTGGCGTGCTGCAATTGCTCGATGTGATCGGCCTGCCCGCGTTCGTCGAGGGGTCGCTGTTTGCCGTGCTTGCAACGAATCCGCTCGCCACGGCGCTTTCCCCGAACATCCGGGTGGGCCAGAACCGGATGCTCGCGATGTTCCTCGACCAGACGGAACAGGATCTCTACCCCGACTGGGAGCAGGCCATTGTCGGGATGATTGCGGCCTTCCGCACCTCGGTCGGCACGCGCCTGGATGACCCGCGCGTCACGCAGCTCGTCGGCGAACTCTCGCTGCGCAGCGAACGGTTCCGTCAGCTATGGGCCAGACACGACGTCAAGGGCTTCGCCGGAGCGCCGGTGCGGATGCGACATCCACAGCTCGGAATGATGGAGCTCTCCCGCGAGAAGTTCCCGATCGGCGACACGGGCCAGCTGCTCGTGATCTACCACGCGGAACCCGGGTCGGAGAGTGCCCGATCGCTCGCGCTGCTCGGCTCACTCACGGCCGATGAGCCCCTCCCCTCGGTCACGCAATAGTGGGTGCCGCCAACTGAGAACCGCGTGTCACACCCACGTGGGCTGTCTCGTCTCAGTGTGTAGGGGAAAGTCCCCGGACGAGAAGGGTGTTGAACATGCGGGTATTTGTGGCGGGCGGAACCGGGGTCATCGGCAGGCGGCTCATCCCGCAGCTCGTGGCGCGCGGACATGAGGTGACGGCAACGACATCAAATCCGGGCAAGGTGGGACTGCTGGAGCAGTTGGGCGCAGACGGCCTCGTGATGGATGGGCTGGATGCGGCCTCGGTCGGAGAAGCCGTGGCACTGGCCCGGCCGGACACGATCGTGCACCAGATGACCGCGATCTCCGTGGCGCACGCGGGCAAGCCCGACCTCAAACACATCGATCGGTGGTTCGCCACCACCATCCGATTGCGCACCGAGGGAACGGATCACCTGCTCGCCGCAGCTGAAGCAACCGGCGTATCCCACTTCGTCGCGCAAAGTTACGCTAGTTGGAACGGAATCCGTCGCGGCGGATGGGTGAAGACCGAAGAGGACCCGCTCGACCCGGAGGCGACAACGATAATGCGCAGGGGCGCGGATGCCATCCGCCATCTCGAGGACGCCGTACTCAAAGCCGATGGCGCGGTGTTGCGCTACGGCGCGCTCTATGGCCCTGGTGCCACGGACGACCAGGTGAACCTCGTGCGCAAGCGGCAGTATCCGCTCGTCGGGAGTGGTGACGGATATAGCTCGTGGATACATCTGGACGATGTGGCGAGCGCGACCGTGCTCGCGGTAGAGCAGAAGGCGAGGGGCGTGTTCAACATCGTCGACGACGAACCTGCCCCAGCCCGCGAGTGGCTCCCCTACCTGGCGGCCTGCGCGGGCGCAAAGCCCCCCATGCGAGTGCCCGTATGGCTTGCCCGACTGCTGGCCGGCGAGGCCGCGGTCGTCATGATGTCCGAGGGGCGCGGCTTCTCCAACGCCAAGGCGAAGCGGGAACTCGGCTGGCAGCTGCGCTATCCGTCGTGGCGTGACGGCTTCAAGGAAGGATTGGCGTGACTCGGGTCGACGAGTTCCAGAACCTGCGGTCGCTGCTGTTCGCCATCGCCTACCGCATCCTCGGCAGCGTGAGCGAGGCTGAAGATGCGGTGCAGGAGACCTGGCTGCGTTACGAGGCGTCCGCGACCGAGCCAACCTCGACCAAAGCTTTCCTCTCGGCCATCGTGACCCGTATCTCGATCGACGTGCTGCGCTCGGCGCGCGTGCGCCGGGAGCAGTACGTCGGAGAGTGGTTTCCCGAGCCGCTGCTGGACGATCCATACGAAGACCCAGAACGCGCGGCCGAACTGGCCGACTCGGTGTCCATGGCTGCCCTGCTGCTGCTCGAACGGCTCAGCCCGCTCGAACGCGCGGTCTTCGTACTGCGGGAGGTATTCGCCTTCGACTTCCCCGAGATCGCCTCCGCGGTGAGCCGTTCGGAATCCGCGTGCCGCCAGCTTGCCGCGCGGGCACGCCACCACATGGACACCGGTCGGCCCCGATTCGAGGCCGACCGCGCCGAGCGTGCGAGGCTCTCGGAAAGATTCTTTGAGGCCTTCAGACGGGGTGACGTCGATGGGTTACGCGAGTTCCTCGCCGCCGACGTGCAGATGATCGGGGACAGCGGCGGCAAGGCGCCACAGTGGGGCAACAGCATCCTCGGGGCCGAGAAGGTGGCCAGGATGCTCGCCGCGATCGCCGTGCCGTTCCTCCAGATCGGCGGCACAGTCGCGCCGCACGAGGTGAACGGCCAGGCTGGTGCGATCTTCCGCGACCGGGACGACAAGGTTGTCAATGCTCTGGTGCTGGACATCCTCGACGGACAGATCCAGACCATCCGTTCGGTCATCAATCCAGACAAGCTCGGACACGTCGGCCCCGTGGCGGATGCGTGGGCGGTCGTCCGCGAGGCGACCGCAGTGCGCCGACTTCCGAACTGACGGTGACGGTTCCTAGAGGCCGACGCTCCCCTGCATGAGACCGCCGTCGATGACCATGGTCGTCCCGGTGATGTAGCCCTGCTTGCCGGAGGCGAGATATACGACCAGGTCCGCGATCTCGGCGGCCGCGGCCATGCGCCCGAGGGGAATCGCCGCGTTCAGCGTTTTGAGCTTCTTCGGGTCTTCCATCGTCGAGGTGTTGATCGGGGTCTCCACGGCACCCGGCGCGACGCCCACGACACGGATGCCGTGCTCGCCGAGCTCGACCGCAGCGGTGCGGGTGAGCATCCGCATCCCGCCCTTGGAGACGCAGTACGCGGTGTTGCCCGGCATCGGCCAGTCCTCGTGCACCGACGACATGTTGATCACGATGCCCGGCGTCTTCTGCGTGATGAACCGCTTCGCCGCAACCTGGGTTCCAAAGAACGCGCTCTTGAGGTTCACGTCCATGACGCGGTCATACTCGTCTTCCGTGGTGTCGAGCACGGAGCTGCGCGTCTCGATTCCCGCATTGTTGACCAGCACGTCCAGCTGCCCGAAGTTCGACACGGCGGTGTCGACGAGTGCCTGGATGCCGCGGATGGTACTCACGTCCGCCTTGACCCCCACGGCATGACCGCCCAGCTTCTCGACCATCGACACGAGGTCCTTGGTCTCCTCCGGATCCGCGACGTAGTCGATGACGACGTTCGCCCCCTCTGCCGCCGCCGCGAGAACGATGGATTCGCCGATGCCACTGTTTCCGCCAGTGACGATGATGCTTGTGCCTTCGAGAAGCATGGTGATCTCCTTACCGCCACGCGGCAGGGTACGCCCCCTGATTGGCAGCGGACTGTGTGCTGAACGCTGACGGCGTTTTTTCTGGGAGTTGAATCCGTGCCGACCTCAAGTTCACTGTGCATACGCGGCTGCGGCTTGAACTGCGTAATGCGCGAGCGCACTGTGAAAACGAAGGTCACGTCACCGAACTGGACGATCCATCGCCCAGCCACGAGGCCGGGAAGTGAGAAGTCCATAGTGCGTGAGAGAAGAGCGAAGGCGGCCGCCGAGGCCGTGCACGGGATCGACCGTCTGGTGCGCAACGTGCGCACGGGCCGCTTCGAACGAAGCCTCTCGGCACTCACCGCGGGCGGGGCGCTGGTCACCGCCGCAGAAATCTTCTTCGAGCACGACAAGGCGAGCTTCGGCAACAAGTGGATGTGGGTTCCTGTCATTCTCGGGCCCGTGGGGGCCGCTGCCGGAGTGGCCGGCGTTGCGAGCCACCGCGCGGCCAAGACCGTGCTGCCCCTGGCCTCCGCCACCATCGTCGCGAACGGACTCCAGGGACTCTGGTTGCATGGCCGCGGCATCAAGCAGAAGCCGGGCGGCTGGGCAAACTTTCGCTACAACATGGAGATGGGCCCACCGCTGATGGCCCCGCTCCTCGTCACGCTCGTCGGTGGCATGGGCCTGCTGGCCGCGATCCTGCGGCGCGAGAAATGAGCGCGCAGCACTCGGGACCGACACCGCTGCCCACCGGGCCCGCGCGCGGGGGTGGACGGTTCCCCGGCTTCGACGTCACCACGCAGGCCGAGCACTGGGATGCCCGAACTCGCTCCGTGGTGGTCAGCAGGCTGGAGCCTCCGGCTGCACCACGCTTTTTCACGCCGCAGGAGCGGGTGACCGCGAGCGCACTGTTCGACCAGCTGCTCTACCAACCGCACGAACCACGCGTGCCGGTCATGGAAATGGTCGACGCGCGAATCGCAGGTCACGAGACGGACGGCTGGCACTACGAGACCATGCCGCCGGATGACGTGGCCTGGCAGCGCACTCTCGCGGCTCTCGATGACGACAGCGCCGATCGCTACGGACATCCGTTCGCGGAGTGCACCTGGGACGAGCAGGCCGAACTGCTGCAGGGCATCCAGGATCTGGACACCGAGAAGTGGCACGGCATGACGGCAGCGCACGTGTGGAGCCTCTGGACCCGCTACGGATGCACGGCCTTCTACGCGCATCCGCTCGCCTGGAACGAGATCGGCTTCGATGGCCCCGCCTACCCGCGTGGCTACAAGAACCTCGGCGTCGACCGCCTCGAAGGCATCGAGGTGCACGACACCCATCCCGCGGATGACCCGCTGAAGACGCGTCGCGAGCGCCTCGAACGTCTTCGCGAGGTGCAGCGATGACCGACGTTAAGCAGCGCAACGAGTCGGCGTGGCTGATCACGCCGGACGGTGCCCGCGTCGAACCGAGGCTGCGCGAGAACATGCGCAGCTTCGCAGACGACGACGAGGTGGATCTCGTGATCGTGGGCTGCGGCGCGGGCGGCTCGACCTTCCTGCAGCGAATGGCGCGGTCGGGTGCCCGCGTCGTCGCCCTCGACGCCGGACCGTTCTGGGATCCGGAAGACGACTGGGTGAGCGACGAGGCCGGCTCACACGCCCTGTACTGGACGGAACCGCGCGAGATCGGCGGAGACAACCCCGTGCCGCTCGGGTCGAACAACTCCGGGCGCGGAGTTGGTGGATCGATGGTGCACTACGCCGGGTACACCCCGCGCTTTCATCCGAGTGACTTCCGGGTGCTGAGCAACGACGGCGTCGGCGCGGACTGGCCCATCGACTACTCCGCCCTCAAGCCCTACTACGACGACATCGAGAACGAGTTGCCGGTCGCGGGAGAGGACTGGCCGTGGGGCGACCCGCACGGGTATCCGCAGCGCCCGCATCCGGTCTCCGGGAACGGCGAGCTGTTCCAGCGCGGCGCTCTCGCGAGCGGCATCACCGCGAAGGTCGGCCCGGTCGCCATCTCCAACGGACGCTTTGGGAACCGCCCGCACTGCATCTATCGCGGCTTCTGCCTGCAGGGCTGCAAGGTCAACGCGAAGGCGTCGCCCCTCATCACCCATGTTCCGGACGCTCTCGAGCACGGGGCAGAGGTGCGGGCGGATTCGATGGTCACCCGCATCGAGATCGACGAGCGCACCGGGAGAGCGACCGGCGTTCACTACTGGCGGGACGACACGGAGCACTTCCAGCGCGCGAAGATGGTCGCCGTCGCCGGCTACTCGATCGAGACCCCGCGGCTGCTGCTGAATTCCACCTCGAAGCGCTTCCCGAACGGACTCTGCAACGACTTCGACCAGGTGGGCCGCTACCTCATGGTGCAGGGCGCACCGCAGACGGCCGGCCGCTTCGACAGCGAGGTGAGGATGTGGAAGGGTCCCCCGCCCGAGGTGAGCTCAGAGCAGTTCTACGAGACCGACCCGACCAAGCCGTACAAGCGCGGCTTCTCCATCCAGACCGTGTCGCCGCTGCCCATCACCTGGGCGGAGCACGTCATGGCACAGGGCCACTGGGGTATCGATTTTCGCAACTACATGACCGACTACGTGCACTGGGCCTGCCTCGGCGCCCTGTGCGAGTTTCTGCCCCAGGCCGACAACCGCGTCACGCTCGCTCCGGAGAAGGATCGGCACGGCATGCCGATCGCGCGCTTCGACTACAGCCAGTGCGACAACGATCGCGCACTCCTGAAGGCGGCCACCGCCGTGATGGAGCGCATCCTGAAGGCGGCCGGTGCCGACGAGGTCATCACCATCGACCGCAACGCCCACCTCGTGGGTGGTGCTCGCATGGCCGTGAGCGAGACCGAGGGCGTGGTCGATGCGAACTGTCGGAGCTTCGCCGTGCCAAATCTCTACATCGTGGACGGCAGCGTGCTACCCACGCAGGGCAGCGCCAATCCGGCCCTCACCATCATGGCGAACGCGGCACGCGCCGCCGATCGCCTGCTCGATGCAACGAAAGGAAGATGAACCGTGGGTAACGTCAGTGATTTTGTGATCCAGCGGATCCGTGAGTGGGGAGTGAGCAGGGTCTTCGCCTTCCCCGGCGACGGCATCGGAGAGTTCGACGGAGCGCTCGGTCGCGCCGAGCGCGAGGGCAAGGGACTCGACTACATCAGGCCGACCCACGAGGAGATCTGCTCTCTCATGGCCACAGCCCACGCGAAGTTCACCGGAGAGGTCGGCGTCTGCATCGCGACCTCGAGCCCCGGCGCCTTCCACATGCTCAACGGGCTCTACGACGCCAAGATGGACAACCAGCCCGTCGTCGCGATCGTCGGCCAGCAGGGCCTGAACGCGCTCGGAACCTTCAACCAGCAACAGAGCAATCTCGAACGCAGTCTCGCGGATGTCGCGGTCTACGTGCAGACCATCGTCTCGGCCGAGCAGGCCCAGGCCGTCGTTGACACAGCGTTCCGCACGGCGAGGATTCACCTCGGACCCGCGGTCATCATCCTCCCCCACGACGTGCAGGGTCTCGAGATGCCAAAACTCACGCCCACGAACTGGGTGTCGAGATCGAGCGCCGTCGCGCCGTCGACACGCATCACTCCCCCGATGGCCGACATCCGGGCGGCGGCCGACATCATCAATGCCGGCGTCAAAGTTACATTCCTGGTCGGGCATGGATCTAACGGTGCGACCGACGAGGTGCTCACGGCCGCCGGGCTCGCCGGCGCCGGCATCATCACAACGCTGCGCGCCAAGCAGGTCATCCCCTCCGACGTTCCGTTCCACTCCCAGCAGGTCGGGCTCCTCGGCAGCCTGCCGAGCGTTCGCCAGATGAGCGGATGCGACACCCTCGTGATGCTTGGAACCAACTACCCCTACGGCCAGTTCCTGCCCCCGAGCGGACAGGCCAGGGCGATCCAGGTCGACCTGAAGCCGGAGCAGATGGGCCTGCGCTACCCCACCGAGCTGAACCTGTGGGGCGACGTGAAGGCGACGCTCGCCGCGCTCATCCCCCTGCTCGAGCAGAAGAGTGACCTGTCGTGGCAGGAGGGTGTCGCCCACGACATGATCGAGTGGGAGAACGAGATGGAAGCCCAGGCGATGGTGGGCTACGACGACGGCGTGAATCCTCGCAGGGTCTACTTCGAACTCAACAAGCGGCTCCCTCCGCGCGCGATCGTCACCGCGGACGCCGGCTCGACAGCCGACTGGTACGGCCACCACATCCGCCTGCGCGAGGGCATGATGGGCGACCTGTCTGGCCGGCTCGCCACGATGCTCGCCGCGATGCCCTACGCGACCGCGGCCAAGTTCGCCTATCCAGAGCGCACTGTGGTGTGCACCATCGGCGACGGCGCATTCCAGATGCTCGGGATGAACGAGCTCATCACGATCAAGAAATACCTCGACAAGTGGGGCGATAATCGGCAGTTCATCATCATGGTGCTGCACAACGACGACCTCACCCAGGTCTCCTGGGAGATGCGCACGGAAGACGGCAATCCGCTCTGGTCGACGTCGCAGGATGTCGAGTCGATCGACTACGCGGGGTGGGCCGAACTGCTCGGTTTCACCGGCATCCGGGTCAAGACCGACGACGAGGTCGCGAGGGCATGGGACACCGCGTTCGCGAACCGCGGCGTGACCCTCATCGATGCGTACACCTGCAAGAACGTGCCGCCGCTGCCGCCACACATCACTCTCGAATACGCGAAGAAGACCGGTGAGGCGCTGCTGAAGGGGGATCCGGACGGCTTCGCGGTGATCAGGGATTCGGCGAAGGCCCTCATTGTCGAGGGCGTCGAACGCGTCAAGGGCAAGCTCGGCATCGACCAGGAGAACGATTCAGAGAAGTAACCGCATCACCAATCCACAGCGCAGAGAAGCAAGGAGTGGGTCATGAGTAACTTCGTCAGCGGGATACGAGCAAGCGGAAATGGCATGCTCGTGCGCATCTCGATCATCGCCGCGATCGGCGGGTTGTTGTTCGGTTTCGATACGGGGGTGATCTCGGGTGCCCTTCTCTACCTGAAGAAGGACCTGCACGCGAACAGTGTCGCCCAGGAGTGGATCGTCTCCGTCCTGCTCCTGGGCGCAATTCTCGGGGCGATCATCTCCGGCTACCTGGCAGACAAGCTGAGCCGAAAGTGGACCAAGGTCATCTCCGGGTGCATCTACGTCATCGGTGCGCTCGGCTGCGCCTTCGCCGTGTCCGTGCCGATGCTCATCGTGTTTCGTTTCGTGCTCGGGCTCTCGGTCGGAACGGCCTCGTTCGTCGCACCGCTGTATATCTCGGAGGTCTCGCCCCCTCGGGTCCGCGGCGGTCTCGTCTCGTTCAACCAGCTCGCGATCACCTCGGGGATCCTGCTCGCCTACCTCGTGAACTTTGCCTTCTCCGGCGTTCCCGACGGCTGGCGGTGGATGCTCGGGGTCGGCGTGATCCCCGGCGCCGCGCTCGCGGTCGGCATGCTCACGGTGCCGCACACGCCCCGGTGGCTCATGGAACACGGCCGGGAGGACGAGGCGCGCGAGGTGCTAAAGAAGCTCCGCGGCTCCGACCCTGAGGCCGACATCGAGAAGGAACTGGACGATGTCAAGGATGCGCAGAAGAAGGAGAGCGCGACGACGGTGCGCGACCTGCTGAAGCCGAACATCCGACCCCTCATCTGGATCGGTGCTGGCCTTGCGATCTTCCAGCAGTTCGTGGGCATCAACACCGTGATCTACTACGCACCAACGATTCTCTCGAAGACCGGGCTCACCAACAGCGCCTCGATCACGCAAACGGTCTTCGTCGGAGTGACGAACGTCGTGTTCACGATCATCGCCGTGCTGTTGCTTGACAAGATCGGGCGGCGCCGGCTGCTGCTCATTGGCACGGTGGGACTGACGGTCGCGATTATCTTCCTCGGTGTCTTCTTTGCCTCGCCGTGGCTGCAGCACAACGCGAGCTACCTCGCTCTCGTGGCGCTGATCGTCTACATCGCGTCGTTCGCGGTTGGGCTTGGACCGGTCTTCTGGCTGATGATCTCCGAGATCTATCCGATCGGCATCCGCAGCAAGGCGATGTCGTTCGCGACGGTGCTCAACTGGGCGGCGAACTTCCTGGTGGCTGGCACCTTCCTCACGCTGATCTCGCTCGTGACTCGCCAGGGCGCCTTCTTCATCTTCGGGTTCCTCGGCATCCTCGCGACCGTGTTCTTCGTGTGGAAGGTTCCCGAGACCAAAGACAAGTCGCTCGAGCAAATTCAGCACGAGTTGATTGGCGGGCGGAAGAAAGAATGACCGACCGGATGGCTGGCCTTCCCCTGGTTGATTCCATCGAGACACGGGTCTATACGGTCCCCACCGATGAGCCGGAGGCCGATGGAACTTGTCGCTGGGATTCGACGACGATGGTTCTCGTGCGAGCCAGGAGCGGCACGACCATGGGTACCGGCTGGACTTATGGGGCCGCCGAGTGCGGAGCGGTCGTCACCTCGACGCTCGCGCCGCTCGTCGTCGGTCGAAGCGCGCTGGATGTCGGTGCCCGATTCGACGACCTGGTGAAGGCCGTGCGCAACAGCGGCCGCCAGGGCACGATCGGCTATGCCATCTCGGCTGTCGACATCGCGCTGTGGGATCTCAAGGCGCGCCTGCTCGACCTCCCCCTGCATCGACTCCTCGGGGCGGTGCGCGACGACGTTCCCGTCTACGGCAGCGGCGGGTTCACGAGCTATTCCGACCGGCGCCTCGAGGAGCAGCTGGGCGGCTGGGCGGTCGGCCAGGGCATCCCGAGGGTGAAGATCAAGATCGGCGAGTCCTGGGGCACCAACCCGTCCCGGGACCTTGCGCGATTACGCCAGGCCCGGTCCGTGATCGGTGACGACACAGAACTGTTCGCGGATGCCAACGGCGGCTACACACGCAAGCAGGCCATCCGCATAGCCCACGAGGCGAGCGAGTTGGACCTCCGCTGGTTCGAGGAGCCGGTGTCCTCCGACGATCTCGACGGGCTCCGCGAGGTGCGCGACGCAGTCGACGCCGATGTGACCGCCGGCGAATACGGTTTCGATCTCACTTACTTTCGGCGGATGTGCCAGGCCCGGGCGGTGGACTGCCTCCAGGTCGATGCGAGTCGCTGCGGCGGGATTACCGAGTGGATGCGGGCGGCCGCCGTCGCCGCCGGTCATGGCCTCGAGGTCTCCGGACACTGTGGCCCGCACCTGCACGCCCACGTCGCCGCCGCAACCCCGAACCTGCGCCACCTGGAGTGGTTTCACGACCACGTGCGCATCGAGACGATGTTCTTCGACGGCGTGCTCGACCCGAGCGGAGGCAGCATCACTCCGCGCGAGGAGCCCGGCAACGGGCTCACGCTCCGCGAGACCGATGCCGAGCCGTACCGCGTCGCCTAGGTCGACGCCCGCGAGAGAAAAGGAGCACTGCCCATGACCGACCAGACCTTCGTGCTGTCGTCCGGCCGACGCGTAGGAGTATCCAGTCTCGGGGATCCGTTCGCGAACCGCCTCGTGGTGCTGTGCCATCCGATGCCGGGGGCCAGCGGCTTCGACCCGAACCCTCTTGTCACTCGCAATTCAGGCGCGCGCGTGGTCACCTTCGAGAGACCGGGCTATGGCAGCTCTGAACCGCTGGGCGAGAACGAATCGCGGCTGGTGCAGGCGAGAGCGGATGACATCGCGGAGTACCTCACGAGCGACGGCACGCAGACCGAGAGGGCGCAGGATCTCAAGATCGGGGTTGTCGGCTGGGGTTTCGGTGGCGCGGTCGCGCTCTCCCTGGCGGCGCGGCATCCGTCGTTGATTACTCGCGTCGCGGTGGTGGGTCTTGCCGTGCGTGCCCTGCAGAGCGCGCAGGATGAGCCGCTTCCGGAGGTCGAGGGAGACCCCGCCGAACCGGGACCGCCGACCTTCGACCGGGCGTCACTCGGCATCGATCCCACAGATCCAATGTTCGACCTGTCTGGTCTCGGCCTGCGGCTCGACCACATGCTTGCTCAGGCGGCGATCCAGGGAACGGTCGGAGTGGAGACGGATTCGGCCGCAGCCCGGGACCTGTCGTGGGTCGACGAGTTGGGTCGAGTTAACGCACCAACCGTGCTCATCTACGGTGACGCCGGCGGCACGCTGGGTGCGGCAGCCGGTCGGTGGCTGCGCAAGCGAGTGCCGAACTCGCGGCTCGTGCGGGTGCGGGGCGTCGGAGCACTGGCGATCGTGAGCGTCTGGCAGAAGATTCTCACTCACGCGACCGGGAATTGAACCCGCGGCTGGGTGGTGCTCAGTGTCAGAGAACGCGACCCAGCCACATGCCGAGGCCCGCGACCAGTACAGCGGCCACGATCATCCCGAACGAGTTGGCGAGCGCGAGCCAGACATGACGCTCCTGCAGCAGGCGCAGGGTCTGGAAACTCGTGGTGCTGAACGCGGTGAATCCGCCGACGAGCCCGACCCCGATGTACAGGCTCCACTGCTGTGTGAGCAGGTGCCCGGCGGTGAGGCCGGTGACGAGCCCGAGCACGAATGACCCGCTCACGTTGATGATCGACATCGCCACCGGATAGGTGGGGCGCACCCGCGCGTGGACGAACCCGTTGAGCGCGAGCCGGAGCGCTGCCCCGATGCCGCCGGCAAGGGAGAGCACGCACGTGGTGACGATCGCGCCGAGCACGCCGCTCACGAGCGCACCCGCCTGTGCCGGTGCGCGACGACGGTGATGCCGAGCCAGACGGCGAGGGACCCGGCGATGATGGTCGCCGCGGAGTAGCCCACCCCGAGAAGCAGGTGGCCGTGTTCTGCCACCGTGACGGTGTCCACGGCGAGCTGCGCGTAGCTCGTGAACGCGCCGAGGAACCCGACCGCGGCGAACAACTGCACCGCGCGGCGTCGCTTCGATGCCGTTCCCTCCGACAGGAACTGCAGCAGCATCCCGAGCATGAGCGGGCCGAGGATGTTGACGATGACGGTGCCTGCGGAGAGCGTCTGCCAACTCGGCGTGATCGACACGATGCCGAAGCGCACGGCGGTGCCCACCGCGCCACCGAGGGCCGCAAGCAGGAGGTAGCTGGGGCGAATCCGGATCATCACCGACACCCCGGCGACACTGCGGGCCACCTCGATATCGCTGTTGACGGGCAGCTCCATGCGCCTGCGCCGCCACGGCAGACTCACGCGAGGTCACCGCGCATCCGAAACCTCCTACCGACGCTTCCAGTATCCCAGCGTCGGCGGGTCGTCGATTCGAGACCTATCCGAGGGCGACCAGGAGCAGCAGCACGGCGAGGACGAACGAGACCGGAGTCATGAGGGCGCGCTCCGGGCGACTGCGCGAGATGCCGTTCATGACGACCCCGAGCACGAAGTAGGCGAAGAGCACCCAGGCGGCCACGTGCACGAACGCGGCTCCGAAGAGCGTGAGGAGGCCCGCGCGCTCGAGAATGACGATCGCGAACACCGCATAGAGCGCGATCGAGATCGCGCTGCCGATGCGAAGGCGCGCCGGGAGGATGTCGTGCTGCCCTCCCCAGGCGAACCGTCCGATCGGTGCTCCGGCGATCAGGAACGCCTGAAACACGGCGAGTGCCGCGAGAACACAGCAGGCGGCGATGGCCGCGAATTCGGTCATGCCCTCACACTAGGGGACAACGCTCAGGAGTCGGTGTCGGCTGCGCTCTCGCTCGCGCCTTCATCCACTTCTGCCTCAGCATTTACGTCCGCCTCAGCTGGGACCGGCGCGTTGCGCTTGCCCAGCGCGACCACGGCGAGGGAGCCGACGGCTCCGGCACCGAGTGCGAAGAGCGTTCCCTTGGTTCCCCACTTCGCCTTGCCGAACAACGCGTCGACCGATACCTTGCCCGCGCCACCGGCGAGCGCAGCGACGGCCGCCATGAGTACCGCGTTGTATTCGTAGCCGCCCGCGCTGTTCCACGGGCCGTTCTTGAAGTGCACCTTGCGCACGGCAGTGAGCATCGACGCGATCAGCCCGCCCGCGGCCAGCGGCGTTGCCGCGCCAGCGACGATTGCCACGCCACCCGCCGTCTCAGTGAGGGCGACGGCGAGAGCGTTGCGCGCGGCCGGATGCAGGTCGAGTTTCTCTGCCATCTTCTCTGTTCCGGCCAGCCCGGGCCCGCCGAATGATCCGGTGAGCTTCTGCAGGCCGTGGCCGACGAACACGCCGCCGACGACGACGCGGAGAATGATTTTTCCAAGATTCATGTGTTCAACGTTACGCCGCTCCTGGCGCGCCATGCTCGGCGTTACTCACCGCTACAGCGGGCTTCTGCAGGCGATCAACGCCCCGCTGGATCCAGCAGCGCCGCTGTGAGTGCCTGCGCCTCATCCAAGTCTGGAAATCGTCCGAGTAGTGCCGCCTGCGCACGAGCAGGTCGCAGCTCTCGCGGCTCACGACCAGCCAGGCGTCACAATCAATAGTGTGAATAGCTCCTCGCCCAAGTTCGCCGCACCACCCTCCGACGAGATGTGGTACGACTTCGGCTCCGTACGTTCACTCGACTTCGACGAACGATACCGATTCGCCCAACTCCCGCTTCTTGCTCCGAATCACCCGCTGGCTATCAACACGCCCGCGGACGAAGACTACGAATGCGGCCGTTACGCGACACCGAAATACTCGCTCGCCCTTCCGATCCCGCACTCAGAACTCGAGCGTTCGAACGCATATCAGGCGCTCCTGAGAGATATTCAATCACGCGCCTTCTCGCCCAAGATCGATCACGAATTAGTCGCCAGGCGACGCGATCGACTTCACGTCACAATCGTCGGAAAGATCGACCCGGGAGCGATCGCCGAAACGGTCAGGATCGCGAGCGACATTCTCACGCGGGAAGTAACGGGGTTCCGGATGCTCGGGCCCTTCATCGGCACCTTCAACACTGGGCGTATCTACTTTCCGCTTCTCGCCCAGACCACACCGCGCGGCTGCTGGCTAGACCGAATCCATCGCGCGTTCGGTCACGACCCTGCGTCCTTCCACGGAATGGGCTACTTCAACTTCGTCGACGAACTGGACGAGAACGAATCTCGTGACCTTGCCGACTTCATCGGGACGTGGAAGCACGTCACTATGTTTGAGGGCGTCGCTCGGCGGCTGCAGATCATGGCCACCAACGACGACCTCGCGCTCTCGGCAAGAACAATCAGCATGTTCCCAAGCTAGCGCGACAGTGCTACCGCAGCGTCACTGCCGTCCACGAGACGGGGGGAAGCACGATGCGCAGCTGGCCGTCGATGATGTTCGCAGACTCGTTCACGGACATCCCGACCCGCTCGGGGTCTTCGAGCGTGTTGGCCGCGTGCATGTCTGCGTCGTGCAGGCTCTCGGCGCTCGCGATCGACACCTCACCGAGGTGCGTCACGTCGGCCACGAGCTCGACGGCTTCGTCCATGCTGCGGTTGACCAGGAAGACCGCGGTGTCGCCGGTTTCGTCGTCGTGCGTCGCGACGGCATCCACGACTCCGACCGTGCCGTGGCGCTCCGTCTCGTAGCTCGGGCAGTCGAGCTTGAGCTCGAGTGTCACTCCGTGAGCCAGCTTCGAGGCGAGCGCGAAGGGGAAGAACGTCGTCTGCTTCCAGGCCGGGCCACCGGGCTCCGTCATAATCGGCGCGATCACATTCACCAGCTGGGCGAGGCTCGCGGCGGTCACCCTGTCCGCGTGACGGATGAGCGAGATCAGGAGATTGCCGAACACGACTGCGTCAACGACCGAGTACACGTCTTCGAGCAGGCGAGGGGCCACGGGCCACTCCTGCGGGTCCGTGATCTTGTCGACCTCGGTGTAGCGGGAGTTGTACCAGACGTTCCATTCGTCGAAGGAGATGTTGATCGTCTTGCTGCTGCCGTGCATGGCCTTGACGTGATCCGCGGTCGCGACCACAGACTCGATGAAGCGATCCATGTTGACCGCGGAGGCCAGGAAGCTCCCGTAGTCGTCATTGAACGGCTCGTAGTACGCGTGGCAGGAGATGTAATCCACCTCGTCGTAGGTCTCCTCGAGCACGATCCGCTCCCAGGTGCCGAACAGCGGCATCTGCGCGTGGGAGCTGCCGCAGACCACGAGTTCCAGGTTCGGGTCGACCTGCCTCATGGCTCGCGCCGTCTTCAGGGCGAGGCGACCATACTCGCGAGGAGTCGAATGGCCCAGCTGCCACGGCCCGTCCATCTCGTTGCCGAGGCACCACATCCGGATGTCGTATGGCTCGGCCGCACCATTGGCGACCCGGCGCTCAGACAACTCCGTTCCCCCTCGCAGGTTCGCGTACTCGAGCACGTCGAGCGCTTCCTGGATGCCGCGCGTGCCCAGGTTGACGGCGTACATCAGTTCGGCACCGACCTTGCCCAGCCAGCCCGCGAACTCGTCGAGCCCGATCTGGTTGGTCTCCACGGAGTGCCACGCGAGGTCGAGGCGCCTCGGCCGCTCCGACCTCTCCCCCACGCCGTCTTCCCAGCGGTAGCCCGAGACGAAGTTGCCGCCCGGGTACCGGATGGTCGAGACGCCGAGCTCCTTCACGAGCGCGATCACATCGCGGCGAAATCCGCTCTCGTCGGCGTCGGGGTGCCCCGGCTCGTAGATGCCGTCGTAGACGCACCGCCCAAGGTGCTCGACGAACGAACCGAAGAGTCGACGGTTGATCGGCCCGACAACGAAGTGGGGGTCAATGGTGAGATGTGCGGATATCACGGCTTCCTCAGGTGCTGGTCAATGAAGGGGATATGGGCGAGCTACTTCAGGCTTCCAATCGACAGCCCTCCCTGCCAGTAGCGCTGCAGGGAAAGGAACGCGATGATCAGAGGGATGACCGACACCAGCGAGCCAAGGATGATTATGCTCCACAGGCTCTCGCCGCCCGCCGCACCGTAGGTCGATGCGGTCGACTGCCAGAGCCCGATTCCGACCGTGACAGGGAAGAGCCTGTTGTCTGACAGCATCGCGAGCGGCAGGAAGTAGTTGTTCCACGACGCCACGACAGACAGCAGCAGAACCGTCACGATCGCGGGGCGCATGAGCGGCACGGCGACCTGGAGGAAGGTTCTGAACTCGCCTGCGCCATCCACTCGTGCAGCATCAATGAGCTCGTCGGGTACCGCGTCACGGGCATAGACGTTCATGAGGTACACGCCGAACGGGTTCAGCAGCGTCGGCAGGATGACCGCCCAGATCGTGTTCGTGAGGCCGGCCTGGGCGAACAGGATGAAGGTCGGGATGACGAGCGCCGTCATCGGGACCATCACCGCACCGAGCAGAATTGCGAAGGCCGCGCGCCGCCCGCCGAAGTTGAACTTCGCAAACCCGTACCCGGCGAGCACCGCCAGCACGGTCGCGCCGATCCCGCCCGCGAACGCGTAGAGCGCGGAGTTCGCGAGCCATCTCACGAAGATGCCACCCCCGTAGGTGAACAGCTGAACGAAGTTCTCGATGTAGTTGACATCCGGCGCGAACCACAGCGCGTTGCCTCCGCCGAACAGGCCGGCAGAGCTCTTCGAGCTGTTCACGATCACCCACCAGAACGGGACCATGAAGTAGATGACGAGCAGCCCAAGGATGATCTGCATCGGGATGTGGCGTGAGGTGCGACGCGTGCGCCTGGTCACTGTGGTGCTCATGAGAAGAAGCTCCCTCGCTTGCGAGTCGCGAACAAGAAGATGTACACGCAGACGAAGACGACCGCACCGAGCGCGAACGAGATCGCCGAACCGTAGTTGTAGTTCGCCAACGAGAACGCCTGTTGATAGGCGTACATATTGGGGGTGAAGTCGTTCGGCAGAGACCCGGCGGCGAGACTCTGCAGGATCTTCGGTTCATTGAAGAACTGCAGCGTGCCGATGAGGGCGAACACGAGAATCAGGATGAGCGCGGGCGACACGAGCGGGATCTTGATGCGCATCGTGATCTGCCACTGCGATGCGCCATCGATGCGCGCGGCCTCGTAGAGCGTCGGATCGATGCCCTGCAGTGCCGCGTACAAGATGATCATGTAATACCCGACCCACTGCCAGGTGACCACGTTGAGCAGGCCGTAGAAGATCAGGCTCCTGCCGAGAAAGTCGGGCCCGGCCATCCCGAAGGCGCCGAAGAAGTCTGCGATCGGACCGAAATTCTTGCTGTAGAGAAAGCCCCACATCAGCGCACCGATGACGCCGGGGATGGCGTACGGCATGAAGATCATGAGGCGAGAGAAGCGCGCGAACTTCGTGACGACGGCATCGAGTATGAGCGCGATGGCGAGCGAAATGGCCATCTGGATCGGGATCAGCACGAGCGAGAATCGGATGACGAACGAGACACCATCGAGGAACGACGGGTCTGTGAAGACCTTGAGATAGTTGCCCGCGCCGACGAACTTCGTGCCGCCGATCAGTGCCTTCTGGAACAGGCTGAGGTAAAGCGCGAAGCCGAGCGGCAGGATGAGCAGCGCGAGAAAGACGATCCCGAACGGGCCGACGAAGAGCCACCCGGTGAGGTTCTGGCGTGAGGCCTTCGATCGGCGACGCAGCGCGGGAGGCGCAGACGTGACGGATGGGGCGGTCATGAAATCTCCCATTCTGGAAGGGAAAAGGGTTTGAAAGTAGCGACGGCGGGCCGGCCCGTGATTTCACGGACCGGCCCTCCGCGCTGGGTCACCTACTTGACGGTGAACCCCTGCTCGGTCGCGTACTTCGCGACATCCTTCTGCAGAGCGTCGGCTGCCTCAGATCCGGTGATGGATCCGTCGTTCATCGACGCGATCTGCTTCGTGATCGCACTGTAGTAGTACTGCCCAATCGGCGTGTAGGTCATGCCCTTGTAGCCGTTGGCCGCGGGGATGTAGACCTCCTTGTTGGCCTGCTGGCCGCCGAAGAACTTCGACTTGAGGTCGATGAACTCGGGGTCATTGAGCGCGTTGACGTTCAGCGGGAAGATGATCTGGTTGACCCAGCCGTCCTTGAGAGACGCGTCATCCGCGTAGACGCCGAAGGCAACCTTGGCCGCGAGCTTCGCGTCCTTGGCCTGGCTCGTCACCGAGAAGGCGGAGCCGCCCCAGTTGATCTGCACCGGGTTGCTCGGGTCCCACTGCGGGATCGGAGCGGTTGCCCACACGTCAGCGTCCGCACCCTTACCGACACCGGCACCCTGGAGGTAACCAGGGGCCCAGGCGGCCGAGAGGTAGGTTGCGTAGTCTCCACCGATCACGCCGGCGATGTACTCCGGGGTGAACTGGTCTTCAGTGCCGACCAGACCCTTCTTGGTCATTCCGGCCCAGTAGTCCAGAACCTCCTTGGACGACTCGGAGTTCAGGCTGATGCCGATCTCTCCGCCGTTGGAGGTGGAGTAGGAGAAGGGCTCCGACCCGTTCTGGGTCAGCAGCGCGGTGACGTAAGCCGGCTGGTTCGCCGGGAAGTCGCCGAACTTGGGTCCGCCGGCATCCTTGACCTTCTGCGCGGCCGCTTCGTACTCGGCCCAGGTGGTGGGCGGCGTGATGCCGTACTTGTCGAAGACGTCCTTGCGGTAGATCATCGCCATCGGGCCACCGTCGACGGGGGCGCCGTAGACGCCGTCGCCAACGGAGACGTCCTTCCACGCACCCTCGCTGAAGTTGTCCTTGACGTCGTCGTAGCCGAACTTCTTGATGTCGACCAGGGCCTTCTGGGCCTGGTACGCCGGGATGCGGTCAGCCTCGACCATGATGACGTCCGGTGCACCCGTGCCCGCCGAGATTGCCGTCTGGAACTTGTCGTACTCTGCGCCTCCGGCGCCCGCGTTCGTCCAGCAGACCTGCACGTCGTCGTGCGCCTTGTTGAAGTTGTCGACAACCAGCTCCATATTCGGATACCACGCCCACATGGTCACGACGGGAGCGTCGGTCTTGGTGATCTTGTTGGTGCAGTTACTCGCGTCGCTGCTCTTCGATTCACCAGCGGAACAGGCGGCCAGAGAGGCCGCGACCACGAGGGTCGCGGCTGCCGCGATCACTCTTTTAATCTTCACTGATCAATACCTTTCGAATGCGTGGATAACTCTGTCGGTGTCGTTCATCGGCGAGTTGTGGCACGCGGCGAGGAGACCGCGTGCCACGGACGTACTCGGTTCCGATTTCCTGATTTCCAACGTTGCACTTCCAACGTTGTAATAAGACTATTGCTAAGCTCAGACGCGCTGTCAAGCGAATACGCAAAAATTGTCCCGCGCCATCGAAAAGCCAGGGAAGGGCATATGGTCTCGACTCTCCACGATGTGGCCCGGGTTGCGGGCGTGTCCATCAAGACCGTCTCGAACGTCGTCAACGACTACCCGCACGTGCGGCCCTCCACTCGCGAGCGCGTGCTGTCTGCCATCGCCGAGGTCGACTATCGCCCCAACCTCACAGCCCGCGGTCTGCGGTCTGGACGAACCGGTGTCATCGGCCTGGCCATCCCCGAGCTTCGCCAGAACTATTTCGCCGAGCTCGCCGACACGATCATCCGCGCCGCCCTGCGCCACAACGTCTCGGTGGTCATCGACCAGACCGGTGCGACGCGCGAGGGCGAGCTCGCGGTGCTCTCCGGCGAGCGACTTCGCCTCACGGATGGCGTGCTGTTCAGCCCGGAGGCGCTCGGCCAGGACGACATCGAGATGCTCAACGTGAAGTTCCCGCTCGTGCTGCTGGGCGAGCGGATGTTCGGCGGCGCGACAGACCACGTCACGATGCACAACGTGGAGTCGGCCAGGGCCGCGACCGAGCACCTCCTCGGCATCGGGCGCCGCCGCATCGCGCTGATCGGGGCGCACCCGCGCCACAGGGACGACATCCGTTCAGCGAACCTCCGCCTGCGCGGCTACCGCGAAGCGCTCGAGGCCGCGGGCATCCCGTATGACTCGCAGCTGGTTCGGGATGCCGCCCCGTGGCACCGCGAGAACGGCGCCGCCGCGATGCGCGGCCTCCTGCAGGATGGCGTGGACTTCGACGCCGTATTCGCCTTCAACGACACCCTCGGCCTGGGTGCACTGCGAGCGCTCGGCGAGGCCGGCGTGCGGGTGCCGGAGGATGCCGCGGTGATCGGCTTCGACAACATCGACGAGTCTCGCTTCGCCCTGCCCTCGCTATCGAGCGTGGACCCGGGCCGAGACCAGATCGCCCAGGTCGCCGTCGAGATGCTTCTCGAGCGCATCGAAGAAAAGGGCGAGCCCCTCCCCCCGCGACAGGTCTTCGCCGACTACCACATCGTCGGTCGCGAATCGACGGGCTTCCCCCACCCCGAAGAGGAAGAGACGAGCGCCGCTGCTGCGGTCAGGGTTGTGTAGTTTTCACCACCCGGCCGAAGGTCTTCGTTGCGGACTTGGGCTCAACCCGCGTTACCTCGACAAGCGCCGCACTATCCAGACCAGTGTTCCGATCGCGCCAATACCAAACGTGACGATCCCTGCGAGTATCAGAAGCGGTTTGAACCCTAGATAGATAGCGGGCAGCATGCACGCGACCGGGGACGCGCAGGGCTGGTTCGCGATGCTGCGAACGATGAGGATCACGGCGATGACGAACCCAACAGATAACCACAATTTGAGTAGATCGCCGAAACTGGGCCTCTTACGACCGCGCGATCCCGTCGGAGCACGGCGTGACGCGGCGTAACCACGCGATGCTGCTCGACCGGATGCTCGCGATGGGGTACGGGGTTGCGTCGGCTTGTGGGCGGGAGTCGGTGGCATCCCGACCTGATCCACGAGTCGCTCAAAGCGCTGCATCACTCGAAGGGTGTCCGCCGCCCGCGGATCGATGTGCCAGGTCTCGGGTTCCTCTGCGGCGAGCTTGATCAGTCCGAGTGTGGCGTCGCTGAGTTGCCTCGGCTGAGAAATCAGCCACGCGACGAGCTGCTCTGCATCAACGACAGTGACCCGACGCTTGTCAGCAGTTCGTTTGTCGACGATCGACCTCGAGTGAAGAATTGCAAGTACCGAGGTGACGCGAACGGGAAAGCCCAGCTTGGTCGTCAAACGTCGCGCAACGTCGCGCCCATCGCTCACGGCCTGCTTGAGATGATGCGTGTTCCCGTTGTTGACACGAAGCACGAAATCGCCGACCCAGACCGACGCGTCCGCATGGTGCTTGGTGTTGATCGCAAAGACTCCCGCGGGCCCGATGACCAGATGATCTACGTCCTTGGTATCAGCACCAATGGGTACCGCGTGCCGCACAAACCAGCCCGGCCCAAGCTGTTTGAGCATCTCCCCGACTTCGATTTCACCGAGGGCACCCACGTACCAAGACCACGCATCATCGTGCAGCCTCACGCCATCCCGCGTCTTCAACGTCGGATCGCGGGCCTCAGCCTCCGCCTGCACCTCAAGACACTTCGCTGCCACCGCGTACCCTGCGGCACGCGAAGAGAGCGCCTGGATGCCCGCAAAATCGACGTGCGTCTCCCCGTCGTCGGCCACCGTCATCTCTACCCCCGCGTTCGACGGTATCGGCACGGCGGCCGCGACGCTGGCCCCAGTGCGGGGCGCTGGCCCTCACCCCAGCTGATTACAAGCCGGAAATCGATGCCATCAGGCCGTCCTCGGCGATTACACACTCAGTGCACAACAGAGCTACCCGCCGAAAAGGAAGACGGCCAAACCCGCCAAACCCCGGGTTCAACCGTTCACAATGTCCAGAGACATCACACGGTGCCCCTGGAGGGACTCGAACCCCCAACCGTTTCCTTAGGACGGAACTGCTCTTCCATTGAGCTACAGAGGCTGGCTTGGAAAGTCTAGCGGGGACATCCGAAAGCTGGCGGACGACGCCAACTCAGGAGGAAATGCGACACGCCGGGGAAAAGTGGCGGGTTTGGGCGGCGTGTTGCAATTTCTCCGTAATTAGCGATGGTGCGGGTGGGCGCGCGGGCGACATACTCGACCGGCGGAAGGGACCAGCGGGGTGCGTTACGCAGCGGGGGCCAGAAACTCTTCCCATTGGGGCACGTCGCGCTCGATGCCACGCACCATCCACGAGGTGCCGTGCGGAGCGCGAGGGCGGGTCTTCAGGGTCCAGCCCATCTCGGAGAGGGTGCGGTCGCTCTTCTTATTGTTGCAGCGCAGGCAGCAGGCCACGAGGTTCTCCCAGCTGTCCGCCCCGCCCCGCGAGCGCGGCTGCACGTGGTCGATCGTGTTGGCCGAGCCACCGCAGTACGCACAGCGGTGATTGTCACGACGCAGCACACCGCGGCGGGAGACCGGGATGAGCCGGCTATTCGGAATACGCACGTAGCGCGTGAGAAGGATCACCGAAGGGCGCGCCCAGGAGCCGGACGAGCCAAACACCGGATGCTCCTCATCCGCCGACACGATCGTCGCCTTCTGGTTCATCACGAGCACGAGCGCTCGCTTGAAGGAGACCACGGCGAGGGGCTCAAAGCCCGCGTTGAGGACTAGCGTGCGCATTCTCATCCAATCGACAGATCCCTGGACGGCTTCCAGGTATTTCGATGCACCTCACCCCTGAAGAAAACCGGAAGATCAGCAGCCAAATGAAAAAGCACCGTCACGCAGTGACAGTGCTCGATTCGCGCGCGGAAGTACCGCACAGCTGGCTACAGTGCCGTATGTAAAAAAGGCCGCACTCATCCAAGGCGTGGATGGTGCGGCTGATCAACATCGGCTCTCCCGAAACTGCTCTCAGAATTGCGAGGACTCCAGATTAACGCAAAAACGGGCGCTCCTCTTACCAGGGCGCGCCGCGTTACCGTTCGTTAGCGCAATGGAAGGTCTCGATACACTCGCTGCGCGAGCGCTCGATCCGCTGGGCTAGATGCCGACGTAGACGTGGATCGCGACCTCGTTCGGCAGCTCGAGCCCCTCATCCGAACCCTCGACCTGCACGAGCACATAGGAACCGGATGCCGTGAAGCTGGCCCGCGCGCCCGGCACCGCGCCCGCGGCCCTCAACTGCTCCAGCAGCTCCGGCTCGTACTGCACCGGTTCACCCAGGCGCGTGATCGTGCCCTGGACCGGGCCGACCGCGCCCAGCACGTAGTTGACGATGTTGACCACGCCATCCGAGAACCTGCCCGTGGGCTTCTGCCCCAGACCCTCGAGACCCGGGATCGGGTTGCCGTAGGGCGAGTGCGTCGGGTGCTCCAGCAACTCGCTGATGCGGCGCTCCACCTGCTCGCTCATCACATGCTCCCAGCGGCATGCCTCCTCGTGCACGAGAGCCCAGTCCAGACCGATCACGTCGGCCAGAAGTCTCTCGGCGAGACGGTGCTTGCGCATCACGTTCACGGCCTTGTTGTGCCCGGCCTCGGTGAGTGCCAGGTGACGGTCGCCCTCGACTACGACCAGGCCATCCCGCTCCATGCGTCCGACGGTCTGGGACACCGTGGGACCGGAGTGCCCGAGGCGCTCAGAGATACGAGCGCGAAGAGGAATGATGTTCTCTTCTTCGAGCTCGTAGATAGTGCGCAGATACATCTCAGTGGTGTCAATGAGATCTGCCATTGAAGCCTCCTTGATGTCACGAATTGTGGGCAATCGCGCCTAGGTAAGCCTAACCTGTCCTCCTATTGCGCCGCCGCAGACGGGGCCACTCGCGTCACCCTAGAATTGCAGCATGCCTGAGCTGACAATTCCCAGTAACCTGCTGCCCGCCGACGGACGATTCGGTTGCGGCCCGTCCAAGGTGCGCCCGGAGCAGCTGGCCTACCTCGCGGGAGCGGGTGCGTCCATCCTTGGTACCTCGCACCGCCAGGCACCGGTCAAGAACCTGGTGGCGAGCGTGCAGTCCGGCATCGGTGAACTGTTCCGCATCCCCGACGGCTACGAGGTCGTTCTCGGCAACGGTGGATCGACCGCGTTCTGGGATGCCGCATCCTTCGGTCTCATCGAGAAGCGCGCGCAGAACCTCGTCTTCGGCGAGTTCAGCAGCAAGTTCGCTGCGGCCGCCGGTGCCCCCTGGCTCAAGGCACCCTCCGTCATCAAGGCGGATGTCGGCTCGCGCAGTGAGGTACAGCCGGCCGGCGGCATCGACGTCTACGCCTGGCCCCACAACGAGACCTCCACGGGCGTCATGGCGCCGGTCACCCGGGTAGAGGGCGACGACGGAGCCCTCACCGTGATCGACGCCACGAGCGCCGCGGGCGGGATCGACTTCGACTCCTCGCAGGCCGACGTGTACTACTTTGCGCCGCAGAAGAACCTGGCATCGGATGGCGGACTCTGGTTCGCGCTCTTCTCCCCCGCTGCCCTCGAGCGGGTGGAGCGCATCGCCGCCACCGACCGCTACATCCCCGAGTTCCTGTCGCTCAAGAATGCGGTGGCCAACTCGCGCCTCAACCAGACGCTCAACACCCCCGCGATCGCGACGCTTCTGCTGCTCGACAACCAGCTGCAGTGGATCAACGGCAACGGCGGACTCACTTGGGCTGATGCGCGCACGAAGGAATCATCATCCGCCCTGTACGACTGGGCAGAGTCGGTGGACTACGCGACCCCGTTCGTGTCGAACCCCGACCACCGCTCACAGGTGGTCGTGACGATCGACTTCGACGAGAAGATTGACGCCACCGTGGTCGCGAAGGCGCTGCGCACCAACGGAATCGTCGACACGGAGCCGTACCGCAAGCTCGGCCGCAACCAGCTGCGCATTGGCACCTTCGTGGCGATCGACCCCGCGGATGTGCGCCAGCTCATCGCCTCGATCGAATACGTCGTAGAGCACCTCTAATACGCTCGCTGGTCGAGTAGCAAGGAACGAGCGTATAACGCCGGTCGAGTAGCGTTGAGGCATGCGCCTGTGGCTGAAGGATTCCGAGCGCCGGCCTGACCCGGCTCCCGTGAAGACGGATGACCGCAAGGCCGTGCTGGTCGGCGCGGCACTGTGGCTGGTCGCCCTCGTCGCCGTGCTAGTGTTCGCCCGCCCGCTCAGCGAGGGCGGCGCGCAGCGAGCGCTGTGGACCTGCGTCGCGGGGCTCGCGCTCGGTGCCGTCGGCATCCTCTATACCGTGCGCCGCCACGGCCGAGGCTAACCGAAACTAGCGCGAGCTGGCTCTGCGGTGGGTCCGTCGCGGCTTGTCTGCGGGGGCCGACGCGGCATCCGCTTCCGCGACAGCGTCGGCAGAGGTGGCAGCGTCATCAGAAGCGTCAGCCTCATCAGGAGCATCAGCCTCCTCAGAATCCTCTGCCTCCTCAACACCCTCGGCGTCATCCTCGAGCGCATCGTCGATGTCGACGCCGTCGAGGTCTCCGCCGTGAAGCACGTCGTTGTCGAGCTCGTCGTCATCGTCGTCATCGACGTCGACCTCGGGCTCCTCCTCCGACTCTCCGCCGTCGAGGCCCGCGGCATCCTGGGCGGCGCGGTAGTCGGCGAGCCGATCCACCCACGGCACCCAGTCCGGTGCGAGCAACGCGCCATCACCGGGTAGCAGCTCGGTCTCGAGCACCGAGGGGGCGCCACCGTCGATGTGGGCAACGCTCACGGTCCAGTGCCAGCCCGGGTACCCGGCGAGCGTCGTCTCGAAGTGCACGGAGACGACGCCGTCGCCCTCGTCCACCGATCCGGCGTTCGCGCCCACGGCATCCGCTGTGGTGATCTCGAGCAGTGCCGCGCGGCCGAGGTCGAAGTCGGCGTCGGTCGCGCCCGTCGCTGTCTCTGCGTTCGCCACCCTAGGCATCCAGCTGATCTGCGACCTTGCGGAGCATCGCGGCAACAGTTCTTCCGTGGCTGCCCTCAGGGTAGCGTCCGCGCTTGAGGTTCGAGCCGACGCCGTCAAGAAGCTTCACGAGGTCTTCGATGATCACGGCCATGTCATCCGCTGGCCTGCGGTTCAGCTTGGAGAGGCTCGGCGGAGTCTCAAGAAGTCGCACCGAAAGCGCCTGCGCACCACGCTTGCCATCGGCGATGCCGAACTCGAGCTTGGTGCCGGCCTTCACCGAAGTGACCCCGGATGGCAGCGCCGAGGCGTGCAGGAAGACCTCCTGGCCATCATCAGAACTGATGAAGCCGAAGCCCTTCTCGTCGTCGTAAAATTTGACCTTGCCGGTGGGCATGGCACGTTCCTCTCGGTTGCTTGTACAGCGCACGGGTCTAAACAATAAGGATACGGCCATCGCATGCCCGTATCCTTGAGACTGTGGCACAAGAGACCCCAGCAACCATCCATCGTAGTGAACGCATCATCGCTTATATGATCGTCGCCATCGTCGCGCTCTCCATCGCGGCCTTCTTCGCCATGATCATCGGCACTTTCGCTGGAATGACGGGGCCCGATTTCGCCCAGGGCATCTGGCCCGCGATCGCCTATGCACCGCTCATCGGACTTCCGATCGGCTTCATCCTGATCATCGTTCTCCTCGTTCTCGGAATCCGGCGCCGCGGTCGTGAGGCCGCGAATGCGAACGCGAAGCGATAACGCAGCCCGGCGCAGAGACGTCGTGGCCCGGGCGGAGAATGCGAATGACGGCGCATGACGAGCGGCCACACGAAGACAGGCTACGTGAGGGCAGGCCAGATGAGTGACGTGCTCGCGCTCGCCGGGCGACTGCGCGCCATGGGCGACAGGGAACTCGCGGATGCCGCCCGCGCACGCGAGATCTCCGCCGCCGGCATCAAGGACTTCTTCGATCTCGCGGAGGCGTTTCTCGCCGAGAACTCCGTGCAGCAGATGCTCACGAGGCTCGAGCGGCAGACCCTCGCTGTGCTCGCCGCCGCCGGGGAACCGCAGGGCGACGGAACTGCCCCGAGCATCACGGATGTCGTGGGCCGCCTCCATGAGCTCGGCGCCACGACCGCAGACGCAGACCTCGTCACGAGGCGGGCCGCCGAGACCGACGCCCTGCTCCTCGCCGAGGTGGACTCCGGTCACGTCACGGTGTACGACAGCGTGCGCGCGGGGCTCGAGGCCTGGCCGTCGCTCGGGCTTCCTGGCGCGGCCGAGCTGGCATCCGCCCCGCAGCCCACGAGCCTCGGCTCTGTGCCGGATGTCGACCGCCGCTTCGTCGACCGCCTCGCCGCCGACCGCGCCTTCGCCGCCACGACCGCGATCACCGAACTCCTCACCGAGCTCGAACACGAACCGGCTCGAGAACTCGCTCGCGGCGGCATTGCCCTGCCGGATACCAAGCGACTTGCGGGCGCCATGAGCGTCGAACTCGGTGCCGTCGCGACGCATCTTGCCGTGGCCGAACGTGCCATGCTCGTGACTCTCGACGGCCACAGCTGGATGGCGACCGATGCGGGAAGCTCCTGGCTGCTGCAGCCGTCGAGCACGCGCTGGGCGCTGCTCACCGCGGCCTGGCTCGATGCGCTGCCGGGCGACATCCGTCACCTGCTGAGCGAGCGCACCCGCTCCCTGTGGGGCTCCGGGCTGCGCGGCTACATCGACTGGCTCTACCCGGCCGGCGGCGACTGGATGGACGAGCGCGTCACCGCGAACACCCGCCACGCAGAGCTGCTCGGCATCACCGCGAACAACGCCCCAAGCAGTCCAGGGTCGCTCCTGCTCGCGGGCAGGACGGATGCCGCGGAGGCTGCCATGGCCGCCCTCCTGCCGCCCGAGGTCGAGCAGGTGTACCTGCAGCACGACCTCTCCGTCGTGGCCCCGGGTCCGCTGACCCCGCGAGTGGATGCCCGGCTCCGCTCGCTTGCAGACGTGGAGAACCGCGCGCTGGCATCCAGCTATCGCGTCTCGGCATCGAGTCTCAACCGGGCCATGGCCGCGGGAGAGACGGCCACCTCCCTGCGAGAGTTTCTCGAGAGCATCTCGCTCACCGGCATCCCGCAGCCGCTCGACTACCTCATCACCGAGACGGTTGACCGCTACGGCCTCGTGCGGGTGGGGGCAGAGACCGGCCACGGGCCCGAGATCCGCAGCTACCTGCGTTCGGACGACGCAGACCTGCTCGCCGCGATCGCCGTGGACCAGACTCTCGCGGCGTTCGGTCTCGCGAGGGTCTCGAGCACGCGCATCCTCAGCAGGGTCGACTTTGACGTGCTGTTCTGGGCGGTGAGCGAGGCACGGTACCCCGCGGCCGCGGAGGATGCGGACGGCGTTATCGTCTCCCTGCGGCGGCGCCACTCCGTGCGAGAGCGAATGGTCGTCGCGGCCGATCCGATCGACACCATGATTGAGCGCCTGCGGCTCGCCGCGGAGCCCGACGACGAGGAGAACGACCAGGCCTGGCTCGTGCGGCAGCTCGAGACCGCCATCCGAACGAAGGCGGCGCTCACGGTGACCATCACTATGCCGAACGGCAGCACCATCGACTACCAACTCGAACCGACGAGCCTCGGCGGCGGTCGACTGCGTGCGCGCGACCGCAAGTCAGCCATTGAGCGCACCCTGCCGCTGTCGAGCATCGCGGCGATCACACCAGCCTGAGCCAGTCGCGTGGTGGTGTCTGAGGCGGCCGGCCCAGCCCACAACACCGGGTCACGGGTAGACTCTTCAGGATGACCTCCGCCGCCGAAACCGTGCTCGACGCGCCCACAGGCGGCCCCCTGATCGTGCAGAGCGACCGCACGGTTCTGCTTGAAGTCGCGCATCCGGCCGCCGAGGATGCCCGCCACGACCTCGCCGTCTTCGCCGAACTCGAGCGCGCGCCCGAGCACATCCACAGCTACCGCATCACCCGCCTCGGGCTCTGGAACGCGCGCGCCGCCGGGCACACGGCCGAGGACATGCTCGCGACCCTGGAGAAGTATTCTCGCTTCCCCATTCCGCAGTCGGTGTCAGTGGACATCACCGAGACCGTGGGCCGCTACGGCCGCCTCATCATCGAGCGCGAGGATGACGGCACTCTCGTGCTGCGCTCGACCGACACCGCGGTGCTGGCCGAGATCGTTCGCGCGCGCAAGATCGCCCCGCTGCTGTTCCTGCCAGACGACCAGCGCGGCAAGGGGCCGGCGATCAACCGGTACATCATTCAGCCGTGGGCGCGTGGGCAGGTGAAACAGGAGCTCGTGAAGCTGGGCTGGCCCGCAGAGGATCTGGCCGGCTACACGCCGGGAACACCGCATCCGATCGCCTTGGTCGAAGACGACTGGCAGCTGCGGGGCTACCAGCATCAGGCCATCGATAACTTCTTCACCGGCGGCTCCGGCGTGGTCGTGTTGCCCTGCGGCGCGGGCAAGACTCTCGTCGGGGCCGGCGCGATGGCCACGGCGAAGACCAACACCCTCGTGCTCGTGACCAACACCGTCTCCGCGCGGCAGTGGCGCACCGAGCTGCTGGCGCGCACCAGCCTTACCGAAGACGAGATCGGCGAATACTCCGGGCAGGTCAAGGAGGTCAAGCCGGTCACGATCGCGACCTACCAGATCCTCACCGCGAAGCGGAAGGGCGAATACGCGCACCTCGCACTTCTCGACGCCATGGACTGGGGGCTCGTGATCTACGACGAGGTGCACCTTCTGCCCGCACCCGTGTTCAAGCTCACGGCGGAGTTGCAGGCCCGCCGCCGCCTCGGACTCACCGCGACGCTCGTGCGCGAGGATGGCCGCGAGGGCGACGTGTTCAGCCTCATCGGCCCCAAGCGCTTCGACGCCCCGTGGAAGGAGATCGAGGCGCAGGGATTCATCTCCCCCGCGTCGTGCTTCGAGGTGCGGATCGACCTGCCGCAGCAGGAGCGATTGGAATACGCGGCCTCGGCAGACGCCGAGAGGTACCGGCTCGCAGCCACCGCCCCGGCGAAGCTCGATGTCGTGCGGGCGCTCGCGCGCAGGCACGAGGGCGAGCGCATCCTCGTGATCGGGCAGTACCTCGACCAGATCGACGAACTCGCCGACACCCTGAACGCGCCCAAACTGACCGGATCGACCCCGGTGGATGAGCGTGAGCGGCTCTACCAGGAGTTCCGTGACGGCACGACGAAGCTTCTCGTGGTCTCGAAGGTCGCGAACTTCTCGGTGGACCTGCCGGAGGCGACCGTGGCCATCCAGGTCTCGGGGTCATTCGGGTCGCGCCAGGAGGAGGCCCAGCGACTCGGTCGCCTGCTGCGCCCCAAGGAGTCCGGGCTGCCGGCCAACTTCTACACCCTCGTCGCCCGCGACACGGTCGACCAGGACTTCGCCCAGAACCGCCAGCGCTTCCTCGCCGAGCAGGGCTACAGCTACACCATCCTCGACGCCGACGCCCTCGCGGCCTAGTCATCCCGCCACTCTCGTTCCGCGAGATGCCAGTTGTGGTTGCTATTCGCCGCGCGTGGCAACCACAACTGGCATCTCGCGATCCGAACGGGAACGGTCAGGGGCGGATGTAGCGCAGCAGCAGGGTGCCGTCGTCGCCGAGCAGGGCGTGGGCGAGCGTCATTCTCGTGGGCGCGGCCGGGTGGCCGTCGGTGATGCGGCGCGCGGTACCGCCCTCGAGCTGCGAGGCGAGGGTGAGGCTGAGTTCGTCGATCGCGCCGTCCTGGATCATCGATCCGAGCAGGTGCGGCCCGCCCTCGCTGTGCATCTGCGGGAGTCCGCGCTCGGCCAGCCGCTCGCGCATGAGTGAGCTGTCGACACGCTCCTCGCCGCAGTCGATCAGCTCCGCCACCTCGGCGAGTGCCGCACGACGATCGGCCGGTGCTGCGGCGCAGGTGATCACGAGCGGCCGCTGGGGGGCATCCGCGAAGACGCTGCTGGCGGGGTCGAGCTTCAGCCGGGCCGAGACGATGGCGAACTGCGGATGCGGTGCCAGCCCGTGCTCCTCGCGCCACCGCATCGCGTCGACACCGAGCAGCGAGCCGCCATATCCCTCGGCGCGTACGGTGCCCGCGCCGACGACGATGACATCCGCGAGCCGCCGCAGGGTGTGGAACACCCGCTGGTCCGCCACGGAGCCGAGCCCGGCGGACAACCCGTCGTGGGTCGCCGCGCCGTCGAGGCTCGCGACGAAGTTGGCCCTCAGCCACGGCACGCTGCGATCGGCGACCGCGTAGAACCCGATGAGTTGCTCGTCGGTGAGCGCCTCCGTTGAGGCGGTCAGCGAGCGGATGCCGTCGGGCTCAGCCACGGGCGACCCGAGAAGGAACGTGGCCAGCGACACGACCCTGGTCCGACCATTCCGGCTCCGCAAGATCCCGGTTGTGCAGGGTCCAGGCCGGTTGGCGCCATCCGAGCATCGCTTCGGTCATGTGCACGGCGTCGACGGCGGCGCGCACGTTGTGCATGCGCACGATGCGCGCGCCCTCCATGATGCAGAACACCGCGGCCGCGAGCGAGCCCTCCATGCGCTGGCCCTGCTCGCGATCGAGGGTCTCGCCGATGAAGTCCTTGTTCGACACCGCGGCGAGAGTGGGGTATCCGAGCGCGACGATCTCACCCAGCCGGCGGGTGATCTCGAGCGAGTGGAAGGTGTTCTTGTTGAGGTCGTGGCCCGGATCCACGATGAGCCGCTCGTGCGGGATGCCCGCCGCCTGGGCCTCGTCGACCTTGGCACGAAGGAAGGCGACCACGTCATCCACCACGTCGTCGTACTCGGGAGCCACGGGCTCCGCGCGCGGCGGCTGCAGGCTGTGGGTGAGCACGAGAGTGGCGTCAGCCGAGGCGACGACGGATGCCATCCGCGGGTCCCACAGACCGCTCGTGTCATTGATCACCCCTGCCCCCGCCGCGATGGAGGCTTCCGCCACCGAGGCGCTGAAGGTGTCGACGGAGATCACGACATCCGTCTCGGCGGAGATCGCCGCGACGACGGGCACGACCCGTTCGAGCTCTTCGTCGAGGGAGACGGCGGGGCCCCGCCCAAACGGCACCCCGCCGATGTCGACCCAGTCCGCGCCCTCGCGCACGGCGGCGAGCGCCGCGCTCACCGCCTTGTCGAGGGCGAAGGTCGACCCCTTGTCGTAGAAGGAGTCCGGCGTGCGATTGATGACGGCCATGACGGCGACCTCGCGGTCGAAATCGAATTCCCTGACACCGATTCGTCGAATCACGTCGGCATTCCTCCTGGTGTGGCGAGAGCGGGCAGAGCTCAGAGCTCCTCGAGCGGCACGGACTCGTCTGCGAGCCGCGCTTCATCGATCTTCGCACCCTCGCGGATGATGCGCTGCACCTGCTCGTTGACGTCCCACACGTTCACGTTCATGCCGGCGACGACCTTGCCATCGGCGACCCAGAACGCGATGAACTCGCGGCCGGCCTTGTTGCCGCGGTAGACGACCTTCGCGCCACGCGTGAGCGGCCCATAGCCGGAGTACTCCATGCCGAGGTCGAACTGGTCGGTGTAGAAGTACGGGATGTCGTCGAACGAAACGTCCTGGCCGAGCATCGCGCGGGCGGCGGCGGGCCCCTCGTTGAGGGCGTTTGCCCAGTGCTCGCTGCGCAGACGCTGCCCGATGAGAGGGTGCAGCGCGCTCGCCACGTCCCCGGCCGCGTAGATGTCTGGGTCGCTCGTGTTCAGCGACGCATCCGTGAGAATGCCGTTGTCGACCTCCAGGCCTGCGTCTTTGGCGAGCTGCACGTTCGGCACCGCGCCGATTCCGACGAGCACGAGGTCGGCTGGCACGACCTCGCCGCCGTCCAGGGCGACGCCGTTCACGTGCCCGTCAGCGCCGACGATCTTGTCGACGATGAGGGATGTGCGCAGCACGACGCCCTTTTCCTTGTGGTAGTCGGCAAACAGGGTTCCGAGCTCGTCGCCGAGCGCGTTCACCAGCGGAATCGGATCGCGCTCGAGGATGGTGACCTCATTGCCGAGGGTGCGGGCGGTCGCGCCGACCTCCATGCCGATCCAGCCGGAGCCGACCAGCACGAGCCTCTTGCCGCCGGCCTTCAGCTCGGCCTGTAGTGCCTCGGAGTCGTCGAGGGTGCGCAGGTAGTACACGCCGGCGAGGTCAGCGCCCTCGATCGGGAGGTGCCGCGGGGATGATCCCGTGGCGAGCAGCAGCTTGTCGTACGAGAGCTTCTCGCCGGTGGAGAGCGTCACCTCGTGCGCCGCGCGGTCGATGCTCGTTGCGCTCGTGCCGGTCTTCACGTCGATGTGATTCTCGGTGTACCACTCCGAGGGGTGCACGTAGACGGCGTCGAGCCCGTCAGAGCCGTTGAGGTAGCCCTTCGACAGCGGTGGACGAATGTACGGCTCGTGCTTCTCGGAGGCGAGCAGCGTCACACTCCCGTCAAAGCCCTGCTTGCGCAGCTCCTCGGCGGCGGATGCTCCGGCGAGGCCGCCTCCCACGATGACGAAGTTCTGTTCTGTGGACATTCATGCCTCCCGGCGATTGGTGTACTGCATTCAGTTTTACGCGGTTTGGGTGGTGAGAGATACCCGTGTTGCGAGGCTCACAGCGAGCCCACACGGGCCGGATGCGCGTGGCCGAGCCGCCCGCATCCGCATGGTCAGTGCGAGCCGGTGAAGAACCGCTCGCGCAGCGCCGCATCGTCTGCGAGCTCACCGAGGAAGGTCGAGGTGACGGTGGTCGCCCCGGCCGACTGCACGCCGCGAAGGGACATGCACAGGTGTTCGGCCTCGATCACGACGCCGACGGCCCTCGCGTCGAGGTGCTCCTGCAGGTAGTCCGCGACCTGTTTCGTGAGGCGCTCCTGCACCTGCAGGTCGCTCGCGAACATCTCCACGACGCGCGCGAGCTTCGAGATGCCGAGGATGCGCTTGCCGGGGATGTATCCGACATGGGCCACTCCTCGAAACGGCAGCATGTGGTGCTCGCAGAGGGAGTGGAACGGGATGTCCCGCACGAGAACGAGGTCTTCGTAGCCTTCGTCGTTGGGGAAGGTCGTCATCACGAACTCGCGCGGCGTCAGCATCTCCACGAAGCTCGCGGCGACGCGGCGAGGGGTGTCGGCGAGGTGCACGTTGGTGACGTCCCGGCCGAGCGCGGTCAACAGCTGGGCCACCGCATCCTGGGCCTTCGCGAGATCGATGCCGCGCGTCTCCTCGACGATCGTCAGGAGTGGGACATCCGGCTCCGATTCCGCAAGCTTCGGCTCAGCGCTCACGGTGAGGCTCATTTCGCGTGAGCCGTCGCTGCGGGGCTGAAGGTCAGCCGGAACAGGGCAAGGGCCGCGACGAAGAGTCCGAAGTCACGAAGGGCGACGTCGAAGAAACTGCCGAGCACGAGGAGGTCAATGATGATCCCGGCGAGCCAGATCGCGACAATGAGCGCGCCCCAGCGCGGCTTCCACAGCACGAGCAGGCCGGCGATGATCTCGACGACGCCGACGATGTACATGAACTGCTGCCCAGTCAGCGGCAGGATGTCCGTGACGACGGGCGCGAGATAGTGCGGCCAGTCGGTGAGCAGATTGAAGAACTTGTCCAGGCCGAACGCGATGGGTGCAATGGTGAACACCGTGCGCAGCAGGACCATTGCCTGCCTGGCCGGAGCCGCCGTGAAAATGGATCCGCTGTGTGGGGCGACGGATGCGTTGTCCGATGCGACGCTGGATGCGGGGGGAGTCATCGTCATTCCTTTCCAAAAGTTGTCTTAGCTGACTTTAGAAGCCCAAAGATTCTTTTGTCAAGATTCACTATTTTAGAGTTACGATGGGTGCATGAACGAAGAAACGACCAGGCAACTCTCCGCGCTCGCGGCGATCAGCGACCCGGCTCGTCGCTCCTTGTTCGACTTCGTCAGCCGCAGCAGCGAGGCCGTGAGCCGCGACCAGGCGGCCATCGCGCTGGAGATGCCGCGCGCGACCGCAGCCTTCCATCTCGACCGCCTCGTCGACGAGGGCGTGCTCGAGGTCGAGTTCAAGCGGCTCAGCGGCAAGACGGGCCCGGGATCCGGACGCCCGAGCAAGCTCTACAGGCTCGCGCAGGTCGATCTCGAGGTCTCCATCCCCCAGCGGCACTACGAGCTCGCGGGTGAACTGCTCGCCGCTGCGGTCGAAGAGGCCGACCGCAGCGGCGAGGCCGTGCGCGAGGTGCTCTCGCGGGTCGCAGCCGAGACCGGGCGCCGGATCGGCGAAGAGGCCGGCACGCTTCAGCGGGCACTCGAGAACACCGGCTACGAGCCGTGCGAAGACAGCAACGGCGGCATGATTCTCACCAACTGTCCGTTCCACCGACTCGCCACGAGCCACACCGACGTCATCTGCCACGCCAACCTCGGACTCCTTCAGGGAGTTGCGGATGGGGCGCACGACAATGAGCACGACATCATCTTCGATCCCCAGGCCGGCCACTGCTGCGTGCGGATCGGCCCCGCGGCGTAACGCCAGCCTTCGTCAGCTGGGGTTGACCTGCGCTCCACAGCGCCAGCAGATCGCGGGGAGAGCGCCCTCGATGAGTGCGCCACACTCCGCGCACACGTGCTCGAGCCAGCACACCGGATCCCCCTGCGAGGTGAACTCGTGATCGCCGTCGATTTCCATCGTGAACCTCCGCTTGCGGGATCCACCAGGAACGATGCGACCCTGCCAAATCAGTGTGCACCCGAAGCAGGAACACGGCAAGAATATCTCCCAGCGAGCATCCAGCTAACACGCAGATACTGACTCCATGAGCGATGGACCCAGAATTCTCATTGTCGATGACGAGCCCAATATCCGTGACCTTCTCACCACGAGCCTGCGCTTCGCGGGGTTCGCGGTGCGCGCCGTCGGAAACGGTGCACAGGCGATCTCTGCCGTGCTTGAGGAGGAGCCCGATCTCATCATCCTCGATGTGATGCTCCCCGACATGAACGGCTTCGGCGTGACCAAGCGACTGCGGGCATCCGGCTACACGGCACCCATCCTGTTCCTCACGGCGAAGGACGACACGGAAGACAAGATCACCGGCCTCACCGTCGGTGGCGATGACTACGTGACCAAGCCGTTCAGCCTCGACGAGATCGTGGCACGCATCAAGGCCATCCTGCGCCGCACCATGCAGGACGAGGAGGACGCCATCATCCGTGCAGGCGAACTCACCATGGACCAGGACACCCACGAGGTCACGATCGGGTCGGAGCAGATCGAGCTCAGCCCCACCGAGTTCAAACTGCTGCGCTACCTCATGCTCAACCCCAACCGCGTACTCTCCAAGGCCCAGATCCTCGATCACGTCTGGGAGTACGACTTCAACGGGGATGCGGGCATCGTCGAGTCGTACATCTCCTACCTTCGCCGCAAGCTCGACCAGTACTCCGAGGAGCCGGTCATCCAGACCAAGCGCGGCTTCGGTTACATGCTCAAAGCAGCGCGGGTCTGACCGCGCCGCGCGCGTGTCAGTGGCTCGCCAGCTTGACGACATAGCCTTAGCCCTGTGCACGAGCGACTGAGCGATTGGTGGGGCGGGGTCTCCCTGCGCACCAAGATCACCGGCGTCACCGTGCTGCTCGTGACGCTCGGTCTGCTCGTCGCCGGCGTCGGCACAATGACGGCCCTGCGCAGTTACCTTCTCGCCCAGGTCGACAGCAACATCAGCAGCGCGGCCCGCGAGGTAACGACCATCACCTCGACCGGGTCATCCACCTGCGAACAGAACTCCGGGCCGAACAAGTTCTTCTTCGCCGTTCTTGACGCCGACGGCAACTCCGTCTGCACCAATATCAACAACACCCAGCCGAAACCCGTGCTCAGGCAGCTGTCAATGAGCTCCGTGCTCGAGGCGCAGGGCAAGCCCACGACCGTGTGGGATTCCACCCATGCGCGCCAGTGGAGGGTCGTCGCCTTCGTCGGCAACGTCGAGGGGTCAGCGACCAACGTCACTGTCGTCGTGGGCGAGAGCCTCGATGCGAGCAATGCCACGATCAGCCAGTTCACGGTGATCTTCCTCGGCTTCGGGCTCTCCGTGGTCATCCTCGGTGCCGCCCTCACCCGGCTGCTCGTGACATCCACCTTCGCCCCGCTTCGCGAGGTCGAGGCCACGGCCGCCGCAATCGCGGGCGGAGACTTCAGCCAGCGGCTCCCGGGCGCGACGCCCAACACCGAGGTCGGCCGGCTCAACCGCTCGCTCAACACCATGCTCGGGCGCATCGACCGCGCCTTCGCCGACCGCGCGAGAACCATCGACCAGATGCGCCGCTTCGTCGGCGACGCGAGCCACGAGCTTCGCACGCCTCTCGTATCGGTGCGCGGATACGCGGAGCTGTACCGGATGGGCGCGCTACAGAAGCCAGAGGACGTCGCCCAGGCGATGGAGCGCATCGAGAAGGAGGCGACGCGGATGGGCGAGCTCGTCAGCGACCTGCTCGAACTGGCCAGGCTCGACGAGGCCAAGCCGCTGCAGCTCGCGCCGGTCGACCTGCTTCCGATCGTGCACGACGCCGCGCTCGACACCATGGCCTCCTCCCCCGATCGCACCGTCACCGTCGTGACGAGCGTCATGGAGCCGGAGTCGGATGAGGTGCCGACGCCGCCGGAACCCGCGCGGGCTTCCACGTTGACCGGCCCCATCGCGTTCGCCGGAGCGCAGCTCGCGAGGCTGCGGTCGCGCCGCTCCCGCACCACCACCGAGCAGCCGGTGCAGACGGCGGAACAGGCGCGCGAGCAGGTGAAGGAGCAGGCGTCTGTCGTGTTGAGCGTTCCCGCGATCGTGCTCGCGGAGGAGAACAAGATCCGCCAGGTGGTGACCAACCTCATCGGCAATGCGATGCGCTTCACTCCGGAGGGCAGCCCCCTCGAGCTCGGCGTGCGGGTCGACCCTCAGCACCAGATCGCCATGATCGACGTCATCGACCACGGACCCGGTATCCCCCCGCAGATCCGGGAGAAGATCTTCCAGCGTTTCTGGCGAGCGGATACCTCGCGCACCCGTGAGACCGGTGGCAGCGGCCTGGGGCTCGCCATCGTCTCCGGCATCGTGGCGGCACACAAGGGCGGGGTGACCGTCATCGAGACCCCCGGTGGCGGCGCCACCTTCCGAGTCAGCCTTCCTCTCCTCCCCCAGTCGTAACCTGTGCCTCCTGTACACAGGAGGCACGGCGGGGCGGGCCGCGGTCCCTATGGGTGCCTAGTGTTCTGGGCAGCGCCCACGGCATCCGGTCGGATGCGGGTGCCCCCACCCAGCATCATCGACGAAGGAGCAACCATGACCCGTTACCAGGTGGACAGTGAAGCCGTTCTCGGAGCGACCAGCGCCGTGCGCGGCTCGATGGGCCGCATCCAGGCCGAGGTCGGCGGCATGTATGGCCAGCTCGTGAACCTGCAGGACTCGTGGTCTGGCCAGGCGGCAAATGCGTTCCAGGCAGTGATCACAGAGTGGAAGGCCACGCAGCAGAAGGTGGAGGAGTCGCTCGACGCAATCGGCCGAGCGCTCGGCCAGGCTGGCCAGCACTACGCCGAGATCGAATCGGCCAACGCCCGCCTCTTCACCCGCTGATCTCCCCTATCCCCGTGAGGTCTGGCGATCTGCTGTTCCCCGCTGCCGGGAAGAGCAGATCGCCAGACCTCACAGGGTTTAACACAGAAGCGGGGCGCCTCCGAGAGACGCCCCGCTGAGTTGTATCGCGCTTGGACTTAGAAGTCCATGCCACCCGTCGGGTCGCCAGCCGGAGCCGACGCCTTCTCGGGCTTGTCGGCCACAACGGCCTCCGTGGTGAGGAACAGGCCCGCGATGGATGCCGCGTTCAGCAGTGCTGAGCGGGTCACCTTCACCGGGTCGTTGATTCCAGCAGCGAGCATGTCAACGTACTCGCCGGTGGCCGCGTTGAGGCCCTGGCCAGCAGGAAGGTTGCGCACCTTGTCGACCACGACGCCGGGCTCGAGGCCCGCGTTGAGGGCGATCTGCTTGAGCGGAGCGTCGATGGCCACGCGCACGATGTTCGCGCCCGTCGCCTCGTCGCCCTCGAGGCCCTGGAGAGCCTTGCCATCGAACGCGGTTGCACCGGCCTGGATGAGCGCGACGCCACCACCGGCGACGATGCCCTCCTCAACAGCAGCCTTCGCGTTGCGGACGGCGTCCTCGATGCGGTGCTTGCGCTCCTTGAGCTCGACCTCGGTCGCAGCTCCGGCCTTGATGACTGCAACGCCACCGGCCAGCTTGGCCAGGCGCTCCTGCAGCTTCTCGCGGTCGTAGTCGGAGTCGCTGTTCTCGATCTCGGCGCGGATCTGGTTGACGCGACCCGCGATGGCGTCGACCTCGCCGACACCCTCGATGATCGTGGTCTCGTCCTTGGTGACGACGACCTTGCGCGCGCGGCCCAGCAGGTCGAGGGTGGCGTTCTCGAGCTTGAGACCGACCTCCTCGGAGATGACCTGGCCACCGGTGAGGATGGCGATGTCCTGCAGCTGCGCCTTGCGGCGGTCACCGAAGCCGGGAGCCTTGACGGCAACGGACTTGAAGATGCCGCGGATCTTGTTGACGACGAGAGTCGCGAGAGCCTCGCCATCCACATCCTCGGCGATGATCAGCAGCTGCTTGCCGGACTGGATGACCTTGTCGACGATCGGCAGCAGGTCCTTGATGTTCGAGATCTTCGAGTTGACGATCAGGATGTACGGGTCTTCGAAGACCGCTTCCTGGCGCTCGGCGTCGGTCACGAAGTACGCGGACAGGAAGCCCTTGTCGAAGCGCATGCCCTCGGTGAGCTCGAGCTCGGTGCCGAAGGTGTTCGACTCCTCGACGGTGACGACGCCCTCCTTGCCGACCTTGTCGATCGCCTCAGCAATCAGTGCGCCGATCTCGGTGTCCCCGGCAGAGATGGATGCGGTGGCCGCGATCTCTTCCTTGGTCTCGATCTCCTTGGCGCCGGCGATGAGTGCCTCGATGACTGCCGCGACGGCCTTCTCGATGCCGCGCTTCAGGCTGATCGGGTCGGCGCCTGCTGCGACGTTGCGGAGGCCTTCGCGAACGAGGGCCTGGGCGAGAACGACCGAGGTGGTCGTGCCGTCGCCTGCGACGTCATCCGTCTTCTTGGCAACCTCTTTGACGAGCTCCGCACCGATCTTCTCGTACGGGTCGTCGAGCTCGATCTCCTTGGCGATCGACACACCGTCGTTCGTGATCGTGGGGGCGCCCCACTTCTTCTCAAGCACGACGTTGCGGCCGCGCGGCCCAAGCGTCACCTTGACTGCATCGGCCAGAATGTTGAGGCCGCGCTCGAGGCCGCGACGGGCCTCCTCGTTGAAAGCAATGATCTTTGCCATGTGTGTTTCTCGTCCCTCCCGGACGTCAGGAAATTGCAACAGCTTTGGCACTCGCTACATAGGAGTGCTAATAGATTCTGGCACTCTCCCCCTGAGAGTGCAAGTAAGCTCGGTGCTCGCTCAGGAAGCTGCGGGGGCGACGATCTGCACGGCTCCCGCGGTCGGCACCAACTCGATCCAGGTGTTGCCCGGTGCGAGTCGAATCGCGACGCCCTGGTCGTCAACGAGATGAATGGGGTCGGTCGCCGAGCCCTTCGTCCAGGTGGCGTGCGACGTGCCACCACCGGTCGACACCCACGCCTCTCCCGAGCCGATCATTTCTGTCCTGGGCACGTTGATGTCGTTCGTCACCGTCACCCGTACGACGACCACGTTGGTGGCGGTGAGCTGGTTGCCCCCGGAGTCGAGATCGGCTTTGCCGTTCTGCGCGCGCAGGTACAGTGACCGCGCAGAGTCGTAGGTCCAGGTGCCGTGGATGAGGTTCGAGAACGTGTAGGCAAGCGCCGCGGTCGGGGCGCCATCCTTCGTCGCGGTCGCGGAGGGCACGTCGAGCGAGTATGCAAACTGCTGCGCCGGAGCCGCGATGTCGGTGTGCTGCGCGAGCAACTCGCGCGCCTTGACGAGCACGTTGTGCGGCGCGGACTTGTCTTTCGTGCGATAGAAGGTAGAAGCCGTGTCGGCCTGCCCGTGGATCGCGTTGTATACGGGCGTGTTGCGCATGAGGTTGACGAAGCGCTGCTGCCCGCCGGAGTAGCAGACGATGCCGCCGAGCGGCGAGATGATGTTCGGATCCATCGGGCGGATCGACCGTACCGGTCCGAGCAGCTCAGGGATGTCCGACTGCCACACTGCGACGTAGCGCGTCAGTCCGCCCTCGACCAGCTCCTCGAACAATAGGTCGGTGTGCTCGAGACCGACCTGGGGACGGGCATCCGGATGATTGTCGATCTTCGCGGCGATCGACGCGTTGGTGAGCGAGCCCACGGCCACGGAGGTTCCGCGCAGTGGCGCGAGCGCGGTCGCGGGCGGCGGCGTGTAGTTCGAGGTGTAGCCGGGCGAGGTGGTTGGCGTGGGCTTCGGCGCCTCCGGCGCGCACCCAGACAGCGCCAGTGTGAGCACTGTGATGGCACTCACGAGTACCCCGAGACGCCCGAGACCGTTCCCAGACAGGAGCAGTGGTCGGACTCCACCGGCACGCGCGTTCCCCATGCGCACAGACTAACGGCGACCGCGCGCCAGTTGTTCGCGCGCGGTGGCGTGCCTCAATACCGCGTGACGGCAGTCCTACTGAGCGAGCCGCACGGCCTCCGCCTGCGGACCCTTGTTGCCCGTGCCGATATCGAAGACGACCTTCTGTCCCTCTTCGAGCACCTTGTACCCGGCCATGTCGATGGCGGAGTAGTGGACGAAGACGTCTTGCCCCCCGTCCTCGACGGTGATGAAGCCGTAGCCTTTCTCAGCGTTGAACCACTTCACGGTTCCGTTCGCCATGCATTACTCCTGCCGTATTACCCGTGGGCGGGTGCGCCCGCTGTGGTGCTTCGGCGCAAGACCAGATACTAACGAGATTCAGCGGTGTTGGGGAGGGGTGGCGCCGGTTTAAATACCGTGCAAGGCAATCACGACTGCGGCTTGTAGTCCGACCCGATGACGACGGTGATGCGGTCGTTGAAATCGGTGGTCAGACGGATGGCGCCGACGCCCAGCGTCTGCACCAGAGCACGGGCGGCACCCTCGTCTGCGGCGGCCTTGTAATAGACCACGGTCTTGTCGATCGTGCTCGAGGACGCGTTCGCCCTGGTGCCGACATCCACGCCCGCTCCGGTCCAGCCCTTCGTCACGAGGTAGTCGCCGACCTTCGTCGCGAGACCCTGGGTGGTCGTGCCGTTGAGCACCGTGATCGGCACGGTCGGATCGAGCTTGGGAGCAGCGGTCGGGGTCGGCTTCGGAGTCGGTGAGGCCGACGGGGTCGGGCTCTGCGCCTGGAACGGAAGCTGGATGCTCCCGCGAACCACAGCGAGTCCGTACAGCCCGGCGGCCACGAGCACGAGCGTTGCGAACGCCGCCCAACCGAAGCCGATCCATCCGCGGCCCCTCTTCGCGGGAGCGCGGTGCGCACCGGTGCGAAGCAGATCATCAGGCACGGAATCGAAACGGTCTTTCGGATAGTTCGCCATAGCTCTCTCGGTCGCTCAGTTGTGACGGTCGCGTCGGGTGTGGGGTAAACAGTCTCAGGGGGTGTCGCGGGTGTCGGCTGTGGAGCCGATGACACGCGCGGATCGTGCGGAGGTGCGTGCGTCCCGCAATCGCCGCAGCCGCTTCACCAGCATCGGATCGCTCGCGAGCGCGGCCGGGGAATCGAGCAGGGCGTTCAGCACTTGATAGTAGCGGGCCGCCGAGAGTCCGAACTCGGCGCGGATGGCTTCTTCCTTCGCGCCGGCGTGCCGCCACCATTGGCGCTCGAACGCGAGGATGCGCGCCTGGCGCTCCGTGACGGTCGGAGCATCATGCCCGGGCGTGGGGCCAGCCGACTCGGCGTGTGCTGCCACCCCACTCCTTCCGTCTCGCGTCTCGCCCTCAATTGACGGCGACTCACGCACATCCTAGGCCCGCGTTTCTGCAGAAAACCCGTATGTCCGTGGCCGGTCGACAATTCGCTCACGCCGCAGTGTTCGCCGCGCACTCAGCTTCACACTCAGCTTCACACTCAGGCGAACCAGTCGAGGCTCTGGCCGTGCGGGCCGGTCCAGGCCAGCGGATGTTCGTCGAGCGCGAGCACGAATCTCCCGTCACCAGCCGGCAGGGCTTCGCGCACGCGCGGCAGCACGCTCGCACCCTCGAGTGACAGCCAGTGGATGTTCTCCTCGCGCGGCAGCACGCTCGCACCCTCGAGTGACAGCCAGTGGATGTTCTCCTCGCGCGCCCGCCGCTCGCGCATCGCGGCGACGAAGCGCTCGCGCCTCGCGAACGGGAGGTAGACGAGCACGCCGCTCGTGATGACGACGAGGGTTGCACCCGCCGGCGCCTGCGCGGCGAGGCCGGCCAGCGCATCCGTCGCGTCTCCCCGCACCAGGAGCGGTGGATCCTGCCGTGCGATCTCGATGGCCGCACGGATGCGCTCGCGCCGCTCGCGCTCCTCCGGCCAGGCGAGGGTTTCGAGCCAGCGCCGGTCGCCCGCGTCGCGCACGTCGAGCGGCGCCAGGTCGATACCGGCGCGCCAGACGATCTCGGGCAGTCCCTGCGGCAGCGGAACGTGCCCGTTCGTGGTGCAGCGCAGGAGCGCCTCGCTCGGGCCGGCTTCCGGGTCGATGCGCACGTCGTCATAGAGATAGCTGTAGCGATCGGGGTAGAGGCAGAGACCGCCGCTCGCGCCGATCTCGAGCAGGGCGAGCGGGCCGGGGATTGCGGCGAGCGCGGGCATGAGCGAGGCGCAGCGGCCCGGTTCGTTGGTCTGGTTCAGCCGCCTCGCGACCTCGGGCCGCACTCTCGGCCAGTTCGCGAGCATCCACTGTCTGAATTCGGCGAAGCCCGCTTCCGGCGCTCCGAGCAGTCGCGCGACCGCGAACACGAGACTCGGCTGGCGGGTGGTCTCCGGCAGTTCGTCGATGAGCGCGAGCATCCGGTCGTCTTCCGCGATGCCGGATGCCCAGTCGACGTAGATGGCTGAGCGCCCGAGGGCCTCCCCTTCCGCGAATCCGCGGTACCACTCCGCCGTGTCTCTCACGTTTGCTGCGCTCCGGCCGCCGAGGCAGAAACCTGTGTGCGCGGTAATAGTTCGACTCGCAATCGGCACACGGTGGAACATTCGGGCATGGTCGCGAGTTTAATGGGCTGTACGACTTATTCCTGAGAGGAAGAACCGATGACCAGCACGCCTGGCACCCAGAAGACCAACGACCAGTGGAAGGACGAGCTCTCTCCCGAGCGGTACGCAGTGTTGCGCGAAGCGGCGACGGAACGCCCGTGGTCCGGAGCGCTGCTCGACGAGAACCGCCAGGGTGTCTACACCTGTGCGGGCTGTGGAGCTGAACTCTTCCAGAGCGGAACGAAGTTCGACGCCGGATGCGGATGGCCGAGCTTCTACGAGTCGATCAACCCCAACGCGGTCGAGCTTCTCACCGACACCAGCCTCGGCATGACCCGCACGGAGGCGCGCTGCGCAAACTGCGGCGGACACCTCGGCCACCTCTTCGACGACGCACCGCAGACACCGACCGGTGCGCGTTTCTGCATGAACTCCCTTTCGCTGAACTTCAAAGAAGACTGACGACCCGGTGAGCGCGCTCGACGCCGTTCGCGGTCGCCGTTCCCGCCCGAAGGTGACGCAGGAGGCGCCGACCGACGAGCAACTGCTGCCACTCATCGGCGCGGCAGCAGGGGCCGCCGACCACGGAGCACTGCGCCCGTGGCGACTCATTGCACTTCGCGGCGGAGCCCGCAAGCGACTCGGCGATGCACTCGTCGCCGCGAGCGGGCTCCAGTTCGAGGATGCGGACAGGCTGGCGGCGAAACCGCTGCGGGCCCCGCTGCTGCTCGCGATCGCGGTGCGACACCGGCCCAGCATCAAGGTGACGGACTGGGAGCAGGATGCTGCGGCATCCGGTGTCGCGCACTACCTGAGCCTGCTCCTGAGCGAGGCCGGCTGGGGTGTGATGTGGCGCACGGGAGGCCAGGTGCGCTCGGAACCGGTGCGAGTCTTCCACGAGCTCGCCGATAACGAAGAGCTGCTCGGATGGCTGTACATCGGCGGCGTGATCGACGGCGAGGGCGGGCCCGCCGCGAAGAACCCGGTGGATGCGCGCGAGTTCCTGAGCACGCTCTAAAACTTCTGCCCGGCCCCAGTACTATGGGTGAGTTGTTCGCCTCCATAGCTCAGTTGGCCAGAGCACCGCTCTTGTAAAGCGGGGGTCGTCGGTTCGAATCCGACTGGGGGCTCCCCCAGAAAACCCCCGCCCGCCCTTGCAGCAGGGGTCGTCGGTTCGAATCCGACTGGGGGCTCAAAAAAAGAGCCAACGATTTGGCTCTTTTTTCTGAGCCCGCAAGGCCAATACCCCTAGCGACGTCATTCTCAGACACGTCAAACAACCGCAACCTTGCGTTCTGTCCCAGCACCCGGAGTTGGCATTGTTTGGCGTCCCACGAGTTGGAAGCCGAAGTCATCGTTGGTCCCGACTTTTCTCCATTTCGAAGTCGTCATAACCTCCGCACGCTCGCGGAAGCATCACCGTCGTTCTATGGTTTAGTCAACTAACTCGATGAGGAGACCTGACGTGGCAGCAGCGGAGTTTGAAGAGCGACTGGTCGCATTGTCAACAAAGATTAAGTCTCAGCGCGCGTCAATCAAGACCGAAGAGGCGACAAAAAACGCCTTCATCATGCCCTTCATCTCAACCATCTTGGGCTACGACGTGTTCAATCCGCTTGAGGTTGTTCCGGAGTTCATTGCCGATGTCGGTATGAAAAAGGGCGAGAAGATCGACTACGCCATCATGCGTGACGGCGTCGTTCAGATTCTGATTGAGTGCAAATCAACCGGCCCACTTCGCATCGAGAATGCAGCTCAGCTTTATCGCTACTTCGCGGTGACAAAAGCGCGCATCGCCGTGCTTACCAATGGCGAGATTTATCAGTTCTTCACGGACTTGGACGCCCCTAACATGATGGACAAGCGGCCGTTCCTCGTATTGGACATGGCGAACATTGACGAGTCACTGATTCCCGAATTGGTGAAGCTGAGCAAGGAAGTCTTCGATCTCGATTCGATAATTAGCGCAGCCGAAGAGTTGAAGTATGTCGGCGCAATTAAGCGAATGATCGCAACTCAATTCAGAGAGCCCGAAGACGAGTGGATCCGACTGCTGGCGACCCGTGTATACGACGGTTCGTACACACAGAAGGTGAAAGAGCAGTTTAGGAAGCTCGTTCCAAGAGCTACTGCACAGTTCCTGAATGATCAGGTGAATGAACGCCTGAAGACCGCCCTCGTATCACCATCCTTCAACGCTGAAGACGTGTCTATGGAAGCGATTGGGAGTGGTGCCATCGCCCACGCGGAGGAGCAGCATGGTGGCATCATCACCACGCCCGAAGAAATTGAAGGTTTCAACATTGTGAAAGCGATCGCGTGTAGCGAGGTCAAGCCTGACCGCATCGTTGCCCGTGACTCGCAGACGTATTTCGGAATCCTTCTTGATGACAACAATCGCAAAACAATTGCGCGGTTGCATTTCAATCAAAAAAAGAAGAAATATCTCGGGCTGCTCGACGCGGACAAGGTCGAGACTCGTCATCCGATCTCGTCGCTTGATGACATCTACCAATTCGCGGATGCCATTCGCGAGAGCGCGCGACGACTGGGAAGCTAGCGACCAGTCGATCAAAGAGGAACACTTTCACGGCAGAGCAGCTGGTCGCGCAATCAAACTTCTTCGGAGTCGGCCGAGAGAATTACAGAGCTGTTGCAGACACTCGAACCGCATGGCCATGGCGAGTGGTCGGCGACCTCATGTCCCTCTCGGGTCGATATGCCTCGGCCGGATCTGATCTTGCGAAAGAGCTCATAGCGCGCCCTGGTCCCTATGCCTGACTCTCCCCTGCCGACGAATACGTCGTCGCCCGCAAAGTGCTTCTCGACTGCCTCGAGCTGTTAGCAGCCCAATCCGATGCCCTCGTGCTGGTCGGGGCGCAGGCCATCTACTTGCAGACGCCATCATCCGACTCCGGCCTCCCCGCGTCGACAACTGACGGCGATCTCGCCATTGATCCTGACCTGCTTTTTGAGAACCCGGACCTCGCGGCCACGCTGGAAGCCGCCGGCTTCACACCGCACACGAGCCCAGGCAGGTGGTTCTCTCCTGAGGGCGTGCCAATCGACCTCATGGTGCCCAGCGGCGCTTTACCCACATCAAGTAGACGCACCGCACCTCTCACCGGTCAGGGATCGGCAACCGCAAGCCGATCCTCTGGGCTGGAGCTTGCGCTTCATGACAATTCGAGGATGGAACTGCGCGCGCTCGACCCGCGGGATACGAGAGTCGCGGTCGTGAAGCTCGCAAACCCCGCCGCGCTCATCGTCGCGAAGCTCATCAAGCTTGGCGAGTGGATGTCCAACACCAGGCCCGACCGGATCCTTGCAAAGGATGCGAGCGACGTGCTTCGGGTCCTCTGCTACAACGACGCGCTCGCGTTCGGCAAATCCCTTCGCACATCCGTCGGCGCAGGTTTCGGCTTCGGCACGATCGGAATCGCGATCGACTTTCTGCGGGCTCAACTTGCATTGAGAACTTCGCCCATGATCGAGCTCGCGGTGGAGTACCACAGACCATTCGAAACTGGTGCGCAGATCACGATCTCTTTCTGCACTCTCGCCCAGCGCATGATCGACATATACGGGCCACCGGAATAGCGGACACCGCGTGCGCAATTTCCCACCGTAAGTGACACCACATTCGCTTGACATGACACCATGATGGTGTCACTATGGTGACATGGAACTTGGACAGTACGTCAGTGAGCTGCAGCGACAGCTGGTGGACTCCGCTGCGAACGGCGCGGATGACACCCGCGCCGTCGCCGAGCGGCTCGCCGCTGGACTGGATGCCGCAACCAGGCTCGTGCTGCTCGACGCGCTCTCGGCCGCGGTCGGTGAGATCACTCGCGACCTCGCCCCAGGCTCAGTCGACCTGCGGCTGCGCGGCCGCGAGGTGGAATTCGTGGTGTCGCAGCCGAGTGCCGAAGCCGACGCAGACGAGCGGCCCGTGGCATCCGTCGACCTCGACGACGTGAGCACCTCACGCACGACCCTGCGCCTGCCCGACGCGCTCAAGGCGCGCGTCGATGACGCGGCGGCGGCCGACGGGCTCTCGGTGAACACCTGGCTCGTGCGCGCCATCGCGGCCGCGCTCCAGCCGAAACAGAGACGATCCGCACAGCGCACACTGCGCAGCGGCGACAACTTCGCAGGGTGGGCGCGCTAGGAAGCGCCGATCCGGGGCATCCAGCCCACCACATCCACGATCCCGCCCGCGGGATGCACACACACGCCCAGAGAAAGGGATGCTTCGCCATGCCCACATACCCAACACCCGCCCCGATCGACCTCGCCATCAACCTGCAGGTCGGCGCGATCGAGGTCATCGCCAGCGACCTCCCAGACACGATCGTCACCGCCTCGCCCACGAATCCGGATAAGGCCGTCGATCGCCGCGGCGCGGAACAGACCACCGTCGACTTCGACGGGCAGCGGCTCACCGTCACCGGGCCGAAGCCGCGTTTCAGCGTCATCGGCCCCTCCGAGTCCGTCGACCTGAAGATCGAACTGCCCGCCGGTTCGCGCCTCACCGCGGAGATCGCCGTGGGCGGCCTCCGATCGACCGGGCGCCTCGGCGCCACCCGAGTCAAAAGCTCGATGGGGCCGGTGGAACTCGAGCGCACCGGCGAGCTGTGGCTTCGCGCCGGCCACGGCAACGCGACCCTGGGCACCGCTGAGGGCGACGCGGAGATCACCGCGGACCACGGCCAAGTACGCATCGGCACGCTCGGCGGAGACACGACCGTGAAAGCCTCGCACGGCAGCATCACGATCGACGAGGCCGGCGGGGATGTCGACGCGAAGCTCTCCTACGGCGACCTCGACATCGCGAGGGCGCTCGCCTCGGTGACCGCGAAGACCGCCTACGGCAGCATCCAGCTCCACGAGGTGTCGAGCGGTTCCATCCAGATCGAGAGCGGCTATGGCCAGATCACCGTCGGCGTGCGGCAGGGGGTTCCCGCCTGGCTCGACCTGTCGTCGAAGGAGGGACGAGTGCGCAACCAGCTCGACAGCGACCACGCGCCGGACCCCACGGAACAGACCGTCGAGGTGCGCGTGCGCACCCAGTACGGCGACATCACCATCCAACGAACGGAATAGACATGACCACCCCAGCAATCGACGTGCGCGCACTGCGCAAGTCCTACGGCACCCAGGCCGTTCTCGACGGGATCGACCTCACCGTCGCAGCGGGCACCGTGACCGCACTGCTCGGACCGAACGGTGCGGGCAAGACGACGACCGTGCACATCCTCAGCACCCTCCTTCGCCCCGACAGCGGCACCGCCCTGGTGAACGGATGCGACGTCGTGCGCGACCAGGACGGCGTGCGCGCCGCCATCGGACTCACCGGCCAGTTCTCCGCCGTGGACGGACTGCTCACCGGCGAGGAGAACCTGCTGCTGATGGCGAGGCTGCGCCACCTGGGTGCCAAGCACTCCCGGCAACGCGTCGCCGAACTGATCGAGCAGTTCGACCTCGTCGAGGCCGCGCGCAAGCCGCTTGCCACCTACTCCGGCGGCATGAAGCGCCGCCTCGACCTCGCGATGACCCTCGTCACCTCGCCGAGCGTGATCTTTCTCGACGAGCCCACGACCGGCCTCGACCCGCGCAGCCGCCACACCATGTGGACCATCGTGCGCGGCCTGGTGGCCGACGGCACGACCGTGCTCCTCACCACCCAGCAGCTCGAGGAAGCAGACGAACTCGCCCACCGCATCGCCGTGCTCGACGGCGGCCGCATCGTCGCCGAGGGCACGCCGGACGAGCTCAAGCGGCTCGTGCCCGGTGAGCACATCCGGCTCCGATTCGCGGATGCCGCGGCCCTCGAGTCCGCAACCAGACTGCTCGAGCCCTCCGTCCGCGACGACGCGGCGCTCACGCTCACCGTGCCGAGCGACGGCGGGGTCGGGGCGCTGCGCAGCGTGCTGGACCGCCTCGACAACGCCCACCTCACGGTCGACGACCTCAGCATCCACACCCCGGATCTCGACGACGTGTTCTTCGCCCTCACCGGCAGCACCGGCCAGTCGAGCCGCACCGAAACGAAGGAATCAGCATCATGACCAGCGTCACTCTTCACTCCCAGCCGCGAGCGCTCCGCTCGCACGTCGTCACCGACTCGATCACGATGCTGCGCCGCAACCTGCTGCACATGATCCGGTACCCGGGCCTGTCGATGTTCACGATCCTCGGGCCCGTGGTGTTCCTGTTGTTGTCCGTGTTTGTGTTCGGCGGGACCCTTGGCGCGGGGCTGCCGGGCGTGGACCCGGCCGGCGGGCGTGCGGCGTACCTCGCGTATGTCGTGCCCGGCATCCTGGTGCTCACGATCGCGGGAAGCGGCGGCGGCATCGCCACAACCGTCGCGATGGACATGACCGAGGGAATCACCGCGCGGTTCCGCACCATGGCGATCTCGCGCGCAGCGGTGCTCGCCGGGCACGTGCTCGGCAACACCATCCAGGCCATCATCGCCGTGGCGCTCGTGTTCGGAGTAGGCCTCGCCATCGGCTTTCGCCCGACCACCGGCGCGCTCGAGTGGCTCGCCGCAGCAGGCCTGATCGTGCTCGTCGGCTACGCGATCAGCTGGCTGTGCGTGGCCATGGGGATGCAGTCGAAGTCCGTCGAGACCGCGAGCAACCTGCCGCTGCTGCTGGTCATCCTTCCCATGCTCGGCAGCGGCTTCGTACCCACCGGGTCGATGCCGGGCTGGCTGCAGGGCTTCGCCCAGTACCAGCCGTTCACCCCGATCATCGAGACCCTGCGCGGATTGCTCCTCGGCACTCCCCTCGGCTGGAGCCCGCTGCTGGCGATCGGATGGTGCGTCGCGATCGCGATCGTCGGCTATGCCTGGTCGATGGTGATCTACGAGCGCAAGTCGGTGCGCTGAGAAGTCAGGGCGTCGGCGTCGCGGTCGGCGAGGGCGCGGGAGTGGGCGACGCGGTTGCCTCCTCCGTGAACGCATTGCCTGCCGCGGTGTTGACGAACAGCGCGAAGTCATTGGCGTTATTCAACTCGCCCGGGTACTTCACGCCGTCAACGAGCACGGTGGGGGTCTGGGTGACCTTGTCGACCTTGGACCCGGGGATCGGCCCGCTTGCCGCCCGCGCCGTCGCCGCATTCACCCAGGTCTTGAACGATTGCTCCATGATGCAGTCCGAGATCGACGACGAGTTCTTGACCTTCGCCTTCTTGGCGAGGTCGATGATCTTCTCGTCCGTCAGCCCGGGGTTCTGCTCCGGCGGCTGGTTCTGGAACAGCAGAGAGTTGAACGCAAAGAAGCGGTCGGGCGAGTAGTTGGCCACGCAGGCCGCGGCGTTGGCTGCGCGGGTCGAGTACTTCGTTCCGACCGAATTACGGTCGAAGATCGCGAGCGGGTGGATCTCGAGGGTTGCCGAGCCCGTTTCCAGCCAGGTGGTCAGCTGCTTCTCATTGGTCGTCTCGAACTGCTTGCAGATCGGGCACTGGTAATCGAGATACACGCGGATGTTAATGACATCGGGATTGCCGGATGCCGTCGAAACCGGCGCGTCGCCCGGCTGCAATGCGCCCGTCGACATGGCCTTGAGTCCCTGGCCGATGGTGATGCCGTCGCTCGCCATGTTGAGCGGACCCGGCGTCGGAGGCTTCAGATAGGTGTTGGTGATGATGAGTGCCACCACCGCGATCACGGCAATGATACCGACAGCGATACCGCCCTGAAGAAGAAAACGCCGACGGCGCTCCTTCTTCTTTTGCTGTGCACGAAGTGCCTGCGCCTTGCGGCGGGCGATCTCGCGCCTGTCACTCTTGCTCAGACGATCGTCGCCCGTATCGCCCTCGGTCATTCACCCTCACTTGAGTTTTCTGCTCGCATACGGCTACCGCGCAAGCACCTATGGATGATATGCAGCCAGTCTGGGAAATGCCCAAGCGGTAGCTGAACCACCCTACTGTTCTCATTGCGTGCGTGGCGAGACCGATTGCATCCGCGGGCGGCCTTGATTTCGGGCCCACCGGGCTGGATGCCATAATGAGCGTGCACCACCCATCCATTCACTACGGATCGTCCGGCACGTACCTGCCGGTGAAGGAGTTCTAGAAACATGGCATCTGTAACCTTTGACAAGGCTTCACGGATCTACCCGGGTTCGACCCGGGCCGCCGTCGACAAGCTTGACCTGCAGGTCGCTGACGGCGAGTTCCTCGTGCTGGTCGGCCCGTCGGGCTGTGGCAAGTCAACGTCGCTGCGTATGCTCGCCGGCCTCGAAGAGGTCAACGAGGGCAACATCCTCATCGGCGACCGTAACGTCACCGACGTTCCCCCGAAGGATCGCGACATCGCGATGGTCTTCCAGAACTACGCTCTCTACCCGCACATGACTGTTGCAGAGAACATGGGCTTCGCCCTGAAGATCGCTGGCGTCAACAAGGACGAGCGCGCCAGCCGCGTTCTCGAGGCGGCAAAGCTCCTCGACCTCGAGCCGTACCTGGCCCGTAAGCCGAAGGCACTCTCCGGTGGTCAGCGTCAGCGCGTCGCCATGGGTCGTGCAATCGTGCGCAGCCCCCAGGTCTTCCTCATGGACGAGCCGCTGTCGAACCTCGACGCCAAGCTCCGCGTGCAGACGCGTACGCAGATCGCGTCGCTCACCCGCCGCCTCGGTGTCACCACCGTCTACGTCACCCACGACCAGACCGAAGCGCTCACCATGGGTGACCGCATCGCCGTGCTCAAGGATGGCGTGCTGCAGCAGGTCGGTACGCCTCGCGAGCTCTACGCACAGCCGGTCAACGTGTTCGTCGCTGGCTTCATCGGCTCCCCGGCCATGAACCTCTTCGATGTGGATGTCGTCGACGGCGGCCTTCAGTTCGGTACCGCCGTCGCGAAGGTCGACCGCGAGACGCTCGCCGGAGCAGACAAGAAGGTGACCATCGGTGTTCGCCCCGAGGACGTTCAGGTCTCCACCTCGGGCGAGGGCCTTCCTGTCGTCGTGGACATCGTCGAAGAGCTCGGTGCTGACGGCTACCTCTACGGCCACACCGAGATCAACGGCAACCGCGTCGACATCGTCGCGCGCGTCGACGGTCGCGTTCACCCGAACGCCGGCGACCAGGTGCACATCCTCCCGCACGGTGACCACGTGCACGTGTTCAACGCCGAGACCGGCCTGCGCCTCAGCAAGCCGATCCTCGACTGACATCGTTCCAGCCGGGCCTGCCGGAATTGCCACGCCGCGATTCCGACAGGCCCGCTGCCGTTAACGGCGGCACGATCGCCACCAGCAGCATCCGGTTCGACCGGTTGAGACACTAGGCAGGTTCACATGTCAGGTTCGCTGAACATCACCTCGGCGACGGTCGACCCCGCGCTGCTCGACCTGCCCTGGAATCTTCCGCTCGACGCCTGGCCCGACAGCGTCATCGCCGCCCTACCCAAGGGCATCTCGCGCCACCTCGTGCGCTTCGTGCACCTGAGCGGCTACATCATCGCCATCAAAGAGACCTCAGACCAGATGGCGCACGGTGAGTACGACATGCTGCGCTCCCTGCAGAGGCTCGATGTTCCATGCGTTGAGCCCGTCGCCGTGATCAGCAATCGCAGCGACGACGAGGGGAAACCGCTCAACTCCGTGCTCGTCACGCGGCACCTCAAGTTCTCGCTCCCCTACCGTGCGCTGTACTCGCAGACGCTGCGGCCCGATACCGCAACTCGGCTCGTCGATGCCCTCGCCGCCCTGCTCGTGCGGCTGCACATCATCGGCTTCTTCTGGGGTGACGTCTCTCTCTCGAACACGCTGTTCCGAAGGGATGCCGGCGCGTTCGCCGCATATCTCGTGGACGCCGAGACCGGCAAGCTCTACAACGGCCTCTCAAACGGACAGCGCGAGAACGACCTCGAGATCGCGCGGGTCAACATCGCGGGCGAACTGCTCGACCTTGCGGCCGGTGGTCGCCTCGACGAGGAGACCGATCCGATCGCCGTGAGCGAGGGAATCGTGGCCGCCTACCGCACGCTCTGGACCGAGCTCACCGGATCGGAGTCCTTCGACTCCTCGGAGCGCTGGCGGATCAATGAGCGCGTCAACCGGCTCAATGATCTCGGCTTCGACATCGACGAGCTGGCGATCAAGACGGACGAGGCTGGCACGACCGTGCGCATCCAGCCCAAGGTCGTGGATGCCGGTCACCACCAGCGCAGGCTGCTGCGCCTCACCGGACTCGACGCCCAGGAGAACCAGGCCAGACGGCTGCTGAACGACCTCGACTCCTACACGGCGACCTTCGACCAGGACGATGTCGACGAGGAGGTCGCGGCACACGAATGGCTCGCTCGCGTGTTCGAGCCGGTCATCCGGGCGATCCCGCGGGATCTGCGCGGCAAGCTCGAACCGGCCGAGGTGTTCCACCAGCTTCTCGAGCACCGCTGGTATCTCTCGCAGAACGAAGACAGGGATGTTCCGCTCGCCGAGGCGGTCACCTCCTACATCGACACCGTGCTGCGCCATCGGCGCGACGAGGCCGCGGTGATGGGTCCGCCCACCGAGGCGATCACCCTGCCCGTCGACATCGTCGATGACGACGACTGGCGTAGCCGGGTCTGAACGCCCCATCGTCGGATCTCAGGCGAGGAACTGTTCGAGACCGCGCCCCGCGACGTGATCGAAGATGAGGTTCGTCTCGGTGTGAGCGACCGCCGGATGGCCTGCCAGGTTCTCGAGAACGAAGTTGCGCAGTTCAGACGAGTCGCGCGCCGCCACGTGCAGCAGGAAGTCGTCGACGCCCGCCATGTGGAACAGCGCGAGCACCCCCGACCAGGTCGGTGCCTCCCGACGAAAGCGGTCGACCTCTTCGCGGTTGATCGAGACGAGGCGGATGGAGATGAGCGCCTGAACAGTCATCCCGAGCGCCGCGACGTCCACCTCGGCGTGGTAGCCGCGGAGGTAGCCCGCGGCATGGAGCCGCTTGAGGCGAAGCGACACCGTGGACTCTGCGACGCCCGACGCCGCCGCGAGTGCCGTGCCGGACATCCGCGCGTTGGCCGAGAGTGCCCGAAGCAGTGCGCGATCGACGTTATCCATGAGTGTCTCTCCTCTCGCGCTCCCTGCGATCGGAGCGCTCCCCGGGGAAGTGCTTTCGCAGCATCTAGTGCCACCAGGCCCGCTATCGCAGCACTTTCAGCCTATATTGCGACCATGTGAAGATTCTGTTTGTCTCGAGCCATGGCCCTGCAGAATTCCCGCATCGAGACTCGCGCCGTTCACGGTGGAATGGACGGGCTCACCGAGAGCGGCTCCCACGTTCCGACGATCGACCTCTCCACCACGAACCCGCTGCCCGGGGTCGAGCTCGGCGGCGATTCCTACGAGCAGCTCGCCACCGGCGGCACGCTGTTGCACGGCCAATCCGCCGTGTACCAGCGCCTCTGGCAGCCGGGCGTCGCGCGCTTCGAGGAGAGTCTCGCGGGGCTCGAGGGTGCGGCATCCGCCGTGGCCTTCGCCACCGGGATGGCTGCGCTGTCTGCGGTGCTGCTCGCGAGCGTGACCGCGGGGCGGCCGCACGTCGTCGCGCTGCGACCGCTCTACGGCGGCACGGATCACGTACTCGAGAGCGGCCTCGTCGGCACGACCGTCACCTGGACGGATGTGGCGGGCATCGCCGCCGCGGTCCGCGCGGACACGGGGCTCGTCGTGATGGAGTCCCCCGCGAACCCGACCCTGGAACTCGTGGACATCGCGGCCGTCGCCCGGGCCGCCAGGGACATCCCGGTGCTCGTCGACAACACCTTCGCAACGCCGGTTCTCCAGCGCCCGATCGAGCACGGCGCGACGATCGTGCTGCACAGCGCCACGAAGTACATCGGCGGCCACGGGGATGTCATGGGCGGCGTCGTCGCGACGAACGACGAGTGGGCGACGCGCATCCGGCACATTCGCGCCCTTACCGGCGGTCTGCTGCACCCGCTCGCGGCGTACCTCCTGCACCGCGGACTGCGCACCCTGCCGCTTCGCGTGCGCGCCCAGCAGGCCACGGCGGGCGAACTCGCTACGCGCGTGCTCGGGCATCCAGCGCTGAAACGAGTCATGTATCCCTCGCTGCCGGGCTGCGATCCGGATGGCCTGCTCGGCACCCAGCTCGAGGGGCCCGGGTCCATGCTCGCGTTCGAGCTCGCCGGGGGTTACGACGCGGCGGTGCGGTTCATCGAGGCGCTAGAGCTCGTGACCAACGCGGTCTCACTCGGTGGAGTGGACTCGCTCGCGCAGCACCCCGCGTCCCTCACCCACCGGCCTGTCGCGCCCGAGGCTCGCCCCGGCGGCGGCATCGTGCGACTCTCGATAGGCCTGGAGCACGTGGACGACCTCGCCGCGGACATCCTCAGCGCCCTCGACGCCGCGCGCGCCTGACCTCGCTGCCCCCCTGCCCCGTCGACATCGATTTCAGTCGCAAGCGGATGTTCGTCGTAACGTCGGCTGGGAATGGATTGCATCGGCCATATAGCAAATATGCCGATGCCAGTGTCGATTCGGCACCAAAGCCCCGAAGAACTGAGAACATCTTGGGGTGGACTTTAGGTACGAAATTTACGGCGTTGGCTGGGCTCGAGCGAGAATCCGTGACGGCGCTTCAGAAGTCAGGCTTAGGGCCTCTTATCTTGGCGACGCGCTTGGCGACCTTTTGGAAACTCTTGTCTATTTGTTATGGGGTGCCGAGATTGCTCAGTGCTCATGGGAAGAGGAGCCCGGCGAGTATCGGTGGATATTCCGTCGGTCCGGCTCCGAGGTGAATCTGGTCATTCTTGCTCTTCCGGATAACTTCCCGCGTCTCCCGGATGATGCCGGAACGCAGATCTACGAAACGAACAAGCCCTTGGTGGAAGTGGTTACCGCAATTGCCGATGGCGCCCAGAGAGTGCTAGATGAACACGGCGAAGCTGGATATTTGGCTCAGTGGTTAGACGCTCCTTTTCCGACCGACCACCTTCACTTGATCAGGACGCTACTGGCCGAGCGATTGTGAGCGTATCTCGTGTGCCGCTGAGCGGCGGAAGTCTGCATCTGTACTGTAGATAGCGATACAGATCTGTGTTATAACTAGTAACACAGATTCGCGGATGGAGGTGGCATGGAGATTCTGCTGGACCCAGACTCCGACACCCCGCTCTACCAACAGCTGCGGGATCGGATGGTCGAGGCGATCGCCGCGGGACGCCTGCAGCCGGGCGACCAGCTCGAGTCCGTACGACGACTCGCAGTCGCGTACGGCATCAACGTCGCCACCGTGGGCAAGGGCTATGAGCTCCTGCGACAGGAGGGGCTCATCCTCACGAACGACAAGTCGGGGTCGATCGTCGCCCGCGGGCCACTCAGCGGGCCGGGCACGGCATCCTTCACTGACTCCTGGACGCCACGGCTCACGACGCTTCTCGCCGAGGCCGTCGCGCAGGGGCTCTCTCGTCCCGACATCTCCTCACGCGTCAGCGCCGTTCTCGACGCCCTCGCCGAGGAATACCTTTCGCATCCATCCAGCACAGATAAGGCCGCTCCACGCAACGAAACGGACCCCACCCCATGACCTGGTTCTCCCTGCTCTTCTCCGCGCTGATCACCACGCTCACGGCCGTGCTGCTGTTCGCGATGCCGGCCCTCGTGCCCGCCACCCTCCCCCTCGGGGTCAGCGTGCCGCTGGGCCGCGTGAATGAGCCGGTCATCCGCGTCGCCGTGCGCCGCTTTCGCATCGCGGTGGTCGTCGCGTACCTGGTCTGCCTCGTGCTCGCCATCGTGTTCAGCGCGCTGTCTCCTGCGGTCGGCGCGGCCGCCCCCGTGCTGCTCTTTGTGATTATGGGCGCGGTCGCCTACGTCGTGACCCGATCGGCCATCGCGCGAACCAAGCGCGAGGAGAACTGGTACGAGGGCGTTCCGGTGCGACTAGCGGCGGATGTCACGGCCAGCTCCTCCGGTGTTCGAACGCCGGTCGGCTGGTACATCGCTGCGCTCGTCCCGTTCGCCATCGCCGCGAGCATCGGAGTCGCCGCCTATCCGGGCCTGCCCGATCCGCTCCCGATCCACTGGGGTGGAGACGGCGCCGCAGACGGCTTCGCAGCGAAATCCGTGTGGTCGGCCTTCGGCCCCGTGCTGATCGGTCTCGGCATCGTGGCGTTCATGTTCGCACTCTCGTTCCTCATCCGCGTCTCGCCCGCTCGACGCGTGGCCTCTGACGGTCCAGAACTCGCCGCTCGTCGCACCCGCGCGCAGCAGAGTCTGGCCGGCGGCATGCTCGCGCAGCTCTCTCTCGTTCTCGCGCTCGAGATGAGCGCACTCGCGATAATCTCGTGGCTGGCGCCGGGCGAGGCCTGGCTCATGATCACCAACATCATCGCGCTCCTCGTGCTCCTGGTGATCGTCATCGGCGTGTACGTCGTGCGATACCAGCGCGCGATGTCCGTGCCCAACCCCATCGAGGCGGCGAGCGCCGGGACGCCCGGTTCGGCCACGCACCCCACGCGGGCGTCCAGGCCGGATGCGCCGGACGACGACCGCTTCTGGAAGGCCGGCTTCCTCTACGTCAACCGGCAGGACCCCGCGCTCCTGGTCCCCAAGCGATTCGGAGTCGGCTGGACGATCAACCTCGGACACCCCGCCGGGATCGCGATCGGGGTCGTGCTTCTGGTGGTGATCGCCGGCGGCATCACCCTTGCCGCCATCTCGCCCGGTTCCCGCCACTGACTCCCGGTACCACCACGAGGTACCAGTTTCGGCCGGTATCGGTGTGCCCAAGCGGCCAGAACTGGTACCTCGCGAGCCTGTCAGACGAGGATCGCCACCGGATTCTCGATGAGTGCGACGAAAGCAGCAAGCCACTGGGCGGCGAGCGCACCGTCGAGCACGCGGTGATCGGCCGAGAGAGTCACGGTCATCACGGTGCCGACGACGATCTCATCGTCGACGACGACGGGCGCCTTTCGCGCGGCGCCGACCGCGAGGATGCCCGCGTGCGGCGGATTGATGATCGCGGAGAACTCCTGCGTTCCATACATTCCGAGGTTGGAGACTGAGAAGGAGCCTCCCTCGATCTCGTCCTGCTTGAGCTTGCCGGCGCGACCGCGCTCTGCGAACTCCTTGATGCTCGCGCTCACGCTGCTCAGCGACATCCGGTCCACTCCCCGTACCACGGGAGTGATGAGTCCGCCGTCGATCGCCACCGCGACCGCGATGTCGACGCGCTCGAAGCGGCGGGTCGCATCTTCGGTCCAGATCGCGTTGGCCTCCGGCACCGCGCGGAACGCGGCGGCAGCGGCCTTGACCACGAAGTCATTGACCGAGATCTTGGACGGCGCGCTCTCGTTGATCCGCTGGCGGAACTCCAGCAGGGCGTCGACACGGCAATCTGCCACGAGATAGAAGTGCGGAACCGTCGACTTGCTCTCGACCAGCCGCCTCGCGATAGCGCGGCGCATCCCGGTGTGAGGCACGTCGGTGTAGGAGCCGTCCGCCGAAGAAGCGGGCGTGGCGGCAGCGGTTGCGGTTGCAGCAGTGGCAGCGGCAGCGGGTGCCGCCGTCGGGGCAGACAGCGACTCGATGTCCCGTCTGACGATGCGGCCGCCGGGGCCGGATCCCGTGACGGTGGAGAGGTCGAGCCCGCGCTCCGCGGCGAGCCGGCGAACGAGCGGGCTCATGAACAGGCGCCCGCCGTGCTGGGCGGCCGCGGGTGCGACCGGCGCAGCGGGTGCGACCGGAGCGGCGGCGGCTTCTGGAGCCGGAGCCTGGGCGACTGGAACAGGCGCAGCGGCAGGGGTCGGCTTGGGCGCTGCCGCCGGAGCGGCCGCACCGATCTCCGGACCGGCGGCGGCGAGCGCCTGCTCTCGAGACTCCCCCTCTGCAGCAAGAACGGCGATCGGGGTTCCCACCGAGACCTGGATGTCCGTCTCGACGAGCAGGCCGGCAATCGTGCCCGCGGCCTCGGCCTCATACTCGACGGTGGCCTTCTCGGTCTCGACTTCGGCAATCGGCTGTCCAACCGTGACCGCGTCCCCGACGGACACGAGCCAGGCCGACAGCGCACCCTCGGTTGCCCCTGTGAGGACCTCCGGCATCCTGACGACGAGTGCCATCAGTTGCCTCCCCAGCCGCGGCGAACGCGCTCGAGGCCTTCGACGACCTCGTCCGTTTTCGCGATGGCAGCACGCTCGAGAACCTTCGAGATCGACGGCGAAGCCTCGCCACCGGTCACGCGCTCGACCGGCTGGTCGAGCCAGTCGAAGTAGCGACGCTGGATCTCATCCGACAACCAGGTGCCGTAGGAGGTACCGCGGGCACCCTGCTCGACGATGACCACATTATTGGTCTTTTTTATGCTCTCGCCGATGGTGTCCCAGTCGATGGATGCGCGGTCGAGCCAGCGCAGGTCGATGAGCTCCGCGTCGATGCCGGTCTGCTCGATCGCCTCGAGGCTGTGACCGACCATCGACAGGTAGCTGATCACGGTGACCTCGGAGCCCGCGCGCCGGATGGCCGCCTTGCCGGGCGGGAGGATGTAGTCCAGCTCTCCCTCAGGCACGCGATCCGCGGTGCCATAGAGGTCGACGTGCTCGATGACGAGCACAGGATCCTGCAGCGCGAGTGCGGCGTTCATGAGACCGACGTAGTCCGCGGCACAGGAGGGCGCGACGATGCGCCAGCCGGGCGCGGTCGCGAAGATCCCGGCAGGATCCATGAGGTGCTGCGAGCCGTAGCCCGAGCCCATGGCGACCTTCGTGCGCAGCACGAGCGGAACGGCGTTGTCGCCGCCGAACATGTGGCGAGCCTTGCCGACCTGGTTGAACACCTGGTCAGCGGCGACCCACATGAAGTCCGGGTACATGAACTCGACCACGGGGCGGAAGCGGCCGTCGAGGGCGAGACCGCCGGCGAGGCCCGTGAAGGCGTTCTCGCTGATCGGCGTGCCGAGCACCCGGTCCGGGCCGTACTTCTTGGCGAGCCCCTTGGTCGCACCGTTGGTGCCACCGCTGAGGCGGTGGACGTCCTCGCCGAGCACGATGATGCGCTGGTCTTCCTCCATGCGGTGATCCATGACGCCGGCCACGGCATCCACGAACTTGAGGTCGCGCCAGGCGCCCGTGTGCTCGAGCGGGTCTGCGACGGTGAGCGACTCGAGCTCGCTCGCGTCTCCACGCACGCCGACGTTGGCGAATCCGGGGTCAGGCCACAGGCTCGGGCGGATGCGACGCTTGCCCGCGGCGTCCGGGTCGGCCTCGAGCAGCTCGCCCACCGCCGCGGTCATGGCGGTCTGGGCCTGCTCGCGCACGGACGTGACGCCCGCCTCGTCGATGAGACCGAGCTTGATCATCTCTTTGGCTACGCGGTCCAACGGATCGCGGGCACGCCACGCGGTCTCCTCCGCCTTGTCGCGGTAGCCGAAGGCGCTGCCGGGGTATGGCCCGTTCTGGTGGAAGTAGCGGTAGACCTGGGCCTCGACCACCGCGGGGCCGTCGCCCGCGCGCATCCGCTCCTCCGCCTTCTGGGTCGCGAGGTAGACGGCGAGCGGGTCCATGCCATCCACGCGCCAGGACGGGATGCCGAAGCCCTGGCCCCGAACGGAGAACCGCGTGTCCGCCGTGATCTCGTCCGACCGGGTGGAGACCGCGTACATGTTGTTCTCGATGAAGAACATGACCGGCAGCTTCCACGTCGCGGCGAGATTCATGGATTCGAGGACGGAGCCGATCTGGCTCGCTCCGTCTCCGAAGTAGTTGATCGTGACGTTTGTCGTGCCGGAGTGCTTCTGTGCCCAGGCATTGCCCGTGGCCATCGGAGCACCGCCACCGACGATCGCGTTCGTTCCGAGAGCGCCGGCCTCGAACCACTGCAGGTGCATCGAGCCGCCGCGACCGCGGCAATAGCCCTGCGCGAGACCGAGGATCTCGGCGAGCGTGCGCTGGAGCACTGTCTGGATCTCCGGGGTGACGAGCTTCGCGGGATCGACGGCGCCGCCCGACACATGGGTGATGGCCTTGGCGAGGAATTGGTGGTGGCCGCGGTGGGAGCCGTTGACGGCATCCTGGGAACTGAGGCCGATGATCGACCCGACCGCTCCACCCTCCTGGCCGATGCTGGAGTGCGCGGGGCCGTGCACGAGGCTCTCGCCCGCCAGTTCGAGCACCGTCTCTTCGAACGCTCGAATCAGATGCAGCTCACCGAGCATCGAGGCGAGCAGGAGAGGATCCGCCGCCTTCCAGTCTGCGGCGGTGGTCGACAGCTCGACCCAGTCCACGCCTGTGGTCAGTTTTGTCACTTTGGGCATCGTTGCTCTCCTTAAGCTATGGCCAGAGTAACCACGGATTGAATACAATTTCAACCCTTTGATGGGTATTCTCTGGCAATTCGCGCACATCCTCGCTAATAATGAATACAATTGCGGTTACACAAGGAGGTGGCACCATGCAGGGAATCCCCGGTCTCAGAGGCGTCGATCATCTGGGCGTGACGGTCCCCGACCTGGACGAAGCCGAGCGATTCTTCATCGACGTCCTCGGCGCGATCCCCATCTACACGCTCGGCTCCAAGCAGTCGGACGACGACTGGATGCTCAGCCACCTGGGCGTGCACCCGCGAACGGTGATCAGCGAGATCCGCTTCTATCGCCTCGGCAACGGTATGAACTTCGAGCTGTTCAAGTACGACGCTGCCGACGGGCAGGCGGAGGAGCCGAAGAACAGCGACATCGGCGGTCACCACGTCGCGCTCTACGTCGATGACATGGATGCCGCGATCGAACACCTGCGCAGCCACAACGTCGAGATCATGGGCGAGCCCACCGCGAGCGCGCAGGCTGCGAAGGGCCAGCGCTGGCTGTACTTCCGCAGCCCCTGGGGCATGCAGTTCGAGCTCGTGAGCTACCCACAGGGCAAGGCCTATGAGAAGGATGCCGCGATCAAGCTGTGGCATCCGGCACGGCCCGCGGAGTGAGAGAGTTGTGCCGCGAGAAGGAGTACGCATGACGCACCCCGCGGTATCGGTCGTGGCCACCCACGGAAACTCGAGCGCGCGCATCGCAACGCTGCTGCGCACCGCGATCCTGGGTGGCGAGTACCCGCCGGGCACACGCATCCGGCAGGACGACGTCGCGCAGCGCTATGGCGCGAGTCGCGTCCCCGTGCGCGAGGCGTTCCGCACCCTGGAGGCGGATGGCCTGGTCACCCTGGTCGCCAACACCGGCGCGTGGGTGTCGAGCCTCAGCCTCGCTGAGTGCGACGAGGTCTACCAGACCAGGGAGCGAGTGGAACCGCTGCTACTGCGCTACGCCCTCCCCGGGATCGACGAGGCACACATGGACCACCTCGACGAACTCGCGGCCCGCATGGAGCACACCGACGAGGTCGAGGAGTTCCTGCGGCTCGACCGCGAGTTCCACCTCGGGTCGTACGAGTCCGCGGAGACGACCGTGCTCGGCGACCTCGTCCGACGCCTGTGGAACACCACCCAGCACTACCGGCGAGCATTCACCCTGCTGCTCGACGAGCACGCCGCCCGCATGGTGCACGACGAGCATCACATGCTCGCCGTCGCGATCCGGGAGCGCGACACCGAGGGCGCGGAGCATATCCTCGCCGGACACATCAGACGAACCAGGCTGGGCCTCGCCCGGCATCCGGAAGTATTCGACACCACGCCGTGAAAGACGAAAGGTAACACCATGGCTATCGCGACTATCAACCCCACAACGGGCGAAACCGAGCGGACCTTCGAGCCGCACGACGCGCAGGAGATCGAGCGGCGCATTGCGCTCGCGGATGCCGCCACGAAGGCCATGCGAACGACGACGTTCGCGGAGCGCGCGGCCTGGATGAACGCCGCGGCCGACCTGCTCGAGTCCGAGGCGGACGAGATCGCCCGCGTCATGACCGTCGAGATGGGCAAGCCGCTCGCGCAGGCGAAGGCCGAGGCGCTCAAGTGCGTCAAGGGCATGCGCTTCTACGCGAAGCACGCCGAGGAGTTCCTCGCCGACCACACGCTCGCCGATCCGGGAAGCGTGGGCGCATCACGCGCCTGGACCCGCTACGAGCCACTCGGCGTCGTGCTCGCGGTGATGCCGTGGAACTACCCGCTCTGGCAGGTCATCCGCTTCGCAGCCCCCGCGCTCATGGCTGGCAACTCCGGCGTTCTCAAGCACGCCTCCAACGTGCCCCAGTCCGCCCTCTACCTCGACACGCTGTTCGAGCGCGGTGGTTTTCCCGCTGGCTCATTCGCAACCCTCCTGATCGGCTCGAAGGAGGTCGAGGCTGTGCTACACGACGCGCGCGTCAAGGCCGTGACCCTCACCGGCTCGGAGCCCGCCGGGCGGGCGGTCGCGTCGACCGCCGCGGGCCAGATCAAGAAGGCCGTGCTCGAACTCGGCGGATCGGACCCGTTCATCGTGATGCCGAGCGCGGACCTCGAACGGGCCGTCGAGACCGCGGTGACAGCTCGCGTGCAGAACAACGGCCAGTCCTGCATCGCAGGCAAGCGCTTCATCGTGCACGCCGATGTGTACGACCAGTTCGCCGCGAAGTTCGCAGACAAGCTCTCCGGGCTCGTCGTCGGTGACCCGATGGATGCCGCCACCCAGGTGGGCCCGCTGGCCACGGAGGCGGGCCGCGATGAGCTGGCAGAACTCGTGGACGATGCGGTCGCCCACGGTGCGACCGTGCTCACCGGCGGGCACGCGCCCGATCGCGCGGGCTGGTTCTACGAGCCGACCGTCATCGCCGACCTGCATGGGGAGATGCGGCTCGTGCTCGAGGAGGCATTCGGGCCGGTGGCGTCGCTCTACCGCGTCGAGAGCCGGGAGGAGGCCGTCGAGATCGCCAACCAGACCACCTTCGGCCTCAGCTCTGCCGTATGGACGACGGATGCCGACGACGAGGACTACTTCGTCAATGCCCTCGACGCGGGGGCCGTCTTCCTCAACGGCATGACGATCTCCTACCCCGAGCTGCCGTTCGGGGGCATCAAGCACTCCGGCTACGGTCGCGAACTGGCCGCGGACGGCATCCGAGAGTTCTGCAACCTCAAGACGGTCTGGAAGGGCTGAGGCGCGGGGCGCGAATCAGAGCAGGTCGCGACGAGTGACCTCGGCGATCGCGCCCCAGTCTCCCTGCGAGAGTTCGACATCGGCGAGCGCGCGCTCGAACACGGCGATGAGCGCGGGCATGGTGGCGAGCCTGACCCCCGTGGACTCGGCGACGTCCTCGGCGAGCTGAAGATCCTTGCGTCCGAGTTCGATATGGAAGCCGGGCGGGTAGTAGCCCTGGCGCGCGATCTCATTGCCGTAGCCCGTGTAGGCGACGCCACCGAACAGGCTGCTGCTGAGCAGTTCCACGAACTGCGCGGGCTCCACCCCGAGCCGCTCGACCATCGCGATCGTCTCGCCGAGCGCCTGCAGCGCGTGGATGATGTTGTAGTTCACCGAGACCTTGACCGCGTTGGCCACCCCGGGCTTCTCGCCCAACCGCCAGGTCCGCTTGCCCAGCACGGCGAGGTACTGTTCAACGGCATCGACAGTCGCACTGGCCCCAGCGGCGAGGATGTTGAGTTGCCCCGCCGCCGCGACATCCGGTCTGCCGAGCACCGGAGCCGCGACATACCCGGCCCCGGCATCCTCGAAGATGGCCGCGAGGCGCGTCGACGCCTCAGGACTGATCGACGCCATGTTGACGTGGATGCGCCCCTTCGCCGAGCGGGCGGCGTCCGCCGTGAGCACTGCCTCGGCCGCGGCGTCGTTCGCGAGCATGCTGAACGACACCTCGGCGGAGAGGGCATCGGCAGCCTCTGCCGCGGGCGTGGCCCCGGACGCGACGAGCGCGTCCAATGGTTCCTTCGATCGATTCCACGCCCGCACGATATGCCCGGATTCCAGGAGCCTCCTGGCCATTCCTGACCCCATGGAGCCGAGGCCCAGGAATCCGAGCTCGGTCACTCCTCGCCCCGCCCTGCCGCCGTGTTCTTGTGCGACTGGGAGTCGCGCTCGAGGTTCAGCGGGCCGTCGACCGTGTAGTAGCGGCGTCCGGCGACGATGAGCTCCTCCGCGGGGAACTTGGTGATGACCTCGCAGCCCTCCGCGGTAACGACGACCTCTTCCTCGATACGGGCGGCGCCCCATCCGTCGGCGGACGGCCAGTAGGTCTCGAGCGCGAACACCATGCCCTCTTCGATGAGTTCGGGATGGTCGAGCGAGGTGAGGCGCGAGAAGATCGGCTTCTCCCAGATCGACAGCCCTACACCGTGGCCGTACTGCAGAGCGAACGCGGCCTCTTCGTCTGCGAAGCCGAACTCCTGTGCCGTGGGCCACAGCTTGACGATGTCTGCGGTGGTTGCGCCCGGCTTGACCAGCGCGATCGCCCTGTCCATGTACTCGCGCGCCCTCGTGTAGGCGTCGCGCTGGGCAGAGCTCGCGGAGCCGACCGCAAAGGTGCGGTAGTAGCAGGTGCGGTACCCGTTCCAGCTGTGCAGGATGTCGAAGAACGCCGGGTCTCCCGGCCGGATGAGGCGGTCGGAGAACACGTGCGGGTGCGGCGAGCAGCGCTCACCCGAGATCGCGTTGACGCCTTCGACATACTCTGAGCCGAGGTCGTACAGGGTCTTGGCGACGAGACCCACGGCCTCGTTCTCGCGCACGCCGGGGCGCAGGAACCGGTAGAGCTCCTCGTAGGCCGCATCCACCATGGATGCCGCCTGGGTGAGCAGACGGATCTCGTCGCCGGTCTTGATGCGGCGGGCCTCCATGAACAACTGCTGGCCGTCGACCACCGTGATGCCCTGCTGCTGCAGCGCGAACAGCACGGGAAGCTCGATCACGTCGACGCCCAGCGGCTGGTCGGCGACGCCGAACTTCTCGAGCTCACGCTTGATCTTCTTGGCGAGACCCTCTGCGATGCCGGCATCCGGCGGAAAAGCGCCGCGCAGGGTGGAGATTCCGGCCCGCGCGCCGCTCTCGAGCCGAGGCCGCTTGGCGCCCTCGTGCGGCGCGTTCGGGTCGGCATCCATCTCGGCCGTCGTGGTGTCGAGCCAGGGGTTGTAGAGCGCGTGATGCTTCGCCGCGGAGCCGAAGTCCCACGAGATCGGGTCTGAGCTGCGGGTGAGGAGGCTGAACCGGATGAGCTTGTCCATGGCCCAGGTGCCGATGTGCGTCGAGGTCATGTAGCGGATGTTGGAGAAGTCGAAGGCGAGCACGGCACCCAACTCCGAACGGTCGAGTTCGGCCTTCAACCGCGCCAGTCGCTCTGTTCGCAGTCGCTCGAAATCGACCCGCTCCTCCCAGTCGACCGCGTTGCTGCCCGTCGTACCCGTGTTCTTCATGAGTTTCCTCCGTTGGAATCCCGCCGGGCTGTCAAGTCGCGGCGAATAGCGTTCACTCCAGCTTAACGCAGCAACCGTGTATTCTCACCTAAATAGTGCGTTTTCGGCACGGAAACCTTCTTCCTGCGCGGTAGTGTCAGCCGCGACTGGACTTTGTTTGGAGAACCACATGACCGAGAACACCGTCGGTGCCCGATTGCGGGAAGCGCGAACACTGCGGCGATTGAGCCTGCGCAGCCTCGCACAGTCCCTGGGTGTCTCCGCGAGCCTGATCTCGCAGGTCGAGACCGGCAAGACGCAGCCGTCCGTGTCCACGCTGTACGCGATGGCCAACCACCTCGGTCTCTCCCTTGACGAGCTTCTCGGAGGCGCACCCGGCGGCACCCGCGCGGCGGCCCAGCCCGATCGCACCGGCCCTGTCGCGCCCAACGTGCAGCGGGCATCCGACAACGCCGTGCTCGAAATGGAGAACGGCGTGCGCTGGGAGCACCTGGCCTCGCAGCCCGGCGGCCCGGCGGATTCCATCCTCGTGACCTACCAGCCCGGCGGCTCGAGCTCGGTCGAGGGCAAGCTCATGCGTCACAGCGGCATCGAGTACGCCTACATTCTCGAAGGCAGCCTGACCCTTCAGCTCGAGTTCGAGACCCATGTGCTCGAGGCGGGTGACTCGCTGCAGTTCGATTCCATTCGCCCGCACCTGTTCACCAACAACGGCACGACGGTGGCCAGGGGCGTGTGGTTCGTCGTCGGGCGTCGCCAGCAGAACGACGGGCTCGCGACCGCTCCCGGTGCAGCGTCCTCCCGCGACAGCTCGCAGTTGGATTCCGCGGTCGACGTGCTGCGGGTCATGGACAACTTCCACGCCTGAGGCCTCCAGCACGGCGGAGACCCCAGGCATCCGGACACTCAGGCTCGCGAGTGATCTGCTGACCTGCGCTGCGTGATCCACGGATCGATGAGCGTCTTGATCTGCTCCGCCGTGCCGTTTGTCAGGGGCACGAGGCCTTCTTCTGCCACGAGGTCCAGCGGCAGGACCTCGTGCGAGATGTCCGACCAGTCGTCGCGCGTTCCGAGCAGTCGAACCGCCTCGGGCATGTCTGTCTTGAAGACGTGAGCCACCGTGCCGATGATCGTGTACTCACTCAACGTCCAGGAGCCGAGTGGCAGGGCGGGTTCGCCGCGCTGGATGCCGACGGGAACGATCGTGGATCCGGGCATCGCGACCTCGAGCACCGAGGCGAGCCCCGGCGCCGAACCGCTCACCTCGAAGAACACATCGGGATCCATTCCGAGTTCCTTCAGGCGCTCGCCCAGTGTGCTGCTTCCCGCCTTCAGCGTCGCGAACGCACCGAGCGCCTCCGCGAGCGCGAGCCGCTCCTCGTTGAGGTCGACGACGAGCACGCGAGCACCGACAGCAGCCGCGGCCACGGTGATGAACACGCCGATTCCGCCCACCCCGACGATGACCGCATCCTGCCCGGCCCGCAGCCCACTGCGACGCACGGCGTGCACGGCAATCGACATGGGCTGGCTGAGGCCCAGGGTGTCGAGTGAGAGCCTGCTGTCCGAGACGTCGAGAAGGATGTTCGCGGGCGCCACGGCGTAGCCGGCCAGGCCGCCATCGTGCTGCAGCCCGAGCGTCGTGTACTCGCGGCACAGGTTGGTGCGCCCCTCGAGGCACGGCTTGCAGTGGCCACACGAGACGCCCGCACCGCAGACGACGGTCGCACCGACGGCCACGGAGCTGACCCCCTCGCCGAGGGCTTCGACGGTTCCGGCGAACTCGTGTCCGAGCGTCACCGGCATGACGGTGAGAACCGGGCCGCGACTGAACTCCGTCGCGTCGCTGCCGCAGACACCGCACACCGCGACCCTGACGAGCACCTCGCCCGGGCCGGGAACGGGGATCTCGACCTCGTCGACCCGAAGATCGTTCACGGCATGAAGCACCGCGGCGCGCATGGTGCTCACGACAGGCTCCCCTGCGCCAGGTCGAGCTGGGACGCCATCCGCTCGGCGATCATGCTGCCCAGGTACTTGTCGTAGACGGCCTTGTGCAGCGGAGAGTCGATGTAGGCGTTCAGACCTGCCTCGTCGTCAACGATCGCGGCGACGGCATAGTCCGCGCCGCCCGGGCGCACGTGGAGATTGTCACCGCACACGTAGGAGCGAATCGACGGGATGCCCGCGGCCATCTCCTTCAGTGCCTCGGTGAGCGAAGCGACGGTTTCCGGCGTGACATCGTCGCGCCAGGTGAACATTGCGAGATGGAGGATCATTGGCTTCTGCTTTCCCGAGATGGTGTTCAGTGCAGATTTACGATGTTCGCGCCTGCGGCGCGATTTCGCAGGATATGCACCCCGTTGTGTACATCTCTACTGTAACCTGATGACAGCTTTGCCGATAGGAGTTGAGATGAACCAACCACGGATCGCAGTGCTCGGTGCCGGCGCGAACGGAGCATCGATCGGGGCAGATCTCACCACCGCCGGCCTCGACGTCGTCCTCATCGAGCAGTGGCCGGAGCACGTCGAGCGGATGCGGGCAGACGGCCTGCGCATCCTCTCCCCCGATGGCGAACTGCACGTTCGCCCGCGCACCATGCACCTGTGCGAGGTCGCGACCCTGCGCACGAAGTTCGACCTCGTGCTCATGCTCATGAAGGCCTACGACTCCCCCTGGGCCGCGCGTCTGATCGCCCCCCACCTCGCGGACGACGGACTGCTCGCGGGCCTCCAGAACGGGATGACCGTGGACGCCATTGTCGACGCGGTGGGCGCCGAACGCACCATGGGCACCGTCATCGAGGTCTCCTCCACCATGGACGAGCCGGGAGTCGTGCACCGCCACACCGCTGTCGCCCAGTCCTGGTTCGCCGTCGGCGCTCCGGCGGGAGGACCAGTCGATCGCAAGGACGAGGTCGCCGACATCCTGCGCCACTCCGGCACGGTGCAGGTCGTCGACAACATCCAGGCAACCAAGTGGATGAAACTCATCAGCAACAGCACCCTGCTCGTCACCTCGGCGATCCTCGGCCTGCCGATGCTCGATGCACTCCACGTTCCCGGGATGCGCGAGGTCATGCTGAAGGCCGGACAGGAGGCGCTCGATGTCGGGCAGGCTCTCGGACATCCGATCCTGCCGATCTTCGGGCTCACCGCGGACGAGGTCTCCGACCCCGCGAAGGTGGTCGAGATCATGCTCGACAAGCTCTTCGCCGGCTTCGTCGTGCCCGGCGCGACGACGACCGTACTGCAGGACTGGCGGAAGTCCCGGCACAGCGAGGTCGACGACCTCAACGGCCACGTGGCGGCGGAGGGTGCCAGGCTCGGCATCCCCACCCCGATGAACTCCGCGGTCGTCGAGATCGCCCACCGCATCGAGAACGCGGAGCTTGAACCAGCCCCGGCGCACTTCGCCATGATGGCGGCAGCAGCGCGCTGACCCGAGCGCCACGGCCGCTCGCCGGGGTGTGGACGCCCGGGTCCTGCGACGGGCCCTAGCGCCGCAGCGCCCTCGACCAGGCATCGATGCCCACGGCGACGAGCAGGATGACTCCGAGCGTGATCTGCTGGAACAGGGCGTCGACGCCGAGCAGGTTGAACCCGTTGCCGACGAGTGCGATGAACAGCACGCCGACGACCGTGCGCCAGACGGCACCCTCACCGCCGAGGATCGAGGTTCCACCGACGACGATGCCCGCGAGGACGGTGAAGGTGAGTGCCGTGCCCGGTGACGCCTGGGCGCTCAGCACCCGCGAGGTGTCGATGATTCCGCCGAGGGCCGCCGCGGCGCCGCTCAGCGTGAAACCGAGGATGCGCACGCCGTTGACCCGGATTCCCGCGAGCCTCGCGGCCTCCGGGTTTCCCCCCGCCGCGTAGAGGTAGCGCCCGGTCGTCGTGCGCGCGAGGAGGATTCCGATCGCGACAACGACGACAATCATCACCCAGATCGAGGTCCGCACCCCGAGGAATGGCGTGCGAGCAATGGCGGCAAAGTCGAGGCGGTCGAAGAGCACGACCAGGTTGCCCCCGGTGACGAGGCTCGCGACGCCCGCGACGATGAACGACATCGCCAGGGTCACGATGAGCGAATTGACGCGCATCACCGTGCTGACGACGCCGTTGACCAGGCCAACCACGATCCCGACCGCGAGCGCGGCGAGCACACCGAGCATCGGCCCGGAGGAGATCGTGACGGTCCCCGCGACGACGGCGGACAGCGCATAGGTCGCGCCAACCGACAGGTCGATGCCACCGCTGATGAGCACGAGCGTGCCCGCAGCGGCGATCATCAGGGTCGCCGACTGCTGGTCGAGGATGTTCAGCAGGTTGATGGGCGAGAGGAAGCGCTGGCTTCCGATCGACAGCGCGATGAACAGCAGCAGGAACGGAAAGAGGATCGCCACCGACCGCCACTGGACCTGACGAAGGCCAAAGCGTGGAGCGGTCAGGTCACTCTTGCCCGTGGGCATGGTGTCGGTCATGAGGTCACCTCTGCTGTTTCCTGCTCGTGGCTCGTGCCCGTCTCGGCAAATGCCGCGACAAGGATGTTCTCTTCTGTCATCTGGCTGCCCTCGAGCTCCGCGACGATGCTCCCGCCGCGCACGACGAGCACCCTGTGGGCGAGGCCGAGGATCTCCTCGACATCCGAGGAGACGACGATCACTCCGATGGAGGCGGCGGCCTGCGCGACGATGAGGTCGTAGATCGCACGCCTGGAGCCGATGTCGACGCCGCGTGTTGGCTCATCCGCGATGAGCAGGCTGCGCGGATGCTGCAGTGCACGCGCGAACAACACCTTCTGCTGGTTGCCTCCACTGAGCTTTGACACCCCTCGCCTGTCATCGCCGCCGACGGTCACATCGTGCAGGAGGCCCGCGACCTCCCGTCGCTCAGCCCTTCTGCGCACCCAGCCCAGGCGGCTGATGCGCCCCAGGTTGGCGAGCGTCACGTTCTCGCGCACGGAGCGCTGAAGCACGAGGCCCTGGTCCTTGCGCGACTCCGGGATGAGAAACATCCCGGCGCGCAGAGAGGCCGCGATCCCGCCACGGCCAGGCCGAGATCCCCGCACGGTCACCTGCCCTGCCTGGCGCCTGCTGGAGCCGAAGATCGCGTGCACGATCTCGCTGCGGCCGGCGCCGACGAGCCCCGCCAGGCCCACGATCTCGCCCGCTCGGACGCTGAACGAGACGCCGTTGACGCCCGGGGCGACGAGGCCCTGCACCCTCAGAACCTCCTCAGCCGAGGGGTCTGCAGCGCCCTTCGGGGGGAACACCGACCCGAGGCTGCGGCCGAGCATGGCCTCGATGAGTGACGATTCAGACTCCTCCGCCGCGGCAGCGGTGCGCACGAGGTGCCCGTCGCGCAGAACCGTGACGGTGTCGCAGAGGTCGAGCACCTCGCCGAGGAAGTGGGAGATGAGGAGCACTGTGCGGCCCGAGCGCGCGAGCGAACGCACGACCTCGTGAAGTCGCTCGGCATCCTGCGCGGAGAGGGCCGCGGTGGGTTCATCCATGATGATGAACGAGGCGCCGCTCGCGAGCGCGCGAAGCACCTCCACCTTCTGCTGGTCGGCCGTTCTCAGCGCGCCGACCACGGCATCCGCGCGGAGTTCGAACCCGGTCTCGGCAACGAGGGCGTCGAAGCGAGCGCGCAGTGCCCTGCGCTGCACGAACCCGGTCTTCACCGGCTCGTTGCCAAGGAAGACGTTCTCCGCGACGGTGAGCGCCGGCACGAGCGCGAGCTCCTGCGCGATCGTCGCGACACCGTGCGCGAGGGCTTCACGCGGAGAGCGGAAGACAAGCGGCTCGCCGTCGACCAACAGTTCTCCCTCGTCCGCGACGAGGAGGCCGGCGATGATTTTGCTGAGCGATGATTTGCCCGCTCCGTTCTCGCCCACGAGGCCGTGGATGGATCCCCTCGCGACCGTGAGGTCGATGTCGCTGAGGATGCGCGACCCACCAAGACTCTTGCCGACCCCCCGCAACTGCACGTGCGGCAGGTGCGAGGAGCCGGACAAAAGATCTGTGCTCATGGAGCTATCCGACCCATTCCGCCGTGAAGGAACTGGCGACGCTCTTGTCGATCACCCCGTCATTCGGGATGCCAGCGGTAGGGTCGATCGCCCCGGAGTCCTTACCGTTGCGCAGTGCCTCGATGAGCGCCTTCATTCCGAGACGACCCTCGGAGGCCGGGGTCATCGCGACGGTCGAGAACCATTTTCCTGCGGCGACGGCCTGGGTGCCGACGGAGCTGGCGCCGAAGCCCACGAGAAGCACCTTGCCGGTCTTACCCGCAGCATCGAGCGCCTGGACCGCACCCTGGATGCCTTGGTCCGAGCCCGCGATGAGGTTGACATCCGGGTGCGCCTGAAGCATGTCCTGCACGGCTCCGAGGGCGACGGTCGCGGTGAAGAACGACTCTCCCTCTGCGACGACCTTCACGGGCGAGCCCTTGATGGCGGCGTTGAATCCGTCGCGGATGGCCACGTCGAGCACGGAGGCCTTGATGTCGTAGAGGTAGCCGACCGTGCAGGGGTCGAGATTCTGTGATGCGCACGCCGCGACGACCTGCTCGCCGATCTTCTTGCCGATGTCCGTCGGCACGAAGGTGACGTTCGCCGAGAGGCCCTTGATCTGCGGCTTGTTCGTGGTGAAGTCCGGGCCGAGGATCTGGTTGATGTTCACGACCTTGATGCCTTGGTCGATGGCCTGGGTGACGAGGTCGACGAGCCCTGTGCCGAAGATCGGCTGGGTGATGATTCCGTCGTACTTGCCAGAGGTGATCACGTTCTGGAGCTGCGTGAACTGGGCCTGAGGGTCGTTGTTGGCGTCGAAGACGGTGATCTTCGCATTGTTGTCTGCGGCCACGGCCTGGGCCGCGGCGAGCATCGGTGCGTCGTAGCTGTTGGCCACCGCGAATGACATGTACGCGATGTTGAGGGCCTTGTCATTCTTGGGGGCCTTGTCGGAGGAACCACCATCGGCCTGGGCGCTGCAGCCGGTGAGGGCGAGGGCGGCAACCGAGAGGGTGACCAGGGCTCGTACGGCCTGTGTGCGGAACGAGGGGCGTGTGCTGTGTCGCATGACTTCTCCTTTGAAATCAACTGCAATGAACCAGATGTGAAGGGGATGTTGCGTAGAACTGCATATATTTCAGTATTAGTGAACACCATGCCGAGTTTTACGGGATTAAGCAAGCTTTTTCTGAACGACTGTTAAATTGGACTGTAATTCTTTACAGTCCGCTGGCGGTCGAGCGCATGACCTTCTTGCTCTCCTCGAGAAGTGCAGACACCGTGCGAGGGGGCTGGCCGGTCAGCTCCTCGACCGTCGCCGTGACCCCGGAAAAACGCTCCTCGCGAATCGCGCGTCCGAGCGAGATCGCGAGGGCGGCGCCGTACTGCACGTGTCCGTCTGTGCCGGTGTCTGCGGACAGCAGGCGCAGCAGTTCGTCGTCGTCAACCGAGACCGCTTCGACGCTCCGCTCGCCGAACTCCGAATACAGCGCCGCGAGAGCATTGGCGTCCAGCTTCTCCGGGCCCGTGAGCTCGTATACCTGTCCCTCGTGGCCATCCCCGGTGATGACCGCGGCGGCTGCGGCGGCACAGTCGCTCCGTGCGATGTAGCTGCAGCCCCCTGCTCCACGGTTGTGCACGAAGCGACCGGTGGTCAGGGCTTCGGCGGCCTCGAACACCTGGAAGTCCGAGTAGAGCGAGCAGCGAAGGATCGTGTAGGCCACACCGCTCGCTCGCAGGTGTTCCTCGGTCACCCAGTGGCTCTCGGCAATGAGCGCAGGGTTCGGCGGAGCGGGAGCCAGCATCGAGGTGTAGATGATGTGCTCCACACCCGCGACGACCGCTGCGTCGATCGCGGCCGTGTGCTGGGCGCTTCGCCCGTCGACGGTGTCTGTACTGATGAGCAGCACGCGACGCACGCCATCGAACGCGCGCGCGAGAGTCTCCGGCCTGCCGAAATCCGCGAAGCGTGTGCGGGCTCCTGGAACGTGTCCGGCCGCGGCATCCGGAGTCCGGGTGGTGAGCACGAGGTCGCCGGGGTCGTACCCCAGCTCCGCGACGCGCTGCGCGGTCATGCGACCGAGGTGGCCCGTGGCCCCGCTTATCGCGATCATTGTGATCGTTACTGTCCCCAGCCAGCGGGCGGCGCCAGCTGTCCCTCGCTGAAGTGCCAGTACTCGCGCAGTTCGCGACACAGTCCGTGCTCGTCAAACACCAGCAGGAACTCCCCTGCCAGGGTGACGTCTGCGCCACCGTTGCGCATCGTCACCCACCACTCGACGGCGGCATGCGATCCATCGACGACGGGAGTGCCGTACCGAAACGCGACATCACTCTGCGTCGCTGTGACCTCGGTCCAGTACTTGTGAACGCCAGCGCGCCCGAGGAAGGGCTCCTGGTACGGCTGCTCCGTGTAGCTGGAATCTTCGGTGAAGAGCGCGGCAGCGGCATCCGGATCGCGGTTCTCCCACGCCTCTCGATACCCTTCCAACCACTCGATTACAGCTGTACTCACGGTGTCCTCCCTGGGCGCCGACGTGTTTATTTGCGGTACTGGTACGGGTTGGTCAGGATCTCGACCTCGGGGATGTCCGGGTTCATGCCGGCGTTCCAGGTCTCGGTCCCGAGCGTGCTCTGCAGGTAGTCGACGGTGTTCTCGAGCTGCTTCCTGACACCGCGGAGGTCTCCGGCGATGAGCTTGCCGTTCGACTTGACCAGTTCGCCGCCGATCATGACCGTGTGCACGTCGCCTCGGCCAGCCTGGTAGACCACGTGGCCGTACGGGTTCAGGATCGGGGTCATCGTGGGTGAGTCGTCGTTCTTGATTAGCACGACGTCGCCCAGCTTGCCCTTCTCCAGGCTGCCGACCTGGTCGAACTTGCCCAGCGCCTTGGCTCCACCACGAGTCGCCCAGTCGACGACCTCCTCGACGCGCAGTGCGACGTGGGTGACGGTGTCGCCCGTCTCGTGCGCGTGGGTGTGCTCCCAGGAGCGGTCCGCGCCGATTGTGGCGCGCATCGCGGAGAACATGTCCGCGCTCTGCCAGACGCTCGTGTCCATGGAGAGCGAGGCCTGGATGCCATGCTTGCGCAGCGCGTGCGACGGAGGATAGCCCTGGCCACAGGTCTGCTCGCTCTCGGTCGCCAGCGACACGGACCCGCCCGACGCCGCGATCATCTGGTACGACTCATCGCTGAGGCTGGCCGCGTGCACGTACACGTAGCCGGGCTGCATGGCCTTGTTCTCGTACATGACGCGGATGCCGTCGTCATTGGTTGCGCCCCAGACACCGGCGTGGGTGGTGACGTTGACGCCCAGCTCACGGGCGAGCGCGAACGCCGGCGCCTCGGGAAAGCCCGGGTCGCCGGGAACGTCGAACGCGATCTGCGCGCCAAACATCTTTCCGTCGTCCCTGGCGCGCTCGATCACCTTGCGCACCGCCGGATCCTGCGACCACTCCCACGGAGCGCCGGCCAGGTTGCCGTAGGCCAGGACGAAACGTCCGGGCGAGGACGCGAGTGCCTCGTATGCCGCCTCGCCGTGATCGGGAGTGCGGAGGCCGTGAGACCAGTCAACGCTCGTCGTCACACCGGACTCGACGGCGTCGAGTCCGGAGATGGCGTTACCAGCCGCGACATCCTCCGGACGGAACTTCATGCCGTGCTCGAGGTAGTACCAGACGAAGTACTGGGTGAGCGTCCAGTCCGCTCCGTATGCACGCATCGCCGACTGCCACATGTGCCTGTGTGTATCGATCATGCCCGGCATGATGATGCCGTTCTCGGAGTCGATCTCGAAGGTGCCATCCGGAACGGCGAGAGACGGGCCGACGTCGGCGACCTTGCCATCGACCACGAGCACGTCACCCCGCGGGATGACCGTGTGTGAATCGTCCATGGTGAGAACGATTCCGTTCCGGAATACGACCGGCTGCCCGGCCTGGGGAACACCATTACTTGACATATGCGCTCATCCTCCTTGAGAAGCGTCCCGGCGAGCGTCTTCGCCCGCCGCGACCGGCCTTGAGGCGCAGGCGAATGCGTACAGTCTCAACAACCTCGGGTCAGTCAGCTTGTCAGAGATTTAAGCATGACTGAACATATATGTCCAGTGTCACTGCTAGTTTTAGCAGTGGAAGCATCACAGCCTCAAAGGAGAAGCCATGACTGACAGAACGATCGTCGTCGTCGGAGGAACGTCCGGCATTGGACTCGAAATCGTCAAAGACATCGTCGCCCGCGGCGACCGGGCCGTACTGACCGGTCGCGACCAGAAGCGCGCAACGGAGATCGCCGCATCCGTCGGAGATCGCGTGACCGGCGTCGCGCTCGACATCTCCGAGCCGGCCACCATCGCGAGCCAGCTCGCGAGCGTCGGCCAGGTGCACGGACTCGTCCTTGCGGCCATCGAGCGCGACGCGAACACGGCGCGCGACTACGACATCCAGCGAGCCATCCGCCTGGTGACGCTCAAACTCGTCGGCTATACCGAGGTCATCCACACGCTTCTCAATCGACTCGAGCCCACCGGCGACACCGGCATCGTGCTCTTCGGCGGTCGCGCGAAGGATGCCCCCTACCCCGGGTCGACCACCGTCTCGACGATCAACGGCGGAGTCGCCGGCATGGTCAAGACCCTTGCGCTCGAGCTTGCCCCCATGCGGGTCAACGCGATCCACCCCGGGATCATCGGCGACAGTCCGTTCTGGGCAGACAAGCCTGCGGGAGTGCTCGAGGGCTACGAGGCGCGCACGCCGGGCGGAAAACTCGCAACGATGGCCGACATCGTCGATGCGACCCAGTTCCTGCTCAACAATCGCGGTGTCTCGGCCACGAACATGTACGTCGACCGCGGCTGGCGCATCTCCTAGGGGTTCAGTCCGGGCGCACGCCGTAAGGCTGCGCCCGGCCCCTGGCGCGCAATTGCGCCGCCGACGGCGGAATGAGCAATATCATCGAGCGTGGCTCGATCGCGCCGCTTTACGGCGATTACCCCGTCGAATGTCCGTGATGCTGGTCGCGCCAACTGTTTTTGTCTACAGTTGGAGAAATGTTGACGACGAGACCGCAGATGGGACGGCACCCCGACCGTGTCTAGGCAGGCCAATCACGACCAGCGGCGGACCCAGATCATCGAGGCCACCTGGCGGATCATCGCGCGCGGCGGATTCGCCGCGGCCACGATGCGCGAGATCGCCGCGGAGGCCGGGTTCGCCAACGGCGGCCTCAAGCACTACTTCACGAACAAGGATGAACTTCTCGCCGCGGCGTTCCAGCGCACCTTCTACCGCATCAACGAGCGTGCGGCACTCACGGTCGGTGACAAGAAGGGTCTCGACGCCATCCGCTGCCTCTGTCTGGAGATGCTGCCGCTCGATGAGGAGCGAACCGTCGAGTCCAGGGTCACCGTCGCCTTCTGGGACCGCACCTCGGTCAACACGCAGCTCATGAAGATCCACGCGGACTCGTACGCGATCTGGCGGCACTGGATGCAGCAGCACCTCGAGCTCGCGCGGACGGCATCGCTCCTGCCGACCGCGCTGAGCAACGACGAGATCGTCGATCAGATCCTTTGCGTCGCCGCAGGGCTCAAGGTGATGACACTCCCCGACCCCAAGACCGCCTACGTGGTCGACCAGGTCGGGGTACTCGATGCGCTGCTCGGGCGCATCGCCCTAGGGGTGTAGCGGTCCAGCCACGATCACGTCGTACTGCAGGCGCGCTCCGGGTGCGACAAAGTTGTCGACCTGCACCATCGTGTTTGCCGGGAACCATCTCGTGCCCCCGAAGAACTCGCCCATGACCGAATGCACCGCATCCGCCTCACGCATGTCCTTCAGGAACTCGAGCACCTTGACGACGTTCTGCCAACCCAACCCGTGACTGGCGAGCAGGTCCGAGAGGTTCTGGAACGTCATCCGCGCCTGCTCCCGAATGTCGTCGGGCAGCACAGCGTCCTCGCGGCTGAGCGGCTGGCGGTGGTAGGTGGGGATCGGCCCGATGTCCGAGAGAAAGTAGAGCTTCGTCGGACCGCTCACCTTCACGGCCGGCGCGTAGGGCAGCCAGTGTGCCTTGCTCGGATCGAGCTGGATGGTCTCAATGCTGGTCATGGTTCTTCGCTTTCTCGTTCAGTCGTCGGACTTGGCCGCGATGACGTCGATCTCAAGTCGCGCGCCGGGAGCGCTCAGGCTGTTGATGGCCACGGAGGAGGATGCGGGTTTCCAGTCCGAGCCCGCAAAGAACTCGGTGATGACCTCCTGGACCGCGTCGTGCTCCCGGATGTCCGTGAGGAACTGCGTGAACTTGACGACGTTGCGCCAGGCGAGACCGTTGAACGTCAGGATCTCATCGAAGGTCACGAGGATGCGCCTTGTCTGCTCCCTGATGTCGTCAGGGACGATGCACTCCTCGTCGATGTGCGGATGCATGTGGTACAGCGGAATCGCGGTCGCACCGGACATGAAGAACAGGGTGTCGGTGTTCGACACCGAGATGCCCGGTGGGTACTGCAGCTCGCTCGCGCGAGAAGGATCTGAATGTACGGGTGCAATGGCCATGGAAGCCACCTCTCTCTGAAGAAGCTGTTTCGAAGCGGGTGCGGTTGCTCAGTCGATCGCTCGTGCGGCGATGACGTCGAGCTCGAACCTGGCCCCCGGCGCGCTCAGCGTATTGACACCGATCATGGTGTCTGCCGGGTACCAGTTCGTTCCCGTGAGGAACTCGCCCATGGTCGCGTGGATGAGGTCGGCGTCGCGCATGTCGGTGAGGAACTCGTAGACGTGGATGACGTTCTTCCAGGTCAGGCCGTTGAACTCCAGCACCTCGAGGATCGTGCGCATCACCCGCCTCGTCTGCTCCTGGATGTCGTCGGGCAGCACGCACTCCTCATCGATGTGAGGGTGCATGTGGTAGAGCGGGATCGCGGTCGCCCCCGACAGGAAGAAGTACTCCGAATTCGCCGGCACCTTGATCGCCGGTGCGTAGGGCAGCCAGTGTGCCTTGCTCGGATCGAGCTGGATCAGCTCCAGTTCAGCCATTTGTGGTTCCTCTCTTTAACAGCGCGGTGGTCACAGACCAAGGTGTGTGTGGATGGGAGCCGGGTCAACGGCGAGCAGCTCGGACTCTCCGGTCCAGGCGACGCGGCCGTCCTCGCCCAGGATGATGACGCGGTCACTGAGTGACAGCGCGAGATCGACGTTCTGCTCTGCCACGAGCACCGAGAGGCCGGTTCTGCGCAGCTCCTGCAGCCTGTCTTCGATGACCCTGAGCACGGCGGGCGCGAGGCCCTCAGACGGCTCGTCCATGATGAGTACCCTCGGGTTCGTCATCAGCGCACGACCGATGGCGAGCATCTGCTGTTCGCCGCCGGAGAGCGTCTGCGCGTAGGACTTCACGCGCTCCTCGAGCCGAGGGAAGAAGGAGAACACCCGGTCGACCGTCCACGGCGCGTCCGCCGCCGTGTTCTGTCGGACCACGGAGAGGTTTTCGAGCACGGTCAGGCTGCCGAAGACGTGACGCCCCTGGGGCACCAGTCCGATTCCGGCCCTCGCCACCTCATGCTTCGACAGGGAGCGCAGGTCCACGCCATCCAGGTCGATACCACCGGCCGTGATGGTCGGCGGCGTGAGGCCGCAGATCGCGCGCACAAGGGTGGTCTTTCCCATCCCATTGCGCCCGAGCAGCGCGACGGATTCTCCGCCCGCCACCGTGAAGCCGATCCCGTTGAGCACGTGCGAGGTCTCATACCCGACATGCAGGTCCGTGATTGTCAACATCGTCACTCCCTTCGCCCGAGGTAGCAGGCCTGCACTGCGGGGTTCGCCCGGATCTCGTCGGGGGTGCCGTAGGCGAGCGGGGTGCCGTTGTCGAGGCACAGCACACGATCGACGAGTTCGAGCGCGAGCGTCATGTCGTGCTCGATGAGCAGGAAGGTGATGTCCTTCGGCAGGTTCTCGAGCAGTGTGCGCAGCACCCGCCGTTCGGATGCCGAGAGGCCGGCCGCAGGCTCGTCGAGAAGGATGAGCCTCGGCTTCACGACGATCGCCATCGCGATCTCGAGCTGGCGCTTTTCCCCGTGCGACAGGCTGGACACGGTGTCTTTCGCGCGCCCATCCAGGCCCACCTGGGCCAGCGCATCCGCTGCCCGTTCGGCGTAGGAGTCGTTCTGCCCGAGCGGCCGCCAGAAACGATGGCTCGTCGGAGTGTTCACCTGCGCGGCGATACGAACGTTGTCGATCACCGTGAGGGTCGGGAAGAGGTTGGAGACCTGGAAGGTGCGCGAGACGCCGCGCATCGCGCGCGCCCTCTCGCTCACCCCCGTCACGTCATCCCCGAACAGGGTTATCGCGCCCTCCGTCGCGGCGAACTCGCCCGCGATGACCCTGAACAGGGTGGTCTTCCCCGCCCCATTCGGCCCAATGACGGCGAGCCGCCCGCCGGTGGGAAGGACGAAGCTCACACCGTCGACCGCGGTGAGCCCACCAAACTTCTTGGTGACGCCATCGAGAATCAGGGCCGCCCCCTCGTTCCCGAGTTCAGAACCCGGGAACGAGGCGACGGATGGCAGGGATGTCATTTTCCGGTGAAGCTCTGCGAGTAGGACGGCTGCTTCAGGAATTCGGCCGGGTCGTACGTCCAGAACTGGCTCACGTTGTCGTAGGTCTTGTCGACCACGTTCCACAGCTTGCCGTCGTCGCGCTTCTCGACGTGGCGGATGACCATGGGCCCGACCATGTCGTTGTACTCGTCGAACTTCACGTCGCCGTAGACACTGCCCGAGAGATCGAGCGCCTTGATCGCGTCGACCAGGGCGGTTCCCGTGGGCTTCTTGGTGGCATCCTTCAGCGCCTTGGCGAGCATGTCCGCGGTCGCGTACATTCCCATCGCGTAGCTGGAGGGGATGACTCCGTACTTCTTCTCGAAGTTCTTCACGAACTTCTCGGTCTGGGGAAGCGTGGTGCCCTCCGCGTAGTAGTGCACGGACTTGACCCCGAGCGCGATGTCACCGACGTCTTGCAGGATCGCCTGGTCTGTCGCGCAGCAGTTGTTGAGAATCGGCATGCTCTTCAACAGCCCGAAGTCGGATGCCGACCTCAGGAAGTTGGAGCTGTCCGGTCCGCCCGCGGTCGCCACGAATGCCATGTCGGCACCGGAGCTCTTCAGCTGGCTGACGTAGGTGCTCATGTCCGTGGCGTCTGCCGGGTACCAGTACTGCTTGGTCACCGTGCCGCCGGCATCCGTGAACGCGCTGGCGAAGCCACCACAGTTCTCCCAGCCGAAGGCGTAGTCGACGCACAGTGTTGCTGCGGTCTTGTAGCCCTCGTCGAAGGCCCACTTGCCGCCCGGATAGGTGGTTTGGCTGCCCGCGTATGCTCCGGTGCGAAGCACGAGCGGGTTCCTGCTGCGCTGGGTGAGGTCGTCTGCCGCGGTCTGCGCCAGGTTGACGACACCCTCCTTCGCGAGATAGCTCCCGACGGCGAGCGACACGTTGGCGAGCACCGGGCCGACAACGGCGTCGACGTGCTCCTCCGTGACGAGTCGCTGCGCCTTGCTCAGGCCGGTGTCTGCGCTGCTGGCGGTGTCTTCCATGACGGTCTTGACCGTGAACTTACCGGCCTTGGTGCCGTGCTCTTCCCAATACAGGTCCCAGCCCTGCTGCATGTCGGTTCCGACAGCGGCGACAAAGCCGGTCATGGGGGTGAGCAGGCCGACGGTGAAGGTGTCGCTCGAAGCCGCGGCACCATCCGATCCGTCTGCGTCGAGGTTTCCGGAGGGAGCGCATCCCGACAGTGCGAGCGCTGCCGCGGCCATAACTGCTACCGCGCCGAAACGTAGGCGATGTGCTGTAGTGCGTGAGTGCATTGCCGTGCCTTTCATTGGTGCGTCGTTGGTGTTTGTGCTTTTTCATCGCGAGCAACGCTGCTCGTGATTGCGGAATCCTTGGGCGATCTGCGCCGTCGGAACCGGGCTGTGAGCTGTCGTATCCCGCCGTCCAGGCCCTGCGGGGCGAAGATGACGACGATGATGAACAGGGCGCCGAGGATCATCGGCCAGCGGTCGACATAGGTGCTCAGCACCTGCTCGATCGAGACGACGAGGGTCGCACCGAGGAGCGGACCGAAGAGCGTTCCGATGCCACCGATGATGACCATGACCATGACCATCGCCGACTTGTCGAAGCCGCCAGCCGACGGGCTGATGAACTCGAACTGCCAGACGGTGAGCACCCCCGCGATGCCCGCGACAATCCCCGAGAGGAACACCGCGACGAACTTGTAGTTCGGAACGTTGTAGCCGAGGCTGCGCATGCGGGTCTCACTGTCTCTGATCCCGCGCATGGCCAACCCGAATGGCGAGCGCGAGGTGATGACCAGGGCGATGGTCACGATCACGAACGTGGCCAGGACGAAGAAGTAGAACTGCCAATACGAGGCGAGTCCAGCCGGCCTGGAGATTCCGGTCAGCCCGTTGTCTCCACCGGTCACGGAAGACCAGCGGAAGGCGATGCCGTAGCAGACCATGCCCGCGGCGAGGGTGACCATGAGAAAGAAGATGCCGCGGGTGCGCATCGAGATGAGTCCGTAGATGACGCTCGTGACGACGGTGAGGATGGCGGCGACGAGAAGCTGCCCGCCGAGATCGTAGCCCTGCCGGGACGCCCAGGCGAGGCCGTAGCCCGCGGCCGCCGCGATGCCGGCGTGACCGAGCGAGACCAGGTTCGCATCCCCCGCCAGCATGTTGATGCTCGAGGCGAGGATCGCGGAGATGAAGACGATGCTGATGAGGGAGACGTAGTAGCTGCTGATCATGTACGGGAGCGCGACGAGGATGGCGAGCGCGACCAGGATCGCAGCCAGCTTGCCGACGGTGGCGCGTTTCATGCTGCCCTCCCGAAGAGTCCGTTGGGACGCAGCACCAGCACGAGGGCCATGGGCGCGAAGATCGTGAAGTACGAGAAGTCGGGCAGCCAGGCCTTGGCGAAGGCGTCGATGAGTCCAATGAGAATTGCGCCGACCGCTGCACCCTTGATGCTGCCGAGGCCGCCGATGATCACGACGACGAGCGCGAAGAGCAGGATGTCCGTGCCCGACCCCGGCGTGAGGCTCAGCAGTCCGCTGCCGATCGCCCCGGCGAATCCGGCGAGCGCCGCCCCGAACAGGAACACGGCGGTGAATACCCTGTCGATGTTGATGGCCATCGCGCTGGCCATCTCCCGGTTGTCGACACCGGCGCGGATGATCGCACCGACCTTCGAGTGCTTCTGCAGCAGGAACAGCGCCGCGGCAATGACGATCGTCAGCACGATGATCGCGAGGCGATACTGCGGATAGACGAACTCGCCGATCGTGATCGCACCGGACGGTGCGCCATTGCCCGAACTCACCGAGCGCGGGTGGCCGCCGAAGAGGGCGAGGATGAGGTCGGCGATGACGATGAGCACACCGACGGTGACGAGCACCTCCGGCATCTCGCGCCCTCGCACCCTGCGGAGCAGTGCCCGCTCCGTGAGAAGTCCGGTTCCCGCGGCGACCGCAGTGCCCGCGAGTGCTCCGATCCAGAAGTTGTGCGTCGCGCTCACGGTGACCACGGCGACGTAGGCGCCGAGCACATAGAAGGCGCCGTGCGCGAGGTTGGCGATCTGCATGAGGCCGAAGGTGAGGGTGAAGCCGCTCGCCACGAGAAAAAGAAGGGCACCGAAGCTCAGGCCATTGAGGACCTGTTGGAGCACAAATACAGGATCCACAGAACCTCCTCGTTCGATGTCGTGCTAGCTTCGGCAGTGAGCGGGACGCGTCGGCCTAAGTTGTTTTCTACAGTTGTAGACACTTTGGCGAGGACTGTCAATACCCGACGCGGAATACGTTCAAATCGTGATGTTGCGGGCACGTCAGTTCGACACGCTCGCCGCGGCGGCTACTCGGCCCGACCCTGTGCCTGGCCGAGCTCGCGAGGCGCCACTTTCGGCCGTTCAGGCGCGCCGAAAGCGACCGAAAGTGGCACCTCGCGGAACAGTTCGCCGGGAGAAAGAGCTACTTGGCGGCTCTGCGCGAGGCGATCTCGTAGAGGGTGACACTCGCGGCGATGCCCGCGTTGAGCGACTCCGTCGACGAACTGATCGGGATCGACACGATCGCGTCACAGGTCTCGGTCACGAGGCGAGACAGGCCCTTGCCCTCGCTGCCGACCACCACAACGAGCGGCTCCGTCGCCCAGCTGAGCCCGGGCAGTGAGACATCCCCGCCGCCGTCGAGCCCGAGCACAAACACGCCGCGCTCCTTGAGCGCCTTGAGCGACTGGGTGAGGTTCGACGCCATCGCCACGGGCGTGCGGGCCGCGGCTCCTGCGGAGGTCTTCCATGCCGCAGCGGTGAGTCCGACCGAGCGGCGCTGCGGCACGATCACGCCCTGGCCACCGAAGGCCGCGGTCGAGCGGATGATCGCGCCGAGGTTGCGCGGGTCGGTCACGCCGTCGAGTGCCACGAACAGCGGCACCTGGCCGCGCGAGAGCACCCGGTCGAGCAGCTCGTTCGGGTGGATGTAGTCATAGGGCGGCACCTTGAGCGCGAGCCCCTGGTGCACCGAGTCGAAGCCCGCGAGCCGGTCGAGCTCCGGACGCATGACCTCGAGGATGGGCAGGCCACGCTTGGTGGCGATCGACATGACCTCCTTCACCCGGTCGTCATACTCGATGCGGGTCGCGATGTAGAGCGCGGTCGCCGGGATGTTTGCGCGGAGGGCCTCCAGGACGGAATTGCGCCCCGTCACGACCTCCACGTCATCCGTCTGCCTGGGCTTGCTCGTGCGCTGGGGTCGCTGCGGAGCGCCGGAACCCGGCCCACCGCGCGACGGACGCTGCCCGCCCGCCGCGACGAAGCGATCCTGCGCGGCCTTGCGCTTTCCCGCGGGGTGGTAGGGCCGATCTTCCGCCTTGGGCGTGGGCTTCTTGCCCTCGAGCGCCTGCTTACCCTGGCCGCCCGACCCCACCTGCGGACCCTTGCGACCCTTGCGTACGGCGCCAGCGCGCGGCTTGTTCGCTCCGGATGACTTCATGATTCCAAGCTCCAATGCGGGCCGGTGGGGGTGTCTTCGATCTGGATGCCTGCGGCAGCCAGTTCATCGCGGATGCGGTCTGCTGCGGCGAAGTCGCGGCTCCTGCGCGCGCCCTCGCGATCCTCGACAAGCTTCTCCACGAGCGTGCCGAGGGCGACGCTGGCTGGGTCGGTTGTCACGTGGTGCCATTCCGGCGCGTGCGGGTTGATGCCGAGGACCTCGGTCATCGCGGTGACCTCGCCGCGCACCTGAGCCGCCTCGCCCAGGTCCTCGGCGTCGAGCGCCGCGTTGCCTGCGCGAACCCGCTCGTGCAGCACGGCGAGCGCCTGCGGCACGGCCAGGTCGTCATCCATCGCCTCGGCGAACTCAACGGGAACGCGCTCCGCTCCGCTGCCCGAGAACCGGGTTCCGGCGAGGCGCCGGTCGGCGCGGGCGAGGAACACCTCGATGCGTTCGAGCGCGGCCTCGGCCTCGATCAGGGCACCGTCGTGATAGTCGATCGTGGAGCGGTAGTGGGCTGCACCGAGGTAGTAGCGCACGACCAGCGGGCGAGCCTTGTTCAGGAACTCCGCGGCGAAGATCGAGTTGCCGAGCGACTTCGACATCTTCTGCCCATTGACGTTCACGAGCCCGTTGTGTACCCAGTAATTGGCGAACCCGTCGCCCGCGGCGCTCGACTGGGCGAGCTCGTTCTCGTGGTGCGGGAAGCGCAGGTCGAGGCCGCCACCGTGGATATCGAAGTGCGGCCCGAGATAACGCGACGACATCGCGGAGCACTCGATGTGCCACCCCGGGCGTCCTGCTCCCCACGGCGAGTTCCACGACGCGGACTCCGGCTCGCCTGGCTTGCGACCCTTCCACAGCGCGAAGTCACGGGGGTCTCGCTTGCCGCGCGGATCCGCATCCGCAGCCGGCGCCATGTCATCGAGTTTCTGCCTGGTGAGCTCACCGTAGCTCGGCCAGCTCTTCGTGTCGAAGTAGACGTCGCCCGAGTCATCCGCGGCGGAGTAGGCGTGACCCTGGTCGATCAGACGCTGGATGATCTCCTGCATCTGCCCGATACTCGCGGTGGCCCGAGGCTCGTAGGTGGGCGGCAGGATTCCGAGCTTGTTGTAGCCCGCGGTGAACTCGAGCTCGTAGCGGTAGGCGAGCGCCCACCACTGCTCGCGCTCGCCGTTCGAGGCACCGCGCGCATTGTCGAGGATCTTGTCGTCGATGTCGGTGACGTTGCGCACGAGGGTGACGTCGAAACCGCGGTAGCTGAGCCAGCGCCGCCACTGGTCGTAGACGAGCGCGGAACGCAGGTGACCGATGTGCGGGGACGACTGCACCGTGGGCCCGCAGACATAGATGCCCACCTCGCCGGGCACGATCGGCACGAAGTCGGCCAGCGCCTGGGTCCTGGAGTCGTAGAGGCGTACAGTCACCGGCTAAGCCTACCGATCACGACGCAGCAAAGCGGTCGCCATGACTGCGACTCCCTCGCCCGCTCCCGTGAAGCCCAGGCCATCGGATGTCGTGCCCGCCACGCTCACGGGCGCCCCGATCGTGACGCTCAGCTTCTGCTCGAGCTCCGTGCGACGCGCGGCGATCTTCGGGCGGGCGCCGATGAGCTGCACCGCGACGTTGCCGATCGAGTATCCGGCTCCGCGCACGAGGCGCGCGGTCTCCTCAAGGAACACCTCGCCATGAGCCCCGGCGAAGCGCGGATCGTCGACGCCGAAGCGGCTGCCGAGGTCACCAAGCCCCGCGGCGGACAACAGGGCGTCGCAGATCGCGTGGCTGAGCGCATCCCCGTCGCTGTGCCCCGAGAGTCCGGGCTCGTCCGGCCAGTAGAGACAGCCGAGCCAGAGCGGCGCGCTCTCGTCGAAGGCGTGCACGTCGATGCCGATGCCGGTTCTGTTCGGCTGTGCTCCCACAATGCCCTCCGCCCTCCGCAGGTCGCCCGCGGTCGTGATCTTGAACGCGAGCTCGTCGCCGTCGATGACGGAGACCGGATGCCCGGCCGCGGCAAACACGGCGGCGTCGTCGGTGAAGTCTTCCGTGGCCATCGCGTACGCGGCCACGAGTTGCTCGCGCGGAAACCCCTGCGGCGTCTGCACAGCGACCAGGTCTGAGCGGTCGAGTGTGCGTTCGATGCGGCCGGCGGCATCCGTCTGTTTGATCGTGTCGCTGACCGCGAGCGCCGGGATCACCCCGGCTCGCGTCTGCCAGACCGCCTCGATGACCTCGTCGAAGAGCGAGGCGGGTGTGAGAGCGCGCGCGGCATCGTGCACGAGCACCGTGTCGACTGAGTCCGCGAGAGCGGCGATGCCCGCGGCGACGGAGCGCTGCCGGGTGTCCCCGCCAGCGACGACGACACAGGCCTCAGCGACGCCGCTCGACCCCACGATTCGCCTGGCGGCATCGAGCCTGTCGCGGGGCGCCACGACGACGAACTGCGCGGGCTCGGTCATGCCAGAGATTCCCCGCAGTGCGTGCGCGAGCACCGGCAGTTCGCCGAGTTGCACGAACGCCTTGGGTTCGCCCGCTCCCAGTCGCGTACCGCTTCCGGCCGCGACGAGTATGACGCCGACGGTGGGGATCGTGGCGGGCTCGCTAATTCAGGAGGCCAAAGCCTCTAGGAGGCCAGTACCTCGTCGAGGACGCTGGATGCCTTCTCCTCGTCGGTCTTCTCGGCGAGGGCGAGCTCGGAGATCAGGATCTGGCGAGCCTTGGCCAGCATGCGCTTCTCACCGGCGGAGAGGCCGCGGTCCTGGTCGCGACGCCAGAGGTCACGAACGACCTCTGACACCTTGATGACATCGCCGGAAGCCAGCTTCTCGAGGTTCGCCTTGTAGCGACGAGACCAGTTGGTCGGCTCCTCGGTGAACGGTGCACGCAGCACCTCGAAGACCTTGTCGAGACCCTCTTTACCGATCACGTCACGCACACCGACGAGGTCGACGTTCTCCGCTGGGACCTCGATGGTCAGGTCGCCCTGGGTCACGTTGAGCTTGAGGTAGAGTTTCTCCTCGCCCTTGATCGTCCTGGTCTTGACTTCGGTGATTGTGGCTGCGCCGTGGTGGGGGTATACGACGGTTTCGCCGACCTCAAAAAGCATTGATGGGCTCCGTTCAGTGGCCTCTAGTTTACCACAGGGAGTTCCGAGTAAGGGTGCCCTTACCTTGGGCTGGGCGGCGATGGTCGGTAGGCTAAACTCACAGCAGGTTTCCGCGGGCACACGCCGCGAGGTCGAAACCGCGTTTCTTTGGTTCTGGAGGGTTCTGTGAGAGCACGTCGTGCGGCATCCGTAGTCCTGGCAGCCGCAGTGCTGCTGAGCACGGCGGGATGCACATTCTTCGCACCACAAACGACGCTCAAGCCGTACGACCCGAGCGACGGCGTGAACACGCAGATCGGCGACGTCTACATCCGCAACGTGCTGCTGCTGGCGGGCGAGAGCGGCGACGTGAGCCTGCTCGCCAACGTCGTGAACGAGACAGACAACGGCGTGAACGTCACCTTCCAGTACGAGGGCAAAGACAGCGACGGCGTGAGCGGCAAGGTCGACAATGCCGTCTTCGCGAACCCGGGCAAGACCGCCAGCGTCGGTGGCCACGGCGACCCGCAGGTCGTGTTGAGCGGTGCGGAGGCAACCCCGGGCACGCTGTTCCCGATCTTCGTGCAGTACGGCGACCAGACGGGCAAGCAGCTGCTGGTTCCCGTGCTTGACGGCACCCTGAAGCCTTACGACGAGCTGCTGCCGTCACCGCAGCCGACCGACTAGGTAATCCGCGAGGGTCTCGATACGCGGGCTCGTTCCTCGCTACTCGACCGGCGTATCAAGTCTCGAAGCGATAGCCGAGCCCTCGCACCGTCACGAGCATGACCGGCTCAGACGGCCGCTCCTCGATGCGTGAGCGAATGCGCTTGATGTGCACGTCGAGCGTCTTGGTGTCGCCGAAGTAGTCGGCGCCCCACACGCGATCGATCAGCTGGCCGCGCGTGAGCACCCTTCCCGCGTTGCGCAGCAGAAACTCCAGTAGCTCATATTCCTTGAGCGGCATCGAGATCTCTTCGCCGCGAACTGACACGGTGTGGCGCTCGAGGTCCATGCGCACGTCGCCGGCGGTGATCACCGGGCTGTCGTCATTATCCGGCTCGACCCTGCGGCGCAGCACGGCCCGCATCCGCGCGAGGAGTTCCCTCGTGGAGTACGGCTTGGTCACATAGTCGTCCGCGCCGAGCTCAAGGCCGACGACGATGTCGACCTCGCTGTCCTTGGCGGTCAGCATGATGATCGGCACCTGCGATTGCGCGCGGATCTCGCGACACACCTCCGTGCCCGGGATGCCCGGGAGCATGAGGTCGAGCAACACGAGGTCTGTCCCATGCCGCTCGAAGGCGCGGAGGGCTGACGGGCCGTCCTTCGCGACCTTGACCTCGTATCCCTCGCGCTCGAGCAGGAACGCGAGCGGCTCGCTCAGCGACTTCTCGTCTTCGACGATCAGCACGCGGGTCATGGTGCCTCCTCGGGCGACGGAATCCGTACGTGGGACGTCTCGGGCAGTCGAATGGTGAAGGTCGAGCCGCTGCCGGTCTGCGACCACACCCTCACCTCTCCGCCGTGGTTCTGCACGACATGCTTGACAATGCTCAGGCCGAGGCCGGAGCCTCCGTTTCGTCTCGAGCGAGCCTGGTCGACGCGATAGAAGCGCTCGAAGACCCGCTCCGTCTCATCCTCCGGGATGCCCGGGCCCTGGTCGGTGACGGCGATCTCGACGATCCCATCGACGCTGCTCACCCCTATGCCGACGCGAGAATGTTTCGGTGAGTACTGGATGGCATTGGCGATAAGGTTGTGCACCGCCACAACGAGCAGCGGCTCGTCGCCGTACACCTGGCTGCCCGCGTCTCCGCCGCTGACAAGCTGCACCTTGTTCGATTCCGCGAGCACCTGGTTCTGGTCGACGGCCTGGGCGATGACCTCGTCGACCTCGACGACATCCGGTTTGGTGAGCGCGTCCTCGGCCTGCAGCCTCGACAGCTCGATGATCTCCTGGGTGATCCCGGCGAGGCGCTCGGACTCTTTGGTGAGTCGCTTGGCGAACTTCTTCACCTGCTTCGGGTCGTCGGATGCGGCCTGCAGCGCCTCGGCGAGCAGCCCGACCGCGCCGATCGGGGTCTTCAACTCGTGGCTGATGTTTGCAACGAAGTCGCGGCGCACGGCATCCAGTCGGTAGGCCTCCGTGCGGTCTTCCGCAAGAAGCAGCACGTAGCGTGAGCCGAGGCGGGCCGCGCGAACGAAGAGGTAGATGCTTGCCTCGCCGAACGGGCCGCGGGAGAGCTCGAGTTCCCGGGTGACCGACTCACCGTTACGGCGCACCCGGTCCGCGAGATCAACGAGTACGTGATGCACGAGTCGCTGGTCCCAGACCAGGCCGAACGCGAGCGCACCCGGCGAAGCCTTCACGACGTTGTTGGACGGGTCGAGCACGATGCCGCCGGAGTCGAGCGCATCGATCACCTCGTCGACGCCGTCGGGGACCGCCGTGCTCACGACATCCGCGGCCCTCTGGCCTCGCCTTGCCGAGGCGACGATGACCCCGACGATTCCGGCGCCGGCAGCGAAGCCCACGACGAGCGCAAGCGGCACGAGCCAGGCGGTGTCCATAGCGACTAGATTAGTTTCAACTCCCGGCCCGCCAGGCTGCACGCCGCGATATCGCCGCTGGGTGGCTCGTTGTTCAACAGACGATCACCTGCCGTTAACCTTCGCGGGGCAGCATGGCCCGGACTGGTCGACGTGACGTCGACCGTGATCTGCCTATTCGAGAGGGACGCATGCGCGAGGTATTTCAACAGGAGCTGCGCGAGGTTCAGGAGCGCCTGGTCGAGATCTCCGGACTCGTCTCGATCTCCATCGAGAACGCGACTCGGGCGTTCAACGAGTCGAACGTGTCACTGGCGGAGACCGTCATCGCCGACGACGACAAGATCGATGAGCTCACGGTGAGCCTAGACGAGCTCGCCATCGACATCCTTGCCCGGCAGCAGCCGGTGGCGCGCGACCTGCGCATCGTGGTGAGCGCGCTGCGCATCTCCGCCTCGCTCGAGCGCATGGGAGACATGGCCGAGCACATCGCCCAGCTCGCCCGCTACCGCTTCCCGGAGAAGGTCGTGCCGAAGGGACTGCGCAGCACCTTCAAAGACATGGGCGCCCTCGACGTGGAGATCTCGCAGAAGCTCACGGAGCTGCTGCAGACCGAAGACGTGCGCCTCGCGGAGGAGATCCGCAACGACGACGACAAGATCGACGCGCTGCACCTCAGCGTGTTCGACAAGGTGCTCGGCGAAACCTGGAAGGGTGGCACCGTCGACACCGTGGATGCGACCCTCGCCTCCCGCTATCACGAGCGGTTCGCGGATCACGCGGTCTCCATCGCGAAGAAGGTGCAGTACCTGGCAACGGGTGACTGGATCCCCGCCGACGACTGACCTGGCGCCCACTCCCGTGAGGTCTGGCAGACTGCTGCTTCCGGACATCCGGAAGAGCAGATCGTCAGGCCTCACGAGGTTCTGAGCTACTTGCTGACCAGCGCAGACAGGTGGTCGGCGACGAAGGTCGCCGCGCGGTCGAGAGCGGCGTTTCCCTCGTCGAGGATGCCCGCGAACGCCTGGAACACGTGGGGCACCCCGGGCGTCACGTCCAGGATCACGGCCACGTCATCCGCGGCTGCTTTCACGGCGAGCCGGGTGGCATCGTCGAGGAGCACCTCGTGGGACCCGGCCTGGATCAGCAGCGGCGGGAGTCCGCTGAGGTCGGCGAAGATCGGACTCACGAGCGGATCGGCCGCGTCAGCACCGGAGCCGGAGAGGTAGTCTCCGACCCTCGTGCGGATCGCTGCCTCCGTGATGTTCGGGTCGATGCCCACCCTGGTGGTGAAGCTCTCGCCTGACACGGTGAGGTCGGTCATCGGCGAGAACAGCAGGGCTGCGGCGGGCATCGGGAGTGTCTCCGACTTCCCCGCGACGAGCAACTCGACGGCAAGGTTGCCACCCGCCGATTCGCCGGACACGATCACGTCGGCGCTGTCGACCTCCGCAAGGAGCGCCCGATACGCCGTGGTGACCGCCCCGAGGGCGGCAGGGAACGGATGCTCGGGCGCGAGCGGGTACTCGATCGAGACCGCGCGCATCCCGGTCTTCCTGGCCAGGCTGGACGCGAGTCCGACGGAACCGCGCGCGGAACCGACCGCGAATCCACCGCCGTGGATGTGGAAGATGGTGCCTCGTGGCGCAATGCCGTCGATGTCGACGTAGATGACGGGGATGCCGCCGAGCTCGCCCGGCGTCATCCGCACGTCGTCCGGGAGCGGCTGCGCTGTCAGCATCTCCTCAAGGAGTGGACGATGGGTTGCGATGTCGCCGCCGAGGTCGAACGGGGCATTGCGGAGAATCTGGTCTACGAGGTCGCGCTGCTGGGTGGTCATGGTGTTCTGCCTTAGGTGTGTAGTTGGTGTGTCGAAATCGACAGGCCTTAGCTTAGCACTAATCTAGTTAGTAATAAGCTACTTGCACCTAATGTATATTGATGACAGACGAGAGGGCAGTGGCCATGACTGACGCGCGCGCAGTGTTCGACGATCTGATCCGTTTTGAGACGATCGCGTGGGGAGCCGTCGATGCCAGGCTTCAGGCCGAGAAAGGCCTGACGGCGTCGAGCTTCAACCTCATGCTCGTCATCGACGCGACGCCGCTGTGCCGCGTCTTCGACATAGCGGAAGCCGTCGCGATCACCGTTGGCGGGGCGAGCCAGGCCGTCGACCGGCTCGAGAAGGCCGGACACTGCCGCCGCACGCCGCATCCGGATGATCGGCGGTCGTCGATCGTCGAACTGACGCCGGCGGGCGTCGAGGCGCTGCGCGCGGCCGAGCCCGTCTTCGACGACGAGCTCGCGCGGCTCATCATCGCGCCGCTGCCAGCCTCACACCTCTCGCACTTCGCCAGCGCACTGAACGCCCTCCGCCGCGCGTCGAGCATGCCGTGAGGTCTGGCAATCTGCTGCTCCCGGGCATCCGGAAGAGCAGATTGCCAGACCTCAGCGGTGAAGCGGGAGGGCTACTTCTTGCCCTGGGCCGCCACCGCTGCTGCACCTGCGGCTGCGGCCTCAGGGTCCAGGTATCGGCCGGGGGCGACCGGCATGAAATCGTCGCCGAGCTCGTAGACGAGCGGGATGCCAGTGGGGATGTTGAGCTCGGCGATGTCCGCATCCGAGATGCCGTCGAGGTGCTTCACGAGTGCGCGCAGCGAGTTGCCGTGCGCCGTGACGAGAACGGTCTTGCCCGCAGCGAGGTCGACGGTGATGTCCGACCGCCAATACGGGAGCATCCTGGCGACGACATCCTTGAGGCACTCTGTGCGCGGAAGGTCGGTTCCGAGCCCGACATAGCGCGGGTCGTGAGCCTGGCTGAACTCGCTGTCGTCGTCGAGCGCGGGCGGTGGAACATCGTAGGAACGACGCCAGGTCATGAACTGCTCCTGCCCGAACTCGGCGAGGGTCTGCGCCTTGTCCTTGCCCTGCAGTGCACCGTAGTGGCGCTCGTTGAGGCGCCAGCTGCGCTTGACGTCGATCCAGTCGCGGTCGGCGACATCCAGCGCGATGTTCGCCGTGTGGATGGCGCGCTTGAGCACACTCGTGTATTGGATGTCCGGCAGGATTCCGGATGCCGCGAGCAGCTCACCCGCGCGCCTCGCCTCCGCGCGCCCCTGGTCGCTGAGGTCGACATCCACCCATCCAGTGAACAGGTTCTTCTGGTTCCAGTCGGAGTTGCCGTGGCGGAGGAGAACGAGAGTGAAAGTCATGCGGCCAGTTTATCGAAAGGCGCGCGACGCCAGACCCAGCGGTGGACGGCTTCGGCAGCGACGGAAAAGGAGGAGAAAGCGCCTCGCGGGCACACAGTTCTCCTTCATTCCGAGCGGATCGGAAGAAACTTCCGCGGTTCACGGCCGCGGAACACGGCAGCCGCGGCGGTCAGCTCGCTGCGGGGGCGGCAGCGGGCGAGCCAGCCACCGCGCTCGGCGCAGCCACTTGCTCAGCGGCCTGAAGCAGCACGGCCCGGCAGGCAATGATCGCCGGGCGGTTGCGTGCGACGCGCCGCGCCGAAGTGAAGACGCTGCGGTGCGGGTCGCCGCCCAACTCGATGAGGTCGACCGTGGGCGTGCGCCCGACCCAGACGAGGTCGGGCAGGATCGCCACCGCGTTCCCCGACTCGATGAGCTGGATGTGCGTCTGCAGGTCTGGGGTCTCGAAGCGCACGTCCGGCTCGAACCCGGCCTGGCGACAGGCCTGCTCCGACCAGTGCCTGGAGGCCGTGCCGCGGGGCTCCATGACCCACGGCATCCGGGCGGCGTCGGCAATGGAACGAATGCCGAGACCGAAGTGGGCCGGAGGAACGCCGAGGCGCAGCGCGTCCGATACGAGCGCCTCCCGGTCGAGCTCCGGCAGCCTCGGCGCCGCGTGCCCCGGATACTGCTCCGCGACGACGAGATCGAAGTCGCGAGTCCAGGTCTCGAACAGCGCGGACTCGGGCTCGCGCTGGGTCACCTCGACGCGCAGTTCCGGATGCTCACGGCCGATGATCGCGAGCGCGGCCGGCAGCAGGGCGAGCACCGCCGACTGGAACACGGCCAGCCGCACCGTGCCGGAGACGAGGGACAGCGACGCCGCCATGTCGGCCTCGGCGAGCTCGAGCTCGTTGAGGATGGCCGTGGTGTGCTCGACGAGCACCTCGGCCTGCGGGGTGAGCCGCAGGCGCCTGCCGGTCTTGCGTAGCAGCTCGACGCCCACCTCCTTCTCGAGCAGACTCAGCTGCTGGGATACCGAAGATGGGCTGTAGCTGAGCGCGGCAGCCACCTCGGCGAGAGTGCCGCGAATCTGCAGTTCGCGCAGCAGCCGCAGTCGTCGTACGTCCAGCATCCGATTCTCCAAAAGCATCAGCTTTTCCGATGGATATCCATCGAAGATGTTCGATTTATCTAATACCTAGCGTGACACATACTGGGCAAATACGACATCGATTTTCCCGAAGGGGTGGGATGACCATGGCTGCCGACGGCGTCACGACACTGGATCACACGCTCGCAGACTCCGCGATTGCGCTCGCAACCCGCTGGGTGCACGACGGAGCGCACGCACCAGCGGACCCCGCGGCCGAGCGCCTCGCCGGGGTGCTCAAGGACCCGCACGGACTCGACTTCACCATCGGATTCGTCGACCGCGTCGTGCGCCCGCACGACCTGCACGTCGCGGGCCGAAACCTGCGCGCGGTCGCACAGATCACCCCGCGCTTCCTGCCCTGGTACATGCGGTTCGCCATCTGGCTCGGCGGCGTCTTCGGTCCGATCCTGCCCGGCATCGTCGTGCCCATCTCTCGCAGCGTGCTGCGTCGGATGGTGGGCCATCTCATCGTCGATGCCACGCCCGCGAGGCTCGGGCCCGCCATCGCGAAGCTGCGCTCGGGGGGCGCGCGCCTCAACCTCAACCTGCTCGGCGAAGCCGTGCTCGGTGAGGGCGAGGCCGCCCGCAGGCTCGAGGGCACGAAGGCTCTGCTCGCCCGCGACGACGTCGACTACGTCTCGATCAAGGTCTCCTCGGTGGTCAGCCAGCTCTCGATGTGGGCGTTCGATGAGGCCGTCGACGAGATCGTGCACCGGCTCACCCCGCTGTTCGAGCTTGCCGCCGCTGCCCCGACCCCCAAGTTCATCAACCTCGACATGGAGGAGTACAAGGATCTCGACCTGACCATCGCGGTGTTCCGGCGCATCCTCGACCAGCCGCAGCTGCTCACGCTCGAGGCGGGAATCGTGCTGCAGGCCTACCTGCCGGAGGCCCTCGGCGCCATGCAGGGTCTGAACGAGTGGGCATCCGCTCGTGTTGCACAGGGTGGCGCCGCGATCAAGGTGCGCCTCGTCAAGGGAGCGAACCTCGCCATGGAGCACGTGGACGCCGCCATGCACGGCTGGCCTCTCGCGACGTGGGCCTCCAAGCGGGAGACCGACACGAACTACCTGCGCGTGCTCGGCTGGGCCCTCACGCCCGAGCGCACCGCGGGCGTCAAGATCGGCGTCGCGGGCCACAACCTCTTCGATGTCGCCTTCGCCTGGCTGCTCGCGGGCGAGCGCGGGGTGCAGGACCGCGTCGAGTTCGAGATGCTGCTCGGCATGGCGACCGGGCAGGCGGATGCGGTCACGCGCGAGGTGGGTGGCCTGCTGCTCTACACACCCGTGGTGCGCCCGACCGAATTCGACGTCGCGATTGCGTACCTCATCCGTCGTCTGGAGGAGAACGCGAGCGAGGACAACTTCATGTCCGCCGTGTTCGAGCTGGACAGCGACCAGGCACTGTTCGAGCGCGAGCGCGACCGCTTCCTCGCCTCCGTCGCCGGTCTCGCCGAGAGCGAGCCCACTCCGAACCGCACCCAGGATCGCACCGTCGCGTCCGCGCCGAAGGAGGCACACGGCTTCCACAACGAGCCGGACACCGACCCGGCCATCGCGGCGAACCGGGCGTGGGGTCGCGCCATCCTCTCCCGGGCGAAGAACTCCACGCTCGGCACAGCGGCGATCGAGCAGGCAATGATCTCGGATGCCGAGACCCTCAACCGCACGATCATGGCGGCCGCGAAGGCTGGCGCGGCCTGGGGTGCCCTGCCCGCGAGCGAGCGAGCGCGCATCCTTCACCGCGCCGGAGCGGAGCTCGCCGCCAGCCGGGCCCACCTCGTCGAGGTCATGGCGAGCGAGACCGGCAAGACCATCGCGGAGGGCGACCCCGAGGTGAGCGAAGCGACCGACTTCGCCCACTACTACGCGGAGCAGGCGCTGCTGCTCGAGCAGGTCGATGGCGCGAGATTCACGCCGTTCCCACTCACCGTGGTCACGCCGCCGTGGAACTTCCCTGTCGCCATTCCGGCCGGATCAGTGCTGGCGGCGCTTGCGGCCGGCAGCGCCGTGATCATCAAGCCCGCCGCTCTCGCCCAGCGCTCCGGCGCCGTCATGGTCGAGGCACTCTGGCGCGCGGGGGTGCCGAAGGACGTGCTCACCCTCGTGCAACTGAGCGAGCGTGACTTCGGGCAGCAGCTCGTGTCGCATCCGCTCGTCGACCAGGTGATTCTCACGGGTGGATACGAGACCGCGGAGTTGTTCCGTTCCTGGCGGCACGACCTCCGCCTGCACGCGGAGACGAGCGGCAAGAACACCATCATCGTCACGCCGAGCGCGGACTTCGACCTCGCCGCCGCGGACATCGTGAAGTCGGCCTTCGGACACGCTGGGCAGAAGTGCTCCGCAGCGAGCATCGCGATTCTCGTCGGCTCGGTCGCACACTCCCAGCGCTTCCTCGGGCAGCTGGTCGACTCGGCCACTTCGCTGCGGGTCGGATATCCGCAGAGCGCCACGAGCCAGATGGGGCCGATCATCGAGCCGGCGAACGGCAAGCTGCTGCGCGCGCTGACCACGCTCGGCGACGGCGAGCGGTGGCTCATCGAACCGAAACAGCTCGACGACAGCGGCATGCTCTGGTCGCCCGGCATCCGGACCGGCGTGAAGCCCGGCTCCGAGTTCCACCTGACCGAATACTTCGGACCCGTGCTCGGAATCATGCACGCGGCCACCCTCGCCGAGGCGATCGAGTTGCAGCGCGCGATCGACTACGGCCTCACCTCGGGTCTGCACTCGCTCGACCCCGCAGAGCTCGCACAGTGGCTCGACGGCGTCGAGGCCGGCAACCTCTACGTGAACCGCGGCATCACCGGCGCCATCGTGCAGCGCCAGCCCTTCGGCGGCTGGAAGCGCTCGAGCGTGGGTGCGGGCTCCAAGGCGGGCGGCCCCAACTACCTCTTCGGCCTCGGACAGTGGGTCCCGGATGACGGGGCCGCGGCACCGGAGGAATGTCGCCTCGCCCCGGCGGTGGGCTCGCTGCTCTCCGCCGCCATGCCCGACCTCGACGAGGAGCAGTGGACGTTCGTGCACGCCTCGGCGCTGCGGGATGCCGCGGCCTGGGCAGGCGAGTTCGGCATCGTGCGCGATCCATCCGGCGTGGGTGTCGAACGCAACCTGTTCCGCTACCTGCCTATGCCGGTCACCGTGCGGCACAGCCTAGGCAGTCCGTTCGTGGAGCTCGTGCGCGTGCTCGCCGCGGCGAGGCTCGCGGGTTCCGCGGTGCAGCTCAGCTCGGCGGTTCCGCTGCCCGCGGGGCTCACGGCGGAGCTTCACGCGGTGAACGTCACGGTCGAGACGGAGGCGGATTGGCTCGCGAGGGCGGGGCGCGGAGAGTTGGCGACCAGCCGCATCCGGCTCATCGGCGGGGATCGCACGGCATTCGCCGACGCGACCGGAGGCAATCCGGACCTCGCGGTCTACGCCTCACCGATCACCGCCGCCGGCCGGGTGGAGCTGCTGCCGTTCCTGCACGAGCAGGCCATCAGCATCACGGCCCACCGCTTCGGCAACCCCGACGGGCTCTCGGTCGGCGTCATCTGACCCACAGTTCACCGGCTGGAACGCGTCACGGGCACAACGGATGCGTTCCGGTCGGCTTGCCATTGCCTCCGCCAACGGCGTCGTTCGCCACCGTCGCTAACGCAGGACGGATTGTGAAACGCCGGGAAAAATCGCCGTCTGACACGGCGTGTCCCCGAATCTCCGACGTTAGCGACACGCCCAAAGATCAGGGCATGTCACTACACAAGCTCAACCAACCTCTCCGAGCAATACACCTAGCGTGATCCGTTTCGGGGCCAGCACTGCGAATCGTTTCTGGTCGGCTTGATCTAACACTGCGCCGGTCGAGTAGGGAGGCACGAGCGTATCGAGACCCCAGAGGGTAGCTCGCAGGACGGTCTCGATACGCGGGCTCGTTCCTCGCGCGCTACTCGACCAGCGGGATGGGTTTGCCGATGGCCAGCGACTCGCGCGCCGCGAGCGCCACGGCGAGCGCAAGCACAGCGTCCTCCACCGGACAGAGCTCCGGGTTCGTGCCGTTGCGCACGCAGTCCAGGAAATATTGCGCCTGGTGGGCGTAGGGATTACCGGGATCGACCCGGTGCACCTCTAGCCCGTCGACAACCAGCCGATAGCTGTCGTTGCCGGGGGGAACCGCCCCGGTCGGTGCACCCACGAACTGATGATCCGCGGTTCCGAAACTGCCCAACACCTCGATGGAGGAGGAGAACGGGAACTCCGCGGGCATCCCCATGAAAGAGAGCACCGTACCCCTACCACCGCCCTCGTAGTCGACCACGATCTCAACCGGGCCGTCCGACAAGGCGCGATGCGCGGACACTGTGAGCGGCATCCCTAGAAAGAGGTTGAGTTGGTCGTAGTCGTGGATGGCAAAATCGACGATCATGCCCCCGGACTTCGACTCATCGTGCCACCACGAGGATGGTCCTGGCGTCGCACTCAGCCGCTCCGCCCGCACTATCAGCACCTCGCCGAGCACGCCGGAAGCAACGCGCTGCCTGATCACGCGATAGCCGTCGAAGAAGCGCACGACGTGGGCGACCATGAGGATGCCGGAGCTGCGCGACGCCGCGTCCTCGATCGCGCGAGCATCCGCGAGGGTCAGCGCGATCGGCTTCTCAAGCAACACGTTCCTGCCCGCCTCGAGGCAGCTGATGGCGAGGTCGGCATGCGTGGGAGTCGGCGTGCAGATCGACACGATGTCGACCTCCGGATCGGCCAGCACGGCATCGAGGTGGGTCACGAAGCGCGCGGAAGGCGCACCCTCGATCGGCACGGGAGTGCCGGGAGCGCAGACGTAGCGGATGCTGTCGCCGAGCCCGATCTCGCTCCAGGCCCTCGCGTGGGCACGGGCCATGCCGCCCTGGCCGATGATCGCAATCGTGGTCATGCTGGCGCCTCGGACATGCTGAACTGGTACTCGGCAGGAACTGGCTCTCCCGGACAGGCCCTGACCCACAATTCGGCCATGGCGTTTTCGCCCTCGCGAAGACTCGCGACCTCGATGCCGGAACGAAGAATCCGGGCCGCAGCCGCAACATCACCCACAAGCGCCAGCGCCTGGGCCTCAAGCAGCAACACTCGCCCAGAGCGCGGCACTGCGGAGTGCTCGATCAATTCGAGTGCGAGCGCGCCATGTTCGCCACGCACGGCAGCAGTCGTCGCCTCGATGAGGAGCGCGACCGAGTCCGGATCGCAGGCACAGGCACGCCGGTACTGATCGAGCGCACCCTCGAGGTCGCCCTCTGCGAGCTGGAGCATCGCGAGACCGCGGCGGGCGAAGGCGCTCTCTTCGCCCCGGATAGATCGTGCATAGAGTTCGCGAGCGTCCGCGAGCGCGCCACGCGCGTGTGCCATCACAGCTCGATGTCCGAGAGCCGCCGAGGAGTCAGGGCCCGCGGCCAGGAGTGCCTCCCAGTCAGTGCCCCGCACGTAGGTGGTCGCGCCGGAGAATTCCGCCCCGTCCAGGAGCTCCCGCCAGGGATGCTGCCCGGCAATGATCGTCTGCGATGCGAACGGGGTTCCCGTCTCGTCAATCCAGGGAAGCCTGCCGACCCTGCGGCGGGCCGCTTCGAGCGCTCCCCATCCATCGCCGGAAACAACGCTGTCCTGTGGCGCAAGATCGGCGATCGCGGTCGCCATCGCGAGCGCATCATCCAGTGCCTGTTCGTCGGCGAGCGAGCCGATCCGCTCCTCGCAGTGGGAGACCGCAGCCGCCCAATCCGCACCGTGGGCGATACCCGCGTCTACGGCAGGGTTCCCGTAGGCCTCGACCCAGCGCCACTCGGCCGAGGCAGGCATCTCGAGATGCTGGAACTGTGTCTGGGCCAGGCCAGCCTGAATCTCCGCGTACTGCCCATCATCCGGGCTCAGCCAGCGCTGCCAGCGATGGCCGCCCGCCCCTTCCCCCCAGACGAAGAGTTTGCGCCCGCGCAGACTGGAGGTGGACACCATAGCGAGGCCATCGCCGTGGTCGTCCGCGCTCAGGATCCATCGCCGCCGGCCCTCCGGGATGTCGAAGAAGAAGTCTCGCGCTCGCTGGTTGTTCGTCGGCCAGGTGCAGTCGACACCACCATCGTCGGTGGGTGCGACCCTCGAGATGCCGCCGTCGTAATTGCTGGCGAAAGCGGAATCGGCCGGCACGACCACGCGGTGCTGTGGAGACTGCGGCACCGCGGCGTTTGTCCACCAGTACATCGGTACCGCAAAGTTGTTGGGGTTGCGCACCCGCACGGCCACGTAGACTACGGGCGAGTCTTCCGGCAGCCAGGCATCGATCTGGAACACCACTTCGCGAAGGCGATCGAACTCCCACATCCTGAGCACATCGAGACCGCTCGGGGTACGAAGTACTGCTGCGTGCAGAGGACTGCAGGTGGTGGGCGAATGACCCCTGGTGCCGATGTTCCACTCGATGCCGCCGGCGAACCAGGCGTTGCGAAGGCCTAGGTTGGCGAAGGGAATCGCGTGCGGAGAATGCAGCAGATGTTTGCCAGAATCCTTATCGAAGAGCTCCCACAGCCGCCCACCGAGCTCGGGCAAAAACACCGCCCTGAGCTTCTCATTCTCGAGCACCACGGTCGTCAGCAGATGCTCCGAGCGAGCCCTTCCGTAAGCATCCTGCTCCTGAAAGGGGTACAGGTTTGCGGGATTGCCGAACACTGAGCCGTCGATGATCTCCTGCGGAACATCCCCCGTTATCCGGTAGGGGTTTTCCAGCGGCGCCCCAACCATGGGCAGCGGGCTCTCTTCGCCCAGTTCCGCCAGGTCGAACACCCGGCTCTCCACTCGCACGCTCATGCGCGCCTCTCCCTCATGCCGTCTGCGCTCCCCCGGTCGCTGCGCCCAGCTCGGTCACCGCAGCTCGTAGCCGCGAGAACAGCGCGTCGTCGACGGTGACGCCCGCCCGCCTGAGCCCGAGCACGGCGGCTCCAACCGTGCCATCCGCCACAGGGATGAGCTCCGCGCCCCGCGCAGCATCGGACAGCCTGGCCGTGAAGGTCTCGGGCGCGACCCGTAGCCCCGCGGCAAGGATGCTGCCTCCCGTGACGATGGGCCCGTCGTCGTCCGCGCCGCGGGTGGCCTCGAGCAACCGCGCGAGGGAATCCGCGGCCCCCAGCAGTATTCGATGCGCAACAGCGTCATCCCTCAGCTCGAACGCGAGGGGAGCGAGGCGGGCGAGCTCGACCGGTCTCGGCTCGTAGAGCTTCTCCATGAGATGGATCAGTGCGGGTGGGCGTCCGCGCAGGCGCCCTCCTTCGTGGTTGATTCCGAAGGAGGCGAGCACGGCATCGGTGAGCGCGGTCGCCGGGCCCAGTCCGTCGAGTGCGGCCACCACGGCCCGCGCGATCCTGCGTCCGATCCAGAAGCCCGAGCCGCCGTCGCCGAGCAACCAGCCGGTGCCCCCTCGCGTGAAGTCCAGTGCTCCCCCGGCGATGCAGCCCGCGACCGAGCCCGTCCCAGCGATGAGCGCGGAGCCGCCGCTCGCGATCGTGCCGGAGTAGAAGGTGCCGAGAAGGTCGGGCTGCAAGCTGGGCTCTGCGGCGAACCCGAGCGCTGCGAGCCTGGCCGCGAGTCGAGTCACGAACGGGCCCGAGACCGAACCCGCGAGCGAGATGACGGCGAAAGACCCCGGCTCCGTGGTGCCGAGGGAGGCGCGCGCACGCTCGGCGGCCAGGCCCAGCTGCTCAACCGCGGCATCCGTCCCCGCTGCCGTGGGGTTGCCCGTTCCCGCGCGCCCGTAGCCGAGGCAGTGCCCGTCCGTGTCGAGCACGACGGCACGCGTGGAGGTGCCCCCGGCATCCATCGCGAGAATCGTCGGCATCGTTACCTTTTCGAAATAGCTGTTGGCGTGAAGCACACTGTAGTGTAAGAATGATTTTCAGGTAACTCCAATGGTGGAGAAAGGGATTCTCACAATGACGTCAGTCCAGAACACTGGAACCGAAGGAACCGCCGCGGGCGTGTCCAATCGAATCCAGTCGCGACTGCCCGAGATGTCGGGGGTCATGTCGAAGATCGCCCACTACCTGCTGGAGAATCCCCAGGCTCCCCTCAAGCTCTCCATCGGCAAGCTCGCGGAACACGCCGGCACCTCCGCCGCCACCGTGACCCGCTTCTGTCGGATGCTCGGCTATGCCGGATACGCGCCGTTCCGGGTGAGCATCGCCACCGACTTCGGTCGCAGCACCGCACGGGACTCCTGGAAGACCGACATCGGTCGCGAGTTCGGACCGGATGACCCGCCGGCCGACGTGCTGAGCACCCTCGTCAACGCCCACTCCCGCACGCTGCGCGAGACCGCAGCAACCATCGACCTGCCCACGATGAAAGTGATTTCCAAGCGCATCGCGGCGAGCCACCACGTCGACATCTACGGCGTCGGCGGAAGCGCCATGCTCGCGGATGAGATGCAGGCGAGGCTCTACCGCATCGGCGTCAACACCCATGTCTGGTCTGAAGTGCACGCCGGGCTCACGAGCGCGGCCATCCAGAACAAGCACTCCGTGGCCATTGGAATCTCCAATACCGGGCGCACCGAGGAAACCATCCAAATGCTCGGCGAGGCCGGTCGCGCCGGAGCCCTGACCGTCGCCGTCACCAACAACCCGACATCCCCCATGGCCGAAGCTGCGGACCTGAGCATCGTGACCTCGGTCTACGAGCGCTTCCTGCAGCCCGACGACCTCTCGGCCAAGCACGCACAACTGCTCGTACTCGACCTGCTGTACCTGCTCGTCGCGCAGGAGAACTTCGCACGCACGACCGACAACCTCGCGGCATCCGCCCTCGCCGTCTCGACCCACAGGCGGCCAAGCCGCTCCTCGAGCGCCGCCAGGCACGACAAAGAATCTCACCAGTCCGAAGAAAGTATCGAGGAATAACAGTGTCAGAACCATCAGCGCAGTCCGCCCTGATCAGCAGCTACACGGATGGCGTGCTGTCGCGCCTGCACGACCTGGCTGCGACAGCGGACGCCGGCGGGTTCGACGCGGCGATCGACATCCTCGTCACCGCGATCGAGCGCGGCGGAGTAATCCAAGCCTTCGGCACCGGCCACTCCGAGGCCTTCGCGATGGAGATCGCGGGGCGGGCGGGCGGTCTCATCCCCACGAACAAGATCGCGCTGCGGGATGTCGTGCTGCGCGGAAGCCTTGGACTCGACGCCCTGAGCGGCGGCTCTCTCGAACGCAATCCGGACATCGCAGACGAGCTCTACGCGCTCACCCCGGTCGGGCCGGACGACGCATTCATCATCGCGTCCAACTCGGGGGTCAACGGCTCCATCGTCGGCCTCGCGATCGCGGCGAAGAACCACGGACATCCGGTCATCGCCGTCACGAGCCTCGATCACACCATGAAGGTCGAGCCCAAGCATGCGAGCGGCAAGCGACTGCGGGATGTCGCGGATGTCGTGCTCGACAACCTGGCCCCCTACGGCGACGCGACCCAGGAGCTCTCGAGCGGCGTTCCCGTCGGCGCCGTGTCGTCGATCACCGCCGCGTACATCGCCCAGGTGCTCACCATCGGCGTCGCGGAGCGGATCGCGGCGACTGGCACAACCCCTCCGCTCTACATCTCGGCAAACATCCCGGGCGGTGACGAGCACAATCGCGCGCTCGAAGCGCTCTACGAAGGCAAGCTCAACCGCACCGCCTGACCCCTCGACTCATTCCCCACAGAACAGTACGAACCCAACAGATCAAGTAACCAAGAGAAATGGAAGGCAGCAGAACTCATGTCCATTAAAGAAACACCTCTCCAGCGGCGCGATTTCCTTCGCGGCGCTCTCATCACGGCACTGGTCATCCCCGCAGGAGGCGTACTGGCGTCGTGCGCGGGCTCAGGGACCGGGACCACCGGCAACGCAGCCGGCGGAAAGAAGACGGCGAAGAACCCCTTCGGCATGGCAGCCAACTCGACCGTCGACGCGGTCATCTTCAAGGGCGGATACGGCATCGACTACGCCAACTTCGCCGCGAAGATCGAGGAGAAGGCGCAGCCGGGCTCCAAGGTCAAGGTCACCGCGCAGACCAACATCTCGCAGACCCTGCAGCCGCGCTTCGTCGCGGGCAACCCGCCGGATGTCATCGACAACAGTGGTGCGAACCTGATCGGTATCAACACCATCCGCGACCAGCTCGCGGACCTCACCGACGTCATCGAGGCCAAGAACCTCGAGGGCAAGGTCATCAAGGACACCCTGTTCGGCGGCGTCATCGCACCGGGAACCTTCGACGGCAAGTTCGTGCAGCTCAACTACGTGCTGACCGTCTACGCCATCTGGTACTCGGCGTCCCTGTTCGAGGCGAACGGCTGGACCGTTCCGAAGACCTATGCAGAGATGCTCGACCTCGGTGCCCAGGCGAAGGCCAAGGGCAAGTATCTGCTCGGCTGGGGCAAGGAGGCCGCGACCTATTACCAGACCATGGCCATCGGCTCGGCGATCAAGGAAGGCGGCGACGACGTGCGCCTCGCCCTGGAGAACCTCAAGCCGGGCTGCTGGTCGCTCGGACCGGTGCAGGATGTCTTCAACGGCCTCAAGAAGATCATCGACGCCGGCTACATGAAGCCCGGCGGTGCTGGCACCCAGTTCACCGCCGCACAGGCACAATGGAGCAACGATGAGGACTTCATCCTTTACCCGTCCGGCGGATGGATCGAGAATGAGATGAAGAAGAACACCAAGGACGGGTTCAAGATGACCGGTGCCCCGGAGCCGACCGTGACCAGTTCATCCAAGATGCCCTGGTCCGCGCTGCACTCCACCGCGGGCGAGGGCTACATCGTCCCGTCGCAGGGCAAAAATGTCGCCGGTGGCAAGGAGTTCCTGCGCGCCATGCTCTCGCATGACGCTGCGGTCAACTTCGCCAAGACGACATTCTCCTCCACCATCGTGAAGGACACTGTCCCGGCCGATGGCTTCGGCTCGACCGCGCTCGTCTCCCAGGTGAAGATGCTCGGCGACGCCGGAGACAACGTGTTCTCCTGGAACTTCGTCGACCTGTACGGCATGAACGTCGACCAGCTGGTCGTCTGGAACACCTTCCTTCAGGGTGGTTCGGACGTCAAGACGCTCACGGCCGGCCTGCAGGCCATCACCGACAAGGTCGCGAACGACTCCTCGGTGAAGAAGGTCACTGTCAAGTGACAGTCACTCCCATCACTGGGCCGGGCGGCGGTAGAAGTACCGCCGCCCGGCGGTGGAGCCGCAAGGACCTGACCTTCGACAAGATCAGCTTCATGGTCGTGTTCCTGGCGCTCCCGGTCATCGGCTACATCGTGTTCGTGGTGTCGCCGTTCATTCAAGCGGCCTATTACTCGCTGACGGACTGGTCGGGCTTCACGCCCAACATGAACTTCATCGGCGTCTCCAACTACGTGAAGTTGTTCCAGGACGGCACCTTCATGAAGGCGGTCGGCAACAGCGTGACGCTCGCGATCGTGCTGCCGCTCGTCACCCTCGTGGTTGCCCTCATCTTCGCGACCCTCGTGACCATCGGCGGCCCGTCGCAGGGCGCCATCCGGGGCCTGCGCTACTCCAGCTTCTACCGCGTCATCTCTTTCTTCCCCTACGTGATTCCGGCCATCGTCATCGGCCTCATCTGGGCGCAGGTCTACGATCCCAACAACGGAATCCTCAACGGTTTCCTCACGCTCATCGGGCTCGAGAACTTCCAGTCGTTCGCCTGGCTCGGCGTGCTCGGGGTCGCGATGCCCGCCGTGATGTTTGTCATCGTCTGGGGACTCATCGGCTTCTACATGGTGCTGTTCATCGCGGCGATCAAGGGCGTCCCCGCCGAGATCTACGAGGCCGCGAGGATAGACGGAGCCGGACGCTTCCGCACCGCCGTGACCATCACCATCCCGCTCATCCGCGACACGGTGCAGACCGCGTACATCTATATGGGCATCCTCGCGCTCGACGCCTTCGTGTACATGGCAGCCCTGGAGTCCGGCGGCGGCCCGTCCAACTCGACCCTCGTGATGTCGCAGCAGCTGTTCAGGACCGCCTTCACCAAGGGCCAGTTCGGTTACGCCTGCGCCATGGGCGTCATGCTCGCGGTGATCACGCTTGCCTTTGCAGCAGTCGTATTTCTGGTGAGCAAGCTCACCGGCGGAAACAATGACGTGGCCGAATGACAACCAGATCTCTCACCACCGAAGCCATCGTGACCCGCGCGGGTGGCACGCCCATCCCCACAGGTCGCAGGACTAAGCCCAGCCGAACCGACCGGTTCGTCGGCGGCGCATCGCACACCGTTCTGACGCTCTGGTCGCTCATCGTCATCCTGCCGATGCTGTGGGTCGTGCTCTCCTCGTTCAAGACGACGAAGGAGATCTACGCCTCCCCGTTCTCGCTGCCCAAGGTGTGGAACTTCGACAACTACGTGAACGCGTGGACGACCTCGGGTATCGGCGGTTTCTTCGTCAACACGATCATCGTCGTGTTCGGCGCCCTGATCCTGACGATGCTGTTCGGATCGATGTCGGCGTACGTGCTCGCGCGCTTCCAGTTTCCCGGAAGCCGCGCGCTCTACTACCTGATGCTCGCGGGGCTGACCTTTCCCATCTTCCTCGCGATCGTTCCGCTGTTCTTCGTGCTCCGCAGCATCGGATTGCTCAACACGCTGCCCGGGTTGATCATCACCTACACGGCGTTCGCCTTTCCGTTCACCGTGTTCTTCTTGGTGTCGTTCTTCAAGTCGCTGTCGAACTCCATCGCGGAGGCCGCGGCGATCGATGGCGCGGGCGAGTGGCGCACCTTCTTCCAGGTGATGCTGCCGATGGCGAGGCCCGGGCTCGCGACGGTCGCGATCCTCAACTTCGTCGGCCTGTGGAACCAGTTCCTGCTGCCGATCGCACTGAACACGGATCCGGATAAATACGTGCTGACCCAGGGAATGGCGCAGTTCGCCTCGCAGGCCGGCTATTCGGTGGACGCGGGCGCGCTCTTCGCCGCCGTCGTCATCACGGTCATCCCCGTGCTCATCGTCTACCTGATCTTCCAGCGCCAGTTGCAGGGATCGGTCTCGCAGGGCACCAACAAGTAGCCCCGCCCGCCCGGCCGGCGGCGGCCGCGAGATGCCAGTTGTGGGGGTCATCCGCGGCGAATAACCCCCACAACTGGCATCTCGCGCCGGAAAATCGGTCGGCTGGGGATAGTTTGCGCGAGTCGGCGGCAAGATCGGGATGCTGGCTGAGTCATGCACCGAAACGACTTCCGCCCGAGTTGGAGGGGAGACCGTTCACGCTCCGCGACGCACGCACACGTGAGGTCACCCGCGAGCGCACCCGATCGAGCGATCTCACCCGGCCCTTTCGAGGCATCCGTGCACCACAGGGTTCCGATCGGTCGTTCCTCCAACTGTGCGAGGCGTATGCGGCAGGCATGGCGGATGGTCAGTACTTCAGTCACGTAACCGCGGCGCGACTCCTGGGGCTTCCACTACCGTGGCGGCTTCAGGATTCGCCTCTGCTTCACGTCACGTCGGAATTGCCGCGCCGCGCCCCGCGAGCACGCGGCGTCGTCGGCCACCACGCTGGACCGAAACGCGGGCGCGGTGCAACCGTCGAGGGCCTCCGAGTCACCTCCGCAACTCGGACCTGGTGCGACCTTGCGGCCGTGCTGTCGGTGCGAGAGCTCGTTGTCGTCGGGGATGCTCTGGTCCGACGGAAGCAACCGCTGGCGACCCTTGCCGAACTACGACAGGCAGTTGAGGGATGGGGTGGCCGGCGAGGCGCGCACAAACTGCGACGGGCGCTCGGGGCAGTGCGAGCGGGTGTGGACTCGCCGAAGGAAACCGAGGTGCGGCTGATCATCGTGGAAGCCGGGCTTCCGGAACCCACGGTGAACGCCACGATCGGGAACGCGCGCGGCGAGTTCATCGCGCTTGGCGACCTGGTCTATCTCGAGTACCGCATCCTCATCGAGTACGACGGTGCACACCACTTCGCCGGGGATGACCAGTTCTACAAGGACATTGACCGGCTCGACGCGGTGATGGAAGAGAAGTGGCGCGTGGTCCGGCTCAATAAGACGCACCTCCGGCGTCCCGAGGTCATCGTCGCCAAGGTCCGTACTGCCCTCCTGGCGTCAGGCTGGCACCCGGACATCCGCTGAACGTTCCGCGAGATGCCAGTTGTGGGGGTCATCCGCGCCGGATGACCCCCACAACTGGCATCTCGCGGAACGGAGCGGGAGGCAGCTAGCGGCGGACGGCGCCCAGGCGCGGGAGGCGGGGGACGTTGGCGTTGGCCCCGGCATCGGGCGGCACGATGACCTCCTGAGCCGCGGCGACGCGGATGCCCTCGGCCAGCACCACGAGATCGGCCAGCGGATCGACGGTGCGCTTGACCACCGCGAGCGCGATCGGTCCGAGCTCGTGGTGCTGCGCGGACGAGGTGACTGTACCCACGACCGTGTCGCCGTCTGTGCCCGGCAGCGCGACGCTGTCTCCGTGGACGGGGAGCACAGCATCCGACCCGTCGAGGTGAAGCATCACGAGGCGGCGGGGCGGGTGTCCGAGGTTGTGCACCTTGGCGATCGTCTCCTGCCCGCGATAGCAGCCCTTGTTCAAGTGCACGGCGGAGCGGAGCCAGTCGAGCTCGTGCGGGATGGTGCGCTCATCGACCTCCGCGGCGAAGCGCGGACGCCAGGCCGCGATGCGCAACGCCTCGAGCGCGAGCAGGCCGGCGACCGGCAGTGCGGCGGCCGCGCCTTGGTCCTCGCGGCGCACGAGCACCTCGCGATAGGGGAAGTCTGCGGAGGGATGCTCGGCCACGGGCGCGTACTGGTAGCCGCCAATGCCGACGCTCGCCCACGGGTCGCGCCACACCAACGGCACACCGTTCGGCGCCGCGACCGGCAGCTCGAGCTCGCCGAGCGTTCCCACGGTGACGTAGTCGGCGGAGCGGTCGGCGAGTTCGACGCGCAGCGTGAACCTCATGCTGTTCAGCCAGGAGAGCAGGGGCTCGGCATCCACACGCTCGACGAGCATCCACAGGGTCTCGCCGTCGTCGACGAGGCGGATGTCGTGCTCGACCCGACCGTTCGGGTCGAGGATGAGCGTCTCACTCGACTCCCCCGGCGCGAGCCTCGCGATGGACTGGCTGCTGATCGAGTCCAGCCAGCTGAGGCGGTCGGGGCCCGTGATGGTCAGGACGGCGCGGTGCGAGAGGTCGACCACGGCCTCTCCCGCCGCGAGGGCGCGCTGCTCAGGAACCGGGTTGCCGTAGTGTGCGGCGACGCCGGCATCCGCATCCGTTCCCTCAACCGCGCCAGGCAGGGAGAGGAAAACGCTCGGCGCCAGATCAGTCGACACGCGTTCAGTCGACACGGCCGAGCCGTCCGGATGCGTGGGTCGCGAGCGGCTGGCCGAGGGCCGCGATGTCCCAGGCCCAGAGCAGGTGGCTCTCGACCAGGCCGTACATGCGGGTGGAGGCGCTGTGCTCCTTGGCAGTAGAGGAGCGCAGCACGGCATCCGTCGCGAGGTCGATGCGCGCGCCTCGCACCTGGCCGAGGTAGAGCTCGCTCACGCCGCCCGGGTGCAGGATCGACACCTCGATGTCGAATCCGCCTTCTGCATTGCGCAGCGTCTCGACGGCCTCTGCCGTGACAAACGGCCGATCTCCGATGCCGGGGAGCATTCCGGGGCCGGGGTCGGCATCCGTCGGCGCGCGACCGATGCGCCAGTAGCCGGTCTCGGTGGCGAGGGGCGTGTGGTCCTCATCGAGCAGCCAGGTGTACGAGGTGTAGTTGAGGTAGGGCAGGCCGTCGTGGCTGAAGCTCAGGCGCTGGCCGAACTCGTGATTGCGGATGTCGTCGCCGACCGCGTAGTTGACGACACCGCTGCCTTCCCACACTCCGAGCAACCAGGAGAGCGGCACCAGCTCCGAGGGCAGGGTGTCATCGAGTTCGATCATGACGAGCTCTGGTTAGCTCTGACCCCGGAAGAGGTTGTAGACAACGACGACCGAAACGTACCCGATGGCGAGCGTGGCGAGCACCAGCAGGCCGACGAAGAAGAGTTCCAGGGCGAGATACATGGCTCGATTCTATGCCAGTTGCGGCCGTGGCGGGGTTAGCGCCCCGGAAGAGAGCTCAGCGCCTGCGACCGACGCTCGAGGAGTTCTGCGTAGCTTCCCTCGCGTTCCGCCCACCGGAGTGCGAGCGCGGCCGCGACCACGACCTCGTTCGGGGTCGGGCTCTCGGTGATGAGGCCGGTGACCTCGTCGAGAAAACTCTCCAGCGGCAACGCGGCGGGGTTCAGCTTCTCCTGCCCCGCGGTTGCGACCGCCGAGGGAACGAGCTCGGTCACGTCGACACCGGTGCCCGCAAGCTGCGCGCGGAGCGATTCCGTGTAGGCGTGCACCCCGGCTTTGGACGCACCGTAGCTGGCCATGAGCGGGAACGGCAGGAATGCGATGCCCGAGCTGACGGTGATGATGTTCGCACGGCCGCGGCTGATGAGGTGCGGCGTGAACGCGTCGATCACCCGGATGGTTCCGAGCAGGTTGACCTGGATGGTCGTCTCCGCCTGGACGCCGTGCGCCGGGTCACGGAGGTCTTCAATGAGCATGACGCCCGACATCGTGACGAGGACGTCCAGGTCAGGATGCTGGGCGAGCACCTGGTCGCGGGCCAGAGCGATCGACTCCGGGTCGGTGACGTCGATCTGCACCGTCTCGAGATCGTCGACCCGGTCGGTGTTGCGCCCTCCGACGATCACGGTGCTGCCCGCTGCGGCGAACCGTCGCGCGAGACCGAGGCCGATGCCCGAGGTGCCGCCGACGATAAGAACGGTGCGATTGGTGATGTCCATGGTGTTCTTTTCTCCATTCGTTTTCGATACCCCCGAATCATCACGCCGGGTCACTTGCCGAGTAAGGTCTCCGCTGTTCCGGGGAGCAGCAGGGCCCCTCTCCGGCGTCGCACGCGAGCTAACGTGAGACCCATGGATGACGACGGCCGGGAGAATCGGCTCGGCACGTACCTGAGTGCTCGCCGAGCGCTGGTCACACCCGAGCAATTGGGCATCCCCGCCGGGTCCCACCGTCGCGTGCCGGGACTGCGGCGCGAGGAGGTCGCGCTCCTGGCGGGTATCAGCGCCGACTACTACCTCAGGCTCGAACGCGGACGAGATCGGAGTCCATCCCTGCAGGTGCTCGAGTCCCTGGCTCGGGTGCTGCAACTGGATGCGGTCGAAGCCAACTATCTGTTCAGTCTCGGCAGCCCGCATCCCCGCGCACGGCGGCGGCGTCGAACCGAGCACGTTCCTGCCCGGCTGCACGATCTCCTCGCGGCGCTCGAGGTTCCCGCGTTCATCGAGGGCCGCTACTTCGACGTGCTCGCATCGAACTCGCTTGCTGTCGCCTTTTCGCCCCGTCTCACGCCCGGACACAATCGGCTGCGGTCACTGCTGCTCGACCCGGAGGAACGTGAGTTCCAGAGTGACTGGGACTCGGCCGTGGCCGACTTCGTCGCGACGTTTCGCCGGGCGATCGGCGACGACGCGAGTGACACGCGCGCGGTGGAACTGGTCGGCGAACTCTCGCTCGCGAGCGCGCGGTTCCGAACACTGTGGGCCAGGCACGACGTGCGGCAGCTCACGGGCGGCACGACGACCGTCAATCACCCCGAGGTCGGCACGATGAGCCTGCACAGGGAGAAGCTCCCCGTCGATGACCTCATCCTTGTCCTGTACTACCCCGTCGAAAACAGCGACAGCGCCGAGAAGCTTCGCCTTCTCGGCCTGCTGCCGCGCAAAACAACGACTGCGGACCCTACCGTCTCACCGCGACGCGAGCGCTGACGCGGGCCCGGTCACTCCAGTGACCGCTTCTGCCGAAGGCGGCCGACCGCATCCACCTCGATGATCGTGTCGACGGCGAGCCGCTCGAGGAACGCATAATCATGGCTCACGACGATGATCGCGCCGCGGTAGGCGTCGAGCGCCTGGGCGAGTTGCTCGACGCTCGCGATGTCGAGATTGTTCGTCGGCTCGTCGAGAATGAGCAGCTGGGATGCCGGCTCGGCCAGGAGAAGCCTCGCGAGCGCGACTCGAAAACGCTCACCGCCGGACAGGGTCGAGATGGGGCGATCGACGTTGTTGCCGCGTAACAGGAGTCTCGCCAACTGGTTGCGGATGTCGCCCGGGGCCATGCTCGGAGCGACCGGCCGTACGGCGTCGAGCGCGCTTGCCGCGTCATCCAGGCCGTCGAGGCGCTGCGGCAGGTAGCCGAAACGATCCGTGAACAGGGCACCGTGCGCGCGGCCCTGCGCCCGGTCTCCCCCGCGCACGAGCTGGTCGAGCAGCGTCGACTTGCCCGCGCCGTTGGAACCGACGATGGCGACGCGCTCCGGGCCCTGCACGATGAAGGTGCGGTCGTCATCCGTGATCTCGGCGAGCCTGCGCCCGCGCGGCACGTCCGGGTCCGGCAGCACCAGGTGAATGTGCTCGTCGTCTCGCACGCGCGCATCCGCTGCGTCGAGCACGGCCTGTGCGGCCGACACCCGGCCGTCGAGCGTCGTGCGCAGCGATCCGGCGGATCCCTGGGCCTTGTTCTTCAGCGCGCCTGCGACGATCTTCGGGATGCCGCCATCCCGCTGGACCTTCTTCGCCGTGCGTTCACGACGCGCAAGCATGGTTTCCGCCTCGATGCGCTGGCGCTTCTCAACCTTGAGGGACTGCTGGGCCGCGCGGGCCGCCTGGGTCGCGGCCTCCTGTTCCCGGTCCAGGTGCGCCTTCCACTGGCTGTACGGGCCGCCGAAGGTGTCGAGGCGGCCCGCGTGCAGCTCTGCCGTGCTGTCCATCCGATCCAGCAGCTCGAGGTCGTGACTGACCACGACGAGCGTGCCCGGCCAGCTGTCGATGAGACCCGCGAGCTTTGCGCGCGTCGGCCGATCGAGGTTGTTGGTCGGCTCGTCGAGCAGCGTGATCGGGGTGCGGCGGATGCGCAGGCCGGAGATGGCGATGAGCATCGCCTCCCCGCCGGAGACCTCCGCGACGCGTCGGCCAAGGTCGACGGACCCGAGTCCGATCGCGTGCAGCGCCTCGCCCGCGCGCGCCTCGATGTCCCAGTCGTCGCCGACTGCGTCGAAGTGCCGCTCGTCCACATCCCCCGCCTCGATCGCGCGCAGTGACGCGAGCGTGCGGTCGATGCCGAGCAACTCGGCAACGGTCGTGGTGCCGCCGAGGGTGAGCGTCTGCGCGAGGTAGCCGACGTCGCCGACAGTGTCGATCTGGCCGGAGGTTGGCGTGAGGATGCCCGCGACGAGACGCAGGAGCGTGGACTTGCCCGCACCGTTGCGCCCGACCAGCCCGGTGCGACCGGCCGTGAAGGTTCCATTCAGGTGTTCGAGAGCGGCGCTGCCGTCGCTCCACTGGAAGCTCAGATCCCTGAGGGTGATGGCTGAAGACATGACAGATCCGTTCTGCCCGCGGTGTGCCCGGGGCGGGGAAAAGTAGACAAGGAAGACTCGACCGGGTCGAGGTCCACACGGGGCGCAGAGCGCGCTCACTCGGCGTGGAAGCCACCGATCGGTGGCTAGATTCTGTCTACTTCGATCTTCACGGGGACCAGTGTACCGAAGCGCGTGACATGGCGCTGGTCAGCGTGGCACGACGATGACGGCCCCAGCGCCGGTCGGCGTGAGCGCGAGCTCGCCCTTCGGCAGCGCGATGCGGATTTCGCCCGCGCCGTCGCGCCCACGAACCTCCAGTGCCACACCCGTGACGAGCCCGGCCGCCTCGAACACCGCCAGTTGCGCGGAGTCGTCGTCGGAGATCCGCACGACACGGTAGTGACCGGGCTCGGCGTCCCGTATGCGGAGTGCTCCGGCCGGGTAGCCGACCTCGCCCGCGCGATTCGGGATGGGGTCGCCGTGCGGGTCGGCGCGCGGGTGGCCGAGCAGCGCATCCATTCGGTCGATCATGAGGTCGGAGACGGCGTGCTCGAGCGTCTCCGCCTCGGCGTGCACCTCGTCCCAGCTGTACTCGAGCTGTGCGACGAGAAAGGTTTCGATCAGGCGGTGACGCCGCACGACCGCGACGGCATGCTTCTCGCCGGTCGGGGTGAGGCCGATCGGGCGATACGGCTCGTGCTCGAGAAGGCCCTGGCCGACGAGGCGCTTGACGGTGTCAGACGCGGATGCCGTCGACGTGCCGAAGCGCGCGGCGAGCGCCGTGATCGTGACCGGATCTCCCCCCCATTCGAGCGCGGACCAGATCGCCTTGAGATAGTCCTGGGCGGTGCTGGAGATCACGTCCATTCGCTCACTCCTGCCCGGAGACGATCAGCCAGACGAGCAGAACGTTCAGCAGCACGATCGCCACGGTGACGGCGATCGTCATGAGCCGCAGCGGCATCCGGTTGGCGAAGGCGCCCATGACCTGCCGCCTGCTCGTGAGCCAGGCCAGCGGGATGAGCGCGAACGGGATACCGATCGACAGGAACACCTGGCTCAGCACGAGCGCGCGCGTCGGATCGAACCCGGTCGCGAGGATGGCGAGCGCTGGGATCGCGGTGACCGCCCGCCGGGCCAGGAGCGGCACGCGCACCCGGAGCAGGCCATCCATGATCGTCGCGCCCGCGTAGCATCCGACCGAGGTCGAAGCGAGGCCGGATGCGAGTAGGCCGATCCCGAACACGACCCCGATGACCGGGCCGAGCGCGGCTTCGATCGCGGCGTGGGCGCCCTCGATCGACTCCGTTCCCGCGACGCCGGACAGCGACGCTGCCGCGAGCAGGAGCATCGCGATGTTCACCGAGCCGGCGATCACGAGCGCGATGACCACGTCGATGCGGGTGGCAGACAGCAGTCGCTTAATTCGCGTCGGGTCCGTGCTCACGCCGTGCCGGTCCCGCACGAGCGAGGAGTGCAGGTAGATGGCGTGCGGCATGACCGTCGCGCCGAGCATGCTCGCGGCGAGCAGCACCGTGCCGGTCCCCTCGAAGCGCGGCACGATCCCCGCGGCGGTCTGCGCCCAGTCGACTGGGCTCACCAGGACGCCCGCGACGAAACCGATGGCGATGATCACCAGGAGCGCCATCACCACGAACTCGAACGGACGCTGCCCACGCCTGGACTGCACCGCGAGGATGGCCATCGAGACCACGGCAACGATTACTCCACCGAGCAGGAGCGGCAGGTCGAAGAGGATCTGCAGCGCGATCGCGCCACCGATCACCTCGGCGAGGTCGGTGGCGGCGGCGACGAGTTCCGCCTGCGCCCAGTAGAGCAGGCGGCCGGTCCGCGGCATCCGTTCGCCGAGCAGTTCGGGCAGGCTGCGTCCGGTGACGAGGCCGAGCTTCGCCGAGAGGTACTGGATGACGACGGCCATGACGTTCGCGACGACGAGCACCCAGACGAGCAGGTAGCCGTACTGTGCGCCCGCGGACAGGTTGGCCGCGACATTGCCGGGATCGACATAGGCGACGGCCGCGACAAACGCGGGGCCCAGCAGCCGCAGCAGGCGTCGCTCCGGCGCCGCAGTGGAGCGTGTACTGCCCGGTTTCACGGTCGTCATCGTCGACCCTTCAGAATGTTAACCGAGGCTAACATACGGGCGCGTCAGGCGTCTAAACGAGTGAGATGGGCCAGAGAATCGCGGTCGCCACGGCGAGGACGACCACCGAGCCTACGAGACTCGCGGTCATCCGATTGACGAGCCCCTCCTTCTCCACGGCAGCAAGCTGGATGCAGATGGTGAGGAAGATCGCCCCGGCAAGCACCATGGGCAGCCAGATGAGGTAGTGCGCGGGCGAAACCAGGAGCCCGGTCAGGACTGCACCGATAACGGTGAACAGCCAGACGGGGATAACGGTCAGACGCCAGCGCACGTCCCTATCTTGCCCTACGCCGCACGCGAGCGGCGTGCGGCGTAGGGCAAGGGGAGGTGATCAGCCGAAGACCTCGACGCCCAGGGCGAAGTTGAAGCCCACGCCATTGCGAGCGAGGCCCATGAGCAGCAGCCCCACCCGCTCGAGCGAACGCGCCATCTCCAGGGGGCCCGCATCGAGCGGACGAAGCCCGAGGCTCTCGATAAATGCCGCGACGCTCGCCTTGGCCGCCGCGTCATCCCCGGCGAAGAACACGTCGAGTGGATGGCCCTCGGCCAGCACGTGGCCGAAGACGGTATTGAACGCCTTCACCACGCGCGCGCTCGCGGGAGCCACCGCGGCGATCTCCTGCGCACCCGAGGTGCTGTCGGGGGACACCAGGCCGCTGGCATCGCCATTGAAGGTGTTGGAGATGTCGATGATGACCTTGTCGGCGAGCGCCTCCCCGTACTGGGACACGACCTCGACGGCACTCGCGTACGGAACGGCGAGCACGACGATGTCCCCGGCGGGGACGGCGCCGAATGCTGCTGTGGTGGTCTCGCCACCGAGCGTGGCGGCGAGAGACTCGGCCTTGGCTGCATCGCGGCCGATGAGCTCGACCGTGTTGCCGCCTGCGACCGCGCGAGTGGCTATGGCCTTCGCCATGCCTCCGATTCCGATGAAACTAATGGTACTCATGACAACTTTCTCTCTTTCTCTAATTGACGAGTGAATAGCGCTTTGCGGCGAGGGCGCGGCCGTGCTCGATCGCCAGCTGCTCGGAGGCAGCCTTGATCTCTGCGGCCTGCTCGGTGAACTGGTCCAGCGCGGGATTGACGCCGACGAGGGTGAACTGGCGCTGCACGACGAGCAGGTCTGCACCCCAGACGTCACTGATGACCCGCCGCAGCCATGGGGTGGAGTGGTCCCAGCCCTCCTTGGGTGTGCCGGGACTGTAGTTGCCACCGAGAACCGTGGCGAGCACGACGGGCTTGCCCTTGAGCGCGCCTCCGGCGATGCGCTGGTCGGTGTAGGTGACGTCGTACCAGCTCTTCACGTGGGCTGCGACTCCCCAGTTGTAGAGCGGGATCGCGAGCAGCAGGGCATCCGCGTCGATCAGCTCGTCGGCCAGCACCTCGGCGAGTGCGTGGGCATCGCGCTGGGCCTGGTTGCGGTCGGCCTCCGCGGTGTAGCTGCTCGTCACGACATCGCGCCAGGTCGTCACGGGCAGCGGCTCCGTGCCGAGGTCGCGACGCGTGATCACGGAGTCCGGGTGCTCAGCGGACCACTCGGCTTCGACGAGATCGGCCAGGGCGCGACTCTGGGACGTGGCCGGTGCGATGCTGGCATCAAGGCGAAACAGGGACATACGAACTCCAAACACGGTTGACTATGAAAAAAGAAGTAACAGCGAAAACAGTAGCACGCTGGCTGCTCCCCCGTGACACATATTTCGGATGACGTCGCAATTGACCGGCGACCAGGTTGAGCGAGGCGTCCTAGTAGACTTCAGCTCTGGCGTTTGGAGGACTCTGTGGCGCAGCTGTTGATCCTGACACCTGCAGTCGACAACGACGTTCTGCCGGCGCTCGCACTACTCAGTCATCGCGTGCGCCGAATCCCGGCCGAGCCCGCGTCGCTCGTCAACGCCCCGAGCAGTGACCTGATCCTGGTGGATGCCCGCGGAGACCTCGCGAGTGCGAAGTCACTCTGCAAGATCCTCACGACCACCGGCATCGCCGTCCCGCTGCTCGTCGTGCTCACCGAGGGCGGGCTCACGGGCGTGAGCGCCGACTGGGGAATCGACGACGTGATTCTGGAAACCGCGGGGCCCGCGGAGGTGGATGCGCGCATCCGCCTGGCCCTGAGCCGCCACAACGAGGAGCACGAGAGCACCAAGATCAGCGCCTCCGGAGTCGTCATCGACGAGGCCAGCTACTCCGCCAAGGTGCAGGGCCGCGCGCTCGACCTCACCTTCAAGGAGTTCGAACTCCTGCGTTTTCTCGCGCTGCACCCCTCCCGCGTGTTCACCCGCGAGCAACTGCTGAGCGAGGTCTGGGGGTACGACTACTTCGGTGGCACCCGCACTGTCGACGTGCACGTACGGCGGCTGAGGGCGAAGCTCGGCGAACTCGAATCGCTCATCGGTACCGTGCGCAACGTCGGGTATCGCTTCAATCTGTACGAGGAAGAGAGTGACAGAGTTGACCAACCCATCCGGCCCTAGTTTCACGCCGGGAATGCGCGACTTCCTCGACGGATTGATCGCCAGGGCGACGCTCGCGGATCGCCAGCCGCCCTTCTCTGACCAGTCCCTGATCGACCTCGAGAGCGGCGCACGGCAGCTCGTCGTGCTCGCCGCCCGGGAGAAGCCCGCCGCCGCGGCCATCGTGCTGTTCGCCACAGACAGTTTCGACGCGGAGTTCGTCGTCGACCCGCTCGAGCGGCACCACGGCCTCGGCAATCGGATGATGATCGAGATGCTGCGAGAAGCCCACGGAACCGTGCGGATCTGGGCGCACGGCGACCACCCGGATGCCCGCAGGCTCGCCAAGCGATACGACTTCGAGCCCGTGCGCGAGCTGCTGCAGTTGCGGGCGGAGGTCTCGATACACTCGCTGCGCGAGCACTCGACCCACGACAACGCTGGTCGACTGGCGAGCGCCAGCGAGCGTATCGGGACCCGGCACGACTCACCCCGGCAACCTATCGACGCCTTCCGGCCGGGCGTGGACGACGCGGAGTGGCTCGCGGTCAATGCGCGCGCATTTGCGGCGCATCCGGAGCAGGGTGCGCTCACCCAGGCCGACCTCGACGCCCGCAAAGCCGAAGACTGGTTCGACGCAGACGACTTCCTCGTGGCACGTGCAGACTCCGGCGAGATGATGGGCTTCTGCTGGCTCAAGGTCGAGGATCAGGCTGCGGGCGAGGCCGAGCAGATCGGCGAGTTCTACGCGGTGGGAGTGCATCCGAAATACCAGGGCCTGGGACTCGGACGCCAGCTCGTCTCGGCCGGACTGGCACGGTTGGCCGAGCGCGGCATCCGCACGGCGAGCCTCTACGTGGAGGCCGACAACATAGCCGCGGTGAACCTCTACCGCTCCTTCGGATTCGCGGATCACTCGGTCGACATCCAGTACGAGCTGAAGCGGCGTTAACCCTTCATTCATCCCGCACTCACCCTCGCGTGCGGTGGGATGCAATGATGAACGGATGGACAGCGAAACCTACCTCACCGAAGTTGGGCTCGCGACCGACAGTCTCGACGACGATTACGACTCGAGCTGGGTGGACGACGGCACGCTGCCGCCAGAGCGCTACCTCGATCGCGAACTGAGTTGGCTCGCCTTCAACAACCGCGTTCTGGAGCTCGCAGAGGATCCGACGACACCGCTGCTGGAGCGCGCCAACTTCCTCGCCATCTTCGCGAGCAATCTCGACGAGTTCTTCATGGTGCGGGTCGCGGGCCTCAAGCGCCGCATCCTCACCGGACTCGCGGTTCCGACCAATGTCGGGCGCCCGGCGACGGCCGTGCTCGCGGACATCCAGGAGCGAGCGCAGGAACTGCAGCAGCGCCACGCGACTGTGTTCCGCGACCAGGTGAAGCCGGAGCTCGACGCCGCGGGCATCCACATCGAGAGCTGGGCGGACCTCAACGACGACGACCGCGCGCGAATCGACGAGATCTTCGCGCAGCGCATCTTCCCCGTGCTCATGCCCCTCGCGGTCGACCCCGCGCATCCGTTCCCGTATATCTCGGGACTCTCGCTCAACCTCTCGATTCGCGTGCGCAACCCGAAGACCGGCAAGGAGGAGTTCGCGAGGCTCAAGGTGCCACCGATGCTGCCGCGCTTCGTGCAGCTGCCGGATGATTCGAGCGGCCACCTGCGCTTCATCCCCCTCGAAGACCTCATCTCCAATCACCTGGACGAACTCTTCCCCGGCATGGAGATCCTCGAGCACCACGAGTTCCGGGTGACCAGGAACGAAGACGTGCAGCTCGACGAAGACGAGTCGGAAGACCTGATCCAGACGCTGGAGCGCGAGCTGCTGCGCCGCCGCTTCGGCCCGCCCATCCGGCTCGAGATCACCGATGACATGGATGAGGTGACCCTCGGCCTGCTCGTGCGCGAGCTCGAGATCACCGAGCAGGAGGTGTATCGCCTGCCCGCGCCGCTCGACCTCGGCGGGCTGTTCGAAGTCACCAGGATCGACCGGCCGGAGCTGAAGTATCCGCCGCACGTTCCCACGACGAGCGTGAACCTGCTGCCGACCGAGGCCACGGACACCTACGACATCTTCAGTTCCATCGGCAAGCGCGACATCCTGCTGCACCACCCGTACGAGTCGTTCGCGACGAGCGTGCAGGCCTTCCTCGAACAGGCCGCCGTCGACCCGGCGGTGCTCGCCATCAAGATGACGCTGTACCGCACGAGCGGTGACAGCCCCATCGTCGAAGCACTCATCAACGCGGCAGAGAACGGCAAGGCCGTGCTCGCCCTCGTGGAGATCAAGGCCAGGTTCGACGAGACCGCCAACATCAACTGGGCCAGAAAACTCGAGAAGGCCGGCGTTCACGTCGTCTACGGCATGGTCGGGCTCAAGACGCACTGCAAGCTCGCCCTTGCCGTGCGCCAGGAAGACGGCGTGCTGCGGCATTACTGCCACATCGGCACGGGTAACTACAACCCGAAGACCTCGCGCATCTACGAAGATCTCGGCCTGCTGACGGCGGATGCCCAGGTGGGCAAAGACCTGACCCGCCTGTTCAACGAGCTCTCCGGCTACGCGATCGAGAAGAAGTTCAAGCGACTGCTCGTGGCCCCGCTGCACCTGCGCAAGGCCCTGCTCAAGCGCATCGCGGTCGAGACCCTCAACGCCGAGAACGGGCTGCCCTGCGGCATCCGCATCAAGGTCAACTCGATCGTCGACGAGGCGCTCACCGACGCGCTCTACCGGGCGAGCATGGCCGGGGTGCCCATCGAGCTCGTCGTGCGGGGGATCTGCGGGCTGCGGCCGGGCATCCCGGGGCTCAGCGACAACATCCAGGTTCGCTCGATTCTCGGGCGATACCTCGAGCACTCCCGCATCTTCTCCTTCGTGAACAATGAAGAGCCGCAGGTGTATATCGGCAGCGCAGACCTCATGCATCGCAACCTGGATCGCCGGGTCGAGGTGCTCGTGCGGCTGACCGACCCGGACCACCTGCGCGAGGTCGACGAACTGTTCGACCTCGCCATGTCGGACGAGACGGCGTCGTGGACGTTGCATGACAACGGTTCCTGGACAAGGCATCACGTCGCCGAGGACGGAACCCCCCTCCGCGACATGCAGAATGTAGTAATGCGTCAGATCTCAGGACGAAAGCGAACGGGAGTATTGCGGTGACGCTGCTCATGCCCTCGGTCGTACTGGCTGCAGGGGCCGTGTGCTGGCGCCTTCACAAGGGAACAGTCGAGATTCTGCTCGTACACCGCGACGAACGCTCCGACGTGTCGCTGCCCAAGGGCAAGGTCGATCCGGGCGAGACGCCGCCGCAGACCGCGGTGCGCGAGATCCGTGAGGAGACGGGCCTGAAGGTCACGCTCGGCCCACCGCTCGGCACCACGGAGTACACGCTGCCCGGCGGGCGCGAGAAGCGCGTCTTCTACTGGAGCGCCGAGGTGGACGACGAGACGCTCGCCGCATCCACCTTCACCCCCAACAAGGAGATCGCTGCCCTCGAATGGCTGCCGATCGCCGCAGCGCGAAAGAAGATGAGCTACGACCGTGACCAGGACGTGCTCGACCGCTTCAGCGCGAGGGTCGACGCGGGTCAGTTGCACACCTTTGCCATCATCGCGCTGCGTCACGGCAAGGCGGTGCCACCCGCAAGCTGGGACGGGCCGGATGCCACCAGGCCGCTCCTGCACAAGGGCACCCAGCAGGCGACCAGTGTCGCCCCCGCGATCGCCGCCTGGGGTCCAAAGCGACTCGTGAGCAGTCCGGCGGTGCGCTGCGTGAGCACGATCGCACCGGTGGCCGCGATCACCGGCCTCGAGGTGAAGCACGCGCCCGGCATCAGCCAGGACGCCTACGAAGACGGCAAGGCGACCGTGAAGAAGTCCGTTGCGAAGAGGCTCGACAAGCAACAGACCGTCGTGATGTGCAGCCACGGCCCGGTTCTTCCGGGCATCATCGGCGCCGTTGCGCGTTCAACGCACACCGAGGTGGATGCGGCGCTGCGTCGTGCGGCAATGCTCTCGACCGGGCACTTCACCGTTCTGCACGTCTCGGTCGAGAATCCGAAGTCCGGCCTCGTCGCGATCGAGACCCACGGCCCCCTCGTCGACTGACCGGCGTGCCCCGCGCATCCTGCACCCCGCGGGACGAGGTGAGACGGGCTACCGGGTGACGAGGCCCAGGGCAACGAGGCTGTTCGCGGTGGCGATGAGCGCATCCTCGTTGGAGCGCGGGCTCCAGCCGAGCAGTCTGCGCGCCTTCTCGTTCGACGCGGTGCTGACGGTGCCGAGCCGGGCGGCGACATCCCGCAGCTCGGGGGAGAACACGGCGCCGACACGCATGAACCAATCGGGCAACACCCTCGTGGGCACGCGGCTGGCGGCCGCGCCCATCCGTTGCCGCATGATCCTCGCCATCTCCGGTACGCCCATCGAGTCGCCGGCGACCGCGAGAAATCGCTCGCCCCGCGCGGCCGGATTGGTCATCGCGCGCAGGTGCAGGTCGGCGACGTCGCGAACGTCGACCATCGTGTACGAGACTCGCGGCAGGCCGGGGACCGCCCCGTTCAGCATGCGACCCACGAGTTCGACGGAGGTGGAGAGCTTGGGTCCGAGCGCCGGACCGAAAATGGCGACCGGGTTGATCACGGCCAGCTCCAGGCCGCGCCCCTCGTCTTCGATGAACTGCCACGCCGCGCGCTCCGCAAGCGTCTTCGACTTCACGTAGGCGCTCACCTTCGCGGTCGGATCGGTCCAATCCTCTTCGGTGAACGGTCGGCCCGACACGTGCGTGCCGTAGCCGATCGCCGCGAAGGACGACGTCATCACGACGCGCCCGACCCCGGCATCCCTGGCAGCGCGCAGCACCCGCAGCGCGCCCTCGCGTGCCGGAACGATGAGGTCGTTCTCGTCCTTCGGCTGGCTGATCGGGAAGGGGGATGCGACGTGCAGCACAAAGGCGCAGCCGGCGACCGCGGCAGCCCAGCCCGCGTCCGAGGTGAGCTCCGCACCCACGAACGACAGGGCATCCGTCGCGCCGTGCGTGCCGAGCATGGCTCGTACCGCCGGCTCGCTCGCGAGCGAACGCACCGTCGTGCGCACCGTGTAGCCCGCATCCAGAAGCTGCAGGATGCAGTGGGCCCCGACGAAGCCGGACCCTCCCGTGACAAGAACCACTTCACCGCTCATGCCTGCCGCCTTGTCGATTCGTCGAACACCGGGTTCAATGATCTACCTGCGGAGACCGTGGGCCAAGCGAGGAGGCGAAAATGCCCTCAGGCAGCGGGCCAGTCTGTGCGAGCCTGGGCGATGCGGACGGTGTTGCCCGACGGGTCGCGGAACGCGCAATCGCGCTGCCCCCAGCCCTGGTCGATCGGCTCCTGCAATACCTCCGCGCCGGATGCACGCACCTTCTCGAAGAGAGCGTCGAGATCGTCCGTGGCGAATACCAGAAAGGGCAACGAGCCCTTGACCAGCAACTCCTGAAGAGCGTCGCCCTCGGCCTGAGAACGGCCAGCGTGCGGCACGGAGAGCACGTAATACGGCCCAGGCTGCCCGGGAGTCCCGAGACTGAGCCAGCGGTACTCGCCGTTGGAGACGTCATTGAGCACCTCGAACCCGAGTGCGTCGCGGTAGAAGCCGAGTGACTCATCTACGTCGTTGACGGTGATGTTGCATGCTTGCAGTGAGAGTGTCATGCGAGAAACGCTACGCGGCGGATGCGGAGACCGCTTCTCGAATCCTGCTTTCCTCGGCAGTGCCCGGGTGTGCCGCGCGCTGCCTGCTCGGCCGCAGATTCGCTTTCGCGATGCAGGACGGCACAGCCGACATCCCACTGTGCTCACGACTGCGGTACGTGCTCGGACTCTGTCCGACGAGCTCGGTGAACCGTGAACTGAATGAGCCGAGGGATGTGCAACCCACCGCCATGCAGGTGTCGGTCACGCTGGAGCCCCTGCGCAGCAGGGCCATCGCGCGCTCGATCCGACGGGTCATTAGGTAGCCGTACGGCGTCTCGCCGTATGCAGCCTTGAACTGCCGGGAGAAATGCGCTGGTGACATGAGAGCGTGCGCCGCCATCGTCGGCACATCGAGCGGCCGGGCGTATTCCCGGTCGATGAGGTCGCGCGCCCGCCGCAACTGCACGAGGTTGGCGAGGTCCTGCGGGGTCATGAGAGGGAGGCTATCACCGCACGCTACGGCTTGACGGCCTTCACGATCGCACCGTGCATCTCTTCTGCCACCTCGTGAGTGAGCTGCACGGTCACGTCGGTGAAGCCCGCTGCGGCGAGCTCTGCCTCGTATTCCGCCACCGAGAGTGCTCCCGCGATGCAGCCGACGTACGAACCGCGCTCTGCACGCTGCGCCGGGCTCAGGTGGTTCTCGGCCACCACATCCGAGACTCCGATGCGACCACCGGGCTTCAGCACCCGGAACATTTCGCGGATGACGGACGGCTTGTCGGAGGAGAGGTTGATCACACAGTTGGAGATGACCACGTCCACCGTCTCAGCTGCGAGCGGCACGTCTTCGATCTGCCCCTTGATGAACTCGACGTTCGTCGCACCGGCCTTCGCAGCATTCGCACGCGCCAGGTCGAGCATCTCATCGGTCATGTCGAGCCCGTAGGCAAATCCGCCCTGGCCGACCCTGCGCGCGGACAGCAGCACATCGATGCCGCCGCCCGACCCCAGGTCGAGCACCGTCTCGCCCTCGCGAAGGTCGGCCACCGCGGTGGGATTGCCGCAGCCGAGGCTCGCCAGCACTGCCTCGTCCGGCAGTCCGCTCGTGCTGCCATCGGTGTAGAGAGTCGAGCCGAAGACATCCGCCTCCGCAATCGCGTCTGAACCGCAGCATCCGCCACCGCAGCAATCGACGTTAGCTGAGGCTGGTGCAGAGATGTCGGTGATCGTCAGGGCCGCGCGAGCGTAGCGGTCGCGAACCTGCTCGCGGATGTCAGAGGGTTCGGTCATTGAGTTCTCCTGGGTTCTCGTGGTCGGTCGTTTCGGGCAGTATCTCGGCGAGCAACTGCTCGATGCGCACCTTGATCTCGTCACGGATGGGCCTGACGGCATCGATTCCCTGCCCTGCCGGGTCGTCGAGATCCCAGTCCTCGTAGCGTTTGCCCCGGAAGATCGGGCAGGTGTCGCCGCAGCCCATGGTGATGACGACATCCGATTCCTTCACGGACTCCGTGGTCAGAATCCTCGGCTGGTTGCCCGCGATGTCGATGCCGTCCTCGGCCATCGCGGCGACTGCGACCTGGTTGATCTGGTCCGCAGGCTCGGACCCCGCTGAGCGCACCTCGACGCGATCCCCCGCGAGCGCGCGGAGATAGCCCGCCGCCATCTGTGAGCGGCCAGCATTGTGCACGCAGACGAAGAGGACGGTGGGCCTGGTCGATACCGACATCGTGGTGGTCTCCTCCGGGCGATCGTGTGACACTTACGCATAGATGGTTGTCTATCTGTGTAGTATCAGACCAGGCATAGACGCTTGTCAATGTCTGACATTCTTCGGAAGGGAGCACGTGGATGCCGGTCATGGAGCTGCTGCCGATCATTGATGTCACCGCCTGCTGTTCGCCACTGACCGCCGCGAGTCTGGATGCGGCAGCCGCGGAAGATCTGGCGCGCACCCTCAAGGCGCTCAGTGACCCCGCCCGGCTCCGACTCATTTCCATGGTCGCGGCACACGACGGCAGGGAAGCCTGCGTCTGCGACCTCGTGGAGCCGCTCGGCCTCTCCCAGCCCACGGTGTCTCACCACCTGAAAGTGCTCGTGGATGCCGGGTTCCTGACCCGCGAGAAGCGCGGGGTCTGGGCCTACTACAGCCTCGTTCCCGGGGCCCTGGACTCCGTGTCCGAGTTCTTCGCCACCGTCTGATCTCGCGTGCGTTCCCGCTCCTTGGCCACGCGGCTCGTCGTAGAAGCCGTGGGAAGTGCTCTTCTCTCGACCATGGTGATCGGCTCGGGCATCGCCGCCGCCCGCCTCTCGCCGGGCGACATCGGTCTTCAACTGCTCGAGAACGCAGTGGCAACGGGCGCGGGACTCTACGTTCTCATTCTCGTTATCGCTCCCCTCAGCGGAGCGCACCTGAATCCGATCGTGTCCCTGGTCGACGCGGCCCTGGGCGGACGGCCCTGGCGTGATGCCTTCGCCTACCTGCCCGCCCAGACCCTCGGATGCGTCGCCGGTGCCGCCCTGGCCAACCTGATGTTCGACCTCCCCGCAGTGACGATCAGCGTCAAGGACAGGCTGACACCCGGGCACGTCCTCGCAGAGACCGTTGCAACGGCCGGGCTCGTCGTCGTCATCTTCGCGCTCGCCCGGAGCAACCGGGCGGCGCTGATTCCCGCCGCAGTGGGCACGTATATTGCAGCGGCATACTTCTTCACCAGTTCGACAAGCTTCGCCAACCCGGCGATCACCGTCGGTCGCATGTTCTCCAATACCTTCGCCGGAATCGCGCCAGGGGCCGCGCCCTGGTTCATCGCGGCGCAGCTTGTCGGCGGCCTGGCGGGTTACGGGGCCGTGAACGCGCTCTATACGCACACAACGCCCGCACGGGCCAGCGCGTGAAATCGAACGTTCACCTTTCCCCGCTCGAGCGGGTTTCAACGCAGGCTTTCCTCGTTCGTTAACCTGCCGTTCACCCTATGGGGCGATCGTGGTTAACCAAGGTTCGTATGGTCGCAAGTGGGTCGGCACCGGCCCACCACCTGTAATCAAACCTTCCGAAAGGGAACACTGTGAATCTCAAGCGTCGTGCATTTACACGCGCAGGCAGCATCGCTGCCGTTGCTCTCGCAGGCACCATGATTCTGTCCTCGTGCGCAGCGAACGAGGCCCCGGCATCCGGAGACACCGGACCGAGCACGTCCACCCTCTCCGGCACGCTGAACGGCGTCGGCTCGTCCGCGCAGGGTGCTGCAGAAATCGCCTGGGGAACGGACTTCCAGAAGGCCAACCCCGGCGTGACCGTCAATTACGACCCGCAGGGCTCCGGCGCCGGTCGCACGAACTTCCTCTCCGGCGCCGCGATCTTCGCAGGCTCGGATGCCGCCCTGAAGGACTCGGAACTCGCCACCGCGTCCCCCAATTGCGCGCCAGGCACCAAGCCGATCGACCTGCCGGTCTACATCTCACCGATCGCCATCGCGTACAACGTCGACGGCGTCACGAACCTCAAGCTCGACGCCACAACCATCGCGGGCATCTTCAAGGGCACCATCACGAACTGGGATGACAAGGCGATCACGAGCCAGAACGCAGGCTCGACGCTGCCCTCCGCCCCGATCACGGTCGTGCACCGCTCGGACGACTCGGGCACCACGCAGAACTTCACCGAGTACCTGAGCGCGAACGCCCCCACCATCTGGGACAAGCCCGCAGCGCAGACCTACCCGTACACGGTGGGTGACGCGGCCAAGGGAACCTCCGGCGTCGCCGACGCGGTGAAGAACTCGAAGAACAGCATCACCTACATCGACGAGTCCGGTGCGGCCGGCCTCAGCATCGCCGAGCTCAAGGTCGGCAGTGACTACGTGAAGATCAACGCGGCAGGCGCCGCGGATGTCGTGGCCAAGTCCCCGGTCGCGTCCGGCCGTGAGGCGGGCGACCTCGCTATCGCGATCGACCGCAAGATCACGGATGCGAACTCCTGGCCGATGGTTCTCGTGAGCTACCTCATCGTCTGCCAGCAGTACGCGGACGCCGACAAGGGCACCCTCGTGAAGGCATACGCGAAGTACGTCGCGAGCGACGCAGGACAGCAGAGCGCGGCCAAGAACGCCGGCTCCGCCCCGCTGTCGAAGGAGCTTGCCGCGAAGGTCGCGAAGGTGATCGACAGCATCAAGTAACACCACGCACGAAGGTTCGGGCTGCGTCGCCGCCGGCGCAGCCCGAACCCAGTTCCACCGCACCGACAGTCCACACGACAGAGAGCCAGGATGACCACAGCACCGGGTGAGATCAGGGCCAAGCGCCGGTTGGGAGACCGGGTCTTCTCCTCCAGCACCGTCATCGCCGGATCGATCATCCTCGCGGTGCTCGCTGCGGTCGCGATCTTCCTCATCGTGCAGAGCCTTCCCGCGCTCGTCGCGAAACCCGGCACCCTCCCGAACAGCGCGCCCAACTTCTGGGCCTACGTCTGGCCCCTCGTGTTCGGCACGGTGTGGGCATCCGCCATCGCCCTCATCATCGCCACCCCGATCTCCATCGGTGTCGCGCTCTTCATCTCGCACTACGCACCGCGCAGGATCGCCCAGCTTCTCGGCTACATCGTCGACCTGCTCGCGGCGGTGCCGTCCGTGGTGTTCGGCCTCTGGGGCATCCAGGTGCTTGCCCCGGCCGCGCAGCCCTTCTACGCCTGGCTGAACACGAACGTCGGATGGTTCCCGCTCTTCGGCGGGGACGTCTCCGGCACCGGCAGAACGATTCTCACCGCCGCGATCGTGCTCGCCGTGATGGTGCTGCCGATCATGACCGCCGTCTGCCGCGAGATCTTCCTGCAGACACCGCTCCTGCATGAGGAGGCGGCGCTCGCGCTCGGCGCCACCCGCTGGGAGATGATCCGGATGGCCGTGCTCCCCTTCGGACGCGCCGGCATCATCTCCGCCGCGATGCTCGGCCTCGGGCGCGCGCTCGGCGAGACCATGGCCGTCGCGATGGTGCTCTCCCCCGCCGCGGTCGTCTCGTTCTTTGTTCTTACCGCGCAGAACCCGAACACGATCGCCGCGAACATCGCGCTGCAGTTCGCCGAAGCCTCCGGCCTCGGGGTCAACACGCTCATCGCGTCCGGCCTCGTGCTGTTTGTGATCACCTTCATCGTCAACGCCATCGCCCGCTACGTGGTCAACCGCCGCAAAGCCTTCTCCGGAGCGAACTGATGACCGCCACCACCACGACGACCACCACGGGTCGCACCGGCCCCATCGCCAACTCGCTCACCGCGGGCAGGCTGCCGAGGGGTACCACCTGGGCGCTGCTCCTCGGGAGCTGGGCCCTGCTCTGCATCGTCTTCGTGCTCGTGCAGCTCGGTGGGGGAACCGCAGAGTTCAACCTCATCGGCGCACTGTTCCTCGGAACGGTGTTGTTCGACATCCTGATCTATGTCGTCTCGCTTCTCGTCGAGGGCAGCCGCAAGGCCAAGGACAGGCTGATCACCTCGCTCGTCGCGACGGCATTCATCATCGCGGTGCTGCCGCTCGTCTCGCTCGTCTACACCGTGGCGCTCAAGGGCCTGCCGCGAATGCTCGAGCCGTCGTTCTTCACGGAGTCGATGCGCAACATCCTCGGGCCGGGCGGCGGCGCACTGCACGCCATCGTCGGAACGATTGAGGTGACCGCGTTCGCCACCCTCATCTCGGTGCCGATCGGACTGTTCACCGCGATCTACCTCGTGGAGTACGGCAAGGGCGCGCTCGCGAAGACGATCACCTTCCTCGTGGACGTGATGACGGGCATTCCCTCGATCGTCGCCGGCCTGTTCGCCTTCGCGCTGCTCGCGCTGGTGTTCGGCGACCCCGGCTACCGATCGGGCTTCGGCGGCTCCGTCGCGCTGTCCGTGCTGATGATCCCGGTCGTGGTGCGCTCCTCCGAGGAGATGATCAAGCTCGTGCCGAACGAGCTGCGGGAGGCGTCATACGCGCTCGGCGTGCCGAAGTGGCTCACGATCCTCAAGATCGTCATCCCCACATCCATCGCCGGAATCACCACGGGTGTCACGCTCGCGATCGCCCGCGTGATCGGCGAGACGGCGCCGCTGCTCATCGTGGCCGGATACACCGCGAGCATGAACTACGACCTGTTCGGTGACCGGATGATGACCCTCCCGGTCTTCGCGTACCTGCAGTACGCGCTGCAGTCGCCCAACGCCTCGGACTCGCTGAACCGCGCCTGGGCCGCAGCTCTCACGCTCATCCTCATCGTGATGGCGCTCAACCTGATCGCCAGGCTCGTCGCGCGTATCTTCTCCCCCAAACTCAGCCGATAATAGACTCCGCCGATAGGACCCCATGTCAAAGCGCATCGAAGTACACGACCTCAACGTCTACTACGGCAAGTTCAAGGCCGTCGAAGACGTGTCGCTGACCATTGAGCCGCGCACCGTGACGGCCTTCATCGGCCCGAGCGGTTGCGGCAAGTCCACCTTCCTGCGCACGCTCAACCGCATGCACGAGGTGATTCCGGGCGCGCGGGTCGAGGGCGAGGTGCTCATCGACGGTAACAACCTCTATGGGCCGGGCGTGGATCCGGTGCTCGTGCGGCGCCAGGTGGGCATGGTGTTCCAGCGACCGAACCCGTTCCCCACCATGTCGATCCGCGACAACGTGCTCGCCGGGGTCAAGCTCAACAACAGGCGGATGTCGAAGTCAGACTCCGACGACCTGGTCGAGAGTGCGCTGAAGGGCGCGAACCTCTGGAACGAGGTCAAGGATCGGCTCGCCCTGCCCGGGTCCGGACTCTCCGGCGGCCAGCAGCAGCGCCTGTGCATCGCCCGCGCGATCGCCGTGCGGCCGGACGTGGTGCTCATGGACGAGCCGTGCTCCGCCCTCGACCCGATCTCCACCCTCGCCATCGAGGACCTCATCGAGGAGCTCAAGCAGGAGTACACGATCGTGATCGTGACCCACAACATGCAGCAGGCATCCCGGGTCTCCGACCGCACCGCGTTCTTCAACATCGCGGGCACAGGCAAGCCCGGCAAGCTCATCGAGTACGACGACACGACGACGATGTTCTCGAACCCGAGCGTGCAGGCCACAGAGGACTACGTCTCCGGCAAGTTCGGCTAAGCACAACCAGGAGTCAGAAAGCGCATCATGCGGTGGCGATCGCGAGGATGGGCTTCGTGGTCGGTTTGGCAGAGCCGCCATCCGGTTCGACCGTGACACCGATGGTGTCGCCCGCCGACATCGTGCCGTCCAACAGGTGCCAGGTTGTGCCGCCGTCACTCGACTCGAAGGTTCCCGCCGGCTTCGCACCTGCCGCGTCGATGTACCAGAGCTGGTAGGTCTTACCCGCCGCGAGGGCGGGCAGCTTGTCGATCACGACGGCGGAGCGTCGCAGCCCGAGCGACCAGATGACCGTTGCCGTGCCACCGCCTGCCACTGTGCTGCTGGCGCGCTGCACATCGGCCGCGGCGGACAACTGCACGAGGGCGGTTGCCTGGGCCTGCACCGCAGCGTTGTTCGCGGTGCTCTGGCCGAGCCAATTCCCGCCGGCGAAGAGCGCGACCGCCGCCGCAGCAGCCGCGAGAATCGCAACCGGACGGGTGTACCAGCGAGCCTGCGCCCTGCGACGTGCGGGAGACAAAGCGGCACGGTCGTGCGGCGCGGATGCGGTGGCCGGCTCCGCGGCGAGCTGAGGCGTCGTGCGAATGGCCGCCATCAGGGATTCCTTCAGCTGTGGTGACGGCGTCACCGGTTCGCTCGTGAGAGCGAGCTGAGTGGCGGTGTCCGAGAGCGCAGCCACCTCGGCGCGCGCCTCCTCCGAACCCTCGAGGTACTTCTCGAAGGCAGCCGCGTCCTGCTCGTTCAGGGCGCCCAGGACATACGCGCCGGTGAGCAGATGCTGCTCATCGCGATCGTTCATGACGCCACCCCCAATTCATCCCTGAGTCGGATCATCCCGTCTCGAAGTCGGGTCTTCACCGTGCCTATCGGCACTCTGAGTTTCTCGGCTACCTCGCTGTGACTGTAGCCGCCGTAGTACGCGAGGGTAATGGCCTGGCGTTGCAGTTCTGTGAGGTGTGACATCGCCCTTTTCACCCTTTCGTTCTCTATCGTCGTCTCCACGACTTCGGCCACGTTGTCGTAATCGCTTTCATAGTCCCGGATGCCGATCCGCACATCGCGATCCCGTCCAGCCTGTGACGATCTGATGCGGTCCACGGCTCGCCTGTGCGCCATCGTGAAAATCCAACTCGTCGCCCCGCCCTTGCTTGCTTCGAAGCGCGGAGCATTTTGCCAGATCTCCAGAAAGATCTCCTGCGTGACCTCTTCCGACTGTGCATGGTCCACGAGCAGGCGACGAACGAGGCCGAGAACGCGCGGGGCCAATTCGTCGTACAGGGCACTGAATGCAGCTTCGTCGCCCTCGGCGATGCTGGCGAGCAGTTGCTCGTTCGAATAGGGGTGTCCCGTGGATTCGACGTCCTGGTCGCGATCGGTCTCACTGGGCACGAGCACAAGCATGTCAAACATTTTGTCCGCCGTCATGATTCGGAGCGCCTCGGCCCTTCCACAATCTGGTCACAGTAATGGTTCGTCACCGGTGCGATCTCGGATTGGTCGGGCCGGACCGCAGAACGCCTCTCGGCGGAAGGCCGCTCGTAGCGGCGAATAATGGAGCCCGGGGTTACTGCGGCCCGGCAAGCGGCCCGAGGGCCGCGAACTATTGTAGACGGCCCACCACAATGCTGCCGAAGATGAACAGTCCGGCGCGCACTACTCCAGCGAGTCGGAGCGCCAGAGCCGGGCGCACGCGGCGAATTCGGTCGCCGTCTGGGAAAGTCGTAGTGCCCTGGTGGTGAGTTCGGTTGCACGGTCGGGAAAGGTGAGCTCGACATCATCCGCGAGACTCGTGCTTCCTGTTGAGAGCAGTCGGCAGAACGCGGCAGCCCGGTCGAGAGCGACGGCGAAGTCACCATCGAAGAGCCCACGAAGGATCTGGTCTGCGAGCAGCACGATCTCTGCCGGGCCGGTGGGGGTGGTCGCGCCGGCGATCACGGGGTCGATCGTGGTTGCCACTTCGGTTCCGCGCTGGAAGAGAAAACTGATCGTCTCCGCATCCTGGCGTATGAGCGTGCGCAGCAGATAGATGCGCCACAGTGCACCGGGAAGACTGCGCGGACTCGACTGCGCCCAGAGCTCGGCGATCGCGTCGATGCCGTGCTCGTCGGCGAAGGTCACGAGGCGGTCGACGACCTGAGGGTCACCGCTCTCGCGCACCCGGTTCAGGAGTGCATGCGCGGTGTCGTGCGCGACTCGGCTAGTGTGCGCCGGGTCCGCTCCGCCCTCGAGGCTGTCGAACTTGGCGCCGGAGAACTGGGTCGGCTTGTGAAACTGGTCTGACATCCGGTCAAGCCTATGCGAGCCGAGCGCACCCCGTCTGCTCGCATGGCTCGCGGATGCTATCCGAAGGTGAAGGAGTACGCCTGGATTCCGCTGCCGAGCGATACCTGCACTGTTCCCTTCTTCACCTCGGCGGTCTTGAGGAGGCGGTATGACTTCGGCGTTCCCGAGACGTCGATTGTTGTCGTCTTGCCGTTCACCTTCACCGTGACCGTGCCCTTTCCTGCGAGCACCATTCGCACCTCGCTCGCCGTGTAGTTGAGCTTGACGCTGGCGGCGGCGGATCGTGGCTCGATGAACTGGCCATCGAGCTTCCAGGCTCCGTCGAGGGCGAAGCTGTTTGCAGCGAGCGTGGCGGGGTAGGAGAACGAGGTCGTCTTGGTGGAGTACTTCTCCTCGCCGCCGAAGTTCACCACCTTGTTCGGGCTCAGGTAGGTCTCCGGAGTCGTATCGGCTGCCGGCGTGGAGTCGGCCACCTCGGTCATCGCAGGCAGGGTGACGCCGGGGTTGGCATCCCTCAGCAACTGGCGGATGAGGCTCTCGGTATTCGCGTAGTTGCCCTCACCGAACTGCACATTGCGCACCGTGCCCGAGGCGTCGATCAGGTAGTGAGCCGGCCAGTAGCGGTTGCGATAGTTGGTCCAGGTCGACAGCGAGTTGTCGAGAGCGACCGGATAGGTGATGTCGAGTGCCGCAGCACCGGCTTTGACGTTCGCGGGGACCTTCTCGAAGGAGTACTCGGGCGAATGGATGCCAATCACCTCGAGTCCGTCGTCTTTGTACGCCTTGTCCCAGGCCACGACGTGAGGTACTGAGCGCTGGCAGTTGATGCAGGAGTATGTCCAGAAGTCGACGAGCACGACCTTGCCCTTGAGGTCGGCAAGCCGGATGGCCTTGTTGCCCGGAGTGTTGAACCATTCGTCGATGCCCTTGATCTGTGGCGCCGTGCCACAGCTCTCGAGCATCGTCGCATTGTTGTGGCACTTGGAGAGGTTCTTGTTCTCGTCGTTCACCAGGCCGCCAAGGGCGAGCTTGTCCTGTACCTGGGAGGAATTGCTCACGCTATCCTGCAGCACGCTCGTGTAGTCGGGGATGACCCGCTGCAACAACTGGGGAACGTTGAGCACGAGACCCGCGGCGAGCGCGATCATGACGATGCCACCGGTCATCCGGATGCCGCGCTGGTGCTTGCGGAAACTCTTGACCCGCTTCGCGACACCTCGCCCTGCGAGCGCGAAGATCAGGAGCGGAAGGGCGGCGCCGATGGCGAAGGTCAGGGTGAGCACAATCGTCTCGACCCCGATTTTTCCGGTTGACCCGGCAACGGTGATCGCGGCGAGCACGGGTCCAGCGCAGGGCACATAGACGGCGCCGAGTGCGATGCCGAGCACGAAGCCACCGCGTTCCGTGCCGACCTCACGCTGAGGAATCCAGGAGAAGGGTTTCTCGAGCAGGGACTCGAAGCGCGGAAAGATCAGCCCAAAACCGACCAGGAGAAGTACGACGAGACCCGCCCAGCGGATGAAGTCCTGCGGCAGGTGCAGCACGGCCAGCAGCACGGACCCGATGAGGGTGAACAGGCTGAAGCTCACGACCAGTCCGAGGATCACGAGGTACGGACGCCAGCGCGATACCGGCTTGTCTTCACCACCCGCGCTTTGCACTCCGCCGGAAAAGAAGATCACCGGAAGCACGGGCAGGATGCACGGCGATATTCCGGTGATCAGCCCCCCGACGAAACCGATCAGGGCGAGTGTGAGCATGGGTGCCTCCGGGGCTGCGTGGGTGTGGATGCGATGGCCCGACCGGAAGGCCTGGGCTGCTATGAGTTCGGAACCCCTGCCGATTCCGCTTGGAGTTGAGCCGGAAAACGCATCGCGAACGCGTTCCAATCCGATCCGCGCACGGCACCGAATGCCCTTCTGAAAGCCGCGCAACAGTGCAGCTCACGGGTCAGTGAAGCTCAACGGTCACCGGCCCGGCAACACACCAAGGAGAATTCCCATGCGAATCACCAAACGAAACACGGTCGCCGTCCTCGCACTCAGCGCAGTCGCCATTTTCGGCCTCGCCGCGTGTTCCAGCACGGCATCGACTTCAGCCAAGACGCCGACGAAGGCGTCTTCGAGCCCCTCAGCCATGGCGGCCGACCCTGCAGCCGACCTGGTGGGCAGCGGATGCGCCGGGTACGCATCCGCGAACCCCAGCGGTGGAGGTTCCATCAAGGGCATGAGCCAGGACCCGGTCGCACAAGCGGCATCGAACAACCCGCTTCTGAAGACCCTGGTCGCTGCGGTCTCAGGAAAGCTCAACCCGGATGTCAACCTCGTGAGCACCTTGAATGGGTCCGAGTTCACGGTCTTCGCGCCGGTGGACAGCGCCTTCGCCAAGCTGCCCGCGGCAACCGTCGATTCTCTCAAGGACCCGGCGAACGCGGCGACGCTCACGAGCATCCTCACCTACCACGTGGTACCCGGCCAGATCGCGCCCGACGCCATCGACGGCACCCAGACCACGGTCAACGGTGCGACGGTGCAGGTCACCGGCAGCGGGGACAACATCATGGTGAACGACGCCAAGGTGATCTGCGGTGGAGTGCACACCGCGAATGCGACCGTGTACCTCATCGACTCGGTGCTGATGCCGCCCGCCAAGAAGTAAGCGCCTCGCTGCACTCGGCCAGCCGACTCGTGTCGGCTGGCCGATCCGCGAGTCAAACTGGGCGATTGCTGAACGAATGCTGATGTCCCCCCGAATGGGGGTCATATTCCGCTACTGTGGGGGTCGCAACATCCTCACAAAGGAGAAGAACAATGAACATCTTGCTCGTCATCGTCATTATCGTTGCCATCATTCTCGCCATCACCGGAGGACTCGTCCAGGCGCTCAACTGGCTGCTGTGGGTTGCTCTGGTGCTGGCCGCCATCGCCATCATCGTGTGGCTGATGCGGCTGATCTCCGGCCGTCGGGTCTGATACCCGCGGCGTGCCCGGGCCCGGTGGAGCGCACTCGCGCTTCCCGGGCCCATTTCATTGCAGCCGTCTTCCCGTGAGCAGCGTGAGTCGCGCGAGTGGTGGATTCCGCACACGGTTTGAAGCACGCTAGATTTAACGACGCGGGCCTCTAGCTCAGTTGGTAGAGCATCGGACTTTTAATCCGCGGGTCGCGGGTTCGAGCCCCGCGGGGCCCACCCAGCACCACGGCGTCATCCTGGTGGCGAGCTCCCCCGGTGTGAGGTCATCATCCGCACTGGTGGGCACTGCGCCGCATCACCTCTCCGCGAAAACCTCGACGTGCTGGGAGAGAAACAGGGCGGCGCGATCGAGCGCCTGCTCGGCTTCATCGAGCGTGTCCGTGTAGGTCTGGAACACGTGCGGGAGGTCGGCCGTGACGTCGAGAATGACGTCAACCCCTGCGTCGCGGGCACGTTCCGCAAGCCGGGTGGAGTCATCCAGGAGGATCTCGTTCGTGCCCACCTGCAACAGCAGGGGAGGGAAACCCGTCAGGTCAGCATGGCTCGCCGGAGAGAGCAGCTCCTGCTCCGGATCAGCACCCGCACGGTAGAGCTCACGATTGGGCTGCACGCTTTCGCGCGTGAGAATCGGATCGATCCCGTGCTTGGTCACGTTGCTCGCGCCGGTGCCCGCACTGTCCAGGCCCGGCGAGAACGCGACAGCCGCGGCCGGCATCGGTAGCCCCTGTTGCCTCGCTCGCAGAAGCGTCGTGATCACGAGACCGCCACCGGCTGAATCTCCGGCGAAGGCGATGCTTGAGGGGTCGCATCCGCGCTCCAGCAGGGCTCGATACGCAGTGGTGGTGTCGTCGATGGCGGCGGGGAACGGATGCTCGGGCGCGAGCCGATAGTCGACGGAGTATGCCGTGTACCCGGTGCGAACGGCGAGTTCGCCCGTGAGGCCGAGATGAGTCTCTGGAGAACCTGCCACGAACGAGCCGCCGTGCATGTAGAGAATCGTGCCTGGCCGCGACGCGCCAGTCGTCTCAAATCGCAGCGTGCGAATACCGGAGAGCTCCACCTCTGTGGTTCGGAAGCCGTCGGGGACCGGCATGGCAGCCATGATGGCGGCGAAGCCCGCGCGGGTCTGCTGGATCGATGAGCGCACCTGCTCCGGCGTTCGTGCGGGGTCGAAAAGCGATCGGATCGAGCGAAGCTTCGCATCGAGTGCTCTGCGTTGTTCTCGGGACATGAATCTCCTTTTGTCATTATTAATTGCCTAGGCAATTCATGCCTAGGCAACAATATAGAGTTTATGCCATGGCAACACCTTCGGGCGCCGCAGCGTCTGCACGGATGGCGTTCTTCGCCGATCTTGTGCGCTGTGAGACACGCATGTACAACCAGTTCAATGACGAACTCCGCGCGGCCCACGGGATCGTGACTTCGCAGTACGAGTTCCTGCGATACATCCGCGACCACACCACGCCACGCACCTCCGACATGGCTGCCGAGTTCGCGATCGGGGTCGGCGCCGTCAGCAAGGCCATGGATCGACTTGAGGATCGCGGATGGCTGATCCGTCGCCCGAATCCCGCCAACCGCCGTTCCACGATCCTGACGCTCACAGACAGGGGTCGCGCGCTGATCGATGCGGCCGACAGGACATTCCGCGAGCGCCTTGCCGAGCTTCTCGCCCCCGTGCCGCCTGAGCAGCTCGCCGCTTCGGCCGCCGCCCTGTCTCAGCTCCGCGCCGCCCTTGAGCGAGACGGCCTCGGCACGCCCACCGGCTGAACTTCGCGACCGCACACACGCACTCCACTCAAATGATGGACTCGGCGGTCGCTCGCGATACCGTGGCTACCCAGGAGGTGCCATGGAGTTTCTCATCATCGCCGTGCTCGGACTGCTCGCGATCGCGGGTGCCACGACCCTCGGGGCACGCTGGGGCGTCGCCACCCCGCTGCTGCTCGTGGCGCTGGGGATCGGCGTGAGCCTGCTGCCGTTCGTCCCGGCCGTGGTGATCGAGCCGGAGTGGATCCTGGCCGGCGTTCTTCCTCCGCTGCTGTATTCGGCATCCGTCTCGATGCCCGGCATGGACTTCCGCCGCGAGTTCACGGCGATCGCGGGGCTCTCTGTCGCGCTCGTCGTTCTGAGCTCGATCATCCTCGGACTGTTCTTCTCCTGGATCATTCCGGGCCTCAGCCTCGCCTGGGGCATCGCGCTCGGCGCCATCGTGAGCCCGACGGATGCGGTGGCCACCTCGATCGTGAAGCGCCTCGGAGCACCGCCCAGGATCATCGCGATGCTCGAGGGCGAGAGTCTGCTGAACGACGCGACGGCCCTCGTGCTCCTGCGGGCCGCGATCGCGGGGACGGCGGCATCCGTCTCGCTGTGGAGCGTCGTGGGCAACTTCGCCTACGCCGTGGCCGTCGCTGTGGTGATCGGCCTCATCATCGGCAAACTCAACCTGCTCGTGCGGGCGCGCGTGAAGGACGCGACGGTCAACACCGTGATCTCCTTCACCGTGCCGTTCCTCGCGTCGATCCCCGCCGAGATGCTGCACGCCTCCGGTCTCGTCGCGGCCGTCGTCGCCGGGCTCATCACCGGGCGCGAGGCGATCCGCGTGCTGTCTCCCCAGCATCGCCTCTCCGATTCGCAGAACTGGAAGACCATCGAACTCATCCTCGAGGGCGCGATCTTCCTCACCATGGGCCTCGAACTCACTGCAATCCTCGGCGACGTGCAGGCCGATCATGGCGGAATCGGCTTCTCCATCGCCATCGCCGCGGTGGCACTCGTGCTCACGATCGTCGTGCGCACCGTCTACGTCACACTCCTGTTGTCCGGGCTCCAACGCAACGCCAACCGCAAAGTCAGACGAAAGCCGCGGCTCGCCCAGATCAAGGAGCAGATCGAGAATCCGGACGCGGGATTCTCCCAGCGCCGTGGTCCGGCACCCCAGGCCAGGGTCGACCGCTTCAGCGGAACCCTGCGCCGGATGCTCGCGGACATCGAATACTTCGCCTCACAGCCGCTCGGCTGGCGCGAGGGCTCGATTGTCGTGTGGGCAGGGATGCGCGGGGCCATCACTCTGGCTGCCGCCCAGACCCTGCCGAACGATACTCCTGGCCGCTCCGTGCTCGTGTTCATCGCCTTCCTGGTCGCGGGCGGCTCCCTTCTCCTGCAGGGCGGCACGCTCGCACGGGTGTTCTCCTGGGTGAAGCCCGCGACCGTTGACCCCGCCGCCGAGGGCGTCGAGCGAGTGCGCCTCATGACCCTGCTGGATGCCGCGGCGGACGAGGCGCGGGCCGACCAGGCACGAGCGGCAGCCGCGCGAGCCGATCGCAGCGACCCGGGCGACACGAGGTGGCCGGCAGAGGAGAGCAAGCGGCTCCGCCTCGCCGAGATTGCTTCGCAGCGCGCGGCCCTCCTGCGCGCCCGCGACGACGGAACCTTCAGCGCGAGCTCCCTGAACGCCGCGCTCTCCGTGCTCGACGCCGACCAGATGAGGCTCGAGCTCACGGGCGCACCCGCCAACGAGGAGAATTGAGCCATGGCACAAGACACCAGTCCCCTGATCTCGGTCGACGAACTCGCCTCGGCCATCGACGACCCGACGCTCGTGCTGCTCGACGTGCGGTGGAGCCTCGGACGAACGGATGGCCGCGAGCGCTACCTCGCCGGCCACATCCCCGGGGCGCGCTACGTCGATCTCGACCGCGACCTCGCTGCGGCTCCGTCACCGGCACGCGGCAGGCATCCGCTCCCCGACCCCGACGACTTCCAGCGCACCCTGCGCACGCTCGGCGTCACCACCGAGAGCACGATCGTCGTCTACGACCAGGCGGAGAGCTTCGGTGCCGCGAGGCTGTGGTGGATGCTCCGGAACGCCGGAGTGCGCGATGTACGCGTGCTCAACGGCGGGCTCGACGCCTGGGCCCGCGCGAAGCAGGAGCAGAGCGCCGGCAACGTGCGCGCCGCGGCGCCCGGCGACGTGACCGTGCGGTGGGGCGCGATGCCGTCCATCGACATCGACGAGGCCGCGGGGTTTGCCGGCCACGGCATCCTGCTTGACGCGCGGGCCGGCGAGCGGTATCGCGGCGAGGTCGAGCCGATCGATCCGAAAGCCGGGCACATCCCCGGCGCCGTGAACGCGCCGACCACGGAGAACGTCGACGAGTCAGGCGTCTTCTTCCCGGCCGAACGGCTTCGGGAGCGCTTCGGCGCGCTCGGGCTGAAGGATTCCACCGAGGCCGCCGTCTACTGCGGCTCCGGCATCACCGCGGCTCACCAGGTTCTCGCGATGGAACTCGCGGGCATCCCCGCCGCGCTCTTCGCCGGATCCTGGTCACAGTGGGCGAACGACCCGTCGCGCGAGGTCGCAACCGGCGCGACCCCCTGACAGTCACGGAGCCTGCGATCGACCGCCCGAGGCGATGAACGCTGCCTCGGTGCGGGACGCCGCACCGGTCTTCCGCAGGATCGCAGAGACGTGAACGCTCGCGGTCTTCACGCTGATGAAGAGCCGATCGGCGATCTGTCGATTACTGAGTCCCTCGACGATCAGCGCGAGCACCTGCCGCTCACGCTCGGTGAGCTGTTGCCCACCGTTCGCCGGATGCCTGGCCCCGGCCGTGAGTCCGGCGCGGTTCTCGAATTCCGTCGTTCGATTCACGATGAGCTGCGCGCCGATCTCTGCGGCACGGGACCTCGCGGCCTCTGCATTCTCCTGCGCCGCGATCCGGTCTCCGCGAGCCAACAGCGCTGTCGCCCGCCGATACAGCGCGTAGGGCAGCCACTGCACCGGAATTGTCGACACCCGCGTCGCCTCCACCGCCGTGCGCCACAGCGTCGGGTCCGCACCATCGTGTTCCTCGCCGCCCAGCTCGGCCTCGAACAGGGCGAGGTAGGCAGGGGCGGTCGGCCACGAGGCCGACAACCCGAGCACCCGCCGCAGCGCCGCCTCGGCATCGGCGTACGTCATCGCAGCATCGTCCGCGTCTGATGCCACTTCGCCGGCGCGCTTCAGTTCCGCGAGGGAACGAGCAGCCACCACGAGCAGCGGCAGATCGTACGGAGGGTAGGGCCGGTGGTCGGGATGAAACACAACCCGTGCCTCATGCCAGCCGACGAGCGCATCGCCCTGTTCAAGCGCGATCTCCGCGGCGACCCGAGCGATGCCGAGCCGCGATTGCGTGTCGATACGCAGCTGGAGACGCAGGCCATCCCGCCAGCCCTCGAGCAGTCGAGCGGCAAGGGAGGGGTCGCCGCCCCACAGCGTCGTGAGCAGTGTGAGCCGCTGCAGATGGATGTTGAATCCGATCGGCGAGTCCAGTTCCATCGCCCGGTCGAGCAGTTCTGTCGCGCGCTGGACCTCTCCGAGCGCGAAGAGCGGTTCGATCACGTTGGACATGAGCATCACACCCGAGGTGCGCTCGACGCCGCGCTGCCTGGCCCGTTCGAGCCCCGTCTCGGCGAGCGCCACCGCGTCTCCGAAGCGCCCGATCAGCTGCATGGCATCCGATTTGTTGACCCAGAAGCGCAATCGCGCAGAGTCGTTGCCGTCGGCAAGCTCTCCCGCGAGTTCGAGGTCGGCCAGGCCACGATCGACGACGCCGGACGACACCCGCGATATTCCGCGGATGTTCGCAGCCACGGACATCCGATCCCTCGAGTCGACCTTCTGCGCCTCGGAGAACGCGTCGTCGGCCAGCTCGATCGCGCGGTCGAATTGCGCGGCCAACATGTAGCGACTGGCGAGTTCGCCCAACACATTCGCCCTGAGCACGCTCGGTTCTCCGCTGTGCAGCACCTCAAGCGCCTGCCCGAGGAGGTCAATGGAACCCTCCTTCCCGACATTGGCCAGGAACGACGCCTTATTGCGCAGCATGAGGGCGTAGAGCGCAGAGTCCTTCGGGCTCGACTCGGCCAGTGCGATGTCGATGAGAGCGAGCGCTCGCTCGCTTTCGCCCGTGTTGCGCAGGATGTATGCGGTGCGCGAGAGGAGTTCGACCCGGCTCATGCCGGCAATCCGTTCGGCGTCGGGAACCATCCCCCACAGCTCTATCGCGCGCTCTCCCATCCGTGCGGCCGTCACGAAGGCAAACGCGCTTCGAGCCTGTGCCATCGCCTTCAGCGAGGCGGCGAAGGCGCGTGGCAGGTCGTGGGCCGCCATCCAGTGATAGGAGATCTCGCTCGCATCCGGCTCACCAATGGACGTCGCGCCCTCGAGCGCGAGCGCGTATGAGGAGTGGAAACGCACTCGCTCTCCCGGCAGCAGCTGCTCGTGGATGGCCTCCCGCACGAGAGCGTGCCGAAACCCGTAGCTCGTGCCGTCGACAACGAGCACGCTGGCTTCGACGGCTTCACGTGCAGCCTCATCGATCTCGTCAGCGGAACTCGCAGACACCGTGGTCAACAGAGCGTGTTCGACGTGATTGCCGCCTGCCGCGAGGAGGCGCAGCATGCGCCTGGTGTCGTCGCTCAGGGTCTCGTACCGAGCGAGCAGGATGTCGCGCAGGTTCGTCGGCACCAGGTCCTGCTCGTCGTAGCGCCCGAGACCGACGAGTTCTTCGACGAAGAACGGGACGCCGCCGGTGCGCTGCACGATGACCGCGAGCTCGCTCGAACTCGGGCTCGCCCCACCGAGCGCAGCGACGAGCTGCCGCAGCTGCCTTCGCCCGAGGCGGGGCAGTTCCCGCCGCTCGACCCGGCGATTGCGATCCAGTTCGGGCAACCACCCGTGCAGCGCGTGACCGCTGCGCAACTCATCGGATCGGAAGGTCAGGACAAAGAGGATCCGGGCATGCTCAAGCACCCGCACGAGGAATCGCAGCAGACCGACCGCCGCCGGGTCAGCCCAGTGCAGGTCTTCGATCGCGACGACGAGCGGATGATCGGCAGCGATGTTCTCGAGCACGGACGCCACCGCATCGAACAGCAGGTCGACGCTGTTCCCGCTGACGGACGCGGACGGAGTTGCGAGCTCGGGGAGGAGCACTCCCAGGGAATCATGGGCGGGCCCGGCGGCCTCTCGCACCACCTGCTCCCCGAACTCGCGGGCGAGCGCGCGCAACGGCTCGACAATCGGCGCGTAGGGCGGCGCGTCACGGTCGAGGTCAACCGACTGCCCTCGGAGCGGAATCACGCCCGAGGGAAGGTCCGCGAGGAATTCCTGGATGACGCGCGACTTGCCGATGCCTGCTTCACCACTCAGAACAACGGTTCTCGTGCCGCCATTGACGGACTCTTGCAGGGCCTCGCGCAGCATCGCCAGCTCGGTTTCCCGCCCGATGATGAGCGGGCTGACTGCGGCTGGCCTCATGCTTTCATCGTGCCACGTGCCCCCCACATCCTGCGGGCTCGGCCTGGCGGAGAGCGGGCTGCCGCGGTTGTGCGACGTTTCGCGCGGCAGGAGAAGCCGCGGGAGCGCGACGACCACGGAACCACTTCGCGCGGCGCCGCGGTTCGGCTTCGGGAGCTCGCTCAAGCGCGCGCCTCCTCCATTCCAGTTCCTGCGTGAGCCGCTTCTCGCGATCGCGGTTGAGCCACGTGAATGAATACTCTGAAATCTGCATGATCGGCCCTTTCGCCCTTTCCCACCATCGAGAGTCCTCTCTAAGGTGGTGGCCGCTCATCGGGAAAAGTACCTATTTACGGGCGCGGGCGGGCTTGCAGTGGGCGGCCGCGAATGAGAACGTTAGGGCATGAACGAGTCTTCCGCGCACTCCGCCGCCACCCACTCCTTTTGGGGCGACGAATCACGAGTTGTCGAACGCGCGCTCGACTGGGCCGCCCGTCGCGTCGTGCGCCACACCGACCCGATGTCGACGGCCAGACCGTCATCGGAGCTGGCGGCGGATGCTGGCCCCTCGATCACCGCGGAGGGCATCGGTGGCGAGGCGGCACTGGCCATCTTCGACCGCGTGCTCGAGCCTGCGACGCGCTCGCAGGACGACCCCATGAACCTCGCCTACATCGCCGCTGCCCCGACGCGCGCGGCCATCGCCTTCGACCTCGTCACGAGCTCGGCCAACATCTTCGGCGGCCTGTGGGAAGCCGGCGCCGGCGCGATCTACGCGGAGAACGAAGCACTCGCCTGGATCACGGGGATGCTGCGATGGCCGAGTACCTCCGGCGGCACCTTCGTCTCCGGCGGCACCTCGGGCAATCACTCCGCGCTCATGACCGCTCGCGAAACAGCCAAGGCTCGCCGCGGTGGACGCCCGACCGGTGGCTGGCAGCTCGCCTGCACCACGACGGCGCACTCCTCGATCCACAGCGCGGCGCGAGCTCTCGACGTGGACATCGTCACGGTGCCGGGGGACGAACGCGACCACCTCACGGGCGCTGCGCTGCGCGCGGTGTTGGCGGAGCATCCGGATGTCTTCGCGGTCGTCGCCTCCGCCGGCACGACCAACGAGGGCCTCGTCGACGACCTCGCGGATGTCGCGGACGCCTGCGAGGAATACGGCGTCTGGCTGCACGTCGACGGCGCGTACGGCGGCGCAGGCCTCACCGCCCCGTCGGTCCGTCACCTCTACGCGGGCATCGAGCGGGCGGACAGCTTCATCGTCGACCCGCACAAGTGGCTGTTCGCACCCTACGACTGTTGCGCGCTCGTCTACCGGCAGCCGGAGCTCGCCCGCGCGACCCACTCCCAGCACGCGAGCTACCTCGATCACGTCGACCGTGAATCGTGGAACCCGAGCGAACTCGCCCTGCACCTCTCCCGGCGCGCCCGCGGGCTCCCCCTCTGGTTCAGCCTCGCGACGCACGGCACCGACCGGTACACCGCGGCCGTGGAGAGGTCGCTCGCCACGGCGCGCGCGGTGACCGAAGCCATCCGCGCGGCTGAGCACCTGAACCTCGTTGCGGAGCCCGAGCTGACCGTGATCCTGTTCGAGCGCGTCGACTGGAACGACGAGCAGTATGCGGAATGGTCGCACCGAATGTCCACCTCAGGCACGATCTTCTGCATCCCGACCACCTGGCACGGCCGCACCGTGCTGCGCCTGGCCTTCGTCAACCCTGAGACCGACCCGGCCCGCGTGATCGAGGCGCTCGACACCCTGCGCTAGGCAGATCTGGAAAGCTCGCGCTCTCGTGCGGGTAAGAAATACAGCGCACAGAGGAGGATTCCGACCGACAAGGAAGCACTCATCAGTAATTCGTACTGAACAATGACCACGGCAACGTACAGTCCGACCGACAGCCAGACAAAAGCGTGACTGACCCCACGATCGCGAAAGACTGCAGCAAGCACTGAGCAGACCGTACCAACCAACAGGATGCTTGGAACCACCCCCAGCACGTCAGGCCATGCCACGTCGCGCGCCCGAGCCTGCCCTGTCGCCAGAAGTGCAACGCACCAGGGAAGGATGGAGGCGATCACAAGGATGAGTGCAGACCATCGCTCGGCAGCCGTTCTCTGGAACACAGGCAGCACTGCCCCGAGAGCGGTTGCTAGAACGACGATAATCGAGAGCACGAGCGCTATGCCAATGCCAATATAACTCGCCCCGTCTTGGCATTGGAACTGACGGTCAATGCCCACAAACTCGCACTGATAGTGAAGTTGCGATTGCAGGTACCCCAGAAACAACGGGAGAGACACAATCGCCGCAGCGCTCGCGACGAGAAGTGTCGCGAGCGCTCTGCGAGATGACCTACTCAAACAGCGACCTTCTCACTCGCTTCGAGACCACCACCTGGGACGCAACCTTCCGAATACTCCCAACTTACGCGTCGTCAATCTGTACTCCTGACCCCCGAACTGCTTGTTTGCACGACCGTATTCCGGTTTGTCGAGCTATGGCAAGCAATATTTCTAAGGTCAAGTCCAGAACGGGAGTAGAGATCGGCCGCACGCTCCCCGCGTGTGGCGGGAGTTATACCTCCCGCCACGAGGAGGTTTCTCCCGCCACACGCGAGAGAACCAACTACGCGCCGACAGCCCCGAAGGCCAGGCCGAGCAGGTAGGTGACCACGGCGGCGCCGTAGCCGATCGCGAGCTGGCGCAGCGCGCGGCGAAGCGGCGGGGCGCCGGAGAGCAGCCCGACGACCGCACCGGTGCCGAGCAGAGCGAGCCCCACGAGCACGGCCGCAATGATGATCGCGACCACGCCGCTGAGCCCGAACAGGTACGGGATGATCGGGATGACCGCACCGGAGGCGAAGAAGCAGAAGCTCGAGACCGCGGCCCGCAGCCCCGTACCCACCGCCTCGTGATCGTCCTGCTCCGTCTCGGGGAGCGCGGCGAGACTGTGGTCGGCGAGCACGGCATCAGCCTTGGCCTGCGCCTCCTCCACAGACATGCCGCGCGCGCGGTAGACGAGCATGAGCTCGTTGGCATTCACGTCGAGGTGTGGCAGCGCGGTGTTCGCCTCGGGGTCAGGGGCGGATGCCTCGAGCAGTTCGCGCTGGGACCGCACGGAGACGTACTCCCCCGCCCCCATCGACAGCGCACCCGCGAGAAGGCCCGCGACCCCGGTCAGGAGAACGACATGGGACGCAACCCCGGCCGCACTGATCCCGATGACGAGGGCGAGATTCGAGACCAGCCCATCGTTCGCGCCGAACACGGCGGCGCGGAACGTGCCGGAGAGGCGATTGCGTCCACGAGCGGCGAGACCGCGAACGACCTCGCCGTGGATGCGTTCGTCTGCTGCCATCGCGGCCGTGGCATCCGCATCCGCCTCGTAGGGCGAACGCGCCTCCGCGCGCTGGGCGAGCGCGAGCACGAAGACGGAGCCGAAGGTGCGCGCGAGCAGGCCCAGCATCCTGGTGCGGATGTCGCCCCTGCGCGGAGTGCCCACCCGGTCACCGAGCAGTTCCTGCCAGTGTGCCGCGTGGCGCCCTTCCGCCTCGGCGAGCGCGAGCAGGATCTCCCGCTCCTCGCCGGTGCGGCGCGAGGCGAGGTCACGGTAGACGGCAGCCTCGGCGATCTCATCTGCCAGGTACTGCCGCCAGCGACGCACATCGCGTTCTGAAGATGTCGGCATGTCAGCTCTCGGTGGTGCCACCGTAGCGCACGCCCCAGGTCGCCGACCAGCTCTCGTCCGGTTCGAGCCAGCGCACGCCCTTGCCGGAGTTGAAGCCATCCGCGGGCGCTGTCATGGGCTCGATCGCGATCGCGAGGTGCTCTCCACCCTCGCCCGAGAACGCACGCGTTGTGAACACCTGCACGTAACCGAACGACTCGTCCTGCCACAGTTCGACGAAGCGACCATCCGGCGCAGTGAGGCGGTGGCGGCTGACACCATCGACCATTCGAACGGCACCGAAGCCGTCATCGAGCGACAGGTCGCCGACCCGACGCCCATCGCGAAGGTCGAACTTCGTGCCGTCGACGGCCACCTCGCGGATCGGGTTGAGGCGCTCATCCACGTCGAAGTGGGTGTCCGCATTCACGGTGAGCACGAGGTCTTCCGTGGGAACCCCACCGATCTTGAAGAACGGATGCGTGCCCACGGCCACGGGCGCGCGGCCTTCGCCCACGTTGCGGAACCCGTGCGTCACCCGCAGGCCGTCGCCCTGCAGTTCGTAGCGCACGGTCGTGTGCAACTGGAAGGGGTAGCCGTGCTGGGGGAACACCGGGGCGGCGAGTTCGAGAACGTCTTCGCTCTGCTGCGTGACCCGATAGGGCGTCGCCACGAGCAGTCCGTGCAACGCGTTCCCGAGCGCTGGCTCGGAGATGTTCAGCTGTTGTTTCACGCCGTCGAGCATCCACACTGCGTCTTTGATGCGGTTCGGCCACGGCGAAAGCACCGTGCCGCTGCCGAAAGGAGGTCGCACGGAGGCCGGAAAAGTCTCGACAATCTCCACGCCATCCACCGTCAGAGCCCGTATTCCTGCGGCCACCTCGGTTATGATTGATCGAGATTGTTGTTTTCCGTGCGATCTTGTCAACTCAAATTGTTCTCCAGTGGGTGCTCGCATCCGCCCAGCATAATCGCGGTGGCTACACACAACCGCACGTCAAAGAGGTCATATGCCGCAGATCACCAAACGCGAGTACCGCCTTGCGGACGGTCGCGAGCTCATCTACTTCGATGACGCAGACACCACGCTGTCCGCGGACCGCGAACCGGATGCTCGCCTGCTCGATGAGAGACCGCACACGGCGACCATGAGGCAGGATCCACTCACCGGCGAGTGGATCTCGATCGCCGCCGCGAGGCAGAACCGGGTGTTCCTTCCCCCGGCCGACCAGGACCCGCTCGCGCCGGCCAGCGCATCCAATCCCTCGGAGATCCCCAGCAACTACGACGTTGCCGTGTTCGAGAACCGCTCGCCGTCGTTCGGCCCGCTGCTCACCGACGACAATGCGCCGGTAGGCCTCGACGACCTCGCCACCATTGGACTCGGCCGCACGCGCACCGCGGTCGGCCGCTGCGAGGTGGTGTGCTTCAGCCCGGCGACCGAGGGATCATTCGGCAGCCAGACCGAGTCCCGCGCCCGCACCGTGATCGAGGCCTGGGCGGATCGCACCGCCGTGCTCTCCGCGCTGCCGGGCGTCGAGCAGGTGTTCCCTTTTGAGAACCGCGGGGAAGCCATCGGCGTGACACTGCACCACCCACATGGGCAGATCTACTCGTACCCCTACATCACCCCTCGCACCGAGCGACTCATCGCCTCGATCGACAACTTTGGTCCGGACCTGTTCGAGAAGATCCTCGGGAGCGAGCGAGCCTCAGAACGCGTCGTGCTCGAAGGAGAGCACTGGACCGCGTTCGTGCCGTTCGCTGCCCGCTGGCCCCTCGAGGTGCACATGCTCCCGCACCGCCACGTGCCCGACTTCGCGGCGACGAGCGAGGAGGAGCGAGACGAGCTGTCGCGCCTGTATCTCACCCTGCTTCGCGGCGTCGACAACATCTACGAGACCCCCACCCCCTACATCGCGGCGTGGCACCAGGCTCCCGTGAACGTGAAACGAGACGAGATCCGCCTCATGCTGCAGCTGACCTCCCCGCGTAGGAGCAAGAACAAACTCAAGTACCTCGCCGGCTCCGAGGCCGCGATGGGCGCGTGGATCGGCGACGTCGTGCCCGAGAAGGCCGCGGAACTCGTGCGAGACGGGATCGCCAGGCTGTGAGCGGCACTGACCTGCGCGACGAGGTGCGCGGCGGCTTCGTGACGCTCTACGGCCGCGCGCCGGAGAGCCTGTGGTCTGGTCCAGGCCGGGCGAACCTCATCGGAGAGCACACCGACTACAACGACGGCTTTGTACTTCCGTTCGCGATCAACCGGCGCACCGTGTTGGCGATCGGCCGCAGGGACGATCGGATGATGCGCGTGTCGAGCTCCTTCGCGGAGGAGACGGTCGAACTCTCGCTCGACGAGCTGCGCCCGGAGAACCTGGGCGGATGGTCGGCGTATCCGCTCGGGGTGGCTTGGGCCCTCGTGCAGCAGGTCGCGGGAGACCGCAGGGCGGACCTGGCCTCTGTGGTCGGCTTCGACATCCATCTCGACTCAAACGTCCCCGTTGGCGCAGGACTCTCCTCCTCCGCAGCGATCGAAAGCGCCGTTGCGCTCGCGCTGAACGAGCTGTGGGGGCTCGGCCTCGACCGGCGCACTCTCGCGAAAATCGGCCAGCTCGCAGAGAACGAGGCCGTCGGAGCGCCGACGGGAATCATGGACCAGTCGGCGTCGCTGCTCGGAGAAGCAGACAGCGCCGTGTTCCTCGACTGCCGCAGCCTCGAGAGCGAGGTCGTCCCGCTCGGGCTCGAGGCGGCCGGGCTCGCGATCCTCGTTATCGACACCCACGTCAGCCACCAGCACGCGACCGGCGGCTATACGGAGCGGCGGGCTTCCTGCGAGCGCGGCGCGGCGGCGCTCGGGGTCGACTCCCTGAGGAATGTTTCGGTCGCCGACCTCGGACTCGCGCGGGAACTGCTCGACGACGTCACCTTCCGTCGCGTGCGACACGTCGTCACGGAGAACCAGCGTGTGCTCGACACCGTCGCGACGCTCAAGGAACACGGCCCGGCAGCCATCGGGGACCTGCTCGATGCCTCACACCGTTCGATGCGCGACGACTTCGAGATCTCGGTTCCGGAGCTCGACCTCGCCGTGGAGACCGCACAGTCCTCCGGCGCGATCGGCGCGCGGATGACCGGGGGCGGATTCGGTGGCTCGGCGATCGCACTCGTGCCGGAGGAATCCCTCTCGCTTGTCGAGGTTGCCATCGACGGGGCTTTCGCGGAGCATGGATACGGGCAGCCCACGACCTTCGTCGTGAGCGCGGCCCCCGGTGCTTCGCGAGAGTAGCTGCACCGAGCCCGGGCCACGATCAGGGGAGATGCCGTGAGGACGCCGCTCGCCACGACCTGCCTCGGCATCCTCGCCGTCGCCTGCTCTGCGCTCGTGCTGAGCGGATGCGCGGGGCCGTCCCAGCAGAAGACCCCGCAGAAGCGCGCGGTCGCCTCTCACACCCCGGCCCCGGCCACGACGCCCACGCCCACTCCGCCAGCCGACGTGCTCTTCACCATCTCAGCGAACGTGCGCAGCTCCGGCGGCTCGACCATCGGCATCGAGCTCACCGCGCACGAGCCGCTCGCGGCGAGTGACCCCAAGGCCGCGAGTCTCGCAAGCGAGTTCCTCGATCTCTGTGGCGACGGCGTCGGCGGCACCCCGCTCAGCCTCGACAGCATCGTGGCGAACGGCGGCACCCTCATGCGCCTCGACCTCACGAGCACGACGAAGGGCCAGGACTTCGTCTCGCCGCTCAATCTCGATCTGGGCAGCAACTACAGTGCGAAGGCGGCGAGCGGCGACGGAATCGTGCGCCCGCAGGCTTCCTTTGGGTGCCTGGGGACCTACTCGTGGGCACGGTCGGGCACCGCCCACGGCATCGCAGAGTTCGACAGCGACAGTGCGAGTCCCGACCTCGGCAAGTGGCGGTTCGGCCTCTACGGCTTCGAAGTGCAGCCGAACTCGAACGCCACGATCGAATCCTGCACGATCACGATGACCTCGCTCGCCACGGCCGCGAAGGTCAAGGATGTCGACGGCTGGGCGCCGCAGGACACGAGCGGCACGAGCTGCGCCACCGGCTACGTCGGCGAGTAGCAGCCGCGCTCCGGTATCCCTGCGGCGGGGGTTAGCGGCCGCGCTCGGCCGCGCACGCTCAGGAGGCCAGGCGTTCCGCGGCGGTCACGACGTTGACGAGCAGCATCGCACGGGTCATCGGGCCCACCCCACCGGGGACCGGTGAGAGGTGGCCTGCGACCTCGGCAACGCCCGGGTCGACGTCGCCGATGAGCTTTGCCTTGCCGGTCTCCTCGTTCACGACGCGAGTGATTCCGACGTCGAGAACGGCAGCGCCCGGCTTGACCCAGTCGGCCTTGATGAGGGCCGGGACGCCGACGGCCGCAACGACGATGTCGGCCTGGCGCACCTCATCCGCGAGGTCGACCGTGCGCGAGTGGGCGAGGGTGACGGTGGCGTCGAGTCCCTTGCGAGTAAGCAACAGCCCGAGCGGGCGGCCGACGGTGAGACCGCGCCCGACGACGACGACCTTGCGACCGGAGATAGGAACGTCGTAGCGCCGCAGCATCTCGACGATCCCGGCCGGCGTGCAGGGCAGCGGGGAGTCGAGCTCCCCCGAAACGCCGAGCACCAGGCGGCCGAGATTCATCGGGTGCAGTCCATCGGCATCCTTCGCCGGGTCCATGAGCTCGAGCATTGCGTTCTCGTCCATACCCGCGGGAAGCGGAAGCTGGATGATGTAGCCCGTCACGGCGGGGTTCTCATTGAGCCCCGCGATGGCGGCACGAACGTCGTCAGCGGATGCGGTGGCCGGCAGATCGACGCGGATCGACTCGATACCCACCTCTGCGCAGTCACGGTGCTTGCCCGCAACGTAGGAGAGCGAGCCGGGGTCTTCCCCGACCAACAGCGTTCCGAGCCCCGGGGTGATGCCCCGCGCCTTGAGCGCGGCAATTCGCCCCTTGAGCTCATCCTTAATGGCGGATGCGGTAGCGACCCCATCCAGTTTCGTTGCGGTCATGGGAGCTCCTTTGTATTAAGGCTGGTCGAGTAGCGCGCGAGGAACGAGCCCGCGTATCGAGCGCCGTGCTGAGCCTGTCGAAGTGACCGGGACGAAGTCACAGCTACGAAGGTCTCGATACGCTCGCCAGCGCTCACTACTCGACCAGCGGAAGTGAATCAGGCCCAGGTGCCGGGGATGGTGAGGCCGGGGTAGAGGGGGTAGCCGTCGGTGAGCTTCATGACGCGGGCGCGCAGGACGTCGACGTCCGGAGCGGGCTTGAGCGCCGTGGCGATGATGTCCGCGACCTCCGTGAACTCCTCGTCGCCGAATCCGCGGGTCGCGAGCGCCGGGGTCCCGATGCGCACGCCCGACGGGGTCATCGGCGGTCGCGGGTCGAACGGAACCGCGTTGCGGTTCACGGTGATGCCGACGGAGTGCAGGATGTCCTCGGCGTCCTGCCCGTGGATCGCCGAGTTTCGAAGGTCGACGAGCACCAGGTGCACGTCTGTGCCGCCGGTGAGCACGTCGATACCGGCATCCTTCGCATCGGATGCCGTGAGCCGCTCGGCGAGGATCTGGGCGCCGCGCACGGTGCGCTCCTGGCGGTCCTTGAACTCCGGCTCCGCGGCGAGCTTGAACGCGGTCGCCTTGGCGGCGATGACATGCATGAGCGGCCCACCCTGTTGGCCGGGGAAGACGTTCGAGTTGATCTTCTTCTGCAACTCGAGCTCGTTGGTGAGGATGAAGCCGGAGCGCGGCCCGCCGATGGTCTTGTGCACGGTAGACGAGGTGATGTGTGCGTGCGGCACGGGCGAGGGGTGCAGGCCGGTCGCCACGAGACCGGCGAAGTGTGCCATGTCCACCCAGAGCTTCGCGCCCACCTCGTCGGCGATGGCGCGGAAGGCGGCGAAGTCGAGTTGGCGCGGGTAGGCAGACCACCCGGCGATGAGCACCTGCGGGCGCACCTCGAGCGCCTTCTCGCGCACGACATCCATATCGACCAGGAAGGTCTCGGGGTCGACACCGTAGGCGTGGGCCTCGTAGAGCTTGCCGGAGAAGTTAAGTCTCATGCCGTGGGTGAGGTGGCCGCCATGGGCGAGTTCGAGACCGAGGATGCGGTCGCCAGGCGTTGCGATCGCGGCGAGCACCGCGGCGTTGGCCGATGCGCCCGAGTGCGGCTGCACGTTCGCGTATGCAGCACCGAACAGGCTCTTGGCGCGGCTGATCGCGAGGGTCTCCGCGACATCCACGAACTCACAGCCGCCGTAGTAGCGGCGGCCGGGGTAACCTTCGGCGTACTTGTTGGTGAGCACCGAGCCCTGGGCCTCGAGCACGGCGCGGGGAACGAAGTTCTCGCTCGCGATCATCTCGAGGGTGCCGCGCTGGCGGGCGAGCTCGTTCGCGAGTGCCTCGGCTATCTCTGGGTCGACCTCGGACAGTGGCGCGGTGAATTGGGCGGGAAGGTGAGAGGACATCGGCGGCTCCTTGTGACGCGAACGGATAGAACAAAGGTATCCGTTCGGCCCAGGCGTACGGCCGAATCTGGGGCATCCTCCGGCTCATCCGACGGATGCTGTCGCTCCCCGATGGTTGCCCATCTCAACGCCAGTCGCGACGTGGTCAAGTCTAGCGGCGAACCCGCAGCCAGCAAGGAATATGATCACTTCCGCTCGCACCACCGCGCGCACCCACGATGGCGAGGTTCCCCTTGATCGATGCCCTCCTCAGGATGAACATCGTCGACTCTCCGTTTGTCGGAGTCGTCTACACGCTCGGGCTCGGTGCTGCGCTGTTTCTTGTATTGAGACACCCCACCCGGCGGTGGATCATCACGGCGGTCGCGGCACTCTTCACCGGCTCTCTGTGTGCGTTCCTCGCGCTCTGGTTCGTGACCGCGACGGATGCGTTCGGTGTCGGCCTCGGCATCGGCACGGTCATCTGGGTGCACCTGGCGTTCTCGGCGATCTGCCTCGCAATCGCCAATCTGTGGAGCTCGCGTGCGCCGAGGAAGGTCATCGCGTCGCTCTCGATCGTGCTGTTCCTCCTGGTGGGAACCGTAGGTGTCAACGCGGACTTCGGGCTCGACCGCACCGTAGCCGATCTTGCCGGGGTGTCGACTCAGAAGCCGATCAGACTGCCGAGGATCGCGGCACCGACGTCGAGCCCGACACCACGGGCCGGAGGAGCGCTGTGGGCGAACTGGTCTCCACCACAGGACATGCCTTCCGCGGGCACCACGGGCACAGTGATCATTCCGAACACGGCGTCGCAGTTCAGATCCAGGCCGGCCGGTCTCTACCTGCCACCGGCCGCTCTCACCAAGGATCCCCCGCGCCTGCCCCTCGTGATCATGCTCATGGGACAACCGGGCAACCCCGATCCGTCGTTTCAGGTACCGATTCTGAACGCGTTCGCTGCCCGGCACAACGGTCTGGCGCCCATCGTGCTCGTGGTCGACCAGCTCGGAAATCCCGGAATCGATCCGCTCTGTCTCGACACCGCCAAATACGGGAAGGCGGAGACCTTCCTCACCGTCGATACCGTCAACTGGGCGCGCGCGAACCTCCACGTGCTCCAGGATGCGGCACACTGGACGATCGCTGGCTACTCGAACGGCGGGGAGTGCGCCCTCTCGCTCGGTACCAAGGATCCGCAGATCTGGGGCAACGTGCTCGACATCTCGGGCGAGGAGTATCCGGGCTCAAGCCGTTCGGCCGCGACCCTGACCGCCGTGTTCCACGGCAACAAGGCCGCTTATGACGCGGTCAAACCACTCAACCTGCTCGCATCCCACCACTATGCAGACACCGTGGGCATCTTCACCGTGGGCTCGAACGACGGCATGTATCGCTCCGAAGCGAAGGCTGTCGACGCCGCCACGACCGCTGCCGGATGGAAGACCACGTATTTCGAGGTGCCGAACGGCGGTCACGTGCTCGGTGCCCTCAACGGCGGACTTCAGGAGGGCTACACGATCCTGTATCCGAGACTGGGGCTGTCAGAACCCGGCGTCGCGCCCTGACAGCGCGGGAGGCGCTCAGTGCGTCCCGTCGACCAACGGATAGATCTGCACGCCCTTCACCACACGGTTGACGTCACCACCGGGGAACGGGTTGTCTGTGGTCACTCCGAGCTCGGCCGAGAACGACAACGCGAGCACCTGCGCGATGGTCACGAACGCGACCGCGAGGTAGGCGTCGTCAAGCGCACTGAGTTCGTCGAAGACGAAGGTGCGGACGTCGGACTCCAGCGACAGCGGAAGCGCCGAGATCACCACGAGGTTGTTGGCCGGAATCGTCGCCTGCAGCTCGTGGATGATGTCGAGGTCGTAGTGCCTGGTGTACGGATCGGATGACACGTACACGATCACCAGGGTGCGGTCGTTGAGCACGGACTTCGGGCCGTGCCGGAAGCCGAGCGACGAGTCGTAGTACGAGACGATCTTGCCAGCAGTCAGCTCCAGGAGCTTGAGCGCCGACTCGCGCGCGAGTCCCGTGAGCGGGCCGCTGCCGAGGTAGACGACACGCTCGAAGCCCCGCGCCGCAAGTGCGCGCGCGGGTGCCTGCACGAGCTCGAGGGCGCGCCCTGCCGCCGCGGACAACGCTGCGACCGCCGCATCATCCGTGCCTCCCAGGATGAGGAGACCGGACAGCAGCATCGAGGTGAAACTCGAGGTCATGGCGAAGCCCTCGTCGTTTGAGCGCTCCGGCATGAGCACGACGGCGGACTTCTCCCGCCCGGCGTGCTCCTGCGACAGCTTGCCGGATTCATTGCAGGTCAGGATGAGGTGGCTGACGTCGCTGAGGACGTCGTCCGCGAGCTGAGTCGCCGCGATGCTCTCCGGGCTGTTGCCCGAGCGCGCAAACGACACGAGCAGCGTTGGCAGGTCCTCGGCGAAATAGACGCGCGGATTGGACACGATGTCCGTCGTCGCGATCGCATCGACGCGCCGATCGAGCAGGCGCGAGAGAGCCGGGGCCGCAATGCTGCCGACGAAGGCCGAGGTGCCGGCTCCGGTCAGGACGATGCGCAGGTTCGGGCGGGCGAGCAGGGGCGCGAGAAATGCATCGAGCGCGTCCGCGTTGCGGAGGACGTTGTCGAGTGCCTCGCGCCATACATCCGGCTGCTGAAGTATTTCCCGCACCGTCGCCGCCCCGCTCTCGGGCCAAAGCTGTGTTTCGGTGGTGCTAGGCAAGACGTGCTCCTTGGGTTGTAGCGGATAGTGGTGAAAAGCAGGCACGAGCGTACGGACGCAGGCAGTCCCGCACCCTGTCGATGACGAGGGAACGGGGGTCGGAGCTGAGCTCTCCCGCCCGCACCCGCGTGTACTGCTCCGGCAGGAACTGGCTGATGAGCGGCTCGGGGATCTGGATCGCGGTGAGGTTCTCGTAGAGTCGGGCCTCGGCGGCGGCTATCTGGGGGTCCGGCCAGTAGTAGCGCAGTCGGTCGCTGTAGCTGTAGCGTCTGGCGATGCGCTGTTCGTCGGTGCCGCCCTCGTAGTAGCTCTCCCAGTAGCCGGGGTTCTCGAGCATCCGCTCGTCGATGACCTCGATGAGCCTCGAGCGTGAGCCCTCCGGCACGAGTTCGTCTTCGATCTTGGCGAGCGCGAAAAGTGCCTCGCGCATGGCAAAGGTGAGGCCGGGACCGACCTTGAGAACCGCCCAGTGATCCTCGACCAACTGCCGGAGTTCTTCCGGTCGCTGGTAGTCGGTGGAGTGCGCCTCAAATACCATCCCGCTCTCTCCGTCGAGGACGGCGCGGAGACCAGCGGTCGCCTCGTGCACGTAGTCGATGACCTGGAGGTGATCGAACTCGACCGCCGGCTGCACGACGAGCGCGATTATGCGAGACCAGACCGCCCCGAGGCCGCGTGCGGCGAGCGCGATCCTGTGCTGGCCGAGGGTGGCGCGGGCCGCGTCGGCGGAGGTCGGCTGGAGCTGCGACAGCGTCTCGTGGGCGCCGCCGGGCACAGGGACCTCCGTGCCGATGACGTAGAGGATGCTCTCGCCGAGGCCTGCATCCCTGGCGGTGTCTTCCGCGACGCGCATGAGCCTCGCCGTGCGCTCTGCCACGAGTTCATCGCCGGCCGGGACGGGGTCGCCCGCGCAGGACATGCTGCAGTCGAGGTGGATCTTCGTGTACCCGGCCCGAACGTAGGCCTCGACGAGCGCGTCGGCGTTGTCCATGGCCTCGGCGGCCGGCAGCTTCTGCCAGCGGTTAGGGCCGAGGTGGTCGCCGCCGAGCACGATCCGCTCGCGGGGGAAGCCCAGCCTGTCTGCGATGCCGAAGGCGAAGTCCCGGAAGTCGCTCGGGCGCATCCCGGTGTAGCCGCCGAACTGGTCGACCTGGTTGGAGGTCGCCTCGATGAGCACGTAGGTTCCGTCGGCTGCGGCCTGCAGCATCGACGCTTCGAGCACCGTCGGGTGCGCTGAGCACACCGAATAGATGCCGTTGGCGTTGCCCGCCTTGTGGTCGCGGATGGTGTTCCACAGGTGGTCAGTCATGGTGCTCCTTGCTGAAGTTCTCGGCCAGTTCTGCGACGGTCGATGCGATGGCGTCGCGGGCGGCGCCCAGGTAGCCGCGAGGGTCGGATGCCGACGGATTCGCGGCGAGAAAATCCCGCACGGCCGAGGTGAACGCGATGCTCAGCGCGGTGCCGACGTTGACCTTGCGGATGCCCGCGGCCACGGCATCCCGCAGCATCGCGGTCGACACCCCGGACGACCCGTGCAGCACGAGCGGCACGGAAACAGCGGATGCCAGCTCGGCAATGAGCGCGAGGTCGAGTTGCGCACTCCGCGAGGTCATCGCGTGCGAACTCCCCACGGCAACGGCGAGGCCATCGACCCCGGTGGCCGCGACGAACTCTCGCGCCTCGACCGGATCCGTGCGCACGCCGGGCGCGTGGGCGCCATCCTTGCCGCCGATCTCTCCGAGCTCCGCCTCCACCCAGAGACCCGCATCGTGGGCACGCCGCGCGTAGTCGGCGGCCAGTGACACGTTCTCGTCGTGGGCGTGAGTGGAGAAGTCGAGCATGATCGAGCTCGCCCCGCGTTCTGCGCCGAGCCGGATCCCCTGCTCGATGAGCTGCGGGTCCTGGAAGTGATCGAGGTGCAGGGCGACAGGGACTCCGGCCGTCGCGGCCAGTTCGCGACACGCGCCCAGCACCGGCGTAATCGCACCACCGTGATACCGGATGGCCCGCTCACTGAACTGCAGGATCACGGGAACAGAGGCCCGCTCGGCGCCCGCGACGATGCCCTCGGCGTATTCGAGCGAGATCACGTTGAAGGCGAGCACCGCCTGCGCCTGCGCCTGCGCAGACGCGGCGAGCGCACGAGTTGTTGACGCGGTCATGGCCGCTCCCCCGCGCTGTGGTCTGCGCTGCCCTGCGTCGACTCCAGGACATCCCGCGCGAGCAGCCCGGCACCGAGGCAGGCCGCGTTCTCACCGAGGGCGGCGAGCGCCAGAACCGGCTCCGGCCTCCAGCGGAGCCTGCCCCGAAGGGATGCGCGCAGCGGGTCGAGCAAGAGGTCACCTGCGGCAGACACCCCGCCGCCGATCACAACGAGATCTGGGGCGAGAAGAGAGATGTAGCTCGTGAGGGCCCGCGAGAGCCCTTCGATCGCCTCGTTCCAGACCCGCGCGGCCAGCGGATCGCCGCCGACCATGCGCTCCACGACGGGCTTCGCGCCGACGAGCTCCGTGCCCGCGAGCGCGTTGTAGCGGCGAGCGATGGATGGCCCGGTCGCCACGGTCTCGAGGCATCCGGTGTCGCCGCACGCGCACACTTCCCCAGAACCGACGTCGAGGTGCCCGATCTCGCCCCCGTACTTGTTATCGAGCGCATGGCCACCCGTGTAGATGGCGCCGGAGATTCCCGTGCCGATCGGCATGAAGAACATCTCTTCTGAGCCGCGCCCGGCACCCATCTCTCGTTCTGCACGTCCGCCGGCGCGCACGTCGTGGCCGAAGCCGACGGGTAGACCCGTCCGCTCGGCGATCAGCGCACGAAAGGCCACGTTCTTCCAGCCGATGTTCTCCGAGTACTCGGCGACACCGGTGTGCGAGTCGACCAGTCCGGGCACGACGAGTCCGATCGCGCGCGCGTTCGGCGCGTGCCCGACGAGTTCGTCGACGGCAGAGAGCACTGCGGCGAGCACCTGCTCCGGCCCGTCTGCCCGCGGGGTCGGCCATCCGTAGAAGTGCTCAACGGTGTTGCTCTCGCCGAGAACCGCGCCCTTCATGGCGGTTCCGCCGATGTCGAGGGCGATCACCTGGCCGGTCATCCGGGAATCGGTCATCACTTCACACTCCCCGCCAGCAGGCCGCTCACGATGTAGCGGTTCAGCACCACCGCGATGAGCGCGGGCACCGCGAGTGCAATGACCCCGGCAGCACTCAGGAGCGTGTACGGCACGATGTGTCGTCCCTGGATCGACGCGATCACGACCGTGAGCGGCTGGGTCGACAGGTCGCTCGAGAGCACGAGGGGAAAGAGGAACTGGCCCCACGCGAAGAGGAAGGTGATGATCGCGGTCGAGATGACACCGGGGCGTGCCAGTGGCAGCACGACATGCCACAACACCTGCATGCGACTGGCACCGTCGATGGTGCCGGCCTCCTCGAGCGCAATCGGCAGGCTCGACATGTAGTTGTAGAGAATCCAGGTCGCCAGCGGCAGGAAGCCGGAGACGTAGACGAGGATGATGCCGGTGTAGGTGTTGACGAGGCTCAGTCCGGTGAGGATCTGGTAGATCGGGATGAGCGTCGTGTATGCCGGGAATGCCATCGTGGCAAGCACCGTGTAAAACAGGACCTTGCGACCCTTGAACGTCATCCGGGCAAAGGCATACGCGGCAAGCGTCGCCAGCACGATCGTGACGAGCGTCGCGGCCGCACACTCGATGACGATGTTGATCGCAGACTGCCTGATCGACTGCGAGAGATCGCTGTTGCCGGAGAGCAACGCAATGTAGTTGTTCAGTGACGGCGTCGGCGGCAGGTAGTTGGACGGCTTCGCCGCGGCCTGCGCGTCGGTCTGCAGGCTGATGTTGACGGCCCAGTACAGCGGAGCGAGAGACCAGAAGAGAATGAGTGCGACGCCGATGCGGCGTACCCAGGGTGCGCGTTGTTTCATCAGTACTCCACCGGCCTGTAAACGATTTTGAGCACCAGGAACGATGCGATGAGCGTGGCGATCGTGATCAGCAGGGACAGGGCATAGCCCTCTCCGAAATTGAGGTTCTGGAAGCTGATGAAGTAGGTCTGCATGGTCAGGGACGCACCGGTCGCGGCCGAGCCGTTGAGCACATACGGTTGGTCGAACACGTTGAGCGTCTGGATGATCGCCTGCACCATCGCGATGGTGATCCCGGGCCGGGCGAGCGGAAGCGTGATCCGCTTGAACGCCTGCCAGGGCGACGCTCCATCGATGTTTGCCGCCTCATAGATGTCGGCCGGGATGTTCTGGAGCGCAGCCAGGATGAGCAGCGTCGAAAGCGGGGTGATCTGCCACACCTGCACCAGTTCGATGCCGATGATGGTCAGGAGCTGGTTCTGCCCGAGGAAGACCATGTAGTGATCGATGAGGTGCAGCGAGTGCAGCACACTGTTGAGCAGGCCGCTGTTGCTGTCCCAGATGCTCGCCCACAGGATCCCCTCCACCACACCGGGAAGTGCCCAGGGAAGGATGAGGACGGCGATGAGCACGGAGCGGCCGAAGAACTTCTTCTGCAGTGTCACGGCCATCGCGATGGCGAGCACAGTCGAGAGGCCCACGCCGAAGATCACATAGAGGGTGGTGTTGCCGATGCTCGACCTGACCGCCGTACTGCTGAACAGCGAGACGAAGTTGTCAATGCCGTTGAAGCGGTCCGGCGGGTTGAGCGGTTGCACCCGGAAGAACGCGGCGATGACCGTGTACCCGGCCGGAATGAGGGCAAGCCCGACGATGAAGATCATCAGTGGCGTGACCAGGCCGTAGGGCAGGAGGTCGATTCGTTTGCGCCCGCCGCCCCCTCGCCCCCCGCGTTTGTTCAACGCGGGGGGCGAGAGCTTGTCGACGCGAATAGTCGTACTCATCGATTCGTCGTGATCTTTCGAGTGCTGTCGAGTGGACGGATTACTTGTCTGCCGCGAGCTTCGTCGCCGTGTCTGCGATCGTCTTGATCGCATCCTTCACCGACATCGAGCCCGTGGCTGCGGCGTGCAGGTTGGTGTACACCGCGTTGGAGAACTGCGGGTACCAGGTGGGCGCGCCCTCCGGGAAGACAGGCTTGCTCGTCTTCAGCAGCTCAGACAGCTGCTCGCCGTCCTTCAGCACGCCGCTCTCGGTCAGCTTCTTGATTCCGCTGAGTCGCGACGGGAGGAAGTAGCCGGGCATGACCTTGTCAGGTCCGTTCGCACCGGCAAAGTCCGCCTGGTTGTCCGCGCTGGTGAACCACTCGATGAACTTGGCTGCGGCGGCAGGGTACTTCGCCGTCTTCGGAATGCCGATGCCATCCGGGTTGCTCATGTTCGCCGCAACGCCGCTGGCTCCTGGAGTCGGAATGTACTTGACCTTGCCAACCACCGAGGAGGTGTCTGGCACGTCGTAGAGGCTGCCCACATTGCCGGAGTAGTCGGCGAAGGTGCTCGCGACGACGCCCTTGGCCATCAGGGTCTGCTGGCCCTGGCTGTCGCTGACGTTGATGTTGCCCGCGGGGACGAGCCCGTCCTTGATTGCGTTCACCATCCACTCTGCGGCCTTGTAACCGGCGGAGCCCGGGTCGGAGAACTGCGGGTTACCCGCCTTGTCGAGCACCGTGCCACCGAACGCGTTCGTCGTCTCGTACCAGTAGGTCGAGAGACCCTCTGCTGCGGCGAACGGGATGTTCAGCGGGTTCTCGACGATGCCCTGGTCCTTGATCTTGTGCAGGTCGCTCGTGTACTCGTCGATCGTGGTCGGCATCTCGGTGATGCCCGCCTTCTCGAACAGCTCGGTGTTGACCGTGGTCACGAGGTAGGAGGAGTCGAACGGCACGCCAACGATGTGACCGTCATAGGTGAAGGACGACAGCTGAGGCATGTCCGCCTTGTACGCGGCCTCGTCGATGTACTTCTCCATCGGCAGGAACCAGCCGAGCTTGCCCTCCTGGCCGACGCGCGACCAGTCGACATCCGTCGCATCCGCGAAATAGGTGTTCGAGGTGGCCGCCGCAGCGATCTTCGTCTGCAGGCTGTCCCAGTCGATCGTCGACCACTTGACGGTGATGCCGGTGTCCTTCGTGAACGCGGCGAGCGACGCCTTGGGCGGGGGTGCGCCGAACAGGGCGACGGTGATCGTTACGTCCTTCGTCTTGTTTGAGGCTGCGGGGCTGCCAGCACTGCAGCCGGTGGCGATCATGGCGAGGGATGCTGCGCCTGCGAGCAGGGCGGCTCCCCTCAGGCGAGACTTCTTTGTTCTCATCGACGTACCTTCCTTGGGGCTGTGAGTCGGGATGCCCGGTGCAGTACAGATGCATACACTGCGCGGGCGCGAACAACATTTCCACAGCGCATGCCGCGCACAGAAGAGAAAAGAGCGAATGAGCAGTCAAAATGCGCGTTATGAACACTCCTGCGTCAAGATCATGCAGTTACGCACAGTTCTGATGCGCGGGTACGTATGATGAACGCGTGCTCAGGAGACAGCGATTGAACCAGATCGTCTCGGCCGTGATCGAGGCCGGGAACATCGAGGTGACCGATCTTGCCCGGCGGTTCGGAGTCTCCGCCGCGACCATCCGGCGCGATCTCGAGCAGCTCGAGGAGCAACGACTCGTCACGCGCATCCACGGCGGCGCCGCCACCAACGCGGCCTTCAATGACCTGCCCCTCAACTACAAGACCGGGCAGGATCTGCCCGAGAAACAACGCATCGCCGAAAGCGCGCTGCGCTACCTCGACGGCGCCCGCGTCATCGGCATGACCGGCGGCACGACCGTCACGGAGTTCGCCCGCCTCCTGATGGGGAGGGAGGGGCTCACGGTCGTGACCAACGCGCTCAACATCGCGACGAGTCTCCTGTCGAACTCCGGCATCCGCGTCTTCGTTGCCGGCGGCGAAGCCCGCAGCAGCAGCCAGGAGACGGTCGGGCCCGCCGCGGAGGCGTTCTTCGCGGACTACAACGTCGACGTCGCTTTTGTCGGGGTCGACGGCGTCGACATGACGGCCGGATGCACGAATTACGACCCGGTGGGGGCGCGCGTCAACGGAGTGCTGCAGAACCGCGCTCGGCAGACCGTCGTACTCGCCGACGCGACCAAGTTCTCCAGGGTCGCGCTCGCACGGGTGTGCACGATCTCCGAGGTCGACGTTTTGATCACCGACGATCGGGCACCCCAGGCACAGCTCGACGGCATCCGCAGCCAGGGATGCGAGGTCATCTGTGTCTGAGCCCGGCGCGCGGCACGGGGCAACAACGGTCGGTGCGCTGCCGGAACTGCACCCCGCAGCATCCGGTAAGAGATCGCGCCGCATGATCGAGATCCTCGCGATGGTCTCCCAGCACGAGTCGGTCTCGCTCGCCGAACTCTGCGATGCCCTCGGTGTCTCTGCGGCGACGGTGCGGCGGGATCTCGCCGACCTCGACTACCAGCGACTACTCCGCCGCACGCACGGAGGCGCGGCCGTCATCGACTCGCGCGCCGAGCTTCCCGTCGCGCTGCGCGACACCCAGTTCCTCGAGGCGAAACGGTCGATCGCGACGCAGACGGCCATCCTCATTCCGCCCGAGCGTCACGCCGTCGCACTCAGCGGCGGGTCGACCACGGCGCAGGTCGCACGTGCGCTGTCGAACCATCGCGACCTCACGATCATCACGAACTCACTGACGATCGCGACCCTGGTGACCAGCTATCCGCAGCTCAAGGTCATCATGACGGGCGGTTCGCTGCGCCACCAGTCGCTCGAGCTCGTGGGAATCCTGGCCGAGAACACCTTCAACGCGGTCAACGTCGGCACGGCCATCCTCGGCACGGACGGCATCACGGCAGAGGGCGGGGTGACCACGCACGACGAGACAGAGGCTCGCACCAACCGCGCGATGGTCATGCACGCGCAGCGCACGATCGTGGTGGCGGATGGGTCGAAGATCGGCAGGCTCGCGATGGCGAAGGTGGCCGACATCGACAGCGTCGACACCCTCGTCACAGACGAGCGGGCAGACCCGGATGCGCTGGCCGCGATCGAGCGCGCCGGCGTGACCGTGCGGGTGGTCGCGGTCGCCGCGCGTCGCGACTACGCCTGAAAGCTGCCCGCCCTACAGCCCGAAGCCTGCCGCCCGACGACTGATCAGGCGGTTGGTGACGAGGATCAGTGCGATTCCTACGATCGTGACCGCGACATCCACGAACGGCAGCACGCCGATCCCGTAGGCATCCAGCAGCAGGCCGCCGATGAACGCCCCACCGCCGATGCCGACGTTGAACGCCGTGGTGAAGTACGCCGCCGAGACGTCACGGAGGCGCACGGATGCCGTGTGCAGCACCCGGGTCTGCAACAGCGCAGGAGTTCCGCCGAACGCCGCGCCCCAGAGCACGAGCATCGCAACGACGAGCCAGCTCAGGTGCGGGAACAGCGCCATCACGAGCACCGCGACGCCCACGAGCATGAACGCCACGACGAGGCTCGCGCGCGGGTATTTCGCACCGACGAGGCCCGCGAGGAACAGGCCGACCGCGCCCGCGATGCCGTAGGCCAGAAGCAGCAACGCGACCGAGCCGCTCGCGAACGATGCCGCGGTCGTGAAGAACGGCACGATGTAGGTGTAGAAGAGGTTCTGCCCGCTCATCAACACCGTCGTGATGACGCAGATGACGGCGATGCCGAACAGCGACGGATCGCGGCGCATCGGCACGGCGATCTCACCGGTCTTGAGTGGCTCGATGTGGTTGACCTTGGGCAGGAACCGCAGCACGAGCAGCGTCAGCACGAGAATCGCGACGCCCATCGCGGCGAACGCGCCGCGCCAGCCGATGAGGTGCCCCAGTGCCGTGCCGACGGGCACACCGAGGATGAACGCGAGGGTCGCGCCAGAGCCGGTCACGGCAACCGCGCGGGCCAGCTGAGCCTTCGGCACGAGGTGCGCGGCGTATGCACCGACCACCGCCCAGAACAGCCCGTGCGCGAGGCCGCCGAGCACCCGCGAGAGCACCATGACCAGGTAGTTCGGCGCGATCGCACCGAGGAAGTTGGTCGCGGCGAAGCCGAGAAGCACGATGAGCACGAGACGCTTGCGCCCGAAGCGGTGCGTGAGGGTCGTCAGCGGCGCGGCCGAGACCACCACGGTTCCCGCGAACACGGTGACCAGCAGTCCGATCTGCGACTGCGAGACTTCGAGCCCCTTCGCCATGTCCGGCAGCAGGCCCGTGGGCAGCACCTCGCTCGTCACCGAGACGAAGATGGCACCGGCAAGGATGAGGAGAGCGAGCCAGGGGAAGGAGGGCGCGGCAGTGGGCTTGGTTTCAGGCACGTCCATGGGACGGAATTCCGTTCGAAAAGATGTGGTGCGTTCGCCGCCCGCGGGACGGCGCGGTCCACTGCGCCATCCCGGCAATTCTACCCGCAGCCGCCCGCGGCAATGAAGTCGCGCGACAGGCAATACGCTGGTGGCGTGACCGAAGCAACCACCCACTGGGTTCTCACGCTGGTCTGCGCCGATCGCCCCGGCATCGTGCACGCCATCAGCGGCGCGATTGTCGACGCCGGTGGCAACATCACGGAGTCGCAGCAGTTCGCCAGCCTCGACACCGGCACTTTCTTCATGCGCCTGCAGGTTGAGTCCGCGGCGAGCAGGGAGACCTTCGAGGCCGCCCTCGCACCGATCACCGCCAAGTACGACATGACCTACACCCTGGATGTCGTCGGCCGCCCGCTGCGCACCCTCGTTCTGGTGTCGACCGCGGCCCACTGCCTCAATGACCTGCTGTTCCGCGAGCGCGCGGGCCAGCTCCCCGTGAGTCTGCCGCTCGTGCTGAGCAACCACCCCGATCTCGCCGACCTCGCCGCCTTCTACGGTGTGCCGTTCGAACACCACGAGGTGCGCTCCGCCGAGCAGAAGCTCGCCTTCGAGAAGCGGGTACTGGATGCGGTCGACCAGTACGACATCGAGCTGGTCGTGCTCGCCCGCTACATGCAGATCGTCTCACCGGAGTTCTGCGAGCGCCTCGCCGGCCGCATCATCAACATCCACCACTCGTTCCTGCCCGGTTTCAAGGGTGCGAGCCCATACAAGCAGGCGCATGCCCGCGGCGTGAAGCTCATCGGGGCGACCGCCCACTTCGTCACGAGCGACCTCGACGAGGGGCCGATCATCGAACAGAACGTCGTTCGGGTGGACCACTCGCGCACCCCGTCCGAGCTCGTCGCGATCGGACAGGACGAGGAGTCCCGCACCCTCACCCAGGCGGTGAAGTGGTTCGCGGAGGGTCGCGTGCTGCTCGACGGTGCGCGCACGATCATCTTCAAGTAGTGCCGGTCGGTAGGATTTAGAAGTGGGCGGCTCAGGGGCGAACGAAGATCGCGGGGCCTCGGCGACTCGCCCGCTGACGGCCAACGGCATCCTGCGTTTCCTACTCGAACTCTTCGCCCTGTTCTCGCTCGGGTACTGGGGTTACCTGGCCTGGCCGTTCCCGTGGCCGGGTATCCTGTACATGATCGGCGCGCCCCTGTTCGCCGCCGCGGTCTGGGCGCTGTTCCGCTCGCCGAAGGCAGTGTTCCCGCTCGACCCCGTGGGCAAGGCGCTCATCGAAATCCTCGTGATGGGCTCGGCGGCCGCCAGCTGGTTCATGCTCGGATATCCCCTCGTCGGCGCGGTCTTCGCCGTGATCGCCCTCATCAGCGGCATTATCAACGGCAGGGCAGAGATCTCCAGGGGGCAGACGTCATGACCATCCTTTTTCACAGCGCGCGCAAACTCGACGCCGCAGGGCAGGTGGACGACTTCTGGATGCTCGTGGACGGCGATCGCATCGTCCAGACCGGATCCGGCCCGGCAGAGCCCACCCCCGCCTGGACCACGGCCACCGACCGCATCGACGTCGGCGGACACTGGCTCACCCCCGGTTTCATCGACCTGCACACGCACGGCGGCGGGGGGTACGCCTTCGATGACGGGCCAGAGGCGATCGCGGCCGCGCTGGCCTCACACCGCGCACACGGCACCACGAGGTCACTGCTCAGCCTCGTCGCAAATCCCCTCGCGCACGTGCGCGAGACCCTCGGGCTGATCGCGGACCTGACGGACTCTGATCCGCTCGTGCTCGGCTCTCACCTCGAGGGCCCCTTCCTCGCGGAGGCCAGGCGCGGCGCCCACAACCCAGACTTCCTGCGCGAACCGCGCCCGGCAATCGTCGAGGACCTGATCACCGCGGGCCGCGGCACGGTGCGCCAGGTCACGATGGCGCCTGAGCTTCCGAACGCGCTCGATGCGATCGACGTGCTCGTCGAGCAGGGGATCACGGTGGCGATCGGGCACACCGAGGCAGACTTCGAGCTGGCCAAAGAGGCATTCGATCGCGGGGCGCGCCTGCTGACTCATGTCTTCAATGCGATGCCGGGCATCCATCACCGCAAGCCCGGCCCAGTGATCGCGGCATTCGAGGACCCTCGCGTCACGCTCGAACTGATCCTCGACGGCCTGCACGTGCATCCGGATGTCGCGGCCCTCGCCTTCGCGCGCGCGCCGGGCAGGATCGCGCTGATCACGGATGCCATGGCCGCGGCCGCGTCGAGCGACGGCGACTACCGCCTCGGCTCGCTCAACGTCACGGTGCGGGACGGGCTCGCCGTGCTCTCGGGGACCGAGACCATCGCCGGCTCGACTCTCACCCAGGATCGGGCGCTGCGTATCGCGATCGAGAAAGTGAAGCTCGCGCCGGCCGAGGCCGTCGAAGCGCTCACGCTCACGCCCGCCCACGTGCTCGGCCTCGAGCATGAATTCGGCTACCTGAAGCCCGGTTATGCCGCGGATGCCGTGCTGCTCGACCACGAGTGGCAGGTCGTGTCGGTCTGGGGCGCGGGCCGCAAGCTCCGCTAGGTCCATACCCGCCGGTCGAGTAGCGAGGTACGAGCGTATCGAGACCCCAACGGTCAACAGTTTCTGAGCGCCCAGTACCCCTTTCCGGCCTCGATACGGCTGCGGGCGGCCTACTCGGCCAGCGCGTACTTGACTTTACCGCGGCATGTACTTAGGTTCTATAGTGCACTATAGAACCTAAGGGGCAAAATGCTTTCCGGAGACGGGCCGATCTTCCTGCAACTCGCCGAGCGAGTCGCCGAAGACATCATCAATGGCACCTACGCCGAGGAGACTGCCGTCCCTTCCACCAATGAGTATGCGGCGTTCTACCAGATCAGTCCGATCACGGCCGCGAAGGGCATCGGAGTTCTCGTGGAACAGGACGCGCTCTACAAGAAGCGGGGAATCGGCATGTTCGTGTCACCCGGCGCACGCGAGCGTCTGCTCGCCGGGCGCAAGGCCGCTTTTCGAGAGCAGCGCCTGGCGCCACTCCTGCACGAGGCAGAGCTTCTCGGCATCGACAGGGACGAACTCACGACCATGATCGCGACCACGCCACCGACGACCACAACCACCACACCACTCACCGACAAGGACCACTCATGACGAACGCGATAGAAATCGATGACGTCTCGCGCAGCTTCGGCCAGGTGCGAGCGCTGGACGACGTGAGCTTCACCGTGCCGGAGCACTCGATCCTGGGCCTGCTCGGCCGAAACGGAGCGGGCAAGACGACGATCATGTCGATCATGGCCGGGCAGGATCGCGCCACCGAAGGCCGGGTCGACATCCTCGGCCACTCGCCGTTCGAGCACGCGCCGACGCTCGCGCAGATCAGCTACGTGCGCGACAACCAGCGCTACCCCGACGACTACAGGCTGCACCACGTGCTGCGGATCGCGCCGGAGTTCGCGCCGGGCTGGAGCGCAGAGCTCGCGGCAGAACTGGCCGACGGGTTTCGCATCCCGACCGCGACCCGCATCAAGAAGCTTTCGCGCGGCCAGCTCTCCTCCGTCGCGATCGTGCTCGGGCTCGCGTCGCGGGCATCCGTCACCCTGCTCGACGAGCCCTACCTGGGGCTGGACGTCACGGCGCGGGCGCAGTTCCACACGATGCTGCTGCGCGACTACGAGGAACATCCCAGGACGATCGTGCTCTCGACCCACCTGATCGAGGAGTCCGCAGCGCTGTTCGACCGCGTCGTGATCCTCGACAAGGGCAGGGTCGTCGTCGACGACGAGGCGGATGCCGCCCGCGACCGAGCGTTCACCCTGAGCGGTGCCCGGGATGCCGTGGCCCAGGTGCTCGGAGACCACCGCGTGCTCGAGAGGCAGTCCATCGGCAGCCTCGTGTCCGTCACAGCCGAGGGAACCATCGATGCCGCACTGCGCGAGAGCGCGGAGACCCACGGCGTGCAGCTTGCGCGCCCCACCCTGCAGGAACTCGTCTCGGGCTATGGCGCAAACGACGCCGGCCCCGCTGAATCGAAGGCGGCATAACCATGAGTGTCATCCTCTCCACCACCAAACTGCACCTGAACAAGCGCGAGTCGACCTTCGTCGTGCCCCTGTACATCACGGGGATGGTCGCGGTCGTCTCCGTGCTCATCTCGCTCATCTTCTGGCGGTCGGGCAGCCTGCCCGGCACCGCCGGCTGGATCCAGGGCTCGCAGTCGAATCCGGGTCTGGTCTATGCACTGTCGGGCTTCCTCGTCTATTTCGGGGTGCAGTCCACCGCGACGACGTTCCCGTTCGCGCTCACGCTCGGCACCACGCGCCGCTCCTTCACCGCGGGCACGCTGCTCTGGGCGATCCTCGTGTCGCTGTACCTGACCGCCGTATTCGCGGTGCTCACGATGCTGGAGCTCGTGACGAACCACTGGTTCTCCGGCTTCTACATCTTCGACATCTACATCCTCGGCGCGGGCAATTTCGGGCTGCTCGTTCCCATCGTCTTCCTCACGACGCTCTCGCTGCTCACGATCGGCGGTGTCTTCGGGGCGTCGTGGATTCGTCTCGGTTCGCGCGGACCGCAGTTGATCGGCATCGGTACGGCGCTCGTACTCATCGTCGCCATCATCATCGCGGTGCCGTCGGCCGGTGCGATCTTCGCGGCGTTCCAACTGTGGTGGCTCGCGATCCTGGCCGGTGTCGTGATCGTGCTGTCGTCGCTCGGAACCTGGCTGATGCTGCGCTCGGCGATCGTGCGCTGACCGCATCCGCTTCACCGCGGGTCGGCGGCGTCCTCTCGCTGGCTGCTCGTCACGGTGAACGAGTCGAGGTTTCGGAGTTCACGCCTGACGTCCTCGGCGGCGTGGTCGGCGATGTGCTGGGCCTCGCGCAGCGAGTCGACGTTCACGGCGATGCTCGCGGTGCCCTGCAGGCGATGCCCGACCCAGCGTAATTGGATTGACGGTACAGACACGACGCCCTCGGTGTGCTCGAGGGCGTGCTCCGCACGGTCGACGAGGGCCGGGTCGACCGCATCCATCAGGCGCGCACCGATGCTCTTCACCGTGCCCCACAGGAGCACGAGGATCGACAGGGCGATGAGCAGGCCGATGATCGGGTCTGCCAGTGGGAAGCCGAGCATCACGCCGAGGGCGCCGATGACGACAGAGAGCGAGGTGAATCCGTCGATGCGCGCGTGGACACCGTCGGCGACGAGCGCGGCCGACCCGATCTTCTGGCCTACCCGGATGCGGTAGATGGCGACCGCCTCGTTGCCGGCGAAGCCGATGACACCTGCGACGACGATCCACCAGGCGTTCTCGATGGGCTGCGGATGGATGAAGCGACTGATCGCCTCCCACCCTGCGACCACCGCAGACAGGGCAACGACCGCGACGATGAACAGCCCGGCGAGGTCCTCCGCGCGCCCGTAGCCGAAGGTATAGCGGCGAGTGACGGCGCGGCGACCCAGCACGAACGCGATCCACAGCGGCACCGCGGTCAGCGCGTCGGAGAAGTTGTGGATGGTGTCCGCCAGCAGGGCGACCGACCCGGTGATGAGTACGAGGAGGAACTGCAGCACGGTCGTGCCCAGGAGCACGAACAGGCTGATTTTCAGCGCCCGCACTCCCGCGGCGCTGGCCTCGAGCGCATCGTCTATCGAGTCGGCGGCGTCGTGCGTGTGCGGCACGAAGAGTTCGTGGAAGAATCCGCGGATGCCACCGTGCGGATGCCCATGCCCATGGTCGTGATCGTGCCCGGCATGGTCGTGATCGTGCCCGGCATGGTCGTGATCGTGCCCGGCATGGTCGTGATCGTGCCCGGCATGGTCGTGGTCGTGGTCGTGGTCGTGGTCGTGGCGATGTTCTGTCGTCATGCGGACGCGTCGATCTGTGCGTGGTGGTGACGCGGAAGCGTCCCGTTCGAGACAGAATGTTCCGCCTGCATGATCGCTTCCTTCACGAGACCGGCACCGTGTTCATCGGCGAGCCGGTAGAAGACGCGAGTGCCGTCCTGCCGCGTCGTGACCATCCGGGCCAGGCGCAGCTTCGCGAGGTGCTGGGAGACCGCGGGCGGTGTCTTGTCGACGATCTCTGCCAACTCATTCACCGAAAGCTCCTCCACGTCGCGCAACGCCAGGATGATGCGGACGCGGGTGGCATCCGCGAGCATCGAGAACACCTCCACCGCGAGTTCCACGTACTGCGAGTCGGGGTCGAGCCCGCATACCTTGTTACCTGCATTCATACGCAGATTATTTCACATTGTCTCAGCCTGTGGCATCATCACTAGGTGGATCATCCCCCGCACACGCCACCCTCGACAGCGACCGCCGGACTGAAACGCGCCGGCCTCGCGCTGGAGGCGTTCACACTCGGCTGGAACGTCATCGGTGTCGTCCTCCTCGCAATACTGGCGGCGCAGAGTTCGTCTGTCGCACTGCTCGGATTCGGGCTGGACAGCCTCATTGAGATCGGCGCCAGCATCGTGGTGATCTGGGAGCTGACCGGGCGCGACGGGGCGAGGCAGCAGCTCGCGCTTCGCCTGATCGGCTGGGCCTTCGTCGCGCTCGCTGCCTACCTGCTGGTCCAGTCCGCGATCGCCCTCATCGCGGCTCACCGACCGACACCGCTCCTGGGCGGAATCGGCTGGACCGCGCTGACGGCCGTCGTCATGTTTGCGCTGGCCGCAGGGAAGTGGCGAATCGGCAGCCGACTGCGGGACGCGGTTCTGGTCACCGAGGGTCGCATGACCCTCATCGATGGCATCCTCGCGAGCTGTGTGCTCACGGGCATCGCTCTCGACTTCCTGTTCGACTGGTGGTGGGCCGACCCGCTCGCCGGCCTGGTCGTCGTGTTCTACGCGATCCGTGAAGCCGCCGACATCCTGAGAAAGTAATGGCTCATGCCTGCCTGGCTCCAGATCCTGCTCAGCGTCGCCTGCGGCCTGCTGTTGCTCTGGTTGGCGCTTGTGGCGTTCTTGTGGATGCAGCAGCGCCGCTCGGGTGAGGGCACACCATGGCGGGAGATCGCTCGCCTCGCTCCCGACGTCGTCAGGCTCATCAAGCGGCTGGGCACGGATCGCACCGTTCCCCGAGCGACCCGCCTGTGGCTATTGGCGCTCCTGGTCTATCTGCTCTCACCGATAGATCTGATCCCGGACTTCATTCCGGTGCTCGGCTACGCCGACGACGCGATCATCGTCGCCTTCGCTCTCCGCTACGCCATCAAACACGCGGGAGCCGACGCCATCGAGCGCGCGTGGCCGGGCACCCCGGCCGGGCTGCGCACCGTGTTCGCCCTGATCGGAATCTAGGGACCGCTACTCGACCACCGAGATACCTACACGGCCTCCCAGGTGGGCTTGTTGGTCCAGGCGTAGCGGTAGTAGTCGAGGTTCGCGAGGCGGGAGGCCGCGGCCTCGTCCACGATCACGGTGACGTGAGGGTGCAGTTGGATGGCAGAGCCCGGCGCACTCGAAGTGACCGGGCCCTCGACGGCCGCGGCAACAGCATCCGCCTTGCCCGCGCCGAACGCGAGCAGCAGCAGGTGTTTCGCCCGGCGAATCGTGCCGAGGCCCTGGGTGATGCAGCTCACCGGAACATCGTCGACGGAGTCGAAGAAGCGTGCGTTGTCTGCCCTGGTCTGCCGAGTAAGCGTCTTGACTCGCGTGAGCGAAGCGAAGGACGACCCCGGCTCGTTGAAGCCAATGTGACCGTCGGTGCCGATGCCGAGAATCTGCACGTCCACTCCCCCGGCCTCGACGATCGCCCGCTCGTAGTTCTCGCCCGCCTCCTCGATCGGCCCGCGGTCGGCGGGAACGCGCACGAGCTCGGGGGTGAGGCCGAGCGGCCCCACCGCATCGCGCCAGATCACGGAGCGATAGCTCTCCGGATGTCCGGCGGGCAGGCCAACGTACTCGTCGAGCGCGAATCCTCGCACCCTCGAGAGGTCGGCGCCCCGCGCGGCGATGGCGCGGTAGACCGTGAGCGGCGTCGACCCGGTCGCGAGGCCGAGCACGGCATCCGGCTTGCGTGCGACGAGACTCAGGATGACGTCGGCCGCGAGTTCGCCGGCATCCTCCTGGCTGTCGAGAATGACTACTTCTGCCACGGAACCACTCCTTGCCTGGATTGTGTGTACATCAGGAAACCCCGAGCTGATGCGACAGCACGGCGGCAGCCGCCCCGCGCAGCACGATGTCGTCGCCGAGCGTCGTCAGGCGCAGGCTGACCTCGCCCGCCATCGTTCTCGCGCGCAGCGTCGAGGCCGCAGCCTCCGCGAGCACACCGTCGAGATACTCGCTCGGCCCGCTGAGCACGATCTCGGTGAGACCCAGCGCGCCGACGACCGGTGCCAGCGCGATCCCCAAACGCTCACCCGCCTCGCGCAGCACGGCGTCACGATCCGCCGATGTCGTGGCCCGCGCGAGCTTCGCCTCGAGCCTCGGAATGGCCAGCCAGGTCTCGAGGCAGCCGCGCTTTCCGCAGGAACACGGCTCGCCATCCGGATCGACGACGACGTGGCCGATTTCTCCGGCCGTGAAGCGGCTGCCGAAGAGTTGCACGCCGCCGAGAAGCAGTCCGGCGCCGACGCCGTGCCCGACCTTGACGAGCATCGTGTCGCCCTCGGTGTCGCCGAAACTGTGCTCGGCGAGCACCGCGACGTTCGCGTCGTTCACCACGACGACCGGCAGCGAGAAGCGGGCGGCAATGTCGGCCTGCACGGGCTCGTCGACCCAGCCGAGGTTGGGAGCGCTGAGCACCGTTCCGGTGTCATCGACGACGCCGGGTGAGCCGATGCCGATGCCGAGAACGGGTGCGGTCGACTCGTCACGCAGCCGCTCGATGAGCGCAGCCACCTTGGCCGACACGGCACCCCCGGTGCTGCCCGCGAGTGGCACCTCCGCCCGCCGCAGGACGTGACCGCCGAGATCGAGCACCGCGCCACGGAAGACGGCATAGTCACCGAGATCGACACCGATGATCTGGAACGCCGCGCGGTCGATGTCGAGCAGGATGGCCGGCTTGCCCCGGTGGGTGCCCTCGCTCGCTGCGACCTCGCGTCGGCCGAGCTCGACGACGAGCCCGTCCTCCATGAGTTCTGCGACCAGGTCGGAGACGGTCACGCGGGTCAGGCCGGTGCTGCGCGAGACATCCGCCCTGCTCTGTTGTCCGGAACGGTAGAGGGTCTGCAGCACGAGCGCGCGGTTGTGTACGCGCGCGTGCTCCGGCAGCACCTTGGCGGAGAGTCGCAGAGGCCTTCCCCCGCTCGAGCGACGCGCCCGCTCGCCCTGCGTGGTCATGTTGCCTGCCTCGTGTCCTGTCCGCCGGCCAGGGCCGCACCGATCGCCGCGACCGACGAGCCCGGCGGCACGAGGTCGACCCGCGACGAGAACTCGAGCGAGGCGATGAACGGTGAAGCCTGCCCCCAGGAGTCGAGCACCGCGCGAATCCGGTCGAGGAGCGGAGCCCCGAGCGAGCTGATGCCGCCACCGATGACGACCCGGTCGACGTCAACGCTGAGAAAGAGGATGCGCGCGGCGACCGCGGTGTTCTCCACGAGCCGGTCACGCACCTCGATGGCGAGCGGCACGCCGCTCTCCGCCGCCTCGAACAGCTCGGCCACGGGGTACGGATGCTCGCTCGGCCACTGCCTCGCGACCGCAGACCCGGAGGCCAGCGTCTCGAGACAGCCGCGCTGGCCGCAACTGCACACCGCTCCGTTCGGGTCGACCGGAATGTGTCCGACCTCGCCCGCCGTGCCGCGGGAGCCTCGCCACAGTGCGCCATCCAACACGATCCCGGCCGCCATCCCGGTGCCGAGATTGAGGTAGGCAATCGAGCGGGGCGCATCCGGCTCGTCCGCGAGCAGGCTCCACGCGCCAAGCGCCGCCGCGTTTACGTCGTTTTCGAGGCGCACGGGAACGTTGAACCTCGCGGCCAGCCGCGGGCCGAGATCGAGGCCCGTGAGCCCCAGGTTCACGGCGTGCCTGACGATGCCGGCCTCCGCATCCACCGACCCCGGGACGCCGACGCCGATCGAGCGAAACGCCCCCGGCTCGACCCCGGCAAGGTCAGCCAGCCCGGAGACCGCGGCGATCGCGGTCTGCAGCACGGCATCCGCCCCGTAGCCGGTGGGTAGGCGCAGTTCGTGCGCGATGGCTCCGGCGACACCGACCGCGACGGCGTGCACCTTGGTTCCGCCGATGTCGAGCCCGACGAGCAACGGTTCAGATAGGGGCGGCGCGCCCACAAGCGAGGCCTCGCTGATCGCTTCCGCGCTTTCCAACCACGAGAGCAGCGCACTCCCAACATGCCGGGAGCCGCCAAACGTGGCGACATCGGCATAGGCCCGGTCGTCGCTCGGCCAGCCCATGTCGACAACGAGGGCATTCGGATATTCGTGGCGCGCTCGATCGATCACCTCGCGTACCCAGGGGAGCCGGTGGTTGTCTTTGCCGATCACGACCGGTTGCGCACCAATCGGCACGCGTATCGCTTCGCCCTCGTACACCCTCAGTGTGTTTGCACCCGCCGCCTCGACCCCCCAGGGCGAGGCGCCGATCGCGATGTTTGCTTCCGTGACCATCGACACGAGAACACGATCGCTGTGTACCGCGATGCCGGGCTGGATATCGAACACCGCGATCGTGCGATCGAGCGGGAAGGCGGGTTCCTCGCTCGTCGCGGCCGGTCCAGACACGAGCCCCCGCGCGAGTGACCCGGTGCGCGAGGCCGCGTCGGCGAGCCGTGACACCTCGAGGTGACCGTCAGCGACGGCGCGCTCGATCTCCCGCTCGATCTCGTCGAGCTGCTCGTCGGTCGTGTCTGTGCCGATGCAGAGCAGGTCGCAGCCCGCGGCAAGCGCGCGCACGGCGGCTCCGGCGATGCCGATCTCCCCGCTCGCGCCGGTCATGTCGAGGGCGTCCGAGACGATCACGCCCTCGTAGCGGAGTTCTTCACGCAGCAACCCCTGCAGAATCGCCCGGGAGAAGGTGGCCGGCCCGCTCGCGTCGAGGCGGGGCAGCAGGATGTGGGATGTCATGATCGCGCGCGACGCGAGCACCGCGCCGAACGGCAGCAGTTCCCGGGCGCGGAGTTCCTCTAGCGGCAGGTCGACCACGGGGAGCGCGAGGTGCGAATCCGTTGCCGTGTCGCCGTGACCGGGAAAATGCTTCGCGCAGGCCGCGACCCCGGCGGACTGCAGCCCGCGCACCCAGGCCTCGCTGTGCCTCGCGACGAGCGCCGGATCCGCGCCGAAACTGCGCACGCCGATCACCGGATTGTCCGGGTTGGAATTGATGTCGACATCCGGCGCAAAATCCAGGTTCACGCCGGCGCTGCGTAGCTCCAGGCCAATGGAGCGCGCAACGGATTCCGTGTACTCGAGATCATCGACTCGGCCCAGGATGGCGTTGCCTGGGTAGGGCGACCCGGCATGGTGGTACAGCCGGGTGACGTCGCCGCCCTCCTCGTCGATCGCGATGAGCGCGTTCGGGTTGGCTGCGCGGATCTCGTCGGTGAGGTCGCGCAGCTGCTCTCGGGAGACGATGTTTCCACCGAAGATGCAGACGCCGGCGAGACCGTCACGCAGGCGCGCGGCGAGCCAGCGCGGCAGGACCGTACCCACGAAGCCGGGCAGCAGGGTCGCGGCGGCCGTCACGACATCCGCCAGACACTGTCCTCAGGCACCCACATGCCATTTAGTAAACCTTACAAACAAAACATTCGCAATGCCCTGTGCACCCAGTCCGGTCTACTCTTCCGCCGAGCGCGCGCGGCAGGTCTCAGAGGGCGCGGAGGTTCTCGACGAGCTGCTCCGTCGTAGGAGCCCCGGCAATGCCCGCGGGCGTGAAGTAGATGCGACAGCACAGCTCGCTCGTGCGACTTCCGGTGGGGAAAAGATCGACGCCGTCCACCGTCACCGTGGGCGACCCCGCGAACACGGTGCCGTCCGCGTCGGCCGATGATCCGAGCAGTCGATATCGCACGGTCACGTCGTCGTGCCCGGTTTCGTTCAGCGCTGACTGCATCCGTCGGCCGACCTCCTGCCAATTGGGGCATTCGTCGATGTGCAGTATCTCCACGTTCATACGACCCATTCTGCGCCTATTCCACCGGGTCGCGCAGGGGTCGCGGCCCGGCGTCACGACACGGATTGCCCACCGTCAGCACGGTGATTTCGCCCTCCGCGAATAGCTGGCACTCTCTAACCGAGAGTGCTAATATTTTCGTACTTGAGCGTATGTGACTCAAGTTTAGAAGAAAACTAGAAGGATATCGGTTGCGCTTGTCCACAAGGCATGCGCTGCGAAGGAGTAGATCAAAATGGCAATGTTGTTCGACCCATTCCGTGAACTGGACCGCGTCGCTGCAAACCTCCTCGACTCGCGTCAGGGCCCACGCCTGATGCCGATCGACCTGTATCGCGATGGCGACCACTACATCCTCAGTGCCGACCTCCCCGGCATCGACCCCGGCTCGGTCGATGTGGACGTCGACGGCCAGCTGCTCACCATTCGCGCCGAGCGCACGGCTCACAGCGATGAGGGAGTGAAGTGGCTCGCACATGAGCGCCCCAGTGGCAGCTTCCTCCGCCAGCTCAACCTCGGCGACGGAATCGACACCGAGAAGATCAGTGCGAACTACGACAACGGTGTGCTGAGCGTCATGATCCCGGTGAGCGCCAAGGCGATGCCGCGCAAGGTCGCCGTCACGGCATCCGGCATCTCGGAGAAGCCGGTGGAAGTCACGGCGTAATCGCGGCAGCCAGACTGGATCAGGGGCCGGCGTTCGGAGAGATCCGGGCGCCGGCCCCTGGCGCGTCAAGCACTACACCCCGGAGTCGCCCGTGCTGCTGAGGGCATCGAGAAAGCGGATGACCAGCTCGCGCTCGGCGGGCGCGAGTGCGGCAGCCACGTCGAAGCGCCTCGCGTGCGTGCGTCCAACGGTGTCTCGCACCTGCTCGTGGGTGCGTTGGGTGATCACGATCGTGAGCGCCCTCCGATCGGTCGGATGCGGTGCGCGCTCGATGTGACCGGCGGCGGTGAGCCGATCGAGAAGCTTCGTCGTCGACGCGCTGGAGATCCCCAGGTGTTCTGCGATGGTGCCCGGGGTGGCGATGATCCCCTCGTTCTTGCACACGACCAGAAAGTGCAGCGCCTTCATGTCGTTCTCGTTCAGGTGCATGTCATTGCGTGAGCTGAGGCTGATGCGCTGCTCGGTCTCGCGCCACCGGCGGATCGAGTGCAGCACGCGCACGACCTGCGTGATCTCGGCGTCATCCATGCCCGAGTAGTCGACGAGCTCCTGCCCGGGGTCGAGCACCCGGGGGTCGATCATGAAGCCGTCGTCGCCGGGGGCGATGGATTGTTCCGCCATGCTGATACGGTATCCTGTGAGACAATGCTTACTTGGCTAGTTGTTAGCTAGGCTAGCAACTACCAGTGACGAACCACTACCCACCGAGGAGCGATATGGCGCGCGCGCAGAGTCCGGACACCCGACGCGACTGGACTCCACGTCGCTGGCTGCGCATCCTGCTCCCCTCGCTGCTGCTGCTCGCTTGGCTCGTGGCCGCGAGCTTCGGCGGCCCCACCTTCGGCAAGCTCTCTTCGGTCTCGAGCAATGACCAGGCGGCGTTCCTTCCAGCGAGCGCCGAATCGACGCAGGTCAACGAGCTGCAGCAGAAATTCACCGACTCCACAGCGATCCCCGCGATCGTGCTTCTCGTCTCCGACGACACACTCTCTCGCAGCGATCTCGCCGACGCCGCGACGCTCGCAGGCAAGCTCGGAGACGTGAAGGGGGTGCAGGAACCCGAGGCACCCGCCACGACGTCGGTCGCCGGCCCCATCCCCTCTGAAGACGGCAAGGCCGTCGAATACATCGTGCCGATCAGCGACTCCAACGAGGTCAAGACCGTGGTCGCGGAGCTGCGCTCGGTGGCGGATGCCGGCGCCCCGTCCTCGACAACGGCGTACGTCACGGGGCCCGCGGGTCTCACCGCCGACCTCGTGAACGCCTTCGGGGGCATCGACGGCATCCTGCTGCTCGTCGCCGCTGGCGCCGTGTTCTTGATCCTGCTGCTCGTGTACCGCTCGGTCGTGCTGCCATTCCTCGTGCTACTCACCTCGATCTTCGCGCTCACGGCGGCCATCCTCGTGGTCTATGCCTTCGCCAGCTGGGGCTGGATCAAGCTCAGCGGGCAGAGCCAGGGCATCCTGTCCATTCTCGTGATCGGCGCGGCGACCGACTATTCGCTGTTGCTGGTCGCGCGCTTCCGCGAATCCCTCAGGCACGTCGAGTCGAAGTGGGCCGCCATCGGCAGGGCGTGGAAAGCCGCGTTCGAGCCAATCGTGGCCTCGGGCGCGACCGTGATCATCGCGTTGCTGTGCCTGCTGTTCTCCGACCTCAACTCCAACAAGAGTCTCGGGCCGATCGCCGCGATCGGCATCGTGTTCTCACTGCTCGCGACCCTCACGCTGCTGCCGATGCTGCTCGTACTGTTCGGTCGCGTCGCGTTCTGGCCGTTCCGGCCCGCGGTCGAGAGCGAGGAAGGGCACGCCCACCACAAGGCCGAGGATCAGATCCGCGGGCTCGAGGGAATCCAGGGGCTGTGGCGCCGCGTCGGCAAGCTCATCTCGCGCCGCCCGAGGGCCACCTGGATCGTGTCGCTCCTCGTGCTCCTGGCCTGCGGCCTCGGCGTACTGCAGCTCAAGGCCAGCGGCGTGCCGCAGACCGACCTCGTGCTCTCGCAGTCGCAGGCCGCGGACGGACAGACGCTGGCCTCCAAGCACTTCCCGAGTGGTGCAGGCAGCCCCGTGGTCATCGTGACCCAGGAGTCGAAGGCCGATGCCATGCTCGACGCCGTCACCGCGACCGCGGGCATCGACTCGGCGAGCATCTACGTGGGTAATGTCAGGCCGGGCACCGAGGCGGACCCGATCGTGAAGAACGGCAGGGTGCTCATCGACGCCGTGCTGAGTTACGAGGCGGACTCCGCGAAGGCGGAGAAAGTCGTCAAGACGTTGCGCGCCGAACTGCCGAAGACCGATTCGACGGTGCTCGTCGGCGGCGTGACGGCGATCGCCTACGACACCAACGTGACGGCGCAGAGCGACCTCGCCAAGATCATCCCGATCGTGCTCGTGGTGATCCTGCTGATCCTCATGCTTCTGCTGCGGTCGATCGTCGCGCCGGTGCTTCTCATTCTCAGCGTGGTCGTCTCCTACGCGGCCGCGCTCGGAGTCTCGGCCCTCGTGTTCAACCACCTGTTCGGCTTCCCCGGGGCGGATGCCACGGTGCCGCTGTTCGGCTTCGTCTTCCTCGTGGCCCTCGGCGTGGACTACAACATCTTCCTGATGACGCGCGTGCGCGAGGAATCGCTGCAGCTCGGCACGAGGCCGGGCATCCTGCGCGGGCTCGGGCTGACCGGCAGCGTGATCACCTCTGCGGGTGTCGTGCTGGCGGCCACCTTCGCGGCGCTCGGCGTCATCCCGATCCTGTTCCTCGCCCAGATCGCGTTCATCGTCGCGTTCGGCGTGCTGCTCGACACCGTGATCGTGCGGTCACTGCTCGTGCCCGCACTCTCCTACGACATCGGCAGGGCGATCTGGTGGCCGTCGAAGCTGTGGCGCAACGGCCAATAAGAACTAGGCCAGGCGCGCGGCGAGGTTCTTGTCGAGCGTGTCGAGGAACTCCTCGGTGGTCTGCCACTTCTGGTCGGGGCCGACGAGCAGGGCGAGGTCCTTCGTCATCGCGCCGGACTCGACCGAGGTGACCACGACATCCTCGAGCGTCGCCGCGAACTCGGCGAGCGCCGGGTTGCCATCGAGCTTGGCCCGGTGCGCGAGACCACGGGTCCAGGCGTAGATCGAGGCGATCGGGTTCGTCGAGGTGGGCTTGCCTGCCTGGTGCTGGCGGTAGTGGCGCGTGACCGTGCCGTGTGCCGCCTCGGCCTCGACGATGCTGCCGTCCGGAACGGAGAGCACGCTCGTCATGAGTCCGAGCGAGCCGAAGCCCTGAGCCACGGTGTCGGACTGCACGTCGCCGTCGTAGTTCTTGCAGGCCCAGACGTAGCCGCCCTCCCACTTCATGGCGGATGCCACCATGTCGTCGATCAGGCGGTGCTCGTAGGTGAGACCCGCGGCATCGAACTTCTCCTTGAACTCGGTCTCGAAGATCTCCTGGAAGATGTCTTTGAAGCGGCCGTCGTAGGCCTTGAGAATCGTGTTCTTGGTGGAGAGGTATACGGGGTAGTTGCGCTGCAGGCCGTAGTTGAGGCTTGCGCGGGCGAAGTCGCGGATCGAGGCGTCCTGGTTGTACTGCACCTGGGCAACCCCGTCATCCGGCGCGTCGTAGACCTCGAACGAGAGCGGCTCGGAGCCGTCGGCCGGGGTGAACTGCACGGTGAGCTTGCCCGCGCCCTTGAAGACGAAGTCGGTGGCCTTGTACTGGTCGGCGAAGGCGTGACGGCCGATGATGATCGGCTTGTTCCAGCCGGGAACGAGCCGTGGGATGTTCGAGATGATGATCGGCTCGCGGAAGATCACGCCGCCGAGGATGTTGCGGATGGTGCCGTTCGGCGACTTCCACATCTGCTTCAGGCCGAACTCCTCAACGCGCGCCTCGTCCGGCGTGATCGTGGCGCACTTGACGCCGACGCCGTGCTTCTGGATGGCGTGGGCCGCGTCGATCGTGACCTGGTCGTCCGTGGCATCGCGGTGCTCGATACCGAGGTCGTAGTACTCGAGGTTGATGTCGAGATAGGGGTGGATCAGGGTGTCTTTGATCCTCTGCCAGATGATGCGGGTCATCTCATCGCCGTCAAGCTCGACGACGGTTCCCTCTACCTTGATCTTCGCCACGGGCCGTTCCTCTCGTTCGGCCCCCGGAGAGGCCCCAATATGCCTACGGTGAGGCCGCCATCAATCTTACAAGAGAAGCCAAAGTATCTTGACATCGAGATACTTGCTCACAGCTTGGGAATTCTGGCTATGCCCACATCAGCGCTGGGGGTTAGCCTGTCTAAATGGGCGACTTGAGACTCGAAGAACTGTCGGCGAAGAACATCGTTGAGGCAAATGCGTTGTCAATGAAGCCCGGACAGGAACATTTCATCGAGCCCGTCTCCTACGCCATGGCCGGTCCGTTCCTCGACCCGAGCAACAACTGGTCCCGCGTCGTGGTCGATGGCAGCAACGGCGTCGTCGCCTTTCTCATGGCGAACTTCGACCCCAACGCCCACGAAGAAGAATTCCGCAGCTGCATCTGGCGCATGAATGTTGCCGCAAACACGCAAGGCAAAGGTGTCGGCCGTTTCGCGGTCGTCGCGGCGGCAGCGGAGGCGAAGAAGCGCGGGTTCGACCGCCTCACCGTGATCTGGGAGCCGGGAGAAGACGGGCCGGAGGAGTTCTTCCTGCGCGTCGGATTCACGGTCGTCGAAGAGACCAGGTACGGCGAGAAGATCGGCGCCATCGAACTCCCCTGAGTTTCACCATGGACGCTCCTGCACCATCGACCGGCGACGACTTCGTCTCGCGCGTGCTCGATGTCGTCGCCGCGATTCCGGATGGCCGGGTCATGGCCTATGGAGACGTGGCCGCCGTTCTCGGCTCGCGCGCGGCCCGCGCCGTCGGCACCGTGATGGCCCGTTACGGCGACGGGGTGCCGTGGTGGCGAGTCGTGCGTTCGAGCGGACATCCGCCGGTGTGCCACGAGGATCGGGCACTGGAGTACTACGAAGCCGAGGACACCCCGCTCGTGCGGTCGACATCCGGTGTTTATCGGGTGAACCTGCGCCTCGCACGCTGGTGGCCGTGAGATCGCCGAAAGGGATGAGAAACATTTCGCTCGATCTGCGACAATTTTCTTCGAAGTTGTAGAATAGTTTCTTCTCGGAGCGGTAACCTGAAAGCATGAACGACTCCACGACACCGCCGTTACTGACCGCCGAGAACTGGCCGATTGCCGCCAGCATGCTCAGTTTTCCCGGAGTGGACGCCCGCGGCCAGGCCGCGCAGGACGCACCGGTCGAGACCTGGGCCCGAGCCTTCAGGGATGTCGCGGACGCGGGGTTCGATCGCGCAGACCTCACAGACAGCTGGGTGCGCCCCGGGGACCTGAGCCCGCAGCGACTCGCCGAGCTCACGGCCGCGGCGCAGGAGCACGCGATCGAGCTGACGTCGATCTCGGCCATCCGCCGCAGCGTGATCGACGCGAACTCCGGCACGGAGAATCTTGCATACAGCCACCGCAGCATCGACGCCGCGGCCGAGCTCGGCATCGGCGTCGTCTCGGTCGGCCTTCACCAGGCGCTGAGCGAGCAGCAGAAGAATCGGCTCTGGTTCTGGACGGCCGACGGCCACCACGATGACCCGTACGACCACGACATGTGGACCCTGGCCGTGAATCGCTTCCGCGAGCTCGGTAAGCACGCTGCGGAGGTCGGGGTGCTGGTCTCCCTGGAGATGTACGAAGACACCTACCTCGGCACCGGGGATTCCTCGGTCAGACTGGCGGAGGACATCGGTCTCGAGAGCGTGGGTCTCAACCCTGACATCGGAAACCTCATCAGGCTGCACCGCCCGGTGGAGTCCTGGGTCGAGCTGGTGCAGAAGACGATGCCGTGGGCGAACTTCTGGCACGTGAAGAACTACCAACGCGACGAGGACGTCGAGCGTGACCTGTACGTCTCGGTGCCCGCGTCGCTGGAGTCCGGCCTGATGAACTACCGCTGGGCGCTCGACTATGCCGTGTCCGTCGGGTTCCAGGGAGCGATCTGCACCGAGAACTATGGCGGAGACGGCCTGAGCGTGTGCGCGACCAACCGCGACTACCTGCGCAGGCACGCGCTGCCCAAGCGCGCGGACTACGAGCTCGGAACCAGCCGGGTGGCACAGCACGAGCTCTCCGCCTCCCGCGCGAAGGCAAAGAACGGTGAGCAGCCATGACCAAGCTGTTCGATGACGCGGCGAACTTCGCCACGGATGCACTCGACGGTTTCGTGCTCGCGAACCCGAGCTTCGTCGAGCGCGTCGACGGCGGAGTCGTGCGCGCCACGCGCGCGGCAGAGCCCCACGTCGGTGTCGTTATCGGCGGTGGCTCGGGCCACTATCCCGCCTTCGCAGGTCTCGTCGGCAAGGGATTCGCAACGGGCGCGGTCTGCGGAAACGTGTTCACCTCGCCGTCCGCGGCCCAGGCCTACCGGGTCGCCGAGCGCGCGCACGAGGGGCGAGGCATCCTGTTCAGCTTCGGCAACTACGCCGGTGACGTGCTGCACTTCGGCCTCGCCCAGGACCGACTTCGCGCCGAGGGCATCGATGTGCGCACGGTGCTGGTGACGGATGACGTGGCCAGCGCCCCAGCACACGAACGACACAAGAGACGCGGCATCGCCGGTGACTTCACCGTGTTCAAGATCGCGGGCGCCGCGGCAGAGCGCGGACTCGATCTCGACGAGGTCGAGCGCCTGGCCATCGCCACCAACGACCACACCTTCACCATGGGCGTCGCCTTCGATGGCTGCACCTTCCCCGGGGCCGGCGCTCCCCTGTTCACCGTCCCGGCTGGCACGATGTCGCTCGGACTCGGCATCCACGGCGAGCCGGGAATCAGTGAGCACGAGATGAGCTCCGCCGCTGAGCTCGCCGACCTCCTGCTCGACCCGCTGCTCGCCGAGCGTGCCGTGGACGCCGGTGACCGCGTCGCGGTGATCGTGAACGGGCTCGGAACCGTCAAGTACGAGGAACTCTTCGTGCTCTATCGCCACGTCGCCGCGCGCCTCGACGCCGAGGGCCTGACCATCGTGGAGCCGGAGTGCGGCGAGCTCGTCACGAGCCTCGACATGGGCGGCGTCTCGGTCACGCTGTTCTGGCTCACACCGGAGCTCGAGGCACTGTGGTGCGACCCGGCCTACGCGCCCGGCTACCGCAAGGGAATGATCGCGGGCGACGACCGTGCGCGCGAGAGTGCCGCGGCCATGGTCGGCACCGCCGAAGACAGCGAGCCCGTGACGCCACTCACCGAGAGCGAGGTCCGCGTCGCGGCGCTCGCCACAAGGCTGCTCCGAGCGGCACAGCAGGCACTTCACGAGAACGCGGATGAGCTCGGCCGCATCGACGCGATCGCCGGCGATGGCGACCACGGCGTCGGGATGGCCAGGGGGATCGACGCCGCAGTACGTGCGGCGGAGTCGGCGGCGCCCGCACGGGCATCCCAACTCCTGTACCGGGCAGGCGAGGCCTGGGCCGACGAGGCCGGCGGAACCTCCGGCGCGCTCTGGGGCGCCGCACTGAACGCCATGGGACTCGCGCTCCAGACCGCCGAGCCAGACGCGCCTGCGCTCACGCTCTCGCTCGCCGAGTCCGCGCTGAACGCGATCACCCGCCTCGGCGGCGCAAAGCCTGGAGACAAGACCATGGTGGACGCGCTCGTTCCCTACGTCGAATCGCTCTCGGCCGCGCTCACCGGCGGTTCACCCGTTCCCCAGGCTCTCAGCTCCGCGGCGCAGGATGCTGGACAGGCGGCGGAAGAAACCGCGGCCCTCAGACCAGCACTAGGTCGCGCCAGGCCACTCGCCGAGCGCAGTCTCGGCCATCCGGATGCGGGCGCAACGTCGCTCGCACTCATCGTCCGCACCATCGCGGACACGATCACGAAGGAATAGGACATGTCCGACACACTCAGGGTCGCCATTGGCAGCGACGACGCCGGCTACCAGTACAAGGAGATCCTGCTCGAGCTGCTCAAGCAGGACGATCGAGTGGAATCGGTGACCGACGTCGGTATCACTCCGGATGCCCAGGCCGACTACCCGGACGTCGCCATCGAGGCGGGCAAGCTCATCGCCGCCGGCGAGGTGGACCGAGCCGTGCTCATCTGCGGAACCGGCCTCGGCGTCGCCATCGCGGCCAACAAGGTTCCGGGCGTCCGCGCAGCGACCGCGCACGACAGCTACTCGGTCGAGCGCTCCGTGCTGAGCAACAACGCCCAGGTGCTCGCACTCGGGCAGCGCGTCATCGGCATCGAGGTGGCCAAGCGGCTCGTGCGCGAGTGGCTCGGCTACCGCTTCGACCCGACGTCGAATTCGGCAAACAAGGTCGCCATCATCACCCGCTACGAGGAAGCAGACAACTCATGATCACCACAACCGCCGTCATCGGCTCCGGCTACATGGGCGGCGGCATCGCGCAGATCCTGGCACTCGCCGGGTGCACGGTGAAGATCGCCGACATTTCGGCCGAGATCGCCGAGAAGAACCTCGTGCGCATCATCGCGGAGACCGCGGACTTCGAGGCGGCCGGGCTGTTCCCCGCCGGATCCACCGACACCATTCGCGCGAACATCAGCGCCGCGGCGTCGATGGAGGACGCGGTCGACGGCGTGGACTTCATCGAAGAGGCCGTGCCGGAGACGATCCCGATCAAGAAGGAGACGCTCGCGCGCATCAGCGCAGCCGCCTCCCCGACGGCGATCATCGGCAGCAACACCTCGACGATCCCGCTCACGACGCTCGCCGAGGCGGTGGAGGTCAACTCCCGCTTCCTCGGTATCCACTTCAGCAACCCGGCCCCGTTCATCCCCGGCGTCGAGCTCATTCCGCACGCGGGCACGGCCGAGGACGCGCTCGTTCAGGTGGAGGAGCTGCTCGCGAAGGCGGGCAAGATCACCGCGCGCATCACCGACGCCGTGGGCTTCGTGCTCAACCGCCTGCAGTACGCGCTGTTCCACGAGGCGACCGCCCTGGTCGAGGAGGGCATCGCGAGCGCAGACTCGATCGACACGATCGTGCGCACGACCTTCGGATTCCGACTGCCGTTCTTCGGGCCCTTCGCGATCGCCGACATGGCCGGCCTCGACGTCTACGCCATGTGCTACACCTCGCTGCAGACGCGGTTCCCCGAGCGCTTCGCCACCCCTGCGATCCTCAAGGAGCTCGTGGATGCGGGCAAGCTCGGCACCAAGTCCGGCGCCGGCTTCCTGGATGTGCCGGCCGATCGCATCCCCGCCCTTATCGCGTACCGCAACAAGGCGTACGTGAAGATGCAGCAGCTGCTCGACGAGCTGGGGCCCGCACCGATCGACTGACTTAGCCCGCGCTGAGTTCAGCCCGCGTAGGCCCCCGCTGCCCGTCCGGCGACGGGGGCCTCGTAGCTGAACACGGCGCCGGCCTCGGGCTCGGCGCCGCCCGGGATGCCCTCACGCGAGGTCGTGATGTACAGGGTCGTCATGTCTTCGCCGCCGAAGGTGCACGCCGTGACGTTGCTCACCGGCACGTCGACAACCTGGTCGAGCCGCCCATCCCGGTCGAAGCGATAGACCGCCGAGCCGTGCCCGATGGCCACCCACACACCGCCATCGACGTCGAGCGCGATGCCGTCGGGATAGCCGCGATCCCTCGGGATGGTCGCGAAGGTCGAGCGGGCAAGGAATCCTCGCTCCGGGTCGTATTCGAGTCGGTCGACGCGATTCGTCGGGGTGTCTACGTAGTAGGCAAAGTCGCCGGTTTCCGCGAACTCGAGGCCGTTGGAGATGGTCACGGGCGACAGCGCAACGGTGACCGTGTGATCCAGTTCGAGGCGGTAGACGCTGGCGCCTCCCTCGGCCGCGTCGTACCTCATCGAGCCGCAGTAGAGGCGGCCCTGCGGGTCGCATCCGCCCTCGTTGAAGCGCACCGCCGGGTCGTCCAGCACCGTGACGAGAGGCTCTATCTCGCCTGAGTCGTGCAGGATGGCGAAGTCGTGTTCGCGCGCGATGATGGCGCCGCCCCTGGCGCGAGGCCTGATCATCGCCGCGATGGTGCCCACGTGAAGCCGCTCGACGGTGCCGGCCGCGTCGAGCGAGAGCACATCGCCCGCGAGCATGTCGACCCAGCGCAGGCCTCCCCAGCTCTCGCTCCAGGACGGCCCCTCACCGTGAAATGCGAGCGGGTCGGTCAGTTGTTCAGCACGCGCCACAATCAGCTCTCGGTCGGGTGGTACGAGGCCGTGCTGTCGCGCACGATCAGGTCGGTCGCGAGGTCGATTCTCACGGTGTCGCCCGCGTCTGCATCGCCACCGCCGATCACGAGCCTGGTCGCCCGCTCGGCCATCTCGGTGAGCGGCTGCCGCACCGTGGTCAGTCGAGGTCCGACCCAGCTGGCCACTTCCAGGTCGTCGTAGCCGACGACGGAGAGGTCGCCAGGAATGCTCAGCCCGAGCATCCTCGCCGCCTCGTAGACGCCGAGCGCCTGAAGGTCGTTGCCAGCGAAGATGGCAGTGGGGCGTTCCGGAAGGCCGAGAAGCTGTAGGCCACCGCTCAGGCCGTCTTCGTGGTGGTACTGGCCAGCAACGACATACTCGTCGGGCAGGGCCAGGCCCGCGAGGTCCATGGCGGAGCGAAAACCGGAGAGCCTCGCTCGAGCGCTCATCATCTCGTCGGGCCCGGAGATGACCGCGATGCGCGTGTGCCCGAGCTCGATCAGGTGCCTGGCCGCCAGCACGCCGCCAGACCAGTTCGCGGAGCCGATCGACGGCACGTCTGGTGCGGGGTTCCCGGAGGGGTCGATGATGACGAAGCGGATGTTGCGAGTCTTCAACTGCTGCTTGTTCGCCTCGGAGAGACCGGAGAAGACGAGGATCACGCCCACGGGATTGCGCTGCATCACCCCCTCGATCCATTCGGGGCCCGGGGATCGGCGGTCACCGCTCTGGGTGACGACCGCGCTCATCCCGTACTCGTGTGCAACGCGTTCCACGCCCCGGATGATCTCGATTGCCCAGGCCGGAGTGAGCTGCCTGAAGACGACCTCGACGAGGCTCGAGGTCTGGCTGGTCCCGCGACGGTTGTAGCCGTGCGCCTGCAGAAGTTTCTCGACCCGGGCGCGCGTCGCAGTGGAGACACCGCTCTTTCCGTTGAGCACCTTTGACACCGTCGACAGCGACACTGCGGCCTCCGCGGCGACGTCTGCCAGGGTTGCCCGCGAGGGGTCAGCCTGCTCGCGATTGCGCGTGGTCATGCTCACACTTTAGCGAGCGAGAACTGTCCGAAGGGTATTTGCCAAAGAAAATACGGCAATATTCGCGGGCTAATTCCGGAAAATATCCCAGAAAAACCCGCAACAACTTTCCGAGCGCTTCTCTAGACGAGCGACTCGCGCCAGGCCGCGTGCAACTTCGAGAAGCGGCCCGTGCCCGCGATGAGTTCGTTCGGCGTGCCGTCCTCGACGATCACCCCGTGCTCCATCACGAGCACCCGGTCGGCGATCGCCACGGTCGACAGGCGGTGCGCGATGATCACGGCGGTGCGGTCAGCGAGCAGGGTCTGCAGGCCCTCCTGCACGAGGCGCTCGCTCGGAATGTCGAGCGACGCGGTGGCCTCGTCCAGGATGAGCACGACCGGGTCCGCGAGAAAGGCACGTGCGAACGAGATCAACTGTCGTTGCCCGGCCGAGACCCGTCCGCCGCGCTTGTTGACATCCGTGTCGTAGCCATCCGGCAGCGCCTCGATGAACTCGTGGGCTCCCACGGCCTTCGCCGCGGCGACGATCTCCTCGCGGCTGGCCTCGGGCTTGCCGAGAGCGATGTTGTCGCTCACCGTGCCGGAGAAGAGGTATGCCTCCTGCGTGACCATCACGATCGCGCGGCGCAGGTCCTTGGGGTGCAGTTGCCGCAGGTCGACGTCGTCGAGCGTGACCGTGCCATCCGTCGGGTCGTAGAACCGCGCCATGAGTTTCGCGAGCGTGGACTTGCCGGCGCCGGTCGAGCCGACGAGCGCGATGGTCTGCCCGGACGGAATCGCGAGATCGAAACGTGGCAGGATGACGCGATCCTCGTGGTAGGCGAAGACCACGTCACGGAAGTCCACGTCTCCCCGCGCGTGCCACAGGTCGACTGGCCTGACCGGGTCTGGCACGGTCGGCGCCTCCTCAAGAACGCCCGAGATCTTCTCCAGCGCGGCCGCCGCCGATTGGTATGAGTTGTAGAACATCGCCATGTCGGCCACCGGCGCGTAGAACGATCGCGTGTAGAGCAGCGCGGCGAGCAGTACGCCGATCTCGAGACCGCCGCCGGCGACGCGCAGGCCGCCGACGAGCAGCACGACCGTGAGCGCAACGTTTCCGATCAGCACGAGGCCCGGATCGAAGACCCCGAAGAGGTTCAGCACCTTCGCGTTCGCGTCGCGGTAGTCCTCGACGAGGCCACCGAACTCCTTCTCGTTGCGCTTCTCCTTGCGGAACGCCTTCACCGCGCGAATGCCCGTCATCGTCTCCACGAAGTGCACGATCACCTTGGCGGAGGTGACCCGCGTGAGCCGGAACAGCTTCTGCGAGCGCACCTGGAACCAGCGCGCAAGAACCACGAGCGGCACGAGCGAGGCAAACATGATGAGGCCACTCAGGCCGTCGAGCGAGAACAGCGCGATCGCGATGAACGCCATGTAGAGGCCACCCTGCACGAGCTGGTTGATGCCGGAGTCGAGCAGCTCACGGATCGAGTCGAGGTCGCTCGTCTGCCGCGCGATGATGCGCCCAGAGGTATAGCTCTCGTGGAACTCGAGGCTCAGCCGCTGCGTGTGCAGGAACACCCGCTTGCGCAGGTCGATCAGGATGGCCTGGCTGATCCGCGCGGTCAGCACCGTGTACTGCGCGATGAGCAGCGCGCCCACGATGCCCGCGACGAGGTAGGCGACGACGGCGAGGCCCAGCGGCATCCAGTCCTGACGCTTCAGCAGTGCGGGCAGGCCGGTGTCGATTCCGTACGCGATGAGTGCTGGGCCGGCAACCTGGGCCGCGGTGCTCACGACGACCACGATGCTCGTGATCGTCACGCGCATCCACAGCGGGCGCAGCAGCGAACCGAGCAGCCTCAGCGACCGCTCGCGAATCTGTCTGCTCTCCGCGCGGGTGAAGTCCCCGCGCTCCTCTCCCTCTACTCCGGTGACGCTCATGCCGTCGCCTCCTTGAGCTCGCGCTTCTTCTCGTCATCGAGACTCGAGATGACGAATCGGTAGTGCTCGCTCGTGGCGAGCAGCTCGCTGTGGGTACCGACGGCGGTGATGCGGCCGCCCTCGAGCAAGGCGACGCGGTCGGCGAGCGTCACCGTGGATGGACGGTGCGCGACAATGAGCGCGGTGGTCGAGGCGAGCACCCTGCGCAGGGCGGCCTCGACGAGCGCCTCGGTGTCCACGTCGAGCGCGGAGAGCGGATCGTCGAGCACGAGCACGGAGGGCTTCGCGGCGACGGCGCGCGCGAGGGCGAGCCGCTGGCGCTGGCCGCCGGAGAGGCTCAGTCCCTCCTCGCCCACCTTGGTGTCGAGGCCCTCCGGGAGCTCGTAGACGAAGCCTGCCTGCGCGATGTCCAGTGCCTCGGCGAGTTCGGCATCCGTCGACTCTGGTCGCCCCAGCAGCACGTTGTCGCGCACGGAGGCAGAGAACAGCGTCGCGTCCTCGAAGGCCATCGCGAGGTGGGTGCGCAGCTCCTGCTGGGCGAGGTCCCGGATGTCGATGCCGTCGAGCGTGATCGACCCGCCCGTGACGTCATACAGCCGCCCCGTGAGCGAGGTGATCGTGGACTTGCCAGAGCCGGTGAGGCCGACGATCGCCATCGTCTCGCCCGGCAGCACCTCGAGGTCGATGCCGTCGAGCAGGTCGGGGTACTGGGCGGGTGAGTCCGAATAGCGAAAATGCACGTCCGTGAAGACGACGCGACCCTCGGCGTGCTCGATGGTCTTCGGATGCTCAGGGTCCGCGATCGCGCGCGGGGCATCCATCACCTCGAAGAAGCGATCGACTGCCGTGCGGGTGTCGATGGTCATCGAGAGCAGGAATCCGATCGACTCCACGGGCCAGCGCAGCACAGTCGCTGTGGCGAAGAACGCGACCAGACCGCCGACGGTCACCTGCCCACCCGAGGCGAGCCAGACGCCGACGGCGAGGCAGAGCGCGAAGGTGACATCGGGCACGAGCAGCAGCCACAGCCAGATGTTGGCGATGGTGCGCGCCTTCTCGATCTCGGTGCCGCGCAGTTCCTCCGCCCTGGTGGCGAAGTTCTCGAGCGCGTACTTGCCGCGACCGAATGCCTTCAGCACGCGGATGCCGTGCACGGCCTCTTCTACGGACGTCGCGAGATCCCCCGCCTGGTCCTGGCTGCGCCTGGCGACGATCGAGTACTTGCTCTCGAACACGAATCCGTAGATCCAGAGCGGGATCGAGCACACCATGAACAGGACGCCGAGAATCCAGTCGACGCTCACGAGCAGGGCGAAGCCGACGAGGATCGTGAGCACGTTGACGACGAGCAGCAGGAGCCCGAACGACATCCAGCGGCGGATGAGTCCGAGATCGCTGATCGCGCGCGAGAGCAGCTGCCCGCTCGGCCAGCGGTCGTGGAAGCCGACCGGCAGCTCCTGGAGCCGGTTGTAGAGGCTGTTGCGCATCCGCGCCTCCACCTGCGTGCCGGGAACGAGCACGAACTGCCGGCGGAACCAGATCATCACTGCCTCGACGATGCCGAGCCCGAGCACGGCGGCGACGGGCCACCAGATCTCGTTCGCGTCACCGCGCCCGAGCGCACCATCGACGAGCCCGCCGAGCACCTGCGGAATCAGGAGCGCGACGACCGCGGCGATCATCGCCGAGACCATGCCGAGATAGACACGCGGCATGGCGGACTTCACATAGGGGTAAATGCGAAGGATCGAGGCGAGAGTGCCCGGCTTCTTCTGTTCTAAAGACACGTGTCTTCCTTGCGACTAGACGACGTCTCCGCGGTCGGCGGACGTCGAGAAACGACAACTGCTGGAGGGATAGAGCGGGTTATGAAGGTCGACAGCTCGGTGCGGGGCGACTCCCCGCGGCGGCTATCCCTGTGCGAACGGGGAGCGGAGGCTGCCCACGACGACGAACACGGCGCCGGTGTGGGCGATTGTCGTCTTGATCATGGAATCCTCCTGGGCACGTATGACATTCAGCTCTTTGACTACCTCACACTGCCCGTTCGGGCGGCGAGCAGCCTTGTAGTCTATGTCCGTCGGCCTCGGGCGCGCAAGCGTTATCGGAGCGCGTACGGCGGGCTCTCGACGCCAGGGGTGTGCGCCCCCGCGGGATCCGAGTCGACGGCGACGATCCGGTTCTGCGCATCGACGTGCACGACGCTCGGCACGAACTCGCGCGCCTCGTCGTCGGACATCGCCGCGTAGGACATCACGATCACGAGGTCGCCGATGTGGGCGAGATGCGCAGCCGCCCCGTTGATGCCCACGACGCCGCTGCCGCGCTCGCCCGGAATCAGGTAGGTCTCGAAGCGGCTTCCGTTTTCGATGTCGACCACACTGACCTGCTCGCCCGGCAGCAGGTCCGCCGCGTCGAGGAGGTCGAGGTCGATCGTGATCGAGCCGACGTAGTGCAGGTCGGAGTGGGTGACAGTGGCCCTGTGGATCTTTGACTTGAACATCGTTCGGAGCACGTCGTAATCCTAATCCGACGACCTGACAGTGGGGATCGGCGCACTGCGTACCGGCCGTCGGCCGTTCAGCGGTAGCGTCGGACCATGCCTTCACCCTACGAAGTCGTGCTTGGCGACGCGTTCGGCGAACTCCATCCGCGGCTGCGCGCGTACTTCGGAGAGATCCCGCCCGGGAGCGTCGGGCGCGGCCGCGGAACCTTCGACACCGTCGGCACGCCCCGGCGCTGGCTCTGGCCACTGCTGGCGATGGCGGCGCACTGGGGAATCGCCTGTGCCGCGTGGGAACGGGACGTGCCGTTCGAGATCGAGAACCGGGCCGTCGGGGCCGGCGGATGGGCGGGGACGACCGAGGGACATCCGACCGTTGGTGCCGTGCGAGCTTTTCACTTTCGCACCGCCCGATGGCACATGATCGATGCCATCACGGTAGAGAGCTCACGAAGCGGCGAGCTCGTGCTCGTCGACCATCTCGGTCGCGGAGGAAGACTTGCGTGCCAGTTGCAGGGTTTCGTGCGTAATGGAGCATTCGAACTGCGCTCGTCACGGGCGACCGCGATCACGCTGCGGCTCGGGCGCAGGCGCATCCGCATCCCCGCGCTGATCGCACCAACGGTGACGCTCACCGAGCGTTTCGACGACGCCGCAGACCGGCAGCACGTGTCCGTCGTGATCGCCCTGCCCGGCCTTGGCAGAATCTACGAGTACGCAGGCTTCTTCGAGTATGCGATCACGGCAGACACCCACGGAGGAACACCAGGATGACCGACCACATCGTAATCGCGGGAGCCTCGGGCTTCATCGGCAGCTACCTCGCTGCGGCGTTCCGCGAGGACGGCGCACGCGTCAGTCTCATCGGTCGAGACAGTGCGGATGCCCGTTGGGGCGACACGGCAGGGATCGCGCGCGTCCTCGAGGGAGCCGACCTCCTCATCAATCTCGCGGGCAAGAGCGTGAACTGTCGCTATGGCGAGGCGAACCGGCGCGAGATCCTGCGCTCCCGCATCGACACGACCCGCGAACTCGCGACGGCGATTGCGCAGTGTCACACGCCACCACCCCTCTGGCTGAACGCCTCCACGGCCACGATCTACCGTCATTCCGAGGACCGTCCGATGACGGAGTCGAGCGGAGAGATCGGCACGGGGTTCTCGGTCTCTGTCGCCACCGGCTGGGAGCAGGAGTTCTTCGCGGCCGAGCTTCCGGCAACGCGCAGGGTTGCGTTGCGGATGGCGATCGTGCTCGGCGATGGAAGTGCGCTCACGCCGCTCATCGCTCTCGCTCGTTTCGGCCTGGGCGGGTCGCAGATCGACGGTCCGTGGCCGGCCTCCGCCTCCCGCGTCGCCGCAGGCACGTACCACGCGTTCGGTGCTCGAGGCGGCCTGCAAAAGTTCAGTTGGATTCACATCGACGACGTGCTGGGCAGCATCCGTTTCATCCGGGAGCACACGGAAATCGACGGCGTCGTCAATCTCGCCTCCCCACACCCGAGCGACAACCGCACCATGATGCGCGAACTGAGGAAGGCGGTCGGGGTACGCTTCGGCCTGCCCACCTGGCGCTGGATGCTCGAAATCGGCTCCGCCATCATCCGCACGGAGGTCGAACTCGTGCTCAAGAGCCGGTGGGTCGTGCCGGAGCGCCTGACCGCGGCCGGATATGCCTTCGAGCATCCCGACATCGACGAGACGCTCCAGTCGCTGGTGGATGTCCGAAAGGAGGGCACGAGAGAACCCGATGCCCACAACTGACCAACTGACCGGCTCAGCGTTACCTTCGACGAAATTGGGAGCACGGAGAACTTCACTACAACGTCGTTGAGGGAGCAGGACGGGAACCGAGCAATCTCCGTTCCTGCTGGAAGCACCCGGGTCTCACAGCACCGGGTGCAGCCAAACTCACAGTCTTGACTCTGCCGTCGCGACGACCACACCATCGACCGTTGCGACGAGTTGCTGCGGGCGTAGGACTCCGTAAAGGCGCAGGCGTGTCTTCTGCACGCGCACGGTGTGGCGCTCGGTCGTGCCGACCTGCCACTCGGCCATGCGACTGAGTCTGAACCCCGTGACAAACGGCTTGCCGATGATCTGCCGTCCGTCGACGGTGACCTTCAGCCAGGTGCTGCCTTGCTGCGTGTAGGCGATGCTGACACTGTGAATCTCGGTCGTACCGACCTGAAAACTCATGCTCACCGAGGGCGCGTTGTCGCTGACTCGGCTTGCTACCGAGCGGCCGATCGGAATCGCTATGGCGGCGCTGATCGCCATGACCGCGACCACACCGCCGATGATAACGAGCCAGTCGAAGGCATCCGGACCGCCAGGATGCGAGGGATAAAATCCGAGACCCAAAACCCTGAACAGAGCCACGCCCTGAGTCTAACTCAGCGAGAGAGCCGGTCTCCTCCTGAAGCTCCGCAGTGGTGAGTCCGACTTTGAGTTCGCTCAGCACCGAGGCCGAGGCCTGAGAGATGCTGCAGCCTGAGCCGTGCCAGGTCAGGGCCGCGATGCGGTCGGTGCCCGGTTCGAGCACCAACTGCATCGTGAGTTCGTCGCCGCAGCTCGGATTGCGCTCGAATCGCTCGGCGGCCGGATGCTCGGCGTTGCCGTAACCCCTGCGCAGCTTCGAGTGGTCGAGAATGTGCTGCTGGTAGAGACCCTCGAGCGAGTCAGCCATCACGCCTCCCCGAAGTAGCCGCGCACGTCGCCGACGGCATCGATTTCTATCGAACGGCCGGTCTCGTCGAGGTCACGGGTTGGCGATACCCCGTCCCGCATCACGAGGCCTACGTACGATTGAGTACCTCAGATGGAACCGAGTATTGGAATACGATGTTCCGGCGCACCAACTCTGGATTCGACTGCCTTCTCGGCTACTGCACGAAGGACAGCTATTACGCAAACGTAAGCTGAATCAAGAGAAGATATCTGACATGCACCAGCATCGTTTGCGGTTAAGCCTTTCCAGTGCCGTTTTATACGCAGTGAGTTGCTTCATAGCGTCTGCGGTCGTGGTGGCGGGGTTCGCGATAGTTGCCAGACGGCCGGCGATAACTGCGCTTGAGCAGGCGGCGTACCCGTTTGGTATCAGTCTGTATTTTGCCGTGCCGGTGGCACTATTGGCGTTCGGGGTATCCATCGTTGTGTTGGATCCGCTTCGCAAGCGTGGCACTGTCGTCTTTATCCAAGTTGTCCTCGCGAGTATCACAGGTGCGGTGGTAGCTACGGTCGTTGCGTCAGTCGTCTCGCTGCTCCAAGGCAATCCCGAGAGCCTGATCTGGGTTCTCATCGTTGTCCCTTGGAGCGGAGCGTTCTTCGGTGGTGGGGTTCTCCTGGACCTTCTTCGGAAGCGCCTACCGTCGCTGAAGCTTGTGTTTCCGGCTGTCGCGGTGGTCTTTGCGTCCCTTGGCGTGGCAACACTGGCGATTGCTACCCAGTCCTAATTTTTCTACTCCACGAATGTTGTGGACGGAGCGACACACATTCATCACCACCCAAACCAGGAGTCAGGTCAGCAGCCGCGGGCCGAAGCGGCCTACGCATCACGCGACGTCGGCGATGCAGCCCTCCGCACCGACCCAGGCAAGCATCGCGCACTTCACGCGCATCACGTATTTCGAGACGCCGTGGAACACGACGGCGTCTCCCAGGATGTCCTCGTCGGCCTCGCCCTCGCCGCGCGAGCGCATCATCGTGCGGAAGGCACCGATCTTCTCCTCGAGTTCGCCCGTCGTCAGGCCGACAGCCAGCTCGCTCAGAATGGATGCCGAGGCCTGCGAGATACTGCAGCCAGACCCGTGCCAGGTCAGCGCCGCGATGCGGTCGGAGCCGGGCTCGAGCACGAGCTGCATTGTGAGTTCGTCGCCGCAGGTGGGATTGCGCTCGAAGCGCTCGGCGGCCGGATGTTCGGCGTTGCCGTAACCCTTGCGCAGCTTCGAGTGGTCGAGAATGTGCTGCTGGTAGAGGCCCTCGAGGGAGTCGGCCATCACGCCTCCCCGAAGTAGCCGCGCACGTCCCCGACGGCATCGACGAAGCGGTCGACGTCGTCGAGACTCGTGTACAGGTAGGCGCTCGCTCGCGTAGTGGCGGTGAGTCCGAGGCGGCGGTGCAGCGGCTGTGCGCAATGGTGACCCACCCGCACGGCGATGCCCCGCGCATCCAGGAACTGCCCGACGTCGTGCGCGTGCACGCCTGCAGTGTCGAAGCTCACGAGTCCGGCCCGTGGCGAGCCAGGAGGCGGACCGACGACGCGGATGCCCGGAATCTCGGCAAGGCCCCGCAGCATCCGCTCGGCCAGGAGTTCCTCCCGCGCCTCGATGCGGTCCAGCCCCACCGCCTGCAGGTAGCGCACGGCCTCGGCGAGCGCGACGGCCTGGGAGACCGGCTGGGTGCCCGCCTCGAAACGCTGCGGCGCGGGCATGAAGCTGGCCTCAGTCATCGTGACCGTTTCGATCATGGAACCGCCCGTGCGGAACGGCGGCAGCGCATTCAGCAGTTCCTCACGGCCGTAGAGCACGCCGATGCCCGTGGGGCCGAGCATCTTGTGGCCGGAGAACGCGGCGAAATCCACGCCGAGCGCACGGACGTCGACTTCGCGATGAGGCACGGACTGGCAGGCGTCGAGCACGGCGAGCGCACCGCGGGTGTGAGCCAGCTCGACGAGCTCGGCAACCGGTGCGACGAAACCGGTCACGTTGGAGACATGGGCGAAGGCGACGATGCGCGTCCGGTCGGTGATGACGGCCGCCGCGGCGTCCGCGTCGTACACGCCGCGCTCGTCGACCGGGACGTACCGCAGCACGGCGCCGGTCGTGGCCGCAAGCTCCTGCCAGGGGATGAGATTCGCGTGGTGCTCCGCCTCGGTCACGACAATCTCGTCACCGGGCACGAGCGCGAAGCGGCGCGCGGCCGGCCCACCTCGGCCGTGGCTCGCGTTGCCGATGGCGTAGGCGACGAGGTTCAGGGCGTCCGTCGCCCCGGAGGTCCAGACGATCTCCTCCGCGCTCGCGCCGACGAACGCGGCGACCGTGGCACGGGCATCCTCGAACGCCTCTGTCGCGAGCCCGGCAAGAGTGTGTGCACCGCGGTGAACGGCCGCGTTCGAGTGCAGCAGGAAGTCGCGCTCGGCGTCGAGCACCTGGCGCGGCCGCTGCGTCGTCGCCCCGGAGTCGAGGTAGCTGAGTGGTTCACCATTGACGATCTCGGCGAGCGCAGGAAAGTCCTCGCGGATGCGCGCGACATCCGCGTCATCGAGGGGAGCGGGAGCCCGGCGCGCCTGTGGTGGAGAGTCGGTGGTAGGTGCTGTCGCGGACACGGAGATCCTTTGTTTCGCCACTGCCGTAGCGCAGTGAACACTCTCCATTGTGCACTCCTCGGCCACGCCGTCGCCGAGAAGTGTGCTCATTCAGGCGGGGGCATGGCTTTACCGAGCCGGGCACCATACGATCAAGGCATGGGATCGCGCCGACCGCCAGATCTCCGGACACTGGCATCGCTCAGTCGAGTCAAACTGCTGTACGCACTACTGCAGCGAGGCTCCTTGACGATCGAGGAACTCGCCGAGGAGGCGGGCCTGCACACGAACACGGCCAGGGAACACCTGCACCGTCTCATCGACGATGGTTTCGTGGTGTCGAAGCCGCTGCCCAGCGCGTCACGAGGGCGCCCGAGGGTCGAGTACGCGCTCGCGATGGATCGCAACGATCCCGTTCAGGCGGCGAAGATCCAGTCAGCGCTGGAGCGCGTCGACCAGTTTAATCGTCTCTTCCGCAGCGACGACGGAGGGCAGGAACGCTCCGATGCGGACCTCCAGGTCGACATGGTCGAGGACCACATGGACCAGTGCGGCTTCGACTCGACGGTCGACCGCGAGCGCCTGTGCGTGCACATCCACCAGTGCCCGGTCGAGACGCTCGCCCGTGAGCATCCCGAGGTCTGCCAGGTGCACTTCCACCTCGTGGGAGCCGCGCTCCAGAGGGTTGACGGGCCTCTCGAGACCGAACGACTGCACCGACTGGAGCCCGTCGACGGATGCTCGGTGGACCTGCGCGACACGGACGAGGCTCGCATCCGGGCGGCTTCTTAATATTCACGGTGTTTTGTCGTTGCCCCGATCCTCCGGTGCGGCGAGGCTCACGGTAGGGGACTGGGATTTGCTACCGCGATAACCGCCCCGACTTGGGAGGCCATCGTGACGTCCACGACATCATCCAGTGCTCAGGGGGCCCGTACAGACGGCCCGCTCGCAGACACCCTCATCAAGCTGGGCCGCTTCCTGCGGCCGGGGGAGGTCTCCGAAGACCTGAGATCGGTGTTCCTCGACGGAGGTCGAAAGGCAGACGCGTTCTACCGCGACCGATGGACCCACGACAAGGAGGTTCGGTCAACCCACGGCGTCAACTGCACCGGGTCGTGCTCGTGGAAGGTGTACGTCAAAGACGGCATCATCACCTGGGAGACCCAGCAGACCGACTACCCGCTGATCGGGCCGGACTCCCCCGAGTACGAACCGCGAGGATGCCCTCGCGGTGCCTCGTTCAGCTGGTACACCTACTCGCCCACCCGCATCCGCTACCCCTACGTGCGCGGGGTGCTCCTCGACGCCTACCGCGCGGCGAAGAAGAAGGTCGGCGACCCCGTGCTCGCCTGGCAGGCCGTGATGGATGACCCGGTCGCCTCTCGCGCATACAAGCAGGCCCGTGGCAAGGGAGGCCTGGTCCGCGCAAGCTGGGACGAGGCATCCGAGATCGTCGCTGCCGCCCACGTGCACACGATCAAGAGGTACGGACCAGACCGCGTCGCCGGCTTCTCGCCGATTCCGGCGATGTCGATCGTCTCGCACGGAGTCGGCTCGCGCTTCGTCACCATGCTCGGCGGCACAATGCTCTCTTTCTACGACTGGTACGCCGACCTGCCCGTGGCGAGCCCGCAGGTGTTCGGCGACCAGACCGACGTGCCGGAGTCCGCCGACTGGTGGAACTCCTCCTATCTGATGATGTGGGGCTCCAACGTGCCGGTCACCCGCACTCCCGACGCGCACTTCATGGTCGAGGCCCGCTACCGCGGCCAGAAGGTCGTCGTCGTCTCGCCCGACTACGCCGACAACACGAAGTTCGCCGACGAGTGGCTCGCCGTGCACCCCGGAACCGACGCCGCGCTCGCGATCTCCATGGGCCACGTCATTCTGGGGGAGTTCCTGCTCGAGAAGAAGACCCCGCGCTTTATCGAGTACATGAAGAAGTACAGCGACTCCGCGTACCTGATCGAGCTGACCCCGCACGGCGATGGCTACCTCGCCGGCAAGTTCCTCACCGCGGATGCCCTGCCCACCACGACAACAGACGTCGCGAACCCTGCGTTCAAGCCGGTGCTCCTCGACCAGCACGCGAAGCCCGTGGTGCCGAACGGATCGCTCGGCCACCGCTTCTCCAAGGAGGACGAGGGGTTGTGGAACCTCGACCTCGGTGACGTGGATCCGCTGCTGTCGATCGCAGATGCCCCGGGCCACGACGGTCGCGCGGTCGAAGTGGAGCTGCCGCGCTTCGACCTGACCCCCGAGGCCGGCCAGGAGCACGCGGGAGGTGCGGGCGGCATCCGTCGCGGCGTCCCGGTGATGGAGGTCGGCGGGCGCCTGGTCACCACCGTGTTCGACCTGCTGCTCGCGCGCTACGGCGTCGGCCGCGACGGCCTTCCCGGCGACTGGCCCACCGGCTACGACGACGCATCCAGCCCCGGCACCCCGGCCTGGCAGGAGGAGATCACGAGCGTTCCCGCGCATATCGCCGAGAAGATCGGCCGTGAGTTCGCACAGAACGCCGAGGACTCCGGCGGACGATCGATGATCCTGATGGGCGCTGGCACCAACCACTGGTTCCACTCCGACACGATCTACCGCACCTTCCTCGCACTGACCACCATGACCGGATGCCAGGGGGTCAACGGCGGCGGCTGGGCACACTACGTCGGCCAGGAGAAGGTGCGCCCGCTCACGGGATGGGCGCAGTATGCCTTCGGTCTCGACTGGGTACGCCCGCCGCGCCAGATGATCGGCACGGCGTTCTGGTACCTCGCGACCGACCAGTGGCGCTACGACGGGCTGCCGGCAGACAGCCTCGCGAGCGCGCAGGCAACCGGCCTGTTCAAGGACCGCACAACCGCGGACTGCCTTGTCGAGTCGGCCAAGCGAGGCTGGATGCCGAGCTACCCGACCTTCAATCGCAACCCGCTCGACATCGTCGACCAGGCCGAGGCCGCCGGCGTCGAACCCGCGCAGTACGTCGTGGACCAGCTCACCAGCGGCGAGCTGAAGTACGCGGTGGAGGATCCGGATGCCCCGGAGAACTTCCCGCGCGTGCTCAACGTGTGGCGGGCCAACATCATCGGCTCCTCCGGCAAGGGCAACGAGTACTTCCTCAAGCACCTGCTCGGCACGGACTCGGCCATCCGCGGCGAAGAGTCCGGGCCGGGGCGACGCCCGAAGAGCATGACGTGGCACGACGAGGCGCCCATCGGCAAGCTCGACCTGATGGTCACGAGCGACTTCCGCAACACCTCGACGACCGGCTTCAGCGACGTCATCCTGCCGCCGGCCACGTGGTACGAGAAGCACGACCTCTCGACGACGGACATGCACCCGTTCATCCACACCTTCAACCCGGCGATCACCCCGCCGTGGGAGGCCAAGCCCGACTTCGAGATCTTCAACCTGCTCGCGCAGAGGATCAGCGAACTCTCGACCGGGCACCTCGGTGTGCGCAAGGACATCGTGGCCTCACCGCTGCTGCACGACACCCCCGACGCGATGTCGACGCCGCACGGCGTGGTGTCGGAGTCGCCCGAGCTCATCCCCGGCGTCACGATGCCGAAGCTCACGGTGGTCGAGCGCGACTACTCCACGTTCGGCGCACGGATGGCGGCCCTCGGCCCGCTCACGGCCAAGGTCGGAATGGTGACCAAGGGCATCCTCTTCAACCCGGATGTCGAGGTCGAGGACCTCGGCCGTCGCAACGGTCTCGTGAAGGACGGCCCCACCGCCGGGCGCCCGCGCCTGGACACCGTCAAGCGCGCCTGCGAGATGGTGCTCGCCCTCTCGGGCACCACGAACGGTCGCCTCGGCGCCCAGGGCTTCCGCACCATGGAGAAGCGCACGGGCACAAAGCTCGCCGATCTCGCGGCGGACAACGAAGCACGCAGGTACACCTTCAAGGAGGTCGGCGACACGCCCGTCCCCGTCCTGACCTCCCCCGAGTGGTCGGGCAGCGAGCACGGCGGTCGCCGCTACAGCGCCTTCACCATCAACGTCGAGCGCCTCAAGCCCTGGCACACCCTCACCGGCCGCCAGCACTTCTACCTCGACCACGACTGGATGATGGAGCTCGGCGAGCAACTGCCCATCTATCGTCCGCCGCTCGACATGCACCGCCTGTTCAACGACTCGATCATCGGGTCGACCTCGCCGACGGGTGCCCACGGCTCCGCCGGCCGCGCGGAGGTGGCCGTGCGATACCTCACCCCGCACTCGAAGTGGTCGATCCACTCGGAGTACCAGGACAACCTCATGATGCTCACCCTCTCGCGGGGCGGCCCGACCATCTGGATGTCGCCGAAGGACGCCGAGAAGATCGGCGTGCGCGACAACGAATGGATCGAGTCTTACAACCGCAACGGCGTGGTCGTCGCGCGAGCCATCGTCTCCCACCGCATGCCGGAGGGAACGGTGTACATGTACCACGCGAAGGACCGCACCATCAACGTGCCCATCGCCGAGACCTCCGGGCAGCGCGGCGGCACGAACAACTCGCTCACGCGCATCCTGCTGAAACCGTCGCATCTCATCGGTGGGTACGCGCAGCTCTCGTTCGCGTTCAACTACCTGGGCCCGACGGGAAACCAGAGAGACGAAGTCACCGTAATTCGGCGTCGCAGCCAGGAGGTTGAGTACTGATGAAGGTCATGGCCCAGATGTCGATGGTGATGAACCTCGACAAGTGCATCGGATGCCACACCTGTTCCGTCACCTGCAAGCAGGTGTGGACAAACCGCGACGGCATGGAATACGTCTGGTTCAACAACGTGGAGACGCGGCCCGGTCTCGGCTACCCGCGCGGCTACGAAGACCAGGACAGGTGGCACGGCGGGTGGGAGCGCGGCAAGAAGGGCCGGCTGAAGCTGCGCTCCGGCGGCCGTCTCTCGAAGCTCGCGAACATCTTCGCGAACCCCGACCTGCCCACGATCGACGACTACTACGAGCCGTGGACCTACGACTACGACATGCTCACGAACGCGCCGCAGACGAAGACCGGGCCGGTGGCCAGGCCCAAGTCGCTGCTCACCGGCGAGAACATGGACATCAAGTGGTCGGCCAACTGGGATGACAACCTCGGCGGAGCGCAGGAGACGGCTGACCAGGACCCGATCCTCGCGCACATGAGCGAGCACGTGAAGATGGAGTTCGAGAACACCTTCATGTTCTACCTGCCTCGCATCTGCGAGCACTGCCTCAACCCCTCCTGCGTCTCGGCCTGCCCGTCCGGGGCAATGTACAAGCGCGAGGAAGACGGCATCGTGCTCGTCGACCAGGACAGCTGCCGCGGTTGGCGCATGTGCGTCTCGGCCTGCCCGTACAAGAAGGTCTACTTCAACCACAAGACGGGCAAGGCCGAGAAGTGCACGCTCTGCTACCCGCTGCTGGAGCAGGGCAAGCCGACGATCTGCTCGGAGACCTGCGTCGGCCGGCTGCGTTACCTGGGCCTCATGCTCTACGACGCCGACCGCGTGCTCGAGGCGGCCAGCATCGAAGACGAACACGACCTTCTGGATGCCCAGCGTTCGGTCTTCCTCGACCCCTTCGATCCCGAGGTGATCGCTGCGGCCAAGGCGGAGGGCATCGCGGACGACTGGATCGAGGCGGCACAGAACAGCCCCATCTACAAGCTCATCAGCGAGTACAAGGTGGCGCTGCCGCTGCACCCCGAGTACCGCACGATGCCGATGGTCTGGTACATCCCGCCGCTGTCGCCCGTGGTCGATGTCGTCGCGAACAGCGGGCAGGACGGCGAGGACATCACCAACCTGTTCTCGGCGATCGACCAGCTGCGCATTCCGATGGAGTACCTCGCCGGGCTGTTCACGACGGGCGACCTCGTGCCGATCGAGAACTCGCTCGGCAAGCTTGCCGCAATGCGCTCGTACATGCGCGACATCAACCTCGGCCAGGAGCCCAACGAGCGCATCGCGAATCTCGTCGGGATGACCGGGGACGAGATCGAGGCCATGTATCACCTGCTCGCCGTGGCGAAGTATGAGGACCGCTACGTCATCCCCAAGGCGCACGTCGAACAGGCTCGCGACCTCGAGAACCTGGCCTGCTCGCTCGACTCGGACGGCGGCCCCGGCATGGGCGGCCCCGGCGACCACGGACCGCAGGATCGCGGCATCCGCAAGACGCGTCCGCGCGGCGAGAACCCCACGGATGCCCCTGCCGCGGTCGCGCGCTTCGACGTAGACGAGAACGGGGTCGAGAACTTCCACGACCTCTCCAATTTCGTCGACGAACCGGAGTCCACGCCGCCCTCGGGCCGCATCAACCTGCTCGGCTGGAACGGCACGGGGCGAGAACCCGGGATCTTCCCGCCCGCACCCGCGGGAGGCATCGCATGATCCAGAAGAAGGTCGCGCCTCGCCAGACGGATGCCCTCGAGCTGACATCCGACGAGCGCGCGGCCACCCACATGGCGGCCTCGATCCTGCTCGACTACCCGCACGTGGAGCGCAGGGCCAGGTTCGCGGCGGTTGCGACGGTTGTCGAGGCGCTGCCCGCGCCCATCCGCGACGCCTTCCGCGCGTTCCTCGAGCCGGCCGCGGCGATGAGCCAGCGCGAGCTCGAGGCGCACTTCACCTCGATCTTCGACCAGAAGCGCAAGTGCAGCCCGTACCTCACCTATTACACGACCGGCGACACCCGCAAGCGCGGGATGGCACTCGTGCGGTTCATCCACGCCTATCGCGCGGCTGGCTGGGAGGTGGAGCCCGGCGAACTGCCCGACTATCTCCCGACGGTGCTCGAGTTCTCGGCGCGCAGCGACTCCCCCATCGCCGACGACCTGATCGCGGTGCATCGCGAGGGCATCCAGGTGCTGAGGGCGGCACTCGAGACCTTCGATTCGCCGTACGCCCACGTGCTTGACGCGATCTGTCTCTCCCTCCCCGAGATGGATGATGAGGCCCGCGAGCGCTACATGGTCCTGATCAACGAGGGGCCGCCAGCCGAAATGGTCGGGCTGACCTATCTCGGCGCACTCAAGCCGTTTGCCCCCGCCGGGGCACCGAGTGAGGACGTGAGGGTATGAGTTTCACCGATGCGCTGCTCTGGATCGCGTTTCCCTATGCGGCCGCCGCCAGTTTCGTGGTCGGCCACATCCTCCGCTGGCGTTACGACCAGTACGGCTGGACCTCCCGCTCGAGCCAGAGCTACGAGAGCCGGATCCTGCGCTGGGGCTCCCCGCTGTTTCACTACGGCATCCTCGCGGTGTTCGCCGGGCACGTCGTGGGCATCCTGATCCCCAAGGAGTGGCTCGAGTTCTTCGGCATCACCGAGCACATCTACCATCTCGGCGCGACGTGGCTGGGCAGTCTGGCCGCGCTGGTCACCGTCGCTGGCATGATGATCCTGCTGACCAGGCGCGGAACGATCCGCCGCGTCCTGCGCGTGACGACCGTGATGGATGTCGTGATGTACGTGTTCCTGGCCGGCACGATCGTGTTCGGCACGATTGCCGTCTTCCAGTTCCAGATGTTCGGGGCCGGCTACGACTATCGGAACACGGTGTCTCCGTGGGCGCGCAGCCTCATCCTGTTCCAGCCGGATGCGGCCCTCATGATCCACGTGCCGTTCATGTTCCAGCTGCACGTGCTCTCGGCGACCGCACTGTTCCTGTTCTGGCCGTACACGCGACTCGTGCACGTGTTCTCGGCGCCGATCCCGTACCTCGTGCGGCCGTACCTCGTGTATCGCTCGCGCGACCGCCAGCTCGGCGCCCGCGCGACCAGGCGTGGCTGGGCCAGGAGCGAGCGCCCCGTGCCTCGGCGCGAACGCGAGACAACCAATCGCTAGTTGCCACCCGCTAGTTGCCAGTCGAAAGGTGACTGAATCATGGACGAATCACCGCTCGGAGTGACGAGCGAGGCGCCACCATCCGCCACGCCGCTCGAGCTTGAGCCACTGCCCGAGGGCTTCATCCTGCGCGGACTGGCCACTCTCGACCCCAGCTACTTCGCGGCGGTCATGGCCACCGGTATCGTCTCGATCGCGGCGCGTCTGCTGGGGCTGATTCCGGTCGCGAACGCGTTGATCGTGGTCACGGCCGTGATCTTCGTGGTGCTCGTGCTCGCCTATCTCGCCCGTGCGGTGCTGTATCCGCGGCGCTTCGCGCAGTCTCTGCGGATGCCGAGCTCGGCCGTGTCGTTCTTCACGGTCGTCGCGGGCATCAACGTGCTCGCCACCGCGCTGCTCGCGACCGGGCTCTGGGGTGTGTCTCTCGTGCTCGGAGTCATCGCCGTCATCATCTGGGCGGTGCTGAGCTACGGGCTGTTCTGCTCGATCGTTCTCGCCGGAAACCGCCCGCTGCTGCGAGAGATCAACGGAGGCTGGCTGGTCTGGATCGTCGGCACCCAGTCCGTCGCCGTGCTCGCGACGGCGATCGCTCCGCGGCTGCCGTGGACGCTGCTCGCCGAGATGTTTGCCGGTGGCGCGGTGATGTTCTGGAGCGTCGGCGTCATTCTCTACCTCGTTTTTGTCGTCATCATCTTCCTGCGCCTGTTTCTCATCGAGACGACGCCGGCGGAGATGGGACCCGCGTACTGGATTCTCATGGGAGCGACGGCGATCAGCGTGCGGGCGGCCGCGGGCATCCTCACGGTCACCGCCTCGGATCCGACGCCGCTCCTGACCGGGATGCACCCCTTCGTCGTCGGTTTCTCGGTGGTGCTGTGGTCGTTCGGCAGCTGGTTCATCCCCATGCTCGTGCTGTTCGGACTGTGGAGATACTTCGTGCGCGGCTTCCCGTGGAACTACGAGCCGAAGCTGTGGAGCGTGGTGTTCCCGCTCGGGATGTACACGGTCGCCTCGATCACCCTGGGCGGCGCGATCGACTTCGCCTTCATGTCCATGGTCGCGGCCGCGGGGGTGTGGGTCGCGCTCGTCGCCTGGGTCATCGTCGCCGTGCTGTTCATCGTGGCGACGACAGGCGCGCTGCGTCTGCACCGGCGCGAGGCGCGGGCCGCGCGGCTGTGACGCGTCACCCGAGGTAGCTGAACAGGCCCAGCCTCAGCTGCGCGAGCAGCGCAATGACGAGCGCCGCGACGAGGGTGATGATGAACACCCAGTGGTAGACGAAGTCCGCACCTCGGCGAACACCGGGCCCGAGCGGGATCGCTCCGGAGCGCAGCACATGGCCCGCGACCAGCAGGAACAGTGGAATCGTCACGGCCCAGGTGAGCATGCACCACGGGCAGAGCACCCCGAGAACGTAGATGCTCTGCGCGATGAACCAGACCACGAGCGCGAATGCCCCGGTCATGCTGGCAGCGAGCGCCCACCAGATCCACCGCGGCAGTACCACCGCAAGAATCACGACACCCACGGTCATCACGGCTGTCCAGAACACGATCCCGAGCACGGGATTCGGGATGCCGAGCAGGGCTCCCTGCTGCGAGTCGAGGCTCGTGCTGCAGCCGACCAGCACGCTGATGTCGCAGCCGAGCTGGGTCGCGGGATGCTCGAGCTTCTGGATCTTCTCGACTATCAGGGCGGCGGCGGCGATCAGGCCCAGCGCACCGCCCGCTACCAGGCTGATGCCGAGACCGCGCGGGCGCCCCGGGCCCTCACTCTCCACCACCCCAGGATGCTTTCACACGGCCACGGCGGATGCCCGCGATTCCGCCGTGAGAATTCCCGCACGCCCCTGCACCACGGCCAGCTTCTCCGCATAGGCGGGACGTGCTCCCTCGCTCCGCACCTCCTGCAGCACGTGCTCGCACACCCCGAGGCCCAGCAGTGTCTCGGTGAGCTCCGCCACGTCATCCGGCGCCATCGTGGTGGGATCCACGGTGGTTCTCACCTGAAGCGCCACTCCGCTCTCGAGGGCGAGCCGCAGGCAGGCGAATGCCTTGGCCGCCGCGGCCTGCACTCCGGTCACGGTGCCGTAGAGGCGCTCGGGTGCCTTGATGTCGAGCCCGATCCAGTCGCACAGCGGCAGCACCTGGGCGAACCGCTTCGGATACGCGCCGGAGGTGTGCAGGCCGACGCCGAACCCGCGCTCCCGCACCTGGCGCATTCCGTCGGCGAGGCCGGGCTGGCGGGTCGGCTCACCGCCGGAGAACACGACGCCGTCGAGCAGCCCGTGCCGGCGATCGAGGTGGGCGAGAACGGTGTCCCACGCGATGGCGCCAGGCACGCGCGCGTCGAGCAGGCCGGGATTGTGGCAGTAGCCGCAGTCCAGCGGGCAGCCCTGAAGGAAGACCGTGGCCACGAGCATCCCGGGCCAATCGCAACTGGAGAGCCTGGCGAGACCGGCGATCTGCAGGTCGTCCGCGCGTGCCGACACCGTCATCGCGACATCGCCGCCTCGACGAAGTGGGTGCGCTCGGCGTGCTCACCCTTCTTGCCTATGTTGAACGAACTGACGGGACGGAAGTACCCCATCACGCGGGTCCAGACCTCGCACTCGCCGCCGCAACTCGGGCAGGTCGGGTGCTCGCCGGCGAGGTAGCCGTGGTCGGGGCAGATCGAGAAGGTCGGCGTGACCGTGATGTACGGAAGCCGGTGCGTCCAGAGCGAGCGCCGCACGAGCTCGCGGCAGGCGTGCGCGCTCGAGAGCTTCTCCGACATGTAGAGGTGCAGCACCGTGCCGCCGGTGTACTTGGTCTGCAGCTCATCCTGCCGGTCGAGCGCCTCGAACGGGTCGTCGGTGAAGCCCACGGGCAGCTGCGACGAGTTCGTATAGTACGGGTTCGCGTCAGTGCCCGCCTGCAGGATGCCGGGGAACCGCGCGCGGTCCTCCTTGGCGAAGCGGTAGGTCGTGCCCTCCGCGGGGGATGCCTCGAGGTTGTACATGTGGCCCGTGGCCTCCTGGAACTCGACCATGCGCGCCCGCACGTGGTCGAGCATCCGGATGGCCATGGCATGCCCGAGGTCCGTCGTGATGTCGTGCGCACCCCCGCTGAAGTTGCGGATCATCTCGTTGACGCCGTTGACCCCGATGGTGGAGAAGTGGTTGCGCAGCCCCGCACCGAGGTAGCGCTTCGTGTACGGGAACAGGCCCTCCGCGATGAGGTCGTCGATGACGGTGCGCTTGAGTTCGAGCGAGTCCCGCGCGAGCTCGAGCAGGCGGTCGAGCGCCGCGAGCAGCTCCTTCTCATCGCCCCAGTGCAGAAAGCCGAGGCGCGCGCAGTTGATCGTGACGACGCCGAGCGAGCCGGTCTGCTCCGCCGAGCCGAACAGTCCATTACCGCGCTTCTCCAGTTCGCGCAGGTCGAGCTGCAGTCGGCAGCACATCGAGCGGATCTGGCCCGGTTTGAGTTCGGAGTTGATGAAGTTCTGGAAATACGGAGTTCCATACTTCGCCGTCATCGCAAAGAGTCGCTCGGCGTTCTCGGACTCCCAGTCGAAGTCCTCGGTGATGTTGTAGGTGGGGATGGGGAATGTGAAGACCCGGCCGGTGGCATCCCCCGCCGTCATGACGTCGATGTAGGCATGGTTGATCATCGCCATCTCCTCGCCCAAGTCTCCGTAGCTGAAGTCCTGTGCGACGCCGCCGATCACGGGCACCTGCTCGCGCAGATCCTCGGGGCACACCCAGTCGAAGGTGAGGTTCGTGAACGGCGTCTGCGTGCCCCAGCGCGACGGCACGTTGAGGTTGTAGACGAGCTCCTGCATGAGCTGGCGCAACTGCGCGTAGTCGAGCGCGTCGATGCGCACGAACGGGGCCATGTAGGTGTCGAAGGAACTGAAGGCCTGCGCGCCCGCCCACTCGTTCTGCATCGTGCCGAGGAAGTTGACGATCTGGCCGACGGCGGACGAGAAGTGCTTCGGCGGTGCGGAGTCGATCTTGCCAGGGACCCCGTTCAGTCCCTCCTCGATCAGAACCCGCAGCGACCAGCCCGCACAGTATCCCGCGAGCATGTCGAGGTCGTGGATGTGGAGGTCACCCGCGCGGTGGGCCGCACCGATGGCAGCCGGGTAGACCTCGGTGAGCCAGTAGTTGGCGACGACTTTGCCGGCCGTGTTGAGAATCAGACCGCCGAGAGAGAACCCCTGGTTGGCGTTCGCGTTGACGCGCCAATCCGAACGGTCGAGGTACTCATCGACGGTGCTCGCAACGTCGACGACAGCGCCTGGGGCGCGGGTCGAATCCGGCTCAGCGACGCGGGTGAGAGAAGACAACAGTGACATTGGAAGATCCTTTCTGAACCGGGGCCGCTCCCGGTCGGGAGGGTCGCTCTCTCAGAAAGGTACGTCCAAAGCACTACATGTAGTGTTTCAAAATGCCGTTAATAACCAGATGTTGTGGTTTTGGCAAAAATAGTCGATCGCGCTGCGCACAGCCGTGCGCACCACGAGCTACCGCACGCGCACGGACAGGCAGGTGACGCAGCCCTCGAGCTTCTCGAACTCGCTGATGTCGACCGTGATCACCTTGTAGCCGAGGTCCGCGATGAGTTCGGCGCTCTTGGGGGCGGATGCCGCCATGAGCACGGTGTCCTCCGCGATCACGGTGACGGCGAGGCCGCCGATCTCCGGCACAGCGAGGAAGCGGTCGAAGATGGCCGCATTGTCGACCACGGGCGGGTAGCCGATGATCGTGCCGTCGGGCAGCGCCGTCACGGAGCTCTTGAGGTGCAGCGCCATCGACACGGGCACGGCGACGACCTTGTAGCCGAGGGGTGCGACGATCAGGCGCAGCTGGCGGATGCCCTCCGCGTTCGTGCGTCCACCCCGGCCGACGTAGACCGTCTTGCCCACCTTGAGGACGTCACCGCCGTCGAGGGTGCCAGGGAGTTCGATTCGCTCGATGCGCTGGCCGAGCCTGCGCACGGCCTTCTCCACCGCTGCCGTCTCGCCCCGTCGCGACTCGGCACCGGGGCTCGTGAGCACGGCAGTCTTACCAAACATCACCACGGTGTCCTCGATGAAGACGGAGTCAGCGAACTCGTTCGCCGTCGGAACCTCGCGGATGTCCCAGCCGTTGTCCGCGAGCGCCGTGACGTAGGCATCCCACTGCACGTTGGCCAGGTCGAGGTCGACGGGAACCCGTTCGAGGTGCGTCAGTTCGCCGTTCGCGAGACTCGTGGCTGGCGAACGCACGAGGGCGATCTTCCGTGCCGTGATCCCCGCGCCGAGCATCCGGTTCGACACGGCCACGCCGAGCGTCACCATGGCCACGATCAAGGCAATGACGAAGATCAGGTTCGGTCCGATCAGCGTCTCCACCGCGTACTGCGTGACGGCGCTGTCGAAAGGATGCCCTCCTTCCATGGCATGCAGCGCACTTCCGACGAGTGCGCCGAGCGCACCCGCGACGAGCCCGCTCGCCACGGCCGTGTACCAGTGGCTCAGGCCACCGACAAGCACCAGCACCACCGAGAACAGGAAGGCGAAGAGCGTCGTCCACACGAAGAAGCCGTGCAGGCCCGCGAGGGTGCTCGTGGTCCCCTGCCCCGCAACGAAGAACGCGAGCACCGACGCCAGATACGCGGTGACGGCAACCGTCAATCCGGTGACGACAGCGGTGCCGAGTCGGCGTGAAAACGAGACAGTACTGGGTTTATCGCTCATGCACCGACTTTATTCGACTTCGGCACCGCTTCCGTACACCGTCGTGCTCAGTGGTAGAAGTGGCGCTCGCCCGTGAAGTACATCGTGATGCCCGCGGCCTTCGCCGCCTCGATCGACTCGTCGTCGTGAATGGAGCCGCCCGGCTGCGCGACGGCCTTCACCCCGGCGTCCAGCAGAATCTGCAGGCCATCCGCGAAGGGGAAGAACGCGTCGGATGCCGCAACGGACCCCGAGGCACGATCGCCCGCGCGCTTCACCGCGAGTTCGCACGCGTCCACCCGGTTCACCTGCCCCATGCCCACCCCGACGGACGCACCGTCGTGAGCGAGCAGGATCGCGTTGGACTTGACCGCGCGCACGGCACGCCAGGCGAACTCGAGATCGGTGCGCGTGGTGGCATCCGCCTCTGCGCCCGCAACGAGCGTCCACTCCGCGGAGGAGAAGTCCGCGAAGTTGTCGGCCTCCTGCACGAGCAGCCCGCCACTCACCTGCTTGATCTCGGTGGGTTCGCGGTGGTAGCCGGACGGAAGCTGCAGCACCCGCAGGTTCTTCTTGCTCTGCAGCAGGGCGAGCGCCTCCGGCTCGAAGTCCGGAGCGATGATCACCTCGGTGAAGATGCCCTTCACCGTCTCCGCCATCTCGAGCGTGACCGTGCGGTTGGCCGCGATGACGCCACCGTAGGCCGAGACCGGGTCACAGGCGTGAGCGCGGCGGTGGGCGTCGGCGATCGTCTCGTCCGGGCCGTTCGCAATGGCGATGCCGCAGGGCTGCGCGTGCTTGATGATGGCCACGGCCGTCTCGGTGAAGTCGTACGCGGTGCGCAGGGCGGCGTCGGCGTCCACGTAGTTGTTGTACGACATCTCCTTACCGTTCAGCTGGGTCGCCTGCGCGATGCCGACCCCGTCATCCGTCACGTAGAGCGCACCGGCCTGGTGAGCGTTCTCGCCGTAACGCAGCACCTGCCGCAGGGTCGCGTGCAGTTCGAGCTCCTCGACCGTCTCACCGCTGTCGGCCTTCAGCGGGTGCTCCGCGCGGATTCCGACGTTGCTCGCGAAGTACTCGGAGACCGCCTTGTCGTAGGCGGCGGTGTGGGAAAAGGCCTCCCCCGCCAGTCGCTGGCGCTGCGCGAGGGTCGTGCCGCCCAGCGTGAGCGCCTTGATGATCTGCGGGTAGCTCGCGGGCGAGACGACGATCGCCACGTTCGCATGGTTCTTTGCTGCGGAGCGCACCATCGCGGGCCCCCCGATGTCGATCTGCTCGATGACCTCGTCGACGGATGCGCCGGACGCCACGGTCTCGACGAATGGGTACAGGTTCGAGACGATCAGCTCGAACGGCTTGATGCCGAGCTCGGCGAGTTGGCGCTCGTGGTCGTCGAGGCGGAGGTCGGCGAGGATCCCGGCGTGGATCGTGGGGTGGAGTGTCTTCACGCGGCCGTCGAGAGACTCTGGGAACCCGGTGAGCTGGCTGACCTCGGTGACCGGATGTCCGGCATCCGCGATCTTCTTCGCCGTCGACCCGGTGGAGACGATTTCGACCCCGGCCGCGGCGAGCGCGGCGGCGAGTTCGAGCAGGTCGGTCTTGTCGTAGACCGAGATGAGCGCCCGCCTGATCGGGATGGCATCGCGCTCACGACGATGCGGCTCTGGTGTTGCGAGGTGGGATGCTGTCACAGCTGACTCCTTAGGCACGACCGGAATAACGGATTTCCGGTTCGGCCCAGGCGAACGGCCAAAACGTTGGCTCTCACCGAGTACGTGAGAACTGCCGCTCCCCGATGGTTGCCCATCCAAACGCCAGTCGCGACGGTACGAGTCTACCGGAGCCGTCAGCGGCATACGGCTAACCGAGCGGCTGAGACTTCTCCCAGCACGTTTGGGCCGCCTCCCAGCGAACTCAAATTCTCACCATAAGAAATGCCCAAGGTCGGGGTGTGTGCTGTGAACACGAATGAAGGAATTCGGGAGGTCTGACAATGAGCACAGGTGACGGTTTTCTCAACCCGCGCGGCGCGAAGGGGAGCTCGAGGAGACGCACCACGCTGTTCGCCTGCGGCGTGGCGGTCGCCGCAACGGTGGTCGGATCCGGAATCGGTCTCGGGGCACTCGCGGTGGGCAGCGCACAGGCCTCGCTCGTGGCCTCAGCCAGGGCTGCAGCGATCCAGAACGCGCTCACCCCGGCACGAGCACGCTCCCACTACCCGTTCGCGGGAAACGGATCCGGCGGCCCGCGCTCCGGCGGCCCGGGCTCCGGCGGCCCGGGTGACCCCGGCAACTTCGGTCGCTTCGGCTTCGGCTTCGGCGGCAACGGTGCACCACCGTCCGCCGGGGGAACGACGGGTACGGCGCTGGCGACGACCGCAACCGCAGCCGAGCAGCGCGGCATCGTCGATGTCACCTCGCAACTCACTTACGACCACGCGGAGGGCGAGGGTACCGGCATGGTACTCACCCCGAACGGCGAGATTCTGACCAACAACCACGTTGTCGACGGTTCGACGAGCATCAGCGTCACCGTCGTCTCGACCGGCAAGAGCTACTCCGCGAGGGTTGTCGGAACGGATGCCACGGATGACATCGCCGTGCTCCAGCTCTCCGGCGCGTCCGGCCTCAGCACCGCGGTGCTCGGAGCCTCGTCGCCGGTTTCAGTCGGGGATGCGGTCGTCGGCGTCGGGAACGCCGGCGGAGCGGGCGGCGCACCGTCCGCGGTCGCCGGGCGAGTGATCGCGCTCGACCAGACGATTACGACCCAGGCTGAAGGCCCCGCAGCATCCGAGACCCTGAACGGCCTCATCGAGTCGAACGCCGACATCCGCCCGGGAGACTCCGGCGGACCCCTCTACAACGCGAGCGGAAAGATCATCGGGATCGATACGGCGGCCCAGTCCGGCGGAGGCTCAGTGGCCGGGTTCTCCATCCCCATCTCCGACGCGCTGTCGATCGCACGCCAGATCGAGGGCGGACACGCCTCGTCCACCATCACGATCGGCTACCCCGGGTTCCTCGGAGTCGAAGTGACGCCGACGACGGACTCCACGGCACCGGGACTCGGCACGGGCGGAGTGCAGACAGTACGGGGCGCGGCAGTGCAGGGCGTCATCGACGGCACTGCGGCAGCGTCTGCGGGGCTCACGGCGGGCGACATCATCACCGCCGTGAACGGTTCGCCGATCGCCTCCTCGTCCGCGTTGACCGCGGCACTCGCCGGTCACGCCCCGGGTGAGCGCGTGACCCTCAGCTGGGTGGATGCTTCGGGTGCGTCTACGACGGCGACGATCACGCTGGGAACAGGCCCGGCCGCCTAGGCTGCCCGCTCCGGTAGGCGCCCTCGCTCCCCGCGCGAGGGCGCTTACTCATGCCCCAGGTCGACGACGCCGTTGGCGATGTCGAGCACGGCCTGCACGAGCAGCTCACGCTCGACGACCTTGATGCGCTCGTGCAGCTCGGTCTCGGTGTCGCCCGGCAGCACCGGAACCCGGCGCTGGGAGATGATCGGGCCGCTGTCGACTCCGTCGTCGACGACGATGACGCTCGCGCCGGTCTCGCTGACGCCCGCGGCGAGGGCGTCGCGCACACCGTGGGCGCCTGGGAACTCGGGCAGGTAGGCCGGATGCGTGTTGATGAGCTTGAGGGACGCGACCACGCGGGGAGGAAGCAGCTTCATGAAGCCGCTGAGCACGACGAGGTCGGGGTTCCACAACTGGATCTGCTCGAGCAGGGCGTCACCCCAGGCCTCACGGTCCGCGAAGTTCGAGAGCGCGGTGGAGAAAGTGGGAATGCCGTAGGCCTCGGCGTGCGCGAGTCCGTCCGCATCGCGGTCTGCTCCGACGGCCACAACCCTGGCGGGGAACTCTGCATCCTCTGACACGTCGAGCAAGGCGCGAAGGTTGGATCCCCCGCCGGAGATGAGCACGACCAGTGACAGCACCAGAAGAGCCTATCCCGCGGTTGCAGCCAGAAAGACCTACTGCGGGGCCGACGTACTTCGCGATGAACCCGCAAACAGCCCGATGATCGCCGGGATGCCAATCTCCAGCGCGGCGAACAGGCCGACAAGCCAGGGTGACGGTCCGACATCCACGAGACGCCCGGGTCCAGCGGCCCCCGCGGATGCCCAGGCCAGGAGCCCCAGCACGACGCCGCCAGCGACGCCGATACCGACCCCCGCGAGCAGGAGCCAGCGTCCGCGCGGCGCTGCACCGATCTCACCCAGCACGCGCGGACGAATCACGAGCCCCGCGAAGAACCCGACCAGCACGGGAACCACGAGCCCGAGGAATCCGAAGGCGAGATCGCCGGTCGGCAGCCCGCCGAGAATCGGGATCGCGGGCAACGGGCCGAGGCTTGTGCCGAGCGGAGACACCGCTGATCCCGCGCCGATGGCGAAGCCCGGCCCCACGAACCACGATGCCGCCCACACCACGAGGTTCGGCAGGAACGCGATCTGGGCGATGGTGAGGCTGATGCCGCCGAGCACACCGGCATGCGCGCTCTCATAGAGGGCAATGACGTCGGCGTAGTGCGTGAGCATCAGCACGGCGACGACGACGGCAGCAACCGCCGTGACCCCGGCCGCGGCGGCGGCACCTCCCCGGAGACCGAGCCTGGCCACCTCGGGCAGGTGTGCCGGCCAGCGACGCAGCAGGGCGGACATCCGCGTCTCCCCAGGCTCAGAAGCGCCGCGTGCGCGGCCGAGCCCGAGCGCGATACCGAGCGCAAAGCACACCGTCGGAAGCAGCACCCCCTGCCAGATCGACGGGCGCACGAGCGGGTACAGCGCGCTGAGGGTGAGCCCGGTCGCGAGCAGCGCGAAGACCCCGAGGGCGGCGATCGTGCCGACGATCGGATGCGGCGTCTCGCTGATGCGACGCCCCGCGCGCACTCCGAACAGCGCCGTGAGCAACGCAAAGCCGAGCGGCGCGATGCTCAGCAGGAACGGAGCGTGCGCGCCGGGGAAGCCGAGGCCCGTCGCGGTGACCTGGTCGAGGGTGACATAGAGGTCGCCACCGTTGCCGAGGAGCCAGATGTCCACGGATGCCCGCCAGAACACCACCCAGTCGATCTGCAGGCCGTATTGCACCGCCCACAGGATGGTCAGCGGCACGAGTGAGATGCCGACGCCGATGCCCACGACGAGCAGGGCCTCGAGGGCGGCGAAGAGGGCGGTGAGCGGACGATTCATACCCGTCGGAGCCTACCTGCGGCGGGCCGCATCCCCCGCTCGCCTTTCCGTCATCCGCCGAATCCGCGGGTGGCGTCGCTCTTTCGGAAATTCAGGACAATGGTCATTCCGAATCGCGACGGCGCCCGCGGTTCCGGGCAAGGTGGCACCATCGAGCGACCATTGTCCTGAATTTCCGAAGGGAGCCTGCTCTCGAGCGGTTAACGACGGAAGGCCCGCCGAAACGGGCCTTCCGAACGAGTGAGTCTTACAAGGAAGCCAAGATCTCGCGCATGAGGTTCGCGGTCTCGGACGGCGTCTTGCCGACCTTCACGCCCGCGGCCTCGAGGGCTTCCTTCTTGGCCTGGGCCGTTCCGGAAGAGCCGGAGACGATTGCGCCGGCGTGGCCCATCGTCTTGCCCTCCGGAGCAGTGAAGCCCGCGACGTAGCCGACGACCGGCTTGGTCACATTGGCCTTGATGTAGTCCGCTGCACGCTCCTCGGCGTCGCCGCCGATCTCGCCGATCATGACGATCGCCTTGGTGGCGGGGTCTGCCTCGAACGCGGCGAGCGCGTCGATGTGAGTGGTGCCGATGACCGGGTCGCCGCCGATGCCGATCGCGGTCGAGAAGCCCAGGTCGCGCAGCTCGTACATCATCTGGTACGTGAGGGTTCCGGACTTCGAGACGAGCCCGATCGGGCCGGTGCCGGTGATGTTCGCCGGGGTGATTCCGACGAGCGCTTCACCGGGCGTTATGATTCCGGGGCAGTTCGGGCCGACGATGGTGGTCGCGCCACCCTTGGCCTTGGCGAGCGCCCAGAACTCGGCGGAGTCCTGCACGGGGATGCCCTCGGTGATGACGACGACGAGTGGGATCGCGGCCTCGATGGCCTCGACCACCGCCTCCTTGGCGTGAGCCGGCGGCACGAAGACGATCGAGACATCCGCCCCGGTCTTCTCGATGGCCTCGGCGACGGTGCCGAAGACCGGCAGCTCGAGGGTCTCGTTCGACGCGCTCGTGTGCGTCACGGTCGTGCCCGCCTTGCGCGCATTGACGCCGCCGACGATGTTCGTGCCTGCCTTCAGCATGAGCGCGGTGTGCTTGGTGCCCTCACCGCCGGTGATGCCCTGCACGATGACCTTGGAGTCCTTGTTTACAAAGATCGACATGTTGTTCGATTCCCTTACTTCGAAGCCAGCTCGGCGGCCTTGTCGGCGCCCTCGTCCATGGTGGTGGCGACCGTGACGAGCGGATGATTCGCCTCGGCCAGGATGCGGCGGCCGTCTTCGACGTGGTTGCCATCGAGGCGCACGACGAGCGGCTTGGTCGCTGCGGAACCCAGGATTCCGAGAGCGGCGATGATGCCCTCCGCCACGGCCACGCAGGAGGTGATCCCGCCGAAGACGTTCACGAAGACGCTCTTGACCTGCTTGTCACCGAGGATGACATCGAGGCCGTTGGCCATGACCTCGGCGGATGCTCCGCCCCCGATGTCGAGGAAGTTGGCCGGCTTGACTCCGCCGTGCTTCTCTCCCGCGTAGGACACCACGTCGAGAGTGGACATCACGAGCCCTGCACCGTTGCCGATGACGCCCACCTGGCCGTCGAGCTTGACGTAGTTGAGTCCGGCTGCCTTGGCCTTGGCCTCGAGCGGATCCGCGGCCTCCGCGTCCTCAAGCTCCGCGTGGTTCGGGTGACGGAAGTCCGCATTCGCGTCGATCGACACCTTGCCGTCGATCGCGAGAATCTTGCCATCTTCGGTGAGCACGAGCGGGTTGACCTCAACGAGCGTCGCGTCCTCCCCCGTGAAGACGTTGTAGAGGCTGACGATGACGGGCGCGACCTTCTCGATCAGCTCCGCTGGGAAGTGCCCGGCCGCTGCGATCTCGCGCGCCTTGGCCAGGTCGATGCCGTGGCCGGGGTCGACCTCGACGCGGCCGAGGGCCTCTGGGCGCTCCACTGCGAGCTCCTCGATCTCCATACCGCCTTCGACGCTGCAGAGAGAGAGGTAGGAGCGGTTGGCGCGGTCGAGCAGCACGGAGAAGTAGAACTCCCGCTCGATGCGTGCCCCGGCGGCGACCATGACGCGCTTGACGACGTGGCCCTTGATGTCGAGGCCGAAGATGCCCTTGGATGCCGTCTCAGCATCCGCGGCATTGTGTGCGACCTTGACGCCGCCGGCCTTGCCTCGGCCGCCCACCTTCACCTGCGCCTTGACGACGACCGTGCCGCCGAGCTTCTCTGCCGCGGCGCGGACCTCCTCGGGGGTGTCCGCGATGATGCCGGGCAGAACCGGCACGCCATAGGCTTCGAAGAGATCCCTGGCCTGGTACTCAAATAGATCCACGCTGCTTGTCCAATCCGCAGGTCGTATGTCTGATTCGTCCGTGTGTCATCCGACGCTGCCGCCGTGCGACACCGTTGCTTGAGACACTGTCTCGACATCAAGATATCTCGATATCAAGAGACTTGGACCAGAAAGAACTCTACCCGCTTGCCCGCTGCACGTTCGCCGGGAGGTCGGGCGGCAGATTTTAAGTTCGCGCCTTCTTTCGACTCTTGATCCTCTCGAAATTCGAGAATATAGTTTGTGTACTGAGCATTTTTGCGTGCGCGCTGGGTGCGCCGCGCTCACGGACAAAGGAGACCGCAATGCAGCAGATGGATGGCCGGGCCGACAGCCCGGAACTCGAGGCGCTCTACCGTGACTTCGAGGCGAATCAGATGTCCCCGCTGTGGACACAGCGCGAGGGACTCATGCCGATGGCTCCGGAGCCTTCCGCCATTCCCTATGTATGGAAGTGGAACGTGCTCTACGACCTGGCCAAGCGCAGCGGAGACCTTGTCCCCGTCGGTCGCGGCGGCGAGCGTCGCGCGATCGGCCTCGCGAACCCCGGCCTCCCCGGCACGGCCTATTCGACCCCGACGCTGTGGTGCGCCATCCAGTACCTCGGGCCGCACGAGACCGCACCGGAGCACCGCCACAGCCAGAACGCCTTTCGCTTCATCGTCGAGGGCGAGGGCGTGTGGACCGTCGTCAATGGCGACCCCGTGGCCATGCGTCGCGGCGACCTGCTGCTGACCCCGGGCTGGCACTTCCACGGACACCACAACGACACCGACCAGCCGATGGCCTGGATCGACGGTCTCGACGTTCCGTTCTCCCACTACACCGACGTCGGATTCTTCGAGTACGGCTCCGAGCGTGTCACCGACGAGGCCTCCCCCGCCGTCTCGCGCGCCGAGCGCCTCTGGGGTTACCCGGGGCTCCGCCCGCTGTCCGGCCTCGAGAACACCGCGAGTTCTCCGCTCGCCGCCTACCGCTGGGAGCACACGGATGCCGCGCTGCGGGAGCAGCTCGCGCTCGAAGACGAGGGGCACCCCGCCACGGTCGAACAGGGCCACGCCGCTATTCGTTACGTGAACCCGACCACGGGCGGGGATGTCATGCCCACCCTCCGCGCGGAGTTCCACCGCCTGCGCAAGGGTGCAGAGACCCCCACCAGGCACGAGGTCGGCTCCTCGGTCTGGCAGGTCTTCGAGGGCAATGGCACCGTCGTGCTCGGCGGCGTCGAGCACACGGTCGAGACCGGAGACATCTTCGCCGTGCCGTCCTGGGTGCCGTGGTCGCTCCACGCAGACACCCAGTTCGACCTGTTCCGCTACAACGACGGACCGATCATTGACAGACTGAACTTCACCCGCACCTACATCCCAGGAGAAAACGCGTGAAACTTGCCACCCTGCGCACCCAGAGCGGAACCGCCGCGGTCCTGCTCTCGGACGACACCGCGACCGAGATCACGGGGGTTCCGGACGTCGGGGCCCTGCTGGCACTCGACGACTGGCGTTCGATCGCCGGGTCGGCATCCGGCACCGTGCACGCTCTCGCCTCGATCGAGCCGCAGCAGTGGGCACCCGTGGTCCCGCACCCGGGAAAGATCCTGTGCGTCGGCCTGAACTACCGCAACCACATCCTCGAGATGGGGCGCACGCTCCCCGAGTACCCGACCTACTTCGCAAAGTACCCCGAGGCGCTCGTCGGTCCGTACGACGACATCGAGCTCGCCTCCGTCTCGGGCGCGGTGGACTGGGAGGGCGAGCTCGCCGTTGTCATGGGCGCCCCTGCGCGCCGGGTCGACGAGGCCCAGGCCGCGGCGACGATCGCGGGCTACGCGGTCATCAACGACGTGACGATGCGCGACTACCAGTACCGCACGCTCCAGTGGCTGCAGGGTAAGACCTTCGAGAACACGACGCCGTTCGGGCCCTACCTGGTGACCGCGGACGAGTGGTCGCCCGGGCCGACGCTCACGACCACGGCAGACGGCGACGTCGTGCAGGAGGTGTCGACGGGAGACCTCGTGTTCACGCCGGCGAAGCTGATCTCCTACTTCTCTGACGTGCTCACCCTGAACCCCGGCGACGTCATCGCGACCGGCACGCCCGGTGGCGTCGGTCACGCGCGCAAACCACCGCGTTACCTCGTGGACGGATCACGGCTCGAGACCACCATCGAGGGCCTCGGCAGCCAGTCCAACCGAGCGGTCGCGGTCGCATAAGACATCGAGAGATCGAGCACGACGAGACGGAGAGGATGCGGCGATGGCAGCGCGCACTGACAAGACGAGCGATCCGGAGATCAAGGCCGGCCTCCTGCTGGCCAGACGCGGCACCGCCTATTTCTCGCGCAAGCTGAACGAGCTGCGCGATGACGAGTTCGACGAGCCTTCGGGGCTGCCCGGCTGGGATCGCAACCACCTGATCGCACACGTCGGCTACAACGCGCGCGCTCTCACCCACCTCACCGAGTGGGCCGCGACAGGCGTGGAGCACCCGATGTACGAGTCCCCAGAGGCCCGCAGGGAGGAGATCGAGCTCGGCGCGACGCTCAACCCGGTCGCGCTGCGCAACCTGTCCGCACACGCCGCAGTACACCTCAACGTGGAGTGGCGGGACCTGCCCGACGAGGCCTGGAACGCCGAGATCCGCACGGCACAGGGTCGGGTCGTTCCGGCATCCGCCACGGTGTGGATGCGCACCCGCGAGGTCTGGCTGCACGCGGTCGACCTCCGCAACGGCGGCAGCTTCACGCACTTCCCCGCGGAGCTCGTCGACCGCCTGATCGTGGACGTGCTCAGCAACTGGCGGAAGCGCCAGGAGGCAGAGGGCATCCCGAACTTCGTGCTGCAGCCGGACGACCGCGACGAGGCTCGCTCTATCGGCGAATCGGATGCTGCGGATGCCGTTGTCCTGCGCGGCACGGCGATCGCACTGTCGCGCTGGGCAACCGGGCGCGGCACGGCCGGCGTCGTGACAGCATCCGGATCGCCCCTGCCGCTCGCACCACGCTGGCTCTAGGCGCAGTCCTCAATCTCCCGGGATCGAGAGCCTCGCGCGCGCGATCTTCCCCGTCGGGGTCGTCGGCAGGGCGTCGACCACGACGAGCCGCTCCGGCCACTTGTACTTGGCGAGCCCGCGAGACTCCAGGTGCGCGGTCACCTCGGCGAGCGTCAGCTCGTGCCCCGCGCGCACCTTGGCCAGCAGGATCGACTTCTGGCCGAGCCGCTCGTCGTCGATCGGCATCACCGCGAGTTGTTCGAGGCCGCCGAGTTCCGACAGCAGGTTCTCCACCTCGACGACGCTGAACTTCAGTCCGCCGCGATTGATGAACTCCGTGATGCGGCCCGCGTAGTGCACGTTGCCGGCGCCATCCACCGAGGCGAGGTCTCCGGAGTGCAGCCATCCCTCCGCGTCGATCGCCGCCGAGGTCAGCTGCGGGTCGCCCAGGTACTCGCGCATGATGGTGGGCGCTCGGTAACAGAGCTCGCCCACCTCATCGAGGCCCAGTGGTGCACCATCGGAGCCGACCACGCGCGCTTCTGCGCCGCCGCCCGGGGCACCGATGGTCGTCGTCGTGACCTCGTCCGCATCCCCGGGCCGCGTATAGGTTCCTGCCCCGACCTCGCTCATTCCCCACTGCACGAAGACCTCGGCGTCGAGCTTCTCCCTGATCGCCCGCACGAGCTCGCCGGGAACGGGCGCGCCGCCCGTGCGCACCTGCCGCATGGTGATGGCGCCGCGCTCGACCGCCGCGGTGAAGTCTCGCAGCTGTGCGGGCACCGCGAACGCGATCGTCGCCTTCGCCCCGATCGCGGTCTCGACGAAACGGTCCACGTTCCAGCCCGCGATGAGCGCCTGCCCGCTCCCCACCACGAGGGCGAGGTGAATGGACAGCATGCCGAAGGAGTGGCTGAACGGACTCGCGCTGAGGGTCACGTCATCCGGCCTTGCGGCCGAGTCAAGAGCGACATGCCAGGCGTTCGTCAGCTGCCCCATGTGCGTGTGCACGCAGATCTTCGGGCGGGTCGACGATGTACCGCTGGATGCCAGATAGCTGAGCACGGTGTCGGGCCCGACGTCGACGGGCTTCGGAGCGCGGCCACGATTGCCCGTGACCAGGTCGTCCCACGCGAGCTCGCCCTCGTGCAGGGCAGGCATCCCGTCGTAATCTTCGCGATCGCGCTCGAGATCGGCGACGATCAACACCGCGTTCGTGCCGATGCCCGCGAGCACGGCCCGCGCATCCTGCAGCCGATCTCGGCCCTTGATCGTGGTGGGGACGACGAGGGCCGCGAGGTCGACGCGCTCGAGCAGGTGGCTGAGTTCCCACTGGCTGTACGGCGTGTGGATGGGAAAGGTGACCGCGCCGATCAGTGCTGCCGCGACGTGCGTGACCAGGAACTCCCACGAGTTCGGTGCCTGGATGGCGACAACCGACCCCTTCGTGACGCCGAGATCCTGCAGCGCGGCGGCCAGCGCGTTCGCGTCAACCTGCCAGTCGCGCCAACTGTGGGAGATTCCTTGCGCCCACACCGCGCGGGCGTCGCCGTTCGCCGCCGCGGCCCGCTCGAAGACCTCTCGAACGGTGCGCGGCGGCGCGGCGGCGAAGCCTCCTGCCGGACTTTCACTCATCGACGCCAGTCCCGCGGTCATCCCTTCGGCAGGGCGATGCTGCGGGTGGCCATGAACTCGCGGAGACCCTCGATGCCCATCTCCCTGCCCATGCCGCTGCCATTCACCCCTCCGAACGGCGCGCGCTGGTCGAGCCAGGCCGGTCCGTGGTCATTCACGAAGATGTAGCCCGCGTGGAGCTGCGCACCGACCTTGACCGCGCGTTCAGGAGACTCTGTCCAGACGGATGAGCAGAGCCCCGCCCAGGTGTCGTTGGCCGCGGCAATCGCCTCGGCTTCGTCATCGAACGGGATGATCGGAACGGTGGGACCGAACTGCTCCTCCGTGACCACGCGCAGCGACGGGTCGGGGTCGAGCACGAGGCTCGGCCGCAGGAAGTTGCCGTCGCGCAGGCCCTCCTCCGTCGGCAGCTCACCGAACTCGCGCACCTCTGCACCGGCGGCGCGAGCCTCCTCGATCAGCCCCGCGACGAAGTCACGCTGCGACGCCGTGTTGAGCGGCCCCATCGTCGTGCCTTCGGCCAGTCCGTGGCCGAGAACGGTCTTCGCGAGGTTGGCGGAGAGTCCGTCGACGACCTCCTGGTAGCGCGACCGGTGCACGTAGATGCGCTTGATCGCCATGCAGATCTGCCCTGTGGTGTCGAAGACGCCCTGGAACATCCGGTTGAGCGAATCGTCGTCGAGCTTGGCGTCGTCGAGGATGATCGCCGGGTCGTTGCCGCCGAGTTCGAGCGCCACCTTGGTGAGCGTCGACGACGCCATGTTCATGATGCGCCTGCCGCCGCCCGGGCTACCGGTGAACGACACCATGGCCACGTCGTCGTTCGTGATGAGCGCATCGCCGATTTCGGCATCCACGCCGGTGATGACGTTGATCACCCCGGGCGGAAGCTGCTCCGCAACGCGCTGCACGACCCGCGTCGTGGCCAACGGCGTCGTGGGCGGTGGCTTGACGATGACGGTGTTACCGGCGAGAAGCGCATACGGCAGCGTCGCGGCAAGGATGGCGAGCGGCCAGTTGTAGGGAACGATGAGGGTCACGACGCCCATCGGCGTGTACGCGACCGTCGTCTCGTGGGGCGGGCCGGGGAGCACGCTCACGTCGTTGACCTGGTCGGCCAGAGCAGTAGCCAGGCCGAACCGCACGTTGAACACGATGAGATCGATGATCGATTCCATCTTGACCTTGCCGTTTTCGCGGCTCAGCACCTGGGCGTCTTCGTCCTGGTGCGGTTCGAGCGCGGCGAGGCTTGCGTCCAGGAACGCCGCGCGCTCCTGTGGCGTCAGTGCGGCCCACGCGGGCTGCGCGGCCTTCGCGGCGGCGACCGCCGCCAGTGCCTGTTGCCTGGATGCCGCTGCCGCGACTCCGGCGAGCTGCGCCGGGTTGGCAGGGTCTTTCACCGGCAATTCGCCGGCACCGACCTCTTCTTTGCCGTTGATAAAGAGGTTTGTTCGTACTTGTTCGTACACCAGTTGTGAACCCATATCGTCTCCATCGTCGATTGTTGGCTCGCGGTACGACCGACTAGGGGGTGCCGCACGGCCCCAGTATAAGCATCAATACGTGACATGTTCAATGGCGTTCGTCGAATTAAGAGTCGTATATTTCTCCAGACGCGAGGGATGTCATAATCGCCGATATGACTGCACTGGATCTATCCGAGTACACCGGGTTCCTGATCAGGCGGGCGCAACAGGCGCACGCGAGCCTGTGGTTCACGGAGGGCTCGTTCGAGATCACCTCGGTGCAGTTCGGTGCACTCAACCTGCTCCAGCTGCACCCCGGAATCGACCAGCGCACCCTGGGCGAGCACCTCAAGCTCGATCGGTCGACCATCACGGACGTGTGCCGTCGCCTGCAGCAGCGCGGCTACATCGAGCGCGAGCGCGATCCGGAAGACCGGCGCCGCAACATCCTGCACCTGACTCCACTGGGGCTCGAGGTGGTCACGGAGCTCCAGCCGCGCGCGCGCCGGATCAACCAGATCCTCGTGGGCGGGCTCAGCCGGCACGACCGCGACGAACTGCACCGCCTGCTCAACGTGTTGCTCTCCTCGCCAGGCCTGCCGGACATCCCGGACGCCGAGCTGTAGGGAGCCCGCAGGTCAGCGGTGCGCCGCGGCGAACTCGGCGATCGCGGGGGCGTGTCGTGCGATGACCTCGCGAACTCTCATGGTGGCGGGTTCGCGGAGGTTGTCGTAGGTGCTCAGGAAGATCTCGCGCGCCCTCGGTCTCGGCCAGGCGGGCGGCAGAATCTGCTCCGGGATGTCGGGGTCGACCCCGGGGAACGAGCGCCAGGCGTCCATGAGCCGCGTGCGCTCGACCAGTGCCGCGGTGTCGTTCAACTGCCGGGCACCCAGACGACGCTGAAGCTCTTCCGTGCTCGCGATGAAGGCGTCGTAGAGCTCGGCGACGTCATCCAGATCCCACGCGGTGTGCGGGAGTCCGCCGTCGATTCCGCCGTCGGGAACCGTCGCGCGGAACGCCGTCGCCGTCGAGATGCCGAGGTCGCGCAATTCGTCGAGCGCCTGCTCGTGCCTGTCATGGGGTGAGATCCAGACGCCGTCGTAGAGCGGCGCGAACCCGAGCCAGCGCAGTCTCGTGCGCAGGCTCCCCCGAGTGGACCGGCTCGACTCCGGGATCGAGAACGCAACGAGGGTCCACTCTCCCGACCACTCGCGCGTGCCCGCGCCGAACTCGAAGATGCGCGACCGACCCTCGTCGAGCACCGTCGACCCTTTGGCAGTGAGCCCGTAGAAGGTGTTGCGCCCGGCCTTGCTCGAGACCAGGAGTCCCTGCTTCACGAGTCGACTGAGTGCGGCGCGGGCCGCAGCGTCAGACACCCCGAAATCGGCGAGCAGTTCGACGAGGGCTGCGGACGGCAGCATCTCGCTCCTGCCCCACCAGTAGTCGCCGAGCAGCGTGAGAAGCAGGCTGGGCGGGCTACCCTGTCGTGTTCTCGCAGTTCCAGACCGAGTGCGCGCAACGGACGAGTCGGTCATCACTGCATTAAATCAGACCGACCGCCCGTCGCCCGCGCCAGTCGTCAGCTGATCGCGATGACGACAGACTTCGTGCGGGTGTACGACTCGAGCGATTCCGGTCCGTACTCCCGGCCGAACCCGGAGTCCTTGGTGCCGCCGAACGGCACGGCCGGGTCGAGCAGGCCCCAACCGTTCACCCAGACGATGCCGGCATCCAGTCGGGCGGACACGCGGTGCGCACGGGAGATGTCGCTCGTCTGCAGGCCGGCCGCGAGCCCGTACGGAGTGCTGTTGGCCAGCTCAATGGCCTCCTCCTCCGTGTCGAAGGGCTGCACCGTGAGCACCGGCCCGAAGACCTCTTCCTGCACGGCCTTCGCATCGTTGGCCAGGCCTGCGATCACGGTCGCCTTGTAGTAGAAGCCGCCGTCGAGGTCGAGGCGCTCTCCACCCGCGACGATCGTTCCGCCCTGGGCCTTCGCCGATGCGACATAGCTCTCCACCTTCTCGAGCTGGGCGAGGCTCACCATCGGACCGATCACCGTGTCTGGGTTCATCGGGTCACCGAGCGGAACGCCGCCGACGGCGTTGCCGAGGATGCCGAGCACGGTCTCGTAAATCGGGCGCTCCACGAGCAGGCGCGGCCCTGCCATGCAGAACTGGCCGGTGTTGAAGACGAACGCGGAGATGACGGTGCCGATTGCCTGGTCGAGGTCCGCATCCGCGAACAGGATGTTCGGGCCGTTGCCACCGAGCTCCATCGTCACGGGCTTGAGCCGCTCACCGGCGAGGCTCCCCGCGCGACGACCCACCTCGGTGGACCCGGTGAAGGCGACCTTGTCGACTCGCGGGTCCTGCAGCAGGCGATCCCCGATGACGGAGCCGGAGCCCGTCACGACATTGAACACACCGGCGGGAACCCCGGCCTCGGTGAGGATGTCCGCCATGATCAGCGCGCTCAGCGGCGTATCGCTCGACGGCTTGTGCACGACCGCGTTGCCCGCGGCGAGCGCGGGAGCGATCTTGCTGCTCGAGAGGATGAGCGGGAAGTTGAACGGGGTGATCGCGGCGACCACGCCGAGCGGTTCCCTGCGCGTGTAGGCGAAGGTGGACAGCGGGGTCGGCCGCACGGAGCCATCGAGGTGCTGCGCCATGCTCGCCACGTACTCGTACTGGTCCGCGGCGGTCGTGACGTCGACGATGTTCGCGAAGGTGATCGGCTTGCCGACGTCCACGCTCTCCGCGAGCGCGATTTCCTCGGCGCGCTCGCGGATGAGTTGCGAGGCCCTGTACAACACACGGGACCGTTCTCGCCCGCTCAGTCCCGACCATCCGCCATCATCGAATGCCGCACGGGCTGCGGCGATGGCGGCGTCGAGATCGACCTCGCTCGCCCAGGCGACCGTGGTCACGACCTGGCCGGTGGCCGGGTTGACGACGTCGTGGCGCGCGCCATCTGCGGCCTCACGCCACTGGCCACCGATAAACAACTTGCCGGGTTTGATCGAGCTCAGGTCCGCGTTCGGTCGCACGGCTTCGGAAATCGTCATGGCTGCTCCTTCTTCTCATCATTGAGTAGTCCGGACGACCCGCCCCGTCGGCCGGTCAAAACCATCAGGTTTCCTGATTATCTCCCGCGGCGAAGGAATACGCAATGACTGCGTCAGTGAGCGCGGACGCCACCGAGCGCGATGCGACAGGAGTGCAGTGCCTCGCGCAATTGTCTCGACTGCGCCGCCGTCATATCGGCGACCATCTTCTCCTCGATGCCCTGAACGGCCTCGCGGAGCGAATCGAGAGTGCTCTGGCCCTCCTCGGTGAGAGAGAGCAGGTACTGGCGGTGGCTGTGGGGGTCGCGACGCCGGGAGATGAGCCCTCGCCCGTCGAGCACGGTGATCATCTGGGCCATCGTCTGGGCGCGTACGAAGGAGTTGCGCGCCAGCTCTGCCGAGGTGAGCTCCGGATGCCGCTCCAGCACCGTCAGTGCCGTGTACTGCAGGGCGGTCAGTCCGGCCGTGTGCACGGCCTCATCCAGGTGCGAACGCACGGCGAGCTCGACCTGCTTGATGAGATAGAGCACCGTGATCTCGGGCGATCCCGTTCTCGCCGGATGCGTCGATGCATCCGCAGAACTAAGCACTTGAGACATCACTTTCCACTTCCGTCGTCTGGGCGCTCACCGTCGGGGCGCCCACGGACGTGGAGGATGGCGGCGGTGACCCCGCGGGATTCCTGCGTGCCCTGCGACGTGCCAGCGCATCGGTGATGGTGGGCTGGATTCCGCGCGGGATGAACAGCAAGACGCAGATTAGCACGATGCCGTATCCCGCATACTGGAGCATCGGAGCCGCGGTCGGAGGCAGTCCGGGCAGGCTGCCCAGGGTGTTGAGCACCTGCAGCAGCACGGACACGAGCACCGCGCCGATCACGCCGCCCCACAGCGTTCCGAGGCCACCGATCACGGCCATGATCACGTAGCTGAACGACTGCATGGGCGGGAAGGAGTCCTGGCTCACGTAGGGAATGAAGAAGGCACCGATGCCGCCGGCGAGCCCGGCGAAGGCACCGGAGACGGCGAACACGGAGAGCTTGCTGCGCAGGATGGGCACGCCGGATGAGCTCGCGGCAGATTCGCTCCCGGCGAGGGCGCGGATACCGCGACCGAAGCGACTCCCCACGAGGTTCCGCGAGACGAGGAGCACGACGGCGAGTGCGATCAGGGCGATATAGGCGTAGGTCAACTGGCCGGACACGGTCAGGTTCCCGATGCCGAGTGGCGGGATGCCCGAGATGCCGATGCCGCCGCCGAAGAACTTGATGTTCCCCATGATCGCCTGGACGATCAGGAGCAGTGCGAGCGTTCCGAACGCGAGATAGTGGCCGCGAAGTCGCAGAAGCGGAGCACCGACGACGTACGCGAAGAGTCCTGCAGCGATGGGCGCACAGATCAGCGCAATAAGAGGAGGAACGCCGGCCTTCGTTGTGAGCAGTGCAACGGTCAGCGCACCGACGGCCACGAAGGCACCCTGTCCGAGCGACACCTGCCCGGAGAAGCCCATCAGTAGCGACAGGCCGGTGACCACGACCGCGGCCAGCACCATCTGTACGTAGAAGGTGAGGTCGTCGAGCATGAGCGGAAGAATCGCGGCAATGATCGCGACGACCGCGATGATGACGTATTTGCCCTTCATTTTGCTTCCTCCGTTGCCAGGCTCCTGTGGCGCGCGATCATGACGACCAGCATCATGAGAAGCGCGACCTGGGTCTGGAACGACCCGCCACCGTATCCCGCGACAAGCGCACCGGCGACACCGAGCACGAGTCCGCCGATCGCCGTCTTGAGCGGACTGTTCAACCCGCCGAAGACAGCGGCCGCGAAGCCGCTGAGGGCCAGCGGAAGATCCGAGTAGAACGACATGGGATTCGACGGCGCGATGAGCACGCCGGCCAGTCCGCCGAGAGCTCCAGCCACGGCGAAGGAGATGAAGCCCATGCCGCGCACGTTGATTCCGACGAGCCTGGCGGCGCGCGGGTTCGATGCACTCGCCGTGAGCGCCATGCCAAGGTACGACTTGCCGAAGAACAGGCCCATGGCCACGAAGGTGATCACCGTGATGACGATGACGAGCAGCCGCTGGCTCTCGAGTTCGACGCCGAGGAAGCTGATCGATCCTTTGATGCCCGGGGGGACCACAGGATCCTGGCCCCAGAGCAGGATGATCACGGCGCCCGACAGGATCGCGAGCCCCAGCGTGACCAGCAGCGAGATCATCGGAGGCGTGCCACGCTTGCCGATCGCGATGAGTCCCATGATCAGCCCGATCACCGCGCAGATGAGCACCGTGACGATCTGGGCAACACCCTGCGGGAGGATCCCGTTGAGCAATGAGTACGAGATCAGGCCACCGAACACCGCGAGGGTGCCCTGAGCGAAGTTGACGACCTTGGTGACCCGGTGGATCACGACGAAGCCGCTGCCGATCAGGGCGAACGAGGCTCCGAGCGCGATGCCGGAGACGAGATAGCCGATGAAGTCGTTCATCGTGCATTCTCCCCTTCCGCTGCCCGCGTGACGGTGTGTGCCGAGAATTCACCGAGATAGGCGGTCTGGATGACGGGGTCCTTGGCCAGGTCGGACGACTTTCCCGAGGTCACGATCTTCCCGGCCTCCAAAAGGTATGCGCGTGAGCAGAGACGGAAGGCCAGTGACACTTCCTGCTCGATCAACAGGATCGTGGTGCCGCGATCCTGGTTCAGCTTTTTAAGGTGCGTGGCTAGGTCGGCCACGACGAGCGGGGCGAGACCGAGCGAGAGCTCGTCGATCACGAGCAGATCGGGCGCTGCCATGAGCGCCCGACCGACAGCGACCATCTGTTGCTGGCCACCGGAGAGCGTGCCGGCCTGGTGGCGGCGAAGCGCGACCAGGTCGGGCAGGAGTTCGTAGATCGTCGATGTGTCCCGGCTCTTCGCCTTCCACGCGCCGAGCCTCAGGTTCTCGTCGACGGTCATGTCGGCAAACAGCTGTCGACCCTCGGGCACCTGCGCGACCGTTCCGCCGATCGTGATGCTGCCGCTGGCCACGGGAATGATCGAGCTGATCGCGTTCACGAGCGTCGACTTGCCCGCTCCGTTCGGGCCGACCAGGGCAACCATCTCGCCCTGCTCAACGGTCAGGCTCACTCCATCGAGGGCGGTCGCCGCGCCATAGCGCACGACGACATCGTCCACCTTAAGCATCCACGAGCTCCGTTCCGAGGTACGCCTTGATGACGCGTTCGTCAGCGCGAATCTTCTCCGGTGTGCCTTCGGCAATCACTTCGCCGAGATCGAGAACCGTGATCGTGTCGGCGAGCCTGGTGACCATGGCCACGTTGTGCTCGATCAGCATGATCGTCATTCCTTCCGAGCGAAGCTGGATGATGAGTTCAGAGAGGCTCTCCCGCTCGCCCGCGCGCAGGCCGGACGCGGGCTCGTCCAGCAGGAGCAGTTCGGGCTCTCCCGCCAGGGCTCGCGCCACCTGGAGCCTGCGCTGCTGGCCGAGCGGGAGATCTTCAGCCTCACGACCGGCCCACTCTGACAGGCCGACTCGCTCCAGGGCATCGAGTGCGGAGGTCTCGATCCTGCGTTCCTCGGCGCGCTGCCCTGGAAGCCGCAGTGCCGCGGCGAAGACACCGCTGTGGGAACGCGCGTGCGCACCGACCATGACGTTCTCGAGCACGCTCATCCCCGGAAAGATGCGTGCGCCCTGGAACACGATTGCGATACCGAGTCGAGCACGCGCGTGGGGCGCGAGCCGATCGATCCGCTTGCCATTCAGGGTGATCGACCCGGCCTGGGGCAGAAGATGTCCGCTGATCAGATTGAACAGCGTCGACTTGCCTGCACCATTGGGGCCGATCACCCCGCGTAGCTCTCCTTTGCCCACCTCGAGGCTGACCTCGTGAGCAGCGAACACCCCGCCGAACGCTCGGGATACATCGTTGACGATGAGCATTGGTTTGTCCCTTGTGAGGTGGCCGACTGCGTTACTTGGGCAGGTTCGTCTTGAACTGTCCGAGCGAGTAGTCGGTTGCCACGAACTGGCCGTTCTTGACCTCGACGATGGCGACGGCATCCGTCGTCAGTCCGGCGTGGTTGGTCGGCGAGTACTTGTAGCGTCCTGCGGGCATCAGCACGTCGAGGGACTCGAGTGCATCGCGGATCGCACCGCGATCGCTGGACTTGGCCTTCTCGATGGCCGCCTTGACCAGTTGGATGCCGGTCAGTCCGTCGAAGGCGAACTGCGGCGGGTTCACACCGTCGTTTGCAGCCTTCCACGGCGTGACGAACGCGTCGATCTTGGTCTTCAGCGGACCGGCAGGAAGCTGGTCGCTCGGAACGGCGATGCTGCTGGCCATGATGACACCCTCGGCCGCTGCGCCCGCGGGCTTCACGTAGAGGCTCGATGCCTCAGCACCGGTCATGTACACCTGGACGCCCGGTGCCTTCGCGGCCATCTGCTTCGTGATGATCACGGGAGCAGGTCCGGCACCCCAGACCAGCAGGCCCTCGGCCTTGGAGTTCTGCACGTGGGTGATGAGCGCCGAGAAGTCCGTCGCCGTCTGGTCGTATGCCTCGTCGAGCGCGATGTCGACGCCAGCCTTGCTCGCCGCAGCCTTGGTCGCGTCGTTGCCGGTCTGGCCGTAGACGTCTCCACCGGCGTAGCCGATGGCGATGCTCTTCACGCCGGTCGACTTGAAGTAGTCGACCATGGCCTGCGCGTAGACCTCGGGGGTCGCGGGAACCGTGAACGCCCACTTGTTGCTGCCGTCGGCGAGCACGCTGATCGGGCTGAGCGCGAGCATCGGGATCTGGTTCGTCGCCGCGCTCGGAGCGGTGGCTGCGGATGCGCTCGCGAACGACGAGGACAGGATCGCCGAAACCGACTTGTCACTGGCCAGCTGGTTGAACTCGGTCACGGACTGGGTGACATCCGTCTTGTCGTCTTTCACGACGAGGTTGACCTGGCGACCGTCGATGCCGCCGGCCTTGTTGATGGTCGCGACCTCTTGTTCGGCTGCGGCCTTGTCGCCGGTGCCGAGCGGAGCGTACGGGCCGGTCAGCGGAACGACCATGCCGATCGTGATCGGGCCGGTCTCGGCCTTCTTGGTGGTTGTGCCGGTGTTACCGGATGTCGTCGAACACCCGGCCAAGGCCAGTGCCGTCGTCAGGACGGCTGCTGTGAGTAAACCTTTGTGCTTCATTGCAACTCCAATATTCGCCATTGAATCTCGAATCCCAGGGGTGCTTCGGGAGGGATGTGACCTTCAGGTTACTTGATTATCAGGAAACCTGTTAGTGGATTATGACCGCATCCGCGCTGGTCTGTCAATGGCGTTTCAACAACGATCCGGCCGCATCGTGACGACGCCCAACGCGATCCGCATCCCCAAACTCCGTGAGAACTTATATGCTTGAAGAACTCAACGATTTGCACGAGCGCCAGCAACCTTTCCGGCCGCGCCGGAGACTGAACCCACGGGGTGGACAATCTCGAACCAACGCAGCGCCGATGACGGAGCCGGCCAGACAGCCGCCGTGAAGGCGACGAATGGCGTGAGCGAGCTCCAGGCGACGGAGCTGGCCCACGAGATCGAGTTCCTCACGGCACGCTCGCGCTCTGTGGGTATTACACGCGCCAATTCCGCGCTCACCCCACTTGGATTGAAGGTGCGTTCGTACTCCGTACTGGCCCTCGCCTGCAGCGAGCAGGCGCCATCGCAGCGCGAGCTCGCGGAGTTCCTCATGCTCGATCCGAGCCAGATCGTCGCGCTCGTGGACGAGCTCGAGGATCGCCGCCTCGTCAGCCGCGAGACCAATCCGCGTGACCGGCGGTCCAAGGGCATCTGCGCGACCGCCTCGGGTAAGCGACTCTACGAAGAAGCTCGAGCGATCGTTCGCGCCGCGGAGAGCGAATCTCTCGCGCCGCTCGACGACGACGAGCGGCAGCAGCTTCGATCGCTGCTGCGCCGAATCGCCTTCGCGGATTAGGCCGGGTAGAGCCTGCGGAGGTCCGCCTTGCGAATCTTGCCGCTGGCCGTGCGCGGCAGCTCCGCGACGATCTCGACGCGCTTCGGGATCTTGTACCGCGCGATCCTGCCGTCCAAGTAGCTGCGCACCTCATCCGGGTCAAGGGTGAAGCCGTCTCGCACGGTGACGATCGCGATCGGCACCTCGCCCCACTTGTCATCCGGAACACCGATGATCGCAACGCTTCCAACCGCCTCGAGCTCGGCGACAGCCTGCTCGACCTCGGCGGAGTAGATGTTCTCCCCACCGGAGATGATCATGTCTTTGAGCCTGTCCGCGATGAACAGGTAGCCATCCTCGTCGACGTGGCCCATGTCTCCCGACCTGAACCACACGCCCTCCACGTAACACGCGGAGACCACCTCGGGCTTGTTCCAGTACTCCCTGATCACGTTGGGACCAGACAGCTGGATCTCGCCGGACTCGCCCGGCGGCAGCTGCCTGCCGTCTGCGTCGACGATCCGCAGGTCGGTGAAGAAGTGCGGGAGACCACCGGAGCCTGCCTTCTCCCGGCTCTTCTCCGGCGAGAGGCTCGTCGCGCCCGGCGAGGTCTCGGTCATGCCGTAGCCGCCGGAGAACGCGAGGCCCCGCCTCTCATACTCCTCAAGAACGCGCATCGGCACGGCTGACCCGCCACAGGTGAGCTTCTCGAGCGAGCTGATGTCCGTCGTGGCCCAGTCGGGATGCTCGCACAGCATCTGGAAGGTCGTCGGCACGCCGCTGAGCGAGGTCACGCGGTACTTCTCGATGAGAGTCAGCGCACGCGCCGGATCGAAGCGGGGTTCGAGAACGACGGTGCCACCCTTGAGGAGCGTGGGCAGCAACCCCATATCGAGGGAGGCGACGTGGAACAGCGGCGAGATCATGAGCGCGACATCGGTACTCACGAAGTCGTAGTCCACGAGCACGTTGAAACAGTTCCAGGTGATGTTGCCGTGGGTGAGCACTGCACCCTTCGGGGAGCCGGTGGTCCCCGAGGTGTAGAGGATCATGGCCGGGTCGTCGAGCGACACCGCGACATCCAGGCGCTCCTCCGCGGTCGCCTCGATCACGGCATCCAGTGATTCGACGATGACCTCGGGCGACTCCGTAGCGCCGACTCCAGCGGGCGCAGGCCTGCGCGGCCCGTCGGCGACGACGATCCGGCGGCCGACTGCGGTTTCGCAGGCCCCGGCGATCGCGAGTTCAGTCAGGCTCTCCGCATGAACGAGGACGGTGCTGCCCGCATCCTTCAGCGCATACTGCACCTCGGGGGGTGCAAGCCTCGTGTTGAGCGGAACGAAGATCGCGCCAAGGGTGCCCGCGGCAAAGAAGGTCTCGAGGAACGCGGGGTGGTTCTCGCCCAGGAACGCGACCCGCGATCCGGCTTCGACGCCGCGTTGCCGCAGCGCAACGGCCAGTCGGTCGATGCGTGAACTGAGCTGCGCGTAGCTGATCTCGGTGCCATCGAAGATCAGCGCTGCCTTCGTACCGGACTTCGGCCGGCGGCGATGGATCCACGAACCCAGTCCCTGGTTCAACATCGAACGCACTTCCCTTCACGACACCCAACGCTGGCTGCCCGGTAAGAATATCGGCCTGACACAGGCCCGGATAGCTACACCGTAAAATCTATGGTTGAGAAAGTCAATCGTTTCTGGCCCGCTGACGAGGTGCTGGAAATTTGCCGGTAAAGGCTCTAGCATTCTCAGGAAACCTGATAATGTAACGCTGTCTCGCGCGAATCCGACGGAGCTGCCGGATCATCGACGAGGACCCTGGAGGACCAATGCGGTTCAGCAATGCGCACATCCCGCTCGGCTTTGCATGGTCGACGCCTTTCTCGAAGTGGCAGGGCCCGCTCGCGAACCTGAACAGCCTCGACATGGCGGTTGACGTGACCGGTCGAGCCCTGGAAGCCCGAGGCCTCGCGGCCTCTGAGATTACCGAGTGGACGCTCGGCTGCACCGTTCCGCAGCCCACCGGATTCTTCGGCGTCACCCTCATCTCTCGCAAGCTCGGCGCAGGCGACTACTCCGGACCGTGGATCTCCCGCGCCTGTGCCACCGGCGCTGCCGTGGTCGAACACCTCGCCACCCAGGTGGAACTCGGGGCCCACGAGACGACGATCGGTGTGCTCACCGACCGCACGAGCAACGGTCCGCTCATGGTGTTCGCGAGCCAGACCAACCCCAGCGCGGCTCCCGTGCTCGAGCACTGGGTGAATGATCCGATGAAGCTCGACCCGACAACGGGGCAGAGCATGAACGACACCGCGGAGAACACTGCCGCAGACGGCGGCTTCAGCCGCAGCCAGGTCGACGACCTCACCCTGCTTCGCTACGAGCAGTACGAGGCAGCACTCGCCAACGACAGTGCGTTCCACCGTCGCTACTTCGTGCCGGTGCGCATCCCCGGCCGCAAGGGCGACACCTGGCTGGAAGAGGACTACGGCGTCCACCCGACGACCGCGGAGGGCCTCGCCCGGCTCAAACCGGGGCGCGAGGGTGGCGTGGTCACCTTCGGTTCGCAGACCTATCCGGCAGACGGCGCGACCGGCGTCATCGTCGCGAGCGAAGGCCGCGCGAGGGAACTCGGTGGCGGCGCAACCGCGCAGATCCTGTCATCCGGATTCGCCAGGGCAGAGCCCGCATACATGGGCAAGGCCCCAGTCGGAGCGGCCCAGCGCGCGCTCGACGACGCCGGGCTCACCATAAAGGACATCGATCTCGTGACGACCCACAACCCGTTCACCGTGAACGACCTGTGGTTCGCACAGCAACTGGACTACCCCGTCGAGCGCATGAACATCTACGGTTCATCTCTCATCTGGGGGCATCCGCAGGGACCCACCGGCGTTCGCGCCATCACCGAACTCATCGAGGCGCTTCGGCTCCGCGGTGGCGGCGTCGGCCTGTTCAGCGGATGCGCAGCCGGAGATGCCGCGGGTGCAATCATCGTGCGGGTCGACGGATGACCGCCAGGCACGCCACCGCGTGCGCAGACAGCCAAACACTGAGTGAGCACGCGCCCACCAGCAATCCAAGGAGAAAATAGTGACCGTTGAAGCACCCACCGCACTAGTACAGACGACGATTGCGGGCATCCACGACCTGGTGGGCACCGAGCTCGGCACCTCGAGCTGGCGCACGATCACGCAGGAGGATGTGAACAGGTTCGCCGACCTCACCGGTGACCACAACCCGATCCACATCAACGCCGAGGTGGCCGCTCGCAGCCCGTTCGGCACCACGATCGTGCACGGCTACCTGACGGTCTCCCTCGTCGTGCCGCTCATGGCCGAGGTCTTCGAGGTCACCGACCTCGGCACGGGCGTGAACTACGGCCTCGACAAGCTGCGCTTCCCCGCTCCCGTTCCCGTGGGCTCGCGCATCAGGGTCAGCGTGAAGCTGAGCGAGGCGTCCGAGGTGCCCGGCGGAGTCCAGGCCAAATTCGATGTCACGTTCGAGGTCGAGGGCCAGGCCAAGCCTGCCTGCGTCATGACCATGGTTGTGAGGTACTACGCATGAGCGACCTTCTTGACGGCAAGGTGGCCATCGTCACGGGAAGCGGACAGGGGCTCGGTCGTGCCTACGCCGAGGCACTCGCCGCTGCGGGCGCATCCGTCGTGGTCAACGACGTTCGCGCGGACACCGCAGACGAGACGGTTCGCGCCATCACAGCCGCGGGCGGCAAGGCCGTCGCGGTCATCGCTCCGGTCGGTCCGACCGAGACGGCAGACGCCCTCGTACAGAAGGCACTGAGCGAATTCGGCCGCCTCGACATCCTCGTGAGCAATGCGGGCGTGCTGCGCGACAAGGTGCTCTGGAAGATGGAGGACGACGACTTCGACCTCGTCATCCAGACCCATTTGCGCGGCACCTTCACGGTGGGCCGTGCCGCTGCGATCGCGATGCGCGAACAGGGCGAGGGCGGCAGGATCATCCTGATCGGATCTCCCGCAGGCCAGTTCGGCAACTTCGGACAGACGAACTATGCCGCGGCCAAGGCCGGGATCGTCGCCTTCGCGCGCACCTGGTCGCTCGAGCTCGCTCGCGCGAGCATCACCGTCAACGCGGTCGTACCGACGGCGCTCACCGCGATGACCGCGACGATACCTATCTATACGGATGTCGTGAAGGCCTACGAGGCCGGCGAGCCGCTGCCGAGGCAGGTACGCCAGGAGCACGCCCTGGGCGGACCGGAGGATGTCGCACCGCTCGTCGTCTGGCTCGCCTCAGAGGGCTCGGCTTCCGTGACCGGCCAGGCCATCGGCATCGGCGGCGACAAGCTCTCGATCTACTCGCACTCCACCGAGATCGCCCTCGAATATCGCGAGGGCGGCTGGAGCCCCGAGGCGATCGATGCCGCGTGGCCGGTGACCTTCGCCGGACACCAGCAGTCCTCCGGAATCACGCTTCCCCCGCTGGAGTGAGCAGGCCATGACTGAGTCCGTTGCGGCGAACGAAGGGCGCCCGGTCTACCGCGAGCGCAGGCGCGTCGAGTGGATCGAGACCGACGCCGGCGGACGCATCCATTTCACCGCGGTGTTCCGCTGGGCTGAGTCTGCGGAGTATTCGCTGCTGCGTCAGGTGGGGGCGACGCGCCTCACGTCGTTCCCGCGCCGCGAGGTCTCGGCCCGCTACCACCGGCCCCTGCGGTTCGGCGACGAGTTCGAGCTCGAGATCACGGCGGGTACGGTCGGGACCACCTCGATCGTGTACGAGTGGCGCGGGACACGAGAGGGCGAGCTCTACTTCGAGGGCACGATCGCCTGCGTGAACGTGGACGACGACGGACGCCCGTCTCCCCTGCCCGACGAACTGCGAGACGCACTGCGCGGTTCCGCGACATGACCACCGCCCTCGACTCACGACACCGCGCAGCTGCGGTCGGAGCCGAGGAGTGCGGTCGATGCCACACGCACGATCACAAAACAGACATTCACAAAGGCGACCGTCGTTGATAATGTCATTCATTGAAAGTCTCACGGAAGAGGTTCAGCATGAAGTTAGCCACAACGGTTGATGCACGACTGGTCGCCATACTTACCGGACAGGACAGTCTCACCGGCACCGGCGGAGAAGACGAGGTCGTCGACATCACGGACGCCGTCGCGCTCGGGCCGGTCGGCCCCGGCGGCCCGCTGCTCGCGTTTCTCGAGAACGGGGGAACGGCATCCGCCCTGGAGTCGCTCGACCTCTCCTCGCTGCCGCACGCTGCGCTGTCGTCGACGCGGCTCGCGGCCCCGATCGCGCGCCCGGGCAAGGTCATCGGCGCCCCGGTGAACTACCTCGATCACAAGCTCGAGATGAGCGAGCTCAAGACGATCGTCGAGTACGGCATGTTCCTCAAGGCCAACACCTCGGTGATCGGCCCCGGCGACGACATCCGCCTGCCATACACCGACATGCGCACCGACCAGGAGGGCGAACTCGCCATCGTGATCGGCAGAACAGCGAGTCGCGTGAGCGCGGAGGACGCGCTCGACTACGTCTTCGGCTACGCGCCCATCCTCGACATCAGCGTGCGCTCGACCGAGGATCGCTCCACGAGAAAGTCGTTCGACACCTTCGCGCCGTTCGGCTCCTGGATCACGACAGCAGACGAAGTCGGCGACGCCGATGCCCTCGAACTGCGCTGCTGGGTCGGAGGCGAGCTGCGCCAGAGCGCCAACACGCGCGACCTGATCTTCAACGTGGCCGAGCTCGTCGCATACACGAGCTCCGTGATGACTCTTCACCCCGGCGACGTGATCGCCTCGGGAACCCCGGCGGGCGTCGGCCCGCTCTCGGCGGGGCAGCGCGTCGTGGTCGAGATCGAGAAGCTCGGACGGCTGGAGGTCGGCGTGACCGACGAGGGCGGCATCCTCTACGAGAACCGCCCGGGCGCGACCTTGCTGCGCGGGAGCGAGAACGCATGACCGACGGCGGATTGGAGTCCCTGTTCAGCCCGCGCCGCATCGCCGTGATCGGCGCGAGCGCGTCTGAGCAGAAGGCCGGCTACGCGATGATGCAGTCGCTCTCCGGCTTTCCCGGCGAGCTCTTGCCCGTCAACCCCCGCGGGGGAAGCATCCTCGGCCACGAGGCTTACGCGAGCGTCGGAGAGCTGCCGAATGGTGCAGACCTCGCCGTGCTCGTGGTTCCCCCGGAGGCAGTCCCCGCCGCGCTCGAGGAGTGCGCGGCGGCCGGGGTGCACGCGGCCGTGATCTGCGCGGGCGGCTTCGCCGAGAGCGGGGACGCGGGAGCGGACATCCAGCGTCGGGTGGTCGAGGCGGTAACGGCCGGCGGCATCCGTCTGCTCGGCCCGAACACCTCCGGGTTCATCAATCCGATCGACCGTGTCTGCGCCAACTTCATGCCGAGCGTTGCGGAGCTCGCCCCGGGCGGCACCGCGATCGTCGCGCAGAGCGGCGGAGTGAACCTCGCGCTCTCGTTCATGCTCGCAGAAGCGGATGTCGGGCTCCGGCTCGGCGTCGGCCTCGGCAACGCCGTCGACGTGGGCTTCACCGACGTGCTCGACTTCCTCGCAGAAGACGACGCCACCACCGCGATCGGACTGCACATCGAAGGAGTGGGCGACGGCAGGGCGGTCGCGGCCGCCGTGCGCCGCGCCGCAGAGCGCAAGCCAGTCGTGGCGTTCAAGGTGGGCAAGAGCGACATCGGCGACTTCGCCCGCTCGCACACCGGCGCCCTCACCGGCTCCTACCGGCTCGCCAGGCAGGCCCTGGCCCAGGCCGGCGCCGTGATCGTGGACGACCCGGCCGAGATGATCGACGCGCTCGCCGCCCTCTCGCGCGTGCGCCTTCCCGCACGGGCGAACCCCGGCGTCGGCGTGGTCACGGGCCAGGCAGGCCCCGGCCTCGTCATCGCGGACACCCTCGCCGGTGCCAAGGTCAGCGTGCCCACGCTTGCCGCCGAGACCACGTCCGCCCTCTCGCGGCTGCTGCCCCCGCTCACCTACCAGCAGAATCCCGTCGACACCGGCCGGCCATCCGAGACCTTCCGCGGCGTGCTCGAGGCCGTCGCGAGCGATGCGGCCGTCGACGTGCTCGCGGTCTACGCTCTCGACGAGCCGGGGACCCTCGACCCCACGCGGGCGCTCAGTGAACTTGAGACGCCCGTGCTGTTTGCGAGCGGCGGGCCGCGCACGGTGATGGGCGAGAGGCGTGCCTCACTCGCGACCGCGGGCATCCCGATGTTCACGAGTCCGGACGGCCTGGCCCGCGGTGTCGCCGCGGTGGTCGCGGATGCCCGTGCCCGGCAGCGCCTGCTCGATGCAGCCGCTGCTCCGGCAGTCGCGATACCGCGCGGCCCCGCGGCTCCGAGCACCTGCGCCACGCCGGACGAGAACCAGGCCAAGAGCCTGCTCGACTCGCTCGGGCTGGCCACGCCACAGCGCAGGGTTGCGACGAGTCCGGCCGAGGCGGTTGCGGCGTTCGCCGAGCTCGAGATGCCCGTCGTCGTCAAGGTGCTCGACGCCTCGATCTCCCACAAGTCGGATGTCGGCGGCGTTCACGTGGGGGTGCGCACGCGCGAACAGCTCGACCTCGCCATCGCCGCGATCGACCGCATCCCCGGCGAGAGCCCCCGACGTTATCTTCTCGAGTCGCAGGCGGAGTCCGGCACCGAGCTGATCGTCGGAGCCATTCGCGACGACACCTTCGGCGCGGTCGTTCTGCTGGGTCTCGGAGGAGTCGACGTCGAACTCGGCGGCGAGCCGGTTCTGCGGCTGGCGCCCCTCACCGAGTCTGAGGCGCGTGCCGCGATCGACCACCTGCCCGCGAGCATCCTCGCTGGCCACCGCGGAGCCCCGCCCGTCGATCGAGGGGCGCTCGCGCGCATCCTCGTCACGGTCGGTGACCTCATCGCTGGCGACGACGCCATCACCGAGATCGACCTCAACCCCGTGCGGGTAACCGAGAGCGCGACGCTCATCCTCGACGCCCTCATTGTCACCGAATAATCCGCAAACACTGAACCTTTGGAGCCTCATGTCAACGAACACCCGTGAAACCCTGATCGTGGGTGCAGGCCCCGTTGGCCTCACCGCCGCTCTGGCCATGAACGCGCTCGGCCGCGAGGTCACCGTGCTCGAGGCTGGCGGCGCGGACCGGGAGCGCCCCGGGAGCCGCGCGATCTTCACCCACAGCGCGAGCCTCGCCGTGCTCGACAGACTGAGCCCCGGCCTCGCGAAGACACTGAGCTCGCACGGCCTGTACTGGAACACGCAGCGCACGCTGTACGCGGGCAAAGAGGTGTACGCCAAGACGTATCCCGACCCGGCCCCCGGCACCTATCCGCATTTCACGAGCCTGCCGCAGGTTCACATCGAGCGTCACCTGCTCGAGGCGGCCAAGGCCGCGGGCATCGAGTTCGCCTGGAACCAGGAGGTCGTCGGCGCGGTGTCGACAGAGGACGGCGTCACGCTCGAGACCGCGGGCGGAGATCGCTGGGAAGCGCAGTACGTGATCGGCGCTGACGGCGCCCGCTCCCCCGTGCGCAAGCAGATCGGCGCGCGCATGGAGGGCGACAAGGATGACGGCTGGTACGTCGTCGTGGACGTGCGCGAGCTGCCCGACGCACCGCTGCCCATCGAGCGCGTGTTCCACTACGCGCATCCGGCCGTCGGCGGACGCAACGTGCTCATGGTGCCGTTCACGGGAGGCTGGCGCGTTGACCTGCAGCTGAAGCCGGGAGACATCCCCGAAGACTTCAGCAACGAGGAGACGGTCAAGAAGTGGCTGCGCGAGGTCATGCCGCCCGCCTACGCCGACCAGATCTCTTGGGTGTCGACATACCAGTTCATGCAACTGATCGCGCACGACTTCTCCGACCCGGCGCGGCGCGTGCTCCTCGTGGGCGAGGCCGCACACCTGTTCGCGCCGTTCGGTGCGCGCGGACTCAACTCGGGCATCCCGGACGCCGAGGTGGCGGCACTCGCGGTGAACTCTGCCCTGAGCGCGACGAACCCCGCGATGGCGAAGGCCGCGGTCGAGTCCTTTGGCCTGGCCAGGCGCAGCGCTGCGCAGTTCAACTGCAACGCCGCGAGCGAGGCTCTCGTGCACCTGCGCCCAGACACCGACATGATCGCGCGCCTCGAGGCCGCCGCAGAGCGTGCCCCGGAGGATGCGGAGGCGTCGGCGTGGCTCGAGAAGGCGCCGTACGGCCCGCGCGGCGTGCCCGCCGCGACCACGGTCTACCGTTACTGACCCACCGCTGTTACGGGGCTCACACCCCTCGCGTTGCGGCCCGGGCGACAATGGAGAGATGCCGAGAGGGATGCGCGACATCGCGGGCGAGGCCGTACTGCTCGCAGGGGCCGCCCGCGCCATCCTGTTGCAGATCGCGGACCCGGGCGTCGGCGCAGGGGTCGCCCGCCACAGCGACTTCGCGAGCGATCCGATGCGGCGACTGCGCAACACGCTCACGTATATCTATGTCATCGTCTACGGCACGGCGGATGATCGGGCTCGCGTCACCGCGATGGTCGACGCGGCCCATCGCAGTGTTCGCGGCGCTGGGCCGGGCGGTGGCACGTACGACGCGGTGGACCCGCGGTTGCAGCTCTGGGTCGCCGCGACCCTCTACGACACCGCGATCACCGTCTACGAGACGGTGATCGGCCCGCTCCCATCCGACGATGCGGACGCTCTCTACCGCGACTATGCCGTGCTCGGCACCGCACTGCAGATGCCCGCCGAACTCTGGCCGGAGGATCGAGCTGCGTTCCGCGCGTATTGGAACTCCCAGCTCGCGCGCCTCCGAGTCACCGATGATACGCGCCGGGTGGCACGTGACCTCCTGCGGCCGCGTGTCATTCCGCCGTGGCTGCGCGCGTCGATGCCGCTCGCGCGTCTCGTGACGGCGGGGCTGCTGGCCCCGTCACTGCGGGTCGCGTTCGAGCTGCCGTGGGATGAACGAAGGCAGCGGCACTACGAGCGAGCCATACGGGTGGTCGGGGCTGTGTACCCGCGGCTGCCGCGCAGCATCCGTCACTGGCCGATGCGGCACTACTTGCGGACGTTTCGGCAAGGCCGGGAGTAGCGACCAGCGGAGAGGGTCAGACCTTCTCGATCGGGCTGATCTTGATGAGCAGGCGCTTGCGTCCCACGCTGTCGAACTGCACCTCGGCGACGCTCTTCGGCCCGACCCCGGTGACCGCGGTCACGCGCCCGTCACCGAAGTCGACGTGTCGGATGCGGTCCCCCGCCACGAGCGTCAGGTCGCCGTTGTCGCGCACCGTGCCCGTGACGCGGTTCGCCCACTCGGTCTTCGGCTTGGCTGCATTGCGCGCGGCCCTCGCCCGCGCAACCGCCCCCGGACCGGAGTCGCCGTTCTCGTAGCCCGATCCACTGCCGGAGAGGCCAGAGCCAAGTTCCGCACCGAAGCTGCCCCTGCGCGCGTTGAGCGCCCGAGGCTGTGTTCCGTTGCGTGAGTTCGCCATACCGGGGGACTGCCGCCAGTCAATGAGCTCTGCGGGGATCTCCTGCAGGAAACGGCTCGGCATCGCCACGTTCACCTCGCCGAACTGCGAGCGCGTCATGGCGAGCGAGAAATAGAACTTCCTGCGCGCACGCGTGATGCCCACGTAGAAGAGTCGTCGTTCCTCCGCAATACCGCCGGGCTCCGACGCAGACATCTGGTGCGGCAGCAGCCCCTCCTCAACGCCGGTGAGGAACACAGCCTCGTACTCCAGGCCCTTTGCCGTGTGCAGCGTCATGAGCGAGACCGTGCCGCTGGAGTCGTCGAGTTCGTCCGCGGCGGCGACAAGCGAGACCTCGGTGAGGAAGTCGAGCAGCGTACCCTCTGGGTTGTTCTTCGTGAACTCCTTCGCCACGGAGACGAGTTCCTCCACGTTCTCGGCCCGCGCCTCGTCCTGCGCATCGCCCGTGTGACGCAGCGAGGCGATGAAGTCGGTGCGTTCGAGCAGTGCGATGAGGATGTCCGCGGCGGGTGCGGGGGTGCCGCCGGGCGGGTCCACGGTCGCACCGACCTCGTCGAGAATCGCTACCAGCCCCGTGATCGCGCCGGTCACCTTGGGACCGAGGCCCAGCTCATCCGCGTGCCGCATCGCGTCGCGCAGGGTGATGCCGCCCCGGTCCGCGTAGCTCTGGAGTGCCGTCTCCGTGGCGGGGCCGATGCCGCGCTTGGGGGTGTTCATGATGCGGCGGAGCGCGAGCGGGTCTGCAGGGTTCGCGACGGCGGTGAGGTAGCCGAGCGCGTCCTTGATCTCGGCGCGCTCGTAGAACTTGGTGCCGCCGAGCACGCGGTAGGGCAAGGCGGAGCGGATGAAGATCTCTTCAAGCGCACGGGTCTGCGCGTTGGTGCGATAGAAGACGGCGACGTCTTTGTAACTGACACCCGACTCGCGCAGGGTTTGGATCTCATCCGCGACGAACTGCGCCTCGTCGTGCTGGCTGTACCCGGTGAATCCGACGATCTTGTCGCCCGAGCCGATCGTCGTGAACAGCTTCTTGTCTTTGCGGTCGAAGTTGTTGGAGATCACCGAGTTCGCGGCGTCGAGGATGTTCTGGGTCGAGCGGTAGTTCTGCTCCAGCAGCACGACCTTGGAGCGCGGGAAGTCGCGCTCGAACTCGACGATGTTGCGGATGTCCGCCCCGCGGAACGCATAGATGGACTGGTCGCTGTCGCCCACCACCGTGAGCGACGGGGCGTCGAGCGCCTTCGTTGGATCGCGCAGCGGCTGCCCGTCGAAGCCGACTGCGTCTTCGAGCAGCTCGGTTCGCGGGATCTTGGTCAGCTCACGGATGAGCGAGTACTGCGCGTGGTTGGTGTCCTGGTACTCGTCGACCAGGATGTGCCGGAAGCGCCGCTGGTAGAGCGCGGCCACCTGCGGGAACGCCCGGAACAGGTAGACCGTCTGCCCGATCAGGTCGTCGAAGTCGAAGGCGTTGGCGCGGGTCAGGCTGCGCGTGTACTCGCGGAAGATCTCGAGGAACACCCGCTCTGCCGGGTCGGCGAAGTTCGCGTCGCGCGCGTAGGACTCCACGTCGTGCAGTTCATTCTTGAGCTTGGAGATCTTGCCGAGGGCCTTGCTCGGGGTGAAGCCGAAACTGTCTGCGTCGAGGTCTTTGATGATCCGCTTGACGAGCGCCTTGCTGTCCGCGGAGTCATAGATGGTGAAGCTCTTGCTGTACCCGAAGTGCTCGGCCTCTCGGCGAAGAATGCGCACGCAGGCGGAGTGGAAGGTGGAGATCCACATGCCCTCGGCCGACTGCCCGAGCAGCGACTGCACCCGTTCGCGCATCTCGGAGGCGGCCTTGTTCGTGAAGGTGATGGCAAGGATCTGGCTCGGCCAGGCATCCCGCGTCTCGATCAGGTGCGCGATGCGGCGGGTGAGCACGCTCGTCTTGCCAGAGCCGGCTCCCGCGACGATGAGCAGGGAAGGGCCGCGATATTCGACGGCCTCGCGCTGGCGCGGATTGAGGCCATCGAGGAGCGGAGATTCGTCGGTCGCGCCGGGCTCGAGGATGAAGGTCATGTCTGCCCAATTGTAGGCGAGAGCTCCGTCACTGTGCGGTCGTCGGGGATCGCACCAAGGGCTCCGCCCATAGAGGCCCACCACGCCCCCGCCTTCGGCGCGATCCCGACGACGACCTAATCGAGAGGAAGCACGGCGCGGGCCTGCAGCGCGAGGTCGGGCTGGTCGGCGAACACACCGTCGACGCCGGTGCCCAGGATGAGCGCGAACTCCTCCTGCCACCGTCCGAAGTCGGCGTCGCGCACCCGCAGCTCCCGCGCGAGGAAGTGGTTTTCGGCTCGCAGCGTCCAGACGAACACGACGAGACCGGCGGCGTGGGCTCGCTCGACGAGACTCGCGTCGTCTCCGTGACCGGCGACATCCGCCAACAGCAGCTGTTTGTTGACGCTGATGCCGTGTATGCCGTCCGCGGCGAGCGCGGCGAGCCCCTCCGGCGTGAGGTAGTCGGCGTAGCTCCTCCCCGGGCGGTCCGCCGGACCACCCGACGCCTCGAGCAGGAACACATACCGGGCCCGGATGCCGCGGTCGCGGATGCTGCCGAGCACGGTCGTCTCGAAGCTTTCGACCGTCAGCCGCGCATCGTCGTCCCAGCCCGCGCGCGCAAGCTCCGCCGCGAACAGCTCATCCAGCGGCATCCCGATCGAGTCGAAGTAGCTGGCGTGTTTGATCTCGGCGACGAGGCCAACGGGCTGGCCGGTCCCGGCGACGGGCGGGGCAGCATCCAGGATCTGGAGCAGATCGGAGAAGCGCAGGATGCCGTCGCCGCCCTCGAATTCGCGGTTGCGCGGACGCAGCTTCGGCAGTCGCTCGCGCGCCCGCAGGGTGCTCAACTCGGCCCAGCTGAAGTCCTCGGTGAACCACCCTGTGAGCCTCTCGCCCTCGATGGTCTTGGTCGTTCGGCGCTCGGCGAACTCGGGTCTCGAGGCGACATCCGTGGTCCCGGAGATCTCGTTCTCGTGCCGGATGACGAGCACTCCATCGCTCGTGCAGACCAGATCCGGCTCCACAGCATCTGCCCCCAGTTCTAGGGCTAGGAGATAGGCACTTTTCGTGTGTTCTGGCCTGTATCCGCTGGCACCACGGTGCGCAATCACTTTTAAACGCCGTGCCGCGTGTTCGCTCATGTCATAACGCTACGCGACGGTACTCTTACAGTTGGTACTCTGCTCTTCATGGAGATTTGCGCCAATTGCGCGGCAAAGCTCGACCCGAGTTGGAAATTTTGTATCACGTGTGGAACGCCTGTACCCGCGGGCGCCGCACACCGAACCCGTGACGAGCCCATCGCCGCAGAAGCAGCCGCATCCGCCGCTGCACTATCTGTCGTGCCAGCGGAGGATGCTTCCGACGACGCGGGTGTCAAGGTCGACGCCTCTGCAACGGATGCGGTCGACATCGAGTTTGTCGACGACGATGCCCTCGAGGCCGAGAATGAGACCGACGCCGAGTTCACCGACGACGAACCGCTCGTCGAGGACGTGGTCGCCAATGAGCCAGCATCGTCCGTCGCAGCCGTGGCGGAGCCCACCACGCGCACGCCGCGTCGGGGCAGGTCGCCATTTGCGCCGCCGACCCCCGCGGTCGTCGAGGATGAATCGGCCGACGACGAACCGATCGCTCGCGAGCCCGTGCTCCCGGTTCCGGTCATCCCGATGCCCGACCTGGCTGTCTCGGCAAACGATTCGGGCGACGAATCAGACACGGATCTCGAACCAGACCAGGAGCTTGAGCCCGCGCTCGTTCACTCTCCTTCGATCAACGATCTCGCCAGGGAGCAGTTCGACGACGCGGAGAATCCGTTCTCGCATGACCTGCCTCCCCGCCCGCTGCCACCGCAGTCTCGCGCAGAGGCCAAGGCCGCCGCGGCAGAACGCGCGGCAATCCGCGCGCGCACCACGGCGGCGGCAAAGGCGGAGATCCGGGCGAAGTACCCGATCGGCGCGGCATCCGGAAGGAGCCAGGAGTACACCGAGGAGAGCATCCCCGCGTTCCGAACCGCGGATGGCGCCCCCTCAAAGCGCAAGATCGACGTGCCGCTGGTCGTGAGCATCAGCCTGTCGACCGCCGGAGTGGTTCTCATCGTGTACCTCGCGATCCTCGTCTTCGGCGCGCGTGGTTAGCACCTCGCCACACGACGGATGGCGTGAGCCGACCTCCCTGCTTCCCCTTCGCTGGGGAGGCTACCGGTTCAGGTACACGGCGGCGCTCATGCTTCTCGTTGCTGGGGGCCTGCTCGCGCAGGCGGCATCCGCCTACGCTGCGTACCTCCTGTACGCGGGCCTGGCCGCGCACCTCCTCGGCTGGTGGATCCTGCCAGGGCGGGGATGGCGCAGGTTCTGGATGTCGCTGCCGAGCTCCCTGGTCATGCTCGTCCTGTTGACGGGCGGGCCGTCATCCGCGTCTCTCGTGGTTTCTCTGGCCGGCTGGCTCTACGTGCGCCAGCGCCCCGCGCGCGGTTATCTCGTGCTGCTGGCGCCGTTCATCGGGGGCGTGGTGCTCGGCCAGGTCTTTCCGCAGTACGGCCACGGGGCCATCGTGGTCGCCGTTGCTGGCGCGGTGCTGGTGGGCTCCGCGTGGCTCGCTCGGCTCCTAGCGAACAACGGGCAAACACCCAGCCACGAACCGGCATCCGCACGCTAGATTGGCCCCATGGCATCATCTAACCCCGCATTCAACAACTCACCCGCGTTCTCCGCCCGTGCTTCGAAGGCGGCGGAACTCAGGGTGCCGGAGGCCCGCTCGGCCGAGCTGAACGGCGGCATGACCGCCGAGCAGCTCACCCAGCTCTACAGCCAGCCGTCGGCCACCGCGAGCGATACGAACCGCATGAGCTACGAAGACGTGATGATCAAGATCGTCTCGAGCTTCGCGATCCTGCTCGTGGGCGCTGCTGTCGGATGGTTCCTCCCAGCGCTCGCCCTGCCCGCGGCCCTCATCGGATTCGTGCTCGCACTCGTCAACATCTTCAAGAAGAAGCCGTCACCGGCGCTCGTGCTGAGCTACGCCGCGGTCGAGGGTGTCTTCGTCGGTGGCATCACGAGTTTCTTCGAGTCGATCTACCCGAACATCGCCGTGCAGGCCGTGATCGGAACCCTCGTCGTGGTCGGCGTGACCCTCGCCCTGTTCACGAGTGGCAAGATCCGCGCGTCGAAGAAGGCCACCAAGGTCTTCATGATCGCGATGATCGGCTACCTGGTGTTCTCGGTGATCAACGTGATCCTGATGGCGACCGGTGTGAACTCGGATGCGTTCGGGCTGCGCAGCAGTGTGCACATCTTTGGCATCCCGCTGGGCTTCATTCTCGGCATTCTCGTCATTATCATGGCGGCATACTCGCTCGTGCTCGACTTCGACAGCATCAAGACCGGAGTGCAGCGCGGGGCCCCGCGCGTCTACGGCTGGACCGCCGCCTTCGGCATCATGGTCACCGTTGTCTGGCTCTACCTCGAGATCCTGCGTATGCTGGCTATCCTCCGCCGCTAGCCCCCTCTCTTTATCGCGAAAGGCCGTCCCTTGGGGCGGCCTTTTTGGTGCGCGCGGGTAGTCGCCTCACCCCGGCAACGCGTTGCGGCAAACGGTGGGTGCCCGCCGCGCCACACCCGCACTTCGCCGCAACCGGATGGGCGTGGATGCGTGCTATCGCCTGCGACGGCGCAGTAGAACCACAATGACGATGATCGCAATAAGTGCGGCGATGACGGGCATCCCGATCCAGGCGTTGTCTCCCGACAGAAACACGGAAGAATTCGTGTCGTTGCACACCGGCACCTCGTAGGCGCAGGACGCCACGTCAGGCGGGAGCATCCCCCATTACAGCAGGGGCGGTAAGGGCGGGCAACTCGCTGGTCGAGTAGGCCACCCACGGCCGTATCGAGACCGGGACGCGATGCAGTCGCGACCACAGAACTGTTCCCCGTTGTGGGTCTCGATACGCTCGTGCCTCGCTACTCGACCGGCGGGGCGCGTTAAGCCGGGTACGTGACGCGATACGTGGTGTGGGTGACGAGCGGGTTGCTCCTGACCGCGATGGGCTCGAGGGCGAGCTCGCGCACGCCGTCGAAGAGACGCTCGCCCTCGCGGAGGAGGACCGGCGAGGTGTGCAGGCGCAGTTCGTCGACGAGGCCAGCGTTGAGGAATTGGCGCATGGTGTCCGCTCCGCCACCGATCGAGATCGTGGCATCGCCGGCGACGGCTCGCGCCTGCTCCATGGCCGACTCCACGCCATCCGTCACAAAGTAAAACGTGGTGCCGCCCCCCCTGACCAAGGGTTCGCGCGGATAGTGCGTGAGCACGAAGACCGGCGCGTGATATGGCGGCTCCTCGCCCCACCAGCCTCGCCAGTCGCCCTCCCACTCTCCGCGAATCGGGCCGAACATGTTGCGGCCCATGATGAACGCACCGGCCTCGACGATCGCGGCGATCTCGGCGGCGTTCTCCTCGGGCTGTTCGAACTGCCAGCGATGGAGGTTCTCGGTGCCCTGCCCCATCGGATGCTCGAGGCTCTGCCTGGGCCCCGCAACGAAGCCGTCGAGTGAGATGGTCATGTCAGCGGTGACTTTGGTCATGGCGGAAAGTGTAGAGCGACACCGGGATGCGCGATAGAGCAGGACGGCAGACACTAATTACGGAGAAATTGCAACACGCCGAGATAACGAGCAGTTTCAGGCGGCGTGTTGCAAATTCTCCGTAATTAGCGACGTGGCCGAGCGGAATGGATGTCGTTGGACGGGTCGACACGCGGGCTCCTTCGTCGCGCGCTACTCGATCGGCGGGACGACCCGGGCGCAGCCCTCAGGAGTGCCAGTTGATGAGCTCGCGGGAGAGCGCATGGGCGTGCTCCACGAGCATCCGCCCGAGCTCCTCTTGGCGCTCCGGGCGAAAGCGTGACTCAATGCCGTTGAGGCTCAACGCCCACTGCGGCTCGCCATCCGCGTCGAACACCGCCGCGCCCATCCCCCAGCTGCCCTCCACGATCAGCCCGGGGTTCACCGCATAACCTGTCTCGCGAGTCGCCCGGATGCGCTCGCGAACCTCGGATGCCGAGTGCGACTCCCCGAAGCGCGTCTCGAGCTCCGCGGAGGCCAGGTACTCGTCGATCCACCCGTCGGCCTCGAACGCCAGAAGCGCGAGGCCCGCCGAGGCGACCCCGAGCGGAAAGCGCACCCCCTCGTGCAGCACGAAGGATCGCACGGGAAAGCTGCCGTCTTCCCGGATGAGGCAGACAGACTCCGAGCCGCGCCTCGCGGAGAAGAACGCGCTCTCGCCGCTGAGTTCGGCGAGCTCGAGAACGGTGGGAAGCGCGACCCCGCGAACGTTGTAGCGGGGGGACGAGGCGGCGCCGAGCAGGTACAGCTCCGGGCCGGTGCGCCAGCGCGAGCCCTCGTGATCGAGGAATCCCTCTGCGGCGAGCGCCGTGAGCAGGCGGTGCACGGTGGAGCGCGAGAGTCCCACCTCCGTGGCGAGATCCGCGGCAGTGACACCTTCGAGCCCTCGGCTCCCGACCGCGCGCAGGATCGCTCCGACGCGACGCACCACCTGGGTGCCATGAACATCCGCCATGTCGCAATAATCCCACAATGTGAGACGGCCTGTAAACGAGAACCACGCGGTGGGTGTGTGATGCCCGCATGTCTGCCGAGGCGTTGACAGCATCCCGGGGCGAATCTAGTGTCGGAAAGAGACCCGTCCACGGGATGCAAAGGAGCACTCATGCCCAGATTGTGGGACACGGCAGCAGAGGCGCTCGCTGGCGTGGTGAAAGACGGGGCGACCATCGCGGTCGGAGGCTTCGGCCTGAGCGGCAATCCGACCGACCTCATCGAGGCGCTGCGCGACACCGGCGCACGCGACCTCACCATCGTCTCGAACAACATGGGCGTCGACGGCAAGGGACTCGGCCTGCTGCTGGAGAACAACCAGGTGAGCAAGGTCGTCGCCTCCTACGTCGGTGAGAACAAGCTCTTCGCCGAGCAGTACCTCGCCGGGGAGCTCGAGGTGGAGTTCGTTCCCCAGGGCACGCTCGCGGAACGGCTGCGCGCTGGCGGCGCGGGCATCGCGGGCTTCTACACGAAGACCGGCGTCGGCACGATCGTGGCCGAGGGCAAACCCACCGAGGTCTTCGACGGCGAGGAGTACGTGCTCGAGCGGGGCATCCTCGCGGATGTGGCCCTCGTGCACGCCAACACGGCAGACGCCGCGGGCAACCTCATCTACAGGCACACCGCCCGCAACTTCAACCCCGTGATCGCAACCGCGAGCAAGCTCACCATCGCGGAGGCGGAGCACGTGCTCACCGACAGCTTCATCGACCCGGACATCATCGTCACGCCCGGTATCTTCGTGCAACGGCTCGTTGCCACCGTGCCGCGCGTGAAAGACATCGAGCAGCGCACCGTGCGGCCACGCCCCGCGGATGCACAACCGACGAAGGGAGCCTGACATGTCCTGGACCCGAGACGAGATGGCATCGATTGCCGCGGCAGAGATCGCGGACGGCCAATATGTGAATCTGGGCATCGGCATCCCGACCCTGGTCGCCAACCACCTGAAGCCCGGTGTCTCCGTCACGCTGCAGAGCGAGAACGGCCTGCTCGGCATGGGGCCGTTCCCCTTCGAGGGAGACGAGGATGCCGACCTCATCAACGCGGGCAAGCAGACCGTCACCCTGCTCCCCGGCGGCAGCTTCTTCGATTCGGCCACGTCCTTCGGCATGATCCGCGGCGGGCACGTGAGCCTCGCGATCCTCGGCGCGATGCAGGTCTCCGGGCACGGCGACCTGGCCAACTGGACCATCCCTGGCAAGCTCGTCAAGGGCATGGGCGGCGCGATGGATCTCGTTGCTGGTTCCCCCCGCATCATTGTGCTCACCGATCACCGCTCGAAGGACGGCAGTTCCAAGATCGTCGCGGAGTGCTCCCTGCCGCTCACCGGGCGCGGGGTCGTGGATAGGATCGTGACCGACCTCGCGATGTTCGACGTGACGGATGCGGGGCTCGTGCTTCGAGCGACCGCCCCCGGCCACACGGTCGATGAGATTCGAGATGCGACGGATGCACCGTTCACCATCGACCTCGACGAGGCGTTCGCGGCCCAAGCAACAGGAGCACAGTCATGACCGCAGTTATCGCCAGCTATGCCCGCACGCCCTTCGTGCGGTATCTCGGAGCCTTCGGCACGGTGAAGGCGACGGAACTCGGTGCACACGCGATCGCTGCCGCCCTCGAGCGCGCCGGCGTCTCGGCGGACGCGGTCGACCAGGTCGTCGCGGGCCAGGTGCTGCAGGCCGGTGCAGGGCAGAACCCTGCCCGACAGTCTGCGGTGGGGGCGGGCATCCCACTCTCGGTTCCCGCGGTCACGCTCAACGTCGTCTGCCTGTCCGGCATCGAAGCAATCGCGGCTGCCGCGCGGCTCGTCACGAGCGGCGAGGCCAGGATCGTGGTCGCGGTGGGCCAGGAATCCATGTCGCTGGCCCCGCACATCCTGCCGAGCTCCCGCACCGGCGTGCGGTACGGGGCCATGGAACTGATAGACACGATGGAGCACGACGGACTCTCCGACGCGTTCGAGAAGCGCTCGATGGGCGCGTCGACGGATGCCTACGGCGAGCCCCTGGAGATCAGCCGCCAGGCACAGGACGAGTTCGCCGCGGCATCGCACCGTCGCCTCGCGGAGTCAACGGAATTCCTCGCGGGCGAAATCGCGCCATACACGGTGCACGGGCGCCGCGGCGACACCGTCGTCGACGCGGATGACGGGCTCCGGGCTGACACGACCGTCGAGTCCCTCGGGAAGCTGAGGCCCGCGTTCACACCAAACGGCAGTCTCACGGCGGGCAACTCCTCGCAGATCTCGGATGGTGCTGCGGCCGTCGTGATCATGACCGAGGCAACCGCGCTCGAGGAGGGCATCACGCCCCTCGCGAGGATCCTCGGCCACGCGCTCGTCGCTGGTCCGGATGTCTCGCTGCACGCCCAGCCTGCGAACGCGATCACTGCGGCCCTGACCACGATCGGTCGCGACGCGGGTGAGCTCTCCGCCATCGAGATCAACGAGGCTTTCGCGGCCGTCGGCGTGCGCTCCACCGAACTGCTCGGGGTCGACCCGGCAATTGTGAACGCGCACGGCGGAGCGATCGCCCTCGGACACCCGATCGGGGCCTCAGGAACCCGCATCGTGGGCCATCTCGCACGGCGCCTCACCGCGGCTGGATCCGGATCGATCGGCGCCGCGGGCATCTGCGGCGGCGGCGGACAGGGTTCCGCGATCATCCTGCAAGCCCTCTGAGGCGCGGGCCGGTCAGGCCTTGCTGTGGATGGTCACGACGTAGCCGTCCGGGTCGCGGAACGAGAACGTCGTGCCGAACGGGCTCTCGAACGGCTCCTGCACGATCGGCACGTTCCTGCCGACGAGACGCGCGTGCAGTTCGATGGCCTTCTCGTCGTGGAACCACACGCCGATGCCCGCGCCAAGCTGCGCGATCGCATCCAGGTCGACGCCCGGGAACGGACGGCGCACCGCGAAGGCGACCGAGGCGGAGGCGAACACGACGGCATCGGGGTTCGGGGCGGGCAGGCGGTGCAGTCCGACGACGTTCTCGTAGAACGCAGCGGACGCCTCCAGGTCGCGCACCTGGAAAGAAACAAAGTCAGGGCCAGTGGTCATGAGACAACTCCTTCATCATTATTTAGTGTCAATATCCTGACACTCGCGAGGGCATATGTCAAACTATTGACATGACAGCTCGAGACGACCACACCTCACCCGAGCAGCTCGGGGTGCTGATCAAGGCGGCCCAGTCCGTTTTGCACCAGCGCATGGACGAGACCCTGCGCCCGCTCGGCCTGAGCGTGTCGCAGTATGCGTGCCTCGAGGCCCTCCACGACAGCCCCGGCATCACGAGTTCCGAGCTCGGCCGCCGCACCTTTGTCTCACGGCAGTCCATGAACGTGCTGCTGCAGGGACTCGTGGACAAGGGACTCGTCGAGCGCTCCACCGAGCCCGGCCCCCGCCGGGAGCTCGCGGCAACTCTCACCCCCGGCACGAGCGAGCTTCTGCGCAGCGCACGCGACAGGGTCTCGGTGGTGACCCGGCGGATGACCGCCGCACTCGACGAGAAACAGCGCGACCAGCTCGGGGCGGCCCTCGCCAGCTGCTGCGACGCGCTTCTGCAGACCACGCCTGCGTAGCAGGCCCCCAGCGCGGACCCGGACCTGCGCTACGCGGCACAGCGACGCATAATGGAGGGAGTCGATGATCCGAGGTCGAGATTTTCACTTTTCTCGCTACGCCACCCCCCATGCCCATGCCACCCGCGGACACGGGCACGCCCATGCAGATGATGGACGGGCAGGGTATCATGTGGATGCCCTCCCAGCCGCCGACCATCGCCAGGCTCCTCGACTTCCATCCGCAGCCGGTGCCGCTGCTTCCCGTCTTCGCCATACTGCTCCTCGTGGCCTACCTCCTCGGCGTGTGGCTCCTGCACCGTCGAGGCGTGCGATGGCCACTCACGCGCACCCTCTGGTGGATTCTCGGAGTCGCCCTGGTCTGGGAGGCAACCGCAACCGGCCTCGATGGTTACGGCATGGAACTGTTCAGCGTGCACATGATCCAGCACATGATCCTGAGCATGTTCGCTCCGATCTTCCTCGTGATGGCCGCACCGATGACGCTGCTGCTGCGCGCACTGCCCGCGGCATCCGGCCATCGCTGGAGTGCGCGCTCGCTCCTGCTGCGCTTGCTGCACAGCCGCTTCGCGCGCGTCATGACGAACCCGATCGTCACGGGTGCCCTGTTCGTGATGAGCCTGTACGGGCTCTACTTCACGCCGATCTTCGACGTTCTGATGCGCACGATGTGGGGCCACAACCTCATGCTCATCCACTTCCTGCTCATCGGGATGCTCTACTTCTGGAGCATCGTCGGCGCAGACCCGTCACCGCGGCGCTACAGCACGAAGCACCGCAACCTGAGCGCACCAGCCACCCGCATCTTCGAGCTGTTCGCGACCACCCCGTTCCACGCCTTCTTCGGCGTCGTCGTCATGATGTCCACGGTGCTGATCGTGCACTGGTACTCGATGCCGATGCCCGGCTGGGGAATCTCTCCGCTCGCCGACCAGAGAGTCGGCGGTGGCATCGCCTGGGCCACGACAGAGCTGCCCACGCTCATCGTGCTCGGTGCCCTGTTCTGGCAATGGCAGAAGTCCGAGAAGCGACACGATCGCGCCAACGATCGTAAGATCGCCCGCTTCGGAGACGTCGACCTGGACGCCTACAACTCGTACCTGGCGTCGCTCGCGACCCACGACACCTCGGAGTCCGGGCGGTCGTGACCTCGGTCGGTCGTGGCGTGCCGCGTGCTGGGCTGAAGTAGGGCACGCTGGAGTCGTGGACTATGTGCAGAACCCGGCCGACGGCATCCGTATCGCCTATCGAGTGCAGGGCACCGGGCCTGCGCTCGTGATGGTGCACGGCACCGCGCTCTCGCAGGCGATCTGGCGCGGCTTCGGCTACGTGCGCGAGTTCGAGGCCGAGTACACGACGGTCACCCTCGATCTCCGCGGGCACGGGCGCAGCGACAAGCCACACGAGCGCGCGGCCTACAGCGCCGAATCGATGGTCTCGGATGTGCTGGCCGTGCTCGACGAGGTCGGTATCGACCGCGCACACTACCTCGGCTACTCGCTCGGCGGGCGAGTCGGATTCTCGCTCGCGGCCACCCATCCGGAACGGATGCTGAGCTTCGTCAGCGCGGGCGGCTCACCGCGCATCGCGGCAAACAGCTTCGATCGCGTCTTCTTCCCCGGCTGCATCGAGGCGCTCGAGGCCGGCGGCATGGCCGGCTTCCTCGCCGGCTGGGAGCGCTCGGGCACAGTGCTCGACGTGACCACCCGTGCGGCGTTCAACGCCAACGATGCCTTCGCGCTGGCCGCATACATGCGCGAGTCGCAGGACGATCCGGGGGTCTCGGATGCCGCGCTCGCGACCATCCACCTGCCCACCCTGCTGCTGGTCGGCTCCCAGGACGGCGCAACCCTGCGCGCCGCCCGCGCCGCGCAGCCGGTCCTGCCGAACGCGAGCGTGCGCGTGCTCGAGGGCGGCACGCACGGCGGCACGCTGCGGCATCCGGATGCCCGGCCCGCCATCCGCGAGTTCCTTGCGACGCATCCACGCTGACGCTGCGCGCCGCGAGATTCCAGTTGTGGGTGTTATTCCGCCCGCATGACCCCCACAACTGGCATCTCGCGGCCGTGGAGACTGCGTCTACGAGCGGGCGAGCAACCAGTCCATCGCGAGCGGGAGGGTGCCGAGGATCGAGACGTGGCTCTCGCGCGGGCGCAGCCAGAGCTCGGCGTCGTGGCAGCGGTGCAACAGCCACTGGGAATGTGAGGCCGGAACGACTCGATCCTCGCCACCGTGCGCGAACAGCACCGGCGCGACGATTCTCGCCGGGTCACAATCCCAGGGCGTGACATAGGCGACATCGTCGTCGATGAGGCCATCCGATCCGACTGCGGATGCTGCATTGGCATCCGCGCCCAGGCTCGCCCAGGTGCCGTCGAGCGCGACAAAATCGCGGTCGGTGAAGCTCGTCGGATCGAACTCGTTGGTCTCCTCGAACAGTGCGCGGGCCGCGCGGCCCTGTTCCGCCGCACGCAGCGACCGACCATCGCCGTGCATCCCCGCGTACCAATCGAGGCCGTCTACTCCGAAAGGCGCCAGTGTCGCGAAGCAGGCCACACCGCTGACCCGCTCGGGCAGCAGCGCGGCGCAGGCCAGGGCGTGTGGCCCTCCGCCGGATGCGCCCATCACGGCAAAGCGGTCGACACCGAGCGCGTTGGTCAGAGCTGCGACATCCGAAGCCGCCGAGGCGACATCCCTGCCTGGCTTCGGAGACGATCCGCCGTAGCCCGGCCTGCCGTAGGAGAGCACGCGGATGCCGCGGGCGGCCGCGGCCTCGACCACGGGCGCGAGCAGTGCACCGGTTTGCGGCGATCCGTGGTGCCAGACCACCGTGAACGCCGTGGTCGCGCTGCCCTCAGCGGTGTCGTGTACTCGCAGCACGCGACCGTCGTCGAGGCGGACATCCTGAACCGTCGCCATCAGCACATGCTAGATCGAAAACTTGAGCGCGCAACCTCAGATCTCGATGCAGTCCGCGACGCAGCTGTCGCCCTCGGGTGGCGCGATGACCTCGGGGCGGTGCAGAATCGCGCGAGACGGCACCACCCGGAGGTCGTCGCCCTCCAGCTCGGCGGCTCCGTCGACGATGAGCGAGTATCCGTCGGGCTCGCGTGGTGGCCAGACGAGCGACACCTTCGGTCGCTGCCCCGTGTTCTTCTGCACGCGCGAACTCGGTGCGGGCACGAACAGGCCCTCGCCCCGAAGCGTCGGCTGCACCGGCGAGGTGTGGATGCGGTCGCCCTCCGCAATCGTGATCAGATAGGCGAACCCGTAGTCACCGACGGTCTTCGCCAGCACCTGCATGTCAACTGGCCTGTTCATGTCTCCACACTAATTCGCCGGCCCGGCTGCCGCGCGAACCTCGGCAAACTCCGTATGCAACGTTCGCGTGACGCGCGGCATCCACTCTGGTCTGTGCTCAGGCGGGCGGCTCCGCATCGAAGAGCGGTCGTCCCGTCTCCAGCAGCGTCTTCAGACCGTCGATGACGGTCAGCCAGCCGATACCGCCGATGCTCTTGGCGGTCTTCGGCGAGCTCTCCAGCCGGTCGTGCGTTGCGGTGAGCAGGCAGACCCCGCGACCCTGTTCCTCGATCAGCCAGGTAACCCGGCTCCGTGGCTCTGCGGCCATTTCCTCGTCGTAGAGCGAGCGCCAGGGCACGACCAGTCTGTGCGGCGGGTCGGCCTCGTCGATGATCTCATCGCCCCACAGGGTCGTGCCGTCCGGAGCGTAGTACCGGAATGGTGTTCCGGCCTCGCCCGTCGTCTCGACGCGAGCGCCGTGAAAGTACCGGCTGGTGAATTCCGGCGTGGTGATGGCATCCCAGATCTGTTGGGCTGTCGCCCTGATCAAGACCTGGTAGACCTGGGTGGTGGTTCCGGTGAGCATGGCCGTGGTGGTCATTGTTCGCCCTCCAATTGTTCTTTGAGTTCGGTGAGCGCACTGACGTGTCGCTCGGTGTACTTGGTGATCCATCTGTCGTGGATCAGTCGAATCGGAACCGGATTGAGAAAGTGCAACCGTTGCCGTCCGACTTTGCGGGAGGTGACGAGTCCGGCGTCCTGAAGCACCTTGAGGTGCTTCATCACGCCGAAGCGAGACATCTCGACATCGGTGTCCAGCTCGCCGAGCGCACGGCCGTCACGCTCGAAGAGCTGGTCAAGCAGGTGGCGGCGAGTCGGATCGGCCAATGCCTTGAACACCAGATCGCTGTCATCCATCACAGAATGATAGGTGACCAATCAGTCACCTGTCAACAGCTCGCGCGAACCCAGATTTTGGCATTCGCGTGCCGCTTCCCTTCGTGACAAGTTTCCTTGACATCATCCTCTGCCTTGTTTATGCTCGAAGAATGACAAGCGACCTTGACACTGGTGGAGAATCACCATCCGAACTGAGACGCCGACGGGTCTACCGGGTGCGTCTCTGGGTAGGGCTGGGCTTCTACCTGCTCGCGAGCTTCGCGCTTTATCTATGGGGTCATGGGAATAGCCCGTGGCGTTTCGTCTGGGCGATGCTGCCATTACTTTTCATGGGGTGGGTCGTCACCGTCACGGTGTTACGCGTGCGCCAGATGGACGAGTTCCAGGTCAAATTGTTCTTCCCCGGTCTGGCGGTCGGGTTCACCGTGACGATATTCGCCGCCGTCACCTTGGGCACCCTCAGCACCGCCGGATTTACCGTTCCTAACGCCGGATGGCCCGTAGCCATCATCGGGATCGTAGCCTGGGAGTTCACCAACCTCCTGACTCGAGCCCCCAAAGCCTGATGGAGAACCTGATTCGCGCGGAACGCGAGCAACGCGGGTGGACGCAGGCCGTGCTCGCGGAGCAACTGAGCGTGTCGCGCCAGACCGTTGTTGCTCTCGAGACCGGCAGATACGATCCGTCGCTGCCGCTGGCGTTTCGCATTTCGCACCTCTTCGGCAAACCGGTCGAATACCTCTTCATTCCGGCGGCCGAGTCCTGACCCGGGTCGGCGCGGCGCAACCGACTTAGCGCGCCCCGGATACTGCCCGCTGGAACTCGACATCTGCGGTGGGCACGACCGAGGCGGTTCTGCCGGGCGCGGTCTGGAAGCTCCAGTAGAGGTTGGTGTGGGTGATCACCTGCGCGGGCGGCGGTGCACCCCACTCCGTGAGGTCTTCCGTCGTGTGTGCGTCGGAGACGAGCGTGGCGTCATACCCGCGAGTGAACCCGCCGTGGAGAGTCGAGCGCACGCAGGCGTCGGTCTGTGCGCCGGTGACGACGAGCCGACCGACGGCGGCGTCCGCGAGCACCTGCTCCAGGTCGGTCGCCTCGAAGGAGTCGCCATACTCCTTGCGGATCACAGCCTCGCCAGGCGCAGGCGCAAGTTCGGGAATGATCTGCCAGACCTCGCTGTCGATGGGCAGTTCCGCGGACGAGTGCTGCACCCACACGACCGGCACCTCTTCGGCGCGGGCACGGTCGACCAGGGTCGCGATGTTGGCGACCACGGATGCGCGCTCGTGGGCCGTGGCCATCACTCCGTTCTGCACGTCGATCACGAGTAGCGCGGTGCCGGGGCGGTCAGCGGGCTGAACCATGTCATCCTCCTCAAACGAACCATTCAGGATGCGGCCACGCTACTCCCGGCGGCTGACACTCGACTCACAGCACAAAGTCATTGTGCGACGGCTCCTCCCGTGGCACTCTCGACGTGTCGTCGCGTGACGGCGGGCTTCCGAATGGAGCGCACCATGGGACTCATCCACATCGACCTGTTCACCACCGTCGACGGCGTCGCACAGGCGCCCGGCGGGCCAGAAGAGGATCCGGACGACGGATTCGCTTTCGGCGGCTGGCAGGCCCCTCTCATCGACGAGGTCGTCGGCGAGCAGATCCTCTCCGGCATGGAGGGGATGGACGCGCTGCTGCTCGGGCGGCGCACCTACGACATCTTCGCCGCATACTGGCCGCACGAGGTCGGGGTCATCGCCGACCTGTTCAACCGCATCCCGAAATACGTGGCATCCCGTCGGACACCAGAGCTCGAGTGGGCCGACTCCACACTGCTCGGGGCAGATGTCGCTGCCGCAGTCCGCGAGCTGCGCGAGCGGCACGAGAACATCCACGTGATCGGCAGCCTCGACTTCGTGCAGACGCTGCTCGCCGAGCGGCTCTTCGATCGACTCACGCTCTGGGTGCATCCGATCCTGCTCGGGAACGGGAAGAAGGTCTTCGCCGACGGCGTTGTCCCGACCAACCTCAGGCTCCTGGAGCCGGTCGCCACCTCACCGCGGGGTGTCGCGATGCACCGCTACGCGCTCGCTGACGGAACGCCGGGTGTCGGCGAGATGGCGGCGCGCTAGCCGAAACTGACCGCTCCGTCGTCGCCGATGCTCCAGCCCGGGTTGTGCGCGATCTCCCAGATGAGCCCGTTCGGGTCGCTGACATGGGCGTGATAGATGCCACCGAACGCGCCCTGCTGCGGATGCTTGAGCACGGTCGCGCCAGCCGCCACGAGCGCCTGCACGGTGCTGTCGACTTCCGCCGGGCTGCCGACGTTGTGCGAGAGGACCACACCGGATACCGCGGTGGGCACCTGGCCCATGAGGTCCTCGTTGAACTTCTCCGCATCGAACAGGCCGAGCACCAGCCCGGGCGCGACCTGGAAGAAGAGGATCTCGCCGGGGACATCCACGAGCGGAGTCCAGCCGAGTCCGCCCCGATAGAAGGCGCGCGCCGCATCGAGATCGGCGGTAGCGAAGGTCATGAAGTGGATGCGTGGTTCCATCCCGCCAGCGTAGTGAAGCGATCCTCGCACCAACCCGCTGCAACGACGCGCTTCTTCTCCCGCTGGGGCGCCGCACCTTGCGCGCGCCTGGCCGCCGTGCAAAGCTCGGCCTCGTGATTTCCTAGCTGCGATGTCCGTCCTCCCCACGTCCGCTGCCACAGCGGGCATACCCGGAGGCTCTTCGAAAGTCGGCACCCGAGATCTGGTGGCATCACGCCGATCTCACCCTGTATTACGCGAAGGAGGGGCACGCGCGCCGCAGGCGAGTTGCCCAGTATGCCGGGCTTCTCAGCGCGGCCGCGTGCCACACGGCCCATGCGATCCTGGCCCACCGAGGAGAGTGGGTCACCAACGAGAAACGACTGTTGTCCAAGGCCGGGCTCGGAGAGATCGACGGCATCGTCGCGCGGCTCGGCACCGAACCGGAGAGCCTTCTTCGAGCCTCGGATGACGCCCGCACCCTGCTGACGACCGTCGCCCGCGCAGAGGGGATTGCCATCGGGCCAACGTCGGTCGAGTAGCGAGGAACGAGCGTATCGAGACCCCAAAGGTCAACTCGCAGGATGGTCTCGATACGCGGGCTCGTTCTTCGCGCGCTACTCGACCGGCCTTATGCGCTACTCAGCCGAGGGCGAGGGGTGTCGGTTTTCTCGCGAGTTATGAAAGGTTCTGACGGCCACGCTTTTCGGCCGTCAGAACCTTTCATTGTTTGAGCTGAAAACCGATGCCCCTCGACCTCGGCGTCACCTCATTGTCTGAGCTGAGGAGCGGGTTGCCGTTCCCGCCCGTCTACGTCACTCCCACTCGATCGTCCCCGGCGGCTTCGACGTGACGTCGAGCACGACCCGGTTGACGCCTGCGACCTCGTTGGTGATGCGGCTGGAGATGCGGGCGAGCACATCGTAGGGCAGGCGGCTCCAGTCGGCGGTCATGGCATCCTCGGATGACACGGGCCGCAGCACGATCGGGTGCCCGTAGGTGCGTCCGTCGCCCTGCACCCCGACGGAGTGCACGTCGGCGAGCAGCACGACCGGGCACTGCCAGATCTCGTCGTCGAGGCCGGCGGCAGTGAGTTCGTGGCGGGCGATCGCATCCGCCTTGCGCAACAGTTCGAGACGCTCGCGGTCGACCGCTCCGACGATACGGATGCCGAGGCCGGGCCCCGGGAACGGCTGGCGGCCGACAATGACCTCCGGCAGCCCGAGCTCGCGTCCGATCGCACGCACCTCGTCTTTGAACAGGGTGCGCAGCGGCTCGACGAGCTGAAACTGCAGGTCTTCGGGAAGCCCGCCGACGTTGTGGTGGCTCTTGATGTTGGCGGTGCCGGTGCCTCCGCCAGACTCCACGACATCCGGGTAGAGGGTGCCCTGCACGAGGAAGTCGATCGGTGTGCCGTCTGAGGCGGCCTCCGCCACGAGGTCAGCCGCAGCGTTCTCGAAGGAGCGGATGAACTCGCGCCCGATGATCTTGCGCTTCTCTTCGGGGTCGACGACTCCGGCGAGCGCGTCGAGGAACTGGTCGACGGCGTCCACGGTGACGAGGCGAACGCCCGTGGAGGCGACGTAGTCCTCTTCGACCTGGCGGCGTTCATCCTGCCGCAGCAGGCCGTGGTCGACGAAGATGCAGACGAGCTGGTCGCCGACGGCCCTGTGCACGATCGCGGCGGCGACGGCCGAGTCGACCCCACCGGAGAGGCCGCAGATGACGCGGGACGAGCCGACCTGTTCGCGGATGCGGGCCACCTGCTCCGCGATGACGCTCTCGCTGTTCCAGTCGGCTGGGATGCCCGCCGCGCCGTGCAGGAAGTTCTCGAGCACGCGCTGTCCGAACTCGGAGTGCTTGACCTCGGGGTGCCACTGCACGCCGTAGAGCCTGCGCTCGTCGCTCGCGAAGGCTGCGACGGGAGTCGACTCGCTCGACGCGAGCACGGTGAAGCCGTCCGGAGCCTTGGCGACCGAGTCTCCGTGGCTCATCCACGTGGTCTGCGCGGCTGGCTGCCCCGCCATCAGCACGCTCTCGCCCGGCGCGAGGGTCACATCCGTCGCACCGTATTCGCGCAGGCCCGAGTTGGCGACCTCGCCTCCGAGCTGCTGCGCCATCACCTGGAAGCCGTAGCAGATGCCGAGCACCGGGACGCCGAGCTGCAGGATGCCCGGGTCGAGCTCCGGGGAGCCCTCCTCGTACACGCTCGACGGGCCGCCGCTCAGCACGATGCCAGCGGGATTCTTCGCCGCGACTTCGGCGGCGGAGATCGTGTGCGGCACGATCTCTGAGTACACGTTCGCTTCGCGCACCCGGCGAGCGATCAGCTGCGCATACTGCGCGCCGAAGTCGACGACGAGTACCGGTCGGTGAGCGGTGCTAATGGGAGACCTCCGGTGCGGGCGCGGATGCGAATGGTGCGGATGCTTCGAGCTCTGCCAGTTCCTTCTGCACGCGCTTCGTGATGAAGTGCTCGACGATGAACGACAGGAACGGCACGACGCCACCGAGCGCAATCGCGATGAACCGGCTGAACGGCCAGCGCATGATGCTCCAGAGGTGGAAGTCGCTGAACAGGTAGACGACGTAGAGCCAGCCATGGGCGATGAGGATGCCGAGGCTCAGGTTCACGGCGAGCACCTGGCCGTCGGGCACGAGGGCAATGAACCCGTGGGCACCGCCGAGTTCGAGCTCGCGCTGGATGGGCGTGTATTTGAAGATCATCTCGAGAACGAGCAGCAGCAGCATCGTTCCGGTGATGTAGGCGAAGACCCGGTAGAAGGTGAGTGCCCTGCGGATTCGGGGAACGTCGGACAGTGTGGGTTTGATCGCCATGCCCCAATTCTAGGAGTCTGTCGGCGACTGTTCCTGCCCAGTCTGCGCACTCGCGGCCTGGAGCGCCTCGTGCTCCTCTTCGAGCTCGCGCTCCCAGGTGTCTTTGACGAGTCGGTACCAGAGGAAGAAGGCGAATCCGGCGAAGACGACCCACTCTATGGCGTAGAAGATATTGAGCCAGTTGAGTTCCACCTCGGCCGACGGAGCGGGCGAATCGATGCGATCGAGCCCGGCCACGTGCTCGTGGATGACGACGAATCCGCCGTACATGCCATCCGGGTCCATCGCCTTCCACAGGTTCGCAAAGGTGCCTGCGGCGAGTGAACTCAGCTTTCCGTGCTCGAAGTCCGTGTCCTGCGGAGCCTCACTGTTGAGGTAGCGACCGATCACGGTCACCGCGCCGTGATCCCTGGCCGACAACTCCCTCGCCACCTTTGTTGCCTGCTTCTCGCTCGGCGTCCAGCCGAGTGCCACGGGGAGCCCGGCCGTGCTCGTTCCGGTGTCGACCGCGAGGTGGCCGACCACCCAGTACCCGTTGCTGCCGCGGTTGAGACGCTTGCTCAGCACGATGTAGTCGTCATCGACCCAGTTCCCCGAAGCGGTGACAACCTGGCCGTTGGACTTGTCTGTCACCTCGGACTGCGGCTTCACGAGTCCGGTCAGCGGAACAGCGGTCTCCGTGGCACGCACGACGACGGTGCCCGTGGCGATGGCGCGCGAGAGCTGCCACTGGCTGAGCGCCGCAAAGCCCCCGGCGATGACGAGGGCGAGCGCGAGCATCGCAATCCAGCGCGGACGCCGGGCAACCGACCACATTCTTTCAGTACTCCGGGTCTCTCTGGCGTTCCCTGACGGGCTCCGCGGGGGCATCGGGCGATGCGGATGTATCGTCGGCCGACTCACCCGATTCTCGCATGGCATCCTCGATGAGCCTCTCAGACTCCGCGCTGTCGATCTCCGTCTCGATTTCGTCCCTGGCATCCCGCGCGTCGGTGCGCGTCGCGCCCTCGTGGGCGCGCTCGGCGATCTCCCCGTCGCTGTCCCCGGCGAGAGCCGCCTCGACGAGAGCGATGTTCTCGTCTCGCTCGAGGTGCGACGGCTCTGCTGCGCGCACCTTCTTTTTCTTCGTGCGGAACACCGCGGCCCCGATACGTTCGGAGTTGACAGCAAGAACCGGCCCGATGATGGCCATGCTCAGCACGTAGAGACCGGCGAAGGGCGTGAGTCGTTGGTCGAGACCCGCCGCGGTGGCGAGGGTCGCGAGGATGAGCGCAAACTCCCCGCGGTTCTGCAGCATCGCCGCCGCGTTGAACCCCTGGGCGGGCGTGAGGTGATTGAGCCACGCAATGAGCTGGCCACCGAGGGTGTTGACCACGATGGTCATGATCACCCCGACCGCCACCGGCCAGAGCACGCTGCCGAAGGTCGACGGGTCGAGCGTCAGTCCGAAGTTCAAGAAGAAGAACGCCCCGAAGATGTCGCGCATGGGGAGCGCGAGCTGCTCGACGCGACCACGGAACCGGGTCGCACCCAGGACGAGGCCGATCAGGAAGGCGCCGATGGCATCCGAGACCCCCAGGATCTCGCCGATGCCGCCGAACGCGACGGCGAGACCGAAGAACAGGATCGTGAAGAGCTCGTCATCCTTGGTCTGGATGAGGCGCGAGACCACCTTCCCGCCCCAGCGCGCCAGGGCGAACATCCCCACCAGGAAGGTGAACGAGATCACGAGCTCGAGCACGATCGCCCACACGTTGGTCTTGCCGCCGATCACGACGGCGACGATCGCGAGGTAGACCGCGATGAACACGTCTTCGACGACGGCGACACCCAGGATGACCGGGGTCTCGCGGTTGGGCAGCCTCTTGAGTTCGATGAGCAGCTTGGTCACGATCGCGCTCGAGGACGTCGCGGTCATCCCGGCGATGATGAGCGCCTCGCGCGTACCCCAGCCCACCCACAGCCCGAACACGAAACCGACGCCCATGTTGATCGCGATGCGCGTTCCACCCGTGAGCAGCAGCGAGCCCGCGTTGTCGAAGAACTCGTCCTGGTCGAACTCGAGCCCCAGGTTGAACAGCAGGAGGATGAGCCCGAAAACGGCGATCAGCTCGATGTGATCCGTGCCCAGCTGCAGCGGGATCCAGTCGGCGTGCGGGCTCGCGATGAGCCCGACCAGCATGTAGATGGGAATCGCGGGCAGCCCGATGAGCTTGCCCAGTCGCCCGAACACGTAGGCAATGAGGAGGAGCGCGCCGAGCGTCGCCAGCTCTTCCCCGATGGGCACGATCAGCGCCCTGGTGGAGTGTCGGATGCCGAAGGCGCCTGTGCCTTCGAGCCGAGGGTCATGTCGCCCGTGCGGTAGAAGTTGAACGCCTTCGTGACCTTCTCGGGGGAGCCGGCCACGACGAGCGTGTCGCCGGGGAAAACAGTGAAGTCATCGGATGGCGCCGGGTTCGCCTGCTCACCGCGCACGACGGCGACGACCGTGAGTCCGACCACCCCCCGGGAGGCGAGGTCGCCGAGCTTCTGTCCCGCGATGTGGTCGTCGTAGTCCACGGTGAACCAGTCGATGCTGAGCCCCGGAAGCTGCTCGAGGCGCTCGATGGACTCGGTGATACGCGTTCCACCGAGGAGTTCTGCGAGAGTGTGCGCCTCGTCTTCTGTCAGGCGCAGGGACACCTTGTTGGCATCCGATCCGTCTTCCTCGTCTGCAAAGGTGATGAGATCGCTGTGGCCGGAGCGGTGCGTGATGACACCGGCCTTGCCGCCGTCTGCGGTGACGAAGGTGTGCAGCACACCCACGCCCGGGAGCTTGACCCGTCGTACATCGACCATGGAAGGCTCCTTTACCTGGTGACCACGATGTCGGGAGCTTCGAGACGCACGCGGTCGGCCGACTCGTCATCCGGCTGATCCTGGCTGGCGCGCTCCGCGGCAACCCGCTTGAGATAGTTGTTCACTTCGTTCGCCTGCTTCTCGCTGCTCCAACCGAGGGCCTCGCCCATGAGCCGTGCGGCAACGGGGGCTGCGGAGACCCCGCGATCCCATGCTTCGATGGAGATGCGGGTGCGACGGGCGAGCACGTCTTCGAGGTGCAGCGCGCTCTCGTGCGTCGCGGCATAGACGACCTCCGCCTCGAGATAGTCGTCTGCGCCGGGGAGCGGATTGCCGAGCTCCGGACGTTCCCGGATGAGATCGAGCAGTTCGTCGGTCAGCACGCCGTAGCGGTTGAGCAGGTGTTCGATGCGCACCTTGTGCACGCCGAACGCGCGGGCGATCTTCGCGCGCTTGTTCCATGCTGCCTGGTAGCCCTCGGCACCGAGCAGGCCGATATTCTCGGTCACGCTCTCGGGAACCTTGCCGTCGAGCGAGGAGACGGCCGCGTCGATCGCGTCCTTCGCCATGATGCGGTAGGTGGTCAGCTTGCCACCGGCGATGACCACGAGGCCGGGAACGGAGTGGCCGACGAGGTGCTCGCGGGAGAGCTTCGAGGTCTCCTCCGACTCACCGGCGAGCAGGGGACGAAGGCCCGCGTAGACGCCCTCGACGTCGTCGCGCGTCAGCTTCACAGACAGGAGCCGGTTGACGTGCTCGAGCAGGTAGTCGATGTCAGCGGCCGTGGCGGCCGGGTGTGCCTTGTCGAGATTCCAGTCGGTGTCCGTCGTGCCAATGAGCCAGTGCCTGCCCCACGGAATGACGAAAAGCACGCTCTTCTCTGTGCGCAGCAGCAGCCCCATCGTGGACTGGAACCGGTCGCGCGGAACGACCAGGTGGATGCCCTTGGAGGCCCGCACCTTGAACTGGCCGCGCTCGCCCACCATGGCCTGGGTGTCATCCGTCCACACTCCGGTCGCGTTGACGACCTGCTTGGCGTGGATCTCGAAGCGCTCGTCGGTCTCGAGGTCGTGCGCCTGCACGCCCACGACGCGCTCGCCGACCTTGAGAAAGCCCTCGACGCGCACCCGGCTGGCGACGTGTGCGCCGTAGAAGGATGCCGTGCGCGCGAGACTCGCGACGTAGCGGGCATCGTCCACCTGGGCGTCGTAGTAGGTGATGCCGCCGATGAGGGCGTCGCTCGTGAGGCTCGGGATGGCGCGCCGCACCTGGCTCTTGGAGAGGTGGCGGTGATGCGGAACCCCGGGCGGGCGCCCGCCGGTGTAACTGAAGATGTCGTAGAGAAGCATGCCCGCACCGACATATGCACGCTCGACCACGGGGGTCATGAGCGGGTAGAGGAAGCGCACGGGCTTGACCAGGTGCGGTGCGATCCGCTGCAGGAGCAGTCCGCGCTCGGTCAGGGCCTCCCGCACGAGGCGAAAGTCGAGCTGCTCGAGGTAGCGGATGCCGCCGTGCACGAGCTTGGACGACCGGCTCGACGTGCCGCTGGCCCAGTCCCTCGCCTCGACCATGCCCACCCGCAAGCCGCGAGTGACCGCGTCGAGCGCGCATCCGGTGCCGACGATCCCGCCGCCGATCACGAGGATGTCGAGCTCCTTGGTCTTGAGCGCTTCGATGGAGGCCGTGCGCTCCTGCGGGCCGAGCTTTGCCGACCGGGTCACTGTCCTGAGTTTCGCCATCGTCAGTCCCTCGTAGTCACTGGTGCGTCACCGATGATATGGAGCTACAACCACTTCGACCCGCTGGAATTCCTTGAGGTCGGAGTATCCCGTCGTCGCCATCGACCGGCGCAGTGCGCCGACGAGGTTGACGGTGCCGTTTGCCACCGTCGACGGCCCGCCCAGAATCTGCTCGAGCGGTGCGACGGAGCCGACCTCGACGCGGTGGCCCCTGGGCAGTTCGGAGTGGTGTGCCTCTCCGCCCCAGTGCCAGCCGCGCCCTGGGGCGTCGGTCGCGCGGGCGAGGGTGCTGCCGAGCATGACCGCATCCGCACCCACCGAGAACGCTTTGGCGATGTCGCCGCTGGTTCCGAGGCCGCCGTCCGCGATGACGTGAACGTAGCGACCACCGGACTCGTCCATGTAGTCCCGGCGAGCGCCGGCGACATCCGCCACCGCAGTTGCCATGGGAGCGTGGATGCCCAGAGCCGCGCGCGTCGTGGACGCAGCCCCGCCCCCGAAGCCCACCAGCACACCCGCAGCGCCCGTGCGCATGAGGTGCAGCGCCGGCGTGTAGCCCGCCGCCCCGCCTACGATGACGGGGACGTCGAGCTCGTAGATGAACTCCTTGAGATTCAGTGGCTCCTGGTTCCTGGAGACGTGCTCAGCGCTCACGGTCGTGCCGCGGATGACAAAGAGGTCGACGCCAGCCGCGACGACGGTCTTGTACAGCTCCTGGGTGCGCTGCGGCGAGAGAGCCGCGGCGACGGTGACGCCGGCCGCGCGGATCTCGGCGAGCCTCGCTCCGATGAGCTCCGGCTTGATCGGCTCGGCGTAGATGGCCTGCATGCGCGCGGTCGCCTTGTCGGCGGGCAGCGAGCTGATCTCCTCGAGCAGCGGTTCCGGGTTCTCGTAGCGGGTCCAGATACCCTCGAGGTTGAGCACGCCGAGGCCGCCGAGCTGGCCCATGCGGATGGCCGTGGCTGGCGAGACGACGGAGTCCATCGGGGCCGCGAGGAAGGGAATGTCGAACTGGTAGGCGTCAATCGTCCAGCTGGTCGAGACATCCTGAGGATCCCTCGTGCGACGATTGGGGACGATCGCAATGTCGTCGAACGAATACACGCGGCGAGCGCGCTTGGCACGGCCGATCTCTACCTCAGTCACGACCCAAGCCTACCCGCCGCCCCGCCACAGGCATCCCGCCAATCGCCCGACAGCATCCGCTCGCCCCACCCCCGAAGTGCACTTTCATCATTCAGGAGGTTGTGGGGCGGATGTGGTCCCCGGTCATTCCCGAGACCTCACCAGTCTCATCCATCACTTCAACCCCACCGCCTCCTGAATAATGAAAGGAGACGGCGGAGTGCGACGCGAGCAGCAGCGGCTCAGCGGTTGTAGTTGGGAGCCTCGACGACCATCTGGATGTCGTGGGGGTGCGATTCCTTGAGGCCAGCGGCCGTGATCCGCACGAACTTGCCCTTGTTGCGCAGTTCCTCGATGGTGCGAGCTCCAACGTAGAACATGGACTGCCGCAGCCCGCCGAGCAGCTGGTAGGTGACGGAACCGACCGGGCCGCGGTAGGCGACCTTGCCCTCGATTCCCTCGGCGATGAGCTGCTCGTCGCTCGGCACATCCGCCTGGAAGTAGCGGTCGCGCGAGTACGAGGTCTTCTTGCCGCGGGTCTGCATCGCCCCGAGCGAGCCCATGCCGCGATACGACTTGAACTGCTTTCCGTTGACGAAGATCATGTCGCCGGGGCTCTCATCCGTTCCAGCGAGGAGCGAGCCGAGCATCACGGTCTCGGCACCGGCGACGAGCGCCTTCGCGATGTCTCCCGAATACTGCAGGCCGCCATCCGCAATGACGGGGATGTTGGCCTCGCGAGCAGCGAGCGACGCCTCGTACACGGCGGTCACCTGGGGCACTCCGACGCCGGCGACGACGCGCGTGGTGCAGATCGATCCAGGACCGACGCCGACCTTGATCGCGTCTGCACCGGCCTCGACAAGCGCCTGGGCGCCCGCACGAGTCGCGACGTTTCCGCCGATCACGTCGATGTTCTTGAAGGCCGGATCGGACTTGAGCCTGCGGATCATGTCGATCTCGCCCTTGGAATCCCCGTTGGCCGTGTCGACGACGATGACATCGACCCCGGCGTCCGCGAGCACTCCGGCGCGCTCCCAGGCATCGCCGAAGTAACCGATGGCACCGCCGACGCGCAGCCGACCCTCGTCATCCTTGGTCGCATACGGGTACTGCTCGGTCTTGTCGAAGTCCTTGACCGTGATGAGTCCGGTGAGGCGCCCGTCGGCGTCGATGAGCGGCAGCTTCTCGATCTTGTGCTGCGCAAAAATAGCAATCGCCCCGTCCGGATCGATTCCGGTCGGAGCGGTGATGAGGGGCATCTTCGTCATGACGTCGCGCACGAGGGTGGTGTCCTTCTCGAACTGCGAGACGAAGCGCATGTCGCGGTTGGTGATGATTCCGACGAGCTTTCCGTCGCCCTCGACCACCGGCAGACCGGAGATGCGGAAGTGCCCGCAGATCTCGTCTACCTGGGCGACCGTGGCATCCGGTGTCGTCGTCACGGGATTGGTCACCATGCCGGATTCCGAGCGCTTCACCTTGTCGACGAAGTTGCCCTGGTCTTCGATCGAGAGGTTGCGATGCAGGATGCCGAGACCACCGTGGCGGGCCATGGAGATCGCCATGCGCGCCTCCGTGACGGTGTCCATGGCCGCGGAGATCAGCGGCGTGTTCACACGAACGCGGCGGGTCAGCCTCGATGAGGTGTCCACCTCGCTCGGGATGACGTCGGTGTGTCCAGGCAGCAGCATGACATCGTCGTAGGTGAGGCCGATAAAACCGAATGGATCAGGCTGGCTCATTGAATTCCCTTTATGCGCGTGTCAATAGGCCCGGATGCGACGCTGGATGCCGGTACCCAATATTAACCGGTATCGGCGCGGCGTGCTTGCACCGTGTCGCGCATCGGGTACAGCGCGGGCGGTCTCAGCCGACGACCGTGGACCCCGAGAGCTGGAATCTGCTCTCCCCGTCGTACTTGTAGATGCCGTAATGGGCGCTCTGCGGATCGCCGTTCGCGTCAAAGTTGATCAGCCCGGTGACCCCGTCATAGTCAATGTCTTTCTGGGTCTTGAGCACGTCGAGGCATTCCCCGTAACTGAGGCATTTGATGCCGTTCGCCGACACGCTCTGCAGTGTGCGCGCGATGGCCTGGCCACTGTCGTCCTTTGCGGATGACGCGGCGAGCGCGGCGAGAATCGTGGCGTCGTAGGCCTCGGCAGCGTAGCGGTACTCCGTGACGTTCGGGTCTGCGGCCTTGATGCGCGCCTTGAACGCGTCGGTCGCGGTCGCACCCTCGAGGATGCCGTTGACGTTCGTGAGCGACCCGCCGGGCATCGCCTGCGAGTAGTCGGCCATAGCGCCACCGGTGAGCCACAGCTTGGCGGCTCCGAGACCGGCGGCACTCAGCCCGGTGATCAGGGCCTTGTTCTGGTCCATCGCGGTGAACGGGCTCGCCACGACCACGACATCCGGTTTCGCCTTGGTCACGTTGGCGAGCACCGTGGCGATCGTGCTCTTGGCGTCGAACTTCTCGGAGGCGACGACCGTGCCGCCCGCCTTCGCGAGGCTCGTCGCGAAGGTGGAGTGAATGGCGTTGCCCTGGTCGTCGTCGAAGTAGATGAGCGCGGCCTTCACGCCCTTGGTCTTGCCGAGGTACTGGGCGAGCGCCGTGCCTTCGAGGGCATCCGACGGCACCGTGCGGAACAGGAATCCGGAGTCCTTGGCCGTGCTGATCGCCGGTGCTGTCGCCGCGGTCGCGATCATGGCGACCTTCGAGACGACGAGCTTCGGCACCAGGCGGAGTGCGAGAACGGATGACGACGGCCCGATGATCACGTCCGTCTTCTTTGCGACGAGGTCGGCAAAGGAGGTCTCCGCGGTCGTGGACGAGGAGTCACCCGAGTCGCGGTGCAGCACTTCGACGGGCTTGCCGAGCACGCCGCCGGCAAGGTTGATCTCCTTGACCGCGACCTCGACTCCAGCGACCTGCGCAGGCCCGAGATAGGCGGACGCCCCGGTCGTGGGAAAGAGCGTTCCGATGCGCAGTACGCCGTCACCGCTCGGAGTGATGGCGGTCGGCGTCGGCGTGTGCTTGACCGGCGCGGGCTCCGGTGCGCAGGACGCGAGGGCAAGGGTCAGCGCCAGGGATGCAGCGGCCGCCACAACCAGGCGACGCGCGGCGTGTGCTCGGGTGCCGTTCTTCACCCTCGGAACACTACCGAAGCATCAGGCCAGGTCGACTGAGGCGCGTCGGTTGCGGCCGGTGAGGATGAGATCGCCGCTGAGCACTATCAGGGCGATCCAGACCAGTCCGAAGCCCATCCAGCGCTCAGCGGGCATCGCCTCGTGCAGCACGAAGGCGCCGAAGATGAACTGCAGCACCGGCGTGAGGTACTGGATGAGACCCATGTAGACGAGCGGAAGTCGCCTCGCGGCCGCGGCGAACGCGAGGAGCGGAAGTGCCGTCACTACACCCGCGCTCAACAGCAACAGGCTGTGTCCGATGCCATGGTGTCCGAACGAGATCCCGGTGTCGAGTTGAACGAACACCAATTGGACAATCGCAAGGGGAAAGAGCCAGGCGGTCTCCATGGTCAGGCCGCTCAGAGCATCCACCTGCGGCCCGACGCGCTTCTTCACCAGGCCGTAGAGGCCGAACGAGAACGCGAGGCTCAACGCGAGCCAGGGGAATGAGCCGTATCCGATCGCGAGCACCAGAACGGCGATCGCGCTGATACCCACCGCGATCCACTGGGCGATACGCAAACGCTCGCGCAACAGGATGACGCCCAGCAGCACCGTCACGATCGGGTTGATGAAGTAGCCGAGCGCCGTCTCGACCACGTGGCCCGCGAGCACGCCCCAGACGTAGACCTCCCAGTTGATGAACACCAGGACCGCCGCGAGCGCGAGCATGAACAGCTGCCGCGGCTGGCGGGCGATCGCGATGACCGCGCGCCACTTGCGCATGACGGTGACCACGATCAGGCAGAAGGCGAGCGAGAACAGCACTCGCCAGTCCACGATCTCGAATGCACCGGCGGGACGGAGCAGCAGGAAGTATGCGGGGAACGCGCCCCACATCGCGAATGCTGCGACGGCGAAGAAGATGCCGGAGCGCTCCTTGCTGGATGCCGCGGCCGGGCTGGTCATTTCGTGCGGCATCCTGTGAACGTTACTCCTGTGTTACGGCGCGAGTTGCCCACTTCTGCCCCCTAACTGCGTCAGCCCGGGGCATTTAAGGGGCAGAAGTGGGCAACTCGCGGCCTACGCATGGGCGGGATACATCGGACGGGATGCACCGGGCCAGGGATGCGCGCGCCCCGGGCATGCGAAAGGCCCGCCCGGGGAACCGGGCGGGCCTTCTCGTGAAAGGTTCTAGCGAACGACGACCGCGAGCACGTCGCGAGCCGAGAGAACCAGAAGGTCCTCTCCGCCGTACTTGACCTCGGTTCCGCCGTACTTGGAGTAGATGACCTTGTCGCCCACGGCGATGTCGAGCGGAACGCGGTTGCCGTTGTCGTCGATGCGGCCCGGCCCTACTGCAACGACCTCGCCCTCCTGGGGCTTCTCCTTCGCGGTGTCAGGAATGACGAGCCCGGAAGCAGTGGTCTGCTCGGCCTCGACCTGCTTGATGACAATGCGATCCTCGAGCGGCTTGATGGAGACTGCCACGTTGACCTCTTCTTTCTCACAACTTTTGAAAACTTGGGTTAGCACTCTCACTGCGAGTGTGCCAGAACTACTGTACCGGTCGATTAGCACTCTCGCAATTGGAGTGCCAGAGTCGGGCGCCGCAGCATCCCTTCCAACCCCGCCGCCACCCCGCTGCGCGCCGTGTTGTGTCCCAAATGAAGGAGTCGCGCATCCGCTCCCCCGCGTTTTCGGGGCAGGCCACCGCGTGGGAGCGCTCCACTCCTTCATTTGGGACATCGCAGGCGGGAGGAGAGGGGTGCAGAACAGGGAGAATGGGCGGATGGAGACGCGCGAGTTGGTCGAGCTGCTGTCCGCCGACGGGCTGCGACTGCTCGACTCGCTGCCGCAGTACACCTCGGCGACGGATGTGCTGCGCACGGTCAGCGAGCTGCGAGCGGCGGGGCACTCCCCCGGCCTCGTCGCGAGCGTGCTGAGCCAGTCGAAGCTGCGGGCGCGGGCATCAGGCAAGTTCGGCCCGTTCGCGGAACGGATGCTGTTCACCGAGGCCGGACTTGAGCAGGCCACGCGCCTGCGGGTCGCCGCGCTCCACGCAGGCAGGTTCCAGACCGCTGGCCTTCGGCGCGTCGCCGACCTGGGCTGCGGCATCGGGGCGGATGCGCTGGCCATGGCCGCGCTGGACCTCGAGGTCACCGCGGTCGAAATCGACGAGGTGACCGCCGCCATCGCCGCCTACAACCTCGCCCCGTGGCCGAACACCACCGTCGTCAACGCAGATGTCGCGCGGTTCCGCCCCGGGAAGGCCGGAGAAACAGGTCCCGATGCGGATGTCGGTGCCAACGCGGGCCGCAGTCTCAGCTCTGCTGCAGCAACGTCCAGCGCACCGTCGACCATGGCCGCCGATCACACGACGCCCATCGAGGCGATCATGGAAGCCTTCGACGGCGTCTACCTCGACCCCGCACGCCGCGCATCAGGCCACCAGCACAGCTCCAGGCTCACGAACCCCGCCGACTTCTCTCCGTCGCTCGACTTCGCGTTCGCGCTCGGCGAGCACCTCCCCACCGGCATCAAGCTCGGCCCGGGGGTGGATCGGGATCTCATCCCGTCCGAAGCCGAGGCGCAGTGGGTCTCCGTGGATCACGAGGTCGTGGAGCTGGGGATCTGGTTCGGCGCGGTGGCGAGGCCGGGCATCCGTCGCGCAGCACTCGTGCTGGGGGAGCACGGGAGCGCCGAGCTCACGTCCGAGGCAGACAGCGAGGATGTCGAGGTCGGCCCGCGAGGCGAGTACGTCTACGAGCCGGACGGCGCCGTCATCCGCGCCCGCCTCATCGGCATGCTCGCCCGTAACCTGGGCGCCTCCATGCTGAGCGACGGCATCGCCTACCTGAGCGCGGACACCGCGGTGAATACGCCGTTCGCGAGCTGCTTCCACGTGCTCGAATCGTTCCCGTTCGACGAGAAACTGCTGCGTCGCGAGCTCGCCGCGCGCCACATCGGCAGGCTCGAGATCAAGAAGCGCGGCGTGGATGTCGACCCGGCCCAGCTGCGCAAGAGGCTTTCACCAAAGGGCAATGGCAGTGCCACGCTCATCGTCACTCGCGTGGCGGGCAGGCACGTCGCGCTCCTCGCCGAGCGCGTGCTGTTCCCCGCGGACGGCGCTTAAACGCAGACGGCACCCGCACACGAGGTGCGGGTGCCGTCGACTCTCCGACTAGTAGTTGCTGAGACCGTTGCCCACGGTGCTGAGGGCGATGAGCGGCAGGATGATGATCAGCACGACGAACAGGATGCTGAGGACAATCGCCACGAAACCCGTGATGATTCCGACGAGCCACATCCATTTCGGAGCAGCTGGCTCTTTGCTCTTGCCGATGAAGCCCAGGACGATCGCAGCCAACGACGCGAGGAAGCCGAGAACCGGCACCCAGCTGAAGACAAGACCGGCGAGGCCGAGAATGAACGAAGTAAGGCTCAGGCCCTGCTTCGGCCCGGCAGCAGGAGCACCCGCTGCGGGGTAAGGCCCCGCTGCTGGCGGCGGGGTCGGAATCTGGTCAGACATGGCGAACTCCAAAAGGTGATAGGGAACATTCGTCTAGCGCTGCAATAGTGGCATCCCCCCTCTCGGGTGTCAATCGACCGAGAGGCTGGCTCGCCTCGGTCCAGCGGTCCGCGTCCGAGCCCGGGATGTTCGCCAGTCAAGCCAGACACTCTTGATACCTAGAATTACAATGCCTAGTATCTCTAGGTATGGAAAATGACCGAATCACGACCAACTCGTACATGGCGCTACTGGCCGCATTCGTCCAGGCTGCTGCCCAGCTCGCCGTCTACGGATTCGCCGCGATCGGAGTAGCCGCCCTACTCGCGCGAGGGCTGGTACTTCTCACCTCGACGCAGTGGGTCTACGGGGCACCCAGCAGCTACGGCTTCACCGCTGCTCAGTGCGCGCATTGGCTCGCCGTCCAGCCGGCCGCAAGCAACTGTCGAGCGGCCGCCGCAATGGAGAGCTCCGATGATTCCTTCCTCTTCATCCTCGCCGCAGCGATCATCGGCTTGGCCGTCGCCGGAATCGTCCTCAGTGCGATGCGACTCGCGCGGCGCCGCAGGCTCGCCGCAGCGTTGCAACTCCCGAGAAGCGCCGTCACTGCAATCGGGGCCACGGCGTTCCTAGGCGCCGGCGCAGCGCTCCTTGCGGCAGGCGCCGCCCACGGCATCGCCCGCGTTGCCTGGGGACAAGGCTTGCTTTACATCGACGGCGCGGTGGCACTGATCTTCGGGATCGCCTTCTTCGTCCGGTTACTGCTCACGATCCGCCCCGTGTCTTCCGCGGCCGCCGCGTGAGGCGCTTCCTCACCATTGTCGTCTGCGGTCTCGTGGGAGGCGGACTCGGTGCGCTCGGCGGGCGGATCCTCTTCGACGGCTCGCCCCGGAACCTGGTTCCGTAGACGGCTGTCGCCATCGCCATCGGCCTGGTGGTCAGCTGCGGCTACACCTGGATGGATGTGACCGGCAGCGTGGAGTCCGCGCCGAACCCGAGACCCGACGGCGGATGCCCGGCCTCGACCAGTTGCGCGGCCAGCGCTGCAATCATCGCGCCGTTGTCCGTGCACAGCGACAGCGGCGGGATGCGCAGCTCAATATCAGCGGCCGCGCAGCGTTCTTCGGCGAGCTGGCGCAGCCGCGCGTTCGCGATGACACCGCCTCCGAGGAGCAGGCGCGGCACCCCGAGATCGGCACAGGCCGCGAGGGCCTTCACGAGCAGCACGTCGGCGACGGCCTCGCGGAAGCTGGCCGCAACATCCGCCATCGGCACCTCTTCTCCCGCGTCACGCAGCTTCTCGACGTGCCGGGCGACGGCGGTTTTGAGGCCGGAGAAGGAGAAGTCGTAACGGTGTTGCACGAGGTCCTTCGGCCTCGAGAGCCCACGGGGAAAACGGATGGCCGTGGGATCTCCGCCGACGGCCGCACGATCGATCTGCGGCCCGCCGGGGTAGGGCAGGCCGAGGAGCCTCGCCACCTTGTCGAACGCCTCGCCCGCCGCGTCGTCGATCGTCTCGCCGAGCAGTTCGACGTCGGAGACGAGGTCGCGCACGAGCAGCAGGGAGGTGTGGCCGCCCGAGACGAGCAGGGCAACCGTGGGGTAGTCGATCGCGCCGGACGCAGAGAGCACGTCTGCACCGACGTGGCCGACGAGGTGGTTCACGGCATAAAGCGGCTTGTCGAGAGCGACGGCGAGCGCCTTGGCCGCACCGACGCCGACCATGAGTGCGCCGGACAGGCCAGGCCCGCTCGTGACCGCGATGGCGTCGAGCTGCTCGAGCGTGACATCCGCCTCGGCGAGGGCGGCCTCGAGCGTCGGCGTGAGCGCCTCGAGGTGGGCGCGGGCGGCGATCTCGGGCACGACACCGCCGTAGCGGGCGTGCTCCTCCATGGATGACGCGATCACGTTCGCGAGCAGTTCGCGGCCGCGCACGATGCCGATCCCGGTCTCGTCGCAGCTTGTTTCGATGCCGAGCACGAGCGCGCTCATGCGCCCACCGCCGGAAGAGTCGCGGGTTCTGGAATCTCGTACTTCATCACGATGGCGTCCACATTGTCTGGTTGGTAGTAGCCCTTGCGCTCGGCGATCGCAACGAAACCGAGCGTCTCGTAGAGGTGCTGCGCACCGCCGTTGTCTGCCCGCACCTCGAGGAATACCTGAAGGATCCCGCGCTTGCGCGCCTCCGCGACGAGCGACTGGATGAGCGTGCGGCCGAGACCGCCGCGCCGGTCGGATTCCGCGACCGCGATGGTCTGCACGTCGCCGTCGCGCGCGCCGGCCGGAGCGAGCAGCCCCGCGTAGCCGACGATCGCCGAGTCGCTGAGTCGCTCGGCAACGAGATAGAAGGTGTGCGTGCTCGAAAGCTCGTCCCGCATGTTCTCGGCGGACCACGCATCCGAGGCGAAGATGCCGGTTTCGAGCAGCATGATCGCGTCGAGATCAACGAGACTCGCCCGGCGAAGCTGCCAGGTCATCCGGTCACCCGCTTCGGGCCGGCAGAGAGCGTCACGTCCGGCGAGCGCAGGTAGAGCGCGTCTCGCCCCGCGAACTCGCGACCATGGGAGTACATGGTCTCGGCGAGCAGGCCGAGAGATGCCGCCGAGACCAGGCTCGACTCCAGCGTCTCGTAGCGTGCAAAGCCCGGCACCACGCCAGCCAGCTCGTCCGGACGCGCGAGCCCGGGCCCGCCGCCCTCGCCGGCCGCACGCTCCGGGAGCCCCACGGAATCGGCCCCGCGGTAGGCGGACCAGTAGACCTCCTTGCGACGCGCATCCGTCACGACCAGGAGCGGGCCGCTGCCGCCCGCGGCGTAGTGACCGAAGGCGATCGCATCGTGGCTGATGACGCGCACGACGGGCTTTCTCGCGCCGAGCGCGAACGCCTGGGCCGCGGCGATGCCGACCCGCAGGCCGGTGAATGGGCCAGGCCCCATGCCCACCGCGACACCGGACAGGGCGGTTACCGCGACATTCGCCTCGAGCAGGCACTGGCTGATCAGCTCACCGATCACCTCAGCGTGGCGACGCGTGTCGGGCTCGGATCGTTCGGCGAGCACGCCTCGATCTCGGTCGACCACGGCGACGCCGGTTCCGGCAGAAGTATCGATCGCGAGCAGCACCCCTCAAGTATCCCCGCTCGCTGCGCCCTCGCGCTGCACAGTCGTATGATGACGGCACGAGGGCCTGCTCACGGTTGGCCCGCATCCGATTGCTCCGGCCGAATTGTTCGTGACGGATTCCCGTCATGCACCCGAGCCGTGACCTCATAGGGGAGGCCGTGATGGCCAGTGTGAGCGTGCGGTACATCGTCGACAGCGTGGACGAAGCGATCGCGTTCTATTGCGGGCTGCTGGGTTTTCACGAGGTCATGCACCCGGCACCGAGCTTCGCGATGCTGTCGAGAGGCGAGCTGCGCCTGGTGCTCAGCTCGCCCAGCGCACAAGGGGGTGGCGGACAGTCCATGCCGGACGGAACGGTTCCGCAGCCGGGAGGGTGGAACCGCTTCTCTCTCGAGGTCGAGGATCTCGACAGCACCGTTGCCGCTCTGCGGGAGGTGCGGGTGCACTTCAGAAATGAGATCGTGAACGGCGTCGGCGGCAGGCAGATCCTCGTGGACGATCCCTCTGGTAACCCGGTCGAACTCTTCGAGCCAACCATTCCGGAGGCCAGGCTGGACTGACTCAGCGGAGCAGGAAATCCGCCCAGCGGGAGCCGTGCGGGTTAATGGTGACCTCGCGCGGTTCCGCGTCGTCGTCCTCGGAGGAGTCTGAGATTTCCACACCGCCGGTGGGCCTCGCGATGTTCACCTCGAGCCAGTCCTCGGTGAGGCCGTCGAGCATCCCGGCCGCCCACTCGACCACGACGACGGATGCCGCATAGTCGATGTCGAGATCGTCCAGCTCCGCAGCGCTCGACAGCCGGTACGCGTCCACGTGCACGAGAGGCGCGCCTCCGTCGACCCGCGGATGCGTTCTCGCGAGCACGAAGGTGGGGCTCGTCACCGTGCCGCGCACCCCGAGTGCCGCACCGAGGCCGCGCGTGAGCGTGGTCTTGCCCGCACCGAGCTCCCCGTTCAACGCGACGAGGTCGCCCGCGCGCAGCTCAGCGGCAATGCGCGCACCGAGCGACTCCATCTCCTCGGGAGTGGCGATCGTGAGGGTGGTCACGAGCCGACCGTGCCTGTGGAGTTCTCGGCGATCACGTACGCGATAGCCACTCCAGCGTCGTGGCTCATCGAGAGGTGCAGCTCGGTGATACCGCGTGCCGCGACGACATCCGCGAGCTCCCCCAGGATGGAGAACGAGGGATTGCGAAGGCCGTCGGAGACCACCCGGATGTCGTGCCAGTGAACTCCGGCAGAGCTGCCCAGCGCCTTGATGAGCGCCTCCTTCGCACCAAACCTGGCGGCGAGGGAGCGCAGCGGGCGTTCACGGTCGCCATCCCAGCGTTCGCTCTCAGCGAACAGGCGCGGGAGAAGGCCCGGAGTGCGGTCGGCGGCACGTTCGAACCTGGCGATGTCCACCACATCCACCCCGATGCCGACGATCATCGAAATTACTCGACGGTGACTGACTTGGCGAGGTTGCGCGGCTGGTCAACGTCCAGGCCCTTGGCCGACGCGAGCTCCATCGCGAAGATCTGCAGCGGCGCGACGGCCAGCAGCGGCTCGAACAGGGTCGACGCGAGCGGGATCACGATGACCTCGTCCGCGTACGGCAGCACCGCGACATCCCCCTGTTCGGCAATCGCGAGCACACGGGCACCGCGGGCGCGGATCTCCTGGATGTTCGAGACGACCTTCTTGTGCAACGAGTCGGTCGCGCGCGGGCTCGGCACGATCACGAACACGGGCTGGCCGGGTTCGATCAGCGCGATCGGGCCGTGCTTGAGCTCGCCTGCCGCGAAGCCCTCCGCGTGGATGTAGGCGAGTTCCTTGAGCTTGAGCGCACCCTCGAGGGCCACGGGATAGCCGGCGTGGCGACCGAGGAAGAGCACGGAGCGCGTGTCGGTCATCCAGCCCGCGAGCTGCTTGATGGCGTCGTGCTGCTCGAGCACGGTCGCGAGCTGGTCGGGCAGGGCCTGCAGCTCCGCGGAGAGACCGGTGATCTCCTGCGCGGAGAGTGAGCCGCGAACGCTCGCGAGGTGCAGACCGAGGAGGTACAGTGCGGCGACTTGGGCAACGAAGGCCTTGGTGGAGGCGACCGCGACCTCGGGACCCGCGTGCGTGTAGATCACTGCGTCGGACTCACGGGCGATCGTTGCGCCCTGGGTGTTGCAGATCGACAGGGTCTTCGCGCCGCCGTCGATCGCGTACTTGACCGCCATGAGCGTGTCCATGGTCTCGCCAGACTGGCTGATCGACACGACGAGGGTGCGCGCGTCGATCACCGGGTCGCGGTAGCGGAACTCGTGCGAGAGTTCGACCTCGACCGGGATGCGCGCCCACTTCTCGATCGCGTACTTCCCGAGCATTCCGGAGTACGCCGCAGTACCACAGCCGAGGATGACGACACGGTCGATGTCGCGCAGGGTGTCGTCGAAGCCGTCGAGCTCGCTCAGGTGCACGGCGCCATCGACGATGCGGCCGAGCAGCGTCTTGGCGATGGCCTCCGGCTCCTCGCTGATCTCCTTGGCCATGAAGCTCGACCAGCCGCCCTTCTCTGCGGCCGATGCGTCCCAGTCCACCTCGAACTCGTCTGTCGCGACGGGAGCGCCGTCGAAGTCGGTGACGGTCACAGCATCCGCGGTGATGGTCACGATCTGGTCCTGGCCGATGGCGACTCCGCGGCGGGTGTGCTCGACAAATGCCGCGACATCCGAACCGAGGAAGTTCTCCCCGTCGCCCAGACCGATCACGAGCGGCGAGTTGCGGCGAGCACCCACCACCACGCCTGGCTGGTCCTTGTGTAGCGCGAGCAGCGTGAATGCCCCGTGCAGGCGGCCGACAACGGCGCGCAGTGCCTCGGCGAGATCGCCCGTCCTCTGATATTCGAGCCCGACGAGCAGGGCGGCAACCTCGGTGTCCGTCTCACTCGTGAAGACGGTGTCGGGGTGCTCGGCGAGCAGTTCAGCCTTGAGCTCGGCAAAGTTTTCGATGATGCCGTTGTGGATGAGCGCGAGCTTGCCGTTGTCTCCGAGGTGCGGATGCGCGTTCTGGTCGTTCGGTCCACCGTGGGTTGCCCAGCGGGTGTGCCCGATGCCCGTGCCGCCGTCGTTGATCGGGGACGCGGCCAGCTCATCCGTCAGAACGTGCAGCTTGCCCGCACGCTTGCGGGTGTGCAGTTCTCCGGCGTCGTCGATCACGGCAATGCCGGCGGAGTCATAGCCGCGATACTCGAGCCGGCGCAGGCCGCCGACCAACACCTCGACGCTCCGGCTGCTCCCGACGTAACCCACAATTCCACACATGGAACACGATTCTACGGGGCGCGCGCACGGTCATGCTGCGAGTACGCACTACGCTGGTGAGCTATGTCGGAGCGTGGGCCCAATGCGGCGAGCAATGGGCACACCACACCGTTCGTCGAGATCGATCGATCACGCTGGGCAGAGCTCGCACCGACCATGGCGCTGCCTCTCACACCCGCGGAGATCGTCGGGCTGCGAGGGCTCGGCGACCGACTCGACCTGCACGAGGTCACCGAGGTCTACCTCCCCCTCAGCAAGCTCCTGAACCTCTACGCCGCGGGCGCCAAACAGCTCCATCGGGCCACGAGCGACTTCCTCGGGCAGAAGTCATCCAGCACACCGTTTGTCATCGGTGTCGCGGGCTCCGTGGCCGTCGGCAAGTCGACCATCGCCCGCCTGTTGCGCGAGCTGCTCGCGCGCTGGGAAGACACCCCGCGGGTCGAATTGGTCACGACAGACGGCTTCCTCCTCCCCAACGCCGAGCTGCAGCGTCGCGGACTCATGGACCGCAAGGGCTTTCCCGAGTCGTACGATCGCCGCGCCCTGCTGCGCTTCGTGAGCAAGATCAAGAGCGGGGTCGAGGAGGTGCGCGCACCCTTCTATTCGCACCTCAGCTACGACATCGTCGGGGACGCAGAAATCGTCGTGCGCAGGCCGGACGTCCTGATCGTGGAGGGGCTCAACGTGCTGCAGCCCCCCATCGGCGGGCGCGGGCTCGCGGTGAGCGACCTGTTCGACTTCACCATCTACGTCGATGCAAGAACCTCGGATGTCGCGACCTGGTATGAGGAACGCTTCCTCAAGCTGCAGCGCGGCGCGTTCGCCAACCCTCAGTCGTTCTTCCACCGCTACGCGTCGCTGTCAGAGGAAGAGGCACGGGAGAAGGCGCGCGATATCTGGAGCCGCATCAACGAACCGAACCTCGTGCAGAACGTGTTGCCGACGAGGTCGCGCGCGGACCTCGTGCTGCGCAAGGGCGGAGACCACAAGGTCAGCAGCGTGCTGCTGCGCAAGCTCTGACCGGCGGGCTGGCTAGAGCGAGAGCTGCTCGCGCACGACCTCCGCGAGGGAGTGCGCCAGGCGATCGGCTGTGTCCTGGTCCGCGGCTTCGACCATGACGCGCACGAGCGGTTCTGTGCCGGATGCCCGCAACAGCACGCGCCCCGAGTCGCCGAGTTCTGCCTCGGCGGCCTTCACTGCCGCCGCCACCGTCTCATCCGTGTGCACCCGAGAGCGGTCGACACCGCGCACGTTCACGAGGATCTGCGGGTACACGGTCATCACGGACGCGAGTTCGGCGAGGCTCTTGCCGGTGCGCGCCATCTCCGAGACGAGGTGCAGCCCGGTGAGAATACCATCGCCGGTCGTGGCGAATTCGCTCATGATGACGTGGCCAGACTGCTCGCCTCCGAGCGCGAGGCCCTTCTCACCCAGCGCCTCGAGCACGTAGCGGTCACCGACGGCGGTCTGCAGCACGGTCACGCCGTGCTCCTCCATCGCCACGCGCAGGCCGAGGTTGCTCATCACGGTCGCGACGAGCGTGTTGTCTGTGAGGGTGCCGCGATCCTTCATCGCCAGGGCGAGCACGGCCATGATCTGGTCCCCGTCGACGATGCGACCGAGGTGGTCGATGGCGAGGCAGCGATCCGCGTCTCCGTCGTGCGCGATACCGACGTCGGCCCCGTGCTCCACGACCGCGGCCGCGAGCTTCTCGAGGTGCGTCGACCCGACACCGTCATTGATGTTGTAACCGTCTGGCTCTGCCCCAAGCACCGTGACCTTGGCCCCGGCGAGGCTGAACACCTCTGGCGAGACGCCGGAGGCTGCACCGTGGGCGCAGTCGAGTACCACGTGGATGCCGTCGAGACGGTGAGGGAGCGTCGAGACGAGGTGCAGTGTGTAGCGGTCCTCGGCGTCGGCGAAGCGGCGGATGTGCCCGACCTCGGTGCCGGTGGGAGCCAGCTTCGGTTCGCCCAGCGCGGCCTCGATGCGGTCTTCCACGACATCCGGGAGCTTGGTTCCCCCGACGGCGAAGAACTTGATGCCGTTGTCGCTGGCCGGATTGTGCGAGGCCGAGATCATCACGCCGAAGTCAGCCTTGAAGTCCGCGACGAGAAACGCGAGCGCGGGGGTCGGGATGACGCCAGCATCGTAGATGTCAACGCCAGAGCTCGAGAGCCCCGCGGCGACAGCGGCGGAGATGAACTCGCCGGAGACCCGCGGATCACGAGCGACGACTGCGATGGGACGACGCCCGGACGCGCGACGACCGTCGGCCATCCTGCCCTTGCCCAGCACCACGGCAGCGGCCTGGGCAAGACCAAGGGACAACTCGACCGTCAGGTCGTGGTTCGCGAGACCGCGGACACCATCCGTTCCGAAAAGACGGGGCATGACAGCACCACCGCCCGAATTAGCGCTTGGAGAACTGAGGAGCCTTGCGCGCCTTCTTGAGTCCCGCCTTCTTGCGCTCCTTGACGCGAGCGTCACGGCTGAGGAAGCCAGCCTTCTTGAGGGAGGAGCGGTTGTTCTCAGCATCGATCTGGTTGAGCGAGCGCGCGATGCCGAGGCGCAGCGCACCAGCCTGGCCGGAGGGGCCACCGCCGGTGATGCGGGCGACGACGTCGTAGCTGCCGAGCAGGTCGAGCACCTTGAAGGGGTCGTTGATGAGCTGCTGGTGAAGCTTGTTCGGGAAGTACTCCGCAAGAGTGCGGCCGTTCACCGTGAAGTTGCCGGAGCCGGGGGTGATGCGCACGCGGGCGATGGCCTGCTTGCGGCGACCGACGGCCGCGCCGGGAACATTGAGCACGGCACGGGGAGCCTTGACGGCGGCCTCGGCCGGGGTCTCGGTCGAATAGCTGCCGGTGGAGTCTGTGGAATCGATGGAGCCAGCGCCCTCGAGTGAATCTGCGATCTTCGCCATTATCTGGAAATCCTTATGCGTTCGTGGCGCGCTACTGCGCGACCTGGCCGAGGGTGTAGGTCTTGGGCTGCTGTGCAGCGTGAGGGTGCTCTGCGCCTGCGTAGACCTTGAGCTTGGTGAGCTGTGCCCGGCCGATCGAGTTCTTCGGGAGCATGCCGCGCACGGCCTTCTCGACCGCGCGGGTCGGGTGCTTCTCAAGCATCTCGGCATAGGTGGTCGCGCTGATGCCACCCGGGTATCCGGAATGGCGGTACGCCTTCTTCTGCGCGAGCTTCGTGCCGGTCAGGGCGATCTTCTCGGCGTTGATGATGATGACGAAGTCACCCATGTCCATATGCGGAGCGAAGGTGGCCTTGTGCTTGCCGCGAAGCAGGGTCGCGGCGTGGCTTGCGAGACGACCGAGAACAACATCGGTCGCGTCGATGATGAGCCAGTCGCGCTGGACATCATCGGGCTTGGGAGAAAAGGTGCGCGTCACAATAGTGCTGCTTTCTGATCGAAATGAGGCGTTCGTGAATCCCACTCCGTTGCGCGTTCCGCGGCAGAAACCGGGGAACCCCATCGATGGAGGGCTCAAGTTCGGGTGACGCACCAGGAAGGTGCAGACGCCAAGGGTCAAGATTACTCGACCATGGCGCTTGCGGTCAAACCGTGGGCGTGCGCCTGGCCCTGGTCTGTTCCGCCCTGGCCGCGAGTTCCTCCTCCGGCGGATAGCCGAGCTCCACGAGGGTGAGGCCCTTCGCGGGCACCACCTTGAACTCACTCGTCCTGGTGAGTTCTTCCCTCAGCTCCACGAGTCGCTCCGGCGAGAGCTTGCCCTGTCCGACCGCGATGGTTGCACCGACGAGCGAGCGCACCATGCTGTGACAGAAGGCGTCCGCCTTGACACGCGCGATGAGCACACCGTCGGCCGCGCGCATCCACTCGAACTCCTGCAGGGTTCGGATGGTGGTCGCGCCGGCGCGCGGCTTGCAGTACGTCGCCCAGTCGTGAAGCCCGACGAGGGAGTGCGCGGCGGCATCCATGAGCTCGACGTCGAGTTCCGCCGGATACCAGAGGGTGCGATTGCGCTCGAGCGGGTTACGGGGGCCGTTCGCGTCGGACACGCGGTATTCGTAGCGGCGCCAGACCGCAGAGAAGCGGGCGTCGAACCCCGGCGGGGCAATGGAGGCGCCGGTGATGAACACGTCGCTGTCGAGTCCGGCGATGCCGTTGAGCCTGCGCACGAGCGCCGCAGGCCCGCCGAGCCTCTCTCCGCCCTTGGTGCCTCGCGGTGGCCTCTCGAGGCTCGCGAGTTGGGCGGGCGTCAGGTCGAGATGCGCGACCTGGTCGAGCGCGTGCACCCCGGCGTCCGTGCGTCCGGCGACCGTGAGGGTCGGCGGTTCACCGAACCGGCCGAAGATCGTCGCGAGCGCCGACTCGAGCTCGCCCTGTACCGTGCGGAGTCCGGGCTGCTTCGCCCAGCCCAGGAACGCGGTGCCCTCGTAAGCGATATCGAGGCGGATGCGCGTGGTCGCGCCGTTCGCGCCAACCGCGTTCCCGGCATCCCCCGGCCCGGACGCCGCTGCGGCACTGTCGATCACGGTTAAACAGTAGGGCACCGCTGCGCCGAGCCGACGGTGACGAGTTGACCGGGAGGGTGTCAGGCAGTCAGCATTGATGGTGGCCATCCCATGAAAACTCCCCCACGTGCCGCCTCAGAGGCCGCTCCCAAGCCGCCCGGGGCGAAGTCCCCCATCGAGCCCCGGCTCTCCGACCGCCACCTGCGCGGGCTCGACGGGCTGCGCGCCTTCGCGGTCATCGCGGTCATCCTCTATCACCTGAGCCCGGGGCTCGCGGTCGGCGGCTACCTCGGTGTTGACATCTTCTTCGTGATCAGCGGCTTTCTCATCACCGCGCTGTTGCTGCGCGAGCGCGCCTCGACCGGGCGCATCCGACTCGGCAGCTTCTGGCTGCGACGCGCGCGCCGACTGCTCCCCGCTCTCTTCGCCCTCGTTCTGGCCTGCTGCACTGCGGCGTGGGTGATCGGCGGAAACGTTCTGGTGGACCTCGGCAGGCAGGTTCTCGGCGCCGCGAGCTTCAGCAGCAACTGGCTCGCAATCGCGGGCCACAGGAGTTACTTCGATGAGTCCGCGCCGGAACTGTTCCGCAATCTCTGGTCCCTCGCGGTCGAGGAACAGTTCTACCTGGTCTGGCCGCTCGTGGTGCTGCTGTTGGTCCTGGTGCGAAACCGCTGGGTGAGGTTCAGCTTCGTCGCAGAACTCGGTATCGCCTCGGCCCTCGCAATGGTGCTGCTGTACACGCCGGGGGCTGACGCCACCCGCGTGTACTACGGCACGGACAGCCACAGCTTCGGCCTGGCCGTCGGCGCGGCCCTTGCCGTGGCCAGCCAGCACTGGTCCGCGCTTCCACTGTGGTGGTCCAGGACCGCGCGATGGGCGCTGCCGGTTCTTGGAACGCTCGGCCTGGGAGCACTCGTCGCAGCGACCATCCTCATGCCGGCGGATGCTCCATTCGTCTACCAGGGCGGTCTGGTCGCCGTCGCGCTCATCACCGCGGTCACCATCATCGGCGCCATCGTGCCCGGGTCTGCGCTCGGCCGCGTGCTCGACCTCCCGCCGCTGCGCTGGGTGGGTGAGCGATCCTACGGACTGTACCTCTGGCACTGGCCGGTGTTCGTGCTCGTGGTCGCTGCACTGCCGGACTGGCCCAGGCTAGGGCCCGCGGGCTGGGGCCTCGGCGGCATTGCGATGGCGATCACGCTCGTTGCCGCGACACTGTCGTACCGCTTCATCGAGCAACCGATCCGCACCAGGGGTTTCAGGGCGGCGTTCCACTGGGTACTGCCGAGTGGTACCGCCCTACGCAGGATATTCTCACACCAGAAGGCAGGGCAGCCCGCGGCCCGGCCTCGCGCAAGGCACGCCCTCGGGGTCACGGCCGTTGTGCTCGCGGTATTGGCCACGGGAGTCGGCACCATCGCGGCAATGAGCACCGGGCCGACGCAGAGCGATGCGGAGCTTCAGATCCAGCGCGGCCAGGCAGCCATCGATACGGCGTCGCCCCGCGCGACGGCACCCGAAACGACGACTCCACGAGGGGCGACGCCGGGCACTTCGGCGTCCGGGGAGACACAGCAGCCTCACTCGGTTCCGCCCGCTCTGCCCGGCGGGGACCAGATCGCAGCGATCGGGGACTCCGTGATGCTCGCGTCTGCCACAGGCCTGCAGCAGGCCTTCCCTGGTATCGAGATCGACGCCGTGGTGTCGAGGCAGATGTCCACGCTTCCCTCGATCGTGCAGGGCATGAAAGACAACGACACGCTGCGCCCCACCCTCATCATCGGCCTCGGAACGAACGGCCCGATCGATCGCGCACCGCTCGACGAGGCGAGAGCGATCGCCGGCCCGCGCACCCAGATCGTGCTCGTGAACGTGCAGGCGCCGCGAGGCTGGACGGACGGTGTCGACGCGACCCTCTCGCACTACGCGCAGCAGTACCGCAACGTCGAGCTCGCCAACTGGCGGGATGCCATCGCCGGCCATCTGAACCTGCTCGCCCGCGATCAGATCCATCCAGGCCAGCGCGGGGGCGAGATCTATGCCGGCGTGATCAAGGACGCGCTCCAGCGCCTCGCCGAGCTTCCACCAATCCTTGGCCCCAACGACTACGGCCTGGCTGCAACCCCGCTCTGAGCAATGCGGCCTTGATCAGGCCGGTTTGACGGATCCCCGTGCCGGTGAATGTTTGCGCACCTCACGCAGCACGATCTGTTCCGGGCACACAGTCGAGAGGAAGTCCCCCACCGACAGCGCAAGACGCTCTCCGACGAGCGAGTACAGGATGCGGTTGGCATCGCGGCGTTCCGCGATGAGGCCAGCCTGGCGAAGCACCGCGAGATGACGTGAAATTGTCGGCCCCGTGGCATTGAACCGAGCGGCGATCTCGCCGGCCGCGAGCTCACCATCCTTCAGATCCTGCAGGATCTGCCGTCGCGTGGGGTGCGCGAGTGCAGCAAAGATGTCTGACGCGGAATCTGTCATGTTAGCAATATAGCATTTTTGCTAAATGCAGTGTAGCTTCATTGCTAACAAGCGAAGGAGCATCTTATGAGAATTGCCATCACGGGTGGCACGGGATTTGTCGGCCGACACCTTGCCGAGCGTCTGGACCCAGCGGATACCGTTATCGTGTCCCGGCGAACAGGCGTACCGCTCGATGATGTTGACGCGCTCGCTCGAGCGTTCGAGGGCTGTGATGCGGTCGCACACTGTGCCGGGATCAACCGAGAGATCGGCGAACAGACCTTCACCCGAGTGCACGTAGCAGGTACCCAGAACGTGATCGCCGCGGCCCGCCGAGCCGGCGTCAAGAGGATCGTCATGGTCAGCTTCCTTCGTGCCAGGCCGGATTGCGGCTCGGGGTACCACGAGACCAAGTGGGCCGCTGAGGAACTCCTCCGCAATTCGGGGCTCGACCACACCATCCTGAAGTTCGGCATGATCTATGGCCCTGGAGACCACATGATCGACCACGTGACACGAGCGGTTCGCACTTTTCTGCTCTTCGCCACGGTCGGCTACCAGGAGCGCGCCGTGCGCCCCGTCCCTGTCGATGACGCTGCTGACGTCCTTACCGCCGCCCTCGAGGGGCGCATACAGCAGCCGACGGTAGCGGTGATGGGTGCCGAGGAGCTGGAACTGGGCGCTGCTGTCCGACGCATCGCAGGCGTGGCGGGTCGGCATCCGCTGTTCGTGCGAGCGCCGATCTGGACGATCAGGGTGTTGGCGCAAGTGACCGAGTGGATCATGGTCACGCCCTTGGTGGCGAAGGCACAGGCACTGATGTTGGCCGAGGGCGTCAGCGAAGCAGCACCACCGGCTCCGGAACTGCCCCAGAGCCTGCGCCCAACGCGCAGATTCGACGAGGATCGCATCCGCGCCGCAATGCCGGAGGGCCGCTTCGGACTCACGGATCTCAGGATCGCCCGCTGGTGGTCGAACCGTCGACTCAATGTCCCCCGTGCCGCCAACAGTCTGCCGTGAACCTGTACCCCGCGAAACGCAGGAACGCCCCGCTCGATGAGCGGGGCGTTCCTGACTACGAGCTGGTGCTGAGGACTACTTTGCGTCCTCGGCGGCGACCTCTGCGGTCTCGGCGTCGACAGCATCCGTCTGCTCGGGAGTCTCCTCCGGAGCAGCGGGCTCGGCTGCGGCAGCCTCGGCTGCGACCTCATCCGTGGCGGGCTCCTCGGCGGGAGCAGCCTTCGCGGGCTTCTCTGCCGTGGTGCTGGTCTTGGCCTTCGCCTTCGGCTTCGGGTTCACGGGCTCGAGAACGAGCTCGATCTGCACCATGGAGGCGTTATCGCCCTTGCGGAAACCCAGCTTGGTGATGCGGGTGTAGCCGCCCTCACGCTCGGCGACGAGCGGTGCGATCTGCGTGAACAGCTCGTGCACGACGGTCTTGTCGCCGATCACGGACAGCACACGACGACGGGCGTGCAGGTCTCCGCGCTTGGCGAAGGTGATGAGCCGCTCGGCGACCGGACGCAGGCGCTTCGCCTTGGTCTCAGTCGTCTTGATGCTCTTGTGGGTGAACAGCGCGGCGGCGAGGTTCGCGAGCAAGAGGCGCTCGTGAGCCGGACCTCCACCGAGGCGCGGACCCTTGGTTGGCGTTGGCATGGTTTTTCTCCAGAATCAAATGGTCGTGGGCGTCGAGAACGACGAGCCCTAGTTGTTCTCTTCGGCCTCGTCGTAGCCGCTGTAGAAGTGCGCACCGTCGAACCCAGGAACGGTGTCCTTGAGTGACAGGCCCAGCTCCACGAGCTTGTCCTTGACCTCATCCACCGACTTCTGCCCGAAGTTGCGGATGTTCATGAGCTGCGTCTCCGACAGTGCGACCAGTTCGCTCACGGTGTTGATGCCCTCGCGCTTGAGGCAGTTGTAGCTGCGCACAGACAGGTCGAGGTCCTCGATCGGCATGCTGAGCTCGCTCGACAGCACGGCGTCGACCGGCGCGGGGCCGATCTCGATGCCCTCTGCCGCGGAGTTGAGCTCGCGTGCCAGGCCGAACAGCTCGGTCAGCGTGCGACCGGCCGAGGCGATGGCGTCGCGCGGGGTGATCGCCGACTTGGTCTCGACATCCACCACCAGGCGGTCGAAGTCGGTGCGCTCACCGGCACGCGTCGCCTCGACGCGGTAGGTGACCTTGAGCACCGGGGAGTAGATCGAGTCGATCGGGATCTGGCCCGCTTCACTGAACTCGCTGCGGTTCTGCGCAGCGGAGACGTAGCCACGGCCACGCTCGATGGTCAGCTCGAGCTCGAACTTCGCCTTGTCGTTGAGCGTGGCGATGAGCAGCTCGGGGTTGTGGATCTCCACGCCGGCCGGAGCGGAGATGTCCGCCGCGGTGACCTGGCCAGCACCCGTCTTGCGAAGGTACGCGGTGATCGGCTCGTCGTGCTCACTGGAGACGACGAGACCCTTGATGTTCAGGATGATCTCGGTGACGTCTTCCTTCACACCAGCAACAGTGCTGAACTCGTGCAGGACGCCGTCGATGCGGATGCTCGTGACGGCAGCCCCCGGAATCGACGAGAGCAGGGTACGGCGCAGGGAGTTGCCGAGGGTGTAACCGAATCCGGGCTCCAGTGGCTCGATGATGAACCGTGAACGGAACTCGGAGATGTTCTCTTCGGTCAGAGTGGGGCGTTGTGCAATGAGCACTGTTGTTTCCTTTCGGCAAAGTGTCCGCTATATGACACTTACGGGGAGTTCAAACTATTGAGTTGTGAAACTGTGCTGGTCGACCAGGCCGCGACAAAGAAGCAGCCGTATCGAGACCGGTCTCGATACGCTCGCTGGCGCTCGCTACTCGACCAACGATGAAACTGATTAGACCCTGCGCCTCTTCGGCGGACGGCATCCGTTGTGCGCCTGCGGCGTGACATCGGTGATCGAGCCGACCTCGAGGCCAGCGGCCTGGAGCGAACGGATCGCGGTCTCGCGACCTGAGCCCGGTCCCTTGACGAAGACGTCGACCTTCTTCATGCCGTGCTCCTGCGCCTGGCGAGCGGCGGACTCCGCCGACATCTGCGCGGCATACGGGGTCGACTTGCGTGAACCCTTGAAGCCCACGACGCCTGACGACGACCAGCTCAGAACTGCGCCGGTGGGGTCGGTGATGGTGACGATGGTGTTGTTGAAGGTCGACTTGATGTGAGCCTGGCCCACGGCGATGTTCTTCTTCTCTTTACGACGCGGCTTGCGAGCGGCCGACTTAGGTGCTGCCAATTTTTTCTCCTAAAAATTATGGCGATGACGGTGGGGGTTACCCAGCCGCCTATCGGGCCTTCTTCTTGCCGGCTACGGTGCGCTTCGGGCCCTTGCGGGTGCGAGCGTTGGTCTTGGTGCGCTGGCCGTGCACGGGCAGGCCCTTGCGGTGACGGATGCCCTGGTAGCTTCCGATCTCGACCTTGCGGCGGATGTCCGCTGCGACCTCACGACGAAGGTCACCTTCTACCTTGAAGTTGCCTTCGATGTAGTCGCGGAGCGCGATGAGCTGGTCGTCGGTGAGATCCTTCACGCGGATCTCCCCGCTGATGCTGGTGTCGGCGAGGGCCTTCAGCGCCCTGGTGCGGCCAACTCCGTAGATATAGGTCAGTGCGACTTCAACGCGCTTGTCGCGCGGAATGTCAACGCCGGCTAGACGTGCCATGGTGGCTTCTCCTGGATATGAGTGGAGGTCTGTAGCGGAACCTGTACACCGGCCTCCAACCGATGGTGTCCCCCGCTCTCGCGGGTTCTGGTGCTGCTATGTGTTCGTATTCAGTTGTAGTTCGCTGGTCGAGTAGGCCGCCCACGGCCGTATCGAAACCCGCCAGGAATTAGCCCTGGCGCTGCTTGTGACGCGGGTTCGACTTGCAGATGACCATGACCTTGCCGTTGCGACGGATCACCTTGCAGTGCTCGCAGATCGGCTTGACGCTGGGATTGACCTTCATTGTGGTTCCTTGTTTCGCTGTCTTCGTACACGGGGAATGCCCCGGGCCGTTACTTTCCAGCCGGACGCGCGTGCGCGCATCCGTTTGTTCTTACTTGTAGCGGTAGACGATCCGGCCCCGGGTCAGGTCGTAGGGGCTCAGCTCCACGATCACGCGGTCCTCGGGGAGGATGCGGATGTAGTGCTGACGCATCTTGCCCGAAATGTGGGCAAGCACGCGGTGGCCGTTGGTCAGCTCAACGCGGAACATCGCGTTGGGCAGAGCTTCGACTACTGCGCCCTCGATCTCGATGACACCGTCTTTGTTGGCCATAGCCTCTTCGTCGCTAGAAATTGAACGTGCTGGTCGTGCGTTGGATTGTGGCGTCAGTCATCCCGAAGACCGTTGATCATGGGGAAAAGGCGGCACGACAAAGTCGACCGCAGACACCAAGGATCAATCTTATGGGATAACCGACTGTTTCGCCAACACGCGTCTATAATCGCGCGGCGCGCACCACGTCGACGACATCCGCGAACAGTGCATCACCCTCGGCAAGCCCCGTGACCTCGCTCGTGAACTCCTCCGGCGTGAGCGCGCCGAGCCGCTCCCGCATCGTCACGCTCTCGGGGTCGGAGGGAAGATCGAACCGCAGTGCCGCGCCGATCGCGCGCAGCAGCGCCTCCGGCCGCACGCCTCTCTCGGCCAGGCCGAGTGCCGGGCGAATGAATCTCTCGTGCCGCCCGAGTTTCCGCAGCGGCGAGCGCCCGACTCGCTCCGGGGTGTCCGGCAGGTACGGGTTGGCGAAGCGCGCGAGGTTCTGTCGCACGTAGGCCTGCTGCACCTCGGGCTCGAAGTCGTGCTCGGCCACGAGCAGGGCCTTCGTCTCGGTCAGTACCGCCTGCACCTCGGCGAGCACGTCTGGGATGCGCATGGCATCGGCGATCGAGACCGCACCGTGTAGGAAGCCGTGGTACGCCAGCGTCGCGTGCCCGGTGTTCACCGTGAACAGCTTGCGCTCGATGTACGGGGCGAGCTCGTCGACGAAGTGCGCCTCGGGGATCGACGGCGGTGTGTCGCCGAAGGGTCCGCTCTCGATGGCCCACTCGAAGAACTCCTCGACCGTGACGTCGAGACCGTCTCCGCGATCCTGCGCGGGAACGATCCGGTCGACGGCGGTGTTCGCGAAGATCGCGCCATCGATCCGCGCGGCCTGGCCGCTGGCTTCGAGCACCTTCAGGATCTCCGCCTTCAGGAGATCGGTCGCGTTGATCGCGTTCTCACAGGCCATGACCTGGAGAGGCGAAAGGCCGGAGGGGCGGTCGAGAATCGCCCTCGCGATGACCGGGGCGACAAAGCGCAGGATGTTCGGCCCCACCGCGGTCGTGACGATGTCGGCCGTCGAGATCTCGGCGCTCGTCTCCGCTTCGTGGGTACCGCTGTTGATGGCCCGGTAGTTGTCCACGGTGATGGTGCGGTGGTTGTTGCCCACCTCGTGCACCTGGTAGCTGGGCGTACTGGCGAGGTCATCGATGACCGCGGCATCGACATCCGCGAACACGACCTCATAGCCCGCGTTGTGCAGCACGAGCCCGATGAAGCCGCGCCCGATGTTTCCCGCGCCGAAGTGCACGGCCTTCGTCATGAGTTCACATCCCCCAGCACGGCCAGAAGGCCGTCGGCATCGGCAGCGTCGAGGAGCCGCTGCACCTCATCCTCGTCGCTGAAGATCATGGCGATCTTGGAGAGGATCTCCATGTGTCCGTTCTCCTTGCCCGCGATGCCCACGACGAAGCGCACCTCGTTGCCGTCCCAGTCGATCGGGGTGGAGTAGCGCACGAACGAGAGCGCGGACGCGAGGATCGTATCCTTGCCCTCGTTCGTGCCGTGCGGGATCGCCAGGAAGTTGCCCATGTAGGTGGAGGTGAGTGCCTCCCGTTGCATCATGTAGTCGACGTACTCTGGCGTGACGGCACCGGCAGCGAGGAGTATCGCTCCGGCTTCCCGGATCGCCTCCTCCTTGCTGGTGGCCGATCCGGCTGCCTTGATCTGGTCTGGCTCGAGTACGTTCTGGTTCATGATGTCCTCTTGGTTCTTCCTGGCGATCGCGCGATCTAGCTAGTTTCTCGCCATTTCGACGACTTCGTCGTACTTCGGGCTTGCCATGAAGTTATCGACGGAGACGTGTACCGCGCCCGGGTTCTTCTGGCGAGCCCGCTCGGTGAGGGTGTTCTGCGTGATGATCAGATCCTCGGATCCGTCAAGGTTCGCGATGGCCTTGTTGGTCACCGTGACACCCTCGATTCCGGCCTTCTTGATCTTGTTCCGCAGCACGGTCGCGCCCATGGCGCTCGATCCCATGCCTGCGTCGCAGGCGAAGACGATGTTCTCGATCTTCGTCGCGGTCGCGACGCCGCCCTCGGCCTTGACGCCGAGCAGGTCGCCGACGCGGCTGGTGCCGCCCTTGTTCATCTCGTTCTTTGCAACAGCGGCGGCGAGCTCGTCGTCACCGGCCGCAAGCGCCTCGAGGTCACGCCTGCGGGAGGCCCGCAGAATGATCGCCGAGATGAGGAACGACACGAGCGCGGCACCGATGACCGAGAGGATCACGCCCACGTAGCTGTCTCGCGAGGTCTGGAAGATGATCGCAAAAATACTTCCCGGAGATGCCGGAGCAACGAGGCCGGAGTGGAATGCGACGTTGATCGCGACACCGGTCATACCGCCACCGATTGCGGCAAGCAGCAGCATCGGCTTCATGAGCACGTACGGGAAGTAGATCTCGTGGATACCACCGAGGAACTGGATGATGATCGCACCGGGCGCACTCGCCTTGGAGATCCCGACGCCGAAGAACATGAAGGCGAGCAGGATGCCGACACCGGGGCCGGGGTTGGCCTCGAGCAGGAACAGGATCGACTTGCCGGTCGCCTTCGACTGCTCGATGCCGAGCGGGGTCAGGATGCCGTGGTTGATCGCATTGTTGAGGAACAACACCTTGCCCGGCTCGATGAAGATGCTCGCGAGAGGCAGCAGCCCGCTGTGCACGAGGAACTCCACCGCAGCACTGAGCGCGTTGCTCAGGCCGGTGACCACGGGCGCGACGCCGAAGAACGCACCGACCGCAAGTCCGAAGGCCAGGATGCCGGCGGAGAAGTTGTCGACGAGCATCTCGAAGCCTGCACGGATCTTGCCCGCCCAGATCTTGTCCATGTACTTCGTCAGCCAGGCCGAGAGCGGGCCGACGATCATGGCGCCGAGGAACATCGGAACAGGGCTGCCAACGATGACACCCATGGTCGCGATGGTCGCAACCACGCCACCTCGCGTCCCATAGACCATCCGCCCACCGGTGTTCGCAATGAGCAGCGGCAGAAGGTAGGTGATCATCGGGCCGACCAGGCCGACGTTGGCCACGCCATTCGTCTCACCGAAGCCACCGAGGAGGCCATTCGGCGCCCATCCGGTCTGGATGAACAGGGCGGTGATGATGCCCCACGCGATGAAGGCCGCGAGGTTCGGCATGATCATCCCGCTCAGGAAGGTGCCGAAGCGCTGGACGCCCACTCGGGCGCCCCCTCCTGACTTTGTTGCTGTTGGAGTCGACGTCGTCGTCATGATGTCACTTCACTTTCTCTGGTTGGTGAACGGGTACTAATGGAGAGGGGATGAGCTTGCTGCGGATACGGCGGCGCGGGCCTCGTTTGCGCCGTTCGCCGAGAGCGCCAGGTCGGCGAATTCGCGGGCCTGCGCGAGCGTGAAGCGGTGAAGCTCCGCGCGAACTCCCGCGAGGGCTGCGGGCGACATCGACAGAGAGGTCACGCCGAGCCCGACGAGCACGACCGCGAGGAGCGGGTCTGCTGCGGCCTCACCGCAGACCCCGACCGGTTTGTCGAGTGCCGCACCCGCGCGCCCGACCTCGCCGACCAGACGAAGGACCGCCGGATGCCACGGGTCCTGGAACGCAGCGACCGAGCCGAGCAGGCGGTCGGCGGCGAGCGTGTACTGGGTGAGGTCGTTGGTGCCGATGCTGGCGAAGTCGGCTTCGGCGAGGATGCGGTCGGCGAGGAGTGCGGATGACGGAACCTCGACCATCACACCGGCGGTCTTCAGTCCCATCTCCTTCGCGATCCGAGAGAAGTATCGTGTCTCCTCGACGGTCGACACCATCGGTGCCATGACCCAGAGGTCCGCCTCGGTCGCCGCGTCCGCCGCCGCGAGCGCGGTGAGCTGGTCACGCAGGACCTGTTCGTTCGCGCGCAGTGCACGAAGTCCGCGCAGTCCGAGTGCAGGGTTCTCCTCTGCGGCCGCGTTGAGGAAGCTGAGCGGCTTGTCCGCGCCGGCGTCGAGAGCGCGCACGACGACCTTCTTGCCCGGGAATGCCTCGAGCAGTTTCGTGTAGTGCTCCTGCTGCTCTGCCACGGTGGGAGCCGTCGTCGCATCGAGGAAGAGGAACTCGGTGCGGAAGAGCCCAACCCCCTCTGCGCCGAGCTCGACCGCCTCGGCAGCACCGCTGGCCGAACCGAGGTTGGCCAGGAGCGGCACGGCGGTTCCGTCGGCGAGAGTTCCGGGTCCAACTGGAATCGCAACCTCGACCGCGCGTTCGGCGATGCGCGCACGGGTCTCGGCGAGCGTGCCTTCGTCAGGGGCGACCGTGACCAGGCCGGCCATGGCATCCACGATCACAACGGTTCCATCTTCGACCGACATGGCATCGGATGCGCCGACGATCGCGACGATCGACTTCTCCCTGGCCAGGATCGCGGTGTGCGAGGTCGGTCCGCCGTCGCTCGTGACGAGCGCGATGATCTTGTCGAGGTTGAGCAGCGCGGTATCCGCCGGAGCGAGGTCGTGAGCCACCAGCACAAAGGGGTGGTCGGGGTCGGGAACGCCCGGAACCGGAACGCCGGCGAGGTGCGCGATCACGCGCTGCGAGACGTCGTCGAGGTCGCTCGCGCGCTCTCCCATGTAGCCGCCCATGCCGCTGAGCAGTTCGCGGAAGCTCGCAAAGGCCTCGAACACGGCACGCTCCGCGGTCTTACCCGACTCGATCCTGGCCGCGACATCCGCGCTCAGGGTCGGGTCCTCCGCCATGAAGGCCTGCGCGTCGAGCACGTCCTTCGCGGTTCCCCCCGCGCGCTCGCCACGCAGCCGGATGAGCGCTGCCGTTGCCGCGAGACCCGCGGTGGCACGCTCCTTCTCGGCATCCGCACCGAGCTCGCTCTGCGCATCCTTCGGCTCCGGAAGGGGCTCAGGCATACGCAGTACGGGACCGATGGCGAGTCCTCGCCCAATCCCTACGCCACGCAACTGCATTGTGTTCTCCCCGGGTTACTCTTTGTCGAAATCGGTCGTGAGCAGCACGACCAGTTCGTCGACGACCTGTGTGGCGTTGTCGCCTTCTGCGCTCACGGTCACCTCGTCGTCGTGCTCGATCCCGAGGGAGATGACCCCGAGGATGCTCGCGGCATTCGCCGACTTGTCGCCCTTGGCGATCTGCACGGGGATGCCCGTGGCAGCGGCCGCCTGCGTGAAGATCGAGGCGGGGCGCGCGTGCAGTCCGTGCGCCGACGCGATGCGGATGGTCTGTTCAGCCATGGGAGCTCCCGGTGTTGGTGGCGGTGTCGTGGGCGACGAGAAGGTCGTCGAGTACGTCAAGAGCGGTCGCGGCTCCGATCGCGTCGAAGGCAAGAGTGGGCAGCAGGGCCGCGGGAACACCAACGGATGCCGCGTCGGCCTGTAGCGCAGCGAACTGCTCCGCGAGGTGGGCTCCGACGAGCACGGCCGTGACGCCGTCGAGCTCGGAGGGGACCTGGGCACTGCTGCCCGCCTCGATGGTCAGGTCGAGGCCGCGAGCCTCGGCGGCCCTGCGCATCCAGTGCACGAGGAAGGTGCTTGACGCTCCAGCGCCGCACACGACGAGAATTCTCTGCACGGCACGCCTCCTCGCGTCAACTAAAGGATCCCGGCCATCCCGACCTGTCCTCCCATGCTGGCCCAGCGCACTCACGGGCCGCCAACAGGAAAAGTTCCGCACCCCCGGAAGAGGGTCAGGTTCCGCGGCTCCGCCCGGCACGCGGCGGCATCACTCTGCAAGAATGGCGTGAGGGCTGCCCGATTGCGTGCGGCTCGGTTCGCTGATCGGAGGAGATCGCACCATGCACTCCACGGGTGAGAACCGATGATCGACAGGCGCGAACGCCTGCTCGATTACCTGGCGCAGGCCGATGGATGGGTCACGGCCGGAGAACTGGCGGACCAGCTCGGGGTAACCACGCGGAGTGTGCGCAGCTATGTCACCGCGGTCAAGGCCTCCGCACACCCGCTCGAGGTGATCGAGTCATCCACGAGCGGCTACCGGCTCAACCGCGAGCTGTACGCGAGCTTCCTCGCCACGGCAAAGCAGCCCGGCAACGAGCCGGAGACCCCGCGCGACCGGGTGTATCACGTGGTTCGCAGGCTCGGCGACTCACCTGAGGGCATCGACATCTTCTCGCTCGCGGAGAGCCTGTTCGTGAGCGAATCGACCATCGAGGCCGACCTCAGGAAGGTCAAGGCCCTCGTCGAGGAGTCCGATCTCACGCTCGTCCGCAAGGGCAACCTGGTCTCTCTCTCCGGCTCCGAGTACGACCTGAGGCGACTTCTCAGCCGCATGTTCCGCGCCGGCAGCGTGCAGGGCTTCCTCGAACTCGAGAGCATCCAGCGCGAGTTCGATTCGGCCAACCTCCGCAAGTTCAAGACCGATCTGATCGGAATGCTCGACTCGCACGGATACTTTGTCAACGAGTACGGCATCAACAACGTGCTACTCCACGTTGCGATCGCGGTGGACCGCACCTCGAAGGAACAGCTCCCGACCGTGCCGGTCACGGGGCCCGGCGGACGCCCCATCGCGGACATCCCGGAGCAGCTCTCCGCACTCGTGCTGCACCATTTCGGGGTCGCCCTGCGCAAGACCGACCTCGACTACCTCGCTCTGCTACTCACGACCAGGGTCATCACCCCAGGCCGAGACCCGGCGGATGCCCGTGCCGCGGCCGCCAGTTCGACCCACGACACCCTCGCGAACGTCCGTCGGATCATCGAGCGGGTCGACGAGGAGTACATGGTGGACCTCGACGACGAAGAGTTCATCGTTCGCCTCTCGCTGCACGTGCAGAACCTCGTGGCGCGCGCGCAAGACAAGTCGTACTCTCGCAACCCGATGACACGCTCGATCAAGACCGCGTTCCCGATGATCTACGAGCTCGCCGTGTTCGTGGCCAGCGAGATCCAGCGCAGCGAATCGATCACCATCCACGACGACGAGATCTCCTACATCGCGCTGCACATCGGCTCGTATCTCGAGCGCCAGGCTCGGCGAGAGGAGCGCGTCACCTGCGCGATCGTCTGCCCCAACTACTACGACCTGCACCTGATTCTGCGCGAACGACTCGAGGCGGCGCTCGGTGACGAGCTGCAGATCGAGATCGTCATCACGCGCACGGACGTCGACTGGGACGAGCTCGCGACGGACCTCGTGCTCACCACGATCGCGTCTGTGCCGTTCGCGGACAACGTGGTCGTCATCCAGCCGTTTCTCACCGAGAACGACATCGAGACGATCCGGCGCGGCATCAGCCGGGTACGGCGACAGCGTCGCAGGCTGCACCTCAAAGACGAGCTACTCATGTTCTTCGACGAGGCGCTGTTCCTTCGCAACGTGCACGCGGACGACGAGATCGCCATGATCAGGACGCTCGGCGCACGCATGGTGGAAGCCGGGGTCATTCTGCCCGCGTACATCGACGGGGCGATCGAACGCGAACGGATGTCGTCCACGGCATTCACGGACAACATCGCGGTGCCGCACGCGATGGCCATGTCTGCCAAGCGCACGGCCATCTGCATCGCCGTGAACGACCAGCCGATGAGCTGGGGCGAGAACCGGGTGAACGTGGTGGCACTCATCGCCTTCAGTGCGAGCGACCGCACGACCTTCCAGTCGATCTTCGACCAGTTCGTCTCGGTGTTCTCGGACCGCGACGACGTGCAACAACTCGTGCACCGCTCCGTCGACTTCCCCTCGTTCATCGAGGAGCTCGTGCGCGACATCGAGAAGTAACTCGGGGCGCCGAGGGTGAGGGTGCGATGCAAACGGGCTACGGAATGGGGACAGGGACGATACCGAGCGGAGCGAGCCCTGCTGCCCCGCCGTCGTGCGCCGTCAGCACCCAGATGCCGTCCGCGTGCACCGCGATCGAGTGCTCCCAGTGCGCGGCCATGCTTCCGTCGCTCGTCGTGAGGGTCCATCCGTCGTCCCCGGTGAACGTGTCGATCCCGCCGAGCGTCACCATCGGCTCTATCGCGACGACAAGCCCGGGCTTCACCGCGGGTCCGCGGTCGCGCACCCGGTAGTTGAACACGGGAGGTTCCTCGTGCATCGAACGTCCGATGCCGTGACCGACGTAGTCCTCGAGGATGCCGTACTCACCCTGCGACTCGATGTACTCCTCGATCGCCGCCCCGACCTCGCCCAGATACGAAGCTCGCGCGAGCGCCGCGATGCCGTGCCAGAGCGACTGCTCCGTGACGTCCACGAGCTTCTGCCGTTCTGCCACGAGGTCCGGCCTGCTCGGATCGGGCACGACCAGGCTGAAGGCGGCGTCGCCGTTCCACCCGCCGAATTCCGCTCCGCTGTCGATCGAGACGATGTCGCCAGCCTCGACCACCCTGCCCCCGGGGATACCGTGCACGACATCCTCGTTCACTGAGGCGCAGATCGTGTGCCGGTAGCCGGGCTCCTTCATGAAGTTCGGCACCCCGCCACCGTCGCGGATCGCCTTCTCGGCCGCGGAGTCGAGCGCGCCGGTCGTGACACCGGGTCCGATCGCCGCGCGAGCGGCATCGAGCGACGCCGCGGTGAGAAGGCCGGGAGTCGCCATCAGCCGCAGTTCGGCCGGAGACTTGTAGATGCTGTGACGCCTGCGCATGGCCGGTCAGCCGACGGCGCGGTCGTTCTCCGCCGGGCTGATGCCGCGTTCGGCGAGCGCCCTGGAGATGCGAGCCGCAACACCGTCGACGCTGCCCAGGCCGTCAACCTCGATGAGCAGACCGCGCGTTCGATACACGGTGATGAGCGGATCGGTCTCGCGCAGGTAGACGTCCTGGCGGTGCCGGATCGCCTCCTCGGAGTCGTCGACCCTGCCCTCGGCGACGGCCCGCTTGCGCAGCCGCTCGACGATCGCGTCGCGATCGGCAACGAGGCGGATGACCGCGTCGAGTGCGACGCCGTGTCCGGCGAGGAAGGCATCGAGATAGCGAACCTGCTCCGTCGTGCGCGGGTAGCCGTCGAGCAGGAAGCCGTCAGCGGCATCCGCTTCACCGAGCCGGTCGCGCACGAGCGCGTTGGTCAGCTCGTCTGGCACATAGTCGCCACTGTCGACGATCGCCTTGACCTTGACGCCGAGCTCGGTCTGGTTCGCGATGTTGAAGCGGAAGATGTCGCCGGTGGAGATGGTGGGGATGCCGAACGACGCAGAGATCTGCTTCGCCTGGGTGCCCTTGCCTGCCCCCGGAGGGCCGACGATCAGTAGCCGGGTCACCGAAGCAGACCCTCATAGTGCCGCTGCTGCAGCTGTGCGTCTATCTGTTTGACCGTCTCGAGTCCGACACCGACGATGATGAGCAGGCTCGCGCCACCGAACGGGAAGTTCTGGTTTGCTCCGAAGAGCGCAAGCGCGACAAGCGGGATGAGCGCGATGAGTGCGAGGTAGAGGGCACCGGCCAGCGTCACGCGCGTGAGCACGTAATCGAGGTACTCGGCGGTGGGCCGCCCGGCGCGAATACCGGGGATGAACCCGCCGTACTTCTTCATGTTGTCGGCCACCTCCTCCGGGTTGAAGGTGATCGCGACGTAGAAGTAGGTGAAGCCGACGTTGAGCAGGAAGTACACGAGAACGTACATCGGGCTGTCGCCGGACTGGAGGTTGTCGGTGATCCAGGTGACCCACGGCGCGGGAAGCGTGCCGTTCTTGGGCGCGTTGAACTGCGCGATCAGGGCGGGCAGGTACAGCAGCGACGAGGCGAAGATGATCGGGATGACCCCGGCCATGTTGACCTTGATCGGGATGTAGGTGTTGTTGCCGCCGTAGGTGCGTCGCCCGATCATGCGTTTGGCGTATTGCACCGGCACACGCCGCTGCGATTGTTCGACGTAGACGACGAGTCCGGTGATGACGAGCCCGAGGACCAGCACCAGCAGGAAGACCTCGAAGCCCTTCGCCTCCTGGATGGCCCAGAGGGAGGTCGGGAACTGCGCGGCGATCGAGATGAAGATCAGCAGCGACATTCCGTTACCGACGCCGCGCTCGGTAATGAGCTCACCCATCCACATGATGAGGCCGGTTCCCGCGGTCATCGTGATGACCATGAGCAGGATGGCGTACCAGGCGTTGTTGGTGATGAGCTGGCTACAGGCAGGGGTACCCGCCGAACTCGGGAAGAGGGCGCCGCTGCGGGCGACCGTCACGAGCGTCGTGGATTGCAGAACACCGAGGGCAACCGTGAGGTAGCGCGTGTACTGCGTGAGGCGGGCCTGGCCGGCCTGGCCCTCCTGGTAGAGGGCGTCGAAGTGAGGGATGACCACGCGCAGCAGCTGCACGATGATCGATGCCGTGATGTACGGCATGATGCCGAGCGCGAAGACCGACAGCTGCAGGAGTGCGCCACCGCTGAACAGGTTGACGAGGTCGTAGAGACCGCTGGTCGAGGAACTGCTCTGAAGACACTGCTGCACGTTGCGGTAGTCAACGAACGGCGCAGGGATGAACGATCCCAGGCGGAACAGGGCGATCAGGCCGATCGTGAATCCGATCTTCTTGCGAAGATCGGGCGTGCGGAAGATCCGCGCTACGGCACTGAACACGAGGCCTCCTGGCTAAACGGGTATTTCTGCAGGTCGGGTGGCCCCTGAGGGCCACCCATTGAGCAACTCGGTTACTTTACCGAACCGCCCGCTGCAACGATCTTCTGCTGGGCAGAGCCGGAGACTTTGTCAACGGCAACGTTCAGCTTAACCGCAATGTCACCTGTGCCGAGAACCTTGACCTTCTCGTTCTTACGCACTGCGCCCTTGGCGACGAGGTCGGCCGCGGTCACGTCCCCACCCTTCGGGTACAGCTCGGCGAGCTTGTCGAGGTTGACGACCTGGTACTCGACGCGGAACGGGTTCGTGAACCCGCGCAGCTTCGGAGTGCGCATGACGCTGTTCAGGTTTCCGCCCTCGAGGCCGACGCGAACCTGGTAGCGAGCCTTGGTTCCCTTGGTTCCGCGACCGGCCGTCTTGCCCTTCGAGCCCTCACCACGACCGACGCGAGTGCGCGCGGTCTTGGCGCCCGGGGCCGGACGGAGGTGGTGCATCTTCAGCACCTGCGGACGGGTCTCGGACTCCGGGGCCTTCTTCGCCTTGGCCGCGGCAGGCGCCTTCGCGCTCGACTCGGCCTTGGCGGATGCCGTGGTGGCAGCCTTGGCCGGAGCCTTCTCTGCTGTCGGCTTGGCAGCGGCAGCCTTGGGGGCTGCCTTCGCTGCGGCGGCCTTGGCCGGGGCCTTGGCCGTAGTTGGCTTCTCTGTCTCAGCCATTAGTCAATCTCCTCGACCTTCACCAGGTGAGCGACGGCCTTGACGTACCCGCGGTTCTGCGAGTTGTCTTCCCTGACGACGGAGTCGCCGATGCGCTTGAGTCCCAAGCTGCGCAGGGTGTCGCGCTGGTTTTGCTTTTCACTGATTTTGGACTTGATCTGGGTCACCTTCAGGCGCGCGGCCATCAGACACCTGCCTTTGCTGACTCTGCCTGGATCCTGAGGATCTGGGCCGGCACGACGTGCTCGACCGACAATCCGCGGCGACCGGCGACAGCAGCGGGCTCTTCGAGCTGCTGGAGCGCCGCGACCGTGGCGTGGACGATGTTGATCGTGTTCGAGGAACCGAGCGACTTGCTCAGGACATCGTGGATTCCCGCACACTCGAGTACCGCGCGCACGGGGCCACCGGCGATAACACCGGTACCTGCGGCGGCCGGACGAAGCAGCACGACGCCAGCCGCGGCCTCTCCCTGCACGGGGTGTGGGATCGACTTGCCCACGCGCGGAACGCGGAAGAAGTTCTTCTTCGCCTCTTCGACGCCCTTCGAGATCGCGGTGGGAACCTCGCGCGCCTTGCCGTAGCCGACGCCGACGAGACCGTTTCCGTCACCGACGACGACGAGTGCGGTGAAGCTGAAGCGACGACCGCCCTTCACCACCTTGGAGACACGGTTGATGGTCACGACGCGCTCGAGGAACTGGCTCTTGTCGGAGTCGCGGCTCCCACGCTGCTGGTTGGGGTTGCGCTCGCGTCCGCCACGGCGGCCCTCGCGCGGCTCGTTGCCCGCGCTCTGGGTTCCCGCGGCGGTTTCCACCACGGCAGCTTCCGCCACGGCAGCCTCGGTCGTCTCGACCTTGGTTGCTTCTGTCACTTCCTGCTCCTTGTTAGCTGTAGTAGCTGCGGATTCGGTGTCGCTCACAGGTCCAGACCACCCTCTCGCGCTCCTTCGGCGATGGCAGCGACGCGACCCGCGTACTTGCTTCCACCACGGTCGAACACGACCGCGGCGATGCCGGCCTTCTTGGCGCGGTCCGCGATCAGTTCGCCGACCTTGCGCGCCTTGGCGGTCTTGTCACCGTCGAAGCCGCGCAGGTCCGTCTCCATGGTCGACGCCGACGCGAGGGTGAAACCCTTGCTGTCATCGACGACCTGCACGAAGACGTGGCGAGCCGAACGGGTGACGACCAGGCGCGGACGCGCCTCGGTGCCCACGACCTTCTTGCGAAGTCGTGCGTGTCGGCGGCCCTTGGCGGCCGACTTGCTCTTACCTCTGGTTCCGAGAGCCATGGTTTACTTTCCAGCCTTTCCGGCCTTGCGGCGAACTACCTCGCCCGCGTAGCGCACACCCTTGCCCTTGTACGGCTCGGGCTTGCGTAGCTTACGAATGTTGGCGGCGGCTTCGCCGACAGCCTGCTTGTCGATGCCGTGCACCGTCAGCTTGGTGTTGCCCTCGACGGCAAAGGTGATGCCTGCCGGCGGGTCAACGGTGATCGAGTGGGAGAAGCCGAGTGCAAACTCAAGCGAGTTGCCCTTGGCCGCAACGCGGTAACCGGTACCGACGATCTCGAGCCCCTTGGAGTAACCCTGGGTGACGCCGATGATCTGGTTCTGGATGAGCGTGCGGGTCAGCCCGTGCAGCGAACGCGATTCGCGCTCGTCGTCGGGCCTCGTGACCAGGACCTGGCCATCCTCGAGCTTGACCTCGATGGGGCTCGCGACGGTGAGACCGAGCTCACCCTTCGGGCCCTTGACGGTGACGGCCGAGCCGTCGACCTTGACGTCGACACCAGCGGGGATGTCGATGGGAAGTCTTCCAATACGTGACATTGTCAGTTACCACACGTAGGCGAGGACTTCCCCACCCACGCCTTTCTTCGACGCCTGGCTGTCCGTGAGGAGGCCAGAGGAGGTCGACAAGATCGCGACACCGAGTCCGCCGAGAACGCGAGGGATCTCCGTGGACTTTGCGTAGACGCGAAGGCCGGGCTTCGAAACGCGCTTGATGCCCGCAATGGAGCGCTCGCGGTTGGGGCCGTACTTGAGGTCGATGGTGAGCGTCTTGCCGACGCGGGCATCTTCGACCTTCCAGTCGCTGATGTAGCCCTCGACCTTGAGCATTTCTGCGATGTTCGACTTGAGCTTGCTGCTCGGCATCGACACGGTCTCGTGGTACGCCGAGTTGGCGTTCCGCAGTCTGGTCAGCAGGTCTGCGACCGGATCTGTCATTGTCATGATGGTGGTGCCTTCCTCACCCGGTTTCGACATCCGTTACGTGGGATGCCGACCCTGGCGATCGGTGGGTGTTACTGAGTGTTTTCTGCGGTGCGGAACGGGAAGCCGAGCGCCTTGAGCAGCGCGCGTCCCTCGTCGTCGGTCCTGGCCGTGGTGACGACGGTGATGTCGAAACCGCGAACCCGGTCGATCTTGTCCTGGTCGATCTCATGGAACACGGACTGCTCGGTGAGACCGAAGGTGTAGTTGCCGTGGCCGTCGAACTGCCGGTCGCTGAGACCGCGGAAGTCGCGGATGCGGGGCAGGGCGAGCGACAGCAGTCGGTCCAGGAACTCCCAGGCGCGGTCGCCGCGGAGGGTGACGTGTGCGCCGATGGGCTGGCCCTCACGCAGCTTGAACTGCGCAATGGACTTGCGGGCTGCGGTGACCTGCGGCTTCTGGCCGGTGATCGCGGCGAGATCTTTCACTGCCCCGTCGATGACCTTGCCATCGCGGGCTGCCTCGCCGACGCCGGTGTTGACGACGATCTTCACGAGGCCGGGCACCTGGTGCACGTTGGTGAAGCCGAAGTCCTTCGTCAGCTGCGCTGCGATCTCGGTCTTGTACTTCTGCTTGAGCCTCGGCTGGATTTTGCCAGCCGGAGCAGCAGTTGCGGTATCAGTCATTACTCTGCGTCCTTAGCCTTGCTTGAGGTCGACGCCTTCTTGGCCGGAGCGGCCTTGGCGGCGGGTGCCTTGGTCGAAGTCGCTGCCTTGCTCGTGGACGCTGCCTTTGCCGGCTTCTCGTCCTTGGCGGGCTTCTCGTCCTTCGCGGTGGTGGTGGCCTTCGCGGCCGACTTCTTCACGGGAGTGCGGCGCGAGTCCTTGAAGTAACGCACGCGCACGGTCTTGCCGCGGTCATCCGTCTCGACCTTGAAACCGACGCGGGCCGGCTGCTTGGTGTCAGGGTTCACGAGCTGCAGGTTCGACACGTGGATCGGAGCCTCGAGGGTCTCGATGCCACCGGTCTTGGAACCCTGCTGCGACTGGCCGACACGCGAGTGCTTCGTGATGTAGTTGAGTCCCTCGACCACGACGCGGTTCTTGCCGACCAGCACCTCGAGCACACGGCCCTGCTTGCCACGGTCGCCGCCCCTGGCCTGGCTGCGGCCACTGATCAGCTGGACGAGGTCGCCCTTTTTGATGTTCGCCATGACTAAATGACCTCCGGTGCGAGCGAGATGATCTTCATGAACTTCTTGTCGCGAAGCTCACGGCCGACCGGCCCGAAGATGCGGGTACCACGGGGGTCTCCGTCGGCCTTCAGGAGGACCGCTGCGTTCTCGTCAAACTTGATGTAAGAGCCGTCCGGACGACGGGTCTCCTTCTTGGTGCGAACGATGACCGCCTTGACGACGTCACCCTTCTTCACGTTGCCGCCCGGGATCGCGTCCTTAACCGTCGCGACGATGACATCGCCGAGACCGGCGTAACGACGGCCTGAACCGCCGAGAACGCGAATCGTGAGCAGCTCCTTGGCGCCGGTGTTATCGGCGACCTTGAGCCTGGATTCCTGCTGGAGCATTTAAGTGTCCTTATTCGAAGTAAGCCAGTGGCCTACTTGGCCTTCTCGAGGATCTCGACCAGGCGCCAGCGCTTTGAGGCACTGAGCGGACGGGTCTCGCTGATGAGAACGAGGTCGCCGACACCGGCGGAGTTCGTCTCGTCGTGCGCCTTCACCTTGGAGGTGCGGCGGATGACCTTGCCGTACAGCGGGTGCTTGACCCGGTCTTCGACCTCGACGACGACGGTCTTGTCCATCTTGTCGCTGGTCACGTAGCCACGACGGCTCTTGCGGTGGCCTTCGCGCTCTGCAGCAGCGGGCTCCGCGGCCGCGTTCTTGGTCGTTGCCATGACTAGGCCTCCTTCGTCTCGTCTGTGGACTCAGGAGCTGCCGTGGCAGCATCCTCAGTCTTCTTGGTCTTCTTGGCTGCCTTGGGCGACTCGACGATGGCCGGGGTAGCCCGGATGCCGAGCTCACGCTCACGAATGATCGTGTAGATGCGAGCGATGTCGCGCTTGACGGCGCGCAGGCGGCCGTGGCTCTCGAGCTGGCCGGTGGCCGACTGGAAGCGCAGGTTGAACAGCTCTTCCTTGGCCTTCTTGAGCTCGTCCAGGAGCCTGCTGTCTTCAAAGGTGTCGAGCTCGCCGGTGGCAAGCTCCTTGGATCCGATCGCCATTATGCGTCTCCCTCCTCGCGCTTGATGATGCGTGCCTTGAGGGGCAGCTTGTGAATAGCACGGGTGAGCGCCTCACGTGCAATGGTCTCGTCGACGCCGGCGAGCTCGAAGAGCACGCGACCCGGCTTGACGTTGGCTACCCACCACTCCGGAGAACCCTTACCAGAACCCATGCGGGTTTCGGCCGGCTTCTTCGTGATCGGGCGGTCAGGGTAGATGTTGATCCACACCTTTCCACCACGCTTGATGTGACGGGTCATGGCAATACGAGCAGCCTCGATCTGGCGGTTCGTGACATACGCGGGCGTCAAAGCCTGGATGCCGAACTCGCCGAAGCTCACCGTCGTGCCGCCGGTCGCCTGGCCGGTGCGGCCGGGGTGGTGCTGCTTACGGTGCTTGACTCTGCGGGGAATCAACATGATTTAGCCTTCCGCTCCTACTGCTGCCGGAGCAGCCTCTGCCTTGGGTGCAGCGGAAGCGGCGCCGCGACGCGGACGGTCGCCGTCACGGCGATCCGGGCGCTGCGACTTGGCGTTGGCCTGCTCGCGGGCAAGTTCCTTGTTGGTGATGTCACCCTTGTAGATCCACACCTTGACGCCGATGCGACCGAAGGTGGTACGGGCCTCGTAGAAGCCGTAGTCGATGTTCGCACGCAGCGTGTGCAGCGGAACGCGACCTTCGCGGTAGAACTCCGAACGGCTCATCTCGGCGCCACCGAGACGACCGGAGACCTGGATGCGAACACCCTTGGCTCCTGCGCGCTGGGCACCCTGCAGGCCCTTGCGCATCGCGCGGCGGAACGCCACACGTGCGGAGAGCTGCTCTGCGATGCCCTGGGCGACGAGCTGGGCCTCAGCTTCGGGGTTCTTCACCTCGAGGATATTGAGCTGGATCTGCTTGCCCGAAAGCTTCTCGAGGTCGGTGCGGATGCGCTCGGCCTCCGCTCCACGACGACCGATCACGATGCCCGGACGGGCGGTGTGGATGTCGACGCGAACGCGGTCACGAGTGCGCTCGATCTCGATGCGCGCAACTCCTGCGCGGTCGAGCGAGGTCTTGAGCAGGTTGCGGATCTTCACGTCTTCCGCGACATAGTCGCTGTAACGCTGACCGGCCTTGGTGCTGTCGGAGAACCAGCGCGACACGTGGTCGGTGGTGATTCCCAGACGGAACCCGTAGGGGTTTACTTTCTGGCCCATTACTTCTTTCCCGCCTTCCTGGCCGAGGTGGCCACGTCGGCATCAACTGTGCTGGTCTCATCCGGCGTCGCCAGCACAATGGTGATGTGACTGGTGCGCTTCAGGATCTGGAACGCGCGTCCCTGTGCACGGGGCTGGAAACGCTTGAGCGTCGTGCCCTCGTCGACATATGCCGACGACACGAACAGGTCCTGCTCGTCCAGGTAGCTGTTGCTGGCATCCGCCTTGACCCGCGCGTTGGCGATCGCCGAGGCGACCAGCTTGTACACGGGCTCGCTTGCACCCTGCGGTGCGAACTTCAGGATGGCCAACGCTTCCTGCGCCTGCTTGCCGCGGATCATGTTGACGACGCGACGAGCTTTCGTGGGGGTCACGCGGATGTGACGCACGCGTGCGATCGACTCCACCATTTCTCTCCTCCTTGCGCCACCGCGTTAGCGGCGACGACCCTTCTTGTCGTCCTTCACGTGTCCACGGAAGGTGCGGGTGGGGGCAAACTCGCCGAGCTTGTGCCCAACCATGGTCTCGGTGATGAACACCGGGATGTGCTTGCGACCGTCGTGCACCGCGATGGTGTGTCCCAGGAAAGACGGGATGATCATCGAACGGCGCGACCAGGTCTTGATCACGTTCTTGCTGTTGGCCTCATTCGCCTTCGCCACCTTGCGGTACAGGTGGTCGTCAACGAAGGGGCCCTTCTTAAGACTGCGTGGCATCTTCTCGAACTCCTACTTGCGCTTCTTGCCGGCATTGCGGCGGCGAACGATGAGCTGATCGCTCTCTTTGTTTGCATGACGGGTGCGGCCCTCTTTCTGGCCCCACGGCGTCACGGGGTGACGTCCACCGGAGGTCTTGCCCTCACCACCACCGTGCGGGTGGTCAACCGGGTTCATGACGACACCACGGACGGTCGGGCGGACACCCTTCCAGCGCATGCGGCCGGCCTTGCCCCAGTTGATGTTCGACTGCTCTGCGTTGCCGACCTCGCCGATCGTCGCGCGGCAGCGAGCATCCACGTTGCGGATCTCACCGGACGGCAGACGAAGCTGCGCGTACGGGCCGTCCTTGGCGACGAGACGAACGGATGCTCCGGCCGAGCGTGCCATCTTGGCACCCCCGCCTGGCTTCAGCTCGATCGCGTGGATGACGGTACCGACCGGGATGTTCTTGAGCGGCAGGTTGTTGCCCGGCTTGATGTCGGCGCCCGCACCGGACTCGACGATGTCACCCTGCTTCAGCTTGTCTGGAGCGATGATGTACCGCTTGGTGCCGTCCACGAAGTGCAGGAGCGCGATGCGCGCCGTGCGGTTCGGGTCGTACTCGATCTCGGCGACCTTGGCGTTCACGCCGTCCTTGTCATTGCGACGGAAGTCGATGACGCGGTACTGGCGCTTGTGGCCACCACCGATGTGACGGGTCGTGATGCGTCCGGCGTTGTTGCGGCCACCGGTCTTCGGCAGCGGACGAAGCAGCGACTTCTCCGGGGTCGAGCGCGTGATCTCGGCAAAGTCTGCAACCGAAGAACCACGGCGACCAGGGGTCGTGGGCTTGTACTTACGAATAGCCATTGTTATTCCTTATGCTCCCTAGCCGACAGCCGTGAAGATGTCGATCGAGCCGGACTTGAGCGTCACGATGGCGCGCTTGGTGTCCTTGCGCTTGCCAGTGCCGAACTTGGTGCGACGAGTCTTGCCCTTCTTGTTCAGGGTGTTGATCGAGGCGACCTCGACGCTGAAGATCTTCTCGATCGCCAGCTTGATCTCGGTCTTGTTCGAGCGGGGGTCCACCTCGAAGGTGTACTTGCCCTGGTCGATGAGGCCGTAGCTCTTCTCGGAGACGACGGGCGACAGGATGACGTCGCGCGGATCCTTGTTCGTGGCGGTCATGCGCTGACCTTCTCCTTCTTGCTCGCGGCCTTCTTGGTCTTGGCCTCAGCGGCCTTGGCCGGGTTGGCCCGCTCGGGGCTGACGCGCTTCTTGCTCTGCGCCGGCGCGGCATCCTCTGTCTTAACCGCGGCGGCGGGGCCGGCGACGAAGCCGTCCAGCGCGCCCTTGGTGAAGACGATGTCGTCGCTCACGAGAACGTCGTATGCGTTGAGCTGGTCGTAGGGCAGCACGTGAACGGTCGGGATGTTCCGAACGCTCTTGTAGCTGAGCTCGTCGCTGCGCTCGAGAACCACGAGAACGTGCTTGCTCGTGGCGATGTCGTTCAGCAGGCTGACGATCGCCTTCGTGGACGGAGCCTTGCCGACGGACAGCGAGTCGACGACGTGGATGCGGCCGCCGCGTGCGCGGTCGGACAGCGCCCCGCGCAGTGCTGCAGCGATCATCTTCTTCGGGGTGCGCTGGCCGTAGTCACGGGGGTGCGGTCCGTGGACGATGCCACCGCCGGTCATCTGGGGCGCGCGGATCGAGCCCTGGCGAGCACGACCGGTTCCCTTCTGCTTGAACGGCTTGCGGCCCGCACCGGACACCTCGCCGCGGCGAAGGGTGTTGTGCGTCCCCTGGCGGGCGGCTGCGCGCTGCGCAACGACCACCTGGTGGATCAGCGGGATGTTGGTCTGGACATCGAAGGTCTCGGCCGGCAGGTCGACGGAGCCGACCTTCTTGCCGGAGGAGTCGATGACGTCAAGTGAGGTAGCCATCTAACTACGCTCCCTTCACTGCGTTGCGAACGAATACGATGCGGCCGCGAGCGCCGGGAACGGCGCCCTTGACCAGGATGATGTTCTTCTCGAGGTCGACTGCCTGAACGGTGAGGTTCAGTGTCGTGACCCTGTCGCCGCCCATCCGGCCCGCCATGCGCATGCCCTTGAAGACACGGCTGGGGGTCGAGGATGCGCCGATCGAGCCCGGCTTGCGGTGGTTACGGTGCGAACCGTGCGATGAGCTGACGCCCTTGAAGTTGTGACGCTTCATCACACCGGCGAAGCCCTTGCCCTTGCTCGTGCCGACGACGTCGACCTTCTGGCCGGCCTCGAAGATATCGACCGAGATCTCCTGGCCGAGCGTGTACTCGGCGGCGTCTGCGGTGCGGACCTCGGTGAGGTGGCGGCGGGGCGTGACGCCCGCCTTGTCGAAGTGGCCGGTGGCCGGCTTGTTCGCCTTGCGCGGGTCGATCTGCCCGTAGGCGATCTGCACGGCGCTGTAGCCGTCGACCTCGGGGGTGCGCACCTGCGTGACGACGTTGGGGGTGATCTCGACGACGGTCACCGGGATCAGCTTGTTGTTGGCATCCCAGACCTGGGTCATGCCGAGCTTGGTGCCCAGGAGGCCCTTACTCGTCTTCGTTGTAGACATTGGTTTTCCCTATTGGTCTATCTGCTCTAGAGCTTGATCTCGATGTTGACGTCGGCCGGAAGGTCGAGACGCATGAGCGAGTCGACAGCCTTCGGCGTCGGGTCAATGATGTCGATCAGTCGCTTGTGGGTGCGCTTTTCGAAGTGCTCGCGGCTGTCCTTGTACTTGTGAGGGGAGCGGATCACGACGATCACGTTCTTCTCAGTGGGCAGCGGCACCGGACCAACAACGGTCGCACCCGCGCGGGTCACCGTGTCGACGATCTTGCGCGCCGAGCTGTCGATGACCTCGTGGTCATACGACTTAAGTCGAATGCGGATCTTCTGTCCCGCCATGTCTGACTCTCTCTCTGTAGTACGTGGGTGTTGCATATCTGGCTTGCGCCATCTGGTCTGCGTTGTTGCGTGCGCCCCTGCGGACACTCACCTGCGAAGCACTTCTGCTGTCGCACCACTGTGGATGTTTCAATGCCCGGCTTTCTCGGGATCTCTCCCGTCTCCGCCCGGCCCGTATCACTCGGATACTGACCGACCCCCGCGCTCGGGCGTGTTGCCCGAATGAGGCACACACGTCTCCGCATGATTCTCGAGGTCGATTAAGCTGTGCACTTCGATGCCGCCCTGACCATTGCTGGTCTGCCGCCCTTGGTGCCGGTTCTGCTACCCGCGGCCTAGATCGACGCCCATGGGCATCCACATCTATGCACTGCCTGGCAGTGATCCCAGCGCAAACGCCGGGAATGTTGAACTAGACGAGTTTGCCACACTCTGACACCGCTCGCAAACCCGGGCGTGTCGGATTTCTCACCCACCTCCGTGAGGTCTGGCAATCGGCTCCTCGGCGGGCGGATAAAGAGCAGATTGCCAGACCTCACAGGGGATGCGGAGGGGATAGGGGCGGGACGACGAAGGGCCGCACCCAGAGGTGCGGCCCTTCGTGTGAAGCTGTGTTACTTGATGACCTTGGTCACCGTGCCGGCGCCGACGGTGCGGCCACCCTCACGGATCGCGAAGCCGAGGCCCTCTTCCATGGCGATCGGCTGGATCAGCTCGACCGTCATCTCGGTGGTGTCGCCAGGCATGACCATCTCGGTGCCCTCGGGCAGCGTGATGACGCCGGTGACGTCCGTGGTGCGGAAGTAGAACTGCGGACGGTAGTTCGCATAGAACGGGTTGTGACGGCCACCCTCATCCTTGGACAGGATGTAGGCAGTGCCCTCGAAGTTCGTGTGCGGGGTGGTGGAGCCGGGCTTGACCACGACCTGGCCGCGCTCGACATCCTCACGCTTCGTACCACGGAGCAGGAGGCCACAGTTCTCGCCGGCCCACGCCTCGTCGAGCTGCTTGTGGAACATCTCGATACCCGTGACGATGGTCTTCTGCGTCGGACGGATGCCGACGATCTCGACCTCGGAGTTGATCGCGAGGGTTCCGCGCTCTGCACGGCCGGTGACGACGGTTCCACGACCGGTGATCGTGAAGACGTCCTCGATCGGCATGAGGAACGGCTTGTCCTTGTCGCGCACCGGGTCGGGCACGTTGTCGTCGACGGCCTGCATGAGGTCGATGATGCTCTGCACCCACTTCTCTTCGCCCTCAAGTGCCTTGAGCGCGGAGACGCGGACGACCGGAGCGTTCTCGCCGTCGAAGCTCTGGCTGGAGAGCAGCTCGCGAACCTCGAGCTCAACGAGCTCCAGGATCTCCTCGTCGTCGACCATGTCGGACTTGTTCAGCGCGACCAGCAGGTACGGAACACCAACCTGCTTGGCGAGCAGCACGTGCTCGCGGGTCTGGGCCATCGGGCCGTCGGTGGCAGCGACCACGAGGATCGCGCCGTCCATCTGGGCAGCACCGGTGATCATGTTCTTGATGTAGTCAGCGTGACCAGGAGCGTCGACGTGCGCGTAGTGGCGCTTCGGCGTCTCGTACTCGACGTGCGAGATGTTGATCGTGATGCCGCGCTGGCGCTCTTCTGGAGCGGAGTCGATCGACGCGAAGTCGCGCTGAACGTTCACCGCGGAAGGGTACTTGTCGGCAAGCACCTTGGAGATGGCTGCCGTCAGCGTGGTCTTTCCGTGGTCAACGTGACCGATGGTTCCGATGTTTACGTGCGGCTTCGACCGCTCGAACTTGGCCTTAGCCACAGTGGTCCTCCTCAGGACGATCTTCGAGTGCATCCGTTCCGAGATAAGACCGGATGCTCTTGGTTTGGAGTGTGTAGATATGTTACTCGGTGTATCCGAGCGGTTTCACGACCGAAGTCGCGGCCCACCCAGAAGTGCCTGTTGCCAGGCGGGCCAACTACTCGCCCTTGTTCTTCTGGATGATCTCGTCGGCCACCGCACGCGGCACCTCTGAGTAGCTGTCGAACGACATTGAGTACACCGCACGGCCAGAGGTCTTGGACCTCAGGTCGCCAACATACCCGAACATCTCCGACAGTGGAACTTTCGCCGAGATGACCTTGACGCCAGTCGCGTCTTCCATCGACTGGATCTGGCCACGCCGCGAGTTGATGTCACCGATGACGTCACCCATGTATTCCTCAGGGGTACGCACCTCGACAGCCATGAGCGGCTCGAGCAGCACGGGGCTTGCCTTGCGAGCAGCCTCCTTGAATGCCATCGAGCCTGCGATCTTGAACGCCATTTCCGACGAGTCCACATCGTGCGCTGCGCCGTCGAGCAGGATCGCCTTGACGCCGACCATCGGGTACCCGGCGAGGACACCCACCTGGAGTGCATCCTGGATTCCGCGATCGACCGACGGGATGTACTCGCGCGGAACGCGACCACCCGTGACCTTGTTCTCGAACTCGTAGGTCGTCTCTGCGGTCACCTCGAGCGGCTCGATCGAGATCTGAACCTTCGCGAACTGGCCGGACCCACCCGTCTGCTTCTTGTGGGTGTAGTCGTGCTTTTCCACGACGCGACGAATCGTCTCGCGGTAGGCGACCTGTGGCTTGCCCACGTTGGCCTCGACGTTGAACTCGCGCTTCATCCGATCGACGAGGATGTCGAGGTGAAGCTCGCCCATTCCCTTGATGACCGTCTGGCCGGTGTCCTGGTTCTGCTCGGTGCGGAACGTCGGGTCTTCCTCGGCGAGCTTCTGGATGGCGACACCCAGCTTCTCCTGGTCGGCCTTGGTCTTCGGTTCGATGGCGACCTCGATAACCGGCTCCGGGAACGTCATCGACTCGAGCACGACCTGCGCGTTCGGGTCACACAGCGTGTCGCCGGTGGTGGTGTCCTTGAGGCCGATCACGGCGTAGATGTGTCCAGCAGTGACCGCGTCAACAGGGTTCTCCTTGTTGGCGTACATCTGGAAGATCTTGCCGATGCGCTCCTTCTTGCCCTTGGTGGAGTTCGCCACCTGGCCGCCACTGTCGAGGTGGCCGGAGTACACGCGGATGTAGGTGAGGCGCCCGAAGAACGGGTGAACGGCAACCTTGAACGCGAGGGCCGCGAATGGCTCCTTCGCGTCGGGGTGACGCTCGATGATCTTCGTCTCGTCGCGGGGGTCGGTGCCCTTGATCGCGGGAACGTCGAGCGGGTTCGGCAGGTAGTCGATGACCGCATCCAGCATCGGCTGGACACCGCGATTCTTGAACGCCGAACCACACAGCACGGGGTAGATCTGGCTCGAGACGGTGAGCTTGCGAATGCCGCCCTTGATCTCGGCGACGGTCAGCTCCTCGCCACCGAAGAACTTCTCCAGCAGCGCGTCGTCGGTCTCGGCGACGGTCTCGAGCAGCTGCTGACGGTACTCTGCAGCCTTCTCCTTGAGGTCATCCGGGATCTCGCGAACGTCGTACTTCGCACCCATCGTGACGTCACCCTTGGAGTCTGCCTCCCACACGAGCGCGCGCATCTCGACGAGGTCGACGACGCCGACGAAGTTGCTCTCCGAGCCGATCGGCAGCTGGAGGACCAGCGGCTTCGCGCCCAGGCGGTTGATGATGGTGTCGACGGTGTAGTAGAAGTCGGCGCCCAGCTTGTCCATCTTGTTGACGAAGCAGATGCGGGGAACGTCGTACTTGTCGGCCTGGCGCCACACGGTCTCGGACTGGGGCTCAACACCCTCCTTGCCGTCGAAGACCGCGACCGCGCCATCGAGCACGCGCAGCGAGCGCTCAACCTCCACCGTGAAGTCGACGTGGCCGGGGGTGTCGATGATGTTAATCTGGTTCTTGTTCCAGAAACAGGTGACAGCGGCAGAGGTGATCGTGATGCCACGCTCCTGCTCCTGCTCCATCCAGTCCGTGGTCGACGCACCGTCGTGGGTCTCGCCGATCTTGTGGTTGACGCCCGTGTAGAACAGGATGCGCTCAGTCGTTGTGGTCTTGCCGGCATCGATGTGCGCCATGATGCCGATGTTGCGGACCTTGTTCAGGTCGGTGAGCACTTCCTGTGCCACAGGTTCCTCCGAAAGATTGTGTTGTGGTTTCCGCTCATCGAGGAGCGAGTTCATGTGGGCGTATCGAGACCTCGTCTGAGGCCTCGATACGCTCGTTCCTCGCTACTCGATAAGCGAAAGAAAAGCTGTTACCAGCGGTAGTGCGCGAATGCCTTGTTGGCGTCTGCCATCTTGTGCGTGTCCTCGCGACGCTTCACAGCGGCACCGAGGCCGTTGGATGCGTCGAGGATCTCGTTGGTGAGACGCTCGGTCATGGTCTTCTCGCGGCGGCCCTTGGCGTACGTGGTGAGCCAGCGCAGTGCCAGGGTGTTGGCGCGGTGAGGCTTGACCTCGACCGGCACCTGGTAGGTGGATCCACCGACGCGGCGGGACTTGACCTCGAGGGTCGGGCGCACGTTGTCGAGCGCCTTCTTGAGGGTGGCCACGGCATCCGCGCCACTCTTGGCCGAGACGCCGAGGAGTGCGTCGTAGACGATCCTCTCGGCGAGGCCCTTCTTGCCGTCAAGAAGAATCTTGTTGACGAGCTGGCTGACGATGGGGGCTCCGTAGACCGGGTCCGCAACTACGGGACGCTTCGGTGCTGGTCCTTTACGTGGCATTACTTCTTGTCCATTTTCGCTCCGTAGCGGCTGCGAGCCTGCTTACGATTTTTGACGGCCTGGGTGTCGAGCGCGCCGCGCACGATCTTGTAGCGCACACCGGGAAGGTCCTTCACACGACCTCCGCGAACGAGCACCATCGAGTGCTCCTGCAGGTTGTGGCCCTCGCCCGGGATGTAGGCGGTGACTTCTGTGCCGTTGGACAGCTTCACACGAGCGACCTTGCGCAGAGCCGAGTTCGGCTTCTTCGGGGTGGTCGTGTAGACGCGGGTGCACACACCGCGCTGCTGGGGGTTGGCCTTGAGGGCAGGCGCCTTGGTCTTGACGACCTTCGGGCTGCGGCCCTTACGGACCAACTGTTGAATGGTGGGCAACTACATACTCCTTGTATTTACTGCACGGTGACAGTTTCGTTCTAAGCATCCGACCTGAACCATGAATGATTCTGATCGTCTTGCACCACACGCGGAATCCGTGGAAACGGGTTTCTGAGTGGTATGCCGTGGGGGCTGTTCAATGGAGAACAAACCCAGCTTGTATGCCTGATGCCCGAGCCTGAGGTGGTGCCGAAAGAATGAGATCCGGCGGGCACACTTCAAGCGCACGGCAAAGCGCACACCGCTGAAAAGAATAACTCGCTGCGGGCCGTGGGTCAAATGGTCAGCGTGGACGATTCGTGGCGGATGCGAGCAGCGGCGCAAAGAGAACGACGGGGACAGCGGCGAGAGCCGAGGCGACGATGAACGGCCCCGTGACGCTGTGCGCGAAGAAGAACAGACCGGCGAAGCTGTCGCCACGGTCGAACATGACGATGATGCCGCCGACGATCGGTCCGAGCAGGTACACGATGATGGCGGTCATGATCGCACGCAGCACGGGAAGATGGAACGGGCCGCGGTGCGGGCGCAAGCTCAGCAGCACCGACACGAGGACCACCGCGCAGGCAGTCGCGGCCATGATCGGGCCGAGCAGCGGTCCGACATTCCGCTCGGTGATCACGTCCTGATTGGTGATCAGGCTGATGATGCCGTACGCGGCACCGAGCAGCGCCCCATAGAGCACCGCAGCCATGAGTGAAGCGAGGATCGCCTGGCCGAGCGGCGAGCCGGTGCGACGCTCGCCGTCGCGGCCCGGGTCAGCGGGAGGCGTTTGCGGCCACCGCTCTCTCGTAGTCCGCGCGGGCCCTGGCCGTGTCGCGATCGTAGGCGGCGCTGGCCTCCGCGTTGTGGGCCTTCACCCGGCGGCCGCGTGCAGCGATCGCCGCGCCCATCCAGAGTGCGACCTCACGGGCGACGATGCCGGCGATGATCGTCACGGGAGACTGTACGGCGGAGCGCAGCATCCTGAGGCCCTCGCTCAACGTCGAGCCGATGATGCCGTTCACGAGCAGGAGGATGCCGATGCTCACGGCGTAGACGAAGAGGCCGACGACGAGGCTGCCCAGAATGTATGCCCACCAGCCTCCCCGGTTGACGACCAGCACGAGAAGGATGAAGCCCAGAGCGAAGATGAGGACGGGGACGAAGAATGCCGGGCTCGAGATGAAGTCCAGGAAGTCGAAGCCCACGGCCCGCGGTGGTGCGAACAAGGGCACGACGGCGAAGACGACCACGGCGTAGAGTGCGGCGAAGATGATGGCCGACCCGAGCGCGATGAGGGCGCCGATGCCACGGTTGCCCTTCCTGCGCGGTGGCACGGGGGCGTGCACATAGACGGTCTGTGCCGGGGCCGGCGCGACGCGCTCCTCGACGGGAACTGCATCGCTCGCCTGCTCGGCCTTCACCGACTCGGGCTGCACCGACTCGGATTCGACGACGACGGGGCCCGCACTCTCGACGGTGGGCCCGGCGCTCTCCTCGACGAGGGTGGTGTCCTCCGCGATCCGCTCCACCTCAGCGGTGTCGTCCACCCGCGCGGCCGCGGCCGTGCCTGCGGCCGGCTCGACCGGGGCAATGACCTCCGCTGCGGTGTCGGCGGGAATCGGTTCACCCGAACGTGGTTCGGCGGGGTTTTCCGGTGTCTCGTCGCTCACGTCACGCTCCTTGTCGAGCCCTTGCGGGCATCCAACTCCAACGGAGTCACTCTAGCAACGGAGCCATGAAGCACGACAGGACCGCGCCCTGTGCCGGGTGCGGTCCTGCCGAGACGTGTCTACTTCGCGGCGGTGGTCACCGCGGGCGGTGCATCCCGCACGACGAAGACGAAGCCGGTAAGCGTTCCACCGTCGTCCTCGGGGTGGTCGCGCGACCCCGTGAAGTCGTCGCTCGTGACGAGGAAGAACCTGTTGGCCTTCTGGCTCGCGTCCGTGAACGCCATCACCTGTTCCGGACTGCCCTTCAGGCTGACGCTGATCGGAATGCTGTACAGCCTGGACTTCACGCCATCCTGGGCGGGCGAGGCCGTGCCGGTCTTCGACGCGTTGCTCGTCGTGCTCGACGAACTCGACGCGGCAGCGGACGCCTGTGTCGCGGCCTCGGCACCACCGTATGGAGTCGCCTCTGCCGCGGTGAAGGTCGTGAGCGTGACCCCGGTCGCCTGCGCGAGATCCTGCAGTTGGTCGAGGAAGTCGTCGAGGTTGACTGTCTCCGGGATGGCCACCTGGAGCTTAGCGAGGTCTGCCTGCAGTTCCGGCAGCTTGTCGTGCTGTGCCTTGAGCCTGACGAGCGCGATGCGCTGCGCGGAGTTCTGGGCATTCGTGTTGTCCGCCTGGGCAGACGCGAGATCGGCCTGCGCGAGCGTCGGCGAGATGGCGAAGAGCCAGCCCAGGGCCACGATGACGACGGCGGCAAGGGCGACGCCCAGCATCCACATTCGATTGCCAGTCACTTCGATGCCTCCTTCGAGTCGGTGGCGAATCTGTTGGATAGCGCCTTCTTGTCCACGTTGAGCGTGACCGTCGTGCTGTAGATGCCGTCGGCCTCCGTGACGGAGTCTGGGGTGGCATCCGCGAACCCCGGTACGTTCACGAGAGAACGCACGATGGCCGTCGCGTCCAGGATCGTCGGACTGCTGATGACGAAGGTGAGGGTGGCCACACGCGGCTCCCGCAGCGGCCCGGCGGGCAGCAGTTCGGGCTCCCACGGGGCTCTCGCCTTCATGGTCGCGGACTCGATGAGCACGCCGTCGGGAAGAGAACTCCGCACCGCGCTCATCAGGTCGGCCCAGAGCACCTCGGTCGAGGCACCCAGCGTCTTCGCCTGCGTCACGTCGTTGACCTTTGCCGCCACCGAGGTCGCCTTCGAGTACTGCGTGCGTTGCTTCACGAGTGCCGCGGACTGCGACTGCGCGTCGGTGAGCGCACCCTGCGCCGTCGTGTTGAGAGAGAACGCGTAGCCGTATCCGGCGCCGACAACCACGATGACAAGCACGAGCAACAGGACCGACAGCCTGCGGGCCCCGCGGGCCTTTTCGCGCTGCGCTGCCTCCGGCGGCAGCAGAAAGACCCTGGGCTCTCCGCCAAGCACGAGAGATTTCCTACCGCTCATGCGCTCGTCCCCAATGCGAGTCCGAACGCCGTGGACATGGCATCCTTCTGCTGCGGTGTCGTCCCCGAGGCCACGGCGCGCGCGAGCTGGACCCCGCCGAGCGGCTCCGCCTGCGCGACCGGAAGGCCGATCATCTCAGACAGTGCCGAGTTGAATCCGGCGAGCTGGGTTCCGCCGCCCGTGACAATGACCCGCTCGAGCTGCGAATTCCGTTTGGTCGACAGGAAGTAGTTGAGCGTGTTGCGGATGCTGTTGAACAGCTCTCCGACGACCGCATAGATGATCTCGACAGCCGGGCGGTGCTCGATCGGGACGTCGGCGGAGCCGAGTCCGAGCTCGCGCTTGAGCGCTTCGGCATCGCGAGGCGCAAGTTGCAGGGTCGTGGCCATGGCGCGCGTGATGTCGTCTCCACCCGAGGGAAGGATGCGCACGAATAGCGGCACTCCTCCCTGTGCGATGATGACGTTGGTCGTGTCTGCCCCGACACCGATGAGCACGGTCAGGCTCTCGCTCGAGGTGATCGGCGCGAGCGCCCTCGTGAGCGCGAACGGGATCAGGTCGACGTGCACGGGGTTCAACCGCGCCCTGGTGGTCGCCTCGACGTTCTGGTTGACGGCATCCTTGATGGCCGCGATGAGAAGGCCGTTCACGATAGGACCCTCGCTGCTCGCGCCTTCGGAGATCGGGTAGAAGTCGAGGATCGCATCCTCTACCGGCACCGGCAGCAGGTCCTGCACCTGGAACGGGAGCGACTCCCGAATGCGCTCGATGGGCGCCTTCGGAACGATCAGGTCGCGGGCGAACACCCGCTGGCCTCCCATGCCGAGCACGACGTTCCTGCTCGTGAACTTGCCGCCGGACCACAGCTTTTTGAGTGCGTCAGAGACCGTGCCCACCTCGAGCACTTCTCCCCTGCGCACCGAGTCGTCCGGCAGCGCGATCTCGTGGTACCGCGTGATCACAGGCCTGGCCTTCGCCGCACCCTGCACCTCCACGGCACGCACCGATCTGCTGCCTATGTCGATACCGACAATCCGTGAACTCATCTGTTCCCCCCCCCCTATACCAATCCAAACGATGCGAGATACGACGCCCAGATGGAGCTTCCCGCCGCGATTCCGCCCCATGCGCCCAGGAGCATCCATGGGCCGAACGGTATCGCCGTCTTGCGCCCGCCGCGGCGGGCCAGGATCAGAATGATCCCGAAGATACCACCGAGAAGGAATGCTGCGATGGCCCCCACAACGAGTGCCCCCCAGCCGATCCACCCCAGAAAAATGCCCAGTACGCCGGCCAGTTTGACGTCTCCAAAGCCCATTCCTCCGGGTGCGACCACCGCCATGAGGAGATACGCAAGGCCCAGCGCGGCACCGCCGATCGCTGCCCGCGCCAGCGCTGCGTAGTCACCGGAGAGCGTGGCAGCCGCCACCAGCAGAACGGTCGCAACAAGGTATGCAGGTAACACGATCACGTTCGGCAGCCGGCGGACGTCGAGGTCGATGAGCGCGAGCGCAACACTGATCGCCGCGAAATACAGGTAGGCGACGAGTACGAGCGCGGAGGCTCCCGCCGAGGCACCGCTCGAAGCGTTCAGAATCGACGGAAGAAAGAGCGAGGCGACGAGTACGAAGAAGAGTGCGGTTGCCAGTTCGACGAGCGGATAGCGAGCGGAGATACGCCCACCGCAGTCACGGCACCTGCCACGCAGCACGAGCCAGGAGACGATCGGGATGTTGTCGTACCACCGGATCGGATGACCGCACTCCGGGCACGCACTCGCCGGCGACACGATGGAGTGGCCCAGAGGCACGCGGTAGACCACGACGTTGAGGAAGGAGCCGATGACCAGACCGAGGACGCCCGCGAGAACGAGGAACGCGATCACGGACCGTACACCTCCTTGTAGCCTCCGACCGTGGAATTTGTGACCTCCGACGGTGCGTTCCACTTCTGGGCGAGTGAGCCGTCGCAGGCCGTCACGACAATCTTGGACCACCCGTTATAGAGGTCATTCGAATTACCCACAGACAGGCAGCGCCCGAGGCTGTCCTTGAACCAGTAGCTGTTCAGGTAGTCGCTGGGGATGACGATCCTGGTCCACTTCTGGAGACTGCTACTTGTGCAGCTCTGGAAAGTCGGATAGATGAGACCCGTATTCGCGGCGGGAGTCGCGAGACACTTCTTGGTGCCCGAGCTGTCATACACGTAGATGGACTGGGTCAGCGACGTCGCTGGCGCGATCGGTTCGGTGTAGTACCACTTGTGGTTCCACGCGAGCATCCCCGTGCCGGGCGGGGTCCCCGTGCCGGACGGGTCCTGCTTGCACGGGTAGGCAATCATGAAGCTGGAGGTGATGTCCTCGTTCGTGACGTCGAGGCAGCGACCGAACTGCAGGTAGTTGACGATCTGAATCGTCTTGATGCTCGCTGCACCCGCTCCAACCGTGGACGCCGGGTTGAAGGTCCCGTTGGCGTTGTCCTTCCGGATCTGGAGTCTGTTGCCCGCGGCAATGGGGCCAGCAATGTAGTAGTTGCCGTAGCCGGAACTGATGTTCTTGTTCTGCCCCTGCCAGGTGTAGGCACCTGTCCAGCTCCAAAGCTGGTTCCACCTGGTGGCGTCCGTCTTGCAGGTCTGCAGAGTCGCATCCTGCGTGGAATCGCCGTAGTTGACGGGCCCGGTGATACACAGTGGTGTCGCAGTAGCGATTGTGCTCGCGAGCTTTATTTCGTAGTCGGTGGCGTAGACCCAGAGCTGCTTGGCGTCGTTGGCCGCAGATGACGTGCAGGAGGCGGCCGCGACGAACTTGATGAATGACCCTGCCCCGATGCTTCCCGAGCTGAGCGGCACCGCTTCGAGGCAGACGGCGTTGCTCTGGTCAAAGATCCGGCCGCCCGGGATGTTGACGTTGGTGATCTTGAAGGCATAGACCGCGGAGATCGCCCTGTCACCCGTCACCGCGGTTCCCGACCCTGCACCCGCGGCCGCGGTGCCCTTGGACGTGATGAGCGCGTACTTGGGCTGCGAACTCACTCCCAGCGCCGAGCACGGGATCTCCGGAGGAACGGGATTCGCGGAGGGGTCACTCGCGTAATACTTGATCGTCGCGGAATAGTTGAGCCCGTTCGCCTGCGCGTCGACCTGGCCCGTCACCGAGCACTTGAGCTGGCCCAATGACCCGTAGACCTTGCCATCCGAATCGGGCGCGGCAGCGGCGGAACGGAGCATGGCGAACGAGGCCTGCATCCCCGCCTGAGCGGCATACACGGTCCGGGTGTTCCGCTGCGCCGCGACAGAGGGCACCGTCTGGCTCAGAACAGTGCTGAGCAGAACGACGGAAAGCCCGGCCATGATGATCATGAAGATCATGGCGCTCAGGAGCGCTGCGCCGCGCTCGCCATCGCCATCGCCATCGCTCGGGCGTAGTCGTGCCAGGAGCGCGTCTCTCAGGCGACTGGCGGAGCTTTCATTCCCGCGTCGCCGGCCCGTCCTCGTAATCGCCATCACGGCCTCATCGTCCCTGCGGAACACACGAGTCCAAGTGAGTTGGATTTCACCGAACTGTTGCGCGCGACAAAAGTCGTCGTCACGTCCGCGGTCTGCGTTGCCGCATTTCCCGCGACGAGACTGAGGGTGAGCTGTTGCATCGACGACCCCGCGCTGCCGGCGGGGATGAGCGCGAACGGATAGTTTCCGCTCTTGTCGAAGACAGAACTGAGCTTGGTAGCCCACGCCGTGGCGGAAGCAGATGCCCCGTCGGTCCACTGCCGAGACTGGAGAGTCTTCGACGAGGGTACGAAGCGCCACTGCACGCAGGTTGCTGCCCCGCCCGTCGTCGGCGCCGGGGTGCGGAACTCGACGTAGCGGCCGGTGCTCGTTGCACCGGGCGGGTTGATGACGTCCGCGTACCGGATGGAGCGGTCGAACGACTGGAACACGTTGAGGACCCCGGTGGACGACCGCGATACGGTCTGGGCCTGGGTCGATGCCCTGGTGATCCCAATGAGGGACGACGTCATGATGCCGAGGAAGAGCGCGAAGACAAACATTGTGACGAGGAGTTCGACCATGGTGACCCCGGCATCGTTTCGGTCGGCGGCTGCTGAACCATGCGGGCTAACCATGGGTCACCCACTCGAGGTCCGTGGAGCTGGGATCGAGCAACGTCGTCGCGGAATAGAAGCAGCCGGTTGCCGCGCAGGTCTTGTCCGGACTCCAGCGAACCACCACCACCACGCGAACGAGCGCCACGTAGCCAGCGGGCGCAGTCGCTGGTGGGCTCGACTGCCCGAAGATCGTCGTGCAGTTTCCGCCGGCGCGCTGCTGGTAGCACGCCCCCAGCAGCGTCGTGGTCGTGTAGGTCGTCCCATCGAGGGTGATGGGAGAAGCATTGATCGGGATGGTCATGGCCGGCGGAACCGGAACCGTCGTGTCCCAGACCTGGTAGCTCGGCGTCACCCCACCGACGGCCGCGACTCCCGGCACGGTCGAGTTCGCGGCGAAGGCCGCCTGAACTGCGGTCTTCGTGCGCCCGGAGTAGATCGTGGAGACCGATTGTGCACTCGCCGTCTCCATCGCGCCGCTCGCGATCGTGACCGCAACCTGTTTGCGCTCCTGGCTTGAGGCGAGGGATGAGCCATTGATGGCGAGGGAGGCGGAGGAGAGGGCGATCGCAGAGACAATGGCGATCGCAACGATGACCTCGATGAGGGACATGCCTGAGTCATGCGCGTCGGCGACACGTAAGCGCCTGCGGATGATCTTCACGAGGTCCCCCCCTCCTGGTGTTTAGCCACTCTCCCGGTAGTTGGAATGTGGGCCTGCCGCCAGTGCGGGGCGCCGCAAGAAGCGACGCCCCGCACAGCAAAGGCTGTACTTCTGGGTCAGCTCTTCACGGTTTTACCCGTGGAGCTCGTGAATGTCCACGTCGACCCGGTGATGTTCGAGTTTGTGCCCGTGAGCACGTAGGCGGTTGCCGTCGGCGTGCCGCTGACCTGGACCGTTACACCATCAGTGGCCTTGTAGCCGTTGTCAGCCAGATCGGTGGTCACCATACCCACGTAGGAACCGCCGTGCGCGGCCGCGAACGACTCGGCTGCCAGGGCTGCGTTCGCGAGGTCAGACTTGACCTGGCCCTCCCACGCAGAGTTGCGCTGGTTGAGGAAGACTGGGATGGCGATAGCGGCCAGAATGCCGATGATGATGATGACAACCATGAGCTCGATAAGGGTGAAGCCCTTGTCGTTCTCACCGTTCCTGAGTTCCGCGCGACGCTGCGCCATCGCGGTATTGATCGTCCTGATCATGTGATTTCCTGTCTGTCGTGAGTTATAGGACAGGTGGCCCCCGAGTGTTTGACCCCCCACCAGACACTATGAACCTTTGTACCCCATCGAGGAATCCCGTGAACGGGGGGTATTAGGCAATGAAACACCCCCAGTTGAGGGGGTGTACCCCAATCAGTGAATGTGTCCGTAGATATCGAAGATCGGCATGTACAGCGCGACGATCATTCCGCCGATCAGCACACCGATGACGGCGATCATGATCGGCTCGATGAGCGCCGTGAGCTGCTCGGTCATCGACTCGACCTCCTGGTCGTAGAAGTCGCTGACCTTGTGCAGCATCTGCTCGAGGGAGCCGGAGTCTTCACCCACCGCGATCATCTGCGTGACCATCGACGGGAAGATGGACTCCTTCGCGAGCGGCTCCGCGATCGTCGCACCCTTGCGAACCGCCTCTCCCACGCGGGTGAGCGCGCTCTCGATGACCCAGTTGCCCGCCGTCGCACCGACGACCTCGAGGGCCTTGAGGATCGGGACACCGGAGCCCACCATGGTCGCGAGGTTGCGGGTGAGGCGGGCGACAGCGACCTTCTTCATCAGCTCGCCGAACACCGGAATCCTCAGGCGCAGCGGGTCGACGACCTTACGCACCGCCTCCTCGTTCTTGTTCTTCTTCCACCAGATGGCGAAGGCGATTCCGAGCACGATCGCGATCGGAGCGATGAACACCATGCCGTGCGAGAGGTCAACGAGGAACTGGGTGGGCAGCGGCAGGTTCGCGCCCATCTGCTTGAACATCTTCTCGAAGGTCGGGACGATGAAGATCAGCATGGCGGCCACGGCGATGACCGCCATGACGAGCACGACGATCGGGTAGCTGAGCGCCGCCTTGATCTTGCCGGTGAGCTTGACCTCGGCCTCGAAGTTGTTCGCGACGGATTCGAGAGAACTCTCGAGGAAACCGCCGATCTCACCCGCACGGATGAGGTTCAACATGAGCGGAGGGAACTCACGCGGGTGCTTTCCCATGGCGTCGGAGAGCGAGGTGCCGGCCTCGACATCCGTTCGCACGGTCTTGAACACGTCGGCGAGACGCTTGTTCTCGGTCTGCTCGCTGATGATTGACAGCGTGCGCAGGAGCGACAGGCCGGCGGCGACCATCGTGGACATCTGGCGACTCACGACCGCGAGGTCCTTGGCCTTGACTCCCTTGGAGAATGAGCCGAGGCTTATCTCCCGGTTGAGCCCGGTGCCTGCGCCCGCCTGGCCGATCGTCACCGGCGAGAGCCCCATGGTGCGGAGCCGCGACACGACGACGGCCTCGTTCTGCGCCTCCATCTTGCCCTTGACCAGCTTGCCGCCGCCGTCACGGCTCGTGTACGCGAATACCTGTGCTGTGGACACTTAGTAGCCCCCGCCCATTGTGCGTGTGTCGAAGCTGTAGGTAGGGCTGCCGGAGTTGCCGCCCTGCACGAGACGCTTGAACGACTCGAGGTCGTGCACTTTCTCGACCGCGGCCTCCTGGGTGATGTCACCAGAGTTCACGAGTTCGGCCAGGTGCTGGTCCATGGTGTGCATGCCGAGGTCGCGGCCCGCCTGCATGGCGGAGGGGATCTGGTAGGTCTTGCCCTCGCGGATGAGGTTGGCGACGGCCGGAGTGGCAATGAGCACCTCGGTGGCCACGGCACGACCCTTGCCGCCCGCGCGCTTGACCAGGGTCTGACAGACGACCCCCTGCAGGGTCGCAGCGAGCTGTGCTCGCACCTGCCCCTGCTGGTGAGACGGGAACACGTCGATGACGCGGTCGATGGTCTGCGGTGCATCCTGCGTGTGCAGTGTGGCGAAGACCAGGTGGCCGGTCTCCGCCGCGGTGAGCGCAACGGAGATGGTCTCGAGGTCCCGAAGCTCACCGATGAGGATCACGTCAGGGTCCTGACGCAACACGTGCTTGAGCGCGTTCGCGAAGCTGTGCGTGTCTGAGCCGACCTCGCGCTGGTTCACGAGCGACATCTGGTTGCCGTGCAGGAACTCGATCGGGTCCTCGACCGTGACGATGTGGTCTGCCCTGGTGCGGTTGATCAGGTCGATGAGCGCGGCGAGCGTCGTCGACTTGCCCGAGCCGGTCGGGCCGGTGACGAGCACGAGACCCCTGGCCAGGTGCGCGAAGCGTTCCACGGCATCCGGGACCCCGAGCTGTTCGAGCTTCTTGATCTCCGTGGGGATGAGCCTGAAGGCCGCACCGATCGCACCGCGCTGCTGGTAGAAGTTCACGCGGAAGCGCGCGTTCGCGGAGATCGTGTAGGCGAAGTCGAATTCGAGTTCCTTCGCGAAGGCCTCCTGCTGCTGCTGCGTGAGGATGCTCAGCAGCGCCGTCGTGACCTTTGCGCGATTCCAGACCACGTCTTCGGTGACCGGACGCAGCGAGCCGTCGACCCTGAGCATCGGCACCGCGTTGTTCGTGATGTGCAGGTCGGATGCGCCGCTGAAGACGACCTCCTGGAGCGCGGTCACGAGGTCCGGGTCGGCGTCGATGAGCGGGCTCTGCATGCTGGCCCCGGGCATCGTCGCGACGTGGACGAGCTGCTCCGGCGGACTGCCGAGAGTATCCGCGTGCCCCCGTGCGCGCCGGGCAGGCACCTGCGACTCAGGTGGAATTGCCGAGAACACGGCCGACTCGTCGACCGGGGTTGGAACGTATACGGGATGCTGCGGAGGCACCGATGACACGGTTGGCGGCGGGAAGTCCAGGGACTCCACGGTCGGATCGCTGGGCGGCGGTGGGGCGTAGCTCGGTCGCACGTTCTCGGAGTCACCCCCGGGTGTGACCGGTATGTCGTACCTTGGTTCGTTCACGCCTTTATCCCCTTAAATCTCTGGACAGCTACGTTTGCGGGAAAGATCATCACGCCACCACCCGAAGGATCTCTTCGACCGAGGTGAAACCCAATTGCGCCTTCGCCCATCCGTCTTCGCGCAGGGTGAGCATCCCCTGCTCGCGCGCGGCACGGCCGATCTCGGCACTCGATGCGCGGCTCACAGCGAGTCTCTCGATCTCCTCCGTGACGAGCATGACCTCGTGGATCGCGATGCGCCCGCGGTAGCCGGTGTTTGAACAGGTCGTGCACCCGACCGGGCGGAACAGCGTCGGTGGTGGAAGTTCCGGATTGAAGCCGATGCGCAGGTTGATGAGGTCGTTCCTGTCGCCCTGGTACGGCTCGCGGCAGCGCTCGCACAGCCGGCGGGCAAGACGCTGGGCGACAACGCAGTCGAGCGCTGAGCCCACGAGGAACGGTTCTATATCCATCTCGGTGAGTCGGGTCACCGCGCTCGGAGCATCGTTGGTGTGCAGGGTCGAGAGCACGAGGTGGCCGGTGAGCGAGGCCTCGATGGCGATCTGCGCGGTCTCATGGTCGCGGATCTCGCCCAGCAGCACCACATCAGGGTCGGATCGCAGGATTGAGCGCAGGGCACTCGCGAAGGTGAGTCCCGCCTTGGGATTCACCTGCACCTGGTTCACGCCAGCCATTCGGTACTCGACCGGATCCTCGACGGTGATGACGTTGATCTCCGGCTTCGCCACAGCATGGAGGGTCGTGTAGAGCGTCGTCGACTTACCGGACCCCGTCGGACCGGTGACCAGGATCATGCCGTACGGCTTGGAGAACGACCGCTGGTAGGCATCGAGGTTACGGTCGAGCAGGTTCAGGTCACTGAGCGCCATCTGCGAACTGGAGTTGTCCAGGATTCGCATGACGACCTTCTCGCCCCACACCGTGGGCAGCGTCGCGACGCGCAGGTCGATCTTGCGGCCGCCATGGCTGACCGACATGCGGCCGTCCTGCGGCTTACGGCGCTCCGCGATGTCGATGTCGCTCATGATCTTCAGCCTCGAGATCACGCCGTTCTGGATGTTCTTGGGGGCGTGCTGCATCTCGTGCAGCACACCGTCGATGCGGTACCGCACACCGAGATCGTGCTCGCCCGGCTCGATGTGGATGTCCGAGGCACGGTCCTGGATGGCCTGGCTGATGAGCAGGTTGACGAAGCGCACGATCGGTGCGTCGTCTTCGAGCGCTTCGGAGCCGAGCACGACATCCGTCGAGGGCTGTGCCTCTTCTTCGATCAGGTTGGTGAGGTCGCTCAGTTCGCCGTCCGCGCGCAGGAAGCGATCCATGGCACTCTCGAGATCCTGCTTTTCGACGACGACGGCGTTGACCCGCATCCTCGTCGCCGCGCGGATGTCGTCGAGGGCGAAGACGTCGCCCGGGTCTGCCATGGCCACGACGAGTGCATCACCCGTGACCGAGATCGGCAGGATCTCGTGGCGCTTACACAGTGCAGCCGGAACGAGCGCAACCGCGGTGCGGTCCACCGGGTAGTCGGTGAGTTCGACGAAGGGCAGGCCCGCGTTTGCCGCACGCGCCGAGGCGACCTGCGTCGGCGTGACCTTGCCCTCCTTAAGAAGCTCGGACACGAACGCGTCATCATCGACCTTGCCGCCCATGGCAGCATCGAGACTCTCAATAGGCATGAGGCCACGGATGATCAAAATTTCGGTCAACGACGCCACGCAGCGCTCACCCCCCTCAAGGTCTTGAGCGAATCCTTCTGGACAGGACGCGCCCCACTACCCAGGAATCCCCCCGGAGGCCTAACGATAACGCGCCCGAATGGGTTACACCATACCCGCGATAGAGGGGTACAACTCCGACGGTGCCGAGCACCGTTCAAGCGCGCGTGCGAGCACCCGCCATCGTTCCGGCGAGTTCACCGAGCGGCGCCGAGTGCGCGGTCGTCGCCTCCACCTCGGAGATGATTCCACGCTTCCGGAGGTCATCGACGGCTGCGAACAGGTCCGCGCGGATCTCCCGCTGGTCTTCGTCACGAACGCGAGCAACCGTGGCACGCACGGATTCCAGGTACTGGGGCGATTGCCACACCTCCGAGTCCGCGGCGACAGAAGACGGTCGCTCGGGCGCGCGCGTTCTGGCACGAAGCTGAATGACCAGGACGATCGCCCCAACGAACGCGGATGCCACCATCGGCAGCGCCCAGAGCGTCCAGTCCGAGACATGCGCGAGGCCGCCTCGCCTGGCGGCAACCCCCGCGCTGATCCCACCGAGAACGAGGCTCATTATTGCGCTGCCGAACACGGTGGCACTTCTCGGCTGACCGCTCCCCAGCCACACTCCGAAGTGCGTGAGCAATGAGGCGAGCACAATGATGAAGATCACCCCACTGACGACGATGTCTCCCTGTGCTGTCCTCGTGGTCTGGCTGAATGCCCACGGCCCGAGGACCGTGACGAAGCCCCAGACTGGCGCGGCGTAGACCACCGCGACGAGCAGGGCGACGGGGGCGAGATACAGAATGGTGCGGCGGGAACTGCGGCCGAGCGCCTCTCCACGAAGCTGGCTCACGACATCCGCGAAGTCCTCGAAAGCGGCGCGTTCGAGAGAACCCCACGCGACGCCGTCGCCTGGCCGCATGGCGGATGCCGTGCGCACGGCCGTCATTTCTTCTGTCCCATCGTCAACGCCAGGGCCCCGAGCTCCGCCTCGCGGGCGCGATGCGCCTCTGCCTCGGAGACCAGGCCGCGCTCCAGGAGGTCGTTGACGGCCGCATCGAGATCACTCCTGACATCGATGCGCTCGGCTTCCGACAGCTGCTGTATCCGGAGGCGGCGCTGATTCACCACCTCGACCTGGCTCGCGGAAAGCGACTCCTCGCGGCGCACGGATCCGGCCTGTCGACGAGAACCGCGCGAGACCCTGGCTGCCACGAGAAAAATAAGGAACACGGCGCCAGCGATCGTCGCTCCCAGGATGGGCAGGATCCAGGTCTGCCAGCTCTCTACCGAATCGCGCAGTCCGTACATTCGCACCGCAATGGCGCTCAGCACACCGAGGACGAGAGCCAGTACGGCCTGGATCTCGTAGACACCGGACGGCCGCCGGCCCGCGGCGAGCCAGCGCACGAAACTCACGACAAGGAGGAGCAGCGCGAAGCTGAACATGACCCCGGACAGCGGAATTCTCTGCTCCGGGTCCTGTTGGTAGTTCTGGAACCGACTGACGGAGATAGCCGCAGCACCCCAGACCGGCGTCGTGTAGCAGAACAGATACAGAATGATCGCCGGAACGGCCCAGATGAGGTTCCAGAGGCTGTTGCCGAAACCGACGCGAGCCACGCGCCGACCAGCATCGCTACGCAGAATCGACGGGTGGGCCGCAAACGCTGCTCTCTCGATCCTGTCCCAGCGCACGACCGACCCGGGCTGAACCTCCGCCGCAAGGTCCTGTGCGCTCACCAAACGTGCGTCCGAGTGCCTCTGGCCATGCGCAGACCTTACCGATTCGCGGACGCAAAGTCACGCTCCCACGACGACGAACGGCCCACCACCCTGAGGTGATGGGCCGTTCGCTGGAGCGGACTACGTCGCGTTCCGGATCAGTTGTAGGTGCCGGGCGTGTAGTCGTCGGACGAGAAGCTGTCGAAGTCGACGAAGCTCAGGTCAGACTCGCTGAACACCGACTCATCCGTGAAGATGCGGTTCGGGTAGCGCTCTGCCTTGGCCTCTTCCGTGGCCTCGACCGACACGTTGCGGTACTTCTGGAGACCGGTTCCGGCCGGGATCAGCTTTCCGATGATCACGTTCTCCTTCAGGCCCATCAGCGGGTCGGACTTGCCCTCCATGGCGGCCTGCGTGAGAACGCGCGTGGTCTCCTGGAACGACGCGGCCGACAGCCACGACTCGGTCGCGAGCGACGCCTTGGTGATACCGAGCACCTCCTGACGAGCGGATGCCGTCTTCTTGCCCTCGGTGAGCACCTCGCGGTTCAGCTCGTTGTACTTCAGGCGGTCGACGAGCTCACCGGGCAGCAGGCCCGTGTCGCCGTGATCGACAACCGTGACCTTGCGGAGCATCTGGCGAACGATGACCTCGATGTGCTTGTCGTGGATCGGAACACCCTGCGAGCGGTAGACGCCCTGCACGCCCTCGACGAGGTGCTGCTGCACCGCGCGGACACCGCGGACACGAAGAACTTCCTTCGGATCGATGGCACCGACGTGCAGCTGCTGGCCGAGCTCGACGTGCTGGCCGTCCTCAACGAGGAGGGTCGCGCGCTTGAGCACCGGGTAGGCGATCGGCTCATCACCGTTATCGGGGGTGAGGATGAGCTTGCGGCTGCGATCCGTGTCCTCGATGGTGATCTTTCCTGCGGCCTCGGCGATTGGGGACGCACCCTTCGGGGTGCGAGCCTCGAACAGCTCGGTGACACGGGGAAGACCCTGGGTGATGTCATCCGCGGATGCCACACCACCGGTGTGGAAGGTACGCATCGTCAGCTGCGTGCCGGGCTCGCCGATCGACTGGGCCGCGATGATGCCGACGGCCTCTCCGATGTCGACGAGCTTTCCGGTGGCGAGCGAACGACCGTAGCAGGTCGCGCACACCCCAACCGCGGACTCACAGGTGAGAACCGAACGCACCTTGGCGTGGGTGATACCCGCGTCGATGAGCTCCTGGATCAGCACGTCACCGACGTCGGCGCCCGCCTTCGCGATGACCTTGCCCTTGGCGTCAACCGCGTCCTCGGCGAGGCTGCGAGCGTAGAGCGAGTTCTCGACATTGCTGTCGCGAACGAGCACACCGTTCTCATCGGCCGTGGCCACGAGCAGGTCGAGACCGCGGGTCGTGCCACAGTCGTTCTCGCGGATGATGACATCCTGCGAGACGTCGACGAGACGACGGGTGAGGTACCCGGAGTCTGCTGTGCGCAGAGCGGTGTCTGCCAGTCCCTTGCGGGCACCGTGGGTCGCGATGAAGTACTCGGCGACCGAGAGGCCCTCGCGGTAGCTCGAGATGATCGGGCGAGGGATGATCTCACCCTTCGGGTTCGACACGAGCCCTCGCATACCGGCGATCTGACGAACCTGCATCCAGTTACCACGAGCACCGGAAGTGACCATGCGGTTGATGTTGTTGTCAGACGGCATGTTGTCTTCCATCGCCTTGGCGACTTCGGCGGTTGCCTTGTTCCAGATCTCGATGAGCTCCTGACGACGCTCGGCGTCGGTCGTGAGGCCCTTCTCGAATTGGGTCTGGACCTTCGCGGCCTGCTTCTCGTAACCCTCGATGATCGTGCGCTTCGACGGCGGGGTCAGGACGTCGGACAGGGCGACGGTCACACCGGAGCGCGTGGCCCAGTGGAATCCGGCATCCTTGATCCGGTCGAGTGCCGCGGCAACCGCAACCTTCGGGTAGCGCTCGGCGAGATCGTTCACGATCGCGGAGAGCCGGCCCTTGTCTGCGACAGCCTCGATGTATGGATAGTCCTCTGGGAGCGTCTCGTTGAAGATCGCGCGGCCCAGCGTGGTCTCGAGCAGGAAGCGCTCGCCCTCGACGAAGCCCTCTGGGGCAGCGCCGTCTGCGAAGTGCAGGCCATCCAGGCGGATGCGCACCTTTGCGTTCAGGTCGAGCGTCTTCTGGTCGAACGCCATGATCGCCTCGGCGATGGAGCCGAACGCGCGGCCCTCGCCGACCACACCCTCCTTGAGGGTCGTGATGTGGTGCAGGCCGATGATCATATCCTGGGTCGGCAGGGTGACCGGGCGGCCATCCGACGGCTTGAGGATGTTGTTCGACGCGAGCATCAGGATGCGCGCCTCGGCCTGCGCCTCGACGGACAGCGGCAGGTGCACTGCCATCTGGTCACCGTCGAAGTCGGCGTTGAACGCGGCACACACGAGCGGGTGCAGCTGGATGGCCTTACCCTCGACGAGCTGAGGCTCGAAGGCCTGGATGCCCAGGCGGTGCAGGGTTGGTGCGCGGTTCAGCAGCACGGGGCGCTCGCGGATGATCTCCTCCAGCACATCCCACACCTGGGGACGGCTGCGCTCGACCATGCGCTTGGCGCTCTTGATGTTCTGCGCGTGGCTCAGGTCGATCAGGCGCTTGATCACGAACGGCTTGAACAGCTCCAGCGCCATCTGCTTGGGCAGACCACACTGGTGGAGCTTGAGCTGCGGACCGACGATGATGACCGAACGGCCGGAGTAGTCGACGCGCTTGCCGAGCAGGTTCTGGCGGAAACGACCCTGCTTACCCTTGAGCATGTCGCTCAGGGACTTGAGGGCGCGGTTACCCGTTCCGGTGACCGGACGGCCACGACGACCGTTGTCGAACAGGGCGTCGACGGCCTCCTGCAGCATCCGCTTCTCGTTGTTGACGATGATCTCGGGAGCACCGAGGTCAAGCAGGCGACGAAGGCGGTTGTTGCGGTTGATCACACGACGGTAGAGGTCGTTGAGGTCGGAGGTCGCGAAGCGGCCACCGTCGAGCTGCACCATCGGGCGCAGCTCCGGCGGGATGACCGGAACGACCTCGAGAACCATGGCCGCGGGCGAGTTGCCGGTCTGCAGGAACGAGTTCACCACGCGCAGGCGCTTGATGGCACGGATCTTCTTCTGGCCCTTGCCATTGGCGATCTGGTCGTGCAGGTCGTCGCTCTCCGCCTGGAGGTCGAAGGTCTGCAGGCGCTTCTGGATGGCCTCCGCGCCCATGTGTGCCTCGAAGTAGATGCCGAAGCGGTCCTGGAGCTCGTGGAAGACGGCATCCTCGGGCTTGAGGTCGCCGACCTTGAGCGTGCGGAAGTCTTCCCACACACGCTCGAGCTGGGCGATCTGCTCGTCAAAGGACTTGCGCACGTGGCCCATTTCCTTCTCGGCGCCATCCTTGGTTCGGCGCTTCTGGTCGGCCTTCGCACCCTCTTCTTCCAGGGCGGCGAGGTCGGTCTCGAGCTTCTGCAGGCGCTCGGCGATGCGGGAGTCCCGCTGGCCCTCGAGCGTCTTGATCTCGAGCCTGATCTCGTTCTCGAGACCGGGCATGTCGTCGTGACGGCCCTCCTCGTCGATCGAGATCACCATGTACGCAGCGAAGTAGATGACCTTTTCGAGGTCCTTCGGAGCCATGTCGAGCAGGTAGCCGAGGCGGCTCGGAACACCCTTGAAGTACCAGATGTGGGTGACGGGCGCTGCGAGCTCGATGTGACCCATGCGCTCGCGACGCACGGAGGACTTGGTGACCTCCACGCCACAGCGCTCACACACGATGCCCTTGAAGCGCACCCTCTTGTACTTACCGCACGAGCACTCCCAGTCGCGGGACGGGCCGAAGATCTGCTCTCCGAAGAGACCGTCCTTCTCCGGCTTGAGCGTGCGGTAGTTGATCGTCTCCGGCTTCTTCACCTCGCCGTGCGACCAGCGACGGATGTCGTCTGCGGTCGCGAGGCCGATCTTGATTTCGTCAAACGCGTGAACGTCGAGCAATGTTTTCTTCCTTCTCCAGAAATCTAAAGTCTGCTGTGCTGGATGAACTACGGGCGATCAGATCTCGTCCACCGAGGACGACTCGAACCTGGCCGAGATGTTGATACCGAGTTCCTCTGCAGCACGGAAGACCTCGTCATCCGTATCGCGCAGGTTTACTGCCGTTCCATCCGCCGCAAGCACCTCGACGTTCAGGCACAGCGACTGCATCTCCTTGATCAGAACCTTGAAGGACTCCGGGATGCCCGGCTCCTGGATGTTCTCGCCCTTGACGATTGCCTCGTATACCTTGACGCGGCCGAGGATGTCGTCGGACTTGATCGTGAGCAACTCCTGCAGGGCGTAGGCGGCACCGTATGCCTCGAGCGCCCACACCTCCATCTCACCGAAGCGCTGGCCACCGAACTGTGCCTTACCACCCAGCGGCTGCTGCGTGATCATGGAGTACGGTCCGGTCGAACGAGCGTGGATCTTGTCGTCGACCAGGTGGTGCAGCTTGAGGATGTACATGTAGCCGACCGAGACGGGCAGCGGGAACGGCTCGCCGGAACGACCATCGAAGAGCTGCGTCTTTCCGGTGCCGTCGATCAGGCGGTCGCCGTCGCGCGTCGGAGTGGTCGAGTCGAGGAGACCCTCGATCTCGGTCTCCAGAGCGCCGTCGAACACCGGAGTCGCGACCTTCGTGCCCGGGGCGACCGAGAGCGCATCCTGGCCGAGCTTCGCAGCCCACTTCGGAGAACCCTTGACCTCCCAGCCCTGCATCGCGGCCCAACCGAGGTGAACCTCGAGCACCTGACCGAAGTTCATGCGGCCGGGGATACCGAGGGGGTTGAGGATGATGTCGACCGGAGTTCCGTCGGCGAGGAACGGCATGTCCTCCACCGGCAGGATCTTCGAGATGACGCCCTTGTTGCCGTGACGACCGGAGAGCTTGTCGCCCTCGGTGATCTTGCGCTTCTGGGCGATGAACACGACAACCCGCTGGTTGACGCCCGAGCCGAGCTCGTCGTCGCCGTCCTGCGCGTCGAACACCTTGACGCCGATGATCGTGCCCTCTTCACCGTGGGGAACCTTGAGGCTCGTGTCACGGACCTCGCGGCTCTTCTCGTTGAAGATCGCGCGGAGCAGGCGCTCTTCGGCACTCAGCTCGGTCTCACCCTTTGGCGTGACCTTTCCGACGAGGATGTCACCGGGATGAACCTCGGCGCCGATACGGATGATGCCGCGCTCGTCGAGGTCAGCCAGGAGCTCGGGGCTGACGTTCGGCAGGTCGCGAGTGATCTCTTCCTTGCCGAGCTTGGTGTCGCGGGCGTCGACCTCGTACTCCTCGATGTGGATCGAGGAGAGCACGTCATCCTTCACCAGGTTCTGGTTGAGGATGATCGCGTCTTCGTAGTTGTGGCCCTCCCACGGCATGAACGCCACGAGGAGGTTCTTGCCGAGCGCGAGCTCGCCGTTCTCGGTGGCTGGGCCGTCGGCGAGAACCTGTCCGACCTCGACGCGCTCACCCGCACTGACGATGACGCGGTTGTTGTAGGAGGTTCCCTGGTTGGAACGCTCGAACTTGCGCAGGTAGTACTCCTGCGTTCCACCCTCGTCGAGCTGGATGGTGACCGCGTCTGCGGAGACCTCGGAGACGACGCCGGCCTTGTCAGCCGTGACGACATCCCCGGCGTCGATGGCCGCGAAGCCCTCCATACCGGTTCCGACGATCGGGCTCTCGCTGCGCAGCAGCGGGACGGCCTGGCGCTGCATGTTCGCACCCATGAGCGCGCGGTTTGCGTCGTCGTGCTCGAGGAATGGGATGAGCGAGGTCGCGACCGACACCATCTGGCGCGGGGAGACATCCATGTAGCCGATGTCCTCGATGGGGAAGAGGTCGACCTCTCCGCCCTTCTTACGTGCCAGAACGCGAGGCTCTGCGAAGTGTGCGTCTGCCGTCAGCGGCGCGTTAGCCTGGGCGACGACGAACTCGTCTTCCTCACTCGCGGTGAGGTAGTCGATGGTCTCGCTGACCTTGCCCTTGATGACGCGGCGGTACGGGGTCTCGATGAACCCGAAGGAGTTGATGCGCGCGAACGAGGCGAGCGATCCGATCAGACCGATGTTCGGGCCTTCAGGAGTCTCGATCGGGCACATGCGGCCGTAGTGGCTGGGGTGAACGTCACGAACCTCGACGCCTGCACGCTCACGCGACAGACCACCGGGGCCGAGGGCGCTCAGGCGACGCTTGTGGGTCAGGCCCGCGAGCGGGTTGTTCTGGTCCATGAACTGTGAGAGCTGCGACGTTCCGAAGAACTCCTTGATCGCTGCGACGACGGGGCGCACGTTGATCAGGGTCTGCGGCGTGATCGCCTCGATGTCCTGCGTGGTCATGCGCTCGCGAACGACGCGCTCCATGCGGGAGAGACCGGTGCGAACCTGGTTCTGGATGAGCTCGCCGACCGCGCGGATGCGGCGGTTGCCGAAGTGGTCGATGTCGTCCACGTCGAGGCGGATGTCGACCGGCTTGCCGTCGCGAACGCCCTTGATCGTGGTCTGCTCGTCGTGCAGCGCGACCAGGTACTTGATCGTCGCGAGGATGTCCTCACGGCTGAGCACCGAGTTGGTCAGCGGCTCGTCGATGCCGAGCTTGCGGTTGATCTTGTAACGACCGACCTTGGCGAGGTCGTAGCGCTTCGGGTTGAAGTAGAAGTTGTCAAGGAGCGCACGCGCTGCCTCTGCCGCAACCTGCTCGCCCGGACGGAGCTTGCGGTAGATGTCCTTGAGCGCCTCCTCCTTGGTGAGGATGGTGTCTTTCTCGAGGGTGAGCTCGATGGAGGCGAAGCCCTTGAACTCCTCCAGGATCTCCTCGCTCGTGAGGCCGAGAGCCTTCAGGAAGACAGTGACGGACTGCTTGCGCTTGCGGTCGATACGAACACCGACCTGGTCACGCTTGTCGATCTCGAACTCGAGCCACGCGCCGCGGCTCGGGATGATGCGGGCGGAGTAGAGGTCCTTGTCGCTCGTCTTCTCCTGTGCACGGTCGAAGTACACGCCGGGGGAACGGACCAGCTGGGAGACCACGACACGCTCGGTGCCGTTGATGACGAAGGTGCCCTTCGGAGTCATCAGCGGGAAGTCGCCCATGAACACCGTCTGGGTCTTGATCTCACCCGTGAGGTGGTTCATGAACTCGGCCTCGACGTAGAGGGGAGCAGAGAAGGTCTTGCCCTTCTCCTTGCACTCGTCGATCGAGTACTTCTTCTCCTCGAGGAACGGGTTCGTGAACGAGAGCTGCATCGTCTCGCCGAGGTCCTCGATGGGAGAGATCTCTTCGAAGATCTCCTCTAGGCCGGTAAGCGACGGGAGGTCTTCGCGACCCTCCGCCTTCGCCTGCGCGGCGCGCTCCTTCCAGATGTCGTTGCCGACAAGCCAGTCGAAGCTCTCCGTCTGCAGGGCGAGCAGATCGGGAACAGTGAGCGTGTCTGTGATCTTCGCGAACGAGAGACGCTCGTGCGAGCGACCGTTCTTGGGAGACGCGTTCTTGGATGAATTCGTGGTGGATGCGTTGCGCGCAGCAGCCAAGGAAATAACCTCCGGGGCCTCGCTAAAGGCCGGTTACAGTCGGTGATATGTGGGCTTCACGACTCTCCAGAACCCCATAAAGATATGCCCGAGTTGTGATGCCCTGGCATGCGCAGCCGACCGCAATATGAAGGCAGAGATTATCTGGGAGCGCAAAGAACAACTATAGGGCGGACAATGCGACTTGTCCAGCGATATTCTTGACCTATTTCACGGATTCCGCTATAAGTGGGCAAATTCACAGGCTCGAGGCGAGAATCTGCCCCACCTGCTCCGCTCTGATCGCGATTCGCTCCAGTAAGAACCCTACGACGTCCGTCCGGAACCTACGGGGCATCGAGTTGGCCACCGCATCGAACACCGCAGGCGCGACCGAGACGAGATCCCTTGCCCAGGCGAGGGTCGCTCCGGCGTCGCCCCGAGCATCCCGTGTGATGGCCTGCCACTCGAACGCCCCGATGGAGCCCGCCTCGTACGAGTCGGCCACCCGCATCGACAGCTTCGTGCCGTCGAAGGCATGCAGCAGCCCACCTTGCCCCTCATCACGAGGTCTCACATAGGGAAGGAAGGACGAGACGTCGTACAGCGGGGCGAACCCGACGGCATCCGGCAAGAGCCGAATCGAAAAATTCTTTGCGTGGGCATCCGTGTTCAATACGAACCAGGAAAAGATCAGCGACCTGACGAACCGGGTCTTCGCAACCGCGGCCGCATCCGGATCGGGGATGCGATCCAGTATCGCGAAGATCTGCCGATAGCCCGGCCCGCCATCCCGCTCGTATTTTCTGAGCCGAGGAACCCCCAGCGCCTGGGTGAGGTCTTCCTGGTGGATGCGCGACACGACCCCGTCATGATCGAAGCGATCGAAGCGAGTGACCTGAAGGCTGTGCTCCCCGTCGAACTCGGCGATCGTGGTCTCCGCAGCCGGAAGACCGAGTATCGACAGCGCGGTCATCGTGACGTGCTCGACGATCTCGGCGTCGAGGAGCCCAGCAACCTGCGGTTTGAAGATATGGGTCGACGGGAAGGTTCCCGTCGGTTCGAACCACTGCCCCTCGCGGTGGGCGAGAGCAAACTTGTCCTGGGCGCCGCCAAGGGAGAACTGACCAGGCTCGAGCCCATCGCCTGTGGGTATCGGGCGGTTCTCCCTGATCGCACGGATGCGCGCCGCTATCTCCGACTCGGATATCGGGCGCAGCGATCCGGCTTGGCGTGCTGTCTCGCCGACAGGATAGAACTCGAGCGCACCGGCGACGTCAGCGCCGCGCACGGAGAGCAGACCAAAGACCTCTGCGTCAAGCAGCCCGGATTGGCGTGCCCATTCCTCGCGTAGCCCCGCGCTGTCGGGCAGAAGATTGTCGACGAAGTCGAACACCGCGCGACCGCGATGCTCCTGCTGGGCCAGCGGCAGCGAGAGCGACACGGGAACAGCACCCGCGGCTTCCTGCCACTCGCGTCGATAGCTGAGGGCGTAGTCGGATGGCCCCCGAGAGTTCAGCGTCGCGGCCAGGTTTCCGTAGAGGTAGACATCGAGCGCGTCGGTCACTGCTGTTTCTCCGTGGGTTTCTTTGCCGGGCCCACCCGGGAGGTCGCGTCGTTCAGTCGCAGCAGCGTGTGCTGCACATCCGCGGGAAGTGATTCCCTTATCGCCCCGTATGCCTTGGCTAGCTGGTCTACCTGCGCTATCGCCTCAGACGCGCTCAGAGAAAACCACGGAACGGGCGAGAGTTTCGTCGCGCTCGCCTTCGCCACAGCGCGGGGCGACACATCGACGGCGAGGCCGAGTTCGCGAAGCACCTGCAATGCTTTCGTCAGGCTCACATCGGCCTTGGCCTGTTCGAAGCGTGAGAGCCACTGCCGGGTGACACCGGCGCGCTCGGCGAGCTCGTCCTGGGACAGACCGAGATCGATGCGCTGCTGCCGCGCGAGGCGGCCGATGTCATCGGACCATGGAGCCAGCATCCTGTGCCTCCTCCGTTGCGACTCAATGGAACGATATTATTCCATTAACGCCAGTGGAACGCAATCGTTCCATCCTACCAAATGGAACATCCTTGTTCCATGACTACACGGGCACGTCAGGCTTGGGCGGCCCGATTCTTGTACGCGAGGGCCGCAAGAGCCTCCCAGATGAGGCCATGCGCATTGTTGATCGTGACATCCGCGTGGTCGTACGCGGGTGCAACCTCCATCACGTCCATCGCCACAACGTTGGTGTCAAGCACGATCTGGCGCACCACCCGCAGCAGGTCGATCGGCGCGAAGCCGCCGGGAGCAGGAGTGCCCGTCGCCGGCGCGAAGGCCGGGTCCAGCACGTCGATGTCGATGGAGAGGTAGATCGCGTCTGTGCCGTCGAGGGCCTCGGCTACGACATCCTTCATCACCTCTTTGACGCCGCGCTCCCAGATCTCCTGCATCGGATGGTGACGCAGGCCGTGGTCGCGCATCCACTTCTGGTCTTCCTCGCCCGGCCAGTAGCCGCGAAGTCCGACCTGGATGAAGTTGTGCCCGGGGATCGCCCCAGACTCGATGAGGCGCCGCATGGGCGAGCCGTGGCTGGCGAGGTTGCCGTCGATCTGGTCTGCCGTGTCTGCGTGGGCGTCGAAGTGGATCATGCCCACCTTGCCGAAGCCGTGGTGCTCGGCGACGGCGGTCGCCGCGGGCCAGGTGATCGAGTGGTCCCCACCCAGGATGATCGGGATGATGCCCCGGCTGGCGATCTCGCCCACCCGCTGGTGGATGGCATCCTTCGAGGCCTCCCACATGCCGTGGCTCATGATCGCGTCGCCGTAGTCGATCACCTCGAGGTGGTCGAACATCTCGATGCCGAGATCGAGATGGTACGTGCCTGGGTCGTAGGCATTCGCCCGCATGGCGCGCGGGCCGAAGCGCGCACCAGGCCGGTTCGTGGTGTTGTCGTCCCACGGTGCTCCGACGATCGCGACATCCGGCTGCCACTCGTCGAGCTGCTCCGGCTCGGTCAGCAGCGGGCGCATCCCGAAAGTGGCCGGGCCCTGGAACGAGGATGCGTCGAGCTGGGTTCGCAGGCCGGGCGGAATGGTTCTGACGGGTGCTGGTCTCTGGGCGTCATTGCTCATTCTCAGACCATACCCGGACGCGCTCTCGCGACGACCATATTCCGGGCTCCGCAACACACACCTGACTTTCAGGACACCGGATTAGCCTGCCCGCTGAGGTTGACTCACTCGACGCCACACTGTCTACGCCGCACCAGCCGACCGGCCGAGACGGGAGACGACGATGTCAACGACGACCAAGAACACCGCATCCACAGAGGGCCTGAAGCTCCGACGACATGTCGGCCCGGTCGGCCTGCTGTTCGCCGCCATCGGGTCGATCATCGGCTCCGGCTGGCTGTTCGGTGCGTACAACGCGTCGATCATCGCGGGGCCCGTGGCGATCTTCTCCTGGATCATCGCGGGCGTCATGATCATGCTCATCGGACTCTGCTACGCCGAACTCGGCCCGATGTTCCCCATCTCCGGCGGCGTCATCCGTTTTCCCCACTTCGTCTGGGGATCGTTCGGCAGCTACTCACTCGGCTTCATCACCTGGATCGCCACCGCTGCGGTGCCGGCAATCGAGGTGGAGGGCGCGCTGACCTATGCGACCAGGTACGCGCCGCTGACCACGCGCGCGACAGCGAGCGGCGTGACCGTGCACGTGCTCACCCCGCTCGGCATCGTGGTCGCGGTGATCCTGCTCGCGCTGTTCGTCGTGCTCAACTATTTCGGTGTGCGCCTGTTCGCCCAGATCAACAACGTGCTCGTGTGGTGGAAGCTGTTCGTCATCGTTCTCGTGATCGTGGTGTTCCTCGTCACGGCCTTCGCCACGACGAGGATGGGCACGCCCGCGAACTTCACCTCCCACGGCTTCGCGCCGAACGGCTGGGTGGCCATCTTCACCTGCATCTCGACGGCGGGGATCAGCTTCTCGTTCCTCGGCTTCCGGCAGGGCATCGAACTTGCGGGCGAGACCTCGAACCCGAAGCGCAACATCCCGCTGGCCATCATCGGATCGGTGGGCATCACCGCGATCATCTACGCGCTGTTGCAGATCGCCTTCACCATCGCCGTGCCGACGCACATCCTGGACAAGTCCGGCAGCTGGGCCGGACTCGTATTCACGAACGACGCCGGGCCACTCGCCGCCCTCGCCACGGTCGCCGGCCTCGGCTGGCTCGCGTACATCCTGTATTTCGACGCGATCATCTCGCCGACAGACACCGGGCTCATCTACACGACCATCGCCGCTCGGGTCTCCTACGCAATGGGACGCAACGGCAACTCGCCCCGCTGGCTCGCCTCGAACAACCGTTACGGTGTTCCGTACTGGAGCCTGCTCGTGACCTTCGTCGTCGGGGTGTTCCTTCTGCTGCCGTTCCCGAGCTGGCAACAGCTGGTCGGGTTCATCACGAGCGCGACCGTGCTGTCGTTCGGCTCGGGCCCGCTCGTGGTCGCGGTGCTGCGTCGCCAGTTCCCCGAGCTGAAGCGGCCATTCACGCTTCCGGGCAAAGACGTCATCCCGTGGCTCGCGTTCTACTGCGCAAACCTCATTGTGTTCTGGGGTGGCTGGGACACCAACTACAAGCTGTTCATCACCATCCTGATCGGCTACGTCGTGCTTGTGCTGTTCCAGTTGCTGGGCCACAAGAGCGAGCGGCCGCCACTGGACTTCCGCGTCGCCGCGATCTGGGTGCTGCCGTATCTCATCGCCATGGCTCTGTTCAGCTTCTTCATGGATCCATCCATGCACCCGGCGTTGTTCGGCTGGGCCTTCCTCGTGAACATCGTCATCACCGGCGGCATCTACTGGCTCGCCGTGCACTTCCACCTGCCGAAGGAGCGTATGCGTGAGTACATCGCGGATGCCTCGGGCGAGTCGCAGGAGGATGAAGTGCGCTCTCCGGCACTGTGAGTCGGGCGCGGATGGGATGATCGAGGGGTGAAAGAATACCCCTCGGCCAACCTGAAGAACAGCGGCTACCGCGCTGTGATCGAACCGGATCGCTGGGTCGACGGAGCATTCACCCTCGTCGTGGATGGAACGCCGCAGTCCCATGTGAACCTCGAGGATCCGACCCAGCTCTTCTTCGAGTACGTGCAGCGCATCGGGCACGTGATCGACCAGCTCGGGATGCCCGGGGAGCCGATCACCGCCGTGCACCTCGGCGCGGGCGCCCTCACGCTCCCGCGCTACATCGAGGCGACCAGGCCGGACTCCCGGCAGCAGGTCATCGAGCTCGAGACCGATCTTGTAGACCTCGTGCGCGCGGAGCTGCCGTGGTCGAAGCAGGCATCGATCCGGGTGCGCCACGGGGATGCCCGCGAGGTGCTCGGGAAGCTGCCCGGCGGCCTGCACGGCACGGTCGACCTCGTGGTTGTCGACGTGTTCAGCGGAGCCCGCACGCCCGCCCACGTCACGAGCATCGAGTTCTACCGAGAAGCTGTCTCGCTGCTGAAGCCCGACGGCGTCATCGTCGCGAACGTCGCGGACGGCCCCGGCCTCGCCTTCGCGCGCGGGCAGGCCGCGACCATGCTCGACGCAACCGGCAACGTCGCCGCGCTCGCCGAGACGCAGATCCTCAAGGGACGCAGGTTCGGCAACATCGTGCTCGTCGGGTCGAGAAGCGAACTGCCACTCGAGTGGATGCCGCGCCTGCTCGCCGGGGGGCCGCATCCGTCGAAGGTGGTCGCGGGGGCCGAGCTGCGGGACTTCATCGCCGGCGCATCCGTTGTGACCGACGCCACGGCCATCCCGTCGCCGCCGCCCTCGAAGAACGTGTTCCAGGTGGGGACGCGGCGCGAGTAGCCCGGTGCCGTCGGATATTCGCTGGTCGAGTAGCGAGCGAGGGACGAGCGTATCGAGACCCCCACGCGGTCACTTGCCGGGGGTCGCGGCCTACTCGACCAGCCTTATTCCGGCAATACTGGGTAGAGGGATACCGGGGCCGGGAGGCAGAGATGTCCGGAATGCGCGCGCCGAGCGGCAGTCATCGGCTGGCGAGGCGAGCCAGCATTGCCGCGACTGTCACGCTCGGCCTGGTCCTGGCCGGATGCGCACCGATGACGCCCCCGCTGACTTCCGCACCGCCGGATTCCAAGGCGCCAGCACCGAGCACGAGCGGGGGACCAGTGCAGCCTGTCGGCGAGCCGACGGTGCTCGCGAGCGAGCTCACCTCGCCGTGGTCGGTGGTGCGACTCGCGAGTGGCTCCGCGCTCATCAGCGAACGTGACACCGGCGTGGTCAAGGAGCTCGAGGCGAACGGAACCGTGCGCGAGGTCGGCGCGGTACGCGGCGTCGTGCACCGCGGCGAGGGCGGACTGCTGGGGATAGAGGTGCTCGGGGCGGAGCGGCTTCCGGCGAGCACGGATGGAGCGGGCGATACGGCGGAGGACTCCGGCGACTCGAGCTGGCTCTACGCGTACCTGACCACGGCATCTGACAATCGCATCGTGCGAATGCCGCTGCAGGGCGGTGCGGGCGACTACTCGCTCGGCACGCCGGAGAACATCCTCACCGGGCTCGCGAGCGCGAGCAATCACGACGGGGGGCGCATCAAGTTCGGGCCTGACGGCATGCTCTACGCCACGGTCGGCGACGCGAGTTCGCCCGGCAACGCGCAGAACCCATCATCGCTCAACGGCAAGATCCTGCGGATGACGCCCACCGGCGCGGTGCCGAACGACAACCCGACGCCGGGCTCGCTCGTCTACTCGATGGGGCACCGGAATCCGCAGGGCCTCGCGTGGGACTCGAGCGGCCAGCTCTGGGCCGCAGAGTTCGGGCAGAACGCCTGGGACGAGTTCAACCGCGTCGAGCCAGGCGGCAACTACGGTTGGCCGACCGTCGAGGGCATCGCGAAGAAACAGGGATTCATCGATCCCGTGCTCCAGTGGAAGACCTCGGATGCGAGCCCGAGCGGACTCGCCCGGGTCGACGACACCTTCTTCCTCGCGTCGCTCCGCGGGCAGAGACTCTGGGCGATCTACCCGGGCACGCCGTTCGATTCCGTGTCGTACTTCGAGGGAGCCTACGGGCGCCTGCGGGACGTGATCCCCGGTCCGAATGGCACGCTGTGGATGCTCACGAACAACACCGACGGACGCGGCACCCCACAGCAGGGCGACGACCGCCTGCTCGAGGTGCGGCTCGGGCCGCTCGTTGAAGGCTGAGTAGGAAGTTAACCACCGGGGACACGCAGTGGGCCGATTGAGACGTGCCCTCGGTGGAGGTTATTGGCGCTCGGCGAGCGGAGCGTAACTGGCGACGAGATCGGTGTCCGTGCCGGTGGGGCCGATCTTGGCCGCACCGCCGGGGGAGCCGAGCGGCTCGGTCGCGCCGGGAAGTACCTGGGAGAAGAACGTGCTGTTGTCTGCGGTGAATGGTGACCAGGCATCCGGAACGTCGTCTTCGTAGAAGATGGCCTGCACCGGGCAGACCGGCTCGCAGGCGCCACAGTCGATGCACTCGTCAGGGTTGATGTAGAGCGAACGGCCACCCTCGTAGATGCAGTCGACGGGGCATTCGTCGACACAGGCCCGATCCATCACATCGATGCACGGTTCTGCGATTACGTAGGTCACGGCTGTTCTCTCTTCTGTGGCGCACGACTCCGACGCGGCCACTCACACATTAAAAGCACAATACTCCTTTTATTTAGGAGTGGCTTACTTGGTTTTCGCGCCACCATCGGCCAGGTGTAGCGGGATGACGCACAGCTCCGGGCCGACGAAAGGCACCAAGCCGGCAGAGTCTCCCTCGTGGCCGAAGGTGCTCAGGGTGCGCTGGATGAGCCCGCGGTGCACGGAGCAGACGACCTCGGGATGCGCGGCCGCGGTGTCGCGGAACGGGCACGCGAGAAGGTTGATGACCCGGTCATTCCCCTCGCCGCTCAACTCCGGACCAAACCCCAGACGATCGAGCACGGTGACGAGCGGCTCGACGACGCCGCGTCCCGGTTCGATGGAGAGGTTCTCCGCGCTCGCATCGGCCCAGCGTTCACCGGCGGCGGTTGCGCGTCGCGTTCCACCGTCGGGGTCAGAAGACAGTGCATCCGCGAGCACCTCGGCGAGCTGGCGGTGTCCCTCGTCGCTCTGCGCCGCCGCTGTGACACCGAACAGCACCCGGGGGCGACCCCGCTGCCCACCATGCGAGAGCTCGCGGCGCACGAGTCCGGCGCGCTCGAGCTGCTCGAGATGGAAACGCACGGTCGTGACGTGCAGGCTGATGCCCTCCGCAATGGCGGCAGCATCCAGCAATTCGTGCGAATTCGTCAAAAGGTCCAGCACTGCGCGACGACTCTGCGAGGCGAGCGCGGCGTGACGCTGTTCGACATCTTTGTCCCCGGTCATCCTTTTAAACTACCTCTTTGCGCTTAAAGGCGTCGACATGTTCTGTAGCACTGGCCCGGGTTAGTGTCGTGACGTGGCAGACCTCAATCGGGTGCGCGTGTGGGCGAACGCGCTCATCACATTGCACCTCGACCCCGCGCTGTGGTCGTTCGGCTTCGACAACGCCAAGACGCGCGCCGGGCTGTGCAACTACACGAACAAGAGAATCAGCGTCTCGCGGTACCTGGCCGGGCGATACGAGGATGACGAGATCCACCAGGTGCTGCTGCACGAGGTCGCGCACGCCATTGCCGGATCCCGCGCGGGGCACGGCCCCCGATGGAAGGCCGTCGCGTCCGATCTCGGCTACGAGGGAAAGCGGCTGCACGACGGCGCGATCGCCAACGAGCTCGCGCCGTGGGTGGGGACCTGCCCTGCCGGACATCTGCATTATCGGTATCGCAAGCCGACCCGAGCGCTCGCCTGCGGCAGGTGCTCCAAACGGTTCGACCCCGCCTATGTGATCAGCTGGCAGCAGCGGCGGGTGCGGTAACGGTGTGCCGACGGCGGTAGAGCACGGCGACGGGGTCAGTCGGTGCCAGCGTCGAAGGCCGCGCCCTCTGAGGCGACATCTGTCGCGCGCTCGAGCGCAACCGCTGCGGCATCCGCTGACTCGGTGTGATCGAGGATCTCCTCCGCGAACCCGGACTCGAGGGCACCGACGAGCTCGGCCGTCGCCCCGCCGATGAGTCCGGCAGCGGCGTACTGCTCGAGGCGCGAACGGGAGTCCGCGATGTCGAGGTTGCGCATCGTGAGCTGGCCGATCCGGTCGGCCGGGCCGAACGCGGGATCCCCCACACGCTCCATCGAGAGCTTGTCGGGGTGGTAGCTGAGTGCAGGGCCGGTCGTGTCGAGGATTGTGTAGTCGTCACCGCGACGCAGACGCAGCGTGACCTCGCCGGTCACGGCAGAGCCGACCCAGCGCTGCAGCGACTCGCGCAGCATGAGCGACTGCGGGTCGAGCCAGCGGCCCTCGTACATGAGACGGCCGAGACGGCGACCCTCGTTGTGGTAGCTCGCCACGGTGTCTTCGTTGTGGATGGCGTTGAGCAGTCGCTCGTAGGCGATGTGCAGCAGCGCCATGCCCGGAGCCTCGTAGATTCCGCGGCTCTTGGCCTCGATGATGCGGTTCTCGATCTGGTCCGAGGTGCCGAGGCCGTGGCGACCGCCGACGACGTTGGCCTCGAGGACGAGGGCAACCGCATCCGTGAACTCGACGCCGTTGATGGCGACCGGACGTCCGGCCTCGAAGCGCACGGACACGACCTCCGGGGCGATCTCGACATCGTCGCGCCAGGCGGCAACACCCATGATCGGGTCGACGATGTCGAGTCCGGTGCTCAGCTCCTCGAGGCGCTTGGCCTCGTGCGTGGCACCCCAGATGTTCGCGTCGGTGCTGTACGCCTTCTCGGCGGAGTCGCGGTAGGGGAAGCCGCGCGCGACGAGCCACTCGCTCATCTCGGTGCGTCCGCCGAGCTCGCCGACGAAATCCGAGTCGAGCCACGGCTTGTAGATGCGCAGGCGCGGGTTGGCCATGAGGCCGTAGCGGTAGAACCGCTCGATGTCGTTGCCCTTGTAGGTGGAGCCGTCGCCCCAGATGTCGACGCCGTCTTCCTTCATCGCGCGCACGAGCATCGTGCCGGTGACCGCGCGCCCGAGCGGGGTGGTGTTGAAGTAGGTCTTGCCTCCGGAGCGGATGTGGAAGGCGCCGCACTGCAGGGCGACGAGGCCTTCTTCCACCAGGGCGCTGCGGGCATCCACGATCCTGGCGATCTCGGCGCCGTAGGCTTTGGCGCGGTCGGGAACGGCCTCGATGTCCGGCTCGTCGTACTGGCCGATGTCCGCGGTGTAGCTGCACGGGATCGCGCCCTTTTCGCGCATCCAGGCGACCGCGCAGGAGGTGTCGAGACCTCCAGAGAACGCGATACCGACTCGTTCGCCGACGGGAAGCTTGTTCAAGACCTTGGACATGCCTATAACCCTAGGACAAGCAGAACCCCACTCGATTCGCCCGGCGTTGCCCGCTGCGTTCGCCCTGTAACCCACTACATTGGTTACATGAGACAGCTCCCGGATGCCTCCGCCCGCGAGTCCGCGACCGGCCAGTGGTTCGAGTCCTCCACCGGGCATCGCTGGTGGTTCGACTCCGGATCTCTCGCTCTCGACTTCGCCTACACCGGGGCCATGGGTGACAACCCCGCGTGGGAGCGGCTGCACACCCCAGAGGATCTCGCCATCTGGCTGAGCGAGCGGTTCTCCGGCATCGACGGCACCGTCACCGACCGCGATCTTCTCGACGCGACGGCCCTGCGTGCGGCCATCGCGCGCATCGTCACCGCGAGAAGCCGTTCCGATGAACCGGGCCGCGACGACGTGGACGTGATCAACCTGTTTGCGGCGACCCCGGACATCCCGCCCGCACTTCCGGGCGGTAGCAGGCAGGCCGGGCGCACCCGGGCACGGGCGAGCCAGGCACTCTCGGCGATGGCGCGCGAGGCGATCGGACTGTTCGGCGCCGACTCGGCCGGGCGCATCCGCGAGTGTGCAGCGGATGACTGTGGCCTGGTCTTCTACGACGAGTCGCGCAGCAACAACCGCCGCTGGTGTTCCATGCAGCGCTGCGGCAACCGCGCGAAGGTGCGGGCACACAGGGCTCGCGGCAACTAGTTCGTCGGGAGGTCTCGATACGGCGCTGCGTAGAACCGTCTTCGCAGGCTCAGTCGGCGCTGGCGTCGCGGGACCGCTCCGCGCTCCTCTTATAGCTCCAGCGCGCTACTCGACCAACGGAAACCACCCGGCGAGACCGGCGGCCTCAGCCCATGCGCGAGTGGGCGATCACGAGGCCGATCGGCGCGGTCACCGCGAGGATCACGACAACAACGCGGAACCCATACAGCATCCAGCGGTTGCGGGAGTGCTTGCCGCGAACGGCCCAGACGAACAGCGCGAGCGCGATCACGAGCAGCGCGGCGCCGATGTAGCTGAGCACCCGGATGTCCGCGAGCGAGCCGATCAACACGGCGACGTTCGCGAGGTTGAGCGCCACGACCTCCGCGACGATCGCCCACGCCGGTGGCCGCCTCGACGCGAGCTGCGCCTGTCCGATCCCCAGGACGAGCTGTGCGACGCCCGCGACGAGCACGATGTATGCCACGGCCCAGGAGGCGAGGTAGCTCGGTGACGCCGCCGCGACCGCCGAAATCGCCCCTCCCGCAATGACACTCAGACCGCCGATGATGAGGAAGGGGATTCCGGCTCTGTTCACGGTCTCCAGCCTATGCTCGGCACCGGGAACGACACATTCCATGGTTGCGACACCGGGAGCAGCGTCATCCGTCGACATCTGCCGTACTGTATGCAGGTGGACACAACCCGTGGTGGTTCCTTTCGCCGGTGGATGTTGAAGGGTCTCGTCGATCCGCACGGATCACACGTGGGCCCGCACGCACAATCGGTGGAGAAGACCCGCTCGTGGTGGCAGGTCATGTGCCTCACCGGCGTTGACTACTTCTCCACACTCGGCTACCAACCGGCCATCGCCGCCCTTGCTGCAGGTCTGCTCTCCCCCATCGCGACCATCGTGCTCGTGGCGCTGACCCTCCTCGGCGCGCTGCCCGTCTATCGCAGAGTCGCCGTTGAGAGCCCGCGAGGGTCGGGCTCCATCCACATGCTCGAGAAGCTGCTGCCGTGGTGGGCGGGCAAGTTGTTCGTGCTCGTGCTGCTCGGCTTCGCCGCGACCGACTTCATGATCACGATCACCCTTTCAGCGGCGGATGCTTCGGCGCACGCCATCGAGAACCCGTTCGCTCCGGCCTGGCTGCACGGCAATCAAGTGCTCGTGACCCTCGTACTGATCACGCTGCTCGGTGCGGTCTTCCTGCGGGGCTTCAAGGATGCGATCGGTGTGGCGGTCGTTTTGGTCAGCGTGTACCTCGTCCTGAACCTCGTCGTGGTGGCGACGGCGATCGGGCATGCCGCCGGGCACCCGACCCTGGTCACGGACTGGTGGGGCGCGCTCACGAGGCAGCACGGCGATCCGCTCGTCATGGTCGGCATCGCCCTGCTCGTGTTTCCCAAGCTCGCGCTGGGCCTCTCGGGCTTCGAGACCGGCGTTGCGGTGATGCCGCAGGTGCACGGTGGGCCGCACGACACCGAGGAGAACCCGGCAGGGCGCATCCGCGGAACCAAGCGACTGCTCACCACGGCCGCAGTGATCATGAGCGCCTTCCTCATCACCTCGAGCCTCGTCACGACACTCCTCATTCCTCAGAGGGAGTTCCAGCCGGGCGGCTCGGCCAACGGCCGGGCGCTGGCCTACCTCGCCCACGAATACCTGGGGTCGGCATTCGGCACCATCTACGACCTCAGCACCATCTGCATCCTGTGGTTCGCCGGAGCATCGGCGCTCGCAGGGCTCCTGAACCTCGTACCCCGCTATCTGCCCAGATACGGCATGGCGCCACAGTGGGCACGCGCCGTGCGCCCACTCGTGTTCGTGTTCATCGCGATCGCCTTCGCCATCACCCTCATCTTCCAGGCGAACGTGGATGCCCAGGGCGGAGCATACGCGACGGGCGTTCTCGTGCTCATCACCTCGGGTTCGATCGCCGTCGCCCTCTCGGCCCGGCGCAAACGGCAGCACTGGCGCACCATCGGCTTCGGCGTGATCTCCCTTATCTTCGTCTACACGACCGTGGCCAACGTGATCGAGCGGCCGGACGGCGTGAGGATCGCGGCTCTGTTCATCGTCGGCATCGTGACGGTGTCGATCGTGTCGAGGGTGCGTCGATCATTCCAGTTGCGAGCCACCTCGGTGACCCTGGATGAGGAAGCGCTCCGTTTCGTGATGGAGGATTCGGAATCCTACGACGCCATCCAGATCGTCGCTCATGAGCCCAAAGCCGACGACGAGGCCGAGTACCGCGACAAGCTCCGTGACGAACGACGCTACAGCCACATCCCGTCGAGAACGCCGATCATCTTTCTCGAGGTCTATCCCTCCGACTCCTCCGATTTCGAAGAGGACCTGCTCGTTCGCGGCACGACGATGCACGGATACCGGGTGCTTCAGGTGGTGAGCGGCGCCATCCCGAACACGATCGCAGCAGTGCTCCTGGAGATCCGAGACCAGGCCGGCACGATACCCGAGGTCTATCTGGAGTGGACGCAGGGTAATCCGATCTCGAACATGTTCAAGTTCCTCATCACGGGAACCGGTGAGATAGGACCCGTTACCCGCGAAGTACTGCGCGAGGCTGAACCGCAGGCCAAGCGTCGGCCAACGGTGCATGTGAGCTGAGGGCTACTTGCGGCGGGCGAGCGCGGTCTTGAGCGAGACCTTGCGGGTGTACTCGATCGAGCCGAAGCGGAACAGGCGCACGGCGAGCTTCAGCGCGACATAGCCGAGTCCGAACAGCTCGACGATGATGATCGCCGACTGCCACCACTCGAGCGAGCCGAAGCCGTTGCGCAGCATCGCGGTGACCGGCGCCGAGAACGGGAAGTAGGTGAACACCTGCACGATGAACGCGTTCGGGTCGCTCACGATGAGCGTGACGATATAGAACGGGATGAAGATGAGCGCCATCATCATGCCGAAGAAGGCTCCGGCATCTTTCACGCTCGGCATCGCGGCGCCGATCGCGACGAGCGTGCCCGTGAACAGGATGAAGCCGCCGATCAGGATCAACGCGCCCACGATCATCCGCTGTGGGTCGAAGATGAGCGTCGAGATGTCGAAGCCGGGAAGCGCGAGGGATTCCCTGAAGAACAGATAGCCGACGATCACCGGCAGCGCAAAGACCAGCACCTGCACCACCGCCACGATGAACAGCGACACGATCTTGCCGACGATGAGCGTGGTCGGATTCACCGTGGTGAGGATCATCTCCGTGACGCGATTCTCCTTCTCCTCCAACGTGCTCGAGAGCATCTGGTTGCCGAGCAACAGGATGACGACGTAGAAGATCACGAGGAAGAACAGCGGGGGAACCAGGGCGTTGATTCCGCCGGCGACCTCCCCGTCTTTATAGGTGACGGACGTGACATCCACGTGGCCCTGGGCAAGCGCAGTGAGCTCAGGGGAGCCGATCGCCTGTTGCGCGCTGAGCTGCAGCACGGTCGTCGCGATCGAGGAGTACTTGCCGTTGGCGAAGATGCCCTCGTCCACTCCGTAGGTCTTCACCGGCTGCTTGGCCGGGTTCGCCGGGTAGGCAAAGTAGGCGTCGAGCGTGCCGGACTTGACCTCGGCGATCGCCTGGTCGCCATCCGTCACCTTCGTGCCGCCCAGTTTGCTTGCGATCGCGTCGTTGATCTGGCCGGAGGCATCGCTGTAGGAGAAGGCGAGCTTCGCGTTCTTCTGCGAATCCACGCTGCTCGACGTGGACGAGTTGCTGAGGAAGACGAGTGCGAACACGATGCCGATGACGACGGGAACGACGAGGGTCGAGATCCAGAATCGCTTCGTGGTGAGCGTGCGGCGCACTTCGAAGCCAACGACGACGCGAAGGTTGTGCTGCGTCATGGTCACTCCCCTTCCTTGTTCTCTTCGCCGTACACGCGCACGAAGATGTCGTCGAGCGACAGCTTGCTCGTGGTGAACTCCCGCACCTGCACGCCCGCGTCGACGAGCTCGCGCAGGATGACCGACTGGTCCGCGCCATCCGTCAGGGCAAGCTCGGCGTAATTGGTCTGCTGCAACGAGATCTCGTAATGCGCGGATGCCGGGATGACGCCGCCCGAGTACCGCAGGCGGATGATTTCCCCGCCGTACTGGTCCTGCACCTCGTCGATCGTGCCGTACGCCTCCGAGCGGCCGTCCTTGAGCAGGATGACCCGGTCGCAGAGCCGCTCGACCTCCTCCATCTGGTGGGTCACCATCATGACGGTGGCACCGGCCTTCTTCTGGTCTTCGATGATGTCCATGAGCAGGCGCCGGTTCACCGGGTCGAAGCCCTTGGTCGGCTCGTCCAGGATGAGCAGCTCCGGCTTGTTCATGATCGTCACGCCGAGCTGCACCTTCTGCTGCTGCCCGCCGGAGAGCTTGTCGAGGCGGATCGCGGCCTTGTCGGCGAGCGCCACCCGCTCGAGATAGGCCATCGACCAATCCTTGGCCGCCTGGTGGGTGAGTCCCTTGAGGCGGCCGAAGTAGACCATCACGTCGATGACGGACTCCTTCTTGTAGAGCCCGCGCTCCTCGGGCAGGTAGCCGAGACTGCCGCTGTTCTCGGGGCTGAACGGCTTGCCCTCGATGTGCAGCACGCCCGCCGTCGGCTGGTAGATGCCGAGCAGGGCGCGGATGGTGGTGGTCTTGCCAGAGCCGTTGCTGCCGAGAAATCCGAAGGTCTCGCCGCGGTTGATGTCGAACGACAGGTCGTCGATGACGGTGGTCTTGCCAAACGTCATCGTGAAGTGGTCGATGTGGACAAGCGCCTCTGCGGAAGTCTGCATCGCTCTACGCTACGGGAGTCTGGGGACAGACAAAACTTCGGTGTCGACATCCAGCTGCAGTGCGGGCGCGATCTCGTCTGCCCTGCCGAGGGCGGCCAGTTCGTGGCCGCTCGATGAGGCCGTCGCGAGATGCGCGATCGCGCGGTGCAGGCCGGTGAACGCCGCGCAGGCCGCAGCACCCTCCGGCGAGACGAAGTCGATGCCCGCGGTCGCGAGCGCGTCGATGACGGCTCCAGCGGCAAGCAGATCCTCGACGGCGAAGCGGATGCTGCCGTCCTCGCGCGCGTCCCCGGCGGCGATCACCGCGACGAAGACGCGGTCACCCTTCTCGGCCTGTCGGTCGAGCACGTGGCGCGCGACGGCCGTGCGGTTGCGGAACCCGCCCTGCACGACCTCGGCAGCGACATCCGGGATCTCGAACGCCGGACTCGTCGACAGCACGTCGACCAGCACAACCAGGTCGGCGTCCTGCGCAATGGTGCGGATGCCCGCGGCGCCCCAATCGAAGCGAACCTGGTAGTGGGACTGGTCGTCTGGTGAACTCACCGTGCCATCGTATGGGGCGGTCGCAGACGTGACCGCGGCGATGACCCGGTGTTACTCGGCGACCTTCACTTCTTTCCAGAATGCGACGTAGTTGCTGTAGTCCGTGCCTACGCGCTCAAACGAGGTCGGGTACGGGTTCGGGTAGCTCCAGGCGCGATCCTGCAGGAGCGCATCCCCATCCTTCACGCTGAAGTACTGGCAGACGCCCTTCCACGGACAGGTGTACGGAGTCGGACTCTCGACGAGGTACTCGCTCTTCACGCTCGACGGCGGAAAATACCAGTTGCCCTCGATCGAGACGAGGTCTTCCTTCGCTGCCTCGGCGATCACGGTGTCGCCCAATAGTGCCTTCATGGTTGCTCCTTCGTTCCCGAGTGACAACGACACGTTCCCGCACCACATTCCCCCTGGCACCTGTGCGCTTGCCGAGCGTGCTCGTGTTCGTCGAGCGTAGCGTTAGAGGATGACAGCATTCGAGGTTGCCGACTGGCGACGAAATGTCTTCGCCCTGTACGCATCGGTTCGCGCGGCAGGCGACCCGGCCATCGGGCACGAGCTCTGGCGCACCGGGCGCGACCGGCTGTTCTCGGCCCACTCGGCCACACCGTTGCTCCCGGATGAGCGGGGCACCTTCGTCGGCCTGCCCATCGCCCCGTACGACCCGGCCTGGCGGTTCGAGCTGGAACTGCTCGAGACGGAGCCGGAGCGCCTCGAGGTGGAGACGGGAACGGATGGCGTCGTGCCGTTCGAGCGCCTCGGTCGCGTCGACGTGCCCGACGTCGGCTCCCTCGACGTGTGGCGACTCACGAGCTATGGTGGCGGCATCTTCGTGCCGGTGAAGGATGCCCTGGCCGGGCGGCGTCCGGCTGCGGACGAACCGCAGGTGGCATCCGGAACCTACGGCGGCGGACGCTACCTTCTCGACACCATCAAGGGCGCGGACCTGGGCCTGGGCGCGCATCCGAACTCACTCGTCATCGACTTCAACTTCGCGTACAACCCCTCGTGCGCGTACGACCCCGCCTGGGCCTGCCCGCTCGCGCCGCCGAGCAACACCGTGGGCGTGGAGATCCCGGTGGGCGAGCTCTACGCCGGCGAGTACTGAGCCGCGTGCACCCCGCCGCTTCTCATCCCGCGCCGCCCATCCGTCTTCCGCCCAAATGAAGGAGTTGCGGATGCGGAGCCCCGAGATTCCGGGGGCAGCATCTCGCTGGGAGCGCTCCACTCCTTCATTTGGGAAACGACACGCAGGAAGGCCACGCGGCCGCAGGACGCATAGCGCAGACACCACACGGGCAGCAGCGGCCGAGTACTGCTACGCTTGAGGCACTTGCGAGTTCGTTATGAACTCCCTGCGTCGTTGAACGCTTCCTCTTCTCACCGATATCAGATCGGTTCGTAGACACTTTCTCCGGCGATCGATTGTGACCACCGTCACTCTCGCCATGTGTTCGATCGGCGCTCAGGCGCTGCCGAATCACCGATGCCCGAAAGGCACCACACCACCTTTATGTCCGAAACAACTTTCAGCACGCTCGGCGTGCCCGCACCTCTCGTCGCGAAACTCACGGCAGAGGGCATCACCTCCCCGTTCCCGATCCAGGCCGACACCCTGCCAGACACGCTCTCCGGGCGCGACGTGCTCGGCCGAGGCAAGACCGGCAGTGGCAAGACCCTCGCGTTCGCCATCCCGATGGCCGCTCGCCTCGGCGGGCAGCTCTCCGGCGGCAACCGCCGCGCCGGCCGCCCGCTCGGCCTCGTGCTCGCACCGACCCGCGAGCTCGCCACCCAGATCACCCACGCGATGGAGCCCCTCGCCGACGCCTACGGCCTCAAGATCACCACGATCTTCGGCGGCGTCTCGCAGCAGCGCCAGGTCGCGGCCCTCAAGAGCGGCGTCGACATCGTCGTCGCCTGCCCCGGCCGGCTCGAAGACCTCATGCACCAGGGATTTGTCACGCTGGATGCCGTGGAGATCACCGTGCTCGACGAGGCCGACCACATGGCCGACCTCGGCTTCCTGCCCGTCGTCACCCGCATCCTCGACAAGACTCCGAGCAACGGACAGCGCCTGCTGTTCTCGGCCACCCTCGACAACGGCGTGGACAAGCTCGTGCGCCGCTTCCTCCACAACGAGGTGCTTCACTCCGTGGACGACGAGCACTCGCATGTCGACAAGATGACCCACCACGTGTTCGAGGTCGAGTCGGTCGACGCCAAGAACGAACTCGTCAGGAAGCTTGCCTCCGGCACCGGCCGCCGCATCCTGTTCATGCGCACCAAGCACCACGCCAAGAAGTTGGCGCGCCAGCTCACCGAGGCGGGCATCCCCGCCGTTGACCTGCACGGCAACCTCTCGCAGCCACAGCGCGACCGCAACCTCGCCGCGTTCGGCGACGGGAGCGTCAAGGTGCTCGTGGCGACGGATGTCGCGGCTCGCGGCGTTCACGTCGACGACATCGAGCTCGTGATCCACGTCGACCCGCCGGCAGAACACAAGGCATACCTGCACCGCTCCGGACGCACCGCTCGTGCGGGCAAGCAGGGCGAGGTCGTCACGATCGTGCTGCCGACCCAGCGCAAAGACACCGCGGCGCTCCTGCGCAAGGCGGAGATCAGCGTCGTTCCGCAGACCGTGACGGCGTCGTCGGATGCCGTGACGGCCCTCGTGGGCGAGGTCGCAGCCTTCGTGAAGCCAGCCCCGCGTCCCGCTGCCCAACCCCAGGGCGGCGGGCGCTCTCGCCAGTCACAGGGCGGACGCACCGGCGGCGGACGCTCGCAAGGCGCCAATGCCCAGCGCAAGCGTGCCGCTCGCGATGGGGCGACATCCGGTGCTCCGCGTTCAGAGCGCACGGGCGGATCGCGCAACTTCTACAGCACGGCGTCCGGCGAGGGCGCATCCGGTGCGGCGCACTCCGGCGGCCAGCGCTCTGGTGCACCCCGCACTGGTGCTCCGCGTTCGGGCGCTCCGCGCGGCGGCCGCTCCGGCGGTGCGGGTCGCGCAGGATCCGGCGGCGGCCTCGTCGGCATGTCGCAGGGCGGCGGCCGTCGCCGCGGTCGCTGACACCCACTTCTCTGCCGCTGAGGTCTGGCGATCTGCTGCTCCCGCACGCTGGGAAGAGCAGATTGCCAGACCTCAGCGGAGGCTAGCCCGCCAGTTGTACAGCTAGTAGAGCATTCCCACTGAGGCCAAGGCTGCGCGCACCAGCGAGCCACGCCCACCTTCCATGTCGGCGCCGATCGAGTCGGATGCGGCCTCGCGCGGCGACATCCAGGTGAGCTCGAGAGCGTCCTGCCTCGGCTCACAGGTGCCGGTGACGGGAACGACGTAGGCCAGCGAGACCGCGTGCTGGCGCACATCCGTGTACTGGCTCTCGCCGGGAAACGGGAAGTACTCCGCCACCGAGAACGGCACCGGGTTCGCTGGCAACAGCGGGAACGCCATCGGACCCAGATCCTTCTCAAGGTGCCGGAACAGGGCGTCGCGCAGGGTCTCGCCGTACATGACGCGACCGGAGACGAGGGTGCGCGTGATGGAACCCGTCTCGGATGCCCGCAGCAGCATCCCCACTTCGATCACCCTGCCGAGACCATCGACCCGCACCGGCACGCCCTCGACGTAGAGAATCGGCAGCCGCCCGCGAATGTCTTCGAGCTCCTCATCGGAGAGCCAACCGGAATTCGGGTCTGGGGTGCCAACGGAGCTCATGGTTCATTCTCTCCCCGGCGCGGCCCGGCGCGGAGTTCGCAACGCGCAGGGAGCGGGGGTCTCGATACGCGGGCTCGTGCCTCGCTCGCTACTCGACCAGCGTGAGTGAGCTGGCGCCCGCTATTCGACCAGCGGGGAATCGCCCGACGGTGCAAGTATGGACAGATGCATCTCGACGCCGACGCCGTAGTCTGGTCCGCTCCGGAGCGCGAGCGTGCCGGTCGTCCGCTGCTGGTGCTCATGCACGGCAAGGGATCGAACGAGAACGACCTGTTCGGCCTGTCGCCGCTGCTTCCGCTCGAGCCGGTCGTCGCATCCGTTCGCGCTGTCCTGCCTGACGGTCCCGGCTACTCCTGGTTCGACAATGCCCATTACATCGACGGCGGCCCGACCCACGAGTACGCGGATGCCGCGGCCACGGCCGTACTCGACTGGCTCGACGAGCAGCGCTACAGCTCGGTCGACATCCTCGGATTCTCGCAGGGCGGCGCCATGGTGCTTCAGCTGCTGCGCCTGAGCCCACAGACCTTCGGCCGCGCGGTCACCCTGTCTGGATATGCCGTTCAGGGCATACACCCAGGGGACGCGGCGCTCGGGACCCTGCGCCCGCCCGTGTTCTGGGGTCGAGGCACTGAGGATCGGGTGATCGACCCTGGCTCGATCGACCGCACGATCGACTGGCTGCCACAGCACTCGACCCTGACCGAGCGCATCTACGAGGGCCTCGGACACGGCCTCGTGGCATCCGAGGTGCGAGAGATCGGCGAGTTCCTGCGCGGAAGTGCGGACTGAGACGACCATGACCGATCCCGTGCGCACCGCAATCGTCACCGGTGGGTCGCGCGGTGTGGGCCGCAGGATCGCGGAGGTACTCGCCGCAGACGGCGTGCGCGTGCTGCTCAGCTACCGCCGCAACCAGGCGGATGCGGAGCGCGTCGTCGAGGGCATCGAACGCGCGGGCGGCACGGCCGTCGCCGTGCGCCTGGAGCTCGAATCCGCAGGCGACATCGACGCACTGTTCGACGAGCACTTCGGTGCCGGAGAGAAGCTGGACTACCTCGTGGCGAACGCCGCGGCGAGCGCGTTCCGCCCGATAACGGGCTTCTCCGCCAATCACCTCGAACGATCCTGGGCGACCAACGTGCGCTCCTTCGTACTGCTCAGCCAGCGCGCGCTGCCGCACCTCGTGGACGGCGGCCGGATCGTGGCCCTCACGAGCTATGGCAGCATCCGCGCCTTCCCCGGCTACGGCGCGATCGGCGCGGACAAGGCCGCGATCGAGTCCTGGGTGCGCCACATGGCCGCGGAGTTCGGCCCGCGCGGGATCACCGTCAACGCCGTCAACGGTGGGCTCGTCGAGACGGATTCGCTGCAGCATTTCTACGACCTGCCCGGAATGCCGAGCATCGACTCGATGATCGCCCGCATCCCTCTCGGCAGGCTGGCAACCGTCGACGATCTCGCGCACGCGGTGGCCTTTCTCACGAGCCCAGGAGCGAGCTACATCACCGGTCACGTCTTGACGATCGACGGCGGCCTGACTATCGTGGCGCCACCGTACTGGTCAGAGTTGACCAGCGACGAGGTCAACCCGACCGGTGGTTCCCCTGCGGAGAAATCCAGCAACGACAACCCCTAGAAACCCGCCCAGGAGACGACGCCTGCAAGGACGCCCGCCCGAGCATCCACAGAAGGAGAAGACGTCATGACCCTCACCGATTCGTCCGCAAAGCTGCACTCCAACAGTGAGTACGACCCGAGTGCGCTCAAGACCGTGTTCGAGCACAACTTCACCTATGCCTCGGGTGTCGAGCGCAACATCCATCGCTATGCGGACCAGCCCGCGATCATCGACTCAGACACCGGGCAGAGCTGGACCTTCCGGGAGTTCGGCGCGACCACCGGGCAGCTCATGGCCGGCCTCACAGCGCAGGGTGTCGGCGTCGGTGACATCGTCGCCTTCCAGCTGATGAACCGGCCGGAGTTCGCGTTCCTCTACGTGGCCGCACAGGGCCTGCGCGCGGTGAGCTCCCCCATGAACTTCCGCCTCGCGCCCGCCGAGATCGCCTTCATCCTGAGCGACTCGAAGCCCGCGATCTTCTTCTACGACGCAGCGGATGCCGAGAACATCGACAAGGCACTGGCGCTTTCAGAATTTCAGCCCCCGGTTCTCGTCGCGGTCGGGGACGGCACGCCGCTCACCGGCTCGCTCGTCTTCGACGACCTGCTCGTGGCGGATGCGCCAAGCTTCCGCGCCCCGGCCGACGGCAGCGTCTGGGACGAGACGAGTCGCCTCTACACCTCCGGCACCACCGGGATGCCGAAGGCGGTTCCGCTCACGAGCCTCAACGAGGTGCTCACGGCACACGACGTGATCATGCACATGTCTCTCGTGCCCGGCGACAAGACGATGAACATGTCGCCCTGGTTCCACCGCGGCGGCAACTACTGCGCGGGGCCGAACACGATGCTCTACCTCGGCGGCTGCGTCGTCACCTTCCCGCGCTTCGACGCGAACCGGATGCTCGACCTGATCGAGCAGTACAAGCTGAGCTACATCATCGGCGCGCCGACGAACCTCGAGCGGCTCGCGGAAGCCCAGGAGGCGAAGCCGCGCAGTCTCGACAGTCTCAAGGGGATCGTGACGATGGGTGCACCATTCGAGCGGGCCGCCGCGCTGCGCTACCAACGCATCCTGAGCCCGCGCATCGCGAACGGCTACGGAACGACAGAGGCGTTCTGGAACACCTTCCTGCGGCCGGAGGACCTGACCACCGCCGCCGGTGCGGCGGGGCGCGCCTGCGTCGATGACGATGTCGTCGTCGTGAAGGTCTATCCAGACAGGCTCGCAGACCCGGATGACCTCGCGGACAAGGACGGCCACGAGATCGGCGAGGTCATCGTGCGCTCGTCGAAGTCCGGCCACGCCTACATGCACAACCCGGAGGAGCAGGAGAAGAAGTTCCACGACGGCTGGCTCTATGCGGGCGATCTCGCCAGCTGGACCGCGGATGAGATGGTCACGGTGATCGGCCGCAAGGACGACATGATCATCTCGGGTGGCGAAAACGTGCATCCGGTTCAGGTGGAGGCTCTGCTCGCGGAGCACACGGGCGTCGCGGACTCAATCGTGGTCGGCACACCGCATCCGGAGTGGGGCGAACTGGTTGTCGCCTACGTGCAGCGCAAGCCCGGACAGCTCACCGACGAGGCAGCGGCCGCCAAGGAGCTCGACGAGTTCTGCACCTCGAGTCCGAGCCTCGCGGGCTACAAGCGCCCGCGGCGCTACGCCTTCGTCGACACGCTGCCCTACACGGCAACGGGCAAGAAGCAGCACTTCAAGCTGAAGGAGCAGTCCGTGGCCGACCAGGCGGCCGGGCGGTTCGTCACCCCGTAAGTGCAGTTGATCGTTGATGAGGGGGTGGGGCCGACCGCTAGTACCAGTCTCGAACTCAGTCTGTCGGGGGATCTGCCCGTAAGTTCCACGGAGCCCACTGGACAAAGGTAGATAGCGCTGCGATCGCAAGGACAACGAACGGCTCCCACAACATGGCGCCCGAGACGGAAATCTTCTGAGAACCGGTAAGTTCTCGACTTCCTGTCGCGATGAGCTGTCCAAGCAATACCACTTCGATAGCGATCACCACGACAGCGGTCAGCGCGATCAGGGGTGGAAACCAGCGCGAGATGCCTAATAGACCGCCCTCTCGATTTCGAGCAGAGAGTCGTACCGAGAAAACTAAGATCGAAATCGCGAGCAAAAGAGTTGCACTCACCACGCTCAAGATCGCAGTCAACGCCCCTTCAGTCACGCGGTCGAGCCTACGGCCACGACACGCTTTGGGAGAGCCCCAGTTTTGGTGCCGCACGCGCGCATGTAAGAACGGCGTTGACGCGGACTCGATCACCTGCGTCAACGCCGCCCCTGTGGACTAGGCGTACTGCTCAGGGACGTTGGTTGATGCAGTCAGCTGGTTCGAAGCTCGCGGCGTGAGAGCCGTGCGATGACGTGCAACGCTCCCAACCGGGCTCCACGAATACATCCCCACGGGCCTCCATCGCCATCGGAGGCAACCACCTAACTAACCGACCGGAGCGGTGCAACTAAGCCTCAGCGACCGTAGTGGTAGCGGCATCCGGCTATCCGAATCTCACCGTCATCGACCTTATAGACGAGGCGATGCTCGTCGGTGATCCGCCGCGACCAGTACCCGTGGAACCCGTGTTTCAGCGGCTCGGGCTTGCCAATGCCCTCGTTGCCGTTTCGTTCGATGTCGTGCAGGAGCGCGTTGATGCGCTTGACGACCTTGCGGTCCTGCACCTGCCACCACTCGTAATCCGCCCAGGCATCCTCGTCCCAGACGAACTTCATTCCGCGAGGTCGCGCTCGGTGCCCTGCCCAGATTCGAGCCGCTCGATCGATCCGAGAAGTCGTCGAGCATTCGCGGGAGACCTCAGCAGGTACGCGGTCTCCTTGAGAGACTCGTAATCATCAAGCGACACAATGACCACGGGCTCGTGGCCAGCGCGGGTGATGACGACCTCCTCGCGGTCATCGGTCACGGCGGACAGCGTCGCGGCGTATCGAGCCCGGGACTCCGAGTACGTCATGGTGCGCATCACGAACCTCCTCTTGTACAAGATATTGTACGCATGGTCTAAGCAGGCTGCAACCGCCGAGTGATGTGCACCGCACCAACCGTGCGGCTCAGCGCACCGACCAGCGGAACCAGCGGATGCCCACAAAGGCGAACACGACGATGTAGCCAGCGCAGGCCAGCAGCGCGTTCGTGTCCTGGCTGCTCCACGCAGCCAGCGCCAGCGCGTCGGCGAAGAGCGTCATGAGCGCGCCCACCGGGGACCAGTTCGCGATCGCCTTGATGGTGTCACCGAGGATGCCCGTTGTACCGAACAGTCCGAGCAGCAGGAGAAGGGCGAACAGGATGCGCCCGATCGCGTTGACCGCGCCCGCGGAGTCGACGAGTCCGACAAGCGCCTGCCCGATCGAGAGGAAGACGGCCGCACCGAGAATCGCGACGAGAAGCACGAGCGCGTACTGCGCCACGCTCAGTGTGAGCCCGTGCACGATCGAGCCGATGATCACCACGACGACCGCGACGACCAGGTTGAGAACGACCTGGATGACCAGCCGACTGGTCATGATCATCCAGCTCGGCGCCGGGGTCACCCGCAGTCTCTGCAGGATGCCGGCCTGCCGATCCTGGGACAGGCTCACGGCATAGCCGAGAAGGCTCGAGGAGATCAGCCCTACCGTCAGTGCCAGGCCGATGATCAGGTCCGGGCCGCCGAGGGTGTGAATTCTCTTCTGCCCGAAGCTCGTGGCGACCACGATGATGATGGGCACGAGGGCCGTCACGATGCCGGAGGTGCGATTGCGCAGCAGAACCGCGCCATCCGCCCGCAGCAGCGACCCCATCACGAGGCCGAGCGATGGTTGATCAGTCACGGATCTCACTTCCCGTCAGCCCGATGAAGACGTCTTCCAGGGTGACCTCGCCGTGCGCGACGGCGAGCACGCGCGGATCGTCTTTGTGCTTCTCGATCAGCTCCGCCGGGGTCCCCAGAGTCAGAAGCGCGCCACTGTCGATGATCGCGACACGATCGCATACGGCCTGAGCCTCCTCCATCGAGTGCGTTGTGAGGAGGATGCTGCGGCCGGCTCCCCGAGCCTGCTCGATGCGCTGCCACAACGCGCGCCGCGACTGGGGGTCGAGCCCCGCGGTCGGCTCGTCCAGGAGTAGCAGCAGCGGTTCGTGGATCGTCGCGATCAGGAGCGAGAGTCTCTGCTGCTGTCCACCGGAGAGCTGTTTGAACCGTCTACGGGATTCCTCCGCGAGGCCCGCCGCCTTCAGAGCGCCCTCAACCTCGTCCGGCGAAAACCGCACGCCGTAGAGACCGGCATACAGGCGGAGGATCTGGCTGATGCTCAGCTCGGACTGGAAGCTCGTCGCCTGCAGCTGCACGCCCATCCGGCCCCGCGCGTCGGACGGATGCTCGCGCGCATCGATCCCGTTGACGAACACCGTGCCACCGCGCGGCACGACCAGCCCCTCGATCGCACTGAGGCAGCTGGTCTTGCCCGCGCCGTTCGGTCCGAGCAGGCCGAAGATCTCGCCGGGTCGGATGCTGAAACTCACGCCGTTCACGGCCCGCTTGCTGCCGTAGGACACCTGGAGGTCCTCGATGGCGAGGACGGCCGCCTCTGCCACGTGACTTTCGTCAACCATGGGCTGAGCGTACATCCGCGGCGGGGAATGCCCGTGAAGAGTTCCCTATGAATCTGCCGAGGTCGCTTGCGCAGGAGATTTTGGCGACACGCCGTGAAACGTGGCGGGGCCATCCGGCGTGTCGCAAAATCTCCTGCGTTACGTACGCGGCGGGCCCACGAACCACCAGGCGAGCGAATCCGAATTGTTCCGGTGCCACTCGGTCGGAGTGCCGGATTCGGCGAGCACGTCTGCCAGCCAGTAGGTCTCGTCGGGGCCCCATCCGGCCAGTACCGTGTGTGAATCGCGCACCGGCAGTGCGCGGCCCGCTCAGCAGGGCCGCTCCCATCCCATCCGTCATCCGCTGACTCTATTACCCACCGCCTCCCGGGAACATGGCGGTCGCAACAGCTGGGCCCGGGATCGCGGAGCAGTCGAGGGCACGGGGTAGCCTGATCCCCATGATTATTGCCGCGGTCGTCATCCTGCTCGTGTCCGTCGCGTTTCCGTTCCTGATCCACGCGTGCGCGACCGGGCGCATCCGGTCCAACCCGTTTGTCGGCATCCGGATCGCGTCCGTCATGGCGAGCGAGGCGGCCTGGCGCGAGGGGCACAGGGCCGCGCTGCCGACGGTCTGGGTCGGCGCACCGATCGCGGTCATCCTGGCTGCGGTCGCTCTCCTCGCGCCGCTGTCGGTCGACGCCCAGCGCACCCTTGTGCTCGTCGCGGCGGGCGTGCTCATCGTCTCAGTGATCGTGGGAGGGATCTTCGCCAACCGCGCGGCACTCGCGGTGAGCTCTGAGAGCGTCGAAAAGCAGCACTGAGCGGACCCGGAGCACTGAGCCGCGTCACCTGGTCATGATCCAGGCGAGCAAGTAGCTGCGGGAGTCGCCGTCGTCGATGCGGTTGTCTGGCAGGGCCCGCGCATCCTTCAACGCCTGGGCCTTCTGCGCATCCCCCGCCATCGCGGAGTACATGATGAGGTAATCGCCGAGCGTGACGTCGTAACCGTTGGGTGCTCCCTGCGCGAGGTTCTTCTCGATGCGCGCCGGATCTCCCCCGAGGTAGCCCGCGACCGGACTCATCGGCAGCAGCAGGATCGCGAGCTTCGCGTTCGGCTCGTCGCTGAACCAGGTGGCATAGTCGCGCTTACCACCCCAGTTGAGCGAGACAATCGAGTGCTGATACCCGCGATAGACCTGCGCCGAGGCGTCGAAGTTCGTCCAGTATGCCTTCGCGGATGCGGCCTCGCTCGACAGCATCCACTCGGCCTCGTTCTTCAGCGACTCGTTCTTCGTCACGTCGGCCCATAGCGCGAGTCCATTCCAGGCCGAGACCGCCTCCGAGCTCGACTCCTGGTTGTTGCCGTCGGCAAAGGGCGAATACCCGGATGCCCAGGAGTGGCCAGCATAGGCGTCGAAGGTGCGGCGCACGGGGAAGTGCTTCGACGATCCGCTCGTGGCGAGATCGGCGGCGAGCAGGTTGATCACCGGCGCGATCCTCTTCGCGAGCGTCGCGTCGTGGGCCGCAGCGACACTCGCCGCGTAGAGGAAGTAGCCGTAATGGAAATGGTGGTCGTTGAACTCGTCCGCGCCGAAGGACGCCTTGAGCCCGACCATTCCGCGCACCGTTGGGTCGTAGACGAAGCACTGGGTCGCGCGCGTCCTGCAGCCCTTCGGATCCGTCCACTTCTCCAGTGCGCTCGACAGCTGCCTCTTTACGGTCGCCGCCGAGTCGTCGTCGCCGAGCTGGGTCGCGAGGTCGAGCAGGTTCGCGAGGCGATACAGCCCTTTGCCGCCGAAGTAGGTGTCGGTCGGCAGATCCGGGGGCGCATCCGCATCCTTCACCACCTGGGCCTTCAACGCATTCTTCTGCCTGGCCGACAGGCGATCCACCGGAAGTGAGTCACTGGGCGTGAGACGCGGCGAGGCCCACTTCAGCGTCGTGCCGGAGCACAGCGCCAGTTCACCGTAGATCGACGGATAGTCGCCCAGGTCGCAGTTGACCGCGCGATCGAGGCCCGCCTTCTGGTGCGGCATGGCCACGAACACGGTGTCGGACTTATCCCTGGTGCGGTAGCTGATCGCGGTTTCGACGGTCTTGTCTGACACCGAATGATTCACGGATGTCGATGCGAGCGGGTGCGCAAGCGCAGCCACGCTGCCCATGCTTCCGGCGCTCGGGGCCGCGAACCACACCGCCGACTCCCCTTTCTTCAACGCGATGGCGCCGCCATCCTTCTGCACCTCCCCCTTCGTGACGAGGCCGTAGTGGGAGTCCTGCACCTTCGCACTCCAGCCACCGTCCGAGCGTTCCAGCGGGCGTGGGAGAGCGAGCGTCACATCGTGCTCTGCGGTGAAACTCACGAGCGGTGATCCCTCGGCGATCACGACGGAGCCGATGGACGCGCCCGACGCATCCAGTTCGTCGATGGTGACCGAGACAGTGTCGTAGGCGACGACCTTGCTCGAGGTGGCCCCGACATCCACGGTGAGGTCCGGCTGCATGCCGCCCGTGATCGTGTTCGCGCCGCTGTGTACGACAGGAACTCCGAACGAGAATCCCGTGGCGGTGAGCTCGAACGAGAGGGGCAGCGGAAACACCGGCTGCGGCTTCCCGAAGACGAGGCCGGAGAACCATCGATTGGTCGGCGGTACGAGGCCTGCGGCCAGCCGCATGGGTGGTGCCGCAGCTACCTCGCGTTGCGGCATGCGCGACAGCGCTGAGGTGAGCGAGCCGCCGTTCCCGTCGGGCGTCGGCTCGGTGGCCGAGCAACCCGCCAGAAGAACGGCCGCAAGCGCGGTGGCGACTATCGCGACGCCGCGCCTCACAGGCCCACCTGAAGCAGGAGCGTTCGGAAGGTGTTGGTCACCCCCGAGAGCGGCCCGTCATCGCGCAGGTGCATGATCGCGGTGACGGGAGTTCCCGGTTCGATGAGGCCGTCGTGGCCGCCGTATTTCAGGCCCGTGCTGCGCACCTCGACCACGGCGTTCGCCTTCCCGGCCACGGTGTCGACGCGGATGACCGCAACCTTACCCAGGACCTTGCGAGTGTCCGGCAGCACGATCTCCACCTCCGCACCCTTCTCGATGCGCGAGAAGTCATAGGGGTCGAGCTTGAACTTCGCGAGAGTGTAGAGCGACTTGCTGCGGTTGATGGTGGCGAGCGTCTGGCCCGCCCCCACGAATCCGCCCACGGATGCACGCACTGTCGAAACGACGCCGGGTTGCGTTGCGATGAGCGTGAGCAGGCCGTCGGAGCCGACCGTGTATGCGGTCGTCGTCGGGAGCGTCTTGTCCTGTGTGGCCAGAGTCGAGATATAGCTCATGAGGCTCGCGCTCTGGATGGTGAGCAGCGGGTCGCCGGTCTTCACCGTGTCTCCCTGCTTCACAGACTGCTTGACGACCGTGCCGGCGTAGTCCGAACCGACGGAGTAGGAGATCGCCTCGATGGATGCCGAGGTACTGGCCACCTGTGACTCACGCTTGTTGAGCATGAGCGTTGCGGCCGCGACGATCGCCACGACGATGATGAGTCCGTTGAGGAGTTTGAAGCGGTTGGTCCAGGTCATGATGCAACCTCTCTATAGGAACCCGCCGGAACGAGCTCTGGGTCGGACACCGGCGAAGGCGATGGCGAAGGCGTCGTGGTCGCCGCATCCGTGGATGCTGCGACGGGAACAGGCAGGGGCGCGACCGCCGGACGACCGAAAGTGGAATAGACGCGGGAGCGCACGGGCGTGCGCTTGGCCCGGTGTGACTCTCTCATCGCGGCAAGGATGAACACCGCGAAGACAACGGTATTCGTGACATTCCAGGCGGTCGCGAGAGTGAAGGTCTGGTGCCCGAAGTCCTTGACACCCGCGACGATCGAGGTGAGAAACAGGAAGGTGAAGGTGAGCACCTGCGGGATCATGAAGTTGAACGGCGACACCCGTTTCCCCGCGGCACCCGTGACGTGCCAGCTCTGCTCCTTGCCCGCGAAGACGTTGATGAACGCCTTGAGGTAGATCGGGAACGACACCGTCGCGAGCACGAGCGTCTCCACCCGGAACGACCCCATCGTGTGCATGGCGAGCATGATCTGCAGCCCGTAGAAGCCGAGATAGAACAGCAGCCAGGTGACCCAGGTGACGGTGAGGTTCACCGGGCGCAGGTCGAAGTAGATCTCGAGCGGCGGCACCATCATGAGGATGAGTGGCGTGATACCCACGAGGTAGTGCGTCGCGGTCACGCCGTACTGCAGGCGCTGGTCGATCGTGAGCCTGCGGCGGGGATTCATCGGGTTCCGTCGCATGAGGATCTCGAAACCACCGGATGCCCAGCGCAGTTGCTGCTTCGTGTAGTCCTCCACGGTCTCCGGCGCATCACCCACGGCGAGGGTCACCGGAATGTAGATCGATCTCCAGCCGCGCTCGTGAAGCATGAGCGAGGTCCAGACATCCTCCGACTTCGAGCCGGTGTAGATGCCACCGACCTCGTCGATCGCGGTGCGGCGGAAGATCACGTTGGTGCCGACGCAGAATGCCGCGTTGAACCGGTTACGTCCCGGCTGGATGAAGCGATAGAACACGGACTGCATGAAGCCGGCGCCGCGCGAGACGAGGTTGTGCATGTTGCCGTAGGTCTGCGGCGTCTGCACGAAGGCGACGTCGTCATCAATGAAGAACGGCACCGTCTCGTAGAGGAAGTCCTCGTTCGGAACGAAGTCTGCGTCGAAGATCGCGAAGTACTCGCCCTTCGCGTGCGTGAGCGCATTGTTGACGTTGCCGGCCTTCGCGCCCGAGTGGTCCTGGCGACGCACGTACCAGGCGCCCACATCCGCGGCCAGGTCGCGCACGGCATCCGAGGATCCGTCGTCAAGAATCCAGGTCGTGTGCTCGCCCCGCATGGCCATCGCTGCGGTCGCCGTGCGGCGGATGACCTCGAGGTCTTCTCCGTACACGGTGATGAACACGTCGACGCCGATGCGGCGATCGCCGAGAAACATCGGCCAGCGATTCGGGGACCCGACCGTGTTCTCGCGGTCCATGGTCTCGCCGTCGTAAAGGCGCTCCTGGGCATGGTGAAAGGTGAAGCCCCGCGGGTCGTGGCCACCGGAGAGAATGGTCCACATCGCGAAGAGCGCCTGCACGACCAGCAGCAGCTCCGCCGACATCACGAGCGAGTACGGAAGCCAGTCGCCACGATTCGCCGGGTTCAGGAGAAACGCGGTGTAGGCGATGATACCGACCGTGGCGATGAGCACGAACAGGTACAGAGATGGAGAGTGCACCGCACCGTTTTCCGGCTTGCGCGGCAGCGGGGTCTCCTCGCCTCTGCGATGGCCCCGATAGGGGCTGCTCTTCCATAAGGGAGTCGTCATGCTGCTGTTCTCCATTTCCTTCTGGCGGGCGCAGTGCACCCGTCGCGAGTGTTGGACTAGCGGCGTCGTTGGCGTCAACGAGGGAAGATCCCCCGAGAGCGGATGGCGGGATTCGATGACCGGCCAACCCCATTGGCCGGGGCCTCGTGGAGGCCTCCATACCCCTTCGCTCGGTTTCCAGACTAGGCACGGGGCACCGAGCGCTGACAAGCGTTCTCAGGCTTTTAGGCGATTAGAGTTCTCTCAGCTATTCGGCGGGATCCGTGGCACGGCACGCCCGGTTCTCCTGTCGCTGCGGCTGTTAGGGTTGCCTAAGTCGAGCCTGTTAAAACGTGCTGGCTCTCCTATCGAAAGGGCTCGTATGAGCTACCTCACCTCGGCACTCCTCGACGAGCGCGGCTTCGTCGTTCTGGACCGCTACGACCAGGCGAAAGACCCCGAAGAGTGGCGTGGCCTCGAGTACGTCAACTGGAAGTCATCCGGCGTCACGCGCTTCGCACCGCTCGCCAGCGCCCAGGGCGAGATCGAGGTGGGCGGCTTTTGGAATCACGAGCCGCCGCGCCCGGACAAAGACGGCGTGTGGATCGAGTCCCAGGTGGCGAAGGCGCCGAACCTTGTGCGTCGGGCCCAGGAGCCGGGCGCGAACGTCGGCCGCTGCCGCGTCATCGAGCTGCAGCCGAACAGCTACGCCGACGCGCTCTACAACATGCACCAGGACGACAACAATCGTCTCAACCCACAGGACTCCGGATGGGTCGTGCGCGGCTATTACAACCTCACCGATGACGCGGACTCCTGCATGGTGCTGCGCAAGGAGCGCTTCGACCCGTCTACCGAGGTGCGCCTCGCGCTGCCCGCTGGCGCCCAGCTCATCATCGACACACAGCGCTTCTGGCACGCCACCTGGCATGCGGGGTCCCAGCCGCGCTACAGCCTGATCACCTCGTGGGAGTCCGGCCCGGCGCTCGACGCCTACATCGAGAAGTACCACGGGCGAAATGACCACGTGAACGCACACCTCGATCAGAGCGTGATCGCTGAGGGCCAGGCATCCGTGCAGCACCGCCTCGCCGAGCGAGCCGCGACCCTGGCCGCGCAGGGCAAGATCGATCACGGCCCCGAGAAGTCCGAGGCGTAATGCTTCACCTCGCCGCCCTTGACGGCCAGGCATCCAGCTGGCTGGCCACCTTTGGGCCGATCCTCTTCTACCTGATCGTCTGGGGCCTCGTCTTTGCCGGCACCGGCCTCTTCGTCGGTGTCTTCATTCCGTTCATCACGGGAGACTCGCTGCTCTTTGCCGCCGGGATCATCGCGCACCGGGCAGACAGCGTCAACATCTGGGTGCTGGCGATCGGTGTCGGCATCGCGGCGTTCCTCGGCGACCAGGTGGGCTTCGTGCTCGGCCGCCACTATGGGCGCCCCTACCTCGACCGTCGCAAGGGCGGCTGGATCAAGAGCGCCGTCGCCAGGTCAGAGAAGTTCTACCACGACCTCGGATGGTGGGCCGTCGTGGTGGCCCGCTTCATTCCCTGGGGCCGCGTCTTCGTTCCCCCCATCGCTGGCATCGCCCGCATGGACTACGGCAAGTTCCTCGCGGCGAACTTCGTGGGGGCGCTGGCCTGGGGAGTGCTGCTCACGGTGACCGGGTACTTTGCCGCGAGCATCCCTGTGGTCAAGTCCGCCGCGTATGCCGTCGGAGGCGCCTTCATTCTCGCCTCGATCATCGCCGGAATCGTGAGCTGGAGACGCAACCGGGCCTCTGTCTGAGTCGGCCTGCGCATCCACTTTTTTTGCTGGTCAGAGGCACATGACTTCCTGAGAGTAATGGGCTATGGTCGTTCGGAAGCACGCCAGCTAGTCAATAGGGAAGCGGAGTGGACATGGCAGGGAAATCGCCTCGGAGCAACGACACGAAGAAGCAGGCCAAGCTGTCTCTGAAGGACAAGCGGGCGATGAAGCGGGAGAAGGCGGAAGCCACCCCGTTCATCAAGCCGCGCAAGAGCGCGTAGGCCACCTGAGCCGGCGCGGTCCGCTTCGTCGTGGGCCGCGCCTCCACCCTCAGGAGTCGGCTTCTGCAGCTTTCTTGATCGCGGCGAGGGTCTCGCGCATTCCGGTGCGCGCGGTCTCTGCACGATCCTCCACCTGCGCTTCTGCCTCGTCGCCGTAGCGCTCGGCGAAGAGGGCGTCACCGGCCGGGAGGAAGTCCCAGGACTCCGTCATTCGCGTTCCGCCGTCGACGGACTCGAAGGTGTAGCCCCAGCGGGTGCGGTCGCCGCCGACGATGAAGGCGAACTCGCGCCCAGGATCATCCACGGCCACCCGCGAGCGTGTCTCCCAGGTCTTCTCCGGGGTCTCGTTGTGCCCGACGAACCAGGCGCCGACGCCGCGGGAGTCGTCTTCCCACCAGCCGCCGGTGCACACCGGGCTCCATTCGCCCATCCGGGTGATGTCGGAGACGAGCGCGTAGAGCGCCTCGGGGCTGCGGTTGACGAGGATCGATACTGAAGCGCTGCGATTGTTCATGCTCAAACCCTAACCACTCGGCTTCGCAGGCGCATGCGCGCGTGGGTTGCTACATTTCGGTGTTGGCCCATCGATCTATTGAACCAACGAGCTCTTGCCCGGAGTGGAGGCCTGCCGTGGTACGTGCTTATACGCGCTCTCGCTACGGTGAGACGCAAATCGCTCACACAACCGCGACCCAGACAGTTATGGAATCTCTCATCGATGCACACCTCGCATCCCCGAGAAACTGTTGAGCTACGACACGAATACTGCTAAACCGTCGCAATGACTCGTTCACCGCTTCGCACGCACGCGATCGTGCTGCTCTGGCTCTTCGGAATCCAGTTCGTTGCCGGGATGCTCTTGAACCTCTTCGTCGAGCTGCCGAAGACTCATCCCGGAACCTCCGGCGACGAGTATTTCTCCCGCTCGTGGGCAAGCCTCCTTTGGGCACTTTCCGGAGGCGGTGGGTGGACCCTCGTGGTGCACGCGTCCATTGCGGTGCTGCTCTTCCTGGGAGCGCTGATCCTCTTTCTCAGGAGTCTGGGGCGCCATGGCCGCGGCTGGTGCTGGGCTACCGGAATCTCCGCATTCTTCACGCTCGGAGCGTTGTTCAACGGGCTGAGCTTCGCCGACTATGCCGAGGACTTCAGTTCGATGATCATGGCGTCGTGCTGGCTGGTCGCGGTGGCCGCACTCGTCATCCGCGTCGCACGGCCCGAGAAGGCGCTTCACGGGCGCATGGTCGAGAAGAACGAAGGATAAATCCGCTATCGATGTCTTCTCGCGCGCCTACCGGGGATTCCGGGCGCCGTCTCGATCGGCCTGCCGACCGTTAGCGACTCTCGCAACTCAGCCGGCAGGTCACGGAACTCGGGGTTCGCCAAGGTCCCCGTGGCATCGAGCACGGTGCTGAAGAAGCAGCGTGCCGCAACAGCGAGCACCAGGTCGAAGATTTCGCTGTCGTCGAGGCCGGCGTCGCGCAGATGGGCGATATCGGCCTCACCGACCTCGGTCGCCGACCGTGCGACCTTGCGCGCGAACTCGACCACCGCGGACTCCGCCGGGGTCAACCCGTCGGGAATCTCGCCATCGGCAATCCCGATCACATCGGCGACCGGCAGATGTTCCCTGACAAGGATCTGACCATGGGCGAGGCTGCAATAGCTCGACCGAAGCGTTGCGGCCGCGGCAAGCGTTGCCAGCTCGTAACGCAGAGGCGTCATGGACCTTTTGATTGCGCCGTTCAGGGTGGCCCAGGCGGCGTACACATCCGGGCGTAGCGCGAATGTCTTTGCGAGGTTCGGCAGATAGCCCCAGCGCTGCTGCTCTGCAGAGAACAATTCGGCGACCTGCCCTTCGCCGGGTAGATCCATGGTGGTGATGTAGGCCATGAGTACCTCCGTCAGCTCGCAACGAAGTTGAGAGCGGGACGTGGAGTGGCGTGTTTCGCCGGGTCGAATGCGGCGAAGCAACTACCGCCTGCAGTGAAGAGACCTCGCTGCGGGAGCCACAGGTCACCGAGGTGCGCCTGGCTGGACAGCGGCCCGAGAGGCCCGAAATCGACACCGCTCAGCGTCGCCGAACTCGATGGAATACCCCAGATCGAGGTCGGCGCGGCCTGGAACCACTGCCCATTCGGCACGGTGCCGGTCAATCGCATCCGGCCAGCGCCGAGCACCAGCCGTGCCAGCGGGCCCATGAGCGTGAGCACGGCCGTCGACCGCCATGCCGACGCCGGCATCCGGTGTGCAAGTGCCGACATGATGGCGGTTGCGGGCCGTGCCGCGATCGTCATCCTCCACCGGATCGGGCCAGCGCAGATTTCGAGTTGTTGCTCGCCCGCCCATTCGACCGTGACAGTGCACAATACGGAGGCGTCAATGGCACGATCGAAGTATCGCGGGCAGCTTCGGTCGGCGGATCGATCGGTCCATATCGTCCATCGACCTCCCGGATCGCGGTGCCATACCGTCGTGTACGGATCGCCGAACGGTGTCCGCGGAAATCGGCGGAACGCGAGATAGTGCCCGCTCACAAAGGGCAGGCCCATCACCGCGCATCCGGCAAACCGCTCATCCGGCCCTTCGGTGGACTTGGTGGACGCCTCCGCAATGAGAGCAGCGGATCGCGGTGTCGTTTTCTTCATGAATGCCTCCTGGTCGTTGAAGACCAGACTGCGACAGGTGCGAGCGAGGCACATGGGGCGTTCGCCCCATCTTCTGTCCGGATCAGGACTCGGGCGGAACGCCGACAAGTCCCTGATTGAGAGCGAACAGCGCGGCCCCCGTGCGGTTGGAGGCGCCGATTTTCGTGTAGATGTGCTCAATGTGGTTCCGTGCCGTCTTCGGCGCGATCGACAGTTGCGACGCGACGATCTTCGCAGAGGCTCCACTCGCGATGAGCCGGAGCACGCCCACTTCTCGGGCGGTGAGTCCGGCCGGCCACTCGACGTGGCGCGCACCGGGAGAACCCGTGGCCTCGAGCACCGCGTCGACCGACGGGGCATCCAGCGCGCCTCGGCGCGCTTCGGCGCGCAGCCGAGTAGCGGTCTCGTCCTGATCGAGCGCGCCGACGAGAGGGTCCGATTCCCGCAGGCTGCGATACGCATCGGCCACAGCAAGGACACGCGCCGCTTGCGTCAGCTCGGCACCCACGAAGCTCTGCGGGTAGCCCGTGCCGTCGACGCGTTCATGGTGAGCACCAGCGAGAGACGCGATGCTCCGCAAAGCGTCGACCCGGTCCAGGATGCGACGGGTGAGGTACGGGTGTAATCGGATGCGCTCCTGTTCCGCCATCGATGGTGATGGCTTGCGCCACACCCTGTTGGGCACGCCCATCCGGCCGATGTCCAGAACATGGCCCGCCCGCCGAAGCGCCGCAAGATCGAAAGCTGCGAGACCCAGGATGCGACCCGAATCCAGGGCGAGTTGCGAGACGGCCCGGGAGTGACCTATCGTCCACGGACACTTCAGATCGACGAAGTCACCGATGGCGGTGAGCAGCTCGTCTGTCTCGACCTCTGTCAGACGCCGGTCACGGTCCGGAGCCAGATCGAGCACCGTGCTCCACACATCGTCTTCGGGAGGCCGAAGCCTGTCGATGTTTCTGCAGAACACCTCAGCGAGTGCGGGGTCAAATTGCGTGCCGCTTCGCGAGCGGACGGTCTGCACCGCGGCCTCGAGACCATCGCGAGACAGATGCACCTCGGCGACATCCGCGATGTGCACGAGCCGCATGCCGAGCGGAATACGCTCGCGCACCGCCCCTGTGGGGAGCCCGGAGCCGTCCCACCGCTCGAACGTGAATCGCAGCCCGTCGATGACGTGGGGTGGCAATCCAAGGCGGCCAGCGAGAGCGCCGGCGGACACGCAATGCGAACCGATGACCGCACGCAACTCTGCTCTGCTGTTCGTGACGAACCGGGCGAGCCTCGCCGCACGTTCGACGGCAGGACGCTCGGTGCCGACAGTGCGCACCAGAAACGCGGCAAAACGAGGACCGCTCCAATCGAGCAGGTATGAGGATGCGCGGAAGGCGATGTCGTCACCGAACAACTCGGCGAATTCTTCGGAATCAGCGTGACATCCGATCCACGCGAGCAGCCCGCCGTAGTAGGCAGTCTCACGGTCCGCTGCGTCCGCTCCAACGAGGTCGGCGAGCCGCATCGCAATCCAACAGGATCGCAGCATGTGCTCGAGAGGTAGACCGAGCCCCAGATCAATCGCGAGCGAAAGCGCGGCGATGAGCTCTGCCCGCCGGGGATGCGGGGGCATACCGCTCTGCTGGTCCATGCGCAGAAGCTAGTCCTCGTGGCGCGTTTGGACAATACTGATCAGCGCCGATTGGCGCTCGATAGCGAATCATGGTTTCCCGTTGCGCGCGAGGCCTCCCACGCGTCTGATCCAATCGTCGTAGCCTGCAATCGAACCAAGCGACCGATCCGAGATCGGCATTTTTGGCAACCGTGCATTTCTCAAAACTTCGCTGACCAGCTGTCGTTTGGACACCAGCTGTGCCCCAACGATGGCAAGAGGAACGATGACGATAACAGTAATTGCGATCGCGATCGTAGTCGGAGCATAAAACCATGCCGGCCTCGGCCAGGGAAGCACACCGACAAAGAACACAATCAGTACCCACGCCAGTAACGAGTACCTCAAGAAGACGTATCGAAATCTGAGGGCAGCACCTGTGCTGCCCAGACGCGTGACCCACTCATCGTAAACAGCGGACAAAGCTGGATCCCTCCCTCTCAATTTCCTCGATATCCCCGCTCCTGAAGGTATCGAATACGAACCAGAGCGGTCCACTGATCCTTCTACCGCTGCGTTATCGCTGGCTCTCTCCCAGAATGACAAAAGCCCCAAGACCCTTGATAAATCAGGGGTTTTGGGGCTTTCATTTTGGCGGTACCGGTGGGATTTGAACCCACGGTGGGCTTTCACCCACACAACTTTTCGAGAGTTGCACCTTCGGCCGCTCGGACACGGTACCGCGGACGATCCTAGTACAGAGCGGACGCGCGTTCACCCCGAGTCGCCCGCGCATCCGCCCGTCTGGTCATAACTCAGGCAGAACGCGGCGACGGCGCCTCGGGGAACGGATCTGGCTGGCCTGCGACGCATTTTGCCTGAGTTGTGCGCACTGCAGGCTCGAGGCATCCACGGCAGGTTACGGCGAGCTCCCCACTCGTGCCACGCACGGCGGATTCCCGGAACCGCTGGGTAAAGTCGTCGGATGGGGTGGTGGATCGCCGGGGCCGTACTCGCCGTCGTCACGGTCGGTGCGATCGCGACGCTTATTGCGCGCACGCTGGTGCTGCGTCGTCGACGTGTGGCGGTCATCCGACTCACCGCGGACATCCCAATCAATGCCAAGTGGTGGCACCAACAGGAGCACAAGAACGGCGAACTGCTCTACGTCGCGCTGGGCGATTCTGCGGCGCAGGGGATCGGTGCGAGCAGGCCGGGGCGCAGCTACGTCGGGATGCTGGCTGCGCATCTGCGCGAACGCACCGGGCGTGCGGTGCGGGTCGTCAATCTCGCGCGGTCCGGCGCGCGACTGCGGGAGGCCCTCGACCTCGAGCTGCCGAAACTGCGCGAGCTGCACCCCGACATCCTCACCGTCTCGATCGGTGCCAACGACATTGCGACGTTCGACGCCGCGCGCTTCGAGCGGGAGCTGCGCGAGCTCTACACCGCGCTGCCGCGGCACGCGATCGTCGCCGATCTTCCCGCGTTCTACTTCGGTGCGGCCGAACGCAACGTGCGCACCGCAAACACCATCGTGCACCGGCTTGCCAAGGAGTTCGGGCTCGAGGTGGCTCCGCTCTACGCGGCGACCTGGCGGCAGGGCGGCCCGCGTTACGCGCTGAACCAGGTGGCGGCAGACTTCTTTCACCCGAACGATCGCGGGTACCGGGTGTGGGCATCCGCGTTTCTTCCTCTCCTCGACAGGCGCGTTCCGGCCGAGAAGTCCGCAGCGCACGAGGATTGACGGAGGCCTCGCTTAAGCTGGCTGTATGCCCAGGGTCCAGTCCAATTTCCGGTGCACGGAGTGCGGATGGACGACCCTCAAGTGGGCGGGCCGCTGCGGCGAATGCCAGGCCTGGGGCACCGTCGTGGAGTCGGGCGAGCAGACCGGCATCATCAAATCGGTGAAGGCCGTTCACGTGAGCGACGCCCGACTCGCGCGCCCGATCACCGAGATCGAATCCGACTCGGTCGCGCACTGGCCGAGCGGAATCGCGGAGTTCGACCGGGTGCTCGGCGGCGGAATCGTGCCGGGCGCCACCATCCTGCTCAGCGGCGAGCCCGGGGTCGGCAAGTCGACGCTGCTGCTGGAGGTCGCCTCGCGCGCGGCGGCCGGCGGTGCCCGCGTGCTCTACGTCACCGCCGAGGAATCGGCCAGCCAGGTGCGCCTGCGCGCCCAGCGCACCGGCGCGCTGCAGCCCTCGCTCTACCTCGCCGCCGAGACCGACCTCGCCACGATCCTTGGCCAGATCGACCAGGTCGACCCACAACTCGTCATCGTGGATTCCGTGCAGACGGTGTCCAGCTCGCTCACCGATGGAATGGCGGGCGGGCCATCGCAGGTGCGCGAGGTCGCATCCACCCTCATCCGCGTCTCCAAAGATCGCAACCTGCCTGTACTGCTCGTCGGCCACGTCACGAAAGACGGCACCATCGCGGGCCCGCGCCTGCTCGAACACCTCGTGGATGCCGTGCTGCAGTTCGAGGGCGACCGCCAGACGGCGCTGCGCTTCGTGCGCTCCCATAAGAACCGCTTCGGACCGACGGATGAGGTCGGCTGCTTCGAGATGACCGGCGACGGCATCGCCCAGGTCGCAGACCCGAGCGGCCTGTTCCTGTCGCGAAGCTCGGCCCCCGGGCGCGCGGCGATCCCGGTGAGTGGCACCTGTGTCGCGGTCTCGATCGACGGCCGCAGGGCCCTGCCCGTCGAGGTGCAGGCGCTCATCGTCAAAACGAGCGCCCCGATGCCGCGCAGGGTCGTCAACGGAGTCGACTCCTCGCGGGTGGCAATGCTGCTCGCGGTGCTCGAGCGGCGCGCGCAGATGGCGCTCAGCGGAGCGGATGTGTACGTGTCGACCGTCGGCGGCATCCGTCTCACAGAACCCGCCGCCGATCTCGCCATCGCGCTGGCGATAGCGAGCGCCTACCGTGACAAGCCGCTTCCCGGCACCCTCGCCGCCGTCGGAGAGATCAGCCTCGCCGGCGAGATCCGCCCGGTCACCCAGGAGAAGCGGCGCGCCTCAGAAGCAGCACGCCTCGGATTCTCCACCGTGCTCGACGCACACAGCGGTCACCTGCGCGAGGCGCTGAGGCTCGCGTTCGCTGGCACCGAGAAGATCGACGTCCCGGAGTTCTAAGTGGCATCGCTGTTAGGGCGGCGACCACGTCAGCGCTCGGCGCGCACCGCACACGTGACGCAGTAGCGCGTGTAGGGGCGAGCATCCAGCCGTGCGAAGGGAATCCGTCCGCCGCAGCCGAGGCAGATGCCGAACTCCTCGCCGTCGACGAGCTGCAGCGCCTCCTCGATGCTCGAGAAGTGCGCCTTGGTGTCGTCCAACACGGCTGTCGCCTGCGAGCGTTCGAACGCGAGCGTCGGACCCTCCGGATCGTGCTCGTCATCGGTCGCGACATCCTGCCTGGACTCACGCATCGATTCGAGATCCACGACCAGCTGCGAGATGAGATCCCTCGTGTCCTCGAGATCCAGCACGAGCCGCGCACGCAGCTTCGACAATTGGCGTGCGGTGAGCCTGGCGTGCTGCCGTTCCTCCACGGGTGTCGTCGTCATGTTCTACCCCCTTTCGGGGGAGTATACCTCAGCGCTACGAATACAGACCGGGCCGCTCATCCGCTGGCCCGGGCAGGCTCGCCGCGCGCCACCACACACCCGGGCTGCCCGGGTCACCATGCGATCAGTTCAAGAGGAACTGGGTGGACTTCGAGGTGATGTTTCCGAGCTTTACCGTGAGGTGGTAGCTCGCTCCGCCCGCAGTGACCGGCGGCCTGCTTGAACTGCAGGTCGTTGTGGATGACCGGGTGCGGTCCCACGTGATCGCCGGCGTGGTGAGCGGCGTCCCGGGCTTCAACACCTGGGTCGAATCGACGGCACCGGTCTGGCAGTCCTTGGAATCCCAGTAGGTCTCGCTGCCGCTCGTGATCGTGAGCTCCTGCTGCGTCGAGCCCAGATTCATCGTGCACGCGGTCGTGCCCTTGTTGGTGATCTTCATCGAGATCTGCGGGTTCTGCCCTGCTGCGTAGTTTGACTTGTCGGTGATCGCCTCGAGCGTGATGTTGGCGGGGGCACAGGCATCCCCGTCTTTCGGCGTCTTCGCGAGCGTCGTCGCGGACGATGACTGTGTCTGGGTGGCCATCGTCTTCTTGTCCGGCGCTGACCCTGGCCGGGTCACGATCAGGATAATGATCACGATGACCGCGATCAGCCCGAGTCCCACAATGAGCCTGCGGCGCCAGTACACCTTGCTTGACTGGGGGCCGACGGGGTTCTTGAACGTCGACATGTCCCAAGAGTAACTACAGGCGCTTCAGCATCCGGGTATTGCCCAGCGTGTTGGGCTTCACGCGGGCGAGATCCAGGAACTCGGCGACGCCCTCGTCGGGAGAACGCACGAGCTCGGAGTACACGTCGGGGTCGATGGATTCCTCGTCCATTGTCGAGAAACCGTGTTTCTCGAAGAAATCCACCTCGAAGGTGAGGCAGAACAGGCGGCTCAGGCCGAGATCGACGGCGTCCGTCTCGAGGCGTTCGAGCAGGGCGTGCCCGACTCCATGGTGAAGCCACTCCGGCACGACCGCGAGGGTGCGCACCTCGGCGAGGTCTTCCCACATCACGTGCAGGGCACCGCATCCGATGGGCCTGCCGTGCTCGTCTTCCGCGATGCGGAACTCCTGGATCGCCTCATAGAAGACGACCGCATCCTTACCGAGCAGAATGCGCCGCTGCACGAGCGGCTCGATGAGCCTCTGCACGTGCGGCACGTCGGATGTGCGGGCGGTGCGCACGGTAAAACTCACGGTTCAATCCTACGTGCCCGCCCGCGGTTCACCCTGGATGCACGGGCGGGCAAAGAAAGAGGGCGCGACGGGTCTCCCCGCCGCGCCCACTCCGAGTGCTACTGCTACGCCTCGACGGCAGCCACCGGCTCTTCGATCTCACGACCCGGCTGGCGTGCCGTGGTGAACACGAACTCGTCGCCGACGTAGTCCACGTGCACGTGGTCCCCGGCGTTCAGTTCGCCCTGCAGGATGTGCTCGCTCAGCTGGTCCTCGACCTCGCGCTGGATTGCACGGCGCAGCGGCCGGGCACCCAGTGTTGGATCGAATCCGATCTTGATGAGCTGTTCCTTGGCTGGCTTGGTGAGCTCGATGGTCATGTCGCGGTCCAGCAGGCGGTCCGAGAGCCGCTTGATGAACAGGTCCACGATCTGCAGGAGCTCGACCTCGCTGAGCTGCGGGAACACGATGGTGTCGTCCACGCGGTTCAGGAACTCTGGCTTGAAGTTCTTCTTCAGCTCCTCGACGACCTTGCCCCGCATCCGGTCGTAGCCGCTTGCGGTGTCTGAGGCCGAGGTGAAGCCGATCGGAGTGCCCGAGATGTCCTTCGTGCCGAGGTTGGTGGTCATGATGATCACCGTGTTCTTGAAGTCGACGACCCGGCCCTGGCCATCCGTCAGACGTCCCTCTTCCAGAATCTGGAGGAGCGAGTTGAAGATGTCGGGGTGAGCCTTCTCGATCTCGTCGAACAGCACGACGGAGAACGGCTTGCGGCGCACCTTCTCGGTGAGCTGTCCGCCCTCTTCGAAGCCGACGAACCCGGGAGGGGCACCGAACAGCCTCGAGACGGTGTGCTTCTCGCCGTACTCGCTCATGTCGAGCGAGATCAGCGCGTCTTCGTCGTCGAACAGGAACTCGGCGAGCGCCTTGGCCAGCTCGGTCTTACCGACACCGGTGGGGCCGGCGAAGATGAACGAACCGGATGGGCGCTTCGGGTCCTTGAGCCCGGCGCGCGTGCGACGAATCGTCTTCGAGAGCGCGGAGATCGCCTCTTCCTGGCCGATGACTCGCTGGTGCAGGGCCTTCTCCATGAAGACGAGACGCGCGGTCTCTTCCTCGGTGAGCTTGAAGACAGGGATGCCCGTGGCCGCAGCCAGGACCTCGGCGATGACGCCCTCATCCACAGTTCCGGTCGAGCCGGCCTCTCCGCTCTTCCACTGCTTCTCGAGGCGCAGCCGCTCACCGAGCAGCTTCTTCTCCTCGTCGCGCAGTGAGGCGGCCTTCTCGAAGTCCTGGTCCTCGATCGCGGCTTCCTTGCGCCCGCGAACGTCGGCGATCCTGTCGTCGAATTCGCGCAGCTCCGGCGGGGCCGAGAGGATCGACAGGCGCAGTCTCGCGCCGGCCTCATCGATCAGGTCGATGGCCTTGTCTGGCAGGAACCGGTCGGCCACGTAGCGGTCGGCCAGGTTCGCGGCGGCGACGATGGCACCATCCGTGATCGACACCTTGTGGAACGACTCGTACTTGTCGCGCAGTCCCTTGAGGATGTTGATGGTGTGCGGAAGGCTCGGCTCGTGCACCTGCACGGGCTGGAAGCGCCGCTCGAGCGCGGCATCCTTCTCGAAGTGCTTGCGGTACTCGTCGAGCGTGGTCGCGCCGATGGTCTGCAGCTCACCGCGGGCGAGCAGAGGCTTCAGGATGCTGGCCGCGTCGATCGCGCCCTCGGCGGCACCGGCACCCACGAGGGTGTGGATCTCGTCGATGAAGGTGATGATGTCGCCACGCGTGCGGATCTCCTTGGTGACCTTCTTGAGGCGCTCCTCGAAGTCACCGCGGTAGCGGCTGCCGGCGATGAGCGAGCCCAGGTCAAGCGTGTAGAGCTGCTTGTCCTTCAGGGTCTCCGGCACATCCCCGCGCACGATCGCCTGGGCGAGCCCCTCGACGACGGCGGTCTTGCCGACGCCGGGCTCACCGATCAGCACGGGGTTGTTTTTCGATCGGCGGGAGAGGATCTGCATGACCCGCTCCATCTCTTTCTCTCGGCCGATGACCGGGTCGAGCTTGCCGTCGCGGGCGGCCTGGGTAAGGTTGCGCCCGAACTGGTCGAGGATCTGCGAGCCCGCCTGCGCCGTGGCCTGGTCGTTGCCGCCGACGGCGACCTGCTCCTTGCCCTGGTAGCCGGAGAGGAGCTGGATGACCTGCTGGCGAACGCGGTTGAGGTCAGCTCCGAGCTTGACGAGCACCTGCGCAGCGACGCCCTCACCCTCGCGGATGAGCCCGAGCAGGATGTGCTCCGTGCCGATGTAGTTGTGGCCGAGCTGCAGCGCTTCGCGGAGGCTCAGCTCAAGCACCTTCTTCGCACGCGGCGTGAAGGGGATGTGGCCGGTCGGCTGCTGCTGACCCTGGCCGATGATGTCTTGTACCTGCTCGCGCACGGCATCCAGGGAGATCCCGAGCGACTCAAGTGCCTTCGCGGCGACGCCCTCACCCTCGTGGATCAGCCCCAGCAGGATGTGCTCGGTGCCGATGTAGTTGTGGTTGAGCATCTTGGCCTCTTCCTGGGCCAAAACAACGACGCGACGAGCACGGTCGGTAAATCTCTCAAACATTTCTAACTCCTCAGGCATCGCGCAGTGTGGATGCCGTTACATCGAGAGTAACGAGGGGAGCCGGTCAATTGGCGAGTGTTCGCCCTAGGCGTGACCGGGGCGCCGCCGCGGGGCGCCAGACGAGTGCCCCGCGGTCGTGCGACCGGAAAGAAGGAGATTTCGCGTCATCCGCGCGCAAAGAAGGAACTTTTGTGGTGCCGACGACGGTTTCTCCTGCTTTTCTGCGCGCCGTGTCCCAAATGCAGGAGTGGTCGCATGCACTACCCCGGGTTTTCGGGTGGGGCCGCTCGAAATGGCCAGCATCTCCTGCATTTGGGACAGGAACGGATGCCGTGGCCGGGTCAGGAGGCGATCGAGATCAGGTAGGCGACCGGGGCGGATGCCGCAGCGCCGACGGGAGGGCCGGACACGGGCGCGCCGACGGGAGTAGCTGCCGGGCCGGACGCGGACGCGCCGGATGCACCGGCTTGGGCGCTGGCAGCTGTCGCGGGCACCACGAGCGACAGCCGCGCGATCGGCGCCGTGCGGAGGTCGAGGGCGGCGGTGTCTCGCCGCTCGAGAGTAGCCGCTGGAGTGCCGTTGAGACTCACCTCGAGCCCGTCGACGAGCGCGACCACGAACCAGATCAGCCCGACGATGTCACGTTCTCCCGCGCCGACCGCACCCAACTCGCCCCGCGTGCGCGCCGGGTCGAAGAGGAGGCCGAGATCGAACGCCTCCCCGTCAAGCGCACGAGCGGATGCCGGTGCCCCACCCGAGAACGGCCCGTACGTCTCCCCGGGGCGCAGGCTCGATATCCGCCCATCCACCGTCAGCTCGATGCCCGCGCCATCGACGACGCCGAGCACCCGCGTGCGCCCGGCGAAATCCGAGAACGGAACCTCTGAGTCGACGGTCGCCATGCTGATGCGCCAGGCCGGAGTCGGGGCTGGCGTGGGGGGAAGGTCGTCGCCGCCTGGGTCGCGGTTGGTGCTCGCCATCGGCACCGCGGAGGCCGCCACCTCGCGCGTCACACCCCTGCCGTTGCGCCACGGCACCACCGGGTAGTCGGCGAAGCGAAGCACCCGCACGCCGTAATCCATGCCTCTATCCTCTCCGATTCTTCAAAGCAGCACGGATCCCTCCTGCACACTGCAACGAGTGCGGGAACAGTCCACAGCTCCGAGTCGTGACGCCCTTCGCTGCAGCCACAAGACCCTGCTCCATAGGGTGTGGCAATTGCACGACAACTTCACACCGTACGACGCGTCTTACGTCGCACCCGCTGAAGCCCGTGCCGCTCGTGCCGCTCGTGCCGCTCACGGCAGATCGCCGCCTCGCGAAAGCGGCAGAGGCTTACTGCCGGCTCGTGTCGGTTGGAGGATAGGCTCCCGGCATGAGCAACCTGGAGAAGAACCCGGCCGAGGTGGTCTGCGATAACACCGCCACGGGCGCCGCGATCGAGATTCTCGAGCCCCGCGACGTTCCGCTCGGCGGTCCGCGCGCGATGGGCGTTCGCCGCACACTGCCGCAGCGCAGCAGATCGCTCATCGGCGCGTGGTGCTTCATCGATCACTACGGGCCGGATGACGTGGCCGCGACGGGCGGGATGGTCGTGCCCCCGCATCCGCACACCGGCCTGCAGACGGTGAGCTGGCTCTTCGAGGGCGAGATCGAGCACCGGGACAGCGCGGGGCACCACGCCATGGTGCACCCGGGCGAACTGAACCTCATGACGGCGGGGCGCGGGATCCAGCACTCCGAGGTCTCGACCGCCCAGACCACCGTGCTGCACGGCGCCCAGCTCTGGGTGGCGCTGCCCGACGCGACGAGGCACACCGAGCCGCTGTTCGAGCATTACGTTCCAGAGCCCGTGCGATTCGGAGCGGCAACCCTGCGGATCTTCTTCGGGTCACTTCTGGGCGAGAGCTCCACGGCAACTGCCTTCAGCCCGCTCGTCGGCGCACAGCTCGACCTGCCGGCCGGGGCATCCGTCGACCTGCCGGTCGACCCCGACTTCGAACACGGAGTGCTCGTGGATTCCGGCGACCTGAGCGTCGAGACCGAACGAGTCGCGGTCTCACACCTCGGTTATCTCGCCCCGGGCCGCTCGACGCTGCACCTCAGTGCCGGCGTAACGCCGGTGCGCGCGCTGCTCATTGGCGGCACACCGCTCGGCGAACGCATCGTCATGTGGTGGAACTTCATCGGCCGCGACCACGACGAGATCGTGCGCTTCCGCGAGCAGTGGCAGGCGGATGTCGTGGCCGGCGGCTCGACCGACGGCCGCTTCGGCACCGTGCTCGGCTACGACGGCGCGTCGCTGCCCGCGCCCGAGATGCCGAACGTGCGGCTCAAGCCGCGCACGTAATTGCCAGAAGCGCGGCGGCTACTTCTTCTGCGGCGCCGGCTGGCCAAGGCGTGCGCGCTCTTCGGCCTCGATGCGCGCGTAGACCCGGCGCTCGGTGCGATCCGCGTGCACGACGGCACGCATGATGAACCAGAAGATGAGGCCGACAAGAACCGTCGGCAGCAGCACGATAAACCAACTGTCCCAAAGGCTGTCCACGGCTCAAGGATACGCGGTCAGCCTGAACGATGCCCGCCGAGTGCCTGAGAGCACAGTGCCCATGGCAGCGTGGCTAAGAGTTGATCAGCCCGATGGCCCCGCTGATGACCAGGTACAGGCCGAAGCCGCCCACGAGGATCCACAGGATGATGCGGTTCCTGGTTATCGGCTCAGGCTTCTTGCCGTTGCCAGAGTCGGTCATCCGAGCCTCACTTCACCAGCGGGAACAGGATGGTCTCGCGGATGCCGAGCCCCGTGAGGGCCATCAACAGGCGATCGATGCCCATGCCCATGCCACCCGACGGCGGCATCCCGTGTTCGAGCGCTCGAAGGAACTCCTCGTCGAGCCGCATCGCCTCGAGATCGCCGGCCGCGCCGAGCTTGGCCTGCTCGATGAAACGCTCGCGCTGGATGACCGGGTCGACGAGCTCGGAGTAGCCGGTGGCGAGCTCGAAGCCCCGCACGTAGAGATCCCACTTCTCGACCATGCCGGGATTCGTGCGGTGGTCGCGCACGAGCGGAGAGGTGTCGACCGGGAAGTCCATCACGAAGGTGGGCCGCTCGAGGTCGCCCTTCACGAAGTGCTCCCACAGCTCCTCGACGTACTTGCCGTGGGTGGCCTGCTTCACCTCGATGCCGAGCGAGTCCGCGAAGGCGGCCAGCTCATCCACGGGCGTCTCGGTGGTAATCGACCGGCCGGACGCTGCGCTGAGCGACTTGTACATGCTCACGCGGTCCCACTCGCCGCCGAAGTCGTACTCGCTGCCATCGGCCCAGGTCACGACCATGCTGCCGCCGATCGCGATCGCGGCGTTCTGGATCATCTCCTGGGTGAGATCGGCCATCTGGTTGTAGTCGCCGTAGGCCTGGTAGGCCTCGAGCATCGCGAACTCGGGCGAGTGGGTGGAATCCGCGCCCTCGTTACGGAAGTTGCGGTTGATCTCGAAGACCCGCTCGATGCCGCCGACCACGGCGCGCTTCAGGAACAGCTCCGGGGCAATTCGCAGGAACAACTCCGTGTCGAAGGCGTTGCTATGGGTGATGAACGGACGAGCGGATGCCCCGCCATGGATGGTCTGCAGCATCGGCGTCTCGACCTCGACATAGCCGTGATCGGCGAAGGTCTTGCGCAGCGATGCGACGGACGCGGCCCGGCTGCGCACCATCTGGCGCGCACCTTCACGGGCGATGAGGTCGAGGTAGCGAGCGCGAACGCGGGTCTCCTCGCTGAGCTCGGTGTGCAGGTTGGGCAGCGGGCGCAGCGCCTTGGTGGCGATCTGCCACTCCTTCACCATCACCGACAGCTCGCCGCGGCGGCTCGCGACGACCTCGCCGGAGACGAAGAGGTGGTCGCCGAGGTCGACGAGTTCCTTCCACGATTCGAGCGACTCCTCGCCCACGACGGCGAGCGAGACCATGGCCTGGATGCGCGATCCGTCTCCCGACTGGAGCGAGGCGAAGCACAGCTTGCCCGTGTTGCGCAGGTGCACGATGCGGCCCGCGAGGCCGACAACCTCGCCGGTGGCGGCATCCGGCTCGAGTTCGCCGAAGCGGGCGCGCGTCTCAGCGATGGTCGTGGTGATCGGTAGCGACACCGGATAGGCGCCCGCGCCTGAGGCGATGAGGCGGTCCCGCTTGCCGAGCCGCACCTGCATCTGCTGCGATGCCTCGGCCTCGAGGGCCTCCTCTGCCGCAGCAGTCTCGGCCTCAGCGGTTTCTGCCTCGGTGGCGGCGGACGCAGAGCCTGCCGGTGTGGTCGTCATGTGGATCGCACTCTCACTTCACAGCTGATGGCGGGCCGAGGTGCACCGCGGCATTGTCGATAAGCCTGGTCGTACCCACGGTCGCAGCCACCAGAACGGTTGCTGGCCCGCGGTAGTCATCCTCGACGGTCAGGAAGTCCGTCGGATTCACCGCAACCAGATAGTCAAGCTTAACCAGTGGCTGCTCGGCGAGGATCGCGCGGGCGGTGTCGAGCGCCACCGGGGCACCGAGAGCAGCGGATGCCGTAGCCGCCCCGAGCGCAGCAGACAGTGCCAGCGCTGCCGTCCTCTGCTCCTCAGACAGGTACCGATTGCGACTGGACAGCGCGAGCCCCCGCGCCTCCCGCACGATCGGCACGGTTTCGACCGTGACCGGCAGGTTGAGGTCTGCGACCATGCGCTTCACGAGGAACGCCTGCTGGGCGTCCTTCTGGCCGAACAGCACGACGGTTGGGCCGACGATGCCGAGCAGTTTGTTGACCACGGTGAGCACGCCGTCGAAGTGTCCGGGGCGCGCCGCTCCCTCGTAGAGGCCGCCGACCGCGCCCGCGACGACGCGGGTCTGGGACGGCCCGTCGGGGTACATCTCCGCAACGGGCGGCGCAAAGACGAGGTCGACGCCGAGCCCGTCGAGGCGGGCGCGGTCGGCATCCAGGTCGCGCGGGTAGCGGTCGAGATCCTCGGCCGGGCCGAACTGGAGCGGGTTGACGAAGATCGAGACGACCACGACATCCGCGAGCTCCCGGGCCCTGGCGACGAGCGCGAGGTGGCCGTCGTGAAGGGCGCCCATCGTGGGAACGAGCGCGATGCTCTTGCCGTCGCCCCGCGCATCCGCGAGCCGCGCACGCAGCTCGGCAATGGATTCGACGACGTCAACGGGCACACCCCGATGTTACCGGCTCGGTCGCGGCGCGATTGTTGGCTGTTTTCGCCCTTCCCTGCGCTGGGAAGGGCGGAAACAGCCAACGATCCGGATGAGAACGAGGGGAGGAGGAGTCAGAGAGCGCGACTGAGCGCGTTGTCGACCGCAGAGCGCACGAGGGGGCCGAGCACTCGGCCCGCGTTCTCCACCCCGATCGACGAGAGGATGCCCGTGGCCTGATCGACAATGGCGGTCGAGAAGCTCACGGCGGTCGAGATCGCCTCGGCGAAGGCCGCGCGATCGGACTCTGCCACCACGAGAGGCTCCCCGCCCATCTCCACGACGAGCGCCTGCCCGATCGGCAGCACGGGCGCCGGGGCGGTGACCGCGAAGTAGCTGTCGACCATGCGGGGCAGGTCGATGGTCGTGCCGGTGAACGACATGATCGGGTGCACGGCGAGCGGAATCGCGCCCTGGGCCATGGCCGGCGTGAGCACACCCGTGCCGAACTCGGCCGCGGTGTGCAGAACGAGCTGCCCGGCCTGCCAGGTTCCCGTGGCAGCGAGCCCCTCGACGAGCTGCGCGAGCTCTGCGGCGGGCACGGCGAGAATCACGAGCTCGCTGCGCTCGATCACCTGCGGCAGCTCGAGGATCGGCACCCCGGGCAGGATCGCCTCGGCGCGCTCCTTGCTCGCATCCGAGATCGCGGAGATGCCGACGATCGCGTGCCCCGCTCCGGCGAGCGCCGCACCAAGGATCGGACCGACGAGGCCAGCACCGACGATGCCGACGCCGAGCCTGCCCGAGCGCCGTTCTGCGCTCTGTTCCATGCTCATACCGGGGCCTCCCCCGAACGCCAGCGATGTGAAGTGTCGCGTAGGGCGGAGCTGATGGCACTCTCGGCGACCTGCCCGAAAAAGGTCTCCGCCTGCTCGAAGTCGATGGCGCCGAGCTCCGCGCGGATGGGCCCCGAGACCGTGTGCAGCGAGATGTCGGCGAGGCCCAGCTTCCGCAGCACCGGCCCCTGGGCGATGGCGACACTCTGCAGGCGCGGCTGCGGAACGATCACGAGTTGGCGCCAAATGGCGCCGCGGCGCAGCAATAGGAGGTCCGGCGCGGAGGCGAAGCCGTTGCGACGCCAGGAGAACGGACGCAGCCAGACGGCACGGCGCGGCGAATTGGTGAAGCCGTCCTCCGGACCGACCACGCGGAAGTCCGGCAGATGGAATCCCGGGAGCACGAGCGCGACCACCCGCGCGGCGTCGTCGAAGTCTCCGACCGGCAGAATGGTCGTGTTGGCCCGGCCGTCCGCACCCTTGTTGGAGGAGTGGCTGGCGACGTTCACCCGCACCTCCCACCATCCGACCGGCCGCCACAGCAGCGACTGTCTCACCTGCACGGAGTGGATGCGCCCGGGCGGCAGGGTCTCGTTGCTCGTGGAGAGCAGGCCGTAGCCGACGCGCACGCCATCCGGTGTTCCCGCGATCGTGTACCTGAGCGCCTTGGAGAACTTCCGCACGTAGAAGCTCACGAGACCGAAGAGACTCGGCAGCACGAAGAAAAGGATGAAGTACCGGCCCGTCATCGCGATCCAGATACCCCCGCCGATGAACAGGAGGGCGAAGAAGATCGTGGTCTCGCTGAACAGCATCGACCCGGCGAGGCGGCCGAGATTGATCTTCACCACGGACTCGGGCAGTGCAAGCGTCGGGTCAAGCTCGGGGGCCAGCAGTTCCGCGACCCGACGATCGAGCAGTCCGTGCGGTGCGACAGCGGCGGCGTGCGGCTCGGCCGACCGCGCACCGGAGGCGAGGCGCAGGATCTCGAGGCGGAGGTCATCCGCAGCGCTCGAGGAGAGGTACGACAGCCTCAGGTTGCTGTTCTGCCCCGCCTGGTTGATCTCGAGCTTTGCCGCGCCGAACAGCCTCGCGAAGAACGGACGCACGATGTTGATGCCCTGGATGCGGTCGAGCCTGGCCTTGCGGTTCGTGCGGAACAGGATGCCGGAACGCTCCTCGACCACCTCGTCCGTGATGCGGAAGGTGTGCATTCGCCAAGAGAAATAGAAGGCCGTGATGAACAGGATGAGCAGCACCGCGAGCACGAGAAGCGCCTGGATGATGAGGCCGTTGTTGATCACGTAGTCGATCGGGTCGCCGCCCTCGTCGAAGCGCGGGATGAACAGCGAGAGGAGGCGTTCGCGCAGGTTCGCGATCACGGCCCCGAGCACGGCGATAAGCGCGATCCCGCCGCGGAGCAGGGGGGATGCCGGGTGCAGCCGATGCCACTCGCCGTCGGTGAGTGCCGCGACCTTCTTCGCGATCGGCACCGCGCCGGACGCGAGCGGCGGGATCTCGCTCACAGTCCCGCTCGCCGACTCTCCGCAAGCGCGACGAGCTGGTCTCGCAGCTCGTCGGCGTCCGCCTCGGGCAGCCCGGGAAGGGTGACACCCGCGGCTGCGGCCGCTGTGACGAACTTGAGCTCGCTCAGGCCGAGCGCACGGGCGATCGGCCCGCGATTGATGTCGATGAGCTGCATCCGCCCGTAGGGGACGGCGACGAAGCGTTGCCACATGATGCCGCGCCGAAACAACAGGTCGTCTTCGCGCAGCTGGTAGCCGATCGAGCGCACCCGCCGCGGCGTCACCGCGATCCGCACGAGCGTGCCGACCGCGAAGACCCCGGCGATCGCGAGCGGTATCCAGGCCTGCAGGAACCACAGGCCGAGCGCAATGGCAACGACAACAACCAACGAAATCGCGCCGCCGCCGAGTTCGACCCAGACGAGCTTGGGCGAGACGCGGCGCCAGCTCACATCGGCCAGTTCAAGTCGAGTGCTCACGGGTGTCCTCTGGTGGTGGTCGGTCAGGGCCTGATGCGGATCGGCTTCGGATCCGCGTCATCGTCGGGATCGGCGGGTGGAATGGTGCACATGCGCTCGGCGATGAGCCCCGCCGCAAGCAGGATGCCAGACCCCACCAGCGTAGACACCGTGAGGCCGATCGGGCCACCGTCGGGCAACACCGAGCGTGTCAGCAGGTAGCCGAGCACGCCGATGCTCAGCCCCGCGAGCACCGCACCGACCAGCGCGCAGGCCTTGGCGAGCATGAGCACCCTCGTCGCGTAGTAGGGGTCAATCGGTGCCTTGGCCTTGCCGTGGGTGAGTCTGCGAATCGGCAGCGCCAGCAGAACGAGGATGACCGCGATCGCCACGAGCGCGACCGGCAGGCCGAGCTGCGGAATGACGATCGGCCGCCCGCCTGTGGCGAGCAGGGTCTCGGCGAAGGCCCCACCGACGATTCCGAGGGCGCCGAGCAGCACGAGCGTGCTCACCCGAGTGTGCTTCATCGCGGTGCCTCCTCGAGCGAAGTCCCCTCGACCGAACTGCTATCGAAGGGCGCCGACGCCTCGCGAGCCCACACGGTGGAGGAGATCGAGGCCAGCAGCTCCGCGACCGGGCCGCGACCGGGGATCTCGGCGGTGGCATCCAGCTGTGCCCATGGTGCGAGCACGAACGCACGTTCCCAGGCTCGCGGATGCGGCAGCGTGAGCCGTTCGGTCTCCTGCAGCACCGGGGTGCCGTCGGCGTTCACCACCGCAACGAGGTCGAGATCGAGCGTGCGGTCACCCCAGCGTTCGAGGCGCACCCGACCATGGTCGAGCTCGATGCGCTGCAACTCGGTGAGCAGGTCCTCCGGCGCGAGCGAGGTCGTCGCGAGCAAAACGCCGTTCAGGTAGCTGGGCGCGGTCTCATCCACGCCGGCGAGCTTGACGGCGTGGGATTCGACGAGCCCGGAGACAGCGGTCACCTCAACCCCGTCGAGCGCCGCAACGTCGGCGACCGCGGACCTCAGGGTCTCCTCGCGGTCTCCCTGGTTGCTGCCGAACGCGACGACGACCCGAGCACTCACTCGCGGCTCCTGGTGATGGTGACCGAGACATCCGCAAAGGGCACGGTGATCGGCGCGCTCGGCTTGTGCAGCGTCACGGTCACCCGCTTCGCCGCCTTGTGGGCGAGCACGACATCGGCGATGCGCTGGGCGACGGTCTCGATCAGGTCCACCGGATCGCGTTCCACAGCCGCAACGATCTCCTCGGCGAGCACTCCGTAATGGAGCGTGTCGTCCAGGTCGTCGGATGCCGCGGCCGCGGCGAAGTCGAGCGTCACCGTGGCGTCGATGAAGAAGTCCTGCCCGTTCTGCCGTTCCTCCGCGAAGACGCCATGGAAGCCGGATGCGCGAAGCCCGGTGAGGGTTAGAAGGTCGTCGGTCACTGCCTGGCTCCGTTTCCGTGCATGGCGCTCCACACGTCGAGAGCCGCCCTCGTTCCGGCGACGTCGTGCACGCGCACACCCCATACTCCCGCCTCTGCGGCGAGGGCGCTGATCACGGCGGTTGCCGCATCCCGATCCTTGACCGGAGCGCCCTCCGGCAGGAGCTCACCGAGGAATCGCTTGCGCGAGACTCCGAGCAGGAGCGGGTATCCCAGGATGCCGAGCTCGCGCAGGTGGCCGATGAGCAGCCAGTTCTGTTCCGCGTTCTTCGCGAAGCCGATGCCGGGGTCGACGATGATGCGGTTCGGATCCACGCCAGCGACGATCAGCTCGGCGACGCGCTGCTTCAACTCGCTACGCACATCCCGCACGACACTTCCGTAGACGGCGTTTGCCGCCATGGTGGAGCTCGGGCCGCGCCAGTGCATCGCAACGAAGTGCAGGCCGGTCTCCGCGGCGACCCTCGTCATGGCCGGGTCCGCGAGACCACCGGACACATCGTTGATGAGTCTCGCGCCAGCCTCGGCGGCCGCCAGCGCGGTCGCGGCGTTCATGGTGTCGATGCTCACGACGATGTCGCGCTGCACGAGTTCGGTGATGAGCGGGATGACGCGGCGCTGTTCCTCGTCGAGCGGGATGCGCTCAGCACCCGGCCTCGTCGACTCGCCTCCGACGTCGATCAGTCTCGCACCCGCCTCGGTGAGCTCGACCGCGCGCGCGATCGCGGCATCCAAGTGGTTGTATTCGCCCCCGTCGCTGAACGAGTCCGGGGTCATGTTGATCACGCCCATGATGACCGGTGCCGTCGCGCTCGACGGCGCGCGCCTGCGCAGGACCGCGGGCGTGCGGGAGCGACCGGGAGTGAGTTCCGGCAGGGCGACCTGGTCGGTACTCACGGTGTTGCCGACCCTCGTGCTGCGCCGATGAGCGCCATCGTCTCGGCGCGGGCGAGCGGCTCCGAGAGGGTTCCTCGGCTCGTCACCGTGACCGTCGAGCTGTGCAGCTGTCGGGTTCCTCGCGCCCAGACGCAGGCGTGCGTGGCCTCGAGCACCACGAGCACTCCGCGAGGATCGAGGCCGGTCTGCAGGGCATCCGCGATCTCTTCCGTGAGTCGCTCCTGCACCTGGGGTCGTGCGGCGAGTGTCTCGACGACTCGCGGAAGCCTGCCGAGGCCAACAATGCGGGTGCGGGGCGCATAGGCGATGTGGGCGATGCCGACGAACGGCAGCAGGTGGTGTTCGCAGATGGAGCGGAAGTCGATGTCTCGCACGAGCACGAGCTCGCCGAGTTCCTCCGCGCCCTCGGGGAACTCGGTGCTGCCCGCGAGGTGGTCGAGCGGGTCGACCGCGAGTCCGGCGAAGTATTCCGTGTACGCCTGCGCGACCCGCTGTGGGGTCTTCACGAGACCGGGGCGGGATGCGTCCTCGCCGATCGCCCGGATGAGCTCGGCGACCGCGGCTTCTATGCGCTCCGTGTCAATGGACCGCCCGAATGCCGCGGGCGCGCTCGTCGCGGCACCCTCGTCATCCGGTTCGGTGTGCTGGTGGGACACGGATCCCCTTCGTCGTGCGTTACGCGGTTGCGATGTCGGGGCGTTTGCGCTGCCTCGGGGCACGAGCCTTCTTCGGCGGCGCGGAGTCGATGTTCCCGTCGACCAGGTCTCCGTCGATGGGAGCCTTCACGGGCATCGCCACCGGAGGCTTGTTCGAGATCGGACGTTTGTCGCTCGAAAGCCACTGCGGGCGCTCCGGGAGCTTCTTCACATCCTTGAAGATCTCCTCGAGCTGCACGTGGTCGAGGGTCTCCTTTTCAAGCAGTGCCGTGGCGAGCGTGTCGAGGATGGCCCGGTTCTCGTTGAGCACCTGCCAGGCCTCGTCGTGCGCCTTCTCGATCAGTGCGCGCACCTCGTCGTCGACCTGCTCCGAGACGCGCTCGGAGTAGTCGCGCTGGCTTCCCATGTCGCGGCCGAGGAACATCTCGCCCGAGCCGGAGCCGAGCTTCACGGAGCCAATGCTCGCGCTCATGCCGAATTCGGTGACCATCTTGCGGGCCGTGTTCGTGGCCTTCTCGATGTCGTTGGATGCGCCGGTCGTCGGGTCGTGGAACACGATTTCCTCGGCGACCCGGCCGCCCATCGCGTAGGCGAGCTGGTCGAGCAGCTCGTTGCGAGTGACGGAGTAGCGGTCCTCGAGCGGAAGCACCATCGTGTAGCCGAGGGCACGGCCGCGTGGCAGGATCGTGATCTTGGTCACGGGGTCGGTGTTGCGCATCGCTGTCGCGACGAGCGCGTGGCCGCCCTCGTGGTACGCGGTGATGAGCTTCTCCTGGTCGCGCATGACGCGGGTGCGACGCTGCGGGCCGGCCATCACCCGGTCGATGGCCTCGTCAAGAGCGCGGTTGTCGATCAGCTGGGCGTTGGAGCGTGCGGTGAGCAGCGCGGCCTCGTTGAGCACGTTGGCGAGGTCCGCACCGGTGAACCCTGGCGTCTTGCGCGCGACGACCTCGAGGTCGACACCGGCGGCGAGCGGCTTGCCCTTGCCGTGCACCTCGAGGATCTTCTTGCGACCGAGGAGGTCAGGTGCATCGACGCCGATCTGGCGATCGAAACGGCCCGGGCGAAGCAACGCGGGGTCGAGGATGTCAGGGCGGTTGGTCGCCGCGATCAGGATGACATTGGTCTTGACGTCGAAGCCGTCCATCTCCACCAGGAGCTGGTTGAGGGTCTGCTCGCGCTCGTCATGGCCGCCGCCCATGCCTGAGCCGCGGTGGCGTCCGACGGCGTCGATCTCGTCGACGAAGATGATGGCGGGTGAGTTCTCCTTGGCCTGCGCGAAGAGGTCGCGCACGCGGCTCGCGCCGACGCCGACGAACATCTCGACGAAGTCCGATCCGGAGATCGAGTAGAACGGCACATTCGCCTCACCCGCGACAGCGCGGGCCAGCAGGGTCTTGCCCGTTCCGGGAGGGCCATAGAGCAGAACGCCCTTGGGGATGCGCGCGCCAACAGCCTGGAACTTGGCCGGCTCCTTGAGAAAGTCCTTGATCTCCTCGAGCTCCTCGATCGCCTCGTCAGCGCCCGCGACATCGTCGAAGGTCACCTTCGGGGTCTCCTTGGAGACGAGCTTCGCCTTGGACTTGCCGAACTGCATGACCTTGCTGCCGCCGCCCTGCATGCTCGAGAGCAGGAACCAGAAGATCAGGCCGATGCCGAGGAACGGCAGGATGAGCCAGAGTGCCGAGGAGAACCAGTTGCCCTTGTCGACCTGGTCGTCGAACTTCGCGGTCGACTTGGTGACGGCGGAGACGACCTCGGTGCCGCGCGCGGACGCGTAGTAGAACTGCACCTGCTTGCCATTGGTGCCCGCGGCCTTGAGGGTCAGATCCACCCGCTGCTCGCCGTCGACGATCTTCGCCGAGGCGACCTTGTCGTTCGAGAGCAGCTTCAGACCATCCTGCGTCGAGATCTGCTTGAATCCGGAGCCGCTCAGGAGGCTAAACCCCACCGACGCAACGACAACAGCCAGCAGGATATAGACCAGCGGGCCCTTGAGAAAGCGCTTGAAATTCATAGTGTTCCGAGGATCGCTCCCGGCACCTTTCTGACGAAGAATGTGGTTGCAAGGGTATCGCGCCAGGACTGGGCAGCTACTGGATGTTTGCTGGCGGCGTAATGCACGCCAGTGCCGTTTGCTCTACTGGTAGACGTGGGGGGCGAGCACGCCGATGCCGCGCAGGTTGCGGTAGCGCTCCGCATAGTCCAGCCCATAGCCGACCACGAAGGCAGAAGGGATCTCGAAGCCGACGTACTTGACGTCAACGGCGACCTTGGCGGCATCCGGCTTGCGCAGCAGTGCGCAGATCTCGACGGATGCTGCGCCGCGGCTCTCGAGGTTGCTGCGCAGCCACGAGAGGGTGAGGCCCGAGTCGATGATGTCCTCGACGATGAGCACATTGCGGCCGTGCAGGTCGGAGTCGAGGTCTTTGAGGATGCGCACCACGCCCGAGGACTGCGTGCCGGAGCCGTAGGAGGAGACGGCCATCCAGTCCATCTCGAGCGGGATGGTGAGCTCGCGTGCGAGGTCGGCCATCACCATGACGGCGCCGCGCAGCACGCCGACGAGCAGGATCTCCCGGTCGGCATAGTCCTTCTCGATCTGCCGGGCGAGCTCCGCGATCTTCGCGTGGATCTCCTCCTCGGTGAGGAGTGTGCTGCTGAGGTCGTCCGCGATGTCGCTGAATTCCATGGGTCTAGTGCTCCCGGTGAGATGAGGTGGTTGCGGAGAACACCAGCAGGTTCCCCTCGCGTTTAACAGTAATGCCCGGCAGGTCGAGCGCCCCCTGGCCGTGCCAGTCGGTCACGAGTCGCGCGACCTCGAGGGTGTGCGCGCGACTGAGACTCACGTCGAACTCCGCCGAGACGGCGAGACGGATGATGCGCTGCCGCAGCGCGGGCGGGTTGGCGGCGAGCGCCTTCACCCCGAGTGAGATGCCTGCCTCCGCGTGCTCAGCGAGTTCCTCGATCTGCTCCTCCGCGAAGTGGTCGAGGGCGTCGCCGTCTTCGCGAAGCTGCGTGGCCGTGCGGGCGAGCGCTTCCGCGACCCCGGGCCCGAGCTCCGCCTCGAGCATCGGAAGAATCGTCTCGCGCACCCGCACCCTGCGGAACCGGTCGTCGCTGTTCTGCGGATCGTCCCATGGCTCGAGCCCGGAATCTGCGCAGAACTGCCGCGTCACAGAACGACGGATGCCGAGCAACGGCCGCAGATACAGCCCCGCCGAGTGCTCCATGCCCTTGAGGCTCGCCGCCCCGCTCCCGCGCGCGAGCCCCAGCAGCACCGTCTCGGCCTGGTCGTCGAGGGTGTGCCCGAGCAGCACTCGCGCGGCGCCCGTCTGCGTTGCGGCCTCAGCGAGCGCCGCGTAGCGCGCGTCGCGCGCAGCGGCCTCGGGGCCGCCGTCCGTGCCCACCTCGACCCGCGTGACGATGACGGGGTCGAGGCCCAGCGACCGCGCCTGGTCTGCCGCCCTGGCCGCGACATCCGCTGACCCGACCTGTAACCCGTGGTCCACGACCACTGCCCCTGCCCGGATGCCCGCCCGCCCGGCCTCGAAGCTCGTCGCGGCCGCGAGCGCGAGCGAGTCAGCCCCGCCGCTGAGCGCCACCAGCACGAGCGGTGCGCCGCCCTGTCCCCGCCCAAATGAAGGAGTCGCGCCCCCATTTGCCGCTAATTGCCACTCTTTTGCCGCAATCCGCGAGTCATCTCCTTCATTTGGGCGATCGGTACCGTGCGGATCGGTCGCGAAGGAGTCGGCCAGCGCAGTGCGCACCGCACGCCGCACATCGGCGATCGCGGGAGTCAGTCTCGGCCGGGTGGTCATCCAGTAACGTTATTCCAGCAGACAGAAGAAGGAGCACCCCCATGGCCGCGTACGACGCCATCATCGAGATTCCCAAGGGAAGCCACAACAAGTACGAGGTCGATCACGAGACGGGTCGCGTCTTCCTCGACCGGGTGCTCTTCACCAGCTTCGTCTACCCGACCGACTACGGCTTCATCGAGCACACTCTCGGTCTCGACGGCGACCCGGTCGACGTGCTCGTGCTACTCGACTACCCACTGTTCCCCGGCGTCGGCGTCTCGGTGCGCCCGGTCGGCGTCTTCAAGATGACGGATGACGGCGGCTCAGACGCCAAGGTGATCGCGGTTCAGGCGAAGGACCCGCGCTGGGCGTGGATCCAGGATGTCAACGACATCCCCGAGTTCACGCGCAAGGAGATCGAGCACTTCTTCGAGCACTACAAGGACCTCGAGCCGGGCAAATGGGTCAAGACCGAGGGCTGGGGCGACGCCGCAGAAGCCGAGGCGATCGTGGTAGCCGGAGTCGAGAAGCTCAAGGCCGAGGGCCACTGACCCGACTCTCACGCGGCGACTCTCACGCGCCGAGCATCACTCGCGGCGAGCTCAGTCTCCGTCGGCTTCAGTCGCGGCGGGACTTAGCGATTCGAGGCGGGAGTTATAGCTCCCTCCTCCAGAGAGTTTCTCCGTCCGCATGTCGAAAGCTGGGCGCATTTCTCCCGCCGTGAGGCAGTCTCGCCCGCCACGACGCGACCCCCGCGCTGTCGAGGCGATACGAGGCGATGCGACTAGCCGAGCCTGATGCCACGCGCCGCCATGAACGGCACCGGGTTGGTCGCAACACCGTTCTGGCGCGTCTCGAAGTGGAGGTGGCATCCGGTGGAGTTACCCGTGCTGCCGATCTTGGCTATCTGTTGCCCTGCTGCTACCGATTGATTTCGATGCACGAGCGTTCCGCCGTCGACGATGTGACCGTAGGCGGTGGTGATTCCACCCCCGTGATCGATACGGATGTAGTTGCCGTAGCCGCCGTACACACCGACGTAGACGACGGTCCCGGCGTGAGCAGCGTAGATCGGAGCATTGCATCCACCCGCGATGTCGGTGCCCTCGTGGAATGACGAGCAGCCTGAACACGGTGCGATACGAGCCCCGAATCCACTGGAGATCGGGCCGCGCGCGGGAAGCGCCCAGCCGGAGCTGTTCGACCCGCCGTTTGCGGGCGGGTTCTCTGCCGCGGCCTTGGCTGCCGCTGCGGCCGCAGCGGCAGCCGCCGCAACCCCGGCGTTATAGCTCGCCTCGGTGATCTGAACATTGCCCAGCAAGCTCGCGCGCTGTGCCTCGAGTCTGGGCTTGTTTGCCTCCTGCGCCTGCAGCGCGGCGTTGGCCTTGTCGGATGCGGCGTTGGCCGCGTCAAGTGCGGCCTGGGCATCGTCCGCAAGCGCCTTGAGCGCGTCCTGTGCCACGGTGGCCTGGTTGCCCATCGAACGGGCAGTGTTCTCGTCGAGCGTCGCCTTCTCGTAGACGGATGCCGATTTGTCGTTCACGATACTGGCGAGGCCGAGCTGCGCGAGCAGGTTCTTGGCGTTGTCGCCGCTGAAGAAGAGGCTCGTGCTGACGTCTCCGCCGCCGACCCTGGCGAGCTGCGCGGCAAGCTGGCCCGCATACTGCTTGGACTTGTCTGCCTTCACCTTGGCGGCATCCGCCTGCTTCTTCAACTCGGCGGCCTTGTAGCCGGCTTCGTCGAGCTTCTGCTGGGCGGCCTGGAATTCCGCGCCCTTTTGGTTGGCGAGGTCCTGCGCCGCGCTCACCTCGCTCGTGAGCGAGCCGATGAGGGAATCGAGGCGCGCAATCTCCGCCTGTTTTGCCGCGACGCTGTTGCGGGCGGCGAGCACGTCGTTCCAGCTCGGGTAGCTCGCGGCGAATGCGGGATCCGCGACCTGCCCCGCTACGGCGCCCGTGACGAAGAGTGCGAGCACACCGACGGCGGCCATCACCCGGCGCAGCCGCTTGGACATGCCAGCGATCGCCGTTCGACCGTCGGCAGTGAGTGCGTTATCCATGATCCCCCGAAACATCACAGTGCTCAGAGAATCACTCCAGTAACACTGTTAACATCAGCCACAATAACCGGCGCACGCCGAAATGGCCAGCCCCGCGTGACATACCTGTCCTCTGGTGACTATCGGATGCCCGGGGTCAGCCCGTTAGTTTGCGAGCTCGATACCCTGCGAGCGCATGAACGACACAGGGTCACGCGGCACGTTGTTGACGCGCACCTCGAAGTGGAGGTGGCATCCGGTGGAGTGGCCCGTGCTGCCCACGCGCGCGATTTGCTGGCCAACGCCCACCGACTGTCCGGTGTGCACGAGGGTTCCGCCGTTGACGATGTGGCCATAGGCGGTAGAGATGCCGCTGCCGTCTTCGTTGGAGATCTGCACGAAGTTGCCGTAGCCACCGTAGGGACCCGCGTAGATCACGGTGCCGCTGTGTGCCGCGAAGATGGGGGAGTTGCAGCTGGCCGCGAGGTCGACGCCCTCGTGAAAGGAGGAGCAGCCGCCACACGGCGCGATGCGTCGCCCGAAGCCGCTGCTGATGTGTCCGCCCGCGGGGCGTGCCCACCCGGATGCGCTGATCTTGCCCGCGCCGAGACCCGCGCCCGCGCCCCACTGGGCCTGCACCCCGGCGAGATATTCCGACTCAGCGTGGATGCGGTCGCTCTGCAGGGTGGCGAGCTGGGCATCAAGCCTGGCCTTGTTTGCCTGTTGTTCCGCGAGCGCCGCGGCCGCCGCATCCGCCGCAGTCTGTGCTGCCACCTGGGCCACCTGCGCCGCCTCGGCGAGAGCCTGCAATGCGTTCTTGGCAACGGTTGCCTGGTCGGTCAGGGACTGCGCGGTGTTCTGGTCCTGGATGGCCTTGCTGTAGAGGCCTTGCGACTGGTCGGCGACCTTGCTGGCCAGGCCGAGTTGGGCGAGAAGATCGTCGGCGTTGTCACCGCTGAACAGGAGGGTGGCGGTGAGGTCGCCTCCGCCGGAGCGTGCGAGCTGGGATGCAACCTGGCCCGCCCTGGCCTTCGACTTCGCGGCCGCGGCCTGGGCCGCATCCGCCTGCTTCTTCAGTTCTTCTGCTTTGCGCGCTGCTGCGTCGAACTTCTGTTGCGCGTCGAAGTAGATCTGACCCTTGGCCTCCGCATCGGCCTGGGTGGATGCCACGGCCGCTTCGAGCCCGGCAAGCAGGCTCTGCACCCTGGCGACTTCGGCTGCCTTGGCCGTCTCGTTGTTGCGCGCGGCGATCACGTCGTCCCAGCTCGGGTAATCGGCAGCCCACGCGGCAGGTGCCGGCGTGGCGATGATGCCGGCGGTGGCGAGCATCGCGACGATGGCAACGGTGGAGAGCAGGCGGCTGAGGATGCGGTGGCGACCGGCGGGCTCGGCAGCGGTGCGCGTGCGGCCTGGCAGCTTCTTCATCGTTCCCCAAACCCGGTACCGCGAAGTGCCGGCTGATCACAGCAACAACTCTGTGCAACAACGGTAACAACGCTCACGCGCATAACCCGGCATTGCACAGCCTCAATGACCAGTTGAACCTACCCGCCCTCCGACGGTTCGGCCGGGCGCTCGTTCGGAGTGGTGCAATTGGGTCTTTCGATCCGGATTCTGCTGCGTTTGGTTAATGGGGAGTGCACCCTTATGCTTATTGCTCGGTAGCTATGAAGGTTGTTTCTTCATGGCCCCATCGTTTAGTGGCCTAGGACACCGCCCTTTCACGGCGGCAGCACGGGTTCGAATCCCGTTGGGGTCACAAAACATTAATAGCTAGGCCCTGTAGCGCAGTTGGTTAGCGCGCCGCCCTGTCACGGCGGAGGTCGCCGGTTCAAGTCCGGTCAGGGTCGCAAGGCACGGTCATCTCTCGCCAGACGGCCGTGCCTTCTGCACTAGTGCAGGGCTCTGTAGCTCAGTTGGTAGAGCGTTCGACTGAAAATCGAAAGGTCACCGGATCGACGCCGGTCGGAGCCACCACCCCGCAAGCTGGCAGTTGGGCCTGCCGCCTTCTCCCTGCGTTAGCGCTTTCTCTCGCTGATCTCATCACCACCGAGCAACCGGCTGAGGTTCCAGCGCACTCCGTCGACCAGGCCCTCGGAGAGATTCTTCGGAATGCCCAGTTCACCTACGGCGCCGTCGAGCGCAACAAGCAGTCCTGTGATGATCGTGGAGGCGCGCCGCTCCGGAATGACACCCCATGCCTTAATTTCAGCGAGGAGTCGCTCGACGGACATTCGACGGTGATCGAACTGGCTGTCGATCGCGAGCGCCATACTCCACTTGGCCAGCCCCTCCCGAAACAGATTCGGCACAGCGTCATAGACCTGCGCAAGCTCTGTGCCGTGCGGGAGGTGCATGAGAGCAACGTTCTTCGCGTGCGCGTCGTTGTTGCCGATCGCGACATGGAAAGCGAGTTGGCGCACCCACTGTTCGACCGCCTCGTCGCCGCCCGGGATCGAACCGAGCAACTCAGCGATCCTGCGCGCTGTAGCGCGCTTGGGGTCGGATGGCCACTCCGGTTCCTGGAACTTCACGTCGGTATCGCGCCAACCGAGCCCCATCGCCTGTGCAAGGTCCTCCTGGTGATGTAACCGCACGGTGCTACCGACAACCGTTCGATCGAAACGCTCGATCGCGAGATACGTCATCCGACCCGCCATGCGAACCTCGCTACCGAAAGTCGACAGGCCGACACGCTGAGCGAGGAGGTGACCATAGTGCTCGTCGAAGATGCGATTCGGCCGCGCCGGTACCTGCGGCTTCAGGATGTGGGTCGAATGCGCTCGTCCATGCGGGTAGACCCAGCCAGCACCGAACCGAGCGACGAGCACCTTCGGCTGATACCCCGGCAGGGTCGATCGACTGTCGTCGGGGAGCCCCTGGTCACTGTCGTCGAGCGCCTGTTTCAGCTTCGCGGCGAGCACGCGATCGTCGAGCGGCTCATACGTCGGTCGGTAGTCCGGTGTCTCGTCGGGACGGCGAAGCGTGACCGCGCCGGCGATCGAACCGCCGAATTCGGTCAGCAGCGCGAAGAGATCGTCTTTGTCGATGCGTCGCTTCGCTGCCATCTGCTCACGATGGTTGCCCTCCGGTACGTAGCCGCCGAGGAAGTTCGACACGGAATCGACGGGCGCCCGACGGCCGGACAGCGTGGCGAACGACTCACTGAGCAGTACCTCCTGCGAGTACCCGCGATCAATGTCGAGCACGACGCGGGTACGATCCCGGGCGTCCGGCGTGACCGTGCCGACCCTACGGTCGTGCAGATACAGGTCAAGACTCGGCATCGCCATCCCCGTAGTCGAGCGTGAGGGTGATCCCGAGCTCATGCAACACGCGGAATAGCCGGGTCGTGTAGACGCTCGGCTTCGCGGCTTCGAGGTCGATCATGTAATCCCTGGGGAAGGCAAGGCGCTCTGCGAGCTCCGCCTGGCTGATCCCGGCGTCTTCGCGGGCGGCCTTGATCACAGCCGCGATGTCGTTGAGCTTCCGGGCCGTCAGTTCTGGCATGAGGGGCCTCCTAGTGGGAATATGTCCACAATACGACATGTGGATATATCACCACAATCTGCGGAGTGGGAATATTCCCACTTATCGGTAACCCGCGTCTGTCCGACGGTCTCTTAAGCCACGGGCTCTGCAGCTCATTGGTAAGGCGTTCGACTGAAAACCGAAAGGCCGCCGGATCGACATCGATCGGAACCACTCCTAAACCCGGTCAGATTCAAGTTCCGCGGATTCGTCACATGCTCCGATAGCGGCCGCCTACCCCAGCTACGCGCACAAAAGCGGCGTGGGCTCGCACCTACACGAGTCCACGCCGCCGGTGTTAGAACGAGCTAACCATTCGGCCCTGCAGGATCCGTCGTGATAGTGAAGCCCTCGAGCTTGTTCGCGGCGATGGCGTACTTGTTCGTGAACGTACCCGCGATCGTCACCTTGGACGTGTCGACGCCGTTGCCCTTCTCCATCGCGAAGATGACCTTGGGACCGCCCGCAGGCATGATCCCGTCGGGAAGGAACTGACCCTTGTCGGTCGTCAGACCCGCGATGTATTGGGCCTTCGTGATGGTCGAGTTCTCCACGAAAGCCGCGGGCAGCTTGTTGGCGATGTCAGTCGCGGAGTGCGTGTGGATCCAGTGCATCGTGGCGACCAAGGCATCCACGACCCGCTGAGCCGCATCCGGGTTCGCCTTCACCCAGTCCGCGCGAGCGAGAAGGCCGGCTGCCGGCCAGTCACCACCCAACGCTTTCGTGGCCCCAGCAGCGGTAGCAAGGTCGACCGCCGTCGTGGCGATCTTCTGCGTGGTTAACGCGCCCACCGTTGGCTGCGTAGTCATGACGCAGTCCGCCGAACCCCGCTGCAGCGCGGCGATTGCAGTCGAACCGGCCCCGACCGCGAGCGTCTTGTAGTCGCTTCTGCTGATGCCCTGTTGGGCCGCGAGGAACTGGGTCAGCTCGTCGGTGCCCGAACCGAGGTCGGTCACGCCGAGGGTCTTTCCCTTGAAGTCGGCCGCGGACTTCACTCCGCTCTTCGCGGTGCACATCTCCCGCTCGCCAGGGGCACCAGACAGCTGCACCAGGTTGATGACATCCTTGCCCTTGGACTGGAAGTCGACCGTGTGCACATACCACGCACCGGCCAGGTCGACCTGCCCGGATGCCATGGCGTCTTCCGCTCCGACGCCGCCGTTCTGCTCGGTGGAGAGTTCGACGTTCACGCCGTATTTCTTGTAGTAGCCGAGGCTCTGTGCGAGCTGGTAGGGCAGGTAGATCTGCTTATCGATGCCTCCCACCATCATCTTCACGGTAGGCACCGGCGCCGCGCTGCTCGCACCGGAGGAGGCGCTTGCGCCAGCGGAACACGCCGCGAGCCCAAGCGTCACCATGCCTGCTGCCGCAATGGCCGTGATAGCGCGCTTCATCATTGGATGCACTTTTCTTCCTTTCGTTGTGCCGAGGGGTGTCGGCTTCGGTGATTGTGGTGCGAGGGTGAGGTTCAGATCGCCTGCGCTTCCGACTTGCTCGGCGGGCGCCATTTGAGGATGCTGCGCTCCAAAAGCGCGATGAGGTACTCCGCGCCGAGCGTGACCACGGCCATGATGGCCATGCAGGCGAAGACGGTGTTGGGGTCGAAGGTGCCTTGAGCCTGGCTGATGATCAATCCGACGCCGACCTGCGCGCCCAGCACCTCCGCGACGAGCGCGCCGATGATCGCGAAACCGAACGCCGTGTGAAGACTCGCGATGATCCAGGTCATGGCCGATGGGATGGTGACGTGGCGCGCGACCTGAAGTGGAGAGGCACCGAGCACACGCACGTTGGCCACCAGGTTCGGATCCACCTCACGCACGCCCTGAAATGCGTTGAAGAACACCACGAAGAACACCAGCACTGCAGCAAGGAGCACCTTCGGGAACACACCGAGCCCGAAGGCGACGATGAAGATCGACCCGAGCACGATGCGGGGAATCGAGTTCAACACCTTGATATACGGACCGAACACCAGGGCGAGGTACTTGTTCGATCCGAACAGAATCCCGATCACGACGCCGACACCGGTGCCAAGCAAAAAGCCCAAGAACGCTTCCTCGACGGTGATACCCAGATTGTCCCAGATGCTGCCGAATGCTGTTCCGACCGTGAACAGATGAACGAGACTGTCCCAGATCATCGACGGCTGACCGTAGAAGAATTTATCGACCCAACCGACAACGGTGAACCATTGCCAGCCGCCGACGACGGCCACGACCACAACAACCCGTCCGACCCAGACCCAGGTCGTACGCAAGGTGCGGGCCTTGCGTGCAGCGGCCTGGATGTCGATGTCCCGTTCCGGCGCAAACGCCGCCAACACCGTGGCGGTCATGCCGCACCCGCCGTCTGCGCGTACGCCAGATTTACCTCGGCGCGCAGCGACTCCCAGATCTGCCCCTGCAGTTCGAGAAAGCGCTCGTCGTGCCTGATGGCCTGAACGTCACCGCGCGGACGTGGCAGATCGATGTCGAACACATCTTTGACCGATCCTGGACTGCTCGTCATGATCACGACTCGGTCGGATAGCGCGACCGCTTCATCCAGATCGTGCGTGATGAAAAGCACCGAGGGCCGCGACTCCTCCCAGAGATCGAGCAGCTCGTTCTGCATGATCGCCTTGGTCTGAACATCGAGGGCGCCGAACGGCTCGTCCATGAGGAGGATCCTGGGGCGATTGATGAGAGCCGCAGCCATGGCGACCCTCTTGCGCATACCTCCGGAGAGCTGATGAGGAAAACGGTCCTCGAATCCGGCGAGACCCACCCGTCTCAACCAGTCCCGAGCCAGCACGGTCGCATCACGCTTCGGCGTTCCCAAAAGCACCGGTCCCGTCATCACGTTGTTGAGCACGGACTTCCACGGGAAGAGCGAGTCGGCTTGGAACATGTAGCTGACGCCCGGCGTGATCCCGTTCACCCTGTGGCCACCGACCGCGACAGAGCCCGAGCTCGGGGATTCCAGTCCCGAGACCTGCGCGAGAGTCGTGGACTTGCCGCATCCGGTCGGCCCCACGATCGCGCAGAACTGACCGGGCTCCACCGTCAGCGTCACATTCTCGATGGCGGTGAAGGCTTCTCCCTTGGGCGTGAGGTAGCGCTTGGTCAACCCTGTGATCTCGATGCGCACCGCGTCATCCGGATCGTCGATCCCGGCCACCATCCGGGCACTGCTTCGGTCGCTCATATGCCTGAGACCTCTCTGTCTGTGCACTGCGTGCTGCATCAGCATGAGAGGCCACCCCGCAATCTGTCTCGCTTCTGCCCCATTGGCCCATTCCGCGCAATCTGCCCAGTTCTGCGCAATCTGCGCACCACCCCAACAGGGCAAGTGCGGCGATAATGAGCCATGACGCGACGGCGGTTCAGAAAGCTCTCGAGCCAGATCCTTCTTGCCCAGATGGTGATCCTCGTCGTGTCGCTGGCGGTCGGATTCCTCGTCATCGCGCAGACAGCGAGGCAGCAGCTCGACGGCGAATACCAGGCCAGAGCCGCAGCGATCGCGCAGACCTTTGCCGAGATCCCCACGATCCAGCAGTGCCTCTCCATTCGAGCGACCGGATGCGGTGCGGCCGTTCAGAGCCTCGCAACAGCAACCGCCTCACGCACGGGAGCCGCCTATGTCGTCGTGATCGACCTGAATCGAGTTCGGCTCTCGCACCCGGATGGTGCTCTCATCGGCAAGAAGGTCAGTGAGCCGTTGATCGCCCGCGACGGGCATGCGCACCTCGGGGTGGACTCCGGGGCCACCGGTGTCACCGCGAACGCCCGAGTTCCGCTGTTCGGCCCGTCCCACGACGTCATCGGAGAGGTGTCCGTCGGGATCCAAGAGAGCTCGGTCTCCGGCGACCTGTTGAGACAGCTGCCCAGCTACGGCATCTGGATCGTGGTGGTACTCGGCATCGGCGCGATCGCATCCTTCGGACTCGCGAGCCTGCTCAAGCGCAGAACATTCGGTTTGGAGCTGGATGAGATCAGCCGTCTGTTGCAAGAGCGCGAGGCGACCTTGCACGGCATCCGAGAGGGTGTGATCGCCGTCGACCCGATCGGGCGCATCACCGTCGTCAACGACGAGGCGCAACGACTGCTCGGCCTTCCACCTGCAGCCGTCGGCAGAAGGATCGAGGAGGTGCTGGAACCCGGGCACCTCGCCGATGTGCTCACCGGAACGACCGTCGTCACCGACGGCATCGTCATCAGCGACGACTATTCGCTCATTGTGAATCGGATGCCCGTCACGCTCGCCGGCCGACCCCACGGCGCCGTGCTCACAGTGCAAGATCACACCGACCTCGACGCGGTGACGAGAGAACTCCACGGCGAGCGCAGCCTCACCGAGTCGCTGCGAGCACAGCAACACGAGTTCACCAATCGGCTCCACGCCATCACCGGGCTGCTCGAGTTGGACCGGTCGTCGGAGGCTCTCAGCTACCTCCACGAGATTCGAGGCATCACAGCGGATTTCGACCAGACCCTGCGAAGCCGCATCCAGTCACCGCAAATCGTGGGTCTGATGCTCGGAAAGGCATCCGAAGCTCACGAGCGCGGGATCACGCTCACCGTTGCACCCGACTCCGACCTCGGCGAAGCGCCCGGACGCATCCACCCGCTCATCACCATTCTCGGAAACCTGATCGACAACGCCTTCGATGCCCTGCTCGACGCCCCGGTTCCGCGGCAGGTCGCCGTCGGCATCAAGGAGACAAGCGACTCCGTGACGATCACGGTGTGCGACAACGGGCCCGGCATCCCAAACGACGCGACCCGTCAGATCTTCACGAAGGGCTACACCACCAAACGCGGCACCGTGGTGCGCCACGTCGGTCTTGGGCTCGCCTTGGTCGAACAGACCGTGACGAAGCTCGGCGGGGCGATCTCGGTGTCCGATGGCCCTGGGGCTTGCTTCACGGTGACCCTTCCTCACGCGACAGCTCCCGCCTCCGGCGGACTCATGCCCCATGGAGCCCGATGAACAACGAGCAGCTGACGGTACTCGTGGTCGATGACGACTTTCGTGTCGCATCCGTGCACATTGGCTATGTCGAGCGCATCGACGGGTTCCGAGTGGTGGGCGAGGCACACACTGCTGCGGAGGCTCTCGCTCTCAGCCAATCGCTCGCACCCGACGTTCTGTTGATGGACATCTATCTGCCAGACGGTGACGGCCTCGCCGTCGTCAAGCAGCTTCTCACGGGCTCCTCCCCTCCAGCCGTCATCATGATCTCCGCTGCCAACGACGTCGAGACAGTGCAGACGGCGCTCAAGCTGGGGGTCGTTCACTACCTGGTCAAGCCCTTCGAATTCGGCACCCTCGTCGAACGCATGAATGCGGTTCGAGACGTCACAGATCGTTTGGCAAACTTTCCCGAAGCGGCTACACAAGACGACATCAACGCACTCTTCACGACACTTCGTGCGAAGTCCTCAACTGCAGACCGAGCGCATGAACACCACCTCGCGCCAACGCTGCAGCTCGTCTACGCGACGCTCTCGGCCAGCGCGATGGCGCTCTCAGCATCGGAGGTCGCCGCGCAGGCAGGAATCAGCCGAGCGACGGCTCAGCGCGCCCTCGCCCAACTCGAACAGAGCAACACCGTCACCCTCGAATTGAAATACGGACGCACCGGCAGGCCAGAGCACTGCTATCGGGTCAGGACAAGATCGCGCACGAGCTCCTGAAACGCGGGATCCCACTCGCCCGAAACGCCCCTTGGTCCGGCCCGAACGTCGACATGGCGGACACCGAAGCGATGACGCCCTTCACCCAGCTGTGGGTGTGCACGCGGCGAGCGGATCGCTCAGGCGGCCACCTGCTCCAGGAACGCCGTGAGTACATCACGGGTTTCGGCCAGGCGACGGGACTTCTCGTCCATCTCGTCGCGGATGCGCGCGACCTTCTCCTTCACGGAGGAGCAGCTCATCTCGACAGGCCCAGCATCCCCCGTGCACGGCAGCACCTGCTCGATCAGCGTTGTCGGGAAGCCGAGCTCGAGCAGCGACTTGATCGTGCCCACGATGCGGATGGCCGAGGCGTCGTACTCGCGGTACCCGTTCGACTCGCGCTCGGAGGAGATCAGGCCGAGCTTCTCGTAGTAGCGGAGCGAGCGAGCACTCGCGCCCGTCGCCCGGCTCAGTTCACCGATTCTCACGCGTGGTCCCTTCGACTTGACCTTGACATTGATGTCAGAGTTTAGCGTGACTTCCGCGGCGAAACACGCCGCGGAAGGGAACACGAAAATGAAGGTCTTCATCACCGGTGGCACGGGCTACCTCGGATCGGTACTGGTCGAACATCTCCTGGGCGCAGGCCACGAGATCAGCGGCCTCGGCCGTTCGAAGGCAAGCCGCCACACGCTCGCGCAGGCGGGAGTGACGCCGGTCGCCGGCTCACTTGACGACACCAGGGTGCTGTACGACGCGGCAGCGAACGCCGACGCCGTCATCCACGCGGCGGTCGACTACGCCATGTCAGAGGAATCCACCGCCACCGAACTCGCCGCCGTCGCCGCGCTGACAAAGGGCGCGGGAGCCGCGGGCACCGGCAAACCCGTGCTGTTCACGAGCACCGGCCTCGTCTATGGCTTCGAGCCGAACAAAGATGTCACGGAGGACGCAGCGCTTCCCGAGATCAGCGCGCAGCCCGTCAAGGCCCAGGCCGAACGCATCGTGCTCGACGCCGACGCAATCACGCCCATCGTGTTTCGTGCTGGGCTGATCTTCGGCCGCGGGGGATCCGGTCTCGTCACCGGGCTCATCCGCTCCGCCCTCGACAACGGCGCCGCCACCTACATCGACGACGGGAGCAACAGCTGGGTTCCCATCCACGTCGATGACCTCGCCGCGCTCTACACGAGCGCGATCGCACGACCGACCGCGGGCGTCTTCAACGCCGTGGGCGAGGTTTCCTTCACCTTCCGCGCACTTGCGGAAGCCATCGGCAAGCTGACCGGGACGCCCGCGGTGTCGATCCCGCTCGCTGTGGCCGAGACCACTCTCGGCCCAGCCACACGAGTGCTCACCACAAGCAGTCGCCTCGTCGCCACGAAGGCCCGTGAGACCTTCGGATGGGCGCCGTCGACCCGGTCACTCCCCGACGACGTCCGCGCGGGGTCCTACGCTTCGCTCCTGAGCGCCGAGCGATGAGCGCGCAGGGCTACCCTCGGTCTCATGGATGACATTGAGGATGTAGAGGCACCGAACTGCCCGGACTGCTACTTCCGGATGATGCCGACCGGCGACGGCGAGCGCAGTTGGTGGGTGTGCCCACAGTGCGGTCTCACCCAGGCCGCCTGAGTAATCCGAAGTACTAGCTGCCCGAAACCACCGGCTCACCGGGGAGACCGAACAGCGCACGCGCATTGCCCGAGGTGAACTGCTCGCGCGCCGCATCACTCGGGAAGACCGCGAGGAACTCGTCGATCTGCGCGGCCGTCGGGCACTGGAACGGATAGTCCGTCGAGAACAGCAGCCGGTCCGGGGTCGTGACCTCGAGCGTGTGCCGCAGCAGCGCCGGGCTGAGCATCCCCGAGCTCGTGATGTGGATGTTCGACCGGATGTAGTCAGACACCTTCCGCTCCAGCCCCGCGACCTTGGCCAGGCCGTCGGCGCGCTCGCTCCACAGCGGCAGCAGTTCGCCCCAGTGGCCGAGTACGAGTTGCAGCTCGGGATGCCGGTCGAAGATGCCGCGAACGATCAGCCTCAGGGCCGCGACCGCAGCCTCCAGATGCCATCCCCATCCGAACGTCGACAGGGCGAGCTCGGTCATCGACTCGAAGCCGCGGTACAGCGCGTCCCTCGTCGCACGCGACGGGATCTGGGGGTGAATGAAGATCGGCTGGCGCAGCGCGGCCGCCGTGGCAAAGAGGTCGTCGTAGCGCGGATTGTCGAGCGGCGTCTCGCCCACGCGGCCGTAGACCATCGTCCCCACGAAACCGAGGCCGGCCGTGCGCTCCAGCTCGGCGACCGCCGCGGCCGGGTCGGCCATCGGAAGCGTCGAGAACGCACGGAACCGCGACGGATGCCGCCGCACCACTTCGAGCGCGACCTCGTTCGCCCGCCCGCTCAGCGAGCGCGCCTCCGCGGAATCGAGCGGATGCGTCCCCGGAGGCGCGAGCGACAGGATCTGAAGGTCGACGCCCTGGGTATCCATCGCGGCAATCCGAAGCTGGCTGAGGTCGTCAAGCCGCTCGAGGTTGTCGCCCATCTCGTCCAGCACGATGCTGTCATCCCCGCGATCCGCCGGAAGCGCCTTCACCGCGGCGGTCAGCTCGGGAAGGTTCCAGTGTTCCTCTATCGCGATCCGTGTCATCATCTACTCCGCTCAACGGTTGTTGAGTGATTACGGTATCACTTTTGCTCAACATCTGTAGAGTGAATGAATGGCCACCAGTTCACGAGACGCCAGGCGCGCTCGCACGGCACAGCGCATCCTCGAAGCGGCACGGGCGGAGTTCGCCGCCCGCGGCTTCGACGGCGCAACGATCAGGGGCATCGCGACGGTCGCGAAGGTCGACCCGTCGCTCGTCATGCAGCACTACGGCTCCAAGGCCGCGCTGTTCGCCTCCGCCGTTCAGCTGCCCACCGGCGACGACCAGGGCACTGCCGATCACCTGGTCGACGTGCTCGCCTCTCGCCTCGGCGAGCTGCCCCCGGAGACCCACGCCCTCGTGCGGTCGATGCTCACCGTGCCGGAGGCCGCGGACTCGATGCGCAGCTATCTCGACGAGCGCGTCGCGAACCTGACTCGCTCGTTCGGCGGCGACAACGGCCAGGCACAGGCACTTCTCGCGGTCAGCACGATTCTCGGCGTGACGATCGCGCGGCACTTTCTGGAGCTCACGGCGTTCGAGAGCGTCTCGCGGGAGTCCCTGCAGGAGGCCATGTCGGGCTGGCTCGCACGGGCATCCGCTGGGCAGAGCGGCGATGACGCCTGACCTGCCGCTCGCGACACGGCCTCAGGCAGTATGAATTCCGAGCACCGCAACACTTTCGTCGTCCGTCGGTAGTTCGACGAAGCCGATCCGGTCGTAGAAGGCGCGGGCAGGGGTGTTCGCGGCGTCCATCACGAGGTGCACTCCGCGGATGCCGCGGGCAGCGAGCGAGGTCCGCAGCGTCTCGATCAGGCGGCGCCCCAGGCCCAGCCCCTGCACCTCCGGCAGCAGGTCGATGTGCAGGTGCGCCGGGTAGTCGTCGAGCTGCGGAATGAGCATCCGCTCGGGCGTGTGTCCGAGGATCACCATGAAGTCCTCCGCGCTCGCCGGATGCGCGACGAGCGGATACCGCGCCGCAAACACCGGCAGCACCTCGGTCTGGTACCGCCGCACGAACTCGCGGGTGTCCGACGCGGCGATCACGTAGCCGGCCACTCGCTCGCCGGTGTCGACGACGAAGGCGGAGTCGGCATCCAGGTCGAGGTAAGGGCCACAGAAGATGTCGGGGAGAAGATCGTCGCTGGAGTACACGCTGCGCGCATCATCACCCGCTGTGCCGGTTCGCACGCAGACGTCGTAGCACTCGGCACGGTCAGAGGGCCGATACGGGCGGATGATCGGTTCGGCCACGGGCCGCCTCTTTCCTAGGGTCGCATCACGCTCCACCCTAGTCACGAACGATCCACGTACACTCGAACGATGTTGTCACTAGTGATCATCCTTTTGATTATCTGGCTTGTGCTCGCGATCCTGGGCTTCGTCATCAAGAGCCTGCTCTGGCTCGCGGTGATTGGAATCGTCCTGTTCGTCATCACCGCGCTCTGGGGCTTCATCAGGCGGGGCGGCCGCACCAAGAACTGAGTCGTGGCCCTGGCTGTCTTGGCGGGGGTGCAGCCTTCACGGGTATTCTCGTGTGTTGACTCCGACCCGAAAGCGACCGCATGACTGACAGCCCTCTCGCGGCGACGCCTTACGAGGTGCTCGGCGTGAGCCCGTCGGCGAGCACCGAGGAGTTGAGGCGCGCCTACAGGCGGATGCTGCGCGCGGCCCACCCAGACACCGGCGGCTCCGAGACGGAGTTCACCGCGGTGCAGCGGGCCTGGGAGCGAGTGGGCACCCCGGCGAGCCGGGCCATCTACGATCGCGGGCACGCGGCGAGCGCCGGAGCGCCGTCTCGTTCTGGCGAGGCCTCCTCGAGCGACAAACCCTGGGAGGCGCGACCGGCCCGCACGTTCAGGGACTCTCGGCCGTCTGCTCGGTCCTACGGGCATCCCGGTGGGTGGAATCGCGAGCGCTACCTCGTGTCGATCCGCGAGTGGGTCGGGCTCGGCGCACCACTCGAGGATCCGTACGACGCGGCGCTCGTGCGCTCGGCTCCGCGCGAGCTGCGGCACCTGCTCGCGGATGCTCTCGCCGAGGAGGCTTCCGCCCGCGCGCTCTCCGCTCTTGGCATCGCGTATACGATCTGGCATGACGTGCGCAGTGACGCGGGCAAGCTCGACCACGTCGTGCTCGGGCCGGCCGGGCTGTTCGCGGTGCTGTCCGAGGACTGGGGCGCTCCCGTCAAGGTGCGCAAGAGCGAGCTCATCGGTGACGGCATCGGGGACGAGCGGCCGTTTCGCACCCTGGCGGCGCGCGCGAAGTCGGTCGAGAAGCCTGCGCGGGTGCGATTCACCGCGCTCGCGATTGTGGTTCCGGATGACGCCACGGAGTCGACGAGCACCATTCTCGGCCGAGTGAAGGGAATCCCTTCTGTGCTCGTGCAGCAGTCAGGGCTTCCCACCCTGATGCGCACCGGACTCCCTGGGGAGCCGCCCATCGGTGGCAACGAGCTGTTCGACATCCGCACCAGGCTGCAGGCGTCGATCCGTTTCGTGTAACTCGCGAATACTCGGCCGACCGTCAGCCCACGTCGGAGATGTGCGAGTCGATCGCGGCCTCGACCGCGGACTCCGGAACGCGGAAGGAACGCCCGAAGCGAATCGCGGGCAGCTCGCCGGAGTGCACGAGACGGTAGACCGTCATCTTCGAGACGCGCATCATGTCCGCGACCTCAGCAATAGTGAGAAATCGCACCTCAGAAAGATCGCGTGCCATTGTTCTGTGCCCCTAGCGTTCCGTGAATATGCAGAACCGAGCACTCACCCGCTGTTACTGGAGTGCTGAATTGTCACTTTAGGGGCAGATGTGACGTGTGTGCAAGCGACGTTCGCCCACCGACCGACCAGGCACAGCCCCGAAGGGCTACTTCGCGTCTTTCTTGCCGAGCTTCTTCTTGATCGGATCGATCACGCGGCGCTCAACGCCCTGGGACGCATCGTGCAGAACGTTGATCGTCTGGAACGAGGCCTCCGCCGCCTTGCGTCCCACCGCGATGCCGGCCTCGGCCGGATGCTGCAGCGTGTCGGCCGCGCGTCGCAGCGGTGCGGGCACTTGCACTCCCGACCACGCCGAGAACACGGTCGTGCCGTCGACCTCCGCTCCGAAGTCCGAGCTGAGGAAGGGAATGACCCAGTCCTCCAATTCCTCGAGCGGAAGAGAGTCGAGGGTGTAGTAGCGGTGCTGGCCCTCCTCGCGAACGTGGACCAGTCCGTGATCGCGCAGCACCTTGAGGTGCTTGGATACCGTGGGCTGGCTGAGGCCCAGCTTCTCTACGAGCTCTCCGACGCTGATCTCGCCCGCCCTGGTCTCGCCGGAGCCTGACTCCGACGAGGCCCGACGCTCGAGCAGCACCTGCAGGAGATCGCGCCTCGTCGCATCCGCTATCACGTCAAAAATGTCCGCCATGGAACCAAGGCTACCGGGCCTCCCGGCTGGAGTACCATGACAAGCTGCCGCAACGACGCAGACGATGCCGGAGAGCAAGGGGGAGCAATGCGCGCCAAGCGCACCACCCGAGGCACCACTCGCGGCACCGTTCTGTCACGCATCCGCGACCTCATCGACCTTTTTGCGGCGTCGTCGCCCGCGCGATTCGCGATCGTGATCTTCACAGCGCTCATCCTTCTGTTCACGGCGCTGCTCTCGCTGCCCATCGCGAGTGCTTCCGGCACCGCAACTCCGCTACCGGACGCGCTCTTCACCGCGGTGTCGTCGATCTGCGTCACGGGGCTGAACACGGTGAACATGGCGACACACTGGTCTGCCTTCGGAAACGTCGTCATCCTGATCGGCCTCGAGGTCGGCGCGATCGGCGTGATGACCCTGGCGAGCATGCTCGGCTTCATCGTGTCCCGGCGTCTCGGGCTTCGCGCCAAGTTGCTCGCGGCGAGCGATTCGAACGCGGGGCGCATTCACGTCGGACCGGTCTCAGAGTCCCAGGCGATCCGCCTCGGTGAGATCGGAGGCCTGCTCGCCACGGTCGCGATCAGCGTGTTCGCCATCGAGATCGTGCTCACGGCGATGTTCGTGCCGCGGCTGCTGCTCGCGGGCTCAAACCCGTGGCAGGCGTTGTGGGAGGGCTTCTACTTCGCCACCTCGGCGTTCACGAACACCGGCTTCGTGCCGCACACCTCCGGCCTCGCGCCCTTTGCCACCGACCCCTGGATGCTCGGCACCATCGCCATCGGCGTCTTCGTCGGCAGCCTGGGCTTCCCGGTGATCTTTGCGCTGGCCAGGCGCTTTCGTAAGCGGGGTCGTCTGTCGATCCACGTCAAGCTGACCCTCGTCACCACTCTCGTACTCATCGTGCTCGGTGCCATCGCGATCTATGCGATCGAGTGGAACAACCCGCTGACCCTGGGCGCGCAGGCCCCGATCGACAGGCCGATGACGGCGACGTTCCTGTCGATCATGACGCGCTCGGGAGGCTTCTCGAACGTGAACATCGGCGACATGCACGGCGCAGGCCTGCTCACCATGGACATGCTCATGTTCGTGGGAGGCGGCTCGGCATCCACCGCGGGCGGCGTCAAGGTGACCACCCTCGCCGTGCTCTTCCTCGCGGCCGTCGCCGAGGCCAAGGGCAACAAAGACATGCAGGCGTTCGGACGCCGCATCCCCACGGATGTGCTGCGCCTGTCCGTGAGCGTCGTCCTGTGGGGTGCGACCATCGTTGCGGCCGCGTCGATCGCCATCATGGAGGTGACGAAGGCCCCGCTGCACCTTGTGCTGTTCGATGTGATCTCCGCGTTCGGCACCTGCGGCCTGAGCACCGGGCTCACCGAGAGCCTGCCGGACTCCGGCAAGTTCATCCTCGCGGCGACGATGTGGGCGGGTCGCGTTGGTACAGTGACCCTCGCCGCAGCATTGGCCGCCAGCCAGCGCCCGCAGCTGTTCCGAAATGCAGAAGAGAGGCCCATCGTTGGTTGATCGCATTCCTCACAATGCCCCCGTGCTCATCATCGGCCTCGGTCGTTTCGGCGCAGGGGCCGCCGGCCAGCTCGACCGGCTCGACCGCGAGGTGCTCGCCGTCGACGAGAACGCAGACCTCGTGCAGAAGTGGTCGGAGCGCGTCACGCACGCGGTCCAGGCGGATGCCCGCAGCATCGACGCGCTCCGCCAGATCGGCGCGCAGGACTTCTCGGTTGCCGTCGTCGCGGTCGGATCGTCCATCGAGTCGAGCGTGCTCATCACCGCCAACCTCGTCGACCTGAAGATCCCGCAGATCTGGGCGAAGGCCATCAGCCAGTCGCACGGCAAGATCCTCGCGCGCATCGGCGCGAACCACGTGATCTACCCCGAGGCGGAGGCGGGCGAGCGGGTCGCACATCTGGTCTCCGGGCGGATGCTCGACTTCATCGAGTTCGATGACGACTTCGCGATTGTCAAGATGTACCCGCCGAAGCCGATCCGCGACATCACGCTCGCGGAGGCCGGGGTGCGTAAGAAGTACAACATCACCGTCGTGGGCGTGAAGTCGCCAGGCAAGGACTTCACCTACGCGACGCCGGAGACCATCGTCTCCAACCGCGACCTCATCATCGTGAGCGGTAACTCGGGAGACATCGAGACGTTCGCGACGCTGCAGGCCTAGCCTGCCGGTAGAGTCAGCCCGCGGCCAGCTCTTTCGCGCGGGCGAGCGCGGCCGCGGCCGCCCGGTCGAACAGCGCCTTGAGTTCGCCCTTCTCAAGCTCGGCGATCGCGCGCTCGGTCGTGCCCTTGGGGCTCGTCACCTGCCTACGCAGCTCCTGCGGGCTCTGCCGGGATGACACGAGCAGCTCCGCTGCGCCCAGGAAAGTGCCGTTGACCATCGTCGCGGCCTCCGACTCACTGAAGCCCAGGTCCACGGCGGTGCGGGTGAGTTCTTCGATCAGGTAGAACACATAGGCCGGACCGGAACCCGAGATGGTACTCAGGGCGTCGATCTTCTCCTCCGGCACGACCACGACATCCCCGACAGTGCCGAAGAGAGCGGATGCCAGAGCCAGGTCCGCCGCACTCGACCGCGTTCCTGCGCTCAGCCCCGTCACGCCCCTGCCGACGATCGCGGGCGTGTTCGGCATCGCCCGCAGCACAGACACGGACTCCGGCAGGATCGACTCGATGGTCGCGACCGTCACGCCCGCGGCCACGCTGATGACGACCGTGCCGGGATCGAGCGCGCTCCCGATCTCCCTCAGGAGATCCGGAACCATCTGCGGCTTCACGGCAACGAGAACGATGCGCGCGCCCGCGACAGCGGCCAGGTTCGCGGCGGCGTTGTTGTCTGTGGCGTAGCTGAGCACCGTGTCCGAGCGCAGCAGAACCGCCTTCGCCTCGGTACGATTGGTCACCCGGATGCCACCCTCGACGGTCACGTCCGGCTGCACCAGCCCGCTGAGGATCGCCCCGCCCATGGAGCCGGCACCGAGAATGGAGATAGCTGGCAAAGTCGTCTGCATCGTTCAATCCTGCCCCTGTTCCGCTGTGCAGGCGAACTGGTGAACCGTATGTACGCGCATCCTAGGATTGATTCATGAGCACTTCTGGCGGGAACAAAGCGATCGTTGCGGCCCTGCTCGCAAATCTCGGCATTGCAATCACGAAGTTCATCGCGTGGTTCTTCTCGGGCTCCGCATCGATGCTCGCGGAGGGCGTGCACTCCCTCGCAGACACGGGCAACCAGTTGCTTCTGCTGCGCGGCGCCGCGGCGTCCCGCAAAGCGGCGGACAGCGAGCACCCCTTCGGCTACGGCCGGGAGCGCTACGTCTACGCCTTCGTCGTGTCGATCATCCTGTTCAGCGTCGGTGGTGTGTTCTCCATCTATGAGGGTGTCGAGAAGCTGCAACACCCGCACGCGCTCGAGAACGCGTGGCTTCCGATGCTCGTCCTGGTGATCGCGATCGTGCTCGAATCGCTCTCGCTGCGCACCGGAGTCAAGGAATCTAACCACGTGCGCGGCAAGGAGAACTGGCTCAGCTTCATCCGCCACGCCAAGGCGCCCGAGCTTCCCGTCGTGCTGCTCGAAGACGTCGCGGCGCTCACCGGCCTGGTCTTCGCGTTCCTCGGGGTCGGCCTCACGGTCATCACCGGCAATGCGGTCTTCGACGCGGTGGGCACCCTGTGCATCGGCGCGCTTCTCGTGCTCGTCGCGGTCATTCTCGGTATCGAGACGAAGAGCCTGCTGGTCGGCGAGGGGGCGAGGCCCGCGGATGCCGAGCTCATCCGCGACGCGATCAACGCCGAGCCGAGCGTCGAGGCCCTCATCCACATGCGCACGCTGTACCTCGGCCCGGACGAGCTGCTGGTCGGGGCCAAGGTCGCTTTCGCGGGTAAGAAGAAGATGGCGGATGTCGCTTCCGCAATCGACGCACTCGAGGCCCGCATCCGCGAGGCCGTTCCCATCGCGCGCGTCATCTTCATCGAACCGGACGTCTATATCTCGCAGGCGGACGGCAACGTCAGCACCGAGGCCATCATCATCAAGGCCTCCGACTAGCGCTCAGCGACGGGTCTCGAAGAACTCCTTCAGCAGCGCAGCGCAGGCATCCGCCTCGATCCCCGCGACCACCTCGACCCTGTGCGGCAGCCTGCGGTCGCGCAGCAGGTCGTTGACGCTGCCCACGGCCCCGGCCTTCTCGTCCCAGGCGCCGAACACCACGCGGGGAATCCGGGCGCCCAGGATCGCGCCCGCGCACATGCTGCACGGCTCCAGCGTCACCACGAGGGTCGTGTTCTCCAGGTGCCAGTCGCCGGTGGCACCGGCTGCCTCACGAATGGCGAGGATCTCCGCGTGCGCGGTCGGGTCCCCGAGTTTCTCCCGCTCGTTGCGCCCGCGACCGATCGGGTTGCCGTCAGCGTCGAGCACGAGAGCCGCGACGGGAACGTCTCCGGTTTCCGAGGCGCGGCGGGCGTCGTCGATGGCCGCGAGCATCCACGTGCTGTATTGCTCGTCCCTGTATCCGGTCATGGCGCCTCCTGAAGTAGATTGAGCCTATGCGAGTTCACGTAGCTGACCATCCGCTCATCACCCACAAGCTCACGGTCCTGCGCGACAAGACCACCCCGTCCCCCACCTTCCGCTCTCTTGTGGAGGAGCTCGTCACCCTGCTCGCCTATGAGGCCACGCGCAACGTTCGGGTCGAGCCCGTCATGGTGGAGACCCCCGTCGCGACCGCGAAGGGCCTCGCGATCAGCCAGCCGCGCCCGCTCGTCGTTCCCATTCTGCGCGCGGGCCTCGGGATGCTCGAGGGCATGGTCAAGCTCGTTCCGACCGCGGAGGTCGGCTTCCTCGGTATGGTGCGCAACGAGACCACGCTGCAGCCGAGTATCTACGCGGAGCGCCTGCCTGACGACCTCTCAAACCGGCAGTGCTTCGTGCTCGACCCGATGCTCGCCACCGGTGGTTCGCTCATTGCAGCGATCGACTACCTGCTCGCGCGCGGCGCCGTCGACGTCACGGCCATCTGCCTGATCGGCGCGCCAGAGGGTCTCGCCGCGGTCGAGAAGGCCACGGCGGGGCGGGATGTCACGATCGTTCTCGGTGCCCTCGACGAACGACTCAACGAGGTCGGTTACATCGTGCCCGGCCTCGGAGACGCGGGCGACCGCCTCTACGGAACCGTCGAGTAAGCCGCGGTTGGCTCGCACACCGGGCCCCTCAGCGCACATCCTCTGCCGCTCCCTGTGGAGGGAGAAACGCTCTCGTGGCGGGAGTTACGCCTCCGCCCACGAGAGCGTTTCTCCCTCCGGAGCGCGAGGTTTCTCCCGCCACGAGGGTGCATCTCCCGCCACCACGAGCATCCACCCTGCAGACGGAAGACTTGACAGGTGGCGGGATGCTGCCCGATAGTGGGGTCTATGACTATCGACTCGCGCGCCCTGACCTCTGTTGAGGACTGTGGGACTGCCGGCATGATGATGCCGCGCTGCGCTTCTGTCTGTTGTCGAATGTGCGCCTAATCGGCCAATCCTTGTCGAGTTTCTGCTGCCACGACGCGGCCGTCACTCCCGGGCGTCGCTCCTCATAGCGAACGGCATCCGTTCAGCACCACCCGTAGTACCCGAAGGATCACACCCTCATCATTAGAGGCCCTTCACCCCACACAAGGAATTCTCTGATGTCTCTTGCAACGACCGATCTCATTCGCACACCCGCCACGACCCACGCGGCGACCCACCACCTCGCTCCTGCGCAGGCCCCGTCCAGCCACATCGCGGCTCCCGCGACCCCGAATGAAGCACCGGCGCCAAGACTTCGTGCCGTGCCATCCGGCACCGAGGCACGCGGTTTCGTGCTCTACGTCGGAGTCGACGAGCTGAAGGCTGCCGCTGCCGGCACCGACCTCGGCCACATCGTTGAGGCGCTCAAGAAACTCACCAACGACCTCGTTCCCGCCGCGGAGACCTACGCGGCCGTTGCTCTCGCACCCGAGGGCGCTGGCGGACGGGACGTGGAGGTCGTGCGTCTCGCACTGCAGGATCCGTCGGCTCTCGCGAAGCACCGCCAGCACGTCGAGCCGGAGGAGGAATCCCGTCGCGGCGGCGTCGTGGTCGACCTCTCCCGCAAGCGTCTCATCCTCGACGACGAGACTGCTTCGCTCACCTACAAGGAGTTCGAGCTGCTGCAGTACCTGGTGCTGCGCGAGGGGCGCACGATCGAGCGCGCCGAGCTGATCGCGTCGCTGTGGTCCGTCGGAGACGACGACGTTCCGAACGAGCGCACGATCGACGTGCACGTTCGCCGCCTACGCGCCAAGCTCGGCGCCTACGAAGACATCGTGCGCACGGTACGCGGTGTCGGTTACCGCTTCGATCGCCACGCGGATGTCTCGGTGCGGCACGCGAGCGCACCCAGCCCCGACATCTTCTAAGACTCGAGCTTCTCGCGGTCGCTGGCCGTCAGGCCCGCCAGCTGCGTGAACATTTCGCGCTCGAGTTCGACCAGCGAGCGCGTCTCGCCTTCCGCGATCCACTGCTGGAACGCGACCTGGAAGACCGTGACGCCCGACTGCGCCGAGAGCGTGGCGGTCGGCTCTGGGATGCCCCGCTCGCGCAGGGCGGCCGCGATGGCTGTTCCCAGGGCCGCGAGTTTCAATAGTTCACGCTCCTGAAGCCCCGGGTGCGCGGCGATGACGGCCTGGCGCTGCCGCGAGTATGCGCGCATCTCATTGGCAAAGTAGTCGACGCCCGTGACGGCCGACGCAACCAGCTCCAGCGGGGCAGTATTCACGGGGCCAGAGCCGATGCCCCGAACGAACAGGCCCTGGAACTCGTCTTCGCCGCCGAAGATTACCTCACGCTTGTCGGCGAAGTGACGGTAGAAGGTGCGCTCGGTGAGACCGGCGGCCTCGGCGATCTCCGCAACGGTCGTCTCCTCGAACCCGCGCTTCGCATAGAGCTCAAGCGCCGCGGTCTGGAGCCGTTCGCGCGCGCCGGGTTCCCATCTCACCATGGTCTGATTCTAGTGATGACAGCGACTGTCATGGGTGTGTATAGTGATGTCAGCATCTGACATCAGCTTCTCGTCGACAGCGACGGGAGAGAAAGGGGTCGTGCCATGCGCGTCTTTGTTACTGGAGCATCCGGATGGATCGGCTCCGCCGTGGTTGACGAACTGCTCGCTTCGGGGCACGAGGTCCTCGGGCTCGCGCGCTCCGAGGCATCCGCTTCGTCCCTTGTCACCAAGGGCGCCGCAGTGCAGCGCGGTGACCTGGACGATCTCGACAGCCTGCGTGCGGGCGCAGACAGTGCGGATGCGGTCATCCACCTGGCCAACAAGCACGATTTCACCCACCCGGGTGTCTCCAATCTCGCCGAACGCACCGCAGTAGAGACGATCGGCACAGCGCTGCGCGGCTCGAACCGCCCGTTCCTGATCGCATCCGGTTTCGGGGCGGTCAACGGAGACGCCGTGACCGAGGAGGATCGCTCCCCTGCCCACGGGATCGATGCACCGCGGGGCGGCAGCGAGAACCTCGCGCTCGAGTACGCCGACCAGGGCGTTGCCTCGGTGAGCGTGCGATTTGCCCCCACCGTTCACGGCGAAGGTGACCATGGCTTCATCGCCGCGCTCGTCGGCATCGCCCGCACCACGGGCCGCGCCGCATACATCGACGAAGGCGCGAACCGCTGGGCGGCCGTGCACCGCTCCGACGCCGCGCGCGTCGTTCGCCTCGGGCTGGAGAAGGCCACACCAGGACTGGTGCTGCACGCCGTCGGCGAGTCAGGCATCCCCACCCGTTCGATCGCCGAGTGGATCGGGCGCGGCCTCGACGTGCCCGTCGTCTCGGTCGACTGGGCGGATGCACCCGCCCAGTTCGGCTGGCTGGCCGGCTTCTTCGGCACGGACACCCTCGTCTCCGCCGCCCGCACGCGGGAGTATCTCGGCTGGACCCCGAGTGGCCCGACGCTCGAGGAGGACCTCGCCGGTCGGGCCTACTTCAGCAGCTAGGGCGACTACACGCGCTCGGCGCCGCCCTCATCGATGAAGCCCACGACGGTTCGACGCAGCTCCTCCGGAGCCTCCAGCTGCGGAAGATGACCGGCCTCGCGAATGAGGTGGAGACGAGCACCCGGGATCGCATCGGCGTACGCGCTCCCGTGCTCGGGCGGTACAACGCGGTCGGCCTCACCCCAGACGACGAGGGTCGGCGTCGCGATCCCGGGCAGCCGGCCCTGCAGCCCTGGATCCGCCATGGTGGTGCCTCCGTAGGCCTGCAGGGCCGCACGGTTCGCAGCCATCATCGCCTTCTGCGGCTCGGAGAACGTGCTGACATCGATGCGGAACGCGTCCGGGGCGAAGTAGCTGAGGGCGACGACCTGGTCCAGAGTGAGGCCAAAGAAGTCGACGATCGGATGCTCGTCCAGCTGCAGGCCGACGGCATCCACGAGCACGGCACGGCCGACGCGCGGAGAGCCGAGAAGCACGATCTCGGCCGCGATCCAGCCGCCGATCGAGTTGCCGATCACGGTGACGTTCTCCAGGTCGAGTTCATCGAGCAGCCGCGAGTACACCGCGGCAAGCCCGGCCATGCTGTGCAGGCTCGCCGGGCGAGGGGTTCCGTCGAAGCCGGGATGCGTTGGGGTGATGACGCGCACGCCGTCGGTAGCTGCAAGCAGGTCAGCAAATCCGATTACCGACTGGGGGCCGGCGCCACCGTGCAGCAGCAGGACCGGGTGGCCGTTGCCGCGTTCCGTGTAGTTCACCTCCACCTCTCCGATTGCGGGAAGCGCGAAGGCGCGGGTGCCGATCGTGGTTTCGATGTCGCTCATGATGTCTCCTTGGGTCCACGTTGTGTGAAGGAACCGTATCCCAATATGTTGATATAAACAAGTTGTTATGTACAGTTAGACTGCTGACATGACGAGATCACTCCGAGACACCGGACTGTCGATCAAGCGGGTGCAGATGCGACACCACCACGCGATGACAGCGGCACTCGCACCCCTCGAGATCAGCCTCGTGCAGTGGGACGCCCTCCGTCACCTCCACGAGAACCCCGATGCATCCCTGCACGATCTCGCCCAGCTCACCTTCCAGTCCGACCAAGGGTTCGGAACGCTGGCCGGTCGGATGATCGCCCGCGGCCTGATCGAGCGGGTACCTGGCCCTGGGCGCGCGGTGCGTCACCGCCTTACCGCCAAGGGCGAGGAGCTTCGCGAACGCGGAGCGCACCTCGCCGACCAGGTGCTCACGAAGTCGTTCCAGTCGCTGACATCCGCCGAGCGCGAGACGCTCGACGGCCTGCTTCAGCGGCTACTCGACGATCCACTGGAGGCCGCCGCGCGGGCGGACGCGGCAGAACTTCTCAGAAAAATAACAGATTGATAACTAGCGCTCCGTTACCTTCTCGTTATATAGTTCAAGGGCAGAAGTTGTTTGCTGTGGCAGCTTCTGCGGAATGTGATTGCAGGACACTCTTGGTGCAAGGGAGAGGGTCGGCTTCTAGCCTCTGAAGCCGGCCCTCAATCCTGTTTAACGGCCCGGTCTCGCGGTGCCGGTCAGCGCCGCACGGCCCATTACTAGAGTGGGTCCATGCAGATGGATACACAATGAGCGCGCGAGCCACAGCAGTCACCGCGTGGGAGGCACTCTTCCGCGCCCAGGTCTCCGTCATGCGATATCTTGGCACCGACTTCCCCATCGACGACGTGACGCTCAACGAGTACGACGTGCTGTTCACGCTGTCACGCAAGCCAGATCGCCGCCTGCGCCTTCGCGAATTGAACCGGGACATGCTGCTCACGCAGCCGAGCGTGAGCAGGCTCATCGACCGCTTGGTCGCCCGCGGTCTCGTCGCCAAGCTCGCGGATCCGGATGACGCCCGAGGCGTGATCGTCGAACTCACCGACCCGGGGTTCGAACTGTTCCGTCGCGCCGCCGTCAGTCACGTGCGATCCATCAACGAACGGGTGGGCAGCGCGCTCACCCAGGAGGAGATGGAGACACTCATCACGCTCTGCGACAAGCTCCGGTTCGCGGAGGCGCCCGCTCACTGACCGAGGCGGGCCAGTCTGCGGCGCTGGCCCCGCACCCGGTGCCTCGAGGTCAGGATGAGCCACAACGCCCTGGGTATGCCGGGCAGCACTGCCAGAACCGTCCTGGGTTCGGCCCGCATCACCTTGCGCGACTGGCTCCATCGACGCTGCGGCGGACACTCGGCGAGCGCCAGCATGTACTGCGTTGCACGCGAGGCTGACGGAAGCATCAGGCGCCAGCGCGCGTAGCTCTCGGTGGGCAATACCACGGGGCCCGCGTCGATGTGAAGCGCGCCCAGCAGAAGGCGCATGGGTTCGATCGCCCCGAGTGATTGCACGAGCTCGAGGAGCTCCTTACGCTCCCGAGGCGCGAGCACGTGTGCGAACTGCTCGATGTGATAGACCTCGAAGTTGTGCGCCCTCGGGTTCCACGACTGCGGCCCAAGCCTGTCGTGCACGGCCATCATGACCGTACACAGCCGATCGAGCACCGCCACTTTCGTTCCGGCCAGGGTCATGCTCTTGCGCCGTGCCCACAGGATGGCGAAGACCCGCTTCGGCTCCGCATAGAACCCCGGGAAGACCGTGTAGAGGGCAAGGCTCACCGCGTACTGCGGATGCACGAGCATGAGCATCACGGAGGGCAGAACCGCCACGCCGCTGTAGTTTCTGGCCGGCACCCAGCCCGCCTTGTGCAGGAGTGCCAGCAGGTCTTCAACCGCAGCGACGTCCACGATGAACGTGGCATAACGAGACACGCGCGGCGAGATGAGACCCTGCGCTGCGAACACCGGCCCGCCCGCAACGAGCACGCGGATAGCGTGGTCGGTGGCGAGTTGGGACACTTGGGCAAGCACGCGATTCTTCTCGAATCGCACCCGCCGAAGATCTTCCCCCTCCGGAAGATCCACAGCCATCGGGTAGTCTCCTTCCCTGCGCGTGGGCGTGGCTGTACTTTAGCGCGTCGGGCGACCGCCCGTACTGGAGACGGCACGAGCGGAGAGCGCGGCCCCCGCGCTGGCCGCTGTCGTGGAATCGTGATCGCGCACCCAACTCGCGAGAAAACCGGCAGAGAATGCATCGCCCGCACCGGTCGGATCGACGATCTCCACGCTGTGTGCCTTCGCGTACAGCCGTTCACCGCCTCGCACGGCCACGAGCGCTCCGGTTTCGCCCAGCGTGAGCGCGACGACCTCGAATCGCTCGCTGAGCGCGGTCACAATGTCATCAGGATCGTGCATTCCGGTCAGCACCCTGCCCTCATCGAGGTTGGGGAAGAGCACGGATGCTCCCGCGATCACGTCGAGGAAGTGCTCCGGCCCGAAGTCGACGAGGAACCCGGCCGAGCCCGGGTCGACCGAGACACCGACCCCGCGAGTCGCGGACCTCTCGATGAGGCGACGGAATGCATCCGTGTCGCGGCTGGCAAAGACGCTGTAGCCCGAGAAGTGCACGAACGCTGCCCGCTCGAGCAGGGCATCCGACACGTCGTCCGGGCCGAGCTCAACGTTGGCTCCGCGCTCGGTGAGCATGGAGCGACTCTGTCCGTCGACGAGCACCACGATGGCCCCTGTGGGCAGCGTCGGATGCGCGGACAGGTGAGGCGTGACGCCGTGCGCCTCGAGCGCGAGCGAGTGCCGCTCGACGTCCCCCTCCCCCACGAGACCGACCTAATCCACCTGGGCGCCAGCACTCCCAAGCCAGGACGCGGCATTGGCCGCCGACCCGCCCGGGCTGTTCCTGATCGAGGATGGGGTGTCTGTGTCCGGCCTGATCGGGCCGCTCGGGACGACGACGATGTCGTCGATGACATCGCCGAAGACGACGATGCGCGTGCCCGGCACTCAGCTGCCGTTCGTGAGCGAGGACCAGGCCTTCGCGATCTCCGCCGCCACCCGAACGTTGTTGCGGGCCAGGTCGAGATTGACCTCGAGACTGCGGCCGTCGGACGCGCCGACGATGTAGTCCAGCAGGAACGGCGTGACGGCCTTGCCGTGCATCCCTGCCGCATCTGCTGCGGCGAGCGCCTCGAGGAGTACCCGGTCGTGCTCAGCCGGATCCCACTGCTGGTCCTTCGGGATGGGGTTGGCCACGATGATGCCCTGGCCGTGACCCAGCTCATCCTGCGCCTTCATGATCGCGGCCACCTCGGCGACGGAATCGACCGACCAGTCGAGGTCGAAGGCGGACTCGGTGAGCCAGAAACTCGGGAAGATCCTGGTGCGGTATCCGACGACGGGAACGCTGAGGGTCTCGAGCCGCTCGAGCGTCGCGGAGATGTCGAGAACGGACTTGACCCCCGCGCTCACGACGGTGATCGGCGTGACGGCGAGCGTCGAGAGGTCGGCAGACTCGTCGAAGGTGCTGCTGGCCCCGCGGTGCACTCCGCCGAGACCGCCGGTCGCGAAGACCCGCACGCCGGCGAGCGCGGCGAGGTGAGCGGTTGCGGCGACCGTGGTGGCGCCGGATGTCCCTGCCGCAGCCAGGATCGGCAGGTCGCGAACGCTCGCCTTGGCCAGATCCTCCTCGGCGATGCGGCGCACGCCATCGGCATCCAGCCCGACCTGCGGGACCCCGCCGAGCACCGCGACTGTCGCGGGCGTCACTCCGGCATCGAGCAGGATCTGTTCGAACTCGAGGGCGGCTTCGTGGTTTCTCGGGCGCGGAAGCCCGTGCGAAATAATCGTCGATTCGAGGGCGACGACTGGGCGGTTCTGGGCGAGGGCTTCGGCGACGGGCGCGGAAACGACGATCGGCTGGGTCATGGTGTCTCATCGTATCCGCGCGCCTCTGAAAGCCGCCTCTGCAACCCCGAAGTCACGGTCAGGGAAAAGTCTTGTTCGCCTCTGGCGATATCTGCGTATATGCGGGCCCTCTGCGCCGAAATCGCAATTTAAACGGAGTAACTTTGCTCCTCTGCGTATAAGAGTGCGCACCCTATCTTGTCTCGAGGACGAATGTCATCTACTACTTCCGCGCCCACCGTGCCCGTCACGACGGGCGCAACCGCGGTCATGTCCCACCGCCAGATCATGCTGGTCATCTTCGGCCTCATGGCCGGAATGTTCCTGTCTGCCCTGGACCAGACCGTCGTGGGCACGGCCATCCGAACGATCGGCGATGACCTGCACGGTCTCAGCCTCCAGGCCTGGGTCACCACCGCCTACCTCATCGTCGCGACGATCAGCACGCCAATCTACGGCAAGCTCTCCGACATCTTCGGACGTCGCCCGTTGTTCGTCTTTGCGATCGGTATCTTCGTCGTCGGCTCCATCCTGTCGTCGTTCTCGACCTCAATGGTGGAGCTCGCCGGCTTCCGCGCCCTGCAGGGCCTCGGCGCCGGTGGCCTCATGTCGATGCCGCTCGCGATCATGGGTGACATGCTCGCCCCGCGCGAGCGGGCGAAGTACCAGGGCTATTTCCTCGCGGTGTTCGGTGTCTCGAGCGTGCTCGGCCCGCTCATCGGCGGCCTGTTCGCTGGCACCGACCAGATTCTCTGGATTGCCGGCTGGCGCTGGGTCTTCCTGATCAACGTTCCGATCGGCATTGCGGCGCTCGCCATGGTGTTCAGGTTCCTTCACCTGCCCAAGATCCACGGCACATCCGTACGAATCGACTGGTGGGGTGCGACCGCCGTGATCGTCGCCCTCGTGCCGCTGCTGCTCGTCGCGGAGGAGGGGCAGACCTGGGGCTGGACCAGTCCGGCCGCTATCCTCTGCTACGTCGTCGGAATCGTGGGTGTCATCGCGTTCATCCTGATCGAGATCCGGATGAAGGACGACGCGCTCATCCCGATCAAGCTCTTCCACTCGCAGACGTTCTCGATGGCAACGATCATCGGTGTGCTCGTCGGCTTCGGCATGTTCGGCGCGATGATGACGCTTCCGCTGTACCTGCAGATCGTGCTCGGCGCGACTCCGACTGAGAGCGGCTTCCAGATGCTGCCGATGATCCTCGGTCTCATGATCGCGTCGATCGGCAGCGGTCTATTGATCGCCCGCAACGGCAAGTACCGGATGTTCCCCATCCTGGGCACCGGATTGATGGCGACTGGGTTCCTGTACCTCAGTTTTCTGAAGTACGACTCGCCGTTCCTGTTCGTGGCTGGCGGGATGCTGCTCATCGGCCTCGGCCTCGGTCAGCTCATGCAGACGCTCACCATCGCCAGCCAGAACTCGGTCGGCCTGCGAGACATGGGCGTGGCAACGAGCGCGTCGACGTTCTTCCGGCAGATCGGTGGAACCCTGGGCACCGCCGTCATGCTGTCCCTGCTGTTCACGATCATGCCGCTGAACATCCAGACCTCGTTGTCGGATACACCCACCCTGCGCAGCGCGCTGAACGCAGCGATGACGCCCACGGTGGCTACCGCACCTCAGAACAAGGCCATCATGGACTTGATCTACACGAAGATCGTCACCGGTGTGGAGAGTGGCGCACAGCAGGGCGCCCACGCGGCGGGAGTTCAGGCTCTCGTAGCACAGGGGGCACCGCAGGCGGAGGCTGACGCGAAGGTTCCTGGCCAGCCCCTCGACTTCTCGAACCCGAAGGTGCGCAGCCAGGTACTCGACAAGGCGGCGCCGCAGATCGCGAAGAAGCTCAGCGAAGCGAAGGGTGACTCGTCGGTCGGCGGAAGCAGCGCGATCAACGACACGTCCTTCCTCAAGGGTGCCGACGCTCGTCTGACGAAGCCGTTCCTCACCGGATTCACGCAATCGACCATCCTCATCTATTGGCTGGCATTCGGCGTCGTTTTGCTCGCCTTCGTGCTCGCACTCTTCTTCAAGACGCCGGCGCTGCGGGCCAAGTCCGCGCTGCAGGAGGCCGCGGATGATGCGCACGCGGCGAAGAAGAAGGCTGAAGCAGAAGCAGATGCAGATGCGGACGCCGGAGAAGACGAGGAATCACAGGACGAGCTCACCCTCGTTCCCTAGCGCGCACGTTGCGTGAGACGGGGTGGCGAACCACGCACCCCGTCTCCGGAGCGCCCGAGAGTGGGCGGTTAGTCTGGAGGGCATGACTGCCACCCCGGACGCGCCAATCGGACGACGAACTCTGCTGACCGCAGCCGCGGGAGGCGGGGTTCTCTTCCTCGCCGCCTGCAGCCAGTCATCTCCGAAGGCTGCCGAGGCACTACCGAAGTCGTCGCCGACGCCCGCTGTGCCCGCCGTCACGGGCGTGAGCCCGGCATCCGGTTCGCTGTCTGGCGGCACCACCGTGACCATCGCGGGCAAGAACCTGCGCGGGGCCAGCACCATCGTCTTCGGCTCTGGCGAGCCGCTTCAACTGACTGCCGTGAGCGACACCGAGGCGACCGTCACGTCGCCGCCGTCGGTCGATTACGCTGCGGTCTCCGTGCCACTTCAGCTACTCGGCCCCGCGGGCCAGCGAATCGACACCGCCCAGAACTATGAATTCGCCGCGGTGACGCCGGTCGACAAGCAGATGCTCTACGCGTTCACGTACTGGAAGAACTACAACACGGCCGAGTGGGGTGTCTTCACCGGCAACGACTGCGGCAACTTCGTGAACCAGACACTCGTGCAGCGCGGGTGGAAGCAGTCCCGCGCCTGGTACAGCAACTACGCCACGACCGGAGCATTCAGCCTGAGCTGGGTGCGCGGCACCCCGATGTTCAACTACCTCAGTTCGCGGCCGGATGTCACCCACTACTCGATCGACCAGCGCGACAAGGTGAAGGTGGGCGATGTCGTGATGTTCGACTGGGACCCGCAGAAGCACGATGGTGTCGACCACACGATGGTGGTGTCGCGGGTGGACAAGAACGCGGATGGCACCATCGCCATCAAGCTCGTCGGCCACACGGTGGATGCGCAGTATCGCGATCTTGACACGGCCATCACCGTGGAGCATCCGGGTGGCACGGCCCACTTCTTCAGCATCGCATCCTGAGTCGGCTGCTTCCGCCGAAAAGGACACAAACCCAGAAACCACTCAGGCCCCGCAATCATGAGGATTGCGGGGCCTGAACTGTGGTGCGCCCGGAGGGATTTGAACCCCCGGCCTATTGATCCGTAGTCAATTGCTCTATCCGCTGAGCTACGGGCGCAACTGTCGGGCGAAACCCAACCAGATGACTATACCAGCGGTTGAGAGCCCCGCGATTCACGCGGCTCAGTCCCGGAAGAGCGCAGCGCCGCATCCGCTAAGTTGCCGAGAACCGTTCCCCTGGACGCCAAGCGAGAGTTAAGTGGATGACACGGGAACGACCAGGAGGGCGCGCACCATGTCATTCATCACCGTCGGCCAGGAGAACACCACCGACATCGAGCTGTTCTATGAGGACCACGGCAGCGGCCAGCCCGTTGTGCTCATCCACGGTTATCCGCTCGACGGTCGCTCCTGGGAGCGCCAGACCTCCGCACTGCTTATGGCCGGCTATCGGGTCATCACCTATGACCGACGCGGCTTCGGGCAGTCCAGCCAGCCCACCATCGGCTACGACTACGACACCTTCGCCGCGGACCTGGACACGGTGCTCGAGACTCTCGACCTGCACGACGTCGTGCTCGTGGGCTTCTCGATGGGCACGGGGGAGGTCGCGCGCTACCTGGGCACCTACGGCTCAGCGCGCATCGCAAAGGCCGCATTCCTCGCCTCCCTGGAGCCGTTTCTCCTCCAGGCCGACGACAACCCTCAGGGGCTGCCGCACGCCGTGTTCCACGACATGTTCGAGACAGCGGCCGCGGATCGCTTCGCCTGGTTCGACGGTTTCTTCGCAAACTTCTACAACACGGATGACACCCTCGGCACGCGCATCAGCGAGGCCGCCCTGCACAACAGCTGGAACGTTGCGGCAGGGTCGTCGTGGTTCGCGGATGCTGCCGTCGTGCCGACCTGGCACGAAGACTTCCGGGCGGACATCCGGAAGATCGACGTGCCCGCGTTGATCGTTCACGGAACCGCGGACAACATCCTGCCGATCGACCTGACCGGCAGGCCGTTCTCGAAACTCCTACCGGAGGCGGACTACGTCGAGATCGAGGGCGCACCCCACGGCCTGCTCTGGACCTACGCGAAAGAGGTCAATGAGGCCCTGCTCGCCTTCCTCAAAAAGTAAGGCGCCGAGAGCCAGAAACGCCGCGCCCAAGCGGACCGGGCGGCCAAACTCCTGTCTTAGGTCGAGGAGTCGGCGATGTCCCCCAGTAGAACACAAGCGCGGGCGATCACTATCTGATCCTCGGGGTTGAGCCCTCGGAGGTGTGCGTCGAGCCAGGCGTTGCGTTTGTCGCGGGCGTATATGGCATATTCAGCGCCTTCTGGAGTGGTGCTGAAGAGCACCTTACGGCGGTCGTTCGGATCGGGACTACGGATCGCATAACCCGCCGCGGCGAGCCGATTCACGCTTTGACTCATCGACGCGGGGGCGACGTGCCCGGCTGCGCTGAGCTCGGTCAGCGACTGGGGGCCGTTCTTGTCCAACCAGCTGAGAACCTCGAGCGCTGTGTCTCCGAGAGCGCCGTCCGCGCGTTCGCTGCGGAATCGGCGGTAGAGCCGCCCGATCGTCGATCGCACCAGGCCGCCCAGGTCCGGGGCTTCGGTGGTGCCGTAATGCGGGCGGCTTGCATCCTTCACTCTCACTCCTTAGTATGCCTAAACGGGTATCTTTAGTATACCTAAATGTTATTGAGTACCGACCCTGTTGCTGCCGGCCAGCCTCATCTCGGGGCTCGTCGTTCTACCGCTCTGCCGACAAAAGCCTGGCCCGTGAACCCACCATCGCTGCCGTAGGAATCTCTGCACGATAGACCAGAAAGGAACCACCTCATGCCAAATCCAGTAGGTCGCGCGCTTCGAAATCGACGCGCAGGACAGAAAACGCTCGTCTGGGCAAGCCTCGATGTGCAAGCAGCCCAGAGCCTGACCCTCACCAGCCTTGCCTTCGAACACGGCGCCCCCATTCCGGAACGCCACCGAGGGCATCTCTTCGGTGCCAACATCTCACCGCCCCTGGCCTGGACGCCACCACCTGCCGGCACCGCAGAACTTGTGCTGATCGTGGAAGACCCGGATGCCCCTCGCGCAACGCCGGCCATCCACGGCCTCACGGCCGGCATCGATCCCGCGCTCGGCGGCATTCCGGAGAACGGCCTCGCCCACCCCAGTCCGATCCCGGGGCTTCGACACGGCAAAGCCACCCTGGGTCACCGTGGTTACGCCGGCCCCCTTCCCCTGCGGTCTCACGGTCCGCACGACTATGTCTTCCAGCTCTTCGCCGTCGACCACCGACTCAGCCTGCCCGACGCATTCACGCTTGATCAGGCACTCGACGCCATGGCCGGGCACGTTATCGGACGCGCACGACTCGACGGCACCTACGAAATCCGATAACGCTATCCGTAGCTCAGCGGGGCTCGATACGGGCCCAACCCGTCGAGCGCACCCGGACGGGAAGAGCGGAGGCGAAATTCTCTTGAGAGATAGTCAAAAGCGGAGTCGGTGGGATTTGAACCCACGGAACCCAATAAAGGGTTCTCCACCTTAGCAGGGTGGTGCACTAGGCCGAACTATGCGACGACTCCCGGTAGTTCGTCAGCAATCATAGCGGAGCATTTCGGCATAGCCGATTCGTTCCACCCCCGGACTGGGGAACGGCGCCCGCTTGTTCGCCGTGAGGGGCGCCAGTAGTGTCAGAACTGTTGTTGGAACCGGAAGTTACCCGACCACCCCGGCGCGATCCGACAGACACTACTTACCCGAAGTGCAGGCACCCCCATGTCGTTTTCCCATGTTGATTTCAGCACGGTTGGCATCATCGTCATTGGTCTCGCGGCCGTCATCCTGATCGCGTCGCTGGCCGTCTCGGCCCTTGTCACACGCAAAGGTGAAGTCGGAAAACCCTAGGCCCCGCCGGTGCCCACGACCGCCGTGGGACGCACGGTGACCTCGCGAGACCACGGCAACTTCTGTGCGAGGTCCATGCACGGCTTCTCCACCAGGTGCCATGACGCGAAGGCAAACACGACGGTGATCGCCGTCACCAGCACGATATCGACGCCCCAGGCAAGTACTCCCAGATAGTGCACGATCGTCTGCTGCACGGGAAACGCCCACAGGTAGAGCCCGTAGGAGAGGTCGCCGAAGCGGGACGCTCGACGGATGACCGGAGTCGACTGCGCGCCGAAGGCAAGCAGGCAATACGGCAGCATGATCCACGCCACGGGGAGCGCGTACTGCGGCAGAAACGCCAGGACCACGAGCCACAGCACCAGCAGGCCCACAGCGACATCGAGGCGCAATCGCGCCCTCGTCACCGTCAGCCGCACCACGGCGCCGCCCGCAAAGAACACCCACATCGCTGCGGCAGACTCGACCCGGAAACCAAAGAACTGCAGGGGCAGGATCGTGGCGAGCACGACGGACGCGAGCCCGAACAGCAGCCAGGCCGCCACTCGCAGCCGCTTCGACAGCAGACCGAGAACCGGAACGACGAGGTAGCAGGCAAACTCCGCGGGCAGGGTCCACAGCGACCCGTTCACGGCGACCGGGTAGGGATTCGCGCCGAAGACCCCTGGCAGCACGTAGTTCGGAATCAGCACCGCGTTGCGCAGGTAGGCATATGTCTCACCGCTGCCAAAGTATGCCTGTGGTGACAGCACCGTCACGATCGGACCGAGCACGAAGGTTGCTGCCACGGTCACGAGGGCAAGACCGGGAATGATCCGCAGCACCCGGCTGGTGAGGTAGCGCGGCAGGTGCGGCCGCCGCTCCCAACTCCCGGTGATGAGATATCCGCTGATAACAAAGAACACGGCGACACCGAGCTGGCTCACCGGGAGGCCGAGAACAGAGGCCATGGTCTCGGGGTGTCCCCTGAGGTCGGTGGCGTGACCGAGGATGACCGCGACAGCCGCTGCGATGCGCAGCGCATCGAAGTTGTTGTTGCGGCGTGCGACCTCGGTGAAGGTATCCACCGGAGCCTAGTTGTTCACCTTCGAGCAGGTGTAGTCCGCCGCGGACTGACCGAGCACACCCGGCAGGACGGGAGCGGAGGACTGGTCCGCCGGTGCACCGGCATCCGTCGTCGGGGCCGTGGTGGCCTCCGTTATCGGTGCTGGAGCGTTCGGATCCTGCACTGACCCGCGCCCGGTCTTGCCCGCCTCGAGAGAGAACGGCTCATCCGCCTTGATCTTCGCGAACAGTGCGCTCGCGAGGGAGGTGGTCGGTTGCACCTTGCCCGCGTACAACCCCGTGCCGCCGGTCGTACCCGGATACTGCACGAACATGATGCGGTCGAGTGGCAGTTTCCTCAGAACCTGTGCCATCGACACCATGGTGTTGATGTTCTTCAGGCCGGTCGACAGCGTCATGGACTCGGAGGCGACCGTAGCGATGTTGAACATCTTGCCGAAGTCGGTCAGCGTGCTGTTGCTCTTCACCGTGCGTACAAGCGAGGAGAGGAACACCTGCTGCGAACTGATGCGCCCGAGGTCGCTGCCGTCGCCGACGCCGTGACGGCTGCGGAGGAACATGAGCGCCTCGTGGCCAGACAGGTTGTAGGTTCCAGCCTTCGGAAGCGTGAGCCCCGTGAAGTGGTCATGGAACGGACCGTTGACACACACCGGAACACCACCGACCGCGGTCGAGACGTTGATGACGCCGTCGAAGGTGATGAGACCGGCGTACTGGATGTCGAGGCCAGTGAGCTGGTGCACCGTGAGCACGGTGCAGGGCAGCCCGCCGTAGGACAGCGTGACGTTGATCGGCTGGCCTGCCATCGAGTGGTAGTTGCCCTTGCCGTCTTCTCGCGGGCAGGCCGGGATCGGTACGACCATGTCTCGGGGAATGCTCACCGCGACAGCGTTGGTCTGATCCTGTGAGACGTGCAGAAGAATGTTGACGTCGTTGAGTACGCTTCCAGGACCCTTCTCGCCGGTGCCTGCCCGGCTGTCGCTTCCCACGAGCAGGATGTTGAACCCGCCCTCGTAGGAGCCGAGTGCGGGCGGCGGCCCCTCCGTCTCTCCGACCAGCTTGACCGTCTTGATGTTGTTGTTGATCCGAGTGAGCGAGACGCCGGCGACAGCCACACCGCTTACGAGCACGACAGCGAGCGCGGTTGCAACGAACCCGAGTGCGGTGAGGAAGGGGTTCGACTTCTTCAGTCGACCGTGCCTCGCGATCCCCGAGCGCTCGGAGACTCTTGAGCGTGGACGGAGCTCACTCACGAGATCCTCCTTTTCGTTCGATAGTCATGACTCACTGCAGTTACGCGCGGAGGGCGTGGGATTCGAACCCACGAGACGTTTCCGCCCACCAGTTTTCAAGACTGGCTCCATCGGCCGCTCGGACAGCCCTCCAGGAGACCCAAGGGACGATTGTAACCGAGTTGTTCGGAGACGCCGCGTGCAGCGACGAGAAACCGTCGGATTCCTACTCAGTTATTGACCTTCGAGCAGGTGTAGTCCGCGGCGGACTGGCCGAGCACTCCATCGAGAACCTGCGAGGGAGCATCCGTCGCCGGAGCAGACGCCGCGCCAGAAGCGGATGTCGTTGCAGCCCCGGTGGGCGCCGTTGCGGCCGCGTCGACCGGCGCATTCGGATCCTGCACTGACCCCCGGCCGGTCTTGCCCGCCTCGAGAGAGAACGGCTCATCCGCCTTGATCTTCGCGAACAGTGCGCTCGCGAGGGAGGTGGTCGGTTGCACCTTGCCCGCGTACAACCCCGTGCCGCCGGTCGTACCCGGATACTGCACGAACATGATGCGATCCAGCGGCAGCTTCTTGAGCACCTGTGCCATCGACACCATCGTGTTCACGTTCCTGAGGCTGTTGGAGAGGGTCATCGACTCCGAGGCCACTGTGGCGATGTTGAACATCTTGCCGAAGTCGGTCAGCGTGCTGTTGCTCTTCACCGTGCGTACAAGCGAGGAGAGGAACACCTGCTGCGAACTGATACGTCCCAGGTCGCTGCCGTCGCCGACGCCGTGACGGCTGCGGAGGAACATGAGCGCCTCGTGGCCAGACAGGTTGTAGGTTCCAGCCTTCGGAAGCGTGAATCCGGTGAAGTGGTCATGGAACGGACCGTTCACACACACCGGGACACCACCGACCGCGGTCGAGACGTTGATGACGCCATCGAAGGTGATGAGACCCGCGAACGGGATGTCGAGACCGGTGAGCTTCTGCACGGTAAGCACCACGCAGGCCAGGCCACCCGTGCCCAGCGAGGTATTGATGGGCGTGTTCGACCTCGCACCGTAACTTCCCTTGCCGTCTTCGCGCGGACACTGCGGAACGTCGACGATGAGGTCCCTCGGGATGCTCACGGCGACAGCGTCGGTCTGGTCATGCGAGACATGCAAGAGGATAGTGACGTCGTTCCTGGCACCGCCCGGCCCCACCTCGCCCTGGCCCTGGCGCGTGTCGCTGCCGACGAGCAGGATGTTGAATCCGCCCTCGTAATCACCGAGCGCGGGCGGTGGCCCCTGGGTCTCGCCGACGAGGCTCACGGTCTTGATGTTGTTGCTGATCTGGGTGAGCGAGATGCCCGCGACCGTGACGGCGCTCACCAGCACCACGGCGAGTCCGGCGGAGAGATATTTCAGCGCCGTGAGTGTCGGACGCGAGCCCTTCACCCTGCCGTGGCGGAGCGCCGCACGAACGTGGTAGGGGCGTGGTCGCAGATCGCTCACGGGTGTCCTTCCATAGTCCGGCATCCGATTATGAATGACCGCAGCCGTTAAAACGCTGCAAGAACCCGCGCGACCCCGTCTTCCAGATCCGTCCCCGTGAACTCGTTGGCGACCGCGAGCACCTCGTCGGGAGCCTGCCCCATCGCGACGCCACGCCCGTCCACGGATGCCCAGGCCAACATGTCGATGTCGTTGCGTCCGTCGCCGATGACCATCACCCTCGAGCGCGGGACACCCTGCCATTCGCGCACGCGCTCGAGCGCTGTCGCCTTGTTCACGCCATCCGGTGCGATGTCGAGCCAGGCCGTCCAGCCCACGTTGTAGGTCACCTTGTGGAGACCCATCTGTTCCACGATCGCAAGGAAGTCATCGATGTCATGTCCGGGCGAGATCACGACCACGCGGGTCGCGCGCAGGCCCAGCAGCTCGTCGAACTCGACCTTGACGCTCGTGGCACCGAGGGTGTCATCCGGAAACTGTCCGGAGAAATGGTAGAGGCCGGTCTCGTCCTCGACCGCGTAGCTCGCGTCTGCGAGGCTCGCTCGCACCGTACCGAGCACCTCGGTCGGATCGAAGGAGTCGACGTGCACGCGCGAATACCCGGTTGGCGCGTCAGCATCGCGCTTGAGTGTGATCGCTCCGTTCGAGCAGACGACGTAGTCCGGGGTGATGTCGAGACGGTCCAACACGGGCAGGGTCATCGCCACGGAGCGGCCCGTGGCGAGCATGACCTCGTTCCCCGCATCCACCGCGTGGTGCACGGCGTCGATCACGGCCTGCCGGATCTCGCCGTCCTCGAGCATGACAGTGCCGTCGATGTCGAGCGCGATCAGCCAACGATCGGCCTGTGCCGTGTTTCTGTCAGTCATCGAGCAATGGGCTCCAGCACCTCGAGGCCGCCGAGGTAGGGGCGCAGCGCGGTCGGCACGATCACCGAGCCATCGGCCCGCTGGTGAGTCTCGAGAATCGCGACGAGCCAGCGCGTCGTCGCGAGCGTTCCGTTGAGGGTGGCGACGGGCGCGGTCTTGCCGGACTCGGTGCGGTAGCGGATGTCGAGCCGCCTGGCCTGGTATGTCGTGCAATTGCTCGTGGAGGTGAGCTCGCGATACGTGCCCTGCGTCGGCACCCACGCCTCGATGTCGAACTTGCGCGCGGCGCTCGAGCCCAGGTCACCCGCCGCGACGTCGATCACGCGGTAGCTGAGCTCGCAGGCCTGCAGCATCGACTCCTGATAGGAGACGAGCCTCTCGTGCTCGGCCTCGGCATCCTCGGGCAGCACGTAGCTGAACATCTCAAGCTTGTTGAACTGGTGCACGCGCAGGATGCCGCGGGTGTCCTTGCCCGCGGAGCCGGCCTCGCGGCGGTAACAGGTCGACCATCCGGCGTAGCGCTGCGGCCCGGCAGACAGGTCGAGGATCTCGTCGGAGTGGAACCCGGCGAGCGCGACCTCGCTCGTACCGGTGAGATACAGCTCGTCGGCGGGCAGGTAGTAGATCTCGTCGGAGTGTTCACCGAGGAATCCGGTGCCCGCCATGATCTCGGGACGCACGAGGGTCGGGGTGATGAGTGGCTCGAAGCCCTCGGTCAGCGCCTTGTCGAGCGCGAGGTTCATGAGGGCGATCTCGAGGCGCGCGCCGATGCCGCGCAGGAAGTAGAACCTGCTGCCCGACACCTTGACGCCGCGGGCCAGGTCAAGGGCGCGCAGGCCCTCGGCGAGCTCGACGTGGTCCTTCGGCTCGAAGTCGAAGCTCGCCTTCGCGCCGACCTCGCGCAGGGTGACGAAGTTCTCCTCGCCACCGGAGGGGACGCCGTCGACGATCGGGTTGGCGATCGCGCCGGCGAGCGCCTGGAACTCGATCTCGGCATCCGTCGCAGCCTGGCTCAGCTCCTTGACCCGAGTCGCGAGAGACTGCGCCTCGGCAAGGAGCCTCGTCTTCTCGTCACCCTTGGCCGCAGCGACCTGCTTGCCCAGCGCCTTCTGGGTCGCCCGCAGGCTCTCGGACTCGGAGATCGCGGAACGCCTCGTGACGTCCGCCGCGAGCGCGTCGTCGACGAGAGACGCGGATGCCCCCCTCGCGATCTGGGATGCCCGCACCGCGTCGGGGTTGTCTCGAAGTAACTGCGGATCAATCACCGCACCAGTCTATTCGGCGGCGAATGCCGTACCGTTGGCTGGGTGACGACGTCCGAGCGGCGAGCCGCGATCGTGTACAACCCGATCAAGGTCGACATGAAGAAGCTGAAGAAGGCCGTTGCGCGCGCGGAGTCATCTGCGGGCTGGGGAAAGACACACTGGTTCGAGACGAGCGAGGACGACTGGGGCCAGGGCGGCACGAAGAAGGCGCTCGAGGCTGGCGCCGACGTCGTGATCGCCGCGGGCGGAGACGGCACGGTACGCGCGGTTGCCGAGGCCCTGCGCGACAGCGGTGTTCCGATCGCTCTGCTCCCCTCCGGCACGGGCAACCTGCTCGCCCGCAACCTCGACCTTCCGCTGAACAGCATCGAGCACTCCGTTCTCACCGCGTTCACGGGAGACGACCGGCGCATCGATCTCGGCCTCGCGGAGATCACGCGGCCGGATGGCGCCGTCGAAGAGAACGTCTTCCTGGTGATGGCGGGCCTCGGCCTCGACGCCAAGATGATCGCCACGACCGATTCGAAGCTCAAGAAGGCCGTCGGGTGGCTGGCCTACGTCGATGCCGGAGTGCGCGCCATCCCGAGCCTGAATCCGATTCGCCTGCGCTACAGCGTCGACGACGGGGCAGAGAAGCAGCTCAGCGTGCACACGATCCTGATCGGCAATTGCGGCACACTGCCCGGCGGCATCCTGCTCATCCCCGACGCCAAACCGGATGACGGCCTGCTCGACGTCGCAGCGCTGCGGCCCCAGGGAAAATTCGGCTGGCTGCGCGTTTGGAACAAGGTCACCTGGGAGAACGGCGTTCTGCGTAAATCCGCGGTGGGACGCAAGATCATCGACCTGTCGAAGGATGTCAAGGACGTCACCTACTTCCAGGCGCGTTCGCTACGCATCTCGGTGAGCGAGCCGCAGGAGTTCCAGCTCGACGGCGACGAGTTTGGCGAGGCCCAATCGGTGCGCACCTGGGTGGACGCCGGTGCGCTCACTGTGAAGGTGCCCGCTTAGCCGGTCACGCGGTCGGGCGGGCGCGACGCTTGGCGTGAAGGAACAGCAACCCGGCAACGGTCGCAATACCAACGAGTGCCGCCGGCAAGGCCAACGCTCCGGCGATCTGGGCGAGAGTGGTCAGAACCGGGTCACCCACGACCGCGAGGTCCGTCTGAAAATAGAACCACGCGGTCCAGGTCTGCATGCCTGCGGTACCGAGGACGAGAACGCATCCGACCACCCAGAGCAGGGCCGTCCACGGGTTGCGTCGGATCATTCCCGCGGCTCCCAGACGATCGCACGGCGGAACACGAGACCGACCCCGGTAGCGAGCCCGACCGTGATCATCGGTGACGACAACGCCCAGGCCACGGACTGCAACGCCTGATGCCAACCCCAGGTCTGACCCGGGCCGTTGTAGTTCGAATTGTTCGCCCACAAGGTTGCACTAACTCCAGCGATCACGAGGGCAGCCGCGACGACCCCCAGCGTGCGCTCGAACGAGTTTGACAGGGCATGATTCGGCCGAGCCGGTTCAGGCTGACTCGGCTCCGGCCGACTCGGCTCCGCAGCCGCCTCCTCGACGGCGGGCGGCACGGACGCGGCCGGACGCGGCTGCTCGCGAGGCCTATCGCTCACGGTCGGCGCGCCATCGGGGCCGCTCGCCTCGACTGGTGCGGGAGGGATCTCTCGCACTGGCAGCTCGTAGCCGCGCTGGAAGGCCGGGTCGAAGCGGGGGTCGAAGGTCGGCTCCGCCATCACTCGACCCCCGGCTCTCCCGAGATGAGCGCGCGCAGCCAGTCCCTTGCCTCGGTGAAGACCTCGTCGCGGTAGCGCTGGTCGAATACGACCGTGGTGCGGTCTGCGCGGGGATACGAGCCGAGGAAGATGACGTTCGGGCTGAACCTGCGCAGGCCGAGCAGGGCATCCGCCACTCGCTCCTCAAGAATGTGGCCGTCGAGGTCGATCACGAAGCGGTAGCGGCCGAGGTTGTCGCCGATTGGCCTCGATTCCAGCAGGCTCATATTGATGCCGCGGGTGGCGAACTGCTCGAGCATGTCGAGCAGGCCACCGGCGCGGTCATCGGGAAGTTCGGCGATGATGCTGGTCTTGTCCGCGCCGGTCGCTGGCGGCGTGGGAACGGTGTGGCTCACGAGCACGAAGCGCGTGACGGCGTGCGGGTTGTCGCCGATGTTCTCGGCCAGCACGACGAGGTCATGGTGCGCGGTGATGCCCGGTGGAGCGATGGCCGCGTCCGCCGGTGACGCTCCGAAGAGCGACGCGGCTGCCGTGACGTTCGAGGTCGCCGGGAAGTGCCCGTGCTCCGGCAGGGTCGCATCGAGCCAGAGATGGCACTGGGCATAGGCGACCGGATGCGCGTTGATGACCTTCACGTCAGCCAGGGCCGTGCCGGGCCTCGCGACCAGCACGAAGTTCACCGGCACCAGGTACTCGCCGATGATGCGCAGGTGAGGGATGGTGGCCAGGGCATCCTGGGTCGCGCTCACGCCGCCCTCGACCGAGTTCTCGATCGCAATCATCGCGGCGACGCTGCGCCCGGACACCACGTCGTCGAGCGCCTCGCCCACGTTGTTGACGGAGTGCCAGGTCTTGCCCGCGGCCTCGGGAACCTGAGCCAAGGCCGCCTCGGTAAAGGTGCCGGCGGGCCCGAGGTAACTGTAGGTCTCCGCTGGGTTCGAGGTCTCAGGCATAGGCCGAGTTTATTGGCATGTTCTCTCGAGCATGGGGGTGAAAGACTGGAGCGATGAATGATCGCGCAGGAAAACCAGCCCAGGCTTCCGACCTCGTCGACATCGAGGCGTTGCTCCACGCCTACTATGAGCTCACGCCCGACGTGAGCATTCCAGAACAAAAGGTCGTCTTCGGCACCTCGGGCCACCGGGGTTCGTCGCTCGACCGCGCGTTCAACGAAACACACATCGCCGCCATCACCCAGGCCATCGTCGAGTACCGCGCGAGCCAGGGCATCACGGGCCCGCTTTTCATCGGGCGCGACACCCACGCGCTCTCGCAGCCGGCAGAGACCACCGCGCTCGAGGTGCTCACGGGTAACAGGGTGCGGATGCTCGTGGACGAGTTCGGCGACTACGTTCCGACCCCGGCGCTCAGCCACGCGATCCTGAAATACAACGCGGCGGGCCACGACCACCAGGCCGACGGCATCATCATCACGCCGAGCCACAATCCACCCCGCGACGGCGGCTTCAAGTACAACCCTCCCCACGGCGGCCCGGCCGACAGCGACGCGACCTCCTGGATCGCGACCCGGTCGAACGAGATCATCGCGAACGGCAACCGAGACGTGCTGCGGGCGGAGCCGAGCGCGGTCGAGACCTACGACTTTCGCGGCAATTACGTGGACGACCTCGCGAACATCATCGACGTCGACGCGATCAGGAAGGCTGGCGTGCACATCGGCGCGGACCCGCTCGGCGGAGCGAGCGTGCACTACTGGGAGCTCATCGCCGAGCGCTACGGACTCGACCTCACGGTGGTGAACCCTCTGGTGGATCCGCAGTGGGGGTTCATGACGCTCGACTGGGACGGGAAGATCCGTATGGACCCGTCTTCGCGCTCCGCCATGGCATCCGTCCTTGCGCACCAGCACGACTACGACCTGCTCACCGGCAACGACGCGGATGCCGACAGGCACGGCATCGTCACGCCGGACGGCGGCCTGATGAACCCCAACCATTACCTCGCCGTGGCGATCCAGTACCTCTATACCCACAGGCCGCAGTGGCGAGCAGATGCCGCTGTCGGCAAGACGCTCGTCTCCAGCAGCATGATCGACCGGGTCGCAGCCTCGCTCGGCCGTCGCCTCTGGGAGGTGCCGGTCGGCTTCAAGTGGTTCGTCCCAGGACTCATCGACGGCTCGGTCGCGTTCGGCGGCGAGGAGAGCGCCGGAGCCAGCTTCCTGCGCACGGACGGCACGGTCTGGACGACCGACAAGGACGGCATTCTGCTCGCTCTGCTCGCGAGCGAGATCCTCGCGGTCACGGGTAAGACGCCGTCGCAGCTCTACGCAGAGCTGGTCGCCGAGTTCGGCGATCCCGCGTACCAGCGAGTGGATGCCCCGGCCAGCAAGGCGCAGAAGGCCGCCCTCGGCAAGCTGAACGGCTCCGCGATCGCCGCGACCGAGCTCGCGGGTGAACCGATCACCGCAAAGCTCAGCGAGGCACCGGGCAATGGCGCCGCGGTCGGCGGCGTGAAGGTCGTCGCGGACCACGCCTGGTTCGCCGCGCGACCGAGCGGCACCGAGGACGTGTACAAGATCTACGCGGAGTCCTTCCTCGGCGCAGAGCACCTCGCGCGGGTGCAGGCGGAGGCAAAGACCATCGTGGACGAGGCCCTCGGCGACTGAAATAGTTTCCGGATTGATGTAGTCCCGCTGCGCACGGGCTGCTTCTTCGGCTAGTCTGTCGTGCTGTGGGAGCGCTCCTTGTGCTCCCCTTATTGATTTTCCACTTCGTCGTCGCGAGCAGGCAGCTCCGGGCCGGAATAACGCAAGGAGCGGTAGCAGCGTGACCACACTGACAGAGGGCAGCGCACTCGCCTCCCCACGCACGGCCGGCACCGAGCGCGACTTCCCCAGAGACTTCCTGTTCGGCGTCGCAACCGCGGCCTACCAGATCGAGGGCGCGGCCCACGAAGACGGCCGCACGGACTCCATCTGGGACGCCTTCTGCCGCATCCCCGGTGCTGTCGTGGGTCGCGACAACGGCGATGTGGCCTGCGACCACTACCACCGGTATGAAGAAGACGTCGCGACCATGGCGAATATGGGGCTCCAGACCTACCGTTTCTCCACCTCGTGGTCGCGCGTGCGACCGGATGGCGGCCCTGTCAACCAGAAGGGGCTCGACTTCTACTCGAAGCTCGTCGACGAACTCCTGGCCAAGGGCATCAAGCCGTGGCTGACCCTCTACCACTGGGACCTGCCCCAGACGCTCGAGGAGAAGGGCGGCTGGACCAACCGCGACACGGCATCCCGCTTCGTCGAGTACGCCCTCGACGTGCACGATCGTCTCGGCGATCGAGTCGACTCCTGGACAACGCTCAACGAGCCCTGGTGCGCATCATTTCTCAGCTACACCGGTGGAGAGCATGCCCCCGGCCGCCAGAGCCCGGAGGCCGGCCTCGCCGCGGCACACCACCTGCTGCTCTCACACGGGCAGACGATCACCGAGCTGCGCTCGAGGGATTCCTCGCTCGAACTGGGAATCACCCTCAACCTCACCGTGGCCGACCCGGTCGACCCGAACGACGAAGGCGACGTGGATGCAGCAAGGCGCATCGACGGACAGTTCAACCGGGTGTTCACCGACCCGATCTTCCGCGGCTCCTACCCCGAGGACCTGCTCGAGGACGTCGCACAGTACGGCTTTGAAAAGTACATCAGGTCCGACGATCTCGAAACGATCTCTGCGCCCATCGACGTTCTCGGCGTGAACTACTACCACGGCGAGGCAGTGAGTGTGCATCCGGTCGAGCACCAGACCTCGACGGCGGCGCCGAGCGAGCGCCCGAAGCGCTCACCGTTCCCCGCGGCAGAGGGCATCTACTGGCACCCGCGCGGCCTGCCCATGACCGCGATGGACTGGGAAGTCCAACCGGAGGGTCTCACCCGATTGCTTCGCCGCATCCGCGACGACTACACCGGCGACACCGTCACGCTCTACGTCACCGAGAACGGCGCGGCGTACAACGATATAGTCGAATCCGACGGACGGGTGCATGACGCCGACCGCACGGAATTCCTGAAGCTGCATCTCGACGCGATCCTCGATGCGATCGATGAGGGTATTCAGGTCAAGGGATATTTCTATTGGTCACTGATGGACAACTTCGAGTGGGCGTGGGGCTATGACAAGCGCTTCGGGCTGCTGCACGTGGACTACAACACCCAGCAGAGAACCCTCAAAGACAGCGCGATCGAGTATGCGCGCATCATCGCGGCCAGGAAACTCTGACCGACACCCTTTCGAAGTGGAGCCCGCAGTCCGATGACCACCGTGAAGCAGCAGGGTCGGCGTTCCGCCCCAACGCTCGAAGAGGTCGCCGCAGCCGCGGGGGTCTCGCGGTCGACCGTGTCCCGCGTGGTGAACGGATCGAGCCAGGTCAGTGAGGATGTCCTGGCTGCCGTGCAGGACGCCATTGAGCTCCTGAACTACGTGCCCAACCGCGCGGCCAGGTCACTCGCGAACAGCCAGACCATGGCGATTGCCCTCGTCGTTCCGGAAGACACCTCGCGGTTTTTCGGCGATCCGTACTTCTCGTCCGTGGTGCAGGGCATAGCGAACGGGCTCGAAGACAGCGACTACGTGCTCAACCTTCAGTTGGTGCATCCGTCACGGCCATCTCCCAAGACGACGCGCTACCTGCTCGGCGGCAACGTCGACGGCGCGTTCGTCATCTCGCACCATGTCGGCGACGACTTCCTCACCGCGCTCAGTGCGAGTCTCCCCGTGGTCTTCGGTGGCCGTCCGCTTGACGAGAAGGCGACCCAGAGCTACTACGTCGACGTCGACAACGTCACGGCAGCGGTCACGGGCGTGCAGCGACTGATCGACATCGGCCGTACACGCATCGGAATGATCGCCGGCCCCGCGGACATGCCGGCGGGCATCGACCGCACCGCGGGATGGACAAAGGCACTCACGGATGCCGGTCTGTCCGCCGATCGAATCGTGAATGGCGACTTCTCGCTCGTGAGCGGGGCGCGCGGAATGCGGGAACTGTTGGACGCGCATCCGGAAATCGACGGCGTCTTCGTCGCGAGCGACCTGATGGCCGCCGGTGCTCTGGGAGTGCTCGCAGAGCGGCGGATCGCCGTACCCGAGGATGTCGCTGTCGTCGGCTTCGATGACAGCCCCGCAGCACTGGCCGGCCCGATCCAACTCACGACCGTGCACCAGCCGTCGCTCGAGATGGGCGAAAAGATGGCCGAGGTGATGCTCAGCCTGCTGCGTGGCAAGGCCGTCGACCAGGTTCACCTGATGGACACCCGGCTCGTCATCCGCGACTCCGCCTGATCGCGCGGTCTTTTCAACAGCGTTGCGAGACACGCGCAATGGGGGCATGCCAGGGCTGTTCCAAATGCGACCCTCTGGCTAATCTCTACTTAGCGACGACGCGCGTGACGAGGAGAACGACCACCGATATGCCCAAACTATTTCGAGCCGGCGGCAAGTCACGCGCGAACCATGGATCGGCTGACCCGACCGGGTCGACGGCAGATCCCACCGTGACGCTCGAAATGGTGGCCGAGCACGCGGGAGTCTCACGGTCCACGGTATCGCAGGTACTCGACGCTTCCGGCGATGTTCCGGCCGACCTCGTCGATCGTGTGATCTCCGCCGCTGCGGAACTCGGCTACTCTCTCCAGCAGGGAAGCGGCAGTGCGGCACACCGCCGAAGCCATTCAATCGCCCTGCTCATCCCGGAGACCACCGGCAAGTTCTTCGCAGACCCGTACTTTGCCTCCGTCATCCAGGGCGCAGCGGCATTTCTCGAGGACACGGACTACGTGTTGAACCTCCTCGTCGGTTCGTCCACGGAATCCGACAAGATCCTCCGGCACCTCCAGAGCGACCATGTGGATGGCGTACTGGTGATCTCCCACAGGTCGGATGACGGTTCGTACCTGCGACTCGGCGAGTCCACGCCGGTGGTGTTCGCCGGGCGTCCCACCGGAGTCGGCGGCGACGACGCCTACTACGTCGACATCGACAACGTCGGGGCCGCCGCAGCGGCCACCCGCCACCTGATCGAACGCGGCCACACTCGTATCGCGACCATTGCCGGCCCCGAGAACATGGTGACGAGCGCCGATCGTATCGCCGGCTGGGAGGCAGCGCTGGCTGAGGCAGGCCTGACGCCGGGCCCGATCGAGTCCGCGGACTTCAGCCCGGTCGGTGGGGTGTACGCAATGCGCCGCCTGTTGAAGCAGGAGCAGCCCTTCGACGGAATCTTCATCGCGTCGTCGCAGATGGCATCCGGAGCGCTCACCGTGCTCCGCGACGCCGGCATGAGCGTCCCAGGAGACGTCGGGATCACGACGGTCGACAACGACCAGTTCGCGATCAACGCCGAGCCTCCGCTGACCACGATGGAGCAGCCGACGAACCTGCACGGTGCGAAGATCGCCGAAATGCTCCTCGAGATCATCGAGGGCCGGCCGGTAGACAGGCACACAACGATTGCCACGACGCTCGTCGTTCGCGATTCGGCCTAGCCTGCAGCCTGCCTTAGCCGACAGCCGGTCTAGCCGATCTGGCTTCGCGGCTCGATACTCATGAGCCGCGAGTGCCTGCGCAGCCGGAACCGCACGGAGAGTCCGCCCGATCGCGCGAGCAGCACGGCGACGACGATCGCGGCGAGACACGGCACTGCACCGGAGACCACCATCGCCGCACGCGCCCCAAAGACCTCGGCGAGCCATCCCATCACCGGACTTCCGAGCGCCTGTCCACCGACGGCGATCATCGCATACAGCGCCATGACGCGGCCGCGGATGACGCGGTTGGACGAGAGCTGCACGATCGCCTCCGCCGTGGTCGAGAACAACATCCGCATGAATCCGATGCTGGCCAGCACGACCAGGAAGACGCTCAGCACCGGCGCGAGTCCGGTGAGAACGAGCGTGAGACCGAACAGCCCGGCCGAAAACACGATGAAGCGGAGCCGGAAGGTAATCCTCCTGGTGGATGCGATCGCACCGACGAGCGCGCCGACCGCGGCCGCCGAGCTGTAGAGCCCGTAGCCCGCCGCGCCGGAGCCGAACACCTTGTCGGCGAACGCCACGAGCAGCACCGGCAGGTTCATGCCAAAGGTGTACACGAAGGCGAGCATGACCATCGGCCAGAAGATCGATGGCTTCGAGCGCACGTACCGCAGCGCCTCGCGGATCTGGCCCTTGGCGTGCTCGACCACGAGCGACGGTAGCAGCTCGGACTTGCGCATCGCGAGGAGCGCGGCAATGACGAAGCACCCGGCGAGCGAGTTGATGCCAATGGCCCAGCCCGCGCCGACGAGGGCGAGCATGACGCCACTGATCGCCGGCCCGACGAGGCCACCGAGATGCCAGATGGAAGCATTCACGCTGATCGCGTTACTGAGGTGGCGCTGACCCACCATCTCGTTGACGAAGACCTTCTTTGCTGGCTGGTCCACGATATCCACGAAGCCGAGGAGACACGCGGTGAGGTAGACCTGCCACACCTGCACGACCCCCGTGAATACGAGGGCCGCGAGCACTCCGCAGAGCACCACCGCCACGCTCTGGGTCGTGACAAGTGTCGGGCGCTTCTTGAAGCGGTCGGTGATGACGCCCCCGAAGGGGCCGAAAAGCAGCATCGGCCCGAACTGCAGGCCAGCGGTGATGCCGACCGCGGTGACACTGCCGGTGAGCTCGAACACGAGCCAGTCGATCGCGATGCGCTGCATCCACACCGAGGTGTTCGAGATCGACTGCGACATCACGTAGAGCCGGTAGTTGTGGATGCGCAGAGAACTGAAGGTGTCGCGCCACTTCGGCGGCTTCAGCAGAACGGGAATGGGCGCCGTCGCGGTGTCATCTACCGCAGAGTCAGGAGCCATTAGTTAATGCTAGGTCGGTCTCCGGCATTCGACACCATTATCGAACCTATAACTAACATTACGTTCCCCAATAACTACCCCGCTTTCTTCTCGTGAGATCGGGCAATCTGCTCTTCCGACGACGCCGGAAGAGCAGATTGCCCGACCTCACCGGGAAAGGTAGCCGCCCTTGGAGAGACCGGCCTCGATCTCGAAACGGTTCTTCAGCGGATCACGGCCGGCGAGGAAGTACAGCACCGGCATGAGCATGCCGTAGCGGGACCACTGCTTCTTGTGCACTGCCTCGTGGTCGAGCACGTCATCCGTGACGTTGTCGTCGGTGAGGTACGCGCCGCCGACGCAGGAGCCGCCACGACCGAAGGTCCACTTCGGCATCCCGCGGAAGACGACGAGGCCGTTTCTGCGCTCGATGTGACCCGTGCTCCAGATGAAGCCCCAGGCCAGGCCGACGGCGGTTGCGTAGCCGTAGCCGACCCGACTGACCGGGGAGTCGAGCAGAACGGCCCTGGCCGCGCGGAATACAGTCATGATCTCTCCACCGTAACGAAGTCGCCGGATCCGTGTGCGCCGGAGCCGCCTCGATACGATGAGGGCAGCACCACCTCCCCGCACCACCGTCGATCGGAGAGCAATGTCAGCAGCACGATTCCTCAACCCGCAGGGGCTCCACACGCCTCACGGATACAGCCATCTGGCCGACACCAGCGGCAGTAGAACGATCTACCTTTCCGGCCAGGTCGCTCTCTCTCCGGAGGGTGAGATCGTCGGAATGGGCGATACGGCTCTCCAGGCCGAGCAGGTCTTCACCAATCTCTCCAACGCGCTCGCTGCCGTCGACGCCACGTTCGAGAACGTCGTCAAGCTCACCTTCTTCATGATCGACATGGCCGACTTCCCCGCAGTGCGGGAGGTGCGGGACAGGTTCGTGAACACCGCGCACCCACCGGCCAGCTCTGCGGTGCAGGTCAGCGGCCTTGTGTTTGACTGGATCCGGCTCGAGGTCGAGGCGATCGCGGTCATCGACTGAGTCGCACCTACTCTGCAACCCTCTGAAGCACTTACCCATGGCGCGTGGCCTGAGCACCGCGTATCCTCGCGGTACACGTGAACGCGACGCCAGCTTCACGGAAGAAGGTAGCGATGAACGAGCCACAGCGACATCGCCCCAAAATCCTCGTATTTGCTGCTGCGGTCGGGCGAGCCACATCATTTGTCCTGCAGATAGGAATGACGGCAATCGGTGCTGGCACCAAGGGAAACGCCCCGCTACTTCCGCCACAGCCACCACCGAAGCCACCCGACCAATATCGCCCGTGAGATCACCGCCCCCGCGGCCGGGCCAGTATCGGCCGTGAAGCTCCTCAGGCGCCGGGAACGAGGGTGAAGTCGACGCGTGCGGCCGCGAGGCGCTTCTGGATGACGGCCACGGCATCCGGGCTCTGGTCGACGAGCACGAAGCGGCGTCCGAGCGCGGCCGCGACCACCCCGGTAGTGCCTGAGCCCGCGAAGAAGTCGAGCACCCAGTCACCCTTGCGGCTGGAGGCCTGCACGATGCGGCGCAGGATCCCCTGCGGCTTCTGCGTGGGATAGCCGGTCTTTTCTTTGCCGGTGGGCGAGACGATCGTGTGCCACCAGACATCCGTCGGCAGCTTGCCTCGCGCCGCCTTCTCCGCCGTGACAAGCCCCGGCGCCATGTACGGCTCGCGATCCACCTCGTCTGAGTTGAAGTAGTAGGCGCTCGGATTCTTCACGTACACGAGGATCGTGTCGTGCTTCGCCGGCCACCTGCTCTTCGACTTGCCGCCGTAGTCGTAGGCCCAGATGATCTCGTTGAGAAAACTCTCCCGCCCGAACAGGGCGTCGAGCAGCACCTTGGCGTAGTGCGCCTCGCGATAGTCGAGGTGCAGGTAGAGTGTGCCGTCGTCGGCGAGCAGGCGCCAGGCCTCCGCGAGCCGCGGCTCGAGGAATGACCAGTAGTCCTCGAACTGGTCGTCGTAGCTCATCAGGTCGCCGCGGATGCGCTCGTACAGCTCGCCCTTGAATCCCTTGATGGTTCCGGATGCGCTGCGCACACTCGTCGTGGACTGCCTGGCCTGGCTTCGCCCGGTGTTGAACGGCGGATCGAGGTAGATAAGCGTGAACGCGCCATCGGGGAGGGCCGCGATCGCGTTGAGGTTGTCACCGTGGATGACCAGGTCGGCTCCGGTGGGCGACCAGGCGGTGGGCATAGGTCATTGTCCCATCTCGTGGTTGTCGTCGGGAATCGCACCAAAGGCTCCCCCGCCGTCGCAGGCTCCGTCGGCGCTGGCGTCGCAGGATCGCTGCGCGCTCCTCATAGCTCCAGCGCGCCAAGAGGCCCACCACGCCCCCGCCTTCGGCGCGCTTCCCGACGACAAAGCGTGGGTCAGCGGTGCTTCTCGGAGATGTCTATCGTGACCTTGCCGTTGAAGATGCCCTTGTCGCCGTCGCCCGCGAGGGGTGCCGGCGCGGGAAGCCTCGTCTGGCGGTCCATCTCGACCGCGGCCTCGTGCCTCGTGGGGGCGAATACCTCGTCTACGACGCCCATCATGCCGCCGAGACTGCCACCGACCCTGCTGCGCTTGTTCGACAGGTCGATGAGGCGAAGCCGCTGCAGCAGGTAGCCGAGCGCAGCAATACCGAGCACGATCGCGCCGAACACCCACCAGTTCACCGTTTAAGCCTAACCCGGCGACGTACCCATTCTCATGGAACGCGGTACAGCCATTCCTCGGTGGCGAACTTCTCGTCCACGAGCTGGCGGGCCCTCGCCAGCTCGTCCGGCGTCACCTCGCCATCCGTCGCACCGTAGAGTCCGACGAACGTGGCCTTCATCTTGTCGATGATCTCCGCTCGGCTGAGGCCGGTCTGACTGCGCAGCGGGTCGACGCGCTTGTTCGCGCTCTTGGTGCCCTTGTCGCTCATCTTCTCGCGGCCGATCCGCAGTACCTCGACCATCTTGTCGCCGTCCATGTCGTAGCTCATGGTCACGTGGTGCAGCACGGCACCAGTGCCGAGACGCTTCTGGGCTGCGCCACCGATCTTGCCCTTCGCGCTCGTGATGTCGTTGAGCGGCTGGTAGAACGCGTCGATACCAAGAGACTTGAGCGCGGTGATGACCCACTCGTCCAGGAACGCGTAGGAGTCCGCAAAAGTCATGCCGTGCACGAGATCGCTCGGCGCGTAGATCGAATAGGTGATGACGGAACCCGCCTCCATGAACATTGCGCCGCCACCGCTGATGCGTCTCGTCACCTGGAAGCCGTATTTTTTGGCGTTGTCCATGTCGACCTCGTTTTTTACCGACTGGAAGCTGCCGATCACGACCCCCGGCTTGTCCCATTCCCAGATGCGCAGGGTCGGCTTGCGGCGCCCGGCACCGACCTCCTCGGCAAGCACCTGGTCGAGCGCCATCTGCAGCAGCGGCTCGTAGGCTTCGCCGTGGATGAGCTGCCAGTCATAGTCCCGCCAACTCGTCGCGTGAGCGAGCGAGCGTCGCACCGCGACGGCGACCGCCTCCGCAGAGAAGCCGAGCAGGGTCGCGCCCTCGGGGAGCGCACCGCGCACCGCGGCCGCGATCGTCGCAGCATCCGCGTCCTCCGCCAGCCCGTTGACGGCGGCATTGATGGATTCGAGCGCGCTGTCGGGCTCGAGGAAGAAGTCTCCCGCGAGGCGGAAGTTCGCGATCCTGCCCTCCGCGACCTCGAGGTCGACCACAACGAGCTTGCCGCCTGGCACCTTGTATTCACCGTGCATGGGTGCTCCCTTAGTTCCTTTTTCCCAGCTTATTCCGCCGGGATGTTCTCTCCGTGGCCCAGCAGGCGCAAGCGAGCGCGCAGGCGCACGGCGGCCTCGTCGAGCGCCTCGGGCACAGCATTGCGGTCGATACCGCTCGGATGAAACTCGAACGGCGACCACGACGGCCAGACGTGCACATGCACGTGCGGCACCATGTACCCCTCGATCATCAGCCCCGCGCGATCCGATTCCCACTCCTCGCGCTGGGCGAGACCGATCTGCCGCGCGATCGACATGAGGTGTGCCACGAGGTCCTCCGGCAGGTCGAGCCAGCGGTCGACCTCGAGTCGCGGCACCACGAGTGTGTGGCCCGGCTGCCTCGGTTCGATGGTGAGGAAGGCGACCGCGCGGTCATCCGTCCAGATCATGCGGGCAGGCGCGCGCCCCTCGATGATGTCGGTGAAGATACTGGCCATGGATGCGCGGCTCACGCCTTCGCGCGGGAGGCGGGCAGGCGGTCCTTCAGCCACGCGATCGTGTCGGTGAACACCTGTTCGCGGTTGGTCTCGTTGAAGACCTCGTGGCGGGCATCCGTGTAGACGATGAGCTCGACGTCGCTCAGGCCGCTTCTGGTGAGGTAGGTCTGGGCGAGAAGCTCTGCACTATCGGTGCCGCCAAACGAGTCGTCGCTGCCGATCTGGATCAGCACCGGCAGGTCGTGCGGCAGGTTCTTCGCCGGGCGCCCGAGCAGTCGCAGGCTGTCGGCGAGACCGAACAGCTTGATCGCCTTCGCGCTGAAGGTGAGCGGGTCCCGTTCGAAATCCCGAGCGACGGCCGGATCACGGCTGAGCCACTCGTTGCCCGTGGTTCCGAACTGCTTGTGCCGCGCGTTCAGGTCGCCGCCGTTCATGTGCTTGAAGGTGCGATACGCCGTGCCGGTGAGCACGAGCGCGTCGTATTCGCCGGAGTGCCGGTTGGCGATCTTCTGCGCGATGATCGAGCCCCAGCTGTGGCCCAGCAGCGCGAGCGGGACGCCCGGGTTCTCCGAGCGGACGAGGTCGGTCATCTCCCGCACGGACTCGACCGTTCCGCGCATCCCGGTCGGCCCAAGCCTGCCCAGCTTCGAATTGTCTCCGCCCCACTGCTCCAGCCCGGTCTGGCCGTGCCCGTAATGGTCGTCGGCATAGACGGTGAACCCCGCACTGACCAGCTTCTGCGCGAGCTCTTCGTAGCGCAGCGCGTGGTCGCCGAGGCCGTGTGCAACCTGCACGACACCGATCGGCTTGGCCGCCTTCCACTGGTAGAAGTGCACCCTCACTCCCCTGGCGTCGACGAAGGTGCGGTCCTGGCGCGCTGCGGTGAACTGGATCACGATCTCTCCCTGACGACGGTGCTGATTGCCCAGTGTACGGCGAGGCGCGCGCCACGGTGGAGCACTTTGTGACGAGAACACGATGATCCCCAGCGGACTCTCGAATTCTCCTTTAATTAGCCTAGCTAATTTGCTATGCTAACTGTTTGTGTCCCTCAACCACTCTCCGGAACTCCGACTGGTCATCCAGCGCCTGAGCCGTCGAATCCGCGCCATGCAGGCGGACGATCAGATCACCGAGGGCCAGCGTTCCGTGCTGTTCCAACTGGCCAATCACGGCCCCCAGACGCTCGGCTCGCTCAGCGAGCGCGAGAAGGTCACGCCGCCCAGCATGAACCGCACCACGACCGCTCTCGTCGCGGCAGGCCTCGTCACGAAGGTGACCGCCGAAGACGACGCGCGCAAGATCACTCTCGACCTCTCGGATGCTGGCCGCGCCTTCGTGAAGGAGACCAGGCGCCGTCGCGACGCCTGGTTCACCAAGCGACTGGCCGCCCTCGACCCCGAACAGCGGCGGATCCTCGAGCTGGCCGCGCCCATCCTGCAGGAGCTTGCCGACCAGTGACCTCCATGTTTCGCTCCCTCGCGGGATACAACTATCGCGTCTGGTCGGTCGGCGCGATCATCTCCAACACCGGCACCTGGATGCAGCGCACCGCACAGGACTGGCTCGTGCTCACCCAGCTCACCCACAACGACGCCTTCGCGGTCGGCCTGGTCATGGCCCTGCAGTTCGGTCCGCAGCTGCTCTTACTGCCCATCACCGGGCTCGCCGCCGACCGGTTCAGCCAGCGCAAAATCCTCATGGTCACCCAATCGACCATGGGTCTGCTCGGCCTGTTTCTCGGCATCCTCACGGTAACGAACCTCGTGCAACTGTGGCACGTCTACGTGTTCGCGATGCTTCTCGGCTGCACGGCCGCATTCGACTCCCCTGCCCGCCAGACCTTCGTCTCCGAGCTGGTCGGACGCGGCAACCTGTCCAACGCCGTTGCCCTCAACTCCGCATCGTTCAACGTTGCGCGGATGATCGGCCCGGCCGTCGCGGGACTACTGATCGCGGTCATCGGCACCGGCTGGGTGTTCCTGATCAACGCGGCCTCGTTCATTGCCGTGCTCATCTCGCTTCTGATGCTCAGAACCGGCGAGCTGAGGCCGGCGCCCAAGGCCGTGCGCAAACGCGGCAACCTCGCCGAGGGATTTCGCTATGTCTGGAAACGGCCGGACATCATGGTCATACTCGTGATGATCTTCCTCATCGGAACCTTCGGGCTCAACTTCCCGATCTTCATCTCGACCATGGCAAAGATCGAATTCAAGGCGGGCGCCGCGGAATTCGGCGTGCTCTCCTCGATCATGGCGCTCGGGTCCGTGACGGGCGCGCTTCTGGCGGCCAATCGCGCCGCGCCGCGCCTGCGTTACCTCTTCGTCGCGGCCGCAGCCTTCGGTGTCTTCTGCGCGGCTTCGGCGGTCATGCCGTCGTTCTGGCTGTTCTCGCTCGCCCTGATCCCGGTCGGCGTCGCCGCGCAGACCTTCATGACCACGGCCAATGGCGCCGTGCAGCTCGGGACCGACGCCGCGGTGCGCGGGCGAGTGATGGCCATCTACATGGCGATCTTCATGGGCGGCACCCCCATCGGTGCGCCGATTGTGGGATGGGTGGCCAACCAGTTCGGGCCGCGCTGGGGACTGGGAGTGGCCGCGGCCTCCGGCATCGCGGCACTGCTCGTCGGGGTGTACTGGCTCGTGAGGTATCGAGGATTGCGCGTTCACTATGCTGCTCACCGCTTCAGCCTGAGCCACGCGGCATCCCGTGACGCGGAGGCCGCCACGCAGGCACTCGCTGCGGAGGAAGCGGCAACTGACAAGGTGTGACTCGGAGGAGATACACAAAATTTTCCGATTCGGCTTCGCCGTCGTTGTAGGATTTGGGCAGACAAAACGATCCGGGGGGAACGTTGATGCGGCGTAAAGGCGAGCAGACCTGGGGACTGGTACTTGACTCCATAGAGAGCGACCTGGTCTCGGGCAAACTGAAGCCGGGGGATCGCCTCCCTCCCGATCGGGAACTCGCCAGCCGCCTCAACGTGCGGCCCGCTGCGGTACGCGAAGCACTCCGGGTGCTCGAAGTATTGGGACTGGTGCGCTCGCCCACTGACAGCGAAGCCGATTCCGGCGTCATCATCGTTGCATCACCGGCTGGCGGAATGGGCTCGCTCATGCGCCTGCAGGTCGCGGCGCAGGGTATCCAGGTCGAGGATGTCGTGCGCACCCGCCTCCTGCTGGAAACCTCGGTGGTCAAGGAGCTGGCCGCGCACAGTGAGGCCGCGGACCTGAGCTCGGTGATCCAGCTGCTCGACGCGATGGAGAGCCCGGAGCTCTCACAGGGAGAGTTCCTCGCGCTCGACGCGCAGTTCCACCTGGCCCTCGCGGAGGCCGCAAACAACCAGGTGGTCACCGCCGTGATGGCAGGCCTTCGCAAGTCGATCGAGAACTTCGCCCTCAAGGGCGCGCCCGGCCTGGTCGGATGGACCACCGTGGTCGACCGCCTGCGAGACGAGCATCGCGGGATCGCGATGGCGGTCATTGACGGTGACGGCGCACTCGCCTCCGAGCGGATCTACAACCACATCTCGAACTACTACGCGGAGACGCACCTGGTGCGAAGCGTTCCCTACCGCGCCTGACGGTGCTGGCCGTCAGGCAGCGGCGTTACGTGCAGCGCGGTCAGACGGACTATGGATATTGAATGGCAGCGGGATCGGGGGGTCCTGTTCGGCTGGACGCATGGTCGCGGTCAGCACGTGAGTTCCGGAACCGATCGTGATGCTCTTCGACGACGCCTGGCCGGGAAGGGTGACAGCGGCGGTACATCCCGGCGGAACGGTCACCTCCAACCGGAAATCCGTGCCGGTACGGGTCCACGAGCTCGATGCCATCCCGTGCGGCGTCAGATGGCGAGCGCTCGCACTGCTCAACCCTCCACCTGGGTGCGGCGCGATCTTGAGCGTTGCGTAGCCGGGCGATGCCGGTGCGAGCCCCGCGACAATCCTGTGAAGGAAGTCCGCGACCGCGCCGAGAGCGTAGTGATTGAACGACGTCATCTCGCCCGGGTTGACGCTGCCATCGGGCAGCATGCTGTCCCACCGTTCCCAGATCGTGGTGGCCCCCATGGTCACCGGATACAGCCACGACGGGCACTCTTCCTGTAGGAGCAGGTGATACGCGACGTCGGTCGAGCCCGTTGCGACCAGGGCGTCGCAGATGATGGGCGTACCCACAAACCCGGTAGAGATCCGATACCCGCTCTGTGCGACCAGTTCGGTCAGTCGCGCGCCGGCCTTCGCACGTTGTTCCGGGTGGAGCAGCTCAAACATGATCGCGATCGAGTACGCGGTGGGGGTGTCGCTCGCGAGCCGACCATTCGGCGTCACGAACTCGTTGCGGAAGGCATCCGTCGCCCTGCGCGCCATCGCCTCGTAGAAGGTCCGGTCACCCTCGTTGCCGAGGATCGCCGCAGTACGAGCGAGAAGGCGAGTCGAATGGATGCGGTAGGCCGTGGCCACGAGATATTTGTCGGTGCGAGAGGCGGCAGGGTCATCCGGTGGGGTCGCCGGATCGAGCCAGTCACCAAGTTGGAAGCCGGCGTTCCAGAGGCCGCCGTCATCGGAGAGGCTATCGACCTGGTCGACCCACGCTTTCATGCTCGGGTACTGCGCCTCAAGGACGTCGATGTCCCCGTAGCGTTCGTAGAGCACCCAGGGCACGATGACCGCGGCGTCGCCCCACGCAGCAGCCGGATTCGACGGGAATCCACATTCGACCCAGGGGACGAAGTTCGGCACGCTGCCCCATTCGCGCTGCTCGGCCGCGACATCCCTGAGCCAGCCCTTCAGCATGCCGTGCACGGAATAGAGGAACGATGCCGTTGGTGCGAACACCTGGATGTCCCCTGTCCAGCCGAGGCGTTCATCCCGCTGCGGACAGTCGGTCGGAAGATCGACGAAGTTGCCTCGCATGCTCCACACGACGTTGTCGTGCAGTTTGTTGAGTAGCGCGTTCGAGGAATCGAACCATCCGGTTCTCTTCAGGTCGGAATGCACGACGAGCGCCGTCACCGACGTCGAGTCGAACTCGCCCGGCCAATTCTCCAGCTCGGCGTAGCGGAACCCGTGCAGGGTGAAGCGCGGGGTCCACGTCTCGGTTTCCTCCTCCCCGCGGCAGACGTAAGTATCGATGGATGCCGCGGTACGCAGCGTGCGCACTGCGAGTTCGTCATTCTCAAGCTCCTCTGCGTGATGTAACAGGACTCGATGCCCCCGCGGCGCTCGCACCTTGATCTCGAGCTTTCCCGCAATGTTCTGTCCGAAGTCGAGACGGATGCGCCCGTTCGGTCGCCTCTCGACTCTCTGAGGTGCGAGTCGATCCGTCACCCGCACAGGTGGCCCGGTTGGCGCTTCCAACGCCGCAGCAAACCCACTTCTGGGCAACACCGTGACCGGATGCCAGCCGGAGGCGTCGAAACCGGGCCGCGACCATCCGATCGGGCTCTCGCGTGCGTCGAACTCCTCGCCCTCGTACAGCCCGGCCGAGATGATCGGCCCCTCCGACCACCTCCATTCCTTCTCGAGAGGAATTAGCGTGACGCTGCCATCGGGTGCGGTGAGTTCGAGCTGTGCGAGCAGCGCAACCTCTGCGCCGTAGTTGTCCCATACCCCACCATTGAACCCGAGCCTGCCGCGATACCAGCCGTCGGCGAGCCAGGCGCCGACGACGTTGTCGCCCTGCGTGACGAGCTCCGTCACGTCGTGTGTCTGGTAGCGGATCCGGTGGTCGTAGCTGCTCCATCCCGGCGAGAGCAGATCGTCACTCGTGTCCCGTCCGTTGACCTCGAGCTGGTACACGCCGTGCGCCGTCGCGTAGATCCTTGCTCGCGCGAGGGGTTGCTCAACACGGAAAGCTGCCCTCAAGAGGTATCCGGGCCGGGGGCGATCAGCAGGTTCGGCTGTGGATGGCGAGACGAAGTCCGCGCGCCAGTCGCGCTCGCGCAGGAGACCAGCCTCGAACGCGAGAGGACGGCTCCACTTGCTGAGGTCGTCATCCGCCCCCCAGACCCGCACGCGCAGCATCCCGCTGTCCCTGGATTGCAATGGTTTAGCGGGCCAGGGAACGAGGCGGGAGTTTGCGGAGGCGACCTTGCCTGTGCTGGTCACGGTGCCATCCGCCAGAATCGTCTCGAGCTCGTACGCGCTCTGGAGCGTGCCCGAGTCGGTTGTCCAGTAGATTCGCGGCGCGGACTCCCCGATACCCACGGCCAGGCCAGCAGGCCTGTCCTCCAGCCACAGCTCGTGAACGGTTGCCATCGAACTCAGCCCTTGACCGATCCGGCCGCGAGGCCCTTCATGACCCTCTGGTTGAGGAAGATGTACAGAACGAAGATCGGGAGCACGCTGAGACAGATCGCGGCAAAGGTCGGGCCATACTGCACGACTCCGAACTGGCCGGTGAAGTTCAACAGGCCGACCTGGATGGTGCGCAGCTCGTCGTTCGTGGTGAAGGTCAACGCGATCAGGAGGTCGTTCCACATGAAAAAGAACTGCACGAGCGCGATCGTGAACACGGCGTTCTTCATCATGGGGAAGCCGACCGAGACAAAGGAACGCAGGATGCTTGCCCCGTCGAGCGTCGATGCCTCGAACACCTCGCGGGGAATCCCCCGAAAATAGGTGGCCATGAGGAACACGGTCAAGGGCAGGGCGGTCGCGGTGTAGGTGATGATGAGCGGCCACAGCGTGGAACTCAGCCCCAGTTGGAAGTACGCGCTGAACAGCGGCAGCAGGATCATCTGTCCCGGAATCAGGATGCCAACCAGGAACAGCAGGAGAGTTCTGTTGCGCCCCTTCCACACCATGACCTCGAGCGCGAATCCCGCGGCAGTGCCGATGACGATCGTGACGACGAGCGCGGGGACGACCGCGACCACCGAGTTGCCGAGGTAGACCGCGACGGACGACCAGGCCTGCTCGTAATTGGAGAAATTCAGCCAATTGCGCGGGAGCGACCAGGTCGGGTCGTTCAGAAACTCGCTCTGCGTCTTCAGGGAGCCGAGCAGCAGCCACACGAGCGGATAGACGAAGATCACCAGCAGTACGGCGACGACGAGGTACAGCGGAACCCTGCGAAGGATGCGGCCGGCCCTGCCCTGGTTGCGACGCTTGCGATAGTCGGGCGCAGGCGCGGACGGGCGATTCTCGATGACGGTGGTCACGGTCTACTCCCCGCTCAGCTCGCGGCGTGTGCCGCGAAGGATGAAGGCCGTCACGATGAGGCACATGATGGTGAGGATGAAGGCGACGGTCGCGCCGTAGCCGTAGTCGCCGCCCGCGAAGGATGTCGTGTACATGTACAGCGTCAACGGGGTGGTTCCGGTTCCCGGCCCTCCTCCGGTCAGCGCATAGATCGAGTCGAACACCTTGAGCGTTCCGTTGATGCTGAAGATCAGCGAGGACACCAGGATCGGTAGCGAGAGGGGGATGACGATGTGGCGAACCAGACGAAACCCCGATGCGCCATCGAGCCGCGCGGATTCGATAACATCCTCGGGGATGTCGAGCAGCCCCGTGTAGAGCAGCACCCCATAGAAGCCCATCGACCTCCAGATGTCGAGCAGCGCAATGACGATGAAGGCGTTGCCGGAGGTTCCCAGCCAGTCGATGGAGGGCAGTCCGATTCCGTTCAGCAGGGCGTTGATCGGGCCGGTCTGGGGCGCGAACTCGAAGAGCTTCTGGAACAGGAGCGCAACGGCGACGGTCGGAAGCACCACGGGGAAGAAGACCAGGGTGCGGACGATGCCGGATGCCCGCCGCAGGAAGAAGTTATAGAGGAGCGCGAGCAGATAGCCGAAGAGCACCTGGCCCACAGTGATGACCACGGCGTACTTGACCGTGAAGAGCACGGCGGGGCCGATGTTCGGATCGCTGAAGATCCGCTCGAAATTGGCGAGGCCGGCGAAGCTGAAGCCCTCGACCACGCTGCCCTTGAAGAAGGTGTAGCCGAACGACCACAGCATCGGGACCAGCATGGCCGCGGTGTACACCAGGAGCGCCGGGCCGAGCAGAATCGCGATGGCTCGCTTATCGCCCAGTACGTGGTTCATGTTCGCCTTCTTCCTGTGACCTCAGTGTGGGGAAGGCGAGCGACACGGCGTCGCTCGCCTTCCCTGGTGGGAATCGCCTGGGCCTTAGCCGTTCGCGAGACCCGCGCTGACCGTCTGCATGAACTGTTCACCGGTCGACTGGCCCGAACCGAGCAGTCCGCCGTTATTCTGGCTCGCCGTCGTGGCGGCCGCCGGGAACAGTGCTTCGAACCACTGGACGCTGGTCTTGGTCTTCGCGATCTGCTCCTGAACGAGTTTCGTCAGGGCCGAGACCTTGACGTCTCCCGCGACCGTGAAGCCGGTGACCTGCCCGTGATCCTGCAGAGCTACCGTGCCGTAGTTGTCTGCAATGCACTTCACCCAGTCGCGAACCTTCGAGCTGCCCTTGTAGGCGGATGCGGAGATCGCGACGGTGAGTCCGGCGTTCGCCGGTGTCTGGTCGGCAGAACCCTGACCACCTGCAACGTCAGGGAACGGCATGAATCCGATGTTGTCTGCACCGATCTTGTTCTCATCCGGATTGTTGAAGTTGGAGACAGCCCACGAGCCCATGTAGATGAAGCCCGCCTTGCCCGTGAGGAAAGTGTTGAGCGCCGTCGCGTAGTCGATGGATGTCGGCGAAGCACCGAAGTCACCCGCCTTGCCCAGCGCAGCGATCGCGTCCGCCGCCTTCACGTAATCCGGGTCGGTCAGCTTTGCCGAGCCGTCTGCCACCTTGCTGAGGGCATCCGGGCCGAGTTCACGGAACAGGTACGCGCCTACCCAGCGGGTGACGCCCCATCCGTCACCGCCCTTGCCCGCGTTGGAGATCGGTTGGACCCCCGCTGCCTTGAGCGTGTCGAAAGCGTCGACGAGCTGGCTCCACGAGGTCGGAACCGAGATGTTGTTCTTCTCCAGAATCGACTTGTTGTACCAGATGCCCTCAATGTTGAGCTCGGTGGGGAGCACGATGGTCTTGCCCTTGTAGAGCGCGCCCACGGTGGACTTGGCCGCGGGCACGATGTCCTTGGCAACATCGCTCGCCCCAGAGGAGTCGAAGTCGACGAGGTCTCCGGCCTTGAAGAGCTTCTCCGTGAGCGCGGGCGAGTTTGGTGACGCGAAGGCGACGGGAAGCGCTTTCTGGCCGGCCAGGAGCTGAAGCTGCTGGTCGAGGGTGGCCTGCGCCTGCTTGTTGAGCTTCAGCGGCAGCGCCTTGTTTTCCGGTGCGCACTCCTTCTTGCTCAGGCTCGTGAGAACAGCGGCGATGGTGGTGTTCTCATTGACGCCCAGGAACGTGAAGTTCTTGGGTGAGTTCGAGGCATCGTTCGTGCTCGTGCCTGAGCTGCACCCGGCGAGCGCGGTGACCAGCGCGCCTGCTGCAGCGACGCCGATGAGCCACCGGCGGCCTGATCGAGTTGATTGGTACACAGTTCCTCCTTGAATGTGAATGCAGTTGATAAAGCACTTCTCGGGGATCAATCGGCAGTCGCGATTAATTGAAGCGCTTTAATACTTGGACGCTAGTGGCCGTGAATTCGTTTGTCAAGACATTATGAAGCGATTCAATTGCGAGTCAGACGATTGATGAAGACCTCGCCCCACTAGATTGAGAAACCAAGGAAGGATGGATGATGGCCAGCCGAATACCCGCAGACTCCGCTCCCAGCATGAGCGATGTCGCGCGCCTTGCCAAGGTCTCCATGGCCACCGTATCCAACACGCTCAATCAGCCAGACAAAGTCAGTCCGGCCACACAGGCTCGCGTGCTGAAGGCCATAGAACAACTCGGCTTCGTGCGAAACTCTGCTGCGCGCTCGATAGCGGCGGGCACCTCGACCACGATCGGGCTCGTTCTCGCAGACATGGGCAACACCCTGTTCGTGGATATCGCGCGCGGGGCGGAACGACAGGCCCAGGCGTCCGGAATGAGCCTGCTGCTCGCCAACAGCGATGTCGACCTACAGAAGCAAGACAGCTACCTCCACCTCTTCGACGAGGCGCGAGTGGCTGGGATCATCCTCGCCCCTCTCGACGACTCACTTGCCGAGATGGAAAAGGTGCGGCGCCACGGGCGCCCGGTCGTGCTCGTCAATGACACGGGCGTCACGACGCGAAGCTGCAGCGTGGTCGTCGACGAACAGTACGGTGGATATCTCGCCGCACGCCACCTGATCGACTCAGGGCGACGCAGGCTCGCCTTCGTCGGAAGCCCTCGCCACTTCCACGCGATCAGCGACAGGTATCTCGGCGCCCAGCGCGCCGTCACCGAAGCGAGTGACGGCGTGACCCTCGAGCTCGTCGAAACTACCGCGCTCAACGTGCGAGACGGGTACGCGGTCGGACGAGAGCTTGCCGCCCGTGTGGAAGACACGCGACCGGATGGGGTGTTCGCCGCGGCAGACCTCCTGGCCGTCGGCTGCATCCAGGCCATGCACGGCCACAACGGGATCGACGTTCCGCGCGATGTCGCGGTTATCGGCTACGACAACAATCACTTTGCGACGGAGACCATGGTGCCCGTCTCCACCATCGCCCAGCCCGCCGAGGAGATGGGACAGGCCGCGACCAGGCTGCTTCTCGAGGAGGCCAGGAAAGAGCCGGGGCACTCCCACCGTCGAGTCACGCTGCAACCCCGCCTGATCGTGCGCCAGAGCAGCTACAGCGGCTGAAGAAGTCCCAGCATCCATCACATCTCTACCGAAACCTCTTTGAGCGCCTTATCGACCTGCGAGCTCTCAATCCCCCGCGGTAGACGCCCTCACGATCAATTCCGGCTGAAAGACCACATGCCTCGGTGCGAGCGCGGCGTCTTCAGCCTCTTCGATGAGAATCTCGACCGCAGTCTTTCCGATGAGCGCACTCGGCTGGCGAATTGACGACAACGGCACCACCGAGGCACTCGCAAAATCGATGTCGTCATAACCGATCAGGGCAATGTCGCGCGGAACGTGCAACGCGCCCTGCATGTTGAGCGCCTGCAGGACGCCCATGGCAATGAGGTCGTTTGCGGCGAAAATGGCATCCGGCCTGTCCGCCGGCTCCTTGGCCAGGATCGCATTCCCGGCCTCTCGACCCTCGATTACGCTGAGCGCTTTGGTCGGAACGACCTCGATCGAGACCCCCGGATGCCCGGCCACAACCCGGCGGGCTCCCTCCAAGCGGTCGGCAACCTGGCGGATCTCCTGCGGCCCGCCGACGAACGCGATAGCTCTCCTGCCGAGACCGATGAGGTGCTCGACCGCCAGGCCGCCGCCTGCCACGTCGTCCACCGACACGGAGCTGTACGCCGTGTCTGCGCTGGTGCGGTCGACCAGCACCGCTGGAATACCGCGATCGTGGAGCCGACGCAAGCGCGCCGTGACGTCGCCGAAGGGGGAAATCAGGACTCCGTGCATTCGCTGCTCTTCGAACAGATCGAGATAGCTGGCCTCGCGATCCGCCTTCTCGTCGCTATTGCCCAGGATGACGGAGAGGCCGGCAGAGGCAGCCTGGTCCTCCGCCCCCCGCGCGAGGTCGGTGAAGAAGGGATTGCGCACGTCGAGCACGATGAGACCGATGGACTTGCTGTGGCCTGCGCGCAATTGCCGTGCGGCGTCGTTGCGCACGAACCCCAATTCGTCGATAGCCGCCTGCACGCGCGCGGTCACAGCGTCCGACACCTTTTCCGGACGGTTCATCACGTTGGAGACGGTGCCAACGGAGACGCCAGCCCGCGCTGCGACATCCTTGACGCTCACCGACATCGCTTGCCTCTCCGCTGAGCGCCCGACCTTAAGCGCTTCTTGCATGATGCCAGTAACCCACGTCCTGTGCCACAAATTTGGAACGATTCATATCTGGCCTTGACGCGGACGAGCGCAGCGACATAGAGTTCTGTCCAATCCTGATTTTAAAACGATTCAATCACCTCGATGAGGAGGGTGCCGAGAGCATGACGACGACTGCAACCGCTCCAGATCCCGCGGCTCTCGAACTCCGCGAGATCGCCAAATCCTTCGGTGCCGTCATCGCTTTATCGTCCGCCACTCTTCGTGTCGAAATGAACTCGATCCACGCGCTGGTGGGTGAGAACGGCGCAGGTAAGTCGACCCTCGTAAAAATCGTGGCCGGCCTCTACCAGCGCGACAGCGGAGAATTCTTCCTGCGCGGCGAAGCCGTCGACTTCAAGTCGACCGCGGAGGCCAAGGCCGCAGGCGTCGCCGTGATCTACCAGGAGCCGACGCTCTTTCCCGATCTCTCGGTCACCGAGAACATCTTCATGGGTCGCCAGCCCAGAGACCGCTTCGGTCGCATCGACCGCAAGGCCATGCACCTCGAAGCCACGCAGATCTTCGAGCGCCTCGCCGTGCACATCGATCTCGATCGCCCCGCCGAGGGGCTCTCCATCGCCGACCAGCAGCTCATCGAGATCGCCAAGGCCATCTCGCTCGACGCCCGTGTGCTCATCATGGACGAGCCCACCGCGGCACTCAGCGGCGTGGAGGTGGAGCGACTGTTCTCGGTCGCCCGCAGCCTGCGCGACGAGGGCAGGGGCATCGTCTTCATCTCGCACCGCTTCGATGAGGTCTTCGCACTCAGCGACACGATCACGGTCATGCGCGACGGTCAGTACATTTCGACGGATGCCATCGCAGACGTGACAGAGGAGGAGATCGTGCGTCGCATGGTCGGCCGCGATGTCACCGACCTGTTCCCCAAGCAGGAGGCGGAGATCGGCGAGGTGCTGCTCGAGGTCAGCGACCTCAGCTCGACCGGGGTCTTCACCGATGTCAGCTTCACGGTTCGCTCCGGCGAGATCGTGGCGCTCGCCGGCCTGGTCGGCGCCGGGCGCAGCGAGATCGCACGCGCAATCTTCGGAGTGGACGATTACGATTCGGGCACGGTCACCGTGAACGGCAGGCGGGTGCCCAAGCATCGGCCAGCGAAGGCCATGGCACTGGGGCTGGGCCTTGTGCCGGAGGATCGCCGCAAGCAAGGCCTCGTTCTCGAGGCGACCGTCGCGCGCAACGCCACCCTCCCGCTGCGGGCGGCGCTCAGCAAGCTCGGCTTTCTCACCTCACGCACGGAAAACCAGTCGGCGCGGGTCTGGGCATCCAGGCTTCAACTCAAATCGAGCTCGCTCGACACCCTCGCGGGCACGCTCAGCGGCGGCAACCAGCAAAAGGTCGTGCTCGGCAAGTGGCTCGCCACCGAACCCCGCGTGCTTATCATCGACGAGCCGACGCGAGGCATCGACGTGGGAACCAAGGCCGAGGTGCACAGGCTCATCTCCGAGCTCGCGGGACGAGGCATGGGCATCCTCATGATCTCCTCGGAACTACCCGAGGTGCTCGGCATGGCCGACCGCGTGCTGGTCGTGCACGAAGGGCTCATCACCGCGGACATCAGCCGGGCGGATGCGACGGCCGAGTCGGTCATGCACGCGGCAACCCACACGCCGTCCACCCCCGACAGACACGCAGGCGACACGCGTGCAACCGACACCGAGGAATCAGCCCGATGACCGCGACCACGACTGCGGCACGGCCGACGTACCCTGCCCTCCGCCTGCTGCAGCAATTCCTGCACGCCCGTGAGACGGGCATCCTCGTCGCACTCATCGTCGTGATCGTCGCGACCACGGCGGTGAACCCGAGCTTCCTGTTCAGCTCAGACGGCTTCCGCGATCTGCTCCTGACGCCCTCCATCCTGATCCTGCTCGCGGTCGGGCAGGCCGTGGTCATCATCACACGCAACGTCGACCTCTCTGTCGGCTCCGTCGTCGGGCTTACGGCCTACCTCACCGGTCGACTCTTCATCGACGTTCCCGGAATCTCGATCGGAGTGGTATTCCTGGCCGGCCTCGGGTTGGGGGCGCTCCTCGGCCTTGTCAACGGCGCACTCGTCGCCTTTGGCAAGGTCCCCGCGCTCGTGATCACCCTCGGTACCCTCTACGCATACCGCGGCATCAACGTGGTGTGGACCGGGAGCAACCGCATCAACTCTTCCGATATGCCCCAGGCATTCCTCGGGCTCGGCACAAACACCTTCCTCTTCATCCCCTACCTCACGATCATTGCGCTGCTCGTGACCCTCGCCGCCGGATGGTACCTGCGCAACAAGCGCGGAGGTCGCGAGATGTACGCGATCGGCTCGGACCCGGATGCCGCAGAGCTATACGGTCTCACCGTCAAGCGCAGCCTCCTGGTCGCCTTCGTGCTCTGCGGCGCTCTCTCCGGACTCGCGGGCGTCCTGTTCGCCGCGCGCTACGGCACCACGAACTCGCAGACCGGAACCGGACTCGAACTGCAGGCGGTCGGTGCCGCCGTCATCGGAGGTGTCGCCATCTTCGGTGGCAGCGGCACGGTCTACGGTGCCGCGATCGGTGCGATCCTGCTGCTCACGATCAACCGCGCGCTGCCGATTCTCGGCATCCAGGACTTCTGGCAGCAGGCGGTCGTCGGCATCCTGATCATCGGAGCCATCGTGCTCGATCGGGTACTGGCAGTGCGACTTTCTAAACGGCTGGTCTCTGAACGGCAGGCTTCCCATGACTGACTCCACCCTGTCCATGAATCTCGACTCGACGACGACCCGTGGGGCGATCAGGGACTACCGCCGTCCACTCTGGCAGCGCTGGCTGCTCACCCCGGAGATGGCGATTCTGGCCGCGGTCGTGGTGGTCTGGATCGTCGCCTCGTCGGTCGTCCCGTACTTCGGCACCACCACCACGCTCGGGTTCCTGCTGCTGGATGTCACACCCATCCTGATGATCGCCCTGCCGATGACGCTCGTGATCGTGACGGGTGAGATCGACCTCTCGGTCGCAAGCACCATCGGGCTGAGCAGCGTCATGCTCGGCGTACTCACTAAGGCGGGGATGCCCATCGGGTTCGCCATGATCGTCTGTCTCGCGGTCGGCCTCGTCGCGGGAGCGATCAACGGATTCCTGGTCACCGTCGGTGGCCTGCCCTCACTCGCTGTGACGATCGGCACCCTGGCGCTGTTCCGAGGAATCGCCGTAGGACTCCTCGGCACCACCGCGGTAACCACCTTCCCCACCTTTTGGCAGAATCTCGCACAGAGTCGCTTCGGGACATCCGGAATCCCGGTCGTCATGGTGCTCGTGGTCGTGCTCATCGTCGTCTTCGCCGTCCTGCTGCACTCCACCCCATTCGGTCGTGGGCTCTTTGCGCTCGGGCTGAGCAAGGACACTGCACTCTTCTCCGGAGTGCGGGTGAACCGCAGCAAGTTCATCTCGTTCCTTCTCACCGGTGTCGTCTCCGCACTCGCCGGCATTTTCTGGACGCTGCGCTACGGGAGTGCCCGCGGCGACAACGCCACCGGGCTCGAACTCGCGATCATCGCTGCGGTGCTGCTGGGCGGGGTCTCGATATTCGGCGGCAAAGGTGCGCTTCACGGGGTGATCGGTGGCGTGCTGCTGATCGGTGTATTGCAGAGCTCTTTGCGTCTGGCGAATGTCAGCTCGGATGCGATCAACATCGTCACCGGCGCGCTACTGGTCGTCTCGGTGCTCGCCCCACAGTTTCTTGTCTGGTTCCGGCGATTCAGGCCGGCGAATCGTATGACAAGGAAATAAACGCTCTCGTGCACAGGAGCGTAACCTGCACCAGATGCCGAATCTGAAACGTTTCAGCATCGCCATATCGAAAGGAAGAACAGAGATGTTGTTTCATACCAAGCGCAAGACTCTTGCTCGCGCTCTCAGCCTGACGGCTGCTGCCGTCGCCCTCGCGGTGATCGCCACCGGTTGCTCGAGCGGGGGCACCACCGGCACCAAGGCCAGCGGCGACCACAACTACAAGATCACCTTCCTGCCGAAGAACCTCGGCAACGCCTACTTCGACACCTCGGACAAGGGCGGCGAGAAGGCCATCAAGGAGTTCAAGGGAACATACAAGGAGGTCGGTCCCGCGACCGCCACCGCGGATGCCCAGGTCAGCTACATCAACACACTGACCCAGCAACAGGTCGGAGCGATCGTGCTCTCGGCCAACGACCCGACAGCACTCGGCAGCGCCCTCACCCAGGCCAGGCAGGCCGGCGTGAAGATCGTCACCTTCGACTCAGACACGGATGCGAAGTACCGCGACATCTTCATCAACCAGGCGACCGCAGAGGGCATCGCCAAGATCCAGGTCGACCTCATCACGAAGCAGATCGGGGACACCGGCGACATCGCGATCCTGTCCGCTTCAGCGAACGCGACCAACCAGAACGCCTGGATCGACCTGATGAAGAAGGATCTGGCGGCCAACCACCCCAACGTGAAGCTGGTCGACACTGTCTACGGCAACGACGACGACCAGACCTCCTTCGACAAGACGGCGGCGCTGCTCACCACCTACCCCCACCTCAAGGGCATCGTCTCGCCCACCACGGTCGGAATCGCGGCAGCGGCTCGCTACCTGTCCACCTCCGCCTTCAAGGGCCAGGTCGCGCTGACCGGTCTCGGCACCCCGAACCAGATGCGCGACTACGTCAATGACGGCACCGTGACGGCGTTCGCGCTGTGGAACCCGGCCGACCTCGGTTACCTGGCCTCCTACGCGGCCAAGGCCCTGATCGATGGCACCATCACGGGCAAGAAGGGCGACACCTTCAAGGCCGGTTCGCTGGGCACCTTCACCGTGGGCGATAACGGCACCGTGCTTCTCGGCGACCCGTACACCTTCACGAAGGACAACATCGGGAAGTTCAACTTCTAAATCGGCTTCATCGCACCACGGCAGTACAGCACGACCCCGGGCCAGCAGGTAATGGCTGCTGGCCCGGGCACCACAAACTTAGCCACTCGTGAACGAGGAGAGGAGGACGAAATGCAGAGGGTCTGCTTCCAGCTCCAGGTGAAACCAGACCGCATCGCCGAATACCGCGCGCGTCACGCTGCCGTCTGGCCGGACATGCTGCGCGCTCTCGCCTCCACCGGGTGGCACAACTACTCGATCTTCCTGAGGCCCGACGGCCTGCTCATCGGATATTTCGAGACCCCGTCTCTCATTGCCGCCCAAGCCGGCATGGCCGACACCGAGGTCAACGCGAGATGGCAGAGCGAGATGGCCGGGTTCTTCGAGGACCTCGGAGACCAGGCACCGGATACGGGCTTTCTCGTGCTCGACGAGATCTTCAACCTCGAGGACCAGCTGGCAGCGACATCCGCCGGCTGCGGTCTCACCAGCACCACACAGAACAGGACAACACCATGACCACCTTCGACTCGATCGCACCGCTGCTCGCAGAGCAGGCCATCGAGCTGCCCTCCTGGGCATTCGGCAACTCCGGCACGCGATTCAAGGTGTTCAGCCAACCGGGAGGCCCCCGCACGCCGGAGGAGAAGATCGCGGATGCCGCCCAGGTGCACAGGCTCACTGGACTCGCCCCGACGGTCGCCCTCCACATCCCGTGGGACAAGGTCGACGACTACTCCGCGCTCCGCCGCTACGCCGAGGGCCAGGGCGTTGCGCTCGGAACCATCAACTCGAACACCTTCCAGGACGACGACTACAAGCTCGGCAGCGTCACCCACTCCGATCCGCGCATTCGCCAGAAGGCCATCGACCACCACTTCGAGTGCATCGACGTGATGAACGCGACCGGCTCGCGCGACCTCAAGATCTGGCTTGCCGACGGCACGAACTACCCGGGCCAGGACGACATCCGCGCGCGGCAGGATCGCCTCGCGGACTCGCTCGCGAAGATCTACGCACGCATCGGCAACGACCAGCGCCTCGTGCTCGAGTACAAGTTCTTCGAGCCAGCTTTCTACCACACGGATGTTCCGGACTGGGGCACCTCGTACGCGCAGGTGTCCGCACTCGGCGAGCGCGCCATGGTCTGTCTCGACACCGGCCACCACGCACCGGGCACCAACATCGAGTTCATCGTCGCCCAGTTGTTGCGCCTCGGAAAGCTCGGATCCTTCGACTTCAACTCGCGCTTCTACGCCGACGACGACCTCATCGTGGGGGCGGCGGATCCGTTCCAGCTGTTCCGTATCCTGTACGAGGTCATCCGCGGCGGCGGGTACGGCGCGTCCTCCGGGGTCGCGTTCATGCTCGACCAGTGCCACAACATCGAAGAGAAGATCCCGGGGCAGATCCGCTCGGTGCTCAACGTGCAGGAGATGACGGCGCGCGCACTGCTCGTGGACACCGAAGCTCTCGCCGCCGCCCAGGCCGCGGGCGACGTTCTTGCCGCCAACGGCATCCTCATGGACGCCTTCTACACGGATGTCCGACCCATGCTCGCAGACTGGCGCGAGTCCCGCGGTCTTCCGCGCGACCCGATCGCCGCCTACAACGCCAGCGGATACCGCGAGCAGATTGTCGCGGACCGTGTCGGCGGCCAGCAAGCCAGCTGGGGGGCGTGAGCATGACCAACCCCACGGCAGCGGAACTCATCGCGCGCAGCAACCGCCTCGGCGCGAACCCCCGCAACACCAACTACGCCGGCGGCAACACCTCCGCCAAAGGCACCGACATCGACCCGGCTACCGGAGAGTCGGTCGAACTGCTCTGGGTCAAGGGCTCGGGCGGAGACCTCGGCACCCTCACCGAGCAGGGTCTCGCGGTGCTGCGGCTTGACCGGCTACGCGCGCTCTCCAAGGTGTATCCCGGCGTCGAGCGCGAAGACGAGATGGTCGCTGCGTTCGAGTACGTGTTGCACGGCAAGGGCGGGGCCGCCCCGTCGATCGATACCGCAATGCACGGGCTGGTGGATGCGGCACACGTCGACCACCTGCATCCGGACTCCGGCATCGCCTTTGCCACCGCCGCCGATGGTGAGGAGCTCACCGCGAAGGCCTTCGGCGAGAAGGTCGTCTGGGTTCCCTGGCGACGCCCCGGCTGGCAACTCGGCGAAGACATCTCGGCGATCAAGCGGAACAACCCTGCGGCAATCGGCTGCATTCTCGGGGGGCACGGCATCACGGCATGGGGTTCGACTTCTGATGAGGCCGAGGCCAACTCGCTCTGGATCATCGAGGCCGCGGAGACCTATATACAGGAGCACGGGCGTACAGATCCCTTCGGAACCGTCATTGATGGTTACGGCGCGTTGAGCGAGCCAGAGCGCAAGGCCAAGGCCGCTGCGATCGCGCCAGCCCTCCGCGGGCTGGTCTCTACCGACAAAGCCCAGGTCGGGCACTTCACGGATGCCGAGGTCGTGCTCGACTTCCTGTCCCGTTCAGAGCACCCGCGCCTTGCCGCGCTCGGCACCAGCTGCCCGGACCACTTCCTGCGCACCAAGGTGAAACCGCTGCTGCTCGACCTGCCTGCGAACTCCTCCGTCGAGGAGACGATCGCACGGCTGCACGAGCTGCACGAGGAGTACCGCGCCGATTACCAGGCCTACTACGACCGTCACGCGACGGAAGACTCCGCCGCAATCAGGGGCGCCGATCCGCTCGTGGTGCTCGTACCCGGGGTCGGCATGTTCAGCTACGGCGCGAACAAGCAGACCGCGCGGGTCGCCGGAGAGTTCTACATCAACGCGATCAACGTGATGCGCGGTGCAGAGGCCATCTCGAGTTACACCCCGATCCCGGAGAGCGAGAAGTTCCGCATCGAGTACTGGGCGCTCGAAGAAGCCAAGCTGCAGCGGATGCCGAAGCCCAGACCTCTCCAGTCGCGCGTTGCGCTCGTGACCGGCGCGGCATCCGGCATCGGCAAGGCCATCGCGACGCGTCTCGCCGCCGAGGGAGCCTGCGTCGTGATCGCCGACCTCGCCCTGGAGAAGGCACAGGCTGCGGCGGCAGAGCTGGGAAACACGGATGTCGCCATCGGCATCCAGGCGGACGTCACCGATGAGCGCCAGGTGCAGGCCGCGGTCGACGCCGCCGTTCTCGCGTTCGGCGGCCTCGACCTCGTCGTCAACAACGCCGGCTTGTCGCTCAGCAGATCGCTGTTGGAGACCACGGTCGCCGACTGGGACCTGCAGCACAACGTCATGGCGAAGGGTTCGTTCCTCGTGAGCCGCGCCGCCGCCAGGGTGCTCATCGACCAGAAACTCGGCGGAGACATCGTCTACATCTCCTCGAAGAACTCGGTGTTCGCCGGGCCCAACAACATCGCGTATTCGGCGACCAAGGCAGACCAGGCGCACCAGGTGCGGCTGCTCGCCGCGGAGCTCGGCGAGTACGGAGTGCGCGTCAACGGCATCAACCCTGACGGGGTCGTGCGCGGCTCCGGTATCTTCGCGGGCGGCTGGGGTGCGAAGCGTGCCGCTGTCTACGGCGTTCCGGAGGAGAAGCTCGGCGAGTACTACGCGCAGCGCACTTTGCTCAAGCGCGAGGTGTTGCCGGAGAACGTCGCGAACGCGGTGTTCGTGCTCTGCTCGTCTGACCTCGACCACACGACCGGCCTGCACATCCCGGTGGATGCGGGCGTGGCGGCGGCCTTCCTGCGATGACTAGCGCGGTCGCGGCGATCGATCTCGGCGCAACGAGCGGCCGGGTCATGCTCGGCTATGTCGGCCACAACGAGTTGAGCCTGCGGCCGGTCTCACGCTTTCCCAACGGTCCGGTGACCGCGATCGACGGTCTGCACTGGGATCTCACGGGCCTCTATCGTCACGTCGTCGCCGGTCTTGCCTCGGCCCTGCGCGAGGAGCCTGGCGTGCTCAGCATCGGCGTCGACTCCTGGGCGGTCGACTACGCGCTGCTGCGCGGCGGGCGGATGCTGGCCGAGCCGTTTCATTACCGCGACGAACGCAACATTGCGGCTGTGGCATCCGTTCACTCTCTGGTGACGCCGCAGGAACTCTACGCGCGGAACGGCCTGCAATATCTGCCGTTCAATACGCTCTACCAGTTGACCGCCGATCGGGTCAGCGGGCATCTCGCCAGCGCCGACGAATTCTTGCTCGTACCCGACCTTGTCAACTTCTGGCTCACCGGTGAGCGTCGTGCCGAGCGCACGAATGCCTCGACCACTGGGCTCCTCAACCTCGCAACCGGCACCTGGGATGACGAACTGATCGGCAGGCTCGGGCTTCCGCTCGGTATCTTCCCCGCGTTGACGGATGCCGGCGAGATGGTGGGCGGACTGTTGCCGGGGACCGCCGTCGAGATCGGGGCCGGGCCCGCGCTGTCGGTGACCGCCGTTGGATCGCACGACACGGCATCCGCTGTCGTCGCGATACCCGCGACCACGGATGATTTCGCCTACATCTCCTGCGGCACCTGGGGCCTGGTCGGCATCGAACTCGACGAGCCCGTACTGACAGAGGCGAGCCGAGAGGCGAACTTCACCAACGAGGGCGGCGTCGACGGCCGGGTGCGCTTTCTGCACAACGTGATGGGACTGTGGCTGCTGAGCGAATCGGTTCGCGAGTGGGAGAAGGATGGCGTATCCGTCGACCTCGTGTCGCTTCTCAGTGCGGCCGCGGCGGTGACCACGCCGGTTCCGATCTTCGACGCGAACGATGAGCGGTTTCTCGCGCCGGGGGACCTGCCTGCGCGCATTGCAGACTGGCTGACCGAACGTGGACTGCCGGTTCCGCAGAGCCGCCCGGAGTTCGTGCGCTGCATTCTCGAGAGTCTCGCGGATGCCTTCGCTGCGGCCGTGCGGCGCGCGTCAGAGCTCTCGGGAAAGCTGGTGTCGGTTATCCACCTGGTCGGCGGCGGATCCCAGAACGAGTTGCTCTGCCAACTCACCGCCAACCGCAGCGGCCTCGTCGTGCTCGCAGGCCCCGTGGAGGCAACAGCCATCGGCAACGTGCTCGTGCAGGCGAGGGCCCAGGATTCGGTGCGCGGCGACCTCGAGACCCTGCGCGCTCTCGTCGCCGCGGCCTTCCGTCCCGTCACCTACCGCCCGCAGACATCCCCCACCCGCTGACACGCTCGGCGGGAGAGCTAAGGGAGGGTGGCGCTACCCCAGCAGGTCGTGGCACACGACGATGGCGTCGCGGCCGGGACCGACGCCGATCGCCGAGATGCGCGATCCGCTGATCTTCTCGAGCGCGATCACGTAGTCCTGCGCGGCCTGAGGCAAGTCCAAGAACTCACGGGCGCCGGTGATGTCTTCGCTCCAGCCCGGGAAGTTCTCGTAGATGGGAACCGCGTGGTGGAAGTCGGTCTGCGAGGTCGGAACCTCGTCCACCCGAACACCGTCGACGTCGTAGGCGACGCAGACCGGAATCTGCTCGAGCCCGGTGAGCACGTCGAGCTTGGTGAGCACGAAATCGGTGATGCCGTTCACTCGCGCGGCATAGCGGGCGATCGGAGCGTCGTACCAGCCGCAGCGGCGCGGGCGCCCCGTGGTGGTTCCAAACTCGAAGCCGTTCTCGCGCAGGAAGTCTCCAGATGCGTCGAACAGCTCGGTGGGGAACGGGCCAGCACCAACGCGGGTCGTGTATGCCTTGACCACGCCGATCACGCGATCGAAGCGGTTTGGTGCGACTCCGGATCCCGTTGCTGCACCGCCCGAGGTGGCCGACGACGACGTGACGAAGGGGTAGGTGCCGTGGTCGACATCCAGCATCGTCGCCTGCCCGGCCTCGAACAGCAGGGTCTTGCCCGCGTCGAGAGCCTGGTTCAGGCGCAGCCCGGTGTCGGCAACCATGGGGCGCAAGCGATCCGCGTACTTGAGCAGCTCATCCGCGATCTCGTCCACGGTGATCGCGCGGCGGTTGTAGATCTTCACCAGCAGGTGGTTCTTCTGGTCGAGCGCGCCCTCGATCTTCTGGCGCAGGATGTTCTCGTCGAACAGGTCTTGAATGCGGATGCCCACCCGGTTGATCTTGTCGGCATACGCCGGCCCGATCCCCCGCCCTGTCGTACCGATTTGCCGCTTGCCGAGGAAGCGCTCCGTCACCTTGTCGAGCGTGCGATGGTACTGCGTGATGACGTGCGCGTTGGAGCTCACGAGCAGGCGCGAGACGTCGACGCCACGGGCGCTGAGCGCATCCAGCTCTTCGAAGAGCACCTCGATGTCGATGACGACACCGTTGGCGATCACGGGCGTGACGCCCTCGGTCAGAATGCCGGAGGGGAGCAGGTGCAGCGCGTACTTCTCGTCGCCGACGACCACCGTGTGCCCGGCGTTGTTACCGCCGTTGAACTTCACGACATAGTCGACGCGGCTGCCGAGAAGGTCGGTGGCCTTGCCCTTGCCTTCGTCGCCCCACTGGGCGCCGATCAGAACGATTGCAGGCATAACTGATCCCTTCGAGATCGGTGGGGATTACACCCCAGCCTATCGTGTAGCCACTGACAGGCCACTAGGAAGGGCGACCCCGTCAGAGCCAGGCCGGTCAGGCGACGGCGCGAGACATGCGTGTGGCTGCCTCACGCGCGAACGCCAGAAACTCGTCGCTGCCGCGCAGCTCGTATTCCGTGCCCGCGGGAACCCAAACCAGGGCCGAGAGCATGAGCTCGAACGTGTCCCCGCTGATGGGCCAACTCGTGGTGTGTTCGTCGATCGCGACCGCACCCTCCGACCACGGGCCGAAATGTTCGCGCATGGCCGCAAGAGGCATCCGTATGACGACCTCCGCCTGAACCCGGCTGTGCATGGATGCGATTGCCGCAGTCACGAACTCCGCCGCGTCCGCTGTGGGAAGCTCTCGCGGTACGAAGTGCAGCCGCGTACCGAAGTACCGGCTCATCCGGTCGACGCGAAAGGTGCGCCAGTCGCCACGCTGCAGGTCCCAACAGACCAGGAACCAACTGCGCTCGGCAGCGACGAGCGTGTGTGGCTCGACCGCGCGATCCGTCTCAGCACCGCCCGCCGCGACATAGTGAAAGCGGATGCGCTCGTGATCGCGGCAGGCGAGCGCGAGCTGGCCGAGAAGTTCGGATGACACGAGCAGCTCGGATGACACCGGGACACCGCGCGAACCCTGCGGTCGCGGTCGACCGGCGAGCACACTGCCCGCGAGGGCGTTCACCCGCTGCCGCAGTGCTGACGGCAGCACCTGCTCGAACTTGGCGAGCGCGCTCAGCGAAGTCTGCTCGCCATCGACCAGACCCCGGGTCGCCGCGATGCGCAGACCGATCGCCATCGTGACCGCCTCCTCGTCCGTGAGCAGCAGCGGGGGGAGCTGCGACCCGGCCTCGAGCCGGTAGCCTCCGGCGGCGCCGCGTGCCGCATCTACTCTGTATCCGAGCTCGCGCAGACGCTCGATATCGCGGCGCAGAGTGCGCTCGGTCACACCGAGTCGCTCCGCCAGCTCCGGACCAGACCACTGCCGGTGGGTCTGCAAAAGGCTGAGCAGCGCGAGGGTGCGAGACGTGGTTTCTGCCATGTGCCCATTCTCTGATCAATCAGGACAGAAATCGACCTGATTGCCTTCTACCGTGGTGGAACACCAACCCAAGGAGAACATCATGAACTGGAAGATCGAACTTATCTTCATCCCCGTCACCGACGTCGACCGAGCCAAGGCCTTCTACGTCGACCAGGTCGGGTTCCACGCAGACTTCGACCAGCAGGTCACCGACGAGCTGCGCTTCGTGCAGCTGACACCAGAGGGTTCCGCCTGTTCGATCGCCTTCGGAACCGGTCTCGGCATCGAGATGCTCCCTGGCACCCAGAGGGGCATCCAGGTGGTGATCCCGGATGCAGACGAGGCTCGCAAGCACCTTCTCGACAACGGTGTCGAGGCGAGCGAGGTCGAGGATTTGGCCTGGGGACGCTTCGTCCGCTTCGCCGACCCCGACGGCAATACCTGGTCACTCCAGGAACTACCGCAACGCAACTAGCGCAACCGGCGCAGGAGGGATTATGTCAACCCTGCGCCGGCAGCGTGGAGAATGAGTCGCCGGTGAGCAATTCTGAGATCGCCCACAGTCGTTCTGCGTCGGTACGGTTGCTCGCGGACTTGTACACCGCCTGACTGGTCGGAGCGCCCGACAGGTGCAGGAATCCGCCCGGCCCGGAGAACGAGCCGTGTCTCGCCGCGGTCGCCGCGTACAGCGCGGGAAGAGCACCGCCGTCCGCGGTCTGCACCAGGATGCCGAGGCGCGTGAGTCGCCGGATGACGCGTACGAGCCCCGTGTCGCGAGTGCGCCCCAGCTCCGGATGCGCGGCCAGCAGGTTGGTCAGGGCGATACCGGGATGCGCGACGCTGCTTTCAATCCCCCACCCGCCGGCCTGACTGCGCCGATCGAGCTCGAAGGCGAACATCATCAGGGCGAGCTTCGACTGCCCGTAGGCCCTCTGCGCGCTGTAGCGACGCGCGAACTGCAGGTCGTCCCAGTTGATCCGGGCGCCATCCGCGGCGAAGCTCGTCTGGCTCACCACCCGCGCGCCTCCCGCGCGCAGCACCGGCATGAGTCGCTGCACGAGGGCGAAGTGCCCCAGATAGTTGGCGCCGAACTGCAGCTCGAACCCATCGGCGGTGAGCTGCCGCATCGGCGGAGTCATGACGCCCGCGTTGTTGATGAGGTGCGTCACGGGTGCCCCGTCAGCGAGCATCCCGTCAGCGAAGGCGGCGACGGACTCGAGCGACGACAGGTCGAACGGTCTGGTCGACACCGCGACGCCGGGCACGGCATCCCGGATCTTCTGCGCCGCGGCCTCGCCCTTCGCCGCGTCGCGCACCGGCAGCACGAGTTCGCTCCCGGCCCGCGCGAACCCGAGCGCGATCTCGAACCCGATGCCGTCGCTCGCTCCGGTGATGATCGCGCGCTGTCCCGTGAGATCGGGAATCTCGATGGATGTCGAACGAGTCATGGTCTTCCTTCGTCCTGTCTGGGCAGGCACCACACCCGGGTGCCGCATCCCCAGACTCACACCATTGCCGCGAGACAGACAGGGCGCACATATCCACGGATCGCCTCTCCCTTGCTAATGGCCCCGGCACCGACGATATTGGGCTGAGTGAACAGAGAGCAGCTGGCCGATTTTCTTCGCACGCGCCGCGAAGCGCTCCAGCCACAGGACGTCGGGCTCCCTCGGGGCACCAGGCGGCGTACCTCCGGACTCCGTCGCGAAGAGGTCGCGCTTCTGGCCGGAATGTCGACGGACTACCTCAGCAGGCTCGAACAACAGCGCGGGCCTCAGCCGTCATTGCAGATGCTCGCCTCGATCGCTCGCGCGCTGCACTTGAGCCTGGACGAGCGCGACCACCTGTTCAGGCTCGCCGGGCACAACGCACCGGCCCGTTCGCTGCACGGCGCGCACATCGCCCCCGGCCTACTTCGGGTGATGGATCGCCTGCAGGACACTCCGGCCCAGATCATGGGCGGTCTCGGCGAGACACTCATGCAGAACCGGCTCGCGATCGCCCTGCTCGGGGTCGAGACGGAGTTCACCGGGATGTCACGCAGCGTCGGCTACCGTTGGTTCACCGATCCGGATGCGCGGCGCATCTACCCGGAAGAGGAGCACGCCAGGCAGAGCCGCATTGTCGTGTCCGATCTGCGGATGGCCGCGGCACGGGAACCGAACAGTTCGCAGCTGACCGGGATGATCGCACGTCTCCTCGAGACGAGCGCCGAGTTCGCGGCTCTCTGGGCCCAGCATCTCGTTGACGGCCACCCAGACCGCCGTAAGCTCATCCGGCATCCGGAACTGGGCGTTCTCGAGCTCGACTGCCAGCGACTCTTCGATGCAGACCAGTCACAGACCCTGCTGGTGTTCACCGCGACGCCGGGCACCGAGAGCTACGAAAAACTCGAGCTGCTCTCGGTGATCGGCGTCGACAGTATGACTGCCTGACCGCGCGGCTCAGGCGCCCTGGAGCTGCTCGCGGTACGAGGTGATCATGAACTCGGTCAACTCGTTCAGGGAGGTGTCTTCGATGCGCTTGTCGAGGGTCACGCGACCCTGCTCGATCACGTTGATGCGGTCGCACAGCTCGAAGATGTGCGTGTAGTTGTGATCGACCACGAGCATCGCGACACCTCGGGATTTGGCCAGGTTTCTGACCAACTCGATGATGAGCGACGCCTCTCGCGCACCCATGGCGGCAAGTGGCTCGTCCAGCAGCAGCACCTTCACGCCGGGCTGCCTGGTCGCGCGAGCCACCGCGATGGCCTGGCGCTGACCGCCGGAGAGCTTCTCCACGGGAACATCCACCGAAGGGATGTTGACCTGGATGTCGCGCAGGTATTGCTTGGCTTCTTCCCGCATCCGCCTATTGTTCAGGAACCGGAATGGACCACCAAAGGTGGGTTCCCGGTTGAGGAACAGGTTGTGAAAGACCGACAGCTCGTCGACCAGTGCCAGATCCTGGAAGACCGTTTCGATACCGTGCTTGCGCGCATCTTCGACGGACCGGAAGTTGACCGGCTTGCCATCGATGTAGATCTGGCCAGCGTCTGGACGGTAATACCCGGTGATGATCTTGACGAGCGTCGACTTGCCCGCTCCGTTCGATCCGACGAGGCCCAGTACTTCACCCGGCGCCAGATGGAGGCTGACCCCCTCCAGCGCCGTGACCGATCCAAAACTCTTCGCAACCTCCTCGGTTCGAAGAATATCGGTCACCCCGTTATTGCCTTGTGATTGTTCCATTGTGTCTCCCTTGGCCTCGGTACACTCGCGGTACTCGAGGCCGCCGATGTTCGTGGTTCGCTTCGCGAATGGATGATCAGTTCGCCCCGGGGGGATCGGAGTTGACCGGTGGCGCCGCAACCACCGGGACGTCTGCCACACGCGGCGCGCCCTTCGGGACCATGCGCCTATTGCGAACACGATCCATCTGGATGTTCAGGACCATTGCGGCAAGAATTGCCAGGCCCAGAACGAGCTGGTAGGCGAACGCGTTGATGCCCATGATGTTGAATCCGTCCTGCAACACACCGAGGACGATCGCACCGATTCCTGCACCGATCATGGTGCCGCGTCCGCCGGTCAGCGCGGTTCCGCCGACGACAGCCGCCGCGACACCGTAGAACATCAGGGTCAGCCCGTCGGTGCCGGGGTTCAGGCTGCCGATCCGATAGCCGTCCAGCAGTCCGAGGAAGCCGCCGAGCAGCGAGCAGATGGCGAAGCACGCGACCTTGATCCAGGCGACTCGGATGCCCGACTCGCCCGCTGCCGTCTGGTTTCCACCGACAGCGACCACGTGGAGGCCGAACGTCGTGCGCTTGAACATGATGTGCAGGATCACGCCGATGCCCAGCGCCCACAGGATCGAGGAGTACTCCCAGCCACCGAGCACGTCGGTGATGGCACCTTCTCCCGCAGGGTTGATCTGGATTCCGTCTGACGACAGAAGAACGAAGCCCTCGAGGGCGAACACGGTGCCCAGCGTCGTGATGAACGACGGCACCTTGAGCAGTACCGTGATCAACCCGTTGACGCAGCCGATGGCAATAGAGATCAGCATGGTCACGATGATCGCGGGGATGACCTGCAGGCCCGCGTTGTTCAGATACACGACCAGGAACGGCGAGAGCACGTACACGCCACCGACCGACAGGTCGATCTCGCCGAGCGTGAGCACGGAGACCTCAGCGACTGCCACCAACAGGATGGGAGCGACGTAGCTGGAAACCGTTGCCAGGTTCGAGAGCGTGCCGAACGAGGTGGTCGCAGCGCTGAAGAAAATGATCAGCGCGATGCCGATGATGCCGATGACCAATTCCTGGCTCTGAAGGAATCGACGCCACCGCAAGCGGCTAGAAGACAGCGCTGCCGCCGGGCGGCTGGCGCCGCCCGGCGTAGCGGAAGAAACTGATGAACTCATTGTCAGCTTTGAATTGAGGACGGTGCAGCGAGCACAGCCGCCTTGCTGCTCGAACCTTCGAAGCGACTCTTGCTCGCCGTGTACGGGTCGACATTACTCTTAAGCACGAACTTGAGTCCGGTATTCGTGTTGACCGGACCCATGAGTCCACCGGAGACCTGGTACAGGAACAGCTGCAGGATCGGCAGGAAGCCCTGGATGTAGGCCTGCTGGTCGATCGTGAAGTCGAGCTTGCCAGCCTTTACCTGGTCGAGCGTCGGCGTTCCGACATCCCAGCCGGAGCCCTTGACGCCGGTCGATGCGAACTTCTCGACCGTCTTGGCGACGGCGATTCCGCTGCCGGAGTCGACGGCGTAGAGGAACTTCGCATCCTGGTGGCCCTGGAACCATGCCTCGACTGCCGAGAGCTCCGCGCCCTCCGCCGCACCCGTTGCCACCTGCACGTAGTTGATGCCTGCGGCCTCGAGCACGCCCTTTGCGCCATCGGCACGCGGCTGGATGTTGCCGCTACCGGGAGTGGCGATCATGCAGGCAACGGTGTCGCCCGACTTCACCTGCTGAAGGATTCGCTTGCCTGCTGCAACGCCGGCTGCGGTGTTGTCCTGGCCGATGTACGACATGATCGGGGTCTTGCTGTCTGCTGGCGGGTTCGCGTTGTACGCGACGACCGGGATGCCTGCCGCGAGTGCCTTTTCGGTGGGCGCAGTGAAGGCGGTCGGGTCGATCACCGGAACGCCGATGCCGTCAACCTTTGCGGTGGTCGCGCTGTTCATCGCGTTGACCATCTCGGACACGATCGAGTTCTTCGACCCGGTCCAGCTGTAGCTGCAGCCCAGCAGTGCACACGCGTCCTCTGCGCCGAAACGGGTCGGCGTGAAGAACGAGTTCGTGGTCACGTGGTTCACCAGCGTGAAGTTGTATTTCTTGTGGCCGGGGTAGACACTGCCACCCGCGACCGATGTTGCATCCGCTGTGCTCGTGCCGGTGCACGCGTCAAGCAGTGCAACCAGGGCCGGCGCGCCGACACCCATGATCCCAACGTTGCGAAGCAGACGCCGCCGTGACAGCGCTAAACGCTCCGGGGCAACCTCAGTATCGAACTTCGTACTTTCAGACATCGTTTCCTCCTCGAATGAATATCTACTTGGTGCCACGTCACGCGGTTAAAGCCGAACACCCTCACGCCTGTTGAGCTGTGGGTGGGCAGGGAAGCCCGTAGCATTGGCGCCTGATCGCGTGACTGACGAGGAGCTGCGCGTTACCGTCATCGGCCGTATGACTCCTTCGCCTCTATCCGGGGTGAGCCCAGGAATGGCCCGCCGGATTGTTAACGCTAACAACTTACAGTGTGAACGCTAACAAAACCATAGTATTACTTCGCCCCTGTGATCCCGCAAGGCCTAAATCTTCAGGAAATCTTTATATTTCGGGCCATGGTCCTCACGGTGTATCGTCGCCGACTGGAGGCAAAATGCACCACGGAACCTCGCTCGCAGCCAGCAACGGCACGCAGCTCATCTCGTGCTGAGCGCACTCGTCGCATGAGGCGACTTCTCTCCGCGTCCTCTGCTCTGTTCTGGGGACTCCAGGCCGCGTTTCTCAACCCCGTGCTGGCCCTGCTGCTGGTCTCGCTGTTCGGCGCGACGCCGCTCGAGGTCGGCTGGGTGCTCATGGTCTACAACGCGAGCGGGTTCATCGCGTCGCTCGTCGTGCCCGCCTACGCGGATCGGCACCGCAATTACCTCGGCCCGATGCTCTTGTGCGGCATCCTGACGCTCGCGTTGGTCTGCGCACTCGCCCTCACCACCTCGCTGCCGATCGTCGTCATCGCGCTCGTCGTACTGGGGGGCCCTGCCGGGGTCGGATCCTCGCTGCTGTTCGCCGACCTCAAACACTCGGGCGCGGGCCCCCGGTCGGTGGTGAACGCACGCGCGATCGTGTCGTTCGCGTGGGTCGCCGGACCGCCGCTCGCGACCATCATCATGGGAGCCCTCGGCAACCGATCGATCCTGCCGGTGCTCGCGGTGGTCGCCGTCTTCAACGTGGCCACGGCATTGCTCACCATTGCGCGCGAGCGCAGGCATCCGGTCTCGCTCACACCTCGCGGATCGGTCGACGACGATCACCGCCCGGTGCCGCGACGAGCACTGATCGCCATCGTCGCAGGATTCGTCGCGCTGCAGGCGACCAACAACGCGGCCGTGGCGATCATGAGCTTGTTCGTGACGGATTGGCTCGGACTCCCGCTGCTGTGGTCGGGTGTCGCGCTCGGCGTCTCGGCGCTACTGGAGATTCCCGCGCTGCTCACGATCGGGCGCCTGGTGCAACGCGTGTCCAGCTTTGCGCTCATCGCGTCGGGCTGCATCGCCGGCATCGTCTACTACGCGGCAATAGCGCTCGTGACGGGGCCCATCGCCCTGATCGCGCTGCAGGTGCTCAACGCCTGGTTCTTCGGTGTCGTCGCCGGTATCGGTCTCACCCTGTTCCAGCAGATCATCCGGCGGCCCGGCGTGGCATCTGGGCTGTTCACGAACACGCGTCGTGTCGGCGCCATCATCTCCGGCCCGATCATCGGACTGGGCGCCACGACCGCGATGGGCTACCAGGGTGTCTTCGTCATTTGCGCGGCACTCACCGTGGTCGCACTGGTCCTGGTCGAGTACGCGCGCAGAGGTGCGCGGCGGGCTCTCTCTGGCGAGGAAGCCACCGTCACGTCAGCGTCGTGAGCACTCCGCCGTCCGCGCGGAGTGCGGCCCCGTTGGTTGCCGAGGCGAGGGGACTCGCCAGGTAGACCGCGAGGTTGGCGATCTCCGCCGGTTCGATGAATCGCTCGAGCAGAGTCGTCTGGTTGCCGCCGATGATCGCGGCCTTCAGCTCATCCGTGGACATCGACTGCACCTCGGCGATCGCACTGACGGTGCCAGCCACGCCATCGGAATACGTCGGACCACCGAGGATCGTGTTCACCGTGACCGCGGTTCCTCGCGTGAGCTTCGCGAGTCCGTTGCTCAGCGCGAGCATCCCGGCCTTGGCGACTCCGTAGTGGATCATGTCCTGGGGAACATTGACGCCGGACTCGCTGCCGATGAAGAGGATGCGGCCCCAATTCCTCGCGATCATGCCGTTCAGCACCTGCCGCGAGAGCCGGACTCCGCTCATCACGTGTACCTCGAAATAGCGCTGCCACTCCGCGTCCGGAATGTCGCCGAACGCCGCAAGTTCGAACATCCCCACGTTGTTGACCAGGATGTCGACCTCGCCCAGTTGTTCCAGAAGTCGTTCCACCTGGGCAGGGTCCGCAAAATCCGCGGCGATTCCCGAGACGGTCTCGGTCCGCCTCCCCTGTTGCAACCGAAGTACCACCTCCTGGAGGGTGTCGTCGTTTCGCCCGTTGATGATGACGCTTGCTCCCTCTGCGAGCAACGCCTGAGCGATCGCGTACCCGATGCCCTTGGTCGACCCACTGATGAACGCCTTCTTGCCAGCGAGGTGCATTTCCATGATTCCTACCGATCTCCGCGTGATCTCGCCTCTGCCTGCCTGACTTTCTCAGTCAAGTAAAAAGATCTTGATTTACTTTCCCAGTAAAGTCAATTTCTCGCCGAAAGGGCGTCTTTCGCGTACTCTGCAACCATGTCGAATCCCACCCACGACGCACGCCTCGATGACGAGAAACTCACGACCTGGGCGTCGGTGGCGACGCTGCTGGAGTGGCTTCCTGCGGCACTCGATGCCCAGATGCAGCGCGATTCAGGCCTCACACACTTTGAATTCGGCATCCTGTTCGCACTCTCGGACGCTCCAGACTGCACTCTGCGCATGAGCACTCTCGCGGGCTTCTCGAACAGTTCACTGTCGCGACTTTCGCGAGCGGTGACGCGCCTGGAGGCGAGGGAGTGGATGCGTCGGTTCCCTGACCCCGGCGACGGTCGATACACGCTCGCGAGTTTGACCACGCGCGGGCGCGAGAAGGTCGAGCAGGCGACCCCCGGTCATATCGAACTCGTGAACCGCCTCATTTTCGATTCTTTGACGCAGGCACAGGCTCGGCAGTTGCGAGACATCAGCACGCGAATCACCTCGGCCATTCGCGCCGGTGTCGGATGGCGGCCGTCGTGACCCGGTGGCCGTCCGCCCGCCGTTGCGGTCGATCAGGCGGCCACGACCTCCAGCACGATCGCGTGCTCGGGGTTCAGGATGGGCATCGGCAGTCCGACCTTCGCCAGTGCGAGGCCGGTCGCCTCGAAGCCCGTGGCGAGCCATCCGGGTGCCTGCCGCTGGATGAACGGATGCGAGCCGGACGGGAAGGCCACCCGCACGCGATAGCGCCGCTCGGGGTCAAGCCCCGGGAACTGAACCCTGCCGGGGTGCTCGGCGAACGAACTCGCAACGCTCACGAACGCGAACAGTGCCTCTGAGGCATCCTGCGCGACCACACCGTGGAACAGGTAGGCGGGGTCGACGAGGTCAGCGTGCACGGCGACGCCCGAGTGCAGCAGCGCGCGGTGCTTCTTGTACAGCGCGACGGCATCCTTCAGCTCGGCGAGCACTTCACCCTCGGCCTCGCGGATGTCCCACTCCATGCCGAAGTGACCGAACAGCGCGGTCGCGGCGCGGAAGGAGAGATCGTGGGTGCGGCCGGTGGTGTGCGAGGTGGGAGGGCCGACGTGGCTGCCGACGAGCTCCGGCGGCAGCACGGACTGGGTCCACCGCTGGATGGTCTGCCGTTCCAGTGCATCGTTGCAGTCGGAGGCCCACACCCGGTCGGTGCGCTCGAGGATGCCGAGATCCACGCGCGCGCCACCGGAGGAGCAGCTCTCGATCTCCACGTCCGGATGCGCGGCGCGCAGCGCGTCGAACAGCCGGTAGGCGGCGAGTGTCTGCTCGTGCGTCGACGCCTGGCCGTTGTGGCCCGCCTCGGTCAGATCGCGGTTCTGGTCCCACTTGAGGTAGGAGATGTCGTTCTCGTTGAGCAGGGCATCGAGCCGGTCGTAGATGTACTGCCACGCCTCGGGGTTCACCAAATCGAGCACCTGCTGGTTTCGCCACTGCGGCGGGATGTGCGTGCCCGGCCCGCTGATCCAGTCCGGGTGCGCGCGAATCACGTCGGAGTCCTCGTTGACCATCTCCGGCTCCACCCACAGGCCGAACTTCATGCCGCGAGAGGTCACCGCGTCGATGAGTGGCGCGAGCCCGCCCGGCCAGACGTCCTCGTCGACGTACCAGTCGCCCAGGCCAGCCGTGTCATTGCGGCGGTGCCGGAACCAGCCGTCGTCGAGCACGAAGCGCTCGACGCCCACCTCCTGTGCGCGTTCGGCCAGCTCGGTCAGGGTGCCGAGGTCGTGGTCGAAATACACTGCCTCCCACGTGTTCAGCACGACCGGGCGAGGCGACGACGGATGCCCGGGCCTGGCCCGCATCCACCGGTGAAAGCGCTCGGTGATGCCATCCATGCCGCGCTCGGAATATGCAGCGTAGATCCAGGGAGTGGTGTAGCTCTCACCCGTGGCGAGGGTGACCTCGCCCGGCGCAAGCAGCTCGGCCATCCCGAGCATGGCGACGTTGCTCGCGGTCTTCTCGAGGTACACCTCGTGGTTGCCGCTGAAGCCGAGGTGTGCGGCCCACAGCGTACCCGACCGGTTGGAGAACGAGGCGGTGCCCGCCGCCATGAGCAGCGAGTTGTCGTGCCCCGTGCGCCCGTGGCGGGATGCGCGCTGCCAGGTTCCCTGCGTGATCTTCCTCCGCTGCGGATGCTGCTCGCGGCACCACCGGCCGGTCAGGTCGAGAATCTCCTCGGCCTCGGGCCCGAGCGGCAGGACCGAGCTGAGCTGCTGCAGAGAATATGCGCCGGCGCCATCGTTCGTCAGGGTGGTTCGCGTGCGGAGCATGCCCTCGTCGCCGAGATGCAACTCGATCGTCACAGTGAGGCCGGCCGCAGCATCCGCGAGGGTGATCTCGTGGGCGCCCGCGCCGAGCGAGCGATGTCCGGTTGTCACCAGCATGGGCGAGAAGTCGCGGCCCGAGCGATGGCCGAGAAGGGCGGGGCGACCACGCCATCCGCTCGAGGCCTGCGGGAACAGCGGGATGCCTTCCGGCACGTCGTACGAGGAGTGTGGCACGGCAACCGTGAGCCCGATCGGCACCGCGGCATCGGAACCCAGGTCTGCACCCCAGTGGATGACCTCGGGCACTGAGCCGGACAGCTCGATCGCGAGGGAGGTTCCTCCGCCCCGGAGATGGACCAGCTCACTCATTCCGTATCACCGTTCTTCAGTCCTTCGTCTCTTTAGTCCTTCGTCAGTGGCACGTAGCGCACGTCAGGGATCAGGCTGTCGAGGGTCTCTCGGGCCTCTCTCGGCATCGCATCGTCGGTCACGAACGCGTCGACCTCGCCAAGTTTCGCGATCGTGCTCATGCCGACGGTGCCCCACTTGGTGTGATCCGCGAGCACGACGACATTGCGCGCGGTCGCCGCGAAGGCACGGTTCGTCTCGGCCTCGAGCAGGTTCGGAGTGGTGAAGCCCGCCTTGGCTTCGACCCCGTGAACACCGAGGAAGAGGGTGTCGAGGTGAAGCTGTCCGAGCGCACTGATCGCGATCGGGCCGACCAGGGCATCCGACGGCGTGCGCTCACCACCGGTGAGGATGACGCTCGTGCGGTTGCCCTCCTTGCGCGCGACGGCGCGGTAGAAGACATCCGCGATCTGGATCGAGTTGGTCACGATGGTGAGGCCCTCAATCGAACGCAGTTGCTTCGCCAGGGTCCACGTCGTGGTGCCTGCGCTCAGGCCGATCGCGGATCCGGGGGTCACGAACGAGAGCGCCTCGCGCGCGATTGCACCCTTCTCGGCCTCTTCGCGCATGGACTTCTTCTCGAAGCCCGGCTCGTCGGTGCGAAGCGATCCCGGTACCTTCGCCCCACCGTGCACCTTCTGCAGCAGGCCGGATGCCGCGAGCGTGTCGATGTCGCGACGCACGGTCATGTCCGACACACCGAGCATCGCCGACAGATCAGAGATGCGGACGATGCCGTGCTGGTGCACCTTCGTCATGATCTCGGACTGTCTAGCCGCTGCAAGCATGCCGCACCTCTCTCTCCGCGCTCGTGAATCGCATCATTGCGCGTCTGTCTGCCGAACCACCGCGACCTTGCCTGCGGGCACGACGAGCGTACCGCCAACGGGGTCGCCCGAGATGAGCTCGACGCCCGTAGTGGCCAGCATCGCCTCGGCGGAGGAATGGTTGATCACGAACAGCCAGCTCGCCGCGCCGTTGCTTCGACGAACCACCTCGACGTCATCCTGGAGATCGAAGGGAGCCGCAATGCCTGCGTCGTTCGCGATCCAGCCGAGCAATTCGTCTGTACCCTCGTCGCTGAGGCGAGTCGCCACGTAGTATGCCGCGCCCGTGCCGACGGGATTGCGGGAGATCGCGACGGAACCTGCGACCGGACCGTCGGCAAAGTGCGCGAGCACCTCCGCGCCATCAGCCGCACCGAGCTCGCTGACAATGCTGCCGGAGCCGAACGCGTCGAGGGCAATGCTCTCGCCCTCGTGCAGCGGGAAGAACTCCTCGATGCGAACACCGAGCAGCTCGCGGAAGGCACCGGGGTATCCACCGAGACGGATGTGGTCGTTCTCGTCGACGACGCCGGAGAAGTAGGTGACCAGCACGCGACCGCCCGCCTCGGCGAAGGACGTGATGTTGGCCGCCCCGGCATCCGTCATCAGGTACTGCACCGGAACGATGACAAGCTTGTAGCCGCCCAGGTCGTCGGTCGATCGACGGAAATCCGTGGTGTAGCCCGCGCGGTAGACGGCCTCATACCAGTGGCGTGTCTCTGCGAGGCAGCTCACGTCGACGGACGGATGCGAGTCCAACTCGCTCGCCCAGCGCGCGTCGGTGTCGTGGATGATCGCCACGTCGACGCCGGAGACTCGCGAGTCCGCGATCTCCGCGATCGACTTCAGGATGGACCCGAGCTCTACAGTCTCGCGCCAGATCTTCGTGTCGGTGCCCGCGTGCGGCAGCAGCGCGGAGTGGAACTTCTCTGCGCCTGCCTTCGCCGCGCGCCACTGGAAGAACAGTGCGGCATCCGCGCCTCGCGCAACGTGCTGCAGGGAATTGCGCACGAGCTCGCCCGGAGCCTTCGCGATGTTGCGCGGCTGCCAGTTGACGGCAGAAGTGGAGTGCTCCATGAGCAACCACGGGTCGCCGGCGGCCCAGCCACGAGTGAGGTCGGCGGTCATGGCGAGCTCGCGGTGATGAGCGCGGTCTTCGGCGATCAGGTAGTGGTCGTTGGAGACCACGTCCATCCGCTCCGCCCACTTCCAATAGTCGATCGGCTGGGTGAGCCCCATGTTGAAGCCCATGAAGTTCGTAGTGACCGGATGCTCGGAATGCGCTCGCAGAATCGCCGCCTCCGCCTCGAAGCAGCCCAGCAGTTCGTCGCTCGAGAACCGCGCGAAGTCGAGCTGCTGCGTCGGGTTCACGAAGGCGCCAGAGCGACGCGGAGGCGTGATCTCGTCGAAGTGGTAGTAGTGCTGCGACCAGAAGGCCGTGCCCCAGGCCTCGTTGAGCGCGTCGACGTCGCCGTACTTCTTCTCCAGCCACCGCTGGAAGGCGGCACCGGACGCATCACAGAAACAGGGCTGGTTGTGGCAGCCATACTCGTTGTGCACGTGCCACATCACGACGGCAGGGTGGCTCGCGTAGCGCTCGGCGATCTTGGTCGTGAGCGCGGCGGCGGCCCTGCGGTAATCGACGCTCGACGCGCAGAACGCCTGGCGGGATCCGTAGCCGAGGCGCACGCCATCCATCGTCACGGGAAGTGACTGCGGATACTTGTGCGAGAACCACGGCGGGGGAGACGCACTCGCGTTGGCCAGGTCGACCCGGATGCCCCCCGCGTGCAGCAGGTCGAGCACTTCGTCGAGCCAGCCGAACTCATACACGCCTTCCGAGGGCTCGAGCAAGGCCCAACTGAAGATGCCGAGGCTGACGAGATTGACCCCGGCCTCCTGCATCAGCCGGATGTCCTCGGTCCAGACGTCCCTGTCCCACTGTTCAGGGTTGTAGTCGCCGCCGAATCCGAGCGCGGTAGCGCCATCGGCTCCGAGCCGAGAGGTGATGTAATGCACTGTTTAACCCTTGTTTGCGCCGAGAGTGAGCCCCGCGACGAACTGCCGCTGGAGCACGAGGTAGATGATCAGGGTGGGGATGACCGTGATCATGGCCCCCGCCGCCATCAGGTTGTAGTCAGAAAGGAACTGGCCCTTCAGGTTATTGAGCCCAGTCGTCAGCGGCAGTCGGTCACCGCTCTGGATGAACAGCAACGGCCAGAAGAAGTCGTTGTAGATCCAGATCACCTCGAGCGTTCCGAGCGCGGCGAAGGCTGGCTTGGTGAGCGGCATGATGATGCCGTAATACTGGCGCCACACGCTCGCGCCGTCGACGACCGCCGCCTCGGAGAGTTCCACCGGCAGCGCCTTCATGTAGTTCGAGAGCACGAAGGTGCAGAACCCGATCTGGAAGGCGGTGTCGACCGCGATCACGCTCGTATAGGTATTGAGCAGTGTGCCCGAGTCGCTGATCCAATACGGCAGCTCGACGTGCTTGAACATCTGGAACAGCGGCGCCGCAAGCGACTGCGGTGGCAGGAGGTTGCCCGCCGTGAACATGATGAGCAGCGTGATGTTGAATCGCCACGAGAACCGGCTCACAGCGAAGGCCATCATCGACGCGAAGAACAGGGTGAGGATCACGGTGGGAATCGTGATGACCGCCGAGTTCATCAGGAGCTTGGAGAAGCCACCCTGGTTCCACGCGTGAATGAAGTTGTCGAAGTTGAACGCTCCACCAAAGCTGAAGTAGCCGTACTTGTTGGTATCCGCACGCGGCCGAAGCGCCGTGAACAGTGCCCAGCCGAGCGGAACAAGCCACACAACCGACATCACGATCAGGAAGATATGCGTGCCGAAGTGAGGCCTGGTCCTGGAGGTGCGACCGCTGCTCTTGGACGATTCGGAAAGGGTAGTCTTCGAGGGCAGGCCCACGGGCGTGACGGCACTCATCAGTCCTCCTCCTTTTTAAAGGTACGGGCAAGGTAGATGATGATCGGCACGAGCGAGATGATGAGCAGGATCGTCGCGAGGGCCGAGCCGACGCCGATCACCTGGCCTTCTCCCACAAGGTTCTGGATGATCAGGGCGCTGATGAGTTCGAGCCCGTTTCTACCGCCGTTGATGATGTACACGATGTCGAACGCTCGCAGAGATTCGATGAGCGTGATCACGACGATGACGATGTTGATGGGCTTCATCACGGGGAAGACGACACGGAAGAAGATCTGCGCCGCGTTCGCCCCGTCGATGGCCGCGGCCTCTTTCAGGCTCGGGTCGACTCCCTTGAGGCCCGCCAGGTAGAGGATCATGACGTAGCCGGCATGCCGCCAGGTGGCCGCGATGAGGGCCGCCCAGATATTGACGTTCGGATCCCCGAACCAGTCGACCGCGTTCGGCGTGCCACTGGTTCCGAGCAGATAGTTGAGCAGGCCGTTGTCCCGCGAGTAGAAGAGCTGCCAGATCACGCCGACGAGCACGAGCGACAGCATGACTGGCGCGAAGAATATGCTCTGGTAGATGCGGCTGCCGCGAATCTGCTGGTCGAGGAGCACCGCGAGCAGCAGGCCTAGCGGTGTGGCGATGAGGCCGAGGAAGGCGAGCCACAGGATGTTGTGCTGGACCGCGGGCCAGAAGGGAGGGTATTCACCCAGCACGTAGTTGTAGTTGGTGAGCCCCGCCGCCCGGATGTTGTCGAAGGTGAGACCGTTCCAGCGAACGAACGAGAGCAACACCGAGAGCACCATAGGAGCCCAGATGAAGACCAGCTGGATCAGGGTGGGGACGGCGACCATGATGCCAAGCACCCAGCGGTCCCGCCGGGACAGGTGCAGACCTCGTCTGCGCCGCCGAGCGGGCCGGGCAGGAAGGGATGCTTCCTGCTCGGACCCGCTCGTCGTCGTGCGTGTAGAAATCGACATAGCTGAACGCTACTGCGCTGCGTACAGCGTCTTCGCCTGAGCTTCCAGGTTCTTGATGTCGACCGTGCCGTCCTTGAGGAAGGACTGCAGCGCCGGGATCATGACGTTGTTCGCCATGGCGGGCAATGCATCGCGGTCGAAGAACTGGCTGATCGACTTGGCGTCACCGATGATCTGGGCGCACTTCTTGTTCAGCGTGCTGTAGCTCGAGGTATCTGACCCCTTCGCCGTCATCAGGTTCGACTTGTCGACGGAGAAGTAGGCCTCCTGGCCGGCAGGGGTGCCCATGAACGCGAGCATGTCCTTGGCTGCCTGGTTCTGGCCGCCCTTCTTCGACAGCAGCAGGCCGTCGATCGGAGCCTCGACGGCATCCTGGCCCTCGACCGCGATCTCGGGGAACGGGAAGAAGTCGATGTCATCGAGAACGGTGGCGTCGGTGAACTGCTGAGTGACGAAGGAGCCGAGCAGGTACATCCCGGACTTCGAGTCGCCCAGGGTCTGAGCGGCCTCCTGCCAGGTCATGCCGAGCGAGTTCGGGTCCTGGAACGGCAGCAGCTGCTTCCAGTTGTCGAACACATCCTGAACCTTCTTCTGGTCCCACGACTCCTTGTGTGCGCACAGGTCCATGTGGAACTGGTAGCCGTTGGTGCGCATGTTGATGTAGTCGAAGGTGCCCATGGCGGGCCAGCCGTCCTTGTCACCGAACGCGATCGGCATGAGGCCGTCGCCCTTCATCTTGGTGCACAGCGCGACGAGGTCATCGAAGGTCTTCGGCTCCGTGTAGCCCTTGGCCGCCCACACGCTCTTGCGGTAGAAGAAGCCCCACGGGTAGTTGTAGTTCGGAACGAAGTACTTCTTGCCGTCCGGGCCGGTGGATGCCTTGGCGAGGCCCGCGGAGAAGTTGTCGCCGATCTTGTCCCAGACGTCGTCGATCGGAGCCAGGAGGCCCTTGCCTGCGTAGTACTGCGTGCGGTAGCCGGCGAACCAGGTGAACGCGTCGTCCGGGCTGCCCTGCAGGTACGTGTTGATGTTGTTCTGGAAGTCGTTGTGCGAGACCGTGTTGGTCTTGACCTTGTCACCGGACTTCTTTGTGAAAGCCGAGGTGAAGGCCTCGTATGCGCGCTTCGGCACATCATCCGACGCGCCTGAGCCGAAGGTCACAGTCTTCGAGGCCGCTGCTCCGCCGCCCGCACCGGATCCGGTGCATGCTGCGAGCACCGGGATGGCCGCTGTGGCAAGGGCACCAGCCCCGACCGTCTTGAGCAGAAAGCGACGATCAACGGGCTTCTCCGAGATTCGCGCCAGGGGGCTTGCACTGTCAAATGCCATCATTACTCCTTTGTACGGGCCGTGAACGGGGACACATCTTCACCGCGGGATAGTTACCAATATCGTTCATTTTCGAACGTAGTTTGTCAAGACCTAACATTATTTGCGGTCCGACTCGCGGCCAAATCGTAATAATTGTGGGGTTCTCGTTCGAAAAGTTGATATATGTGCGGTTTCTCACGGCTGTTTCCCGCCACCGTGTTAAGCCCCGTTAACGCAACAGATCCGGACACGAGCGATGAAAACGCATCGCCCGCGTCCGGATCAGGTGTCCGGAATCAGTCGCTACTGGCTGCGGCTGCGCCGGACAGTCCTTCCTTGATGGCATCCATCACGGTCGAATCCGCGAGGGTGGTGACGTCGCCGATCGGCCGCTTCTCCGCGACATCCCTCAGCAGGCGTCGCATGATCTTGCCCGACCGCGTCTTCGGTAACTCGGCCACGACGAGGATGTTCCTCGGCCGCGCGATGCGCCCGATCACCTTCACGACGTGGTCTCGCAGCTCCTGCACGACCTCGGGTCCGCCGTCGCCGGCCTCACTTCGCAGGATGACGAAGGCGGCGATCGCCTGGTTGGTCGTCTCGTCCGCAGCCCCAACGACCGCGGCTTCGGCGACCTTCGGATGCGACACAAGGGCCGACTCGATCTCCGTCGTGGACAGGCGGTGACCAGAGATGTTCATCACGTCGTCGACCCGCCCAAGGAGCCAGATGTCGCCATCCGTGTCTCGCTTGGCGCCGTCTCCGGCGAAGTACCTGCCAGGGAACCTGGACCAATAGGTGTCGATGTATCGCTGGTCATTGCCCCAGATCGTGCGGAGCATGCTCGGCCACGGCTCGGTCAGCACCAGGTACCCACCTGAGCCATCCGGCACCGAGACACCGGACTCATCCACGATGTCCACCGAGATGCCCGGCAGGGCCTTCATAGCCGCGCCGGGCTTGCCCGCGGTGACGCCGGGAAGCGGGCTGACCATGATCGCGCCGGTCTCCGTCTGCCACCAGGTGTCCACGACCGGCGTGCGGTCGTGACCGATGTGATGGCGGTACCAGACGTAGGCCTCCGGATTGATCGGTTCTCCAACCGAACCCAGAATGCGCAGCGAGGAAAGGTCGTAGCGTGCCGGAATATCGGCGCCCCACTTCATCAGCGTGCGGATGGCCGTGGGCGCACAGTAGAGAATCGACACCTTGTACTTGTCGATGATCTCCCACCAACGCCCCTGGTGCGGACTGTCGGGCGTGCCCTCGTAGAACACCGAGGTCGTCGCGTTCGCGAGCGGACCGTAGACGATGTAGCTGTGGCCGGTGACCCAGCCGATGTCCGCGGCGGTCCAGTAGACATCCGTCTCCGGCTTGAGATCGAAGACAGCCCACTGGCTGTATGCGCACTCGGCGAGGTAGCCGCCGGAGGTATGCAGGATGCCCTTGGGCTTGCCCGTCGTGCCCGAGGTGTACATGACATAGAGCGGATGCTCGGCATCGAAGAACTCGGGCTCGTGCACCGAACTCGCCTTCTCCACCGTGTCGTGCCACCAGAGATCGCGACCGTCCGTCCAGTCGATGTCCTGGCCGGTGCGGCGCACGACGAGCACGTTGCGCACATCCGGACACGACTGCAGTGCCTCATCGACGATCGGCTTGAGCCCCGAGGGCTTGCCCTTGCGGAAGCCGCCGTCTGCGGTGATCACCACCCGCGCGTCGCAGTCGATGATTCGACTGCTCAGAGAATCGGCGGAGAACCCACCGAAGACCACGGTGTGCGGAGCCCCGATGCGCGCGCAGGCGAGCATCGCCACGACCGTCTCCGGAATCATCGGCATGTAGATCGCGACGCGATCGCCGGTCTTCACACCGAGGTCGATGAGTGTGTTCGCGGCCTGGCAGACCAGGTCGGTCAACTGGGAGTACGTGATCTCTCTCGTGTCTCCCGGCTCGCCCTCGAAGTAGTAGGCCACCCTGTCACCAAGGCCCGCCTTGACGTGCCGATCGAGGCAGTTGTACGCGACATTGATCTTGCCGCCGACGAACCACTTGGCGAAGGGCGGGTTGCTCCAGTCGAGCACTTCATCCCAGTGCGTGTCCCAGTCGAGGCGCTCGGCCTGTGCCGCCCAGAATGCGAGTCGATCACGATCGGCGTCGGCATAGGCTTGGGCCGTGACATTGGCGTTCGCGGCCAGGTCGGCCGGGGGCGCGAAGGTGCGATCCTCCGCGAGCAGGTTCGAGATGGTCTGGTTGTCAGTTTCGTATTCGTCACTCATAGGGCGTCACGCTCTCGCACCCAGCGGAAGAACAGTCCGCTTGAAGGTGGAATTGATCACGATTCCGAACGAGGCGTACCAGGCGAGGAGCGCGGTGATGATCCCGAGCCAGCCTCCGAGCTTGTTCAGGCCATCCGATCCGGAGTATGCGCCAAAGGCCAGCGCAAAATAGGTAAGCGTCAGGAAGACGAACACCAGGAAGGTTGCGATATTCGTGCGCCAGGACGCAAACGTCATGTACAGGGTGAAGATGGCCCAGGCCAACAGCCAGGTGCCGAGTCCGACGGCGAGACCGCTGCCCGCCTTGCCAAGATCGGTTGCCGTCTCCAGGTACCAGAACGCCATCCAGAACGCGCCGTATGAACAGAACGCTGTCGCTCCGAAGGTGTTCTTCTGGGCGAACTCCCACAGCCCGGCGAGGATCTGTGCGACGCCACCATAGAACAGAGCCAACGAGAACACGACGGGGGTCGCGCCAGCAGAAATGATTCCTGCGTTGGCAAAGCTGAGAACAAAGGTGGTCATTGCGAAGGCCGCGAGACCAAGAGCGGCAGGGTTTACAGCAACTGCGGGTGCCGATGTCAACGGCGGCGAAGGCATTTCTCGGGGGACGGCCGTTGTGTGCTGGGCCTGGGTTGCCCCTGCAGAACCGGTTGAAGAAACGGGGTTGCTCATTGCATTTACCTCCAGTTCGCGCCGACGTCTTCGTCGACGATTCTCTGAAAGTACACCCGAAACTCACTCAGTTATCTGTGAAATTTCTCAGGCGTTTGAGCCGGTTATGCACTAGAAAACACAGGGAAACGAGCCTACTCTTTACGCTCTACAATCCCGCAGTCAGGAGCCCTTCCACTCGTGCAGCAGTGACGAGCTCAGTTGCCGAATGACGCGTGCTGCGTGATCCAGACGTGCATCGCGACGGCTGCGGCGGCCGAGGCGTTGATGCTGCGAGTCGAGCCGAACTGGCTGATCTCGACCACGGCATCCGCGGCTTCGATCGCCTCGGGGGAGATGCCCGGGCCCTCCTGACCGAACAGCAGCACGCACTCCCTCGGGAACTCAAAGGTCTCGATGATGACACTGCCGGGCACGTTGTCGATGGCGATGATCGGGATGCCCTCTCTACGCGCCCATTCAACGAGCTCGGCCACCGTGTCGTGATGCACCACGTGCTGGTATCGGTCGGTCACCATCGCGCCGCGCTTGTTCCAGCGCCTGCGACCGACGATGTGAACGGTGTCCGCGGCGAAGGCATTGGCGCTGCGCACGATCGAGCCGATGTTCATGTCGTGCTGCCAGTTCTCGATAGCAACGTGGAACGGATGCCGATGCTGGTCTATGTCCGCGATCACGGCATCCATGCGCCAATAGCGGTAGCGGTCGATGACGTTGCGAGAGTCCCCGCGCGCAAGCAGTTCAGGATCCCACCAGTCCCCCTCCGGCAGCTCTCCCCGCCATGGGCCGACGCCGTGCGTCGTCAGTTCGACGGAGGGGTTCTGCTCGTGCGGGGTCACTCATCGAGATTACCGCCGCCACGCCGCCGCCCCGCGCCGGACCCGCGCCGGAACAATCGTTCGCGGTTTCCGCCCTAAACGACCGTGGGAAGGGGCGGAAATCCACGCCAATCGCGCTGCCGAGAGAGAGTCAGCCGTAGATGAGGGCCATCAGAACGGCGACAGCGACCGCGGCGGAGGAGAGCAGGGTGCCGCCGAGGGCGGGGCGGTTGAAGCCGGGATCGCGGATGAGACAGCTCAGGCCGAACGCCAGGGCGAGCAGCCCGAGAACTCCCGCGGCGATGGAGACGAGCGGGATAAAGGCACCGACGAGCGCAACCGTCGCCGTGACGACGACACCCCGCCCAAGCCGCCGGAAGGCAACCGATGACCGGACCTCGGCGTCAGCAACCCCAATCGGTTGTGTCTCGCTCATCCTCCAAGCTTGACAACATCCGAATGTCGGCGGCATCCCGCGTTCGCGGGTCATTTCGTGCGTGATCGAGACGGTTTCACTGTCCACTTGCGCGTAACCCGCCGCCACTACGATGGCGACATGAGTGATCGCCCGGACATCGAATGCTGGCTGACCGACATGGATGGCGTGCTCGTGCACGAGAACAGGCCGCTTCCCGGGGCGTCCGCTTTGTTACAACAGTGGCGGGATCAGGGCAAGCGCTACCTCGTGCTGACCAACAACTCCATCTACACGCCGCGGGACCTGAGCGCGCGACTGGCGGCATCCGGTCTCGAGGTTCCCGAAGAGGCCATCTGGACCTCCGCGTTGGCCACCGCAGACTTTCTCGCGGCCCAGAGCCCGGGCGGCAGCGCGTTCGTCATCGGTGAAGCGGGCACGACGACCGCCCTGCACGAGGCCGGCTTCATCATGACCGACACGAACCCCGACTACGTCGTGGTCGGGGAGACCCGCAACTACTCGTTCGAGGCGATCACCACGGCGATCAGGCTGATCGGCGAGGGTGCCCGCTTCATCATCACCAACCCGGATGCCACCGGCCCGAGCGCAGACGGCCCTATGCCGGCAACCGGCGCGGTTGCCGCGCTCATCACCAAGGCCACCGGCAAGGAGCCGTACGTGGTGGGCAAGCCGAACCCGATGATGTTCCGCTCCGCGCTCAACAAGATCGGTGCCCACTCGGAGAACACGGCCATGATCGGCGACCGCATGGACACCGACATCGTGGCTGGAATCGAGGCCGGCCTGCATACCATCCTCGTGCTCACCGGCATCAGTGACCAGGCTGAGATCGAGCGCTACCCGTTCCGGCCGGATGAAGTGCTCAGCGGGGTCGCAGAGCTCGTCGACGCGGGTTGACTCCGGCCGTGCCCCGCACTACTGCGCCGGTGCGGCTGGCGGCACGGCAACGCTCGAGGTGAGCGGCTGCCCGGAAGACCGGGTGACGAAGCAGTAGTAGTTGTGGTCGCCATCCGTCCACTGTTTGTCGGTCGCGGGGTAGCTGGCGGTGAACTGGATGTCGGTGTACGCACCGGCTGCGCCGAAGTTGATCACGGTGGGCGCACTGCACAGCAGGTTGATCTGTGCCTGAAGCGCGGCTACCCCCGGGTAACTCGAGACCGTGGACTGCCCGACCGCGGGAGTCGCTGGGGCCGACGGGTCGGTCGCTGCCGCGGTCGGCTCAGAAAAGACGCCTCGCGCGACCATCTGCGCTGCATGCGGTGTGGCGCAGTCCACGACCGTGAACTTCTCGGCCCAGGGGGTGTCAAACGGCGTGAGACATTCACCGCCGAGCAGACGATCCCATTTATAGGTGCCGGGGGCGAGCGGACCGACGGCGGCCACTGTCGGCGTCGGGCTCGGCGTGGGCGACTTCGTTGCGGTCGGCGACGGCGCCGGTGCCGCGGCCGTCTGGGGGATCTTGGTGCCGAGGTAGAACAGCGCGATCAAGACCAGTAGTGCCGCCAGCACCCCGGCGATCCACAGCAGCACCTTCTGCGAACGCGGGACCGGGAGGCGCTCCGCCTTCGCTGCGGCGGCCGCCGGAGCAGTCGAGGCGCTCCGCGCGAGCGGGCTCAGGGATGTGGCTGGCTCCGCCTCGTAGTCACGAAACTGGTTTTCGCCGAACAGCGAGTCGATGGATGAGCCTGCCGCGACATCCGCTGGCGTGGTCTCGAAGCCGCTGAGCAGTTCTGTCGCGGGTTCGGCCACTGCGCCACTCGCCGCCACCGGAGTGAAGAGTTCTGTTCCGGCGCTCTCCCACGGCAACGCCATGGTGGGTGGCTCGGCCTCGACCGAGGGAGCACCTCCCAGCGAGGCATCAAACGGCTCCGGCGGCTCGGGCACGCCAGCGACTGGCAGCACGGACACGTCCGCCGCTGGCGCCCCGGGCGGGGGAGTGAGCGGAGGCGAGACCAGCGGAGGCGGCGCGAAACGCGAGTCCGAGTGGGCCAGTGCGGCGGGTGACACCGGCGGCGGCTCCGTCGCTTCCGGCACCGCGTTCGGCACCGCGGGCTGCACTGGCGGAGTCGCAGGTGGCGTAAGTGGGACCGCGGGCGGCACGACAGGGGAGGAGACGGGCGGAGACGGAGGCACGAGACGCGGCGGAGAGAACGGCGGCGCCGTGGACGCCGGCGGGGTTGGTTCGGCCGGGTGGGCGGGCTCTGTGGGTGGGGTTGGCGCTGCGGGCCGCGCAGGCTCTGCGGGTGAGGCATCCAGTCGCTCCGTGATCGCTGGCTCAGACGGGGCCGATGTCGGCGTGACGGGCTCCGACGTCGTCGGCTCCGCGCTGGCCGGCTCCGGCGCCGTCGGCTCCGGCGTCGTTGACCTCTGCGCGTCCGGTTCCTTGTTCGCGCCCCGCGGGGTCAGTCCCCAGGAGAAACCACCGGATGCGGGGGGCACGGGAGCGGCCGGGGCCGGAGGGGTCGGCGTTGCTGGTGCCGCGGGCATCCGGTTCGGGGTGGCATCGGCGTCGCCGGCGCCCGACGTGGTTCCGGACTCCACGGTCTCGGCGCCGGAGACGTCCTTGTCAGCCTCTGCCACATCCGGTTCTGTCGCCTTCGGCTCGTCCGGTTCGTGAGAGCCGAACTGTGCCGAGGGCCAGTCGGCTGCGTCGTCGCTTTCGCGGTCATCCGTCATGGCTGAGTCCCAGGTCACTGAGGCCGATAGCGGCGTAATAGGAGTAGCCCGCGGCCTCGATCTTCTCGCGGGCACCTGTGTCGCGGTCGACGACGACGGCGACCGCAGCGATCTCGGCGCCGACCCCCCGCAGCGCCTCGATCGCCGAGAGCGGTGAGCCTCCGGTGGTGGAAGTGTCTTCGAGCACGATGACTCGCTTGCCCGCGAGGTCCGGGCCCTCGACCTGGCGGCCGCGGCCGTGATCCTTGGGCTCCTTGCGCACGACGAAGGCATCGTAGTCCAGGCCGCGGGCGGCACCCTGGTGCAGAACGGCCGCGGCGATCGGGTCAGCGCCCATGGTCATCCCGCCGACGGCGCTCACCTCGGGCACATCCTTGATCAGGTCGAGCATGACCTGGCCGATGAGCGGGGCCACCCGGTGGTCGAGGCTCACCTTGCGCAGGTCGACGTAGTACGTCGCCTTCTTGCCGCTCGTGAGCGTGAAGTCTCCGTGGAACACGGCCTCGGCCGAGATGTGGGCAATGAGTTGCTGTCGCGCATCCGTCACAGCGGAATTCTACCGGGCGCACGATTCTGCCCCGCTGTCGTCTTCGCGCCGACAGTGCCGGAAAGGAGGAACTTTCTCGCAATCGGCGCCTAAAGAAGGAACTTTCAGCCCAGAAACACCGGAATCTCCTTCTTTCTGGTCGTCGGCCAGCTCTTTCGATCATCGCCGGAGGCCTGCTGCCACCGGTAGCGTTGGGGCATGCGCGTCGCCACCTGGAATGTGAACTCGATCCGCACCCGCGTCGGCCGCGTCGTCGACTGGCTCGTGCGCGAAGACGTGGATGTGCTCGGCATGCAGGAGATCAAGTGCAAGCCGGAGCAGTTTCCGCGCGAGGCCTTCGAAGAGGCGGGCTACGAGCTCGAGATCCACGGCCTCAACCAGTGGAACGGCGTCGCGTTTGCGAGCCGCCTGCCGATGACGGATGTCGCCACGAGCTTCGCCGGAATGCCCGGCTTCCTGAAGGGCCAGGAGGGTACCGACCTGCCGCGCGAGGCCCGTGCGATGGGCGTCACCGTGAACGACGTGCGGCTGTGGAGCCTCTACGTTCCGAACGGCCGGGCGCTCGACGACCCGCACTACGCCTACAAACTCGAGTGGCTCGCCGCCCTGCGCGCCGACACCGAGGCGTGGCTCGCCGCGCATCCGCACACCCCGCTCGCGCTCATGGGCGACTGGAACATCGCCCCGCTCGACTCAGACGTCGCAGATCCGACCATCGTGCCGGGCATCTCGACCCACATCTCGCCGCCCGAGCGCGCCGCCTTCGCCGCCTTCGAGCAGACGGGGCTCGCGGATGTCGTGCGCCCGCTCGTGCCTGAGGGCTTCACCTACTGGGATTACAAGCAGCTTCGATTCCCGCGCAACGAAGGCATGCGGATCGACTTCATCATGGGCTCGAAGCCGTTCGCCGATCTCGTGACGGCCGCGAGCATCCACCGCAACGAGCGCAAGGGCGACGGGCCGAGCGACCACGTTCCCGTCGTGGTCGATCTCGACCTCGAGACCGAGGATGACGACGACCGCCCGATGATCTTCTAACGGACTAGAATCCCTACTTTTCCGCTGGATCCCTGCACAAACCAGCGTGGCCTGGCGCTCTCGCGCAACTATCCGCCGATTCCCACAACCAAAGATCGTGGCGCCGCGACTACCCTTGAAACACCGCTATTTATCCCAGGATCGGAGGTTGAACCATGTCACAGATCACGTCGAACCACTCCTTTACCGGAGCGCAGGCCATCGTTGGAGAACCCGAGGTTGTCGAAGACATCGCCACCCACCCGTCCTGGCTGGCCCTGAAAGAGGCCGCGAGCGCGCTTCGCCCGTTGGAAACTCAGGACGGCAGCATTCCTGACGCAGCGCAGCACGCGGCAGCGCGGGGTCACGTCGAGACCATCACCACCGAACTCCTGAATTTCCGAAAGCTGTTCCCGCACGACGCCGAGTACCTCGAGGCGTCCGTCGCGGACTTCGAGCGCTGGGCCGACGAGGGTTTCGGCGTGCCGGACTTCTTCGACTCGCTCATGGCGTTCCACCCGGAGCGGAACCGCATCGACGGCCTGCAGCACGTCGTCATCTTTCCGATGTACACCCAGAACGGCTCGACCGACCGGCTCACCGAGGCCGTGCTGATCGAGGTCATCTGGCCGGAATTCGTGGGCGAGCTGGAGGCGGGCGACTACTCGAACAAGCTGTTCGTGCCCATCCGCTTCCTCGACTTCACCGATGGCTACGACACCAACTCTGCGGTGCTGTTCCCCGAGACGGTCGCGATGCGCGAGATCCCCACCTTCACCTGGGGTGCCATCTTTGCCGACCGCGAGGCTGCGCGGTTCCGGCGCGTGGTGCGCGCGGCATCCGAGATCACGAAACTCGACCTGCCCGAGGACGCCGCACGACTGTTGAATGACCAGCACCTCACGGAGGAGACCTTCGTGATGTGGGACCTCATCCACGACCGCACCCACATGCGGGGTGACCTGCCGTTCGATCCGTTCATGATCAAACAGCGGATGCCCTTCTTCCTCTACTCGCTCGAGGAGCTGCGCTGCGACCTCACCGCCTTCCGCGAGTCCGTGCGCATCGAGCGCTCGCTCTCGCTGCTGTCGGACGCGGAGCGCAGGCCCATCCAGTCCGTCACGCTCGAGCACGCCAAGCTCGTGCAGTACGCGGTGATCTTCGACCGAATCTTCCGTTTCGCGATCACCGGCAGTCGCGTGCGCAACTACGACGGACTCGGCGGGCAGCTGCTCTTCGCCTGGCTGCACCAGCACGACGTGCTGCACTGGACAGACACGAAGCTCGCGATCGACTGGGCCGAGGTGCCGGATGTCGTGATCAAGCTTTCCGACGCGATCAACGACCTCTACTGGGCCAGCATCGACCGCCCGAAGACGGCACACTGGCTCGCCGCCTACCAGCTGGTGTCGTCCACGCTCACGCCGAACCCGGCATCCGCCTGGGCTCGCGGCCTGCCGGACGAGATCCTCGGCGGCGCCCCCAAGGGATACACGGATGCGGTGCTGAACGACGAGTTCCCGCTGTCGATGTTCTACGAGGCGCTCTCGAAGAAGATGAAGACGGTGATCGAGTCGACCACCGGTATCACCGCGACCTCGCCGGTCGAGTAGCAGCAGGACAACGCTAAAGACGGATGGATTGCGACACGCCGCGCGAATCGGCCAGATTCCGCGGCGTGTCTCCAAATCTCCGTCATTAGCGACCTGACGAGACCGAGCTGGTGGGGTCGAGCTGTCGGGCGGATGCCCCTACCGGAACCGCGCGAGAGCCTCGCTGTAGCGCTCCGGATCGTCGCGGGTTTCGGCAGTCACGAGTAGGGAGTGCTCGCCGATGATGCGCGTATAGTCGCCACGGCACGGGATGACCACGATCTTGGTCAATCCTGATTCCCAGGCGGGGATGAGCGCCGCCAATGACACCCGCTCGGGCTCTTCCTCGAGGGGTCGCGAATTATGGCGGGAGTGAGCCTCACACCGCGCCATGGTCCAGGCCCCATACCGATCAGTGAGCGCGAAGTCACCGAAAGTATCGCGCCAGTACGGCCCCGCGATCCGAGCCAGCAGTTCGAGGCGTTCGGTCGACCCATTCGAGGTCGTGAGAAGTTCGTCAAAGAGCCGCACATCCTGAATCTGGCTGGCGTGCTGAATGCACGCCTCCCAGACCACCGGCCAACCATCTCGCCACTGCGCAATCTCGACCAAAGAACCCGACTCGATCTGAGCACCCACCGAGGAATCCGAGAGAAGAGGAGGCAAGTCGTCCCCCACAGGTTGGAGGTCCCACGCTTCGCGAATCCACAGCAGCTCGAGGAGCGGATTCGAATTGTCTTCGATGGTCAGGGTCATGTCGTGCGGCCACGGATTGCCCGGGATCGGAACGGATGAACGCATGAAGCCCTCCCTGAAGTTACGGCCGCAACAAGACCTTGGTGGCGCGCCGCTCATCCATGGCCGCATAAGCCGACGCGACATCCGCCATGGGCAGTTCGAGGTCGAAGACGCGGCCCGGATTGAGGTCGCCAGACCACACCTCGGGCAACAATTCCTCGATGTAGTTGCGCACGGGAGCGACGCCGCCGTTCACGCCAACGTTGCGATTGAACATGGGACGCACCGGCAACTCGGAGCCGCCATTGGGAGAGCCGACATAGCCAACCATTCCGCCGGGGCGTGCCGACCGGATTGCCTGATCCATCGACTCCTTGGTGCCCACGCACTCAAGCACGCAGTCCGCGCCGATGCCGTCGAACAGCTCCTTGATGCGGGCGACGCCCGCGTCTCCACGCTCCTCGACGATGTCGGTCGCACCGAACTCGCGGGCGATCGCCTGGCGATCGGCGTGCCGCGACATGGCCACGATGCGGGATGCCCCGAGCCGTCGCGAGGCGAGCACGGCACACAGCCCCACGGCTCCGTCACCCACCACGACCACGGTGCTGCCGGAGGTGACGCCGGCCGAGACCGCCGCGTGGTGGCCTGTGCCCATGACATCGGCGAGGGTGAGCAGGCTCGGGACGAGCGAGTGGTCCGGATGCGACGGGGTCGCGACGAGGGACCCGTCGGCGTGGGGAACACGCACGAGCTCTCCCTGGGCGCCGTCCGCAAAGTGGCCGCTGCGGTCATCCGCACCCCACCATCCGCCGTTCAGGCAGGAGGTACTGACACCGTTGAGACAGTTGATGCACGTCATGTCGCAGTCGTAGAAGGGAGCGATCACGAAGTCGCCCACGATGATGCGTTCGACGTCGTCGCCGATCGCTTCGACGACACCGACGAACTCGTGTCCGATGCGGTGGGGCTCGTTCGTGGGAACGGCGCCGCGGTAGGGCCACAGGTCTGAGCCGCAGACGCAGGCAGCAACGACGCGAACGATGGCGTCGCCTCCCGTGCTGAGCACCGGGTCCGGCACTTCGTCGAAGCGGATGTCGCGGGTTCCGTGGATCACTGTTGCGCGCATCCGTTCAGCCTAAGCCTGCATCCCTCACGGCGGCCCTACCCCTGCTACCCTGACTGACGAACATTCAGCTTGCACATGGTGTTCTCATCAATTTCGCCACTACCAACCGGGGAGCACCACACATGAGCAACGTCGATTTCCCACCACCCGCCCAAGCCGGGACATCCGGATACCCGGAGCAACCGCAGGTGCCGCAGAGCGAGAAGACCAACACTCTCGCTCTCGTCGCATTCATCGGCTCATTCTTCGTATCGCTCGTCGGCATCATCGTCGGCCACATCGCGCTGAGCCAGATCAAGCGCACCGGTGAGAAGGGCCACGGGTTCGCACTGGCTGGCACCATCATCGGCTATGTGATGTTCGTGCTGACGGCGCTTGCCGTGGCCGTCATCATCGCCGTCCTCGCCGCCGCGGCGTCCCTGACCACACATCTGGAGAAGATCGGTGGTTCGCAGACCTCCTCGAACTCGGCTTACTCTGACCAGTTCTGCCACGACCTGATCGGGATCGCCAAGAGCGCGCAGGCGGCGTCGAAAGACCCCAACCTGAGGCAATCATTGACAGACGCCTACGCCGCCGTTGCCAAAGACCCGAGCCCGCACCAGAAGGACTACCAGGCCATGGCCGCGCTGCTCGCTGACCCGAGCGGTGCGACGTCCGCTCAGGTCACGTCTGTCACGGCTGACCTGGCCAAGGCCGCTCAGGCCGACGCGCTGGCGTGCGGCAGCAGGCTCAAATAGCCCTGAGCTCATCGCTCGAGGTATGGCCTCAACTCGAACTCGAGTGCGGCCCTCGGCTTGGCGCCCACGATGGTGCGCACGACCGCACCGTCGACGAACACCTTGAGCGTCGGAACGGCGAGAATGCGATGCTCTGCTGCCGTGCGCGGGCTCAGGTCCGAGTTGATCTTGACCACCGCGAGGGTGTCGGGATGTTCGGCAGCGAGTTCCTCGAGAACGGGCCCGATCGCGCGGCACGGCGGGCACCATTCCGCCCAGAAGTAGGCCACGACGGCCCGGGTGTCGTCCAGCGTGTCGGCGAAGCTGTCGTCGTCAGCATGGATGACTGCGCCGGTGTTTGTGCTGGCGGTTGGCATCATCTCTCCTCGTGCAGTTCGGTGAATTCGCACAGTGGCGTGGCGCCGCGACTCTCCGCATCGCGAAGCAGTGCGTTCAATGCGTCGCGACGCACCGTGAGTTCATCGATCCTGTCGGTGACCTCGGAGATCGCGCGTCGGTACGCGGCGAGCGAACCAGCGCAGTCGTCGACCCGCTCGTTGCCCGCGGAGAGGCAGTCGAGAAACGGGCGCGTCTCACCGAGGCGGATGCCGAGAGTGCCCAGTACACGCGCCTCCGACACCAGGCGTACGGCATTTTTGTCGTAGTCGCGATAGCCGTTCGGCAGGCGGGATGACGAGATGATCCCTCGCGATTCGTAGTGCCGCACTGTTTTCGTCGACACTCCCGCGCGGGCCGCAACCTCACCAATTCGCATCGGATTACCTCCCTGACGGCAACGCTAAACCTTGCCCCCCGGGTCAAGGTCAAGCGCTAGCGGGCCGCTTTTCCATCATCGTCGATGGGTCGGACAGGGGCGTGAAACCATAGTGTGCGTATAGGCCGTGTGCATCGCCGGTCGCGAGCAAGGCGCGCTTCAGGCCGAGCGGCTCGAGATCCGCGGTAACTCCGGCGACGAGCACCTTGCCGATGCCGCGACCGCGAGCCTCCGACGCAACGAAGACATCGCACAGCCACGCGAACGTCACTCCGTCGGTGACGACGCGCGCGTAGGCCAGTTGCTCACCTGAGTCGTCGTCGTACACGCCATAGTTTCTGGATGCATCCATGGCCGCGTCCTGGGTCGAGCGCTCACGACCGCGCGCCCAGTACGATTCCTCGCTGAGCCAGCGGTGCACTCGCGCGCGATCGATCTTCGCGGCGTCGCGGGAAAAGGAGAAGCGCTCGGTCATGGTCCAACGGTAAAGGGTGTCATGGCGGATGCCCGTCTCGGTACCAACAGAACCACCGAACTCACCGCTGGGCGTCGATCACGACGTCGCCGCCATGCTCACCGTAGAAGGCAGACTGCCGCTTCATCAGCTCGCGCATCGAGATGCCTCGTTCACCGTAGACCGTTCCGGTGAAGTCCAACTCCCGCTGAACCGCCCAGATCTCGTCGTGACGTTCCGGCGGCAGAATACTCACGGGATCACCAACCGCCACCCAGCCGATGGGCACGACCGCACCTTCCGGGACGACCGTGTTGACCTGCACGACGCCGTTGATCCGCACCTCCGCACCAACACCGACGTGACTACCGGGAAACAAAGACGCTCCCGTGGCGATGAAAACCTCATCCGCTATTGAACTGCCGTTGACGTGAGCGTGAGGCCCCACCATGACCGCCGATCCGATGATGGCCGGATATCCCTTCCGCCCACGTACAAGAGCGTGTTCCATGATCACGGTGTCCTGCCCGATCGACACCCACCCGTCTTCCGCGGTCACGACGGCGCCGTGCAACACTCGCGCGCCAGCAGCGACACGTACATCTCCGACGAGCACAGCCGATGGGGCGACATACGCGGTCGGGTCAATGGACGGTTCACTGTTGCGATGGCGGATCAACACGAGCGCCCCGCCGGGCGGGCAGCCAGTGCCATAGATCTGTTCATCGCTAAACGGTAGTGCATCCGCGGGGCGTGCTCGGTTGCAGTTTCGCTGCGCAACAACCGAATGCAGATGACCGCGTGCGAGGCTAGGCAGCATGATTACGGAGCACGCGATCCTGCCGGTCAGAGCTGGCGCCGAGAAAGAATTCGAGCAAGCGTTCGAACGCGCACGCCCTCTCATCGCTCGGCAACGCGGATGTCAACGCGTGTCCCTCTCCCGCTCGCTGGAATCGCCGAACCTGTACCTGCTGCTCGTTGAGTGGGAATCGGTCGGAGCGCACACCGAGGGATTCCGCGCCTCGCTCGAGTACGAGGAATGGAAGAAGCTCCTGCACCACTTCTACGAGCCGTTCCCGATCGTCGAGCATTTCTCGACGGTCGGATAATCAGCGCAGGAATCGAGAAGTATTGCGGCGTGATCGCGCCTAACCTTTTCTCCGAGGGCGACACCGCGCCCGACGAAGTGAAGGAGAACACCCGTGTCGATGGGAAATGCCGCAGGCGGCTTCAGTGCGGAGGAACGAGCGGCAATGAAAGCACGCGCCGCAGAACTGCGCGCGGAGGGTAAAAAGGGCGCCAAGCAGGCGGATGGATTGCAGGCGCTTCTCGACGCCATCGAGAAGATGAATCCGGATGACCGGGTCCTGGCCGAACACGTGCATCTGACGGTCACGGCGAACGCCCCAGAGCTCCTGCCCAAGACCTGGTATGGAATGCCCGCCTACACGAACGGGGACGGCAAGGTCATTGTCGCGTTCAAGAACGCCGGCAAATTCAGTCTGCGGTACTCCACCCTGGAGTTCCAGGATGCCGCCCACCTCGACAGCGGCAAGATCTGGCCGGTGTCGTTCGCACTGAACGAGTGGAGCTCGGAGGCGGAGAAGCAGATTGCAGCACTCATGAAGGCCGCCGTCTCCTGAGCCGCGCATCCGGCCGGATGCGAGAGAATTGGGTGTGACCGACTTCCAGCGCCTCCATGACATCAATTACCGCGGTTTCGCGAGCGACAACTACGCGGGTGCGCACCCCGCGGTGCTCGAGGCGATAGCGGCGGCGAACGGCGGGCACCAGATCGCGTACGGCGAAGACGTCTACACGGCGAAGCTGCAGGAGATCATGAAGCGGCACTTCGGCGAGAAAGCCGAGGCGTTCCCCGTGTTCAACGGCACGGGAGCGAACGTGCTGAGCCTGCAGTCGATCCTTCCACGCTGGGGTGCCGTGATCTGCAGCGCCACCGCCCACATCCACACGGATGAGAACGCGGCCCCGGAGCGCGTGGCCGGCCTCAAGCTCCTCACCGTGCAGACGCCCGACGGCAAGCTCACCCCGGAACTCATCGACACCGAGGCCTGGGGCTGGGGCGACGAGCACCGGGCCCAGCCGCTCGCCGTGAGCATCACGCAGACCACCGAACTCGGCACCGCTTACAGCGTCGACGAGGTCAAGGCGATCGCCGATCACGTGCACTCGAAGGGCATGACGCTGCACATGGACGGCTCGCGACTCGCCAACGCGGCGGCAAGCCTGCACGCCGACCTTCGCGACTTCACAACGGATGCCGGGGTCGACATCCTGAGCTTCGGCGGCACCAAGAACGGCCTGCTCTATGGCGAAGCGGTCGTCGTGCTGAACCCTGAGGCATCCGCGGGACTGCACTTCCTGCGCAAGCTCAACATGCAGCTCGCGAGCAAGATGCGTTTCGTGAGCGCACAGCTCATCGCCCTGCTGGAGGGCACGCTGTGGATCGACTCCGCCGGGCACGCGAACGACATGGCCGCCCACCTGCGCCGCTCACTCGAGCACGGCGTCGAGGCCGGAACCATCACGAACCTCGCGTTCACGCAGGAGACACAGGCGAACGCCGTGTTCGCGACCCTGCCCACGGATGCCGCGAACCGCATCCGCGAGCAGTTCCGCTTCTATGACTGGAACGCTGCTGCCGGCGAGGTGCGCTGGATGTGTGCCTTCGACACGACCGAGGCCGACGTCGACGCCTTCGTCGCCGCGATCACTCGGGAACTCGCGGCCTGAAACCGCTCCCCGTGGCTCGACGCGGCGTTCGGTCGAAATAGGCCGGTCGCTAGGGTGATTCCTAGACAAACGTGATCGAGGGGGTTACGGATGGGCAGGCCGTTGGGGAAAAATCGCCGCACGCGGTTCCAGAGAAAGGCGTTCTGGTGGCCCGTCGGCACGCTCGCCGGACTCGTCGTCGGCACGGCTGCGGCGTTTGTCACGTCGCCATGGCCCGGCGCCCTCCTTATCCGCTCCGTCTTCACCAACAACGCCGCGAAGGTCAAGGCCGCGCTCGAACCGCACGCGCCGGGCGGTGTGGACCATCTGCTGAACCAGCGATACGCACCGAACAGTCCTGACACCCTGCTCGACGTCTATTATCCGACCGGAACTGCACCGAACACCGCGCTGCCCACCGTCTTCTGGATCCACGGCGGCGCCTGGATCTCAGGCTACAGGGATGACGCGAGCCCCTACTTCGAACTCCTCGCGTCCAAGGGATACACCATCGTTGCCCCTGGCTACTCTGTCGGCCCCGAACGGAAGTACCCGACGGCGGTGCACCAACTGAACCAGGCACTGCGATACATCCAGGAGAATTCGACAAAGCTGCACGTCGACTCGAGTCGGATCGTGCTGGCTGGTGATTCCGCCGGTTCGCAGCTCGCATCCCAGCTCGCCGTGCTCGCCACGAGTCCCGGGTATGCGACCGCAATGGACATCGCCCCCGCCGTCTCGCCGGGGCAGGTGAAGGGCATGGTGCTCAACTGCGGCGTCTACGACATGACAGCCCTCGACAGCCTGCAGGGCATCCTCGGCTGGGGCTTCGACGTCGCGACCTGGTCGTACAGCGGCGTTCGCAATTACAGTGACGATCCCGCCATGAGGCACATGTCCACGATCAATTACGTCACGGCCGACTTCCCTGCCACGTTCATCACGGGTGGCAACGGTGACGGCCTCACGGCAACACAGTCGAAGCCTCTCGCGAAGAGACTCGAGAGCCTCGGAGTCGACACGACGACACTGTTCTTCGCCGACGACTACGAGCCTTCACTGCCACACGAATACCAGTTCACCCTCGACAACGAGGCCGGAGTGGAGGCGCTGAGCGCCATCCTCGACTTCCTCGGCACTCGCACCGGCACCCTCTGAACACTTCGGATGCCACCCGCAGCCCGGACGTCGAAGCCTGACAGGGGCTACTGCAGCGCGAGCGCCCTCTTGATCGCGTCGCCGATTGCGGGTTTCAGCGTGAGTGTCCAGGTGACCGTGAGGTGGTCCTGGTCGCGATAGACGTTCGCACCACTGACGACACTGAAACATTTCGTGTCGTCGCAGTACTTGTCGGTGAAGTCGAGCAGCACCGCTCCCGCCGTGCTGGCGGCCGCCTCGATCGGATCTACCTTCTTGAGCACATCCGCCCGGCGCTCCGTGCAATCCGCCGGTGACCTCAAGCGAAGACACTTGTTCGGATCCACTGCGAAGTCAGGATTGTCGACGAGGGTGACGATGGGCGCACCCTTCGCCTCCTTCCAGGCGGCCACGTATCCCTTCGACACCTCTGCGGCGGTCGAGTTTGGATACGGAGTGTCTGCAAGCGAGGCCGTGAAGATCGCGTCATAGGTCGGCTGCTTCTCGAGCTCGGCCTTGAAGTTGTTCTTCCACTGGGCGCACGAATCGGTGAACGCGATGCTCGGACCACCCGCGAACGCGGTGTTCCATGGGCAGGCGCCCTTGAGGTACGTGGTCAGCGACCAGCCGTTCTCATTGGCGAGCTGGATCATGACATTGAGGTATTGGTACGCGTGGCTGTCGCCGACAAGCGCGACCCTCGGAGCATCCGGCTGCTTCGATCCGAAGTGGCAGGCCTTCACATCCGACTCGTTGAGCTGCACGAAGCACTCGACGTGGCCCGGCTCGTCGGCGTTGCCGAACCCGGGACCAGGGATGACCTTGCCGTTCAAATCAGGATTCTGGCAGTCGGGGGAGGCGAGGGCCCCGAAACAGGCTGGCGGATTCGCGTTGATGTGCTGCAGCTCGCTGGCCGCAGCCTGGTACTTGGGATTGTTGATCGCGAACGCGGACACGACGAAGACGCTCGACACGGCCATGAGCGCGACCATGAAGACGTAGCTCGCCCGCGGTTTGCGCCTGGTGAGAAAGTTCCAGTTCCTCGTCGGGTCTTCAATGAACTTCTTGGTCAGCCAGCCGAGCACGAACGAGACGATGAACAGCACAACACGGTTCCACCCCTCGAGCCCCCAGCCCGGGACGAACGGCGCGATGATGATGAGCGGCCAGTGCCAGAGATACACGGAGTACGAGATGTCTCCGATGAAACGCTGCGGGCGACCGCCGAGCACGCTGCCGATGTCCCACCAGTTCTTGGCACGATCCGAGGCGATGATGGCCGCGGCGCCAAGCACCGGCAGGATCGCCATGTACCCGGGAAAGGCCGTCTGCGCGTTGTACTTGTATGCCGTGACGAGGATGAGGAGCACGCCGCCGTAGCCGAGGATGTTGGGCCACCAGGCACCGCGAGGTCGCCACTTGGGCAGGAGCGCGAGCACAGCACCTGCGCCGAATTCCCAGACCCGGGTGAACGTGACGAAGAAGGCCTCGGCCGGGTTGGTGTGGGTGTACAGCACCGACATGATGAGCGAGATGATGCTCGCGACGACCACGAGTCCGACCATCGGCAGCCAGCGCCTCCGGTTGAAGAACCGCACGCCGAGCCAGGTCGCGGCGAGCAACAGCAACGGCCAGAACACGTAGAACTGCTCTTCGAGCGAGAGCGACCAGTAGTGCTGCACCATGCTCGCGTCGTGCGAGGCGAGGTAATTGACCGATCCGAGCGCGAGCGACCAGTTCTCGAAGTAGAAGGTGCTGGCGAGGATTTCCTTGAGCGAGTCGACCAGGCCCGAGAGCGGCAGGACGAACAAGGTTGCGAGCGTGCAGAACACGAGCACGGTGATGGATGCCGGCAGCAGTCTGCGCACGCGTTTTGCCCAGAAGGACGGCAGTCCGATCCGCCCCGTGCGCTCGATCTCGCGTGCAAGCTGGCCGGTGATGAGATAGCCGGAGATGACGAAGAAGATGTCGACGCCGATATAGCCGCCGGAGAGCCGACCCGGCCAGAAATGGTAGAGCACCACCAGAATGACGGCGATCGCCCGCAGCCCCTGGATGTGCGGTTGAAAGTGAGATGCCCTGACCGGACGTTTACGGGTGGTGGGCTCAGTCATCGAGTGTCAGAGTAGCAGCGCCAGCATGGGATCGAGCCGAGGACGTGGCGCCCCAATAGGCTGATCGCATGCGATTTGGAATGTTTATACCTCAGGGCTGGCGTCATGATCTGGTCGATATCGACCCTTCGAAGCACTGGGAGGCGATGAGCAGTCTCGCGGCGCATGCCGATGCGGGGCCGTGGGACTCGGTCTGGGTCTACGACCATTTCCACACGGTTCCCGTGCCATCCGACCAGGCAACTCACGAGGCGTGGAGCCTCATGTCGGCATTCGCGGCGACCACGAGCCAGGTGAAGCTCGGTCAGATGTGCAGCTGCATGAGCTACCGCAACCCGGCCTACCTCGCGAAGGTCGCGACGACCGTCGACATCATCTCCGGCGGCCGCGCACAGATGGGCATCGGTGGCGGCTGGTACGAGCACGAGTGGCGCGCCTATGGCTACGGATTCCCGGCTGCAGGCGAACGACTCGGGCGGTTGGACGAGGGCGTACAGATCATGAAGCAGGCGTGGGAGACGGGCACCGCCACCCTGAACGGCAAGCACTACCAGGTGGATGGCGCACTCTTCTACCCGAAGCCACTGCAGCCTGCGGGCATCCCGCTCTGGATCGCCGGAGGCGGCGAGAAGGTCACCCTGCGCATCGCCGCGCAGTACGCGCAATACACGAACTTCGCCGGAAGCCCCGACGAGTTCAGCCACAAGAGCGAGGTGCTCCGCGGCCACACGGCTGCGATCGGTCGCGACTTCAACGACATCACCCGCAGCGCGAACTACAACGTCGTCATCGCCGACACTGATGCCGAGGTGCAGAAGCGCCTGGGTGCCATCGAGGCGCGGGTGCTGCCCTACCTGGGCGAGGAGAAGACAGCATCCTTCATCGCCGAGTATCACGGCGAGAACGCGCTGGCCGTCGGCACCCCGGAGCAGATCATCGCGCGCCTGAAGGATATGAAGGAGCGCGGTGTCGGCTACTTCATCCACTACTTCCCCGAGGCGGCGTACGACCGCTCCGGCATGGAACTCTTTGAGCGCGAGGTCATCCCCGCCCTGCAGTAATTCAGACGCCACCCCCGCTGCGGTCTGGCGATCTGCTGTTCCGAGGGTCCCGGAAGAGCAGATCGCCAGACCTCACGGCCTGCGGTCGAGGTGGATGCCCGCCAGCATGCAGCGCACGGAACCACCGGCCAGTTCGATGGTCGGCACCGACAGCGGCACGATGGTGCAGCTACGTTCGATGACGGCCACCTGGGACGCATCGAGACTCTCGAGCCCGCGAGCCGAGATGGCGAGGATGCGCCCGTCCCGACCCTGCAGCTCCATCGCGTTCCCAGCAAAGTTTGCCACCTGTGTCGGGGTCAGGTCGATGACCGCCCTGCCGTCGCCGGACAGCCGGTCGACGATCTCGCCGCGTCGACGTTCATCGGCGATGGTGGCGAGGCCGATCATCGCGAAGTCGGTCGCGATGCCCATCAGAACGTTCGTGTGATAGATCGGCGTGCCCACGGCATCCGTCGCGTCGAAGGCCATCGGCTCGTAGCCGAAGTTCGTGCAGAAGCGTTCGAGCGCCACCGGATTCGCCCGGTTGGAGCGCGCCGTGTACGCGACTCGGCTGGCGTGGTCGAGCACCATCGCACCGGTGCCCTCAAGGAAGACGTCATCGAATTCGAGCCCCGAGTAGTCCACGACATCCTGCACCCGGTACTGCCGTTTGAGCAGCTCGATGATGTCTGCCCGCCGTTCTCCGCGGCGGCTCGGTGAGTGCATCGGATAGATCGCGATGTGGCCGCCGGAGTGCGTGGAGAACCAGTTGTTGGGAAAGACGCTGTCCGGATGCTCGGCCGACTCATCCTCGAACAGGTGCACCGTCACACCGAGCTCGCTGAGCCGTTCGGCCGCGGCCGTCACCTCGTCGTGGGCCAACACCGCGAGCTCGCTTCGGTCGCGATCGCCCGCGGACGACTGGAAGGTGTTGTCTGCCTCGGTCGCCGGATTGGGGAAGAAGTGGTGTGGCCTGACGAGCACGACGGCCCGCGGAGCTTGCGTGGACATGTGCACGACCTTCGGTCAGGGCTCAGGCGGGAACCGGCGCGTTGCTGTCTTCGAGCAGGCCGAACAGGTTCTTCGGATCGTCGGGGTCGGCAATGAGGTCGATGTCGGTGAAGAAGGTGGTGCCCTGCACACTGTCGCGCAGGAACCGCAGCACGGAGAAGTCTTCGATGGCGAAGCCCACGGAGTCGAACACCGTGACCTGCTCGTCGCTCGCGCGCCCCATCTTGGCTCCGGCGACGACCTCCCACAGTTCCGTGACGGGGAAGTCGGCAGGGAGCTTCTGAATCTCGCCCTCGATGCGGGTCTGCTCCGGGAACTCGACGAAGACATCCGCTCGCTTCAGAATCTCGACGTCGAGCTCGGTCTTGCCGGGGCAGTCGCCGCCGATGGCGTTGAGATGCACGCCGGGGATGATCATGTCATTGCTCAGGATCGTCGCGTTGACCTTGTCTGCCGTGCAGGTCGTGATGATGTCTGCAGTGTGCACCGCGTCCGCCGCATCGCGCGCGATGTAGACGTCGAACCCCAGGGGCGCGAGGTTGCGCACGAGCTTGGCCACGGCATCCGGGTCGGTGTCGAACACACGCAGGCTCTGGATGCCGAGGGCGCCGCGGAAGGCAAGCGCCTGGAACTCGGACTGGCTCCCAGCACCGATCATGGCCATGACCTTCGAATCCTTGCGGGCGAGGTGGGACGCGGCCATCGCGGAGGTCGCCGCCGTGCGTAGTGCCGTGAGCACCGTCATCTCCGCGACGAGCAGCGGGTAGCCGGTGGCGACATCCGCCAGCACGCCGAACGCGGTCACCGTCTGCAGGCCCTTGGCGGGGTTCGACGGATGCCCGTTGACGTACTTGAATCCGTAGAGCTCACCGTTGCTGGTGGGCATGAGTTCGATCACGCCAACGGCCGAGTGGCTCGCGACGCGCGACGCGGCCTCGAAGCTCGGCCAATTTCGATAGTCATCTTCGACATACCCGCGCAGTTCGCCCAGAATCGTCTGAACCCCGCGCGCCTTCACCCAACGAACGACATTGCTCACACCGACGAACTGCACCATTGAAACGCCTCTACTTTCACTTCAATCAACGATATGGCTGTGCGAAGTGCAGCGACAATGCGCGAGATCGACGTGATCCTCGTTAAAAATGCACATTTTGCGCATCACGTATTTACACTGTGAGACATGGCTGACATGGATGACCTGGATCGGCGCCTGATCGCCGAACTTCGAGTGGACGGGCGCGAGCCCATCGCGAGCCTCGCTCACCGCCTCGGTGTCACGAGAGCGACGATCAACAGTCGGCTTCGCCGCCTCGTCGCAGACGGCGTCGTGCTCGGCTTCACGGTGCGAGTGCGCGACGAGATCGAGACGGATGCGGTGCGCGCTATCGCGTTCATCGAGGTCGAGGGGCGCTCCACCAACGAGGTCATCCGCAAACTCCGCGGCTTCCCGGAGGTGCACTCCCTGCACACCACGAATGGCGGCTGGGACCTGGTGGCCGAACTGCGCACGGAGTCGCTGCCCAGTTTCGACCGACTGCTGGGGCGCATCCGCTCGATCGACGGAGTGGTCAACAGCGAGACGAGCCTCCTGCTCAGCTCCGTGCTGCGCTGAACCCTACAACTCCGACCGGCTCACCGCGAGCCCATCAGAGCAATGCCAACATGCGTTGCAATACCGGGTTGGCCGATTCCTTTCGCCACACGAGATTCGACTCGGTGGGGAATGACGCGAGCTGCGGAGCCTCGGCGAACACCGTGTTCGCGGATGCCCAGCTGCGTGCGGATTCCGGCACAAGCGCCGCGCCGATTCCGGAGTCGACCAGGTCGAGCATCGTGTGTACCTGGGTCACGCGCTGCGTATATCTCGGTGTGACCCGCGAGTGGAGGAACGCGGCTGTCAGCAACTCGTGGAAGTAGCGGGCGCCCTCCGTAGAGTACGTGACGACATCGCGAGCGTTCAGCGCGGCAAGATCCATGATCGGGAGCGAACCGGCGTCCGCACCCTTGGGCGTCGTCAGAGAGACATTCCATGACCGTGGCAGCGCCACGATAAGACGCTCCGGCGGCAGTCGACGGAACTCCAGGTCTTCGTCGTAGGCAGTCGGCCGGATCATGCCAAGGTCGATTGTGCCGTCGTGAAGACCGTTGAGTTGATCGCCAGACACCATCTCGTGCAGGATCAGTTCGACATCCACCAACTCTGTGGCCGCTCGACGGAGCAGGGACGAGAGCACCGTGTGACCAATTGCCGAAGTGAAGCCCACATGGACCGCTCCCGCAAGGCCGAGGGATGTTCGGCGTGCGGTGTCTGCTGCCATCTGCGTCAGGTCCAGCAGACGCCGCGCCTCGCGGAGAAATGCAGCCCCTGCGGTGGTGAGCCGGATCGTTCGCCGACTGCGGTCGAAGAGTTGAACACCGAGGCCGAGCTCGAGCGCCTGGATCTGTCGACTGAGCGGCGGCTGCGTCATATTGAGGCGTTCGGCGGCTCGGCCGAAGTGCATCTCCTCGGCCACGGTGACGAATGAGCGAAGTTGATCGAGGGTAAACATACCTTCAGGGTATCGGTCCATGCAGTATCGGGCTTAGACACGCATCAATCGTGACTCTTAAGCTGCCAGCAACGGTTCGCAAGCGGTTGCGGAATCACAGACATCGCCGCCCACGACGCGCCCGGTCATTCAAAGGAGAATTGATAATGAAGTGGAAGAAGTCTTATCAAGCAGTCGCAATCGCTGCGGTGATAGGTACTGCACTGGTTGGATGTTCAAGTGGTGGGAGCGCGAAAACCTCCGACTCGGGAAAGATTCCGACGATCACCTTCGCGGCCTCGACATTCGGGGAGACCGGACGAGGACCGTTGCTGGAAGCCTGGTTGAAGACGTTCAACGCCAGCCAGAACAAGGTCAAAGTCGTTCCGGCAACAGTTCCCTTCCCCACTTTCGCGCAGACCATCGCCACCCAGATGGGCGCAGGAGCCGGCCCAGACGTGATCCGGTTCAACGCACAGGACTTCTACCAGGCGGTCGATGCAGGGCTGCTTGAGCCGCTGGACAATGTGGTCGACTCGAGCAAGTACTCCTTCAACAAGGCACCGGATAAGGCCAACTTCGTCAAGGGCAAGCGCTACGGAGTGATGTTCGAGGTCGCGAACTACGCGTTGATCTACAACACCGACCTCATCAAGACGCCGCCGAAGACGTATCCCGAGTTCCTGGCGGCGGCGAAGGCCGCAACCAAGGACGGCGTCTATGGGTTCGCCATGCGCACCACCCTGCCGGAATCAAACGGCATGTGGCAGGACGTCATGAACTGGGTCTACGGCTTCGGGGGTGCATGGTCGAACGGAAAGAAGCTCACCCTCGACTCCCCCAAGGTCATCGACGCGATCACTCACTACAAGGAAATGTATGACGCGGGGGTAACCCCGAAGGGCGCAACCGCTGCGACATACCGCACCATGTTCGGCGCGGGCAAGCTCGCAATGGAGATCGACAACAGCGGAGTCGCGGCGAATATCCAAGCCATGAGTGCGGATCTGCACCTCAACGTCGCGCCGATCCCGTTCCCCGATCCGACCTTTGGCGGCATCCAGACTCCGACCGGTGTCAATGCCAACAGCAAGGACAAGGCGGGCGCTAACGCGTTCATCAAGTGGATGATGGAGCCCAAGAATCAGGCGAGCCTGCAAGAGGCGCTCGCACCGAGCAGTGTCGCCACGAAGACGACGCCGCCCGCTGCCGAGCTGACGAAGTTCCCCTTCCAGCCCGCGTATGCAGGCTTGACGGAGAACAGCCTTCCCCAGGTAGTCAAGGGCTTCGAGGCAAAGACTCCTGCCATCCAGAAGATCGTGATCAACCAGGTCATCAGTGCCCTTCAAGGTTCGCAGAGCGTGGAGGCCGCGATGAAGCAAGCGCAACAGGAAGCGACCGCCGCAGTCAGCGGTTAACACAACTCCACTGGACGCGGCTGGTGCATGACGATTCGAAATCATCGTGCGCCAGCCGCAAGTGGTACAGGCAGTGGAATCGCGTTGTGCGCCCGCTGCGGGGGCGAAGGCAGAAAGATAGTTCGATGACGACGGTTCTGAAAGACAAGGCGATAGGCAAAGTCAGGACGCCGAACGCACGGCGCTCACGAAGCCCGCTCGGGAGTAAGTGGACTCCATATCTCTTCATGGCACCCGCGGCCCTGTACCTACTTTTCTTCCAGGGCTACCCGCTTCTTCGGGAGTTGTGGCTCAGCTTCACCAAGACCTCACTCCTCAACCCCACTAACAACGAGTGGGTTGGGGTAGACAATTTCAGCAAGATCTTTTCCAGTTCCACGTTTCAGCACACACTGCTGACGACATTCATCTACGTGGTCGTCATTGTCGTCGGCACACTCGCAGCGGGCCTGGGCGTGGCCCTTCTGATGAACGGCAACTTCCGTGGGAGGGGGATAGCCCGGGCGCTGATCGCCATTCCCTGGGCAGCGCCCGCTGTCGCCGTGGCCTTGATTGCGACGTGGATGTTCAACTCGCAATACGGCATCGTGAATCGCGTACTCGACGCGCTCGGCCTCGGGGTTCGTGGGGGATCGATTCTCGACAGTACGACCTACGCGCTGCCCGCAATCCTCATCACCACCATCTGGGAGCTGTTTCCGTTCGTCGCCGTGGTGCTGCTTTCGGCACTGCAATCGGTGCCTAAAGACGTGCAGGAATCGGCCATGATGGACGGCGCTGGCGTTCTGTGGTCATTTCGCGTCGTCACCTGGCCCGTCATCAAGCCTTCCATCGGACTGCTCGCACTTCTGATGACGATCTGGTCAATTCGTCGCTTCGAGTTGATCTGGCTGATGACGCAGGGCGGCCCGATCGGGTCGACAAATACTTTGGTGATCGATTTGTATTCGCGTGCGTTCCAGCTGAACGACCTCGGAACGGCTGCGGCCGTGGGCATGGTCGGTGTAGTGATCTCGCTGTTTGTCGTGGGCGCGAACAGCTACATCACGCACCGCGCCGAGAAGGAGAATTCCTGATGAAAAGATTCACCATTGGCACGGGCGTTCGGGTCGTCGGCGTCCTTATCGTTCTCGGGATAGCCGTCTTTCCCCTGTACTGGATGTTCGTGACCTCGCTCACCAGCAACGGCAATCTCTTCGGCAAGACCGCGCAGTTGCTCCCCGATCTCTCGCGAATCGGGGTGTATGCCGAAGCGCTGTTTGCCGGCAACGTTCCTATCTGGCTGCTCAACAGCCTGGTGATCGCGGCCGGTACCTGCGTGCTTTCGGTCGGCCTCGGCATCCCCCTCGGCTATGCACTGTCCAGGTTCTCGTTTCGAGGAAAGGCACTCGCCGGGGTCGGACTGTTCCTGACCCAGATGTTGCCGGAGGCGCTGTTGGTGGTTCCTCTCTTCGCCCTGTTCCGTCAGCTTCATCTCCTCAACTCGCTGGGCGGATTGATCCTCGTCGACACGGCATTTGTTCTGCCCATCGTTGCCTTCATCCTGAGGGGAGCGATCGACGGGATACCACGTGAGCTCGAGGAGGCCGCACGGGTCGACGGATGCCGTCCGTTCTCGGTACTCACGCGAGTCAACCTGCCGTTGATCGCACCGACGATCGCCGCCGCCGCCGTGATTTCCTTCTTCAGCGGCTGGAACGAGTACGTGTTCGCTGTGACCTTTATTTCCGATTCGAAAATGCAACCCGCATCCGTCGGCGTGTCCAGCTTCATCGGGGAGCTGAGTACGCCCTTGCAAACCGTCATGGCCGTGTCGGTGATGTATACCCTCCCGGCCGTGGTCTTCTACCTTTTCGCCCAGAAGTACGTCGTTTCCGGCATGACCGCCGGCGCCGTCAAAGGCTGAGCGGCTCATGACTGGCGCAAGCGTCCCAAGCGGGGAACGGCACCGAGTAACCTCGGTCGAGATCACACCTGTCGCATTCCACGACCCTCCCCTGTTGAATGCAGTTGGAGTTCACGAGCCATTCGCGTTGCGGGCCATTGTCGAAGTTACGACGGACAGCGGGCTGACGGGTCTCGGCGAGACCTATGGGGACGCCGCACACCTGGTGCGTCTTCGAAAGGCCGCACGCTCGCTGATCGGGCTGGATGTATTTGACACCAACGCGATGCGGTGCAGAGTCGCCGCTTCACTCGCTGCCGGCGACACAAGCGGTGGACACGGAATGAGCGGCATGGTCACCGGCTCCAGCACTCCGGATCGAATCCTGTCGCCTTTTGAGGTCGCCGCGCTGGACCTTCAGGGAAAGGCAATCGGACGGCCGGTCAGCGACTTGCTCGGGGGCGCCGTTCGCCATTCCGTTCCGTTCAGCGGGTATCTGTTTTACAAGTGGGCAGCGCACCCCGGAGAATCAGACGACGGCTGGGGTGCTGCGCTCGATGTAGACGGTATCGTCCGGCAGGCCAGGCGGATGCACCGCGACTACGGCTTCAGCGCGTTCAAGCTCAAGGGCGGCGTTCTTCCCCCCGACGAAGAGGTCGCCGCGATCCATGCCCTGCGGGCTGAGTTTCCCGACCACCCGCTGCGACTGGATCCCAATGCAGCCTGGTCCATAGAGACCTCCATCGCCGTCGGCGCCGAGCTGGATGGTGTGCTGGAGTATCTGGAAGATCCGACCGGCGGCATCCCCGGCATGGCGCGTGTTCGCGAATCGGTGCCGATGCCGCTCGCCACGAATATGTGCGTTGTGAGCTTTGAGGACATTGCGCCGGCGGTCGCCGAGGGTGCAGTCGATGTCATCCTCTCGGATCACCATTTCTGGGGAGGGTTGCGTCGATCCCAATCGCTCGGAAGCATCTGCACCACGTTCGGCTTGGGCTTGTCGATGCACTCCAACTCTCACTTGGGGATCAGTTTGGCGGCCATGGTGCACCTGGCTGCCGCGACCCCTCAGCTCGACTATGCGTGCGATACTCACTGGCCGTGGAAGGACCCTGCCGAAGACGTGATCGTCCCCGGTGCCCTCGCCTTCACGGACGGCGGGGTTGTGGTGCCGACCGGACCCGGACTCGGTGTCGAGCTGGATCGAGACGCCCTGGCTCGCCTCCACGAGCAGTACCTCAGATGCGGAATACGCGAGCGTGACGATACGGGATATATGCAGCGCATCGATCCGAAGTACGGGCTTGAGAGCCCTCGCTGGTGACGCTGGAGCTCAAGCTCACAGGCAATACCGTCATTCCACATACGGTATCAATTGATGCCAGTTTAGTCTTGGACGGGTATGAGTTGCCGAATCTAAACTTCAAGCACAGAGGGCAAGGAAAGGGTCGCAATGTCGAGATTTACTGCACAGGAACTGGCGAGCGTTCTCGGAGCGGGACTGATGTCCTTCCCGGTGACGCACTTCAACGCCGACTTCTCGTTTAACGAGGATGCCTACCGAACCAACGTGCAGTGGCTCGATTCGTTCCCCATCTCGGGCCTGTGCGCAGCGGGAGGCACCGGGGAGTTCTTCGCGCTCACAAACGAGGAAGTGCTCCAGGTCGTGCGAGCGACCGTCGAGTCAACCTCGGCCGAGACGCCGGTGCTGGCACCAGCAGGGCGCAGTCTTCGCGAGGCGATCGACCTCGCGCGGGGTGCGGAGGAGGCCGGGGCCGACGGCATCCTGTTGTTCCCTCCCTATCTCACTGAGGCGAGCCAGGAGGGCCTCTACCGTTATGTCAAAACCGTCACGGAGTCGACCTCACTCGGCGTCATTGTCTATAGCCGCGCGAACGCGATCTACCAGCCAGACACCGTTGCGAGGCTCGCCGACGAACTGCCCAACCTGATCGGCTACAAGGACGGCGTTGGCGACATCGAACTGATGACTCGCGTCTATACGGGCCTCGGCGAGCGGTTGCTCTACATAGGTGGCCTGCCGACAGCGGAGACTTTCGCGCTGCCTTACCTGGAGCTCGGGGTGAGCACATACTCGTCCGCGATCTTCAACTTCGTGCCGCAGTTCGCGGTGGAGTTCTACGACGCCGTCCGCGCGCGCGATCGCGAGGCGGTCTATGCGGGACTCCGCGAATTCGTGTTGCCATACATCCGAATTCGAGACAACGAACGGGGCTATGCCGTGTCGATCGTCAAAGCCGGAATGACGGCGATCGGCCGGAGCGCGGGTCCGGTGCGGCCGCCATTGACAGATCTCACGCAGCCAGAGCAGGCTGCACTCGGCTCGCTGGTCGAGACTGCAACACAGGGTCTTTCCGCCCTCCGTGCGTTGGTCTGAGAGGTTCCCGATGACCGAGCAGGCTGCATCGCTCCTGGAAGGAGCTTCCCTCATCGGTGCCGAGGCCGTGCAGGGAACCGGCGCAGAGATCCACGGGATGAATCCGGCGACGGGACAGGCGCTGCAGCCCGGATATCGCATGGTTGGCCCCGCAGAGGTCGACCGGGCCGCAGAACTCGCGTGGGAGGCCTTTCGTTCCTACCGGCGGACCACTGTCGAGCAGCGCGCCCTCTTTCTGGAATCCATCGCCCGGAACATCGATTCCCTCGGTGACACCCTGACCGATCGCGTCATCGCCGAGACCGGCATCGCCCGTTCGCGCGTACTGGGCGAGACCGTGCGGACAACGTCCCAGTTGCGACTGTTTGCCGCCTTTCTCCGCGAGGGTAACTGGCACGAGGCGCGCATCGATCCCGCGCTACCAGAAAGGCTCCCCGCGCCCCGACTCGACATTCGCCTGCGCAAGGTCCCGGTCGGGCCGGTGGCCGTCTTCGGCGCCAGCAACTTCCCGCTCGCATTCTCGGTCGCGGGCGGAGACACCGCGTCCGCGCTCGCCGCTGGTGCACCCGTCGTGGTGAAGGCGCACAGTGCGCATCCGGGAACATCAGAACTTGTCGGGCGCGCCATCCAGGCCGCCGTTGCCGAACACCAGCTGCATGAAGGGGTTGTCTCCCTGCTGTTCGGAACCGGACCCGAAGTCGGGATCGCACTGGTGCAGCATCCGCGAATCAAGGCCGTCGGTTTCACCGGATCCCGAACCGGAGGTCTGGCTTTGGTCGAGGCAGCCGCAAATCGGGCCGAACCGATCCCCGTGTATGCGGAGATGAGCAGTATCAATCCGGTTTTCGTGCTTCCAGGAGCACTCGCCACTTCGGGGCACGACTTAGGCGCAGGATGGGTCGGCTCGGTCACGACCGGCGTTGGACAGTTGTGTACGAGTCCCGGCCTGGTCTTCGTGCCAGAGGGCACACAGGCAGAAGACTTCATAGCCGGCGCGGCAGACGCCGTGGCGGCCACACACGCCCAACCCATGCTTTCGAGTGGAATCGCCAATGCCTTCGCGACCGGTGCCGGCGCGCTCGAGCATCATCCCAGAGTGAAGGAGCTGGCGCACGGAATCGCCACCCATGAGTACGCCGCGTGCGGCCTGCCGCAGCTCTATCTGACGGACGCCGACACCTTCCTTGCCGACGACCGCCTGCAGGCAGAAATCTTCGGTCCGGCGAGTCTGGTGGTGACGGTGAAAGACGTCGCCCAGATGGTGCATGTCTTGGAGAATCTCGAGGGCCAACTCACCGTGACCATCCACGCGGATGGCGCGGAGCCCGGAGCACAGGAGCTCCTGGATGCCGCCGAGCTGAAGGCGGGCCGCGTGCTGTTCAACGGCTGGCCGACCGGGGTCGAGGTGGGGCAGGCAATGGTGCACGGCGGACCATTCCCAGCAACCTCTCAAAGCCGGTCAACCTCTGTCGGTACACTGGCGATCGATCGCTTCCTGCGACCGGTGAGCTACCAGAATGCTCCGCAGGCGCTGCTCCCTGACCCGCTGAAGGACGACAATCCACTCGGAATCTGGCGAACGTTCGACGGTCAGCTGCGCCACGAATGACACGTCTGTGAAGGAGCGCCAATGACGGATTCTGCCACCCCCACCATCGTGAAGGTAGAGGTCGTCCCGGTCGCGGGACGCGACAGCATGTTGTTGAACCTCTCCGGTGCGCACGGGCCGTATTTCACCCGCAACATCGTTCGCCTCACCGACGACTCCGGCAATACCGGCGTCGGCGAGGTGCCCGGCGGCGAGACGATCCGGCAGACGCTCGAGGATGCTCGGAGCCTCGTAATCGGCACGTCGCTCGGCGACTATCTCGGCACCCTTCGCTCCGTGCGCGAGCGATACTCCGACCGTGACGCTGCCGGTCGCGGAAATCAGACTTTCGATCTACGCACGACAATCCATGTCGTCACAGCGCTCGAGGCGGCCCTGCTCGACCTGCTCGGCAAGCACCTCGGCGTTCCCGTGGCCGCACTACTCGGAGACGGCCAGCAACGCGACGCGGTCGACACCCTGGGGTACCTCTTCTTCATCGGCGATCGCGCGCGCACCGACCTTCCGTACATCGACGACGAACCGATCACCGATGCATGGTCGAGGGTGCGTCGCGAGGAGACACTGACTCCGGAGGGGGTCGTGGCACAGGCGGAGGCCGCGCACGAACGCTACGGCTTCAGGGACTTCAAACTCAAGGGTGGCGTGCTGCCCGCGTGGCAAGAGGTCGACGCCATCACGGCTCTCGCCGAGAGATTTCCGGATGCGCGAATCACGCTCGATCCGAACGGTGCGTGGCTACTTGCCGAGGCTGTCGAGGTTGGACGCGCGTTGCGCGATGTGCTCGCGTACGCAGAAGACCCCGTCGGGGCTGAAGGGTCATACTCCGGACGCGAGACGATGGCAGAGTTCAAGCGGGCGACCGGCTTACCGACGGCGACGAATATGATCGCGACGGATTGGCGTGAGCTCGGCCACACGATCCGTTCCAATGCAGTAGACATCCCCCTCGCTGATCCGCACTTCTGGACCATGCACGGTTCCGTGCGCGTAGCCCAGATGTGCGATGCCTGGGGCCTGCGCTGGGGCTCGCACTCGAACAACCACTTCGACGTCTCACTGGCCATGTTCACTCACGTTGCAGCGGCAGCCCCGGGCAACATCACCGCGATCGACACACACTGGATCTGGCAGGACGGCCAGCGGTTGACCACCGATCCACTCCAGATCGTCGATGGTCAGATCGCAGTGCCGACGACCCCGGGGCTTGGGGTGACACTGGACGACGAAGAACTCGCTAAGGCGCACGAGCTGTATCTGCGAGAGGGACTCGGCGCCCGCAACGACGCCGTAGCGATGCAGTACCTCGTGGAGAACTGGCAGTTCGACCGCAAGCGCCCGTCGCTCCAGCGAGACTAGCCAGGCCGCTTACAGCTCCGACTTGCTTACCCGGAGCCCGTTGCCGTCGTCCTGCAGCCCGACGAGCACGGTGTCCCCATCGACGACGTCTCCGGCGAGCAGCGCGCGCGCGAGCTTGTCGTCGATCTCGGTCTGCATGAGGCGCCGCAGCGGCCGCGCGCCATAGATCGGGTCGTAGCCGCGCTCGGCGAGCCAGGTGCGGGCATCCGGCGTGACGGCGAGGTCGAGCCTGCGACTCTCGAGACGCAGCGACAGTCGGTCGATGTAGAGCTCCACGATCTGGCTCAGGTCTTCGACCGAGAGCGGCGAGAAGATCACGATGTCGTCGAGCCGGTTCACGAACTCCGGCTTGAAGGTCTGGCGCACGAGCGCGCCCACCGCCGCCTCCTTCTCGTTCTGGTCGAGCGATGCATCAACGAGGAACTGGCTGCCGAGGTTCGAGGTGAGCACGAGGATGACGTTGCGAAAGTCCACGGTGCGGCCCTGGCCATCCGTGAGCCTGCCGTCGTCGAGCACCTGAAGCAGCACATCGAAGACTTCCGGATGTGCCTTCTCCACCTCGTCCATGAGCACGACCGAATACGGACGCCGCCGCACGGCCTCGGTGAGTTGGCCGCCCTGCTCGTAGCCGATGTACCCGGGAGGGGCACCGAGGAGCCTGGCGACGGAGTGCTTTTCGCCGTACTCGCTCATGTCGATGCGGATCATCGCCCGCTCGTCGTCGAAGAGGAACTCGGCGAGCGCCTTGGCGAGCTCGGTCTTGCCGACGCCGGTGGGGCCGAGGAAGAGGAACGAGCCCGTGGGGCGATCGGGATCGGAGACGCCCGCGCGCGATCGTCGCACGGCATCCGCGACGGCCGCGACCGCGCGCTTCTGGCCGACCAGTCGCTTGCCCAGTTCTCCCTCGAGATTCAGCAGTTTCTCGGTCTCGCCCTGGGTGAGGCGATCGACCGGGATGCCCGTCCACATCGCCACGACCGCGGCGATGTCGTCTTCTGTGACCTGGTCGTTGACCATCCGCGGGCCGTTCTGCTCCATCGATTCGGCCTCGGCAATGGCCTTCTCGATGGCGGGGATCGTCTCGTAGTTGACCTTGGATGCGGCCTGGTAGTCGCCCTCGCGCATGGCCTTGTCGAGGTCGATGCGTGCGTCATTCAGCCGCGTCTTCAGCTCACCGACACCGGTGAGGGATGACTTCTCGGCCTTCCAGCGCTGCTCCAGTTCGTCGAGCGCCTCCTGCCTCTCGGCCAGGTCTTCGCGCAGCTTCTCGAGCCGCACCTTGGACGCGTCGTCCTTCTCCTTCTTAAGAGCAAGCTCCTCGATCTTCAGTCGGTCGACGGCACGCTTGAGCTCATCGATCTCCACGGGGGAGGAATCGATCTCCATCTTCAGGCGGCTGGCGGCCTCGTCGACGAGGTCGATCGCCTTGTCGGGCAACTGACGACCGGTGATGTAGCGATTGCTGAGGGATGCCGCAGCCACGAGCGCGGAGTCGGCGATCGTCACCTTATGGTGGGCTTCGTACCTCTCCTTGAGCCCCCGCAGGATCGCAATGGTGTCTTCGACGCTCGGCTCGCCCACGTACACCTGCTGGAAGCGGCGCTCGAGCGCAGCATCCTTCTCGATGTACTGACGGTATTCGTCGAGGGTGGTCGCGCCGATCAGGCGCAGCTCGCCGCGGGCGAGCATCGGCTTCAGCATGTTGGATGCCGCGACGGAGCCCTCGCCCGCGCCCGCACCCATGAGGGTGTGCAGCTCGTCGACAAAGGTGATGATCTCGCCGTCGGCGTCGTTGATCTCCTTGAGCACGGCCTTGAGCCGTTCCTCGAACTCACCACGATACTTGGCGCCGGCGACCAGGGCCGCGAGGTCAAGGCTTACGAGGCGCTTGCCCTTGAGCGAGTCTGCGACATCCCCCGCGACGATGCGCTGAGCGAGCCCCTCGACAACGGCGGTCTTGCCGACGCCGGGCTCGCCGATAAGCACGGGGTTGTTCTTGGTGCGCCGGGTCAGTACCTGGCTCACGCGGCGGATTTCAGCATCCCGCCCGATGACCGGGTCAAGCTTGCCGGTGCGAGCGATCTCGGTGAGATCGACCCCGTAACTTTCGAGGGCAGTCTTCTGTTTTTCGTCGCTGGCGGGGGCACCCTGCATATTTGCCATCTAGTACGCTCCTGAAACCTGAGTCTTGCTGGCTCAAGTTTATCTGCACGCCTCACCCGATGTCACTAGTTTCGCCCACAACGAACGCCTCTTTCTGCCCGTGAGGTCTGGCGATCTGCTGCTCAGGAGCGGCAGGAAGAGCAGATCGCCAGACCTCACGGAGGGTGGTCATAGGCTCAGAGGGTGAGCGATGGGGTTGCCGGCATCCGGGAGGCGATAGCGGATGCGGCGAGACAGCTCAGCGAGGCCTGCGCCAAGGACGAGCTGCTCGCCGACCTCACCCAGCGAAAGCGGCTGCTCGGTCTCGTCCGCCCGCCAGTCTTCGTTCCGCGCGGGCGCGTGTGGCGACTCGGGGTGCTGCTCCTCGACCAGGCGGGCACCCTCTACGCGACCGGCACGATCACCCGCGCAACCGAAACCGGCAGGCCCACCTACCAGTCGGCATCCGTCGAGGAACGACGCGAATATCGCGCCACGGCCGTGCGGAGCGGGCTACCCGCGGGCGAAACGGTGAACTTCAACGCCAGACCCATCGAGCTGGACGACGCCATCCTGATCGACACAAATGGCCCGCTTTTCCTGCGCGACGGCCTGCCCTTCGTGCGCTGGAGCCACGCCTTTGGCGACGCCTCCGCCATGCCGCTGGAGGACTATCTCCGCGACAGGGTGGACCTTCTCGTGCATCCGCCCGAGGGCGCCTGAGCGTCAGTACTCGTTCGCGATGAACAACTCCTGCGCGGGAAAGCGGGTGAGGATCTCGATGCCGTACTCCGTCACCACGACCTCCTCTTCGATCCGCGCCGCCGAGACTCCGTCGGAGGCGGGGCAGTAGGTCTCCATCGCGAACACCATGCCCGGCCTGATCTCTACAGGATCCTTCATCGAATTCAGCCGCGAGATGATCGGCCGTTCGTGCAGGCCGAGCCCCAGCCCGTGCGCGAACTGCAGGCCGAAGGCCGCGAGCTCGTTGTCGAAGCCGAAGTCCTGTGCCTTGGGCAACACGGCAGCCACCTGGTCAGAGCCCACGCCGGGCTTGATCGCGTCGAGCGCGGAGTCCATCCACTCCCTCGCCTGCTTGTACGCGTCGCGCTGTGACTCCGTGGCCCAGCCCACGCCGAAGGTGCGGTAGTAGCAGGTGCGGTAGCCATTGAAGGAGTGGATGATGTCGAAGAACGCCTGGTCTCCCGGCCGGATGATCCGGTCGGTGAAGTTGTGCGGATGCGGGTTGCAGCGCTCGCCGGAGATCGCGTTGATCGCCTCGACCTGGTCACTTCCGTAGTCGTACAGCCTGGCGTTCGCGAGCGCGACGATCTCGTTCTCCCGCACGCCGGGCTTCAGCGCGTCCACGATGTCCTGGTAGACCCCATCGACCATCGCGGCCGCCTGGCCCAGCAGCATGATCTCGTCCTGGTTCTTGATCACCCGGGCGTCCAGCATCGACTGCTGGGCATCCGCGACCGTGAGTCCCTGCCTTTGCATCTCGAACAGGAAGGTCGGCTCGACGATGTCCAGGCCCACCGGCGCGTCCGCGAGGCCATTCTCCACGAGCAGTGACCTGATCTCCGCGACCGCGTCCACCATGAGGCCCGCGCCGCCGGAGGGGTCGACCGCACCCCTGAATCCAAGGAAGCCCGCACGGTAGTTCTCGTCCGGCACCCAGTCGGAGTAGAGCTTGTGGTGCTTCACCGCGGATCCGAAGTCCCACAGAATCGGCTCCTGCCCGCGCATGATCAGCGCGTAGCGGATCATCTTGTCGCCGAGCGCGCCACCGATCCAGGTCTGGGTCGTGTAGCGGATGTTGTAGAAGTCGAAGAGCAGGAACGCGCCGCACTCGCTCGCCTCGAGCGCCGCTTTCGCGCGGCCGAGCCGGTACTGCCTGAGCCGCTCGAAGTCGACGCGATGCTCGTAATCGACAGCGACCTGGCCGGGCACGCCGAGCGGGCGCACGCCGTGCGGCCGCTGCGATGGCCGCTCGAACATCCTGCTCGGCTTGTATTCCTGGTGATTGTGACTCATCATTCCTCCGGGTCGAGTCCATCGTCGAACGGCACGTTCTCGGGTTCGATCGCCATGCCGGAGTGCTTCGCCCAGCTCATGATGAGCGAGGCGAAGTCCTGCTCGGTGTTGCCGTCGCCCACTTCGCTGGCCACGATCATCCGGGTCAGGCCGGCGATCGGCATGACGACGCCGAGCTCGTGCGCGGCCTGGAGCCCGAGATCCAGGTCCTTCTGCAGCAGTACCGGTGTGAAGGTGGGCTTGAAGTCCAGGTTCACGAGCGCCGGTGATTTGTACTTCGTGTACGGCGAGCCCATCACGGAGTCGTTGAGGAAGGCGAGGAAGTCGCTGCGCTTCACGCCGGATTTCTCTGCGAGCAGGGTGATCTCGACCACAGACTGGATGACGACCCCGAGGAACACGTTGTGCGCGATCTTCACGATGCGCGCGAGTTCGCCGTCTCCGACGTAGGTGACCCCCCGGCCCCAGGTCTGCAGGAGCGGCAGGGCCGTGTCGTAGACATCCCGAGGCCCGGAGGCCGCAACGGTGAGCTTGCCCGCGGCGATGACCTTGGGGTTGCCGGACACCGGCGTGGCGAGAAAGCCGACGCCGCGCTCGGTCGCGGCCGCGCGGATCTGCTCGCTCGTCGCGATGTCGACGGTCGAGGAGTCCCCGATGACCTTCGGTGCTGTCGACGGATCGGTGAGCAGGCCGCCATCCCCCAGCATGACGTGCTCAAGGTCCTTACCGGTGGACACCATGCTGAACACGATGTCGCGCCCGGCGAGTTCGATCGGTGAGTCGACGATCGTGGCGCCGAATTCGGCAAGAGGCTCGGCCTTCGCCTTGGTGCGGTTATAGACAGCGACGTCGTAGCCGGCACGAAGCAGGCGCTTCGCGAGTTGAAAACCCATCCGTCCGGTGCCGATCCAGCCAACGGTGGGGAGAGAATTGTCGGTCATGCTGTCATCCTTTCAAGCACAATGCAATCGGTTGTAGTTTACAGCCTGCCGAGGTCCCGGCCACTGTTTGGGGTAATTAGTCTGCTGGTACTGCTGCGATCGCCTGGATCTCCAGGCGCAGTCTGGCGTCGGTCGCGAGGCGCGTGACCTCGACCGTGGCGCTCGTGGGAATGTGGCCGCCGAACCACTCGCCCTGCACGCGGTTCACGACGTCCTGGTCGTCCTCGACGTTCGTGAAGAAACGGGTGAGGCTGACGACATCCGAGCGCTCCGCGCCGGAGACCGAGCGGATCACCGGCACGAACGGGCTGCGAATGGCCTCGTCGTAACCCTCGTGGTGAATCACTTCCGAGGCGCCGCTGGGTACGCTCTGCGGCTGCGGTACGGCTGCGGTCATTCCGGGACTCCTTCGCTGAAGGGGAAGGCCGCCCAGGTGAGACGCCCCCCCATGATCGTGAGAGTGCTGCGGATGCCCGCCAACTCGTCGTCCGCACAGGCCAACGGATCGAGCGTCGGCACCATGAGGTCGGCGTCATACCCCGGCAGCAACTTGCCGCGGTGGTCGTCTTCGCCCGTGAACCACGCGCCGTCCGCCGAGTATGCACGGAGCGCCTCCTCGCGGCTCATGAGGTGCTCGGGCGCCCGAACGCCCGTGCCATCGACGGACGCCCCGGTGACGAACCAGGCGATCGACGCCCAGGGTGAGAACCAGTTGGCCCGTGTAGCGTCCGTTCCCGCAGCAACGCGGATGCCCCTGGCTCGCAGTTCCGCGATTGGCTGCGCAGAGGCGGCCTCGCTTCGACCCCATCGCTCGACGTAGTCGCCGCCCTTGAGCACGTGGCGGTTCTGCACGAGAACGCCGAGCTCGAGCGCCGCAATCCGATCGAGGTTGGCGGGGCTCGCGGCATCCGCGTGCACGATCGACCAGCGGTGACCCTTTACGCCACCGGTCTCGGCTTCGACCTGCTCCCAGGCGTCGAGCACGCGGCCGACGGTGTCATCGAGCACGGCGTGCATCGACATCCGCCAGCCGCGCTGCGCGCACATCCGGCTGATCTCGACAAGTTCTGCAACGGAATCGTCGCCCGCGTGGAACTCGTCCATTCCCTCGAGGTCGTGGCAGCCGAGGTGGATGACCTCGCCGACGCCGGAGACCGTCACGATGTCATCTCCGAAGTCGTGCTGCTGGTACTCGGTGTACGCGGCGTAGTTGTTGATCTCATCGCCGCGATCCCAGGCGGAGATGAAGAGGCGGAAGCGCAGCGCGAGCGCGTTCTCCCGCCAGAGGTCGAAGAGCGGGGTGTAGTCGGAGGGCTGGAAGAGCAGCCCTCCGCCGTCGTTCACCCCGGTGAGTCCGTGCGACGCGAATTCCCTCGCCATCGCTGCCGTTCCACGCTTCGCCTGCTCGTCGTCCACGGCGAGCGCGAGCAGCGTCGGCACGGTGAACGCACCCATGCCGAAGATCACTCCGGACGGCACCCCATCGATGTCGCGCTCGAGCGAACCTCGCGCAGGGTCTTGTGCGCTCGCTCCCGCCCAGCCGCAGGCCTCGAGGCCGACCGCGTTCAGCACGCCGACGTCGTAGGTCTCCTGCACGTAGACGGGATGCCGCGGGGCCGCGGCAGTGAGCTCCGCCTCTGTCGGAATACGCCCCTCGGCAAACTGTCTCCGGTGCCATCCCCCGATGACCGGAATCCATTCCCCCTCGGGAATCTCGGCCGCTCGCGCGCGAATCATCGCGAGCGCCTCCGGCAGGGTGCGAACGCCATCCCAGTGCACAGACACGAGCCAGCTGACGCCGCCGCGCACCGCGTGGATGTGGGAGTCGATGAGTCCGGGGATGACCCGGCGTCCGCCGAGGTCGATTACTCGTGCCGCCTGGGAGGCGTAGTGCGCGAGTTCGTCGTCCGATCCGGTGGCAAGCACCCTGCCGCCCGCGATTGCGAGGCTCTGCACCTCGGCACTGCCCTCGCCCGGCGAGGCAAGCGTCGTGATCCGGCCACCGGTCAACAGCAGGTCGACCGCGGCAGGCGTGTGCTGGGAGGTCATGCTGTTGCTCCGTTCTTTGGTTGATTGTGCGTTGGTCTGCGGATGGATCGGGCCTAGACGCCCAGGTAGCGTTCGAGTGTCGTCGGATCGCCGCGAAGTTCGGCTGGCGTGCCAGTCCAGGGAATCTCGCCGCCATCGATGATCACGATGCGATCGGCCATGTCGAGGGCGAGATCGACGTTCTGCTCCGCGATGAGCACGGAGAGGCCCGTTCCGCGAAGGCCGGCAATCCGGTCCTGGATGACGTCGAGCACGGTCGGCGCGAGACCCTCGCTCGGCTCGTCCATCACCAGAAGGGAGGGGTTGGTCATCAGCGCGCGACCGATCGCGAGCATCTGCTGCTCTCCACCCGAGAGCGATTTTGCGAACGATTTCTGGCGCTCGGCCAGTCGCGGAAAGAAGTCGAATAGGCGCTCGACCGTCCACGGCTCTCCCGTGGTCGGCTTGCGCTTGCGCACCGCGGAGAGGTGCTCAAGCACTGTGAGCGAACCGAAGATGCGGCGCCCCTGCGGGACGATCGCGATTCCCGCCCGATTGATCTGGAAGCTCGAGCGCTTGGTGATGTCAACGCCGTCGTAGGCGATGGTCCCCGCTGTCGTCACCGGCGGATGCAGGCCGCAGATCGAGCGCACGAGCGTGGTCTTGCCCATGCCGTTGCGTCCGAGCAGGGCGACCGTCTCATCCGCGGAGACCGTCAGGCCGATTCCACGCAGAACCTGGGCCCCCGCGTAGCCGACGTGCAGTCCGGTCACTTCGAGAGTCACTGTTTGTCCCGCCTTCCGAGGTAGATCTCGCGCACCGTCTCGTTGCTTCGAACCTCATCCGGCGTTCCGGTGACGACGTGCCTGCCGTTCTCCATGCACATCACGCGATCGGTGAGCCCGAGCGCGAGCGACATGTCGTGCTCGATCAGGAGGATGGGCATGGTGCGGGGAAGATCGGTGATCAGCTGCTTGAGAGTGGCCCGCTCTGCCGGCGAGAGTCCGGCAGCGGGCTCATCGAGAAGAAGGATGTTGGGCTCGCCCACGAGCGCCATGGCGATTTCGAGTTGGCGCTGCTCGCCGTGCGAGAGGTCGGAGACGACGTCGATCGCACGGGTCTCGAGACCGACCCTGGCGAGCGCGTCGAATGCGCGGGCGGTCACCTCGTCCTGCGAGCGCTGCGGCCACCAGAACACGCGAGCGCTGCTCGCACCGCCGCGACCGGCGACCCGCACGTTGTCGAGCACGGTCATGTCGCGGAAGAGATTGGAGATCTGGAAGGTGCGGCCAACGCCCATCCGCGCTCTCCGGGCGGCTCCGACCCTCGTGACATCCCGATCGAAGAGTTCGATCGTGCCCGAGGTCGGCAGTACGTCGCCGGCGATCATCTTGAACAGCGTGGTCTTACCTGCACCGTTCGGGCCGATGACCCCGATCCGCTCTCCCGCATGGAGCGTGAGCGAGATGTTGTCGACCGCCTGGATACCGCCGTACTGCTTGCCGACGTCGGCGATTGTGAGCACGGGGGCTCCGGCCCCGGACCCGCGTGGGTCCGGAGCCGTCGCCGTTGCCGTGGTGTTCGTCATCAGCCTTGGAACGAGTTCGTGTATGGCTGGTCCTTATCCCGGGCGATGATCGACTGCTCATCCTTGCCCAGGTACTGCGACACGCTGTCGTACTCCTTGATCACGTCGTTGTAGAGCTTGCCGTCAGCGTGACGCTTGACCTCGCGGATGTAGACCGGTCCGAGCATGTTGTTGCCCTTCTCCCACGAGACCTTGCCGAAGATGCTGTCGTCGAACTTGAACTTCGTGATGCTCGAGACCAGGTCAGCGCCCACGAGCAGGCCCTTCTCCTTGAGCACCTGCGAGACCAGGTCGGCCGTCATGTAGCCACCCGCGATGTACGCGCCTGGGATGACGCCGGTCGCCTCGGTGTACTTCTTGACGAAGGCCTGTGTTGCAGGGTGTTCCGCACCCTCAGCCCAGTAGCTGACGGACTTGACGCCGAGAATCTTGTCGCCGTTGCCCGCCTTGTCCAGCGACACCAGGGTGCCCTGGTCCAACGCACAGCAGTTGAGCAGCAGCTTGCTCATGTCACCGCCAGCACTGGAGTACGCGTTCAGGAAGGCCGGGCCAGGGGCCCCACCCGCGGTAGCGACATAGATCATGTCCGCGTTCAGTGCCTGCAACTGCGAAACGTACGAAGAGAAGTCCGTGGTGCCGTTGGGCGCCCAGAGCTGCTTGACGATCTTGCCGCCCTCAGCCTCGAAGCCCTGCTTGAAGCCGGCGCATGATTCCCAGCCGAAGGAGTAGTCGGAGCACAGGGTGACGGCGGTCTTCGCGTCGCCCGTTGTCGCAGCCCACTCACCGCCGGGGTAGTTCGCCTGGGTGCCACCCATGGAACTGGTGCGCACGGTGAGATCGTTCGCGCCGCTGAGCGTCAGGTTGTTCGACGCCGCGACGGGCTCGAGGTTCGGAATGCCCTGGCTGAAGGTGTACGCGGCGACCGCGGATGCCGTGTTCGCGATCAGCGGGCCGACGACGATGTCGACGCCGTCCTGCTCGACGAGTTGCTTCGCCTTCGACAACGACTGGTTCACGTCTCCCGTGTCGTCCTCATAGGTGGTCTCGACCGTGATGTTGCCAGCTTTGTTCTTGGCCTGATCCCAGAAGAACTTCCAGCCGTCTTCCATCTGCTGTCCGGCGATGGCGAACACACCGCTCGTCGGGGCGATGAAACCGACCTTCAGTGTTCCCGACTTTTTGGCAGGGCCGGAGTCGGAGTTGGAGTTGGATCCGCCGCCTGGAGGGGCACACGCCGCGAGTGTGAGTGCTGCGGCGACGGCGAGTCCTGCGACCGCGAATGAGCGGCCGCGAACTGACATCTTCCTTGACATCATGCTGTTTCCTTTCATCAGGTGTGACTGACATTCGACGCGGATGCGCCTGCCTCTGGGGTGCCTCCGTCGGCGGCGCGACGAGCGCGCCTCCGCCGGATCCGATTGCTGAGCTTTGTGATGCTGCCGACCAGACCTTCCCTGGCCAGCAGGATGACGACGATGAAGACGATGCCGAGCAGCGTCTGCCACCGATCGACGTAGCTCGAGACCGTGAACTTCACGAGGATGACGATGGCGGCACCGACGAGCGGCCCGAGCAGCGTGCCGACACCACCGAGAATCACCATCACGATGAGCAGGATCGAGGTCTCGACGTTCACGCTGTCCGGACTCACCGATTGCGTGTTCCAGGCTCCGAGCACCCCCGAGATGCCCGCGACGAATCCGGAGATCATGAAGGCAGCAACCTTGTATCCAGACACGGAGTAGCCGAGGCTGCGCATCCGGCCCTCGTTGTCACGCACACCGCGCAGGCTCGCCCCGAACGGCGAACGGGCGACAACCCAGAGCACGAGGGTCGTGATGATCAGGAGCGCAAGAACCAGGTAGTAGAAGATCCACCAGTTGTCTCTCGCGTTGATCCACTCCGGACGCACCAGAAGCAGCCCGTTGTCACCGCCGGTGACGCTCGACATGCGGAAGGCGAGTCCGTAGATGAGCATGCCGATCGCGAGCGTCACCATCAGGAAGTAGATCCCGGAGGTGCGCATCGTCAGCAGTCCGTAGATAAAGGAGACGGCAAGCGTGAGCACGATGGCGAGCACGATCGACAGCCCGGTGTCCCATCCCTGCTTGTACGCCCACGCGATTCCATAACTGGCCGTGCCCGCGATAGCGCCGTGCCCGAGCGAGGCGAGCCCCGCTTCGCCCACGAGAAAGCTGACGCTGGCTGCGGCCATCGCGGCTATGAGGATGGTTGTGGTCTGGCCGATCTGGAACTTGGTCAGGCCGAGATAGGGCAGTGCGATGAACAGGGCCACGACGACCACGAGCGCCAGACCCTGGACGAGACGTGTGCCTCGTCCGCCGCCGCGGCCGGAAAGCGTCGGAATCAGCCCGGTCGCCGCGCGGACGACGGGGGTGGCGCGAGTCAGTGGGTTGCTCATGATTTCTTCCCGAACAGTCCAGTGGGCTTGATGACAAGAACAAGCGCCATCGGCAGGAAGATCGTAAAGTACGACAGCTCGGGGATCCACACCTTGGCGAAGACATCGATGAGTCCGATGAGGATCGCGCCGACCGCCGCCCCAGACACGCTGCCGAGTCCGCCAACGATGATCACGACGAGTGCCTTCAGGAGCACCTCGTTGCCTCCGGACGGCAGGATGCTCGTGATCCCCGAATCCAGGACACCACCGATGGCCGCGAGTGCCGCGCCGACGATGAACATGCCCGTGAACACCCAGCGGATGTTGATCCCCATAGCGGAGATGATCTCGCGGTCGTCGACACCGGCACGCACGATCGCGCCGACGCGGGTCCTGTTCTGCACGACGGCCAGTGCGATGCCGATCACGAGCGCGATCGCCATGACGAGCACCTTGTACCAGGGGAACGATGCTGAGCCGATCGCGAAGCCGCCCTCAGGCATCGCCCTGCTCGAGAGGTTCTCCGGGTTGCCCCCGAAGATCCAGAGGCACACATCGCCGACGACGAACGCGATGCCCAGCGTCAGAAGCACCTCGGGCAATTCCTGCCCGCGCACGGCCCGAAGCAGGCCGAACTCCGTGATGAGCGCGATCACCGCGACCACGACGACCGCCGAGAGAAGCGCGAGGAAGAGGTTTCCCGTGAGCGCGGAGATCGCGATGCCGACGTAGGCGCCGATGATGTAGAACGCGCCGTGGGCCATGTTGACGATGCGCATGAGCCCGAAGACAAGCGTCAAACCGCTGGCCAGCAGGAAGAAGACCGCAGCCTCACTGAGACCGTTCAGCGCCTGCTGCGCTATGAACACCGGATCTAGCACTGTGGTTTCTTAGCCTTCCGCAACGTTGGGGATGAGCTTTCGCAATACGAGTTACAGCATTGCAATCGGTTGTACAGATGTCAATCTTTGTGCAGTCTGATTGATCACAATTCGGCAACAGTTCAGTCTTGCTCAACGGCACTGTATCGTGCACGGCCAATGGCACCGCTGACCGCGAACACGATGGATGCCACGACGGCGACCCCGAAGAGAGCGGGAAAACTGTTGCGATCCACCGCTGCCTGCCCGAGAGCCGCGCCAATCGAACCGCCCAGCATGAGCGAGATCGAGAAGAAGGTGAGGCCCATGGATCGCGCCGGCGTTGCGGCATCCGTGATCCAGGTCTGGAGTGTCGTGTGGGCGAGCGCCCAGGCGATTCCCATCATCGACGCTCCGACAAGCACGGAGATCGGCGTGATCCAGAGGGCGATGACAGCGAAGGCGCCGACGGCGAAGACGCCACCCGACAGCATGAACACCCAGGGTTTCACCCGGGGCACGAGAGGTTTCATACCCTGGCTCACCACGACCACCGCGACACCGAAGCCCGCGGTCACCAGCCCGGAGACGAAGACACCCTCGCCGGTCTGCTGCAGCGCCTGGGGCAGGAAGTTGTAGATGCCGATGAGCAGCGTGCCCTCGAGGATCGTGAATGCGTACAGGCCGAGCATCCACGGGCTTCGCACGATCCGCCCGAGCTGCGGAATGATGCGCTCATCCCCGCTGTGGTCCGGCTCGGGCAGCTGGGCGAGTATGACGGTGAGCACCGCGCTGATGACGGCGAAGCCGACAAAGACCCAGCGCCAGGATGCCCATTCCGTGATGGCACCGGCGACGAGACTGCCAAGCCCCAGGCCGAGGGCAGTTGCCGTCGCGAGGTTCGACATCGCCGCCGGGCGACGTGCGGCGGGGAGCGTGTCCCCGAAGTACACGAGCACGGCGGAGAAGGTGGCCGCCCAGGCGCCACCCGACACGATGCGCGCCGTGATGAAGAACGGGAGCGTGGGCGCCACCGCGCTCGCCACCGCGGCCAGGGTGCCAATCGCCGCGGAGACCCACAGGACTTTCACACGGCCCCACCGCATCTGTAGCGGCCCCCAGACGAGCTGGAGCACCGAGTATGCGAGCGCGTAGCCGGTGATCGACCAGCCGGTGACGGCCGCTTCCGCGTGAAAGTCGGATGCGAGCGTCGCGATCATGGGGAGAGCGAGCGCCCGGTCGATCGTCGACCAGAAGATCGCGAAGGGAAGCACGATCGCCGGGCCAAGCCAGCGCGCTTTCGCCGGCGTCAGCGGCATCCGGGTCAGCCCAGGTGATTCTGCTGCGGCGGCGCGGTCTGCGTCTGGAGCTTGTCGTCCAGGTACTCCCAGTCGCGCGCGAAACGGTAGGCGTGACGCGGGGGCATCTGCGGCGCCTGCGTCTCGAGCCAGCGCACCTGGCTGCCCGTTGCAGCGAAGGAATGGATGCATCCGACGCCCGCCCAGGCGAAGTCTCCGGGGCCGAGCAGCACTTCCACGCCATCGAAGGTCGCGAGAACCTCCCCGTCGAGAACCAGGTACGCCTCTTCGAGCGGATGATCGTGCGCACTGGCTTTGCCGTCCGGCTCGTACTGCACCATGAACATCGTGGACAGCGACGCTCCGAGATCCGAGTCAACCATCATCTTGAGCGAGATCCCGCTGTACACGAGCAGGGCTGTGCGCATGCTCGCCGACACCGCGAGGAGTTCCTGGGATTGGCGCCCCGGGTTCATCTGCTCCGTCGTGACGGAGCCGAAGGACCTCGTGCGCGGGTCACGGGTGTCGACCGTCACGGGGTCGAGGTGGGGAAGTTCGGCGACCTGGAAGGTGTCGCTGTCGTGCCGCGCACGGGCGGGCGGCGTGATGAGGTCGGCGATCTCCGCGACCTCGCTTCCCGACCCCGTCCAGCGGTGCGGAACGGCGATCGGGATGATGCCGTAGTCGCCCGTGACGAGTCGCACGGTCGCCTCTGGAGTCGCGAGTACGACCTCTCCCCGCAGCACGTGGAAGCTGTACTCGAACGAGTGAACGTGAGTCGCACTGCGGCCATCCGGCTCGATTCTCAGGACGCCGAAGTCCGAGTGCGCGGCCCCGTCGTCTTCACCGACGCAGCGCCAGCGGGTGATTCCGGCCGCGCCCGGGATGAGCGATCCAGGCGCACGATATTCCGCGTCGGCGGCACGACGAACGACGAATCCAGACATGAGGCTGCCTCCTTGCAAACGATTGCCTCATGCTAGTCGAACTGTTCAGTCTGGATGAACAAAATCTTCTAATTGGTGCGCGTGCACTCAGGCTGGCGCTGGCCCCGTTGAGCCGCGCACGATGAGCGACACAGGCAGGCGAACCGTGAGCGGTTCCTGCGCCCTGTTCTCAATTGCCTCGAGCAGGATGCGCGCGGCCTCGGTTCCCATTTCCAGCATCGGCACGTGCACGGTCGTCAGCGGCGGGTTCGAGTCCTGGGCGAATTCGATGTCGTTGAACCCGACGACCGAGACGTCACCCGGGCAGCTCAGGCCGTGCGAGCGCAGGCTTCGAAGCACTCCGAGCGCGACGAGGTCGTTGCCGGCAATGACCGCCGTGGGGCGAGCGCGTCTCTCGGTGAGAACCTTGTCCATCGTCTGGTTGCCCGCCTCGACCGAGAGCGCCGATGCCTCGACGACCGTTCCGGAGACACCCTTGGTTGAGCTGCACGCCGCCCTGAACGCATCGGCGCGGGTGCCACTGGTGGAGAAGTCCGCCGGACCCGCGATGTGCAGGATCCGTCGATGACCGAGTTCCGCGAGGTGCGTGACCGCGGCCGCGATGCCCGTGGCGTCGTTGCCGGTGACGAGCGGGTAGGGAAGGCTACCGGCATCCCGGTTGAGCATGACAGCAAAGACGCCGGCCTCGTGCGCGTCGGTCAGCGCTGAACTGTACAGCGACCCCGATGCGACGACCAGGCCGTCGACCCGGCGACCCAGCAGGGAGTCGAGGGAGGCCCGCTCGATCACCTCCGAGTCATCGGTGTTTGCGAGCAGGGCGGTGTAGCCGCGCGGTTGGAGGAAGTTCTCGATCCCCCGAACGATGGGCGGAAAGAACGGGTTCGTGAGATCCGGAATGATGACGCCGATCGTCATCGAATTACTCGTGCGCAGCCCCCGCGCCATCGCGTTCGGCACATAACCCAGCGCCTCCGCGGCCTCCGCGACACGCGCCGCGGTCTCCGCGTTCACCTGGTGCCGGGTGCGCGCGTTGAGCGCACGGGAGACGGTCGCCTTGTGCACTCCAGCGCGGCTCGCGACATCGTCGATCGTCACGCGATGCAGGGGATCAATCACCGGGCGCTCCTTCTCGACGGACAGCACACCAAGGATACGGTCGAAGTCGATCGATCATCACTGGTTCCGAGTGGAGACCGTGATCGTGAACTTTGCATTGCGGGCCACCTCACGGGTCGGACCAACGACGCGGGTGAGCGCCGGACGATAGCCGAGGTGCGAATTGAACACCGTCCAGAGCTCGCCGCCCGGGGCAAGCACTCTGGCCGCGTCGGCGAAGAGCCTCGGTGCAAGCCCGGCGTGGACCGTGCTTCCGACGTGAAATGGCGGGTTGAGCAGGATCAGCTCCGCGGAGGCATCCGGCTGGCTGGCGAGCCCGTCATCGCGCACGACGCGCACCCGACCGGCGACGCCGTTGGCGTCCATCGTCGCCCGGGCGGATGCCACCGCCGCGGCCGACTGGTCCGTTGCGGTCACCGAGATGCCTGGCCGCGCCATCGCGAGTGCGGAGGCGAGCACGCCGGTGCCGCAGCCGAGGTCGATGGCGGATGCGGCATCCGGCTTCGCCTCGTGCAGAACGCTGAGCAGAAAACGGGTGCCGATGTCGATGCGCGTTCCGGCGAAGGCGCCGCCGTGGGCGCACACCCACAGGCCGAGATCCGCGTGGAACTCCCGATTCGCTGGTCGAGTAGCGCGCTCCTCACAGCTCCAGCGCGCTACTCGACCAGCGACCCAGAGCACCCGCGCTTTCTGCCGAGCGAGGCCCGGGCGCACCTCGCCGAAGTACCGCGCGAGCACCTCGTTCATTGCGAGCGCGAGATGCTTGATCATGCCACCGGCATAGATGGTTACATCGGCGGCGGCGTGCTCGGCAATGAGTCCGGCGATCTCGTCGAGCGCATCGAGGCTGCGCGGCAGGCGCAGCAGAACCACGTGCGCGCCCCCCAGCAGCTCCACGCCCAGCGGCATCGTCTGGAAGCTCTCGCCGAGCCCAAACTGCTCGGCATTGCGCGCGAGGGCCAGCTCTCCCGAGAGGGCGTCCTGGTGCACCCGGATGCTCGCGACACCGTGCAGGGCGGCCGCACCGAGCGTGAGCGCGCCATAGTTATCGCCGACCACCACGACCTCGCCGGGTGCGCTCGCCTCCAGTCCAGCGGCGGCTTCATCCAGGATCAACCGATCCGCGGCATCCGCAGCGAACAGGTTGTCGGCCTCGACATCCGGCCAGCGTCGAAGCGCGTCGAACGAAAAGGAGGTCACTCCGTCACGGTACCCGTTTCCGCCGACCACGCAGGTCGAGTAGCGAGGCACGAGCGTACCGAGACCCGTCGAACCTATCCAGCGAGCGCGGCCTTGCCCACGCGGTACTGCGCACCCTTGTGCTCCTCGGGCAGACGATCGCCCTTACCGTGCAGCTTGTTGCGCAGCGTGCCCTCGGTGTACTCGGTCTGGTACGCGCCACGCGCCTGCAGCACGGGGATCACGAACTCGACGATGTCCTCGAAGGTGCCGGGGGTGATGGCGTACGCGAGGTTGAACCCGTCGACATCCGTCTCCTCCACCCACTCCTGCAGCTGGTCGGCGATCTGCTCGCCGCTGCCGATGATGAACGGGCCGAGGCCACCGATGGCACCCTGGATGGCGATGTCACGCACCGTCCACTGCTTGCCGTCTTCGCCACCCCTCTGTACGTTCGCGACAGCGGACTGGATGGCGTTGCTCTTGACGTTACCGATCGGCTCGTCGAGGTCATAGGTCGACAGGTCAACGCCCATCCATCCCGACATGAACACGAGCGCACCCTCGGGGCTCGCGTACTTGAGGTAGTCCTCGTACTTGGCGCGCGCCTTCTCCTCGGTGGAGTCGGTGATGATCGTGAGCAGAGTGTAGATCTTCGCGGAATAGCGATCGCGCCCGGCCGCCTCGAGGGCATCCCGGATCTTCTTGACCGTGGCCTTGAGTCCGGACTTGGTGGAGTTGGCCACGAAGATCGCCTCGGCATTGCCCGCCGCGAACTCGATGCCGCGCGGTGATGCACCGGCCTGGTAGATCACGGGCGAACGCTGCGGCGACGGCTCGGAGATGTGGATGCCGGGCACGGTGAAGTTCTTGCCCTTGTGCCCGATCTCGTGAACCTTCTTCGGGTCGGTGAAGACGCCGGTCTCGCGATTACGCTCGACGGCGTCGTCTTCCCAGGACCCCTCCCACAGCTTGTAGAGCACCTCGAGGTACTCGTCGGCGTAGTCGTAGCGGTCGTCGTGCTCCATCTGGTCGTCGTGACCCATGTTGCGCGCTGCAGACGGCAGGTAGCCGGTGACGACGTTCCAGCCGATGCGGCCGTTCGTGAGGTGGTCGAGCGTCGACATGCGGCGTGCGAACGGATACGGATGCTCGTATGCGGTTCCCGCGGTCACGCCGAATCCGAGGTTCTCGGTGACGTAGGCCATGGCGGGGATCACGAGGAGCGGGTCGCCGACGGGAACCTGCGCACCGTGACGGATCGCGGCCTCGTTGTTGCCGCCGTACACGTCGTAGGTGCCCAGGACATCCGCGATGAAGATGCCATCGAACTTGCCGCGCTCGAGCAGCTTGGCGAGCTCGGTCCAGTAGCTGAGGTCTTTGTAGCGCCACGCCTGGTCGTCGGGGTGACGCCACATTCCGGCGGACTGGTGGGCGACGCAGTTCATGTCGAAGGCGTTGAAGCGAATCTGTCTGGGCATGGTGCAATGGTGCCTCGGCGCCGCCGAGACGTCATCTCGGCACGAAACACGAGGTCACATAAGACCGTGCGTCGCGGCTCGGGCGAGCTCAGCCCTGGTGCCAGGGCCAGCCGCGCGGGCGCCACACCACGAGTTGGTTGGAGCGCTGTGCTCTCGTTCCGGCCTTGAGTGAGATCACATCGCCCGCCGCGCCTGCCGCGAACACCCGGGATCCCGGCCGCTGCAGAAGTTCGTCCGCGAGGGCCGCCTCGAGCTCGTGCACGCGATCGGTCAGTTCGCCCACGCGATTCTCGAGCTGGAGTATGCGACGGATGCCCTCGAGGCTCACGCCCTCCGCGCTCAGCCGCGCGACCTCCCGCAGTTGCAGCACGTCGCGCATCGAATACCGGCGTGACTGCCCCGCCGTGCGCTTCGGGGACACCAGGCCGAGCCGGTCGTACTGCCTCAGGGTCTGCGGGTGCATGGCGGCGAGATCTGCGGCGACCGCGATCGCAAACAGGGGCGCATCCGCGCTCATCTCGTCGTTCATGGCTCGCCGTTCATCCCTGGCCGCGGGCCTTGTCGAGGAGCTCTGTGCGCGGGTTCTCCGCCGGCATCGCCGCGGCAAACGCCTGCAGGTGCTTCTGCGCGTCGGCCGTGAGGTGCCCCGGCACCGCGACCTGCACGGTCGCGAGCAGGTCGCCCGTCGCCTTGCTCGTCGTGACGCCACGACCCTTGACCCGCAACACGCGGCCGCTCGGGGTCCCCGGGGTCACGCGTAGTTTCACGGGGTCGCCGCCGAGGGTCGGAACCTCGATCGTCGCCCCGAGCGTCGCCTCGACGAAGGTGACCGGAACATCCACCCGCAGGTTCAGTCCGTCGCGCTCGAATACCGGATGCTTGTGTACGGACACCGTGAGCGTCAGGTCGCCTGCCGGACCACCATCGATGCTCGCCTCGCCCTTGCCCCGCAGCCGGATCTTCTGCCCGTCGCTCACACCGGCCGGGATCTTCACGCTGATCGGCTTGCCACCGGCGGCCTGCAGCTTCACGGTTTCACCACGGATGGCCGTGATGAAGTCGAGCGAGGTCGTCGCGGTGATGTCACGCCCCTTGGTCGGCCCGCCCTGGCCGCGGAAGCCACCGCCCGGCTGCCCGAAGTTACCTCCGCCGAACATGCCGCCGAAGATGTCCTCAAAGCCGCCCGCCGAGCGCGTCGTGCGCTGGTTGCCCTGGCCGAACATCCCGCCGAAGATGTCCTCGAAACCGCCAGCCTGGCCGCCGCCGCCCGCGGTGAAACGCGGCGCCCCGGCACCCATGGCACGCATCTGGTCGTACTCTTTGCGCTGTTCGGGGTCGGAGAGCACGGCGTGTGCTTCGCTGATCTCCTTGAACTTCGCCTCCGCAGCCGCGTCCCCCGGGTTGGAGTCCGGGTGGTACTTGCGCGCGAGCTTGCGGTAACTCTTCTTCAGGTCGGCAGCCGAGATGTCTTTCGACACGCCCAGCACCTTGTAGAAGTCCTTGTCGAACCAATCCTGGCTTGCCACGAGCGGTTACTTCTCCGTGGGCACGGACACAGCGACCTTCGCTGCGCGGAGAAGCCGGTCGCCCAGCTTGTATCCGGGCTGGATCACGTCCGCCACGACCTGGGTCGTGACGTCCGGGCTCGGCAGCTGCATGAGCGCCTCGTGGATGTGCGGGTCGAACTCTTCGCCCTGCTCGCCCACCACGGTGAGGCCGAACTTCTCGAGCCCAGCACGCAACTTCTGCGCGATGATCGACATCGGCCCCTCCTCGAGATCGCCGTGGATCTCGGCGAGCCTGAGGTCGTCGAGCGCCGGGAACAGGCCGCCGATCACCTCGGCGACCACGAGCTCGCGATTGGTCTCGCGGTCGCGCTCGACGCGTTTGCGATAGTTGACATACTCCGCCTGGAGACGCTGGAGGTCGGCCAGCCGCTCTGCGGCGAGGTCGGGCTCCACTCCGTTCTTCAGGAACTCGAGGTCGGCATCCGTGAGCGAGGTCTCGATATCCGGTCCCTCGGCCTCGATGATCTCCTCGCCCTCGACGGGGCTCCCCGAGCCGGGAGCGCCTGCTCCCGACTCGGGGTCGAAGTCTTCCGGCTTCTTCTTGTCAGTCATTGCCCTTATTTCTTGTCGTCTGGCTCGTCGTCCACCACTTCGGCGTCGACGATGTCTTCATCGTCGGTCGATGCGTCTTCGGCGGGGCCGTCCGCGGGAGTCTCCGCAGCCGCATCCTCGCCACCCTGGTTAGCGTAGATCGCTTCGCCGAGCTTCTGCTGGCTTTCGCTGAGCTTCTCGAACGCGGTCTTCACGGCCGCTTCGTCTTCTCCGGCGAGCGCGCTCTTGAGGGCGTCGACATCCGCCTGCACGTCGCTCTTCACGTCGTCTGGCAGCTTCTCGTCGTTGTCCTTGATGAGCTTCTCGGTCTGGTAGACGAGCTGCTCCGCGGTGTTGCGGGTCTCGGCCTCCTCGCGACGACGCTTGTCTTCCGCCGCGTTCTCTTCGCCCTCGCGCACCATGCGCTCGATGTCTTCCTTCGGCAGCGACGAGCCGCCGGTGATGGTCATCGATTGCTCCTTGCCCGTGCCCTTGTCCTTGGCAGACACGTGCACGATGCCGTTGGCGTCGATGTCAAAGGTGACCTCGACCTGCGGGATGCCGCGCGGCGCCGGCGCGATACCGGTGAGTTCGAAGGTACCGAGCGGCTTGTTGTCGCGGGTGAACTCGCGCTCGCCCTGGAACACCTGGATCGCCACGGACGGCTGGTTGTCATCCGCGGTGGTGAAGGTCTCGCTGCGCTTGGTCGGGATGGCGGTGTTGCGCTCGATGAGCTTGGTCATGATGCCGCCCTTGGTCTCGATACCGAGGGAGAGCGGGGTCACGTCGATGAGCAGAACGTCCTTGCGCTCGCCCTTCAGCACACCGGCCTGGAGGGCAGCGCCGACGGCGACGACCTCGTCTGGGTTCACGCCCTTGTTCGGGTCCTTGCCACCGGTCATCTTCTTGACCAGGTCGACGACGGCAGGCATACGAGTCGATCCACCGACGAGCACGACGTGTGCAACATCGGCGACCTTGACTCCGGCCTCCTTGATGACGTCGTTGAAGGGCTTCTCCGTGCGCTTCAGCAGGTCAGCGGTCAGTTCCTCGAACTTGGCGCGGGTGAGCGTCTCGTCGAGGTTGGCCGGGCCGTTCTCGGTGAGCGAGAGGTACGGCAGCTGGATGCTGGTGCTGGTCGACGACGACAGTTCCTTCTTCGCCTGCTCCGCGGCCTCCTTGAGGCGCTGCTTGGCGATCTTGTCGTTGGACACGTCGACGCCGGTCGAATCCTTGAAGCGCTTGATCAGGTAGTCGACGATGCGCTCGTCCCAGTCATCACCACCGAGCCGGTTGTCACCGGAGGTCGCGCGCACCTGGATGGTGGAGAAGTCGTCGTCCTTGCCCACCTCGAGCAGGGAGACATCGAAGGTTCCACCACCGAGGTCGAAGACCAGGATGAGCTCGTCTTCCTTGCCCTTGTCGAGTCCGTAGGCGAGAGCAGCGGCGGTCGGCTCGTTGATGATGCGCAGCACGTTGAGGCCCGCGATCTCGCCGGCCTCCTTGGTGGCCTGGCGCTCGGAGTCGTTGAAGTAGGCGGGAACGGTGATGACCGCGTCGGTCACGGTGTCGCCGAGGTAGGCCTCCGCGTCACGCTTGAGCTTGGCGAGGATGCGGGCCGAGATCTCCTGCGGCGTGTACTTCTTGCCGTCGATGGTTGTCGTCCAGTCCGTGCCCATGTGGCGCTTGACGGAGGCGATGGTACGGTCGACGTTCGTGACGGCTTGGCGCTTGGCGGTCTCGCCGACCAGCACGTCGTTGTCCTTGGTGAAGGCCACGACGGATGGCGTGGTGCGGAAACCTTCAGCGTTTGCGATTACGGTGGGTTCTCCACCTTCGAGTACCGAGACCACGGAGTTGGTGGTTCCGAGGTCAATTCCTACTGCTCGAGCCATGCGCTCTTTTCTCCTTATATCGATGCGAATGTGACAAGTCTGTCGTGAGACTTGAGTCTCACCTACTCAAGTTTACGAATGCACTTGTCAATGTCAAGTCGATTCAGAAAATCTTGAGCCCAGGTGACTCAAGTCTCAAGCATGGACCTGCGACACGGCGTGCGACTCGGCCGAAACTCTTGCCTCGCTCGATTTCTGCGGAGTAAGTTGCGACAAAGACACGACGACGTGTCTTTAGGAGATGGAAAATGACATTCGCAATTTCACCGTTTGTTCCACTCGCGCTCGGGTTCTTTGGCCTGGGCACCGGCTATCTGATCTACGGCCCGGCGGAACTGTTCGGCTGGCCTAAACGCGATCAACGCGTTGACGGCTCCATGGGAGTCTGGGGCATCTGGTTGCCCGGCTTCTGTCAGTTCGTCACGGGCATCATCCTGTTCGTCGGACTGACGTGGTTCCAGGTATTCAAGGATGCCCCGCTGTACATGGCGGCTCTCGCGTTCTCCGCGTACGGCATCCACTGGTTCGCAATCGGCTACAACCGGCTGCACCAGCACGACGGCCGCCCGAACGCGGGCATGTGCGTCGCGTTCTTTATCCTGTCCGTCGTGGGCGCCGTCGTGTTCTTCGCGGTCGGCGACTGGCCCGTCGGGCTCCTCTTCATCGGCCTGGCACTCGTGTATTTCTGCGATTTCTTTGCCTCGATCGGTATGAAGATCGGCGAGCGAGGCCTGGGCCTGTTCCACATCCTCACCGGACTGTGGCTCATGTACCTGGTGATCGCCACCGCGTGCAACATCTCGCTCGGTGCGCACCTCGCACTGTAGATCGGAGCGATCTCACTAGATTTACCCGACAATGAAGGCCGGTCCACGCTGTGGACCGGCCTTCATTGCGCGTGTCGGGGCGCGCCGGACCACTAGCCTGTGTGCATGACTGAAACAGTTCAGCCGAGCGACAACGGGGTCGCAGGCACGACGGGTCAGGTCGCCACGGGCGGCGGCCTCGTCGACAGGAAGACCAGCCGCACGCGGATCTTCTCCTGGGCCCTGTGGGACTGGGGCTCGGCATCCTTCAACGCGGTCATCACGACCTTCGTCTTCACCGTCTATCTCACGAGCACCCCGGCGTTCGGCGGCACAGACTACGTCTCGGCCCAACTCGGCTGGTGGATCGGCGGCGCGGGCCTCGTCATCGCACTCCTCGCGCCCGTGACCGGCCAGCGCTCGGATGGCTCGGGCAGGCGCAAGCTCTGGCTCGGCGTCAACACCTACATCGTCGTGTTGTTCAGCGCGCTGCTGTTCTTCGTTGAGCCGCGGGCCGATCTGCTCTGGCTCGGACTGCTCCTCATCGCCGCGGGCACCGTGTTCTTCGAGTTCGCCGGCGTCAACTACAACGCGATGTTGCACCAGGTGGCGAGCACGAAAACGATCGGCAAGATCAGCGGCTTCGGATGGTCCATGGGCTATTTCGGTGGCATCGTGCTGCTGCTCATCCTCTACTTCGGCTTCATTCACCCGGAGGTCGGACTGTTCGGCGTGACGAGCGAGAACGGCCTCTCGGTGCGGGTGTCGATGGTGCTCGCCGCGGTTTGGTTCGGACTCTTCGCCCTTCCGCTCCTGTTCAAGGTGCCGGAGTTCTCAGTGCCTCCACAGAAGAAGCTGAAGGTGGGCTTCTTCCGCTCCTACGCCATCCTCGGGCACGACATCGCGAAGCTGTGGCGCACCAACCGGCCGACGCTCGGCTTCCTCATCGCGAGCGCGATCTTCCGCGACGGCCTGACCGGGGTCTTCACCTTCGGCGGGGTGCTCGCCGCAGGCACCTTCGGCTTCTCCAGCGGTGACGTCATCATTTTCGCGATCGCCGCGAACATCGTGGCCGGGCTCTCCACCCTCCTCGTCGGTCGCCTCGACGACCGCGTTGGACCCAAGCCGGTGATGGTCACGGCACTCGCGGGCACGGTGATCGCCGCGATCGCGATCCTCCTGTTTCACGACGGTGGGGCGACGATCTTCTGGATCTTCGGACTGATCATGTGCCTGTTCGTCGGGCCCGCCCAGTCCGCGAGCCGCAGCTTCCTCTCCCGGATCGTTCCGGCGGAGCGCCAGGGCGAGATGTTCGGGCTCTACGCAACGACCGGCAAGGCGGCAACGTTCCTGGCACCGACGGCATTCGCGATCTTCGTCACCGCGTTCGGTGCGCAGGTGTGGGGCGTTCTCGGCATCGCACTCGTGCTGCTCGTGGGCCTGCTCCTGCTGCTGCCGGTGAAGTCGAGGCCCGACGTCATGTCCTGACGCCTGTCGCGGCTACTCCCAGGTGCTGGGGGCTTCGGCGCGCGTCGACGGGAGCGCAACATCCTGGGCCCAGCGGTCGACCCACTCCGGTCTCGCGAGCTCGGCCACGGGCATCCCAAGCACCTCTGCCAGCTCGGCAATGTTCACCACGCCACCACTCGCCTTGAGAAAACGACCGCGGAGGTGGGCCCGCGCGTAGATCTCCCCCGCGACGACGAAACGCTGCTCGACGTACACCGCGCGCTCGTCGTAACCGACTATGCGGGTTTCAAGCACGTAGCGCTGCCAGAGCGTCAGGGACTTGCGGAAGCTGATGGTCTCACTCGCGATCACGGGATAGATGCCGTGGGCGCGCATCCGCTGCCAGGCACCCGTGCGCACCAGAAGGTCGACGCGGCCGAGATCCATGAGGGAGAGATACACGCCGTTGTTGACGTGCCGCTGCACGTCGAGATCGTTGGGCAGCACGCGCATGGGCAGTCGCCCCACGTCGCTCATCGTGAGCTTCGAGTGGCGTCGCGCGCGCAGCAGTGTCCACAGGGTGCGCAGGAACATGTTCACCGGCAGAGGCTAACTGTTTCCACCACTCATCCATAAACCGTGTGTTGGATTCTGACAACTATCGAACGGTAGCCACGGCGACAAGGCACCGAGTTCTAACTTTCGGCGGGCACCAACGGATTGACCGTGCTCAACCAGGGAAAGTAACCAAAGTCGCGGTCAGCACTCCACAGCTCCTGAACCCCGTGATCGCGACAGATGGCCGCGATTCGCGCGTCGTAAACCTTTGCGCCAGTCACGCCGCTCGATCGCAGAATCTGTTCAAGGGTCTCGAAATGCCGGATGCTCTCATCGAGCACAAAGCATCCGTAGCTTTCCTGCAGCACTCGCACAAACGACAGCACCTGGTCGATGCTCGCCGGGTGCGAAAGGTAACGTGCGCGCGTGACCGTCGCGAGGAACTCATGGATGCACGGCGACGGAATTCCCCAGACCTCCCCCCGTGCAATCAGGCGAGTGAGCGCCTGCCGAGCGCCGTCATGCTGCGGAAAGTCTGCGTGAAACGCGTAGACCAGGATGTTCGTGTCGACCGCGATCACGAGCGTTCGTTCAGGTCGTCCCACCAGGTGCCGGGATTGACGAGCACTGATCCCGTGCCGTCTCCCGCGGTAGGCAGCAGCACATCAGCCGGTTCGACCCGACGAAGCGGTTGGCGCAAGTAGGCGTAACTCGTTTTCTCGATGAGTGACTTGAAGGACAACCTCTCCTGAACCGCCCGCGTTTTGAGCCGACGAAAGAGTTCGTCCGGAAGGTCGATTGTCGTTCTCATACGTCGATTCTATCTCATCGCACATATTTATGTTTATTCGCGTGCATATTTGTGTGTCACCTCTTTGACTGCCTGCGTACGGCAATCCCTCGCGCTGGCGACCTTCGAGGCGCAAGCTGGACATATGACCTCCACTGATATAACGACAACCGCAGCAAAGGCTGAACTGCTTCGCTCGCTTCACGTGCCGGGCACGCCGCTCATCGTGACGAACGTGTGGGATGCCATCACGGCCCGCACCGTCGCCGCCGTCCCCGGAGTGAAGGCCCTCGCGACCGCGAGCCATGCCATCTCGTTCGCGCATGACGTGCCAGACGGCGAGGGACTCAGTCTCGACCAGGCGCTCGCCGCAGCCTCTCTCATCACGCACGCCGTGGACATCCCGGTCTCCGTCGACTTCGAGCGCGGCTATGCGAAAGACGTCGCGGCGCTCGAGCACAACATCGCGAGACTCATCGCGGCGGGAGCCGCTGGGCTCAACATCGAGGACACGGTGGATGCCGCCACCAAACAGATGTTCCCGCTCGAGACCGCGACGGGCAGGGTCGCTGCCGTGCGCGAGACCGCGCGCACCGTCGGGGTTCCGCTCGTGATCAACGCGCGCGTGGACGCCCTCGTGCGCGGCGGCGATTGGAACGACATGGTGCAGCGCGCCAACTCCTACCTCGGCGCCGGCGCGGACGTGATCTTCGTGCTCGGGCTCGACACGGAGGAGAAGGTGAAGCGGGCGCTGGAGGAGATCGATGGCAAGGTGTCTGTGATCTCGGGGGCGACATCCGTGCCCCTGAAGCGGCTCGCGGAACTCGGCGTCTCACGGGTGAGCTTCGGCGGCAGGCCGCTCGGTCTCACCCTCGCGCACCTGCAGCGCACGGCCGCGCAGCTCACCGCACTCGGCGACTACCCGAAGGAGCTCGGCTTCGACTATTGAGCGGCTGGCGGCTCGCGCAAGTTAGGCTGGTGGAGCGGTCACCCACAGCCACTGTGTCGGCCTGGCCGCCGGAAATCTTCTCCCCTGAACAACGGACGGCCATGACCAGCAGCGCAGAGCTCGTCGTTCTCGTCGACCAGCGGGGCAACGAGATCGGCACGGCAGACAAGATCGCCGTGCACAACACCGACACCGCGCTGCACCTGGCCTTCTCCTGCCACGTCTACAACGAGGCGGGCGAGGTGCTCGTGACGCGTCGCGCGCTCGGCAAGCTCACCTGGCCCGGCGTGTGGACGAACTCCTTCTGCGGGCATCCGGCGCCCGGCGAAGCGATGGCGGATGCCGTGGCCAGGCGCGCGCAGTTCGAGCTCGGCATCGAGCTCGGCCCGCTCGAGCCCGTGCTGCCGGATTTCCGCTACCGGGCCGTGGACGCCTCAGGGATCGTCGAGAACGAGGTGTGCCCGGTGTTCCGCGCGGTGACGACGGATGCCGTGGCCGCGAACCCCGCGGAGGTCGCCGAGTGGAAGTGGGTTGCGCCGGAGTCGCTGCGCGTCGCTGCCGCCGCTGCACCCTACGCGTTCAGCCCGTGGCTCGTGCTGCAGCTCGCCTCCGGTGTCTTCGGCAAGTAGAACCCCGCTGGTCGAGTAGCGAGGAACGAGCGTATCGAGACCGAACCCCGCTGGTCGAGTAGCGCGCGAGGTACGAGCCCGCGTATCGAGACCCCCACGAAGTCACCCGCAGAAAGGTCTCGATACGGCCGCAGCCGGCCTACTCGACCAGCGTCAGTCGAGCTGGCTCTCGTCGCGGCTGAGCATGGTGCGGGAGAAGTTCATGAACGAGCGCGATGCCGTCGGCCCGCGCTGGTTCTGGTAGCGGGACTTGTACTCGGCCGAGCCATAGGGCTTCTCGGCGGGCGACGAGAGCTGGAAAAAGCAGAGCTGGCCGATCTTCATGCCGGGCCAGAGTTTGATCGGCAGGGTCGCGACGTTACTGAGCTCGAGCGTGACGTGGCCGGAGAAACCCGGGTCAACGAATCCGGCGGTGGAGTGAGTGAGCAAGCCCAGTCGCCCCAGGGAACTCTTGCCTTCGAGGCGGGCGGCCACGTCATCCGGCAAGGTCACGGCCTCGTAGGTCGAACCGAGCACGAATTCGCCCGGGTGCAGGATGAACGATTGGTCGGGTTCGACCTCGACGAGCCTGGTGAGCTCCGGCTGGTCCTCGGCGGGATCGATGAACGGATACTTGTGGTTGTCGAACAGGCGGAAGAAGCGATCGAGCCGCACGTCGATACTCGACGGCTGGATCATGGAGGGCTCATACGGGTCGAGCCCGATGCGTCCAGAGTCGAGCTGAGCCTTGATATCCCGGTCCGATAGCAGCATGACAAGAGACTAGCCGAGCGTGCTTGCTAGTATGGGCCTCTGCCGTTCATCCCGGTCGCACACAGGGAGCGGATGTCGGCGACGCGAGTGTAGTTCAATGGCAGAACTCCAGCTTCCCAAGCTGGTAGTGCGGGTTCGATTCCCGTCACTCGCTCCATTGTGATGTCTCAGGACATGTCGGTTCTCAACCGAGACGAGACAAGAGCGCTGAACGAGACTAAGCAAATCCGGGCAGTATTGCTAGTCCGTCGGGCAAGGTCTCTCAACCTACATGGGACTGGAGGGCCGAAGCGCAGCGGTATATCTGGTCGTTCAGGGAAGTCCAGCGCGGCAAGTTGATTGTTCGAGGCTTGCCGATTGTTGTTGCGTATGAGGTACCTGAATGCGATTTCATTTCGGGCAGGGTAAACGCGACCTTCCCTGCTTCGGCCTGCTGTCAAGCCCAGTAGCTGTGAGGAAGTGTCCGTAGAAGGTCCGGCTTGCGTGTGCACCAACTGCGGGTCGCGGACGTCGTCTTGTCGAACTTGGCGCCCGCGCGGCGGGAGCAGTGAAACCTGCGACCTAACGGACGAATAGCCTAGTCAAATTGGTCGCCATCGAAGCGGAGTGCCGACAGCAAAAAGTCCCCAAATGTAACCCGAACAGGGGGTAGACAGACGGTTTTCAAAAGCCAATTTTTACTCTAGTCTCAGACTAAATCTCATGCCGGTTCCGCCTCGTTCTGAGTCTCTGACCCGACTGCGATCCACAGTTCAGACCGCGACCTGCTCCGCAGAGAAGGAAAAAATGAGACACACGAATAGATCAACGATGCGCGCGCCCGGCAAGAGCCTGCGAAGAAGCGTCGCCGTAGTCGCTGGACTCATCTCGATATTCAGCAGCCTAATCGCAGCACCAGCGTTTGCAGCGACCGCGTCTCCCAATTATTACGACGCCGGAGTCATGTGCAACTTCACGATGATCTTTGTTCGGGGCTCAGGGGAGGCTGCCGGCGTTGGATCAGCTCACAGTGGCCGCACCTACCAATACGGTGGGACAGGGACAATCCTCGGCTCTGGTCTTGAGACGGCTGTGTTGAACGACGCGGAGATCCCGGTCTATACGGAAGCGATCAACTATCCAGCGTCAGTCTACGACCCTGCAACCTTGGGCTACCCTGGAAGCGAGAACACAGGTCGCACGAACCTGCGTGCCGAACTCGATTACCTCGTTAGCACGTGCCCCTATGTGGACATCCTATTGGCGGGCTATTCACAAGGCGCTCAAGTTATCGGTGATGTTCTCGACGGCAGTGCACCAAACCCGCTGCCCGCATCGATCCGGTCCCACATTACGGCGGTCGCGCTCTGGGGCGACCCCTCGTATCGCGCTGGACAAGCATGGGACGCGCAAAGCACTACAGTCGCCCCCGCCAATGGAATCTTTGTGCGAAACAGCGGTGCTTTCAGCGGGTACCTAGCATCTGTTTGGCCGGTCACGTCACCGACGCCGATCATCATACCGACCGTCAAGTCATACTGCTTGACTGGTGACGCATTCTGTCAGTCGCATTACCCGCTCGGACTAACCGTCCACGCTAGCTATAACACCACAGCCGGCTGGTCGTGGATGAGGCAGTTTCTTATTGACGAGAACTAACCACTGACCAGGCATTGGATGAGCGGCTATTGACACCTACATGAATGCCAATAGCCGCATCTCCCGTCCCAAAGCGGGTCCATGATAAGTGTTCGAGCTGAGTAGGATGGTGGGCGGGATGTTCGGAAACAACGCGGCGACAAACTGGCGCTCGTCCGAGCGCCCACCCTCTGCGGGAATGATTGCTCTCTTCGTCGTTCAAGCCTGCCTCTCGGCGGTCGCTGTTCTGTCTGCCCTCTTCGGGTCCATGGCAGTTGCAAGCTGCGGACCGATGCCATCCACTTCCTGCAATATGGGTCTCGCAACCGCTGCAGGATTCCTTCCTTTCGTTGTCGGGATTGTGGCATTCGTGGGTGCACTGGTGTGGGCGTCGCGATCACGCAAGGCGGGGCATCGCGGCATTTGGGGGCCCCTTGCTGGATCACTCGTTGTTGTTCTCGGAATCGGCGTGAACCTACTGATGAACGCGGTGGCCATCCCCGGGCTGTTCGGAAATCCCTACTGACGCTCAACGGCATCCGAAATCCCGTGGTCGGGACGTAGAGAGTAGGCGAAGGAACCCGCCAAAGCGGACCTTCCGAGGGAAAGAATTTAACCGCAAGGCGAGGATGTAGAGCGCGAGATTTACTTGTGGGACATGCGCGCAGTAATTGGGCCGCGAGCGTTTCAATGCAAAATTCGCGTCGGTGAAGGTTCCGCCTGCGGGCACTGCTCGAGCGATAGGCGCTCTCGGAGAGCATGGCGTGTCAACCAGGTGCGTGTAATTAAGAACAAATCAATATCGACTCCAGAAGTGCCACCTGCTGCATTCCACTGGTTACAAGGGCTGCTAAGTGCCGAGTCTCAACAAGGCTGAGAAACGTCTCATTGACGTTGAGAAGCGACTCCATGTGCGTTAGGCCTCCTCGGCTGGGTGCTCATCAACGGGTGCACTCGCCTCGGCGGCCGCACCGCGGCGCATCCGGGCGAAGCCCCAGGCGACGAGGGCCGCGGCGATGGCCGTGAGGGTGAGACCCGCGATCAGGATCGTCTCGCGGAACTGCGCGGTCTGCTGGGCGGTCCAGTGCGCGACGGTGATGTCTCCCGTGAAGAGCACCGCGAGGATCGTGCCGGCCAGGGCGATACCGACGCCGGATGACGCCACGGTCGCGGTGTCGACGAGCGCCGCACCGATGGTGGTGCGGTTCTTCGGAAGGCCATGGATCACGTTGACTCCCGCGACGACGCCGACCACGCGCATCCCGGCCGCGACGAGCACCAGGGAGATCGCGACCCACAGGTATCCGAAGCTGCTCAGCAGCGCGTAGACCGCGAGGCCCGCGACGACAGCGGCGGCGCTGCTCCACGCCGCCCGGTCGAGACCGACGCGATCGACGAAGCGGGTGACGAGCGGGCCAGCTCCGAGCAGCACGATCACCTGCGGGAGAATACCGATCGCGGCGAGCGCGGGCGACCAGCCCCAGTCGAGCTGCAGCTGCAGGGTCACGAGGTAGCCGAGACCGGCGACAGCCAGCCCGGCCGCAGCCTTGTAGGCGAGGCCGCTCGAGACGAGAGGTCGCGCGACGAGCTTCAGGTCGAGAAGCGGGAAGCGGGCAGAGCGCTCGCGGAGAACGAACGCGACCGCGGCCGCAATGGCCGCGGCGGCGGTCGTCCACGGAATCCACGACGCCGCCGTCTCGGTGACGAAGAGCGTGGGCAGCACCAGGGCGAGCGCGATCGTGCCGGCACCTAGGGCCGCGCCAGCAACGTCGATCGGGTCCCTGTGGAGGTCGGCAGCGACATCCGTCTGGATGCCGGAACGGATGCCGATGAACGCGAGCACTGCAATCGGCACGTTCACGAGAAGCAGCGCCTGCCACGGAGCGATCGCGAGGACGAGGCCCCCGAGTGGCGGACCCACCGCGAGGCCGACCAGTCCAACGGTCGACATGAGTGTGATCGCCCGCACGCGCAGGCCGCCGCTCTCGAACAGCCGGAAGGCGAGCGCCATCGACCCGGGCGTTGTCATCGCGGCGGCGATTCCCATTGCCACTCGTACGGCGATGAGTTGCTCCGCGGTGGTGACGAACGCGGTTGCGAGGCTCGCGATGGCGAGAAGCACCAGGCCGACGAGCATGATCCGACGCCGGCCGAAGCGATCGGCGAGTGCTCCGAAGACGAGCAGCAGCCCGCCGAAGGCGACGGCGTATGCGCCCGTCACCCACTGCAGCGCAATGGTCGACGCGTGCAGCTCCCGACCGATCGTGGGAAGCGCGACGTTCAGAACCGAACTGTCGAGCATCTCGAACAGAAACACGGCGGAGAGCCCTGCGAGAGCCACCCAGGCCTGTCGCAGGGACTGGGGAGAGTGAAGAGATCTGGTCGCGACATCCTCGTGGCCCTGCGTGGAGTGAATGGCCATGGCGTTCTCCTTCGGTGAGATTTACGAACACCGTTTGTGTTTACGAACATTGTTCTATATACAAACATTGTTCGTGTCAAGTGTTAGGGTGAAGCCATGGCCGATAAGAGCGTCTCCCGCGAGGAATGGGCGGCGAAGATCGCGGCCCTCGATGACCCACGAAGTGCGGCGCGCTCCCGCAAGACACCGATCACGGTCGAACGGATCGTGCAGACCGCGCTCGAGCTCGTCCAGGCCGAGGGGTTCGACGCGCTCACCATGCGTCGCGTCGCCACGCAGCTGCAGACCGGGGCCGCCTCTCTCTACGCGCACGTGCGCAACAAGGCAGCACTCGACGACCTGCTGATCGGAGAACTGAGCTCGAGGGTCACGCTGCCGACGCCGGAACCCTCGCGATGGGAGGCACAGATCATCGAGGTGTGTGGCCAGCTGCGCGACCACTACCTGGAGTATCCGGGCATCTCCCGCGCCGCGCTCGGAGCCATGCCGAGCAGCCTCGACACCCTGCGGATCAGCGAGGGGATGCTCGCAATCCTGCTGGCGGGCGGAGTGCCGCCACGGTCTGCCGCCTGGGTTGCCGACGCCGCCGTGCTCTACGTGAGCGCCTACAGCTTCGAGGCGTCACTGAGGCGAGGCCCGACCGAGAACGCCGACGGACGAGCGCTCGACAGAACCGAGCTCATCGAACGGTTCAGGATGCTGCCGCCGGACCGCTTTCCCAACACGGTCACGCACGCGAGCGAACTGACCTCCGGGGAAGGGCACGAACGTTTCGACTTCACCCTGGAGCTCCTCCTCCGAGGCGTGGATCCCTCTGCGGCGTAACGCGCAGCGTCACCGGCGAAACTCTCGGCTGATCACCATCTGAACGATGTATCGTTAGGAAACTCCGAGAGCCCTTGGTGGACTCCCACTCTGCGAGGGAAGGACCAGCATGACCAGCACATACGGCGGCGGCCGCTCAGAATCACACCAGCGCCCGGGCGGGCACGACCTGCACGGCTTCGGCCTGTGGGACACGGTCGAGCACCTGCGCTCGACTTTCGACAAGCGCATTGCGCCGAGAATGGGACGCGGCGATGTCCGCGCGGCGATCCTCGCCCTTCTCACCGACGAACCGATGCACGGTTACCAGATCATTCACGAGATCGAGAAGCGCAGCGAGGGCGCATGGAAGCCCAGCGCGGGCTCGGTCTATCCGACGCTCCAACTGCTCGCGGATGAGGGGCTCGTCGAAGCCACGGAGGCCGACGGCAAGAAGACCTACTCACTCACGACCACCGGACGCGACGAGGCCAAGGCCAGCAAACCAGCCCCCTGGGACACTCCATCGCTGCGCGACAGCGCACGCGCGACCGTGCTGCCGAAGGCCGGCGCGAAACTCGCGCAGGCCGCGGTGCAGGTGGCGCGCGGTGGCACCGTCGACCAGGTGCACGAGGCCGTCGCCGTGATCGACGAAGCGCGTCGCAAGATCTACGCGATCCTCGCCCAGGAATGACACGAGGCCGCAGCGAGCGCGGCGTGACGGAGACCCGATGACCACGGCCAGACATCCGCGCGCCCGCTACCGCACAATTCTGCGCTTTGCCGCGCGCTACATCGTGCAGGAGTGGTGGTTCGCGGTTGTGCTGCCCCGACTCGGACTCGGGGCGATCGCGCACCGCGGACGTACGGCACGAATTCGCGGCATCGCCGTGCACTTCCACGCCGTGGCGCTCGACCTGGGCGGCCTCATGATCAAGGTCGGCCAGTTTATGTCGTCGAGGCTCGACGTGCTTCCCCCCGAGATCACGAGCGAGCTCGAGGGGCTCCAGGACGAGGTTCCCGCCGTGGAATTCGAGCAGATCCGCGAGCTCGCGGAGGCCGAACTGGGGGTACCGCTCTCCCGCGCGTACTCCTTCTTCGACCCGACGCCGCTGGCCGCGGCATCCCTCGGCCAGGTGCACCGCGCGAAGCTCGTCGCGAGCGACGCAGAATGGACGGGCTTCGAGGATGTCGTGGTCAAGGTGCAGAGACCGGGCATCGAGACGATCATCCAGGTCGACCTCGCCGCGCTGCGCAGAATCGCCGGCTGGCTCGACCGCGTGAAGTTCATCTCGCGCCGGGTGGACCTGCCCGCACTCGTGCAGGAGTTCGCAGCGACGAGCCTGCAGGAGATCGACTATCTGGGCGAGGGCGCGAACGCCGAGCGCTTCGCCGAGAACTTCGCCGACAGTCCCCTTGTGTTTGCACCGGCGGTCGCGTGGGAGCGCACCACGCGCCGAGTCCTCACCCTGTCGGATGTCACCGCCATCAAGATAAGCGACCGGAGCGCCCTGCTCGCGGCCGGCATCGACCCCGCGGCCGTCGCGAACGAACTGGCCAGCGCGATGTTCGAGCAACTCTTCGTGCACGCCTTCTTCCACGCCGATCCGCACCCAGGCAACATCTTCGTCACGCCCGCGACACCGAGCGAGACCGCCGCACCGGACTGGGCACTCACCTTCGTCGACTTTGGGATGATGGGCGAAGTTCCCGACGTTCTGAAGAGTGGGCTGCAGCGCCTCATCATTGCCGTGGCTGCGCGGGACGCACGCGGCCTCGTCGCGAGCATCCGGGACATGGGAGTGCTCCTCCCCTCCGCGGAGAGCGCCCCCCTCGAGCGGGCGATGGGCGAGTTGTTCGACCGCTTCGGCGGCATGGGCTTCGCCGAGCTCCAGAAGCTGGATCCAACGGAGTTCACCGACTTCGCCGCCAAATTCGGGCATGTCATGCGCTCGATGCCGTTCCAGCTTCCCGAGAACTTCCTGCTGCTCATCCGGGCGGTGTCTGTGACCTCCGGCGTGTGCACCGCACTCAACCCGGCCTTCAACATCTGGACCGCGATCGAGCCCTACGCGACGCGACTGACCAACGAGCAGCGCAGCACCACCGTGCGCGCGGTGGCGCAACAGGTGCTCTCCACCGCCGCACTCGTCGCCAGGCTGCCCCAGCAGCTCGACTCGCTCAGTACACTGCTGCAACGAGGGCAGCTCTCAATCGAGATTCCGGGAGTCGATCGCCGCCTGCACGCACTCGAGCGGCTCGCCCAGCGGGCAGTCTCCGCCGTCGTCTTCGCGGGCCTGCTTCTCGGAGGCATCTTCCTCCGGCCCAGCGATCCCGTTCTCGGCAACGTGCTCATGATCGTCTCGATCCTCCCTCTCCTGCACGCGCTCTTCGCGGGAATGATGAGCCGCAACCGGCCGCACTGACTGCGGTGTGGCACTACCCGTATTGTGTAAAGTGCACGCAATTCGGTTCAGGAGGTCGCCGTGGTTCTCGCCCGCGTAATCGGTGAGGGAAGACCACGGTGAGCCACCCCGGCACGAGGTCGCCCCACACTCGCTTGCCGCTGAACTTCCTTGCCATCCCGTTCGGCCTGTGCGGGATCGCGGGCACCTGGACGATTGCAGCGCAGGCTCTGACCGTATCGTCGGCGATCGGTTTGGGGCTCTGGGCCATCGCTGCGCTCTCCTGGTTGACTGTGCTCGTCGTGTATTTCCGGCGAGCCAGGCACACATCGGGCACACTACTGGCCGACTTGAAGCATCCGTTTCTCGGACCGTTCGCCTCGCTCGCACCCGTTGTCGCCATCCTGATCGGTGGATCGATGGCCCACCTGTGGCCCGTGGTGGCCACAGGACTGGTGACCGTCGGCGTGATCACCATCGGCATCCTCAGCGCCTGGCTTCTCTCCGGATGGATGACGGGCGCAATTGACGCACACATCTTCCATCCCGGGAACTTTCTTTCGGTCCTCGCTGGCGGTCTCATCGGCGCGATCGGCCTGGCCGAAGTGGGCGCGCACGCCCTCGCGCTGGTCGCATTTGGCATAGGCATCTTCTTCTGGGCCGTTCTGGCGGCCGTGGTCGTGGCCCGCCTCGCCGCCGTGCAACCCCTTCCGCCCGCACTCGTCCCCACACTCGCCATCTTCTCGGTACCCCCGAGCGTTGCCGGCATCGCCTGGTTCGCGATCAACGGTGAGAGCATCGACGCGATCCACCAGATCCTGCTGGGACTGATGCTCTTCCTGCTGCTCGGCCAGCTGTTCCTCGTCCCGCGTTATGCCCGGGTGCCGTTCGGGATCGGCTACTGGTCGTTTACCTTCTCCGCAGCTGCCCCGGCGAGCTATGGCATCCACTGGCTCTGGGTCACACAGCCTGCAGGGTGGGCCGCGTGGAGTTGGCTCATCCTGATCACTGTCACGCTGTGGATCGGATGGATTGCCATGCGTTCGGCCTGGCAGGCGCGAAGGCGAGCTCGCAAATCGGCCTCGCCCGCGAACCTGTGACCTACTCGATCGACGCGAGCTCCAGCGTCGGGTAGTCGAGATAACCGTGCTCGTCGCCGCCGTAGAAGGTTGTCCTGTCTGGATCGTTGAGGGGCGCGCCGGTCTTCAGGCGCGCCACGAGATCCGGGTTGGCGAGCACGCGACTGCCGACCGTGACCACATCCGCGAGTCCACTCTCTATGTCGTGCACTCGCGCCTCCATGCTGCTGCCGCCGCGGTTGAGCAGCAGCGTATTCGGCCAGAGGCCGCGTAGCTCGCGCAGCAGCACGTCGTCGCCCGCGGCGATGTGCAGGTAGGCGAGGTCCAGCGGTGCGAGGGCCGACACGAGCGCGCCGTACAGTTCGTGCACGTCGTTCTCGACGATGTCCCCGAGGCTGCTGCCGGGGGAGATCCGGATGCCCGTGCGCCCGGCCCCGATCTCCTCGGCCACCGCCGCCGCGACCTCCACGCTCAGCCGGATGCGGTTCGCGATCGAGCCGCCGTATTCGTCGCTGCGCTGGTTCGCGTTGCTCGAGAGGAACTGCTGCAGCAGGTAGCCGTTCGCCGAGTGGATCTCCACGCCGTCGGCTCCTGCGGTGATTGCGGCCTTGGCGGCGAGGCGGAACTCCTGCACGATGCCGCGCACCTCATCCGTCGACAGCGCTCGTGGCGCGGGAATTTCCTGCATTCCGGATGCGGTGAACATCGGGGTCGCGGGCGCGACGGCAGATGGCGCAACAGCCTGTCGACCGTGCGGGGTGTTCTGCGGGTGGGAGACGCGCCCCACATGCATCAGCTGGATCACGATGCGTCCGCCGGCCTCATGTACGGAGTCGGTGACGGCGCGCCAGCCCTCGATGTGGCTGTCACTCTGGATGCCCGGGGTGAGCAGGTACCCCTGGCCGTCCTCCGACGGCTGGGTTCCCTCGGTGATGATGAGCGCCATGGATGCCCGCTGGGTGTAGTACTCGGCGGCCATCCGGTTCGGCGTGCCATCGTCGCGCGCGCGAGACCGCGTCATCGGCGCCATGGCGAGGCGGTGAAGCAGCTCGAGTTCGCCCGCTCGAATCGGCTGCCACAGGGGCTCCAGTTCGGTCGGGTCAAGCGTGCGGTCGTCGGATGTCATTCGGTTCTCCTTGGTGTGTGCGGTTGGGTCGTGGGAAGGCGGTCAGTGCGCCAGCTCGGTGACGTAGTCCTCGAGCGAACGCGGTGCTCGGCCGAGGATCGAGGCGAGCACGAGGGAGTTGCCGCCGTGGAATCCGTGCCGGTCGTACTCGGCGAACATGGCTCGCAGGCCCGCGGGCAGGCTCGGCGGCAGGGCGCCCGCCGGAACGTCCTGCGCGGTGATCGGGATGCCGGATGCCGCGCTGAACAGTTCGGCGAGTCTGGTGCGGTCGATCATGCCACCGGCGGCCAACTCGAAGGTGCCATAGGAGAGCCGCTCGTCGCCGAAGGCCAGCGCCGCGACCTCGGCCACGTCCCGATAGTCGACGTAGGTCATCCGCGAACTCTTCGACCACGGCATCACGAGGGCGCCGGAGTCGCGCGCCTGCTGCCACGCGCCGTCGAGCCCCTGCAGGAACATGGCGGGCTGCAGCACCGTGAAGTCGAGGTCCGACGCGTAGAGCGCCGCCTCGATCGGAAGGGTGCTCGCGTGATTCTCGAGCGCGAGCGACGGATGATAGACGCCAGAGTAGACGAGCTTGCGCACGCCAGACCGCTGCGCTGCCTCGATCAGCGCGAGGCCGAGTTCCGTGGCATCCGGTGCGAACGCCGGGGTGATCAGGAACGCACCGTCGACACCGTCGAGCGCTGCATCGAGGCTGGCCGGGTCGCGCAGGTCTGCCTGCACGGTCTCGTTCGCGCCGAGGCCGAGCGGGATGCCGGCCTTCGCCGGGTCGTGCACGACGGCCCTCACATCGTGCCCCGCACTCACCAGGGCGGACACCACGTGCCGGGCAACCCAGCCGGTGGCTCCTGTGGCCAGAACCTTCATCATGAACTCCTTGTCGTCGTTACATGTTCGAACAAGCAAATCACATTGTCCTATATTCCCTGCACTCGCAAACTTTTTTACTGCTCGATCAGCCATCTCGTAGACTGGGTGAAACGTCGAGGAGGATGCGAATGACCACACATCAACGCCCGGTCGTGCAGCAACCCACAACCGCGGCAAGCGGCCCGATCAGCCACGCGATCTTCCGGGTGGCTCGCCTGCACAAGATGCTCGTCGGTTCGCTGCTGCGCGAGACAGGGCTCTACGTCGGGCAGGAACTGGTGATGATGCACCTCTGGGACCACGGCGAACAGCGCCAGGTCGACCTCGTGCGCGTGCTCGACTCGGATGCCGCCACCATGACCCGCACCGTCCAACGTCTCGAACGCGCCGGCTTCGTGCGCCGCCGCGCCGACCCCACGGATGCTCGCGCGACCCTGATCGAGGCAACCCCGGCCAGCAGGCACCTGCACTCTGAGCTCACGAAGATCTGGCAGGAACTGGAGCGGCTCACCGTCGGAGCGCTCGACTCCGCCGAGCGGGGTTCCACCCTCGCGGCGCTCGAAACCCTGGAGCACAACCTGCTCGAGGCGACGGGAGACAAGTAGCGTTTCACGGCCGTGTGCCGCCCAGGCCATGACATCGCGCGGCACTCGCGCGAACCAATTCTCTTCACTCCGCAGTTAGGTACACATCATGCTTCCCCTTACAGAAACGACCCTCCGCGCATCCTTCGTCAACGCATCACAGCGCGAGCGAGCGAACCTCTCCCTCCCGCCGAACCTCGACGAACTGGACTGGGATAGTCTCGACTTTCTCGCCTGGCGCGATCGCAAGTTCAGCAATCTCGGGTACGTGATCATCGACCTCGACGACGCGCCCACGGGCATCCTGCTGCGCCAGTCCGACGGCAGAGCGCGCACCCGCCCGCAGTGTGCCTGGTGCGAAGACATCGAACTGCGCAACAACGTGGTCTTCTTCAGCGCGAAGCGCTCCGGTGAGGCGGGCCGAAACGGCGACACCGTCGGCACGCTCGTGTGCGCGAACTTCGAGTGTGCGGCGAACGCCCGCAAGCGACCGACGACCGCGTACATCGGGTTCGACGTCGAGGCGGCACGCCAGCGCCGCATCGAGGTGCTGCGAGAACACGTGCAGGGGTTCGTGCGAGACATCCGCGACGGGCGTTAGCCACCTCCGGGAGCACCGACCCTGTAATGAACGCGAAACATCGCTGCCTCGACAGCGAGGTAGAATCAGCCGATGTTGCCCACTGTGCGCGGGATGCTTCCGGAAGCATCGCTCAACGTGAGGCTGCTCGTCGAAGGCCAGTCGATCGACCACACGATCGACTGGATTCACAGTTCTGACCTGTCTGATCCCACCCCCTTCCTCGAAGCGGGACAGGTGCTGCTCACCACCGGCACCCAGTTCGGCGACTATGCGACGCAGGACCACTTCGATGCCTACGTGCATCGCCTCGCCGTGCGCGGTGTTGTCGCCATCGGATTCGGAACGGAGGTGGTTCGTTCCGGCACTCCCCCGGAGTTGATCACGGCGTGCGAGGTCTTCGGACTACCCCTCATCGAGGTGCCGTACCGCACGCCGTTCATCGCACTGGTGCGGTGGGCCGCCGACCTGATCGCTCGTGCGGAACGCGAACGGGATAACTGGTCACTCAGCGCACAGCGGGCGATCTCACTCGCCGCGGTCGGGCAGCACAGTCTCGCGGGTGTACTGACCGTACTTGCGACTCAACTGGGCTGCAGGGTCGCGATATTCGAACCGGACGGCGCATTCAACGCAGTCCTGTCGCCAAGCTCATTCACCCCATCCGAATTGAGCCGTCTGTCCTCGGAAGCAACTCGTCTGTTTCGCGCGCAGAGAAGATCCGCCGACTCGACGATCCTCGATGGCCAGCGTGTCACCGTCCAGACCCTGGGATCCGGAGGCAGGCTGAGCGGGGTGCTGATGCTCGTCGGTGCGACCCTCGAAGACAGCGCGGCCAAGGCGGTACTGGTCAGCGCGATTGCTCTCATCGAGATCTCGTTTGAAGAGAGCAGGATCAGAGGCGGCAGCCTGATGCCGCTGCACGAGGAACTGTTCTCTCTGTTGGTGAGCGGCCAGAGTGAAATCGTGCTTCGCGCCCTCCCCACCCTCCCACGGACTGATCTGCGCCTGGTGCTGTGCAATTGCGAACGCCAGTCGCAGTGGTTCATCGATGCCATGGAGCATCCAGGGTCGCACCTAGGATTCCGCCCCTTTCTGGCTCCCTATGCAAACCAGTTCGTCGCACTCGTCTCGAGCACGAAGTGGCAGCCACTCAAGACATTTCTTTTGGACCACGCTGTTGCGGCTGGAGTCTCGGCGGCCGGGGACATCGCGCACCTCACTACCCTGCTCGCACAGGCGCGGCACGCGCTCTCTCGAGGCCTCGCGGAAGGCGGTGGCATCACCGAGTTCGCAGAGGTGAGCGACAGTGCGTTCCTCGAAATCGTGTCTGGCCAGCCCATGATTGACCTTGCCCACGCGCGCCTGGATGCACTGCTCGACGATGCTCACGGCTGCGAATCGCTGGAGGACACCTTCGTCTGGCTTGCACACCGTGGCGGCTGGGACAGTGCCGCCAAACAGCTCGGGATACATCGCCACAGCCTCAAGCTCCGCGTCGAGGCGGTCGCGCAGTCGCTTTCGATGTCACTCGACAGTTTTAGCGATCGCGCACAGTTGTGGTCGATGTTGCAGTCGCTCGACTTCGGCGCACGCCAACCGCGAGCGCGTTCACTCCCGCGCTAGTCCATTTCATCTGAGCCACGAGCAGGCCATATTGGCGTCCATGCACTGTGTGAATGCCAATTCGGCAGGCTCCCGTGGTGTTGACGAGACCTATTGTGATGGTCGAGCGCGACGGGGCGGTTCCTGACGCGACTCACCGATAAGAGTCGACGACAGGCGTAACTCAGTGACGAATGCCGGCGGCGGATCACATCCCCTAGGAGAATTGATGGCTGAATTACAGTCCGCTGCGAAGAGCAGGGGTCTCGAAGTGCGCTCTATCGACTACGTCCCCAAGAGCGAGAGGCATGGCAAGGTCTGGCATATCGGCCCGCTATGGTTCATGAGCAACGCACAACTCGCAACGCTCGCCGTGGGAACCACGAGCTTTGCTCTGGGCGGCAATCTGGTCTGGTCGCTGATCGCCATCGTCATCGGCCTGATCATTGGCACCATCTTCATGGCCGCGCACTCCTCGCAGGGACCGAAGTTGGGCCTGCCTCAGATGGTGCAATCCCGCCCTCAGTTCGGATATATCGGAGCACTCCTGGTGTCGCTGTTCGCATTCCTCCAGTACGCCGGCTTCAACGTGTTCAATACGGCGTTAGCGGGCGAGTCGATGGGTAGCGCCGTCCACACACCCGCGAGCTTCAATGTGGTGTGGATGATCATCATCACCGTGGTCGGTGCCGTGATCGCCCTCTTCGGCTACGACCTCATCCACCGTATGGAGCGCTACCTCGTCTACCTGACGGTGGCGGTGATGGCGCTCGTCACCATCTCGGCACTCGTGCACCTGCCGATTCCTGCCGACGCATTCAGCCTGTCACACTTTTCGCCACTGGCATTCTTCGCCCAGCTCGGCGTTGCCGCCGGTTACCAGATTTCGTGGGCCATTTATGTGTCCGACTATTCTCGTTATCTTCCGGCAGACACCTCAACCAGCACGACCTTCCGCTGGACCTTCTGGGGTAGCGCGATCGGTGGAGCGTGGATCATGTTCCTCGGCGCCTACCTGGCGGCAGCGGTCAAGGGGTTCAACGCGGGAGACCCGGTCGACGGAATCCTGAAAGTCTCCAACGATCTCTTTCCCGGCTTCGGCAGTATCGCCCTCATCGTGTTCTCGCTCGGTCTGATCGCCGTCCTGGTGCTGAACATCTACGGTGGCTCACTGACGCTGATCTCCTCCATCGACAGCTTCAAGAAGGTGAGACCAACACTCAACATCCGTGTCGTTACGGTCGTGATCACCGCTGCAATCTCCGGCGTACTCGCGACCTTCATCACCGGAAGCTTCGAAGAGTTCTTTGCGGGGTTCCTGACGCTCGTGCTGTACTTCTTCATCCCCTGGACCGCGGTTAACCTCACGGACTACTTCATCGTGCGCAAGGGGCACTACGCGATCGCAGAGATCTTCAAACCCCGCGGCATCTATCGCCGCTGGGGCTGGCAGGGCATTACCGCATACGCCGTCGGATTTATCGCGATGGTGCCGTTCTTCCACGTCGAGGGCTTCTTCGTCGGGTCGGTCTCCAGTGCCATGAAGGGCATCGACATCTCCCTCTTCATCGGGCTGCCGGTTGCCGCCCTCCTCTACTGGCTCTTCACGCTCAACCTCGACGTGAAGGCAGAGCGGGCCCTGGCAGACTCGCAGGCCGTCGAACTCGAGCAGGGTGCGCCGGAGCTGGATGACCTGGCCGGAGTCTTGATCGACAACTGAGCACGACAGTGAAGGTGGGCGGCGTCAGTCCTGGCGCCGCCCACTCCACTGCCCACTGCCCACTGCCCACTGCCCAGGCAGCATCCACACGGCGACGGCTTCCGGCCAGCTCGACGGCGCTGCAGACTGAGTGGTTACCGCACCCGGCTGCGGGCCATGTCGGCCAGCTGCGCGGCGTCGAGCGCGAACAGGTCGCGTGAGCCCGCGGTTGCGGCCCCCAGCAGACCAGCGGATGCCGGCAGCAGCTGCTCCGCGTAGAAGCGCGCCATCACGAGTTGAGTCTCGGCCTGGCCTGCGTCGTCCACGGTGAGTCCGGCGAGCGCCGAGCGAGCCAGGAGCCAGCCTCCGAGGCACAGGCCCCACATCCGCTGGTATGGCACAGAACCGGAGAGCACCGCGTTCGGGTCCTGCATGCCGGTGCGCAGCATCCACCCTGTGGCCTTCTCGAGCACGCCGAACTGGCGCTCGAGCTCGGTCCTGATCGAGTCGAACTCCCCGCCAGCGGCCTCGAGCTCCGGCAGGATCTCGCGCATCGTGGCGTGGAACTCCATGACGGATGCTCCCTGCCGTACTCCGAGCTTGCGACCGACGAGGTCAGCGGCCTGGATGCCGTTGGTGCCCTCGTAGATCGCCGTGATCCGCACGTCGCGGTAGTGCTGCGCGATGCCGGTCTCTTCAATGAAGCCCATGCCGCCGTGGATCTGCAGCGCGAGTGAAGTGAGTTCGTTGCCGAGGTCCGTGCCGAACGACTTGCAGATCGGGGTCAGCAGGCCAACGATCTCGAGCGCGCGGGCACGGGCGGCCGGGTCGGCCTCGTTGGTGCTGTGGTCGACGTAGGAGGCGTTGAGCAGCATGAGCCGACGGAGAGCCGCGAGATAGGTCTTCTGCGTGAGGAGCATGCGGCGCACATCCGGGAAGTCGATGATCGCCGAGTCCGTGGTCGCGCCGATCGCGCGGCCCTGGATGCGTTCCTGCGCGTAGTCGAGCGACTGCTGGTACGCCCGCTCCCCCACCGCCAGGCCCTGCATGCCCACCGAAAGGCGCGCGCTGTTCATCATGACGAACATGATGCGCATTCCGATGTTCTCTTCGCCGATGAGGTAGCCGGTCGCGCCTTCGTACGACATGACGCAGGTGGGCGAACCGTGGATGCCGAGCTTGTGCTCCAGGGACAGCGCCTGGACGCCGTTGCGCTCGCCCAGCGAGCCGTCGTCGTTCACGAGGAACTTCGGCACGATGAAGCAGGAGATACCCTTTGTGCCGTCTGGGGCGCCGGGCGTGCGCGCCAGGACGAGGTGCACGACCTGCTTGGTCATGTCGTGGTCGCCATAGGTGATGAAGATCTTCTGGCCGGTGATGGCGTAGGTGCCGTCGTCGTTCTTGACGGCGCGCGTGGTCAGGGCACCGACATCCGATCCGGCCTGCGGCTCGGTGAGGTTCATGGTGCCGCTCCACTCACCGCTGACCATCTTGCGCAGGTAGGTCTGCTTGAGCTCCTCGCTGCCGTAGTTGAGGAGCGCCTCGATCGCGCCCTGGGTGAGCAGCGGGCCGAGCGCGAACGCCATGTTGGCCGAGGTCATCAGCTCCTGGATGGCCAGGCCGACGGTGCGGGGGAATCCACCGCCACCGAACTCCTCCGGCAGCGGCACGGCGCCCCAGCCCGCCTCGATGTACTGGGCGTAGGCCTCCTTGAAACCATCCGGGGTGGTTACGGTACCGTCGGGCTCCCGGCGTGCGCCCTGCAGGTCACCATTGCGGTCGGTCGGTGCGACGACCTCGGCCATGAACTCGCCGCACTGGTCGAGCAATTCGACGGCGGTCTCCAGATCGGCGTGCTCGAACCCGGGAAGCCCGGCGATATCCGGATACCCCACGACGTGCTCGAGGGTGAAGGCGATGTCGGAAACTTGTGGACGATACTGGCTCATGCTGGCCAGCGTAGCCCGAGCCGCTGGCGCTTCCGAGCCACTCCGGCATCTGCCCAGAATTGTGCCGATTCCGCACAATTCTGCGGTGGATGCGCCGAGAAACGGCGTTGTGTTCCTACAACGCGCCTCAGCGCGAGACCGAGCCCATGAGAGAGGCAACGGGCCGCAACAGGAGGGGCCGAGCGGCCATCCAAGCGGCGATCACCACGACGAGCGAGGCCGCGAAGATGCCAAATCCGAGCCAGTTCTCGTTGTCGCTTCCGCCGTACATGTGGTTGAGATTGCGGAGTGCTCCGGTGGCGAGCACCAGCGTCACGTGCACGATGATGAACAGCACGAAATAGAGCATGACCGGGAGGTGCACGGCCCGCGCGAGCTGCACAGGGTAGATCCTGTTCAGGAGCGTGGCATTCCTCGGCCAGGCCCCGGACATCCGCCAGCCCGTGAGGATGGCCAGCGGTGCCGCAATGAAGACGGTGACGAAGTAGGCAAGCAGTTGCAGGGCGTTGTAGTTGACCCAGCCGTTGTCGACCGGCCAGTTCAGGGAGGCGTACTGAATCGCTACGGACACCGCGTGCGGGAAGACATCCCAGTGCACCGGGACGATGCGGGTCCACTGCCCTGTCGTGAAGATCAACACGTAGAAGAGCGCACCGTTGATGATCCACAGCCAGCCGAGGCTGAAATGGAACCAGAGATCGAGGCTGATCTTCATCGGCGGGTTCTTGGTGCGGATCAGGCCGGAGTTGTTGCGCACCCACCTCGCCGGGGGCCTGCCCGTTGTACGTACCTTCCAGCCCGCGCGAATGATCAGCACGATGAAGAAGAAGTTGAGGTAGTGCTGCCAGGCGAGCCAGGCCGGGAACCCGACCGGCGCGCCTTCTGGCAGTGCCGAACGCCCGGGATAGTCCTTCATGAAGGACTGGATCGCGGGAAGTTCACGGATGCCCTTGGCCGCGAGAACGACCAGGAAAAGCACGACGAGCGCCGCGGGGATAATCCAGACAAGCTTGAACCACCTGCTCGAGGTGACGGACGCGTTTTTCGTTGCCACTAGTGTGCCCGTGCCTCGATCGCTTCAATGAGTTGCGGAACGACGGTGAAGACGTCGCCGACGATGCCGAAGTCCGCGATATCGAAGATGGGGGCATCCGCATCCTTGTTGATCGCGACGATGGTCTTGGCGGTCTGCATGCCCGCCCTGTGCTGGATGGCGCCGGAGATTCCAAGCGCGATGTACAGCTGGGGCGACACCGTGGTGCCGGTCTGGCCCACCTGGAGCGTCTGGGGAACGTAGCCGGCGTCCACCGCGGCGCGCGAGGCCCCGACGGCGCCACCGAGGGCATCCGCCAGCCGCTCGACCAGTTCGAACTTCTCCTTCGAACCGAGTCCTCGGCCGCCGGAGACGACGGTGGATGCGTCGCGAAGCTCCGGGCGGGACGACGACACGACGGCGTCGTGGACGGCGTCGATGACCGCGGCGGTGCCGGGATCTGCCTCGATCGCGGCGGTCGTGATGGTGCCTGCTGCTGAGTCCGCGCGATCCTGAATGGCTCCTGAACGAACGGTGATGACGGGGATGCCACCGTCAACCGTGGCCTCGACGGTGTAGGCGCCGCCGAAGACCGAGTGAGTGGCGACGATCCGGTCGGCATCCGCACGCACATCCACGGCGTCGACGAGGAGACCGCCGCCGATGCGCACGGCCAGCCGGGCGGCGACGTCACGCCCCTCGACGGAGTGGGCGAGAAGGATGGCCGCGGGCTCGAGTGCGGCGGCCGCCGACGCGAGCGCCTCGACCTCCGGTGCCACCAGCAGCGAACCGACCTGGTCGCCCTCGGCCACGTACACCTGCGCAGCGCCGAGCTCTCCGAGCTCCGCAGCGAGTGCGCCTCCTGCGCCTGGCTTCGTCGTGACGACGGCGACGGGCGTGCCGAGCTTCGCGGCCGCGGCAAGCAGCGCCGGGGCCGTGTTCCTGATCGCTCCCGTGCCCGAGAGTTCGATCAACGTGAGTATGTTCGACATCATCCGCTCCTCGTCAGATCAGGTGGCCCGCGGCGAGGAACTCAGCGAGCTCCACTCCGGCGTTGCCCTCGTCGATGACCTTGGTGCCCGCTTCTCTCGCTGGCCGCTCCGCCGTGCTCAGGATGACGGAGTGCGCTGAGGGCTCGGCGACCGCGAGATCTGCCAGCGACAGCACGGTGATGGGCTTCTTCTTCGCCCCGAGGATTCCCTTGAAGTTGGGGAACCGTGCCTCCGACGCGCGCTCGGTGATCGAGATGACGGCAGGGAGCGACGCGCGCACGTCGAGGGTGCCGTTCTCCGTCTCGCGGGCGCCGCTGATCGCGGTGTCGGTGATCTCCACGGAGTCGATCGAGGTGAGATGCGGGAGGCCCAACCGCTCGGCGACCATAGCGGGCATGACGCCGCCGCGGCCATCTGTCGACTCGTTGCCAGCAATGATGAGGTCGTAGTCGGTGGTCGCGAGTGCCGCGGCGAGCACGGCGGAGGTCCGCACGAGGTCAGAGCCACGGAGGCAGTCGTCGATGACGTGGATGGCGGAGTCCGCACCCAGGGACAGGCCCTTGCGCAGGGAGGCGGTCACGTCATCCGGCCCCATGGACAGGAGCACGATCTCGGTATCTTTGTGGGAATCCTTGTAGCTCAGCGCCGTCTCGAGCGCGCGCTCGACGATCTCGTCGATGATCGGCTCGCTCGCCTCACGATCGAGGAGGCCGGTGGCCGTGTCGAGCTTGCGCTCCTCATAGGTGTCTGGCACCTGTTTCACCAGCACGATGATCTTCATTGACTCGCTCCTTACTCATCACCCTTGCGCCGGTGCTCTCGTGGAGCTCGTCGCAGCGAATAATTTCGATCGTAGGTCTATCCGTTCATCGTATGCGGCAGGCCTGCGAGTACCGGCATCCGATGTGGGGTTGTCACTATGAGCATTTATGCCTGCTCCGCCCAGTTGGAGGACGGGCACATACGCGACGACTCACGGTTGCGTAACGTCATGGTTGCGCTCGACCAGAGCGCAGGCCTTTCTGTCAGCATGAAGTATGCGAAGACTGCTGTCGGCCCTCGTTGTCGGGTTCGCCGTGAGCTCGGTGCTCATCGGCTGTTCGATGCTGCCACAGCTTGCCTGCCCCGCGATCGGCTGGGTTAATATGGCCAGCGTGACCCTCGAGGGCGCGGTACAGAAGGTCGACACCGTGCAATTGTGCGTCGATGGCGCTTGCTCGATCACCGCGGACCAGCTGCAACGCCTCGATGAGCCGCTCACGATCGCGACCGAGCTACCGGATGCGCAGGGCCCAGCCCCGACGTCCGCCCCGACCACGGTTCCCCCGATCGCTTCGCGCATCGACGACCACACCTGGACGTTCCAGGTCGGGATGTCCGCGCCCAAGGCGGTGATAGTGCGCGCCCGTTCCGCTGACGGCACAGTGCTCGCCGAACGCGAGGTGACGCTGAAGTGGACGCGGGTCGGCGGCACGGAACAGTGCGGTGGCCCCAGCGAGGCCGGGCCGGTCATCCTCTCGATTCCCACCTGAGGAACTGACAGGCCACCGCCGATTACGCGAACGGATCCGGGGTGAGCGTGTACTTGGTCGAGAGGTATTCGTGGATGCCCTCGAAGCCACCCTCACGCCCGAGGCCGGACTGCTTCACGCCGCCGAACGGCGCTGCGGCATTGGAGATCACGCCGAGGTTCAGGCCCATCATTCCGGTCTGGAGCCGCTCGATCATCCGCTGGCCGCGCGCCAGGTCCTGCGTGTACACGTAGCCGATCAGGCCGTACTCGGTGTCGTTGGCGAGGCGAACGGCCTCGTCCTCGTCGCTGAACGTCGTGATCGACAGCACCGGCCCGAAGATCTCCTGCCGCAGGATCTCACTGCCCGCCTTCACACCTCCAACGACGGTCGCCTCGTAGAAGGTGCCAGCTCCCTGGATGCGGTGACCTCCGGCGAGCACCGTGGCGCCGCGCTCCACGGCATCCTTCACGAGCTCTTCGGCCTTGCTCACAGCGCCGGCATCGATGAGCGGACCGATCGTCACGCCCTCCTCCGTGCCACGCCCCGTGCGGAACGCCTTCACTCGCTCGGTCACTCGACGCGAGAACTCCTCCACCACGGAATCGTGCACGATGAAACGGTTGGCCGCGGTGCAGGCCTGGCCCACATTGCGGAACTTCGCCGCGATCGCGCCATCGACCGCCTTGTCGAGGTCGGCATCCTCGAACACCACGAACGGTGCGTTGCCGCCCAGTTCCATCGAGGTGCGCAGGATGCCCGTGGCCGCCTGCTTCATGAGCTGCTGTCCCACGGGAGTCGAGCCGGTGAAGCTCAGCTTGCGCAGCCGCGGGTCGGCGATGATCGGCTCCGAGAGAGCACCGGAGTGCGAGGTCGTGACGACGTTTACGACACCAGCGGGAAGGCCGGCGTCGACGAGCAGCTGCACGAAATACAGGGTCGTGAGCGGGGTCAGCGCAGCCGGCTTGACGACCACGGTGCAGCCCGCGGCGAGGGCCGGCGCAATCTTGCGCGTCGCCATCGCGAGCGGGAAATTCCACGGCGTGATGAGAAAGCACGGCCCGACCGGATGCTGCGACACGATCATTCGCCCCGTGCCCTCCGGGTTGCTGCCGTAGCGGCCCGTGACTCGCACGGCCTCCTCGGAGAACCAGCGCAGGAACTCGCCACCGTAGGTGACCTCGCCGTTGGACTCGGCCAGCGGCTTGCCCATCTCGAGCGTCATGAGCAGCGCGAACTCCGCGCGGCGCTCCTGCAGCAGGTCGTAGGCGCGACGAAGGATGTCACTGCGAACCCTGGGGGCAGTCGCGGCCCAGGAGTCGGCGGCGGCTACCGCGGCATCCATCGCCTTTGCGCCGTCGGCGGGCGAGGCGTCGGCAATCGACTTGATCTCGGCGCCCGTGGACGGGTCGTAGACCTTCAGCTCCTGCCCGTTCTCGGCCGCTACCCACTCACCGCCGATGTAGAGGCCCGCGGGAACCTTCGCGAGAAGCTCGGTCTCGTTCATGCTGTGGCCAGCGCTTCCGCGACGACCTTCAGGCCCTCGGCCAGCAGTTCGTCGGAGATCGACAGGGGCGGGAGGAAGCGGATGACGTTGCCATAGGTTCCGCAGATCAGCACGATGACGCCCGCGGTGTACGCCGCGGTCGCGATGCGGCCGGCCAGTGCGCTGTCGGGCTCACCCGTCGCGGGGTCGACCAGCTCGATCGCCACCATCGCGCCGCGGCCGCGCAGGTCGCCGATGCGCGCATCCGCCTTCTGCATCGCTCCGAGCGTGTCGAGAAGGATGCTCCCAAGCTGCTGCGCGCGCCCGACCAGTCCATCTTCTTCAAAGCCGCGGATCGCGGCGAGCGCCGCGGCACAGGCGAGCGGGTTGCCCGCGTAGGTGCCGCCGAGGCCGCCCGCGTGGGGGGCATCCATGATCTCGGCGCGGCCGGTGACCGCCGAAAGCGGCAGGCCGCCCGCGATGCCCTTCGCCGTGGTGATGATGTCTGGGACGATGCCCTCGTGCTCGCAGGCGAACATGGCGCCGGTTCTGGCGAATCCGGTCTGCACCTCGTCAGCGATGAACACAACATCGTTCTTCCTGGCCCACTCCACGAGTGCAGGGAGGAAACCTTCCGCAGGAACAACGAAGCCGCCCTCGCCCTGGATTGGCTCGATGATGATGGCCGCGAGGTTGGCCGCACCGATCTGCTTCTCGATCATCGTGATCGCCTGTTTCGCCGCCTCGGCTCCACTCAGCCCGCCGTCGCGGAACGGGTAGGACATCGGGGCCCGATAGATCTCGGAGGCGAACGGCCCGAAGCCGCTCTTGTACGGCATGCTCTTCGCGGTGAGCGCCATGGTGAGGTTCGTGCGGCCGTGATAGGCGTGATCGAAGGCGACGACAGCCTGCTTGTGCGTGTAGCTGCGGGCGATCTTGATCGCGTTCTCCACGGCCTCGGCGCCAGAGTTGAACAGGGCGCTGCGCTTCTCGTGGTCGCCAGGGGTCAACCGGTTGAGCGCCTCCGCGACCTCCACATAGGAGTCATACGGCGTGATCGTGAAGCAGGTGTGGGTGAACTGGTCGAGCTGCGCACGCACGGCCTCGACAACCGCGGGCGCACTGTTGCCGACACCGGTGACCGCAATGCCGGAGCCGAGGTCGATGAGGGAATTGCCGTCGACATCCACGAGCACTCCACCACCCGCCGCGGCGGCAAAGACCGGAATGGAGTGCCCGACACCGGATGCCACGGCCTGCTTCTTGCGCTCGGCCAGCGCGATCGACTTCGGGCCCGGAATCGCGGTGACCAGCCTGCGCTCCTGCGGGAGTGACGGGCCGCCCAGCGGGGCGGTGGTCTGCGGGTCGGAAACGATAGTCATCAGTCGGCCATCCTCGTGTCGTGGCGGCCGTCGTCGGTGACGGCACTCTCAGCGCAATGCTAGGGATGTCCCGGCCCATCAGGTCATAGACGCCGCGTATAGTTATGTCACCTTCGTTCGCCATCACGTCCATCAGGAGGAGAGCCATGCCCGCCACCCTCCGCGCACTGCTCGGCAGCCCTTCCCTGGAGTTGCGCCTGGTCACCGCTGAGCAGTCGGCACTCGGCACGGAGATCACCTGGGTGCACAGCTCCGACCTTGTCGATCCGACCCCGTTCCTCTCACCCGGCCAGGTGTTGCTGACCACGGGAACGCACTTTCCGACCGAGCCGGAGGCCGACGATTTCTACGTCCGATACGTGTCACGGCTGACCACCCTCGGCATCACGGGGCTCGGCTTCGGCACCGACGTGATCCGCGACGGCACGCCGGACGGCCTGATCCGCGCCTGCCGAGACCTGGACCTGCCCCTGTTCGAGGTGCCGTACAAGACCCCGTTCATCGCGCTCATCCGCTTCGTCGCCGACATCTCCGCTGAAGACAGCTACGCGAGAGACAGTTGGGCGCTGCGGGCCCAGCGCGCGATCTCGCTCGCCGCACTGCGCCCCGATGGACTCTCGGCGACCCTTGCCGAACTCGCCACACAACTGGGCGGATGGGTGGCGCTGTTCGATTCGGGCGGCTCGCTCGACCGGGTGTTCCCGACCGGCGCGCTCGGCGAACCCACGATCGAGGCGGTGCGGGGCGACGTCGCGCGGTTGCTGCGGAGCGGCCAACGGTCCAGCGCGACCGTCACGGCGGGCACCGAGAGCCTCACCCTGCAGACACTTGGTGCCACCGGTCTCCTGCGCGGGGCCATCGCGATCGGCGGCACGAGCGAGCGCGATCGAGCGAGCGAGCAGGTTGTCACGAGCGTCATCGCCCTCGCGAGCCTCGCGCTCGAACAGAACCACGCACTCGATCGCACCAAGGGCCACCTGCGATCGGGGTTGCTGCACATGCTGCTGGGCGGAGAGACCGAGCTGGTCGACGGCATCGCGCGCCAGATGTGGGGTGCGCTCCCGACCGCTCCCGTCTGCGTTGCCATGGCGGATGCGCCGGCCGACGAACTGGACAGCATGGTCGAATACCTTGAGCTGCGCGTGGAGGGACGGTCTGCCCCGCTCTTCTACGCCGTGGCAGACGACACCGTCATACTCTGCGCGCGGGCCGGCGATCTGTCCACCGTCGAGGATTTCGCAGTGAACTTCGGTGCACGCGTCGGGGTCTCAGAACCGACGGATTACGAGGGGTTCCGCGGAGCCTCGCATCAGGCCGAGATGGCCCTCGCCCAGGCGAAGACCGCGACGGGTGCCCCTGGCCACCTCCTGCACTTCGAGTCCCTGTCCCGGCGGGGCATGCTCGCCTTCGTCGCGGGTGAGGACGCATGGGAGCTCGGCAGTGCCATCCTGAAACCGCTGCTCGACCACGATGCGGCGGAGAACACGAGCCTCGTACACGCTGTGCGGATATGGCTCAGCCACAACGGCCAGTTCGAGGCGGCCGCGGGCGAGCTCGGGGTGCACCGGCACACCCTGCGGGCGCGGATCGCGCAGGCCGGCGAGTTGCTCGGCCGGGATCTCGGCTCGTTTCAGGCGCGTGCGGAACTGTGGGCGGCCATCCTCGCAGCAAGGCTGGTCGAGTAACTTTTACGCGGGTCGAGTGCTCGCGCAGCGAGTGTATCGAGGCTTTAGTTAGCTGAAAGCGTTGAGGCCGGTCAGCGCACGGCCGAGGATAAGCGCGTGGATCTCGTCGGTGCCCTCGTAGGTGCGCACCGATTCGAGGTTCGCCAGGTGCCGCATCACCGGGAACTGGCTCGTGATGCCGTCGCCGCCGAGAATCGCACGGGCCCCGCTCGCGATCGCGATCGCCTCCCGCACGCTGTTGAGCTTGCCTACGCTGATCTGGGTAGGCGTGAGCGCATCCCGATCCTTCAGGCGACCGAGGTGCAGAGCGAGCAGCATCCCCTTCTCGTACTCGACGAACATGTTCGCGAGCTTGGTCTGGATGAGTTGGTTCGCACCTATCGGCCGGCCGAACACCTCCCTGCTCGTCGAGCGATCGAGAGCTGCCTCCAGGCAGGCGCGCGCCGCGCCCATCGCACCCCAGACGATGCCGTAGCGCGCATCGTCCAGGCAACCGAACGGACCGGACAGCCCGCGCGCGCCCGGCAGCATCGCAGACTCTCGAACCCGCACGGCGTCGAGCCGGATGTCGCACTGGATCGAGGCGCGCATCGACAGCTTCGTGTCGATCGTGGTCGCCGTGAACCCGGCCACATCGGTCGGGACGAGAAAGCCGCGCACCCCGTCCTCTGTCTTCGCCCAGACCACGGCGACATCCGCGATGCTCGCAAGCCCGATCCACCGCTTGCTGCCGTCGAGAATCCAGTCAGTACCGTCGCGGCGTGCGGTCGTGAGCATGGCGGCGGGATCGCTGCCACCGGTCGGTTCGGTGAGGGCGAAGCATCCGATTCTCTCGCCTCGGGCCATCGCCGGCAGCCACTCGTGCTTCTGCTCGTCCGAGCCGTACTTGGAGATCGCACCCATGGCCAGCGAGCCCTGCACGGAGACGAAGGTGCGCCATCCGCTGTCCGCCGCCTCGATCTCGAGGCAGACCAGACCGTAACTGACCGCGCTCGCTCCGGCACAGCCCTCGTCGCCGAGGTGCATGCCGAGGAATCCGAGCGAGCCCAGCTCGGCAACGAACTCGCGCCTGAAGTGCTTGTCTTCGAAATCCTGCTCGATCACCGGCAGGATGCGATCGGTCGCGAATGCGCGCGCCGCGCGCGCCCAGCCGATCTCCTCCTGGCTGAGCAGATCGTCGAGATCGAACGCGGTCTCCAGCAGTGTCGTCACGCCGATCCTCTCGTCGAGTGTTTCGCGCGCGGCAGCGCTTGGCGACGACCACCGTTCAGCGTGGATTCATCCTATAGCGCAGCATTCTTGCTCGACCTGGGCCGTGAGCGGGACATAAGGTTGTGGGAACGTGCAGCGCTGCCGATTCCTTTCGACTGCGCGCGAACTATGCCCAGCTAACTAAGGAACATCATGAGTGACTTCGCAGTAGTGAACCCGGCGACCGGCGAGACGGTCAGGGACTACCCCACGATCACAGATGCGCAGCTTGCGACCGCGATCGGCCGGGCGGATGATGCCCATCGCGGCTGGTCTCGCGGAACCACCGTCGGCGAGCGGGCGGCCATGATCCGCCGCGTGGGCGAACTGCACGTCGAGCGCCGCGAAGAGCTCGCCGACATCATCGTGCGGGAGATGGGTAAGCCACGCGAGCAGGCCCTCGGCGAGATCGACTTCAGCGGCGACATCTACGGCTACTACGCCGACAATGCCGAAACCCTCATGGCGGACGAAGACATCGAGCTGCTCGGCGGAGAGGGCACAGCCATCGTTCGGCGCAGCTCACTGGGGGTGCTACTCGGCATCATGCCGTGGAACTTCCCCTACTACCAGGTGGCCCGTTTCGCCGGCCCGAACCTCATCGTCGGAAACACCGTGCTGCTCAAGCACGCGCCCCAGTGCCCGGAATCCGCCGCAGCTATCGAGCAGATGTTCCTCGACGCGGGCTTCCCCGACGGCGCCTACGTGAACATCTACGCCACGAACGAGCAGATCGCCACGGTCATCGCAGACCCCCGCGTGCAGGGCGTCTCGCTCACCGGCTCGGAGCGGGCGGGTGCGGCCGTTGCGGAGATCGCGGGCCGTCACCTCAAGAAGGTGGTGCTTGAGCTGGGCGGCTCTGACCCGTTCATCCTGCTCAGCACGGACGACCTGGATGCCACGGTCGAGGCCGCGGTCTCCGCACGAATCGACAACAACGGCCAGGCCTGCAACGCGGCCAAGCGCTTCATCGTGATCGACGAGTTGTACCAGCCGTTCCTCGACAAGTTCACCGCGGCCATGACGGCCGTGAAGCCGGGCGATCCGATGTCGGCCGATACCGTGCTCGGCCCACTCTCCTCCGCCGGCGCGACTGCGCGGCTGCAGGACCAGCTCGATCGCGCGATCGCGGGCGGTGCACGCGTCGTCGCCGGAGGGGGACGCGATGACAACTTCTTCCACTCGACCGTGCTCACCGACATCACGCCCAGCAATGACGCCTACCACGAGGAGTTCTTCGGCCCCGTGGCCGCAGTCTACCGAGTGGGTTCAGAGGCCGAGGCGATCACGCTCGCCAACGACACCCCGTTCGGCCTCGGCTCCTACGTGTTCACGACGGATGCCGAGCAGGCGATGCGCGTCGCCGACCGCATCGAGGCCGGCATGGTCTTCGTCAACGTGGTGGGTGCCGACAGTCCGGAGCTCCCGTTCGGTGGCGTCAAGCGCTCGGGTTCCGGCCGGGAACTCGGACGCTTCGGTGCGGACGAGTTTGTCAACAAGAAGATGATCCGCATCGGCTGACACCGCGTCGGAGCGCGGCATCGCCTCAGCGGCGTGCGCGGATGTGCTCGCGCGCATCCGGTGTCGGAACAATAATGGGGATTGCGCCACCGAATTGATCCTCGTGGGCGGGAAGGGACAGCATGTCCGAACTCGTGCCCGTTCCGAATCCTGGTGTTCCGGACCTGTACGGCGAGGTCGGTGCGCCCCTCGTGGTGCTTGTGCACGACTGGTACGGGCGCCTGCCGTGGCTGAAGTTCTACGCGGAGGCGCTCACTCACCGCGGTTTTCGCGTCGCAGTCCCTGACCTGTATGACGGTCTCGCCACCGACAACGCCTCGGACGCCGAGGGCCTCATGGAACGACTCGATGTCGCCACGGCACTCGCCGAAATCGACGACATCATGCAGCTCGCCCGCGCGCAGGGCTCGCAGCGCATCGGCCTGGTGGGTTTCTCCATGGGCGGCTGGCTCGCACTTCTGCACGCGCAATCCGGGATCGCGGATGCCGTGGTCGCTTACTACGCGACGCTCACCGCCGAGCAGCACGGCGTCATCCCCAGCCCGGTCGAACTGCACTTCGCCGAGATCGACGAGTGGGTCGACGGGCAGGACCCGGAGGCGTTCATCGACCGGCTCAAGGACCACGGAACCCCGGTGACCGAATACGACTATCCGGGAACGGTGCACTCCTTCGCGAACTCGACGATCCTCGACACGGCGGATGCCACTGCCGCGTCTCTGGCGTTCTCCCGCACTGCGAGCTTTCTGGAGAAGCACCTGCTCGACTGAGTGTGCGACGGCCTACTGGCGCACGTCCCACAGGTGGTGAACCGGGTCGTGTACGACGTACTTCGCGAAGCTGCCCACGGTGAACCTGGCGCCGTCGCTTCGACGACCCGGCCTTGCCCACTCCTTGCCGGTCACCCGGTCCAGGTCGTCGGAGAGCGCAGCGGCGGCCTCGAGAAGCTCGCGACTCACCGCAGCCGGGTCCTGCTCGCCGTAGCGTTCCTCGACCGCCGTCGCGTCCTGATCCCAGTTGGGATAGATCGGGTCGTCCTCGGCAAGCATGAGACCGATGCGCACCTGGCCCAACCGGTACACGTCCCGCACGTGCGCGGCGTACTCGAGCGGAGACCAGGTGTTGGCATCGGGCCGCACCGCGACATCCGCTCGCAGCAGCACGGCGGGCCAGGCCTCGGCGTTCTCGCGGATGAGCCTGGACGCGTCGTTCGCATCGAACGAGGATGCGTCGAAGCCGCACTCCGCGCACGGGCGCTCGAGCACCCAGGTCCAGTCCTTCGTGTCAGGGGTAATCGCCATGGCTCAATGCTGCACCATTCGGTGCACGCGAGCGAGCTATGCCTGGATGCCAGGGATTGCGACCGCCTGCGACATGAAGCGGCGCACGTTCTCGTCGACGATGATGTCGCTCGGTCGCAGCGGCCTGGTCAGGTACAGGCCATCGAGCGACGAGATGCGACTGAGGGCGACGTAGGTCTGGCCGGGGGCGAACGAACGCTGCCCGAGGTCGACGATGGCGCGATCGTAGGTCTTGCCCTGCGACTTGTGGATCGTGACGGCCCAGGCGAGCCGCAACGGAAACTGGGTGAACTCGGCCACGATGTCGCGCTTCAGCTGCTTGGTGGCCGCAGAGTAGCTGTACTTGTACTTCTCCCACACGGCCGGCTGCACCTCGTGCTCCTCGCCATCGATCTCCACGAACACGGTCGAGGAGATCCTCGTGACGGTGCCGACACTGCCGTTCACCCAGCGCTGGTCCGGATCGTTGCGCAGGAACATCACCTGCGCGCCCACCTTGAGCTCGAGCGACTCGTCGGCGGGATAGGCCCGGCCGCCGAACTCGCCCGTGATCTCGGCCTTCGCTGTGAGCGCGCGGCCGGGCAGCCGCGCGAGCTCCATCGCGTTGATGCGGTTGACCGTCGCGTTGGTGGTCGCGAGGGTGATGGTGCCGTCGTGAGGCGCCTCGCGCGCCCCGGTCTCATTCAACTGCTCGGCGATCTCCGCGGTGACGCGCCCGTGCCGCACCGCGTTGAGCATGTACTTGAATTCCTGCTCGTGCTGGCGATGGATGGTGCTCAACTCGAAGATGCGCAGCTCGGTCTCCTGCCAGACCTTGGCGTCGAAGAACCACATCGAGCGGTACTGGTCCGCGAAATACGCACGCTCGTCTTCGTCGCCCGGAACGGGGGCGAGCTGGTACGGGTCACCGAAGAGCACGAGCTGTACGCCACCGAAGGCCTCGAGCGGGCGCTGCCTGGCCTGGCGCAGGCTGCGATCCACGGCATCCAGCAGGTCAGCGTTGACCATCGACACCTCGTCGATCACGAGAGTGTCGATGGTGCCCAGCAGCTTGCGCAGCGCCGCGCTCTGCTCGATCTCGCGGTCGGCGATCACCCCGATCGGCAGCAGGAACAGCGAATGGATGGTCTGGCCACCCACGTTGAGAGCGGCCACCCCCGTGGGCGCGCAGATCACGACCTGCTTGGAGGTGTTCCAGGAGAGATGGTTGAGAAGCGTGGACTTGCCCGTGCCCGCGCGGCCGGTGACGAAGATGTTGTCACGAGTGGTCTCGATGTTGTCGAACACCGCGGATTGCTCTGCGGAGAGCGTGAACTCTGCCACGAAAACCCTCCAGCCCCAAAATTCCGACTCTCCAATCTACTGTGCCACCGCACGTGAAAACGGTCCGCACGGCGAGCCTGTGCAGGAGCGCCGTCCCGGGCGGCTGGGGAGGGCACTTTAGGATGTGGGAATGGGACCCCACCGCGCCGCAATCGTCTGGACGGTGCTTGCGGGGCTCGTCATCGCTGCCTTTGCCGTCACGGTGCTCATCCTCAACTCCACGCTGTACAGCGCCGCCGGATTCACCCAGTCGTACCTCTCGGCCCTCTCGCGGCACGACGTCGCTGCTGCCCTCGATCTCGCTGGATCCCCTGCTGTGAGCGCGGCACCCAGCAAGCCAGCCGACGCGAAGAACGGCAAGGCAAAGCCCGGCAGCGCACTTCTCGACCCTCGTGCCCTGGGCGAATTGCACGACATCCACCTGGTCAGCGACGTCGACCAGGGCAACGGCGTGCACGCGGTGCGCTTCGCGTACACGATGGTCGGCACGACGGGCAAAGCCACTGCCTCGTCGAGCACCTTCAAGGTCAAACGTGACGGCGTGCGCATGGGGCTGTTCTCCGGGTGGGCCTTCGCAACAAGTCCACTCGGCACTCTCGCCGTCACCCCGCAGAATGACGCCGGATTCACGGTGAACGGCCTGGAACTGAGCTCTTCCGCGCCGGGTATCGCCACACTCCAGCGCCTGCTCACCCCCGGCCTCTACACCCTCGGCAACGACTCCACCCTGTTCACGGCGACGCCGGTGTACGTGGAGGTCAGCAAGGTGGGAGGCGCGGCCAAGGCCACGGTGACCGTGCGCGCGAACCCGAACTTCGTGACCCAGGTGCAGAACGGGCTCAACGAGCAGCTCAAGAAGTGCGCGACCCAGAAGGTGCTGCTGCCCACCGGATGTCCGTTCGGCAAAGAGATCGGCGACCGCATCGAGGGCACCCCCACTTGGTCAATCGTGCGGAACCCCACCGTGACGATCCTTCCCGGCGCCACCCCAGGGAGCTGGCAGGTTCCGCGCACGCACGGCACGGCGCACCTCGTAGTGCAGGTGCGATCACTCTTCGACGGAAGCGTCAGGACCCTCAACGACGACGTGCCGTTCGACGTCAGCTACGCGATCACTTTCAAGGGCAACGGCCAGCTCGTGATCACGAGCCAGTAGCGCAGGAGGCTACGGGCGACTCGCGAGCTTTTCCAGCATCCGGTTGTACTCGGTCAGGTCGAGGTCGCCATCGCGGTCGGCCTTGCGATCCATGCGCCTGGCCTCCTTGGTGTCGCTCCTGCTCCACATCACCGCGATGATGATTGCGAGGATGACGGTGGGGATCTCGCCGACGCTCCACGCGATCCCGCCGCCGGTCTGCTGGTCGACGATGGCGCTCGGCCCCCACGTTCTGCCCATGGCGCCATACCAGCTCGCCTCGAGCAGTCCGGTTCCGGTCATCAGCCCAACCCCGAACCAGGCGTGGAAACCCACGGTGGCGAGAAGCACGATGAGTCGAATCGGATGCGGTGCGCGGTAGGGCGCCGGATCGACGCCGATGAGGGATTGGATGAACAGGTACCCCGCGAGCAGGAAGTGCACGATCATGAAGGTGTGCCCGATGTGGTCCCTCGTGGCCCAGCCGAAGATCGGCGTGTAGTAGAAGATCCACAGTGACCCGGCAAAGATCACGGCCGCCACGATGGGGTTGCCGAGGATGCCTGCCACCCTGGAGTGCACGGCGAGCAGGATCCACTCCCGCGGCCCCCGGCTGCCGTCCGTGCGCTTGGCGATCGCGCGCATCGCGAGCGTGATCGGAGCCGCGGGCACGAGCAGGAGGGGCACCATCATCCCGAGCACCATGTGTCCGAGCATGTGCGCGCTGAACAAGTACTTCTCGTAGGCGTTGACGCCACCGTTCGTGATGTAGAACAGCAGCGCGAGCCCGAGCAGCCACACGGTCGTGCGGTACCACGGCCAGCGGTCGCCCCGCTTGCGCAATCGCCACACCCCCGCGATGTAGAAGAACGCGAGGAAGCCCACGATAAGGATCCAGAGCAGGTCGAAGTTCCACTCGGTGAAGTACCGGGCAAAGGTGAGCGGCGGCGGGAGCGGGTCCCCCGTCAGCACGTACGCCGGCGTCGTGGTCACCTGCACCTGCGGCACGAGAGGGTCGGTCCTGGCGAGTGCCGCGGCCACACCGGACGCGATGCCCATGAAGCCGAGTTCGGTGGCGATCATCCACCAGAAGGCGGGGTTGCGACCGTTCTGCGCCTTCTGCATCTTGGCGATCATGAACCTGCGTTGCGCGAGTCCAAACAGTCCGAGGGCGCCGAGCGCGGCGACCTTGAGCAGCACGAGGATGCCGTACGGCTTCAGCAGCGCACCGAACGACCCGACGCGCAGTGCCGCGTTCACATACCCGGATGCCGCGACGCAGATGAAGCAGATGATCGCGAGGGTGGAGTAGCGGCTGATCACCGGCCCGATGCGACCACTGTCGAGGCTCTTGCGCAGGAGCACGATGGTGAGCAGTCCACCCAGCCAGATCGCGGCAAAGAGCAGGTGCAGGCCAAGGGAAGTGACCGCGATGTCGTGGCCGCTCGCCCCCGCAGAGTGGCCCTGCTCGGCCATTGGCAGCAGACCGATGGCGGCAAACGCAGTCACGAAGAACAGAAGGGTGCGATTGCGCACCGCAAAGCAGAGCACTGTGACGGTTGCGGCAACCAGGGTGATGCCGAGCCACGCCTGACCAACCTCGGATCCGGTGAGAAACTGCCCGAGCAGCTCGCCGAAGTCCGAGTTCGCATCGAAGGTGATCTTCGAGTTCGACAGGCTCAGGTAGGTCATAAAGGCGGTCGCGCCGGCCGCCACGGTCCAGAATGCGGCGAATCCTGCCGCGATGTCGAGCGAGCGAGCGTATTCAGGCTCACGGTCACTGAGCGCGAACAGGGCGAGAATGAGGGCACCGATGGTTCCGGCCACGCCGAGGTTGACAAGCATCGTGACGAAGGGAAGACCGTAACGGATGACGGGGCCCGGGTCGAACACGGGCAGCGGGTTCGCGGCACCACCGATCTGGAGCGCGACCAGAAACGATACGACGGCGGCAACCAGCAGGAGTGCTGGCCCGGCGATACGAACAAGCCTTGGCACGGTCTCCAGCCTAAGCGAGTGCGACACCGCGAATACGCGGAGGTCGCTTAAATGCGAGAGGGGATGGTGCCCTTTCGGGCACCATCCCCTCCGCAGTGCGAAAGAAGACTACTTCGCGGCGGCCTTGAGCTTGCTGCCGGCGCTGACCTTCACGCCGTAGCCAGCGGCGATCTGGATCGCCTCGCCGGTTGAAGGGTTGCGGCCTGCGCGAGCGGCACGGTGCGTGCGCTCGACTGCGAGCCAGCCCGGGATCGTGACCTTCACGCCGTTGCCGACGGACTTCGCGAGGGTGCTGAAGAGCGCGTCGAGAACGGTGTTCACCGAAGCCTGGCTCTGGCCAGACTCAGCGGCAACGGCCGCGACGAGCTCGGTACGGTTTAGTGACTTGTCAGCCATCGAATGTCCTCCTCGGACGTTATGTGTTGCACTACGAGCGTGTCAGCCGATCAGGCTGCCCGTCCGTTTGGATCGGATCAGTGGTTGATCAGTACCGACTCTCAGTGATCATAAATCACCTCGAATCGACTGTAATTTACCAGCTTGACTTGGTAATTCCGGGCAATTCGCCGCGGTGCGCCATATCGCGGAAGCGAACGCGCGAAACACCGAACTGCTTGAGGAAACCGCGGGGGCGTCCGTCGATGGAGTCACGGCCGCGAACCCGCACCGGGGAGGCGTTGCGGGGAAGCTTCTGGAGGCCCAGGCGGGCGGCCTCGCGCTCGGCATCCGTGGAGGTCGGGTCGACCAGGGCCTTCTTCAGCTCGAGGCGCTTTGCGGCGTAACGGGCCACGACCACCTTGCGCTGCTCGTTCTTGGCAATCATGCTCTTCTTCGCCATGGTTAGCGCTCCTCGCGGAATTCGACGTGCTGGCGCACGATGGGATCGTACTTCTTCAGCACGAGACGGTCTGGGTCGTTACGACGGTTCTTCTTGGTGACGTAGGTGTATCCGGTGCCGGCGGTCGAGCGAAGCTTGATGATCGGGCGGATGTCGTGCTGCTTGGCCATTAGATCTTCTCCCCACGGGCCAGGAGGTCCTTGACCACGGACTCGATGCCGCGAGCGTCGATGACCTTGATGCCCTTGGCGCTCAGGGTCAGCGTGACGTTACGACGCAGCGAAGGCACGTAGTAGGTCTTCTTCTGAATGTTCGGATCGAAGCGCCGCTTGGTGCGACGGTGCGAGTGTGAAATGTTGTGTCCGAAGCCGGGAACGGCGCCGGTCACTTGGCAGGTTGCTGCCATGTCATCCTCCATCAGTACCGTAAGACGATCTGTCTTACCCAAGGTCTCTTGTCGGCACACGCAACCCCACAAATCGTGAAAGAGGTGGGATTCGCATACATGGGCGCGCGGAGATACCGCGGCCAGCGATCAAGCTTACGTGCCGGATGCGCGCAGCGCAAACGCCGTTGCGGGCTATCGCCAGTTCACGCCGAATCCGTCGAGAGTGCGCACGAGCTTGCCGGTGGCGATGTCGATGATCACAGTCGCGATATTTCTCGACCGAGAATTGCGAAAATATCCGTCAGAAACACTGTGGACTGTGTCCAGGGTCTCCTCGACAACGAGATATTGCCCATTCGGGGAGACGCTGATCCCCTCGATGCTGTCGCTGCCATCCGCGCTGTGGAAGAGCAACCTGGATTTGTCGCCGGACTCCAGGACCACAGAGACGTCGTACCGGGCAGTCGTGTCGTCGTAGAGTGCGATCTTCTGCACCCTGGCTGTACCGCGCCCGAGGAGAACCAGCTGACCCCCGAAGGGAACCGCGCCATCGATCTCCACCGGCAACAGCGGCTTCTCCCTGGCGGAGGCGAGCGAATAGGCGAAGTTGTTTCCGAGGGCATCTCCTACGACTATCGAGGTACCGTCCGGTGAGGTGCCGCTGAACGTGCTGTACCGACCGAGTGGTGTGGGCTTTGTCGGGTGAGCAGCATCGACGAGTAGAACGCTTTCATCAATTGTCTGGACGACGAAACTCGTGCTTCCCGGGAGGAATGACCACGATAGCGCGGTCATCGGCTTGTCGTCCAAACCGACCACGGGGGTGACGGTATGCGCACGGTTGAAGTCCAGCGTCATCAGTGTGCCGGAGTCTTGCGCAAATTGACCATCGCTGCCAGGAGTGAAGACAAATCCTAGAATGCCGGCAGCGGCATCCGTCTGAAGGTTCTCGACGGCACCGGGGGATGGAAGCAACACGGTCTCGACCACACGATCCGACAGGTTCACCAACGAGAGCGAATTGGTCTTGTCCGCGTTGAGGGTGACGACGGCCAGCGCGGTCGGGAACACCGCAAACTCCTGAATATGTGCGGCGGAGTACACCTCTTCATCGGCGATGCCCTTGAGCCCGGTTCGGTAGATGTGATCGACCTGCTGGGGCTCGTCCGGCCTGGCCCGATGAAGATAGAACAGTGTTGCGCCCGCTGTGGTGAATTCATACCGGATGGTGGACGGCTGCTGTTCATACACACTCGTGATGCCTTTGACCACGACCTTGTACTCGGTGGCGTACCGAAGTGTGCTCTGAAACTGCACCGCGATGACCGAGCCACTGGAGGAGACGGTGAATGCCACTGCCGGAGTAATCGCCACCTGCCTCGCCTTGACCTTAGCGATCGCCTGGTTGGTGAAGAGGCGTAGCTGCTGACCTGCCTGGGTCACAACCTGATTCGCGTCGACCTGCGCGCTGGAGAGTTTCACCCCCTGGAAGTAGCCAAGGCCAAGAAACGCGGCGCACAGGACGATCAGTGCCGTGACAGTGATGCCGAAGGACCGTCGAAACGATGCCAGTCGTCTCCGCTCCCCAGCGCCACCCCGCCTGCGAGTTTCAGTAAAGGTATGGCTCACTGGGCTGACTCACCTTGACGACCTTCTCGGGCACAAGCGCAATCGCCTGTTGGCTCTGCCTGCTCGGATTGGTGGCGAAACCGCCGGTCACTCGCACCCATCCGTCGCTCTTGAACTCGGACTTCCAGTTCGGATAGTAGACGGGCACCCCGACTGGCTGGGCATCGACGGCACAGCAGGTGATCACGAAACGGGAGACATAGAAAATGTTGTCGGGGTCATCCTTGTCTTCCGCGATGAAACCCGTGACATCCGCGGCCTTCCCGGCATAGAAGCTCGAATCACTCGTCTGCCGCAACAGGGAGGACCAGTCCAGTACCGTGAATTTCACGGATGCTCCAGCGGCTGCCGAGGTAACCGAACTGATGGTCTTGCTGCTCGCGCCCACTCCCGTGCTATTGATCACCCGCTGGTTCGCGGTCGCGGTGGTGAGCGTCGCAGGGGGCACCACGACCAGCCCGATCGCCATGGCCAGGGTAAGCACCGCCGTGGCCGTCGAGAGGGTGATGCGCCATCCGGACGGCTTCTCGTCGTGATCGTGATCTGGCCGGTCGACAAAGCTCGCCACGACGAGAACGAGCCCGAGAACGGCCATGATCACGGTAAACACCACGTAGCGAGGGTGGATGTACAGGATGAGCTGGTTCGTCGCGGCGAGCCAGACGGTGACGATCAATGCGACCGCGATGAGGAGCACCCCCTGCCAACGCCGATAATTCTTCCAGACCGCTCTAAGCCACATAGTTGATCACCAGCCCGATCAGCGCGCTGGTCAAGGCGACGACCACAGTGACGCGCGCAAGCACTCCGGTGGTGAAGGTGGTGCGCATGAGCGTGAGCATCTTGATGTCGACGATCGGCCCAAAGATCAGGAACACCGAGATGGACCCCGGCATGAAGGTGCTCGCGAACGGAAGGATGAAGAAGGAATCGACGTTTGAGCACACCGAGATGATGAAGGCCAGCACCATCATCGCGAGGATCGACCACACCGGATTGCTGCCCAGGTTGAGTAGCACCGCCCTCGGAACCACGACCTGCACGATGCCGGCGACGAACGATCCGATGAAGAGTGCTGGCATGATAATTCCGGCCTCGTGAGTGAAGAGCTCGACACTTTTTTGCCATCTGCTCTGCCGATGCTCATGCGGATCGGGCATCTGGCACTCCACTGCAAAACGCTCAGTCAGCAGGCTCTGCTGGTTCGGATGCTTGCTGAACAGCCAACCGACGAGGTTCGCGATTACGAAGCCTCCGATAAGGCGAGCGGCCAAAATGCCGCCGTCGAGTCCGAAGGCCTGACTCGTCGTGATGATCGTGATCGGATTCAGGATGGGCGCCGCAAGCAGGAACGTCATCGACTCCGAGACCGTGAAACCCTTGACGATCAGACCACGGGCGAGTGGCACGTTTCCACACTCGCAGACCGGCAAGAACATTCCAAGGAAGGAGATGACCGCCCGGCGTAGTACCGCATTCCTCGGCAGGATGCGCATGATGTAGCGATCAGGGACCCAGACCTGCACCACGATGGACAACAGGATTCCGAGCAGCACGAAGGGCAACGACTCGATGATGACGCTGATGCTGAGCGTCAGCAGGTCTTGAAGCCGGTTCGGCAGCGACCATGCGCCGAGGCTCGGGGTGATCGCTCTCAGCGCGAAGATCGCGAGAAGGCCAACACCGCCGACCGTCAAGCCGATGATCGCGGATCGGCCTCCGGGAGCGCGCCCGGACGGGGCGACAGCGTATTCGGCCGTGCGTTCGATTACCTGTGTTCCCACCCGTCGAATCCTACGTGGACTCAGCCGGAAATCGCCGTGCACTGCGCGCAGACCCCGAAGACGTCCACGACGTGGGTCGCCTCGGTGAAGCCGTGATCTGCGGCCACCGATTTCGCCCACTGCTCCACGGCATCCGCCTCGATCTCGACGGCGAGGCCACACTTGCGGCAGATCAGGTGGTGGTGATGCTGCCCGGGCGTGCAGGCGCGATACAGGCTCTCGCCCTCGGCCTGCAGCGAATCTGCCTCGCCCTCGGTCGCGAGGTCGGTGAGCGCTCGGTAGACCGTGGCCAACCCTATCGCGGAGCCGGCCAGGCGCAGTTCGGAGTGCAGGGTCTGCGCGCTGATGAAGCCCTCGCTCTCACCGAGCGCTTCGCGCACTGCCTCGCGCTGCCACGTGTTCCGCTTCACGACTGCCTCCTCCCGTGGAGATTCTAACTTTCGAGGGTGTGAACCGGCAGGCGCCCGTTGTTGCCCGTGCGCGTGCGGCGCGAGCCGACGATGCGGCACACCACATAGATAAGGAACGAGATGGTGGTGACGTATGGACTGATCGGCAGCCCGCCACCGAGCGCGAGCATGATGCCGCCCACCACGGAGACCACCGCGAAGATCACGCTGAGCAGCGGCGTGAGCAGCGGAGACGCCGTCACGCGCATTGCGGCCGCGGCCGGAGTGACGAGAAGGGAGAGCACGAGCAGCGCCCCGACGATCTGAATGGCGACCGCGGTGGCGAGTCCGAGCAGGATCATGAAGACGATGCCTAAGGTGCCGACCGGAAGGCCACGGGCCCTCGCGACATCCGCATCGACGCTTGCGAAACTCAGGGGACGCCAGATGAGCAGGAGGCCGAGGATCACGACGACCGAGATCGCGATGAGGGTCGAGAGCTGGGGGTTGTCGACCGACACAATCTGCCCGGTCAGCAGGCCGAACTTGTTGGCACTTCGCCCCTTATATAAGGCGAGGAACAGGATGCCGAGGCCGAGACCAAAGGGCATGATCACGGCGATGATCGAGTTGCGCTCCTTCGCCCGCGACCCGAGCACCCCGATCAAAATGGCCGCGAGCAGCGACCCGGCCACGGAACCCACGACGACATTCGCCCCGAACAGCAGTGCAGCAGACGCCCCGGCGAACGACAGCTCGCTCACGCCGTGGACGGCAAACGCGAGGTCGCGGGTCATCACGAAGGTGCCGATGAGTCCGCCGACGACGCCGAGAATCGCACCGGCAAAGATCGAGTTGCGCACGAGCATGAGCAACTCGCCGTAGTCGGTGAAACCGAAGATCTGCGACCAGAAGTCGTCCATCACGGCTCCAATCCGGTGCCGCCGTGGTGCTCGAGGTGGTCGTGCACCCCGTAGCCCTCCGGGGCGCCGAGCACGACGACGCGGCCGCGGGAGCGGATCACCTCGACGGGAGTGTCGTACATGAAGGACAGCACCTCGGAGCGCAACACCTCGTCGGGCGTGCCGATCTGGAACCGCCCGCCGGCCAGGTAGAGCACCCGATCGACCATCCCGAGGATCGGGTTCACGTCGTGCGTGACGAACACGACCGCCGCACCGGTGGCCTTGCGCTGCGCGTCGATGAGTTCACTGATCGCGCGCTGGTGGTGCAGGTCGAGCGAGAGCAGTGGCTCGTCGCAGAGCAGCAGTCGAGGGTCGCCCGCGATCGCCTGGGCAACCCGGATGCGTTGCTGCTCTCCGCCGGACAGCGTCGCGACCGGCACCTTGGCATAGTCGCTCGCACCGACGGACTCCAGCGCGGCGTCGACCCTGGCGTGTACCTGTTTCGACACGAGCGGCAGGCCCCAACGGTGGCCGTTGACACCGAGCGCGACGAGGTCTCGGGCGCGTAGAGGAGTGCCCTGCTCAAGGAGCTGTTGCTGGGGGATGTACCCGATCGCGCGGCTGCCCCGACCGACCGGTGTGCCGAGCAGGCTGATGGCCCCGGAGGTCAATCGCTGCTGCCCGAGGATCGACTTGAGCAGGCTCGTCTTGCCGGTGCCATTCGGGCCGAGCACGGCGAGAAACTCGCCGGGGTGAACGTCGAGGTTGAGGCCGCGCCACAGCGTGCGGTCACCGAAGGCGAGCGTCGCCCCGCTGAGGCTCAGCACGGGATCGGAGGCGACCGCCCCGGGAGTCATGGCCGTCATTTCGTCAACGCTGCCTTCAGCGCGGCGAGATTGTCGGACATCCAGGCCAAGTAGTCCGTGCTCTTGGGCAGGGTCTCCGACACGGGGACCACGGGGATACCTGCAGCCTTCGCTGCGGCGATCACCTGGTCGGTCTCCGGTCCACCGGTCTGTTCGTTGTAGACGAGCAGCTTCACGCGATGAGAGCTGAACAGGCGCAGGGTCTTCTCGAGCGCATCCGGGGCGACATCCCTGCCCTCTTCGATCGCTTCGCTGAATTCCGCCGGGGTCTCGTCGACCAGTCCGGATGCCGTGAGCAGGTACAGCGGAACAGGCTCGGTGATGGCGACCCCGGTCCCCGCGCCCGCTCCCGCCTTCAACGCGGCCTCCTCGCCCTCGAGCGCACCCAGTGCCGTGTCGAAGGTCTTCTGGTTCGCGGCGAATCGAGCGGCGTGAGCAGAATCGAGCGTGGAGAGTTCGGTTGCAATACGTGCTGCGACCTTCTTCACGGTCGGGAAGTCGTACCAGACGTGCTCGTTGAGCGTGCTGTCCTGCGCGAACCCGGAGATGTCGACGGCGTTGAGAATCGTCGCGTCGCCGTTGTGTGCGCCCTTGAGCAGGGTGGTGACGAAGTCGTCGTAGCCCCCGCCGTTCTCGATCACGATGTCGGCCTTCGCCAGCGCGAGCTGCACTCGCGCGTTGGCCTCGTAGGAGTGAGGGTCCTGCGCCGGGTCCGTGATGATCGAGGTGACCGTGACGTCGGTGCCGCCGATCTGCTTCGCCACGTCTCCCCACACATCCGTGGACGCGACGATCGAGACCTTCCCGTCGGCCGGCTCTGCCGGGCTGGTGGAGCATCCGGCGAGCACGACGGCGAGCGCCGAGAGCGTGGCGAGCAAAGCTGTGGCTTGGGGAGTGAGCCGCATGGTGTGTGCCTTCTAAGCCGGAGAGCCCGACCGTTGATGATATTGATTATCAATAGTAAAGCACAGTTCCGATTGGACGCGTAGCGGGAAGACTGCTCAGTCGAGCAGGAGAGCGGGCTCCTCGATGATGCTCGCGACGTCCGCGAGGAAGCGGCTGGCGACATCCCCGTCGACGATGCGGTGATCAAAACTGGCACCGAGCGTCGTCACGTAGCGTGGGCGAACCTCGCCATCGACCACCCACGGCTTCTGTTTGATCGTGCCGAGCGCGACGATCGCGACCTCGCCCGGATTCAGGATTGGCGTTCCCGTGTCCATGCCGAACACGCCGATGTTCGTCACCGTGATGGTGCCGTTCGACATGTCCGCCGGCTGCAGCTTGCCCTCGCGCGCGACGTTGGTCATGTTCTCGATCGCCTGGGCGAGCTCGCGCAGGGAGAGCTCTTGGGCGTCCTTGATGTTGGGCACGACGAGTCCGCGCGGAGTCGCCGCCGCGAAGCCGAAGTTGACGTAGTGGTGCACGACGATCTCTTTGTCGGTCCAGGTCGAGTTGACCGTGGGGTTGCGCCGAACCGCCCAGATCATCGCCTTGGCCATGACGAGCATGGGGGAGACCTTGACGCCCGCGAAGTCCGCCGAGTTCTTGAGTCGCTTGACGAACTCCATCGTTCGGGTCGCGTCCACGTCCACGAAGACGCCGACGTGCGGGGCAGAGAACGCGCTCTTGACCATGCCGGTGGCGATCGCCTTACGCACGCCCTTGACCGGGATGCGCTCCTCGCGCTCCGCGCCCCACTCCGGCGTCTCGATGTTGCGGAACACACTCGCCTGCGACGCGGCACGAATCACGTCGTCGCGCGTGACCTCACCGACCAGACCGGTTGCTTCAACGACGGCGAGGTCGACACCGAGATCCTTGGCGAGCTTGCGGATGGGCGGTTTCGCGATCACATTCGACCCAGCGCTCGCGGCCTGTGGGTGAGCGGATGCCGCTGCGGCACGCTTGCGGCGCGAGGCAACCTGCCCCTTGAGGCCGTAGCCCACGAGCACGGCTCCGCCCTCGCCAGCGTCGGGCTCCTGCGCGATGCTGCTGGTCGTGTCTGCGACGGCGCTGCGGGCATCCGCGTCCGGACCCTGGGCACCGGACGCGTCGCCATCCGACGACACCGTGATGATCGGAGTGCCGACATCCACCGTCTGTCCTTCTTCGACCAGCAGTGCCGTCACGACTCCGGCGAAGGGGGAGGGGAGTTCGACGAGCGATTTGGCCGTCTCAATCTCGACGAGCACCTGGTTCACCGTGACGGTGTCACCGGCCTTGACCTTCCAGGCGACGATCTCCGCTTCGGTGAGGCCCTCGCCGACGTCGGGGAGGGGGAAGTTCGAGCTGCTCATGATGGCGCTCCTTCACTGTGGTTCGTGCGTGATGATCTAGGTCGAAAAATACAGCATCGCCTCAATAGGCGAGCGCTCGATCGACCGCTTCGAGCACTCGGTCGGCGTCCGGCAGGTAGGTGCCCTCGAGCTTGGCGGGCGGGAACGGGGTGTCGAAGGCGTTGACCCTCAGCACCGGCGCCTCAAGCGAGTAGAACGCGCGCTCGGCGATCGTCGAGGCGATCTCGCCCGTGAGGCTCGCAAGTCCGGGAGCCTCGGACGCGACGACGAGTCGTCCGGTCTTCTGCACGGAAGCGACGATCGGCGCGTAGTCGATGGGGGAGAGCGAGCGGAGGTCGATCACCTCGACGCTCGTGCCCTCCGTCTCGGCGAGCTCCGCGGCCTGCAGCAACACCGTGACCATCGCGCCGTGACCGACGAGGGTCACCTGCGTTCCGGTGCGCACGATCCGACTCGCATGCAGGGGAACGGCACTCGCGCTGAAATCGACCGGACCCTTGTTCCAGTAGCGACTCTTCGGTTCGAAGAACAGCACGGGGTCGTTCGAGGCAATCGCCTCCTGGATCATCCAGTAGGCGTCGTTCGCGGTGCTTGGGCCCACCACGCGCAGGCCAGGGGTGTGCGCGAAGTACGCCTCGGGGCTCTCCTGGTGGTGCTCGACGGCCCCGATGTGCCCGCCATACGGCACTCGGATGACCACGGGAACCGCCAGGCCACCCTCGTGGCGGCTCGTCATCTTGGCCAACTGGGTCGTGATCTGGTCGAAGGCGGGAAAGATGAACCCGTCGAACTGGATCTCACAGACCGGCCGGTACCCCCGCATTGCGAGTCCGATCGCCGTGCCCACGATGCCGGATTCGGCGAGCGGGGTGTCGAACACGCGCTTGTCCCCGAACTCCGCCTGCAGTCCCTCGGTGACCCGGAAGACGCCGCCGAGCGGACCGATGTCCTCGCCCATGAGCAGCACCTTGTCGTTGTCGGCAAGTGCCTTGCGCAGCCCGGCGTTGAGCGCCTTGGCAATGGGAATCTCCTGCTGTGCGTCGCTCATGCGCCTGCTCCGAAGGATGCCTCGTAGTTCTCCAGCCACGCCTTCTGTTGGTCCATGAGCGGATGCGGCTCCGAGTAGACGTTGTCGAAGATGAGGTCGTTGGATGGCGGGCCGATCTGCAGGGTGCGGGCTCGCACATCCGCGGCGAGGTCTTCCGCCTCCTCGGCCACGGCCGCGAAGAACGCATCGCCCTCGCCGCGCGAGCGCAGCCAGGTCTCGTAGCGCGTGATCGGATCGCGGGCGATCCAGGACTCGAGCTCCTCGTTCAGCCGGTACTTGGTTGGGTCGTCGCTCGTGGTGTGCGCACCGATGCGGTAGGTGAGCGCCTCGATGAACCGGGGGCCGCCGCCTGCGCGCGCCTCGTCGAGATTCTTACGGCTCACGGCGTAGCTCGCGAGCACGTCGTTGCCGTCGACCTGCACGCCAGGCATCCCGAAACCGCCCGGGCGCTGGTAGAGCGGACCGTGGGACTGCACACTCACCGGCACGGAGATGGCCCAGTGGTTGTTCTGCAGGAAGAAGACCTCGGGGGTCTGGAAACTTGCGGCGAAGACGAGGGCCTCGCTGACATCCCCCTGGCTGGTCGACCCGTCTCCGAAGTAGACGATCACGGCCTCGTCGCGCTCGGGGTTGCCCGTTCCGCTCGCCCCGTCGAAGCCGACACCCATGGCGAAACCCGTCGCGTGCAGCGTCTGCGATCCGAGAACGAGCGTGTAGAGGTGGAAGTTGCCGTGGTCTGCGGGAGTCCAGCCGCCGTTGGTGACGCCGCGCATCATCCGCACGATGTCGACAGGGTCGATTCCGCGAATGAGGCCGACCGCGTGCTCTCGATACGAGGGGAAGACATGATCCTGCGCGCGCAGGGCCCGACCGGAGCCCACCTGGGCGGCCTCCTGCCCCCGACTCGGTGGCCACAGCGCGAGCTGGCCCTGCCGCTGGAGGTTGGTGGCCTCGGTGTCGAACCGGCGCGTGATGACCATGTCGCGGTGGAACTGGCGAAGCTCGTCATCGCTGAGCGCTTCGATGTATGGCAGGTAGTGCTCCGCGAGTTCGCCGGTCTGCAACACCCCGTCGGGAGAGAGCAACTGAACCAGGGACGCAGTTTCTGCCACGATGACCTCGCCGTTCTGTCTGAGTCAGCCTGATATGTTGACTGGCTTCGTGTTCTGGGCTTCGGATGCCACGCCCCGGGTTGACGGGCGCAGAACTCGGCGCTCGATTGGCGCCAGGGTTCTAATCTAGCCGCGCCTCCAAAACCGTCCTTGGTAGGTCGTGCACAACCTCTGCGGAAGCCTTTAGGAGTTTATCCACAGATTCCGGCTCGCCGATGGAGATGCGGATGCCGTCGGATCCGAGCGGGCGCACCACGATTCCGTGCGCGGCGAACACCTCCGCGGCCTGCGCCGTTGCCTCGCCGGTCTCCAGCCAGACGAAGTTTCCCTGGGGGCGCGGAACCCGCCATCCCTGGTCGATGAGGTGCTGCCAGACCGACTCCCGAAGCTCGGCGATCGTCGAGACCCGCTCGAGCAGGGCATCCTCGTGTTCGAGTGAGGCGAGTGCGGCGCGCTGGGCCGGCGTCGTCACCGAGAGCGGGATTGCCGTGGAGCGCGCGGCATCGAGAATGTAGGCCGGGCCGATCGCGTATCCGATGCGGAGGCCGGCGAGGCCGTAGGCCTTGGAGAAGGTGCGCAGCACGACGACGTTGGGGTAGCGGTGCAGCACGTCCGTGCCGCGCACGGCCGAGGCATCCGTCACGAACTCGACGTAGGCCTCGTCGAGCAGCACGACCACCGTGTCGGGCACGTGGTTCATGAAGTCCGCGAACTCCTCCGCGGTCACGATCGTGCTCGTGGGGTTGTTGGGGGTGCAGACGATGACGACGCGCGTGCGGTCGGTGATCGCCGCCGCCATCCCGGCCAGGTCGTGCCGGCCGTCCGCGAGCACGGGAACCTGCACGCTCGTCGCGCCGGCAACCGCGACGAGACCCGGGTAGGCCTCGAACGACCGCCAGGCGTAGAGCACCTCGTCGCCGGGGCCCGCAGCCGCCTGGATGAGCTGGGCGATAATCGAAACCGAGCCGGCACCGAGGTGCACGCGCTCGAGCCCGACACCGAACCGCTCGCTCAGTCTCGTGCGCAGGAGCACGCCCTCGGCATCCGGATAGCGGTTGATCGCGGAGGCGTCTGCCACCGCGCGCAATACCTCGGGCAGTGGGTCGAACGGGTTCTCGTTGGACGACAGCTTGAAGGCGTCGTCTGCGGCCGGCTTTCCTTGGCGGTAGGCGGCGAGCGCCGTGATCTCGTCGCGGAGGCGAACCCTCGGGGCGTCTGTTTCTGTCACGATCCAACCCTATTGCGGCGGTGCCGTATCGATCGGCGCAGAGTTGCAGACCGGCGCCGATCATTGCGGCCCGGCACGTGCCCAAGGCATAGTTGGGCGATGACACGATTCCTCGTCCGCCTCATCATCAACGCGATTGCACTGTGGATCACCACCCTCATCGTCGCCGGTGTCACGGTCAAGCCGTTCGCGCCGGGAGACACGCTCGCCTGGGTTCTCACCTACCTGCTGATCGCCCTCATCTTCGGCGTCGTGAACGGGGTGATCGGCAACGTCATCCGCATCGTGGCCTTCCCGCTCTACATCCTCACGCTCGGCCTCATCTCGCTCGTGGTCAACGCGCTCCTGTTGCTGCTCGTGAGCTGGATCACCTCGCTGCTCGGTTTCGGCCTGTACATCGGCGGCTTCTGGTGGGGCGTGCTCGGGGCCCTCGTGCTCGCACTGCTGAGCTGGCTGATCGGGATGCTGGTGCGGCCCGTGATGGGACGCCGCTGACGAATACCGGCGCATCACGGGCTGGTCCTGACGGCGCGATAAAAGCTGGTCTCGACCGTCGCGGGCTGTCCGGCGAAGGTGCCCAGGGCATCCCGCATCGCGATGAGCCGCTGCTCGTCTGAGGCGTCGGCCAGGAGCGCCGTCTCGCGGTAGTTCACCAACTGGTGCGCCGGCACGGTGAGAGCGCCCGCGTACGGCCGATCGGCGTAGACGGTTCTCGTGACCAGCAGTGGATCGGAGGACTTCCACACTCCACCGGTCGCGGGCACCAGGTCGTCGGCGTGTTCGAGGGCCACGTACGGGATGTCGTGGGGCACCGAGACCGCACCGGCCGGACCACCAAAAGTCACGAGGCCCTGGGTGTCGTAGTCTCCGGATGCTGCGAGCTGTGCCGCCAGGAGGCCGCCCTGCGAGTACCCGGTGAAGGTCACCGGGGTCGTCTCGTCGATGCCCGCATCCGTCATGGCCAGCTTTGTCGCCTCGAGTGACCCTGGGTCGCCTCCCGCGACACCGTTGAGGTTGCTCGTCATGTCCCACGGCTCCGTCGTCGCGGTGAGAGACCCATCGATGGTGCCGGCGAGATACACCTCGTACCGGTCTGGAGCACCCGGCTGCACGTACTTGTCAATGCGAACCTGGTTCGCGCCGGTGGGGATGCGGTCCACTCGCTGTGTGAGGCCGGTCGGCGGCGGTGAGCCCGCGGCACCCCGGTTCGCGGTGATCGAATTCGCGGTGCTCGCGCTCGGACCGGGTTTTGGGGCCCTGCTCTCGGACACCGTGACAGGCGTCTCGCGAAGAACACCCATCGTCCCCGCGACTCCCACGACGACCGCGGCGGAACTGCTGACCCCCAGAATGCCGAGACCGTCGCCGCCGAGGAGTTCGCCGACCGGTTCTGGAACGCCGATCACGCCCTCACCGAAGTCGTCCGAGCTCGACACCGCGAGCCGCAGCATCCCCACGAACCGCGGGTCGCTGAGCAGCGGCTTGTGGTCGTGCACCCACGCGGCAAGCGCCTTCTTACGCGTGCTCTCCGGCTCGAACGCCCACACGATGCCGAAGGCTCCCGCGGTCAGCAGACCCGGAATGAGCAACGGGATGCCCACGAGCATCGCGAGCGGCAGCAGCGACCCGAGCTGGTGGGCCAGCATCGCGCTCGCCCGCCTGGCCCACTCGCCCGCGACCTCGTCGGCGTTGCTGTAGGACGTGATGACGTGGTCGAGTCCGTCCGCGATCTGGTCCGCACGATTGCGGGCGGAGCGCAGCACGTGTGCCGCGTCTGTCATGGCGGCGTCGGCGCGCAGAGAACGGGCCGGATCATCCGCGATACTCAGCGTGGCCCGCGTGAGTTGGCCGTCGAGCGCGTGAAGCCGGGCGAGGCAGCCGCCCAGCTCGTCCCGGAGGCGCTCCAGCCGCTGGCGCTGCACGAGAAGGCTCTCGGTGGCGACCTCGGTGGTGGTGGTGCCACCAGAGATGACGAGATCACCGGCCATGACCGCCCGGGCTTCCCGCCGCGCGCCTGGTCTCGTGAACTGCCGTGGCGAGCTGCTCCCGCGCCGTGTTGAGATCGGTGCGCAGCGCATCGAGAGCCCAACTGTAGAAGAGGTGCGCGAGCCCTCGCCAGTCATCGACGGAGTCTGCGGGCAGGAGCAGCTGGGCGTCGGCGAGGAGTGCGTGTATCCGCTCCAGGTCCCTCGCCTGCTCCTCGAAGGCACGGCGCAGTTCGAGCGCCGCGAACGTCGTCGCCCCGTCCATCCGCACCCTCTCGTTCGAGGCATCCAGTCTGGGCCGCTCGATCATCCCCTGCCCGCGTGTCACGGCATCCTGTTCAGTGTTGTGCGGTACTCGCGTCTGTGGAGGAGAAGAGGCGCCGCAGCCGAAAGATTGCGGTGGTTCTCTCGGCCGTGATCTGCGGGAGAATGAACCATGAGTTTTGACCGCACACTCGACGAGTCTGCGCTGTTCAGGATCTGCTTCGTCTGCACCGGCAACATCTGCCGCTCCCCGATGGCCGAGGTGGTCTTCCGCGCTATGGTCAAGCGCGCCGGTTTCGACGGCAGGGTCACGGTGATCTCCGCGGGCACGGGAGACTGGCACGTCGGCGAGCACGCGGACGGTCGCACGGTCGCGGCACTCGCCGCGCGCGGTTACGATGGGTCGCGTCATCGTGCGAAGCAGTTCGACACCGAATGGTTCGAGAATCTCGACCTGGTCGTGGTGTTCGACCGAAGCCAGGAACGCATCATCCGGGCCTGGGCGAACACGGAGGCAGACCGGAGCAAGGTGCGTATGCTGCTCAGCTTCGACAGTGAGCAGTCCGCCCAGGTGGATGTGCCCGATCCGTATTACTCCGACGCGGCCATGTTCGATTCGGTGCTTGGCATGATCGAGAAGTCCAGCGCGGCGCTGTTCCGCCAAATCGAACCAGGAATCCGAGGCGTAATCTCATGAGCCCACTGCCAGAGCAACCGCTGAGTCCGCTCGATGGTCGCTACCGCGCCGCGGTCAGCTCGCTCGGCGAATACCTCTCCGAGGCTGGTCTCAACCGGGCGCGCGTGAAGGTGGAGGTGGAGTGGCTCATCTATCTCACCGAGCACGAACTGTTCGGATCTGCCCGCCTCAGCGCGCAGGAGGTCTCGTCGCTGCGGCTCCTGGTTCCGGCGTTCGGCCAGGCCGACATTGACGAGTTGGCCGAACTCGAGGCGACAACCCGTCACGACGTGAAGGCCGTCGAGTACTACGTGCGGGCGCGGCTGGATGCCCTCGGCCTCGGTCGCGTGGCCGAGCTGACCCACTTCGCCTGCACGAGCGAAGACATCAACAATCTCTCCTACGCCCTGACCGTGCGCGACGCCGTGCGCGAGGTGTGGCTGCCGAAGCTCGACGAGGTGATCGAGGAGCTCGCGATGCGCGCTGTCGACCACCGGGCGGATGCGATGCTCGCGCACACGCACGGCCAGCCGGCCACCCCCACCACCGTGGGCAAGGAGTTCGCGGTGTTCGTGATGCGGCTCAAGCGCCTGCGCCAGCAGCTTGACAGCCAGGAGTTCCTCGGCAAGTTCAGCGGTGCGACGGGCACCTTCGCGGCCCACGTTGCCGCAGACCCCTCGCAGAACTGGCCCGCCATCTCGAAGCAGTTCGTGGAGTCGCTTGGCCTCAGCTGGAATCCGCTCACCACCCAGATCGAGTCGCACGACTGGCAGGCCGAGCTGTACCAGAAGATCAGTCACGTGAACCGGGTGCTGCACAACCTGTGCACGGATGTCTGGACCTACATCTCGATGGGCTACTTCACCCAGATTCCCCAGGCCGGCGCCACGGGCTCATCGACCATGCCGCACAAGATCAACCCGATCCGCTTCGAGAACGCGGAGGCGAACCTCGAGCTTTCGAGCGCCCTGTTCGACTCGCTCGCGAGCACGCTCGTGACCTCTCGCCTGCAGCGCGACCTCACCGACTCCACGACGCAGCGCAACATCGGCGTCGCCTTTGGCCACTCCGTGCTCGCGCTCGACAACATCCTGCGCGGCCTCAGCGAGATCGCCGTGAACCGTGCCGCTCTCGCGGCCGACCTCGACTCCAACTGGGAAGTACTTGGCGAGGCCATCCAGACCGTGATCCGCGCCGAGGTCACCGCGGGCCGCAGCTCGATCGCTGATCCATACGCGATGCTCAAGGAGCTCACTCGCGGCAAGAAGGTGGACAAGGCACAGCTGGTCGCCTTCGTCGACGGCCTCGACATCGGAGCGGATGCGAAGGCGCGCCTGCTCGCGCTCACTCCCGCTGGCTACGTGGGCCTCGCGAGCGACCTCGTGGAGTACGCGGAGTAGCGCAGCCGTCGGCTAGTGCGCTGACGTGTCCTGGCTCTTGTCGTCCTGCTCGTGCAGGTCGACCTTCTCTGCGGCGTTCGGCTTCGTGGCGAGCTCGAGTAGCGCGATCGTCACGAGAGTGGCGATGAAGGCGATGCCGAACGACACGATCGCGAGGATGGGTTCCCGTGTCGTGACGAGAACGATGAGGCCCATAAAGAGAGCGAGCACCCCCGCGATGAGAAGGAACTCGAGAGGACGCAGTCGATCCTTACGACTCGGAACGTTCATGCGGCAGCGCCGCCTTTCGTCTGGATTTCCGTGTCCGGCGTAGCAGCCGGTTCGCTCTGGGTTCCCCACTTCGCCGAGAATCCGGCGATGAGGAGGTAGATGGCCAGTATCGCCGCATAGGCACCGAGGATGCCGACAGCCACGATCGACGCATCCAGCACCCCGGTCGTGCCCTCGGCCGTGCGCACGCTCTGGTGCAGCCCCGGCGGGACGAGCAACAGTGCCGCCCCAGCGGCCACGGTGATGACCCCGCTGACCAGCCAATCGTTCGAGGCGACGAAACGGTGACGCGTGCGCAGGCCGCTGTAGAGCTCGAAGAAGCCCGTGATGAGCGCGAACGCCGTCACGATGAGGAAGAAGACTGAGATGCTGCCGCTGTGGAACACGAGCGCAAGAACCCCGGCAACCACGGTGATCACACCCTGGGCAACGAAGAACGACCGCGCGCCGCTGCCCGCAAGGCGCCTCCACGACATCACCGCGAGGATGAGTCCGCTGACCACGGCGAACAGGCCGAAGCTGATGAGACCGAACCCCACGGAGTGGTTTGAGACGAACGTGATGACGAGGCCAAGAATCGCGGCCGGAATTGCGCGAACGATAGCGACGGGCCAGTAGGCAGCGCGCTGGGCGGCGTTGTCCTGCAGTGCGGACACATGACCTCATTTCCGGGGGGAACAACAGCGTCCAGTTTACGCTGGCGCGCGGCCCCGACGCGTGCCACGTCATCACCGCCCCGCTAAAACTGTCATAGCCTTGGCCGCATGACCGGCGCCCCATCCACTCCCGAACCCGCAACCCCACCGCTCTCGGTCACCACCATCTATCGCTACCCCGTGAAGTCCTGCCGCGGACAGTCGGTACGCAGTGCCCTGGTCGAACCGTGGGGCCTCGCAGGAGACCGGCGCTGGATGCTCGTGGACAACCACGGCGTCGAGGTCACGGCCCGCAAGCATCCGCACCTGGTTCTCGTCACGCCCAGCTACTCGAGCGATGGCCTGATTCTGGAACGGCCGGACGCGGACCCCCTCCTCGTGCCCATCCCCACCGGGTCAGAGCTCGTGCCCGTCACCATCTGGAAGAACCCGGTTGAGGCCTCGCTCGCGACGCCGGAAGCTCACGCATGGTTCAGCGAGGTCGTCGGCTTCTCCGTGCGGCTCGTCTATCTCGACGACCCGACCCGACGCCCCGTGCAGCCGCAGTACGGCAGGGACACCGACCGCGTGTCGTTCGCTGATGGATTCCCGCTGCTGCTGGCGAACGAGGGCTCGCTCGACGCACTCAACGAGTGGATTCCCGCGGACACCCCGCAGGCGCCCCTGACGATGAACCGCTTCCGCCCGAGCGTGGTCGTCTCGGGCGCACCCGCCTGGGACGAGGATGCCTGGCGCGTGTTGCGCATCGGCTCGGCCATCTTCCGCTCTGTGAAGGCAGCGGGGCGCTGCGTGCTCACCACGGTTGACCCCGAGACGGCCAAGCGCGGCAAAGAGCCACTCGCCACCCTCGCGAAACACCGCAAGTGGGATGACAAGGTCTGGTTCGCGGTCAACCTCATTCCCGACACCCCCGGCACGATCATCCGCGTCGGCGACGAGGTCGAAGTGCTCGAGCGCGTGGACTCGACCGAGCCCCAGCGCTAGCAGCGCTCCCACCCCGCCACCCTGCGTGGTGCGCCTCAGCCGTGGTCGACGAGCGGATGCACCTGTACGCCCGTGTGGTCCTGCCGCAGTTCGGCCAGCCCGCTCGCGAGCGCGACCGCCTCATCGAGGTCGACCGCCTGGATCACATAGAAGCCGCCGACGACTTCCTTGCCCTCGAGAAACGGGCCATCGGTGACCATCGGTCGCGCCTCGCCTCCCGGACGCAGTGTGACCGCCTTCGTCGATGACTCGAGCTGGCCTGACGAGACGATCTTGGCGCCGGCCTTTGCCCGGAACGCCTCGTGCCCCTCGTCGATCCGGCGCATCTCCTCCGCGCTCATCGCGTCCCAACGCTGCTCATCCCCGTAGATCAGGATCATGTATTCAGCCATGTCGTACATCCTTTCGCCATCGGGCCCGAATGGCCCAGTCACCATCCCTACGAATGCGACGCGACGGATTCGACATCACGGTGCGGGTCAGGCCGGGGCCATGTCCTGGAAGCGCGAGAAGTGACCCTGGAACGCGACGGTGACGGTGCGGGTGGGTCCGTTGCGGTGCTTGGCCACGATGAGGTCGGCCTCGCCCGCGCGGGGGTTGTCTTTCTCGTAGGCGCTCTCGCGGTGCAGCAGGATCACCATGTCGGCATCCTGCTCGAGGGAGCCGGACTCTCGGAGGTCTGACAGCGCGGGCATCTTGTCTTGCCGCTGCTCTGGCCCTCGGTTGAGTTGGGACAGCGCGATGACGGGCACCTGCAGCTCCTTGGCGAGCAGCTTCAGGGCTCGCGAGAACTCGCTCACCTCCTGCTGGCGGGATTCGACGCGCTTGCCCGAGGTCATCAGCTGCAGGTAGTCGATGACGACCATCTTGAGCCCGACCTTCTGCTTGAGCCTGCGGCACTTCGCGCGAATCTCAACCAGGGTCATGTTCGGGCTGTCGTCGATGTAGAGCGGCGCGTCATTGATGCGACCGCGAGTGGAGGCGATCGTGGTCCAGTCGCGAGTGTCGACGGTGCCCTTACGCATGTTCTGCAGGGGAACGGCTGCCTCGGCCGAGAGCAGTCGCATGGCGATTTCGCTGCGGCCCATTTCGAGCGAGAAGAAGATCGACGGCATGTCGTGCTTGATGGATGCCGCCCGCGCGAAGTCGAGAGCCAGCGTCGACTTACCCAGGGCAGGACGCGCCGCCACGATGATCAACTGGCCGGGGTGAAGCCCGTTGGTGAGTTCATCGAGCTCGGCGAAGCCGGTGGGCACACCGGTCATCGAACCGTCGCGACCCTTGGCCGCCTCGATCTCATCGATGGCCGTCGTCACCGCGACAGTCAGCGGGATGAAGTCCTCGGCTTCGACGCCACCGGTGACGTTGTAGATCTCCGCCTGCGCGTTGTTGACGAGGTCGACGACCTCGCCCTCACTCGCGTAACCCATCTGCACGATGCGCGTGCCCGCCTCGACCAGGCGCCGCAGCACGGCCTTCTCGGCGACGATCGCGGAGTAGTACCCGGCGTTGGCTGCGGTCGGCACGAGCCCGGTCAGGGTGTGCAGGTATTCCGCCCCGCCGGCCCTGGCGATCTCGCCGGTCTTGACCAGTTCATCCGTGACCGTGATGACGTCGGTGGGTTCACCGTGCGAGTAGAGCGAGAGGATCGCGTCGAAGATGATCTCATGTTTGGGGATGTAGAAGTCGATCGCGCGAACGGTCTCGATAACGTCGGCCACTGCGTCCTTGCTCAGCAGCATGCCGCCGATGGCACTCTGTTCCGCGAGGAGGTCGTGCGGGGGAGTGCGCTCTGAGCCGCGCTGCTCACCAGACTGTCGCTGGTCACCGGCCAGCCCCAGATGAGCAATCGACATCGCACTCCCCTTTCGATTCGCGGGCACAGCCGCTGTGCGGACACCGCCCGTTGTGCGGGCACAGTTTCTTTATAGGCGCAGCCGACGACACCGGATGTCAGTCCGGTGCTGTTTCGCGATCTCGGGCCGTTTCGGGTGATTCGCGCTGGTTCGGGAAGCGCCTCGCTACCCGTGCCGTATCACCCTAGGAAGCCCGCGCGGCGGAGACAACAAGGCCTGTGGATAACGCTGTGGACTAAATGCGCGAAACGCCGGGAACCGTGTGAGCAAGCTGTGGAGAGATCTGTGAACAACTCGCCAATTTGGTCGATTACCACCCCTCTGACCAGCCTTTTTCCAGAAAAGTAGCTGTGTGTAAAAACATGTCTAGAGTCGGGGTTGAGGGTTGTACACAACGACGTCTACCTGTGCACAAGCAACCCCCCAATGTGGGTACAAAAAACGGTGGCGACGAGCTTTCGCTCGCCGCCACCGCGGAGTACTGTTGTTGCTATTTTGCCGCGCTGACCACCAGGGTGATCGTCGCGACGATGTCGTCACGGAGACGAACAGTCGCCTCGTGCTGACCCGTCGCCTTGATCGGCGAGGTGATCTCGATCTTGCGCTTGTCGACGGAACCGAGGCCCGCAGCGGCGACCGCGTCAGCGACATCCGAGGTCTTGACGGAACCGAAGAGGCGTCCGCCCTGGCCGGCCTTGACCGTCAGCGCGACGGTGTTGGCCTCGAGCTTCGCCTTGAGGTCCTGTGCCTCTTCGATCGTGGCGTGCTCGCGAGCGGCACGGGCCGCCTTGATCGAGTCGATCTGCTTCTCGCCACCGCGCGTCCACGCCACGGCAAAGCCCTGGGGAATGAGGTAGTTTCGGGCAAACCCGTTCTTGACGTCGATGACGTCGCCGGGGGCACCGAGGCCGGTGACCTCGTGCGTGAGGATCAATTTAGACATGTGATGGCTCCTTAACGGCCTGAGCCGGCGTAGGGAAGCAGTGCCATCTCACGCGCGTTCTTGACTGCGCGGGCGATGAGACGCTGCTCCTGCACGGAGACACCGGTGATACGGCGAGCGCGGATCTTTCCACGCTCGGAGATGAACTTGCGAAGCGTGGCGACATCCTTGTAATCGATGACGCCGACGCGGATCGCCTTTGCCGGAGCGGCGTTCTTGCCGCCCTTGGCATTGCGAAGAGGCTTACGGCGATCGCCGCTGCTCTTTCCAGCCATGGTTTCCTACTTTCTGAAAATTGTTTGTCGAGTGGGCCGCAGTGCGACCGGGTCGTGAGACCTAGAAGGGGGTCTCGTCGTTGAAGTTGCTGCCCGGGTTGTTCCAGACATCTCCAGACGACGCGTCAGCGGGTGCTGATGTCGCCCACGGTTCGTCTGCGACCTGACCGCGGCCACCGCCTGCGCCACCCTCGCGAGAGGATGACGTGCGAGTGACCTGTGCCGTTGCGTACCGCAGGCTCGGACCGATCTCATCGACCTCGACCTCGTAGCTGGTGCGCTTCTCGCCTTCCTTCGTCTCGTACGAGCGCTGCTTGAGCCTGCCCGTCACGATCACCCTGGACCCCTTGGTAAGGGATCCGGCGACGTGCTCGGCAAACTCGCGCCACACGCTGGCACGAAGGAAGAGGGCCTCGCCATCTTTCCAATCGTTGCTCGCGCGATCGAAGCTACGCGGCGTGGATGCGATGGTGAAGTTGGCAACCGCCAGCCCGCTCTGCGTGTACCGCAGCTCGGGATCGCTGGTGAGGTTGCCCACCACAGTGATTACGGTTTCGCCGGCCATGACTTACTCGGCGCTCGCGGCGGTCTCGGCTGCTGCTGCGGGAGCTGCGGCTGCGGGCCTGGCCGCCTTGCGGGCTGCCTTCTCCGCGGAGAGCTTTGCGGCCTCGGCGACCTGGGCGATGGCTTCTTCTGCGCGAAGCACCTTGGTGCGCATGACGGCCTCGCTGAGTTTCAGCTGGCGGTCGAGCTCCTTGGTGGCGTCACCGTTCGAGGTCAGCGAGACGACGGCGTAGATGCCCTCGCTCTTCTTGTTGATCTCATAGGCAAGGCGACGCTTGCCCCAGATGTCTACCTTGTCGACAGTTCCACCGTCATTGCGAATGACGTTGAGGAACTTGTCCAGGCTGGGAGCTACGGTGCGCTCATCGATCTCTGGATCGAGAATTACCATTAGTTCGTACTGATGCATAACTAACCCACCTCCTTTGGACTAAAACGGTCACAGACGTTCTGTGACAGGAGGGTTGTGGCATCGCTGTCCGCTCGTCGCACAAGAGAAAAGTGCGCGCAGACAACCTGCCTAGTGTAGTTGGTACGCACTTCATCTATCAAGGAGCCACATTTCATGAGCCTTCGGGTTGCCGTCGCCGGTGTCGGAAACTGTGCCAGCGCACTGATCCAGGGCGTCACCTTCTATCGTGACGCTGACGAATCCCAGCCCGTTCCCGGGCTCATGCACACCCGATTCGGCAGGTACGGCATCCGAGACATCGAGTTCGTCGCCGCATTCGATGTCGATGCGCTGAAGGTCGGCATCGATCTCGCCGACGCCATCTGGGCCAGCGAGAACCAGACGCTGAAGTTCTCGGAGGTTGCGCCCACCGGCGTGATCGTGCAGCGCGGCCCGACGCTCGACGGCCTCGGCGAGTACTACCGCGACACGATCGAGGAGTCGGACGCCCCGGTCGTGGATGTGGCCCAGGTTCTGCGCGACTCCGGCGCCGAGGTGTTCGTTGTCTACCTTCCCGTGGGGTCGGAGCACGCGGTCAAGCACTATGCGCAAGCCGCACTCGACGCGGGCGTCGCCTTCGTCAACGCACTGCCGGTGTTCGTCGCGAGCGACCCCGTCTGGGCGGCAAAGTTCACCGAGGCCGGCATCCCGATCGTCGGCGACGACATCAAGAGCCAGCTCGGCGCCACCATCACCCACCGCGTGCTGGCCAGGCTGTTCGAGGAGCGGGGGATCGTGCTCGACCGCACCTACCAGCTCAACGTCGGCGGAAACATGGATTTCAAGAACATGCTGGAGCGGTCCCGTCTGGAGTCGAAGAAGATCTCGAAGACCCAGTCGGTGACGAGCAACGTGGCCGCGCATCTCGACCCTCGCAACGTGCACATCGGGCCGAGCGACCACATCCCGTGGCTCGACGATCGCAAGCTCGCGTTCGTGCGCCTCGAGGGCCACGGCTTCGGCAACTCTCCCACGAGCCTCGAATACAAGCTCGAGGTGTGGGATTCACCCAACTCCGCCGGCGTGGTGATCGACGCCATCCGCGCGGCGAAGATCGCGCTGGATGCCGGACTCGGCGGCCCGGTCGAGGCGGCATCCGCCTACTTCATGAAGTCCCCGGCCAAGCAGATGCCAGACCCGGTGGCCCGTGAGCTGCTGGAGCAGTACATCCGCGACAACGGCTAGGCGCGATCCGCCCACCAGGCGCGCAGGCGCTCTGTCGCGACCTCCTCGCCGAGGGGGCCCTCTTCGAGCCGCAGCTCGAGCAGGAAGCGGTAGGCCTCGCCCACCTCGCGACCGGGCGTCAGGCCCAGAATCGCCATGATCTGCTCGCCGTCGAGGTCGGGGCGGATGGCGGCCAGTTCCTCCTGCTCGGAGAGCGTGGCCACCCTCTCCTCCAGGTCGTCGTAGGCGAAGGCGAGCCGATCGGCCTTGCGCCTGTTGCGGGTGGTGACGTCTGCACGCGTGAGGATGTGCAGCCGCGGAAGCAGCGGCCCGGCGTCGCGCACATAGCGGCGCACGGCAGAGTCCGTCCAGGCACCCTCGGTGTAGCCGAAGAATCTGAGATGCAGTTCGATCAGGCGGGCGACTGATGCCACAGTCTCGTTGTCGTACCTGAGCTGCCTGAGCCTCTTCGCCGCCAGCTTCGCACCGACAACATCGTGGTGGTGGAAGGTGACGACCCCGCCGGGCTCCAGGCGCCTCGTCGCGGGCTTGCCGATGTCGTGCAGTAGCGCCGCCCAGCGCAGGATGAGGTCGGGCGCTGCGCCGGGATTGCGCTCCTTCTCGAGGTCTATCGCCTGGTCGAGCACGATGAGGCTGTGCTCGTAGACATCCTTGTGATGGTGATGCTCGTCGACCTCGAGCATGAGGGCGGGAAGTTCCGGCAGCACAAGAGCGGCCAGCCCGGTGTCGACCAGGAGCTGCAGGCCGGCGCGTGGGGCATCCGTCTTGAGCAGTTTGCCGAGCTCGTCGCTGATTCGCTCCACCGAGATGATCGAGAGACGTTCGGCCAACTCACTCATCGCGTGCTCGACCCGCTCCGCCACGACGAAGCCGAGCTGGGAGGCGAACCGAGCCCCGCGCAGCATCCGCAGCGGGTCGTCGCCGAATGACCGCTCCGGCTCCCCCGGGGTGTCGATCCGCCCGGCGAGGAGGTCGTCGAGGCCACCGGCGGGGTCGACGAGCACCTGTTCGGGCAGCCGTAACGCCATCGAGTTGACGGTGAAGTCCCGCCGCAGCAAGTCGCCCTCGAGGGTGTCGCCGAACTCGACCTCGGGCTTGCGCGTCTCGCCGTCGTAGATATCGCTGCGGTAGGTCGTGATCTCGACGGTGTTCCCGCCGATGCGCGCTCCAATCGTGCCGAATGCCCGCCCGATGTCCCAGTGCGCGTCGGCGATCGGTGCAACCAGGGCGAGAATCTCATCCGGTTCCGCGTTCGTTGTGAAATCGAGATCGTTGAGCGGACGGTCGAGAAACGCGTCGCGAACCGACCCGCCGACGAGGGCGAGCTCGAAGCCCGCGGCGGCGAAGGAGGTTGACAGGCGGGTGATGTGCGGCGCCGTCGCCAGTGCCGCGAGTCGCTTGATTGCCGAAGCGACATTTTCCATGACGACAAGACTACAGACGGACCAGCCGGGCATCCGTCCAGCGGCCAAGGCCTAGAATCGCATCATGCTGGCCGAGCGAAATCGACGGGTCGGCCTATGCCTATGAGACTCGTGACGTTCCTCCTCGCCCTGGTCATGGGCCTTGGCGCCCTGGGGCTTGGCGACTCCGCAGCACAGGCAAAAACAGGCTCTCCCGCTCCCGGCGTGACCTTCACCGTCTCGCCGTCGGCTCTCGGCGTGGTGGCCCCGAACCAGGACCTCCTCCTCTCCGGCACGGTCTCCAATGGATCGTCTGCCACTATCGCCGCTGGCACCGTCTCGGTGTATCTCGATCGCACCGTGGTGAGCACGCGCGCTTCACTGCGCGGCTGGCTCGCCGGTACTGCGGATGACGACGGCCCCCACGCGACGACCGAGATCCTGCAGACCACGATCTCTGCCATCCCGGCCGGCGACACGAGGTCTGTCTACCTCACCGTTCCGGCGGCAGCCCTGGGTCTCGATGCGTCTCCGGGCGCCTGGGGGGTTCACGCCATCCGGGTTCGGATCGCGAGCGGCAGCACCGAGGTCGCCGTCGCCAACAGCAGCATCGTCTGGAACCCGGGGGCGACGTTCCAGCCGACCAGACTCGCGCTCGTTGCTCCGATCGGGGCCCCGCCCAGCACCTCCGGACTGATCTCCGCAGACGACCTGGCCACATACACTTCCCCGACCGGTCTGCTCACCAAGGAACTAGACCAGGCGATCGATCGGCGCGTCGCACTCGCCATCGACCCCAAGGTCATCGCATCGATTCGCATTCTCGGAACCTCGGCCCCACAGTCGGCACGCGCGTGGCTCGCCCAGCTGCAGAACGCGGGAAACAACACCTTCGCACTGGGCTACGCGGATGCCGATCTCACGGCCATGACCCAGAGCGGGCCCGCCGGAGTGCTCGCGCCGACGGACTTCACGATCGACCCAAAGCTGTTCTCCCCCCCGGTGAGCACTCCATCGCCCTCCACGACGCCGGCGTCGCCAGGCGAACCGGGCTCCGTCTCCACTGCTCCAGCGGAACCGACACTTCCGACCTCGCAGACCCTGCTCGACTGGAAGTACACGAATCCTGGTGTTGCCTGGCCGCTCGACGACAGCGTCGTGCAGAAGGACCTGGCGACCTTCCAGCAAGACAAGCTCACCACGACCATCCTCTCCTCGACCAACGTGAGCTACGGCGACATTGACCGCACCCCGAGCGCGGCCGCAACGGTCGACGGACATCAGACACTCGTCGCGGATGCCACCGTGTCGCAGTTGTTCCGCAAGGCCGTGCTCGCTCCGACCACGCTCGCCTGGCAACAGGCGATGTCTGAGCTGTCCGCCTCCATCGCCGTGATCACGTGGGAGCAGCCGAGCGCGGCAAGCACCCTCCTGGCAACTCTAGGTCGCAGCTATCCCACGAACTCGTACCATCTGGCAGACACACTGCTCAGCCTCGAAAGCCTGCCCTGGGTCGGCGGCGCCAGTCTCACCGACGCCGCGAACTCGTCACCAACCGGCGCGACGGTGGTCAACAAACCGATTACCGCAGATCGGATCACCCAGGTGAACACGCTCGTGGCGGCGGAGACCGCGGTCGACACCTTCTCGTCCGTGTTGCAGCAACCGGCACTCCTCACGGGACCAGAACGGCTCACTCTGCTCGCAACGCTCTCGAGCGGGTGGGCGAACGACCCCGCAAAGGCGAAGAGCGCCTACGACAGCTTTCTCGCGGAGGCCACGAAGACAACGAACTCCGTGACCATCGTGGAGAGCAGTTCGATCATCCAGCCCTCGGACAAGATCAGCCTGCCCGTCACCGTGCGCAACGACCTCGACTATCCGGTTGAGGTTGTCGTCACCGTTCACTCGCCCAGCGGCATCCTTCACATCGTGCACAACCAGGTGCCGCTCGTCGTCGAAGCGAACTCGCAGGCCGGCGCCAGGATCGCGGTGCAGTCCGTCGCCAACGGCGATGTCGAACTCCGGGTGACCCTCGCGAGCGTCACCGGCACCCCGATCTCGACGCCATCTTTTGTCGACGTCGATGTGCAGGCGCAATGGGAGACCCTCATCACATTGGTCATCGGGGCGCTGCTGATCGCGGTGTTCGGTTTCGGAATCTGGCGCAACGTCGCCAAGCGTCGCAGGGCGCGAGCCGAACAGGACGCCGACGGCGAGCCAGAAAATGACGCGGACGCCGATGCAGCGGTCCCGAACGATGGGGAAGTCAGCCGTGACTGAACCGTCCGCCGCACCCGTGACGGGCGGACTCGGCCGAGCCAGTCTCATCCTGGCCTCCGGCACCATCGTGTCGCGAATTCTCGGCTTCGTGAAGGTCGTCGTGCTCGCCGCGGCCATCGGCCAGGTGGCGAGCGTGAGCGCAGACAGTTTCGCAATCGCCAACCAGCTTCCGAACAATATCTACGCGCTCGTGGCGGGCGGCGTGCTGAGTGCCGTGCTCGTGCCGCAGATCGTACGCGCAGGACTCCACGACGACGGTGGCGAGCGCTTCATCAACCGGATTGTCACGCTCGGCATGGTGATCTTCGCCGTGGTGGCACTCGCGGCGACTCTGCTCGCGCCCGCGCTCGTGGCCCTCTACGCGCAGCCCTCCAGTACCGGTCGCGGTTTCACACCGGATGCGATCGCACTCGCCACGACCTTCGCCTACTGGTGTCTGCCGCAGATCTTCTTCTACGCGCTCTACAGCCTGCTCAGCGAGGTGCTCAACGCGCGTAACATCTTCGGACCGTTCACCTGGGCGCCGGTTCTCAACAACGTTGTCGCGATCGCCGGCCTCGTGATCTTCATGGTGCTGTTCGGCGACGCCTCCCACAACGACACCCTGGCCAATTGGGGCCCGGATCGGATCATCATCCTCGCCGGCACCGCCACACTCGGCGTGGCCGCCCAGGCACTCGTGCTGTTCCTGTTCTGGAAGCGCGCAGGTCTGCGCTATCGACCCGACTTCCGCTGGCGCGGCGTCGGGCTCGCGGCGACGGGCAAAGCGGCAGGGTGGTTGTTCGCGATGATTCTGGTCACCCAGATCGCCGGGGTCTTCCAGAGTCGGGTTGCCTCGATCGCCACCGGAGATGCCGCGTCGAACTCGGCCCTTGCTAACGCCTGGCTGTTGTTCATGCTGCCGCACGGTGTGATCGCGGTCTCGATCGCGACCGCATATTTCACTCGGATGAGCGGGCACGCCACGAGGAACGACCTCGTCTCGCTGCGCAGCGATCTCTCGGCCTCGCTCCGCAGCATCGGACTCGGCATGGTCTTCGCGGCCGTCACCCTGGCCGTCGTCGCCTACCCCTTTGCCCGCGTGTTCGAGTCCGATTTCTCCAAGATCCCGGCAATGGGCAACGTTCTGCTGGCATTCGTCCCCGGCCTCGTGCTGTTCAGCATGCTCTTCGTGCTGCAGCGTGTATTCTTCGCGCTCGGCGACACCCGCACGCCGTTCTTCATGCAGTGCGTGCAGTCGGGGATCTTCATCGTCGGGGCCCTGCTGTGCACGCTCCTTCCCTCCGACTGGATCGCCGTCGGCATTGCGGCCGTCACCTCGATCGCGGGGAGCGCGCAGACGATCGTCGCGATCATCCTGGTGCGCAGGAGGATCGGAGGAATGGATGGCCGCCTCGTCCTGCGCAGGCACCTGCAGTACCTGGTCTTCGCGCTCGTCGCCGGCGCGATCGGATTCCTCGTGCTCCTCTTGCTCGGTGGCCTCTCCGCCGATGGCTTCGCCCAGTCCGACCGAGCCGCGGCGATCCTGTCGATCGTGCTGATCGGCGGGGTGATCGGTGCCGTGTATCTCGGTCTGCTGACCGTATTCCGCAACCCGGAGCTGACATCCGTGACCGACATTCTCAAGGCGCGTTTCAGCCGCAGAAGGTAGTCTCTGGCACCTCGGCACCGCTGGAATACGGTGCCCATAGGATGTGTTGTATCGGTCAGCGAGCGGTGCTAACCAGTGCCCGGTCGCCCAGAGGGAAGGTTCTCCGTTGCGCCAGACCATCATCATCGGTTCGGGTCCTGCAGGCTACACGGCCGCTATCTATGCTGCGCGCGCCAAACTCTCGCCGCTGCTCATTGCGAGTTCGGTCGAGGCCGGCGGCGACCTCATGACCACCACAGAGGTCGAAAACTACCCCGGGTTCCCCGAGGGAGTCATGGGCCCGGATCTCATGGCCAAGCTGCAGGCCCAGGCAGAGCGCTTCGGCACGGAGGTCGTATTCGACGACGTCGCCTCGGTCGACCTCACCGGCCAGATCAAGAAGGTCACGCTCGGCAACGGTAAGACCCACGAAGCCCTGTCGGTCATCTTCGCCACCGGCTCCGCCTATCGCAGGCTCGGCCTCGAAGACGAAGATCGCCTGAGCGGCCACGGCGTGTCCTGGTGCGCCACCTGCGACGGATTCTTCTTCCGCGAGAAGGTCATCGCCGTCGTCGGCGGCGGAGACTCTGCAATGGAAGAGGCAAACTTCCTCACCAAGTTCGCCGACAAGGTCTACATCATCCACCGCAGCGACTCGCTCCGCGCCTCCAAGACCATGCTCGAGCGCGCCCAGGACAACCCGAAGATCGAGTTCCTCCTCAACAAGACCGTCGAGCGCATCTACGGCGACGAACTCGTCACGGGCGTCGGCCTGCGGGATGCGGTCGACGGCACCGAGACGACGCTCGACCTGAGCGGCCTGTTCATCGCGATCGGGGCGGATCCGCGCACCCACCTCATCCACGGACAGCTCGACATCACTACTCAGGGCACGATTGCCGTGGACGGACGCAGTTCGCGCACGAATCTGGCCGGCGTGTTCGCGGCCGGCGACGTGATCGACCCGAGCTATCGGCAGGCGGTCACGGCAGCGGCATCCGGAACCGTCGCGGCACTCGACGCGGAGCATTACCTGGGCTCGCTCCCCAAAGACCTCGTGGCATCGGCGATCGCTGATTCCGAGCCCGCCACCGTTTCGGCCTAGGGGCCACGCAGACCGGCGCTGGCCATCCAGCGTAGATTTATCCACGGAAAGAGAGAAAGACATGTCAAACGCAGTCAACGTCACCGATGCGAACTTCGAGACCGAGGTTCTGAACTCTGACAAGACGATCCTGGTCGACTTCTGGGCAGAGTGGTGCGGCCCGTGTCGCGCAGTCGGACCGATCCTCGACCAGATCGGCGAAGAGAACGCCGACAAGATCACCGTCATGAAGCTCAATGTCGATGACAACCCGCAGACCGCGGCAAAGTACCAGATCACCTCCATCCCGATGATGAAGGTGTTCAAGGGTGGCGCGGTTGCCAAGAGCATCCTCGGCGCAAAGCCCAAGCCCGCTCTCGAATCAGACCTCGCCGAGTTCCTGGCGTAGACAGCCGCTCGTTTCACCGGCACGAAAAGCCCTTCCACCCCAGCGGTGGAGGGGCTTTTTCGTCATTCCCCCTATTCTTGAATTTCAACCACCCTCTGTTTCTGGACATCCCATGACATCCCACAGCACCGCGCAGGGAGCGCACGGTAACAACCTCGATCCCTGGTACACCCACTACGCTGAGCGCTCCGCCGGGCTCAGCGCCTCTGAGGTGCGAGCGCTCTTCGCCGTGGCGTCACGCCCGGAGGTGGTGTCTCTCGCGGGCGGGATGCCGTTCGTCTCGGCGATTCCGGAGGACCTGCTCACGGGGTCGATCGACCGTGTCATGCGCGACCAGCGAGCCCAGGCCCTGCAATACGGCTCCGGCCAGGGGTCCCCGGCGCTCAGGGAACACATCCTGCAAATCATGGCGCTCGAGGGCATCAGGGCCAACGTGGATGACGTCGTCGTCACCACTGGCTCCCAGCACGCGCTCGAGCTCATGACCAAGCTCTTCATCGACCCGGGCGACGTCGTGCTGGCCGAGGCACCGAGCTACGTCACCGCCCTCGTGGTGTTCAAGTCGTTCCAGGCCGAGGTCAGCCACGTTGCGATGGATGAGCACGGCCTGATCCCCGAGGCACTGCGAGAGCGCATCGCCTCCCTTCGCGCCCAGGGACGGAAGATCAAGTTCCTCTACACGGTGCCGACCTTCAGCAACCCAGCCGGCGTCACGCTGAGTCAGGAACGCAGGGCCGAGATCCTCGAGATCGCGCGTACCAACAACATCCTGGTGCTCGAGGACAACCCCTACGGCCTCCTCTACTTCGACGGTCCACCGCCGAACGCACTGCGATCCCTTGAGGACGACGGCGTGGTCTATCTCGGAACGTTCTCGAAGACCCTCGCGCCCGGCTTCAGGACAGGGTGGGCACTCGCCCCGCATGCCATTCGAGAGAAACTCACACTCGCCAACGAGGCCGCGGTGCTCTCGCCGAGCTCTTTCAGCCAGATCATCATCGCGGAGTACCTGAACGGTGCCGACTGGAAGGGGCAGATCAACACCTTCCGGGGAATCTACCGGGAACGGCGAGACGCGATGCTCAGCGCACTGGCAGAATACCTGCCGCAACTGAGCTGGACTGTTCCGAACGGAGGGTTCTATGTCTGGCTCACCCTGCCCGACCACCTCGATTCGAAGGCGATGCTGCCAAGAGCCGTCACGGAACTCGTCGCGTACACCCCCGGCACGGCCTTCTACGCGGATGGCAGCGGCAGGAACAAGATTCGCCTCGCGTTCTGTTACCCGACCCCCGAGTTCATCCGCGAGGGAATCCGTCGTCTCACCACCGTGATCAATGGCGAACTGGACCTGCTCAATACCTTCGAGCAGACCGCGCCGCTGAAGGTCATCCCCCCGACGCGCGGCTACAGCAGCCCGCCACCAAACCTGGGCTAGGACAGCATGAACAGCACCCCATCGACACGCGTACTGGTACTCGCCGGCGGCATCTCGCACGAGCGGGATGTCTCGTTGCGCTCCGGCAGGCGCGTTGCGGACGGCCTCGCGGCACAGGGCGTCGACGTGACCCTGCGGGATCCGGATGCCTCGCTCCTGGCCTACCTCGTCGAGAACCCGCCGGACGTGGTCTGGCCCGCGCTTCACGGGGCGAGCGGCGAAGACGGTGCCCTTCGCGGCATCCTCGACTTCCTCGACATCCCGTATGTCGGCTCGAGGGCCGGCGCCTCGCGCCTGGCCTGGGACAAGCCCACTGCCAAATCGCTCGTGGCGCGGGTCGGCATCCCCACGCCGCGGTCGATCACCCTGCCCCGAGATGCGTTCCGCGAGCTCGGTGCACACAGCATCCTTGAGAGCATCGCCGGCCAGTTGCCCGTTCCCCTCGTGGTCAAGCCGGCCCGCGGCGGATCGGCCCAGGGAGTGTCACTCGTGCACGACAGGGACGAACTCCCGCGCGCCATGGTCGAGGCGTACACCTACTGCGATGTCGCACTCATCGAGCGGATGGTTTCGGGCACCGAAATCGCCGTAGGAGTCATCGACAATGGCGATGGGCCCGCCACCCTGCCCGCAGTCGAGATAGAGCCCCTGTCGGGCGTCTACAGCTTCGAGGCGCGGTACAACGCGGGGGAGACACTCTTCTATACACCCGCTCGCCTGGATGATGAGGTCTCTGCGCGGGCAGCGGAGGTCGCGCTACGGGCACACGAGGCTCTCGGACTGCGCCACCTGTCTCGCGTCGACCTCATCGTGGATGCGGACGGCACTCCGTGGTTCCTCGAGGCCAACGTGCTCCCCGGCCTCACCGAGACGTCATTGCTGCCCCAGGCCCTCGAGGCGGCCGGCCACGATCTCGGCTCCGTGTACCTGGCCCTCGCCGAGGCTGCGATGCGCGAGCACCCGCTGGTCGAGTAGCGAGGCACGAGCGCATCGAGGCCATCACAGAGAGCCGTTACCTCTCTGATAAGACAGCTTCCCGCTCGCCACTCAGCCGAATCCGGGTTCGTTCAACTCCGCGAGGATGCGATTGAGGTCGCCGACGGTCGCGAAGTCGATCACGATCGTGCCCTTGTTTGATCCCAGGCTCACCTTGACCCTGGTGTTGAGCCTGTCACCGAGCCTCTCGGCGATCTCATCGAGTTGGCCCTGGCGCTTTCCCGCACTGGGTTTTGTGCCCTTGGGTTTCTTCGGACTCAGCTGTCCGGCGGCCGCCTCCGCAGCACGAACAGAGAGATCCTCATTGATGATCTTGTCGGAGAGCTTCACCATCGCCTGGGCGTCACCCGCCGCCAGAATCGCTCGAGCGTGACCGGCGCTCAATACACCGGATGCAACACGCTTCTGCACCGAGTCCGGCAGGCGCAGGAGCCTCAGGGTGTTGGTGATCTGCGGGCGTGACCGGCCTATTCTCGTGGCGAGCTCATCCTGGGTGATCCCGAAGTCGGCAAGAAGCTGCTGGTACGCCGATGCCTCTTCCAACGGATTCAGGTTCGCCCGGTGCAGGTTCTCGAGCAGGGCATCCCGCAGCATCGCGTCATCTGCGGTGTTCTTCACCACGGCAGGAATGGTCTTCAGGCCGAGTTGCTTGCTTGCGCGCAGGCGACGTTCACCCATGACGAGCTCGTACTGCGGCTCGCCGCTTACCGCGCCCGCGATGGGACGCACGACGATGGGCTGAAGCACTCCGATCTCGCGAATCGAGTGCACGAGCTCGTCGAGCTCTTCCTTCACGAACTCCTTGCGCGGCTGGGCCGCGTTGGGAACGATGTCCGCGGGAGAGAGGTTCGCGAGCCTGGCGCCCGGAACGGCCGCGAGTTCCTCCTGGGTCTCCTTCCCGGAGGGGAAGAAGACGTCGACCGGGCGCTCGATGGGGTTGTCGTCGGTGGGGATGAGCGCGCCGATGCCGCGCCCCAGTCCGGTTCTCTTTGTTGCTGCCATCAGTCGGGTGCTCCACGTCGTGCGATCTCTGCTGCTGCCTCAAGGTACGAGAGCGAACCAGGGGAGCTGGCGTCATAACTGATCACGCTCTGGCCGTAGCTCGGAGCCTCGGAGATACGCACCGAGCGCGGGATGAGGGTGGCCAGAACCTGGCCTGGGAAGTGGTCGCGAACGTCCTGCGCCACCTGATTCGCCAGGTTCGTGCGCCCGTCGTACATGGTCAACAGGATCGTGGAGACCGACAGCGTCGGGTTGAGATGACGCTCGATCAACTGGATGTTGTTGAGCAGCTGGCTGAGTCCCTCGAGCGCGTAGTACTCGCACTGGATCGGAATCAGCACCTCACCCGCCGCAACGAAGGCGTTGATGGTGAGCAGCCCGAGCGATGGCGGGCAGTCGATGAACACGTAGTGGAAGGGCTCATCGGCCTCTTCGGAAAGAAACAGATCGAGCGCGGTGCGCAGCCGCTGTTCCCTGGCCACGAGAGAGACGAGTTCGATCTCGGCACCGGCCAGGTGGATCGTGGCCGGGATGCAGTACAGCGCCTCGAACTCCGGACTTTTCTGAACGACATCCCGCACAGCGACGTCGTTGATGATGACGTCGTAGACGCTCACGGTCTCCGAGCGATGTTCGATGCCGAGAGCCGTGGATGCGTTGCCCTGCGGATCGAGGTCGATCACGAGAACCTTGGCGCCATTCCTGGCCAACGCGGCGGCCAGGTTCACCGTTGTTGTAGTCTTGCCCACTCCACCTTTCTGGTTGGCAACGGTGAACACGCGAGTCTTGTCGGGGAGGGGAAGCGCTTCCGCTGCAAGCGCCTGCCGGCGGCGCGTGATCTCAGAGAGCTCGCGGGCGAGGGGAGTGTCATCGAACCCCGCCGGCGTGCGCGACACGGTCGGCTTTGGTCGCTCAACCGCGGGCGCTTCGGCGGAAGTGACCTCCTCTGGAACGGTCTCTGCGGTCTCCTGCTCTACCGCAGCATCCTCGATGGCGTCGTCATCCTCGCTCGACGCTGCTTCTCCTTCGTCCACCGGGACCTCGACCGGCTCGTGGTTCGCGTCGTGACTCGGCAGGGGAACATCCATGATGTCCATGAGGGCCGTCTCCGTTCCTGGCTCACCGATGACCTGGCTCTCGGCCGCGCTGGCGTCGTCGTTCACGTCTACCGCGGCCACGGTCTCGCTCGAAGGAGCCGAGCGCTCGTCGACCGATTCGTCCTGCGGATGTTTCACGTGAAACCTTCTTGTTCTGAGGGGAATGATTCCCGCCAACCCGATGTGTACAGAAATCGGTAGCGTCAACCCCCGTGCCCGAAAATGTCGTCGTCAAAACGACTAGTCAACTGTAGCCCGAAAGACTCGCGTGACCTCAGCGACGAGGCCGTCGCCAAGCGTGAGAACCTCAATGTCGCGCAGATGAGCCTTGCGGATGGCCTTGGCCGCCGTCTCGATCTCCTTCTCCACGCTCACACCCTTGAGAAGCAGCAACTCTCCACCCGTGCGAACAAGGGGAGCGGCAAGCGGAATGAGCTTTGACAACGCGCTCACGGCGCGCGCCGTAACCTGATCCAGCCAGGGCGAGATCTTCGCGTCTTCCGCTCGAGCGCGCACGATCTCCACGTTGTCGAGACCCAGCTCCGCGGTCTCCTGCCTCAGCCAGTCGACCCGGCGTTCCATCGGTTCGATCAGGACGAGCGTCGCGTCGGGGCGCGCGATCGCGAGCACGAGACCGGGTAGCCCTGCTCCGCTGCCGATATCACCGACACGTCCGGGCTTCAGCAGGGGCGCAACCAGACCGCAGTTGACGATGTGTCTCGACCACAGGCGCGGCAACTCCACCGGCCCGATCAGGCCGAGTTCTTCACCGTGTGCCGCAAGATCCGCGGTGAAGCGTCGAGCAAGCTCCAGGCGCTCCCCAAAGACCACAGCTGCCGCAGTCGGCTCGTCTTCCACCACAGGGTCACTCAATGTTTCACGTGAAACTATGCGCGGGTGATGACGGTGTGACGATCGCGTCCTTCGCCCTCAGACTCGGACGAGAATCCGCGGCTCGCCACCAGGTCGTGAACCAGTTTGCGCTCGTAGGACGACATCGGAGGCAGTGCCGCAGAGGCGGCGCCCGCCTCGATACGAGAGATCGCGTGATCCACGAACCCCGCGAGCTCGGTCTCGCGCGCCTCGCGTGAGCCGCCCACATCGAGGATGAGTCGGGAGAACGACCCGGTCTTCGCCTGCACGGCAATACGAGTGAGCTCCTGAAGGGCGTTGACCGTGTCGGGCTTGGAGAGCAGCCGAAGGTTGCTGTCCTCGCTCGAATTGACGGATATGTAGGCGCGGCCGGCGCGGGCATCGATGTCGATGTCGCCGTCCAGGTCCGTGATATCGAGAAGTTCCTCGATGTAGTCCGCCGCGATGTCACCCTCTTCTTCCAACTGCGCGACCGTGCGTTCCGACCACGCGGTGGAATGTCCGTGCTCGCCCCGGGTCTCGCTGTCGACTACGGACTCCTGAACTTCATCTGACACTGTGGTGTTCTCCATCTGCGAAAGGGAATCGTTGGGGGTTGTCTCTGACATCACTTCTTGCCGCTGGGCTTCTTCTTGTTGCGGTTCTTCGTGTTCACGGGCTGCTGGCGTTGCGGGCTTTTCGGCGTCTCGATCACCTCGGGCTTACCTTCGTCGATCACCACGATGCCCTTGCGTTGTGCTCGTTTCGCCAATCGGGCTTCTCGAGCGAGCGCCGCCTCACTGCCGGGCGTCGGAAGATTGCGGATGACCAGAAACTGTTGCCCCATGGTCCAGATGTTCGAGACCAGCCAGTAGAACATGACGCCGAGTGGGAAGGTAAAACCAGAGAAAGCGAACACCAGCGGAAGGATGTACAGCAGGATCCTCTGCTGCTTGAACATCGGGCTGTTCTTCATCTCTGTCGATTGGTTCTTCGACATGATCTGCAGCTGGGTGATGAACTGCGACCCGGTCATCAGGATGACCATCGTCGCGGCGATCGCGATCACGGCCACGTTGCCATGCGCCGAGCTGATCGAATCCTTGAGCGGGGCGACGCCGAACAGAATCGCTTCGCCAAAGGACTTCGACAACTCCGGGTTCAACAGACCGACACCAGCCGCGGTCTCACGCTGCGCGTTGTTGAGCACCGAGAACAGACCGAAGAAGATCGGCATCTGGATCAGGAGCGGGAGGCAGGAGCTCAGAGGGTTGGTGCCGGATTGCTTGTACAACGCCATCGTCTCCCGCGACATGGCCTCGCGAGAGAACTGGTCCTTCTTGCCCTTGTATTTGTCCTGGATCTTCTTGAGCTGCGGGGCAACCTCGAGCATCCTGCGCTGGCTCACGATCTGCTTGACGAAGATCGGCACGAGCGCCGCACGGATGACGAGCACCATTCCCACGATCGCCAAGACCCAGGTGAGTCCCGCGTTCGGGTCCATACCAAAGAAGGTGAAGAGCGAGTGGAATGCGACGAGCAGCAACTCCACGACCCATTTGATGGGCCACAGAATGCCGTCGATAATCGCGGGAAAATTCATTGTGGTAGTCAGCCCTTTCCGTGGCTACTCGCTGTGACAAAGCCAAAACGCGTTATCGCGTACTTCTCTCTGCTGCGCAGTGGAACATCATCTATACCGCCGGCCGCCCAGGGATGACACCGAGCAATCCGCCAGGCCCCCATCGCACAGCCCCGTACGACGCCGTACTCCTGGACTGCGCGAAGGGTATAAGCGGAACACGATGGGTAATAACGACAGACATCACCGTACAGGGGAGAGATCACCGCTCGATAGGCGCGAAGGATGAGCACGCACAGGTTGCGGGGCACGAGAAGAAGGAACAACACGACGGCCTTCATCTCTTCACCTCAGCTCTGGCAGCAATGCCGAAGACTTCCCCGCGTAGCGTAACCCAGCTCGCCTCGGCAGAAACTGGAAGTGCACGCACCACGATGTCCACGCCGGGACGAATGCTATCGAGCAGCGCAAAGCTCGCTGCCTTCAATCGACGACGAACACGATTGCGGATGACCGCATTACCCACGTTCTTCGCGACGATGAAACCAAACCGAGTCGGCATCCCATCGCCACGGTCGATCACGTAACCAACGGTGTGCGTCGACCCGACCTTGCGACCTTGACGAACGACCCTGCGATAGTCGTCTGCGCGCACGACCCGGTTGATCCTGGCGAGCACGATGACCTGGTGGTGTGGTCTCTGCGAAAGTTACGCAGAGAGCTCGCTGCGACCCTTACGGCGACGTGCGCTCAGGATCGCGCGACCGGCACGGGTGCGCATGCGCAGACGGAATCCGTGCACCTTGGCACGACGACGGTTATTCGGCTGAAAGGTTCTCTTGCTCATAATCAATCTCCACGTGTTGGAACTCCGCAAGGCCAGCAGTGAAGCCCAGGAAAGTAGAAGGGTTAGCCGAAGGGCTAAGAGGTCAACTGATTAAAGCTACGAGCTTAATCCGCTGCGGTCAAACCTCAGAGGCGATGAGGTCCATCTTATCCACATGTGCAAAACATCCGCTTAGCACTCCCCACGCCATACAAACTAAGGTGGGGGCACTGCACAGTCGGTGGATAACCCTGTGAATAAGTGAGAGCTCCACGGGAGGGAACCATGACTGATCCGGAGGATCCGACACAGGAAATCTGGCAGGCGGTGCTCGTCAGCCTGCGCGAGGACGAACGAATCACTCCCCAACTCCAAGGCTTCATCAGTCTCGTCGAACCCAAGGGAGTCATGGCGGGAACGCTGTATCTGGAAGTACCCAATGATCTCACTCGCGGCATGCTCGAGCAGCGCATCCGTCTCCCACTTCTGAACGCGATCACCGCGCTCGGCGACGATGTTCCGGTCAGTAACTTCGCGATCGTCGTCAATCCCGAAATCAGTCATGACTCACTTGACCACGCCACCGAGAACACAGAGCAGCCCTACATCGAGCAAGCTGTCGCGCCGGTGCAACTGGATGCCGGCACCGCGACCAGGCGAAGCGACTCGAGACTCAACCCCAAGTACAACTTCGATAACTTCGTCATCGGTGGATCCAACCGCTTCGCTCACGCAGCAGCGGTCGCCGTGGCCGAGGCCCCCGCCAAGGCATACAACCCCCTGTTCGTCTATGGAGACTCCGGCCTCGGCAAAACCCACCTCCTGCACGCGATCGGTCATTACGCCGAGAGCCTCTATCCCGGAATCCGCGTTCGATATGTGAGCTCAGAAGAGTTCACGAACGACTTCATCAACTCGATCGCCAACAACCGATCGTCTGCATTCCAGTCGCGCTATCGCGAGATCGACATCCTGCTCATCGACGACATCCAATTTCTCCAGCGAGCGGTCGAGACCCAGGAAGCGTTCTTCCACACGTTCAACACGCTTCACGACCACAACAAGCAGGTGGTCATCACAAGCGACTTGCCTCCGAAACTGCTCACCGGGTTCGAAGATCGGATGCGGTCCAGATTCGAATGGGGCCTCATCACTGATGTGCAAGCGCCCGACCTCGAAACCCGCATCGCCATCCTTCGCAAGAAGGCACAGAGTGAAAAACTTCAGGTAAGTGCCGAGATTCTGGAATACATGGCCACCAAGGTTTCCTCCAACATCCGTGAGCTCGAAGGAACCCTGATCAGGGTGACGGCGTTCGCGAGCCTCAACCGCACTCCTGTGGATCTCGCACTCGTGCAGACGGTTCTCAAAGATCTCATCACGCTCGACGACGACAACGTGATCGCGCCGGTCGACATCATCAATCACACCGCGGAGTACTTCAAACTCTCGGTCGACGACCTCTATGGGTCGTCCAGGTCACAGGCTGTCGCAACCGCGAGGCAGATCGCCATGTATCTGTGCAGGGAGATGACGAACCTTTCGCTGCCCAAGATCGGCCAGCTCTTCGGCAACCGAGATCACACGACGGTGATGTACGCGAACAAGAAGATCACCGAACTCATGAAAGAGCGGCGCTCGATCTACAACCAGGTCACGGAGCTGACCAGCAGGATCAAACAGAATCATCGCTTCGCTAAAGACTGAACAGGGGTCGAGTTCGTCCACACTGTTGACAGGTTGTGGATAACTTGGTGAAGGCTCCGCAAACTGTGTGGAGAAATCCCGGGAAGCTGTGGACTGCGCACATCAGCACCTCGGCAACCTTCCGTTGTCCAACGATGATTCACACATCCGCTCCACATCTTTCACCGTTGTAGTTCCCCATCGACAACGAGCCTCGAGTGGGTTATCCACAGTTTCCACAGCGGTTAAGAGTGTTAAACCTTTAAAGAGATTAATTGGCGGAAGATAACCCTCTGGGTCCACTCCCGCAGCGGCTGTGCCAGTATGGGTTTTCCAAGCCACGTTCATGAGCCAAGGGGTGGAAATGAAGTTCCAGGTCAATCGTGACGTCTTCAGCGAGGCCGTCTCCTTTGCTGTCAAACTTCTTCCCCAGCGCACGACCCTTCCCATTCTGAGTGGTGTACTCATCGAGACCACGGATACCGGGCTCACCCTGTCGTCCTTCGATTACGAAGTCTCGGCCCAGACCACAATCGCCGCAGAAGTCGAAGAACCCGGCCGCATCTTGGTCTCCGGACGACTTCTCGCAGACATCGCCAGCCGGTTACCGAACGCTCCGGTGAACTTCAACTCCGAGGACTCCAAGATCAATGTGGTCTGCGGATCCGCACACTTCACACTCCTGAGCATGCCCGTGGAGGAATACCCGACACTTCCGGTCATCTCGGAACAGTCCGGACTACTGCCGGCCGAAGCGTTTTCGACGGCCATCGCCCAGGTGGCCGTAGCGGCATCACGCGATGACGTCACCCCAGTCATCACCGGCGTGCAGCTCGAGGTCTCCGACACCAGCGTGAGCCTGGTTGCGACCGATCGTTATCGAGTCGCCGTGCGAGAGGTCGAATGGGACTCGGGCGACAACACCGTTCCGGGCGGTCTCACCGCACTGGTTCCCGCGCGAACCCTGCAGGAGGTCGGAAAGACCTTCGGACACAGCGGCACCATTTCCGTCGCGATCACGAACACGGATGACCGTGAGCTCATCGCCTTCAGTGCAGACAAGAAGACGGTCACCTCGCTCCTCATCAAGGGGAACTTTCCACCGGTCAAGCGGCTTTTCCCCGAAACTGTCGACAACTTTGCGGTCATCAACACGGCAGAACTCATTGAGGCGGTTCGTCGCGTCTCTCTCGTGCTGGAGCGTGAAGCAGCACTGCGCTTCACCTTCACGCTCGACGGCGTGACCCTCGAGGCGATCGGGTCCGAGCAGGCTCAGGCGTCAGAGACCATCGACGTTCACCTGAGTGGCGGGGATACCGTGGTCTCTCTCAAGCCCCAGTTCCTCCTCGATGGACTCGGTGCAGTGCACTCCGAATTCGTGCGGATCTCATTCACCAAGACAGAGAATCCCAACAAGCCCGGTCCGGTGCTCATTACGAGCCAGTCATCGAAAGACAATCCCGGCGCGGATAATTACAAGTACCTGCTTCAGCCCAACCTGCTCCTTCGTTAGCTCGCAGAATTCGCGTGTCAGAGACAGGCGTGCGGTGAGGCAGAATACCGCCGGAAATTGAATAATTCGCAAGTAAGGAACGTCATGCATATCGGTCTCATCGGTCTCGGAAAAATGGGAAGCAATATGCGCACCCGCCTCCGCGAGCACAACATCGAGGTGACCGGTTTCGACAGGAATCCGGCTGTCACGGATGTTCCTGATATCCCGGCCCTGGTCGCGGCACTGCCGACCCCGCGTATCGTCTGGGTGATGGTGCCGGCCGGAGACATCACGAGTTCTGTCGTGACGGAACTCGTCGGCGCACTCGACAAGGGCGACCTCATCATCGACGGCGGAAACTCCCGCTTCAGCGAGGACATCCGTCACGCGGAAGAGGCCGCGGTCAAAGGAATCGACTACATGGATGCCGGCGTCTCCGGTGGTGTGTGGGGTCTCGAGAACGGGTACGGTCTCATGGTCGGCGGCACCAAGGAGAGCGTCGAGCGGGCCATGCCTATTTACGACGCGCTTCGCCCTGAGGGACCGCGCAACGAGGGATTCGTTCACGTCGGAGAAATCGGTGCGGGTCACTACGCGAAGATGGTGCACAACGGCATCGAATACGCGCTCATGCAGGCCTACGCCGAGGGATATGAACTGCTCGACAAGCGTTCGGACATCATCAAGGACGTCACGGGAACCTTCAAGGCCTGGCAGCGCGGAACCGTTGTGCGTTCCTGGTTGCTCGAGCTGCTCGTGCGTGCTCTCGAAGAGGATCCGGAATTTGAGGACATCGAGGGATACGTCGAGGACTCCGGTGAGGGTCGCTGGACCATCGAGGAAGCACTCATCAACGCCGTTCCAGTCCCCACGATCAGCGCGTCGATTTTCGCGCGGTTCGTTTCCCGCCAGCCCGAGGGATCTCCCGCGATGAAGGCAGTGGCCGCGCTGCGCAACCAGTTCGGTGGGCACGCGGTCAAAAAGGCCGAATAACGTGTCAGAGTGATTGTCACCCATCTGAGCCTGAGCGACTTTCGCAACTATCGAACTGCGGAGGTGCAGCTCAAGCCCGGGCCGAACCTGTTTGTCGGGAGCAACGGCCAGGGCAAGACGAACCTGGTGGAATCACTCGGTTACCTGAGCACTCTCGGGTCCCATCGGGTCTCGGTGGATCACGCGATGATCCGGCAGGGTGCAGATGCCGCGATTGTGCGTGCACGACTCGAACATGGGGAGCGCCAGCTGCTCGCCGAGGTGCAGATCAACCGCACCGGAGCCAATCGCGCGCAGATCAATCGCGGCGTCATCAAGACGAGAGAACTACCGCGGTATTTCTCGAGCGTGTTGTTCGCGCCGGAGGACCTGGCTCTGGTGCGGGGTGAGCCCTCCGGGCGGCGCCGTTTTCTCGACGAGCTGCTGGTTCTGATCTCACCCCGATACTCCGGGGTGATGACGGACTACGAGCGGGTGCTCAAACAACGCAACTCCCTTCTCAAGTCGGCCAGGGCATCCGGAATCAAGGAATCCCAGCTCAGCACGCTCGAGATCTGGGATGATCGGCTCGTCACCCTGGGGTCGGAGGTGATCGAGGCGCGCCTCGCTCTTGTCGCCCGGTTGCTGCCGGATGTCGCCGCGGCGTACCAGACCGTGGCCGGAGAAGATCACCACGCTCGTCTCTCGAACTCCCTCACGGTGCTCGAACCGACCGCCGACCGCGACGATTCGGAGGGGTCCGGCCAGACACTGCCGGTCGACTCGCCCCTGACCGCAGCCGCAATTTCTGGTCATTTTCGCTCAGCACTCGACCGGCTTCGCCGGAACGAACTCGACCGAGGGATGACGCTCGTGGGACCACACCGCGATGATCTCGTACTCGAACTCAACGATCTGCCCGCACGAGGCTATGCGAGTCACGGAGAATCGTGGTCGTTCGCCCTCGCCCTCAAGCTCGCCTCGGCCGACCTGTTGCGTCGAGAATCGACCACCGGCGATCCGGTGCTCATGCTCGACGACGTCTTCGCTGAGCTCGACGAATCACGGCGCGCGCGCCTGGCCGCAGCGGTTGACGACTTTGAGCAAGTGCTCATCACCGCGGCCGTATACGAAGACGTTCCTGAGACCCTCACTGCCCACACCGTTCGCATCGCCGCCGGGACCATCGTGGAGTCGGATGAACAGCCGACGGAACAGTCATCATGAGCGACGACGACCGGAAGGAGGAGACTCCGGGTGAAGCTGAGTCGGAGTCGCGCGGCGTCTACCAGCGATTTCGCCGAGTCTTCGGCGACGGACATTCCCGCTCCGCCGACGCCAGGAAGCGTGCGAAGAGGGAGCCCGGTGCGACCACCCCGTTTGGTGGCGGACGCGATCCGGAGGGGCTGGGCTCCGTGGTCGACGCACTCACCGCGAGTCTCGGCTGGAACTCGTCGCTCGCGCAATCGGAATTACTCGCATCCTGGGCCGAGGTTGCAGGCGAAGAGACCGCAGAACACTCGACTCCGGTTGGGATCGACGATGGTGTGCTCACCGTTCGATGTGATTCCACGGCCTGGGCAACGCAGCTCCGGTTGATGCGCGTACAGATAGCGACACAGATCGCGACGCGATACCCGGATGCCGGAATCGAACGAGTGCGGTTTGAGGGCCCGGGTGTTCCCTCGTGGAAAAGAGGCCCCAGATCAATTCCAGGGCGTGGCCCGCGCGATACTTACGGCTGACTGGACAAAAGACATGGTTGAGCGCAAATAAAGTCCCCAGACGGGCGATTTGGAGGCCGTGAGGGCCGCCATTTGGTAGACTGGTCGGGTCGTCACGGTATCTCCTGATTGCAGGAGCAGGGCCACGAACGACGTTCGATCTACCGGCGGGAGCCCACTTCCATATGTCAACTAATTCGACTCCCGAGTTTGACCACAGCTACGGCGCAGACGACATCCAGGTTCTCGAGGGACTCGAAGCGGTTCGCAAGCGCCCGGGCATGTACATCGGCTCAACCGGCCCCCGCGGATTACACCACCTCGTGTATGAGGTCGTCGACAACTCGGTCGATGAGGCGCTCGCTGGTTATGCGGACGACATCCAGGTCACCATGACCCGCGACGGCGGCATTCGAGTCGTCGACAACGGTCGTGGAATCCCGGTCGGCCTCAACAAGGCCGAGAACAAGTCATCCGTCGAGGTCGTCATGACCATCCTGCACGCGGGTGGAAAGTTCGGCGGTGGCGGATACGCGGTGTCGGGTGGTCTGCACGGTGTCGGTGTCTCCGTCGTCAACGCGCTGTCCACGGAACTGGATGTCGAGGTCCATCGGCAGAACCACGCCTGGCGCATGAGCTTCAAGCGCGGGGTTCCGGTCGCACCACTCGAGAAGGGTGAGGAGGTCGAGGGCACCGGAACGATCATCACCTTCTGGCCGAGTCCGGAGACCTTCGAGAGCATCGAGTTCGATTTCGAGACACTTCGTGCCCGGTTCCAGCAGATGGCGTTCCTGAACAAGGGCCTGAGGATCACGCTCACCGACGAGCGCATACACCTCGACGAGCACGGTGACGAGCAGGAGCCGGTCGTCGTCAGCTACCTCTACGAGCAGGGGCTCGTCGACTATGTGCAGTACCTCAACTCGGCCAAGAAGGTCGAGGTGGTGCACCCGGAGATCATCTCCTTCGAGCTCGAAGACAAGGAACTCAAGATCTCGCTCGAGGTGGCCATGCAGTGGACCACCTCGTACCAGGAGAGTGTGCACACCTATGCGAACACCATCAACACGCACGAGGGCGGAACGCACGAAGAGGGTTTCCGTGCTGCGCTGACCACGCTCGTCAACAAGTACGCCAGGGAAAAGGGAATCATCAAGGAAAAGGATGACAACCTCACCGGTGACGATGTGCGCGAGGGTCTGACCGCGGTCATCTCGGTCAAACTCGCCGAACCGCAGTTCGAGGGGCAGACCAAGACCAAGCTCGGCAACACGATCGCGAAGTCCTTCGTGCAGAAGGTGGCCGGCGACCAACTCGGCGACTGGTTCGATCGCAATCCGACGCAGGCCCGCGACGTCATCCGCAAGGCGATCCAGGCATCGGCTGCTCGCCTCGCCGCCCGCAAGGCGCGCGAACAGACCAGGCGCAAGGGGCTGCTCGAGTCGAGCGGGATGCCGGGCAAGCTGCGCGACTGCTCGAGCAAAGACCCGAGTCTGTCCGAGATCTTCATGGTCGAGGGTGACTCGGCCGGTGGCTCTGCCGTGCAGGGGAGGAACCCGGAGTTCCAGGCAATCCTGCCGCTGCGAGGCAAGATCCTCAACGTGGAGAAGGCTCGGCTCGACCGCGCGCTCGCCAACAACGAGGTGCAGTCGATGATCACCGCGTTCGGTGCGGGCGTCGGCGAAGACTTCGATCCCGAGAAGGCCAGGTACCACAAGATCGTGCTGATGGCCGATGCGGATGTCGACGGCCAGCACATCACGACCCTCCTGCTCACCCTGCTGTTCCGCTACATGCGCCCGCTCATCGACCTCGGGTATGTCTACCTCGCGCAGCCTCCGCTGTACCGACTCAAGTGGAGCAACTCACCCCACGAGTACGTGTACTCGGACGAGGAGCGTGACGCGCTGGTCGAGAGTGGTCTAGCCGCGGGCAAGCGCATTCCGAAGGACAATGGCATTCAGCGCTACAAGGGCCTGGGTGAGATGGACTACAAGGAACTGTGGGAGACCACCATGGATCCGGCCACGAGGACACTGCTCCAGGTGACCCTGGATGATGCGCTCGCCGCCGACGAGATTTTCTCCACCCTCATGGGCGAAGACGTCGATGCGCGTCGAAGCTTCATCCAGCGCAACGCCAAGGACGTTCGCTTCCTCGACATTTGATCGCGCGAAGCCGATCACGATCGAGCAGGCCGCCCACGGCCTTAGCCCACAACTCCACCACTGCAGACTGAATTGAGAATCAATGGCTGACGAAACAGACACCGGCGAGAACGACGACGCGCTCGAGCAGATTGCGGGCAAAGAGGTGGACACAGCGCACGACAAGGTGAGCCAGGTCGACCTGCAGCTCGAGATGCAGCGTTCGTACCTCGACTACGCGATGAGCGTCATTGTCGGGCGCGCACTTCCTCTCGTGGAAGACGGCCTGAAGCCCGTGCACCGGCGCGTGATCTACGCGATGTACGACGGTGGCTACCGCCCGGACAAGGGATTCTCCAAGTGCACCCGCGTCATCGGCGACGTCATGGGGCAGTTCCACCCGCACGGTGACTCCTCGGTCTACGACGCACTTGTCAGGCTCGTGCAGCCGTGGAGCCTGCGGTACCCGCTGGCCCTCGGCCAGGGAAACTTCGGTTCCCCCGGAAACGACGGCGCCGCCGCTCACCGATACACCGAGACCAAGATGGCCCCGCTCGCCATGGAGATGGTGCGGGACATCGAGGAAGAGACAGTCGACTTCGTTCCGAACTACGACGGCCGCACCCAGGAGCCGCGGGTCCTGCCGAGCCGATTTCCCAACCTGCTTGTCAACGGGTCTGTCGGTATCGCGGTCGGCATGGCCACGAACATCCCGCCGCACAACCTGCGCGAGGTCGGCGATGCCGCGCTGTGGCACCTCGCCCACCCCGATGCCTCGCAGGAGGAACTTCTCGAGGCCCTGATCCAGCGGATCAAGGGGCCGGACTTCCCGACCGGTGCGCAGATTCTCGGAATCAAGGGAATCCAGGATGCGTACCGCACCGGGCGCGGATCGGTCACGATGCGTGCCGTGGTCAACGTCGAGGAGATCCAGGGTCGCACCTGCCTCGTCGTCACCGAGCTTCCGTACCAGGTGAACCCAGACAACCTGGCACTGAAGATCGCGGAACTCGTGAAGGAGGGTCGGCTCGCCGGCATCGCAGACATCCGCGACGAGACCTCCGGTCGCACCGGCCAGCGCCTCGTCATCGTGCTCAAGCGCGATGCCGTCGCGAAGGTCGTGCTCAACAACCTCTACAAGCACACCCAGCTGCAGGAGAACTTCGGCGCGAACATGCTCGCCATCGTCGACGGCGTGCCGCGCACTCTCGCCATCGACGGCTTCATCACCGCCTGGGCCGCGCACCAGATCGATGTCATCGTGCGGCGCACCCAGTTCCGACTCCGCAAGGCGGAGGAGCGGGCGCACATCCTGCGCGGCTATCTCAAGGCTCTTGATGCCCTCGACGAGGTGATCGCGCTCATCCGTCGCTCGCCGACAGTCGAGGATGCCCGCGTCGGCCTCGTGGAGTTGCTCACCATCGACGAGCTGCAGGCCAGCGCGATTCTCGACATGCAGTTGCGGCGCCTGGCCGCCCTCGAGCGTCAGAAGATCATCGAGGAGAACGAGAAGATCGAGGCGCAGATCGCGGAGTACAACGCGGTTCTCGCCGACCCGCAGCGCCAACGCGACATCGTGAGCGAGGAGCTCACCGAGCTCATCGACAAGTACGGCGATGATCGCCGCACCGAGATCATGTTCGGCTTCGACGGCGACATGAATATGGAAGACCTCATTCCAGAAGAGGAGATGGTGGTCACCGTCACGCGCGACGGATACGTCAAGCGCACTCGCAGCGACAACTACCGCAGCCAGCACCGCGGCGGCAAGGGTGTCAAGGGCGCGCAACTGCGAGCGGATGACGTGGTCGAGCACTTCTTCGTCACCACGACCCATCACTGGTTGCTCTTCTTCACCACCAAGGGACGCGTTTACCGCGCAAAGACCTACGAGCTGCAGGAGGCCGGCCGCGACGCGAAGGGCCAGCACGTCGCCAACCTGCTCGCGCTTCAGCCCGACGAAGAGATCGCACAGATTCTCGCGATTCGGGACTACGCTGCCGCGAACTATCTTGTGCTCGCCACACGCAACGGCCTCATTAAGAAGACGCTGCTCTCCGAATACGACACCAACCGCTCCGGCGGCATCATCGCGATCAACCTTCGCGAGGATGACGAGCTCGTGTCGGCGAAGCTGGTCGAGAGCGACTCTGACATGCTGCTGGTTTCGCGCAAGGGAATGTCGATTCGCTTCACCGCATCCGATGAGGCGCTCAGGCCGATGGGCCGCGCAACCTCCGGTGTGATCGGAATGCACTTCAGGGAGGATGACACCCTCCTCGCCGCGACGGTTGTGAGCGACGAGGGCTTCGTCTTCGTGGTCACAGAGGGCGGATACGCCAAGCGCACCTCTGTGGACCAGTACCGCACCCAGAACCGCGGCGGTCTCGGCATCAAGGTGGCGAAATTGGCCGAGGCGCGAGGCGATCTTGCGGGTGCGCTGATAGTCGAGGAAGACGACGAGGTTCTTGTGGTTCTTGCCAGCGGCAAGGTGGTACGCTCCTCCGTGGCCGAAGTTCCGGCCAAGGGCCGTGACACCATGGGTGTCGTGTTCGCCAGGTTCGCGGACGACGACCGGATCATCGCGGTCGCGAAAAACAGCGAGCGCAACCTGGATGACCAGGATCAGGAAGCCCAGGATGACGAGACACCGGTCGTGGAGCTCGAAGCCGGGAAGGACGAAGCAATAGATGAGTAGTGTCGCGGAGAAACTTCAGAGGAAGTCGCAGAAGGCTGCGGCGACCAAGCAGGTTCGTCTCAAGCTCGTATATGTCGACTTCTGGTCGGCGGTGAAGCTGTCGTTCCTGATCGCTCTCGCCCTCGGTGTCGTTCTCGTCGTCGCATCCGTGCTCATCTGGATCGTGCTCGATACCACCGGAATCTTCGGCAGCATCGACGGGCTGCTGCGGGAGATCCTCAACGACAACAGCTTCAGCGTGACCACCACCGTCTCGCTCGGAACCGTGCTTCTGTTCTCGATCATCGTCGCCCTGCTGAACCTCGTGATCGGCACCGCGCTGGGCGCGATCATGGCGCTGCTGTACAACTTCAGCGTGCGGATCACGGGCGGACTTCTGGTCGGATTCACGAACAACTGATTCGATTGGGTGAAAATCGGCGGGTGCGATACTCTCGTATCTGCCCACGGGGATATAGCTCAGGCGGTTAGAGCGCTTCGCTGATAACGAAGAGGTCCCAGGTTCAAGTCCTGGTATCCCCACTGTGCATCTTTTCGCCGATTCTCAGCTGGCGAAACGCACAAGCGGTATAAGAGGGGCCTTAGCTCAATTGGTAGAGCGCCTGCTTTGCAAGCAGGAGGTCAGGAGTTCGATTCTCCTAGGCTCCACACACAGTTCCATTCCGCAGTTCCGCAGCAACGTCCGCGTGCAACGCCTCCATCAGGCCCGCGCAGCCTTCGTGACGAGTTCGCCGAGCTGCTTCCAGGCGTCCTCCGACGGATCTAGTAACGCGTACGAGGTAGGCCAGAGGCCGTCAGAGGAGTCGAGTTCGGCGTTGGGGCTGAAGCCGAAGGTTGAGTAGCGCACCTTGTCCATTTGCCCGCTTCGGAAGAAACACACGACCTTGCCACCACCCGCGTAGCCTGGCTGTCCGTAGTACAGCTTGGGGCTGAGGCCGGGAGCGACATCGGTGACGATCGCGTGAACGCGTTCGGCCATCTTCCGATCGGCGTCTGGCATCTGTGCGATCTTCGCCAGCACATCTGCCTCCTCGGTGGCGGCCTTCTGCGCCCCGCTCGCACGTTTCACCTCGGCCCTCAGCTCTGCGGCGCGCTCCTTCATGGCGGCGCGTTCCTCTGCGGAGAAGTTGCCCTTTTCGGCGGGTGTCTCGGTCATCGTTCTTCCTCCTGGTTTCGATGCGGGGCACTGCGCAATCCAGACTACGTTTCGGGATCGATCCGGGCTTCTCGAATCCTGACCTGTTCACGAATGCTCCGTCGCGTCGATCCTGCGAGTATGGAGCCATGAGCGCGGACAAGTCATGGGCGCAGAGCCGAAGTGCGATCACGGTGATCCGCCGGGTGCGCGATCGCATCGATCGGGAACACGCGCTGCCGCTGAACGTGGAGGAACTGGCCAGGAATGCCCACATGTCCGCGGGGCACCTGAGCCGCGAGTTCCGTCGAATCTATGGGGAATCGCCATACTCCTACCTGATGACCCGACGCATCGAGCGCGCGATGACGCTGCTGCGTCGCGGTGATCTCTCGGTGACCGAGATCTGCTTCGCCGTGGGGTTCTCCTCACTCGGAACGTTCAGCACCCGATTCTCCGAACTGGTCGGGGTCTCACCGCGCGCGTATCGCGCCGACCCGTCCCGCTCGACGGCCGGCATTCCGGCGTGCCTGGCGAAACAGGTGACGAGACCGGTCAGGAATCAAGAAGCGCGGCCGCGGGCATCCGCCTAGCCTGTTCTGCATGAACATCACCATCCGCAACGCGTTTCTTCCGCACACCGACGCCGACGCGGCGCTCGGCTTCTACCGCGACCTGCTTGGATTCGAGCTTCGGCAGGATGTCGGCTACGAGAACCTGCGATGGATCACCGTCGGCCCCGTCGGACAACCCGGCACGTCGATCGTGCTGCACCCGCCGGCAGTCGACCCGGGCATCACGGCCGAGGAGAAGGAGACCATCCTGGATCTGATCGCCAAGGGTGTGTACGGAACCGTTACGTTAGCCTCCGACGACCTCGACGCGCTGTTCGAACGACTCGAGGCGGCCGGGGCAGACATCGTGCAGGAGCCGACCGACCAGGACTACGGGGTGCGGGACTGCGCTGTTCGCGACCCAGCGGGCAACCTCATCCGCATCAATCAGCTCGGCTAGTCGTCGTGCTTGTCCTTGGGGCGGGCGCGCAGGTGAGCGCGCTCGCCCTGCTTACCGAACAGGCTGAGGAACTCGACCGGCTCCGGATCTGCTGAGCCGAACCAGTGTGGAACGCGGGTGTCGAACTCGGCGGCTTCCCCGGGCACGAGCACGAGATCGCGCTCGCCGAGCACGACGCGAAGTCGTCCGCTCAGGATGTAGATCCACTCGTAGCCCTCATGCACCTTCGGCTCGGGGGTCTTGCGCTCGCCATTCAGCACGATCTTGAAGGCTTGGATGCCGCCGGCACGCTTGGTGAGCGGCAGCATCGTCATGCCGTGCTGCTTCACCGGACGAAGATGAATGCGCGGATCGCCGGTCGCGGGGGCATCCACCAGTTCGTCGAGTGTGACCCCGTATGCTCGCGCGAGCGGAAGCAGGAGCTCGAGGGTGGCGCGGCGTTCGCCTGACTCGAGCCGCGAGAGAGTGCTCAGCGAGATCCCGGTCTGCGCAGACAACGCCGAGAGTGTCGTCTCGCGTTCGAGGCGCAGTGCGCGAAGGTGCGGTCCGATCTTCTGCAGGGACTGCTCGATCTCATCCATGACATTCAGTTTGCCACATCAGCAAAGCGACTTGCCATGACGCTGCAGAGATTGCACACTGTAGACGGAGGTGGTCACCATGACAGGAAGCAGCGTTGGCGCGTTCGGCTCGGCCGAGTTCTGGGAAGAGTTCTACGGAGAAAGTGGTCCGTGGACCGGCAATCCCAATGCAGCACTCGTGACAGAGTTGCGCGAGCGACCGCTCGCCCCGGGGTCCGCGCTCGACCTCGCCTGCGGCACAGGCGGAGACGCGATCTGGCTCGCGGGCAGGGGATGGCAGGTCACGGGCGTCGACATCTCGTCTGCGGCACTGAAGACAGCGTCAACCGCGGCAGAGGCTGCCGGAGTCGGGGCTGATATCCGGTGGCAGCAGCATGACCTCGAGACCGACTTTCCCCAGGGGAGGTGGGATCTCGTGAACGTCGCCTACCTGCACTCTCCCGTCGCGCTGAATCGCGAGCGGATCTTGCAGCGTGCGGCCGACGCCGTTGCTCCCGGAGGGACGCTCATCATCATCGGGCACCAAGGCACCCGCGAGTGGCCTTCGTCAGAGACGGAACACGGTCATGCCCAGCCGCACTCGGGCCAAGGGCACTCTATCCATGTGCTGCCCTCGGTCGACGAGGTGCTCGCGAAACTCGACCTCGACGGGTGGACCATCGTTCACACCGGCGATGTGACGGTGACGCGAGCGACGCAGGACGGAACGTCCAGCACTCACGTGGACAACGTCATCCGACTGCAGCGGGCGTAAAAGAACCCGGTCAGTCGGTGACGGCGTCCGCGTCGTCGTCTGCCTCGTCGCTCACCCAGAGCTCGTCGTCGGCGCGAAGCGTCTGCCAGGCCGCGTAGGCGAGTCCGGCCGCAGCGACCACGCCGACGCCGATCAGGATGTAGCGGCCGGGACCCGAGGACTTGGCCGCCGCGGCGGGCACGACCTTGGAACCGACCCTGGCTCCCGCCTTGCCCGCGCGAGCGAGAGCGGCGCGCACCTGCGGGTTCTTCGTCGCCTCGATGACGGCGAGGGCAGAACTCAGCGCAGAGGTGACGGTGGGGAGAACCTCGTCGACAAACTTTTCGCGCGTCGTGCCTGCGGCACTGCGGGTGGCTGCGATTCCGGAGGCGACGCCCGGACGAATGTGGTTGTCGACGGCATCCCGAACCCGGGGCGCCACCTCTTCACGTCCTAGACCGGCCAGCTGCCGACTCGCCTCGCGCACCACCTGCGACGCGCGATCCAGCACTTCCTTCTGCTCGTCCCACACCTCGCCGGCAGAGCCGCGCAACCGCTTGAGTTGCTTCTGGCGCTTTCGTGACAGTCCCACAGAGACCTCCCTGAGCGATCGAACATCGGCTTCAATCCTCCCATGCGGACCCGGGCCGACCAACTCATTGTCAGGCGTCGCACAGCCGACGTCCAGCGGCATCCAGAATTGCGCCGGATGCTGTGGAAGAATAGTCCAATGCCTGTGCACACTCACGTAGCCACCCTCCACACCACCCTTGGCGACATCAAGGTCAACCTCCTCGGCAATCACGCGCCGAAGACTGTCGCCAATTTCGTCGGACTCGCCACGGGCGAGATCGAATGGACCCACCCCGCAACGGGCAAGGTCTCCAAGGACAAGCTCTACGACGGTGTCATCTTCCACCGCATCATCGACGACTTCATGATCCAGGGCGGCGACCCGCTCGGACAGGGAACCGGTGGACCCGGCTACCAGTTCGACGACGAGATCCACCCCGAGCTGAACTTCACCGAGCCCTACGTTCTCGCGATGGCCAACGCCGGTATCCAGATGGGACGCGGCACCAACGGCTCGCAGTTCTTCATCACGACCGTGCCGACCACCTGGCTCCAGGGCAAGCACACGATCTTTGGGAAGGTCGAAGACGAGGAGTCCAAGAACGTCGTGAAGAAGATCGAGGCCGTCAAGAAGGATGGCCGCGATCGTCCGCTCGAGGATGTCGTCATCCAGAGCATCACCATCGACGCGGTCTAACCTCGTGGCGCGACAGTGAGCGAGGCCGAGCCCAACCCGGCCAACTTCTGTTACCGGCATCCCGACCGCCAGAGCTTCATCCTCTGCCAGAGATGCGGGCGCACCATCTGCCCTGAGTGCCAGACGCAGGCCGCCGTCGGCGTGCACTGCCCCGAGTGCACGAGGGAGGCGCGGATGAGCGCGCCCCGGCGCAGACCCGCGATCGTCACCTCCGCGCGCATTGCGCTGGGCAGCGGCGCACCGGTTGCGACATACTCGCTCATCGCGCTGTGCATCGTGGTGTTCATCGCGCAGTACCTGACCGGCGGCCCGAACAACGGCTACGCGACGGTGTACCTCATCGACTTCTCGCCGTGGGTGCCGGGCGAACCGTGGCGGATGCTCACGGCACTGTTCCTGCACGCCTCGTTCCTGCACATCGGCCTGAACATGTTCTCGCTCTACATCTTCGGGCCGATCCTCGAGAGGATGCTTGGGCGCACCCGATTCCTGGTGCTCTACCTGCTGAGCGGATACGGCGGCTCACTCGCCGTGATGCTGATTGACCCGAACATTCCGGTGCTCGGCGCATCCGGTGCTCTCTTCGGATTGTTTACCGCGTTCTTCGTGATCCAGCGCGGTCTCGGCGGCAACGGCAATTCACTCCTGGTGCTCATCGCGCTGAACCTCGTGATCGGGTTCATCCCCGGATTGAACATCGCCTGGCAGGCGCACGTCGGGGGTCTCGTGGTCGGTGGAATCGTGGCGTTCGTGCTGATGCGCACCCGCCGACGGGACCAGCGCACGACGCAGATTCTGCTGCTGGTGGCTGTCGGAGCAGCACTCATCGCCCTCACTCTGTGGGGCATCCAGTTGATGCCCGGGCGGCTCTCCTAATAGTTATCCACAGGTGTTTCCACACTGGGGATAATTACACCTGTGTAATTGACCGCAATGTGGAGGACAAGCTTGTACCCCCGGAAGAGGGGCCGCGATCAGCGCCAGCGAGTGGTCATCAGGAACCCTACAAAGAGGATGCCGAATCCCACCAGAATGTTCCAGTTGTCGAGCTCAGGAACGGGGAGCTTCACCTCTCCACTCACGTAGAAGACGATGATCCAGGCGAGGCCGACGATCATGAGACCAAACATGATCGGCTTGAACCAGATGGGGTTGGGGGCGTCATCACCCGAGCGGGTACCCTGCGGTCGTTCGGGCTTCGTGCGCGTAGTCGATCTGGCCATGCCCAGATTCTAGCCTGAAAGGTACGGCGCCCGACCGGGCGGCCCGTGATCACGGGGATCGTCCGGGTGACATCGCCTAGAATCTAGTCCATGAGCGCCACGCCTGCCCCGGATCGGCGGCACCGGAATGGGCGCTTCAGCATCGTGGGTTTCGTCGGTGAACTCCTCATCACGGCCGCGGTGCTCATCATCCTGTTCCTTGGCTGGCAGCTCTGGCTGAACGACATCGTCGTGGGTGGCCAGCAGGACAAGGCCGCCACACAACTGGCCAAGAGCTGGACGGAAACCGTGTCGCCGCCTCATGCGCACGTCGATACGCACACCCAGGCGACAGTGCCGGACTACGGCGCCCCGATCATTCCTGCCGTGCAGAAGAACGCAACGAAGTTCGGCGTCATGTACGTGCCGCGTTTCGGAGCAGAGTACGCCCGCACGATTGCCGAGGGGGTCGGCACGAGCGACGTGCTCGACCACGGGATCATCGGACATTATCCCAACACCCAGATGCCGGGGCAGATCGGCAACTTCGCCGTCGCCGGACACCGCACGACGCACGGTGCTCCGTTCCACGAGATCGCCGACCTGCGCGTGGGCGACAAGATCTACATCCAGACGGCGGACGGGTACTACACCTACGACTTCCGCGGCCTCGAATACGTGCGGCCGACCGCAATCGACGTGATCGATCCGGTACCGCAGGCTCCGGGCGTCAAGCCGACAGACCGGATCATGACAATGACCAGCTGTAACCCGATGTTCTACTCGACAGAGCGGATCATCGGCTACGCGGTGTTCGACTCCTGGCAGCCGACATCCGCTGGCCCCCCCGCGGAGATCGCGGCGACCGTGGCGGCGAAGGGATAGCTATGTATGGAGCATTGTGGCGCAGCCTTCCCGGACCGGTGTGGTGGCGCGTCGTGCAGCTCATCGTGCTTGCCGCGGTCGTGTTGCTCGTGCTCGTGGAGTTCGTCTTCCCCTGGCTCAACAGCTGGGTGAACGTGAGTGACGTTACGGTGGGTACATGACACGCATTCTCGTCGTCGACAATTACGACAGCTTTGTTTACACACTCAACGGCTATCTGCTCCAGTTGGGCGCGGAGACGACAGTGGTGCGAAACGACGACTTCGACGAGTCCGAAGTGGCGGCCCGCATCGCCGACTACGACGGCGTGCTCCTGTCGCCGGGACCGGGTACGCCGGCGGCGGCCGGTGTCTCCATCCCGCTCGTGCGCGCCGCTCTCGCTGCGGGGTCTCCCCTGCTTGGAGTGTGTCTTGGGCACCAGGCGATAGCGGAGGCCCTGGGGGCAACGGTCACCCACGCGGCGGAGCTCATGCACGGCAAGACCTCGCTTGTGACCCATGACGAGAGCGACTTCTACGCAGGGGTGCCGCAGCCGTTCACCGCGACGAGATACCACTCTCTCGCCGTGGTCGACTCGACCGTTCCGCCGTCACTCGTCGTGACATCCCGCACCCAGGGCGGTGTCATCATGGGGCTTCGGCACGAGAGTGCTCCGATCTACGGAGTGCAGTTCCACCCGGAGTCGGTGTTGACCGAAGGTGGATACCAGATGCTCGCCAACTGGCTCGCCGTTGTCGGCCTCCCGAGCGCGCGCGACGTGGCACGCGGGCTGAGCCCGCTCGTCAGCACGACGAGCGCAAATCACCCCTGATCCGTCGCGCGCCCGTGTTGCTGCGTCGCGCGAGCGACTAGCTGCCGCTGCAGTACGTGAGCGTGACTGCCGAACGCTGGGGCTGGTCCCCGGCCGGCAGCGACTGCGCGGTGACCTTGAAGCCGCTGCAGCCCGAATTGCCCTGTACTGTCACGGCGAGCTGCAACGCCGACAGCGCCTTGTTCGCATCCGTGATTGCCATGCCCGTCACGGAGGGAACAGTGACGAGGCCATCGGAGACCACGAGGTCGACGGGCTGGCCCTCGTCGATCGAGGTGTTGCTCTCCGGGCTGCTGCGGATGACGACTCCGGCCGGGATGCTCGGCGAGTGTTCCTTGGTGACGGAGCCCTCTGTCAGGCCGCGTCCCGTGAGTGCTGCCTTTGCCGCGTCCTCCGTGAGGTTGGTCATCGGGGGGACTGTGACCTGGCTCTTGCCGAGCGAGACGTAGACCTGGACCGCCTGCCCGGCACCGACCTTGGTGCCCGCTTCCGGTGAGGTGCGGATGATCGCCCCGACCGGCACGGTCTTGCTGCGCTCCTGCACCCGCTGCGGCACGAGCTTACGGGCGGTGAGTTCCTTCGCCCCGGAGTCGTAGGTCTGCCCGACGATTCCGGGCACCTTCACCGAAAGCCCACTGCTGAGTTCACTGCCGTTGGGCAGGTTGACCACCCAGAACACGACGGCCACGAGAATGACCAGCACCATCGCGATGCCCGCCCAGATCCAGGCGACAGGCGGGCGTGTCTGGGTGCGCAGCGCTCGATCGTCGTCCCTCGCGGCCAATTGGCGCAGTGCGGCTTCCGACCCAGCAGTCGCGTTGGGGTTGACGCCGAACAGGGTCGCATTGAAGTCGTTGACCGGGGTGCGCCGCACGGGAACCTCGCCCGCAGCCGCAGTCTCGAGGTCGTCGCGAAACTCGGCCGCGGTCTGAAAGCGCTCGAACTTGTCTTTCGCGAGTGCGTGGAGCACGACCGCGTCGAGTGCGGGCGAGACGCGTGGGTTCAGCGTGCTCGGCGCGACGGGCGCTTCGCTGATGTGCTGGTAGGCGACTGCCGCGGCGCGGTCTCCGCGGAAAGGCGGCCTGCCCGTGAGCAGTTCGAAGAGCACGACTCCGGTGGAGTACAGGTCGGTGCGGGCATCCACGGTCTCGCCTCGGGCCTGCTCTGGGGAGAAGTACTGTGCGGTGCCGAGTACGGCGCTCGTGTCCGCGACGGTGGCCGAGTTGTCGGAGACGGCGCGGGCGATGCCGAAGTCCATGACCTTGACCTGGCCGGTCTGGGTGACCATGACGTTGCCCGGCTTGATGTCGCGGTGCACGAGAAGCGCGCGGTGACTGTATTCGAGCGCAGTGAGGATGCCGGAGACAATGCGCACGGCCTCGCGCGGCTCGAGCGGACCGTCGGCGATGATATCGCGCAGCAGCCGACCGTCGACGTATTCCATGACGATGTAGGGCACCTGGCTCTCGACACCGTTGGGCTCGCGAACCGTTTCTTCGCCCGCGTCGAAGACGCGCACGATCGTGGGGTGCGCCATCCTGGCGGCCTTCTGAGCCTCTTCGCGGAAGAGCACGCGGAACTTGGGGTCCGTGGCAAGGGCTGGTTTGAGCAGCTTGATGGCCACCCGCCGGCCGAGGCGAGAGTCGGTGCCGAGATGCACGTCTGACATGCCACCGCGCCCAATGAGGTCGCCGACCTGATATCTGCCGGCGAGCAGGCGGGTACCTTCAGTCACGTGCTATCTCCCGGTGGCGTCTGTGGATTACCTGCCCAGTGTAATGCGTGAATCACGCGGTTCTATCAGGGGGCAGCCGTGGGACCGGGCACGGTGAGCGTGAGTGCGGGTGACGCCGGAGACTTCACTCCGGAACACTGCGCCAGATACTGGACCGTGGTTGTGCTGCCGGTCGGCCCCTGGGGCAGGGTGACCGTGATGCTCGTCCCGCTGACCGGATTGTCGGGGGTGAAAGTCGCCGTGGAACCCGAGGGCAGCGCGACCGTGTACGAGTCAAGCTTCGTGCCGTACTGGCAGACATAGGCGGGCCAGGTCACGGTGACTTTCTCGCCAGCGACGTATGGCCCGGGCTGACTGGCCTGTGGAGCGTCCGCGGGCTGGGATGGCGCGGGCACGTCTCCGTAGATCGATACCTGGATCGTGTCGCCAGCCTTGACGAACCCGGTGGGGTTGATTCCATAGACCGTGCCGACGTTCGCCACGGTGTCCGCGGGTTTTCCGTTCGGCAGCACGTCGACAGCAAGACCAAGTTTGCCGAGCGCGTCGCGCACCTGGGCCTCGGTCATCCCGACGTAGTCGGACTGCACGATATTGATGCGATCGCTCGTCGGGGTCGCCGACGGCGTCGGAGACTTCGAGTGCGTGACAGTCGGGCTGTTCGACGGCTTCGGCGGACCGGGCGACGCGAGGAGTGCGATCAGGGTGCCGACGAGCACGACGACGAGGATGCCGATCAGGGCGATGAGTGGCCAGGTCCACGGATTGCGCCCCTTGGACTCCTTCGGGACGGCCGTCTCTGTGGCGTCCATCGAGGGAAGCACGGTCGTCGCCTGGGTCGCGCCGTAACCGTTGGTCGCCCCGTAGACAGCGGTTGCCGCGGTGCCGACGCCGAGTCCCGCGACACCGGGCACAGCCGCGACGGCACCCCCGACATCCCCCCGCCGCAGCGCCTGCGCAGCACGGGCCAGGTGCGCCGCGGATGCCGGACGATCGGCCGGGTTCTTCGCGATGCAGGAGTAGACAAGATTGCGTACCGGCTCGGAGACCGTGACAGGAAGGTCTGGTGCCTTCTCATTGATCTGCGCCATCGCGATGGCCACCTGAGACTCGCCCGTAAACGGGCGACGCCCCGCGAGGGCCTCATACGCGACGATACCGAGTGAGTAGATGTCGGTCGTGGGTGACGCGGGACGCCCGCTCGCCTGTTCCGGCGAAAGGTACTGCACCGTGCCCATGACCTGTCCGGTGGCAGTGAGGGGAACCTGATCGGCGATCCTGGCGATGCCGAAGTCGGTGATCTTGACCCGACCATCCGGGGTGATCAGGAGGTTTCCCGGCTTGATGTCACGGTGCACGAGCCCGGCGGAGTGCGCTGCATGCAGGGCGGCCGCCGTCTGGGCGACGATGTCGAGAACGCGGTCGGTGGAGAGCACGCGCTCGCGCTCGAGGATGGTGGACAGCGCTTCGCCCGGAACGAGTTCCATGACGAGGTAGGCGCTGCCGTCTTCCTCGCCATAGTCGAAGACGTTGGCGATTCCCTCGTGGTTCACCAGGGCGGCATGCCTGGCCTCAGCGCGAAAACGCTCCAGGAATCCCGGGTCGCCGAGGTATTCGTCTTTCAAGATCTTGATCGCGACGGTTCGACCGATCACGAGGTCTGTTGCCTGCCACACCTCGCCCATGCCGCCGATGGCGATGCGACTGGAGAGCTGGTATCGACCACCGAAAGTGAGGCCACTCGTGGGTCTCATTTATTCAGCACCGCCTCTATGACTTGTCTCGCGATCGGCGCCGCAACCGCGTTGCCGAAACTCGTTCCGTTCTCGACGACGACCGCCACGGCGACCTGTGGATCGACTGCGGGGGCAAATCCGGTGAACCAAAGGGTGTATTTCCGCCCCTCACCGTTCTGTGCTGTTCCGGTCTTACCGGCCACATCGACTCCGTTTATTCTTGCATTATTGGCGGCACCGTTGCTGACGTTGGCAACCATGAGCTGAGTGAGTGTCGCACTTGTCTGCGCGCTGATCGGCTGGCCGAGCACCGTCTTCTGGAACGGCTGCACCACGGTGAGGTTCGGCGCGGTGATCTCGTTGATGAGGGTGGGCTTCATGAGCGTGCCTCCGTTGGCGATCGCGGCGGTGACCATCGCGACCTGGAGCGGGGTGACGCGATCCTCATCCTGACCGAAGGCGGAGAGCATGGTCTTTGCCTTGTCGGTGTTCTCCGGGAACGTGCTCGGGGTGACGCGCATCGGCACCGAGAGCTTCTTTTCGAAGCCGTAGGCCTTCGCATACTTCGAGATCTCGGCGGAGCCCAGGGCACCGCCGAGTTGGGCGAAGGGGATGTTGCAGCTCAACCGCAGTGCGGTGGCAATCGACACCATCGGCGTGCCGCCGCAGTCACTTCCCCCCGCGTTCGAGATCGAGGTGTTGCTCCCCGGGAGTTTGAGACTCCGCGGATTCGGGAACTCGCTGTCTGGCGTGTACTGGCCGCTGTCGAGGGCGGCAGAGGCGACGACGAGCTTGAACACGGAACCGGGGTGATACAGGTCTCCACTGATGGCGCGGTTGATGAGTGGATTGGTCGGATCGTGGAGCAGCTTGTTGTAGTTGGAGATCACCGTGTTCGAATCGTGCGCCGCGAGCAGGTTCGGGTCATAGGCAGGCTTCGACACCATCGCGAGGATTGCGCCGGTCTGGGGATTGAGTGCGACGACGGCACCCGTGTTCGACCCCAGGGCATCCCACGCAACCTTCTGCACCGCGGGATCGAGGGTGGTCTCAACCGCGGCACCCTGCGGGTTCTTCCCCGTGAGGATGGCATTCATCTTGTCGAGGAACTGGTCGTTGTCCGTACCGCTCAGGTAGTCGTTGAGTGCGCCCTCGATGCCGGTGTTGCCCTGGTTGAGCGTGAAATATCCCGTGACCGAGGAATAGAGCTCCGGGTTCGAGTACACCCGTTGGAAGTTGTATTTGTCATTCGTCGGCTTCGACTCCGCGATGGGCTGGCCCTTGACGAGAATCGGGCCGCGTTCGGCCGAATAGCTGTCATAGATTGTGCGCACGTTACGCGGATCATTGCGCAGGCTGTCCACCTGGAACACCGAGATGACGGTCGTGGAGCACAGCAGCATCACGAACATGAGCACCACCGCGATGCTCACGCGTTTCAACTCGCGATTCATCACTCCACCACCAGTCTGGGCTGGTTGCGCACGGAGTCCGAGAGCCGAAGCAGGAGCGCGGCGATGATCCAGTTCGCCACGAGGGAGGATCCACCTGCGGCGAGGAAGGGTGTGGTGAGACCCGTCAGTGGGATGACGCGAGTGATGCCACCGATGACGATGAAGACCTGGAGTGCCACGACGAAGGAGAGACCGACACCGAGGAGGCGACCGAAGTCATCCGCTCCGGCGAAGCCGATACGAAAGCCGCGAGAGACGAACAGGAGATAGAGCGCGAGGATTGCGAACAGGCCGGCGAGGCCGAGTTCCTCCCCGAGGCTCGCGACGATGTAGTCGCTCTCTGCCAGCGGGACGATCGACGGCCGGCCCTCTCCGAGACCCGTGCCGACGAGACCGCCGTGCGCAAGTCCGAACAGCCCCTGGACGAGTTGGTAGCTGCCGCCCGGTGCGTCGTAGATCTTCTGGTTGAAGGCGTCGAGCCAGGAGTCGAATCGGCCGGCGACGTAGCTGAGGATTCGGCTGGCGAGCAGCGCACCTCCCACGAACAGGACGAGCCCGAGCACGACCCAGCTCGCTCGCCCGGTTGCGACGTAGAGCATCACGAGGAACAGGCCGAAGTACAAAAGCGAGGTCCCGAGGTCGCGCTGGAAGATGAGCACGACCATCGCGGCGGCCCAGATCACGAGGATCGGCCCGAGGTCCCGAGCTCGGGGGAACCGCATCCCGAGGAACTTCTTGCCCACCATGGACAGGCTGTCGCGACTGGTGACGAGATAGCCGGCAAAGAAGATCGCGAGGGCGATCTTGGCGAGCTCACCCGGCTGGAACGAGAACGGGCCGAGCTCGATCCACAGCCGAGCACCGAACTTCGTCGACCCGATCGCCGGAAGCATCGGCAGCAACAGCAGCACGATTCCGGTGAACATGGCGATGTAGCGGTAGCGCTGCAGAACCCGATGGTTGCGGATGACGAGCAGCACGACGAGGGCGATGACCATGGCCATTGCGGTCCACACGACCTGGCGCACGCCCGCAGAATCCCACCCGGACAGGTGCTTGGCGAGATCGATGCGATAGATCTCCGCGATACCGAGGCCGTTGAGCAGGGCGCTGATCGGCAGGATGAACGGGTCGGCCTGCGACGCGACGACGCGCAGCGCGATGTGCACCACGAGGCCGAGCACAGCGAGTGCGACACCGAGCGCAATGATGCTGCCATCGAGTTTGTGCATGGCGCCGAGTTGCACGAGAGCGATCGCCGCGCAGTTGATGATCGAGACGATGATGAGCAGCAGGAGCTCGAGATTGCGCTGCCGTGCCGGGACCCGCAGCCTCAGTCGAATCGTGCTGGTGAAGCCGGAACGCTGACCGGCGTCGACCGGCGCCAGTGACGCGGGAGCGGTACGAGCGTTAGTGGGATCCGACATCGCTCAGCCGCTTGATGATGCTCTCGGCATCCTTGAGGTCGTCTGCGTTGATGGTGTCTTGGACGCTCTCGCGGGTGTACGCGGGAAGGTCGGAGAGCTTCACGCTCGTCTCCTGGTAGATGCTGTGCAGGGAGATCGGGCCGACGTTCTGCTGGATTCCCCGGTAGATCGCGACGGTCTGCCCGTTCGGGCCGACGTAATAGCGGGACTGCGTCCACCGGTACCCGATGAGCACGGCGGCGATGAGGATGATGATGACGAGCGCGGTGCCCACCAGCCAGGCGATGCGTCGGTTTCTCGCGCGTCGGCGATCTTCCAGGATGAGTTCGTCGAGAAACTCGTCAGACTCGGGCTCGAAGTGACTGTCTTCGTGCTGGGTGGACTTGAGCGGATGCAGCAACAGCGTCGGCAGGCGCAGCGACCGCCGACCGGAATCGCCTTCGAATGACAGCGGAAGGCTGGCGGAGCCGACGATGACGGGGGGAGTGCTCGAGGAGTCCGTGGTCTCGTCGATGTCGACGATGACGATGGTGACGTTGTCTGGGGCGCCCTGGTCGAGGCTCTCCTTGATGAGCTTGTCCGCCGCGGCCTTCGGCGACTGTTCGCTCTCGAGCACGGACTCGATCTTCTCGTCGGCGACATAGCTGCTGAGCCCGTCGGAGCACAGCAGCCAGCGGTCACCGGGCTGGGTGTCGAGGATCGCGGTGTCGATCTCGGGGGACGCGTCGACATCCCCGAGCACTCGCATGAGCACGGAGCGCCGCGGATGCACCGCCGCCTCCTCCTGCGTGATCCGTCCGCTGTCGACGAGGCGCTGCACGAAGGTGTGATCCGCGCTGATCTGCGTGAGTACGCCGTCGCGGAAACGGTAGACACGGGAGTCGCCGATGTGAGCGAAGGCCAGTTGGTGGCCGACCCGCAGCAGTGCGCTGACGGTCGTGCCCATTCCGGTGAGCTCCGGATGCTCGAACACGGTCTCTGCCAGCAGCGAGTTTGCGGCCATGAGCGAGGCCTGGAGTGCGAATTCCGCGTCGTGGGCCGACGCGTAGTCGCGGTCGGTTTCGATGATGCGGTTTAGGGCGATTGCGGAGGCGACATCACCACCGGCGTGGCCACCCATCCCGTCAGCGACGAGGAAGAGTTGGGAGCCTGCGTATCCGCTGTCCTGGTTGTTCGCGCGGATCTTCCCGACATGGGTGACGGCAGTGCTCTTGCCCGTAGTGGCCATTCACCTACCGCCGAAGTTCGAAACTGGTCGTACCAATTCTGACCGGAGTGTTCAGGGGCACCGGGGTCGGCACCGTCACACGAGCACCGTCGAGGAACGTGCCGTTAGTCGAGTCTAGGTCTTGGATGACCCATCCATCATCCCAGAGCATCAGCCTGGCGTGGTGCGTCGAGGTGTAGTCATCGCGGATGACGAGCCCGCTTTCGCTGGAGCGGCCGATGGTCAGAGGCTCGCGGCCGAGGGGTAGTTCGAGACCTTCCTTGCTGCCCGAGGTGATGACCAGGCGGGACGCGTCCAGGCTCTTCTCGCCTGCGATCAGGCCGCCGAACGGGTTCGCAGTGGAAGGCCGCGAGGTCGGAGCCGTCGCGGGGGCGGGTACCGGGGCCGGCGGGGCCGGGGTGTTCTGGAACAGTACGGGTGCTGGCTGCTCGGCGGGCATCCGCTTTACGCGCTGTCCGAAGAGGTCGGTGCGCAGGGCGTAGACGACGACGAACACGAAGGCCCAGAGGAGCAGGAGAAACCCGAACCTCAGAACCAGCAGCGTCAGTTCGCTCACCGATGGTCTCCATCGTGGGAGTTGCGGTGCCCCGTGCGCAGGTCGGCGAACTGGTCGACGTCGGCGGATTGGGCAAGCACCCGGAAAACGATACGGGTTCTTCCGATTGAAATGACGGAATCAGGCTGGAGTGGTGCCTTGGTGACCGGTGCTCCGTTGAGCTGTGACCCGTTGGTGGAGCCGAGGTCATTGACCTGGGCACGCTTGCCGTCCCAGAGCACCTCAACGTGTTTGCGGGAGATTCCGGTGTCGTCAACCGTGATGTCCGCGTCGCTGCCGCGCCCGATGATCGTGCGCGACTTGGTGATCGGATAGCGCTTGCCCGCGATGTCGAGCACCGGCGTCCACGCCACGTTGCCCTTGACATTGACGGAATTGAGCTCGATCATCCCCTGCGCGAGTGACGGATTGCTCGTGAACGCGATCGAGATGCCGCCGGCGAACTGGTAATGCTGGGCCGCCGCGTGCTGCTGGACCAACTGCGTCAGCTCGTCGATGAGTGCGTCGCCGAGGCTGGACATCCGCTCGAAGTCTGCTGGGGCGAGCGACACGGTGAACTTGTTGGGAACGAGGATGCGGTCGCGTGCAACCACGACGGCCTTGGTGTCGAGCTCCCTGCGCAGTGCGGCCGTGATCTCGACGGGTTGCAGCCCCGACTTGAAGGTCTTGGCGAAGGCGCCGTTGACGGCTCGCTCAAGGCCTCTCTCGAAGCTGTCCAGAATGCCCACGAAACTCCCGCCCCACCTTGCCTGTGACTATGTAGATGTTAGTGGGGCTGTCTGTGGGCGGCACGGAAAGTCCCGGTTGCCGGGCAAACATCCCTCCAGCGGATGACACGGACCGGTGAACCCGCGCTCGTTCCGTGCGGCCGCGAGTTGCCCACATCCGCCCCAAAATGCGCCCGATTTCGCCGAAATCGGGGCGTAAGTGGGCAACTCGCGGAGGCCATCCGGAGGCAGCTCATTGTGGTAATGTCGCTAAGTCTGCGCGAGTGGCGAAATTGGCAGACGCGCACGGTTCAGGTCCGTGTGCCCGTGAGGGCATGGGGGTTCAAGTCCCCCCTCGCGCACCACAGGTTCTCGTGAACGAGAACACGAAAAGCCCTGGATCGGAAGGTCCGGGGCTTTTCCTGTAAACAGGAACGGACGAGAGGGGCGAGGTGGCGGGCGGAGCAATGGACGAGTCGGCGGTCGCGATCGCCCAGACCGTGTGGATGTGGTCCACTGCGGCTGCGTTCGCGCTCTTTCTCGTCGCCGTGTTCATCCTGTGGGGCTTTCGCCACCGGATGCGGCTGCCGCACTTCCTGCTCTGGCTCGCGCTGGTCGTGCTCGTGCCCGTTGTCGGCCCGGTGCTCTGGTTCGTTCTCGGTCGTCGCCGCTATCCCGCGAAGGTGGAGGAATCGTTCACGGTTCCGCCCAATACCCCGAAGCTCAACTGAGGAGGCGGATCACGAGATCAGCGTGATCGCGCACCGACTCGATCTGCTGTGCATTTTTTTCGTCTGATCCGACCGCCATCGCCCAGCCAGCCTCGGGTGATTTGCCAAACTGGATGTGGCGCGCGGCGAGACGTGAAAGTCGGATTTCCGGAGCCAGGTCGAGATACCAGATCTCATCGAACAAGCTGCGGAGCTCACGCCAACCGGGCTCCGGCGAGAGAAGGTAGTTGCCTTCCGCGACGACTACCCGGTGGTGTCGAGTGACCGGGATCATCCCGGCGATGGGTTCTCCAATTCGACGGTCGAAAGCCGGCGCATAGACGACGTCATCCACGTCATCGCGTATCCGGGTCATCAGTGTGAGGAAGCCCGAGACATCGAAGGTGTCGATGGCGCCCCTCCGATCCAGATGCCCGGGAGTGGGGAGGGCCGCCGTCGCAATATGGAAACCATCCATGGGGATCGCGATGGCCTGCGCGCCAAGGAGGCTCACCAGACGATCGGCGAGGGTGGACTTGCCCGCGCCGGGAGCGCCGCTGATCCCGATCAGGAAACGACGATCGGGGCGTCGTTGCGCGCTGATTCTCTCTGTGAGGACGGAAAGGCCCGCGTCCACGTCGACGATCTCGCGCGATTCATTCAGCGGACTCACCGCGATCATCCTCTATATGACAACTGCTGGACGCGAGTCATCGGGCACCCACGGGGATCTCGCCCGAGCCGCGTGTAATCAGTCGTGTCGGCACGGTGTATGTCTGCTCGGCTTGCTTATCGCCCTCCAGTCGCGAAAAAAGTCGCTCGGCGGCAAGCGCGCCGATACGACGTGGATCCTGCGAGACGACGCTGATTCCTGGTTCGAGCAGGTCGGCGAGTTCGAAATCGTCGAAGCCCACGAGGGCAATCGATCGGTGCATCTCCCGGTCACGCAGCGCGCGAACCACGCCGATGGTGATGAGGTCCTGACCGCCGAATACCGCAGTGGGCGGGTTTGAACTGTCCAAAAGAGCCGTCATTGCCGAGCGGGCCTTCTCCTCATTGAAGAGACCCTCGACGACGGTCACGTCGTTCGTGGAGATGCCGGCTCGCCCCAGTTCTTCGAGAAAGCCGCGGCGACGCTCTCGCGCCGTCTGGATCTCGGAGCGGTCGCCGAGAAACGCGATGTGGCGGTGCCCGTGTGCAATGAGGTGCCTGGTCGCGATGGATGCGCCGAGTGCGTTGTCGCTGACCACGGCATCCGCGTCGATTCCTACCGGCTCCCGGTCCACGAACACGAACTTTGTGCCGCGTTCCTGTTCGGGAATCAGATACGACTGGTTCTTGCTCGCGGTCGTGAGGATGAGGCCGTCGACACGGCGCTTGAGAAACGTCGATACAATCGCGAGCTCGCGGTCGGCGTCGTCATCAAGGCTGGACGCGAACACAGCGACGCCACGCGCGGATGCAGCGTCTTCGATTGCGCGGTGCAGGGCGCCCGCGAAAGGGTTGCCGACATTGCCGACCAGGAGGCCGATCGTCTTCGTCTGCCGGTCGCTGCGACGGAGGTTGCCCGCGTGCGGGTCTGGAACGTAATGGAGACTTTGCGCCGCCGCCAGAACTTTCGCCGCGGTCTCGGCGGAGACATTGGGCTCGCCATTGATCACGCGGGAGACGGTCTTGATGCCGACTCCGGCGAGCACAGCCACGTGGCGCATGGTGGGACGTTGGGAGTGAGCCGCGGATTGCGACTCTGACAACGGTGTCACGATTTGTCTCCGATTTTTGTTATGGCTTGACTATAGAGGCTAAGTGCCATACACATATCTAATGACATCGTTGTCAGGCATGCAAATGCTTCAAGAAAGAGGGAATTCAATGTTGAATCGCACAGCCGCACGACCGATAGCGAAAAGCCTCGTGGCTGCATGCTCTATCGCAGTGCTCGCGGCGTTTGGAATGACCGGGTGTTCGGCGAACACGTCAGGCTCCGGTTCCGGAGGCTCCTCGGGCGAGGTCGGTATCTCGCTCATCGTCAAGACCACGACCAATCCGTACTTCGTTGCAATGGATGACGCGGCAAAGGCAGCAGCGACCAAAGACGGAGTCAAGCTGACGCTCGCTGCGGGCAAGAAGGACGGCGACGCTGCCACCCAGATCCAGGCAATCGAAGACTCGATCTCGCGTGGAGACAAGGGCATCCTGATCACGCCGATCGACGAGACCGTCAATACGGCGATCGCGAAGGCGCGCAAGGCGGGCATCTACGTCATCGCGCTCGATACCGCGCCGACACCGGCTAACGCCGTGGACATCACCTTCGCCACCGACAACCGTGCCGCAGGCGAAGCGATCGGCCAATGGACAGCAGCTCAGCTCAAGGGCAAGAAGGCGATCATCGGACTCGTCGACCTGTTCAACAATCAGGTGGCCACCGTCGACTACGACCGCGACCAGGGCTTCCTCAAGGGGATGGGCATTGCGCTGAACAATCCGAACAAGAACGGCGACGAAGCCCCCACTGGTAAGTACACCGGCGGCGAAGGCGGCGACTACGTCATCGCGGGCAGCCAGCCTTCGAACGGCGACCAGGCAGACGGACGCACCGCGATGGAGACGCTCCTGTCGAAGAACCCGAACATCAACGTCGTGTACGCCATCAATGAGCCGGCTGCCTACGGCGCATATCAGGCACTCAAGGCGAAGGGCATCGAGAAGGACACTCTCCTCGTGACCATCGACGGTGGATGCACCGGAGTCAAGGAAGTCGGCGAAGGAATCTTCGGAGCGACGAGCCAGCAGTATCCGTCCAAGATGGCGCAGCTCGGAATGCAAGCCATCGTGACGCTCGCCAAGACGGGCAAGAAGCCGGCTACGTCCGCTGGACTCGACTTCTTCAACACCGGTTCCCAACTGGTGACCGACAAGACCGTTCCCGGTCTGAAGAGCATCAGCAGCGCCGAGGGCGCAAAGATCTGCTGGGGCAAGTAGCACGCAGGTTCGCAAGGAGGCGGCAGGGCTGTACGTACCTGCCGCCTCCTCATACAGTGAAGACACGAACAGAGAAGTTCAGGAGATATCGTGAGCCAACAGGGTACTGACGCCAATCCGTCCACGAACCAGCTTGATCTCGCGACGGAGTTCCTCGATCGCCAGACGCCACTCGGCCGCGTGCGACAGGCTCTGCACAGATATCCCGCATTGAGCCCGGGAATCGTCATCGTCATCGCCGTGGTCGTCTTCGGCATACTCAATCCGCGATTCTTCTACGCCAACAACCTGTCGTTGATCACTCAGCAGGTCGCCGTTGTCGGGACTCTTGCGATAGCACAGACGGTGATCATCCTCACCGCGGGCATCGATCTCTCGGTCGGCGCGATGATGGTCCTTGCATCGATGGTCATGGCTCAGACCGCGAGTCAGAACGGATTCCCTGCGCCGCTCGCTCTGCTGATGGGACTTCTCGTCGGGCTCGTGGCCGGTGCTCTCAACGGCTTCCTGGTCACCAGGCTCAACCTGCCCCCGTTCATCGTGACCCTGGGAACGTTGAGCATCTTCCTGGCGCTCACCCTTCTCTACTCCAACAGCGCATCGGTGACGGGCACGAGCATCCCGGGGATGATCACGGCGACCGGCGCCACCTTCGCGGTGGGCGGGGTCAATATCACCTACGGCGTTGTGATGATGCTCGCGCTCTACATCATCGTGGCGTTCATTCTTGGCAAGACCGGATGGGGTCGGCACGTCTACGCGGTCGGCGACGATCCGGAAGCGGCTCGATTGGCCGGCATCAGCGTCAACCGCGTTCTCATGGGCGTCTATATTTTCGCGGGCGCGATCACCGCAATCGGTGCCTGGATCCAGATCGGCCGTGCCGACGCTGCCAGTCCGAACGCCGGCACAGATATCAACCTCGACTCGATCACCGCCGTCGTGATCGGCGGTACCAGCCTGTTCGGCGGGCGAGGCACGATCTGGGGCTCCCTGCTCGGCGCCCTGATCGTCGGCGTCTTCCGCAACGGACTGGCACTTGCCGGGCTCGACGTTCTCTATCAAACCCTCGCCGTGGGCATCCTCATCATTGTCGCGGTATCAATCGACCAGTGGATCCGGAAGGTGCGCAAATGACGACCATCGACTCGGCCCATCCCGCAACGGCTGACGCAGAAACCCGCGAGCCGGTACTGCAGGCAAAGCGACTCGTGAAGACCTTCGGACGCGTCGTCGGCCTCGACGGCGTGAGTCTTGAACTGTATGCCGGCGAGGTGCTCGCGATCATCGGTGACAATGGCGCGGGTAAGTCCACACTCGTGAAGTGCCTCACGGGAGCAGAGATCCCGGATGAAGGCGAGATCTTCCTCAACGGACGGCAGGTCAACTTCAAACGTCCGCAGGACGCGCGCGAGGCGGGCGTCGAGACCGTCTACCAGACGCTTGCGGTATCGCCGGCGCTGGACGTGGCATCCAACCTCTTTCTCGGCAGGGAAGAACGCAGGAAGGGGATTCTCGGGTCAGTGTTCCGCATGCTCGATACCAAGGGCATGCGAGCGAAAGCCAAGGCAGAGGTGCTGGGTCTCGGCATCGCCACCCTGCAGGACGTCACGGTACCGGTGGAGAATCTATCCGGCGGACAACGGCAGGCCGTCGCGGTAGCGCGCGCCGCCGCATTCGGATCGAAGGTCGTCGTTCTCGACGAGCCGACGGCGGCACTCGGCGTTCGCGAGTCCAACCAGGTGCTGCAGCTCGTGCGCAATCTCCGAGACAGGGGAATTCCGGTGATCCTGATCAGCCACAACATGCCCCAGGTGTTCGAGGTGGCGGATCGCATCCATGTCCAGCGGCTGGGCAAGCGTGCGGCAACCATCACGCCGCAGTCACACTCGATGACCGAGGCCGTGGCCATCATGACCGGCGCCGCGGTCTGAAGGTATCGCCGAGCGGCTCTACGATGCGGCGGATGCGCGCGCGGGAGCGCGGGACAAGTCAGTTCGAGGAGACCGGTCCGCACTCCGGGCAGGACCAGTCGTTGCCGGACTGGCACAGTACGGTTCCGCAATCCGGGCAGGTGCGCAGCTCATCCATGACTCCATTCTGACTCTGTCACCCGCATAAGGCGAGCGCTCGGCTGCGGCAATCCCCTTCCGCGTGAAGAGAGCGAATCAGTGAGTCCGCAGGGCGTCGATGAGCTCAGACTTTCGCATTCGCGAGTAGCCGTGCAGACCGAGTTCTCGAGCGCGGTGCTGCAACTCATCGACGGTCCAGTCGTCGTATGAGCCGGATTCGCCGCCCTTGCGCCCCACATCCGAACGACCTCGCCTGGCCGCCGCGTTGGAGATCCGTGCGGCCTTTTCCTTGGAGTTGCCGTCTTTGCGAAGCTCTTCATAGAGATCCGGGTCCTTCAGGCTGGGGTTCTTTCGTCCGGGCATGATCGTTCCCTTCTCTATCGATTGGTGCGCGTCAGAAGTGGCTCTGTTCCGCGTCGACGAGGCTCGGCGTACGCGCCGGCGCCGGGAGGAACTCGGCAACGGCGGCGTCGAGACTGTCGTACTGCACGGGGTCACCCGCGCGGCGCAGATCCGTCGCAGCGAAGACGCCATCGACCTGTTTGATGAATCCGAGCAGGGTACGCGGATTGGTCTCGCGAAAGCGCCGATCCATGACCTTCCATTGGCCGTCGTCAACCTGGTCCAAGCGGATATCGGAGCGAGAGGGATGCGGCAGCATCTCGTCCATCACGCCACCTCCGAGGGTCGCGCTCCCGTGGTCGTCGAACTCGGATGGGTGCCATCCGCGGGTTCGCTGTCGACATCGTGCACGGAGAATGGCATCGCCGACGATACATAGAGCAGTTCGAGACCGCCTTCGAACACGAGAGGTACGAGTTCAGCATCCTCCGCATCGATGAGTCTCTGCGCCCTGCGCAGGAAGATTCCCGCCATCTCGTAGGTCGTGACGAACTGCCTGCCGCCGTAGTGAACACACACGGAATCCGAGGCTTCCCGTTTCAGCGCCGCGTGTTGTTCCCTGGCCGCACGCGCCGTCATCCCACCGAGAGGCCTCTCGGTGATTTCAGCTGAGTCCGCAGAATGCTTTTCTCGCGGGTTCAGATCCTGTACCTGCGCCACTTCATCACCCCCGCTAGTTCCCGACAACTACCGTTCTAGGCTGACCATACCCCCCTGTATAGGGGCAGACAAGAGAGTTCAGAAGTTGGACAGGAGTCGTTCAGTTTGGCCGGGTTCGAACGCTCTGGAGCGTGAAATTCGCTCTGCGTTGGCAGAGCGTCGTGTTAGCGTGCGACATGGCCCGAATTGCCAGCGTCGCCACGGTACTGCCGGCACACAGCTACCCGCAGGACGTCATCACCAGCGCGATCGCGCCCATGATCACGAGCGACCCAGGCAAGCTGGCGATCCTGCGCAGGATGCACGCCGCGAGTGGGGTGCGCACGCGTCATCTGGTCATGCCGATCGAAAGATACCTCGACCCCCACAGCTTCACGGAGTCGAATGAGTTGTTCATCGAGGTCGCGGTCGAGCTCCTGGGCGAGGCCGTGCACTCTGCACTGTCGACGGTCGGGCTCAGCGAGGACGAGGTCGACTTCGTGATGTTCACCTCGGTCACCGGCATTTCGGCCCCGTCCATTGATGGGCTGCTGGTGTCGCGTCTCGGGTTGCGCACCGATGTCAAGCGAGTGCCGATGTTCGGGCTCGGCTGTGTCGCGGGAGCCTCGGGGATCGCGAGGGTCGCTGACTATCTGGCCGGGCATCCGCGAGACGTTGCCGTATTGGTGTCGGTCGAGCTGTGTTCGCTGACCTTCCAGCGCGGCGACGACTCGATGGCCAACATCGTGGCGACCGGGCTGTTCGGTGATGGCGCTGCCGCGGTGGTCATGGTCGGAGCCGAGCGCGCGGAACGGATGCCGGTGACCGGTCCAGACGTTATCGACTCGCGCAGCCAGCTCTACCCCGATACCGAGGACGTGCTCGGCTTCACCGCGGGCGAGACCGGATTTCGCATCGTGCTCACGGCGGAGGTGGCGGGGGTCGTCGAGAAGAACTTCGGGGCAGATGTCGCGGGATTCCTGGCCGCGAACGACCGGACGCTTGCCGACATGGACGGCTTTGTCGCGCATCCGGGCGGGCCGCGCGTGCTTGAGGCCTTCCAGACTGCGCTCGGCCTCGCCGACGACGCGCTCGAGAACAGCTGGCGCTCGCTCGCGGAGGTGGGCAACCTGTCGTCCGCATCGGTGCTCCACATCCTCTCGGCGGAACTGGATACCGGGGTGCGGCCTGCGGGAACGGAGACACTGCTGTTCGCGCTCGGCCCCGGAATCAGCGGGGAACTCGTGCTGCTGCGCTGGCCCGAGGTCGCCATTCAGTCCGGTGCGAACACATGATCTGGTTCACCGCGCTCATCCTGCTCACCGGTGCGGAACGCGTCTGGGAGCTCGTGCTCTCGACCCGCCATGCGCGCTGGGCGTTCGAGCGCGGCGGGCGCGAGTACGGCCGGGGCCACTACCCGTTCATGGTCGTGCTGCACACCGGCATGCTGCTCGCCTGCCTCGCAGAGGCATACCTCGGCAATCGGCCGTTTGTACCGTGGCTCGGCTGGCCGATGCTCGCGATCGCTCTCGCCTGCCAGGTGCTGCGATACTGGTGCATCGCGGTGCTGGGTCGGCAGTGGAACTCGCGGGTGATCGTGGTGCCCGGGCTCGCGCGGGTCACGCGCGGGCCCTATCGCTTTCTGCCACATCCGAACTATCTCGTCGTGATTGCGGAGGGCATTGCGCTGCCGCTCGTGCACACCTCGTGGATCACGGCGCTCGCGTTCACCGTCCTGAACGCGATCCTGCTGTTCGGTTTTCGCATCCCAACGGAGAACCGGGCGCTCGCGTCCCTCGAGCCGGCCGCGCGCCCGTGACGACGGATGTCGACCTGCTGGTCGTCGGTGGAGGCCCGGTCGGCCTTGCGGCCGCGATCGAGGCACGGATGCTCGGACTCTCCGTCACGGTTGTCGAGCCGCGTGAGTCCCCGATAGACAAGGCCTGCGGCGAGGGACTCATGCCCGGCGCCGTCGTGGCACTCGAGCGACTTGGGGTGGCCGTCGGCGGGCATCCGATTCGCGGGATCGGCTATCGCAGTGCCCGCGCGAGCGTCGACCATCGCTTCGTGCGGGGCGAGGGTCGGGGAGTGCGGCGGACGGTGCTGCAGTCCGCGCTCGCCGCCCGCGCGGCTTCGCTGGGGGCGCGGTTCGTGGTGGCCAAGGTGACCTGGCTGGAGCAGGACGTGTGCGGGGTCGTGGCCGCGGGCATCCGGGCGCGCTACCTGATCGGCGCGGACGGGCTGCACTCGACCGTGCGATCACTGCTGGGCGTCGAGAGACCGGCGTCGTCGAGCCGTCGGTACGGACTTCGCCAGCACTTTCGCGTGCCGCCGTGGAGCGACCTGGTCGAGGTGCACTGGACACCCGCGGTCGAGGCATACGTGACGCCCGTCGGTGCCGACATCGTGGGCATCGCGCTGCTCGGGCCGCGAAAGATGGACTACGCCGCGTCGCTCGCGGCGATACCCGCCCTCGCCGACCGGCTGGATCGCGCGCAGGCGGTGAGTTCGCTGCGGGGTGCCGGTCCGTTCCGGCAGCGCACGCGCCGTCGCCGGGTCGGGCGGGTGCTGCTGGTGGGGGACTCCTCGGGGTACGTCGACGCGATCACGGGGGAGGGCATCCGCGTCGGACTCGCCCAGGCGGAGGCGGCGGTCGCGTGCATCGCGGCGGATGACGTGGCTGGCTACGAGCGCGCCTGGACGCAGCGTACGCGCGACTTTCGCGTGCTCACCAGCGGACTGGTCGCGCTCGCGGGTTCCCCGTTGCGCCCGGGGATCGTGCCGCTGGCCGCGGCGCTCCCCGGCACCTTCGGCGGCATCGTGGAGCGGCTGGCGCGGTGACTGTCGCCGCTGCCGTGAGCTTTCGTGGTGGCGGGAGTCAGGCGTCGGCAACCAACCGGTCGAAGAGCGCGTTGAGCTCGGGATCGACCCGCTCCTCGGCGGGATGCGCGTCGTACCAGTCGACGATCTCGCGGGCGCCCTGAGCGAAGGTCGTCGTCGCAACGTAGTCCGGCACGAGCGCCTTGACCTTGCTGTTGTCGAAGATCACGGAGTGCGAACGGTCGCCCAGGTGCCCCGCGCCCATCTCCGGGTCGGCCGCGGCAATCGCATCCGAGGTCACGTGCACGATGTTCGGCGTCACGCCGAGCGCCGCGCCGAAATAACCGGCGATCTGGTCCCAGGTGTGCACCTCGTCGGAGGTGATCTGGAAGGTATCGCCGACCGCCTGCGGATGCCCGAGCAGCCCCACGAAGGCCTTCGCGAAATCGCGCGTGTGGGTGAGCACCCAGAGCGAGGTGCCGTCGCCGTGCACGACGACGGGCTCGCCGCGCCGCATCCGGTCGAGCGCAGTCCAGCCGCCGTTGAGTGGAAGACTCGTCTGGTCGTAGGTGTGCGACGGGCGGATGATCGTGGCGGGGAATCCGCGCTCGCGGTAGGCGCCCACGAGCAGGTCTTCGCACGCGATCTTGTCGCGCGAGTACTTCCAGAACGGGTTGCGCAGGGGGGTGGACTCGGTGATCGGCAGGTGCGCGACCGGCTTCTGGTACGCGGATGCCGAGGAGATGAACACGTATTGTCCCGTCCGCCCCTCGAACAGATCAATGTCCGCCTGCACGTGATCGGGGGTGAACGCCACGAAGTCGGCCACGACATCGAACTCTCGGTCTCCGAGGGCCGCGCGCATCGAGGCTGGATCACGCACATCCGCCCGCAACAGCTCGACCCCTGCCGGCGCGGGCCGACGGGAGTTCTCGCCGCGGTTGAGGATGGTCAGGTCGATGCCGCGCTGCACGGCGAGCGCGCTCGCGCCGCTGCTGATCGTGCCCGTGCCGCCGATGAAAAGAACTTTGAGGGAGGTCATTCCTCTACAGTCGCGGCTGCAATGAGCTTCGTCAAGGAGGCGCGGATACTCTGCAGCTCCGACACGGGAACTCCGAGCCGGTCGACGATCTTGCCGGGAACCGCCTCAGCGAGCGCTCGCAGGGCGACGCCCTTTTCGGTGAGAGTCACAGCGAGTGCGCGCTCGTCGGCGTGGCTGCGCTGCCGGGTGATCAGCCCTGCGGCCTCGAGACGTTTGAGAAGAGGCGAAAGAGTCGCGGGCTCAAGGTAGAGCGCCTCGCTGATGTCGGTAACCGTGCGCGGGCTGCGCTCCCACAGGGCGAGCATCACGAGGTATTGCGGATGCGTAATGCCGAGCGGTTCGAGAACCGGACGGTAGTGAGCGATCACGGTGCGGGCGGCGACGGCGAGGCCGAAACACACTTGTCGTTCGAGCGCGAGTGAGTCTTCGGATTTCGTCGTGATCACGGCTGTCTTCCTCCTTCTCGGATCCTAGCGCCAAATAGTTAGTACACTAATTATTCGTACACTAAGAGGGGGACTACGTGGCCGGCAAACTCCGGTGGTGGATGCACTTGAACCGCGCAATCTTTCCCGTGATGGGGCCGGCCCAGCTCGGCCCGTTCGGCGAGCCGCCGCTGCCGTCGACGGAGGGCAAGCCGTGTCCGCTGTGTGGATCTCCGATGCGCGAGCACGCGCTGGAGCGACGTGACGGTCGGGCCACCAAGCTTCACTGCCCCGACAACGTGACCCACGTCGTCAGCCCGGGCGTCGAGATCTCGCTGTAGCACTGTGCCGGATTTTCCTGAGCACTGCGCTGGCGCCGCGGCGGCTCAGCCAAGTAAAAGCGTGTGCAGTTCCTGAGTGGTGCCGACGGTGTGAATCGCGCCCGCAGCCTCCGCTGGCGTTCCATAGCCCCAGCTGACGAAGATCGTGGGGATGTCGTGCTCAGCGGCACCGGAGACGTCGTGCTCGCGGTCCCCCACCATCACGGGATTCGACACGTCTGCGCCCAGGCTCTCGAGGCGCTTCAGGGACTCGGCCACGACATCCGCCTTGCGACTGCGCACCTCGTCTTCCGAGGCACCGGCAATCACGTCGAAGTAGCGCGTGAGCCCGGCGAGATTGAGCATCTTGGTGGCGGGCAGCTCCGGCTTCGAGGTGGCGAGCGAGAGCGGGAGCGGGCTCTCGTGGATCTGCCGCAGCAGGAGCGGAATCCCCGGATACACCGTGCTCTCGAGCGCACCGCGTTCGAGATATCGCTCGCGGTAGACCTCGAGTGCCTCCTGCGACTGCTCCGGCGTCATCCCCGCGAGATCGCGGAACGAATCGAGGATGGGCGGGCCGACATAGCGGAGCAGCTCGCTGTGGCTCGGCACGGGTCGGTCCAGCGTCTGGAACATGTAGGCGAGTGTTTCGGTGATCCCTGGTGCGGAGTCGAGAATCGTGCCATCGAGGTCGAAAAGGATGCAACTCCACCTGGTACTCATCCTGACCAGCATAGGAGAGATGGAATGCCGTTCCCGCCGCGCCCATCCGGAGTGGATCGTCTACCGGTATTCGCGCAATTCGCGTTGCACCAGCAGGGCGAGATCCCGAAGCCGCGCGAGGTCAGCGTCATCGGCCGGGTGCGGCTCGGTGTCGAAAACGCACAGCGCTCCTATGCGTTCACCGCGAAGCGACTCCAGCGGATAGCCGGCATAGAAGCGGATGTGTGGGTAGTCGACAACGAGCGTGTAGTCGCAGAATCGCTCGTCCTTCAAGGCGTCAGGAACTACCATCCCTCCTCGTTGACGGATAGTGGTGTCGCAGAACGACCCGACTCGTGGCAACTCGACGAGCGAGGGCCACGCAGTGCCGCGGATCCGCTGGGTGCCGCCATCAAGCACGGTGAGTCCTGCCGCAGGAACCTGGAGCGACGTCTGAGCGATGTTCAGGAGGCGCTCGATTGCGGGCGTCACCAAGACCTGGGAGAGATCGAGCGCGTCGACTGCATCCTGCCGGTCTGCCTCTGCCCGGTCGTGGTCGTGGGGGAAGGGACGGTGCGGGTCATCGGATGAGTGTCGACGTGCGTCGAGCGCAGGCAGCATTGCTGTAGCCAACATCCTCGCGGATTCGGCATAGTCGCCCGGAACCCTGTGTCGGTCTGACGGTGGGAATGCGAGGTCCGAAAGGGGCACGAAGATGCTCTGCGATGCTTCCGCACAGACCTCTGCCGAAACGCGGTTGAGTGCCGACGCCTGGGCGTCCGCGATTCCGCCGAATGCGGAGTCATAGATGGGAATGGATCGGATCGTCTGAATCCCCGCCATCACCACGGGCACACCCACTGTTTGGGCCACGGTCGACAGGATTGCGGACAGGTTCCTGCGCCACTTCTTCAGCGAGGCCAACTCGAGGGCTTCGTTGACGCCGAGCACGATGACGATAGCGTCATAGCGCCAGAGCGGCAAAGCCTCCAACTCGCGCAGGGCATTTTTCAGGCGCTTGTCGGGACTCGCGACGATGTCGACGTCGGTGCCCCGGCCGGTCAGAGACGTCAGTGCCCTGGCAAGGAATCCAGGAAGAGCGAGTCCGTGAGTGGTGACACCCCACCCGACGGCGAGTCCGCCACCAAATACCAGGATCCGGTCGCTGTTCGGGCCCGGCGCGCTCGTATGAGGCTCGTCGTCCGGGCGTGGCACGAGTTCGAGCCGTGTGCTTACCCTGGCCCGCCACAGCCGTAATAGCGGGGCAAGGCCTCGATTGGGCGATTCGCTGGGATGCAGTGATCCGGATGTACCGAGAGCATCGGACCTCGCGCTCGCGGCGTCCATCGCATCCACCCACATCTCTTTTGCCTGTTCGCAGCCATTCGGGTGGACCGCTCACCGACAGCTTAACGGGCCGAGGAAGGTCTCGTTCGATATCGCTCACAGCTGTCGGCGTGGCACCGGGCCGGCGCCGCGTGCGCGCTGCGCCGCGTGCGCGCTCAGAACAGGCGAAGGTGTCCGTCGTCGAGGCCGCGCATCTCGTCGTAGTCGAGCAGCAGGCAGCGGATGCCGCGGTCCTCCGCGAGCGTTCGTGCCTGCGGTTTGATCTCCTGCGCTGCGAACACGCCGGCGACGGGCGCGAGGTGCGGGTCGCGGTTCATGAGTTCGAGGTACCGCGTGAGCTGCTCGACCCCGTCGATCTCTCCTCGGCGTTTGATCTCGACGGCGATCGCTCCGCCTTCGGCGTCCCGGGCGAGGATGTCCACCGGCCCGATCGCGGTCATGTATTCGCGGCGAACGAGCTGGTAGCCCGCGCCGAGCAACTCGATGTTCTCCGCGAGGAGCTTCTGCAGGTGCGCCTCGACGCCGTCCTTCTGCAGGCCGGGGTCGATACCGAGCTCGTGTTCGCTGTCGTGCAGGATCTCGTGGATCGAGATGACGAGCAGGTCGGCGGTCTTCGCCTGGGCGACTTTCCAGATCTCGGTGACCCCGGCATCCGCCTGCTCCTGATCGGGCACGATTGCGGACAGCAGGCACGGCGGGCTCATCCAGTTGAGCGGCTTGTAGCTCAGGGAGTCGGAGTGCACGAGCACGCTGCCGTCGGCCTTGAGCACGAGAAGCCGGGTCGCGAGCGGGAGGTGGGCCGAGAGCTTTCCCGCGTAGTCGACGGAGCAGCGGGCAATGACGAGACGCACCCGCCCAGAGTACTAGTCAGTCCTCGTAGTGGAGCACGTCGCCGGGCTGGCAGTCGAGTACCCGACAGATCGCGTCCAGCGTGGAGAACCGCACCGCTTTTGCGCGCCCGTTCTTGAGCACTGCGACGTTCGCCGGGGTGATTCCGATGGCGTCCGCGAAGTCGCCGACGCTCATCTCGCGCTCGGCCAGCACGCGATCGATGGAGATGCGGATGGCCATCAGACGACTTCGTCCAGCTCCGAGCGCATCAGGATCGCACGCCGGAGGAGGGATCGAAGCACCAGAGTGATGCAGGCGAGCGCCATGAGGGCGAAACAGATCGTCACCTGGATGAGTGCGATGAATGGGCTGCCCGCCTGCGCACGGCTGATCGCAATGAAGCTGGCGATCACGAGCACAACACCGCAGGCAAGCGCGACGACGATCAGGTCGACCCAGAACAGGGATGAGTGGGCCAGCACTGTTCCGCGGTGGATGCGGTGCACGAGCAGCGAGGCCAGTGCAAGCGCGATGAGAGCGACGACCGTGATTGCAATCGACAAGACAAGGAGAGGCGTGCGCAACGCAGCGTATTCCGGGAGGTCTACAGCGACTTCTGCAGAGAACCCGGGCAGTATCACGATCGCTGCAACGCCGACGAGGAACAACACCCCCAAGAGCGACTGGGTGACGACGACAAGCGCCGGAGCGGGTTGTGATAGTCCATTCATCCATCGATTATCGATAGGTATCTATCGAAAGTCAATAGATTACTCGAGCCGTATTGTGGCCTGCTCGACCGGGCGCGTGGCCTGCGGCTCGCGCGCGGCGTAGGAGACGATTCCCGCCAGCGCCACGAGCGCGAGCACGAGGAGCAGTCCGTGCAGGATGCCGAAGTGGTTGCCGAGGAACCCGATCACGGGTGGCCCGACCAGGAACGCCACGTACCCGATGGTTGCGACGGCACTCACGCGTGCGGCTGCCTTGCGCGGGTCATCCGCAGCCGCGGACATCCCGACCGGGAAGCCGAGTGAGGCGCCCAGGCCCCAGAACACGACTCCGATCACGGCGACCCAGACGATAGGTACGAAGATGAGCATCAGGAGGCCCAGAGCGGCGAGCACCGCGGATGCCCGCAACACCGGCACGCGCCCGTAGCGATCGAGTAGCGTGACCCCCGAGAGCCGCCCCAGGGTCATCGCTGTGACGAAGACGCCGAACACGACGGCGCCCGCTGTGGCATCCGTGTTGTGCCCGTGGACCATCGCGTAGGAGAGCCAGTCGTTCGCTGACCCCTCCGTGAACGCCATCCCGAGCACGATCAGCCCGATCAGGAGCGTGCGGGGGTCGCGCCAGATCGCCAGACGCCCCCGCCAATTGTCGGTGCCCTCCGGCGTGGCCGTGTGATCCGTGCCGCCGCCCTCCGGCTGCAAGAACCGCACCACCCAGATCACGACGATGACGATGAGCACGGCGAGCACGCCGAGGTGGATCTCCAGTGGCACCTTCAACCACTCCGCGACCGCACCGAGCGCCGCGCCGACGATGGTGCCCGCGCTGAAGAAGGCGTGATAGATCGGCATGATGGTGCGCCCGAGGGCGCGCTCATTTGCCGCGCCAGACACGTTCATCGCCACGTCGCAGATGCCGGATGACGCGCCGAAGACCACGAGACCGGCGACGGCAACGACAAACGAATCGAAGATGGTGACGCCCATCGCCGCCAGAACGAGGCCGACCGGAGCGATGAGCAGGGTCACGAGGATGACACGCCTGGCACCAAAGTTGGCGACGAGGTGCCCGGAGGCGATGAGCCCGATGATCGACCCCGCCGCGATGCCGAACAGCAGCACGCCGACCTGCGCGGTGTTGATGTCGAGTGCGACACTCACGGCGGGGATGCGGGCGGCCCAGCTGGCCAGGCCAACGCCGCACAGGGCGAAGATCACGAAGAGCGCGTTACGCCAGGCACTCAGCGCGGCGCGCCCGGCTTCGACGGGGGCGTGCAGCGTGCTGCCTGCGTTCTGCGGAGATGGCGATGACATGGGGACCTTCGTGATGAATGGGAGTGCCGGCGAGGAACTGTCGCCTCGAATCGATTCGATCGAATCGATTCGACTAAGCTACCAAACCATGGGAAACGAGGCAAGCAGCTCCGGCCACTCCGGGAGGCCAACTTTGGCAGCCGTCGCCGAACTGGCAGGGGTATCGCGATCGACGGCATCCATCGCCTTCAGCGGTGCTGGGCCGGTGTCAGCGGAGACGAAGCAGCGGGTGCTGCAGGCGGCGGCATCCCTCGACTACGCTGGCCCGGATCCGCGCGCCCAGTCGTTGCGTCGCGGCCGCTCCGGCATCGTCGGAGTCGTCATCGAAGACCGGCTGAGCGATGCCTTCCGCGACCCGATGAACATTGCAATGCTCGATGGCCTCGCCGACGAGACCGGCGCGATCGGCTCCGGCCTGCTGCTGCTCACCGACACGGGAGACGGGCAGCTCAACATCGAAAACGCCCCGGTCGACGCCGTCGTGCTGATCGGATGCAGCACCCGCCTCGACTCCGCCGTCTCAATCCTGCGACAGCGCGGCATCCCCCTCGTCGCCGTCGAGGCGGAGCCGATGGAGGGCGTGCTCGCGATCGATCTCGACAACCGAGAGGCGTCGCACGCGCTCGCGGTGCACCTGCGCGACCTCGGGCACGAACGGGTCGCCATCGTCGCGCTGCCGCTCGTGCCGAACGGAACGCGCGGGCCGCTCACCCCGGAGCTTGAGGCCGCGAGCACCGGCTATACGGCATCCGCGCGTATCGGTGGGGTGCGCGGGGTCTTTCCCGACGCGACCGGCTGGGTCAGCGTCGGCAGCCTCGCGGAGGAGGGCAGGATCGCCGGGCATTCCCTGCTGGGTGCCGATGGCGTCGCGCGTCCAGCGGATGCCCGCCCCACCGCGATCATCTCCCAGAGCGACCTGCTCGCGCGTGGCGTGATTCTCGCGGCAGAGGAGCTCGGGCTGCGGGTGCCCGAGGACGTGAGTGTCGTCGGCTTCGACGGCGTTCGGCTCGACGGGATGGGCGAGCACGACCTCACCACGATGGTGCAGCCCGCGGTCGAGAAAGGGCGGTCGGCCGGACGCGGAGTCGTGGCTCTGCTGAACGACGAGCCGGGCGAGGCTATGTCGTTCGTGAGTCGGTTCCACCCGGGCAATACGACCGCGCCGCCGCTTAGTCTCTAGCGAGTCCCGACGACCATCCACCTGGCAGTGCGAGCGCGCAGTCCGAGGGTGACCGCGCGGGCGCCGAGGTAGCCGAACGCGAACGCGACCATGAGCCAGGCGAGGCCCGTGGCATCCGGGGGTGCCCAAGCCAGAACCGCCAGCGCCATCGGTACGAATGCCGCAACGTTCACGACTCCGGTGATGGCGAGGTAGCGGGCGTCTCCCGCGCCGATAAGCACGCCGTCGAGCACGAACACCACCCCGCCGAGCGGAACCGAGAGCCCGAGGATGACCAGGGTCGCCGGAAGCAGGCGCACGACATCCGGCGAACTCGTGAACAGCCCGCCGAGCACGCCGCTCGTGGCGATGACGATGATTCCGAGCGCGATGCCGCACAGCGCGCCCCACTCGAGGCAGCGCCTCAGCACCGCACGAACGACGTCGAGGTCACCCGCGCCGAGCGCCTGCCCAATGAGCGCCTGGGCCGCGATCGCGAGGGAGTCCAGGGCGAAGGCGAGCGTGGCGAACAGGGTCATCGCCACCTGATACGCCGCGAGCTCGTTCGAGCCGAGTCCGGTCGCGACGAACACGGCGAGCAACATCGCGGCGCGCAGGCTTAGGGTGCGCAGGAACAACCACCCACCGGATGTCGCCCCGAGCGCCATCCCCGCCCGCTGAGGTCGCAGGCTCGCGCCCGTCGCTCGCGCGTGATGCACCACGACGGCGACGTACACCGCGGTCATGCCCCACTGGGCACACACCGTGCCGACCGCGGACCCCTCCAGGCCGAGTCCGAGACCATAGATGAAGAGGAAATTGAGCAGGATGTTGGCCGCGAACCCGATGCCGGCGACGTAGAGCGGGGTGCGGGTGTCCTGCAGGCCGCGCAGCAGCCCGGTCGCGGCAAACACCAGCAGCATCGCGGGCAGTCCGAACATTGAGATGCGCAGGTACGCGAGCGCTTCTGCCGTGACGGCCGAGGTCGCGCCGAAGGCGCCGAGGAGCGCGGGGCTCGCGAGCCAGCCGACGGCCGCGAGCACTGCGCCGAGGCCGAGCGCGAGCCAGATTCCGTCGACGCCCACTGCGATCGCGCGGCGGCGATCCCCAGCGCCCAGCCAGCGGGCGACGGATGGCGTGGTCGAGTACGCGAGAAACACCATGAGCCCGATGATGGTCTGCAGCACCGCGCTCGCGAGCCCGAGCCCGGCGAGCGGTTCCACCCCGAGATGGCCGACCATGGCCGAGTCCGCGAGCAGGAACAGCGGCTCGGCGATGAGTGCGCCGAGCGCGGGGATGGCCAGGCGCAGGATCTCGCGATCGACGGGGCGGGGGCTGAAAACGCTGATCCTCGACTCTATCCGCGGGGCAGGCCGGTCGAGTAGCGCGCGAGGAACGAGCCCGCGTATCGAGACCCCAGTGCGAATTGTGCTGGACGATGACTATACACGTGTGTAGCATCCTGTACATGCGTATAGCATCCGACGTCTCGACCGGTGACCTCAGCGCCCGCGCCCGACTGCGCAACTCCGCGATCGAGGTCTTCGCACTCCGCGGCTTCACGGCATCCGTGCGCGACATCGCGGCGCACGCGGGGGTGAGCGCAGGCCTCATCACCCACCATTTCGGTTCCAAGCAGAAGCTGCGCGAGGAGTGCGACACGGAAGTGCTGCGGCTGTACCGCGCGATCAAGAGAGACGGCGTGACCGCGTCACCGGCGCAGACCATGACCCTGCTGACCGAACTCGATGATTACGCGCCGATGTTCGTCTACATTCTTCGCAGCGTGCGCGAGGGGGGAGCGGCGGGAATGGTGTTCCTGGAGAACATGATCGACGAGGCAATCGCGTTCTCCGAGGAGGGGGTCGCCTCTGGCGTGGTGAGACCCAGCCGGGACCCACGCGCGAGAGCTCGCTTCCTCGTCACGTCGAGCCTGGGCGGCCTTCTGCTGCAGTTGTCTCTGCACCCCGGCCTCGATCTCGCCGACATCGGCCCGACCGTGCGTCGGCTAGTCGAGGAGATCACCCTCCCAACGCTCGAGGTCTACACCGAGGGCGTGCTTGCCGATCGTCGGTACCTCGATGAATACCTGCAGTTCCGCACCGCGCCGCCGGGCGAGACCCAGCAGAGACCCCAGACCCCCACCACTTCACCATCATCGGAGAAAACATCATGACCGCATCGCTTGCCGTGGATGTCCACGGACTGCAGAAGAACTACGGCACCACACACGCGCTGCGTGGCCTCGACCTCCAGGTTGGAACGGGAACGGTCGCGGGGTTCCTGGGGCCGAACGGCGCAGGAAAGTCCACGACCATCCGCATCCTGCTCGGACTGCTCCGGGCGGATGGCGGCAACGCGACTCTCCTTGGTGGCGACCCGTGGCGGGACGCCGTCGCGCTGCACCGCCGCATCGCCTACGTTGCGGGTGACGTGACCCTGTGGCCGAACCTCACCGGAGGGCAGGCCATCGACATTCTCGGCGCGCTGCGCGGAGACCACGACCGCACGCGGGTGGACTCCTTTCTCCAGCGCTTCGATCTCGATCCGACGAAGAAGGCGCGCAGTTATTCCAAGGGCAACCGCCAGAAGGTGGGCCTTGTCTCGGCGTTCGCCAGCCGCGCGGAACTGCTTTTCCTGGACGAGCCCACCAACGGCCTCGATCCGCTCATGGAGGAGGTGTTCACCGAATGCGTTAAAGAGGCACGAGATGAAGGGCGATCGGTGCTGCTCTCGAGCCACATCTTCGCCGAGGTCGAGAAGCTGTGCGACACCGTCACGATCATTCGCGACGGCCGCACCGTCGAATCCGGCACGCTGTCAGAGCTGCGTCACCTCCAGCGCTCGACCGTGAGAGTGACGCTGGATGCTGATGCCAGCGCACTCGGAGCGATCGACGGCGTGCACGACCTCGTCGTCGACGGCGCACACGCGACCTTCACTGTGGACAGCGCCGCGCTGCCCGCCGTGCTCGCGGCTCTCGCCCCGCTCGCGCCTCGCGAACTCGTCTCCACCCCGCCGTCGCTTGAGGAACTGTTCCTGCGGCACTACGGGGTGCACGCCTCGGATGCGCTGATGGACGCCGAGGTGGCGTCATGACCGCAACACTCGAGTCACGCGCGAGTACCGCATCATCGGTGACACCAGGCAGGGGAGCGGTGCGGAACCCGTACGCCGGGCTCGGCACCATGATCCGGTTCATCGTGCGCCGAAACTGGCTTCGGATGCTCGTCTGGCTGATCGTGCTCGCCGGCATGGTGCCGCTCGTGATCGATTCGCAGCGGGAACTCTTTCCCACGCAGGCCGCGCGCGATGCCTACGCCGCCGTCGCGAACACCCCGGCGATCGCCGCGCTCACCGGACTTCCCTATGCCGCGGGCACGCTCGGCGGCATCCTCAATATCAAGCTGTGGATGACCGTGGCTGTCGCGCTGTCCTTTGCCGTGATCTTCCTGGTCAGCCGCAATGGTCGCGCGGAAGAGGAGAGCGGACGCACCGAGTTGCTGCGCGCCGGAGTGCTCGGCCAGCACGCGTACTCTCTCGCGAACTGGATCGTGTCTGCCGCGCTCGCCGTGGTCGTGGGGCTCGCGTGCGCGGGTGCTGCCGTGAGCCAGGGGCTTCCCGGTAGAGGCGCGCTGCTCATGGGCGCATCCTTCACCGGCGTTGCTCTCGTGTTCGTCGGAGTCGCCGCGGTCGCGGGACAGGTCACCCGGTCGAGCCGCGGCGCGAACGGACTTGCCTCGGTCGTGCTGGCCGTGGCCTACCTGCTTCGCGCCGGCGCAGACGTCGGCGCCACCGGCGGACGCGCGAACTGGGTGACCTGGCTCTCGCCGATCGGCTGGGGCCAGCAGACGCGCTCCTACGGAGAGAACGAGTGGTGGCCGCTCCTGCTGTGCCTGGCCGCGACGGTCATACTCTGCTGGGTCGCGCTCGCCCTCGAGCGCCGACGGGATCTCGGTGCGGGACTTCTGCCCGAACACGTCGGGCCGCGCGGCGCATCCGCTCTCGTGAGCACCCCCATCGGCCTCACGCTCCGACTCCAGCGCGGTTCTATCATCGGCTGGATGCTCGGAATCATCGTCTTCGCCTTCTTCTTCGGCGGCGTGGCCAACGCGATGTTCCACCTGCTCACGCCCGACACCGCAATCGCAAAGGCGTTCACCGGGCATTCGAGCGATGCGCTCAACGGGCTGCTCGGGTACTTCACAATGGCGAACGCCCTGCTCGTCGCCGCGTTCGCGCTGCAGAGTGCAGACACGATCCGGGCGGAGGAGGCGGATGGTCGTGCCGAGCTGCAGTGGGCATCCGCGATCTCCCGGGTGCGCTGGGCGGTATCGCGGATGCTCGTGCCCGCGGTGGGCTCGCTGGTGCTGCTCGCACTGAGTGGTCTCGCCATCGGTGTGAGCTACGGGGCAGCGGTCGGAGACGCGAGCCAGGCCGGGCGCATCCTCTCGGCCTCTCTCGCCTACTGGCCCTCGGTACTTCTCGTGATCGGAGTCGTGATGCTGTGTGCCGCGGCGATCCCGAGGGCCGCCGCGACGGTGACCTGGGCGCTCTTTGGCATCGCGGTTCTACTGTCGATGTTCGGCGACCTGTTCCGGCTGCCGGACTGGATCTCGCAGAACACGCCGTTCACCGCGGTGCCTCGAGTGGGTGCGGACTTCACCGCCCTGCCGATCGTCGTGATCGCGCTGCTCGCGGTGATCGCGGGATGGGTTGGGCTGGCGATCATGCGGCGGCGCGACATGACTGCCGCCTAACGCCGGTCGAGTAGCGTGCGAGGAACGAGCCCGCGTATCGAGACCCCACGGGTTGACTCGCAGAAAGGTCTCGATACTTACTACTTAGGCTTGGCCTCGAGGCGCGCGGTGTAATGCATCGTGCCGTCGAGACGGTCGGCCTGCTTCACGTGCGTCTCGCGCAGCAGAACCCACCCGTCGGCGGCGAGCTTTCCGGCCGCGCGCGGCTGCCCGGCGTCGGCGAGCGCACGGCACGCCTTCGCGAGCACGCGGGTCAGGCCGTCGACCACATCCGTCGGGTCGGCGTCGCGGACATCCGCCTCGTCGTCGGAGCGGTGGTGCTCGTGCTCAGCCGACACGGCTGATCGCCACGCGCCAGACGACCGGGCCCTCTTCGAGGTAGTTCCACTCATAGCGCCCCGGCCACAGCGACTCGCTCTGGTAGCGCAGTGGAAGCGGGTCATGGTCGTTCACGATCACGAGCTGGCCGTTCGGTTCGAGTTCGCCGAGCTTGCCGAAGATGATGTTGTGGCGCGCGCCGTGGGGCAGTTCGCGCACATCGAGATCGGTGGACTCGGACGATGCGTCGGGCATGGGGTCTCCTGGTTCGAAAGCTGTGCCTGATCGGCGCAGGTATTTAGATGATAGAACTCCTGCAAAATCCTACGGGCAAAGTCGGGCAGATGACAATGGCCGGATGCGACATCGCGCACCCGGCCATTGATCCTGAAGCGTGGAGGCTAGCTACCCACGGTCTCCTTGTCTCGGCTGCCCGCGACCGTACTGACATCCGTGCCGCGCAACTTTCCGAGCCCATTCATCAGGTGGTACACGACGAGCGCGGCGACGGTGCCGATGATGATGCCGCTGAAGCTGGCCTGGCCCGCGTGCAGGGTGAAGTCCGCGATCGCGATGATCAGGGCGATACCCGCGGTCAGCTGGTTCTTCGGCTTGCTGAAGTCGACCTTGTTCTCGACCCAGATGCGCACGCCGATGATCCCGATGAGGCCGTACAGCGCGGTCGTCACGCCACCGAGCACACCCGGCGGAATGGTGAAGATCACGGCACCAACCTTCGGAGACAGGCCGAGCAGGATGGCCACGATGCCGGCCACCCAGTACGCCGCCGTCGAGAAGACCCGAGTCGCTGCCATCACGCCGATGTTCTCGCCGTACGTCGTCGTCGGCGAACCACCGCCGATCGCGCTGATGACGGTCGCGAGGCCGTCGGCGAACAGCGCGCGCCCGATCACCGGGTCCAGGTCGCGCTCGGTGAGCTGGCCGACACCCTTCACGTGTCCGACGTTCTCCGCGATCAGAGCGAGCACCACGGGCAGGAACATCAGGTAGATCGGGAAGTGCGCGAAGTTGAACGTCGGGGTGATGAACTCCGGCAGTCCGATCCACGCTGCTTTCCCGACACCGCTGAAGTCGATCTCGCCCATGAGCACCGCGGCCAGGTACCCGACCGCCACGCCGAGCACGATCGAGAGTCGCCCGATCATCCCCTTGAACAGCACCGTGATCAGGATGATCGCGAGCAGGGTGATCAGCGCGATGAGCGGCGACTTCTCGAAGTTGCCCTTCGCTGCCGGCGCCAGGTTGAAGCCGATCAGCGCCACAATGGTGCCGGCCACGATCGGCGGCATCGTCGCGTTGACCCAGCCGATGCCAGCCACGTGCACGATGATTCCCACCACGGCCAGCAGCGCACCGACGACGAGGATGCCACCCAGAGCGACGCTCTTGCCGTCGGATGCCACGGCCGCGGTGATCGGCGCGATGAAGGCGAACGACGACCCGAGATAGCTGGGCAGTTTGTTCTGCGTGATGATCAGGAACAGCAGTGTTCCGATACCGGAGAACAGAAGGGTGGTACTCGGCGAGAAGCCGGTGAGCAGCGGAACCAGGAACGTCGCGCCGAACATGGCGACGACGTGCTGGGCTCCGAAGCCGATGGTTCTCGGCCAGCTCAACCGTTCTTCGGGCAGGACGATCTCGGAGGCGGCGACATTCTTGCCGTCTCCGTGCAACTTCCAGGGGAGTGCCATTCAAGCTCCTTTGCGTTGGTGGACTTTGCCAGAGAGTATTGCCCGGCGACCCTTTTGCGCCAGTGGCGCGCGCACGGGCTGGAATCGGTTGTGTCGAAGAGTCTTACGTTGCGGTAGAGGTCGCCGGAATGAGCAGCCCGCGTGCCGAACATTTAGGCTGAGTTCATGAGTCCTGATTCGGCCACGAACCCCGCAACTCCCCTCACTTCCGGAATCGATACTGCTGAACTGGATTCGGACATCCGACCGCAGGACGACCTGTTCCGGCATGTCAACGGCAAGTGGATCGAACGCACCGCGATTCCGGACGACAAGGCTCGCTACGGCTCCTTCCACATCCTCGCCGAGGAGGCGGAGAAGGCCGTACGCGACATCATCGTCGAGGCACAGACCGCGGCGCCGGGCACCGAGGAGCGCAAGTTCGGTGACCTCTACGCGAGCTTCCTCGATGAGGAGCGAGTCGAGAAGCTCGGCGCGGAGCCATTGAGACCTCTCCTGGCCGAGGTGGATGCCGTGGCCTCGGTCGACCAGTTCCTCACCGCCCTCGGCGGGCTCGAGCGGCAGGGCACCAACGGCTTCTTCCAGCTCTTCGTCGACAACGATCCGGGCAACCCCGAGCGCTACCTCGTCTTCCTCGAGCAGGGCGGGCTCGGCCTTCCGGACGAGTCCTATTACCGCGAAGAGAAGTTCGCGGACATTCGCGCCGCGTACCTCTCCTTTGTCGAGAAGATGCTCGCGCTCGCCGGGGTGACGGATGCCGCGCCGCGCGCTGCCCGGATCGTCGCGCTTGAGACCGAAATCGCCGCGCAGCACTGGGACAACGTCAGGACGCGGGACAGCGACGCCACCTACAACCTCACGACGTGGTCGCAGGTGCCCGGGTTCGATCTCTGGCTCGACGCGCTCGACGTTCCTACGGGCGCGCTCGATGAGCTCGTCGTGCGCGAGCCGAGCTTCGTCGAGGGCCTGCGCGCGCTCATCGATGCCGACCACCTCCAGGCCTGGACGGACTGGCTGCGCTGGCAGGTCATCCGCTCGAACGCTGCCTACCTGTCGAGCGAGTTCGTCGCGGCGAACTTCGACTTCTACGGCAAGACTCTCACGGGAACCCCCGAGCTGCGGGCGCGCTGGAAGCGTGGCGTCTCGCTCGTCGAGGGTGCCATGGGCGAGGCGATAGGGCGCATCTACGTCGACCGACACTTCCCGGCCGCGGCGAAGGAGAGCATGGACGTGCTCGTCGGCAACCTCATCGAGGCGTACCGGCAGAGCATCGGGGAGTTGTCCTGGATGACGGAGGCGACCAGGGAGCGCGCCCTGCAGAAGCTCGACAAGTTCACCCCCAAGATCGGCTTCCCGGTGAAGTGGCGTGACTACTCCTCGCTGGCGATCGATGCGAGTGACCTGCTCGGCAACGTGCGCGCGACCAACGAGTTCGAGTTCCAGCGCGAGCTCGGCAAGATCGGTAAGCCGCTCGATCGCGACGAGTGGTTCATGACCCCGCAGACGATCAACGCGTACTACAACCCCGGTTTCAATGAGATTGTCTTCCCCGCGGCCATCCTGCAATACCCCTTCTTCGACGAGACGCGGGATGCCGCGGCAAACTACGGCGCGATCGGCGCGGTGATCGGACACGAAATCGGCCACGGCTTCGACGACCAGGGGTCGAAGTACGACGGCGACGGACGGCTCACCGACTGGTGGACCGAGGACGACCGCGCTGCGTTCGAGAAGCTCACAGCATCCCTCATCGCGCAGTATGACGCGCTCGCGCCGCGACAGATTCCGGATCACCACGTCAACGGCGCGCTCACCATCGGCGAGAACATCGGCGACCTGGGTGGACTCGGAATCGCCTGGAAGGCCTACCTGATCTCGCTCGGCGGCGCGGAATCTCCGGTCATCGATGGCCTGACCGGTGCCGAGCGGTTCTTCCTCTCCTGGGCCCAGGCCTGGCAGCAGAAGAGTCGCGACGAGGAGGCCATCCGACTGATCTCGATCGATCCGCACTCACCCAACGAGTTCCGCTGCAACCAGATCGTTCGCAATATCGACGAGTTCTATGAGACCTTTGGTGTGACTCGAGCCGATGACCTGTGGCTCGACCCGAGCGATCGAGTGACCATTTGGTAGTTACCCGAGACAAGGAACGCCGCGAGCGTCTGCGCCTGCCCAGAACCGGGCGCCATCGCGGAGCCGTGGGAGTGGAGAACTTCACCGGCAGTTTCACCGCGCTCGGAAACCTGGCCTACGGCGGCGCGCAGGTCTCGGCGAACGTCGTTGACCTGCAGACTGGCGCCACACTGCTCTCGATCGACGACAGGATCGTGCTGCCGACCGCGGGCATCGGCAAGGTGCTGCTGCTCGTCGAGGTGTCTGCTCGCATGACCGAGCGGGATGCGGGAGGCTTCGGCATCCTCGACAAGTCTCCGGCGGATGTTGCTGGTGGCGGCGGACTCTGGCAGAGCCTGCAGGCGCCGGCCTTGCCCGTGACCGATCTCGCCGCTCTCGTCGGCGCGACCAATGACGATCTCGCGACCAATGTTCTGCTGCGGCAGGTAGGCCTCGACTCGGTGCGTACACGAACGGAGTCGTTCGGACTCGCCCGCACGGCGTTGCTCGACCTGGTGCGCGAACGTCGAGGGCCGGACGACGCGCCCCAGCTCTCTGTCGGATCCACCGCAGAACTCGCCTGGCTGTTCTCCGCGCTCTACCGCGGCAACATCGTCGACTATGTCACCAGCCAGCGCGTGCTCGGATGGCTCTCCCTGCACTGCGACCTGTCGATGGTGGCGAGCGCGTTCGGCCTCGATCCGCTCTCGCACCGCACGACCGAGCACGGCATCCAACTTGTCAACATGACGGGGGCGGATGTCGGGGTGCGGTCGGATGTCGGCCTCCTGCGCGGTCCTCGCACCGGTATCGCCTACGCGGTCACCGTGCAGTTCGCCGATTCAGGACTGTCGGCCCGACTGCGAGTGCTGGATGCGATGCGTACGATCGGCTACGACCTGCTGGAGTACGTGCACTGATCTACGGCCCCGCCCGCGAGTTATATCTCAGCGGGCAACGGCAAGACCCCCCAAACTGGGGGCAGCAGGACTGAAAATCCTGTCAGCGATGTCTTGTCCGCATTTTGGGGGACCTGTACCATTGGTCCACGCGCTCCTGAGCGGCACGTCACCCGAAGATGTGTCGCTGACCCGACGGTGAGCACGCAATAGGTGGTGAATCAACCCATTCTGTCCTGACCCGCTGGTCTGTTTCTGATGTTCGGCCTGGTCGCGCTTACCCCGTTTTAATCCGTCGCCTCTGGCATTGCGCCGTTTCGACGTTCTAGGAGCCTGTGCCACTTGGTCCAGGCACCTCTCGGTAAGCGAAGTTTGCATTTATTCAGCTCTTACCCGAGGGGAATTACCCAATGAAGAAACTGCTCGCAGTCTGCATGACTGCCCTGCATGCCGTATGGCTTGCGCCCGGTAGAAACCCTGCCCCGCGTCACGCACACAAGCGTTTGCGCTTCACCAGGAAGTCCCTCACCCGGAAGGCTGTGGGGGCAAGTCTCGCTACGGTTCTCGCGGTCGGGATGATCGGGGCGGCAATGGCCGTCCCGACGGCGTCCGCCAACGACAATTCCTACTGGAACCATGCTGCCAACTGGCAGCCCCTCTACCCCGGCTCGTCCTGCTACAAGATGGACAAGGGATTCAGCGGGCCAAGCTATGTGCTGCCCGCGCTGGACTCCACCAAAAACTATGTTGCGGTGATCGTCAACGCAGGCTCAGACTCCAGTACGGGCGGCAACGCGAATAACGTCTTCGACGCCACTCAGAATGTCATGCCCAGCGCAGGGGTGATCGTGAGCAGCTACGACGGCAAGGACATCAGCCACATCATCATCTGCACGGTGGCGGCTCCTCCGACAGCGATCACTCCCGCGGCTGTGACCTTCACGCCCGCAGCGTGCACCACCCCCGGTGACTACGGACAGGGAAGCTACACGATTCCAGGCACGTCTGGCGTGCAGTATCAGCTCAAGACCGGCAGTTCGAGTTGGGCAGACCTTGCCGCGGGAACCACGCTGGTGAGCGTTGGCACGACAGTGACGATCAGAGCAATAGCTGCGTCCTCGTCTTATGTCCTCAACGGTACGCAGCAGTGGAGCCAGGTGATTGCCGCACCGGGCGGATCGTGTGACGTGGCGGTAACTGCGGTGGTGACCTTTGCGGATGCGGTCTGCACCGGCCCGGGGATCTCGGCAGGGACAGGCAGTTACACGATCACGGCCCAGACGGGCGTGATCTATCAGATCAGCGGAACTCCCGTTCTGCCAGGAACCGTCAGCATGAGCGTCGGCAGCTCGGTTACGATCACCGCGATCGCGACACACGGTTACACGCTCACGGGAGCGACCACCTGGACGCACGAGTTCGTATCCGCGGGCGCTTGTCTGGCATCCGTGACAGTGATACCCGCGACCTCCGTGGATAACTCGTGCACCACGGTAGCCACCCTGACGCTGCCGAGCATCGCGGGCGTGGTGTGGACGGTCAATGGCGGGGTGGCTTCTGCCGGAACGTATCCGATGAGGGCGGGCGGCCCGAACACGGTTGTTGCGAGTGCAGCGCCCGGTTACATCTTGACCGCTCCATACAGCGAAAATTTCACCTTCGCACCTGCTGTCACCTGCGTGACCCCGGTTGGTCCCACCTTTGGGGCGGCGTCGTGTGACGCGGCCAGCGGAGTGATCACGGGTGGTTACATCGTTATCCCCTCGGCCACCGGTATCAGCTACTACATCGATGGTCATGACGCGGCAGCCGGACCCCACACGGTATCCGACGGCGCTCATACGGTGACCGCCGTGGCCGATGCCCATTACCAACTTCTGGGCGGAATTGCTTCCTGGCCGGTGACCATTGACGGCGCGGGTACCTGTGCGAAACCAGCGTCGATCGCGGCAGACCCGGCTGTTGTGCAGCCGCAGTGCATCAACGGCAACGGAACGACTCTGGTTTCCGGATACATCACGGTTACGGTGACGGATCACGTCACCTACTCGATCACGGGTACGACCGATGGCAACGCTGCGGTCAGTCTCAACAACGTTGGCGCCAGGACGGACCTCGCTCCAGGGCACTACACGGTAAAGGCGACGGCAGACGCCGGCTTCGCGTTGGCCGGTGTCCACGTCGGGCCGTGGGATATGACGATCACCGCCTACGCCGGCGACTGCGGACAGATTCCGACGCTGGCATTCCTTCCTTCCGCGGTGAGCTCCGCCAATCCGGTGTGCACCGCCGGAGGTATGACGGAGGGCTCCATCACGGTCGCCCAGGCCAATGGCACCAACGAATTCGGGAAAGGCATCAGCTACTTCATCGACGGTGTGAAGGTGACGAGTATCACGACCGCGAAGGCGCCAGGAACTTATCACGTGACGGCGTCGGTGGACGATCCTTTGGACAGCATCGACGGAGACAGCGCCTGGACGATCACCATTGCGTCTCCTTCCGCGTCGTGTGGCCAGTTGACGACGCTGGCATTCACGGGCGCTGACGGTACTGCGAGTGCTCGACTGATCATTGCCCTGTTCCTGTTGCTGTGTGGAGCCGGGGCGTACACGGCCAGCCGACTGCGCATGCGCGAGAGTTGAGCGGCACCCCGTAAGCAGCGGCGTGCGGATGCCTCGCCTCCTTGGATGAGGAGGCGAGGCATCCGCTGTCCTGCGATGTGAGTGGGCATGCGTAACCGACTCGGTCTGGCGACAGCGGCAGGCTCTGCAGCAGTGGCGCCGGGGACCCCCCAAATAGGCACTTGTCCGCACAAGAGGGGACAGATAGAGTTGTCTGCGGCACTTGAGCTGGAGAAACCCGAATCTTCACGCTGACCCCGACTGTGCCACTGTACATTCAGGACTTTTCCTATGTCGCTCCCCCGGCGGCCTCGGCACACTACCCATGCCCGGCCAATTTATCTGTCCATCTTCACGCGCGCACGGCACGCGATTCGACGATCGCCCCTGTGGAAGACGTCGAGCGGCATCGTCGCTGCTGCTCTAGCCATAGGCATGGTTGCGGTTGGCTTCGCCCTTCCCGCGAGCGCACATGACAACGTCGTGACCGGCGTGGTGGCGTGCAGCACGACCGGGAGCGGGTGGACCGTCACCTGGACGGTGACGAACGACTGGGACCAGGACGCGACGATCACCTCAATGTCTGCGACGGTCACGCCGACCGCGGCGGGCGTCGTCATCAAGGCGGCTGGCAATTCCAACCAGCCGAGCACCTATAACTCGGCGAAGTTCACCCAGAATGTTGCGACGGCGCCGGGTGCTTCTGGCCTCACGCTGACCGTCAACGCCACCTGGACCGACGGCACCAAGCGTGCAAATTCAGGAACAGTGAGCAAGTCCGCGTTCTCCACCAACTGCAACCCGCCCGCACAGAATGTCTGTAAGGATGCCGGCGCACTGGTTGTGACCAACGCAGTCAAGCCGAACCTCAGCACCGCGACGGTCACGCTCAAGAACGGGTACACGAGCTGTGACGTCTCTCTCAACTCGTACAAGACCCAGGGCCCCACCTGGCAAACGAGCGGTATCCAGACGTTCATCGATCACGACACCGTGCACCTGACGAGCACCAACCCCACGGGAACGCTTACGGTGGATACCCAGGGCTGCTTCCAGCAGCAGGACCTCTACCTCGGAACCACGAGGTTCGACGGCACCGACGGCGCGCTTCCGCACTACAACGACAGCGCGACTCCGACCGGTCTCATCGACTACTGGAACGGCAAGGTTGACGCCAATTGTGTCCAGCCAGGACTCGCTTCGGCCGCGGTGACCGTAACATCGGCGACCTGTACTGCGCCTGCAGAGCTGCACTGGGGTGCCATCTCGAATGCCACGTTCTCTGGTGACAAGGACGGCACCGTCGGACCGGCGAACTACGCGGTGACGGCAACGGCGACGAGCCCCAACCTGTTCGCGGCGGGTACCGCACACGTGTCCGGCGACCTCAAGACGCAGACCTTCAGTGGCACTCTTGCCGGTCCGATCGGATACCAGACGACCAATTCGAATCTCCCCTGCTACTCGATCATCCTGGGCGACCCGCTGGTGACCCCCGCGACCTGTGTCAACGGTGTCTCGACCAGTGGATCCATCTGGGTCGACTTCAAGCCGGGCGAGGTCACGTACAAGATCACCGGACCGAATAATCTCGTGATCGATCCCGTGACCACGGCCACGAACACGCTGCCCGCCGGTGATTACACCGTCACCGCGACCGCGCTCCCTGGCTTCCACCTGAGTGGCGACACGCAGTGGACACTGACGATTGCGGCCGCAACGGGAACCTGCTCGACCGTGACGCCTCCGAACACGCTGCCCTCCAAGGACATCTCGTGTGCCCCGGTGGCCGGCTTCCTCGACGGCAGCTTCACGCTCCCGAACACCCCTGGTATCAGCTGGTTCGTCGGCGGCAAGGCCACCGCAGCCGGAACCTACACGGTGACGACTGCGCAGACGGTCGACGTGACCGCCAAGCCCGCCAGCAGCTCGTGGGGCTTCCCCGCCGGAGCGACCACCTCGTGGTCCCTGGTGTTCACCACGCCGATCGACTGCCAGCTGACGACTCACGCGCAGCTGCTCACGGCAGTGACCTCCACCAACGAGGTCTGCTCCCCGTCCGGAACCGCTACCGGTGGCGCCATCACGGTCGCCCAGGTGGATGACGGCACGGGTATCACCGACATGTTCGGCCAGGGCGTCAGCTACTTCATCGATGGGGTGAAGGTCACCTCGGCCACCACGCCGAAGGCAGCGGGCACTTACCACGTAACCGCAACGGCTGATGACCCGGTGAACGACGTCATCGTTGGAGCAAGCAGCTGGACGATCACCATCGCCTCCGCCGCACAGGCGTGTGGACAGCTCACCACCCTCCCCTTCACCGGCGTCAGCGGTAACCCGATCGGGATTCTCCTGATCGCGCTGCTTCTGCTCGTCGCAGGAACCGGCGTCTACACCGCCAGCAGGATCAGGCCTCGCACGCAGGGCTGAGCCTGAGAGTCAGGCCGTAGGACCCCGGGTGTCCCGCGCTCCCTCCGGAGCCGGGGCATCCGGTGGTTAACGGCAAACCCGCCGCAGAGCAGAGGTGTTCTCGGAGGGTGGCGACAGTACTCTCGAAGAGTGAGCAACTCCGCCCAGGACCCGAGTGCAGCGCAGAACGAGATCTCTGTCGCCGAGCAGGCCGCCGCGACCATCGGCACCGGATTCTGGCGGACCGGGGCGGCCCCGGGCATCCGTTCGCTCACGGTCACAGACGGCCCCCACGGCGTGCGCAAGGCGCGCGGAGGAGGCGACCAGCTCGGCCTTGGCACGAGTGTGCCTGCGACCTGTTTTCCGCCGGCCGTCGCGCTCGCGTCCACATTCAACACCGAACTCGTCGAACAGGTCGGTGAGGCGCTCGGGGTCGAGGCGCACGCCCAGAACGTCTCCGTGCTCCTGGGGCCGGGGGTCAATATCAAGCGCTCGCCGCTGTGCGGGCGCAATTTCGAATACTTCAGCGAGGATCCACTGGTCAGCGGAGAACTCGGAGCTGCGCTCGTGCGCGGCCTGCAGCGACGAGGCGTCGGGGCATCCCTCAAGCATTTCGCGGTGAACAACCAGGAGACCAACCGGATGACCGTGAACGCCGAGGTGGACGAGCGCGCGCTGCGTGAGATCTACCTTCCCGCGTTCGAGACGATCGTCACGCGCGAACAGCCCTGGACCGTGATGTGCAGCTACAACCGGCTCAACGGCGTCGCGACAGCGGAATCGCGCTGGCTGCTGACGACCGTGCTGCGCGAGGAGTGGGGCTTCCGCGGAGTCGTGGTGAGCGATTGGGGCGCCGTCGACGAGCGGGTGCCCGCGCTTGCCGCCGGGCTCGACCTCGAGATGCCCGGGCCGCAGGCCGACAGCGTGAAGGCCATCGAGAGTGCCGTGGAGAATGGCGAACTCGACCGGAGCGTGCTCGATACCGCGGTGGGCCGTGTGCGGGAGCTCGTCGCGCGCTCTCGCCCTGCGGTGGACTTCGACGACGACGATGACGACTACGACGTGCCCGGAAAGTTCGACGTTGAGGCCCATCACGCGCTTGCCCGCCAGGCGGCCAGCGAGTCGATCGTGCTGCTGCGCAACGAGGGCGGGGTGCTGCCATTGCGCGGCGACGAGCGCGTGGCCGTGATCGGCGAACTCGCCCGCACCCCGCGCATCCAGGGGGCAGGAAGCTCGCAGGTGAATCCGACCCGGGTCGACAATCCGCTCGAGGAGCTCACGACGCGTGCATCTGTCGAGTTCGCCCCCGGATACACCCTTGACGGCTTCTCCAATCCGTCGCTGCGAGACGAGGCGGTCGCGCTCGCTGCACACTCGGATGCCGTGCTCCTGTTCCTGGGGCTCCCCGCCGGAGAGGAGTCGGAGGGTTTCGATCGCACGCGACTCGACCTGCCCGACGACCAACTTGCTCTCGTCGCCGCGGTCGCGAAAGCGAATTCCCGCGTCGTCGTCGTGCTGAGCAATGGTGGCGTGGTCACGCTCGAGCCGTGGCACGACAGCGTGGCCAGCATCCTGGAGTGCTGGCTGCTTGGACAGGGGAGCGGCTCGGCGATTGCGGACGTCATCTTCGGAGACACGAACCCGTCCGGTCGGCTGGCGGAGAGCATCCCGTTCAGGCTGCAGGACACTCCCTCTTACCTGAACTTCCCCGGGGAGGGCGGTGTTGTGCACTACGGCGAAGGGATCTTCGTCGGCTACCGCTATTACGAGACCGTCGCCGTTCCGGTGCGCTACCCCTTCGGCTTCGGCCTGAGCTACACGACATTCGCCTATGCCGGGCTCAGCGCGAAGCGCACCGGCGGTGGCGCCACCGTGACCGCGACGGTCACCAACACGGGAACGCACGCGGGCAGCGAGGTCGTGCAACTGTATGTCGCGGCGCCGGATGACGGGCCGAAGAGCCCGGCACGGGAGCTGCGTGCGTTCACGAAGGTTGCGCTCGCGGCGGGGCAGAGCAGGGTCATCACGCTGTCGCTCGACGAGCGTGCCTTCAGCTTCTGGGACATCGAATCCTCGACCTGGGTGGTGTACGGCGGCGAATACCGCGTGCAGCTGGCCACCTCGGCACACGATGTCGTGGACGAGGTGACCGTGAGGCGTGCGGGCACCCGGCCGCCGCATCCGCTCACCCTGGAGTCGTCGGTGGCCCAGTGGCTCGCGAACCCCGTTACGGGCCCCGTGCTGCGTCGCACGGCGGCGCGCGAGAACCCCGATGAGGGCGGAACGAGCGTGCTGGAGATGGTGGCGTCGATGCCGATGCGCCGTCTGCTGCGGATGCCCGGAGTCGATGTCAACGCCAGCCAGCTGCGAATGCTCGCCCGTGTGGCCAACAACCCCGTGGTGCGAGGAGTCGCGCGCGGGGTGGGGAGAATGCGCTCAACGATCGGGCGGTCGTCCGACTAGGACATCGCGCAGTGTCTACCCCCTTTATGGGGGCGTAGTCCTCCATTGTGAGGACATGCTAGATTGTGCAGCGCACCTGGGATGAGCAACCCGAATCCTCGTCCGACCCGACAGTGTGCTTAGCAAGAGGTGATACCCGACCCAACTCTTCGCGTGTTCTGAGGCTTCCCTGCCCGTCACGCTCTCGCTGCTTTGCTTTGCGCAAGGTCCAGACACCCCCGTGTCGCCAGCGCCATTCGTCAGTGCCAGAACTTTCGTGCGCGCATTAACCCGAAATCCTGCACCCAAGGAGCAGACCCCCCCATGAAAAAAATCATCGCGGTCATAACGACCGCGCTACTGGCCGTCGGCGTCGCCGTCGTCGGTGTTGCCGCGCCGGCATCCGCTTCGCCGGCGCCGGTGCACAACATCACATCAACCTGTGCGGCGCTGACCGTCGATCTCAGCGGCTATGCGGATATTGTTCCCGCGGTAGCGGCCGTCTATCACGACTGGACAGAGACCATTGTCGATGTTCCGGGCCAACCCGAAGTGCTCCCGGTGACGTATACGGAGGACCTGTACTGGCACCTGAACTGGGACTTCAGCGTCGACTACGGGTGGTTCAAGACCCACCCGGTCTGGGGGTGGACCAAAGTCTGGCCGCACCAGTCGCGTACGGTCACCATCCCCGGCAAGCCAGCCGTACCCGCGGTGACGCACACGATCGACCACCACGACCTCGTGTCTGCGGCACAGCCGGAGAAGAACAACACCGTTGTCGTGACCATTGACGGTGCCCAGAAGGCGAACACGACCTTCGGAACGAGTTACGCTCCCGCCGCGTTCGCCTACCCGGCTGACTTCAAGACCCACACGTATTCCGTCCAGATCACGGCGTGGGACGGCAGCGGCACCTACAGCACCGGAACACTCAACTCGGGCGATTGCACGGCTGCGCCGGTCGCAACCCTCGATCACCTGGGTGCGTGCTATCCGAACAACGGCTTCTCGAGCAGCAACGTCTACGTCAAGCTCGACAACAGCAACTCCCCAGTCGCTGTGACCTTCACGGGCAACGGCATCAACCAGACCGTGCCTGCCCGCACGGTCCAGGTCGTAGAAGCGACTCCGATGTGGGATCACGGAGGAAGTTTCACGGTCACTGCTGCCGGGCAGAGCTTCAGCATCAGCATCCCCGCATTCGACGACTGCGGCGCATCGATTACGCCGTATGTACAGGGCCCGTGGGTTGGCACCTGCCAGCTTCCGAGTTCGACCCGTACGGTCGAGTTCTGGTTCGACAACACCGGATCAAACCGTGATGTCACCTACACCGTCGGCGCTCGCAGCATTGTTGCGCCCGCGGGACAGAAGGTTCACTTCGACGCAGATGCGGCACCGATGACCGGAGGCAGCTATACAGTTACTGCCAACGGACAGACCTGGCACTTCACCGTTCCCGCCAGCGATTGCCTCACGGTCGCTGCCGCCCCTGTTGCCCCGACCTCACAGGCGGTGAGCTGTGGAATTGACCCCGCGCTCACCCTGGCGACAACGACGGGGGTGGACTACACGATCACGTCGTTCAACCCCAAGAACGGCAAGTACACGGTCACGGCCACTCCGAAGTTCGGCTTCAAGTTCGCGGGCGGCCAGACGAGCATCGTGCTCAAGGGCCAGGTCGCGAAGATGGTCAAGTGCGTGATCGACGCGGCCCTGACCTCCACCGTCACCCCGGTGTGTGGCTCAGCCGACGTGCTCGTGACCAACACTGCACTCACTGACGCCACGACGCGCGCGAAGGCCGGAGTGGCCAAGGTCTGGGTCGACGGTGTGCTGAGTGACCGGATCCGTGTCACCGCCGGAAGCGACGTCACGAAGACGTTCACCTTCGCGGAGGACTCCACCTACAACGGCGGAACGCAGCACGACATCCTGGTGAAGTTCGGCCAGGTGCAGCTCGCGACCGCGACGGTGGAGAGCAACTGTCTGCCGCCCGTCGTACCCTCGGTGACTCCGCCGACGCCGCTCACGCAGTTCACGGTCGGGGCACCCAGGACGCCGACCACGCCAGGCACCACGCCCAGCACGACGCCGGGTGAGAGCCTGACCACCCTGGCCCTGCTCCCCGCCAGTGCGACCGCAACCGACCAGGTGTGTGCACCCAACGGTGACAAGACCAGCGGCTACATCAGCGTGGCACTGCTGCCGGAAGACCAGACTGCGGTGCAGTACTCGGTGGATGGCACGGCACTCATCTCGGCGAAGACCGAGATGAAGCCCGGCAGCTACACGGTGACCGCGAGCCCACGAGACTCCGGTGAAGGCCTCACGGCCAGCAGCTGGAACCTCACGATCGCGTCCGCCGCGGACTGCGCGGCGGCAGCGGCCAACACCGTGACCACGCAGCAGACGGCAGACACCGGTAGCGGCTTCCCGATCTGGGCGCTGCTGCTGATCATCTTCCTTGTGCTGTTGCTGCTCGGCGTGGTGTTCTTCCTGATCGCGCGTCGCAGGAGGCGCGAGGCAGACGCCAACTGAGTGAACGGAGTGATGCCCCGCACGGTCGACACGGCCGGGCGGGGCATCACTCCGTTAACGAGGTGATGTCTACTCAGGCGGTGGCGGCGTCGTCTGCCGCTGCGGCATCCGTCTGCACGGCAGCGCGGATGCCGAAGAGAGCGTCCAGGCCAGCCACGAATTCATCTGCGCGGCCCTCGCGCGCGAGCTCGTGGGCGCGCGCGGATGGCGTGTGCAGCAGCACTCCGACCAGGTGTCTCAGCGCGGCCTCGGCCGTGCCATCGGCGTCGCCGCGGGTCCTGGCACGCGCGATTTCGTCCTCGAGCAGGTCGAACACGTGCCCGCGGAGGGCGACGATCGCGGGGGCTGCCTGCTGCTCGGCCTCGAGGGAGGAGAACTCTTCGGCGGCCTGCCCGACGAGCGAGCGGGCGTCATCCGCGGCCGTGAGCTCTTCGAGCGGGGCGTGCACTCGCACGGTCTCGAGGTCGAGCAGTTCGATCCCCTCGACCTCGGCGATGAGTGGATCGACGTTGCGGGGCAGGCCGAGGTCGATGACGAGCTGGTAGCGCGGAGCCGGTGCCTGAGCGCTCGCCATGGTGACCGTTTCGCGCGTGAGCACGGGAGTCGCCGACGAGGTGCAGGTGAGCACGAGATCCGCGGCGCCGAACGCGGCGCTCAGCGACTCTGCGACATCGAGTGAGTGACGCAGCGCAAAGGCCTCGCCTCGCCCGGAGGGAGAGAAGACGGTGATCCGCTCCACTCCGCGATCGCGCAGGGCGGCGACGGTCGTTCCCGCGTATTGGCCGGTTCCGACCACGAGAACCCGCTGCGTGCTCCAGTCGGCGACGCGGGAGGCGGCGAGTTCGAGTGCGAGCCGAACGAGCGAGCGACCCGCGGATCCGATGGCCGTGTGCGTCTTCACCGTGCGCGACGTGTGCGAGGCGTTCTGGAACAGGAGTTCGAGACGGGAGGAGGTCGTGCCCTCGGCGCGCGCGCGTTCGAGTGACCGGCGCACCTGGCCCGCGATCTCGTCCTCGCCGACGATGACGGATTCGAGGCCGGTCGACACGGCGAAGAGGTGCTCGACCACCTGCTCATTGCTGAACACGGTGAGGGAATTGCGCAGCGCATCCACCTCGACGCCGCTCGCCTCTGCGACGAGTCCGATGGCGGCGGCAGCGACCTCATCCGATCCCTCGACATCGAGGTACGCCTCGAAACGGTTGCAGGTGGCCAGAACGACGGCACCGGAGATATCGGGGTGTGCCATCAACCCGGATGCGGTGGCGGAGGAGTCGATCGACAGCTTTTCGAGCAATTCGAAGTCTGAGTTCTGATGATTGGCAGTGAGACAGAGGAGCACGACTTAACCTTAGACACGTGAAGCTGACAGAAAAGCATCCGCTCATGGATGGCCGCACCGCCGACTCCCCGCTCATCCGCGCGTACAGGGGCGACCGGCCTCCCGTGACACCGGTGTGGTTCATGCGCCAGGCGGGGCGTTCGCTGCCGGAATATCGCGAGCTGCGCGAGGGAACCGCGATGCTCGACGCGTGCCTCAACCCGGCGATGTCGAGCGAGATCACGCTGCAACCCGTGCGTCGGCATGGTGTCGACGCGGCAATTTTCTTCAGTGACATCGTCGTCCCACTGAAGCTCGCGGGCGTCGACGTGAACATCGTGCCCGGGCGCGGTCCGGTGCTCGGGGCCCCTGTTCGCACGGCCGAGGACATCGCTGCTCTCCGTCCGCTCGATCCGGATGCCCTGGCCCCGATCGCCGAAGGAGTCGCCCGCACGGTTGCCCAGCTCGGCTCCACCCCGCTCATCGGTTTCGCCGGTGCCCCGTTCACGCTCGCCGCGTATCTCGTCGAGGGCGGTCCGTCCAAGGACCACCTGGCCGCGCGCACGCTTATGCACGCCGACCCCGTCGCCTGGGCCGCGCTTCTCGACTGGGCGGCCAGGGTCACGGGCGCGTTCCTGCGCGCCCAGGTGCAGGCCGGTGCCAGCGCGGCACAGCTCTTCGACTCCTGGGTGGGGAGCCTGTCCGTCGCCGACTACGACAGATATGTGGCGCGGCACTCGGCCACCGCGATCGAGGCCGTGCACGATCTCGACGTTCCCGTCGTGCACTTCGGCGTGGGCACCGCCGAGCTCCTGCGCGCGATGCACGCCGTGGGCGCGGACGTGATGGGCGTCGACGACCGAATCACCCTCGCCGAGGCCAACCGACGACTCGGCGGCATCGTTCCCCTGCAGGGCAACCTCAACCCGGCGCTTCTCGCTGCCCCGTGGCCGGTGCTCGAGGCACGCCTCCGCCAGGTGCTGGAGAGCGGCGCGGAGGCTCCGTCTCACGTGCTCAACCTCGGTCACGGAGTGCCGCCGGACACGGACCCGGGGGTACTGACGCGGGTGGTCGAGTTCGTGCACCACGAGTACGTGCTCGACATCAGCGCGCCCTCATCCTCCGAAGCAGCGAGCGGTGGAGAGTAGCCTTCCGCCGCTGGTCGTCGTCGTGGGCGGTGGGATGGCCGGCTTGGTTGCGGCGCGGGAGCTCGCGGTCGGCGGTGCGCGAGTGCTGCTGCTGGAGGCATCCGAGCACCTCGGCGGCAAGGTCGCTCGCCACACCGTCGCGGGAATCGAACTGGACGCGGGGGCCGAGAGCTTTGCGACGAGGCGCGACACCGTCGCGGCCTTCGCGCGCGGGCTCGGACTCGGCGACGACATCGTGCAGCCGAACGGCGTAGGAGCGTGGCTGAAGCCGGTGGATGGCGCCGCGGTTCCGCTGCCCAGGGCCGGAATTCTCGGCATCCCCGGCACACCGATGGCGGCCGACGTGATCGAGGTCGTTGGCCTTCGTGGCGCGCTGCGGGCCCAACTCGACTCCCTGCTCGGCTATCGCGGCGCGAAGGAGCGCACTCTCGGTGGTCTCGTGCGCAAGCGGATGGGCGCCGCCGTTCTCGAGAAACTCGTCGCCCCGATCACCCTCGGCGTGCACTCGCGGCACCCGGACGAGCTCGATGTCGACACCGTCGCGCCCGGACTGCGTTCCGCGCTGCTCAGCACCGTCTCCCTCGCGCAGGCCGTGCAGAAACTGCGTGCCGCTGCCCCCGCCGGTGCTGCCGTCGCCGGGATCGACGGGGGTATCGCCCGCTTGGCTGAGATACTCGCATCAAGAATCGACGCGATGGGCGTGGAGGTGCGCACGGGCACTGTGGTCGAATCGGTTGAAGCGGGCAGCGTCACCCTCGCGGGCGGCGAGATGATCGAGGCCGACCGCGTCGTACTCGCCTGTCGTCTTGATGCGGGAGCGGCTCTCTCGCCGAGGGAGGTCGGGATCGTGCTCGCCACCCTCGTGGTGCGTGCGCCGGCGCTCGATGCCGCGCCGCGCGGAACGGGACTTCTCGTCGCGCCGGGGGCGGTGGGCATCCGCGCGAAGGCGCTCACGCACGCCACGGCCAAGTGGCCCTGGCTGGCCGCGACGGTGGAACCAGGCACGCACGTGCTGCGGCTGTCATACACGGTCGAGGCCGCGCGCGAGGAACACGAAGGGGAGCTTCGAGAGTGGGCGCGAGCGGATGCCGAGAGACTGCTCGGCGTCTCGCTCCCCGCAGACCGGGTGCTCGGCTTCGACCGCGTCGAGTGGGCCAGGCCGGCGCAGCGGGGCGACGTTCCAGAGGGGGTCGTCGCCGTCGGCGAGTCCGTCGCGGGCACCGGGCTTGCCGCCGTGATCGGGCACGCGCAGCGAGAAACTGGGAAACTGCTCACAGACGTGGGGTTGTAGGCGGCACTACGCTTGAATGATCGACCAACCTGTTCGTCGCGGTACCGGGCGGAAACCGAACGGAGGAATCATGCGCGGAAAGATCTTGCTCGTCGTAGGACTTGCTGCCGGTTACGTGCTGGGCGCTCGCGCCGGCCGTGAGCGGTACGAAGACATCAAGAGGGCAGCACGCAAGCTTTGGAACGACCCCCGGGTGCAGCACCAGGTGCGCAACGCCGGCGACTTCGCCAAAGACAAGGCACCGGATGTCGTGGAGTTTCTCGCGGACGGCGCCAAGAAGGTCGCCGCGCAGGTGAGCGGCTCGCGCAACAGTTCCTCCGATGACTCCGCCTCGGCCAAGCCCGCCACAAAGGCCACGTCATCCGGCAGCAAGTCGGGCACGAAATCCGGTTCGGGCGCGGCAAAGCCAGCCAGCTCCAAGTAGGGGCAACCATGAGCGAATCACCGTCACGGCCGCCGTCGACCCCAAAGCGATCCCTGCTCTCCCTGCTCGCCGAGCTGCCGATGCTGTTCGGCAATCTCATTCGCGAGGAGATCGCGCAGCTCAAGGCCGAGGTTGTCGGCAAGATCAAGCACGCCGGCATCGGTATCGGCGTGCTGGTCGGCGCCGCCGTGTTCGCGTTCTTCGCGCTCGGCGTGCTCGTGGCCGCGGCGGTGCTCGGGATCGCCGTGGCGCTGCCGGGCTGGCTCGCGGCGCTCATCGTGGCGGCCGCGCTCCTGATTGTCACGGGCATCCTCGTCGGAATCGGCGTCGCGCAGCTTAAGCGAGGCGTGCCTCCAACACCCACGCGCACCATCCGCAGTGTCAAACGCGATATGGATGCCGTCAGAGGCATCAGAAAGCGAGACAAGCCATGAGCATGCCAGAGCCGGTCATCCCGGCAGCAGAAGCGTCTATCTCCGCCACGCGCGCTCAGCTCGAGGACACCCTCGACGCGATCGAAGACAAGCTGAACGTGCCGAAGCAGGCCGGGCGGCTCGCGCGCAAGGCACGAGCATCCTATGAAGACAATCCCGTGCCGTGGATCATCGGCGCAACCGCCGCGGTCATCGTGGTCGGCGGCCTCGTGGCCTGGGCCATCTTCGGAGACGACTGACCTCACCTTCCCCGCGTGTTCCTTCCTTGCGGCGGGAGAAGCCGCCTCGGGGAGGGAGTCGTTTCTCCCGCCGAGGGACGGTTTCTCCCGCCACATGGGGCATTGCTCGGATGAGCACGTGACTCGCTTTTTGATCTTGCGCCCGTGCGAGGGAGGATAGACGGCATGAGCACCACAGCAGAGGCTCAGCCTCTCATCGACGTGTCCGCATCCGCTTTCACCCTCTGGGCGGTGCTGCGCCGCGATCCGGCAGCAACGTTCGACACGTCCACACAGGACGCGCTGGTTGCCGCGCTCGACGACGCGGTGAAGACCATCGAGGCCAAGGGCGTCATCGTCCGCGGGTTCTACGATGTCTCGTCCATCAAGGCCGACTCCGACATCATGATCTGGCTGCATGGCGCCCCGCCCGAGACCCTGCAGTGGGCGCTACGCGAGCTGCGCCGCTCACCACTGCTCCGCCCGCTCCTGCCCACCTGGAACGTCCTGGGCGTGCACCGCGAGGCCGAGTTCAGTGCAGACCACGCTCCGTCGTACCTCAAGGGCAAGGAGCCGGGTAAGTGGCTCACCGTCTACCCCTTCGTGCGCTCCTACGAGTGGTACCTGCTGCCCGACGACGACCGGCGCGGGATGCTCGCCCGGCACGGGCGCATGGGAGCGGCACATCCCCAGGTGCTCGCGAACACGGTTGCCGCCTTCGCGCTCGGTGACTATGAGTGGCTCCTTGCTCTCGAGGCACCGGAGCTCGTCGACCTCGTCGACCTCATGCGCGATCTCCGCAAGGCGGATGCCCGCAGGCACGTGCGCGAGGAGGTCCCGTTCTACACGGGTCGCCGCATCAGCACCGCCGAGATCCCCGAGGTTCTCGAGTGACCTCACTGGCGAGCGACGTCCAGCCCGTCGTCCCCGGCGCGACCCCCGCTGCCGCAGCTGGCCCCGAGCACGTCACGGAGCCCACGGCCTACGACGCCATCCTGCTCGCATCATTCGGTGGCCCAGAGGGGCAGGATGACGTCATCCCGTTCCTGCGCAATGTCACGCGGGGCCGCGGCATCCCCGAGGAACGGCTCGAAGAGGTCGCCCACCACTACCGCGCTTTCGGTGGAGTGAGTCCCATCAACGACCAGAACCGCGAACTCAAGGCCGCGCTCGAGGCCGAACTCGCGCGCCGCGGCATCGACCTGCCGGTGCTCTGGGGAAACCGCAACTGGCATCCGTATCTCGCCGAGGCGCTCACCGAGGCGAACGAGCGCGGGCTCACCACGCTCATCGCGATCGGCACGAGCGCGTACAGCTCGTACTCGAGCTGCCGCCAGTACCGCGAGGACTACGCCCAGGCGCTCGCCGAAACCGGTCTCGAGGGTGTCATCCAGATCGACAAGGTGCGGCAGTTCTTCGACCACCCCGGCTTCGTCACCCCGTTCATCGAGGGCGTGCAGGAGGCGCTGGCGGATGTCGCGGCGCGCGGAATCGCGCCAGACAAGACCCACGTGCTGTTCTCCACCCACAGCATCCCTGTGCCGGATGCGCAGCGCAGCGGCCCGCGCGACCGCGACTTCGGCGAGGGCGGGGCGTATGCCGCGCAGCACCTTGCGGTGGCCGAGGTCGTGATGACGGCACAGGTGGCGTCCACGATCGGGTGGGACCTCGTGTACCAGTCGCGCTCCGGCCCGCCGACGAGCCCGTGGCTCGCGCCCGACGTCAACGACGCCATGCGGGAGCTCGCCGCCAAGGGCATCGAGGCCGTGGTCATCGTTCCACTCGGCTTCGTCTCCGACCACATGGAGGTCAAGTGGGACCTCGACACCGAGGCGATGCAGACCGCGGCCGAGCTCGGCATCCTCGCTCTGCGCGTTCCCACGCCCGGCACCCACGCCGCCTATGTCGCTGGGCTCGTCGACCTCGTGCTCGAACGCCGCGATGGCGTTCCGGTGGTCGATCGTCCGGCGATGACCGAGTTCGGCCCGTGGTACGACGTGTGCCGGCCGGGCTGCTGCGAGAACGCGCGGCTCGGGTTCAAACCCGCGCTCGCGGGGGTGGCGCCATGACCGGCTCCGCCATCCGCATCGGCACCCGCGGAAGCGCGCTCGCGATGGCCCAGACCGGGCTGATCGCAGAGCGGGTGGCCAAGGCATCCGGCCTCGAGGTCGAACTCGTGCCGATCACGACTCACGGCGACAACTCCACCGAGCCGCTCGCATCCCTCGGCGGCACGGGTGTGTTCGCGAGTGCCCTGCGTGAGGCGCTCCTCGCGGGGGAGTGCGACCTGCTCGTGCACTCGTTCAAAGACCTGCCGACCGCTGAGTACCCGGGGCTCACCGTCGCCGCGGTACCGAAGCGAGCGGATGCCCGCGACGCGTTCTGCGGGCGCGACGGCCTCACGCTCGAGGCCCTGCCCGCCGGCTCCCGCGTCGGCACCGGTGCACCCCGCCGCTCGGCCCAACTGCGTCTCGCCCGCCCGGATCTCGAGGTGGTCGGCATCCGCGGCAACGTCGACACCCGGCTCGGCCGCGTTACCGAGGGGGACCTCGACGCCGTCGTGCTCGCCGCTGCGGGCCTCGGCAGGCTGGGCAGGATCGACGCGGCGTCCGAACTCTTCGACCTGTCTCGCTGGCCCACCGCTCCCGCCCAGGGCGCGCTCGCACTCGAGGCGCTTCGGGACCACTCCTCCGAGCTCGGCTCGGTGCTGCGTGCGGTGGATCATGGCCCGAGTCGCATGGCGGCGCTCGCCGAGCGGGCGGTGCTCGCGGAACTGCAGGCCGGATGCTCGGCTCCAGTGGGCGCATCCGCGGTTCTCGACGGGGAGATGTTGTTCCTCTCCGCCACCGTCTACGCCGACGACGGACAGCGCTCGCTGACCAGCTCACACGCGCTCGTGGTGGAGGGGACCGCCGCAGAGCGTGCACTGCTGCCGGGGGAACTCGGCGCACGAGTCGCCGACGAACTGCTGAACGACGGCGCCGCAGAACTGACGAACTTCGGGAGTACCGCATGACACCCCGCCGCTCCGCGAAGCCGTTGGCAGGCTGGCGTGTTCTCGTTCCCCGCGGGGGAAAGTGGGGAGACGGCGTCGCCGCGACTCTGCGAAGCTTCGGGGCGATCCCGGTGATCGCACCCATGATCAACTTTGCGAGCAGCCCGGACCACGCGGTGCTCGACCACGCGCTGCAGCGACTGCAGCGCGGCAGCTTCGACTGGCTCGTCATCACGAGTGCGACGACGGTCGACGTGCTCATGAGCCAGCAGGTCACGATTCCGGCCAACACGCGCATCGCCGCGGTCGGCGAGACGACGAGCGCCGCGCTCATCCTTGCTGGCTACCGCGTGGACTTCGTTCCGGAGGACAACTCCGCGCGAGGCCTGGTGAAGGAGTGGCCGCAGTCAGACATCATCGGCACGGTGCTCATCCCGCAGTCGGACATCGCCGAACCGGTGCTCGTGGCGGGGCTCGGCAAGCTCGGCCTGGAGGTCGAGTTCGTGGCCGCCTACCGCACGGTCGGCGTGCCGGTCACAGCTCAGGTGGCGGCGGATGTCGCCTCCGGTCGAATCGGTGCGGTGCTCGTGACCTCGGGCAGTGTCGCGAGGCAGGTGCAGGCTCAGCTCGCCCCGCTCCCGGAGACGACGCTCGTCGCCTGCATCGGACCGCGCACCGCCTTCGACGCGCGGGCGGCCGGGCTCACCGTTGACCTCATCGCGGAGGATCGATCCGCGACCTCGCTCGTCACCTCTCTCGTGGACCACGTCATCGCCTCGCGCGACTCGAGCGGAGCAGCGCATGAGTGACGTGGACTGGACCGGCGGGGTTCGCCCGCGTCGGTTGCGCACGACGCCGGCGATGCGGAGGCTCGTGGCCGAGACGCGCGTGCACCCGGCCGAGTTGATCCTGCCGCTGTTCGTGCGCGAGGGGGCGAGCGAACCGACACCGATCGGGTCGATGCCCGGCGTGCAGCAGCACTCGCTCGACAGCCTTCGCGCGGCCGTCACCAAGGCGGCCGAGACAGGAGTCGGCGGCGTCATGCTGTTCGGAGTACCCGAGACCAAGGATGCGATCGGATCGGGTGCGACCGACGAGAACGGCATCCTCAACGTGGCCACCCGCGCGGTTGTCGCGGAGGTGGGCGACGCCCTGGTCGTGCAGACCGACCTGTGTCTTGATGAGTTCACTGACCACGGACACTGCGGTGTGCTGGATGTCACCGGCCGGGTCGACAACGACGCCACGCTGCTGCGCTACCGTGACATGGCCGTCGCCCAGGCGTCATCCGGATCGCAGCTGCTCGGCCTCAGCGGCATGATGGACGGCCAGGTGCGCGCCGTGCGCGATGCCCTCGACGGCACCGGATTCACCGACACCGCCATACTCGGTTACGCGGCGAAGTATGCCTCGGCCTTCTACGGGCCCTTCCGCGAGGCCGTCGATTCATCGCTCGTCGGCGACCGCCGCACCTACCAGCTCGACCCCGGCAACCGCCGCGAGGGCGTCCGCGAGGTGGCCATCGACGTCGTCGAGGGCGCAGATGTCGTCATGGTCAAGCCCGCGATGAGCTACCTCGACGTGCTCGCGGATGCCGCAGCCACCAGCCCGGTTCCCGTATGGGCGTACCAGGTGTCTGGCGAATACGCGATGATCGAGGCCGCCGCAGCAAACGGCTGGATCGACCGGCGCAGGGCGATCGAGGAATCGGTTGTCGGCATCCGCCGAGCCGGGGCCGACGCGGTGCTCACGTACTGGGCCACCGAACTGGCCGGATGGCTGCGCTGATGGGCGTGGATTTCTGATGGGACTGTGCTTCTGATGGGTGCGAACGAGAAGTTCTTCACGAGGGCGAAGCTGTCGATCCCCGGCGGCGTGAACTCTCCCGTGCGCGCCTACGGTTCCGTCGGTGGCACGCCGCGGTTCCTCGTCTCGGCCAGGGGCGCGTACGTGACGGATGCCGACGGGCGCGAGTATGTGGATCTCGTGAACTCGTGGGGTCCGGCCATTCTCGGCCACGCGCATTCGGCGGTCGTTGCGGCCGTGCAGGATGCCGCGGCCCTCGGGCTCTCATTCGGGGCGTCCACTCCGGGCGAGACCGAGCTCGCAGAGCTCATTCGCGAGCGGGTCACGATCACGCAGACGGATGGCTCCGAGCAGCGCGGGGTCGAAAAGCTCCGTCTCGTCTCGACCGGTACAGAGGCGACGATGACGGCCATCCGTCTCGCCCGCGGCGCGACCGGCCGCGACCTCCTCGTGAAGTTTGCAGGGCACTACCACGGGCACTCCGACGCCCTGCTGGCGGAGGCCGGATCGGGCGTCGCGACCCTGACGCTGCCGGGGTCCGCCGGGGTCACGGCTGCAACCGCGGCGCAGACGCTCGTGCTCCCATACAACGACCTCGACGCCGTGCGCGCGACCTTCGCGGAGCACGGCGAGCGGATCGCGGCTGTCATCGTGGAGGCGGCATCCGCCAACATGGGCGTCGTCGCGCCTGCCCGCGGCTTCAACCGTGCGCTCGCCGCGCTCGCCCACGAACACGGTGCGCTCATGATTCTCGACGAGGTGCTCACGGGCTTCCGCGTCGGGAGCGCGGGCTGGTGGGGCCTCGAGGCCGCACGCGTCGTGCCCGATGGTGCGGGCTGGCAACCCGACCTCTACACCTTTGGCAAGGTCATCGGCGGAGGGATGCCGTTGGCTGCCCTCGGTGGCCGAGCCGAGATCATGGATCTGCTCGCGCCGCTTGGCCCCGTCTACCAGGCCGGCACCCTGAGCGGGAACCCGGTGGCCGTGGCTGCGGGCATCGCAACGCTTCGGGCTGCGGATGCTGCCGTGTACGCGAGACTCGACTCGGTGGCAGACACGCTCGCTGCCGGGGTCTCCGCCGCGCTCGCCGCCGAGGGCGTCGAGCACTCGGTGCAGCGCGCGGGCAACCTGTTCTCCTTCGCTTTTTCTGCGGAGCCGTTGCGCAACTATGCAGATGCGAAGGCGCAACAGACCTTCCGTTATCCGCCGTTCTTCCACGCGATGCTCGACGCGGGCATCAACCTGCCCCCGTCGGTGTTCGAGGCCTGGTTCGCCTCGGCCGCGCACGATGACGCCGTCGTCTCCCGCATCCTGGATGCCGCTCCTGCCGCCGCGCGTGCAGCCGCTGCCGCCGAGCCTCCGGTCGAGTAAGCAAGGGCGAGGCGGCCGCAGTACGCTGCTGGCATGGTCACCTACACCGATCCCGGCCCGCTCGAGTATGACGGCGTGCTGGAAAGATCCGACGTGAGTAACGCTTCCGCATACGTGCCGTTTCCCTATGACGTAAGGGAGTTCTTCGGGGTCACGGGCCGGGTGCCGGTTGTCGTCCACTTCGACGATATCGAGTACCGCGGTTCACTCGTGAGCTACGGCGGGCCGCACAGGATGCTCATGCTCAGGGAGATCCGCGAAAAGCTTGGCAAGCTCCCCGGCGACATCGTGCACGTTCGGCTTCAACTCGACACGGCACCGCGTGTGGTCGAGCTGGAGCCGGATGTCGAGGCCGCGTTCCAGGAGGCAGGCGTGCTCGACACCTTCCGTAGCTTCAGCTACTCGCACCAGCGCGAATACCAGCAGTGGCTTGAGGGGGCCAAGCGTGCGGAGACGCGGGTCGCTCGCATCCAGAAGGCCACGGTCATGCTCGCGGAGGGTAAGCACCTTCGATAGTTCCGTCGGATGGTCAGCGCGACACGAGCGCGAGCACGAGGAAGAGCACTCCGAACAGCGGAGGCACTCCCTGCACCAGCGCGGCACTGCGCGAAGCAGGAACGCTGAAGAACAACACGACGCCGGCACCCACCATACAGAGCCCGGTGAACATCATCAGGGTGACAGCGATCGGCGTGGATTCTCCGAGCAGCGCGACTCCCGCGAGGGCTCCCAGCGCGAGGAACAGGTTATAGAAGCCCTGGTTGAACGCCATCGGCCGAATGATGTCTGCGTGCTCCTGGCTCGGCAGGCCGAAGGTCTTCCACGTCTTCGGAGTGCGCCAGGTGAGGCTCTCCAGGACGAAGACGTAGAGGTGAAAGACCGCGGCAAGGAAAATAAGGATCGAACCAACAGCGAGCAATGCGAAGTTCATGTTCGGTAGTGTTACACGCGATCGCGGGGGTCGACGAGAGGCAGAGCGGATGGCGACGAGGCGGATCGAAACACAGTGCTGCATCGCGGGTGGCGGGCCAGCGGGCCTCATGCTCGGGTATCTCCTGGCGCGGGCCGGCGTGGACGTGGTGGTGCTGGAGAAGCACGCGGACTTCCTGCGTGACTTCCGCGGCGACACGATTCACCCCTCCACTATTGACCTGCTCGACCAGCTCGGCCTCAAGGAGCGCTTTCTCGAGTTACCGCACGACATCATCACGACGCTCGATATCGTCGTCAGTGGCAATCGCATCCGCCCGGTCGACTTTCGCCGCCTGCGCGGCGGTACCCGCTTTCTGGCACTCATGCCGCAGTGGGACTTCCTCGACTTCATCTCGAGCGAGGCGGCGACGCATCCGAATTTTCGGCTGTTGAGGAGCACGGCGGTCACCGGACTGCTGCACGACGACGACCGCGTTCTCGGGGTGACCGCGCAGGATGCAGAGGGCGATCTCGAGATCCATGCGGCCCTCACGGTGGCGGCGGATGGGCGCGATTCGGTCGTTCGCGCGGCGTCGGGCCTCGTCGCGCAAGATCTGGGCGTCGCGATCGACGTGCTCTGGTTCACCCTGCCGAAGCCGCAGAACCCTCCGCCGGACACGCTCGGCTACATCGACCAGCACTCGATGGTCATCACCATTCCCCGCGGCGATCACTACCAGGCCGGTCTCATCATCCCCAAGGGCGGCTTCGAGGAGGTCCAGCGGGAGGGGCTCGCCGCGTTCCGTGCGCGACTTACCAGCACCGCGGCGGTTCTCGAGTCCGTCGTCTCAGCGGTCACGGAGTGGTCGCAGGTGAGGCAGCTCGCGGTGCAGGTGAACCGGCTCGCCCGCTGGCACGAGCCCGGACTTCTCTGCATCGGAGACGCGGCCCACGCGATGTCCCCGGCGTTCGGCGTCGGTGTCAACTACGCGATCCAGGATGCCGTGGCCGCCGCCAACCGCCTGGCAGCCCCGCTGCTCGCGGGCACGGTCACCGAGCGCGACCTCGCGCGCGTGCAGCGGCGACGCCTGTGGCCGGTGAAGCGGATGCAGCCCATCCAGTTGCTCCTGCACCGCACGATCGCGCGCCCGGGCTCCGGCGTCAGGATGTCCACGCCGCCACCGTGGGGCATCCGCCTGCTGCTCGCGGTCGGGCTCCCGCTCGCGCAGTGGATCACCGCTCGCGTGGTCGGGCGCGGTTTCCGCCCGGAGCGGCTGTCACGGAAGCTGCAGCGACTCTCGTCGCGTTGAAGCGTCGCCTCGGTTGGCACGTCCGGCTCGGTGAGGTTCAACCCGGGGGTGTTCGGCCACATCAGCCGGTCCGAAATGAGGGAGAAATGGTCTCCGGTCGGGCCACCGCTCCTCCTTTTCGTGTGGATGAGACAAAAACTCCTCCTTTTCGGCGGTGTTCGGAGCGACGCGAGGGACAGAGAGAGCGACAGCGAGGGATGGAGTCTGCCGTGCCGCTACGCGCGCACGTCGACGACGAGGCGGCCGCGCACCCGGCCGGCGAGCACGTCGCCTGCCCGGTTCACGGTATCCGCGAGTCCGATGGTGGAGGTCATGTCGTTCAGGAGCGTGACATCGAGGTCGGCGAGTCGTCGCCACGCCTCCTCGCGCAGCGCCGTTGGAGCGAACACCGAGTTGATGCCGGTGAGGGTGACCGCGCGCAGGATGAACGGCATCACCGTCGTGGGCAGGTCACCGCTCTGGGCGAGCCCGCAGCTCGCCACCGTGCCGCCGTAGCTCGTCTGGGCGAGCACGTTGGCCAGGGTGGAACCGCCGACGGAGTCGATCGCACCGGCCCAGCGTTGACTCTGCAGCGGCTTGCCCGGCTCGGAGAGTGTGGCCCGATCAATGATTTCGGATGCGCCCAGTCGCCGCAGATAGTCGGCCTCGGCCGTGCGCCCGGTCGACGCCGTCACGCGCGCGCCGTTCCGCGCGAGAAGAGCCACCGCGATCGAACCGACTCCGCCGGCCGCCCCGGTGACGAGGATCTCCGGGCCGCCGTTTGCCGGAGCGGCTGCCACCGAGAGAGAGCCTGCCCTCTCGAGCGCGAGCACGGCCAGCATGGCGGTGAAACCTGCGGTGCCGATCGCGGCGGCGTGCGCGGCGCTCATCCCGTCGGGCAGTGCGACAAGGTACTCACCCTTCACGCGGGCGCGCTCGGCCAACCCGCCGTGGTGGCTCTCCCCGATGCCCCAGCCGTTGAGAATGACGGCGTCGCCGGGCTTCCACCGTGGGTCCCCTGATTCCGCGACGGTACCGACCAGGTCGATGCCGGGGATGAGCGGGTAGTCCCTGATCACACCCGGCTTGCCCGCGAGAGCGAGCGCGTCCTTGTAATTGAGGCTCGAGTACTCGATGTCGACCACGACGTCGCCCGGCATGAGGGCGTCATCCGAATACTCGGTCAGTCCTGCGGTGACTCCGTCGTCGTCACGGCTCACCACGAGTGCGCGAAACATCCCCCCACGCTACCTCTTTCATCATTCAGGAGGGTGTGTGGCGGGAGTGATGGATGATGCTGCCGGGGTTGACTCCGGCCACAGCAGTAACGCCTGCCCCATCACCTCCTGAATAGTGAAAGCGCACAGGACGAGTGAGGGCGCGAGGGCGATCAGCCGAAGAGGATGGCGGCCTCGTCGTAGCGGGACTGCGGCACCGTGTTCAGCGTGCCGAGGGCATCCTCGAACGCGACATGGGTGATGTCCGTGCCGCTGAGCGAGACCATGCGGCCCCACAGGCCGTTCATGACCGCGTCGACGGCAGCCAGGCCGTAACGGGTGGCGAGCACGCGGTCGTAGGCCGTCGGCGTGCCACCGCGCTGGATGTGGCCCAGGGTGGTCGCGCGCGTCTCGATGCCCACGCGGGCTTCGATCTCGGGAGCGAGCATGTCACCGATACCGCCGAGGCGGGGGCGTCCAAAGGCGTCGAGTCCGCGCTCAGAGTGGGCGTCATCCATGGTGTCGAGCTTGAAGCCCTCCGCGACGACAAGCAGCGGCGCACGGCCGCGATCCCGCACGGACCGCACCCACTCGCAGATCTGGTCGAGGCTCGTGCGGTGCTCGGGGATGAGGATGGCGTGTGCCCCGGCCGCCATTCCGGAGTGCAGGGCGATCCACCCGACGTGGCGACCCATTACCTCGGCGACCATGCAGCGGCCGTGCGAGTCGCCGGTGGTGCGGAGTCGGTCCATGGCGTCCGTCGCGATCTGCACCGCGGTGTCGAAACCGAAGGTGTAGTCGGTGGCCGAGAGGTCGTTGTCGACTGTCTTCGGGACTCCGACGATCTTGATGCCGGCATCCGTGAGGCGCTTGGCGGCGGCCAGCGTTCCCTCGCCGCCGATGGCGATGAGCGAGTCGACCCCCAGGCTGTCCATCGTCGCCTTGATGTTCTCGGCGCCGCCCTTGTCACCCTCGAACGGGTTGGTACGGGACGTTCCGAGAATCGTGCCGCCCTGCTTGCTGATGCCCTGGATGTCTTTGCGCACGAGCGGCACGGCGTTGCCTTCGACAACGCCGCGCCACCCATCGCGGAACCCTACGAACTCCTGTCCGTAGATCTGGGTTCCCTTGAGAACTACGCCACGGATGACCGCGTTGAGGCCTGGACAGTCGCCGCCACTGGTCAGAATGCCAATTGTCATGGCACCATCATTCCGTAAATTGTGGCCTTCTTTCGCCAGCGGAAGACGACTGCACAGTCCTCCTCAGCTACGCCTGCCCGTGACTGACTCGAGACCGGCGCGACAGCGAGTCGATGATGACCGCGAGCAAAAGCACCGCTCCGGTGACCATGAAGCGCACCGAGGAGTCGAAGTTGAGCAGCGTGAGCCCGCTCGAGATCGACTGGATGACGAGGATTCCCAGCAGCGCAGAGTAGGCGCTTCCACGTCCACCGAACAGGCTCGTACCGCCGATGACGGCCGCAGCAATCGCGTTCAGGTTGATGTCTCCACCACCGCTTCCGGAGTTCGCCGAAGCGAGTCTGGCAGCGGCGAGAAGGCCACCGAGCGCGGCGAAGGTCGACCCGAGCACCATCACGGAGATGAAGATCCGGTTGACCTTGATACCGGCGCGGCGCGCTGCCTCGACTGAACCGCCGACGGCGAACACGGCGCGGCCCCAGCGGGTGCGCGTGAGCAAGAAATTCATCACGACGACGAGAACGACGAACAGCACGAACATCGCACCGACACCGCGGTCGGTCGCGAGGTACCACACCGAGACGAGCAGCCCGACGAGCAGCAAGCCTGACTTCGTCAGCGACACCGACAGCGCGCTGCCGGTCAGCCCCACCTCACGGCGGCGGCGTGAGCGCAGCCAGTCGGACATGAACATTCCACCGGCCGCGATGATCGCGAGAGCGTATGCCGCCCACGGCGGAAGGAACGCCTGCTGGGCGAACGCGACGACCCAAGACTCGAACGGGATGTTGATGGAGCTGTTCGGCCCCAGGATCCACAGCTGGAGTCCAAGGAACCCGAGCAGTCCGGCCAGGGTGATGACGAAGGTCGGCACACCGAAGCGAGTGAACAGGAGACCATAGATCAGTCCGACGAGTGCGCCAGCAGCCAGTGCTGCGAGGATGGCGAGCGCCGGCGGCCAGTGGTGCAGAACGAATCCGACACCAAGGATGGACGCGGCCACCCCGCTGACCGATCCAATGGAGAGGTCGATCTGCGCAACCAGCAGCACCAGGACGACACCGATCGAGATCGTGCCGACCGCGGCACACTGCAGGGCGAGGTTCACCAGGTTGTTGGCGGACAGGAAGTTCGGGTTGAGGATCTGGAAGATGGCCCAGATCAGAACCAGGCCGATGATGACGGGCAGCGATCCGAGGTCGCCACCGCGCACGCGAATGCGGAATGCGTTGATCGAGCCGCGCAGGCCTTCGGAGTGGATGAGACGCTCATCCTGGCGGTCGGCCGCGGTCACTTCAGCCGTGTCAACTGAGCCGGTCATGCGTTGGAGCCTTTCTCTGGTGCGACGGTCTCCGTCGAAGCGGCGGCCGCGGAGCCTTCAGTGTGGGCCTGGGCCCGTCGGGTGACGACATTGTCTGTTGCACCGGTGATTGCCGAGATGATGTCTTCGTAGCTGACATCCGGAACACGGAAGTCACCGTTGTTGCGGCCGAGGCGCAATACGGCGACGCGGTCGGCAACGGCCTGGACATCCGCCATGTTATGGCTGATCAGAACGACACCGAGACCGTTCTCGCGCAGGCGCTCGACCAGGTTGAGCACCTCAGCGGTCTGGGCGACACCGAGTGCCGCCGTCGGCTCGTCAAGAATGACGATGCTGGGCTCGCCGATGAGGGAACGGGCGATGGCGACCGTCTGCCGTTGACCGCCCGAGAGCGATGCGACGGCGATACGAACAGAGGGGATCTTCGCGGAGAGCTGGCGCAACAGCGACCAGGCCCGCATCTCCATCTCTTCTTCGTTGAGGGTGCCCTTGCCGAGCTCGCGCCCCAGGAAGAGGTTCGAGACGACATCGAGGTTGTCGCACAGCGCCAGGTCCTGATAGACAGTGGCGATGCCGAGCGCACGCGAGGCGGAGGGTGTCGGGATGCCGACCTTCCGCCCCTCGAAGACGATGGTTCCGGAATCCTGCGGGTGGACACCGGCGAGGATCTTGACGAGCGTTGACTTGCCTGCACCGTTGTCGCCGACGATGGCGACGACTTCGCCAGCATAGACGTCGAGGTCAATGTCGGTCAGGGCCTGGACAGCACCGAATGACTTGGATATGCCTCGCAGCGAGAGTACGGGTTGGGTGGGTGATGATGTGGACTCTGCGACGGGCGCTTCCATCGTCACGATGTCTCCTTCGGATTAATGCCACGACAGGCACAGGGCGGGACCCCATGCCTTCATAGCGCAAAAGTGCACCCGGCCGGAGGAAGACCTCCGGCCGGGTGCGAGGTTTTACTTGATGCCGAGCTTGGCGCACGCTGCCTGGTACTCAGCGGTGCAGATCTTGGCTGCGGAGTCAGAACCGTAGAACTCGTCCTTGACAACCGTCGACTCGATCTTGTCTGCCGTCACGGCGACAGGGGTGAGCAGGAACGACTGGATGTTGCCGCCGGCCTGAGTGGCAACAGTGGTGTCGCCCTTCGGCTTCTTGCCATTCACCAGGTCGATGGCAAGCTCAGCTGCCTTCTCTGCCTGAGGCTTGATGGCCTTGTACACGGTCATGTACTGGTCACCAGCGAGGATGCGCTGGATGCCTGCGAGCTCGGCGTCCTGTCCGGTGACGGGCGGGAGCGGGGAGACGTTAGCAGCCTTCATTGCAGCGATCGCGCCGCCGCCGGTACCGTCGTTGGCCGCGTAGACGCCCTTGATCTTGCTACCGAACTGCGTGATCTGGCCGCTCATCCAGTCCTGGGCCTTTGCCGGGTCCCATCCGGGTGTGTCGAACTCCGACAGCACCTTGTAACCGGACTGGTCGATGACGTCGTGCGCGCCCTTCTTGAACAGGCGAGCGTTGTTGTCGGTGGTTGCACCGTTGATCATCACGATGCCGCCGTCGTCCTTCGAGACGCCATCCGCCTTGAGCTTCTCGATCAGAGCGGTCGCCTGGAGCTGGCCGACCTTCTCGTTGTCGAAGGAGATGTAGTAGTCGAGGTCCTTGCTGTTGATGAGGCGGTCATAGGAGATGACCGGAACCTTCTTGGCCTTGGCCTCTGCGACGATCGATGCTGCTGCACCGCTGTCGAAGGGGTCGAGAACCAGAACGCTCACGCCCTGGGTCAACATGGACTCTGCCTGCTGCTGCTGCTTGGACGCGTCGCCGTCGGCGTTCGTGTACAGCACCTTGCAGTCAGGGCACAGTTCCTTGATCTTCGCCTCGAAGTACGGCTTGTCCGCCGCTTCGTAGCGCGCCGTGACGGAGTCGGGCAGAAGGAGCCCGATCTTCGCAGTCGAGGCGTTCGACTTGGAATTGCTTGAGCTGTTATCAGAGCCGTTGGAACAGGCGCTGAGGGTGCTCGCTGTGAGCAGGATCGCAGCGGCAACAACCACCGCTCTCATGGTGGCGATCTTCATTGAAAAACCTCCGATTCGGATACCGCCCACTTTGGCGGCTGGCAAAGAGCATGGCAGTCTGAGGCCCTTGGCGTCAAGACTTGAACTCAAGCTTTATCGGATGGAGATATTTGGGAAGACCCCGCCGCGGTTAGGCGCGCGCGAGATCGTCCGAAATGAAGGAAATGCTCTCCACTGCGTAGATTATTGCGCCCATGAGCGACGCGCGATCGCCGAGTTGCCCCTGCACGACGTGGGGGAGCTCGTCCGGATCCCACAGCGCGGCGTGCTCCATGCTGTGGCGCAGGGGGCCCAGAAGAATCTCTCCCGCGCGCCCGAGGTCTCCGCCGATGACGATGTGTTCAGGGTCCAGCATGTTGCAGATGCTCGCGATCGCGACCCCGATGTGGCGGCCAGCATCACCGACGGCGCGCACGCAGTACGGGTCGCCGCCCAGAGCCCTCGTGACGACATCCTGCAGCTTGATCGGGCCGGAGACCCCGCGCAGGCTCTCGATGATCGCGGGTCCACCTGCGATGGCCTCGAGGCATCCGCGATTGCCGCACCGGCACAGCGGTCCGTTCTCATTGATGGTCATGTGTCCGAACTCGCCCGCACCCCTGCCATGCCCGCGGTACAGGCGGTTGTTGATGATGATGCCGGAGCCGATGCCGTGAGACACGTCGACGTAGAGGGCGCTGCTCTTTCCTCGCGCGGCTCCGCTGTGCAGCTCGGCGAGGGCCCCGAGATTCGCGTCGTTGTCGACGAACACGGGGCTCGACATGCGGCGTGCCATGAGCTCGCCGATGGGCAGGCCGTCCCAGCCGCGGAGGAGCCCAGGGCGCGTGATCTCCCCGGTGTCCGAGCGGATCGGCACCGGCAGGGCGATGCCGACGGCGAGGATCTCTTCGTGCGTCGCCTCGACGGAATCGAGCATGTCGCCGAGCAGGCGGGCAGCCCGGTCCAGTTCGTTATCGGCGCGGTGATCCTTGGCGAGGGGCATGTGGTGCTCTGCGACCACGACGTTCGTGACGTCAGCCAGCGCGACCCGCATGTGCCTGGCTGAGATGTGGATGCCCGCAATCAGCCCGACGGCGTGAGCCAGCGTGACATTCTGGGCACGCCTGCCACTGCGCGACGTCGGCGAGGTGTGCAGCACCCCGGATGCGGAGAGTTCCTTGACGATGTTGGAGACCGTGGCAGGAGAGAGACCGGTTATTCCGGCAAGCTCGACCTGCGTGAGGCCACCGTGATATTTGACGGCCTCGACAATGCGAGCCCTGTTGGCTTCACGAAGTGAAGTCTGCGAGCCAGGTGTCGCCCTCGTCGTGGTCACGGGATCACGATACATGCCACGCGAGTTCGTGGCGGAAAATTGATCAGGCGGCGTGCACCGAACAAGCCGTGCGGGGTGCGTGTTCCTCGCACACGACGAACTGCTCCCGGCAGGAGAGATCGGAGCAGTTTGCGGTCGTGCTGGTGGGTGAATCACAGACGTAGCAGCGCCCGACGACCTCGGAGTCCTCGCTGAAATCGATCGACAGCCGGTTGTCGAAGACGTAGAGGGAACCCTCCCACAGCCCGGAATCCCCAAAGCGCTCGCCGTAGCTCGCTATGCCTCCGTCGAGCTGGTACACCTCGCGAAAGCCGCGATTGATCATGAGGCTCGACAGCACCTCACAGCGGATGCCGCCCGTGCAGTACGTGACGATCGGCTCGTTCTTGAGGTGGTCGTACCTGCCGCTGTCGAGCTCGGCCACGAACTCGCGGGTGGTCCTCACGGGCGGGACCACGGCATCCCGAAAGTGTCCGATCTGCGCTTCGATCTGGTTGCGGCCGTCGAAAAAAGTCACGGTCTTCGACTCGACGAGTTCGTGCAACTGATCCGGGGTCAGGTGCTTTCCGCCGCCGATGACGCCGTGCTCATCCACGCGAAGCTCTGTCGGTGCGCCGAAGCTCACGAGCCCCTCGCGCACGCGCACGCTCAGCCGTGGGAAGTCATTGCCCTGGCCCTCGCTCCACTTGAAGTCGATGTCTCTGAACGCCGGATACTCGCGGGTCTTCTTTATATAGCGCTTGACGTTCTTCAGTTCGCCGCCGACCGTGCCGTTCATTCCGTCTTTCGACAGGATGATGCGACCGCCGAGTCCGAGCGACTCGCAGAGGTCGCGCTGCCACAGGCGAAGCGCGTCGGGGTCGGCGAGCGGCGTGAAGACATAGAACAGCAGGATCTTGGGAACGGCCACCGAACGAGTTTAGCCACGCCCGTCAACCCGCGAGTTGCCCACTTTGGCCCCTATTTCGCGCGAACTTCGCGCGTTCAGGGGCATAACTGGGCAACTCGCGGAGGGTACCGTTGGGGGAATGTTCCACAGTTACGTCGCGATCGGCGACAGTTTCACCGAGGGCGTCGGCGACGATCTGCCCGGAGGCGGCGTGCGCGGCTGGGCTGACCTGGTCGCGCTCGGACTGGCGCGGGCAGATGCGCAGCCGTTCCGCTACGCCAACCTCGCGATCCGGGGGCGCAAGCTCGCCCCGCTCATCGCGGAACAACTCGAGCCTGCTCTCGCGATGAAGCCGGAGCTCGTCAGCATCAACGGCGGCGGGAACGACATCATGCGGCCCCGCGTCGCGATCGCGGATGTCGCCAGGATGCTCATGGACGCCACCGACCGCGCGGTCGACTCCGGCACCCACGTGCTCATGGTCAGCGGAGCGAACCCTTCCGCGCACGTTCCGCTCGGCTCGCTCGTGCGCACCCGCGGAAACCAACTCGCCGACGCGATCTTCTCGCGCGGTCCGCGAGAGGGCGTGACCTTCGTCGACAACTGGGGCGACGTGACGCTTGGCGACATCCGTTACTGGTCTGCCGATCGACTGCACCTGAACGCGCTCGGCCACGCGAGGGTGGCGAGCAACGTGCTCACTGCGCTCGGTGTCATCGTACCGAGCGAGTGGGGCATCGAAGAGGTTGCGGCCGCGCCGGCCGGAGTCAGGTTTCGCCGCACCGCCGCGTATTACCGCGAGTACGTGCTGCCCTGGATCGGTCGGCGACTCACGGGGCGCTCCTCCGGAGACGGCCGGCTGCCAAAGATTTCCGCACTGGAATATGTAGACCCGGATGACGCGCGCTCAGCGTGAGCGACCGAACGGGCGCAGGGTGTTGGGGATAGGCCAGGCCACCGTGTAGTGCAGCTGGGGTGCTCCCATGTCGCCCCAGTCCTCCTTCTTCACGAGGATGCGGTCGGCCGACACCTCGACGACTCGAACGCGGAGCCAGTGGCCGTCATCGAGCTGCAGTTCGTAGGCGTCAGCGAGGTAGCCGATCCCCGTTTCGTCGAGAAGCTTCTCCGCTTCGAACCAGTCGAGCGACTCGCTGAGCTCGCGCCCCAGGAGGTCGATCGGCACGAACCTATCGCCCTGGGGCGACATCCAGCCAACCAGTTCGCCGTCACCCCTGCGGTGTTCGATCCATTCTGGTTGCGGCATGTGCGCAGTTTACGAGGTGGTACGCGACTACCCGACGAAGCCGTAGGGGAACACGACATCGGGGTCGTGCTTCTTGCGCACGGTCGCGAGCCGAGCGAAGGTCTCGGTCGGCCACGCGCTCGCGAAGTGTGCCGCGGAGCGGAGCCGACCGGCGAAGTTGATGTTCACGTTCGGGGAGGTCCACGGCGCGATGGCCGCAAACAGCCGATCGGCCATCGCGGGAAGCACGGTCTCGAACAGGCTCGGGTCCGGGGCGCCAATGACGTTGACGGCAAAGCTCGCGTGGCGGCCACCGACAGCGGAGCCGCCGGGGACATCCGTGTGGGTCTTCCCGCCGATGTGCCGCACCTCGGTCAGCAGCATCGGCAGCTGCACGCCCGCGCCGGCCTGGGCGAGCAGCGCGGTGGCGAAGTCCTGGTCGATGTCGCCCAGCAGCGCACCGCGATCCCACGCGGGCACCGGGTCGTCCGGGTCGCCGTGGATCAGGGCGACCTTGTCGAGCGGCATGACACCGAGCTGGTCCATGTAGACGGGCGCGGCGGCGCGCAGTGGCGCGGCGAGCCGCTCGCCGTCTGCCGCGGTGCCCGGATAGGCGAAGCGAATCGAGAGGAGAGTGCGCCCGCGGAGTGGCTCCGGGATGAACTCGAGTGGTGGGAAGCGGTAGATCGCGGCGCTCGTCGTGACGTCGCTCGCCGCATGCTTCGTCCAGTCCACCCACGCGCGGAAGGCAGCTTCGATGTTCTGTTCCTCGAAGAACATCGCACCGGCGTAGAGCTCGTCGACGGAGGGCAACTCGAGACGCACCTGCGTGACGATTCCGAGGCCACCCTTGCCGCCGCGGAGCGCCCAGTACAGATCGGAGTTGGTCTCGGGCGTCGCTTCGACGAGGTCACCCAGGCCGGTCACGACGGTGAAGCCGCGCACGTAGTCCGACGCGAAGCCGTGGCTGCGACTGAGCGGCCCGAGTCCGCCGCCGGTGACAAGGCCGACGACCCCGACATCCGTGGACGAACCGGTGATCGGCGCCAGTCCATGCTTCGCTCCGGCCTCAACGACCGCAGCCCAGCGCACGCCGGCGCCGATGGTCGCAATACGCGTCGCCGGGTCGACGGACAGCTCGTCGAGCCCGCCAGTGAGGATGAGCATGCCATCGGTGAAGGGAACGCTGGCACCATGGCCGGTGCCCTGAACGCGCACGGGAAGGTGGTGCTCCCTCGCGTAGCGGACAGCCTCCACGACATCCTGGGCAGTGGATGCGCGCACGGCGACCTGGGGCGTCTGAAGCACAGCGGCGTTGAAGCCTGCGACGCTGCCGATGAACTCCGGGTCGGTGGGGGTAAGGACGAGGCCGCTGATACGCGCGCCAAGGACAGTGAAATCGGGCATGGCCACAGGGTAGCCCGCGCGGGCTACCCGGTGCGAGCAATCCTTACTGCGATTCGAGCACGGCCATCGCTGCGTTGTGGCCGCCGAGGCCGCTCACCGCTCCGCCGCGCCTCGCGCCCGAGCCGCAGAGCAGAATGCGCTCGTGAGCGGTCGCGACACCCCACCGCTCCGCCGGGCTCGACAACGATGCGTCGTCTTCGACGAACGGCCACGACAGCGGCCCGTGGAAGATGTTGCCTCCGGGCATCCGCAGCGCCTCTTCGATGTCGAGTGTCGTCTTTGTCTCGATGCAGAGCTTGCCGTCGGCATCCCTCATGAGCACGTCTTCGATCGGCTCGGCGAGCACGGAGTTCAGGGAGTCGACCACGGCCTGCTGCAGCACCGCGCGCATCTCGTCGTTGTTCTCCGGGGTGAGCAGCCTGTCGGGGGCGTGCAGCGCGAACACGGTGAGGGTGTGTGCGCCGCTGGCCTGCAGCTCCGGCGAGAGGATGGACGGATCGGCGAGTGTGTGGCAATAGATCTCGCTCGGCAGTGGGCTCGGCACCGTACCCGCGCTCGCCGCATCGAACGCCGCCTGCAGCTGGGTGTAGCCCTCGTTGATGTGGAAGGTCCCACCGAACGCCGCGGCCGGATCGATGTTCTCGTCGCGCAGTCGCGGCAGGCGCGAGAGCATGAGGTTGACCTTCACCTGGGCACCCTCAGGGCGGGCCACGGATGGGGCATTGCCCAAGAGCGAGTCGAGCACGTAGGGCGCGACGTTCACGAGCACCCGGTCGGCCGTGATGGCCCGCTCCTCGCCGTCCAGCAGGTAGCGCACCTCGCCCTCAGGCGTGAGCGAGACGACCTCGGCGTTCGTGAGTAGGGTGGCGCCCGCCTCGCTCGCGGCACGGGCCAACTCTCCGGTGACCGCGCCCATTCCGCCGACCGGCACATCCCAGTCGCCCGTCCCGCCGCCGATCACGTGGTAGAGGAAGCAACGGTTGCCCGCCAGGCCCTCGTCGTGCGCTGAGACGAAGTTGCCGATGAGCGCGTCGGTGAGAACGACGCCGCGCACGAGGTCGTTCGAGAAGGTCGATTCGATCGTCTCGCCGATGGGGCGCTCGATGATCGAGTTCCACAAGGCGTCATCGCCGACGGCGCGCTTCGCCTCGGAGCGGGTGAGCAACGGTTCGCAGACGGTGGGGAAGAGAGCGCGGGCGAGCGTGGTCGTGCCTTCGTAGAACTCGCGCCAGGGCGCGACGTCGTCCGCGGCACCAACTGACGCGAAGGAGGCGGCCGTGGCATCCGCATCCGCGTTGTCCACGAGCAGGCCGTGATCGGTGCCCGGAAGCGGTGTGTAGGAGGCGTAGCGGCGGCGTTCGAGTCGGATGTCGAGCTTCAGCTCGCGGATGATGCGCTCCGGCAGCAGACTGACCAAATACGAATACCGCGACAGCCTCGCGTCGACACCGGAGAACGCCTCGGCGGACACCGCAGCGCCTCCGACGTGATCGAGACGCTCGAGCAGGGTGACGGTCTTGCCGGCCTGGGCGAGGTAGGTGGCGGCGACGAGGCCGTTGTGGCCGCCCCCAACAATGACGACATCGGCAGTGCTGTGTTCCATACAGCGATTGTATGTAGCGGCGTCAGCTCACGGGCCGGTCGAGGTATTCGCCGAGGTAGTCCACCATGAGCCTGCCGCACTCGTCGAGGAAGAACTGGTCACCTCGGGGGTCGGCTTCAAACGCCCTTGCAATGAGGGCGTCACCGATCTCGACCATCACCTCGACGTGCCCCAGCAGTTCCGTGCGAGGGAGCACCTCGTACTGGTCGACGAAGAGTTCACACACCGCGCTCGCCAGTACCGTCTTGTTGCTCACTCGCGTGCCGGGCCGGTCGTGCGTGATCGCATCCCCCAGGCGGATCTGCCCGAAGCCCGGTTCGTTCCTGAAGAAGTCTGCGTAGCTGGAGACGGCGGCGACGATTGCGTCTTCCCACTCCGTGGCCTCGCCGAGGAATTCGCGGCAGCGTTCGACGTAGCGCTCGAGATTTCTCGCGGCGAGGGCGAGCGCAATCGACTCCAGGTCAGAGAAATAGCGGTAGATCGCGGGGCCGGACATGTGGGCGCGCCGCGCGATGAGTGCGGGGGTGAGATTGCCATAACCGACCTCATCGACGAGGGATGCGAGGGTGTCGAGAATAAGCGTGACGCGCTCGACGCTCCGGTCCTGTCGAGGTGTGTAGCGCTTCGGCTGGGGCGCGTCGTCGGTCATGGCCTGCCCCTCGTTTGCGTGGTGGTCTTAACACTTGCACGGGCCTGTGCGCTCTGCTAATCTCCGAACACTACACTGTGTCGCGTTATACCCGAAATAGCGTGAGTCCGTGGTTCTTATCCCGGGCATTCATGGTGTCTGTGTGCCGTCGTGGCGCCGCCCAAGGTTGGCGTCACGACCGCCGCGCACTGCTGGTTCTCTCGGGCGACAGAAGTAGGCTCTTTCCATGCCTTCGAACGCCACCGAACGGCCAGAGCATGCCGCTGTGACCGCGGAAGACGCCATCGCCGTGGTTCATCGCTGGCTCTCCGAGAGCGCCGAAACCGAGGTGCACGGGGGCCGCAGGGACAACTCGGGCGAGCGTCTCGCTGGCCTGCTCAAGGATCCGCAGGGACTCGACTTCGCCGTCGGATTCGTCGACCGAGTCGTGCGACCGGACGACCTGCGGGTCGCGGGCCGCAACCTCGAACGGCTCTCGCGGCGCCTGCCCGCGTTCCTGCCCTGGTACATGCGGGTGGCGCTCCAGCTGGGGGGCGGCTTCGGCACCCTGCTGCCGTGGCCGATCGTGCCCATCGCTCGCGCGGTGTTCCGTCGCATCGTGGGGCACCTGCTGCTGGATGCGACGCCGGCGCGCCTGGATGCCTCGCTTGCCCGGCTGCGGAAGCCAGGCATCCGTCTCAATCTCAACCTGCTGGGGGAGGCGGTGCTCGGTGACGATGAGGCCTCCCGGCGCCTGCGCGAAACCCATGAGCTGCTCGCCAGACCCGACGTGGACTACGTGTCGATCAAGGTGTCTGCCGTCTCGAGCCAGCTGAACCTGTGGGCGTTCGACGAGACGGTGGAGAGGGTCGTGGCGCGGCTCACCCCGATCTACGAGTTTGCAGCGGAGTCGCCGACGACCAAGTTCATCAATCTCGACATGGAGGAGTTCCACGACCTCGGCCTCACGATCGCCGTGTTCCAGCGACTGCTTGAGCAGCCGCGGCTGAGCGGTCTGGAGGCTGGAATCGTGCTGCAGGCCTACCTGCCGGATTCGCTGGCCGCGATGCAGCGCCTCACCGAGTGGGCGCTCGCCCGTCGCGCCAGCGGTGGTGCGGGCATCAAGGTGAGGGTCGTGAAGGGCGCCAATCTCGCGATGGAGCGCGTGGACGCCATCCTGCACGGCTGGCCGCTCGCCACCTGGGCGAGCAAGGAACAGACCGACGCCCACTACAAGAGGGTGCTCGACTGGTCGTTCACGCCGCAACACACGGATGCCGTGAAGATCGGCGTCGCCGGCCACAACCTGTTCGACATCGCCTATGCCTGGCTGCTCGCCAAGACCCGTGGGGTCGAGCGGCGGGTCGAGTTCGAGATGCTGCTCGGCATGGCGACCGCGCAGGCGGATGCTGTGCGCGCGGACGTGGGCGGCCTTCTGCTCTACACACCCGTGGTGCACCCGCGCGAGTTCGACTCGGCGATCTCCTATCTCATCCGCAGGCTCGAAGAGAACGCGAGCCAGGAGAACTTTCTCTCCGGGGTGTTCGACCTGGAGAGCGATCGCCGCGTGTTCGCGCGGGAGGCGGATCGTTTTCGGGCCTCGCTCGCGCTCGCCGCGGCCGTGCCGTCGGATGCCGCACCGCCGCGCTCGAATCGCGTGCAGGATCGCCGTGCCCCGCTCGCCATTTCGTCGCCGGGCGGCTTTCGCAACGAACCCGACACCGACCCGTCGATCCCGGGCAACCGCGAATGGGGGCGGGACACCCTGAAGCGCGCGGAGACGTCGACGCTCGGTACCGATCTGATCGAGCGCGCGCGGATCGCGGATCCGAGCACGCTTGAGCGCGTGATCGCCGAGACCGCTCAGGCGGGAGAGCGGTGGGGGCAGCGTCGCGGCAGCACGCGAGCCCAGGTGCTGCAGGCGGCGGCGGAGTCGATCGCTGCGCACCGCGCACACCTCATCGAGGTCATGGCGAGCGAGGCTGGCAAGACCATTCTCGAGGGCGACACCGAGGTGAGCGAGGCCGTGGACTTCGCCAACTACTACGCGGAGTCCGCCCTCGAACTCGATCGCGTGGAGAACGCGCGCTTCGTGCCGTCGAGGCTCATCGTGGTCGCCTCGCCGTGGAACTTTCCCGTCGCCATCCCGGCGGGGTCCGTGCTCGCGGCACTCGCCGCGGGCAGCGCGGTCATTCTGAAGCCGGCGCCGCAGGCCCGCCGCAGCGCGGCCGTGCTGGCGGAGGCGCTCTGGGCGGGAGGCGTGCCGCGGGATGTCCTGGCCCTGGTCGACGTGGACGAAGACGAACTCGGGAAGCGGCTGGTCGCGCATCCGGAGGTGGACCGCGTCATCCTCACGGGTGCGTGGGAGACCGCGAAGCTGTTCCGGTCCTGGCGGCCCGACCTGCCGCTCCTGGCCGAGACGAGCGGCAAGAACTCGGTCATCGTCACACCGAGCGCCGACTTCGACCTGGCCGTCGCCGACATCGTGCGCAGCGCCTTCGGTCACGCCGGCCAGAAATGTTCTGCCGCGAGCCTCGTGATCCTGGTCGGGTCCGTCGGCAGGTCAGAGCGCTTCCGCAGGCAGCTCGTCGACGCGGTGAAGACGCTGCGGATCGGCTACGCGCAGGATCCGTCCACCACGATGGGACCGCTCATCGAGCCCATTCACGGAAAGACCGAGCAGGCGCTGACGACCCTGGAGGGCGACGAGAGCTGGCTGGTGCGGCCCCGCGCCCTCGACGAAAGCGACCGCCTCTGGTCGCCGGGCGTCCGCGACGGAGTCGCGCCAGGATCGGCGTTCCACCTCACCGAGTACTTCGCCCCGGTGCTCGGGATCATGCGCACCAGCACGCTCGACGAGGCCATCCGGCTGCAGAACGCGCCGAGCTTCGGGTTGACCGCGGGCATCCATTCGCTCGATCCCGCGGAGGTGACGCAGTGGCTCCGGGCCGTCGAGGCGGGCAATCTCTACGTCAACCGCGGCATCACCGGGGCGATCGTGCGCAGGCAGCCGTTCGGGGGTTGGAAGCGGTCGAGCGTCGGCGGCAGAGCCAAGGCGGGCGGGCCCAACTACCTGGCGGCGCTCGGCGACTGGGCGCCCGTCTATGTCGAGCCGTCGACCTCGGTGAGGCTGAGCGGTCTGAGCGAAGGAGTCACCCGGCTCATCGAGGCAGCGCAGTCGAGCATGGAGTTCGTCGAGTTCGACCAGGTCAGGCGCGCGGCGCTGAGCGACCAGGCGGCCTGGGATGCCGAGTTCAGCGTGGCGAGGGATGCGTCGGGTCTCGTGGTCGAGCGCAACGTGCTGCGCTACCTGCCCACGGCCGTCACTATTCGGCTGGCCGAGGGCGGGTCGCCGTCCCAGCTCGTGCGGATGCTCGCGGCCGCGGCGAGAGTGGATGCCCCGGTCTCGGTGAGCACGTCCGTTCCGCTCAGCGACGGGCTCATCCGCCTGTTCGCGGGCGGACGCTCGCCGGTGCGCATCGCGGAGGTGCTCGTGGAGTCGGATGCCCGTTGGCACGCCAGGGTGCAGTCCGGCGAGGTGCGGCCGTCGCGCATCCGTCTGCTGGGCGGATCGGCGTCAGCTCTCGCGGCGGTGCTGGGTGGCGATCCGGACGTGGCGATCTACGCGGGGCCGGTCACCGCATCCGGTCGTATCGAATTGTTGGCCTTTCTGCGCGAACAGTCGGTGAGCATCACGGCACACCGCTTCGGTAACCCCGACCCTGGAATGATCGCCCTCCAGCTCTGACCCTTTTCCCCGTGAGGTCTGGCAATCTGCTCTTCGCCGGCCTCCGGAACAGCAGATTGCCAGACCTCACCGGTTAGGAGTTGAGAGCTCGCTGCACCAGAGTCACAGCGCGCGCGGGGTCGAATCCGAGCGAGCGGATGCGGGCGGCATAGGCGTTCGCTGCGTCCTGCACCTGCCGCTCGGCCTCGTCTTTCGCCCAGGCGACGAAGGTGCCGTTGCGCCCGCGCGTCTGGATGATGCCATCCTGCTCGAGTTCTCGGTAGCTGCGCGCCACGGTGCCAGGGGCAAGGCCGAGATCCTCTGCGAGGCGCCGCACGGTGGGTAGTTTGGCACCCAGCACGAGCTCGCCCGAGTGCACCTGTTCGAGCAGCTGCACCCGCAACTGTTCGAACGGCGGAACAGCGGAGCGTGGGTCGACGGTGAGCATCAGAGTCCTTCCGCCAGGTCTGGCCATAACCAGCGTGTCACAAGGTCTCCACTCTTGCGAGCGTGGCCGGGCATCGGGCGCCTAGTGCCCTGCGTGGGCCTCGAGGAACTCGTACACCTCGGTCTGGTCGACACCGGGGAAGACGCCCGCGGGCATCGCGGCGAGCAGGCTCGACTGCAGTCGCGCGCTCGGCCACGAGTAGGCCTCCCACTTCTCGGCGAGGTTCGCTGGGGCTAGGCGGCAGCATCCGGGATCCGGGCAGGTCGACACCTCGCGGTTCGTCGTGTCCCGGCCACGGAACCACTTCGCGTGGGCGAAGGGGGTGCCGACGCTCACCGAGAATGCGCCCTGGCTGGTCTGCTGGATGCTGGACGTGCACCAGTAGGTTCCCAACGGCTTGTCCGTGTACTGGTGGTACGGGCTGAAGCGGTCTGCGATGTCGAAGACCATGCGAGCGCTCCACTTGCGACAGACGAGCTGGCCCTCGATCGCGCCGAGCACATCCGTCGGGAAGGCGGCACTGTCGTTCTCGTACGCCTTCGAGATCGTGCCGCTCTCGTGCACCTTGAGAAAGTGAACCGGGATGCCGAGATGCTCGGTCGCCAGGTTGGTAAACCGGTGCGCTGCTGTCTCGTAACTCACGGCGAAGGCGTCGCGCAGGTCCTCGACTGACAACTGCTTCAGCGTCTTGGCCTCGTGGAGGAAGTCGACGGCACTCTGTTCCGGGATGAGCAGTGCAGCGGCGAGGTAGTTCGTCTCCACCCGTTGTAAGAGAAAATCCGCATAGTCGAGCGGCTCCTTCGTGCCCAGGACGAAGCTCGCGAGCGCCTGCAGCAGCGACGAACGCGGGTCGGTGCGTGGGCTGGTCATCGGCAGGTAGATGCGTCCGCTCTTCAGGTCGGTGACCGACCTGGTCGAATTCGGCAGGTCGGTCACGTAGTGCAACGAGAAGCCCAGGTGGGAAGCCAGATCGGATGCCACCCGCTGCGACAAGGGGCCTCCGGTATGTTCCACGGCAGCGAGTAGCTCTCGGGCTTTGGCCTCAAGTTCCGGAAAGTAGTTGTTCTTTTTGCGCATCGTGCGGCGCAGCTCCGTGTTCGCGCGTCGTGCCTCCTCGGGAGTTGCCGCTCGCTCGCGGTGCAGTCGCTCGAGCTCGGCGTGCAGTCCGAGGATCGTCTGCATGGCCTCGTCGCTGAGGGTCTTTCGCACCGGAATGGCAGGCAAGGACAGGCTCGAGTAGAGCGGCCCGCGCTGGGCACGCTCGAAGGCGATCTCCAGAGCCGCGCGACCGGTGGGGGCTTCGGTTGAGAGCACCTGGTCGATGGTGACGCCCAGTGCGCGTGCCAGTCGCTGCAGCTCGCTCAGTTTCGGTTCGCGCTTGCCATTTTCGATGACCGAGATCTGGGAGGCCGCGCGACCGATTGCCGTCGCGAGGTCGTCCAGCGTCATACCTCGCTCGGTGCGCAGTTGGCGCACCCGCCTGCCAATGGTGAGCGAATCGAGCATGTCTTCATCGTGGGCGTCGGGGAGCGATGCATGGGCCATTCCCCAAGGCTGACACAGCAGCTTCTTAAGCGAAATAGAAAAATGGCAAACCTTCTGATGATGACTCCAATGAAAAGCCGCTCTTCTTGGCGAATAGTCGAAGCACGGATCGAAACAGATTTTCGAAGGAGACGGATCATGACCAGCACACGCCCCGGCGACCAGACCCAGAGCGCGGCCGCCCTCGAGACCGCATGGAAGACGGATGCACGGTGGAACGGCATCACCCGCGACTATTCAGCGGACGACGTGATCGCCCTCCGGGGCTCCGTGCGCGAAGAGCACACGCTTGCACGCCGAGGAGCGGAGCGGCTGTGGGAGCTCGTCCACTCCCGCGAACAGGATGGCGCCGACGAGTGGGTTGCGGCACTCGGCGCACTCACCGGCAACCAGGCGGTGCAGCAGGTGCGTGCCGGTCTCAAGGCGATCTACCTCTCCGGGTGGCAGGTGGCGGCCGATGCGAACCTGAGCGGGCAGACCTATCCCGACCAGAGCCTCTACCCGGCCAACTCCGTGCCCGCCGTCGTGCGGCGCATCAACAACGCGTTGCTGCGGGCCGACCAGATCGCGTTCGAAGAAAGCCGCGCTTCGACAGGCTCAGGCACCGAAGCGATCGACTGGATGGCACCCATCGTCGCCGACGCCGAGGCCGGCTTCGGCGGCCCGCTCAACGCCTACGAACTCATGCACTCCATGATCGAGGCCGGTGCGGCGGGCGTGCACTGGGAAGACCAGCTGGCGTCGGAGAAGAAATGCGGGCACATGGGAGGCAAGGTGCTCGTGCCGACCGGCCAGCATATCCGCACTCTCAATGCAGCCAGGCTGGCGGCGGATGTTGCCGGAGTTCCGACGATCATCATTGCGCGCACGGATTCCCTGGCCGCAACCCTGCTCACCAGCGACGTCGACGAACGGGATCGGCCTTTCATCACCGGCGAGCGCACGGCCGAGGGTTTTTACACGACGCGACCGGGCATCGAGACGGTCCTTGCCCGCGGCCATGCCTACGCGCCCTATGCGGATCTGCTCTGGGTGGAATCGTCCAAACCCGACCTCGAACTTGCTCGCACCTTCGCCGAGAGCATCCACCGTGAGTTCCCGGGCAAGAAGCTGGCGTACAACTGCTCGCCGTCGTTCAACTGGAAGAACCACCTCGACGACGCACAGATCGCATGCTTCCAGCGCGAGCTCGCAGCCATGGGCTACGCCTTTCAGTTCATCACTCTGGCAGGCTTCCACGTCCTCAACCATTCGATGTTCACGCTCGCTCGCGACTACCAAAAGCGACAGATGAGCGCCTACGTCGAACTGCAGGAAGCCGAGTTCGCATCCGAACTCGACGGCTACACGGCAACGCGCCACCAGCGCGAGGTCGGAACAGGCTACTTCGACCGTGTGGCCACGGCACTAAACCCGGGGAGCCAGACGCTCGCGCTCGCCGGGTCGACCGAATCCCAGCAATTCACCTCAGCGACAGGAATCAGATCATGAATTCACGAATGGAGATCGCGGGCCCCATGGCCGAGCGGTACGACGAAATCCTCACCGACGATGCCCTGCAGTTCATCACCGAACTGCACGACCGCTTCTCCGGTTTGCGGCACACCCGGCTGGCCGCTCGGATGCAGCGGCGCTATGACTTCGGCAACGGACGCGACTTCGCGTTCCTGCCCGAGACCGCAGCAGTGCGGGCGGATGCCGAGTGGCAGGTTGCCGGCGCAGGCCCCGGTCTCGAAAACCGGCGCGTCGAGATCACCGGACCAACGGATCGCAAAATGGCCATCAACGCGCTCAACTCGGGAGCGAACGTGTGGCTTGCCGACCAGGAGGATGCCACCAGTCCCACCTGGGCGAACGTGATCGGCGGTCAACTGAGCCTGTTCGATGCCGTGCGCGGCCAGCTCGAATACACCAGCGACGACGGAAAGCGTTACGTCGTGACCGGCGAGACTCCGACGATCGTGATGCGTCCCCGCGGCTGGCACCTGGTGGAAAAGCACCTCAGGTACGTCGATCGCGCGGGTACCGCGATGGCGGCATCCGGGAGCCTGGTGGATTTCGGGCTCTACTTCTTCCACAACGCGACGCGGCTCATCGAACAGGGTCGTGGCCCGTACTTCTACCTGCCGAAGCTCGAGAACCATTACGAAGCACGGCTCTGGGATGAGGTGTTCAGCCTCTCCGAGGAGCGGCTGGAGTTGCCGCACGGCACCATCCGCGCGACCGTTCTGATCGAGACGATCCCGGCAGCTTTCGAGATGGAAGAGATCCTCTATGAGCTGCGCGACCACTGCGCCGGACTGAACGCGGGCCGCTGGGACTACATCTTCTCCATCATCAAGAATTATTGCGGCCGCGGCGAGTGGTACGTCTTGCCCGATCGCGCGTCGATCACCATGACCGTGCCGTTCATGCGGGCATACACGGAGCTGTTGGTGGCGACTTGCCACAAGCGGGGTGCCCATGCCATCGGCGGCATGAGCGCCTTCATCCCGAACCGCCGCGATCCGGAGGTGACGGCGCGGGCGCTGGAGACGGTGGCCGCAGACAAACGGCGCGAAGCAGGCGACGGTTTCGACGGCACCTGGGTCGCCCATCCCGATCTGATCCAGACGGCGCAGGCTGAGTTCGATGCCGTCCTCGGCGAGAGGCCGAACCAGATCGACCGGCAGCGTAACGATGTGCACGTGACGGCGACGCAACTGCTCGACATCCGAGGGCTCGGCGGCAGAGTGACGGATGCTGGCGTGCGCGACAACGTCTCCATCGCCGTTCGCTACATCGAGTCGTGGCTACGCGGTGTCGGTGCGGCCGCGATCGACAATCTCATGGAGGACGCGGCGACCGCGGAGATCTCGCGCAGCCAGATCTGGCAATGGATTCATCAGAACACGGTGACGGCCGAGGGCAACCGGGTCACGCACGAGAGCGTCGAGGAGCTGCTGGCGGATGTCATTGTGGGATTCCCGCGTCATGACGGAGACCGGTTGGAGGACGCGGTAGAGGTGTTCCGCATGGTTGCGCTGCAGGAGGAGTTCCCGACCTTCCTGACGATCAGCGCGTATTCGCGGTTCCTTGTGACGGAGACCGTGGCCGTCGGCTAGTCGTGCGTGCGGTGGATGAGCTTTGACAGCACGATCGAGCTGCGGGTGTGATCCACGTTCGGGGCGAGGCGCACGCGTTCGAGGGCGACTTCGAGGCTCGTGATGTCGCGGCTGCGCATGTGCACCATCGCATCCGCACTGCCGGAGACGGTGCCAGCATCCACGACCTCCGGGACCCCGGAGAGGATGCGCCGCAGCTCCTCCGGCGCGACGGTGCCACGGCAGAACAGCTCGACATAGGCCTCGGTTCCCAGCCCATCGACCGCAGGATCGACCTGGATGGTGAAGCCGCGAATGACCTTGTCGGCGACCAGGCGATCCACCCGGCGTTTCACCGCGGACGCCGACAGGCCGATGACCTCCCCGATGTCCCCATACCCGGCACGGGCATTTTGGCGCAAAAGGTCGATGATCCCGTAGTCGAGGCTGTCCATCCGCCCACTCTATGGCGTTTCATTGTGCAAAGGCCAGTGTTGACGCAGATATGGTGCGCGCTGCGAAGAGAAACCATAGTTGAGTGCGTGCGACACTGGAAGAGGCGTCCCGTGAACGGGGCTTTCGAGTGACTTGGTCCGCCTTCCATCGCCGGCAGCCGTGCGCGGCGACCACACAGTTGAAAGAGCAGCCATGACTGACACCCTCACCAGCGTCCACAAGACCAGCCCCTCGCGTCACCCCAGCCACCGCACGATCCTCATGTGCCGTCCGGACTTCTTCACGGTGAACTACCGGATCAACCCCTGGATGCACCCGGAGGAGCCCACGGACACGAGCCTCGCCGTGCAGCAGTGGAACGTGCTCTACCAGACCTACCTCGACCTCGGTTTCGATGTGCAGCTCGTCGATCCGATCGACGGGCTACCCGACATGGTCTACGCGGCCAATGGCGGATTCGTGCTCGACAACATCGCCTACGGTGCGAGCTTCACCTACCCGGAGCGCCAGCCCGAGGGCCCGGCCTACATGCAGTGGTTCCGGGACAACGGATACGAGGTGCGCGTCCCGGAGCACGTCAATGAGGGCGAGGGCGACTTTCTCGTCGTGAACGGCACCATCTTCGCCGGCACCGGTTTTCGCACCACAACCGAGAGCCACGAAGAACTGCGACGCATCTACAATCGCGAGGTCGTCACGCTCGAACTCGTGAACCCGAGCTTCTACCACCTGGATACCGCAGTCGCGGTGCTCGACCCCTCACCTGTCGAGGGCGAGGTCGCCAACATCGCCTACCTGCCATCCGCCTTCAGCGAGGCGAGCCTCGAGATCCTGCGCGAGCGATTCCCCGACGCCATCCTCGTGACGGAGCAGGACGCATCCGTACTCGGCCTCAACTCGTACAGCGACGGCTACAACATCGTGATCGCATCCCGCGCGGTCGACTTCGACCGTCAACTTCGCGAGCGCGGCTACAACCCCATTGGGGTTGACCTGTCTGAGTTGCTGCTCGGCGGCGGCGGGGTCAAGTGCTGCACGCTCGAGCTTCGACGCTGAATCAGGCGGTTGCGCCGGCCCAGGTGTAGCGCAGGTCGCCCTGCTTCACTCCGGCGGAATCGCCGGAGGTGCGCTCGGCGAGCACAAAACCGTGGCGCTCATAGAAACGCCGTGCCCCGGGGTTCGTCGTGGAGGCGCGCAGCTGGAGTCCACCGGGTCGCTGCTCCTTGGCCACGTCGATGAGTTGCGAACCGATGCCGAGACCGGCTGCTTCCGGCAGAACGTAAAGCTGGTCGATCCAGTCTTCGTCGATGACGAGCAATGCGAGGATCTGCTCGTCAATCTCTGCAAGCCACACGTCACAGTTGGGGATGAGGCCGGTTTCCACCCATCGTGTGACGTCTTCGGGGGAATGAACCACGGCCCGAATCGCGCCCTTGGCTGCCTCGCGGGAACGGATCAGGACTTCAGCGGCCGCGGCGGCATCGATTTGACCTGCACGACGCAGCACCAAGGACTCCCTGTTCCACACTGGACTGTCAGACATGCCCCAATTCTTCCGTGTGTTTGTTCGCAGCGCGCGCCCCAGTTCGTGGTACTCGTCACGTTCGTCTGAGCCAGCGTCAGGTGGCGTTGTTGGTGAGGTGGGTCTCGTCGTAATAACCGGAGATGTGGGTCTGAATCTTGCGTGCGGCCTCGGGGCCGTCTCCCTCCGAGATGACGTGGAGGAGGTCTCGATGCTCTCGCTGCAGGCGCGCGACGGTCGCTGACCAGTCGGCCACGTCATCCGCGCCCTCGTATGTCGCCGTCTCGATCGAGTGCCGAAGTCCGGACATCACGGCCGTGACGATCTTGTTGCCCGAGGCTTCGGCCAGCGCGAGGTGGAGCTCGCCGTTCAGGGCGATGAATTCTGTTCGTGAGAGCCGAGGATCGTCCATCTCCTCGAGCAGGCCGTTCAGGTGGGAGAGATCGATGGTGTCGTTGGACTCCGCGAGATTCTTGGCGACAGAACCCTCCAGAAGGAGTCGCGTACGCAGTATGTCGTTCACCCGAAACCCCTGGGCGGCGACCTGCAGGCGCATGAGCGCTCCCATACCGCTGGATGGCGAGGCCATAAGGATGCCAGCTGATCCCAGCGACCGCGTCTTGGTGCTGACAAGGCTGAGCACCTCGAGCACGCGCAGAGCATCACGAACGGATGACCGGTGCACCCTGAGACTGGACGCAAGCGACCGCTCGGACGGGAGTCGATCCCCCGCTTTGAGGCCGCCCGCGAGGAGCACTGCTTCGAGTCCTTCGAGGACGGTCATCCATTCTCGGCTTCGTACTCTGCGCTTGGTCATCGCCGCCCCCTGCATCTCCCGCGCGTCACGGACAGCCTAGGAGCCGCGAATCGAGCAGGAAAGTCCCCTGTTCGGGCCGTAGAGGAGCGACGGCGGCTCAGTCGATCGGAACCAGGCGACGCAGCTGGGTCACGTGCGCGGGCTCGAGCTCCTCCAACGAATTGACGCCGAGCAGCCGCATGGTGCGGGTGAGCTGCGACGAGAGAATCTCGATCGCGCGGTCGACACCCTCGCGTCCGCCGGCCATGAGGCCATACAGGTAGGCGCGGCCGACCAGGGTGAAGCGGGCGCCGAGGGCGATCGCGGCGACGATATCCGCGCCGGACATGATGCCGGTGTCGAGCAGGATCTCGGTGTCTTTGCCCACTTCGCGAACGACCTGCGGCAGCAGGTGGAACGGGATGGGAGCGCGGTCGAGCTGGCGCCCGCCGTGATTGGAGAGCAGGATGCCGTCGACGCCCATTGCCGCGAGCTTGCGGGCGTCATCCAGGTTCTGCACGCCCTTGACGACGAGCTTGCCCGGCCACTGCTCCTTGATCCAGGCGAGGTCCTCGAAGGTCACGGTGGGGTCGAACATGGTGTCGAGCAGGTCCGCGACCGTGCCAGACCACCGGTCGAGCGAGGCGAAGGCGAGCGGCTCGGTGGTGAGAAAGTTGATCCACCAAGCGGGCCTCGGGATCGCGTTGATGATGGTCTTCGGGGTGAGCGACGGTGGGATGGTCATGCCGTTGCGGGCGTCCCGCAGACGCTGGCCCGATACCGGAACGTCGACCGTCACGAGCAGCGTGTCGAAGCCGGCCTTCGCTGCACGGTCGACGAGCGCCATCGAGCGATCGCGGTCCTTCCACATGTAGAGCTGGAACCAGTTGCGGCCGGTGGGGTTGGCCGCCCTGACATCCTCGATGGCCGTTGTTCCCATCGTCGACAGCGAGAACGGGATGCCGGCTGCGGCAGCGGCGGATGCTCCGGCAATCTCACCCTCGGTCTGCATCATCCGGGTGAAGCCAGTCGGGGCGATGCCGAACGGGAGCGCGACCGGGGCGCCCAGCACATCCCAACCGGTCGAGACCGTGGAGACATCACGCAGGATGCTCGGGGAGAACTGGATGTCTTCGAAGGCCTGGCGGGCACGCGCCAGCGAGATCTCCGCCTCGGCGGCGCCCTCTGTGTAGTCGAACGCGGCCCGAGGCGTGCGGCGCTGCGCGATGGTGCGCAGGTCGTAGATCGTCAAGGCCCCCTTGAGGCGTCTCGTCTTCGCATTGAACTCCGGCTTCTTGAACTTCATGAGCGGCGCGAGGTCGCGGGGGCGGGGGAAACGGCGGTCAACCATGATCGGGTCTTTCGTTGGGGTGGGATGCGGCGGTGAGATGGGTTTCGGCGTAGTAGTCAGTGATGTGGTTGTGCACGTGTTCCGTGGCGTTCGCGCGGTCGCCCGCGATGATCGCCATCAGGATGGCGCGATGCTCCGTACGCAGCCGGCGTGCGGTCGCGGCCCAGTCGGGCAGCCCTGCGGCTCCCTCGAGCACGTAGCCCTCGATCGACGAGCGCAACCCGGTCATCATGGTGGCGACGACCTGGTTGTCGGATGCCTCGGCGAGACTCAGGTGGAACTGGGCGTCGAGCGCGAGGAACTCGGCCTGGGTGAGCTGCGACGCCTCCATCGCGTCGAGAAGTGTGGATGCCGTGGTGAGGTCGACGGAGCCGCTGCGCTCGGCGAGGTCCGCGACGACCGCGGTCTCGAGCAACAGTCTGGTGCGCACGATCTCGTGCACCTGGAATCCGCGGGCGGCCACCTGCATCCGCATGAGCGCACCGATCGCACTGGATGGCGAGGCGATGATGATCGCGCCGGACTGCGGTCCCGATCCGGTCTGCGTGCGGATGAGTCCGAAGACCTCGAGCACCCGCAGGGCTTCGCGAACGGAGGAGCGGCCGACGTTCAGATCCGCGGCCAGTGCGCGCTCGGGCGAGAGATGATCGCCCGGCGTGAGCTCGCCCGAGAGCAGCCGACCCTCGATGTGGTCGAGCACGATCTTCCAGGCGCGGCTCTCTGGTTCTGCCATGGGCGCGCACTCCTCGATAGCTGTGGTCAGACCACGTGGTCTGACCACAGCTTATACCCGCGCGAATGTACATCTGCAGGATGACCGGCTGGGGACCTCCGGCTGATGTGTGCCGCTGCGGTGTCGCCAAGCATGGAACCATGACTGTTCTTTCTGCACACAACCTGACCAAACACTACGGAGACACCGCGGCGCTCGCCGGGGTGGACTTCGCGATCGGGGCGGGGGAGTCCGTGGCGATCATGGGGGCCTCCGGCTCGGGGAAGACGACGCTGCTGCACTGTCTCGCGGGCATCCTCACCCCCGACAGTGGCGAGGTCATGTTCGATCGCAGCGCCAGCAACTCGGTCATCGTGAACCTGCTCGGGGAGGGGGCGCGCTCGCAACTTCGGCGTGAGGCGTTCGGCTTCGTCTTCCAGCAGGGCCTACTTGTTCCGGAACTCACGGTGGTTGAGAACGTCGCGCTGCCGCTCATGCTGCTCGGCCAGACCCGGCGCGAGGCCGTCGAGAACGCTCGCCTGTGGCTCGCCCAGCTCGGGTTGCTTGGTTTCGACGATCGCCGGCTCGGTCAACTTTCCGGTGGGCAGGCGCAGCGGGTCGCGATCGCGCGCTCGCAGGTGACCGGTGCATCCGTCGTCTTCGCCGACGAGCCCACCGGCGCCCTCGACTCCGTCACCTCAGGCGAGGTGATGACCGCTCTCATCGACTCCACCACCGGCCGCGGCAAGTCGCTCATCGTCGTCACCCACAACGAGGATGTGGCAGACCGCTGCTCTCGCGTCGTACACCTGCGCGACGGCCTCGTCGTCGGCCAGGTGGTGCAGGCATGATGACGCTCAGGCTGTTCCGGATGCTGTCGAGCTCGCGTTCGAGCGGCACTGCGACCTTCGTGCTCCCCATCGTCGCGTTCGCCGTGGTGACCGCGCTACTGCTCATCGTGCTCGGTGGAGCGTTCTCTTTCTTCGGCTGGAGTGGGAATGGCGCCGACGACTACAAGTACCTCGCCAGCATCGCGCTCGCGCTGCTCGTCGTGCCGCTGCTCACGCTCGGCGGATCGGCTGCACGGCTGTCGGCTCGCCGTCGCGACGACCGACTCTCCACGCTTCGGCTCCTCGGCGCGCCCCCCGCGCTCGTCGCGAGGCTCACGGTGATCGAGTCGGCGGCGCTTGCGCTGGTCGGCGCGCTCGTCGGCATCGTCGTGTACGCCGCGCTCGTGCCCGCGGTCGGTCTCATCCCGTTCCGTGGCGAGGCGCTCGGCGGCTCCATCTGGCTCGCACCGTGGGCTGTGGGCGTCGTCGTCCTCGGCGTTGCCGCGCTCGCCGCGCTGAGCGCTGCGATCGGGCTGCGCGGCGTCATCGTCTCGCCGCTCGGCGTGCGCACGAGGCAGACCACGCCGCGGCCGCACTGGGTCCGCCTGGCGCTCGGGGTCGTGGCGGTCATCGTGGTCTACACCGCGATGAAGTTGTTGCGGGCAGACGCCGGTGTCATCACCGTGCTCATCGTGTTCGGCCTCGGGTTCGGACTGACGATCGCGGTGCTGAACCTGGCCGGTCCGTTCGTGCTGCGCCTGGTCGCAAAATCGGGGGTGCGCCGCGCTAAGACGCCTCAGCGCCTGCTGGCCGCTCGCGGCATCCTCGAATCACCGAAGGCGGCCTGGCGCCAGGTGAGCGGGGTCGCCATGACGAGCTTCATCGCGGTGTTCGCGGGTGTGGGCATCGCGGTGACCAACTCGATGAGCAGCGGCAGCGACAGCCTCGAGTTCGTCTTCGACATCCGCACGGGCGTGATCATCACCCTGGTGGCGTCGTTCCTCATGGTCGCCTGCTCGGTTGGCGTGAACCAGGCCTCGGCGATCCTCGACCGCCGTGACCTCTACCTGAGCCTCGACCGGCTCGGCATGCCCGTGAAGACGATGGATGTCGCCCGCACCCGCGCGGTCATGTCCCCACTGCGGTGGGTCAGCATCGGCTCCGCGCTCACGGCCGCGGTCGTGATGCTGCCGCTCACCGGGGTGGCGCTGCTGCAGGACCCGGCATCCCTCGCCATCATCGCGGCCTGCCTGGTTGCTGGAATCGCGGTGGTGTGGCTGGGGCTGCGCGCGACGCGTCCGGTGCTCACGAGGGTGCTCGCGGAGCCCGAGTGCGCGGTGGGTTAGGGCTCGTCTCGGTCGGTGAGCAGTAAGTTTGCAGTATGACGATTAAGTCCGCGTCCCGGGTTCGGTGCCCGCGTTGACCGCAGCGGATGCTGCGCGAAAGCGACCGGGTGCGACGACGCGCGCGCTCGCAGAGGTGAACAGAACATCCATCATCGAACTGCTGCGTCACGCGGGGGCACTGTCCCGCAGGGATATAGGTGCGCGCACCGGACTGAGCTCGGCCACTATCAACCGCCTCACGGCGGAGCTCATCAAGGATGGCATCCTCGTCGTCGCTGGCCATGAACCGTCCAGCGGTGGGCGCCCATCCATCCTGCTTCGCTACGCCGGCGATGCGCGGCTGGTGGCGGCAGTACAGCTGCACGCCGAACGCGCTGCCGGTGTGCTCGTCGACTTCGACGGGCAGATCGTGCTTCGCCGCGATGTGGCGCTCCCGAGTGCCCCGCACACCGGAGCGTCTGCGGAGGACATCGCGCAGGTGCAGGCCACGCAACAGAAGCTCATGATCGAGCTGATCAACATCCTCATCGATGCCGCGCAAGGCCTCGGCGCGCCCTGCGTCTCCATCGGGGTGGCGGTGCCCGGCACCGTCGCGCCTCCCGACGGCTCGGTGGCGCGGATGCCGGAGATCGGCTGGAATGAGGTTCCTCTCGGCCGCATTCTGAAGCGCCATTTCGAGCTGCCGATCGTCGTGGAGAACGACGCGAACGCGCTCGCTTTTGGTGAGTTGAGCCGTGGCGCCGGGCGGGGAACGTCGAGCCTCGTCGCACTCCTGCTCGGACGGGGTCTGGGTGCAGGGATCATTACGAATGGCGGCCTGCACCGTGGCGCAAGTGCGAAGGCGGGAGAGGTTGGATACCTGTTGGTCGACCGCAGCGCCTTCGCCCGTTCCTACGACCAGCACGGCGACCTCGAGGATCGCATCGGTTCCGTCGCGCTGACGAGGCAGGCCCGGCTCCGCGGCATTCCCCTGCCGCCGAGCGGCCGTGTCACCGCGGAAGACATCTTCCAGTTGGCGGCCGAGGGCGACGAGGCTGCCGGTGAGATGACGGATGAGATCTTTGACCTGATCTCGCTGACGATTGCCGCCCTGGTGACTGTGCTCGATCCCGAGCTCGTCGTGGTCGCGAGCAGCTTTGGAAACGGGGAGCGATTCGTGCCGGCGATCCACAAGCGTCTGACCGGCCGGATCATCGAGGTGCCGCGCCTTGTGCCCGCCACCTTCCGTGAGGATGCGGTGCTGGTCGGAGTCGCAGAACTCGCCGCGGCAGAAGTGAACCAGTTCACCTACCTCTCGTAGCTCGATCCCGCGCGCGGCGCGACGGCCGACATCGTGCTGCGCCGCCAGGATTCGCCGCTGCGTCTTGACGCACAAACGGTCTGCGGATACTTTTGTATTAGAGTGACACAAAAGTGGTAGCAACGTAGCTAGGAACCCAGTGATAGTCGGAATCGATCTCGGTGGCACGAAGACTCACGTGATGGCCGAAGACGACGGCGTCCTCGTGCTGGACAAGACGGTGCCGACCCGCAGCTGGCAGTTGAGCTCGCTGCTCGAGAACGAATCGAATCCCCGCCGGCTGCTGGCGCTCATCCGCGGTCTCGTCGACGTGGCTTCTGCGGCAATCGTGATCGGAGCGAGAGATCTCGACAGTGAACAGCAGATGCGACTGTTCGGTGAGCGCGTGCAGCAGGAGCACGACGGCCCTACGCTGGTGGTCAACGATGTCGAGCTTCTTGCACCGGCGGCAGGTCTCGCCGACGCCATAGCGGTGATCGTCGGCACCGGATCGAAGGTCGTCGGTCACGGGGTCGGCGGTGCGGTCATCTCCGCTGGGGGGCATGGTTTTCTCGTCGATGACGAGGGCAGTGCGCCCTGGATCGCTCGATCGGCCGTGACCGCGGTCTTGGAAGCAGAAGACCAGGGATGTGAGCCCGATGAACTCGCGCGGTTGCTCGTGCAGCATTTCGAGGTCGTGGGCGTCGTCGAGATGGCGCACGCGTTCGCCTCGGAAGTGGGATTGACCGCGTGGGCGGCACTGTGCCCGCTGGTGTTTGAGGCCGCAGAGCGAGGCAGCTCCGTCGCGGCATCCGTCATCACCTCCGCCGCCACGGCGCTGGCCCAGGACGTGGCCCTCGTGCATCGCCGAGGGGCTATGGGCGACACCGTGCTGTGCGCGGGCGGAGTGATCACGAACCAGCCTCGTCTGTATGGCGAACTGGTTCGCCAGCTCGCCATCATCGACAGCGGACTCTCGACAAGTCTCCTCACCGTTCCACCGGTGATGGGCGCCCTCGCACTGGCGAGGGAGTTGTGCAACACAATCACGGCGAAGTGACCAATGGAGGATCACATGAAACTCAGAAGCAGACGAATGCACAAGCTCGCGGGCGGTGTCGGGCTGGCGATGGCGGTGACGCTGCTCGCCTCCGGCTGTAGCGTGACGGGTGCCGGCACTGTGGCCGGATCCGGCGGTGGCCAGAGCGGAACGATCAACGCGCTGTTCATGAAGCAGGCGGGATATTCGGAGACTCAGATCAACGAGATGATCGCGTCGTTCGAGAAGAAGTATCCGAAGATCACGGTGAAGCCGACCTATGTCGCCTACGAAGCGCTGCACGACAAGATCGTCACTTCCGCCCCGGCCGGAACCTACGACGTCGTCCTGACCGACGTGATCTGGCCGGCGGAGCTGGCATCCAAGGGTCTGATCACCGACGTGACCAGCAAGATCCCATCGAGCTGGAAGACCGAGATGCTCGGTGGTGCGCTCTCGACAGCGGAGTACCAGAAGAAGTACTACGGGGTGCCGTGGGGACCGTCGTCCAAGATGTTCTTCTACAACAAGGCGATGCTCGCCAAGGTCGGTGCCGATGCCAATGACATCAAGACCTGGTCGGGAGTGCTCGACGTGGCGAAGAAGCTCAAGGATGCGGGCGTCGTGAAGTACCCGCTGTCGTGGAGCTGGTCGCAGGCCGAGGCCCTCATCTGTGACTATGCGCAGATTCTTGGTGCTTTCGGCGGCTCATTCACCGACTCGAACGGCAAGCTCGATGTCAACAATGCCCAGGGCGTCGAAGCGCTCACCTGGATGAGAAAGACGATCACGGACGGTCTGACCGATCCTGCTTCGTTGACCTTCCTCGAGAACGACACCGACAAGTCCATGGCCGCGGGCAAGACGGCGATGGAACTCAACTGGGAATCCACCTTGGCAGACATGAACGATCCGAAGATCTCATCGATCGTCGGGGATGCGGCTGTTGCGGTGACGCCATCTGGTCCCACCGGCCTGCACCCGGGCGTCAACGGCTCGATGGCGCTGTCGATTCCGACCGGATCCAAGCACCAGGATGCGGCGTGGACGTTCATCAAGTACGTGACCAGCCAAGCGGTCCAGGAGAAGTACACGACCGGGTGGCTGCCGAACTGGAAGGCGAGTTACACGAATGACGCAATCACCAAGGTGAACCCGGAGATCTTCGCAGTCGGCGCACAGGAATACGACTCGTTGATCGATCGGCCGCAGGTGGCCAACTACAACTCGGTGTCGCAGATCCTGCAGGTTCAGCTGCAGAAGGCGTTGCTCGGTGACGAGTCGCCGCAACAGGCGATGGATACAGCGGTATCCCAGGCGAAGTCAGCGAAGGGCTGAACACGTGACGGTTGTTGGCGCGAAGACAGCGACCGGTTCGCCAGGGGCACCGCGCCCGGCGAAGCGGCGCAAGCGCGACAGACAGGGAAGGCTGGCCTTCTGGCTGTTGCTTCCTGCTGCCGTCGCGGTGTTCGGTGTGATCATCTACCCGATTTTCCGCACCGTGCTGGTCTCGCTCTTCCAGGTGGATTCCGCGCTGGCAACCGTCACGCCCTTTGTCGGACTGGGCAACTATGTGCACGCCCTCTCGGAGCCGCAGTTCTGGGACTCCTTGGGTCGCACGCTCTACTTCACCGTTGTCTCGACCGCTATAGAACTCGTCGTCGGCCTCGGTGTCGCCCTGCTCCTGAATGCGAAGATGAAGGCGCGCTGGCTGTTCCGCACCATCGTCGTGATTCCGTGGGCGATCCCCACCATCGTGAACGCGGCCATGTGGAAGGGGATCTACAACGCGCAGTACGGCGCGCTCAACGCATTGCTCACGCAGTTCGGCATCCTGCACGAATACAAGGCATGGCTCGGCGAGCCGTTCACGGCGTTGAATGCGGTCATCATCGCCGACGCATGGAAGACGATTCCGCTCGTCGCGTTCTTCATCCTTGCGGGTCTGACAGCGATTCCGGGTGAACTCTACGAGGCAGCGCGGGTCGATCGAGCCGGTCCGTGGCGCATCTTCCGCTCCATCATGCTGCCGCTGCTCGTGCCGTCGATCTCGATCGTGCTCGTCCTGCGCACCGTCGAGGCGTTCAAGGTCTTCGACATCATCTACGCAATGACCGGCGGCGGACCCGTGAATGGCACCTCGACGATCGCGTTCTTCGCGTACATCCGCGCGTTCTCCGACCAGAACTTCGGAGTCGGATCGGCGCTCTCCATTGTCATCGTGATTGTCATCCTGATCCTCACCTCGATCTACCTTCGACTGCTGCGCAAGTCAGAGATGAGCCTGCTATGAATCACGCCAGACGCAACTCGGTACTCGTGCACATCGCCGCCGCGATCGTCGCCGTCTGTTGTCTCGCACCGATTGGCTACATGACCCTGGCCAGCGTCACGCCGCAGCGCACCCTCATCACGACTCCGCTCAAGTGGATCCCGGATCACCTGGACTTCAGTCGCTACGCCGCCATCTTCTCCGGCGGTGCGGGAAGCCTGGGCGGGGCCTTTCGCTCGGCCCTCATGAACTCGACGATCGTTGCCGTCTGCACGGTGGTGTTAGCGATGGTCGTAGGCATCCTTGGCGCATACGCTTTTGCACGACTGCGCTTTCGCTTCCGTCGGGCAGTGCTGTTGTTATTCCTCGGCACTTACATGCTGCCGCAGATCGCGCTGCTGATTCCGCTGTACCTGATCCTCAGCTCCTTCGGCCTGTTGAACACCGTGACCGGGCTCGTGATCGTGGACTGTTCGCTGGTCGTGCCCTTCGTTCTCTGGATTCTCAGCAACTACTTCATGACAATTCCCGAAGATCTGGAGGATGCAGCACGGATCGATGGGACGTCTCGGCTCGGTGCGCTGTTCTATATCGTGCTGCCCGCGGCACGCCCCGGCATCTTCGCGGCGCTCATGTTCGCCTTTCTTCTCGCCTGGGATGAGTTCATGTACGCACTCATCTTCACCTCGAGCGACGCGGCCAAGACCTTGCCGGTGGCGATAAGTGAGTTCGCGGGACGGTATACAACCGACTTCGGGCTGGTCGCCGCGGGTGGCCTGGTCGCCGCGATCCCGCCGCTGATCATTGCGCTCGTCTTCCAGCGCTATATCGTCAGCGGCATGTCTGCGGGATCGATCAAGGGGTGAGTGTCATGTCGGTAGTGGATTTCATGTCAGCAGTTCGGTCACAACCGGGAGAGCTCGCGCGCGTGCGCGATGCCGTGCTCTCGCAGTTGTCTGCTGCTCCGCTCGCCGTGCTCGCTGACGGAGAGACGCTCGGTGTGGTCGGGATGGGCGCCTCCCACAATTCGGGGCACGCGGTCGTTGCAGTGCTCGCCTCGGAGGGCCGCCGGGCGGTGAACCTCACGGCGACCGACATCCTCACGGGCGCGATCGACTATCAGGCAGCCGATCGCTATCTCGTGGTGTCAGAGTCCGGACGGAGTCCGGAGCCGATCGAGGCGGCGGGCAGACTGCGGCGTGGTGGGCGTATCGGCGTCTCCAACGTCGGTGATTCGCCGTTGGGCGACGTCGTCGATGTGATGGTGGCTCTCGGGGGTGTGCCGGACTCCGCGATCTACACCGTGGGGTACACCGGCACCCTCCTGGCTTACGGGTTGATACTCGAGCGGATGGGCGCGTTGCCTCATGACGAACTCCTCGCGACTGTGTCGAACCGGGTTGGGGATGCCCTCGTGGACTTCGCCAGCGCAGCCGCCACCGCCGGCGAGTGGATCGCTCACGCGCGCACGGTCGACGTCATTGGCCGGGGTGTGTCGTTCGCGAGCGCGGCAGAATTCGCGCTCATGCTGCGCGAAGGCCTTCGGATGCCCACGGGCTGCTACGAGACGTTCGAGTACACGCACGGCCCCATCGAGGCCGCGAACTCGCGCACGGTCGTGGTGATGTTCGGCGACGACCGCGAAGTGGAGCTGATTGCGCCGTTGAATGCTGCCGGCGTGCGGGTCGTGCTGGTCACTGCGTCGCCCACGGTCGGCGACCGCGAAGGCTCCCTGCTCACGACCGTCACGATCGACTCGGATCTGGCCGGCCTGTCCCGCGCGATTGTCGAAGTCGTCTTCGCGCAGCTCGCCCTGGCCTCAGCCGCGCAACGTCAGCGTATCCGGCTGGGAGACTTCAATTACGACGACCTCGGCACCAAAATCGCTGACTCGCCGGGGTGAGAGTTGCCGCCACCGTCGACCGACGGCCCGGCTGCCACCGCTGCGGAGTAGGTGGCTCAGCCGAAGAACGACGCGAGGCGTGCGCCGAGCGTGCGCAGGTCATCCGGGGTTCGTGTCACCTGCATGGTGGCGTTCGGCAGCAGGGCCGCCAGTTGCTCAGAGGTGGACAACGGATGAGCGGGGTCGTCCGTCCACGGGCACAGCAGCACGGGCTGGTGGATGCTGGCGATCGCGTCGGCGCCCGGCAGGTCGGACTCGGCACTGCCGCGCATCACGGACGGCGCGATGCTGTCGTCGATGTCCGGCGGCGTGAGCGTGGTCCAGTCTCCGGCGGCAAGCAGAGGCAGCGGTGGTGCGGCGGCCATCGTGCGCAGCAGGGTCTCTGTGCCGTGCTCCTCGATGAGCGAGGCCATCTGCCGATAGGTGTCAGCCTGCGCCGCTCGTGTCTGCCACGCGGTCGGCGGGATGACCAGGGCGAGTCTGCGAAAGCGCTCTGGCCGTTTCGTCACGGCGTGCAGCAGCGTTCCGGTGCCCATGGACACCCCGAATGCGTCGACCGGTTCGTCGGGCGAGACGACGTCGAGCAGGGCGAGCAGGTCATCCGCGAGCCCGCTCCAGGCGTAGTCTGCCGGTTCCGCGCGCCCGGTCGACCGCCCGTGCCCGCGGGCGTCGTAGCGCACGATTCTGCGGCCGCTCGCCGCGAGCGCGGACCAATCGAAATACCCATCCGTGGCCTCGTTGGCTCGCGACGAGCTCAGTCCGTGCAGGCCGACGATCGTGGGTGTTGAGCCATCGTGCACCTCGTAAGAGAGGAGCGCACCCGGGCGCTCGAGCACGGCATCCCGGGTCTCTGGTGTTGGTTCAGTCAAGGCCGTATCCGTTCGTTCGTGTGTTCTCGGCGCGTTGTGTCAGTGACTGACTCTACGATAGCGTCAGTGACTGACGCAAACTGCTACCCTGCTTCCATGCCCAGGGACGGACGGATGGCGCGCGAGCGCCTGCAGCGCGCGGCACTCGAGTTGTTTGCCGAGCACGGTTTCGATCGCACCACGACCGTGCAGATTGCTGCACGCGCCGGGGTCAGCGAGCGCACGTTCTTTCGGCACTTTCCCGACAAGCGAGAGGTGCTGTTCGCCTCGGAGGGCGAGCTGCGCCAAGTGACCGCCGACGCGCTCGCGGCGGTGCCAGGGGTCACCGAGCCTCTCGCTGCGCTGCGGATCGCTTTCCACGATGTCGTGCCGTTGATCGAACGAGGCCGACCCCTGGCGGAGCTTCGCGCCCCCATCATCGCGGGCGCACCGGCCCTGCTCGAACGCGAGCATGCGAAAGCGGCCGACCTCATCGACCTCATCGCGCAGGGTCTCGCGCGGCGCGGGGTGAGCGAGCGCTCGGCACTCCTGTGTGCGCGAGTGGGCATGGCGGCGTTCAGCACGGCCATCCGTCGCTGGACCCCCGGCGTCTCGAACCTGCACGACGAACTCGACGCGACCTTCGATGAGTTGCGTCACATGGCCGCCGCGTTGGCCTGCGTGACCCGCTGAATCAGACCCGCTGAATCGGGGACCGTCCGCGCGGCATTGCCGAGGCGATTTGTCAACCCCTCCGCGCGTGTCGACTCCGCGGTTATCGTCAAAGAGGAACGGCAGTGGTTCCGTTTTCTTGGGCGAAATGGAGCAGGACTATGGAAAACAATCCCCGGATGCCGAGCGAAGTCACGAGAGCGGTCGGCGGCTTCGATCATTTCGCCGAAGCTGCTTCGCGCATCGCAAGCCGCGCGTGGTTCTTTGCGTTCTGCGTGCTCCTCGTCGTGGTGTGGGCGCCGTCGATCCTCGTGTTGCGTGACATCGATACCTGGCAGTTGATCATCAACACCCTGACCACGATCGTCACGTTTCTGATGGTTGCACTGCTGCAGAACAGCCAGACGCGCGCGGATCAGGCGGTGCAGCACAAACTCAATGCCATCGCTGACATGCTCGCTCACCTGGCCGAGGAGAACGGGCTCACGAATGAGGCCAAAGAACTGCGCGAGGCGGTCGGGATAGAGGAGAGGGAGAGCACCAGCCACAACAGCAAGCAGGGATGACGTGGCGTCTCTCTCCTCATCCTTCAGTGCTTGAAGGCGTCCTTGACCTTTTCCCCAGCCTGCTTGATGTCGGCCCTCACCTGGTCGCCCTTACCTTCTGCTTCCAGTTTCTCGTCGTCGGTGACCTTACCCACCGCTTCTTTGGCCTTGCCCACAGCGTCCTGCGCCGCGTTGTCGATCTTGTCTGACCCGCTCATGGCTCCTCCTACGGTCTCTCGCGGATGATTCGCGTGCTTCTGATCCCGTCAGGCTAGGTCAGAAGTCGAGCTCGGATAAGTGGTTGACATCCGGCTCGTGATCGGCGACCCTAACCGGCTTGAGGAGGGTCTCAACTGTGTGCTGACTATCAAGTTCGGTCATTAGGCTCGCACGAACCGCGATGGGGAGGGGTCATGAAGCGAATACCGTTGGTGCGGGTAGTTGACCGCCTGGAGAACGCGACTCTGCTGGATCCGCTGGCTAAACAGGCTCGCAGAATCGTGGGTGCCGCGCTGCGCCCGCGGTGGTTGCGCGACATCCTGCACGGGGTTCCACTGGGTCATCCGGTGCATCCGCTGGCAGTTCAGGTGCCGCTCGGCACCTGGGTCTCCGCTGCGGTGCTGGATGCGGTCCCAGGAACGCATCGCGCGTCACAGACGCTCGTCGGCGTCGGTGTCGTGAGTGCGCTGCCGAGCGCTGTCGCCGGCTACGCGGACTGGTCCAGGCTGCACGAGCAGCAACAGCGAGTGGGATTGGTGCACTCGGCCGCCAACCTGATCGCGACCGGGCTCTACGCTGCGTCGTTCATCCAGCGCAGTCGAGGCAAGCACACCAGCGGTGAGGTCCTGGGTTACGTGGGCCTCGCGGTCGCGACGAGTGGTGGCCTTCTCGGTGGGCACCTCACCTACCGGCAGGCGGCCGGGGTCAACCACACCGAGGACGTGCCGCACCTCTTCCCGCAGGGGTGGCATCCGATGGGCCCGCTCGACCAGATCGCCGAGGGCCGACTTCAGCAGCGCACGGTGGAGGGCACGACGCTCCTGGTATTTCGTCGCGGTGACAGACTGAGCGTGCTTGCCGACACCTGCAGTCATCTCTCTGCGCCGCTCCACGAGGGCGCGATCGTCGATGGACCGCGTGGTTCGGCGGATGTCGGCCCGTGTGTCGAGTGCCCCTGGCACCAGAGCGTGTTCTCGCTCGAGACCGGCGAGGTAGTGCACGGACCGGCAACGAGCGCGCAGCCGAAGTTCAGCACGCGCGTCAACTACGGCATCGTCGAGGTCTGTCTCTGGGGCGCGGGGTGAGAGCTGGTTGGCGGGTAGTTTCCGGCGCCGCGTCTCGACTCAGCCCTCGGGAATCGGCTTGATCGGGCGGCACGGATTGCCGACGGCGATCGTGTTCGTCGGGATGTCCTTCGTCACGACGGAGCCTGCGCCGATGATGCTGTTGTCACCGATGATGACGCCCGGTGTGATGGTGACGGATCCGCCGAGCCAGACGTTGTCGCCGATGGTGACGAATCCGCCGCCGATGATGAGAAGGTCGGCGTTGATGAAGGTGCGGTCGCCAATCGACAGTCGCATCCCGTAGTCGATGTTGATCGGCGGGCGGAAGTCGATGCCGACTCCGGCGCCGGGGACGAGTTCTTCGAAGAGCCGCTGCGCCTCGACGGGGGAGTCGTAGTAGATGCGGTTGATCTCGGCGCGGATCGAGTGCGCCTCTCGCGTCAGCTCCTGCAGCTCTTGGTCGCCGTTCGCGAGCTTCCGCACGCGGGCATGAGCCCGGCTGATCGAAGTTGTCGCTGATGGAAAGTTGCGATTGCGCCCAGTCTTGGATTGCCAATTGAAAGGACACCGATGGCTAAGACGTGGTTCATCACCGGAAGTTCGAGTGGATTTGGACGGATTTGGGCGGAAGCGGCACTCAATCGTGGCGACCGCGTGGCTGCGACGGCCCGTTCTCTCCGGCCGATCCAGGACCTGGCGGAAAAATACGGAAACCGCGTGTTAACCCTTGAACTCGATGTCACCAACCGTGCCGCGGCTCGTGCTGCAGTGCAGCACACCGCAGAGCACTTCGGCTCGCTCGATGTCGTGATCAACAATGCGGGCTACGGTCACTTCGGGATGGTGGAAGAGGTCACCGAGCAGGAACTGCGCAATCAGCTCGAGACCAACTTCTTCGGGGCGGTGTGGGTAACGCAGGCTGCCCTCCCGGTCATGCGCGAGCAGGGACAAGGTCATATTCTCCAGATCACCAGTGAAGGTGGCATTAGGGCGTTCCCCGGCATTGGCGCCTACCACGCTTCGAAGTGGGCGCTCGAGGGATTATCCGAAGCCCTGTGGCAGGAGGTGGAACCGTTCGGTATCCGAATCACGAACGTTGAGCCGGGGCCGTACGCCACCAACTGGCTGGGGCGGGGATCCGTTTCGAGTGCACCGCACCCGGCTTACGACCCCATACGGAAGTCTTCCGAAAACGAGTGGGAGGTGGGGAACCCGGCTGCAACTGCGCAGGCAATACTTGAACTGGTGGACTCGGCAAATCCTCCCCACAGGCTGCTACTGGGCAAGTCATTCGAGGCGATCGCTGCCAGTTATGCGAACCGGGTTCGGACCTGGGAGGAGTGGCAGCCGACGGCTTTACGAGCCTTCGGAGTGCTGCCCGACTCCTCTTGATGCAGCTCTCATCTGAAGTCTTTCGACGCGTGTGCTCTCTGAGGTCAGCCCGCGTAAGTGGCTTGTAAGCGCCACGTGAGCGCCCTGTAAGTGCGTGCCCGCACTGTGGAAACCGACACAGTTTCCACAGAAAGGACACGCTATGTCCACCAGTTCAGAATGGGCTGTCGAAGCCCACGGACTCGTCAAGGTCTTCGGCACCAACCGTGCAGTCGACGGCGTCGATCTCAGCGTTCGCACCGGCTCCATCTACGGAGTGCTCGGGCCGAACGGCGCGGGCAAGACCACGACGATCAGCATGCTCGCCACTCTCCTGCGTCCAGACGCTGGCAGCGCGACGATCTTCGGTCACGACGTGCAGAAAGAGGCACAGGTCGTGCGCCAGCTCATCGGGGTGACGGCGCAGTTCGCGTCCGTCGACGAGCGGCTGAGCGCATCCGAGAATCTCATCATCTTCGGGCGCCTGCTCGGCCTCGGTCGCGCAGAAGCGAAGCGCAAGAGCGCCGAGCTCCTCGAAGAGTTCTCGCTCACCGAAGCCGCCAGGCGACCGATCAGCAAGTTCTCCGGCGGGATGCGGCGCAGGCTCGACCTCGCGGCCAGCCTCCTCGCGCAGCCTCCGCTCATCTTCCTCGACGAGCCCACCACGGGCCTCGACCCCAGAACCCGCGCGCAGATGTACGACACCGTGCGCCGCCTCGTCTCGACCGGCTCTACCGTGCTGCTCACCACGCAGTACCTCGACGAGGCCGACCAGCTGGCCGACCGCATCGCCGTCATTGACAGCGGCAAGGTCGTCGCGGAGGGCACCTCCAACGAGCTCAAGGCCTCGGTCGGCGAGTCGACCCTGCAGCTCAAGCTCGTCGATCCGGCGGATGTCGACGACACCCGCCGCGCGATCACGAGCGTCCTTGGAGTGGAGGCCACCGCTGCCTCCGAGCCCGGACGCATCACCGCGCCGATGACCAACCCCGACGCCGTCACCGACCTCTTCATCACCCTGCGTGAGGCGGGCATCCGTCTGGCGGAGATGTCGGTGCAGAAGCCCACCCTCGACGAGGTCTTCCTCACCCTCACCGGTCACGGTGTTGACGAAGCCAGCGTCGACGAAGCAACAGAAGCGGACGCTTCCGAATCAGAAAGGGTCAGCGCATGACCACCACAACCCTGACCACAACACCGATCACACCCGGCGCGAGCAGGAAGCTGCACAACTACGTCGACTTCGAACAGACGGTGCGCAACTCGTTCACGATGGCCTACCGGGGCCTGCTGAAGATCAAACGCACCCCAGAGCAGCTGATCGATGTCACCGTGCAGCCCATCATCTTCACCCTGATGTTCACCTACATCTTCGGTGGCGCGATCTCGGGAGACATCGGGAGTTACCTGCCGATTATCATCCCGGGCATCCTCGCGCAGACCGTCATCACGACCTCCGTCGTCACCGGCGTTCAGTTGCGCGAAGACATGGACAAGGGCGTATTCGACCGCTTCAAGTCGATGCCGATCGCCCGCATCGCACCGCTCGCCGGCGCCCTGCTCGCCGACACGGTTCGCTACCTCATCGCGACGACGCTCACCTTCGTGATGGGCTTCATCATGGGATGGCGTCCCGGGGGAGGCCTCGGTGGCGTCGTGCTCGCGGGCCTGCTCGTGATCGTCTGCGCCTGGGCGCTCAGCTGGATCTTCGCCTTCTTCGGCGTGATCGCGCGCAGCGCCTCAAGCGTTCAGGGCATCTCGTTCCTGATCCTGTTCCCGCTGACGTTCCTGTCGAACGCCTTCGTTCCGGTCAACACCATGCCCGACTGGCTGCAGGGCTTCGTCAACGGTAACCCGGTGTCGCACCTCATCACGGCGGTGCGCGAGCTCACCAAGACGGGTGCAGTGACCGGCGACCTGTGGCTCGCGCTGCTCGGGTCTGCGGTCGTCGTGGCGATCTTCGCGCCGCTGACCGTGCGGGCGTACATGCGGAAGGCGTAACTCGTCTCAGCTAGCGTATTGAGGCCCCTGCGAGTCGCTTCGTGGGGGTCTCGATACGCTCGTTCCTCGCTACTCGACCGGCCTTACACGTGGGTGGGTCTCGATACGCGGGCTCGTGCCTCGCGCGCTACTCGACCGGCGATGCGGGTGACGACGGGGTCGCGGAGCAGTTCGCAGGCGAGGGCGACGGCCTGCCTCGGGGAGAGCCCCGCGACGGATGCTCTGGCCGCGTCGATCGCACACGTCCCGTGGGCGGCGACCGCCGCATCCACCTGCCTGGCGCGGTTCAGCGACGGCATGTCCTGCCGGCCGCCCATCGCCTCGGCGAGGAACAGGAGGCGGAGCCCGATCTCGTGTTTGCGGGCCACATTGTGTCCGGTCTCCGCGAGGAGCCAGGCGGAGATCCCGACGATCGACGCACCCATGACCGGCAGGTCCATGAACTCCCTGCGGGTTCTGCTCGAGACGAGCACGCGTATCCGCACCCGGTGGGCGAGCGTGTCGAGGTACGCGGAGTCGGCGGACCCGGCGCGCGCGTGGGCACAGAGGCAGGCCGCGGCCATGATGACGTACCAGGGCGCCATCCGTCCCTTTTCCCGTCCAAAGGAATCGACCGAGGTGCGGTAGAGCTCGAGGCCCTCGTTGGTGTGCCCGGCTCCGATCGCGAGCTCCGCGAGCCCCGCCCAGCCGATCGAGCGAAGGTCGGCGAAGTCTGGGCCGAGATCCTCGTCGTTCTGCGCGACGAAGCTGTCGAAGATGCCTCGCGCCTTCTCCGGCGCACTGCCGATCTCGTTCATCGCGATGACCCAGCTGAGCTGCTGAAGGTCCGAGCTCGCCTGCAGCGCGTTCATGCCGGCGCGTGAGGTCTCCGCCCACTCGAGCGCCCGCTCGGTGTCGCCGTGCTGGCTGTACAGGTTCGCGAGCGCCTGCGCGGAGGTGGACTGCATCCACACGTCGCCGAGCGGCAGCGACAGGTCGTAGGCGCGACGCGAGGAGGCCAGGGCCGTGGCGGGTTCGCCGCCGTTCTCCTCCAACTGCGCGCCGAGGAGTGCCGCGAGCGAGGCCAGGTTCGTGTCGGATGACGCGCGCGCCTCGGCGAGGATCGTGAGCGCCTCGGGCGGGCGGGTGAAGGCGAGAAGAAGGTCGGACAGCATCTCCACCCGCGGATCCGCCGCCGTGCCCAGGCGCTTCACCGCGCGCAGTCGGCCGCGCGCAAGAGCCGCGGAGCGCAGGTCCGTGATGAAAGTCGCGGCGACCACGACCAGGTAGGTGGCGATCGTGGCGGTCAGGTGGGCGGCATCCGGGGTGTATTTGTCCGTGGCGCGCAACACAGCGCCCGCGAATCCGACGATGTCCGAGTGCGCGCCACGCATGGCCCAGAAATAGGCGAGCGTCCCGAAGATGGTGACCGCCGCATCCGCGTTGCCGTCGTCGAGGGCGGCGCGAAGAACGGTGACCAGGTTGTCCTGTTCGAGTTCGAGCAGGTGGAACGCGCGCACTTGATCGGTGCCGCTGAGAGACGACATGAGTTCGGAGACGAAGGATTCCGCCCACGTCGCCAGCGCGGCCTTCACGGCGAGATCTTCTCCGGCATCGACGAGTGCCATCTCGCCGAATTCGCGCACGGTCTCGAGCATCCGGTACCGCATGTCGCCCGTGACGGGGTTCTCGGATGCCGACACGAGCGACTGCGTGACGAGTCCGTCGAGAGCGTCGGTCACGTCAGTGCCGTCTCTGCCCCCGACGGCCTGCGCGGCCTCGGCGCTGAAACCATCGGGAAAGCGCGAGAGCCGGCGCAGGAGCGTGCGCTCGCTCTCGCCCAACAGGTTCCAGCTCCAATCGATCACGGCCATGAGCGTGCGGTGCCGCTCCGGAGCGGTGCGCTCACCGCTCGTCAGCAGGGCGAAGCGATTGCCGAGTCGCCGCTCGATCTCCTCGACCGACATCGAGCGCACCCGGGCTGCCGCGAGTTCGATCGCGAGCGGAAGGCCATCGAGCCGGGTACACAGGCGGGTGATGGTGCTGAGTGGCAGGGTCACACCCGGCCGTGCGGCAAGCGCCCGCTCCATGAAGAGGGTGCCCGCCGGGCCGGGACCGGAGCTCTCGTCGCCGCTCGCGAGCGAGTCGAGCGGGTAGACGCTCTCGCCGCTGATCGCGAGCGGCGCCCGGCTGGTGGCGAGGATGCGAACGGTGGTCGTCGAGGCCAGAATGTCCGCGATCCAGGCCGCGGCGGCATCCGCAAGGTGTTCGCAATTGTCCATCACGAGCAGGGTGTCGCGCTCGCCGAGCACGGCCAGGATGCGGTCGCGCACGTCGAGGCGCACGCCCGGGTCGCTGAGCTTCAGGCCGCCGCCGTTCACCTCGCGGATGCCCAGGGTCGACCCGAGCACGAGCGTCACGTCTTCGCCGGAGCGCACGCTCGCCAGCTCGACGACCACGACCGATGGTGCGGATGCGCGGTGCGCGAGCTCCTGCGCAAGGCGCGTCTTGCCGAGTCCGCCCGGCCCCAGGATCGTGGTGAGGCGCGAGGAGCCCATGAGGTCCTCGAGCGCCCGGAGGTCACCGTCACGCCCGATCAGGGAGTTGGGCGCCTCGCGAAGCCCGATGCGCAGGCGGTGTGCCGGTTTCTGCGCGGGCGCGGGCGCGTCATCCCGAAGCAGTTCGGCATTGAGGTTCACGAGTGCGGCGGAGGGAGAGCTGCCGAGTTCGTCCCGCAGGGCGGTGCGAAACGCCGCGAAGAGCGCGAGTGCATCGTTGCGGCGGCCGGCGTCGGCGAAAGCCCGCATCAGCAGGAGGTGAAGCTCTTCGTCGAGGGGCGCCGCCGCGGCCAGCGATTCCAGGTCGGCGATCACCGCTGCGGCTTCGCCCAGGCGAAGGCGGCTCTCGACGCGGATGCGCTGCAGCTCGGAGCGCAGCGTCGTCGCCCTCGCGCGAAGGTCGTCCGCTGGGCCCTCAGCGGTCTCGATGCCGGGCTCAGCGCGCCAGAGGGCGAGGGCCGCAGCCGCGTGCGAGGCGGCGGCGGTGAAATCGTCGCTCGCGGCGGATGCCCGTGCCGCGTCCCGAAGTCGGCCCGCCATCGCGAGGTCGGTCAGGTCTGTTTTCCCGCGCCCGGCCAACGCATACCCGCCGTTCGCCGACACGAGCAGCCCGTCGGCGCACTCCGCGCGCACGCGGGAGACCAGGGTCTGCAGCGCGGCCTTGCCCTGGCGCGGCGGCTCGTCGCCCCAGAGCTCGTCGATCAGCGCTGTGGCGGACAGTGCGTGGCCCCGAGCGACCGCGAGCGCCACGATGAGGCTCTTGCCGAGAGTGCCGGACGGTTCGACGAAGGTGCCCGCGCGGCCCTCGACGAGCACGGGGCCGAGCACCATCACGCGGATGCCCGTGCTCGGGGTGTCCGTGCTCGCGGTCGAAGCCATTCTGCTGATTTTAGCGGCCACGCGCATCCGCCCCGTCGTCCCTCGGGTGTATTCCGGCGCTCTCGACGCAGTTACACCAGCGGGATGAGCGCTGTGAGAGCGGACGGCTTGCGAAAGGCCCTAGATTTGTAGCGCGCACGAACACGCGACTGATCCGGGAGGTCACCATGAGCGAGTCAGACGCGGCCTCGGAGCTGCGCAGCCTGCGCAACAGCATCGACAACATCGACGCAGCACTCATCCACCTGCTCGCCGAGCGGTTCAAGTGCACGCAGCAGGTTGGCCACCTCAAGGCCGCGAACGGCATGCCGCCGGCCGACCTCGAGCGTGAGAGCCACCAGATCGCCCGCCTGCGCAACCTCGCCGTGGAGTCGCGCCTCGACCCGGCGTTCGGCGAGAAGTTCCTGAACTTCATCGTCGCGGAGGTCATCCACCAGCACGAGCAGATCGCGAGCACCGGCTCGGTCACCATCGCCGCGGACCCCGCGACCGACCCCAGCTTCGACGAGCCAGACGAAGACGCGTGAGCTGGGACCCGATCGACCTGCCCCCTCAGCCGGGCCGGGTCTTCGTCGTCACGGGTGGAGCATCCGGCATCGGCTATTTCATCTCTGAACAGCTCGCGGGCACCGGCGCGAAGGTCATCCTCGCGGCCCGCAACAAGGCCAAAGCGGATGTCGCCATCGCCTCGATAGCACGGCACGCGCCCGGCGCAGACGTCGGCTTCGTCCACCTCGACCTCGGCTCCTCTGACTCCGTGCGCGCTGCGGCGGCGGAACTGGCCGCGCTCGGACGCATCGACGCGCTCATCGAGAACGCCGGCGTGATCATGCCGAGCCGGGAACGCCAGGAGACAGTCGACGGCAACGAGCTCATGTTCGGCACCAACCATCTCGGCCATTTCCTGCTCACGGCGCTGCTCTACCCGACGCTGCGTGCGACACCGGGCAGCCGGGTCGTGACAATGGGCAGCGGTTCGACGCATCTCACCCGCATCGACCTCGACAACCTGCAGAGCACGAAGAACTACTCGAGCTGGCGGGCGTATGGGCAGTCGAAGCACGCCACGCAGTCCTTCGGTTTCGAGCTGGATCGCCGCCTGCGCGCCTCCGAGAGCCCGGTGACCGCGCTCGTCGCGCATCCGGGTGCCGCGCAGGACGCCAAGAGCCCGTTCCGCGCGGGCATCGTTGAGCCGACCCTGCTGCAGCGGATGCTCGGCCTCGTCTACGTGATCGCCCGAGGCAAGAACACCGCGGCCTGGCCGATCGTGCGTGCCGCCCTCGATCCGGGCGCGGAGGGTGGCCAGTACTGGGGACCGCGCGTGCTCACCCCGATGCCGTCGCTCGTGAAGCCGGCCAGGGTCAGCCAGGAAGAGGTGCTCGGCCGCGAGCTGTGGACGCGCTCGGAGGAGTACCTGGGTCAGACATTCGAGGTGTGACTGACCGGGCGTTCCCTACGATCGGCGACTCTCCGCGACTCCGGCCAGTGCGAATCCGGTCGCGAACACGGTCTGCACGAGCGCCGCTCGCCTGAGACGCGTCGGTCCCCAGATCGCGAGTGCCACCATCGACAGCGCGTGCAGGCTGTCGAACACCACCCCGGTGCGCCGCAGCCCAGCGCCCGCCTGCGCAGTGGCCTGAACGAGTTGCCTCACGCCCAACATCTTCGCGGTCGTCACCTCGGGCGGGCGAGGCTTCTTGCCCGACTCGAGCCTGAAGACCTTCGCCGCCGCCATCAGCTCTGCGGCGCCTACCGCGGCGCGAACGACATCCATGCCCGTTGCGTGACCCATTAGAGAACCTTTCGTGCGACGCGGAAGAGAAGGGTGGATGCGGCGGCCCCGAGAGCGGCGCCCATCGCGTAGCTCAGACCCCGATGCCGTACCGCCCAGGTCTGCACGCTCGAGGTGTGCGCCGCGTCGTCGAACGCGCCGCGCGCTCCCTGGTCGTCGGTGACGGGCTCGTACAGGTTCGGGCCGATCATCGGGTCGGTGACGCCCGGCGCCTGCTGCCCGCTGTATCCGGTCTTGGCGAGATACCAGTCCGCCACCCGAGTGCTGAGTCGGTTGCCGATGATCGTGAGCACGGTCGCGCCGCCCACCCAGGTGCGGCGCCTCGGGCTGAGCGCGACATCCGCCACAACCTGCGCGCACACCTCCGGCTGGTAGATCGGGGGCACGGGCTGGGGATGGTGCGGCAGCAGCGACTTCACCCAGTTGAACTGGATCGTGTTCATGGCGGGCATGTCCACCTGCGACACGGTGACGTTGGATCTCTCGTGCAGGAGTTCGGTCACGAGGGATTCGTCGAAGCCGTTGATGGCGTGCTTGGAGGAGCAGTAGGCGGACTGCAGGGGGATGCCGCGGTGCGCCAGTGCAGACCCCACCTGCACGATCGACCCCCGGTCGCGCGACCGCATGCGGCCGAGGGCCGCGCGCGTCCCGTTGACGAAGCCGAAGAAGTTGACACGAACGGCGCGCTCGAAATCCGCGGGCTCGACATTCACGAACTCCCCGAAGATCCCGACCATGGCGTCGTTCACCCACACCTCGATCGGTCCGAGTTCGCGTTCGACCCGGTCGGCTGCGGCCTCCACCTGGTCAACCTCCGAAACGTCCGTCTCGATTCCGAGCCCTCGGCGTCCGGCCGCCTCGACGTCCGAAACCGCGCCGCTCAGGCCGCCGGGGCCGCGCGCGAGGATGGCGACGTCGAAGCCGCGCGCGGCGAGTTCGCGCACGATGGCGCGACCGAGACCGGCGCTGCCACCGGTGACGACGGCGACGCCGCGGTTTGTGGATGAGGGAGAGAGGTTGTTTGAAAACACCCTGCGAGCGTACGAGGGTACGCAGCCCCGAACATCCCCTTGAATTCCCAGCCAGTCAGGGATGAACTACCGGAACCGGGGCGATCAGCCTTCGCGGGCGCGCTTTGCCGCCTTCGCCGCACGATCCGCCTTCACGCGGGCGTTCTCGTCCTGCACCTCGGCGTGAACGGCGCGCTCGGCCACGAGCCAGGCGGGACGGTTTTCCAACAGCTCGGCGATGTCATCCGTCGTGAGCGGTTCGGTGACCCCGGCGCGCGCGAGGCCGGAGATCGAGACGCCGAGCTTGCGGGCGACCTCGGGGCGCGGATGCGGCCCGGTGCGGCGCAGTTCGACAAGCCAGGCGGGAGGCTCGGCGATGAGCGCGCCCAGCTCCGACCGGCTCACGGGGGAGTCGCGAAACTCCGCGGGAGCAGCGGGCAGGTAGATCCCCAGTTTCTTGGCGGCGGTCTCCGCCTTCAGAAACTGTGGCTTCATTCTCTGGTCTGGTCGCTGCTCGCTCATCCGGCCAGCGTATCCGCTGCGTTAGCCTGTGAAAAACGAATGTCGGTGCGCGATCGACCCGGGAGCTGATGAAGATGGCCGAGAGCGACTCCGCCGATCATCTCGCGATCGCCTATGTTGCCGGTGTGACGCTCACCAAGTGGACGCGCATCTGGCACGAGAGGCGAGCGGATGTGCCGCTCACCGTCACCGAGGTGGCCGAGGGTGAGCAGGTGGCAGCTCTCCACGACGGACGCGCGCAGCTCGCTTTCGTGCGGCTGCCCGTCGATGCCGGAGGACTCAACGTCATTCCGCTCTATCACGAGGTCGCCGTCGCTGTCGCCGCAAAGGATCACGCGATCGCGGCACTCGATACGCTCGTGCTCGCAGATCTCGAGGGTGAAAAGCTGCTCTCGAAGGGCTCCGCACCTGCGGCACTCGGCGGATTGCGGCAAAGTGCGGGTGCAACGCCTGCGGAACCCGCGCTTTGCCGCAATCCGTCGGATGTGGCGGGTGCCGGGATCAGCACGGCTGACTTCGACCTGGTCGCCGCCGGAGCTGGCATCCTCATCGTGCCGCATTCGATCGCCCGGCAGCAGAGTCGCAAGGATCTGGTGGCGAGACCGGTGACGGATGCCGCGGAGACGCAGATCGCCATGGCCTGGCTCGCAGACCCGCAGCCCGATTCTGTCGCCTCCCTCATCGAGGAGTTCATCGGTATCGTGCGCGGTCGCACCGCCCGCAGCTCTCGTTCTGCGGTCGTGGACGAGGCATCCGCGGCGAAGCCCAAGCGGAGTGGGAAGGCCGCGGCAGCCTCGACCGCGAAGTCAAAATCCGGGAAGCCGAATGGCGCATCCTTCGCCCAGCAACGCAAAAACGCGGCCGCCCGCAAGAAGCGCCGCCCCCGCTGACCTTCCGCTGGCGTCGCAGGATCGCTCCGCGCTCCTCATAGCTCCAGCGCGCTACTCGACCAGCCTTGATTCCGGCTACAGTTGCACACACCCGAATCGAAGGCGATTGATGAGTACTGGCCCGTCGGCCACGCGCCGGCACTATGCGATGGATCCGCTCCCGAAGCCGTTGGCGTCGCTTCCCGCGAGCGATCGCGGCCGGGGCCTCGCCCTCGCCTACGTTCTCGTCGGGCTGTTCGCCGCCGCAGCATCCGGATCACTTTTTCTGAAGTTCGTGCAGGACCAGCTGCACTACGGCTGCGAACCGGCGCCCGGTATCGCGATCGGATACGTGTGCCCCGGGACGCTGCCCTATCTGCCGTTTGGGCTTGCGGTCTTCGGGGCGTACACGGCCATCGTCATGCTTGCATCGCTCCTGCTGGCCCCGCCGATGCGGCGGTCGCGGTTGCGCCGGATCCGCGCGCAGCTTCTCGCCGTCGTCGCGCTTCTGCCGAACATCGTTGCGGCCTACGTGATCGGATATGTGAACCCGGCCAGGAACGTGTGGGTTCTGCAACTGACGCTGCCCCTGGCGTTGTTCGGTATCGCGGCACTGTCGATCCTGTTTGCGGCGGTGGTGCCGATCCGACTCGCGCTGTGGACCTGCGTGTTGATCGCGATGGGGTTGTGCGTCGTGGCGGCCGTGATCCAGCCGGGATTCATGCCGAACGTGTCAGTAACCTTCGGCATCCTCGTCGCGGTATTGATCCTCGACTACCGGCGCTCGCTCATCAAGTAAACGGAATGCCGCCAACCCCGCTGGTCGACCAGCGTTAGCTGCCGACGACGGGGCCGAAGTGCGCCGGGAGGGTTCCGTGGTGCACGCGGCGCAGCTCGTCGATGGAGAACGTGAAGTAGTCCTGCACTTCGAGCGCTCCCTGGCCTGCCTCGGCCGAGGCATCCGTCACCCCGATGCGCAGCACCGGATAGCCGCGGCCCTCGCACAGTCCGACGAACTTCACGTCGTCCTCGCGCGGCACGCTCACGATCACGCGACCGGTGGACTCGCTGAACAGCGCCGCCGTGGCGTCCACGCCGTCGCGCTGCATGATCTCGGTGATCCACACGCGGGCACCGACGCCGAAGCGCAGCACGGCCTCCGCGAGTGCCTGCATGAGGCCGCCGTCGCTGAGGTCGTGCGCGGAGGCGAGGATGCTCTGGCTTCCGCCCGCGCGGATGAGCGCCGCCAGCGCCGCCTCGGCCTTGAAGTCGACGAGCGGCGGATGCCCGCCCAGGTGGTCGTGGATCACCCCGGCCCACGCGGAGCCGTCGAGCTCCTCACGCGTGATGCCGAGCAGGTAGATGTTGTTGCCCTCGTCCTGCCAGCCGCTTGGGATGCGCTTGGCGACATCGTCGATCACGCCGAGCACGGCTGCCACCGGGGTCGGGTGGATCGGCTCGCTGCCGGTCTGGTTGTAGAAGCTCACGTTGCCGCCGGTGACGGGGATCTCGAGCTCGAGGCATCCGTCTGACATGCCCTCGACGGCCTCGCTGAACTGCCACATCACCTCGGGGTTCTCTGGTGAGCCGAAGTTCAGGCAGTCGGAGACCGCGACCGGGGTCGCGCCGGTGACGGCCACGTTGCGGTAGGCCTCGGCGAGGGCGAGCTTCGCACCCTGGCGCGGGTCGAGCTGGCAGTAGCGTCCATTGGCGTCGGACGCGATGGCAAAGCCGAGACCGCTGCCCTCGTCGACGCGGATCATGCCGCCGTCATCCGGAAAACTCAGTGCCGTGTTGCCGCCGACGTAGCGGTCGTACTGGTTGGTCACCCACTCCTTCGAGGCGAGGTTGGGGCTGCCGAGCAGCGCGACGGCCTGCTCGCGGAGCTCCTCCGGCGTCGTCGCCTTGGGCAGCCGGGATGCCGAATCCGCCTGCAGCGCGTCGATCCAGCTCGGGTAGGCAACGGGCCGGTCGTATACGGGGCCGTCGACTGCGACGGTGCGTGGCAGCACGTTGACGATCTCCTCGCCGTGCCAGTTGATGATGAGCCGCCCGGTGTCGGTGACTTCGCCCAGCACGCTCGTCTCGACATCCCACTTGGCTGTGACTGCGAGGAAGCCCTCAAGCTTCTCGGGAGTCACGACCGCCATCATGCGCTCCTGGCTCTCCGACATGAGGATCTCCTCCGCGGTGAGCGATGGATCACGCAGTAGCACGCGGTCGAGCTCGATGAACATGCCGCCGTCGCCGTTCGAGGCCAGCTCCGAAGTGGCGCAGCTGATTCCCGCCGCGCCCAGATCCTGGATGCCCTCAACGAGTTCTCCGGCGAACAGCTCGAGGCAGCACTCGATGAGCACCTTCTCGGCGAACGGGTCGCCTACTTGCACGGCGGGGCGCTTGGTCGGGCCGCCCTCTGAGAAAGTATCCGAGGCGAGAATGGATGCTCCGCCGATGCCGTCGCCGCCGGTGCGGGCTCCGAACAGAACGACCTTGTTGCCCACGCCCCGGGCGTTCGCGAGGTGCAGGTCTTCGTGGCGCAGCACGCCGACCGAGAGCGCGTTGACGAGTGGGTTGCCCTGGTACACCGGGTCGAACCAGGTCTCGCCGCCGATGTTCGGCAGGCCGAGACAGTTGCCGTAGAAGGAGATGCCGGAGACCACACCGTGCACGACGCGGGCGGTGTCCGGGTCGTCGATCGCACCGAAGCGCAGCTGGTCCATCACCGCGACAGGGCGGGCGCCCATCGAGATGATGTCGCGAACGATGCCGCCGACACCGGTTGCGGCACCCTGGAACGGTTCGATGAAGGAGGGGTGGTTGTGGGACTCGACCTTGAAGGTCACCGCCCAGCCCTCGCCGACATCCACCACACCGGCGTTCTCGCCCATTCCCACCATGAGGTTCTTGCGCATCTTCTCGGTGGTCTTCTCACCGAACTGGCGCAGGTACTTCTTCGAGCTCTTGTAGGAGCAGTGCTCGCTCCACATCACCGAGTACATGGCGAGTTCACCGCTCGTGGGTCGGCGGCCGAGGATCTCGCGGATACTCAGGTATTCGCTCTCGGTGAGGCCGAGCGCGGCGTAGGGCTGCTCGCGTTCCGGCGTCGCGGTGGCGTTGGCGACGGTGTCCGCCTGCGCGCCCTGCCCCTGCTGGTCGAGCTTGTCGAGATCCGGGGACGATGATGCCGAGGCTGAGGAAGAAGTCACGTGGCGAAGAGCTCCTGAATCGAGGGCGTGCCGGAACGCCCCAATTCTATCGGTGCGGGGTGCGCACGTTCTCTCGTGTGACCGCGCGCGCTCGGCGTGACCTTCCGCGCGCACTGGGCTCGTCGAAGGCGACTGCCTAGGCTGGTCTGATTGCACGTCGAAGGGAGATTCGCATGTTCGAATGGACCGACTGGCTGGGCACGCTGGTCGCGGCAGCGATCGCCGTCATCGTGGTCGTGGCCGCTGCGGTGGTTCTCTGGATGACCAACGCCAGCATTGGCAGGAGAGCTCCGGCGCTGCACGCCCTCATCGTCCAGCTCCGCCTGCGCACGCTCGTGCTGTTCCTGTTGGTGGCACTCTGGGTCGCAGCGGCACTAACTGCTCCGCCGCACTACTCGTGGTGGGTGGCGCTTTCGCGCACCTTCTTCATCGCGACGGTTCTGGTCGGGGCGTGGCTCGTGGCGGGCCTTGCATCCTTCGGGTTTGCACGGATGCTCGGCCGCGAGACCCTGACGGACGCGACACTTCCCGAGATGCGTCGCATGCGCACCCAGCTGCTCGTGCTCCGGCGCCTGACGACCGTGCTCATCAGCATCGTCGCGGTCGGGGCGGTGCTCTTTTCCTTCCCCGAGGTGCGGGCGGTGGGCACGAGCGTGCTTGCCTCCGCCGGCATCGTCAGCATCATTGCCGGCCTCGCCGCGCAGTCGACACTCGGCAACCTGATCGCGGGCATCCAGCTGGTCTTCAGCAACGCGATTCGCGTGGATGACGTCGTTGTCGTCGAGGGCAACTGGGGCAGGATCGGCGAGATCACCCTCTCGTATGTCGTCGTGAACGTGTGGGACGAGCGGCGACTCGTGCTGCCCTGCACCTACTTCACGAGCAAGCCGTTCGAGAGCTGGACCAGGAACAGCGCCCTCATCATGGGCACCGTGTACTTCGATGTCGACTGGCGATTCCCGGTGGAGGAGGCCAGGGCAAAGTTCCTGGATATCGTGCAGGAGTCCGAGTATTGGGACGGGCGCTCCGGCGGCATGGTGGTCGTGGATGCCGTCGGTGGCCACCTGAGCGTGCGCTGCACCGTGTCCGCGAAAGACTCCGGCGCGCTGTGGAACCTGCGCTGTCTCGTTCGCGAACAGCTTGTCGGCTGGCTTCAGCAGGAGCATCCGGATGCCCTTCCGGTGACTCGTGTGCTGATGCCCGAAGTAGCCTCCGATGGCGACAACCGGAAGGTCAGCGGCCCCACTCGGTAGGCCTCACTCGGTAGATTGAGGGCGTGTCGACGTCGCCCCTGTCACCGCCCGTGCAACCCGCGTACCCGCTTCGCACTGAGCGGCTTCGCCTGCGCCCGGTATCGCTCGACGACCTGGAGGCCGTGCACTCGTATCGTTCGATGCCGGATGTCGCGCGCTACCTCCCGCACGAACCGCACAGTCGCGAAGACACCATTGCCACCCTCTCGAAGATGGTGGAGCAGTCAGGGATGACGGAGCTCGGGCACTGGCTGGATCTGGCGGTCGAGTTCGACGAACTGGCGGGAGCAGCCGACTCATCCGCGGTGGTCGGCGAGGTGTTGCTCAAGTGGGATGCGGAGAATGCGGAGTTGGGAGAGGTCGGCTTTGCCTTCCACCCCTCCGTGCAGAGCACCGGCGTGGCGACGGAGGCCGTGACTGCCGTGCTGCGCCTGGCGTTCGAGCAGTTCGGCTGGCATCGGGTGGTGGGCATCTGCAACTCGCTCAACCTGCGGTCGGCCGCGCTCATGGAGCGGGTCGGCATGCGTCACGAAGCGACGTTCCGGCAGGCGACGTGGTTCAAGGGCGGCTGGGCAGACGTCAGCCACTACGCCATGCTGCGGGAGGAGTGGCGTGCTCAATACGGGGACGCCGCCTCCCGCTGAGAAGAGGTTACCTGCCCCAACCGCCGGGAGGGCCCAGGATCAGCAGCACGGTCATGATCACGGCGATGGCGGCGACCAGCAGGACTCCGAGCACAACGGGATGGTTCAGGAACCAGCGCAGGAGGCGACGCACCCAGGTGCGGTCCGCAGGGTCATCCGTCGCCTCGCGGTGCCATTCGCCCTTGAGCTTGCCGTGGCGTTCGAGCCAGCGATCGAAGGGGATGGTGGCGTACGGCACGATCGCCGTCACGACCGCGAACACGATCTGACCTACTTTCCAGCGCTGATTGACGCCGACGAGTACTGCGGTGAGTGCATAGCTGATGAAGACGAGTCCGTGGATGGAGCCGCCGATCAGCACGGGGAGCGAGCCAGCGTTCGCCACATATTTCAGCAGCATCCCGGCGATCAGCAGGGTCCAGGTCACCGCCTCGGCGATCGAGAGGGTGCGGTAGAAGGAGCGCGGGGTCACGCGGCTGGGTGAGGTCATGGTTGTAGTCACCCCTCCATGCTGCCAAGCGCTGCGGCGGCGCACATGGTCCGAAAGTTTGAATCTGCCGCGATGAAGCAGCAGCGAGAGAGCGGGGAGAGTCAGACCGCGGCGAGAGCGCGGACCGCGCTCGTGAAGAACGCGAGACCATCGACGCCGCTGCGCATGGCGGCTGCGGTGTCCGGGCCGAAGCCTGGCTCTGTCGCGTGCTCCGGATGCGGCATGAGGCCGACCACGTTGCCGCGGGCGTTCGAAACCCCGGCGATGTCGTTCATGGAGCCGTTCGGGTTGACGCCGAGGTAGCGAAACACCACCTGGCCTTCGCCCTCGATGCGGGCCAGCTCGTCGGGGGAAGCGATGAATCCGCCCTCGCCGTTCTTCAGCGGGATGATGATCTCTGCACTCGTCTCGAAATCGTTCGTCCAGGCCGTGGACGCATTCTCTACGCGCAGCACCTGGTCGCGGCAGATGAAGTTTCCGTGGTCATTGCGCACGAGGCCGCCGGGCAGCAGGTGGGCTTCTGTCAGCATCTGGAAGCCGTTGCAGATGCCCAGCACGGGCATCCCCGCGTTCGCAGCGTCGATGACCTCACTCATGATCGGTGAATGCGCGGCGATCGCACCGCAGCGCAGGTAGTCGCCGTAGCTGAAGCCGCCGGGAAGCACGATCGCATCGACGCCGTTCAGGCTGTGGTCGCCGTGCCACAGGGCCACGGGCTCTGCCCCGGCGAGGTCGATGGCACGCTGGGCGTCACGGTCGTCGAGCGAGCCCGGAAAGGTGATGACGCCGATGCGCATCAGTGGGTCTCCCCAGCGACGCCGTGCACCACGATCGTCTCGCCGTCACCAGCTGTGCCGTCACCAGCTGTGCCGTCGACCGAGGTGCCGTCCACGGAGATGCCCACGACATCTTCGATGACGGAGTTGGAGAACATCTCGTCGGCGAGCGTGCGCACTTCGCCGAGCACGGCATCCGTCACCGGCCCGTCGACCGTGATCTCGAAGCGCTTACCGATGCGCACGCTGGTGAATCCGGTCTTGCCGAGCCTGGCCAGGGCACCTGCAACGGCCTTGCCCTGGGGGTCGAGCAGTTCGGCCTTGGGCATGACCTCGACGACGATTGTGGGCATCAACAACTCCAGAGAGTTCGCCTGTGGGTGGATGTCGCCAGTCTACCGGAGCGCGGATCGCGCCTCGGTCAGTACTCGGCGATGCGCGAGCCCGCGGGGTGTGTGGATGCCCGCGAGCAGCAGCTTGCACCGGCGCATCCATCGGCGTATAGTCCAACCGGAATAATCGGAACGGAATAGGGTTCGAGGGAGGATGACCGTGGCTGCGAACAGCTCGGCACTGGGCATCTCTGCCTTGGCTCTGCTGGCCGAGCGACCGATGCATCCGTATGAGATGTACCAGTTGCTCATCCAGCGTCACGAGGATCGAGTAGTCAAAGTGCGGCCCGGTTCGCTGTACCACAAGGTGCACTGGCTCGAGAGTCGGGGGCTGGTTCGCTCCACGACGACAGAACGCGAGGGCAACCGACCCGAGCGCACGATCTACGAGATCACTGCGGCAGGCCGGGAGACGCTCACTCTGCGGGTGGCAGAAATGCTCGCTGCCCCGGTGAACGAGTATCCGGTGTTTCCACTGGCGATCGGGGAGGCGCACAACCTGCCACTCGACACCGTCATCGAGCTGCTGAGCCGACGGCTTGCCCTGCTGGAAGCCGACCTCGAAGAACTCGACGACGCCATCCGCGGGGCCGAGACGAAGAAGGTCAATCCGGCATATCTGCTCAACGGGAGCTACTCGCACGCCATCCAGACCGCGGAGGTTCAGTGGCTGCGCCAGCTGCTCAGCAACCTCCGCACCAATGTCATCCCCTGGCCGCAGAATGACCAGGCCACCCAACTAGTCAGCAAGGAATAACACATGCAGTCAGACACCCCCACGGCCGTGAGTCCGTGGCCGGCCTTGTGGGCCCTCGTGCTCGGGTTCTTCATGATTCTCATCGACACGACCATCGTGTCTGTGGCGAACCCCTCGATCATGACCGGCCTCAACACCGACATCAACGCGGTCATCTGGGTCACGAGCGCGTACCTGCTCGCCTACGCGGTTCCGCTTCTCATCACCGGAAGGCTCGGTGACCGCTTCGGTCCGAAGAACCTCTACATGATCGGGCTCGTACTGTTCACAGCGGCCTCGGCCTGGTGTGGATTCTCCGACTCGATCGGCACGCTGATCGCGGCCCGCGTCGTGCAGGGCCTCGGCGCATCGCTCATGACCCCGCAGACAATGGCGGTCATCACGCGCATCTTCCCGCCGGATCGACGCGGTGCCGCCATGGGCGTCTGGGGTTCTGTCGCAGGCGTCGCGACTTTGGTCGGCCCGATCCTCGGCGGCGTGCTCGTCGACGGCTTCGGCTGGGAGTGGATCTTCTTCGTCAACGTGCCCGTTGGCATCGTCGCGTTCATCCTGGCCTGGCGGCTGGTGCCGGCGCTCAAAACCCACCGTCATCGTTTCGACTGGTTCGGCGTTGCGCTCAGCGCCATCGGGATGTTCCTGCTCGTCTTCGGTCTGCAGGAGGGAGAAAGCTACAACTGGGGAACCATTGTCGGCCCGATCAGCGTGTGGAGCCTCATCATCAGCGGGATCGTCGTGCTCGGCCTGTTCATCGTGTGGCAGGTGTTCAACAAGGGTGAGCCTCTTCTGCCCTTGAAGCTGTTCCGGGTGCGCAACTTCTCGGTGGCAAACGCGGCGATCACTACGGTGGGCTTCACCATCACCTGCATGTCGTTGCCTTTGGTGTTCTTCTTCCAGACAGTGCGCGGCCTCACTCCAACCCAGTCCGCATTGATGCTCGTGCCGATGGCCGTGCTCTCTGCCGGACTTGCCCCAGTGGTCGGCAAGATCATCGACCGCACGAACCCGCGGAACACCGCGTTCCTCGGGCTCGTCTTCCTGGCGATCGCGCTGTTCTGGTACTCGGCCATCCTCTCGCCCGACGTGGATATCTTCTGGCTGCTGTTGCCGAGCGCCGTGCTCGGGCTCGCCAACGCCTGCATCTGGGCGCCGCTCTCAACGACGGTGACCCGCGACCTCACCCCGAGGGATGCGGGCGCGGGATCGGGCGTGTACAACGTCACCCGGCAGATCGGCGCCGTACTCGGCAGCGCATCCATCGCCGTCTTGATGCAGGCCCGGCTCGCTGCCGACCTGCCGAAGAATCCCGCAGGAAGTTCCGGATCTGGAGGCGAGTTCGGCGCGCTCGGCGCACTTCCCAGCTTCCTGCATGCCGGGTTCACCTCCGCGATGGCCGAGTCACTGCTGCTGCCGGCGTGCGTGGCGATCCTCGGTGCCATCGTCGTGCTGTTCCTCGCCAAGCCGGGTCATGTGACGGGGTGGGACCGTCACGTTCCCGCGACCGCTGACGTGCCCGTGGTGTCGGCTCCGCAGGGCAAGTAGCCAGAGCGATAGGCGTCAGTGCACTGCGTGCTGGCACCTATTGCGCGAGTTCGATCACGTGGTCGGCACGGTCCGCACTCGCTCCGACCATGCGGGCGTTGTCTGCGTCGGGGCCGTTCGCCCAGGCGACCGCGGCATCCGGAGTCTTTCCAAACTGGATGTGACGTTCGATGAGCCGTGCCATGCGGATGTCGTGTTCGATCTTCACGAAGAAGCTCAGGTCGAGCAGCGGCGCGATCCGCTCCCACCCACCGGAGTCGTGCAGCAGGTAGTTGCCTTCAACGACGATCGTTGAAATCTCTGGACCGAAGGTGATCGCGTCGGGGAGCGCCTCCTCGATGGTGCGGTCGAAACCCGGCGCGAGCGTGGTCCTGCCCGGGTTGCCCGAGAGTTGGATCAGGAGCGACACGAAACCGTCGACATCGAAGGTGTCTGATGCACCCATCCGGTCACGCTTGCCGAGTTTCACCAGGGTGCGCTGCGGCAGGTGGAAGCCGTCCATGCCGAGCGTCGCGCTGTGCGGCCCGAGCAACTGCACGAGCTTCTCCGAGATCGTGGTCTTGCCTGCCGCGGGTGCGCCGACGATGCCGACGAGGATGCGCTGCTTGCCGCTCTCCCTGCTCGACTCCTTGATGAGTCTGGCGACGGCGCCGAGACTCGTGACGGTGCTCACTCGGGCGTCTCCTCATTCGTCGCGGCAATCACTCGGTCGAGCCACGCCGCAGCGCCGAAATCGCTCACCACACCGAGTTCCCCCACAGCTGAATGTTACTCGGTGGCGTGCACCGAGATCGTGTTGGCCCACGGGTCGTCGAAGGTGAGCGACCTGCCGTCGTCGCGGGTCTGGATGCCGTGATGCGACATCCGCTCGCCCAGAGCCCCGAGGTCGTCTGCGCCCGGCACCTCGATGTCGATGAGGCTCAGTCCGAGGGCCCGCTGTCGTGGACCTGCGCCCTTGGAGTTCCAGGTGTTCATTGCCATGTGGTGGTGGTAGCCGCCCGCACTCACGAAGAGTGCAGAGCCCGCCATCTGCGCGGTGGTCTCGAATCCGAGCTGGTTCACGTAGAACTCGCGCGCGGTCGCGACATCCCCCACCTGCAGGTGCACATGGCCGACCTTCGCGCCGCCGATGATCGGTTCGGCCACCGCGTTCTCGGTCAGATGTTCCTGAAGGAAGGCGTTCGGATCGAGGTAGAGCGTGGACATCTCGATGCTGCCGTGCGTCCAGCTCCAGGTCGTGCGGTCGCGGTCCCAGTAGAGCTCCACGCCATTGCCCTCGGGGTCGGTGAAGTAGAAGGCCTTGCTCACGAGGTGATCAGAACTGCCGGTGAAGGTGTTCGGATGCTTCTGCGCGACGGAGTAGACGGCCGCGGCAAGCGCCTCCTCGGTGTCGAACACGATGGCGGTGTGGAACAGCCCGGCCTCGCGCTGGCTCGCGTGCTTGAGCTCCGGGGCAGACCTGAGGATCATGACGGGCGTCGTGCCTCGGCCGAGCGTCACGGTGTCGGCGGACTCGGTCAGAACGCGAAGGCTCACGGCGTCCCTGTAGTACGCGGTCATCGCGTCGAGGTCACCCACGAGCAGGGTCACGGGGCCCATGGAGGTGTCTGCTGCGAGAAGTTCGCTGGTCATGGTGATCGCCTTTCCGGTCTTCACCGTACAACTTAGTTGAAGGTACAACCATTCCGCAATGGGGCGAATATATTGTCGGCCGCCCCGCAGCGCAGGAGATTTCTCGCGATCCGCACGGAATGAGGGAACTTTTCGGCCCGGGCCGCCGATTTCTCCTTCTTTTTCGTACCGCTACTCGCAGCCCTCGCAGCCGGTAGCCGCGGCAGGGTCGACGGGAACGATGATGTCGTCCGGTGCGTCTCCCGTGAGCCGCTCGATGAGCTCCCGGTAGCGGGCCGCGGTCTGCTCCACGATCTCGGCGGGCAGCTCCGGCGGGGTGCCGGTCTTGTCCCAATGGGCGGCGAGCCAGTTGCGCACGATCTGCTTGTCGAAGCTCTCGGTGCGGTTTCCGGTGGCGTAGACCGCAGCATCCCAGTACCGGCTCGAGTCGCTCGTGAGCACCTCGTCGGCCAGGGCGATCACCCCGGTCTCCCGGTTGCGGCCGAACTCGAACTTCGTGTCCGCGAGGATCACGCCCCGCTTCTCTGCAATAGCGGATGCCCGGCCGAAGATCGCGAGACTGAGCGACCGCAGCACCTCGGCGGCTTTCGCGCCCACGAGCTCGACCGTGCGCTCGAAGCTGATGTTCTCGTCGTGGTCACCCATCGGGGCCTTGAACGCAGGCGTATAGATGGGCTGTGGCAGGCGATCGCCGTTGGAGAGTCCGGCGGGCAGAGCGACACCGCACACGCTCTGCGACTGTTGGTACTCGACCCAGCCGCTGCCGACGAGGTATCCGCGCACCACGCACTCGATCGGGAACATGTCGAGGGAGCGCACCAGCATTGCGCGGCCGGCCACGGCATCCGGAATCAGGTCTGCAACGGTATCGCCGACCAGCTCGTGGTCGGCCAGAAGGTGGTTCGGGATGCCGTCGAGTTGGTCGAACCACCACAGGCTCAGCGTCGTGAGCAGTTCGCCCTTGCCCGGGATGCCGGGAGAGAGCACGAAGTCGAACGCGCTCACCCGGTCGCTCGCCACCACGAGCACCCGCTCGGCTGACTCGAGGCTTTGGCCGTCTTCGACGTACAGCTCGCGCACCTTGCCGGAGTACACGGGGGTCCAGCCGGGCAGCATCTTCTCGTCACTAGTCACACCTTCATTATTCAGGAGGTGGTGTGGCGGATGCGCCGAACGGCCAGTCAGTTCGCAGAGATCGAGCTTCTCTGCACAACCGGCATCGGCACCAGGGTCTGTCCTGCGGGTGCGCCAGCCAGAAGCAGACCGACCGCCGTCCGTCCCATCTGCTCGTGCGGAAGTCCAACGGTCGTCAAGCCGGGGCGGAGGTACGCCGCCAATTCATCGTTGTCGAAGGAGACAACGGCGATGTCATCCGGGATCGACAAGCCTGCATCGGCTATTGCCTGGTATGCGCCGAAAGCTATCCGGTCGTTCATGCAGAGCAGTGCGCGCACATCGTGACGCCTCTTCAGTAGGTCCCGGGTCGAGCGATACCCGTCCTCGGGCTCCCACAGCCAGATCGATTCCTCGGCGATGAACGAAAGGCCGTTCTCGGCCATGGCGCTCCGAATGCCCACGACGCGCTGCGCGACCGTGGCGGAACGGAAGACGTCGCGTTCGACCTCCTCGTTTTGCCCGATGAGCGCGATGCCGGTACGAATCCCGGCATCCACCAACAATTGGACTGCCCTGCGCCCTCCCTCCTCCTCGTTGGGGAGCACTGATGTGGCGTAGCGCGTATTCGTCGCGTTCAACATCACCACGGGCGTGTTCGTCGGCAATTCGGGTACGAAGAGTTCTCGCGCACGCATCGTGGCGAAGATAATTCCGTCGACTTGCCGATCCAGTACCGCGGCAATGGCCTCAGATTCCCGCTCCGGTTCGCCGCCGGTTTCCAGGACGAGGACGACATATCCCGCTTCTTCTGCGGCCTCGAGCGCGCCGCGGATAAGACCCGAGGCGAATCGAGTTGTTGCGACGACGTCGGAGATGAACCCGATCGTGAGTGTTTTGTCGGTTCGAAGACCACGAGCGGCAACGTTCGGTCGATATCCCAGTTGTTGGGCAGCCGCATTCACGCGGTCGTGAGCGTCTTGCGAGAGGCGAGTGTCCGTGCGGCCATTGAGAATCATGGACGCAGCGGTCTGCGAAAGTCCGGCAAGTCGCGCAACATCGGCGAGGGTGACACGCTTTGCCACGGTTGGCTCCTTACTCCCCGGCATGCGCATCGCGTTGCGGGACACAAGCTCAATTTATCTGACGCTGCTCATGCTAAACCGTTTCAGCCAAACTTACCGGAACAACAACTTTTCCTTTTGATGGCTTGACAAGCGTTCGGCGAGCAGAGAGCATGTACATGCTAAATCCATTTAGCACGCTGATCCGGCTCGTCTGGACTCGGCGTATCACAGAGCAAACTTGGCACCATTCGCGACAAAGGAGTCCATTTCATGAAATCAATCGCTCGTGCCACGCGTACCGCCATGACTGGCGCGGTCGTGGCAGCGACACTGCTCGCACTCGTGGGCTGTGCACCGGGAACGTCAAACGCGCCCGCACAGAAATCCGGCGACGTCAGCACCACTCTGACGTCAAAAAATGTCACGCTCAAGATCCAGGATGAGACGGGCTTCCCTGTCACCTCAAAGCTCGCCGATGAGTTCACCAAGCAGCACCCGAACGTCAAGTTCAAGATCGTGCGTGACAGCTTCCAGAACCTCCTCGCGAACTCACCGCGGCTTATGGCGAGCGCGAACGCTCCGGACCTCATCCGTCTCTCCACTCTCGGCTCGACCGTCAAGGACGGCCTGCTCACAAACCTTGATCCGTATTTCAAGGCCTACGGATGGGACAAGTTCTCTGCAGCCCAGCTTGCCTCGGCCCGCATGAACGACAAGGGCGTGCGCGGTGAGGGATCGCTGTGGCAGTTCGGCATTGGCTACAGCGTCACCGGCATCTACATGAATCAGAAGTTGGCGGATCAGGTGGGTGTCACGTCGATTCCGAAGACCATGGACGAGCTCGAGGCCATCCTGCAGAAGGCGAAGGACGCTGGCGTGCTGCCCATCCAGACCGGAATGCAGGACGGCGTCGGAACCTTCGCGCTGCAGGCGCTCATCAACCAGTACGGCGACAAGCAGAAACTCGTCGATTGGATGTTCAACAAGCCGGATGCAACCTTCGACACTGACGCTTCACTCAAGGGTGCGGCGAAGTTCCAGGACTGGGCGACCAAGGGCTACCTTCCCAGTGACGTCAATGCGATCAACTACACCACGATGGTCGCGAACTTCTCGGCTGGACAGGGGCTATTCATGTTTGATGGCAACTGGGATGCGGCGAATGTCGAGAAGGCACTCGGCAAGGGCGGAGCCCAGTTCTTCCTCATGCCTCCCCTCAAAGAGGGTGGCAAGTACGTAGCCATGGGAACGGGCAACACCTTTGCCATTCCAACGAAGTCGAAGAACCACGACACCATGGCGTACTTCCTCAACTGGATCGTCACGAACGAGAAGGCGCGCCAGATCGTGGTTGACGTCACGGGCGCTTCGCCCGGCGGTGACCCCGCGCAGGCGCTTCCGAGTGTCGAGAAGGGCTCGCTGATCGAGACCGCGCTCGCGATGGCTGCGCAGGTGGGCAAGGATGACGGCTTCACCGACTTCATCGCCAACACCACCGCGGGCATTTACCAGGGTGCGTTGCAGCCGGACGAGCAGTTGCTGCTCACCAACAAGATGACACCGGAGGACTTCACCAAGGCGATCCAGGCTTTCTATGAGAAGGACCTGGCCAGCAAGTGAGTCTCGGCACGTCGCGTCGCGCTCCCCGGGTCACGTCCCCGGGAGCGCGGCGCGCGCTGCTGATCGGGTGGGCGTTCTTGCTCCCCGCGGTCGTGGCATACTGCCTCTTCGTTCTCTATCCGCTGCTGACAGCGGTGCAGTACTCGTTCTACAAATGGAATGGGATCGGCGCATCGACCTGGGTCGGACTCAGCAACTACGGTCAGATCTTCAGCGATCCAACACTGCTTGCGCCCATTGTGAACGCGCTGGTCCTGATCATCTACTTCACTGTCATCCCCGTCACGGCGGGCCTGGTGCTCGCGACCCTCATTCGCAATATGCGCGCAGGATGGTTCGCGACCACCGCGCGTACAATCCTCTTTCTTCCCCAGATCGTGCCGCTCGTCGCAGCAGGTATTGCCTGGTCATGGATGTATGCCCAGACGGGCACGATAAACACGATCCTCAACTCGATCGGCCTCGGGTTTCTCTCTCGATCGTGGCTTGCAGACTTTGGTACCGCGCTTCCGGCAGTTGGCCTGATCGGCTCGTGGGTGCTGACCGGCCTCTGTACCGTGCTCTTCCTGACCGGGATGGGCAAGATCGATACCGCGCTCTACGAGGCCGCTCGCATCGACGGCGCCGGGTGGCTCCGACTCTTCAGTGCTGTCACACTGCCTGGCGTTCGGCAGGAGCTGGTCGTGCTGGTCACGATCACCATCATTTCGGCGCTCAGCAGCTTCGACATCATCTACACGACAACGAAGGGTGGCCCGGGCACAAGCACACTGGTGCCAGGCATCTCGATCTTCCGTCTCGCCTTCGTTCAGGGTCAGGTCGGTCTCGCATCGGCGCTCGGCGTGGTGTTGCTCATTCTGGTGCTTGCGGTCGTGCTGCCGGTTCAGAGAATTGCGAGCGAGAGGGACTGATGATTACCAGCAAGAGGGAAATGATCGTCGGGCGGATCATCCTTGTCGTCGTGCTCATTGTCACGCTTCTGCCGCTGCTCAGCATGCTGTCCGCAGCCCTGCAACCGGCCGATCGGCTCCCCACCGGCGTCGCGTGGCCGAGCGAGCCGCACTGGGAGAACTTCATCACAGCCTTCACTGTCGGTCATGTGTGGGTTCTCCTCGGCTCGAGTCTCATGATCGTCGTCGTGGTCGTGCCGATCAGCCTGCTGTGCGCGACCCTGGCCGGGTACGCACTCGGAAATCTCAGGGTCAAGGGCGGGCGCATCGTGCTCGTGGCCATGGTTCTCGGTCTCACGATCCCGTTCGAGGCGATCATCATTCCGCTCTACTACCAGATCACTTCCTACGGCCTGATCAATACGCAGTGGGCGATCATCCTTCCGCTGATCGGGCTGTATATGCCGTTCGGTGTCTTCTGGATGCGCGCCCACTTTGTCGGTGTGCCTCGCGAGCTGTCAGAGGCCGCCAGGGTCGACGGCGCGGGAACTCTGCAGGAGCTGCGAAGCGTTCAGCTGCCGTTGGCTCGTCCCGCCCTGTCAGCTCTCGGTATCCTGCTGTTCCTCTGGACCTGGAACCAATTCCTCCTGCCGCTCGTCCTGGTCGATGATCCAGACAAGCGCACGATGGCGGGCGCGCTCGGCGCGTTCCAGGGACAGTACATCGACACGCTGCCCCTGCTTTTCGCAGCAGCACTCATCGTGATGCTGCCCACGATCATCGTCTACATCATCTTCCAGCGGCACTTCATTGGTGCCCTGCTGCAGGGTGCGCTCAAGGGCTGAACACACACCTCGCCTTCTCTGAGGCCCGGCGGCATCGTGCTGTCGAGCCGTGAATCTGAACGGATCGCATGACTTTCACATTGGAACACCACTGGGTGTGGGATTTCTGGCTCGCGGATGATGGCGACACCTTTCACATGTTCTACCTGCACGCGCCGAAGTCTCTGGGGGACCAGCAATTGCGCCACCGCAATGCTCGGATCGGGCACGCCACTTCCTCGGACCTCACGAATTGGACCGACCTCGGCGTTGTGCTCACGCCGGGCGGTCCAGGCAAATTCGATGAGACCACAACCTGGACAGGGAGCGTGGTGAAAGGACATGACGATGTGTGGCGAATGTTCTACACGGGAACACGGTTCCTGTCAGCCACCTCGAACGCGAATATCGAAACCATCGGAGTGGCAGAGTCCGCCGATCTGCACAACTGGGTGAAACATCCCGGTGCCGTCACGCGCGCAGATTCGCGCTGGTACGAGACCTTCGGTACGTCGAGCTGGCCGGAAGAGGCGTGGCGCGACCCGTGGGTGTTCGCAGACCCTGGTGGAAATGGCTGGCACATGCTCGTGACGGCGAGATCGAACCACGGCGCAGATGACGATCGTGGGGTCATCGGGCACGCCACGTCACAAGACCTGAACACCTGGACGGTGCAGGCGCCACTCAGTGACGCGGGGGCAGGGTTTGCGCACCTGGAGGTTCCGCAGCTGGCGACAGTGGAAGGGCGAGAGCTCCTGATCTTCTCCTGCGACACGGGTGCACTGGCGAACCGTCGCAGGGCACAGGAGAAGACCGGGGGAATATGGGCACTCGAGGTCGATTCGACCTCAGGCCCGTTTGCGGTGCAGGACGCCAAATTACTGACGGGCGAGGCGCTGTACAGCGGTCGAATCGTGCGCACTCGTTCGGGCGAGCACGCGCTGCTTGCGTTCGAGAACGCGAGCGAGGGTGGCGACTTCGGCGGCACGCTCTCTGATCCGGTACCGCTCGAATGGACAGTCGACGGCATCCGGATGATTTCTACGGCGGACCTCTCATGACCGTCACAATTCACGGCAGTGTTGCGCCGGGTTTCGAGCCCGTCAGCGCTGCGTTCGCGGCGGCCTTCGACGGCCAGCCGACCATGGGTGCCGCCCTTTCGATTCGGCGGCACGGCGCGATTGTCGTCGACGTGTGGGGCGGCGTGGCCGACGAGCGCGGAGGAGCGTCCTGGCAGGAGGACACGCTGAGCGTGATCTTCTCCTGCACAAAGGGCCTGTCATCGATACTCGCAGCGCGGCTGGTCTCGGAGGGCAGACTCGACTACGAGCAGCCCGTCGCCCGCTACTGGCCAGAGTTCGCTGCAGCGGGCAAAGAAGCGGTCACTGTCAAAGACCTGCTCGCGCATCGTTCTGGGCTGTCGGCACCTCGCGAGCCGCTGGCCGTAGACGACATTGTCAACTGGCGCACCGTGACGGAGCGATTGGCGGCCCAGGCCCCGCTCTGGGCACCCGGATCCGGCTACGCCTATCACGCCATCACTCACGGTTGGCTCATCGGCGAGGTCATCAGACGGATCACAGGAATGTCGGTCGGCCAGTATTTCAGCGACCTGATCGCCACGCCGCTCGGCGTCGACGCGTGGATCGGAACGCCTGCGGCAATGCAGGGCCGGGTGGCGCACATGCAGGTTGGATCGACGCTCGCCGAACTTGTTGCCGAGCAGGCGCGTTCACGGAAAGTGGGCGTCACCGACTGGATCGAGGAGGCCATGACCCTCGGTGGTGCGCTGCCACCCGAGTTGGTCGGGCCCGATACGGGGTTCAATGACCCGCGCATCCAGGCCGCCGAGATCCCGGGGGCCGGTGGAATCTGCAGTGCGCGTGCGCTGGCCGCGATCTGGTCGGCGACCATCGAGACGACGGACGGCGTGCGTCTCCTGGACGACGCCACCCTCGCGCTGGCGACCCGGGTACAGAGCCAGGGTGCCCCCGTGTTCGAGGTGCCAGGACCCTGGCCACGATGGGGCATGGGATTCCAGATCGATTCTGAGGCCAGGCGGTATCTCACTCCGCTGGGCTTTGGGCACGATGGCGCTGGCGGCCAGGTGGCTTTCGCCGACCCCGGTCCTGGTATCGGCTTCGCATTCGTGACCAACCTCATGCAGGGCAATGGCGACAATCGGGGGACCGCAATTGTCGATGCTCTGCGAGAAATTGTGTGCGAGTGATTACGGACGAGCAGCCGCGGTCGGCTGTTCTCGTGATCGGTGAAAGTCTTATCGACGTCATACGCGGCGACGCTCACGAGGTGCGCACGCCTGGCGGATCACCAATGAATGTCGCGTGCGGGCTGGGACTCCTCGGTGTTCCCACTCGCCTTTTGACGCACATTGCTCATGACGACGACGGAGACGCAATCCTTCGCAGGCTTCGCGAGGCCAACGTCGCCGTGGTCGATGGTTCGTGCGGTGCTGTCGTTACGGGTACGGCCGTCGCAACTCTGGATTCACAAGGGGTACCCAGCTACTCGTTTGACCTCGACTGGCAGGTCAATGGCTTGAGCGGGCTGCGGATTCCGCAGTGGGTTCACACCGGTTCGATTGCCACCTTTCTCTCGCCGGGCGCTGACGTGCTCGAGAGGTTTCTCGGCTCGGTACGCGGCGATCAGTTCATCTCCTACGATCCGAACATCCGACCGCTGCTGCTTCCGTCAGTCGAGAGAGCACTTCAACTCTTCATACGATTCGCACGCCTCTCCGACGTCGTGAAGCTGAGTGTCGAGGATGCCGCGTGGTTGTATCCGCACCTGGATGCCGATCGGGTGATCGACGAGATCCTCTCGCTCGGTCCTCGCTTAGTGGTCGTCACCCACGGTCCCGGGGGTGCCGTGCTGAGTACCCGGGGGAGTCGGGTGGCTGTGCCATCCCCGCGCGTGCGCGTGGTGGATACGGTTGGCGCCGGTGACAGTTTCATGGCTGCACTACTGTGCCAGCTGGTTGCGCACGCTTCACTTGAACTCTCTGACGAGGAGCTCACAACCATAGGAACAATCGCATGCCTGGCTGCAGCGATCACTTGCACGCGCAGCGGATCCCAGCCACCGACACTCGAGGAGCTGGTGGTCGAGTCCCACTAGCTTTCCGCGACGCGCGCCGCGATATCGCTGCGGTACTGGCCGCCCTCGAGTTCGATGGCCTCGAGCGCGAGGTAGGCGCGGGAGCGGGCCTCGGCGAAGTCGGATCCGGTGGCGACGACGCTCAGCACGCGGCCGCCGGTGGCGACGAGTTCGTCGTTCGAAACGGCAGTCGCGGCGTGCGCGATCGTCACGCCGTGGATGGCGAGGGCGGTGTCGAGTCCGGTGATGGTGCGGCCCGTGATGGCGGCCTCCGGGTAGCCCTCGCTGGCCAGCACGACCGTGACGGCCACGTCATCCGAGAACTCCGGCCTGGGCAGTCCGCCGAGTCGTCCGGTTGCCGCAGCGAGCAGCAAACCGCTCAATGGGGTTACCAGCCTCGGCAGTACGACCTGAGTCTCCGGGTCGCCGAAGCGGGCGTTGAACTCGATGACCCGGATGCCGCGCTCGGTCACGATGAGTCCGCAATACAGCAGGCCGATGAAGGGCGTTCCCTCGGCAGCGAGCTGGCGCACGGTCGGCAGCGCGATGGTGTCGATCACCTCGTCCACGAAGCCGGTTGGAAGCCACGGAAGGGGAGAATACGCGCCCATGCCGCCCGTGTTGGGGCCCTCATCCGCGTCGCCGAGCCGCTTGTAGTCCTGGGCCGGCGAGAGGGGCAGCACCGTCTCCCCGTCGGAGAGCAGGAAGAGCGACACCTCCTGGCCGGCGAGGAACTCCTCGACGAGCACGCTGTCGTGCGAGAGCCAGTACTCGGCGTGGGCGAGCGCGGCGTCGCGATCCTCGGTGACGAGAACGCCCTTGCCCGCGGCGAGCCCATCGGCCTTTACGACGTAGGGGGCGCCGTAGGCGTCGAGCGCGGCGGCCACCTCGGTGATGTCGGATGCCCGTACGGCCTGGCCGGTCGGAACGCCCGCCTCCTCCATGATGCGCTTGGCGAAGGTCTTGCTGCCCTCGAGCTGAGCCGCAGTCCTGCCCGGACCGAACACAGCGATGCCGCGTCTGCGCAGCTTGTCTGCGACGCCCGCGACGAGCGGCGCCTCCGGACCGATGACGACGAGCTCGATCGCATTGTCGAGGGCGAAGTCGGCCACGACATCCCCGTTGCTGGGGTCGAGGGAGATGACCTCGACATCCGCGGCAATGCCGGCGTTGCCGGGCGCGACCGTGATCTGGTGGCCGGCATTCTCAGCCAGGAGTGCGGTGACGATGGCGTGCTCGCGCGCGCCGGATCCGAGGACGAGGATTCTCACCTCAACAGAGTACCGGGCACGCGACGCCCCGTGATCGCGGCGACTCGTAGCTAATGACGGAGATCTGGGAGACACGCCGTGTACGCGGGCGTGCTTTACGGCGTGTCTCCCAGATCTCCGTCGTTAGCGTTGCCAGTCGCGGGAACGAGCCGCACAGCGCCGGGTGGATTGCTAGCGTTGGGGCATGGCCAGGGCGCGAATCACGGATGCCGTCGGCGCCGCTGCAGTGCGGGCCGCGCTCGCGACGGGGGCGGCCCGCGACACCACCGCGACGGCCGTGCGCTACCTGCTGCAATTGCTCGCGGATGCCGCCCCCGGCAACTCCGTCGAGGTGCGCGTGCCTCCGTTCGGAGCGGTGCAGTGCATCGAGGGTCCCGGGCACACCCGCGGCACCCCGCCGAACGTGGTTGAGACGGATGCCGCCACCTGGCTCGCGATTGCCACCGGTGCCGAGCAGTGGGCGGCCGCGCTCTCGCGGGGCGTGATCTCGGCATCCGGGTCTCGCGCGGACCTCAGCCAGCACCTCCCGATCCGCTGGAATCGCGACTGAGCTACCGGTCGCCTGTCGCTCGTCCGATGTCTCGCCCGCCGGTCATCCGCTGATCGCTAACTCGACGATGCGGTGGTTTGTTATCCGTGCGCTCGTTATCGCGGCCGCATTGATAACAAAACCTCGCATCCATTGTGAATCTGCGGGGCGAGCAGGGTGGTGGGCGCATGGGAGAATAGGGGCATGAGCGACACGAGCCCAGTAGCCGCGGACCAGGCCACACCCGCCGAGGCACAGCCCGAGGCGACCTCAGAGCAGGCGGCCGTCGAGCAGGCCGAGGTGCGCATCCGGCGTGCACCGAAGATCTCTGTGTTCCTGATCCTGGGCGCCCTCGTCGGATTCCTCGGCACGCTCATCCTGACCGCGCTGCAGCCGGTCGACCCGGCCATCGGATTCGCCGCACTGTTCGGCTACTTTCTCATCTACGGCATCCCGACTGGCGTCGTTGTCGGCGGGGTCGTCGGCGTGATCTTCGAGTGGACATCACACCGCACCGCGAAGATCGTGCCCGCCGAACGCCTCGTGACCGAAGAACCCGAACGGCCCGAAGCGGCGACCGAGCAGCCCGAACTGACAGACCAGTCGCCCGAACTGACAGACCAGCCGCGCGAACTCAGCTGAGCTGCGTCTGCTCTACCCAGTCGAGATACTCCGGGGTGACGGTGCCGGTCACGTAGTCCCCGGTGAAGCAACTCATCTCGAGGCTCTCGATGTCTGACCCCTCGAGGATGGCCGCCTGCATGTCGGCGACCTCCTGGTAGATGAGGTGGTCGGCGCCGAGCTCGAGATTGATCTCGGGGATCTTGCGTCCGTGTGCGATGAGTTCCTGCCGCGATGGCATGTTGATCCCGTAGACGTGGGCGTAGCGCACGGGTGGCGCCGCCGAGGTGAAAGTGACCGTGTTCGCCCCGGCCTCCCGCGCCATCTGCACGATCTCCTTGGAGGTGGTGCCGCGCACGATCGAGTCGTCGACGATGAGGATGTTCTTGCCCTTGAACTCCGAGCCCATCGCGTTGAGCTTCTGCTTCACCGACTTCTTGCGCTCGGCCTGTCCGGGCATGATGAACGTCCGTCCGACGTAGCGGTTCTTGTAGAACCCCTCGCGATACTCGATTCCGAGCTTCTGCGCGACCTGCATGGCGGCCGGCCTCGACGAGTCGGGGATCGGCATCACCACGTCGATGTCGCCGGCCGGCGCGTACTGTGCGATCGTGTCTGCCAGACGGTTGCCGAGTCGCAGGCGCGCGTCGTACACCGAGATGCCGTTCATGATCGAGTCCGGCCTCGCGAGGTAGACGTACTCGAACGAGCAGGGGATCAGGCGCGGATTCTTCGCGCACTGCTTCGAGATCATCTCGCCGTCGACCGCGATGAAGATCGCTTCGCCCGGGGCGACATCCCGAACCACTTCGTAGCCGCCGCTCTCGAGAACCAGGGACTCGGATGCCACGACCCACTCGGTGTTCAGGAAGCCGCGCTGGCGTCGCCCCAACACGAGTGGACGGATGCCGAACGGGTCACGGAACGCCAGCAGCCCGTAGCCGGCGATGAGCGCGATGGCCGCGTAGGATCCCTCGACGCGCTCGTGCACGCGCTCCACCGCGGCGAAGATCTGGTCGGGATCGAGGTCTGGACCGGAGACCTGCTGCTGAAGCTCATTCGCGAGCACGTTGACGAGCAGCTCGGTGTCTGAGCTCGTGTTGAGGTGCCTGCGGTCCACGTGGAACAGCTCCTGGGTGAGCTCGCGCGTGTTGGTGAGGTTGCCGTTGTGCACGAGCACGATGCCGTAGGGCGCGTTCACGTAGAACGGCTGCGCCTCGTCTTCGTTGTCGGCCGAGCCGCGCGTTGCATAGCGCACGTGTCCGAGCCCGAGCGTGCCGGGCAACGCGCGCATGTCACGGGTGCGGTACGCCTCGCGCACCTGCCCCTTGGCCTTGTGCACGTGAAAGGCACGCCCATCCACCGTGGCTATGCCGGTGGAATCCTGGCCGCGATGTTGCAGCAGCAGGAGGCTGTCGTAAACCAGTTGGTTGGCGGGTTCCGAAGAAACTATGCCGACAATGCCGCACATTCGCGTGCAGTCTCCAGACCGTAGGATTGTGATTGCTTGAGACCAGTCTTTCACGACTCTCCGACGCGCGGGAACGGAACAAAACGGATGGCCAATAAGTACGCCGAAGCCGGGGTGGACACAGCAGCGGGCGATCTCGCGGTCGAGCTCATGAAGGCCGCCGTCACCAGGACTCACGGACCCCAGGTCATCGGTGGGGTCGGCGGCTTCGCCGGGCTGTTCGACGTGTCGTACCTGAAGTCGTTCACGCGTCCGCTCCTGGCGACATCGACGGATGGCGTGGGTACCAAAGTCGCGATCGCGCAGGCCATCGACAAGCACGACACCATCGGCCAGGACCTCGTCGGCATGGTTGTCGACGACATCGTCGTGGTCGGCGCCAGACCTCTCTTCATGACGGACTACATCGCCTGCGGCAGGGTCGTACCCGAGAGGATCGCCGACATCGTCGCGGGAATCGCCCGCGGTTGCGCGGAGACCGGCACCGCGCTCGTCGGCGGCGAGACCGCGGAGCACCCCGGGCTGCTCGGGCCGCACGACTACGACGTCGCCGGGGCAGCCACCGGCGCGGTGGAGGCGGACGCGGTGCTGGGCGCTCATCTCGTGAACGACGGCGACGTCGTGATCGCGCTTGCGTCATCCGGACTGCACTCGAACGGATACTCGCTCGTGCGGCACATCCTCGCCGGGCGCGACATCGGCTACACGGACCGGTCGGATGACCTGGGCGGCGTGGTCGGAGAGGTGCTGCTCGAGCCGACGAGGCTCTACACCTCGCCGCTGCTGCGCCTGCTCGAGGATGCGCCGGGCACCGTGCACGCGCTCAGCCATGTCACCGGCGGCGGAATCGCGGCAAACCTCGCGCGCGTGCTGCCGCGGGGCTCCTGGGCAGAACTCGATCGCTCCACCTGGTCGCCGCAGCCCGTGTTCCGCGTGCTCGCGGAGATGGGCGGCATGCGCCTGGAAGACGCCGAGGGCACTTGGAACCTCGGCATCGGCATGATCGCAATCGTCGAAGCGGATGCCGCGGCCGGCACGATCGGCAAGCTGGCGGCCGCCGGCATCCCGGCCTGGCGCGCCGGTACCGTCTCGACCGCGACGCACGATCTCGTCGGTTTCGAGCAGGGTGCGAAGGGTGTGGACGGCGGAGCAGTGAGGCTCGTCGGCAGTTACGCCTGAAAGCTCAGACGGCCTTGTTCTTGCCGCCTTCCGGCTCGAACTCGTCTTCGGAGTAGCCGGTCGGTCCGTTGAATTCCGGCCACTTTTCGAGGTCTTCTTCGAGACGCTCGTTGGGCACGGGTGAGCCTGGAACAGAGTGTGTCAGTTCGCGTTCGAGCGCGTTGTAGTTGGTGTCCGGGCTGAAATACTTCAGCTCCCGAGCCACCTTCGTGTGCTTTGCTTTTTGACGGCCGCGCCCCATGGCTTGACCCCCTCACGATTACTACTCAGGCGAGCGATGATTCGCCCAAGATTGACCAACAAGGAACTTCCAAAACTAACGGCCCACTTTAGCATGCAGGGCCGTGCGACCTCGTTGAGGCGCCCTTCAGCGCGCAACGGTAACGTTGGAGGATGACCTCCGATGCTGGCGAAACCTCCGTCGTCGTCATTGGTGCGGGCCAGGCCGGGCTCGCCGTCTCTTTCTATCTGCAGCGCCTCGGCCTCGTGCCCGCGAAGGACTTCGTCGTGCTGGATCGTGGGCCGGGCACGGGCGGTGCCTGGCAACTGCGCTGGGAGGCCCTGCGCATCGGATCTGCACATCGCATCAACGATCTGCCGGGTATGGATGCGCTCGAGCTGAGTTTCGAGAACGCCGACCGATCACTGCCCGCGAAGGATGTCGTCGCCGACTTCTACCGCCGCTACGAGGAGTTCTACGAGCTGCAGGTGCGGCGCCCCGCCAACGTGACCTCGGTGTTCAACCGCGGGACCGGCCTCGTGGTCGGCTACCACGACAACTCGGTGCAGGGCGTCAAGGAGATCGCGACGCAGATCGTCGTGAACGCGACGGGAACGTGGGGCTCCCCGTTCATCCCGTGGTATCCGGGGCTGAACGACTTCGCCGGGCGGCATGTCCACACCACCGATTACCACTCTGCGGAAGACTTCGCGGGCCAGAGCGTCGTGGTCGTCGGCGGCGGGACATCCGCGATCGGTTTTCTCCTCGAGCTGGAGAATGTTGCATCGCAACTCGCCTGGGTCAGCCGCAGACCGATCGAGTTCCTCAACGAGGGCGAGCTCAACCTCGAGGCGGGCGCCGCGGCCGTCGCCATGCAGGACGAGGCTGCGCGGGCGGGCAGGGCGCTGCCGAGCATCGTGAGCGGCACGGGTGTTCCTCGCACGCGGCGCATCCAGTCGGCGATCGATCGCGGACTGCTCGACGCGAAACCGATGTTCTCCTCCATCGAACCGGATGGCGTGCGCTGGGAAGACGGAACCTTCCAGCCCGCAGACGCCATCCTCTGGGCCACCGGCTTTCGCCCTGAGCTGCGACACCTCGCTCCGCTCAAGCTGCGCGAGAAGGAGGGCGGCGTCACGGTCGGGCAGGGCTCGTCGTGGAAGGATCCGCGCATCTTCTTCGCGGGCTATGGGCCCCAGGCATCCACCATCGGCGCGAACCGTGCCGGCCGACAGATCGCCCGTCACGTCGTCGCCCAGCTGTCGAACCTCTAGGCACGGCCGGGCGAGGATCCAGCGACGCTCACGCCTGCTGCAGCAGCGCCTCGATCTGCAGGGCGACGAGGTCCGGCCGCGAGATGAACGGATGGTGGCCGGTCGGCAGCTCGACCGATCGCGTCGCGCGAGCGGCGTGGAAGCGCTGCAGCTCGAGTGAGGTGCTTTGATCCTGCTCGCAGACGATATAGGTGGAGTCGACTCCCTGCCAGCCCGCCGCCGTGGTCGGGGTCATGAACGCGCCAGCCGCCTGTGCGGTCACGCGCTCCCAGCCCTGCCGCTGGGTCTCGGCGTCCGCGTCCTGGAGGAAGCGGGCTGCGAACGAGGCCACGTCATAGCCGGAGGCGCTCAGCGTGCCGTCCCCGTTGTCGGCGATCGAGACAGGGTCGCTCTCACCGCTCATGATCGCGGCCTGCGACTGCCCGACATCCGGCAGGTACGACGACACGTAGAGCAAGTGCCTGACCGCGGGATGCTGCCCCGCCTCGGCGATGACGGTGCCGCCATAGGAATGGCCGACAATGATCGCGGAGTCGACCTCGTCGAGCGCGGCGCGCAGTGCCGCCGCATCGGCACCCAAGCCGCCGCCCTGCTCTTCCGGGCTGGTCTCGCCGGTCGAGGGCAACGCGAGTGCTCGGCTTCGGATGCCTGTGCGCTCCAGGAGCAGGTCCGCTGTGCGCTGCCACCACCACTGCCCCTCGCGCACCAGGGCGCCGTGGACGAAGATCAGTTCCATAGTGTTCCTTCCCGAACCGGGCGAAAAGACCCGCGAGTGCGAGGTGTCCTTTCGCCAACGCTACGGAGTCGCGGGATGCCGCAGCGCCGATTCAGCGGGCAGCAGAATGCGGGGCGTACCGCTCACTCAGCGGATGACGGCGAGCACAGCGAAGTAGCAGAGCGTCGCGGCGGCAAGCCCGAGCACGAGGTTCAGCCAGACGCTCGCGAACGCGGCGCGCATCCGGCCTTCGATCACGAGCTGCATGGTCTCAACCGACCAGGTGCTGAAGGTCGTGAGCCCACCGCACAGACCGGTGACGAGCACGAGCATGAGGTCGGAGGAGACCCCGGTCTGTTCGGCGACCGCGAGCAGGCCACCGCTCACGGCCGAGCCGACGACGTTCACGACGAGCACGGCGCGCGGGAACCTGAGGTGTTTCGGCGGTCGGTGGCGAGCATCCGCGGCGGCAAAGGCGAGCGAGACGCCGTAGCGCAGCAGTGCTCCGATCGCGCCAGCGACCGCCACGGCGATGATGACCCCGACGCTCATTCGTCCACCAGGTCAGGCTCGGGCGGCAAGCGGTGGCCGACGCGGATGCCGAGGGTCGCGGCAGCAAAGCCGAGCATCAGCGACGCGAGCAGGTAGGCAATCGCGAGCCACCACATCCCGTGCGTCGCCTCGGCGAGCAGGGAGGTGACGAACGCGGAGAAGGTCGTGAACGATCCGAGCATGCCCGTACCGAGACCGGCCTTCAGCCAGTTCGGGGTGCGCGGCCTGGTCCAGATGCTCGAGACGAGAACACCGAGCACGAAGGCGCCGACGATGTTGACGACCAGCGTGCTGACGGGGAAGCCGGTGGCCTCGTGCGGGATCAGGGTGTCGGCCGCGAGGCGGATGCTCGTGCCGATCACGCCGCCGACGGCGACTGCGACGAACTCCCGCCAGCCGACCGTCATCTGCGCACTCCGGTTTTCGCTGCGCCGGCTTTCGCCTTGGGTGGAGTCGGGGTCGGTACTGCGGGCGGCAGCGGCTTGCGCACGACCGGGCGGCGAGGCTCACCACGACGGGACTGGCCTGGAAACGGCCGAGATGGCTTCGCGTAGAGCTTCTTGGACGAGTCCAGCAGCCACGGCACGAGGGCGATCGTGACGCCGTGACACAGCGCGAGCTTCTGGCGGATGCGCCTGGCCTTGTGATTGTGCAGCAGGTGCTCCCACCAGTGGCCGACGATATAGAGCGGCGTGTATACGGTGATGACCTCTGCACCGTATTCGGCTCGCCTCGCCTTGATGTACTTGATCAGCGGCATGCTGATGTCGCGATACGGCGAGTCCACGATGCGCAGCGCGACCTTGATGTTCTGGTCTACCCACTGCTTCTCCAGCAGCGCCGTGGCCTCGTCATCGATGTTCACGTGCACGGCTTCGATGCTGGCATGCCGCGCGGCGATGGCGTAGTCCAGGGCCTTCAGCGTCGGTTTGCGCATGCCGCCGACGAGCACGATCGCGTGATCACCGGTCGCACCGAAGGTCGTCGTGGCGTCGACCGTGATGTCACGCTCGACTCCCTTGTAGTAGCGGTTCACGCCGAGCATGAGCGCGAAGAGCACGGGCATGATCACGAAGACGATCCAGGCGCCGTGGGTGAATTTCGTGATGGTGACGACGACGAGCACGATCGCGGTGAACAGCGCACCGGTGGCATTGATGGTGCGGCTGCGGATGACCTGGCCTCGATGAGCGCAGCCGTCCCGCAGCATCCGGGTCCAGTGCACGACCATGCCCGTCTGCCCGAGGGTGAAGGAGATGAACACGCCGATGATGTAGAGCTGGATGAGCCTGGTGACGTCCGCCTGGAAGAGAAGCTCGAGGATGATGGCGGCGAGGCTCAGCAGCAGCACGCCGTTCGAGTAGACCAGCCGGTCGCCGCGCGTCTGCAGCGACTTGGGTGCGTAGGCGTCGCGAGCGAGCACGGAGCCGAGCAGCGGGAACCCATTGAACGCGGTGTTCGCGGCCAGCAGCAGCACGAGCGCCGTCGCTGCCTGGATGATGTAGAACATGAACCGGCCGGCCCCGGGGAAGGTGGCTGCGGCGATCTGCGCGATCACGCTGGGCTGCGGCTGGCTCGCGCACTGCGCCCAGCCGACCAGGTCGCACGGCGCCTCCGCGTAGTGCACCTTGCTCAGCAGCGCGACAACGGTAATGCCGACGAACAGCACGATTGCGATGCCGCCCATGAGCACGAGGGTGCGCTGGGCGTTCTTGATCTTCGGGCGACGGAAGGCCTGAACGCCGTTCGCGATCGCCTCGACACCGGTCAGCGCACTACAGCCGCTTGCGAATGCGCGCAGCAGCAGGAGCACGAAGCCGAGCTGGGTGAGTGTCTCCGGCTTCACCGTGTACGCGGCAGAGGATGCGATGGGCGTCTCGCCGAATGCCGCCCGCACGAGCGCGGTCACGACCATCACGGCGATGCTGGCGATGAACAGGTAGGTCGGCAGCGCGAAGGTCTTGCTCGATTCGGAGACACCGCGAAGGTTGATCGCCGCGAGCACGACGATGAAGAACACCGCCATCTCGACGCGAACGCCGTTGAGCTGGGGGAACGCGGAGATGATGTTGTCCACGCCACTCGCGATCGACACCGTGACGGTGAGGATGTAGTCGACCAGCAGGGCGGATGCGACGATCAGCCCGGCCTTCTCGCCGAGGTTCTTGTGTGCGACTTCGTAGTCCCCGCCGCCGGAAGGGTAGGCCTTGATCAGCTGCCGGTAGGAGGCGACGACGACGATGAGCAGCAGCACCACGGCCGCGGCGATCCAAGGCGCGAAGCTGAGGAATGCGAGACCGCCGAGGGTGAGGATGAGGAGCAGCTGTTCCGGTGCGTATGCGACGGAAGAGAGTGCGTCGCTGGCAAAGATCGGCAGCGCTAAATGTTTCGGAAGAAGTTGTCCTTCGAGCTTTTCTGAGGACAGTGGTTCTCCGATCAGCCACCGCTTGGGCGACCGAACTTCGTTAGTCACGAGGAGCGACAATACACCCGTTGGGTACGCCATGAATCACACTGTGTTCAGACAACTCACAGACAACTCCAACCGGCGAATGGCATCCGCTATTCCCGGCCTACCTCGTCAACCAAGAAGCGACTTTCTGATCGCGTCGAGCTGTGATTTCAAAGAGGTCACGATTTCGCTCGACACTTCGTGGCGCACCGCCCAGGCGCGCAGGTCCGCTCGCAGGTTGTGCCGGAACTCGTCCAGGGCCAGCTCCGCGTCACGCAGGTGACTGGTGCTCGCCTGGTGCTGGGGCTCGGCCTGGGCGCTGCGGCCGGAGCCACGCGCATCCGCTCGGGCATCGCGCGCCGCAGCGGCGAGGTCGGCGCGCAGCGACTTCATGGCTTCGTTGACGCTCGACCGCACCTCGTTCGCGAGCCTGCGCACGGAGTCCGTGACGTCGCTCTCGATGTCGTCGAGCTCGCCCCTGCGGGCATCGAGCTCGGCGTGCCCGGCGGCCGTGATCGTGTACACGGTCTTGCGGCCATCCGTGCTCTTCGTGACGAGACCCTCGTCTTCGAGCTTGGCGAGCCGGGGGTAGATCGTTCCGGCGCTCGGGATGTAGGTGCCGCCGAAGCGTTCCTCCAGGGCGTGGATGAGATCGTAGCCGTGCATCGGGGCGTCGGCGAGGATGCTCAGCAGGTAGAGGCGCAGGTGTCCGTGAGCGAAGACGGGCGGGGTCACGACTGCACCGTTGCGCCGTGCAGTACGGCGACGTTGCCGGTCACCGTGCTCGCGGTGAAGTCGAGCCAGTGGCCGTCGAGTTCGCCGTATCTGCCCGTGTACGAACCGCGGATGCCAGTGACCTCCGAGTCGTCGAGCTGCAGTTTGCCCGCGACGGTGTTGATCTTGTATCTGGCCGCGACGCCCGCCTCGAGGCGCACGGTGACGTCGCCGGAGACCGTGTTGATTTTCGCCTCGTCCGGAGTGCCCGCGAGGTCGAGGAAGACCTTGCCAGACACGCCGTCTGAGCGGAACCGATCGACCTCGCCACTCACCGTGACGTCGCCGCTGACCGTCTTGGAGGTCACGGTTCCCTCGTGGCCGCGCACTGCGATCTCGCCGCTGACGGCGTTCAGCTCGAGGCCGCCGCGCATGTTGTCGACGACGACGTCGCCGCTCACAGTGCTGACCCTGCCGCCGTTCGTGAGACCGCTGATGAGTGCGGTGGCCGAGACCACGCCGAACTTCAGCGCGACGTCCCTCGGAACCATGATGCTGACATCCGCTCGCGCGCTGCCCTTGAACGAGGCGAAGACGTCGATGAAGTTGTCCCAGCTGAGCTGCGGGTGGTCGATCTCGAGCGTGTCGCCGTCGAGCGAGACCTTGAGTGGCTTGCCATGCACCGAGTGGACCTCGACGCGGGCGCCCGGTTCGTCGTGGCCGACAACATTGACCTGGCCGGCGATGAGCGCGACCTTGAGGGTGCGTACCAGGGCGATGTCGATGACCTTTTCGTCCTCGACCATCCACTTTTCCTGTGCCATTGTTCTGCCTTCGCCTCCATGTTTGTGGGGATGCCGCGGCATCCGTTCTAAACGCGATATATCGCGTCTTATGCAACACACGATATATCGCGTCTCGGTATTCCGCAACTCTGCCATCCACCGGCACGCGGTTACCACGCCGCTTCACGATCGCCCAAATGAAGGAGATGGCCCCGTTTTCCACAATGCGCGTCCAATGGATCATTGACAACACCTCCGGCAACTCCTTCATTTGGGCGGAACGCGAACGGGCGGTCTTGAGGTGGGGGGTCTTGACATTGACGTTGCGTCAAGGTTTAGCGTGGTGACATCGCCGCGGGATGGCCGCGGAGACCGAGCGAAAAGGGAGGAGTTGCGAGCGTGGACTGGTCGATTCAGGACATTGCGCGGCTGGCCGGTACGACATCCAGAACCCTGCGTCACTACGGTGACCTCGGGCTGCTCACGCCGAGTCGCATCGGCAGCAACGGCTACCGCTACTACGACGCGGATGCCCTGGCCAGGCTGCAGCGCATCCTGCTGTTGCGAGAACTCGGCCTTGGCCTACCCGCCATCGGCGAGGTGCTCGCCGGACACAGTGGCGACGCGGATGCCCTGCTCACCCACCTGCGCTGGCTGCAGCAGGAGAAAGACAGGCTTGATCGCCAGATCGCGGCGGTCGAGACCACGATCAGAAAGACGGAGGGAGGTGAACAACTCATGGCAGAAGAAATGTTGGACGGCTTCGACCACACCCAGTACAAGGAGGAGGTTGAGGAGCGCTGGGGCAAGGACGCGTACGCGGCCGGCGACCGCTGGTACCGCGGGCTCACGGATGCCGACAAGGCCGGATTCCTGCGGCAACAGAAGCAGATCCAGGCCGACTATGCCGCAGCCTTCGAGGCCGGTGAGCCGGTGGACGGCGACGTGGTGCAGGAGATCACGCGGCGACAGCACGACTGGATCCAGCTCGGCTGGCAGGGGCGCACGGTCACCGCTGAAGCGATGCGCGGCCTCGGCCAGATGTACGTCGATGATCCGCGCTTCGGTGCGAACTACGGCGGCGTCGAGGGCGCGAGCTACGTGCGCGACGCGATGGCGGTATACGCCGACCGTATGTAGTGCTTCTCGTGGCGTCGCCGGGATTGCGCGCGAAGGCTCCGCCCATAGAGGCCCACCACACCCGAGCCTTCGCGCACAATCCCGGCGACAGGTCGGTCTAATGGGTCGGCCGATGTGGGCGGGTAATTCGGGGGAAGGTCAGCTCGTGGGGGAGGTCTCGACAGGCTCGACCTGCGAGGTGGGCTCGGTCGTCGGGGTAACCAGGTCGGCGGTAACGGCGCCGGAGGCGGGGGCGTGGTGGGCCTCTATGGGCGGAGCCACCGGTGCCGTTACCGCCGACCCCACGGTGCGGTCCTTGACCACGAGCAGCGGCATCGCGATGTGCACGAGCGGCCCGACGAGCAGGGCGAAGGCGAGCGTGCCGAAGCCGACGTTGCCGCCGAGCAGCCATCCGATCACGAGCACTGTCAGCTCGATCGAGGCGCGGACGATCCAGATCTTCCAGCCCCATCGATTGTGGATGCCGGTCATCAGCCCGTCACGTGGCCCGGGGCCGAGGCGCGCGCCCAGGTAGAGGCCGGTGGCGAAGGCGAGCAGCAGCAGCCCGCCGGCGAAGAGCAGAATCTGCTCCCACAGGATGGTGGGCGACGGAATCGTCATGAGCCCGAGCTGCGCGCTCGGCCCGATGAGCGCCACATTCAGGATGGTGCCGATCCCCGGCTTCTGGCGGATCGGAAACCACAGCAGCAGCACGACGATGCCGACGAGGTTGGTGACCCAGCCGAACGCGATTCCGGTGTGGATCGAGATGCCCTGAGAGAGCACGTCCCAGGGGGCGATACCGATTGCCGCCTGCACCATCATCGCGATCGCGATGCCGTAGAGGAACAGCCCGATGAGCAGGGTTGTGAAACGCAACGGCAGTCGGCGAGAAACGCGAGATGAAGACACAGCAGAAACCATATAGGTATCCAATTCCGAGAGTGGCCTTTTGACAAGAGGCCAATTTGCGTAGAGTGGCCTCATGGCTTCCCTGTCGGCTCGCGCTTTGGCCTCCTTGCTGATCGGATGGCGGGACTCCGGCGCGGCGCCGGCCTACGAGGCGCTGGCCGACCGCATCCGCCTGCTGGTTCTCGATGGGCGCATCCCGCTCGGCACGCGCATCCCAGCGGAACGCGAACTCGCCGCGCAGCTCGGCGTCAGCCGCACGACCGTGACCGCAGCATACGGCGAGTTGAAGGATGCCGGCTGCCTGAGCAGCGTGCGCGGGTCGGGCAGCGTGGCGAGGCTGCCCTCCCGTGCGCCCGCGATGCTTGACACCGGCTATGCCGGTTACCTCGATTTCAGCAAGGCCGCGATGCCCGCACTGCCGGGCCTCGCGGAAGTGGCGGCCCGGGCGACATCCGAATTCCCGGCCTACCTCGGCGGCAGCGGTTTCGACCCGCTCGGCCTGCCCGAGCTGCGCGATGCGGTCGCCCGGCGATACACCGCGCGCGGCCTTCCCACCGACGCGGACCAGGTCATGATCACGATCGGCGCCCAGCACGCGATCGCCCTCGTTGCCCGTACCCTGCTCGCCCGAGGCGACAGCGCGCTTGTCGAGTCGCCGAGCTACCCACACGCGTTCGACGCGATTCGGATGACCGGAGCGCGGCTCGTTCCCGTGAGCGTCACGACCGACGAGGGATGGGATGAGTCGGCCCTCGAGCAGGCCATCCAGCGCACGAGTCCAGCGCTCGGTTACCTCATGCCCGACTTCCACAATCCGACCGGCCGCACGATGTCGGAGGGTCTGCGCGAGCGGGTCGTCGCCCTTGCCGAGCGGCAGGGAACGGTGCTCGTGGCCGACGAGACCATGGCCGAGCTTTCCATCGACAGGCCGGACGCGCATCCGCCGTTCGGTGCAGGGGCGCCCGGCGTCGTGCTCATCGGGTCGGTCGGGAAGACCGTGTGGGGCGGCGTTCGGGTGGGCTGGATCCGGGCAGATCGCGGCATCATCCACAAGCTTGGTCGGGCCAGGAGCGCGGGGGACCTCGGCACCCCGGTGCTCGAACAGCTCCTCGTGAAGAACCTTCTCGACGACTTCGATGCCGTGCTCGAGACTCGGCGTGAGCAACTGCGGGCGGGGCGGGATCACCTCGTCGCCGCGCTGCGGGAGAACTTCCCGGAGTGGGCCGTGCCGCGCGTGCACGGCGGCCTCACCCTGTGGGTCGGCCTCGGGCATCCGGTCAGTTCGCAACTCACGCTCGCCGCGCGTAACGCCGGGCTCCTGCTCGCGGCCGGACCGCGCTTCGGCATCGACGGCGCGTTCGAGCGGTTCCTGCGGCTGCCGTTCTCCTACTCGATCGAGGAGATGGATCGCGCGGTCGCCGCCCTGTCGACGGCCTGGCGCTCACTCTCCCGCATCCCGCTCGGTGACCCGGGCTTTCTCGCGGAAGTGGTCTGATACCGCCGTTGCACGACAAGCTACTCCGAACGGAGTATGCGTCACGGAACGCACTGGACTACCGTCAAATGGGGCACGGAGTCGTGCGCGCCCCATGACTGCGGCCGCACGAGCGGTTCGCAGTGTTCTCAGGAGAATCAGTGCATCTACTTTCCGTGTTCAGCCTGCGCAACCGCGCGCTGATCGCCCTCGTCACCATCGTGATCGGCATTTTCGGCGGCATCTCGCTCACCTCGCTCAAGCAGGAACTGATTCCTTCGCTCTCGCTGCCGCAGCTCTTCGTCGTCACGAGCTACCCGGGCGCATCGCCCGAGGTGGTCAACACCGACGTCAGCACCCCGATCGAGAACGCGATCCAGGGCGTCGAGGGGCTCGACACCACTACGGCGACGTCGAGCGCGAACTCGTCGACCGTCACGGCATCCTTCACCTACGGCACGAACCTCGCGACCGCAGAGCAGAAGGTGCAGAGCGCGATCAACCGGATCTCGTCGCGGCTCCCGCAGGACGTGCAGCCGCAGGTGCTCACCTTCAGTTTCGGTGACCTTCCGGTCGTGCAGATCGCGGTCACGAGCGACCTGAACGCCAGGGACCTCTCGGCGGACCTGACGAACTCGACGCTCTCGGACATCCAGCAGCTGGATGGCGTGAGCCAGGCGACCCTGCTCGGCACGACCGGGCAGCGCGTCGTCATCACTCCCGACACCGACAAGCTCGCCGCCGCGGGTCTCACTACGCAGGCGATCCGGGACGCGCTCGGCGCGAACGGAACGCTGCTGCCCTCCGGGTCGATCACCGAAGACGGCAAGACGCTCACGGTGCAGGCCGGATCGAAGATCACCTCGGTCGACCAGCTCGGCAAGCTGCCGCTGCTCGGGGCCACGCCGCTCGCCTCGACCGCGACCACGCCGACGAACCCGCGCTCGGCGGCCGGCGCTGGTGGAACTGCCGGGGCCGCTGGGGCCGGTGCCACGGCCGTCGCACCGGAGCCCAAGACCATTGCGGATGTCGCCACAGTGAAGATCGAAGACGACCCGGTCACCGGAATCTCCAGAGTCAATGGCGAGCCGTCGATCACCATCGCGGTCTCCAAGACCCCGGCGGGCAACACGGTTGCTGTGTCGAAGGCGGTGCAGGACGCGATTCCGAACCTCGAGAAATCACTCGGCCACAACACCAAGTTCACGGTCGTCTTCGACCAGGCCCCGTTCATCCAGCAGTCCATCGACAGCCTCGCGACCGAGGGCCTGCTCGGCCTCGTCTTCGCGGTGATCGTGATCCTGGTGTTCCTGCTCTCGATTCGCTCGACTCTCGTCACCGCCATCTCGATCCCGGTATCGGTGCTCATCACCTTCATCGGGATGCAGGCCTCCGGCTACACGCTCAACATCATCACGCTCGGCGCGCTCACCATCGCGATCGGGCGGGTGGTGGATGACTCCATCGTCGTCATCGAAAACATCAAGCGACACGTGAGCCTCGGCGAGGAGAAGGTGAAGGCCATCACCGCGGCCGTGCGCGAAGTCGCCGGAGCCGTAACGGCATCCACCATCACGACGGTCGCGGTGTTCCTGCCGCTCGCCCTCGTCGGTGACATCACCGGCGAGCTGTTCCGCCCGTTCGCGCTCACGGTGACCATCGCGCTCGCCGCGTCCCTGTTCGTCGCGCTCACGATTGTTCCCGTGCTCGCCTACTGGTTCCTCGGCTCGAACGCCTCGCGCAAGCACACATCATCCGCGGACGCAGGGGATGCCGTGGCGGTCGCGCGAGACGAGCTGGATCACCCGACCCGTCTGCAGCGCGCCTACCTGCCGGTCATCCACTGGACCCTCAAGCGCCCGCTCATCACGATCATCGCCGCCGTGCTTGTGCTGTTCCTCAGCGGGTTCCTGGCAACCGGGCTCAAGACCAACTTCATCGGCGACAGCGGCCAGAACACGCTGTCCGTGAGCCAGACGCTGCCCGCGGGCACAAGTCTCGCGGCAGAAGACGCGGCCTCGAAGAAGGTCGAGTCCGTGCTGCGCGACATCAAGGGCATCAAGACCGTGCAGACCTCGATCGGCTCCGGCGGCACCTCGCTGAGGGCGGCCTTCGGCGGCGGTGGTGGCATCAGCTACTCGATCACGACCGACCCGAAGGCAGACCAGTCCGCACTGCAGGAGACCGTTCGTAAGAAGGTCGCCACGATCAAGGATGCCGGAGACGTCACCCTCGCGGCCGCATCCGGCGGATTCGCGTCATCCGACATCGCCGTCACGATCAAGGCGAACAGTCACGCCGAACTGACCAACGCAGCGGATGCCGTGACCGCCGCGGTCTCGGGGCTCAATGTGGTCGCCCAGACTACGAGCAATCTCTCTGCCTCACTGCCGTACATCGCGGTCGTCGTGGACAGGCAGAAGGCCGCGGAGGCAGGTCTCAGCGAGATCACCGTCGGCAGCCTCGTGACGGCAGCGATGAACCCGAGCGCCACCGGGTCAGTCACGATCGACGAGAAGACACTGTCGATCTACATCGACAACTCGAGCGCGCCGACGACCGTCGCCGGGCTGCGGGACTTCACCATCCCCACGCGCAGTGGCCCCGTGCCGCTCAGCGACCTCGCGACCGTCGAGCAGGTCAACGGTCCGTCGAGCATCACCACCATCAAGGGCGTGCGCAGTGCCACCATCAGCGTGACGCCGAAGACGGATGACGTGGGCACGGCATCCATCCAGGTCTCCGAGGCCGTCGCGAAGGCCGACCTCCCGGCCGGTGCCACCGCGACCCTCGGCGGCGTCACCTCGCAGCAGAGCGACGCCTTCGGCCAGCTCGGACTCGCGCTGCTGGTCGCCATTCTCATCGTCTACGTGGTGATGGTCGCGACCTTCAAGAGCCTGCGCCAGCCGCTCCTGCTGCTGATCTCGGTGCCGTTCGCGGCGACCGGTGCGATCATCCTGCAGCTCATCTCGGGCATCCCGCTCGGCGTGCCGTCGCTCATCGGCGTGCTCATGCTGATCGGAATCGTCGTCACCAACGCGATCGTTCTGGTCGACCTGATCAATCAGTATCGAATGCGCGGGATGAAGGTGGGCGAGGCGATCGTGCACGGTGCGTCGCGCAGGCTGCGCCCGATTCTGATGACCGCGATGGCGACGATCTTCGCGCTGCTGCCGCTCGGCATCGGACTCACCGGCCACGGCGGATTCATCTCGCAGCCGCTCGCGATCATCGTGATCGGCGGCCTCGTGTCGTCGACACTGCTGACGCTCGTGGTGCTGCCAGTGCTCTATTACCTCGTCGAGGGAGCCAAGGAGCGCAGGCACGATCGGCGCGCGGCGAAGGCTGCGGGCACGGGGCCGCGCGTGGAGTTGTTGCCGGACTAGGGTGCTGCCGGAAACCGACCCGAAGGCTCCGCCCATAGAGGCCCACCACGCCCCCGCCTTCGGCTCGGTTTCCGGCTGCCGTTTTCGGTGGCTGGGCGACGTCAGGAGCCGAGGTGGGCGTGCAGGAAGTCCACGATCCTGGTGCGCAGTTGTGGGGTGAGCATGGCGAGCGAGTGGCGTGTGCCCGGCACCGTGGCGTAGGTGGTCTCGACGCCCACCTTGTGCAGGGCGGCGACCAGGGCATCCGCCTGTGGCTTCGGGATGAACTCGTCGAGTGACTGTCCGATGAAGAACGGCGGGTCGCTCGAGTCCACCTGGTACAGCGGAGATGCCGCCCTCGCCTGCGGGCAGAGGTCGAAGCTCGCGCAGCCGAGGTAGTCGAGTTCGATCTGTTGGAACGAAGGCGATATCGTGCCGAGGCTGAGGCCCGCGGCAGTGAGATCCGTGGGCCCACTCAGTTCGGCGACCGCGGCCACGCGATCGCCCATCGTGAGAGGGCCTGTTCCGGTGGTGCCGAGAAGTGCCGCCAGATTGCCGCCGGCCGACCCGCCGAAGACACCGATGCGCGCGGGGTCGATGCCGTAGCGGGTCACTTGTTCCGATGCGCGCATCCATCGCACGGCCGCCCGGGTGTCGTCGATCGCCGCAGGAAAGACGTGCTGTGGTGCGAGCCGGTAGTCGATCGAGAAGGCGACGAAGCCCGCGCCGCCGAGCCACTCGCAGGCGGGAAGCCAGGCTGCGTTGCTCTTGTCGCCCGAGCGCCAACTGCCGCCGTGGATCACGAGGACGGCGGGCTTGGGTGACTGCTCGCCCGTCGTAGCCGCGACGCGAGTGCAGACGTCGAGTGTCAGCGGCGCGCCATCCGCGGTCCCGTACACGACATCCCTCGTGACGCGGATGTTCGGGGTCGTCTCCACGTGCGCTGGTACAGCCTGCACGGTCGGCTTCGCGGGCGCGGCCCGCGTACCGCTGGGCGCGCATCCGCTGAGCACGGTCGCCAGGATCGCGAGCGTGGCAGCGAGCGCGGCGAAGCGGGGCTGGGCTGTGTGGGGTGCGCGGTTCAGGGTCGTGCCAATCTACTGTTCCGGATAATCTAATGCGCTTTGCTGCGCGATCGGGTAACGTAGTTCAGTCGGCTCTAGACATCGCGAAGTCTCGCGAATGGGTTTGTAAGTCTTTCGGGCCGGTTTCTCTGTCACTCAACTACTCCTGAGTTGGCCGGAGAAAAATCACGTATGTGAACGGTCCTGGTCAAAGAACGCCCGGGTTCCTGCAGAAGCGCAGCTTGTTGGCTGCGTGCTGCCATGCAACTAAACAACCCGGAAAGAACCATGCCCAACTATAAGAAGCCGGCCACCTCTGGCCGTCCCGCCAAGAAATACAACTCCTCGGGCTCCAAGCCTGGCAGTCGCAGCGAGGGCCATCGCGGCTTCCGCGCGGATGCGCCGGTCAAGAAGCAGCGCTGGAACGCGGATGACCGCGCGAAGCGTTCCGGAGACAACACTGGCGACCGCCGCCCCAACTGGACTCCCGGCGAGGAGCGTCCGTCGCGCCCCGCTTATGGTGACCGCCCGCAGCGCACCGGCCGCCCGTCGTACGGTGACCGCGCCAACCGCACCGAGCGTCCGTCGTACGCAGATCGTCCGCAGCGCACGGAACGCCCGTCGTACAACGACCGTCCCGCTTATGGTGATCGCCCTGCTCGCACGGAGCGTCCGTCCTACGGTGACCGCGCCAATCGCTCCGAGCGTCCGTCGTATGGTGACCGCCCAGCTCGCACCGAGCGTCCCTCGTACAAGGACCGCGGCAATGACCGAACCTACGACCGCGGGCAGCACACCGACCGCCCGTCATATGGCGACCGCCCCGCGCGCACGGAGCGCCCGTCGTATGGCGACCGCCCGGCCCGTACCGAGCGTCCCTCCTACAGCGATCGTGCTCCGCGCACCGAGCGTCCGTCGTATGGCGACCGTCCGGCTCGTACCGAGCGTCCCAGCTATGGTGATCGCCCTACCCACGACCGCGCTCCGCGCACCGAGCGCCCCTCGTACGGCGACCGCCCGTCCTACGGTGACCGCCCCGAGCGTCGCTCCTACGATCGCCCGCAGCGCTCTTTCGACGACCGTCCCAAGCGCTCGTATGACGACCGTCCCAAGCGGTCCTTTGATGACCGTCCCCGCCGCGACTACGCCGAGCGTCCTCCGCGCCGCGACAGCGACCTCTACCCGACGCGCGCCGCTGGCCACTCCGGCCAGCACGAAGACGTCGTCCTCGAGCACCTCGAGGCGCAGGTCGTCACGGCGGCAGAGGTCGACGGCACGACCTGGGGCGACCTCGGCATCGGCGACAACATGACCCGCCAACTCATCGCGATGGGCGCGGCAACGCCGTTCCCGATCCAGGCGGCGACAATCCCGGACGTGCTCGCTGGCAAGGATGTCCTCGGCCGCGGCAAGACCGGCTCCGGCAAGACGATCGCCTTCGGTGCACCGCTCGTCGAGCGCCTGATGGAGAACCACGGCGGCGCAGGACGCAAGCCGGGACGCAAACCGCGCGCCCTCATCCTGGCTCCGACTCGCGAACTCGCCATGCAGATCGACCGCACCGTTCAGCCGATCGCCCGCAGCGTCGGGCTGTTCACCACGACCATCGTCGGCGGCGTTCCGCAGCACCGACAGGTGATGAGCCTGCAGCGCGGAGTCGACATCGTCATCGCCACTCCGGGCCGGGTCGAAGACCTCATCGAGCAGGGCCGCCTCGACCTGAGCGAAGTCTTCGTGACCGTGCTCGACGAGGCCGACCACATGTGCGACCTGGGCTTCCTCGAGCCGGTGCAGCGCATCCTCGAGGAGACGAAGGAGGGCGGCCAGAAGCTGCTGTTCTCCGCAACCCTCGACAAGGGCGTTGCCACGCTCGTGAAGCAGTACCTCAAAGAGCCTGCCGTTCACGAGGTCGCCGGCGAGGACCAGGCGTCATCGACGATCGACCACCGCGTGCTCCTGCTCGAGCAGCGCGACAAATTCCGCATCATTGAGGAGCTGGCCGGGGGCGAGCACAGGACGCTCATCTTCGCCCGCACCCGTGCCTTCGCGGAGCAGCTTGCCGACCAGCTCGAAGACGCCGGCATCCCGGCGACGAGCCTGCACGGTGACCTCAACCAGTCCCGGCGCACGCGCAACCTGTCACTGCTCACGAGCGGTCGGGTCAACGTGCTGGTGGCGACGGATGTTGCGGCCCGCGGCATCCACGTCGACGACATCACCCTCGTGATCCAGGCCGACCCGCCGGACGAGTACAAGACCTACCTGCACCGCTCCGGCCGCACGGGTCGCGCGGGCAAGGTCGGCACCGTCGTCACGCTCGTGACGCGCGCTCGCCGTCGCCGCATGGACGAGCTGCTCGGTCGCGCCGAGATCGAGGCCACGATGACTCCGGTCGCCCCAGGCGACGCGGTGCTCGGGGAGCTCGCGGCGCTGTAACGCGCACGTCGAAACGGCGTTCATCCCTCGTGGGTGGGCGCCGTTTCGCGTTCTCGGGGTGGAAATCGCGGCGGACATGAGGGACGTTTCCACCCATCCGCGCGAAAAGGAGGAAGATTTCGCGCTGATGTGGCGGATTTTCCTCCCTTTTTGCGCTACCGGTTCTGCGCTACCGGGAGGTCCGGCGCCCGCTCAGACGGACGGATGAAGCCCGAGCATCTCGAAGATCGTCGCGACCGTCTCGTCCCAGTGATCGAAGACCTCTGCGTAGCCGAACCGCAGAACTCGGTAGCCAGCCCGGATCAGCCGGTTGGTACGGATTCTGTCGGTCACTGGATCGTGCCACTCGTCGCCGTCCAGTTCGACGATCAGCCAGCCATCGATCACAAGATCTACGCGGTCTTTGCCGATCCACAGCTGCTGCATCAGGCGAAGGCCGAGCAGTTCCAGCCGTAGCCGCACTATGGTTTCCATCCCGGACTCGCCCTGGAAGTTCAGTTTCGCGGCGAGGCGGCGCTGGCGTCGTGGCACTAGCTGGAATAGACCGATCGCGGCGGAACGCGACAGAAGTTTCTCGTGCACCGCACTCTCAATCGCCGCGATCAGCTGCTCATCCGTCTCGGTCGCGCCAAACCGGATGACGGCATCCGCTAGCGACACTCGCCAGCATGGTACGAGAGTCGCCTGCGCGATCGCGAGGTCGACCGGATGCGGAGCGAGGCGTGCGTTGTCGAGCGGCTGGCTCGCTCTGGTGGCCCTTGCTGCGCGCGTCGGATCGCCAGCGCTGTTCTCGGAGGTGACTCCCCAGTGGTTGACGACTCCCTGAGGAGCGAACTTCGGGCTGGCGAAACTGGCAATGGGCGTGAGGGGATGCTGTTGCACCCTGTGTGCGTTCGGCGGGAGTTGGAGGTGGATTCGGCGATCGTCGCCGGCCCAGATTCCGTATGTGCGCAGCGCCGTTGCGCCGGTCAAACGGGCTCCGTGGAGCGTGGCGATGATCGCGAGCTGGTTGGCCTGCGACGTTGCAACCCATCCGCGTCGCACCGGAAGCAGCGCGCCCTCGCGTATCCCGCGATCGACACTGTGACGCCCGATCCGCACGCTCGCGAGCTGTTGCCTCGAGACCAGGTGTCCCGTTTTCACCATCGCCGCAGGCAGTTCCATCGGCCCATGATGCCTCGCTCCATGCGCTCGGGAGACAGCGAGACCAGCATCGAAGAAACGGATGTCGTTTGGCGCGCTGTGGAGGAGTGGACAACGTTCGAGGAGGGCCGGGTCGGGAATCCGGCGACTCCGACGTCCGGAGCGTCCGGCTCTCGACATCCGGACTCCGACATCCGAAAAGGAGGGGAAACCGGATGTCACAACACGATTTCTCCTTCATTTCGCGCTGATTCCACAGAATCTCCGCGTCTTGCGCGGGGCCGCCAGGACGTGACCCGGCTAAGCCGCCGCGCAGGGTGGTCGTCACGAATCGCAACCTACGTCAACACGGCGTCACGATAATTGCTCGTGAAGATTGGCTACGCGTACCGTCGCAGCCATGTCCTACATCTGCCTCATCCTGTCGGGAGCCGCACTCCTCATCAACGGACTTGGTCTGCTGGGTCGCATCCCGCTTCGCGACAGCGGATACTTCAACATCCTCATCGGTGGAACGCAGCTCGTGCTGTCCGTGCTCATCGCCGTGACGGCGGCGGGAAACACGAGCATTCTGCTCAGTGTGAGCGGCGTGTTCCTGTTCGGGCTCACCTACCTCTACGTGGGGCTCGATTCACTGCGCCAGCTCGGATCCGTCGGCCTCGGCTGGTTCTGCGGGCTGGTCGCGCTGCTCGGCCTGGTCTACGCAGGGAGTTCTCTCGACACGGATCCCCTCCTCGCCGTACTGTGGCTCAGCTGGGCCGTTCTCTGGGCCCTGTTCTTCCTCGTCCTCGCACTCGGCAAGTCTGGATTGACCGCCTTTACGGGCTGGGCGTTGATCCTGACCAGCCAGGTCACGACGACGATCCCGGCGCTGCTCGGCCTCCTGGGAGTGTGGCCGATCGGAAGCGTGCCGATCGCCCTTCTCGCGGCGGTAGTAGTTGCCGCACTCTTCATCCTCGCCGTCGCCCTCGCTGTGCCCTCCCGGGCGCGAATCGCCCAGAACGAGCCTGACGCCGTCTCTGTCTGAACCCCGCTCGCCCACTACGAAAGGAACCGTCTTGTCCAGGTCCACCGACACCGCCGAGGTCGAGTACGACACTCTCGCCGAAGCCTTCCGCCCCATCTTTCACCGCATCGCGGAGGGCGCGCTCGAGCGTGAGAAGGAGCAGCGTCTCGGCTACGCAGAGATCAAGGAACTCACGGATGCCGGCTTCGGCGCCCTCAGAGTGCCTGTCGCGAACGGCGGCTTCGGTGCATCGCTGCCGCAACTGTTCCGCCTCCTGACCGAGCTCGCGGCCGCGGACTCCAACATCCCGCAGGCCCTGCGCGGACACTTCGCTTTTGTCGAGGATCGTCTCGTGTCGAAGGGTGCGCAGCGCGAGGTGTGGCTCGAGCGCTTCGCGGCGGGGCAGATCGCGGGCAACGCGTGGACTGAGATCGGTGCCGTGAAGATCGGCGACGTGATCACCAAGGTCAGCCCGATCGCAGGCGGCGACGGCACTCAGTTTCACGTCAACGGCACCAAGTACTACTCCACCGGCAGCATCTTCGCGGACTGGATCGACACCTTCGCCCAGCGCACCGACAACGACGTGAAGGTCATCGCCGTGGTCGATGCGCACCAGGACGGCGTGGGTCACCAGGATGACTGGGATGGCTTCGGCCAGCGCACCACCGGCTCCGGCACCAGCACCTTTGTCAACGCCGTGGTGCCCGCGGAGAACGTGATCGACTTCGACACCCGCTTCAAGTACCAGACCGCGTTCTACCAGGGTGTGCTGCTGTCGGTGCTCGCCGGCTCGATCAAGGCCGCCGAGCGCGACATTGCCGCAGAGGTGCGCAGCCGCACCAGGATCTTCTCGCACGGCAACTCCGATTCGTTCGCGACCGATCCGCAGATTCTCCAGGTGATCGGCGAGGTCTCCGCCGCGGCCTACGCAGCCGAGGCGACCGTGGAGCGCGCGGCCCGTGCGCTGCAGGGCGCCTACGAAGGCGCATTCCTCGACGACGAGATCGAGGATGAGCGCCGCAACGACCTTGCGGAGTTGGAGACCGCGCAGGCCCAGGTCGTGCTGACCGCGCTGGCCACCCACGCGACGTCGGATGTCTTCGATGCGCTCGCGGCATCCGGTGTGAGCGTGAAGAAGGGCTTCGATCGCCACTGGAGGAACGCGCGCACGGCGGCCAACCACAACCCTTGGGTGTTCAAGGCGCGCATCATCGGTGACTACGTCGTGAACGGCGCGACCCCGCCGCGCGTCTGGGCGATCGGCGCGGGGCCAGACAAGAAGAGCTGATGTGCGGCGCTCGCTGGATGAGACATTTTACTAGCGAGCGTCACGGAAGTGTAATACGGTGGCTCGCATGGCAAACGCAGCGAGCAACGAACGCACCATCGAATCCGAGATCGTCACGGATTTCAGGGACCGGATGAGCTACGGCTCCTACCTGCAACTCGACAAGCTGCTGGCGGCGCAGGTTCCGGTGAGCGACCCGGTGCACCACGACGAGATGCTGTTCATCATCCAGCACCAGACGAGCGAGCTCTGGCTGAAGCTCATGCGGCACGAACTTCTCTCGGCGCGGGCACTCATCGCGGCCGACGAGCTGCAGGTGGCGCTCAAGCGCATCGCTCGGGTCAAGCACATCCAGAGGCAGCTGACCGAGCAGTGGTCCGTGCTTGCGACGCTGACGCCCACCGAGTACGCCCAATTCCGTGGGTACCTGGGCAACGCATCCGGATTCCAGTCCTACCAATATCGCGCGGTCGAGTTTCTGCTCGGCAACAAGAACGCGGGCATGCTTCGCGTGTTCGAATCGAACCCCGAGGCGCACGAACTGCTCTCAAGCCTGCTCGCCGAGCCGAGCGTGTATGACGAGTTCCTGCGTTACCTTTCGCGGCACGGATTCGACGTTCCGGCATCGGTGCTGGAGCGGGATGTCACGCAGGGGTACGCGTTCCATGAGGAGCTGGTCGACACCTTCCGCGAGATCTACGAGCATCCCGACGAGCACTGGCTCGCCTACGAGACCTGCGAGGAGTTCGTCGACCTCGAGGACAACTTCCAGCTGTGGCGCTTCCGGCACGTGAAGACGGTGATGCGCATCATCGGCACCAAGCGCGGCACCGGCGGCTCCAGCGGCGTGAGCTTCCTGCAGAAGGCGCTCGACCTCACTTTCTTCCCCGAGCTCTTCGCCGTGCGAACGGAGATCCGGTGACCCTCCCGCTGAGGTCTGGCGAAATGCTCTTTCCCGGACGCCTATACAGCCGATTACCAGACCTCACATGAAGACGTGGGTGTTTTCTGTGGAGGAGTTGTGGGCTGGGGAGTGGCTGGGGCGCAGCAGAGTCGTCGCCGACGCGCACGGCTTTCGGCTGGCAACGGATGCCGACCCAGAGCCATCCGGGCACCTTGCGGGCACGCTGCTCCCGGGCTTTTGCGATGCGCATGTGCACCTCGGGCTGGTGGACGGTAGCGCACTCGTGAAGGCCGGCATCGCGGCCGTCGACGACTTCGGCTGGGACCCCGTCATCGCGGCGGGGTGGGCTGACGACGACACCCTTCCGACGGTGCGGTACGCCGGTCGCCTGCTGACCGCACCGGGCGGGTATCCGACCGAGGCGGGCTGGGCGCCGGAGGGCGCGATCGAGCCGGTGGCGTCATCCGCAGCAGCAGCCGCCGCCGTCGACCGCCAGCTCGACGCGGGCGCGAGCTTCATCAAGATCGCTCTCAATTCCGACGCCGGCCCGGTGTTCGACGACGCCACCCTTCATGCGATCGTCGGCCATGCCCACGCGCGCGGCGTCATCGTCGCCGCGCACGCCCAGGGGTCGGGCCAGGCTGCTCGGGCCTACGCGGTCGGCGTCGACCGGCTCGCGCACGCCCCGTGGAGCGAATCGCTTTCAGACGAACTACTGGTAGGGATGGCGCGGCGGCAGAGCTGGGTGAGCACCCTCGACATCCACGGCTGGGGCGAGCGCGGACGCGAGTTCGAGATCGCGCAGCAGAACGTGCGCCGCTTCGGTGAACTCGGCGGCACCGTGCTCTACGGCACCGACCTCGGCAACGGTCCGCTTCCGCTCGGCATCAACGAACGCGAACTGCGGGCGCTGGCGGATGCCGGGCTCTCGCCAGACGCGCTCGTCGCGTCGATTGCCGGAGGCACATCCGGCGTGCCAGGCGTGCCTGGCGCACCCGCCGCGCTTGACGCCGGTGCGGGCTACCTCGGCCGCCGCGCGAGCTACATCGCCGAGCCCCGCACGCCGGACACGGCCGCGTGGCTGGCCACCGCATCCGTCATCACCACCGATTCCCTGGAGGCCCTTCTCTCATGACCGATCAGCTCAGTGCACTGCGCGAGCGAGCCGCAGCGCTCGATTCCGCGGACCTCCTCGGCCACTACCGCGACCTCTTCGTCGGCAGCGACGATCCATCGGTTGTCGCCTACCTCGACGGCAACTCGCTCGGCCGCCCGCTGCGCGCGAGCGTCGATCGGGTGAGCAGTTTCATCACGAAATCGTGGGGCGGCAGGCTCATCCGCGGCTGGGACGAGGAGTGGATGTCGCTGCCGCTGCGCATCGGAGACACGCTCGGCGAGGCCGCGCTCGGTGCCGCGCCCGGCCAGGTGTTCGTCGGCGACTCGACCACGGTCATCCTCTACAAGCTCATTCGCGCGGCGATCGACGCACGGCCCGGCCGCAGCGAGATCGTCGTGGACACCGACAACTTTCCTACCGACCGGTACCTCCTGCAGGGCATCGCGGCTGAGCGCGGGATGACGCTGCGCTGGATCGAGTCGGACACGGCCGCGGGCGTCGAGCCGGAACAGGTCGCCGCGGTCACGGGGCCGCAGACCGCGCTCGTGCTGCTCAGCCACGTCGCCTACCGCTCGGGGTTCCTCGCCGATGTTCCCGCGATCACCGCGATCGCGCACGAGGCGGGCGCGCTCGTGCTCTGGGACCTGTGCCACTCGGTCGGCGCCGTCGACGTGCAGCTCGATCCCTGGGGCGTCGACTTCGCCGCGGGATGCTCGTACAAATACCTCAACGGAGGCCCCGGCGCGCCCGCGTTCGGCTACGTGCGCGCGGAGCTCCAGGCCGATGTGCAGCAGCCGATCTGGGGATGGCTGGGCAGCGACGAGCCGTTCCAGATGGGGCCGGACTATGTGCCGGCCGCAGGCATCCGCCGCTTCATCAGCGGCACGCCGGCCATCGTCGGCATGCTCGCGATGCAGGACATGATCGCGCTCGTCGCCGAGGCCGGCATCGACGCGATCCGCGCCAAGTCGATCGCTCTCACCGAGTTCGCGATCGAGCTGACGGATGCCCTGCTCGCCGAGCACGGAGTCACCGTCGCGTCCCCCCGCGACGCCGCGCGTCGTGGCAGTCACGTGACCCTGCGCCATGACGACTTTCGCTCGATCACCGCCGCCCTCTGGGAGCGCGGCGTGATCCCAGACTTCCGCGCGCCGAACGGACTGCGCATCGGACTCTCACCACTCAGCACGAGTTTCGCCGAGCTGTTCGTGGGGCTCGACGCGGTGCGAGAGCTGCTGGTCAGGTGACCCGCGGCGCTTCGTTCCCTGAGCTTGTCGAAGGGAACCGACCCACCGGGCGAGAGAGACACGCGGCATGATCCTCGACGACTTCGATTCGCGTCCGGGCAGCGCAACGTCCCTGCTACGCACGATCGTGGGCGCGTGCCTGCGGGAGTTGGGCGGTCGCGTGTCAATCGCCGCGCTCATCCGTCTGCTAGGCACCGTCGGCGTCTCGGAGCCGCACGCCAGAACGGCCGTGCTCAGGGTCAGTCGCAAGGGACTGCTGCTGCCGGGCGGCAACGCCGACTACGTGCTCAATCGCGGCGCGGTGCCGATGCTCGAGAACGGCGACCGCCGCATCTTCACCTTCCGCCAGATGGGCGATGGCGACCCGTGGTGCCTCATTTCGTTCTCGATTCCGGAGGCGCATCGCGCCGAACGCCACCAGTTGCGGCGGCAGCTCACCTGGATCGGATGCGGCACCGTGTCGTCGGCGCTCTGGATCTGTCCTGGCTTCCTCATGGGCGAGATCGAGGGCATTCTCGACGAGCTCGGACTGCGCCGCTATGCGACCCTGTTCGAGACGGCGACGCCGCAGCCCGCTGGCTCGCTGGCGGATGCCGTGGCCGAGTGGTGGGACCTGCCCGCGCTCGAGGCGCTCCACCGCGGCTTCCTCGAGGCGACGGCCGGGTTTGCGGGATCGGAGCCGACGCCCATGGGTGCGCCCGTGTCTGATGTGCTGGGGCCGACGTCCGCCGCCGCATCCGAGACGGCCGTTGCCGAGCCGGGCGCCGCTGCCTTCGCGGCCTGGATCCGCACGCTCGACGAATGGCGCGTCATCCCGTACCTCGACCCCGGCCTGCCACCGAGCGCACTGCCCGCGGACTGGCCGGGCTTTGCATCCGTCTCCCGCTTCACCGAGCTCATGGCCCGCTTCTCGGATGCCGGTCGCGAGTTCGCGAAGTCCGTCGCCAGCTGAGGCGTCGCCCCACGACCCGAGCGTCGAAACTCCTCGCCCACAACGAAGGAACATTTCCCCGGCCCGCGCGAAAAGAGGGAATTATTGCGGCCCGACGTCGGCTGTCTCCTTCATACCGGTCACACCGCAGTCACCGCGAGACGCTCGCGAGCCCTTCATCTCGCAGCATTACGCTGGGTGAACTGCCAACGCAATGGAAGAAGCAAGTATGAAGACTCGTACCATCGGAGACGTCACCGTCAGTGCAATCGGACTCGGCGGGATGCCGATGTCGATCGAGGGGCGGCCAGACGAGGCGCGCTCCATCGCCACCATCCACGCCGCGCTCGACGAGGGCGTCACCTTCTTCGACACCGCGGATGCCTATCACCTGCACGCGGGCGAGGTCGGCCACAATGAGTCACTCTTCGCGAAGGCGATCGCGTCCTGGGGCGGCGACACCTCGAACGTCCTGGTCGCGACCAAGGGCGGCCACCTGCGCCCCGGCGACGGAACCTGGACCATCGACAGCAGCCCAGAGCACCTCAAGCAGGCGGCACAGGCGTCCCTTAAGCGCCTCGGTGGCGACGCGATCGGGCTCTACCAGCTGCACCGCCCCGACGTGAACGTGCCCTACGAGGACTCGGTCGGCGCCATCCGCGATCTGCTCGACGCCGGCACCATCCGTATGGCCGGCATTTCGAATGCCAACCCGCAGCAGATGAAGCTCGCCCAGGAGATCCTCGGCGGCCGCCTCGTCTCGGTGCAGAACCAGTTCTCGCCCGCGTTTCGCTCGAGCGAGCCAGAGCTCGAACTCGCCGACGAGATGGGCATCGCCTTCCTGCCGTGGAGCCCGCTCGGTGGTATCTCGAACGCGGCGGAACTGGGAAGCCGCTTCGCGCCGTTCCAGAAGATTGCGGATGCCCGCGGCCTGACCCCGCAGGTCGTCGCGCTGGCCTGGCACCTGGCCAAGTCTCCCCACGTCATCCCGATCCCGGGTGCGTCGCGGCCCGAGAGCATCCGTAACTCGGTCCAGGCCGTGGACGTGACGCTCACCGCAGAGGAGCTCGCCGCGCTCGACGCCGCCTGACCCACTCCGTGGTGCTCCGCACCACCCCGCGAGTTGCCCACTTCCGCCCCACAATCGCCCGTTTTCGGGTCAAAAAGGGGCACAAGTGGGCAACTCGCGTTTTGCGCGGCGGAAGCAGTTTGCGCCGGCGCGTGAAGGTGAATCGCTGGCGAACGGGGAGCGTCTTTTTGGCTTGGCTCTCGACATCACTGGACGAGTCTGTCTAGGGTAAGTACTGGCCCCCAGTCGGGGGGCACACCCGGCGAATCCCGTTCTGTGCTGACAAAGGAGTCACGCCACTCATGAGATTTCGTACGTCGTCGATCGCCCTCGCAACAGCGTTGGGCCTCGGTCTCTCCATTCTGACCGCCCCGGCCGCGCTCGCCGCGACACCGGACCACAGCATCGCCCAGGTGCAGGGAACCGGCAGCTCTACCCCGCTCGCGGGGCAGACCGTCACCGTCGAGGGTGTGGTCACCGCCGACTACCGCGGAGCGAGCAACTTCCGCGGGCTGTTCATCCAATCCGCCACCTCCGCGGGAATCGCGGGCGCCTCCGACGGCATCTTCGTCTACCTCAACCAGGCCAACCCCTCCGTCGCCATCGGCGACCTCGTCTCCGTCACCGGTGTCGCAGGCGAGAACGGCGGACAGACGCAGATCACCGCCACCGACGCCAGCCAGGTCACGCTCGTGACCGCGGCAGTCGGTGTGCCGGCCGCCACGGACCTGCCCGACAGTGTCGTCGGCACGGCGCGCGAGGCCTTCGAGGGCATGCTCGTCAAGCCGACCGGCAACTACTACCTCAGTTCCAGTCACCAGCTCTACAACTTCGGAACGCTCTGGCTCAGCGCGGGCGCCATGGCCGTCAAGAGCACCGAGACGACGGATGCGGGGCCCCAGGCCGACGCGATCGCCGCGGCCAATCGCGCGAAGCGACTGCTCGTCGATGACGGATACAGCATCCGCGTTGACAACAGTGCCCACCCAGGCACGCAGCCCTTCTTCACGAAGGACGTCGTCGTGCGCAACGGGGACCGCTTCGTTCCGGCCGCCAAGGCGATGGTGCTGGGCGAGGGCTTCGGCGACTACCGGCTCGAGCCGAGCATCCCGATCAATGACGCGAGCCCGGTCGAGTACAAGCCGACCTTCCAGACGCTCAACCCGCGCCCGGCAACCTCACCGAATGTGGGCGGCGACTTCGCCGTCGCGTCGTTCAACGTCGAGAACTACTTCACCGACTTCGGCGGGGATGCGCGCGGCGCCGCGAACGCAGACCAGTTCGCGATCCAGAAGTCCAAGGTCGTCGCGGGCATCCTGGGGCTGAACGCCAGTATCGTCACCCTCGAGGAGATCGAGAACTCAATCAAGTTCGGGCACCCGGTCGACACCTCCCTCGCCGACCTGGTCGACGCGCTGAACGCGAAGGCGGGCGCCGGAACCTGGGCCTACGTGCCGACACCGGCGGCGCTCGCGGACGCCGCATCCACGACCGACTTCATCACCAACGCCATCATCTACAAGCCTGCCGCGGTGACTCGCGTCGGCGACAGCTTTGCGGATGTCGACGAGACAGTCTGGGACATCGCGCGCGAGCCGATCGCCCAGACCTTCGATGTCGACGGCAAGGTCATCACCGTGATCGGCAACCACTTCAAGTCGAAGGGTGGTGACGGTGCGGAGCCCGCGGACGGGCAGGGCCGCTTCAACGCCGAGCGGGTGGAGCAGGCGAACAGCCTCATCGCCTTCATCAAGACGATCACCGACGACCCGGCCAAGGGCAAGAACGTGCTCTCGCTCGGGGACTACAACTCCTACGCGCAGGAGGACCCGATCCAGGCGCTCACGGGCGCCGGGCTCGTCGACCTGCTGCCGACCAAGACCGACAACCAGTACACCTATACCTTCGATGGCGAGCTCGGGTCGCTCGACCACGCCATCGCCACGAAGGCGCTCGCGGACTCGGTGACGGGTATCGGCGTGTGGTCGATCAACTCCCCGGAGTGGAGCGATCGCGGCTATGCCTATCCGCAGGCGGAGGCGGGAACGCCGTTCCGTTCGAGCGACCATGACCCGATCAAGATCGGGCTGAGTGACACCGTCGCGCCCGTCAACATCGACATCATGACGATCAACGACTTCCACGGACGTCTCGAGGCATCCAAGCCGGCCGCGGGCGCTGCGGTGCTCGGTGGCATGGTCGACGCCTACCGCGCGGCGAACCCGAACACGCTGTTCGTGTCTGCCGGCGACAACATCGGCGCATCCACCTTCACCTCGTTCATTCAGGATGACCAGCCCACCATCGACGCGCTGAACACCATCGGGCTGGATGCGAGCGCGCTCGGCAATCACGAGTTCGACAAGGGAACCTCCGATCTGAACGGCCGCGTCATCCCGGCGGCGAAGTTCCCGTACCTGTCGGCGAACCTCTATAAGAAGGGCACCACGACTCCGGCGTATCAGCCGTATTCGCTCAAGACTGTCGACGGCATCACGGTTGGCTTCATCGGCGCAGACACCGAGGAGCTGCACTCCCTGGTCAGTCCGGCCGGGATCGCTGACCTCGACGTCGGTCCGATCGTGCCCGCCGTCAACCGCGTCGCCGACCAGCTGAGCGACGGCGATCAAGCCAACGGCGAGGCGGATGTCATCGTGCTCCTCGTGCACGAGGGCGCCACGACCTCGGCCCTGAGTTCCGCCACGGATGATTCGGCCTTCGGCACGATCAACAAGGGCGTGGACGCCAACGTCGACGCGATCGTCGCCGGTCACACCCACGTGGTGTTCGACCAGGACGTCGCCGTTCCGGGAACCTCCGACACGCGACCGGTGATCGAGGCCGGCAAGTACGGCGAGAACTACGGTCACCTCGACATCACCGTCGACCCGACCACGAAGAAGATCGTCTCCTCCGACGGCGAGGTGCTTCCGCTGTTCGGCGCCTTCCCGCCCAACGCGGATGTCGCGAAGATCGTCTCGGATGCCGTGGCCGTCGCCGACGTCAAGGGTGCGGTCAAGGTGGGAGAGATCACCGCTGACTTCAACCGTGCGGTGCAGAGCAACGGCGAGGAGAACCGCGGCGACGAATCGACGCTCGGCAACTTCGTGGCCGACGTGCAACTCGACGCGACCAAGGATGCCGGTGCCCAACTCGCCCTGATGAACCCGGGCGGCCTGCGCACCGACCTGACGTATGCGTCGAGCGGAGCCGGGGACCCGGACGGCAACGTCACCTACAAGGAGGCGGCGAGCGTGCAGCCCTTCGCCAACACGCTGGTGACGATGACGCTCACCGGAGCCCAACTGAAGTCGGTGCTCGAGGAACAGTGGCAGCCCGCCGGTGCGAGCCGGCCGTTCCTGAAGCTCGGCGTCTCCAAGTCCCTCGAGTACAGCTACGACCCGGCCGCAGCCGCCGGTGACCACATCGACGCGATCTACGTCAATGGCAAGCTCGTCTCCGCCGGCGACAGCTTTAAGGTGGTCGTGAACTCCTTCCTGGCCGCGGGCGGTGACAATTTCACCACCCTCGCGTCTGGAACCAACGCCGCCGACTCCGGCAAGATCGACCTGCAGAGCATGGTCGACTACTTCACGGCGAACCCCGTCGCGACGCCCGACTACGCACAGCGCGCCGTCGGGGTCACGCTCTCCGCACCGGATGCCGATGGCTACAGCGCCGGCGACACCGTCACGCTCGGGCTCTCGTCACTGCTGTTCAGCAACGGCGAACCGAACTCCGGGACCGTCACGGTGAGCGCGGGCGACACCGTGCTCGGCTCCGCAGTCATCGATCCAGCGATCGTCGACACGACGGATGAGGTGGGCCGGGCATCCGTCACGGTCACGATCCCGGCGGGTACAGCCCCGGGCGCGTTCCCCCTCACGGTCGCGGTGGCATCGACGGGCACGAGCATCCAGGTGCCGCTGGAGGTGACCGGTTCGGTGGTCACCGAGCCCGTGCGCACCTTCACGAGCGGCTCGCTGGACCACCTGTTCGCGTCGACCCACACGACGGTGAAGTACACCGTCAAGGTGCGCGCCCAGGAGGGTGTGGCATCCGGAGAGGTGAAGATCTACGACGGCACCCGTCAGATCGCCACGGCTACTCTCGGTGCTGACGGCCGTGCGACGATCACCCTGCCGAAGTTCAAGCGCGGCATCCACTTCGTGACCGCGAGGTTCACCGGAACCGACGAGTTCAGGCCGTCGACCTCCTGGCCGAGCCTGCTGCTCGTCTGGTAGCGCGTTCCCGCGAGTTGCCCACTTCCGCCCCACAATCGCCCGTTTTCGGGTCGAAATGGGGCATAAGTGGGCAACTCGCGGATGCGGGAGGGTTAACCGGGGAGACCGGGGTGTGCGTCGAGGATCTTGCCCAGGAGCGTGCGCAGCTGCGCCGCTTCCGCTTCCGAGAGGGGTGCCGCGAGTTCTGCCTGCACGGCGTCGGTCGCGGCCTGCAGTTCGTCGAGGTATCGCTGGCCGAGCGGGGTGATGGCGACGGTGTTGCGGCGTCGATCTGTGACGTCGGTCGTGCGGATGATGTGCCCGGCATCGTCGAGTCTGGTCACGATCCCGTTGATGGTGTTGCGGTCCAGTCCGAGCTGCCTGCCGAGGTCGGCCTGGCTGTGGGGGCCGTACTCGTCCAGCGCGGCGAGGACGGCGAAGTCAGCCCGCCCGGTCGCGGGCATCCGCGTGCCGGTGAGCCGGGAGCCGAGCACGTTCACGCGGTTCGCCTGCCAACTGAGCAGCGCCCGTAATCGAGCTGGCGGCGCTGTCGACTCATTTTCCGTCACATCCTGATCATAACCGTTGTTCTCGCCAACGAATAAATGCTATCGTTGGCTCCTACAACGTTGGTGGTGCCAACAAATGCAATCATGGTTGGGAGACCTGATGAACGACACGAAATGGACAGCTTCGGATCTGACGGGCCACAGGGTGCTGGTGCCAGGCGGCACCGGCGCGGTTGGGGAGGGCGTCGTGCGCGCATTCCTCGAGGCGGGGGCAGAGGTGATCGTCCCCACCCGATCCGAGGAGCGCTCGGCAGAGTTCCGCGGGGTGCTGGGGCACGCGGCGAATGAACACCTGCATCTGGTCGTGCACGATTACACGAGCTTCGCCGGTGCTGAGGGCCTCGTCGAACAGATCGTGCACTTCCGCGGCGGGTTGGACTCCGTGGTCGCTCCGATCGGCGGATGGTGGCAGGGCAGGACTCTCGCCGAGATCACCGAGCAGGACTGGCAATCGGCGTTCACCGGCCTTGCGACCACGCACATAGCGGTGTTGCGCGCGGCACTGCCGCGCCTGACCGACGCGGGTGCATACACGCTGGTCGTCGGCGACTCGGCGTCGTGGCCCGTGCCGGGCAGTGGGCTCGTGAGCATGGAGCAGGCCGCGCTGCTGATGATGCAGCGCGTTGCCGCCGCCGAGAGTGGACCGTCGCGGCGGGTGTTCTCCCTGGTGCTCGGACCCGTCACCACTCGTCACGCCGAGGGCACCGTGGATGCCCGGGACGTGGGTTCCGTCGCGGTCGCGATCTCGGCTGGCACCGCGCCGAGCGCCTCCATCGGGCTGCACAATCCGGACGAGGTGCAGGCTGCCTTCTCGCTCCTTGCCGAGCGCACCGACTGATCCGCCGCCATCCCGTCGCCAACCGTAGTTCTGCGAGTTGCCCACTTCCGCCCCAAATGCACCCGTCTTTCGAGTCACAAAGGGGCAAATGTGGGCAACTCGCGGTTAGGCGAGGGCAAGCATGCTCGCGGCGATGATCGCGAGTACGAGGCCCACGACCTGCACGGGCGCGATCCGCTCCTTCAACACGATCGCCGCGAGGATGATCGTGCCGGCCGGGTAGAGCGCCGTGAGCACCGATTGGATCGTCAGTTCTCCCATCCGCAGTCCCACGAGCAGGAAGATGTTCGCGGTCGCGTCGATCACGCCGGAGACCGTGGCGAACATCAGCCCCGGACGCCATCCGCGAGCGTCGGTACCGCGGGCGCCAACGTCGAGCGCGAGCGCACCCGGCCCCGACGCCGACATGGCGGCAGCGCCGATCCGCCGCGCTCGCCGCCGCGCCAACAGCGCCATCACGCCGATCGCTGTGAACACGATGATCCCGTTCGTGGCGCGATTGGCGATGAGTGGCACGACTCCCGAATCGGACGGGGTCATGTCGATGATGACGATGAACGCGCCGATCATCGTGCCGGAGCCGACCGCCATGCCGAGTGCCTTGAGCGAGGGGCGCACGGCACCCTTCTCCGGGACGAAGCCGACGAGAACCACGGCGACGAGCGCGAGCGCCAGGGCGACGTATCCGATCGCGTTCAGCCGGTCGCCTTTCACGAGCCCGACGAGCATCGGCACGAGAGCCGAGACCACGGCCGTCGTCGGCGACAGGATGCTCATGGGCCCGATCGCGAGGCAGGCATACAGCAGCACGATCGCGATGGCTCCGGTCACGCCCGAGAGCGCACCGAGCAGCACCGCGGATGCCGACCACGTTCCCCCGACCACTGAGATGGACGCCACGAGCAGCACAAGCCCGGATGCCGCCCCGATCGCCGTCACGCGCACCGCGCTGATGCGCTTGGCCGCCATCCCTCCGAGGAAGTCGGCCGCACCGAAAATGAGCGCGCCGGAGAGGCCGATGATCACGGGGAGCATCCTCCAACGCTAGAGGTATTTGTGCGCACAGCGAAAAGCGCGGCGATTGCGGATAGCCACAGCCCGCCCGTGCACCTCTTCGCGTCGTTTGTAGCTCCGCGACGGGGGATTTTCCCTCCCGGGCGCCCGTGCCTAGCGTGGCATCAGGTAACGAAGGAGCTTTCATGGTCGACGTCACACCGCGCACCCGAGCCAAAGACACCCGGCGATCAAAGGAGGTCGACGCCCAGGTCGACGCCCAATTGGCCGAGAGCTCGCCCGAGGCATCCGTTGACGTCGAGAGTCTCGGCAGGCAGCTTCTCGGCACCTGGGCGGATGTCCGGCGCACCTCCCGAGAGTTCGCGAAGAACCCGGCACTGCACGACGTTCTCGGTCTCAGCCTCGAGGAGCAGCGCAAGCGCGCCCTGGCCCAGCTGCACATCCTGCAGGAGAAGGGGCAGGTGCATCGGGCCTTTCCGAAGTCGCTCGGCGGGCTCGAAGACAACGGCGGCAACATCGCCGCGTTCGAGGAACTCGTATCGGCGAGCCCCTCGCTGCAGATCAAGTCGGGCGTGCAGTGGGGACTGTTCGGCTCGGCCGTGCTGCACCTCGGCACCGAGCCCCACCACAAGAAGTTCCTGCCGGGCATCATGGACTTCAGCGTTCCCGGCGCCTTCGCGATGACCGAGATCGGGCACGGATCGGATGTCGCGTCGATCGCCACGACGGCCACCTACGACAAGCAGTCCCAGGAGTTCGTCATCCACACGCCGTTCCGTGCGGCATGGAAGGAGTTCCTCGGCAACGCGGCGCGCGATGGCATCGCCGCCACCGTGTTCGCGCAGCTGATCACCCAGGGCGTCAACCACGGGGTGCACTGCTTCTACGTGCCGATCCGCGACGAGAACGGAGACTTCCTGCCCGGTATCGGCGGCGAAGACGACGGCTGGAAGGGTGGCCTCAACGGCATCGACAACGGCCGTCTGCACTTCGACCACGTGCGCATCCCCCGCACCAACCTGCTGAACAAGTATGGGGATGTCGCCGAAGATGGCACGTACACCTCGAGCATCGACAGCCCCGGTCGCCGCTTCTTCACCATGCTCGGCACGCTCGTGCAGGGCCGCGTCTCGCTCGACGGCGCAGCCACGACCGTCTCGGCGATGGCCCTCACGATCGCCATCACCTACGGCAACCAGCGCCGACAGTTCACCGCGGGCAGCGACGACGAGGAGGTGCTGCTCGACTACCAGCGGCACCAGCGCAGGCTCATCCCGCGCCTCGCCACCGCGTACGCGATGAATTTCGCTCACGATGATTTCCTGGTGAAGTTCGATTCCGTCTTCAGCAACAAAGACACGACGGATGACGACCGGCAGGATCTGGAGACCCTCGCCGCCGCGCTCAAGCCCCTGTCTACCTGGGCTGCCCTCGACATCCTGCAGGAGGCTCGCGAGGCCTGCGGCGGGGCCGGCTTCATGGCGTCGAACCGCATCGTGGGCCTGCGCGCCGACCTCGACGTGTACGTCACCTTCGAGGGCGACAACAACGTGTTGCTGCAGCTGGTGGCCAAGCGGTTGCTGACTGACTTCAGCTCCAAGTTCAAGAACGCGGATGCCGGTGCCCTGGCCCGCTATGTCGTCGAGCAGGCGGCAGATCGCGCGTATCACGGCACGGGCCTGCGCACCCTCACCCAGACCGTCAAGGACTTCGGCTCGACCGCCCGCTCGGTGCACGAGCTGCGCGAGACCAACGTGCAGCGCGAGCTGCTCACCGATCGCGTGGAGACGATGATCTCGGAGATCGCGGGCAGGCTGCGTCCGGCATCCAAGATGTCGAAGGCGGATGCCGCGGCCCTGTTCAACTCGCAGCAGAACGAGCTCATCGAGGCCGCCCGCGCTCACGCCGAACTGCTGCAGTGGGAGTCGTTCACCCGCGCGCTCGAGGAGGTGGAGGATGACGGCACGAAACTCGTGCTGTCGTGGCTGCACGACGTGTTCGGCCTCGGGCTCATCGAGAAGCACCTCTCCTGGTACCTCATCCACGGGCGCCTCTCGGCGCACCGCGCGCAGGCCGTGAGCGCCTACATCGACCGGCTCGTGACGCGGCTACGTCCGCACGCGCAGCACCTCGTGGATGCGTTCGGCTACGAGCCGGAGCACCTGCGCGCGACCATCGCCACGGGCATCGAGGCCGAGCGGCAGGATGAGGCGCGGGCCTACTACGCGGAGCAGCGCGCATCCGGCACCGCGCCGATCGACGAGAAGACCCTGAAGCCCAAAAAGAAGCGCCGCAAGTAGCCCGCCGGTCGAGTAGGCCGCCCGCGGCCGTATCGAGACCCCACGCAAATGGGCCAATTCGTCCCAAAAGGGTCAACGCGTCGACCCATTTCGCACGAATTGGCCCCTAAGGCACCTGCCCGCCGTCCATCCGATTGGCTACGCTCATACGAACCACGCCGCGAGGAGCTCCATGACATTCCAGGCCTACCTTGACTCGATCAAGGCGAAGACCGGCAAGACTCCGGACGACTTCATCGCGCTCGCCCGCGAGAAGGGCCTGCTCGTCGAGGGAATGAAGGCGACCCCGATCCTGGCCTGGTTAAAGGAGGACTTCGACCTCGGATCCGGCCACGCGATGGCGATCTTCGGCATCCTCAAGGAGGCTCTGCAACCGCGCGCGAGCAACGACGAGCGCATCGCCGCGCAGTTCGCCGGAGGCAAGTCCGTGTGGCAGGAGGCCTACGACGACCTCCTCGCGCGCATCCGCGAGTTCGGCCCGGACGTGTCGGTCGCCGCCACCGACACCTACCTCAGCCTGTTGCGCGGCGCAAAGAAGTTCGCGGTCGTCTACACGACGGCGGCGCGCATGGATGTCGGCATCAAGCTCAAGGGCGTCGAACCGACCGAGCGCCTCACCCCCGCCGGCTCGTGGAACAGCATGGTCACCCACCGAGTGCGAATCACGGATGCCGCCCAGCTGGACTCAGAACTCCTCGCCTGGCTGCGCGACGCCTACGATCGCGCCGCCTGAGTCGCTGGGACGTCCGAAAGCCCTGCACCTCATCGGCAGCGTCGAATCGGTTCGCTAAATAGCTTGACAGCCCTTACTTGCTCGCGCTACATTTCATCGAATCGGTTCGAAGAAAGAATGGGCAATGGCGACTATTGGCGATGTAGCCAAGCAGGCGGGGGTCTCCCGCAGCACGGTGTCGTACGCGCTCAGCGGTAAACGATCGCTTTCCGCCGAGACCCGCGAACGCATTCGCGTCGCAATTGCCGAACTGGGATTCACGCCCAATGCGGGGGCCCGGGCGCTTGCAACGTCGCAGACAATGGTCATTGGTCTGTTTGTGCACTTCTTCGAAGACGAGTTCTCGCCCGCGATGCTGCAGTATGTTCTGCCGATCTCCGATGCCGCGCGCGAAGCCGGCTACGACATCCTGATGGTGACAGAGACTGATGGGCCGCAAGCGCTTCGGCGGATCACGAGCTCCGACATGGTCGACGGGATCGTGCTTCTCAACGTCGCGCATCGTGACGAGCGCATCCCGGTGTTACAGGCCGCACGCCAGCCCGGTGTGCTCGTCGGTATCCCGGAGAAGGCTGACGGCGTCGATGTCTTTGACTTGGATTTCGAAGAGTCCGGCCGCGTTCTGGTGGATCATCTTCACGAGCGCGGACATCGGGACATTATTCTTATCACCCCGCAGCAGCACGTCTTCGAGCGTGGTGGGGCGTACGCCTGGCGGTTCCGCGACGCGGCCCTGGAACGCGCCTCCCGCTACGGCATCCGGATGTTCTCCGTCGATGGGGTGACCCAGCAGCCCGGGGTCAATCGACAGATCAATGAAATTCTTGATGGACACCCCGAGGCGACAGCCATGATCGTGCACAATGACGCGACGATCGCTGCGCTGCCCACGGTGCTTCATGACAGGGGCATACGAGTGCCGGATGAGCTCTCGGTCGTCGGCATTTTCTCCGAAGACTTCGGTCGACTTTTCTCCTTGCCGTATACGGCCGTTGAAACGTCGCCCGATCAACTGGGCCGCGCCGCGGTTCAGGCACTGGTTCACCGAATGGGCAACTCTGATTCTGCGGAGTACACCGTCCAGCTCGTCGAGCCACGCATCACGGACCGGGGGAGTACCCGCTAACCCGATAACGCGGCGTAGGCATCGTGCGCCACGGTATCGAACCGGTTCGACAACTAAACGAAATGACATCCGCGCACCATTCAGAGAGGAATTACCTGTGGAAATCAATCCGAAGATAAGGGCGGCTGGGGCGATAATCCTGGCCGTCGGTATGTCAGTTGCGGCACTGACCGGATGCTCGTCATCTGCCAACACCTCACACACGAAGGCAAACTACACGTTCTGGGATCCGTATCCCCAGTACGACGCAAGTTCTGCCTGGGCCAAGGTCATCAACAGCTGCGCCGCCGACGCAGGGGTCACGATCAAGCGCGCCGGCTACGACACGAGCGATCTGACGAACAAAGCGCTGCTTGCCGGACAGCAGAAGAACTCCCCGGACATCCTGCTCATCGATAACCCGGTGATCTCGACACTTGCCGAGGCGGGAATCCTGACGTCGACCGACGAGAACAAGCTGGTCGTCGGTGACGTCGCGAAGAACATCCTCGGTGCAGGCGTAGTCGGTGGCAAGACGTATGGCGTGCCGATCGGTGCGAACACGCTGGCCCTGTACTACAACCCCAAGATCCTGGCAGCGGCGGGTGTGGACATCGCCAGCGTGAAGGACTGGGATTCGCTGTCGGCTGCACTCGCAAAGGTCACGGCAATCGGCAAGAAGGGCATCACGTTCTCCGCAATCGGAACCGAGGAGGGGAGCTTCCAGTTCCTGCCGTGGTACTGGGGATCGGGAGCCGACCTCACGAAGCTCGATTCCGACCAGGCCATCTCTGCGCTGACGCTGTGGAAGGGGTGGGTCGACAAGGGCTACGCTCCCAACTCAGTGATCAACAACACGCAGACGACCTCGTGGCAGGAGTTCCAGACCGGTGACTTCGGCTTCGCAGAGAACGGTACGTGGCAGAAGGCCGACGCCGCCAAGATGGGCGACCTGGTCATCCCGCTGCCTGCGGCCACGGGCGGCGCGGCACCGGCTCCGACCGGCGGTGAGTTCCTGAGCATTCCCGTTCAGAAGGACTCGTCGCGCTATGCGGCGTCTGCGAAGATCGTCGCCTGCCTGACCTCGACCAAGAACGTCGTCAACACGGACAACACGCTGAATTACATTGCGGCAACAAAGGATGCGCAGAAGGCGCAGCTTGCGGGCGACGCCACTCTCAAGCCCTGGATTGACGCGGTGCAGGTGGCCCAGGCTCGCACGGGAAACAACCTCGGAACCAAATATCCGAAGATCTCCGAGCAACTGTGGGCCGCCGTCCAAAAGGCGCTGACCGGCAGCGCGAGTCCAGCAGACGCCCTGAAGGCCGCGCAAGCCGCGGTGAAGTAACAAGGCGCTCGTAGAGGCACCAGGAGGAGATCATGACCGCGCACACCGACTCACCGCGACGCATTTCGCGCCGCTGCGGCTGGACCGCATGGGCGTTCATCGCCCCGGTCGTGATCTACCTTCTGGTGTTCTACGCTTACCCGCTTGGCCGCAACATCGAGCTGAGTCTGCGTGACTATACGGTTCGATCGTTCATTGACGGCACCGCACCGTTCGCCGGGATCGACAACTACATCACAGTGTTCACAAGTTCGACATTCGGCCCGGCTCTTCTGAACACGGCGCTCTTCGTCGGGGTGTCCATCCTTTTCCAGTTCTCGATTGGCCTCGCGCTCGCCGCGTTCTTCATCAAAAATTTCCCCTTGAACAACACGCTGCGTGCGTTGTTCCTCGTGCCGTGGCTGCTCCCGCTGCTGGTGTCGGGGTCCGCTTGGTCCTGGATGCTCAATAGTGATTCCGGTGTCGTCAACTCTTTTCTTGAGGCGGTGGGCATCGGCCAGATCAACTGGCTGACCTCGCCGCACTGGTCTCTCGTCGCCGTGTTGATTGCGAATATCTGGATCGGCATCCCCTTCAACCTCGTGATCCTCTACAGCGGCCTGCAGGGGATCCCCGGTGAAGTCCACGAGGCGGCATCGATCGACGGCGCAAACGGGTGGCAGACATTTTGGAAGGTCACCTTCCCGTTGCTCCGCCCCGTATCGGCAATCACCATCCTGCTTGGCCTGGTCTACACGCTGAAGGTCTTCGACATCATCTGGATCATGACCAGGGGCGGGCCGTCAGATTCGTCGACAACCTTCGCTATCTGGTCGTACAGGCTCGGGTTCGGCTCGCTGTTGCCGAACTTCAGCCCAGCAGCGGCCGTCGGCAACCTTCTCATTTTGGTGGCTCTCGTGTTCGGTCTCATTTACATCCGCACGCAGCGTCGATTGGATGTCAATTGATGCGCGCTCGTGCCTGGTGGAAGACCGCGGTCGGTATCGTCCTGACCGCCCTCATGCTCTTCCCCGTCTACTGGATGATCAACGTCTCGCTCACCAAGGCCCAGAACCTGCGAAAGAGTCCGCCGAATCTCCTCCCGCTCGACCCGACGCTCGAGGGCTACCAGCATGTGATCCACGAGCAACTCCCGTTTCTTGGGGCGAGTCTTGTGATCGGAATCGGCACCGTCGTGCTGACGCTCGCGCTGGCCGCTCCCGCGGCTTACTCACTCGCAAAGCTCCGGCCTCGTGGCGGAAGCACGCTCAGCTTCGTGCTGCTGATCGCCCAGATGATCCCCGCGATCATCATGGCGATGGGTTTTTACGTGATCTATCTGAACCTCGGAATCCTGAACTCGATCCCCGGCCTGATTCTGGCGGATTCGACGATCGCCGTACCGTTCGGCGTACTGATCTTCGCGGCCTTCATGTCGAGCATCCCGGACGAACTCATCCAGGCCGCAAAAATCGACGGGGCATCGGCGTGGCGCACTTTCATCTCCGTCGTGCTTCCCGTCAGCCGCAACTCCATTGTCACCGTTTCGCTGTTCGCGTTCCTCTGGGCATGGTCTGACTTCATCTTCGCGACCACTCTCGACGGCGGCGGCGATTTTCAACCGATCACGCTCGGCATCTATCGCTACATCGGCAACAACAACCAGGAGTGGAATTCGATCATGGCGACCGCTGTCGTCGCGTCTATTCCAGCGGCATTGCTTCTCGTCCTGGCCCAAAGATACGTGGCAGCGGGCGTCACTGCCGGCGCCGTCAAGGACTAATCCGTCATATCCGCTCGACTCGAAAGGCCACCCTATGCCGCCGCGCACCGGTGTTCAGTTTGACATCACCGAAATTCCCTTCAGCACGAAGGGATCCTGGCTCGACCTTTCCCCCGTCGTGGGGTTGCATGACCACAGGGACGACGTGCACCTCGTCACACACCAGACGGGGATGCACGCCATTCTTCGTCTGGTGCCGGAACGATCCGGCCTGCGGGTCGGCACCACCAACTCCGCCACACCCGCATCCTTGCGTTGGCAGGATGAGGATGGTGGCGAGATCGAGGCGGTCTTCGATGGCCTCGAGACTATCCGGGTGCGTGGGCGTGGCCTCGAGCTGCGCTTCGCCGATGCCTCCGCCGCCCTTGAGGCCTTTAGCGGCACGTATTTTTTTCGGGACCCTGTGGATGGCTCTGCCGTCTTTACCTCCTATGAGAGCGGCCGTCGCTATCGAGTGACGAGTATTCGCGGCGATCTCCGATTCGATGGCGCGGAAGCTCTCGGCAATGCCGCGCGCGCCGTCATAGCGTCTGGAGACGGCGGCTGGGAGGTGGCCATCGAAGAGTTTGAGGTAGCTCGTGCGGCCTATGTCGCCTCTGCCGACTTCGAAACACTGGTGCTCCGTTCGGCGACGGCGTTCAATGAATACCTCCAACTTGTCGCAGCGTGGCGAGGGTCCGAGGGCCACACGGCCGAGCGTGCCGTGTACGTTCTATGGTCGGCAACAGTCGCGCCGAGGGGGTTTCTCTCGCGGGAATCGGTGCTGATGTCCAAGCACTGGATGGACAAGGTGTGGAGTTGGGATCATTGTTTCAACGCCCTGGCATTTGCGCCGACCGATCTTGCGGCAGCGATGGATCAGTTTCTCGCCCCGTTCGATTTTCAGGATGCATCGGGGGCGCTCCCTGACTCGATCACGCACTCCGAGGTGCTCTTCAACTTCGTGAAGCCACCGGTGCACGGGTGGGCGTTCGCCAAGATCCGAGCGCGAGCGGGCGCAGTGCTCGATCAGGATGTCCTCAACGACGTGTACCTGAAGCTGGCCAGCTGGACGCGTTTCTGGCTCGACTATCGTCGGGCGCCCGGTCACGCTCTTCCGCACTACCAGCACGGCAACGACAGTGGATGGGATAACTCGACGGCCTTCGACAACGACCGCGTGATCGAGTCGCCGGATCTTGCTGCTTTCATGGTCATCCAATTGGATGTTCTCGCGGACCTTTCGGTCGAACTCGGCGCTGGCGAAGAGGACGTCTGGGCCCGCGAACGCGACCTCATCGTCGGGGCGCTGGTCGAGCTCTGGGATGGCGAGCACTTCTTCGCACGGTCGGTTGACGGCGGCCGCCGCAGCAAGACGACCAGTCTGCTCACCCTCTTGCCGATTCTCGCGGCCAAGTTTTTGCCGACCGAGATCGTCGACAAGCTCGCGCTCGACATCGCAGGCCACCTCACCGAGTGGGGGCCAGCGACCCAGCGTCTCGATACCCCAGAGTACGAGTCGGATGGCTACTGGCGCGGCCCGATCTGGGCACCCTCCACGGTGATCGTCGAAGACGGATTGCGTCGTGCCGGCCATCATGAACTCGCAGACCGCGTCAGCCGTGGTTTCCTGTCACTGTGCGAGAAGTCGGGCTTCGCCGAGAACTTCGACGCCGTCACCGGTGAGGGTCTGCGTGATCGCGCCTACACCTGGACAGCCAGCGCGTACCTCCTGCTTGCCCACGAGGCGGCCGTGAGGGAAGTTGACTCCGCCGGCTGAACGATAGCGTGCCTCGCTCCTGCTCGGTTGGGTCGGCCGACAGTTACCTCCATATGCCGCGTGGCGGGCGTGAATTCACGGCGATCTACACGACGACTGCCTGCATGGATGTCGGCATCAAGCTCGAGGGCGACGAGCCAACCGATCGTGCTGCCTGGCAGAGAAACAACATTCGGCGGATACGAGGCTTAAACGCCTGACCGGATCGCAGAGTGCCGCGACGCCGACATATGGTGATACCGTCTCGACAATGGCTGACGAAGACAAGGCTTGCGGGCGTTTATCGCGGGGTCGACAACTTGAGCATCACCAGATTCGCTGAAGCGCCCGTAGATGGACGCCAATACCACTGACTCTGGACGCGAGTTCCGAACCTTGGATGTCGGCGGAAAGGAGAGTGCATAATGGCCGAATCGAATCCCTCGCCCACGGACAACCCGATCGAATCTTCTGCCGAGGACGTCCTTGGCCGTTCGGAACTCGCCCACGATTTCGCGCGGAACATTCGTTCTCTCAATGCTTCCAAAGGAGCAGTGGTCGGCGTGCTTGGCCCGTGGGGGCATGGGAAGAGTTCGTTCATCAATCTGATGCGTGAGCAATTCGTGGAAGACCCTGCTCTCACGGTCGTGGACTTCAACCCATGGATGTTCTCTGGTACCGAACAACTCGTTGACCACTTTTTTGTTGAGCTCGCCGAGAAGTTCAAACAACTGCAAGATGATCGCCTCACCAAAACTGCTAGATTGCTCGAGGATTACGGTGAGTCGATCAGTTCCGTTACCGGATTATTTGGAACGTGGGGCCAGGTCGTCGCTGGTGGGATTGGTCTCGCGCGACTTGGCGCAAAGCGCCGTCTTGCGAAGCGTGGTAGCGCGAGCACGCGTCGCGACGAGGTATCGAGCGAGCTCTCCAAGCTGACGCAGCCGGTGATCGTCGTTATCGACGATATTGATCGACTAACGACTTCCGAAATTCGCGACATCTTCAAGTTGGTTCGATTGACGGCAAGTTTCCCGAATCTCGTATACGTCCTGGCCTTCGATCGTGCGCGGGTCGAGGCCGCACTCGATGAGACAAATGTGCCAGGCAGAGCATACTTAGAGAAGATCATTCAGGTTGCCTTTGACTTGCCGGTTACTCCAGATGGAGCGCTAGTAAGCGAGGTCTTGGGCGAATTGCAGAAGATCTTGGATGGCGTTGAGGGTGAGCGGTTTGACGCTGCTCGATGGCCTGACGTCTTCACCGAAGTTATCTATCCTCTTATCGGGAACATGCGTGATACAGCGCGCCTGGCATTGTCGGCGGGACACACGCTTCGGGCATTGGCTACGGACGTGGAAACGGTCGATCTTCTAGCCATGGAGGCGGTTCGAGTGTTCCGCCCCGAGATCTTCGTTCAGCTTCGCGCCATGCGAATTGCACTCACTCAGACGAGCAGTTCCCTCGGTGGATCGGACAAGAGCCCGGTGCATCAAGCACAGGTGGACGATTTGCTGCGTATCGCTGGAGACGACATCGACCTTGTAAAGGCCCTCCTGGAGCGAGTCTTCCCAGCAGCCATCAAGTACTTCGCAAACAATCACTACGGCCACGACTCGTCAGCGGTCTGGCGAAAAGGCCACCGTATGGCGAGTAGCGAATTCTTGGGGATGTACTTCGATCGTGTGGCCCCATCGGAGCTTCAGTCGTTCCGAGTCGCCGAGGCGCTGGTCGACACTATGAACGAGCCTGAGCAGTTCGGGCCCGCGCTTGAGTTAGCTCCAACAGAAATATTGCCGGATGTTCTGAGCGCCATGGAGTCATTCCAGGGCGACTTCCCCGTGGACGGCATTGCCCTAGCCGTCGCCTCGCTACTCAACGCGATCCCGAAGGTTCCGGAAGGTCACGGTCAGATGGGAGGTCTTTTCACTCTTCGGCCGCAGATCATCGTAATCCGAGTCGTACTGAGGATGCTTGAACAGCTAGAAGAAGGAGCCCAACGGGAGGCTGTCATCGGTTCGAGCTTGCCCGAGATACGTTCGTTTTCTTCGAAACTCGAGCTTGTGAGCGCGGTCGGTCACCAGGAGCACGTCGGCTCGAAGGTTGTGTCCGAGGACTTTGCCAAGAAACTCGAAGTGGACCTTGTCCATGAAATTACGAGCACTCCGCCAAGTGACTTCACCATCGAGTGGGATCTCGCGCGTGTTTACAACTTTGTTGGCGAGCAAAGTGGCGATTCCGCAGTTCTGGCTGAAGAGCGACGACCGGAAGCCACCCGGGCCGTTCTTGAATCGGTGAAGAGCGAAAATCGTGCGCAGTCGATGGGAACACGTCACGTCAGACTGACCCCTGTTTTGGCGTGGGACTGGCTTGTGAGCCTCTACGGCAACGAAGAGAATCTGAAGGACGCAGTCGAACGGCTGCGCGAGACTGACGGGGATACGAGTCTTGTAAAGCTTGTCAACAAGTACATGGACGGTTGGCGCCCCGATCACGATGATCGCTGGGGAGACTAATCCGACAGCTAGGCCGATGTGTGCCTCACTGCTGTCGATTTCCGCAACGCCCCGGGGCGATTTCTACGGCAGCTGATCGACCGTGCTTTGAAGCTCGGGTGGCCTGGGAAGCGGTGTCTCCTCTTTGAAATAGGCTTTGAGGATCCGCGTCCTGCCGCTCTCGTCGAGATATCCGGCGCTGTGCGGGTTGACAAACCCACTTATCCACAGCATAATTGAGGTATGAGCAAGCAAGAGTTCTCAATCCCGAAGCTGGCAACCAGCCTCAAGTCCGAGGCTGACGCGTACCTGCTTCTTGAGAAGCTGCGCTGGGGCGGTGCTCCCGAATCTTGCCCGAAGTGCGGGATGGAAGGGCGTTGCTACTTCCTCAACCCGGCCAACGGCTCAACCCGCAAGACGCGTACGGGTTCTGTCTCAGAACGGCGTGTGTGGAAGTGCGGTCACTGCAAGAAGCAGTTTTCGGTACTCACTGACACCATCTTTCACGGGACCAAGATTTCCATCCGCACATGGCTCCTGGTCATCTTCGAAGTGTGCTCCTCCAAGAACTCGGTTTCAGCCTGGGAGATTTCACGTAAGTACGAGATCACGAACGAGTCAGCATGGCACCTGCTGCACCGCATCCGCGAAGCCATGAAGCGTGAGCCAGTCGCGGGACTACTGCGCGGCGCAATTCAGGCCGACGAAACATGGATCGGCGGCAACCCGGCCAACCGTCACCGTAACGACCCGCGCGAACTGCCACGCAAAGCAGGCACAACAGACAAGCAGCCCGTATTCGCCCTTGTCCACTACGAAACCCGCGAAGTGCGTTCCGCCGTCGTCAACGATGTGACCGCGATCAGCCTTGGCGAGAAGATCCGCGAATGGGCTGACCTGTCCAAGACGTACCTACAGACCGACAAGCACAAGGCCTACACGCAAATCGGTGCGAAAGCACCATCCCACGAGGTTGTTGACCACTCCATGGGCCAGTACAAGCTGCCCGGTGGAGCAGGCACCAACCTTGCGGAAGGGTTCTTCTCCCAGCTCAAGCGGTCACTTGACGGTACTCATCACCACGTTTCCACCGAACACCTTGACCGCTACCTTGCACAGTTCGATTTCATGGCCACCAACTGCAAGATGACCGACTCGAACCGGATGAGGAAACTGCTCGGACAGGTCGCCGGGCGGCGGCTCACCTACAAGCCACTTTCTGGGAACGTGTAGCGAGGCTGTTAATTTCGGACAAGATCCGATAAACTGTGGACCGGACGGGAATCGGACCCGCAGGGGAGCTCTCCAAAGAAGTCCCGGCAACCTTCGCCCCGGCCCATAAGTAAATATCGCGAGAAGGATGAGCCGCTAGCCCGGTTCGCCCCGAACCAGCGGCCCTCCTATATAGCTATGGCGGGGGCATCATCTTCCTCTCGTTTGAACAGATGTTTTATTCCCAGGCCCCCGCAGCAACGGGGGCCTGGTTCGTTAAACAATACAACAACCGGGACAGTTTCCGATGCGCTGCGGCGTGTCCCGGTTTTTCTGTAGCGGGTCAACTGCGGTTGCGGTATTCTCAACACATGGATAGTGACACACTCATCATTGAACTTGAACGGCGGGCGACGGATCTGGAATCCGAAGCGGGACGTCTCCGGGACGCTGCAAACGTGATTCGTGGTGGCAGGCCTGTAACTGGCCGCAGCCTTTCACCCAGCCAGGGACGGGTTCAGAAAGCAACCGATCGTGGGACAAGTGGCACGAGCACGGCATCCCACATCTTGGCCGTGTTGGGAGAATCCGGCCCTCTGGGGAACAAGGAACTTACACAAGCGCTCTTTGAACAAGGGTGGGAGACCGGCTCGGCCGCGCCGACTAACACGGTACGTACAGCGTTGGGACGGCTGATGGAACGCAGTGAAGTAACACGGCTAGAGGACGGACGATTCGCGCTCACCGGGTTTAACCCTGAGGACGCGAGCGATGGGTGAGAAACCCGAACAGCCCGACCCGGAAGACATCCTGCGCGCGATCCTACACATTGACCCGAAAGAGGCCGCTGAGGTGCGTGAGAATGCCGACACCAAGGCGAAACCAGATGCGGCGAAAGATCGTGGAAAGCGCCAATAGGTATTAATCCGCGACCAATGCGGCGCGCTCGTTTAACTTCGACAAATCGCTACCATGGACTGTGCAAGATCGCCCATGGACGCTGAACCAACTCAAGAAGCTAGGCATCTGCATCCGTGATCAGGCAGACATCCTCGAAGGTTTGCCTGAATATGACGAGGTAATGAGCTGGTACAACGATCTCGCCCTGGAAGTCCAAAGTAGGATCATGGCGCTGCCTTGGGCCACGATCATGCCAGATCGCGCCGTAGAGGTTACCTCGCGGCCGAAAACGATTGACACCTTGCGTCAGAAGTTGCAGCGGGACCACGCAACCCCTCTTCCGTCGATCCAGGATATTGCTGGCGTTCGAGTCGAAGCCGATATGAACTTGGATGAACAAGATCTCGTTGTGAGTGACATCGTTGCTGCGTTTCCGGATGGCGCACCGTTGATTAAGGACCTTCGCGTCGGGCCACACAGTGGTTATCGGGCTGTACATGTTTGGCTCAAACTTCCGAGCGGCCGGGCGGAAATCCAGGTACGCACGCATATTCAAGGTGCTTGGGCGAACATGTATGAAGCTGCTGGGGACCGCTTGGGGCGAGATATTCGGTATGGCAGCATTCCATCTGTACCAGAGGCTGCTCAACTTGTGTTGGCTCTTCAGGATCTCTCCATTAATACCGCGGCCCTCATCGAGTCGACCCGAACGGAACTTGACCGTAGGGAAATCCAGGACATGTCCAGAACAGGGTCCCACAAGAGCTCGTCAAGTCGGAGTGCTAGGGTGCGAGGTCGCAGAGGTCTTAGGCGTCAGTTCAAAGCGCAAGAGCTGAAATTCAAGGCAGGAATAGAAGATTTACGCGAAATGTTCTATAGCTTGACAGATTGAGTAAGGTAAAGACATGTCCGGTTTCTTGATCGAGTACAACCGTCGCACACTTGAGTGGCATGCAAAAGAATTTGACGGACCTTCGGGCCACCGTGATGCTCTGGAGGCTCGGATTCGTCGTGAGCATGAGCGCACCGATCTTAATATCGAGATCGTCTCGCTGAACAGCGACTCCTTTGAGACCATTAAGAAGACCCACTCGCGGTACTTTCAAGGGCGCGAACTCCTTTCAGCATGACCTTTGAGTCCCTATCCGAAGTGGTCAATCGGGGTCTAGCCGACTGATCACCTAACGGTGGGACGGGGCCACGGTATGACTGCGCTCCTTGGGTTTGTCAACCCGCACAGCGCCAGATATCCGGAAACCGCCGTCGCGCCTGTGGACTGCCGCGCCTCCTTCTGAGCCAGGGCGAAAGCGTCGCCGCCCATGAGGCGGTCGAGCCATTCCCGTGTCCGACTGATGATATCGCCGAGGAACCCTGCGAGGATGAACTCGCGCCCGTCGTCGCTCACTACCGAGAATGTGGGCGTCAGGGTTGCAAGTTGACCTAGGTCGGGGTGCAGCGTGTGGGTGGCACTTCGAATCCGCAATGCCATCGTGCCATTCTGGATTTCAACCGGCGCGCGCTGCATCTCATAAACAAGATCTGAGTCGGGCGCGGTCTCCGCCGGCACAATTTTGAGATCGAGATTTCCGGTGCCAACTCGCTCCAGGCGGAGCTTCCCGGAGATCAGGCTGCGATGCTTGTCGATGATATCGATGCGGTGGAGCAACCAGAGCAGGTTGTCCTCACGCGCGACTCCGTCCACCCAGGGCTGTAGCCTGCGAAGACGTTCAAGATACACCGCCGGGACTGATTCTAGATCCTTGACCTGCCGGTCCCACTCCGCCCGGTCCTGGGTCACGACGAAGGTCACCCTGCTGGGCTTCCTCGGTTCCGCACCGTCTAGCGTCGCGAGCCCCCAGACGACGGCATCAAGTACGCCACGAAGGTTGTGCAAGGCGTCACCCAGAATTAGTGACCACTCGTCGATTGGTGGTGGCGCCTTTACAAGGACCCGGAACTCCACGGCATGTTCATCGACTTGATGCAGCTCAGGCAGCAGAGTTTCCGAGGCCGACCACTCATCGATTCGACCGCGGAGCTCATTGGCGAGGTGTACTGCCCGGGCATATTTCATCTCCGCGCGATTCGTGAAGTTAATACCGGAGCGTAGAAGGGGCTCGTTGGGAGTGGGCATATTGGAAGGCTCCGCCATAGCTCAAGTTATAGCGCACAAGCTAGATCCAGCCGAGCATCCACTCGACGACGGCGGTCAGCAGCCGCTCGAACTCGCGAGCTAGATGCGATACATACTTATTTCATTGAGTCCCGTGAGTTGCTGTGGTGCAACCAAATCGGGCCGCTAAACGCTGAGGGCAGCACGACGATCCGGAGCGCCCCATTCGCCTGACGAAAGACCAAGCGCCGCGTTCCGCCAGTTTTGTATACTCAAGGATGGGAACCTCGACGGGAGCTGGGCACCGTCGTACTGCCACTGAGCGTCGAGATCTTCGGTGCCGCCAACCGCGAAGTACCAACCGCCGGGTGTTCGGCGCCAGGCCATCCACGCCTGTCCATCCTCGCGCATGCGGAGTTCGATGCTGTGGTCGGCAGGGAGCCCTTTCCTGGTGACGTCTCCCAGGGCATCCAACATGTCCCCCTTGTAGCGTCCGAGACGGTTCCGATGCCATCCCATTTGCATGTAGAAGAGATCGGTCAACACATTCTTGGTCTCCGCGAACTCCCGTCGATCGAGTCGCAGCCCCTGCTCATCGACGCCGTCAACGCCCGCGAACTCCCGGAGGCGCTTGAGGTGCTGGCGCTCAGCTTTAGCCTCGGCTCGAAGGGACTTCCGGAACTCCTGCATGACACGAAGTCCTTCCTGAAACCCTCTCGCTTGTGCGATCCGTCGGAGCCAGATCCCATTGAAAGAAGACGCCAAGTGTGTACTGAATCGCAGGCCGACTAGAAGAGCCCATCGTGCCCGCAGCTTTGACTTCTTCTTACCGTTGAAGAAGGGCAGACGTACCAGGATCATTTCGCAGTGCACGACGAAAGCCAACACGTACACGAACGGCATCAGCAGTACCGGTAGCCAGATCGATAGGGCGAATGTGCTGAGCAATTGAGATAAGTCGTAGATCTGCCAGTTCAGTGCGATCCGAACGGTGGTGTAGATGAAGAGTCCCATGCCGGTGATCGCTGTAAGCACGTTGAAAAACGTTGCGGTCTTCTTGGTTTTCTCGTCACGCTGAGCAACCGCAGCCAAAAGCACAAAAAACGTGATCGATGGCTGCAACAGGAGTTCGCCCCAGAGGGGTAGCGGCTCGATGTTGAGGTAGAAGGCAAGGAGTACGGAGACCCCAACCGTCTCGCGGATAACTTTGCGGATCAACCTCTCGCCAGTTCGGATATCGGGCGCATTCATGACGATAGGGAATCCGACGAAGGACGTGATGATCAGAGTGTCCTTGAGCAGATCGAAGTGCCAGACCCCCATGCTTGACGCGAGGACGACGATTCCGGCCGTGTAAAGCAGGTAGGCGAAGACGACGATCAGGATCTTCGTTACGAAGAACGCCTTGGCGACTTCACGAAGGCTTGGGAAAAGTCCGCGTCGGGCGCTTGGAATGGCGAGGAGAGTGATGGAAGCGCAGGACAAGAGGACGACCGATGCCAGCTCGCGAGTCGTGAGTTCCATGAGGAGTCTAAGTATGGAGCGGACCACGGACAATGGATCGGCGGACTGTCCGCTCTGTCACGAACTTGGATTCCGAGATGCGGATCAGCTTTGTGCTCGATGCGTTGGGCGTGTTCGCGCGAACTTCTTCCGTCTCTTGGGGACCAACGGGCTTTTACGGGATCTGAATATCTATGGAAGATGTGTCGCGAGTTCGGGTGGCCAGCCTGTGTTCCGTCGAGGACGTCATGGCTGGAACTCGCTGGCGGGCCTGGAGAGCGCGCGCAAACGTGACCTCCTAGCGTCGGACTTGCGATTCTGGGCCACGCAGGTGTCGCAGGCTTCAGGAGTTCGTCCACCTCGAAACGACCTTGTCGCGCTGGGACAGCATGTCTTCAAATTCGTAGGCCTAGGCCATAATTGGGCGCAGCTTCCGGTGCTGGCTATCAGCCTCGAATATTGGATGGTGCTCGCTGTACTGATCCTCGATCCTGCGAGCCGGGGGAGGTATTTAGGGCCATGTCTCGCCGAGAATGGAAGGTACCCATGTCAAGAGCCGCTGTATGAACTGGCGGATCAGGACCTAACCTTCTGCTTGAACTGTCAGGCTTATTGGCTCATTGAGGAGCATCGCAATGTTGTTCGACGTGAGGTCCTCGATGTGCTGGTCACGGCATTGGATGCCAAGCATTCCTTCGAAGTTCTTGGGCAAGATTCGAGTTGCATTGATGGACTGGTCAGGCTGCTCGTTCCGGATGATCGACATCCTGTGACTCGTGAACCGATGTTCGTATTGCGGAGACTGATGGAGGCCAACGCGCATTCGTCGCTTCTGCGGGCAGTAAGAAAGACTTCAGCGCCGGCGATGTTCTGAATTGTCGCAGTGGTGAGCCGATGATGCTGACGAGATTCGCGACCAGATGCCTCCGCTCGACCTCACATCGGCCGCTCCTGATCGGTACACGCGCTTCCATTGAGAACTGCAGAAACACGTGGTTTTCACCCGATCGCCGGCATGGTGTTAAGGCCCCGGCGTTGGGGTCTTGTGAACCCACGACTGGTCGCAATGTGGCGGATAGATTCGTTGCAATCTGGTTGTTGGATTCGTTGCAATCCTGCGGTTAGGGGCGAACCAGTGGCGGTTTAACGAGAACTTCCTGGCGGTAGTCCGTGGGGGTCTCGATGCGTGGGCTCGTTCCTTGCGCACTACTCGACCAGCGGCTGCCCTAGCCATCCGCTGTGCACAAACTGCGCAGGGTGTCAGCACTGCCAGCTACCCTTGACGCATGACCACGGGACTCGACGCGACTGCTGAACTGCGGCCCGCGAGTACCGGCTCCACGGGCCTACGCGACCCCGCCCTCGACACCCTGCACCGGGTGTTCGGGTACGACGCGTTCCGCGGCAACCAGGCAGACATCATCCAGCACGTCATCGGCGGTGGCGACGCGCTCGTGCTCATGCCCACAGGCGGTGGCAAGTCGCTCTGCTACCAGATTCCGGCGCTCGTATGCGAGGGCACCGGCGTCGTTATTTCCCCGCTCATCGCCCTCATGCAGGACCAGGTGGATGCCCTCAGGGCCGTCGGCGTGCGCGCCGGGTTCCTCAACTCCACGCAGGATGCCGTACAACGCCGCGAGGTGGAGTCCGCCTTTCTCGCGGGCGAACTCGACTTGCTCTATCTCGCGCCGGAGCGCCTGAAGATCGAGTCGACATCTGCCCTGCTCGATCGCGGAAAGGTCTCGCTGTTCGCGATCGACGAGGCGCACTGTGTCGCCCAGTGGGGCCACGACTTCCGACCCGACTACCTGCAGCTCTCGATGCTGCACGAGCGCTGGCCCGCGGTGCCGCGCATCGCCCTCACCGCGACCGCCACGGAGCAGACGCACAAGGAGATCCAGAAGCGGCTGCAGCTCGGGCAGGCCCGGCACTTCGTCGCGAGTTTCGACCGGCCCAACATCCAGTACCGCATCGCCCCCAAGGACTCCCCGCAGCAGCAACTGCTCCGCCTGCTGCGCAGCGAACACGACGGGGATGCCGGCATCGTCTACTGCCTGTCGCGGGCATCCGTGGAGAAGACGGCCGAGTTTCTCGTGCAGAACGGAATCCCCGCGCTGCCCTATCACGCGGGTCTCGACGCGCGCGTGCGAGCCGCCAACCAGGCACGGTTTCTGCGCGAAGACGGCATGGTCATGGTCGCCACGATCGCCTTCGGCATGGGCATCGACAAGCCCGACGTGCGCTTCGTCGCGCACCTCGACCTGCCCAAGTCCGTCGAGGGCTACTACCAGGAGACCGGCCGCGCTGGCCGTGACGGACTGCCCTCCACCGCCTGGCTCGCTTACGGGCTGCAAGACGTCATGCAGCAGCGGCGGATGATCGACCAATCCGAAGGGGACGCCGAGCACCGCAGGCGGCTGAGCGCGCACCTCGACGCCATGCTCGCCCTCTGCGAGACCGTCGAGTGTCGCCGGGTGCAATTGCTCGCCTACTTCGGCGAGAAGAGCCAGCCGTGCGGCAACTGCGACACCTGCCTCGCGCCACCAGAATCATGGGACGGCACCGTGCCCGCCCAGAAACTGCTCTCCACCGTGGTGCGGCTGCAGCGCGAGCGCAACCAGAAGTTCGGCGCCGGGCAGCTCATCGACATCCTTCTCGGCAAAGAAACCATGCGCGTCACGCAGAACAAGCACGAAACACTCAGCACCTTCGGCATCGGCACCGAGCTGAACGAATCCGAGTGGCGCGGAGTCGTTCGGCAACTCCTCGCGCAGGGACTCCTCGGAGTGAACAGCGACGGCTTCGGCACGCTCGTGCTCACGGATGCCAGTACCTCGGTTCTCAGCGGAGAACGTCGCGTCAACCTGCGGCGCGAGCCCATCCGCGCGGCCAGGTCACGCACATCGAAGGCGAGCCGCACCGCCCTGGCCGACCTCACCCCGGAGGCCACCGCCACCTTCGAGGCGCTGCGTGCCTGGCGCGGTGCCGAGGCGAAGGAGCAGGGCGTTCCCGCCTACGTCATCTTCCACGACGCGACCCTGCGCGAGATCGCCACGAGCGGGCCGACCACTCTCGAGCAGCTCGGGACTATCACGGGCATCGGCGAGAGCAAGCTCGAGAAGTACGGGGAGCAATTGCTGGCTACCCTCGCGGGGGTCTAGTAGACGACCCTAGGCGCTGGTTGCCGCCACCGCGGGGTGGGTACCCATTGCAGAGAGTGCCTGGCGCAGCAGAGTGCTTGAGGTCTGCATCGTGTACGGGAAGTAGACGACCTCGACGCCCACCGCGGCGAATTCGCGCTCCAGCTCGAGACCCTTCCTGGTGCCACGCCAGTCGTCACCCTTGAAGAAGATGTCGAATCTCAATTCCCGCCAGGTGTCCAGCTTGTTGGGCAGGGTTTCGACATAGGCCCGATCAACGCAGCCGATACTCTCCACGATCTCGAGCCGTTCCGACAGGGGAATGACCGCGCGCCTGCCCTTGGACAGTTCGAGCATTTCGTCGGAGACCACGCCAGCGATGAGGAAGTCGCACTGGGCCTTCGCGCGCTTGAGGATGTTCAGGTGGCCAATGTGGAACAGGTCGAAAGCACCTGCCGCGTAGCCGATTCGGGTAGCCACGAGTTTCACACCTTCCATGTCGGGATGAAGGTAGCGAGAGCGCCGGGTTGCGCTGGTGGCAGTACTGTACTCCCGCAACCGACGTTTTGTCACCCATTTGAGGGACAAAACTGTCGACAGGCTTCCGCGGCTTTGTTACGCTGCTCACGTACCAGACCCAAGCGGAGATGGCTGCCCGATTGCTGCCCCCTCGTTTACGCAATGGATTACCCTATGGTCCGCACGCCGAAACATCAGGCGGTGTCGGTGCCGTACCTCAGAAAATGGCGCGCGGCTTTTGGCATCGGTGTCATTTTCGCGGTCTGCGCGAGCCTCAGTATCTCCGCCTACGTCACTGCCGCCGCGGCCGGGGAGACGGGTTGGGCCGTCGCTCATCCCATCGCGTCGGACAACTTCAACCGGTCCGTGACCGACGGATGGGGCTCCGCACAGCTGGGTGGCGCATACAGCTACTCGCAGGCCAGCCAGTTCGGTGTCAACGGGCAGGAGGGTGTTGTCGCGCTGGATCGCTCCGGCATCTCGGCCACGGCATCCCTGGCCTCGGTGTCGGCTCTCGACGCGGTGGCCGACATCTCCATCACCGTTCCGCAGCTGCCCGTCGGAGGAAACGGTGTCTACTCCGGTCTTCAACTCCGTTCGATCGACGGCAGTTACTACCGGGCCCAGTTGCGCACGGATGCGTCCGGCCTCGTGATGCTGTCATTGCTGCGGGTGAACGGGTCGACCACGAACCAGACCATTCTGAAGAACGAGGTGCAGGTCATCCCCGCGGTCGTCGCCGGACAGACGTTCGATCTCGAATTCCAGGTGACGGGCCAGTCGCCCGTTGCCCTGCGGGCACGTGCCTGGCTGGACGGGGAAACAAAGCCCGGATGGCAGCTGTCGGCAAACGACTCCAGTGCCGCGAGGCTCGGCAGCGCCGGCGGTCTCGGAGTGTGGTCTTATCTTTCCCGGGGGAGCACGGCGCAGTCCGCGGTCTATGACGAGCTGCAGGCTTCTGCGCTCGTGCAGGATCCGGCATCCGCCATGCAGCCCGTGCCAACACCGGGTGTGAGCCCGACTCCCACCCCCGGGCAGGACGTGCCTTCACCGGCCGCACCCGCACTGCCCGCGGGAGTGGGAGCCGTCGATACCGAAACGGCGATCGACTCGACGGATGCACGTGGCGCGGTGGGTGCCGCGACGATCGGCTCGGCCGATTACAGCGTTCCCGCTGCCGCCCTGTACGTCGCCACTGACGGACCGAAAAACGGTCAGGGAACACTTGCGTCGCCATTCTCCTCAATTGCGAGGGCGATCGACGCTGCTGCCTCGGGGTCCACGATCGTGATTCGAGGGGGGAGCTATGACGAATCCGTCGTGATTCCGCAGGGAAAGGCACTGACCCTGCAGCCGTATCCGGGAGAGGCGGTGTGGCTCGACGGCAGCAGGGCAGTGTCCTCCTGGGCACGCTCGGCGACTGCGGATGGCGCAGAGTGGTCGACGCCGTGGTCCGTCGCGTTCGACTCGAGCCCGACCTACACGCGCGGGGCGCCGGACGGCACGCAGCAGGGCTGGCAATTCGTGAATCCCGCCTACCCGATGGCCGCGCATCCGGACCAGGTGTGGATGGATGACAAGGCGCTCGTGCAGGTCGGGTCCGCGGCCCAACTGGTTGAGGGCACTTTCTTCGTCGACCAGGACAACGGCCTGCTCTCACTGGGCTCCGATCCGAGCGGCCACGAAGTTCGCGCGAGCGACTCGGTCACCGCGCTGACCGTGCAGGGTGCGGGCAGCGTCATTCGTGGCATCGGTATCCGCCGCTTCGCCCCGTCCGTTCCCGACATGGGAGCGGTCGTCGTCGTGGCCGACAACGTGACGCTGGAGAACCTGTCGATCACCGACAACGCCACGACGGGGCTGTCGGTGGATGCATCCGGAGCCACCCTGAAGCGGCTGACGGTTGCCAGGAACGGCATGCTCGGCATCCACGCGGACTTCGCGGACGGGCTCACCGCGACGGGCCTTCTGGTGGCGGACAACAACACGCAGCACTTCAACCGAGCGCCCGTCGCGGGCGGGATGAAGATGACGCGGTCTCGCCACGTCGCGATCTCGTCGAGCGCATTTCTGCGCAACGACGGCAACGCACTGTGGTTCGACGAGTCGGTCTATGACGGCAGGGCCACCTCGAACGACATCGTGGGCAACTCGGGCAACGGACTCGTGATCGAGTTGTCATCCCTGTTCACGCTCGCGAACAATGTCGTCGCAGACAACACCATCGCGGGAGTCCTGATCAGCGACTCGAACCAGGCGACGGTGTGGAACAACACCGTCACGGGCAACAACCGCGACATCAACATCGTGCAGGGCACGCGGCGGGCCTCAGACCTCTCCACGGCAGGGCACGATCCGCGCCAGGCCCTCCCGGATCCGACGGTCACCTGGATCACGGGGCAGATCACCCTGCGCAACAACGTTCTCGCGAACAGCACTGGCAATTGCGTGCTCTGCGTCGAGGACTACAGCCATGAGCACTCCGCCCAGCAGATGCAGATCGATTCCGACCACAACGTCTTCCAGCGCACCAGCGCGACGAAGCCCTCCTGGCTCGTGGTCTGGTCCCGTGGGCAGGGGAACCCCGCCGTGTACTCGAAGTTCGATGACTATGTCGCGGGCAGCGGCCAGGACCGCCAGAGCCTGTCGATCGATTCGGCGCAGGCCGTGACCGGGATCGCGACGCCCTCGGCGGCGGTGTCGGCCGCCGCACCGCAGCTGGCGCAACCACTGCCTCCCGCCATCGCGACGCTGCTCGGCAAGGCGGCCGGGGCGCGCACTCTCGGTGCCTGGCCGAACTAGAGCGAAGTGCGCGGTTACGAAGCTGCGCGGGATCGGCGAGCGGGAATCATCCGGATGATGCGGAGTACTACCCTCACGTCGCGCCGGATGGGCCGAAGTATCGTTGCCGCCAGCGCGTAGACCGCGACGACCGCGACAACCGCGCCCGCGAGCTGTAGCCAGGCTCCGCCATCGCGAAGCCAGAACGCGACGGCCCCCGCAGCAAGCGCCGCGATCGAGGTGAGCGCGAGAATGCGCCCGGCCCCCGCATACAGCCGCCGCAGAGGCAGCACCGTGTGCCGCGACAGCCACCAGAAGGAGATCGGCCAGGACAGCGCGGGCGCGAGCGCATACCCGGCCGCCACCCCGACGACTCCCCACTGTGACCCTGCGACAATGCAGATGACCTTGATGGCGGAGCTCAGGAGCGTGTAGCGCAGCAGCTGCGAGGTGAGCCCGCGCGACACGTAGACCCAGTAGCCGACAAAGGCGAGGGTCTGGAAGATGCCGGCCGCGGCGAGGAGGGCGAGAAGCGGCGCGACCGATATCCATTTGTGTCCGAGCAGAATTTCGGTGATCGGCTCGGCCGCGCCGACCGCGAGCCCGAGCACGGCAACGAGGGTGTAGCCGAGCGCCAGTTGTCCCTGCACTATGTAGTCGCCGAAGCGCCGCAGGTCGCCGCTGATCCGCGAGAGCACGGGCAGCGCGACCGTGGTGAGCGGAATCCGCACCTGGTTGAGCGGAGTCATCAGCAGCTGGAATGCGCGCGTGTAGAAGCCGAGTGACACTGCACCAAACCGCACGCCGATGACGACGGAGTCCACGTTGTTGCTGATGTAGCCGACGAGCTGCGTCGCCATGAGATTGCTGCCGAAGCGCAGCAGCGGGCCGAGCTTCGTGTGGCGGTGAGGCGCTCGCGGCAGCCATCCGGCCGACACCGCGACGACCACGAGAAGAACGACCGCCTGGGTGAGCTGCTGCACGACGAGAGCCCAGTATCCCCAGCCGAGGAGCGCGGCCGCGATGGCCAGGGCGAGCGCGATGGTGGGCGCCAGGATGTCCGCGAGGGCAAGCTTCGCAAACTTCAGCCGCCGCACCAGGTCGGCCCTGTACTGGGTCGCGAGGCCGTTGATCAGGAAGGTCAGGCAGAGCGCATGGGCGATCGGCACGAGCGCGGCCTGGCGGTAGACGAGCTCGAGAACTCCCGCACCCAGGTACACGGCGACGGCGAGCACGACACCGATGCCCGCGTTGATCCAGAACAGGTTGTCGCGCTGCGACACGGTCAGTTCTGGAGCCTGGATGGCGGCGGATGACAGACCGAAGTCCCGAAGGAGTTCGCCGACGCCGATGATGGCCACGACCATCGCGATGAGCCCGTAGTCGTGGGGGGTGAGCAGCCGCGCGAGAACGACGACGGATGCGAGCTGCACAACCATCCGACCGCCCTGCGCCCCGAGCGTCACGGCCGCGCCGCGCGCCGCCCGGGGACCGAGTCCCTGGCCAGAACCGAGTCCGGCGGGTGCCTTCTCCTCGGCCCCCGCGGGTTCAGTCATCACCGCCCCGCAGTGCCCGGCGACGGCGATAGCTGCCCTTGGCGGTTCGCCAGTTCGCGCGCAGCCTGGGCAAGGCGAGCGCGAGAAGCCCGAAGCCCCGATAGCGCGGGATGGTTCCTCCCGCGAGCACCGTGCCGAGCAGTCGGCCGACAAGCGTGCTCCTGCGATCACGGTGGAGCGGCTGCACCGCCGCGAGGGCATTGATCTCGATGGGAGTCACCTCGATCACCCCGGCTGCCGCGGCCCGCTGCACGACATCGAGGCCGCGCGGGGTGCGGGCGATGAGCGCGCTCACGCCAGCGCCTTCGGCGAAATCGGGGTAGCCGCGGTCATCCGCGCGCCAGAGGTCCGCCGCCGTGATGTCCGAGCTCTCACCGACGCCGTCCGCACAGAGCTTGCAGCGCCACTGCACGGTTGGTCCGAGGGTGTTGCCCCAGGATTCGTTGTAGCTGGCCGAGACCGTGCTGCCATCATCGCGGGTCACGGTGAACCTGCCGGGCCAGCCGTGGCCGCGATACCAGAGCCCTGTGATCCGGTCGGTGGCGGACACCCCGAGCTGCGTGCTGAGCATCTCCGTCGCCTTCTGGCTCGGGGTTCCCGCACAGTAGAACGAGAGCAGGAGCGGTGCGCCCTCTCCGCGGCCGTGAAGCGCGCGAAGCGCCGACACCTCGCACGGCTTGCCCACGAACGCGGTGTCGGGCATGAGCGCGCCCGGCAGTGACGCATTCGAGACCGGCGCATAGCGCGACCCGGCCGCGGACAGTGCGGCCTCCTTCGTCTCGAGCTGCACGGGAACGGTGCGTCTTGGTTCAGACCGATCGGCCACGGCTCCGATCACCCTGGCGGCTTCGCCGGAGTCGAGCAGCCAGGTGCTGAGGGCCGTGAGCACGCCCCCGCTGCTTCCCGCGAACCGGATGCCGCCATCCGTCGCCCACGCTTCGAACACCTGGATGACCGGGCCCATCGTGGGGTGCCGCGTGGCGCCGGGCGGGTTCTGCGCCGAGACCGTGACGCCCGGACAGCTGGCCTCGAACCGGGCGACGACCGCCGCCTCGCTCGCCGGGTCGCTCTGCGGGCGCGGCGCCACCCGTACCGGGCGGCTGTACCCTCGCTCATCCAGCCGCATCTCGATGCCAGCGTCCAGCAGCGCGCAGGCACCGCAGCCCGAACAGTTTCCGGATCGTACGACGCGCTCGATCGCCTCGTCGAGGGTGGGTTGCCGGCTCATGCGAGCGCTCGCAGGGCGTCTTCCGCGGGCGTGAGGGCGCTGTGTGCGCGCTCGATAAGAGCGGGCACCTCCTCGCCGAGCGGTTTGTCGAGCTGGGCCATGACACGGCGCACGATATCGGCATCTCCGCGCAGGTCGACGGTGTGCTGCCAGTCGAGATCGCTCAGGAGCGGGTCAAACTTTCGGGAGTAGGCGAGCGGAATCGCCGGAACACCCACCGACAGCGCGTTGAGGCAGGCGTGCATGCGCGACGCGATGACGAGCTGCGCGGATGCCACCGCAGCTCGCACCTCGTCGAGGTCTGCTGGCAGCACGATCTCGACGTCCGGCGCGGTTGTTGCCGCGAACTCGCGGAGAGCGGGCACGTCGTTGTCCGCGCTGTCCGAATCCAGCACGTGCGCGAGCAGCGACACCGTCCTCCCGGCTGCCGTGAGTTCGCGGTAGACGCCAGAGACGGCCTCGCGGTATTTCTCGTGGTCAACGTGTGGGTTGGGGTTCCAGAGCAGGCCCGAGATGTTCAGCAGGATGTCCCTGCCGGCTTCGACCTGAGGCACCGGCAGGGCGAAGACCACGTCGGTCGTGAGCACGTCCACGGGATGCCCGAGCTCGCTGGCGAGGCGCGCGCTCGTGAGATCGCGGGCCATGGTGACGGTCGCACGACGCAGGGAGCGCCGGGCCAGCATCCGACCCCGCGCGGTCGTGAACGGCCCGATGGTCTGCGGACCGAGCACCAGGGGCACCCCCGCCTGGGCGGTGAGCTCGGCAACGACGCTCATCACGGCCAGTCGGCGCAGCCCGTAGATGTCGGCGAAACTGTCTCCGGAGCGGGTGTCGATGGCGAGATCGAAGCTGCCCAGCCAGCGCTGCATTCCCAGCCTGCCGGTGACGCGTTCCTTCGCGAGCGAACGGATGCGGCCGAAGGGCAGTTCCTTCGCGCGGTGGCCGTAGTTCTGGAAGACGATCTCAGCACCCGGCCACACCCGCCGCGCGAGGGTTGCGGTTCCTCGCCCGAGAGCGCGCACACCCAGGTTGGGCGACGCGTCGTCGGCCCAGAGCACCAGAATCCGCATCCTGACCCGATTAAAGCACCGCGAGCCGCCAGAGGCGAGATCTTTTCACGGCCACTCCGGAGAGGCCGAAAGCTCAGCGCGAAAACCAGGCTCCGCGCCAGAGAGTGCCGTTCTCGAGCACACGGCCGAGCGAGTGTCCGCTCAATCCGAGAGCCTCGTACCGGTCGAGTACTCGCCGAGTCAGCTCGCCCCGATCGAAGCGGGGAGACGGTCCGTCATCGACCCCATCCTCGGGCCCCGCGTGCCCGTCGTGGCCGAGCAGTATCGCGCCGGGGACCGCGCCCGTGAGCGCCTGCCGCACCCGCTCGTCGTCCGTGGCCTCGCGGGAATCCCACATGGTCGCACCCCAGAGCACGGGCTGTACGCCCGCGCGATGGAGTGCTCGCCAGGTGGAGAACGACTGTCGCCCGTAGGGCGGGCGCACCCAGCGCACGCCCTGGCCGGTGAGGTCCTCGAGCTCCCCCTTGGCCGCGGCCGTTCGAGCGAGCACCTCGGCAAATCCGAAGTCGGTGAGCGGCCGGTGGTCCTCGCCGTGCAGGGCTATTTCGTGCCCGGCCGCGACGACCTCGGCGAGAAGTGAGGGATGGCGCCTGGCTCTCGTGAGCAGGATGAAGAACGTGGCGGATGCCCCTCGATCGGCCAGCGCGCCGAGTACCTGCTCTGTGCCACCGGGCTCCGGCCCGTCGTCGTAGCTCAGCACGATCTCGGGCCGGTCGGTCTTCACCCCAAGCACTGAGCCAACCACGCTGGAGTGCCGTCGCACGAAGCGCTTGGCAGTGATGATGGGGCTAGTCATGGCGCGCATACTCCTCGTAGCTGGTGCCGAAACTCGCGGCGACCATGCCGATGCCGCGGTTGGCCGTGCGCAGCCCGCGCGCCTGGTGCCACCGCGAGCGGCCCAGCAGGCCCGCTGCGAATCGCAGGCCACCGGCGCAGATTCTCGCGACCCCGCCGACCGCGCTGGTCACGCGCACCAGGAGCCGGGCGGATGCCGTGCCGGCCAGGTACAGATTGATGCGGGTCGCCGTGTTCCCGCTTCGACGCGCGCGCCCGAGCACCCACCCGCGCGTCGCTCGCGAGGCGGGAACGTAGTCCGTTGCCACCGATTCCTCGCACCAGGCGATCCTGCCGCCTCGGGCCACGAGCTGCCTGCTGAACAGGGTGTCCTCTCCGCCGCTCAGCCCGAATCGGTCGTCGAAGCGAAGCCCGAGCCCTCGCAACTGGGCGAGGTCGAGCAGCAGGTTGCCCGCGGCAGCGACCGGGATCTCGGTGCCGGTGACCCGGCTCGGGCGCTGGAAGAAGCGCCCGGCCTCGACCCAGGCATCCGGTGGCTCGAGGTATTCGGAGACCACGCGTCCCATGACCGCGGCGGCGCCCGTGTCGCGCCAGGTGTCGACGAGGGCGCGGAGCCAGCCGGCTTTGGGGCTCTCGTCGTCGTCGATGAAGACCAGGACATCCGCGCCGGCCGTTTCGGCGAGTCCGCGATTGCGGGCCGCCGCGATGCCGGGGATCGGCTCGACCACGTAGCGCACCAGCGAGGAGTTCAGCTCTCGCACCGTACGTTCCGCGCTTCCCGCGGCATCGTTGTCGACGACGAGCACGGAAGCCGTGATGTCCGGATCGCCAGCGAGGTCACGCGCCTGCTCGACGATCGCGGGCAGGGCACGCGCGAGTTCTGCCGGACGCTGGTAACTCGGCACGACCACGGTGACGGCCAGGGGACTCATCATCAGCCGCCGTTCACCTCGGTGATGGCCCTGCGGTACGCGGCGACGTGATCGGTGCCGGCCCGTGCCCACTCCCGCGCACCCAGCTCGGGCCTGCCGATCGGCCTGCGCGCGCGCAGGCTCGCGAGAGCACCGACCAGGATCTCGCCGCTCAGCTCGCCGGTATAGAGGTGTACCCAACCGGCACCCACCTCGTCGGACAGCAGCCGGTTGACCGCGTTGTCCGGCAGAAGAACCGGCCGGTCGAGAGACAGCGCGGCGAGCGCCCCACCGGAATTGTGCATGAACCGGTAGGGCAGCACCACGAGTTCGGACGAGGTGACGAGCTCGACCACCTGGTCGTCGCGGAGAAAGGCGAGCTGCAGGGCGATTCGCGGATCGCCGGTCGCCAACTCACGCACGGACTCTGCCAGCTCTGCGCTCGTCGGGTTGCCTCCGATCCGCAGCGACAGTGCCGCGCAGTCGAGTTCGCGAAAGGCCGCCAGCAATTCTTCGACCCCCTTGTAGCGGCGAATCAGTCCAAAGTATCCGAGCTGCCCCGACACGATCTCTCGCGCCGGGTGGTGGGCGAACCAGTCGCGGTAGTGCCCATGCGGGATGGTGACGAACGGTCCGGAGGGGATGTCCGTCGTGGGGTTGAGGCGGATGCGCAGGGTCGTGCGGCGCTCGAGTCGTTTCAGCAGCATCCGCTGGATTCTCGACAGCCCCTCGGGAGCCGCCACATTGTGCACCGTGCGCACGAGCGGCGTCCTGGTCGCCCACAGGCGGACTATGAGGGCGGCGGTGAACGCCTGTTTCGCCAGGGTCTTCAGCAGGCCGTGGCCCGTGACCAGGATCTCGGGCCAGTGGGCATGAAAGACGTCGTAGTGGCCGAACAGGGCCGTGGGCCACGCGAAGGTCTTGACCGTGACACCAGGCACGGCTTGCAGGCTCTCGGCAAGCATCACGAGGTAGGGGTTGGTCGTGGGCTTCGGCGTGGGAAACGACTGGAGAACGACGAGGTCGCCGCCGTCACCCGACCCGCGCGACCCACGTCCGACCGGCACTCTGGTCTCCTCATCGCGAGTCCGCACACCGTCATTTTCGTAGCTGTGGGATGCGGGTGTGGCCCATAGACTACCGCTAGCGTGCAGCAGTGAATAGGGATGGTGCGCATGCACTTGGGCAGTGGTGACCTGGCGATCGTCGTGGTGAACTACGGCTCCGCGGCGCTGCTGCGTCAGAACCTCGCGCCCCTCGCAGCGTCGCTCCCGGACGCCACGATTGTCGTCGTCGACAACTTCACGAGCGAGGCGGAACGCGACACGGTCGTGAAACTGTGCACCGCGCGCGGCTGGCTCTGCGAGGCATCGGCGGTGAATCTCGGGTTCGGCGTCGGGATCAACCTCGGCGTCGCCCGGGCGCGCGACGCGGGGGCAACCCACTTCCTTCTTCTCAATCCGGATGCCGTGCTCACCGCGGCCAGTGTCGAGCGGCTGCTCGAGGCGGTGCGGTCCGACCCGTTCGCCGCCGTCGCCCCCACGGTGCTGCGCCCGGACGGCTCGCTCTGGTTCGGCGGAGCCGACCTGTACCTCGCGGACGGCCGGATCCGTTCCCGCGCCAGGCGCGACGATGCCGCACGCACCGAGCCGTGGCTGAGCGGCGCCTGCGTCATGATCTCCGCGGAGTTGTGGGGCGCGGTCGGCGGGTTCAGCGACGCGTACTTCCTGTACTGGGAAGACGTGGATCTCTCCCACCGCATCCTGGAGGCGGGCGGACGCCTGGAGCTCGCCGACGGGGCGACGGCGGTACACGCGGAGGGTGGCACCCAGGGAGTGAGTGCGGAGTCGTCCGGGGCGTCCAAGTCGACGCTGTACTACTACTACAACATCCGCAATCGGCTCCTCTTTGCGTCGCGCAACCTGGGCATGGAGGATCTGCGCGCGTGGAAGCGGGTGACGCTGCCGGTCGCGTGGGAGGTGCTGCTCGAGGGAGGGCGCAGGCAGTTTCTGCGCTCGCCGAGGCCTGTGATCGCAGCGGCACGCGGCATGCGTGATGGCCTGAGAATTGCCCGTCGAGAGCAACGGCTGCGCGCCGGGAAAGAGCGATCATGACAGCTGCGGGCCGGATGCGACGGGCCACCGAGTACGCGAGAGGCGCCCTTCGGGGCTACCGCCGCGTGCGTCTCGGTGCGGGCGTCAGGCTACGCGGGCCGGGCCATTTCGACCTGCAGCCGGGCAGCTGCATCCGCAAGGGAGCCAGAATCTGGGTCGGACCCGGTGCAACGCTCACCCTCGAGCACGGGAGTGCCATCGGAGCGGGGTCCGTGGTCAACGTGGAGTCCGGCATCAGCATCGGCGAGGGATCGCAGGTGTCGTGGAACGCACAATTGCTCGACACGGACTTCCATCGGATCACCGCGCCGGACGGCACCGTGCGCGAGCACACGCGACCGATCCGGATCGGCTCGCACGTGCTCGTGGGCACGGGTGCGATGATCCTGAAGGGCGTCGTCCTCGGAGACGGCGTGGTGGTCGCGGCGGGCGCCGTGGTCACCAGATCGGTCGCGGAGGGGACGGTCGTCGCCGGAAATCCGGCCGTTCCAATCGGCCAATCTATTCACTGGGCATGACGGCCACTCCCGTTTTATACTGGGCACCAGCTGCAGAACCCGAATGCTAGTGCGTTAAGGCTGGAGTCCCGATGACCGAGCCAGACATCTCTGACGACTTCGGCGCGGGCGATCGGAGCGAGTCCTTTCTCGCCATCGCGCACCGGCTGAAACTGTCCCAGAAGCCTGCGGCTCGCAGCGCACCGGCATACTCGCGTTTCGTCAACCGCCGCGTCGGCCGGTATCTCGCCGCCTGGGCGCACAGCGTCGGCCTGGGGCCGAACCAGGTCACGGCGATCAGCGCGGTGTGGACCTTCGCGGGCATCGCACTTCTCGTGCTTCTCCCGCCATCCTGGGTGCTCGGCATCTCGGTGATGCTGTGCCTCCTGATCGGATACGCGTTCGACTCCGCGGATGGACAGGTCTCGCGCCTGCAGGGGAGTTCGAGCCCCGCGGGGGAGTGGCTCGACCACATGGTCGACTCGGTCAAGGTCTCGACCATGCCGCTCGCGCTCGCCGTGGGCTTCTACCGCTTCGACGTCGGGCCGCGCGGTTGGCTGCTGGTGCCGATCGCGTTTTGCATCGTGTCCGCCGTGCTGTTCTTCTGCATGATCCTCACCGAGCAGTTGCGTCGCGCGCACGGAACGGCATCTCTGGTGACGAATGCTCCGGGTCGGCCGTCCTGGCTGCGCGCGGTTCTCGTCCTCCCCATGGACTACGGCGTGCTGTGCGTCTCGTTCGTGCTGCTCGGTGCACCCATCGTCTTCATGGTCGTGTACACGGTCTTGTTCGCGGCAACCACCCTGTTCCTGCTCGGTGCCGCGGTGAAGTGGTTTCGGGAGTTGAGGGCGTGGTCCCCCACGGACCACAGCGAACGCGAGAGTCGGCCATGAGCACAGGCACGATGGGCACGGGTAAGCCGAACGGCGGCGCGGGCGGGAAGCACCCGACCGCGGATGCGGTGGTCCGCCGGCGCACGATCATCATCGTGATCGCCGTCATTGTCGTCATCCTCATCGCCGCGGGCACGCTTGCCGCCATCGGGTTGAGCGGTGGCGCGTCAGGCAAGGCTGCGCATCGGGATGCCGGAGCGGCTGCCGGGTCAGGCCCGAGCTCCAGCGCCTCCGACTCCCCGACGACGAGTGCAACGCCAGGCGCAACACCAGGTGCGACGCCCCCATCGACCGCGCCCGTCGATCCGCGGTTCGGCGCGCCCGTCGCGCAGACGGTGCCGAAGAACGGGACGGCGGACCTCAGCAAGTCCGTGACGGCACGCATCACCGCAATCACCTCGACGACGGCGAAGGGTACACAGGCCGGCGAGGTGAGTGGGCCAGCCGTGCGAGTGGAGTTGAGCATCACGAACGGAACGGATGCGAGCATCTCTCTCGACAGCGTGGGCGTCAACGCCTATTACGGCTCCGCGTCCACACCCGCGTCGCCGATAGCAACGGAAGGCAACACGCCGTTCGGTGGCACTCTCGCCGCCTCGAAGACCGCGACCGGAAGCTACGAGTTCAGCGTCCCCACCAGCCAGCAGGCCAGCCTGGTCGTCACGGTGAGCAGGGCTGGCACCCCGTCCATCGTGGTGTTCCAGGGCTAGTCGGGCAGCGCGTCGACAACCGGCTCCACCCCGGGCGCCTCGACCACGCTCGCGCTATTCTTCTGCCGCGGTCGCGACGGACCGTAGTGGTGGTGATGCGGATGTGCGCGATTCAGCACCACGCCGAGAAGGGCGACGCGCGAGGTGGCGAGCGACCGCAGCGAACTGGCGAGCTGGACGGCATGCACCTTGGTACTGTCGACGACGACGATCGCACCGTCGAGCAGGCCACCCAGGACGGCGGCGTCCGCGGCCACGGATGTCGGTGCCACGTCGATGACAACGGCGGCGTAGTTGCCCCGTGCCTTCCTCACGAGCGCCGCCATTGCCGGGGACGCGATGAGCACCCCGGGTGCATCCGCGACGCCACCTGCCGCGAGAAGATCGACGCCCGGGCGTGCGGACGGCACGATGCTCTCATTGAACTCCGCCGTCTCTTCGAGCACCTCGGTGAGACCGACCGTGCCATCGACGTCGAGCAGCGCGGCGAGAGCGGGGCGACGGAGATTCCCGTCGATCAGCAGGACGGAGTCTCCGCGCTCGCTCAGGGCGGTCGCGAGGCCGAGTGCCGTGACCGAGGTGCCTTCGCCCGGCAGCGCCGAGGTGACCAGAACGGCGCGTTTGCCGCGACCGGTCGTGGCCAGACTCGCGCCGAGCTGACGATAGCTCTCCGCGCTGCGGGGCATGCCGGTCCTCCACTTTTCGACCGTCGCGAGAAGCGGCGCGTCGGTGACCGCGGCCAGCGCCGTTGCAGAGACGACGCGAGTGTCATATTGCTGGCGCAGCACGACGATGAGCAGCCCCGCAATGAGGCCGATCACGAACCCGGCCAGAACGTTGCGGGAGGTGTCCGGTGACGAGAACGACGTGGGCTCGGTGGCCGGACCGACGACGGATGCGGTGAGCGGTTTGGTCTTCCCCGTGGCGGCGGGAGCGTGCTGTTCCGCCGTCGCGATGAGGTTGTCGGCCACCGCGTTGGCGATGTCGGCTGCGACGGCCTTCTTCCCGTTCGTTGCCGTGATTTCGAGCACGACAGTGCCCTGCGGGGTTGTGGCGTTGATCGAATCGGCCAGCGCATGCGGCGTCGTGTCGAGGTTGAGCGAGGAGATGACTGGAGTCAGCACGGCTGCCGACTTGGCGAGCTCCGCGTACGACAGCATCTGCGCCTGGGTGTAGTCGGAACCCTGGTTCAGGTCCGTGGCGCTGGCACTGAACCCGGAGGAGAAGTACACGGTCGCCGTGGCGCTATAGAGGGGAGTCGCAATGAGCGACAGGACCAGGCCAGCGAGAGTGCCGACGAGGATGGCACAGACTGCGTATATCCAGGAGCGGCGCACCGCTGCCAGATAAGGGTTGGGATTCATGGTGTTTCACTCTCTTAACTCAATCGGGTTGGGGTAGGAGCGCCCTGCGATTTTCCTTTCCGGTGCGTCCGGCACCGTCACGTGCAGCAGCGTCGCTCGCGAGAGTGGCGACTGCAGGACACGGTTCGAAGGGACATCCGTCGGATGATTCGCGCCGGGCGTCAGCTGCGAAGTAACCGCGAGTCCGATGAGGAACCACACGAAGATTGAGTACTGGGTGATGAGCGCGACCGTTGCGAAGGCTGGTATCTGCGCGACAACGGCGATCGTGGCGGCGCTGCCCTTTCCGAGCAGAACGAGCACGATGGCGGCGATGAGCGCGACCACGATGGCGCCGAGAATGATCGTTCCGCCGGAGAGGCCGGTCAGGATGAGCTGGCTGTCGATCGAGCGGAAGTTGCCGAAGTAGATCTCCCCGTCGGCCGACCTTCTGGCCGAACTCGCAACGCCGAGGAGCTTCATCTGCCCCACCAGGGAGAGCAGGTCCCCGCGGTAGGCCGCGCTTCCGGATGCCTCAGAACCGGCTGCAGTGAAGACGTCGCTGATGACGGGGAACAGCGCGAGCATCGCGGCCGACCCGCCGATCGCGAGAGTCGCGCGCATCCGCCTGGACAGTCCGTCGCGCAAGAACAGGATCGACAGTGCGAGGCCGAGGAGGGCGCCGAGGATACCGACCCGGCTGAACGTCAGCGTGGTGGCCACGAGCATGAGAAGCACCATGACCGCCCGCAGCCAAGAGGGCAGCCGGGATGCCAGGGTCAGGGGGATTGCAATGGCGAGGCTGCAGCCAAGAGCGATCGAGTGTCCGAATGCACCCTCAACGCGAAGCATCCCGCCGCGGTACTGCAGTGGGCCCCACAGGGCGAATTGGGAGTCGCCCTCGTGCAGGTTCACGAAGAGGTTGACGCCGGTCAGGGACTCGACGATCGCAAGGATCGCAACGGCGGTGAAGATCACACCGACCGCGCCGTAGATCCAGTGCAGGTCTATTCGGTGTGGCGCGAGCCGGCCGAGCACGTACCCCACGACGAAGTAGATGGTGAGAGACAGGAGGAACGACAGGGCGACCGTGCTGCTGGTCACGGCCGTGGCGACGGCACTGACCGCGACGAGCAGCAGAACGAGGCCATCGGCGAGGGTGAACCGCACGCGGCTGCCCGGGAGGAGCGTCGCGATGACGATCAGGGCGACCCCAGACGCGACGGGCACGTACAGGTTGCCGCTCGCGCCGAGGCTGAAACCTATCCAGACCGGAATCAGGCAGATCACAGCCAGCCAGAGGCCAACCGCCCACTTGGCCGACCTCCGCAGCAGCACAAAGGCGATCGCGATGCCCGCGATGCCCAGCAGGATGAGCATCGACCGATCCACCGTCGGGCCAGAGAATGCCGCCATCGACTTCATTGCTGCACCATCGCTTCGCGGCCTGTCACGAGCGAGCGGACGATACCGGCGATGGTCTTCCGATACACGTCGGGTCCGTGCCGTCGGCGGGCGGTTTCGATGTCGGCGATGGCCGCGGCGCGCGACAGGCTCCACTGGGATATCGTCGCCTGCACCCCGTTGGCGAGTGCCGTGGCATCCCCGGGGGTCACGATGCGCGCCGTCTCGTAACCGGCCGTGGCCTCGAGCAGTCCGCTGGTGGCGCTTGCAACGACAGGTCGTCCGCCGAGGATCGCCTCGACCGCGGTGTCCCCGAAAGGCTCATCCACTCGTGATGGGACGATCACGAGATCGCCCGCGCCGAGCAGGTCCCAGATTGACGGGGTGAAACCGTGGAACTGCACCCTGCTGTCCAGGTGCCTGCGTCGCACCTGGTCGTGCAGTTGGGCCTCGTACCATTCGTAGCCGGGGAACACGCCGCCGATGAGATCGAGCCTGGCGTCCACGCCTCGGGCCGAGAGCAGTGCGAGGGCATCGATCGCGATATCGACGCCCTTCCGCGGTGACAGGCGACCGATGTAGGTGACCCTGACAGGTGCGTCGAGCCTGGCGCGTGCTGCATGCTGAGTCGGAGGTCCCTGCACACCGTTGTAGACCACCTTCGTGCGCCTGCCGAGACGAGAGAACGAATCGCCCAGAACGCTCCGGCTGAACTCGCTGTTGGCGATGATCCTGGCGGAGAGGAAGAGCGGCAGGGCGAGGATGCTGCGCACGAATCGGGATGCCGACGCCTCGCCTTCGTGCACGTGGGCGAGCACGGGAACCCGACGCATCCAGCCGAGCAGTTGCCACAGCGGAATCGTCATCGTGTTGACATAGAGCGCTGCAGGGCGCTCGCGGGAGATCAGGCGCCAGCCCGCCAGCCATCCGGACACCGTGGCCGCGATCAGGCGCAGCAGCCCGCGCGGCCGCAGCGCGCTCTTGCGCAACACCGGGGTCGGGCACAGCGCCACTTCTCCACCGCGCTCGAAGATTGCAGCAAGCAGCGGACCGCTGCCGGGCACCGTGACGACGACGCGCCACCCGTCGACCACCAGTGCGCTCACGCTTTCGAGGAGCACCCGGTCGGAGCCGTACAGCTCCGCACCCGGGTGCGCCACGAGTACCGTCTGGTGGGTCGAGCGTGTCACTGTGGCGGGCTCACCAGGAAGCCGGAGAAGCGAACGGCCACGGGCGTGTCTGTCGCCGTTCCGGAGAGGTAGCTGCGTAGTCCGACGGAGCCGGTGGTCTGCAGGGCTGCCGTACTGTCGGTAACGCTGGCCTGCCAGGTGCTCGGCTCGGTCTGCCCGCTCGCCCACACCCTGGCCCGCACCGTCGTCGGCGAGGTGCCGAACACCTGCAGCCGCAACTGCAGCACGGTACCCGGGGTGTACGTTACGCCGGTGATGTTGACGAGTTGGAGGGCTGTCCCGCCCTGCAACAGTTGCAGCTGAACGAGACCGCTCGCCTGAAGCCAGACCCTCGCCTGGTAATTGGTGGTGCCGACATCACGGCCGATTGCCGAGATGTAGATACCACCGCCGGTCGGTGCCTTGTCGGTGGTGAAGCCGACCAGCAGGTCGGTCGCCGACTGGCTGAAAGACGACAGGCTGCTCGTCTTGGTCGAGCCCCCCGGCACGAGCTGCTGCCCCGTGCCCGATGAGACGGAATACGCGGATGCCGAGCCGGCATTGGTCCAGGCGCCACCGACATCCGCGGATCCCCAGCCGGACGCGAGCGTGCGCCCGAAGGCATCCTGGGCGAGCACGTTCGCCGGCGGCGCGGTGACCGTCACCTGATGGGTGACTGCCGCGCTGGGAGCTCCGGAGTTGTCCGTCACGGTGAGACCGACCGTATAGGTCCCCGCCGCAGCGTAGCTGTGGGATGCCGTTGCCCCCGTTCCGGTCTGGCCGTCGCCGAAAGTCCAGGCGTAGCTGGCAACGGTGCCGTCCGGGTCGGTGGATGCCGACCCATCAACCGTGACCCCGAGTCCGCTCGTCGAGGTGGTGAACGCGGCGGTCGGGGGCTGGTTGGCCGGGGGAGCAATGGTCGACGTCGCGCTCAGGTTGCTGAAGCTCGTCGTGACGGCGCTGGTGGCCGACCCGGACAGGTAGCCCTGCACTCCGATCGAGCCAGCCGCCTGAAGCGCGGCGGTCGTGTCCGTGGTGGTCGCCGTCCACGCCGAGGGCTCGGCCTGTCCGGTAGGCCACACCTTGGCCTGCACCGTGGTCGGCGATGTCCCGGTCACGTGAGCGCGTACCTGGAGTCCCGATCCCGCCGTGTAGGTGATGCCGGGAACGGCGACCACGGAGAGCACGGTGGAACCCTGCTCCAGCACCACATATACGGCACCGGTTGGCTTGATCCATACCTCGGCGATGTACTGCGACGATCCGACCTGTCGACCGATGAAGTCGGTGTACGACCCCTTGCCGGTGGGTAGTGCGCTGATCGACATCGTCGCACTCAGATCGACGTCAGTCGACGACACCGAATTCAGTCTCGCCGTTCTGGTCGAGCCCGCGGCAAGGTTCATCTGCCCGGTGCCACCGCTCACGGAGAGATTGGCCGAGTTCCCGGTGATGGTCCAGGCGCCACCGACATCCGCGGATCCCCAGCCGGACGCGAGCGTGCGCCCGAAGGAATCCTGGGCGAGCACCGTTCCGGTGTTCACAGGCGCGGTCACCGTGACCGAGTGGGTGGTTGCCGTGGAGGCGGCTCCCTGGTTGTCGGTGACGACCAGGGACACGGTGTAGTTTCCTGCCGCCGCGTAGCTGTGCGTCGCCGTGGCTCCTGTGCCGGTCAGGCCGTCACCGAAGTCCCAGGCGTACGAGGCGACGGTTCCGTCCGGGTCGGATGAGGTGCTCGCGTCGAAGCTCGCGTTCAGGTTGTTCACGGTGGAGGTGAACGCTGCCGTCGGCGGCACGTTTGGTGCAACCGCAACGACACCGTGGCTAACGGTGTTCGTTGCGCCCTGGTTGTCTGTGACGGTCAGGGTGACGGTGTAGTTTCCTGCCGCCGCGTAGCTGTGCGTCGCCGTGGCTCCTGTGCCGGTCAGGCCGTCACCGAAGTCCCAGGCGTAGGAGGCGACGGTTCCGTCCGGGTCGGATGAGGTGCTCGCGTCGAAGCTCGCGTTCAGGTTGCTCATGGTGGAGGTGAACGCTGCCGTCGGCGGCTGGTTCACCACGGCTCCCGTGCCAATCGCATAGTGGTCAGACACCTGTGCGGCGGTCAGCTCGGTGTTGTAGACCGCGACCTCGTCGAGCGTGCCGGTGAAGTACGGGCTCGTCGAACCCCAGGTCTGGTCGCCGCCGATACGCCAGTATCCGCTGTAGGACTGCGCCGCGGTCTGCGGGTTCGTCCCGACGAGAGCGCCGTCGACGTAGAGCTTCATACCGTCGCTGGACTGGGTGGCAACGACGTAGTGCCAACTCCCGTCGTTGTACGGGTTCGCGGTCGTGATGACGTTGGTCTGGCCCGTGTAGACACCGAAGACCAGCCGACCGTCATCCTGCATATAGATGTGTCGGTCGTAGTTGCTGGAGAGCCCTGTCTGCTTGTCACCGAAGCCGATGAGCTTGCCGCCCGTGGTCGTGGTGGTGTTGAACCAGGTCTCCAGTGAGTAGGTCGTCGGGTTGGTGAACTTCGTGTCACTGGAGACGATCGCCTGCGAGTTGAAGTTCACCGCGGCGTTGCTGGTGCCTGAGATCGCCCCGGTGACACCCTTGGTGGGGCTGCCGCCGCTGAAGGTTCCCGGGTTTCCTTGCTGCCCAGAGTCGGCCGCTGCCGTTCCCGTTGTGTCGTTGAGTCGCCAGTAGAGCAGCGGGTCGTTGTTGTAGACCGCCGCACCGTACGCATCCGCTGGTGCCGGTGGAATCGGCGAGACGCCTCCCGCCGCGACGAAGTGGTCGATCACCTGTGTCTTGGTGAGCACGGTCGGATAGATCGCCACCTGGGCGATGTCGCCGTTCAGGAAGTTGCTGGTCGGTTTCGAAGGCCAGCCGTTCAGGCTGTCGCCGCCCACGATCCAGTAGCCGCTGTATGCCTGGCCCGTGGTTACGTCATCCCTGCTCCCAACGACCCTGCCGTCGACGTAGAGGCGCATTCCGTTCGAGCCGAGGGACGCCACGACGTGATGCCAGAGGCCGTCGTTGAACGTCGCAGCCGAAGAGACCGTCTGGGCACTTCCCGGGTAGACCCCGAACCAGATATGGCCGGCGTTGTCCATGTAGACATGGCGGTCGTACGAGGTCGACGCACCGGTGGTCGCGTTGCCGAAGCCAAGGATCTTGCCACCGCGCGTGGAGGTCGTGCGCACCCAGGCCTCCGCCGAGAAGGTGTTCGGTCCCGTGATGCTCGTCGTGGTCGAACCGACACCGTCGGAGGCTCCGTCGAAGGTTGAGGCCGGCACGCCGGAGAGCGGTCCTGTGGCTCCCCGGGTCACGCCGGCGCCGAGCTGCAGGTCGGTGAATCCGACGTGGTCGTAGGCGTCGGAGCCGGAGCTCTCGTTAAGAGGCCAGTACGCTGACGCGGCATCGGCCGTGACGGCATCCGAGTAAGCACCACCGCTGTCGGTGGAGGCGATCGTCACCGTGTTGCCGAGCCTGCTGATCGAGTTGCCGTCTGGATCGGTGACGTAGACCCGATAACTGTGGGTGGAGCCGGGCGTGAGGTTCTTGTCGATGAACCCCATGGGCACGAGTTGCCAGAACGTCGATTGCTGGGTCGTCTGGTACACCGGATTGGCAGTGTCGCCGTCGCGGACGACCTTGTAACTGAGGTTGGTGTTGTCCTGGTCGTAGGTCGCGGTCCAGGAGACCCGAGCCTCGCCCTTGTTGTAGGAGACTGCGTTCGGAACCAGCGCGGTGCTGATCTTCGGCCCCACCTTGTTGGGCGCGATGGAGTGCACAGCATACCGGGTGAGTCCGTATTGCGCGACGCCGTTGACGTAGGGGAACTCGCCTCCGACGACGAGGTACTGGCTGTTGCCTGCAAGGCTCCACGCCGCCTGCCCCTGCCCGGTGAACGACCCGGTCACATACTGGGGGAACCAGTTGAGCAGCGAGGGAGACGGGTTGCCTGCCCAGTTGTAGTAGCCGCCGTAGGGGTTCGCTGTGACCGTTCCTGTCGCAGCCTTACTGAAGGCGATCGTGTGGTGGTACGTCCACGGGTCGGTCTGTGGGAAGCCGCCTATGTCGCCGCAGAAGTGCGGATGCCCGGCGTCGTACACGACGTCGCCCATGGCATAGACGGAGTAGCTGTCGCCGTGGCAGTCGTCGATCCAGTACAGGTTGCCCGTGTCGGGATCTGCGGAGAAGACGCCCTCGAGGTTGCCGTCAGAGAGGCTGCCGTAGACGTAACCGGTGCCGTAGATGCGGTCATTCGTTGCAAACAGCGAGGTGATGGATGCTTTGACTCCACCATCCCGCACTTTCTGGTTGGCAGCCCATGGAACCGACAGCCCGGTCGCGGTGTCCACCGCGCCGAGCCCGTAGTTCGGCTGGCCGCCGAGATTCGAGAAACGACCGCCCACGATGACCTTCGAGCCGTCCGGCGTGAGCGCGAGCGCTTCGACGGTCAGGTCTGCGCCCGGGTTCCAACTCGTGAGCGAGCCGTCCGAAGCATTCACCTGGGCGATGTAGCTGCGGGGAGTTCCGTTCACGGTGGAGAAGGTGCCGCCCATGTACACGGTGGTGTTCGTGGCGACAACCGTGCGGGCCTGACTCTCGAGGATCGGTCGGAACGAGGGGATGATCTGGCCGGTGGCCGTGCTGAATGCCGCGATTCGGTAGTAGCCAGCGCCGTCGACCGCGGTGAAGTCGCCGACGACGTAGATCCGCGAGCCGTCCGGCGATGCGGTGATTCCCAGTGCCTGGGCATTCAGGCTCGGCGCGAAGCTCGTGATGAGATTGCCCGTGTTGATGTTGTAAGCGAGCAGGTTGTTGCGGGTGACCGTGCCCGGTCCACCCACCGCGACACCGGCTGGCCTGGCAGTGGTGAACTTGCCCGCAACATAGACGGTGTCGCCCACGACCACCTGCGCCCAGGCAACGCCGTCTATCTGCACGGTGGGCAGGGCATCCGCGCTCACCGTCGGGGGTGTGGCCGGATTCGTGGGGTCGACGGGCGAACTGTCGCCGAATGCGGGCGGCGGTGCCGAGAGGAAGACGAGGGCCATGGCAATGGACAGGGCCAGTGCGAGCGCTACGGCGATGAACCGGGGCAGGCGAACGAACGTCAGGATTTTCATGGGTGTCTCGAATCAGTTCGGTGCAGGATTGCGTGGGGTTGGTGTCGCCGAATGACCGGCATTGGTTCGTAGTCCGGCTGGAGATTCCGGATGCTGTATCCGGCTGCGAGGCGCGTGGCGAGGTCTTCATATCCCTCGGCCACGAGATCCCAGTCGTAGAGATCGCGCGCCCGCCGCTGAAGGCGCTGTCCCACATCTTGGGACTGAGAGGCGTGGTGTTCCGCATCGTCGATAAGCTCGCGGAGCGTTTCTGCCGTGGTGAAAAACCGGCCGTCAGTTCCGAGAACTTCCCGATTAAAATCGACGTCATATGCGAGCACCGAGGTGCCACCGCCCATTGCGCGCAACAGCGACGGGTTTGTGCCCCCTACCGAATGCCCGTGGGCATAGGTAAGGGCGTTGGCGTACAACTGATCCAGTTGTGGTTGATCCCAGAGCCCTCCGAGCAGTCGGATCCGTTGATCTGATGCCGCCAGGGCCGTGATCCTGTCGGCGTGATCCCCCGGATAACCAGCACTTCCCACCACCACGAGTGGATATGTGGCATTGCTGAGGTGGTACCCCTCGATGATGAGGTCTACGTGGTTCTCTGGCTCGAAGCGAGCCACGACCAGATGGTATTCATGCGGCCGGATGCCGAGTTCACCCAGCCGGGTGGATTCGGGGTTCCGGATGATTTTCGTTCCGTAGGTGAGCAGCTCCGTCTCCACCCGGAACTTTCTCGTGTAGTAGTCCGCGATGCCCTGGGCGTCGGCGATGAGCGCGTCGGCGGTGCGCACGGCCAGCTTCTCTGCGGAGAGGTAGTACCTCCTGCCCGCGCCGTTCCACTTGTCGCGTTTCCACTCCAGACCGTCGACGTGCACCGCTGCGGGCACGCCGAGCATCCGCAGCCACGGAACGAACGGGGCGTTGGCTGCGTTGAACACGAAGGCGAGATCGGGCTTGGCCGAGAACATGATGTGGGCGACCGAGAGCGCCGTGTGGCTCAGCGTCTCCGCGGCCTTGAGCCGCAGTGCGGGCAGGTGTACGAGCTGCATGCCCAGGTGAGATGTCACGGGGGTGCCGGTCTTCGAATTCCGGCAGTACACGGTCACGGTGTGACCGCGTTCCACCAGGCGTCGGCCGATCTCTTCGACCGCGGTCTCAAATCCGCCGTACGCCGCGGGCACGCCGCGGGTGCCCAGCATTGCTATGCGCAGGCCGTTGGGATCAGTCATGGGCGTCATCAGTACGCACCCACCGGATTCACGAGCACGCGGAACGTGCGCCAGATGATGCGCAGGTCGCCCACGACCGACCAGTTCTCGACGTAGTACAGGTCGAGTCGCACGCTGTCGTCCCAACTCAGGTCGGATCGACCGTTGATCTGCCACATGCCCGTGAGACCCGGCTTGATGTACAGGCGACGGCGAACGCGATCCTCGTAACCGGAGACCTCGCGTGGCAGTGGTGGGCGCGGGCCGACGAGACTCATGTCGCCCTTCAGCACGTTCCACAGCTGGGGCAGTTCGTCGAGCGAATACCTGCGCAGTGTCCTGCCGAGGTGGGTGATCCGGGGGTCGTCTTTGAGCTTGAACAGCACACCGTTGCCGTCGTTCTCCGCGGGCAACTCGGCCTGGAGTTCCGGTGCGGAATCCACCATGGAGCGGAATTTCAGCATCCTGAAACTGCGCCCACCCCGGCCGACTCGCTCCTGGGAGAACAGGGCCGGGCCATCGCTGTCGGCCCGAATGGCCAGAGCGAGTATTGCAAAAAGTGGCGACAGCAGGACGAGCGCTGCCGTGGACGCGATGATGTCCATGGCGCGTTTCACCACGTGCTTGCCGCCTTCGAACTGGGGAATCTCGACGTGGAGCAGTGGCAGGCCGTCTACGGGACGGAACTGGATGCGCGGGCCGGCGACGTTCGCCAGGCTGGTCGCGAGAATCAGCTGGACGGCTTTGCCCTCGAGGTCCCAGGCGAGGTCGTGGACGAACTCGCTGCTGCCTGTGGGCTGGCCGACCACGATGATCCCATCGGCCTTGATGGAGCAGGCGTAGTCCGCCACCTTGTCGAGGCCTCGCATCACGTGGAGGTCTCCAAGGATCCCGCCGTCGGATTCCGAGTCGGTGTCCTCCAGCACGGCGGCGACAACGGAGTAGGCGCTCCCTGAGCTCGCGTCGATCTGCTGCACGGCATCTTCGACATCCTCGCGCTTGCCGACAACCACGACCCGGCAGAGATAGTGCCCAAATTCGCGTTGGCGGTTCAGCCAGCGCCGCCAGGTCCAGCGGCCAAGCAGCAGCGCGAACAGGCCGGTGGGGATGGTGACCACGAGGAACCAGCGCCCGGAGTCGAGCTGCCCGACGAGGATGACGCTCGCGACCGGACCGAACACGGTCGCGCTCGCGTTGACGACCAGCTTGTATTCCGCGATTCCGCCGCCGACCACCCTGAGAGACCTGGTGTGGAACACCGAGAGGCACACGCTCCAGACGATGACGAGCAGGAGTGAAATGAGCGCGCTCTGGATGGCCGTGGTCTCGGTTGTCGGGGAAGTGACGTCCAGGGTCGCCACGCGAATATAGAAAACCGCGGCAACGACAGTGGTGACGATCACGGCATCGGTGACCCGCAGCCTGGCCCGGTAGGACCTCGCCCAGGGGGTACCGGAGATCGGCAGCGCCGAGGCGGGTGCATCGGGGACAAACAGCCGACGGTGGGCGAAGCGCATTCGCGCTGCGCCCAGAGTCGATCTGTTGGCTCGGGTAAACATCAGGTCATTCATCGGGTAATCCTGAAGTTGCGGGGTAAAGCGGCACTAACGTCGCGGGGGAATGCGACCACTTCTCTCCCGAGGGAGATCGGGACTCGATTGGGGGCCTCGATGCGACAGGCAAGAACCCCCCTTTCGGGGGATGGAGGTGACTATATTACCCATTCTCGCCTTTATCTAACCCCCCAAACGGGGGGTTTACCGGCGTGTCAATTTGAAGGAGACCGATCAGTTCTGGTAATGCTTTGCCATCGATTCACGAAGGTGCCCTGTTCGGCCAGCACACCGGGCTGAACCGAACCCCTGTGCGTGATCAGCGGAACGCATTCGCACCGTCTTCGCATCGGCCTCGCTCCGGTCGGCGCCTGATTCATCTCCGCATGCGCCGAAGCGCATATTCGGAACACCCCAGGACAGGTGTCTCGCTGAGGCCTTTTCCGGCGCCGGACCCGACTCACTCTCCGCCGACGGGATGAGGCCCCGCCCCCACGTCGCACGGGTGCGTCGTGCGGTATATTCCGCAGGCGGCATAACGGCGTGTCTAGGCTGTATGGGTGCTGAAGGCTGTCTCTCGATTGTTGCTGGCTCCGGTGGCCAGGCTGATCTGGCGCCCTCGCATCCTCGGTCGGCGCAACGTGCCGGAGTCGGGCGCTGTGCTCCTTGCGAGCAACCATCTGTCGTTCATAGACAGCGTCGTCATCACGCTTGTCGCCCCTCGCTCTGTGTCGTTCCTGGCGAAGGCGGAGTACTTCACCGGGCGCGGATTTCGTGGTTGGGTCTCCCGGTCATTCTTCACGAGCATCGGCGCGATCCCCGTCGTGCGCGGGGCGGGCAGTGCTGCCCAGGACGCCCTGGACAGCGGCCTCCACGTGCTTCAGCACGGCGGGGCGTTCGCGATCTACCCCGAGGGAACACGTTCCCTCGACGGCAGGCTCTATCGCGGCCGCACCGGTGTCGCCTGGCTCGCGTTGACCTCCGGTGCGCCCGTCATCCCCGTGGCACTCACGGGAACCCAGGAACTGCAGCCGGTCGGTGCGCGGTTGCCCCGCATCCGGCCCGTCACGGTGGAGTTTGGTGCCCCGCTCGCTCTGGCCGGGCACGGCTCGGCCGAGTCGGGTCGCGCGAGGCGCAAGGCCACGGATGAGATCATGGCGGCGATCCAGCGGATGAGCGGGCAGGAGTTCGCGGACGCCTACAACGAGCCGCCCGCTGTCAGCTTCGCCGAGCGCGTGCGCCGTGCCTTCGGCCGTAACCGCAAGCACTGACGCACTCCGCTCTTCCTCACCTCCGCCGAGCATGCCCGTTCGCGCCGAGCGTGCCCTCGGGTCAGTGCCCGATGAGGAGCTCGATCGGTCCGCGGGCGAAGTACACGAGGAACCCGGCTGCGACGACCCAGAGCAGCCAGGAGATCTCCTTCGCCTTGCCGGAGAGGGAGCGCAGCACGACCCAGGCGATGAACCCCGCGCCGATGCCGTTCGAGATCGAGTAGGTCAGCGGCATGATGACCACGGTGAGAAATACCGGAAGCGAGACCGAGAAGTCCGACCACTGGATCTCTCTGATCTGGGCCATCATCATCGCGCCGACGATCACGAGGATCGCGCCAGCGACCTCGCTCGGAACGATCGTGGTGAGCGGACTCAGGAATGTCGCCAGCAGGAACAGCACGCCGGTGATGAGGTTCGCGAAGCCGGTTCGCGCTCCCTCGCCGATGCCTGCGCCGGACTCGATGAAGACCGTGTTCGACGATCCTGACGTGAATCCACCGGCGACTGCGCCGATGCCCTCCACGATCAGCGCCGACTTGAGCCTCGGGAAGTTGCCCTTCTCATCCGACAGACCGGCCTCTTTGGAGAGGCCGGTCATGGTGCCCATGGCGTCGAAGAAGTTCGTGAAGACGAGAGTGAAAACGAGCATGAGCGCGGCAAGGATTCCGATGCGCTCGAAGCTGCCGAAGCTCACCTGGCCGATGAGGCTGAAGTCGGGAACGCTGACGACCTGGCTCGGCAGGGTGGGCACCTGCAGGCTCCAGCCGCCGGGGTTCTTGGCACCGCCAGCGCCGAGGTGTGCGAAGGCCTCGATGATCATGGCCACGAAGGTGCTCGCGACGATTCCGATGAGAAGCGCGCCCTTGACCTTGCGAGCGACGAGGATGCCCGTGAGCAGCAGGGTGAAGGCGAACACGACTACGGGGATGGTTCCCACCGAGCCGCCGATGCCGAGGCCGACGGGGGGCGAATTGAAGCCGGTGGACGTGACGAAGCCCGCATCCACCAGCCCGATGAAGGCGATGAACAGGCCGATGCCGACGGTGATCGCAATCTTCAACTGGAGCGGTACCGCGTCGAAGATGAGCACCCGCAGGTTGGTCGCGGAGAGGATCACGATGATCACGCCGTTGATGAGCACGAGGCCCATCGCCTCCGACCAGGTGAGGTCTCCGACGACGCTCGCGGCCAGGAAGGAATTGATTCCGAGGCCCGCGGCGAAGGCGAACGGCAGTCGGGAGACGAGGCCGAACAGGATCGTCATGACGCCGGCCGTGAGCGCGGTGACCGCGGCGACCTGAGTGAAGCCGAGCGAGTGGTGCAGCACGTCCTTGCTGCCACTCAGGATGATCGGGTTGAGGATGACGATGTACGCCATCGCCACGAAGGTGACGAGTCCGCCGCGCACCTCGCGAGAGAATGTCGACCCCCTCTTGGTGATCTCGAAGAACGAGTCGACTCGCTTTCGGAAGGTGGGGTTGGGAGCGGATTTCGTCGTCTCAGTCGTGGTCACGCGATTACTTTATCGGCGCGAGGGCATTCACCGTGCGTTTTTTTCGACGGGTCTGCGAGAGGGGCCGGATGTCGGGGCCGGCGTGGCCTCAGCCGAGATAGTCGGCGAGCACGACGGCCTGGTTGTGCTCCTCGTCCTTGGCGGAGTACACGAGCGTCACGGTCGAGTGCGCGGACACGACCTCGCGCAGTTCCTTCGCCGCCGCGCTGTCATCGAGTTCGGCGCGGTACTTCTTGGCGAATTCCTCGAATTTCTCCGGGTCGTGCCCGAACCAGGTGCGCAATTCGTTGCTCGGCCCGACCTCCTTGAGCCAGAGGTCGACGCCAGCGGCTTCTTTGGCGACCCCGCGCGGCCAGAGTCGATCGACCAGTACCCGATAGCCGTCGCCGGATTCCGGATGCTCGTACACGCGTTTGATGTTCACGGTCATGCTTCCATCGTGGCACTGCTGGCTGAGGGCGGCGTGGCCTCTCCTCACCAGCTCTGATCCGTGCCGGATTGCGCCCCGCGTGCAGGGCGGTGTCGGGGCGGGCTGACATGCTGGCCTGGTGAGCGAAACCGAGGCAGTTGAGAACGCGCGTGGCGCTGTGAGCGCGAGCCGGGCATCCGCCCTGCAGATACTGCACACGCTCGTGGGCTCGGAGACGGCCGAATTCCACGACGGGCAGTACGAGGCGATCGAGACGCTCGTCGATCACCGTCGCAGGGTTCTCGTGGTGCAGCGCACCGGGTGGGGCAAGTCGGCGGTTTACTTCGTCGCCACCCTGTTGTTGCGGGCCAGGGGTGCAGGCCCCACCATTCTCGTGTCGCCCCTGCTGGCGCTCATGCGCGACCAGATCGCCGCCGCCGCCCGCGCGGGTGTGCGGGCCGTCGCCATCAACTCCACCAATGCGCACGAATGGGACGAGGTGCTCGCACAACTGCGGCGCGACGAGGTCGACGTGCTGCTGGTCTCGCCCGAGCGGCTCAACAATCCATCCTTCCGTGAGGAACAGCTGCCCCAGCTCGTACAGCGGGCGGGGATGCTCGTGGTCGATGAGGCGCACTGCATCTCCGACTGGGGCCATGACTTTCGCCCCGACTACCGCCGCCTGCGCGACCTCATCGCGAGCCTCCCCGAAAGCGTGCCGGTACTCGCCACCACCGCGACGGCCAACAGCAGGGTGGTGCAGGATGTCGCGGAGCAGTTGGCGGGCGACGGCGAGGTCGTGACGACTCGCGGGCCGCTCGCGCGCGCCTCCCTGCGCCTCGGAGTGCTGCGACTGCCCGACGCACGCGCCCGACTCGGCTGGCTGCTCAGCCACCTCGCCGAGCTGCCGGGCAGCGGCATCATCTACACGCTCACCGTCGCGGCGGCGGAAGACACCGCGCGCCTGCTGCGCGAGGCGGGGCACGAGGTGCGGGCATACACCGGGCAGACCGACCCGGCGGAGCGGGAGGAATCCGAGGCGCTGCTCAAGAGCAACCGGGTGAAGGCGCTCGTGGCCACGAGCGCACTCGGCATGGGCTTCGACAAGCCCGATCTCGGCTTCGTGCTGCACCTCGGCGCACCCTCCTCGCCGGTCGCGTACTACCAGCAGGTGGGCAGGGCCGGGCGCGCGACAGACAACGCCGACGTGCTGCTGCTGCCGGGTCCCGAGGACGAGGCGATCTGGAGATATTTCGCCACGGCATCCATGCCCGACCAGACGAGGGCAGAGGCGGTGATCGCCGCGCTCGGCGACGAGCCGCTCTCCACTCCCGCCCTCGAGACCCGCGTCAATCTGCGCCGCACACCGCTCGAACTCCTGCTCAAGGTGCTCGACGTCGATGGCGCCGTGAAGCGGGTCAAGGGTGGCTGGGTCGCCACCGGGCAGCCGTGGGTCTACGACGCCGAGCGTTACGAACGCATCGCCGCGGCCCGGGTGCTCGAGCAGCGCAGCATGATCGACTACGAGAAGACCACCGGATGCCGCATGGAATACCTGCAGCGCGCGCTCGACGACGAGACCGCAGCACCGTGTGGGCGCTGCGACAACTGCGCGGGCGTCTGGTTTCCCGCGGACGTCGGCGAGGCGGCGGCGTCCTCCGCGGGTAGCTCGCTCGATCGGGTGGGCGTGGTGCTGGAGCCGCGGGCCCAGTGGCCCGCCGGCGCCGCGCGCCTGGGCGTTCCGGTGAAGGGACGCATCGCCGAGACCGAGCGGATGCTCGAGGGCCGCGCGCTCGCCCGGCTCACCGACCTGGGCTGGGGCGGCACGCTGCGTTCGCTGCTCGAGGGATCCGCGGCCTCGCAGGACGCACCGGCATCCGCGGCACTCGTCGCCGCCTGCGTGCGCGTGCTCGGCGAGTGGTCGTGGGACGAGCGGCCCGTCGCGGTGATGAGCGTGCCGTCACGGCGGCATCCCCAACTCATCGACTCCGTCGCGCGCGGCCTTGCCGACGCCGGGCGGTTGCCGTACCTGGGCCCGCTCGCCTCGGCGAATGGTGGCCCCACCGGCGAACCCGGCGGCAACAGCGCGTGGAGACTGGCAGGCGTGTGGGAGCGATTCTCCGTCGATGTCGAGCTGCCGGATGGCCCGATACTGCTCGTCGACGACCTGGTCGACAGCAGGTGGACCCTCACCGTCGCGGCGCGAGCACTCCGCCTCGCCGGTGCGGCCGCGGTGCTCCCCTTCGCGCTCGCCCTCCGCGGCTGAGATGCCGGTGAAGTGGCGGGGAACGAGCGCATCGGGACCCCGCGGGCGGCCTACTCGACCTGCATACTACGCATGCCGACGATGACGGTTGCATCCTCGTCCTCCGAGCGCATCACGCTTGCCAGCAGGCGACCGTCGGCGACGATCCGCACCGCCACGGCAGCCTGGCGTTCGGTGGTCTCCACGAAGAGATGTCCGCCCGGCGCCAGCCAGTCACGGGCCTCTGCGGCCACTCGACGCAACACCTCGAGCCCGTCCCCACCGCCATCAAGGGTCACGCGTGGCTCATGGTCGCGCGCCTCCCGCGGCAGCAGCGCGATCTCCTCGCTCGGCACGTACGGCACGTTCGCGAGCAGAACATCCACACGCCCCAGAAGTGATGGTGGCAACGGCTCGAACAGGTCGCCCTCGAACACGCTCCCACCGAGCGGAGAGACATTGCGCCGGGCGCATTCGACGGCCGGATGCTCGACATCCGCGGCATAGAGCGTCACCGGCGTGCGGGGATACGCCCCATTCACGGCCGTAGCCACCGCAGCGCCGAGAGCACCAGCCCCGCAGCACAGGTCAACAACGACAGCACCGGGGCCGCAGAGCTCTATCGCCCTGTCCACCAGGAACTCCGTGCGCCTGCGCGGCACAAATACCCCTGTCTCGAGGTGCATTCGCAGCCCGTGGAACTCCGCCCAGCCCACAACCACCTCCAGTGGCGCCCCATCGACGCGCCTCTGCACCATGTCTTCCAGTTCTGCGGCCGTGTGTGCTTCCGCGCAGAGCAGTCGAGCCTCCTCCTCGGCGTAGACGCACCCCGCAGCGCGGAGTCGCAGAACCAACTCTGGCTCACGCTCTCGAAACTGATTTTCAGTCATGGGGTTGTCTCCAGCCGGTGTGCGGCAAGCCTACGATTGAGCTCATGTCTCTGCACGAAATTCCCCTTGTCACGCTCGACGGCAACACGATTAGCTTCGGAGAGTTTCGAGATAAGACGGTGCTCGTCGTCAACGTTGCGTCCAAATGTGGCCACACACCCCAATACGAGCAACTTGAGCAAATCTATAGAAAATATCGCGACCAAGGGTTGGTCATTCTCGGCTTTCCGTGCAACGAATTCGCTGGCCAAGAGCCGGGAACCGCGGAAGAAATCCGTGCTTTCTGTACGGCGAACTACGACGTGACGTTCCCGATGTTCGCGAAGATCAAGGTCAACGGCAATCATGCGCACCCCTTGTATTCATTGCTGAGTAAGACCCCCGACAGCTCGGGGGAGGCCGGAAGGATCAAGTGGAACTTCGAGAAGTTCGTGATCTCACCAAAAGGGAATATCTTCCGTTTCCGCTCAAACGTCCAGCCAGACGCCCCGGAGATCGTCTCTGTGATCGAACGTGAGTTGAGCGCCAATTAATGCGACAATAAGTCAGGAAAAAAGGCTTAGAACGACCGTAAGACGCGTACTCCGCAGGTAAAATCGTCCGTCTAGTTCCAGGCGACCCGCACCGTCGGCAGGGTGAGGAACACGGGGTCTGCCGTGACGATCGGAATGCCCTCGATGATGCTCTGGGCGGCCAGCATCCGGTCGAATGGATCCTCGCTCGCCCACTGCAATTGGCCCACCGCGATCGCGTGACGAGCCGTGACGGGTAGTTCCACCGCTCCGAGCCGGCGGATGTGGTCCTCGAATGCCAGGAGAAGGCTCCCGGTGTCTGGAAGCCTGCCAATTCGGTGTTTTGTGGCTATTTCCCAAGGAACTACGGCGGAAATCAGGAGTTCGTTGGCCGGATCTCGGATCAATTCTTCCGCCACAGGACTCAATCTGGCGGGGTCCCTGAGCGCCCACATGACGACGTAGGTATCGAGGAGCAGTCTCACTCGCCGCTCCACGCCCGTAGCTCGTCACCGGGCAACTCTTCGAAGAAAGACACCCTGATGGGGCCTCCTGGGACGAATCCGAGCTCTCTTTCGGGTACTTCACCCAGGGGACAAAGCCTCGCAATGGGGTGTCCACCACGCGCGACGACGATTTCTTCGCCCTTTTCGACGCGAACGAGGAGCTCGGAGAGTCTCGTTTTCGCGTCCTGCACGTTGACTTGGGTGACCATGTTGACCAAGTCTAGTTGGTCAACCTTGTTGAATGCGAGCACATTCTCACCGGCTTGCCCGGAATCATGGGCGAGAAGCGGGTATTGGTGCGGGTGGCTGTCGTCTGGGGGTGCGCAGTTCAGGGGCGCATTATGACGAGCCAGCGGCCCTTCACGCGCTCCGTCACGCTGCTCGCGAGGGGCTCAGCGAGCGTAGAAACGGCTTCCAGGACGTGTTGTGCGATGCGATGGGCGCTTTTGGGGTCGTCTCCGGTGAAGCGAACGGTGATTCTGGGCATCCCGGAGACGATTCCGAGGTCCGACGCCTCCACGGTGGTGAGCTCGGCAGCCGCGCGCGCGGCAGAGGGGAGCACGGAGGGCGGCTCCACGCCCGGACGGAGGGCGCCGATCGTGACCGTGATCCTGTAGGAAGGCATGCTTCAGCGTAGAAGAGCACCTGCAGGGATGGTCGTGTTTCGTGGCAGACTGGATCGGTTAGACTGTGCCGAGGCAAATTTTCCGAGGTTCCAATACGGGCCCGGCAGTTCGTTCACCGCCCGGTGAAGCTACAATGTGAGGTGCGTATGGGTTCCGTAATCAAGAAGCGTCGCAAGCGCATGGCGAAGAAGAAGCACCGCAAGCTGCTTCGCAAGACTCGCCACCAGCGTCGCAACAAGAAGTAGCCGCCGGTCGGCTCGAAGCGTCAGGTTCCGACCTGGCGCTTTTTCTTTGCCCGCGGGTGTCGTTGCCAGCGTGGCGAGAGCGGTCGACACGGCGATGGCCGGCAGCGTTCTAGGCTGGAGACATGCCACGGTCGGTCGTCCTCACGCTCATCGGTAAGCCGGGATGTCACCTGTGCGACGACGCGCGGGAAGTGGTGACCTCGGTCGTCGCGGATCTCACAGGCGACGCATCCGCCCCCGCCATCGCGGTGGAGGAGCTCTCGATTCTCGACGACGCCGATCTGCAGGAGAAATACGTCGAAGAGATTCCCGTACTGCTTCTCAACGGGCGCGTACACAACATCTGGCGCGTCGACGCGGCGCGCCTCCGCCAGGCAATCCTCCAGACAGACTGACGACGCGCCGTCAGTCGCGCCTGGCTGCAGCCTCTGCCTCCGCGCGCGATTCATAGACCGGCTCGTCGAGGGTCATCATGAGGTTTTCGCCCGGTGCGACGAGCAGCAGGTCGGTCGGTTCGTCCGCGGTGCGGAAGTCGTCTGCGACGAGCGGCTCGTTGTTCACGTGCACGGTGAGCAGGCCGCTGCCGGTCTCGAGCGACCCCACCTCGAGAGCGCTCAGCGGTTTTCCACCCGCCCGCTCCAGGAGCGCGAGCACGGCCGCACCGATTCCCTTGCCACCAGACAGGAACGACTTCTCGTCCAGCACCGTGTAGTCGTAGCGGGTGCGCACGGTGAAGCGCAGTTCGTCTGGCTCGGCCGCATCATCCGCCTCGTCGTCTTCGTCGAACTCGTCGAGGGCGTCGCCATACGCGCCGACCGCCTCCCAGAGACGGCTGTCGAGTTCTTCATCGGCCTCGCTGCGGATGCCGTGGGCCGCAATGGCTTCCACGTGCGTACGCAGGACGGCAAGCAGGGCCTCGCCTGCTTCGGTGGCGGTCTGTGGGCTGTCGTCGCTCATGATGCAACCGTACCTTCCGCCGCTCACAAGGCGGTGCTCAGCGCTCCGAGATCGAGCTCGGCCGCCGCGAGGTTGTCGCGCACGTGCGCGAGGTCGAGCGAGCCGGGGATGAGCATAGTGTGGTCGTACTGCGCGAGCAGCCACGCGAGACCCACCTGGCCGGGTGTCGTACCGAGCTCCTTTGCCGCGGAGATCACTGCGGGGAGCTCGGTCACGTGTGTGTGCCCGGCGAAGCCGCTTCCGAGCGGCATGTACGGAACCCAGGCCAGTCCGTGCGCCCGGGCGAGATCCAGCACGGGTCCACTCTCGCGGTCGACAAGATTGTAGAGATTCTGGATCGCGACGATTCCCGCCGGGAGCGCCTCGGTGAGCTGCTCGGCGCTCACGTTGCTCAGGCCGATGGAGTCGATCAGGCCCTCATCCCGCATCGTCACCAGTTCAGCGAGCTGGTCCGCGAGCGGGAAACGCTGCTCCTCCGGCGCGATGATTCCCGGCGCGGCGTCGAGGCGGCGAAGGTAAACGAGGTCGAGGTGTTCTCTTCGGAGACTGCGAAGGTTGGCCTCGACATCCTCCCTGAGTTCTGCTGGGTTCTGGGCAGGCACGAGCGCCGGTGTCGCACCGGGCACCTCCCGAGCGCCGACCTTGGTCGCGATCAGGGGAGAGTCTGAGGCGTCGGGAAAGGCGTGCCCGATCGCCCGATTCACGTCGCCGTCGCCATAGAACCCTGCCGTATCGAGATGGTCAACGCCGAGGCGCACGACCTCGCGAAGCAACTCGACAGCCTCGTCCAGGTTCGGTCTGCTTCGACCGTGCGAGAGCTGCATCGCGCCATACCCGACTCGGTTGAGAGTGCGGCCGATGAATTCAATCGTGGCGGACATTCGGCATCCCTTCGCGCGGCGGTAAACTAAGCGGAACAATTTCCGCTACGCGACGATACGCTTTAACCGGAGGAACTTCCACTTGTCCGAGGTCAGCCCGAGTAGTCAGAGCAAGCGAGCGGATGCGGTTCGCAATCGCGAGCGCATCATCGAGGCCGCGGAGCGCGTCTTTGCATCCGGCGGCGACTACGGCCCGGAGGCAATCGCCCGAGAGGCGCGCGTCGGTATCGGCACCCTCTACCGCCACTTTCCGGACCGCAATGACCTGGCCGCGGCCGTCTACGACGAGGAGTTGCAGGCCGTCGCCGGGAGTGTGCAGTCGCTTCTCGAGGAGACGACTCCGCTCGTGGCGCTCCGCCGCTGGATGGACCGCTTTGCGGAGCGCCTCGAGAAGAAACGGGCGATGGCGCCCGCGCTCAGATCACTCCTTGACAGTCGAGCAGAAGGGCCGGCACTCGCGCGCGAAAAACTCGTGAGCGCGGCGCAGGAGATCATCGACGCGGGAACGAGGTCGGGGGAGATCCGTCGCGACGTGCAGGGAGACGACATCGTCACCGCGCTCATCGGCGTTTGCGTCGCGACAGCGGGCAACGACGACCCCGAACAACTCGCGCGTCTCCTCGACATGCTGGGAAACGCGGTGGGTGCCTACGGCAGCAGGCGGTTCGGCCCCCTGAACAGGTAGGTCGCCTCGCGCAGGTTGCCCAGGCCGAGCATGAGCATGAGCACGCGGGAGAGGCCCATGCCAAACCCTCCGTGCGGTGGCACCCCGTAGCGGAAGAAGTCGAGGTAGAAGCCGAGCTCCTCGGGGTCGAGGCCCTTGTCGCGAGCGTTCTGCTCGAGCACCTCGATGCGGTGTTCGCGCTGCGCTCCGGTGGAAATCTCGGTGCCGTTGTAGATGAGGTCGTAGCTGTTGGTGAGGCCTGCATCATCCGCGTGCCGCATGTGATAGAACGGCCGGATGCTCGACGCGTAGTCGGTGAGGAACACGAAATCGTGCCCGAACGTCTCCTTCACGTACGCCGCAATCTGGCGCTCGCCCTCCGGATCCATGTCGTCGTCGTGACGGGGAACCTCGTAGCCGCGCTCGGCGACGATGCGCTTCGCCTCGGCGAGCGGGATGCGCGGGAACGGCGTGGTGGGCACCTGCAGGTCGATGCCGAACAGGGCCTCGATCTCGGCGCCATGCTTCGCCTTGACCGCGGTGAAGCCAGCGACCATGAGGTCTTCGTGCAGCTTCATGACGTCTTCGTGGCTGTCGATCCAGCTGATCTCCGAGTCGACGCTCGTGAACTCGGTGGCGTGACGAGAAGTGAAAGACGGGTCTGCGCGGAAGGCCGGGCCGACCTCGAAGATCTTGCCGAAGCCGGCGGGCTGCGCCATCTGCTTGAAGAACTGCGGGCTCTGTGCGAGGTACGCCTTCGTCTCGAAGTAGCCGACCTCGAACAGCTCGGCCTTCGACTCGCTCGCGCTCGCCATGAGCTTCGGCGTGTGCAGCTCGATGAAGTCGTTCTCGACCCAATAGGTGCGCCAGGCGTGCTCGAGCGTGGTCTGGATGCGGAAGATCAGGTTGTTCTTCGGAACGCGCAGGTCGATGAAGCGCCAGTCCATGCGCTTGTCGACGCCGGAGTCGTCGGCGATCGGCGTCTCCGGGATGGCGTGGGAGGCGATGTCGAGACCGTCGAGCTTGATCTCGACGCCGCCGAGCTTCACGCGCTCATCGTGCTTGAGCTCACCGGTCGCGGTGAGGAACGAGCCCTGGCTGAGTCCGGAGATCGTGTCGGCGAGAGCGTCCTCCGCGGGTGTGCCGTCGTCGGCGAAGGCGCGCGGGTGCACGAGCTGCACGGCACCGGACTCGTCGCGCAGCACGACGAACTGCACCTTCTTCTGGTCGCGAACCGTCTCCACCCACCCGGACACGCTCGTGGGGCCGTCGGATGCCGCGGCCAGGTCTCTGATCAGGGTGCGTGTGCTCACCCCTCAAGTTTAGGCGACCGCCGCAGCCCGCCTTTCCCCGACGACAGTCGCGGGGCTACACCTTCCGTAGACTTGACCGCGTGCCAGCAACCCTCATCCATCTCGTCCGACACGGCGAGGTGCACAACCCGGAAGGCATCCTCTACGGGCGCCTTCCCGGCTACCACCTCTCGGAGCTAGGGCACTCGATGGCGGCCGCCGCGGCAGCGAGCCTGGGCGGGCATCCGATCGCAAAGCTCTACGCGTCACCGCTGCAGCGCGCGCAGGAGTCGGCAAAACCGTGGTCGGAGTCCTTCGACCTGCCGATCGTGACCGAGGGTCGTCTGATCGAGCCGACCAATAAGTTCGAGGGGAAGAAGTTCGAGTTCGGGCCAGCCGTACTGCTGCATCCGCAGGCCTGGCCGTGGGTGATCAACCCGCTGAAGCCAAGCTGGGGCGAGGCCTACCTGAGCGTGATCGGGCGGATGCTCGCGGCGATGGAAGACGCGCGCCTCTCGGTCGACACGGGCGAGGTCGTCATGGTCAGCCACCAGATGCCGATCGTGATGGTGCAGCGCGCAGTCGCAGGCAAGAGTCCCATCCACGACCCGCGCAAGCGCCGCTGCTCACTGTCGAGCATCACGACGTTCGAGAAGCGCGGCGACGCCTTTGTTGAGGCCGACTATCAGGAACCTGCGGCAGAGTTGCTCGCGAAAGCCGTCGACCGGGGAGCAGTGTGAAGTTTGCAGCCAGGGTGAGCGTTGTCGCGCTCGCCGTCGCCCTCGTGCTCACCGGATGTTCGGCGAACGATTCGCTGGCCAGGAGCGTGCACGACAACTACACCTCGGCCGATGGTTCTGTCACGACGATCAGCGCACAGGATCGTGGGGCGCCGATCGATTTCACCGGCCCAAGCGACACCGGCAAGAACATCTCCAGCACGAATCATCTCGGCCAGGTGGTCGTCGTGAACTTCTGGTACGCCGGATGCGCGCCATGCCGCACGGAGGCCCCCCTGCTGGAGAAGTCGTACCAGAAACTCCAGGCGAGCAAGGTGTTCTTCGTCGGTGTCAATACCTTCGACCAACCCGACACCTCGCGAGCGTTCGCGGCGGACCACGGTGTGACCTACCCGTCGATCATCGATGTCAACTCCGGCGCGGTGCGACTCGCCTTCGCGGGCAAGATGTCGCCCACCGCGACTCCGACCACGATCATCCTCGACCAGAAGGGGCGCATCGCGGCGAGGGTCCTGGGGGAGCTCGAGTCGTCATCCCTTCTCGACCAGCTCGTGACCGACCTGCTGGCCGAAGGCGCCAAATGAACCCAATCGGGGAGCTCATCACCAGCGGGAGCCTCCTCGTCGCCCTGCCGATAGCGCTTTTCGCCGGGTTCGTTTCGTTCGCATCGCCCTGCGTTCTTCCCCTCGTTCCCGGATACCTCGGTTACGTCGGCGGTTTTGCGGGCAACGGAGAGAAGCGTGACCGCGGCAGGCTCGTGCTCGGGGTCGCGCTGTTCGTGCTCGGCTTCAGCGTCGTCTACGTCACTCTCACGCTGCTCTTCGCAACGGCCGGTCTGCTTCTCATCCCGTGGATGAACCTCATCACCCGGGTCGTCGGCGTCGTCGTGATCGTGATGGGCCTGGTCTTCATCGGCCAGTTCACCTTCCTGCAGCGCACCTTCAAACCCGGTTGGCGCGTGGCGACCGGCCTCGGTGGCGCGCCGCTGCTCGGCGTGGTCTTCGGCCTCGGCTGGGCGCCGTGCATGGGTCCGACGCTCGTCGCGGTGCTCGGGCTCAGCCTCGGCAGCGGATCACCGGGGCGGGGAGCACTGCTCGGCCTCGTCTTCTGTCTGGGGCTCGGCATCCCGTTCCTGCTGGTGGCTCTCGGCCTCAGCTGGGTCACCGGGTCGGTCGCCTGGCTCAAGCGGCACATCCGTCTTATCAATATCATCGGAGGAGCGCTGCTCATCCTCGTTGGCCTGCTCATGGTGAGCGGTATCTGGAGCAGCTTCATCTCACACCTTGGATCGGTAATTCCCGGTTATGTCTCGCCCCTCTGATCACTACGATTCGCCAGCGCCCACAAAGGATGCCACGCCCGCGAAACTCGGCTTCGTCGGGTACTGCCGATTCTTCTGGCGCCAGCTCACGAACATGCGCACCGCGCTGCTGCTCCTGTTGTTGCTCGCGATCGCGGCGGTGCCCGGCTCGCTCTTCCCCCAGCGCGTGGCTGACCCGAACGGCGTCACCCAGTACTTTGCCGCGAACCCGAACACAGCGCCGATCCTCGACAAGTTCCAGCTCTTCGACGTCTACAACTCGGTGTGGTTCTCGGCCATCTACCTGCTGCTGTTCATCTCGCTGGTCGGCTGCGTCATCCCGCGTACCCTGCACCACCTGCGTGCGCTGCGCTCCAAGCCCCCGCGCACTCCGGCGAAGCTCGACCGCCTCGGCGCCTTCGCCGCATTCGACCTTCCCGCGGGGGAGACGGATGCCGAGGGCAGGCCGTTCACACCGGCGTCAGTCGTCGAGTCGGCGCGCGCTGTTCTTCGCCGGTCGCGCTACCGCGTGCAGCTCTTCGAGGGCAGGGACCTCTCGGTCTCGGCCGAGCGTGGCTACCTGCGCGAGACGGGAAACCTCGTCTTCCACACCGCTCTTCTCGGCGTGCTGATCGCGGTCGGCATCGGCGGGAGCATCGGCTACACCGGGCAGAAGGCGGTCGTGGTCGGGCAGTCGTTCGTCAACGTGCGCAGCGCCTTCGACTCCTTTAACCCCGGGCGGCTGTTCAGCGACGACTTCCTGCAGCCCTACCGGCTGATCGTGAACTCCTTCCAGGCAAAGTACGAAGAGAAGAACCTGAACGCCCTCGGCGAGGCGATCGACTACACGGCCGACCTCACGAGCTACGCACCGGGTGATCCGGGCACGAAGCGGGTGCTGAAGGTCAACGACCCGCTGCGTCTCGGCGGCAACGACATTTACCTGCTCGGCAATGGCTACGCGCCGACCGTCACCGTGCGCGACGCGGGCGGCAAGGTCGTGTTCACCGACGACATCCTCTGCCTTCCGCAGGACGCCAACCTCACCTCCATCTGCACGATCAAAGTTCCGGACGGGCTCAAGAAGCAGCTCGGGATGCAGGGCTTCTTCTACCCGACCGCGAGCCCGCTCGAATCCGGGGCATTCACCTCCGTGCATCCGGATCTCGGCAACCCGATGCTCACGCTTCGCGTCTACGCCGGAGACCTCGGCATCAATGCGGGTGTTCCGAAGTCGGTGTACTCACTCGACCCGGATGGCATGACCCAGATCGCGGGAGGCAAGGCCACGACGCCAGCCCTGGAGCTGAAGCCGGGCCAGACCGTGAAGCTGCCGGATGGTTACGGCTCCATCACCTTCGAGAACGCGTCGCCGAAGGCCGCCGCCAACGATCTGTCCAGGAGCGTCAAGCGCTTCATCACCCTCGACGTGCACAGTGATCCGACCCAGGGATGGGTGCTCATCTTCGCGATGCTGGTCGTCGCCGGGCTGCTCACCTCGCTCTTCATTCCGCGCCGCAGGGTGTGGGTGAAGGTCATCGAGCAGGAGGGTGGCGGACTCCGGATCGAATACGCCGGCCTGGCGCGCGGAGAGGACCCGAGCCTCGATGCCGCGGTCGCGGATGTTGCGCGGAGACACGCCCGCCAGCTCGGGCTTAGGCTGTCACAGTGACCGATACGTTCTCGTTCTACTCGCTGGTACTCATCTACTCGGCGATGGCCGTGTACCTGTTCGCTTTCATCGCCTTCACTCTCGACCTGGCGAAACGCACCGCCGGGGCGCCCGCCGCGGTTGCCGCTCCAGCGGCGCGGGTCGGCGTGCTCACGCGAGCCGCGGGCACCACCGCAACGCTTGAGCGACTGGATGAGGCGCCCGTCGTTCCCACGCGTCGCGTCAGTCGATTCGAACGCGTCGCGTACGCGCTGACGATTCTCGGCTGGATCCTGCACGTCGTCGGCACCGTGTTCCGCGGGATTGCAGCCGATCGCGTGCCGTGGGCGAACATGTTCGAGTTCTCGCTCACCGCATCCGCCATCATCGTCGGTGTCTTCATCTTTGTGCAGCTGTGGGTCGAGCTGAAGTTCCTCGGCGCGTACATCACCGGTTTCGGACTCATCGTGCTCGGGGTCGGAACGGTCAACTTCTACGTTCCCGTCTCCCCGCTCGCGCCAGCGCTGCAGTCGTACTGGCTGGTCATCCACGTGTTCGTGGCAACACTCGGCACCGCGTTCTTCGCGATCGGTGGCGGGCTCTCGCTCATCCAACTCATCCAGGCGAGACACGAAGCGGGCAAGTTCGACTCGGTGAAGTTCCTCACGACCCTCCCCACGGCGGAGCGGCTCGAGAACCTCGCCTACCGAGTTGTCGTGGTCGGCTTCGTCTTCTGGACCTTCACTCTCATCGCCGGATCGATCTGGGCCGAGCACGCGTGGGGTCGCTACTGGGGCTGGGACACCAAGGAGGTCTGGACCTTCATCATCTGGACGGTGTTCGCCGGATACATCCACGCGAGGGCAACTCGCGGCTGGCGCGGTTCGCGTTCCGCCTGGCTCGCGATCATCGGATTCGTGGCGGTGATGTTCAACTTCACCATCGTGAACCTGTTCTTCAAGGGCCTGCACGCCTACTCAGGCCTGCCTTCCTGATCGTTTCCGCATAGTGCGCTGAGCTTCTCCTGACCCCTGAAGGGGGGTCGACTAGGCTGTCTGCATGTCCGGTCTGCGCTCGGTTCGCGTGCGCATTCTGGCCTCCATACTTCTCGTCACCGCCCTCGGCATGACACTCGCGGGGGGAGCCGCCTTTCTCGTGCAGCGTGATCGGGCGCTGTCGCAGATCGACTCGAAGCTGTCGGAGACGGTGCAGGGCCTGCAGTCCGTGGCAGAAGAGGACTCTGGCAATGGCGCACCCGCGACGGTGCGTGAGTTCATGACCGCGGCGATGCAGCGCGTGCTGCCGGACACCCACGAGAGCATCGTCGGGATCATCGACGGGCGCGCGACGATGCTGCCTTCCGCGGACCTGGACTTTCGTCTCGACCGCGATTCCGCGTTCATCAAACGCGTGGTGGACATCGCGAACCCGAGCAGGGTCGTCATGGGAACTGCAGCCTCGAAGGCGGGCGAGCTGCGCTACGTCATCATTCCGGTGCGGATCGGTGACGACACCTCACGGGGGCTGTATGTCGCCGCCTACAGCCTGGATGCGGAGCTCGCTGAGATTCGCGACGGGCTCACCATCTACTTCGTGGTCGCTGCGCTCGCGCTCCTGGCGGTGGGCCTCGTGGGCTGGTTCGTCGCCGGACGACTGCTGCGACCCATCCGGTCGCTGCGCGAGACGGCTGCCCGCATCTCCTCGACGGATCTCGCCGAGCGCATCACGGTGGTAGGGGTGGACGACGTCTCCGAGCTCACCGTCACCGTGAACGACATGCTCGACCGGCTCGACGAGGCATTTACCGGCCAGCGACTGCTGTTGGATGACGTGGGCCACGAACTCAAGACCCCGATCACGATCCTGCGCGGCCACCTCGAATTGATCGAGCCCGACTCGCCGGACGACGTGCGAGCCACCCGCGACCTCGTGCTCGACGAGCTCGACCGGATGAGCGGTCTCGTGCAGGACATCGCCCTGCTCGCCAAGACGCGCATCCCCGATTTCGTGAAGCCGGAACCCACGGACGTCGCCGAGCTCGCGGAGGCCGTGTTCGCCAAGGCCAGCGCGCTGTCGAGCGAGCGGGAGTGGAGCCTTGATGCCACGGCGACCGGCACCGTCGTGGCGGATCCGGCGCGCATCACCCAGGCCTGGCTGCAGCTCGCCGAGAACGCGGTGAAGTACTCGCCGCAGGGCAGCACCGTCGTGATCGGCAGCACCGGGCGGGGCGACGACGAGGTCGAACTGTGGGTGCGCGATCAGGGCAAGGGTGTAGAGAAGGACCAACTCGTCACGATCTTCCAGCGGTTCGCACGAGCGGGGCGCGAGCGCGGAGTGGACGGCGCAGGTCTCGGCCTGTCCATCGTGCAGGCGATCGCTGAGGCTCACCGCGGTCGGGCCTTCGCGGAGAGTGAGCCGGGGGTCGGGTCGAGGTTCGTCATCCTGATCCCGCGTACAGGGTCGAAACGAAAGGGATAGCCGTGGCAAACATCTTGATAGCGGAGGACGAGGAGCGCATCGCGTCGTTCCTCGACAAGGGGCTGCGGTCCGCCGGCTTCGGCGTGACCACGGTGAGTAACGGTGTCTCGGCGCTCAACGCGATCGGTAGCGGCGAGTTCGACCTGCTCCTGCTCGACATCGGACTGCCGAAGCTCGATGGACTTGAGGTACTGCGCAACCTTCGCGAGACGGGCGACGAGATCGCCGTGATCGTGCTTACGGCGCGAGACTCGGCGGTCGACACCGTCTCCGCGCTCGAGGAGGGCGCCAACGACTACATGTCGAAGCCGTTCCGCTTCGACGACCTGCTCGCCCGCGTGCGCCTTCGGCTGCAGGATGCCTCGAACAAGACCACCTCGCAGCTGCTCGAGTGCGGCGACCTCAGCCTTGACCTGCGCACCAGGCGCGTCACGGTGGACGGCCGCGAGGTGGACCTGTCCGCGCGAGAGTTCGGGCTCGCGCAGGAGTTCATCCAGAACGCGGAACAGGTGTTGAGTCGTGAGCAGTTGCTCAGCAGGGTGTGGGGATTCGACTACGACCCGGGGTCGAACGTGGTGGAGGTCTACGTGCGATACCTGCGCCGCAAGATCGGTGCCGCGCGTCTCGAAACCGTGCGGGGGATGGGGTACCGGCTCACGGCATCCGTCTCTGCTGGGCCTGATGATGCGAATGCGGCCGACGGCTCGAACGCTTCGGCGGTGCGGCCCTAGCCTGTGCTTCTAGCGGTGCCGACCGTGCGAGCCGCCGTCCTGGTGGCCGCCGAAGTATCCGCCGTCGGCGCCGCGGTCGTCTGCGCGGTGGCGAGGTCCGGGGGCGCGGTACTGGTCTTGCGACTGCTGGTCGGTCTGCTGCTGCGTCGGGGCCATCCGGAGCGTGGGTGCCGGTGTCTCTGGTGGTGCCTCAGTCGATGGCGTGATCCACGAATCCGGCGTGAGATCCCCGCTGCGGGTTCGCGCATCGTCATCGGTGCGGGTGCGCTGGTGCATCCAGTGGTGTGTGTCACCGTCGTGGGCCCACCGATCTGCGGCCCACTTCAGTCTGTCTGGAGCAGAAGCGTCGAGGATCTTCGGCGCGGCCGGCGGCACGATCGTGGGGTCGGATGTGCCCCGCGGCGAACTGGTGATCGGGTCGGCAGCTGGAGGTGCCGGGCTCGTCGGCACCCGTGGCTCGGTCGACTCTGTCGTGACGCCGTTCGTGGATTTGGTCATGACACCGTGGGAGGTCGTGAGCGTCGACGTGGATGTCGGCTGCGGCTCGAGCGCGCGTGTCAGTCCGACGAGGCCGCCCCCGGCGACGCACACCGTGACGACCGTTCCGGTCGCGACCGCCCACGCTGTGCTGCTCTTCGTCATGATTCCCCCTGTGGTTCCCTGCGTATTCCCTCATGCACCTCACCTTCGTGAGATGCGACGCACCCTCTCTCGGATGCCGTGACTCCACTCTCGCGAACGGTCATGAGAGCCACCGGAAGCCGCGATGAGAGAGCTCTCATGTGGGCTTTCCGACGCAGGGTCAGGGGTCAGCGCGGGAGCAGGGCGTGACAGCGCTCGAGGCGGGCGAGCCACCATGCGGTGCGCTCGGGGGATGCGGCGTGCCGGTCGAGCAGCTCGGGCGCCGGGGTGACGCGGCGAACGACGATGCCGCCGTCGGCCGGAAGAAGCGGCTCGGCCACGACATCCGCCGCCAGCAGTGCCGCGGTTCCCAGGCCGCAGTCGTAGTCCAGCTCGGGGATGCTCGCGGCGAGGTGCAGCCCCATCGAGAGGCCCACCGAGGTCTCGATGGCGCTCGAGACAACGACGGGCAGGCCTGCCTGCGCCACGATTCGCAGGGCCGCGCTGGTACCGCCGAGCGGCTGCGCCTTGATGACCAGGATGTTCGCGGCGTTCGCGCGCGCGACCGCGAGCGGATCATCCGCCTTGCGCACGCTCTCGTCGGCCGCGACCGGAACGCCCATGTACTTCACGCGCTTCTTGATGTCGGCGAGCTCGTCGACGCTCGCGCAGGGCTGCTCGACGTATTCGAGATCGAACTCGGTGAGAGCGCGAATGGCGTGTTCTGCTTCGTCGACGTTCCAGCCGCCGTTGGCATCGACGCGGATGCGGCCCTCCGGCCCCAGGTAGCGACGCACCTCGGCGACACGGGCCAGGTCATCCGCGAGCCCCTGCCCCGGCTCGGCAACCTTCACCTTGACGGTGCGGCACCCGGGGAAGCGGTCGAGAATCTCCTTCACCCGGCCTGGGCCGACCGCAGGAAGGGTCGCGTTCACGAGAATGCGGTCGCGCAGGAGCGGCGGATGCTCGGCCCAGCCGAACTCGATCGCCGCGGCCAGCCAGGCGGCGGCTTCGTCATCCGCGTACTCGACGAACGGAGAGAACTCGGTCCAGCCCTCTGGCCCGCGCAGCAGCATCGCCTCGCGGGTGTCGATACCGCGGAAGCGGTGTGACATCGGCAGGGAGACGACCCGGGCAGAGGTGGTGAGTTCGCTCAGGGTCGGCTGGATTCGCGACTGCATTGCACCAGTCTGCCCCACTGCCTCGACTAGGCTCCCTTGGCGAGGGAGTGTCATGAGCGAGGCGGGGTTCGGCGAGGGTGTGGACGCGGTACGGCCCGCGGAGCTGGCCGCGCCATCGGGTGCCGAGGCACCTGATGCTCCCGAGGAGACTATCCCTGAGCTCCGGTCGAAACGGGCGCCCGCCGCCGCCCTCGGCACGGTTGCCCTCAGCCTCGCCGCGGTGTGCGTGGTCGCGGATGTCATGGCCGTCATCCTCGCCACCCAGCGCTATTGGAACTCCGCGACCCTGATTGCGCAGGCCACGACGGTCGCCACGATCTTCGTCTTCGTCGTCGGACTGTTCGCAGCCTTCCGCAGGCCTGCCCGCTGGCTCGGCATCGGTGCGATGGTCGTGGCCGTGCTCGCCAACCCGTTCATCCTCACCCACCTACTGAACTTCCTCGGAGGCTGACCCGCGGGTCGAGTAGCGCCCGTCGAACGTGGTGGTGCGTCCGCTTGTCGAGACCACACCCACCCACGGCTCGTAGGCTTAGCCCATGCCTGAAGCAGACTTCGTCTCCGACCTGTTCGACTCGTCCGCGTGGAAGCCGGTCGCCGGTTTCGAGGGCCTGACCGACGTGACCTACCATCACGACGTCGCCGGGCGAGTGGCCAGGGTCGCGTTCAACCGGCCCGAGGTGCGCAACGCGTTCCGCCCCCATACGGTCGACGAGCTCTACCGCGCGCTCGACGACGCGAGGCAGAACTCGCGCATCGGCGTCGTGCTGCTGACGGGCAACGGACCGAGCCCCAAGGACGGCGGCTGGGCCTTCTGCTCGGGGGGCGACCAGCGCATCCGGGGCCGCGACGGCTACCAGTACTCCGACGGCACGGTGTCGACCGGGCGGCTGCACATCCTCGAGGTGCAGCGACTCATCCGCTTCATGCCCAAGGTGGTCATCGCGGTCGTTCCGGGCTGGGCGGCAGGCGGCGGGCACTCGCTCCACGTCGTCTGCGACCTCACCATCGCATCTGCCGAGCACGCGCGCTTCAAGCAGACGGATGCCGACGTCGGCTCCTTCGACGCCGGGTACGGCAGCGCATATTTCGCTCGCCAGGTCGGCCAGAAGTTTGCCCGGGAGGTGTTCTTCCTCGCCCGGGAGTACGACGCCCAGCGCGCCCTCGACACGGGAGCCATCAATGCCGTGGTGCCCCACGCCGAGCTCGAGAAGGTCGCGCTCGAGTGGGCGAACGAGATCCTTGGGAAGTCGCCCACGGCCATCCGCATGCTCAAGTTCGCCTTCAACGCCGTCGACGACGGCATGGTCGGCCAGCAGGTGTTCGCGGGCGAGGCCACTCGCCTGGCCTACGGCACAGACGAGGCTGTGGAGGGCCGGGATGCCTTCCTTCAGAAGCGCGAGCCGGACTGGTCGCCGTACCCGTGGCAGTACTGAGTCGCGGCATGAACTGCATTCCGCCCGGGCACATGGTGGGTCATCGCGCCGGTGACCCGCAGATCGCCGCAACGCGTGAGGCTCGGAAGCGCGGGGTGACGGGATGACACGCCCGCTCGCCGTCGTGCCCGCCGAACCGCAGGCGGTACTCGCCGCACTGCGGGAGGCGCTCAGCGGAGACGGCCCGGCGATCCTGCCCAGGGACACGGAGGCCCGCCCCGGCCAGCCCGCGCTCCCCGCCGAGGTTCCGCAGCGGGTGGCGCTCGTCGTGGAGACGAGCGGCTCCACCGGGGTGCCGAAGCGGGTCGCACTCAGCGCGGACGCCCTGCTCGCCTCGGCCGCGGCATCCGAGAGTGTGCTCGGTGGTCCGGGCCAGTGGCTGCTCGCCCTGCCCGCGCACTACATCGCCGGCGTGAACGTGCTGGTTCGCTCGATCACGAGCGGCACGCAGCCCGTCATCCTGGGCGGTGGACACTTCGACGCGAAGGCCTTCGCCGAGGCGAGCGACGCGATGGATTCCCCGCTCCGCTTCGCCTCGCTGGTTCCGACCCAGTTGCTGCGCCTGCTCGACGCCGCAGAGCAGGACCTCCCCGTGCTCGACCGCCTGCGTCGCTTCGACCGCCTCCTCATCGGCGGGCAGGCGACGCCGGCCGGCCTTGTCGCGCGCGCTCTCGAACTCGGCCTCAACCTCAGCCGCAGCTACGGGTCGAGCGAGACCTCGGGCGGCTGCGTCTACGACGGCGTCCCCCTCCCCGGCGTCGAGCTGCGCATCGCCGGCGGGGAGGTGCAGATCGGCGGAGCGACTCTCGCCGAGGGCTATCTCGGCGACGAAGCGCTGAGCGAGCAGAACTTCCTCGACGACCGCGGCCAGCGCTGGTATCGCACGGGCGACGCAGGGGCGCTCGATGTAGCGGGAACAACGCTCGCGGTCACCGGCCGCCTCGATTCCGTCATCATCTCGGGCGGAACCAACGTCTCGCTCGCCGCCGTCGAACGGGTCGCGGGTTCGCTGCCGGGGTTCGCGGATGCCGTGGCCGTGCGCGCGCCGAGCCCGGAGTGGGGCGAGGTGGCGGTCGTGTTCACCTCCTCGACGGATGCGGCGGCGCGCCTCGAGGAGCTCCGCGCCGCGGTGCGAGAGGAGCTTGGGGTTGCCGCACGCCCGGCCGCGCTGCTCGCCGTCGAAAGCATCCCGTTGCTGCCGAGCGGTAAGCCCGACCGTGTGTCACTCGCCGCGGTCGCCGCCGCCTGGGCAGACGACCCGGGTGGGCAGGGCGTCGCTCAGTAGAATCTGTGCGTGGCCAACAGAAAACCAGTCCAGAAGCGCATTGACCCCGCGAAGACTCCTGCCAAGACTCCTGCGAAGACGCCCGCGAAGGGTGCCGCGCAGGGCGCCAGCAAGGGCGCAGCAAAGGCGGCACCCGGGCGCGTGACGGTCGGCAAGTCCAAGAGCGGGCGTCCCGGCGGCACGAAGCCCCGCGTGGTCGTGCAGAAGGCGACCGTTGGCGATTGGATCGGCGGCGCGCGCATCCGCACCCTCCCGCTCGCCGTGGCCCCCGTGGCGCTCGGAAGTGGCGCGGCGTACCTGATCTCCGCGCCCGGGTGGCACTGGGTGCGCATCCTGCTCTGCCTCGCGGTCGCGGTGTGCCTGCAGATCGGCGTGAACTACGCGAACGATTACTCCGACGGCATCCGCGGAACCGACGCCTACCGGGTCGGACCGTCGAGGCTCACCGGGTCGGGGGCGGCCAGGCCGCGCACCGTGCTGGCCGTCGCTCTCGCGTTCTTCGCGCTTGCGGCCATCGCCGGTGTGATCGTTGTGGTCGCCAGTGGCAGCTACTGGATGCTCCTGGTCGGCGCCGCGTGCATAGTCGCCGCGTACTTCTACACCGGCGGCAAACGTCCGTACGGGTACTACGGGCTTGGCGAGGTCTTCGTCTTCGTCTTCTTCGGGCTGGTCGCCACGGCGGGTACGACCTACGTGCAGGTGCAGACCGTCCCGTCGTGGAGCTGGCTCGCCGGTGTCGCCGCCGGTCTGCTCGCCTGTGCCGTGCTCATGGTCAACAACCTGCGTGACCTCGAGCAGGACAAGCTCGCGGGCAAGCGCACCCTGGCCGTGCTGGTCGGAAGCCGGGCCGCGCGCATCCTGTTCGGGGTGTTCGCGCTCGTGCCGTTCCTGATTCTCGCGGTGTTCAGCCTCGTGTTCGTCAAGGCGCCGCTGGTCTATTTCGCGCTGCTTGCGATCCTGCCTGCCGTGGTCATCACCTCAACAGCGAAGACGGCGCCGGAGTTCATGGTCGCGCTGCGTCTCACGAGCATCACGGCGCTCGTCTTCGGACTGGGCCTGGGTGCCGCGATCGCGTTCTGACGCGACCGGCTACTCGGCGGAGTTGCTCTTGCCCTTGGCCTGCTGTGCCTCGAGCTCGTCGAGCGCGGCGTTCTCGATCTCGTTGTCGAGATCGTGGGCCTCGCCGTGGCGCCGCGCGTAGATGTCGTGGGCGACGCCATCGCGCAGCTTGTGCAGGAAGATGTACGACAGGCACAGGGCGATCACCGCGGCAATGAGCGCGGCCACCCACGGCACCACCTGCAGCAGGAGCAGCGCGGCGAGGGCGATCGCAAAGATTCCCAACCGGATGATCGAATATAGGATCCACGCGCGCGACGATTTCACGTGCACCAGTCTAGGCTTCCGTGCTGGTCGTGCACCGAGCGTGCGCTCCAAGTCCACAGGCATTACACCGGGTGTGAGGCCTAGAATCGGGGTATGGCCCGTTTCCTGTTCATCGCCGGTATCGCGGCCGTGTGTCTCACGGTCTTCGCGGTCATCGACTGTGCGATGACGGACCACCGCCGCGCGCGTGGAATTCCGAAGCTGCTCTGGGTGCTTGTCATCCTCGTGCTCCCGATCATCGGGGCGCTTCTCTGGTTCTTCCTCGGAAAGGACCGCAGCACCGGCACGAACCAACGACGCAGCGTGGCACCGGATGACGATCCCGCGTTCCTGAGGAGCCTCGGCACCGAGCAGGAGCAGGACGAGCGCATCCGCCAGCTTGAGCAGGAACTCGCCGACCTCGACGACGACAGCAAGGACTGATGGCAGGGTCGAGCCCGGCGACCGACTTCGCTGTGGCGCTGCTGGCCGCGCTCGTGCGTGCCGGAGTGCGCGACGTGGTGCTCAGCCCGGGGTCGCGTTCGCAGGCGATTGCGCTGGCCGCCGCGGAGTTTGAGGACGCGGGGGTCATCCGGCTGCACGTGCGCATCGACGAGCGAGTCGCCGGCTTCCTCGCGCTCGGCATCGCGGTCGAGACCGACACCCCCGTGCTCGTCGTGACCACCTCGGGCACAGCGGTCGCCAACCTGCACCCAGCGGCCCTCGAGGCGCATCACTCCGGCGTCCCGCTCATTCTGCTCACGGCCGATCGTCCGCCCGAGCTGCGCGGCATCGGATCCAACCAGACCACGCAGCAGCCGGGAATCTTCGGATTCGCCACCGGCTGGATTCGGGATGTCGAAGCACCCAGCGAGACCGGCTTCGACCCGGACTACCCCGACGAGCTCGCGCGCGAGGCGTACTCCGCCGCCGCGGGTCACTCCTCGACCAGGGGACCCGTGCAACTCAACCTCGCGTTCCGCGAGCCGCTCTCCGGGCCGATCGGCGCCTTGCCGTCGCTGAGTTGGTCGAGTAGCGAGGAACGAGCGTATCGAGACTCCCACGATCTCACTCGCGCGGGCCGTGACCTCGCCCCCGCGCAACTGACCGCCAGCCCCAATACCATCGTCATCGCGGGTCACGGTGCAGGCGAACTCGCTGAGCAGACAGCCCGCGCCCTCGGCGCACCACTGCTGGCGGAGGTGTCCAGTGGCGCCCACTTCGGGCCGAACCTCGTGGTGGCCTACCGCGAACTGCTGAATGACGACCACTTCGGCGGTCGCGTCGAGCGCGTGATCGTGTTCGGACGTCCGACCCTCAGCCGCGAGATCCCGGCGCTCATCCAGCGATCGGGGGTCGAGACGATCGTCGTTCGCGGCTCGTCGCCGATCGATTACAACCCCGGCCGCGCGGCCGCGCAGATCGTCGATTCCGTCGAGGTGACGGGTGACCCGGACGGCGATCGCGCCTGGCTCGGCAGCTGGGTGCACACGAGCAGGCACCTGCTCGAGGTGCGCCCGGAGCAGCTGAGTCACGAGCAATCCGTGCCGGCCATGGCGCTCAGCCAGATGCAGGTGTTTCGCGAGTCGGTGACGAGACGGATGCTCGTCGAGGCGGTCTGGCGCGTCACCTGGCCGCACGATCGCCTCATCCTCGGGGCGTCGCGTCTCATCCGCGAGGCCGACGCCGTGGTGCCCGGTAAGCGCATCTCGGTGCACGCGAATCGCGGACTGTCGGGCATTGACGGAACGATCTCGACGGGCATCGGCATTGCCCTCGCGAGCCAGACGGATGACGCGGGAGCGATCGGCGTGACCCGCGTGCTCCTGGGCGACCTGGCCGCGTTCCACGATGTCGGCGCGTTGCTGTTCGGATCGGGCGAGTCGCGTCCGCTCATCCAGGTGATCGTGGCCAACGACGGCGGCGGCACGATCTTCGATGGACTCGAGGTCGCGGCCTCCGCAAGGCCCGAGGCGTTCGACCGGGTGATGCTGACGCCGCAGTCTGTGGACCTGAAGGCGCTCGCGACCGCCTACGGCTGGGACTACCTGCTCGTGAGCAATCGCGGTGAGCTCGATGAGTCACTGTCTGCGACCGCGGGCCCCACCCTCATCGAGGTCCCCCTGCCCCGCTGAGCTACTCGACCGGCGAGGGTTAGCCCAGCGCCTCTACGATCGGGCGGAACTTCATCTTCGTTTCCATGAGCTCTCGCTCCGGGTCGGACTCCGCAACAATGCCCGCGCCCGCGTAGGCCGTCACGTCGCCGTCGGGGAGCACCTGCGCCGACCGCAGCGCGATCGCCCACTCGCCGTCGCCATCCGCGCCGACCCAGCCCACGGGCCCGGCATACCGGCCGCGATCGAACGGCTCCAGCTCCTCGATGACCGTGAGGGCGGCGGCTGTCGGCGTCCCGGCCACCGCCGCGGTCGGGTGCACGGCGGCAATGAGGTCAAGCGCTGTGGACCCGTCGGTGAGCGTGCCGTCGACGTCGCTCGCGAGGTGCCACAGATTCGGCAGCTTGAGCGTGAACGGCACCTCGCTCGCGATGACGTTGGGGCTGTGCGCGCGCAGCGCGGCGAGCACGCTCTGCACGGCGTACTGGTGCTCGTCCTGGTCTTTGGCAGACGTCGCGAGGGCGGTCGCCGCATCCTGGTCCGAGGCGGCATCCGTTCCCCTGGCGGCGCTGCCGGCGAGAACTCGCGCGGTCACCGAGCCCTGGTTGACGCTCACGAGGGTCTCGGGGCTCGACCCGAAGAATCCGTCGATGCCGAAGGTCCAGCAGTCGGGGTAACCGAGCGCGAGATCGCCGATGACCCTGCGCAGGTCGGCATCCGCGGGCAGGTGCCCGACGAGTTCTCGGGCCAGGACGACCTTGCTCAGTTCGCCGTCGTGGATGCGCGCGACAGCGGTGTCGACGGCCTCGCGATAGGCGTCGGCCGTCATTGTTCCGGGAACGAGCGAGATCCGGTATTCGTCGCCGAAGGGCTCCGCCACAGGAATCGCGGGCAGCTCGCCGTCGCCGATGCGGGTCAGCCAGGACCCCTGCGGGTCGCGGCCGAACACGAGAGAGGGGATGACCAGCACGCTCGTCGTGGGTGAGTTCGCCGAGAACGTGAACGCGCCGAGGGCGAGGAGTCCGGTGCCGGTGCGGGCGAGCGGGTCGTTCACCGTGGCCTTCGCGACCACGTCCTGCCAGACGGATGCGGCATCCGCCACCCGGGTCGGCCCGCTGAACTCGAAGCGCGCCACCTCGCCGATTCCGGCCAGCCCGAATCCGCGTCGCTGCCACAGCAGCGGATGCGTGCGATCCAGCCGCGGAATGAGTGCGCCGAAGTCGGCGATCTCGGTGGTTTCGACCGTCAGCACGGGGGCCGGGCGCGCTGATTCCGTCACCGGATCAGCCTACCCGCGGCCCCGCTCGCTCACATTCACACCCAACTAGACTCGTAGCGTGGCGAAAGCAGATCTGAGCAAGCAACCCGTCGAGGTCGCAGCGATGTTCGACGACGTCGCGAAACACTACGATCGCACGAATTCGGTGTTGTCTCTCGGCAACTCCTACATCTGGCGCATGCTCACGGTGCGGGCGATCGCCCCCCAGCCCGGTGAGCGCATCCTCGACCTGGCCGCGGGCACGGGCACGAGTTCCGCCGCACTCGCGAAGAGTGGTGCGCACGTCGTCTCCGCGGACTTCTCCGCCGGAATGATCGAGGTCGGCAGGCGCAAACACCCGGGCCTCGAATTCGTGCAGGCGGATGCCATGGCGCTGCCGTTCAAGACCGGCGAGTTCGACGTCGTCACGATCTCGTTCGGACTGCGCAACATCGAGAAGCCGAAGCTTGCGTTGAAAGAGATGTATCGGGTACTTAAGCCCGGCGGCAGGCTCGTCATCTGCGAGTTCTCAACGCCGCCCGTGGCCATCCTTCGGGCCGGATACTCCGCCTACCTCAAGTACGTGATGCCCGTCGTGGTCGACACCGCGAGTTCGAACCCGGAGGCCTACGGCTACCTGGCCGAGTCGATCGCCGACTGGCCGGACCAGACCACGCTCAGCCAGTGGATCCGCGGGGCCGGGTTCACCCGGGTCGCCTATCGCAACCTCACCGCCGGCGTCGTCGCCCTGCACCGCGGCCACAAGCCGAAGAAGACGGCAGCCCGCAGAACGAAGGCCGTAGCGCAGCCCAAGACTACTGAGCAGCCCGCACAGACCACCAAGCCGAAAACCCCCAAGCCTTAGGGCACGGATCCTACCGACGTTAGGTTGACCAAGGTGACACCCAGCGCCCATGCCGCGCGCCGCAGCATAACCCTGACCTCGTCGTTGGGGCTCGGAGAAAAGCTGTTCTCCTCTGCAAGCGAGAGGCGATTCGCCGAGGCGATCGAAGCGGGTCTCGAGGCCGTCGAGGCCGGGCTGCGGCGGGAGATGTCGTTCGCGGACAACCTCGCGGATGTCACGAGTCGCTACCTGCTCGAAGCCGGTGGAAAGCGCGTGCGGCCCACGCTCGCGCTGCTCACCGCCCAGCTCGGCGACGGCAGCGCCGCCGGGGTGGTCACGGCGGCAGAAGCTCTCGAGATCACGCACCTCGCATCCCTCTACCACGACGACGTCATGGACGAGGCAAAGATGCGCCGCGGTGTTCCGAGCGCGCAGAGCGTGTGGGGCAACTCGGTCGCGATTCTCACCGGCGACCTGCTGTTCGCTCGTGCGAGCAAGCTCATCGCGAGCCTCGGCGAGGACGCCATCAAGATGCAGGCGGACACCTTCGAGCGGCTCTGTCTCGGCCAGTTGCATGAGACCATCGGACCGCGTGACGACGAAGACCCGATCGAGCACTACATCCAGGTGTTGCGCGACAAGACCGGGTCGCTCATTGCCGCCGCCGCGCAGATGGGCGTGAAGTTCTCCGGCGCACCGGTCGAGTATGAGCTTCCCGTGACCACGTTCGGCGAGAAGATCGGCGTGGCGTTCCAGCTCATCGACGACGTGATCGATCTCTCATCCCGAGAGGACGAGACGGGCAAGACCCCGGGCACGGACCTGCGCTCCGGGGTCGCGACGCTTCCTGTGTTGTATCTGCGTCGCGTCGCGGAGACGGATGCGGATGCCGCATTGCTGCTCGCCCGTCTCGAGCGTGATGTGGGTATCGCGCACGGCCAGAATCGGCACGAAGACGACCTGGACGATGCGATTGCGCAGCTGCGCGCGCACGATGTCACGAGCCGTACCCTCGCCGAAGCACATCGCTGGGCTGCCGAGGCCGTTGCCGCCCTCGCACCGCTCCCGGACGGGCCGGTGAAGAAGGCACTCACCCGCTTCGCCGACTCGATCGTCGAGCGCAGCAGCTAGCCGGGGTGACTGCCGCCGGGAGTTTCTCGTGGCGGGAGTCGGCGCCTCGCGGAGGGAGTAACTCCTCCCGTCGCGGGCGGGTTTCTCCCGCCGCGCGGGGAGAAGATGGATTGTAAGGAGCATGTTGTGACCACACTGAGACTCGCCGTGATCGGCGCGGGGCCCGCGGGCATCTACGCCGCGGACACCCTGCTCAAGGCCGAGAAGAGTTTCGACGTCTCGATCGACATCTTCGAGCAGCTTCCCGCACCATACGGGCTCGTGCGCTACGGGGTCGCACCGGATCACCCGCGCATCAAGGGCATAATCAACGCGCTGCGGGATGTCGTGGACAGTGGCCGCATCCGCCTGTTCGGCAACGTCCTCTATGGGCGCGACATCACTCTCGACGACCTCAAAGAGCACTACAACGCCGTCGTCTTCTCGACCGGGGCGGTGCGGGATGCCGCACTCGACATCCCGGGTATTGAACTCGAGGGCAGCCACGGCGCCGCCGACTTCGTGAGCTGGTACGACGGACATCCGGATGTTCCGCGGGACTGGCCGCTCGACCACAGGGAAGTCGCGGTCGTCGGCAACGGCAACGTCGCGCTCGATGTGGCCAGGATGCTCGCCAAGCACGCGGATGACCTGCTGCCCACCGAGATTCCGGCCAATGTCTACGAGGCGCTGAAGAACTCTGCCGTCACCGACGTGCACATCTTCGGACGCCGCGGACCGTACCAGGTGAAGTTCACCCCGCTCGAACTGCGCGAGCTCGGTGAACTGAACGATGTCGACATGATCCTGGGCGACGAGGACTTCGAGATGGATGCCGCCTCGCAGCTCGCGATCGACACCAACAAGCAGATCCTGGTGCTCAGTCGCATCCTGACCAGCTGGCGCGAGCGCACGACCGGCAGCGCATCCCGTCGCCTGCACCTGCACTTCTACGCGAAGCCGCTCGAGCTCGTGGGCGATGGCCGGGTCGAGGCGATCCGCTACGAACGCACGCGCCCCAACGGCGAGGGTGGAGTCGAGGGCACGGGGGAGATCCGCGAGCTCCCGGTGCAGGGCGTCTACCGTGCGGTCGGATACTTTGGGTCGCCGCTGCCGGGCATCCCCTTCGACGAGCATCGCGGTGTCATCCCCAATCGCGAGGGCCAGGTGCTCGACGACGACGACCACCAGGTACCCGGCGTCTACGCGGTCGGGTGGATCAAGCGAGGCCCGGTCGGGCTCATCGGCAGCACCAAGAGCGGTGCGCTCGAGACGATCAGGCACCTCATCCGCGACCAGGCGAACTGGTGGAGCCCGGCGCATCCGGAGCCGTCTGCCGTGACGGACCTGCTCGCGGAGCGCGGCATCGAATACACCGACATCGACGGATGGCATGCCCTCGACCAGCACGAGCTGGCACTCGGCGAGGCGGCCGGCCGCACACGCATCAAGGTCGTGCCCCGCGACGAGATGGTGCGGATATCACGCGACAAGTGACCCCCGAAAGGGGGGTGTGAGGGCTCACGCTAACTCGAGCAAACACTTTTGCGCTCGGGTGCCGGGGGAATACAGTGATGACGCAGAGTCAGCCTCGGTGGTGTCCTACCCTGGTCCGCCGTCGAGTTCTTGACCCTGTAGCAGGAGTGACGACGTTACCCCCGTCGATACTCATGACAAACCCGATGTCTGACCCGCTTTACAGTGTGCGCACCCGAATGCTGCTGCTGTTGACGTGACTTGTGCCCAGTGCACCTGCCGTGTGGACCGCGTATGCCCGAGGAACGCGGAAACCGTGATGCAAGCCTTTCGGGATCACGGTCGCTGTCCGCACGATGTCGCGAAAGGAGCAGGAGTGAACAGACTCGTCAAAGTCTCTATCGCGGGTGCTGCAGGCATCGCGCTGCTGCTCGGCGGTGCGGGCACCCTGGCTCTCTGGAACACTGCCCCCGCCGCCTTCAACGGGTCCGCTGTGCAGTCGGGCATACTTCGCGTGGACTTCACATCGACGGCCACCGCGAAGTACACCGGTACAAACACGCCCGCAATGCATATCGTGCCCGGCGATGCCGTGACTGTCGACCAGCCCATCAAGGTCACTGCCACGGGTAACACCCTGCGCGTCACCCTGAGCTTCACGATCGACCTGGCCACCGCGAGCACTGCACTGCAGCACGCGCTTGACCAGGGCTTCACCTTCAAGGCGTTCAATGCCGCTGGTACTCAGGTGAGTTACACGAACATCAGCGCAGCGGATGCCGCACTCATAACCTCGGTCGAGGGGTCGTTCGTTCTTCCCATCTCTGCAGGCAATGATCTGCAGAACGGTTCGCTCAGTATCGGGCAAGCCCATGTGACCGTGACCCAGGTGCCGTGATGACGACGAGGTCTCCCCGCACGCCAGTTCGGCCGCGCGTCGCCGCCCGGCTGAGACACGTGGCTGCCGGAACCGCGATGGTCGCGCTGGTGGGCGCGCTGACGCTCGTGAATGCCCAGTCTGCGGCGGCAGCCGGTGCCATCGAGGTCAGCAGCGACGGTGTGCACTTCGGGTCCAGCTACCCGGGAGCGCTGTTTGACTCCACTGTCGCGATGGTGCCGGGCGACAGCCAGACCAAGACCTTCTACGTGCGCAACTCCGGTAACGAGGCTGGCGTCCTGCGCATCACCATGGAAGATGTGTCCGCGACCAATGTCGATTTTGCCAATGCCCTGACCCTGGGCGTGACCACCACCGGGCACGCCGGAACCTCGGCGAGCATCACCAGGGCCAACCCCTGCTGGGAGCTCCTCGACGGCCAGACGATCGGGGCGGGCCAGAGCGTCGTGGTCACGGCGACCGTTGCCCTCGGCGATCTTGATGGCCAGGCAGGCCAGGGCGCGATGGCAAGCATGGCAATGAAGGCCAGTCTCAGTGCTCCTGCTGCGGCACCGCTGGCCCAGACGGTCTGCAGCAGCGGACCCAGCTCGGATATCGTCGCTCTGGCGCCCGGTACCGGAACGGCACGTTCGCTGACGACGCTTGCAGCGCCAGCGGATGCCCAGCCTCAGGCGCCGGAGGCCAACACGCAGTTGCCCACCCTCGCGGTGCCCGGAAACAGCGCAACCGTGGATCCGAATACCTGGCGGCTGTATCAGGAACTGCTCGTACTGCTCATGGTTCTCGCGCTCATCCTCGGTTCGGTCCTGTACCTGGTCGTCGCCTGGCTGCGCCGCAGGCGGTCGACGAACGGCAGCACAGCATGATGGCATCGAAGCACCAGCGTGCGAACGACGCCGCGGATGGAACGCGCGGCGTGCTCTATTACCTGGGCGTCGGCTTCAGCGGCGGCCTTCTTGCCCTGGTCGTGCTGCTCGGAGTGATGGCGATACTGGTGCCCGCCCTGGCGGGTGCGACGCCGATGACGGTGCTGACCGGTTCCATGGAGCCGAGTCTGCCGCCGGGAACGCTCGTCATCATCAAGCCGACGCCGACCCGGGACATCCGGCTGGGTGATGTCATCACCTACCGCATCACGCCGACTGAGCCGGGCGTGGTCACTCACCGCGTCACCGCGATCACCGACTCCGCGACCGGCGGGCAGAGCTTCACGACGAAGGGCGACAACAACGAGGTTGCCGATGCGAATCCCGTGAAGTCGACCCAGGTGGTCGGGAAGCTCTGGTACTCGATCCCGTGGATCGGCTACGTCAACAACCTGGTCGGCAGCAACCGGGCCTGGCTGGTACCGGTCATTGCCGGGTCGCTCCTGCTGTATGCCGGATACCTGGGCACAAGCGGTATTGCCACCCTCGCGAAGAAGCGCCGTCTCGCGAAGGAGCTCCAAGACCCTTCGGTGGCCGAGTAGAACATTCTCGTCGCGGAGCAATGGGCGGGTCCAGTGTTCCGCGAGAGAGTTACTCGGTCACCGGAGTTATCTCCGGCGGTTACTGCACGGCCGCGGTGAGCCTCGCCATGTTGTCGAGCACCTGGGAGCGGATGGGCCGCCGCAGCCAGTCCTCGAGGAACAGCTCCGTGCTGTTCGCGCGGTAGCTCTCCTCCACCTTGCGCAGCTGGTCCACGATGTGTTTGCCATGCACCATCACCGAGATCTCGAAGTTGAGAGTGAACGAGCGCATGTCCATGTTGCTTGAGCCGATCACGGCGACGTCGTCGTCGATGGTGAAGTGCTTGGCATGCAGCACGGTGGGTGCTTCGTAGCGCCAGATGCGCACACCGGAGCGCAGCAGCTCCTCGTAGTAGCTCCGCTGCGCGTGGAAGACGAGTGGCTGATCGGCGACCGCGGAGACAAAGAGCTGCACGTCGAGCCCGCGATACGCCGCGTTCGTGATGGCGTAAAGCATCGAATCATCCGGCACGAAGTATGGGCTCGTGATGATCACCTTGTGCTGTGCGTTGTACAGCATGCCGTTGAACAGTCGCAGGTTGTTCTCGTGCTCGAAGCCCGGTCCGCTCGGCACGATCTGGGCATCCAGGATGTTGTGGGTCGTCTTCTCCGGCGGGATGGTGGACGTCTCGCGGGTGAGGAGTTCGTCGGTCTCGCTGTACCAGTCGGTCACGAACAGGGCGTTGACCCCGGCGACGATCGGTCCGTCGAACCGCACCATGAGGTCCTTCCACTGCAGTTTGCGGCGGATGTTGGAGCGCTTGTTGTAGCTGCGGTCGATCATGTTCTGGGAACCGGTGAAGGCGATCTTCCCGTCGATCACCACGAGCTTGCGGTGGTTGCGCAGGTCGGGCCGCTGGTACTTGCCGCGCAGCGGCTGCACCGGCAGCATCAGTCGCCAGAGAACGCCGATCGTCCTGAGCCTTCGGATGGTGGCGCGATACCCAGGCGACCGCAGCGATGCGACATGGTCGAGCAGTACCCGCACCGTGACGCCCCTCGCGACCGCGGTCGCAAGCGCGTCGAAGAACGGCTCGGTCGTGTCGTCGAGGGAGAGGATGTAGAACTCGACATGGACGAACTTCTTTGCGGTACCGACCGCCGCGGCCATCGCATCGAGCGACTCCGCATAGTCCGTGTAGAGCTTTGCGGTGTTGCCGCCGACCAAGGGCATCGACCCCAGGGTGCGGTTGAGCTCGACCATCGAGTCGAGCCACGGCGGGAAGTCCACGTCGCGCACCACCTCATCCATGCCCTCGGTGGTCTCGAGGATGTACGAGTTGATCTCTTCCTGCTTCTCGCGTCGCCGCTGCGGCAGCTTGGTACTGCCGAGCAGCAGGAACAGGATGAAGCCGACGTAGGGAATCAGAAAGATCGCGAGCAGCCAGGCCGTCGCTGTCTGTGGCTTGCGGTTGCGTGGCACGAAGGCGAGCGAGAACACCCTGATCGAGAGATCGATCATGAGAGCGACGACCGCAATGGCAGGCCCGAACCAGGCCTCGCTCACGCGGTACCCCCCAGCCGTGGGCGCATGCGACTACCGGTAATTGATGAACTGGAGGTCGACATCCAGGTCTGCAGCCTTCAGCACGGCCATGGTCTGCTGAAGGTCGTCGCGGCTCTTCGAGCTCACCCGCAACTCGTCGCCCTGGATCTGGGACTTCACGCTCTTCGGGGCGTCATCACGGATGATCTTGCTGATCTTCTTGGCGTCATCCTGGGCGATGCCCTGCTTGATGGAGGCCTCGATGCGATATTCCTTGCCCGAGGCATACGGCTCGCCTGCGTCGAGGCTGCGCAGCGAGATGCTGCGCTTGATGAGCTTCTGCTCGAACACCTCGAGCACTGCCTTCGCGCGCTCCTCGGCGTTCGCCTTGATGAGGATCTTCTCGCCGCTGAAATCGATCGAGGCGCCGACGTTCTTGAAGTCGTAACGCTGCGCGATCTCTTTCTGCGCCTGGTGCAGAGCGTTATCGAGCTCCATCTTGTCGACCTTGCTCACGATGTCAAAGCTGGAATCTGCCATGCCAGCAGTTTAACCGGCAACCACCGGCATGATGGGAGGCACCATGGTAAGCCCGAGAACAGTCATCGCCACCGTGATCGCGGTCGTTGTCGCGCTCTCGGTGGCCGTGATCGCGCTTCTGGTCTACCTGGCACCGGATGCGGTCCAGACCCCCACGAGTTCTCCTCGCGCCACGACGGTCACGTTTGCCCCGGTGCCGACGGCAAACCCCGCCGTGTCCGGGCCGGACGTGGTCAATGCTGCGGACGCGGCCTGGATCGCTCGCGTCGCGGCGGCCACGGACATCCCGGCGACGGCGCTCAAGGCGTATGCGGGCGTGACGGTGGAAGTGGCCGCAGCGAATCCGAAGTGTGAGCTGTCGTGGAACACGCTCGCCGGCGTCGGCTGGGTGGAGTCCAGGCACGGGATGATCCATGGCACGACGCTCGGCGCAGACGGCACCCTGAGCCCGCCGCTGTACGGCGTAGCGCTCGACGGCAACGGCTTTGCGCACATCCCGGACTCGGATAGTGGCGCGCTCGACGGAGACGCGAGCGGCGATCGTGCGATCGGCCCGATGCAGTTCCTGCCGGACTCGTGGCGCAACTGGCACATCGATGCCAATGGCGACGGTATCGAGAACCCGCAGAACATCTTCGACGCGACCATGGCTGCGGCTCACTACCTGTGCCGGGCGGCAGGAACGCTCGGAACACAGGATGGCTGGCAGCGCGGCATCCTGTCGTACAACAGCTCGCACCAGTACCTGGCCGACGTGATGGATGCCGCCAATCGCTATGCCGCGCTCGCGAAGCAGGCGCTCACCAAGTAGTGGCGCGTGCTGTGCGGCGGGAGAAGCTTGCTCGCAGCGGGAGATGTGTCGCCGTGCGGACGGAGATAGTGGCTCGCGGCGGGACTTATTACCCCCGCCGCGAGAAGGTTATTCCCGCCATAACCTGATGGACGGGGAGGGCACCTCGTGAGGACCTCGAGGGCCATCCTGCCCTGCAGTGCGGGGACCCAGGCCAGTTTTGCCGCTCGTGATTTTCAGAACGCTCCACACCCTGTATTCTTGATCAGCGCCCTCGGTCAGGTGATTACATGTGGTCGGCGGCGTCTGGCAAGTTACCCAAGTGGCCAAAGGGATCTGACTGTAAATCAGCCGTCTTAGACTTCGTCGGTTCGAATCCGGCACTTGCCACCCCAATAAAACAAAGGCTCCCAGTCAACTCGGCGGGGGCCTTTGTCACGTCCGATTAGCTCTGTGTGTGCGGTGTGTGTGCAATCGGGGTTTTCGACGGCAGCATGAGCTCTGCTGCGTCTGCTGCTGCACGGTTCGCATCGGTGAGCAGGTGACTGTACAGGTCGCTCGTCACGGCGATCGTCGAGTGCCCGAGACGCTTGCTCACCACCGCGATATCAACGCCCCCGGCGAGAAGTAGGGAAGCATGCTCATGCCGGAGGTCGTGCAGTCGAATGTCGGGCAGGCCGCTCTTCTCGACGATGACATCGAACGTGCGTGAGATATACGCCGGCCGCAGAGGCTTCCCGTTCTCGTAGGTGAACACATACCCGGAATCTTCGTATGCGGCACCCCACTGCTCTCTCTCACTGTCCTGGCGGATCTGCCACGCGACCAGAGCGCCGATCGCTTCACTGCCGAGGGAGACGCGGCGGTCTTGCCCAGAGTCAGTCTTCACATTCCCTTCCAAGACCGTCTTGCCTACCTGCACGCGCTGCTGGCGCACCGTGAGCTCCCGTCTGGTGAAGTCGACATCAACCCAGCGCAGACCCGCGAGTTCGCCGCGTCGCAATCCGGAGAACACAGCGAGCTCGTACACGACACCGAGCCGCCACGCTGCAGCAGCGTCGAGGAACGCACGTACCTGGTCGGGTTCCCAAATCTTGGCCTTCGACCGGGCAGGCGTGGGGAGGGCGATCTTTGTTGCAGGGTTGAAGTCGATCAGGTCGAGTCGTTCAGCAGCCGTGAGCGCGCTGCGCAGCACGGCATGAATGCGGCGGATTGTGGTGGCTCCACGGCCGTCAGAGCGCAGTTGCTGGATGAACTGGTCTACTTGGTGCTTTCGCATCTGTGAGAGCCGCACAAGCCCGATGGCGGGCACGAGATCCTGCTCGATGTAGCGGCGGTACATTCGCTCCGTGGAAGGCCTCATGCCGTCCTGAACGCGGCGCTCGAGCCAAGCGGGTAGGAACTCACCGAGCGTCACCTTCTGATCGCCCCGATATTGACCTGCAGTGACCTGGGTGGTGATTTTGGAGCGCTCCTGCTGGGCTTCCTTCTTGGTCGCGAAGCCCATCCTGCGCACCTGAACACGCTTGCCTGTGCCCGCGTGCACACCTGCGGCAAGGTAGAAACCCCAGGAGCCGTGCTTAGCGTCCGTGATGAGCCTCGGGCAGGCAGCAGTCTTCTGCTTCTTCGTGGCGCGGTCGGGCAGCGGGCCGTACAGTTTCCCGTTCTCGTCACGACATCCGCAACGACGGTAGATATCACTCATGAGGGTGCTCCGTGATCTTGAGGCCCTTCGTGTTCACGACGTGCTCGTCTTCGTTGCGAGAGTCGACTCCGTAGAAGTGCGCCAGCTGCGCGTAGGGTGGCGCGATCGTCGTCCACACGCGGCCGTCGAGTCCGGCTGCGGTCAGCCGGGTCGCGAACCATGCGGCACGGTCGAGGTCCGAGGTCCAGGACCAGCGTCGCCGACGTGATGAGACAGACCCGCGCCATACCGTGATGGGCAGCAGCGGCCTCGGTCGACGCGTGCCATTTTCGAGGTAGCCGACTCGCTCGAAATAATCGAGCCAGACGGGTTGCGAAAGCTGCCCCTGCGGATTGTCAGGCATTGTCCACGCGTCATCAATCGCCTTCGCCAATTCATCCAGACTCAACAGGGAGGTGCTCGCGAGAAGCGCGAGGGGGTAAGTGTTCCGGCCGAGACCCTGCACTATCTCTTCCCACGTACTCGGGCTCGTTGCGAGGTTCTCGAGAAGATGGTTCTCCTCGCGCTGTTTTGCCCGTCGCCGCTCTTCCTCGAGCCTTCGGTAAATGTCATTCATGGTCGGATTTCCTTACTCGAAGTCTTGTGCCCCGGCCCGCCGAAACGAGCCGGGGCATCTGTGATGCCGGAGTCTTGGGTTCTTGCGCTCCGGCTGGCGCTCAATGAAGGATCAGTCTTGTTCCTTGCCCAAGTTTGTGAATCGTGTCGCGGTCACGCCGTGCGGGTCTTCACGTTTGACCAAGAGGCTCGTTCGATGGCCGTTGTGGGGCGCATGCCAAGGCTCATTGAAGTGGCGTCGGCGGCGGCGCGGATCTGGTCAGCGCGCACGTGGAGATAGCGCTCTGTGGTGGCGAGTGAGGAGTGCCCCAGAAGTTCCTGTACCGCACGCAGATCATGCGTGCCTTCATAGGCAGCAGTAGCGGCAGCATGACGGAGGCTGTGAGGGTTACATCCAGTGACGCGGGTGATGACTTTATTGACACTCATCGGATGCATCGAGCCACCCCACCGGCCGGGGAAGTAGAAGCCTTCGCCTTGCAAATGCTCCAGACGTTCGAGCACATCGAGCAATTCGTCGTTGATAGGGACCATGCGTGTATGTTCACCCTTGCCAACGATGCGAAGCACGTCACCCTCGCGATCCAGAGTGTGCAGCGACGCGATCTCGGACAGGCGTAACGCCCCGTAGCGTCCGAGAAGGATCATCGCCTTCTCCGGCAACGACGCGATTTCAAGCCCACGGATGACCTGCACGTCGTCCGCGATGCGTGCCACTACGCGTGGAAGACGTACGGGCTCGAGCTTGACCGCAGGGTCCACGTCGATCAGACCGGCACTCAGTGCCCACTTGTAGAACGACTGCCATGAACTGCGCATCGAACGGCGCGACTCGGGCTTGTGTGTGTGCCTACGCCGCGAAAGGTACTGCTCCATGTCCACCGTCGTGACAGCCACAATGTCTGGAAACGAAGCGTGCAGACTTTCGACGTGCAAGAGCCGCTGTGCCACGGTACCGTCGCTGAGCCCGCGAGCACGAAGGTGCTGCCGATAGTCGAGCATGATCTCGCGGAACCCTCGCTCTTCGTCGAAGTTGTCTCGTTCCATGATGTTCGGTCGAGTGTTCGTCATCAGAGCACCTCCTTCGTGAGCGCGGTGTCGATGCGGTCGGCGGCAGAGAGCAGCCGGTTGGCGACCTCACGCATGTGGTCGGTGGAAGTGAACTCGACTGCATCGTTCCTGCCGATCCAGGCGCGGAACTCCACCGCGCCCTCGACGTAGGTGTCGTTCTCGATATTGTCGAACCGTGACATCGCGACGGTGACCATCTCGTCCTTGATGGCATCGCGGTGCCACGTGATGCTGCCCTCACCGTTGTGTTCCACGTCGACATCGGCGTTGCCCCCGTTCCACACTGGCTTGTGCGCCGCGATGGTGGGGTCGTGGAGAACGAGGAACTCTTCTTTCAATGCCTCGTATGCTGCCTCCTCCCGTTCGAACCACAACGCGCTCGAGATGAAGGTGACCGTTTCGACGCCGTTGATAACCTCGAGCTTGACCGCGTAGTAGCTGCCGCGGTTCACGAACGTCAGCTCACCGACCCGCACCGCAGTGTTTGGGTGTGACTGAAACTTGAGCTTGCCCTGGTCGATCACAGCGAGGGCGTCTTTCCATGCCCCGTAGTGCTGCTGCTTCTCCGGCACTTCCAGTTGGCGCCCGTTGGCATCGAAGATGTCGAGCCTGTAGATGGTCGCCACGGTGTCAGTCTCAACGGCCGCCCGAACTTCCGTGATGATCTCGTCTGAAAACTCGCTGAGGGGGCGCACTCTCTCATCGGACAGGTCGCGCCAGAACAGATGATCAGAGTCGATGGTGTAGACCTCGCCCGGGAGGATCTCCTCATAGGTGCGGGCGTCGGTGGCTTCTGAGATAATGGACATGTTCGTTTCTCCTTCAATGGGTGTTGCGGATGTGAGCCCGAGGTTGCCGCCTCGGGTTTTTTCTTTGTCAGGTGATACCGGGGGTATCACCTTGGTGGTCACGCGGAAACCGTCTCTGAGAACGCCTCCTCGATGAAGGCATCGACATCTTCCTCCCGGAACATGCGCCGGCCCCCGATGAGTGCGGACTTCGGCGCTGTGCCTCGGTGGAGCATCCACCTGAGTTGCGTGACACTTTTTCGCAGTCGTTCAGCGGTCTCCTCGAGCGTCATTAGCTTCTGCATTAGTACCTCCATTCCTAGTTGTCTGTGACTGTGATACCTAGTACACCACGATTTAGCGTTAGCCGCAACTAGGAATCCCTGTAGATTGTTCATCGTGACTGCGCGCGACGAAAAGATAGGCCGGAACATCGCACGCCTCCGCGACGACATGTCGCAAAAGGAACTCGCCGAAAAGATGGCGAACCGTGGTTGGAAATGGTCTCAGGCAACGGTTTGGAGTGTCGAAGCTGGAAAGCGGCCAATCCGATTTGCTGAGGCTGTCGATATTTGCTGGATCCTTGGCGCCGAAATGCGTCTGTTAGAGGGCGACGACGACGAACTGAAGGCCAATTTCTTTATCGGGAAATACTTTCAAGCCATCGATGATGTGCGTGATGCTCTGACCAAGGCCACAAATTGGCAGCTCGAGCTTGCCCAGATTGTCGAGGATCAGAACCTGCCTGACGCGAGTACAAAGGAAATCCTCGCAACGATCAGGAGTGACGATGTCCTGGACGCCTTCGTACGCATGTTTGTGAATATCGTGAGAGACCAAGACGCGGAGCTTCGTGGAAACGGTAAGGCGCACCCTGGCACGTACACGAACGCCCTGCTGGACGCGTGGCTGCTCGAGGTCAAGCGAATCACTGGCCCAACAACGTAGTGATTGGCCCGACCAGCTCACGCCCGCGAGCATGAGCTGGTCTACATAGACCCTCGTCCGGGATCGATCAAGGTCTCAACCAAGGACTTCTTTCCAAGCGCAAGCGACCGCGCGTTGACGTACGCCGTCACAGATGACGTGACCGGCAAGAAGTCCGACTTCGCTACGGACAACCGACCGCGGCAAGATACGACGCAATAGCGACGCCTCCAAGATCACGAATGAATGCATCGCCATCCGGAACAATAACGACGACACCGCCTTGCTTGGCGGCGTAAACCTGTAAGTCGCGTGCAGTGCGATCAGTGGAGTACCACCCGTACACGGGCGTCGAAGTGTTGCTCACAGGATCACAGTTCGTTGTAATGAATCCGGTCTTATCGGTAGCGAGGGTGCTCCCGGTGATGCAATACGGGGAACCATCGACCATAACGGAGCTAGTCGAGTGGCCGACTAGAGATGAACACTGTGGCACTGCTGCAGGGGTTGAGGCCGCCTGTGGTGTCGGCGTCACTGTGACGGTTACGGTCGGTGCCGGCGCGTTGGAACACCCCACCAGCAGGAGTATCACCGCGACACCCAATAAAGCCACAGGTTTGCGCATGGGCTGATCGTATGCCTGCCAGGGCTTCGCTGAAGCAGGAGGTGACGTATTTTTATTTGGCTGGGGGATCCAGCAAGCCCTTTTTCTGACACTTGTCGCGCCAGATTCGAACTGTGCCGACGCTTATGCCGAGTTGCTTCGCAACCGCAGTCACAGGCGAGCGCCGGTCCGTGTTCAAGGCACGTCGATATAGAACCGCGAAGTTCTCCAAGTCTTCCTTGCCTGGGCCTCGACCCCCGCGGCGTGGACGACCTGTTGAAAGGCGATGAGGGTTGCCGCTCACAATCACAAACCCTCCATTCGCTTCCAGGTCGACTGTGTCGAGCGAGTTGTAGACAAGATCTTGGGCACCCCCGAATTGGCGAACCAGATCATCCAGTAGGTGGTTGATAGGGATTCCACGGATCGCACTGGTCGTCAGTGGCTTATCCGCGACGTCGATAAACAATCCCGTGCATACCCATTGTGAGTCCGCGCCTTGCGCTAGACGCATGTATACGACTCCGGGGAGCCGTGAATCGCTGGTCTTCCACCAGTAGGGCTCGTTGCGCTGTGCTCCTGGCGATTCAGCTGGCCCCAGCATGTTGAAGGCGTATGGAAGGGTCACGCATGAAGCGTAACAGGACTGTAGCCAAGCATGCAATAGATGATGGCGAGTGATTATGCCCTCCAATTGTGTCCTCTAAATTGACGCTCCAGTGCCTAGAACTGGGCGTAGTAGGGCTGTAGCCTCCGAAGTAGTTATTAAAGGCCATGGCTTTACAAAGCAATTCGAGAGGTTCAGATGGATGCGACAGGCGACGCCGAATTCGTCAGCGAGATTCGTGCTGCGCGACGACTTCCGCCACCCGTAGTAGCTCGAGCTATCCGGGAGGCGGCCGGCGTCTCACAGTCCCGGGCTGCACGCCAGATCGGAGTGCACCGGCTGACCCTATTGAGGTGGGAGACGGGAACTAGGGCCCCAAATGAGGCTCACCGCTCGGAGTATGCCCGGGTCCTAGACCAGATGCGAGACGCGGTGAATCCATAATGCGCATCCCACCCGAGCTCGAGGGCCGTACGACCGTCGACCTGTGGCCCACCACGGCGAACGTCTTGGGGATTACCAAGTACAGCGCGTACGAAGCCGCTCGCCTCGGAACCATCCCGACACTCAGGATCGGTGCCCGCCGAATGGTTGTACCCGTCATCCCACTGCTCAAACTCTTGGGCTACGACGTCACCGAGACGGAAACCCAGTCATCCCCCACGGGGGTGCATCCGATTGAGCGCAGCTAGTAACGACCTCACAGCAGCTCCCGCATCCTGGCGTTTGGGCGATCGGGAGCGTGACCTCTATGAGGCACGTCTCACCGGTTGGCTGGAAGGCTTCCACAGCCGTGATGCCGAGATCGCAAAACTCAACTGGACCGCCGACCGCCTCTACACGGAAATGTGCCGCCGTCCAACCGTGCCATTCAGCGACCCAAACAGGCCCAGCTACGCACAACTGCAACACATCCGCGCCGAGATTTACGGCGGTGCCAGATGAGCCAGGAACAGGCCAGCCAGACTCCACCGAGCTCCACAGGGTTCACGCCAGCGCTCTACGCCGACATTGCGCAGCTGCTGGCAGGAGGAAACCCCGAAGCGCCCAAGCCCGGCGTCGGTGAACGCAGCGACGGCAACGGCCTCATCTACAGCGCAGCCGTCAACATGTTCTTCGGCCCACCCGAAAGCGGCAAAACCATGGCCGCCGATTGCATCGTCGCCGACACCCTCTTCGCAGGCGGCAACGTGCTCACCATCGACGTCGACCACAACGGGGTCATCCCCACCATCGCCCGCTTCCGAGCGCTGGGGGTGAGCGCCGACACACTCGGTGACCCACAACGCTTCCGATACAGCGCCCCCGAGGACACAGCCGAAATGCTCACCGTCGTCGCCGACACGAAGATCTGGTCACCAACTCTCGCCGTCGTCGACTCGACAGGCGAACTGCTGCCCATGTTCGGAGCGAACTCGAACGATGCCGACCAATACACGGCAGTCCACCGAGCCGTCCTCACCGCCATGGCGAAAGCGGGCACCGCCGTTATCGCGATCGACCACGAGGCGAAAAACTCCGACTCACGCAACTACGGCAGCACCGGCAGCGCGGCCAAGAAGAGGGCCATCGACGGGGCCATGCTCCGCTTCACCGTCGTCCAACAGTTCGTGCCAGGCCACGGCGGAAAAGCCGCACTGACCATCGTCAAAGACCGCCACGGCGCACTCAGGGCAACATCCCCTTCCACCGAACGCGAACCCCTCGCCGCAGTCTTCCAACTCATACAACGCGAACAAGCACTCGACTGGAAATTCTGGGCACCCAAAGCCGACGACACCGTCACCGACCCCACAGTCGAAGCGGACGCCGCCGAACTCGACAGTCTCCACCCGGAACCCCGAAGCGTCCGCGACGTGCAAGACCGCATGAAATGGTCACCCCGCAGAGCCACCCCAGCACTCAAAATCTGGCGCGAAAAGCGTTACCCGAGCGACGGAAACGAGCCCACCCTATGACCATCAAAAGCGTTACCCGAACAATGGCAGCTTCCCCCCTGCATCCCAACAAAAACGGGCGTTACCCGTTACCCGAACCCCCCACGGAAACAGGTAACCAGCGTCTGTTACCCGTTACCCCCCTCTATAAGGGGGTAACAGGGAAACGCCCACCCCGAAACACCGTGCTACTGCACGACCCGGAGACATCTACCAAGCAAAGGAGACACCCAATGATCAATGAACCGAGTCGTGGTCGGCCCGTCCCTGTGACCGGCAGTGTCGTCGACTACTCCCCGCGCGTGAAGGTTTACCGGCTGCATCACTGTGCTGCGAACCACCGAACCGAACGCACCTTCCTGCAGTGCGCAATACCTCGGCTGGCTTGGGTCGCTGGCAGCGGATCGTATGCGCTGATCGCCTGGTGCAAGGTGCCCACGGTCACGCTGTACCCGAGCTTGGCCGATGCCCTCGAGGGCGCTGAGGTCATCGCGACGGGTGGCTGCGGTGGCCGTTGCCGTGGCCGTCACGAGGTCGTCTATGTGGATCTGGAGGCCAACTGATGCCGAGGAAGACGACGCGGGAGATGCGGGCGAGAAGGCCCGCGCCGCAGCATCAGGCGATCGCATTGCTTGAGCAGCGACTGCGGTTCGAGTGGGACAACTGGGGGCGTGCTCGTGCCGTGTACGTGCGCCCGGCTGGCCGTACATCACAACGTGAGGGAGTTACCCCATGACCATGTTGCACGCACGACGCACACACACGAGAAAGTGCCCAATGGTTACCGGGCCTGTGGGGTCGGTATTTGATACCGGATCAGATGCCCGGGTGTCGTCATGACCGCTACGCCAGCAGAACCGGCCGACGAATGGGTGCCCGCTTTCCCATCGCAGCGCCCACCATTCAGACCAGGTAACCGGATCTCGGTGGGAAACCGTGGCCCGTTGAAGCACGGCGTCTACAGCGTCAGGCATACCGAGCCGATCGCCCGCCAGCTGGTCAAGGATCTTCGCAACGAGTTCGACTGGCTGCGCGCTCCACGGTTCAAGGACACCCTCTGGATGTATGCGCGCACGGTCGCACAGTCGCAGGTTCTCGATGAGTGGATGGCCGACAAGACCATGGAGGAGTTGACCGACTCGACTGGTGGCAAGATCTCGCCTCTCGAGCTCGCACGCAAGCTCGCGGTGAGGACGGGTGCACTCGCACTCAAGCTCGGCCTGGTTCCTGGTGTGACCCTTGATGTGCAGGAGAAGATCGACAAGGCGAGACACATGCTCGCGAGGAGAGCGGAGAAAGCACAACTGCAGGCCGACCTCAAGGCAAGCATCGCCGAGCAGTGGTTCGGAGGCGACCATGGCTAAACAGGCCCCCGGGGAGGGTAAATCTCAGATTGGCCGGCTTGCGCACATGCCGAGAAATTTGCGAGGCATTTTTGAAATCCGAACGGGGTTCGCTTCCCTGGATCGTGCTCTGTGCGGCTCTGTGCGCCGATCTGGGGCGTTTTCGTGTCGTTTGTGTATGTGTATGCGTGTTCGAATCTCAGGATCTCAGATGGCGTTTTGCTTCGGAGATGTGTTCGGTGTTTGAGGGGCTGCCTGTGGAGGTTCGTCGTCTACTTCGTTCGGATGGGTCGGTGGTGGTGCCGCCTTCTGTGGTGCCGTGGTTGGAGTTGCAGCTGCGGGAACAGCTTCGGAAGGCGCGGGGTAATCCTTCGTCGCCTGCTGTGGCGTTGTTGAAGGCTTTGACGACATCGGCGGAGCGGTTTGAGAGTTCCGCAAACGGAACCAGAGTGTTCGAATCTGGGACGATTGGTTTAGGGGAAGTGTCGAAACCTTTTCTTACTTCCTCTCGGGCTGCTGAGTTGACTGAGCGCACCGATCGGGGTATCCGGCGGGCTTGCGAAGAGGGCAGGTTGCCGGCTGAGAAGTTCGGGAACGCGTGGCATATAGCGCCGAAGGATTTGGACAACTACGTACACAGGAGGGGTAGTGATGGCCAAGAAGGTTGAGTTGGTGCCGGTGACGTCTGAGGATGTCGCTCAGGCGTGGTCGGATGTTGAGGCGGCGAAGGATGCCGTTGCCGACCTCAAGAATCGGTTCATGACGGGCGACGACAGTGTGACGCAGGCTGAGATTCAGTCTCAGCAGGGTGTCGTTGAATGGCTCGAGTTGGTGGCGCGTCGTGTGGAGCATCAGCGGGTCAGGTATGAGGTCGAGTTCGCGGTGCAGGCTCGGAAGGATCTGAAATCGGAGATTCTGCGGGATGCGACGAAGAGCGGCGATGAGCTTCTTGGGCTTATGAATGCGTTGTACGCGGCGGCGATCGCGTTCGAGGATAAGGCGAATGCGCATGATCTTCAGGTGCGGCAGTGGGGCGAACGGGCGAAGGCGTTGCAAGTTCCGAGTCGGGGTGTGATCTCCGCAGAGCATGAAGGGCTCGGGCTTGAGTCTGGCTCCACGCTCCTGATCGATTCGGTGAGGGTGCCGCTGATCGATCCGAAGAGAGTTTTCGATCTGCTCTTCCATGCGGAGTTCAACGGAGGGATTCTTCCCAACCGCGGTGTCGAACGCGTCGAGGTGGCACGGTCGATTGTCACGAAGCTGGGAAAGGCCGTCTGATGGCCGAGCAGCGGGATGAGGCCTGGGTGAAGTCGGCGTCACCCGAGGATCTCGTGGCTGCGCAGCAGGCTGGGGAGCTTTCCCACTATTTGGGTGGCTTGACGGCGGATGAGACCGCTCAGGCTGCTCGCGTGGCTGGTAGTCGGGACCGGGTTCAACTGGCGGCATATGGGCTACATGGGGCGGCTCGTGGTGACTTGGATTCGACCTGGTTCGAGGCGAAACGACGCCAGATGAGCCCTGCGCAGCTGGAGAAACTGGCTTGGGTGGAATCGTCGACTCCTGAGGCCGTGTATGAGGCGGAGCAGGCCGGGGATCTTGATCATCTGCTCGGGCTTGATGTTTCGAAGGAGGCGGCACGCCTTGAGGCTGTGGCCGCACAGGTGCGTGCTGCGGTTGGCGGTGTCTAATGCCCGCGACCCCCCAGGTTGTTGCTGTGGCGCTCGCGACAGGCAAGCTCGATTCACTTCTGGCCGCAAGCCTGCGGCACCGTTTCCCACCCTCTGATGTTCACGCATTCAACTAGACGGAAAATAAGGAGCACAACTGATGGGTAATCCGGGTAATCCGACGGAGCAGATGCCGCACGGGGATGACTATCTGGTGCGTCGACTCGACAATTTGCAGCGGCAGATCAACGAGCTCGGCCCGTCGATCGCCAACTCGTTCAACACGGTCGTCGCACAACTCGTTACGCCGATCACCGCGAACTCACAAAACGCGGGCTTTGCACTGCCGGTCGGTTATGCGAACCGAGTGCAGGTGAACCCGTTTGCGATCCCAATACCGAACGGTGATTACCTGCAAGCGATCGTGATTGCGACGTCCAGCGATCATGCCGTCAACTCGACTGCTGGCTTGGACTTCCTCTCTTCAAATATCGACATATATCTAGACGGTGTTTTCTTCACATCACTGAGCAGTCCGTCGTCTACGGTTCCGGCAGGCTATGAGGCAGCTTCGACCGTGACGCTGTCCACGTCTGTGTTTCCGATCGCGGGTGCGGAAACGATCACCGTCGCGAGTTCGCCCTATACGCAGAACAAGGCATGGGCGGCGAACCCGTCAAACTTCACGCAATTATCGGCTGCCCTTTTCTTCCTGCGGAACTGAATCAGCTCCAGAGCGCAAACCAGGGGAAGAAGGCGCAGGGGGCGAAGAAGATGCCACCGGCAATTAGGAACGCTGCCGCATCCCTCAGAGTCTCTTTGAGCTTCATGACTCGACCGTAACGCTCGTCGCCGACACCAACCTTCTCGTCTTGCGCATCGTCCATAGTGCAGAGATTAATCCTCATTACCGGCATTCGCTAGCGTGCGGAGCTGTCCCGGCAGTTTGTGGATGGTTCCCGCGCCCCTTGCTAAGCGGACCCTCGTATTCGATGTGCACGAGCACCCGACAGGAATGGAAGTTGGTCGCGGTCTATGAACGCGGTGACACGCCAAGCGAAGGAATAGATTCTGGATCTAATTCGTGGTATGCACCTAACTACTCTTGGGGGTAGAAACGTGCTTAGAATTGTGCATAGAATGGCACACAGATGTAGTTGCCGGGTATTACATCATATGAAGGGCAAACCAAAATGCTAACGGATACAAGGAACCTAGTTTCCGTCTCCGAAGTGAGCCAAAACGCTTCCCGAGTTATTGCTCGGGCCGAGGCCGGAGAGCGCCTCGTCATCATGCGAAACACCAAACCAACCGCGATCATCGTAGATATGGAGACCGCGGACCGAATGAGCAAGATCGAAGAGATCGAGGAGGACCTGAAATTGCTAACTGCATCTCTAGTGCGTATGGCGACTGACAACGGTCGCCGCTACGACCTTGACGACATCGCTGCCGAACTCGGCATCAATCTGGATTCAGACGAAATGGAGTAACCGGTGGCGAAGGTCTACCTAACGGAAGACGCGAAGGAAGATCTTCGCGACCTGGACAAGCACGCCCAAATCCAGGTCGTAAAAGCCATGGGCAAGCTTCGTGACGCACCCGAACTCCGCGGCGCGCCACTGGGTTCCAAGCAGGGAAGTGACCTCACTGGGCTCCGCAAGCTAGTAGTGGGCAACCGTGACTATCGGATTGTCTACCGGGTAGAGCCGGACGGTGCGGTCTGCGTTGTCTGGGTCATCGGTCGGCGCGCAGATAACGAGGTTTATGAGATGGCAGTTGCCAGGCTCAACACCTCGGATCGCAAAATTGCAGCTGACCTCGCTCAGTTGGTCGAGATGGCTTTTGCCGGTCCAGACGCTCGAGCTTCGCTTCTTGCTACCTTGCACGAGAAGTAGCCGGCACTCTTCCCGGTCCTCCCTAACAACCCACCCCTCAGATACCTGTCGTTCCGCGTACGCACGCCCCAACTCTGGGGCGTAGCAATCTGTGACTTCTGCTGCCATGATCTGGTGAAGCTGGGGAGGTGACGCACCATAGACGGTCAACTTGGCGCTGGCGACCCCGCCGAAGCTGGAGTGCTCTCGCGTCGAGCCCTTGTCGTAGGTGGCGCATCGATCTCCGCTTTTCTGGCGATGGGGATGGCTCTCGATGAAGCTCTGGTCGCCGCAGCGTCAGTTCCACTGTCGTTCGGGTGGCCGTGTGTGACCCGGAAAATCAACGACACATGGGATATGCACAGGGCACGTGGTTCAGCAGGCGGCACGGACTTTGCGTGCGGCTACGGAAGCTCAGTCTTTGCCATTGCTAGCGGAACGGTCACAATAGTGCACCGGACGACGGGCGGCGGGCGAGGTCGTTACGTCCGCATCGCTCACGGTGCGATGGGGCCATATGCAACCGTCGACAGCGAGAGTTTGCATCTTTCGTCCCCACTTGTAAGTGTCGGGAATTCGGTGCAGCGCGGGCAGTTGATCGCGTATTCCGGGGCCTCGGGTAAGGGGTCCGAGTACGGGTATGCCGAACATCTGCATGTCAGCGGACTTTTCAACGGGGCGAACCTCGATATTCAGTCGTACCTGAGTGATTCACCACCGGAATCACCTTCAGACCCTCCACTAGATGAGGAGAACATCATGACGGACCTGATCTACTACGCGGATACCGTGCAAGGCCCACGGTATTCACAAGGCAGCATTACTGTCGAGCTCGAGTCCATGTGGTATCAGGAGTGCCCGGGAGCGCCCCTGTATCCGCTAACGGCTGGTCTCGCATACACAGCGACCGCGGCGATATTGGAGTATGGGGCGTTTTCGGCCACGAGATCGGCGCTGATGGCGAAACGTTACGCCACATCAGCGGCACAGATCGCTGCCCTCATTCAGTTGCGTGGCACGACGACGAAACCGATTGGCAACTTCTTGTCTGCGTAGGTGGTCGATCCACTGCTCATTCGCTCCTGACTGTACATCTCACGGTGACCCCACACACTCCCCGCACCACCACGTGCGCGCTACAGGTTGCATAGGATGCAGGCAGTCGGGGCAGTTCGGGGTGTCGAGGAACTCGAGGTCATCCATGAGGAGAGAATATCTGTCGCTCTGATTCGAGTGTGAGGTTAGGTCTACACTGACCGCAGGAGGAAAGGTCATCATGGGATCTGCAGACAAGCACCTGACCAAGATCACCGACGAGCTAGAGGCCGGCGAGACCGTGCTCGCATCCCTCACCGCAACGATTACGGACAAGCCCGACAGTCTCTCTGGCACCACCCGGGGTTCTCTCGTTGTCACCGATCGGCGGTTCATCTTCTCTGGCGCTGCGTGGGGGAGCAAGACTTCGAGGTCGTTCCTCCTGTCCCAAGTGACCTCCATCGACCTGCACAAGAACCTGCTGGTCGCCTACGTTCAAGTGACCATTGCGGGCGGGTTCGAGCGGTTCCTCGTCAAGTACAAGGATGCGGAAGGATTCGTCGCCGTCGCGCATAAGGCTCTCGCACAGCCTGCGACACCACAGAGCGGATCAGCGGCAGACGAGCTCACGAAACTCGCGGCACTGCACAGCCAAGGCGTGCTCAGCGACGAGGAGTTCGCTGCGGCGAAAGCGAAAGCACTCAGCTAGTCGCTCTCGAACTCCTCGCGTCATGACGAGGTTCCAGAGATCGCAAACTCGTACGGGGTAGTGCCCCGGCGCAATTCGAACGCGCGACCCAACAGATTAGAAGTCTGGTATTTCATCTTCCGTGCTACCCGCTGACGTATGCGACCAAGCACACGGGGCACGTTCAGTACTGAGTTTTCGCTGTGCAGGTGTGCACGCTGGTGTGTGCAAATTGCTCAGGACGAACCGGAATAGACCCGATATAGAGAGGTGTAAGCCTGCCGAGACTCCGCCAAAACTGGGCTAATCAGGACAGTCCGGAATAGACTCGCGTGCGGGCATGACACTGTAAATCAGCCGTCTTAGACTTCGTCGGTTCGAATCCGGCACTTGCCACCCCAATAAAACAAAGGCTCCCGGTCAACTCGGCGGGGGCCTTTGTCACGTCCGATTAGCTCTGTGTGTGCGGTGTGGCCTCGCCCGGAGCACGCTTGCGGATGGCCGGTAAAGTCCGCACTAATTGGCGATGTAGCCCAGCTGGTCGGCTGAGAGCGCGTATTCCCACATGTCGTCTGTGAAGCGGATTGCGCTGACATACATGTCCGCGCCCTCGGGGCTTGACCAGGTCTCGCCTGCCGAGTCTTTGTTCATGAGCCATCCTTCGACTGCCAATTTTTCTTTCTCTTTGGCCGCCTGCTCGTTCGTTATGGGCGACTTCGCGAAAATAGACACAACGTCTGTGGCGTAATTGGGGCCCCACATGCAGGCGACGCCGCCGTAGGCAATGAAGGGGTGCAAGTCGTGGGTGGGCTCCGTTGCGAAATTTGGGATCAGTGCGTAACCGCTCTGCTCAAATGCGGCCAAGATCCCTGGCACCAGCAGCGTTTCGCAGCTCAGGGCTACTTCCGCGGTGGAAGCGGCACTGGGAAGTGTCGTGGGACTTGCTGTCGCTGTGGGTTCTGGTGTGCTGAGCGTAGGTGCAGAAACGGATTCTGGGGCTGCAGCGCAGCCCGTCAGTATCAAGGCTGCGAGAGTGATGCACAATCCACGTCCTTTCATTTTCTAAGCGTAAAAGGCTTCGCCGCTGAAATTGATAACGATTCAAGCTCGGGCTCGGGCTCGGGCTCCTCATATCCACGTGCGAGACAGCATGAAAGTAGTCTGGCTGTGACAGCGAGTCGGGGCGTCCGGGCCTTTGTGCTGTGGACGATGAATATAGAGGGGCGCCATGATCACCGCCGGCACGACCGAACTACTGGAACTCGCGCGCGAGGTCGCCATCACGGCGGGGCGGCTCGTGCGCCAGCGCCGGGCGGAGGGGGTCGAGGTCGCGGCGAGCAAGTCGTCGCCGGAGGACATCGTCACCTACGCAGACAGGGAGTCTGAGGCGCTCATCCGATCCCTGCTCGCGGAGGCGCGACCGAACGACGGCTTCTTCGGCGAGGAGAGTGATGCGGATGCCGGCAGCAGCGGCCTGACCTGGGTCGTCGACCCGATCGACGGCACCGTTAACTTCCTCTACGGGATCCCGCACTACGCCGTGAGCATCGCGGTCGTGGAGGGCGAGCCGAACCCGGCCACCTGGCGTGCGCTCGCCGCGGCCGTCGTGAACCCGGCGATCGACGAGGTGTTCACCGCGACGGACGGCGGCGGCGCGTTTCTCGGCGGGCAGGGCATCCGGGTCGCGCCCGCAGTAGAGATCTCCCAGGCGCTCGTCGGCACGGGGTTCTCGTACAGCGCCGAGAAACGACTGGAGCAGGCCGCGATCGTGGCGCGACTCATCGGTCGGGTGCGAGACATCCGCAGGGCGGGCACGGCATCCCTCGACCTGTGTTCCGTGGCCTGCGGCCGCCTCAACGCGTATTACGAACGCGGGCTCAAGCCATGGGATCACGCCGCTGGCGCACTCGTCGCGAAAGAGGCCGGAGCAGCGGTGAATGGGCTGCGATCCGAGGCTGCGACTGCGGAGTTCCTGCTGGCTGCGGAGCCGTCCGTTGCGACTGAATTGGAACGAGCACTTCTCGACTCCGGGCTCCAATAAAGAAGGGCTTTGTCGTCAGCCCGATCATGGTCTATTCTTTATGAATTCGTTACATAGGTGTTGCGTGATGGCACCCCCGAGCGCTGATTCCTCAGCGCAGCCGTCACTGGATTAACACACCTATTCGAGGAGATCACCGTTATGTCGCTTGTCGTTGACCACGCTGCCGTGGACGCGCTGAGCAACCCCATTCGGGGAGTGCGCTGAACGGTGGAGAACTTCAGCTGGAACCTGGGCGGGGATGACGTCGAGATATCGGAGTCGCATCAGACCCACCCAGAGTCGGTAACCCCGGCTCCGGAACTTCCAGCTCTCGTCGCTCCTGTTGTGCTTTCTCCGTCTGTGCCTTCTCCCCTGGCGCTCGAGGCGGCATCCGTGTCGGATCGCCCACTGTCGCGACGCGAGCTGCGTCGCCGCGAGAACGCTTACTCCGCCGCAGTGAAGCCTGCGGCGGTATCGGCTCCAGCGACGACTCCCGAAGCAGCGGCGGCACCGGAATCGAAGACGCGTCGCGCAGCCCGCACCGGCCGCATCCGGTCGACTTCGGCGAAGAACCCCCGTGCAACCAAGGCACCGCGCACGCGTGCCTCTCGCCCCCGCACTCGCTCTGGCAGGCGCCACCACAGGCTCTTCTCAAAGCTGTTCTCGGTCGCCGCAATGGTCGGTGTCGCAGCGCTCATGGTGTCGACCACGCTTCCTGCGAACGCATTTTTCAGCGCCGCGGATGCTGCCAACTCGCCGGTGAAGTCCTTCACCTCCCACCCGCAGTCGATGAAGGTGGCGGCTTCGGCGGTGGAGACCTCGCAGAAGCGCGATGCCTACACGGTGAGTTCACTCGCGGAGCAGTTGCGGCTCAAGTACGGCAACCGCAACTACAGCTACACCAATGACATCAACGGCACCATCCAGTGGCCTTTCCCCATCCCCGTGCCGATCTCCAGTGGCTTCGGGCCCCGCATCGCACCCTGCGGTGGATGCTCGTCCTTCCACGAGGGCGTCGACTTCACCCCGGGCCGCGGCGTCGCCATCGGATCCATCGCGGATGGCGTGGTCAGCGCGGTCGTCGCGACGCACGCCGGACTCGGTAACCACGTCATCGTCGACCACATCATCAACGGACAGAAGGTGCAGAGCGTCTACGGACACATGTTGGACAACTCCTTCGAGGTGACCGTCGGTGAGCACGTCAAGGTCACCCAGACGCTCGGCCTCGTCGGCAGCACGGGCGAATCGACCGGTGCGCACCTGCATCTGGAGATCCACATCAACGGCGTGCCCGTCGATCCGTTCGCGTGGCTGAAGGCCAACGCCAACTAGTCACCCTCTTACGGGGTTGGATTGCCTGTCTCGATTGGGTAACCTTTCCAGAGCCTGTGACTCAGGTGATCACGCACATCCTGGGGAGGGCGAGCCGCGATGGTGCACGACCCCGCCGAAAAGCAGCCCATGCTTCGGCCTCGGGGGGCGGCGCGAAGTCGCCGCGTGGCATCCGTTTCCGGCAGCGAAGCGGTCGAATCGTCCCGCGCCGCCGGAGCTCGTCAGTCACGGCGCGCACCCGGTCCGGGTCTCGCGCGACGGGTCACGAAGCGGCTGAGTGGACTTACGGTCATCCTCGGTGTCACGGCCTTCGTCGTCTCGCTCACCGTTCCCGCAGCGGCATTCTACGAAGCCGAGGTGGCGGCGCCCGCCGCAGCGCCGAAGCTCGCCGAGCAGACCCTCCAGGCTGACTCGACGGCAGAGATCACCCCGATGGCTCGGGACGACTACACGGTCACCTCGCGGGTGGAGCAACTCAGGGCCAAGTACAGCAGTCGCAGCTACGCCTACCGCGCCAACCCCGGCGGCAGCATCCAGTGGCCCTTCGCGGTCACGGTTCCGATCGCCAGCGGCTTCGGGGATCGACTGGCCCCATGCTCCGGCTGCTCCTCCTATCACGAGGGCATCGACTTTCTCCCCGGTGCCGGAGCTCCGATCGGTGCCATCGCCTCCGGTGTGGTGAGCCTGGCCAGGAGCGACCGCGGTGGTCTCGGCGAGCACGTGGTCGTGGATCACGTGATCAACGGACAGAAGGTGCAGAGCGTCTACGCCCACATGCAGGCGGGCACGACTCTCGTGAGCGTCGGCGAGACGGTGCAGGTCGGGCAGGTGCTCGGCCTGGTCGGAAGCACGGGCGCGTCGACCGGCGCGCACCTGCACCTGGAGATCCACGTCAACGGAGTCCCCGTCGACCCCTTCGTCTGGCTCAAGGCCAACGCGAACTGACCTCGAGTCGCGCCGCTCGCTCCTAGGCGACAATCCACGCGGTCGTATCGCTCGGCAGCTCGCCGCCGAGCAGCGTTCCGGATGCGCACACGACGGTTCCCGCGGGCAGCGGCAGCGGGTCTGAGCCGAGGTTGGCAATCACGGTGACGGTGCCGTTGCGGTAGGCGACCACGTCATCCGCATACCCCGTGAGCCACTCGAGGCTGCCGAGTCCGAGCCCGTGTTCCGCGCGCAGCCCGAGGGCCAGTCGGTAGAGCTCGAGCGTGGAGTGGTCGCCGCCCTCCTGGCTGTCCCTGGCGAACCTCGCCCAGTCGGACGGCTGCGGAAGCCAGCTCTCGCCGGTGGGGCTGAAGCCATAGGCGGGGCTTGCAGCCTCCCAGGGAATCGGCACGCGGCATCCGTCGCGCCCGTAGCGCTCGTGCCTGGTGCGGAACCAGGTGGGGTCCTGGCGCGCGGCATCCGGAAGTGTGACGTCCTCGGGCAAACCGAGCTCCTCGCCCTGGTAGAGGTACGCGCTGCCGGGAAGACCGAGCATGAGGGATGTCGCGGCTCGCGCCCTACGCAGCCCCAGTGCGGGCAGGGGCTTGGCCTTCGAGTTCGGCCCGATGCCATCGCCCTGCGGCACCTCTTCGGTGAGCGCGAGGCGGGTGGCGTGGCGGATCACGTCGTGGTTCGAGAGTACCCAGGTGCTCGGGGCGCCCACACTCGCGAAGGCCTGCAGCGATTCGTCGATGACGATGCGGATGTCGTCGGCGACCCAGCGAGTGCCGAGATAGGCGAAGTTGAAAGCCTGGTTCATCTCGTCCGGGCGCACCCAGTTGGCGAGCTTGCTGAGCGGCTCCACCCACGCCTCTGCGACGAGCACGCGCTCGCCGGGGTAGCTGTCGATGAGGGCGCGCCAGCTGCGGTAGATCTCGTGTACGCCGTCCTGCGCCCAGTACGGCGGGGTCGGCTCCTCGGGCGTCGACTCGGCGAGCGGATGTTCGTGGCCGGGTTCTCCCGTGATCGGTCGGCGCTCGATGGGCTTGGTCGTGCCGCCCATGCTGCCGGTCTCGGCCGGGGGTGTGTAGTCGGGGAGTCCGGCCTCCTTGATCAGGCCATGGGCGACGTCCACCCGGAAACCGTCGACACCGCGGTCGAGCCAGAAGCGCAGGATGTCGAGGAACTGCTCGCGTACCCAGGGGTTCTGCCAGTCGAAGTCGGGCTGCGAGGTGTCGAAGAGGTGCAGGTACCACTGGCCCGGCGTGCCGTCGGGGCGGGTGACGCGGGTCCACGCGTCGCCGCCGAAGACGGATTGCCAGTTGTTCGGGGGCGTGTCACCGTTCGGTCCTGTGCCGTCGCGGAACAGGTAGCGGGCTCTCTCGGGGCTGCCCTCCGGCGCGGCGAGTGCCTCCTGGAACCAGACGTGCTGGTCGGAGGAGTGGTTGGGCACGAGATCGACGATGAGCTTGAGGCCGAGGTCGTGGGCCTTTTTCTCGAGCGCGTCGAAGTCGTCGAGCGTGCCGAAGCGCGGGTCGACGGCACGGTAGTCGGCGACGTCGTATCCAGCGTCGTGCTGCGGAGACGTATAGAAGGGAGAGAGCCAGATCGCGTCGACGCCGAGTGCTGCGAGCGAGGGAAGCCGCGCGATGATTCCAGCCAGGTCTCCCATGCCGTCGCCCGTGGCATCCGCGAAGGACCGCGGGTAGATCTGGTAGATGACGGCGGAGCGCCACCATTCGCTGCCGAGGGTGGTGCCGGAGGAGGCGGGGAGGTGCGGTTCGTGTGTCGGCAAGATCGTGCTCTCTGTGGCGTCCTGAATAGTCGTGAAAACCCTACGTCATCCACCTCGACTCCCCGTGTACGCACCTGCCGCCCACCAGGCATCCCGCGAGATGCCACTTCTGGGGGTCATCCGTGCGGAATAACCCCCTCAACTGGCATTTCATGGGCCAAACGGATGCGGAGAGGGGCGACATGGGATGCTATTCTCTAACGGTGCCAAAACGGCTCCGGGTGGCCGGCGGCGTAACGGCGTCCGCCCCCTTAGCTCATTGGTAGAGCACTTCCTTGGTAAGGAAGAGGTAGTGGGTCCGATTCCCACAGGGGGCTCTGCTCTCCGATCGGATGTCGCTCACGCGGCTCCCGGGCGGATGGCACGCGGCGGGGTAGCTCAGGTGGTTAGAGCACACGGCTCATAATCGTGGTGTCGCGGGTTCAAGTCCCGCCCCCGCTACATACCAGTAGCATCTCAACAAGCCTGTCGTGGACGGCATACGTCCTCGGCCTCTGTCGTCCTACTGGGCCCAGGGCGGGCTGACCGCGGCGTCGCTCCCTTCGAGCCTGAACTCCATGCCGAGCGGCGTGACGATCCACGCGGATGCGACATCGTCGGTTTCGTTGCTCACGCGGAAGCGAGACCCTGCCGGGACCACCACGACGCCACCAGCCGCCACGTCTGCAACCTCATCCCCTATCTCTACGTGCAGGCGCCCGGAGAGCACTCGGAGCACTTCTTCAACGGACATGTGATGAGGAACGCCCGGCGTCTGCGGCGGGAACTCCGCCTGCCACGCCCCGAGCTGGCGAGCTCCGGTCAGGGTTCGTGCGTAGGAGTGGAACTCGACTCCGTGCACGGCGAACTTCTCCGCCGTGGCCTGCTGATGGACATTCATGCTTCTCCAATCGGTCAACACAGTTGACTATATATGGTCAACATACTTGACTGTCGAGATAGGCTGAGTCCATGAGTGGAGACGTCGCCGACAACATGGCGCCGTTTCTGCTGCTCGGAGCCTTTCGCGGCCTGATCGACGAGCTCCACTCTCGGCTGGCCGCCAACGGATTCGCCGACGTGCGAGCCTTGTACGGCATGGCCATGCAAGCCATCGGCGGTGGCTGCACGGCGACGGAGCTCGCCAGGCGGCTCGGTGTCTCCAAGCAGGCGGCTGCGAAGACCGCGCAGACTCTCGGGTCGCTCGGGCTCGTGCGGGCCGAGACCAATCCTCGCGACCGGCGCGAACGTCGGCTCGCGCCGACCGAGCGCGGTCGGCTCATGCTCGCTGAATCCGGTCGAATTCTGTCCGAGTTGGTTCGCGAGTGGCGCGACACCGTGGGCAGCAGGGAGATCGACCTCACCCTTCGAACGCTCGCCTCGATCGATCACGGGCGGCGCTCGATGACCGATGTGTCTGACTGGCTCTGATGAGTGGTGTTTTAAAGGGGACGATGTTCACTGAATAGGGCTTCGAGCAGCGCGACTTTGCGTTGCAGCCCTACGGGTGGATGCGGATGATGGTCTTTCCCTTGCGCCGCTCGCTGGGGTTGAGGGCAGCGATCGCCCGGTCGAGAATCGCGACGTCGCCGATGTTCGTGCGCAGTCGCCCATCCCGCACCCTCTGGACGATCTCTCCCAGCTGAGCCCGATCGGATTCCACGACGAAGTCGACCGCCAGTCCGTCTGCGGGTCGCGCTTCAGCTGGTCCGGTGACAGTGACCAACGTCCCGCCGCTCCGGATCAGACGTGCGGATCGCTTCTGGATGTCGCCGCCGATGACGTCGAAGACGAGGTCGACTCCTCCGACGTCTTCAAGGGTGTCGTTTTCGAGATCGACGAACTCGTGGGCGCCGAAGTCGAGCGCCTTCTGGCGATCCGCCGCGCGTCCGGTGCCGATGACGTAGGCACCCGCCTCGCGCGCGAGTTGCGTCACCATTGTTCCGACAGCGCCGGCCGCGCCATGCGCGAGAATGCTCTGCCCCGACTGAAGGCGACCGTGCTGAAACAGCCCCTGCCATGCGGTCAAGCCTGAGATCGGCAGGCTCGCGGCCTCGGTGAAGTCGACATCTCCCGGAAGCGGCGCGAGGTTTCGGGCCTCAATGGCCACATACTCCGCAAGGGTCCCATTGCGATGCCAGTCGGAGAGGCCAAACACCCGCTGTCCCACGGACAGTCCCGTCGTGCCGTAGCCGAGTGCGGTGACTACGCCTGCCAACTCGTGGCCGAGGATCGACGGCGTTCGATCACGACCGGCCCGATCGAGCCAGGTCGACGGCCACTCCACCTCGGTCGGCACGTAACCCGACGCGTGAATCCGAACGATGACATCGTTGATCGCCGGCGTCGGCTCGGAGGCCTCCGCCAACGTCATCCCCGCCGCTCCCGCGGCTTGTTCAGTCACCACTATCGCTTTCATGGGAACACCTCTCTCCGCAGGGAGCAGTCTTTTCTTCGTCACGCCGTGCTCGAGCACCTGCTGCCACGTACATAGTAGACCTAAATAGGACGGAATCGTCCAATGCATTAAAGTGCCGGTGTCCGGATGACGGGGTCGGCTATCGGGTCGTGAAGCTTTCGATGTGGGCGAGTGCCATGTCGATTGACGTGCCCATGGGCGTCACATCGTGCGCTGTCTGGGCAAGCATGTAGCCACCCTGCAGGGCTCCCATGAGTCCTGTCGCGAGCTGTTCGATCGGCGCGTCCGCGGGAAGGATGCCGTTGTCTCTGAGTCGGTGAAGGACATCCGCGAGGAGCTGTTGCCACTCTCCGAAGAGGCGATCCAACGCCAGGCGCGCAACATCGTCGTGATCAGAGACGTCATAGGCGAGAGAACCCAGGGCGCAGCCGTAGGCACCGTGACGCACCGCGTTGTTCTGCACCAGGGTATCCCGCCAGCGCGTGAGGCCCGCCAGCGTTGAGACACGTTCGAGGGCATCACGTTCGCGGGCGATGACTCGTTCACCCGTGAGGTCGATGACCGCCCTCACAAGCATCTCCTTACCCGCGAAGTGGTGGTACAGCTGTGACTTGCTCACTCCGCTCACGGCCACGACCTCGTCGAGGGTCGTCTGCCCCACCCCGCGCACATACATCAGGTCTGCTGCCGTGGCGACGATCTTTGCGCGCGTCTTCGCACCGCGCGCCGTGAGGCGTTTCACCTCGATCGGGGCGGCGGGAGTCATCACACGCCCATGGTACCGAGAAGCGCCATTCCGGACTCCTGAAGCGTTTCGGACGCATCCGTCCATCTCATTGGGGAGCGGCTCAGCCGGATTGCGGGCAGAACACGTGTCGATGGCACAGTCACAGCCGTCTCCCAGTTAACCGGGACCAATTTCGGCACCCGAGGTGTTGTCTCAGATGCCGCCGCAGCCAGCGGCGACGGAGATGGAGAAAATCATGTCGAACGAGTACAGCAAGAGCCCGGAGGCGCTGAGCCGCCTCACCGACAGCCAGTTCCGGGTCACCCAGAATGCCGCGACCGAGCCCGCCTTCCGCAACGAGTACTGGAACAATCACGAGGAGGGCATCTACGTGGACGTGGTCTCAGGCCAGCCACTCTTCTCGTCGACCGACAAGTACGACAGTGGCACTGGGTGGCCGAGCTTCACCAGGCCGATCGACGCAGCGTCTGTTCGCACCGAGACTGACGCGACCTTGGGAATGGTTCGCACGGAGGTTCGCTCCAGTGGAGCAGACAGCCATCTCGGCCACCTCTTCGATGACGGCCCCGTGAACGCGGGAGGCCTGCGTTACTGCATGAACTCGGCCTCGCTGCGGTTCGTCCCCGCCTCCGAACTGGAGGAGCAGGGCTACGGACAATTCAGGTCGCAGTTCATGACCCGTCCACGGTGAACCGCCAGGGCAACGACGTCGGGTTGAGCTATCGCTCGGCGATCTTCCCGCTCACCACCGAGCAGGAACAGGTTGCGCGCGACACGATCGCCGACGTCGACGCCTCCGGGCTGTGGCCGGGCGAGGCCGTCACCACGATCGAGCCCGCGGGCCCGTTCTGGGAGGCGGAGCCCGAGCACCAGGACTACCTCGTCACCTATCCGAACGGCTACACGTGCCACTTCGTTCGCCCCGACTGGGTTCTGCCCAGGCGCGCGACGGCTTCTCTCTGACACGTACCACCGCGGCGCCCGCTTAACGGCGGGCGCCCCGGGCGCGTGCTCCCGTGGCTCGGTAAACTGTCGCGGTGAGTGAAGCGCTGGACTCCGGGCCGTTCTATCACGGGACGAAGGCCGATCTGCGGGTGGGTGACCTGCTGACGGCGGGTTTCCGGTCGAACTACCGCCCCGAGATCGTCATGAACCACGTCTACTTCACGGCGCTCCCCGACGGCGCGGGGCTCTCTGCTGAGCTCGCTCCCGGGACGGGCGCGCCGCGGGTATACATCGTGGAGCCCACGGGCGAGTACGAGAACGACCCGAACGTCACGGACAAGAAGTTCCCGGGCAATCCGACCCGGTCCTACCGCAGCAGCGATCCGCTGCGCGTCGTCGGCGAGACCGATGATTGGACGCGCCTGACGCCCGAGGCGCTGCAGGCCTGGCACACGCGGCTGTCCGAGATTCTCGCGGACGAGCGCGGTGAGATCATCAACTGACCGAGGGCCTCATCCCTCCGGCGTGAGCAGCACCTTGATGGCGCGGCGCTCATCCATCGCCTTGTAGCCCTCGGCGACCTGGGAAAGAGGAAGCGTGAGGTCGAAGACCTTGCCCGGGTTGATCTCACGCCTCCAGATTCGGTCGATGAGATCGGGCAGGAAGCGGCGCACCGGCGCGGGACCGCCGTGCAGGTGGACAGCGGCGAAGAAGAGTTCGTCGCCTGGAATCTGGATGTCGTGCGCGACTCCCACGAATCCGACGTGGCCGCCGGGGCGGGCCGAGCGGATGGCCTGCATCATCGACTCCTGCGTGCCGACGGCCTCGACGACCGAGTGCGCGCCGAGTCCGCCGGTGAGCTCCTTGATCTTCGCGACGCCCGCATCGCCGCGTTCCTCGACGATGTCGGTCGCGCCATACTCGAGGGCGAGCTTCTGCCGGGGCTCGTGCCGTGACATCGCGATGATGCGCTCGGCGCCGAGCTGCTTGGCGGCGAGGATCGCGAGGAGGCCGACCGCCCCATCGCCGACGACCGCGACCGTCTTGCCCGGGCTGACTTCCGCGGCGACCGCACCGAACCATCCGGTGCCGAGCACATCGGATGCTGCCAGCAGCGACGGGATCAGTTCGGCATCCGGCATCCCCGGCGTCGCGACCAGGGTACCGTCTGCCAGCGGCACGCGCAGTAGCTGTGCCTGCGCGCCGAGTGCGCCCATCAGCTCGTAGTGTTCGCAGCGAGACTGGTATCCCGCCCGGCAGATCTCACAGGTGTTGTCGGAGGCGAAGAACGACCCGATCACGAAGTCGCCGACCCTGACGGTGGTTACCTCGTCGCCGACCTGCTCGACGACCCCGACATACTCGTGGCCCATCGGGTGAGCACGACGCACCTGGTTGATGCCGCGGTAGTCCCAGAGGTCCGACCCGCAGACGCACGTCGCGGTGAGGCGCAGGATGGCATCCGTCGGCTTCTCGATTCGCGGGTCGTCTCGCGTCTCATACCGTACGTCGCCAGCGGCGTGGATGACAGCTCCATACATGTTCAGTTCTCCTTCTGGTCAGTGAGGACCTTCTTCGCGATGGCCATGGCACCCATCGCCCTGGGCCAACCCGCATAGAAAGCGAGCTGGGTGATGGCTTCGATGAGTTCCTGCTCGGTCACCCCATTGTCGCGGGCGAACGGGAGATGGAAGTTCAACTGGTCGAGATTGCCCATCGCGGTGAGCGCGGCGACGGTCACCAGGCTCCGGTCGCGCTTGCTCAATTCGGTGCGCTCCCAGACCTCGTCGAACAGCACCTGGTCGGTGTAGTGCACCAGGCCGGGCGCGAAATCGCCGAACGCGTTCTTGCCACCGGTCCATCCGGTCTCCTGGATGTCGCTCATGTCAGCTCCTTCGTGTCGTGTACCTCAATACAAGTCTGCGGCGGCCGCGCGTGGGAGTTACCGGTCATAGGTGTACTGACAGGGCATCGCTTGTGAACGGCGCGGCGCGTAACGTCGAGCCCATGGACAATCGGACCGAGGTGCGCGAGTTCCTCACCAGCCGTCGCGCCAGGCTCACCACCGAACAGGCTGGCCTGCCCGCTGGAGGCAATCGCCGGGTCGCTGGACTGCGCCGCGGAGAGGTCGCGGCGCTTGCGGATGTGAGCGTCGAATACTACGCGAAGATCGAACGTGGCACGCTGGCCGGCGTCTCGGATTCCGTGCTTGATGCGCTCGCGCGCGCCCTGCAGCTGGACGACGCTGAGCGGGAATACCTCTTCGACCTCGCCAGGTCGGCAAACGGACCGACCGTCGCGGTGCCGCGTCGCAGGGCGAAGCAGTGGATTACGAGGCCGGGGTTGCAGCTTGCGCTGGACGCGATCACCGCGGGCCCGGCATTCGTGCGCAACGGGCGGATGGACATCCTGGCGGTCAATCCGCTGGGGCGCGCCTTCTATGACGAGGTGTTGGACGGCCCGGGTGAGGGGAACCTGGCACGCTACAACTTTCTCGACGAACGCTCGCGCGTGTTCTACCCGAACTGGGAGGCTGCGGCCGACATCAGCGTCTCGATCCTGCGCACCGAGGCAGGGCGGGATCCGCGAGACAAGCAACTGCACGATCTGGTCGGAGAGCTGTCCACTCGCAGCGACGAGTTCCGCACCCGCTGGGGCGCGCACAATGTTCGCCGACACGGATCGGGAACCAAGAATTTTCACCACCACCTCGTGGGAGACCTGACTCTCAGCTACGAGGGTCTGGAACTCACGGCTGAGCCGGGGCTGTCGTTCCTGATCTACACCGCAGAGCCCGGTTCGCCCTCAGAGGAGCGGCTGCAACTGCTCGCCAGCTGGACTGCGACCGGGCCGGGTGGCGTGTCCGGCGAAGACGATGCCAGATCGAATGCAGAGACAATCGAGGAGAAATACTGATGCACGAGATCCCGAAGCCCGCGACAAGCACGGGGCCGGCCGAGACATTCACCGGAGACGTCTACGTGGATGCGATTGCCGCGCCGCGTGAAGCGAAACAGCGGATGGTGGTCTCCCGGGTTCGATTCGCGCCGGGAGCACACACCGCCTGGCACTCCCACGCCCTGGGACAGACGCTGCACGTGACCGAGGGCGTTGCCCTCGTTGGGACCCGCGACGGGCAGGTGATCCGCGCGACCCCCGGCCAGACGATCTACACCCCGCCCGGGGAAGAACACTGGCACGGCGCCACCCCGGAGCATTTCATGGAGCATCTCGCGATGCTCGAGAACGCCGACGATCCGGCGACCACGACAGACTGGCTGGAGCACGTCAGCGACGAGGACTACAGAAAGGCGGCGCTCTGATGCACACGCGCACTCTCGGGCAGGGACTCGAGGTCTCCGCGGTCGGTCTCGGCTGCATGGGCATGTCGCAGAGCTACGGCCCCAACCCCGGCACACGCGACGAGATGATCGCCGTGCTGCGCTCCGCCGTCGACCACGGCGTGACCTTCTTTGACACCGCAGAGGTCTACGGGCCCTACGTCAACGAGGAGCTCGTCGGCGAGGCACTCGAACCGCTGCGCGACCAGGTCGTCATTGCGACGAAGTTCGGCTGGCGCATCGAGGACGGCAAGAGTGTCGGACTCGATAGCCGTCCGGAGCAGATCAGGCGAGTGGCGGATGCTTCGCTCAAGCGCCTGCGCACCGACACGATCGACCTGTTCTACCAGCACCGTGTCGATCCGGACGTGCCGATCGAGGATGTCGCTGGCGCGGTGGCGGAGCTGGTGCGCGCGGGCAAGGTGCGTCACTTCGGGCTTTCCGAAGCATCCGCCCAGACCATCCGCCGTGCCCACGCCGTGTATCCGGTGACGGCGCTCCAGAGCGAGTACTCGCTCTGGACCCGCGACCCGGAGGCCGAGGTGCTGCCGACGCTCGCGGAGCTGGGGATCGGGTTCGTGCCGTTCAGTCCGCTCGGGAAGGGATTTCTCACCGGTACGGTCGGCCAGGGCACGGAGTTCTCTGCAGGGGACATCCGCACGACGATTCCGCGCTTCAGTGAGGAGAACCGCGCGGCCAACCAGGCTCTCGTCGAGCGCGTCGCCGCGGTCGCCGCGGCGAAGGGCGCGACTCCCGGACAGATCGCTCTCGCCTGGCTGCTCGACCAGCAGCCGTGGATCGTGCCGATTCCCGGCACTCGCCGCACATCGCGAATCGAAGAGAACGCGGCATCCACGACGGTGGCGCTCTCCGCCGACGAGCAGGCGGACCTCTCGGCGCTCGCCGACCGTGTGGGTGTCGCCGGGGCGCGCTACAACGAAAACCAGCTCGCTTTCATCGACCGTTGAGGGCCGAGAGGAACACCATGCACCCCGTCGAAGTTCTCCTCGTCCCCCTTGGCAAGGCATTCCGACACCGTCACGCCGATGAGGCCCGGGTCCTTTCCGACGCTCCCGAGCTCACGGCCGACAGCCGTTTCGCGCTCGTCGCGGGCGCGCCGGGCATCCGCTTCGTTCCCAGCAGGCGTGGCCCCGGCACCTACGCGGGACCTCGACCGGTGCCCGGCCACGGGCCGCACCACTACCGCTTTCATCTCTATGCGATCGATAGCCGGGTCGACCTCTCGAAGGTCGTGGATGCCGCACAGCTGCCTTCGGCTCTGAAAGGCCACGTTCTGGCATCCGGAACTCTCACCGGCACGCGAACGTCGTGACCGTCTGCGCCGGGCTGTGACGGGAAGCGCTCCTACGAATCTGCCTGCGGTTCCGCCCCCGGTACCGCTTGTCGACGGCGAACAATCTCATTGACGGCGGTGCCAACCACGGCCAAGGCTAGTGCCACCAGCGCAGGAAGGATTTCCACGCCCAGCGCCAGCGGAAACACCTGCCCCGAAGCGGAAGCCATCTCGCGCAGGTCGCCGTTCAAGACCCGCATCCTGAGCCCGTATTGAATCGTGGTGAAGAGGGCGGGGATCACCCACAGTCCTATGAGCACGACGAGCCACACCGCGATGCGACGCGCGGGCCGCAGTCCGCACCACACGAGCGTTAGCCCAACGATCAGCGCCGGCATCCATCGCAGTAGCTCCGTCATCGGTATCGAGATGCCGGATGGTCCACCGACGATGACCGCGATCTGCCTGATCCAGACGGCGAAGGGTGCCGCGGCGAGTCCGATCGCCAGGGCGATCGCTCCCGTCGAGCGGCGGGATCCCAGCCAGAAAGCGACCTGGGCCAGGAGAACCGAGAAGATGGCACCACCCAGCAGGCCGACAAAATACAGGGCCTCTCGACGGCCCCACCCAGGCCATCCGCGATGACCGCGAAACTCTGCGCCACGGCGAACGCATGCACGATGAGCAGGCCGATCGCCGCGGGCCAGGCGGAGAATTCTCTCCGCCGCGCGAGGAGACGCACGGCGAGGCCCCCGAAAACTCCACCCAGGAGAATCAACACGAACACCGTGATCGCCGAGTATTGGCTCAACGGCAGAAGAGCAAACGGCATGTCGTCCGGCAGTGTGCCGGTTGCCCAGAGGTTCTGCAGCGGCAGGATGCCCCCACCGATCAGCCAGGGCACGAGGCCCACTGCCCCCGCTGCAATGCCGACGCCGAGTCCCACGAACGCCGAGCTCACCCGGGATCTCGCGGTGGTGGTTGATTCAGGGGCTGAAGTTGCTTCAGTCATCTGGGTCTCCATTGTGAGTAGGCCAACTGCACAGTCTAGGAGAATGAGGATCACGACACCGTGATCGGCATCGTCGGGCGCCGAGAGGTCCGCCGCGTCGGTGCCTCAGTAGGCGAGGTTGATGTGCGCCCGGTGGTGGTCATCCTTCTCAATGACGTCGACGAAGCCGAGGGCGAAGTCTGCACCGGAGATCGCACCGCCGTCTGAGGGCTCGACTGCGACGTCGCTGCCGACGCGGTAGTGACCCAGGCGTTCTCCCGGGGCGAAGGAGCCGAACTTTCCTGCCGGGCTCACGAAGACCCAGTCGAGCGTTTCGGGAGCAGTGGGGAGGTCGTCGGTGAGGAGGGCCGCCACGGTGGTGAGCTCGTGGTGCAGCTCGGCCGGCGCGTGGCTCAGGTCCGACACGACGCGCGGGGCACCGGGCGCGAGGCGCAGCGACGAGTAGCCACCGACGATGAAGAGGCGCGCCTTCGCGGCGTCGGTGAGACGCACGATCGTCGCGTAGATGTCGCGGTAGCTGTCGGCGATCGCACCGCGCGGGGAGAGCGCGCCGACCACGACATCCGCACCTTCGATCACGGCGGCGAGAGCCGACTCGTCCGTGGCGTCGCCCTGCACGTAGTTCACGTTCGGAACCGGCGCCTCGGGAAGCGAGCGGCTGTAGGAGGTGACCTGGTGACCGCGGGAGGCGGCTTCTGCGACAATGGCGGATCCGGCGTAGCCGGTGCCGCCGATGACGGTGATGCGGGACATTGAGTGCCTTTCTGGGGAGCTCTGGCGCCGAGCGGCGGCCAGTAGTTACCATAAGAGAGTAGGTCGCTTTAGGGAAGTAGGCACTTTGTGGTAACCATGGAATCCACGTCGCTGTACAGCGGCAACCCGTACCGCGCCGACTGCCCGACCCGTCGCATCCTGGATCGCATCGGTGACCGGTGGACGGTGCTCATCGTGGGGATCCTGGGCCGAGGGGATGCGCGCTTCTCCGAGCTGCTTCGCGGGGTGGAGGGCGTTTCGCAGAAGATGCTGACCCAGACCCTTCGTGCGCTCGAGCGCGACGGACTCGTGCGTCGTACGGTGTATCCGGAGGTGCCCGTGCGCGTGGAGTATGCCCTCACCGACGCGGGCCGCACGCTGCTCGAACCCCTTCGTGCGCTCGAGCAGTGGTCGATCGAGCACTTGGGCGACGTGTCTGCGGCGCAGGAAGTCTACGATCGCGCCGGGTGAGAACGCGCCGGATCAGGACAAGACCGGAGAATGACAGACATGACGACAACGTGGACGAGCGACGAACTCGAGCGCATCGGGGCGGCGGATGAGCTCGAGTTGGCGTCCCGCCGTGCCGACGGCACCCTGCGCTCCTTTGTCACCATCTGGGTCGTGCGCAGCGGCGACGCCATCTACATCCGCTCCGCTCACGGGCCCGACAACGCGTGGTTCCGGCGAGCGCTCGCGAGCGGCGCTGGCCGGATTCGCGCGGGTGGGGTGGAGCGGGATGTCGCCTTCGCTGTTCCCGCCTCGGATGTCCACGCGGCACTCGACGCCGTGTACCGCAGCAAGTACGCGAGCTACCCGGTCGAGTACGTCGACCCGGTCGCGGACGGCCTCGCCGCGACCGCGACGCTCCTCGTGACGCCGGCCTGAGCATCCCCGGGTCGCGCAGGACTACTGTGTCGGCATGACACTGTCACTGTGCGTGCTGCTGTGGGCAACCGAGGGTAATGAGGACGGACTGGTCACGTACGAAGACACCGTGCTGGCACTCATTCCGAAGTACGGCGGCACGGTCGTGAAGCGGGTGCGCCGGGGCGATGGCGGCGACGGACCCTTCGAGGTTCAGCTCATCGACCTGCCGAGCGAGGAGGCGATGGCCTCGTACATGGCCGACCCACAGCGGCAGGCTCTCGCCGAGATGCATGCCAGGGTGATCGCGCGCACGGATGTGATCCGCGTCGACACCGTCGTCTAGGTTGTGCTCAGGCGCGACCCGTAGAGTCGACCGCGGGACAGCCGTTTCGGCCGTCCTCCGGACGAGAGAGTGTCGTACCCGGCTCGACGACGACGCTCAGGGAGTTCGTCATGGGTATCGCCATCCAGGTCACCGGTTCGCTTCTTGTGCTCGCGGGGTTCGCACTTGCCCAGTGGGGCATCCTCGACCAGAAGTCGCTCCGCTACCTCATCCTGAACGCCGTCGGCTCGACCGTGTTGGCGATCAACGCGGTCTTCGAACGGCAGTGGGGCTTCCTGCTGCTCGAAGGTGTCTGGGCGATCGTCTCCGCCGTGAGTCTCCTGCTCGTGGTGTGCGGATTCCGAGCCGAGTCGCGGGGCTGAATTTCGTCGAGCGTGCGGGGCGGATGCCGACCCGGCAGGATCAGGGCCTGGCGGGTGGGCGCGGCACGGCGGTCGGCGTGGGTTTCGGACCGCTAGCCTTCGCGCCGGCCGGCTTCGGAGCTGCGGACTTGGGGGCAGCCGGAGGTGCCACCGCGACATCCGGGCCGAGGCCCAGAGCGGCCTTGAGGCGTGCCTCCGCATCGCTCGCCGCGTGGGTCGCCTCGACGTTGGCCTCGCTGACCGCGCGCACGATCTCGTCGCGCTGGATGTTCACCCCGCGGGGAGCCTCGATGCCGATACGGATGCCGTCACCCCGGGTATCGAGGATGGTGATGACGATGTCGTCGCCAATGAGCACCCGCTCCCCGGCCTTACGTGTCAACACCAGCACCCGGTAAGCCTACCTAACTGCCGTATTCCCACGTCACAGGCAGGCCAAGCGTATTGACTGTTTCCGGAGTCATCGTTGCGTCGTGCTGGATGCCGACCACCGCGTCCAGCTGCACGACACTGGAGACCTTGCGGACCCAGCGTGCCGTGTCCTCCTGTTTGCGGGAGGCGTCGACCACGGCCCAGATCTGGTCGCCGCGCAACTGCGCGATTGCCGTGGCCTGGGACGACGCGTGCGCTCCGCCGCTCGTGATGCCCACGGCCACGAACAGGGTCTCGCGGCGTTCGACGCCGCGAGCACGCGCGAGCAGGGCGTCACGGCGGTCGCCGACCCGGGCGAGACCGGTCGCATCGAGGGTGCCGGAGGTGGTGATCTCGGCTCGCCCAACGGCCTGCGCCATCTTCCTGGCCACGGCGAGTGCGTCCTGGCCAAGGCCGATCACGATGACCATGTCGCCCTGCGAGGAGAGAAGCCCGGGCACCGGCAGGGGCTTCGGCGGCTCGTTCAGTGCGGGCTCGGCCGTGACCGACTCGAGCTCGTCGAGGATGTTCGCGAACTCCCGCGAGGAGGTCGACACGGGGAAGCCGTCGTTCGGCTGCTGGTAGCTCACGGTGTCTTCGCCGTCTGCGTCATCGAGCAGGGCGTCGAGGCCGGTCTTCACTGGGCGCGTGGGCGTTGCCCGCGCTGTGCCCGCGGGCGGCGGCGTGGAGCGCGGTGTTGCTGAGCGCGGTGTCGCGCCGGATGCCGTGGCCGGGCGCGCAGGGTCCTCCCTCGGCTCGTGCACCTGCCCATAGTGCAAGGGAGTCTCGGGCTCGTCCTGCACCTCGACGGTCATCTCGTAGTGACGGTGACCGAAGAATCCGCCGATGCCTCCCGTGGTGATCGTCTCGACCGAGACAACGCGCGCACGGGTACCGTGTTCGGCGAGTACCTTCGCCTTCAGCTCTTCGAGCGATGTGCCATCAAGCTGCAGCAATCGCGGCGACACGAACCACCCCCACGGTCTCAATCTGTGCGTTAGACGAGGTTACTTCTTGATACGACAGCACCGGTAGTCCGCCGGACTGCGCGGAGACGAGCCTGCGCACCGCCGCGCGCAGGGCTGGGGCGCAGACGAGCACGACGTCCTGCCCTGTCGCCTCCACGGTGGAGAGCGAATCCTTCACAGAGTTGAGCACGGACTCGATAGTGTTCTGGTCCATCATGATCTGGGTACCGGAGTCGGTCTGGCGCATGCCCTCGAGCATGGACTGCTCCACTCCGGGGTCGATCATGATCACTCTCAGCAGCGGGCCATCCATGTACTTCGCCGTGATGGCCGGGCCGAGCGCCTGCCTGGCCGTCTCGATGAGACCCTCCGGATCGGTGGAGACCTTCGCTCGAAGCGAGAGCGCCTCGTAGATGCGGGGCAGGTCGTTGATCGACACCTGTTCGGCGAGGAGGCCCTGCAGCACACGCTGGATCTCCGCCAGGGAGAGCACGTTCGGCACGAGTTCATCGACGGCAGACGGGCTGACATGCTTGACGCCCTCCGTGAGTACGCGCACGTCCTCGCGGGTCAGCAGCCGCGCCGCGTTGTTCGTGATGAGTGAGGAGAGGTGCGTGACGAGCACCGACACTCGGTCGATCACGGTGGCGCCGGTGAGTTCGGCGCTGTGCCGCATCTCGCTCGGAATCCACTTGCCGGCGAGGCCGAACACGGGCTCGACGGTCGCGACACCGGGGAGGGTTTCGAGGGCGTCCCCGAGCGCAAGCACCTTGCCACCGGGGGCGAGTCCCTGGCCCGCCTCGACACCGGCGATGCGGATCATGTAACTGCCGGACGGCAGGTCGACGCTGTCCCTCGTGCGCACGGGAGGCACGACGATGCCGAGTTCGAGCGCGATCTTGCGCCTCAGCGCCCGCACCCTCGCGAGCAGGTCGTCCGAGGTGCCGGACACGATGTCCACGAGGTCTGGGGCCAGCAGGATCTCGAGGGCGTGCACGCGCATCTCTTCGATGAGCGCATCCGTCGTCTCGGTCTCGGGGGCGCGTGCCGTGGTCTCGGCGATCTCCTTCGCCGCCTGCTTTGCCTTCTCGGAGGCCTTGATCCGCTGCGAGGCGAAGATGAGGAACACGCCGACAGTGATGAAGGCGAGCAGGGGCATGCCGGGGATGAAGCCCATGACGATGGCGGCGCATCCGGCGATCATGAGAGCCGTACGCGACTGGGTGAGTTGCTTGCCCGCCGCGGAGCCGAGGTCGTTCTCGGCGCTCGACCTCGTGACGATCATGCCGGTGGAGACGGCCATGAGCAGCGCGGGGATCTGGGTGACCAGGCCGTCACCGATGGTCAGCAGCGTGTAGGTGCTGACGGCGCTGCCGATGTCCATGCCGCGCTGCACCATACCGATGGCGATACCGCCGACGACGTTGATGATGATGATGACGAGGCCAGCGATCGCGTCACCCTTGACGAACTTGGACGCACCGTCCATTGCTCCGTAGAAGTCGGCTTCCGCGGAGACCTCGGCTCGGCGCTGCCTCGCCTGGTTGTCGGTGATGAGGCCGGCGTTGAGGTCGGCGTCGATCGCCATCTGCTTACCGGGCATGGCGTCGAGGGTGAACCGTGCCCCGACCTCTGCGACGCGCTCGGCACCCTTGGTGACCACGACGAACTGGATGACAACGAGGATCAGGAAGATCACGGCACCGATGATGAGCGATCCGCCCACGGCGACGTGGCCAAAGGACGCGATCACCTGGCCCGCGTAGCCCTGTCCGAGCACGAGACGGGTGGATGCCACGTTCAGGCCGAGCCTGAACAGTGTGGCAACGAGCAGCAGCGACGGGAACACCGAGAAGTCCAGCGGCTTCTTCACGAACATGCTCGTGAGCAGGATGATGAGCGCGAACAGGATGTTGATGATGATGAGGAAGTCGAGGATCCACGCGGGGATCGGCACCACGAGCAGCAGGATGATACCGACCACGCCAATAGGCACGGCCATCAATGTCAGATTGCGTTTCATTTCTTCTCTCCCGTGGTCAGTGGGTGGTGCTCGTGAGTTGTCTGGAGGCCGCTGCGCGCTGCGGCGGTGGTTTCTGCGGGCTCATCGTGTGCATGCCGGATGCTGCACCGCGCTTGTGCAGGGCCATGACGAAGGCGAGCACACGGGCGACGGCGTCGTAGAGCTCCTCCGGGATCTCCTGGCCGATGTCGCAGGCGGCGTGGATGGCGCGGGCGAGCGGGATGTCGCGCACCATCGGCACGCCCTCCTCCTCGGCCTTGGCGCGGATGCGCGCGGCGACCTCGCCCTGCCCCTTCGCGACGACGCGCGGTGCGGACTTGCCCGGCTCGTACTTCAATGCGACGGCGATGTGGGTCGGGTTGACGACCACGACATCTGCGGTGGCGATTCCGGCCATCATGCGGTTGCGGCTCATCGTGAGCTGGCGGGAACGACGCTGCGACTTGATGAGCGGGTCGCCATCCGTGTTCTTCGCCTCGTCCTTGACCTCTTTCTTGCTCATCTTGGTCTTCTTCTGGTTGCGCTTCATCACGACGAAGACGTCGGCCGCGGCGAGACCGAGGCCGGCGACGACCGCGAACTGGATGAGCGCCCCTGTGCCGGAGCCCGCGGCGTCCAGCAGCGCGGAGATCGGCAGACCTCCCGCACCCATGAGCACCGGCATGAGGCCCTGCACGACGACGAGGAGCACGATGCCGACCACCGCGGTCTTGATGACCGACTTCAGGCCCTCCCACAGGGCCTGGGTCCCGAAGACGCGCTTGACGCCGTTGATGACGTTGAACTGTTCGAACTTGCCTTCAAACTTCTTGAAGTGGATTCCGCCCTGCACCGCAGAGCCCAGCAGGATGATGATGGCGACGGCGGCGAGCAACGGCCCGAGGGTCGCGAGCACCGACTGCATCCCCTCCCCGAGGATGCGCACGGCGAGGTCGGGGGATGGCTCTGCTGCGATCTTCCCGATGTTGAGCATTTGCTCCGTGCCGGCCTTGGTCCCGTTGGAGAGGGTGAGCGGCAGCATGACTCCTGCGGCGGCGACGCCGAGCCAGGCGGTGAGGTCCTGCGACTTGGCGAGCTGGCCCTTGGAGCGGACCTCCTTCATCCGCTTCTGGGTCGCGTTTTCTGTGCGCTCCTGCGAACCTGAATCTGACATCTAGCCCACCCCCCCGATGACCTTGATGGCCTGCCCGGTCAGGTTGGCGACGATGCCGGGGAGCGCGACGAAGATCACGCCGACCAGGGTGAGCGTCAGGAGGATCTTGATCGGGAAGCTCATGGTGAAGGCGTTGAGCGCGGGGGCGACCCTCGTGAGCAGGCCGAGGCCGGCATCCGCGAGGAACAGGATGACGAGCAGCGGGCCCGCGATCTGCACCGCGGCGAGGAACATCTGGGTGATCCCGGCGGTCATTGCGGAGACGGGGTTGGTGAGGTCGATTCCGCCGCCGAGCGGGAAGGCGCTGAAGCTGCGATTGAGTCCGCCGATGATGATCTGGTACGCCCCGGAGGAGAACATGAGGGCGAGCGCGGTCATCTGGAAGAGCCTCGTGAACTGGGCACCGTTGATCATCGAGAGCGGGTCGAAGCCCTGGGCCATCTGGAAGCCACCGAACATGTCGATGAGGCCACCGGCGGACTGGATGGCGGCGAACACGAGCATGACGAGCAGGCCGAGTACGACCCCCACGACGATCTCGAGCACGAGCGCCATGAGGTAGTCCGCGGTCTCGAGCATCGTGTAGTGCGGCGTGACGGCGGGTGATACGGCGAGCGAGAGCCCGATCGCGATCATCGCCTTGATCCTCGCCGGGATGGCCCGGTACGAGAACGGAGGCGCGATGAACAGGAAGGCGGTGATCCTCACCGCGGCGAGGGAGGTCGCCTCCAGCCAGTCGAGGTTCAGCGGAATGTTCACGTCAACCCCCGAGCAGGTTGGGAATCGACGCGAACAGCCCCTGGGTGAATGTGACCATTTCGGAGATCATCCAGTTGCCGCAGATGATCAGGGCGATACCGACGGCAACAGCCTTCGGCACGAACGAGAGTGTGACTTCCTGGATCTGGGTGATCGACTGCATGAGGGAGATCGCGAACCCGACGACGAGCGCCGTGATGAGGATGGGCGCTGCGAGCTTTGCCGAGATGAGAACGCCCTGCATGGCGATGTCCAGGACGGCGTTGGTGTTCATCCTCCACCTCGATAACTGCTGATGAGCGACGTGATGATGAGGCCCCATCCGTCGACCAGCACGAAGAGGAGGATCTTGAACGGCAGCGAGATCATGACCGGCGGAAGCATCATCATGCCCATGGACATGAGTGCTGCAGCCACGACGATGTCGATCACGAGGAACGGCACGAAGATGACGAAACCGATGATGAAGGCCGAGCGCAGTTCGGAGATCATGAACGCCGGGATGAGCGTGAGCATCGGAACGGATGCCGGGGATGCCGGGTTCGCGAGGCCCGCAGAGCGGGTCATGAGCGCGATGTCTTCCTGTTTCGTATGGGCGAGCATGAAGTGTCGCAGGGGCTCTGAGCCGGCCGCGAGCGCATCGTTGAACGAGAGCGTACCGTGCAGGTACGGCTGGATGCCGAGGTTGTTGATGTCGGCGATCACCGGTCCCATGATGAACAGCGTCAGGAACAGTGCGAGGCCGGCGAGCACCTGGTTCGGCGGAATCGACGGCAGGGCGAGCGCGTTACGCGTGATCGCGAGCACCACGAAGATCTTCGTGAACGAGGTCATCATGAGCAGGAGCGCCGGTGCGACCGAAAGGAAGGTGATGCCGATGAGCGTGATGATCGAGCTCGACGGTCCACCGTTCGGACCGTTGATCTGGAGCGAGACTCCGCCGAGGCCGTCCGTCGGAACCGGTGTCGATGGGTCGGCCGGCGGCGTCGGGTCAGTGGGCGCGAGCAGCGCCGCGTGACCGGGCGTTGCGGTGACCAGCACGATGACGATGACCGACATGAGCACGAGCGCAATCGCTACGGCCCAGCGCGCGGTCGTCCAACGGCGGTGTGACCGCGCGTCGTGCACGTCGAAGAAGGTCACCGGCCCCGCCGAATGGTTGCGCCCAACTGCTTCCAGGTGGTGGGGGAGAGGATCGATCCGGCAAGCGGACCCTGGCCGGTGAAGGCGGCGACGGGGGCGAGATCGGGGTTCTTCTTGGCGGTGGTGGTCTTTGGTGCGGCGGTCTTGGTGGCGGACTTCGCAACGGGCTTCGCAACGGGCTTCGCAACGGTCTTTGTGGCCGTCTTGGTGGTGGGCTTCGCCGCGGAGATCTTGGCCGCGGTCACCTTGCCGAGCGACTCTGCAAAGGCCTTGGCGCCGGACTGCGCTGTGGCCGCCCTGGTGGCGGCCGTCTTGGCGGTGGTGGCCCGCGCGGCAACCGCCGGTGCAGCCTCAATGGCCGGCTCGGGGACATCCCCGCTCTGCAACACACTCACCGCGTGCTCCGTGACACCCAGCAGCAGACGGCTGCCATCGACGTCGATGATGACGACGGATGCCTTGGGCGAGATCGCCTGCTTCGTCACGATCGTGACGGGGTGCGCTGACGCGTTCTTGCGCGAGCCGCGCGTGAGGCGCCGCTGCAGCATCCACAGCAGCCCCAGCACGACGACCAGGGAGACGACGACGCGAGCGCCGGCGAGGAACGTTTCCATCGGTTCAGGCCATGCCCTCTGCGACATCGAGGATCTGCGTGATGCGCACAGCGTAGTCCTGGTCGATCACGACGATCTCGCCGTGGGCGATGAGGCGGCCGTTCAGCAGGATGTCCGCGGGGGCTCCAGCGGAGCGGTCCAGCTCGATCACGGCGCCGGGCTCGAGGTTGAGCACGTCGCGCACGGCCATCTTGGTGCGACCGATCTCCACGGTGAGCGCCATCTCCACGTTGCTGATGCGGCCGAGCTTGCCCGCGACGTTGCGCTGCGGGTCGGTGGCCGAGCCCCAGATGGCGCCACCCTCGCGAATGCGGATGGCGAACCATCCCGCGTTTGCCTTGCCGGCCTTGAGCGCGTAGACGACCGTCTCAGTGTCGGTGAACAGCGACGAGGCGTCATCGACGCTCGCGTCTCCGAGTACACCGGTTCCGAGGTGCTGGGCCGCGGCCTCGAGGGCGGGACGCAGAACGTCGGCGGGGGAGACGATGCTCTCGTCGCCCGCTGCCTCGGCGAGGGCTGCGGAATCGGCAAGCACGACAGCCATGTCTGCGGCGGTGCTCCCGACGAACGAGGCGACGACTGCCTCACCGACCTTGTCGGCGACGGATGCGCCGTCTTCGAGCAGGGTCCAGGTGACGGCGGCCGCGCTGGGCAGCAGTGCTGCGAGGGCCTCTACTGCGGCGTCCTGCCGGGTGAGGGTGGTGGACTTCTTCACGGTGTCTCCTTGGTAAAGCTGGAAAAGCGGGTCTTAGGATGCGGTGCTGACTAGGACTCTGTGCCGACGACGACACAGGCGAGGCGGGAGCCGTTCGCTCCCACCGCCGCGTGGCCCATGAGGTGGCCATCGACGGCGAGTTCGAGCGGGCGGTGCTGCGGGTGCGGAATCGGCAGCACGTCGCCGACCGCGAGCCCCAGGATGTCGTTGGGCTTGACGGTCGCCACAGCCAGCCGCAGCGCGAGCTCGACCGGAGCCCACGCCATCTGAACCTCCATGAGCTCTTTGGCCTCTGCGGTGGTCTTCGTGGGGTTCGTGTCTCCGAGCTGGGGCAGGAGCGCCTCGGCGGGGATCGCGACGGTCGCCGGAGCGATGCCGTCTCCGACCCGGATCTCGAAGCTCGCGACGATCATCAGGTCGTTGGTCGCGGCCGCCTGGGCGAACTGTGAGTTGTACTGGAAGCTGTCCATGCGAATCGAGTTCTGCAGCAGGCTGCCGAGCGAGTACCGCATGTCTTCGAGTGCGTCATCCATGAGCCGGCGGATGAGCGCCTGCTCCACCTGGGTGAACTTGCGCTCCTCTTCGACGGTGGCTCCGTGCCCGCCGAGCATGTATCCGATCCAGTAGAGCGCGGACGAGGTGGGGAACTGGATGATTGCCTTGGGGATGATGTCCTCGAGCACGCAGAGCACCATCGCCGTTGTGGGCGGGAGCGACGCGGCGTAGGCGTCGTAACTGAGCATGACGACCTGCTCGCAGGTGACCTGGGAGAGAACACGCACCTTGGCGGTCAGCTGCGTGCCCCACTGGCGCGCAAAGGTCTCGAACGCGAGCTCGAGCACGCGAGAGTGTTCGCGTGCGAGCGTCGTCGGACGGCGGAAGTCGTAGACCTCCACTGTCTTGCTTGATTTCGCGGCTTTTGCCTTGCCCGCCTTGGAGGGCACGCTGATAACCGCTTGTTCCTGGACCGTCACAAGCAGCACTATCGGCCGAATGTACCCCGCCGTAAGAAAGATTTACCTGTCGAGCTGTGGCTTACGTCCCCTCGAGGGCTTTGTCCACCTGCGCCAGCAGGGATCGCACGCCGTCCGGCTGGTCGGAGAGCACGACGATATCGACTCGCCGGTTGAGAGCGAGATCGTCCGGAGTCGTCCCCGTCGCGAGCGGCCTGGCCGATCCGTAGCCGACCGCGCCTATCCTCGTCGGGTTGACCCCGTCGACTTCGACGAGGTGCCGCAGCACGCCAGTCGCACGCCCGGATGACAGTTCCCAGTTGGTGGGATACGGATAGACGGCGTGCCGCTCGTCCGCGTGACCCTCCACCGACACGTTGTACGGGCTGGCGCTCAGGGGCGGACCCACGGCATCCAGCACCCGGATGGCCACGGGGCTGAGGTCGGTGCGGTTCGTGGTGAAGTAGGTCTCCGAGCCGATCAGGCGCACGGTGAGACCGCGGCCGTCGATGTTGAACTTCACGGCTGAAGTCAGGCCGGCGGACTGCAGGTTCGCCTTCATCTCCTCGCGCAGGGCGATGAGGTTGGTGACCTCGATCGTCGCGAGCTCGCGGTTCTTGTTCTCGAGGCTCTTCGCCTTCACGTCGACCTTGTCCGGGGGCACGATGACGCCCTCGTTGATGTCGATGTGCTTGGAGACGGTCGTGCCGAATCCGGTGGCGAGCGAGTTACGCAGCTCGTCATACTTCTTCTGGTCGACGACCGACATCGCGAACAACACGATGAACATGCACATGAGCACCGTGACCATGTCCATGTACGACGCCATCCACCGTTCGGTGTTGTCGTGTTCCTCTTCTTCGCCCCGCTTCCGGCGCTGTGGCCGCAGACTCATGCTGCTGCCGAGTCGTCTTTGTTGGCCTTTCCAGCCTTGGATGCCCTGCCAGGCTTCTCAGCCGGAGCAGACTTCCCAGAGGGGATCATGGCGCGCAGGCGCTCGCCGAGGAGCCGAGGCTGGCTTCCGGCCTGCACCGCGAGCACACCTTCCATGAGCAGGGTCTTGCGCTCGATCTCGAGTTCGGAGAGGCGCTTGATCCTGCCGCCGATCGGCAGCCAGAGAAAGTTCGCCGCAAGCAGCCCCCATAGGGTGGCGACGAAGGCGCTCGCGATCATGGGACCGAGCGTTGCGGGGGAAGACAGGTTCTCGAGCACGTGGGTGAGGGCCACGACCGTGCCGATGATGCCGATGGTCGGCGAGTAGCCGCCCATCGCGTTGAAGAACTTCGCCGCGGTGCGACCAAGCTTGGCCTCTGTCTCGATCTCATCCTCGAGCAGGATTCGCAGGTCTTCGCCATCCGTGCCGTCCGCGATGTTCTGCAGGGCGCTCCGCAGGAAGGTGTCGTCGGAGTCGTCTGCTTCCTGCTCGAGAGCGAGCAGCCCCTCGCTGCGTGCCTTTTCGGCCAACGAGACGACACGGTCGATGACCTCTTCCGGGTTGTGGGTCTTGCCGCGGAACGCACCGGGCAGCGCCTTGATCGCCACGATGAAGTCCCTGAGGGTACCTCCCGCAATTCCGACCGCGATCGTCGCGCCGAAGACCAGGATCATGGGCGCGGGCAGCAGGATTGCGGTGACGCTGCTGCCCTCGATGGTGAGCATTGCCAGGAGCGCCCCGAACGCCAGGACGATTCCGATGAGTGTTGCTGGATCCATTACAGCTTCCTTGGGCGCGACGGTTCGGATGATGATGGTGCGTCCGACGGGTCGGCTGCGTGCTCAGGAAACGGGATGACGCCCAACTGCACTGTGGGCTGAGACGGCTCGGTGACCGCGAGATTCTGGGCGAGGGAGACGACCCGCGCACGATACTCGGCGATGCGGTCGATGATCTCGCTCATGGACTCAGTGACGATGTACTTCGCACCGTCGACCATGATCAGAGTGGTGTCCGGGTTGGCGTTGATTCGCTCAATGAGATCAGGGTTGACGGCGAACTGAGTCTCGTTCAGCCGCGTTACAACAATCATGATCCCGTCCCTGGATACTGTAAAAACAGGCTCATCCTGAGCCATCAGGAACAACTATCGGTTGCACCCGGCGAGCCGTTAGGCGTGATCGCCGAATTGCGTGTAGTAGTGGCGGGAGAAAGCGGCTGGCGGCGGGAGTTACAACTCCCGCCGCCAGCCGCTTTCTCCCGCCATACGGGCTACTGCTTGAGGTTGGTCAGCTCCTGCAGCACCTGGTCAGAGGTGGTGATGATGCGGGCGTTGGCCTGGAAGCCGCGCTGGGCGACGATCAGGTTGGTGAACTCCTGCGAGAGGTCGACGTTCGACATCTCGAGAGCGCCGCTGTCGAGAGCACCCATTCCACTCTGGCCTGCGACACCGATCTGTGCAGCGCCGGAGTTGAACGTTGAGGTGTACGACGACGAGCCGGCCTTCTCGAGGCCGCCGGGGTTCACGAAGGTCGCCAGTGCGATCTGGCCGATCGACTGCGATGCTCCGTTGCTGAAGGATCCCACGAGGGTTCCATTCGGCGAGAGCGTGTACGACTGCAGCGTTCCGGCGTCGCGACCGTTCTGATCGGTGATGGATGCCGTGGTCAGGCCCGCATACCCGGTCGCGTCGGTGAGGTCGACGGCCACCGCTCCCGCGGCGAGTGACGTGCCGCTGGTGAGCTTGCCGTTGGTGAACACCATGTTCGTCGTCGTCACGGCGGAGGTGACCGGGTCGGTGTAGCTCGCGTCCCATCCTGCTGCCGTCTTCGTGAAGTTGATCGTGAGCTGGGTCGCATTGCCCGTCGCGTCGTATACCGTCGCGTCGCGGCTGAGCACCGTGCCGGTCGCGGCGTCGCCGGGAAGGTTGCCGCCCACCTTCGCCGTGGTCGTGGCGACGGCGGGAGAGACCGCGTTCTTCGGAAGCATGACGTCGCCGACGGGGCCGCCGGTGTCGATCACGCCGTTGTTCGCGGACCAGCCCTGGATGATGGCACCGTCCGGCGTCACGAGCCGCCCGTTGGGGTCGAAGTTGAGCGAGCCGGCGCGGGTGTACGCGGTCTGGCCGCCGCTGGAGGTGATGAAGAATCCGTCACCGGAGATCATCACGTCGAGCGCGCGGCCGGTGGCCTGGGTCGAGCCCTGGCCGAAGTTGGTGGAGATTCCCGCCACCTTCACGCCGAGACCGATCTGGGCCGGGTTTGTTCCACCCACGTTGCCCTGCGGGCTGCTCGCGCCCTTGATGAGCTGTGACAGGGTGTCCTCGAACTGGGTGGACGACGCCTTGAACGCGACCGTGTTGACGTTGGCGATGTTGTTTGCCGTGACGTCAAGCATGGTCTGGTGGGACCGAAGGCCGGAGATTCCGGAGTAGAGCGAGCGGAGCATTTTTCTACCTTTCGATGGGTGGTGCGTGAAGTTGTTGAGGGTGATTAGGAGGTCTTGGTGACGCCGGTGATGGAGTCGAGCGCGATGCTGACACCGTCGATGGTCACGGTCGGTGTCTTGCCGGTGAACGACACGGCGCTCGCCGTTCCACTGACGGGGTTGCCCGCGGAGTCTGTGTACCCGACCTGTTGTCCGATGAGAGCGGATGCCGCGATCCGCATCTGCAGAGCGAAGCTTTCGGTGCTCGTCGAGTTCATGCTCGTGAGCTGCTCCATCATGGCGAGCTGCGTCGTCTGGCTGATCATCTGGTTGGTGTCCATGGGCGAGCTCGGATCCTGGTTCTTCAACTGGGTCACGAGCAGGTTCATGAAGGCCTCGCTGTCGAGCGTCTGCTTTGGCGCTCGCGTCGGTGCGGTGGCGTAGAAGGCGGTAGGAGCCGTCGGGGCTGTCGAGCCCACGGCCGATACGTCTGTCATCGTCTTTTCTTCTTCCTCTAGGCCATCACGTCAATGGACGACGCGTGGGCTCCGGAACGCATCGGTTGCGTTCGGGGTGTCTCGATGGTTGGGTTCTCTGGTCCTGTCGCTGCCGGGGCCGCGCTGTCGCCGACATCCGCTCGGCCGCCGCCCTGGTTGTAGTCGAGTCCGGTACCTGCGCCGGTGTTCTGCTGGCCGGTGTTTTGCTGCCCGGCCGCCGCCTGGCCGCTGCTCGGCTGGTTGTTCGGTGAGAGCTGGAGGGTGGTGTTCATGCCGGTGCCGGCGAGGTCGCGGCGCAGGTCCGGCATGATCGCGCGCAGGGCGTCGCGGCCGAGGTCGTTGGGTGCGATCAGCTCGACCCGGAGACCCGCGCTGCTCATATGCGCCCGCACGGTCACCGGCCCGAGGTTGTCGGGGGTGACGCTGAGCGTGAGCACGTGATCGCCGGATGCCGCCTTCGTGAGCGCAAGAATCGGCTGCGCAACCTGCGTCATGAGCGGCGGTGCAGGAGGCGCGGGCGGGGCGGCCGGTGCCGGCGCAGCGGTGGGGGCGACGGATGTCGTGGCCACCGGAACGGGCGCCGCGGCCACCTGGGCCTGCGGGGTGTTGTTCGCGCTGGCGCTCGCCGCGCTCTTGGCGGTGTCGAGCGCCGCCGCGAAGTCCGTGGTCGGCGTCGTGGTGGTCGCGGGCTCCTTCGCCGCCTGCGCGCCTGTGACCGCGGATGCCGTGGCATCGACCGCGGGCGCCGCCGGGGCGTGGGGGAGCGGCGTCTGCGCGTTCGCCGGCATTCCGTTCGCGGGGGTGACTGCCGGGGCGGGCGCCGTCGCCGCTGCGGCTGCCGCAACTGCGGGCGCCGCAACTGCGGGCGCCGTCGCCGATGCCGCCGGTGCGTCTGTGGTCGTCGCGGCCTTACTCGTGGTCGTCTTGGTCGTGCCCGCGGTGCCCGTGCCCTCGGCGACGACGGCGACACTGGCTGCGGCGGCGGCGCTGACGGTGGTTGCGGCAGCGGGCGTGGTTGCCGCTGCCGGCGTCATGGCAGGTGCGGCAGCCGTGGTCTGCGCCGGCGTGATCGGAGCGGCGGGTACGGTCGGCGCAGGCGTCGCGGTCTGGCCGACCGGGGTGGCCGGTGCGGTTGCCGTGGCTCCCTCTGCGGGGGCGGTTGCACCGGCTGTGGGGGCGGTCGCACCGGGAAGGTCCGCGGTGGCGGTGTTGGTTGGAAGTGTCATCGCCTGCGGTTGTGCGAGCGCGGCCTGGGCTGCCGCCTGGGCCGTGGCGTCCGGGGTCGGCTGCGCGGTGGCGGTGCTGGCGGCACTCGGGTCGGCGGACTGGGCCTGCGGCGAAGCCTGCGAGGCATCCGGCGCATCCGTAGTATCCGTCGATGATTTCTGGCTCTTCGCGCCCGCCTTCGAGGTCGTTGCGTCTGCCGTGTTCGCACTGTCGCGAGTTTTCACCCCGGACCCTGACCCGCTCGCGGACTTCGGAGAGCTCGGTGTATCGGGCTTGGCCGATGCCTGCTGCGACGCGGTGTGGGCGGCCGGGCCGTGCGGCGCCGGTGCCGTGCTGGCCTTGCCGCTCTTCGACGAGGTGGGCGCCGACTGCGTGCCGATCGCGTGCTGCATGGCCAGGCCGAAGGAGTTTCCCGCGGACGAGCTCTTGCTCGAGGGCGTGGCGGGCCGTTCAGGTGCGCTGACCGTTGCGAGCAGGAAGTTGCTGATGCTCATGGTGTCTTTCCCTCCCGGTCGACATGCCACGATGTCGAGGCGATTTCGTCGATCACGTTCTGTTCCGAGCGCAGTTCTTCGAGCATTACGGCCTGGGCGTGCTTCGCCTCGAGCTTCTCGAGCGCGACGGCCTTGGCGCGTGCGGCGCTGAATGCCTGGTTCGCCTCCGCCGCCTCCGCGTGCTGCTGGGTGAGCATCGAATCGAGATCCGAGAGCATGCTGCGCATGGATGCCCGCCCAGCCGCCATGGCATAGAGCATCTCCGTGCTGCTGGCTTCCGCTCGCGTCGCGCCGAGTGCCGCGCGGGCGCGATTGCGCTGCACGGAGGTCGCGTCGAGACGGGCGTTTGCCGAGGCGAGCTGGCCTGCCGCCTCATCCTGTTCGAGGTGGCGCAGGCGCAGTAGCCCCGCGAGTGAGAACTGGCGGCTCATGCGCGCACCGCCAGCGAAGTGTTGAGCCGATCGAGCCACGCCCACGCCTCTGCGGCCGTGATGCGCTCGTCCATGCCTTGTTGCAGGAAGGAGTTGATTGCATCCTCGTGCGCCACCGCAGCATCGACGAGCGGGTTGCTGCCCTCGTGGTACGCGCCGACATCCAGCAGATCCTGCGCGGACCTGCGTGCGGCGAGCACCTTGCGCAGGGCGACTGCGGCGCCCGTGTGCTCGCGGGTGTTGACCCTGCTCGCCACACGGGAGATCGAGGCGAGGGCGTCCACTGAGGGGAAGTGCCCGAGAACGGCGAGCTTCCGATCGAGGACAACGTGACCGTCGAGGATCGAACGGGCCGCATCCGCGATGGGTTCGTTGTGGTCGTCACCGTCGACGAGCACCGTGTAGATGCCCGTCACGGAGCCGGTTTCAGCGGTACCGGCCCGCTCGAGCAACTGCGCGAGCAGGGAGAAAGTCGATGGCGGGTAGCCTCGCGTTGCCGGCGGCTCGCCCACGGAGAGTCCGATCTCGCGCTGCGCCATGGCGACGCGGGTGAGCGAGTCCATCATGAGCATGACGTCCGCGCCGCGATCGCGGAAGGACTCGGCGATCCTGGTGGCGACAAAGGCGGCGCGAAGCCGCATGAGAGCCGGTTCGTCCGAGGTCGAGACGACCACGATGGAGCGGGCGAGGCCGTCGGGGCCGAGGTCATCCTCGAGGAACTCGCGCACTTCACGACCGCGCTCGCCGACGAGGGCAATCACCGAAACCTCGGCGGACGTGCCGCGCGCGATCATCGAGAGCAGTGAAGACTTGCCGACGCCGGATCCGGCGAACAGGCCGAGGCGCTGGCCCTTGCCCACTGTCGTCAGGGTGTCGAGTACGCGAACGCCGAGCGGCAGCGGTTCCGTGATACGGGCACGCTGCATCGCGGATGGCGTGGCATTGTCGAGCGAGACGAATCCGTCGCTGAGAAGCGGGCCCTTGCCGTCGATGGGGCGGCCGAGGCCGTCGACGACGCGGCCGAGAAGGCCGGAGCCGGTGGGCACGAGGATGGGGCGGCGGCTGGACCGCGCCGACGCTCCCGCGTTGATGCCCACCATCTTTCCCAGCGGCATGCAGCGCACGCCAGTTCTCGTGGTCGCGACCACTTCGGCCTCGACGCCGGGGTTCTCCCCGATCGTGACGAGCTCTCCGATGGCGCAGTCGAGACCACTCAACTCCACCCCGAGCCCAATAATGGACGAGACGACGCCAACGCGCTGGGGAAGCGCCGTGGCGACTGCGGCCCTGAACTGCTCGGCGTGGGGACGCCAGGTCGTCGTCATATCGTCTCCCCAAGTAGCGTGGCCCTGGCGCGGGCCAGGGCGGTCTGGATGCGGGCATCCAGGTAGCCGTCCGCGAAGTCGCCGAGCGCGTCTCCACGCGAGAGGGTGTCGTCGGCAATGATCTCGACGCCCGGGGTGCGGCCGGTCTCTCCGAGCTCCGCGATGTCTGCGGAGTTCATCCGCACGCTCAGCAGCGTGCGCGGGTCAGCGTGTTCGAGCACCCGGGCGAGGGCGGCCCTGGCAGAAGTGGGTCCGTCCGCGAGCTCGTAGCCGAGGATTGCCTCGGCGAGCTCGAGTGCACTCGAGATGAGCGCGTCCTGCACGGTGTCGATCGTCGGAACAGCGCGCGCGTGAAGCGATCGGGCGGCCGCCTCGAGCGCGGTGAGCGCCGCATCGATCTGGGCGTTCCGCTCGTTCAGCATGGCGGTCGTCTCGGCATTGAGCTCAATGACGCGCGCCTCGGCTTCCTGTGCCGCGGCGCGAAGCCCCGATGCGTAGCCTGCGGCGTGCCCCTGGATGCGCGACTGGGCGTCCATCGCATCCTGGTTGGGGTGCCTCAGCGCCGGAAAGGTGAGCGCGGCGAAGTTCGGGTCAAACGACATATTCGTCTTCCTCACCACGCTGCAGAGTGATGGTGCCCTGCGACTCGAGGTCGCGGATCGCGCGCACGATGTCGGCACGCGCCTCCTCGACCTGGGACACGCGCACCGGCCCGAGAAGCTTGATCTCGTCGTCGAGGATCTCGCGGTTGCGCTCCGAGAGGTTGGTGCGGATAACCTCGACGACCGTTTCGGGCGAACCCTTCATGGCCATGGCGAGCACACTGGCGTCGATTCCGCGCAGCACCTGCTGAACGTCCCGCGCCTCGAACTTCACGATGTCGGCGAAGGTGAGCATGCGCGAGCGAACTTCTTCTGCAAGGTCCGGGTCGTTCTCGTCGAGGGACTCGAGCAGTGCGCGCTCGGTGGCGACATCCGAGCGGTTGATGATGTCGACGAGGGGCTGGATGCCGCCGACGACCTCCACGGTATCGGTCAGCGAGACGACGGCGCCGGCTCTCGTGCGCAGGGTATCGGTGACGATGCGCACGGCTTCCGGAGTCGCGGTGCCCATCGTGGCGATGCACCGTGCGACCTCCGTGCGAAGGTCCTCGTCGAGGCCAGACATGATGGGGGAGGCGTGCTCGGGGCGTAGGTGCGCGAGCACGAGCGCAATCGTCTGGGGCAGTTCGCCCTCGAGCAGGGCGACGACGTGGCGTGGCTCGGTCTGCTCCAGGAATTCGAACGCCTTGCCCGCCATGGTCGAGGCAACGCGGTTCATCACGCCCGCGGCGCGCTCTGCACCGAAGGATGCCTCAAGCAGTCCGACAGCGACATCACGCCCGCCGCGCGCGAGGGCGGAGTTGCGCACAGTCATCTCGTGAAACTCACTGATGGTCTGGTCCGCGACCACGGAGTCGACGCGGCGCAGTCGCACGATCTCGGCGACGATCTCCTCGGCCTCGTGCTCGCTGAACTCCTTCAGCACGCCCGCCGCGCGCTGGCTGTCCATGTTCATGAGGACGACGGCAACCTTCTGGGTGCCGGTCAGTCCCTTGTCGCTGGTCTCGCTCATGCCGGCTGCCTGTCATCCATCATGCTGCGCAGGTATTCCGCGGTCTTCTGTGGGTCGCGCTGGGCGAAGGCCTCGATCTCGGCACGGCGGTTGACCGCGTCGCTGTCGGTCGGGGCAACCGGTCCGCCCTCGAGGGTCTGCGTGGTCGAGGTGGGAGCACCGAGCTGGGACGCGCTTCGCATGGCCGGCAGCTGCATGGGCACCGTCGCTGCATCGAGCATCTCAGAGAGCAGGCCCTCTTCCTCCTCGCCGCGACGACGGCTGCGACGACGCAGCATCAGGAACACCACGAGCAGGAGTGTGAGGATGCCGGCAGTGATGATCGCGGCCGTGATGAGGGTGGTCATCCGGTCGGCTTCGGCCGCCTTGGCCGCTGCACCGAGGGCGGCGGTCGCGTTGGCTGCTGCGGAGGTGCTGAACGGCACGACCTCGACGCTGACCTTGTCGCCGCGCGTCGTGTTGATGCCGGCTGCTGCGGAGACGAGTGCGGAGATCTCAGACACCTTGAGCCCGGTTGCCGCCTTGGAGTTGAGCGCGACCGAAACGGTCTGGCGTGTGATGGCGCCGGCCGGGATCGTGCGGTCCTCGGTGACCTTGTTGAGAGCGTTGTTCTTGACCTGGGTCTCGCTCGTGGCCCCGGTCGTGGTGCCCGTCGAGCCCGGGACAGCGATGTTGTCCGGGCCGAGGACGCCGGTCGCGCTCGTTCCGTTGTTGGTACCGCTCGCGCCGGTCTGCTTGTCGGTCGACTCGCTGAGAGTCGGCGAGCCCTCCGGCGTCGTGTAGGTCTCCTCTGTGCGCTTCGCCGATTCCTGGCTCATGTCAGCGGCAACGGCGACGGTCGCGTTGCCCGGGCCGACCACGCGGTCGAGCATCGTCTGCACGGTGTCGCGCACGCGGTTCTCGTAGTCCGCTGACTGCTTGTCCACACTGCCGGTTGCGCCGGTGCCAACGGCGGAGAGCACCTGGCCGTCCGAGTCGACCACCGAGACGTCGGTGGCCTTCATGCCGTCGATCGAGGCTGAGGTGAGGTGCACGATTGCCTGCACCTGGTCTGAGGTGAGACTCACGCCCGCGTCGGTCTGGATGAAAACGGACGCCGTCGGGTCATTCTTCTGCGAAGTGAAGACGGTGTCCTTGGGGATGGCCAGCTGGACCGATGCCATCTTCACGCCCTTGAGTGCCTGGATCGTAGAGGCGAGCTCGCCCTCAATAGCGCGTTTGTATGTGACGTTCTGTTGGAACTCTGAAGCGGTGACGCCCATCTTGTCGAGCAGCGCGTATCCGCCGTTGCTGCTCGTGGGCAGGCCAGCGGATGCGGCCTTGAGACGCTCGTTGTAGACGCTGGCCTCGGGCACGAGGATCGTGCCGCCTCCGTCGGTGAGCTGGTACGGAACGCCGTCGGTCTTGAGCTGGTCGACGATCGAGCTCGCGTCTGAGGCAGCGAGCCCGGAGAACAGCGGGCTGTATGACGGCTGGCTGATCCAGACGGTGAGGCCGGCGATACCGAGCACGAGCACGGCGAGGCCGATGAGCGCGAGGGTGCGCTGGGCAATGGTGAACTCTCGGATCGCACCGAAGATGCGCCGGAATGCGGACGTGACCTGGGCGGGCATCAGGCTTGCATATTCATGATGTTGTTGAACGCTTCGACGCCCTTGTTGCGCACGGCGGCGACGAGTTCGAGCGTGACCTGAGCGCGCGTGGCAGCGATGGTCGCGTCGTGGATGTCATCGAGACTGCCGGTCACGGCCTGCACGGCGAGGGTGTCAGACGTGCTCTGCAGCTGCTGCAGGTTATCGATCGCGCCGCCGAGGGACGTCGCGAAGTTCGAGCCATCCGAAGCGTTCGTCTGCTGCACGCCCGGAGTGACCCCGGTGCTCGTGATGCCCTGGACGGCACCGATCAATGGAATGGACATTACTTACCAATCTGGAGTGCGGCCTGGTAGGTGGCCTTGGCGCGGTCGACGACGTTGGCGTTGGCCTCGTAGCCACGCTGCGCCATGATCAATTCGGACATCTGGGTACCGAGGTCGATGTCGGGGCGCTTGACCATGCCGTTTGCGTCTGCGAGCGGATTCGTCGGGTCGTAGGCGAGGATGCCGTCCGCGCTGCCGAAGGCAGCACCCGCCACATAGACACCGGAGTTGCCCGCGCCCTCCTGTGCCACGACGTATCGTGCCTGGAACGCGGGGCCGCTCGTCGGCTTGACCGTGTTGATGTTGGCAATGTTGTCTGAGATCGCGTCGAGCCAGTGGCGGTGAAGCGTGAGCCCTGTGCCGGCGATACCGAGTGCGTCGAAGGTCATCAGTTCGTTCCAATCGCGGCGCGCATCCGAGCGAACTCGTTGCCGACCGACTGGGCTGCGAACTGGAAGCGCAGCACCGTGTCAGTGCCGGAGATCGTCTCGGTGTCGAGGTTGACGTTGTTGCCGTTGACGTTGGTGGGCTCGAGTGAGCGGGCGATCGTCGGATCGACGTGGCCGTTGCCTTCCTTCACCGACGCGGCGAGGGCGTCTTCGAAGGAGACGCGCTTGGCGTGGTAGTTCGGCGTGTTGACGTTCGCGATGTTGTTCGCGATCGTGCGCTGTCTCAGCGCGAGAGCATCCAGTGCGCTCGTGAGCGCGACAGTCGTGACCGAATCAAGCACGGATATCCGTTCCCCCTAAAACAAACGGCCAATCCGTGGCCTAGAGGCGAGCGATCCATGCTCTGCACTGTTCTCTATCGGCAGAGTGAGGGTGTGCGTTAGTTCTTTTCCGGTCTGCCAGCACCCCCCGAGAGGGTGCCAAAGGAGGGTCTCGACACGCGGGCTCGTTCCTTGCGCGCTACTCGACCGGCTTCAGCCCGAGATGTCGAGGTACACCGCGCGGTTACCGCGCTGCGGCGATATGGAACGCGTGGTGGCGAGGTGACGTGCGGTGGTGCGCCTGGCGGCCTCGACGCGTTCGATCGCCTGCTGCTGCGCCTCGAGGATCACCTGCGCGCGCTCCACGAGCTCCTCGGGGATCGGTCCGGGGTTGGCAGGCAGCACGAATTCGCCTCCGGTCTCGCGAGTGGGCGCCGCGTGCGCTCCGCTCATGCTCTCCTTCAACGAACGGGCGCTACTGCGCTCGAGCTCGTCTTCCATGGCTTCGAGGATGCCGACCCAGGTCGACGAGTCCCGCCGTTGCTCAGCCGACACCGAGAACCCCCACCGGCGTCCGCTCGGATGTGCTCGGGATCGCGACCGGCAGCGCAGCAGCGGCCTCGTGCCAGCTCTGCCGTAGCGGCTCGAGCAGTGTGATGCACAGGCGCGTACTGGCAATGTCGCGGTGCGTGTTGGCGTAGATGAGGGCGCGTGCGGCGAAGTTGTAGACGCCGAGTAGGCCATCTGCTCCGTCCCACTTGTCCCTGTCGAGAGACGAGGTCAGCTCGGCCACGATTTCCTGCGCGTGCAGCAGGTTCTCCGCGCTGGTCTGCCAGTCCTCGATCTCCTGCGCCGTCTCCGCACGATTCAGGTCGAGCAGCAGCCGGTCATAGAGCATGGTGAGCAGGCTGGCGGGGTTCGCCGTGAGAATCGCGTCCCTGTTGTACTGTGCCCGGCGGAGATTCACGCCGCTGAGGATGCTCATGATGAGGAACTCGTGTACTGCATCGATGGCAGCCCGGCGAGCTGTGATACGAGGTAGCTGGACTGAGATTTCAGATTGCCCAAGGTGACCTCCATTGCGGCGTATGTCTGTTCGAGGGATGCCCTGCGGGCGGCAAGACGGATGTCCCAGTTGTCGATCTGGTCGCCCATCGTCTTGATCGACGAGTTCTGTCCGGTGATCTTCGCAGTGATTGAACCGTCGATCGGATCGGATGCGGCGGTGGCTGCCGCGGCGACACGGGTGGAGATGGTCTGCATGATCGATTGCACGTTGGCCGGGTCTGCGGCGAGAGCGGCCGTGAACTTGTCCTGGTCGAAGGTGATCGTGCCATCCTTCGTGATGCTCACGCCGATCTCCGACGGAGAGTGTCCGTTGACCGGCATGGTCGCGGCGTCCAGTAGCGACTGCTTGACGTTGCGGATGGTGCCGTCGCCAGTGAAGACGCTTGCGGAGGTGATGGGGGCACCCGAGGCGTCAGTGCTCTGCACGACCGCCGATTGGGTGCTGATGCTCGCGAAGATCGCCGTCAGCGATGAAACGAACGTGGATGCTGTGGACGCGATGCTTGCGGTGTCTTGGGCGATCGTCAACGTGACCGGGCTCGCTGATGCCGCCGATACCGTGACCGAAACGCCGGGCAGGAGATTCGCGAAGGAGTTGGTCGAGGAGGTGATCGTCTGCTGGGCCGCGGTTCCGGACCAGAGCGAGACCTGGGCATCCTGCGCTGTTTGAAGCATGGCAGCACCGGGCTGCGTGAGCAGGTTGGTGGCAGTTCCGGCGGTGACATCCGCGCTTGTGCCCTGGTAGACCGTGAACGCGCTCGCTGCACCGGTCGCGGTGGACGTGAATTGCAGGCGGTACTGCTGAACGCCGCCCACGGTGCCCGAGGCGACCTTCATCGCCGAGACGCCGGTGGCGGAACTATTCACCGCGGCGACGATGTCGTCGAGAGAGTTGGAGGCCGGTGTGATGTCGGTCGCCGTACCCGTGCTTGACACAATGGTCAATGCGGCGGGGTTGGTGGACCAGCCGGCCATGCTGGCGGTGACGCCGCTCTGGGCCTTGGCGAGCTGGTTGACGACCAGGTCGATGCTGCCGACAGATGCGCCGGGCGCTGCGGTTGCCGTCAGTGCGCTGGAGCTGCTGGTCGCAGTGAAGACGTTGAAGGCGTCTGGCGCAGCACTGGTGTTGGCGAGTGTCGCAAGATTGGAGATCTGGGTGTTCAGCCCCTGCAGGGCGGACACGAGCTTGGTGGCAGTGCTGACCTGAGCCTGCAGTTGAGCCTGGGGCTGCTGGTCGACCGCGATGAGGGCGTTGATCAGGGAGGTGGTGTCGAGTGTGCTCGAGAGGCCGTCGATTCCTGTGGTCATGATCCCCGTCCCCCTTCTTCGTTCAACTGGTGATTCTTCTGCTGGTCGAGTAGGCCGTTCACGGCCGTATCGAGACCCTTATGTCGTATTCAATTAGTCAGAAACGCTCGGTGGCGACCGGCGAGAGAGGTCCAGATCCCTCTCCGATCGCCACCAGGCGTCGTCTGTTACCCGGTCCTACTGCAGGAGCTTGAGAACGCCTGAGTTGGACTGGTTGGCCTGCGCGAGCATCGCGGTGCCAGCCTGCGCCAGAATGCTGTCGCGGGTGAAGTTGACCATCTCAGACGCCATGTCGGTGTCGGTGATCTGCGACTGCGAAGCCGTCAGGTTCTCCTTGGAGATGTTCAGGTTGGTGATGGTGTACTCAAGACGGTTCTGAACAGCACCGAGGTTCGCTCGTGCGGTCGAAACCGACGTGATCTGCTGGTCGAGCAGCGTGATGGCGCTCTGCGCACCAGAGGCGCTGGAGAAGTCCAGACCCGCTGCTGCACCGTTGGACGCCGAGACGCCGAACCCGGTACCCGCCGAAGCGTTCGTGCCGGCCGTGTTGCCACCGACGACAGCGGCGCCAGACGCGGAGGTGACGACGAGCTGGTTGCTCGAGTTCACCGATGCGTTGAGTCCGCCACCGCTGAAGTTGCTGTCCTTGTTGAGGGCATCAGCAACGTCCTGAACCGTCTTGTAGGTACCAGCGGCACCGAGCGTAGCGGTGATCGTTGTAGAGCTACCCGAGGCGCCCACGGTGAACGTGGTTGCGCCGGTGACAGCGGTAGGCGTGAGCACGTCCATCTTCGCTCCGCCAGCGTTGCTTCCCAGCGTGGCGGCGATCGCGGAGACGTTCGAGGTCGACAGGTCCAGGCTGATCTGGTTGTCTGACCCGGCGTTGGCTCCGACCTGGAACTTCAGAGTGCCGGCAGATCCGTCAAGCAGCTGGATGCCGTTGAAGTTGGTCGAGCTGCCGATACGTCCGAGCTCCTGCGTGAGCTGCGTTGCCTCAGTGGTGATGGCCGTACGCGAAGCCGCGTTGTTCGAGTCGCTACCGGCTTGAACAGCGAGGTCACGCATGCGCTGCAGGATCGCCTGCACCTGGCCGAGCGAACCTTCTGCGGTCTGCGCGACGTTGATGCCGTCCTGAGCGTTACGGGCGGCGACCGTGAGGCCTCCGACCTGCGACTTCAGGCCCTCCGAGATGGCGAGGCCAGCTGCGTCGTCTTTCGCGCTGTTGATCCGCAGACCGCTCGAGAGCTTCTGCAGCGAGCTCGACATGTCGTTCTGCGTGGTGGACAGGTTCCTGTATGCAGTAAGCGCAGACAGGTTGGTGTTGATTGTCATACCCATGATGATTTCCTCCGTGATTGGGTGTGGTGCTCCAGTCCTTCCCTGGACTGACACAACTAGCTATCGGCAGTTGGTGCTGGAGCGTTAGACGTTTTGGTGGAGAGTTTCTACTCGCCTCTCGATGGACGTGATTACGCGATCGAGCGCACTGCTGCGGGCTGGCCGTAACCGAAGCGGCTGATGCCCACGGCGGTGGAGTCCGCCAGGCGCGAGAGATACGCGTTGCGGCTCGCGGCGGCGATACGGGACTCCGGGGCGTGCACGACTTCCGGGTCGTCTGCGTAGTGGGTCTGCATCCCATCCTTCAGCAGGCGGATGGCCTCGGCCCTGGTCTGTGAGACCGCGGAGTGTGTGGTGCCGAGCTCTTCAGCGAGCTCCTTCACAGACTGGTCTTCGAAGTAGATACGAGTGACGACGTGGCGCATCTTCTCGGGCAGTGCGTCGACGGCCGCACGCAGCATGCCGAGCTGCTCGGACTCGAGGAGCGATTCCTCGGGGAGCGCGCCCTCCGCGGCGAGAAACTCTGCGGTCGTGTCGTCAAGGGTCGAGATGCTGCGGGACGCATCCGCGAGTGCCTCGACCGCTGCCGCGCGGTCGACCCCGAGTGCGGAGGCGATCTCATCGACGCTGGGAGTGCGGCCGAGGGCGGCGGTAAGAGACTCGCTCACCGAGAGGGTCTCCTTAATACGCTTGCGAGCGGAGCGGGTTGCCCAGTCGTTCGCACGCATGTCGTCGGCGAAGGCGCCGAGGATACGCTTGCGGGCGAAGGCACCGAACGGGATGCCAAGCTCCGGCTTGAAGGCCTCCGCTGCGGTGATGAGGCCGACGGCCCCAGACGACGCGAGGTCGTCACGAGAAAGATGAGTGGCGCGGGCGCACAGCTCCGACACCAAGTAACCGACGAGCGGCAGATTTTCAACGACAAGCGCGTTCCGTTCAGAACGATTCACTGTCTTACCCCCTGGACTGAGTTGGGGGCGAGTTGTGGCGCAGTCCGTTGCGCTGACCAGCCTGGACGCTGATCGCTCTATCCCCCGAGTTGACCGGTTTCCCCTCCGGTCATCCAGACTCTATAGGCGCCGGAGACCGGGAAAAAAGTCCGCGCAAGAGAATTCTTTGACCCTCTGTCACCCCTTCGGGGGAACGTCTCCCCTGAACTGGGGGCGTGGTGTTGCCGGTCACATAAAAAAAGTTCTGGGTGATCTCCCTTACTCGGGGGGTAAACCTGCCGATAGTGCTTCTCAGCGTGGATAAGGCAGATGTCGCGAACAGCGGCAGGCGACTCCTCGCTGGGAATCGCCACCGCTTACGACAGGACTTGGAGGACAGGTTGAGTGCCAACGACGTATCCGCACTGCTCTGGCGCGAGCGTGAACTGCTTGAGCTACTGCTGTTCAAACTGGAAGAAGAACAGCTGTTGTTGACGGCGGGCCAATCTCGCTGGCTTTCCCACGCCACTCGCGAGGTTGAGCAGGTCATGGACCGCCTGCGCGCGGCCGGCCTCACTCGTACGCTCGAAGTCGCCACTCTCGCAGAGGAGTGGGGCGCGGGCGAGAATTCGACCCTGCGCGAACTGGCCGCGATCGCCCCCGACGGCCCGTGGCGCGACATCTTCGCCGGACACCTTCGCGCAATGACCGAACTCACCGGCCAGATCAAGGAGGTGCGTGACATCAACGAGCGCTTCCTGCGGGCTGCCGTGCGTTCGACGCAAGAGACTCTCGCCACGCTTGTTCCGGATGCGGGCACCTACGACGCCGAGGGTTTCGCCGGCGTCACCAGGGTTGACGCCAGACTCTTCGACCAGAGGCTGTGAGGCACGCGTGAGTTCTTTCGGCACCCTCAACACCGCCTACACCGGCCTCGTCGCAGCGCGACGCGGGCTCGACGTGGTCGGCCAGAACATCGCCAACGCGAACACGGATGGTTACACCCGCCAGCGCGTCACGACCTCGGCGTCGGTCACTGCACCGTCGTCGCTGTCGATGTCCCAGACCTTCACAGTTGGCCAGGGCGTCTCTGTGGACGGGGTTGCCAGGCTCGGCAGCTCGCTTCTGGACGCGCGCGTGCGCTCAGCGACCGGCACATCCGGGTACTGGGATGTGCGTGCCTCCGCCATGAGTTCACTCGAGGGCACGCTGCAGGAGCCCGGCCCCAACGGTCTCTCCTCGACACTGCAGAAGTTCTGGTCTGCCTGGCAGGATCTCGGCAACAACGCGGCTGTCCCCGCCACGGGAGCGGCGCTGATTGCCCAGGCGAGCGGCCTCGCATCCCAGATCGCGAATGGTTACCACCAGGTGGACGACCAGTGGTCGACCCTTCGCACTGACGCGGACTCGAAGGTAGCCCAGCTCAACGATGCGGGCGCACGAGTGGCCAGCCTCAACGCGCAGATTCGCACGACGCTCGCCTCGGGCGGCTCGGCGAACGAGCTCATCGATCAGCGCAACACCATCACCACCTCGATCTCCAAGCTCGCGGGCGGTTCGGTTCGTGAGCTGCCGGATGGCACCAACGAAATTCTCCTCGGAGGCAATCCCATCGTCTCGGGCACCACCTTCAACTCGGTCACCCTCGTCGGCACTTATCACATGGATGCCGCCGCCAGCGACCCGGTTCAGTTGGAATGGACGAGCCGCCCCGGCAGTGCCGTCGCGCTCGACGGCGGTGAGATCGGTGGAGAGATCTCCATGCTCGCACCCGCGGACGGTTCGGGCACGGGCGGTCCGATCGCCGAGGCCGCAGCCTCGTACAACACTTTCGCCACCAACCTCGCCCAGCAGGTGAATAGCGTCTACTCCACCGGTGCAAACGCCGCGGGCACCACCGGCCTCAACTTCTTCGGCTTCAACGGCGCGCTGCCCGCAGCACTCGGGCTCACTATCATTCCGACGACGTCCGCGGACCTCGCCACTGCGACCGTCGGTACCGGCGCCTACAACGGGGATGTCGCTGGCGCCATTTCGCAGCTCGGCGCAAGCAAGACCTCACCGGACTCCGTCTGGGCGAGCATCGTGGCCGGCATCGGCACGACCTCACAGACGGCGCAGCAGCAGTCGACGCTTGCGGATCTCTCGACGACATCCGCAGTGAACAACCAGCTCTCCAACGCCGGTGTCGACCTCGACGAGGAGAACGTTAACCTGCTGAGCTTCCAGCGCGCCTACCAGGGCTCCGCGCGCGTCATGACCGCGGTGGACCAGATGCTCGACACCTTGATCAATCACACGGGAACGGTGGGGCTGTAAATCATGCTGACCAGAGTGACCAACCAGACGATCACGCGTAACGCGCAGTACAACCTGCAGACGGGACTCAACGCTCTCGCAAAGCTGCAGGAGCAGGCGTCGAGCCAGAAGGCGATTTCGGTGCCATCGGATGATCCGGCCGGCACCTCGAAGTCGATCCAGATCCGCGGGGAGCAGGCCGCAACCGCACAGTATGGCCGCAACATCTCCGACGGCACTGGATGGCTCAACACTGTCGACTCGACCCTCAGCACGGTCTCGAGCATCATGGGCCGCATCCGGGACCTCACCGTGCAGGGCGCGAACGACGGGGTCATGTCGCCGACGTCGAAAGATGCGGTCGCCACGGAGCTCACCAACCTCAAGGGTGAGCTGCTCAAACAGGCGAACACGAGTTACCTCGGTCGCAGCATCTTCGCGGGCAACACGAATGCCGGTACAGCCTTCAACGCCGATTACACCTTCAACGGCCTGCCCGGCGACTCCGTTCAGCGCCGCATCGATGCAAACACGACCGTGCGCGTGGATGCCAACGGCGCGGACGTCTTCGGCACAGACCCGGGTACGCCGCCGTCGACCGACCCCGGCACGACGCCTGGTTCGGTCTTCACTCTCATCGATAACATCGTCAATGACCTGCACAGCGGCGTCAACATCGGTGCACGACTGACCGAGATAGACGCTCGCAAGCAGGCCATCAGCGCCCAGCAATCGATTATTGGAACGACAGAGGCCCAGATGGATCGAGCCAAACAAACGAATGCGAGTCAGACAGTGTCCCTCGAAGGCCAGCGCTCCTCAGTGGAGGATCTGGATGTCGCCAAGGTCATCCTTGACCTGCAGACCCAGCAGACCACGTACCAGACCTCGCTCGGGGTCACCGCGAAGGTGCTCCAGCCGACCCTGATGGACTTCCTGAAGTGAGCGCCGCGCTGAGCTTCATTGCGCCCCCGCCCGGCTTCGAGCCGCTCGTGGACTTTGTGCTTGATGACATCGAGGGGGCAAACGGGCTGTATGCCCTGCGCCCGGTCACGGACCAGGGCGTGCGACTGTTCGTGCTGGATGCCGGGATCTTCCTCCCGGACTACACGCCGGAGATCTCCGACGAGCAGGCCGCCTCTCTCGACCTCGTCAGCGGGGACGACGCGCTCGTGCTCGTGGTGGCGAATCCCGGCGAGAGTGGAACCACCATGAACCTCATGGCACCGATCGTCGTCAACTCGCTCAACGGGCGCAGCGCTCAGGTCATCCTCGAAGACGAGAAGTGGCCGCTGCGGGCAGAACTCACCGCCCGTAGCGCGTAGCCTTTCGAACCTGCCTCAGCAAAACTCAGTCGTCGGGTATCGCGCCGCCGCCACAAGCTACTTCAGGCGGATGAATACCGGGCTGCCCCACAGGCTCGAGGCGTGCTCGACGTAACGACCCCACACGGGTGAGTTGTACATCCCGCCGGCGCCGTCGTAGATACCGATGTGCTGGCCGGGCCACCACACGAGGTCGCCGCCCACGGCATCCGCCTGGGAGATCCGCACGCCGAGTGCCGCCTGGTGGTCGGCGCCGCGCGGCAGGGCGATGCCGAAGCCGGCGAAGATGTACTGAACGTAGCCGTCGCAGGAGAAACTCGTGGTAGGACTGTTGCCCATGCCGTAGGGAACCTTGCCGACGAACTCCGCGGCGTAGGCGAGAACGGCCGCGCCGCTATAGGCCTGCGATGGGGGGTTGACGGTCACGTAGCGGTTCACGGCGACGGAGGGCCGCTTGGGCGCGATCGTCACGGTGTAGGAGTCGTGCGCAACTTCGGCGGGGCCGGATGCGGTCGAAAAGTTGACGAGACTCTGGGTGCTCTGGTGTTTCTTTACCGCGACAGCAGGGGTTTCTGCGGCTGCGTAAGCGGGGATTGCGACCGTCGCAATGAGACACGCGGCCGCGGCCATGGCCGCAAGCTTTCCACTGGATTTGGTCATCCGCCGTAGTACCTCCCTGGCTCGGGACACCCCCGAGGTTGCTCTATCGGCCTAGCGAGTCTAACGGAATGATCACGGTCTGGTCACCTCCTGTCTCCCTAATTGGGGGTGTTTGGTCTGATTTCGGGGGTATCGCGCCGTGTTTTCGGCATTCCCGTGGCGCAGATTGCAGTGTCGGTGGTGCGGTTTAGCGTGAAATCAGAAAAAGACGCGAAACACTACATGTAGTGGAATGACAATCGTGTGATTCCGGTTATATAGTGGGAGACCACGCAGGCGCTGCATACGCACAATCCGGTCTGGACGCCGGATCGCGAGCAGTGACTGGGGGGGAATCATTGGAACGAAGGAGAAGGCAATGGACAACGACAACTACGTAGGTGGCTACTCGGTTCCCGTCGACCCGATGGATGAGCTGCAGTGCGACAGCTGCCAGTAAGAGCCGCACGCTACAGATCAACGCAGCCACAGGCTTGATAACGACCACAGCTCGGATGCACGGGTCAGTGAAGATCTGAATCGAACAGATTCGCAGCCGGCTCAGTTGAAGCCCCGGACCGTCCCCTGGCGGAACCGGGGCTTCGTCGTTTAACCGCGCTGTCGTGCGACCGTCGTCTCTTTCTCGCGGCGCGCCTCCTTTAAGCTGGGGCGATGCCGGTGAATCCTGAACTGCAGGGCCGGGTGTTCCCACCCGTTCCCCCCTACCTCGTGGGGCGCGAGAAGATCCGCGAGTTCTCGCGGGCCGTCTTCGCGACCAATCCGATCAATCACGACCCGGAGGCCGCGCGCGCGGCCGGGTACGCGGATGTCGTGGGGCCGCCCACTTTCGCCGTCGTCATCCAGGAAGCGACGCTGGCCCAGCTCCTCGCGGAGCCGGACTCCGGCATCGACTTCTCGCGCGTCGTGCACGGCGACCAGCGCTTCAGCTACACGCGTCCCATTGTCGCCGGGGACGAACTCACTGCGACCCTCACCGTGGCGAGCGTGAAGTCCCTCGGCGGGCACTCCATGGTGACGGCGGAGTCGGCCGTGGTCGATGCGACGGGCGCGCACGTCGTGACCGCGACATCCACCCTCGTCGTCAGGGGAGACGAATGAACGCTGCACCCTCCTTTACCTCGCTCAGCGTCGGCGACGTGGTGGCCGAGGCCGACTTCGGGCTCACGCGCGATTCTCTCGTGCGGTACGCGGGGGCATCCGGAGACTTCAACGCGATCCACTATCGCGACGACGTCGCCGTGTCGGTGGGACTGTCCGGCGTGCTTGCGCACGGGATGCTCACCATGGGCCTCGCCGTGCAGCCGGTCGTCGACTGGGCCGGGGACCCCGGTCGCGTCGTCGACTACCAGGTGCGGTTCACTCGCCCGGTGCTCGTGGACGCGGAGGCCGGCGCGGTCGTCTCTGTGACGGCAAAGGTCGGGCAGCTTGACGCAGAGGCGCTCGTGGCTCGCATCGACCTCGTCGTGACCTTCGGCGGCGAGACCGTACTCGGCAAGGCGCAGGTGCGCGTCAGTCTGGCCGAGTGAGGCGTTTCTCGTGAGTTCTTTCGATGGTTCTTATGAGGCGGATGTCACTCCCGCCTTGTCGCAGCTGACCACCATCGCGGTCGGCGGACCTGCGGCCCGGCTCGTGGCACCTGCTGCGCGCGACGAGCTCGTCGAGACGGCTCGCGAGGTCTGGGCGAGCGGCGAGGAGTGGTTGCTGCTCGGCGGTGGCAGCAACACGGTCGTTGCCGACGAGGGCTTCGACGGCACGGTCGTCCGCGTCGTGACCCGCGGCATCGAGCGGGTGGATGCTGCTGCGGATGCTGGTACCCGTGGCACCGTGCGCTTGCGGGTGCAGGCTGGGGAACCCTGGGACGAACTCGTGGCCCACACCGTCGAACACGGCTGGAGCGGCATCGAGGCGCTGTCGGGCATCCCGGGCTCAGTCGGCGCGGCGCCCGTGCAGAACATCGGCGCGTATGGCCAGGAACTCGCGGACAGCCTCGTCGGCATCGAGTTTCTCGACTACGAGACCGAGGAAGTGCTGCGGCTCTCCGCTGCCGAGCTTGAACTCGGCTACCGCAGCTCGGCACTCAAGCGCGGGCGTTGGGGTGTTGTGCTCTCGATCGACCTCGAACTCGCGAACGATACAGACGCGGATGCCGCTGCCGCATTCGGCGCGCCCGTCGCCTATGCGCAGCTCGCCTCGGCCCTCGGGGTGGCGCTCGGGGAGCGCATCCCACTGGCGGAGGTGCGACAGGCCGTGCTGCGTCTGCGCGCGGCGAAGGGCATGCTGCTCTCGCCCGACGATCCGGACTCGGTGAGCGCCGGTTCCTTCTTCACCAATCCGATCGTGAGCGATCGCTTCGCGGCGACCCTGCCCGCGAACGCCCCGCGGTGGCCGCTCGAACCGGACTCCGACGAGCCGGTCATCGTGCCGCTCGAGAACTTCGTGCCCGGACAGTTGCTCGCACGAGGAGCCCAGGCTCCGGGTGCGTTGCAGCACCACGCCGAAGAAGGTTCGGTGAAGCTGAGCGCGGCCTGGCTGATCGAGCACTCCGGGGTGACTCGCGGATTCTCGCTGCCCGGCTCCGGCGCGGCGATCTCGAGCAAGCACACGCTCGCGCTCGTCAATCGGGGCTGGGGCACGGCATCCGATATCGCAGAACTCGCGCGCTACGTGCAGAGCAGGGTGCTCAACGCCTTCGGCGTCATCCTGCAGCCCGAGCCCGTGCTCGTGGGCGTGCACCTCTAACCAACCTCTGGATGATTCCCCCTTCTTCGACTTCGGTGAGGGGCGCTGGACTTTGGCCGGCGGTCGCGACGGAACGCGCGTAGATTTCGTCGAGTTGCCCACTTACGCCCCGAAACAACCCCAGAAACGCCCTTGCGAGGGGCAGAAGTGGGCAACTCGGCGTTCCGTTGGTCGAGTAGCGAGGGACGAGCGTATCGAGACCCCCACGAGGTACCTCGTGGGGGTCTCGATACGGCTGCTCCTTCGTCGCGGCCTACTCGACCAACGAGGTCAGAGCAGGCCGAGCTCCATTGCGCGAGTGACCGCGCGGGTGCGGTCACTCACGCCGAGTTTCTCGAAGGCGTGCAGGAGGTGCGTCTTCACGGTGGCCTCGCCGAGGAACAGGCGGCTCGCGATCTCGGGGTTGCTGAGTCCCTGCGCGACAAGGGCGAGCACCTCGGTCTCACGAGGGCTCAGCGTCGGCGCAGCAGGACGCTGCATCCGTCCCACCAGTAGCGCGGCAATTCGCGGTGCCAGGGCGACCTCCCCTCGCGCCACCGAACGGACGCCGGCCAGCAGCTCCTCCTGCGGCGCCGCCTTGAGCAGATAGCCGCTTGCCCCCGCCTCGATCGCGGTCAGGATGGACTCGTCGCTCTCGTAGGTCGTGAGCACCAGCACGCGGATGCCGGGGCGCTCGGCCAGGATCCGCGCGGTCGCGGCATCCCCGTCGAGGCCCGGCATACGCAGGTCCATGAGTACGAGGTCTGGCTCGAGCCGCAGGGCAAGCTCGACTGCCTCGAGACCGGTGGATGCCTCGCCGACGACCTCGACATCCGCCGCCGTTCCGAGCAGGCCGACAATGCCGCTGCGCACGATCGGGTGGTCGTCGGCGACGAGTACGCGGATCGGTGGCGTGACCGTCACTGGGCTGCCCTGCTTCGTTCGAAGTGTGCGGACGGTGCCGATACAGAAGGCGCCACCGGCGTATCGAGCGGCAGCGTCGCGACGAGCCGCGTGCCGGTGCGGTCGGATGTGACGGCGAGGCTTCCACCGACGAGGGTGAGTCGTTCGCGGAGCCCGGGCAGGCCGAACCCGCTGCTGGCGGCCGCGGTGTCGAAACCGACCCCGTCATCCGTCACCGTCAGCAAGGCGGTGGTGTCGTCGACCTCGAGCGTCACGGAAGCCGCGTCGGCCCTGGCATGCTTGCGCACGTTGGCGAGCCCCTCCTGCGCGCACCGCAGCACGGCGACCTCCGCATCGCGATCCATCGCAACGGAGCCACGGATCGTGACCTCAACAGTGATGTCGGTCTCGCGCGTGAAACGCTCGCCAAGTCGCTCGAGCGCCGCGGCGACCCCGCCGTCGACCAGGTTCGCGGATGCCGTGGCCGCCACGAGCGCCCGCGTCTCGGCCAGCGCATCCCGCGCTCCACTCTCCAACAGCGCGAGCTGCTCCCCGAGGGCTGCGCCGCCCGCGGCGAACTCGCCCTGCGCGCGCTGGGCCAGCAGCACGATTCCGGTGAGGCTCTGCGCGATCGTGTCATGGATCTCGCGGGCCAGACGCTCCCGCTCTGAGGTGGCACCGGCATCCCGATGCAGGATCTCGAGTTGCCCCTGGGCGGCCTGGAGCTGCTCGATGAGCTGCTGCCGTTCGTGGCTGAGCTCGAAGATGCGGGTGATCCACAGGCCCATCGCCATGCTGAAGCCGAGAGAGAGCGCCAGGGTCGCGACGATCTGCACGAGCGCCGCCTCCGAGGTGCCGATACTGATCACAAAACCGACGCCGACGGCCAGCGCGAGCAGCACGTTGGCGACGATCGCCACGCGCATCCGCTCGATGAAGACCCACGCGATTGGGTACGCGATCGCCTGAATCGTCGCCATGGACGGAGAGAAAGCGGTCGCCACCCCGGCGCAGGCGATCACGATGGTGATGAAGATCGTCGTGGGAACCGGCCGATAACAAGCGCGCATCCCGATCGTGAACCAGGCGAGCACGAAGACCCAGAGCGCGGCGAGGGCACCCAGGGTGCGCCAGGCAGGCAGGGAGCTGACGAGCACCACGATCGTGAGCGCAACGCCGGTGGCCGGGACGGCGACGTGCCACCACCTGCTTTTTCCCATGTGCTAACTCTTCCCTGTCATTACTCGGTCCGCCACTCGTTTCCGCTCGTCGTGAGGTGCCAGTTTTGGCCGCAATCAGCGCCTGATAGCGGCCAAAACTGGCACCTCACATCCGGATGACGTCATCTGCCGGCATGTCAGGTGTCTTTGCGGATCCAGCGGAAGGTGAGCCGGCAGAGCACGAGCCCGACGACGAGCCAGATGACCGCGGCGATCAGCACGCCGGGGAGATCCCACGATCCGCCCTGCTCGACCGCCTTGAAGCTGTCGGGCAGGAACGCAGAACGCATGCCCTGCGCAAGCCATTTGAGCGGGAAGAAGCTGGCGAAGTTCTGCAGCCACAGCGGCAGCTGCGAGAACGGCAGGTACACGCCAGAGATGAACTGCAGGATGAGCGTGATCGGGATGATGACGGCCGACGCGCTCTTGCCGCTGCGGGGCAGGGCGCTCAGTGCGATCCCGAGCACGGCGCAGGTGGTCACGCCGAGCACGAACACCCAGGCGAAGGTCAGCCACTTCTCCGGGTCGCTCGGCAGTTTCACTCCGAATGCGAGGCCCGCGACGAGCAACAGGAGTGCCGCCTGCAGGATGCCGGTCACGAGCACCTGGCCGATCTTGCCGATGAAGTAGCTGAACACCGGCAGTGGGGAGCCGCCGAGCCGCTTGAGAGTGCCGTCGCTCTTCTCGCCCGCGATGTCGATCGACATGTTCTGCAGTCCGCTGAGCAGGAGGCCGGCCGCGAGCATCCCGGGCAGGTAGTACTCCGCGGCGGTGATGGTGTTGCCCGCGGCATCCTTGCCGAAGTTCATGGCGCTGAAGGCGACGGAGAAGATGGTGAGGAAGACGAGCGGGAACAGGAAGGTGAAGAAGACCGAGTCGCCCTGGCGGAAGTACGCCTTCACCTCGTAGCCAATGCGGCTGGCGCCGAGACGGATGGTGCGGCCGGCCGGCAGCGGCGGGTTGACGGCGGTCATCGTGTGGTCTCCTCTGTGGTGGAACTTTCGCTGGTCGAGCCGGTTTCTGCTGGTCGAGTAGGCCGCGACGAAGGAGCAGCCGTATCGAGACCTTCCTGCGGGTGACTCGTGGGGGTCTCGATACGCGCGTTCCTCGCTACTCGACCAGCGGTTTCGGCGGCGCCCACGAGCTGGAGGTAGACATCCTCGAGGCTCGGGCGCACGATCTCCACGGCATCCGGTTCGCCGTCGTTCGCGGCGACGAGCCTCGCGACGAGTGTCGCGGGCTCGGTGGTGCGCTCCTCGCGGATGACGCCCTCCTCTCTCCAGCGAACGATCGGCACGCGCGCATCCGCCCCACCGATCTCGTCGATGCGGCCGATGTCGATGAGCCTGCCGCCGGCGATCACGCCCGCGCGGTCCCCGAGTTGGGCGGCCTCGTCGAGGTAGTGGGTGGTGAGCAGGATCGTCGTGCCCTCGCTCTTGAGCTGGCGGACGAGGTCCCAGAAGCTGCGACGCGCCTCGGGGTCGAAGCCCGTGGTTGGTTCGTCCAGGAACAGCAGCTCTGGCCGTCCGATGATGCCGAGGGCGACATCCACTCGACGGCGCTGGCCGCCGGACAGTTTGCGGATGAGTGTCTTGTCTTTGCTCTCGAGCCCCACGGCCGCGATCACCTCGTCGACTGGTCGCGGGTTCGGGTAGAACCCGGCGAAGTGGGTGAGCTGCTCGCGCACGGTGACGTTTCCGCTCTCGCCGGTGTTCTGCAGCACGATGCCGAGGCGTGCCTTCCAGGCGGGGTTGCCGCGCTGGGGGTCGCTGCCGAGCACGCGCGCCTCGCCTGAGGAGCGGTCGCGGTACCCCTCGAGAATCCTCGATCGTGGTGGACTTGCCCGCGCCGTTCGGGCCGAGCAGTGCGAAGGTCTCCCCGCGCTGGATGTCGAAGCTCACGCCGTCGAGTGCGGTGAAGTGGCCGTAGCTCTTGCGCAGCTCGCGCACGCTCACGGCGGTGTCTGGTGTGGTCATGGTGCAATGCTGGCCGCCCGCGCTCGCCGCCACCAGCGGTGCATCGGCTGAATCCAACATCCACCGACCGGTTGACCCAAACGCCCGGTGGCTTACGCGAGTTGCCCACTTCCGCCCCAAAATGCGTCCAAACCGGCGAAAATCGGGGCCAAACTGGGCAATTCGAGGCGGGGAGGGGAGGATGCCCGCGGGCAACAAGTCTGGTTAGGCTGGTTGGGCGCCTCGCACCGCCGCGCTCGACGACGAGAACCGCAGCAGGAAGGTACAACGATGACCGAAGCAACGCATCCCGTGACGCTGTTCACGGGTCAGTGGGCCGACCTGCCCTTCGAGGAGGTGGCAAAGCTCGCCGGTGACTGGGGTTACGACGGGCTGGAGATCGGCGCGGGCGGCGACCATCTCGACCTCGAGCGCGCCGACCAGGACGACGCCTATCTGAAGGCCAGGGTCGAAATCCTCGAGCGCAACAACCTCACGGTCTTCGCAATCTCGAACCACCTCACCGGGCAGGCCGTCTGCGACGACCCGATCGACTTCAGGCACAAGGCGATCGTGCGCGCGTCGACCTGGGGCGACGGTGACCCGGAGGGTGTGCGACAGCGAGCGGCGGAAGACATGAAGCGGGCCGCACGCGTCGCCCGCAAGCTGGGCGTGGATGTCGTGATCGGCTTCACGGGATCGAAGATCTGGCCGTTCGTGGCGCAGTTTCCGCCCGTGCCGCAGTCCGTTTTCGACGCGGGGTACGAGGACTTCGCGACCCGCTGGAACCCCATCCTCGACGTGTTCGACGGCGAGGGAGTGCGGTTTGCACACGAGGTGCACCCGAGCGAGATCGCCTACGACTACTGGACGAGCGTTCGCACCCTGGAGGCGATCGACCACCGTGAGGCGTTCGGCTTCAACTGGGATCCGAGCCACATGATGTGGCAGAACATCGACCCCGTCGGGTTCATCGTCGACTTCGCCGACCGCATCTACCACGTCGACTGCAAGGACACCCGGCTGCGCCCGAAGCAGGGTCGCGCTGGAGTGCTCGGCTCGCACCTGCCCTGGGGCGACCCGCGAAGGGGCTGGGACTTCGTCTCGACCGGTCACGGCGACGTGCCGTGGGAAGACGCCTTCCGCGCGCTCGAGTCGATCGGCTACACCGGCCCGATCTCGGTCGAGTGGGAAGACGCCGGCATGGATCGCCTGCGCGGCGCGCCCGAGGCCCTCGCCTTCGTGCGCTCGCTGCTGTGGAAGCTGCCGGAGAACTCCTTCGACGCCGCCTTCAGCAACAACTAGCCGCGCCGCACTCCCGCGAGTTGCCCACTTATGCCCCTTTTCTGGCAGGTTCGCGGCCAAAACGGGGCGTAAGTGGGCAACTCGCGGGCGGCGGCTACCGCGCCCTCTGGACGCGACGGATGGCGGCCAGCAGGCCGAGCAGCAGCAGGATGCCGCCCGCGGTCAGCACGACGATCAACCAGATTCCACCCGGGGTGAGCTGCGTCAGCCAGAGCGCGAAGTCCTCGCGACTCGTGGCCGTGCGCGTGATGGCGAGGATCGCGCCCGCGACGGTGCCGACGAGCAGCCCCCACACGATTGCACCCCAGCGGATGCGCGGGCGCGGCACGCGCGGTTCGGTCGTGGCCTGTGCGGCAGGGGCGGCCTGTTCGGCAGGCTGTTCTGCCAGCGGAAGTGTCGGAGCCTCGGAAGTCTCCACGTCATCCAGTTCCTCGATCGGCGCTTCCTGTGCCTCGGTCGCTTTCGCCTTGGCCTTGCGGCTTGACGGCGTCGTGTTCTCTGCGCTCACTGGGTCACTCCTGTCTCTACCGGCTGTCGTTGTTCGACCCGCACCTGGCCCTCGCCCTGCCAAACGTGCACGGTGGTGGTCGGCGTACCGAATCCGACCGTGAAGTCGTAGGTGTAGCGGCCATGCGCGGTTCGCGTGGGTGAGGTTCGCAGACTCACGTAGTTCCAGCTGTCTTCGTCACTTGCCTTGGTCTTTTCGGCCTTCTCGTAGCGTGAATACTCCAGGCTGCGCGAGCCGAGGTCGGCCACGACGCGCACGGCTTTCCCATCGGGTACCTGGATGTAGACATCGCCTGCGCCCTGCCAGAGGTCGATCGTGCTGGGGCTCGCGAGGGCCGTGTCATTGGGTGAGTACACAGTGAAGCTGCCGGCAGGTTGTGCGTAACGTCCGCCCCTCTCCATGAAGACCCCGGCGCTTGCGCCGACAAGCGTGCGATCCGGCGGGATGAACGACACGGCCACCGTGCTCGCCACCAGCACGAGCGAGACGAAGCCGAGAAAGCCGCTGCGGCGCCGGAACAGCCCGGCGATGATCGCGCTCAAGGCGACCACGATGGTCGCCGCCGCGAGGCCGACCGTGACGCTGTACCCATGCCATTCGCCGCCGGACTGGCTCAGAATAGCCGCGATCCCGCCCCCGAGCAGCGCGGCGCCCAGCGTGATCACCACCTGACTGCCGGTCACCCGGGGGTTCGCCAGCCGGCGCAGCCGCCTGCGCTCGTCTGCGGCGGCGGCGTTCGCCATCGCGCGCGCGTGATTCTCGGCGGCGCGCTGGTCGCGCAGTTCCTTTGCGGATGCTGCCTGCTGCTGCTTCCATGCGGCGTGCTCGATCTTCCAACGCTCTTGTTGTTCGCGCCAGGCGGCGAGGTCTTCCGGGGTCGCGTCCGCGCCGGGTTGGGTGGGAGCCGGTGGTGGCGCGGCGGGATCTGCCGGTGTGCTCGCGGGCTCTGCGCTCTCTGCCGCGACCGTCCCGCCGTCCGTCGAGGCGACGAACGCTGCGGATGTCGAGGCCGCTGAGGACGCGGACTGCGGCTGCGGCACCGTCTCGGGCCGGTCATCCGTCGTCGCCGGTGTCACCGTGGGCTCGCCCGAAGATCGGCGCGACCTCCTGGCCGCCCAGACGATCGCGACGACCGCGGCGGCAAGCAGCAGGATCGTCCACAGCGCTCGGCCGATCGAGCCGGCCCAGTACGGCTCACTCCAGTAGCTCGCGCCGAGGAACCAGAACCCCTGCGTGACCGGCAGCAGCGACAGCACGACAAGCGCGCCGATACCGACGTTCGCCGGGTCGAAGTCGCCCCTGGTCAGTCGCTCGAGGTGGATGCGGTCGTCGGCGTCCGGCAGCAGCAGCCAGGCCGCGGCGTAGAGCAGAAACGCGGGCCCGCCGAGCACGGCGACGACCACGGCGATGCCTCGCACGATGATTGGATCGATGCCGAGCCGCTGCGCCACGCCGGCGCAGACGCCGCCCACCCAGCCGTGTTGTCGTGGAAGGCGCAGCGCGCGCATCCAGTCGAAGAAGCGATTGCCGGATGGCGCGGAGGCCGGGGGAGGTGTGGGTGCTGTGGGAGTTGCCATGCTTCGATGCTGGCGGATGTCCGCACCGCTTTCTATGAGGGTCTACCCTGAGCGCACCCTGAATAGTTTCCCGCAGTCCTGCGTGACGCATCCGGGTCTGCTTGGATTCAACAATGACCGCTCTCACCGCTCGTCTCACGCGCCCGCGTCGCGCGGCCGTCGGTGGCGTCTGCGCGGGGCTCGCGACGCACCTCGGCTGGACCGAGCGCAGGGTGCGCATTGTCATGGTCATTCTCGCGCTGTGCGGTGGCGCCGGCGTGCTTCTCTATCTCTGGCTCTGGGCGCTCACTCCCATGGACGAGGCACGGGCGGATGAGTCCGCCGCGATCCACAGGCGCGTCCCGGCCGCCGCGATCCTACTTGGCGTCGGCGCCATCGCCGCCGCGGTCGTCGCGAACTCCTGGAACGACCCCTCGCTCCTGCCAGCCAGCGCGGTGATGACCATGCTGCTCGCTGCCGCGGTCGCCTGGAGCCTCGGCTTCGATCGCGGGGATCCCGCGCGCTCGCGGGCCTATGGCGTGACGATTCGTTCCGCCTCGGCCGGCCTGCTGATCCTCGTCGGCGGGCTCGTGGTGTTCCGTGGCTCGCAGCCGCCGGGCTCGAGCGTGAACGCTGGCCCGGTGCCGCCCGCCGTGGTCGTGATCGCCGTCGTCATGCTCGTGCTGGGGGTCGGCATCCTGGTCGCGCCGTACGTCGTGCAGCTGTGGACGAAGCTGCTCGGCGAGAGGGCCGCGCGGGTGCGGGAGGAGCAGCGCGCGGAGATCGCTGCGCACCTGCACGACTCGGTCTTGCAGACGCTCGCGCTCATCCAGAACCGGGCAGGCGCCTCGAGTGAGGTCGCCCGCATCGCCAGGGCGCAGGAGCGCGAACTACGCGACTGGCTGTTCGCCGGAACGGCGACCGTGGGGGACGACCTCGCGACCGAACTGCGGGATGCCGCAGCCGCGATCGAGCTCGACTATCCGGCGCGCATCGACGTCGTCACCGCGGGGGAATCCTCCGGTGCGCCGAGTGCCGCCCTGGTCGCGGCTGCCCGCGAGGCGATGGTGAATGCCGCGCGTCACGCCGGCGGCGAGGTGTCGGTCTACGTCGAGCTGTCTGCGTCCGCGGCCGACGTGTACATTCGGGATCGAGGCCCCGGTGTCGACCTGGCGACGCTTCCGGATGACCGGCTCGGCATCCGAGAGTCGATCATCGGTCGCATGACGCGCGCGGGCGGAACCGCGACGGTCGGTCCAGGCATCGGCGGTGTCGGCACCGAGGTGCACCTGCACCTGGACAACCACACGGGAGAAGCGGCATGACGAGCGTGCTCATCGTCGACGACCATTCGATCTTTCGCTCCGGGCTGCGCGCCGACCTCGACGAGAGCGTCGAGGTGCTGGGCGAGGCGGCGGATGTCGACTCGGCCGTCGCGCGCATCGCCGAGCTGCGCCCCGAGGTCGTCTTGCTCGACGTGCACCTCCCCGGCGGTGCGGGCGGGGGCGGGGCCGAGGTGGTCCGCCGCAGCGCGACACTCCTGGACGTGACTCGCTTTCTCGCCCTCAGCGTCTCGGACTCCGCAGAGGATGTCGTGGGCGTCATCCGCGCGGGCGCTCGCGGCTACCTCACCAAGGGCAGCTCCGGAGCCGAGGTGTCGCGCGCGGTCGCGGCCGTCGCGGCGGGGGATGCGGTGTTCTCGCCCCGCCTGGCCGGATTCGTGCTGGATGCCTTCGGTGCCGCCGCAGGGGAGCAGGCAGAGTCGAGCGATGAGCTGGACCGCCTCTCCGCCAGGGAGCGCGAGGTCATGCGCCTCATCGCCCGCGGTTACGCCTATAAAGAGGTGGCGAGCGAGCTGTTCATCTCGATCAAGACCGTGGAATCCCACGTCTCGGCGGTGCTGCGCAAGCTGCAGCTCTCCTCCCGCCACGAGCTCACCGCCTGGGCCCTGGAGCGCAAGCTTCTCTAGTTCGCGCCCGTGTTTCCTGCCCCGGGCCTGCGCTCGCTCCGCACCCCGTCCCGTCCCGTCCCGTCCGCACCCCGTCCGTGCCCCGCATCCGCCTCTCCCATTTCCGCGAGTTGCCCACTTCCGCCCTCAAATCCGCCGATTTTGCCCAAAAAAGGGGCATAAGTGGGCAACTCGCGGGTCTCCGGGTGTGGGGAGCGGCGTCGGTGCATAGGTGCGCGGGTCAGGGAGCGGGTGCGCCCCTACCCGCGCCAGCCGCGCTGGGCCAGGAACAGGCGGATGCGGGCGACCAGCTCATCCGGATCCCTGAGGTCGTTCGCATTCAGTTCAATCACGAGCCAGCCCTGCGCCTCGAGACGGGATCGCCGGGTCATGTCCTTGCGCCACTGATCGGTCTTCTTGCGGTGATAGTCGCCCTGATACTCGATCAGCACCTTCTGCTCGTCGAACGCGAGGTCGGTGCGCACGACCGCACCATCTTCCGTCATTACGATCACGTGATTGATGCGCGGATGCGGGAGGCCGGCCTGCACGACGATGACGCGCAGCGCGGACTCCGGTGGCGACTCCGCCCTGTCGCCCAGCAGCGGCAGCGCCTCCCGAATGATCTTCATGCCTCGCTGCCCGATGAAGGCCTGGCTCACGCGCCGCAGCTCCGGGATGGTCGTGTGCGGCATCCTCCAGTGGATGAGAAAATCGCCCGCCGCCACGAGCTCGTGCAGGGTGAGCAGGCTCGCCAGATCACACCAGGTGCGGGCTGGCGAGGTGTGGACGAGACCCCACGTCGAGGCGAGGTGGCCGGGCAGTAGATCGAGCCGGTGCCCGAGGATGCCGCTGGCGTGAGGAGCGCGGGCGGGCGCCGCCACCCCGATGTGAACGCGAGCCTCGCGCTCCAGTCGGTACGGCAGCGGCGCGCCCAGGAGCAGCGCGGCCGTGACGTGGCTGAAGAACGCGCCCTCGGGCATCCGCGCGGCGAATGACCTGCACTTCTCACGGAGCTCGGCCTCGCCGGGCGCAGGCACGCGGCGCACACCCCAGATCGACCGGTCGAGGTCGGTGCCGCGCAGCCGTTTCGGGCTGATTCCGTGGGCGAGGGCGTCGCGATTCCTGAACGGCCCAGAGGCGAGCGGATGCGGCAGCGCGGTTCGAGGCATGGCCACAGACTGCCCCTTCGTCCCCCTCCCCGCGCAAACCATCCACATCCCGCCCTCGTCCTCCCGCGAGTTGCCCACTTCCGCCCCAAAATGGGCGGATTCGGCCCGGAAAAGGGGCAAAAGTGGGCAACTCGCGGAAAACACCACCCAGCTTTACAGCCCGCATCCGCTGACCTAGACTGGGTCGAGGTAGTTGAAAACTGCCATACTTTTGCATGCCTTTTTCTGGCAAATACCCTCAGAATGCAGTGTGCGAAGCTATGCGTTTTAGCTCCGAAGGGCGGTGGCTCAATTGGTAGAGCAGCGGTCTCCAAAACCGCAGGTTGCAGGTTCGAGTCCTGTCCGCCCTGCAACTCGATCCGGGCAGAGTGCCCGTAAGAGTGAATGGCCAGGTGATTCTCGTATCATCGGGCCAGTGTCCGGAAGGTAGAGACAGTGGCGAAAAACGTTATCGACGAGCCCGGTGAGGACATCGTCGCCAACGCCAGAACCGATCGTGCGCGCAGTCGCGGCCCGATCGCTCGCGTCATGCTGTTTCTGCGCCAGGTGATTGTCGAGCTTCGGAAGGTCGTCACTCCGACCCGCCGGGAGCTCTTCAACTACACCGCCGTCGTCCTGGTCTTCGTAATCATCATGATGGGCATCGTCTCCGGACTCGATCTCCTGTTCGGATACGGCGTCGGCGTCGTCTTCGGCAACTAGTCGTAACAACCAGGGTCGCAAACGCGACGCACAGCTTGACCGGGCCCAGGCTCGGAACATCGGAAATGGAAGAGAATTTAGTGTCTGACTCAGAGCGCGACGACATCGACCTCGCGACTGCCGCGGAACAGTCCTCAGAGGAGGACGAGGCGCAGGAGGGTAACTCCCTCGCCGCCGACGAGCGCTCCGACGAGCCCGCCGAGCAGCGCGCACTTCACACCGTCAACGAGGGCGATGAAGACGACGACGTGGAGGCAGACCTCCTCGCCGCACTCGACGCAGCCCAGGCAGCGAGCGACCCAGAGGCGGATGCCGTGGTCGACGACGCACTCGACGTCGACTCCGCGGACGAGGCGGAAGCATCCGTCGAGGCGACCGACGATGAGGAAGACGCTGTCGAGGCGGACGAGGCCGGCGACGAGACCGAGGTTGCTCCGTACGAGGAGGCCTTCGAGGCCGAGTTGAACGGCGAGATCGCGGAGCAGAACGCCGCGGATGACGCTGCCGCAGAAGACGAAGAGGCCGTCGACCCCTACGCCGAGTTCCGTGCGGAGCTCAAGGCCGCGTTCGGTAAGTGGTACGTCATCCACTCCTACGCCGGCTTCGAGAAGCGCGTCAAGCAGAACATCGAGAACCGCAAGGTCAGCATGGCCATGGAGGATTACATCTTCCAGGTCGAGGTGCCGATGGAAGACGTCGTCGAGATCAAGAACGGCCAGCGCAAGCTCGTCAACCGGGTGCGCATTCCCGGCTACGTGCTCGTGCGCATGGACCTCAACGAAGACAGCTGGTCTGTCATCCGTCACACCCCTGGTGTCACGGGCTTCGTCGGCAACTCGCACAACCCCACCCCGCTGCGCTTCGAAGAGGCCTTCAACATGCTGAAGAGCCTCGTGCAGATCGTGGAGGCTCCGGTCAAGGCCGGCGCCAAGGGTGGCAAGGCTGTCAGCCGCGCGATCCCGCAGGAAGTCGACTTCGAGATCGGCGAGACCATCACGATCAAGGAGGGTTCATTCGCGGGCCTCCCCGGCACGATCAGCGAGATCAAGCCCGAGAGCGGTAAGCTCACGGTGCTCGTTTCGCTGTTCGAGCGCGAGACTCCGGTCGAGCTGAGCTTCGAGCAGGTCACGAAGCTCTGAGCACGCCCCACAAACCACCGCATCCAGCCTGGATGTCGGGAGCGTCATCCGCCCGGATGGCACGAAAGTAAGGAAAAAGAATGGCACCGAAGAAGAAGGTCACGGGTCTGATTAAGCTTCAGATCCAGGCCGGCGCCGCCAACCCCGCACCGCCCATCGGGCCTGCGCTGGGTCAGCACGGCGTGAACATCATGGAGTTCTGCAAGGCGTACAACGCGGCCACTGAGTCGCAGCGCGGCAACGTCATCCCGGTGGAGATCACCGTCTACGAAGACCGCTCGTTCACCTTCATCCTGAAGACCCCGCCAGCTGCGGAGCTCATCAAGAAGGCTGCTGGCGTCGCCAAGGGCTCCGGCGTTCCGCACACCACGAAGGTGGGCAAGATCTCCAAGGAGCAGCTGCGCACCATCGCGGAGCAGAAGATGGTCGACCTCAACGCGAACGACGTCGAGGCCGCAGAGAAGATCATCGCGGGCACCGCTCGCTCTATGGGAATCACGGTGGACGCATAATGGCTAAGAAGTCGAAGGCCTACAGGGCCGCCGCAGACAAGCTCGAAGAGGGCAAGTTCTACACTCCGGCCGAGGCTGTTGGGCTCGCGCGCGAGACCGGCTCCAAGAAGTTCAACTCGACCGTCGAGGTCGCGCTGAAGCTCGGTGTCGACCCGCGCAAGGCGGACCAGATGGTGCGCGGCACCGTCATCCTGCCTCACGGCACGGGCAAGACCGCTCGCGTCATCGTGTTCGCAACCGGACCAGCGGCGGATGCCGCCATCGCGGCAGGCGCTGACGAGGTCGGTGGCGACGAGCTGATCGAGAAGGTCGCCGCGGGCTACACCGCGTTCGACTCCGCCGTCTCGACGCCGGAGCTCATGGGCAAGGTCGGTCGTCTCGGTAAGGTGCTCGGTCCGCGTGGCCTCATGCCGAACCCGAAGACCGGAACCGTGACCACGGACACCGCCAAGGCCGTCTCCGAGATCAAGGGCGGAAAGATCGAGTTCCGCGTCGACAAGCACTCCAACGTGCACATCATTGTCGGCAAGGCCGGTTTCGAAGCCTCGCAGCTCGAGGAGAACATCGCGGCAGCGCTCGACGAGATCCAGCGCTCCAAGCCGAGCTCGTCGAAGGGCCGCTACGTGCAGAAGGGAACCGTCTCGACCACCTTCGGTCCTGGCATCCCGCTCGACGTGAACGCGCTCTAGGCAGCACAGCACTCATCGGAAAGGGCCCGCATCTGCGGGCCCTTTCTGCATCCGCCTCACTAGATCCGGGCCAACGAATCGCCCCCCCACACGAACCAGCCTGCGCCGAGACGGGAGTTCAGCATGACAACGACGGTGCGCGAAGCGACTCCGGATGACGCGGGTCGCCTGCACGAGCTGGCGGCGGCCACCTTCCGCCTGGCCTGCCCTCCCGGCACCACCGAGGAGGCGGTTGCCAACTTCCTCGCGACCATCCTCTCCGAAACCAGCTTCAGTGGTTACCTCACGGATCCGTCGAGGACGCTTCTCATTGCCGAGGTTGACGGCACTCCGATCGGATACACGATGCTGGTCTTCGTCGATCCAGCGGATGCGGAGGTTGCGGCCGCCGTGACCGTGCATCCGATCGCCGAGCTGAGCAAGTTCTACGTGTTGCAGGACCAGCACGGCGCGGGAGTCAGCGCGGCTTTGATGACTGCCACCCTCGCGGTCGCGCGCGAGCGCGGGTCAGCGGGTGTGTGGCTCGGGGTGAACCAGCAGAACGGCAGGGCGAACCGGTTCTACGAGAAGCACGGCTTTGCGATCGTCGGCAGGAAGGGCTTCGAGCTCGGCGGCAGGCGCGAAGACGACTTCGTTCGGGAGCGTGTCTTCTAAGGGTTCGGGAACGCTAAGGCTTGAGAACCCGCACCCTGCTGTACCAGAGCACCAGCCAGCCGACCGCGGCGAAGGCGATCGCGATGATGACGCAGTAGAGAGCGACGCTGCCGTAGCCGTTGGCGGGGTTGAGGAACGGGTATGGCACCCATCCATCGGTCGCTCCGCGGATCAGGACGACGACGAGCCAGACGATCGGGTAGACCAGAATCACTCCGAGTCGCTTGACCGGAATGCGCTTGCGATCCCCGAACAGCAGCCAGTCGATCGCGGCATAGAGAGGAACGATCACGTGCAGCACGTCGTTCGCCCAGGGAACGTCTACGCCGCCTGCGAGCCCGACGAGCAGGGTGTTGTAGACCACTCCGACGATCACGATGTACGTGGTTGCGGCCGCGTGCAGCAGCGTCAGGTTGGCGGACTTTTTGCTCCGCTGCAGCCCGACAATGCTGATGACCACGAACACCACAGCCGCGAGAATGTTGCCCTGGATAGTGAAGTACCCGAAGAAGTTGAACGGATTGACCGGCCCCTTCGCCGTGGAACTGAGAAAGGTTGCGGCGATTGCGACAATCGACACCACGCCAGCGGCCAGACGGAGAAGGGCAATGAGGATGCGCATCCTCGAATGGTATCGGTGCCCGCCTCGTCGGTAGTGGACGTCGCAGTCCGGGATTGCGATGCTGCGCCAGCGGCTCAGCCCTCGGCGACTCGCAACACGATCTTGCCGCGAGTGTGGCCATTCTCAATGGCGCGGTGTGCGTCTGCCGCGTGCTCGAGTTCGAAGACCTGGTCGACGTGGACCACGATCGCGCCGGAATCGATCATCTCGCCGACGCGGGCGAGCGTGACGCCGTCTGGTGCGAGCTTGAAGTGGGTGGCCCGCATGCCCGCGGCAGTCGCATCGGCAATGAATGTCGGCCAACTGCCGGTCGGCACATTGATGATGAGGCCGCCGGCGCGCAGCGTCTGGAGCGATCGCGTTCCGGTGTCGTCGTGCACGTTGCCGATCAGGTCTATGACGGTGTCCACGTTGTGTGCGACATCCTCGAAGCGAGTGCTCGTGTAGTCGATCGCCTCCGCGGCACCGAGTTCTCGCAGCCAGTCGAGGTTGCGAGCGGAACCTGTGGCGATGACCTCCGCACCGAAGTGCGCGGCGAACTGCACGGCGAAGTGCCCGACTCCGCCCGACCCCGCGTGGATGAGGATGCGCTGGCCCTCGTGCGCCCTGGCGACCTCCACCACGGCGCCCCAAGCGGTGAGCGCGGCGAGCGGGACGGCGGCAGCCTCGATGTGGCTGAGGGTGACCGGCTTGCGCGCAATGTGCATGGTCGATGCGACCAGGTAGTCGGCAGAGCTGCCCTGGTAGCGCGGCACCGGCACCATGCCGAAGACCTCATCGCCGGGCTTGAGCGGGTAGGCCTCGTATGGCGTTTCGACGATCACGCCGCTGAAGTCGTGCCCGAGAATCGCGGGCCATCTGGTGATCTCGGATGCCACACCGCGACCCGCCCTGGTCTTCGCGTCGATGGGGTTGATGCTGGCCGCGTGCACGCGCACGAGCACCTCTGAGGTGATCTTGTGGGGTACGGCAACCCGCGCGAGCCTCAGCACCTCCGGCGCACCCGTCTCGTCGATCACCATCGCACGCATGTCATCCATGCCCCAACGCTAATCGGCGTTTGGGCCGGGCGCATCCGTGGAACGGGGTTAGGCGCGGGCGCGTGCGATGACGTCGAGCACGCGATCGGCCAGGTCGACGAGCGCGTGGATCTCGTTCTCATCGCGCTCGATCCAGCGGCACTCCGGCTCGGGCTTCACCGGCACGAAGTTGTCGTGTTGTTCCCACACGAGCAACGTGCGCTCCGCCCCGAGCACGTACTGCTGCCACCACACCTGGCGCAGATACGACCGAGGGATGCTGCGCCAGGCCGACTTGGTGGTCTTGATCTCCGCGAGTTCCAGGGCTCCGCTCGCGGGCAGGGCCACGCCATCCGGGGTCGCCAGGTGCTCGGGATGTCCGACCGCGTGGAACAGTGCAGTACTGGGTTCGATGCCGTAGCGCTCGCGCACCCAGCGGGCGATCTCGGGCTCGCGGGCACGCCCGTGGTCGGTGTACACGTTGCCGGAGAACCCGGTGCCGTGCAGCTTCTCGAGCGCGACAGCCTGCACCGAACGCGCGCTGGAGAGCTTGGCGACGTCCGTGGCGGTGATCCCGCGGCTGCGGGCGCGAAGCCAGGCAACGCGATCCTCGGAGTGCGCGAGGATGCGGTCGCGGTGATCCGGAGCCGGTTCTGCCCAGAGGGGAAGGGTCGGCTGGAGGGTCACCCGTCTATTGTGCGCGCTCCGCGCATCCGTTGGGCACTCCCGTTCGGTGTGCCGCTCCAACGACCGTTGGTCGAGTAGGCCGCGACGAAGGAGCAGCCGTATCGAGACCCCCATGGGTTACCGCTGCGAAGGTCTCGATACGGCCGTGGGCGGCCTACTCGGCCGGCGGGCAGGACCTCAGTTTCCGGATGCGGGCGGCGTGGCTGCACCGCCCGGCCGCGCACCGAACCCGCCCCGCAGCCCCGCGCCCTGCGAGATGGAAGTGGCCGCCACCGTGCCATCGGAGCCGGTTGCGCCGATCACCGTGACGCTCTCGCCCTTCTTCAGGGCAGTGACAGTGCTGGTCGTGGTCTTGCTGACCCTGGTCTTGTCACTCGTGGTCACCTTCTTCTCGGTGCCGTCCGGCGCCTTCACGGTGATCGTGGTTCCGTCGATCGCGACGATCTTTCCTGTCGTGAACCCGCCGCCGGCGAATGCGCGACCAGCCCCGCCGCCCTGTATCTGGGAACTGTTGCCACCCGCGAACTGGCCGCGGGCGAAATTCCCCGAACCGGCATGTGCTGCGCCGCTGCGCCCGATGAATACACCACCGACCATACCCACGGCGAGTGCTGCAACGATCGCGAGCGTCGGCGTGAGCCAGCGCATTGGGCGCTTGGGCGCGGCAGCCGCCGCGGCAGCGGGTGCGGGAGCAACGGGCGGCACAGGCGGCTCCGGCAGGCGGTCGCCCGACGGTGACGGCGGGTTTGTTGGATCAGTCATGGTCGTCTCTACTTTCCTGAGGGTTCTGTTGTGGAGTTGATGAGCGTGTTCACACCGCTCTGAGCGCCTGGATGGGGCGCAGGGCTGCGGCGCGGGCCGCGGGGTAGACGCCGAAGAACACGCCGATCGCGACGGAGACGCCGAGGGCGAGGGGGATCGAGAACGCGAGGATGACCGGCTGCGTTCCGTTGAGCGGGAACTGCGCCCCGATGAGCGCGGCGATCACCCCGAGCACGCCGCCGAGCAACGTGAGCGTTGCCGCCTCCGCGAGGAACTGTCCCAGGATGGCACCCCTGGTCGCGCCGAGTGCCTTGCGGATGCCGATCTCCCGCGTGCGCTCAGTGACGGTGACGAGCATGACGTTGGTCACCCCGATGCCGCCCACCAGCAGGCTGATCGCCGCGACGGCTCCAAGCAACACGGTGAAGCTCGCCGCGCTTGTGGCGGCGGTCGCGAGCAGCGAGCTCTGGTTGACCACCGTGAACGGCTCGTTCGTGGTGTCCGTCACGCCAAGCAGCTGGTTGAGCATGACGGTCAGCTCGCCCTGCGCGGCGGTCACCGCGTCGGCATCCGTCGCCTCCACGGTGAGCGAGGAGACCGCCCCGTAACCGGTGAAGGAGTCCTGCACCCGACTGATCGGCGCGATGACCACGGAGTTGGGGTCGTTGAATCCGACGGCGGATTGTTGCGACAGGATGCCGACAACGCTGAACGAGGTGCCGTCGACGGTGACGGTCTTGCCGAGCGCCGATCCCGTCGGGTACAGCTCGGTGGCGAGGGTCTGCCCGATCACGGCGACCTTCGCCGCGTTCGTGACGTCGGCATCCGTGAACGCGGCCCCCGATGCCACCGTGTTCGTGCCGACGGAGAAGTAGTCCGGCGTCGTTCCGAGCACCGTGGTCGAGCTCTCGGAGACCGTCGTGCTCGAGACGGTGAGGTTCGTGTTCACCTCGGGGATGACGGTGCGCACGTGCCCGAGTTTCGCCGCAGCGAGCTGGTCGGCCGTGGTTCGTGTGATGCTCGCACCTGAACTCGCGGATGCGCCGCCGCCGAATCCTCCACCGGATGCCCGCACGGTGAGCGTCGTCGTCCCCAGGTTCGAGATGGCGTTGTTGACCTGCTGCGCGGAGCCGTTACCGACGGCCAGCAGCAGGATGACGGACGCGACCCCGATCATCACGCCGAGCAGCGTGAGGATAGACCGAAGCTTGTTTGCGGTGATGCCCCTGAGGGCGGAGAGCAGCATCTCCGAGAATCTCACAGTGCCCGCCTGCCGCTCGTCCGCCGGGACTCGAGGAGTGCAGCCGAGATGCGATCAGAGACGAGCAGTCCATCGCTGATGGTGAGCACCCTGTGTGCCTGCTCGGCGACGTGCTCTTCGTGGGTGATGACCACAATGGTACGGCCGTCCCGCGCGAGCAGGTCGAACATCCCGAGGATCTCGTCGGTGGAGGCGCTGTCGAGGTTTCCGGTGGGTTCATCGGCGAGCACGAGGGTGGGGGAGGTGACGAGCGCCCGCGCGATCGCGACCCTCTGCTGCTGGCCGCCGGAGAGCTCCTGAGGCTGGTGATCGGCGCGGTCCGCCAGTCCGACGGTGTCGAGTGCCTCGAGTGCTCGCCGCCTGCGCTCTGCCCTGCCGACCTTTCCATACACGAGCGGCAACTCGACGTTGCCAAGCGCGGACATCCGCGGCACGAGGTTGAACGACTGGAAAATGAAGCCGATCTGACGATTCCGGATGCGGGCGAGCGAGTTCTCGTCGAGCGTGCTCACGTCGTTTCCCGCGAGCGTATAGCTTCCGTGCGACGCGATATCGAGGCAGCCGAGGAGGTTCATCAGCGTTGATTTTCCCGAGCCGGACGGCCCCATGATTGCCACGTAGTCTCCCTCGGCGATGGAGAGGTCTATGCCGCGAAGGGCATGAACTGCAGCATCCCCGTTGCCGTACACCTGGTGCACATCGCGCAGCTCGAGTACGGGCGGCCGAGTGGCCGTTGCCGCTTCCGTGGTCATCCGTTGCCTCCGCGGACGGTGCCGCCGCCCGCGCCGCCGAAGCCTCCACGGAATCCGCCGCCGAAGCCACCCGTGCGACCGGTGCCATTCGTGCCCGTACCGCCGGTGCCGGTGCCCGTGTTCGCGGCGACGGAGCCGAGCACGATCGTCTGCCCGGCCTTTAGCCCCGACTTGATCTCCGTTCCGGTCGTGCCGACGACCCCGAGGGTCACCGTCACCGTGGTCGTCTTCGACGCGTCGCTCGGGTCGACGACCTTCACTGTGGAGATGCCATTGGCCGTCGTGATCGCCGCACTCGGCACGTAGAGCGCGTCGGCTGCCGAGGTCTTCGTCGTGATGGCGACGGATGCCGTCTGGCCGATCCTGAGGCCGGTCGGGATCGAATCGAGCGTGATGGTGGTCGCGTAGGTGACGATGGAGTTGCTGCTCGTCGCGGTCGGCGCGATCGCGGTGACCTTGGCTGCGGCGCTCACGCCGGTCATCGCGGGGAAGGTGACCTTCGCGACCTGGCCGACGGTGACGGAGGCGATGTCGGCCTCCGCGATGTTCGCGGTGACGGTCATGGCCGAGACATCGGCGATCGTGACGAAACCGGAGGAACTGCCGGATGACGAGGACGAGCCGGTCGACGACGACCCTGAACCAGATGCTCCGGCCCCTGATGACCCGGACCCGGAGCCCGACGAGCCAGACGATCCCGACGCCCCGGACGAGCCGCCGACCGTGCCGTTCACCGCGACGACGAGCCCCGCGATCGGTGCGGTGAGGGTGGTGGCCGAGAGGTTTGATTTGGCTGTGGCGAGCGCATCCAGGGCGGAATTCACCTGGGCCTGCGCCGATAGGATGGCTGACCGCGCACTGTTGACGGACTGCGTGCTGTTGCCCGACTGGCCGCCGCCGGAGGAGCTCTGCGTGCTCGCAGCAACAGCCGCAGCGAGATTTGACCGTGCATAGGACAGATTCGTCAGCGAGTTGTTGTAGCTCGTCTGTGCTTCATTCTCCGATTGTTGCAATGAGGTGGGATCGAGCGTTCCCAGGGTTTGGCCGGCCGTGACGGTCTGGCCGAGCGTTACGTCGACGCTCGCGACGGTTCCGGACGCCTGGAAGGACGCGGTGACCTCTCGCGCCGCGGCGACGGAGCCGGTCGCCGTGATCGTGTTACTCACCGTTCCCTGCTGCACGGTCGAGGTGAGCTGGGTGGAGCCGGAGGCCGATGAGGCCGTCGGTGGGTTGATGACAAAGTACGCTCCGACGATCGCCGCGACGACGATGACGCCCAGGGAGGAGTTGATGATGACGCGCCTGCTCAGCTGCATAGGAGAAAAGGTGGCGTCACAAGCTATGAAAGTCGTAAGAATGAACTGCAAATGGTGCATATATCCGCTCGGGCGGCTGCGCGGTTTCTCAGGACCGATCGGTATTTCTCATAGGAATCTCCAAGCGCAGCACGACTAAATAGCCCTGTGAACACCGACACCACCAACATTTCGTCCAGCCACGAGTCCAGCGCGAAACTGCTGCGCGCCGACGGCTCACCCGTTCGCGTCGTCGTCGTCGACGACGAATCATCCCTCAGCGACCTGCTCGGCATGGCGCTGAGATACGAGGGCTGGGACGTGCGTACCGCGGCCGACGGGCACAGCGCCCTGTCGATCATCCGCGAGTTCCGACCGGATGTTGTGGTGCTCGATGTCATGCTGCCGGACATCGACGGGCTGCAGGTCCTCAAGCGCATGCGGGCGGACGGGCGAGACATCCCCGTGCTCTTCCTCACAGCGAAGGACGCTCTCGACGACCGGATCGCGGGGCTCACCGCGGGAGGCGATGACTACGTGACCAAGCCGTTCAGCCTCGAGGAACTCGTGGCGCGACTTCGCGGGCTCATCCGTCGCTCCACCTCCGTCATCACCGACACGGTCGATCCGGTGCTGCGCGTGGGTGAGCTGACCCTCGACGAGGAGAGTTACGAGGTGCGTCGCGCGGGCAGGATCATCGAACTCACGGCGACGGAGTTCGAACTGCTGCGCTTTCTGATGCGCAACCCGCGCAGGGTGATGAGCAAGGCGCAGATCCTGGACCGGGTCTGGAGTTACGACTTCGGCGGGCGATCGAGCATCGTCGAGATCTACATCTCCTACCTGCGCAAGAAGATTGACGCGGGCGTCACGCCGATGATCCACACCGTGCGTGGCGTCGGCTACCTGATCAAGGCCACCGGATGAGCCGGGTCGCGCCACGCAGGCGCTGGTCGCTGCGCAGGCGCCTGGCCCTCGCGGTCGTCGGCTTGCTTGCCGCGGTCGCGATTGTCATCGGTGCCGTGAGCGTGCTCGCGCTGCAGGGGTTCCTGATGACCCGACTCGACACCCAGCTCACGGCCGCGACCGGCCGTTCGCAGGGTGGCTTCGGTGGCGGGGTCGAGGGCTCCTCGGCCCAGCGCTTCATTTTCACGCTCAACCGGCAGGCCCCCGGCACCGTGGTCGCGTTCGTCTCCGGCGGTGTGGCACTGGCGGTGGAGAAAGACCAGAAGACGGGTCAGCAGCAGCAACTGCCCGCATCCGATGCTCGGGTGCTGGCCGCGGCATCCACTCGCAGCGAACCGACGACAGTCGATCTCGGCGGGGACCTCGGTTCCTACCGCGTCGACACGGCGACCTTCCCCAATGGCGATCGAGTTGTGACCGGGTTGCCGCTGCGTGACGTGCAGGAGACCCTGCTGCGGCTCGCGGTCGTCATCGCGATCGTGACCCTCGTCGGACTTGCGGTCGCGGCGGTGCTCGCCACCATCATCGTGCGTCTCGCTCTGCGGCCGCTACAGCGCGTGATCGCCACGGCGACACGGGTGTCCGAGCTGCCGCTGGATCGTGGAGAGGTGGCACTCGCGGTGCGGGTTCCGCCGAGCGACGCAGACCCGCGAACGGAGGTGGGGCTCGTCGGGGTCGCGATCAACCGGATGCTCGGGCACGTCGCATCCGCCCTCACGGCGAGGCAGGCGAGCGAGCACAAGGTGCGGCAGTTCGTCGCGGATGCGAGCCACGAGTTGCGCACGCCGCTCGCATCGATCCGCGGCTACTCGGAGCTCACCAGGCGCGGCAACCACGACCTGCCGGAGGATGTCGTGCACGCGATAGGCAGGGTCGAGTCGGAGGCGATCCGCATGACCTCGCTCGTCGAAGACCTGCTCCTACTCGCGAGGCTCGACGAGGGTCGCGATCTCGACCGGGCACCCGTGGACCTGTCCAGGCTGCTCATCGACGCGGTGAGTGATGCGCACGCCGCCGGGCCTGATCACGAGTGGTCGCTCGATCTCCCGGAGGAGCCGGTTGAGGTGATCGGCGACGCCGCGCGGCTGCACCAGGTGGTGGCGAACCTGCTCGCGAATGCCCGGGTGCACACGCCGGCGTCCACGAACGTGACGGTGGCGCTCGCGCAGGACGACGCGGGCCATGCGGTAGCGACGATCTCGGATGACGGACCCGGCATCCCCGATGACCTGCGGCCCGTGCTGTTCGAGCGTTTCGCTCGCGGCGACAACTCTCGCTCCCGTGCCGCGGGCAGTACCGGCCTCGGACTCGCGATCGTGCACGCCGTCGTCGCAGGCCACGGTGGTACGGTCTCGGTCGAGAGCGCACCGGGGCGCACGACGTTCCGTGTCGAGTTGCCGCTTGCTCTGTGATATCGCGTCCAAGCTCGGGTCTGGTGTCATCCCGCGGCGGCCCGTGTCAAAATAGCCATAGCCACACACTGCAAAAGGACCCGAATGAACATTGCGGTAACGGGCGGCAACGGAAAACTGGGCGGCACTGTCGTTCGGTACCTCCGGGATGCCGGCCACACAGTCACTGCCCTTGACGTCGCGGGCTCGAGAGAGCCCGGTTTCGTGCGCGTCGACTTCACCGATTACGGACAGACAGTGGACGCCCTCTTCGGCATCAATGACGTGCACGACGGTCTCGACGCTGTTGTGCACCTCGCCGCCGTGCCCGCGCCGGGGCTGATGGCAGACTCGCAGACCTTCCACAACAACATGGCTGCGACCTTCAACGTGTTCCAGGGTGCGCGCAGGGCGGGGATCAAGACGATCGTCTATGCGTCGAGTGAGACCGTGCTCGGACTGTCGTTCGATACGACCCCTCCGCCCTACTTCCCGGTCGACGAGGAGTACCCGACCAGGCCTCAGAGTGTGTACTCGCTCACCAAGCACCTCGAGGAGGAACTCGCCTCCAAGCTCGTCACGTGGGATCCGGAGCTCAGCATCACCGCGCTGCGGTTCTCGAACGTGATGGCGCCGGAGGACTACGCCGAGTTCCCCTCCTTCGACGCGAACCCGCGGCTCCGCAGCTGGAACGCCTGGGGCTATATCGACGCGAGGGATGGCGCGCAGGCCATCGAGCTCGCGCTCATGGCAAACCGCCCCGGATTCGATCGCTTCATCATCGCGGCGGCCGACACGGTCATGAGTCGGCCCAGCGCCAGTCTCGTCGCCGAGGTGTTCCCGGGCGTCGAGGTGAAGCGCGAACTGGGCGAGCGCGAGACCCTGCTCTCGATCGACAAGGCCCGCCGTATCCTCGGCTACGCACCCAAACATTCGTGGCGTGATGGTGCCTGAGAACCATCCCCGCGCGAGGCGCCGAGGCCTGCATCGTCTCTCGCTCGCGCTGCTGATCGGGCTGCTGGTACCGATGGCCGCGACGCAGGCCGCGGCCGCCGACGACTCACCTGTGCCCGAGAACGTTGCCGCGTATTTCGCGACCGGGCTCATTCCTCGTCTTGCCGACCTGTATGGCACGGCGGGCAACAGTGACCCGGACACGACCTTCGACAGCACGACCAAGGTGGGCGCCATCCAGCGGCTGCTCGCCTGGACCCCTGAGTTCCTCGCCGGTGACAAGACAGACAACCCGACGGAGTTGACCAACACCTGGATCGCCCCGGTCACGGCCAAGAGCGGCGCGATTCTCGGCCTTGCCGCGGTGTGGATCAACCCGGGGAACAACAAGGCAGAATTGGCTGACTTCTCTCGCGGTCGCGCGCTCGTCGACGCGCTCGGTCGTGCGCCGAAAGATACCCAGCTCATCGACGACACCGTGCAGCAGGCGTGGTTCGCCACCGATGGCAAGACTCTCACGCCGCTCGTCACCGGCAACTCCGGAACGAGCGGACCGCTGACGATCGCCGAGTACCAGAAGATCCTGCGCGCGAAGGCCGTTGCACCGAAGCCGCCGGCAGCTCCGGCCAACCCCGGACTCCTCATCGCGGGTATCACCCTCGGCGGCGTCGTGGTGCTGCTCGCAATCTTCATCCTGCTTCCCGGGCGCAAGCGTAAGAGCGACACGGCAGCGGATGCTATCAAGCGGCCGCGCAGAAATCCTCGCGGCGAGTCCGAGCGCGCCTTCGATCGCCAGGCATCCACCACGGAGGCGCGGGCCATCTCGCGGGCCCGTGCGGCCGTGAGTGCGGAGGCTGGGCTGGTAGACGCCATGGCGGATGCGGCGGACCGTGCGTCTCATCACGCGCCGACCGAACTTCATGCTGTAGTCGCGGATGAAGCGTCGCAGAAGGACGCCCACGCCACGCCGCGCTCGACCCCACAGAACCCAACACCGCAGGATCCGGCATCCCCAAAGCCCGCGACCGCGACCGCGACCGCGACCGCGCAGAAGAGTCCGGCTCCCCAAAAGCTGACGCAGGCGAAGTCGGCGCAGAAGAAACCAGCGCAAAAGAAGCCGTCGACCGCAAAGTCCGCGCCGGAGAGCGCGCCCGGTTCAGCTTCGAACGATGCAGTCGCACAGAAGCCGACCAGCGAGCGGCCGACTCCGAAGACAAAGCTTGGCAGCACACCCGCAAAGAAGCCCTCGTCGAAGAAGCCAGCCCCGAAGAAAGCAGCACCGAAGAAGCCAGCCTCGGAAATCCCGCACCAGTAACGCAGGCCCGCTCCGCGCGGGCCCTCCTGCACTTCCGAGCCTTCCTTCCTCTGGTTTCTCCGCGCCCGCTCCTTCGTGTTCCGATTTCCTCGCCGCACCTGCCCCGTGGTTGTACCAAATGCAGGAGATACGGATGCCTGTTCCCGGTGTTTCCGGCGTCGAGCCGCGCCTGGGAACGCCCCATTCCTGCATTTGGGACAACAGCTGTGCCAGGCGGGCAGGGGGAGAAACAGGGGAAAGAGTGAATGCCGCGGTTGCGGGTTTGCACAGGCCCCGCGCATCCCGTACGCTGGACGAGGCCAAAGACCGCAGGTTGTCGGCGTGTGTAAAAACTCACCGACCTAAGGCTCGCTCCACGAGTGGGAACCCGCGCAGGTGTGTGAAGTAAGAGGTAATTCTCCAGCTCCGTGCGCATGCGCCGGAGCTTTTTTCGTGAGCGGCTCGTCCTGTCGACTGGGGCCGGTGCCCGTTCGGGCACGACGCAATAACGAAATTGAGGAGCCACATGGCGAACAAGGAAGCTTCGGTTGCCGAGCTTACGGACCTGTTCCGTAACTCGACCGCTGTATTGCTCACCGAGTACCGCGGCCTCACCGTTGCGCAGTTGAAGACGCTGCGAAAGAGCATCAGTGAGAACGCAACTTACGCCGTGGTGAAGAACACGCTGACCAAGATCGCGGCAAACGCGGCCGGCATCAGCTCGTTTGACGACGAGCTGGTCGGCCCATCCGCCATCGCATTCGTGCACGGAGACCCCGTCTCCGTCGCGAAGGGCCTGCGCGACTTCGCCAAGGCAAATCCTCTGCTCGTGGTCAAGGGCGGTTACTTCGACGGTAACCCCCTCACGTCTGCAGAGGTCATCAAGCTCGCTGATCTCGAGTCCCGGGAAGTGCTGCTGGCGAAGTTCGCCGGCGCAGCCAAGGCCTCGCTGTTCGGTGCCGCTTACCTGTTCAACGCTCCGCTGTCGAAGGCGGTTCGCACCGTCGACGCGCTGCGCGCGAAGCAGACCCAGCAGTAAGACTTCGCGCGCCACTGCCCGATTCCCGGGTACGGCGACGCGGCGATAAATACCAGATAGAAGGAGAAATACCATGGCAAAGCTGTCAAGCGACCAGCTCATCGAGGCGTTCAAGGAGCTCACGCTCGTCGAGCTCAGCGACTTCGTCAAGAAGTTCGAGGAGGTCTTCGAGGTCACCGCTGCTGCCCCCGTCGCCGTTGCCGCGGCAGGTGCCGCTGCTGCCGGTGGCGCTGCCGCCGCCGACGAGGCTGAGGAGAAGGATTCCTTCGACGTCGTCCTCGACGCTGCAGGCGACAAGAAGATCCAGGTCATCAAGGAGGTCCGTGCACTGACGAACCTCGGCCTGGGCGAGGCCAAGGCCGTCGTCGATGGTGCTCCGGGCAACGTGCTCGAGGGCGTCAACAAGGAGACCGCCGAGAAGGCGAAGGCTCAGCTCGAGGCTGCCGGCGCAACCGTCACCCTCAAGTAATACCCTGCAACACGCCTCGGAGGCGTCGTCCCGACACGGGACGGCGCCTTCGTGTCGTTGGCGGCAGAATCCGCCCGCGAAGAAAGCGAAAAGTACTTGCGTTGTACTCTCCGTGTCCGCCATAATGGGGACGTAATCGACGCACGAACAGCTTGTCGTACCTGCAGTCACGTGTGAGCTTGATCCCCATCGAAGCGCGAGACTAGACAGTCTTACCCTCTGGCTAGCCCCCGGCTCGACGCGCCGAACGGGGTGTGGTTTTCCCCGCGTCGGGGTGATGATTCCCGACGAAGCTCCACACAACCCAAGATGGCATTACACCGTGACGGTGTGGTGAAACAGCACAAGTGGGCGCCCCCAGGTGGGGGCGCCCACTGTTTCGTTGCGGCGGCACGCCCGCGAGGAGTGTTCAGAATTCCTCTTGTATTCGGCGGCGCGCCAGCCTAGCGTTTAAGGGTCGGCGCCATTGCTAGGAATGGCGCTGCGCGATTTCACCAACCGATTGTCGGCCGACTTCGGAAGGCCGCAACCGGCGATGGACGGGAGAATCCCGCTCGTGTGATTCGACTCCAATGAAGGAGGAGACACATGCGTTTTCACAGGCACCATCGAGTGCTCGTCCCGATCGCAGCAGCCGGAGCCATCGCCATGGCCCTCGCCAGTTGCAGCGGGGGCGGCACGTCCTCATCCGGAGGCTCGGGAGGCCAGAGCCTCAAAGGCACCACACTCAATGTCGCAGCAGACTGGTCAGGCGCTGAGCAGGCGAACTTCGAGAAAGTGCTCGCCCAGTTCTCCTCCGAGACCGGGGCCAAGGTCAACTACACGAGCTACGGAAGCAACGTTGCGACCACGCTGAACACCAAGATCGCAGGCGGGGACCCGCCGGATGTCGCGGTCATCCCGCAGCCCGGCCTGCTGCAGTCGCTCGCCAAGGCCGGCAGCCTCATCCCGGTGTCCGCATCCACCGAGGCCGCGGTCAAGAAGAACTTCTCGCAGGACTGGATCACGCTCGGTTCGGTCGACAGCAAGCTCTACGGCATCTGGTTCAAGGGCTCGAACAAGTCCACGGTCTGGTACAACACGGCGGTCTACACGAACGCCGGCGCGACCGTGCCGAAGACCTGGGATGACTTCGTCGCCCAGCTGAAGAAGGTGTCGGACTCCGGCGTCCCCGGCCTGTCGATCGGCGCCGATGTCGGCTGGCCGCTCACCGACTGGTTCGAGAACGTCTACATCCGCTCCGCCGGGGCGGAGAAGTACGACGAGCTCACACAGCATAAGATCCCCTGGACCGACCCGTCGGTGATCGACGCGCTCACGATCTTGTCGAAGCTGTGGAGCGACTCGACCCTGATCGAACCGGGCGGTGCACAGCGCACCTTCGGAGACTCTGTCACCGAGGTGTTCGGCAATCCGCCCAAGGCAGGGACCGTCTACGAGGGCGACTTCGTGGCCGGCAACATCACCTCGCAGACGAAGGCGAAGATCGGAACCGACGCGAAGTTCTACGACTTCCCGTCGATCAACGGGTCAGGCCCCGCGGTCGTGGGTGGTGGCAACGCCGCCATCCAGCTCAAGAAGAACAAGGGTGCAAGCGCCCTCATGACCTACCTGGCATCGCCCGAGGCGGCTACCATCTGGGTCAAGCTCGGCGGCTTCACCTCGCCGAACAAGAACGTGTCGATGTCGGCATACCCGGACGCGACGTCGAAGCAGATCGCCGAGGCACTGATCGGTGCCAAGACCTTCCGCTTCGACATGTCAGACCAGGCGCCGAGCGCGTTCGGTGGCACCCCCGGTGCCGGCGAGTGGAAGATCCTGCTCGACTTCTACAAGAACCCGAGCGATGTGCAGGGCACCGCACAGGCGCTCGAGGCGGCCGCGGTAGCTGACTACAAGTAGAGGGAACGAGCGGATGTCCGCCGGCCAGCTCGCGGAGACCACAACAGTCACGGGGAAGGGCGTTGGAGTTCTTCGCAACAAGAACTCCCGTCCTCCCCATGGCGGTGGTCGTCGCGCCCTCGTCACGGCGCTGATCTTCCTCGCCCCCGCGCTGTTCCTGCTCGGGGTGCTGGTCGGCTACCCCGTCGTGTATTCGCTCTGGCGCTCGCTGTTCGACGCGCGCGGTGACACCTTCATCGGTGCGGGCAACTACGTGACGATGTTCACCGACCCGGCCACCTTCCTCTCGATCAGGAACAACGTCATCTGGGTCATCGTCGCGCCAATCACCTGCACGATCCTCGGGCTGATCTTCGCCGTGCTGATGAACCGCATCCGCTGGGCGACCGCGTTCAAGCTCATCGTGTTCATGCCGATGGCGATCTCCATGGTCGCCTCCGGCGTGATCTTCCGCACGCTGTTCCAAGAGAACCCCGACCTGGGCGCGGTGAATGCGGGCCTCGTCACGGTGCACGACTGGTTCTCGCACGGAGCGGCGTATCCGGGCGCAAGGCCGAGGGACAACACGGGCGTCAGCGCGCAGAAGGACGGCTCCCTGCTCTCCGACTCCGCCGTCCGCACCGGATCGTCGCAGAACTTCCCTCTCGTGGGCATCCTCGGCACGACCCTGCCGGACAGCGCGAAGACGGCGGTCGCGGCGAGCAATGCCGCAGGGTCCGAGATCACAGGAACGGTGTGGCTCGACTTCGTGACCGGCGGCGGTGGAACGCCGGGCCAGCTCGGCGACCACAAGAAGGGGTTGCCCGGGATCACCGTGGATGCCGTCGACTCCTCCGGCGCGGTCGTCGCCTCCGCGACCACCGCGGATGACGGCCGCTACGCCATCACCGGGCTGAAGTCCGGCAGCTACTCGGTGGGGCTTCCGGCGTCCAACTTCGAGAAGGGCTATTCGGGGGTCTCGTGGCTCGGGCCGACGCTCGTGACGGCGGTGATCATCCTCGCCTATGTGTGGATCTGGGCCGGGTTCGCGATGGTGATGATCGCATCCGGTCTCTCGGCCATGGACATCTCGCTGCAGGAGGCGGCGCGGGTGGATGGCGCGAACGAGTGGCAGGTGTTCAGGAGGATCACGGCGCCGCTGCTTGCGCCAGTGCTCATCGTTGTGTTCATCACGCTCGTCATCAACGTGCTCAAGATCTTCGACCTCGTCTACGTGATACCTCCAGGCTCCTCCCTGCCCGACGCGAGCGTCATCGCGGTGCAACTGTGGACCGTCTCCTTCGGCGGCGGGAACGACCAGGGCCTCGGCAGCGCGCTCGCCATCCTGCTGCTCGTGCTCGTGCTGCCGTTCATGATCATCAACGTGCGTCGCTTCCGAATGGATCGGGAACGATGACGGCGCCAGCGGGAATCGTCAAGGCGAAGCGCGGCGTCGCCGGGCGCATCCTCGACTTCTTCGGCAGGGGCGTCGTCAACGTCGTCCTCGTGATCGTGGCCGTGTTCTGGCTCGTGCCCACGATCGGGCTGTTCCTGTCATCGCTGCGCTCAAGCACCGACAACAGCCAGAGCGGATGGTGGACGATCTTCACGAAGCCAGCCCAGCTGACGATTGAAAACTATGGCAACCTGCTCGGCAACGCGCAGTTCATGGGCTCGTTCATCAACACGATCGCGATCACGGTTCCCGCGACGGTGCTCGTCGTCGTGATCGGCTCCCTCGCGGGCTACGCCTTCGCCTGGATCCGCTTCCCGGGGCGGGACTGGTTGCTCATCGTCGTCATCGTGCTGCTCGCCGTTCCGCTGCAGGTCTCGCTCATTCCGATCGCGAAGCTCTACGGCAGCATCGGGCTGTTCGGCTCGATCGTGGGTGTCATCCTGTTCCACACCGCCTACGGCCTGCCGTTCGCGATCTTCCTGCTGCGCAACTTCTTCACGCAGATCCCGGGGGAGATGCTCGAGGCCGCCCGCATCGACGGGGCGAGCGAGTGGCGCATCTTTCTCCGTATCATTCTGCCGCTCGGCCTTCCGGCGATCGCGAGCCTCAGCATCTTCCAGTTCCTCTGGACCTGGAACGACATGCTTGTCGCGCTCATCTTCACGAACGCCACATCGCAGCCGGTGACCGTCGCCATCCAGAGCCAGCTGCGCCAGTTCGGCGCGAACATCGACATCCTCTCCTCCGGTGCGTTCCTCTCGATGATCGTGCCGCTCATCGTGTTCTTCGCCTTTCAGCGCTTCTTCGTCTCGGCACTGCTCGCCGGCTCCACCAAATAGAGCTCTTCCCTTTCATCATTCAGGAGGTGGTGTGACTGCTGTGACGGATGCGGCTGCTGTGATTCACATCCACCCCTCTCTCATCACCGGTCCCACCACCTCCTGAATAATGAAGCTGCACACGCCTGGGGCGAACGCGCGCAATACGGAGCACGCCGAGTCGTAGGGTTTACGAATGAGCGGAATGCGCGGCGGCGGAGGCAGGGGCGGCCGCGTCAGTGGTGCGGATGTGCGCGCACAGCGAGCCGCGAATGCCGCGGCCCCGAAGATCCCCGGCCTGCTGCGCCGCATCGGCGCGCTCTTCGTGCCGCACCGCCTCGCGCTCACCATCACCGTCGTGCTTGTGATCGTGAGCGCCGGTCTCTCCGTGCTGCCGCCGCTGCTGACCAAGGAGGCCTTCGACCTCGGCCTGTTCCCGAAGGGCGGGCCGAACGTGCCGGTGCTCGTCGGGATCGTGTCGCTCATGATCCTGATCTACGTCTCGTCCGCCGCCCTCGGCGTGTGGCAGACCTGGCTCACCGCGACCGTCGGCAACAAGGTCATGGGCGCCATGCGCATCCGGCTGTTCGGTCATCTGCAGAAGATGGAGCTGGCCTTCTTCACGCGCACCAAGACGGGCATCATCCAGTCGAGGCTGCAGAACGACGTCGGCGGCGTGGCGAGCGTGCTCACCAACACCGTCGCGAGCGTGCTCGGCAACACGGTCACGGTGATAGCCGCGTTCGTGGCGATGCTACTGCTGTCATGGCAGCTCACCGTCGTCGCCGTCGTGCTCATGCCGCTTCTCGTGATCGCGCAGCGCCGGGTCGGCCAGGTGCGCGCCCGCATCGCGACGCTCACCCAGGAGTCGCTGAGCGACATGACGGCGATCACGCAGGAGACCCTCTCTGTCTCCGGCATCCTGCTCGCCAAGAGCTTCAACCAGCAGCAGGCAGAGGTGGGGCGCTACTCCGACGAGAACGATAACCAGGTGCGGCTGCAGGTGCGCCAGCAGATGAGCGGCCAGTGGTTCTTCGCGCTCGTGCAGATCTTCCTCGCCATCATTCCCGCGGTGGTATATCTCGTCGCGGCCTGGCTCATCCTGGGGAATGTACCCGTCACTGCCGGAACGATCGTCGCGTTCACGACCGTGCAGGCTCGGCTCATGTTCCCGCTGCTCGGACTCATGCGGGTCGCCCTCGACCTGCAGACCTCGCAGGCGCTGTTCGCCCGCATCTTCGAATACCTCGATCTGGTTCCCGCGATCGTCGAGGCTCCGGATGCCCGCCCGGTGCGCGAGAGCGAGCTCGGCCGGGTGGAGTTCGATCGCGTGAAGTTCGCCTACCCGGACGCCGGGCCGGATGCCCGCCCCACCCTCGATGACGTCTCCTTCTCCATCGAGCCGGGCCAGTTCGCTGCCTTCGTCGGTCCGTCCGGCGCGGGCAAGACCACGGTGTCGTACCTGATCCCGAGGTTCCATGAGGCCACGAGCGGGCGCATCCTGTTCGCCGGAGACGACGTGCGCGAGCTGAGCCAGGAGTCGCTCGTCGCCAATATCGGCATTGTCAGCCAGGAGACCTACCTGTTCCACGCGACGATCGCCGAGAATCTGCGCTACGCGAGACCGGACGCGAGCGATGCGGAGCTCGTCGAGGCCGCGAAGGCGGCGAACATCCACGCCACGATCACCTCCTTCCCCGACGGCTATGACACGCTCGTCGGTGAGCGCGGCTACCGACTGAGCGGCGGGGAGAAGCAGCGCATCGCGATCGCGCGGGTCATCCTGAAGGACCCGCGGGTGCTCATTCTCGACGAGGCGACGAGCGCGCTCGACTCCGTCTCCGAGCGGGTCGTGCAGGATGCCCTGGATGCGGCGTCGCACGGCCGCACGACCATCGCGATCGCGCACCGACTCTCCACCATCGTCGCCGCGGACGTGATCTTTGTCGTCTCGGGCGGCCACATCGTGGAGCGCGGCACCCACGCTGAGCTGCTCGCGGCCGGCGGCGTCTACGCGACCCTCTACACGGAGCAGACCTCCCGTCGCTGACCTCGTGGCGGGAGCCACCGGCTGGTGGCGGGAGCCACTGACGGTCAGCGCTCCCGCGGCGGGGGAAACCGTCTCGCGGAGGGAGTCGTACCTCTCGCCGCGAGCACACTTCTCCCGCCACGAGAGAGGAGTCACACGGGGCGCAGGTGCGGCCGTCATTGGTAGATTGGCCTGTGTGAAATACGCAGAGACCGTCCTCGACCTGATCGGCAACACCCCGCTGGTCAAGCTGCAGCACGTCACCGAAGGAATCGCCGCGACGGTGCTCGTCAAAGTTGAGTATCTCAACCCCGGTGGCTCCTCGAAAGACCGCATCGCGACCCGCATCATCGACGCGGCTGAGCACGAGGGCAAGCTCAAGCCGGGCGGCACGATCGTGGAGCCCACCAGTGGCAACACCGGCATCGGCCTCGCCCTCGTCGCCCAGCAGCGCGGCTACCGCTGCGTCTTCGTGCTGCCGGACAAGGTGGGCGAGGAGAAGCGCAATGTGCTGCTGGCCTATGGCGCAGAGGTCGTCGTCACCCCCACCGCGGTCGCCCCGGAGAGCCCCGAGTCCTACTACTCGGTGAGCGACCGGCTCGCCCGGGACATCCCCGGTGCGTTCAAGCCCAACCAGTACTCGAACCTCAACGGCCCGCTCAGCCACTACGAGACCACAGGCCCCGAGATCTGGCGCGACACCGAGGGCAAGGTCACCCACTTCGTCGCGGGCGTCGGCACCGGCGGCACGATCAGCGGCGTCGGGAGGTACCTCAAGGAAGTCTCGAACGGAGCCGTGAAGGTGATCGGCGCAGACCCCGAGGGCTCGGTCTACTCGGGCGGCACCGGACGCCCCTACCTCGTCGAGGGCGTCGGAGAAGACTTCTGGCCGGAGGCCTACGACCCGTCGGTCGTGGACGAGATCATCGCGTCGTCCGACGCTGAATCCTTCGGCTTCACGCGCAGGCTCGCGCGCGAGGAGGGACTGCTCGTCGGCGGCTCCAGCGGCCTGGCCGTGGCATCCGCCCTCAAGGCCGCCAAAGACCTTCCAGCGGATGCCGTGGTCGTCGTGCTCCTGCCGGATGGCGGTCGCGGATACCTGGGCAAGGTTTTCAGTGACACCTGGATGCAGTCCTACGGCTTCACCCAGTTGTCTGAGGAGCGCACGGTCGCCGATGTCATCAGCCGCAAGACGGGCGCGCTGCCGGACCTCGTGCACGCGCATCCGTCCGACACCGTTCGCGACGCCATCCAGATCATGACCAAGTACGGCGTCTCGCAGCTGCCGGTGCTCACCGCAGAGCCCCCCGTCGTCATCGGCGAGGTGATCGGCGCACTCGAGGAGCGCTCGCTACTCGAGCACGTCTTCAGCGGCGACGCCCAGATGACCGACCCGGTCGAGAAGTTCGTCGGCAAACCCCTCGGGCTGATCGGTATCTACGAGTCCATCGGGGTGGTGCGCGAGGCCCTCTCTGACGCGGATGCCCTGCTCGTCGTCGAAGACGGCAAGCCCATCTCCGTGGTCACCAGGCACGACCTGCTCACCTTCGTCTCCGACTAACCCACCAATCCATCGCCGAGTTGCCCATTTACGCCCCAGTTTCGCCCCGTTTCTTCCGAAATCAGGGCGGAAGTGGGCAACTCGACCACAACGACAGAAAAGAACCCCGTGTCCCACCAGCAGGATTTCAGCACGCGCGCCATCCACGAGGGCCAGGCATTTGACCCGCGCACCGGTGCGGTCGTGCCTCCGATCTTCCAGACCTCGACCTTCGTGCAGGATGGCGTCGGCGGCCTGCGAGACGGCTACGAGTACTCGCGCAGCGCCAATCCCACCCGCGACGCACTGCAGCAGCAGCTCGCGAGCCTCGAGGGAGGCAAGCACGGCTACAGCTTCTCGTCCGGCCTCGCCGCGGAGGACACCCTGCTGCGAGCAGCGCTGACCCCGGGTGCGCACGTGCTCATGGGCAACGACGTCTACGGCGGAACGCATCGGCTGGTCAACAAGGTGCACGTCCCGTGGGGCGTGAAGCTCAGCACGGTCGAGATGTCTGACCTGGATGCGGTGCGTGCGGCCCTGCGCCCCGAGACGCGCGTTCTGTGGGTGGAGACCCCGAGCAACCCGCTCATGAAGATCACGGACATCGCCGCGCTTTCTGAGATCGGCCACGCGGCCGGAGTGCTCGTCGTCGTCGACAACACCTTCGCGTCTCCGTACCTGCAGAACCCGCTTCTGCTTGGTGCGGATGTCGTCGTGCACTCCACCACCAAGTACATCGGCGGCCACTCCGACGTGATCGGCGGCGCGGTCATCCTCAACGATGACGAGCTCGCGAGCGCGGTCGGCTTCCTGCAGTTCGCGGCGGGCCCCATCTCCGCGCCGATGGACGCGTGGCTGACGAGCCGCTCGCTCAAGACGCTCGCGGTGCGGGTGGAGCGGCACTCCTCGAACGCGCAGGCCATTGCCGAGGCGCTCGTCGGCAATCCGAAGATCGAGCGCGTGTACTACCCGGGGCTGCCCAGCCACCCGGGTCATGAGCTTGCCGCTCGGCAGATGCGCGGCTTCGGGGGGATGCTCTCCGTCGCTGTGAGCGGTGGGGCTGCGGCCGCTCGTTCCTTCGCTGAGTCGACCGAGATCTTCCAGCTCGCGGAGTCGCTCGGTGGCGTCGAGTCGCTCATCGGCTACCCATCGGAGATGACCCACGCCTCCGTGCGGGGAACCGAGCTCGAGGTGCCGGACAACATCGTTCGCCTGTCGGTCGGCATCGAGGGCGTCGACGACCTGATCGCGGATGTGCTCCAGGCACTGAAGTAGCGCCTTACCACTGGTCGAGTAGCGAGGCACGAACGTATCGAGACCGGGACGGCGTAACTCGCACCGTGCTCTCGATACGGCTGCGCCTTCCTCGCGGCCTACTCGACGCGCTGTGGTACGACGGTAACGACGGTAACGACGGATCAAATGCGACACGCAGCGAAAATCGGCCGGATAATGCGGCGTGTCCCCGAATCTCCGACGTTAGCCACGGGCCGGTTTCGAGCGCCGTACTGAGCCTGTCGAAGCGGCCCCACACGCGGTGACGGCGGTTACTGGCACGATGGGGACATGACCGATCGCGAGCCAGAGCCGCTTGCGGGCGTGACCGTCGACACGGGAGCAGTCGCCGTACCCGGTGCGGGCAGTGTCGGCCTGCTGCAGGGCTCTGCACTGTACATCGCGGCGGTCCTCGGCACCGGGATCCTCGTGCTGCCAGCGCTCGCAGCAACGAGGGCCGGACCGGCATCCATTCTTTCCGTACTCGCCGTGCTGCTGTTGTCGATCCCGTTGGCAGGCACCTTTGCCGCACTTGCGACACGCTTTCCCGACTCGGGAGGCGTCGCGACGTTCGTACGGCTTGCGCTCGGCACAACGGCGGCGCGGATGGCCGGATACTGGTTCTTCTTCGGCGTCTGCGTCGGTGCGCCGGTGGTCGCCGTGCTCGGTGGCTCCTATGTTGTGGCGATCTTCGGTGGCCCGCGCTGGGTGGTCGTGCTCGTTTCGGCGCTGATTCTTATTCCGCCCCTGGTGTCGAACGCCTACGGGTTGCGAGTGTCTGGCTGGGTGCAGTTGCTGCTCACGGGCGGCCTGGTCGTGATCGTCGTCGGTGTCGTCGCGGTCTCGGCCCCCGCATCCGACCCGGCCAACTTCGCCCCGTTCATGCCGCACGGCTGGCCAGGTGTCGGCGCGGGAATCAGCCTGTTCGTCTGGGCCTTCGCCGGGTGGGAGGCCGTGACGCACATTGCGGGCGAGTTCCGCAATCCGCGCCGCACCATTCCGCTTGCGACGGCCATTGCAATCGCCGCCGTCGGGATGGCGTATCTGGCGCTGCAGCTCGTGACGGTTGCCGTACTTGGCAGCTCCGCGGGAAGCAGCGACGTGCCGCTCCTCGACCTTGTCGCGCGAACGGCCCCGGGGATCGGCCCGGCCTTCGTCGCCGCGATCGCCGCGATCGTTGCCCTCGGCGTGCTGAACGCCTACCTCGGCGCCTTCGCCAAGCTCGGAGCGTCGCTCGGTCGGGACGGTGACCTGCCGAAGTGGATGGCGAAGGGTGCGGAGAGCGGCGGCATCCCTCGGCGCAGTCTCGCGGTCGTGGGTGTTCTCGCCGCGATCTACCTCGTTGCGCTCGTGTTCACAGGGCTCGATCTCGCGCCGTTCATCCTCATCCACACCGGCTGTATGGTCGCCGTCTACGCGCTCGGCATGGTGGCCGCGCTGAAACTTCTGAAGCGATGGTCACTGGGCTGGTGGCTCGCGCTGATCTCCTGTGTGCTCGTCTTTGGCCTGCTCCTGCTCGCCGGTGCCAATCTTCTGATTCCGGCCGTACTCGCTGCAGCCGCGCTCGTGGTTGCTGTCGTCAAGCGCGGTTTCCGCTGACTCGCGGCCTGCTCTCATTGAGAAAGTTTCTTTCGCGGGGCGAAGAGCAGCAGGCAGGGAGCGATTGGCCGGAGTTTCCTACCAGACGGTCTCCCGCGCGCTCGTCAAGCAGGCCGTCAAGATGGCGTCTGACCTGCAGAAGGGCGCCAAGCCAGAGACCAACTCCACCGATTACAACAACGGTGTGAAGGTTGTTCCGACCTACCTGCTGCCGCCGCAGCTGGTGACCAAGGCAAATGCAGCCGAGTCGTACGCCAACGACCCGACGCTCGAGCCGCTCACCAAGTAATATCACCTCAGAAAAAGGCCGGTCCCGAGTAGCTCGGGGCCGGCCTTTTGTGTGCTCGCGCATCCGTTGTCGTTTCCCTCCTTCTTCCTCGCCCAAATGAAGGAGTTGCGGATGGCTCTCCCCGAGTTTCCGGGGGCAGTATGCGCGTGGGAGCGCTCCACTCCTTCATTTGGGCGGGCGGCGAGAGGGGCGGCAAGGGGTGAGGCGGTCGTGTGGGCTTGACAGTGAGGGGCGCGCGGTTGATACCATGGACGGGCAGATTGTTAGCGCTAACATAAAGTCTCAAATCTTAACAAAGGAACCTCGTGTCGCGACCCGTGTCCTCGTCTGAGCCTGGCGAACGTTACGTTGTGGGCGTTGATTATGGCACGCTCTCGGGCCGTGCCCTCGTCGTGCGAGTCTCCGACGGCGCCGAGCTGGCCTCCGCCGCCCACGACTACCGCCACGCGGTCATGGATGCCGAACTCGCCTCCACGGGAAAGACACTCCCGCCGGACTGGGCGCTGCAGGTGCCGTCCGACTACGTCGACGTGGTGAAGATCGCGGTGCCGGAGGCGATCAGACTGGCCGGCATCGACCCGGCCCAGGTGATCGGCATCGGAACAGACTTCACCGCGTGCACCGTGCTGCCAGTGCTGGCCGACGGCACCCCGCTCAACGAACTTCCCGAGTATGCGGATCGTCCGCACGCCTATGTGAAGCTGTGGAAACATCACGCGGCGCAGCCGCAGGCGGATCGCATCAACGAGCTGGCCGCGGAGCGCGGCGAAACCTGGCTCCCGCGCTACGGCGGGCTGATCTCGAGCGAGTGGGAGTTCGCCAAGGGACTGCAACTGCTCGAAGAGGACGCAGAGCTCTACGAGCGCATGGATCACTGGGTCGAGGCAGCAGACTGGATTGTCTGGCAGCTCACCGGCCGCTACGTTCGCAACGCCTGCACCGCGGGATACAAGGGCATCCTGCAGGACGGCGAGTATCCGTCCGAAGACTTCCTCGGGGCACTCAACCCCGGGTTTGCACGCTTCGCTCTCGACAAGGTGGCGCACGAGATCGGGCAGCTCGGAGCATCCGCCGGTGGTCTCACCGCAGAGGCCGCAGCCTGGACCGGTCTGCCGGAGGGCATAGCAGTGTCGGTGGGCAACGTCGACGCGCACGTCACGGCCCCGGCGGCTCGTGCGGTGCAGCCCGGTCAGATGGTCGCGATCATGGGTACATCGACCTGCCACGTCATGAACGGCGACCGCCTGACCGAGGTTCCCGGGATGTGCGGCGTCGTCGACGGCGGCATCGTCGCTGGCCTCTACGGCTACGAGGCCGGACAGTCCGGCGTCGGCGACATCTTCGCCTGGTACGTGAACAACCAGGTGCCCGGCGACTACCGTGAGGCGGCAAAGGCTGCGGGCCTCGGCATCCACGAATACCTCACCGAGCTCGCGCAGGACCAGCCCGTCGGTGGCCACGGCCTCGTCGCCCTCGACTGGCAGAGCGGCAACCGCTCCGTGCTGGTGGATCACGAGCTGAGCGGCGTCGTGCTCGGCACGACCCTCACGACCCGCCCCGAGGAGATCTATCGGGCGCTGTTCGAAGCCACGGCATTCGGCACCAGGAAGATCGTCGAGACCTTTGGCGCCAGCGGCGTGCCGGTCACCGAGTTCATTGTCGCCGGCGGGCTGCTCAGGAACTCTTTCCTGATGCAGGTCTACAGCGATGTGCTGCGGATGCCCATCTCCACCATCGCGAGCGACCAGGGCCCCGCCCTCGGCTCGGCCATCCACGCCGCGGTCGCCGCGGGTGCCTACCCGAACGTGCTTGCCGCGGGAGAAGTGATGGGCAAGCTCAACCAGAACGTCTATACGCCGGATGCCGCCAGGGCCGATGCCTACGACCTCCTGTATGCCGAGTATTCGACCCTGCACGACTACTTCGGACGCGGCGACAACGACGTGATGCACCGCCTGAGGGCACTGAAGCGGCGCGCACTGACCGAGGGAGGTCTCTCATGAGCACGCGAAGCGCAGAACTGGATGCGGCCATCCACAAGGTGAGAAACGACGTGGCCGCGCTGCACGCCCAGCTCGTGCGCTACGAGCTCGTGGTCTGGACCGGCGGAAACATCTCCGGCCGTGTGCCTGGCGCCGACCTCTTCGTGATCAAGCCGAGCGGCGTCGAGTACGACGATCTCACGGCGGACAACATGATCCTCTGCGACCTCGATGGCACGGTCATCGAGGGAGATCGCGCACCATCGAGCGACACCGCGGCCCACGCCTACGTGTACCGCGAGATGCCGCAGGTGAACGGCGTCGTGCACACCCACTCCACCTACGCGACCGCGTGGGCAGCGCGCGGGGAGGCCATCCCGTGCGTCATCACGGCGATGGCAGACGAATTCGGCGGGGACATCCCGGTTGGTCCATTCGCCATCATCGGCGACGACTCGATCGGCCGCGGAATCGTGCAGACGCTGTCTGGGCATCGCTCGCGCGCCGTGCTCATGCAGAACCATGGTGTCTTCACGATCGGCAAGAGTCCGCGCGACGCCGTCAAGGCCGCGGTCATGGCCGAAGACGTTGCACGCACGGTGCACATCGCCCGCCAGCTCGGTGAGGTCATCCCCATTCCACCGGACAAGATCGATTCGTTGTTCGATCGCTATCAGAACGTCTACGGGCAGCCCGCGGCAGAAGGAAAGAAGTAATGAGCGCAAGTATCGTCCCGGACCTTTCGACCTATGAGGTCTGGTTTCTCACCGGCAGCCAGGGCCTCTACGGGGAGGAGACGCTGCGCCAGGTCGCGGACCAGTCGCGCGAGGTCGCACGGGGCATCCAGGCCTCATCCCACGTGCCGGTCACGGTCGTATGGAAGCCGGTGCTCACCGACAGCAACGCGATTCGACGGGTGATGCTCGAGGCCAATAGCGCAGACAATGTCGTCGGCGTGATCACCTGGATGCACACCTTCAGCCCGGCAAAGATGTGGATCGCGGGGCTCGACGCGCTGCAGAAGCCGCTGCTGCACCTGCACACCCAGGCCAACGTGGAGCTGCCGTGGAGCGAGATCGACTTCGACTTCATGAACCTCAACCAGGCCGCGCACGGCGACCGTGAGTTCGGATACATCCAGACACGGCTGAACGTCGCCCGCAAGACGGTCGTCGGCCACGTCTCGAACCCCGCCGTCGCGGCGCAGATCGGTACCTGGTCTCGGGCGGCATCCGGCTGGCACGCCGTTCGCTCTCTCCGGCTCGCTCGCTTCGGTGACAACATGCGCTACGTCGCCGTCACCGAGGGAGACAAGACCGAAGCAGAGCTGCGCTTTGGCGTGAGCGTCAACACCTGGGCGGTCAATGAGTTGGCCGAGGCCGTCGATGCGGCGAGCGACTCAGACACGGATGCCCTGGTCGCCGAATACCTCGATCTCTACGATGTCGCGCCAGAGCTTCACCCGGGCGCAGAGCGAGCGGACTCCCTCCGGTATGGCGCCCGCATCGAGCTCGGCCTGCGCTCCTTCCTCGAGGCGGGTGACTTCGGCGCGTTCACGACGACGTTCGAGGATCTCGGCGCCCTGCGCCAGCTCCCCGGCCTCGCGGTGCAGCGGCTCATGGCCGACGGCTACGGCTTCGGTGCAGAGGGTGACTGGAAGACGGCCGTTCTCGTGCGTGCCGCCAAGGTGATGGGCGCCGGGCTCCCCGGCGGCGCATCCCTCATGGAGGACTACACCTACGATCTCGTTCCGGGCGACGAGAAGATCCTCGGCGCTCACATGCTCGAGGTGTGCCCGTCACTCACGACGTCGAGGCCGCGCCTCGAGGTGCACCCGCTCGGCATCGGCGGCAGGGAAGATCCCGTGCGCCTTGTCTTCGATACGGATGCCGGCCCTGGCGTCGTTGCCGCCCTCAGCGACATGCGCGATCGTTTCCGCCTCACGGCCAACGTCGTCGAGGTGGTCGAGCTTCCGCAGCCGCTTCCCAAACTCCCAGTGGCGCGCGCGCTGTGGAAGCCGGCACCGGACTTCGCCACGAGCGCGACCGCCTGGCTCACGGCTGGCGCTGCCCACCACACGGTGATGTCGACCGCGGTCGGCATCGAGGCCTTCGAAGACTTCGCCGACATCGCTCGCACGGAGCTCCTCGTGATCGACGAGAACACGACCGTCCGTGGCTTCCAGCGCGAGGTTCGCTGGAACGCGGCGTACTACCGCTTGGCACAGGGAATCTAGACGGCGTCGCCACCGAGATTCCGGTCGCCTGACACCCCGATAGAAATGACCCCCACAACGGGCTCACGGAAGGATATACCCGGGGCGGCATAATTGAGAGCACAGGTCATGCGTCCGTGAGACCAGACAATGAGAAGTCGGAGAACCAGGTGACAGGCGAGCAACGGGCTCGGGCCGTGACGATCTTCGACGTCGCCAGATACGCCGGTGTCTCTCACCAGACGGTCTCGCGCGTGCTCAACGATCGGCCCAACGTGCGATTGTCGACGAAGCTCCGTGTCGAGAACGCGATCGAACAGCTGCGCTACCGGCCGTCAACCGCCGCGCGCACTCTCGTGACGCGACGTTCGCGCACGATCGGGCTCGTGACATCGGGGGCCCCGGACTTCGGCCCGACCAGCACCGTTATCGGATTCAACGAGGCGGCACGGCAGGCACGGTACGCCGTGAGCATGGCGAGCATGCTCGACGCGGATCGGGAGTCGGTGCGTGCAGCCGTCGACCTGCTGCTGCGCCAGAACGTCGAGGCGATCGTCGTCATCGCCGCGCGTCACACTGCCATCGAGGCGATTCGGGGGATTGAGCTCGGAGTTCCGTTGCTCGCGATCGAGGCCGGTGACCAGGTGGGCTTCCACAGCGTCGCCATTGACCAGTACCAGGGCGCCTGCAACGCCGTCGAGCACCTGATCTCGCTCGGCCATCGCACCATCCTGCACTTCTCAGGGCCCCAGGACTCAATGGACTCCGTGGAGCGCGTGCGCGGCTGGCGAGACACACTGTCCCGGCACGGCCTCGTGGCGCGCGAGCCCATGGTGGGGGACTGGTCACCGGCGAGCGGCTTCCGCTACGCGCTCACCCTCACGCCACCCTTCGACTTCACCGCCATCTTCGTCAGCAACGACCAGATGGCACTGGGCATCGTCCACGCCCTCGCGAGCCGGGGAATCCGGGTCCCCGAAGACGTGAGCATCGTCGGTTTCGACGACATTCCCGAGGCGGAGTTCTTCTCCCCCGCGCTCACCACCATGCGGCAGGACTTCGGCGAGCTCGGGCGCGAGATCATGGCGGGTCTGCTCAGGGTGCTCAAGGGCGAGGATGTGCGCGAGCACACCTCGATCCCCGAGCTGATCGTGCGCGAGTCCACCGCGCCTCCGCGCGTCCAGGCTTAACGCAGAACGTGCCCGCCGGCACCAGCCCGAGTGAACGGGCGGCGCGGCGGGCACGCTGGACTTCGGTGGGGATCAGCGACCCGCGAGGGAGCCGCCGATACCTCCAACGCTGAAGTATTTGTTGAGCAGTGCGAACAGCAACACCGGTGGGAGCATCATGATCACGGCGACCGCCATGACGAGACCCCAGTTGGTCTGGTTCTGCTGGAAGAACGTCTGCAATCCGATCTGGAGCGTGTAGTTCTGGTCAGAGCGGAGGAACACGACGGCCACCAGGTAGTCGTTCCAGGCGAGCAGGAACGCGAAGATGGCGGTCGACAGCACGCCCGGTAGCGAGTTGCGCAGGACGACCCGCATGAAGCTTCCGAAGACGGAACATCCGTCCATCCAGGCCGCCTCTTCGAGAGTGATCGGAATCGAGTCGAAGTAGGCCGCCATCATCCAGATCGCCACCGACATGGTCGAGCCGACGTAGATGATCGTGATACCCGCGAGGTTGTCGACGAGTCCGAGCTGCGCGAACAGGATGAACAGCGGGATGACCGCGGTCACGACCGGCAGCGACTGCACGATGAACAACACGAGCGAGTAGCTCGAGACGAGCTTGCTGCGCCCACGAGAGAGCACATAGCCGGCGGGCGCCGCCACGATCACGGCGATGACCACGGTGACGATCGTGACGATGAGGCTGTTCGCCAGCCAGGTGCCGACCGAGGTCTTCTGGAACACCGTGCCGAAGTTCTCGAAGGTGATCCCCGTCGCCGTGCTACCAAGCGACGGCTGCAACGAGAGGAACGCAACGGAGATGATCGGAACCAGGACGACAGCCGAGATGATGAGGATGCCGACGAAGCGCCACCACTTGCCGCGCTCCTGCATCTGGGTGAGCGTGCGACGCCTGCCCGGCTTGGCAGTGTTCTGTGAGCTACGGCCGAGTACGATCGCTGCGGTTTCTGTACTCATTCGATGTTCACCTTTCGGATCTGGCGGTACAGCAGGGTCGAGATGATGACCAGCACGATCGTCATGATGAACGCGATAGCAACACCGGGACCGGTCTGGAAGTTCTGGAAGACGGTCGAGTATGCGAGCACGACGAGCGTCTGGGTGGAGTTGACCGGGCCACCGCCGGTCAGCAGGAAGATGCTGGGGAAGTCGTTGACGCAGAAGATCGTCATGAGGATCCAGCTGATGAACGTCGAGCGCGAGATCATCGGCAGCGTGATGCGGCGGAAGGTCTGCCATGCGGTGGCGCCGTCGACCTTGGAGGCCTCGTAGACGTTGATGTCGACCGACGCCAGTGCCGACGACATCATCATCATCATGAACGGGAAGCTGATCCACACCTTGAACACGCACACCGTCACCTGGGCGAGGAACGGATTCGCGAGGAACAGGACGTTCCCGAGTCCGAGCGCCTGGGCGAGGATCGGCAGCGGTGACTGCGGAGTCGCGACGAGCCAGTTCCACGACGTGGCGGAGACGACCACCGGAACGACCCAGGGGAGAAGAAGGAGCACCTTGAAAATGCCGTTGCCGGGGATGCGCGTCCTGAGGAACAGGGCGAGCGCGAGGCCGATGGCCCAGCTGCCGAAGACGCCGACGACGGTGAAGACGATGGTGAAGATCGTCGCGTGGATGAACTGCGGTGTCTGGACGATCGAAACGTAGTTGGTGAAGCCGACGAAGTTGCCGGCGCTGAGCAGGTCACCGTTGCGCAGGGACTGCGCACCCGCGTAGATCACGGGGTAGACGTTGAGAAGTACCAGGAGGATGAGTGACGGCAGCACGAACAGGGTGAAGGTGCGCGAGTGCGAGAACGCACGCCTTCTCTCGCGGTTGCTGGGCGAACGGCCGGAGCCACCAGCTCCCACGCCAGCCTGGGCTCTTTTGAGCGCTCCGATCACGGACTCGGTCGTCATGTACGTTTCTCCTTTGAAGGTCTTCTCATTGGTCAAACGGATGGGCCCAGCTCGCGCTGGGCCCATCCTAGTTCGCTTGTTACTTCATGAGACCTTCGATAGAAGTCTGCAGGGTGGTGAGAGCATCCTTCGACTTGACGTTGCCACCGAGGATCGCCTGCGTGAAGGTGAGCATCGGAGCAGTTCCGTCAACAGTGTTGGCGATGTTGTAGAACAGTCCGGCGCTGCCCGGAGCAGCCCAGGTCTTGTAGATGGGCTGCCACTCGTCAAGGATCTTGACGTTGTTCGGGTCGGACTTGAACTCAGCGGTGTCCGCGATGGACTTGAGCGGCGGGAGGCCGATACCCGTCTTCTTCGTCCACAGCTCCTTCATGTTCTGGTAGTAGTACGTGAGGAACGCCTCAGAACCCTTCTGGCTCGGGGTGTTCTTGTACATCATGATGTTGTTCGGGAAGTACAGGCCACCCTTCTTGCCGCTCGGGCTGGTCAGCGGGTCACCGACAACCAGGTCGCCTGCAACGTCTCCAACAGCACCCGCCGCGAGGCCGGCACCATCCCAGCCGAAGCCGAACTTCTTCGCCTTCCACTGCGACTGCACGTTTGCGCTCGTGTAGGTCGCAGCAGCCGGGTCGCTGTAGCCGTTCTTGACGAGCTCGAGGATGAAGTCCATCGCCTCGATGTTCTCGGGGGTGACGCACTCCGGCTTCTTGTCGGCGTTGAACAGGCCGCCACCGTTGTTGATCATGAAAGCGGTGAGGATGTGGCTACCGGTGAAGCTGCCCGCGCCGGAGCCGAGGCCGAAGCCGTAGACACCGATCTTCTTGAGTGCGGCACACACGGCGAGGTACTCGTCCCAGGTCGTGGGCGACTCGACGCCGGCCTCAGCCATGAGGGACTTGTTGTACCACGAGCAGCGAACGTCGAGGTTGTACGGAACTGCCGCGTAACCGTCGTCGGTCTTCATGGTGTCGATGAGGCCCGGAAGGAAGTCATCGTAGATGCCGTTGCTCTTCCAGCTGTCAAGCAGGTTGTCTGCATAGGCGATCTTGCCCTGGTTGGCGAACTGGAACGCCTGTGTTCCACCGCCAGAGCTGACTGCGGGGCCCGTGTTGGACGCGACGGCCGAGGAGAAGGTCTGGGTGAAGTTCGCCCACTGGATCTCCTGGTAGGTGGCCTTCGGCAGGCCGCTCTTCGGCTTGTACGCCAGCGTGATCTTCTTGTCAGTGGGGTTGAACTCTGTGCCACCCCAAGGCATGTTCCAGAACTTGAGGGGCTTGCTGGAACCACCTCCGCCGCTGCCTCCTGTCGAGCATGCTGCGAGAGCTGCAGTCGCAGCCACGCTTCCCGCGATTCCTAAGAATCCGCGCCTAGAGAAGGAAGATCCTGTGGATTGTGATGCCATGACAGTTCCTTTCCAGCCGTCGCTTCGTTGGGTGCGGCGGCCATGATTCGTCGTTGGATGCATGTGTCGCTCTATTGGTGAAAAGGTTTCGTGCTGCGACGGCATTAGTATTCATGGCTTCTGGAATGTTGTCAACACGAAAATCCGTTTAGTTATCTGAAAGAGACCGCTCCCACGCAAACGCACTTGCCCGCTAGCATGAGCGGATGAGCAAGCAAAAGGTTTCGCCGTCGAGGCCCACTCTTGCCGAGATCGCGCGCGACGCCTCGGTGTCGATGTCGACCGTGTCAAAAGTGCTCAACGGCAGGGCTGGAGTCTCCGATCCGGTGCGTGAACGCATCGAGAGCCTGCTGCACTCCGCGGGTTACAGCAGGCGTGGTACCGCACACTCCCAGGGCAGGATGCTCGAGGTCGTCTTCGAGAACGTCGACAGCGAGTGGTCGCTCGAGATCATCCGCGGGGTCGAGCGCGTCGCGAGAGAGAACGGCCTCAGCGTCATCCTCACCGAAAGCGGCGATCACTACGCCCCGGCTCCGGACTGGATTGATGGCATCCTGCGCCGCCGCCCGATCGGTGTGATCCTGTTGTTCTCGAAGCTCTCGGTCGATCACAAGCGGCAGCTGCGCACCAGGAACATCCCCTTCGTCGTGCTTGACCCAGCCGGGGATCCGGACCCGGATGTCGCTTCGGTCGGCTCCGGAAACTGGTCGGGTGGGCTCGCCGCAACGCGCCACCTGATCGAGCTCGGACACCGCCGGATCGCAATGATCAACGGGCCGGAGGCGATGCTGTGCTCCAGGGCGCGGCTGTCGGGGTATCGCTCTGCGCTCGACGAGGCTGGCATCTCGTTCGACCCGACTCTCGTCGGGGCCGGGATGTTCCACTACGAAGACGGCGTGAACACCGGCAAGAAACTCCTGAGCATGGACAACCCGCCGACCGCGATCTTCGCCGGCAACGACCTCCAGGCCTTCGGCGTGTACGAGGCCGCTCGACTGCTCGGGCTCTCCGTTCCCGACGATGTCTCCGTCGTCGGATACGACGATGTTCCGAGCGCGAGCTGGATGGGACCAAAGCTCACGACCGTGCGCCAGCCGCTCATCGAGATGGCCGAGCAGGCGACTCGTCTCGTGCTCGCACTCAAGGAAGATCCACTCCGATCGGTGGTGAGAGTCGACCTCGCGACGAGCCTGGTGGTGCGATCGAGCACGGCGCCGCCGCGGGGCTGATTTTGGGCCTTCCGGGCCGGATTGCGATACTTCTTCACGACATGTTTCTGCAATTCAAGAGAAAACTTGCGTAAACATTCCCCTGCGTATAGCGTGACGAGCGCACAACCGGTCGGTGAGCTGCCCCGATCGAGGATGAAGGAGTCTGCACCGATGAGCAAAACACCTCTCGGCATCGCACTGTTCGGACACGGCTTCATGGGAGCGGCCCATTCACAGGCCTGGCGGGTTGCACCGCGCTTCTTCGACCTGCCGCTCGAGCCGCGGATGTCCGTGATCGTCGGCCGGGACCTCGCACGCACGGAGGAGGCGGCGCAGAAGTTCGGCTGGGCCGAGGCCGCGACGGACTGGCGGAGCGTGATCGAGCGCGACGACATCGGTCTCGTCGATATCTGCACCCCGGGCTCCAGTCACGTCGACATCGCGATCGCCGCGCTCGAGGCAGGCAAGCACGTTCTGTGCGAGAAACCTCTCGCGAACACTGTCGCTGAGGCAGAGTGGATGGCCGAGGCCGCCGCGCAGGCTGCCTCGCGCGGTGTCTTCGCCATGGTCGGGTTCAGCTATCGCCGCGTTCCCGCGATCCTCCTCGCCCGCCAGCTCGTCACCGACGGCCGCATCGGCGAACTGCGGCAGGTGCGCGCGCTGTACCTGCAGGACTGGCTCGTCGACGCGGAGGGGCCGATGACCTGGCGCCTCGACAAGAATCTCGCCGGCTCCGGCGCCCTCGGCGACATCGGCGCCCACGCGATCGACGCCGTACAGTTCGTGACCGGCCGCACCGTCACCAGGGTGAGCGGCACCCTCGAGACGCTGGTGCACGAGCGGCCGCTCCTCGGCGAATCCGTGGGGCTCAGTGGAACCGCATCGAGCGAACGCGGCCAGGTGACCGTCGACGACGTGGCCCTGTTCAGCGGGCGACTCGACAACGGCGTGCTCGCCTCCTTCGAGGCGACCAGGTTCGCCACCGGGCGCAAGAACGCGTTCCGGCTCGAGTTCAGTGGCTCCGACGGGGCGATCGCCTTCGACTTCGAGCGGATGAACGAGCTCGAGTTCTACGACCGCACGAACCCGGCCGGCGAGCAGGGCTTCCGCCGCATCCTGGTGACCGAGCCCGAGCATCCGTATATGGCGTCGTGGTGGCCGACGGGGCATGGCATCGGCTACGAGCATCCGTTCTCCCACCAGGTGCGCGACTTCGTGGTCGACATCGTCGCGGGCACGCAACCGCGCCCCTCCTTCGCAGAAGGCCTGCAGGTGCAGCGGGTGCTCGACGCGATCGAGACCAGTTCGGCATCCGGCAGCAGCTGGATTGCCGTGGGGGCAGACAACACGGGCGCCGCACACGCGGGCGCCGCGAAAGGACAGTAACGATGACCGAACAGCCGACACGCGAGCGCCAGGCGCTCATCGTGCGAGGGGGATGGGACGGTCACCAGCCCGTTGAGACCACCAACTCGATGATCCCGTTCCTCGAGCGCAACGGATTCACCGTGCGCGTCGAGGAGGGGCCGGCCATCTACACGGATGCCGACTTCATGAAGACCGTCGACCTGGTGCTGCAGATCAACACCATGGCGACCATCACGAAGGAAGAGTTCGCCGGCCTCCAGGATGCCGTTCTGAGCGGCACGGGCATGGGCGGCTGGCACGGCGGCATTGCGGACTCGTACCGCAACAACGCCGACTACCTTCACATGATCGGCGGACAGTTCGCCCACCACGCGGGCAAGGACCCGGCCGAGCGCACCGGCGAGCAGTCGGACAACTACATCCCGTACACGGTGCACATGACCGAGCTCGGCAAGACGCATCCGATCACCCAGGGCATCGCAGACTTCGATCTCGTCACGGAGCAGTACTGGGTGCTGAGTGACGAATACAACGACGTGCTGGCGACCACGACGCAGACCGTTCGCCCATGGGACGCGTGGAACCGCCCGGTCACGGCTCCGGCCATCTGGACCCGTCAGTGGGGCAAGGGCCGCATCTTCGTGTCCGCTCCCGGGCACCGGCTCGAGATCCTCGACAACCCGAACGTGCGCACGATCGTGGAGAGGGGACTCCTGTGGGCAGCCCGCTGAATATTGGAATCATCGGCGTCGGCAACATCAGCACGCAGTACTTTGCGGAGTTCCCCAAGCTGCCCGGCCTGAAGCTCATCGCCGTCGCAGACATGAACGAGGCGCGCGCGGCCGAGGTGGCGGCGGAGCACGGGGTGGAGTCGCTGAGCGTCGACGCCCTGCTCGCGGATGACCGCATCGACGCCGTGCTCAACCTCACCATCCCCGCGGCCCACGTCGAGATCGCGACCCGCGCGCTGAAAGCGGGAAAGCACGTCTACGGCGAGAAGCCGCTCGCGCTCGACCCGGTGGAGGCCGCGCCGATGCTTGAGCTCGCGCGCGAGCGCGGGCTGCGCGTCGGGAGTGCCCCTGATACGGTGCTCGGCACCGGCGTGCAGACCGCACGACATCTGCTCGACACCGGCGCGATCGGTGACGCGGTTGCCGCCGCGGTGCACTGGAGTGCCCCCGGTCACGAGGCCTGGCATCCCGCGCCACAGTTCTACTACCAGCCGGGCGGTGGCCCGCTGTTCGACATGGGGCCGTACTACCTCACCTCGCTCGTGACCCTGTTCGGGCCCGTGCTGCGGGTCTCCGGCGTCGCGACGCGATCGGCGAGGCAGCGCACTGTCGCGACGGGCGACCAGGCCGGTGCGGCCATCCCGGTGAACATCGACACGCACGTGAGCGCGATCCTGGAGCATGCCAATGGCGTGACCTCCACGGTCACCGTGAGCTTCGAGGTGTGGGCATCGCGCACGCCGCTGTTCGAGGTCTACGGCACCGCGGGCACGATCTCCGTTGCTGACCCGAACCGGTTCTCCGATCCGACCGAGGTCTGGACGGCCGAGACGAAGGAGTGGGCCGAGGCGCCCGTCTCCGCCGGATACGTGGATGCCGGCCGCGGCTTCGGACTGGCCGACATGGCCCACGCGATCGAGACAGATCGCCCGCATCGGGCATCTGGAGACCTCGCCTTCCACGTGCTCGAGATCATGGATGCCGTGGTGCGGGCAGCGCACGATCACACGATCGTCGAGCTGACCAGCACGGTCGATCGGCCGGAGCCGGTTGCGGCAGGGTCGACTCCCGACAGCTGGTAGACACTCTTAGAGGAAAACTGCCCCGCTCGACATGGTCGAGCGGGGCAGTTCCTGTTTAGTGTTCAGCGCCTCGCGGCGTACTGCTCTCGAATGATCGGCCGGGTGTCGTGCAGCGGGCGTGCGGTCATCTCGACGGTCCAGTCCGGGCGGGCGTTCTTGAGCGCCCACGCCGCCTGCACGGTCGCGCCGAGCGCGACGTACTCCGCGGGGGAGGGAACCTCAACCGGGATGTCGAACACCTGGCCCGCGATCGTGGCGACCGCCTCGTTCTGGGCCGCGCCCCCGATGAGCAGGATGCGGCGTGCGTCAACGCCCTGGGCTCGGATGGCGTCCAGGCCGTCGGCGAGGCCGCACAGCATCCCCTCGATTGCGGCGCGCGCGAGGTTCTGTCTGCTCGTGGAGGCGAGGGTCATGCCGAACAGGCTCGCGGTGGCGTCTGGCAGGTTGGGAGTGCGCTCTCCCTCGAAGTAGGGCTGCAGCACGAGGCCGCCCGCGCCGGGCTCCGCCTCGAGGGCGAGGCGTCCGAGTTCGGTATGGTCCACCCCGAGGAGACCCGCGACGGAGCCGAGCACGCGTGCGGCGTTCATCGTGGCGACGAGCGGGAGGAAGGCGCCGGTGGCGTCGGCGAATCCCGCAACCGTGCCCGTGGCATCCGCTGTCGGTGCGTCTGTGACGGCGAAGACCGTGCCGCTCGTGCCGATCGACACCACGACGTCTCCCGGGCCCGCGCCGAGGCCGAGTGCCGCCGCCGCATTGTCGCCCGCGCCGACGCCGATGACGCGGGCGGTCTGGATGCTCTGCTCCGGGAACTTGGCGCTCTCGCCGCCCCAGCCCCCCGGCTTCATGACGCGCGGGAGCATGGCCGGATGTCCGAGGGCGAGCTCGAACAGCTCACGGTCGTAGCGGCCCGTCGTCGGGTTCCAATAGCCGGTGCCGCTCGCGTCGGAGCGGTCGGTCGTGAGTTCCTCCAGGCGCGGGCCGCTGGGGCTCTCGCCCTCCGGCCCGAAGCCGCGCAGGCGCCAGGTCAGCCAGTCGTGGGGGAGGGCGACGGCCTCGACCTTCGCCGCGTTCTCCGGCTCATTGTCACGCAGCCAGCGCACCTTGGTTGCGGTGAAGCTTGCAACCGGTACGAGGCCCGTGCGCTTGGCGTAGTCCTCGGCGCCGACCTCGGCGATCAGGTCTGTGGCAGCCTGGGCGGAGCGGGTGTCGTTCCAGAGCAGTGCCGGGCGGATGACGCGGCCATCGGCATCCAGCACGACCATGCCGTGCTGCTGCGCCGCGACCGAGAACGCGGAGACGCCCTTGAAGCCGCCGGCGTCGTCGATGGCGGCGAGCAGCGCATCCCACCAGGCGTTCGGGTCGACCTCGGTGCCGACGGGATGGGGTGCTCGCCCGGTGCGAACGATCTCCCCGCTCGCGAGGTCGCGGATGACGACCTTGCAGCTCTGGGTGGACGAGTCGATTCCTGCAACCAGCGTCATGCTGCTCCCTTTAGTCTCTGCAAAAGTATCTACTCACAGCGGTGAGGTCTGGCAATCGGCTGCTCATTCGGTGAACGAAGAGCCGATCGCCAGACCTCAGCGGAAGGTGGTGATTGTTAGCGGGCGCCCATCAGGTGCTCGAGGGCGAGCTGGTTGAGACGCACGAAGCCGAAGCCCTTCGCACCGAAGTACGAGTCGGCGTCGAAGTCCTCGAACGCACTGCGGTCGGCGAGGAGCTCCTTGTAGCCCTCGCCAGCGCCGAGCGTCGGCACCTGGATCTCGGGCACGCGCGAGGCGGCGAGAGCCTCCTGTACCTCGGGATCAGCGCGGAACGCCTTGGCGCGCTCCTTGAGCAGCAGGTAGTTCTGGATGTTGGCACGAGCGGAGTCCCAGACGCCGGTGATGTCTTCGGTGCGGCTTGGCTTGTAGTCGAAGTGGCGGGGACCGGTGTAGGCCTGGCCGCCGTCCGGGCCGCCGTTTTCGAGCAGGTCGACGAGGGCGAAGGCGTTGGCCAGGTCGCCGTGCGCGAACACGAGGTCCTGGTCGTACTTGATGCCACGCTGGCCGTTGAGGTCGATGTGGAACAGTTTGCCCTGGTAGAGCGCCTGGGCGATGCCCGCGGCGAAGTTGAGCCCGGCCATCTGCTCGTGGCCGACCTCGGGGTTGACGCCGAACAGCTCCGGGCGCTCGAGGGTCTCGATGAAGGCCAGAGCGTGACCGACGGTGGGCAGCATGATGTCGCCGCGGGGCTCGTTCGGCTTCGGCTCGATGGCGAAGCGGATGTCGTAGCCCTTGTCGGTGACGTACTGGGCGAACAGGTTCACGCCCTCGCGGTAACGCTCGAGAGCCCCCTGCAGGTCCTTGGCCGAGTCGTACTCTGCACCCTCGCGGCCGCCCCACATGACGAAGGTCTTGGCGCCGAGCTCCGCGCCGAGGTCGAGCTGGCGGAGCGCCTTGCGCATGGCGAAGCGGCGAACGGCGCGGTCGTTGGAGGTGAAGCCGCCGTCCTTGAAGACGGGCGCGCTGAACAGGTTGGTGGTGACCATCGGGATGATGAGGCCGGTGTCGGCGAGAGCCTGCTTGAGGCGGTCGATCTGCTTCTGGCGCTCGGCATCCGTCGAGCCGAAGGAGAAGAGGTCGTCGTCGTGGAAGGTGAGGCCGTATGCGCCGATCTCGGCCAGTCTCTCCACAGCCTCGACAACGTCGAGGTGCGGGCGGGTCGGGCCACCGAACGGGTCGGTGCCGTTGTATCCGATGGTCCACAGACCAAAGGAGAATTTGTCGTCGCGAGTCGGCTGCAGTGCCATGGTGTTCCTCATTCTTTTCGCTGCCAGTGATAGTTTGTTGGCTTATAAAACATATTATCGCTTTGCGGTGTGAACGCAATGGTGATTTTCGGCTCGGATAAGGTGATGTCGGCACGATGAGGAGACAGGTGAACGGCGACAACCTCGACCGGGTACGGCAGCGCAATCTCTCCACCGTGCTCCGACTCGTGCACGAGAACGGATCGCCGTCGCGCGCGTGGCTCACCCGCAACACGGGGCTCAACCGGTCCACCGTCGCTGCACTCGTTGCCGAGCTCGTCGAGCGCGATCTCGTGATCGAAAGCGAGCCGGACCAGACCAAGCGGGTCGGGCGCCCGAGCCTCATCATCCGCCCCAGCGAACGCAGCGTGGCCATCGCCGTGCACCCTGAGCTGGATGCCGTCGAGGTCGGGGTCGTCGCGCTCGGCGGCACGGTGCTGCAGCGACGCAGGCTCGAGACCACGCACATCCCGAGTGTGTCCGAGGTGGTCGATCTCGTGGCCGCCGCGGTCAAAGACATCAGTGCCGAACTCGGGAAGGCCCACCGTTTCGTGGGCATCGGACTCGCCGTACCCGGCCTCGTGCGCAAGACCGACGGCGTCGTGAGCGTCGCCCCTCATCTTGGCTGGACCGACGAGCCGCTCGCCGGCCTCCTCGCCGAGGCGACGGGGTTCTCGGTGGACTCGGCAAACGACGCCAACGCAGGCGCAATCGCGGAGCGCGTCTTCGGGGCGGGCCGCGGAGTCGAGGAGATGATCTACCTCAACGGAGGCGCGAGCGGCATCGGCGGTGGCGTGATCTCCTCGGGGGAGATGTTGCGCGGAGCATCGGGTTTCGCCGGCGAGATCGGCCACACCATGGTCAACAGCGCGGGCGTGCGGTGCCACTGCGGGTCGAGCGGATGCCTCGAGACAGAGGTCTCGCGCGCCCCACTCCTCGACGCGCTCGGCCTTGCCGCGAGCGAGGCGGAGCGTCTCGACGAGGCGCTGGCCGCCGCATTTGCGCCGGGCGCATCCCCGTCGCCCACGCTCGTCGAACTCGTGCACCGGCAGCTCGGCTTCCTCGGTCGTGCCCTCGGCAACACGGCGAACATCTTCAACCCGCAGCTCATCGTGCTCGGCGGATTTCTCGGCTCGCTGTATTCCGTTGCGCCCGAGGTGCTCGACGCGGCGATGCGGGCGAGCGCGATGGCGGCCGTCTCCGAGTCGATCCAGATCAGGAGGGCGGAGCTCGGCAGCAGCATCCTCATGATCGGTGCCGCCGAACTTGCCTTTGCGGGAATATTAACCAACCCGGCCGCTTAATATTGTTGGGCCGGGACGAGTCGAAAGTGCAGGAGAACCACGTGACAACAGGCAACGAGGACTATCGCGACTCCGGGCTGGTGTTTCCGAGCGACTTCATCTTCGGTTCCGCGACGGCCGCGTACCAGGTCGAGGGCGCGTGGAACGAGGATGGCCGTGGGCCGTCGATCTGGGACACCTTTGCACATACCCCCGGGCGCATAACCGACGGCACCTCGGGCGACGTGGCCGATGACCACTATCACCGTCTCGAGGAAGACCTCGACCTCATGAAGAGCCTGGGCCTCGATGCCTACCGCTTCTCCATCTCGTGGTCGCGCATCATCCCCACCGGCTCCGGCGCGGTGAACCAGGCCGGCATCGACTTCTACTCTCGGCTCGTCGACGGGCTGATCGCCCGCGGCATCCGCCCCATCGCGACGCTGTACCACTGGGACCTACCGCAGCCGCTCGAAGACGCCGGAGGCTGGCCGAACCGCGAGACCGCGTATCGCTTCGCAGAGTACGCGGCCGTGATCGGCAAGGCTCTCGGGGATCGCGTGCACACCTGGACCACGCTCAACGAGCCGTGGTGCTCCGCCTATCTCGGTTACGGCTCCGGCTCGCACGCGCCCGGTCGCACGAACGCGGCGGACGCGCTGACCGCGGTGCATCATCTCAACCTCGCCCACGGGCTCGCGCTCACCGAACTGCGCAAGGTCGTCACCAACGACCCGGAGTTCTCGATCACGCTCAATCTGCACGTGCTGCGGGGCGACGGCGACACCGGTCCTGAGGCGGTGCGACAGATCGACGCGATCGCCAACCGTGCGTTCACCGGTCCGCTGCTGCGCGGCGCATACCCGCAGGATCTCTTCGACGACACCGCGAGCATCACGGACTGGTCGTTCATTCGCGAGGGTGACCTCGAGATCATCCACCAGCCCATCGACTTCCTCGGCGTCAACTACTATTCCACGACCACGGTGCGCATCTGGGATGGCGTGAGCGACCGTTCGGCCGGGGACGGACACAAGCCGGCCGCCGGATCCTCGTGGCCAGGCGCAGACAGGGTCGAGTTCGTGCAGCAGGCAGGCCCGTACACGGCCATGGGATGGAACATCGCGCCCAGCGGATTCGAGACGCTGCTGACCGACCTGCACGCCGAGTTCCCAGACCTCCCGCTCATGATCACCGAGAACGGTGCGGCCTTCGACGACGTCGTCGTCGATGGAGCCGTCCACGATGTCGAGCGCACCGACTACCTCCGTCGCCACATCACCGCGGTCCACCGGGCGATGCAGCGCGGCGTGGATGTGCGTGGCTACCAGGTGTGGTCACTGTTCGACAACTTCGAGTGGGGCTATGGCTTCTCCCGGCGGTTCGGCATCGTTCGCGTCGACTACGACACGCTCGAGCGCACGGTCAAGGACAGCGCGCACTGGTACGCCGCCCTGGCGAAGAGCAAGACGATTCCGGAGTAAGCCCCATTTGACAACAGTTGTTCACCCTGGCGATTCACTCTCGAATCGCCAGCGGCTCGTTTACGTGCTCGTTTTGGGGGCGCTGACCGCACTCGGCCCCTTCTCCGTCGACCTCTATCTCCCCGCGTTCCCCGCGGTGGAGTCCGAGCTGGGCACGACGGCGGTCGCCGTGCAGCTCACCCTCACCGCGACGACGATCGGTTTCGCCCTCGGGCAGCTCTTCGTCGGCCCGTGGAGTGACAAGGTCGGCCGCAGGCTGCCGCTCATCGCCGCGACCCTGCTCCACATCGGCTCGAGCCTCGGCATCGTGCTCGCACCGGATGTTGTCTGGGTCGGGATCTTCCGCGTGCTGCAGGGAATCGGTGCCGCTGGCGGTGGTGTCGTGGCCATGGCAATGGTGCGCGACCTGTTCGGCGGACTCCCTCTCGTGCGGATGCTGTCGAGACTTGCGCTCGTCAGCGGGCTTGCGCCGGTGCTGGCTCCGGTCATCGGCTCGCAGCTGCTGCGGATCGTGGACTGGCGTGGGATCTTCGTGTTCCTCACCATCTACGGGGTGCTCGTCGCGATCGCTGCCGTGTTCTTCCTCGTCGAGACCCAACCGGCGGCCCGGCGCGCGGACTCCGGACACAACACGATCGGTCAGCGCTATCGTGCGCTGTTCTCCGACCGGGTGTACGTGGGCACGATCATCATCGCCGGCATGACCTTCTCCGGCCTGTTCGCCTACCTGTCGATCGCGCCGCTGCTGTTCCAGCAGGTCTACGGGATGTCCGCCCAGGAGTTCGGTCTGCTGTTCGCCATCAACTCGATCGGCATCGTCATCGGGGTGCAGTCCAGCTCGCGGCTGGCCAAGTACATCGGTCCGCAGTGGATCCTGTTCGGTGCGGTATGCCTCATGCTCGTCTCGGCGATAACCATCGTTGTGCTCGACCTCGCGGGCGGCGGCCTGTTCGGCATCCTCATTCCGCTCTGGTTCTTCATCACCGCCTGCGGATTCGCGTTCCCATGCCAGCAGGTGCTCGCGCTCGCGGGGCACGGCAGCGAGGCGGCGACCGCGGCATCCGTGATGGGAGCGGTGAACTTCGGCTCGGCCGGGCTGATCTCGCCGATCGTCGGTCTGTTCGGCGTGAGCACCGCGGTACCCATGGGCGCCGTGATGATCTGCACCTCGGTGGTGTCGCTCTTCGTCATGTGGCTCATCGTGCGGCCGCGCTCGGTGCCCGCTCTCGCCCGCTGACGCGTCCGCGCCCCGGGCCTCACGTTTCGCGCCCGTTACTCGTCCGGGTTTCGCCCAAATGAAGGAGTTGCGGAATCCGCGCCTTGTGTTTCCGGGGCGGCCCGTTCCGACACGCCGCGCAACTCCTTCATTTGGGCGGAGCCGGGACGGGATCGGGCGACAGAGGGACCGCGCGGGCTCAGGCGCGGGCGATGACCGTGAGGATGTGCAGGTATTTGTCGCCGAACGGGGTGGTGGCCGGGCCCTCGTGTTCGCTCCGTTCGAGGATGCGGTTGCCTCGCAAAAGGAGGAGAAAATGCGTCGGTGGAAGCGAATGTTCCTTCATCCCGCGTCGATCCGAAAAAACTCCTCCGTTTGTGTCGGCGGGCAAACGCGGGTCGAGTAGGCACACAGGCACTCGCTGGCGGGCGCATTCCCCGCTAACGTTTGGGGATGAGAATCCTCTTAATCGGCGCCGGTGGGGTTGGCGATGCCATCGCCAAGATCGCCGCACGGCGCGATTTCTTCGAGGTGCTGGTCGTGAGCGACTACGACGAGGAGCGTGCCGAGCGCACCGTGGCGTGGATCGAGCAGAAGCACGGCCCGCAGAACGGTCGCTTCGTGACCGCGCAGATCGACGCATCCGACCCGGACAGCGTCGCATCCGTCGCCCTGGAGTTCGGCGCGACCCACGTGATGAACGCGGTCGAGCCCAAGTTCGTGCCCACGATCTTCGCAGGCGCGCTCGCGGCAGGGGCCAACTATCTCGACATGGCGATGAGTCTCTCGGAGCCGCATCCGACCGACCCGCACGAGCAGACCGGCGTGAAGCTCGGCGACGACCAGTTCGCTCAGGCCCCGGACTGGGAGACGGCCGACCTGCTCGCGCTCGTTGGCATCGGCGTCGAGCCTGGCCTCAGCGACGTGTTCGCGCGCTACGCGGCCGACCACCTGTTCAGTGAGATCGACGAACTCGCGGTTCGCGACGGAGCCAATCTCATCGTGCGGGATGCCGCGGGCGAGGAGATCTTCGCGCCATCCTTCAGCATCTGGACCACGATCGAGGAGTGCCTGAACCCGCCCGTGATCTGGGAGAAGGAACGCGGCTGGTACACAACGGAGCCGTTCAGCGAGCCGGAGGTCTTCGAGTTCCCCGAGGGCATCGGTCCGGTCGAGTGCGTCAACGTCGAGCACGAGGAAGTGCTACTCATGCCGCGCTGGATCGACGCCAAGCGGGTGACCTTCAAGTACGGACTCGGCAATGAGTTCATCGGCATCCTGAAGACCCTGCACCAGCTCGGCCTCGACAAGACGGAGCCGCTGCGGGTGCGCTCGCCTAATGGCCCGGTGGAGGTGGCGCCGCGCGATGTGGTGGCCGCCGGCCTCCCCGACCCCGCGACAATCGGGCCGCGGATGACCGGCAAGACCTGCGCGGGCGTGTGGGTGACCGGCATCGGCGCCTCCGGCACCCCGCGCGACGTCTACCTCTATCACGTGAGCGACAACGAGTGGACGATGGCGGAGTACGAGTGCCAGTGCGTCGTCTGGCAGACCGCGCTGAGCCCGGTCATCGCGCTCGAACTGCTCTCGACCGGCACCTGGGCCGGAAGCGGCGTACGCGGCCCCGAGGCATTCGACGCCGAGGTATTTCTCGACCTGATGGCGCGACCGCTGGCCGAGGGCGGGTACGGGCAGGCGTGGGGGCTCGAGGAGAGGACGCCAGGGACATGAGCCCAGCGAAGTCCGTGCGAAGCGAGGAGGTGCTGGAGTTGGCCCTCGGCGTTCTCGAGCGCAACGGCCTCGAGGCGTTCAGCCTGGCCGAAGTGGCCAAGGCGGCGGGCGTCAAGCCGCCGTCGCTCTACAAGCAGTTCGAGGGAAAAGCCGACATCGAAGCCCAGCTCATCGAGGCGGGGTTTCGGATGCAGGGCGACACGACCAGGCGCGCCATGGCCGCGTTGGGTCCATCGCCGACGCGACGGATGGTCGTGGAAATGCTGGCGCGGGCCTATCGCGACTTCGGCCAGCGGCATCCCCAGCTGTACAGGCTCATGCACGAGCGGCCCCTCCCCCCGAGCCTCCCGCAGGACGTCTACGACGCACGGGCACTCGACTATCGAGCGCTTTTCGCGGACCGCACGGCCGCGGTGAGTTTCTGGGCGTGGGCCCACGGCCTCCTTATCCTCGAACTGGCCGGTCGCTACGACACCGAGGTGGATGTCGACAAGCTCTGGGCCGTCCTGGTCGACAGGATCGTCGCAGAGGCCGACTGAGGCGAGCGCACGGCGCCGTGTTTTGACACGGCTCCTTTGCACTCAGTGAACCGAGGCTCTGTTCGGTGGTGGTGCCACGCGTAGATTGGGCAGTGTGAACAGCAAAATCTGGCGCAGTGCTCTCATCACCATCGGTGGGATTGTTGTGATCGTCGGTGGAGTGTTCGCCGGGCAGGGAATGAACCTGATCCCGGGAAGTTTCATGACCGGTAGCCGAATGTGGCTCACGATCGGATTGATCCTCGTGCTCGGCGGCGTCCTGCTGCTGGTGCTCGGCATCCGTCGACACAAGGGCAGTCGGTCAGACAGATAAGGCTCAGCCGAGCCGCGATCAGCTGGAGAGCTTCGGCCATCCCGGATCGGGGTGCGGGCTCAGGCCTGCTCTGGCGCGTGCACAGTGCAGGAGGTTCGGCGCTGTAGCTGCAAAAACTTCCCTCGACCTCGGCCATTCGTCGAAAATATCCTTCAACCCGTGCGTGGGGGCAGCTGGGTGACGGGGGCAGGTCGGGCAAGCGGGACCCAATTGGTGGTTTGAACAACAAAAGACTTGTCAATGGAGGATGTTACCGGTAATGTTACCGGAAACATTGCTGAACGGCCTGGCACAGTTGCCGCCCCGCCCAGCACGGCACCGGAGTGGCTGTCAGCACTGCACGAGGCGGCACTCCTCTTACAAGGAGGTACAGAATGCGAAAGAGGCACTTCGCAGCCGCGGCCATACTGGTCACCGGCGCGATGCTGCTTGCGGGATGTTCCGCGAGCAGCAATTCCACTGCCGACTCTGGCAAGGTCAACACCAACCCGGATGGCAAGGGCAAGACGCTCACCCTCTGGGACTACGAAGACCCGACCAGCGCGATGGGCATCGCCTGGAACGAGGCCATCAAGGAGTTCGAGAGCAAGACCGGCGCCAAGGTCAAGTTCGAGGCGAAGTCGTTCGAGCAGATCCGCTCCACCGCGAGCCAGGTGCTCAACTCGAACGCCGCCCCGGACATCCTCGAATACAACAAGGGCAACGCGACCGCGGGCCTGCTGTCGAGCCAGGGGCTCCTGAGCAACATGAACGCCGCGGTCAAGGCCTACGGCTGGGACAAGAAGCTTGCCCCGTCGCTGCAGACCACCGCTCGCTATGACGCCAAGGGCGTCATGGGCTCGGGCAACTGGTACGGCATCCCGAACTACGGCGAATACGTCGAGGTCTACTACAACAAGGACATGTTCGAGAAATACGGCATCGAGGTGCCCAAGACCTTCTCCGAGTTCGAGGCAGCGCTGAAGACCTTCAAGGACAACGGTGTGACGCCGCTCGCCGAGTCGGCCGCGGAGTACCCGCTCGGCCAGCTGTTCTACCAGCTCGCCCTGAGCAAGGCAGACCGCTCCTGGGTCGACGACTACCAGCTCTACAAGGGCAAGGTCGACTGGACTGGCCCCGAGGTAACGTACGCCGCCAACACGATCAAGGACTGGGTCGACAAGGGCTACATCAGCAAGGATGCGGCGGGGCTCAAGGCTGAGGATGCCGGCACCAGCTGGATCAGCGGCAAGTACCCGATCTTCTACTCCGGCAGCTGGTGGTACAACCGCTTCACCACGCAGGCGACCAGCTTTGACTGGGGCACCTTCCTCTTCCCGGGCTCAAAGATGGCACCGGGTTCCTCCGGCAACATCTGGGTCGTTCCGGCCAACTCCAAGAACAAGGACCTGGCCTACAAGTTCATCGACATCACGATGAGCAAGAAGATCCAGAACCTGATGGGCAACAGCGGTGGCATCCCCGTTGCGGCTGACGCCTCGGCCATCACCGACCCGAAGAGCAAGGAGCTCATTGCGAACTTCAACACGCTCACCGGGCAGGACGGCATCGGGTTCTACCCCGACTGGCCCACGCCGACCTTCTACGACCAGCTGAACGCCGGCCTGCAGGAGCTCGTCAACGGCACCAAGTCGAGCAAGGAGGTGCTCTCCGAGTTGGGAGGCGAGTACCAGACCGGCGTCGACGCCATCACCAAGGGCCACTGACTCCGGCTCTCAGGATGCGGCAGGGCCGGGGCGGCGACGCGTCGTCCCGGCACTGCCCGGCATCCATTCACCACCACCAGACAACAGCTGAGGAGCAGCAATGGCCACCGTTCCGTTCGTGAGGCCGGCCCGCGCCAGCAGGACGCCCCGCGGCACCAGGCGCCCGGATGACTCGCTCCTGCCCCACAGCGGGCGGGGCCGAGGCAACGGCGGATTCTGGCTCTACCTCATCCCCGGCTTCGTGCTGTTCACGATCATCATCCTGATTCCGCTGGTGTGGAACATCTACCTCAGCTTCACCTCGTGGCGAGGCATCCTGCCACCCGTGTTCATCGGGCTCGAGAACTGGACAGACCTGCTGCAGGACGCGAAGTTCTGGACCTCGTTCCTCAACAGTGTCTGGATGATCGTGGCCATGGTCATCCTGCCGACCCTGCTCGGCCTGGTGCTGGCCGCGATGCTCTTCGACCTCATCGGCAAGAAGTTCGGCGGCAGGCTCGCGAGCTTCCTGCGCGCCACCTATTACCTCCCGCAGATTCTCCCCATCGCGGTCGCCGCGATCGTGATCGGCTGGATCCTCCGGCCAGAGAACGGCGCACTCAACATCGTGCTCAAGGCTGTCGGCCTCGGCGGACTGCAGCACAACTGGCTCGGCAGTCCAGACACGGCGCTCATCAGCATCATGTTCGTGATGGTCTGGGTGCAGCTCGGCTACCCCGTGGTGATCTTCATGGCGGCGCTGCAGCGCGTCGATCCCGAGTTGTACGAGGCCGCGGAACTGGATGGCGCCGGCTGGTTCCAGAGGTTCCGTGCGATCACCGTCAATATCATCCGCGCGGAGATCTTCGTGGTCGCCCTCACCTGCACGATCGCCGCCCTCAAGGTCTTCGGCCCGATCTACATCCTCACCAGGGGTGGGCCAGGCACCTCGACGATCGTGCCCAGCTACTACTCCTACAGCGAGTTCTTCCAGAACCAGCAGGTGGGCTACGGCGCAACGATCGCGACCGCCCTCACCCTCGTGATCATCGTTCTCGTGATCATCTTCATCAAGGCGCAAAACGCCGTCGAGCGTTCGGAGCGTGGAACCCGATGAGTACGACAACCCTCGACCGCAAGACCGGAAAGCCTGCGCGGATGGCCGCGCCGCACAAGCGCAAGACGAAGCGCACCGTGGCGGATTGGCTCATTCTCACCGCCGCGATCGTCATCGGATTCCTGATCGCGGTGCCGTTCCTGATCATTCTCATCAACTCGTTCAAGTCGCCGACCGACTACGCGAGCTCCGGCCCGCTCACGCTGCCGACGCAGCTGTATTTCCACGGCATCGAGAACTTCTGGACGCGGGTCAACTTCCCGGAGAAGCTGTGGAACAGCTTCCTGATCAGCAGCGTCGTCGCGATCGCGGCGGTGCTCATCTCGGTATTGAACGCCTTCGCCATCGGCATCGGGCGGGTACGTGGTCGAACCTGGATCATCATCCTGTTCCTGCTCGCCAACATGATCCCGCAGGAGGCGCTGCTCTACCCGCTGTACTACATGTTCAAGCAGGTCGGCCTGTACGACAACGTGTGGTCGGTGATCATCATCTTCACGGTCATCCAGAGCGCGTTCGGTACCTATCTGCTGTCATCGGTCTACGGCACCTTCCCCAAGGAGCTGCTCGAGGCCGCGTCGCTCGATGGTGCGGGCCGCTGGCAGATCCTCTGGCGCGTGATCGTGCCGATCAGCCGGCCGACCCTCTCGGTGCTCGTCATCTTCTTCTTCATCTGGACCTGGAACGAGTTCCTCATTCCGCTGACCTTCCTGGTGAGCAATGACAACCAGACCGTGCCGGTGGCGATCGCCGTGCTGCAGGGCGACCGACTGATGGATGTCACGACCACGAGCGCCTCCGCGCTGCTCGGCCTCATCCCCACCCTGATCTTCTTCCTCATCTTCCAGCGCACCCTCACCCGCGGCATCACCGCAGGCGCAGTCAAGTAGTTACGGACACACCCACATGAAATTCACCGACGGCTTCTGGCAGTTGCGCCCCGGCGTGACCGCGCTCTACGCGCAGGAGGCCTATGACATCTGGCCAGGACAGAACTCTCTCGTCGTGACCGCTCCGACCAAGGTCATCGCCTCCCGCGGGGACACGCTCAACCAGCCGGTCGTCACCGTGACGCTCAGTTCTCCGCTACCCGGCATCATCGGCGTGAAGCTCGAGCATTTCCAGGGCGGGAAAGACCAGCTCGGCTTCGAGCTCGTCGGCGCGGAGGAGGGGCACGGCGTCGCGACCGTGACCGAGGCGGGCGGAACACTCGTGAGCGGTGACATCACGGCCACCATCTCCGCCGGTGCTCCGTGGGACCTGAGCTTCAGCTCCGGAGATCGCGTGCTCACCTCCGGCGGGCACAAGTCGATCGGCTACGTGCAGTTGTCTGCGGATGCCCAGGTCGACGGCGCTCCGATCGGCAACGCGCGGGCGGGTACCTCGGCCACGCTGCACGATGCCTATGTGCACCAGCAGCTCTCGCTCGGGGTCGGCGAGCTCATCTACGGGCTCGGTGAGCGCTTCGGGCCGCTCGTGAAGAATGGGCAGTCCGTCGACATCTGGAACGCCGACGGCGGCACCTCGAGCGAGCAGGCTTACAAGAACGTGCCGTTCTACCTGAGCAACCGCGGCTACGGCGTCTTCGTCAACCACCCGGGTCACGTCTCCTACGAGGTCGGCTCCGAGGCGGTCGAGCGGGTGCAGTTCTCGGTGGCGGGCGAGTCCCTCGAGTACTTCGTCATCGCGGGAGAGAATCCCAAGCAGATTCTGGAACGGTACACGGCGCTCACCGGGCGTCCGGCATCCGTCCCGGCCTGGTCTTACGGACTGTGGCTCTCGACGAGCTTCACCACCAGCTACGACGAAGAGACCGTGAACGGCTTCATCGACGGGATGGCCCAGCGCGATCTGCCACTCAGTGTCTTCCATTTCGACTGCTTCTGGATGCGCGAGTTCAACTGGACAGACTTCGAGTGGGACTCCCGCACCTTCCCCGACCCGGAGGGGATGCTGGCCAGGCTGCACGAGAAGAACCTGCACGTCTGCGTGTGGATCAACCCGTACATCGCCCAGCGCTCGCCTTTGTTCGCCGAGGCGAAGGCCGCGGGCTACCTGCTCAAGCGCACGAACGGCGACGTCTGGCAGTGGGATCTGTGGCAGGCGGGCATGGGGCTCGTCGACTTCACGAATCCGGATGCCGCCGCCTGGTACCAGGACAAGCTGCGGGTGCTGCTCGACCAGGGTGTCGACGCATTCAAGACGGACTTCGGCGAGCGCATCCCGCTCGAAGTGGACTACTTCGACGGCTCGAATCCCGAGCGCATGCACAACTACTACACCCAGCTCTACAACCGCGTGGTCTTCGACGTGCTCGAGCAGAAGCGTGGCACGGGAGACGCCGTGCTCTTCGCCCGCTCGGCGACCGCGGGGGGCCAGAGCCTGCCGGTGCACTGGGGCGGAGATTCCACCTCGAGCTACGAGTCGATGGCGGAGACGCTGCGCGGCGGGCTGTCGCTCGCGCTCAGCGGGTTCGGATTCTGGAGCCACGACATCGGCGGGTTCGAGGGGACGCCGGATGCCGGGGTCTTCAAGCGCTGGACGGCATTCGGCCTGCTCTCGAGCCACAGCCGCTTCCACGGCTCGGACTCCTACCGCGTGCCGTGGGCCTTCGACGTTCTGCCGGACGGCAGCGAAGACACCAGCGACCAGAGCGCGGTCGCGGTGACCCGCCGGTTCACGAAGCTCAAGCTCTCGCTCATGCCCTATCTCTACGCGGCGGGGCTCGAGGCATCCCGCGTCGGCACTCCGGTGCTGCGGCCGATGCAGCTCGAGTTCCCTGATGACCCGGCCATCGGGTACCTGGACCGCCAGTACCTGCTGGGCGGCGACCTTCTCGTCGCCCCGGTGTTCAGTGCGGATGGCGTTGCGGAGTTCTACCTGCCCGCGGGCACCTGGATGAACTACTTCACCGGCGACCGCGTGACCGGCCCGGGATGGCGCAGTGAGCAGCACGGTTACGACAGCCTTCCGCTCTACGTGCGCGACGGTGCAGTGCTGCCGATCGGCGCCAGGAGCGACCGCCCGGACTACGACTATCTCGACGGAATCACGATCGAGGTCTATCCATCGTCAACGGATGAGCCGCGAACGATCACGGTGACCACCCCGACCGGCGAGACCGCAGAGTTCCGCGTCGAACGAAGTGGCGCCCAGGCGCAGGTCAGCTCCGATTATTCTGGTTCCTGGTTCGCGCGGGTGCCCGGCGGAACCGCGGTCAAGGCATCGAACGGAGTGGCGCAACCGATAGCGCAGTGATCGGCCGTGTAGCGACGTAACCTTAACTATCGCCGTCCGGCGGTACGCGAGGAGAGATGAGGGGGAGCAGTCATGACTCTGCCCTCGCGCGCCTCCGAACACCCCGCGGACCGCCCGGCGACGATCTACGATGTCGCCCGGTTGGCAGGCGTGTCGCACCAGACGGTCTCTCGTCTGCTGCAGGGTTATGAGGGCATCCGGCCCGCCACCAGGGCGAAGGTCCAGGCTGCACTGGACGAGCTCGAATACCGACCAAACCTCGCCGCTCGCTCGCTCGCGACCAGCCGTTCGCAGCGCATCGGAGCTCTCGTCTACGAGCTACTCGAGGTAGGCCCGAGCAAGACGATCCAGGGCGCGAGCGACGCCGCGAGGCATGCCGGCTACCTTCTCGACATCGTCACGCTCGACCCCCGGGACGACACCGCGGTGGAGCAGGCGCTCAGTGTGCTGCGCACGCAGGACCTCGCGGGCATCGTCGCGTTTGCACCGATGGACCTTCTCTCGGACCGCATCCAACGCGCCGACTTCTCCGTGCCCATGCTGATGGAGACGGATGTCGATCAGGCTGCGGCGGCGACCCACACGAGCGTCAGCGACTCCGGCATGCACCAGATCGTGGACCACCTTGTCGCGCTCGGGCATCGCAAGCTGTTCTACCTGTCCGGCCCGCTCGAGTGGTGGGCGTCGCGCAACCGCATGGCGGCCTACGACGCAGCGCTCGTGGAACACGGGCTGGTCTCGGCCGGAACGATCGAGGGCAGCTGGTCATCGGCATCGGGGTATCGGGCCGGTATGGAGCTCCCGCTGGATGCCGGGGTGACCGCGGTGGTCGCGGCCAACGACCAGATGGCGCTTGGTCTGCTGAGAGCGCTTGCCCAGCGCGGCATCTCCGTGCCGGAGGACATGAGTGTGACGGGTTTCGACGACACCCCGGAGTCCGCGTACTTCCAGCCTCCGCTGACGACCGTGCGCATCAATTACGAACAACAGGGTCGCACCCTCATGAACCGGTTGCTCACGACGATCGACGAGAGTCACGCAGTGCAGGAGGAGACGGTGGATGCGCCGCTTCTCGTGCAGCGAGAATCAACGGCGCCGCCGAAGCGGTGATCTCCCGTGCGGCCCGAGTTCTAAGCGCGAGGAGCGGCCGCCACGACGTGGATTTCCAGGCGCAGGCGCGGGTCTGTCGCCAAGCGCGTTACCTCCACTGAGGTGCTGGTCGGGATGTGGCCTCCGAACCAGTCCTTCTGGTACCTGTTGACCGCATCCTGATCGTCGCCGACATTGGTGAAGAAACGGATGAGGTTCACAACGTCGTGCCGCTCGCACCCCGCTGCCTTGAGCGCGAGATCGAGGTGCTCGAAGGCAGCCGCGACCTGCTCCTCGATCCGGTTCGATACTGCATCGAACACCGCGGGAATGTGCGGATGGTCGTGGTAGACAGGTGCACCCGTGACCCCGCTGATGAAGACGAGTCGCGCGTTGTCCACGACACGGATCGCAGGGACGAAAGGGCTGACGATGCCAGAGTCGTATCCCTCGTGATGGATGATCTCAGCGTTGCCTACGAGCCGTGGCTCTGGGACTTCCGTTGACACGATGCGGCCTCCTTGCAATCTCGACGGCGTTGGAAATGCGAACGATTGCAGCCACCATAGGAGAGCTTGGCGGGGAAGTCAATTCTGTGGATGACCGGGAACGCTCGACTTCTGCAACCGATTGCGTTACTCTCGCTGGAATTGAGTTCGCGGGCAACGAGGTCGATCTAAAACTGGTCGAGGTCGAATCCGCGTCGCGCCATGAGGAGGAGGCTCGAGTGAGTCCCGACACGACCACGAATACGCTCTCGCGAGGGAAGCGAGCCGCCCCCGCAAACACGGGATCGCGGAGTCCGCGCCGGTTGTGGGCCGGACTCTACCGCACGGAGCTCAGGCTCCTGCTGGCCGTCATCGTGCTCGTGCTCGTGTTCATTTTCGCCTTCCCCGAGCAATTCGGATCTGCGCGGAACGCGGAGAACATCACGCGGCATGCAGCCATTCTGCTCGTGGTCGCGCTCGGCCAGATGTTTGCGCTTCTGGTGGGCGGGTTCGACATCTCCGTTGCTGCGACCATGGGGCTGTCTGCGACCATCGGAGCAATGGTGATGCTGCAATACGGCACTGCGGCAGGCATCGCGGTCGGCCTGCTTGCGGCCACCGTCGTCGGGCTCGTCAACGGCATCCTCATCTCGCGCTTCAGGGTCAGTCCGTTCGTTGCGACCCTGGGCATGATGACCTTCGTCATCGGGCTGTCGAACCACCTCAGCAACGGGCGTTCAATCTTCGGGCTTCCAGAGTCGTTCGGTTGGTTCGGCCGCAACAACTGGGGGTTCGTCCCCTCGACCGTCGGACTCGCCATCATCGTCGGTGTCATTGTGTGGGCGCTGCTCAATCGCACGCGACTCGGTCTGAACATCTATGCGATCGGCGGCAGTCGAAGCACTGCACTGCTGTCGGGTATTCCCGTGGTGAGAACGGAAATACTGGCCTACACGATGTGCGGGCTGCTTTCGGGGGTCGCGGGGCTCATGCTCGCCTCTCGGGTCGTCGTCGGCCAGGCGAGTCTGGGCCAGGGATACGAACTGTTGTCCATCGCCACGGCGGTGATCGGCGGTGTCGCGATCGGAGGCGGCGTCGGCCGCATCCTGGGCGTGATTCTCGGCGTGCTTCTGCTCAGCATCATCACGACCGGGATGAACATTGCCGGGCTCTCGGAATTCATTCAGCAGATGCTCACCGGTGCCGTACTCATCGCGGCCGTGCTGGTGGATACCTTCCGCGGGCGCGGCGATGGAAAGCGCCGGTTCGCCGGCACCCTCAAGACGTTGGTCGGAAGGCCGCCAGCCGCCACGCGCCCCGCCGCCGACACGGAGCACTACCCAATCGAGACAAACACACAGCAGTAGAACTTCTGCACCGTCTCACTACAAAGAAGTAAGGAGAACCCCTCAATGAAGCGATACAGATTCATCCTGCCGCTCGCGGCAATTGCCCTGGTGGCCACCGGCTGCACGCCGCAGGGAACATCGGCAGGCAAAGACACCGGGAAGAACACGGCCCTCGGCACCTCGATCACGTGCGACGCGAGTCCGACCCAACAGGAACTTTTGGACTACAAGGTTCCGAAGGCCAAGGAGAAGTTCAACCTCACGCTCATGCAGGTCAGCTCGGCCGGGTATTACTACCAGGCAATCGATCAGGGTGCAGAGCAGGCCGCCAAAGAGGCCGGCGTCGATCTCGTGAAGCTGTCGGCAGACGGCTACGCGTCGCCAGACACGCAACTCAGGCAGGTCGAGGATGCTATCCAGCGCGGCACAGACGCGATCGTCATGGCGCCCTCGGACATCCAGGGATCCGTGCCGGTCGTGCAGCAGGCGATGGATGCGGGCCTGCCGGTCGTGAATATCTCGTCCGAGGTCGCCAGTGACAAGGTCCACATGGTGATGCAGGACGACTACACCTTCGGCCAGATGGCGGCGGACCGCGTCGCCAAGGTTCTCGGCGACAAGGGCGGAACGGGAATCCTGATCGCTGGCCCGGCCAACGCGACCTGGTCGCAGCGCCGCACCGAGGGATTCCAAGACCGCGTGAAGGAGAAGTACCCCGAGATCACAATCGCCGCGGCGCCGACCCAGAACGTCGATCCGGCCGAGGGACTGCGGTCGTTCGAGGATGCCGTCCAGGCAACCCCGAAGATCGATTGGATCTTCTCGGTGCACTATTTCATCCTTCAGCCTGCGTCGCTGCCGAGCGAATATCGCGGCTCGGTGCCGTATGTCTCCGCGGGGTATGAGCCGGATTCGATCGCCGCGCTCAAGGACGGGTCGCTCGACTCCGTCTTCGGCCTCGCGCCGCGCTGGATGGGCAAACTCGGCGTCGCATACGCGGTCGCCCAGCTCAACGGTGAAGAGGTTCCACGCATCACCTGTATCCCCATTCCGCTGCTGACCTCCGAGGACATTGACCAGCCGTTCGCTACGGAGGAGCTGATCCCGTAATGTCCGCATCACACCTCACCGCAGCGACGGGCAAGAGCTCTCTGGTCCGGCTTGTCGCGATCGACAAGTCCTATCCGGGCGTTCGCGCGCTCGAATCGATCTCGCTCGACTTCAACGAGGGGGAGATTCATTCGATCGTGGGCGAGAACGGGGCAGGCAAGTCGACGTTGGTCAGGATTCTGGCCGGGCTCGAACAGCCGGATACCGGAACGATCCTGGTCGACGGGCGTCCCGTGCGGTTGAAGAACCCGCGGACGGCCAGGCGGGACGGTGTGAGTTTCGTTCCACAGGAGGTGGAGGGCGTTTCCACCTTCAGCGTCGGGCGCAGCCTCATGCTCGGCAGGGAGGGGCGCTGGATCAACCGATCCCGCCTCTCCTCGGCCGAGTCGACGCTTGCGCACGAAGCGCTCGCGCGCATGGGGGTGACCGGCATGGACGTGAACGCGCCCGTGTCCGGTCTCTCCATCGCCGAACTGCGGCTGTGCCAGATCGCGGGCACGCTCGTGGATCCCGGTCGACTCATCGTGCTCGACGAGCCGACGGCAGTGCTCGCCGACGCCGACGCGGAGGTGCTGCTTGAGCGACTCGAGGGACTCCGCCGAGAACGCCGAGGCATCCTCTACGTGAGTCACCGCCTGGGCGAGGTGTTGCGGATCTCTGACCGGATCACCGTCCTGCGCGACGGCAGGGTGGTCGGCACCTTCGCGCGGGGAGAAATCGACCGCGCGGGCATGCTCAGTCTCATGGCGCGCAAGCAGAGTGAGTCGCCGAGCGCTGCGGCGGCCGACGAACCTGCAGCAGTCGCGGCAGCCAGCACGCGACTGAGTGTGCGTGGGCTGACCCGGGCCGGCGCTTTCGAGGGAGTCGACTTCGCGGTTGCCGCCGGCCAGGTGGTCGGGATCGCGGGCATCCAGGGATCGGGCCACGGGCGGCTGCTCGAAGCGCTCGCGGGCTCAGCCCCCGTCGATTCGGGCGATGTTGCGGTGGATGGCGCTTCGATCGAGCCGGGTTCGCTGCGGCGGGCGCTCGATGCGGGCATCCGCCTCGTTCCGGAAGAACGCAGAACCCGCGGCATCGTCGGTTCGCTGTCACTGCGGGACAACATCAGCATCGGATTCGGCTCTGCCGCGCAGCGGCGTTTTCTGCGCAGGCCGAAGGACGAGAAGACTGTCGCGAATGGCGCGGTAGAGAATCTCGGCATTCACGCCCGAGACATCGACGTGCTCGTGAAGACGCTGAGCGGCGGCAACCAGCAGAAGGTGGTCATCGCCAGGGTGCTCGCGAGCAGCGCAGCGGTGCTGCTGCTCTGCGAGCCGACCCAGGGCATCGACGTGCGCTCCAAAGCGGAAATCCTTGGATTGCTGAAGCGTACGGCGCAGAGCACCGGCATCGGAGTCGTGCTCGCCTCCTCGGAGTTCGAGGAACTGCTCGAGTACACGGACATCATCCATGTCATGCGCGCCGGCACGATCGTGAAGACCGTGCGGACGCGTGACACGAGTTATTCGGAACTGCTCGAAGCGGCAGTGCCGTAGTCGGAGTGGCGGGACGCCAGCCGAGCCCGCAGGAAGGAAGACAGGACATGACATCACGCGAAGCCGAAGAGCGCAGCGCCGCGGCCCTGGTTGCGGCGGGGCGGCGCAGCGCCGACCGAGTACTGCGCGGTGGCAGGGTGCTCAACGTGCACACCGGGCACATCAGCCGCGCGGATGTGGCAATCTGCGGCACACGTATCGCTGCGGTCGGCGAGGTGTCGCGAACTATCGGCTCAGACACCGAGATCATCGACTGCGATGGTCTCTATCTGCTGCCGGGGTTCATTGACAGCCACATCCACCTTGGGGGTTCGCAGCTCACAGTGCAGCGGCTCGCAGAGGTGCTCGTTCCTCACGGCACCATTGCACTCTGCACCGACTTCTACGAGCTGGGCACGATCGGTGGAATCAGGGCCGTGCTCGACGAGCTGGAGGCAGCGAAGGGCACCGGGCTCGACATCCTGCTCTCGCCCTTCGTGGCCGCGGTGCTCGGCATCGGTGCGTTCGGAAACCTGGAACGGTTCTCCTACGACGACCTGGAGACACTGCTGAACCACGAGGCCTGTGTCGAGCTACGCGAGTGGAACTGCTGGGCAGATTGGCTTCCGCTGGATGGGCAACGCCGTGTCTACGAGACAGCGTTGCGGATGGGGAAGACCATCGGTGGCCATCTCGAAGGGCTGGGCGGACCCGAGCTTCAGGCCTCTGTTGCCCTCGGAGTGATGTCGGAGCATGAGGCCGTGTCGGCCGATGAAGCGATGGAGCGACTCGACAACGGCGTCATGGTACAGATCCGTGGCGGATCGGCGGCACGTGACTTCGACGATCTCGTGCCCGCTATCACCGAGCGTGGCGCGGATCCGTCGCGGTTCAGCTTCTGCACCGACGAGCAGGAGCTGTCGTCGATGGCTCACGACGGACACATCGACAGACTCGTGCGCCGTGCCGTGCGGGGCGGAATCTCCCCGGTCGACGCGGTCAGGATGGCGACCCTCAACGCCGCACGCGGCATCGGGGTCGAGAAGGACTATGGTTCGATCACACCGGGTCGCTTTGCCTCGATCGTGGCCGTGGACGATCTCGCGACCTTCCCCATCCGGATGGTCTTCGCAGACGGTGAACTGGCCGCGCGTGAGGGCACATACCTGCTGGAGCCGAAGCCCGTCACGTACGGCGCGGAAGTGCGTCGGGCGGTATCCATTGAGAACGAGATTGCGGAGTCAGACTTTCTGTTCGATGCAACGGACGGCGAACATCGGATGCGCGTGATCGGTATTCGCACCGGCAAGCTCATCACCGAGAACCTGGTCGAGACCGTGGAGCTCGCGGCGGGCCGCATCGCGAACCCGGCGCCCGGACTGGCCAAGATCTCCGTGATAGACCGCCATCTCGGCGGGGATGAGCGTTTCCTTGGACTCATCCGTGGCTACGACATCGCGCGTGGTGCGATCGCGGCCACGGTGAACCCGGGCATGATGAACCTCCTCACGGTCGGTGTCGACGAGGGCGATATGGCGCTGGCTGCATCCCGCGTGGCAGAGCTCGGCGGCGGCATTGTCGTGGCCGTGGATGGTCGAGTGCTCGCGGAAGTGGCGTTGCCGATTCACGGGATCCTCTCCGACGAGCCGTCAGAGCAGGTGATTACGGCCTGTGTGGCGGTAGAGGAGGCGGTGGTCACCGGAATGGGCTGCGATTTCGAGGGCCTGCTCAGCTCCGCAGGATTCGCATGTCTCGCTGTGAGCATCCCGAGCCTCAAGATCACCTCACGCGGACTCGCCGTGGTGTCGAGGAGCGGTCCTGCGGAGGCCGCCGCGCTGTTCGTCACCGAGTGAGGCGTGCCGCTCCGCCTGCTACAGCGGATTGCCTGCGGGGATGCCCATGAGCGCCATGAGGCCGAGCACGAGCCCGAGCACCGCACCGAGAACCACGACCACCGCGACCCCGGTGATGATCGGGCGGTTCTCGAACCAGTACGCGCTCCCCGGGTACTCCTGAAAGAAGACCTGGGCCGTGACGGGCTCGGTCGACTCCTCCAGCGGCACGCGAGTGGCCGCGGCGACCGCGCGCATCGAGGAGGTCGTCCAGAACGCCCCGCGCATCCGCACCAGGCGTCGTTTGTGCTCGTCGCACAGGACGAGCTGTTCGGTCGTTTCGGTCGACGCGCTTCGATAGGTGGACACGAGCGAGGCAGAGCGGATCTCTTTCAGTGGTGTGACGGTGGTGCCGCCGAGAACACTGCGTTCGTGCACCTCGGTCTGCGTGACTCCGATGAAGATTCTGCGGTAGATGTTGTAGCTCGCCACGGCACCGGCGATCGTGATCACGTGCACGATGAGTGCAATCGGCCAGGTGCCGCGGGGTGCCCCCAGGAAGTAGAGCGCGCCGAACAGTGGAAGGGAGATCAGCACGTATGACAGCACGCCCGTGCGCACGAGGGAGCTGCGAGGCCCGACGCGTACCAGGTAATCGTGATCATCGTGAGCGCGTGCCATGCGTCCCCCCAACCCTGGTCATACGTCTTGGCTGATCAAGCTGCTACGGCCACTGGCGGCTGCCATCCGTTCCTTCGTGCACTCTACCTGTTGGGTTAGCCAGCGAGTAGCTTGGGCGACAGAGTACGGCGAAGCACCTCTTCCAGCTTTGCTGCAACGCGATCGCCATCGGCATCGCCGAGGGCGGTGAGAATGATGTCTGCCCGATCCGGCACGACCCACCTCTCAATGCTATTGAGGGTCGAGCGCGGCCGTACGCTTCTGCAGATCGCTCAGTGCCACCGCGGCATGTGCCAAAAACGGTTCATCACTGTCCGGCGCAATCCAGCGTTCGAGAGCGATTGTGAAGGCCAGCATTCCGACTTCCGCCCCCAATCGGGCGGTCAGCTCGTCCATGCCCCGTGTGCGCAGGGCTGCGCTGATCGACTGGGTGAACCTGGCATGTTTGAGTAGTCCCCGTTCCTGAACTTCGGCGTTCGCCGCGACTACCACCACGCGCTGCGCGGCCATGGTCCGTTGCTGCGAGGTCATTGCGGCTCCGGCTGACGCGAGCGCGGCGTGCAGACACTCGATGAGGGTGGAATCCGGTGATGCAGCACGGATGCCGTCGGCGAACAGCCCGGCCAGCAGGTCCTCACCGCCGAACAACACTTCGCGCTTATCGGCGAAGTGCCGGAAGAACGTGGCGCGGTTCACGCCAGCACGATCCGTGATCTGGGCAACCGTGGTTTCCTCGTACCCGTTCTCCACGAACAGGTCCAGGGCGGCGCTCTCCAGACGCGCGCGCGTATCCGGTGCCCATCTGCTCATTGTCACAGTCTAAGTGAAGCGACTGAATCGCATCAATACAGAATGATGCGACAGAGTCGCATAAGGTGTTATTCTTATGCGACTGAATCGCATCAGCGATTCGGTGGCGGCTTTTGCGCCGCCCACCACACCATGCAAGCTCAACCAAGGAGAATTCTTATGCGCATCTTCGTCACCGGCGCCTCCGGCTGGATCGGTTCGGCGGTCATCCCCGAACTCATCAGGAACGGCCATCAGGTCCTCGGTCTAGCCCGCTCAGATACCTCGGCCCGCGCCGTGGCTGACCTGGGTGCCGAGGTGCTGCGCGGTGAGCTGAACGACCTCGACGTTCTCCGCGCGGGTGCTCGCGAGAGTGACGGCATCATCCACCTTGCCTTCGTCGTGCCCAGCGTGAGCGTGGTCGCGACCCAGACCGACGCCAAGGCCATCGAGACATTTGCTACCGCCCTCGCCGACTCCGGCAGGCCCTTGGTTGTTTCGGGTGGAACGCTCAGCACGCCCGGACGAGTCTCGACCGAACGCGACGAACTCGTTGCCGTCGGACCCATTGCGGCCCGCATCACCAACATGCAGGCCGCGCTCGCGACCGCAGACCGGGGCGTGCGCTCCTGCCTTGTCATGCTTCCCCGCTCCGTGCACGGCGAGGGAGAACGACACGGATTCATCCCCCAACTCATCACCACAGCGCGGACCAAGGGCGTCTCCGGCTACATCGGTGATGGGGCCAGCCGTTGGCCAGCGGTCCACGTCAAGGACGCCGCAACCCTCTACCGCCTGGCAGTCGAGAATGCCCCCGCTGGTGCGGTGCTCAACGCTGTCGGCGATGAAGGCGTGCCCGTCCGCGATATCGCCGAGGCCATCGGTCGCGGCTTGAGTGTGCCAGCGAGGTCTCTTCCTGCTCAGGAGTTCGACGGGATGCTCATGCGCCTTCTGAGCACTGACATGCCAGCCTCCAGCACCATCACCCAGGAACTCCTGGGCTGGAAGCCCACCCATCCCGGACTCCTCGATGACATCGAACAGGGCCACTATTTCGTGTGATCGGCCCCGGGGATAAGAGGTGCAGTTTCGTCCGATTCGGACGCGGCGTGGTGTTCGTCGACGTTTCGGAGCTGTACCCAGTGGCGCAGCCGTTCGGCAATGGCTCGCTCAAAACCGTTGGTGGTGGGTTCGTAGAAGGTTTGCCGGGGCATGTCATCGGGGAAGTAGTTCGCGCCCGAGAACCCGGCCTCGGTGTCGGGGTCGTACTGGTACCCGTCGCCATAGCCGAGATCTTTCATGAGGCGAGTCGGGGCGTTCAAAATGTGCGCTGGCGGCATCAACGATCCGGTGCGTTTCGCGGCGGCGCGCGCCCTAGAGAACGCGCGGTACACGCCGATCGACTTCGGCGCGGTCGCGAGGTAGGTGACCGCTTGTGCGATTGCGAGTTCTCCCTCGGGTGAACCCAGGCGTTCGTAGACGTCCCAGGCGGCGAGGGCCTGCTGGACGGCGTTCGGGTCGGCCATGCCGATGTCTTCGGTCGCGAAACGGGTGATGCGGCGGGCGATGAACAGGGGGTCTTCGCCACCGTCGAGCATCCGTGCCAACCAGTACAGGGCTGCGTCCGGGTCGGAGCCGCGCATCGACTTGTGGAGCGCAGAAATGAGGTTGTAGTGACCTTCCTGCGCCTTGTCATAGAGCGGTGCCCGTTTCTGTACGGCGGCGGCGAGGGTGGCCGAGTCGACGGGTGCCGGCAGGCCGTGCACTTGCTCGATCATGTTCAGCAGGTATCGGCCGTCACCATCTGCCATCGCGATCAGCGTCTGTCGGGCCTGGTCGGTCAGCGCTAGCGGCCCGCCGAGGAGCGCTTCGGCGCGGGTGATGAGGGTGCTGAGCGCGGCGTCGTCGAGGCGCTTCAGTACGAAGACCTGACTGCGGGACAAGAGTGCGCCGTTGAGTTCGAAGCTGGGGTTCTCCGTGGTCGCGCCGACGAGGATGATGGTGCCGTCTTCGACGGAGGGCAGGAACGAGTCCTGCTGGGCGCGGTTGAAGCGGTGGATCTCGTCGACGAACAGCAGCGTGCCCTGACCGACTTCGCGCCTGCGCTGCGCCGCGCTGAAGACCTTCCGGAGCTCGGCGACGCCGGAGAAGGTGGCGGAGAGCGGTTCGAACGCGAGGTTGGTTTGCTCGGCGAGGAGCCGCGCGATCGTGGTCTTCCCACACCCGGGCGGGCCCCACAACACCATCGACACAAGCCGCTGCGTGTCGATCATTCGCCCGATCGGTGCGTCCGCTGCGAGCAGATGATCCTGCCCGACGATGTCTTGCAGGGTGCGCGGACGGAGCCTGTCAGCCAGAGGTCGCGAGGCGTCATCGATCTCGAACAGGGACGGTGCCTCGCTCATGAGCGCTGCCCCCGGCCGAATGTGTTGGGGTCGACCGGGCGCCTCGAGTGCGGTAGCTTCTCGACAACGAGCAGGTACGACTGGGTGACGAGATCAACGACAAGCCGCTTCGGCAGGTCGCCTCCGGGATGCAGGGTGATCCAATGCTGCTTGTTCATGTGGTACCCAGGGGTGATGTCCTTGTGCTGCTCGCGGAGCGCTTTGCCGTCCTCGGGCTCCGCCTTGACGATCACGATCGGCTCACCGGTGATTTCGGTGATCAGCATGAAGACCTTGCCACGGACCTTGTGCACCTCCCAGTCGGGTCCGAAAGGGTGTTCCAACCCAGCACCGGGTAGCTCCCCGCCGCGGTTGCGAGCGTACTGCTGCAGCGTGTTGCCCTCCACGTTCATCCTCCTGGGATCGCTGGCCGGAACGAGGCAATTCGTGTGTGCGTGCGATTGTACGCATTAGGTCTGACACCAGAGGAGGAGCATGTGCGGAAGGGCAACCGAATGCCCCAACGCAGCTGCTGGCGCAACAACATGAAAGAGCCCGGCCGATGGCCGAGCTCTTCGTGACATATCTCGCGACTCATCACACGGCGGAGAATGGGGGATTCGAACCCCGACAGTGGGCGCTGTGCTTGCACCCAACGTGTGGATGACGCTGGCAAAATTTGGCGGAGAATGGGGGATTCGAACCCCCGAGGGCTTGCACCCAACACGCTTTCCAAGCGTGCGCCATAGGCCACTAGGCGAATTCTCCTGGGTAGTTGTTGCCGCTTCCGCGACGACGACCAACGTAAAGCATACGGGATGACCACAGCGCTCGTTTCAGCCTCGGCAGTACGATCAAAGAGTGACCTCTCCCGTGCGGTCGACGGGCAGCGCCTTTGGCGCGTCCTCGTCCACCAGACCAGTTCTCGACCGTTCTCTCGTTCGACTGGCCTTTCTCATTCCGGGCGGGCTCGCACTGCTCATGGGCCTCGACGCCGCGCTGCTGCTCTTGGGCCTGCACGCACCCCTTACCCTCGACCGACTTCCGCAACTGCACGCACCGCTCATGGTGTTCGGCTTCGTCGGAACCTTCATCGTGCTCGAACGCGCCGTGGCGGCCAGGCGGTGGTGGGGATTCGCCGCTCCGGGGCTGCTGGGACTCGGAAGTCTCGTGATGCTCTCGCCGCTTCCGGTCGAGGTGGGCAAGGCGATGCTCGTGGTGGGGATGGCCGCGCTGCTCGGCATCTATTTCGTGGTCTGGCAGCGGCAGGCGGCGGCGGCCACGGCCATCCAGGTGCTCGGCGCGCTCTCGGGGCTCTCGGCGACGGTGCTGTGGCTCAGCGGCACGGCCGTCGCATCTCTCGTGCCCGGCATGGTGTCATTCCTCGTGCTCACCATCGCGGGGGAGCGGCTGGAGCTCGCGCGCATCTCCCCGCTCGTGACGATCGGTGTCGAGCGGCTGGGGCTCGGTGTCGCGATCGCGCTCGCCGCATCCGCTGCTCTCAGCCCGCTCTGGCCCGCCGTCGCGTATCCGCTGCTGTCGCTCTCTCTTATCGCGCTCGTGGCGTGGTTGTTCCGTTTCGACGTCGCCACGAGGCTCGTGCGCTCCACAGGCCTCCCGCGCTACATGGCGGCGTGCCTGCTGAGTGGCTACATCTGGCTCGTGGTCGCGGCCGGGATCTGGCTGTTCATGGGGCGGGTGGATTCCGGATGGGCGTATGACGCGGTCGTGCACTCGGTGTTCCTCGGTTTCGTGATCTCGATGATCATGGCCCACGCCCCGGTCATCCTGCCCGCCGTGCTCCGCAAGCCGCTGCCGTACCGCCCGTTCCTCGGCATCCCCGTGCTGCTGCTGCACGCCTCGCTCATCCTGCGGGTCGTGGGGGACGTGCGGGAGCTGCCTGTGGCGGTGCAGTGGGGCGGCGCGCTCAATGAGACCGCGCTGCTGCTGTTCGTCGTGCTCGCCGTGACCTCGGTGATTCTCGGGCCGCCGAAGAAGAATCCGCTCAAGCGACAGGCGAGCGCTGCGCCGAAGACCCCCACTGCGCCGAGGACCGTAACTCCTGCAGGATCGGCACCTGAGGCAGCGGCTCCTGAGGAGCCTGCACTGTGAGCGGAACCCTGTCTCGCAGGCGCTGGTACCTGCTGATGAACGGACTCGTCGCGCTGTGGCTCATCGCCGCGGGCGTGATTGTCGTCGTGCATCGCTTTGTGCCGTCGGGCACCTGGCTCATGGTGCATCTGCTGCTGCTCGGAGCGGTCAGCACCGCGATCCTCGTCTGGAGCCAGCACTTCGCCGACTCGCTCCTGCGCAGGCCGGCGCCGGGAGGGCGTGTCTCGCACGGGATGCGGCTGGCCGGGCACACGGTCGGCGCGGGCCTCGTGGTCGCGGGCATTGTCAGCGGATGGTGGCCCCTCGTGCTCGCCGGCGGCATCCTCGTCGGCGTGGTCGCGCTCGTCCACGCCACAATCCTCGGAATGCAGATGCGGGGCAGGCTTCCCGCGAGGTTCGCACCGCTCGTGCGGTTCTACATCGCCGGCGCCGTGTTCCTCGCGATCGGGGTCACGCTCGGCATCATCATGGCGCGCGCCGGGCTGCCCGACAGCCTGCACGACCGGCTGTTCCCCGCGCACATCGCCTTCAACCTGCTCGGCTGGGTGGGCCTCACCGTGGTGGGCACGTTCATCCTGCTCTGGCCGACCGTGCTCGGCACCCGGGCATCCGACGCGACCAGCGGCACAGCCAGAAGCGCGCTCGTGCTGCTGTGTGGCGGCGTTGTCCTGTTCGGCCTGTTCGTGCTCGCCGACCTGCGCATCGGGATCGTCGCGGCCATGGTCCTCTACGTCGCCGGAATCGTGATCGTGCTCGTCGAGGCGGTCGCGCAGGCGCGCAGGGCCACCCGCTCGAGCTTCGCAGCGTGGAGCCTCGCCGCCGCGCTCGGCTGGTTCGTCGTGTGTTCGCTCGCGCTCGGCATCCTCGTTGCCACGGCCCCGAACTGGGCGGATGCGGACGATCGCCTGGCCTGGCTGGTCGGGCCGTTCGCGGTTGGCTTCGCCGCGCAGATCCTGCTCGGCGCGCTCAGCTACCTGCTTCCCGTCGTGCTCGGGGGCGGCCCGGAGGCCGCCAGGCGCTCGGCGCTCGAACTGAACCGCGGCGGCATGTTCCGCGCCGTCGTGCTGAACCTCGGCATTGTCATCTACCTGCTGCCCACCTCGAGCTTCGTGCACGTCGTCATGTCGCTCCTCGTCTTCGGGGTGCTGCTGAGCTTCCTGCCGCTGGCCGTGCGAGCGGTCATCGCCTCGCGCACGGCGCCGAGCGGCGCGGATGCGATGCAGCGGTCGGACGCCCCGGTCGCCCCCGCGCGCCACAGCGGCTCCCTTGTGGTGGCCGCCGGCGCGCTCATTCTCGCCATGACCGTCGGAGTCACCCTCGACCCCGCCGCCACCGGCCTCTCCGTCGGTGTGCCCTCCGGCGGTGTCGCCGCAACGGGCCAGACCACCACGGTGAGCATGACCATGAAGAACATGCGCTTCTCGCCGAGCACCGTCGAGGTGCCCGTCGGCAACAAGCTCGTGATCAAGCTCAAGAACATCGACGACCAGATCCACGACCTCACGCTCGCGACCGGCGTCACGTCTGGCAGGCTCGCGCCGGGCGCAGGTGCGACGGTCGACGCCGGAGTGATCGGGAGCGACACCGACGGCTGGTGCTCCGTCGCCGGGCATCGCCTCATGGGCATGGTGATGAAGATCGTCGCGACCGGAGGATCGAACTCGGCCGACGCGTCGAAGGCCGGGGACTCGGCGGGCAACTCGGCCGGCCACTCCGGCAGTCACGACATGGCGAACATGCCCGGGATGACCGGAACCGCCGACGGGCCCTCCGCCGCCAAAGACATCGACCTCGCCAAGAAGCCCGGGCCGGGATTCGAGGCGAGGGATGCGACGCTGCCGCCGACGTCATCCGCAACCGTGCACAAGCTCACGCTCACCGTCTCGGAGATCCAGCGTGCGGTCGCCCCGGGTATCACCCAGAAACTGTGGACCTACAACGGCACTGCCCCCGGGCCTGTGCTACACGGCAAGGTCGGTGACGTGTTCGACGTCACCCTGGTCAACGACGGAAGCATGAGTCACTCCGTCGACTTCCACGCCGGGGCATTGGCGCCAGACAAACCCATGCGCGACATCGCGCCGGGGCAGTCGCTCGAGTATCGCTTCACCGCGACGCGCTCCGGCATCTGGCTGTACCACTGCGCGACGATGCCCATGTCACTGCACATTGCCAACGGCATGTACGGCGCCGTCATCGTCGACCCGCCCGGCCTCGACCCCGTGAACAAGGAGTTCGTGCTCGTGCAGGGCGAGTACTACCTCGGTGCCCAGAAGGCGATCGGCGACTACTCCAGGGTCAAGACCGAGATGCCCGACCTGGTCACTTTCAACGGCTACGCCGACCAGTACCGCTACGCGCCGCTCACCGTGAAGGCGGGCGACCGGGTGCGCATCTGGGTTCTGGATGCCGGACCCAACCGGCCGAGTTCCTTCCACGTCGTGGGCGGCCAGTTCGACACCGTGTTCTTCGAAGGGGACTACCTGCTCCGCAACGGTGGAAGCACGGGCACCGGGGGGTCCCAGGCGCTCGCCCTGCAGCCGGCGCAGGGCGGCTTCGTGGAGCTCACCTTCGACGAGCCGGGCAACTACAGCTTCATCAGTCACATCATGTCGGATGCCGAAAAGGGTGCGTCGGGGATCATTCGCGTCACGCCGTAGTGCGCTGGGTCGTCGTATTGCCGCGGGAATGTCGAATCACCGGCGTCCTTCCGCATCCCGGCGCGTAGCCAATGACGGAGATTTGGGCGACACGCCGCGGAGGCGGGCCGTTTTGCCCGGCGTGTCGCAATCCATCCGTCGTTAGCGACGTGCAGAGGCCGAAAGGATGCGGGCACTCAAGCCACGGGGGATCTCCTGTAAACTGACGGCGGCTCCTCGCGTGGCGCCATCCAGGCCAACTCCCCCAGGACGGAAACGTAGCAAGGGTAACCGGGCTCTGGCGGGTGCGCGAGGGGTCCTTTTCATTCCGGGGGTAGCGGGTAACCGGGGCTGTGTTTCTGCGCGGGGTGCGCGAGGGGTCCTTTTTATGTGGTTCGTGACGGGTAACCGGGGATCGTCACGGTCACCGAGAAACCGCCCTCCGGCCGGTTCGCGAGTCGCACTTCGCCGTTTGAGCGGGAGACAATCGCCGAGACGATCGACAGCCCGAGACCGCTGCCACCCGTGCCTGCGCCGCGCTGCACGTCTGGCCGCGTGAAGCGGTCCAGGGCGATGGCGATGAACTCGTCGGGCATCCCCGGGCCGGAATCGTCCACCGTCAACTGGATCCCCGATTCGTCCCGCACGAGGCGGGCGCGCACTTCTCCCGCGCGTGGAACCGCCCGAAGGGCATTGCTGATCAGATTGTCGATGATCTGGGCGAAGTGTGTTGCCGAGACCCGATACTCGAGATCGCTCGCCGTGTCGTCTACTTCGAAGTCCACGCTGATCTGTTTGTCCTGCGCGAGCAGTCGTGCGCGATCGGATGCGGCGACGAACTCCTCGACAATAGCGGGCCAGGCCGCCGATCGGGTTTCGGAACTCGCTTCGAGCGCGGACAGCGCGAGAAGGTTCGATGCCAGGCGCGACAGTCGATCCACGGAGTCCTCTGCAAGTCGCAGGTCCACAGCGAGCGCACGCGCATCCCCCTCGCTCAGGTGCGCCAGTTCGAGTTGCGCCTTCAGAACCGCGAGCGGCGTCCTCAGCTCGTGACTTGCGTCGGAGATCATCTGTTTCTCCCTCGCGGCGGTACTCCTCACGCTCCCGATGAAGTCGTTCAGGGTTGCTGCAAGGGCAGCGAGTTCATCGCGCGCGGGCCCTACCGGCAGGGGTTCCGGCGATCCGGTCGCCTTCAACGACTCCGCGCGGAGTCGCATTCGTGTCACGGGTCTGAGCGCAGCGGTCGTCAGCAGCCAGGAGGCCAGACCGATTCCGAGAAGCACGATCGCGGATCCGATGACCAGGATGTTCGTGAGGCTGCCCAGGACGAACGCGGTCGTTGCCTGGTCTCGGGTCGCGACGATGCGCCATTCCCCGGCATCCGTTTTAACGACCCGCACGATGACCAGGTAGTTCGTGTGCGCATAGGTCACGAAGTTCGAGCCCGAATGCAGCATTCGCAGCTCGTCAAGTCGCTCGGACAGTGCCACGGGCAGGTTGCTTGCCACGCTCACGCCGTCTGGGTTGACCACCGCGACATGCTCCTCTCCGGCGGGGCGATCGATTTGATCGGGGTGGTTGTGAATCTGCGCAATGTACGGGGTGCTTGCGCCATACAGGAGTTTCTTGTCCGAGTTGATCTGCGCCAGCTCCATCTGGGAGCGGAACGCGTACGACGCGATCGAGACGAGAACGGCGCCGGCAACGACGCTTCCGATGGTTATCCGCCATCGGATCGAGAGGTTCCTGAACCAGTTCATTGCTCGACGTGCGCCAGGTATCCAGTGCCTCGCACGGTGACGATCGAAACATCGCTGCCCCGGGCCGACAATTTCCTGCGGAGTGTGCTCACGTACTGGTCGACGATGTTGGGATCGATGTGCTCCGGCACGCCCCACACCGACTGCAGGATCTCCTGCCGAGACAGTGGCGCATCGAGGTGGGTGACGAGACTTCGAAGCAGCATGAACTCGTTCGGGCTCAGGGCAAGGGAGTGATCCCCGACGTGTCCTTTCCTGGACTGCGAATCCAGGGTCAGGTTCCCGGCCGTGACCTCCACCCATTGCTCGTACGGATCCCGCCGGATGAGCGCGCGGAGCCTCGCCGCCAGCTCGGCGAAACTGAACGGCTTGGTGAGGTAGTCATCCGCGCCCGAGTCCAGTCCGGTCACCCGGTCATCGATGGCGTCGCGCGCGGTCAGGAGCAATATCGGCAGGGTGCTGCCCGTCTCGCGAATATGGCGGCAGATCTCGAACCCGGACATTCCCGGCAGCATCACGTCGACGACGGCTGCGCTGAATTGTTCGTGTGCCGCGGCGATCAGGGCGTCCACTCCGTTGCCCACGAACGTCGTCTCGTATCCCTCTGCCCGGATGCCCCGCTCGAGCGCTCGGCCCATGTCTTCGTCGTCTTCCACGATGAGAACCGACTTCACTGGCGCGCTCCCCAGGATCTGTGCCTTCGAGGCAGAGCCTCTGAGACATCATGTGCAGGAATACCGCCTGCGGAATCCATTATTGCTCTGGCACATCGGGTCTCATCCGCCGTCGCGCGCGATGGATTCCGTATTCTCGCCAGGTAATCCAGACCACGAAAGCATCGAAGAGGGTCAGCAGGAGCAGGCCCCACGAGAAGCTCAGGATGAGCTGGTAGCTCTGGTACGCGATGAAGGCGATGAGGAACGCGATCATCCAGGGGTAGGCCCAGAGCCTGTCCCTGAGCACGGCCCACACCAGCACGACCTTCACGAGGCCGTGCAGGAGGAGGTACACCGCGCCAAACAGCGACGTCGAGATGTCGAGATGGCTTGTGAAATTCAGCACGGTATTGGCAATGAAGTCGTTCGGGTCTTCGACCAGTTCGTGCTGGGTCAGGATGCGCGCGATTGCGCCGATCTGGCTCGGCGTGACGACGAGGAGCAGCACGCCTCCGATGAGCTCGAGCACGCCGTCGAGACCCTTGAGAGTGAGGCTGATCCAGAAGACGCGGTCGAGCAGGGACGGCTTGGTGGCTGCCTGTGTCATAACGCTCCCGTCGGGAATCGGGCCGAGCTCAGGATTGCACCGATTCCTGTGTGAACAAGATACGGCGACGTAGGCTGGGAGCGTGGCCAGAAGCATCTACATCACCTCAGTGGAAGGTCACGCGGGTAAGTCCACCATCGCCCTTGGCGTGCTCGACACCCTCAGTCACGAGATCGAACGAGTGGGTGTCTTCCGTCCTGTCGCGCGCTCCAGCGCCGAACGCGACTACGTGCTCGAACTGCTGCTCGGACACGACGGCGTCGGCCTCGACTACGAGGAGTGCGTCGGCGTCAGCTACGAGGAGGTGCACGCCGATCCGGATGCCGCGCTCTCCCGCATCGTTGAGCGCTACAAGGCGGTCGAGCGGCAGTGCGAGGCCGTCGTCATCCTCGGCTCCGACTACACCGACGTCGGCAGCCCGACCGAGCTGTCGTACAACGCACGCATCGCCGCGAACCTCGGAGCGCCCGTCTTGCTCGTGCTCGGCGGGCAATCGGATGAGACCGGCAATCGCAGTGCCGACGAACTGCGGCAGGTCTTCGGCCTCGCAATGCAGGAACTGGACACTGCTCACGCCCGCGTGGTGGGCGTGGTCGCGAATCGGGCCCAGCCAGACAAACTAGACGAGATCATCGCGGGGCTGAGCGCAGCATCCGCTCACGATCGGGCGGTTCACGACGGTGCAGACAGCGTCCCCGTGTGGGCGATCCCTGAAGACCCGTTCCTCATCGCGCCGAGTGTCGCTTCGCTCATGGAGGCCTGCGACGGCACCCTCATCAAGGGGGATCCCACCCTCCTGCAGCGCGAGTCGCTCGGCGTCGTGATCGCGGGCATGTCGATGGAGAACGTTCTCACCCGACTCATCGAGGGCGGGGTCGTGATCGTCGCGGGCGATCGCTCAGACGTGCTGCTCTCTCTGCTCATGGCTCACGCGGCAGACACGTTCCCGTCGATCGCGGGCATCATCCTCAACGGCGGTTTCGACCTGCTGCCGCAGATCGAGTCGCTCATCGACGGCCTCGGGTCGACGGTGCCCATCATCCGCACCTCCCTCGGCACCTACGACACCGCGCGTGTCGTGACCAAGGCCCGTGGGCGTCTGGCAGCGGACTCTCCGCGCAAGTTCGATACGGCACTTGCGCTGTTTGAGCAGCACGTCGACGGCGAGCTGCTGCTCGAACGACTCGAGGTGAGCCGCTCCGACGTGGTCACCCCGCTCATGTTCGAGTACGCGCTGCTCGACCGGGCACGCTCGAACCAGCGGCGCATCGTGTTGCCGGAGGGAACGGATGACCGCATCCTGCGGGCAGCGAGCACACTGCTGCGCAGACAGGTTGCAAAGCTCACGATCCTCGGTGACGAGACGGAGATCCGCCAGCGCGCCGCCGGGCTCGGCCTCGACATCGCGGCCGCGGACATCCTGAATCCGCTCGACCCCGAGCTGCGGGAGAAGTTCGCGGTGGAGTACGCGCGGCTGCGCGCACACAAGGGCATCACGGTCGAACTGGCGCGCGACACCATGATCGACGTGTCGTACTTCGGCACGATGATGGTGCACCTGGGCCTCGCGGACGGCATGGTCTCTGGTGCCCAGCACACGACGGCGCACACCATTCGCCCCGGCTTCGAGATCATCAAGACCAAGCCGGATGTCTCGGTCGTCTCGAGCGTGTTCCTCATGTGCCTCGAGGACCGCGTCCTGGTCTACGGCGACTGCGCCGTCAACCCCGACCCGAACGCCGAGCAACTCGCGGACATCGCGATCTCCTCCGCGTCCACGGCCGCCCAGTTCGACATCGACCAGCGCATCGCGATGCTCTCGTACTCGACCGGGGCGTCCGGCTCCGGCGCGGACGTCGACAAGGTGCGCACCGCGACAGAGCTCGTGCGCGCGCGCAGGCCAGACCTTCTCGTGGAGGGGCCGATCCAGTATGACGCCGCCGTGGACGCATCCGTCGCCCGCTCCAAGATGCCGGATTCGGTGGTGGCCGGCCGCGCAACCGTGTTCATCTTTCCCGACCTGAACACCGGCAACAACACCTACAAGGCGGTGCAGCGCAGCGCGGGCGCCGTGGCGATCGGGCCGGTGTTGCAGGGTCTCAACAAGCCGATCAACGACCTCTCCCGCGGTGCTCTCGTGCAGGACATCGTGAACACTGTGGCGATCACCGCGATCCAGGCCGCCACCTCGCTGGTCGAGTAGCGAGGAACGAGCGTATCGAGGCCCCGCGGGTTACGGCCACGAAGGTCTCAGACCAGCAACGCTTCACCGCTAGTATTGCCCGAGCGGACGGGCCGCCGTCCGGCAGAAACCGGGACACTGTAGGTCTATGAGCGCGTACGTCTGCGATAGCAAGGGATGACGCGCGGCACCCTGCCCCTGTGGCTCCTGAGCCTCACCGCGCGTCGAGTGCGCGGCAACTGGCGACTCCTCACGGTCGTGACGGCCATCGCGATCATCGCCTGCAGCCTCGTCACCTCGGTCGGCCTCCTCATGTTCGCCACCGAGCAGGGGGGCGTGCGGGCCGCGTTCCACACGCTGCCCGCAGAGCAGTCCGTGATCGACATCCGGATGTTCCGGCCGCAGATCGCCACCACGAAGGTGATGGCGCTCGCGGACAAGGCGGTCGATAGCGCGCTCGGGGATGCGGCGACATCTTCCGTGAGCGTCATTGCCAACTCGGAGTTCCTCACCGTCCCGCGGCTGAGCGGCGCGGTTCCGGCGCTCGGGTACTTCGGCGAGCTGGACGCCGTCACCTCGCACGCGAAGCTCGAGACCGGGGACTGGCCCACCGCAGGCGACTCGTCGACGCGGGTCTCCGCGGCCATCCCGAGGTCGGCGGCGAAGGCCTTCGGGCTCAGCGTCGGCAGTGAGTTCACCACGACCTCCGGAACCACCGTGACGACGGCGAAGGTCGTGGGCATCTACACGGCCACCCAGCCGAAGGGCACCTACTGGGCCCGCGATGCCCTGAATGGCGCGGGATACATCGCCGGATTCCCCGCACCGGATGTCTCCACCTACTCGCCGACGAACGCGTTCGGCCCGGTCGTGGTGGCGCACGGCGCGCTCGCGACCGCCAGTCTTCCGGTGCGCTCTCTCGACATCCGCTACACCCCAAACTTCGACAAGACCACGGTCTCCCAGCTCGCACCCCTTGTCGACCGGCTGAAGGACGCGAACGACACCGTCAGGCAGAACATCGGGCTCGTGGCGTCGAGCGTTGTCTACTCGAGCACCCTCGGCGATGGTGCGAGTGAGATCGCCTCTGCGCTGATCGTCATGCGCTCGACCGTCGTGGTTGTGAGCCTGCTGCTGCTCGGGCTCGCGCTGGTCACGCTCGGCCAGGCCGGTCGGCTGTCGAATGATGCGCGAGCGGACGAACGCCAGTCGATGCACGCGAGAGGGGCCTCGGACGGCCAGCTTCTGGGCCTCGCGGTGTTCGAAGCGCTCGGCATCGGTGTGATCGCGGCCGTGTTGAGCCCAATGCTGGCGGGTCTCGTGTATCGCGTGCTTGCGGCGCAGCCACCGATGGTCGCTGCGGGGCTGACGTCGGATGTCGGCCTGCCGCCGCTCGTGTGGGCGGTCGCTGCCGGGGTCGCCATTCTCTTCGTCGTGATCCTGGTCGCTCCCATGATGCGGCGCGGGAGGAGGTTCCTCGCCGACGACCCGAGCAGGCACCGCCAGTCTCGTGCCTCGGGTGTGATGCGCTCGGGGCTCGACCTGGCCCTCGTCGTCGTGGCCGCCATCGTGTTCTGGCAGCTGATGGCCTACCGCTCGCCGGTGAACTACACGGCGTCTCTTTCGGTCGACCCCGTGCTGGTCATCGGGCCGGCGATCATGGTGCTCGCCGGTGCGCTGCTCGCCGTTCGGCTGATCCCGCTGGTGTCGCGACTGCTCGGGCGAGTGGGGCAGCGCTCGAGGGCCGCGCTGGGGGCGCTCACGATCTGGGAGATCGCGCGAAGGCCGAGGCGGCTCACCGCATCCGTGCTGCTTCTCACCCTCGCGCTCTCCGTGGGCACCTTCGGGGAGACCTTCCTCGCCACCTGGCGGCAGTCCCAGGTTGACCAGGCCAGCTTCGTCGTCGGGGCGCCGGTGCGTGTACCCGCCGATGACCATCTGGGCGGCGCGAAGGCGGGGGTGCTCGCTGCCGGGGCAATCGGCACGCCGCAGCCGGTCATCCGTCGTCTCGGAACGGTGGCCGCCTCCGGCCCGGTGATCACGGATGCCGTGGGCGACGCCCTGACAGGAACGAACGCGCTCGTGATGGGGCTCAGTTCCACCGCGCGGGGCTACCTTGACCGCGGCAGGCTCGCCACCGAGGGTGGTGCGAAAATCCGCAGCCTCGTCACATCTCCGAAGGACGCGGCTACGGCGGTGTCGTTGAGCAAAGATGCCGTTGGTCTGGCCGCCACGATCCAGATCGGAGACGCCGACTACAACGTCCCTGGCGTCTCCGCGCGCATGCACGCGATCCTTCAGGACCCCCACGGCCTGCTCAGCACGGTCGACCTCGGCTTCGTTCCGGTTGATGGGCGCGAACACCGGGTCGGGGTGACCTTCCCGAAGCTGCCGAAGGGCGCGACGATCGCGGCTCCGCTGAGCTTCGTCGGGATGCAGTCGGACTTCATGGTGACGAACGCAGACGCGCTCTGGCCGCACGGTGGAGGCGACAATACGCCCGTCAACATCCTCGTCAAGGGGCTTGCCTCGCTCGAGTCGCCGCCGGCCGTCGCCTCGGAGGATGCCGCGCTGCCGTCCGTACCACTGAAACTCGACAGCGATGAGAAATGGTACGGACACAGCTCCGACCCGTTCGCCGACGACCCGTCGACGATCAACGTGCCGCAGGGCTGGCAGCTCAGGCTCGGTGTGATCGTGCCGGTGACGATCAACACGAAGGCCGTGCAGTTCGTGCTCACCGGCTGGAACCCCGGGGGGTACATGCCCGCGGTCATGTCGGCTGGGCTCGCGAAGCACATGGGCGTGAAGCGCGGCGTGCCTCTCACGGTGGTCATGCCGGACGGGCAATTCGGCATCATCGTCGAGGGCACGACGCCGCTCATCCCTGGCAGTCGAAGCACCGTGCATCTCGCGGCAGACAACGGTGGCCTCGACCCAAGCCAGGCAGACACAATTGTCGTCGACCAGCAGTCGCTCGCCCGCGCGCTTCTGCAGGATGGCATCTCTGACCCCATGGTCGACGAGTGGTGGGTCGACGTGCCTGCCGGTCATGGGCAGGCCTATCTGGATGCCCACCCCCAGCGCGTGGGCGTGGCGGCCGCCCAGAGCAGCGAAGCGATCGCGCTCGCCCTGCAGCAGGACCCGATGCGGGTCTCTGCGCAGGCGGCACTCTGGCTCACCATTCTCGGTGCGGCGCTTCTCGCCGCGATCGGCTTCGCGATGCACACCGCCGCGGGGATGCGATCGAGGCGCACCGAGTTTGCCCAGTTGCGTGCCGTCGGGCTCTCGCGCCGGATGCTCGTGGCCCTGATCGGGGCGGAGTCGCTCATGCTGTGCGTGCTCGGCACCGTCTTCGGGGTCGCGCTCGGGGTGCTGGTCGGATGGCTCGTCGGGCCCCTCATCACGGTCTCGCCCGACGGAACACCAACGGTGCCCTCCGTGCTCGTCGTCATTCCGTGGCTGCAGGTGCTCCTGCTCATCGGCGTTGTCGTGGCCGCGCTCGTGGTCATCGTCGCGAGCATCGCGGGCTCGCAGAAGACGGCCGATCCGGCCCAGATCCTCCGGGGAGCGAACGAATGACGCGCGCCGACAGCGCAGCAGCGCGCCTCGGCACGAGGCTCCGTTCCGTGACCGCACTGGGCCCCACCCTGCTGTGGCGCCGGGCACGAAGGGATGCGCCGCTGCTCGTGGCGTGGATGCTGCTCGCCGCGATCACGATCGTGCTCGCGATGGCGGGCCCGCGACTGCTGACGGGCACGGTCGATGCCGGTGCGCGAGAAGCAGTCGCCACGGCGGGAAGCCAGGCGGACATCCGCATCCACAGCCTCGTCGGCATCCAGCGACCATCCGACCAGTTCCGCATCGTCTATCCGAGCGACTTCGCCGGTATCGCCAGCGACGCCATCGAGAGACTGCCTCGTGCGATTCGCCAGGTGAGCGCCGGTCACGTCGTCACTGTGCTCGGGCCGCAGGCGAGCCTCATCGCGCACGACGCCGAGCCTCGCCTCACCACGAGCAGCGTGAAGTTCCGCATGGCGATGCTGAACCCGCAGAATCTCGACGAGCTGTCGATCGTCAAGGGCACATTCCCGTCCACGAGTGAGGTCCCGAGCGGCGACCCCATCGGGGTCGTGCTGTCGGAGCAGGCGGCCAAGGCCAGCTCGCTCGACGTCGGCAGTGTCGTGACCGTGCCGATCCCAAACGTCGCGGGCAACTCGCCTCCGCTGCGGGTGGTCGTGACGGGGATCGTCACGCGCAACGGTCACCACGCGAAGCCGTCGGTGTGGAGCGATCTGCCGGCCGTCTGGAACCCGCACGCGGACTCCACCCCGGCCTTCCCGTCGACCGAAGTCACCGTGCTCGCGCAGCCGAACGGGATCAATGCGGCTGCCGGGTTCTACCTCACTCCGTTTGATGGAACCGTGCGGGTGCGGCTCGATCCCGCCGCCTTCACCGGGGACTCCGTGGAGGCCGTCAGCTCGGCGATCGAAGCACTGGTCGCGAACAGTTCGACGCTCGTGGCCGCGTCGAACGCGACGCTCGACGTCAACTCCCCGTTCGCGGATGCCCTGGCCGGCTACGCGGGTCAGGCGAGGGCCGCAACCTCCCAGATCTCGGTCGTGCTCATCGGGATACTCGGGGTCTCCCTGGCTGTGCTCATCCTGCTCTCGAGGCTGCTGGTCTCCTGGCGCTCCGGGGAGATCGACCTCCAGCGATCCAGGGGAGCGGTCGCGTCGGCGATCGTCGTGCGCTTCATTGTCGAATCCGTGGTGGCGTGCGCCGTTGCGGTCGGGTTGGGGCTCGCGGTGGCGGCCGTCGTGGTTCCGGGTCCGGCGGCGCAGCCGATAGTGCTGGCCAGCGTGATCGTGGTTGCGGCGCTTGCGGCACCGGTGCAGGCATCCGCTCTCATCGCCCGTTCCCGGGTCAGGCGCACCTCATCCGTGCAACGGCGGGAACGCCTCGAGCGGCAGCGGCGCGACGTCGCCAGGCGCATCACCGCGGAGGCCTTCGTGATCGCGCTCGCGGTTGCCGCGGTGGTGTCTCTGCGGTCGCGTGGGCTGCTGCAGACCACGACTGTGGGGATCGATCCGTTGCTCTCGGCCGCGCCGCTGCTGGTCTCCGCCGCGATCACCGTCGTCGCGCTGAGGATCTACCCATGGCCCGTGCGGTTCGCGGGCTTCCTCGGCAGGCGCACTCGGGGTCCGCTCGGGCTTCTCGGTGCGGTGCGCGCGCGCCACTCCGTGACGGTTCTGCCGCTGCTCGCGCTGACGCTCGCCGTCGCGCTGGCCGCGGCGAGCGTCCTCATCGGCGCGACCGTGCGGTCCGGCCAGCAGGATGCGGCCTGGCAGCGCGTCGGAGCCACCGTTCGAGTCGACGGGTCGGTCAGCGAGGCGCAGGTCGCGCGGGTGGCGGGCTCACCGGGGGTCGACGCCGCAGCGTCGTTCCTCTCCAACATCAACGTGCATCTCGCCCTGAGCAGCGAAAGCGTCATCGTCACGATGCTCGCGGTCGATCACCGCTACCCGGATGTCGTGCACGCGCTGCCGAGGGTTCCGGGGCTCGCGCAGGCGTCGCCATCGGGTGCGCTGCGCGAACTGGCCTCTGCGGGAACGCCGGACGGCAGGCTTCCCGTCGTGGTCGGTCCGGAGCTCGCGAGCAAGGTGAAGACCAAAGACATGACAATGTCGGTGGGCGAGCACGACATTCCCGTGCGCGTGATCGGGGACACGGGTGCTGGCCCGGACGGCTACCTCGACGGGCCGTTCGTGTATGTCGACCTCGCGTCGCTGTCGACGGTGCTGTCGAGAACGGTGACCGCCGATTCGCTGCTCGTCGTGGGAGCTGGCGCAACCCAGGCGGTCGCTGATGCGCGCATCGCGCACGCCACTGTCCACACCCGCGCGGGCTGGATCTCCTCCTGGAACGGCCAGGCCATGGTCTCGGGCGTGCAGAACATCCTGAGCCTGTCCGCCTGGGCGCTCGGCCTGCTGGCACTGGTCGCGCTCGTGGCCACGGTGCTGGCCGGGGCGGGCGAGCGAGCGCGTTCGCTCTCGCTCGTGAGAACGCTCGGGATGCCGCTGGGGCTCGGATGGTGGCTCGCGTTGGCAGAGCTGGCGCCCCTCGCGATCGCCGCGGTCATTGGTGGTGTGGCCTCCGGACTGGCGATTGTGCTGTTCCTCGGGCCAGCGCTCGGCCTGATCACCCTGTCGGGAGGGCTGTACGTGCCCGCGACGACCGTGTCATGGTGGTTCATCCTGTGGCTGGTCGTGGTGAGCGTGATTGTTGTAGCGGTCGCGGTGTTCGTCGAAGTGCTGCTGCGCAGGCGCGACCGAGTCAGTGAAGTGTTACGAGTGGGAGAGACGGTATGACGACCAGGACAGCCCAGGGCGCCGCGGCGACGAGCGCCGAATATGGCGCGGACGCGCTCATCGTGTGCGACAACGTGGTGCGCATCTACCAGGTCGAGAGCATCGAGGTGCAGGCACTGCAGGGCCTCGACCTGCTCGTGAACGACGGTGAGATGATCGCGATCATCGGTGCCTCCGGCTCCGGAAAGTCGACCCTGTTGAATGTGCTCTCCGGGCTCGATGCGCCCAGCGCCGGGCGCGCGAGTGTCGCGGGCTGGGACCTCCTGCGGATGACCGCGGCCGAACGCCTCAACTACCGTCGCAACGTGGTCGGTTTCATCTGGCAGCAGACCTCCCGTAACCTGCTCCCCTACCTCAGCGCGACAGAGAACGTGTCGCTGCCGATAGCATTTGCGGGGGTGCGGCGGAGCGAGCGAGCACGCCGCGCCGCCGACATGCTCGACGCTCTGGGGATGGCGGACAAGGCGCGCCGCAAACCGGGCGAGCTCTCCGGGGGAGAGCAGCAGCGGGTCGCCATCGCGGTGGCGCTCGCCAACCGGCCACAGGTGTTGTTCGCCGACGAGCCGACGGGAGAACTCGACCGGGCGAGCGGCGACGACGTGTTTGCGGCGTTGCGCGCGGCAAACGAGAACTTCGGCACGACGGTGGTGATCGTGACCCACGATGCCGAGGTCTCGGGCCAGGTGCAGCGCACGGTGGCCATCCGCGACGGCCGTACCTCATCCGAGGTGTTGCGACGGGTCACGGTCGACGAACACGGTGCCTCCGAGACGATTGCGGAGGAGTTCGCGGTGCTCGACCGCGCGGGTCGGCTGCAGGTTCCCGCCGCCTATCGCAGCTCGCTGGGCCTGAGGGATCGGGTGCGAATCGAGCTTGAGCCCGATCACCTGGGCGTGTGGCCGGTCGCCGAGCGCGCGACGAAGCCCGCGCCAGGCCGTGCAGACGGCGCCGCGCCAGGATTCGCAGGGGAGGGCCAGCAGTGACAGACACAGCCGCGTCCGCGCACGGACGCCACGCCCTCGTCGTGCCGGACATGGTCACGGCAGAGCACCTCTCGCGCAGCTACCGTTCGGCCGCGGGCGAAGTCCACGCGCTGCAGGATGTGTCGTTCAACATCCCGGCCGGCGCCCTGGCCGCTCTCGTCGGGCGTTCGGGTTCCGGTAAGACGACACTGCTCAACTGCATCGGCGGCCTCGACGAGCCCACGAGCGGCACGGTGGTGGTCGACGGAATCGAGGTGAGTGCGCTGGACGAAAAAGCGCGAACGCTGTTGCGCCGCGATCAGATCGCCTTTGTCTTCCAGACCTTCGGCCTCATCCCGATGCTCTCGGCGAGCGAGAACGTCGGGCTGCCGCTCCGGCTGCGCAAGACCGAGCCGAAGCAGCGCGAGGAGCGCGTGGCCGAGCTGCTCGAACTCGTCGGCCTCAGTGCGCACGCAGCGCAGCGCCCGTCGGAGTTGTCTGGTGGCCAGCAGCAGCGGGTGGCGATCGCGCGGGCGCTGGCCAACTCGCCGCGCCTGCTCATCGCGGATGAACCGACCGGCCAGCTCGACGTGGAGACCGGTGTCGCGGTGATGGAACTGCTGCGTTCTGTCGTGCGAACCGAGGGGATGACCGCCATCATCTCCACGCACGACCCGAGCGTGCAGGCTGGCGCCGACCTGGCCATCCACCTCGAGGACGGCCGCCTCGCGTAGCCCGTCGGTCGGTCGCGATGCGCGAGCTCGTTCCTCGCGCGCCACCCGACCTGCGGGACCATCGCTGGTCGAGTAGGCCGCCCGCGGTCGTATCGAGACCCTCGACCCCTCCCTCGCGCGCCACCCGACCTGCGAGTAACGTTGAACGAAGTGAGGCCTCATTCCTCGCCGGCACGGTTGCCCGATGCTGGCGCATCGTCCCCTCCGGCGGCTCCGAACACTCCACAAGGGACCAAGGACACCGCGTGACCCAGATCTTTGTCGTCAACTCCGGCTCATCATCCATCAAATACCAGCTGGTCGACCTCGACACCGAGACCGCCGTGCTGAGCGGACTGCTCGAGCGGGTGGGCGAGCCGGGCTCCGGCATCCCGGACCACGAGGCGGGGATGCGCCAGGTGCTCGCGACGCTCGGCACCGACCATGAGATCGCCGCTGTGGGCCACCGCGTCGTGCACGGCGGATCCCTGTTCACCTCGGCCACGCTCATCACCGACGAGGTGGTGCACCAGATCGAGGAACTGAACGAGCTCGCGCCGCTGCACAACCCGCCGAACCTGCTCGGCATCCGTGCGGCTCGCGCGGCGCTGCCCGACGTTCCGCACGTCGCCGTGTTCGACACCGCCTTCCACCACACGCTGCCGGAGCCCGCCTTCACCTACGCGATAGAGGCTGAGCTCGCGAAGAAGCACGGAATTCGGCGCTACGGATTCCACGGCACCTCCCACAAGTACGTCTCCGAGCAGGCGGCCCTCTTCCTTGGCCAACCCCTGGATGAACTCAAGACGATCGTGCTGCACCTGGGCAACGGGGCATCCGTCTGTGCCGTCGACGGCGGCGTGTCCGTCGAGACGAGCATGGGGATGACGCCGCTCGAGGGCCTCGTCATGGGCACGCGCTCCGGAGACATCGACCCGGCCGCGCTCATCCACCTGCACCGGGTGGCCGGTCTCGACTTCGACCAGCTGGATGACCTGCTCAACAGGCACAGCGGCCTCCTCGGGATGACCGGCACCGGCGACATGCGCGACGTGCACGACGCGGCTGTGGCGGGCGACGCGGCGGCGGAGCTGGCGCTCGCCGTCTACGCGCATCGCATCCGCGGGTACATCGGCAACTATGCGGCCCAGCTGGGCGGCCTCGACGCGCTCGTGTTCACCGCCGGTGTCGGCGAGAACGGCGTGCACCTGCGTGCGCGCGTTCTCGCGGGCCTGGAGTTCCTGGGCATCTCGATCGACCCGGCGCGCAATGCGTCCTCGTCGAAGCAGGCCCGGTATGTGTCGCCCGCGGGTTCCCCGGTCGCCGTGCTCGTCATCCCCACCAACGAGGAGCTCGAGATCGCCCGCCAGACCGTCGCCGCCGTCGCGTCCTGACCCGCCCCTCGTCACCCCGACCCGCCTCTCCCGTCCGCCCGGCCTCCCCTCCCGTCCAGTCGCCCATCCCTCCCGCCCCCTTCCGCCCGGCTTCTCGTGGTCGCTTCAACAGGACGAGGTGCAACACGTCGCGTCATCCGGCGGATCAGCGCGGCGTGTTGCACCTCGTCCTGTTTGCAGTGTCGAGCTGCTGACAGTTGGTGCGGTGTGACAAGTCGCCACAGCTCAGAGCGGGTCGTCAGGTTTCATGAGGATTCGCCCTCGACGGTTCTCCAGGCCCCGCGCTGCATCGATTGCGGCGCGCTCGATTACCGCGAGCGTTGTCGGCCAGTTTGAGTAAATGTGCGCCGGCCGGATGCGGAGTGTCACCCGCCCTAACCCCGCGGCTCGGAGGTCGCGGTCGTAGTCGATCGCCCGCTGCTCGTCGCCGTCGTGCCATGCGTGGCTGTCGATCTCCAGCCCGAGGCATTTGTCTACCAGGAGATCTTGGTGTCCCACCCCTGGAACGGCCCCTTGCGGTTCCGCCTGGTGCCCGGCGCGTACGAGCCGCAGGCGTACGACTGTCTCGTTGCCCGACCCGCTGTTGGGAACCAGGTGGTGGATGTCCGCCATCAGTCTTCGTGGCGCAAACAGCGCCAGCCGATCCACCTCGTTCTCCGTGAGGAAGCCCTCGTGGATGGCAGACTCCATCGCCGCGATCGCGTGCTCTGCATCGAGGCAATACATCGCCTGCCACAGTGCCTGCATCCGTGACACCCGCCATCGCGTCTCCATCCCGAAGCGAGGTTGCTCCCAGTGGTAGTGCGGGGGTGCCCGGAGGTCGCCCGATGGGATTCTCGAGGCCGTCGGTGGGAGGAGGAAGTGCGGTCGGGTTTCGTGCCCCGCCCAGACACCGGCGTCGCGCAGCACTGAAACGCAGGCAACTGCGCCACCGACACGCGCCGCCTGCATCGTGAGCGCATCCAGATGGGCACAGGCATACGTTCCGCGCAGGGGACGCAGGATCTCTCCCCGCTGGAGCAGAGTGGCCAGCTGGCGCCGAGTGATGCCTCTCTCGGCGAGCTGGCGAAACGAGGCAACGTGGCCGAGTTGGCAGAGAGCGGATGTCGACATCCGTTACAGCATGTCGGCATCCATTCCAAGACATCCGCCCCACAGCACGACCGGTGGACATCGCACACTTGCAGTGGCTGTGTGGAGGAGTAGGGGAGTGTGCGGCCAACAGGACGAGGTGCAACACGCCGCATCATCCGGCGGATCAGCGCGGCGTGTTGCACCTCGTCCTGTTGGGCGCACGGCAACGACTGCGCGAGGCGGTTGATCTCCCCGCCAGGCGCACCTGGGCAAGCGCGTGTCAGCCTCCGCCGGTACGCTGTAGTGCGTGGTCACCGCCCTATATCGCCGCTATCGGCCAGAGACATTCGCCGAGCTGATCGGGCAGTCGCAGGTGACCGATCCGCTCCGCACGGCGCTGCGCAACGACCGGGTCAATCACGCGTACCTCTTCAGCGGCCCGCGCGGATGCGGCAAGACGACATCCGCCCGTATTCTGGCCCGCTGTCTCAACTGCGCCGAGGGCCCTACAGACACCCCGTGCGGTAAGTGCCCGAGCTGCGTCGAGCTGAGCCGCGAGGGCAGCGGGTCGCTGGATGTCGTGGAGATCGACGCTGCCAGCCACAACGGTGTGGACGACGCCCGCGACCTGCGCGAGCGCGCCGTGTTCGCCCCGGCTCGCGACCGTTACAAGATCTTCATCCTCGACGAGGCGCACATGGTGACGCCGCAGGGCTTCAACGCGCTGCTCAAGATCGTCGAAGAGCCGCCGGAGCACGTCAAGTTCATCTTCGCGACGACCGAGCCCGAGAAGGTCATCGGCACCATCCGCTCGCGCACCCACCACTATCCGTTCCGGCTCGTCCCGCCCGCCCAGATGCTCGAATACGTGCAGCAGCTCGCCACGAGCGAGAAGGTCGAGGTCGAGCCGGGCGTTCTGCCGCTCGTCGTGCGCGCCGGCGGCGGCAGCGTGCGTGACACGCTCTCACTGCTCGACCAGCTCATCGCGGGCTCGGAGGGCTCCAGCGTGCAATACGAACGGGCCGTCGCGCTCCTCGGTTACACGCACGGCGCGCTCCTCGGCGACGTGATCGACGCCCTGGGAACCGCGGATGCCGCTGCCGCATTCGCCAGCGTCGACCGCGTCATCCAGACAGGGCAGGACCCGCGTCGTTTCGTCGAGGACCTGCTCGAACGCCTCCGTGACCTCATCGTCGTGTCCGCCACCGGCGAGGGCGCCGCGGCCGTGCTGCGCGGCGTGCAGCAGGACGAGCTCGACCGTATGGCTCAGGAAGCAGCGCTCTTCGGCGTCACCGAGCTGTCGAGAACCGCGGATGTCGTCAACGCGGCGCTCACAGAGATGACCGGAGCGACGTCCCCGCGGCTGCACCTCGAACTCATGATCGCGCGGGTGCTTGTTCCGGCGAGCGATGACTCGGAGCGCGGAACCCTGGCTCGGGTCGAGCGTTTGGAGCGGCGGATCGGGGTTCCCGCTGACCGGGTCAACTCGTCAGGCCCGGCAGCTAGTACGCAAGCGACGACGAGTCAGGCGTCACCCACACGCGACGTTGCACCTGTGGAGTCGTCGGCCGTGAAGGAAGCCGCAACGCAGAAGCCAGTCGAGCAGCCGAACGCGGCCGAGCCTGCGGCACCGGCAGCCACGGAAGCGGCACCGGCACCTGCAGCTGCGACACCCGCACCCGCGGAAGCAGCAGCGGCACCGGCTGCGCCCATAACCCTCCAACAGGTGAAAGATGCCTGGCCCGAGATCCTCGAAGCGGTGCAGAAGGCCAAGCGCAACGCGTGGATGGTCGTGTTCACCGCCAAGCCGCTCGAACTTCGCGACAGCGAAGTACTCGTCCTCTCGTTCCAGAGCCAGAACGACGTCGACGCGCTCAAGCAGCAGGCGACGCCCGGCGACGGCGTCGGCGATCACCTCAAGCGCGCCGTGTTCAGCGTGCTCGGCTTCACCCCGAAGCTCGTCGCCAAGGTCGAGGCCTCGAGGGCAACCGCCCAGCGGGCCACGGCATCCGCATCGACGCCCGTCGCCGACGACGCGCCGGAGCCGACCGAACCGGATGTCGAACCGCCCGCCCCGGACGGCCACAGCTGGTACACGGCACCGGTCACAGACGCAGAGCCGGAGACCCGGCCCGTGCGCGAGGAACCGAAAGCGCCCAAGGCGCCGAAGAGCACAGCGCAGGCAACGGCCAAAACAGACACCCAGCCAGAGCCCCAGCAGCCAGAACCCCAGCAACTCGAGAAGCCACAACCCGAGAAACCCGCATACGACAAAGACCGCTACGGTGAATCCGTCGTGCGCGAGATTCTCGGCGCGAGCTTCATCGAGGAGCAGACTGTCGCGCCCAGAGTCACCCCCAGGGAGGGCTAGTTCGTGTACGACGGCATCGTCCAGGAACTCATCGACGAACTCGGCAGGCTCCCCGGAATCGGCCCGAAGTCGGCCCAGCGCATCGCCTTCCACATCCTGCAGACCGAGACTTTCGACGTGACCCGCCTTGCCGAGGTGCTCATGGAGGTCAAGGAGAAGGTGCGCTTCTGCGAGATCTGCGGCAACGTCACCGAGCAGGAACAGTGCGCCATCTGCCGTGATCCACGCCGCTCACCCGCGACCATCTGCGTCGTCGAAGAGGCGAAGGATGTCGTGGCTATCGAGCGCACCCGCGAGTTCCGTGGTCTCTACCACGTGCTCGGCGGCGCTATCAGCCCCATCGACGGAATCGGCCCGGACCAGCTCCGCATCCGTCAGCTCATGCAGCGTCTCGCGGATGGCACGGTCACCGAGGTCATCATCGCCACCGACCCCAACCTCGAGGGCGAAGCCACCGCGACCTACCTCTCCCGCATGCTCGTGCACCTCGAACTCAAGGTCACCCGCCTCGCCTCGGGTCTGCCCGTCGGCGGCGACCTCGAGTACGCCGATGAGGTCACCCTGGGCCGCGCCTTCGAAGGTCGCAGGGTCGTCGAGGGGTAGCACCGCGAGGCCGTCATCTTCATGAACTGCCGGTAGAATCAAGCATTCGGCCCGTGTGGGATGGGTCGAGGCGGGCAACGAGGCCCTGAAAGAACCCAGCCCAGCCAAAGACATTCCCCGGGAGATTCACGTGAGCTTGATCGTGCAGAAGTACGGTGGCTCGTCCGTCGCCGATGCGGAGAGCATCAAGCGTGTTGCCAAGCGCATCGTTGAGACACACAAAGCCGGCCACGAGGTCGTTGTCGTCGTCTCGGCCATGAACGACACCACCGACGAGCTCTTCGACCTCGCACTCTCGGTGTCTCCGCTGCCCTCCGGCCGCGAACTCGACATGCTCCTCACCGCGGGCGAGCGCATCTCCATGGCCCTGCTCGCGATGGCGATCAAGAGCCAGGGATACGAGGCCCGTTCATACACGGGGAGCCAGGCCGGGATGATGACGGATGCCAAACACGGCAGCGCGCGCATCGTCGAGGTCAATCCCACCCGTATTCGTGCCGCACTCGACGCCGATGCCATCGCGATCGTCGCGGGCTTCCAGGGCTTCAATCGCAGCACGGGCGACATCACCACGCTCGGTCGCGGGGGCTCGGACACCACGGCCGTCGCGCTCGCCGCAGCGCTCAAGGCAGACGTCTGCGAGATCTACACCGACGTCGACGGAATCTTCACCGCCGATCCCCGCATCGTGCACAACGCACGCAAGGTGGATCGCATCACGAGCGAGGAGATGCTGGAGCTCGCCGCAGCCGGTGCCAAAGTGCTTTATATTCGCGCGGTGGAATATGCCAGGAGGCACGGTGTGACGCTGCACGTGCGGTCGTCGTTCAACAACCACGAGGGCACGCTCGTCGTCAATACGCAAGAGGGAGAGAACGTGGAAGAGGCAATCATCACGGGGGTGTCCGTCGACCTGAGCGAGGCGAAGATCACCATTGTCGGCATCCCGGATGTCCCGGGCAAGGCCGCGCAGATCTTCACCATCGTCGCCACGGCAGAGGCGAACATCGACATGATCGTGCAGAACGTCTCGACCAAATCGAGTGGGCTCACCGACATCTCCTTCACCCTCCCAATGGCGGATGGCGCCCGCGTCATGCAGGTTCTCAACAGCCGCAAGGACGACGTCGGCTTCGACTCCCTCCAGTACGACGACCAGATCGCAAAGCTCGCGGTGGTCGGAGCGGGCATGCGCACCAACGCGGGTGTCTCATCCAAGCTCTTCACCGCCCTGTTCGAGGCGGGCATCAACATCGAGATGATCTCCACGAGTGAGATCCGCATCTCGGTGGTCACGAGGGCAGACATCGTCAACGAGGCGGTCATCGCGGTGCACACCGCGTTCGGTCTCGACGGCGAAGAAGAAGCGGTAGTGCACGGAGGTACGGGGCGATGAGCGAGTCAGCGCAGAGCGGTGTGAGAGTCGGCGTCGTCGGCGCCACGGGCCAGGTCGGCGCTGTCGTGCGCCGCCTCCTGGAGGAGCGCGACTTCCCGGTTGCCGAGATCCGGTACTTCGCCTCGGCCCGCAGCGCGGGTACGACCCTCCCGTGGAAGGGCGTAGAGATCGTCGTGGAGGACGCCGCGACGGCAGACCCAACGGGGCTCGACGTGGCGATCTTCTCGGCCGGAGCCACGACATCCCGGGCCCAGGCGCCTCGGTTCGCCGCGGCAGGCGTGCTCGTCATCGACAACTCGTCCGCCTTCCGCATGGACCCCGAGGTGCCCCTCGTGGTGAGCGAGGTCAACCCGCACGCGATCACCGAGGCGCGCAAGGGCATCATCGCGAACCCGAACTGCACCACCATGGCGGCGATGCCGGTGCTGAAGGTCCTGGATGCCGAGGCCGGCCTCGAGCGCCTCATCGTGAGCACCTACCAGGCTGTGTCCGGCGCGGGCCTCGCGGGCGGCGCGGAGCTGCTCGAGCAGTCGAGGGCAGCGATCGAGCAGAACACCATCGGGCTCGTGCACGACGGCTCATCCGTCGACTTCCCCGAGGCGAAGACCTTCACCAAGACGATCGCGTTCGACGTGCTGCCCTTCGCGGGCAACCTCGTCGACGATGGACTGTTCGAGACCGACGAGGAGAAGAAGCTCCGCAACGAGAGCCGCAAGATCCTCGAGCTGCCGAACCTCCTGGTCAGCGGCACTTGTGTTCGTGTACCCGTGTTCAGCGGCCACTCCCTCTCGATCAACGCCGAGTTCGCCTCGCCGCTGTCGGTCGCGCGCGCCAAGGAGCTTCTGCAGGATGCCCCCGGCGTCGTGCTCACGGATGTCCCGACCCCGCTCGAGGCCGCAGGCACCGACCCCAGCTACGTCGGTCGCATCCGCCAGGACGAAGGGGTGCCGAACGGTCGCGGACTCGCCCTGTTCATCAGCAACGACAACCTGCGCAAGGGCGCTGCACTCAACGCCGTGCAGATCGCGGAACTCGTCGCGGCCGATCGCCTCGCCGCAGCGTAGCCCCGACTCCGGTTCATCCGGCTGCCGCCTCGGCGTGAGGCGCTCGCTGTCGAGCACAGGAAAGGAGGAACTTCAGCGCGCATCGGCGTGAAAGTTCCTTCTATCCAGGCCAGATAGCTTAAAGTTCCTCCTTCTTGCATCCCCGGGCCTCCGCGATCGCGCCCGAGTGGGCGGTCGCCCGCGACTAAAGTGGAGTGGTGAGTTCTTCAGCTACCCCCATCGACGTAGCGCTGATCGGCGGTGGCATCATGAGTGCCACGCTCGGCGCCTTTCTCAAGCAGTTGCAGCCCGACTGGTCCATCGAGATCTTTGAGACCCTGAGCGATGTCGCCCAGGAGAGTTCGAACCCGTGGAACAACGCCGGCACGGGGCACTCTGCCCTCTGCGAGTTGAACTACACCCCTGAGCTGCCGGATGGCACGATCGACATCTCCAAGGCCGTCGCCGTGAACGAGCAGTTCCAGGTCTCTCGACAGTTCTGGTCGTATTTCGTCGGCAAGGACCTCCTGCCCGACCCGCAGGCGTTCCTCAACCCCGTGCCGCACATGAGCTTCGTCACGGGCGAAGCCAACGTCACCTACCTGCGCAAGCGGTTCGAGGCACTCAAGGACAACCCCCTGTTCTCCGGCATGGAATACAGCGAAGACCCGGAGGTCATCCGCTCGTGGGTGCCCGCGATGATTCCGGGGCGTAAGAAGTCGCAGCGGTTCGCGGCCACCCGCATCCCGGCTGGCACCGACGTCAACTTCGGCGCACTCACCCACGGGCTGCTGAACTACCTGACGGGCTCCGGTGCCCGTCTCTACACCGAGCAGCGCGTGCTCAATATCTCGCGCGAGGGCGAGCTGTGGAAGCTGCGCGTCAAGCACCAGATCGGGATGGCGCGCCACACCGTGCGGGCTCGCTTCGTCTTCGTCGGCGCAGGAGGTGGCGCCTTGCACCTGCTGCAGAAGTCCGGCATCCCCGAGGCCCGCGGCTTCGGCGGGTTCCCGGTGAGCGGCGAGTTCCTGCGCACAGACAACCCGGATGTCGTGGCCAGGCACCACGCAAAGGTCTACGGCAAAGCCGCGGTCGGCTCTCCGCCCATGTCGGTTCCGCACCTCGACACCCGCGTCGTGGACGGCCAGGCGAGCCTCATGTTCGGGCCATACGCGGGGTTCAGCCCCAAGTTCCTGAAGTCGGGCACCTGGTTCGACCTGTTCGCCACCATCCGGCTGCACAACATCATCCCGATGATCGTGGCCGGCGCATCCAACCTCTCGCTCGTGCGCTACCTGATCGGGCAGCTCGCCGCGCGCAAGTCCACCAAGTTCAAGGAGCTGCTGGCCTTCATGCCGAACGCAGACCCGAAGGACTGGTATCGCATCACGGCGGGCCAGCGCGTGCAGGTGATCAAGAAGGATGCCAAGAAGGGCGGTGTGCTGCAGTTCGGCACCGAGGTCGTCTCCTCTGCTGACGGCAGCATCGCTGGTCTCCTCGGGGCGTCGCCCGGTGCATCCACCGCCGTGCCGATCATGCTCGACGTGCTGACGCGCTGTTTCCCCGACCGCATCGACGGCTGGCGGCCCCAGATCGAGACGATGATCCCGAGCTACGGCAAGCAGCTCGCGCCCGAGCCGAAGTTCGCGCAGAAGACCATCGCGGCGACGCGCAAGGCGCTGAACCTGGACTGATCCCCGCGAGGGAGTGGCCACTGCTTGACAGACATTCGAACACGTGTTCGAATGAATGGATGCGGTGGAGTGGGCAGGAATTGGCAGCGGAGCAGCCTTCCGCGCTGCCCGGTCTCGCGAAACTCTCGTCGTTCGTGCGCTCCGTGCAGACGCCGGAGTTCGCGGGCATCACCTTCCACGAAGTGCTCGCCAAGAGCGCGCTCAATCACGTCCCGGGCTCGAGCAAAGCCATGCCCTTCGGCTGGACCATCAACCCCTATCGGGGCTGCAGTCATGCATGCTCCTATTGCTTCGCTCGACCCACCCACCGCTACCTCGAACTCGACGCAGGTAAAGACTTCGACAGCCAGATCATCGTGAAGGTGAACGTAGCCGAGGTGCTCGCAAAGGAACTGGCGAAGCCGGGCTGGCAACGGCATCCGATCGCCCTGGGCACCAACACCGACCCGTACCAGCGCGCGGAGGGTCGTTACCGGCTGATGCCCGGCATCATCGCGGCGCTGGCCGAGAGCGGCACGCCGTTCAGCATCCTCACCAAGGGCACACTGCTGAGGCGCGACCTTCCGCTGCTTGCCGAGGCGAGCAGCATGGTGCCCGTCGACCTCGCGATGTCGATCGCGATCTACGACGACGAGCTGCAGCAGTCCGTCGAGCCCGGAACGCCGACAACCGCGGCGAGGCTCGCGACAGTGAAGGCTGCGCGCGAGCTCGGACTGCCATGCTCGGTGTTCATGATGCCGATCCTGCCGTATCTCACAGACACGCGAGCGCATCTCGAACGTGCGATGGGGCAGATCCGGGATGCGGGTGCGAGCTCGGTGCTCTACACCGCGCTTCATCTGCGCCCCGGCGTCAAAGAGTGGTTCATGCTCTGGCTGGCAGATGCCCACCCCGAGCTGGTCGACCGGTACCGCTCGCTCTACGCGGGGGGAGCCTACGCACCGAAGGAATACCGTAAGTGGCTCGCCGCGAAGATCAAGCCGCTCATCCGCAGCCACGGTCTCGAGCGAGGCACGCCGGATCCCGCGACAGGAGCAGTGCGGTCGAGGGCGCTCGGGTTGGCAGACGCCGCGCAGGCCCGCTCACTCGTCGCGGAGGAGTCGGCGGCGGTGAGGCGCGCCGCGGGTGGCGCCGTTGCGACGCCGACCCTGTTCTGAACGTGACCTGAACCGTCGGCGTGGGGCCATTTCACGTGCGCAGCAATGCCCTCAATTCGGGGGTAATGGGGCACAAAAGGCGCGTAGTTCCCGGGGATACGCGGATTCGCTGCGTAAAACGGGGTACATGGGTGGTTGAAAAGATGTCATACTTTCTCCACGGCGAAAGGGAGGGAGCCCATGTCACTCGGCATCCCAGCCCACCTCGCCCCCCAGGCACTCAGCCGCGCATTCTCCAAGGGGCAGCACGCTGTCGCGCTCACCTGTCTCGGCGGCGCGCTGATGCTTGTGCTCGTCTTTCAGTGGAGCAACACCGATCTCGTGCTCTGGCCCGCGGCCCTCGCCCTGATGCCGCTTCTTGCGCTTCTTTGGCTCAATGACCGCTCCCGCACCACGTTCTCCTCCGTGAGCTATCTCGTCGTCGGTGGCGCGGGCGTGTATTGGTGGGCCATCACCTTCTATTCGCAGGCGGTGCCCGGGGTGACGAACGGCGGATTTCCTCTTGCCCTACCCAAGATCGCCCTGCTGATGGTCGGCGGCTCCGGGGCGGGGCTCGTCGTGGGAGTCCTGTGGGCAACCGCCGGGTACCTCATCGCGGAGGTTGCGGTCGGCGCCGCCGTGCTGGAATCGGGCGGCACTCTCAGTTTCGATCAGCTGACGTTCCTGAGCCTGCTCGCGCTCTTCGCCATCCTCGTGCTCGTCGATGTCGGGCGCCGCAGCTCGTGGCGCGCCCAGCCGCGACTGCACAGGGCGGCCAGGGATGAGCAGATCGCTGCGCTGCGCTATCGAATCGAGGCGAAGGCCGCGGCGCTCATGCACGATACCCTGCTCAGTCATCTCGCGGCGATCGCGAACTCTGAGGCCACCGTATTGCCCGTCGCGCTCCGGCAGCAGATGGAACGTGACCTCGAGATCCTGATCGGCGAGGAGTGGCTGAGCGACGGCTCTGCCGCGGTGGATGCCCAGGCGCGCATGGACTGGCGCAGCAGCGGGCTCTACGCGGCCATCCAGGAGAGCAGGCTCATGGGCCTCGAGGTGGAGTCGACGGGTGACCTCGCGGCGGTGGCGAAGCTCGACAGAGAGAGTTCGGTGGCGCTCGGTCTCGCCGTCAAGCAGTGCCTCGTGAACGTGCTCAAGCACGCGGGCACGACCCAGGCCGAGGTCGCCGTCTATGGCTCTGACGCGGATGTCTCCGTGATGGTGGTTGACACCGGCAAGGGCTTCACGGAGGCCGAGACCGGCGCGGACCGCCTGGGCCTGCGCAACTCGGTGCGCAGGAGAATCGAAGCGGTCGAGGGCAGCGTGCAGGTGTGGTCGACGCCGGGTCGTGGGACTTCCATCATGATCAGGGTTCCTATCGGTGCGAATCCTGACCTGGAAGACGTGGAGGAGTCGGCGTGACTCTCAAGCGTGAGCGGACGAGACAGCAACTTGACCCGGCCGGTGTGACCGGGATGCGCCCCGTCACCATTGCGGCGGCGATCGCGGCCTTTGTCTACGCGCTCGCGATGACGCTCAAGGAACCCGATCACCTCCGCTATCCGGTGCTGTCCGCTCTCGCTCTCGTGCTCCTCGCGGTCGCGTGCTGCATCCTCGTCGTACAGTCCGCTCCGCTCCGGGCACCGCTGACCGCGACCACCCACTTCTTCATCCACCTCTTCACCCTCGCCGCGGCCACACTCTCCGTTGCCGCGAGCTGGGGGGCCAACCGGTACGTGTCGGACGACTGGGCGCCCGTCTCGCTCGGCATCCTATTGCTCGCCCTGTCGTTGTATCGCCCGAGCCGAGAGCTCGCCGGCGCGGGCAGTCTCGCGGCGGTCTACCTCGGATTCCTTGTGCTGCTCGAGGTGCCGGCCCTGAGCACGCCGGCGCCGCCTGTCGCTCTCGTGGTCGCCTCCGTGACACCCATGCTCGCGATCTGTTTCGGTTCGGCCGTCTTCGGGTCGAGCTTCGTCGCGGCTCTCGAACGGTGGCAGAGTCGCGCGGAACTCGCGACCAGGCGGATGACCACCCAGCTTCGCGCGGGCATAGTGCGGTCCGTGCAGCAGGATCGGGTCACCATCCTCAATAAGGACGTGCTGCCCTTCTTCACGGAGGTTCTCGCGCGCGGCGAGGTGACCATCGCCGATCGTGAGCGCTCGGCGATGATCGCGGACTCGATCCGCGGCCTCATGGTCGCCGAGGCGGATCGCAGCTGGCTCGAACAGGTCGTCGAGCACACTGTCTACGGGCGGGAGCGTGGGCATGTCACCGGTTTCGTGCACGATCCGCATCGGCTTGCACCCATGATCACAACGCGACAGCGCACGGCGGTGCGTGCGCTCCTGGTGGCACTGTTCGACGAACCCGGCTTCGATCATCAGGGCTTCCGCTTCGATTTCGCACGCAAGGACGGCAAGTGTGTCGGCGTGCTCACGGCCGAGGTAGACAGTCCCGACTATGCCATGCGCACCGCGCTTGCCCCATACTTCGCAGTGATGCGAGTCGTCTTTTCCGACCTTCATATTGAATTGAGCCAGTCCCGACTGGAGTTAAGGATGTCGTATGAGCAACAGCGTTAGCGCCAAGGCGACGGAGTACACCGGCCACCGTGTCCGACTGGCACTACTCGATGACCACGAAGTGTTGCTCGACACTCTCAGCAGCTGGATCCATGCGAATGCCCCGGACTTCGAGCTCGTGCTGAGCGCCAACACCTGGCTGCAGCTCGTGCACAGCAACAACTTCCCGACAGAGCTGGTCTTCATCGACTTCCAGCTGAAGGAGCCGGTGTCGATCGAGGCGCGCGTGCGCACCTGTCGCGCGGCCGGTGCCAAGGTGATCGTGCTGAGCAGCCTGGACACACGAGAGGCGAAGGAGCGCGCGCTCGCGGCGGGCGCATCCGTGTTCCTGTCGAAGTCCCTTCCGATGCGCGAGGTCATGGACGCCGCCCGCAAGGTCATGGGCGTGCACTCGGATGATGAACTGCAGAAGGACTGGCGCCCGCTGCCGGTCGGCGCCATCACCGAATCGCGGCCCAAGCTCAGCCCGGGCGAGATCGACGCGCTTAAGCTGTACGTGACCGGGTTCAGCACCGTCGAGGTTGCCAAGCAGATGAACGTGCAATACGAGACGGCAAAGACCTATCTGCGCCGGGTGCGCGAGAAGTACGCCAAAGCCAATAGACCGGCGAGCAAGAAAGCGGATCTCATCCGCAGGGCAGCCGAGGACGGATACCTGCAGTAGTGGCAAAGCTTTATTTTCGCTACGGAGCGATGAACAGCGGCAAGAGCACGAACATGCTTCAGGCGGCATACAACTACGAGGAGCGCGGACAGCAGGTACTGCTGGCCAAGCCGCAGGTCGACACGAAGGGCGATTCCGCGATCGTGTCACGCCTGGGCGTGCGCCGCGAGGTCGACTTCGTGCTCGAGCCCGAGGCGGATGTGCTGGTCGAGTTCGCGAAGCAGCGGGCGCGGGTGCAGCGCGAGACGGGTCTCGACGTGAGCTGCCTGCTCGTGGACGAGGCGCAGTTTCTCTCGGAGGCGCAGGTGGACGACCTGCTGCGCATCACGATCGAGGAGGGCGTTCCGGTGCTGGCCTATGGCATCCGCACCGACTTCCAGACGGTGGCGTTTCCCGGCAGCAGGCGGCTGCTCGAGATTGCGCACTCGATCGAAGAGCTCAAGACCATCTGTCGCTGCGGCCGCAAGGCAGTGTTCAACGCTCGTAAAGTCGGTGACCAGTTCATCTTCGACGGCGACCAGGTCGCCATCGATGGGGTGGACGTGAGCTACGAGTCGCTCTGTGGGTCCTGCTACCTGGAGGAGAGCGGCGGCACCCTCGGTAGCGGTCGCCGGCGGATGCTCGTGGACGCCCCAGAGAACGCCTACAGCTCAGCCCCCGACGCCGACTTCTCCTGACGCTGTCTGCCCCAGATACAGAGAAGCCCTCACCGTAATGGTGAGGGCTTCTCAAGTGTCGGGGTAGCGGGATTTGAACCCACGACCTCTTCGTCCCGAACGAAGCGCGCTACCAAACTGCGCCACACCCCGATCGCCCTGTTTCCAAGACCTGCTTCGGATGAATCCTGCGATGCATCCGAAACCTCATCAAGAATAGCTGATATCTCGACCGATAAAAGTCACGAGGCTCGCCTCGGGCGGGCAGGCGAATCGCACGGGCGCGTAGATCGAGGTTCCGAGGCCCGCTGAGACGTTCAGATAGGCGGAACGACGGGCGTGCCGCCACACGCTGAGACCCTTCACCTGCTCGCGCGGGATGTCGCAATTGGTGACGAGGGCGCCGTAGCCCGGCACACACACCTGTCCGCCATGGGTGTGCCCAGCGAAGATCGCCTCGGCGCCGTGGTTAACGAAGGAGTTCAGCACCACCTGGTACGGCGCGTGGGTGAGGCCGATGGTCACCGGCTCCGGGCCGTTCGGCTCGTCCTGCCAGCCCACGTTCTCGCGCATCTCATCCATCGCGCCAGGCAACTTCTCGAGCTTCGCCCAGCCGATGTGGGCGTCGCCGACACCGACAAACTCAAGTCGAGATCCCTTGATCGACATCGCCCGGGCCGTGTTGTTGAGGTTGAGCCAGCCGAGGGAGTCGAAGAACGACTCCATGCGCCTGGTATCGAGGTTTGCCGGTTCGTGCTTCTTCTCGGATGGGCCGGTGAAGTAGGTGAAGGGGTTCTTCATCACGGGGCCGTGGTAATCGTTCGACCCGTTGACGAAGACGCCGGGGATGCCGCGGAACGGCTCGAGCGCATACTCAACGCCATCAATCCCACGTTCGTGCCCCAGGTTGTCGCCCGTGTCGACGATCAGGTCGGGCTCGTACACGGCGAGGCCGCGGATCCACTCCTGCTTTGCGCGTTGCCACGGGGCCATGTGCAGGTCGGAAAGGTGCAGCACCGTGAGCGGACGTGCGCCCGGCTCGAGCACGGGCATCACTTCGCGCCTCAGCGTGAAGCGATTGCGCTCAACGAGCGTTCCCCAGGCGAGCGCACCGAGGCCCGCCGCGGCAACCGCAGCCAGTGCTGCGGTCACCGGGCGCGAGGCCTGACTCACGGGTTACAACTGCCGGGGCCAGTTGGTTCGCTCGTTGCGCCAGGGCTGCCCGCGGGAATGCCGGTGCTGATACTCAGGGTTACCTGGTCCGTCTTTGCAGCTGCGGCACCAGGGGCGGGGTTCGAACTGATTACCTTGCAGAAATCACCGCCGGGTCCTGGCGTTCCGGCGACCCACGCGATCGAGATGTTGGTAAAGCCCTGACCCTTCACTGCTGTGACCGCGTCATGCCTGCTTTGGCCAATAATTTGGCCGCTTGGGGGCATAGTCGTCGCCAGGCTTCCGTCGCTCACATACACGGTGACCGTTGAGCCGACCGGCGTCTTGGCGCCCGGTGCAGGGTCTGTTTCCGCGACCTGCCCCGCAGGCAGTGCAGACGGCACGGCGGCGTCGCCTTGTGCAAACACGAAGTTCAGGCTCTCGAGGAGTGCCTTTGCCTGCTCAGGAGTCTGCCCGATCACCGAGGGCACGGTCGCAGACTCTCCAGCCAACATTGCTGCCGACGCAGCAGGGAAATTGCTGCCGTGATACGCCGGGAAGGTGTTCGCGAGCTTGATTATGGTCTTCAAAATCTGGAAGCGAGACGTCGTGTAGTAGTTCGCGTGCGTGATCGGGTTCGTGTAATTCTTCAGCGGCGTCTTGCCGGTGACGTTGCCCGTCCAGACGGCGGTGCCGGTCTTGGTCGTCGTCCCCATGATCCAATCCTGGTGGGTGTTGGGCGAGGTTCCGGTCTTGCCGCCGATCTGCACGCCGTCCCTTGGGTTTCCGGGGCTGCTGGTGCCGCCGGTCATACTGCCGATCATGGCGTTTGCCACACCGGCAGCGACCTCGGGGGTCAGCGCCTGGTTGCAGGTCTTGGGCTGGCCGGGCAGCTCCTTGCCGCTCGAGTCAACCACCTTGTCAACGATGACCGGGGTGCAGTGCAGCCCGCCCGCTCCGATTGTCGCCACAGCGCCCGCCATGGTCAGCGGTGCCTGTTCGTTACTTCCCAGGATCGCCGAGGGGTTAGCGGTGAGGTCGTTCAGGAAGTCGGCGCGGTGCGCTCCCATGCTCCTGGCCGTGTCGCGGATGCTGCACAGATCCGAGCGTGTGGCCATGTCCATGAAGGCGTTGTTGACGGATCGAATGAGCGCCGTCTTCACCGTCATGATGCCGCCGGAACCGGAGTCGTTGTAGAGCTTGTAGGGCCCCGCTGGAATAGCGCTAGGATCACACGATGCCGTGAACTTGGACGGGGCGTATGTTGTCGGGCTGCTTCCGTTGACCAGGTCGTTCAGTCCGTGGCCGTTCTGCAGCCAGTTGGCCAGGTCGAAGACCTTGTAGGTCGAGCCGGTCTCGAAGCCGTTCGAGTTTCCGTACGGGTGATCGGTGTTCAGGTTGAGCGCGGTTCGACTCTTGTCGACCGGAGCCCCCGGAACCACGCCGGCATCATCGAATATCTTGTTCTGTGCCATGACGAGAATTCGCCCGGTGCCGGCCTCAACCGTGTCAGCGGCCGCTCCGAGGTCGAAGCGCGCCTCGGTGGGCGGAGCCCAGGTGTCGAGCGCGCTCTGGGCGGCATCCTGCAGGTTGAGATCGACCGAGGTGTAGATCTTGTAGCCGCCCTTGTCCCAGTTGGCCCTGCGCTCCGCGACAGTAGACCCGAGAGCCGTGACGTAGGGGGCAGCATCGGCCTTGGCGAGTGAGACCCGCTCCGTGGCCTGCGCAATGTCCGCCTGGCTCGCGTTCGCCTTCGCCTTGACAGCCTTCAGGTTCGCTTCGGCGTTGCCAACGGGATCACTCGTGATCACCTTGGTGACGTAGTCACAGACGACCTTCGCGCTGGCAACCAGCGCGCTGCGGCATCCGTTGTTCGGCGGGCTGAGCTTGACCTCGTCTTCGATCTTGGTGGCGACAGCCTCATCGTGCTGTTTCTTGGTGATGTGCTTCAGTTGCAGCATCGCGTCGAGAATCTGGTCGCGCCGCAGCTTGTTGGCCGGGTAGTACTTGGGGTTGCTCAGGTTCTGCAGGCTCGGCTGTTGCACGATCGCGATGAGGCTTGCCGCCTGAGCCAGCGTGACATCCTTCGCTGAGACGCTGAAATACTGCTGCGCGGCTGATTCGACACCATAGGTGTTCGAACCCATTCCGACGATGTTGAGGTATGCGAGAAGGATTTCCTTCTTGGTGTACTTCTTGTCGAGACCGATCGCGAGCTTCATCTCCTTGAGCTTGCGGTCGTAGGTCGCCTGGGTGGCCTGGGCTATGAGTGTGGTGCGCTCCTGCGGCGTCGTCGCTTCGGAGACAGCTTGCTGCACGAGGATGTTCTTCACGAGTTGCATGTCGAGGGTCGAGCTTCCGCTCTGGCCGTCGGAGGAATCCGTCTGGTTCTTGATGACGGCGCGGATGACCGAGGGAACGTCCACGCCACCATGGTCGTAGAAACGGCGGTCTTCACCGTCGACCGCTGCCTGCTTGAGGAAGGGGGAGACCTGGTCCCAACTGACTTCCTGGCGGTTCTGCTTGTAGATCGTGGCGATCGGCACAGGCTTGTCATCGCGAACGGCATAGATGATGTTCTGCTGAGACTGAGCACCGATCTGGATGTAGTCGGGCAGGTTCTCGAACACGCCGATCGTGTTGTTCGCCGCGACGCTTGTCACGGCGAGTGCGGGGGTGACCATGGCCGTCACGAGCACTCCGGCGAGCACGCTGAAGCCGAGGAATCCGGCCACGCCGCCGAGCACGCCGGAGGGCTTCAATTTTTGGGCAGACATAGCGTCTAGGGTAATGGGTGAAGAGTGCTGCAAAGCTGAACGGATGCCGTGATGACCCAATGGGAGTATCTGACCACCCCGCTGATCGTGCACAACACGACTGCGATCCTCAACAATTGGGGGTCAGAGGGCTGGGAACTGGTGCAGGTCGTCACAGGTCCGGAGGGCGGTCTCGTCGCCTACTTCAAACGTGAAAAGAAAGAGGACGCCTGATGTCAAAGATCGAAGATCGTCTCGCCGAGCTCGGGCTCGCGCTGCCCGCAGTCGCCAAGCCCGTCGCCGCCTACGTTCCGGCGATCGTCAGCGGTAACCTCGTTTACACCTCCGGCCAGCTTCCGTCGACCGCGGGGGTACTTCCCGCCACGGGCAAGGTCGGCGCCGAGGTGTCCGCGGAGGACGCGAAGGCCTATGCGCGCATCAGCGCGCTGAACGGGCTCGCGGCCGCAGCATCCGTCATCGGCTCGCTCGACCGGGTGACGAGAGTGGTCAAGGTCGTCGGTTTTGTGGCATCCGACCCGGCTTTCACCGGACAATCTGGAGTCATCAACGGCGCATCGGAGTTTCTCGGCGAGGTATTCGGCGAGGCCGGAGCGCACGCCAGGAGCGCGGTCGGGGTCGCTGTTCTGCCACTGGATTCGCCGGTCGAGGTCGAGCTGGTTCTCGAGTTCGCCTGAGGTAAGCGTTTACCTGAAAAATCGGACAACTCTGCCATTGTGTTGGGGGCGGGTTACGGTACACTGAATCGCGTCAGATGCGAATCTGACTAGTAGCGCGCAGTGATTCCCCCCAATCCAGCGCTGCTGTGGCGGCGCCGGTTCCCCCCAACAGGCGCCGCCCCTCTCTGTTTAACGGATGCTTGTTTAGCGGACGCGGCGGACGCTTTTGTCGGCGAGTACTTGTCCTTCACAGGCACTCGAGAGTGCGGGTTCTCCACGGCGGCGGCAGCTGCGGGGGGACTCCCGCAGCTGCCTCATTAGCCTCGTCTGGTGTCATTGTTCGAAACATTCGGAGAGCGTTTCGTGGCTCGCCGCCCCGATGCTCCCGCGGGCGAGCTCGTTGCTCCCGGAGTCGTGGATCGCGCCGCGGTCTCTTCCTCCGAAGGCCCCACTCGTGCGGCGCCGCTCTTCGGCGACTTCGCAGAACTCGCCCAGCTCATGTCGGAGCCGGGCGCGACGGATGTCTTTGCCAACGGCGCAGACGAGCTCTGGGTTGACAGGGGCGGCGGCCTTGAACGTCGCCCGCCTACCGGCCTCGATGAGACGGGACTGCGTGCGCTCGCTGTGCGTCTGATCGCCCTCGGTGGGCGCCACATCGACGAGGCCACGCCGTGTGTCGATGTGCGCCTGCACGACGGCATCCGCATCCACGTCGTGCTGCCGCCCATCTCGACGGGAGGCACACTGCTGTCGATCCGCCTACCGTCTGCGCGGCGGCTTGGGATGGTCGAGCTCGACGAGGCCGGATTCTTCAGTCTCATCCCCAGGGAGTCCGTCGATGCTCTGGTGACCGCGCGCAAGAACGTCCTCATCAGTGGTGCATCGGGAAGCGGCAAGACCACCCTTCTGGGAGCAATGCTCGGCGCGGCGCCGCCGAGCGAGCGCATCGTGGCCATCGAAGACGTCGCGGAGCTGCGGGTTGCGCACCCGCACTTCGTGTCGCTCGAGGCTCGGCAGGCCAACCTCGAGGGCGCGGGCCAGCTCGGCCTGGAGAGGCTCGTGCGCGAGGCACTGCGGATGCGCCCGGATCGACTTGTGCTCGGTGAGTGTCGCGGGGCGGAGATCCGCGAGCTGCTCGCCGCCCTCAACACCGGCCACGACGGGGGAGCGGGCACGGTGCATGCCAACTCGCTTGCAGACCTGCCCGCGCGCATCGAGGCGCTCGGTGCCCTGGCCGGGCTCTCGCCCACCGCCATCGCGCGGCAGACCGTGAGCGCGATTGGAGCGGTGCTGCATGTCGAGCGCGTCAACGGAGTGCGTCGGCTTGCGCAGCTCGGCCGGTTCGCGCTCGATGACCGCGATCGCCTGCGGGTGGTTGATGCGGATGCGTAAGCAACGCACCGACGCGGCATCCGGTCTCGAGGCCGTCGCCTCTGTCGTGCAGCGGCTTGCCGTGCTGCTGTCGGCGGGAGTCGTGCCCGCCGCGGGCTGGGGTTACCTCGTGCACCACGTCGACGCGGGCATTCTTCGGGCAGTCGCCGATGATGCGCTTGCGGGTCAACCGGTGGCACGGTCACTCATCTCCGCGGTCGAGGCTGAGCGCGAGACACCTCTGCCCGGTGTGGATGAGCAGGCCTGGCGCGGGCTCGCGGCCGCGTGGCAGGTCGCGAGCGATGCCGGTGCGTCGCTCGCCCCATCGCTGCGGCAGTTCGCCTCGTCACTGCGGGATCTCGCACAGACCGAGCGGGACATCTCCGTCGCGCTCGCCGGGCCCATCGCGACGGCACGGATGGTCATGGTGCTGCCGGTCATCGGTGTGCTGTTCGGCCTGGCGCTCGGCTTCAATACCCTCGGCGTCCTGTTCACGACCGTGCCAGGCTGGCTCTGCCTGGTGCTCGGTACGGCACTGCTTCTGGGCGCCCGCTCCTGGAACCGCCGACTCGTGGCCCGCGCGCGACCGGTGCTGAGCACTCCGGGGCTCGAGCTCGACCTGATGGCGATCGCGGTCTCTGGCGGCGGATCTCTCGATCGTGCAGCATCCGTGGTCTCGCGAGCACAGGAGGAGTGCGGCCTCGGCGCGGGATCGGATTCCCCGGCGATCGATGACGTGCTGTCGCTGTCGCGCAGGGCAGGAGTGCCCGCGGCGGAGCTTCTCCGGAGCGAGGCCGAGGAGCAGCGGCGCACCACCCGCAGCGCGGGTCAGCGGGCAGCCGCAACCCTGGCCGTGACGCTCATGCTGCCGCTCGGGCTCTGCATCCTTCCCTCTTTTATGCTGCTCGGCGTCGCGCCGCTGCTCATCGCGATCGTCTCTTCGACGGTCGCGACCTTCTAGTTGTACTGCCCTGGGGCTGACATTGCTAACGACGGAGATTTTGCGACACGCCGACATAATCGGCCCGTTTATGCGGCGTGTCGCAAAATCTCCGTCGTTACCGTCCTCGGGCCAAGCCGGAGCGCTGAGGAGGGGAGGGGCGTTCCACCGGATGGAGAGGATCGGGCATGGAGTTGGCCTGCTTCTCGTCCACAGGGGCTCTCTCTGGCGGGGTTTCCACCGATCTGGCGAAGCTGGCCCAGCACTCGCTGCCGCTGGCAAAACTGGAATCCCCCGACAAGAGAGGTCACCATGTCACCAGTCACCAAACGAATGCACAGAATCGCCAGCGCGTTCACGCGAGTCGCCAGACCTCGGCTGAGCTCCGTGCGCCGGTTCGGTCACGACACCGGCGCGGCAACGGCCGAGTACGCCATCACCATCCTTGCGGCGGTGGGCTTCGCGGGCCTGCTCGTCGTCATCCTGCGCTCGGATGCCGTGCGCCAGATGCTCACGGACCTCGTGCACCATGCGCTCAGCTTCGCCGGGTGACCGTGGGGCACAGGGAGCGTGGCGTCCTCGCAGTCGTAGTGGTCGCGGGGCTCCGGGTGAGTGCGGAAGTGTCACCGCGGAGTTCGCGACCGTGATTCCCGCTGTGCTGCTCGTGCTCGCCTGCTGTCTCGGCGGCGTGCAGCTCGTCTCGCAGCAGCTGCGGTTGCAGGATGCCGCTGCCGCGGCCTCCAGGAGCCTGGCCCGCGGCGAGGGCGCAGGCACCGCATCCGCTCGCGCAGCCCAACTCGTCGGGGGAGCCCACCTCGAGCGCACCGACCGCGGCGGAATGGTCTGCGTCCGGCTGGCCACCTCCGGGCCGGTCGGCATCTTCGCGGCGGTGCACGTCGAGGCGGCGAGTTGCGCGCTCGCGGCTGGCCAATGAGCGGCGGGCCGGTGAGCGGCGGGTGGTTCAGCGGCGGGCCAGCAGGAGATGATCGCGGCTCCGGGTCCGTTCTCGCGGTCGCGATCGTCGCCGCGATGCTCGGGCTCGTGGCGATGTCCACTCCTCTATATGCGGTGCTCTCCGCGAAGCAGCGGGTGGCATCCGCTGCGGACGCCTCCGCGCTTGCCGGAGCGAGCGTCGCGCTCGGGATCGTGCCGGGCGTTCCCTGCGCTGCCGCAGCATCCCTCGCCACGGCGAACGGGGCAGAGCTCACCCGCTGCGAGGTGGACGGCGCCGTCGTCACGGTACGGCTCAACACCCCCGTACTCGGTTTCTCGGTGCCAGCGTCAGCGACTGCCGGGCCAGCCATGGCACCCGCGGAGCCATCGCCCGCTGACCGAAATTAGGGGTGCGTGGTATTTCTGTGTGTAGGGTGTGCCTGTCGGTGCATCATTCCCGACACCATCCGGTAACGCGGCGCCATGGGCGGCGAACGTATGCTGAACAAAGTTTTGCCACGCCGTAAACCATCACACCGCACAGAGAAAACAGACACGAGGGAACAGGTGCCAGGTACGAAGAAGCTGGTCATAGTCGAGTCGCCTGCCAAGGCGAAGACGATAGCCCAGTATCTGGGGGACGGCTACGAGGTGCTTGCCTCCGTTGGCCACATTCGCGACCTCATCGAGCCCAAGAACCTTCCGCCGGAGCTCAAAAAGGGTTCTCTCGGCAAATTCTCTGTTGACGTCGAGAACGGCTTCGAGCCGTACTACGTTGTCTCCGACCAGAAGAAGAAGACCGTTTCGGAACTCAAGCGCGCACTCAAGGATGCCGACGAGCTCTACCTCGCAACTGATGAGGACCGCGAGGGAGAGGCCATCGCATGGCACCTCCTGCAGGAGCTGAAGCCCAAGGTTCCCGTGAAGCGCATGGTGTTCCACGAGATCACCAAGGATGCCATCCAGCGGGCGAGGGAGACCCCTCGCGATCTCGACACCGCGCTCGTCGACGCACAGGAGACCCGGCGCATCCTCGACCGCCTCTACGGCTACGAGATCTCGCCCGTGCTGTGGCGCAAGGTGGGTCCAGGGCTCTCCGCGGGGCGCGTGCAGTCCGCCGCGACCCGCCTCGTTGTCGACCGTGAGCGGGAGCGGCTGGCCTTCACCGCCGCCAGCTACTGGGATCTCTCGGCGTTGCTCGCGACATCCGATTCGGCCCGGTTCGATGCCAAGCTCGCGCGCATCGACGGCGTTCGGGTTGCAACCGGCCGCGACTTCGACGACCACGGCCAGCTCAAGTCCGCTGGGTCGGGCAAGCCGGATGCCGTGGCCCTCGACGAGCAGGCCGCGAACGCCCTGAGCGAAGCACTTCGCGATCCCGCCGTGTCCGTGACCGTCGCCTCGGTCGAGTCGAAGCCGTACACGCGGCGCCCGGCCGCTCCGTTCAGTACCTCGACGCTGCAGCAGGAGGCGGCGCGCAAGCTGCGCTTCTCCGCTCGCCAGACGATGAGCGTTGCGCAGGGGCTGTACGAAAACGGGTACATAACGTATATGCGTACCGACTCGCTCAACCTCTCGCAGCAGGCCATCTCCGCCGCGCGCTCTCAGGCGAGTTCGCTGTATGGCGCAGAAACGGTTCCCGACAAGCCCCGCGCCTACGCGAGCAAGAGCAAGAACGCGCAGGAGGCGCACGAGGCGATCCGCCCGGCGGGCGACACCTTCCGCACGCCCGCCCAGCTCGAGGGCGTGCTGCGCGGCAACGACTGGAAACTCTACGACCTCATCTGGAAGCGCACCATCGCCTCGCAGATGGCCGACGCGAAGGGCTCGACGGCATCCGTCTCCATCGCAGCAGGCCCTCTCGCGGATGGCCGCCAGGTCGAGTTCGCGGCCAGCGGCACCGTCATCACCTTCCGCGGCTTCCTCCAGGCCTACGAGGAGGGTCAGGACGAGGAGCGCAACGCAACAGCGGAGCCCACCGAAGCGAAACTGCCGCCCCTCACGCAGGGCCAGACGCTCACCGTCGCCGAAATCGAGGCCAAGGGCCACGAGACCAGTGCGCCGCCGCGCTACACGGAGGCCAGCCTCGTCAAGAAGCTCGAAGAGCTCGGCATCGGCCGCCCGTCCACGTACGCGGCCATCATCTCGACCATCGTCGACCGCGGCTACGTCACCCCGCGCGGCCAGGCGCTCGTCCCCAACTGGATCGCGTTCTCCGTCGTACGCCTGCTCGAGGAGTACTTCGGCGAGCTCGTGGAGTACGACTTCACCGCCGAGATGGAGAACGACCTCGACCGTATCGCCGGCGGGGATGAGAACCGCGTCGAGTGGCTCACCGGGTTCTACTTCGGGCGCGACGGCCACGACGGCCTGCGGACCGTCATCGACAACCTCGGGGAGATCGACGCGCGCGAGATCAACTCGATCAAGCTCACCGACGACATCACCCTGCGCATCGGCAAGTACGGCCCGTACCTCGAGGTCCCGGATGTCACGGCAGCAGAGGGTGCAACGCCTCGCCGGGTCAACATCCCGCAGGATCTCGCCCCGGATGAGCTCACCGCGACCAAGGCGCAGGAACTCATCGATGCGCCCGTCGTCGTGGACCGCGTGATCGGCGTCAACCCTGAGAACGGCAAGAACGTCGTGGCGAAGGATGGCCGCTTCGGTCCATACGTCACCGAGGTCGACCCCGAGCCCGAGACCGCGGCCGAGGAACCCGTCGTCGTCGACGCGGCCACCGGCGAGGTGGCGGAAGCTCCGAAGGCGAAGAAGAAGCCCGCGAAGAAGGCGGCAGCGCCCAAGCAGCGCACGGCATCCATCTTCAAGTCCATGGATCTCGCCACCGTTGACCTGGAGACCGCGTTGCGACTGCTGGACCTGCCGCGCGTCGTCGGGCAGGATCCGGAGTCCGGCGAAGACATCACGGCACAGAACGGCAAGTTCGGCCCTTACCTGAAGAAGGGAACGGACAGCCGCTCGCTCACGGAGGAAGACCAGATCTTCGACGTGGACCTGGCCGGCGCGCTCGAACTGTTCGCCCAGCCGAAGTACGGCGGGCGCCGCGCGTCGAGCGCCCTCAAGGAATTCGAGGCCGACCCGGAGAGCGGCAAGCCGATCCGGATCAAGGACGGCCGTTTCGGCGCGTACGTGACGGACGGCGTGACCAACGCCACGATCCCGCGCGGTGAAACCGTCGAGGAGATCGACTTCGACCGCGCCGTGCAGCTGCTCGTGGACAAGCGTGCCAAGGGCCCGGCGAAGCCGAAGGCCAAGGCCGCGCCCAAGAAGAAGGCCGCAGCGAAGAAGCCTGCAGCTAAGAAGACGGCAGCGAAGAAGCCTGCGACCAAGAAGGCCGCGCCCAAGAAGCCTGCGGCGTAGCGCTCATGGGCGGCACGGGATCCGGTCTGTTCATCACTCTCGAGGGCGGCGACGGCTCGGGAAAGTCGACCCAGGCGGAGCTGCTCTCCGCCTGGCTCACGGATGCAGGGCACACGGTGGTGCGTACGCGCGAGCCGGGCGGCACTGACCTCGGCGTCGAATTGCGGGAGATCGTGCTGCATCGCCGCGGTGACATCGCTCCGCGCGCCGAGGCCCTGCTCTACGCGGCAGACCGGGCACACCACATCGCGACGAAGGTGCGGCCGGCGCTTGAGCGCGGTGAGATCGTCATCCAGGATCGCTACCTCGACTCATCGGTCGCGTACCAGGGCGCAGGGCGCATCCTCGATGGCACGGAGGTGCGCGACCTCTCTCTCTGGGCGACCGAGGGCCTGTTGCCCGACGTGACGATCCTGCTCGACCTCGATGAGAGTGTCGGGCGCGCCAGGCTCGACCAGGCGCGCACTCGCTACGACCGGCTCGAAGCAGAGAAGATCGAGTTCCACGCCAGGGTTCGGGCGAGCTATCTCGACCTGGCCGCCGCGGAGCCCGAGCGCTTCCTCGTGCTCGACGCCACCGACTCGGTCGAGTCCATCGCCGCTGCCGTGCGCGCCCGCGTGGAGCCCCTCCTCGCCCGCTGACCGAGCCAGCATCCCGCCCGCCTCCGCAGCCCGCCCGCATCCGTTTCGCCCGCCCAAAACCCGCTGTCACCGCCCAAATGAAGGAGTCACGGCGGCGGAGCCCTGTGTTTTCGGGGGTGGCACCCTCGTGGGAGCGCTCCACTCCTTCATTTGGGCGATAAAGCGCGGAGCAGGGGACAGGGATGCGGTGCACGCGGTCGGCCGTCAGCCGCGACCTTTATGCTTAGGCCTGTGACCGTGTGGGATGAATTGACCGGCCAGGCCGAGGCGATCGCGGTCTTCAAGGCCGCAGCCGCAGACTCCTCCGCGGATGCCTCCATCAGCGAGTCCGCGATGACCCACGCCTGGCTCATCACCGGGCCGCCAGGCTCCGGTCGTTCCAATCTCGCCTTCGCCTTCGCGACCGCCCTGCTGAGCCCGGCGGGGGCGGACGGCGACGCAGCGACCGAGCGCCAGGTGGCCGCACGCACGCATCCCGACCTGGGCGTGCTCAGCACCGAGGGTGTCATCATCAAGATGGACGACGTGCGCAAGATCGTCTCGAGCTCGCAGTTCTCCCCGTCGCTCGGTCGTTACCGCGTGATGGTCATCGAAGACGCGGACCGGATGCAGGAGCGCGCCTCGAACGTGTTGCTCAAGGCGCTCGAGGAGCCGCCGCCGCGCACCGTGTGGATCCTCTGTGCGCCGAGCGAGGCGGACCTGATCCCCACCATTCGCTCGCGCGTACGCACGGTGCGGTTGCGCGTTCCGTCCGTCGACGATGTTGCGGAGCTCATCTCCCGCCGCGACGGCGTCGACCTGCCGACCGCGATCAGGGCGGCGCGTGAGGCGCAGAGCCACATCGGCATGGCGCATCGCCTGGCAACCAACGCCGAGGCCAGGGAACGACGCGAGAAGACTCTCGACATGGCGCTCGGCATCCGGTCGGTGTCGGATGCCGTGGTCGCCGCGGCAGGCCTCATCGAGCTGGCTGGGGCGGATGCCAAGGCAATCACCGAGGAGCGGGATGCGGAGGAGCGCGAGGCCGCCCTGCGCTCACTCGGCATCGCACCGGGTGGCACGATCCCGCCCGCGCTGCGCAGCCAGCTCAAGGCGCTCGAGGACGACCAGAAGCGCAGGGCCACGAGGAGCCTGCGCGACGGCATCGACCGCATCCTCGTCGACCTGCTCTCGCTCTACCGCGACGTGCTGCTCATGCAGCTGGGCTCGCCGCTCGAACCAATCAACCTCAGCATCCACTCCCGGCTGGTGGACGCCGCAGAGTCCAGTTCGCCCGCGTCGATCCTCGCGGTGATGGATGCCATTGCCGCGGCCCGCCGCCGCATCGACGGCAACGTGAACCCCACGCTCGCCCTCGAGGCCATGCTCGTCGCGGTGACGAGAACGCGCGCGACGGCTCAGGCGGGCGGGTCGACCTCGTGAGGAATCGTGTGCGGCTGGCGATTGTCGCCGTCGCGGTCGCCGTGGTGCTTCCGCTGAGCGGGTGCGTGTCCGCGTTCCTGCCGAAGCAGGTTCCAGCCACGTCGACCCCGGTGAAAGAGAAGGTCGCCCCCGACCTGGAGCCGTTCTACACGCAGGTGCTGACCTGGAAGAGTTGCGAGAAGGGTGCGTTCCAGTGCACGACGGCGAAGGCCCCGATGGACTGGAAGCACCCGTCGGACGGGTCGATCGAGCTCGCGCTCATCCGCCACACCGCGACCGGTAACCGGCTCGGATCGCTGCTCGTGAACCCGGGTGGCCCCGGCGCATCCGGTTACTCCTTCGTGGCAGACAGCCTCGACTACGCGGTCGATGCGAAGCTCAAGGCCAGCTACGATATCGTCGGTTTCGATCCTCGGGGCGTCAACAAGTCGTCCGCGGTGAAGTGCTACCAGAACCCCAAAGACATGGATGCGTTCCTGTACGACATCACGCCGGGCACGATCGGATCGGATGCCTGGCTCGCCGCCCAGAACCTAGCCTCGAAGAAGTTCGGCGAGGACTGCCTCAAGTACACGGGCAAGCTGCTCGGTTTCGTCGACACGGTGAGTGCGGCGCGGGATCTCGACCTGCTGCGCGCCATTCTCGGAGACAAAAAGCTCAACTACCTCGGCTACTCCTACGGCACCCTCCTCGGGTCGACCTTCGCGGAGCTCTACCCGAAGAAGACCGGGCGCCTGGTGTTCGACGGTGTCGTCGATCCGGCGACCACGGACTTCCAGGTCACGGCGATGCAGGCGCAGGGATTCGAGAACGCGCTGAAGGCCTACCTGGCCGACTGCCTCACCGGAACGAAGTGTCCGTTCTCCGGCCGAGGAACCAGCGGGGTGAACGCGGCGCTCACGAAGATCCGTGCGCTGCTCACGAGCCTCGACGCCAGCCCGCTCCGTGGTTCCGACGGCCGCGAGGTCGGCAGCGCCACGATGTTCAACGCGATCATCCTTCCCCTGTACAGCCGCAGCAACTGGGGCTATCTCAGTACTCTGTTCGAGGACGTCATGCAGGGCAACGCAGACTACGCGCTCCAACTGGCGGACAGTTACAACGACCGCAACGCGAACGGCACTTACGCAGACAACCAGACCGAAGCGTTCATCGCCATCAACTGCCTGGACTACAAGACGGATGGCAGCGCCGCAACCCTGCGTGCCGAGGCCGCGAAGTTGGCCCAGCTTGCACCCGTGTTCGGTCCCCAGATGTCGTACGGAGACACCTGCAGCCAGTGGCCGTTCCAGTCCACTCGCGACCGGGTTCCGATCGTGGCAAAGGGGTCTGCGCCAATTCTCGTGGTGGGCACCACCAATGACCCGGCGACACCGTACCAGTGGGCGGTCAACGTGTCGAAGGAACTGCAGAACGGACACCTCGTTACTTACAAGGGCGAGGGCCACACCGCGTACAACAAGTCGAACTCGTGCGTGAACAACGCGGTTGACGACTTCCTCGTCGACGGCACGGTTCCGAAAACCGACCCGCACTGCTGATATGTCGGCCGGCCTGGCCATCGCCCACGTAGTGTGCGCGTTATGCGTGCTTATGTGATCTTCGCGGGGCCTGCGTCCTCATTCGCAACGCAGAAGAAATTCTTCAAGATCTGGGCGACGCGATCGGGTTGTCCGCCGTTGTCCGCGGCCATGTGTCCCACTCCTGCGAGTTCGATTCGCCGAGCACGGGGCAGCACTCCCTCGAGCGACCGAAGTGCTTCGGTGAGCGATCGTGGGCTCCGGCTCCCGCCGAGCAGGAGCACGTCGGCTTCCAGTTCTCGATAGCGGTCGGGAGCGCCGGAGGCACCGAGAACGACTTTGGCGTCGAAGTGCATTGTGGGAATAAGGGCCTGAAGTGAGACGTCACCGGGCGGGGTTTCTTTCGCTTCCGCAGGAATCGCGAGCCGCATGAGGGTTGTGCCGATGATGCGCGGCACCCTACTGAAGATCGGCGAGACCGGCACTCCCTTGGACACCGTCACCATGGCCGCAGGGAGGTTGCCGGCCGCGATCTCCCTGTCGTACCGCGAGAGCCATGCCGCGGGGTTTGACCCGCCGATTGACAGTGGCGGCTCATAGACGGCGAGCCGTGTGATGGCACGCAGGCGACGGCCAGACTCGAGTGCAACGATCGCACCCGAGCTCAGTCCGAAGACGCGGCTCGCGCCGGTGTCGGCGAGAACGGCGGCCGTGTCCTCGACTTCCTTCTGCAAGCCGTATTCGGTGCCGAAAGGTCCACTCGCGCCCCGACCACGTCGATCCGGGATCACAACCGTGAAGCTGTGCGACAAGGCTCGGCCGAGTTTCATGAAGCTCTGTGCCGCCATCATGCCGCCGTGGATGAGAAGTAGAGCGGGGCCTGTCCCGAAGCGGCGATAACCAATCGAGGTTCCGTCCTGCGAGGTGACGGTCCTCAACTCGTATCCACCCGGGGGTGCCATCAGTGGGCCGCCATCATCTTCTGAATGGCCTGTCGGGTGACTCCGAGCTCACGCGCGATATCGGCCTGGGAGAACCCTTGCGCGAGCAGTTCGTCGATCACCGCGCGCCGCTGGACCGAGAGTTCGCGGGCGATCCGGACGTGTTCGATCGCTCGGGCTCGGACCTCGATGAGGTGGTCGAAGGTTTGGCGTTGCGCCGGGGTGATCTCCATCATGTGTACAGTGTGACAACCATGGTTGTCCGCGTCAACCGACGGTTGTCACAATTCGGCGGTGGGAGCCTCCAGCGTTCGGGCCCCAGCTGGCGTGGCGCGGCCAACCGATCGGTGACAGCGCGCCCGCTCGGATCGGCTAAGCTTTCTTGCTGTGCGCTCGGCAACGAGTACACGCCGCCTTAGCTCAGTCGGTAGAGCATCTCACTCGTAATGAGAAGGTCGTCAGTTCGATTCTGACAGGCGGCTCCACCTCGGTAGCCTGCCGAGACGTCCACCTAGGCCCGCAGTCCCGAAAGCAGCAGCCGCACCATCCGTTCCGCACGTCCCGAGTCCTCGGATGCGCCGGGCCCGGCCCCGTGGCAGAGGTTCGCCACCGCGCCGAGGAATTCCGCGGCATCGACCTGCTCGATGATGTCGCCGGACGCGAGGGCTGCGCCGAGCAGCCGCTCGAGCGTCGGTGCGAGGCGCGTCGAAAAATATTCGGCGAGCGGTTCGTACGCGGCATCCCCGGAGTGCAGCGCGGCGGCGAGACCGCGCTTGGTGGCGACGAACTGGGTGTAGCGCATGATCCACCGGTCGAGGGCTTCTCCTGGCGAATACTTCGCCTCGAGCGCTGGGGCCGCGTCGACACAGGCGTCCATCTCTCGTCGGAACACGGCCGAGATGAGGTCGGAGCGGAGGGGAAAGTGCCGGTAGAGCGTGCCGACTCCCACCCCCGCACGCTGAGAGATCGAGCGCACGGGCGCGTCGACGCCAGCCTCCGCGAACGTCGCCTTCGCGGCGTCAAGCAGGGCGTCGACATTGTGGCGTGCGTCCGCGCGAATTCGGCGTGGGGCCGCGTTCGTCGAGTTCTCGGTGCTCGTGACCATGCGCGTGAAAGATCTCCGCTTGTATTCGGAACAATGTTCCGTTTAGAGTGGGTATAACACCCGGAGCGATGTTCCGGTTCTACTCATCGTAGTTCCCCGGGTCCTCCGATTCCACTACAACGCTAGGAGCGCACATGCAGTACCGCACACTCGGCCGCACCGGAATGAAGGTGACCCCGTTCGCACTCGGCGCGATGATGCTGGGCGCGATGGGTAACCCAGAGCGGAGTGCTGGCATCGCCATCATTCACCGCGCGCTCGATGCCGGCATCAACTTCATTGACACGGCCGACCGTTACGGCGACTCGGAGGAGGTCGTCGGTGAGGCGATCAGGGGCCGTCGCGACGAGGTCGTCCTCGCCACCAAGTTCTGGGGCCCGGTCGACGACGACGTGAACCACCGCGGTGCCTCTCGCCGCTGGATCATGCAGGCGGTCGAGCGTTCGCTCCGCAACCTGCAGACCGACCACATCGACCTCTACCAGTTGCACCGACCCGACCCGGAGACGGACATTGACGAGACGCTGTCGGCGCTTACCGACCTCGTGCGTCAGGGTAAGGTGCGCGCGATCGGAACGTCCTCGATGCGCGGGTCTGAGATCGTCGAAGCGCAGTGGATGTCCGAGCGCCGCGGCTTCGAACGGTTCCGTACCGAGCAGCCGAACTACTCGATCCTCGACCGTGAGGTCGAGCGGGAGATCCTCCCGGTCGCGGAGCGCTACGGCATGGGCACCCTGGTCTATAGCCCGCTCGCCGGAGGTACACTGACCGGCCGGTATCGCGCGGGCGGGGAGAACGACAACTTCCGCTCGACGATGACTCACATGACCCACTTCCGGGATGAGCGTCGCCTCGCCGCGGTGGAGCAGCTCATTGCGCTGTCCGATGAGATCGGCGTGAAACTGACCCACCTGGCAATGGCCTTCGTGATCGCCCACCCCGGCGTCACGTCCGCGATCGCAGGGCCGCGCACGATGGAGCAACTCGAAGACACGCTGGCGGGCGTCGACGTCGCTCTCTCGGATGAGGTGCTCGACCGCATCGACGCGATCGTGCCGCCGGGAGAGAGCATCGGCGCGATGGACATGGTCTACCGCGGCCCCGAGGTCGCCAACTCGACCCTGCGCCGCCGGCCCTCGGCCGAGCGCTCCGCCTCGTGACCTGGCGAGGTTCGGCGGCGGGCGCATCCGGATGCTCGAACACCGTCATCATGGCGTAGCTGGACCAGACAGCGGAGCCGTCCTCACGCCGCTGTCGGCCGTTTGGGGGACAATCGGGGGACTAACCGTGGCCCGAGCGTCGTTGTTAGGGAGCGAAACACCCCCAAAACGAGGGATATTTTGTCCCCCAAACCCGGGCCCAGCTTGCGATGAGGCGGTCGGCCGCATAACGTTGCACCAAGTTAAGGCTCTTTGACGCGTGTTGAATTGGGGTACACGGGTCTGAGTCTGGGGGTTCGGGGGAACTGTAATGAAGCGCTTCGCATTACTGACGACGATATTTACGGCGGTGCTCACGCTGGTGCTTCCGTTCGTCGGCGGCAGCGGTCCGGCGCTTCTCGGCGGCAGCGCATCCGCGTACGCCGGCGATTCGACAACCCCCATCTTTGCTTCTCCCGTCTCAGTGCAACAGGCGACGGCATCCGTCGCAGCCTCCGATATCTCCGCGTTCACGAACGGTGCTCCGGCGTCAATCGCCGAGAACGCCGCGTCGATCAAGGCCGCGGCTTCGGCACCGGTTGTCACGACTGCTGACACTGAACACCTGGCACAGAAGCCGGTGCCGAAGCCCGTTATCGTCGAGGCCGCGGCCGGTACGAGCTCCAGCGGCAGTGGCGGTGCGCACTCGGCCGCCCAGCGCAGGGCCGGGTATGCCGCGGCCGGCGGTGGATGCCCCGGCGCCGTCGGCGGCGGTGTCAACGGCAACGCAGATCTCGCGAGCTTCGCCGCGACCTACAACGCCATTCGCGTCGCCAACTGCCTGCAGCCGGTTCCGATGAGCCACTTCCGCTGGGACGGCTGCATGCAGACGCGCCTGCAGTGGATGGCCAACGACCCGTCGTCCGACCCTGGCAACACCTGGGGCCACCTGGGCGTCAGGAGCCTCGTTCCGGACCCGAGCACGGGACAGTACTACTCGGTCACCAACCCGAGCGTCGGCTGCGACGGTAACCTCGCAGGAGGAACGGGCAACAGCGGTGCTACCGTCGCGCAGAAGTGGTGGAACTCGTTGCCGCACCGCGCATCCCTGTACCGTCCTACCTTCCAGGGCAGCACGAACAACGTGTGCATCTACTTCGCGATGATCCACGGCGGCAACGGCGACCCGAGTGACTTTACGAGGGCGGCTGCTCGCTGGGGCGTCTGCTGACCCGCATCGAGTGGAACGCGCTCGCCGCGCACTGTTAGATTCGCTCTGAACCATTAGCGAAGACGACGGTCGTCTCGCGGTGCGGAGGCAGATCGTGGCAGAGCAGATTCGCTGGGGAATCCTGGGCACCGGATGGATCGCCCACCAGCAGACGACCGACCTGCTCGGCAACGGCTTCCGTGTCGTTGCCGTGGGGTCGCGTACGCAGGCCGCCGCGGATGCCTTCGCGGCCGAGTTCGGCATCCCAACGGCCCACGGCAGCTATGAAGCCCTCGTGGCAGACCCCGAGGTCGACGCGATCTACGTCTCGACGCCACACCCGATGCACTTCGAGAACGCTACCCTCGCCCTGAACGCGGGCAAGCACGTTCTTGTGGAGAAGCCATTCACCATCACCGCGGCGCAGGCCACGGCCGTGGTCGAGCTCGCCGCACAGAAGCACCTCGTGGCGCTCGAGGCCATGTGGACGAGGTTCCTTCCGCACATGCTGCGCATCCGCGAGATCATCGCGGGCGGCACGATCGGCGAGGTGCGCACGCTGCTGGCCGACCACGACCAGAACCTGCCGAAGGACCCGCTTCACCGCATCAACAACCCCGCGCTCGGCGGTGGTGCCCTGCTCGATCTCGGCATCTACCCCGTCTCGTTCGCCAACGACCTGTTCGGTGCGCCCGTGTCGATCCAGGCCAATGCCTCGAAGACCACGACCGGCGTCGACAGGCAGACCGCGATCGTGCTCGGCTACGCCGAAGGACAGCAGGCGGTGCTGCACACCGCGCTCGACACCCTCGGGCCGAATCGCGCGGCCATCGTCGGCACGAAGGGGCGCATCGAGATCGAGTCCGTCTGGTACACCCCGACGGCGTTCACGGTGTTCGACACCGATGGCACGGTTCTCGAACGCTACGAGTCCGAGGTGGCAAACCGCGGGATGCAGTACCAGGCGTGGGAGCTCGAGCGGCTGGTCGAGGAGGGCAGCCTCAGCGGCGAGATCCTGTCCACGGCAGAAACCGTGCAGATCATGGAGGTGCTCGATGAGGTGCGCCGCCAGATCGATGTGACCTACCCGGGCGAGTGATTCGGATGCGCGGGCCACAGCGCGCACGGCCACGCCCGGTATCATGTCGGGGTGAGTGAGCCACAGGAGCCCCAGTCTCCCGAAGACCCGTCTCCAGACGTCCCGTCCGCTGATGCGTCGTCGCCTGACACGCCGACCACCCCACCGGGCCCGCCTCCAACCGTGCCGCTGACGCGCCGCGAGGCCCGCGAGGCCGCGCGCGGCAACGACAGTGCGCCTTCGAGTGAGACCCCGACCGTGGCGATGCCGGTGGACAGCGGCGCTCCCACGGTTTCGATGCGCGCAGAGCCAGCGCCGACCGTGGCGATGGGACTCGACGAGCTGGTTGGGATCGGCGCTGGTGCGCAGGCTGCCGCGGATGCTGCACCTGCGGCAGCGGCCTCGCCGGCAGGAAAGCCCGCGGCGTCTCGAAGTGGTGGAATCGCGTCGCTGTTTGCGAAGCATCCGAATGCCTGGTTGTTCTCCGCGCTCGGAGTCGTCTTCGTCCTCCTCGGAACCGGTGCTGTCTTCGCGGGTTCCTCCTTCGCTCCGGAGGCCACCGCGGCGGTCGCGCCATCTCCGTCGCCCACGATGTCGCCGCCGCCGCGCCCGGTGCCGGCGACGCCCGCGGCTGCGACACGGCTGCGCACCTGCTCCATTGCCAGTCTCGCCGCCGATCCGCGTCTCGGTACCTTCGAGGGTAGTGTGCTGAACGCGACGACCGGCGAGGTGCTGTTCGATCGCTCCGCATCGACGCCGGGGGCAACGGCGAGCGTCATGAAGACGCTCATCGCCGCCACGGCGCTGAAGGTCCTCGGCCCCAACTACACGCTGTCGACCAAGGTATACGCGGGCAGTGATCCGGGGTCGATCGTGCTCGTCGGAGGGGGAGACCCGACCCTGAGCGCGGGCAACGGGAGCGTATACGCGAATCCGCCCCAGCTCAGCGACCTCGCCACGCAGGTCAAGGCCGCCCGCGAAAAGCAGGGTCTGACTGACCCGATCACGAGCATCATCCTTGACTCCACGATGTGGAACAACGCGGATGCCTGGGACCCGAGCTGGCCTGTCAGCGAGCGCACCCAGGGTTACCAGCCGATGATCGTGCCGCTCATGGTGGACGGCGACCGCGCGAGCCCGGCGCGGCAGGACAGCCCGCGGAGCACGGATCCCGTGGCCGCGGCCGGTGCCGCGTTCCGCACCGCCCTCGGGCTGCAGGGCAACGTCGATTTCTCCAGGGGAGCGGCAATCACGACAAACCCGCAGCTCGGCGAAGTCAAATCCCAGCCGGTGTCAACCCTCATCGCTGAGATGCTCCCGGTCTCCGACAACACTCTCGCCGAAATGCTCGCGCGGGTGTCGTCCAAGGTCGCCGGTCGCGACGGTTCGGCCGCATCGCTCACCGGTGTCGTCACGAACGCACTGTCGAGCTATGGCATCACTGCAACCAACCTCGCGATCAAGGATGGCTCGGGCGAGAGCAAGAACGATGGTGTGCCGCCGATCGTGGTGGCCCAGCTCATGGCCAAGGCTCTCGCCGGGGGAGACAACCTGGGCGTGATCTACAAGGCTCTCCCCATCTCGGGCAAGACGGGCACGCTCGCCGGACGGTTCACGGGGCCGAACGCTGTCGCGAGAGGTGCCGTCAATGCTAAGACCGGCAGCATCCTGAATGCCTATACGCTCGGCGGAATCGTGCACGCGGCGGACGGCACGTCCCTTGCCTTCGCCTTCTACGCCCTGGGTAATGTGGGAAGCGCCGCGAGGACGGCCCTGGACACTGTCACCACCGGGGTATTCAAGTGCGGTGACAACCTGTCGAACAACTGACTGACCCGATCGATCAACCGTGAGCGGAGAGCGCATGAGCCGGGCACTATTCATCATCGACGTGCAGAACGATTTCACCGAGGGCGGTGCTCTCGGGGTTGAGGGCGGGTCTGCGGTGGCGGCGGGCATCACCACGTTGCTGGTGCAGCATCCCGAGCGGTACGAGCATATCTTCGCCTCTCGTGACTGGCACAGCGCGGAGGGTGACAACGGGGGTCACTTCGCGACGGATGCTCCTCCGGACTTCGTGACGACCTGGCCGGTGCACTGCGTCGCGGGCACCATTGGCGCCGAGTACCACCCCGCGCTGGACGTGTCAGAGGTGGACGTGCACGTGCAGAAGGGGCAGGGGAAGCCCGCGTACTCGATCTTTGAGGGAGTCACGCAGAGCGGGCACAGCGTGCCGCACGAGCTCGACGAACTCGCCATCACCGACATCGACGTCGTCGGGATCGCCACGGACTATTGCGTGCTGGCCTCCGCGCGGGATGCCCTGGCCGCGGGCAGGCGGGTTCGGGTGCTGAGCGACCTGGTCGCCGGTGTCGCGCCGGAGTCGAGCGAGGCCGCCCTGCGCGAGTTGGAAGCCGCGGGCGCGGAGGTCGTCTCGACGGCATCGCTCGCGGGCGAGTAGCGCGGAGCGACGGGAGTTCAGTCGGCGCCGTCGGCCGTGCGCACCTCGAGGCCGACGAACATGCTGTGGTGCAGGGTCGAGACGTGCCTCTCGATGATTGCGACGGCATCCACCGGATCATGCCTGCGCAGTGCCGCGACGAGTTCGGCGTGTTCCCGGTTCACGTCGTGCAGGTAGTCGACGGGATACGGCAGGAAGTAGCGATAGAGCTCGTAGAGCACCTCACTGTAGCGAGGTAGTGCCCAGTCCAGTCCGCTCGCGCGCGCGACGCCGAGGTGCAGTTTCTCGTCTGCCGCGTGGTACTCGGTCCAGCTCTGGGCTCGGGCGGCCTGCTCGACGTATTCTTCGAGTTCCGTGAGCTGATCCTCACTTGCCTCGAGTGCCGCGTGGTGCGTGAGCGCGCACTCGAGCAGCACGCGACGGTCGATGAGGCCGTGCACGGTCTGGGCGTCCGCACGGTAGACCGTGACGGCATCCACTCGTTCAGGTGCGCTGTGCTCCGACACAAAGGTGCCGCCGTTGCGGCCGCGTCGGCGCACGAGGACGCCGTCATCAGCGAGACTCTTGAGGGCGCGTCGCGCGGTGATCTCGCTCACCCCGAGTGCGTCGGCGATGTCCGTGTCCTGAGGCAGCTGCTCGCCCGGCGTGAGCAGTCCGAGCTGGATGGCGAGGGCGATACGGGCGCGCACTGTGTCTACTGCACTCAGGCGCGTGATGCCCGCAACGGCCGGATCCACGAGCGCCGGAATGCCCGCGGGGGGCGACGCTACGTCCGGAGTCTGGCTCATGGATACAAGACTATGCTTTCTACTCTAGACAAATGAGATCAATATGATCTATTTTGTTGTGCGTGGACACAGGGGTCCCGAGAAGGAGCGAAGATGCCGCGGAACATTCGTCTGGCTGCAGTACAGGCAGAGCCGCTGCCCATCGGAGCCCCGCTCGACGTCTTCGCTGCCGATCTCCATCGGGTACTGGACGGCACCGAAGGCGTCGAGCTCGTTCTCTACCCTGAGCTTCATCTTTTCGGCTCGGAAGAAGAGGCACCGGAGCGGCGCAACGCTCTCCTGCGTGAGTCCGCAGTCCCGCTCGACGGACCGCTCGTCGCCGGCCTCGGCGCGCTCGCGCGGGAGTCCGGAGTCTGGCTCGTGCCGGGCAGCGTGTGCGAACTCGGGCCGGCTGGCGAACTGTTCAACACGGCACTTGTCTTCTCACCCCAGGGCGACCTGGTTGCGCACTATCGCAAGATCTTCCCGTGGCGACCGTACGAACCGTACGATCCCGGCGATCGATTCGTCGTGTTCGACATCGACGGGGTCGGTCGCTTCGGCCTCTCGATCTGCTACGACGCCTGGTTCCCGGAGGTCACTCGCCATCTCGGCTGGATGGGCGCGGAGGCCGTGCTCAACATCGTCAAGACCACGACATCCGATCGCGCGCAGGAGCTCGTGCTCGCGCGAGCGAACTCGATCGTGAATCAGACGTTCACGATAAGCGTGAACTGCGCCGGCCCCGTCGGCCGGGGTCGCAGCATCCTCGTCGACCCGGAGGGCGCCGTGCTGCACGAGTCCGGCGACGAGCTGCCGTGCACGATCGTTCAGACGATCGACCTGGATGCAGTCAGTCGCGTCCACGAGGAAGGCACAGCCGGTCTCAACCGGATGTGGGACCAGTTCCTCCCCACAGACCCAACGCTCGAACTTCCGCTGTATGGAGGACGAATCGAGCCAACGCGCTGGAACCCCAGCACAGCACCCCATCCCAGCACCACCTCTCGACAGGACACCTCGAAATGACCGATTCCCCCACTCTCGTGCGCACGCTCGGCCTTCGGTCGCTCGTGCTCTTCGGGCTCGCCTATCTCACACCGCTCATCGTGCTCGGAATCTTCGGCGTCGTTGCCGAAGCGACCGGTGGTGCGAGCGCATCCGCCTACCTCATCGCCCTCGTCGCGATGATCTTCACCGCGTCGAGTTATGGACGGATGGCCGCCGCGTACCCGGTTGCCGGCTCCGCCTACAGCTACGTGCGGCGCACGGTCGACTCCAGAATCGGATTCCTGGTCGGCTGGGCGGTGCTGCTCGACTACCTGTTCCTTCCGATGGTCATCTGGCTGATCGGGGCGGCATATCTCAACGCGCAGTTCCCCTCGGTGCCGAACTGGGTGTGGATCGTGGGCTTCATCGCTATCACGACGGTGCTCAACATCCTGGGAATCAAGGTTGCCGACCGCGCCAATTATGCGCTCATGGCGTTTCAGGTTCTCGTGATCGCGCTGTTCGTCGCGCTGTCGATCGGATCGGTTGTCTCGAGCGACGGTGCCGGCGGGCTGCTCAACGCCTCACCATTCGCCAACCCCGGAGCGACCTTCTCCGGAATCTCGGCCGGTGCCGCCATCGCTGCGTACTCGTTCCTCGGCTTTGATGCGGTGACCACCTTCACGGAGGAGACCATCAACCCGCGCAAGACCATGCCGCGGGCGATCCTCCTGATCGCCGTCATCGGTGGGGCGATCTTCATCCTCGTCTCGTACACGACCCAGCTCGTTCACCCCGGTGGCGCATTCAAAGACGTGAACTCGGCCGCGCTCGACATCGCGCTGCACATCGGCGGCAACGTCTTCGGCGCGATCTTCCTTGCCGGTCTCGTGATCGCGCAGTTCTCCTCCGGGCTTGCGGCGCAGGCATCCGCGTCTCGACTGCTGTTCGCGATGGGCCGTGACGGCGTACTGCCGCGCAGGGTGTTCGGTGAGATCAGCAAGCGATTCCGCTCTCCCGTGTTCAGCATCGTGATCATCGGTGTCGTCGGCCTGATCGCCATGTTCCTCGATGTGGCGACCTCGACATCGTTCATCAACTTCGGAGCATTCGTGGCGTTCACCATGGTGAACGTCTCGGTGATCTTCTACTACTTCCGGCAGCGCCGAGAGGGCCGCAGGCAGAACGTCATCCTGTACCTGGTGATGCCGATCATCGGCGGTATCGTCACCCTGTACCTGATGACCCAGCTCGACGTGCACGCGCTCACGCTGGGCCTCATCTGGCTGGGGGTCGGTGTCGTCGTTCTCGCCATCGTGACTCACGGATTCCGCCGTCAGCCACCGGAGATCGACTACGTTGAGGCCGATGACGACGAGATCACCAAATCACTCGTTCATTGACACGCGCCTAAAATGGCCACGGATGGCGGCATCCGTGGCCATCGGCGACAACCGGAGAACGGCGGGGTGCGCATGAGACTGAGCCTTGCGCAACTGGGATCCGGCACGGACAAAGTCGACAACCTGGCGGCGATCGAGCGTCTGGCCCGACAGGCTGTTGACGACGGCGCGGATCTCGTGGCCTTTCCCGAGTACTCGATGTATGAGAAGAAGGTCGTCGACGCGAGCTTCGGGCCGGCGGCGGAACCCCTGGACGGACCGTTTGTCACGGCGCTCGCGGGCCTTGCGGCTTCACTGGGCATCGCGATCGTGGCGGGCGTGGTGGAGAAGAATGATGAGGGCCCACGGCCTTTCAACACGCTCGTCGCGCTCGACGCGTCCGGCACGCTGCTGGCGCGCTACCGCAAGATCCACCTGTTCGACTCCTACGGTTTCCGCGAGTCGGAGTCGATCACGCCGAATCCGTCGGTGGAGCCGGTCGTGTTCTCGCTCGCCGGGATGACCGTCGGCATGATGACCTGCTACGACCTGCGCTTCCCGGAGCTCGCTCGTGACCTGGCGGATTCCGGAGCCGAGGTTGTGCTGGCATGCTCTTCCTGGGTGCCCGGCGAGGGCAAGGCGGAGCACTGGCGGGTGCTGGCGCAGGCTCGTGCGATCGAGAACTCCTACTTCGTCGGTGCGGTGTCTCAGGTGCCGCCCGTCTCGATCGGGCGGAGCGTGCTCGTGGACCCCGCCGGTGGCATCCGTGGGGAGCTCGGACTTTCGGCGGAGGTCGGGACCTTCGATCTCGACCCGGCGGAGGTGCGAGTCGCGCGCGAACGTGACCCCGCGCTGGAGAACCGGCGGTACGTCGTGTACCCGGGGCGCCCCGCGGAGTAGTGGCGTCTCGGGTACCCACGCGGCATCCGGCACGCCGCATCCGTGTTTCCAAGACGCAGGAGATTCGCGCTGCTTGTGCCATTGCGTGACTGAGTGGCGGGTTGACGGCGGCGATCTCCTGCGTTTTCGGTGCGCGAGAATTGGGGGATGGCCGTCACCCAGATCACCGCGCTGGACGACCCGCGCCTGGTCGACTTCGCACACCGCACGGATGTCGCGCTCAAGAAGACCGGTGGTGGCATCTACATCGCCGAGTCTGCGCTCGTGCTGGAGCGGGCGCTGCGGGCGGGTCACTCCGTGCGCTCCGTGCTCGCGCTGGGCGGCACCGTCGACGAGGCCGCCACCCTGGTCGGTCCGGACGTGCCCGTGTTCTCCGGGCCCGGCGAGCTGCTCACTGAGCTGACCGGGTACATCCTGCACCGCGGCCTCATCGCATCGATGGATCGCCCGCTGCTCCCGTCGCCAGAGTCGCTGCTGGCGTCGGCCCGACGCGTCGTGATTCTCGAAAACGTCGCGGACCCCACCAACGTCGGGGCCATCTTCCGCTCGGTCGCCGCGATCGGGGCGGACGCCGTGCTCGTCACCCCACGGTGCTCAGATCCGTTCTACCGCCGCGCGATCCGGGTGAGCATGGGCACGGTGCTGCAGGTGCCGTGGACACGCGTGGGGGACTGGGCCTCGGCTCGGGAACTGCTGGTGGCATCCGGGTTCCATATCGCGGCACTGGCGCTGACGGATGACGCGGTCGGCCTGCGCGAGTTCGCTGCGTCTGCGCCGCCCAGGGTCGCCCTCGTGCTCGGTGCGGAGGGTGACGGGCTCACCCCCGAGGCGCTTGCCGCGGCGGACACCGTGGTGCGCATCCCGATGGCCCACGGCATCGACTCCCTCAACGTCGCCGCGACCGCCGCTGTGGTTATGTGGGCCCTCGCCTGACCCTGTTTCTCCGCGAGTTGCCCACTTCCGCCCCGAATTCGCCCCGAAAACGCCCGAAAAGGGGCACAAGTGGGCAACTCGCGGAAGGGGAGGGAGGAGGAGCTACACCAGCAGCTGATGCTTCGCGAGCTCCTTGTAGAGCGGGGTGGACTTCACGAGCTCGGAGTGGGTACCGACGCCGACGACGCGCCCGTGGTCGAGCACCACGATCTGGTCGGAGTCGACCACCGTTGAGAGCCGGTGCGCGATCACGATGAGCGTGCGATTCTCGGCGACCGCGTCGATGGCCTCGCGCAGAAGCTGTTCGTTGAGGCCGTCGAGCGACGATGTCGACTCGTCCAGCAGCAGGATGGGCGGGGCTGCGAGCAGGGCCCGCGCGATCGCGAGACGCTGGCGCTCTCCTCCCGACAGCATGACGCCGTCTTCGCCGACCGCCGCATCCAGCCCGCGCTCGCCGCGCTCGAGCACCTCGGTGAGGTTCACGTCGTGCAGCACGCGGATGCAGTCCTCGTCGCTCGCGTCGGGCGAGCCGAGCAGCAGGTTCTGGCGGATCGTGCCAGCGAGCACCGGCGCGTCCTGTTCGACGTAGCCGATCTGCGCGCGCAGCTCCCCGCGATCAAGCGAGCGGATGTCGACCCCGTCCATGCGCACGGCCCCGGCGGTCGGGTCATAGAAGCGCTCGATCAGTGCGAGGATCGTGCTCTTGCCCGCACCGGATGGGCCAACGAGAGCGGTGCGCTCGCCGCGCCGGGCGCTGAAGCTCACGCCATGAAGGACGGTGCGGTCGTGGGGGTCGGGATCGGGGTTGCTCGTGGACGAGGTCTCGGCGGGCTCGACCTGCGGAGCCCGCTCGGCGGGCGGGATCGCGCCGTCCGGGTAGCGGAAGTGCACCTCGTCGAAGCTGATCACGTCGTCGGAGTCCACCGGCGGCAGCGCGCGTGCGGCGCCCGCGGCATCCCCGTCTGCTTCGCTCGGCAGTTCGATGATCTCCTGGATGCGCCCGAGCGCACCGAGCGCGGCATTGACCGAGGTGATCGCGCCGAAGGCCGTGCCGAGCGGCATGATCATGAGGAACAGGAACAGGATGAACGCGACGAGGCTCGCCACCGTGATCGCTCCGCTTGCGACGCGGAATCCCCCGACACCGAGCACGACAAGGAACGACACCTGCAGCGCGATTCCCGCGATCGGCACGACGAGGGCGGAGATCTTCGCGACGCTGATGCCCATTTTCCAGGCCTCGACGGCATCCTGCTGCACCGATTCGATCTCCCGCTCGGTCGCCCCGGCGGCCCGAACTGTGCGCACGGCGCTGACCGCGCGTTCGACGGAGGCCGCGAGGTCGCCGACCCGCTCCTGCGCCTTTCGACTCACGACCCGGATACGCCCGCTCAGCGTCACGACCGTGATGACGGATGCCGCCACCACGAGCACCGTGAGCAGAAGCAGCACGGGGTCGATGATGGCCATCGCGACGAGGGCACCGATGAAGGTGAGCGAGCCGCCGATCGCATCCACGAGCCCCTGGGTGAGCACCGCGCGCAGGAGCGTGGTGTCCGAGCCGACGCGGGAGACCAGGTCGCCCGTGCGCCTGAGGTCGAATTCGCTGATAGGCAGGTTCAGCATCCGCGAGACGAGGCGTCGACGGCTGGAGAGCACGACTCCCTCGCCCGTGCGCTGCAGCAGGTAGTGCTGGTAGCCGCTGATGAGCCCGGCTGCCACCACGAGACCCACGAGCAGCCAGACCAGCAGACTCAGCGACTCACCCTTCTGCACCAGGGCGATCACCTGGCTGACCAGGAGCGGCTGGGCGAGCGAGGCTGCCGCGCCGAGGATGCTGAGGATGACGACGAGCGAGAGCACCTTCTTGTGCTCCAGGATGTACGGCAGCAGCTGGCCGAAAGTGGCGCGAGGGCCGTCGTCCTTCGCACGTCCGAAGCCGCGGCTGCGCGCGGGACGAGCCGAGGCTGGCCGGGCGGAAGCGGGAGAGGAAGAGGAAGAGGAAGAGGTGGAGCGAGACGATCGCGTGGTGGAGCTCATTCCTCTATTCTCAGTCCGCTCGCTGGGCGTTTCCGACCACGAGGGGCGCCGGCGTCACACGATGAAGCTGCGCGGGATTAGAAGGCGTTGTAGATGACTTTGAGAACGAACAACACAGCGAGAGCAATCGCACCCAGTGCGCAGATGACGAGCAGAATCCTGCTGCTGTTGATGACCATGCTCCGACTCTATCGCGTGCGCCGCGGAAGCCTCAGCGGATCTCGGTGAGATAGGTCACGAAACCGGCCTGGCGCATGGCCGAACCGACCGATTCGGCTGCACCGGGCTCCGCGACCGCGATCATCGCGCCGCCGCCGCCACCTCCGGTGAGCTTGGCCCCGAGCGCACCCGCGCGCCGTGCGACCCCGACGAGGGCTTCGAGTTCCGGGCTCGACACCTGCAGGGCACCGAGCAGCCCGTGGTTCATGTTCATCAGTTCGCCGAGCTCGGCGGCGTCACCGCGACGAAGCGCGTCCGCACCAGCGAGCACGAGTTCGTCGATCTGGGAGAAGATCGCCTCGTACCTGGCCGGATGCCTCTCCCGCGCCGCCCGCACGAGGCCGACGGTGTGCGAGGTGAGCGAGCGCACCCCGGTGAGGCCGATGACGACGGGGATCGGCCGTGGCGAGACGACATCCCGGATCTCCGACGCCGCGACGCCTTCGCCTGCCCTGCGATACAGGATCGGGCGGCCGAAGGTGGCGACGGTGTTGTCGATCCCCGACGGGGTACCGTGCACGATCTGCTCGCACTCGAAGGCGAGGTTTGAGACCTGCTCCTCGGTCAGCTCGACGTCGAAGCGGCCGGCCACCGCGCGGATGATCGCGACGGCGAGGGCGGCTGAGGCACCCAGTCCGCTGGCTCGGGGCAGGTGCGGGAACACATCGACACGCATGCCGACGCCGAAGAGACCGAGTTTCTCGACAATCAGGGTCGCTACCTGCAGGGCCAGCTCCGCGCCGATCGGGTCGTAGGCGGCATCCGTGTCCCAGCGGGCGATCACGAGTTCGAGGCCGGCCTCGCGCCGCGAGACCTCGGCCTGGATGGTGAGCCCGATCGGGGCGGCGATCGCGTGGCGGCCGTAGACGACGGAGTGCTCGCCGAGCAGGATGATCTTGCCGAATCCAACGCTCGCTCCCTGCTGCGCGCGCTCGGGCTCCGGAATCGCGGCGGCGGGCTGCACGGGGATGGCCGCGGTGCGGATCGCGCGGATCGACCCGGTGTCGGCGATGCGGCCCTCGAGCACGTCGAGGATGTGCCGCGCCTTCCACACCTTCACCTCGCCACTCGCAACCAGCCGATTCACGACCTCGTCAAAGTGCACCCCGGATGCCCCGGCCGCGACCGCGACGCTACGCGCGTGCAGGCGCATGTGGCCGGGCTGGATTCCCTCGGTGGAGAGCGCCTTGAGAGCTCCGAAGTTCTGCGCGAGACCCACCGCCGCCATGACGGTGGCGAGCTCGGCCGCCGTGTCGACGCCGAGGATCGAGTAGCTGATGTGCACGGCGGGGTTCGATTCCACCTGGCCGCCGACGATGCCGACCTTCAGGGGAAGCTCGATCTCCCCGACCAGATCGCCCTCGGCATCCGTGAACCAGCGGGTGAGGGGAGAGTAGGTGCCGGAGCGAGCCGCGAAGGCGTGGGCCGCGGCCTCGATCGCGCGCCAGTCATTGCCCGTCGCAATGGCCACGGCATCGATGCCGTTCATGATGCCCTTGTTGTGCGTCGTCGCGCGGTACGGGTCCATCTCCGCGAACTCCGCCGCGAGCACGATGCCGTCGCGCACCTGCTCGCCCGAGAACTCACCGGCGCCGAGCCGGTCGACCGGGATCACGCAGCGCGAGCGCACCATTGCGCGGTCGGTGAGGTTGGAGAGGATGCGCAGGAAGACTCGCCCGCCGGTGATCTCCTCCACGAGCGGCGCGATCGCCTCGCACATCGTGTTGACGAGGTTGGCGCCCATCGCATCGCGGCTGTCGACCAGGAGGTGCAGCACGAGCAGTTCGCCATTCGCCGCGGTCTGTCCGCGCAGGAAGACCTCGAGGTCTTTCGCGCCGCCGCCGCGCACGACCATGTTCGGATGCTGCGCGTCCGCGAGGTCGAGGATCTCCCGTTTGCGGTCGAGGATGGCCCGCCGCGCGGCCTCGGCATCCGCGACATCCAGCACCTGCACCTGGCCGATGAGCATCGGCGCGTCCGCCGTGCTCTCAAAGCCGCCGGAGCGCCGCACGAGTCGCGCCGCCGAACTCACCGCGGCAATGATCGACGGCTCCTCCACGACCATCGGCACGAGGTAGTCCTTGCCGTTGATCTGGAAGTTCAGCCCGAGCCCGAGCGGCATCGAGAACACGCCGATGACGTTTTCGGTGAGCCGGTCTGCCGTGCTCGGATCGAGGATGTACGTGCCCGTCGCGAGCGCGCGATAGTCCGTGTCGCTGAGTACGCCGCGTTCGTAGAGCACGCGCAGACGCTCTTCGACACCGAACTGGTAGAAGCGGGGGATGCGGGAGGAGTTCATGACGTCGTCACGCTCCTGTTCCCTGTGTTCCCCTGTGGAGTGGGCTCCGCGGTCGCCTCGACGCCGCTCGCACCAAATCCCAACGGTACGGCCTGTGCGCCCGCTTGGGCAAAAGCGGTGCGCAGTTCCTCGGTCGCCGTGCCCGTCGGGGAGAACACCAGGCCGACGTCGCCGCCGCCCGCGCCCGAGGTCTTGAACACGCCGCCGAACTGTGCCGCGAGCGCGTTCAGTGCCCGGTGGTGCTCGCTCACGATCCCGGCCGCGCAGTGCTCGTCCAGCGTGAGAAGCGCCTCGAAGTAGGCCTCCGCCAGCCGCAGGAATTCCTCTGGCGACCGCAGCGCATCCCGGGCCTGGCTGGCGAGCGCGGCCAGCCGGTCGATGTCGTCTCGGTGCCCGCCGGCGTCGCTGCGCGCGTACTCCTTCACGCGGCCCACGAGCTCGGTCGTGCTGCTGCCCGTGCCGGTGGAGACGACGAGCAGGGAGAGCTCCTCCGGCCAGGCGAGCGGGGTCGGGGGAGTATCGCGGACGTAGGAGACCAGGCCGCCGTAGCTGCTCGCGGCAACGTCTCCGCCGCTGCCCGCGCCGTGCTGCGCGGCCCTGTGGGCCGTCGTCGCGAGAGTGCGGATGTCCTCCCGGCCCAGCGAGACACCTGCGGCCGCAGAGAGCGCGGCCGTGAGTGCCGTCGCGACCGCCGCGCTCGAGCCGAGCCCCAGCTTGTGCGCCTCTCCGGCCGCGCCCGCGTGCGCGAAAAACGCCGTGCTGTCGATGTCGATGGAGAGGGCGCGCTCGTCGAGGCCGGGGACCGCGCCCGCCACGGTCTCGCGCACGGCGTCGAACACGCGCATCCGTTCGCGAGCGCTCGCGTCGACGCCGTCCGGAATCACGGCGTGCGCGCCGAGAACGATCGAGCCCGTTGCTTCGCCCAGGCCGGGCGTGCGCAGGTGCCAGCGGCCGTCATCCGAGTCGGTGATGGTCACGGAGACGCGGCGATCGACCGCGGTCAGGAGTGCGGGGGCGCCGTGCAGCACGGCGTACTCTCCGAGCAGGAAGAGCTTGCCGGGCGCGGAGGCATGCACGACCGTCATGAGAGCAGCTGCGCGCCCGGGCCGAGGGCGCTCGTTCTCGTCTGTCGCACTCCGGGAACCCGGCCGAGGGCATCCGCCACCTGGACCGCGTGCTCGGGCAGGCACAGCGCCTTGAGCTGTGGCCCGGCGTCGATCGTGAAGTAGACCGGGGTGCCGCCGTCGCGCAGCTCGCGCACGGCGTGGATCGCGGCAACGGTCGCGGCGTTCCAGTACAGCAGCGCTGGCCGCGTGGACAGCATGAGCGCGTGCAGTTTGAGGCAGCTGTATTCCGCAAGCTCCCCGACCCTGCCGAAGTCGCGGGCGGCGATGGCGCTGCGCATGCCCGCGAGATCCGTCTCCGCCGTCTCGACCCAGGCCGGGTAGAACGGTGATGTCAGGGAACTCTCGCCCATTCCCGCGGTGGAGTTCACGCTCTTCTCGCCGAGCTCGGTGATGGCCACGACGATGCTCAGCGGCCAGTCGTCGGGGGAGAGCACGGGCTCGGCGAACGAGTCGACGCCGTCGCCGCGGATGCCCGTGTGCAGTTCGACGACACCCCCGAAGATCGAGCGGGCAGCCGACCCTGAGCCCCGCCTGGCGAGGATCGACAGCTCGCGCTCGTCGAGCTCGAGCCCGGCCGCAGCGCTCGCCGCGACCGCGAGCGCGGCGAACCCTGACGCCGAGGAGGCGAGCCCCGCCCCCGTTGGGAAGTCATTGCCGGACTCCACGAGCGCGTGCGCCCCGAGGCCTGCGCGTTCGCGCACGATGTCGAGGAATGCGCCGACCCTGGTCGTGTCTGCGGCTTCGCCTGAGAGCACTAGCTCGTCCCGCGCGAGGTCGTCGCGAAAGCTGACCGTGGTCTGGGTGACAAGCGCGTCGAGGGTTACGGAGATCGATCCGACCGCCGGGATGTTCAGTGCGGCATCCCGCTTGCCCCAGTACTTGATGAGCGCGATATTGCTGTGCGCGCGGGCCGCGGCAGTGCGGCGAGCGGGGAGGGTGTTGTGCACTGGTGCTCCGATCGCGTCTCGAACATTTTAGTCGGGATCGGCGTGGGGCCAGCCCGACTGGGAGCCCGCTGTGCGTGCACCAAGCGTCGACATTGCTAAAATCGACAGTGCACTGGGAACCAGTTGCGGCCGAAAAACGAACGAGAGCGCGAACGGTATTACTGGTGCCTGGAATAAGTGGCCTGTCCCTGTATCTTCCCCACTATCGAGTGCGTCTCGAGGACTGGTCCGAATGGAACGGCGAACCCTGGGGCCGTGTGCAGGGCGTCGTCGGTCGCTCTTTCCGCATGCGGGGACCCGGCCAGAGCGTCTACACTCTCGCCGCGAACGCCGTCTGGCGCCTGCTGCACGACTACGACATCGACCCCGCGCGCGTGGGCATGCTCGCGCTTGGCACCGAGTCGAGCAGTGACAACTCCGCCGGAGCGGTGATCATCAAGGGCATGATCAACGACGCGCTCGTCGCCCACGGGCGTGCTGAGCTGGCCCGCGACTGCGAGGTTCCGGAGTTCAAGCACGCCTGCCTCGGCGGGGTCTACGGACTCAAGGCTGCGCTGCGGTACCTGTCCGCGGACGGCACCGGTCGCCTCGCGATCGTGGTGTGCGCCGACATCGCCGAGTACGCGATCGGGTCGAGCGGTGAGCCGACGCAGGGCGCCGGCGCGGTGGCGATGCTGGTGGATGGCGACGCGACGCTCCTCGAGATCGACCTGGCGGCGTCCGGCAGCGACTCCGAGTATCGCACCGTGGACTTCCGCAAGCCCTTCGCACGTTTCCGGCAGCCCCCGCGCGACGACGGCCAGATGCAGGATCTTCCCGTGTTCAACGGCCGATACTCCACGAGCTGCTACATCGACGCGACCCACCACGCGATGTCCGCGATGCTGTCCAAGCGCGCCTCGCGCCGCGGCGACGACTACCGCCAGTCCACCTACTTCGACGAGGTCGACGCCGCCTTCCTGCACCGTCCGTACCAGGCGATGCCGGCGACAGGCTGGCTCATGTCGTACCTGTTCGCGCTCGCCACGGACGAGGCAGGCCGCGACCAGCTGCGCGAATACTGCGCAGCAGCGGGGATCGACGCGGATGCCCTGCTCGCCGAACTGCTCGCACCGTCACCGTTCCGCGGCCACGGCGTCACTGTCGGCGAGGACACCGAGGATGTCTTCCCGCTGTCGAAATCATTGCGCCAGTACCTGCGCAAGAGCCCGGTGTGGACGAACCTCATCGACGGCAAGCTCGGACTCGGCTCCGACGCCATGCGTGACCTCGGCAACCTGTACACCGCCGCCCTGCCGGCCTGGATCGCCTCGGGGCTGCGCCAGGCAGCGGATGACGGGCTCGACATCGCGGGCCAGGAATGGCTCGCACTCGGCTACGGCAGTGGTGACGCGGCGGAGGCCCTGCCCATGCGGGTCGGGCAGAACTGGAAGGATGCCGCGTCGCGCATCAACTTCGCGGCGGCCCTGGAGAACCCCACAGACCTCACGCAGGCGCAGTACCTCGCGCTGCACGAGGGTCGCACCTCGGAGGTCGAGGCGGTTCCGGTGCGCGGAGAGTTCGTGGTGGACCACGTCGGCCACGAGAACGCCCCGGAGTTCCAGGACCTCGGTATCGAGTACTACCGCTTCGTCGACTAGAGCTACTCGGCCAGCGTCAGCGACCGGAGGATGCGCGCCGTCGCGAGCGCGGCCTCCGCGGCCTCCGCACCCTTGTCTTCCTTCGAGCCGGGCAGGCCGGCGCGGTCCAGTCCCTGCTGCTCGTCATCGAGGGTGAGCACGCCAAAGCCCACGGGCTTGCCGGTGTCCAGAGCGACGCGCACCAGCCCATCCGTCGCGGCGTTGGAGACGAAGTCGAAGTGGGGAGTGCCGCCCCGGATGATTACGCCCAGGGCGACCACGGCATCCGCACCGTTCTCGAGCGCGGCCTTGCTCACGACCGGCAGTTCGAAGCTTCCGGGGACCCGCAGTACGGTCACCTCGGCGCCCGAGGCATCCAACACGCGCTTTGCCCCGGCCAGGAGGCCGTCGCCGATCTGCTCGTGCCAGGTGCCTGCCACGATGGTGACCTTGAGGCCCGTGCCATCCGTGGTGGTGGCTGTCTTCGGTGCACCCTCGCCGCTCATAGTTCCTGCTCTCTCTTGGTCTGTTCGAAGATGTCTGCTGCCGCGCTCAGCACGGCCTGGCTGGCGACGACCGCCTCGTCGAGCGTTCCGTCGTCGGGCAGGAGGTGTCCCATCCGATCCCGCTTCGCCTCGAGGTAGCCCTCGTTGAAGCTGCCGACACCCACCACGAGTGGCACCTGCTCTGTGACCGTGATGCCGCGCTCGCGCAGCTGGCGCAGCTTCTCGGGATTGTTGGTGATGACCCGAGCCTCGGAGATCCCGAGGTCCTCGAGAATCGACACGGCCGCGCTGTAGTCGCGGCCGTCCACCGGGAAGCCCAGTGCGGTGTTCGCGTCGATCGTGTCGAGGCCGCGCTCCTGCAGGGCATAGGCCCTGAGCTTGTTGATGAGCCCGATGCCCCGGCCCTCGTGGCCGCGCATGTAGATGACCACGCCATCCTGCTCGTGGATCGCGTCGAGTGCAGCGTGCAGCTGCGGGCCGCACTCGCACTTGAGCGAGCCGAACACCTCACCGGTGAGGCACTCCGAGTGCACCCTGAGGAGCCCTCCGTTGGCAGGTTCACCCGAGATGATGGCGAGGTGGTCGGCGCCCGTCATCTTGTCGCGGTAGGCGCGAATGCGAAACTCACCGTGCACCGTCGGCACCGTGGTCTCCACCTCGAAGATCACCCGCGACTCGCTCCGCGCCTCGGCGGTGGCGGCGGCCTCTGCGGTGCCGTGGTAGTCGTTCAGGAACTGGATGAGCGACTCGATCGTGATGACGAGCACGCCTTCCTTCGCGCCGAACTCGATCAGCGCGGGCAGGCGCATCATCTCGCCGTCGTCGGCCACGATCTCCGAGATCGCGCCCACGGGGGCGAGGCCCGCGAGCGTCATCAGGTCGACCGCGGCCTCGGTGTGGCCGTCGCGCTCGCGCACGCCGCCATCCATCGCCCGCAGCGGGAGGATGTGGCCGGGGCGGTGCAGGCTCGCCGGCGTCGACTCCGGGTCGGCCAGCACGCGTAGGGTGTGGGACCGGTCCGCGGCGCTGATTCCGGTGCTGAGCCGGTCAGAGGCATCCACCGAGATCGTGTAGTTCGTGCCGCGCGGGTCTTCGTTGCCGACGACCATCACGGGAAGCTCCAGCCGGTCGGCGAGCCAATTCGGCATCGGAGCGCAGATGTAGCCGGAGGTGTACCGCACCATCCACGCGATCCACTCCTGGCTGGCGAGCTGGGCGGAGATGATGACGTCTCCCTCGTTCTCCCGGCTTTCGTTGTCGACCACGATCACCGGCCTGCCCAGGCGCAGCTCCTCGAGCGCCTCTGGAATAGTGGCGAGACTCATTTGCCGTTCCCTTCGTTGATGCCGGACGCTCGCTCGACCTCGACCATCCGTTCGACCTGCCTGGCCAGGATGTCCGTCTCGATGTTGACGGCGTCGCCCACGACCTTCGCGCCCAGCGTTGTCGCGCTGAGGGTCTCGGGAATCAGCGACACCTCGAACCAGGCGGATGCCGCATCCGGCGCGCTGACAGCGCTCACCGTGAGCGAGACACCGTCCACCGCGATCGACCCCTTGCGTGCCACGAGCCCCGCGAGCGCCTCGTCGAGACTGAAGCGCAGGACCCGCCACGCGCTGCCCTCGGTGACGGAGAGCACTGTGCTGGTGCCGTCGATGTGACCCTGCACGATGTGGCCACCGAGGCGATCACCGAGTGCCGCGGCGCGCTCCAGGTTGACGCGATCGCCAGCCGCGGGGTTCTTGAGCGTGCTCATGGCGATCGTCTCGGCCATGACATCCGCGGTGAACCAGTCTGCGCCCTGGTCGACGACGGTGAGGCACACGCCGCTGACCGAGATCGAGTCGCCGTGGCTGGCGTCGGATACGGCGAGGGGCGCTCGCACGGTGAGGCGCGCGGCGTCACCCGAGGGCTGCCATTCGACCACCTCGCCGAGTTCTTCGATGATTCCGGTGAACATGATTACCTTTCCTTGTCGCCCGAGGCGGTATCGAGGCGCCGCGGGCGCGCGACGATGAGGACGTCCTCGCCGAGGCGATCGACCGAGTGGATGCTCAGCTGCGGTGCGTCCGTGAGCGTGGTGACGCCGACATCCGTCAGGGCCAGCTGCGGCCCGCCGAGCAGCAGGGGAGCCTGGTAGATGAGGTACTCGTCCACGAGCCCCGCGGCCACGAAGGCGCTCGCGAGCGTTGGCCCACCCTCGACGAAGACGTGGCGGATGTCGCGGTCGAACAGGCGGTCGAGCACGCCGCGCAGATCGCGGTTTCCGGTCACGATCGCCGGCTGCGGGTGCGAGAAGAGCCGCGCGTCGGAGGGAATCTCGCGCTCGCCGATCACGACGGGGATCGGCTGGTGCGCGAGCAGCCCACCGGTCTCGTCGCGCGCGGTGAGCGACGGGTCATCCGCGAGCACCGTTCCGGTGCCGACGACGATCGCGTCCGCGCGTGCGCGCTGCTCGTGCACATGCCCGCGCGCCTCGCTGCCAGTGATCCACCGGCTTGTGCCGTCCGCGGCCGCGGCACGCCCGTCGAGGCTCGACGCCCACTTTACGGTCACGTAAGGGCGGCCGAGGCGAGTCGCCGTGAGCCACGGACGCAGCACGTCAGACACCTCGTCCGCCAGCACTCCGGCGATCACGGGGATACCTGCCTGGCGCAGCCGCTCCGCCCCGCCGCTCGCGCGGGGGTTCGGGTCGCTGACGGCGTAGGCGACGGAGGCGATGCCCGCGGCAATGAGCGCCTCGCTGCACGGGCCGGTGCGGCCAGTGTGGTTACAGGGCTCGAGCGTCACGACGGCGGTGGCGCCACGCGCCTGGCCGGGCGCAAGTTTGGACAGGGCGTCGACCTCGGCGTGGGCCGTGCCCGAGCCGCGGTGCCAGCCCTCGGCGAGGATGTCGCCGCCGGGGGAGAGGATCACGCAGCCCACCTGCGGGTTCAGCCCGTATGCCGGTCCACGGCCGGCGAGCTCGAGGGCGCGGTGCATGGCGGACTCGAGGGCGCGCGCGGCATGTGGGCCGAGAGAGTCGGCGCGCGCGTCGGAGTCGCTGGCTGCGGTGCTGCCTGCGGTGCTCATCCGGTTCCTCCGTCCCTTGGCGAGACGAACTCCGGGGTGCCTGCGGGATGCTGAAACGGCATCCACAAACCCGCGGTACCCACGCCGTGAGGCGCAACCACCGCGCGTGCTTCCTTCCATCCGGACTGAGAGACCATGCGATCTCATAACCGTCGGTGCTGGAATTTCACCAGCTCAGCCACGCCTGGCTTGCGTCAGGCAGTGGGTCGCGGACTATAACCGCCGGTTCGGATTTTCACCGACCCCGGAGCACGTGTGCGTTACGAGTCTACCAACGCCGTGCGCTCGCCAGTATTCCCGGGGCAGCACAGCGTCACACACGCACGTTCTGCCGCACGCCGGTCACGCCACGTGGCACCCACGTTGCTCTTCCCTCGCGGTCTTGCCCGCCTCGCTTCTCCCATACGCCAGCCTCGCTCTCCACTTTGTGCGTCCGCCCCTGGCGCAACTCAGGCAATTCGCTTCGTCGGCCACGCGGCCTCTGCCCCGAGCTCACCCCGCGCCGCTGGTCACCTCCGGCCCTCCCCGGCGTAACTCAGGAAAAAAGGTCGGCGAGCCTCGAGCGGCCCCTGTTCGCCGTGCTTCCGCGACCCGTAGCGTCCAAAATGCAGGAGTTATGCACGGGCGGGTGGTGCGGAGCACGCGGAGTACGAGCACGTGGGGCGCACGCACGCCGTCACGTGCGGCGGGAATGCAGGAGTTATGCACAGACTGGAGCCGAAGAGGATGCATCCACAGATTGTCCGCGCTGGCCTCGCAGTGCGTGCCTCGGCAGTCACACTCGTTCGATGGACGTGACACACGCATTCCCCTCGGGCGCCCACATCGCGACTCGTCGGCAGCTTCTGGACCTCGGCATGGCACGCCAGGACCTCACGGACGCGGTGCGTTCGGGTCAACTGCTGCGCGCGAGGCGTGACCGTTATGCTCTGCCGGGAGTTGAGCGCGCAATCCTGGAGGCCGTGCGCATCGGGGGTCTGCTCTCATGCGTGTCGGCCGCTGGCCTCCTTGGCATCTGGGTTCCCGATCAACCCTTCACCCACCTCGTGATGCCTCGTGACGCGTCCAGGATGCGGAGTCCGCGCAGTCGGTTCGTGCCGCTGACCGCCGACAATCGCGACGGCTGCGCGCTGCATTGGTGGCCGTTGATCGACGCGGATGCCGCCAGTCTTCACAGCGTGGGCGTGCGTGACTCGCTGGCCCACATCATCCGGCGCCAGCCTCGGATGATCGCGGTCGCGGCCCTGGACAGCGCGCTGTATACGGGCAGGATCTCGCTCGCCGATCTCGTCCGCATCTTCGCTGCCGTTCCGGCCAAGTTTGCAGCCCTGCGCAATGACGTCGATCCCCGGTGCATGTCGGGCATCGAGACTATCGTGCGTCTTCTCTGCCTCGACGCTGGCGTCCGCTGCGTTCCGCAGATGGATTTCCCGGGAATTGGTGTGGTGGACTTCGTTCTCGAGGGGTGCGTCGTGGTTGAGACGGATGGGCGCCAGGGCCATGCGAGCGAGAGCGATCAGAAGCGCGATTATGACCGCGATGTCGCGCTCGCCGCTCTCGGGTACATCGTTCTGCGCTTCAACTACCGTCAGGTGATGTTTCACCCTGAGCGGGTCATGTTCGCCATTCGTGGTGCGTTGCGCTCGCACTCGCGATACGCCTCATCGCTGTCGTAACTCAGGCGGTATTCTCTTGCGCTCGTGCGGATTCCTGTGCTGCCAAGCGAAGATTCGGGCGAGATGGGCGTAGCGGCCAAATTGCCTGAGTTACGACAGTGGCGAATGGCTGAGGAGGAGTTTGGGGCGGACGATGGGCGCGTCACACGCGCACGCCGAGAGCCTCGGGCAGCTCGGCGAGCGTGCGGATGACGGGCACGCCGGTCGCGCGCGCCGCCATGATGTCCGTCACCGTGGCCACGCCGGTGCGATCCAGCCATACTCCGGTGAGACCGGCCCCGGACGCTCCGATCGCGTCGGTGCGCAGGCGGTGGCCGACGTAGGCGGTCTGGGCCGGCTCTACCTCGAACCGTGCGCAGGCGTGCTCGAAGATGCGGGCATCCGGCTTGGCGTAGCCGAGCTCGCCCGAGGTGACAACGTGCTCGAACAGGGGGTCGAGTCCGAGCCTGGCGAGCTTGTCGCTCTGGAAGGTGAAGTCACCATTGGCGATGATGCCGAGGCGGATGCCGGTGGATGCGAGGGCGTTGAGGCACGCGAGCGTGTCGCCGTGCAGCATCCACGCCTTTGTGTACTCCGCGAGGTAGACGTCGTACCAGGCGTCCGCTTCGGAATCGTCGAGATGCTGGCCGAACTGTGCAACGAAGTCCCTGGCGCGTTCTCGTCGCTGCTCGATATGGGTCAGCTCCCCGCTGAGGTATCGGCGGTAGTGCTTGTCTGCGAGCCGCTCCCAGTACTCGGAGGCGGCGCGGTCATCCCCCTCGTCGAAGGGCGGGCCGAGTCGCGCGCGAAACCTGGTGAGCCCCGCGAGCACGGAACTGTGGTGTGCGAAGAGCGTGTCATCGATGTCGAACATGACGACCGAAAACGCAGGACTTGCGCGCGAGATCGTGCTCTTGCTGTCGATCACGGATGTCATGGCGGGAATTCTCCTGCGTTTCGGGTAACGCTGGTGCTGCAGTGGCTTCACCGGTTGGGCGATCATGCCCGCGAGGTGATTCCCTACCGATCGTATGCCGCAGCCCCGCTGATAGTCGTGATTGACGCGGCGCGGTCGGTACGGCCGTGGTCGTGTGTCAGCGTGCGTGTGGCAGGAGTCCGATGCGGTCGTAGACCTTGGCGAGCGTCGCATCGGCGATCTCCGCGGCGCGGTCGGCGTTTCCGGCCAGCACCCGGTCGAGCTCTGCGGGGTCATCGAGCAACTCGAGAGTGCGGGCGCGAACCGGCGCAAAGGTCTCCACGGCGATCTCCGCGAGGTCTTTCTTGAGATCGCCATAGCCGTGGCCCGCGTACTCCTGCTCGAGCGCCTCGATGGTCTGGCCGGAGAGCACGGAGTAGATGGTGAGGAGGTTCGAGACGCCCGGCTTGTTCTGGCGGTCGAAGCGCACCTCGCGGTCATCATCCGTCACCGCGGATTTGATCTTCTTCGCCGTGACCTTGGGGTCGTCCAGCAGCCAGATGATGCCGGACTCCGTGGCAGCGGACTTGCTCATCTTGTTGGTCGGCTCCTGCAGGTCGTAGATGCGAGCGGTCTCCTTGAGGATCATCGCCTCGGGAATCACGAACGTCTCGCCGAAGCGCGAGTTGAATCGGTTCGCGAGGTCGCGCGTGAGCTCGACGTGCTGGCGCTGGTCGTCGCCGACGGGCACCACCACGGCGTCGTAGAGCAGGATGTCCGCGGCCATGAGCACGGGGTACGCGAACAGTCCGACCGAGGCGGAGTCCGACCCCTGCTTCTGCGACTTGTCTTTGAACTGGGTCATCCGGCTGGCCTCGCCGAACCCGGTGATGGTGTTGAGTACCCAGGCGAGCTCGGGATGCGCGGCCACGTGCGACTGCACGAATAGTGTCGAGGCGGTGGGGTCGATTCCCGCGGCGATGTACTGCGCGGCGGTGCGCCTCGTGTTCTTGCGCAGCAGCTTCGGATCCTGCGGCACGGTGATCGCGTGCAGGTCGACGATGCAGAAGATCGCGTCGTGGGTGGACTGCAGCTCCTTCCACTGCATGAGCGCGCCGATGTAGTTGCCCACGTGGAGCGAGTTGGCGGAGGGCTGCATACCGGAGAAGAGGCGCGGTTTCGAACTCATGCCCCAATTCTTCCAGTAAAAGAAACCCCGACGCGCCAGAGCTCGTCGCCTGCCTCACACCCGGATATGGCGGATGACCGAGTCGGTGGGGGTGTGGTGGGCTTCGACGCGCGCTGGAGCTTTGAGGAGCGCGGAGCGATCCTGCGACGCCAGCGCCGACTGAGCCTGCGAAGTCGGTTCGGGAGCCGCTGCGCTCCTTCGCCGACGCTCCACTCCTTACACTAGGTAGTCGACGACGACCGGCGCGTGATCCGACCAGCGGGTGTCATACGACGCCGCCCGGTCGATCGCGTAGTTCTGAACCGTCGCGGCAAGCGCCGGTGTCGCCATGTGGTAGTCGATGCGCCATCCGGTGTCGTTGTCGAAGGCCTGGCCGCGCTGGCTCCACCAGGTGTACGGGCCGTCGACCTCGCCTGCCCACTTGCGGCCGACGTCGATCCAGCCGAGGTCGGCGCCGTCGTTGTAGTGCGGGTCGTCTTCCTTGCCGAAGAATCGGTCGAAGTATGCACGTTCCTGCGGCATGAAGCCCGCGCGCTTGACGTTGCCGCGCCAGTTCTTGATGTCGAGGGTGCGGTGCCCGACGTTGAGGTCGCCGACGACGAGTGAGAGTTCGTTGTGTGCCTTGAGCTCGGGAAGTCGCTCGACCATCGCGTCGAGGAACTTGTACTTCTCGACCTGCTTGGGGGTGTCTGCTTCGCCGGAGTTCACATAGGTGCTGACCACGGTGACGAGGGTGCTGTTGACGTCGTAGTCAGCCTCGAGCCAGCGGCCGGCGCTGTCGAAGTCGTCTGGGCCGAGGGTGACCCTGTGGATGGATGCCTTGTTCCGGCTTGCGAGCGCGACCCCGGCGCGACCCTTGGCGGTCGCCGCGTCGTGCAGGATGTTCCACTCCGGCCCGAGCAGCCCCTCAAGATCTTCGGTGGATGCCCGTACCTCCTGGATGGCGAGGATGTCGACGCCGCGCGCATCGAGCCAGTCGCCCATTCCCTTGCGGTAGGCGGCGCGGACGCCGTTTGTGTTGACCGAGGCGATTCTGAGCGGTGTTGGCATGTCGCAATCCTACGATCGACCACTGTCGCTGGGAGGCTTCCGTCCTCCAAATAACCGCCGCGTCGCACGTCTGGCCCACGGTCGTTCCTGCTCGGCGAGGGCGGCCGCAGCGGCTGTGGCAGCGGCATCCGCCTTTTCCTGAGCGAGTCGAGCCGCCGTGATCCGGGGGTCGAGCTCGATGCCCTTGTCGGCGACGCTCACGGCGATCCAGGCGCCGGAGAGCAGGATCACCTGGCAGACCAGGTTGAACCAGATGAGCAGTCCGATGATCACAGCGAAGGATGCGAGCAGCGGATTTCTGCTCGCACCGCCCAACAGGGAGGTTCCGAGCACCTTCAGCACGCCGAGGAAGATCGCGCCGAACAGGGAGCCGACGATGAGCTGCCTGATCGGGATGGCGAGGCCGGAGAGCAGGCGGAACAACGCGGCGAGAACTGCCGTGTCAAGCACGAGCATCAGGACCAGTCCGCTCGCCCTGCCGAGGAGCACTGCGACGATGGAATGCTCGCTGATCCCCGCGAAGCCGAGTGCGGCTCCCAGCGCCTGGGTGCTGAACACCGAGAGCAGTGCGGAGACGATGAGCGCCGCACCGAACGCGACGGCCAGGCCGAGATCCTTGAGCTTGAGCAGGAAGAAGTTCCTGCCCTCGCCGGGCAGGTCGAAGATCACTCTCACGGCATCGCGGCACGACGACAGCCAGCCGAGCGCGGTGAAGAGCAGGCCGGCAAGAGCAATTGCACCCGTCCAGCTGAGGGTGTCGGTGCGCAGCAGCGTGTGGGGGTCGATCGCTCCACCCTGACCGGTGTCGATGAGGCCTGGAACGGCCTGGTCGATCAGGCCGAAGAAAGCGTCGCGGATCGCGGGTTGTGATTGCAGGAACAGGCCCGCAATCGAGAAACCGACCCAGAGCCCCGCGAACACGGCGAAGATCGACTGGTAGGAGAGCCCGCCGGCCAGAAGTGCCCCGCGTTTCTCACTGAAGAGCAGGATGACCCGCACCGGTTTGAGGCGCCTGAGCCTCGCCATAGCCGAGCTGATCGTGGCGCGCATGCGTGCGATCAGGCCAGGCCGTGCGGAGGAACTCGCCATTTTTCCAGCATAGCTACGGCGTGCAAGCGCTTGGCCGCACACGCAAAAACTGCCGCACAGTCACCTCTCGGTGACGGTGCGGCAGTTTTTACGTTGGTGAGACTCAGGCGCCTCCGCGCAGGATGGCCTGCTTGACCTCGGCGATGGCCTGGGTGACCTGGATGCCACGGGGGCAGGCATCCGTGCAGTTGAAGGTCGTGCGGCAGCGCCACACGCCCTCGGTGTCGTTGAGGATGTCGAGGCGCACCTGGGCGGCCTCGTCACGGGAGTCGAAGATGAAGCGGTGCGCGTTCACGATCGCGGCCGGACCGAAGTACTGGCCATCCGTCCAGAACACCGGGCAGCTCGAGGTGCACGCCGCGCACAGGATGCACTTGGTCGTGTCGTCGTAGCGCGCGCGCTCAGCGGGGGACTGCAGGCGCTCCTTGCCATCCTTCGGCTTGCTCGAGTTCTGCAGGAACGGCTGGATGGCACGGAAGCTGTCGAAGAACGGCTCCATGTCGACGATGAGGTCCTTCTCGAGCGGCAGGCCCTTGAGTGCCTCGATGTAGATCGGCTTGCTCACATCGAGGTCCTTGATGAGCGTCTTGCAGGCCAGGCGGTTACGACCATTGATGCGCATGGCATCCGAGCCGCACACGCCGTGGGCACAGGACCGGCGGAACGACAGCGAACCGTCCATCTCCCACTTGATCTTATGCAGGGCGTCGAGCACGCGATCCGTTGCGTGGAGTTCGACGTCGAAGTCCTGCCAATGAGGTTCTTCGTCGACGTCGGGGTCAAAGCGGCGGATGATCAGGGTCGCGGTGAACGTCGGTACGACGGCGTGCTCCTGCGGACCCTTCTTCTCGAGGACAGCGTTACTCATCAGTACTTTCTTTCTGTTGGCGGGTAGTTGGTGACCACCACCGGTTTCCAGCCAAGCGTGATGTGATCTCCGGCACCAGACGTCGGGTCACCGGTGAGATACGCCATGGTGTGGACCATCAGGTTCTCGTCATCGCGCTTCGGGTAGTCCTCGCGCATGTGCGCTCCGCGACTCTCCTTGCGATTGCGGGCGGAGTAGACGAGCACCTCCGCGAGGTCGAGCAGGAAACCGAGCTCGACCGCCTCGAGCAGGTCGGTGTTGAACCGCTTGCCCTTGTCCTGTACCTGGATGTTCTTGTACCGGGCGCGCAGCTTTTCGATGAGCTGGCCGACCTCGGTGAGGCTCTCCTCCGTGCGGAACACCTGGGCCTTGCGGTCCATGGCTTCCTGCAGTTCCTTGCGGATTGCGGCGATGCGCTCCGTGCCGTCGCCCGCGCGAACGTTGTCGAGAAGCGAGCGGATGCCCGAGGCAGGGTCGGCAGGCAGCGGCACCCAGTCAGCGGTCTTCACGTACTCCACCGCGTTCTTACCCGCGCGCTTGCCGAACACGTTGATGTCGAGCAGCGAGTTGGTGCCGAGCCGGTTGGAGCCGTGCACGCTCACGCAGGCGCACTCGCCCGCGGCGTACAGGCCCGGGACGGTCTCGGTGTTGTTGCGCAGCACCATCGCGTCGTTCGTGGTCGGGATACCACCCATCGCGTAGTGCGCGGTCGGCAGCACAGGAACGGGTTCGGTGTACGGCTCGACGCCGAGGTAGGTGCGCGCGAACTCCGTGATGTCCGGGAGTTTCGCGTCGATCACGGCGGGCTCGAGGTGGGTGATGTCGAGGTAGACGTAGTCCTTGTACGGGCCAGCGCCCCGCCCCTCACGAATCTCGGTTGCCATCGAGCGGGCGACGATGTCACGCGGTGCGAGGTCCTTGATGGTGGGTGCGTAGCGCTCCATGAAGCGCTCGCCCTCGCTGTTGCGCAGGATCGCTCCCTCGCCGCGGGCGGCCTCCGAGAGCAGGATGCCGAGTCCGGCGAGTCCGGTCGGGTGGAACTGGAAGAACTCCATGTCCTCGAGCGGAAGGCCCTTGCGCCAGATGATGCCGACGCCGTCCCCTGTGAGGGTGTGCGCGTTGGACGTGGTCTTGAAGATCTTGCCGAACCCGCCCGTGGCGAAGATCACGGCCTTGCCCTGGAAGACGTGCAGTTCGCCGGTCGCCAGCTCGTAGGCCACGACGCCGGCCGGGCGAGACACCCCGTCGACCTCGGTCATGAGCAGGTCGAGCACGTAGAACTCGTTGAAGAAGTTGATGCCGAACTTGACGCAGTTCTGGTACAGGGTCTGCAGGATCATGTGGCCGGTGCGGTCTGCCGCGTAGCAGGCCCGGCGCACCGCGCTCTTGCCGTGGTCACGGGTGTGACCGCCGAAGCGACGCTGGTCGATGCGGCCCTCGGGGGTGCGGTTGAACGGCAGTCCCATGTTCTCGAGGTCGACGACCGCCTCGATGGCCTCCTTCGCGAGGATCTCCGCCGCATCCTGGTCGACCAGGAAGTCGCCGCCCTTGACGGTGTCGTAGGTGTGCCACTCCCAGTTGTCTTCCTCGACGTTGCCGAGGGCGGCGGCCATGCCGCCCTGTGCGGCTCCCGTGTGGGAGCGAGTCGGGTAGAGCTTGGAGATGACCGCCGTGTTGGCGTTCGGTCCAGCCTCGATCGCCGCGCGCATCCCGGCACCACCGGCACCGACGATCACGATGTCGTGGCGATGGTAGTGAACGCCATCGATGATGTCGCCGTCTTCGAACTCCACGCTGTCTGCGCTCTTCTTCGCCATTACGGTGCCGGGCAGAAGCTAGGGAGGTCCGCGAGCGCGGCACCTGCGGGGCAGGGGTCAAAAGTAAAGATCACGAGGGTTCCCAGGATGAGTAGTACGACGGTGGAGGCGATGAGCGCCGCCTTGAAGATGACGCCCAGCAGGCGGTTGTGTGCATAGTCGTTGACGATGGTGCGCATTCCGTTGGCGCCGTGGATGAGGGCGAGCCAGAGCAGGAGCATGTCCCAGACCTGCCAGAACGGCTGGGAGAGCTTGCCGCCGACGAAGGCAAAGTCGATCGCCTTGACGCCGGTGCCCATGAAGAGGTTCACGAACAGGTGACCGAAGATGAGCACGACCAGGACGACACCGCTCGCGCGCATGTAGATCCAGCCCCACTTCTCCATGTTGAAGCGACGGCTCGTGCGCACAGGGCGCGGTGAACGGGGAGTTTCGATGGTGACCGACATGGCTTACTCGCTAAAGATATTGATCATCTGGCGAGGCACGAAGCCCACCAGGAGGATGACCCAGAGCACGATCACGATCCAGAACATTAGCCGCTGGTGCTTGGTGCCGACGCTCCAGAAGTCGATGAGGATGATGCGCAGGCCGTTGAGAGCGTGGAACCCTATTGCGGCGACCAGTGCGGTCTCGCCGAGTCCCATGATCACGGTCTTGTAGGTGCCGATCACGGCGTTGTATGCACCGGGACTCACCCGGATCAGCGAGGTGTCGAGGATATGCACCAGGAGGAAGAAGAAGATGCCGACGCCGGTGATGCGATGCAGCACCCACGACCACATGCTCTCGCGACCCCGGTACAGGGTTCCGCGGAGCGGCCGTGGAGGACGGATCTTGGGAAGTGGGTATTTCTTTGGTTCTGGTGGAGACACCAGGGCCCCCGCCGATACGTCTGGCACGAGCAACCCTCCTTGCGGTGGTTCAGCCCCGGCAGTGGGGCATGTGGTAGTTCTGAACGAACTTGGCCCAGTCTATTCCGTGCGCGCACCCCCCAGTCGCAACGGCGGGCCGAAATAGCTCGATATCAAGATACTTTTCATAACTTTCGACACTTTTACTGCGGCTCAGCTCTGCCGGTTACAGTGGTCGCATGCCAGCTCACGACGACGAGACAGCGTCCGCGGATCGACTCTCGCGTTTCTACAGCATCATTCCGGCAGGCGGCATCGGTTCGCGCCTGTGGCCGCTGTCGAGGGCCGATGCGCCGAAGTTCCTGCACGACCTCACCGGCTCTGGGAGGACCCTGCTTCGCGGCACCTGGGACAGGCTCGTCCCGCTCTCCGGCCCCGACCGGATCATGGTGGTCACCGGTCGCGCCCACCGCGCGGCCGTCGAGGCCCAGATCCCGGATCTCGCCGACCTCAATGTGGTACTCGAGAGCGAGCCCAAGGACTCGTCTGCCGCGATCGGACTGGCCGCGGCCATCCTGCATCACCGCGAACCCGGCGTGATCATCGGGTCGTTCGCCGCGGACCACGTCATTGCAGACACTCGCGGTTTTGCCCGCGCGGTGACCCAGGCCGTTGCCGTGGCAGACGCGGGGTACATCACGACCATCGGCATCACGCCGACGGAGCCGGCGATCGGCTTCGGCTACATCCACTGCGATGGAAAGCTCAGCATCCCCGGCGCTCCAGGCGCCGTTCTCGCCGACAGTTTCGTCGAGAAGCCCGACCTGGCCACGGCTCAGGAGTACCTGGCCGACGGGGGCTATCTCTGGAACGCGAGCATGTTCATCACGCGCGCCGACGTGCTGCTGCGCCAGCTGGGTGAGTCAGAGCCCGAGCTGCTCGCGGGCCTCACCGAGCTCGCGGAGGCGTGGGACACCCCCGCTCGCGGTGCCGTCGTCGACAAGGTCTGGCCGAGGCTCAAGAAGATCGCGATCGACTACACGGTTGCGGAACCGGCGGCTGCCGCCGGACGGCTTGCGGTCGTTCCGGGCGACTTCGACTGGGATGACGTGGGCGACTTCGCATCGATCGCCAAGCTGCACTCCCACGGCAGGCCATCCGACCTCGCGATCCTCGGCGAGAACGCTCGCGTGCTCGCCGATGCATCGAGTGGCGTCGTCTTCAGCCAGAGCGGACGCATGATCTCCCTCATCGGCGTCGAGGGGATCGTGGTGGTCGACACCCCGGATGCTCTGCTGGTGACCACCACCGCGAACGCGCAGCGGGTGAAGTCCGTCGTCGACGCGCTCAAGCTCTCGGGGCGCACCGACATCCTGTGACCCGCTCCGTTCGCGCCACCGACGTAACGAAGCAATAACGAATCGCTCGAGCACGTCTCCAGCGGGGTTCCCGAGCGGATGCGCGTGCCCGTGTCTCGCTAACGTCCGAAGCATGGCAAAGTTTTCAGTCCTCCGTCCAGCGTCGCTCATCGCCGTCGCACTGCTCGCTCTCTCCGGATGCTCGGCCGCGCCGAAGGACGCGGCGAAACCCGACGCATCCGCGTTTTGCGCGCGCATGGTGACGAACTCCGGCGGACTCCACGATCGCTCGTTCAACGAGTCGAGCTGGGCCGGGCTGCAGGATGCAGAGAAGAAGTATTCGATCTCCGCGAGGGTGCTCGTGTCGACCGGCGAGACCGACCTCGCGCCCAACGTGGACCAGGCCGTCGCGAGCGGGTGCGGCTTCGTGCTGACCGTGGGCTACGAGCTTGCCCCGGCCACCGAGAAGGCGGCGAAGGCCAATCCGAAGATCGATTTCGCCCTTGTCGACGAGACTGTGGACGCTCCCAACGTGAAGCCGATCGTGTTCGACACGGCGCAGGCGGCATACCTCGCCGGCTACCTCGCGGCCGGTGTGAGCAAGACCGGAGTGGTCGGAACCTTCGGTGGCGGCAACCAGCCGCCCGTGACCCTGTTCATGGACGGCTTCGCTGACGGAGTCGCGAAATACAACGAGGTGCACGGCGCGAGCGTCGAACTCAAGGGCTGGACCAAGGCCACGCAGACCGGTTCCTTCACCGGCGACTTCGAGGACACCGCCAAGGGGGTCAATGCCACCAATGCTCTCCTCGATCAGAACGCGGACGTCATCCTCCCCGTCGCTGGCCAGGTGGGCGAGGGCGCGGCGGCAGCAATCCTTGCCGCGGGCCGCGGCTCCCTGATCTGGGTGGACAATGACGGCTACAACACGCTCCCCGAGAAATACCGCGGCTTCCTGCTCACCTCGGTGCTCAAGAACACCCAGGATGCGGTGGCCTCGATCGCGAAGTCGAGCAAGGACAAGACCTTCACCAACACCCCCTACGTCGGCACCCTGAAGAACGGGGGAGTGGGCATCGCGGGCTTCCACGACATGGCCTCGAAGGTCAGTCCAGAGTTGGCGGCAGAAGTCCAGGCTCTCAAGGCAGACATCATCTCGGGCGCCATCACGGTGACCTCGCCGAGCACGCCGAAGCAGTAGCACATTTCCTGAACATTTCGCCGTAGTCCCGGGTGTGTAACGCTTGGGTTGCTGCCTGAAATTCGAGTCGTTAAGCACTCGTAACATTGGGTAACGTGTACGGAACTAAGCCCCAGCGTTTTCCGCTGGGCAGCACCTTGGAGGACACCTTGAGAATCACTTCTCGCGGCCGCATCATGGGCGGCCTTGCCATCGTCGGCATAGCAACGATGCTTGCCGGATGCGCATCAGCACCAAAGGCTCCCGCCGACAACGGCGCCAAAGCATCCAATTTCAAAGCCTGTATGGTCTCGGACGCCGGCGGATTCGACGACAAGTCGTTCAACCAGCTGGGCCTCGAGGGCCTGCAGAACGCAGCAAAGAAGCTCAACATCAAGGAGGTGCACGTCCAGTCCACCGGTGACAGCGACTACGCACCGAACATCACCCAGATGATCGACCAGGGCTGCAACCTGATCGTCACCGTCGGCTTCAACCTGGCCAACGCCACGCGCGACGCGGCCAAGGCGAACCCGAAGGTCAACTTCGCACTCATCGACTCCGGCGTCTCCAACGCCGACGGCTCACCGCTGACCTTGGACAACGTCAAGCCGATCATGTCTGACACCGCCCAGGCCGCGTTCCTCGTCGGCTACGCAGCAGCCAGCTACAGCAAGACCGGCATCATCGGCACCTTCGGTGGCATGCAGATTCCGCCCGTGACGATCTTCATGGACGGTTACGCAGACGGCGCCGCCTACTACAACCAGCAGAAGGGCAAGGACGTCAAGGTCCTCGGCTGGGACGTCAAGGCACAGAACGGATCGTTCACCGGTGGCTTCGACGCCGGCACCGACGCGCAGAACGCAGCCCAGACGCTGATCGACCAGAACGCGGATGTCATCCTCCCCGTCGGCGGACCGATCTTCCAGAGCGCGGGCGCTGCGATCGTCAGCTCCGGCAAGGACATCGCCCTCATCGGCTGTGACGCCGATGTGTTCGAGACGTTCCCCAAGTACGACGACATCTACTTCTCGTCGATCATGAAGAACATGGCCGGTGACGTCGAGAGCGTCGTGACCGCGGCCAAGGATGGCAAATTCAGCAACGCCCCGTACGTCGGAACTCTCGAGAACGGTGGAGTGGGCATGGCTCCGTTCCACAACTTCGAGTCGAAGGTGGACCCGGGCCTGCAGAAGGAACTGGATTCCCTCAAGGCTGACATCATCAGCGGCAAGATCAAGGTCGAGTCGCCGTCCAGCCCCAAGTAAGTAACGTTCGATCGCGGTCGGGGAGACCAGCAGCGCTGGTCTCCCCGACTCGTGTCATTTGTAGGCTCCACCCATCCGTTCAAAGACGTGCGGATAGATTGTGAATCATGAAGCTCGAACTTCGTGGAATAACCAAAAGGTTTGGCGCTCTTGTCGCCAACGACCACATCGACCTGACGGTCGAACCAGGCGAGATCCATTGCCTTCTCGGTGAGAACGGCGCGGGCAAGTCCACCCTCATGAACGTGCTCTACGGCCTCTACCAGGCCGAGGAGGGCGAGATCCTGCTCGACGATGTCGTGCAGCACTTCGAGGGTCCTGGCGACGCGATGGCCGCTGGCATCGGCATGGTGCACCAGCACTTCATGCTCATTCCCGTCTTCACCGTGGCAGAGAACGTCATGCTCGGGCACGAGAAGACCGGCTTCGCAGGCCATCTCAACCTGAAGGCCGCGCGCGAGCAGGTCAGGGAGATCTCCTCCAGGTTCGGCTTCCAGGTCGACCCGGATGCGCTGGTCGAGGACCTGCCCGTCGGCGTGCAGCAGCGGGTCGAGATCATCAAGGCGCTCTCCCGTGACGCGAAGGTGCTCGTGTTCGACGAGCCGACCGCCGTGCTCACTCCGCAGGAGACGGACGAGCTCATGGCGATCATGAAGCAGCTCAAGGAATCCGGCACCTCCATCGTCTTCATCACCCACAAGCTGCGCGAAGTGCGCGAGGTCGCGGACCGCATCACGGTCATCCGGCTCGGCAAGGTCGTCGGTGAGGCATCGCCCACCGCGACCAACGCGGAGCTCGCGTCCCTTATGGTGGGCCGCCCCATTGACCTCACCCTGGAGAAGGGACCGGAGAAGGCGGGCGAGCCCGCGCTCGTCGTGCGCAACCTCTCGGTGATCGACCAGCACTCCCAGCTCGTGGTCAACGACGTCAGTTTCGAGGTGCGCTCCGGAGAGGTGCTCGCCATCGCCGGCGTGCAGGGGAACGGCCAGACCGAGCTCACCGAGGCCATCATGGGCCTGCAGGAGAGAGTGCGTGGCGAGATCGAACTCGACGGCAAACCACTCCTCGGCCTCAGCGTGCGGAAGGTGCTCGAGGCGGGTGTCGGCTTCGTTCCGGAGGACCGACAGGAAGACGGCCTCGTCGGTGAGTTCTCCGTCGCGGAAAACCTCATGCTCGACCGCTCCGTGGGTGCACCATTCGTGCGCTGGGGCGGTCTGCAACTGAACTATCTGTCGAGCTTCGCGGAGAGCAAGGTCGAGGAGTTCGACATCCGCGCCCAGAGCATCGGCACGCTCGCGGGCAGGCTGTCCGGCGGTAACCAGCAGAAGGTCGTGCTCGCGAGGGAACTCAGCCGCGAGCTTCGCCTGTTCATGGCGGCGCAACCGACCCGCGGTCTCGACGTCGGCTCCATCGAGTTCGTGCACAAGCGCATCATCGCCACCCGCGACTCCGGGGTTCCCGTGATCGTCGTCTCCACCGAGCTCGACGAGGTCGTCGCGCTCGCCGACCGCATCGCCGTGATGTATCGCGGCGGCATCGTCGGCATCGTCCCGGGCGACACCCCGCGAGACGTGCTCGGTCTCATGATGGCGGGCGAGGTGCCCGCCGGGGTCCCCGGGCCGAACGGCACAGCACCGAAGGGAGTCGCGGCGTGAGCGACGAGAACACCGAGCAGCAGCTTCCGCCCCGCGGGCAGGTCGAGGCACAGACCGAGACGCTCGAACCAGGACAGACCCCCCAGGCGAAGCAGGATGACGACGACGGCTCGCGCTGGAGCATCGCGCTTCGAGAGATCGCCTCCGGCAGCGCGCTCATGTCCGTGCTGGCCGTCGTGCTCGCGATGGTGGTCGGCGCCGTGCTGATCGCCCTCACGGACGAGAACGTGAAGGCGGCATCCGGCTACTTCTTCGCCCGCCCGATGGACACGATCGAGGCGATCTGGACCGCGGTCTCTGGAGCGTACATCTCGCTCTTCCAGGGCTCGATCTACAACTTCAACCGCCCGGACTTCCTTGACGGCATCCGCCCGCTCACCGAGACGCTGAGCTTCGCGACGCCGCTCGCGATGGCAGGCCTCGGTGTTGCGCTCGGATTCCGCGCCGGAATGTTCAACATCGGTGGTCGTGGCCAGATGCTGTTCGGTGCTGCTGCCGCGGGCTGGGTGGGCTTCTCCATCGACCTGCCCCCGGTCATCCACCTCATCGTCGCTCTCGCCGCGGGCATCCTTGCCGGTGCGATCTGGGGTGGTCTCGCCGGGTTCCTCAAGGCGAGAACCGGAGCGCACGAGGTGATCGTGACGATCATGCTCAACTACGTCGCGTTCTACTTCCTCAGCTACCTGCTGCGCACCCCCGGTCTCCTGCAGGCTCCGGGGTCGAACAACCCGAAGTCGCCGCCGCTGGCTCAGAACGCGGTTTTCCCCAAGCTCTTCGGACCGCAGTACAACCTGACCATCGGCTTCCTGCTGGCGATCGCGGTCACCGTGCTGGTCTGGTGGATTCTCAACCGCTCGAGCCTTGGCTTCCGCTTCCGCGCGGTGGGCGAGAACCCCAAGGCTGCGCGTGTTGCCGGCATCAACGTGAAGAACGTCTACGTCATTGCGCTGTTCATCTCCGGAGCACTGATCGGGATGGCCGGGGCCAACCAGGTGCAGGGCGTCATCACCACGGGCTTCACCTCTGGCATCGACGCGGGCATCGGATTCGACGCCATCACGGTCGCGCTGCTCGGACGATCTCGCGCCTGGGGCACCTTCTGGGCCGCGATCCTGTTCGGCGCGTTCAAGGCCGGTGGTTTCACGATGCAGGCCGTTGAGGGCATCCCGATCGACATCGTGCTCGTGCTGCAATCAATGATCGTGCTGTTCATCGCGGCGCCCCCGCTCGTGCGAGCGGTGTTCAGGCTGCCCACGCCGAGTGAGCTCCCCAGAGTGAGAAAACCGTCCAACGCGGCGGCCAAGAAGACGGTGGTGACCAAGTGAGCGCGGTGACGCAGGATTCCCAGAACACGGCCGCGACCACCGTCGTCCTCGCGAAGACCGTCGTCAAGAGCTGGAAGACGCCAATCGCGCTTGCCGTCTTCGCGGTCATCGCTGTCGTTCTGTTCGCGGTGGTCGGGCGCTCGGCATCCTCGGTGAGCACCTTCCGTCTCTCCACCTCGGCGGACTTCATCCAGCTGCCGAGCCTGCACCTGCCCACGCGGGCGACGGGCGTCGTCGTGTCGATCGTGCTCGTGCTGATCGCGCTGCTGTCGGTGTATCTTGTGCAGCGCCAGCGCAAGATATCGATCTGGCTGATCAGCGTCTACGCACTGGTCTTCATGGTCGGCTTCCTCGCCTGGGCCGCGGCCAACGGCACCATTCCGCTGCCGGGGCTCCTCATCGGCACGGTGGGGCTCGCGACTCCGCTCATCTTCGGTGCGCTCAGCGGCGTGATCTCCGAGCACGTCGGTGTCGTCAACATCGCGATCGAGGGGCAGCTGCTTGCGGGCGCCTTCGTGGCTGCGCTCGTTGCGTCCATCACGCATCAGCCCTTCATCGGGCTGGCCGCCGCGATGATCGCCGGGGTGCTCGTGTCGTTCGTGCTCGCGGCATTTTCGATCCAGTACTTCGTCGATCAGATCATCGTCGGTGTCGTGCTCAACGTGCTCGTGGCCGGACTGACCAGCTTCCTCTACTCGACCCTGTTGAGCCCGAACGCTGCGGTCCTGAACAACCCGCCGCAGTTCCACAAGATCGACATCCCGGTGCTCAGCCAGATCCCGATCATCGGGCCGGTGCTGTTCCAGCAGACGATCATCAGCTACATCATGTACGTCACGGTCGCGCTCGTGTACTGGGGCCTGTTCCACACCAAGTGGGGTTTGCGCCTGCGGTCCTCCGGTGAGCACCCGCAGGCCGCGGACACCGTGGGTATCAACGTCAACCGCACGCGATTCTGGAACGTCTCGCTCGCTGGCGCCATCGCCGGAATGGGCGGCGCGTACTACACGCTCGTCGTGGTGGGAGCGTTCAACAAGGAGATGACGAACGGCGCCGGATTCATCGCGCTCGCCGCCGTGATCTTCGGGCGCTGGGACCCCATTCGGGCCACTCTCGCCGCCCTGCTGTTCGGATTCGCCACCAACCTGCAGAACGTGCTCGGAGTGATCGGCTCGCCGGTGCCGAGCGAGTTCATGCTCATGCTGCCCTACGTCGTCACCATCTTCGCGGTCGCCGGCCTGGTCGGAACGGTCAAGCCGCCCGCCGCGGAGGGAAAGCCGTATATCAAGTCATGACCGATATCGATTGGGACCTGCTCCATGCCGTCGCCAATGACGCCGCGAGCCATGCCTACGTTCCGTATTCCAAGTTCCCGGTGGGGGCAGCGGCGCTCGTCGATGACGGTCGGGTGATCTCGGGCTGCAACGTCGAGAACGCGTCATACGGGCTCACACTGTGTGCGGAGTGCGGCCTGGTATCCACGCTGCACGCGAGCGGAGGCGGGCGTCTCGTGGCCTTCAGCTGCGTCGACGGGCACGGCACCATCCTGATGCCCTGCGGGCGGTGCCGCCAGCTGCTGTACGAGCACTCCGCACCGGGGATGCTGCTGCAGACCGTGTCAGGCATCAAGACCATCGACGAGGTGATCCCGGATGCGTTCGGGCCGAGACAGCTCGAGGACTACGCCGCGAGCCCGCTGATCGAGTAGCGCGCTGGAGCTATGGGGAACGCGGAGCGGTCCTGCGACGCCAACGCCGACTGAGCCTGCGAAGTCGGTTCTACGAGGACCAGCGGGAATGAAATATAAGGAGCACCACCATGGCAATTGAAGCGTTCGACGTCGTCGATCTGATCCACACCAAGCGCGACCACGGAGCGCTGTCGACCGAGCAGATCAACTGGCTCGTCGACGCGTACACGCGCGGCTACGTCGCGGACGAGCAGATGGCGGCCATGGCCATGGCGATCTACCTCAACGGCATGGAGCGCGAGGAGATCCGCGACCTCACCCTCGCCATGATCGCGAGCGGCGAGACCATGAACTTCGGCTCGCTCTCGAAGAAGACCACAGACAAGCACTCGACCGGTGGCGTCGGCGACAAGATCACGCTGCCGCTCGCGCCGCTCGTCGCCTCCTTCGGCGTCGCCGTCCCGCAGCTGTCGGGCCGTGGTCTCGGCCACACCGGTGGCACGCTCGACAAGCTCGAGAGCATCCCCGGCTGGCGCGCGGCGATCAGCAACGAGGAGTTCCTGGCGCAGCTCGAAGACGTGGGTGCGGTCATCTGCGCCGCGGGCTCCGGGCTCGCGCCCGCCGACGGCAAGCTGTACGCGCTACGAGACATCACCGGCACCGTGGAGTCGATCCCGCTCATTGCCTCCTCGATCATGAGCAAGAAGATCGCGGAAGGCACCTCCGCTCTCGTGCTCGACGTGAAGTTCGGCTCGGGGGCCTTCCTCAAAGACATCGAGCAGTCGCGCAAGCTCGCGGAGACCATGGTCGCGCTCGGAACGGATGCGGGCGTCGCCACCCGCGCACTGCTCACCGACATGAACGTGCCGCTCGGACTCACCATCGGAAACGCCCTCGAGGTGCGCGAATCGGTCGAGGTGTTGGCCGGTGGCGGGCCAGCAGACGTCGTGGAGCTGACGGTGGAACTGGCCCGGGAAATGCTCGCGCTGGTTGGCAAGCCCGACGTGGACGTTGCATCCGCTCTCGCCGACGGCCGCGCCATGGACGTCTGGCGTCGCATGATCTCGGCACAGGGTGGTGACCCTTCTGCGGCACTTCCGGTGGCGAAGGAGACCCACGTGGTCAAGGCCGACCGGGATGGCGTGCTCGCCACCCAGGACGCCCTCCCCTTCGGCATCGCGGCCTGGCGTCTCGGCGCCGGACGCGCCCGCAAGCAGGACCCGGTGCAGTTCGCCGCGGGCGTGGAGCTCTACGCCAAGCCCGGCGATCGGGTCACCAAGGGGCAACCTCTCTTCACGCTGCACACGGATGAGCCAGCCCGCTTCGAGCGCGCGCTCGAGGCCGTAGACGGTGCCTGGTCCATCGCCGACGAGGCTCCGGTTCGCACCCCCCTGATCTCCGCCCGCATAGCCTGACCTTTCGCTGGTCGACCAGCCTCACTCCGGGTCGCCGATGCGCTGCAGGGCGTCGACGATGAGCGACCAGAACTTCGCGTGGTCGAGGTTCGTGGCGGCGTAGGTGGTGCACTCCGGCGGTGCGGGGCTGCGGAAGTCCGCCACCGTCATGCCCAGGGTGAGGGTGCCGGTGAGTTCGACGTCCAGTGGAACGCGCACGACATCCATCACGGTCGGGTCGATCACGAGCGCGACGGCACAGGGGTCGTGCACCGGCGGGTGCTCGAAGCCCTGCGACTTCTTGTATGTGGTGCCGAAGAACTCGAGCAGCTCGACCACGAAGCGCGCCGGGCCGGTGCCGACGGCGGCGATCGCGGCCACAACATCCGGGGTCGCGAGCGCCTGGTGGGTGAGGTCGAGCCCGACCATCGTGAGCTTCCACGACTCGTTGAAGACGATGTGGGCGGCCTCCGGGTCGATCACGATGTTAAACTCGGCTGCCGCGCTCCAGTTGCCCTGGTGATAGCCGCCGCCCATGAGCACGACCTCCTTGACCCGGGATACGATGCGTGGCTCCGTGCGCACGGCCAGCGCGATGTTGGTGAGGGCTCCGGTCGGCACGAGGGTGATGGACCCGGGCTCTGAGGCCATGATCGTGTCGATGATGAGGTCGACGGCGTGACGGCCGTCGAGCGTGGTGGTCGGCTCGGGCAGCGCGGGGCCGTCCATTCCGGAGTCGCCGTGGATGGATTCGGCCACCTCGGGCACGCGCACGAGCGGCCTGTGCGCACCCGCGGCGAACGGCACACCGGTGATGCCTGCGATGCGCGCGACGGCCAGCGCGTTCCTCGTGACCTTCTCGATGGTCTGGTTGCCGTGCACCGTTGTGACGGCAACGAGTTCGATCTCGGGGTTGCCATGCGCGAGCAGCAGGGCGATCGCGTCATCGTGGCCCGGATCGCAGTCCAGAATTATCTTTGACGACATCCGCTCTACACCCTCCAGATTGCTGAATCCCAAGGTTAGTCGACGTCGCCACCCGGTAGATTTGAGGCATGAACACTGTGCCGACGGACTACCTGCTGCCCGGAGGCGGCGCGAGCATCACCGCGCTGCCGAAGGTCTCGCTCCACGACCACCTCGACGGCGGTCTGCGGCCCCAGACGATCATCGACCTGGCCGAGAGCCACGACCTCGAACTGCCCGAGACGGATGCCGCAGCGCTTGGCGAGTGGTTCGCCGAGAAGAGCGACTCCGGCTCGCTTGTGGAGTACCTCAAGACCTTCGACATCACGACCGGCGTCATGCAGACCCAGGAGGGGCTGGCCAGGGTCGCCCGCGAATTCGTACAGGACCTGGCCGACGATGGCGTGATCTATGGTGAGATCCGCTGGGCGCCCGAGCAGCACCTCGCGCGCGGGCTCACCCTCGACGAGACGGTGGAGGCGGTGCAGGAGGGTCTGGATGCAGGCGTCGAGGATGTGCGCATCAGCGGCCGGCGCATCCGGGTCGGCCAGCTCGTCAGCGCCATGCGTCACAACACCCGCGGCCTCGAGATCGCGGAACTCGCCGTGCGCCATCGAAACCACGGCGTCGTCGGCTTCGACATCGCCGGTGCCGAGGCCGGGTTCCCCGCAGGCAACCTGCGCGACGCCTTCGACTACCTCGCACGGCACTTCCTGCCCGCAACCGTGCACGCGGGCGAGGCAGACGGGCTGGACAGCATCCGTGGCGCCCTGTTCGATGGCCGCGCGCTGCGCCTCGGCCACGGCGTGCGCATCGCTGAGGGCATCATCGTCGAGCGCGAGGATGCCGAGAACAGTTACGTCACGCTCGGCCCTGTCGCCCAGTGGGTGAAGGACCGCGAGATCGCCCTCGAGCTGTCGCCGCAGTCGAACCTGCAGACCGGCGCGATTGAGCAGTGGGGCAAGAACCTCATCGACCACCCATTCGACCTGCTTTACCAGCTCGGATTCCGCGTGACGGTCAACACCGACAACCGGCTCATGAGCAACACCTCGCTGAGCAAGGAGCTCTCCCTCCTGAGCGAGACCTTCGGGTACGACCTCGGCGACCTCGAGGTGTTCCAGCTCAACGCCGCCGCCGCGAGCTTCCTGCCGCTGGAGGAACGCGAGGACCTCGCGGACCAGATCAGCGCCGGCTTCGAGCGGGCCTGAGGATGCCGCTTCCGCAGCTTCCGGAGTCCGCCATCGTCCTCGGTGCAGAGGCTGCCGATTGGCGCGCAGCCGTGCGCCTGGCGGGCGCGGCGCTCGCGGAGTCTGGTGTTGCGACCCCCGGCTACGCCGACGAGATGATCCGCATGATCGAGGAGCACGGCCCATACGTCGTCATCGCGCCCGGCCTGGCCCTCGCGCACGCGCGTCCGGGCCCCGAGGTGCTGGGGGACGGACTCGCGGTAGTGACGCTGTCCACTCCGGTGGCGTTCGGGCATCCGCACAACGACCCGGTGAGTGTGGTGCTCGGCCTCGCCGTCAGTCGGCCGGATGCGCACCTTGCGTCGGTCGCGGAGCTCGCGAACATCTTCAACGACTCCGGTGCCATTGCGGCGCTGGAGAGAGCGACCACGGCCGCAGAGGTGCAGCGGATCATGGGAAGGCACGAGTGAAGATCGTCACCATCTGCGGCGCCGGGATCGGCAGTTCGGGCATCCTCAAGGTCAATGCCGAGCGCGTGCTCGGGCGCCTTGGGATCGACGCGGAGGTCACGGCCGCCGACATCAGCACAGTGGTTTCGGTCGCGGAGGACGCCCAGGTCATCCTCACCTCGACCGAGTTCGTGGAGGCGATCGGCAAGACCTATGCCGACGTCATCGTGATCGAGAACCTCTTCGACACCGCGGAGCTCACGCGCAAGCTCGAGGCTGCGCTGGGGTAGTTTTCCGGATCCCGCGTGGGCCGTCGGCAACCGAGCCGAAGGCAACCCGCCGCCGCCCCCCGCCGGCACGGCCGTCCGATGCTGGCGCATCGTTCGGAACCGGCGGCGTGGGCCCAGCTCCGTCGGCACTGGCGTCGCAGGATCGCTCCGCGCTCCTCAAAGCTCCAGCGCGCGTAGAGGCCCACCACGCCCCCCGCCTTCGGCTCAGTTACCGACGGCGGTATCTCGCCGGTCGAGTAGCGCGCGAGACATGAGCCCGCGTATCGAGACCCCCGCGAAACTCAGGCCAACAACTGGCGCATCGCCGCATCGAGAACGGCGACGGTCTGGTCAGCCGCCGCGCGACGGTCCTGAGCGGTGCCGGTCGTGCTCGACGCATCGATGTAGATCTTGAGCTTCGGCTCCGTGCCGCTCGGACGCAGGATGACCCTCGATCCGTCCACGAGCCAGATCCGCAGGATGTCGCCGGGCGGGAACTGCTCGAAGCCGTCCGCGAAGTCGTCGATGTGGTCGACCCGCACCGCGCCGATCGACGCCGGCAGGTTCTGCCTCAGCCCGTTCATCCTGGCCGAGATCTCGCTCAACTCGCTCACCCGGATCGAGATCTGTGACGAGGCGTACGCCCCGAACTTCTCGGCGAATTCGTTTTCGAGGTCGGCCAGGGTCCTGCCCTCCGCCTTGAGCTCGGTCATCAGGCTGAGGAACTCGACCGCGGCCGAGATGCCGTCCTTGTCGCGGACCTTCTCCGGGTCGACGAGGTAGCCGAGCGCCTCCTCGAAGCCGAACGCGAGCCCCGGGGCGCGCGAGACCCACTTGAATCCGGTGAGGGTGTCGACGTAGTCAAGCCGGTAGTGTTCCGCGATCTGACGGAGCGCCGGCGAGCTCACGATGGACGCGGCGAGGGTGCCGTCCCGCCCGAGTCGCGCGAGCCGGGATGCGGTGCGCCAGCCGAGCAGGTAGCCCACCTCGTTGCCGCTGAGGCGTCGCCAATTGGCCACGACATCCGCCGATCCCACCGGCACGGCGACGGCGAGCCGATCGGCATCTGGATCGTTGGCGATGACGAAGTCTGCACCGTGGGCTGCGGCGGTCTCGAAGGCGAGATCCATCGCGCCCGGCTCCTCCGGATTGGGGAAAGCGACGGTGGGGAAGGCGGCATCCGGCTCGATCTGCTCGGCCACCACGATCGGCTCGCCGAAACCGGCCGCAGCGAAGACGCGCTGCGCCGTCTCCCAGCCGACCCCGTGCATGGCGGTATAGACGAAGCGCAGCTCGGCGGATGCAGGGGTCGCGATTTCCGCGGTCAGGCGCACGTACTCGTCGACGACCTCCTCGTCCGCGATCTCGTACGCTCCCCGAGGAAGCTCCAGCACGCTCTGCCCCGAGGCGACCCGCAGGATGTGTGCGGCGATCTCAGCGTCGGCCGGCGGCACGATCTGCGAACCGTCGTCCGCGTCGCCGAGGTACACCTTGTAGCCGTTGTCCTGCGGCGGATTGTGGCTCGCGGTGACCATCACGCCCGCACTCGTGTCGAGGTGGCGCACGGCGAATGCGAGCACCGGGGTCGGCAGCAGCCGCGGAAGCAGGATCGCCCGCACGCCCGCGCCAGCCATGAGCTCCGCGGTGTCCTCGGCGAACACGCGCGAGTTCTTGCGCCCGTCGTACCCGATCACGACCGACGGTGGCCTCTTCTCCTCGGAGGCGGTGCTCTTCTCGAGCAGGTAGGCCGCGAGTCCTGCCGCGGCCTGCGAGACGAGCACCCGGTTCATGCGCCCGGGCCCCGCCTCGATGCGACCGCGAAGTCCGGCCGTGCCGAATTCCAACCTGTGGTCGAAGCGCGCGTGCAGCTCGGCGACCGCGTCGGAGTCGCCAGCCTGGGCGCCCGCGATCAGGGCATCGAGCTCTGCGCGGGTCTCGGCATCCGGATCCTGCGCACGCCAGGCCTCGGCCTGCGCGACGATGTCGGCGCTCACAGCTCGGCCACGATCCGCGCGAGCAGTGCGCTGATGACCGGCTCTGCCGCCTTGCCCGCGTCGATGACCTCGGCGTGGCTGAGCGGCGTCTTCTGGATGCCCGCGGCCAGGTTCGTGATGAGCGAGAGTCCCAGGATCTCCATGCCTGCCTGCCGCGCGGCGATCGCCTCGAGCGCCGTGGACATCCCGACGATGTGTCCGCCGATGGTCTTCGCCATCTGCACTTCGGCAGGAGTCTCGTAGTGTGGGCCGCGGTTCTGCACGTACACGCCCTCGTCGAGGCTCGGGTCAATGCCACGCGCGATCGTGCGGAGTCGCGCGCTGTACAGGTCGGTGAGGTCGATGAAGGTCGCGCCCTCGAGTGGTGAATCGCCGGTGAGGTTGATGTGGTCGCTGATGAGTACGGGGGTTCCGGGTTTCCAGCTCTCGCGGATGCCGCCCGCCCCGTTGGTGAGGATCATGGTCGCCGCCCCCGTGGCGGCCGCGGTGCGCACGGAGTGCACGACCCGTCGTACCCCGTGGTTCTCGTAGTAGTGCGTGCGCGCTCCGATGACGAGCGCCCGTTTGCCGCTCGGCAGCAGGATGGATCGCAGCGAGCCGACGTGGCCCTCCAGCGCGGGCTTGCTGAATCCGGCGATCTCGGTCGCCGGGATCGTCGCCGTGGTCTCGCCGATCAGGTCGGCGGCTTTCGCCCATCCGCTGCCCAGGGTGAGGGCTATGTCGTGCCGGGGAACCCCGGTCTTCTCGGCGATCTGGGCCGCGGCTTCTGCTGCGACGGCGAAGGGATCGGCCGCGGGGTCATCGAGTGGATTCGGCTGCGGCGATGCAGTGTTAATCGTGGACATCAGACCACTCTATTCGTCGACAACCCGTCCCCCTCGCGCTGCCGAAAACGCAGGAGATTCTTGCGCAATCGTGCTCTTCTGGTGCGAAAACGCGCCAGCCGTGCAGATCTCCTGCGTTTTCGGTCGGGCCTTGGCGGGATGGGGCACGGGCGGCGCGGGTCCGTGGATGCGGCCGCGGGCTGCGAGAATATACGCATGGCTTATGAGTTCGAGCGAAAACAGCGCATCACGGTTCTCGGCGGTGGCCCAGGGGGCTACGAGGCGGCGCTCGCGGGTGCCCAACTCGGCGCGGAGGTGACGCTCGTCGAGCGCGTCGGTGTGGGCGGTTCGGCCGTGCTCACGGATGTCGTGCCGTCGAAGACGCTCATCGCGACCGCGGAGGCGGCCAACGCGATCGGTGAGGCCACCGACCTTGGGGTGCAGTTCTTCACCCGGGGGGAGAACGGCAGGCCGGTGCGGCCGGAGGTCACGGTCAACCTCGCCGCGGTCAACCAGCGACTGCTCAGGCTCGCACGCCAGCAGTCAGAAGACATGAAATCGCAGCTCATCAAGTCGGGCGTCAAGGTCGTGCAGGGCACGGGCAGGCTCGACGGTCCGACGAAGGTCATCGTGTCGACGGGCAAGGGCAAGAGCGCGACGGATTTCGACGAGATCGACGCTGACACCATCGTGATCTCGGTCGGCGCGAGCCCGCGCATCCTGAGCTCGGCCAAGCCGGACGGCGAACGCATCCTCACCTGGACCCAGCTCTACGCGCTCGAGGCCATTCCAGAGCACCTCATCGTCGTCGGATCCGGTGTCACCGGTGCGGAGTTCGCCTCGGCGTACACCGCGCTCGGCGCCAAGGTCACGCTCATCTCGAGCCGCGACCAGGTTCTGCCTGGTGAAGACGCGGATGCCGCCCGCGTGATCGAGGACGTGTTCCGTCGCAACGGCATGACCGTGCTCTCCAAGTCGCGAGCCGAGTCTGTGAAGCGCACCGACGACGGTGTGGTCGCCACCCTCTCCGACGGACGCACGGTCGAGGGCAGTCACTGCCTCATGGCCGTCGGTTCGATCCCCAACACTGCGGGGATCGGCCTCGGGGAGGCTGGCGTGCAGCTGACGGAATCAGGGCACATCCGGGTAAACAGGGTGGCGCGCACGTCGATGCCGATGATCTACGCGGCCGGAGACTGCTCGGATTTCCTGCCGCTGGCATCCGTCGCCTCGATGCAGGGGCGCACGGCCGTGTTCCATGCGATGGGCGACGCGGTCAATCCCACGGAACTGCGCAACGTCACCTCGAACATCTTCACCCAGCCCGAGATCGCCACGGTGGGCTGGTCGCAGAAGCAGATCGAAGACGGCATCGCGCAGGGCGAGATCTACAAGCTGCCGCTGGCGTCCAATCCGCGCGCGAAGATGATGGGCATCAAGGACGGCTTCGTGAAGCTGTTCGCCCGCACCGGTTCCGGCACCGTCATCGGTGGCGTGATCGTGGCGCCACGGGCATCCGAGCTCATCCTGCCGATCGCGATCGCGGTGGAGCACCGCCTCACGGTCGACCAGGTGGCTCGCGCATTCGCCGTCTACCCGTCTTTGTCAGACAGCATCACGGATGCCGCTCGCGCCCTGCACATAGTGCACTGACGGCTCCACTCGCGCGCCAGCCGTCGGGGCGGCGAGGTAGCTGGGCGAGGCGGCGCGCAGGCCTCTAGACGATATTGAGCAGCAGGTGACCGGATGACACGGTCGCCCCGACCGCCGCGTTCACGTTCGCGATCGTCCCGTCCTTGTGTGCCGTGATCGGCTGTTCCATCTTCATGGCCTCGAGCACCAGGACGAGGTCGCCCTTGACCACTGTGTCACCCTCGGCCACCGCAAGCTTCACGACGGTCGCCTGCATAGGGGCCTTCACGGAGTCGCCCGTTGCCGCGCTTGCCGCACTACCGCCCTCGCGGCGCTTCGGTGGCGCGGCCGTGGCCGCCCCGCCTCCGTCGGCCGAGAGCCGAGCGGGCAGTGACACCTCGATCCGCTTGCCCCCGACCTCGACGACGACGCTGTGGCGGGCCGCAGCGGGAGCCTGGGCCTCGAGCGATCCGCTCCACGGCTCGATGTCGTTGACGAACTCGGTCTCGATCCACATCGTGTAGGTGCTGAACGGTGAACTCGTGAACGCCGGGTCGCGCACGATCTTGCGATGGAAGGGAAGCACTGTCGGCAGCCCTGCGACCTCGAACTCGTCGAGGGCGCGACGCGCTCGTTCGAGTGCGTCCTCGCGCGACGAGCCGGTCACGACGAGCTTGGCGAGAAGCGAGTCGAAGGCGCCGCTGATGACGTCTCCCGTCGTCACGCCGCTGTCGACGCGCACGCCGGGTCCGCCCGGCATGCGCAGCACGTGCACGGGGCCGGGGGAGGGGAGGAAGCCCCGCCCCGGGTCCTCGCCGTTGATGCGGAACTCGAAGGAGTGCCCGGTGGGCACCGGGTCGTCATAGTCGAGCACGCCACCCTCGGCGATGCGGAACTGCTCCCGCACGAGGTCGATGCCGGTTACCTCTTCGGACACCGGATGCTCCACCTGCAGCCGCGTATTCACCTCGAGGAACGAGACGGTGCCGTCGTTTGCCACGAGGAACTCGCAGGTGCCCGCGCCGACATAGCCGACCTCGCGCAGGATCGCCTTGGACGAGGTGTAGAGCGCCTCGGTCTGTGCCTCGGTGAGGAACGGAGCGGGCGCCTCCTCGACAAGCTTCTGGTGGCGACGCTGCAGCGAGCAGTCGCGGGTGGAGATCACGACGACATTGCCGTGGGCATCCGCGAGGCACTGGGTCTCGACGTGGCGCGGCCTGTCGAGGTACTTCTCGACGAAGCACTCTCCCCGGCCGAACGCGGCGATTGCCTCGCGCGTTGCCGAGTCGAACAGCTCTGGGATCTCCTCGCGCGTCCTCGCGACCTTGAGCCCGCGTCCGCCGCCGCCGAACGCCGCCTTGATCGCGACCGGGAGACCGTGGACGTCGACGAAGTCGAGAACTTCGGATGCGCCAGAGACAGGATTGAGTGTCCCCGGCGCCAGCGGGGCCCCGACCTTCTCTGCGATGTGGCGTGCGGACACCTTGTCACCGAGCTGCTCGATCGCCTCGGGCGACGGGCCGATCCAGATGATGCCAGCGTCGATCACCGCGCGGGCGAACTGAGCGTTCTCGGCGAGAAAGCCGTAGCCCGGGTGGATCGCGTCTGCACCGGAGCGCTTCGCGATCGAGAGGATCTTGTCGATCACGAGATAGGTCTCAGCACTCGTGGTTCCCTCGAGCGCGTAGGCCTCGTCGGCGAGCTTGACGTGCCGGGCATCCCGGTCCTGGTCCGCGTAGATCGCGACAGACGCCAGCCCGCTGTCCTTCGCCGCCCGGATGACTCGTACGGCGATTTCGCCGCGGTTGGCTACAAGGACCTTCGTGATGCGGGGCATAGTTCTTTAGCTTATTGGCCCGACGGCCCCGCCCTTTGGCGTAGACCTCCAAAAAAGGTGGATGCCTCTTTCATAGCCTCTACAAGCGGCCGCGATTCCACAGGGTCGGCCAGCTCACGTCGAAGCCGACCAGCAGCTGCCGCAGGAGCGCGAGAGACAGCCCGACCACGGCGTGTGCGTCACCGTCGATCGAGGAGATGAATGGGGCGCCGAGGCTGTCGATGGTGAAGGCTCCGGCCACCTTGAGCGGCTCGCCGGTGGCGACGTAGGCGTCGATCTCCGCATCGGAGATGTTGTCGGCGAAGGTGACCGCCGTTGTCGACACCGCGCCGGCTGCCCCGCCGAGAACGCCGCCGCGATGGTCGATGAGCCAGTGACCGCTGTGGAGCAGGCCGGTGCGTCCGCGCTGCAGCAGCCAGCGCTCCCTCGCCACCTCCGGCGTGTGCGGCTTGCCGTAGGCGATGCCGTCGAGTTCGAACATCGAGTCCGCACCGAGAACGAAACCGTCGATGGAGCCGTCTATGGCGCCATCCACCGACTGCGCGCCCCGCGGGCTGCCTGCAACGGCCTCGCACTTGAGCCGGGCGAGAAGCTGCACCGTCTCGGCGACCGTCAGCGGTCCGGCGGCCGCGACCGCGGCATCCTCGTCGACCTCTGAGGCAATCACGGTCGGTTCGATGCCCGCTGCGCGCAGCGTCGTGAGCCGCGCGGGCGATGTGGAGGCGAGATACAGTCGCACCTTCGCTCCTGTTCCGAGTCTGCTCCTGTGGGAGTCTTGGGGGATGGGTGAAAATCATGGCAGAGAGGTCGAGCTGGAGGTTACCAAGGTAGCCCACGGTGGCATCTCGGTAGCGCGCTACGACGGCCGGGTGGTGTTCGTGAGTGACGCGATCCCCGGCGAGACGGTGCTCGCGCGGATCAGCGACGACTCCAAGCCGTCGTTCTGGCGCGCGGATACGGTGTCTGTGCTGCGCGCGTCCGAGTTCCGCCAGCCTCACGTCTGGGCTGCGGCATCCGTGGACCGCGCCCCGGAGGATCGCGCGGGTGGCGCGGAGTTTGGCCACATCGTTCTGGCACACCAGCGAGAGCTCAAGCGACAGGTGCTCAGCGAGGCACTGCAGCGGATGGCCGGGATCGAGACCGAGGTCGCGGTCGAGGCGATCCCGGGCTCGGACGACGGCACCGGATGGCGCACCCGCGTTCGCCTGCACGTGGCGGAAGACGGCACGCCCGGCCCGTATTCCGCGCGGTCGCACCGCGTCATCCCGGTACAGGACCTGCCGCTCGCGACACCGGAGGTCTCGGCCATCGCACCGCTGGCGGAGAGCTTTCCCGGTGAGAGCATCATCGACCTGGTCGCCCCGTCGTCCGGAAACCCGTGGGTGCTGACGGAGGCGGGTGTGAGGCCCGCGGCGAAGACGGGCGGAAAGGCCAGGAGGCCGAAGCCGCCGAAGCCCCAGGCGGTCGTGGAGCGGGTGGGCGAGCGTGAGTTCCAGCTGGACGTCCGCGGCTTCTGGCAGGTGCACCGCTCGGCGGCCGAGACACTCACCAGGGCGGTGCAGGAGGCCGTGGACGAGTCGCTCGTCGACCCCCGCGCCGCGAACCTCGACCTCTACGGCGGCGTCGGCCTGCTCGCGGCGGCGCTCGGCGACCGTTTCGGGAGCACGCTCAAGGTCACCACGGTCGAGAGTGACTCTCGGGCGACCGATCACGCCGCGGAAAACCTCGCCGAGTGGGTGGGGGCCGTGTCGGTGACGGCGCGCGTCGATCGCTATCTCACGCAGTTGCGGTCATCCGCCAGCGCGGCCGAGCGCGCTCGACTTCGGCAGGCGACTGTCGTGCTCGATCCACCGCGCTCCGGCGCGGGCAAGGCGGTCGTCAACGAGCTCGTCGAGTTCGCCCCGGCGCAGCTCGTCTACGTGGCGTGTGATCCGATCGCGCTCGCTCGGGATGTCGCGCTGTTCGCGGCGCGCGGCTACGAGCTCGTGAGGCTGCGGGCCTTCGACCTGTTCCCGAACACGCACCACGTCGAGGCCGTGGCGACGCTGCGCCGTTAGCGGAGCGTGGTCACCAGCTCCCGCCGCCGCCCCCTCCGCCGCCACCACCACTGAAACCCCCGCTGAAGCCCCCGCTGGAACCGCCGCTGAAGCCAGAGCTCCCGCTCGAGGCCGGGGTGGAGGCCATGGCGCTGGAGGCGAGCGTGCTGAAGCTGGTGACGGCTGAGCCGATCGAGGAGATGGACGCGAGGGACCCTGCAAGGGCGCCCGTCGCGAAGCCTCCGTTGCTCACGTACCACTGCGGCACCTCCCTGACCCTGCCCTGCTCTGCGAGTTCGGCAAAGACCCGCGTCCAGCGTTCGGCCTCACCGAAGGCGATCGCCCACGGCATGTAGCGGCTGAACACATCTTCCTGCTCGTCGAACCGGATGCGGTCGGCCTCGGCCGTGGAGATGTAGAGCCGGAATCCCTCGAGTTGCAGGTACAGGGCGTGGCCGAGCGCGCTGCGCCTGATGGCCTTCTTCGACCAGCGCAGCGCGAGCAGGCACCCCACGAACGAGCCGACGGGGATGAGAGCCCACGGCAGCGACAGGATGTTCATCGCGAAAAAAGCCACGACGGAGCCGACGAGTGTCAGTGAGAGGAACGGATGCCGACGCGCGAGCTTGTCGAGGAAGAAGCCGCCGCTCTCGATCCAGGCGTCGAGCGACTTGCCGATGAGGCGCATGGAACTCGCGAAGGTGTTCCTGAGGTCGGACAAGGTGATCTTCGTTCGCCCGGCTGCGAACAGCTTGGCGAGCAGCAGCGCCTCGTGGGGGAGCAACGCCGCGGACTTCTTCTCAATCGCCAACTCCGGCGTCGCGGTGAGGCGGTAGTTCGTGGGCTTTCGACCGCTCTTTCCGCCGACCTCCTCGATGCGCAGGTGCCCGCGCACGGCGAGATCCACGAGGGTCGCCGTGGTGTCGATCGTCTTGCGTGACTTGGTGAGGATCGTGTTCGCGGCCCCGACGGGCAGGCCATCCGGCGGTTGGTAGGCCACGACCACGGTCTCCTCGAACGGGGCCTTCCTGGTCGGCGCGGTGTGCGGATCGTCCGGGATGCCTCCCGGTGTGACTCCGACGAACTCCAGATCGCGCTTGCGCAGCCTGACGAACACGAGGAACCCGAGCGGGATGCCCACCAGCAGCGCGAGACCGACACCCCAGTTCCAGGGCGACCAGATCGGGTTCGGCCCGTCATTCGATCCGCTCGTCACGGGTGGCGCTCCGGCACTGAGCGGTTGCTCGATGATCGGCACGGTGTTCTGGAAGGTTCCGTCCGGCCAGGCCGCATCGATCGTGAGACCCTCGCCGGGGAACAGCCTGCCCTGGCTGAAATGGCCCACTGCATCCGCGCTCGTGGCGTCGTCGCAGCGTGCGGAGGAGCCCGGGGAGCCCGTGTAGCAGGCGATCTGGCTCGTGGAGCTCGGCCCGTGCAGCGTGACGGTCGTCTTCTCGATCGGCACCTGCCAGTAATTTCCCGTCACATTCCAGTAGAACTCGTCTATTGCGGTGCCGGTCTCCAGCGTTGGGTTGTTGATGGCCCCGGTGATGTCGTAGCTGATCACATACGTCTGCTTGCCGCCGGTCGTCGCGTTCTTGTTGCCGATCCGGATCTGCAGCGCGTTCGTGAGTGCCGTGGAGAAGAGGGCGGATGCCCCGCTCGGGCTCGTGACGGAGACGTCGCTGTAGCGATACACCCGCTCGGTTCCGTCGCTGCCTACGAAGCGCGAAGCGAGGAAGCGGTCGATGCCGTGCTTGCCGCCGTTCGCACCGAAGTCGTAGTCGATCCTCTCCACAGCGTGCACTGTGCCGCTCGCCTCGATCGTGTAGTTGACGGCGAGGGAGTCGACCCGTTCCTGGCCGGAACTGGGGTTGGCCGCGCATCCGCTGAGGAGCATGAGCAACCCTGCAGCGGCACCGAAAGCGATGGCGACTCGGGAATTCATCTCAAGACCATATCGGCTATGACGCGTCACCGCCGATACGATGGGTGCGGCGGCCACCAGCCGCGCGCACAGGGGGAGACAGGAACGTCCATGGTCGAGAGCAACGCATCACAAGACGAGGTCGCGGCTGCGGCGGCCGTGCGCGTGGCGGTCGTGGATGATCATGAGTCCGTGCGATTGGGATTGAAGGCCGCCTGTGTCGAGGCCGGATTCAATTTCGTGCTGGCCGCGGCATCCGTCACCGAACTCATCGAGGGCCTTGCTGGTCGGGAGTGCGATGTGGTGGTGCTCGACCTCTCGCTCGGCGACGGATCCACCGTGACCGAGAACGTCAAGCGCGTGCAGGCCGCTGGGTCCGCCGTGCTCATTCACAGCATCGCCGATCGCGTGGCCTCCGTGCGCGAGGCGCTCGCCGCGGGTGCCGCAGGCGTCATCCCCAAGGCGTCCGCGACCAAGACCGTGATGGCGGCGGTCGCAACGGTGGCCAGGGGTGACGTGCTGAACAACCTCGAGTGGGCCACGGCGATCGACGCCGACCGTGACTTCTCCAAGGCACAGTTGGGGCGCCGCGAGCGGGAGATTCTGCACCTCTATGCCTCCGGTCTTCCCCTCAAGCTTGCGGCGGAGCAGCTCGGCATCGGATACTCGACGGCGCGCGAATACCTCGATCGCATCCGGGTGAAGTACGTGGAGGTCGGGCGCCCCGCGCCGACCAAGGTCGACCTGCTGCGTCGCGCGGTGGAAGACGGTATTCTTCCGGGTCTCGATCCGGACGGTGGAGATGCCCGCTAAGGGCCCGGCGATCGTCGCACCTGCGACGAAACAGCCTCGCAGCCCGATCAGTCGGCGGCAGATCGAGACCGTTGCCGCCAGATCCGTCGCGATCTTCAGCCTCGTCTTCGGGGCGCAGACCTTTCCGATCACCCTCAACCAGTACGCGAACGAACGGCCGGGCTGGGGCCTGGTCATTGCCGTGGCGATCTACGGCAGTATCCTTCTCATGCTCGTCGCGGCATTCACCAAGCGATTCGTGCGACTGGCCGGGGCGTTCATCAGCTTTTCCTGGCTCGTGGCAATGGCGACCTGGCCGCTCACGGTCTCACCCGACATGGTCACTTCCGCCGACCGGCCGTGGTTGTGGTATCTCTGCACGGTTGCAACCGGCGCGGCCGCGCTGTCGTTCAAGCCGTTGCCCGCGACGGTGTATCTCATCGCTGCACCGGTCGCCTACGGCCTGACCAGGACCACGGAGGGTGGCGGAGCTCGAGGCTGGGGTCCCGCCGCGCTCGACACGATCTACGCGGTCATTCTCGGTGGCGCCATCCTGATCATCCTCACGCTGCTTCGCCAGGCCGCGGCGTCGGTGGACGCTGCCCAGGCAACCGCGCTCGACCGTTACGCCCACGCGGTGCGCCAGCACGCAACCGAGGTGGAGCGCGTGCAGGTCGACTCGATCGTGCACGACAGCGTGCTCACGACGCTGCTCTCGGCGGCGTCTGCAGACACCCCGGAGGCCAAGGAGTTGGCGACCACGATGGCACGAAACGCGATGGGACATCTGAAGGCCGCGGCGGCGGCCAGTCCGGATGACGACGCCACCGTGTCGAACAGCCAGCTCGCCCACAGGATCGTGGGTGCGACGGCGACTCTCTCAGCCCCATTCGAACTTCGCACGAGCGATATCGGCCGTGGTTCCATCCCTGTGCACGTCGCCGAGGCCCTCTACTCCGCGTCAGTGCAGGCGATGGTGAACAGCCTGCAGCACGCCGGTAATGGGCCGAAGGTCTCGCGCTGGCTCAGCATCAGTGGCAAGCCGTATGGCGGCATCCAGGTCGACATCGGTGACACCGGGGAGGGATTCGACACCGCGACGGTGCCGACAGAACGTCTGGGACTCAGGGTCTCCATCCTCGAGCGCGTTGCGAACGCCGGCGGTGTCGTGGACATCGATTCTGCGGCGGGCCGGGGCACCGTGATCAGCATCCACTGGCCGGACCCCGTCAGCACCGCTCCCGGTCCCGACGCTGCCGTCGGAGCCGAGGAGGATCCGTCGTGATCATCTCGATACCGCGCTACCTCATCGTCGGTCTCGCCGCGGTGTTTTCCGCGTACCATCTCGTGCTCGCGACCGTCTCGATCAACGTCCCGATCAATCCCGTGCCGTATGTCGCGGCGATGGTCCTCTACGCCGTCGCAACGATACTGAGCCTGTGGCCGTCGAAGCGCACGAGGATGCCCAGCTGGCTCGCGTCGTTCAACCTCGCGGTCGCGGTATCGGTCCCCCTCGTGGTGTCGAGCCAGCTTGCCGACCCGACCCGGCTCGACTACGCGTCGTGGTATGTCGCCGCGATCGGCACCCTCATGGTCATCACCTCGACCAGGCGTCGCCACGTCTTCGCGTGGCTGGGGGTTGCTGCGCTCAGCGTGCAGACCGTCGCCTGGGCGGGCTTCGGGGCGCTTGCCGGACTCGGCATCATCGGGAGTGTGGTTTGGGTAGCCATTTCGCACGTGCTGTCACGCTCGCTCGCGAAAGCGGGGCGAGATGCCCGCCAGTATGCGCTCGCCGAGCGTGAGGCGGTCGAGTGGAGGGCTGCACAGGAGGCACACGTCTCGGAGCGCCAGTTCAGGCTTGGCCAGACGAGCAGGATGGCCTTGCCGATGCTTCGACAGATCGTCGCGAGCGGGGGAGAACTCACCGAGGGCCAGCGCAGGGAGTGCCTCTACCTCGAGGGTGCGATCCGTGACGAGATCCGCGGTCGCAAGCTGCTCAATGACCGCGTGCGCGAACAGATCATGATCGCCAGGCGTAAGGGCACAGTCGTCATGTTGCTCGACGAGGGCGGCATTGATGACCTGCCGGATGACGAACTCGAGCGGGTGCACAACCGTCTGGCTGCGGCCATCCGCGACACGAACACGGGCAGGCTCATCGCGCGTACCGTACCGGAGGGTTCGGACACGGCGGTCACGGTCGTTGGACTGAGCTCTCCCGACGAGGGCCACGCGAGCGCGCTCGGCAATCACGCGCAGGACGGGGACGAGGGCGACAGGGTAGATCTCTGGCTCGAGATCCCGCGCGTCGCTGCGATCGACTGACACATCGCCGGTCAAGTAGTCAGAGCTGGTCGAGCGGCGCTCGATACACTCGCTGGCGCTCGCTACTCGACCAGCGAGTTCGGCAGTTTAACGATCGAAGGGCCGGAACTCAGTTCCGGCCCTTCGTAAAGTCCCGGGTCAGGACAATAACCCGAATATTGTCCTGACCCGCCCCCAAGCCATTAGCCCGCTTACCCTAGTCGGCTAATGACCGGTGGTGTAACTCGAAGAGAAACACCTAGCAATAAGTATTCTGCTGTGTCGGGTGCCTCGGGGAAAGTCGTCTCTTTGGGGGACTATTGGGGGACAATTTTAGTCAATAACCCGACACTGGGGGCAAAAACCCCGGATTCCCGGGGTCAGAGCGACTAAATGAGGGGTACATTTCACGCAAAACGGGTGAAATCCTCGGGCTCCGGGCGCGTTCACGACTGAAAACGGTTGCGGCGGCCGCGATTCCTGTCAGCATCGTCCGTCACCCGGAGAAACTGCGCCAGGCTCCGATGCCGCGCTCGATCGGGACGCGGATCGGACGCTGGGCGAGCTGCCACGCGCTGCGGCCCACCGGCTCCGTGCGCGTTCCCGCGGACGTCGCCTCCTGGATCGCCGCGGTGAGTACGGCGGTGACGGCCGCGAGTTCGCTCGGCGTGGGGTTTCCGCCCAGAACCGCGAACTCCGGGGAGCCGTCGTGCATGGTATCGGTCACAGCGGAATGTTTCCGTGCTTCTTCGGCGGGAGAGTCGCCCGCTTGGTCTTCAGCGCCCGCAGGGCCTTGATCACCGCGACGCGGGTGGACGCGGGCTCGATCACGCCATCCAGTTCGCCACGCTCGGCGGCAAGAAACGGCGAGGTCACGTTGTAGGTGTACTCGTTGGCGAGTTTCGTGCGCACGGCAGCGACATCCTCGCCGTTTGTCTCTGCGGCCTTGATCTCGTTGCGGTACAGGATGTTGACGGCGCCCTGCCCGCCCATGACCGCGATCTCTGCGGTCGGCCAGGCGTAGTTGAGGTCTGCGCCGAGTTGCTTGGAGCCCATGACGATGTATGCCCCGCCGTAGGCCTTGCGCGTGATGACCGTGACCAGTGGCACCGTGGCCTCGGCGTAGGCGTAGAGCAGCTTGGCACCGCGGCGGATGACGCCGGTCCACTCCTGGTCTGTACCGGGCAGGTACCCCGGCACGTCGACAAGAGTGAGGATGGGGATGCTGAAGGCGTCACAGAAGCGCACGAACCGCGAGGCCTTCTCCCCGGCCTCGATGTTCAGGGTGCCCGCCATCGCGCTCGGCTGGTTGGCGACGATGCCCACCGAGCGGCCCTCGACCCGGCCGAAGCCGACGACGATGTTGGGCGCGAACAGCGGCTGCGTCTCCAGGAAGTCTCCGTCATCCACGATGTGCTCGATGACGGTCTTCATGTCGTAGGGCTGGTTGGGGCTGTCGGGGATGAGCGTGTTGAGTTTGCGGTCTTCGTCCGTGATCTCGAGTTCTACCTCGCTCTCGTAGACGGGAAGTTCCGCGAGGTTGTTGTCCGGTAGGAAGCTGATCAGGGTGCGCGCGTAGTCGAGCGCGTCATCCTCGTCGGTGGCGAGCCAGTGGGCGACACCGGAGACCTTGTTGTGGGTGAGCGCGCCTCCGAGCTCCTCCATGCCGACGTCCTCACCGGTGACGGTCTTGATCACGTCAGGGCCGGTGACGAACATCTGGCTGGTCTTGTCGACCATGATCACGAAGTCGGTCAGCGCAGGTCCGTAGACGGCACCGCCCGCTGCCGGACCCATGATGATCGAGATCTGCGGGATGACGCCGGAGGATGCGGTGTTGCGGCGGAAGATCTCGCCGTACTTGCCGAGGGCCACGACGCCCTCCTGGATGCGCGCGCCACCCGAGTCGAGCATCCCGATGATGGGGACCCCGGTCTTGAGAGCGAGGTCCATGACCTTGATGATCTTCTCGCCCGCGACCTCGCCGAGCGAGCCACCGAAGATCGTGAAGTCCTGGCTGTAGACAGCGACCTGCCTGCCGTGGATGGTGCCGGTACCCGTGACCACCGCGTCACCGTAAGGACGCTTGCTCTCCATGCCGAACGAGTGGGTGCGGTGGCGCACGAACTCGTCCAGTTCGACGAAGGAGCCGTGGTCGAGCAGTTGCTCGATGCGCTCGCGCGCGGTCTTCTTGCCCTTGGCATGCTGCTTCTCGATCGCCGCCTCGCCACTGGCCGTCACGGCCTCGTGGTAGCGCTTCTTGAGATCGGCAAGTTTTCCCGCCGTCGTGAAGATGTCCGGCCCGGCGTTTTCGTCTGCAGTCACGGCTTCACTTTAGCGGCCCAATCTCGCTGGTCGAGTAGCCGAAGCCGCCTACTCTGGATGGATGCATCTCCCGCACAGCGCAGAAGTCGCCGCCTCCATCGTCGAGTTGGCCGAGACCACCTCGACGAACGACGAGCTCGTGAGGCGTGCCGCGGGTGGGGCGGCACCGGAGTTCTCGGTGGTGTTCACCACGAGCCAGACGGCGGGGCGCGGGCGACTTGGTCGGTCCTGGATCGCACCCCCGGGGAAGACGCTCGCCGTGTCGCTCCTGCTTCGCCCGCTGCATCCGCTCGGTGCCCCGCTCGGCATGGAACATTTCGCATGGCTGCCGCTGCTCGCCGGCGTCGCCATGACGCGCTCGGTCGCCGGCCTGCTGCCGGAGCGCAGGGTCACCCTCAAGTGGCCGAACGACGTTCAGGTTGACGGGATGAAGATCGCCGGGATCCTGGCCGAGCTCCTGCCCGCGGAGCCGGCCGTCGTGATCGGGGTCGGGGTGAATCTCGCCTTCGAACGCGAGGAACTGCCGACCGAGACATCCACTTCGATGCTCATTGACGGCGCGCAACTCTCAGGTGACGAACTCGTGGATGCCGTGCTCTCCGGCTACCTGCGCGAGTTCGCCTCGCTCTATCGCCCGTTTCTCGACCGCGGCGCGGACCCGGATGCGAGCGGCCTGCGTGCCGCGCTCGTGGCGCTCTGTAGCACGCTGGGGCAGAGCGTCAAGGTGCAGCTGCCCGGAGACGCAGTGCTCTTCGGTGAGGCTCTCGACATCGATTCCGACGGCAGACTGCTCGTGAGAGACGAGAGCGATGGCGTGATCCAGGCTGTCGCCGCGGGTGACGTCACGCATCTACGGTATGAATGAAGCATGTCGAGCCAGGAGCAGGGCGGTGAGCGGGTTGTCGCACGACTGCGGCCTCACGGCCGTGCACTGTTCTGGCCCTCGTTTCTCCTGATTCTCGTCGCGGGTGCCGCGGGGTACTTCCAGGGCAGCTTCCCGCTTCCGTGGGAGAACGCGATCGTGCCTGTGGCGGCGGCGCTCCTCATCGTCGTGCTGTGGCTGTTACCGCTCTTGAGCTGGCTCGGCAAGCGCTACATCATCACGACCAGGCGCATCATCTTTCGCCGTGGATTCTTTGTGAGGGTGCGACAGGAGTTGCTGCACAGCAGGGGCTACGACGTGACGGTGCGCAAGAGCATGCTGCAGAGCATGTTCGGCAGCGGGGATGTCGAGATCAACACCGGACTGGATAATCCGGTCGTGCTGAAAGACACTCCGAACGCCGATCTCGTGCAGGGCGCGCTGCACGATCTCATGGAGGCGAGCATCAACCCGATCGCTGCGCGGCGGCAGGCTGCGGATTCGCGTCCATCGGATGAGACGACGGTCTGGGGCACGCGCTGAGCTCAACCGACCGCGCTGGCCGCGATCACCGATGCGCAAAGATAGAGTGCGGCAGCGCCTCGCACGTTCGCTGCCCGGCCGGATGTCGCCCGGTACCCGGCTCCTCTCGACTCCTGGAGAAACGATGACTCTCACTGTTGGCGTGATCGGCGGCGGGCAACTGGCTCGCATGATGATCCCCGCGGCGGTGAACCTCGGCATCCAGCTGCGCGTGCTTGCCGAAAACGCAGGAGAATCGGCGGATCTCGCCACGACGATGCTCGGAAGTCACCTGAACGAGGCAGATGTCCTGCGTTTTGCAGAGGGCACGGACGTCATCACCTTCGACCACGAGCACGTTCCGCAGGGGGTGCTGCGCACGCTCGTCGAGCGCGGTGTCGCCGTGCGACCAGGCCCGGATGCTCTCCTCTACGCCCAGGACAAGCTCCTGATGCGCGAGCGGCTGGGCAGCATCGGCCTGCCGGTGCCGAACTGGGCGCGCGTCACCACGGTGGCCGAGCTGCAGGCCTTCATCGACGACAACGGTGGTCGGGCCGTGGTGAAGACGGCGCGCGGCGGCTACGACGGGCACGGCGTTCGGGTCGTGGCGAGCGCGGAGGACGCCGCCGACTGGCTCATCGGCGACGCGCTCCTCGTCGAGCAGCTCGTCGAGTTCAGGCGCGAGCTGGCGCAGTCCGTCGCGCGCAGGCCATCCGGTCAGATCGCGGCCTGGACTGTGGTGGAGAGCGTGCAGCGTGATGGGGTGTGTGCCGAGGTCATCGCTCCCGCGCCCGATTCAGCGGGCGGGATTGCGGACGAGGCCAGGGAGATCGCCGTCTCGGTCGCCGAGAACCTCGGCGTCACGGGCGTTCTCGCCGTCGAACTGTTCGAGACCACCGACGGGCACCTGCTCGTCAACGAGCTCGCGATGCGCCCGCACAACACCGGTCACTGGAGTATCGACGGGTCGGTCACGAGCCAGTTCGAGCAGCACCTGCGCGCCGTGCTCGACCTGCCGCTCGGCGACACAGGATGCCGCGAGCCGTGGTCAGTGATGGTCAACATCCTCGGCGGCCCAGGTCTCAACCGGCCCGACCAGCACATTTCGCTCGCCGACCGCTATCCGGAGGCGATGGCCGACCAACCGGGCGTCAAGATCCACAATTACGGCAAGACGCCGCGCCCCGGTCGCAAAGTCGGCCATGTCACGGCCGGTGGAGACGAGCTCGACGATGTCCTGAAGCGCGCGCGGGTCACTGCCAGTCATTTTGAGGGTTGACGCTTAGCATGGTGCCCATGCCTGCCCCGCTCGTTGCCGTCGTCATGGGCTCAGACTCCGACTGGGGTGTCATGGCGGATGCCGCTGCCGCGCTCACCGAGTTCGGTGTCGCCCACGAGGTAGAGGTGCTCTCTGCTCACCGCACCCCGGAGCGGATGATTGCGTTCGGCAAGGAGGCGGCCTCCCGCGGCATCAGGGTCATCATCGCGGGCGCCGGGGGAGCGGCTCATCTGCCCGGAATGCTCGCCTCGGTCACAACGCTTCCGGTGATCGGTGTGCCCGTGCCGCTCGCGAAACTCGACGGCCTCGACTCCCTGCTGTCGATCGTGCAGATGCCCGCGGGCATCCCGGTTGCCACGGTGTCGATCGGGGGTGCCCGTAATGCCGGGCTTCTCGCCGTGCGCATCCTGGGGTCGTCCGATCCGGCCATCGCCGAGGCACTCTCCACGTTCGCCGCGAGTCTTGAGGCGATGGTGGACGAGAAGAATCGGTCGCTTAAGTCGAAGCTGTGAGCCGACCAGTGTCTTCTGCCGCGCAGCCGGTTCGCTTCCCCGATCTCTCCTCGCGGTCGGTGATGACCAAGCGTGCCTGGTGGCTCATCGCACTCAACCTGCTCATTCCGGGCTCCGCCCAGTTGCTCGCGGGCAGCAGGAGGCTCGGCCGTTTCGCCGTGACCACGACCTTTGTGCTTTGGGCGATGGTGATCGCTGCGCTGCTGGTGTTCTGGCTGGCTCCGACCGTGATCTACACGGTCGCGACGAACATCGTCGGGCTCACGATCGCCCAGGTCGTTCTGGCCTGTTACGCGCTGCTCTGGGTCGTGCTCACCCTCGACACGATGCGGCTCGTGCGCCTGGTGCGCACGCTTCCGCTCGCGCGTGGCTTTGTGGCCGGCCTTGCCGTGCTCGCCCTCGTGGCGACTGCGGGAACCGCGAGCTACGGTGCGGTCGTCGCCGGGGCCGCGCGCTCATCGATCTCGTCGGTGTTCAGCGTGGGCAAGGGGTACGTTGCTCCGTCACACGGTCGGTACAACATCCTGCTGCTCGGAGGCGATGCCGGGTCGGATCGCATGGGCCTTCGACCAGACAGCACCTCCGTGGCGAGCGTCGACGCCATCACGGGAGCCACCACGATCATCGGCATCCCGCGCAATCTCGAAAAGGTGCCGTTCGTCAAGAACTCTCCGCTGTGGGGCCCGTTCCCGAACGGCTACGACTGTGGCGACCTGTGTCTCATCGACTACCTCTACACCTACGGCGAGGAGCACGCGAGCCTGTACCCCGATGCAGTGAAGCAGGGTGGCAACCCCGGAATCGAGGCGATGAAGGATGCCGTGGAGGCCGTGCTGGGGATCAAAATCCAGTTCTATGCCCTCATCGACATGCAGGGCTTCGCTGACCTCGTCAATACCCTGGGCGGAGTGACCGTGGACGTGCCACAGCGCACCCCGATCGGCGGGGTGACGGGCAAGCATCCGATCGGCTGGGTCGAGGCCGGCGTCCAGCACATGGACGGCAACACAGCGCTCTGGTACGGGCGGTCCCGGTACGACTCGAACGACTACGAGCGGATGGCGCGCCAGCGCCAGGTGCAGCAGGCGATCATCAGCCAATTCAAGCCCGCAGTGGTGCTCGCGAAGTTCCAGGACATCGCGAAGGCCGGGGCCCAGGTCGTGAAGACCGATGTGCCGGCGGAGATGCTCGGATCGTTCGTGGAACTGGCGGACCGCGGTCGGAAGCTGCCCGTCACGCAACTCGAGCTGGTGCCCCCGGACTACAACCCCGCATATCCGGATTACGACAAGATTCATGCCGCGGTGAAGGCTGCGATCGCCCCAAGGGCCAAGACGCCCGCGCCCTGACCGACAGAAGTAGTTGACAGAAATCAACTAGCTACATATAGTTGATCTTCGTCAACCATCGGCCCAGTGGCGAGCCGTATCAATCCTTCTTCCATTTCGGAGTCGCTTCATGGCGCTTTCTGCCGACACCGCGGTCACCGCTACCGCACCAGAACACTCACGATCGATGTCACACCGACAGGTGCTCGAAGCCCTTTCCGGGCTCCTCCTCGGGATGTTCGTCTCGATCCTCGCGGGCACGGTCGTCTCGACCTCGCTGCCGCGCATCATCTCCGACCTGCACGGCGACCAGGCTGCCTTCACCTGGGTGGTCACGGCGACGCTGCTCGCGACGACGGTGTCGACGCCCATCTGGGGGAAGTTCGCCGAGCTGTTCAGCCGCAAGCTGCTCATCCAGCTCTCGCTCGTTGTCTTCGTCCTCGGGTCTGCACTCGCCGGGTTCTCTCAGGACACGGGAACGCTCATCCTCTTCCGCGTGTTGCAGGGGCTCGGAGCGGGCGGGCTCACGGCACTCAGCCAGATCATCATGGCCGACATCATCAGCCCGCGTGAGCGCGGCAAGTACATGGGGCTCTTTGGGGCGGTCATGGCGCTCGGCACCGTCGGCGGCCCGCTCATCGGCGGTCTCATCACCGACTCGATCGGCTGGCGCTGGAACTTCTTCGTCGGTGCCCCGGTCGCGATCGCCGCGATCATCCTGTTGCAGCGCACGCTCCACCTGCCGAAGCTGCGCAAGCAGAAGATCCGCATCGACTATCTCGGCGCGGTGCTGCTGGCCGGCGGCGTCTCGCTCATCATGATCTGGGTCACGATGGCCGGTAACCAGTTCGACTGGATGAGCTGGACCACGGCCTGGATGGTCGGCGGCTCGCTGCTGCTGCTCATCGCCGCGGTGATCGTCGAGCTGAACGTTGCCGCACCGATCATCCCGATGACGCTGTTCAGGAACCGCACCTTCACCCTCGCGGTGATCGCGAGCATCTCCGTGGGTGTCGCGATGTTCGGCACCTCGGTGTTTCTCAGCCAGTACATGCAGCTCGCTCGTGGTGCGACGCCGACGGAGTCCGGCCTGTTGACTCTGCCGATGATCGTCGGGTTGCTCGTCTCCTCCACCGTCGTCGGCGCGCTCATCAGCAAGTTCGGCAGGTGGAAGTCCTACATGGTCGCCGGAGCCGCAGCGCTGACCATCGGTATGTACCTCATGGGCACCATCCGCTACGACACGAACTATGTGCTCGTCTCCGTCTACATGTTTATCCTTGGTGCGGGCGTCGGCATGGTGATGCAGAACCTCGTGCTCATCGTGCAGAACACCGTCTCGCCGGAGAACATCGGCACCTCCAGCGCGTCCGTCTCGTTCTTTCGCAGCCTCGGCGGAACGATCGGCGTCTCTGTGATGGGCTCCATCCTCGGCAACCAGGTTCTCACCCTGATGATCCAGCGCTCCGACGACCTCAAGGCAGCACTCGTGAAGTTGGGCGCAGAGGGCGCGAAGATCGGCCAGGCGCTTCAGGCGGGGACCATTCCGCAGGTGAACCTCCTGCCGCCGAGTGTGCGATCGATCGTCGAGTCGATCTACGGGCAGTCGGTCGCAGACATCTTCCTCGTCGCGGCCCCGCTCGCCATCGTGAGTCTCATCGCCATCGCGTTCCTGCCGAACATCACGCTCGGTTCCAAGACGACCCTCGAGCAGATCGCGGAGCGGGAGAAGTCGTCGACTGAGCAGACCGGCGAGATCCTCGCCGAGGTGAGCGAGGGCTTCGTGGCACAGGAGTCGATCGACGACGCCGCGCGTCTGCAGGGCGACACGGCCAGCGAGCAGGCAACTCGGTCATAATGGGTGCCGTGAGCGAGCTGGATCAGAAGGCGGATGCGGCGATTGCGTCCGTCGAGGAACAGTTCGGTGCGATGTACCGTCGCATCAAGGTGAGCATGCGCAGGAGAGCCGAGCGGGTGCATCCGGAACTACAGGTCATGGGCTACATGATCCTCAGCACCCTCGGCACCTGTGGGCCTACCCACGCCGGTGTGATCGCCGAAAGACTCGAGATCGACAAGGGGCTGCTCAGCAGGCAGCTGCAGGCGCTCGAGCGGCTCGGCCTTGTCACGCGCGAGGCAGACCCCGCCGACAAGCGCGCGGTGATCCTTGCCGTGTCGGCCGCGGCGGATGCGAGGATCGCCGCGGTGCGGGCGGCGGAGCGCGGCGTGATGTACGAAGAGCTGCGCGACTGGGAGATCGGCGACCTGGAGAAGCTCGCGGAGCTGCTCGCGCGGATCAACGACCTCGGTTGACGGCAATTCCCGCTGCTCGTAGCGAGATAGGCCGGTCGAGTAGGCCGTCCGCGGCCGTATCGAGACCTCTGTGCACGTGACATTGTAGAGGTCTCGATACGCTCGTGCCTCGCTACTCGACCGGCCTTAGAGGTCGGCGTGCAGCTGCCAGACCTTCTCGGCGGAGTCGCGCCAGCTGAAGTTCTTCGAGCGGTCGAGCCCCGTGAATCGCAATCGCTGTTCGAGCTCCGGGTCGTCGAGCACTGAGCGGATGGCCTCGGCCAGCCGCTCCGGGTAGCTCTCGGCGTCGCCACGCTCGACCGTGATGCCGGCACCCGCGGCCACTTCGACGACCGCGGGGTCGTCCGAGTGCACCACGGGAGTGCCGAAGTGGAACGCCTCGATCACGGGGAGGCCGAAGCCCTCCGCGAGGCTCGGGAACACGAACACGGCCGCACGATCCAGCGCGACGGCGAGGTCGGCATCCGCAATGAAGCCGAGTCCCTGCACGCGGCCCTCGGGCAGGCCCGCCTCGAGGGATGCGGCGTGCACGTCAAGCTCTGGGGCTCCAGCGATGAGCAGCGGCACATCCGCGAGCGCAGGGTCGGCCATCGCGCGCATGAGGGCACCGATGCCCTTGCGGGACTCCAGGCTGCCCACGCCCAGCACGTAGCGGTCGGGGAGTCCCATGCGCCGTGCACGCACGTCGGGATCCACCGGCACCTCGAGCTTCGAGGAGACCGCGCCACCGATCACACGGATCCGGTCTCCGAAATCGTGGATGTCCGCCAGCTGTGCGGCGACGGCATGCGTCGGCACCACCACGGCATCCGCATACTTGTATGCACGTTTCGCCATCGCACGGTACCAGGACGACCTGCGCGAGGAGAGCGCACCCGGGTAGCTCCACGGGATGGTGTCGTGCACGGTCACGACGACCTGGTCGCCGACGTCATTCAGACGGTCGTGTCTGCCGAGCGGGGCGAGCAGGCTCGGTGCGTGCAGCATCCCCTTGCCGGGGAGCCGCGTGAAGCCGTGCTGCCACGCGAGACTCAGCTGGGCGCGATCGAGCGCGGTCTTGTGCAGCTCGACGAGGCCGGGCAGAAGGGTCGTGATGGTGTCGTAGTCGGATTCTGGGGAGGCCGAAACGATTCCGGACACGTCGCAACCGGGAGGGGCGGTGGCGATGAGCTGTCGGGTGAGCTCTTCCGTGTAACGGCCGATTCCCCCGGGGGTCGGGCCGACGATTCTGTCGACGATCACTCGCAGTGTTGTCATTCCTGCTCCGTCATCTGTGCCTCGTCACTGCGGGTCAAGCACGCCGTGTGCTGCCGCGTCATTGAGTGCGAGACGCCAGTCCCGCAGGGGATCCAGACCGATGCGCTGCCAGGATTCGTGGCCCAGTACGGAATAGGCCGGTCGTGGCGCTGGTCGCACAAACTGCGAGCTGTCAGTCGGCCTGACCCTATCAGGATCGAGTCCGCGGACGCTGAAGATCGCCCGTGCGAAGTCGTACCAGCTGGCCTCGCCGGAGGCCGTGCCGTTGTGGATACCGGATGTCACTCCCGCGTCGAGCAGCGCGACGATCTGCTTCGCGAGGTCCAGCGTCCAGGTGGGCTGCCCGACCTGGTCGGTGACGACGCTCACCGTGTCGTGGGATGCGGCCAGCCGCAGCATGGTCTTCGCGAAGTTGGGGCCGTGCTCGCCATAGAGCCAGGCGGTGCGGATGATGACGGTGCGGTCAGGGTTCGCCTTACGTGCGAGGCGCTCACCCTCCGCTTTAGTGCGGCCGTAGGCGGACACCGGGTTGGGAGATGCGTCCTCGGCGTACGGCGTCGTCGCGGTGCCGTCGAAAACGTAGTCGGTGGAGACCTGCACGAGAATTGCCCCGTGCGCTGCCGCGGCGCGGGCGAGGTTCGCGGCGCCGGTCGCGTTGATCGCATAGGCCTCGTCCTCGTGTGACTCCGCGTCGTCGACCTTGGTGTACGCGGCGGCGTTGATGATGACGTCGTGCCCTGCGACCGCGGCGAGTGTGGCCTGCGCGTCTGTGACGTCCAGCTCGGCGCGGGAGAGTGCCGTCACGTCGCGTCCGGTCAGGGCCTGCTGCTGGTCGCGCCCGAGCATCCCGCTGGCCCCGGTGATCAGGTATTTCATGTGACTCCTCTAGACCATGATGACGGCTGGGCCGCCAAGATCGACGAGCGCGTTGAAGTCCTCGTCTTGGGTGATGACCGGCAGGTTGTGGGCGAGAGCAACGGCGGCGATCCAGAGATCGTTGACGTTGACTCGTCGCCCGGCCTCTCTGAGGCGAAAACGCAGTCGGCCCCATTGGGCGGCGGCGGCGCTGTCGATGTCGAGCAACTGGACGCCGGCGAGTTCTTCGAGCGTAGCCATTCTGATGGAGCGATTTTCGGCGTTGGGCGCTCTGTGCACTCCGAGGTGTAGTTCACCGAGCGTGATTGTGCACACAAACTGCTCGAGGGGGAAGCCGCTGAAATCCACGGGCCGACCGCTCTCCATGGCGATCAAGACGCTGGTGTCGAGCAGGCCGCGTTTCGGCGTCACTCGGTGGGCCCAAGGTCGTCGGTCGTGTCACCCTCGAACTCGTGATCCCAGTACTCCGCGACCGGCGTACCGATTCTGTCTCTCAGCGCGAGCAGATCCGCCGTGGTCAGGAATGTCTTCTTTGCCGGCTGGATGGCGGTAAGGGTTGCCCTGGGGACGCCGTTCACCGTGATGACAATCTCTTCACCACGGCTGGCACGCTCAAGCACTTCGGAACTGTGGTTACGCAACTCGCGCACTGGTACGAGGCTCATGGTCTCAGTGTAGCAACCTGTAGCCGCACGGCTACGGGCGCTCTTGGTCGAGGGTCTAGAGCGCCGCGCGCTCCTTCAGCGGTTCCCACCAGGCGCGGTTGTCTCGGTACCACTGCACGACATCCGCGAGCCCCTGCTCGAACGGAACCTGCGGCGCGTAGCCGAGCTCCGCGCTGATCTTGGCGATGTCCACCGAGTAGCGCAGGTCGTGGCCGAGCCGGTCGTCAACCCGGTCGACGTACGACCAGTCCTTGTCCGTCGCATCCAGCAGCAGCTGCGTGAGTTCTTTGTTGGTGAGCTCAGTGCCGCCGCCGATGTTGTAGATCTCGCCCGCGCGGCCGCGGGTGAGTACGAGCGCGATGCCGCGGCAGTGGTCGTCGACGTGCAGCCAGTCACGGATGTTGTTGCCCTCGCCGTACAGGGGGACATGCTTGTCGTCGATCAGGTTCGTGACGAACAGCGGGATGACCTTCTCGGGGAAGTGATACGGACCGTAGTTGTTGGAGCAGCGGGTGATCGAGAGGTTGAGTCCGTGGGTGCGGAAGTAGCTGCGCGCGAGCAGGTCGCTGCCGGCCTTCGATGCGGAGTACGGCGAGTTGGGCTCGAGCGGCCTGGTCTCGTCCCACGAGCCCTCGGCGATCGAGCCGTAGACCTCATCCGTCGACACGTGCACGAAGCGCTTCAGGTTCGCGCGGAGCGCGGCGTCGAGCAGCCGCTGCGTGCCGAGCACATTGGTCTCGACGAAGATCGATGCGTCGCGCACCGAGCGGTCGACGTGCGACTCCGCTGCGAAGTGCACCACCGCATCAACCGTCGGAAGCAGCTGGTCGAGGAGGGCCGAGTCACGGATGTCGCCGTGCACGAAGCTGTAGCGGGCCGAATCCGCGACGGGGGCGAGGTTCTCGAGGTTGCCTGAGTAGGTGAGTGCGTCGAGCACGACGACCTCTGCGCCCTCGAGGCTCGGGTAGGCATCCTGCAGCGTACGCCGGACGAAGTTGGAGCCGATGAACCCGGCTCCGCCGGTGACGAGAATTTTCATGGAACCTGTTCCTGCGGGGCGGATGTTTCGCCGCCCAGTCTAACTAGTGGCTCAGTCCCCGCCGGATCAGCGCGGACCGCAGCTGCAGGCCGACGGTGAGTGCCACGCGCACGGGCCAGAGCCAGAAGCCCGCATACTTGCGCGCGAGGAACAGGCGCGCGCTGTCGTGGTGTGTCCTGACCATGTTCTCGGACTCACTTGTTGTCGAATGGGCGCCGGAGTGGGTCGCATGTGCGCTCGGCGCATACACGTTGCGGTACCCCTTCTTTCCGAGGCGAAAGCCCAGGTCGACATCTTCGAAGTACATGAAGTACGCGGGGTCGAAACCGCCGATGTCGTCGAACGCGGTGCGGCGCACGAGCAGGCATGCTCCGGAGAGCCAGCCGGCGTCGCGCTGCACCGGATTCGCGTCCGTGTCCCTGCGGTACGCCTTCGTCCACGGGTTGCCGGGAAAGAGGTTGACGAACATGGCGTGCCCGACACCCGTGCGCAGCGACGGCACGGATCGAGCGGACGGATAGATGGTTCCGTCACTGTTGTGGATGGCCGGCCCAACCGACCCGATGGCCGAATCCGCACTGCCGACGCGCACAAGCTCGTCGATCATGCCCGGTCCGAGCGTGACATCCGGGTTGCTGATGAGGACCCACTCGACGGACCCGGGCAGCGCGGCTGCCGCAAGGTTCATGGCGCCGCCGTAGCCGAGGTTGGATGGCATCGGCAGGTACCGTGCACCCGCGTCGGCGCACAGGGTCTCTGTGCCGCCCGAGCTCGGCAGGTTGTCGGCGACCGCGATGGGGACCGTGTTCGCGCTGGCTTCCGGAATCGAGGCGAGGAAGCCGACGAGCACTTCTTCGGACCCATAGCTCACGGTGGCGACACCGACTGTGGGCGTGGAGGACGGGTCAGAATGAGTGGCCATGAGTGTCCCCATCCTAGTTCTCGGCTAAATTTGTAGGCGGCCATCCGCAACGGCGCTGTCTGCGAGCTTGCTGTGAGGCGTGGTTGCCTGGGTGGGGTGGTCATTCAACCGGAAAGAATGTTCACTATGAGTCCCTCCGTGTCTGTCGCCCTGTGCACGCACAATGGCGCCCGCTACGTCGAGGAGCAGGTGCTGAGCATTCTGAACCAGACGCTTCCGATCAGTCAGTTGGTCGTGTCGGATGACGCCTCGACCGACAACACCGTGGCACTGGTGCGCAGTGTCGTCGGCGAATTCGAGGCGAGTCATCCCGAATACTCCCTGGAGCTCGTCGTCCTCGAGAATGACGAGCCGCTCGGTGTGAGGAAGAACTTCGAGCAGGCCGTGAGGGCGTGCGATGGCGAGCTGATCGCCCTCTGTGACCAGGACGACCGCTGGCGCCATGATCGGCTCGAGCGCATGGTCGAGGAGTTCACCGCTCGGCCGAAGCTCACGCTGTTGCACAGTGATGCTCGGCTCGTGGATCAGGCCGGGGAGCCACTCGGGATCTCCCTCATGCAGGCCCTGGGAGTGTCACAGCTCGAGGCGAACCAGATCCACTCCGGAGATGCCTTCCTGACGCTGCTCAGGCGAAATGTCGTGACGGGTGCGACCGTTGTGTTCCGAAAGGGCCTTCTGAACCACGCCATCCCCTTCGCCGAGCCCTGGGTACACGACGAGTGGCTGGCCATGATCGCCTCCACCGTCGGCGTCGTTGATTTCCTGCCGGAGCAGCTCGTCGACTATCGCCAGCACGAACACAACCAGATCGGTGCCGCAAAGCTGTCGTTTCGAGGCAAGGTGCGCAAGCTGCGCGAGCCGCGGGACGAGCGGAACCAGCACCTCGTGTCTCGGGCCGAAGCACTGCTCGGTCGGCTGGTCGGGCTCGACGATGCTGTCCCGGCCCGCTACGTCAGGCAGGTCCGTGCCAAGCTGAAGCACGAACGGTGGCGGCGCGACTTGCCGGTCAGTCGTTCGATGCGCGTGCTCCCCGTCATGGGCTCGGCCCTGGGCGGCAGGTACTCGCGGTTCAGCAACGGGCTCCAGGATGTTCTTCGCGACATCGTGCAACCCGACAGCTGATACCTGCCACGTTAGGATTCAACACGTGCAGATTCGCGAACTCTCCATTGCCGGCGCCTTCGAGGTGACCCCGGTGCAGTGGAAGGATGACCGCGGTGTGTTCATGGAGTGGTACCGCTTTGACGTGCTGTCCGAGGCCGTGGGTCACCCTCTCGATCTGCGCCAGGCAAACACTTCGGTGTCGAAGCGCGGCGTCGTTCGCGGCATCCATTTCGCGGATATCCCGCGCGGCCAGGCCAAGTATGTGACGGTCACGCACGGGGCAATCCTGGACTTCGCGGTAGACCTCAGGGTCGGATCCCCGACCTTCGGAAAGTGGGACGCGTCGAGGCTCGACGATGTGGATCGTCGCGCGCTGTACCTGAGCGAGGGACTCGGACACGCGTTCGTCGCCCTGACCGATGACGCCACGGTGAGCTACCTCGTGTCCGATGTCTACAATCCTGCCGCAGAACACGGGGTGAGCCCTCTCGACCCACAGATCGCGCTTGACTTCACGCTCGCGAAAGACGACCTGATTCTCTCGCCGAAAGATATCGACGCTCCGTCTCTCGCCGAGGCGCAGGCGAACGGATTGCTGCCGACGCTGGAGTCGGCGCAGGATTACTACGACGCCCTGAACGGAGTGGCGGGATAACGATGCGCGGGATAATCCTTGCCGGAGGCACCGGAACCAGGCTGTGGCCCATCACGAGGGCCATATCGAAGCAGCTCATGCCGATCTACGACAAGCCGATGATCTACTACCCGCTCGCCACGCTCATGCGGGCGGGCATCCGTGACATCCTCATCATCACCACGCCGGATGACCAGTTCCAGTTCCAGCGACTGCTTGGCGACGGCAGCGAATGGGGCATCTCGATCAGCTACGAGGCGCAGCCGAGCCCGGAAGGGCTCGCCCAGGCGTTCATCATCGGCGAGAAGTTCATCGGCGACGACAGCGTTGCGCTCGTGCTCGGCGACAACATCTTCCACGGGGAGTCCCTGGGCGAGAACCTGCGCGGGCACTCCGAAGTGGATGGTGGCCTGATCTTCGCGTACCACGTGGCAAACCCCCACGCATACGGGGTCGTGGAGTTCGATGAGAACTTCACGGCGCTGTCGATCGAGGAGAAGCCCGCGACGCCGAAGAGCAACTACGCGGTGCCCGGCCTGTACTTCTACGACAACTCGGTCATCGAAGTCGCCAAGTCGATCAAGCCCAGCGCTCGCGGCGAGCTCGAGATCTCCACCGTCAACGAGCACTATCTGGCCGAGGGCCGACTGCAGGTCACCGTGTTGGATCGGGGCACGGCGTGGCTCGACACCGGCACTTTCGAGTCGATGGTGCAGGCGACAGAGTTCGTGCGCGTGATCGAAGATCGCCAGGGCTACAAGATCGGCTGCGTCGAAGAAATCGCCTGGCGCGCCGGCTGGGTCACGGATGCGCAGCTTGAGGCACTCGCGGAGCCTCTGAAAAAGAGCGGGTACGGCCGGTACCTCGCTGAGTTGCTTGGCTGAACCCGTAGTCTTGGTCGCATGTATTCTGCCGTCCGCCTGACCCTGAGCTTCCTCACGGCCGGAGAACGGACAAAGTACGTTCTCCTCGTGGGCGTGCGCGCGCTCACGGGGCTGCTCGACGTCTTCGGTATCGCCCTCATCGGGCTTATCGCGGGTGTCGCGGCGACGCAGCTTGATCCAGGGACGGGGTCTGCCCGTCCCGTGAAGCTGCTGGGATTCACCCTGCCGCAGCTCGGCCCGTCCGGACTGCTCTGGCTCGTGGTGTTCGTGCTCGTGGTCTTCGTGATCAAGGCGATCACCGCGGTGCTACTCGTTCGTGGCCAGGCTTTTTTCGTGGCGGGCGTCGAGTCGCGCAACGCGCACAAGATCGTGGATTTTCTCCTCACCGGATCTTTGGCGAGCGTGAAGCGGTATTCAAAGGCCGACGTCCAGTTTGCCCTCACTGGTTCCCTCACCTACGCATTCACCGGCCTGATGAACAATGTGGCGACTCTGTGTTCAGAAGGATTCCTCCTGCTCGTCGTGACCCTGACGTTCTTCCTGGTCAACCCGGTCGTTGCTATCTTTGCGCTCATCTATTTCGGCCTCGTTCTTCTCGCCATCCAGGTGTTCATCAGCCGTAGCCTCAAGCGCTCGGGCCAGGAGGCGGTCGCCGGTACGGTACAGACGATCAACACGCTCAGCGACACCCTCGATGCATTTCGTGAGATCTCGGTACTTCACAAACAGAAGGTGTTCGTCGACCGCATTTCGGATTCGCGGGTGCGCATTGCACAGAGTGGCGCAACAATGACCTTTCTCGCTGGTATGCCGCGCTACGTCGTGGAGACCACGCTCATCCTGGGCGTCGTGATTCTCGTGGCCCAACAGTTCTTCACCGGTTCGCTCAGCACGGGCCTTATCACGGTCGGTGTGTTTCTCACCGGTGGTGTGCGGATGATGGCATCGCTGTTGCCGCTGCAGAGCGCGATCGCCAATATGAAACAGAACGTGGAGCAGGCAGCGACGGCGCTCGACCTGTTGATCCAGGTGCGAGACAGGGATGCTCGTGCGAGCGCGGCCGCGGAGCACGCCGCCGATCCCGTCATGCCCTCGGTCGAAGAGGCCGGACTGTTGCTCGATGTCGCTGGAGTGACGTACCGCTATCCAGAGGACGATCATGACACCATTCACGGGGTATCGCTGAGGGTTGAGCCGGGATCGTACGTCGCAATTGTCGGACCGTCCGGCGCGGGGAAGACCACGATTGTCGACTTGATCCTCGGGCTCATCGAGCCGGATTCCGGAGCCATCGCGATCGGTGGTGTCGAGCCGACCGCGGTGCGGGCCGCCGTCCCCGGCCTGGTGTCATATGTACCCCAGCGACCGGGCCTCATCTCCGGATCAATCGCCGACAACATCACGCTCGGTGTCGAGCCCGAGGATGTTGATCACGAACTGCTTCGGGACGTCGTTGAGGCGTCATACCTGCGGGAGTTCATCGACTCATTGCCCGAGGGGCTCAACACCTCTGTGGGAAAGCAGGTGGATTCGCTCAGTGGCGGCCAGATCCAGCGAATCGGGGTTGCGCGTGCTCTCTACAGCCAGCCGCGCCTGCTCGTGCTCGACGAAGCGACCAGCGGCCTGGATGCGGGGTCAGAAGCATTCATCTCGGCAAGTCTCCGCAGGCTGCACCACCGCGTCACGGTGATCGTGATCGCACACAGGCTCTCGTCAGTGCAGCACGCGGATGTCGTGCACGTCGTTGAGAGCGGCCGCATCACGGCGTCCGGTGACTTCAAGACCGTGCAGGCAACGGTGCCGATGGTTGCCGAATACGTCAAACTCATGTCTTTCGATGACGCAAGCGAGCCGACAGCAGCGGACGGTACCAGGTGACCGACAGCGATCGTGACAGGCGATCGGGCCGCGCAAAGTGGCTCGCCCCGTTCCAGAAGAGTCGCTTCAGGCTCCTCTATATTGCGCCGGCACTGGCGCTCATCGCGCTCATGGCGTGGGCACTCGCGTCGCCCATGGGATCCAGTCCAGACGATGACTTCCACCTCACGAGCATCTGGTGTGCGAACGCGAGCAAGACCTATGACTGTGCTCCGGGAAAGACCGCCGCGACCCGCGTCGTCCCCGAGGCGCTCGTGCGGTCCATCTGCTACGTTCGCGAGCCGAAGGAAAGCGCGGCCTGTCAGTACAGCGATTACACGCTGAACCCGAAGCCCACCGTTGAAACAGGACGGGGCAATTTTGTTGGGGGCTACCCGCCTCTCTACTACGCCACGATGAACCTGTTCGTCGGCCCGAACATCCTGCTGTCCGTCGTGCTCATGCGATTCGTGAACATCCTGCTGTTCGTGGGGCTGGGATCCGCCTTGTTCGCCCTGTTGCCGCGATTCCGACGGCCGGTGTTCGTCTGGGGGTGGCTCGTCTCAACGATCCCCCTCGGGGTGTTTCTGGTCGCCTCCAACAATCCGAGCTCGTGGGCGATCATCGGTGTCGGCACGAGTTGGCTCGCGCTACTGGGATATTTCGAGACAACTGGTCGGCGCAAGATCGGGCTTGCCGCGGTGTTCGTCGTGGCAACCCTCATGGCTGCGGGGTCGCGCAGCGACTCCGCAGCATATGCGGTGCTCGGTATCGCGGTTGTCCTCTTCCTGACGTTCGTGCGCAGCAGGCGATATCTGCTGGAGATGATCCTTCCGGCCGTCATGGTCGTCGTGTGCGGCCTGTACTTCCTCAGTGCCAACCAGTTCCTCACGGTCGTGTACGGATTCAGCGGCGACGCGACCGCCGGGGCCGATGCCGGTGCCTCCGCGGTGTCGAGCGCGGCAACTGCCGTCGCACCGCACATCAACCCCGTGAGCCTCGCTGCGTTCAATCTCCTGAACGTTCCGTCCCTGTGGGCCGGGGTGTTCGGCTCCTGGAGCCTGGGGTGGTTCGATACGAGCCTGCCCGCCGTCGTAGCAATGGGGAGTCTCGCCTGCTTCATCTGCGCCGCGTTCGCGGGCTTCGGGCGGCTGAGCAGGCGCAAGGCAATCGTGCTTGCTGCACTGGGTGTCATCCTCACCGTGCTGCCGGTCTACGTGCTGACGAAGGGTGGCGACCGAGTCGGCGTCGAGGTGCAGCCGCGGTACCTGCTGCCCGTGATCGTGCTGTTCATCGGCGTGCTCATGCTGTCGACGCGCACGCGACCCGTGCGCTTCTCGCGTGGGCAGCTGTGGTTGATCGTCATCACCCTGGCGGTCGTGCAGCTCATCTCACTCCAGACCAACATGCGGCGCTACATCACGGGCGTCGGTGAGCCGGGCTGGAATCTCGACTCCGGCATCCAGTGGTGGTGGAACATCGGGATATCTCCGATGTTCGTCTTGATCGTGGGATCGATCGCATACGCCGGGGCGGTCGCCATCCTCGCGTGGGAGGTCAGCGGACGCCGAAAGAGCGTCGATGCTCCGAGCCGAGACGAGACCGAGACCCCTGCACCGGCCGTGGCCGAGTCGAGCGCGCAGGTCGAGCAGCAATGAACCCTCTGAGACGCGCCTGGCGCATGTATCGCAAGCAGGGCGCGAGAGTCCTGCTCCACAAGGTGCTCAAGCGGGTGCTTCCCGCCGAGCCGCTTCCACAGACCCTGGTGCGATTCGAGGATGCGCTCTCGGTCGACTGGCGGACGCCCCATCCGTCGGTCCTGCATCCGCGGGAGCTGCCCTCCGGCGCTCTCACGATCGCGTGGGTGATGTCTCCGCCCGGCACCAACAGCGGCGGGCACCAGAATATTTTCCGATTCATCCATTTTCTCGAAGCCGCGGGCCACACCGTGCGCATCTACCTGTACAGCGCGATCACCCCGGATACTCCCGGCGAGGTGAAGAGGAGAGTTGCGGGATCGTCCTCCTACCCCTCGCTTCAGGCAAGCATCGAGAACTACCCGAAGGACGGGGTCCCGGATGACGTCGACGTGATCTTCGCCACCGGATGGGAGACCGCGTACTGCTCGTATCGTGACCCGTCAGATGCGAGGCGCTTCTATTTCGTGCAGGACTTCGAGCCGCTGTTCTATCCGACGAGTTCCGAGTCCCTCCTCGCCGAGAACACCTACCGGTTCGGTTTCACCGGCATCACCGCGGGTGGCTGGCTCGCAGACAAGCTCCACAAGGACTACGGGATGTCCACCAGGCCGTTCGACTTCGGCGCGGAGCAGGGGAACTATCGCATGGTCAACGCGAGCAGGCGAAAAGCGGTGTTCTTCTATGCACGCCCCGAGACGCCTCGGCGCGGCTTCGAACTCGGCATCATGGCGCTGACGCTGCTCGCGCGGGCACGGCCCGAGATCGACATCATCCTTGCGGGGCAGGACCTGCGCAAGACTGTCGTGCCGTTCAGGCACGAGAGCCCCGGAAACCTCCAGGTGGGGCAGCTCAACGATATCTACAATCGGTGTGCTGCCGGCTTGGTGCTGTCGCTGTCCAACATGTCGTTGCTACCGCTCGAATTGCTGGCCTCCGGAGTGATCCCCGTCGTCAACGACGGCGACAACAACCGTCTCGTCTCAGACAATTCGTTCATCGAATACACCGAGCCCATCCCGCAGGCCCTATGCGACAGGCTGATCGCCATCCTCGACCGGGAAGACCAGCCTGCTCACGCCGAACGCGCCGCAGCGAGCGTGTCGGCGAGCACCTGGGAGAAGGCGGGGGAGCAGTTTCTCGCGGCTTTCGAGGAGGGTCTGCATGGCTAACTGTGTCGTTCTCGGCGGCAACGGCTTCCTCGGCTCCTCCATGGTCGATGAGCTCGCCGCTCAGGGTCACGAGGTCACCGCATTCGATCGGTTCTCCGCTGCGGAACCCGCATACCGTGCGGCCGGCGTACGCGCGATCACCGGGGACTTCCTGAACGAGGCCGATCTTCGCGACATGCTCGTCGGCCAGGACTACCTGTTCCATTTCCTGTCGACGACCACGCCCGCATCGGCAGAGAACGATCCGAGCCTCGACGTGCGAACCAACGTGTCACAGACCGTGCGGTTGCTCGAACTGGCAGTCCAGGCCGGAGTGACGAAGGTGTACTTTGCCTCGACCGGCGGTGCGATCTACGGCGACCAGGATGTTCCGCTGATCGGCGAAGACAGCCTTCCATCTCCCGTGTCGCCGTACGCCATCGGCAAGCAGGCCATCGAGGGCTATCTCCGGTACTTCCACCGCAAGCACGGCCTGGAGTCGGTGTCATTTCGTATCTCGAACCCGTATGGGCCACGCCAGCACATCAACAAGAAGCAAGGAGTCATCCCGATCTTCCTGCACGCGGTCGCGTCCGGGATGCCCATCGAGCTGTTTGGCGACGGGTCTGCCGTGCGGGACTACATCTACGCGGAGGACGCGGCCCGCATGATGGCCAGGGCAGTGGGTCGGATGACGCACCACTCGGTCTACAACATCGGCAGTGGCCGCGGCACGAGTCTCAACGACCTCATCGGGCTCGTGCGGGAGGTCACGGGAGAGACGTTGAGCGTGGAGCGCAGGCCGCAACCGACCACGTTCGTTCAGCGTTCCGTGCTCGACATCTCGCGCTACCACTCGGAATTCGGAGAGAGTGACCTCATCCCGCTGCGCGAGGGCATCGAACTCACGTGGAGCGCCTCCCAGGGAAGGCAGGCATGACCGCCCTCCCGAGCGTCACCGTCACGATTCTCACCTACAACGGTGAGACGTACCTTGACGCTCTCCTGACGGCCATCGAGGCGCAGCAGTACGCGGGCGAGGTGGACACGCTCGTGATCGATTCTGGATCGACGGATCGGACGCTTCAGATCGTTGCCCGGCATCCGCGCGTACGGCTGCACCAGATTCCCAATTCCGAATTCGGACACGGCACGACCCGTAACCTCGCGGCGTCTCTCGCGACCGGGGATGTCGTCGTCTACCTGACCCACGACGCCGTTCCGGCGAACGAGCACTGGCTCGAGCGCCTGGTCGCGCCCCTGGTCGACGATTCCCGCATCGTGGCCGTGCTCGGTAAGCAGGTCGCCAGAGCGTCGGCGCCTCCCGTGCTGAAGTACGACATCCAGCGGGTGTTCTCCAGACTCGGCCCCGATCATGGGATCACCGTGTCCTTCGACGACGGAACGCTCGTCGACGAGCAGGCCATGCGGTTGGCGGCTTTCTATTCGGATGCCTGCTCGGCCGCACGCCGGGACTTCGTGCTCAACCAGGTACCATATCGCGACGTGGACTACGCGGAAGATCAGGTGTTCGGCCGCGACATCATTGAGGGCGGCTACCGCAAGGCATATGCCCCGGGCGCCGTCGTCGAGCACTCGAACGACGGAACACTCCGAGAGTTCGGGCAGAGAATCGCGGCAGACCTGATCGGCCTTCGCGGAACAGGCGTCGACATTCCCGCGGTCTCGCGCTCTGCAGCATTCAAGCAGTGGGTGAAGTGGTCCCTCGTGGATTCCGCGCAGATCCTGGTCGACCGCGATTTCACTCGTGCTCGCAAGCTCTACTGGCTATTTGTGAATCCCGTGTACCACGCCGTCAAGTGGTCACACTATCGGCGTGCAAGCCGTCAGGCGCCGGCGGGAGTCCCGATCACTCGGTAGGTCACGCCGGACCACTGCGACGGCGAACTGACACGGCGTCCGTCGATAAAGGTGCGGATGCCGGGCAGGTCGGCGGGCGTGAGGCTCGCGTACTCCTCGTGGTTTGCCTGCACCACCGCAGCGTCGACGGCATCTCCCACGTGGTACGGCTCGAACCCGAGACCGGTGAGTTCCTCATCGGTATAGAGCGGGTCGTGCACGAACACCGTGGCGCCGCGCGAACGAAGAGACTCGACCGCAGAGAAGACGCCGGAGAAGGCGGTTTCCTTCACGCCTCCGCGGTAAGCGGCTCCCAGTACGACCACACGCTGTCCGTTGAGGTCACCGTGAGCACCCTCGAGCAGGCCGATCGTGTACTCGGGCATTCCCGCGTTTGCCTCGCGTGCCGCCCGAACGATGGTGGCCTCTGGGTCGTTCCAGAGGTACAGGCGCGGGTACACGGGAATGCAGTGTCCACCGACGGCGATACCGGGCTGGTGGATGTGGCTGTATGGCTGCGAGTTCGAAGCCTCGATGACCTTGTAGATGTCGATGCCGTTCTGCGCCGCGTAGCGGGCGAACTGGTTTGCGAGGCCGATGTTCACATCCCGGTAGGTGGTCTCCGCGAGTTTGGCCAGCTCGGATGCCTCCGTGGTACCGAGGTCCCAGACACCGTTCGGGCGAGGCAGGTCGTCGCGTTCGTCGAAATCGAGCACGCTCTCGTAGAACGCGGTGGCCCTCGCGGTTCCCTCCGGCGACAGCGAGCCGATCAGCTTGGGGTACTTTCGCAGGTCCGCAAACACGCGGCCGGTTAGTACGCGCTCGGGTGAGAACACAAGGTGGAAGTCCTTGCCCTCCTTCAGTCCGGACAGCTTCTCGAGAAGGGGCTTCCAGCGTGTGCGCGTCGTTCCGACGGGCAGCGTGGTTTCGTACGACACGAGCGTCCCGGCGGTGAGGTGTTCTCCGAGCGATGTCGTCGCGGCATCCATCCACCCGAAGTCTGGCCGTGCCTCAGAGTCGACGAAGAGCGGAACGACGAGAACGACGGCGTCGGCTCCAGGAACGGCCTCCGCGTAATCGCTGGTCGCACGGAGACGCCCATCCGTGACGAGCTTTTCGAGCTTCTCCTGCAGGTGAGCCTCTCCCGGGAAGGGCTCCTTGCCGGAATTGACCAGCTCTACCGTGTGCGGGTTGACATCGACGCCGATGACATCATGTCCTTTTTCCGCGAACTGCACGGCGAGGGGGAGGCCAATCTTGCCGAGGGCGATGACGGCAATCTTCACGGTTTCTCTTTTCCATCTGGCTTGATGACGTTGGACAGCGCCAACTGTCTGGACAATTCGGTCAGCTCTTTGTCGATTTGACGAAAGCGCCTGTAGGTCGTCGCGACGAATCCGGTGAAGATGAACACGAGCAGGTACAGGAGCAGGTCAGTGCCACGTCCAACCCCGACGAGGTTTGCGGCCCAGGTCCATATTTGAGGAAAGAACACCGAAGACGCAGCGGCGGCAACAAAGGCCAGCATAAGGATACGCCGGAGCGCCTGATGGCGTGCTCCACCACCTCGAAAGATGAAGAAAGCCGCTGTCGCAATCACCGCGACGGCGATGATCTGGAACACAAGGGTCATATCAATCACCTAAACAGTAGTTCGACAAGGATGTTGACGGCGTTGAGGAGGGACTGCCCCTTGGCCTTGGAATAGTTCGTATAGATGATGTGGGTCGGATATTCGGCCCACGCCGCATCGAGGGAGCCGATCTGGGCAACGATCTCGGATGCGTGGGCCATGCGATTCTGGGTCAGCCGAATCTTCTCGAGGAGCCGTCGGTCAATCACGCGCAGTCCGTTGTGCGCGTCGGTCAGCGCCATCCCGGTGGTCCAGCGCGTGTATGCGGCTGCCGCTCGCAGTACCGCGCGTTTCGCTGTGCCGAGCTGGGTGCGCTCGTCCAGGAAGCGCGAGCCGATCACGACATCCAGTTTGTCGTCGTGGAGCTTGTCGACCATGCCGAGGGCGTCTTCGACGCGGTGTTGGCCGTCGGCGTCGAAGGTGAGCACCTCTGTCATCTCGGGGTCCTGCAGCGCGAATTCGAACGCCGTCTGCAGGCTGGCGCCTTGGCCGAGGTTGATCGGATGTCGCACGACATACGCGCCCGCCGCTGCGGCCTGTTCCACGGAGTCGTCCGAGCTTCCGTCGTCGACGCACACCACGTGGGGAAAGGTCCGACGCACCTCTTCGACAACGGATCCGATGACGGTCGCTTCATTGAACATGGGGATAGCGACCCAGGTGCGAACCATGCGTCAATTCTGCCATAGACGCTGGTGCGCGAACTCGTGCGCGGCGCGCGCACGCGGCGAGGGATGAGCCGTCGAATGATGGCTGGTCCGGTGGGTGTCAGCTCGCGTCGACACCGGCAAGTGCGACCCAACGGCGCAGGTTGATGAGTCGCCAGTGAGATCGTGAACCCCAGCGAAGCTCGCGCTCGGTGAGACCGCCGGTGAGCGTGTCGCTGCGGCCTGCGCGGAGGAAGCCGATGGGATGCTCATGGTCGTTGGGCTGCAGGGCGAGCTTCTCCTGCCACTGCGCCTCCGGTGTCTCGAAGCCGACCTTGTCGCGGCGGTCGATGACCGCATCCGGGATCAGACCGCGCATGGCATCGCGCAGGATGCGTTTCGTGGTCCCGTCAGGCCCAACAAGCCATTCCTCGGGAAGGGTGAAGAGAAACTCGGTGAGTGCACGGTCGAGGAACGGCACGCGACTCTCGATCGAGAAGCGCATCGAGTTGCGGTCGCCGTGCCGCAGGAGCATGGGGAGACCGTTGCCGCCGAGCGTCGATCGAAGGTGCGTCTTGAGTCGCGTACCTCGAGCTGGATCTGCACCGATGCGCGGGTAGCCGGTGTCGATACCGTGCTCCCGAAGATGCGTGGTATCGAGCAGGGGAGAGGCGAGCGGACGCCGCACCCGCTGGCGCAAGCGCAGTGGCGCGAACTGCGCGAGTGCTTCGAAGGGGATGACCTTTCGGTACCAGTCCGGCAGTTCGCGACTGGCGCTGACGAATTTCGCTGCCGCGGCCCAGTGGCCGGTCTCGAGCAGGCTGTGCATGCGCTGGGCGGGGTATCCGAAGTATCCGGCGAAGAGCTCATCGCCGCCCTGGCCGTCCAGGGTGACGATGACATCGTGCTCGCGCGCAAGTTTGAACACCCTGTACTGCGCGTAGATGCTCGTGCCGCCGAAGGGCTCGCCCTGGCTCAGGATGAGGTCGTCGAGATCGCGTTCGAGGTCGCCGTCCCCCGCCGCAACGGTGTGTGACGTCGCACCAATGGCCTCGGCGACCAGGGCGATCCACTCGTGTTCGGATTTCGCGAACCCGGGGGCGACGAAGCTGAAAGTGTTGATCGGCAGGTCTGGCTCGAGCTTGCGCACCGCTCCGGTGATCGCCGAGGAATCGAGGCCACCCGACAGGGCAATTCCGAGCGGAACATCGCTGCGGAGATTGCGTTTGACCGAGTCGAGGAAGAGGCTGCGCACATCATCCACGGCATCCGCGTATGTGCCGGTGTTCGTCGTCGCGACCGGGGGCCACCAGTAGCGAACGGGAGCCTTCACCGTGCCGGAGTCGAGGTCGAGAACAAGGTAGTGGCCAGGGCGCAGATGCTTGACACCCTCGATGAACGTGCGCTCCGAGTGGTCGTACAGTCCCCACTGCAGGTAGTCGACCGCGGTCTGCCAGTCGAGCCTGGGGTGGGGAACCGCGATCTCGGCCAGACCGGACATCTCACTGCAGAAGGCGAGCTTGTCGCCGCAATCGGTGTAGAAGAGCGGCTTGATGCCGTAGGGGTCGCGGGCCAACGTCACCGTTCTCGAGACGGTGTCGAGCATCGCGACCGCGAACATTCCCTCGAGTCGATCGAGGGCCTTGACGCCCCAGCGCGCCCAGGCCTTGAGAAGCACCTCGGTGTCGCCATCCGAGACGAACGTCTCCCCCAGGTCCGCGAGTTCGTCACGAATCTCCAGGTAGTTCGTTATCTCGCCGTTGAAGGAGATGGTGAACCTGCCGCCGTCCAGCGACATCGGCTGGTGGCCGGCCGGGCTCAGGTCGAGGATCGCGAGACGAACCAGTCCGAGGTCTACGCGGGCGTTGGATGACGGGTCGTGCCAGGCGAATTCACCGAGGTCGTCCGGACCGCGATGCCTGATCGCATCGAGACCCGCACGGAGACGCGCGCCGTCGGACGGGGTCCCGACGCGAGACCAACTCCCTGCAATTCCGCACATTCGCTCATCCTAACTTGGCGCTCATGCCGCGACCCGACCTGTGCGGGCGGTGAGCTTCCTGCGGCTCGGCAGGCCGCAGCCAGCCGGTCGATCCTACGTCGTCGCGAGTCTCGTGCTCACGGAGACCACGAGCTCCGCGACGGATTCGAGTGAGTAGTTTGCCCGTGTCCATTCGCTGAGTCGCGCGCGGGCATCCTTCCCGAGGGGTGCCTCCGCAGCCCGCTCCAACTCGGCCTGCACCGCGGCGACCTCGTAGTCGACAGCGACGCCGGCATCTGGATTTCCGGCGTTTCGCAGGAACAGCACCGTCGGCCCGACTCCCGCGAAGATGACCGGACAGCCCGCGGCAAGCGATGAGTAGACCTTGGTCGTGAACGCGTAGTCGTACCCCTGCCCTGGCTTGAGGCTGGCGACCGACGCCGTGGCTCCCGCGAGTATGGGAGACAGTTCGGTCGGCGAGATCGGGTTTTCGAAACTGACCGACCGCGCGATACCCAGCTCATTCACGCGCTCCCGAAGCGCGTCCCGTTCCTGGCCGTTTCCGATGAATCGAAGAGTGCTCTCCGGATGTGCGGGGAGGAACTTCGCAAAGGCCTCGATGAAGACTCCCGCGCCATGCCACTCCGAGTAACTGCCCGCGTAGACGAACACGGGAGGGTTCGGCGCCGACTGGCCTTCATAACTGAACGCTGAGGTGTCTGCGCCGAAGCCTATCGCGGTAGAGGGGGTTGTGATGTCGAGCTCGCGAAAACGGGCGATGAGCGGCTCGTGCGCGGCGAAGAGGTGCTTCGCCCCCCGGAGTCCCCACACCTCGGCCCAGCGCAACAGGCCGAGCACCACCCGGGAGTTTGTCACCATTGCCGCGGCATCGGACCACAGATCGGCCGAATCGACCGCGTACGGTGTGCGACGCAGTGCGGCGACGATCCTGACAACTCCAACGGTGGTCGGGGGCGGCTCCACGATGTACAGGTCCGCACGGCGCCCGAACAGAAGCCGAAAGAAGAGAGGTATGTCGAAGCTGAGATAGGAGAGATAGCCGCGCACGTACCGCTGACGATCACGCAGCACGGCCGCTCGCCGAACCCGGATGCCGTCGGGGTCGTCGATCACCGTGTCGCGTGGAGGTGCGCTCGTGACGACGGTGACGTCGTGGCCGTGGTCACGGAACGTGCGGGCCCACGATGCCAGGATGCCGGCTGCAGCAGCAACCTCGGGAGCGAAGATACGGCTCACGATCACGACGCGCATGGTGTTCAGTTTTTCTCGAGGAGTTGTCGAACGATGGAACGTTGCGTTGCAAGATCCGATTCGTTGCTGAGCGCCCGCGCGGAGTGGTCTGACGCGGCTTTGAAGCCGATGACGTCCTCGTCCGTGAGCGCTCGAAGCGTGGCGACAAGGTCATCCGTCGACCAGCCGCCCGTGACGAGCCCGATGCCGTGCTCCCTGATGACCCTGTCGGTTTCGATCGCAGGACCGAAGACGACGCCGAGTCTCGCCTGGACGAAGTCGAAGAGCTTGTTCGGCAGCATGAATTGATAGTTCACCGTCTGTGGCGGCAGCAGGAACACGCCGAGATCGTACTGGTTCAGCGTCCTGGGCAGTTCGTCCGGCGGCACCGGATCATGAAAACGTACCCTGGGGTTTCCCGCTGCACGTTCCTGCAGGGTCGAGAGGAAGCGGCTCGCGTTGACCAGGTACAGGTCGAGGGTGAAGCGGTCGTCGAGCGCAGCAACCGCGTCGATGAGGCCCTCGAGGTTTCGATCCGGAATGGCGATTCCGCTGTGGACCAGTCGAACCCGGCCAGGTTGGAGAGCCGACGGGGAGAGCTCTCGAAACGGACCGGCGTTCCGCACTATTTTCGGCAGTACTCCGTAGCGCTCACGGTAGAGCCCAGCGATCGAGTCGTTAACGGTGGTCGCGGCAGCGACGCGCGGAAGATAGCGCCGACAGAGCCAGTCCATGTACGGCTTCACGAGGAGTCGCCACGGGAGACTCGTCGAGTTCTCCTCCGGCGCCCATTCGTGGAGGTCAGACAGGACCGGTGCGTCACCCGCGACCGCGAACGCGAGGGGGAGGGCGCGTGCGTCGTTGGCGACGACGAGATCGAAACGGCGTAGATCCTTGAGCTGGCGAAGAGCCGCGACCTCGCCCGGGGCACGCAATTGCACGCCACGATACCCGTGCAACGCGAGCCGGATGACGCCTCCGGGCGTCTGCGGAAGCGACGGCGCATCCTCGGGAACCTCGATGTGCTCCGTGACACCCTCAGGTGTCGGCCCGTAACCGACGGTGGTCAGTTCTCCGAACTCACGAAGCACCGAAAGCTGTCGTCGAACCCGAGAGTCGCGGGTGAGGGGAGAGAAGGATATCGAGAGGATCCTTTGCACCGCGATGCTCCCCACCTCCGACCGTTCTCATGCCTCGTGATCTGCCCATAGCCTAGACTGGTGCGGCTATGTCAACAGCCCGGGCGCGCATCCTCGTCCTCATTTACACGCCACTCGCCAGCGCCCCTCGAGCGCTCCGACAGGTGCAGGGTCTCCGGGATTCGTACGACGTGACTACCGCCGGTTTCGGATCGTTGGGCTTTGACGGAATTCCGCACGTCGAGATCCCGAATGGGGCGCCACAGCGCTGGGGCAAGCTCGGCCGATTCCTCTACCTCGCCTTCCTGGCCCTGCGCATCCACTGGCCGATTCCTCACCTGAGCGCTCGCGATCGTGACACCGCCCGCCTGCTCGGCGGCCAGGACTGGGACATCGTGATTGCGCATGACCTCTGGGCGCTCGCGGGGGGTCTTCGACTTGCACCTCGGCGGGGAATCATCCTCGACATGCACGAGTATGCGCCAAAAGAGAACGAGCATTCGCGCATCTGGAGACTCGTCATGGAACCGTATGTGCGCTGGATGCTCCGCACAATGGTGCCCAGGGTGTCTGCGATGGCCACGGTCAGTGAGGGCATTGCGGCCGAGTATCGCCGCAGCTTCGGATTCGACAGCGTGGTTGCGGTGAATGCCACACCGTATTACGAGCTCGAGCCGGGTGCGGTTGGAACACCGATTCGACTCGTGCACAGTGGTCTTGCCGCTCCCGAACGTCGCCTTGACCTCATGATCGATGCGGTGCGCGCGACGACGGCGACCGTGACACTCGACCTCTATCTGGTCGACAACGGAGTGGGTGAACTCGAGCGCCTTCGTGCGCGCGCTGCGGGCGATACTCGCATCGTGTTCAGGGAGCCCGTGGCATACAGCGAATTGGTTCGAACCCTGAACGGTTATGACGTCGGACTCAGCGTTCTACCGCCGACGACGTTCAACCTCGCGTGGTGTCTTCCGAACAAGTTCTTCGATTTCATTCAGGCGAGGCTCGGGGTCATCGTGGGGCCGTCGCCCGAGATGGCGGGGTTCGTCGAGCGCTACACGATCGGAGCCGTGACGGACGATTTCGAGGCCGCATCGTTGGCGCGTGTGCTCGACGCGATGACGCCCGAGCAGGTCACCTCATGGAAGCGCGCATCGTCGGCCCATGCGGAGGAACTGTCGAGTGAACGCCAGGCGGATGTCTGGGGCCCGCTCGTCACGCGCGTGCTGGACGCGCCATCCTGACGCGCTATTGATCCCGGGATGTCAGGCAACGGAGATTGCCACTTGTCCTGCGGTGCGGCGAGGCCCAACTAGACTAAATCGATCCCTATCTGGAGGCTGTGAGTGAAGTCCGTTCTTGCTCTGTACCGCGGTGTGGTCAAGAACTTCCCTCCCGGCGGAAGCCGGTTCCTCAACGTGTACGCCTGGTTGCTTGCGTCGCTCGCGGTTTTTGACGCGGCTGCCCTTGGCCTCCTGGCCTTGTGCATTGGACCGCTGGCGATTGGCCAGCCGGTCGTCCTGCCGTTCTTCGGCAAGCTCGATGTCGTTGGTGTCGTGTGGGCGGTGCTCGTCATCTGCGCGGTCATGGTCGCAAAGGGAGCATTTGCGGTTCTGATCACCTGGTGGGGCACGCGCAAGGCTCCCCGGTACGAGGTCGCGATCGGTGACAGGCTCCTTCGCGCCTATCTTGCCGCTCCGTGGCGCGATCGACTGCGCAAGAACTCCAACGACATCATGAATTTCTCTGATGGTGGCGTCAATATCACGGTGAACTCCTTTGTGTTGCCGGGCGCGACACTTCTGGGGGAGGCGGTGAGCCTCATTGTCGTGGTGGGCACCCTCGCCGTTGTGCAGCCGGTGCTCGCGGCCACCACGCTGCTGTATCTGCTGTTCCTGGGTGCGATCCTTTATTTCTGGATCGCCCGGCACGCGCAGATTGCTGGCCAGGTCAACATCCAGAACTCGATTCGTACGTCTCGCGTCATCCTCGAGATCATCCTCGCCATGAAGGAAGTGACGCTGCGCAACAAAGAGCGCGAAGTGGCTACCGTCGTCGAACAGGCGAGAACCAAGAGTGCGCGGGCTCGTGCCAACCTGTACTTTCTCGGGCAGTTTCCTCGGTATGCCCTCGAGGCCGGACTGATCGGTGGCTTTGTCGTCATCGGAGCGGTCGGACTGCTGATCGGGGGCGTGCAGCAGGCCCTCTCCGCCGTCGCACTTTTCGCCCTCGCCGGTTTCCGGGTTGCGCCCTCGATTGTGCGCTTCCAATCGGTCATCGCCACGATGATCTCGGTCGAGGAATACCCGATTCAGATCCTGGCGGAGCTCCAAGAGGTCGAGAAGAGTTCGGGCGAGATCGCGGAGCGCGCGGTTCGACAGATTCCCACCGATCCCCAAAGTCTGACGCTCGACGGCGTGGGGTTCAGCTACTCGGCAGAGGCACCGCCGGCGCTTCGCAACGTGTCGCTCGAGATCGAGTTTGGAACAACGGTCGCGTTCGTCGGTGCGTCCGGCTCAGGCAAGTCGACCATGGTCGACATCCTGCTCAGCCTGCTTGAACCGACCGAAGGCACGATCGCGATCGATGGAACCCCCCTGATGGAACTTCGTACTGACTGGCGCTCGCGGGTCGGGTACGTGCCGCAGGATGTTGCGATCTTCGATGCGACCATCGCACAGAATGTCGCCCTCACCTGGGGAGAGACGTACGATCCCGCGCGCGTCCGGCGTGCGCTCGAACAGGCCCAGCTCTGGGACCTGGTTGCCGCACGCCCGGGCGGCATTGAGGGTCACGTCGGCGAGCGCGGCTTGTCGCTGTCTGGTGGGCAGCGACAGCGGCTCGGAATCGCGCGAGCTCTCTACTCCGAGCCACTCGTCCTCGTCATGGACGAGGCGACGAGCGCCCTTGACACGCAGACCGAGTCACAGGTCACGAGCGCGATCTATGAGCTCGGGGAGGGGATCACCAAGATTGTCGTGGCGCACCGCCTGTCGACGATCATGAAATCTGACCAGATCTTCTTCATGCGGGAGGGTTCTCTCGTCGGCAGTGGGACGTTCGAAGAGTTGATTGCCCGATTCCCGGATTTTGCTCGGCAAGCGGAGCTCGCTGGCCTGGCCTGAGGTGTCGTGAGCGTTTCGGCTTCGCTCCCGTCGTCGGGGTGTCGGCGCCCCTGGCAGTAAAGTTAGTAGTTGGATATTCGGCGCCTGGCGTCGACCGAGTGCAGGAAATGGGCCAATGGACATCGCTGGAAAGAACATTGTCGTGATCGGTGGCGCCGGTTTCATCGGCAGCCACGTCGTCGAGGAGTTGCTCGCGACGGACGTGGGACGAGTCACGATCTACGACAACTTTGCTCGCGGCAAGCGATCCAACGTGGCTGCCCAGCTCGAAGACCCGCGCTGCACCGTGTTCCCCGATGGCGGAGACATCCGTGAGCTGGACGTGCTCAACGCGGCACTCAAGGATGCAGATGGCGTGATCGATCTCGCAGCGATGTGGCTCCTGCACTGCAAGGACTACCCGCGCACTGCGTTCGACGTCAACATCGCTGGAACCTTCAATGTTCTCGAGGCGTGCGTCAACAACAACATCGAGCGCCTCGTGTACTCGAGCTCGGCGAGCGTGTACGGCGACGCGGTCACGGTTCCGATGACCGAGGACCACCCCTTCAACAACCGCAATTTCTACGGCGCCACCAAGATCGCCGGCGAGGCGATGGCTCGCGCGTTCTACGACCGTTTCGGACTCAGCTACGTCGGGCTGCGGTACATGAACGTCTACGGCCCGCACCAGGATCAGACCGCCGCGTACACGGGTGTCATTCCGATCATGCTCAACAAGATCGATGCGAACGAGGCGCCGGTTATCAACGGCGACGGTTCGCAGGCCTACGACTTCGTCACCGCCCGCGACGTCGCGCGCTGCAACGTCCTGGCGCTGCGCAGTGACGTGAACGACGAGTTCTACAACGTCGGCACCGGCATCCAGACCAGCATCAAGCAGCTCTGCGATCTCATCCTCGAACTGCGGGGCTCGGACCTCACGGTCGAGTACCGTCCGTACAGCGCGGAAGACAGCCGCAGGATGGTACAGAACAGGATCGGATCCACGGAGAAGGCCGAACGCGACCTCGGATTCTTCTACAAGGATTCGCTTCGTGACGGGCTCCAGGCACTCATCGAGTGGCGTGCGTCCAACCCGGTAGACCAGTACTAGACAATCACCAGTCCGTTTCGGGCGAGAGGAACCAGCGAAGAATATGTGTGGAATCGCCGGCATAATCAACCTGAAAGGCGACGGCGTTTCTCCGGTTCTGCTCCAGGCCATGACCGACTCCCTGGCTCATCGTGGTCCCGATGGCGAAGGCCACTGGATCCACGAGAACGTCGGCCTCGGACACCGTCGCCTTGCGATCATCGACCTGTCGCCCTTGGGCCGACAGCCGATGGTCTCGAGTGACTCGCGCTACGTCCTGACCTTCAACGGGATGATCTACAACCACCGAGAGATCAGGGCAGAGCTCGAAGCACGCGGCCACCGATTCCGCTCGTCGAGCGACACGGAGGTCTTGCTCAACGCCTTGATCGAATGGGGTCCGCAGGCACTGCAGAGGTTCAACGGAATGTTCGCGTTCGGTTTCTACGATTCTGTTGAGCGCCGACTGCTTCTCGCACGCGATCGTTACGGGATCAAGCCGCTGTATGTCAGCCAGCAGGGGGATGTGTTCTCCTTCGGTTCAGAGCAGAAGGCGATTCTGGCACGTTCCACCTTCGCGCGCCGCCTCGACAAGTCGGCGCTCATGGAATATCTCACGTTCCAGAACATTCTGTCCGACCGTACCCTGCTTGAAGACATCCAGCTCCTGCCGCCGGGGCACTACGCGGTGCTCGACCTGAAATCGACGTCTCCCAAGCTCGCGCTCACGCAGTACTGGGACTTCGACTTCAGAGAGGAGACGCCGGAGGCAAGCCATGCAGAGTACGTCGAGGAACTCGACAGGCTCTTCGCCCAGGCGGTCAATCGACAGCTCCTCAGCGATGTCGAGGTGGGCAGCTACCTGAGCGGCGGGATGGACAGTGGTTCGATCACTGCTATCGCGTCTCAGTCGTTCCCCGGGATGAAGACCTTCACCTGCGGCTTCGACCTGAGCAGTGCCTCCGGCATGGAGCTCGGCTTCGACGAGCGAGCCATGGCCGAGGCGATGTCCGCAGCGTTCAAGACAGAGCAATACGAGGTGGTGCTCAAGTCAGGTGACATGGAGCGTTCGCTCCCCGCGCTGGTCAGTCACCTCGAAGAGCCGAGGGTCGGACAGAGCTACCCCAACTACTATGCGGCGCAGCTGGCAGGCAAGTTCGTCAAGGTCGTGCTCTCCGGGGCGGGCGGTGACGAGCTCTTTGGCGGCTACCCCTGGCGCTACTATCGCGCGACGAGCGCTCGCAACTTTGAAGACTATGTCGACAGCTACTTCGACTATTGGCAGCGGCTCACGTCTCCAGATGAGCTCAAGGGACTGGTCAGCCCGATCAGTGCGGATGTCGCCCACGTCTCGACGCGGGACGTCTTCCGCGGCGTGTATCCGACCGAGCCGGGCGTTCTGGAACGACCGGAAGACTACATCAACCAGTCGCTCTACTTCGAGGCAAAGACCTTCCTGCACGGCCTGCTCGTCGTTGAAGACAAACTCTCGATGGCCCACGGGCTGGAGTCACGAGTCCCGTTCCTCGACAACGACCTCGTCGACTTCGCCATGCGGGTGCCCGTCAAGTACAAGCTCAACAACCTCGCCGAGGTCGCGCGGATCAATGAGAACGAGCCCGGGGCCAAGGCGGAGCAGTTCTTCCAGCGCACCAAGGATGGCAAACAGATCCTGAGGGACGCCATGGGCAGGCACATTCCGGAATCAGTCACGAGTCGTACGAAGCAGGGCTTCTCCTCGCCGGACGCAAGCTGGTTCAAGGGAGAGAGCATCGACTTCGTTCGACGCCAGCTCAGCGGATCCACGCCCCTCTTCGATGTTCTCGACCGGGACGCCGTGACCACCGTGCTGGAATCCCACTTCACAGGCAAGGAGAATCGGCGTCTTCTGGTCTGGGGCCTGCTGAGCCTCCACGAGTGGCTGAGCCAAATCCAACCGTCGGCCTAAGGAGGAGCCGAGTGAGAGTCCGGCATTTCGGTAACACCGCGAACAACGCGTTCCACAACGCTCTGCTGTTGCAGGAGTACGAGGGGATCGAATCGGTTCTCCCCGTGTTGATGTTCGGCCTGGAGCACGGTATGTCGGCACCGGGCTGGGATGTTGTCGACTTTGATGTCGCCGACCCGGCCTGGGTGGCGCGGCCGGAATGGGGAGCCATCCCCGAGGCAGCAGCTATCAACGCGAAGTACTCCGACTTGAAAATCGCGGCTGCGGCCACTCCCGGACACGTTCCGCTCCCCGGGCACTATCGGCGTCCCAACTTTTTGCCGGGCTTTCGACGGTGGGCCAATGCCTACGTCGCGGGTAAGCGATGGGCGCAACCCCTTGTAGACCTCAGAACCCGCCAGGGGTTTGAGCGGCGCCCCGTCGTCTCAGAGGAAGGCGATCTCATCAACGTCTTCTACGGCCCGGACTCGCTGAGCTGGGTGAAACCATCCGAGTCATCCACGAGAACGGTGAGCCTGGAGCACGGCACAGTCCGGTGGCTCGGTGGCAGCGGAAGTGATCAGGCGTTGCTTCGCAAGGCCTACACGGAGCAGCTTCAGCGATCCATGCATCTCTGGGTGACCAATCTTGACCCTCGCACGTTGGAGATTGCCGAAGACGTGGCACCCGGGCGATGGTCGGTGCTCCCGCATCCCTTCATGCTCGACTCCCGCGTGCCGTTTGCGGAGTCACCGGCACGACGCGAGGCCCTGCTGAAGCAGACCGATTCGGAGCTCTTGGTCCTGCTGCCCTCCAGCCAGAATTGGAGCAAGGATCACGACAAGGGCTCGATCAAGGCGCTGAACGCGTTCATCGAGCTGCGCAATCGGGGCATTCATGTCGGCCTGGTGGCGGTCGAGTGGGGCCTTCAATTGGACGAGTCGAAAGCACTTCTCAAGCGTGCGGGAGTGAGCGATCACGTCGCGTGGGTTCCTCCGATGGCTCGCTTCGGCCTGCAGCGAATGATGGCCAATGTGGATGTGGTGTGGGACCAGTTCGGCCTTGAGGCGTTCGGTGCGCTCGCACTGCGTGCCGTTGAGCAGGGCACCCCCTTCGTGAGCAGGGGGCTCGCGCCCATTGGCGAGGAACTCATCGGCGGCCCCGTCCCCTGGATCCACGCGGCGAGCGTGGACGACATCGTGCGTGAGACCTCCGCGGTGTTCGAGCTGATGGGTCGCCTCGGGCGAGATGCGGTCATCGAAAGCACTCGCGCGCAGTACCGCACCTGGCTTCTCGATCGGCACTCTCCGGCAATCACTGCGGCATTGCAGCGTGACGTCTACTCGAGGATTCTGGACGGTACTTTTGAGCCGGGAACCTCGGTTCCTGGCCGATGGTCGGAGTTGTTGACCGACGCGTCGCACGGAGAGGAAAGCTGATGCCAATCACGACCGCCGTGGTCACGGGTGCCGCCGGGCTTCTCGGGCGGGCGACCGCCATCGCCCTTGCGGACTCCGGTGTCGATGTTCACGCGCTCGTGCGCAACAAAGACCAGGCATTCAGGAATGACATCGTCTTTCACGAAGTAGACCTGTCCCGACCGCTCGGGTCGAGCGCCCTGCCCGAGCGTGTCGATGCGGTGTTCCACCTCGCTCAGGCCCGCGAATTTCGCGACTTTCCCGGTTCTGCGCCCACCGTCTTCTCCATCAACGTTGCTTCTACGGCGTTCCTTCTCGATTACGCGCATCGGGCAGGAGCGAGCAGCTTTGTCTACGCGTCATCCGGTGGCGTCTACGCGGGTAAGTCGGGCGCCGCACTCACCGAGGAGTCGCCACTGCAGTCTCCCGAGCAGCTCGGCTACTATCTCGCGACAAAGCTGTCGAGCGAGGCTCTCCTGCACAGCTACTCCGGGCTCTTCTCGACGGCGGCGCTGAGATACTTCTTCATCTATGGGGCTGGGCAGGCGCGCTCGATGCTCATTCCGCGACTCTACGATCGCGTGCGGAACGGGGAAGCGCTGTCCCTGCAGGGCGACAGCGGGATGAGCATCAACCCCGTCCACGTGTCGGATGCCGCAGCGGCCACGATCGCGGCTGCGAGCCTCGACGGTGCGTCGACGATCAACATTGCGGGGCCGGAGACCATCTCGCTGCGAGGCATGGGTGAGCTCTTCGGTCGTGACCTTGGGAGAGAGCCGCTCTTTGACCAGGCAGGGGGCACCGCGACAGATCTCATCGCGTCGACCACGCTCATGAGTGATGTGCTTGTCGCACCCGCGACCACCCTGGGTGACGCGCTCGACGACATCCGTGGATGATGCGCGTTCTCCATCTGCCCACGACCGTCGGCGGCACGTCGTCCGGACTCAGCCGCCAACTGAGGCTGTTGGGCATTGATTCCCAGGTCTGGGCGGTAGATCAGAATTACTTCGAGTATCCGGTGGATCGCGTTCTCACGGATCAAAAAGACGGTACTTTCACGCGCCTGGTCAAGATGCTCCGGGCTGGCGTATACGTGTTTGGCCGCTGGGACGCCGTACATTTCAATTACGGGAGCACGCTCTTCTCGACTTGGCACACACGTTCTGATCGCACGGGTGCGGCTCGTTTCGTCGAAGCGACACTGAACGGCGCTTCTGCTGTTCTGCAGCGCATGGAGCTCGCGATTCTCCGTGCGCGGCGCATCCCGGTGTTCGTTCACTACCTGGGAGATGACGCGCGTCAGGGAGATTATTCGCTGGAGCACTTCGACGTGAGTATCGCGACGCAGGTTCCTCACGGGTATTACAGGCCCGAGACCGACAGCTGGAAGCGCCGCCAGATCGCCTTGATGACCAGGCAATCGGCGGCGGTCTACGCAGCCAACCCTGACCTTCTCAACGTCTTGCCTGCGACGAGCACCTTTGTGCCATACGGTCACGTTGGGGTGGGGGAATGGGCACCTCGGTACACCCAGGCGGAACACGACGTGCTCGTGTTCGCCCACGCCCCCAGCCACCGCGGGGTGAAGGGCACAGACCTCATCATCAACGCGCTCGCCGAATTGGAGGCCGAGGGGTACCGATTCACTCTCGACCTCATCGAGGGAGTGAGTAATTCGGCGGCGCTCAAGCGCTATGAAGCTGCGGACGTCATGATCGATCAGCTCTACGCCGGATGGTATGGCGGTGTCGCGGTGGAGGCGATGGCTCTGGGCAAGCCGGTGCTCGTCTATCTCAGGGACTCCGACTTTCGGCACCTGCCCGCGGAGATGGTCGAGGAACTGCCGTTCCTCAGGGCGACACCGACGACGGTCAAGGAAGACCTGAGGGCGATCCTCGAGATGCCGCGCGAGGAACTCCTGGCGAGGGCCAGGTGGAGCAGGGCCTTCGTCGAGAAATGGCATGACCCGGTGAAGATCGCCTCGAAGGTTGCCGAGGACTATCGTAAAGGGCAGGAATCCTTGGGACATCGGTCCCACAAGTGATGTTGACAACCGTAGGCGCAATGCCCTTCCCGGGTGCGATTTGCCGCGCTGCGAGAACAGGAAACGTGTAGTGAGCCCCAAGAGTGTCACGATCATCGGCGGCGGAATCATCGGACTCGCACTCGCGAAAAGTCTCTCCTCGAGTGGCCACGCGGTCACCGTGCTCGAGAAGGAAGATCACTGGGCTGCGCACCAGACAGGGCATAACTCCGGCGTGATCCACGCCGGACCGTACTACAAGCCGGGATCGTTGAAAGCCACGATGTGTCTGGCGGGAAACCGCTCGATGACGGCGTTTGCACAGGAATATGGCATCGCCCACGACAAGTGCGGCAAGCTCATTGTCGCGACGTCGGAGAGCGAGGCGGTGCGTCTGGACGCACTCGCGGCGCGGGCAATCTCGAATGGCGTCGATTGCCGATTGATCTCGATGGACGAGGCGCGGGAATATGAGCCTCACGTGGGTGGCGTGAAGGCGCTTCGTGTCGAGGACACAGGGATCATCGACTACAAGGCGGTTTCCGCAAAGTATGCGGAGCTTGCCGCGGAACACGGGGCGAACCTCATACTCGGCACCCGTGCGCGTGCGATCCACAGCTCCGACCGCGAGGTTGTTGTCGAGCACGACCGCGGTGAGGTGAAGTCTGAGCTGTTGATCAACGCGGCCGGGCTGCACAGCGATCTCATTGCAAAGCTCGCAGGGATGTCTCCCACGGTGCAGATCGTGCCGTTCCGCGGCGAATATTATGAGCTGAGCGAGGAACGCCGGGACCTGGTCAAGGGTCTGATCTACCCGGTGCCGGACCCCGAGATGCCATTCCTTGGAGTTCACCTGACGAGAATGATCGATGGGGCTGTGCACGCGGGGCCGAATGCCGTCTTTGCCCTGTCGCGTGAGGGCTACAAGTGGAGCACGATTTCCCCGCGCGACCTCGTGAGGTCCGTCACCTTCCCCGGGTTCCTGAGGCTTGCATCCGGGAACATCAAGACCGGCGCACAGGAGGTCATTCGTTCGTTCTCGAAGCGCCGTTTTGCCCGCGACCTCGCGACTCTCGTCCCCGAGATCACCGCCGCCGACATCGTCCCGTCCGGATCAGGTGTTCGGGCCCAGGCGATCGGTCGTGACGGCAAACTCGTCGACGACTTCGTGATCCAGCAGAACAGGAATCAGATCCACATCCTCAACGCGCCGTCGCCGGCCGCGACCAGCTCCCTGGAGATCGCTCGCCACATCTCCGGGCTTGTCGCCGCGGTCGCGTAGGACCGCGCTAACTGGGGGCAAACACTTCACTCGCGCGCCGTGAAGCCAATTTATAATTTGGTTGAGTAACCTTGCGCGAGGCGAATGCATGGGTGGGTATTAGGTGGGGAACGGATCACGCGGGTCTGGAGTGGGACGGCGGCTGCGCCGCGCCTTCAGCGTGCTCATTTCGGCACTCCTTGTCGGTGTCACGCTTATTGCGATCGCGCCCACCACGCGTGCAGATGCGCTGTCGGGCAGCGACTTCAACGCAGGTCTGATCATCAGCGACAACCTGTTCTACAACTCAAGTGCCATGTCTGGATCCGAGATCCAGCAGTTCCTGGCGGCCAAGGGTAGTGGCCTCGCTGGCATGTCATTCAGCGTAAGCAGTCGAGGCGCCGTCTACTCCGACTCCACCGGTAACGTGCGCTGTGGGGCATTCTCCGGTGGAACCCTTTCGGCGGCGACCATTATTTTCAACGTGCAACAGGCGTGCGGCATCAGTGCCAAAGCGCTGCTGGTGACTTTGCAGAAAGAACAGGGGCTCATAACCAATGCCTCGCCATCGCAGGCTGCCCTGGATCGTGCGATGGGTTTTGCCTGCCCGGATACGGCACCCTGCGCGCCCACGTCTCTCGGATTCGGAAACCAGGTCTATTCCGGTGCTTTGCAGCTGAACACCTACCGAGCAAGTAACTTCGGGCGACAGCCGGGGCTGCAGTACATACCGTGGAACCCCAACTCGGGATGCGGTGGCTCGCAGGTCTACGTGCAGAACTACGCGACTGCGGCGCTGTATAACTACACCCCGTACCAGCCGAATGCGGCAGCCCTCGCAAATCTGACCGGGTCAGGCGACGGTTGCTCGTCGTACGGTAACCGGAACTTCTGGGTCTACTACTCCAACTGGTTCGGCAGCCCCATGGGCGGCACGCCGTACCCGATTGTCAATCCGATTATTTCGGGTACAACCGCAGTGGGGGCCACGCTTACGGCGCTCGCAGGCACCTGGGGTGGATCGCCGACCTTCTCGTATGCCTGGGTGAACTGCAGCAACAGTCCTGACATTTTCGTAAGTGGCTTCCCGCCCGGATGCAATTCCATTCCGGGAGCCGCCGGATCCACCTATGTGACGACGGCAACCGATGTCGGAAAGTACGTTGCTGTCGTCGTGACGGGGTCGAACGCCAATGGTGGGATGACGTCGACTGCACTCCTGGCGACAAAGATAGGGACACCTGTCAACACGGTTGCACCGACAATCTCAGGCTCTGCGACGCTCGGAACTGCCTGGACGGTGAATGTTGGGAACTGGGCGGGTACGCCGACGCCGACGATCGCTGTCTACTGGTTGCGATGTGATCATCCTGTGACTTCGGGGTACACCCTCGTGCCGGCAGGGTGTTCGGCGATCAGCGGTGCTACTGGGCACGATTACGTATCGACTTCGGCAGACGTGGGAATGTACCTGACCGCCCAGGTGTCGGGCAATAACTCTCTGGGGTTCTCGATTGCCGGGACACTCAACTCGGTCCAGATTGGATTTCCTGTCAACACGGTTGCACCGACGGTCTCGGGGTCTGCAACGGTGGGTTCGATCTGGACCGTGGACGTTGGGACGTGGACGGGTGTTCCTGCCCCGACCAACGTCATCTATTGGCTGCGATGCGGCCACCCGGTGACTTCTGGCTACACGACAGTTCCTTCGGGCTGTGTTCCGATCAGCGGGGCGACCAGCACGACCTACCAATCCACCATGGCTGATGTCGGATCGTATTTGACCGCGCAGGTGGCGGGGAACAGTTCCCGAGGGTTCACCATTGCCGGTGCGCTCAATTCGACTGCGGTCGCGGCTGCGGCTCCTGCCAACACGGTTGCACCGACGGTCTCGGGTTCTGCGACGGTGGGTTCGACCTGGACGGTGAATACGGGGACCTGGACCGGGACGCCGACTCCGACCATCGTGATCTATTGGCTGCGGTGTTCCCAGCCCGTGACGTCTGGGTACTCGACGGTTCCCGCGGGGTGCCAGGTCATCAGCGGGGCCAATGGCACCAGCTATGTTGCGGCAGCGGCGGATGTCGGCAAGTACCTCACCGCGCAGGTGGCGGGGAACAACTCGATCGGCTATGCCATCGCGGGGACGCTCAGCCCCGTTGCGATTCAATCCAGCTTCCCCAATATGGTGAATCCGCCGGTCGTGACCGGATCCGCAGTGGTCGGGTCGCAGTGGACGGTCAATCCAGGCACCTGGACCGGGTCTCCAGCACCGACGCTCGGGATCTTCTGGCTGCAGTGTGATTCTCCAGTGACGACCGTATTCACGACGGCCCCCGCCGGATGCCGGGCCATCGACGGCGCGCACAGTACGACGTATGCGCCGACCCTGAGCGACGTTGGAAAATACATCACGGTGCAGATTGCCGGGACGAACACTCTCGGCTTCGCGTTGGCTGGAGCAATTGGCACCGTCAAAATGCAATCGGCACTACCTGCCAACGTTGTCGCGCCAACGGTGTCTGGATTGTTCGTGGTCGGCTCAACGTGGACAGTGAACACGGGCACCTGGTCTGGATCGCCGGCCCCAACCCTGGCGATCAATTGGCTGCGATGCGACTCCCCAACCCGGCAGTACACGGTCGTTCCCGCCCAATGCCAGGCCATTCCGGGGGCGACAAACACCACATACGTCTCCACCGCAAGTGACCTCGGCAAATACCTCACGGCCCAGGTGGCAGGCAATAGCTCACTCGGGTTCTCGCTGGCCGGCGCCCCCACGACACGCGCGATCGGATCACCTCACAACACGGTGACACCGCTGGTGTCGGGCTCAGCGACGGTGGGTGCGACCTGGACGGTGGACGCGGGGACCTGGACTGGTGTGCCGGCCCCGACGCTGACGTGGCAATGGCTGCGGTGCGATTGGCGCCTCGTACAGGGCGATACCACGAGCGTGACGGCGTGCAGCTACATCGCCGGCGCTAATTCAACGACGTACGTGACCACCGCGGACGACACGGGCAAGTATCTCGGCGTGCTGATGGAGGGCACCAACACGCTGGGTGCGGAATACGCCCCGATAACGACGGGGGCAACGCCAATTGCGCCCTAGCGCTACTTCCTGGTGAAGTGGCTGAGTCCCAGGGTCGGGTCGCCGGTCGTGTAGGTGAAACCGGCTTCTTCAATGGCCTTTCGAAGCTTTCGCGGCCACGATGGTCGACGGGACTTCGGCTCGTGAAACGGGTCTGCATACCGATTCGGCGTCCACAGGACGATGCCGTTGTCGTAGATGCGCACGCGTTCCGGGAGAAGTGATGTCCTGGCTTGCGCAATCTTGGTGCGGATCGGAACGCGAAGCAGGAGAAGCCCATACAGGACCTTGGCGATGCGCGCCCTGCGCGGCTCGAACGTGTGGTCCCAGACCATGAGGTCCGCGCCCTTTTTCGCGACTCGCGCCAACTCGCTCAACGTGAGCTTGAGGTCGAGCGTGTGATCCAGCGCAGTGGCTGCGACGACGAGGTCGACGGAATCATCCTTCAATGGAAGGAATTCTCCGACACCCTGGATGAATCGTCCACTCCACTGGCTGTCAAATGGGTCGACGCCGATCAGCGTGGCGCCGGGCAGCGGCGGTAGATAGGCAGGCTGCGGGAGCGGGCCGCATCCGAGGTCTAAAACGACGCTCGGGTTCGAGCCGAGGTTCTTTTCGATGAAACTGGCAAATTGCACGGCATCTTCGCGTCCGTCGACGGAGCAGGAACTTCCCTTCATCAGCGAATAGGAAACATAGCCGTTGTTCTGCGCCGCGGACCATCGGAGGAATCTGCGCAGATCTACTTTCGCCAGGAGCTGTCGATAGGGATATTCGAAGTGCGAGGCGGAACGCGCCGTATACGGGAGGCCGCAGTTGGGGCACGACTCGTCATAACTCTCCAGCGACGCAGAGGAATGGACGGGGCGGGTCGCCAGCTCCAGTGCGAAGCTGAAATCGCGTGACGCGGGCTGCTTCTGAGGTAGATCCGCGCTGCATCGGGGGCAGACCCATTCGGTGGCAGTATTCGGCGCTGAGATGTCATTCTCCATCCGTAAAAGTTCCCTGGACGCAGGCGGCGCCGAGCCGGGAATACTCGTGAGGCGACTGGGCGCGATCCCTACACCCCGAGTATAAGGTGGAGCTCCTTGACGCACGGATGAACCGCTTGCCCTGGAGCAGGCATCTACTCGGCGTCACTACCGAGAGCTAGCCCAGTCGACGCTCCACGCCATCCGCCACCATCTGCTCGGCGATCTCCACCACGCGCGTGCCCTCCGCCAGCGTGACGATGCCCTTCGGCTCGCCGGCCAGCACGGAGTCACGGAAGGCTTCGTGCTCGGCCAGCAGAGGCTCCTTGCGGGCCAGGGCGAAGCGAGTCATGTCGCCCTCGGAGACTCCGCGGAACACCGCGGCCTGGTCCCAGGTGTTCTGCACAGTTCCATTCTGGAAGTGCGTGAGGTTGGCGTTGAGGGTGTCTGCGACGAGCACACCCTTCTCGCCCGAGATGATGGTGACTCGCTCTTTGAACGGAGTCAGCCAGTTGACCACGTGAGAGGTGATCGTTCCGCCCGAGAGCGTGCCGACCGCCACGACCATGTCTTCGTGCGGCCTGCCGCTGCGGTGAGCAGTGCGCGCGTTCACGGAGACGTACTCCTGCTGGGCCACCCACGCGGTCAGGTCGATGTCGTGAGACGCCAGGTCCTTGATAACCCCCACGTCGGCGATCCGGCCGGGGAACGGACCCTGTCGACGCGTGGCGATCTGGTAGATCTCGCCAATGAGATCCTCCTCGATCCGCTGCCGTGCAGCCTGAAGCGCAGGGTTGTAGCGCTCGATGTGACCGACCCCGCCGATCAGGCCCTTGCTGGCGAACAGGTCGCGCAGCTGGACCGCACTTTCTCCCGTGGAGGCGACCGGCTTCTCGATGAGAGCGTGGATGCCCTCCTCGGCAAGACGCGTGCCCATGTCGAGGTGGTAGACGGTCGGGGTTGCGATGACGGCGTAGTCGATGCCCAACGCGAGCAGTTCGTCGAGCTCGTGGACGACCGGCCGGTCGTGCACGCGAGCGGGCACGGTCGGCGCCGGATCAAACACACCGACGAACTCGACACCGTCCAGTTCCGAGAGCACGCGAGCGTGGTTCCTGCCCATCATGCCCAGGCCGAGCACACCAGCGCGCAGCGTCATCAGGCGCCTGCCTTCGCGACGGCATTGACCGCTTCGACGATGTTCTCGAGCTCCTGCTGCGTGAGCGAGGGGTAAATGGGGAGTGACAGCACCTGCTGCGCGACCTCTTCGGTCTTCGGCAGGTCGAGGTCGAGCCTGAACGAGGGAAGCCTGTGGATCGGCGTCGGATAGTAGACGCCGCTTCCGACGCCTCGCTTTCCGAGCTCCGCCTGGAATGCATCCCTGTCGTGGTCCACCACGCGGATCGTGTACTGGTGGAAGACGTGCACTGCGCCCTCTGCGGTCGGAGGAGTAACAACTCCGCGGAGTTGTGAGTTCAGGAAGGTCGCGTTCTCCTGGCGCTTCGCCGTCCATCCGGCGAGCTTTCTCAGCTGCACGCGCCCGATTGCCGCGTGGATGTCCGTCATGCGGGTGTTGAAGCCCACGACCTCATTCTCGTAGCGGCGCTCCATGCCCTGGTTGCGGAGCATCCGAGCCTGGCGCTCCAGCTCGGCAGACCCGGTCGTGATCATGCCACCTTCGCCGGAGGTCATGTTCTTCGTTGGGTAGAACGAGAAGGAGCCTGCGACGCCCCAGGCGCCGACGGGAACTCCGTTGACCGAGGCGGCGTGGGCCTGGGCTGCGTCCTCGAAGAGCAGGAGCCCGTGCTTGTCGGCGATCGCGCTGAGAGCAACAAGGTTTGCGGGATGCCCATAGAGATGCACGGGCATGATCGCCTTGGTGCGCGGTGTGATCGCTGCCTCGACTGCCGCAGGATCCATCGCGAAGTAATCGGGCTCGATATCGACGAAGACCGGTGTTGCGCCTGCGAGGCTGACCGCGTTCGCGGTTGCCGCGAAGCTGAACGACGGCACAATCACCTCATCGCCGTGGCCGATGCCCCCCGCGAGGAACGCGAGGTGCAGGGCCGAGGTGCCGGAGTTCACCGCAATGGAACGCCTGCCGTCGACGATCGCCGAGAACTCGTTCTCGAACGCCGCGACCTCGGGGCCCTGCGCGAGCATGCCCGAGAGCATGACACGGTCGACGGCTGCTCTCTCTTCGTCGCCGATGAGCGGTTTCGCCGCAGGGATCATGAGTTCTCCACCTCAGTTAATGTGTCTGGTCCAAGTTGCTTGTACTGTCGCGATGTCACGGGGCACACCCAGATGTCGCCATCTTCGTGGGTGAGCGGGTGGCCTGCCTTGCCAACCCAGCCGACGCGACGCGCTGGATTGCCGACGACCAGCGCGAACGCTGGAACATCCTTGACCACTGTAGATCCGGAGCCGACCAGGGCCCACGCGCCGATGGTGACCGGCGCAATGCAGACGCTCTTCGCGCCGATCGACGCGCCTTCGTTAACCGTGACGCCGACCGCTTCCCAGTCGTCTGCAGACTTGGGGGAGCCGTCTTCGTTGATCGCGCGCGGGAACTGATCGTTGGTGAACACGACGGCCGGGCCCACGAACACACCCCTGGCGAGTTTCGCGGGCTCGTAGACCAGCGCGTAGTTCTGGATCTTGCAGTTGTCTCCGACCTCTACACCGGTGCCGATGTACGCACCGCGGCCGACAATGCAGTTCTCGCCGATGGTCGCGTCTTCGCGTACCTGTGCGTAGTGCCAGATTCGAGCGGACGACGCGATCGAAGCGGTAGCAGCAACATCAGCAGTGTTGTGGACGTTGGTGCTGTCCGAGGTCATGCGTGCTCCAGTGAAATCAGAAGTGTGGGGTCACCCAATTCTATGCGCCAGCACCCCCTTACCCTATTTATGAACGGGCCCGGCAGCGCAGTGCGGTGGCGATAGGGGTGGGCCGAGCGATGCATCCGCGGTGCGGAGTGATCGACCCTAAACTGGGCGAGTGAAAGTAATGGTGACTGGCGGAGCGGGCTACATCGGCGCCCACGTCGTGCGGTTGCTGGAGGCTCGCGGCGACAGCGTCGTCATCGTCGATGATCTGGTTTCGGGGGATCGTACCCGCATTGGCACTGCCCCGCTCATCCAATTCGATCTTGCCAGCGATGCCGCCGTTGACGCGCTCACTCGCGGGCTTGGCGAGCACGAGGTCGATGCCGTGATCCACCTTGCGGCGCGCAAGCAGGTCGGCGAATCCGTGGAACGACCGGCCTGGTATTTCCAGCAGAACATCGCGTCACTCGCCAATGTGCTCATGGCGATGGATGGCGCAGCCGTGCAGCGACTGGTGTTCTCGTCGTCGGCCGCCGTGTACGCATCGGCCGATCGCGCACTCACCGAATCTGACCCGACCGCGCCGGTGAATCCCTACGGAGACACGAAGCTCATCGGTGAGCGGCTCATTGCCTCGGCCGCCGTCGCTGCGGGTATCGCGGGGAAGTCACTGCGTGCTTCGAGCCTGCGCTACTTCAACGTGGCGGGTGCCGGCTCACCCGAGCTTGGAGACAACTCGGCGTCCAACCTCGTTCCCATGGTCTTCGAACGGCTCGATGCCGGTGAACCCCCGCAGATCTTCGGAGACGACTACGAGACGGCAGACGGCACCTGCGTGCGCGACTACGTGCACGTCCTGGACGTGGCCGAAGCACACCTGGCCACACTGGACGCGCTTGACCGCCTTGGGCACGGGCACCACGTCTTCAACATCGGGACGGGTGTCGGCCTGAGCGTGCGCGAAATGATCACCGCGATTCTGCGGGTTGCTGGCTCGCCCCTCGGCGCGGAAGTCGTGGGCAGGCGGCTCGGGGATGCCCCCGCTGTCGTGGCCTCAATCGACAAGATTCGCGAGGCCGTCGGGTGGCACTCGAGGCTCGGCCTTTCGGATATCGTCGAGTCGGCGTGGGAATCCCATCGTGTGCTCACGCGTACCCATTAGGAAATTCTTCCACGCGAGACTTGCTCAGCGATAGACTGCGCACGACGTTAGACAGAGCGGACATGATGTGAAGCGAGCACTCATCACCGGCATCACCGGACAAGACGGTCTGTACCTCGCCGAGTTGTTGCTCGCCAAGGGGTACGAGGTCTTCGGGGTCATTCGTGGCCAGGACAATCCGAAATACGCCACGGTACGAGAGATGTTGCCCGCCGTCACCCTGATCAAAGCCGATGTGATGGATATCTCGGGCCTCGTGCGAGCGCTTCGAATCGCGCAGCCCGACGAGGTCTACAATCTCGCGGCCATCTCGTTCGTGCCGTACTCCTGGGAGAACCCGGGCCTGACCAGCGAGGTCACAGGCAAGGGGGTTCTCAACGTTCTCGAAGCCATCCGATTGTGGGCGGGCGACGACCTGTCCGGAGTGCGCTTCTACCAGGCCTCCAGCTCCGAGATGTTCGGCCGGGTACAACAGGTTCCGCAAACCGAGTCGACGAAGTTCTGGCCACGGTCTCCCTATGGTGCAGCCAAGGCGTTCGGGCACCACCTCACCGTCAACTACCGCGAGTCCTATGGCCTGCATGCCTCCAGCGGAATCCTGTTCAACCACGAGTCACCGCGGCGCGGGGCCGAGTTCGTCACCCGCAAGGTGACCAGGGCTGTCGCTCGGATCTCCCTCGGACTGCAGAGCGGCCTCAGCCTCGGCAATCTGGACGCGGAACGCGACTGGGGCTTCGCGGGGGACTTTGTCGAGGCCATGTGGCTAATGCTGCAGCAGGACACCGCGGACGATTACGTGGTCGCGACAGGCGAAACGCACTCGGTGCGGCAGCTGCTTGACATCGCATTCAGCGAGGTGGGCATCGATGACTGGGGTCCACTGGTGCAGCAGGATACGAGTCTCCTGCGTCCGGCAGAGGTTGACCACCTGGTCGGCGACTCCACCAAGGCCCGGGAGGCGCTGGGCTGGAAGCCGACCGTGGGATTCGCCGACCTCATCCGGATCATGGTGCAGGCTGACCTGGCCGAACAGAACATGCTGCAGGCGCAGCTCAGGGCCCTGCAGCTCTAACTGCCCTGGTCTGTCTCTGGCGGAGCCTGTGACCCTGTCATTGTCGGAGCCTGCGGCTCCGTGGCCGCGAACGCTCGTCTCCAGCTGAGTTCGTGCGCGGCCTTCACACAGCAGATCACGAAGGCGAGCCAGCCGAACTCGTAGAGGATCGAGCTCTCGAAGAGCGCCGTCGAGATGAGCACGACGAGCATGAGTGCCGGCCAGGCATAGACGATGCTGCGCTGCTTCGACGCCAGGAGCCAGGAGCGCACGAATGCGAGCCCCACGAGCCCGATGAAGAGCAACAGGCCGATCAACCCCACCTGGAACCAGACGTCGAGGAAGGCATTCAGCCCGGATGTCGGGGTGCTGTCGCGATAGTTCAGGAACGCCTCGAAGGGGTGAACATCCTGTCGCCAGTGCCCGACCCATCCCCAGCCCTGCAGGTTATTCACCGGGATGAGCGATCGGATCTGCTGCCACAGCTTCAGGCGCAGGGACAGCTCATTGGTGCCCGCCAGTGCGGTGATGATCGGCGTGCGAAGTGCCCAGGCCGTGGCGATGGCCGCGATCGTCGCGGCCGCGATCCCGGCCTGCCAGTACGGCTTGTGTTCGACCTTGATACGCCGTACCACGGCGAGGGCACCCGCGGCCAGCGCGAGCACGACGACCGCGCCGCCGGCGACGGGGGAGCGGGCAAGGATCAGGCAGATCGCGGCGAGAGAGATCGAGGCGACGCCCAGCCTTCGCGAGATCGACCTGGTCAGCAGTTCCGTGCCAAAGGTGACGAGCGCGACGAGCGCGACGATGCCGAACTGGTTACGCCGGCCGAATATGCCCTGGAGCGGGCCGAACACGTCCAGGTTGCCCTGGATGAACAGGAGCCTGATCGGAGAATCGATGAGGAGCCCGGAGACGATCTCCAGTGTCAGCGAGAGCACGAGAGCCACGCGCAGGACGTCGCCGAACGCCCGAGCGATCTGGATGGTATCGCGCACGAGGGCAACGTAGATGCCGAGCATCGTCACCGCGCCGAAATAGACGACGCTGCCGAACGTGGCCCATTGGTACTGGCTCCAGAAGACGGATGCTCCGGCCCAGGTCACGAACACGAGCAGCGAGATAGGAAGGAGTCCGTGCCATTCGATCTCGCGCTGCTTCGCGACGAGCGACACGGCCGCCAGCAGGACGAGCGTGGACAGGATGCCCAGCAACCCCGGCCATCCGATCAGCTGTTGGAAGAAGAGCGAGCCGAGCTCCGTCGCGATGATGAGGTGGGTCAGCGCCGCGGTGAAGCGGGGCGCCGCGAAGAAATAGCGCCCTGCCTCCACGATCGCCGACGGCGGCCTGACCGTGCTCACCGCCCGCTCACCGCCTGCTCTCCACTCCGCTTCCGGCCCGCGCCGCCTCGAGCCGCGCGGTCTCCACCTCGGCGCTCAGCGGGCCGAGCTTGGTCTTCACCGCAAACACGACCAGCAGGATCCAGCCGCCCTCGATCAGGAGGCGGCTCTCGGCGAGGGACTGCACGAGCTCCGCCGTGAGGAGGAGAAGCGGCAGCAGAGCCACCCAGGAGTAGCCGGTGTGCGCGCCCGCGGCCTCTCCGTCGCGGGGGGAGCCTTCTCGGTCGCGGGCGAGACGATCCGTTGCCATGAGCCAGGAGCGCACGACCGTCGAGACGACAAGCAGGCCGAAGACCACGAGACCCAGGATGCCTAGTTGCAGCCAGACATCCAGCCAGGCGTTGTGCGCGTGCATGACCTGCACCCCGCCGCGCACGATGAGGTCTTTGAAGGGTTCGACCCAGGGTGTCCAGTAGCTGACCCAGCCCCACCCGAACGCCGGGCGCTGCTGCGCGAGGTGGATCACGGCCTCCCAGATTCCCTGCCTGCCGGTGAGCGTGCCACTCTTGCCGAGCAGTTCGAGCAGCTGGCTGCGGAAGATCACGCCGAGGCCCGCCGCAATGACAACGACCGCGATGATTCCGGTGGATCTGATCATGCGGGAACGGTCGCTCGTTGCCCGTCGCACGATGATTGCCGCCGCGGCGACGATCAGCACGGCGACGACTCCGATGAAGATCGTCGCGCTGCGCGTGATGCCTATCGTGACCAGGGCCACAAGGAGCCAGAACCAACCCCAGAAGCGCGTGGTGCGACAGGCCAATTGCATGGCGAACACGATCACGGCGATGAGGGCGATCATCGCCAGGAGGCTTGAGTTGCCCACGATGCCCTGGATCTTGCCTGCAGAGAACAGCAGGTCGCGCGACCAGTAGAGGAGCTTCGCGACGTGGTGCGGGTTGTCTGGCGTCACCCACACCGGGAAGATCGGGTGGCGGATGAACGCCGAGACCACGAATTCGAACAGGAACGACAGTCCGAGGATGATCCTCAGCACCCAGCCGAGCACTCGCAGCAGCTCGTCCCAGCTGAGCAGAAGCGCGACCGGAAGCGCCGCGATCGTCGTGACCCACTGCGCGGTGACGCCTATGGCCGAGGAACCTGGGTAGAAGGACCAGGCGATGGATGCCGTGGCCAGGACCAGGAATGCCGTGAGCGGGTAGGGCATCCGGCCCAGCTTGACTCGATCGCGGCCCTGCACCAGCAGCACGATCGACCCGACGAGGATCAGCAGCACGATCGCGCCGAACCCGTACCAGCTGAGCGAGTTGCGCCAGAAGTCCCCGGCCAGGCCGGTGAAGAGGACGAAGCCCGCAAACCAGAGGCGGACGGGGCGACGCTCGAGCGAACTCATGTGTAGAGGTTAGTCGGTGGGGCTACCCTCCTTCCTCGCGGGCTGCCCAAAACGCAGGAGATCCGTGCCTCTCGTGCACGCGCGGCGCCGAGGGGGCACTTTTCGCACCGATCTCCTGCGTTTTCGGCACGCACGGATGCCGCCACGGCCGCGCGAGGTCGTTGGTAGTTTGGTGAAGGCGGTCGCCGTTGCGGCCTGCGCCACCGTCGAAGGGCCACCGGATGTTCGTCAGCATCGCCAATACCCCGCGCCCATACGCGTGGGGGTCGTCCAGCGCGATCGCGGAGCTGCTCGGCCGAGGCGCCTCGGGTGGGCCGGAGGCGGAGCTGTGGCTCGGCGCGCATCCGGCGTCCCCGAGCGTGATCGTCGACCCCACCATCACTGACGGGGCGCGGAATCTCCCGGAGTGGATCGCCGCCGCCCCCGAGCTCACGCTGGGGCGATTCGCGGCGACCGGACGCCTGCCGTTCCTGTTGAAGATCCTCGCGGCCGAACATCCGTTGTCTCTGCAGGCCCATCCAACGCGGGAGCAGGCCGCGGCCGGGTTCGCGCGCGAGAACGCCCTCGGCATCCCGCTCGACGCGCCGCACCGTAATTACAAGGACGCCTCGGCGAAACCTGAGGTGATCTACGCGTTGAGCGAGACCTTCGACGCGCTGTGCGGGTTCCGGGCGGTCGACGAGGTGCGCACCCTGCTGCTCGGCCTGCTCGATCTCGACGCCGCCACCGAGGAGCCGCAGCCCCAACCGCTCGAGGACCTGCTGCAGCAGCTGTCCAGGGATGACTCGCTGCCCGCTGTCTTCGAATGGCTCATCTCCGGCAGCACCGGCGTGCCCACGCTCATCTCTCTCGTTACGAGGCTCGCGCCGCTGTCGTCGGATCCGTCGTTGCAGACCGCGGCCCAGTTCGCGGAGGAGTATCCGGATGACCCGGCGATCGTCACCTCGCTGCTGTTGAATCGGGTCACCCTCACGCGAGGCGAGGCGCTGTACCTGCCGGCGGGCAACATCCACGCGTATCTCCGCGGCCTCGGCGTCGAGCTCATGGCGGCCTCGGACAACGTGCTGCGCGGCGGCCTCACCCCCAAACACGTCGACGTGCCGGAGCTGCTCAGCGTGCTCGACTTCACGCCGAGGCCGGCGCCGTACCTGCGCTCGACCACAGTGGCAGACGGGATCGAGGTGTTCAGGCCGGATGTCCCGGATTTCGTGCTCGTGCGGGTAGCGGATGCGCGGGGGAGCTACCCGCTCACGGGGCCCGGGATCGCCATCTGCACGGCTGGCGCGGTGCAGATCGACGGTGGGGAGTCATCCGTCACGCTTCATCGCGGCGAGTCGGTGTACGTCACGCCGGACGAGGGCGTGCTCGCGTTCTCGGGCGGAGGCGAGCTGTTTCTCGCGACCACGGGGCGGTAGCCGGGTCGCCTTCTCGCGCCGAGCGTCTTCCTGGTGCGCGCGTCGGGGGTCTTCCCGTGTGCGTGTCGGGGTCTTCCCGTGTGCGCGCCGAAAACGCAGGAGATTGCGTCGGTGCCCGTCAGAAAAGCACGGTTCCGGCACGCGCGGGCCGGATCTCCTGCGTTTTGGGCAGTCCCGTGGCGGTTGAGCGGGCGCGAGTACTCCTCCACAAGGGGTGCGGCGGGTGGACCATGCACAGATTGCGTCCGCCGTAGGAGGGGCGAACCCGGAATCCGGGAATCTTGACCGATGGACCCGATCGCGCGCAGCATCCGTCGCGCGGGCTATTTCCTCCGGCGGCGCGATCTGCTCGCACTGGGTTTCACCGATCGTGACATCAAGGGTTCGCTCGAGCGACGTCGAATCTTTCGAGTGCGGCAGGGCTGGTACTCGGTTCCGGATGCGCCAGAGCAGGCGATCCGCGCGGTTCGCGTCGGGGGCAGGCTCACCTCCGTCTCGGCGCTCGAGAGCTACGGCCTGCGCGTGCCTCGGCGCGAGCGCGTACACGTTGCGGTGAAGGCCACGGCGAGCAGACTGCGTCGTCCGGATGACCGTCACCGTCGCCTGAAACAGCGCGACGACGTTCGCGTGCACTGGATCGACCGGCACGACGCAGGCGGCACTGTGTGGCGGGTTTCGCTCGAGGACGCGCTGCTCGCCGTGCTGCTTGAGGAGCCCCGAGAGGTTGCAATTGCCTGTGTCAGCGCCGTTGTGCACCGCAAGAAGTGGTCGGCGCGCCGAGTCGATGCGGTCTTTGAGCGAGCACCGCTGCGTGCCCGACCGTGGCGGCGCCTCATCAGCGCCCTTGATGAGTCACACGGCGAAACGTTCGCTCGGCTCTGGCTGACGGATGCCGGCGTGCAGTTCGAGCAGCAGTTTGTCATCGAGAACGTTGGCAGACTCGACTTCAAAGTCGGTCCCAACACCTATGTCGAGATCGACGGCGGACAACACGATCCGGAGTGGACCGGCGAGGACAAGAGCACCTGGGACAAGGACCACGATCGCGACACCACTACGGCCATCGGTGGCGGAACGGTGCTGCGGTTCAACTACCGGCAGTTGTATCGGGACTGGCCGAGGGTGCTGGCGGCAATCGAGCGTACCGTCGCGGACGATCTGGCGCTGACCGCATATCGTCGCCGACATCCGTATCGTCCCCGTGCCCGCCGAAAACGCAGGACATCCGCGCCACAAGCGCTCTGGTGAGAACGAAACGGGCACTCCCGGGGGCGATCTCCTGCGTTTTCGGAGGGGCGGGGTGGCGGACGGGAGGGGAGAAACAGCGGGGCGGCGCGGCGAGGCAGGCCGCGCAGAGCTACTACCCTGAGACGATGACCTGGCTAGTGACCGGCGGCGCCGGCTATATCGGTGCACACGTGGTTCGAGCGCTGCAGGCGGCCGGCATGCAGCCCGTGGTGCTCGACGACCTCTCGAGCGGGCACGAGGAGTTCGTGCCGAGCGACGTTCCCTTTGTCAAGGGGTCGATCCTCAACGGCGGGCTCCTCATGGAGTCGATCGATCGGCACAGAGTGACCGGCGTCATCCACGTCGCGGGTTTCAAGTACGCCGGCGTGAGCGTGCAGCGGCCACTGCACACCTACGAGCAGAACGTCACGGGAACGGCGGTACTTCTCGCCGCGATGCAGGAGCGCGACGTCAACAAGATCGTGTTCTCCTCCAGCGCTGCCGTCTACGGCACTCCGGACACCGATCTCGTCACGGAGGACACGGCCAAGAATCCGCAATCCCCCTACGGCGAGTCAAAGCTCATCGGCGAATGGTTGCTGCGCGACCAGGATGTCGCCGTCGGCCTGCGCCACACCTCCCTGCGCTACTTCAACGTCGTCGGCTCGGGCGATCCGACTGTCTGCGATACGAGCCCGCATAACCTCTTCCCGCTCGTGTTCGATGCGCTCGTCGATGGACGCACGCCGCGCATCAACGGCAACGACTACCCGACTCCCGACGGCACCAACGTGCGCGACTACATCCACGTCGCCGACCTCGCGCTCTCGCACGTCGCCGCAGCGAAGCGCCTCGAGGCTGGCGAGCCACTCGAGGCTGCGTACAACCTGGGCAGCGGTGATGGCGTGTCCGTCGCCGAAATCATGACGGCCGTGGCGGATGTCACCGGCATCCCGTTCACGCCGGAGATCGGCCCCAGGCGTGCCGGTGACCCCGCACGAATCGTCGCGTCGGGTGAACTCGCCGCACGAGACCTCGACTGGCGGATGCGGCACAGCCTGCGCGAGATGGTCTCGAGCGCCTGGGAGGCCCGCACTCTCGCTGTCGACAACGGCTGATCCTGTTCGCGTCGGTGGGCCATCATCGACCCTCGGCGAAATCCGAGTGGCACGGCAACGATTCGATACAGAGACCGATCTGTCGGCGCGTCGCCAACCCTCGATGTCGAGTTGAGCGTTTACGATTTGCGACTTGACTCAGGGGTAACTACACCGGTGTAATTATCTCTAACGCGGTGCGCAAGTCGTGCGTTTCGCGGAGGGGAGACTGTGCTATGGTGCTCAACATCGAGGGGTCAGAGGCTTACGGGGTGCGAGCCACTCGGGCACGGGTAGACAGGTTACGAGCCGAGCAGGGGACAGAGTCGTCTACTGCTATGCGAGCCGGCGTCCCGGACGACTGGTTCGTCGATCCCGTCCGCAGGGGAGTTCCCGGAGTCCGTCGCGTCGACGAAGATGACGACCCTCTTGCCTGGCAATCGGATGCGCTCTGCGCCCAGACAGACCCGGAGGCGTTCTTTCCTGAGAAGGGCGGCTCCACCCGCGACGCGAAGAAGATCTGCGCATCGTGCGAGGTGCGTGCGCAGTGCCTCGAGTACGCGCTCAAGAACGACGAGCGCTTCGGCATCTGGGGCGGACTCTCGGAGCGCGAGCGTCGCAAACTGCGCAAGCGCGCCTAGCGTCCCGGTATCCACCAGGCAGACACGCGAGGCTTCGGTCTCGAACGGCAGCGTGTCACGGGAAGGCTGACAGGCCAGCGAGCATAGTCTCGTATGAATGCACCAGAGAGTCACCGCGATCATCGTCGCCCGCACGGGGGCAGCGTATCTGGAGCGAACGCTTGCGGCGCTCGCAAAACAGACCAGACGGCCAGACACCGTGATCGCCGTCGACGCTGCGTCCACGGATGGCAGCTCTGAACTTCTCGCCGCCTACGGGCCCACCCAGTTCGTCACGACCGGAGCGAAGTCCACGTTCGGTGATGCGATAGCGCGCGCCCTGTACGTGGCAGCGGATGAACCATCCGCCCAGGACCTGCTCTGGTTGCTCGCCTACGACAACGCACCGGAGCCTGAGGCACTCGAACACCTGCTCGCCGCCCTCGAGGTCGCGCCCTCTGTCGCGATCGCCGGTCCCAAGCTCATGCGCTGGGACGAGCCGGATGTCATCGCAGACTTCGGCGAGTCCATCACGCGTTTCGGGGCATCCGTCGCTCTCGTCGACGGGGAGCTCGACCAGGCGCAGCACGACGTGCAGAACGACGTGCTCGGTGTCGCGATGAACGGGATGCTCGTGCGCCGTACCGTCTGGACGGCCCTCGGCGGCTTCGACCCGGGCCTGCCCACTGTCGACGCGGGACTCGACTTCTCGATCCGGGCCAGGCTCGCCGGCCACAGGGTCATCCTCGTGCCAGACGCGAAGGTCGCGAGCGCGGGCGGGCCAGAGCTCTACGGCAGGCGCTCCGTCTCCGGTCGGCGTAGGTCGCGCATCGCGCGAGCGGCCCAGCTGCATCGCCGTCTCGTCTACACAAAGGGCGCCGTGCTGCTCCTGCATTGGCTGAGTCTCGTGCCCCTCGCCTTCGTCCGTGCGCTCGGCCAATTGCTTGCCAAGCGGCCGGGATCCGTCGGTGGCGAGTTCCGCGCGGCGTTTGCCGTGGCGTTCGGGGCGAGCAGGGTCGGAGTCGCCAGACGCCAGTTCCGACGCACGCGGGCGCTCGGCTGGGGAGCCATCGCGCCGCTGCGACTTCCCGGGCACGACGTTCGCGAGCGACGCGCCCAGGCGAGAGAAGCCGCCGCGGGAAACCAGAACCGCGCGGTCGAACGTGAGTCCAGGATCGGCTTCATCGCGGGCGGTGGACTCTGGATCGTCGCCGCCGCGTGCATCCTCGGTATCGCGGCATACGGGTCGCTGCTTGGCGGCGTCGCCGTCGCCGGGGGAGGCCTGCTGCCCCTTCCGCTGCACCCGTCGGAGCTCTGGCAGAGCGTGGGGTATGGCTGGCGCGACGTCGGTCTCGGCTTTCTGGGGGCATCCGATCCATTCGTCTACGTGCTCGCGGTGCTCGGGTCGCTCACCTTCTGGGCGCCGTCGTTCAGCATCGTGCTCGTGTACGTTCTCGCGCTGCCGATCGCGGCCATCGGTGCCTGGTTCTGCGCGAGGCGGATTACTCGACGTCGGTGGCTTCCGGCCGTTGCCGCAGTGCTCTGGATGCTCGCCCCGCCCCTTCTTGGCTCGCTCAGCACCGGGCACCTCGGCGCCGTTCTCGCCCACCTCCTTCTGCCCTGGCTCGTTCTCTGCGCGCTGAATGCTGCCCGGTCCTGGGCGGCCGCAGCAGGAGCGGGCTTGCTATTCGCTGCCGTGAGCGCATCCGCGCCGTCACTCGCACCGGCGCTTCTCGTGGCCTGGATCGCCTGGCTCATCGCGCGGCCGAAGAGCATTCATCGCCTCATCGGCATCCCGATTCCCGCTGCCGCCCTGTTTGTTCCGCTCGTCATCCAGCAGCTCAGCAGGGGCAACTTCTTCGGCCTGTTCGCTGACCCGGGGGTGCCTGCGGCCGGGGGCACGCTCTCGAGCTGGCACCTCGCTCTCGCCGCGCCCGTGAATGGGCTTGATGGCTGGCAGCACGTCTTCGACTCCGCGGCGTTCGGGGGCGTCAGCGCGACGGTGCTCGTGGCGGTGCTTCTCGCGCCGTTGGGGGCACTCGCCCTGCTCGCGCTCTTCGTTCCGGGGTCGCGGCGGGCAATCCCGGCGATGCTCATCGCTCTTCTTGGCTACCTGACCGCGGTCGCCGCCGTGCACATCGCGGTCGCCCAGCTGGGGTCGACGGCCGTACCAGTGTGGTCTGGTGCGGCACTCAGCCTGTTCTGGCTCGGGCTGGTCGGTGCCGCGATGGTGGCTCTCGACGCGCTCGGAGTGCTCGCACCGCCGTCCGCGATCCTCGCGAGCCTCACCGTGGGCGCGCTGTCCGTTCCCCTGCTGAGCGCTGCCTACCTCGGCATCCTGCAGGTGCACTCGACGAGCGACAGGCTGCTTCCGGCCTACGTCACGGTCGAGGCCGCTGCGCACCCGACGGTCGGAACACTGGTCATTACGCAGCACGCGACCGACGGGATCGCGGTCGACATCCAGAGGGGGCGAGGAACCACCCTCGACGAGGTGTCCACCCTCGCCTCCACGGCCGACTCCCTCGGCCCGAAGGGGGCCCAGGTGGCCAGGCTCGCCGGCAATCTCGCCTCGCGCAGCGGTTACGACGCCTCGCACGATCTCGCCGACCTCGATGTGAGCTTCGTTCTGCTCACGGCGCCGAAGGGGGATGACGCGGTGCACGAGCGCATCTCGCAGGCGCTCGACAGCAACAAACTGCTCGTTCCCGTAGGCGCCACGGACAACGGCCAGCTGTGGCGCACCACGGGCGATATCGGCGCGGCTGCCGTGCACCCGGGCAACACAGACACCCCACTCGGCCTCGGCATCCTGATCGGCCAGGGCGTGATCTTCGGCGCGACCCTGCTGCTCGGCATCCCCACAGCCAGGCGTCGGAAGACGCAGAAGGCGGGAGATCCGCTCACCGAGCCGGCGAACACCTTCGATGAGGATGACGATGTCTGATCTCGAGAATCCGGAACCGCACGTGGTCCGCGAGCCCGTTGCGCCAGGCCAGCGCGCCCGCGGAGCCGTGCTCGTCGGCGCGCGCATCGTCGCGGGAACCATCGGCATCGTGGTGGCCGTCGTGACCGTCGCTGCGGCGGGCTTTCTCCCGCTCCCGTCCATCTCCGCCGAACCCGTCTCGACAACGATCGTTCCCGTACCGACGGACCAGCAGCGCGTGTGCGCGGGCCCCATTCTTCGCCTCGGCAGCGACACGGGGGAGGAGGCGACAACGGCATCCTCGATCGGCACACCGAGCGTGGAGTATGCGGCGAGCGCCGGCTCGATCGACGCCTCCCCGCTGCAGAGCACGGACAGCACCACGGGCGTGACGCCGATCGAGCTCGTCCTGCCGCCAGCGAAATCCGATCCGACCTCGGTGCCGCTGCTGGCCGGAAGCCAGACCCAGTCCATCGATCACGGTGACATCACCGGGTTCGCCGCGGCGGAGTGTCGCGAGGCGAGCGGGGACGCCTGGCTCGTGGGCGGGGCAACCACCACCGGCCGCACGACACTGCTCACCCTGAGCAATCCGGGCGAGGTCATCGCGACGGTGGATCTCAGTATCTATACGGAGGATGGCGAGGTGACCGCGGCGGGCACGGACGGCATCGTGGTACCGCCGGGTGGCCAGCGCATCCTCTCTCTCGCCGGCTTCGCGCCGGGGGCGACCTCACCCGTCGTGCACGTGCAGAGCACTGGCAGCCAGGTGGTTGCGGGGCTGCAGCAGACAGTCGTGCGCACGCTCGAGCCCGGCGGGGTGGATGTCGTCGGCGCCGTCGCGTCGCCGGCCAAGGAGATCGTGATCCCCGGCCTCGTACTCTCGAACCCCGACACGATCGCGGCGCACGCGAGCGGCCCGGGATACTCGGATCTCGCCTCCGTGCTGCGGTTCTTCGTTCCGGGGCGCACGGATGCAAAGGCACAGATCACGATCACCCCGGAGAGCAGCACGGAGAGTCCGGTCTCGGTCGAGGCGACCCTCGACGCGGGCAAGGTCACAGAGACGCCGTTCGGAGACTTCCCCGACGGCTCATACACCGTGACGGTGCGCTCGAGCGTTCCGGTCATCGCTGCGGCCAGGGCATCCGTCTACTCGGGCGACCCGAGCGCGGCGAAGGTGGACTTCGCCTGGTTCGTGCCCGCAGCGACTTTCCATAAAGAAGCGCTCGTCACGGTGGGAACCGGACCGTCGCCCCTGCTTCACCTCGCGAACCTCGGCAATCGCGACGCGACAGTCACCGTGAAGTCGAGCCCGATTTCGCGAAGCGCAACGGGACCCGGCACGACACCGGCCACGCAGACCATGACGATTCCGCGCGGTGGTTCGGTGGCGCTTCCCGCGGCGAGCCGGGACGAGTACGCGATCAACGGCTTCGACCAGCTCGCGATCTCGGTGAGCTATGTCGGTGCGGGCGAGATTGCGTCGTACACGGTGAGCCCGACAGGCCCCGCGTCACGGCCGATCGAGGTGTATCGCCACTAGCGGGCGCGCACCGCTTCTGCGATCAGAAGTGCCTGAAACGCTCGGGCGCCAGGTCCCACGGATCCTTGCCGAGCAACTCGGCGACCGCACGGAACACGCAGCCCTCGATCATCATTCGCCTGTGCAGTTCGTCGTGCCGGTGCATCCGCGCGAGCCGTTCGATCGGCAGTCGATACAGGATGATTCGGCGCTGTGGCACAATCACGAGCCAGCGGTCCACCCGGCCCGTGTCATCGAGCTTGGCGGGCAGGCCGGCGACCTCGAAACTCACGCTGGCCAGTTCATCCGGCCACATGTCCTTGAGGTACTCTGCCGTGGATGCGACCGTCAGGTCGAACACGTCGGCGCGGGTCTGCAGGAGCGGAAGCTGCGGTCCGGTGACCGCCGAGCGTATGCCCCTGCCGTGCCGGTCACGAGAGCCCGCGCGTGACGAGACTCCGCCGGAGCGGGCACCGCGAGTCGGACGAGGCATCCGGCGATTCTACTCGGTGACCCCGCGCGCGGCCGTGGTGATCGGGCCCGGTGATCCGGCCCGGCGATCCGGCCCGGCGAGGCAGCGCGGATGCGCCCGCGGTGAGTCTAGGGTGGAAGCAAATGGAGCCCAGACCGTGTAGCAAAGTCGCCTGCAGTAACGAAGCGGTATCAACGCTCACCTACGTCTACGCGGACTCGATGGCAGTGCTCGGTCCGCTCAGCCAGAAATCGGAGCCGCACAGCTACGACCTGTGCGCGAAACACGCGGAGCGGATGTCGGTGCCCCAGGGCTGGCAGGTCGTGCGCCACGTCATGCTGGGCGAGGTAGATTTTGGTGCATGACTGACGCTTCGCCAATCGACCTCGCACCGTTCATCAAGGCCTACGACGTTCGCGGGCTCGTTGGAACGCAACTGACGGCCGAGGTCGTGACGGCGCTGGCCGCGGCCTTCGTCGACGAGGTGGAGCTCGCGGGCAGGGATGTCGTGGTCGGCCACGACATGCGGGATTCGTCCCCGGAGTTCGCTACGGCCTTCGCTGCGGGTGCCCGGGCGCGCGGGGCGAACGTGGTGTCCATCGGACTGTGCTCGACCGACGAGAGCTATTTCGCTTCCGGGCACCTGAACGCGGCCGCCGCCATGTTCACGGCGAGTCACAACCCGGCCAGCTACAACGGCATCAAGTTCAGCAGGGCCGGCGCGCGCGGCATCAGCTTCGACACCGGGCTGCGGGGCATCCGAGATCGGGCGCAGGCGTTCCTCGCGGAGGGTGTTCCCCCCACCTCTGCGCCGGGAAGCTACCGCGAAGCGGATGTGCTGGCCGACTATGCAGGCTACCTGCGCGGTCTCGTCGATCTGTCCGGCATCCGCCCCATCAGGGTTGTCGTGGATGCGGGCAACGGTATGGGCGGACTCACCGTGCCCGCCGTGCTCGGACAGGCCGCGGGGCTGCCCGAGCTGCCGATCGAGATCGTGCCGCTGTATTTCGACCTCGACGGCAGCTTCCCGAACCACGAGGCCAACCCGCTCGAACCCAAGAATCTCGCCGCACTGCAGAAGGCCGTCGTCGAGCACGGCGCGGACCTCGGGCTCGCCTTCGACGGTGACGCAGACCGCTGCTTCGCCGTGGACGAGAAGGGCGAGGCGGTCAACCCCTCCGCGGTCGCCGCGATCGTTGCCCTGCGCGAGATCATCCGGGTGAGAAAGCTGCAGCCGGAGGGTGAGATTGCGGTGCTGCACAACCTCATCACCTCGAACGTCGTGCCCGAGACGATCGAGGCCGCGGGCGCCGTCGCCGTGCGCACGAGAGTCGGCCACTCGCTCATCAAAGACAAGATGGCCGAGACCGGCGCGATCTTCGGCGGGGAGCACTCCGCGCACTACTACTTCCGCGACTTCTGGGGGGCGGACAACGGAATGCTCGCCGCCATGCACCTGCTCGCCGAGTTCGGTTCGCAGCCGCAGCCACTCTCGGTGCTCTCGAAGAAATACACGCCGTACGCGCTCAGCGGCGAGATCAACTCGACCGTCACGGATGTCCCTGCCGCCTACAGCCGCATCGTCGACGCCTACACCGGTGAGGCCGACTTCGACGAGCTGGACGGGCTGACCGTCACGAGTATCACCTCTCCGGACGAGCCGTGGTGGTGGTTCAATGTGCGGCCGTCCAACACCGAACCGCTGCTGCGTCTCAACGTGGAGGCGTCGACCTCCGCGGAGATGGAACGCGTGCGAGACCTGGTGCTCGCGCTCATCCGCCGGTAGGGGCGCTTGGCCCCGGGCATCCGTCTCCCCTCCCTATCTCGCGGCGCATCCCGTCGCTGCCCGCCGAAAACGCAGGAGATTCGCCCCAAACGTGCGTGCGCGCGCGATTCCGGCCCCGTAACGGGCCGATCTCCTGCGTTTTCGGATGTGCAACTCTGCGAGAATGGGGGGATGATGACCGAGACCACCACCCTTCCGTTCAAAGTACGCGACCTGTCACTCGCCGAGGCCGGACGGCACCAGTTCCGCCTCGCGGAGAACGAGATGCCCGGGCTCATGTCGTTGCGCGAAGAGTTCGGCGAGAGCAAGCCGCTCGCGGGCGCCCGCATCGCCGGGTCGCTCCACATGACCGTGCAGACCGGCGTGCTCATCGAGACCCTGGTGGCTCTCGGCGCGCAGGTGCGCTGGGCCAGCTGCAACATCTTCTCCACCCAGGACGAGGCGGCCGCCGCCGTCGCGGTCGGCCCAACGGGCACGGTCGACGCCCCGGCCGGCGTTCCGATCTTCGCCTGGAAGGGCGAGAGCCTCGAGGAGTACTGGTGGTGCACCTCGCAGATCTTCGACTGGTCGGCTGAAGGGTTTGACGGCCCGAACATGATCCTCGACGACGGCGGCGACGCCACGATGCTCGTGCACAAGGGCCGCGAGTTCGAGGCTGCTGGCACTGTTCCGGATGCCGTGGCCAGCGACAGCCACGAATGGACCGTCGTGCTCGAGACGCTTCGCACCTCGCTCGCCGTCTCCTCCGATCGCTGGACGACGATCGCCGCGGAGATCAAGGGTGTCACAGAGGAGACCACGACCGGTGTCCACCGCCTGTACGAGCTGGCGAAGTCGGGCGAACTGCAGTTCGCGGCAATCAACGTGAACGATTCGGTGACCAAGTCGAAGTTCGACAACAAGTACGGAATCCGTCACTCTCTGCCCGACGGGTTGAACCGGGCGACGGACGTGCTCATCGGTGGCAAGGTCGTCTTCGTCTGCGGCTACGGCGACGTCGGAAAGGGTGCCTCGGAGGCGCTCAAGGGCCAGGGCGCTCGCGTGATCGTGAGCGAGATCGACCCGATCAACGCGCTGCAGGCCGCAATGGACGGTTTCCAGGTGACCACGCTCGACTCCGTCATCGGCGAGGTCGACATCGTCATCACCACCACGGGTAACAAGGATGTCGTCACGCTCGACCACCTGCTCGGACTCAAACACCTCGCGATCGTTGCAAACGTCGGTCACTTCGACAACGAGATCGACATGGCGTCCCTCGAGGCACTGCCGGGCGTTACCAAGGTCGAGATCAAGCCGCAGGTACATGAATGGCGTCTGCCGAACGGACGCAGCATCCTCGTGTTGTCCGAGGGACGCCTGATGAACCTCGGTAACGCGACTGGACATCCGTCGTTCGTCATGAGTAATTCGTTCACCAACCAGGTGCTCGCGCAGATCGAGCTGTGGGCACACGGCGAGAACTACCCGGTTGCGGTGCACGTGCTGCCGAAGCGTCTCGACGAGAAGGTCGCCCGGCTGCACCTCGACGCGCTCGGCGTGAAGCTCACGTCGCTCACGCCGGAGCAGGCTGCCTACATCGGCGTGACCGTCGACGGGCCGTACAAGGTGGACCACTACCGCTACTGACGCCCGCTGCGTCGCACTGGGTGCCCCCGCGGCGTGATGCCGTGCGTGCCGAAAACGCAGGAGATTCGCGCCGAATCGACGCCGGGCGGGTCAGAACGGCACCAGCGCGGGCGGATCTCCTGCGTTTTCGGAGATCGCGAACGGCAGGCAGGGGCGACGGATCAGCGCTCGGGGAAGCGGTGCGGGAGCCCGCGCAGCACGGGGGCGAGCGTCGCGAGGCGCTGCTGCTGGAGTTGAAGCGCGCGGAATTCCCTGTCGCGTCGTACCGCGGTGACCGCCGCGAGAAACAGCTCCGCGTCCTCCCGTGGCACCGGCGAGACGTAGCGGGATGCCTCGGCCGCGAGTTCCTGCGCGTGACGGATGCGCGTGGCCGCGGTGAAGCCGCCCGCCTGCCTCAGGAACTGGGCGATCCTGCGCGCGAGGCCGTCGGGCATCCGGGCGACATCCGCCGTTCGGGCCCACTCCGAGAGCACGAGTGGCACTCCGAAGATCGGCGGGGTCAGCTTTGAGACCCGCTCGTGCTGGCTGTAGGTGCCCGCGAGCAGGTCGCCGACCCGCTTCGACTTGTCGTTGAGCAGGGCGACCAGGGCAGCGATGCCACCGGCGGTCATGACGAGTTCGAGCACACCGAGCAGCGCGCGGATGAACGCGTGCCTGAACCCGATCGATCCGCCGTCGTCGCGCACGATCCGCGCGCCCACGGCGAGCTTGCCGAGCGACTTGCCCCGCGTGAGGGTCTCGACGGCGGTCGGCACCACGACGATGCAGAACGCGAGCGTGGCGATCGTGATGGCGGCGGAGAGCGCGTCATCCATCACTGAGCTGAAGATGGCGAACGCGCTGAGCAGCAGGATCAGGAAGAGCACGACGTAGGCGGCTAGGTCGATGATCGTGCCGGCCGCCCGCAGGACGAAGTTCGTGGGGTGGAGTTCGAGTCCGACGGCTTCGCCCGTCATCAGCTGCGTGTCGTCGACAACAGTCTCGAACTCGGTAGTCGCGGCGGGGGGAGTCGTCGCTGGTCGGGCCACAGCGGTGGTGCGCGTGCGGCCCGCGCGAGCGCCAGATTCGGGTGCTCCTGGGCCGACCATGTCTAGTATCTAAGCAGATGGATCTTGACGCCTATTCCGCCGCCCACCGCGATGAGTGGGACGAGCTTGCCCGCCTGAGCGCGAAGCGCCACTTCAGCGGCGGCGATGCTGATGCGCTGATCGACCACTTCCAGTCGGGCGCGAGCGAGCTTTCGGCGATCAAGACGACCTCCGGGCAGAGCGTGCAGGGCGACAGGCTCTCGCTGTGGCTGTTCCGCGCGCGACTGCGGTTCACTGGGGCGAGCGCGAACGTGATGAGCCAGATTCCGCGGTTCTTCGGCGCGCAGCTCCCCGCGGCCCTGTTCCGCATCCGCTGGCTGTGTCTCGTCGTGACCGCCGCATCCCTCGCCGTCGCAGCGCTCTACTTTCTCTGGGCGCTGAACACCCCGGGCGTGCTCGCCCATCTCGGCACGGCGGCACAGCAACAGCAGTATGCCGACCACGACTTTGTGAGCTACTACTCCGAGCATCCCGCCCCGTCGTTCTTCGGCAGGGTGTGGACGAACAACGCCTGGATCGCGGCCGGATGCATCGCGTTCGGCATCACCGGCGTGTACGCGCCCTATCTGCTCTTCCAGAACGCGCAGAGCCTCGGACTGTCCGGGGCGCTCATGGCGCACAACGGCCAGATCGACACCTTTTTCCTGTACATCGCCCCGCACGGGCAGCTCGAGCTGTACTCGATCTTCACGGCCGGTGCCGCGGGGCTCGCCATCTTCTGGTCGTGGATCTCTCCGGGGGCGCGCACGCGGGCGAGGGCGCTCGCGGAGGAGGGCAGGGCACTCATCACGGTCGCGATCGGCCTCATCTGCTCTCTACTGGTATCGGGGCTGATCGAGGGCTTCGTCACTGGCCGGGCCTGGCTGTGGCCGGTCAAGATCGGTATCGGAGTCGTCGCCGTCTCGGCGTTCCTGTTCTACCAGTGGGTCGTGGGCCGATGGGCGGTCAGGGCGGGGGAGACCGGCGACCTTGACGAGTTCGAAGCGGGGGCGAAGCAACTCATCGCCGCCTGACAACTTATTTTGAGCTGTTCACGATAACGCCTAGGCTGGGGTGATGCAGAAGCAACTCGAGCACGAGCTCCATGGCGCGGGCCTCCGCGTCACCGGGGGGCGTCTGGCGCTGCTCGAGATCCTGCACTCGCGTCCGCACAGCGACGCGGAGACGCTGTTCCAGTCTCTCCGGGAGACCCTGCCCGGCACGTCGATCCAGTCGGTGCACAATGTGCTCAGCGACCTGACCGAGGCGGGCATCATCCGTCGCATAGAACCTGCGGGTTCCCCCGCGCGTTACGAGCGCAGGATCGGCGACAACCACCATCACGTCATCTGCACCTCCTGTGGCGACATCGCGGATGTCGACTGTGTCGTCGGCCACGCGCCGTGCCTGAGCCCATCGGGCAGCTCGGGCTTCACGATCGAGCAGGCGGAGGTCACCTTCTGGGGACTCTGCCCGGCCTGCCAGCTCTCAGAATCTCGCTCGTCATCCTCACCATTCACACCACGCACAAAGGAGAAGAAGTGACTGAACCAACCACGACCCAGAGCGGCGCACCAGTCGCAAGCGATGCTCACTCGCTCACCACGGGACCGGATGGCGTCACCGCCCTCCACGACCGCTACCTGATCGAGAAGCTGGCCTCGTTCAACCGCGAGCGTGTTCCGGAGCGCAACCCGCACGCCAAGGGCGGCGGAGCCTTCGGCGAGTTCGAGGTGACTGAGGACGTCTCGCAGTACACCCGCGCCGCCGTGTTTCAGCCGGGAACGAAGAGCGAGATCCTGCTGCGCTTCTCCTCGGTTGCCGGCGAGCAGGGCTCCCCGGACACCTGGCGCGACGTGCGCGGCTATGCACTGCGCTTCTACACGAGCGAGGGCAACTACGACATCGTCGGAAACAACACCCCCGTCTTCTTCATCCGTGACGGCATCAAGTTCCCCGACTTCATCCATTCGCAGAAGCGCCTCGTCGGCTCTGCCCTGCGCAACGCCGACATGCAGTGGGACTTCTGGACCCTTTCGCCGGAGACCGCCCACCAGGTGACCTACGTGATGGGCGACCGCGGCCTGCCGCGTTCATGGCGCCACATGAACGGCTACGGCTCTCACACCTACCAGTGGATCAACGCCGCGGGGGAGCGTTTCTGGGTGCAGTACCACTTCAAATCCCGCCAGGGCGTCGAGCTCATGGAGGCCGCCGAGGCCCAGTCGCTCGCAGGTTCCGATGCCGATTACTACCGCCGCGACCTCTACGAGGCGATCGAGCGGGGCGAGAACCCGGTATGGGATGTCTACGTGCAGATTATGCAGTACGACGACGCGAAGACCTACCGCTTCAACCCCTTCGACATCACCAAGGTATGGCCGCACGCGGACTACCCGCTGATCAAGGTCGGGCACTACACGCTGAACCGTAACCCGAAGAACTTCTTCGCGGAGATCGAGCAGGCCGCGTTCGCGCCGTCGAACCTCGTGCCCGGCATCGACATCAGCCCGGACAAGATGCTCATGGCCCGCATGTTCTCCTACCCCGATGCCCAGCGTGCCCGCATCGGCACCAACTACAACCAGCTGCCAGTGAACCAGCCGCACGCGTCGAAGGTCACGACCTACATGCACGAGGGCAACATGCAGTATCACTACAACGAGGAGCCGGCACGGGTCTACACCCCGAACTCCTACGGCGGGCCAGCAGCCGACCCCTCGCTCACGGTCGACAGCGGCTGGGAGACGGATGGCGCACTCGTGCGCGCCGCGCAGACCCTCCGCTCCGAGGACGACGACTTCGGCCAGGCGGGCACGCTCTACCGCGATGTCTTCTCCGAGGAGTCGAAGGCGCGTTTCCTGCAGACGCTCACCGGCCAGTACAAGGGGCTGACGGTCGACCGCATCAAGGAGCGGTTCCTCTGGTACTGGACCCAGGTGGATGCAGGGCTCGGCGAGAAGCTGCGTGCCGAGATCGCGAAGCCCACCGAGACCCCCAACGAGGCAGCCGACCCGGTCGGCGTCGGCGACTAGGCGTCACCACGAAGCGGCTGGCTCCCTCGGGGGTCGGCCGCTCCGTCGTCGCCGCGGACCGCGCATCCCGCCGCCCTGATGTCCCAAATGAAGGAGTGGAGCGCTCCCACCGCACGACCGCTCCCGAAAACACGGGCAACTTCGCCGCGCGTTCCTTCATTTGGGCAAAGACGCCGTGGGGGAGAGTGGGAGAGCGGGGGAGATCGGGGAGACTGGGCGAACCGGGCGTCAGAGGCGGCCGGCGGCCTTGAGCGCGATGTAGCGGTCGGCCACTGCCGGGGGCAGGTCCTGCGGGGTGCCCGTGACGACATCAGCACCGAGCTGACGGATGGCGGCGGCCACGCGCGCGGTGTCGAGCATGGCGCGCTCGGCGGATGCTGCGCGATAGACGCTCTCACGGTCGCCACGGTCGCGGCTGGCCTCGAGCACCGTCGGGTCGGTCACCGACGACACGAGCACCGTGTGCCGCTGGGTGAGCTGGGGCAGCACTGCGAGCAGCTCGCGAGACGCGCCCGGCGCATCCGCCGAGGTCATGAGCACGACGAGCGCGCGCTGGCTCGTCACGGAGCGCACGAGTGTCGGCACGGCCGACCAGTCCATCTCAATCAGTTCAGGCTCCACCGGTGCCATCGTGTTGACCATGCGCGAGAGCAGCTCTGGCCCGTTCGCGCCCTGCACCCGACCCCGTATCCGCCGGTCGTAGATCACGAGGTCGACGCGGTCGCCCGCCCTCGAGGCGAGCGCCGCGAGCAACAGTGATGCCTCGAACGCGGTATCGAGACGGGGTTCGTTGTCGATGCGCGCGGCCGAGGTGCGCCCGCTGTCGATCACGATGACGACCCGGCGATCCCGCTCCGGCCGCCAGGTGCGCACCACGAGATCCTGCCGCCTCGCCGTCGCCCGCCAGTCAATCGAGCGCACGTCGTCCCCGCGCACGTATTCGCGCAGCGAGTCGAACTCTGTGCCCTGCCCGCGGATCTGAACGCTCGTGCGTCCGTCGAGCTCGCGCAGCCGTGCGAGGCGCGACGGCAGGTGCTTGCGTGAGTTGAACGGCGGCAGCACCCGGATGGCGCCAGGCGCCAGGATCGTCGCCTGTCTGGCCAGAAGACCCAGCGGTCCGTAGGAGCGCACCGTGACCCGCGCAACCCTGCGCTCACCCCGACGGAATGGCGTGAGCGTGACGGTGAAGGCGCGTCGCTCACCCGGGGGAAGCGACATCCTCGTGCGAGTGGGGCTGGCACCGGCGGAGGGCTGCCAGCAGTCGCGCACGAGTCCGGAGACTCGTCTCCTACCGGTGTTCGTGACGTAGAGCGTCGCCCGCACCGTCTCGCCCAGCCGCACCCGCTCGGGCAGGTCGCGCGACAGGGCCAGCTTTCTGGGCGAGCCGGCCAGAAACACGTCGATGACGCCGAGGATGACGGAGCCCAGCACCCAGACCCAGAGCACGATGGGGTCGCCGAGCACGACGAGCGGCACCGCACCGAGGGCGAGGAGCAGAACGAAGCGACCGGACAGTGCCATCAGGAGACCTGCGCCGCCACCATCAGATCGGCACCTGCACCTGCTGCAGGATCGACCGCAGGATCGCGTCGGCCGAAACACCCTCGAGCTCGGCTTCAGGACGCAACTGGATGCGGTGCCTCCACACCGGCAGCACCATCTCCTGCACGTGGTCGGGCGTGATCGCGTCGAAGCCGGTGAGCCAGGCCCACGCCTTCGTTGCGGACAGCAGGGCGGTCGCACCTCGGGGACTTACGCCGAGCTTGACCGAGGGACTCTGTCTCGTTGCGCGGGCCAGATCGACGACGTAGGCCAGTACATCCGCACTCGCGGCCACGCGTGCCACCTCCGCCTGGGCCGCCGCGAGCTTCGCGGCGTCGAGCACGGGGCTCACGCCCGCCGCGGCGAGGTCACGGGGGTTGAAGCCCGCGGCGCTGCGCGTCAGCACCTCGATCTCGCTGGCCCGCTCCGGGATGTCGAGCACGAGCTTGAGCAGAAAGCGGTCGAGTTGGGCCTCGGGCAGCTGGTAGGTGCCCTCGTACTCGATCGGGTTCTGGGTCGCCGCGACCATGAACGGCACGGGCAGCGGGCGGCTCTCGCCGTCCACGCTCACCTGGCGCTCCTCCATGGCCTCCAGGAGAGCGGATTGTGTCTTCGGTGGCGTGCGGTTGATCTCGTCCGCGAGCAGGAGGTTCGTGAACACGGGCCCCGCGCGGAACTCGAAGTCGCCGGAGCGGGCGTCGTAGACGAGCGAACCCGTGACGTCACCGGGCATGAGGTCAGGAGTGAACTGCACCCGCTTGGTCTCCAGCTGCAGTGCCCGGCTGAGCGTGCGCACGAGCAGGGTCTTCGCCACGCCGGGAACGCCCTCGAGCAGCACGTGTCCGCCTGCGAGCAACGCGATGATGAGTCCGGTCACCGCACCGTCCTGGCCGACGACGGCCTTGCCGACCTCCTCGCGCACCCGGGCGAAGGAGTCGCGCGCGGTCTCTCCAGCACCCACTGTTGCCTGATCGGTCATGAGTTCATTCTCCCTGCTGTGGTGCCGGTGTCGAGTCCCGGCACGGTGCCGGATGGTGGTTCTGTGGCGTTCATGTCGTCACTGCCGCGGCGACGGCCGCCTCGAGTTCGACAAGCTCGTCCGAGAGCCGGACGAGTTCCCGGTCCCCGGCGGGCACGGCGTCGAGCAATACCTGCGAGAGACTCGCACGGTCCCGCCCCGTGACCGCGACGACGGCGTCGATCACCTCGGTGACAGACGCTGACCGCGGCAGCCCGCACATCCGCGACACCCGGTCGATCGTGCCGATTCGCAGCGCGTCCAGGGCGTGCAGCCTCGAGGAGTTCTTCTGGTAGAGCCGCGCCCTGCCCTCCATGGTCTCGCTCGCCCGCACCGTCACAGGCAGGTTCTCGATGACGAGCGGCCCGAGCCTGCGTCCGCGCCAGAATGCCGCGGCGATCGCGAGAAGGATGAGCAGGATGGCGAGCGAGGAGACCCAGGGCGGCGTGAGTTCAGCGATGGTCGGCACTCCCGTCACCGCAGTGTCGTTGGCCGAGGGGAGGTACCAGATCAGCGTTGGAGCGAAGCCGAGCAGGTTCAGCGCGAGGGCCGCGTTGCCCTGCTGTGCGACGGTCTCGTTGGCGAGCACCTGGGTGGCCCCGAGCACCGTGAGCTGCTGCAGATCGCTCCGTATCGAGACAAGCGAATAGACACCGTGCCCGCTGGGGAAACACGCGGTGGTGATGTCGGTCTTATTGAGCAAACGGTAGCCGCGACCACCTCCGGAGATGGTTTCGGCTTTGTGCGCCGGGTTACGGATACCAGGTCCGGCGAGTGGAACGTCGTAGGGTTCGACTTTCGGGTCGCACGTAGCACTGAGAGTCGACTTCTCCGCGGCTCCCGCCTGGCCGATCTCGAGAGTGAGAGCGCGCAGCTGCGAGAACGTCGGCGTGACCAGGACGACCTGGTCGGTGACTTCCTGGTCCAGTTGCCTCAGTTGCGTGTCGTCGAGCCTGGAATCGGGGTCATAGATCAACAGGGTCGAGTTGCTGTTGGCCTCGAGGGCCGTGAACGTGGATTCCAGCGAGGTCGTCGGCACGACGTTCACGCCGTGCTGCTTCAGCACCTGCGCGACGGCCATGCTGCCGGCCGGGGCGGCGTTGGTGGGGGAGAGCGGATCGCCGGGCGGCCCAGCGGCACCGCGCACGACCATCGTGACGACGGCCACCACGACAAGGAAGACCACCGCGATGATCCAGAACAGGGAGCGTCTTGTCGCCGCCCGCACGGTCGGGGTGGAGACGGTCGTGGCCTGGCTCACGCGAGCGAACCCGCCAGGACTGCGACGTCGGGGTGTGCGGCGCGAAGTGTCTGCTCGAGCGCGAGGATGTCGAGGTAGGCCCGCTCCGAGCCCGGGCGACCCAGGTACCGCACCTGGTCAAAAGCTCTCGCGGCCGCGACGAGACCGGTCGCGTGCGCGGGAAAGGCGTGGCCCGCGCGCACGGCGAAGTCGCGCGCGGTGGTGCCGGGGCTCGTGGTCACGATCGCGCGCTCCGCCAGTGCGCGGGCGACGGCCCTGAACAGTTCCTCGATCGCGAGGGTCCAGTCCCCGCTCGCGGCAGCCGCGCTCGCCGACGCGCGCATCGCCGCAGCATCCCGTTCGTCCTCGCTCCCGAAGAGCGCGCCGTTCACCGCGCTTCTGCGGTTGAGACGTGGTGCACCGAAGATCAGAAACGCTGCGACCACGGCCACGGCGATCACAACGACGACGATGAGGATGACCGGCCAGCTTGCGCCGCCGTCACCGAAATGAAGGGAGGTGAGCCAGTTCCACACCGCGGAGGACAGCCGGTCGAACCAACTGGGTTGTGCGGCCTGGTACGCGGGTTTCGAGAGCTCTTCGATGATCCAGCGCCTGGCCTCCCCGGCATCCGGGTCCACCGGAATATCGGTTGAGAGCGGGAGGAGTCCCACGATCGCGGCGATCATGCCCTGGGCGACTCATTCGACGCAGCGAACGGGTCGACGAGCCCGGATGCCCCGGATTGGCGTGCCTCGACGAACCGCGCGAGTTCGAGATCGAGCCCCTCCTTACGCATCCGAAGGTCGATGTACAGCAGCGCGATCGTCGCGGACTGCACGATCGCGCCGATCGCGCTGACCACCACCGTGATGACCGTGACCACCACGTAGATACCGATGGCGCTCGTGGCCGACGTGGCGGGGTTCTGGCCGTTCGGGTCAGCGAGCGAGGTGAGGAGCCCACCCACGAATGAGATCGGTGTCGTGATCACCTGAGTCGCGACGCTGATCATGACGGCGACCAGCAGCTCGATGCCAAAGGTCTTCCAGAACGAGCGCTGCGTGAGCCCCCACGACCGCACCATGGCACCGCGGATGCTCGTGCGCTCCGCCATGAGGACGCTCGGTACGAGCGACAGCTTCGTGTAGATCCACGCCGAGAGCACGACGGCACCGAGCCCCAGGAACAGCCCGAGCAGCACGCCGGCCAGCACGCCGCCGATGCCGCCGATCGCGAAACCGATTCCGACCACGATGAGCGCAAGCACGCCGAATCCGACCAGGAGGACGAGCGAGACCAGTGCTGTCCAGCCGATGAGTGCCCAGATCCGTCCGTGGGCCATCCGGAGCAGCTGGCGCAGCCGCGGCTTCTCGCCGAGGCTCGCCCGCATCACGTCCAGAACGATGACGCCCTGAACGAGCGCGGATGCCGCGAGCGACAGCAGCACGGGAATGATCGCCGACAGGATGATCGTTCCGATACTGCCCGCAATCAGCTCCTGCCTGGCCTCTCCCGTCGCATTGTCGATCCGGGAGAGGGTCAGGAAGGTGACCAGCCCGATGACACCGATCGAGATGACGGTGACGACGCCCTGCACGAGCAGAGCGGTGCCGAGCGTCGGCCGGGGATTGTGCCGCAGGGTCTTGAATGCCGCAGCGAGGATCGACCCGAGGTCCAGGGGCCTCAACGGGATCAGCCCGGGCTTCGGCGGCGGCGTCCACCCGGGAGTCGTCGAATCACCAGACGCCGCGGGGCCACTCGGCGGAGTGACGGCGCCGCCGGCGGGCGGCACCGCGGGCGCGTCTCCAGCACTCTCACCCGACCCGGTCGACCCGACCGGGGGCTGCCACTGGTGGCTCTCGTTCACGGGCGTTTCCCCTCGAGGTTGAGCATCGCGCAACCGCGCGCACGCGATTATCGTTTCACACTCGGCTACTCTTGTGCCAAAAGCATCACTAACCCGGCCATGTCGGGTGCCGAACGAAGACGGGACGATGACCGCGCGCATCCTGGTAGTCGACGACGACACCGCTCTCGCTGAGATGATCGGTATCGTTCTGAGAACCGAAGGGTTTGAGCCCTCATTCTGTGCCGATGGCGACTCCGCCATTGAGGCGTTCCATGCGGCCAAGCCCGATCTCGTACTGCTCGATCTCATGCTGCCCGGCAAGGACGGCATCGAGGTGTGCGCCGAGATCCGCGGAGAATCCGGTGTGCCGATCATCATGCTCACGGCGAAGTCAGACACGACGGATGTGGTGCGCGGCCTCGAGAGCGGAGCAGACGACTACGTCGTCAAGCCCTTCAATCCCAAGGAGCTGGTCGCCCGCATCCGCACCAGGCTTCGCCCGACCCCGGCCGGAACGGTGGAGGAGTTGCGCGTCGGCGACCTGACGCTGGATGTCTCCGGGCACGAGGTCAGGCGGGGTGCCTCCAAGATCAACCTCACCCCGCTCGAGTTCGAACTGCTGCTCGCACTCGCCGTCAAGCCGCAGCAGGTGTTCACGCGCGAGATGCTGCTCGAGCAGGTCTGGGGCTATCACTACAAGGCAGACACCCGGCTGGTGAACGTGCACGTGCAGCGCCTGCGGGCGAAGGTCGAGCAGGATCCGGACAACCCGCGCATCGTGATGACCGTTCGGGGCGTCGGCTATCGTGCAGGTTCCAGCTCTTAGCCGCCAGACCGCGATCGGCGGCCCGAACTGGCGGGTGTATCGCCGCCGCATCGTGCGGTTCTGGCGCAGTTCGCTCCAGTTCCGTACCGTCGCGATCACGGTCGTGCTCTCCGGCCTCGCCGTGATCGTCATCGGCTCGTACATGTCGATCAGCATCGGCGACAATCTCTACAAGACCAGGCTCGCCCAGGTGCAGACCGAGGCGAACAACGCCACCTCGATTGCGCAGCAGTCCTTCGACAACGCGCAGGCGACGGGTGACCAGGCCGTGGAGCTCGACGGCGTCGGCCTGTCTGTGAAGTCGAGCATCCTGAGCACCGTGCGCAGCCCGGGAAGCACCTCATTCGGCCTGCTGCGCATCCCCGGTCAGCAGACCGATCGCATCATGACCACGATCACGAGTCCGAGCTTCCCGTCAGACCTCGTGAGCCAGCAGATCCGGGATGCCGTGGCCAACGGCGACGGCAGGCGCGTGTACACGCAGTCGGTCACCCTCAAAGATGGGGAGCCCGGTCTCGTCGCGGGTTCGCTCATCGACGTGCCCTCCGCTGGTCTCTACGAACTCTTTCTCGTGTACGACCTCGCCGACGCGCAGGTGACCCTCAACTTCGTGCAGGGCACGCTTGCGATCGGCAGCCTCGCCCTCGTGCTCCTCATTGGCGGCGTCACCTATGTCGTCGTTCGTCTCGTCGTCGGCCCGATCCGGGTCGCGGCGGAGACGAGCGAGAAGCTCGCGGCCGGCCAACTCGAGCAACGCATCCCGGAACACGGACAGGACGTCATCGCGACCCTCGCGAGATCGTTCAATGGCATGGCTGACAGCCTGCAGCACCAGATCAGCAAGCTCGCCGAGCTCTCGCGCGTGCAGCAGAGGTTTGTCTCGGATGTCTCGCACGAGCTGAGAACGCCGCTGACGACGATCCGGCTGGCCGGCGACGTGCTCTACGACCAGCGCGACGACTTCGCCCCGGCGACGGCGCGGACGGCCGAGCTGCTGCACACCCAGGTGATGCGCTTCGAAGTGCTTCTCGCCGACCTGCTGGAGATCAGCCGCTACGACGCCGGTGCCGTCGAACTCGACCTCGAGCCCACCAACCTCGTGCCCCTCGTCGAGGACGCCGTCGACTCCATGAAGAGCGTGGCCCAGGAGCGTGGCTCGGAGTTGCGGGTGCTGGCCCCTGGCGGGTATTTCGAGGCCGAAGTCGATGCGCGTCGCATTCGTCGTATCCTGCGCAATCTACTCGGCAACGCCATCGAGCACGGCGAGGGCGGCCCGATCGTGGTCATCGTCGACAGCAATGAGAGTGCGATCGCGATCGCGGTGCGCGACTATGGCATCGGGATGCGCCCCGGCGAGGTCGAGCGGGTCTTCGATCGGTTCTGGCGCGCGGATCCATCGCGCAAGCGAACCATCGGTGGCACGGGGCTCGGCCTGGCGATCTCCCTGGAAGACGCGGTGCTGCACGATGGCGACCTCGAGGTGTGGTCGGAGTTCGGGGTGGGGAGCTGCTTCCGGGTGACCCTGCCCCGGGAGCGCGGGGTGCCCATCAAGTCCTCTCCGATCGAACTTCCGCCGGACGACTCCATCCCCCTCCAGGAGGCCGACGATGAGTGAGCGCACCGTGAGATCCCGGATGCCACGCAGGCTCGCGTGGGCCGGCCTGCTCTGCAGCGTCGCCATCGCGCTCTCGGGCTGCGTCGGCATCCCGTCGTCCGGCCAGGTCAACCCGGGGATCAGCATCAGGGCGGGCGGGGTCGACGACGGCGCCGTGCTCATTCCGGAGGGTCCGGCCCCCGGCGCCAAGCCTGCGCAGATCCTGCAGGGGTTCATCGCGGCCTTCGCCGGATCGCAGAACAACTACGCGGTCGCCCGGGAGTTCCTCGGCGGCGACTTCAAGACCGGGTGGGATCCGCGCAGCAGCGTACTCGTGCGCACCGGCGGCACCCGCACGGAATCGACCGGCACCAACCAGATGAGCTACACCATCAACACGGTCGCGGATGTCGACTCCGCAGGCTCGTACACCCGTTCACCGCAGCCCGAGTCGCAGGTGTTGACCTACCAGTTCGCCAAGGAGAAGGGGCAGTGGCGCATCACGGAGGCTCCGCAGGGCATCGTGCTCCCGGAGAGCACCTTCGGCTCGGTGTTCAGTGAGCAGACGCTCTACTTCCTTGACCCGACGGGGCAGCGGCTGGTTCCGGATCGGCGTTGGTTCCCCACCGGCGCCCAGCCCGTGCGCATCGTCTCCGCGCTGCTAACAGGGCCGCCCGCCTCGCTGCGGGGCGCCGTGTACTCGGCCTTCCCCGATGGCACGAAACTCTCTTCGCCGCTGGTTCCCGTACAGGACGGCATAGCGAAGATCGACCTGACCGCCGAGGCGCTGAGCTCCAAGGCGAACGAGCGACAGCTCATGAAGCTGCAATTGCTGTCGAGCCTCAGCAACGTGCCGAACATCACCGGTGTCGCCATCTCGGTCGGTGACTCTCCGCTCTCGCTCCCCTCGCCGAGCGGTGCGACGCCGCAGACCGAGCCCCAGGTCGATCCGCGCCCGCTCGTCCTGCAGAAGGAGTCGTTCGGATACGCCGAGAACGGCAAGATCACCTCGATTCCGTCGCTCAGCCAGAAGATCGTTGCGCTGGGTCCCACGGCGGTCACCCTGGCGTCCAGCGGCACCGAGGCGGCCGTGCTCTCCAAGGCGGGGGTCTCCCTCGTGACGACGGGCGCGAATGCGGTCACCCTTGACGATCGGGGTGGGCTCATCGCGCCCTCTCTCGACGAAGACGGCTACGTCTGGACCGTTCCGGCGGCGAGCCCGAACGCGATCGAGATCTTCAATTCCGCGGGCAAGATGCACACCCTGAATCCGGCGCTGCCCGTGGGCTCCCAGATCGTCTCGCTCGCGGTCTCCCGCGACGGGGCCAGGGTTGCGATGTACCTGTCGACGGATGCCGGGCCCCGGCTTGTCGTGTCGGGGATCGTCCGCAGCACCGACCAGGACCAACTGCCGGTGTCGCTCGTGGCCGAACCCGTTCTCGACGTGACGGCGGATTCCGGCGCCGCGGTCGGAGCGTCCTGGGCCGACGGACTCTCGGTCGCGACACTCAGCGTGGCCAACGGGCAGCCCAGTGTCGTGCTCTACCAGCTGGGCGGTCCGCGCGTCTCGCTCGGACATCCGGACGGTGCACGGGAGATCGTCGGCGGCAACGGAGGCAGCTCCGGATTGCGCGTCCTCGGACCGGACGGCACGATCCAGGCCCTGCGAGGCAGCGGATGGATCGGCTCGGGGGTGCAGGTCTCCTTCATCGCCACGCAGCGCTAGCGACCTCTCCTCACCAGCTGAGGTTGTGCGGGCCAGATCCACAGCGACGCCCTCGCGCCTGGCGGGGCCGTGAGTCGCGCGAGACCCTGTCTGCGTGAGGTCGCCCAGAACGAGGTCGCTGTCCTGGCGCGCAGTGTCGCTCGTCGTGCGGGAAGCCATACTCGATGCGAGTGCCGTGCTGTTGCCGATCGATTGTGCCGGGTGCGGCGCCGCCGACCGCGCTCTCTGCGCGAGCTGTCGGAGCGAGCTCGTCGCCCGCATCGATACCCGAGTGCTCGGCGACGGCACGCGCGTCGTCACCGCCCTGGCCTACGACGGCGCCGTGCGCGAGAGTGTCCTCGCGTTCAAACACCGGGGCAGAACGGATGTCGCCCGCGCGCTCGCCGTGCCGCTTGCTGCCGCGATGGAAGCCGCCCTGGCCACGACGAACCGCGAGGGTATCGAAATCGCGGCCGTGCCATCCACGCGCGCGGCGTTTCGGCGCAGAGGGTATGACCCCGTCGCCGTGCTGCTCGGTGCGGCCGGACTGGGGCGTGCATCCAGGCACCGCGTCCTCTCGTTCACTCGCGACCACGCCCAGCAGAAGCTCCTCGACCGTGGCGCCAGGCGGCGGAACCTGGCCTGGGCGATGCTGGCCGTGCCCTCCCTGCGCGGTCGAGTCTTCATCCTCGTCGACGATGTCGTCACGACGGGAGCGACGCTCGAGGAGGCCGCGAGGGCGATTCGCGCCGCCGGGGGAGAGGTGCTCTGCGCCGTCGCGCTGGCCAATACGGAGAAACTCGCGGGGCGTTCCGGGAGTTCGCGGCACAAACTCGTGACTTCCCCAGACGACGGGACTACGGTGAGCAAAAGAGGTGCACAGGTCAGCCCTGGTTCCGCTGGGGGTGACGCGCCACGGTAGCTGGGAGGACGCCATGGACATTTCCATCAACGGTCGCAACCTGGGGATCACGGATCGGTTCCGCGACTATGCAACGGAAAAAGCGGAGAAGATAGCCCACCTCGCAGACAAGGCCCTGGCCTTTGAAGTCAAGGTCTCCCGTCACGCTGAGAAGAACGGCTCAAACGGTGATGACCGCGTCGAACTGACGGTGATCGGGCCGGGGCCACTCGTGCGCGCGGAGTCCACCGGATCAGACAAGTACGTGGCATTCGATCTCGCCCTCGACAAGCTCGTCGAGCGCGTTCGTCGCATGAAGGATCGGCAGAAGGTGCACCGCGGAAAGCGCCGCCCGACCTCGCTCAGGGAGGCGAGCGCTGACGGATTCAGTGTCGTCGACATCCGCCCGGCCACGGCCGAGACGATGGAGAAGGTACGCACGGGATCCATCGCAGTGATCGACGGCGACGCCGCGGAGCCGGAGGAAGACGACTGGAGTCCGGTCGTCATCCGCAAGAAGGTGTTCGCGGCCACGCCGATGACCGTGGATGACGCGCTCTACCACATGGAGCTCGTCGGCCACGATTTCTACCTGTTCATCGACGCGGAGACCGACCGCCCGAGCGTTGTCTACCGCCGCAAGGGTTGGGACTACGGCGTCATCGGGCTCGACGTCGAGGTCGACGAGGCACCCGGAGTCGCACGCGCGCACAAGCGGTGACGTGACTCGGGCCGGGCGCATCCGCGTGGCGGGTGCGCCCGGCGCTTTGCCAGGGTCGGGAGAGGGCTGACCCCAGCATTCAGCCGACTAGGCTTGCTAGCATTACGGACTGCTAACGGTCGTGCTCGTCTGGCGTGCCGATTCGGCGATTCGTGCGGGGTTTCCCGTGCCCGGCACGAGGCATCGCGAGCAGCGGTGCGACCTTGACACAGAGCAAACTTAGACACAGAGCAAACCTAGACACAATGCAAATTGGAGTAATCGGTGGCCAACGTTCTCGAACGAGTGCTTCGCGTCGGCGAAGGGCGAACCCTGCGCAGACTGCAGCGCTACGCGGCGGCAGTGAATCATCTCGAGGAAGACTTCAAGGAACTCAGCGACGAGCAACTGAAGAGCGAGACGACCGAACTGCGCGAGCGTTATGCCAACGGAGAGTCGCTGGATGACCTGCTTCCGGAGGCGTTCGCTGCCGTACGCGAAGCATCCGTTCGCACCCTGGGCCTGCGGCACTTCGACGTGCAGCTCATGGGCGGCGCGGCACTGCACCTCGGCAACATCGCGGAGATGAAGACCGGTGAGGGCAAGACTCTCGTGGCGACCCTCGCGGCCTACCTCAACGCGATCCCGTCGCGCGGCGTGCACATCATCACCGTCAACGACTACCTCGCGAGCTACCAATCAGAGCTCATGGGCCGCATCTTCCGCGCCCTCGGGATGTCCGTCGGCTGTATCGTCTCCGGCCAGGACCCGGCAGAGCGCCGCGAGCAGTACGCCGCGGACATCACCTACGGCACGAACAACGAGTTCGGCTTCGACTACCTGCGCGACAACATGGCCTGGCAGGCGAGCGACATGGTGCAGCGCGGCCACAACTTCGCGATCGTCGACGAGGTCGACTCGATCCTCATCGACGAGGCGCGCACCCCGCTCATCATCTCCGGTCCATCCTCAGGCGAGGCCAACCGCTGGTTCAATGAGTTCGCGGCCCTCGCGAAGCGCCTCACGCCGGAGGTCGACTTCGAGGTCGACGAGAAGAAGCGCACCGTCGGTGTGCTCGAGCCGGGCATCGAGAAGGTCGAGGACTACCTCGGCATCGACAACCTCTACGAGTCGGCCAACACCCCGCTCATCTCCTTCCTCAACAACGCCATCAAGGCGAGTGCGCTGTTCAAGAAAGACAAGGACTACGTCGTCATGAACGGCGAGGTGCTCATCGTCGATGAGCACACCGGCCGTATCCTTATGGGCCGCCGCTACAACGAGGGCATCCACCAGGCGATCGAGGCGAAGGAGGGCGTGGCGGTCAAGGCCGAGAACCAGACCCTCGCCACGGTCACCCTGCAGAACTACTTCCGCCTCTACAAGAAGCTCTCCGGGATGACCGGAACGGCCGAGACCGAGGCCTCGGAGTTCATGAGCACCTACAAGCTTGGTGTCGTTCCGATCCCCACGAACAAGCCGATGCGTCGCCTGGACAAGCCGGACCTCGTCTACAAGAACGAGGAGGCGAAGTTTAACCAGGTGGTCGAAGATATCGTGCGTCGTCACGAGAAGGGCCAGCCGGTGCTGGTCGGTACGACGAGCGTCGAGAAGAGCGAATACCTCTCCAAGCTGCTCGCCAAGCGCGGTGTGAAGCACGAGGTGCTGAACGCGAAGAACCACGCTCGCGAGGCCGCGATCGTGGCCCAGGCGGGCCGTCTGGGCTCCGTCACGGTCGCCACCAACATGGCCGGTCGTGGAACAGACGTCATGCTCGGCGGCAACGCCGAATTCCTTGCCGTTGCGGAGCTGAACGCGAAGGGACTCAGCCCGGTCGAGACTCCTGAGGAGTACGAGGCGGAGTGGGATCCGGTGTTCGCACGGGTCAAGGCAACGGTCGCCGAGGAAGCGGCCAAGGTCGTCGAGGTCGGCGGCCTCTACGTGCTCGGCACGGAGCGCCACGAGTCGCGCCGCATCGACAACCAGTTGCGCGGTCGCTCAGGCCGTCAGGGCGACCCCGGCGAGAGCCGGTTCTACCTCTCGCTCGCGGATGACCTCATGCGCCTGTTCAACTCGGCCGCGGCCGAGTCGCTCATGGGTCGAGGCAATGTGCCGGAAGATCTCGCGATCGAGTCGCGCGTCGTCAGCCGCGCCATCCGCAGTGCACAGTCCCAGGTCGAAGCACGCAACGCGGAGATCCGCAAGAACGTGCTCAAGTATGACGACGTGCTCAACCGCCAGCGCGAGGCGATCTACGGAGATCGTCGCCACATCCTCGAGGGCGACGACCTGCAGGATCGCACAGCTAAGTTCCTCGAAGACGTCATCACCGAAGTCATCGACCTGCACAGCGCGGAGGGGCACTCGGACGACTGGGACCTCGAAGGCCTGTGGAACGAGCTCAAGACCCTCTACCCGGTGTCGATCACGATCGACGAGCTCTACACCGAGGCCGGATCTCCCCACAACATCACGCGGGACTTCCTCTTCGACGAGGTGCTGTCGGATGCCAGGCTGCAGTACGAGCGTCGCACCGAGCAGCTGGGCGAGCCCGCGATGCGCGAGCTGGAGCGTCGTGTCGTGCTCTCGGTCATCGACCGACGCTGGCGCGATCACCTCTACGAGATGGACTACCTGAAAGACGGCATCGGACTGCGGGCGATGGCCCAGCGCGACCCGCTGGTCGAATACCAGCGCGAGGGATTTGCGCTGTATCAGTCGATGATGGGCCAGATCCGCGAGGAGTCTGTCGGCTTCCTGTTCAACCTCGAGGTCGAGGTGACCGGGGGTGGCGCCACCGCCGCGGTGCCGACGGTGGCAGCAAAGGGCCTGGACGGCGGCTCGGAGCAGCGACTCAGTTACTCCGCGCCGACGGTTGACGGCGAGGTCGAGGTGCGCAACCAGCGCGGCCAGCTCGACGCCGCATCCACCGCGAAGGCACGCCGGGATCAGGCTGCCGCGGCCGCAGAGGTCAACCAGGCACAGAACCCCGGCCAGCAGCAGGCCGCACCGCCCCAGCGCGGTGCGTTCGGCCAGCCGACCGGGGGCAATGCTCCCGCTCCGATGAACCGCGCGGAGCGTCGTGCCCAGGAGCGTCGCGGGCGCTGAGTGTCGCGGATGCGGAGCGGCACCTTCAGAGCACGTTGACGGCGGTTGCTCGCCAGCGCCGGTCCATGCCCTCGAGCCGGAGTGCGACGGCGCGCGACCGTGCGCGGCTGTGCACCATGACGACGGCCTCGATGACGCCTTCCGACGGCTCTGTCAGCACGGTCGCGCCGAGAGTGAAGTGTGGCCGGGAGACCGTGCGTTGCCCCCTGGCCTGACGGGCTCGCGCCGAGAGCACGACGCGCTTGAGCAGGTGGCGGTAGACATCGTCGCTCACCCAACGGGAGATCTGCTCCAGGTCGCGAGCACCGGCCAGGATCTCGATGACGCACCGGGTGAGGTTCTCCAGCAGCGGTGCCGGGTTAGGTAGTTCTGAGCGCTCGGCACGTTGATGCCCGAAGAAGTCGTCTGAGTCGAACCGGGTCTTGATGATCTTGCTGGGTAGCGTCTGCTCGGGGGAGGGGCTGGGGGCGGCGCTGCTCATGTGGTGGCTCCGAACTGTGGCTGGGGTCTGGAGGGTCTACCCCCAAAGGGGTGTCGTGCCTGCGAAGGAAACTAAAGCAGCAAACAGAGGGTTCTGTCCACGCCCCAACGTGGGGCTGTGGATAACCTCGCCGCGGTGTCGGTGAGGATCGATACCGTCACTTCATGCGCTGGGACAACCTCTTCGACGACCTCGAAAGCCAGCTCGAACACGAGTTGACCGCCGACGACATCGACGTGCGCGCGGAGGAGGAGCGGTTGCGACTCGCGCGGATGTCGTTGCGGGAGCGCCTCGTCTCCATCCACGAACACTCGCCGGACGCCGCGGCATCCACCGGCATTCGCGTGCGGCTGGCAGACGGCGGCGTTGTCACCGTTCGCCCGCTCGCCTTTGGCAGGGACTGGTTCTCCGCGACGCTTCTCGATGCGTCCTCGCGGCATTCGCAGTGCATCCTGCCTCTCGCGGCCGTCGCCGGTCTGCTTCTGGAGCGTGAGCAGGTTCGCACGAGTCTCATCGCGTCTCCTGATCAGGGGCGTTCGCTCTCGGTCCGGCTCGGGCTGGCATTCGCGCTGCGGGATCTCTGCCGGCGCAGAACCGCCGTGGAACTCCGCCTTCTCGACGAAACGGTGCGCGGCACAATCGACCGTGTGGGCCGCGATCACCTCGATCTCGCGGTGCATGAACCGGGGTCACCGAGGCGTGAGGTCGAGGTGAGCCACTACCGGGTCGTGCCGTTCAGCCAGGTGCTCCTGGTGCGTCTGTAGCGGGCCCGAACGATTCGTTGTGTCGTGGGATCAGTGCCGACCGTGGTGTTTGTTGGGGCGCGGCGAAGAACTCGGGCAGGTCGGTGAACTGCGACTGGTTCCACAGGCTGAGCCGCCTCGACTCCTCGTACTTGGCCTCGATGTATGACTCGAGCACGCTGCGCTCAACGCGCCAGTGGCCGCTGCCACCCACCTTGATCGCGGGCAGTTCGCCCGAGCGCACGAGAGCGTACGCCTGGCTGGCGGACACGTTGAGAATGTCCGCCGCATCGGCGAGCGTGAGGAAGCGGCCAATGGTTCCCGCGGATTCGTTCTCGTTCATCCCTCGATTATGAGCGAGCAGAGGTTCGCCGGACGGGGCTGTGGATAACTTTCTCGCCGAGCGCCGCAACTCGTGACTATGGAGCGAGCATCCCCACGCGAGAATTGGAGACCACGGATGAGATCCAGCAGTACCGCTGCACCACGCGAGCGCAAACCCAGGTCATTCTGGTTCGATCCGCGCTTCGGCATCGGCATAGCACTCGTCGCGGTCTCGGTTCTCGGCGTGCTCGGCATCGTCACCTCGGCCGACCGCAGCGTGCAGGTGTTTGCGGCGCGCTCTGCCCTGTCGCCCGGTGACCGGATCGTCGCCGCGGATCTCGTCGCCAGGAGCGTGAGGCTCGGGGATGTCGACGCAGAATACCTCCGGCCATCTCAGCTTCCTTCAGAAGGCCTCGTTGTCACGCGCACGGTATCCGCCGGCGAGCTCGTGCCGGAGTCCGCTGTCGGCGAGGCATCGAGCAGCAGGCTCGCCTCGGTCGTGGTGTCGGTGCAGGGGTCGCTGCCGAAGGCGGTCGTCGCGGGTGCCGACGTCGACCTGTGGTCGGCGAGCCAGACCGAGGAGCACGACTTCGGTCCGCCGGCCGTTCTCGCTTCCTCGGCCACGGTCGTGAGGGTCATCGCACCCGACGGCATCGTCGCGGGGGCGAGTGGGGGAGCGGTCGAGGTGCTCGTCGACCGGGCGAAACTCGCGAGCGTGCTCGAGGCGATCGCCAACCATGACGCCGTGTCGATCGTGCCCGTCGGCCTGCCCGTGAAGGGGTGACCGTGTCCCGGATCGCACTGGCCATGACGCTCGACACTGAAGACAGGATCGCGCGCGAGCTGACCGATCATGGCCACGCCGTCGTCGCGCGGTGCAGCAGCGCAGACGAGCTGTCGTCCATCCTCAGTGTTGCCGGCGCGGAGTGTGCGTTCGTGTGTGGGTCCCCGCGGTACCTCAACGAGAGGCTCCTCGCGGAGACGGATGCCGCGGGCGTGAGGCTCATCGCGATGATTGCAACGGATGCCGAGCGCAGGCACGCGGCATCCCTCGGTCTCCACGAGACGATCGATATCGAGGCGGCCTGGCCCGCGCTTGAGGACGCGCTCGTGAGCAGCCCGGTGACGGAGCTCGCGAAGGCGCACGAACAACCGGCCGAGCGGGGCATAGTGATCGCCGTCTGGGGGCCTGCGGGAGCCCCCGGGCGAACGACGCTCGCGATCAACATCGCTGCGGAGATCGCGGCAGCCGGGTTCACGGTCGCGCTCGCCGATGTCGACACCCACAGTGGCTCGATCGCACCCGCCCTGGGACTCCTCGACGAGGCGCCCGGGTTTGCCGCAGCTTGCCGTCTCGCCGGTGCCGAGAGTCTTACCCAGGAGGAGCTGGAGCGCATCGGCCAGCGCTATCTCTCCGCGCGCGGAAGCTTCTGGGTACTGACCGGCATCGGCCGCGCGAACCGGTGGCCCGAGCTGTCCTCCGATCGCGTCGTCGGCGCGGTGCGCCAGTGCCGGGACTGGGTCGACTACACCGTGCTCGACACCGGGTTCAGCCTGGAGAGCGACGAGGAGATCTCGAGCGACCTGTTCGCGCCGAGGCGCAACGCCGCAACGATCGCGGCCCTCCGCGAGGCCGACCAGGTCGTCGCTGTCGGTGCGGCAGACCCGGTCGGGCTGTCCCGCTTCCTCCGCGCGCACGTCGACCTGCTCGAGACGATCGAGACGGATTCCGTCACGGCGGTCATGAACCGGGTTCGCGCGAGTGCCATCGGCCTCAATCCCGCCGCGCAGGTGGCCCAGACCCTCCAACGCTTCGGCGGCATCACCGCGCCGGTTCTCGTGCCTCACGACCAGCTCGCGCTTGACGCGGCCGTGCTCGGCGGCAAGACGCTCGCGGATGTCGCGGCCAGGTCGCCCGCGCGCACGGCGATCGCCGAGCTGGTCAGCGCTCGGCTGCTGCCCCCGAGGTCGCAGGCCGCCATAGGGCGATCGCGGCGGACCAGACGGTCATCGCGCACGGCGCGGTGGGGCGCGGAGGGAACCGTCGCCTCGCCGTAAGCTTGCAGAATGTCTACGCTCAGTGACCTGGTCCTCGCACAGGGCCGCTCGGACGAGGCCGATGTCGAGTGGCTGCACCTGTTGGTGGGAGACTGGCAACTCCTCGCGGACCTCGCCTTCGCCGACATCGTGCTGTGGGTCCCCACCGACGCAGACAGCTTCGTCGCCGTCGCCCACGCCCGCCCGTCGAGCTCGGCCACCCTGTTCTACCGGGACTTCGTGGGACAGGAGATCAAGCCGGAGTGGCGTGGGCAGGTCACCGACGCGTTCGACACGGGCACGATCGTGGATTCAGCCGCACCGGACTGGTACGAGGAGACTCCGACGCGAGTGCGGGCCGTGCCAGTGCTGCGCAGGCTGCACGCGAGTGAGGCCGAGACCACCGAGTTCCCGATTGCCGTCATCACGAGACACACCAACCTCAGCGAGGCGCGCACGCCGAGCCGTCAGGAGCTCACCTTCAACGAGTGCGCGAATGACCTGTTCGCGATGATCTCCTCCGCGGACTTTCCCGACCTGGGGTCTCCGACGGGTCCTCGCCGGGGCGCGCCACGCGCATCCGACGGCCTCATCCGCCTCGACGTGGATGGCACGGTCACCTTCGCGAGCCCGAACGGGCTCTCCGCATTCAACCGCATGGGGTTCGCTGGCGAGCTCGAGGGTGAGTCGCTGGCCGAGGTGACGACCGAACTGCTCAAGGGCAAAGTGAGCGTCGACGAATCGCTACCGCTCGTGGTCACCGGCCGGGCGCCGTGGCGCACTGACATCGAGGCGCGCGGGGTGACGGTTTCGCTTCGCGCAATTCCGCTGCGCGATCACGGTGAGCGGATCGGCGCGATCGTGCTCTGTCGGGATGTCACCGAGCTGCGACACCAGGAGCGCGAGCTCATCACCAAGGATGCGACGATCCGCGAGATCCACCACCGGGTGAAGAACAACCTGCAGACCGTGGCATCCCTGCTGCGAATCCAGGCGAGGCGGTCGCACTCCGACGAGGCGCGCGAATCGCTCAATCAGGCCATGCGGCGGGTCGCCGCTATCGCCGTGGTGCACGACACCCTGAGCGAGGGACTCAGCCAGATCGTCGACTTCGATGTCGTGTTCGATCGCGTGCTCAAGCTCATCGCCGAGGTCGCCTCCACGCACAACACCAAGGTGCATCCGAAGTTTTCGGGGAGCTTCGGCGCGCTTCCCAGTGAGTATGCGACTCCGCTCTCGCTCGCGCTCACCGAGCTCGTCACGAACGCGGTGGAGCACGGGCTCGCCGGGCGCGAGGGCAACGTGGAGATCACGGCGCTGCGCACGGATGAGACGCTCAGCGTTCAGGTGCGCGACAACGGCAGCGGGCTGCCGGAGGGCAAGGTCGGGTCGGGGCTGGGCACTCAGATCGTGCGCACGCTCATCCAGGGAGAACTCGGCGGCACAATCGACTGGCACACCATGATGGGTAGCGGCACCGAGGTGACGATCGAGATCCCGCTGGCCTGGTTGACGAAGAACTAGTTAGGAAGCGCGGCGCGCGCGCGCGGCGCGGCGCTTGAGTGCGCGGCGCTCGTCTTCGCTCAGTCCACCCCACACGCCGGAATCCTGACCGGTCTCGAGGGCGTACTGGAGGCACTGCTCCGTGACGGTGCACCGAGCGCAGACGGCCTTCGCCTTCTCGATCTGGTCGACCGCCGGGCCGGTGTTCCCCACGGGGAAGAACAGTTCGGGGTCAGCAGTGAGACATGCGGCCTTGTCGCGCCAGTCCATGTATTGGTGCTCCTTCGTGGGTGCGCAGCTGTTTTCCGCGCAGAGATAAACCTGTGAAAGCCCAAGGGCTTCGATGGGAGTAGAGGATTCTTGAGGGATTGGCCCACGACCGTGGGGGCGCTAATCAACCTCAATTAGAATCTCATATCAGTTGTAGCAAATCAATACTTTTATATCGGAAGTCACTGTGAGTGAAGAACAATCTCCCGCGCAACAGAGCGGGTCAACCGAGGCCGAACGACACCGCAGGCCGCCGCTCCTGGTGCTTCTGGTCGTGATTCTGCTGCTCGAGTTCGCACTCATGGTGAGCGCTGTGGTCTTCCTGGCGATCGAGCTGGTCGTGGCCCGCCCGGACTCCTACCCGAGTGCGATCGCCATCCTGGTGCTCGCCGTGATCGCGGCGGTGTGGCTTGCCATCACCGCACGCGGAACCCTTCGCGGCAGGCAGTGGACGCGCGGCGCGACCGTCGTCTGGCAGCTGCTGCAGATCGCGGTGGCCGTGGGCAGCTTCCAGGGTCTGTTCGCGAGAGCGGATGTCGGCTGGCTGCTCCTGGTGCCGGCGCTCGCCGCCCTCGTGCTTCTGTTCGCTCCCTCGGTCGTCGCCGCAACCACGCACTCCACCCGCTGACGCCCGCGCTTTTCCCGTATGGCGGGAGTTGCGGGTCGGCGGAGGGAGTCATAGCTCCCGCCACGAGACAGGAACTCCCGCCGCACGGGTGAGTCGAGCAGGGAACGCTCAGTCGAGGCCGAGCTTCTTGCGCAGGGATGCGACGTGCCCGGTGGCCTTGACGTTGTAGAGCGGAAGCTCGATCCTGCCGTCCTCGCCGACGACGAAGGTCGAGCGCAGGGTGCCGGTGATGAGTTTGCCGTAGAGCGACTTCTCGCCGTAGGCACCGTAGGCGTTGTGCACGGTCAGTTCCGGGTCGCCGAGCAGGGGGAAGTTGAGGCCCTGCTCGTCTCGGAACTTCTGCAGGGCATCCGCGTGGTCCTTGGAGATGCCGAGCACCTGGTACCCGGATGACTTCAGCGAGTTGATGTTGTCGCGGAAGTCGCAGGCCTCGGTTGTGCACCCCGGGGTGGACGCCGCGGGGTAGAAATACACGATCACTTTGCGGCCGGCGAAGTCGGAGAGCGAGACCGGATTGCCGTCCTGGTCTGGGAGCGTGAAGGCCGGTGCGGTGTCGCCGACCTCGAGTCGGATTGCGGTGTCAGCCATGGTTCTCCTCGCGGTCGTGAAGGCGTTTCTCTCATGCTAATCTTGTTCGTCGGCGCCCCGTTGAACGGGGAAGCTGCGCACCTCTAGCTCAATTGGCAGAGCAACTGACTCTTAATCAGTGGGTTCCGGGTTCAAGTCCCGGGGGGTGCACCACAGAAAGCACTCAGTCCTTCGACACGATGGATGAGACTCGTTCCCCGAGCGAGTGGTGCTGCTCCCGATAGCGCTCCTGTGCTGCGAACTGCTCTTCGGCCAGCCGGTCGATGCGAATTCCATCGCGGCCATCGTGGACGAGGTCTGCCTGCCCCCGATGCAGACGCTCAGTTACGGCGTCCAAGGCAACCGCGATCGTCTGTGAGCCGTACGCCGCTCAGCCGTCGGTGAAGCTTCGTGCCGCATCTTCGACGCGCACGCGGTAGGCGGCCCACCAGTCCTCGTCGCGATCTGGCAGGTTGTCGTTGCCCTGGCGCAGCCCGACCGCACCGTCGATGAGTTCCCGCACGATGTCCGCGTGACCCGCGTGCCGCTGGGTTTCTGCGATCACGTGGATGAGGATGCGATGGAGGCTGACCCGATTGTCGTCGGTTGGCCACCAGGGCACCAGCCCCTCGGCATCCAGTGCAAACTCTGCGATCGTCTCGTCGGAATGCGCCCATGCCCTGCGGTAGAGCTCGACGATTTGTTCGCGTGACTCGTCGCGGGTGGCCCACAGGTCCGCATTCGGCTCGTCGCCGTTGTCGTACCAGCTCAGTGGTTCATCGAATGGACGGTCGAAAGTGTCGCCGAAATAGCCGATCTCGATTCCGGCGAGGTGCTTGACCAGACCGAGCAAATTGGTTCCAGTCGGGACAAGCGGTCGCCGGATGTCGTACTCGCTCAGGTCGTGGAGCTTCCAAAGCATGGCCTCGCGACCGCGTTGCAGGTAGCCGCGCAATTCATCCTTCTGCTGCGATTCGGCCATCGGCTCAGCTCGCGGGAGGAGTACGGGGCTTGCTGGCAGGCTTGGCGGCGGCGGGTTTGGTCGTCGCTGTTTTTGCGGCCGGTGGTGCAGCCGGAGTCGTGCTTGCGGATGCGGGTTTGGTCGTCGCGGCGGAGGTCGGCGCAGTGCCAGTCGCCGGAGCGGAAGCCGCTGGACTGGAGGTTGTCGGTGCAGTCGGGGCGGGCGCGGGAGCGGGAGCCGGTACAGGTGCAACGGGAGCAGCCGGGCGCGGGGGCTCATGCGCCGCGACGTAGAGCTGTGCCGCACGCGTTCCCACGAGCAGGAAGCGCACGAGCAGGAAGATCAGTCCGACCAGGACGACGAGCAGTACGAGGCCGACGAAGCCAGAAATAATCGTGCCGATGATGGTGGCCACGCTGTGGCCCCATCCGTATCCGAAACCCATCACTCAGTCCTCCAGTTCGTTTGCGTCTTCTGCGTTCTTGATGACGGTCCCGGCGGCGATGGCCACCGTGAGACCCCAACTGATCCACATGAGCGCCAGTCGCCAATCGCGCGGCCCCCTGCGCGTGGCCTGAACCGTACTCAGGCCGCCGAAAATCGCGCTGAGCATTGTGCCGCTGAAGATGAACTTGCGCATGGCGTCCTCGCTCTCCGTAGATTTAAACCGTACAGTCTGTCGCTGTGTGCGGCCACTTGAGCCGTGGATGTCCGCGGCCGCGACGCAATGAGAAGGGATTCGGTGCGCTCAGCAATTCTCGGCGCTGCCCTGCTCGTGATCGGGCTGCTGTCCGTGGCCGTCGGCGTGCTTCCCGTTACCGACGCTGTCGCCGTGGGAGCTCGGGTCTGGCCGATCCTGCTGTTCGTTGTGGCGATCACCGTGGTGACCGAGCTCGCTGCCGAGGCCGGTCTATTCGCCCTGATTGCCGCACGCACGGCATCCTGGGGGCGTGGCAGGGCATGGCTGTTGTGGCTACTCGTGCTTGCCCTGTCGGTTCTGAGCACCATCTTTCTCTCGCTCGACACGACGGCGGTACTGCTCACCCCCGTGGTCATCCTGCTGGCCAGGCATGTCGGACTCTCCCCGTTGCCCTTTGCGCTCACGACCGTGTGGATCGCGAACACTGCTTCGCTCCTGTTGCCGGTGTCGAACCTGACGAACCTCCTGGCCGCACACGAGCCGGCAGGGATGACTCCGCTGGAGTTCGCCTCGCTGATGGCGGCACCCGCGGTGGTCTCGATCGTGATCCCCGCGGGCCTGCTGTTCGTGATTCATCGAAAGGAACTGCTGCGGCGGTACGAGCCGGCACGGCCGAGCATCGCGGATGACCGGGTCCTTCTGGTCGCGAGCGGCATCGTTCTCCTCGTGCTGATCCCGCTTCTCGTCTCGGGGATTCCGGTCTGGATCCCCGCGCTCGCGGCGGCCGTGGTCCTCGCTGGACTCTTCGCGGCCCGACGCGCGAGTGCGTTGCGCTTCGGGCTCGTGCCGTGGCGCCTCATCCTCTTGGCCTCTGGCCTGTTTCTCGTGGTGGAGACCGCTCATTCTGTGGGCCTCGGCGCGGTGCTCTCTGCAGTGTCGGGGCAGGGCGCGGGCCCGCTCGACCTGCTGCGGCTTTCCGCGAGTGGTGCGGTGAGCGCGAACCTCGTCAACAATCTCCCCGCGTATCTTGCGCTTGAGCCGGTCGCGGGCGGTCCGCTGCGAATCGCCGCGCTGCTCATCGGGGTGAATGCGGGGCCGCTCATCACTCCGTGGGCCTCGCTCGCCACTCTGCTGTGGCACGACCGCCTGAGGTCGCTCGGCGTCGGCATCTCCTGGCGCAGGTATGTTCTTTTGGGGCTGATCGCCGCCCCGCTCACGGTCGCTACGGCGACTCTGGCGTTGGCGCTAGTGCCTCCGCTTGGCTGACCTTCGAGAAGCCCGATCGGCTTGGTTCCCGCCGAACCCACCGGGGCTTGCTGCGAAATCGCTGCGAAACTGACCGATCGGACAGTTTCTGACCGATCGGTCAGGTACCGTGGAGGTCGTGTCCACAATCGACGATCTGCGAGCAATCGCCCTGAGCGAGTTCGCGAGCTCCGGCTACGCTGGCACCTCTCTACACCGGGTCGCAGACCTCGCCGGCGTCTCGAAATCGAGCGTGCTCTACCACTTCGCGTCGAAGGAAGCGCTGCTCGAGGCGGCTATCGGGCCCGCGGTCGAGCGGATGGGGGCGATCCTCGAAGCCATGGCCTCGCAGGCCCTCAGCGCCGAGATGCGCGACACCTTCATCTCAGACTTCGTCGACTTCCTGCTCGCGCACCGGCTCGAGGTGCACATGTTCATCAACCAGGGCAAGTCGCTCGAAGATGTGCCGGTCGTGCAACGCGCCAACGAGCTCGTGGTGCGCCTGGCCACATACTTCACCTCCACTCTCACCTCGACAGAAGACCGCATGCGCTTCGGCGTCGCCCTCGGCGGTGCCGCATACACGCTCGTCACGCAGTCGTCGTTCGAGCTGGATGCGCCGCCGGAAGACGAGACCAGGGCGGCACTCATCACCATCGTGACGGAGCTTCTGGCTCCCGTCGCAGTTCGCTCAACCCAGAAACAACAGCAGGAGTAACCGTGGCCACCCTTCTCTACCGGCTCGGCCGGTTCTCCTACCGTCGTGCCTGGACGGTCATCGGCGTGTGGGTGGTGCTCTTCATCGCGATCCTGGGTGGCGGGGTCGCGCTCGGCGGGCAGACGCAGGAGTCCTTCGCGATTCCTGGCACGGAGTCACAGAACGCGCTCGATCGACTCGACGCCGTGTTCCCCTCCGTCGCGGGGGCCAGCGCGCAGGCCGTCTACGAGGTGCCGGCAGGGGCATCCGTCGAGGACGCACCGTACAAGGCCGCCATCGAGAAGATGGCCACGACGATCGAGAAGATCCCCGGCGTCGACACGGTCGTCTCGCCGTTCAACCAGTACGCGGGCAAGGCGATCACGCCGAACCACGAGATGGCGAGAACGCAGGTGCAGTTCACCGGTGACTCGTCGCACGTGACCAAGGCGACGCTCGCGAAGCTCACGGCCACGGCATCCATCGCGGAGGATGCGGGCATGACGGTCGACTTCGGCGGCCAGGTCTTCCAGGACAACACCTTCGGCATCACCATCACCGAGGTCTTCGGCGTGATCTTTGCCGGCGTCGTGCTGCTCATCACCTTTGGTTCGCTCGTCTCCGCCGGGATGCCGCTGCTGAGCGCGCTTGTCGGCGTCGGTGTCGTGATCGGCGGCATCAGTGTCGTCTCGGCATTCACCTCGGTCTCGAGCACTGCGCCGATGCTCGCTCTCATGATCGGACTCGCGGTCGGCATCGACTACGCCCTGTTCATCCTGTCGCGGCATCGCACCCAGCTCGCCAGAGGAGAAGACCCGGAGGAGTCCGCCGCGACCGCGGTGGGCACGGCTGGAAGCGCGGTCGTCTTTGCCGGTGTCACGGTCATCATCGCCCTGCTCGGACTGCTCGTCGTGGGCATCCCGTTCCTCAGCGTGATGGGCGTGGGCGCGGCGTTCGCCGTGCTTGTCGCGATCGGCGTGGCCACCACCCTGCTGCCCGCGCTGCTCGGCCTCGCGAAGGGCAGGCTCGCGCCGAAGCCCGGCTCGCGCGCCGCGCGCAGGGCCACCGCGCACGACGAGGGCGGCAGGCCGACCATGGGCCTGCGCTGGGTGAAGGGCGTCATGCGGCACCCGATTATCGCGACGATCGCCGTGATCGGTGTGCTCGGCACGCTCGCCATCCCCGCGCTCAGCATGGACCTGAACCTCCCGGACGGCGGCTCAGAGCCCGTCGGCTCGACCCAGCGACAGGCCTACGATCAGATCAGCAAGGGTTTCGGCCCCGGCTACAACGGTCCGCTCGTCGTGGCCGTCGACATCACCCAGACCACGGACATCCAGGGCGACCTCGCCGCGATCGGCAAGCGGCTGAACGCGCTCGACGACGTGAGCTACGTCAGCCAGGGACTCCCGGATGCCGGCCTCGACACCGCGATCATCCAGGTGATCCCGAGCTCCGCGCCGGATGCCGTGGAGACCAAGGCGCTCGTGAAGAACATCCGCGATCTCGCCCCGACCATCAAGAAGCAGTTCGACACCCCGATCTCGGTCACGGGGGCGACGGCGGTCGGCATCGACATCTCGAACCGGCTGACGGCCGCGCTCATCCCGTTCGGGCTCATCGTGGTCGGCCTTTCGGTGCTGCTGCTCATGATGGTGTTCCGCTCCGTGCTCGTGCCGCTCAAGGCGGCTCTCGGGTTCCTGCTCTCCGTCGTCGCCTCCTTCGGTGTCGTCGTCGCGATCTTCCAGTGGGGCTGGCTCGCCGATATCGTCGGGGTCGCGAACCCCGGGCCGATCCTGAGCTTCATGCCGATCATCCTCATGGCTGTGCTCTTCGGTCTCGCCATGGACTACGAGGTCTTCCTCATCTCGGGCATGCGCGAGGAGTTCGTGAAGACGGGCAAGGCGAGGCACTCCGTCTCGCGCGGTTTCGCCAACGGTGCGCGGGTTGTGACGGCCGCGGCGCTCATCATGTTCTTCGTGTTCTTCGCCTTCGTGCCAGAGGGGTCGGGCACCATCAAGCCGATCGCCCTCGGTCTCGCCACGGGTATTGCCTTCGACGCCTTCCTCGTGCGCATGACGCTCGTCCCCGCCATCATGACCCTGCTCGGCAGGGCCGCCTGGTGGATGCCCGCATGGCTCAGCCGACTTCTGCCCAACATGGACATCGAGGGTGAAAAGCTGCGCGAGCACCAGGATGCCGTGCTCTGGACGGCGGGCCAGCGCGACTCCGCGATCAGCGCGGACTCGCTCGTGGTCGGCAGCGCCGACCACCCGGTCGGACCGCTCAGCTTCAGGGTCCCTGCGGGAGCCCTCGTGCTCGCGCGCGGCGGGCTCGCCGAGCGGAGGATGCTGGCCGCGACGCTGGGCGGGCGCCTCGAGCCGGTGTCCGGGTACGCACAGTTGGGCGGACATCCGCTGCCGTCTGAATCTGCGAGCGTCGCCAGACTCGTCGCCATGGCCGAGGTCGGTGGCTTCGAGCGCACGGACAACCGGGTCACCCTCGGCGAACTGCTCGCGGAGCGGCTCGAACTCACCCAGCCGTGGTACCGGTCGTGGCTCGTGCACCGGAGGGTGCTGAAGCTGATCGACGGGCTCACGGCGGCAAGCGGTGCGCGCTTCTCCGAGCACTCGCAGCCGCAGCAGCTTCCGCAGTTCGAGCGTGCCCTCGCGCTCTCACTCGTCGCGCTCGCCGAACGCACCCCCGTGGTCATGCTCGACCAGATCGACCCGTTCGTGACGGCCGAGGACGAGAGCGCCTTCCTCACGACGATCTGCGCGCTCGCCGATGCCGGCACGACGATCGTCATCGGAACCCCGGAGCTCATGAGGTCGGATGCGGCCGAATGCTCCGGCGCCCGCGCGGTCGTCGACCTCAACCTCGATTCACTCGTCGCGAGCCCCGTGATGAGCCAGGAAGCCACCACAGATATGTCACATGATCGGGAGTCACTCCGATGAGCCAGTCCATTGCAACACCTCGCCCTCGCCGCGGCTGGCTGCGCTGGTCAGCACTGGCGGCCGTCGTGCTCGTGCCGCTCGCGTTCGCGGGTCTCTTCGTCGGGGCGCTCTCGAACTCCACGAGTGCCCTCGACCGCATCCCCGCGGCCATCGTCAACCAGGACACCCTCGTCTACACGACGGCGCCGGACGGTACCAAGAGTCCTGTCTTCGCGGGGCGCCAGCTCGTCACGGAACTCACCGGAGGAAGCGCGGGCTTCGACTGGACCATCACCAACGAGAAGGCGGCCAAAAAGGCACTCGCCGACGGCTCGGTCTACGCGATCCTCACCGTGCCCAAGAACTTCTCCACCTCCATCCTGTCGCTCGGCTCCAATTCGCCGAAGCAGGCGAAGCTCGCGATCAAGACCGATGATGCACACAGCTACCTCACTGGTGCGCTCGCCCAGACCGTGGGCGACACCATGGCGAACACCTTCGGCAAGGCCGTGACCGCGCAGTACATCTCCGGGCTCTACTCGAGCATGGGGCAGATCGGCGGCGCGTTCTCGAGCGCAGCGGATGGCGCATCCCAGCTCGCGGGCGGAGTCGGCAGTTACACGGCGGGCGTTGATTCGCTCGCCAGCGGACTCGGCACCCTGAGCTCGGGCGCGTCAAAGCTCACCCAACTGAGCGGGGGAGTGATGAGCTACACGGATGGCGTGAGCCAGCTGGCCGCAGCCCTCGCCCAGGCGAACGCGGGTCTTCAGGCCGATCCGAGCAATCCGGTCGCGCTCGCAACGGTGAACGCGCTGAGTGCAAAACTCTCGGAGGCGGCCGCGGGTGGCGCAACGCTCGCGCAGCAGGCGGCATCCGGGATCAGCGGCATCCAGGGCGGTATCGCGAAGAGCGCCTCAGGCGCCCAGCAGCTCGCCGCGGGCTCTGCTGGCCTCAACGACGGTGTGAAGTCGCTCGCCTCCGGACTGCAGACCGGCGCGAGCAAGATCCCCAGCTCCAACGCGGATACGGCAACCTCCTCCGCGAAGGTCGCCTCGAACCCCGTGGCCGTCACAGTGAGTCACGACAACCGCATTGCAGACATCGGTCAGGTCATCGCGACCTTCTTCGTGCCCCTTGGCCTCTGGATCGGTGCCCTCGCGGTGTTCCTCGTGCTGCGTCCCGTGACCAGGCGCGCGCTGTCGTCGACCGCGGCCAACGGCAGGCTCGTGTTCTCCTCGCTCGCGAAGGCCGGTGCGATCTCGGTGGCCCAGGCGCTGCTGTTGGTGGGTCTCCTGCACCTCGCGCTCGGTGTCTCGTGGAGTGCGCTTCCCGCGACTCTCGGATTCTCGGTGCTCACGGCGCTCGCGTTCACGGCGTTCCACTACCTGCTCACGATCGGTCTCGGCAAGGCTGGCCTTGTGGTGTCGCTGTTCGTGCTCGCGGTGCAGGTGACCTCCACCGGTGGCCTGTACCCGATCCAGCTGCTCGCGACCCCGTTCCAGTGGATCAGTCCGCTGCTGCCGCTCACGTACGGTGTGCAGGGAATGCAGGGCATCATCGCGGGCGGCGACGTCGGTTCGGTCATCGGTGCCGCGGTGACCCTGCTCGGTTTCGGCGTAGCGAGCGTGCTCGTCGCACTGTTCGCGATCAGTCGCACCCGCCGTGCTCAGTCGCTGCTCGTGCGGCCCGCGATCGCCTAGATCACAGCGTTGTGCCGTGCGCAACCCCCGAGGGTTGTTCTGGCGCGTGCTGTAACCTTGGTTCGGCTTCGCACCGCCTTGGCGCGGCACCAGCGAAACAACGGCACCATCACGATCCGGGTGCCAGCGAGACGACAGTGAGCGAGCGGGATGTCCGGTAAATCACACGCAGGCGCCAGTACCTATTCCTTCGTCGTCGTTGCCAACCGCCTGCCGGTGGACCGCGTCATCGACGCGGCCGGCAACGCGAACTGGCAGCATTCTCCGGGCGGTCTCGTGACCGCGCTCGAGCCGGTCATGCGCTCCAAGGGTGGAGCCTGGGTGGGCTGGGGTGGCCAGCCGGATCTCGACTTTGCGCCGTTCGACAGCGAGGGCATCCGGGTGATCCCCGTCGCGCTCAGTCAGGACGAGGTCGAGAAGTACTACGAGGGTTTCTCCAACGACACCCTGTGGCCGCTCTACCACGACGTGATCGCGCCGCCGACCTACCAGCGGGACTGGTGGGAGACCTACCTTCGCGTCAACCGCCGATTCGCCGAGGCCGTCGCGGCGACGAGCGCGCAGGATGCCGTGGTCTGGGTGCAGGACTACCAGCTCCAGCTGGTGCCCAAGCTGCTTCGCGAACTGCGGCCGGACCTGACGATCGGGTTCTTCAACCACATCCCGTTCCCGCCCTACGGCATCTACTCGCAGCTTCCGTGGCGCACGCAGATCATCGAAGGACTGCTCGGCGCCGACGTGATCGGGTTCCAGCGCACGGCAGACGCGAACAACTTTTCGCTCGCGGTCAGGCGACTCAAGGGCTTTGCCACCAAGGGTGCGCTCATCGACGTTCCGCTCGTCGATCCGTCGCCGGGCATCAGGGCGGAGGGGCCGGTGCACAGCGCCGGCCCGCACCGCAGCGTCACCGCGAAGGCGTTCCCGATCTCGATCGACTCGAAGAGCTTCGAGACCCTGGCCAGGGACCCGAAGATTCAGGCGCGGGCGAAGCAGATCCGCGAAGACCTCGGCAACCCGACCACGATCATGCTTGGCGTCGACCGGCTGGACTACACCAAGGGCATCACCCACAGGCTGCAGGCCTATGGCGAGCTGCTCGCCGAGGGCAAGCTCGACGTCGAGAACGTCACTCTCGTGCAGGTGGCCAATCCGAGCCGCGAGCGGGTCAAGGCCTACATGGAGCTGCGCGACGAGATCGAACTCACGGTCGGCCGCATCAATGGCGATTTCGCCACGATCAGCCACACCGCGATCAGTTACCACCACCACGGGTATCCGCGGGAGGAGATGGTGGCGCTGTACCTCGCGGCAGACGTCATGCTCGTCACGGCGCTGCGCGACGGCATGAACCTCGTGGCCAAGGAGTACGTGGCCTGCCGCTTCGACGAGGACGGCGTGCTCATCCTGAGCGAGTTCGCGGGAGCGTCCGACGAGTTGAACCGGTCGCTGCGCATCAACCCGCACGACATCGACGGGCTCAAGGACACCATCCTGCGAGCGGTCGAGATGTCCAAGAGCGACAGGCGAGCCAGGATGCGCGCCATGCGCAGGAAAGTCATGGTGAACGACGTCGCAAAGTGGTCGTCCGCCTTCCTGCACGAGCTCATCGAGAACCAACACAGTCCATCCGAGTCATGACCGCACCACGGGGATCGAACACCGCGGAGTTGCTCGGGGCGTCGCTCCTGGAGCTCGCAGGCACCGCTCGTCTGCTCGTTGCGCTCGACTTCGATGGCACCCTGGCCCCCGAGGTCGATGAACCAGAGAAGGCCCGCGCCCTGCCCGAGGCCCGCGCGGCACTGCTGAGACTCGTTGCCGCTCCGAACACGCGGGTCGCGCTCGTCTCCGGGCGCGCCCTGGCGAGCCTCGAGACGGTGTCTGAAAACCCCGATGGGGTGCTGCTGGTCGGCTCGCATGGCATCGAGCTGAAGCTTGACTCCCCAGACACCCGGCTGTCGCTCGACGCGACGGAACGCGCACGAGTCGCCGAGCTCGGCACGCTACTCGGCGATGTCGCCGACGGCTTCGACACGGTGTGGGTCGAGTCGAAGCCCGCGGGGTTTGCGCTGCACACGAGGCTCGCGACGGATACCGACAGCCTGGCCGCGCAGGATCTCGCCCTGCAGCGCGCGCAGACGGCGCTCCCGCCCCTCACCGTGCGTCACGGAAAGAACGTGCTCGAGTTCTCGGTGCGCAGCACCACCAAGGGAGAGGCGATCGAGCTTTTACGCGACCACACGGGCGCGACAGCGACCTTCTTCGCGGGAGACGACGTCACGGACGAAGACGCCTTCGCTGCACTTCGCGAGGGCGACCTGGGGCTGAAGGTCGGCCACGGCGACACTTCGGCGGACTTCAGGGTCGATTCGCCGCAGGACGTTGCGCCGGTGCTCAACGAGCTCGCGCGCCTGCGGGAGGCGAGTGCTCGGCCGTAGCTGGGCATCCGGTTGTCAGGCGTTGGGCGGGTCGCCGCCGTCGAGGCGGGGTGCGAGGTGCGGTGCGAGCCGGAGGGCGAGAAAGTTTCCCCAGTACTTGAAGCGCTCGGGGGTTCCGAGTCTCTCGCCCGGGGGCGCGGCCGGCGCCGGGAGGCTCACATAGTCGACCCCGGGGTACTCGTCGCACAGCGCGCGGGTGATGTCGTTGAGCGCAATGGCGTGCGCGTTGGTGGCTCGCCCGAACAGGTTGTCGAACGGCGGCACCGATCTGATCTGCTGCTGCTCGACCACGAACAGGGGCGCGGATGCCATGGTGCCGTCGAGGATGGTCTCGATGAGGCTTCGCATCGACTTTCTCCACTGCCGACGAGGCGTCAGTGCCATCGCGTCACTCGCGCCGATGATGAGGACGACCGCGTTATACCGTGCGAGCTCCATTGTCTGAATGGTGCCTGCGGCCTTCGCGATCTTGAGTTCGACGTAGGCGGAGATGTCGATGTCGGCGCCTCGGCCGGTCGTGGCCGCGAGCGTGCGGGCGAGCTCGCCGGGGATGGCCAGCTCGTGGGCCACGACGCCCCAGCCCGCAGCGAGTCCGTTGCCGAAGACGAGGATGCGGTCAGGATCGGGTCCCGGCGCATGGGCGTGGGGATCGCCGTGAGCGCGTGGAGCCGTGCTGAGCGCGTCGATTACATCGAGGGACCACGCGCGCATGAACACTCGCATGACCGCGTGCACCGCTCCGCGCATCTCCCTCACCCCTTGCGTCGGTCGACTCTATCGGGCGAGTACGCGCCCGCCGCAAGCCAGAGCGGCAAGGTCATACACTCGATACATGCCAGATCACGACGTGAAACCCCGTAGCCGCACCGTCACCGACGGAATCGAAGCCATGACCTCCCGCGGAATGCTGCGTGCGGTCGGTATGGGAGACGCTGACTGGGACAAGCCGCAGATCGGGATCGCGAGCTCGTGGAACGAGATCACCCCGTGCAACCTGTCTCTCGATCGTCTGGCGCAGGCCTCAAAGGAGGGCGTGCACTCCGGTGGAGGCTACCCGTTGCAGTTCGGCACGATCTCCGTCTCCGATGGAATCTCCATGGGACATGAGGGTATGCATTTCTCGCTCGTCTCGCGCGAGGTCATTGCCGACTCCGTCGAGACCGTGATGATGGCCGAGCGTCTCGACGGTTCCGTGCTGCTCGCCGGGTGCGACAAGTCGCTCCCCGGCATGCTGATGTCGGCCGCTCGTCTCGACCTGGCATCCGTGTTCCTCTACGCCGGGTCGATCGCACCGGGCTGGGTCAAGCTCAGTGACGGCACGGAGAAGGAGATCACGATCATCGACTCCTTCGAGGCCGTCGGCGCAGTGCAGGCCGGGCGGATGTCCGAAGAAGACGCGAAGATCATCGAGTGTGCCTTCGCCCCGGGCGAGGGTGCCTGCGGCGGAATGTATACCGCAAACACCATGGCGAGCGTCGCCGAGGCGCTCGGGATGAGCCTCCCCGGCTCCGCGTCCCCGGCCGCGGCCGACCGTCGCCGCGACTACTACGCGCACCGCAGTGGCGAGGCCGTCGTGAACCTGCTGCGCCAGGGCATCACCACCAGGGACATCCTCACCCGTGAGGCGTTCGAGAACGCGATCGCCGTGGTCATGGCCTTCGGCGGCTCCACCAACTCCGTGCTGCACCTGCTCGCGATCGCCAACGAGGCAGAAGTTGAGCTCAGCCTTCACGACTTCAACCGCATTGGTGACAAGGTTCCGCACATCGGCGACCTCAAGCCCTTCGGCCAGTTCGTCATGCATGATGTCGACAAGCACGGCGGCGTTCCCGTCGTCATGCGGGCGCTGCTCGAGGCCGGGCTCATGCACGGCGACGCGCTCACCGTCACGGGCAAGACCCTTGCCGAGAACCTGGAGGAACTGAAGCCCCGCGACCTCGACGGCACGGTTCTGCGCAAGCTCGACAACCCCATCCACAAGACCGGCGGCCTGACCATCCTGCATGGATCGTTCGCGCCGGAGGGTGCTGTCGTGAAGACGGCCGGATTCGACACCGACGTGTTCGAGGGCCCTGCGCGGGTCTTCGAGCGCGAGCGTGAGGCGCTCGATGCGCTCGCCGCGGGCACGATCAACAAGGGCGAGGTTCTCGTCATCCGCTACGAGGGACCGAAGGGTGGGCCGGGCATGCGCGAGATGCTTGCCATCACGGCGGCCATCAAGGGTGCAGGCCTCGGCAAGGATGTACTACTGTTGACAGACGGCAGGTTCTCAGGCGGCACAACCGGACTGTGTATCGGCCACATAGCACCCGAAGCGGTGGACGCAGGTCCAATCGCCTTCGTGCGCGATGGTGATCTAATACGGGTCGATATCGCAGCTCGCTCGCTTGATCTACTGGTCGAGCCTTCAGAGCTGGAAGCTCGCCGAGACGGCTGGGCTCCACTTCCTCCGCGCTATACCCGTGGCGTTCTCGCAAAGTATTCGAAGCTCGTGCACTCCGCAGCTGTGGGCGCGATCACTGGATAGTTTGCGCTCACTATTCGCGTTTCATAATTCAAGGATCTGACAGATGTCCACGGAATCCATTCCCGTGCCCCACGCTTCACCAACGACGAGTAAGAGCAAGGCGCAGGCTCCAGAAATACTGACCGGCTCCGGAGCGCTGCTGCGCTCCCTCGAACTTCTCGGAATCACGGATGTCTTCGGATATCCGGGCGGGGCCATCATCCCGTTCTACGACGAACTCATGTCGTCGCACACGAGCATCCGCCACATACTCGTTCGTCACGAGCAGGGCGCGGGCCATGCCGCGGAGGGCTACGCGGCATCGAGCGGTCGAGTCGGCGTCTGCATCGCGACCTCGGGGCCCGGCGCCACCAACCTCGTCACGGCCATTGCGGATGCGCACATGGACTCCGTGCCGCTGATCGCGATCACCGGCCAGGTGTTCTCCACCTCGATGGGAACGGATGCGTTCCAGGAGGTCGACATCGTCGGCATCACGATGCCGGTGACCAAGCACTCCTTCCTCGTCACGAAGCCGGAGGACGTGCCCGCCACGATCGCGGCCGCGTACCTCATCGCCACGACCGGACGCCCTGGGCCCGTGCTCCTCGACATCACGAAGGACGCCCAACAGAACTCCGCGCCGTTCCACTGGCCGCCGAAGGTGGACCTGCCCGGCTACCACCCGGTGACCAAGGCGCACGGCAAGCAGATCCAGGCGGCGGCTCACCTGCTGGCCGAGGCCAAGCGGCCCGTGCTCTACGTGGGTGGCGGCGTCATTCGCTCCGGCGCATCCGCGAAGCTTCTGGAGCTGGCCGAGGCGACCGGCGCGCCCGTGGTCACGACACTCATGGCGCGCGGCGCCTTCCCCGACTCGCACAAGCAGCACCTCGGCATGCCTGGCATGCACGGCACAGTGCCCGCCGTGCTCGCCATCCAGGAGTCCGACCTGCTGATCTCGCTCGGCGCACGCTTCGACGACCGGGTGACCGGCAAGGCGAGCGAGTTCGCGCCGAATGCGAAAGTGGTTCACGTCGACATCGACCCCGCGGAGATCTCCAAGATCCGCGTCGCCGATGTTCCGATCGTCGGCGATGCCAAGGATGTCATCGCCGATCTCACCGTTGCGTATATGGACGCGATCAAGAAGAACAAGCCGGACATCAGCGAGTGGTGGACGAGGCTTGATTACCTTCTGAACGAGTACCCGCTCGGCTTCGAGGAGCCCGAGGACGGCCTGCTCTCGCCGCAGAGCGTCATCCAGCGCATCGGGGAACTCACCGGGCCGGAGGGTGTCTACACCGCTGGCGTCGGCCAGCACCAGATGTGGGCGGCGCAGTTCATCAAGTACGAGCGCCCCAACGCGTTCGTGAACTCCGGTGGCGCAGGCACCATGGGCTTTGGCATCCCGGCGGCCATGGGCGCGAAGGTCGCCCAGCCGGATCGCACCGTGTGGGCGATCGACGGTGACGGATCGTTCCAGATGACGAACCAGGAACTGGCCACCTGCACGCTCAACCAGATTCCGATCAAGGTCGCGCTCATCAACAACTCCTCGCTCGGCATGGTTCGCCAGTGGCAGACCATGTTCTACGAGGGGCGGCACTCCTTCACCGACCTGAACACTGGGGCGAACACGGTGCGGGTTCCCGACTTCATCAAGCTCGCGGAGGCGTACGGCTGTCTCGCCATCCGCGTCACGAAGCCTGAAGAGGTCGACGCCGCGATCATCCTGGCCAACGAGACGAACGATCGCCCCGTTGTCATCGAGTTCGTGGTGTCGAGCGATGCCATGGTCTGGCCGATGGTTCCTCAGGGGACGGGCAATTCATCCGTGCAATACGCGAGAGACCACGCACCGAAGTGGGAGGCGGAGTAAGCCATGAGCCACGTACTGTCACTTCTCGTCGAAGACAAGCCAGGGCTCCTCACGCGAGTGGCTGGACTGTTCGCCCGTCGCGGGTTCAACATCGAGAGCCTCGCCGTGGGCAAGAGCGAGATCCACGGACTCTCGCGCATCACGGTCGTCGTGGATGTCGAGGAACTGCCGCTCGAGCAGGTCACCAAGCAGCTCAACAAGCTCGTCAACGTGATCAAGGTGGTCGAGCTGGACCAGGCCCAGACCGTGCAGCGCGAGCACATGTTGATCAAGGTGCGCGCAGACAACACGACTCGCAGCCAGATCCTCGAGGCCACCAACCTGTTCCGCGCCAGAATCGTCGACGTGACCGCGGATGCCCTGGTGATCGAGGTCACCGGAGACACTGCCAAGACGCAGGCCCTGCTGCGCGTGATCGAGCCGTACGGCATCAAGGAGATCGCGCAGTCCGGACTTCTCGCGATCGGTCGTGGTTCCAAGTCCATCACCGAACGGATCTTCAAGAACTAGAACCATCGCTGGTCGAGTGGGTCGCCCGCGACCGTATCGAGACCGGCAGAACACCACCAACAGCAGGTCTCGATACACTCGCTTCGCGAGCTACTCGACCGGCGGTAATCAACAAACAAGGAGCAAGAACGTGACCGAAATCTTTTACGACAAAGATGCCGATCTGTCCATCGTCCAGAGCAAGAAGGTCGCCGTCATCGGTTACGGTTCGCAGGGTCACGCGCACGCGCAGAACCTGCGCGACTCGGGTGTCGAGGTCGTCGTCGCGCTGAAGGCGGACTCGAAGTCGAAGCCGAAGGCGGAGGAGGCTGGATTCAAGGTCCTCTCCGTCGCGGACGCGTCCGAGTGGGCAGACCTCATCGTCATCCTCGCGCCAGACCAGTACCAGCGTCACATCTACCGCGACGACATCCAGCCGCACCTCGCTGCGGGCAAGGCCATCCTGTTTGGCCACGGCTTCAACATCCGTTACGGCTACATCGAGGCACCGGAGGGCGTTGACGTCATCATGGTCGCCCCCAAGGGTCCCGGCCACACCGTGCGTCGTGAGTACGAGGCCGGCCGTGGTGTTCCCGTGATCGTCGCCGTGGAGAAGGACGCATCCGGTCACGCCTGGGACCTCGCCTGGTCCTACGCGAAGGGCATCGGTGGCCTGCGCGCCGGCGGCATCAAGACCACCTTCACCGAGGAGACCGAGACCGACCTGTTCGGCGAGCAGAGCGTGCTCTGCGGTGGTGTCTCGCAGCTCATCCAGTACGGTTTCGAGACGCTGACCGAGGCCGGCTACCAGCCGCAGATCGCCTACTTTGAGGTGCTTCACGAGCTCAAGCTGATCGTCGACCTGATCAACGAGGGCGGCATCGCCAAGCAGCGCTGGAGCGTCTCAGACACCGCTGAGTACGGCGACTACGTCTCCGGCCCGCGCGTGATCGACCCGCACGTCAAGGAGAACATGAAGGCTGTGCTCTCCGACATCCAGGACGGCACCTTCGCCAAGCGCTTCATCGCGGACCAGGATGCCGGTGCCCCGGAGTTCCTTGCGCTGCGCAAGAAGGGCGAGCAGCACCCGATCGAGGAGACCGGTCGTGAACTGCGCAAGCTCTTCGCGTGGAAGCAGCAGGACGCCGACTACGTCGACGGCGAGGTCGCCCGCTAACAGCGGTGCCGCGCGCACTTCGCGTGCGTGTCTGCCAGCGCGTCTGTCGAAAACTCACGCACATCGAAAACGCAGGAAAGGCGGGGCTTCGGTCCCGTCTTTTCGCGTTTCTGCGTGGTTTCGGTGCAGATCTCCTGCGTTTTCGACAGGCAGCGAGAGGGCAGGATGCTGCGGGGTGCGAGCGAGGGTCGCGATAGGGTTTTGACATGGCGGACGAGAACGACGAGGCACTGAGTTGGGGCGGCGAGACCGACTCGACCCACGTCGATTCTGCTGAGCCGGATATCGCGGTCGACGACGAGGCCGCCCTTGTTCCCGGGGTCAGCTCCACCATGCTCGTGGTTTATGGAATCTTCGGCGGAATCTACCTGCTCTACACCGTCGGCTGGCTCATCATCGCCATCCGCGGCAACCAGGAGACTGGGGTGCCGCTCAACGACTTCATGCAGCACATCAGTACCCTGCTGGCCATCCTTGCGGCCCCGGCCTGGTTCATTGCGACACTCGCCCTCACCGCGGGGCGCAGGAACTGGGCGCGCATCGTCTCCCTCCTCATCGGTATGCTCCTGCTCATCCCCTGGGGCTTCGTGATCGGGGTGAGCGCATGAGCGCCGAGTCGTCGGTGCGCGCCTCGAAGACGCGCGCCACCTGGCCCGTGTGGGTGGTCGCGATCTTCTTCGCGATTCTTTACAGCTACGCCTTCTGGGCCGGGATCGGCAACGCTATCGGTGTTCCGCAGAGCGTGTGGGCGAGCTACCACCTCGGCATCTCGGTCACCGGCTGGATCCTGCTCGTGTTCGGCGTCATCCTCTCGCCCGTGGTTTTCGTGCTGGGCCTGCTGCTCGGACGAGGGCGCGGCATCATCGCGCGCGCGCTCATCTACGCCGCGGGTCTCTGCGTCGTGAGTGCGGTTCTGGGGTCGCTTCTCATCGCGCCGATTCTCGTCAACTTCATCGCCTGAGGCGCGGGTCGCCAGTGGCCCCGCAGGCCCCGGCGGCGTAACGCGCTCCGGGCACCCAGTAAAGTGTGAGTGTCCGCGCCCCAATGACCGTGGCGCTCGCGAAGTGCTGTATGCCCAGTCCGCCTGCCCAGTCAAAGGAACCCTTTCGTGTCAAAACCGATCGTGTTGATCGCAGAAGTTCTCTCGCCCGCCACAGTCGATGCCCTCGGTCCCGACTTCGATGTCCGCTCCGTCGACGGCACCGATCGCCCCGCGCTCCTGGCCGCCCTCGCGGACGCGGATGCCATTCTCGTGCGTTCCGCAACCAAGGTGGATGCAGAGGCGATCGCGGCGGCGAAGTCCCTGAAGGTCATCGCGCGGGCCGGTGTCGGGCTCGACAACGTGGACATCAAGGCGGCGACGAACGCCGGAGTCATGGTCGTGAACGCTCCGACCTCGAACATCATCTCCGCTGCTGAGCTCACCATCGGTCACATCCTGAGCCTCGCCAGGCACATCCCGGCAGGTCACGATTCGCTCGCCCACGACCAGTGGAAGCGCTCGAAGTACACGGGCGTGGAGATCTACGAGAAGACCGTCGGCATCATCGGCCTCGGTCGAATCGGCGCGCTCATCACGGCTCGCATGCAGGCCTTCGGAACGAACGTGATCGCCTACGACCCCTACGTCACGAGCGCTCGCGCCCAGCAGCTCGGCGTCACGCTGGTGAGCCTCGAGGAACTGCTCTCCACGAGTGACTTCGTCACGATCCACATGCCGAAGACGCCAGAGACCACCGGGATGATTGGCGACGCCCAGCTCGCGCTCATGAAGCCGTCCGCGTTCATCGTCAACGTCGCACGCGGCGGGCTCATCGACGAAGACGCCCTCTACCGCGCACTCAGCGAACGCACGATCGCGGGCGCGGGCCTCGACGTGTTCGTCAGCGAGCCTCCCACCGGGTCCCCGCTGCTCAGCCTCGACAACGTCGTGGTCACCCCTCACCTCGGTGCATCGACAGACGAGGCGCAGGAGAAGGCCGGCGTCTCCGTCGCAAAGTCGGTTCGCCTCGCGCTCTCGGGCGAGCTGGTACCGGATGCCGTCAACGTCGCCGGGGGAGTCATCGACCCGACGGTGCGGCCCGGCATCCCGCTCATGGAGAAGCTCGGACAGGTCTTCAGCGGCCTCGCCCACACCTCGCCGCTCACGACCGTCGACGTCGAGGTGCGCGGCGAGATCGTCGAGTTCGACGTGAGCGTGCTGAAGCTCGCGGCTCTCAAGGGAATCTTCACCAACATCGTGAGCGAGTCCGTGTCGTACGTGAACGCGCCGCTTCTCGCGGAGCAGCGCGGCATACAGGTGCGACTCGTGACGGATGCCGTGAGCGACGAATACCGCAACCTCCTCACCATCAGCGGTGCACTCAGCGACGGCACGCAGATCTCGGTCTCCGGAACGCTCACCGGAACCAAGCAAGCGGAGAAGATCGTCGAGATCAACGGCTACGACGTCGAGGTTCCGGTCACGGACCACCTCATCGTGATGGTCTACGCCGACCGCCCCGGCATCGTCGCCATCTACGGCAAGGAGTTCGGCGACGCCGGAATCAACATCGCCGGTATGCAGATCAGTCGTAAGGAGGCCGGCGGTCAGGCGCTCAGCGTTCTCACCGTCGACTCGCCGGTGCCAGACGGCCTGCTCGAGTCGGTGCGGGTGGCGATCAACGCCGAACTGCTTCGGGAGATCGACATCACGGAGTAGCACTTCAGCGAGAAATGAGTGACGCGCCTCACCCCGACCCGAACGGGGGAGGCGCGTCGGTATTTAAGAGCTCGCTCAGAGCGTGTCGCTCTTGGTCTCGTTCTGCACCACGCGTTCGCCACTGGCCGCGTCAACACCGGTGCGGGTGGTGACGACGGAGGAGCGCCGCCTCAGCACGAGGACGAGGGAAATGATGAAGACGACGACTCCGGCGCCCATCAGCAGATACCCGACGAGGTCGAGGTTGACCCATGCGACCTGAATGTTGATGGCGAACGCCACGATCGCGCCCACGACGAAAAGGAAAATACCGGTTCCGATACCCATGGTGTGTCCTTCCATTGGTCGTTCTTGCGCCGAACTGGCCAGGCGGCCAGAGAATCGGCTCGCGTACAAGGGTAGCAAAGAACCCCCCAAACGAGGGTAGAACTGTGAGACCACTGGGAGAAAGCTGGGCATCTTCTCCCGATAGGCTCGGCGGATGACCCGATCCCCTCGAAGAATCGTGGCCATGACGGCCCTCCTGGCGGCTGCGCTGATATCGGCGGCATCTGCCTCGACGGCGCTGGCTCTGGCGGTTCCGCAGTCGGCATCCGCCGTGCCCGCGGGGGTGCAGGACTTCTCCTTCACCTCGTATAGCGCCGACTACTACCTGTCGCGGGATGCCGAGGGCCATTCGACCCTACGGACCGTGGAGACCTTCGTGGCGAAGTTCCCGAACGTCGACCAGAACCGGGGCATCATCCGCGCGATTCCCAACGACTACGACGGCGTCCCACTGCACACCTCCGTCGCCTCCGTCACCAACGAGCACGGAGCCCCGGTGCACTTCGAAGCCACGGAGTCGGGCGGATTCACCGAGCTCGCCCTCGGCACCGACGACTACGTGCACGGCAGCCAGAGCTACGTCATCACCTACACGCAGCAGAACGTGGTTCGCGCCTTTGCCGACACCGGCGATGACGAGCTGTACTGGGACACGAACGGTACCGGCTTCTCTCAACCGTTCGGCAGCGTGACCGCGCGGGTGCACGTCGATCCGGCCATCGTGCCGTTCCTCACGGGGAACAACGCCTGCTATCGAGGCGCGCAAGGGTCGACCGACCGTTGCGAGATCACCGGACCTGCGGATGACACGGCCACGATCTCGGGCAGCCAACTGCTCACCGCGACGACCGGTGCGCTCGCGGCGCACGAAAACCTCACCGTGGTGATCGGTTTCACCGCGGGAACCTTCGTGCAGGTGCCCGCGGAGCAGCAGCCGGAGCCTGCGCCCTCGATCTTCTCGCAGCGAGGGCCGACTCCATGGTGGGGGATTGCCGGCCCGATCGTCGTCTTGGTTCTGGCTGTCGGCGGCCTGGCGACCACCATCCTGCGCCGCGTTCTCGGCCCGAATAATGCGAAGGGCAGCGGGATCATCATTCCGCAGTACACCGCGCCGAAGAACCTCAACCTGCTGGAGGCGGCGCACCTCATCGGGCGGACGGGATACGGGCTTGCCGCGCAGATCGTGAGCTTTGCCGTACGTCACAAGATTCGCATCCTCGACTATCCGGTGACCTCGGGCAAAGCGAAATACACCCTGCAGTTCCTCGACCAGAGTGGGCTCGACGACGAGGAACTGGAACTCATGAACGCGCTGTTCGGCGGTGCGGGCGAACTCACGCCCGGTGCCGTGCAGGAGATCGGGGTCACCAACGATCCTCTCGCGCGTGCGATCGGCACGGTGCGCTCCGGCGCGGGCAAGCGGGTCATCGCGCGGGGATTCAAGGTCAAGCGTTCCTCCCTCGTGGGGCTGCTCACGGCCGGAGGCACGTTCCTGCTCATCTTCATTGCTGTCGGCCTGGCGATCGCCTCGGCATTCTTCGGCGCCTTCAACCCGATCGGGATCGTCGCGGTGATCGTGACCTTCCTGAGCCTCTTCGGCACGATCGCGTTTGCGATTCGGCCGGCTGTGCTCACGGAGTCCGGCGCCGAACAGCGCGATTACCTCCTCGGCGTGCGCGACTACCTGCGTCTCGCCGAGGCCGATCGCCTGAAGATGCTGCAGAGCCCGGAGGGCGCGGAGCGCGTCACCATCGGTGATCGCGCCCAGATAGTGAAGCTCTACGAGAAGCTGCTTCCCTTCGCGGTGCTGTGGGGTGTCGAGCGCGAGTGGAGCAAGGAACTCGCGGTCTACTACGAGCAGCAGACGAGTTCTCCCGACTGGTATGTCTCCAACTCGGCGTTCAGTTCGGCGCTGTTCGTTCAGTCGCTCGGCGGGCTCGGCTCCGCCGTGACGACGAGCAGCACGGTCACGCCGACGCAGTCACCGTGGTCGGGCAGCGGAGGGGGCAGCTTCGGTGGCGGGTCCTTCGGTGGCGGTTTCTCCGGTGGCGGCGGGGGCGGCGGCGGCGGAGGAGGAGGCCGCTGACCTCGCGGCGGAATGGCTTCGTGCAGGCGGTATTCTGGCTCCACACCAGTTTTCGCCGCAGGAGGCCCCATGTCGCGCACCATCAACCTCGCCGTCATTGCAGGGGATGGTATCGGCCCCGAGGTCACCGCGGAGGCTGTGAAGGTGCTTCGCGCGGCGGTTCCGGATGACGTGGCCGTGACGACCACGGACTACCCGTTCAGTGCGACCCACTTTCTCGCGACCGGGGACATCCTCTCCGACGCCGACCTCGAGACGCTCAAGCAGCACGACGCGATCTTGCTCGGTGCGGTCGGCGGCGACCCGCGCGACCCCAGGCTGGCCGGCGGAATCATCGAGCGCGGCCTCCTGCTCAAGCTTCGTTTCGCCTTCGACCACTACGTGAACCTGCGTCCGACCAGGATCTTCCCGTCTGTGGAGTCGCCGCTGGCCGACCCGGGCACCGTTGACTTCGTCGTGGTGCGGGAGGGCACGGAGGGGCCGTACGTCGGCAACGGCGGCGGCATCCGCGTCGGCACTCCGCAGGAGATCGCCACCGAAGTGTCGATCAACACGGCTTTCGGGGTCGAGCGCGTGGTGCGCTTCGCGTTCGAGACGGCGAACAGCCGACCGGCGAAGAAGCTCACCCTCGTGCACAAGACGAACGTGCTCGTGAATGCCGGGTCGCTCTGGCAGCGCACGGTCGACGCGGTCTCGGCCGAGTATCCGCAGATCGCCGTCGACTACCTGCACGTCGACGCCGCAACTATCTTCATGGTGACCAAACCGAGTAGATTTGACGTGATCGTCACAGACAACCTCTTTGGCGACATCATCACCGATCTTGCCGCCGCGATCAGCGGCGGAATAGGACTGGCAGCCTCGGGCAACATCAATCCCGACGGAGCCTTTCCCAGCATGTTCGAGCCGGTTCACGGTTCCGCTCCAGACATTGCAGGCCAGCACGTGGCCGATCCGACCGCGGCCATTCTCTCCGTGGCACTCCTGCTCGATTTCCTCGGGTTTGCGGATGCCGCGGCCAGGGTGACAGCGGCCGTCACGGCAGACCTCGCCTCGCGTGGCGCCACCGCCGCCGGGTCGACCAGGTCAACCAGCCAGATCGGCGACGCGATCGCCGAAGCCCTCGCCGGATGACGGGCGTGGAATAACCAGACGCACCAGAAAAGGACCATCATGAAGAACCTGCTCGCTCCCACCGGTTTCGACTTCGCCGTGACCGTGAATGAGGCCGCTCGCTCGGAGGCCGAGCGCGAAGACGTGATGGCCAATCCCGGGTTTGGCAAGCACTTCACCGACCACATGGTCGACATCTGCTGGTCGGCGAAGGGCGGATGGCACCGCCCGCGCGTGCAGCCGTACGGGCCGATCGCGCTCGACCCCGCCGCGGCAGTGCTGCACTACGGCCAGGAGATCTTCGAGGGGCTCAAGGCCTACCGTCACGCGGATGGGTCGATCTGGTCGTTCCGCCCGGAGGCGAACGCCGCCAGGATGCAGCGCTCGGCAACGAGGCTTGCCCTGCCGCAACTGCCGACCGAATACTTCATCGAGTCGCTCAAGCAGCTCATCGCCGTGGACGGCAACTGGGTTCCGAACGCCGAGGAGACGAGCCTGTACCTGCGGCCGTTCATGTTCGCCAAGGAGGCGTTCCTCGGCGTGCGTCCGGCGGAGAAGGTCAACTACTACGTGATCGCCAGCCCGGCGGGCGCATACTTCAGCGGCGGCGTCGCGCCCGTGTCGATCTGGCTGTCGACCAACTACGCGCGAGCGGGCAAGGGCGGCACGGGGGCGGCCAAGACCGGCGGGAACTACGCGTCGTCGCTCGTCGCCCAGGCCGAGGCCTACGACCACGGATGCGCCCAGGTGCTCTTCCTGGACGCCGCGGAGGGCAAGTACATCGAAGAGCTCGGCGGCATGAACATCGTGTTCGTCTACAAGGACGGCACGATCGTCACCCCGGAGTCCGACAGCATCCTCGAGGGCATCACGCGCGACTCGATCCTGGAACTTGCGAAGGACCGCGGACACAAGGTGGAGCGTCGCCACATCACCATCGACGAGTGGCGCGAGGGCGTGGCATCCGGAGACATCGTCGAGGTGTTCGCCTGCGGAACCGCCGCCGTGGTCACCCCGATCGCCCAGCTCAAGGCCGCCGACTTCGTGATCGGCTCCGAGGACGCTCCGGCCGGCGAGCTCACGATGTCGCTTCGGCAGGAGCTCACCGACATCCAGTACGGTCGCGGCGAAGATCGCCACGGCTGGATGATGCGCCTCGACGCCTGAGTGCGCGCTCCTTCTCCACACAGCTCCAACAAGATCGGTTGACCACGTGAAGATCGCACGATTCAGCAGCAACGGCAGTGATCCCCGCTTCGGGATCGTGGACGACGACGAACTGGTGGTGCTCGTGGGCGACCCCATGTTCAGCGGCTTCGACACGACGGGGGAGCGGGTGCCGCGCTCGGCGGTCAAGCTCCTCGCCCCGGTCATCCCGCGCTCCAAGGTGATAGCCGTCGGCAAGAACTATCGCGAGCACGCGGCCGAGATGGGCGGTGAAGCTCCGAGCGAGCCGCTGCTGTTCCTCAAGCCGAACACCTCGGTGATCGGCACGGGCGACACGATCGTGCTTCCTCCGCAATCGCAGCACGTGGAGCACGAGGTGGAGCTCGCGGTCGTCATCGGCAGCATCGCGAAAAACGTTCCGGCGAAGGATGCCGACAGCGTGATCTTCGGATACACCGTCGCGAACGACGTCACGGCCCGCGACCTGCAGAAGTCGGACGGCCAGTGGGCCAGGGCCAAGGGCTTCGACACCTTCTGTCCTCTCGGGCCGCTCGTCGAGACCGAGTTCGACCTCGCGTCGGCCACGCTCGAGGCTCGGGTCAACGGCGAGCTGCGCCAGCAGGGCAGGGTGAGCGATCTCGTGCACTCGGTCGCCTCCCTTGTGGAGTACTCGTCGAGCGTGTGGACACTGCTGCCGGGCGATGTGATCCTCACGGGCACGCCCGCGGGCGTCGGCCCGATCGTCGACGGGGACACCGTCGAGGTGACGGTCTCGGGCATCGGCACCCTCAGCAACCCCGTGCGTCGCCGATAGCGCGCTGGAGCTATGAGAAGCGCGAAGCGGTTCTGCGACGCCAGCGCCGACGGAGCCTGCGGAGTCGGTTCATCGCTCGCGGCCGTATCGAAACCAGCAGAGCAATGACCGTCTCGCGGATGCCGTGGCTGCCCGGAATCCTCGCGGCGTTGGTCGCGACGGGCGTGGCCTTCGTCATTCACCTGCTGTTTCCCGGCGTGCCGCTGCTCACCGCATCCGTTGCCCTGGGCATTCTCGTCGGGCAGATTCCCGCCGCCCGTCGCAGGATCGACGGTGTGTTGAAGTCGGGCCTCATCTTTTCGGCCAAGCGGCTCATGCGCGTGGGCATCGTGCTGCTTGGCCTCAAGCTCAGCCTCGTCGACATCGCGCATCTCGGCTGGGTGGCGATCGTGCTCACGGTGCTCATCGTGCTGTGCACCTTCGGCATCACCTGGGCACTCGGGCGGCTGTTCCGCCTGCCTGGCGATGAGCCGATTTTGATCGCGACCGGCTTCTCGATCTGCGGTGTCTCGGCCATCGGAGCGATGAGCGCCGTGACGCGGACGAAGACCGAGGAGCAGGCAACGCCCGCGGCGCTCGTGACCCTGTTCGGCACGCTCGCGATCGCCGTGCTGCCGCTGCTGCAGGGGCCGCTCGGCCTCAACGCGCACGAGTTCGGGCAGTGGGTCGGTGCGAGCGTGCACGACGTGGGGCAGGTCGTCGCGACCGCGCAGACCGCGGGATCCGCCGCCCTTGCGATCGCGGTGGTCGTGAAGCTCACCCGCGTGCTCATGCTCGCGCCCATGGTGGCCACGGCGTCCGTGGTCGTGCGGCGCACGCGCGGCGTGGTCGAGGGGGAGAAGCTGCCGCCGATCATTCCGCTGTTCGTCGCGGGATTCATCATCGCGGTGCTGCTGCGTACCTTCGTGCCGCTGCCCGCCGTGCTGCTGAACAGTGCAGATATCGTGCAGACCGTCGTGCTCGCCATGGCGCTCTTCGGGCTCGGCGTCGCGATCCGCCTGGAAAAGCTGGTCGGCTCAGGCCTGCGCTCGATGGTCGTCGGCGTGCTCTCCTGGGCGGCGATCGCCGGGATGGCGCTCGTGGCGGTGCACCTCTCCTAGTCCGGGGCGTGGCGGAAAAGGAGGAGAAATACGAGTCACCGGTCACGAACCTCCTCCTTTTCGCGCTGATCGTGTGAAATCTCCCTCATCTACGTCAGGACTTGCTCTTGGACAGATCATTGCGAATCCGGAACTTCCGTTCATCCCCAGTATCTTCGACACCTTCCGGACCGATGTCCTGCTGGGGTAGTGGTCAACGTCGTGGTCGGCATCGGGCTGCTCTGGCGTGCGCTGCGTCGACGGCCATGAGGCCGTAGCTCCGAGTCACGCCGCAGGGACGATTATCTCCAGGCCGTCGAATCGGCGGAAGTCGCGATCGAAGCTCGCGATGGGCGCGGCGTGAGCCAGCGCAACTGACGCGAGGTAGGCATCCGGAACCAGATTGCCCCAGGAATCCGATGCCAACGCCACATCGCGAAAGGCGGTGATGCCGTCGGTGAGTCCCGGAACGCCGGTGTACGACGGCATCGAACTGATCGCACCGATGAACTCGAACGCTTCGCTCGGCGTGGATGGAACCTCGAAGATGTGGGTGTTGGTGACGAGACGAACGAAACCCACCCAGGCGAAGTCGGGGACGAGGATCGGCTGTCCTGAACTGAGCGTGGATTCCAGCCAGGGGCGGGCGAGCGGATGATGCGCATGGTCCGCGCGGAACGCAGCGACCAGCACATTGACATCGAGAACGATCACGAGAGGTCGCCGCTGGCATCGAGTGCGTCGTAGATGACTCGGTTCGATGAGGGATCGAGGCCCGGCCGCATACCGGTGCCACGCGTGAACACCGGGAGAGAGACCGTTGTTGTCTTCGGGGCGGGCGAGACGAGATCCCTGCGGATCGCATCCTCGACATACCTGCCCAGGGTCTGCCCGCGTTGGGCCGCCCGCGTCTTCGCGCGTTCGAGTAGCGCGTTTTCGATCGACAGTGTGGTGCGCATGATGATGAGTTTACTGCATCAGGTGCATCACTGTGGAGTTGCAGGAAGAATGCGCGTTCTGGTGCGAAAAGCTCCTTCGACCTGTGCGCCAACCGGTGCACCCGTGACGGACCATAGAATTGAACCAATGTCTGCCACCTTCACCACCGCATCCGGCTCCGACGTTCGCGTGCGGTTCTGCCCCTCGCCGACCGGCACGCCGCACGTCGGGCTCATCCGTACCGCCCTGTTCAACTGGGCATACGCGAGGCACACCGGCGGCAAGCTGATCTTTCGCATCGAAGACACGGATGCCGCCCGCGACAGCGAAGAGAGCTACCTGCAGTTGCTCGACGGCCTCGATTGGCTCGGCATCACCTGGGACGAGGGTGAGGGCGTCGGCGGACCGAACGCCCCCTACCGCCAGTCGCAGCGTCACGACATCTACGCGGAGCTCATCGAAAGGCTCAAGGCCAGCGGGCACCTCTACGAGAGCTTCGCCACCGGCGAAGAGATCGAGGCGCGCAACGTCGCGAACGGCCGCGACCCCAAGCAGGGCTACGACAACTTCGAGCGCGATCTCAGCGAGGAGCAGAAGGCGGCGTATCGCGCGGAGGGCCGCGAGCCGGCGCTGCGCCTGCGGGTGCCGGACACCGAGTTGAGCTTCGACGACCTGGTGCGCGGCGAGATCACGTTCCCGGCCGGGTCGTTCACCGACTTTGTCGTCGTGCGCCCGAACGGCATCCCGCTCTACACCTTCGTGAATCCGGTCGACGACGCAATCATGGGCATCACCCACGTGCTGCGCGGCGAGGACCTGCTCTCGTCCACCCCGCGGCAGATCGCCCTGTACCACGCACTCATCGAGATCGGTGTGGCCAAGGCCATCCCGCGCTTCGGCCACCTGCCCTACGTGATGGGCGAGGGCAACAAGAAGCTCTCCAAGCGCGACCCGGAGTCGAGCCTGTTCCACCACAGGGAGCGCGGCTTCATTCGCGAGGGGCTCATCAACTACCTTGCGCTGCTCGGCTGGTCGCTCAGCCACGACCGCGACGTGTTCTCCATCGAGGAGATGGTTGCGGCGTTCGACGTGGCAGATGTGAACCCCAACCCGGCCCGCTTCGACCTGAAGAAGGCAGAGTCGATCAATGGGGACCACATCCGGATGCTCGAGCCGGAGGATTTCGAGGCACGGCTCGTTCCATACCTCTCCGAGTATGTGTCCAACCCGCCGACGCCCGCGCAGAAGGCGATTCTGCGCGAGGCCGGACCACTCGTGCAGGAGCGCATGCAGCTGCTGGGCGACGCGCCCGCCCTGCTCGGATTCCTGTTCACCCCGGATGACGAGATCACCTACGACGAGGATGCCCTCCCGGGCCCAGACGCCGCGATCGTTCTCGACGCGGCCATCGCGACTCTCGAGCAGCTGAACGCCTGGTCGCACGAGGAGCTCGAGCGGGTGCTGCGGGCATCCCTCGTGGACGGCGCGGGCCTCAAGCCGCGCGTCGCGTTCGGCCCGCTGCGCACGGCGATCAGCGGCAAGCGCATCAGCCCGCCGCTGTTCGAGTCGATGGTCATCCTCGGCAAGGAATCCACTCTCGCGCGTCTGGAGAGGTTCAGGAAGAGCCTGTGAACGGCGCGGACGCCGATGTCGTGATCATCGGTGCCGGGCCGGCCGGCCTCTCCGCAGCGCTCAATCTTGCGCGCGCCAGAAGGCGCGTCGTGCTGCTCGACAGCAACCGTCCGCGCAACTCGGTGACCCTCGTCGCGCACGGCTTCCTCACCCGAGACGGCATCACACCGCACAAGCTGCGCAAGCTGGGGCTCGCCGAGCTCGCCGCGTACCCGGGCGTCGAGCATCACCTGGGTCACGTCGACACGGTCAGGCGCGTCGACGGCGGCTTCGAGATCCGCACGAGCCGGGTCAACGCCTCGCCAGCGCGCACGGTGACCGCTCCCGTCGTGCTGGTCGCGAGCGGACTTCGAGAGACCCTGCCCGCGCTGCCGAGCATGGCGTCGTACTACGGAATCGGCCTGTTCAGCTGCGTCGAGTGCGACGGCTACGAGCAGTCAGACAAGCCGCTCGCCCTCATCGGTGAGACGGACGATCTCGTGTACCGCGCGCTGCTCATCCGGCAGTGGAGCAGCGATCTCACGGTGTTCACGAACGGTATCGGCGTCGTGACCGAGAGCGACGAGGCGCTACTGACGGAGCGCGGCGTGCGCGTGGAGCGGCGGAGGATCATCGACATTCTTGGCACCGACGGCATCGTCGCGTCCCTGCTCCTCGACGACGGCGAGCGGGTGCGCGTGGAGGGGGGCTTCGTGCGTCCGCGCTGGGATGCCGCGCTCGACTACGCGGCCACGCTCGGGATTGAGACGGATGACGATGGCTTCGTGACGACGGACGGCGCGGGGCGCACGAGCATCCCCGGTGTGTACGCCGCGGGGGACTCCACCGCTCCGGGGCCCCAGCAGCTCATCGTCGCGGCCGGAGCCGGGGCGCGCGCGGCGGCCACGATCAACCGCGACCTCCTCGGCATCCCTCGCCCCTGACCGACCGCTGGTCGAGGAGCGGAGACCCTCCACGCCGGTCGAGTGCGAGGAACGAGCGTATCGAGACCTACTGCCCCCGGGCCCGCAAATGCGCCTGCGTGAGCGCCTCCATCTCTTCGTCGCTCAGGTCGTCGAGCTTCTTCGCCTCGGCCCGGTCGGTGCGCTGCCAGCGGATGAACAGCACGATGAGCACGGGCAGGTCGGCGATCTCGGCGATGAACCAGAGCAGGTCGCCCGAGAGGTGCTGGTCGTGGTAGCTGGACGGGAACCACGCGGGCAGCGAGCCGAGCACCGGCCCCACCTGGTCGAGGATGTGTCCGTTGAGGCGCAGCAGGATGCCGGGGATAGCGTCGATCACGAGCTCGACGAACACGAGCATGAACTCGACGGTGATGACGAAGCTCGTGCTCTGAGTGGTGTGCTCGATGATCGGCAGCACCATGAGCAGGCCGACGATGGGCACGAGCACCGTGATGATCACCTCGCCAGGTGAGCTCAGCCTGATGGTGCCAGCGAGCGGGGTGAGAAACACCATGAATGCGGCGAGGGCGAACAGGGGTGCGAAGACCGCATTGCCGAACAGGCGCACGATCCAGGAGCCGAGCACGGCATCCATGACTCTCAGCGGCATCCCACTCAGCACCTTCTTGGCGAGAGTCACCGGCATTCCGATGGCGATGAGTCCGGGCACGGCGAAGAGCAGGAGCGCGATTCTCGTGGTGAATGCCCAGCGCAGCTCGGCGTCGTACACGCCGAGGAACCCGAGGTTGACCACCGCGAAGCTGCCGAGCCCGAGGCCGTAGAACCCGAGCGTGGGCAGGAGTGGCCAGCGTTCGCCCCGGATGGCGAGGGTGATGATTCCGGATGCGTAGAGCCCGCCGGCGAGAACGATTGCGATCACCGCGACCGGGTCGAATTGCCAGGTCGTGAGGAAGGTCGGGATGGGTGGCGTCGGCGTCTCCGTTCGTGTGGGTGCAGCAAGATTCTCGCACCGCGGGCTGGCCGTGAACCTCACAATGCCCATTTGGCCGGGCCTGTTGCGGTAGGTTAGAGTGTCTAGTCGGTCAGGCTTCGGCCCGAACCGGTGGGGTATGGTGTAATTGGCAACACGGAAGATTCTGATTCTTTTGTTCTTGGTTCGAGTCCAGGTACCCCAGCCATAGCGCCCCTGATCCGATAGCGATCAGGGGTTTTGCATTTGTGCCGCCGTCCGACGGCTTGAGTAGGCTGAGCGCGTGACCAACGAGACCGCGATGAATGCGCTGCGTGCGTTCATCGCGGAGCGCGATTGGGAGCAGTTTCATTCGCCGGAGAATCTCGCGAAGTCGATCGCCATTGAAGCGGGCGAACTTCTTGAAGAGTTCCAGTGGTCGTCCGAATTCAACGCGGAGCGCGTGCGCCTGGAGCTCGCGGACGTCCTGACCTATTGCTACGAACTCGCCGATCGGCTGGGTGTCGATCCCGAGCAGATCATCCTCGAAAAACTTGAGATTACCAGGGCCAAGTATCCGGTCGAGACATCGCGAGGCAGAAGCGCGAAGTATGACCAGCTTTGAGATCGAAGAGATCCCGTTCGAGGCGGTCAGCATCCGTGACTATCCGGATCCCACCGGAAGACTGAACAACTGGCCAGCGGTCTACGCCATCAACGATCGGCGCGACATCTATGTCGGCGAAACCGGAAACGCGCTGCTCCGGATGACGCAGCATCTGCGAGATCCCAAGAAGCAACATCTCGAGGTCGCACGCATCCTTCTCGACGACACGTTCCACCGCTCCGCCTGCTACGACCTGGAATCCCTGCTCATCCAGTGGTTCTACTCCGACGGCGCCTACACGGTCATCAACGCGAACGATGGGCATCGCAATGAGGAGTACGCCGGGCGGGCGTCCTTTCAGCCGCGTTTTCGGGAGATATTCGAAGACCTCCGCGCTCGGGGCCTCTTCGAACATTCGTTACGACAGATCGAAAACAGCGACTTCTTCAAGCTGTCGCCGTTCAAATCGCTCGTGCCCGACCAGGAACGGGCGATCCTGGACATCCTCAAAACGCTGTTCGAGGACATCGAGGCGAATCGGCGAACGACGATGGTCGTGGCTGGAGAACCTGGCACAGGAAAGACGGTCGTCGGAATCTCGCTGATCAAGACACTCCGGGACATCGAGGCCTCTCTCGGTACAGATGATTCCGAGCAGAGAAGCTCGATCTCCGATTTCTTTGCACAGGGCTATCCCGAGATGCTCCAGGGGCTGAGGCTGGGAATCGTCGTACCGCAGCAGGCGCTCCGCACCTCTATCGCGAGGGTGTTCGATCGTGCCCCGGGTCTGGATCGCTCGATGGTCCTTACTGCCTACGACGTCGGCAAGGCAGAACAACCGTACGACGTCCTGGTCGTCGATGAGTCGCACAGGCTGAATCAGCGAGCGAACCAGTCCTCGGGCGCGCTCAACAAGGCTTACACCGAAATCAACAAGCGGCTCTTCGGCGAAGACTCCGCTGAAATCACCCAGCTCGACTGGATCCGTCGGCAGAGTGCGCACAGCATTCTGCTGATGGATGCGGAACAGAGCGTTCGTCCGGCAGACCTGCCACCCGAAGTGATCGGTGAGGTCGTTGGTGAGGCGAAGGTCAGCCACCACTTCTTCCCGCTGAAGACCCAGATGCGCGTCACGGCCGGGTCTGACTACATCGGATTCGTGAGAAAGATGCTGAACGGCCAGAGGCCTGAGCGACCAGACCTCGGAGACTACGAGTTTGCGCTGTTCGATGACATCGGCGCGATGGACAGGCTGATCCGCAAGCGCGATCGTGAGTACGGCCTCGCGCGCCTCGCCGCCGGATACGCGTGGGCGTGGGAGTCAGATCCGAAGAAGAGTGAAATGAAACGCATCCCACTCGCGAAGCGTCCCTATGACATTGAGATCGATGGGCACCGGTGGCGGTGGAACTCCACCGACAAGGACTGGATCAACTCTCCGGATGCCCTGGGCGAGGTCGGGTCGATCCACACCGTGCAGGGATACGACCTCAACTACGCCGGCGTGATCATCGGGCGCGACCTGCACTTCGATCCGAAAGCAGGCGAGATCCGCTTCGATCGAGCCTACTATCGCGATAAAAAGGGCCTCGAGAACAATCGCAAACGCGGCATCGTCTACACCGACATGGACATCGAACGATACGTCAAGAACGTCTATGCGGTGCTTCTCAGCCGGGGCATTCGAGGAACCTATGTCTACGTGTGCGACGAAGCACTGAGGGAGCACCTAGGTGCCTTCATCCCCACGGCCGAATAGCTGGCCGCTGGAAGCCCATAATTCTCGGGGCTGAGCGTTCGGCCGGGGCGCGTCAGGCCGCGCGGACGAAGATGCTGCGTACGGCGCCCAGGAGCTGCTCGATGCGGGAGGGCACCTCGGGGGCGACGGGTTCGGGAATGAAGGCGACCCGGTGGCATCCGGTGCATAGGGCGACGTAGCGGTGGATGGCGAGGCCGGTTCCGAAGTACGGGTTCGGCTTAGCCTCCATCGAGGAGCCGCACGCGACACACTCTGCGGCGGGCGACGACGACCATTCGGTGGGGAAGCGCTGTGCGGGGGTGCGCTGAAGTGCAAGAGACATCGGGGGTATCACTTTCGGGTAAGTGCACTGCTCCCGACGTGGGCAGTGGTGACGACGGGGGAGTCGCGGCGCACTGCCGTGGGTCGGGTTGAGAGGCCGGGGGTGCCTCCGTCTCTATGCTCCCCCCATTCGGGGGTGTCGCGTAGTCCCCGAACGGGGGTCGTTACTACAGGTCGAGCGAGTCGTTCGGCTCGAGCGGGAAGAACTCGCCCCCGCCCACCTTGGTCGCCTCGTCGATGCGCGCGTTCGACATCGTCTTGCCCGCGACCGAGAGCACCATCTCGTGCGTCGGGAAGCTCCTGCGCGGCTTCACTGCCTCGACGTAGTCCATCGTCTCGGAGATCTTGAGCCAGGGCGCGCCGGCGGGAACAGCCAGGGTGTCGACCGTCACATCCGGCACAGTGAAGGAGTCGCCGGCGTAGTACAGCACGTCGTTGACGAGCACGCCGACGTTGTCCACGATCGGCAGCGAGCGATGGATGATCGCGTGCTTCTCGCCGAAGAACTTCAGCGTGAACGGCTCGACCTCGATCTCGTCGCCGCCATGCACCACCGTGATGTCGAACTCGGATGCCGCCGCCGCGACGCCCGCTGGGCCGAAGATGCGCACATCCGGGTTTCGTTCGATGATGCGGCTGAGCTGGTCGCCGGTCCAGTGGTCCGCGTGCTCGTGCGTGATCACGATTGCCACGACGTTCGAGGTGCCGACGAGCGGGGTGGTGAAGGATCCGGGATCGATGATGAGGGTCTTGCCCGCTTCTTCGAGCAGGAGGCAGGCGTGTTCGAGTTTCGTCAATCGCATCCGTCGATTTTACGCGTCTCGATGGGCGCGGCGTCACCGCAGGTGGCGGCTCGCGCTCGCTCCTCGCGCGCAGTCGCCCCGCGTGTGTTACCGCCCAAATGAAGGAGTCGTGCGACCGCGGGCCCGAGTTTTCGGGGGTTGCCTCGCCGAAAATGGCCTCTGTTCCTTCATTTGGGCGGAAAACGGTGTGGGTGGATGCGAGGGGCGGATGCCGGGCGCGACGCAGCAGGCAACTGGCGGGAGATACCCCCTAGGGGTATGCTGAGGGAATGATTGCAGATATCAAGAAGCGCGCCCTGCATCGCAGCCGCATACTCGAGGGGCAGATGCGCGGCCTGCAGAAGATGATCGACAACGAGGACTACTGCATGGACATCATCACGCAGTCGCTCGCCATCCAGAAGTCGCTCGGGAGCCTCAACAAGCTCATCGTCGAGAACCACCTGCGCACCCACGTCACGGACATGTTCGAGGCCGGGGGCGAGCAGAAGGATCGCGCGATCGACGAGCTGCTCAAGGTGTTCGAACTCAGCAACAACAGGGGAGACAAGTCATGACCGACCACGACGACACCCGCACCGTCCCTGCCGAAAACGCAGGAGATTCGCACGCGGAACACGCACATCCCGTCGAATCGGGCCACTCGGGACACACATCTCCTGCGTTTTCGGATGCGGAGCACGAACACCACGAGCATGACCACCACGAGCACGGGGACCACGAGATGCATGATGCGCACGCCGAGCATGATGCGCACGCCGGCCACGACATGCACGGCCACGACGCACACGCGGGCCACGATCACTCGGCGCACGACCCAGCCATGTTCAAGCGCAAGTTCTGGCTGAGCCTCGTGCTCACCATCCCGACGCTCGTGTTCTCGCGCGGCCTGCAGGACATCCTGGGCCTTGGCGGCCCGCGCTTCCCGGGCAGCGACTACATCCCCGCGGCGTTCGGCGTGGTGCTCATGGTCTACGGCGGCTGGGTGTTCATCAAGGGCGGCATCTCCGAAGTGCGCGCGAAGCAGCCGGGCATGATGACCCTGATCTCGCTAGCGATCATCGTCGCCTTCGGATACAGCGCCGCCGTCACGCTCGGCGTTCATGGCATGGACTTCTGGTGGGAGCTGTCGACCCTCATCACGATCATGCTGCTCGGCCACTGGATCGAGATGTCCGCGATCATGGGCGCGCAGAACGCGCTCGGTGAGCTCGCCAAACTGCTGCCGGATGAGGCGGAGCTCGTGGATGGCGACCACACCTCGGTCGTGCCGGTGTCACAGCTCGCCGTGGGAGACCTGGTGCTCGTGCGGCCTGGGGCCGCCGTGCCCGCCGACGGGGAGATCACCGACGGCGAGTCCGACCTCAACGAGGCGCTGCTCACCGGCGAGTCCGCAGCCGTCACGAAGAGCGTGGGCGCGCAGGTGATCGCGGGGAGCATCAACGGCTCCGGCGCCATCACCGTGCGCATCACGAAGACCGGCGGCGACACAGCTCTTGCCGGCATCATGAAGCTCGTCTCCGAGGCGCAGCAGAGCAAGTCCGGCAGCCAGGTGCTCGCCGACCGCGCGGCAGCACTTCTGTTCTATGTCGCGCTCGCGGCGGCCGTGATCACCCTGCTCGTCTGGTTCCTGATCACGCCGGATGACCCCGGCTTCGTTCTCGAACGCGTCGTCGCCGTGCTCGTGATCGCCTGTCCGCACGCGCTCGGCCTCGCCATCCCGCTCGTGGCCCTCATCTCCACGACGAAGGGTGCGCGCGCGGGGATCCTCGTGCGCAGTCGCCTCGCACTCGAGACGGCGCGCGGCGTGGATGTCGTGCTGTTCGACAAGACCGGCACGTTGACCGAGGGGCGGCAGGGTGTCTCCGATGTGCTGTGCGCGGGGCCGGACAGCGTGGAGACCGGCGTGATCGACACAGTCGGCGCCGAGACGGGCGGTGCCGAAAAAGACGGGGTTGGGTCGGATGACGTTGCCGCCATGCTCGCGCTCGCTGCCGCCGTGGAGAAGCGGGCGGAGCATCCGATTGGCCGGGCCATCGTGGCGGAGGCGAAAGAACGCGGCCTCACGGTTCCGAAGTCCACGAAGTTCGTCTCGCTGCCGGGACGTGGCGCGGAAGCACGCGTCGACGATCGCACGATCACGGTGACGAGCGCGCGGCTGCTCACCGAGCGCGGCATCATCATGCACCCGTCGCTCGTGCACGCCAATCGCGGCTTCAGTGCCGAGGGCAAGACCGTCGTCTTCGTCGTCGACGGCGACGAGGTGCTCGGCCTCATCGCGCTCGCGGATGTCGTGCGACCGGAGTCCGCGGAGGCGGTCTCGCTGCTCAGGAAGCGCGGCGTGCGCGTGGCCATGCTCACCGGTGATTCTCGCCCGGTCGGCGAGTGGGTGGCGAAGAAGCTCGGCATCGACGAGGTCTTCGCCGAGGTGCTGCCGGGGCAGAAGGCGGATGTCGTGGCGGGCCTGCAGAAAGACGGAAGCATCGTCGCGATGGTCGGCGATGGTGTGAACGACGCCCCGGCGCTCGCTCGTGCCGACATCGGCGTCGCCATCGGTGCGGGGTCGGATGTCGCGATCGAGTCTGCGGGAATTGTGCTGGCCGCGAGCGACCCGCGTGCCGTCGCGGACATCCTGACCCTCAGTCGCGCGACCTACCGCAAGGAGTTGCAGAACCTGTGGTGGGCCGCCGGGTACAACATCCTCGGCATCCCGCTCGCCGCGGGTGTGCTCGTGGGTGTCGGATTCACGATGCCGCCCGCCGTCGCCGCTGTACTGATGTCGGTCTCCACGATCATCGTCGCCGCGAACGCGCAGCTGCTGAGGTTCCTGAAGCTCGGCCGCTGAGCCCACCCGGCAGGCAGTTTCTCCCACCACCTCGAGGTTGCGCGCGGGCGAATGGACCGGGCGCGCGTCGCGGATACGCCATACTGGGCGCATGACGACGCCGAAGCCGCTGCACATCGTCGTCGCCATCAATCCGAGTGCGTCGTTCGGCAAGAGCAGCGCGGTCGGTCCGGCCACGGTGCAGACGCTGCGGGCCGAGGGCCACGAGGTGACTGCACTCACCGAGCCGGACTTCGACGAACTGCGGGATGCCGCCCGTATGGCCCTGAAGTCTCGGCCGGATGCGCTCGTGGTCGTCGGCGGCGACGGCATGGTGAGCCTCGGCGTGAACCTGCTTGCCGGCACGAAGATCCCTCTCGGCATCGTGCCGTCGGGGACGGGCAACGACATGGCGCGCGGGCTCGGCATCCCGGTCGGTAATACCGAAGCGGCCATCGAACTGCTCCTGGGCCTGCTGCGCCAGCCGCCGCGGGTGATCGATGCCGGTCGCGTCACGGAGGCCGACGGCCGCACCACTTGGTTCGCCTGCGTGCTCTCTGCAGGCTTCGACGCGGTCGTGAACGAGCGCGCCAATTTCATGCGCTGGCCGCGCGGGCGCAGCCGCTACAACCTGGCCCTGCTGCGCGAGCTCGCCGTGCTGAGGCCGATCTCGTACCGGCTCACGGTCGACGGCGTCGTGTCCGAGACGCGCGCCGTGCTCGTCGCGGTGGGCAACAACGTCTCACTCGGCGGCGGGATGCGCGTGGTGCCCGATGCCCGGCTCGACGACGGCCTGCTCGATGTGCTCGTGGTGCAGCCGCTGTCCCGCACGGCGTTCCTGCGCATCTTTCCGCGGGTGTTCAGGGGCACCCACGTCAGCGACCCGCGGGTGTCGATCGTTCAGGCCCGCAGCATCCGAATCGAGGCGGATGCGGTGGTCGCCTACGCAGACGGCGAACGCATCGGCTCGCTCCCCATCGACATCGAGGTCGTGCCTGCCGCGCTACGAGTGCTCGCCCCGCAGCAGCGCTGAAGCTCAGCCCTTCGCAGCGCTGACCGTCGGGTCGGTCGAGATGCAGGAGAAGTGCTGCCGAGTGTCTTTCTTCTTCGAGCTCGTCGACGTGCTCTGCGCGTAGACGAGGAACTGCAGCTCAGGCTTCGTCTCGGCCTTCGACGTAGAGGAGAACTTTGTGAAGGCGTCCTTGCAGGCGACCGACATGAAGTTCTGCAGCGACCCGTCTTTGGCGACCTGTGCGGGGGTGGCCGCCCCGAGCTGGATGATGCGGAAGTCGTGCGGCTTGGCGCACGGCGTCGCGGTGACCGGCTTTGCCCCGCGATCGCTGCCCTGGAAGCTGAAGCAGTCTCCGGCGACGAGCTCGGTCACGCCCACCTTGACGGTGGCGGTGATGTGGCCGTCGGCGTCGCGGCTGGGGCCGGAGTCGTGGGGAAGCAGCGAGCATCCGCTGAGGAGAAGTGCTATTCCGACGACCGCAGCCATCCTGGTCATGTGTGTGATCGTCGTGGTCATGCTCTGCCCCTGTGCGTGCTGTGTTTGTCGTGCGTTCGCGCGCCCCACCCGTTCGCGCTCCGCTGCTTTTGGTGAGCGCTCCGGTGTGTGGCATACTCGTTGAGTTGTCCACTACGGCCCCATCGTATAGTGGCCTAGTACGCCGCCCTCTCACGGCGGTAACACCGGTTCGAATCCGGTTGGGGTCACCAAATAAGTTATAGTCAAATCTCCCGCTTGTCGGTCATTTCGGCAGGCGGGTTTTGCTGCCCGGCGCACAGCGGGCGTGTGGGCGGCATCGACTAGGCTGTGACGCGCGAAGGGGAGTATTCCGTTTCGCCGTTTTCGTCAACACGGGCTCCGATGGTGCGGCCTCGGAAACGGCGGCGCCGCCAAGACAAAAGGCAGCGCGGAAGAGACTTTCGGGCCCCGTCGACCCCTCTCTTCGCAAAGGACTCCCATGGAGCTCGCCCTTCCCCTCTGGTTCGAGATCACCACCTTTGTGGTGCTCACCGGCATCATCGTCTTCGACCTCGTCCACGCCTACCGCAGGCCGCACATCCCGACCACGAAGGAATCTGCCCTCTGGGTGGGCTTCTACGTGCTGCTCGCGCTGATCTTCGCCGTGCTCATGCTCGTGCTGGGGGATGTCGAGCACGCCGGGCAGTTCGTGGCGGGTTGGCTCACCGAATACAGCCTGTCGATCGACAACCTGTTCGTCTTCGTGATCATCATGGCCCGCTTCTCGGTGCCGCGGCATCTGCAGCAGGAGGTGCTCATGGTGGGCATCCTGATCGCGCTAGTTCTGCGCGGCATCTTCATCCTGCTCGGGGCGACCCTCATCGAGAACTTCAGCTGGATCTTCTACATCTTCGGTGCGTTCCTGCTCTTTACCGCCATCCAGCAGGCCTTCACCTCGAGCGACGAGATGGACGACAGGGAGAACGGCGTCATCCGGATGCTGCGCAAAAGAGTGCCGATCACCGACACCTTCGAGGGCACCAGGCTTCGCATCACCGAGGGCGGACGCAGGGTCTTCACCCCGCTCATCGCCGTCTTCATCGCGCTCGGCACCACCGACCTGGTCTTCGCCCTCGACTCGATCCCGGCGATCTTCGGCATCACCCAGAGCGCGTTCATCGTGTTCACGGCGAACGTGTTCGCGCTCATGGGGCTGCGGCAACTCTACTTTCTGCTCGGTGACCTGATCGACCGGTTGGTGTATCTCAAGTACGGCATCGCGTTCATCCTCGCGTTCATCGCGGTGAAGCTCGTGTTCCACGCGCTGCACGAGAACGAGGTGCCGTTCATCAACGGTGGCCAGGGCGTCGCGTGGGCACCGGAGATCAACACCTGGGTCTCCCTCGGTGTGATCGTCGCGTCGATGGCGGTGGCCACCGTCGCGAGCCTCGTGAAGCTGCGAATCGACCGCCGCTCTGTCGGCGGTGCGCAACGCTGAATCCCGCGCTTGCGGCGGGAGAAAGTGCCTCGTGGCGGGAGTCTAAAGCCGTCCGCGAGCTCGTTTCTCCCGCCACCGGGTCTCCAGCGGAGAAGGTGCAGCCAACGAATGCTCAGGCAGCGTTGAGCCGTGCCATCGCGAGCTGCTCCGCGGCATCGAGCGTCGTGATGCCCTTGGTACGGGCATCTGTGAAGATCGTCGTGATGGTGTCGCCAATGGTCGAGACCCGCGCCTCGATCGCGGCGAAGTCCGCGTTCGGCTGCGTCGCCATGTCGAGGTAGATCACGCCGCCCGCGTTCACGACGAAGTCCGGAGCCCAGAGGATGCCGCGCTCGGCCAGCTGCGCCGCGCCGTCGTGGCTGGCGAGTTGGTTGTTCGCGGCGCCGACGACCGCGCTGACCCGCAGCTCATCGATGACGGAGGCGCTCAGTACGCCGCCGAGACCGCAGGGGACGAAGAGATCCGCATCGAGGCGGTGCGCGTCGGCGACGTCGACCCAGCTCGCGCCGAGCGAGGCCGCGAAGTCCTGCTTGGCCAGGTTGACATCCGTGACGCTCAGGCGAGCGCCTGCCGCGGCGAGCTTCGTCGCGAGGCGTCCGCCGACCTGTCCAAGGCCGGAGATGACGATGTGCCGTCCGGTGACCTCGCGGCTGCCGAACGCGGCCTCGAGGGTGGAGAGAAGGCTCGCATAGACGCCGGCGGCCGTGGCATCCGCGGGCTCGCCGACACCGCCCTTGTCGGCGGGCAGGCCGCAGACGTGCTCCGTGCGCTCGGCGACGATGGCCATGAGCTCTGCGCTCGTGCCGACATCTTCCGCGGTCATGTACGCGCCGCCGAGGCTTTCGATGGCGTCGCCGAGGTCGAGCATGGCGTCACGCTTCTGCGTGTCGCTGAGCGTGGTGCCCACGGGCAGGTAGATGACGGACTTGCCGCCGCCTCTATTGAGCCCCGCCGCGGCATTCTTGAGCGTCATGGCGGCGGAGAGACGAAGGGAGTCTGCGACGGCCTCGGTCCAGTCGGAGTACTGCCACACCCGTGCTCCGCCGAGGGCCTGGCCGAGCTTCGTGGAATGAACGGCGACGCTCATCGTGAGGCCCGATCGTGGCCCGGTGCTGATGAGTACTCGCTCGTGGGTGAAGGGGATGGTGGCGATGCCATCCGTGGTTGCTGCGGCTTCCGAAACGGAGGGCTGCGTGATGGTCATGTCTGTTCTCCTATGAACCGGCCTTGTGGGCAGTGAGTGGCCGCACGGGTGTGGTGTGCGAACGCGTCCAGCCTATTCCGGTGGCCGGGCGGATGCACGGTCTCGCAAAGTAGACTGGGTGGGTTGGGCGCAGGGTCGATTGCGCGCTCGAAACGAGAGGGGTTATGTCGTGGGACTGACGTTGGCCGAAAAGGTGTGGAACGACCATCTGGTCGCCAAGGGTGAAGATGGCAGCCCTGACCTTCTCTACATCGACCTCCACCTCATCCACGAGGTCACGAGCCCCCAGGCCTTCGACGGACTGCGGATGGCCGGACGCCCCGTCCGCCGCCCCGACCTCACGATCGCCACTGAAGACCACAACACCCCGACCCTCGCCATCGATCGGCCGATCGCAGACAAGACCAGCCGCATCCAGATCGAGACGCTGCGCAAGAACTGCGAGGAGTTCGGCGTTCGGCTGCACTCGCTCGGAGACAAGAACCAGGGCATCGTGCACATCATCGGCCCGCAGCTCGGACTGACCATGCCCGGCATCACCGTGGTGTGCGGCGACTCGCACACCTCCACGCACGGCGCGTTCGGCGCGATGGCGTTCGGCATCGGCACGAGTGAGGTCGAGCACGTGCTCGCCACGCAGACCCTGCCGCTCAAGTCGTTCAAGACGATGGCGATCACGGTCGAGGGCGAGCTGCGCCCCGGCGTCACGGCCAAGGACATCATCCTCGCCGTGATCGCGAAGATCGGCACGGGCGGCGGGCAGGGCTACGTGCTCGAATACCGCGGCAGCGCCATCCGGGCTCTCTCCATGGAGGGCCGCATGACCATCTGCAACATGTCGATCGAGGCCGGTGCTCGCGCGGGCATGGTCGCGCCAGACCAGACGACCTTCGACTACCTCAAGGGCCGCGACCACGCGCCGGCAGGCGCAGACTGGGATGCCGCCGTCGAGTACTGGAAGACGCTCCCGACCGATGACGACGCCGTGTTCGACGCTGAGGTGTTCCTCGACGCGAACGAGCTCGAGCCCTTCGTCACCTGGGGTACGAACCCCGGGCAGGGCGTCTCACTGAGCAGTTCCGTGCCAGACCCGGCCAGCTACTCCGACGCCAATGACCGTGCGGCAGCAGAGCGTGCCCTGGCCTACATGGACATCGAGGCGGGCACCCGCATGAAAGACATCGCGGTCGACGCCGTGTTCATGGGGTCGTGCACCAACTCGCGCATTGAAGACCTGCGCGCCTTCGCCTCGATCATCAAGGGGCAGAAGAAAGCGGATGGCGTGCGCGTCATGGTCGTGCCGGGCTCGGCCCGCGTGCGTATCGAGGCGGAGGCCGAGGGGCTCAACAAGATCATCGAGGACTTCGGTGCGGAGTGGCGCTTCGCGGGCTGCTCGATGTGTCTCGGCATGAATCCCGACCAGCTCGCGCCGGGCGAGCGCTGCGCATCCACCTCCAACCGCAACTTCGAAGGCAGGCAGGGCAAGGGAGGGCGCACTCACCTGGTGTCTCCTCTCGTGGCCGCGGCCACGGCCATCCGCGGCACGCTGAGTTCCCCGTGGGATCTCGGGTTGGAGTCGGCGTACGAACTCGGAGACGCGAACTTCCCGGCGGCGAGCCCCGGGGCTGCATCCAACGGACAGAACGGGGCACTCTGATGGAGAAGATCTCAGTCGTTTCCGGCATCGCGGTGCCGCTCGAGCGCTCAAACGTCGACACCGACCAGATCATCCCCGCCGTCTTCCTCAAGCGAGTGACCAAGACCGGGTTCGACGACGCGCTGTTCTTCGCGTGGCGGCAGGACCCGACCTTCGTGCTCAACCGCCCGGAGTTCCAGAACCCGCGCGTGCTCATCGCCGGCCCGGACTTCGGCACGGGATCGAGCCGCGAGCACGCGGTCTGGGCACTGCGCGACTACGGCTTCCGTGCCGTGCTGAGCCCCCGATTCGGCGACATCTTCCGTGGCAACTCCGGCAAGCAGGGGCTGCTCACCGGGCAGATCACCGAGGCGGATGCCGAGGCGATCTGGGCGAAGATCGACGCGGAACCCGGCATCGAGGCCTCGGTCGACCTCGTCGCGAAGACCGCATCCGTGGGCGACCTCACGGTGCCGTTCGAGATCGACGACTACACCCGATGGCGTCTGCTCGAAGGACTCGACGACATCGCACTGACGCTGCGCGACGAAGAAAAAATCACGGCATTCGAGAGTCGTCGCGAGTCCTGGAGACCACGTACACTTCCTGTACGACAGGCCTCAGCACACTGATGGCGACAGTGCTGACCGATGCCCAGAAGGCAGGCGAACACGTGGGATTGAGCCCAGACGACATCCTCATCACGGGTGGAAATCCCCTTCGTGGACGCATTGGTGTGCGCGGTGCCAAGAACCTCGCAACCAAGGCGATGGTTGCGGCTCTCCTCGGTGAGACCCCGAGCGTGCTGCGCGATGTTCCGGAGATCAGTGACGTCGACGTGGTCCGCGGACTGCTCGAGGTCTATGGCGTTCGCGTCACGAGTGATGCGCCGGGCGAGCTGCGCTTCGACACGAGCAACGTGGAGAAGGCCCACTTTGCCGAGATCGATGCGCACGCCGGCTCCAGCCGCATCCCGATCCTGTTCTGCGGGCCGCTCCTGCACCGGCTCGGTGAGGCGCGCATCCCCGACCTCGGCGGCTGCCGCATCGGCGATCGACCCATCGACTTCCACCTCGATGCGCTGCGCTCCTTCGGCGCCGTGGTCGACAAGAGCTACGAGGGCATCTACATCACCGCCCCAGACGGCCTGCACGGGGCAAACATCGAACTGCCCTACCCGAGCGTCGGAGCGACGGAGCAGGTGCTCCTCACCGCCGTGCGTGCCGAGGGAACAACCGAGCTCAAGAACGCGGCCATCGAGCCGGAGATCATGGATCTCATCGCCATCCTGCAGAAGATGGGCGCGATCATCTCGGTCGAACCGAACCGCGTCATCCTCATCGAGGGAGTCGAGCGCCTCGACGGCTACAAGCACCGCGCGCTGTTCGACCGCAACGAGGTGGCCAGCTGGGCCTGCGCCGCGATCGCGACGAAGGGCGACATCTTCGTCGAGGGCGCGATGCAGTCCGAGCTCATGACGTTCCTCAACGTGTTCCGCAAGGTCGGCGGCGCCTTTGACATCGAAGACGACGGAATCCGCTTCTACCACCCGGGCGGCGACCTGGGGCCCGTGACGGTGGAGACGGATGTGCACCCGGGCTTCATGACGGACTGGCAGCAGCCGCTCATCGTCGCTCTCACCCAGGCCCATGGCGTTTCGATCGTGCACGAGACCGTGTACGAGAACCGCCTCGGGTTCACGAAGTCGCTCAACGAGATGGGTGCAGACATCGTGGTGCACCCGAACGGGCTCGCGGGCGTTCCGCGCAGGGTCGCTCGCCGCGACTTCGAGCAGGCCGCCGTCATCACGGGGCCGACGCCACTGCACGGGGCAGACGTTCTCGTTCCCGACCTGCGCGGTGGATTCAGCTACCTGATCGCCGCCCTCGTGGCCGAGGGCCAGTCCAAGGTCAGCAACGTCGGGCTCATTCGGCGCGGCTACGAGCACATCATCGAGAAGCTCGCCACCCTCGGTGCCGACTTCGTGTACGAGGGATAAGTCGCGAGTGCCAGAAGAGTCGACACCCACGGCAAAGGAGCCGGGCGGTAAGCCGAAATCGGAGAAGATCCCAGTCTTTCGGGTTCTCGCAGGGCTGCTGCTTCCGTTCATGTACCTCGTCGCGCGCTACAAGCTGGAGGGCGAAGAGACCCTGCCGAAGCAGGGTGCCTTCGTGCTCTCGCCCAACCACTACAGCGAGATCGATCCCGTCGTCGTCGGCGTGTACGTCTGGAAGCAGGGTCGCGCGCCCAGATACCTCGCCAAGGCGTCTCTTTTCACTGTGCCCGTGCTCGGGTGGCTGCTGCGCAAATCGGGGCAGATTCCCGTGCAACGGGCGGGTAGCACCCGCGGGAGCGACCCGCTGGCGGCCGGGGAGAAGCTCGCCTCAGAGGGCCTGGCCGTGATCGTCTACCCGGAGGGCTCGCTCACCCGCGACCCAGACCTGTGGCCCATGCGCGGCAAGTCCGGTGCGGTGCGGATGGCACTGGAAGCCGGCGTTCCGCTCATTCCCATGGCGCAGTGGGGCACCCAGGCCGTGCTGCCCCGCTACGGCAAGCGCATCAGCCTGTTTCCGCGCAAGACCATTCGCGCGAAGTTCGGCGCACCGCTCGACCTCTCGCGCTTCGAAGGTCGCAAAATCGACAGCGCGCTGCTTACGGAGGCGACCGGGATGCTCATGAAGGCCATTGCCGAGCTGCTCTCGGAACTGCGCGGAGAGCCGGCGCCCGAGGAGCTGTGGGACCCGAGCAAGCACAACCAGTCCGAGATTGGACGCTTTTGAGCAACCTCATGACCATGCCGATTCCGATCTCGGCACCGGGCGTGCGGCGCGTCGCCGTGCTCGGTGCCGGCAGCTGGGGAACCACCTTTTCGAAGGTGCTTGCGGACGGCGGGTCGGATGTCGCACTCTGGTCCCGGCGCGCTGAGCTCGCCCGTGAGATCTCGCAGAGCAAGCGCAACAGCGACTACCTGCCCGGCATCAACCTTCCGCGCAACCTGTGGTCGAGCGCGCTCCTTCCGGACGTGCTCGACGGCGCGGAGATCGTCTTTCTCTCGGTTCCGAGCCAGTCGCTGCGCGAGAACCTGCGCATCGTGCGCGAGCTGATTCCCGCTGACGCCGTGGTGGTGAGCCTCATGAAGGGCATCGAGCGCGGCAGTGCGCTGCGAATGAGCCAGGTGATCGAGCAGGAGCTTCGGATCGGGGAGGAGCGGGTCGCGGTGATCTCGGGCCCCAACCTCGCGCTGGAGATCGCGAAGGAACAGCCCACGGCATCCGTCGTCTCCTCGGCCAACATGGATACGGCGACGCGCGTCGCGATCGCAGCGACGAACTCCTACTTCCGCTCCTTCGTGAACACGGATGTCATCGGCACCGAATTCGGTGGCGTGCTCAAGAACCTCATCGCCGTGGCCATCGGCATCGTCGACGGCGTCGGCTACGGCGAGAACACGAAGGCGTCGATCATCACCCGCGGCCTCGTGGAGATCACCGACTTCGCGGTCGCCTATGGTGGCCGCCCCGAGACCCTCGCCGGTCTCGCCGGGCTCGGCGACCTCATCGCCACCTGCGAGTCTCCGCTCTCGCGCAACAACACCGCGGGTCGACTGCTCGGCCAGGGCTACGGGTTCGCGGATGTCGTGAAGCAGATGAACCAGACGGCGGAGGGCCTCGCATCCGTCGCCCCTGTGCTCGAACTCGCGGCGGCCAAGGGCGTTGAGATGCCGATCGTCGCCCAGGTGGGCAAGGTGCTCGCCGGCACTATGGACCCGCACGACATCGCGCCACACCTCACCACGGACGACGGCGAGCCGCAGCCCGAGTCGTAGGCCTCAGGTGCCCGGGATCGTGCGGTTGCGACCCGCGAGCCCCCCGACGAGAGCCTGCCCGAGCATCATGACCAGGAGCACGACGAGCGGGATCGTCCAGGCGCCGCTGAGGTCGTGCAGCAGGCCGACGCCGAACGGGCCGATCGCCGCGAGCAGGTAGCCGAGGCTCTGCGACATTCCGGAGAGGTCCGCAGCCCCGGATGCCGTGTTCGTGCGCTGCACGATGAGCAGCAGCGCAAGCGCAAGGCACGCACCCTGGGCGACCCCGTAGACGAGCGTCGCCGCGACGCTCAGCGCCACGGGTGCAACGAGCAGGGCAGCGACCGAGAGGGCGGCGAGCGCGACACAGACGAGAATAGGCGCGACCTGCGAGCGAATCCTGCTCGCGATGATGGGTGCGAGCAGGCACCCGGGGATGCCCGCGATGTTGGTGAACGCGAGCAGAAGGCCAGCCTGGGTGTCTGAGATCCCGTGGCTGATGAACAGCGCGGGCAGCCACGCGGTGAGCGCGTAGTAGCTCAGTGACTGCAGCCCCATGAACAGGGTCACCCACCACGCGAGTGGCTGGCGGATGAGGTGGCGCAGCCCCGCGAGTCCACCGCCAGAGGCCGGGTGCCGTTGCCCCAGCAGCGGCAGCCATAGCGCGGCAGCGACCGCGGCCGGGATCGCCATGAGCGCGAGGATCTCACGCCACCCCCAGCCCGTGGCATCCATGAGCGGCACGACGATCGACGCGGCGAGGCCGGAACCGGCCGACAGGGTCATTGTGTAGAGACCCGTCATGAGACCGACGCTGCGCGGGAAGTCGCGCTTGATGAGGCTCGGCAGCAGTACGTTGCCGACCGCAATGGCCGCGCCGATGATGAACGTTCCTGCGAACAGTGCAAAGGTGTTCGGCAGCAGTCGCAGCAGGATGCCAGCGATGAGCGCGAGGAGTGCGGCGAAGATCGAGCGCTCGATACCGATGCGCCTGGCCAGCTCGGGCACGAGCGGCGAGAACAGGCCAAAGCAGAGCACGGGGATGGTGGTGAGCAGCCCCGCGGTCGCCGCGGAGAAGTTCGCGTCTGCGCGGATCGTCTCGATGAGCGGGGAGACCCCGACGATCGCACCGCGCAGGTTGGCGGAGAAGACGAGGATTCCGAGCCCCACGAACCAGGGCGCGATCACGCGCAGTGAACCGCGGCCTTCACCCGCATCCGCGGCGGACGCACGGCCCGCGGGCGGCTGCTCTGCACTCACGTCACCATGCTTGCACGAAATCCGCGGCATCCGGCCGGGGTTCTGGTGCGGCTACGGGGTCGGCGTCGGTCCGGGCACGACCTGGGACTCGCCACCCAGCCCGTTGCCGAGCACGCTCTCGCACTTGTGCTTGGCGGACTGCGCGATGAAACCGATGGCGTTGGAGAGCTGGTCGAGCACGATCGTGCCCTGCCCCTGGGTGAGCCTCGAGTCGACGACCACCTGCACGGCGGGCTTACGGCCGTAGGTCGTGAAGGTATAGACGGGAGCCTTGCTGTCGTCGACCACCCAGTCAACACCCTTCACCGTCGCGCACTGGGCGCTCGTCGGCCCGGGCGGCGTCACGCCGCAGCGCAGGATGACCGCGGCAGGATCGCCCCAGGCGCTCGTCGCCTGCGCATTCGTCTCGCGCTGCGACAGGTCGGCAACAGCCCCGGGCAGATGCACGATCACATTGGCACACTGGGGGTTGGTGGCATCCGCGGCAGGGCTCAGCGCGACCACGGGCGCGCATCCGCTGAGGAGGAGGAGCAACAGGGGCACGAGCGTCACCGGAGCGAGGCGCGCGTATCTCGGGTTCATCGCTTTCAGGCTACCGTTTGATGCATGACGAATGCTGATGGCGCGTATCTCGGGGGCGGCTTGGGGCGTGCAGATACCCTCGGCGAGGTCGGGGAGTCTGCGACGCTGGCGCGCATCTTTCCTCGGTTGCCCGAGGCGGCATCCGCTCTGCTCGGCCCGGGCGATGACGCCGCCGTCGTCGCCGCGCCGGACGGGCGCTTCGTCGTGACCACAGACATGATGATCCACGGGCCGGATTTTCGGCTGGCCTGGTCGACACCGCAGGATCTCGGCTGGAAGGCCGCGGCATCCAATCTCGCGGATGTCGCGGCGATGGGAGCCGTGCCGAGCGCCCTCGTCGTGGCGATCGCTGCACCGGCAGACTCACCCGTCGCGCTGCTCGAGGGCATCGCGGACGGCTTTCGAGACGCCTGCGCGGAGCTCGCACCAGGCTGTGGAATCGTCGGCGGAGACCTGTCTGTCTCGCCGACGCTCACGATCGCGGTGACAGCGTTCGGCGACCTCCAGGGCCGGGATGCCGTGCTGCGCTCCGGCGCGAAGGTCGGCGATGTCGTGGCCGTGTCCGGCCCGCTCGGGGAGTCCGCGCGCGCCTTGCAGCTGCTGTTCCAGTACGCGGTGGACCCTTCGGGCGAACCGTCTGCGGCGCTCGCCTATGGGCTGCGCGACCAGACCGCCGCGCAGCTTGCTCCACGGCCGCCGATCGCCGACGGGGTCGCCGCCGCGCTCGCCGGAGCGACCGCGATGCTCGACCTCAGCGACGGGCTCGCGCTCGACGCTGCGCGACTCGCACGGGCGAGCGGCGTCGGCATCGACTTCAAGAGCGTGCTGCTCGGCGCTTCGCCCGAACTCGCGCTCGAAGGGGGAGAAGACCACTCGCTTCTCGCGACTTTCCCGGCGTCTGCTGCGTTTCCCGGCGGGTTCAGGCCGATCGGGGTCGTCGTCGAGGGCGCAGGGATCGCGGTGGACGGCGAGCCGTATGTGCCGGGCGGCTGGGATCCGTACACCGGCTGGGACGGCGGTCGCGGCTGACTCGGCTCCGCTCCTTCTCTCACGGCTTCCGCCTCCCGCCGCACGGGGTGTGAGCTCAGGAAGCGTTCGCCCACCACAGGGTCGTGTCGCCGTAGTCCTTGCGGCGGTCCAGCCCGAGGCCGGCAGGCCAGACGGGCTCGGGCGAGCGGCTGCTGCGTTCGACCAGAACCACGGCATCCGGCGAGAGCCTCGGCACGAGGGCGTCGAGCGCGCGCTGCAGCTGCTCGTCGGTGAGGTCGTAGGGCGGGTCGAGCAGCGCGATGTCCCAGCTCTCGGTGTTCGTGCCGAGAAAGCCCTGCACCGACTGCGCGGTCACGATGATCTCGGGCGCCTGCCCCGGCGCTGCGTGCGTCACCCGTGCGGCGTTCTCCCGCGCGACCCGCGCGGCGGCGTTCGCGTTGTCGACCAGCGCGACCAGGCTCGCGCCCCGGGATGCCGCCTCGAGTCCCAGCGCACCGGAGCCCGCGTAGAGGTCGAGCACCCTCGCGCCCGCGATCAGATCGCGCGACTGCAGCGCGGAGAAGATCGCCTCGCGCACGCGGTCGCTCGTCGGGCGGGTTCCGGAGCGGGGAACCGCGAGCGTGAGCGAACCCGCAAATCCGGCGATTATCCGTGTCATCGTGCTCAACGCTACCGGCTTGTTCGAGGTCGGCCTTTCGGAAATTCAGGACATTGGTCACAAATCTGGCCGCCCAGGCGCCCGGCCGGCGCTGTCGGCGACCGTTGTCCTGAATTTCCAAAAGCGTGGGTGGTCGCCGGTAGCCTCGAAGGGTGACCTCGCCTCTCGACGCCAAGCTGTCATCCGTGCTGGGCGCGCGCACGGCAGCGGCGTTCCAGAAGGGGCTCGGCTTGGCGACGGTCGGCGACCTGCTCGCCCACTATCCGCGGCGGTACGCACGGCGCGGCGAACTGACCGCGCTCAGCGAGTTGGAGCTCGACTCGAGCGTCACCATCGTCGCAGAGGTGCTGTCGGTGCAGGAGCGGCCGATGCGGGCCAAGCGCGGCTCCATCCTCGAGGTGAAGATCAGCGATGGCCGCGGCATCCTCACCCTCACCTTCTTCAACCAGGCCTGGCGACGCACCCAGCTCGTGCCGGGCGCGCGGGGCATCTTCGCGGGCAAGGTCGGCGACTACAAGGGCACGCGGCAGCTCGCGCACCCTGACTACGAACTGTTCGAGGACGACGCCGACCGCAGCGAGGATGCGGCCAAAGCGTGGGCGGAGACGCCGATTCCGCTGTACCCGGCCACGGCCTCCGTTGCGTCCTGGCAAGTGCAGAAGGCCATTGGGGTCGTGCTCGACACGCTGCGTGCTCTCGACGATCCGGTTCCGAATGCGGTGCGCGCCGCCCGCAAGTTGATGAGCTACTCCAGTGCGGTCGAGCTCATCCACCGCCCGCACAAGGACTCGGACTGGGGTGCTGCCCGTAAGTCCCTGCGCTTCCAGGAGGCTTTCGTGCTGCAGGCGGCGCTCCTGCAGCAGCGGCAACTCCTGCGCGAGAGTGCTGCGACGCCGCGCACGGCTGGCGCACTGCTCGAAGACTTCGACGAGCGGATGCCGTTCACGCTGACGGGCGACCAGGTGAGGGTCGGCGCGGAGATCACCGCCGACCTCGCCGCCAGCACCCCCATGAACCGGCTCGTGCAGGGGGAGGTCGGCTCGGGCAAGACCCTCGTCGCACTGCGGGCGATGCTCGCGGTGGCGCAGTCCGGCGGCCAGTCCGCCCTGCTCGCCCCGACGGAGGTTCTCGCGAGCCAGCATCTGCGCTCGATCGTGAAGACGCTTGGGCCGGATCTCGCCGCCAGACTCCGCCCGACCCTGCTCACGGGCCAGCTCCCGACTGCCGAGCGCAAGAAGGCACTTCTCGCGGCGATCTCGGGCAGCGCGAGCATCATCGTCGGCACCCACGCGCTGCTGTCGGATGCCGTGAGTTTCGTCGATCTCGGCCTGGTCGTCGTCGACGAGCAGCACCGTTTCGGCGTGGAACAGCGCGAGACCCTGCGCCGCAAGGGCTCGACTCCGCCGCACGTGCTCGTGCTCACCGCGACGCCGATCCCGCGCACGGTCGCGATGACCGTCTTCGGCGATCTCGACATCTCGACGATCTCCGAGCTGCCGGTCGGGCGGCAGGGCATCGAGACCTTCGTCGTGCCGCTCGCCGAGAAGCCCGGCTGGGTCGGGCGGGTGTGGGAGCGACTCGCGGAGGAGCTCGCCCTCGGCAGGCAGGCGTTCGTGGTCGCACCCGCGATCGACCCGAGCGATCCAGGGGACGAGCTCGAGCTCACCGAGGTGCCGTCCGCGGCGCTCGCGAATGTCACCGAGCTCTTGGCCGAGCTGCGCGCGAACCCGTTGCTGGCATCCGCTCGCATCGAAGCGCTTCACGGCCGCCTGCCGAGCGAGCAGAAGGATGCGCTCATGCGCGCCTTCGCCGCGGGGGAGATCGACGTGCTCGTGGCGACGACCGTCATCGAGGTGGGTGTCGACGTGCCGAACGCTTCGGCGATGGTCGTGATGGATGCCGACCGCTTCGGCGTCTCCCAACTGCACCAGCTGCGTGGCCGGGTCGGCCGCGGTGGTGTGCCCGGGCTGTGCCTGCTCGTCACCCACGCGGAGCCCGACTCGCTCGCGAGGGAGCGGGTGGAGGCGGTCGCGTCGACGCTCGACGGGTTCGAGCTGGCTCAGAAAGACCTTGAGCTGCGGCGCGAGGGTGACGTGCTGGGTGACACCCAGTCCGGCGGACGCTCGTCGCTGCGGCTGCTGCGCGTCGCCAAGGACGGCGAGCTGATCTCGGAGGCGAGGGCGCTTGCCCAGGAACTGCTGGATGTCGATCCGACCCTGGCCGGGCATCCGGCGCTGAAGGGCGCGCTCGACCGTCGCCTCGACGAGACCTCCCGCGACTTCCTCGCCAAGAACTGACCGCTGCGCCGCGCATCCTCTCGCCCGCGCACCCCACCTCATCCGCCCCCGCGCAGCCCGCCTCACCCGTTGCCAGCGCATCCGCTCGCCGCCTCCCTCGTAGCCCTGTCACCGCCCAAATGAAGGAGTCGCCGAGACATCGCCCTGTGTTTTCGGGGGTGGCTTGAGCGTGGGAGCGCTCCACTCCTTCATTTGGGCACAACGGGCAGCGGATGCGTGGGCACGGATGACCCGGACGGTCACGTTCAGGAATCGACGCTCGCCACCGGTTAGGCTTGAGGCATGAACAGGATCGCTGTCGTTCCTGGGTCGTTCGACCCGGTCACACTGGGCCACATTGACGTCATCGAGCGCGCGGCGGGCATCTTCGACGAGCTGCACGTGCTCGTCGTGCACAATCCAGACAAGGTCGCGCTCCTGCCCGTGGCGCAGCGGGTCTCTCTCATCGAGAAGTCGATCGCCGAGGCTGGACTGCCCGGCAACATCCGCGTCACCTCCTGGAGCGTCGGCCTGCTCGTCGACTACTGCACGGATGTCGGGGCCACAGTGCTCGTCAAGGGGGTGCGTTCCCAGATCGACGTGGCCTACGAGACGCCGATGGCGATCGTCAACCGGGACCTCGCCGGAGTCGAGACGATCTTCGTGCTCACCGACCCTGCACACGCACACGTGTCCAGCAGCCTCGTGCGGCAGGTCGCGGCGCTCGGCGGCGACGTGAGCCCGTATGTTCCGCGCGCGGTCGCGGACTTCCTGCAGACGCCGTAGCGACATCCGCCCCTGTTCTGCCGGCGCGTGTGCACACATCGCATGCGGCCGGTCCGGATCGCGTAGCGTTGAGATCGTGGCGCCACGACAACGCTCGAAAGGACCCTCATGCTCCCCCTGAAGCTCGGCTACAAGGCATCCGCTGAACAGTTCAACCCGCGCGACCTCGTCGAATACGCGGTCGAGGCGGAGGCTCACGGCTTCGAAAGCGTGACGGTGAGCGACCACTTCCAGCCGTGGCGGCACGAGGGTGGTCATGCGCCGTTCTCGCTGGCCTGGATGGCAGCCGTGGGCGAGCGCACGAAGACCGTGCAGATCGGTACCTCGGTGCTCACGCCGACGTTCCGCTACAACCCGGCCGTGGTCGCCCAGGCGTTCGCGACCATGGGCTGCCTCTACCCGGGGCGCATCATGCTCGGGGTCGGATCCGGCGAGGCGCTCAACGAGATCGCGACCGGGTTCCGCGGTGCAGGCGAGCAGGACTGGCCCGAGTTCAAGGAGCGCTTCGCCCGGCTCCGCGAATCCGTGAAGCTCATGCGGCAGCTCTGGACGGAAGATCGCGTCGACTTCCAGGGCGAGTACTACTCCACGCACGGGGCATCCATCTATGATCGCCCGGACATGCCGATTCCGGTATATATCGCAGCGGGTGGTCCGATGGTCGCCCGATACGCGGGGCGCGCGGGTGACGGTTTCATCTGCACCTCGGGCAAGGGCATGGACCTCTACACCGAGAAGCTCATCCCCTCGGTGCAGGAGGGCGCGGATGCCGTGGGCCGCGACGCGGGGCAGATCGACCACATGATCGAGATCAAGCTCAGTTACGACACGTCCTACGACACGGCGCTCGAGAACACGCGCTTCTGGGCGCCGCTCGCCCTCAGCAAGGAGCAGAAGCACGACATCACCGATCCGGTCGAGATGGAGAAGGCCGCGGATGCCCTGCCCATCGAGCAGATCGCCTCGCGCTTCATCGTCGGCGCAGATCCGGATGCCGTCGTGGCGGAGATCAAGAAATACATCGATGCGGGCCTCAACCACCTCGTCTTCCACGGACCGGGTCACGACCAGCGCCGCTTCATGGAGCTGTTCGAGCGCGACCTCGCACCGAGGCTGCGCGCGCTGTAGGGTCAGGCTGCGGGGGCACCGTCGTCTTCGCCACGAAAGCGGTAGCCCATACCGGGCTCGGTGAGGATGAACCGTGGCGTCGCGGGGTCCGGCTCGATCTTCTTGCGAAGCTGCCCGATATAGAGGCGAAGGTAGCCCGTGTCTGTGATGTGATCGCTGCCCCAGATCTCCGTGAGCAGGCTTTGCCGAGTGACGAGCTTGCCCGCGTGGCGAACGAGCATCTCCAGCACCTGCCATTCCGTGGGGGTGAGTCGCACCGGCTCGCGTCCCCCTTGCCCGGTCCGGCTCGCGCGGCTCACGCTCTTGGCGGTGAGATCGATCTCAACGTCGGCGATCACGACAACGGGTTGTGCGTCCTGCTGGGGTGCGCGGCGGGTGAGGGCACGGATGCGGGCCAGGAGCTCGTCGACGGAGAATGGTTTGGTGACGTAGTCGTCTGCTCCGGCGTCGAGTGCCTCGACCTTGTCTGTGGCTCCCGCGCGCCCCGAGACTACGAGGATGGGCGCCTGCGTCCAGCCGCGGAGCCCCTGGATCACCTGCACGCCATCCAGTTGCGGCATGCCGAGGTCGACCATGTACAACTCGGGGTGATGGGCGATCGCGGCATTGATCGCCGCTGTTCCGTCAGTGGCGGTGATGATCTCGTAGCCGCGCGCAGCGAGAGTGATCCTCAGTGCCCTGAGGAGTTGAGGGTCGTCATCGGCGATGAGAATCTTCACGGCGTGTTCTCGCTTTCGGCGGGGTGTTCTGTGGTCGTCGCTGCGGGCAGTGCCACGACCATGGTGAGGCCGCCGCCGGGGGTGTCTTCGGCTTCGAGAGTTCCTCCCATACCCTCCGTGAAGCCCTTCGACAGCGCGAGGCCGAGTCCGAGGCCGGTGAGGTTGTCGGTGTCGCCCTCGCGTTGGAATGGCATAAAGACCTGATCCCGTCGCTCTGCCGCGATTCCCGGCCCGTGGTCGGCGACACGGATCTCGACCGTGCCGGAAAAGCTGCTCGTGGAGATCCGCACGCGCGTGCCTGCTGGTGTAAAGCGTCGTGCGTTGTCGAGGAGGTTGACGATGACACGCTTGAGCAGGCCGACATCCGCAAGCAGGGGTGGAAGGTCGACGTCGAGATCCGGTTCGACATCCCCGGGCCCGAGGTGCAGTTCCTCGAAGGCAGGCAGAATCACGTCCTCGGCGAAGACCGGGGCGAGGGAGATGGCGAGGACGCCCGCCTGCACACGGCTGACGTCGAGCAGGTTGGTGACGAGGGCCGAGAGTGTGCCCAGGCTTTCCTCCGCCGTCGCGAGCAGCTCTGTACGATCGGCGTCGGACCACGTGACATCGGATGAGCGCAGCCCGCTCACTGCGGCCGTTGCGGCGGCGAGTGGGCGGCGCAGGTCATGGCTGACAGCGGCGAGGAGCGCTGTTCGTACCCGATCCGTCTCCGCAAGCGGGCCGACCTCGCTTGCGGTCTCGCTGAGGGCGGTGTGTTCGAGAGCCGCGTCGATCTGGGCGGCGATGACGGCGAGCAGGCGTCGGGCGGATGCCTCGATCCCCGCCCCGTGCAGTTCGAGGGTCGCGCGAGTGCCCACGGGGATGTTCGTCTGCTCGTCAGCCTCTGCTGACTCGGGGGCTGATTCCCCGGGTGGCTCCCCGTCGGAACAGAGCACCTGGCCGTTCACCAGGATGAGGCGCACCCCGGTCAGGTTGAAGGCCTCCCTGGTGCGGCTGACGATTGCCTGGAGGGCCCCCTGCCCGCGCAGTACGCTCCCCGCGATGGTAGCGAGCAGCTCTGACTCCGCGGCAGCCCGTTGCGCCGTGCGGGAGCGCCTCGCGCCCTGGTCGACCACGTAGCTCACGAGCACAGCGTTGACTACATAGAGCACGAGGGCGAGCAGGTGCAACGGCTTGTCGACCGTGACGGTGTACAGCGGTTGCACAAAGAAGTAGTCGAGGGTGACCCCGGAAAGCAGCGCGGCGAACAGTGCGGGCCAGATCCCGCCCACGAGCGCGACGACGATAACGAGGAACTGATAGGCGAGTACATCGCTCGTGATTGCATCCGTGCTGCGAAACGACACGAGTAGCCAGGTCAGCAGGGGCCCGCCGACCACAGCGAGAACGAATCCGGCGATGCGCCGCTTCATGGTCAGGGCCCCGCCGATCCGGGGCAGGGAGAATCGTCCGCCGGCGGAGGCGTGGTTGACGATGTGCACGTCGATGGAGCCGGCTTCGCGAATCACTGTCGCTCCAATCCCCGGCCCGGTGAGCGCCGCCATCAGACGACTGCGCCGCGAGACGCCGACCACCAATTGGGTGGCGTTGACGCCTTTGGCGAAGTCCACGAGAGTGCGGGGGATGTCGTCGCCGACGACCTGGTAATAGGTGCCACCGAGCTTCTCGACGAGGGTGCGCTGCGTGACGATCGCGTGCGGATGGGCCGAGCGCAGTCCGTCCTGGCTTGTGACGTGCACGGCGATGAGTTCGCCTCCGGCTGATCGAGCGGCAATGCGAGCGCCACGACGCACGAGGGTCTCGCCCTCCGGCCCACCGGTGAGCGTCACGACGACGCGCTCGCGGGTCTCCCAGGTGTTGTCGATCTCGTGCTGTGCACGATAGCTCTTGAGCGCCGTGTCGACCTCGTCCGCGAGCCAGAGCAGGGCGAGTTCCCTGAGCGCAATGAGGTTGCCCAATCGGAAGTAGTTCGACAGTGCTGCGTCGACGCGTTCAACGGGGTAGATTCGCCCATCCGCGAGCCGGTCCCTCAGTGCCTGCGGGGCGAGGTCGATAACCTCGATTTGGTCGGCGGCACGCAGCACCTTGTCTGGGATGGTCTCGCGCTGCGGCACCCCGGTGATCTGCTGCACGACATCGTTGAGGGACTCGATGTGCTGGATGTTCACCGTGGACATCACATCGATGCCCGCCTCCAACAGCGTCTCCACATCCTGCCAGCGCTTGTCGTTCAGGCTGCCAGGGGCGTTGGTGTGGGCGAGTTCGTCCACGAGTGCGATGTCGGGCCTGCGCGCGATGACCGCGTCGAGATCCATCTCGGTGAGGGTCACGCCACGATGGGTGACGGCCAGGCGCGGCACCACCTCGAAGCCCTCCGACATGGCGCTGGTCGCCGCTCGGCCGTGAGTTTCAACGACCGCGACCACGACATCCTTTCCCTCGCTGAGGAGGTGTTTGCCCTCTTCGAGCATGGCGTAGGTCTTTCCGACGCCGGGAGCGGCGCCGAGCAATACCCGCAGCTGCCCACGGCGCATGACTCAGTCCTTCAGTTGATCGAGGGCGATATTGAGCAGCAGAACGTTGACGGTCGCCTCGCCCAGGTATCCGAGATCGCGTTCCTGAATCTTAGACTCGACAAGCCTCTGCACGGTGCTCTCAGCGAGACCTCGCTGGGTCGCGACCCTCGGCACTTGCAGCAGCGCATACTCAGGGCTGATGTGCGGGTCAAGCCCCGAGGCGGATGCCGTGAGCGCGTCAGCAGGAATCTCGCTCGGATTCACCCCATCGATGGTCGCGATCTGCGCCTTGCGCGCCGTGATCTCTGCGAGCAGTGCGGGATTGCTCGGGCCGAGGTTCGACCCACCTGACGCCGTCGCGTCATACCCCTTTCCCGCGGCGGAGGGACGGGGCTGGAAGTACCGGGCGAGCGGTCTGCCATTTGTGCTCGAGAAAGACTGTCCTATGAGCGCGGAGCCCACGGACTTTCCGTTCGCGGTGACGACGGAACCGTTCGCTTGCCACGGCAGAGCGAGTTGCCCGATGCCGGTGACAGCCAGGGGATAGGCGATACCGAGTACGACGGTGGCGACGAGCATGGCGCGGATGGCGACCCAAAGGCTGCGGAAGCCGGCGCGAGGTGCGCTCATGATGATGTCTTCTTTCGAGGGAGTGGGTCGTTAGTAGCCGGGGATGAGGCTGACCAGCAGGTCGATGAGTTTGATGCCGATGAAGGGCGCGATCACGCCGCCCAGACCGTAGATCAGCAGGTTGCGGCCGAGAATGCGCGAGGCATTCAACGGTCGGTAGGCCACTCCGCGCAGGGCGAGCGGAATGAGCGCGATGATGACGAGCGCGTTGAAGATGATGGCGGAGAGCACCGCGGATGCCGGCGAGTGTAGTCCCATGACGTTGAGCACCGCGAGACCCGGGAACGCGCCTGCGAACATTGCCGGGATGATCGCGAAATACTTGGCAACGTCGTTCGCGATGGAGAAGGTGGTCAAGGCTCCGCGAGTGATGAGCAGTTGCTTGCCGATGCGCACGATGTCGATGAGCTTCGTCGGGTCTGAGTCGAGGTCGACCATGTTGCCCGCCTCTTTCGCGGCCGAGGTTCCCGTGTTCATGGCGACCCCGACATCCGCCTGAGCGAGCGCCGGGGCATCGTTTGTGCCGTCGCCGGTCATGGCGACGAGGTTGCCGCCCTCCTGTTCCCTGCGGATGAGCGCGAGCTTGTCTTCTGGCGTCGCCTCGGCGAGGAAGTCGTCGACTCCGGCCTCCGAGGCGATGGCCGCCGCGGTGAGGGCGTTGTCACCCGTGATCATCACGGTGCGGATGCCCATGGCCCGCAGTTCCGCGAACCGCTGTTTGAGACCGTTCTTGACAATGTCTTTCAGGTGGATGACACCGAGGATTCTGGGAGTGCCATCCACGGTTTTCACGGCAACGGCGAGTGGCGTTCCGCCGTCGCGGGAGATCCGTTCCACTTCGCTGCGAAGATTCGACACCACGGCCTCGGGGAGTGTCGCACTCTCCTCGATCCAGGCCGTGACGGCGGAGGTCGCTCCCTTGCGGATATGAGAGCCGTCCGGCTGGTCGAGACCGCTCATCCGAGTCTGGGCGGTGAACGGGACGATAGTGCCGGCCTCGTGCTCGTCGACTCGCGCGCCGAGTTCCCGGGCGAGGGTCACAATGGACTTGCCCTCCGGCGTGGGGTCTGCGAGGGACGACACGGCGGCGGCCGTGATGAGGTCATCGCGAGGCACGCCATCGAGCGCCACAAACTCTGACGCCTGGCGGTTGCCGTAGGTGATCGTTCCCGTCTTGTCGAGGAGCAAGGTGGTCACGTCTCCTGCTGCCTCGACGGCCCTGCCCGACATCGCGAGCACATTGTGCTGCACGAGCCGATCCATCCCCGCGATGCCGATCGCCGAGAGCAGCGCGCCGATCGTCGTCGGAATCAGGCACACGAGAAGCGCGATCAGCACCGGGATCGCAACGGGGGAGGAGACCGAGGAGGCGATCGGGTTGAGAGTGAGGGTGACCACGACGAAGACGATGGACAGGCTCGCGAGCAGCACGTTGAGGGCTATCTCGTTCGCGGTCTTTTGCCGGGACGCGCCCTCGACGAGCGCAATCATCCGGTCGACGAAGGTCTCTCCCGGCTTCGACGTGATGCGCACGACGATGCGATCGGAGAGCACTCGGGTGCCGCCGGTCACGGCGCTGCGGTCGCCGCCCGACTCCCGTACGACGGGTGCGGATTCCCCGGTGATCGCGGATTCGTCGATGGATGCGATGCCCCAGACGATGTCGCCGTCGCCCGGCACGAGCTCTCCCGCGGTCACCACGACGGTGTCGCCCAGTTGCAACTCGGCGGAGGACAGTTTGTGCAGCAAGGCGCTTTCTGCTGCGGGGTCGAGGGTCTCGTCGTAACCCGTGACCCTGTGGGCGGGCGTGCTCGTGCGCGTCTTGCGCAGGCTGTCTGCTTGCGCCTTGCCCCTGCCCTCTGCGACCGATTCCGCGATGGTTGCGAAGACCACAGTGAGCCACAGCCAGATCGCGATGCTCCAGGTGAACGAGCCGGGTACGGGGGAGCCGCCGGAGGTTCCTACCCCACCGAGGAAAGGTTCCGCGATCGCGAGAGCGGTCGTGATGACAGCTCCGATCTCGACGACGAACATCACGGGATTCCGACACATCGTGCGCGGGTCGAGCTTGCGTATGGCATCGGGGAGGGCCGCGAGGAGCGTGGCTGGAGTGAATGCGCTGCGCGGGGTCGTCGTTCCCGAAGATCGAGAGGGACGCGTGGGCGCTGTTGTGGTCGACATGGTTCAGGAAAGTCCTTCTGCGAGCGGCCCCAGCGTAAGCACTGGGAAGAACGTGAGGGCGGAGACGAGAATCGTCACGCCGATGAGGAGACTGATGAACAGCGGCCTGTAGGTGGGGAGGGTTCCCGCCGTGACGGGCACAATGTCCTGGACGGCAAGAGCGCCAGCCAACGCAAGCACGAACACGATGGGGACAAAGCGGCCCAGAAGCATGACCACGCCGAGCGCTGTGTTGAACCAGGGCGTGTTCGCTGTGAGCCCGGCGAAGGCGGAGCCGTTGTTGTTTGCGGCCGAGGTGAAGGCGTAGAGCACCTCTGACAGGCCGTGGTTGCCCGGGTTCAAGATAGAGGTCTTGTCGACATCCGTTCTGATGGCCGGAATGGCGAAGCTCAGCGCTGTGCCGAGGAGGACGAGCGTTGGAGTGATCAGGATATACAGGCTTGTGAGCTTGATCTCGCGCGTGCCGATCTTCTTACCGAGATACTCCGGCGTGCGGCCGACGAGCAGGCCCGCGACGAACACGGCGATCACTGCGAGCACGAGCATCCCGTAGAGGCCGGAGCCGACGCCGCCGGGAGCGACCTCGCCAAGCATCATGTTGATCATGGGCATCATGCCGCCGAGCGCCGTGTACGAGTCGTGCATCGAGTTCACCGCGCCGGTCGAGGTGAGTGTGCTCGAAGTGCCGAACAGGGTCGAGGCGAAGATGCCGAAGCGCTGTTCCTTCCCCTCCATCGCACCGCCAGCGAGCAGCGGTGCCGCTCCGGCCCCGACGCGCTCGAGAATGCTGAGGGCGGTAAGGGATGCGATGAAGAACGTGCTCATGACGGCGAGGATCGCGTATCCCTGCCTCTTGTCACCGACCAGGTGGCCGAAGGTGCGCGGCAGGCTGAACGGAATCATAAGCATGAGCACTATTTCGAACAGGTTCGTCCAGGCGGTGGGATTTTCGAAGGGATGCGCGGAGTTTGCGTTGTAGAAACCGCCGCCGTTCGTGCCCAGTTCCTTGATCGCCTCCTGCGATGCGACTGGACCGCCCGGCAGATGCTGGATGTCGCCCGCCAGGGTGCCGACGTCGGTGAAACCGTTGAAGTTCTGCACCACACCGCCGATGATGAGCACGATGGCACTCACCAGCGCGATCGGCAGGAGCAGTCGGAGTGTGCCGCGCGTGAGGTCGACCCAGAAGTTGCCGATCGTGCCGGAGTGGCGGCGGGAGAAGCCGCGCACAAGCGCGATCGCGACGGCGATGCCCACGGCGGCGGACACGAAGTTCTGCACCGCGAGGCCGGCGATCTGCACGGTATACCCGAGCGTGACCTCCGGAGAGTAGGACTGCCAATTGGTGTTGGTTACGAACGAGACGGCCGTGTTGAAGGAAAGTCCGGCTGGTACGGCCGGGAGGCCCAGTGAGTATGGCAATATCGGCTGCAGGCGTTGCAGCAGGTAGACGAACAGCACGCCAACGAGGGAGAAGCCGAGCACCCCGCGCAGATAGGCCCGCCAGGTCTGCTCGGACGAGGCATCCACGCCGATCAGGCGGTAGAGACCGCGCTCGACTCTGAGATCTCTCTTCGAGGTGAAGATGTGCGCCATGTAATCGCCCAGCGGGCGATAGAGCAGGGCGAGGATGAAGACGAGACTGGCGGCCTGCGCGATGGCGAAGAACACGTCCATCTCAGAAGCGCTCCGGTTTCACGAGGGCATACACGAGATACACGATGGCGGCGACGCCGAGGACGGTCGCCAGCAGCTCGAAGATGATCACAGTTTTTCCACCACCTTGGCGATGAAACCCACGAGCGCGAACACGGCGAGTATGCCGAATACGTACAACAGGTCGGGCACGAGGCTCCTTGGACGAGATCACGCGCGCTCGATCCCGAACACGGCGACCGCAACGGCTGCGGCAGAACGATTAGATACCCGTAGCGAGTTGCCGAGCCCCGTCCTAACGGCCTACACACGGCGTTATGCCGAAACCTTACGGAACCCATACGCGGCGGGTGGCCGCCCTCGTCTTCGCACGCGCGGTTCCCTAGGATGCTGCCTGTGTATGTGTTGATCTCGCTGCTGGTGCTCGCGCTGTTCATCAGCGCGCTCGTGGACATCATCATGCACGACCAATCGCAGATCAAACACCTCCCGAAGGTGCTCTGGATCCTCATCGTGATTCTCATGCCGCTCATCGGTTCCGCGCTGTGGTTCGCCATCGGACGGGAGTACGCGCGCCCGGTCGGCGGTCAGCAGCCGCGCCTACTGCCGCGCCGTCACACGGATGCCGTGCCGCCTCCGCCGGTTCCCGGCCAGATGATCACACAGACGCCCGGCGTCTTCGGCGTGCGCAACACGGAGGCGGAACTCGCCGCGCTCGAGCGGGAGATCGTGGCGAACGAGAAGGCGGACCGCATCCGTCAGCTCGAAGCCGAGCTGCGCGCTCGCCGGGGCATCGAGGGACCGAAGGACTGAGAATCCAGCGCGCCAACCGGGGCTAAAGTTCGAGTGTGGGGTTCACGAGCGAGGAGCTGGATGCGTTCAAGGGTGTAGGACTGCCCGACCTGGTCGGCCCCGGCATCCGCCTGCTGCTCGTCGGTATCAACCCCGGACTGCAGACCGCCGCGGTGCAGGCTCACTTCGGCCGCCGAGGCAATCGCTTCTACCCGGCGCTGTACCACGCGGGAATCGTCGATCGGCTGATCGATGCCTCCGCGGGTTTCGACCCGGACGATCGCGCGCACCTGATCGAGCGCGGCGTCGGCATCACGAGCCTCGTCTCCGGGGCCACGCGGCGGGCCGACGAGCTGGATGCGTCGCAGCTGCGCGCGGGCGCCGTGGACCTCGCGCGGCGTGTGGCGGAGATTCGCCCCGCCGTCGTGGCGATGCTCGGCATCACCGCCTACCGCGTCGCCTTCGACGACAAGAAAGCCGTGGTCGGGCTTCAATCCAGACCCATTGCCGATGCGCAATTGTGGGTGCTGCAGAATCCGAGCGGGCTGAACGCGCACGCGTCGCTCGCGAGTCTCGCCGCCGCTTATCGCGAGGCCGCAGTGGCCGCGGGCATCCCGGTGCTCGACCCTCCGCGCGGGTAAATGGTCGGCATCCACGCGCGTGTTGCGGCAATCTGTGGGTCGCGCGCGCCTGTACCCGCACTTTGCCGCAATCGGGGAGGGCAGCGGATGTGGCCCGCTATGACGTGCGCGGCAGCGCCTCCAGCCACTGCGCGTAGGTCTGGGTGCCGAGCGTTGAACCGTCTCGGGGCAGGCGCGACCCGTCGCGCAGGCCGCGCATCATCTCGCCAGGCGCGCGCAGCGGAATGACCCTGCGTCGCGTGCCCGTCGCCGCGAGATAGCCGCGCGCCATCTCGACGAGACTCTCCTCGCGCGGTCCGGCGAGGTCCGCGGTTCGCCCGAGCTGGTTGGCCTCGGCGAGGTGCACGAGAGAGGCGGCGACCTCGGATGCCGCAACGGGCTGCAGGCGCCCCACCGGCATCAGGGCAAAGGACCCGAAGCTCGCCCGGCCCAGCAGTTGGGCGGCGAACTCGTGAAACTGGGTGGCGCGCAGGATCGTCCACGCGACCGGGCCGTTCATGACCACGCGCTCCTGCTCGAGTTTGCCCGCGTAGTAGCCGGAGCGGAATCCGTCGATGCCGACGATGGAGAGCGCGATGTGGTGCGGGACCCCGGCCGCCTTTTCCGCAGCGAGCAGGGTTGCGCTGCTCGTGCCGAAGAAGGTGACGGATGCCTCGGTCGAGGCCGCGGCGACACTCGCGGCATCGATGACGACGTCCGCGCCCCGCAGCGCCTCGGCCAGCCCCGCGCCGGTGACGATGTCTACTCCGGTCGAGCGGGACATCCGCACGACCTCGTGTCCTGCGCGTTCCGCGGCCTCCACCACGTGGTGCCCAACGGTTCCGGTTGCTCCCGCGACGGCTATTCTCACTGTGTTTTCTCCTCGCTCTGCGAACGTGTGTCCACTATCAGCTTTACTCCACCTCTGGCCTGCGCGGGAGCCTGGTGCGACGCGGCGCTACCACGGCGGTCGGCCTACGGCGATTGACGTGAGCAGGATCGACACGAGGAGGGCGATGACCGTGCCGCACGCCCCGGCAACCGGAAGCCACCAGGACAGGCGGCCTCGCCGGTGGCGCACCACGATCAGCGCGACCGTGAGCGGGAAGATCAGCAGGGCCGCAACGGGAACGATGAGGAAGGCGACTTGGCCCAGACTGAAATTGCACTGGAGCTGGGGGTCGCTACAGGCATCGAAGGCGAATTGGTTCAGCAGCGCGAGAAAGGTCAGCGCCACGCCGAACAGCAGCTGCACGAAGGTCAGGAGGCCAGCCGCCCAGAGATCGAGGGTGCTGACGAAACGGGTGAGGACGCGTGGCTGCCGCATCACGCGCTCGCGCGACACAGGGGTGGATCGGATGCCGAGAGGCTCGTCCATCGAATCGTGGGTGTTGTCCAAACGGCGTAGTTCGTCCACGGGTTGAGACTATCTCGTACGTGGAGATCCTCTCGCTGGGGAGGCCGGGATGAGGTCTGCAGGGAAGGCCCCGGTCCACGCGCGGGCGAGCCCGTGCGGGTTATCCACAGCGTGCAGCGCATCGCGACCGCGGCGCTCGCTGGACATTTAGGGTTGGGGCATTGCCCGCGGGCGAGACGAAGTCCAGAGGGAGATGCCAGTGATGTTGATGACCGTTACCGCCGCTCCGGCAAGTGCGGTGCAGGGCTGGTTTACGCTCGCCGCCGCTGTGGTTGCGGCGCTCGCGGCTATTTCCGGAGCTGTCGTCGCAAGTGTGAGCGCGGCGAAGTCGCGCAATTGGGTGGGTCGTGACCAATGGTGGCGACGTTTCTCCTGGGCCATTGAGAAATCCATCAGCAAAGATCGCAGCGAGTCGGAACTCGGCTTATCGGTGTTGATCGCGCTCGTCGATGTGCCCTGGGCACAAACCGAGGATAATGAGATGGCAATAGCAGTCGCTGATGTCATAGCCCCGCACGGGCGAGTGAAGGGTGGTGGAGGCGTTGAATGAGTACAGTGCTCGATCGCAAGAACTTGCCAACCAGCTGCGGGAGAAAGCGATTCGCAATCTTCAGCGCTCGTCTCGTACCGGACGATTCGTAACCGAATCGCGGTCGCGGCAACCGACGACGACCACCGTTCACAAAGGTGCGACGGGAAAAGGCTCCGCGAAGTAGCTGTCGCACACCGGGGAGTCATCGCGAGCCCCGCAGCACGACAGAATGGATGCATGCCCGCACCCGCCCGCCAGCACATCGGCCCGCACATCGGCTACGCAGCTGCGCTGGAGCAGTTTCACCCCGCCGAGGTGCTCGAACTCAGTGCGAACGCCGAGGCGAACGGGTTCAGCGGAGTCATGGCGGCCGACCGTTTCCAGCCCTGGGTGCCCAGGCAGGGTCAGGCGAGCTTCGTGTGGAGCGTGCTCGGCGCTCTCGGGGGTCAGACCGCGGGAGACCTCGGAACCGGGATGACCGTGCCGACGTTTCGGTGGCATCCGGCCATGATCGCGCAAGCGAGCGCGACCCTCGCGGCGATGTATCCCGGCCGGCACTGGCTCGGCATCGGCTCCGGCGAGGCGATCGACGAGCACATCACGGGTGCGTATTGGCCCGAGACAGCGGAGCGCATCAACCGGATGTTCGAGGCCGTCGAGGTGATCCACAAGCTTTTCGCGGGCTCGCACGTCGGCCGCGACGTGAAACACAGCGGCCAGTACTTCAAGCTCGAGGCCACGAGGCTGTGGACCATGCCCGAGGAGGTGCCCGAGATCCTGGTCGCGACCTCCGGACCCGTCACCGCGAAGCGTGCGGGCCGCACCGTCGACGGGCTCATCGTGGACGGTGCCCCGATCGAGAAGATCGCCGCGCTGTTTTCGCGCTTCGACGAGGGAGCGCGCGAGGCGGGACGCGGCGCGGGCGCGCGCACGGGAACGAAGGTGCTGCGCCTGCACCTGAGTTGGGCCGAGACCGACGAGCGGGCGATGACGAACGCGCTCACCGAGTGGCCGAATGGCGGCATGCGGTTCCCGCGCTCCGACATCCGCTCGCCGTTCGAGTTCGAGCAGTTGGCGAGACTCGTACGCCCGGAGGACTTCGAGGGGCGGATGCTCGTTTCGGCCGACCCGGACGTGCACCGCGCGAGCATCCAGCGCTACCTCGACCTCGGTTTCGACCGCATCTACCTGCACAACGTCGGGCGAAACCAGCGCGAGTGGATCGACGTCTTCGGACGCGACGTGCTGCCGAAGCTGGTGCGCTGATGCTCAGCATCTGGGCCGTCGAAGGCATCCCGGAGATCGTGGCCGGCGACGACCTCGCCGAGATCATCGGGGATGCCCTGCACGGCACACCGCTGGAGGACGGCGACATCCTCTGCGTGACCTCGAAGATCGTCTCGAAGGCGGAGGGGCGGATGATCCTGGCCGTCGATCGCGAAGACGCCATCACCGCAGAGACCGTGCGCGTCGTCGCGACCCGCGAACACCCGGGCGGGGTCACCCGCATCGTGGAGAACCGCCTCGGCATCGTCTCTGCCGCCGCGGGCGTCGACTCGAGCAACACCCCCGAGGGCACCGTGCTGCTGCTGCCCGTCGACCCTGATGCGTCGGCCAGGGCGCTCGCCGCTGACCTGCGGGCGCGCTTCGGTGTCACCCTCGGCATCGTCGTGTCCGACACGCTCGGCAGGCCCTGGCGAGAAGGACAGACGGATGTCGCGATCGGCGCTGCGGGCATCCGCGTCATCGACGACCTGCGCGGCACCACGGATGCGGGCGGCCGCCCCCTGCACGTCACCCTGCCCGCCGTGGCAGACGAGATCGCCGCCGCGACCGACCTCGTGAAGGGCAAAGCTGCCGCACTTCCGGTCGCGGTCGTGCGCGGACTCGGCCACCTCGTCGGCGACCTCGATCTCCCCGGCGCTCGTAGCATCGTGCGTCCGGCCGACCGCGACATGTTCCGACTCGGGGCCGCGGAGGCCCGCGCCGAGGGCTATGACGAGGGGTATGCCGCTGGCTACGCCGAGGGTTCAGCGGACGAGGCCGACGCCGACGAGATCCCGACGTCGTAGCGCCGCCGGAGCACCCCGGGTCAGTCTCGCGACCGAGAGGCAGACACCGCGTCGATCGCTGCATCCACCCCGCCGGACCATGGCCCGCCGTGCCCGGGTAGTACCCACGTGGCTCCGGTTGCGCGCAGTCGTTCGAGTGACTCGATCGCCAGGGCGGGTTCGTCGGTGAACGGGGCGGGCTGCGGGCCGCGCACCCCGGTGAGCACGTTTCGCGTGGTGAGACCGTCGCCCACGAAGACGGCGTCGACGGCGGGCACGTGAATCGCGATGCTGCCCGGGGAGTGGCCGGGGAGCGAGATGATGCGCGGACTGCCCGGCGCGTCCAGCACCCGTCCGTCGGTCACCGTGGTGACGGCGCTGAGGTACTTCGTGCTCAGGCCGCCCTTGGCGATCGTGTAGCCGAGAAACTGCAGCGTCGCCCCGAGTCTCATCTTGCCCCAGTTCGGCTTGGTCGAGACCTCTCCGCGGGCCCGGGCCGCATCCGCCTCGTGCACGTACACCGGCACGTGGTGGTCGCGACGCAACCGCTCGGCGAAGCCGACGTGGTCGCTGTCGCCGTGGGTGAGGATGAGCGCACGGATGTCGTCGACTGAGCGCCCCATCGCCTTCAGTTCGCGAACGAGGTCGCTCCAGTGACCGGAGAGGCCTGCATCGATGACGGTGATTCCCAGGCCGTCCTCAACGAGGTAGGCGGCGACGATGTCGTTGCCGACGCGGTGCAGTCGTGGTGCAAGTTCCATGAGTGTCTCCAATCGATAGCTACGATACATAGCTATGATGGCTATGCGCAATAGCTATTGTGGAATCAGAGACAGGAGGATCGGATGCCGACACCGGAACGCACGAGCGCCGCGGAGATTCTCGAGGCGGCCCGCAGCATCCTCGAGGCCGAAGGCCTTGCCGGGCTCACGATGGCCGCCGTGGCCGAGCGGGTGGGCGTGCGCGCACCGTCGCTCTATAAGCGGGTCGGAAGCCGCGACGAACTCGTCGGCATCGTGGCCGAGGCGACGGTACAGGACCTCACGGAACTGCTCGACAAGGAAGCGGCCAGCGACGCCTCCGATCCCGCGCTCATCGTCGCGGGGCTCGCTCGCGCCCTGCGTGCCTTCGCCAAGGAGCGACCGGCCGCCTATCACCTCATCTTCGCGCTCGGCCCTGACGCCGTTCGCCCCCGGGTGGAGACGCTGGTCCGTGCAACGGAGGTGCTCATCCGGGTGACCGAGCGCATGGTCGGGCCCGATCATGCGCTGGAGGCGGCGCGTCTCCTCACGGCATGGGCCCACGGCTTCCTGAGCATGGAACTGAGTGGTGCCTTCCGTATGGGTGGCGACGTCGACAGCGCCTTCGAGTACGGCCTCGCGCGTCTCACCCGCGCACTCGAGTGAGCCCGACAGCACTGCCACGCTAAAGGCGCGGGGCAGCGATTTTTGCCCCGCGCCTTTGCCTTCAGTCGCGTACGACCAGCGGCGGCGACCGAGCCCAGAAGAAGACGGTCGTGCGGTCGTCCCGGGCCTGCGAGTAGTAGCTCGCTCCGCCAGCGATGGCGGCCGGTTGCGCGGAATCCGGCGCGGTCTCGACCTCGGTGGCGCTCAATGCTCGAGCGACGTCATCGAAGAGCGCTTCGACCACGATAGCCTCGGCCTCGCGGACGACGGCGACCGCATCCGCATCGTTCTCTGTCAGTGCCATGAGGAACACGGTTTCCTCCTTCGGATGAGAGGGACGGGGCCCCACAGGGGCGCCGCCACAACGGCTCAGCTCGCGATCGACTGTCTCTCCGAGCGAGTGCCCGTCGACACCTCGATCTTGCGCGGCCGCGCCCGTTCGCTCAGCGGGATGACCAGTGAGAGCACTCCGTTGTCGTAGTTCGCGGTGATGTGCTCCGAGTCGATTCCCTCGCCGAGGTTGAACTGGCGCAGGTAGGAGCCGTGTGGCCGTTCCTGCGTCAGCCACTTCGAACCCTCGCGCATCTCCGGCGTGCGGTTTGCCCGGACCGTGAGCAACTGGCCGTCTACGTCGATGTCCACCGAACCGGGATCAATGCCCGGCATATCCGCGTTCAGCACATAGCGGTCACCATCAGTGAAGAGATCAACGGGCATGAACTTGGGCCCCTGTCGCGACCCGAACAGTCGATCCAACTCGCTGAAAGGATCAAAAGACATAGCCATGATGAAGTTTCCCCTTTCTGGACTTGTATTCGATGTGTGTCTTCGGGTTGTACCCCGAAAACAGCAGCACTATAACTCCGGCTCGAGCCGGATGGCTTAAAAAATGCTTCACGCTCGCTCACAGGATGCCGCGAGTGCGACCAGGCTTCGCGGGCGCGGAACAATTGGGTCATCGGCGGCGTTTTCTGATGACGGTGCCGCTAGCATGCGAACGGGCGAGTGCGCCGCGAACTGCCGCCCAACGAAGAGGAGAAGAGACGATGAACGCAACGACCGAAACCGCGATCCTGGCCGGTGGATGTTTCTGGGGAGCGCAGGATCTGCTGCGTAAGCGCCCGGGAGTCGTCTCTACCCGAGTCGGCTACTCCGGCGGCGAGGTGCCGAACGCCACCTACCGCAACCACGGCAATCACGCGGAGTCCGTGGAGATAGTCTTCGACCCGGAGCAGATCTCCTATCGCGACATCCTGGAGTTCTTCTTCCAGATCCACGACCCGTCCACCAAGGATCGCCAGGGCAACGACATCGGGGCCAGCTACCGCTCCGCCATCTTCTACACGAGCGACGAGCAGAAACGTGTTGCAGAAGACACGATTGCGGATGTCGATGCCTCGGGCCTCTGGCCCGGCAAGGTCGTCACCGAGGTGACTGCCGCGGGTGACTTCTGGGAGGCCGAGGAGGAGCACCAGGACTACCTGCTGAAGAACCCGCACGGGTACACCTGCCACTACGTGCGTCCGGGCTGGAAGCTCCCGCACCGCGAGGTCGCCGCGAGCTGAGCAGAACGGTCACATCCTCGCCGCCGAAAGGAGGATGAAACGGGGGTTGTGGCCGAATATCTCCTCCATCGCGTGCGGATCGCGGATAAAGTCCTCCATTTCGGTTCACTCTGTCGATCTTCTGATGCGCCGTTCGTAGACACTGCGTAACGTTTCTTCGAGGCGTTCCCAACGAGGAGGAAGACCATGCAGTACCTGTTCTTTATCGGCACCGCCCCAGACAGCGCCATCGAACCCTCAGACGGGCCCGAGAAATCGGAGACTCCGGATAACTGGGTCGAAGAAATGGACGGCCGCGGTGTGCGCAAGTTCGGCGATCGGCTGCGGCCCGCCGAAGATGCCACGACCGTGCGCGTGCGCGACGGCGAACTGCTCGTCACCGACGGGCCGTTCGTCGAGGGCAAGGAGTACATCGCGGGCATCGACGTGATCGAGTGCGCCGACCTCGACGAGGCCATCGAGATCGCGAGCAAGCACCCGATGGCCAAGTACGGCCTGGTGGAGATCCGGCCTTTCTGGCCGTTCGAGTAGCGTGCCAGGGGCGTCGGTGGATGCGGTCGCGACAGCTGTCGCGACCGCGCACGCGGAGGAGTGGGGCCGCATCGTGGCCACGCTCATCCGCGTCACCGGCGACTGGAGCCTCGCCGAGGACTGCGCCCAGGACGCCTTTGCGACCGCGCTCGAACGCTGGCCGCGCGACGGCATCCCGCCGAACCCTGGCGGCTGGCTCACGACGGTCGCCAAGAACCGCGCCATCGACCGGCTGCGGCGCGCGGCCAACGAACGATCCAAGGTGGCCGACGCATCCAGGCTCGAGGGAGGCGGGGTGATGATCGAACTACAGGAACCCGACGACGAGATCACGGATGATCGGCTCAGGCTCATCTTCACCTGCTGTCACCCCGCGCTCACCCGCGAGGCGCGGGTAGCCCTCACGCTCCGCACGGTCGCGGGGCTCACCACGGCGGAGATCGCCCACGCCTTTCTCGTGCCGGAGCCGACCATGGCGCAGCGCCTTGTACGGGCGAAATCCAAGATCAGGAACGCGGGCATCCCGTATCGCGTTCCGGAGGGGCGGCTGCTCGGTGAGCGGCTGCCCGGGGTGCTCGCGGTGCTGTACCTGCTGTTCAACGAGGGCTATTCCGCGAGCGCGGGCGATGCCCTTCTTCGCACCGATCTTGCGGCCGAGGCGATCAGGATTGCTCGCCTGCTCGTGCAGCTGATGCCCGACGAGCCCGAGGCCGCTGGCCTGCTCGCGCTCATGCTGCTGCAGCATTCGCGGCGCGCTGCGCGAACGGATGCCGATGGCGAACTCGTGCCGCTCGAGGACCAGAACCGTGGTCTCTGGGACGCGCGGATGATCGCGGAGGGAATCGACATCCTGCGCCTCGCCCTCAGGCGCGAACAACTCGGTCGGTACCAGCTGCAGGCCGTCATCGCCGCACAGCACGCGACGGCCCCCTCGCTCGGCGAGACCAACTTCGCAGAACTTCTGCATGCCTGGGACGAGCTTGCGCGCCTCGACCCATCACCCGTTGTCGCGCTGAACCGCGCCATCGCCTGGGGCATCTGGAAGGGTGCGGAGGAGGGCCTCGCCGCCATGGACGGCGTCACGGGACTCGACGGCTACTATCTCCTGCCCGCCGCGAGGGCGGACTTCCTGCGCAGGCTGGGACGAGACGCGGATGCCGCGGGCCAGTACCGCGCGGCCATTGCGCTCGCGCCGACCGCGCCGGAGCGCCGCTACCTCACTCGTCGCCTGGAGCAACTGGCTCCCGTGCCTGCCGAAAACGCAGGACATCCCGAGTAGCCCGACACGGGATCGCACTTTCTCGCCCGCTTCGCGAGAATCTCCTGCGTTTTCGGCGGGCAGGGCGTTCAGCAGATTGCCAGTTCGTGATCGAGCCGTTATCTGACAGACTCGCTTGGAGAAGTGTGAGGTTCGATGATGAGCATGAACAACGCCCTGGCGGCATCCGATTTTCATCAGCTCAGCGATGAGATCATCAGCGCAATCGAGACCGTCATCGACGGCAAGCGCGACGCGGTGGAGCTCGCGCTGACCACGCTCCTGGCCGAGGGACACCTGCTCATCGAGGACGTGCCCGGCGTCGGCAAGACGATGCTGGCCCGCGCGCTCGCGAGGTCCGTCGACTGCAGCGTCAGCCGCATCCAGTTCACCCCCGACCTCCTTCCATCGGATGTCACCGGCGTCTCCGTCTTCAACCAGGTCGAGCGCACCTTCGAGTTCCAGCCCGGGCCGGTGTTCGCCAACATCGTCATCGGGGACGAGATCAACCGCGCATCGCCCAAGACCCAGTCCGCCCTGCTCGAGAGCATGGAGGAGGCCCAGGTCACCGTCGACGGGGGCACCTATCCGCTGCCCTCTCCGTTCAGCGTCATCGCCACGCAGAACCCCATCGAGATGGAGGGCACCTATCCGCTGCCGGAGGCGCAGCGCGACCGCTTCATGATCCGCATCTCCATGGGATATCCGGATGAGGCGGCCGAGCAGGCGATGCTGCGTACTCGCGAGCAGCACAGCCCGCTTGACTCCCTGAAACCGATCGTCTCCGCGGAGGAGCTGCGGGAGATGATCGAGGTCGTACGCGCCGTGTTCGTCAGCCACGCCGTCGAGCAGTACGCGGTGGCGATCGCTCAGGCGACGCGACACGACCCCGAGCTGCGCCTCGGCGCGAGTCCGCGCGCCACCCTCCAGCTCGTGCGGGGAGCCAAGGCGAGGGCGGCGCTCGACGGGCGCGACTTCGTGCTGCCCGACGACATCGACGCGCTTGCCGTGCCCGTGCTCGGCCACCGGCTTCTGCCGGTCACGAGGGCGTCCGGCCGGGGCGAACGGATCGGCGACACGGCCGTCACAGACATCATCCGGCGCATCGTCGCCTCGACTACCGTTCCGCTGGGTGCCGTCAGATCGTCGTCGCTCGGGGCCTGAGCGAGCGGAACGTGACGGGAGGCTGAGCCGGGATGTCATCCGAATCGCGCGGGCACATCGCTTCCAGGGTGGTGCGGCCGACCAGGCGCGGACTGGCCATCGGCATCGCCGGCGTCGTCGTGCTCATCCCGGCCTACCTCTTCCACCGCACCGAGCTGATGTTCCTCGGCTGGTTCGGCGTGCTTCTGCTCGCGGCCGCGCTGGTTCTCGTCGCGGTGCGACGCCTGCGCATCGACGTGACCAGGACGTTCTCCCACGCGATGCTCGTGGCCGGGCACGCGAGCGTGTGCGAGCTCGAGCTCCGCAATCTCTCGCCCTACGCCACGGCGGAGGCACACTGGCAGGAGGTGCTGCCGTGGCACCCGGTGCTGACACCTCCGGAGCGCCTGGCGCCGATACCGGGGCGCATCACGAGCCGCACGATGCCCGTGCGAATCCTGCGTTACGAAATTGTTCCTCCGCGGCGCGGGCGCTTCCAGATCGGGCCGCTCCTCATCGAGGTCACCGACCCGTTTGGGCTCGCCAAGTGCGTCACGGCCGTTGGTGACACGGAACTCGTGACGGTGATTCCGCAGATTGAACACCTCACCCAGGGCGGGCTCTCGATGACCGCGGATGACGGCGCAGCGAGCGTGCAGAGACTGCGCGCGCTCGGCGGAGACGACGACGTGATGACACGCAGCTATCGCACCGGCGACGCTCTCCGCCGGGTGCACTGGCGGGCATCCGCCCATCGCGGCGAGCTCATGGTGCGCGAGGAGGAGCAGCGCAGTCACGCCGAGGCGAGGATCGTGCTGGACACGTCCAGGCGCGGCTATTCAGACCGGCGAGGTTCCGCGGAACCGTACCAGGCCAGAAGCGGAGTGACCACGGGAGACGAGGCGCAGAGCGAGCGCTTCGAGTGGACGCTCAAGCTCGCGGCAACCCTCGCGCTGCATCTCGAACAGCGCGGATTCCTTGTGCAGATCGCTGAGACCGCGCCACGGCAGCTCACCGCACCGGATCGCGTCGACGAGTTCCTCGAGAGCGTCGCCGCTATCAGCCTGGTTCCGCGCTCGGGACCTTTGGACGAGTCGATGCTGCCAGACACGCATCCGGACCGCACGCTCGGCATGATCTTCGCCATGATCGCGGATGCCGAACCGGTGACGATCGAGTCCCTCGTGGCCCAGCGTACCCAGTTCGGTCTCGCCGTCGCGATCGTCGTCTCGCCGCGGCCGGACGAGGCGATGGAGCGGCTGGAATCGGCTGGCTGGCTGTGCATCGCCGCGCCGCCCGCGGAATCTGTCGTTCCGCTCTGGCAGTCGATTGCACCGCTCGTGGAGAGTAATCGTGCCGCGCGCTGAATGGAATCGAGCGACCGAGCGCCGGCTGAGCCTCGGCGTGCTCATCGCGGTGCTGCTCACGAGCTACGGGCTGCACGTGCTGCTCGACGGCTCGGCCTGGTGGTTCGAACTGGCGTTCTCGAGCGTCATCGTCGTGGGCGCCGCGGCGCTGACCCGCGCGTTCAGCCGCCGTTCATACCTTCCGACCGTCGTGGCGGCGCTCGTGCTCGTGGCGTTCGTCACCGTGCGATTCGCCTCGGATACCGCGATCTTCGGCGTGATCCCGGACATCGGCACGGTTGGCAGGTTCGCTGACCTCGCCTCGCAGGCGGCGACGTCCATCCAGAACCAGTCGATTCCGGCGAACGCGGACACGGCCATCCTGTCGCTGCTCGTCGCCGGCGTCGGCATCGTCGCGATCCTGGTCGACTGGATCGCCGTGACGCGCGGCTCGCCCGCGCTCGCTGGCATCCCGCTGCTCGTTCTCGCGGCAGTACCCGCAATGACCAACCTGGACCTCAGCGATGGCCTCGCCTTCGTGCTCGCCGCCGTCGGCTACCTGTGGCTGATCCTGTCCGCGCGAAAGCACCCTCGGCTGGGGATCGCCGCGGTCGCCGGAACGGTCGTCGTCGCTGCCGCGATCGTCGTGCCCTCCGTGCTGCCGAAGACCGTGTCCGTGGGCAGCGGAGACAGCGGACTCGTGAGCACCGGCGTGAACCCCACGATCAACCTCGGACGAGACCTGGCGTCGAGCCTGAACACGACCGCGCTCACCTACTCCATGGACTCCGGCGGTTCGGAGTACCTGCGGATGGTCACGCTCGACAGGTTCACCGGTGACGATTGGGCTCCGGACCAGCCGAAACACACGCGCAGCAACCAGGTGGATGCGTTCGCCCCTCCGCCCGGGCTCCGTCGCGATGTCAAGACGACCACCGAGACCACCAGGGTCGAGATCGGCGACCTTCGCAGTCCGTGGCTGCCGCTGCCGTATCCGACCTCGAAGGTCAGGGGCCTCTGGGGTGACTGGTACTGGGAATCGGGCAGCCTCGCCGTGTCGAGCCCGAGCGTCGGCATCGAGAACCAGAGCTACCAGGTCACGAGCCTCGACGTCGAACCGACCCCGGAGCAGCTGACCGCCGCGGGGAGCACGGTGCCCGCTGGCTTTGAGAAGTATCTCGCGCTGCCGTCGAACCTGCCCGCCATCATCTCCGACACGGCGAAGAAGGTCGCCGAGGGGGAGGACGGGAGCTACGCGAAGGCGATCGCCCTGCAGCAATACTTCCTGAGCGGAGCGTTCGTCTATTCGATCAAGGCGCCGGTCGAGAAGGGCTATGACGGAACGAGCATGTCCGTGATCGCCAAGTTCCTCACGGCACAGAGCGGGTACTGCGTGCATTTCGCCTCGGCGATGGCGGTGATGGCGCGCACCCTGGGCATCCCGTCGCGGATCGGTGTGGGTTTCCAGCCGGGCACCAGGATCACCTCGGACGGGTCGCATCGGAATGACTTCAGGGTCACGACGCACGACCTGCACGCCTGGCCGGAGCTGTACTTCGCGGGGATCGGCTGGGTGCGCTTCGAGCCGACTCCCACCCGTGGAGAGGTTCCGAGCTACGCGGACCTGGATGTCGCCGGCGTCCCAGCTCCGCTCTCGCCCGCGCAGCTTGCTGCGCAGTCGGCGGCGAGCCCCGGCCCGACGCCTGGACTGACCGGGCGCGGAAACCAGCTCAGTGACGCGAGTGTCGGGATGTCCGCCGCGGCCCGCGCGGTATCCGTCTGGTTCTGGATCATCCTCGGGTTCGTCGTGCTCGTGCTCCTCCTACTGATCCCGGCGATGCGTCGCAGGCTCGACGGCGCTGCGAGAATACGCACCGCTACCGCGGGCGACGCCTGGCACGAGGTCCTGGCCGTCGCCGAAGACCTGGGCGTCCGCGCGCCACCCACACTTACACCGCGAGAGACCGCACACGCGCTCGCTCCCATCGCCGGGGGAGAGCACCTGGATCGACTGCGCACCGCCGTCGAACGGGAGAACTTTGCCCAGGATGCCGGCCCGGGCGTCGACGCGGGTGACGTGCGCGAGGTGACGACACGGCTGCAGGCGGATGCGACGCTGGGCAGACGGCTCCTCGCGCGGTTCGCGCCTCCCTCGGTCTGGCGCCGCATCCTGCGGATCTTCCGCCTGGGTCGTTAAGCGGTCAGGTCGCTGGGGCGCCACCGCTCTTACAGCTCTTAGGTTAGGCATGCCATACTTAGGGCATGCTTACTTTGGGTCAGACGACGCTCAAGGATGCCCGCCCGGCCTACCGGCCCTATCGCGCATCCGTCTCCGCCGTCTCGAGACTCAGCCCGCACTTCACGAGGATCACGCTCACCGGCCCCGAGTTCGACGGCTTCGGCACGGACGGCCAGGATCAGCGAATCAAGATCATCATCCCGTTCGAGAACGGCCACACGAGTGACGTCGGTGCGGATGACGCGGCGACGATCCTCGACGGCAGTTGGTATACCCGGTGGCGCGCGCTGCCCGACGACCGCCGCAATCCCTTCCGCACGTATACGGTGCGCGGGGTGCGGCCGGAGAGCGCGGAGGTCGACGTGGACATGGTGTCCCACAGCGACGACCACGGCGCGGCGGGCCCTGCACTGCGCTGGCTCGAGCGCGTGCGCGTCGGTGACGAACTCACCGTCGTCGGGCCGGATGCGCGCAGCATCGATTCCGCCATCGGCATCGACTGGCACCCCGGCGCCGCGTGCGAGCTGCTGCTCGCGGGAGACGAGACGGCCGCGCCCGCCATCTGCAGCATCCTCGAATCGCTTCCGGCTGGCCGCAGGGCGCGAGCGTTCATCGAGATCCCGGATGCCCGCGACGCGCTCAGCGTGTCGCTCGCGCCCGGCGCACAGCTCACCTGGCTCCCGCGCGGCGGCAGCCCGGTCGGGTCCGCCCTCGTACCGGCGGTGCGTAACTGGGTCGCGCAGAACCCGCACGTCATCAGCGGCGCGCTCGCGGCATCCGCGCAGCCACTCGACGAGATCGACGTCGACCTCGAGCTGCTCTGGGACTCGCCGGAGACACCGCGGAACGCGGGCTTCTACGCCTGGCTCGCCGGTGAGGCATCCGTCATCAAGACCCTGCGCCGCTTCCTCGTGAGCGAGACCGGCGTCGACCGGAAGGCCGTCGCGTTCATGGGGTACTGGCGCCTCGGTAAGGCCGAAGCCCAGTAATGGTCACCGGCATCTCCATGCCGGTACGGCGGCGCACGACACTCGGCCGGCGCGTGATCGGACTGCTCGTCTGCGTCGCTGTTCTGCTCGTGTTCGTGCTGCTGAGCCTCGCCGTCGGCACGCGCGGCACCCCGCTCGCGAACGTCGTCGGCGCGCTGTTCTCACCGCAGGCGAACAATCCGGACCTCATGGTGATCCGGGACCTCCGAGTCCCGCGCACGGTCATCGGCCTCGTCGTCGGCCTCGCGCTCGGGATGGCCGGCGGCATCATGCAGGGCATCACGCGCAATCCGCTCGCCGACCCGGGCATCCTCGGGGTCAACGCGGGAGCGTCGGTGTTCGTCGTGCTCGCGATCGCCCTGCTCGGCATCACGAGCCCGGCCGGATTCATCTGGTTCGCCTTCGCGGGGGCAGCCGCCGCCGCCGCGATCGTCTACGGGATCGGATCGATCGGGCGCGAGGGAGCGACGCCCGTGAAGCTCGCGCTCTGCGGCATGGCCGTGACGGCGGCGGGCACCTCCATCGTGACCCTACTGCTCATCAGCAACACGAACACGCTCAACTCCTTCCGGTTCTGGCAGGTCGGCTCTCTCGCGAGTCGCAGCCTCGCTCCGCTTGCCGAACTCTGGCCGTTCCTGGCGGTCGGCGTGATCCTCGCGCTCGTCGTGGGCCGGATGCTCAACCTGCTCTCCCTGGGTGACGACCTGGCGCGAGGCCTCGGCCAGCATCTCGCCACGGCACGCACGTTCACCGCGATCGCCGTGGTGCTGCTCTGCGGGTCTGCGACCGCTCTCGCCGGGCCCATCGTTTTCGTCGGACTCGTCGTGCCCCACCTCGCCCGATTCTTCGTGGGCCCGGACTACCGCTGGATCCTCGCCTATTCCGCGCTGCTCGGACCGGCGCTGCTCCTCGTGGCAGATATCGTCGGTCGCCTCGTCGTCGCGCCGAGCGAGCTCGAGGCCGGCCTTGTCGTCGCCCTCGTCGGGGCTCCCGTGATGATCGCGCTCGTGCGCCGCGTGAAGCTGGCCGGCCTGTGAGCGCGCGAGCAGTGGTATCCGTGGCCAGAGGCAGGAGTCGGCGAGGCCTCGGCCGCGCGGGCATCATCGTGATCGCGCTCGCGGTGCTCGTGGTGATTGCCGCGGGCGTCGGTATCGCGATCGGCGCATACACGCTGTCCGTGCCCGAACTGCTGCGTACCCTCATCGGCCAGGGGAGTGCGGTCGACAACCTCGTCGTGCTGCGGCTGCGGCTGCCTCGGGTGCTGCTCGGGATGCTCGTCGGGGCCGCGTTCGCCGTGGCCGGTGGGCTGTTCCAGACCCTGCTGCGCAACCCCCTCGCGAGCCCGGACATCATCGGGATCAGCGGGGGAGCGAGCGTCGCCGCCGTGTTCGGTATCCTCGTGCTCGGCCTGAGTGGCCCGGCGATCTCGCTCGCTGCCTTTGCCGGCGCGATCCTGGTCGCCCTCGCCATCTACCTTCTGGCCTGGCGTGGTGGCGTCACGGGCCTGCGCTTCGTGCTCATCGGCGTGGGAGTCGCCTTCATGGCCAGCGCGGTGCTCGGTTATCTCATCACGCGCGGCCAGGTCGACGACGTGTCGCAGGCGCTCGTCTGGATGGTCGGCGGCCTCGGCAACGCGAGCTGGAACGGCATCGTCGTGCTCGCGATCGCACTCGCCGTGCTGCTGCCGTGCATCGCCGCGCTCGCACCGAGGCTGCGCATGCTGCAGCTCGGGGATGAGACCGCGGGAGGCCTCGGTGTCGGGGTCGAGCGCACGCGGCTCACGCTCATCCTGCTGGCCGTCGTGCTCGTGGCTGCGGGCACGGCCTTCGCGGGCCCTGTCGCGTTCATCGCGTTCGTCTCCGCCCCGATCGCGCGCCGGATGCTCGCCACCGGCGGCCTCGCACTCGTGCCGAGCGCGCTCGTCGGAACGCTGCTCGTGCTCGCCTCCGACCTCGTCGCCCAACACCTGCTGCCGGGCGGCGGTCAGGTTCCCGTTGGTATCGTCACGGGCATCGTCGGTGCGCCGTATCTGCTGTGGTTGCTCGCGACCACTCATCGAAGGGGGCAGGGAGCATGAGCGATCCGGCCGACCACGTCGAACACACCCTCGAGACGAAGAGCCTGTCGCTGTCCTACGACGGCGCCCCGGTCATCGAGGGGCTCGACCTCGCGATCCCGCACGGCGAGACGACCGTCATCGTCGGGGCGAACGCCTGCGGCAAGTCCACCCTGTTGCGCGGCATCGCACGGCTCCTGCGCCCGGACGCCGGGGTCGTCGAGCTGGATGGCCGCGACATCCGCTCTCTCCCGACCAGGGAGGTCGCACAGGTGATCGGAATCCTGCCGCAGTCGCCGGTGGCGCCGGAGGGCATCACGGTGAGTGACCTGGTCGGCCGGGGTCGCTACCCGCACCAGGGCTGGTTCCGGCAGTGGTCGACCGAGGACGACCGGATCGTGCGCGAGGCGCTCACGATGACCTCGATCCTGCACCTGGCTGGCCGACGGGTGGAGCAGCTCTCGGGTGGTCAGCGGCAGCGCGTCTGGATCGCGATGGCGCTCGCGCAGAACCCCGATATCCTGTTGCTGGACGAACCGACGACCTTTCTCGACGTCGCACACCAGCTCGAGGTGCTCGACCTCGTACTCCAACTCAATCGCGAGCACGGAACGACGGTGGCGATGGTGCTGCACGATCTCAACCTCGCTGCGCGCTACGCCGATAACCTCGTGCTCATGCGGGAGGGCGCGGTCATCGCGACGGGAGAGCCCGCGGAGGTCATCACCATCGAGAACCTCAAGGAGGCCTTCGGCCTGGATGCCCGCATCGTCGCCGACCCGGTGGCCGGCTCACCCATGGTCGTGCCGATCGGGCGCTTCCACGGAGATCCCGTGACAGACCTACCGTAGGCCTTACTTCGAGCCGAGCAACTCCGAAGGATGCGTGAGCTTCCACCACGACGTGGGCGGCACAATCGACCCCGTGAGCACGAGCGGCACCGTGACCGTGGACTTCCCGGCCGTGAAGGTCACGCTCCCGACCGTCGCGCCGCTTTTCGCCGTGGTCACCGTACGCATCGTGACCGTGCTGGTCACCTTCGCGTTGGACCAGACGAGCACGGAGGCGCTGGTACCGGCCACGACCTTCGCGTGGCTGCCCCAGGGCGTCGTGTACGCGCCATAGTCGTCGCCCGCGGAGGTCAGTTTCACGGTGTGGAAGCCGCCGCCGATGGTGCGGATGAAGCCGCCGACATCCGTGTTGATCTCGTCGTGCGTGCCGCTGCCGAGCACGACGCCCACCAGGGTCAGTGGGGTGAGGCCCTTCACGGGAATCACAGCGGAGAACAGCAGGCAGGCGCCGGCGTCGGCGAGAGTGCCCGTCTTGATGCCCGTGACGCCGTCGCGTCCGAGCAGTTCGTTGGTGTTCATGAGAGACCCGACGCCGCGCACGCTCACGCTCGGCGACGCCACGATGGTCGCGAGCACGGGGTTCGCGAGTGTCATCTTGCCGATTGCGATGAGGTCGCTCGGCGTGCTGACGTTCTTCGGGTCGAGGCCCGTGGACTCCACCATTCGTGTTCCGTGCAGGCCGTGTGCGCTGAGCCAGGCCTTGGTCGCCGAGACGAATGCGGCCTGGGAGCCGAATGCCCAGGTGGAGAGTGCTTCGGCGTAATTGCAGGCGGAGGCGACGAGCATGACCTCGAGGGCGTCGTGCTCAGACAGCACGCTTCCCGCATCCATCTTCGCGACGCTCGCGTCCAGCACGTAGTACTTGTCGTAGAGCTTCGAATCGTCTTTGCTGAAGACGATCGAGGGCCCCGGCTGGCCGGCGGCGAGTGGTTTCGCGTCGAGGATCACGAGTGCCGTGATGAGTTTGCTGATGCTCGCGATCGGCAGCGGGTTGTTCGGTCCGGATGTCGGCAGCAGTTCCTTCGATCCGGTCAGCTTCTCGAAGTCGGCACCGCCCGTGATACTCGCGGCCGACTCAGCACCGTGGGGGAGAGTGATCGCTGCCGTCGTGGGACTGGCGACGGTGTGGGAAATCGTGCTCGCGGTCGCCGCATCCACGGGAGCGAGAAGCGTCAGCGGCACGTAGGTGCCGATCGCGGCGAGCACCACAAGCACGACCACGAGTGCGGTGATGCGGCGCCGTCTGCGCCTACGAGGAAGTATCGAGGAATGCACACGCTCATGCTACGTCTCGGAACGGGCACGGCAGTTTGCTGATCCGCGGCCAGTCGTTATAGTTAGGTGAGCCTTACCTAATAGATACCCTTCTGGAGCCCCCGTGCAGTTACGCCCACGCCTTCTTGTCGCCACCATCGTCGCGGTGGTTCTTGCCCCGGTGCTCGCACTCAGCGGCTGCGCGGCCGCCGACACAGCAGCGCCCGCAGCGAAGGGAGTCACCATCGCCAACGCCTTTGGCGAGACGACTGTTCCTGCCGACCCGAAGCGCGTCGTCACGCTCGGCTGGGGCAGCAGTGAGGCCGCTCTCGCACTCGGCGTCGTGCCTGTCGCGATGGAGAAGAAGGCGTACGGCGGCGACAAGGACGGCGTGCTGCCGTGGATCGCGGCCAAGCTCAAAGAGCTCGGCGTGAAGACCCCGACCATGATCACCGAGACCAAGGAGGCACCGGCGTACGAGGAGATCATCGCGGCCAAGCCCGACCTCATCCTCGCGACATACTCCGGCATCACCAAGGCCCAGTACAAGCTGCTCAGCAACATCGCGCCCACCGTTGCCTACCCCGACAAGCCGTGGTCCACCCCGTGGAAAGACGTGATCTCCATCGACGCGAAGGCGCTCGGCAAGACCGCGCAGGCGGGGATCGTGCTCGACGGAATCGACAAGACGCTCGCGAAGGAGGCCGCGGCCCATCCAGAGCTCAACGGCAAGTCGGTTGCCGTGGTGTGGGATGTCTCCGGAACCTTCTACGTCTACCGCCCGGCCGACTCCCGCGTGAGCTTCCTCTTCGATCTCGGACTCACGAGTGCGCCGGCGGTCGAGCAACTGGCCAGCGGTGACTCACCGTTCTTCTACACGCTCAGCTACGAGGAACTCGACAAGCTTAAGAGCGACATCCTCGTGGACTTCGCGAACACCGACGCGGATGCCACGACGTTCCTCGCACAGAGCTACGCCCAGGCGATTCCCGCGGTGAAAACCGGCGCCGTCGCCTCCATCACCGGCGTGCCGCTCATCTCCGCGGTCTCCCCACCCACCGCGCTCTCGCTCACCTGGGGCCTCGACCAGTACGTGGCGAAGCTGTCAGCGGCGGCCAAGGCGTTCGACGCGGCGAAGTAAGCCGGTCGAGTAGCGAGGAACGAGCGTATCGAGACCCAGCGGGTTACGCCGGGAACAGCCATCACTCCGGGGCACTGAACGCGATCACGGGGCGGCCCGTCGCGGGGTTACGCAGCACGTCCGCGCGCACGCCGTAGACCTCGCCGATGAGCTCCGGCGTGAGCACCTCCTCGGTCGCACCAGCGGCAAACACGGTTCCCCGACGCAGCACGATCACGTGGTCGCAGTAGGCGGCGGCGTGGTTGAGGTCGTGCAGCGCGGCCAGCACCGTCATCGCGTCGCCGCGCTCGGTGAGCGAGCGGATGAGCGCCAGCGTCGACAGCTGCGCACTGATATCGAGGTGGTTGGTCGGCTCGTCCAGCAGTAGCAGCCGCGGCTCCTGCGCGAGCGCCTTGGCGAGCATCACCCGCTGCCGCTCGCCGCCCGAGAGGCTCACGAACAGGCGCTCGGCAAAGGGATCGAGCCCGGTCGAGGCGAGCACCGAGCCGACGACGGCCGCGTCGTCGGCGGAGTCGTCGCCCCACAGGGACTGGTACGGGGTGCGCCCGAGGGCGATCACTTGCCGCACGGTGAGGGCGAGTTCGGTCGAGGCCTCCTGCTCGACGAAGCCGATGGTGCGCGCTCGCTGTCGGCGGGGCATCCGGTGCAGGTCGTCGCCGTCGAAGCGCACGCTGCCGCCCTGGGCCCGCTCGATCCCCGCGAGCACCGCGAGCAGCGTCGATTTGCCCGCACCATTCGGACCGAGCAGCGCGGAGAAGGTGCCCGAGGCAACCGTGCAGTCGACACCGTCGATGATGAGCGTGCCGTCGATGCGGATGTCGACCCGGCTCGCGTCGAGCCCGCCCGTCTCGGCCCTCACGAGTCCGCCCGCCGCTTCGCCAGGAGAAACGCGAACACCGGAGCGCCGATGAGCGCCGTGACGATGCCGACCGGCAGCTCGCGCGGGTCGAAGACGGTGCGGGCAAGGGTGTCGGCCCAGACCAGGAAGATGCCGCCGACGAGCGCGGAGAGCGGCAGCAGCGCGCGATGCCGCGGGCCGACGAGCAGGCGCACGGCGTGGGGCAGCACGAGGCCGACGAAGCCGATCGAGCCGCTCACCGAGACCATCGCGCCGGTGAGCAGCGCGGTGATGGTGAGCAGCACCCAGCGTGATCGCTGCACGTTGATGCCGAGCGAGGCGGCGGAGACGTCACCGAAGGCGAAGGCGTCGAGGGTGCGCCCGCTCAGCAGGATCGGCACACCGGCGACCAGGATGGCCGCGAACGCGATCCCCACCTCCGGCCAACGGGCGCCGGCGAGAGACCCGAGCAGCCAGTTGAGGATCTCGCGATAGGAATCCCCGGTCACCGTCCAGAAGATCACGAGGCTCGTGATCGCGGAGGCGAGGGCAGAGACCGCGATCCCGGCGAGCACGGTGCGCGAGGGCGTGATTCGCCCGAGCGAGTTGGCGAGCAGCAGCGTCACACCGAGCGCGAGCATCGCCCCGATGAACGCGGCGACCGGCAGCAGCACGGATGCGCCGAGCAGCAGCACGGCAACGGCACCGAGCGACGCACCGGATGACAGCCCGAGCAGATACGGATCGGCCAGCGGGTTGCGCGTGACGGCCTGCATCACGGCACCACTCACCGCGAGTCCTGCGCCCACCGCCGCGGCCGTGAGCACCCGCGGTAACCGCAGTTGCCAGACGATCCCGTCTCGCAGCTCGGGCAGCGGGCTCGCGCCGAGGCCGAGGTGGTGGGCCACAGACCCCCAGACCTCCGCCGGTGTGATGTTTGTTGGACCGACGGTGATCGCGAGCGTGATCGAGGCGACGAGCAGCACCACGAGCACGACGGCGACCACGGTCACCCGCCCCGCGGTGCTCGACCCCCTCCTCACCCGAGCTTCAGCTCTCGAAGCTGCTTGGCGACATCCGCTGCGGCGTCTGCCGTGCGCACCCCGGCCTCACTCGCCGGGAACGGCACGATCACGTAGCGGTGGTTCTTCACCGCATCCAGCGCCGCGGTGGCCGGGTTGCTCTCGAGCACGCCGATCTTCTTCTGCACGGTGCTCCACGAGGCGTCGACGAGCACGATCACGTCGGGGTTCGCGGCGATCACGGACTCCCAGTTGTACGAGGTCCAGGTCTGTTTCACCGACGCCGCGATGTTCGTGAGCCCCGCGGTCTTCATGATGAGCTCCGGGGCGCCGATGCCCGCACCGACGTAGGGCACAGAGGAGCCGGAGGAGAACCACAGCGCGGTGAGCCCCCGCTTGTCGGGAACAATCGAGGCGAGCGTCTTCTTCTGGCTCGCGATGAGCTTCGCCGGGCTGACATGGAAGATCGCGGCGACCTGGTCGATCTCGCCGAAGATGTCGGTGAAGCTCAGTTTCTTGGGCTGGAACGCCGACTCCTGGCAGGCTGCGGGGGAGACGTAGGTCTTGATGCCGAGCGCCTGCAGGTCTGCCCGGTTGCCCGCGCCATCCGCGGAGAAGTTTGACTCCCAGCCCGCGTAGACGAGGTCGGGGGATGCCGCGAGCACGACCTCCTGTGACGGCACCTTCTCGGAGAGCACGGGCAGCTTCGCGGCTGCCTTCTCCCACTTCGCGGGCACCGGCCCGTCCTGGAACGCGGTGCCGACGATGCGGTCGCCGAGCCCCAGGGCCAGCAGCATCTCGGTCGAGGTGGACTTGATCGTGATGACCCGCTTCGGCGCGGCGCCGCTGAAGTCGACGGTCGTGCCGCAGTTGTCGACGGTGAGGGTGGAGGCAGACGGATGCGGTGCCTGTGCCGCAGCGGTCGGCGCACAGCCGACGAGGGCGAGGGCCGCAAGCGCGGCGATGGCGAGGACACCGCCGCGACGCGCACGGACGTGGGCGGGACGGAAGGAACGGACTGACACGGGACTCCTGGGGGTGGGCATGGCTGTGATCATCCGTGGGCACTACTGGCCGACGGGAGACCTGCCGCCCCAGATCCGGGGTCGACGCGCCGCACCACATCCGGCGCGGGGGTCTGTGTTCCAATCCTAGGCGTCCCGCTCCGCCTCCGCATCGTTGGCTGTTTCCGTCCTAGAAGCGCGCGCTTTAGGGCGGAAACAGCCAACGATCCGCTGGCGCGACGGACGCGAGGGAGGGCGCTGCGCGTAACGCGCGGTAATCCGCAGAAACATCGCGAAACCCTACTTCGGCTCGCGGCTGTGGCGACCCTAGGCTCACCCCAGACCACAGCACGCAACACAGGGTCACGACGACGCGAAGGGGAGCAGCATGATCAGCCTCGAGAAGCTCACGAAGGTGTACGGCCATGGCGCAGAGCGCACGGTCGTGCTCGACGAGCTCGACTTCAGCGTGGCCGCGGGCGAGATCTTCGCCGTCGTCGGGCCGAGCGGGGCGGGCAAGAGCACGCTCGCGCAGTGCGTCAACCTGCTCGAGCGCCCCACCTCCGGATCGGTCATCGTCAACGGCGAGAACCTCTCGACCCTGAAGGAGAGCCAGCTTCGCGTCGCCCGCCGCCGCATCGGAACCATCTTCCAGTCCGACGGGCTGTTCAGCCGCCGCACCGCGGCCGAGAACGTCGCTCTCCCGCTCGACTACCTCGGAGTGACCGCGGCCGAGTCCCGCCGACGGGTGGCCCAACTCCTCGACCGCGTCGGCCTCTCCGACCGGGCCGGGCACTACCCGCACCAGCTCTCCGGCGGCCAGCGCCAGCGGGTCGGCATCGCGCGGGCGCTCGCCCTTCGCCCGTCGGTATTGCTCTCCGACGAGGCGACCTCGGGCCTCGACCCCGAGTCGACCGCCTCGATCGTCTCGCTCCTGAAGGAACTGCGGGGCGATCTCGGCCTGTCGATCCTGTTCATCACCCACGAGATGGACACGGTGCTGCAGGTCGCGGACTCCGCGGCGAGGCTCGAGCGCGGGCGCATCGTCGAGTCAGGAACCATCGTGGAACTGCTCCGCGATCCGCTCTCGGTTCTCGGGCGCTCGCTGCACCCCGCGCGGGCTCACGCACCGGCCGAGCCCGGCGAATCGTCCTGGCTGCTCGACTACTCCTCGGCGTCGGTTCCGGCCGACTGGCTCGTGCGGATGTCCGAACAACTGGCGAGTCCCGTGCGGCTGCTGGGGGCATCCATCGAGACCGTCAACGGCGAGACCGTGGGCAACGCGAGCATCGGAGTCTCCGGTGCGGATGCCGCGCGCATCCGGGCGATCGCGGCCGGACTGGGCCTGGCCGTGCGTGCCGCCGCACACGACGTGCATGACGCGGATACGGTCGCCGACGAGCGCGAAACCGACTCCCTGGAGCGTGTCGCGTGAGCCTCGCCGTTGCCGCCCCGGTGCTCCTGGGCCAGGTCCGTCTCGGCAACGAGGTACCGCTCGACCAGATCCCCGCGCTCGTGTTTCCCGCCCTGGGCGACACCCTCATCATGGTCGGCATCGTCATGGCGATCGTGGTGGCCCTGGGCATTCCACTCGGCGCCCTCATCCACAACCTCGGTCCGGACGGACTCGTCGAGAACCGGCCGCTGCACACCGTGCTGAGCTGGGTCGTGAGCGTCGGCCGGTCGCTGCCGTTCCTGATCCTGATGGCGGCGATCGTGCCGTTCACCCGATTCATCACCGGAACCAACATCGGCATTCCCGCGGCCGTCGTGCCGATGTCGATCGCGGGCACCGCATTCTTCACCCGAATCGTCGAGAACTCGCTGCGGAGCGTGCCCGCCGCGTTCGTGCGCGTCGCGCGGGCCGCAGGGGCATCGCGACTGCAGATCGTGCGCACGGCGCAACTGAGCGAAGCGGTCCCGTCGATCATCGGAGGCATCACCATCAACACGATCGCGATGATCGAGTACTCCGCAATCGCGGGCACGATCGGCGCGGGTGGGATCGGCTATGTCGCGGTCACCTACGGCTACCAGCGCTTCGACCACGCCGTCATGCTCGCCACGATCGTGATCCTCGTCGGCACAGTCGCGCTCGTGCAGTTCACCGGCGATCGCCTCGTCGCGCTCACGACCCCGCGCATCCGCACCGCAGCCTCTCGCGGGACCCCGCGCACTCGTGCCGCCGAGACAGTCGACGCCTGAGCCACCCGAACCACCCCTTTCACCTCACCACCACAGCACACGACAGGAGCACAACCATGTCCACAGATCCAGACACCACCCCCGCCGAGAGCAGCCAGAACAGCGAGCTCGGATTCGAGTTGAAGAAGCGCAGGCGCTGGCCGTGGGTGGTGGGCGCGGTCGTGGTGGTGGTCGCCGTGGCCGCGGCCATCGTCATCCCGATTCTCAATCCCACGAAGTCTGCGGATGCCGTGGCCGGCGCGACCCTGTACGTCGCCACCGCCGAGGGCAACGCCTCCGAGCAGGCGCTCGTGAACTTCGTCGCAGCCAAGGTCGCACCGAAGTACGGAATCAAGGTCGCCTTCAAGGGGCTTTCCGATAGCAACACGATCAATCGCGCAGTGAGTGACGGCGAGGTCGCGGGCACGGTCTACCAGCACAAGCTCTGGCTCGGGCAGGTGCTCCAGGCGAATCCGGACTTCAAAGAGACCGCGGCGACGCCCGTGTTCCGCTGGGGCTTCGGGCTCTGGTCGCAGAAGTACACGAGCGTGAAAGACATCCCGGATGGCGCCACGATCTCCCTCTACTCCGACCCGGCCAACGAGGCACAGGGCCTCTGGGTGCTCGAGGATGCGGGGCTGATCACGCTCAAGCCCGGCACGACGAAGGGTGACGCGACGCAGGATGACATCGCCTCGAACCCGAAGCACCTGAAGTTCACCCTGCTCGACTTTGCCGCGCAGTCGCGGTCGCTGCCCGACCTGGACGCCGCGGTGGGCTACACCGAGTACTACCTCGCGGCGAAGATCCCGCTCTCGCAGCAGATCTTCGCTCCCCAGGCACCCGACGAATTCGCCGGTCAGCTCACGGTGGGCACGAAATACCTGAAGACCTCCAACATCCGCAAGCTCATCGCGGCGTTCAAGGACCCGGCCGTGCAGAAGTTTCTCGAGACCGACACGACGGTGAAGGGGATCCTGCTGCCGCTCGACGCGAAGTAGCCCTTGGGAGGGCGTCTCTCGGCAAACTCCTAGCCTGCTTTCGAGTCTCATCCAGTCGGCAGTGGAATGCTGTCAGGCAGAGAGAGTCCACAACACAATTGCCCGGCCGTCGCGGAATACCGCGGCGGTCGGATGTGTGTCTGGCCTCAGCGGGGGCGGCTCCACCAGAACTCGAGCTGGATGTTGTCGGGGTCGCGGAAGACGAGCGCCGCACCATTGGGTGTGTCCTCGGCGGGGGAGTGCACGACCCCCATCGACGCGAGCTTCTCCTGCCAGGTGTCGAGATCGGCGCGCTCCGCGACACTGAACCCGATGTGGTCGAGGCCCACGTTCCTGTCATCGAAGCGCGCGAGCGGGATGACCGTGTGCTGGTTGAGACCGATGATGAGCCCCGTCGCCTCGTGCTGCAGCACGATCATGATGCGGTTGTCCAGATCGGCGCGGCGAAGGCGCTTCAGACCCAGCGTCTCGCTGTACCAGCGCGCGCTCGCCTCCGCATCCGACACTGAAAAGTCGATGTGCGATGGGATTCCGAATGTGGGCGCGGGCGTTGTAGTCATGGCTCTAGCGTATGACTCCGGGTCAGGCACGCACCGCGGCGGCCAGTTGCGCGGCGACCGCATCGAAGTCGCCGCGCACGAACCCCGCCGTCACACGGATGAAATTCCCGCCCGACGTCGCGAGGAACGGCGTGCCCGCCGCGACCCGGATGCCCGCGGCGGCCAGTTGCACCACTGCTGACCGCTCGTCCCGCACCTGAAGCCAGGTATTGACCCCGTCGGCAACCGGCACGTGCACGTCGTGCGCGGCCAGGGCATCCGCGAGCCGTCGCTGCCTGGCCCGATAGACGCGCCTCGCGTCGCTGACCTCCGAGACCGAGGTCGAGTTGGTGAGCAGGTCGAGCAGGATCGTCTGCAGCATCCGCGAGGTCCAGCCCGGGCCGAGAATGCGGCGCGAGACGAGCTGGTCGATGAGCTCGGTCGGGCCCCCGAGCGCCGCGATCCGCAGGTCGGGTCCGTGCGACTTCGAGAAGCTGCGGATGTGCAGCACCTGATCCGGAAGCCAGGTGCCGAGGCTCACGTCCCTCATGGCCGAGATCTCGCCGGAATGGTCGTCCTCGATGATCACGACATCGCTCGAGATTCGGCTGGTGCGGATGACGCGGGCCAGCTCCTGGGCGCGCGCGCGGGTGAGTGAACGCCCGGTCGGGTTCTGCGCCCGCGGCTGCAGCGCGATCACGGACGGCCGCAGCCGCAGGGCCTCGGCCAGCGCATCCGGCCTCATGCCGTCTTCGTCGAGCGCGACGGGAACCCGCACGGCGCCGACGTGCTCGAGCAGGTCGAAGATCGGCGGAAATCCGGGGTCTTCGACGATCACGCGGTCGCCGAAACGCACGACCATGTCGAGCGCGCGGGAGATCGCGTCCATTGCCCCGTTGACCACGGTGACGGCCTCGACCTCGTAGGGCCAGCGGTCGCGCAGCACGGTCTCGAGCTCGGGGATGACCGGCTCGTCGAGGTAGCTGATCGTGGCCGCGCGCATGGAGACCCTCGAGAGCGCGGGGCCGAGGGCGGGCAGCAGCACCGGATCCGGCGTGCCGGTGGAGAGATCGAGTTTGGTCGCCTCGAGCTGGCCCGCGAGCCCGCGAAATCGCGGGGGAAGCCAGCGCCTGGGGGTCGCCCGCACGAAGCTGCCGCTGCGGCCGCGGGAGACGATGAGACCCACTTCGGAGAGCGCCTGCCACGCGTGACTGACGGTTGCTGGGCTGATCCGGAGGTCTGCGGCGAGCTCGCGAACGGTGGGCAGGCGGTCGCCAGGGGCGAGGTCTCCCGAGCTGATCATGCGCGCGATCGTGGTCGCAATGCCTTGCGGAGTGGGGTCTTCCACCTCGGGTGCAACAGGCTTCATCGCGTGTCCAAACGGTAGGGGATTGAACTGTTCGCAAACACCATCTATGTTTGCGCCAAGGTCGTTAACACGAATACCACAGAAATGTTTACGACGCAAAATAACAAAACGAGTGCACCAATGGAGGTACACATGACCGTCGTACGAGCCGCCGTTACCCAGACAACCTGGACGGGCGACAAGGAATCGATGATCGCGAAGCACGAGCAACTCGCCCGGGATGCCGCGGCGCAGGGCGCCCAGATCATCTGCTTCCAGGAGCTCTTCTACGGTCCGTATTTCGGCATCATCGAAGACGCCAAGTACTACGACTATGCGGAGTCTGTGCCCGGCCCGACGGTCGAGAGGTTCCAGGCGCTCGCCAAAGAGCTGCACCTCGTGATCGTGCTCCCCGTCTACGAAGAAGAGATGCCGGGCGTCTACTACAACACGGCAGCGGTGATCGATGCCGACGGCAGCTACCTCGGCAAGTACCGCAAGCACCACATCCCAAACCTGCCGCAGTTCTGGGAGAAGTTCTATTTCCGCCCGGGCAACCTCGGGTACCCGGTCTTCGACACCGCGGTCGGCAAGGTCGGCGTCTACATCTGCTACGACCGGCACTTCCCGGAGGGATGGCGCGAGCTCGGCCTGAACGGCGCGCAGATCGTCTTCAACCCCTCGGCCACCAAGCCCGGCCTCTCCAACCGGCTGTGGGAGCTCGAGCAGCCGGCGGCCGCCGCGGCCAACCAGTACTACATCGGCGCCAACAACCGCATCGGCACCGAGAGCGAGGAGTTCGGGGATGAGGCGGTCACCTTCTACGGCCGCTCCTACTTCGTCGACCCGCGCGGCAACTACGTCGGCGAGGTCGCGAGCGAGGACCAGACCGAGATCGTCGTGCGCGACCTCGACCTCGATGTGCTGCGGGAGGTGCGCAACGCCTGGCAGTTCTACCGCGATCGCCGGCCGGAATCCTACGAGGCGACGGTGGCCCCGTAATGACGAAGACACTCATCACGAACGGCACCGTCGTCAACGCGACGGGCACCGCATCTGCCGACGTGCTCATCGACGGTGAGACCATCGCCGCGGTGCTCGCGCCCGGCTCGACGCTGCTCGGCTTCGATCTCGCATCGAACGTCGACACCGTGATCGACGCGAAGGGCAAGTACGTCATCCCGGGCGGCGTCGACGCACACACGCACATGGAGATGCCCTTCGGCGGTACGAACGCCTCCGACACCTTCGAGACGGGAACGCGGGCGGCGGCACACGGCGGCACCACGAGCATCGTCGACTTCATCGTGCAGTACCCCGACCAGAACATCCTCGACCAGTACAGGCTGTGGCACGAGAAGGCCGCGGGCAACTGCGCGATCGACTACGGGTTCCACCAGATCCTGTCCGACGTTCAGGATGCGTCGCTCACCGCCATGGACGAACTGATCGACGAGGGCGTGTCGAGCTTCAAGCTCTTCATGGCCTACAAGGGCGTGTTCCTGTCGGATGACGGACAGATCCTGCGCGCGTTCCAGAAGGGAGCGTCGAACGGCGCTCTCATGATGATGCACGCTGAGAACGGCGGCATGATCGACGTGCTCGTCAAGCAGGCGATCGACGCGGGTAACACCTCTCCCTATTACCACGGGCTCACCCGCCCCTGGCAGGCGGAGGAGGAGGCCACCCACCGCGCCATCATGATCGCGAATCTCACCGGCGCCCCGCTCTACGTCGTGCACGTGAGTGCGAAGCAGGCGGTGGAGCAGATCGCCACCGCGCGCGACAACGGACAGAACGTCTTCGGCGAGACCTGCCCGCAGTACCTCTACCTCTCGCTCGAGGAGCAGCTCGGAGCGCAGGGCAAGGAGTGGGGCTCGTTCGAGGGGGCGAAGTGGGTATGCTCGACGCCGCTGCGTTCGCGCGAGGAGGGGCACCAACACCACATGTGGCGCTCGCTTCGCACCAACGACATCCAGATGGTCTCCACCGATCACTGCCCGTTCTGCATGAAGGGCCAGAAAGACATGGGGTTGAACGACTTCTCCAAGATCCCGAACGGGATCGGCTCGGTCGAGCACCGCATGGACCTCATGTACCAGGGCGTCGTCGACGGTCATATCTCGCTCTCGCGCTGGGTGGAGCTCACCTCCACGACCCCGGCGCGGATGTTCGGGATGTACGGCAAGAAGGGCGTCATCCAGCCCGGCGCAGACGGCGACGTGGTGATCTACGACCCGAACGGGCACACCTCGATCGGCATGGGCAAGACCCACCACATGAACATGGACTACTCCGCCTGGGAGGGCTTCGAGATCGACGGCCACGTCGACACGGTCATCTCCCGCGGCAAGGTCATCGTCGATCGAAACGAGTACCTCGGCACCAAGGGTGACGGCAAGTACTTCAAGCGTGGCCTCAGCCAGTACCTGATCTGACCACCGTTGGTCGAGTAGGCCGCCCGCGGCCGTATCGAGACCTTCTGACAGAAAGCACAGCATGGATTTCGGAGCAGTACTCCAGACCAACCCACCGGCGTCTCGCACGGTCGCCCTCGCCAAGCTCGCGGAGCAGCAGGGATTCGACTACGTGTGGACCTTCGACTCGCACCTGCTCTGGCAGGAGCCGTACGTGATCTACAGCCAGATCCTGGCCGAGACGCACAAGGTGAAGGTCGGGCCGATGGTCACGAACCCGGCCACCCGCGACTGGACGGTCACGGCATCCCTCTACGCAACCCTCAATGAGATGTACGGCAACCGCACGATCTGCGGAATCGGTCGTGGCGACTCGGCCGTGCGCGTGACGAACGGGGCACCCACGACGCTGAAGACGCTGCGCGAGGCCATCCACGTGATCCGCGAGCTCGCGAACAGTCGAAGCGTCGAGTACAACGGCGCGACCCTGCAGTTTCCGTGGAGCACGGGGAGTGAACTCGACATCTGGGTCGCGGCCTACGGCCCGCTCGCCCTCAAGCTCGCGGGCGAGGTGGGCGACGGGTTCATCCTGCAGCTGGCCGATCTCGACATCGCCGAGTGGATGATCAAGACCGTCAGGGCTGCTGCGGAGGCAGCCGGTCGCGACCCGCTCTCGGTCAAGTTCTGCGTCGCCGCGCCCATGTATATAGGAACGGATGTCGCCCACATGCGCGACCAGTGTCGCTGGTTCGGTGGCATGGTCGGCAACCATGTCGCGGACATCGTGGCCAAGTACGGCTCCGACGGCGCCGTCCCTGCGGCGCTCACCGACTACATCAAGGCCCGCGAGGGCTACGACTACAACGAGCACGGGTTGGCAGGCAACACGCATACCGACTTCGTGCCGGATGAGATCGTCGACCGCTTCTGCCTACTCGGCACCGCAGAGCAGCAGATCGAGAAGCTCACGGCACTCAAGGATCTGGGCGTCGACCAGTTCGCAGGCTACCTCCAGCACGACAACAAGGAAGAGACGCTGCGGGTCTACGGCGAGACCGTGATCCCCGCGCTGCGCGACCACATCGTCGCCAAGGCCTGACCACTGCACTTCCACCGCACCACCTGAGAAAAAAGGAACCAGAATGAGCACCACCCCTGACCCCGCGGAAGGCACCCTCGCCGCTGCACAGTCTCCTAGTCAAGGCAAGCTTGCCTACGAGCTGGATCGCGCACACGTCTTCCATTCCTGGTCCGCGCAGGGGGCGTTGAAGCCCTTTGTCGTGGCCGGCGCGCTCGGCAGCACGGTGTGGGACTACGACGGCAAGGAATATCTCGACTTCTCGAGCCAGCTCGTCAACATGAACATCGGGCACCAGCATCCGAAGGTCATCGAGGCGATCAAGACGCAGGCCGACGTGCTCACGATGATCGCGCCCGCCCACGCCAATATCGCGCGCGGCCAGGCGGCCCAGCGCATCCTCGACAAGGCGGGGCGCCCGTTCAACAAGGTCTTCTTCACCAACGGCGGTGCGGATGCCAACGAGAACGCGATCAGGATGGCCCGCCTCGTCTCCGGCCGAGACAAGATCCTCTCGCAGTACCGCTCGTACCACGGCAACACCGGCGCGGCGATCGGTGCGACCGGCGACTGGCGCCGTGTGCCGAACGAGTTCTCGCGCGGACACGTGCACTTCTTCGGGCCGTTCGCCTACCACTCCGAGTTCTGGTCGGACTCGCCCGAGCAGGAGTCCGAGCGCGCGCTGCACCACCTCGAGCGCGTGATCCAGGCCGAGGGCGCGACCTCGATCGCGGCGCTCCTGCTCGAGACTATTCCGGGCACGGCTGGCGTGCTCGTGCCGCCGCCCGGGTATCTCTCGGGCGTGCGCGCGCTCGCAGACAAGTACGGCATCCTGCTCATCCTCGACGAGGTCATGGCCGGCTTCGGGCGCACGGGAGAGTGGTTCGCGTTTAAAGGCTTTGACGTCATTCCAGACCTGATCACCTTCGCCAAGGGCGTCAACTCCGGCTACGTGCCGGCCGGCGGTGTGATCATCTCCGAGTCGATCGCGAACAAGTTCAACGACGAAGTCTTCCCGGGCGGACTCACCTACTCCGGGCATCCGCTCGCCATGGCCGCGATCGTCGCGACGCTCGACGCGATGGATGCGGAGGGCATCGTCGACAACGCCCGCACGATGGGTGCGGACCACATCGGCCCAGGGCTCCGGGAGCTCGCGTCGAGGCATCCGATGATCGGGGAGGTGCGCGGGCTCGGGGTGTTCTGGGCGCTCGACCTGGTTGAGGATGCCGCGAGCCACACTCCCGTCTCCGGCGCGATCATCGCGCGGCTCAAGAGCGAGCTCATGGAGCGCGGACTGCTGCCGTTCGCCTCGGAGAATCGCATCCACGTCGTGCCGCCGTGCGTCGTCACGGCAGACGAGGTCGCCCGCGCCCTCGCCATCTACGACGAGGCGTTCACCGCGGTGGAGAGCCTCTAGCCCGCGCGCTCACCCCGCGCATCCGCCACTCCGCGAGTTGCCCACTTATGCCCCTTTTTCGCCCGAATTTGGCCGATTTCGGGGCAAAAGTGGGCAATTCGCGAGAGACAAGGGGGGTGCATCGGCCAGCACGGGCGGGCAGGGTCAGCTAAGCTCTTCCGGTGCCACATCCAGCAAAGACTCCGTACACACTCGACGTGTACGACCTTCTGCACCGTCCGGGCGAGATGCGCGAGCGCACGCTGTCCGTGACCGTTCCGGATGACCTGGGCACCGAGATCATCGCCGTGAAGGCCGGCAGCGTGCTCACCGCTGAGCTGCGACTGGAGTCTCTGCACGACGGCATCCTGGTCAGCGCGGACGTGCGCGGCACGGCATCCGGTGAATGCGTGCGCTGCCTCATCGACGTCGAACAACCGGTCGAGGTCGAAATTCAGGAGCTTTTCGCGTATTCTGAGGACGAAGCTTTCGACTACGCGGTTCAGGTTGACATGATAGATCTTGAACCCGTTATCAGGGATGCGGTGGTGTTGTCGCTACCGTTCCAACCGGTCTGTCAAGAAGATTGTCTCGGTCTGTGCCCGGAGTGTGGGGTGCGGCTACTCGACAATCCGGGTCACGAGCACGAAGCGCCCGTTGATCCGCGCTGGGCCGCACTTGTCGGACTCGAGGGTCTGGGCGGCGAAGGCAGCAGCCAAAAAGAAGATGTAGCTGGCACCGGTACCGGTGCCACAGAAGAGAAGAGATAGCCATGGCAGTACCCAAGCGCAAGATGTCGCGCGCGAGCACCCGTGCCCGTCGCGCGCAGTGGAAGGCAACCCCTCCCACCCTGGTGAAGACCATCGAGGGTGGCAAGGTCACCTACAGCCTCCCGCACCGCGCGAAGGTCGTCGAGGACTCCGTTGGCACGCCGTTGTACCTCGAGTACAAGGGCCGCAAGGTAGCCGACGTATAGCCCGTCATGTGACAGGGCGGGGGTGAACTGTGTCTGGTAGCGAATTCGTTGCGGGCCAGCTCGCCGCCGAACTCTCGATCGACATCAGCCCCGAGCTTCTCGAGCTGGCGCTGACCCACCGTTCTTTCGCATACGAAAACGGTGGTGTTGCGCACAACGAACGCCTCGAGTTCCTTGGCGACTCGATTCTCGGGCAGGCCGTGACGGTCATGCTCTACACGACGAATCCGCACCTCGATGAGGGCGAGCTTGCCAAGCGCAGGGCGAGTCTCGTGAGCAGTGTTGCGCTCGCAGAGGTTGCGCGCACCATAGGGCTCGGGCGATTCATCCGTCTCGGCCGCGGAGAAGAGCTCACCGGGGGCCGCGACAAGTCGTCGATCTTGGCCGACACCGTTGAGGCCGTGATCGGTGCCGCCTACCTCGACGCCGGCGGCGAGGCCGCGACGGATCTCGTGCTGCGCCTGATCATGCCGCTCATGGACAACCCGGAGCGCTTCGGCGCTGCGATGGATCCCAAGACGAGCCTGCAGGAACTGGCCGCAACGCTGGGGCGCGGTGTTCCCAGCTATATCGTCACGGACTCCGGTCCGGACCACTCGAAACGGTTCCGCGCCGTGGTGGTGCTCGGCAAGGAGGAGATCGCCTCCGGCGAGGGCACGAGCAAGAAGCAGGCCGAGATGGCCGCCGCGCTCGACGCCTGGACGCTTCTGCAGCCTTCCTCGCCCCAGGCCTGAGCCGGATGCCGGAGCTTCCGGAGGTCGAGGTCGTGCGCGCCGGGCTCGCGCCCGCAGTGCACGACGCGACCGTGGCATCCGTCACCGTCTTTGACGAGCGTTCGCTGCGCCGCCACCCCGGCCCGAGCGAAGACTTTACCGACCGCCTCATCGGCCGCACTTTCACCTCGGCCATGCGCCGCGGCAAGTTCCTGTGGCTGCCGCTCAAACCGCCGCCCTCCGAGCGTGTGCTTTCGGAAATTCAGGAGAATGGCGCGACTTCCGCCACCGATGTGGTGCGACACGCGGCGACGGCTGACCAGAGTCCTGAATTTCCAACGGAGGCGCTCGTCGTGCACCTGGGGATGAGCGGGCAGGTGTTGCTGCGCGCGCCCGGGGCTCCGGATGACCGGCTCACGCGCATCCGCATCGGGCTGTCGACTCCGGCCCACGGCACCCTGTTCATGAACTTTGCCGACCAACGGATCTTCGGCTCGATGGCGATCGACGAGCTCGTGCCGACCGCGGACGGGCAGCCCGGCGGCTGCGGGTCGGCACTTCCCCTTGTTCCGCGCAGCGTCGCTCACATCGCCCGCGACCCGCTCGATCCTGCCTTCGACGATCGCCGGTTCTTCGCCGCGCTCACCACGCGCCGTACCGGCGTTAAGAGAGCACTACTCGACCAGGCGCTGATCAGCGGCATCGGCAACATCTACGCGGATGAGGCGCTCTGGGCCGCGCGCGTCCACTACGACCAGCAGACCAACACCCTCAGTCGCGCGAGGGCGAAGCTGCTCCTCGCGGAGGTGCGGGCCGTGCTGGCGAAGGCGCTCACCGAGGGCGGCACGAGCTTCGATGCACAGTACGTCAACGTGAACGGGGCGTCCGGCTACTTCTCGCACTCGCTCAGCGCCTATGGGCAGCAGGGAAAGCCGTGCCCGCGTTGCGGTCGGCCGATCGTGCGCGAGCAGTTCATGAACCGAGGGTCGCACTTCTGTCCGCACTGCCAGCGCCTGCGAGTGGTTACGGTCTGACCCCGAGGGCCTGTGCAGCCGGGCCCCATGATCGGCCCGTCAAACGGTCCGACGATCGGTCCCGAGGCCCGGCCGATGAGCACTCGGAACCGATCTCGGGGTGTCAGGGCTGGTCCCCCTGTGCTGCCGCGGCGTCGCCCGCCTCCGAGTCGCTGTTCGCCTGGGCAATCGAGTTGTCCACGTCATTCAGCTCCTGCGTGATGCTGTCGAGATCGTCACCCGCGGTCGGCGCGGCCGACGCCACGGGTGACGACGTGCTCTCGGGTGTTGTCGCCGTGCGGGTAGCGGTGTGACTCGCGCACCCGGTGAGAGCGGCGAGCACGATCGCGGCCGCAGCCAGGCTGCGTAGGTTTTTCACCTCAGTGCTTCGCCGGGCGAAGTGCCGCAACCACGGTCTTGGCGTCCTGCCTCGCCTGCTTCACCGCGGTCCTCGCCGACGTGAGCTTCTGCCTGAGATCCTTCAGCACGTCGTGGTTGGAGTTGTACTGGGCCGGAGTGACAGCGAGAGCGGCCGCCGAGAGCCCGGAGAGAGATCCGCTGGCGTCGGTGATCTGGGTGCTCATGTCGGCGAGGCTCGCCTGGAGCGCCGGGGTGGACTTGGATGCGTCCTTGCCGGCCAGCAGGGCGGCGAGGCGTGACTGTACGTCTGTCAGGCGTGGAAGCACGGCGGAGTCGAGGTTGTCGGCCGCGGCCGCGTAGTGCGCCTGCGGCAGAGCGACGGCGTACACACGGTACGTGGTGAAAATGGTCGTGTAGTCGGCCGCCGCATCCGCCTTCGTGGTGTCCGCGGCGATCTTTGACTGGAGCGACTTCATTCCGCTGAGATCGCTGTTCAGCGTTCCCAGAATCGTTGTCTTGTCGCCGCTACTGAGGTGGGTGTTCGCTGTGATGGTACTGATCCCCGTGGTGAGCGAGGTGATGCGCTGCGCGGTCTTCGCTGCGCCGTCGACCTGGATCTGGGCCAGGGTGCGTCCCGACTTCACGGACGACGAGGTGTCGGCGAACGCGGGTGTCGCGGCGAGACCGATGATGGTCGTGCACGCGAGTGCGCCCGCGATGACGCCGGTGCGCACTGTGGTAGACAGCAGTGGTTTCTTCATGAAGAGCTTCTTTCACTCGAGTCGAGTTGTTCTGACCCACCAACACTGTCTCGGCAATGTTCGGCCACTGCTGCGACTGTGTTCGGGTTGTGTAAACCGTGCGACCGCAAGAAGGGGTGGCGAGGCAGGCCGGGCAGTTCAGCGAAGCGGAAGCGTGACCGTGAACACCGTGCCGTCTGCCGCACTCGACACCGCAATCGAGCCGCCCAGTCGCCCAGTGAGACGCGACGCAATCGAGAGCCCGAGCCCGGTTCCCACAGGGCGGATGTCGCGGTAGCGTTCCCGCAGACTCCCGCGCTCGAAGGCCACAGCCCGGTCATCCGCACTCAGGCCCGGCCCCGCATCCTTCACCTGTACCACCATCACTCCGGGCTGCGTGAGAGCAATCAGGTCGACCGTGCTCGCCTCGGGAGCAACCCGCAGGGCATTCTCGACGAGGCCGTCGATGATCTGCCGCAGCCGCCTGGAATCACTCGTGACCGGTGGCAGCGGTGCGTTCGTGCGCACGGCAACGGCGACGCCGAGCAGGTCGCTCCGGGCCTGCCAGGCATTTTTCACCTCGTGCAGGAGTTCGATGACGTCCACGGGGGCTGAGGTGATCGAGAAGTCGTCCGCCTCAAGCCGGGCGAGTTCGAGCAGGTCAGCGACGAACCGATCGAGCCGCTCTGTCTCACCCACCAGGGTGTGCCCAACCGAGGTGATGTCGGAATCCGCAATCAGCCCGTCCTGCAGCGCCTCCGCGTAGCCGCGCACTGCCGTCAGCGGAGTGCGCAGTTCGTGAGAGATGGAGAGCAGGAACTCGCGCTGGCGGCTTTCACTCGTGGCGAGGGCGGAATCGAGCACGGCGAGGGCATCGGCGACATCGGCCACCTCGCTGGGCCTGTGGGACGCGACTCGAAGACCCCTCTCCCCGGCGGCCATGCGCCTGGCGGTTTTCGCCGTTTCGACGAGCGGCCGGGCCAGCCACCGCGCCAGCAGCGCACCGGCAAGAAGCGCGACCACAATCCCGATTGCCAGTGCGATGTAGATCTGACTCTCGGTCTGGGCGACGCTGGCGGTCACGCTGGTCAGCGGAACCGCGAGCACCACCGCACCACCCGCAGCGGTTCGTTTCGCTTCGACAAGCATCGAACCATCCGCCGCCCTGTGCGTCAAGGAGAGTCGAGTGCCACCGAGCAGGATGCGGATATTTCTCGGCGTGAGATAGGCTGCGGCCGGGCCGGAGGTGGCGCCGTCGCTTGAGATGATCCCCACCTCGGTGTCGTTCAGCGCCAGGTGCACTCGGTTCTCGAGTTGTTGCAGGGTGAGATCAGCGGGCAGGCGGCTGACGAGTTGTGTCTGGGCGCGCAACTGGGCGCGTGCGGCATCGAGCGTGGACTGTTGCACGATCCTCACCGAAACGAACCCGGTCACGAGCACCGCAAGGATCGAGACAGCGACGGTGACGAGTGTGATGCGCCCTCTCAGGGAATGCAGCCAGCGCGACGGCGCGCCATGGGAGCTGCTCATGCTCCCGCCGCGACCGAGTAGCCGGCGCCGCGGAAGGTGACGATGGGGCTTGCGTCGCCCAATTTGGCGCGTAACTGGGCGATATGCACATCGACGGTGCGACCTCCCGAATAATCGGCCTGTCCCCAGACGCTGGCAAGCAGGGTCTCCCTGCTGAAGACCCTGCCCGGCGAGCTCATCAGCTTCGCCAGCAGGTCGAATTCGGTCGCGGTGAGGCTCACGGCGATGCCGCCGGCTTCGACTCGCCGCTGTTCCGGGTAGAGGCGGACGTCGCCGGATGACAGCGTCACCGTCGGCGGGCCGTCGTGCCGCCGAAGCACGCTCTTCACTCTCGCCACGAGCTCGCGGGGGGCAAAGGGTTTGGTCAGGTAGTCGTCGGCCCCGAGTTCCAGCCCGAGAATCCGGTCCACCTCGTCGTCGCGTGCCGTGACGAAGATGATCGGTGTCCAGTCACCGCGTTCGCGAAGAGACCGGCAGACCTCGATTCCGTCCGTGATGGTCAGACCGACATCGAGGACGATCGCGACGGGACTGAGGCGTCGCACCGCGCTGAGAGCAGACGCCCCATCCTTCTCGATGTGCACTCCGAAGCCGGCCTCGGTGAGATACAGCCGCTCGAGGTCGGCGATGGCCCGTTCGTCCTCCGCAATGAGCACGAGCCCTCGACCGTCGACCATGCTGTAATTCAACCGCAGCACCGGCATCCGCGTGGGCAATAGCGCGGTTATTTACAGTCCTCGAACAATCGAGTGAGTGCGGCACGACCCGCGCACTCCGGTACCGTAGACGCAGGTATTGCGCACGCGAGCGAAGGGTGGGCCGTTGTATCTCAAGAGCCTGACCCTCAAGGGGTTCAAGTCCTTCGCTCAGCCCACCACCTTCGCGTTCGAGACCGGCGTCACCTGCGTCGTCGGGCCGAACGGATCGGGTAAGTCCAACGTCGTCGACGCCCTCGCCTGGGTCATGGGCGAGCAGGGGGCGAAGACCCTCCGCGGCGGCAAGATGGAGGATGTCATCTTCGCGGGCACGGCGACAAAGGGTCCGCTCGGGCGCGCCGAGGTCATCCTCACGATCGACAACTCGGATGGCGCGCTTCCGATCGACTACACCGAGGTCACGATCAGCCGCACGCTGTTTCGCAACGGCGGCAGCGAGTACGCGATCAACGGCGAGAGCTGCCGCCTGCTCGATGTGCAGGAGCTGCTGAGCGACTCCGGTCTCGGCCGTGAGATGCACGTCATCGTGGGGCAGGGGCAGCTCGACGCGGTGCTGCGGGCCAGCCCCGAGGAGCGGCGCGGCTTCATCGAGGAGGCCGCGGGCATCCTGAAGCATCGTCGTCGCAAAGAGAAGACGATCCGCAAGCTCGACGCGATGCAGGCGAACCTCACCCGCCTGAGCGACCTCGCCGGGGAGATCCGCAGGCAGCTGAAGCCGCTCGGGCACCAGGCCGAGATCGCGAAGGAGGCCCAGTCGATCGCCGCGATCGTGCGGGATGCCCGTGCGCGCATCCTCGCGGACGACGTTGTCACCCTGCGCACCGCGATCACGCTGCACAGCCGCAGCGAGTCCGAGCGCAAGACCGAGCGCATAGTGCTACAGGAGCAGCTCGACCAGAACAAGCTGCGCGGTCACCGCATCGAGGAGGAGCAGCTCGGCGACTCGGTCGATCTCGCCCGCCGCACCTCTTTCGGACTCGAGTCGGTGCAGGAGCGCCTGCGCAGCCTCTACACGCTCGCGAACCAGCGACTCGCCCTGCTCGGCTCGGAGTCGGAGACGACGGATGCGACCTCCGGCGTCTCGGAGCAGACGGTGGCGGATGCCCGGGCCGAGGCCGCGCGCCTGCGCGAGCAGATCGACCTCACCGAGAACGCGTGGCAGCACGCCCAGGCGGCAACGGCCCTCGCCCGAGCGAACCTCGACGGGCTGGACGAGCACATCGCCCAACAGAGCGCCCTCGTCTCTCGTCACGACCTCGAGATCGCCGGGCTCACCGGCCAGGCCGAGTCCGCCGCGACGAGGCTCGCCGCCGTGCGCGGGGAGGTGCTTCGCCAGCAGAACGCTCTCGATGCGGCGATCGCCCGTCGCGATGCCGCGCAGGCCGAGTTCGCCGAGCTCGAAGCGGATGCCGCGCTCACCGACGCGGGGGAGACCAACCTTGACGCCGCGTACGAGCTCGCGCAGTCCGAGGTGAGCGCGGCGGAGTCCGAGATCGAGCGCCTGCGCGAGGAACTCCACGCGCACGAGCGCGAGCGCGACGCCCTCGCCGGGCGGGCCAGCGCTCTCTCCCTCGCCCTCGACCAGAAAGACGGCTCGACCGCGCTCATCGCGGCGAAGCTCAGGGGTATTCGCGGGCTCGTCGCCGAGCACGTGCAGGTGCAGCCGGGCTTCGAGGCGGCCATCGCCGCCGCCCTCGGATCGCTCGCCGACGCCGTGCTCGCCGACGACAGGAACGCAGGCATCGACGCGCTCGCGTCAGCCGGGGCCGCAGACATGGGCAGGGTCGAGCTGCTGCTCGCCGAGGCCGGAGGGCAGGCCGCCTCGACCTTCGATCTGCCGAGCGGGGTCGTGGCTGCGCACGAGGTCGTCACCGCGCCGTCCGGGGTTCTAGGGCTTCTCGCCGGGGTCGTGATCGCGGACGACCTCGAGGCCGCGCGGGCCGCATGGAAGTCTTTGCCCGCCGCATCCGATGTCACGGTCATCACGAAGTCCGGTGACGTGCTCAGCCGCTATGTGCTGCGGGGTGGCTCCGGAGCCAAGCGTTCCCGGCTCGAACTCGTCGCCGACCGGGATGCGGCGACCGAGCGACTGGGCGAGGTCACCTCCCTCATCGAGCGGGCTCGTTTTGCGCTCGCGGAACACCGCGGGGCACTCGAACTCGCCAAGGAGCAGTCCACCCACGCCCTCGCCGCGCTGCGCGAGTTCGACTCGCAGCTCGCTGCGCGCATGGAGAAGCTCAACCGCGCTCGCGTGCAGGTGGAGGCGGCGCACGGGGAGTCCGAGCGGCTCGAGCGCGCGCTCGTGCTGTCTGCCGACGCGGTGACGGATGCCGCCGCAGCGGCCGAGCGCGCCACCCAGGAACTCGAGGCCGCCAGGTCTCGCCCCCGCCCCATCCTCGACGTCGCTGCCCGCGATGCGCTCTTCGACGAACTCGAGAACGCCAGGGAGCTCGAGGTCGAGGCCCGCCTGCAGGTCGAGACGGCGCGCGAACGCGTGCGCGCGGAGGAGGCTCGGGCCGACGCGCTGCAGCGCAGGCTCGAGGCCGAACGCGCCCAGGCGGAGGAGGCGGCGAGGCGTGCGGTCATCCGTCGTCGCCAGGTCGAGGCCGCGGAGCGGGTCGTCGCAGCGCTGCCCGCCGTGATGGACTCCGTTGATCGGTCCGTGTCTGAGGCGCGGGTCGAACTCGCGACCCGCGAGAACGATCGCGCGGCGCAGAACGAAGAGCTGGCCGCGTTGCGCCGGGACGAAGCCGTGCTGCGCGAGCGTCTCACCGCCGTCAGCGAGACGGTGCACGGGCTCGAGATGCAGGTCTATGAGAAGAAGCTGCAGCTCTCTTCGCTGCTTGAGCGCGCGGGCGAAGAGCTCGGCCTCGTCGAGGACGTGCTCGTGGCCGAATACGGCCCCGAGCAGCTCGTGCCGCTCGATGCCGCCCTCATCGAAGCGCCCGCGCCTGCTGCCTCCGTTCCTGCTGCGTCTGTCGCCCAAATGAAGGAGTCGCCAGACGCCACCCCCGAGATTCCGGGGGAGGACGATCCGCGAGAGCGCTCCACTCCTTCATTTGGGCGAGAAGACGACGACGCAGAGAACGACGGGACAGGGAACGACGACGCCGGGGACGCGACGGATGCCGACGGCGGTGGCGACGCATCCGCCGAACCGCAGGGCGTGCGCTTCGTTCGCGCCGAGCAGGAGACCCGTCTCGCGAGAGCCGAGCGCAAGCTCGCACAGCTCGGCCGGGTCAACCCGCTCGCTCTCGAGGAGTTCGACGCGCTCGAGCAGCGGCACAAGTTCCTCACCGAGCAGCTCACCGACCTCACGAACACGCGCAAGGATCTCCTCACGATCATCGAGGAGATCGACGAGAAGATGCAGGACATCTTCGCGAGCGCGTTCGACGACACGAGGGCGGCGTTCAACGAGGTCTTCCCGATCCTGTTCCCTGGCGGCACCGGCAGCATCCATCTCACCGATCCGGAGAGCCTGCTCACGACGGGTATCGAGGTCACGGTGAAGCCCGCGGGTAAGAAGATCGAGCGCCTGTCACTGCTCTCGGGCGGTGAGCGTTCCCTCGCCGCGGTCGCCCTGCTCATTGCGATCTTCAAGGCGCGCCCCAGCCCGTTCTACATCATGGACGAGGTCGAGGCCGCGCTCGACGACGCCAACCTCGGCCGCCTGCTCACGATCTTCGAGGACCTGCGCCAGGCATCCCAGCTCATCGTGATCACGCACCAGAAGCGCACGATGGAGATCGCGGATGCCCTCTATGGCGTCTCGATGCGGCAAGACGGAGTGAGCGCGGTCGTCGGCCAGCGCGTCGCCCACGAAGCCGCCAGCTGACTCGCGCTCGTCCGTTCTGCGCGCGGTTCACTTTCGCCCAGAGCCCCCGTTCGCGCCGAGCGTGCCCACCTAATCGCGACCGAACGGGCACGCTCGGCGTGAACGGGCACGTTCGGCGAAGAAAGCGGTCGCCACACACCATAGACTTGCGCGATGACCGAGGTGGATGTCGTCCAGCGCAAGGTCGTACGCACCCTCGTCGGCGCCCAGATTCTCGGTGGCATCGGGCTCGGCGCGACCGTCTCCGTTGGGGCGCTCCTGGCGGCCGACGTCTCGGGATCGCCCGCCTGGTCCGGGATGGCCGCCACGATGAGCACGCTGGGTGCCGCACTGCTCGCGGTGCCACTCGCGCGGGCCGCCCAGGCCCGCGGACGCCGAGTCGCGCTCGCGGGAGGCTCCATTCTCGCGGCGTGCGGTGCGCTGCTCGCGGTGGTCGCTGCGGCGCTCGGATTCTTCCCTCTGTTACTGGTCGCGCTTGCGATGGCCGGGGCGTCATCCGCCACCAACCTGCAGGCGCGATTCGCTGCGGTCGACCTGGCCGAGCCCGGCAAGCGCGCGCGGCAGCTCTCCGTCGTGGTGTGGTCGACCACGATCGGCGCCGTGCTCGGCCCGAACCTCATCGGGCCGGGCGAGGCGATTGGCGGCGCGATCGGGCTTCCCGCTCTCACCGGTCCGTTCGTGTTCACGGTGAGCGCGCAGCTCGTCGCGATGGCGGTGTACTTCGCGGGGCTGAGGCCCGACCCGCTGCTCACGGCGATGGAGCGCGCGCCGCTCGCTGCCGGCATCCGTCCGAAGCACGGCTTCGCGAGCCTTCGCGTCACGCCGGGAGCGCGCTACGCGGTCGTCGCGGTCGCGCTTAGCCACACGACGATGGTCGCGATGATGTCGATGACGCCCGTGCACCTCTACGAGCACGGCGCGACCCTCGAGATCGTGGGCTTCACCCTCAGCCTGCACATCGCCGGAATGTACGCGCTGTCTCCGGTCTTCGGCTGGGCCGCAGACCGCTGGGGACGCATCCCCATTGTTCTCTGGGGCCAGGGCCTGCTGCTCGCGTCGCTCATCGTGGCCTGGACGCAGAGCGATTCGGATGTATGGGTCGCCGTGAGCCTGATCCTCCTGGGCCTCGGCTGGTCGGCCTCCACTATCGCCGGGTCGACTCTCGTGGCCGAGTCCGTGCCCTTGGATGACCGGGCGGGCCTGCAGGGCGTCTCCGACCTCCTGATGAACGCGACCGCCGCGGTCGGGGGCGCGCTCGCCGGGCCGGTGCTCACGCTGCTCGGATACTCGGGGCTGGGCGTCGTCTGCATGACGCTCGTCGCCGTCGTGGTCTGCTGGACGCTCGCGCGGCAGCGCGCGCTGCGGCGGGCTGCTGGTCACACGGCGTCGCTGGTCGAGTAGGTCGCCGTCCTGGTGGTCCCGCGTCCCGCCGGCGCCCGTCCCGCTGGTCGAGTAGGTTCTGCGCCGTTGCTTAAGTAGGTCGCCGTCCCGCTGGTCGAGTAGGCCGCCCGCGGCCGTATCGAGACCTGTCGTGCCTGCCCCTGACTCCCGCGCTGGCACTGACCGCGCGTCAGCCGCAACCCGCCCATTGCGACATAAGGTGAGTGCGAAACTCCCGCACTCACCATTTGCCGCAACGCGATGCCCGCAGGTACCGCCAGGCGAGCCCTGTGGAAAATCCCTGCAGCGTCGGCGGGATTGCCCTACCGTCTTTGCTATGCGAATTTTCCCTCGACAGCGCGCACGCGCCGTGACCGGGATGCTCGCGGTCGCCACGTGCGCACTCCTGCTGACCGGATGCGCACAGCCAGACCCGGTCGTCACGCCGCGCGCCACCTCGACCGTGAAGCCGCTCTTCGCCTCTGACGCGGACGCCCTCGCCGCCGCCACGAAGGCCTATGCCGCCTACCTGAAGATGTCGGATTTGATTACGTCGCAAGGCGGCGCAGATCCGTCAAGAATCGACGCAGTGGCAGCCGGAGAGGCTTCGCGTGATGCGAAGTTGGGGTTCGAGAAGTTCCAGCAGAAGAAATACCACAGCCAGGGCGAATCTGCATTCGACACTTCTTCCATTCAGCAAGTCGACGATTTCGGCGATGGAGTTGCGCGTATTAGTTCATACGTCTGTCTGGATGTTTCTGACGTGAAAGTGCTCGATTCCGACGGTGTAAATCACACGCCTTCCGCGCGCGAAAATCGACTGCCATTGCAAATCACAGTCGAAGCTGATTCCGGGCCTCAGTCGCTAAAACTAATCAGGAGTGAGTCTTGGTCCGGAAAATCTTTTTGCTGACGCCAGCCATTGCGCTGCTGTTGTGCGTCAACTGTGCGAACGTTTCTTTCGCGAGTGCTCCAGGCTGCGCGGCATCGTCAGCCGTTCTCGGTGAGTGCCCGGAAGCAACCGCGCAAATCAACAACGGCGGCGTCGACGTCTCGGCGTCGAAGGGCACGCCTGGCAGCGGAGGCGAGTCCAGTAAGGGCACGGGCAGCGCAGCCGACGTGCCTCCACCTCCGCCGCCGCGCCCGCCGAACACCAGAGAGCCGCGCGATTACTACACCGTCACGCTTCCGGTGAAGATCTCCGACCTCGTGAACTTCAAACCGGCGCCCGGCGTGGACCACATGGAACCAAACGGGTGGATAATCGTCGGACTCGACACGAACTTCTACGCCACGGTGCAGTCCCAGGTGCTGACCGGCGAGCTGCTCGGCCAGCAGGCATCCGTGCGATTCACGCCCGTCGGTTATCGCTGGAGCTACGGCGACGGCACGAGCGCGAGTCTCACCACGCGCGGTGCCACCTGGGCGGCCCTCGGCATCCACGAGTTCGACCCGACCCCGACCAGTCACGTCTACACGCAGCCGGGTAGCTACGACATCGATCTCACCGTCTACTTCGCGGCGGAGTACCAATATGCGGGCGGAATCTGGGTGCCCGTGATCGGAACGCTCGCAGTGCCCGCGAACCGGTTGCACGCCACCGCGGGCGACGCGAAAACGGTGCTCGTCGAGCGCGATTGCAGCGTTCCTCCGAGAGGTCCGGGATGCTGAAACCCTGGTGAGGGAGCCTCTAAGTCTCCCGTCGGCACGCTCACAGCACGCGCAAATAGAATGTTCAGGTTGGCGATGGATGCTAGCAGCGCTTGGAAGGAGCAGCACCACATGACCGACATTCCACGGGACCCGAACGAGGGCTCCACACCAGCAGAAGACGCATCCCAGGCGGACACCCCCGCCGAGATTTCTCCCGCCGCGACGGCAGCGGAACAGGCTCAGGCGTCCGAGCAGACCACGTCGAACGCAGACGTTCCCGAACAGGCGGCATCCGTGGCCGCGAATCTCGTCGCGGAGCCCGCGCAGGCAACGCCAGGGCAGGCAACCGCAGAGCAGCCAACGGCCGAGCAGCCCACCGAAGAACTTTCCCCAGATGCCGTGTCGACGACTTCGGCTGGTCCCGCGGGTCCGCTGGCGGGATCCGGCCCGGCACGCAGCTGGGCAACCCCCGCAGCCGCAGCATCGCCCCGCCGCTCCAGGACGGTCGGCCTCGTGGCCGCGCTCGCCGTCGGTGCCCTCGTCGGTGGTGTCGCCGGTGCCGGCGTCTACGCGCTCGCAACGAATGGCAATCAGGGCGTGCAGACCACCACGAGCACGGCGGTCAACCCGGCGAACATCACGGTCAACGACCGCGACAACGCGACCCTCATCACCAAGGTCGCCGCCCAGGCCACCCCCTCGGTCGTCACTATCAGCGTCACGGGTACGAACTCGGCGGGCACCGGATCCGGTGTCATCCTGAGCAAGGACGGCTACATCCTCACAAACACCCACGTCGTCACGCTCGACGGCGAGGTCGCACATGCCAAGGTCAAGGTGGAGACCTCGGACGGACACCTCTACAACGCCAAGGTCATCGGCACCGACCCGATCTCCGACCTCGCTGTCGTCAAGGTCGACGGCGTGAACAACTTCCAGCCGCTCCAGTTCGCCGACTCGAGCAAACTGAACGTGGGTGACACCGCGATCGCGATCGGTGCACCGCTCGCCCTGTCGAACACGGTCACCAACGGCATCGTGAGCGCGCTGAACCGCAGCATCACGATCGCGTCCTCTGCCGTGCCAGACAACAACAGCGATAACAACAACAACGACAACAACGGCAACGGCCCGTTCGACTTCTGGCAGTTCGGAACGCCGAACAACGGCCAGCAGCAGAGCACGGCGCAGAGTTCGATTGCCCTGGCGGTCGTGCAGACCGACGCAGCGATCAACCCCGGTAACTCGGGTGGCGCGCTGCTCGACACCGACGGCAAGGTCATCGGCATCAACGTCGCCATCGCGAGTGCGGGGTCTGGATCCTCCGGGTCCTCGACCTCGGGCAGCATCGGCGTTGGCTTCGCCATTCCGTCCAACTTCGCCAAGCGCATCGCAGACGAGTTGATCGCCAACGGCAAGGCCACTCACGGCCTGCTCGGGGCATCCGTCTCGGATGTCACAGACCTGCCGGAGACCGCGAGCAGTACCGTCGTCGGCGCGAGCATCGTGGATGTCACGAACGGCGGCGCTGCGGCGGCCGCCGGCCTGCAGAAGGGCGACATCGTCACGAGCTTCAACGGCGTCCCGATCGGTGGCAAGACCGATCTCACCGCGCAGGTGCGAGTGCTCGCCGCTGGCGCGAAGACCCAGCTGAACTACGTTCGGAACGGTAAGACCTACACGGTGAACGTCACGCTCGGCTCCCTCAAGTAAGCGCAGACCGCACAGACGACGGTACGGAAACCCCTCCCCGGGGTTTCCGTACCGTCGTTTCGCTGCTGGTAGGCTCGTCATCCACCCACCTCACCGCATTGGATTACATGGCTGCCACAGGAAAAGCCCTCCCGGGAATCTCCTACGTCATGCCCGTGCTCAACGAGGTCTCCTATGTCGAAAACGCCGTACGCACCGTTCTCGCCCAGGATTACGAGGGCGACAAAGAGATCGTGCTCGCCCTCGGGCCCTCAACGGACGGCACCGACGCGCTGGTAGAGCGCCTCGTCAAGGCAGACGCCCGCATCCGCACCGTCCACAATCCGGATGTCGACATCCCGGTCGGCCTCAACCTTGCGATCGCCGCGAGCACCAATCCGATCATCGTGCGGGTGGACGCACACTCAGAGCTCGAGCCCGGCTACACGCGGGCCGCCGTCGACACCCTCGACCGCACCGGCGCGGCCAACGTCGGCGGCGTGATGCTCGCCCGAGGCAAGACCCCGTTCCAATCCGCCGTCGCCCGCGCCTACAACAGCAAGTTCGGTCTCGGCGGAGCGCGCTACCACGGGGGAGCGACGGAGGGCCCGGCGGAATCCGCGTATCTCGGCGTGTTCCGCAGGGAGGTCCTCGAACAGGTCGGCCTCTTCGACGAGTCGATTCGCCGAGGGGAGGACTGGGAACTCAACCTGCGCATCCGCGCCGCAGGGCACATGGTCTGGTTCGACCCGAGCCTCAAGGTCAGCTACTGGCCGCGCGAGAACTGGCGCAAGCTCGCCAGGCAGTTCTTCGCCACCGGGGTGTGGCGCGGCGAACTCGTGCGTCGCTACGGCGGGCGTAACCCGTGGCGGTTCTTCGCACCGCCGCTGCTCGTGCTCGCGGTCGTGGTCAGCCTCGTCATTGCGGCGCTACAGCTCACGGGCGCGCTACATGGCTGGCTGAGCCTGGTCTTCGGCGTCGTCTACCTGGCTCCGATCGCCTACCTGCTGCTGATTCTCTGGGTGAGCCTCGTTCAGGATGAGGTGGCGGCGTGGAAGAATCGCTGGCTGTTCCTGCTCGTGCTGCCCACGATGCACCTGAGCTGGGGCACCGGATTCATCGTCGCGCTCCTGCGTGGCGCACGCGAAATCACCGACACCTCCCGCACCGGCATCTGAGCTCGACCAGCGTCAGTGCAGCAGGCCCTCGCGCAGCACGCGCGCGATGACCCGCTCCGCCGCGTGGCCGTCGTCGCGGGGATTGAAGCGCTCCCGCCACGCGGCGTACCGCTCGGCGTATTCGTCGCCACGGGCATCCGCGCCTCGCACAAGCGCGACCAGGTCGTCGGAGCTGCGTGCGACAGGTCCGGGAGCGACGGGGATGAAGTCAAAGTAGAACCCGCGCAGCACCTCGCGATAGCGGTCGAGGTCGGGCGTGAAGAAGAAGATCGGCTTGCCGGTGACGCTGAAGTCGAACATGACCGAGGAGTAGTCGGTGATGAGCGCGTCCGCGACGAGGAACAACTCCGACACGTCGGGGTAACTCGTCACGTCGATCACGCCGCCCGCGTGCACGTCGGTTCCGGGTTGCAGGGTGCGGGAATGGCCGCGGATGAGCGTGACATACTCCTCGCCGAGCTTCCGGGTGAACGTCGCCACGTCGAGGTGGTCGACGTGGTCGGGGCGATCGTCACGCCAGGTGGGGGCGTAGAGCAGCACCTTCGCGCCATCCGGTATCCCGAGCTTCGCGCGCACGGCCGCGGCATCGCCGGTCAGAAGCACGTCGTCCCGCGGATACCCCTCTTCCCAGATCGGCCCGCGAAAGAGATAGGCACGGCGGAAGATGCGACTCGCGTAGGAGTTCTGCGACAGCAGGATGCTCCAGCGCGCGCGTTCGCGCAGCGTCGCCAGAGCGGGCCTCGGCCGCAATCCGCGGCGGGTGAGGGCGAGCCGCTTGAGCATCGTGCCGTGCCAGGTCTGCAGCACCCTCTGGTGGCGGCGCTTACGGTAGCGGTTGCGCAGCCAGTCGTTGATGACGATGAGCCGTGCCGAGCCACGAATGCGCCACCACTCCTCGCTGCCCTCGATGAGCGCGATCGACCCCCGGGGCACCGCCACCGAGGCATCGCGCACGCCCCAGTACCGCGGGATGTCCGGCCGCGCGATCGCGAGCGCCCGGTCGAGCGCGAGCGGGTTGCACGACGCGTTCTGTCCGTAGAAGCTCTCGAAGAACACGGTGTTGAGCGGCTCGTAGTCCGTGCTCCGGTAGTGTGCCTCGAGCCTCGCCTGGTTCTCTCTCCCGTGCTCCTCGTCGGTAAGGGGTGCGGAGAAGGCGATCGTGACCGTGTCATCGGCGGCGTCGAAGGCGATCCTGAACTGGCCGGGCACCAGGGCCGACGCGGGAAGGACGCCGTCGAGCGAGAGCGGCGGCTCGAAGCAATAGTTGCCGGAGGGTGGGGCAGCTGCGGCGTCACCCCAGCGGGACTTCCGCAGCGGCACCGTCGCGCTCCACCGGTCCCCGCTCCGGGTCACGGATGCCTCGAGCCGGATGCGCGAGCCGACAACCGCGAGCGAGGCGGGAGCCGCTCCGACTCCCTCAACCGCGAGCGTCGGATTCTCGCCCGCGTGCAGCACCAGGGCATCCGCGGGGATCGGGGCGCCGACTGGCGTTGCGGTCATGCTTGCTGGCTCTCTCAGTCGGGCGAGTATTTCTGAATACACTCTGGCAGTACTCGCGCCGTCCCGGAAGCTGTGACACTCCAGCGCGAGACGCTCGCTGTGGAGCTCGAAACGACGCCGGGACTGCGGGTCGTCGTCGAGCCGCGCGAGCAGTTCCAGAAGCGCTGTCCACGACGCCACGGCGGTGCCGCCGCTGAACTTCTCGTAGGGCTCGTAGAGGCCGCGCGTCGCCACGTAACGCTCCACGTCCGGCGCGAGATAGACGATCGGGCGCCGGGTGAGCGCGAAGTCGTAGGCGACCGAGGAATAGTCGGTGATGAGGAGGTCGATCGCGGGGAGCACGGGGGTGACGTCGTTCTGAGCGGCCGCCGTGAGCATCCGAATCCTGGAGGAGACGGCTGGCCCGTCGTCGTAGGTGCCGACGCTGTGCGGGTGCGGGCGGAGTACGAGTCGCGAGTCTGTCGCCTCAAGATATGTGGCGAGCGCCTGCCATTCCGCCGCGCTCGGAACGCCCGGATCCGTCTCGCCATCGCGCCAGGTCGGTGCGTACAGCAGCAGGCGGGAGTCCCCGAGTTCGCCGAGGGAGCGCGTGAGCAGCTCGCGGGCGGCCGCGCGGCGCGATTCCTCCGACCCTGCCAGCAGCACGTCGTCGCGCGGGTCGCCCGTGACGATCACGCGGTCTTCCGTGAGGCCGAAGGCGGTGCGCAGGCGGGCAGCGGAGTACTCGGATGCCGCGGGCAGCATCCGAATCGACGCCGCGTTCCGCCGGTACAGCCCTCGGAGCACGCGCCGCAGCGCCGCGGGCCCGCCGAAGGTGACGGGAGAGTCGAGCTGGATGCGCTTGAGAGGGATGCCGTGCCACAGCTGAACGATGAACGCGCCGCGCATGCCGAACCGGTTGGCGTCCCCGAGCCCGTGTGTCACCGCGACGAGCTCGGCGCGCAGGGTGCGCCTGAACCCTGCCCAGCTCGAGCGCAGCACGCTCGGCAGCCCAAGTGCGTTCGCGCGGCGCAACTCGTCGGCGTCGCGAGCGAGCCAGGTGATTGAGAGCGCGGGGCCTTCGTGCGCCGCGTGGAGCGCGAGAGCGAGCGACCCCTCACCGAGACCCGAGCCGCACGCGAACACCCAGCTGCCGCGGCGGCGTGGCACCACGAGACTGGCTATGCCGCCAAGGGCATACAAGGGGGCGGAGAGGAGCTTCTTCGCGTTTCCCCTGGCGAATGTGAAGCGGGCCACGACTCGTGCACCCTCCGAATTCGGCGGCAGAGATCCCGCCGTGCGTGCTGAACTGATCGGCTTGAGCCTAGCAGCGGGTGTCGCTCTTTCCTTGGGAGAGATGAAGCTGCTTCATAGGAATGACTGGTTTAATCGACGGGTGAGTTTACGCAAAGACCTTCGAACCGCCGTGAAAGTCGTCCGAAAGCTGATGCGTTCCCGTGCCGCGCGCCGCGAGCTCGCGCTGCGCAGGCTCGAACTTCCTCGCCCGGCCGCCGGCAGCATCCAGATCGCCGTGTATTTCGCGGATGCGAAGGTCAACATGTACCAGATCCGCCAGTGGTACGCGCCGCTCGCCGAACTCGCGCAGGAACATCCGGTGGCGATCATCTCGCGCTCGCCCACCGCGGCGCTCACGCTTCTGGAGGAGTCACCGATCCCGGTCGTGTACCGCCGCACGATCGCTGACCTCGAAGGCTTCATCGCCGAGCAGGATCTCAAGATCGTGTTCTACGTGAACCAGAACTCCAAAAACTTCCAGATGATGCGCTACGGGCGCATGTGGCACGTTTTCATCAACCACGGTGAGAGCGACAAGATGTACATGACCACGAACCAGTTCAAGGCCTACGACTACAGCCTCGTGGCGGGACAGGCCGCGCGCGACCGGCTCTCGCGCAAGCTCTGGGACTTCGATGTCGAGCACCGCACGAAAATGATCGGACGCCCGCAGGCCGATCACTTCGCGGGCACACTGCCGTATACCCCCGACGACCGCACGGTCGTGCTCTACGCGCCGACCTGGGAGGGCGATCGGGATGCCGCGGCCTACAGTTCGGTCGTGTCACACGGCGAGGCGCTGGCTGCCGCCGTGCTCGCGAGCCCACGGCACCGGCTCATCTATCGCCCGCATCCGCGAACCGGCGTTCTCGACACGGAGTACAAGCGTGCGAACGCGGCGATCATCGCGGCGATTGCGGCCGCGAATGCCCAGGATGCCTCTGTCCGGCATGTGTACGACAATGGCCCGACCCTGGGCTGGCAGCTTGCCGCGGCAGACGTGGCAATCACGGATGTCTCGGCCATGGTCTACGACCGCCTCGCGGTGGGCAAGCCACTGCTCGTCACTCGCCCCGTGGCCGCGACGGCAGACGTTGACGAGGACGGCTACCTCGGCTCGGCGGAGTGGCTGCACAGCCGGGATGCGTCGAACGTGCTCGCGCTCGTGGACCGGGTGCAGCATGACGAGGAGGCGCGCAAGAACCTCGAGTTCTGGGTGGAGCGACACTTCGGCGACACCACGCCCGGCGTGACGACGCAGCGGTTCCACGCGGCGGTCGAGGCGCTCATCACCGAGTGGGATAAACACGCGCTCATTCACGCGGAGGATCGCAGGGCGCGCGAGTCCGACCCCTTCGACGAAGACGACGACAACGACTGATCCGCCGGTCGAGTAGCGCGGCACGCGCGTATCGAGACCTCACCGACGAGTTAGTCGGCCTCGAATCTTCGCGATGCGGCCCTCCCGCGGTTCCCGCACCCCCGCCTCGAGGTTCAGCGGGAACGCCACAGGAGCCGGTCCGAACGCGCTTCGCGAACTGTTCACGACCTTGCGCCCGAGCAGGTGATTACCCGTCCCGCCGATGACGGCGCCAATCCCGAACGGCATGACTCGCCCGATCGCGCCACTCGCGGTGTTGCGCGCGAAGCGCTGGATGAACGACTTCTTCACGCGGTCCGCGATCTTCCCCATGAACGCCTGCGGCACGTTGCGCCCGATCACGGTGCCCCAGAACTTCGTGCGCGTGACCTCCTCGCCCGCCATCTGCGCAGCGAGGTTCTTCACGAGATCGCTGCCCGAGGTGCCGAGCATCATCGCCATCACGATCGTGCGTGCGCGGTCGGGGTCGGTCACGGCGATGCCGTGGATCTCGGTAATCGACTGCGCGAAGAGCGCACTGGTTTCCAGAAACCCGGCGGTTTCGACGCCGCTGAGCGCGAGGCTGATGCCCGTTCCCACCCCCGGGATCACGGCGGTAGCACCGACACCCGCGCCTCCCGCGGTGACGGCGGCGAGGTAGCGGCGCTCCAGGATTCGAATGACCTGCGCCGGTGTCGCATCCGGATTGCGTCGACGGATGCTGCGCACATGAGCCAGCACCACTGGCCGTTGCGTGGTGAGCAGCCGGTCGAAGCCGCGCACCGCCATCGGATGTGGCACGGCCTGCGGCAGTTCGAGCTCGTTCACGGAGCCCCTCTCGGTTGGGTAGTCAATCATAGGCAACTCGACTCCCCACTGCCCGAGTAGCGCGTACGGAGGAACTTTTTGCGGTTTGGCCCAGAATGAAGGAACTTTTGCGCCTGCACAAGCGTTTTCTCCTTCTTTCCAGCGCTTCTGCCTCTGGAGGCTCGCATAGCTCCAGCGCGCTGCTCGACCAGCGTCAGCTAAGCCTCACTATCCTTCAGAATGTTGAGGGGCGGCAATGACGCGACGATGCGCACCGTCTCGACGCTCACGCGGGTGATGCGCTTGACGAGGTCGACGATGTAGCGCGGGTCGCCGTGCTCGCGGCCCCAGTCGTTGGGGTCGTTGACGATGCCGCTCGCCTTGTCTGTCTTGATCTGGTACCGCTCGAGAATCCAGTCGAGCGCACTCCGCGATCCGAGCATGTACTCGTGCGCCTCGTCCGGGATGCCGCGCAGCTCCAGGTGCTCGTTCACGACCACCCGAGACTTGTCGAGCTTCGGCCGCTTGCCGCCGTAGTGCATCTTCACCACGTGCAGCAGTTCGTCGTCGCTTCCGCCGGTCGAGCCCGTTCCGCTGGTCGAGCCTATCGAGACCTTCCCGTCAACGACTTCCTCCAGCGGCCACGGCTCGATCGTCTCGTAGCCCAGGTGCAGCTCCGACAGCCCCCGCCCGGCCTTCGCGAACGCCCAGAAGTCCGTCACCTTCGGGATGCGCGGCAGCATCTTCTTGAGGTCGGCCGCGAACCGCTCGCGATACTCGGGGGAGTGCAACAGCCCGTACACGAAGAAGAAGATGTCGTCCTTGGTGACCTCGGCGCCATAGCTGGACCGATAGTCCGCGAGAATGCCGTCGGTCACGTTGTCGACGCGCGTGTACTCGGTCGCGTCCTCGCCGTCGAACCCGCCGAGCTGGTTCTCGTCGACCACGCGCTTCTCGTAGGAGTACCGCGGGAAGAATTGGCTGTTAGATTGTGCGCCAAAAATGGAATAGTCGGGGATTGAGTCGAGCATAAGAGTGGAAAACGGGACTGCTGCACCGCCACCGGTCAGTACGAACCCAAAGTTTGGCACTTGGGGATCGGGAAAGAAGCGCGGCAGGAGACGGATCTGATCAAGGACAGACGAATCGAAGTACAGGTGTTGCTTTGTGAAAGCGCGGTAGGTGCTCGTGGTCATTAGCGGGGCGGAGTATGACAATCGACGTCCGTTTGAGATTCTTCGTACGTCGTCGCGATTCCAACTGATCTTCGTGGGGTCGTTGTTGCGGGACCAAAGTTCATTGCTGCCCGCGTTTTGGTAATCGATGAGCTGTTCGTTATAGAAGGCGACCATTCGTTTGAGGTTATGTTCGGTCCGAAGTCGTGAAAAGTTATTCACCCAGGCGTCGCGTGCTGTAACCAGCCCTGCTGAATAGTTCGCGGCAATTCGAGACTCACCGCGATTCTCGGCATCCTTGGACGCGAGTAGAAGGGAGGAGCCGAAGGCACTATCGCGTTGACTGATCCAGTCGCCGTCGTCGTTCGGCGTGAGTTCCTCCCACGGGACTGATTCCAACGCTCCGAACTTTTTGACTGCGGCCAGCTTTTGCTCGCGCGTGAGGTAGTCACCGATGTCGCGATAGTGGATCGCGCCGCTCGATTCGCCATCCGGATTCTTGACTAGCAGCGCAATGACAATCGTCGCGCGGCTACCGGCGCCGAAGACTTTGCCGCCCTCCTTGCGGGACTGTTCACCCGCCGTGCGCTGGTTGCCCCGAAGGTTGAACACGTACAGGTCACTGAACTCTTCCGCGAGCACCTTGCGCAGGCCGTCGGCAGTGTTTCCGTCGAGGAACCCTCCGTTGGTGACGAAGCCGATCACGCCCCGGGATGCAATCCTGTCGCTCGCCCAGCGGATGGCTCTGATGTACGAGTCGTAGAGGTTGTTCTTGTTCTGCGCGGTCGACAGGGCTGCGTAGGTGTTCTTGATCCGCGCGTCCAGCGTCGGGTAGCTCACGTTCTGGTTGTCGTCGTTGCCCGACGACTGCCCCACGGAATACGGCGGGTTGCCCACGATGACCGTGATCGGCAGCGACTTCTGCTTGATCACGCCCGCGTTGTTCTCGACGAACACGCCTTCCTCGTCGAGCGTGTCATCCGCCTCGAAGTTCTGGAAGGTATCGGTGAGCAGCACGCCGTCAAACGGCACGTAGTTGCCGCCCATGCGCGAGTGATACGCCTCCTCGATGTTGACGGCGGCGACGTAGTAGGCGAGCAGGTTGATCTCGTTGGCGTGCAGCTCCTCCCGGAACTTGTGCGGCAGCTGCGCATCCGAAATCAGATCAGAGTGGATGAGCTGCGCGATGAACGTTCCGGTGCCCACGAACGGGTCAAGAATGTGCACACCCTTGGCCCCGAGCGATGAGTCGAACTGCTCACGCAGGATGTCGTCCACGCTGCGCAGGATGAAGTTCACGATCTCGGTCGGTGTGTAGACGATGCCGAGGCGCTCGCTCGCCTTCTTCATTGCAACGGAGAAGAAGCGCTGGTAGAGGAGCTTCAGAAAGTCCTGCTTGCCTGAGGCGTCCTTGATGCCGCGCACCCGCGTGCGCACGCTGTCGTAGAAGCCGTCGAGCCCGGCCAGCTCGGTGTCGAGGTTCGCGCCGTGCAGCGCGTTCAGCATCCCCTGCATCGTCTGCGCGACCGGGTTGTGCTTGGTGAAGCTGAAACCGTCGAAGAGCGCGTCGAGCACGGGCTCGGTGATGAGGTGCTGCGAGAGCATCTCGAGCGCATCGTGCTCGGTGACACCCTTGTTCAGGTTCGCCTGCAGCCCGCCGACGAAGCGGTCGAACTCGCCGCGCACCTCGGGGTTCGAATCGAGCAGGCCCTGGATGCGCAGGGTCTGCGCCGCAGCCACATCCGCGACGCTCGATGCCCAGTTCTCCCAGTACTCGCGCTCGCCAACCTTCTGCACGATCTTCGCGTAGACGGCGGTGCGCCACTCCTCGCCGAGCGGCGTGAAGTCGAGGGGCACCTGCACTGTGCCGTCGGCATTAGTCGATCCGCCGCTCGGCTCGAACGACCGCATGCCGATGACCTGCACCTGGTCGTCTTTCGTGGCCCGGTTCAGCTCGAACTGGTTGATCTTCGCTTCGAAGCGCTCATCGTGAGCGCGGAGTGCGCGAAGCACCTCCCAGACGACCTTGTATTTCTTGTGGTCGTCGAGAGCGACATCCGCCTCGACGCCCGCGGGCACCGCGATGGGCAGGATGATGTAGCCGTAGTGTTTGCCCGCGAGCTTGCGCATGACCCGGCCGACGGACTGCACGACGTCCACCTGGCTGTCGCGCGAGTTGAGGAAGATCACCGCGTCGAGGGAGGGCACGTCGACGCCCTCGCTCAGGCAGCGGGCGTTGTTCAGGATGCGCGTGGCATTGCCCGGGGCTTCCGCCTTGAGCCAGTCGAGCAGCGCCGTGCGCTGCATCACGTTCATGGTTCCGTCGACGTGCTCCGCCTGCATGACGAGCGGGTTGTCGCCGTTCTGGAGGGATGCAGGGATCGTCGCGTTCTCTGTGAGCATCGCGGTGACCTTTTTGGAGTCCTTGATCGAGCGCGAGAACGCCACCGCGCGGCGCATCGGTGCGCGGTCGTCCTCCGCGAGGCCCTCGACGCCGGACTTTGCGAGCGCCTTGTAGATGCCGGCGATGCGCGCGGCATCGTCGATGTTCAGCTCGTTGTTGTCATCGGCGAACTGCTGCTGGAACTCGGCCGAGACGGCATCCTGGCTCACGGCGAGCACGAGCACCCGGTAGTCGGTGAGCAGGTCGTGCTCGACCGCCTCGCCGAAGCCGAGCCGGTGGAACTCCGGGCCGAACACCGCAGTGTCGTCCATGCTCGCGAGCTCGACCGCGGCATCCTTCGCCTTCGACTTCACGGACTCGCCGAAGATCTTCGGTGTGGCCGTCATGTAGAGGCGCTTGCGGGCGCGGATCTTCGTGTTGTCGTGCACTCGCACGAAGTGGGACTCGTCCTTACCGAAGACCCCGGTCGTGCGGTGCGCCTCATCGCAGATCACGAGGTCGAACTCGGCCAGGCCGGCGTCCTGCGCCGCGCTCACCACGTCGATCGACTGGTAGGTCGAGAAGAAGACCGTGAGTCCCTCGCTGTTGCTGCCCTTCTGCACCTCGGCGATGAGGTTCGGGGCGTTCGTCGTCGCGGGGAAGGCGAGATCGGTGAGGGTGAAGTCCTCCGAGTTGCGGCCGACCTTGGTGTCGGAGCAGATCGCGAAGGCGCGCAGCGGCATGGCACGCTCGGCCGACCACTCCTTGAGCGTCTGCGAGAGCAGGGCGATCGAGGGCACCAGGAACAGCACGGAGCCGCCGACACCGACCACCTTCTCTGCGATGCGCAGGCTGGTGAACGTCTTGCCTGTGCCGCAGGCCATGATCAACTTGCCGCGAGCCTCATCTTCGAAGCCGGCTTCGACATTCGCCAGCGCTTCTACCTGGTGCTGCCGCAACCGCTTCGTCGACGCCCGATGCAGCTCGTCAGGCTTCGCAAGTGTGTAGCGCGACCAGTCGACGTCAGAGTTCGCCAGATCGTCGATGCCGATGCGCCAGCTCTTGACTCGCTGATCAAGCAGCGCATCCTCGGCGTTCTTCGACCAGCGGGTGGAGGTCGCCACGACCATGCGACTGGTGAACGGATGCTTGCCGCTCGTCGCGAGGAACGAATCGATGTCGCGCTTCTGAAGTGTGCTGTCCGGTGCGTAGAACTTGCACTGGATCGCGCAGAAGCCGTCGCCGTAGAGCTCCTTCGCCACCAGGTCGATGCCGGTGTCGGTCTTGCCATTGCGGCCGGGCCAGTCCTGCCACAGCCACACCTCTTCGAAGCGCGCGGTCCAGACCGGATCGGTCGTGAGGTACGCCTTGGTAAGCCGCTCGAGAAGCAGCCCCTTCTCGCGGGTATCCCGCGCCATCCGGGCGTACTCGTCGAGAAGTTCCTGGATTGTGGTCACGCGTCAGCACCCCGTCGTCTGCCCCGATGGGGCACTCAAGGCATGCCCGAGAAAGAGGCATGAACTCTTGAGGCATTAAAGCATGAGTGACGATGGCTCTGGATAGTCGTGCTGCGGGCGCGTAGTCATGAGTGATGGCCGATACGCACTCCGAAGCCGCCCGCATTCTGGGCGAGCGAGTGCGGGTGTATCGGCAGGAGCTGGGGCTGAGTCAGGAAGACATCGCGGACCTGGCCGAGATGCACGTGACAAACCTGGGCAAGATCGAGCGCGGGCAGTCGAATCCGAGCCTGACCACGATCATCCGGGTCTCAGGCGTGCTGGATGTCGACCCGGCCGAGCTTGTTCGCGGGCTCGGTCTGAACGAGATTCCCGCGCGCACGCACAAGCTCACCGCGGCGGATCTCATCCGCGAGAGGAACAAGCGCGGCTAGAAACTCACGCGCCAGAGGTATTCGCCGCCCCAGGGGCGGAACCACCGCACGATCACGACGCTGCTGCGGGCGAGGTCGTCACCGCGCAGGGTGAACTCGAGGTAGTCCCCGGGCTGCAGTCGGCTTGGGATGTTCGTGAGCAGCACCCCGGCGCCGAGGAGCGTCAGCGAGATGCCCCGCAGCTCCTCCGTTCCGTCGTTGCTCAGGCGATAGACCGGAGCGCGGTCGCGATCGAGGTGGAACGGGACCAGGTAGGCGGACGGTGGCGGGATGTCGGGAACCAGTCTGAGCATGTCTGCACGTTAGGTCGGGCATCCGACGACGCCTCTCGAGCTGTGGACAGCCGCGGGTAGCCCAGTCCTGTTGAGGGGTAGAGAACGGTTGCTTCTATAGGGACGGCCACCTCGATTCGATGGCTGACAGGGATGAGCGGCGTCGCACGTGGGGGTAGTAGCCACCCATATCATCGACAGCAGCGCGATGGCGCGAACACGTAATTCGGAGGTTGCGGCAGTCGCCGAGCGCAATGGGTTGACCCTGCTCCACTATGACAGTGACTTCGACACGATCGCCGAGGTTACCGGCCAGGACACCCGCTGGGTCGTGCCGCGGGGCCAGACTCCGTAATTCGCATTGTGCGCCGCGCGTCTGCGCCAGATGCGCGTCAACGGGCATCATGGGGGTCATGCCATTCTTCGACGAGCAGGGTGAGCCGCTCGACCGGATCTCTCTGCTGCAGCGATCGCCCCGACACTTTCAACTGCTGCGACCCATCAGCTTTCTCGAGGCCGGTCGGCCGGAGTCGCAGCGCATCGTGGTGCCCGCGCACGACCCCGCTCTCCCCGCGGTCGGCGACAACCAGACCGACCTCGCGTCGGTGCCGCCGTTTCTGTGGGGGCTCGTGGCCAGCTACGGGCGGCAGACCGCCGCGGCGTTGCTGCACGATCACCTGAGCGACGAGGCGCGTCACGGCGACCCGGCCACGCGCATCCCTCGCCGGCGGGAGGCCGACCGGCTGTTCGGAGTTGCCCTGCTCGACAGTGGCATTTCGATACTGCGGATGCTGATCATGCGGTCGTTCGTGAGCGTGCAGAAGTATGTGGAGTTTCGTCGCTGGCAGGCGTACGCCATGATCGCTCACGCGGCACTCGCGGTCGCCGCTATCTACGCCGTTATCGGTGCTGTCGTGGGGGTGTGGACGACATTCCTCGGGTCGTCGCCGTGGGTGCTGCTGCTCGTTCTTCTGCCCGCGGTGACGACGGTGGTCTGGTGGCGGGATGCGATCACGATGCTGGTTGTCGTGTACGCGGGAGCGGTCTTCGCCCCGTTCATCCTGACGGCGTTCATCGCCCAGTTCCTCTTGGTGCTGGTGGAGGGCGTCGTCTGGCTGCTGGCAGGCAGGCGCAGCCCCGTTCCCCTTCTCGGGCCCACGATCCTCGCCAGGCACAGGCCGTAGCCCGGGGACGCCAGCGCGGTCAGACCCCGTAGTCGGCGTTGTAGCGCGCGAGCACCTCTTCGATCGAGGCGTCGAGCACGAGGGCACCCTTGTCGAGGTAGAGTCCGCGCGTGCAGAAACGCTTGAGGTCTTTCTCGTTGTGCGAGACGAAGAACATGGTGCGGCCACCCGCCAGCATCTCTTCGATGCGGCGGTAGCACTTCTCCCGAAATGCCTTGTCGCCCACGGCGAGCACCTCATCCACGAGCAGGACGGGTTCCTCGAGCCTCGAGATCACGGCAAAGGCGATGCGCACCCGCATTCCGCTCGAGAGGTGCTTGTAGGGGGTGTCGAGAAAGTTGCCGATCTCGGCGAAGTCGATGATTTCGTCGAAGCGCGCATCGATCTCGTGGCGCTTCATACCGTGCAGGCCGGCGGTGAGATAGACGTTGTCGCGCACCGAGAGGTCGTCGACGAACCCGCCCGTGATCTCGATCAGGGGAGCGACCCCGGAGTTCACCTGCACGGAACCCTCGTCGGGGAACATCACCTCGGCGACGAGTTTCAGCAGCGTCGACTTGCCCTGGCCGTTCCGACCGACAACACCGATCGCTTCGCCCGCCGCGACACTGAAGCTGACGTCTCGCAGCGCCCAGAACTCACTCGAGCGCGTGCGGCGCGTGCGGCCCGCAAAGAGGTCCTTGAAATTGCGGCGCGACAGGCGGTTGCGGCGAAAACGGATGCCCGCATCCTTCACCTCGATCACGGCCAGCGCCTGGGCTGCGGATGTCGTCTCGGCCACCTAGATTTCCTTCAATACGGCGCGAATCGTGCGCCTGAACACGAGCAGGCCGATGCCGAAGATCAGAAGACTCATGATGGCGCTCACGATCACATCGAACCAGTGTCCCTGGATCTCCAGCGGGAAGAATGCGGAGCGATACAGCGCAAAGATTCCCGACAGGGGATTGAACGCGGAGATGATGTGCAGGCCGTGGGGAAGATTGGTGAGGCTGTAGATGATCGGCGACGCGTAGAACAAAAAGCGCAGCGCGAGCTTCACCGCCCGCTCCATGTCCCTGAAGAACACGACCAGCGGCGCGACAATGAAGCCGATGCCGAGCGTGAGGATCGCCTGCATGATGATGGCCACCGGGAGCATCAGGATCTCGCCGTGCACGACCGCCGGAGTGTCAGTGAACTCCGAGAGGATGACGAAGACGGCGATGACGGGGAGGCTGACGACGAACTCGATGCCCTTCGAGAGCACGATGCGGCCGACCCAGATGGTGCGAGGGATCTTGGTCGACCGGATGAGCTTGGCCTCGCGCAGGAACGCCCTGGTGGCATCCGAGACGCTGCCGTTGAACCACATCCAGGGCAGCAGCGCGGTCAGGAGGAACACGATGTAGGGCTGGTGGCCGATCCCGCGCGGGAAGATCTGCGTGAAGACGAACCAGTAGATCGCCGCCATCACGAGGGGGTCGAGGATCGACCAGAAGTAGCCGAGCGCCGAGGTGGAGTATCGCACCTTGAGATCGCGGGTCGTCAGCAACCAGAGCGAGTGCCGGTAGCGTGCAAACGCCGATCTGCTCGGGCGAGCTTCGAGAGCTGCACTCACGCGTACCGAATCCTTACGAGTCGCGCACCCCCGTGCGCTCCACGTCAGACGAAGAGGTTTGCGCGCTCCAGGTCTTCGGCAAAGTCGATCTCTACGGCGTAGAGGTCGGAGATGTCTACCGGCTCAAATCGTAGCTTGTCCTGCTCGATAGCCAACTCAATGCCGCGCTCGAAGTAGTCCTGGTCGCCGACGCGGCCGAGCTGGCGAAGCAGGGCTGCCTTGTCGCGGGCCGAGACGTAGTTGATTCCGACGGCCTCGCCGAGCCCACCCTTGACGGTCTTGGAGAGCTGGGTGATGTAGCCCTCGGCGCCCACCGTGTACTTGACCTCCTCATCGGAGACCTTGGAGGTGTTGACAGAGACGAAGGACTGCTCCTGCTCGATGAGCGCGGCCGCGCGCTGGAGGGCCTCCGGGTCGAAGACGACGTCGCCGTTCATCCACAGCACGCCGCCATCCTTGGAAGCCCGCAGTGCGCGCATGAGGCTCTTGGAGGTGTTGGTCTGGTCGTACTGCTCGTTGTAGACGAAGGATGCGCTGGGGAACGCCTCGATGATGTGCTCGAGTTTGTAGCCCACGACAATGGTGATCTCGGCCTTCGGGCCGAATGCGGCGTGGATGTTGTCGAACTGCTGCTGCATGATGCTGCGGCCGTCGCCTAGTTCGGTGAGTGGCTTCGGAAGTGAACGCCCAAGACGGCTTCCCATGCCCGCTGCCAAAATGACAATCTGCGTGCTCATGTTCGGTCGATCCCCTCGGTTGCCTGGTTGTCCTGTGCGGCAGTTCTCTATCTTTCAGGAACTTCCTATGAATTCCCCGAATATCCTGGGGAGATCGACCCATAAAGAGGCCAGGATTTCAACCAGGATTTACCGCGCAGCTGTACTGTCGACACCTCGTTGTGCTCTGTCAACTGTACCGACGAGACGTGATTTTGGCCCGGTTTTGCCCGTCTTGTAGCCAATTCGTAATGGAACCGAGTCTTGTGGGCCGAGGGTCGCGCCGCATTGGTACGGTTGGCGGGTGGATCCAGAGAGCGACGACCAAGAGCCCATCGTTTCAGGAGTCGACCCGGACGCTCCCGCCCAGAATTCTGCAGCCGAACCTGCAGCACAGAAGCCCGCAGCGAAGAGACCCGCGGCCCAGAAGTCGACAGCGCGGAAGCCCGCGGCCAGAAAACCAGCGGCGGCCAGGACAACGGCGGCCAAGACAACGGCGGCGAAGCCGTCGACCCGGGGTACATCGTCACGCAGCAGCTCGTCGCGCGGCACCTCGGCCATGGCCGGCGACGCCACGCCCACGGCATCCGCATCGTCTTCTGCGACGTCAGCCGCGGCGAAGACGACAGCGGCGAAGACGGCTGCAGCGAAGAAGCCTGTCGCAAGGAAGGCGGCGACGAAGCCTGCCGCGACGACCGCGCCCACGAAACCGGCAGCGACCCCGGCAGCGACCCCGGCAGCGACTGAAAAGCCCGAGGCCGATAAGACCGAAGTCACCGAGCAGGCGACGAAGGATGTTGCCCGAAGAGGCCCGCGCGAGACAGTGCTGAAGCTCGCGGGCCTCAGCAAGCACTATGGCCAGACCTTCGCCGTCGACAACGTGTCGCTCTCCGTCTCCGCGGGCACGGTCTTCGGCATCGTCGGCCCGAACGGCGCGGGCAAGACCACGACGCTGTCGATGGTCACCGGCCTGCTGCGGCCGGACGCGGGAACCGTGGAGGTGCACGGCGCGAACGTGTGGACCGATCCGGCCAAGGCCAAGCGCAACATGGGCGTGCTGCCGGATCGGCTGAGACTGTTTGATCGGCTCACCGGCAACCAGCTCCTTTATTACTCCGGCGTGCTGCGCGGCCTCTCGAGCGCGACCGTGAAGGCGCGATCAGCCGACCTCGCCGTCGCGTTCGGACTCGAGGAGGCTCTCGATCGCCTGGTTGCGGACTATTCGGCCGGCATGACCAAGAAGATCGCGCTCGCCGCCGCGATGATCCACTCGCCTCGGCTGCTCGTGCTCGACGAACCGTTCGAGTCGGTTGATCCCGTCTCGGCGGCCAATGTGATCGAGATCCTGCAGAAATACACGGATGCGGGTGGAACGGTCGTGCTGTCCAGCCACAGCATGGATCTCATCCAGAGAATCTGCGATTCGGTGGCGATCATCGTCGACGGCAAGGTGCTCGACTCTGGGACGATGAGGCAGGTGCGCGGCACGAAGTCACTCGAGGAGCGCTTCGTCGAACTCGCCGGTGGTCGCAGGAGCGCGGAGGGCATGGAGTGGCTGCACACTTTCTCCGACTGAAGCTGAGGTTGCTCGGCAACACCCTCCGGCGCAGCCCGATGCAGGTCGTGGGTATCGTGCTGGCGCTTCTCTACGGCCTCGGCGCCGCGGTCATCGCCGTGAGCGCGCTCGTCGCCCTGCGCTTCGCCGACGCGGACATCGCGGGGTCGATCACGACGATCATTGGCTCCGTTCTCATGCTCGGCTTCCTGCTCGTGCCGCTCGCGTTCGGCGTGGATGACACGCTCGACCCTCGGCGCTTCGAGACGTTCGGCATCCCCGCATCCCGGATCGCCGGTGGACTCGCGCTCGCCGCTCTGATCGGGGTTCCCTCCCTCGTGATCATCGTGATCGCGATAGCGCAGGCGACCACGTGGTCGCGGGGCGCGCTCCCTGAGCTGCTCGCGACAGTCGGGGCCGTGGTCATCGTTGCCAGCTGTGTGCTGGGTGCCAGGGTCACGACATCCATCGCGGCGTTCGTGCTGTCGAGTCGTCGCGCGAGGGAGGCGACGGGCTTCATCACCATCGTCGTGATCGTCTCGCTCGCTCCGCTCGTGGTGTATCTCGCCTCGCTCGACTGGGCGAAGGATGGCGCTGCCGTGCTCGCAAACATCGCCCGCGTCGCGGGGTGGACGCCCCTGGGCGCCGCGTGGGCCGCTCCAGCGGATGCCGCGCTCGGGAGCGACGGAACCGCGCTGGCGAAGGCGGCAGTCGGGATCGCCTTTGCGGTCATCCTGTGGTTCGCCTGGCGCGCGCTCGTCGCCAAGATGCTTGTGACCCCCGAGCGCGAGCCGCAGGCACGTCACGAGTCCGGCCTCGGGTGGTTCCGTCGGATGCCCGACACTCCGGCGGGCGCGATCGCCGCGCGCAGCCTGCACTACTGGTTCCGCGATCCCCGGTACCGCATCTCTCTCGTCATGGTGCCGATCGTTCCCGTGCTGCTTATCCTGCCGCTCTACACGGCAGGCGTGTGGTGGCAGAATCTCGCGCTCATTCCGGTGCCGGTCATGTGCCTGTTTCTCACCTGGTCGATCCACAACGACATCTCGTACGACCACAATGCGATCTGGCTGCACGTGGCATCCAACACCTCCGGTTGGGCGGATCGCTTCGGACGCACCGTTCCGGCGCTCATCCTGGGCATTCCGCTCGTCGTGATCGGGTCGCCGATCTGCGTGGCGCTCTTCGGCGACTGGACAGTGCTGCCGTCGCTGCTCGGCGTCAGTTTCTGCGTGCTGTTCATCGGCCTCGGGCTCTCGAGCGTCACCTCCGCCCTGTTCCCGTACCCGGCGGTGCGCCCGGGCGACGGGCCGTTCATGCAGCCGCAGTCGAGCGGGACGGTCGCGGCCCTGGCCCAGTCGCTCTCGTTCTTCGCGATCATCCTGATCACCCTGCCGGTGATCGTGTTCGCCTGGCTCGGGTTCCTGTTCGGCCTCGGGTGGCACTTCGGGGCATTCTTCCTGGGGCTCGCGATCGGCCTCGCCGGCTTCTTCGGCGGGCTGAATTGGGGAGGAAGAATCTTCGCTCGGCGTGCACCGGAACTGCTCGCGTTCATGCTTCGGAACTAACATCGTTGTATGAGTGGCGATACACAACAGGGCGGCGGCGGAACGGACACCCTCGACCGTGAACTCGAGGAACTCCTCACCAGGGAGCAGATCGAAGACGGCGACCACGAGCGCTTCTCCCACTACGTGAAGAAGGAGAAGATCCTTGAGTCTGCGCTGAGCGGCAAGCCGGTCATCGCGCTGTGCGGCAAGGTGTGGACTCCCGGCCGCGATCCGCAGAAGTTCCCGGTGTGCCCGACCTGCAAAGAGATCTACGAAAGCATGAAGAAGTAGCACCGCGGCTGCTCGAGGGCTTGCTGCGGTCGGATTGCGGCAAAGTGCGGGTGCACGGCGTTGGCACCCACACTTTGCCGCAATGTACGCGTCGACTTTCTGCGGTGAGTGCGGCGCGCGCTGTGGATAACGGGCGCGAGCACGAACCGAGAACGGGCACAGTTGCGGGATGACTCGCCGCGCCGCGCTTCCCGATGGGTGGGGGCAGGCGCCGTTTTCGGTGTCTGGCGCGCTCGAGGCAGGGGTCAGCGTGAGTCGGCTGCGCGCATCCGATCTCGTGGCACCCTTTCATGGCGTGCGGACGCCGGTCAGCCTTCTCGACCGGGTCGAGTGGCTGTGCCGTGCATACCAGGAGCGGATGCGCGCGGGCGACGTCTTCAGCCACAGCACTGTTGCTCGGCTGTACGGTCTCCCGCTCCCGCTGTATCTGGCCGCGGAGGAGTCGCACGCGTCGGCGTCGCCTCACGTGCTTCACGTCTCCACGAAGGCTCCAGGGCGGGCACCGGAGGGCAGAGGGGTGCTCGGGCATCGAGTTCCTGGCGACGTGTGGAAGACGAGGGAGGTCGTGTACCGCGATCCCGAGACAGGCGAGTTCCTGGCGTTTGCTGCGATGACGCCGGAGGTCGCCTGGGCGCAGCTGGCGACGGCGCTGGATCTCGGGGACCTGGTGGCGCTGGGCGATGCGATGGTCGCGCACATCGAATCATCCGGCAGTCTGATAGCGAGTGAGCGCCCCTTCGCCACCATCGCGGACCTATCCGCTGCCGTCATGGCATGGGGCAGTCGTCCGGGATCTCAGAAACTACGCGCAGCGCTGGCTCTCGTGCGAGTCGGCTCGCTTTCGAGGCCGGAGAGTCTGTGCCGCGTGCAGTTGATGGCCGCGGGAATCCCGGAACCGCAGCTCAACGTGCATGTTGCAGACGCCGCCGGGCGCCCAATCGCCAGGGCGGACATCAGCTGGCCGCAGTTCCGCGTGCTCGTGGAGTACGAGGGTGACTGGCATCGCACGTCATTGTCGAAGTTTCGCAGTGACATTACTCGCGGTGAGCTCTACGTGGACGGCGAATGGCGAGGAATGCGCGCGACGGCGGACGACGTGTTTGGGGACCCGAATCCGTTCATCGGCCGGGTGGCGCGGGCGCTTGAACGATGCGGATGGCAGCGACCTTCCCGCGGATTGCGGCAAAGTGTGGGTGCGCGGCCCTGACACCCGCACTTTGCCGCAACGCGTCGGGGCCAGCGCTAGGCGTAGTGGGTGGGGATGACCGGCTCGCCACGGCCGAGCCGTAACGCCTCGCGGGGGAGTTCGGCGATCGCAGCCGCGCGGTGCTCGCGGGCGAGGGCGGTTCCTGCGGCGCCGCGGTAGCGCTCATCCGCCACGCCGTCGGTCATGAGCGGAACGAGCAGGGCGCGATGGTGGGCGTCGGCCACCTCAGGTCTGTCGACATGGATGAGCTCCTCCGTCGCGAGTCCGGCGTCGTTCAGCACGCGCACCGGATGCTTGCGGCCGCCGATCGAGATCTTCTCCGGCGACTTCTTGGCCACGGAATGCCACGCGCCATCGGCATCCGTTCTCGCCACGAGCTTGTAGACGAGGCCTGCCGCCGGATGTCCGGAGCCGCTGACCACGGAGGTGCCGACGCCGTAGGAATCGACCGGGGCCGCGCGCAGCGCCGCGATCGTGTATTCGTCGAGGTCGTTGGTCACGGTGATCTTGGTCGTCACGGCGCCGAGGGTGTCGAGCTGCTTGCGCACGGCTGCAACCAGCTCGGGGAGGTCGCCACTGTCGATGCGCACGGCACCGAGGGACGTGCCCGCCACCTTCACGGCGAGGTCGACGGCCGCCGCGACATCGTAGGTGTCGACGAGCAGGGTCGTGTTCGAGCCGAGCGTGGCCACCTGGGCCCTGAATGCCTCCTCTTCGCTGTCGTGCAGCAGGGTGAAGGAGTGCGCGGCCGTGCCCATCGTTGGCACGCCCCAGCTGCGCCCGGCCTCGAGGTTGCTCGTTGCCACGAACCCCGCGATATAGGCGGCCCGAGCCGCCCCGACGGCGGCGCGTTCGCTCGCCCGGCGCGATCCCATCTCGGCCAGAGGGCGCCCACTCGCGGCGGACACCATCCTGGCCGCAGCGCTCGCCACGGCCGTGTCGTAGTTGAGCACGCTGAGCACGAGGGTCTCGAGAATCACGGCCTCGGCGAAGGTGCCCTCGACGACGAGGATGGGGGAGTTCGGGAAATATGTCTCGCCCTCCTGGTAGCCGAAGATCGAGCCACGGAAGCGATAGCCCGCGAGCCAATCGATGGTGACCGCGTCGACGACGCCGTTCTCGCGCAGCCAGTCGAGCTCGGTATCCCCGAACCTGAAATCGGTGATGAGGTCGAGCAGGCGACCCGTCCCGGCGACGATGCCGTAGCGCCTGCCCGCGGGCAGTCTGCGCGCGAAGACCTCGAAGACGCACTCGCGTTCGTGGGTGCCTGCACGGATGGCCGCATCCAGCATGGTCAGTTCATAGCGGTCGGTCAGGAGTGCGCTGCTCACGTGTCGAGCCTATCGAGGCGTTCAGGCTGCTGCGGCTAAACTTGGGCCTCGTGACTGACGCGCCCATCGGCATCTTCGACTCCGGGGTGGGCGGGCTCACAGTGGCACGCGCCATCATCGACCAACTTCCCGCAGAGTCGATCCTCTATGTCGGAGACACCGCGCACTCGCCGTATGGTCCGAAGCCTCTCGCGGAGGTGCGCGGCTACGCACTCTCGGTGATGGACGATCTCGTGGCGCAGGGTGTGAAGCTGCTCGTGATCGCCTGCAACACCGCATCCGCCGCCATGCTGAGGGATGCCCGCGAGCGCTTCACAGAGGGCTACGGCATTCCGGTGGTCGAGGTGATCCAGCCCGCGGTGCGCTCGGCCGTGCGCAGAACCCGCAACCACCGCGTCGGCGTGATCGGCACCGAGGGCACGATCAAGTCTCGTGCATACGAAGACGCCTTCGCCGCCGCCACCGATCTCGAGATCTTCACCCAGGCCTGCCCGCGCTTCGTCGAGTTCGTGGAGGCAGGGGTCACCTCGGGCTCCGAGCTGTTCGAGGTGGCAGAGGCCTACCTGAAGCCGCTCAAGGACGCGCAGATCGACACTCTTGTTCTCGGCTGCACCCACTATCCGCTGCTCTCCGGCGCGATCCAGTACGTGATGGGCCGCGACGTCACGCTCGTCTCGAGCGCCGAGGAGACCGCGTACGACGTCTACCGCAAGCTCGTCAAGCACGGCCTGCAGCGCCAGGCGACGGATGCCCCCCGCTACGATTTCGAGGCCACCGGTGACAGCCAGACCCAGTTCCTCCGCCTCGCAAAGCGTTTTCTCGGCCCCGAGGTCTCGACGGTGGAACTCGTCGAGACCGGTACGATCCATCTCCCGCCACAGCCAGCAGAACAGGACACCACTCCATGAGCGAGACACGTATCGACGGCCGCAGCACTGACCAGCTGCGCGAGATCACCATTGAGCGCGGCTGGAGCAAGCAGGCCGAGGGTTCAGCGCTCATCTCCTTCGGCAACACGAAGGTGTTGTGCACGGCATCCTTCACCAATGGCGTGCCGCGCTGGCTCGCGGGCAAGGGCAAGGGCTGGGTCACGGCGGAGTATTCGATGCTGCCGCGCTCGACCAACAGCCGCATGGACCGCGAGTCCGTGAAGGGCCGGGTCGGCGGGCGCACCCACGAGATCTCCCGCTTGGTCGGTCGCTCGCTGCGCGCGATCATCGACACGAAGGCGCTCGGCGAGAACACCATCGTCATCGACTGCGACGTGCTGCAGGCAGACGGCGGCACCCGCACCGCCGCGATCACCGGCGCATACGTTGCCCTCGTCGACGCGATTGAGTGGGCGCGCGAGAAGAAGTTCATCGGCCAGAAGTCCACGCCGCTCATCGACAGCGTTGCGGCGGTGAGCGTCGGCATCATCGACGGCACCCCCATGCTCGACCTGGCATACACCGAGGATGTGCGGGCCGAGACCGACATGAACGTGGTCGTCACCGGCCGAGGTCTCTTCGTCGAGGTGCAGGGCACAGCGGAGGGCGCTCCGTTCGACCGCACCGAACTGAACTCGCTGCTCGACCTCGCCCTCGGCGGAACCGAGACGCTCACGGCACTGCAGCGCGCGGCACTCGCATCGTGAAGCTCGTTCTCGCCACCCACAACGCACACAAGGTCGAGGAGTTGCGGCGGATCCTCGGCGCGCAGCTCGACGGGATCGAGCTCGTGGGCTACGAGGGCCCCGAGCCGGTTGAAGACGGCGACACCTTCGAGGCGAACGCGCTGATCAAGGCGCGGGCGGCATCCGAATTCACGGGCCTCGCGGCGCTCGCCGACGACTCCGGAATCTGTGTCGACGCGCTCGACGGTGCCCCCGGCATCTTCTCCGCCCGCTATGCAGGAACCCGGGACGACACCGACAACTACCGCCTGCTGCTGTCGAATCTCGGCGACAGCGCGAACCGCGCGGCGAATTTCATGTGCGCGGCGGCGCTCGTCGTTCCCGTGGGCGTCGGAGCGGATGTCCAGGCCGAGCCGTTCGAACACGCCGAGTTGGGCGTGTGGCCGGGCACGATTGCGCGACAGGCCTCCGGCGTCGGCGGCTTCGGTTACGACCCGATCTTTGTTCCGGACGGCCTCACGGTGACCTCGGCGGAGCTCACCGCGGACGAGAAGAACGCGATCAGCCACCGCTCGCGCGCCTTCGCGCAGATCATGCCGATCGTGCGAGCGCACCTCCTCTAGCGTCGCTGCGGCGAATCGTTGGTGATTTCCGCCCTTCCCGGCGATTCTTGGGGCGGAAACAGCCAACGATACGGGCGCGTGCGAGGGCGCGAGAGGGGGCGTCGGATGACGGGTAGCGTTGAGAGCGCCATGACCAGTGATGAGATCAGCCCCATTCCCCTCGACGATTCTCTCGAGGCGCGCATCGCGCTCGCCGTGGAGCGCTACGGCGAGGAGCGCGTGACTGCCATGGCGGTCGGCCTGATGCAGGGCCGCAACGAGGGTGCAGACATCCTGCTCTATCTCGGCGGGCGGCACGCCCAGGGCGTGCTCGACGGCGCCCCGCCGCTGTACTGGCCCGAGCTGTGGGGTGCTCGCGCCCTCGGGTACGCGTGGACGCAGGGCGAGGCCGCAGAGGCCGTGACATCCGCGATCATCGCCGGGCTCGGCAACCAGGCCTGGCGGGTGCGCGAGATGTGCGCGAAGGTCTGCGCGACCCGCGTGATCGGCGACCCGGCGGTTCTGTCGACGCTGCTGACGGATGAGGTGCCGCGAGTGCGTTCCGCGGCCGCCAGGGCGCTCGCGGAGGTCGGCGTCTCGGAGCACCTCGACCTGCTCAAGCCGATGCTGAAAGACCCGGACAAAGAGGTGCGCCGTGCGGCACAGCGTGCCCTCGATCGGCTGCGCGACCGCACGAGACCGTCAGCGGGCTGAATCCGGCCCGAACCCAGGACTCAGACCCAGAACGCAGGGCTCAGGTGTCGGGGTTTTGGTCGAACGCGCCCTCGCTCAGCCTGAGTTCCTCCGGGCTGAGCGGCGTCACGCCCTCGCGGTTGGCCCTGCGAGCCTTCCTTGTGGACTGCACGTAGTGGTAGATCGTGGGAATCAGGGTGATCACGACGGCGCCCAGCAGGATGATGTCGATGTAGTTGCTGACGAAATCGGCGACGGGAGGGATGTACCCGAGCAGGTAGCCGCCGACGGTGAGTCCCGCGGCCCAGATCACGGCCCCGATCAGGTTGTAGAGCGAGTACCTGCGGTAGTTCATGTGGCCGACGCCCGCCGCAACTGGCGCAAAGGTGCGCACGATCGGCACGAAGCGGGCGAGGATCACGGCGAGGCCACCGAAGCGCTCGAAGAAGCGATTGGTGCGCCGCACGTTCTCGACGCTGAACAGGCCGGTCTCCTTGCGTTCGAAGACGCGCGGACCCGCTTTGTGTCCTATGAGATAGCCGACTTCGCCGCCGAGGAACGCGGCGAACCCGATGGCCAATGCGACCCACCAGATGTCGATCTGGATGAGCTGCTTGTGGCCGGGGAAGGCGAGAAGTCCGGTGATGATGAGCAGGGTGTCGCCCGGCAGGAGAAACCCGACGAGCAGGCCGGTCTCGGCGAACACGATGAAGGCGACGCCGACGAGTGCAAACGCACCAAAGCCCGCGATGAGCGTGTTCGGGTCGAGCCAGGGGATGAGGGCCGAGTGCACCAAGTGGTTGATCTCCAGTCGTCTGTTAGTGACAGGCTAGTTGGTTGAGCATGGCTGATGCTGTGGGGGTTTCCCCCCATTTATTTCCGTGCGGGAGAAGGGACTTGAACCCTCACGCCTTGCGGCACAGGAACCTAAATCCTGCGTGTATACCAATTTCACCACTCCCGCGGCTGGTCAATTGTAGCGAGAGGCTGCCCGCATCCGCCCGGTGCCTCGCGAACACGCCAACTATGGCCATCGTGTCATTGTGCGACCTCAGCTGCGCACTATGAGCGTTGCCGAGGAGGAACGCGGACGGCGCATTGCTCGGCTTCGTGCCTTGCGCCGCGTGGTGGCTCGAGTCTGAACTCGTGATGCGCACTCCGTCGCATTCGCGTCGTTCGGCGCCCTGTGGATAACCTCAGCGCGGCTTTCTCGGTCTGCTCCATGATGTTCGGATGTCGAAGGCCGTATCGATCATCACCGAGCAGGTGCGCGAGCGCGTGCGCCGCGACGGAATCGATCTCGGCGGCGACCACGCACTGGCCCAGCGCTACGTGCACGACGAGGTGCAGCGCTATAGCGAACGTGCCCTAGGAGGCTCGTTCCCGCTGCTGGCCGACGAGGCGCTCACGACCCGCCAGATCGTCGCCACCCTCACCGGCTTCGGCCCGTTGCAACCGTTCCTTGACGACCCGGAGGTCGAGGAGATCTGGATCAACGGGCCGAGCCGGGTCTTCGTGGCCCGGGGCGGCATCCCGCAACTCACGAGCGTCGAACTCGACGGCAGCCAGGTGCGCGACCTGGTCGAGCGGATGCTGCAGTCATCCGGCCGCCGCGTCGACCTGAGCTCGCCCTTCGTCGACGCGTCCCTGCCCGACGGCAGCAGGCTGCACGTGGTCATTCCCGACATCACGCGCAGGCACTGGGCCGTCAACATCCGCAAGTTCACCAAGCGCATCGGCGAACTGCAGACGCTCGTCTCGCTCGGCTCGGTGACCCAGCAGGCGGCGGAGTTCCTGCGGATGTGCGTGCTCGCCGGGCAGAACATCCTCGTCTCCGGCGCGACGCAGAGCGGCAAGACCACCCTCCTGAACGCGCTGCTCGCCTCCGCGCGGCCGAGCGAGCGAATCGTCACTGTGGAGGAGACCTTCGAGCTCGACCTGAGCGCGCGAGACACGGTGGCGATGCAGTGCCGCCAGCCGAGTCTCGAAGGAACGGGCGAGATCACGCTGCGGCGACTGATCAAAGAGGCGTTACGGATGCGCCCCGACCGCCTCGTGGTCGGCGAGGTGCGCGAGGCCGAGTCGCTCGACCTCCTCATCGCGCTCAACTCAGGGCTCCCCGGCATGTGCTCCATCCACGCGAACAGCGCTCGGGATGCCCTCACCAAGCTCTCGACACTGCCACTGCTCGCGGGCCGCAACATCGACTCCTCGTTTGTGGTGCCGACGGTCGCCTCGAGTATCGACATCGTCGTGCACTGCGAGCTCGACCGAAACGGCACGCGGCGCATCACGGAAATCCTCGCGACGAGCGGGAGCGTCACCGAATCCGCGATCGAGACGGCCACGATCTTCGCTGTGCAGCGCGGCACGCTCGTAGCGACAGGCAACAACCCGGCCAAGCTCGAGAAGTTCAGGGCGGCCGGCTTCGACCCCGCTGCGGTGCTGTCAGGCAATGCCACGCTGGTCGGAAGTGCGACGCGGTCGGAGGAAGCGACGCTGTCAGGAAGTGCCGCATGACGATCCTGCTCGGGTGCTCCTGCGGGCTGGGCCTGCTCCTCGTGGCCTCGCCCCTCCTCTGGCCCGCGCGCACCAGACGTGAAGCCCGGCGTGGCGGGGTTTCCGCCCTGCTGCGGGAACGTCTCGCCCAGGCCGGAATGCCCTCGGCATCGCTCGCGGCCTTCGTCGCCGTCTCCCTTCTCGTCGCCCTACTCGGGGGAGCGGTGGCCTTCGCGCTCGTGCCCGTCGTAGCGCTCGCGGCGGCCGCCGCTCTCGTCGCCGCAATCCTCCCTCTCACCATCGTCAACTGGCGGGCGCGTTCGCGCCGTCGTGCGACGCGCGTGGTCTGGCCGGATGTCGTCGACCACCTGGTCTCCGCCGTGCGCTCCGGCCTCGCCCTGCCCGACAGCGTTGCCGCCCTCGCGCACACCGGCCCGGCGTTCACGAGGGGCGCATTCGTGGGGTTCGAGCGCGACTATCGCCGCACCGGCAACTTCGCGCTCTGTCTCGACGACCTGAAGACCGCGCTCGCCGATCCGGTTGCCGACCGCATCCTCGAGACGCTGCGGATGTCGCGCGAGGTCGGAGGCAACGAACTCACGACCGTGCTGCGCAATCTCGCGGCGTACCTGAGGCAGGATGCGGCCATCCGCTCCGAGGTCGAGGCGCGGCAGTCCTGGGTGAAGAACGCCGCGAAGCTCGGGGTCGCGGCCCCGTGGGTGATCCTTCTGCTCCTCGCAACCCGGCCGGAAGCAGCCGCCGCGTACAACACGGCCGGGGGAGTGGTGCTCATCGTCGGCGGCCTCGTCGTGAGCGTCGTCGCCTACCGCCTCATGCTGAGCCTCGGGCGGATGCCGGAAGAACGCAGGTGGTTCCAGTGACGTCGATTGCCGCCTGGGCCGCGGTCTGCGGCCTCGCGCTCGGAGTGGGGCTGTGGTCGCTCGCGAGCCTCGTGCCTCGCCTTGGACGTCCGCGCCTCGTCACCCGCATCGCGCCCTATCTCGCCGACGTCTCGCCGCAGGCGCGCGAGATGCTCTCGCGCGGTGCGACCGATCCATTACCCGTGATCGGCATGCTCCTCGCGCCGTTTCTGCTCCGCGGCCGGGCGCTGCTCGGACGCGTCCTGGGCGGGGCGGCAACGATCGAACTGCGGCTGCGCCAGTCCGGGTCGCCCCTCGGTGTCGAGGGTTTCCGGTCGCGCCAACTGCTGTGGGGACTCGGCGGCACCGTCGTCGGACTCGCCGCCGTCTTTGCTATTGCCCGCAGCCACGCCATCGCACCGGTGCTGGGCGTCATCATCGTCGTCATCGGCGGTGCTGCGGGCGTCGTGCTGCGCGATCACCTGCTGCAGAGAGCCGCACGTGCGCGGCTGCACAGGATCGCGAACGAGCTGCCAACCGTGCTCGAGTTCCTCACCCTGAGCCTGTCGGCCGGTGAGGGGATTCTGGATGCCCTGCGCCGCGTCTCGCAGATCAGCCACGGTGCGCTTGCTGGCGAGCTCGCCCGGGTCGTGGCGGACGTCAACACCGGCATCCCGCTCGCCGAATCCCTCCGCGCGCTCGACAACGGCATCCGTCTGCCCGCGCTCTCGCGCTGTGTCGAACAGATCACCGGTGCGCTCGAGCGCGGAACACCGCTGTCCGAGGTGCTGCGCGCCCAGGCCCAGGACGGCCGCGACGACGCCAAACGCGAGCTGCTCGAACTCGCGGGCAAGAAAGAGGTCGCGATGCTCATCCCGCTCGTCTTCCTCATCCTGCCCACGACGATCGCGTTCGCGATCTTTCCCGGGATCTTCGTGCTCCAACTCGGCTTCTGAGCCGCGACCGCGTCACAACAGAAAGGAACCATCATGGCCAGACTGCACACCCTCGCCGCACGAATAACTGAGCGCTTCGGGCGTGACGAGCGCGGCGACGTGCCCGGATGGGTGCTCATCACGCTCATGACGGCAGGCCTCGTGATCATCATCTGGGCGATCGCCGGGCCCGCGCTCAGCACCGTGTTCCAGCAGGCAATCTCTCGCGTGCTCAACTTCTGAGCCTCGCGAATCACCGAACTGTGCTGCGACACCTGCGCGACGACGATGGCTCTGCCGTCGCCGAGTTCGTCATGGTCGGCGGACTGCTGACCGTGCTCACCCTCTCGGTGATCCAGCTCGGCCTCGCGCTGCACATCCGCAACACCGTTCTCGACGCCGCGGCAGAGGGTGCGCGGTATGCCGCTCTCGCCGACAGCGGCCTGCCCGACGGGGTGGCGCGCACCCGCGACCTCATCACCGCCGCGATCGGAGCAGCTTACGCGCGGGACGTGACCGCGACCTACGGAAGCTATCTGGGGCATCCGGCCGCAGAGATCACCGTGCACGCGCCGCTGCCACTCATCGGCCTGGTCGGAATCGACGGAGGGCTGGAGGTGACGGGCCATGCTTCGGTCGAGACTCTGGGCTGACGACGGCGGAAACACTCCGCTCGAATTCATCACCGCAGGGCTGATCCTGCTGCTGCCGCTCGTGTATCTCGTGCTCGTGGTCTCGGCGCTGCAGGCCGGATCGCTCGCCGTCGAAGGCGCGGCGCGACAAGCCGTCCGGGTGTTCGTGCAGGCGCACACGGTGGACGAGGCTGAGCAGCAGGCCGAGCGGGCCATCCAGTTCGGTCTCAAGGACTACGGTCTCGACGCGCACGACGCAACGGTGTCGATCACCTGCGAGCCAAACCCCAACGCGTGTCTCACGAGACTCGGCACGGTCACGGTGAACGTCGCGGTGTCGGTTCGACTGCCGCTCGTGCCCTCCGTCGTCGACGTCACCCTGCCGCTGGCCGTGCCTCTCAAAGCGACCGCCACCGAGCAGGTGTCGCGCTTCTGGAGCGGCTCGTGACCCGCCTGGACAGGGTGCGGATGCGAGACGACGAGGGCTCGATCCTCCCGCTCACGATCTTCTACGGGTTCCTCTCGCTCGTGCTCATCCTGCTCGTGGTCGCCGCGACGTCCCTCTACATCGAGCGCAAGCGGCTGTTCACCGTCGCCGATGGCGCCGCTCTCGTCGGGGCAGAGACCTTCCAGCTCGACGCCGTCACGCAGACGTCCGCCGGGTTCCGTCCAACCCTGAAGTCAGAGGATGTCGCTGCCGCGGTCTCCGACTACCTCGCCTCGGCCCCGCACGACGACTTCGAGTCCCTGCACATCGACCGCGCCGAAACCGTCGACGGCCGCAGTGCCACCGTCGAGCTCTCCGCCTACTGGCGTCCGCCCGTCGTCTCCCTCTTCGTCCCCGACGGTGTCCGCCTCGACGTCACGGCTCGCGCGCGCTCCGTCTTCTACTAGGCCCAGCGCACACGATCGGGCTAAGAGCGCAGGCTCCTGAGCCCGTCACGGATCTCGTTCACCATGATCTCGGGCTGTTCGAAGGCCGCGAAGTGCCCACCCTTCTCGGCCTCGCCGTAGTGGATGAGGTTCGTGTAGGTGTCCTCGATCCAGCTTCGCGGCAGGCGCGGGATGTCACGGGGGAACACGGTCACCGCGACCGGCAGCGTGAGCCTCGGACCAGCCATGCTGCTTCCCTTGTTCTCCCAGTAGATACGGGCCGACGACGCCGCGGAGTTCGTAAACCAGTAGAGCGAAACCGCGTCCAGGATCTCATCCCTGCTGAGTGCGTCCTCGGCGAGGCCGGTGTTGTCGGTCTTCGACTGGAATTTGTCGTAGATCCAGGCGGCTTGGCCTGCTGGCGAATCCGCCAACGCGAATCCGATGGTCTCCGGCTTCGTGCCCTGGAGGTGATTCGCCCCGCCCATGTCGCCGGTGTACACGGCGAGAGTGTCGACGGCGTACTGCTCCTCCGGTGACAGCGAGTCTGGGATCTGCGCGGGGAAGGCGTACTGGCTGCTCAGGTGGATGCCGAGAAGTCCTGTGGGGCGAAGGACACCGAGGGCCGAGGTGACCACGGCCCCCCAGTCACCGCCCTGGGCGGCCCAGTGCGTATAACCGAGCCGCTTCATGAGCTCCGCCCAGGCGGCCGCGATACGCGTGACCGACCATCCGGTCTCGGTCGGCTTGCCCGAGAACCCGAATCCGGGCAGCGACGGGATGATCACGTCAAACGAGTCTTCGACCGTGCCCCCGAACGCCACCGGGTCGGTCAGCGGCCCGATCAGCTTCAGGAATTCGACGATCGAACCGGGCCATCCGTGCGTCAGGATGAGCGGCAGGGCGTTCGGACTCTTCGACTTCACGTGGATGAAGTGGATATCCAGCCCGTCGATCTCGGTCAGGAACTGCGGGAAGCGGCCCAGTTCGCTCTCGAATCGGCGCCAGTCATACTCTCGCCCCCAGTAGTCGATGAGCGATCGTGCATTCTCGAGGCGCACGCCCTGCGACCAGTCCGAGACAGTTTCCGGATCCGGCCAGCGAGTTCTGGCCAGTCGCTGCTTCAGGTCGGCGATCTCGGAGTCGGGGATGGCCACGGTGAAGGGGCGGATCAGGGGTGCGGTTGTCGATGCGGCCATGATTTCGTTCTCCCGAACTCTGCTTCTCGGTGCGGCGGTCTGCTGCACGGTGGTGTGCAATGCACACGAGTGTGCAATCTAGCTCATTGCACACACACGTGCAACAATTGGTCTGTGCAGATCGATACCGGCCGCGCGCGAGCGCTGACCAAGACGCGGAACAGAATCCTCGACGTCGCGCGTGAAGTACTGGGGGGAAACCCGGAAGCAGGGATGGGCGACATCGCCGCCGCCGCCGGAGTGGTCCGTCGCACGGTCTACGGCCACTTCCCGTCCCGCGGCGATCTCGTTCGAAGTCTCACGCAGCAGGCCGCTGGCGAGATCACGGCCGTGCTGGCCGAGGTCGACTCCGCGGAAACATCGGCGGATGTCGTTTGGGTCGACTTCGTCGCGCGCCTGTGGCCGCTCGCGCACCGCTACCGGGTGCTCGTGGCATTCCGGCGCGGCGAATACGGCGACGAGATCCACGCCCTGCTCGGCTCGGTCGACACCGCCGTCGCTGCACTCGTGCAACGGGGCCAGGACGACAACGTCTTCGCACGACACCTGCCCGCCGCAGTTCTCAGCCAGCTCGCCTTTGCCGCGGTGTTCTCCATCGCCGACCACGACTCGTCGGTGGAGGTACTCGGTGCCCGTGCCGCAGCCATCACGGCCCTGCTCATGCTCGGAGTGCCCGAGTCACGCGCGCTCGCTCTCGTGAACGACCGGCCGTTCGACGCCGCCTGACGCACCATAAAGCGAGAGCGTGGGAGCGCGGAGCGTGGGACGGCGGAGACGCTCAGTCGCTGCCGTGGGGCACGAACAGCGCGGCCACGCCGATGCCGATCATCATCACGCCACCCGTGGCGCTGAGCTTCGCGATGCGCTTGGGAGAGCGGGCGAACCAGTCGCGCGCGGCACCCGCGCTGAGCGCCCAGACTCCGTCGCTCAGCAGTCCGATCGTGATGAACACGAGCCCCAGGATGATGAGCTGCAGCGGCAGATTGCCTGACCGGTGGTCGACGAACTGCGGCAGGATCGCGATCATGAACACGACCGCCTTGGGGTTCGACACACCCACGAGAAAACCCTCGACGAGCGTGCGCAGATGCCCTCGGTGCGTCACGCCGGCCATGGTGTGCTCGGCCACCCGGTGGCGATGCCGGATCGCCTGGATGCCGAGGTAGATCATGTAGGCGCCCCCGGCGATCTTGACCACCGTGAACGCCACGATCGACTGCTCGATGATCGCGCCGACCCCGAACGCCACCGCGACGGCGATCGTGAAGATGCCAACCGCGTTGCCGACCACGCTGAGCAGTCCGCCGATGCGCCCGAGCGCGAGCGAACGACCGATCACGAACAGCACACTCGGCCCCGGCAGGATGATCAGCAGGAACGCGGCGACGGAGAAGGCGAGGAGGTTCGCAAGGGGGATCACAGGATGATGCTATTGGTCACGAGGCCTGCGCGGCACGTAGCGCGGCAGGTACCGCCACAGCACCCCGGCGCCGAGCAGGCCGAGCACGCCCATCACGCCGCTCGCGACCGCGATCGAGATCACCCCGGTGATGCCCGCGACGGCGAGCGGAGCGACCGCGCTGCCGAAGTCGCCGGTGAATCGCCAGGCTCCGAGGAACGGCGCCGGGTTGCGCTTGTCTGCGAGGTCAGCGCCGAGAGTCATCAGGATCCCGCTGCCGATCCCGTTTGCCGCTGACAGGAACATCGCCACGATGATGAACCACTCGACATTAGCGGGAAGGTCGTGCGTGAGCGAGAGCGCCAGGTGCCCGAGGCCGAGGCCGATCATCGAGGGGAGCGCGCTCCACAGGCGCCCGAAGCGATCCATGATCTGCCCGCTCGCGTAGAACAGGCCGAAGTCGATCGCGCCGGCGATGCCGATGATGAGCGCCGTGTTCGCGTCCGAAATGCCGATGCTCACCGCCCACAGGGGCAGGATCACCTGGCGGCTTGAGCGCACGGCCCCGATCAGCGCTGCGCCCGTGCCCACTCGAAGCAGCACGGCGCGGCTGTTGAAGATCGTGCGCATGAGCCCCACGGATTCACCCGCGACGAATTCCTGGCCCTCGCGCAGCCCCGAGCCAGCCCGGTTTGCCGCGAGGGTCGCGGCCGGGTCGGGCAGGATCATGAGCGTGATCGCGGCGCCGAGACACCCGACCACCTGCACCCAGAACACCGACTGGGTGTGCCCCGTGAGGTGGATGACCGCGGCCGCGATGAACGGACCGGCGAAGTATCCGAAGCGGAAGGTTCCGCCGAGCGTCGAGAGAGAGCGCGCACGAAACGCCTGCGGCACGAAGCTCGTCATGAACGCATGCCTGGCCAGCGCGAACACCGCCGTTGCGAGACCGACCAGCAGGATGCCGATGCCGAGCAACCACGGATTCGGCGAGAAGGTCGCCGTGATGAGCCCGATGATCGCCAGGAACGAGGCGTAGATCATCGCGTTGCGCTCGCCGATGCGGCTCACGATCCAGCCGCTCGGGACGTCGCCGAAGAGCTCGCCGACCATGATCATCGAGGCGATGAGCCCAGCCACAGCCAGGGTTGCGCCGAGGTTGTTCGCGACGATCGGGATGATGGGCACGATCGCGCCCTCGCCGATCGAGAACAGCAGCGTGGGCAGCAGCGCGGGGAGTGCGATCGAGCGGAAGCTGAACGGCTGCTCCTGCTGACTGGTCACTTGTTCGATGTTATCGGAGGTGGGTGACGCAGAACGTGCGAACAGCGCGCTCCGCTAGGCTTGCTGCGACATGGACGAGCTTGATTTTTCTGCAGAGATCGCCGACCTTCGCTCCACCTTTGCGGACATCCGCGCGGTCGTCGGGGTCGAACGGCTCGAGACCGAGATCGCATCGCTGAGCGAGCAGGCCGGCGTGCCCGACCTGTGGGACGACACCGAGAAGGCGCAGCGCATCACGAGCGACCTCAGCCATCGGCAGGCCGAACTCGCGAAGATCACGAGCATCCAGTCGAGGCTCGACGACCTCGAGGTCATGGTCGAACTGGCCAACGAGGAAGCGGATGAGGCCGCGGCGGCCGAGGTGCGCACCGAGCTCGCGAGCATCCAGAAGCTCCTCGGCGAGCTCGAGGTGCAGACCCTCCTGAACGGCGAGTGGGACTCCCGCGCCGCCGTGATCACGATCCGCGCGGGCGCAGGCGGCGTGGACGCCGCCGACTTCGCCGAGATGCTGCAGCGCATGTACCTGCGCTGGGCGGAGCAGCACGACTACTCCGCCAAGGTGCTCGACACGAGCTACGCGGAAGAGGCCGGCATCAAGTCCACGACGATCGAGGTGGATGCACCCTACGCGTTCGGCACCCTCAGCGTCGAGGCGGGAACCCACCGGCTCGTGCGCATGAGCCCCTTCAACTCCGCGGGCAAGCGCCAGACTTCCTTCGCCGCGGTCGAGGTGATTCCGCTCATGGAAGACACCGACCACATCGACATCTCGGAGAACGACATCCGGGTGGACGTGTTCCGCTCGAGCGGCCCGGGCGGCCAGTCGGTCAACACGACGGACTCTGCGGTGCGCATCACGCACATCCCCACCGGGATCGTCGTGTCGATGCAGAACGAGAAGAGCCAGATCCAGAACCGTGCGGCCGCGATGCGCGTGCTTCAGTCCCGACTGCTCGTCGCGCAGAAGGAGCAGGAGGCCGCCACCAAGAAGGAGCTGGCCGGGGTCATCACCGCGAGCTGGGGCGACCAGATGCGCAGCTACGTGCTCGCGCCGTACCAGATGGTGAAGGACCTGCGCACCGAGTACGAGGTCAACAACCCGTCACACGTGTTCGACGGTGACCTCGACGGCTTCATCAACGCGGGCATCCGCTGGCGCAAGCAGGACCACAGCTAGAGCGGGCTCAGCCGCCGACGTACGCGGCGAGGTGCGTGCCGGTGAGCGTCGAACCCGCCGCAATGATCTCCGCTGGCGATCCCTCGAACACGATGCTGCCGCCGGCGTGACCCGCGCCGGGGCCGAGATCGATGATCCAGTCCGCGTGCGCCATCACCGCCTGGTGGTGTTCGATCACGATGACCGACTTCCCGGAGTCGACGAGCCGGTCGAGCAGGGCGAGCAGGTTCTCCACGTCGGCCAGGTGCAGGCCCGTCGTCGGCTCGTCGAGCACGTAGACGCTGCCCTTCTCCGCCATGCGCGTGGCCAGCTTGAGCCGCTGCCGCTCGCCACCGGAGAGGGTCGTGAGCGGCTGGCCGAGACTCAAGTAGCCGAGTCCGACATCCGCGAGGCGTTCGAGGATGGCGTGCGCTGCGGGGATCCTGGCCTCACCCGTCCCGAAGAACTCCACGGCCTCGGCCACCGGCATCGCGAGCACCTGACTGATGTCGCGGCCGCCGAGGTGGTAGTCGAGCACGGACGCCTGGAATCGCTTGCCCTCGCACAGCTCGCACACCGTGCTCACGCCGGCCATCATCGCGAGGTCGGTGTAGATGACGCCCGCGCCGTTGCACGCCGGGCATGCTCCTTCGGAGTTGGCGCTGAACAGTGCGGGTTTGACGCCGTTGGCCTTGGCGAAGGCCTTGCGGATGGGTTCGAGCAGTCCGGTATAGGTTGCCGGATTGCTGCGCCTGGAGCCCTTGATCGAGCTCTGGTCGACCGTGACCACGTCGTCGCGCGGGGAGACCGAGCCGCCGATCAGCGAGCTCTTGCCGGAGCCGGCCACCCCGGTCACGACCACGAGCACGCCGAGCGGGATGTCGACATCCACGTTCTTGAGGTTGTTGGCACTCGCTCCGCGCACCTCCAGTACTCCGGTGTGCTCTCGCACGGAGGGCTTCACGCGCGCGCGATCGTCGAGGTGACGCCCGGTGAGCGTGTCGCTCGCGCGCAAGCCGTCGACGGTTCCCTCGAACATGACGTCACCACCGGCGCTGCCCGCGCCGGGACCGAGGTCGATCACGTGATCGGCGATCACGATCGTCTCGGGCTTGTGCTCGACCACGAGCACGGTGTTGCCCTTGTCGCGCAGGCGCAGCAGCAGCTCGTTCATACGCTGGATGTCGTGCGGGTGCAGGCCGACCGTCGGCTCGTCGAAGACATAGGTGATGTCGGTGAGGGAGGAGCCGAGGTGGCGGATCATCTTGGTGCGCTGTGCCTCTCCGCCCGAGATCGTGCCGGTCGGGCGATTCAGGCTGAGGTAGCCGAGCCCGATCTCGACGAAGGAGTCGAGGGTGTCGCCGAGAGATCCAAGCAGCGGCGCGAGCGTCGGTTCGTCGAGGCCGCGCACCCACTCGGCGAGGTCACTGATCTGCATGGCACAGGCATCCGCGATGCTGATGCCGCGAATCTTCGACGAGCGTGCTCCCTCGTTGAGCCTGGTGCCGTCGCACTCCGGGCAGGTGGTGAAGGTGACCGCGCGCTCCACGAAGGCGCGGATGTGCGGCTGCATCGCCTCCTTGTCCTTGGCCAGCATCGTCTTCTGGAGCTTGGGGATCAGGCCCTCATAGGTGAGATTGATGCCCTCGACCTTGATCTTGGTCGGCGCCTTGTAGAGCAGGTCATTCAGCTGCTTCTTTGTGAAGTCGCGGATCGGCGCGTCCATGTCGAAGAAGCCGCTCCCAGCGAAGATGCGCCCGTACCAGCCATCCATGCTGTACCCGGGGATGGTGAGTGCGCCTCCGCCCAGTGACTTGCTGTCGTCATACAGGGCGGTCAGGTCGAAGTCGGTGACAGAGCCCATTCCCTCGCAGCGCGGGCACATGCCGCCGGTGATGCTGAACTCTCGCCGTTCCTTCGTGGTCTTGCCATCGCGCTCGAACGTCACGGCGCCGGCCCCGCTGATCGAGGCGACGTTGAAGGAGAACGCCTGGGGCGATCCGATGTATGGCTGGCCGAGGCGGCTGAACACGATCCGAAGCATCGCGTAGGCATCCGTCGCGGTGCCGACTGTCGAGCGGGGGTTGGCGCCCATCCGCTCCTGGTCGACGATGATGGCCGTGGTGAGGCCGTCGAGCAGGTCAACGTCGGGACGGGTGAGTGTGGGCATGAAACCCTGCACGAAGGCGCTGTACGTCTCGTTGATCATGCGCTGGGATTCCGCGGCGATCGTGCCGAACACGAGCGAGCTCTTGCCAGAGCCGGAGACCCCGGTGAACACCGTGAGCCTGCGTTTCGGAATCTCGACGCTGACGTCTTTGAGGTTGTTGACCCGCGCGCCCTGCACGCGGATGAGATCGTGGCTGTCTGCGGGTTGCGCGGCGGTCGTTGTCTCCATGTCGGCCATGTTACGTGCGCGGCGCGCCGCCCGCCGTCACGGCAGAACCGCGGATGCTGCCTAGGCTCAAACAGTCATGATTCGCTTTGATCAGGTTACGAAGCTCTACAAGGGCAATACACGTCCGGCTCTGAATGCCGTCACGCTGGAGATCCTTCGGGGCGAATTCGTCTTTCTCGTGGGGGCATCCGGCAGCGGCAAGTCCAGCTTCCTGCGCCTCGTGCTCAAGGAGGAGAACCCCACCCGCGGCCAGATCCACGTGCTCGGCCAGAACGTGGGCACCCTCTCCAGTCGCAAGGTTCCATACTTCCGCCGCAATCTCGGTGTGGTCTTCCAGGACTTTCGCCTGCTGCCGCAGAAGACCGTGTTCGAGAACGTCGCCTTCACCCTGCAGGTGATCGGCAAGTCCCGCGGGTTCATCCAGGAAGCCGTGCCCGACGTGCTCAAGATGGTCGGGCTCGCGGGCAAGACCGCGCGTTTTCCCCACGAGCTCTCCGGCGGTGAGCAGCAGCGCGTGGCCATCGCCCGCGCGATCGTCAACCGCCCGGCCATCCTGCTTGCCGACGAGCCCACCGGAAACCTCGACCCGTCCACGAGCGCGGGCATCATGACCTTGCTCGAACGGATCAGCGCGAGCGGAACGACCGTGCTCATGGCCACCCACGATGCCGGCATCGTCGACCAGATGCGCCGCCGCGTGATCGAGCTCGTCGCAGGCCAGGTGGTGCGCGACGAGCGCCACGGCGGCTACGACACCCAGGCCGTGCCAATCCAGGAGCGCGATGTCGAACCCCCGGCCGAGGAGCCGAGCGCACCACGGAGGTTCGAATAATGAGATTCGGCTTGATCATGTCCGAGGTCGGTCACGGCCTCAAACGCAATTTCTCGATGGTGGTCTCCGTCGTGCTCGTGACCTTCATCTCACTGACCTTCGTCGGTGCCGCGATCCTGCTCCAGATGCAGATCGGGCAGATGAAGGGCTACTGGTACGACCGCGCCCAGGTAGCGATCTACCTCTGTACCGACCTCTCGACCGACGGCAGTTGCAAGCTCGTCGAGGCGACGGCTGCACAGAAGAAGGCGGTGTCCGACCGGCTCAAGTCGTCGACGCTCGCCCCGCTCATCAAGAATGTCGAGTTCCAGAACCACCAGCAGGTGTACGACCAGTACAAGAAGCAGTTCGGCAGCACCACGGGTTCCGACTTCGTCACGCCCGAGTTTCTGCCGGAGACCTTCTGGGTCAACATGAAGGACCCGAGCCAGTCCGACGTGCTCGTCGAGAACATCTCCGGGATGCCCGGGGTCGAGCAGGTCAAGGACCAGCGCAAATACCTCGACCCGATCTTCTCCGCACTCAACATCGCGAGCGTCGCCGCGGTGAGCATCGCTGCCCTCATGCTCGTCGCGGCCGTGCTGCTCATCGCCACGACCATCCGGCTGTCCGCGTTCTCGAGGCGGCGGGAGCTCGGAATCATGCGGCTCGTGGGTGCATCGAACCGCTTCATCCAGACGCCGTTCATCCTTGAAGGGGTGATCTCTGCCCTCATCGGCTCGGTTCTTGCCAGTGGTGCGATCGTCGCGGTGGTCAAGATCTTCGTGCAGGGCTATCTCAACGCCACGCCTTCGGCGACGCCGTTCATCGGCATGACCGAGGCGTTCATCGTCGTGCCTATCCTGCTCGTGGTCGGCGCCGTGCTTGCCGCGGGTTCCGCTGGCGTCGCGATCAGTCGCTACCTCAAGGTCTGATCCACCACTGAGGAAGCGGCTGGATTAGACTGATGGGCCGCCTGCGCTGTGCAGGCAATCGTCAAGGAGTCAATCGTGCCCAGGGAACGTGGCCAGAAGGTCGTCGCCACCAACCGCAAGGCCCGCCACGACTACACCATCGAAGACACCTATGAGGCCGGACTGGTTCTCACGGGCACGGAGGTGAAGTCGCTGCGCGAGGGTCGTGCGTCCCTCGTCGACGGCTACGCCTTCATCGAATTCGGCGAGGCCTGGCTGGATGCCGTGCACATTCCCGAGTACAACCAGGGGACCTGGACCAATCACCCGCCGCGTCGCAAGCGCAAACTGCTGCTGCACAAGGCGCAGATCCTGAAGATCCAGAACAAGACCAAGGAGGGCGGCTACACGATCGTCCCGCTCTCGATCTACTTCAGCGACGGGCGCGCCAAGGTCGAGATCGCGGTCGCCAAGGGTAAGCGGGAGTATGACAAGCGCCAGGCGCTGCGCGAGCGCCAGGACAACCGCGAGGCCCAGCGGGCCATGTCCGCGCGCCGTAATCTCGGCGACTGACATCGTTCCACTGGCTGAGTGGATCTTCAGGATGCCCGCCGCCGAAACCGGTCTGTAGTCAGGGTTCGGTTGCGACACTGGGCACATGACCAGCAGCACTACTGCGCTTTCCTCGGTGCGTGTGCTCTCGAAGGTCCCGGAAGTCGGTGTGCTGTTCTGGGTGGTCAAGGTGCTCACCACGGGCACGGGCGAGGCCGCGTCTGATTTCCTGGTCAAGGCGTTCGATCCCGTGATCGTCGTGCTCGTCGCCGCTGTCGTGTTCCTCGTGTGTCTCGCCGTGCAGTTCCGCGCGCCTCGCTATGTTCCGTGGCGCTACTGGCTCCTGGTGACGATGGTGAGCATCTTCGGAACAATGATCGCGGATGTCACCCACATCGTCCTCGGCGTGCCATACGCGGTATCGAGCGTCGTCTTTGCCGTCGCCCTGGCGGTCGTCTTCTCGCTCTGGTGGCGTACCGAGCACACCCTGTCGATCCACAGCATCACGACGCCGAGGCGGGAACTGTTCTACTGGGCGAGCGTCATCGTCACCTTCGCCCTCGGCACCGCCATCGGTGACATGCTCGCGAGGACGCTCGGACTCGGGTACCTGGCATCCGGCGTGCTCTGCGCCGTGCTCATCGCCATTCCTGCCGTCGTGTATCGGTGGTGGCGGGCCGGTGCGGTCCTGTGTTTCTGGGCCGCCTACGTGGTCACCCGTCCGCTGGGAGCGTCGTTCGCAGACTGGACCGCAGTGAGTCCCGCGCGTGGCGGCCTCGACGTGGGAACCGGCACGGTGACCGTCGTCGGGCTCATCGCCATCGCCGTTCTCGTTGGCGTGCTGTCCGTGCAGCACCGCTCGTCGAAGGCGCCCTGATATGGTCTCGCTCGATATCAGGCCTCCGAGCGTGCGGGTCTCACGCGGCGCACGTCTTCTGGGTTCTTCCGCACTGCCCGCCGTCAGCCTGGGCCTGATCACGACCGTCATCGTCGCCATCGGCTCCTGGATACCGTCGCTCTGGGGCGACGAGGCGGCGAGCGTGCTCTCGGCGGAACGACCGCTGCCGTCGCTGTTCCGGATGCTCGGCCACGTGGATGCCGTGCATGGCACCTACTACTTCCTGCTCCACTTCTGGGTGGCGCTGTTCGGCGCATCGCCCTTCTCGGTTCGGCTGCCGAGCGCCTTCGCCGCCGGACTCGCGGTCGCGGGTGTCGTCGTGCTCGGCACCCGACTGGCCGGCCGGCGCACGGGCATCCTCGCTGGTCTCATCTGCCTCATGCTGCCTCGTCTGACCTACATGGGCGCGGAAGCGAGAGGCTATGCGCTGAGTGCCGCCTGCGTCACCTGGCTGTCGATCCTGCTGGTCACGCTGCTGTCCTCCGAGCGCACGCGCAGCTGGATGTGGATCCTCTACGCCGTCGGCGTTGCGGTGTGCGGATACGTGTTCCTGTTCAGCCTCCTGATCCTCGTCCCGCACGCTGTGACGGTGGCAGTTCTGCGGCAGCGACCGCTGTGGCGACGCTGGCTGAAGGCGGCGGGCGTGGGGATCGTCCTGGCCGCACCCGTGATCGTCTATGGGATCTTCGAGAGCGGGCAGATCGGGTTTCTCGCGCATCGGAATGCGACCACCTTCATCACCACGACCGTGAGTCCGTGGTTCGGGAATGACACGCTCGCCGTGATCGCCTGGGTGCTGATCGCCGTGGCCGCGGCCACCGCAGGCACCGGATGGCTGCGCTCGCGTCGCAGGCTCGGCACCGGCGCAGCCTCCGTGGCCCGCAAACCGAGCCTCGTGGTGCTCTCCCTGGTGTGGCTCCTGGCTCCGGCTGCCATCCTCATCGGCGTCAACGCAGTGCACGCCGTCTATTCCTCGCGCTATCTCTCCTTTGTCACGCCGTCAGCGGCACTGCTCATCGGATGGCTGCTGGCGCGCGTGCATCGCTGGTGGATCGCGGCGGCAGTGTTCGTGATCGTTGCCGTGACCTCCGCCCCGAGCTATCTCGCGCAGCGCACGCCCTACGCGGAGAACAACAGCGACTGGGCGGCCGACGCCGCGTTCATCCACGCCCATGCCTCGCCGGGCGACGCCATCCTGTTCGACGAGACGACCCGGCCATCCCGGCGACCTCGGCTTGCCCTGCGTATGTACCCGGCCGAGTTCGCCGGGCTCAAGGATGTCGCGCTCAAGTCGCCGTCGTGGGCCACCGACGGGTGGGACGACACGGCCTACCCGCTCGCAGCGGTCTCCTCGAGGCTCGACGGCATCCACACGGCCTGGCTGATAGAGCTGCGCTGGCCAGGCCACAGGGCGGACAGCTACGACCTCGCCACGCTCTCCCGCCTGGGCTACACGACCGTGCACCGATACCCGGAGCACAGCGACGTCATCGTCGAATTGAAGCGGTAATCGTCCACCTCTTGTAGCGTGAGGGCGTGGAGACCAGGTGACCGTGTCGAGCCCGCGCCGGCGGGGCAGGCGTGTGGCGTCCATCGCGACCGCGCTCGTGCTTCTGCTGGGGCTGGCGGCTTGCGTTCCCGGTGGTGCGCCGATGCCGCCGACAGTCGCTTCGCCGGCGACGATGGCCACCAACGGCCTCGCGGAGACGCCTCCGATGGGCTGGAACAGCTGGAACCACTTCGGCTGCACGGTGACGGCCGCCGATGTCGAGGCGGCCGCAGACGCCATCGTTCGCGACGGGCTGCGCGCCGTCGGCTATCGCTACGTCAACGTCGACGACTGCTGGCAGGCGGCAACCCGGGATGCTCGGGGGCGCCTCAGGGCCGATCCGACCCGGTTCCCGGACGGGATGAAGGCGCTCGGTGACTACATTCACGCCAGGGGGCTCTCCTTCGGCATCTACGCGACGCCGGGCCGTCTGACCTGTGGCGAGCTCTACAACGACTACCCGGGTCACCTGGGGAGCCTCGGATACGAGGCGCTCGACGCGAAGACCTTTGCCTCCTGGGGTGTCGACTACCTCAAGTACGACTGGTGCAACGCGGATCACGACGGCGTCACTAGACAGGCGGGATTCACGACGATGCGGCAGGCGCTGGATGCCTCCGGGCGCCCGATCGTGTTCAGCATCCACGACAAGCCTGAGACTCCTGTCGTGTCGTGGCGCGCCCCGGTGGCGAACCTGTGGCGCACGACGCGCGACATCCACGACAACTGGGAGTCGATGATCGGCATAGCGAACACGAACGCGGCACTCGCCGCGGGCGCGGGGCCCGGCCACTGGAACGACCCAGACATGCTCGAGATCGGAAACGGCGGGATGACGACGGCCGAATATCGCACCCAGTTCAGCCTCTGGTGCGAGATGGCGGCCCCGCTGCTGGCCGGCAACGATCTCGGCCGCGCCGATGCCGAGACGCTGGGCATCCTGGGGAACGCGCGTGCCATTGCGATCGACCAGGATCCGCTCGGGCGCCAGGCGCGCATCCTGTCCGCATCGTCGGGCCGGCTCGTGCTCGCGAGGGACCTCTCGGACGGCTCTGTCGCGATCACGATGACAAATGAAACCGCCCAGCCCATCGACATCTCCGCGGAGCTGTCGGTGACCTCCCTCGGGGCGCAAGCCCGCTACGGCATCACCGATGTGTGGACGGGCACCACCTCGGGTACGGCGACGCCACTGGTCAGCAGGGTGGCGGCGCACTCGACGGTCATGGTGGTTGTCTCGCGCAGCTAAGCTCACTCCATGGCCTGGACCGCAGATATTCTGCCGAGTCTGACCGGCGTCGCGATCCTCATCCTGGTCGCCACCGGTGTGCTTTTTGCGTACCGCGTCCCGCACCGCTGGGCGCCCGCCCTGGCGATCCTGCGGGGCACCGCACAGTTGGCCATCATCAGCTTCGTGCTGGCCGGCGTGATCTCGAGCCCGCTCTGGGTCACGGCCGCGCTTCTCGTCATGTACTCGGTCGCCGCATCCACCGCGACGCATCGAATCGGATGGTCGTGGCCGCACGCGGTCATGATGTTCTCCTCGATGGCGCTCGGCATCCTCGTGACGCTCGGGATCATCTTTGCGACGGGAGCCATTGCCTTTTCGCCGCGGTACGCACTCGCGATCGGGGGCATCGTCGTCGGGAACACCATGACGATCGCAACGCTCGCCGGCCGACGCTTCACCGAGGCGGTGGGGGACCACTGGGATGAGGTCGAGGGCTGGCTCGCCCTGGGCGCGACTCCCCGACAGTCGACGTTTGAGCTCGCGCGGCGCGCAGTCTATTCCGCACTGATCCCCACGACCGACCAGACCAAGACGACGGGACTCGTGACGCTCCCCGGCGCGTTCGTCGGAGCGATCTTCGGCGGTGTCTCTCCGCTCGAGGCCGGCCGGTTCCAGATCGTCGTGCTCGCGGCGATCATGGCGGCCGGGTCGATCACGGCCGTCGTCGTGGTGAACTGGATCGCGCCGGTTCAGCGCAGGCCCGCGGCACTCACCTGAGTCTCAGTCACCGCGCCCCGTCGCTCCTTAGAGTTGTCTTGGGTACTGCACGAGAGACTCTCTTGTCCGGGCCGTGCGCCCGCAGAGAGGTAGTTGGTGACGCGTGGTCGGTTCGGCTCCGGGCAATGGCTCTGTCAGTGAAGGCCCGCTTCGTCCGCTGCGCCACTCGCGCGCGGTCATCGTCACGAGCGTCATCGTCATAGTTCTCGTCATCGTCGTGGGGCTGATCGTGGCGCACTCGAGCGGATGGACCTCACACGAGCTCACGGTGCTGCAATGGCTGAGTGCGCACCACACGGCCGCTCTCTCTGCCGTCGCCCTCGGTATCGCCTGGCTGTTCAGTCCGCCGATCGCGTCCATCATCACCCTGCTGGGCGGGGTCGCCGTGCTGGCCGTCACGCGCAGCATCCCTCGGGCCGTGACCTTCTGGGTGATGGTGGGAATCTCCTACCTCGGCAGCGAGGTCATCAAACAGCTCGTGCGCCGCGCACGACCGGACTCGAGCACCTTCGCCAACCCGCTGGCCGATGAGCACTCGTTCAGCTTCCCGAGCGGCCACACCTGCTTCGCCGCCGCACTGGGCATCGCCATCATCTTCCTGGCCAGCGACCACCGTGTGCGGCGCGTCATCGCGATCTCCGCCGTCTCGGTCGCCGTCGTGGTCGTGGCCTGGTCGCGCCTCTATCTCGGCGTGCATTACCCAACGGATGTCCTCGCGTCGATGGTCTACACGCTCGCGGCAAGCGCGCTCGTCCTCGCGCTCTGGCTGGGGTTCCTCCTGCCGTGGCTGCGCACCGCGGCGGGATCCGCGAGGCTGCGACGTCGTGGATCGGACTAGATAGGGCGCGAACTGCGCCACCTCCACCCGCGCCCTGCATCCTTGGACGATTCTTGGAACGCGTGGGCAAGAATCGTTCCCGAAGCTGTGCGAACACGCACGCAGGGGGTGTCTGATGGACTGGATCTGGGCTTCCGGTATCGGGGTCGTTGTTCTGGCGGCGCTCGCCGTGGTCTCCTGGTTCGCAGTGCAGCTGCTGGATGAGGTCGATGCCGAGGCGACAGACCTCGCGGATAGCTGACGCCGTCACCCTTCCCGGGAAGGTCTTCAGCGAGGATGGGTTCGAGGCAGCGACAGGCCGATCTCGGTGCCGTCCGCTGAACTTCGCACAACCGTGACCGAACCACCGTTGCGAGTGGCGATGTCTCGAACAAGCGAGAGCCCGATTCCGAAGCCGGTCCGTGTGGCTCCGGCCTCGTCCCCGGCAATCCTGGTGTGTGTGAAGCGGTCAAAGATCCGGTCCGGCGAGATTCCCTGGATGCCGGGTCCGTGGTCTCGCACGGTGACGGTGATCGTGGATCGTGTCGCACTCACTCCGACGACAACATCTGAACCGTTCGGCGCGAATCGAAGCGCGTTATCGAGCAGGGCCACCAGGCAGCGGTGCACGCTCGTCTCCGGCATCAGGGTCCACAGGGGCTGCCGCTCGTTCTCGTTGATGACGATCCTGACGGATTTGTTGTCCGCAACGAGTTGCATCGACTGGACGACGACCTCGATTGTTGGTCCGAGGGGTGCGGGGGATGCGGTCCGGTCGTGTACATCGTCCGTCTGCGCAGCGAACAACAGGTCATTGACCACGTCGACCAGTGCCTTCACGTCGTCACGAAGCTCGGCCACGATCGCTGCCGACGGGTCGGTGGGCGTAAGTCCACGCTGAAGTACCTGGAGACGTGCGTCGAGCACGGTGAGCGGCGTGCGTAGTTCGTGGCTTGCATCCGCGACGAAAGTGCGTTGGATGTGGAGCGCCTTCCCGAGCGGGCGCACGGCTCGTCGCGTGATGTACCAGCTGAGAAGGCCGGCCAGCACGATCAGAACTCCACCGAGGATGACCGTGCCGCGCAACACGTATCCCGCGCTCAGGTCAAGGTTGTCTGGGTCTGGAACGAGCTCGAAGAGCTCTCCCGGCCTGACCCGCGTGATGATGTAGAGGTACATCGTCGTGACGATAGCCACGACGACGACCGCACAGACGACGGCGATCTGGATGCCCACCCCGCGCGACGCACGCCGCAGCGCCAGCGTGTCGCCGTCGATGACCCGTGCCCCTCTGCGTCGAGCGCTCATACGTCTCCCAGACGATAACCCTGGCCTCGAACGGTGACGACGAGGTCGATATCCGTCTTACGCCTGAGATAGTGCACATAGGTGTCCACCGTGCCGGGCTGGTCGTCCGGGCTGAAGGCCGAGCGCAGGATCTGCTGGCGGGTGAAGGTCTGCCGGGGACTCTCCGCGAGCATCCGCAGGAGTGCTGTCTCCCGGGTGGTGAGGAGAACGCGGCCGTCGTACGGGGAGTAGATGGTGCGGCTCTCGGGGTAGAACTCCCAGGAGCCGACCCGGATCATCGCGCCCTCACCCGTGAAGGTGCGCCTGAGCGCACGCAGGCGAGCCAGGAGCTCGTCGAATTCGAAGGGTTTGACGAGATAGTCGTTCGCTCCGGCATCGAGGCCGCGCACCTTGTCTGCCACGGTTCCGAGGGCCGTGAGGACCAGCATCGGAGTGGTGATCCGTTTGCGGCGAAGAGTTTCGACGACAGCGAGGCCGTCGAGAGACGGCAGTCGACGGTCGATGACCATGATGTCGAAGTCGCCGCTCAACCCCGCGGCCACGCCCCTGCTGCCATCGGTCTCGAGAGAGACGGTGTAGCTCTCGGAGAGCACCTGCGCGATCAGGGGTCCGAGCTGGGGGTCGTCCTCGACGAGGAGCAGGCGCGCTCGCTCAGGGGGAGTACCGACTCGCATGCGCAGCTCCGCAGTGTTCGGGGAGAACGAACCTTTTGTTCCCTCCAATCTAGCGGGCACCCACAGCTCACACGAGCACGGGCGCCGCGGTCGCGTCGTAGAACTCCCCGGTCGCGGCCTCGTTGTAGCGCTTCACGTCGAGTGAACACGGCTGCACGCTGCCGGCGAGAAAGTCGCGCATTCCCTGGGCCAGTGCCGTGTCGTCCTGTGCCACGACGTGGATGTCGTCGCTCGGGAGTGCGTCGCGCACCGAATCGAAATCCACGGACACGATCGGCAGGCCCATGATCGCGGCCTCGAGGATCACCATGGGCTGACCCTCGTAGTTGCTGGAGAGCACGAAGCAGTCGCACGCCGCAACGATGGCGAACGGATTGGCGTACGGCCCGATAAGAAAGGCGACTCCGTCGAGTCCGAGCTCGTCTTTCAGTGCCTCCAGTTCGGCGCGGAGCGGTCCGTAACCCACGAGGAGCAGCCTGGCGTTCGGGTTATCGAGGTGCACCGCACGGAACGCGCGCAGGAGGCGTTCCTGGTTCTTCTCCGGCGAGAACCTGCCGACGGTGACGAACCACACGAGCTCGTCATCGGCGGCCAGAGACTCCGCCCAGTCGGGCGCGAGGATGTCACCGGTGTCAGGGTCGACCGGATGCTGGGCGAGTTCGCGAACATCCTGTTTCATGCCCTCCACCACCCGCTCGCCATCGACGAGGTTCCGTGCCGCGACAAACTGCCCGGCGCGCAGCCCGCAGAGCGACATCAGCGAGGCGCGGTTCACCAGGTTGAGGCTGGGGGACACCGACACGAGCGAGTCGAACGCGCCGTAGAGGGCGAACACCGCGCGAAGCCCCACGCGCATCCGTCGCCGACCGCGGATGACCCGATCGGCTTCAGCGAGCATGTCGTTGTGCAGCCAGATGGCTCGATGCGCCTCGGGAGAATGGAGCAGCAGCCTGGCCCAGAACGGGCTGTAGCCGCTGAAATCGATCACGGAATCGAAGCGACTCTGGCCGAAGCACCGACGCCACTCGTCATCCCAGAACTTGTGCTGTGGTTGGCCGACCGTGCCGAGGAACGGCTCGCGGCGCAGGTCAGCCCACTTGCGCCGAAGGTGAAGGAACTTGCTGCCGTTCATCCCCGCCACGCGATGGAACTGGCGAACGCGGGGATCGATCCTCGCCTGGTTCGCCTTCTGCTGTGCACCGCGCGGGCGGATGATGACCACGGAGACGTCGTAGCGTTCGTGGTCGATGCCGCTGAGCAGATTGAGTGCGGCTGAGGTGATGCCATTGGACCGCATGCCGCCCAGGTGCAGCAGCACGGGCACGCGCGAGTCGTCGGAGATTGAGATGACCGCCCCGTCCGCGGCATTTCCCCGGAACACGATGTCAACGACTCGCTCAGACGATCGTCCATCGTCCTGGGCGACGAACCGCTCTTTCCACTCGCGATAGGTGACGTCGCGCTCCGATTGCGGTGCGCGATTGCTGCCCGCGTTCTGCACCGCGGCCGCGAGCTCGTCGAGAGTGGCGCAGCTGGTTCCCGGGAGCTCCTGGGCCGCAAGGTAGGTGCCGCGCATCTCGGAGTACGCGCTCGCATCCGGCGTGTAGAAGACGATCGGTCGATCGGACGCCAGAAAATCGAAGAAGATCGACGAGTAGTCGGTGATGAGAATGTCGCTCAGCCCGAGGACGGTGTTGGTGGGGATGTCGTTCGAAACCAGGACCCGAGCGAGCGCCGGATTCGTCGCCGCGAACCGGTGCACCACCTGGTGCGTCTTGAGCAGCACGACGTACTCGTCCCGGCCCAGGCGCGCCTGCAGTCCCTGCACGGTCTCGAAGAGTTCCCTGGCATCGTCTTCCGGAGACGAGAACGAGCCACCCTTCCAGGTCGGCGCATACAAGACGATTCGCCTGCCGCGAAGGTCAAGACCCGCGGCCTGAAGTCGTCGACGTCCCGCCGTGACGGCGTGCTCATCCAGAAACTGGTGGTCGACACGGGGATATCCGGCCTCGATGATCTTCCCCGCGTAGATTCCCCGAAGCCTGTATGAATTCTCATACATCTGCTCAGTCATATAGGGGTTCTGGGAGAGCAGGAAGTCGGCCGAAACGAAGTTTCGCAGCGTGTTGGCTGAACCCATCGCGCCGTTCGGCATGTCATAGCCCATGCGCTTGAGCGGAGTGCCGTGCCAGGTGTTGAGATAGACCTGATCGGGCCGCTTGCTGAACTCGGGCGGAAACGTCGCGTTGTTGACCAGGTAGTTGCTGGTCGCGAGCGCGCGAAAGTACCCGAACGACCTGTGTTTCACGAAGCGCACTCGTGGGTCGTCGGCGAACTCTGCCTGGATCTCCCGGTGCTGGTGGCTGCTGTTCAACACCCAGGTGTGGGTGAGATCTGCCATATCGGCACTCCGGAGGAGCTCCCGAAAGATCGCCTCAGGGTTGTCCAGCACGCCATTGCCCTCGAACGATTCGTACACGACTGTTCGAGCGCGAACGGGACCCCTCTGAGCTATGGCCCGCAGCTCGGCCGCGAACGCGCGTCTTAAGAGCCGAACCAGGTTTTTTGCTCGCCTGACGGCACTGCGCACGGTGTATTCCTCCCCAACGGGCGATAATTATCGCCTTCGGGGAGCTTTTCTCGAACAATCTAAGAAATCGCTAAGAATTCTAAGCAAACTCTGAGGACTGGGCGAGCGCTGCCGGCGTGCTGGATGCGTGCGCGGATCGGCGAGGCATAGAAAGCGGCGCCAGGATGTTCTAAGCTGTAGGGCTGCATCCGATGGACTGCAGTATTGACAACTCAACAGCGCGCGGTGGTGACCTCCCTTTCACGAGGGCGCATGGGGATGATCGGTTTCGACATTGCCTGAGCAACTGTGAGAAGCGGGTCGAGGAGGCAGGCTTATCTCGTAAACGATGTCTGCAAACAATAAGTGCCAATTCAAAGCGCACTGACTTCGCTCTTGCTGCCTAAGCAAAAGCACTAAATGAAGTCCGTCAGTCCGGGAATGCTCTCTACCCGGGTGCTGGCGTTATCTAGAGAGATTGCTTCGTAGTTACGCCCGAGGGCTGCGAGGGACTTTCACCAGGGCTGGGCTCGTCGGATTGGATGCCAGTGGCAAATTCCGGAGCCGAGTAGAACGCTTTCACTGGCTACACCCGTAGAAGGCACACGACCACAGCAGTGGACGGGGGTTCAATTCCCCCCATCTCCACCCTTGGTCACCACCGCGCACTGGCGGGTTTCCGTGCGCTTTTTCGCGCCGCGCGCGAATATGTTTGGCTTGACCACATATCCGGTTCGCTCCTAGACTTCGAACGTCCGATCGCGGATGTAGTGAAAGGACGACAGTGAACACCTCATCCCCTTTGTCGGAGGAAACTCCCTGGCGAGACACGACTCTCACCATCGAGGAGCGGGTGGAATCGCTTGTCTCCGCCATGACCCTCGAAGAGAAGCTCGCGCAACTCTACGGAGTCTGGGTTGGGGCATCGAACGAGGGCGGAGACGTCGCGCCGCACCAGCACGACCTGAACGACACGGTCGACCTCGAGGCACTGCTGCCCAGTGGACTCGGCCAGTTGACCCGACCGTTCGGCACGACCCCGGTCGACCCGGCCGTCGGTGCCGTCTCGCTTCTGCGCACCCAGAACCACATCGCGGCCAGCAACCGCTTCGGAATCCCCGCGCTCGCGCACGAGGAGTGCCTCGCGGGCTTCGCCGCCTGGGGAGCGACTGCATACCCCGTCCCGCTGTCGTGGGGAGCGAGCTTCGACCCCGAGCTCGTGCAGCGGATGTCCGAGCGCATCGGCGCAGACATGCTTTCGGTCGGCGTGCATCAGGGCCTGGCTCCCGTGCTGGACGTCGTTCGCGATGCCCGCTGGGGCCGCGTGGAGGAGACCATCGGCGAGGACCCGTACCTGGTCGGATCCATCGCGACCGCGTATATCCGCGGCCTCGAATCCGCAGGAATCGTCGCCACCCTCAAGCACTTCGTCGGGTACTCCGCCTCGAAGGCGGGCCGCAACCTCGCGCCGGTCTCGGTTGGACCGCGTGAGCGCGCAGACGTGCTGCTCCCACCGTTCGAGATGGCGGTGCGCGAGAGCGGCGTGCGCTCGGTGATGAACGCGTACACCGACATGGACGGCGTGCCAGCTGCGGCCGATCGTGAGCTGCTCACGGGCCTGCTCAGGGAGACCTGGGGCTTCGAGGGAACGGTCGTCGCAGACTACTTCGCCATCGCCTTCCTGCACACCCTGCACGGCGTCGCGGGTTCGTGGGGAGAGGCGGCGGCCGCTGCACTCACCGCGGGAATCGACGTCGAGCTGCCCACGGTCAAGACCTTCGCGGAGCCGGTGCGTGAGGAGATCGCGGCGGGGCGCCTGGATGTCGCCATTGTCGACACCGCGCTGCGCCGTGTGCTCACCCAGAAGGCACAGCTCGGCCTGCTCGATGAGGGATGGTCATCCGTGCCGACGGCACTCGCCGGCGCGGAGGTCTCCGACCCCGAGGCCGTGCGCGGTTCTGTCGACCTCGACTCGCCGACCAACCGCGCCATCGCGAGCGAGCTCGCGGAACGTGCCATCGTGCTTCTGCGCAACGAGGGTGTTCTTCCGTTGCAGAGCCCGCGCAGGATCGCCGTGATCGGCCCGAACGCCGATGAGCCGCTCGCGGTTCTCGGCTGCTACTCCTTCCCCGTGCACATCGGCGTCAAGCACCCCGATTTCCCGGTCGGAATCGAACTTCCGACGCTGCTCGACTCGGTCAGGGCGGAGTTCCCGGACAGCATCGTGAGCTACGCGAAGGCCACGAGCGTCGATGGTGGTGAGACGACGGGCTTCGCCGACGCGCTCGAGGCCGTGCGCACCTCGGATGTCGCGATTCTCGCGCTCGGCGACCGTGCGGGTCTCTTCGGCCGTGGCACGAGCGGTGAGGGCTGCGACGCCGAGTCGCTGAGCCTGCCCGGCGCACAGCAGGACCTGCTCGACGCGGTCATCGCGACCGGAACTCCAACCGTCGTGACGATGCTGGCCGGGCGCCCATACGCGCTCGGCTCCGCCGTCGAGAAGGCGGCAGCCATCGTGCAGTCGTTCTTCCCCGGAGAAGAGGGCACGAAGGCGATTGCGGGCGTTCTGAGCGGTCGTGTCAACCCGAGCGGTCGACTGCCCGTGAGCGTCCCGTCGAGCGCGGGTTCCCAGCCGACGACCTATCTCGCCCCGCCGCTCGCGCGCGCCACCGACGTGTCGAACATTGATCCGACGCCGGCGTTCGCCTTTGGCCACGGACTCGGCTATTCGACCTTCGAGTGGACCGCTGTCGCGGGCGCGCAGACCGAGATCGCCGTCGACGGATCGGTCACGGTCGCCATCGACGTGCGTAACGTGAGCGAGAGACAGGGCGCGGATGTCGTGCAGTTGTACCTGCACGACCCCGTCGCATCCGTGGTTCGCCCGGTCCAGCGCCTGATCGGATTCGCGCGGGTGGACCTCGCCGCGGGGGAGGCGGTGCGCGTGCAGTTCACGGTGCCGGCGGACCTCGCCTCATTCACCTCCCGCGCCGGGGCGCGCATCGTTGAGCCGGGTGAACTCGTTCTCGGGTTCGGACGGTCGAGTTCCGACATCGTCGCGGAGAACACGGTGACGCTCGCGGGGGAGGCCCGCGTTGTCGACCACACCCGCGAGCTGCACCCGCGGCTGACGGTGACGTCGCTGACCTGAGTCGTCCGCGCCTCGGCCGGACGTGCAGTTAGGCGGGCAGTTCGATGACCGTCATGCCGGGGTGCGCGCTCGCGTCCATCGTCGCGAGCGCCTTCGGTGCGTCGTCGAGGCCGATCGTGCGGCCCACGAGCAGTCGTGGGTCGATGCGGCCATCCGCGATCCGCTCGAGCATGGCCGGGTACTCGTGCGCGGCCATCCCGTGACTGCCGAGGATCCCGAGCTCGTGTGCGATCACGAGGTCCATCGGTACGGGCGCGTTCGCGTTGTCGCCGAGCATGAGTCCGACCTGCACGTGCCTGCCGCGTTTGCGCAGGCTTCGGATGGAGTTCTCGCTCGTCGCCCTGCTCCCGTAGGCGTCGAGGGAGAGGTGGGCACCCCCACCGGTGACTTCGCGTACCGCGGATGCAACGTCCGCCGTACCGAGAACACCGGTCGCCCCCAGTTCCTCGGCGATCGCGAGCGCGTCCGCTGACACGTCGACCGCGACGACCCGTGCGCCCGCCGCGGCGGCGATCATGATCGCCGACAGGCCGACCCCGCCGCATCCGTGCACGGCCACCCACTCGTTCTCCCGCACGCGGCCCTGCGTCATGACGGCGCGGTAGGCGGTGGCGAAACGGCAGCCGAGTGCTGCGGCGGAGACGAAATCGAGCGCGTCTGGGAGAGCGATCAGGTTGGTGTCCGCCTCCGCGATGGCAACGAACTCCGCGAACGACCCCCAGTGGGTGAACCCGGGCTGTTCCTGGTGGTCGCAGACCTGGTGGTTGCCCGCCGCGCACTGCTCGCAGCGTCCGCAGGCGCACACGAAGGGCACGGTGACCCGGTCGCCGACCTTCCAGGCACCGGCTCGATTCGCCCGCGGCCCGAGCTCCTCGATCACGCCCGCGAGCTCGTGCCCGGGAACGTGGGGTAGACGGATGCCGTCGTCGTGTCCCATCCAGCCGTGCCAGTCGCTGCGGCACAGGCCGGTCGCGCGAACGCGGATGACGGCGCCGGCTGGAGGACACGCGGGGGTGGAAACCTCGGCGATCGTCGGCAGTCGACCGAACTCGTGGAACAGCACCGCGCGCATCCGATTCACTCCTGTGCGCGGGGGACGCGGCATCGACGGATCATCGCGCGAGCCGTCGTCTGGGCGTCAGTTGAAGATGCGGATGGTGTCGCCGACCTTGAAGATCGGTGTCAGCAGCGCGAGGAATGGGCCGAGGATGCGCAGCAAGTACACGAGACCGGTGATGTGCAGCAAGTCGCCGACCAGGAAGAGCACGACCGCGATGAGGGCGAGCCAGGCGGCGGAGCGCAGCGCGGGGAGCGTGCGGAGGAACAGGGCGGCGAAACCGAGCGAGGCCGCGACGATGCCGACATCCACGATGAATGCGCCGACGTGCGGGTTCGTGGCCAGGTGGGAGAGGCTCCAGGCGACGATGGCGATGGCCCAGAGAAGCAGGAAGGCTCCTCCGGCGGCTGGCTTGGAGAGTGGTTTCTTGTACGCGGTCGCCTGGCTGGTCATGAAGAAATCCTAGCGCCCGCTCACCTCTCTCGGCGTGCAGCACGGGCCTCAGCGGGCCTTCGCCCGCGCTTGCTCACGGCTCTTCCCCGCGAGAATAAAAAGGAGTAACATGCCGTTTAATGTGATCCGCCGATGGAGAGGATGCTTGTGTCCGATGATTGGGAGCCGGGCGCTCGCACCCTCGCCCACCGGCGGATCACAGTTGTCTCCACCGGTATCGACTCGCTGCTCGCGACGCTTCCCGTCGTCAGCGGGCGAGCCCGCAGACGGCAGGTGCTCAAGACCAAGGGCGTGCGCATCCTTCGCCTCTCCTTCGACGCAGGACAGGTGCTCGCGCAGCGGGCGGAGAGTTCTCCTCTGCTGATCCAGACGCTGCAGGGCAGGGTCACGCTCACGGTCGAGGGCGAGAAGGTCGACATGCCCGCGGGGGCGATCATCCACCTGGAGAAGCAGGTGGCGCACTCCATTGCCGCCACCGAGACGTCCCATGTCATGGTCACCCTGCTCGGGCCGAGACTGTCCAAGCCACGCGCGACGTCCTACGCGACCGCGCACGTGTCACTGGGCCACGCCGTGCCGTTCCGCGAGCCCGCGCTCCTCGGGCGACCGGGCGCATCCACCGGCCACGAGGTCGTCGACCGCGCGGTGGCCGGCGTTCACGAGTGGGCGCGACACAATTCCGTTCTCACGGCGACGGGGCCCAACGCCCACGCCTTTGACGAGCTCACCCGGCGTCACGCGACGTTCCTCGGTGAACTCGCGAGGAGAACCTCCGCACTGCTGGATCGGCTGGCCGGTGACGGCAAATCCGTCGACCAGGTGGCCGAACTCGTCGAGTGGGCGAGGGCGGAGGTCCTGCCGCAACTACGACTCGAGGAGGAGATCCTCTACCCCGTCGTCGCACTCCGTCCGCAGCAGCGACCGCTCGTCTCGGCGCTCAGCGCGGGACTCGAGGCGATCGCCGAGGCCGTCGACCGACTGGCCGACGCGAGCTCAGGAGCAACCTTCGACACGGCGAGCGCCGCGATCGCGCTGCGCGTGATCATCGGCAGGCACCTGACCGTGGAATCCGAGGTGTTGCTGCCCACGCTCGCCATCTCCACGGACGAGTCTCTTGCCGCGCTCTGGGAGCGGATGAGTGAGGGGTTCAGCGTCTCGCTCGGGGCCTGAGCCTGCGGCGTCGTCAGGCCTTCGCGCGGCCGAGCACGGCGAGCACGTCGTCGTGGAGTCGCCCGTTGGTGGCGAGGGCCGAGGCGTTCCACGGCCCGTCCACCCCGTCAACCGAGCTGAAGCGACCGCCGGCCTCCTGCACGATCGGGATGAGCGCCGCCATGTCCCAGGGCTTGAGGTCGAACTCGCCCGCGACATCCACGAGACCCTCCGCCACCATCATGTACGGCCACATGTCGCCGTAGTCGCGGCTGCGCCAGGCCGCGCGCGCGAGGTCGAGGTAGGCGTCGAGCCTGCCCGCCTCCTCCCAGCGGGTGATCCCGCTGCAACTCACCGAGGCATCCGCGACTTTCGAGACCTCCGAGACGTGGATGCGGCGCTCCTGTCGCGAGACTCCGGTGCGGTTCTGCGCGAGTGCCGCCTCGCTCGTGTGTGCGCCGCCGCCCGCTGCGGCCCACCAGCGCCGGCCGAGGGCGGGGGCGCTGACCACGCCGACCACGGGTACGCCGTCGATGGCGAGGGAGATCAGGGTGGCCCAGATGGGCACGCCGCGCACGTAGTTCTTGGTGCCGTCGATCGGGTCGACGATCCACTGGCGCGTCGAGCCTGCGTCGGTCGCGGGCTCCGTGCCGAACTCCTCGCCGAGGATGGAATCGCCGGCGCGGTTGTCGGCCAGCGCGGCGCGGATGGCCGTCTCCACGGCCTTGTCGGCGTCGGAGACGGGGCTCATGTCGGGCTTCGTCGTGACCACGAGGTCAGTGGCGCGAAAGCGATCCAGAGAGATTTCGTCTGCCATATCTGCGAGTTGGAGGGCGAAGCTCAGATCGGAGTGCAGGGTGTATTCGGTCACGCCTCAAGGGTAGCTGTGGCGGGGTGACTATGAGGAGAGTGAGGCCAGCAGGCGCTGCAGGGAGTCCAGCCGCAGTCGCCCCACCTCACCGAGCCGGCCATCCTCGACCTGCTCGATGATCGCGCAGTCCGGTGAATCCGGCAGGTGCGTGCAGCCGCGCGGGCAGTCCTCCGCGATCGCGGCGAGATCCGTGAACGACTTCAGGATGTTGTTCGGATCGACGTGGCCGAGCCCGAAGGAGCGCACACCGGGGGTGTCGATGATCCAACCGGTGCCCACCCGATAGGACACCGTCGACGAGGAGGTGTGCCTGCCGCGCCCCGTCACCGTGTTCACGCGCCCGGTCGCGCGGTTCGCGTCGGGCACGAGCGCGTTGACGAGGGTGGACTTACCCACGCCGGAGTGGCCGACCGCCACGGTCGTGTGTCCCTCGAGCAGCGCTCGGATCTCCTCGGTGGGCATCGCGCCCTCGCCGCTCGTCACCACGCGGATGTCGAGCCCGGCGAAGTTCGCGAGGAACTCGCTCGGGTCCGCGAGGTCCGTCTTCGTGACACACAGGATGGGGGAGATGCCGGCATCGAACGCCGCCACGAGATAACGGTCCACGAGCCTGGGCCTCGGCTCAGGGTTGGCCGCGGCGACGACGATGAGCATCTGGTCTGCATTGGCGACGATGATGCGCTCGACCTCGTCGGTGTCATCCGCACTCCTGCGCAGCACCGTTGTGCGCGGCTGGATGCGCACGATGCGAGCGAGGCTGCCCTCCGTGCCGCTCGTGTCGCCGACCATGTCGACCCGGTCTCCCGTGACAATGGGCTTCTTGCGCAGTTCGCTCGCTCGTGAGGCGGTTGCCTCATGCTCGCCCGAGGTTCCCTCGCCGACGAGCACGGAGTACCGCCCGCGATCGACCGTGGTGACCCGGCCGGTCACAGCATCGCTGTGCTCCGGACGAATCTTGGTGCGCGCCCGATTACCCTTGGGATTCGGGCGAGTGCGCGCCTCGTAGTCCGCGTACTTGTCGTCTTCGTCGTCGGAGTCATCCAGCCAGCTCATCGGCGAGACCGACCCCTCAGCAGCACAAGCGCTCGCCTCAGATCAGGCTCAACGGGTCGGTGCTGCGGCTGGTCGAGATGCCGCTGACCATGCCCTGCCAGAGCTGCGGGAACTGGGGGAGGGTCTTCGCGGTTGTCGCGATGTTCTCGACCTCGACGCCCGCGACCGCGAGCCCGATGAGCGCGCCGGCCGTCGCCATGCGGTGATCCTCGTAGCTGTGCCAGAGCCCGCCGTGCAGGGTGGCGGGGCGGATGATGAGGCCGTCGTCCGTCTCCCTTACGTCTCCACCAAGCGCATTGATCTCCGTGGCGAGCGCCGCGAGCCTGTCCGTCTCGTGCCCGCGGAGGTGGGCGATGCCCGTGAGCACCGTCTCACTGTCCGCGAGGGCGGCCAGTGCCGCGACGGTCGGGGCGAGCTCGCTGGCGTCGTCGAGGCGGATGCCGTGGACGCTGCCCGTGCCCCGCGCGGTGAGCTCGCCGATGCCGTTCCCCATCTCGGTGAACGTCACCTCGCCGCCCATGCTGGTCAGGATCTCCGCCATCTCCGCACCGACCTGGGTCGTGCCGGAGGGCCAGCCCGTGATGGTGACCGATCCGCCCGCGACGAGAGCGGCAGCGAGGAACGGCGCGGCGTTGGAGAGGTCCGGCTCGATGTCGACATCGAGCCCGGCGATCGGCCCGGGCGCGATCGCCCAGCGGTTCGGCTGGGAGGTGTCGACCTCGACGCCGCGCGCGGCGAGCGTCGCGATGGTCATATCGATGTGGGCGTGGCTCGGCACGCGGTCGCCGACGTGGCGGAGGGCGAGCCCCTTCGTGAACCGGGCGCCGACGAGCAGCAGGCTGGAGACGAACTGGCTCGAGCCCGAGGCATCCACCTCGATCTCGCCGCCCTCGATGGAGCCGGTGCCATAGAGACTGAACGGGAGGCGGCTGCGACCGTCGTCCGTGACATCCACGCCGAGCGCGCGCAGGGAGTCGATGGTGGCGCGCATGGGGCGCTTGCGCGCGCTGGGGTCGCCGTCAAAGGCGACAGGCCCGAGTGCGAGGGCCGCGACGGGCGGAAGAAAGCGCATCACGGTGCCCGCGAGCCCGCAGTCGATGGTTGTGCCGCCCGTGAGCTCGGCGGGGGTGATGAGGAGGTCCGGGCCGTACTTGCCCACTCCGGGCATCTCAACGATCGAGGTTCCGAGTTCCTTGAGCCCCTGCACCATGAGGTTGGAGTCGCGCGAGAACAGTGGGGCGTGCAGCGTCGATGGCCCCTCGGCCAGGGCTGCGAGCACCAGTTCACGGTTGGTCAGCGACTTGGATCCGGGCAGTGCGAGGGTTGAGTTCAGCGGCCCGGTGGCCTCGGGCGCAGGCCACGGACCCGGCTCGACCTCGAGCACGAGATCGTCGTTCTCGTACGGGTCGAACTCCGGCTTGGAATAACTGGAAACTAGCATCGGTTACCAGAGTATCGGCCCGGGACGGTGAAGAGGAGGATACTGTGGCGCTTCTGCTGGAGACCCCGCCCTGTGATGCTCCGGATACGCTCAACCCCGTCCAAGTAAGCTTGGCGTCGATGACGACCTCGACCGATAAAACGCCTGCACCTGATGAGGCTCGCGCTCTGTTCGAAGAACAGGCGATCCCCTACATGGATCAGCTCTACGCTGCGGCAATGCGGATGACCCGCAACCCCTCCGATGCGTCCGATCTCGTGCAGGACACCTTCGTCAAGGCCTTTGCCGCCTTCGGACAGTTCCAGCAGGGCACGAACCTCAAGGCCTGGCTGTACCGCATCCTCACCAACACCTTCATCAACGGGTACCGCAAGAACCAGCGCAACCCCTACCAGGGCACCATCGACGAGCTCGAGGACTGGCAGCTCGGCGGCGCGGAGTCCGTCACCCAGGGCAGGTCCACGCGGTCGGCAGAGGCAGAGGCCATCGACCACCTGCCGGACAGCGACGTCAAGGACGCGCTGCAATCCATCCCGGAAGACTTTCGTATGGCGGTCTATTTCGCCGACGTAGAGGGCTTCTCCTACCAGGAGATAGCCGACATCATGAAAACACCGGTTGGGACCGTGATGAGCCGCCTTCATCGTGGAAGGCGGATGCTCCGGGAACTGCTGGCTGGGTATGCGCGAGATCGCGGAATCGCGGTCTCGAGCGGCACGAAATCGTCTGGGAGTCGAAAATGACCGATTGCGGTTGTGACAAGGCCAAGGCAGAGCTCGAAGAGTATCTTCACCACGAGCTCACCAAGGCGGATGCTGCGGACATCGCCGAGCACATGGCCGGCTGTGTCGATTGCGAGACCGAGCACCGCGTCGGACTCGTGCTCACGCAGGCCGTGCAGCGTGCCTGCAAGGAGACCGCGCCCGAGGATCTGCGCGCGCAGGTGCTTCTGAAGCTGCGCGAGATCCAGGCTACGCACTGACCCTCCACTCGCTACCCGCTGGTCGAGTAGCGAGGCACGAGCGTATCGAGACCGGGACGAGTTAGACCGTCAGCGCGTGGTCGATCAGCTCGACCTGCTCCTTCGCACTGCGCTTGGTCGATCCGGTCGCGGGCGACGCGGATGCCGGGCGCGACGAGACCGAGATCGAACGATCCTTGTAGCTGCGTGCGAGCTCGAGGCAGATGAACGGCCAGGCGCCCTGGTTCTCCGGCTCCTCCTGCGCCCACATGAGCTCGGCGTTCGGGTACTGCGAGAGCACCGAACTGAGTTCACGGAGCGGAAGCGGGTAGTACTGCTCGACGCGCACGAGCGCGATGTCCGTGCGCTCACGCTTGTCACGCTCCGCGAGGAGGTCGTAGTGCAGCTTGCCCGAGTGCAGCACGATGCGCTTCACCGCTGCCTTGTCGGTGATCGTCGCGTCATCGATGATCGGCTCGAACCGGCCGCTCGTGAAGTCCGCGATCTCGCTCGTCGCACCGCGCAGTCGCAGCATCGCCTTCGGGGTGAAGACCACGAGTGGGCGACGCGGACGCTGGTACGCCTGGCGGCGCAGCAGGTGGAAGTACGACGCGGGCGTCGACGGCCTCGCGACCGTCATGTTGTTCTCCGCGCACAGCTGCAGGTACCGCTCGATGCGAGCGGAGGAGTGGTCAGGCCCCTGACCCTCGTAGCCGTGCGGCAGCAGCAGCACGACACTGGAACGCTGGCCCCACTTCTGCTCTGCGCTCGCGATGAACTCGTCCACGATGATCTGGGCGCCGTTGGCGAAGTCACCGAACTGGGCCTCCCAGAGCACGAGGGCATCCGCACGCTCGATCGAGTATCCGTATTCGAAGCCCATGGCGGCGTACTCGCTCAGCAGGGAGTCGTAGATCCAGAACCTGCCCTGGTTCTCGCTCAGGTTGCCGAGAGGCAGCCACTCCTGGCCGTTCACGCGGTCGTGCAGGATGGCGTGGCGCTGCACGAAGGTGCCTCGCCTCGTGTCCTGGCCGGCCATCCGCACCGGCGTGCCCTCGAGCAGGAGGGAGCCGAGCGCGAGGAGCTCACCGAAGGCCCAGTCGATCGAGCCGCTGCGGCTCATCTCCACGCGCTTCTTGAACAGCGCCTGAAGCTTCGGATGCACGGTGAACCCTGCTGGTGGGTTGTCGTGGGCACCCCCGACGAGGGAGATGACACTCTCGCTGACGGCCGTCGACTCCGGAACGCCGTGGCTGTCGTCCTGCTGCGACGCCGGACGTTCGAGATCCGCCACTGCGTTCTCGTCCTGGATGACGATCGGCATCGACGCGGTCTGCGCGGCGTGGGTCTCGGCGAAGGCGCGCTCGAGGCGGTCCTGGAAGTCCTGGTGCGCCGAGTTGTATTCGTCTTCGGTGATGTCACCGCGGCCGACCAACGCTTCGGTGTACAGGGTGCGAACGCTGCGCTTCGCCTCGATCAGGTTGTACATGAGCGGCTGGGTCATCGAGGGGTCGTCGCCCTCGTTGTGACCGCGCCTGCGGTAGCAGATGAGGTCGATGACGATGTCGCGGTGGAACTCCTGGCGGTAGGCGAAGGCGAGCTCTGCGGCACGCACGACGGCCTCGGGGTCGTCGCCGTTCACGTGGATGATCGGGGCCTGGATGGTCTTGGCGACATCCGTGGAGTAGACCGAGGTGCGGCCCTCGCTCGGCGGTGTCGTGAACCCGACCTGGTTGTTGATGTTGACGTGGATGGTGCCACCGGTGCGGTACGCGCGCAGCTGCGACATCTGCAGGATCTCGGACACGATCCCCTGGCCCGCCATCGCCGCGTCGCCGTGGATCATCACGGGCAGAACACGGAAGCTGCCGATCGGCTTGCGGTCCTGCTTGGCGCGCACGATGCCCTCGAGCACGCCGTCGACGGCCTCGAGGTGTGAGGGGTTGGCCGCGAGGTAGACCGGGATCTGCTCGCCGCTGGCGCCGGTGAAGATGCCCTCGGTGCCGAGGTGGTATTTCACGTCGCCCGAACCCTGGATGGTGCGGGGGTCCTGGGTGCCCTCGAACTCGCGGAAGATCTGACCGTAGGTCTTTCCCGCGATGTTGGTGAGCACGTTGAGCCTGCCGCGGTGCGCCATGCCGATGGCCACCTCGTCGAGTTGCTCAGCGACTGCACCCTGCAACAGGGCATCCAGCAGGGCGATCGTGGACTCGCCGCCCTCGAGGCTGAAGCGCTTCTGGCCGACGTACTTGGTCTGCAGGAACGTCTCGAACGCCTCGGACTCGTTGAGCTTCTCGAGGATGCGCATCTGCTCGTCGTGGCTTGGCTTGGTGTACGGACGCTCCACACGATCCTGGATCCACTTGCGCTGCACCGGGTCCTGGATATGCATGTACTCGATGCCGGTCGTGCGGCAGTACGAGTCGCGCAGGATTCCGAGGATGTCGCGCAGTTTGGAACTGCGCTTGCCGCCGAAGCCGCCCGTGACAAAAGTGCGATCGAGGTCCCAGAAGGTGAGGCCGTGGTTGTAGATGTCGAGATCCGGGTGGATGCGCTGGCGATATTCGAGCGGGTCGGTGTCGGCCATGAGGTGGCCGCGCACCCGGTACGAGTTGATGAGCTCGTGCACTCGGGTGGCCTTGCTCAGGTCCTCAGCCGGGTCGACGCTGATGTCCATGCCCCAGTGGATGGGGTCGTAGGGGATGCGCAGGGCCGCGAAGATGTCTTCGTAGAAGTTGTGCTCGCCCGTGAGGCGCTCCTGCACGAGCTTGAGGAACTCACCGGAGCCCGCGCCCTGGATGACCCTGTGGTCGTAGGTGGAGGTGAGGGTGATCGTCTGTCCGATGGCGAGATCCACGACGGTCTTGAACGACGACCCGCGGTACTCCGCCGGGTACTGGAGGGCGCCGGCGCCGATGATGCAGCCCTGGCCGCGCATGAGGCGTGGCACCGAGTGCTCCGTGCCGATTCCGCCCGGGTTGGTGAGCGAGATGGTGGTGCCGGCGAAGTCGTCAGCCGTGAGCTTGTTGCTTCTGGCCTTCGTGACGAGCGCCTCGTAGGCCGCAACGAACTCGCTGAAGTTCATGGTGTCCGCGCGCTTGATGCCGGGGACCAGGAGGGCGCGAGTGCCGTCCGGCTTCGGGATATCGATGGCGAGCCCGAGGTTGATGTGGGCTGGCGCGACCACGGAGGGCTTGCCATCCACCTCGTCGTAATAGACGTTCTGGCTCGGGAAGCTCTTGAGCACCTGTACGAGCGCCCATCCGATGAGGTGGGTGAATGACACCTTGCCGCCGCGGGCGCGCTTCATGTGGTTGTTGATGACGATGCGGTTGTCGATCATGAGCTTCGCAGGCATGGTGCGAACACTCGTCGCGGTCGGCACTGTGAGGCTCGCGTCCATGTTTGCCGCGAGGGACTTCGACATGCCGCGCAGCGGCTGCACCACGTTGGTGGCCTCTGCGGGCTCCGCCGGGGTCTCCGGCTTCTGCGACGTCGGTGCCTCGGCGGGGATGGGCTGGGGAGCAGCCTGCTTCGAGGTGGTCTTCGCGACGGGCTGGCCCTGGAGGGGCTCCGTCACGGGAGTCGTGGGCTGTGGCGTCTCCGCAGCTGCGGGTGCCGCCGGAGCGGGCGCGGCTTCTGCCGCTGGAGCAGGGGCTGCCGGTGCCTCGGCCGCCGGGGCGGGAGCTTCTGGAGCCGGAGCTGCCGGGACCTCTGCCGCCAAAACCTCTGTCGCGGGTGCCTCCGCCGCGGGCGCCTCTGGGGCGGGAGCCTGCTGTGTCGCATCACCCGCCTGCACGGGGTGGTAGTTCTCGAGAATTGGCCACCACGACTGGTCTACTGAATTCTTATCGACGATGTACCTTTCGTACATTTCGTCTACCAGCCACTCGTTGGCTCCAAACTCGCCAGAGGAGCCGTCCTCTGACGCGAGTCCGGTCACTTGGCTCGACACCGCGTACCGCCCACTTCTTTGTCGTTCACTGTCTGTGTGTGATGCTGCGCGCCGTCGTGCGCACGCAGCTTACGTACCACCATCGGCCGCATTCGTTCAAGCGTAATCGCTTTGCCTGAACCCTGCCGTCTCCCACGGCAGGCACTACCTTTAAAATCATGGAGTTTTACGAGGCATCGCCCCATCACGACCTGACCTACTCTGACGTGTTTCTGGTTCCACGGCGGTCGTCGGTCGGCAGCAGGCTGAGCGTGTCGCTCGAGACGAACGATGGCACGGGGGCGACCATCCCGATCGTCTCCTCCAACATGAACTCCGTGACCGGTCCGCGTCTGGCCGCGACCCTCGCACGGCGTGGCGGCCTCGGGGTGCTCCCACAGGATCTGCACCTGCAGGATCTCGACACGGCCATCCGCTGGGTCAAGCACCAGCCGGTCACTTTCGACACGCCCATCTCGTTTCCGCCGGAGACCACGGTCGCGGAGGCACTCAGGCAGATACCACCGGTGACCGGGCACGGCATCCTTGTGCACGGCAGCAACGGCGAGTTCATGGGGCCGATCCTCGCCGCGCGGCTCGGCACCGCTCTTCCGGATGCCCGCCTCGGCGACCTTCTGCACGGCCAGCTCGCGTCCATCGACGCCGACGACGTGACGGATCCGCGGGCCGCATTCGACCTCATGGTCGCCGCAGACATGGAGTTCGCTCCCGTGTTGCGTCACGGAGAGGTCGTCGGCTCGCTCAGTCGCCGGAGCGCGCTGCGCTCAACCCTGTACTCCCCGGCGGTCGACCGTGACGGCAGGCTCATCGTGGCCGCGGCCCTCGGGGTCAACGGGGATGTCGTGGGCAAGGCGACCGCACTTGTCGCGGCCGGGGTGGATGTGCTCGTGCTTGACACCGCGCACGGGCACCAGGACAGCATGGTTCGCGCCGTCGAGACGGTGGCGGGCCTGGGGCTCTCCGTGCCGCTCGTCGCGGGTAACGTCGTCACCCCAGACGCGGTCGCCGATCTTGTCGGCGCCGGAGCGAACATCGTCAAGGTGGGCGTGGGTCCCGGCGCCATGTGCACGACGCGCATGATGACCGCGGTGGGGCGTCCGCAGTTCTCCGCCGTGCTCGAGACCGCGCAGGCCGCGCGGGAACTCGGAGCACACGTGTGGGCGGATGGCGGGGTGCGGTACCCGAGGGACGTGGCGCTCGCGCTCGCCGCCGGAGCGGCATCCGTCATGATCGGATCCTGGTTCGCTGGCACCATCGAGGCGCCAGGCACGCTCGAGACGGATGCCCAGGGTCGCCTCTACAAGGAGAGCTGGGGCATGGCGTCGACCAAGGCCGTGCACGATCGCTTCGACCGCCTCGACGCCTACGAGCTCGCGCGCAAGGAGCTCTTCGCCGAGGGCATCTCGTCGTCGAAGATCTATCTCGATCCGCTGCGTCCGTCGCTCGAGGACCTGCTCGACATGATCACCTCTGGCGTACGCAGCTCGCTGAGCTACGCGGGAGCATCGAGCCTGCAGGAGTTCAATGAGCGCGCGCTCGTCGGCATCCAGTCCGCGGCGGGATACGAGGAGGGCAAAGCCCTCCCCGTCAGTTGGTGAGTACAGGGCTTCCACCAACGGGTCTCTGTATACTCAACGGATAATGGACGACCCCCCTCCTGGCGTGTGCTGGTGGCCCCGTGTATGACCTGATCATGCTCGCCGTCGGCCTGCTTCTGACCGTGGGCACCGGCTTCTTCGTCGCCTCGGAGTTCTCGCTCGTCAACCTCGATCGCGCTGACCTGGAGGCGCGACAACAGCGCGGTGAGCGTCGGCTCGCGATCTCGATCGGCGCGCTCAAGATCACTTCGACGCACCTCTCCAGCGCGCAACTCGGCATCACCCTCACGACGCTGCTCACCGGATTCACTATGGAGCCTGCGATCGGCTCGCTGCTGCGCGGCCCGCTCGGTGCGCTCGGGCTCGTGCCGGGGGTGATCACCGTCCTGGGCGGGGTGCTCTCGATCATCGTGGCGACACTGCTGTCGATGATCATCGGCGAGCTCGTGCCCAAGAACTTCGCTCTCGCCCTGCCGCTGGCCACTGCCAAGCTCGTGCTGCCGTTCCAGGTCGGATTCACCTGGGTGTTTCGGCCGTTCGTGGCGCTGCTCAACGAGACGGCCAACGGCATCCTTCGCGCCGTGGGCATCGAACCCCGCGAAGAGCTCTCCTCCGCCCGCACCGCCGAGGAGCTCTCGTCGCTCGTGCGCCGCTCGGCGAAGGAGGGCAGTCTCGACCGGGACACCGCGACCCTGCTCGCCCGCACCCTCGCGTTCAGCGAGCTCAGCGCGACCGACGTGATGACTCCGAGGCCCAGGGTCTCGAGCGTCGAGCGCACGGACCCTGCCCAGCTCGTGATCGATCTCGCCAAGCGCACCGGACTGTCGCGCTTCCCCGTGGTCGACGACGGCATCGACGACGTCGTGGGCTTCGTCCACGTCAAGCAAGCCGTTGCCGTGCCGCGCGAGCGCCGCGGAGATGTGCCGGTCTCTGCCCTGCAATCCGAGGCTCTGCGGGTGCCGGAGACCATGGGGCTCGACATGCTGCTCGGCGAGCTGCGCGGGCGCGGATACCAGATGGCCGTCGTCGTGGACGAGTACGGCGGAACGGCTGGCGTCGTCACCCTCGAAGATCTCGTGGAAGAGCTCGTCGGCGAGGTGGCCGACGAGCACGACAGGACCCGCGCGGGCGTCGTTCGCTCGCGCGACTGGCTGACCTTTCCCGGAATGCTCCGCCCCGACGAACTGCTCGAGCGAGCCGAGGTCTCCGTGCCGGAGGACGGGCCGTACGAAACCGTTGCCGGCTTCCTCATGAGCGAGCTCGGTCGGGTCGCGGTCGTCGGCGACATCGTGCAGGTCGACGCCGGCGAGTTCAGGGTCGAGCGGATGGATGGCCGCAGGATCGACCGCGTGCGCTTCACCCCGCGCCGCGTGGAAGCGGGTGCCGGAGATGAATGACCTGTGGGGCCTCGTCTGGCTCGTCATCCTGCTGCTCGCCAACGCGTTCTTCGTCGGCGCGGAGTTCGCCGTGATCTCGGCCAGGCGATCGCAGATCGAACCTCGTGCGGATGCCGGAAGTCGCGCCGCGAAGACGACGATCCACGCGATGGAGCATGCGACCATGATGCTCGCGACGAGCCAGCTGGGTATCACCGTCTGCTCGTTGCTCATCCTGAACGTCTCCGAGCCCGCGATTCATCACCTCGTGGCGCAGCCGCTCGGCCTCACCGGCTGGTCGATGGAGGTCATCGCGACGATCTCGTTCGTGCTCGCCCTCGTGGTCGTGTCGTTCCTTCACGTGGTGTTCGGTGAGATGGTGCCGAAGAACCTCTCCTTCTCCGTGCCCACTCGTGCCGCGCTCATCCTCGCCCCGCCGCTCGTGTATCTCTCCATGGCATTCAAGCCGATCATCGTCGCCCTCAACGCGACTACGAACGGCATCGTGCGCCTGTTCGGCGTGCAGCCGCGTAACGAGGCGACGAGTGCCTTCACGGTCGACGAGGTGGCGACGATTGTCGCGCAGTCCACGAAGGCCGGCGTGCTCCACGACAGCATCGGAGCGCTCAGTGCGGCGTTCGAGTTCTCGGTCAAGAAGGCCAAGGACATCGCGGTCGGCATGGACACGGTCGTGAGCCTGTCCGAGGCTGCGACGCCGGCGGAGGTTGAGCGTGCGGTCGCGCAGCACGGTTTCTCGCGCTATCCGCTCCTCGACGAGGCGGGGGAGCCGAGCGGCTACCTGCACCTCAAAGACGTGATCGACCTCGAGGAGACGCACGAGTTTACCGAACCCGTGCCCCCGAAGCGCATTCGGCAGCTCATCTCGATCTACCGCGAGACCGACCTCGAGGACGCCCTCGCCTCCATGCGGCGCTCCGGCGTGCATCTCGCGCGGGTGTTCGACGAGGCCGGAGCGACGCGAGGGGTGCTGTTCCTCGAGGACATCATCGAGGAGCTCGTGGGTGAGGTCCAGGATGCCACCAGGCGCGAGTGACCGCCGCGGCCCCGCATTCACTGGGCTGCGGGCGGTTCGCGAACTATCGTGAATGCCATGGCTGCTTATCGGGAGTGGACACCAGCCGACGCGCGCGAGTGCATCGCCGTTCCGAGCGTCGCAGACGACAAGTACTCCAGGGGAGTGCTCGGCGTCGTCACCGGTTCTGAGCAGTATCCGGGGGCGGCGGTCCTGGGCGTCGAGGCCGCGCTGCGCACGGGGCTGGGAATGGTGCGGTACCTCGGTTCGGCCAGGCCGACGAGCCTCGTGCTGCAGAGACGGCCGGAGGTCGTCACCTCGCCCGGGCGAGTGCAGGCATGGCTGCTGGGTTCCGGAATGGATGCGGCGCAGCGCGACGACGAGACCAGCGCACGGCTGGCGGATGCGCTGGGCCAGTCCCTGCCGACGGTGCTGGATGCGGGTGCCCTCGACCTGCTCGGCAGCGTGACGAACCCGACGGCAGCTCTCGTCATCACGCCGCACCTGCGCGAACTGGCCAGAGTGCTCGGCGCTGAGGTCGCGGAGATCGCGCGGGATTCGGCCGAGGCTGCGAGGCGGGCCGCGGAAGAACTCGGCGTTACCGTGCTGCTCAAGGGGCACACGACCCATGTCGCAGCGCCGGACGGCACCGGGTTCACCACCTCGTCCGCACCGAGCTGGACCGCCACCGCGGGCACGGGTGACGCGCTCGGCGGCGTACTTGGAGCATTGCTGGCCACCCACGCCCGTGAGCTCGCGAGCGAGCCCTCCGACGGCACCCTCGCGGCCAGGCTCGCGGCCACGGCCTCGGTGCTGCACGGACTCGCGGCCTCGCGGGCGAGCGCGGGCGGTCCGTTCGTGGTGCTCGATCTCGCGGCGGCGCTGCCCGCGGTCATCTCGGGGCTGCTGGCAGAGCATCCGGCGTCTTCGTGACGGACGTCGATCACCGGTCGCGGCCCGCGCGTCGAACGGTTCCGCGCTGGCTCACGACTCGCGGGACGCTCTGGTGCGGGTTCGTCGTCACCCATCTCTGGCTGGCGTTTGTGAGCCTGAACGGCGACAGGCATCCGCTCGGTGACGTCACGTTGGTCTATCTGCCCTGGATGCAGCACGGCGTCGCGACGGGGCACTGGGTGGGCCTCGACCTGCCGTGGGTGTATCCGATCCTCGCGCTCCTGCCGATGCTGCTGGCCTTCGTGTTCGGCCCGTCCGGCTATGCCATCACCTGGCTGGTGCTCGTCACGGTGCTCGACGCGGTCGCCTTCGGTTTCCTGACCGGATGGCGCCGGCCGGCCCCACGAGTTGCCGCGGCCTGGTGGTGGCTCGGTTTCATCGTGCTGCTCGGGCCGATCGCGCTCTCGCGGCTCGATACCGTGACGGTGCCGTTCGCCATCGTCGGCCTGCTGTTCGTGGCCTCCAGGCCGAAGATGGCAGCCGCGATCCTCACCGTCGCGACCTGGATCAAGGTGTGGCCCGCGGCCCTCGTTCTCGCGCTCGTGGTCGCGGTGAAAGCGCGCTGGCGCATTCTCGCTGCCGCCGTCGTCACGTCCGCCGTCATCGCCTGCCTCGCGGTGTTCCTGGGCGGCGGATCCCAACTGCTCAGCTTCGTGACCCAGCAGTCCACCCGAGGGCTGCAGATCGAGGCCCCGGTGAGCACGCTCTGGCTCTGGCAGGCCTGTGCGGGAGTGCGACACGCGCACGTCTACTACGACAGCGCGATGCTCACCTTCCAGGTCGACGGAGACGGTGCCGCCGCGGTGAGCGCGCTCATGACGCCGCTCCTTGGCATCGTGATCGTCACGATCGTGTTGCTGGCCGTGCTGCGAGTGCTGGGGCGCGCTCCGGTGGCGGAACTGCTGCCGCCGCTCTCTCTCGCCCTCGTCACCGCGTTCATCGCGTTCAACAAGGTGGGGTCGCCGCAGTACCTGACCTGGTTCGCCGCGCCGATCATCCTGGGTCTCGTGCTGTCCACCGCGGGAGGAGCGTCGTTCAGGGCGCCCGCGATCCTCGGTGCCGTCCTGGCTGCACTCACCCAGGTCATCTATCCGTGGTTCTACGACGGCGTGCTCGCGCTCGAGCCGCTCATGCTGTTCGTGCTCACCGTGCGCAACCTGCTCCTGTTCGTTCTGCTCGGCTGGGCCGTTGCGGCGATCTGGCGAGCCGGGCGCGAAAACGCGCGTGCGGGGAATGCCCGCGAGCGTGACAGGCTTGAGGATGTTGGGCACATCGCTCGAAGGGAGTAGCAGCATGCTCGTAGCATTTTCGGTCGCACCAAGTGGGAGGCCCGAGGACGGCGACTCGGTTCACGACGCCGTCGCGGCGGCCGTGAAGGTCGTCCGCGACTCCGGGCTGCCCAACCGCACCTCGTCGATGTTCACCGAGATCGAGGGCGAGTGGGATGAGGTCTTCGACGTCGTGCGCAGGGCGACGGATGCCGTCTCCGCGTTCGGGTCGCGCGTTTCGCTCGTGCTCAAGGCCGACATCCGCCCGGGACACAGCGGTGAGATCGACGGCAAGGTCGAACGCCTGGAGCGCGCCATCCGCGACTCTGCCCGGTGAGCGCAGCGACAACCGCCACGGGAGTTGAGCGCGATCGTCGGGCATCCGCCCCACCACTGAGTCCTGCCCGCACACGGCTGGCGCTGTTCGCTCTCGCGCTCGGTGGCTTCGGCATCGGCTCGACCGAGTTCGTCGCGATGGGCTTGCTGCCCAATCTCGCGCACGATCTGCTTCCGGCGCTGGCCGCCGCGCATCCCGAGGCGGCCAACGCGCAGGCGAGCTGGTTGGTCTCCGCCTACGCGCTCGGCGTCGTGGTCGGTGCACCGACGATTGCGACTCTCGCCGCGCGTTTCCCGCGCAAGCAACTGTTGCTCGTTCTCGCCGCGACCTTCACCGTGGCGACCGTGGCCTCTGCGCTGCTGCCCGGATTTGGGCTCGTCCTGTTGGCGAGATTCGTGGCCGGCCTGCCCCACGGCGCGTACTTCGGAGTCGCCTCTCTCGTTGCGGCATCCCTCATGGGGCCGGGGCGACGTGCTCGCGGCGTTGCCCTGGTACTCGCGGGCCTCACGATCGCGAACGTCGTCGGGGTGCCCGCAATCACGCTGCTCGGCCAGACCACGAGCTGGCGCGTGGCTTATCTCGCCGTCGCCGCCATCTTCGCGCTCAGCTTCGTCGCGATCGCCTTTCTCGTTCCGTTCCAGGCCGGTGACCCGGCCGCCACGATGAAGCGCGAGTTGAAGGCGTTCGGCCGCACGCAGGTCTGGCTCGCCCTGCTCATCGGCTCTGTCGGATTCGGTGGCTTCTTCGCCGTGTACACCTTCATCTCGCCGCTCGTCACGGAAGTCACCGGCCTCAGCCTGCACTTCGTGCCGGTCGTGCTCATCATCGTCGGTGTCGGAATGACGGTGGGAAACCTCGTCGGGGGATGGGCTGCAGACCGCAACATCATGCGTTCCGTCTTCTCGTTCTTCGGGGTGTTCGCGCTGTCGCTCGTGGGCCTCGCGCTCAGCGCGTCCTCTGTTCCGGGGTTGCTGGTGTTCGCCTTCATGATCGGTGCGTCCTCAGCGGCATTGTCGCCGGCCATCCAGACGAGACTCATGGATGTCGCGGGCGACAGCCAGACGCTCGCTGCGGCCGTCAACCACGCCTCGCTCAATCTCGGTAACAGCCTCGGCGCGTTCCTCGGCGGAGCGGCGATCGTCGCGGGATTCGGTTACGCATCGCCGGGTTGGGTCGGACTGGCGCTGTGTGTCCCGGGAGTGGGACTCGCTGTTGCGAGCGTGCTTGTGGAGCGCAGACACCCCATCGATCGTGGCGTGCGGGCGCACTGAACCGGATCAGAAACCGGGCGGCGTCTCAGAGGAGATGAGGATGCCGTCCTGGATCGCGCGTTTACGCAGTGCGACCTTGGTTCCGACATCGATACCCGCGACGCGGTACTTCTCGCGGATGCGCTTGAGATAGGACTTCGCGGTCTCCTCGGAGATGCTGAGCTGATAGGCGACGGCCTTCACCGGCTCGCCTCCGCCGTAGAGCGCCATCACCCGGCGCTCCTGGGCGCTGAGCTTCGGCGCGCCGCCGACGGTGCCCGCGTTGAGTGCGAGATCGAGCTCGGCGGAGATGTAGGACTCGCCGCGGGTCGCCGAGCGGATGGCCTCGACGATCATGTCGGCATCCTCACTCTTCACGAGGTAGCCGAGCGCTCCGGCAGCAAGCGCCTCGCGCACAACGTTGGGCTCGGAGTACGTGCTCATGACGACTGTCTTCACGCCGGTCGTGTTGAGCGTGGAGATCTTGAGCGAGATCGGGATGTTGTCTTTGAGATCGAGGTCAAGCAGCACCACGTCGACGGGGAACTCGTCGTGCGTCAGCAGCTCCGGCCAGGTCGTGACGGCAGCCACCATCGCGATGTCAGACGCGGCATTACGGATCCACTCCGTCAATGCCCCGAGCAGCATCTTGTGATCGTCGACGAGGGCGAGTCGGATTTTGTCTTCTGTTAGCGCCACGGTGATACCTGGTCTCCCTTGGGGTTATCCAGCATGCTATTGGTTTGCCGGGTTTGCGACCACGCAGTCGATCTCGACACGCAGGCTGGAGTTTTGGGTCGAATCTATGAAATGTCCGACTCTTCCGATTGCGTTCCACGTCGTCGGTTCGACTCGGTTGCGCGAGACTCCCGTGGTGGCGATGACGATGGGAACGGTCACGGTGTGACTTGAGGGGTTGTCGAGGCTCGGAGCGATCGGGCCGAGAGTGAGCTGTGCAGAGGGGGCGATTTTGCCGTTGCTGCTCACCAGGAGCCACACGGCGGCGAGCAATCCGTCGCGCTGGTGTGGATCGAGGAGGCCGGCGAGGCTGCCGGGGTCACTCAGCGTCACGCTCTTGCCGAGTTGCTCTGATTCGGTGACCGCGTGGTACAGCCAGGTCTCGCGCCTGCCCTCGATCAGGTGCAGCCGAAGTTCGGTGGCGAGGGAGGCAGCGGTGGAGGCGATCTTGGGCGAGAGCGGCAGTTTCACCTTCTCCGTCGCGACGGAGTCGAGCAGCTCCTCTGCCGCAAGGTCAAGTCTCGCGAGTTCCTCCGACGCGAGCATTCCGACCGCGAATCGGGGAGCCGAGATCGTGCTCTGCACGAGGACCCTGTCCAGCTCGAGCTGCACGAGCCGCCGGAAGCGGCGCACGACGTAGACCCCGAACACGGGCGGGAGCACGGCGAGGGCGACGACGCCGAGCTGGGAGGGCATCGTGACGCTCGTCAACGGCGTCGTGAGCAGGATGGCGACGACAAAGGCGATTCCGAGCAGGCCGGCCGAGACCAGCATTTCGCTCGCTCGCCGCAGGGTCACCGCGATGAGGAGTCCGAAGCCGACGGACGCGGATGCCGTGGCATACGCCCCCACGTCGTGCAGCGGCCAGATGGCGGTGAAGTCGAGGGCCACGACACAGGCCTGGGCGACGAGGAACGCGCCGAACAGGACCCCCGACATTCGTTCGCCCCGCGTTGCCAGGACGACGGCGACACCGACGAGCGACGCGGTGTAGATGAACCACGACGCCACGATGGGCAGCAGGTTCGGGTACGCGCCGATGTTCCAGATGAAGAGCGAGATTCCGAAGATCGCCTGCACTCCGGCGATGACACCGGCGCCCATGCCGAGGTAACCGGTTCCGAGGCTCGCGCCGGGGGCGCTGGCCTGTCGCACGGCACGACCGGCGGTCGACCCGCTCGGAACGCCGCCGGGCCGGCGTCCTCGCTTGCCGACGATGACTCCGAGCGTGTTCTCCTCCGGACGAGAGGCGTCACTCACTTCGGTACCTCCAGCACGACCGTCGTTCCCGATCCCTTGGCGGAGAACAGCCTCGCGTTGCCGCCGACCTCCTTGAGCCTGCCGACCACGGAATCCTTGAAACCGAGTCTCGCGGCGTCGATGTCTTTGAGATCGAAGCCGACGCCCGCATCCGTCACCATGGCTCGCACTGTCGTCTCGTCATCGGTGATGGTGACGTGCGCGTCGGTGACGCCCGCATGGCGGCGCACGTTCTCGAGGCACTCGGCGAGGGCGAGCAGGAAGGCGTCGAGCACATCGCTGGGAAGCAACACCTGGCCGGTGCCGTGCCAGCTGACCTCGAGGCCCATGCGACCGAAGCGCTGTTTGACGGACTCGAGCGTGGTTCCGAGGATCGACTCCTCTTCTGCTTCGAGGTTGTAGATACCGGACGAGTGCGGAACAGGGCTTGCTCCGAGGCGCAGTTGCCGCAGGAGTCTGGCGTCATCGCTTGCCTGCTGCTGGAGGGCGGCTTCGGTGACTCCGAGTCCGGAGTGAGCGAGCAGGGTGAGGGTCGCCAGCACGGTGTCGTGGAGCAGGCGAGCACCCTGGCGGCGCTGTGCCTCGGTCTCACTCGCCTGCCGTTCCGCGCGGTGGGCTCGCCCGATGCTGAAGATCCTGCGCGCGGCCCTCGGGACACTCGTACCCAGCCAGTAGCCGAAGAGAGTCGCGAGGATCCAGCCCACGAGACTCGCCGCGGCCTGCGGGGCGATGGCCCCGTCGGCCGGCGATGCAAACTGCACGAGGACGAACGACAGTCCGGCTCCGATGACCAGAAGGACGATGCGTGGGACCCCGCTCAGGAGCACGATCGCAAAGGACGCGAGACTTGCCCCCGCGAGGGGAACCATCGCGTCGGAGAGTGCGGAGGTCTCGCTGTAGCCGTTCGGGATCTGGGCAACCACGAGAATCGCGAGGCCCGAGATCAGGCCGAGGATCACCCACAGGATCGACTGGCCGATGCCGGTTCGGTATTGCGCAAAGATGAGCAATGCAAACAGGGGGAGGACGGCGAGATAGCTCGTCCAGGGCAGAACTCCGGGCACGCTGAAGGCGATGAGGGCAACAATCGTCGAGCCCAGCCCAGCAACGCGAGCCGAACGATGTAGAAGACGATCGCGTTCTTTGGCGATGGGTTCCACGCTAGACATGCTTCCACACTGTCACTCCAAGTGGGGGTGCGACACTGTTCGGCGCAGAATGAACTCTGCGAGTACAGTTCAGGGGAAGAACCAAGAGGGGCGCACCGGACAGATCGGTAGCCACACTCCATGCCGGATGAGGTGCTTGCGCACCGGATTCCGGATCGGCGCTTACACCCGAATAAACGGCGCCGGGCGGGGGACCTCACCAGAGGAACCCAGCCAGACCGGGGGGTCTTGCTAAGAGGGCCACACGAACTGTGGCCCTCTAGCAGCGCACCCGACTATTCCTTCGGTACCCAGCCAACGCGGATGCCGTGGTCGCGCAGCTTGATCTTCGAGCCGAGGTCCATCCCGGCGTCACGATACTTGCGCCTGGCACGTTTGATGTAGGACTTCACGGTCTCGTCCGTCGTTCCCATGGCCGAGGAGACCTCCCTGATGGTGCGACCGGATGCGTAGAGCACGAGCGCGCGCTGCTCCCGGCGTCCCAGCCCCGGCAGTGCCTCCGGAGTCGTGCCGGCCATCGCCCGCAGGAGGGGTTCGTTGTCGTATCGCGTGCCGGTTGCGGCCGAGCGGATCGCGGCCACCAGGGTATCCGCCGGCTCGGTCTTGGGGATGAAGCCGAGTGCTCCGGCCTGGACGGCGCTGTAGATCGTGGACATGTCTGCGTGCCTGCTCATGACGATCGTGTGGCTGCCCGCAGCCGTCAGCGCGCGGATCTTCGTGCCGATCGGGATGTGGTCGTCGAGGCTGAGGTCGAGCACGACCACATCGACGGGGAACGCTCGGTGCGCGAGAAGTGCCGGCCAGCTCGCCTCGCTGACGACGACCTCGATGCCGGGGTGATGTGCGGCAAGGTGAGCAACGAGCCCATCGAGAACGAGCCTGTGGTCGTCGACCACGGCAACCCTGATGCGCGGGGCGCCATCCTCGTGCAGCGGCATCATCGACAGCCGCTCACCGGCGAGACGCCGCTGCGGAGGCCGCTCCTGCTGCCAGACCGTTCTGTATACACTCGATCAGCATAGCCAATTATGACAAGCTCTCGATTGTCTGGTTTCAGCTCTCAAGAAGGCGCACGAGCTCTGGGCCCACCAGGTCGTGCTCGATGAGGAAGCCGTCGTGTCCGAATTCGGAATGGATTATCACTGCGCGGTCGCCGTCGATGTTGTTCTTCAACAGGCTCGCGATGAGCACTTGGTATTCCGCGGGGAACAGGCGGTCGCTGTCGATGCCGAGCACCAGACTGCGCGCGGTCACTCGGGAGAGGGCCTCCGTGACCCCGCCGCGGTCCCGCCCGATGTCATGTGAGTTCATGGCCTGGACGAGCAGCATGTAGCTGTTGGCGTCGAAGCGGCGGGTGAACTTGTTGCCGTGGAAGTCGAGGTAGCTCTCGACCGCGAACTTGCCGGATGCGCCGAGCGGGCTGATGCTGCTCTGCCAGCTGCGCTGGAAGCGATCGTTGAGCTCGGAGGGGGAGCGGTAGTTGAGGAGGGCCATGCGCCTGGCCAGCGCGAGCCCGCGATACGGGCCATCGCCATCCTTGGCCTCGTAGTAGTCGCCGTCGTTGAAGCCCGGATCCATCGTGATTGCTTCGATCTGCACGGAGTTGAGTGCGATCTGATCGGCGCTGTTGATCGTGGGGGCCGCGAGGATGGCGACTCGTTCGAGGCGGTCCGGGTGGCCGATGGCCCACTCGAGCGCGTGCATGCCGCCCATGGAGCCGCCGATGACGGCCGCCCACCTGCTGACACCGATCGCATCGGAGAAGGCGAGCTGGGCTGTGACCTGGTCACGGATCGTGAGGTAGGGGAAGCGTGTTCCCCACTCCCTGCCGTCCGGGGCGAGCGAGGCGGGGCCGGTGCTGCCCTGGCAGCCACCGAGCATATTGGGGCAGACGACGAACCACTCGCTCGTGTCGATGTACTTGCCGGGGCCGATGATCCCGTTCCACCATCCCGCTGTCGGGTGCCCGGGGCCGGCCCGGCCGAGCAGGTGGCTGTCCCCGGTGAGGGCGTGCAGCACGAGCACGGCGTTGCTGCCGTCGGCATTGAGTTCGCCCCACGTCTCGTACGCGATGCGCGCGGACGGGAGGTGACCGCCGCGCTCCGGTGTGAACGCCCCGATCGAGACGAACCGACGCTCGCCGGGGTCGTCGCCCTCGCGCCAGGCGCCGGTGGCGGGCGGTTTGCCCGCGAGAGCCCGCACGTTCGCCTCGGTGATGAAGCTCGAAGGAACCGTGTCCTCGGGTGTCTGCCAGTCCATGTCTAGTTCAGTATCGCCGACCGCGCGGTGGCAGCCGAATTTGTTACACAGCCTGGCCGCGCGCGCAGCACATCACCGCGACCGCACGAGGCGCGATCGCGGTGATGGTGAGCGCTACTGGGCAGCGACAGCGCGTGCTGCAGCGAGTCCTGCCTCGAGGTCTGCCTTGATGTCGTCGATGTTCTCGAGTCCGACAGACAGACGCACGAGCCCCGGAGTGACGCCCGCGGTGAGCTGCTGCTCCGGGGTGAGCTGGGAGTGCGTGGTGGAGGCCGGGTGAATGATGAGGCTGCGCACGTCGCCGATGTTGGCGACGTGGCTGAACAGGCTCACGTTGTCGACGAGGGCGCGCCCGGCATCCACTCCACCCTTCAGGTCGAAGGACAGCACTGCCCCGACGCCCTTGGGTGCGTACTTGTTCGCGGCGCCGTACCACGGGCTCGACGGAAGGCCCGCGTAGTACACGGTGTCCACGTCGTCGCGGGCGTCGAGCCACTCCGCGATCAACTGCGCGTTCTGCACGTGGCGCTCGACCCGCAGGCTGAGCGTCTCGATGCCCTGGATGAGCTGCCAGGCGCTCGCCGGGGCGATCGCGGCACCGAGGTCGCGCAGCAGTTGCACGCGCGCCTTGATGATGTAGGCGATGCCATCGCCGAGCACCGTGGTGTAGCTCGCGCCGTGGTACGAGGGGTCTGGCTCGGTGAGGCCGGGGAACTTCTCGACGTTCTTCGACCACTCGAACTTGCCGCCATCGACGATGATGCCGCCCATGACCGTGCCGTGGCCGCCGAGGAACTTGGTGGCCGAGTGCACGATGATGTCTGCGCCGTGCTCGAGCGGACGGACGAGGTACGGCGTCGCGATCGTGTTGTCGACGATCAGCGGGATGCCGTTATCGTGCGCGATGCCTGCGACGAGTTCGATGTCGAGCACGTTGATCTTCGGGTTACCGATGGTCTCGGCAAAGAAGAGTTTGGTGTTGGGGCGCACGGCGCGACGCCACTCGTCCGCGTCATCCTGGTTCTCGACGAAGGTGGTTTCGATACCGAGCTTCTCGAGCGTGTACTTGAACAGGTTGTATGTGCCGCCGTACACCGACGACGACGACACGATGTGGTCGCCCGCGTTGGCGATGTTCAGGATGGCCAGCGTCGTCGCCGACATCCCCGACGCGAGCAGCAGGGCCGCAGTTCCGCCCTCGAGCGCCGCGACGCGCTGCTCGACGACATCCTGGGTCGGGTTCTGGATGCGCGTGTAGATGTTGCCGAACTCGGCCAGCGCAAAGAGGTTCTTGGCGTGCTCCGCGTTGTTGAACACGTAGGCGGTGGTCTGGTAGATCGGCGTCGCACGAGCGTTCGTCGTCGGATCCGGCTGAGCGCCGGAGTGGATCTGTTTGGTTTCGAATTTCCAGTCGCTCATGGTGGTTCTCCTCAGATATACGAGCTCTCGTGGTCGGCAGACATGCGCGCACGTTGTCACGAGCTTAGGAACTGCGGGCCGGATGGGCAATCTCGGTGCAATGTGGGGTAACCGCTACCTGGTGCTGCGGCGCCTGGACCCGGTGGGGTCTACCCGGGAGGCGCCGCGCGGGAGCGGATCGCGGCTGTCCGGGCCGTCCAGGCGCAGGAAGAGCCACTGGGGCTTCGGCTCGATGAGCGGTCTGAACACGCGACCCACCACCGGGGTCGCCAGCACGATCGAGACGAGCACGCTGAAGATGATCATGCCGATGAGCCAGGCCAGCGACGAGTTCTTGTCGCCCAGGATTCCGGACTGTCGGATCGGGTAGAGCACGAAGCTGTGCAGCAGGTAGACGTACATCGTGGCCTGGCCGAGGCTCGTGAGCCAGGTCGTCCTGCGCGGGATGAGCGTGAACATCGCGAGGCTGAGCAGGGCGGCCAGCAGGATGAATGCCAGGCGCACGAACCCGGCCCACCAGGCATCCTGTCCGATTCCGCTGTAGGAGTCGTCGTAGAAGAACCAGTCCTTGAGGTTGATCGACCGCCACATCCCGATGAATGGGAAGAGCACAAACGCCCAGGCGGCGAAGACCACAAGTGCGCCCCCGCGCAGCCACCACACGCCGGCGCGGAGGTCGCGCCAGCGGTCGACGAGCTTCCACTGTCGCAGCTGCCAGCCAAGGAAGAAGAACGGCAGGATGCCGATGGATCGTGCGAGAGAGAAGGTGTTGTCGATGTTGCCCAGATAGCCGACGCCGACCGAGAAGATGACGCACCAGAGCAGGGGCCAGCGCAGCAACACGAGGTACGGCAGGATCAGCCGGAACAGCGCGAGGGCGAGGAGGAACCAGAGGGTCCAGTGCGGCTTGGTGGGGTTGAAACTCGTCGAGCCCTCTACCAGCAGCTGCACGCCGCTCCAGATCGCCTCCATGATCGCGTACGGCAGCACGATGTCGGTGAGCACCTTCTTCATCTGCCGCGAGCTCGGCGGGCTCGCCTTCGAGAAGTAGCCGCTGATGATGGCGAACGCAGGCATATGGAACGCGTAGATGAAGAGGTAGACACCGAGGGCAGCATCGGAGTCGCCCGTGAGTCTCTGGATTCCGTGCCCGACGACGACGAGGGTCACGGCGGTGAATCGGGCGTTGTCCCAGAGTGCAACCCTTTTCTTGCGGCTCGCGGGAACGGTCGTCACGGCATCCGTCATCGTTCCACCCTAGAGACGTTTCCTCCGCCGAACCCGAAAATGCCCGTCGTCGCCGCGGTACGGTTTAGAAGTTCGGAAGGAGTGCGCGTGGGCGCGAGAAGAGTGGTGGTGACCGGAGCAAGTTCCGGGATTGGTGCGGCGACAGTGCGGCTGTTCCGCGAGCGAGGCTGGGATGTCGTGGGCGTCGCCAGGCGCACGGACCGACTCGAGGCGCTCGCGGCGGAGACCGGCGCGGATGTCTTCACGGCCGATCTCACCGACCAGCGCCAGGTCGATGCCCTGCGCGATCATCTCGTCGGCCTCGGTCCGGTGCACGCGCTCGTCAACAACGCCGGTGGTGCCTATGGGCTCGCGTCGGTGGAGACGAGCGATGTCGATGACTGGGCCCGCATGTACGACGTCAACGTCATCGCGGTCAAGCGGGTCACGAGCGCCCTCCTGCCGTTGCTGCGCACGGCGGCGGCGCACGGAGGCCACGCGGATATCCTCACGGTCACCTCGATCGCCGGGCACGTCGCCTACGAGGGCGGCGGGGGCTACAACGCCGCGAAGTTCGCAGAGCACGCGCTCGTGGCGGTGCTGCGGCTCGAACTTGCGGGGGAGCCCATCCGTGTGCTCGAGGTCGCCCCGGGCATGGTCAGGACGGAGGAGTTCTCGCTCACACGCTTCGAGGGAGACCAGGCCAGGGCGGATGCGGTCTACGACAACGTGCCAGATCCGCTCTCGGCTGAGGACATCGCCGAGACCATCGTGCACGCGATCGAACTGCCCGCGCACGTGAATCTCGACCTCGTGACGATCAAGCCGGTCGCCCAGGCTGCGGCTCACAAGCTCGTTCGCGGCCCGCTCACTCCGCGAGCGTAGCGTCGGTGAGCTGCGACTCCTCGGCGTCGGCGAAGGCGAGCTTCGGAACGAAGAACAGCAGGATGGCCGCGAGCAGCGCTCCGCCACCACAGATGCCCCACACCAGGTAATAGCCGAACAGGCTGCCCGCCGTGGACCCCGCCACCTGCACGGCCCCGATCGTGAGCACGATCGCGAAGACCGACGAGGCGAAGGAGCCACCGATCGTCTTGGTCGTGTTGGTGAGTGCAGAGGCGATGCCGGTCTGCCCGCGTGGTGCCGCCGCTGCCGCCGCTGCGGGCATGGCGCCGACCAGGGCGCCGCTGCCGAGACCGGCAATCACCATGTTCATGAACACCTGCCAGGTCTCCAGGTGCAGCGGCAGGAACAGCAGGTAGCCGACGGCGACGAAGAACGCGGCGATGATGAGCGTGATCCGTGGCGTGAAAGCGCGCGAAAGCAGCGGGAACAGCAGCGCGCCGACGATCATCGAGACGAGGTACAGCCCGATCAGGATCGAGATCGAGCCGCTCGCGAGTCCGAGGCCGTAGCCGAGCTCGGCTTTGTCCGTTCCCGCGTAGGTGGAGAGTGGCGCCTGGGCGCCGAGAATACTGATGCCGATGAGGAAGGCCGTGAGCTGCACCGGCCACATGTTCGGTTGGGCGAACACGCGGATGTCGATGGCCGGATCCTTCTGGCGGAGCTCGAAGCGCACGAAGGGCCAGAACACGAGGATGCCGGCCGCCATGATCATCCACGGCCACCACTGGTCGTCGTTGAACTTCAGGAACGTGAGCCCGGAGGTCACGAGCAGCAGCCCGATCGTGAGGATCGAGAACCCCTTCCAGTCGAGGCTGCGATCCGGGAGGGATTCGGACTCCGGCACCCCGAACAGGATCACGAAGAACACGAGCGATACGGCGATCGCGGGCACCATGAGCGTCGGCACGACGGAGTGCTGCAGCGCCGCCGGGCCACCGAAGGCCTTGAAGATCGCGGAGCTGCCGAGCGCTCCGGCGATGGCACCGGCCTCCAGACCGACGATGAGGAGCCCGGCTGCTTTTCTGGTGGCGGAGGCGGCTCGCCCACTTCGTCTGCCCTTGTCGAAGATGAGCGCGATCTCCAGCGGCAGCCACACGACGTAGAAGGCCTGCAGCGTCCAGGCGATGAGGAAGCTCGTGAAGTCGCCGGAGAACGCCAGCCACCAACTCGCGCCCGCCGTGAGCACGGTCGAGATGAGCAGGATTTTCTTGTGCCCGTACATATCGCCGAGCTTGGCCAGGATCGGCACGACGAGCGCGGAGAGCAGGAGCTGCGCGCCCTCGAAGATGTTGAAGTCCGCGTCGTGGATACCCAGATACTTCACGAGATCGGGAATGAGTGGCACATAGAAGCCCTGCAGGATCCCGCTCACGAATTCGACGAAGAACAGGAATCCGATGAGACCGACCGTGACCGCGCCGGCTCTGCCGCGAAGGAGTGTCATGAACGGATGCTAGTGGCAAGCGGGCCGACGTCTGCTTAACTTGTCGGCGTGACCGTGCACTCGCTCTCGGAGCTTCTCGACCCCGGCTGGGCAGCGGCCCTCGAGCCCGCTGCAGCCCAGGTCGCCACGATGGGTGATTTCCTGCGCGCAGAGACGGCCGCGGGGCGTGGTTATCTTCCGTCCGGGGCGAATGTGCTGCGCGCGTTCACCTATCCGCTCTCGGAGGTGCGGGTGCTCATTGTCGGGCAGGACCCGTATCCGACGCCCGGGCATCCGATCGGGCTCTCCTTCGCGGTGGATCGGGCTGTGCGTCCGGTGCCGCGCAGCCTGCAGAACATCTACCGCGAACTGCGGGACGACCTGGGGCTCCCGACGCCCGACCACGGCGACCTGACCCCGTGGGCGGAGCACGGCGTCATGCTGCTCAACAGGGTGCTGACCGTGACACCGGGCAAATCGGGTTCCCACCGGGGCAAGGGCTGGGAGGCGGTCACCGAGCTCGCCATCCGCGCCCTCGTCGCGCGCGGAGGCCCGCTCGTCGCGATCCTCTGGGGGAGGGACGCGCAGAGCCTCGAGCCGCTGCTCGGCTCGACGCCCGTGATCAAGTCCGTGCATCCGAGCCCACTGTCTGCCTCTGGCGGATTCTTCGGATCGAAGCCGTTCAGCCGCGCCAACGCGGCGCTCGCGGCGCAGGGTGCCGATCAGGTCGATTGGTCCCTCGCGGTGTAGTTTGTGACAGCGCGATTCGCAAGCCACGGCGAATCCCAGGTGTTGAACGGGAAGTCATGCCGCAGAATCCGTCGGTCTCGAGGATCGGGGCCGTCGCGCGTTACGGCCTGCTGGTCGGCCCGCTCCTGAGCATGATCGACTCGAGCATCGTCAACGTCGCCGTGCCCGACATCGCTACAGAGCTGAGCACCCGCGCACACCCGGTGCAGCTCGACCAGGTGCAGTGGGTGGTCAGTGGCTACCTGCTCGCCCTCGGTGTCGCGCTCGCCGCGACCTCGTACCTCGCGAAGCGATTCGGAACCCTTCGCGTCTACATGATCAGCATGGTGCTGTTCGTGCTGGCCTCTGCGGCCTGCGCGATCGCACCGAACATCGAGTTCCTCATTGCGGTCAGGGCGGTGCAGGGCTTCGTCGGGGCGCCGCTCGTGCCGCTCGCGCTCAGCATCCTGCTCGGCAAAGACGGCATCAGCGGCGGCAAGATCCCGATCTCCGCAGCACTCGTGCTGTTCCTCGGGCCGGCCCTGGGCCCGACCCTGGGCGGCTTCCTGATCGAGGCGGGGGGCTGGCGCTGGATCTTCCTGGTCAACGTGCCCGTCGGCATCATCGGTCTGCTGCTCATGCTGCGCGTACCGAAGGATGTTGGGGCCGCGGCGAATCGGGCGACGAGCTTCGACCCCGTCGGCTTCGGTCTCCTCGCGATCGGACTCACCGGCGCGCTGTTCGGCGCCACGGAGGGCACCGCGAACGGCTGGGATAGCGCGTCGAGCTATCTTCCGCTCGGTATCGGCGCAGTGTTGCTCGTCGCGTACACCTTCTGGGCGCTGCGCCGCAGGGAGCCAGCCGTTGACCTGCGGATGATCGAGCACAAGACCTCTGCGCTGGCCCTCCTGCTGCAGGTGCTGTGCTCGGTGATCTCGTTCGGCACCGTCTTCCTGATGCCCGTCTTCACCCAGTCCGTGCAGGGATACAGCGCGTTCGAGACTGGTCTCGCCCTCCTGCCGCAGGGCATCATCATGGGGCTCGGCACCTGGGCGGGGCAGAAGCTCTCTGCCTATATCTCGCTGAGGGTGCTCGTGGTATCCGGTTTCGTCATCCTCGTGGCCTCCAGCATCTTTCTCGTCTATCTGGAGCAGGACACCCCGCTCTGGGCGACGGCGGTCATGCTCGCCGGCCGTGCTGTCGCCATCGGCTTCGTGACGACTCCGCTGCTCGTTGCGATGCTCGCACCGCTGCCGGAGGAACAGATGGCCGACGGAAACACGCTGTTCAACATCACCCAGAGACTCGGCGGCTCGATCGGTGTGAGCATCCTCGGTTCACTCGTCGCCGGTGGCGCGACCCTGGCCGCGACCATCGATTCGTTCCACTTCGTCGGCTGGGTGCTGGTGGCACTCGCGGCGCTGTCCGCGGTGGTCTCGCTGTGGCTCACCGGCGAGAAGACGAGCGCGACGCCCGTCGTTGACACCGTGGCCGAATGATCGCCTCATCCCTCCCGCATCCGGAGCCGCGGCAGAAGTAGGCTCGAAGAATGCTGGAATCGGAGTATCAGGCGACGCATCGCCCCACGGAGGCTCTGCACAATCATCCGCCGCTCGAGTCGCCGTTCGAGTACGCAATTCGTGCAGCACGCACACAGGACCTGCCGAGCGTGCGCGAGATCTATAACCACTACGTTGCCAACTCCACCGTCACCTTCGACGAGGCACCGATGGGGCTCGCCGCCCTGCGGTCGAAGTTCCAGCACCTCAGCAAGCTGGGAATGCCGTTCCTGGTCGCCGAGAGCCCGAACGGGCAGATCCTTGGATACGCCTACGTGTACCCGTGGCGAGAGAAGGCCGCATACCGCTTCACGGTGGAGAGCACGATCTACCTCGGGCCCGCCGCGACGGGCAAGGGACTCGGCAAGCAGCTCATGACGGAGCTCATTGCGGCGTCGCGCGCCGCGGGCCTCAAGGAGATGATCGCCGTCATCGCGGACAAGGGCGCGGAGGCCTCGCTCGCGATGCACAGGAACTTCGGGTTCACCGAGATCGGTCACATGGGCAAGGTCGGCTTCAAGTTCAATCGCTGGCTCGGTACCGTGCTCATGCAGAAGTCGCTCAAGTAGGCGGGGGAGAGCGGATCCATGCCGGAAGCACCCAGGAGGCGCCCGCAGGGGCACACCGTCATGGCCAGTTTCCGTGCGCACCTGCGCGCGCGTCCAGCCGTCGTGTTCGACGCCCTCGATGCCAGGATGCGGCCGGCCGAGGGCTCGGACATCCTCTACACCGCCGATCCGACGGCATTCTTCATCGTCATGCAGGGCGGGTGGTGGTATCGCGGCGAATACCGCGTCGTCCCCGACGAGACCGGATCGAACGTTGAGCACGTGATCGTCAACGTCGCCGGACGTTCCAGGGGGCTCAGCAGATTCGTCTCGCGCAGGACGCTCGTGTCTGCTCCGGCAGATTTCGAGGCACTGATCGCCTGGCTGAGGCGGGAAACGGAATAGGCGAGGCCTGCGACGCCGCTCGATCAGGGCTTACCCGGCCCACCACCCGGTCCAGGACCGCCTCCTCCGGGATTTCCCGGTGGATTCTTCTGTTGGGGAGTCGGTTCAGTTGTCGCGCCAGCGTCGGGCGTCGGCGTGGTGGGCGGGGGAGTGTAGCGCTTGAGGAACTGGGGATCCGGGGCAGGGAAGTCTCCTCCGCGATAGGCGGGGTTCGTGTCGAGCGATGCCATGGTGGCGCGGAAGATGTTGAACTTCGTGTTGTAGCCGTTCGTGCCGGCAATTCTGATCTTGCGCAAGCTCTGGTGACCGCCGTCCCAGTTGCCCACCCACACGGCGAGAGCGACCTTTGTTGTCGTCGCGATGAGCCAGTTCTGCACGGCACCGTCTGTCGTGCCGGTCTTGCCGACGATCGGAACGTTGTCCCTCGGATTTCCCGGGCTTCCCGTACCCGACTTCATCACGGCGGCCAGGGCGTAGGCGACGGTGCTGGCGATGTTCGGCTGGAGAGCTGTCGTGCATTTCTTCGGCTGACCGGGCAGCTCCTTACCCGCGGAGGTGACGACTTTGTCGATGATTGTCGGGGCACAGTATGTGCCGTTTGCGCCCACCGTGGCGATCGCGGCCGCCATGGTCAGCGGGGCTATCAGGTTGGTACCGAGCGTTGAGGACGGTAACGCCTCGAGGGAGGCTCCGTCGGCCCGGTGCACGCCCATCGCCTCCGCATCCGCGCGGATGTCGCAGAGATCGAGCTTCTGCGCCATGGAGACGAATGCGACGTTCACAGACTGCTCCGTTGCCTGCAGCACGGACATGTAGCCGCCCTCGCCGGGAGAGTCGTTACTCGGGCGGTACGGCGGGCCGGAGAGTGACTCGCAGGCTGCGGGAAAGCTCGCGTAAGGAAAGGTGCGCACACTGCCGTTGACGGAGTCGTACAGTCCGTGACCGTTCTGCAGCCAGTCCGCGAGGGTAAAGATCTTGTAGGTGGAACCCGTCTGGAAGCCGGAAGATCCTCCGTACGCCCGATCGGTACTGAAATTGACCGCGGTGCTGGTTGTGCCGCCCCCGCTTCCCGAGTTGTCGAAGTGCTTGTTCTCCGCCATCACGAGGATCCGGCCGGTCCCCGGCTGCACGGCGTCGGCCGCCGCCCCGAGGCCGAAGCGGGTCTCGTCGGCTGGTGCGTCGGCAAAGAGTGCGGCCTGCGCGACATCCTGTTGGTTCAGGTCGATGCTCGTGTAGATCTTGTAGCCGCCTCGAGCCCAGTTGTCCTCGCGCTCGGATGCCGTGCTTCCGAGCGATGCGAGAGTCGGAACGAGGCGGGTCACGTAGTCGCAGGCGAACGGAGCGTCACTCGCGTAGAGACACCCGTTGCTCGGCGCCTCAGGCTTCGTGGTGATCGGGGTGGCGACGGCCTTGTCGTACTGGTCCTGCGTGATGTACTTCAAGTCGAGCATGTTGCCGAGGATGAAGTCGCGGCGCACCTTGTTCGCCGGGAAGTTCTTCGCGTTGCTGAGGTTCAGGGCGTTCGGGTCTTCGACGATGGCGATCAGGCTGGCTGCCTCGGGGAGGGTCACGTCCTTCGCGTCGACGCTGAAGTAGTTGTGCGCGGCCGCCTGCACGCCGTAGGTGTTGCCCCCGAATCCGGTGATGTTGAGGTACCCCAGCAGAATCTGCTGCTTCGAGTACTTCTTGTCGAGCCCGATCGCGAGCTTCATCTCGGCGAGCTTTCGGGCAAAGGTCTCGTTGATCGCGGCCTTGTACGCCTTCTTCTTCGCCATCGGGTTCTTCAACTGCAGCGCCTGCTGCACGAGGATGTTCCTGACCAGTTGCATGTCGATGGTCGACGCACCACTGGTGATCGTCTTGTGTTCCAGGTTTTCGGTCGCCGCGCGAACAATGGACTTCACGTCCACACCGCCGTGCTCGTAGAAGCGGCGATCCTCACCGGCAATCGCAGCGTGCTTGAGGAATGGAGACACCTGGTCCCAGGCGATGTTCTCTCGGTCCTGGTCGTAGATCGTTGCGATCTGCACGGGCTTGCCGTCTCGGGTTGCGTACACCTGGTTCTGCTGGGTGAGCCGCCCGAGGGTGATCGATTCCGGCAGGCTGTCGAAGACGCCGATCGACGCGTTCGCACCTTCGCTCGTGATGGCGATTGCCGGGGTGAGCATGGCGGCGACGAGCACCCCGGCTATTGCACTGAATCCAACAAAGCCAGCGATTCCGATGAAAATACCCGAACGCCCAGACCCTTGCCCCATGCTTCCACGCTACGACGATTCCGGAGGTGCTTTTGACAACTTGCGACTTATTGCCAGTTTCGGATGCCCTGAGCCGCCCGCTCGAGGCGGCCCAGGGCATCCGTTCCGCTAGTTCTTCGGGGTCGCCCTGCGCAGGATGAAGTAGCCCGCTACTCCGGCGAGAACCGTGGGGACAAGCGCCCAGGCGACCACGCCGACCGGACCGGAGGTCGCAAACCATTCGCCGACCCGAACCCAGCTCCTAGTCCAGGTCGCCAGGCCGACGAAGGCCACGATGATGACGATGAATACTCCGCCGAGGATGAGCAGGCCCGCTGCTCGCCACCGAACATAGAGTGTCGCCGACGCCATTCCCACAAAGAAGAAGAATAGGAAGATGGCGACGAAGACGAACAGTCGCTGCCACACCGGTCCGCTGCCGTAGTACACCGCGGTGAACATCCTGCCACCGACGCCCCAGCCCCCGGTCCACTCCTCGATGTACGAGAGCAGCGTCAGGCCGCCACCGTAGATGAACGAGAAGAGCACGAAGGCGACAGAGGTGCCGAGGTAGAAATCCCTCCGCGTCACGCTCAGGCCGAGCGCGTAGGGGAAGGTGCGGCTGATCGCCTGGATGGCGACGACGAGCATGTACACGAAGATGTACGAGGTCGCGCCGCTGTACTGCAGGCCCTTGGACACATCTGCGCGATCCTGCCCGCCCGAAGAAGGTCGGGGAACAGATCGAGCGCTCTGGGCGTTCCCCATACCATGGCCAGCACAGACTCGACCCCCTCCTCCGTGACCCAGCTCAGACTCGTCGTCGAGACCGATGATTACGAGAAGGCGGTGGCCTTCTATCGCGACGTGCTCGGCCTTCCGGAGCGAGAGGCGTACGAGGGCGAAGACGGCGCACGGGTTGCGATCCTGTCCGTACCGACCGCGACCCTAGAGATCGCCAATCGAGCCCAAGTCCGGATGATCGACGAGGTGGAGGTCGGACGCCCGGCCAGCAGACGGTCGACTCTCAGCATTCGCGTGGCTTTCGAGGTCGCGGATGCCGTTGCTGTGACCGATCGGTTGGAAGCTGGAGGCGCGGAGGTGTTGGCTCCGCCCACGAAGACCCCGTGGGACTCGCTCAACGCGCGCCTCGAAGCGCCGGGCGGCCTGCAGATAACCACTTTCCAGGAACTGGGTTCGGCCCGAGCCGACCCCGGCATAGGCTCGTGAGCGTGACCGAACTCCATCACCTCAGCGCACAGGAGCAGTGGGACGCTCTGCAGCGCCGCGAGATCACTCCCACCGAACTGACGGAGCACTACCTCGCTCGCATCGAGCGGCTCGACGGTGCGCTCGGCGCCTTCGTGACCGTGACCGCGGACGCTGCGCTGGAACGAGCGCGCATCCAGACCGCAGAGGGTCCGGGTTCCGCTCCGCTCTGGGGGCTTCCCTTCGCCGACAAAGACCTCGCCAACCGCGCCGGCGTGCCGACCGGCTATGGTTCCAGGCTCATGCGGGGCTATATCCCGGAGACCTCGGACGAGCTCGTGCAGCTGCTGGACGATGCAGGAGGCAACAGCCTCGGCAAGACCAACGCACCGGAATTCGGCCTGCCCTCGTACACCGAGAGTCTCGTCGCCTCACCCGCCCGCACCCCCTGGGACGTGTCGCTCGGCGCGGGGGGATCCAGCGGAGGAGCGGCCGTCGCCGTCGCAGCCGGGCTACTGCCGTTCGCACCCGGCTCGGATGGCGGCGGTTCCGTGCGCATTCCCGCCGCGGCAACCGGCCTCGTGGGGATCAAGCCGTCACGCGGGCTCATCCCGAGCGGCTCGGGGCTCGACAAGCTCGCCGGACTCGTCGTGCCTGGCCCGCTCGCACGCACCGTCGCAGACGCCGCGATGCTGCTCGACGCGATGATCGGCGATAAACCCTTCCCATTCACGGTGCGCGCTCCACGATGGGACGGCGGCGCACTGCTCAATGCGGCAGTTCGGGGGGAGGGCCGGTTCCAGATCGGCGTGATGACGTTGTCACCCTGGGACTCCGCCTACGATATCGCGGTCTCGAGCGAGGCATCCGCAGCTCTCGATCTGGCGAAGCGGGAGCTGGACGCGCTCGGCCACGGCATCGAGGAGATCGCGCTCGAGCCGGACGACAGCTACGCGCCCAACTTCCGCACCATCTGGCAGGCCGGTGCCGCCGGAATTCCGGCCGAGGGCGAGCAGCTGCAGTTGCTCGAACCCCTGACCCGCTGGCTCGTGGGTAAGGGACGCGAGATCTCCGCGCGGCAACTCGGCGAAGCGCTCGCGGCACTCGCGCTGTTCGAGCGCTCGATCATCCGCCAGTTCTCCGGCTTCGACGCCGTGCTCACGCCGTCGCTCGCGATGACCCCGCGGCCGATCGGCTGGTACGACAGCGAGGACGCCGAGCGCAACTTCGAGCAGCAGGTGCAGTACACACCGTTCACCTCCTTCGCAAACGTGACGGGACTACCGGCGATCACGCTGCCGGTTGCGCAGACGGATGCCCGACTCCCCATGGGCGTGCAGTTGATCGGTCGCCCGGGCGGTGAGGCGACCCTGCTCGCCATCGGAGCCCAGCTGGAGCGTCGCCTGCGCTGGCAGGATCGTCATCCGCCGCAGTGGTGACGACTTAGGCTGACAGCCCCACGAGTTCCGCGCTCGTGTCCCAGAGGGAGCGCGCCAGCTCCGCCGTGTGTGCGCGTTTCTGGACGCGCCCATGCGCCCTGAGGCGGTCGAAGTAGGTGCCGCTCGGTACCCCTGTGTCGCGCACGGAGGCGAGGTGGATGAGCGGCGCCGCACCCTGCGACGGGCGCAGCCCGATTTTGCGCGCGCTGATCGCCGCGGCAAAACGGATGAGCGCGTTGTCCGCGCCGAAACTCGTGGCCACGTAGCCGGGGTGGAACGAATACGCTTCGAGGCCGGTGCGGCGGGCGAGCTCCTCGATGAAGAGGATGGTTTCGATCTTGCTCGTGCCATAGGCCGGCCAGCCAGCGAGCCAGGCTCGGCGTTCGAAGCCGAGGTCGCCGAGATCGAGTCTGCCGAACAGGTTGGCGACGCTCGCGGTCGAGATCACGCGGGCGTTGCTTCGGTGCAACACCGGTAGCAGCAGGTTTGTCAGCAGAAACGGAGCGAGGTGATTCGACTGGAAGGTGCGCTCGAAGCCGTCCGGCGTGATGGCACGTTTCTTCACCAAACCGCCGGCGTTGTTCGCGAGCACGTCGATGCGGTCGTAGCGCTCCTGAAGGGCGCTCGCGAGAGCCCGCACATCATCCAGGTGATCGAAGTCCGCGAGGAACGGCGTTCCGCCGACGGATGCGGCGACCGCCCGCGTGCGCTCCGGGTTCCGGCCCACGATCGCGAGCTCCGCGCCGAGTGAGGCGAGAGCCGTCGCTGCTGCAGCACCGATTCCCGAGCTCGCCCCGGTGATGACCATCGTCGTGCCGGAGAGATCTCGCAGTGAATCGTCCATGGCTCGTTTGTAGCATGACTGGTTTATGGCACTACTGGGTTCCGGCACCCGGCCGCGGTCCAGCGGCGCACAATACAGTGGTTACATGGCAGTCACTCCGTCCCGTGTCGCCATGGTGTCGATGCATACCTCGCCCGTGGCGACCGCGGGGAGTGGGGATGCCGGCGGGATGAACGTGGTCATTCTCGAGGTGGCGAAGGGCCTGGCCGCGCGCGGCGTTCGCGTGGACCTGCTGACCCGGGCATCCGCCGCCCCAGCGGTCGCCGAGATCGCCGAGGGCGTGATGCTGCGCGAGCTCGCGGCCGGACCACCGACCGTGTTGCCGAAGAGTGCGCTGCCGACCGTGGTCGACGAGTTCGGCGAGGCCGTCGCTGCGCTCGCGAGGAGCGCGGATGGCGGCTACGACCTCATCCACGCGCACTACTGGCTGAGCGGGCTGGCCACCCTGCCCGTCGCGCTCGAGCAGGGGATCCCGCTCGTGCAGAGCTTCCACACCATCGCGGCCATGAAGAATCGCCACCTCGCGGCGGGGCAGAGCGCGGAGCCGGAGCTGCGGGTGCGCACCGAGATGTTTCTCGCGGGTCAGGCCGCGGCCATCATCGCCGGGTCAGCTGCCATCGTCCCGAACCTCATCGACGACGTGCGCGCGCCGGCCGATCGCATCTGGGTGATTCCGCCCGGCGTCGATGTCGAGCTGTTCCGCCCGACCCGCGCGGTGAGTGCGGGGGAGCGGATGCGCGCGAAGCTCGGTCTCGCCGACGGGCGACCCGTGCTCGTTGTGGCTGCGCGCATCCAGCCGCTCAAAGACCAGGAGCTCGCCATTCGTGCCTTCGCCGAGGTGCACGCGCTTCGCGGCTGGGCGCCGGTGCTCGTGCTCGCCGGCGTCGAGACCCCGGGCGATGAGGCCTACGGTCGGATGCTGCGGGAGCTCGCCGCGAGCCTCGGCGTCGCCGACGACGTGCGCTTCGTCGGCGCGCTGTCGCGGCCAGAGCTTGCGGACCTGTTCGCGATGGCGAGCCTCACGCTCGTGCCGTCCCACTCGGAGACCTTTGGGCTCGTCGCGCTTGAGTCGGCGGCGAGCGGAACACCGGTCGTCGGCTACAACACGGGTGGCCTCGTCGAGGCGATTTCCGACGGCGTCTCGGGCGTGCTGGTCGACTCGCGTGATCCTCGCGAATGGGCCAGCGAGATCGCGCTCCTGCTCTCGGACCAGCGCAGGCTCGAGAGCCTGCAGTTCTCCGCGCGTCACCACGCGCTCGGCTTCACCTGGGGCGCGACGACCACCGCGCTTCTCGGTGTGTACGCGGGCCTGCAGGCGGCGTCTCAGTCCGGTCGGCCGTAGGCCTCCAGCAGGCGCAGCCAGAGTTCGCTCATCGTCGGGTATGAGGGCACGGCGTGCCAGAGCCGAGCGAGCGGAACCTCGCCGACCACCGCGACGGTTGCGGCGTGGATCATCTCCGCGACATCCTGGCCGACGAGCGTGACACCGAGAACCACCTGGCGTTCCTCATCGACGACCATGCGGGCCTGGCCCGTGTAGTGATCGGCCTGGAGCGATGCCCCAGCCACCCAGCCGATGTTGTAGTCGACGACCCGGATGTCGTAGCCAGCCTTCTTCGCGGCCTCGGCGGTCAGGCCAACGGAGGCCACCTCCGGGTCGGTGAAGGTCACCTGGGGCACTGCGGCGTGGTCTGCGGTCGCAACGTGCGTGCCCCACGGAGCATCGTGCACGGCCTTTCCGAGGGCCCGGGCGGCGATCACATCTCCCGCTGCGCGCGCCTGATACTTACCCTGGTGGGTGAGCAGGGCGCGGTGGTTGACGTCGCCGCAGGCGTAGAGCCAGTCGAAGCCGTCGACGAGCAGGGTGTCGTCGGTGTGCAGCCAGTCGCCCGGAATGAGGCCGATCGTCTCCAGCCCCAGGTCGCTCGTGCGAGGAACGCGCCCGGTCGCCACGAGCACCTCGTCCGCAGTGACCGCGCTCCCGTCGTCGAACTGCAGCGTCACGCCGTGATCGTCGCGAGTGACGCTGACGGGGGAGACACCGAGCGTGACGGTCGCGCCCAACTCGCGCAGGGCATCCGCCACCATCTCGCCGGCGAACGGTTCCGCACCGGAGAGCAGCGCGCTGCGCGCGATGAGCGTCACCTCGGTGCCGAAGCTCGCATAGGCGGTGGCCATCTCCGTGGCGACGACTCCACCGCCGATGATCGCGAGGCGCTTTGGGGCTTCCTGCGCGCTCGTGGCATCGCGACTCGTCCACGGCGACGCATCCGCGAGGCCGGGCACGTCTGGGAGCAGCGCATCCGATCCGACGCTCACGGCGACCGCGTGATTCGCCGTCAGGATCGTGACCGTGCCGTCATCCGCCGTGACGGTGACCTCCTTCGGTGCGGTGAACCGCGCGTGTCCGCGAACGAGATCGATACCCGCACCCTTCACCCACTCCACCTGGTTCTGGTCGTCCCAGTCGTGGGTGAAGCTGTTCCGCCGGGCGAAGACGGCGGACACGTCAAGCGTGCCAATCACGGCCTGCTTGGCCCCGCCGAGCTTCTGGGCCGCTCGCAGCGCCATCCCGCTTCGCAGGAGTGCCTTCGACGGCATGCAGGCCCAGTAGGAGCAGTCACCGCCGACGAGTTCGCTCTCCACGATGACGGCGCTGAGTCCGCCCTGTACGGCTCGATCGGCGATGTTCTCCCCGACGGCTCCGGCTCCGACAACGATGAGGTCGTACTCTCGATTCGACATCGTTCGAGGCTACTCCCCGAGCATCCGCGAATGCCGTGCGCTGATGTCGTCAGCGGCCGACGAAGGTCGCCGTCTGCCGTGTCAGGAAGGCCTCCATGCCGATGCGGGCATCCTCGCTCGCGACGAGCTTCACGAGCTCCGGCTGCAACCGTTCCTCGGCCGCTGCGTCGCCATCCCGCACCGCGATGCGTGCGTTTGCCAGCGCGGCCTGCACGGCGAGCGGAGCCTGGGCGGCGATGCGGTGGGCCAGCTCGAGTCCGCGGGCGTACTGCTCGCCGTTCGGCACAACCTCCTGCACGAGGCCGATTCGGTGCGCCTCTGCGGCGTCGAAGGTGTCTCCGGTGAGGATCCACCGCATCGCGTTGCCCCAGCCGACCGCTCGAGGGAAGCGAAGAGTCGCGCCTCCGAAGGGGAGGATGCCGCGAGCGACCTCGATCTGCGCGAACGAGGTCGACTCTGCCGCGATCGCGATGTCGCTCGCGAGCATGAGCTCGATCCCGAGGGTGAGACAGATGCCCTGCACCGCGATCACGACCGGCTTGCTCAGCTGGGTGCCGCTGACCTGCCACGGGTTGATCCCGCCCTCCGGTACGATGTCGAGCCCGCCGGCTCCGATGCGCGGACCGACGTCCGCGAGGTCGAGGCCACCGGTGAAGTGGTCGCCGTGGGCGTAGACGAATCCGGCCCGCAGCTCCGGGGCGCGCTCGAGTTCCCCGTAGGCGAGCGAGAGTTCCTGCAGCATCTGGAAGTCGGTGGCGTTGCGCTTCTCCGGGCGGTTGAAGCCGATGAGAAGCACGTGCCCGTCGCGGTCGAGGGTGATGCGTGAGTCCGTCATGCGGTCCAGCCTAGGTGAGCGGACAGCGTGGGTGTCGGCGCTTCGGAGGAGGTCTCTGAATGGTGATATGATGAATTGATAAAGTCATCATCATGAACACGCACGAGGTACGACACGAATGCAGACTGGGGGAGTGCGGTGAGCGCGGTCGACGCATTTTCGGGGGCACAGCAGCCGCTGTATGAGGTCAAGGCCAATCTGTTCAAGGGGCTTGCCCATCCGGTGCGCGTGCGCGTGCTTGAGGTGCTCTCGGCCTCAAGCAGGGTAGCGGTCTCCGAGCTCCTCGCCGACACCGGACTGGAGGCGTCGCACCTTTCCCAACACCTTGCCGTCCTCCGGCGACACAACCTCGTGGTTGCCGAGCGACAGGCCAGCCAGGTGTTCTACTCGCTGGCCTATCCGCAGGTCGCCAGTCTGCTGTCGGTGGCCCGCACCCTGCTGATCGAGATCCTCGAGAGAACCCAGCAGCAACTTGAGTCGACAGTGGGACCTCCCCCGGCGACGATCGGTGTCGATGAGGGCGCTGCGGTGACACGGTGAGGGCGCTGCGCTACCTGCTCGCTCTCCTGCCGAGCTGGGAAGACTATCGCTCCGTGCGACGGACGTGGCGAGGGGACGTGGTCGCGGGCATCACGGTGGGGATCGTAGCGCTGCCGCTCGCCCTGGCGTTCGGAGTGAGCTCGGGCGCGGGGGCCGAGAGCGGACTCATCACGGCGATCGTCGCCGGCGTGATCGCGGCCGTCTTCGGCGGATCGAACATCCAGGTGTCGGGACCGACCGGAGCAATGGTCGTCGTGCTCGGCCCCGTCGTCGCCGCCCACGGGGCCGGAACCGTCGCGCTCGTGAGCCTCATGGCCGGCGTGATCGTCGTGCTGGGCGGAATCCTGAAACTCGGCAGGGTTGTCTCATACATTCCCTGGCCCGTCATCGAGGGCTTCACGCTGGGTATCGCGGTGATCATCTTTCTCCAGCAGGTTCCCGCCGCCGTCGGCACGGAGCCGCGCCCCAGGACCGCGGCATTGGTCGCCGCGGTACAGGCGTTCGAAGACATCGACTGGGCGAGCATTGCCTGGCCCGTCGCCGCGGTACTGATCGTCGTGCTCGTGATGCTCGTGGCACCGCGCATCCACCCGCAGCTGCCCGGGTCCCTTATTGCGATTGTGCTCGTGGCCGTCGTCGCAAACCTCGCGGACCTGCCGCTTGCCAGGATCGGCACGCTCCCGGGCTCGCTGCCCGCGCCGGCGCTGCCCTCCGCGGATATGACGACGATCGTGTCGCTTGTCGGCGCCGCGTTCACCGTCGCTGCGCTCGCCGCGATCGAGTCGTTACTGTCTGCGCGTGTGGCCGCGTCGATCTCGGACACCGGCCCGTACGACGGAGACAGGGAACTCGTCGGGCAGGGCCTCGCCTCGATCGCCACCGGGATCTTTGGCGGCATGCCCGCGACCGGGGCAATCGCCCGCACGGCCGTGAACATCCGCTCGGGCGGACGCACTCGCCTCGCCTCGGTCATGCACGCCGTCGTGCTGATCGGAGTCGTCTACCTGGCCGCGGGTGCCGTGTCGCAGATACCGCTCGCTGCACTGTCCGGTGTGCTCATGGTCACCGCCTTCCGAATGGTGTCGCTGAGGACCGTGCGGAGTCTCGTCGGATCGACCCGGTCAGACACCGCGACGTTCATCGTGACCGCGTTGATCACGGTGTCCTTCGACCTGATCGTCGCGGTCTGCATTGGCATCGCCGTGGCTGCATTCTTCGCCCTGCGCGCCCTGTCGAAGTCGGGCGGGGTACACCGTGAAGAGCCCTCGGTACCCGCGCAATCCGGCGACGAACGCATTGCGCTGTTTCGTCTCGACGGCGCGCTCTTCTTCGGCGCGGCCGATCGCATGCTCGAACGGGTGACGCACATCAGCAACGTGTCGGTCGTGATCATTCGGATGTCGCAGCTGCAGCTTCTCGACGCCACCGGCGCGCGGGTGGTCACCGAGATGATCCACGAGCTCGAACGACGGGGGATCACCGTGCTGGTCAAAGGAATCCAACCCAGGCACTTGAAACTGTTGACGCACGTGGGCGTCATCGCGTCACTGCGTCACCAGAATCACCTGTTCTCTGACCTCGACTCCGCTATCGAACACGCCAGAAGTCACGTCCGGCGCGCCGAGCCCACGGCGGTGCGTTAAGACTTTTCGGCGCGCCGGGGCTACGCGGTAATGGCGCCGACGATGCGCAGGATGCTGCCCATGCCATCCGAGACGGCGTCCGGTGATGCGGGGGCGAATCCCGCGATCCCCGCACCGGCGAGCGGCAGCGCGGCCTTCGCCGCGGCGATCACCTCGAGGACGGTCGCCAGCGACAGACCGAACGGCACTGGGTCACTGACCCCGTCGAACTCCGCGGGGTCGAGCACGTCAAGGTCGACGTGAATATAGACCGAGCGAGCGCCACTCGCGGCGAGGGCGGCGGTCACCGACTTCGCGTCGACCTCGCGCGAGGTGAACACGCCGATTCCGCTTGACGCCATGTACTCGCTCTCGCCCTCATCGACGCTGCGGATGCCCGCGACGATCGTGTGTGCGGGCTCCAGCGGCGTCGCGGGCACGAGCGCTTCCGCACCGTCGCCGAGCAACGTGCGAAGCACCATCCCGGTGAACGCGCCGGACGGCGACGTCTCCGGAGTGTTCAGGTCTGGGTGCGCATCCAGCCAGATCATGGCCATCGGCTCTTGTGGCGACTGGGCATGCTGCACCGCCGCCAGTTCCACGCCGCAGTCGCCGCCGATCGTGACGACCGGCCCGTGGAGCTTCTTGAGTGCTTTGGCCATCGACCCGCGCACCTGGTCGATCGAACTGAGGCGATGAACGAGTGTTCCCTCATTGCTCCCCGCGCCCAGCGGCACGTCCACTGTCACCGTGGATGCCGAGGGCAGATCCCCACGGATCGCCTCGGCTCCGTCGACGAGTCGCATGGCGCGTGACGAGCCGGATCCCTGCCACTGAGGTACGACGAGAAACGTTGATGGCACGAAGCCATTCTGCGTGCTTCGTGCCATCCGGTCTACTTACCGCGCGTCGCGAGCGCGAGGTTTGCCCTGAGCTCCTCCGCGTTCTGGCGCACGACGTAGGCTGGCCGGTCGCGCTCGACGCGCCAGCTCTCGGAGAGCGGGCCGATGTTGACGGTGTCGAAACCGAACTCGTCGTAGAGCTTCGTCACCAGTTCGACGGCCTCCGCGCTGTCTCCCGCGGTGGCGAGGGCTCGCCTGTTCTCCGAACCTGCCGGGCTTCCATCTGTCGTGATGTCCGCTGCATAGATGTGATTGAAGCCCTTGGCGACCTTCGAGGTCGGCAGGTGCTCCTGGAGCATCCCGGTCACGGTGGCCGTCTCGTCGTCGAGCTGCGCGATGTGTCCGTCGCGCTCCCAGTAGTAGTTGTTCGTGTCGATGACGATCTTGCCCGCGAGCGGCGCGACCGGAACCGCCGTGTAGGCCTTGAGTGGAACCGTCACGACGGCGAAGTCCGCGGCCTCCGCGGCCTCCGCCGGCGTCGCCGCACGCGCGTGTGGTCCGAGCTCCGCAATGAGCTCGCTGAGGGTCTCCGGGCCGCGCGAGTTGCTCATCACGACGTCGTAGCCGTGTGCCACCGCAGCTCGTGCGACCTGGCCGCCGATGTTTCCTGAACCGATGAATCCAATGGTTGTCATACTCGTCGCAACGGATGCGGCGGCCGATTTCTTCCCTCGGGGGCAGAGTGTCGCCGACTCAGTTCTCGATCGAGAGCTTCATCCTGCGGCGGATGTCTGCAAGCTGCTTCGTGAGTTCCTCCGGCAGCCTCTCCTCGAAGCGGGAGAAGAACTTCTCGGTGTCGTCGAGCTCGGGAAGCCAGGCCCCGGCATCGATGTCGAACAGCTCGTTCCACTGCCGGGCGCCGACATCCAGGCCCTCGAGGTCGATGCCGCCGTCCATGGGCTTCCAGCCCAGTGGAGTGTCGACCGCAGGGGTCTTGCCGTCGACGCGTCCGAGGATCCACTCGAGCACTCGCGCATTCTCCGCGAACCCGGGCCAGAGGAAGCTGCCGTCCGCGCCCCTGCGGAACCAGTTCACCTGGAAGATCTTGGGGGCGCCGCCACCCTCCTGCAGCTTCTTGCCCACCTCCAGCCAGTGTGACCAGTGGTCGGCCATGTTGTACCCGCAGAAGGGCATCATGGCAAAGGGGTCGCGGCGCAGTTCGCCGACGACCCCTTCCGCCGCTGCAGTGCGCTCGGAGGAGACGGTCGCGCCAACGAACACGCCGTGCTCCCAGTTCCGTGCCTCAACGACAAGGGGAACGTTGCTCGCGCGCCTGCCTCCGAAGATGATGGCGTCGATGACCACGCCGTTCGGGTCATCCCATTCTTCGGAGATTGTGGGGCACTGGGCCGCGGAGACGGTGAACCGTGAGTTCGGGTGGGCCGCAGGACGTCCGGATGTCGGGGTCCAGTCGTTGCCCTCCCAGTCGACCAGGTGCTCGGGGGGAGTGTCGGTCATCCCCTCCCACCACACGTCGCCGTCGTCGCGCAGCGCGACATTGGTGAAGATCGTGTTGCCCCACATGGTCTCCATGGCCGCGGCATTGGTCTTCTCGCTCGTGCCGGGGGCGACGCCGAAGAAGCCCGCCTCCGGGTTGATCGCGCGGAGTCGGCCGTCGGCGTCGGGGAACAGCCATGCGATGTCGTCGCCGATCGTCTCGACCTTCCAGCCCGGGATGGTCGGGCGCAGCATGGCGAGATTGGTCTTACCGCAGGCGGAGGGGAATGCTGCGACGACGTGGAAGACGCGGCCGCGCGGGTTGGTGACCTTGAGGATGAGCATGTGCTCCGCGAGCCATCCCTCGTCGTGCGCGATCACCGAGGCGATGCGCAGCGCAAACGCCTTCTTGCCGAGGAGCGCGTTGCCGCCGTAGGAGGACCCGAACGACCAGATCTCCCTGGTCTCCGGAAAGTGCGAGATGTATTTCGTGTCGTTGCTCGGCCACGGCACGTCGGCCTCGTCGGCGGCAAGCGGCGCACCGACGCTGTGGACGGCGGGAACCCACTCGGTGCCCGGCGTGATCAGCTTGAGAGCCGCGGAACCCATCCGAGTCATGATGCGCATGCTCGCGACGACGTAGGGGGAGTCTGTGACCTGCACGCCGAGCCGTGCGTACGGGCTGCCCAGCGGGCCCATCGAGAACGGGATGACGTACATCGTGCGTCCGCGCATGCTGCCGGCGAAGAGCGTGCGCAGCGTTGCCCTCATCTCGTCGGGCTGGCGCCAGTTGTTCGTCGGCCCGGCATCCGCTTCGTTCACCGAGCAGATGAAGGTGCGGGCCTCGACCCTCGCGACATCGCTCGCGGTGCTGCGGGCGAGAAAGCTGTACGGACGGAATTCCGGATTGACCTTGGTGAGCGTGCCGCTCGCGATGAGCTCGCGAGTGATGTCGTCGTACTCCTTGGCGGAGCCGTTGCACCAGACGACGCGATCGGGAGTGGTCAGTGCCGCGATCGAGTCGACCCAGGCGGCGACATCGAGTGGAACGGTTGGTGCGTCTTCGTCGTAGTCGCGCTCGTCGTCGTGGGCGCGCCCCGTGGGGATGGTGGCGTCTGCCCGGCGAGTGGGTGTGAGAGTCATGGCAGTCCCTCCTGTAGTTGGGCCAAGAATTGGCTTGTTCTTCCACCATGCGTGCGTATCGGGGGATTTTTTAAAGAAATAGCTGGAAAGAATGGCTATTTTTTCGCTAGCATGAATTTCATGACCGATCTTGCGACCCTGGGCCAACGCATTCGCCACTACCGCAGTGCCGCGGGCCTCACTCTCGACCAGCTCGGAGTACAGGTGGGCATCGCCGGCAGCCAGCTCTCGCTCATGGAGAACGGGAGGCGGGAACCCAGGCTCTCGCTGCTGCAGTCGATCTCCGCGTCGCTCGGCATCGAGGTCTCCGACCTGCTCGACTCGACGCCTCCCACTCCGCGAGCCGCGCTCGAGATCGAACTCGACCACATGCAGCACAGTGCGGTGTATGCGGGCCTGGGGCTGCCGAGCATCCGTCCGTCACGCTCGATGTCGGATGACACGCTCCAGGCCCTGCTTGGCCTGCACCGCGAGCTGGCCCGCCGTGCACGCCAGGCGATCGCCACTCCGGAGGAGGCGCGGCGGGCGAACACGGAGCTGCAGCAGTACATGCGCACCCAGGACAACCACCTGCCCGAGATCGAGCAACTCGCCGAGGAGAGCCTGCGCGGTGTCGGCCACACCACGGGTGCTCTCACCCATCGCGAGGTCAGCCTCATGGCCAAGAAGCTCGGCTTCGAACTCATCTTCGTGAATGACCTGCCGCACTCCACCCGCTCGGTGACCGACCTGGAGAACGGGCGCATCTACTTGCCGCCCGCCTCGATTCCCGGCGGCCACGGGCTGCGATCGATGGCGCTGCAGGCTCTCGCGCACCGCCTGCTCGGCCACAAGGAGCCAGACAGCTATGCGGAGTTTCTGCGGCAGCGGCTCGAGATCAACTACTACGCCGCATCCTGCCTCATGCCGCTGCGCCAGTCCGTCGACTTTCTCACCGCGGCAAAGAATGACCGCAACCTCGCGATCGAGGACTTCCGCGACGCCTTCGGGGTCACACACGAGGCCGCGGCGCTGCGCTTCACTAACCTCGCGACGACGCATCTCGGCATGACCGTGCACTTCCTGCGGGTCGGCGAGGACGGCGCGCTGTACAAGGGCTACGAGAACGACGGACTTCGGATGCCCACGGACGTCACAGGGTCGACTGAGGGCCAGCTGGTCTGCCGACACTGGAGCGCCCGCATCGCGTTCGCGCGCACGAACCGCACCACCGAGCTCTACCAGTACACGGACACCCCCACCGGAACCTACTGGTGCTCCACCCAGACAGGGACCGGCTCCAAGGAGGAGTTCTCGATCACCTTCGGCGTGCCGTTTGCCGACGCCAAGTGGTTCCGCGGCCGTGAGACGACGAACCGGGAGCAGTCGAGTTGCCCGGATGCGAGCTGCTGCAGGCGTCCGGACACCGAGCTCTCGAAGCGCTGGGCGCACAAGGCATGGCCGAGCGCGCGGCTGCACGCGCATATCCTGTCGCCCCTGCCGTCCGGCACCTTCCCCGGCGTCGACGACACCGAGCTGTATGCGTTCCTCGACGAGCACTCCGGCGACACGCACTGAGGTAACCGCCGCAGGACCGCTCCGCGCTCCTCTATAGCTCCAGCGCGCTACTCGACCAGCGGCACTGCCCGCGCCGCTTCCGCGCCGGCGGCGCGCAGCCAGAGGGTCGGATCAGCCATCGCGGCCTCGGCCGAGCCGGCGAGGGTCGTGAGCGACGCCGCCCAGAGCGGTGCACCATCGGCGCCGACCGGCGGCACCGCGAGCTGCCCGGCGATCACGCCGACCGAAACGCCGTGTTCACCGGCAAGGCCGATGAGCTGCCCGACGAGCTTGCCCTCGGCCGAGGTCGCGTCGAAGCGACCCTCTCCGGTGAGGAGCAGGTCCGCCCCGGCCACGGCATCCGGGAGGCCTGTGAGCGTGGAGAGATAGGCCGCGCCCGGCTTGATCGTGGCACCCCAGGCCGCGGAGAACCCATACGCTGTGCCACCCGCGGCTCCTGCACCCGGCAACGCGGGGTCGCCGCCGAGCAGTCCGGCAAAATGGGCGAGTTCGGCATCCAGCGACTCGACCTGATCGGGCTTCGCGCCCTTCTGCGGCCCGTACACGGCGGCCGCGCCGTTTTGCCCGAGCAGCGGATTCGTGACGTCACTCAGCAGCACGACGCCCTCCGGCGGCGGGGCGAGCAGGCCGCTCCGGTCGAGGGCGAGAATGCTGCCCAGTTCGCCCGCGCGAAGCTCGCCGCCCAGCGCAGTGAGCCCGAGGGCCGCAAGCGCACCGGCCCCACCATCCGTCGATGCGGACCCGCCGAGACCGACCACCAGGCGGCGGGCACCGGACGAGAGCGCCGCGCGAATCACCTGCCCCAGCCCGAACGTCGTCGCACCGATCGGGTCAAGGGTCTTCATGAGCGGCAGGCCACACATCTGGGCGAGCTCGACGACCGCGACCCGGCCGGGCAGATCGAGCCACTCTCCGTGCACGGGCCTGCCGTCCGGGCCGGTCACGAGCCCGGCGTCGCGACGAACCGAGTCGACGACCGCGGCCTCGACGGCATCCAGTGTGCCCTCGCCGCCATCCGCCTGGGGGATCGAACGGATCGTGTCGTCCGGGCGCACGGAGCGCCAGCCGTCGGCAATGGCCTCGGCGACCTCGCGTGCGGGCAGGGAGCCCTTGAACGAATCCGGCGCGATGACGATGGAAAGCTGCACGGTTCCACTCTGCTGCATCCGGCGCGCATCCGTGTTGCCGACCCGCATGGGCATCCGTCGGTACCCTGAACGGTGGGAGGGCACCCATGGCTGAACAGAGCGCACTCGACCTGCTCCAAGACGGCGACGTCGGCGATCTTCGCGAGCTGCGGCGCGCCCTCGACGAGGTGCGGGTCGGCGAGATCGTGGCGCTCATGGGCCGTGTCTCCTCCGGAAGGCGGGCGCTGCTGTTTCGCCTGCTGCCCAAGGACCGTGCCCTTGCCGTGTTCGAGGCGCTCGACAACGGGCTCGCGAGCGAGCTTCTCGGTGGCCTGCGCGACGAACGCGTCGGGCAGCTGTTCGAAGAACTCGATCCGGATGACCGGGTCGGCCTCCTGGACGAACTGCCCGCCAACGTGGCGAGGCGACTCCTGCAGGGCCTCTCTCGGCGCGAACGCGAGCTGACCGCGACCCTTCTCGGGTACCCGCCGCGCAGCGTCGGCCGCCGCATGAGCCCCGAGTACATCAAGCTGCTCTCGACGATGACCGCGGGAGCGGCTCTAGAGCACGTGCGTGCCGCGGGGGAGGCCGCGGAGACGATCTACTTCCTGCCCGTCGCGGGGCCCAGTCGCGTCGTCGTCGGTGCGATCGAGCTGCGCGACCTGCTGCTGGCCGACCCGGATGCCGTGGTCGCCGACCTCATGCACGACCCGATCCTGATCAGCGCGACCGATCCGCAGGAGGCCGCAGCGCGCCGCGTCGTCGAGGCGGATGTGATCGCCACCGCCGTCGTCGACTCCGAGAACCGCCTGGTCGGCCTGTTCACCTTCGACGATGCCGCGGAGATTCTGGCGGACGCCGAAGCCGAAGATGCGGCCCGCACCGGTGGCGCGGAGCCGCTGCGCCAGCCCTACCTGTCTGCGCGACTGTTCGCGGTGGTGCGCAGTCGCGTGGTGTGGCTGTTCGTGCTCGTGGCGGCGTCCTCGCTCACGGTCGCCGTGCAGGACACCTTCGCGCCCACTCTGCAGCAGTCCCTCGCGCTCGCGCTGTTCATCCCGATGCTGATCGGCGCCGGAGGCAACATCGGTTCGCAGGCGGCGACGACCCTCACGAGGGCGCTCGCACTCGACGAGGTGCGCCCGAAGGACCTGCTTCGGGTGCTGTTTCGCGAGCTGCGGGTCGGCATCCTGCTCGGCGGGACGCTCGGGTTGCTGGGATTCGTACCTGCGCTGTTCCTGGTGGGGCCGAATATCGCGCTCGTGCTGCTTCTGACCGTCACCGCGATCGGCACTCTCGCGGCCGCGGTCGGCGGGGCCATCCCGCTCGGCGCGCGTGCGGCGAGAGTCGACCCGGCGATCGTGTCCGCACCGTTCATCAGCACCTTCGTCGACGCGAGCGGCCTCGTGATCTACTTCCTCATCGCGAAGGCCGTCCTCGGTCTCTGACAGCCGCTCCTGCTCCCGCATCCCGTCCCGACCGCCCCGCCCCTGTTTCGCCCAAATGAAGGAGTGGAGCGTACCGAGGCCCGATATTTCGGGAGTGCCCTTCCCATGGGAGCGCTCCACTCCTTCATTTGGGCAACCGCCACCACGTGAAGAGGGGTGGATAAGGGTCGCGTCAGTAGGCCTGGGGCTGGGTGAAGAGGCCGTTCGGGTCGTACTTCGTGCGCGCCGCAGCGAGGCGAGGCGCATTGTCGCCGAAATAGGATGCGGCGGGGTCAGCCAGGCTCGCATCCGCATAGTTCACGTAGGCGCCGTCGCCCCACTCCGGCACGAGGGCGGAGCGGAAACCGCGCACGTAGGCGTCGTACGCCGTCGGGTCCGTGCCGTTCGCGAAGGTCGCGGTGTACTGCACGGTCATCAGGGCGGTGCGGTGGGGGAAGGCCGTGGCGCTGGGGGCGAGGTCGCGCACCTTGCCGCCGAGGGCATCCATCGAGATCCCGCCCTCCTGCAGACCGGGTACAGCGGATGCCGAAACGACCTGGGCGAGCATCGTGTCGATCCCGACGGAGTTGAGTTCGCGATACGGCACGTGCGAGGTCGCAGAGAACGACTCACGATGGAGCCTGCCGCCGACACCGGTCTGGCACTGCGCAAGCGGAATGGTGCTGCAGCCCGCGTAGCTCATCATCGCGTCGAGGTAGTTCTTCGTCGTCGCCGAGTTGCGCGTCGGCGTCGTTCCGACCTCCGAAAGCAGCGGGGTGAGCTGTGCTGTGAGGTCCGATTTGGGGCCGATCCAGGTTCCGGAGAGGAAGAGGCCGGGGCCGTCGGGGTAGTTCGCGCCAGCGAGCAGCTTGAGGGTCGACCACAACCGTGGGTCTGCCTGAGGTGCCCAGCGCTGCCAGGCGTTCACGACATCCGCAGCGGAGGAGAACGGCCACTCCAGCGAGAACATACTCACGCGGGGAGCGGGCTGTGTGTTCAGCGTGAGGGAAGTGACGACGCCGAGATGCCCGCCACCGCCACCGCGGCACGCCCAGAACAGCTCCGGGTCTTTCGTCGCGGTCGCCGTGCGCAGTGTGCCGTCTGCCGTGACGATCTCCACGGCGGTCAGCGCGTCACAGCTCAGTCCGTAGGCGCGGGTGAGCACTCCGACGCCTCCGCCGAGGATGAGCCCTGTGGCTCCCACCGTGGGGCACGACCCGGCGGCGATTGCCCTGCCCGAGTTACCGAGCGCGGTGTACAGCTGCACGAGCGAGACCCCCGCTTGCACCGTCACTGTGTTGTCGTCGTGCATGGTCACGTCGGTCATGCCGCGCGTGTCGATCACCAGGGACGGCGGCATGTCCGAGCCTGCTGCGCCTCCGGATGACCAACCCGCGTAGCTGTGGCCGCCCGAGCGCAGGGCGAGTGGCACGGCCTTCACCTTCGCAAACGCGAGCGCGGTGGCGACGTCCGTCGCGGATGCCGCGGTCAGCACCCCGAGCGGCCTCGCGGTGTCGAAGCGCGGGTTCTGCACCAGCCGCACGGTGTCGTAGTCCTCATCGCCCGGCCGCGAGAGCGTCCCGGTGACCGCGTCTGCGAGCTCGTCCCAGGTTGTGGGCAGCTTCGGGGTCGATGGCGCGATGGGCATGGGCCGCGGTTTCTTCGGCTCGTCCTGCGCGCATCCCGCGGCGACGACGCCGACCGCACCGACCGCGCCGAGGGCAAGAAGGTTGCGGCGCGAAAGGGAAGTCACAGCCCCATGCTACGAGCGGGGCCCCAGCGGCGGCCGTAAGCAGGGATGCGCGCCATGCCCGCGTACCGAGAAGAACGGTGCCCCCACGCAGATTCGAACTGCGGCCCCTGCCTCCGGAGGGCAGTGCTCTATCCCCTGAGCTATGGGGGCCAGGAGTACTGGTCAAGGTTACCCCAGCCCAGTTGCCTCGCGTGCATCCGGATTGTTGGCGAAATCCGCCCTAAAAGCGCGCGGGAAGGGCGCAAATCGCCAACGATCCGACGGGCGTAAGAGGAGCGGCGAGACGCGCTACTTGGCCGCGGAGAGGGCCGCAGTGACAAGCGCGCGCGCGTCATCCGTGCTGCCGAAGAAGACCGAGCTTGCGGTGATCCAGTACGCGCCCGTGAACACCTGGAGTTGGCCGACCTGGCCGCTCGTGCTGAAGTATGCCGCGTCGCCGAGCCCGGATGCCGCCGTTCCCCTTGCCGCGGCAGCCTTGAGCGCGGCGAGATCGGATGCAGCGGGGTGCGCGATGCTCACCGAGGTGATCGCGCCGCTGCTGTTGTTGACCAGGCCACAGGAGATTCCCTTGAACGACAGCGCGGTCGCGCCATCGCTGCCCGCCGCGGGCTTGTAGGCGGGCTGCAGGCTCGTGTTGGGGTTGAAGTCGTACACGACCTGCGGGGTGAGGAACGAATTGCAGGCCACGCCGACGGGCGTGCCGGGCGCGCGAGGCGGAGTCGGCGCAGATGTCGGGCTCGCTACGGCATCCGGCGTGGCGCTTGCGGAACTCGATGACGTCGCGCGAGGGGAGTGAGAGGTCGACGAGCTCTGTGTATCGCTGGCAGCCTTGCATCCGGCCAGGCCGACAAGCGCGAGAGCGCCGATCGCCGCCACCGCCGCGGCTCGCATCGTGACGCCTCGGACGCTGGGTGTCATCGGATCCCCTCCCTTCGTGGTCGCTGTCAATTCTCACCCACGACCCCGCGCTCGGCCGCGAGGGCGCGCGCGGGCCGCACGATAGAATCGCTTCCCGTGACTCCAGCGCAACTCTCCGCCCAGCTTCTCTCGATCGTGAACGCTGCGCTCGAGCGCCGGGGTGCCGTTCCACCCGCCCCGATCGAGTTGGCGGACGTGGTGCTCGAACGCCCCAAGAACCGTGACCACGGCGACTGGGCCGCGAACATCGCGATGAAGCTCGCCAAGCCGCTCGGCCTGGGCCCGCGCGAACTCGCGGCAGACTTCGCCGCGGGCCTCGAAGCGGTCGACGGCGTCGCATCCGTTGAAGTCGCCGGGCCCGGCTTCATCAACATCAGGCTGGATGCCGCTGCCGCCGGCGCCCTCGCGAAGACCATCGTCGAGCAGGGCGAGGCCTTCGGTCGCGGCACGCTCTACCAGGGCGTCACGATCAACCTCGAGTTCGTCTCCGCAAACCCCACTGGCCCCATCCACATCGGCGGAGTGCGCTGGGCCGCTGTCGGCGACAGCCTCGCGCGCATCTTCCAGGCGCAGGGCGGCCTCGTCACCCGCGAGTACTACTTCAATGACCACGGCGCGCAGATCGACCGCTTTGCCCGCAGCCTGCTCGCGAGTTACTTCGGCGAGCCCGCGCCGGAGGACGGCTACGCGGGCCAGTACATCGCCGACATCAAGGACCGCGTGGTCGCGAGCTACACGGGCGACCTCTCCGCACTGTCGCGCGAGGATGCGCAGGAGGTGTTCCGATCTTTCGGTGTCGACTTCATGTTCGGAGATATCAAGGCGAGCCTGCACGACTTCGGAGTGGATTTCGACGTGTACTTCCACGAGAACGAGTTGCACGAGAGCGGCTCTGTCGAGCGCGCAATAACGCGGCTTCGCGATCTCGGGCACATCTACGAGAAAGACGGAGCCACCTGGCTGCGCACGACGGAGTTCGGTGATGACAAGGATCGTGTCGTCATCAAGAGTGACGGCGAGGCCGCCTACATCTCGGGTGACCTCGCCTACCACCTCAACAAGCGCGAGCGCGGTTTCGAGCGCAACATCATCATGCTCGGTGCCGACCACCACGGCTACGTCAAGCGGATGATGGCGATGACCGCCGCGTTCGGCGATGTGCCGGGCGTCAACCTCGAGATCATGATCGGCCAGTTGGTCAACCTCATGCGCAACGGGGAGCCGGTGCGGATGAGCAAGCGCGCGGGCACCGTCGTGACCCTCGAAGACCTTGTCGAGGCCGTCGGGGTGGATGCGGGACGCTACGCGATGGTGCGCAGCTCGACAGACTCGCAGCTGGACATCGATCTCGACCTGCTCGGGCGTCGCACCAACGACAACCCGGTCTTCTACGTGCAGTACGCACACGCGCGCACCAATTCGGTCGCGAAGAACGCGGCTGCTGCCGGCGTTGACCGCAGCGCCTTCGCTCCGGAACTGCTGACGCACGAGACCGAGAACAACCTGCTCGGCATCCTCGGCGAATACACGAGGGTGCTCGTGCAGGCGGCGGAACTACGCGAACCGCATCGCATCGCCCGCTACCTCGAAGAACTCGCGGGCGCGTACCACCGCTGGTATGACAACTGCAGGGTGACGCCGCTCGGCGACGAGCCGGTCACCGATCTGCACCGCACCAGGCTGTGGCTGAACGACGCAACCGGCCAGGTGTTGCGGAACGGCCTGGGCTTGCTGGGAGTATCAGCACCAGCCAGAATGTAGCCCGTGACGCCCTCGCCGAAGTCGAAGACGAAGCCGCCCAAGCGCAAGCGCCGGGTGGGCACCTCGCTCCGCTTCGTTCTGACGGCGGGCATCCTCTCCCTGATCATCGTCGGCGTGATAGTCGCTGACAACGCGGCGCGAGGTGTCGTCGCAGACAAGATCGAGAGCCAGCTGCGCACCTCGCTCGACGTGCCTGCGAGCACTCCGATCGACGTGAGCGTCGGCGGAACCTCCGTGCTGTACCAGCTGATCTCGGGCAGTCTGGATCGGGTCGACGTCGGGGTTGGGCGCGTGTCTCTCGGCGCTCTCTCCGGCTCTGCGCAGCTCACGGCCGCGGACATCCCGCTCGATACGAGTAAGCCGACGAGGCTGTTGCGCGTGGTCTTCGTCACAGACCAGACGGCACTGAAGGCACTGTTCTCCACGGTTCCCGGCCTGTCGCCGAAGCAGATCACCATCAAGGACGGCAAGGTCATCCTCGGCACGGAGGTGACCCTCGTCGGGTATTCGCTGCCCGTAGGCATCGAGTTCACCCCCTCGGCGAGCAAGGGGAACCTGCAGCTCACGCCCAGTTCGATCGTCATCAACAACCTCGACTTCACGGCAGAGCAACTCAAGAAGTCCGCGTTCGGTTCTCTCGCGGAGCCCCTCTTCGTCGGCCATTCGATCTGCATCGCGCCGCTGCTGCCGAAGGGCTTCACGCTCGAGAGCGTCTATGTCGAGGGCGAGTCGATTCAACTCACCGTCTCCGCCGAGAATGTGGAGCTTAACAGCAAGACGCTCTCTAGCAAGGGAAGCTGCGAGCCGGAAGCGAAGGCAGGGGACAAGCCCTCAACGTAGCTGTCGGAGATCCCGCGCCCGGCTCGATCCGGGGCGCACCGGGGTCTCGTAATAAGATTCAGGGGACTTCAGGAACCGTGCCAGGTTCGCACCGCATCATTCGCAGACTCCCGTGAGGTTCCCCTTTGACTCTCAATCCGCTCGCCCCGGAGTGGCTGGTCCACCCCGCAGACGCGAACGCGCTCGCCCCGACGGTCTGGTCGCGGAATGCGTCTCGCGACGCCTCCGGTCGGCTCCGGATCGCCGGGCTCGATGCCGCCTCGATCGCCGAGAAGTTCGGTACGCCCGTCTACGTCATCGACGAGGCGGATGTCCGCGGCCGAGCGGCTGCCGCGCACGACTCCTTCTCCCGCGAGTTCGCCCGCGTCGGCTCCGCGGCCAAGGTCTACTACGCGGGCAAGGCCTTCCTCAGCGCGGAAGTTGCCCGCTGGGTCGCCGAGGCGGGGCTCAACATCGACGTCTGCACGGGCGGGGAGCTCGCGGTCGCGCTCGCCGCGGGCATCGCGCCGGCGAGGCTCGGATTCCACGGCAACAACAAGTCGCTCGCCGAGATCGACCGCGCCGTTGAGGTTGGCGTCGGCGTGCTCGTCATCGACAGCATCATCGAGATCGAGCGGATCGCTACTGCTGCCGCGCGCCGCGGTGTCGTGCAGCCCGTGCGACTCCGGGTCAACAGCGGCGTGCACGCGCACACCCACGAATACCTGGCGACCGCGCGCGAAGACCAGAAATTCGGCATCGCACTGAGCGAGGCGGCGGACGCGGTGGCCGCGATCCGCGCACACTCCGAGCTCGAATTCCTCGGCCTCCACTCGCACATCGGCTCGCAGATCTTCGATTCAGACGGCTTCGCGGAGGCGGCCACCCGCCTGCTGACGCTGCACGCAAGCCTGCTCGAGGGTGGGCCGATTCCGGAGCTCAACCTCGGCGGCGGCTTCGGGATCGCGTACACGAGCGTCGATGTCGCCCTTCCACTCGAGGAGATCGCGGCCAGGCTCGCGGACATCGTGGCCGACCAGTGCGCGAGGCTTGGTATTCCGATTCCCGTTGTCGCGGTGGAACCCGGGCGGGCCATCGTCGGGCCGTCCACCACGACGCTCTACACGGCCGGCACGGTCAAAGACGTGGAGGTCTCTGCGGGCGAGAGCAGCGCCATCCGCAAGTACGTGAGTGTCGACGGCGGCATGAGCGACAACGTGCGCCCCGCCCTCTACGCGGCCGACTACACCGTACGCATCGCAGGCCGCTCATCGGATGCCGACCCGGCCCTCGTGCGCATCGCCGGCAAACACTGTGAGAGCGGCGACATCGTCGTGCACGCGGACTACCTGCCGGGCGACGTGCGCCCGGACGACCTGCTCGCGGTACCCGCAACCGGCGCGTACTGCTGGTCGCTCGCGAGCAACTACAACTACCTCGGAAGGCCACCGGTGGTGGCCGTCCTGGATGGAACGGCGCGCGTCATCGTGCGCGGCGAAACCGAAGCCGACCTGCTTTCACGAGATGCAGGGCTGACGAAAGAAGACACACCATGATCGAGTACCGCAATTTGCGAGTCGCCCTTCTCGGGGCGGGCTCCGTGGGCGCCCAGGTGGCGTCCCTGCTGCTGAAGCACGGAGAAGAACTCGCACAGCGTGCGGGCGCAGGCCTCGAACTCGTGGGAATCGCGGTGCGCGACCCGCAGGCTGCGCGCACCGCGCACCTGCCGCAGGAACTCATCACGACCGACGCGGAGTCGCTCATTCTCGGCGCAGACATCGTCATCGAACTCATGGGCGGCCTCGAGCCCGCGCGCAGCTACATCCTGCAGGCGCTCAACTCCGGCGCGGACGTCATCACGGGCAACAAGGCGCTTCTCGCCACGCACGGCCAGGAGCTGTTCGAGGCCGCGGAGCAGGTCGGGGCACAGCTCTACTACGAGGCGGCCGTAGCCGGTGCCATCCCGATCATCCGCCCGCTGCGCGACAGCCTCGCGGGTGACCGCATCAAGCGCATCCTCGGCATCGTCAACGGCACGACCAACTTCATCCTCGACCGCATGGACAGCGAGGGGGAGAGCCTCGAGGCCGCCCTCGCCACGGCGACCGACCTCGGCTACGCCGAGAAGTCAGACCCCTCCGCAGACATCGAGGGGCACGACGCCGCCCAGAAGACCGCGATTCTCGCGAGCCTCGCCTTCCACACCACGGTGCCGCTTGAGAAGGTTCACCGCGAGGGAATCACGACCGTTACCCTCCAGCAGGTGGAGGAGGCCCGCAAGGCCGGGTATGTCGTCAAGCTGCTCTCGATCAGCGAGCGACTGACGGATGCCGTGACCGGCCACGAGGGCGTCTCGGCCAGGGTCTACCCCGCGCTCGTTCCCCGCGACCACCCGCTCGCGGCGGTGCGCGGCGCCAAGAATGCGGTGTTCGTTGAGGCCGAGGCCGCGGGTGACCTCATGTTCTACGGTGCGGGCGCCGGCGGCAAGGAGACAGCATCCGCTGTTCTCGGCGACCTCGTCTCCGCCGCGCGCAGGCACGTCATCGGCGGCCCCGGTGTTGCGGAGTCGACGCACGCGAACCTGCCGATCCTGCCCATCTCGAGTATCACGACGCGCTACCGCATCACCCTCAGTGTGATCGACAAGCCCGGCGTTCTCGCCGCCGTCGCCGCGATGTTCAGCAAGCACGGCGTCTCGGTCGAGGCGGTGGAGCAGTCGGTTCGTTCGGATGGTGCTTCGGCCACCGCTACCCTTGTGATTGGTACCCACAAGGCATCCGAATCCGATCTCTCCGCGACGGTCACAGCCCTCGAAGCGAGCGACGTCGTGAGTTCTGTCACCTCAGTATTAAGAGTAGAAGGTATCTAATGGCACAGCAGTGGCGCGGAGTTCTGCGCGAATACGCCGATCGTCTGAACATCTCGGACAGCACGCCCATCATCACCCTGGGCGAAGGTGGAACGCCGCTGATTCCTGCCCCCGCTCTCTCCGCGCGCACCGGCGCCAGGGTCTGGGTCAAGTACGAGGGCATGAACCCCACCGGGTCGTTCAAGGACCGCGGGATGACCATGGCCGTCTCGAAGGCCGTCGAGCAGGGTGCGAAGGCCGTCATCTGTGCCTCCACCGGCAACACCTCTGCCTCTGCCGCCGCCTACGCCACCCACGCCGGTATCACCGCGGCGGTGCTCGTGCCCGAGGGCAAGATCGCGATGGGCAAGCTCGCCCAGGCGATCGCGCACGGCGCACAGCTGCTGCAGGTGCAGGGCAACTTCGACGACTGCCTCGAGATCGCCCGCGAACTGGCCAAGAACTACCCGGTGCACCTGGTCAACTCGGTCAACCCCGACCGCATCAGCGGCCAGAAGACGGCGGCGTTCGAGATCGTCGAGGTGCTCGAGGATGCGCCAGACTTCCACATCGTCCCCGTCGGCAACGCGGGCAACTACACCGCATACTTCCGCGGCTACAGCGAAGAGCTCGAACGCGGTGCTACCACCAAACTTCCGCGGATGTTCGGCTTCCAGGCCGAGGGCAGCGCGCCGATCGTGCGCGGGCATGTGATCAAGGAGCCCGAGACGATCGCGAGCGCCATCCGCATCGGCAACCCGGCATCCTGGGCACTGGCCACGGCCGCCCACGACGCGAGCGACGGATACTTCGGTGCGATCTCGGATGAGCGCATCCTCGAGGCGTATCGCATCCTGGCCTCCGAGGTGGGTATCTTCGTCGAGCCGGCGTCTGCGATCAGCGTCGCGGGCCTGCTCGAGCGTTCCGCCGCGGGCGAGATTCCGAAGGATGCCCGGGTCGTGCTCACCGTCACGGGTCACGGCCTCAAGGACCCGCAGTGGGCTCTTCGCACCCCGGACGGTGCAGACGTGAAGCCCACCGTGGTTCCCGTGGACACCGACGAGATCGCCGGAGTGCTCGGCCTCGCGAAAGTGAGTGCATGACCACTACCGCACCGGCGGGCCTGGCCGGCCGGGCCGTCACGGTCAAGGTTCCGGCGACGACCGCGAACCTGGGGCCGGGGTTTGACACGCTCGGACTCGCCCTCTCGCTCTATGACATCCTGACGGTCAGCGTGCGCCCGGAGCCCGGCGCGACGGTGCAGGTCACCGGTGTCGGCGAGGGCGAGGTTCCGACAGATGAGAGCAATCTCGTGGTGCGGGCCATCGCGCACACCTTCGCGGCCGTCGGGCAGGAGATGCCGGGGTTGAACCTGGTCGCGCACAACTCGATCCCGCACGGGCGCGGCCTCGGGTCATCCGGCGCGGCCATCGTCTCCGGGATCATGGCGGCCAAGGGCCTGCTCGCCGGGATCGTCGACATCGATTCGGGGATGTTGCTCTCGCTCGCCACCGAGCTCGAGGGCCACCCCGACAATGTCGCACCGGCGCTCTTCGGGGGTCTCACGATCGCCTGGACCACGGATGACGGCCCGCAGCACAAGAAGCTCATCGTGCACCGCGGAGTGTCGCCCCTGATCGCCGTGCCCCAGGGCACCATGTCCACGGAGCTTGCGCGCAGCCTGAGGCCGCTTTCGGTGCCGCACGCGGACGCCATCTTCAACGTCTCACGCTCTGCGCTGCTCATCGCCGCGCTCATCCAGAGCCCCGAGCTGCTTCTCGCGGCGACGGAGGATCGGCTGCACCAGAGCTATCGCGCGAGCGCCATGCCAGACACGGATGCCCTCATCACCGAGTTGCGCGCGGAGGGTCATGCCGCGGTGGTGTCGGGAGCCGGGCCATCGATCCTCGTGCTCTGCAGCGACCCGGCCGAGCGGCTCGTGGCCGCCGAGCTCGTGGAACAGCACGTCGGAACCCCCTGGCAGCCGCTGCTGCTCGCCGTCGACTTCAAAGGTGCTACAGTGATGATGCACCCGGTAGAAATCCCGAATTAGTTCGAATCCCAGTGTGCACATCACCAGCAATCGCCCACTCGCACGTGTTTACTGCGCAACCGCACAGTTCACGCAGTGAAGTGCGAACAGCTCTCCTGCAGGGGCATCCACATCCCGGACGCCCGCTCACCAGGGGAAAGGAACCCTCTTAGTGACTGACCTCACTGTTCGTGCCGATCGGCCGAACTCGAGTGCCGATCTGAACGGACTTCGCGTCGCAGAGCTTCAGGCTCTCGCAACCGAGCTTGGCATCAGCGGCGCTACCAAACTTCGTAAAGGAGAACTCGTGGACGCAATCTCCGAGATCCAGAACAACTCACACACCGACTCTCATGATGCTCCGGCAGCAGATGCCTCGGCAGCGGATGCCCAGGCGCCCGCAGGCACCGCGGTCAAAAAGCGTGCTTCACGCCGGGTCACGACCGCTGTCGTCGACACGGCGGCCGCGCCCGTGATCGACGTTGCGAGCCCGGCCCATAGCGATCCTGTTGCTCCCGCAGCCAGCACCGCAGGAGCGAGCACCGACACCCGTGCCGAGACCACGGCCGAGACCACGACGGATGCTCCCGTCACCGAGAAGAAGGCCCCACGCGGTCGCCGCTCGGCTTCGGGCCACGTCAACCAGGGTGAGAGCGGTCTCGACCGCATCCCGGGCCAGGAGGCCGAGCGCGAGGCGCAGGAAGACAACGCGCGTTCCGAGCGTGCGCACGCAGACAACTCCGGTGCAGACAGCTCGCGGGGCGACGCAGCCCAAGCGGATGGCGCGCACGACTCCCACGATTCCCACGACGGTGCTGCCCACGACGGTGCTGCCCAGGGCGGCGAGCGAGCGGATGACGGCTCGGGCGACGGCGCACAGCAGTCCCGCAACTCCCGCAGCCGCAACCGCAACCGCGGCGACCGCGGCCAGGGCGACCGCCAGCAGAACGATCGCCAGCAGAACGACGACCAGTCCGGCAGCGACGGCAACCGCAACAACAACCGCAGCAACCGCAACAACGATCGCCAGCAGGCTGACCGGCAACAGGACGGGCAGGACGGCGAGCGCAGTGGACGCAATCGCTACCGCGACCGCAAGCGCCGTGGCTCGGGCTCGAACGACGACTTCGAGCCGGAGATCACCGAGGATGACGTGCTCATCCCGGTCGCGGGCATCCTCGACGTCCTCGACAACTATGCCTTCGTTCGCACGAGCGGCTACCTGCCCGGCAACAATGACGTCTACGTCTCCCTCGGCCAGGTCAAGAAGTACAACCTGCGCATGGGCGACGCGATCGTCGGCGCCATCCGCCAGCCGCGCGAGAACGACAACAACGGCCGCCAGAAGTACAACGCGATCGTCAAGATCGACTCCGTCAACGGTCTCGCCGTCGAGCAGGCCGCTGAGCGCGTCGAGTTCGGCAAGCTGACCCCGCTCTACCCGACCGAGCGCCTGCGTCTCGAGACCGAGCCGTCGAAGCTCACCACCCGCATCATCGACCTCGTGTCGCCGATCGGCAAGGGCCAGCGCGGTCTCATCGTCTCGCCGCCCAAGGCGGGCAAGACCCTCGTGCTGCAGGCCATCGCCAACGCCATCGCCAAGAACAACCCCGAGGTTCACCTCATGGTCGTTCTGGTCGACGAGCGTCCGGAAGAAGTCACCGACATGCAGCGCACGGTGAAGGGTGAGGTCATCGCCTCTACCTTCGATCGCCCGGCCGAAGACCACACCACGGTCGCCGAACTCGCCATCGAGCGCGCCAAGCGTCTCGTCGAGCTCGGCCACGATGTCGTCGTGCTGCTCGACTCGATCACCCGCCTCGGTCGGGCATACAACCTGGCTGCTCCGGCATCCGGTCGTATCCTCTCCGGTGGCGTCGACTCGTCCGCTCTCTACCCGCCGAAGCGGTTCTTCGGTGCTGCTCGCAACATCGAGGACGGCGGCTCGCTCACCATCCTCGCGACCGCGCTCGTGGAGACCGGGTCCAAGATGGACGAGGTCATCTTCGAGGAGTTCAAGGGCACCGGCAACATGGAGCTTCGCCTGTCTCGCCAGCTGGCGGACAAGCGCATCTTCCCTGCCGTGGATGTCAACGCCTCGGGCACGCGCCGCGAGGAGATGCTCATGGGCGTCGACGAGACCAAGATCAGCTGGAAGCTGCGTCGGGCGCTCGCCGGACTCGAGACCCAGCAGGCGCTCGAGCTCGTGCTGACCCAGCTGAAAGACACCCAGTCGAACGTCGAGTTCCTCATGAAGATCCAGAAGTCGCTTCCCGGAGCGTCGGGGAGCAAGGAAGACTAGATCGTGTTCGAGTCAGTAACCACCCTGCTGGCCGAGCACGAGGATCTACAGGAACAGCTGGCTGATCCGGAGCTCCACTCCAACCCGGCCAGGTCCAAGAAGGTCAATCGGCGCTACGCCGAGCTCAGTCGAATCGTCGACGCGTACAACCGCTGGACGAAGCTGAGCGACGACGTGACAGCCGCGACTGAGATGGCGGCGGAAGACGAGTCGTTCGCAGAGGAACTGCCGTCGCTCACGGCGCAGCTCGAGCAGATGGCCGAGCGCCTGCGCCGGCTGCTCATCCCGCGCGACCCCAACGACGGCCGTGACGTGATCATGGAGATCAAGATGGGGGAGGGCGGCGCAGAGTCGGCGCTCTTCGCCGGCGACCTGCTTCGCATGTATCTGCACTACGCAGAGTCGAAGAAGTGGAAGACCGAAATCATCGAGCAGACCTCGAGCGACCTCGGCGGCATCAAGGATGTGCAACTCGCGATCAAGGGCAATTCCAGCGACCCGGCAGAGGGCGTCTGGGCGCAGCTCAAGTACGAGGGCGGCGTGCACCGCGTGCAGCGCGTTCCCGCGACAGAATCGCAGGGGCGCATTCACACCTCGGCGGCCGGGGTGCTCGTCTTTCCCGAGGTCGACGAGCCCGAAGAGGTTGAGATCAACCAGCACGACCTCAAGATCGACGTCTACCGCTCGAGCGGCCCGGGCGGCCAGTCGGTCAACACGACCGACTCCGCCGTGCGCATCACCCACCTTCCGACCGGGATCGTCGTGGCGATGCAGAACGAGAAGAGCCAGCTGCAGAACAAGGAGGCCGGGATGCGCGTGCTGCGTGCCCGCATCCTCGCTCACCAGCAGGAGCAAGCGGATGCCGAGGCCTCGGCCGTGCGCAAGAGCCAGATCCGCACGATGGACCGCTCCGAACGCATCCGCACCTACAACTTCCCCGAGAACCGCATCGCGGACCACCGAACGGGTTACAAGGCCTACAACCTCGACGCCGTCATGAACGGCGCGCTCGGGCCGGTCATCGAGTCCTGCATCCACTGGGACGAAGAGGCGCGCCTCGAGGCCCTGGCCACCGACGCCTGAACGCCATGCCTGCCACCACGATCGCCGACCTTCTCAGCAGCGCGATCGAGACGCTCGCGGCAGCGGGCATCGAGTCACCCGAGGTCGACGCGGAGCTGCTCATCGGGCACGTGGTGGGGCTCCGCCGCGGCGAGGTGCAGGCGAAGGCGATCACCGGCACCGAGGTGGGCGAGTCTGAGGCTTCGCTGATCGACCAGTTCGTCGAGCGGCGTGCCGCCCGCGAACCGCTGCAGCACATCACCGGGAGAGCGCCGTTCCGCGCCCTGGAACTCGCGGTCGGGCCAGGCGTCTTCGTTCCGCGACCTGAGACCGAGCAGGTGACGCAGTTCGCCATCGATGCTCTCGCGGCAGCAGCATCCGCTTCTCCCATCGGCGTGGACCTCGGCACCGGCAGCGGCGCGATCGCCCTCTCCATGGCGACCGAGGTGCCGCACTCCACGGTCTACGGCATCGAACTCTCGCCAGAGGCGTTCCCGTGGACCGAGCGCAATTTCCGGGAGAGCGGTGCGACGAATGCGACCGCGATTCTCGGCGACCTCGCCGACGCGCTGCCAGACCTCGACGGGAAGGTCTCCGTCGTCGTCTCGAACCCGCCGTACATTCCGACGGATGCGATTCCCCGCGACCCCGAGGTGCGCCTGTTCGACCCCGCGCTCGCGCTTTACGGCGGCGAGGACGGCCTGGATGTCGTGCGGATTGTGTCCCGCGTCGCCCGGCGGCTCCTGTATCCGGGTGGCACTCTCGTGCTCGAGCATGGCGAGCTGCAAGCCGCACAGATCGCGGCTCTGCTGGCCCAGGACGGCTGGCACGCCATCGCCAGCCACAAGGACCTGCTCGGTCGCGACCGAGCCACCACCGCCCTCCGCTGACAGCCGCTGCCTCTCGGATTGCGGCAAAGTGTGGGTGCGACGCTCGTGGCGCCCACACTTTGCCGCAACGCGCAAGAGCAACTAGCGTGGTCGTCTCGCAGCGAACGCTTCGATCGCCTCCAGCAGGTCCGCGGATGTCGTGAACAGGTGCGTCGTGATGCCGAGCGCCTGCGCCCCGGCAACGTTCTCCGGCAGGTCATCGACGAAGAAGGCATCCGATGCCTGCGCCCCGTAGCGGTCCAGCACGGCGGCGAACACGGCCGGGTCCGGCTTTCTCGCACCATAGTCACTCGAGGTGAAGAGGTGGTCTCCGAAGACGGGAACGAGTTCTGGGGCGAGCGTCGTCAGGTGCTTCGAGGTGAGTGGTCCGTTGTTGGTGAGCAGGGTCACCGTGCCGAGCTCTGCCGCCCGTCTCACCGCGGCGATCGACTCCGGAAACGCCGTCATCGCGCCGCCCCGGGCCCGCAGCCACTCCGCCTCGCTGAACGGGTAGCCGATCGCCTCGCTGAAGGCCGAGAGGTAGTGCTCCGCGGAGTCATAACGCCCCGCCTCTGCCGCGCGTTCGCCACCGTGGTTCCACCAGCGCTCGCGGAGTTCCGCAATCGGCAGTCCGGTGATCTCGGTCAGGGTCTCCATGCGTGCGTGCCAGTCGAAGTTGTACAGCACGTCATCCATGTCGAAGATGAACAGCAGGGTCATCTGGATCGACCAGCGAAACGGTCGATGGCGTCGTTCAGCGCATCGATCTGCGGCACCCCGTCCACGGTGACGAAGTGGTGCACGTGCATCCCGAGCGTTGCCGCGCATTTGATGTTCTCGAGCGAGTCGTCGACGAACAGTGCGTTCTCGGGGTCGGTGTCGAAGTGGGCGAGTGCGCGCCTGCTCGCCTCGGGGTCCGGTTTGCGCACGCCGAGCTGGCAGCTGATCAAACGGTTCTCTCCCACGATGGCCGCGACATCCGGGGCCAGCGTGTCCAGGGCATCGGCGAACGGGGAGGGGTTGTTCGAGAACAGCGAGACCGTGCCGAGCGTGCTCGCGCGCCTCAGGGCGTCAACGCTGCCGGGGATCGCCGTGCTGGCCTCATGGCGGGCATCGCACCACTGGCTGAGCGAGAGCGTGTAGCCCGTCACCTCCGCGAACTTCTCCAGGTACTCCGATGCGGTTCTCCAGGCTCCCATTTCGGCGCGCGCCTCGTAGCCCGCAGCCCACCAGCTCTTTGCGAGGTGGTACTGGCTCGCCCCGGTGATCCGGCTGAGCGCGGGCAGGCGCCGCATCATGTCGTAGGCGTAGAGAGTCTTATCGAAGTCGAACAAATACAGATCCACGCGGCTCCTCAATTCAGCATTCAGCCTAAACGTGCTCGGACGGACGGGCGGCACCGCACGCACAGATGCTCCCGCTACGATGGTGGTCGATATGGCGACTATCTATGACTGCTCGGATAAGAGCGAACTTCTCACTGGCATGCGGCTGGCCCGGGCAGCAATCGGGCGCGGCGATCTCATTGTCATGCCGACCGACACCGTCTACGGTGTGGCTGCCGACGCCTTCAATTCCGACGCCGTGCTGCGTCTGCTGGATGCGAAGAACCGCACGACCGCCTCGCCTCCGCCCGTGCTGGTCCCCGGTATCCCGACCCTCGATGCGCTCGCCGAGACCGTTCCGGATGAGGTGCGCGCGCTCGTCAAGGCGTTCTGGCCCGGCGGGCTCACCGTGATTCTGCCCGCGCGTGATTCCCTCAAGTGGAACCTGGGGGAGACCGACGGCACCGTCGCCCTGCGGATGCCCGACGACCCGATCGCGCTGGAGATCCTGTCTGAGACCGGGCCCCTCGCGGTCTCCTCGGCCAATCTCACCGGCGAACCCGCGGCGATGACAGCGCAGGATGCCGAACGGATGCTGGGCGAGAGCGTCATCGTCTACCTTGACGGCGGCGAGGTCGGCACCCGCTATCCGAACGCCAGCGACGGCACGGGGTCGACCATCGTCGACGCGACGGCACTCGGTCGCCCCGGCGGCGCCATCCGCATCGTCCGCCACGGCGTGATCTCCGACGAGGCGATCAACGAGGTCCTGGACGCGATGCCGAAGGTCTCGCTCGCCCGGGCCGACCTCGTTGCGACGCCGCCCGTCGAGGCCGCGGGGGAGAGCGACGCTGTGTCAGCGCCGGCAAAGAAGGCCCCTGCAAAGAAACCCGAGACAAAGAAGGCTCCGGCAAAGAAGGCCCCCGCGGCGAAGGCTCCGGCAACGAAGGCACCTGCAACGAAGGCACCTGCGACGAGCGCTACAACCGCAAAGCCAGCGGCCGCCAAGGCTTCGGCTGCCAAGACTTCGGTCGCCAAGGCTCCTGCGGTGAAGGCACCTGCCACAAAGGCCCCGGCTAAGAGGACTCCAGCTAAGAAGGCTCCAGCGAAGACGGCTCCCGCGGTTAGGGCCCCAGCCAAGAAAGCGCCGGCCACAAAGACTCCCGCCACAAAGACTCCCGCCACAAAGACTGCGTCATCAAAGGTGCCGGGCGAAGCTACGCCATGAGGCTGATCTACTACCTGCTGGCCGGTGTCCTGTCCGCCGGCATCACGTTCGGCCTCTCCGTCGTCATCTGGAAGCTGAGCATGCGGTATCGGCTCTATCCAAAGATTCGCGCGCGTGACGTGCACACCCGCCCGACGCCCCGGCTCGGCGGCGTGGCGATGTTCATCGGAATCGCCATCACCGTCGCCGTGGCGTCGCAGTTCAGCCAGTTCCACCTCGTCTTCGCGCGGCCTGGTCCGGTGTTCGCCATCTTCGGCGCCGCGCTCATCATCGTCCTGATCGGTGTCGCAGATGACATCTGGGACCTCGACTGGATGACGAAGCTCGTCGGGCAGATCATCGCTGCAGGTCTTCTCGCGTGGCAGGGCGTGCAGCTCACCTCGATCCCCATCGTCGGCGGGATGATCGTACTCTCGTCCTACGCCGGGCTGCTCACGACGGTGCTCATCATCGTGCTCGTGATGAACGCGGTGAACTTCATCGACGGACTCGACGGACTCGTCGCCGGAGTCGCGATCATCGCGAACGTCGTGTTCATGATCTACAGCTGGATCCTGGCCACGTCGATGGCGCAAGCAGAATACTTCAACCTGGCATCGCTGCTCACGGCCGTTCTCGTCGGTGCGTGCGTCGGCTTCCTCCCGCTCAACTGGCATCCGGCCCGCCTGTTCATGGGGGATGCGGGGGCGCTGCTGGTCGGGATGCTCATGGCGACGTCGGCAATCTCCGTCACCGGCCAGGTGGACATCGCCTCGCTGCAGTACACCAAGCAACTCGCGCCGGCCTTCATCCCGATCCTGCTGCCACTCGCCATCCTCGTCGTCCCGCTTCTCGACTTCGGTCTCGCCGTGCTCAGGCGGCTGAGGGCGGGCAAGTCGCCGTTCACGGCCGACCGCAAGCACCTGCATCACCGCCTGCTCGACATGGGGCATTCCCACTTCCACGCGGTGCTGATCTTCTACGCCTGGACTGCCGTCGTCTCGGTCGGCTGCCTGCTCTTCCTGTTCATCCAGGCCGCCTGGGCCGTGACCATCATCGCTGTCGGGCTCATCGTCTGCACATGGTTCACGATCGCGCCGCTGACGAAGCGCAAGGCGGTCGAGGCTGCCGTGCAGCTCTCGACCTCGCGTGACGCGGGCAGTGCGGCCGCCTCACGCTTCGATCGCCTCGACGAGGCCTCGGATGCCACACAGGCCGGGGCCCAGGACCCGGCAGAGACGGGTGCAGCAACAGATGCAGCGCTCGACGCCGTCACCGCGGCAGAGGCCGTGCAGGAAGACCGACCACAGAAGAAAGCGAGCGGCAGAGCATGAGCGCTGTTCCCGTGTTGAAGAAGATCCTTTTCTGGGGTGGCCTCCTCGCCCTCGTGCTCGTCGTCGTCGGCTCGATCGTCGGCTACGCCGGCGCGGGGTGGAGTGGTGTCGCCGGTGCTCTCATCGGCACCGCCATGGCGGTGGTGTTCCTCGCGATCACGGCCCTCAGCATCCTCATCGCGACCCGGTACGGCCTCGCCGTGTTCTTCGGTATCGTCATGGGCGCTTGGATTCTCAAGTTCATCCTGTTCCTGGTTCTGGTGTTCCTGCTCAAGGACCAGGCCTGGCTGCAGCCCACCGTGATGTTCGTGTGTCTGGTGGTCGCCGTGGTCGGAACGCTCGTCGTCGACGTGGTCGTCATCGCCAGATCGAGGATGCCGTACGTGAGCGACATTGCTCTCCCCGGCGACGGTACAGGGCAGTCTTCACCCACGTCGGCCACGGAGCCGTCGGATGGCGCAGAGAGCGAGCAGTCAGGCCTCTGAGATTCGGTAAGAGGCAAATCTCTTGATAGAGTTTGTTTCGTTCGCCTCCCCCCTTTTCCCATCGCCGCGTGGTTTCACGCCCGACTCTGGAGTTAGCGCTGTTACTTAACGCCGTCACGTCGCTACTTCCATTCGCCACCGATGGCGGTGGAGGTTTCCACGGCCCGTCCATCGATGAGTTCTTCCCTCCGGTCATCTTTTTCGCAGGTACGCCGTTCGAGATGAACCGCATCATGATGATCCGCGTTCTCATCGCGCTGGTGATCGTGCTCGTCTTCTGGTTGGGCACACGCAAGATGAAGCTCGTTCCCGGTCGCGGACAGAGCCTCATCGAGATGGGACTCGATTTCACCCGCGTGAGTATTGCGGAAGACCTGCTCGGCAAGAAAGACGGCAACCGCTTCCTCCCGCTGCTCACCACGATCTTCTTCATGGTGCTCGGCCTCAACCTCACCGGTGTCATCCCCGGACTCAACATCGCAGGCACCTCGGTCATCGGTGTTCCGCTCCTGCTCGCGGTGATCGCCTACGGCACGTTCATCTACGCGGGCGTCAAGAAGAGCCCGAAGAACTTCTTCAAGAACTCGTTCTTCCCTCCGGGCGTCCCCGGTGGCCTCAAGCCGCTCATCGCGGTCATCGAGCTGATCTCGACCTTCGTGCTGCGGCCGATCACGCTCACCCTCCGACTCCTGATGAACATGATGGTGGGCCACTTCCTGCTCGTCCTGTTCTTTGCTGCCACCCAGTTCTTCCTGTTCACCGCGGGAGGCTGGTACAGCCTCTTCGGTATCGGAACCTTCGCCTTCGGCCTCGCGTTCAGCCTCTTCGAGTTGCTGATCATCGTGCTGCAGGCCTACATCTTCACGCTTCTCACTGCTGTCTACATTCAGCTGGCAGTGCTCGAGGAACACTAGCGAGATCCGGCACCCGTCGGATCAGCAACAACGGAAGGAAACACCACTCGTGGATGCAACGAACCTCGCCGCCCTCAGCGGCAACATCGCCACTGTCGGTTACGGCCTGGCCGCGATCGGCCCAGGCATCGGCATCGGTATCGTCGTCGGTAAGACCGTCGAGTCCGTGGCCCGCCAGCCCGAACTGCAGGGTCGCCTCACGGTGCTCATGTACATCGGTATCGCCTTCACCGAGGCGCTGGCGTTCATCGGTATCGCGACCTACTTCTTCCTCAAGTAATGCTCGCCACAGTCCTCGTACAGGCAGCGGGGGGTGAAGCCGCGCCCAACCCCATCCTTCCCACGATTCCCGACCTCTTCTGGTCGGCCGTGGTGTTCGTCATCATCCTCGTCGGATTCTGGTTCCTTGTTCTTCCGAGAATGAAGAAGATGCTGGATGAGCGTGCCTCGGTCATTGAGGGAGGCATCAAGAAGGCAGAGGTCGCCCAGGCCGAAGCCGCATCGGCTCTCGACAAGTACACGGAGCAGCTGGCCGAGGCTCGTGCCGAGGCCGCGAAGATTCGCGAGCAGGCACGCCTGGACGGCACGCGCATCCTCACCGAGCTCAAGGAGCAGGCCTCCACCGAGGCCGCTCGCATCCTCGCGAACGCCACGGCGCAGATCGAGGCGGAGCGCCAGGGAGCACTCGTCTCGCTTCGTGCCGAGGTCGGCTCGCTCGCGATCGATCTCGCCTCCGGCGTCATCGGTGAGAGCCTGTCGGACGACAAGCGCGCGGCGAATGTCGTCGATCGCTTCCTCGCGGAGCTCGAGGCCTCGGAGGGCACGTCTGCGCCCAAGGGAGTGTCCAAGTAGTCATGGGATCAGCAACCAGAGAAGCGCTCTCCGCTGGCCGAGCCGCACTGTCCGAACTCGCAGCTCGCGAGGTGACTCTGCAGTTGGCCGAGGAGTTGTTCGCGGCCAGCCGGGTCATCGGCGACTCGACACAGTTGCGCGCGCTGCTCTCGGATGCGTCCGGAGACGGCAAGGAGAAGTCGGCGGCGATTGTCGCCGTCTTCGGCTCGACGGTGGGTGCGACTGCTCAGGCCGTCCTGCTCGACGCCGTGTCGAGACGGTGGTCTGACGACAGCGATCTGGTCGCGGGCATCGAGGAGTTCGGGTATCGCGTTGCCGCGCAGTCCGCGGGCACCACGGCCGCCATCGATCGCGAACTCTTCGAGTTCAGTGCGCTCGTCGCCTCGAACAGCGAGTTGGAGCTCGCAGTCGGGAGCAAGCTCGACGCGGCAGGCAACAAGGCCGGTCTCGTCGAGAAACTGCTCACGGGCAAGGCCAGTGAGCAGACCGTCGCGATCGTCCGCCACATCGTGCAGGCGCCGCGCGGGCGCAGGTTTGGCGCGTCGATCCAGCGCGCAGCGGCGATCGTCGCGGACCAGGCCGGGATGTCCGTGGCCACGGTCACGAGCGCGGTTCCGATCGCGGCAGCACAACTGGCTCGGCTGGAGAAGGGACTCGCCGCAAGCTACGGGCGGGAGCTTCGCATCAACCAGGTCGTGGACCCAGACATCATCGGCGGCCTGCGCGTGCAGGTGGGTGACGAGATCATCGACGGCAGTGTTGCGAGCAGGCTCGTGGAGCTTCGCCTGCAGCTCGCTGTCTAGGAGTCGCAACAGAGAAGTCGATCGCCGAGAGGCGATTCGAGAAAGATCCAGAACTCGGGAACACACTCCCGTAAAGGTAAAGGGAAAAAATGGCAGAGGTAACGATTAGCCCGGACGAGATCCGTGACGCGCTCAGAGAGTTCGTCAAGTCGTACGACCCCACGAAGACCTCGAAGACCGAGGTCGGCCAGGTCGTGGATGCCGCGGACGGCATCGCCCACGTTCAGGGACTTCCCGGTGTCATGGCCAACGAGCTCATCCGCTTCGGCGATGGCACGCTGGGACTCGCGCAGAACCTCGATGAGAACGAGGTCGGTGTCATCGTGCTCGGCGAGTTCAGCGGCATCGTCGAGGGCATGGAGGTCACCCGCACGGGTGAGGTCCTGTCCGTACCCGTCGGGGACGCCTACCTCGGTCGCGTCGTCGACCCGCTCGGCAACCCGATCGACGGACTCGGCGACATCGCCTCCGAGGGCCGCCGCGAACTCGAGCTCCAGGCGCCCGGCGTCATGCAGCGCAAGTCGGTGCACGAGCCGATGCAGACCGGAATCAAGGCCATCGATGCCATGATCCCGATCGGCCGAGGCCAGCGCCAGCTGATCATCGGTGACCGTCAGACCGGTAAGACGGCCATCGCCATCGACACGATCATCAACCAGAAGGCCAACTGGGAGTCCGGCGATACGAACAAGCAAGTTTGCTGCATCTACGTAGCGATCGGCCAGAAAGGCTCGACCATCGCGAGCGTCAAGGGCGCTCTTGAAGATGCCGGTGCCATGGAGTACACGACCATCGTCGCCTCCCCGGCCTCCGATCCCGCAGGGTTCAAGTACCTCGCGCCCTACACCGGTTCGGCCATCGGCCAGCACTGGATGTACGGCGGCAAGCACGTCCTGATCGTCTTTGACGACCTGTCCAAGCAGGCAGAGGCCTACCGTGCTGTCTCGCTTCTGCTGCGTCGTCCGCCGGGCCGCGAGGCATACCCCGGTGACGTGTTCTACCTGCACTCCCGCCTGCTCGAGCGTTGCGCCAAGCTCTCCGATGAGCTGGGTGCGGGTTCGATGACCGGCCTTCCGATCATCGAGACGAAGGCGAACGACGTCTCGGCCTACATCCCGACCAACGTGATCTCGATCACGGACGGCCAGATCTTCCTGCAGTCCGACCTGTTCAACGCCAACCAGCGCCCCGCGGTCGACGTCGGTATCTCGGTCTCGCGAGTCGGTGGTGACGCACAGGTCAAGTCGATCAAGAAGGTTTCCGGGACGCTCAAGCTCGAGCTCGCCCAGTACCGCTCACTCGAGGCATTCGCCCTGTTCGCCTCCGACCTGGACGCGGCCAGCCGCCGCCAGCTCGCTCGCGGCGCCCGTCTCACCGAGCTGCTCAAGCAGCCGCAGTACTCACCGTTCCCGGTAGAGCAGCAGGTCGTCTCGATCTGGGCTGGCACCAACGGCAAGCTCGATGAGGTGCCAGTGGAAGACATTCTGCGCTTCGAGCGCGAGCTGCTCGACCACCTCGGCCGCAACAGCAAGGTGCTCGACACCCTGCGTGAGACCAACGTGCTGAGCGACGACACGGTCGCAGAGCTCGAGAAAGCGGTCGACGCGTTCAAGCTCGAGTTCCAGACCGGAGAGGGCAAGCCACTCGCCTCCGTGGGCAAGGAGGTCTTCGACGCAACGGCCGAGGAAGACGTCAACCAGGAGAAGATCGTCCGCCAGAAGCGCTGATCGAGCAATTGACCACCAGAGCCAAGAACTAAGAGGAAGAAAGACATGGGAGCGCAACTTCGGGTCTACCGACAGAAGATCAGATCTGCCCAGACGACCAAGAAGATCACTCGGGCCATGGAGCTGATCTCCGCTTCGCGCATTCAGAAGGCGAAGTCGCGGATGGCGGCATCCGGGCCGTACTCGCGCGCCGTGACGCGCGCCGTCTCGGCCGTTGCCAGCTTCTCCAATGTCGACCACATCCTCACCACCGAGCCGGAGAAGATCGAGCGGGCCGCGGTCGTCGTGTTCGCTTCCGATCGTGGTCTCGCCGGGGCGTTCAACTCGAACGTGCTGAAGGAGTCCGAGGAGCTCTCCACGCTGCTGCGCAGCCAGGGCAAGGATGTCGTGTACTACCTTGTCGGGCGCAAAGCCGTCGGATACTTCAGCTTCCGCAAGCGGGCCTCGGTGCGCAACTGGGTCGGTGGAACGGACAATCCCGAGTTCTCCACGGCGAAGGAGATCGGCGATGCCCTCGTCGCATCCTTCATCGCCCCGGCAGATGAGGGTGGAGTCGACGAGATCCACATCGTCTACAACCGCTTCGTCAGCATGCTCACCCAGACCCCCGAGGTCGTGCGCTTGCTGCCGCTCGAGGTCGTTGAGGGTGTTGAGCCGCCGGAGACGAACGAACAGCTTCCGCTGTACGAGTTCGAGCCGGAGGCCGACAAAGTGCTCGATGCGCTTCTGCCGGTCTACATCGAGAGCCGAATCTTCAACGCGATGCTGCAGTCGGCAACGTCCAAGCACGCCGCGACACAGAAGGCGATGAAGTCCGCGAGTGACAACGCAGACAAACTCATTCGCGATTACACCAGACTGGCGAACAACGCTCGCCAGTCCGAGATCACCCAACAGATTTCCGAGATCGTCGGCGGTGCCGATGCGCTCGCGACCAAGTAGTAGCTCACGAGCAAGAACGACGAGAATAGAGAACACATGACTACGACAGACTCTGCTCCTCAGGCTGGGGTGGCCAAGAAGCCAGCAGCCAAGACCTCCGCTGCCAAGAAGTCGGCGGCGTCGGAGTCGACCGCCTCCGTGGGCGTCGGCCGTATCGCGAGGGTCACCGGCCCGGTCGTCGACATCGAGTTTCCGCACGACTCCATCCCCGGTATCTACAACGCGCTCAAGACCACCATCTCGGCGGGTCAGATCGAGCACGAGATCACACTCGAGGTTGCGCAGCACCTCGGCGACGACCTCGTGCGTGCCATCGCCCTGAACCCGACCGACGGTCTCGTCCGCGGCCAAGAGGTTAGGGACACCGGCGCTCCGATCTCGGTTCCCGTCGGCGACGTCACCAAGGGCAGGGTCTTCAACGTCATCGGTGACGTGTTGAACGCTGCTCCCGGCGAGAAGATCGAGATCACCGAGCGCTGGCCCATCCACCGCAAGCCGCCGGCATTCGACCAGCTCGAGTCCAAGACCGCGCTGTTCGAGACCGGTATCAAGGTCATCGACCTTCTCACGCCGTACGTGCAGGGTGGAAAGATCGGCCTGTTCGGTGGTGCCGGTGTCGGCAAGACCGTGCTCATCCAGGAGATGATCCAGCGCGTCGCTCAGGACCACGGTGGTGTGTCGGTGTTCGCCGGTGTCGGCGAGCGTACCCGTGAGGGCAACGACCTCATCGCCGAGATGGAAGAGGCGGGCGTCTTCGACAAGACCGCCCTTGTCTTCGGCCAGATGGATGAGCCGCCGGGCACGCGTCTTCGCGTCGCGCTGTCGGCCCTGACCATGGCCGAGTACTTCCGCGACGTGCAGAAGCAGGACGTGCTGCTCTTCATCGACAACATCTTCCGGTTCACGCAGGCCGGTTCCGAGGTCTCCACGCTGCTGGGCCGCATGCCTTCCGCCGTTGGTTACCAGCCGAACCTTGCGGATGAGATGGGTGTCCTCCAGGAGCGCATCACCTCGACGCGTGGTCACTCGATCACGTCGCTGCAGGCGATCTACGTTCCTGCAGACGACTACACCGACCCGGCCCCCGCGACGACCTTCGCGCACCTCGACGCCACCACGGAGCTCAGCCGTGAGATCGCTTCCCGCGGTCTCTACCCGGCCGTCGATCCGCTGACCTCGACCAGCCGCATCCTCGACCCGCGTTACCTGGGCGAGGACCACTACAACACGGCCATCCGCGTGAAGGCGATCCTGCAGAAGAACAAGGAACTGCAGGAGATCATCGCGATCCTCGGTGTCGACGAGCTCTCAGAAGAAGACAAGGTCACGGTTGCGCGTGCGCGCCGTATCCAGCAGTTCCTCTCGCAGAACACCTACATGGCGAAGAAATTCACGGGCGTCGAGGGTTCGACCGTTCCGCTGAAAAACACGATCGAATCCTTCTCGAAGATCGCCGATGGTGAGTACGACAGCGTGGCGGAGCAGGCGTTCTTCAACGTCGGTGACCTCGATGACGTCGACAAGAAGTGGGCAGAGATCCAGAAGGAGAACGGCTAACAATGGCCGAGCTCACGGTGAGCATCGTGTCTGCGGACAACGAGGTGTGGACAGGGACCGCCTCGATGGTCGTGGCGCGTACCACGGTCGGCGAGATCGGTCTCCTGCCCGGCCACGAGCCGGTGCTGGCCATTCTTGGCAGTGGCGAAGTGCGCGTGACGTCTGAGGGCGGCACGATCACAGCGAATGCCGAGGACGGATTCCTCTCTTTCGAGCACGACACCGTCACGATCGTCGCGCGCAGCGCCGAGCTGGTTTAGATCCAGGCCTGGGAGGCACGCGGTGCTGATCGCAATGGCTGGACTGCCCGGCTCAGGCAAGAGCACCATCGCGCAGGTTCTCGGTGGCCGGCTCGGCGCATCCGTTGTGTCTGTCGACCCGATCGAGGCGGCAATTCTCAAAGCGGGCATCGACAGCGACCAGCCAACGGGGCTTGCAGCGTATCTCGTGGCGGAGACGATCGCTGAGTTCGTGCTGACCTCCGGCCACGACGTAATCGTGGATGCCGTTAACGCCGTCGATCCGGCCCGAGAACAGTGGGTCGGTCTGGCGGAGCGGCAGGGCGTGAAGCTCAAGTTCATCGAGGTCGCTTGCAGCGATCCGGAACTCCATCGGCGCCGCCTGGAGAATCGACCGGGACACCCGCTTCCGTTTCGATCTGAGGCGCTCGCGCACGCCGTGGAGCAGAGCCTCGACGAATACTCGTCCTGGGCGGGCCCCAGTGCCGCGATCCCGCGCATCACGATCGACACAGTGCAGCCGCTCGGGTCGAACGTTGAGAGTGCGCTCGCCTTTCTCCAGGGTTGATCGTGTGCGCTGAGTCACCCAGGTGCTGATCCTCCTGCCGCCGTCGGAGACGAAACGAGATGGGGGAGCAGCGGGCTCGAACCTCGATATCTCCCTGCTTGGTTTCCGCTCGCTGGCAAAGCCGCGCAGGGCCGTGATCGCCGCGCTCAGGCGGCTTGTACGGAGCGAGTCCAGGATGGCCGCGGCGCTCCACCTCGGACCGACCCAGCATGCGGAGCTCGTGCGCAACCGCGCGCTGGGGAGCTCGGAGACCCTGCCCGCGCTCGATCGGTACACAGGAGTGCTCTTCGATGCGCTGGGGGCCTCATCGCTGCCCGCGGAGGCCCGGAACTTTGCTCTCGATCACGTCGTGATTCACTCGGCTCTCTTCGGACTGCTCCGCGGTGGCGACCCGATTCCGGCGTATCGGCTGTCTCATGACAGCCGCATAGCGGACTGGTCGCTGAAGAAGATGTGGCGTGAATCGGTGGCCGCGGAGCTCGCCGCGCGGCAGGAGCTCGTGCTCGACCTGCGCTCCGAGGCGTACGTGGAACTCGGGCCGTCGCTCGGCGCCCCGCAGTCGTACTTTGTGCGGGTGGTCTCCGAGAGTGCCGACGGCGTGCGCCGCGCCCTCAACCACTTCAACAAGAAGGGAAAGGGCGAGCTCGTGAGGGCCATCGCCCTCTCGGGAATCGACCATCCCGATGTTGAATCGCTGCTCGGTTGGGCCGCAGCCAGCGGCATCCGGCTGGCACACGGCGCGGAGCGAGAGCTCGAACTGGTCGTGGCTTCGAATGCTTCGTGACGCTGCGGCGTTGGTTAGGATGACAGAAACCAGAGGAGATTCGTGAACTACGACCCCAGCCCCGCCGGCCCAGTGCTTGCCGTGTTCCTCGTGTTTGTCATTGGGTTCATCTACCTGCTGTTCTTCGCCGGTATCTATGCGCTGTACTCGTGGCTGGTATCGCGCGTGTTCCGCAAGGCGGACATCCCGGCATGGAAGGCCTGGGTACCCGTCTACAACCTCTGGGTGTTCCTCGAGCTGGGTGGCCAGCCCGGGTGGATCGCCATTCTCGGCGTGATTCCGGGGGCGAGCATCGTCACGACCGTGTTCATGTGCATCGCCGCGTATAACGTCGGCCTGGCGTTCGCAAAGGAGGGCGCATGGGTGGTCATGTTCATCTTCCTGCCCTGGCTCTGGCTCGGCTTCGTCGGCCTGGATTCCTCGCGATGGGAGCCTTGGCGTTCGCCCGTGCCGCCGGTCTACGGAGCCAATATCCCTCCGCGGATGCCCCCGTCGTCACCCGGCTATTAAGTAGCCCCGCTACCTAATCGTCTGACGCGCGATCGTCTGACGCACGCCAGCAGCCCACCACGTGGTCGTCGACCATGCCAGTGGACTGCATGAGTGCATACATTGTGGTCGGCCCGACGAATCGGAATCCCCGGCCCCGCAGTGCCTTGCTTAAAGCCGTCGATTCCATCGTGACCGCCGGGATCTCGTACATGCCGGACGGCCTGGGGCGAGGCACTGACGGTACGAAGCTCCAGAGAAGTTGTTCGAAGGAGCCCGGGCGTTCGCGCATCATTTCGCTCACGATCCGCGCGTTGGAGATCGTGGCCTCGATCTTCGCCCGGTTGCGGATGATGCCGGTATCGGACATGAGCACCTCGACATCGTGCGGGGTGAATGCGGCGACCCGCTCGGGAGCGAAGTCGTGGAACGCCTCACGGAAGCCGGGACGCCTGCGCAGGATCGTGATCCATGACAGCCCGGCCTGGAAGGCCTCGAGGCTGAGCTTTTCGAATAGCTCGCGATCTCCGCGAAGTTCCCTGCCCCATTCCTCGTCGTGGTATCGCTGGTATTCAGGGTCGGTGGCGCCCCAGGAACAGCGGCCGCGGCCGTCATCGCCGTAGACAATACCGGTGACGACGGGCGTGGCCGAAGCAGCGCCCGTACCGCCGGTTTCGGCGGCGGAGCTCACGAGACGGACGCGATTCCCTCGTGCTCCAGGAGCCAGCGTTTCGTGGGGATTCCTTCGCCACCGCTGTAGCCGGTGATGCGCCCGTCGGAGGCGAGTACGCGGTGGCATGGCACGATGATGGGGACCGGGTTTGCGCCGACGGCGCCACCGACGGCACGCCCGGCGGTGGCGCGCCCGGTGACATTGCCGAGGTAGCCGTAGGAGACGACTTCACCGAATTCGATCTCGGAGAGTTGCTGCCAGACCTCCTTCTGGAAGGTGGTGCCCTCTACTTCGACCGGGACATCGAAGTCGCGCCGGGTGCCGGCGAAATACTCGTCGAGTTGTTCGACGGCCTTCTCGAGTACCGGGTTGGAGTGCTCGGGGAGCGACTCGTGGGGGAGGTGCCCAGCGTGTTCGATGCTGAGTGAGGTGACGGCGTCGTCATTGCCGAGGAGCTCGATCCTGCCGATCGGGCTCGTCGTGCGACGCAGGTACTGCGTAGCGGTTGTGGTGGTCATGTTTCGACTGTAACTCCGGCATCCGACATTCTGCGGGGTGGTGTCAAACACGTGAAAAGGAGCGCACCGAAGCCGACTGGGGAGGAGCAGTGGTCGGCCGTAGGCTGAAGGAATGTCTGACATTGAATACCGCACCCTCGGCCACTCCGGCCTCGTCGTCTCGACCATCGGCCTCGGCTGCAACAACTTTGGCAGAGAGAAGACCGCGACGGCCACCCAGGAGGGCACGGACGCGGTCATCCACGCGGCCATCGACGCGGGCGTCACCCTCTTCGATACGGCAGACATCTACGGATCCGAGCGCGGCCTGAGCGAGACGCTCATGGGGAATGCCCTGCGCGGTCGTCGCGGCGAGATCGTGCTCGCGACCAAGTTCGGGATGGACATGGCGGGGACCAATGGCCCGGACTGGGGCGCGCGCGGGTCCAGGCGATATATCCGGCTCGCGGTCGAGGCGTCGCTCCGGCGCCTGCAGACCGACTGGATCGACCTGTACCAGCTTCACCAGCCGGATCCGCTCACCCCGATCGAGGAGACTCTGGCTGCCCTCGACGAACTCATCACCGAGGGCAAGGTACGTTACATCGGACACTCGAACTTCGCGGGCTGGCAGGTGGCAGACGCCGAATATCGTGCGATTCTCGGATCGCACCCGAAGTTCATCTCCGCCCAGAATGAATACAGCCTGCTCCGGCGCGAGGTCGAGGCGGAGGTGCTGCCTGCGGTGGGTGCGTACGGGCTCGGCTTCCTGCCGTACTTTCCGCTCTACAACGGGCTGTTCAGTGGCAAGTTCACGCGCGCGGGTGGGCCGGCGGACAGCCGCATCATGGCCATCCGCCCGCACGTGCTCGACGACGTCGACTGGGATGTCATGGAGGCCTACGAGGCCTTCTGTGCGGCGCGCGGCATCACAATGCTCGCGGCGACGTTTGGCTGGCTTCTCGCGCAGCCCGGGCTCACGAGCGTGATCGCGGGGGTGACGAAGCCCGAGCAGATCGTGCAGAACGCGGATGTCGCCTCCAGCTGGAAGCCGACGGCCGACGAGGTCGCGGAGATCTCGGCGCTCTTCGCCTGACCACTGGTCGAGCGGGCCTACTCGACCAGCCTTACTCGCTGACGACGAGCACGATCTTGCCCAGCCCGTGTCCGGACTCGAGATCGTGGTAGGCGGCGCGCACCTCGTCCATCGGATAGCTCGCGCGGATCGGCAGCACGAGAGTGCCGTCCGCGGCGAGCCCCGCGAGCCGCGCGAGCTCCTCCGAGGTCTTGCCACCGCCTCCGACGGAGCCGAGACCGTGCCTGGCCGCCGCGGCGCTGTCGGCGATCGTGTTGATACGCGCGGCAGGCACCCCGAGCGCCAGCGCGACGTCGATCGACTCGCCGCCAACGGTGTCAAGCATCGCCGTGATGCCCTGCGGGGCGGCCTCTCGAAGCCGCTCGAGCATCCCTTCACCGTAGGCAACAGGAACGATTCCGAGGGCACGGAGGGCGTCGTGATTTCGGGGGCTCGCCGTGCCGATGACCGTCGCGCCCGCGAGCTTCGCGAGCTGGGCACCGAGCAGGCCGACTCCGCCCGCCGCCCCGCTCACGAGCACGGTGTCGGCGGAGCCGAGTGCGAGCGCATCCGTCGCGCGCTTCGCGGTGTTTCCGACGAGACCGATACCGCCGGCCGTCAGCCAGTCGAGCGCTGCGGGCTTGGCGGCGAGCGAGGTCGACGGCACGACAACGTGCTCCGCCTGCGCGCCGCGCCCGATCCATCCGAGCACCTCGTCGCCCGCATGCCAGCCGGTCACACCGGCGCCGACCTCGTCGACGACCCCAGCGAACTCAGAGCCCTGGCGGCTCGGCAGCACGAGCTTCGGCAGCACGCCGTGGCGCACCTTGACGTCGAAGGGGTTGAGCCCGGCCGTGCGCACGACGACCCGCACCTGGCCTTCGCCCGCGTGCGGCTCGGGGACCTCGATGACCTCGAGAACCTCCGGCTCACCGTAGCTGGCAAAACTGACCGCGCGCGACATCCCTGATCCTTTGCTCGACGTGGTCCAAGTCTAGGCAGGGGCACTGGATAGCATGACAGCACAGCGAGAACGGAGCGGTCGATGGCGGATGAGCGTGGCCGTTCCGTGATTGCCCGCGCGGCACTCCTACTGCGCGCCTTCGACCAGCAGCACGACGCCATGACGGTCTCCGAGCTCGCGACGCGGACCGGCCTGCCGGTCGGCACGGTTCACCGAATCGCGGGCGATCTCGTCGCCGAGCGGCTGCTCGACCGCGAGGGCACTAGCTACTCGATCGGCACGGGTTTGTGGGAGGCGGGCGAACTCTCCGCGGTGAGCCTGCGCTTTCGCGAGACCACGCTGCCGTTCCTGCTCTCGCTCTACGAGGCGACGGGGGAGAATGTGCACCTCGCGATTCTCGACGGCTTCGAGGCCCTCTATGTGGCGCGGCTGGTCGGCCCCCGCTCCGTTCCCACGATCTCGAGGATGGGCGGACGACTTCCCCTGCACACGACCGGCGTCGGCAAGGCGCTCCTGGCCTTCCAGGATGAGAGCTTTCTGGCTGACTTCTTCTCGAGGCCGCTCGCCACGCCCACGCGATACTCGCTGGGAACGGAAGCGGTCGTGCGCGCGGAACTCGCCGAGATACGCGCGAGCGGGTTCAGCAACACGCGGCAGGAGATGACGCTCGGGAACGCCGCGCTCGCCGTTCCCGTGTTCGTGGGCGAGGGTGCGCCGTACGCCGCGGTGAGCCTCGTGACCCACCTGGCGCGCGCGGACGAGAGGCGCAATATTCCGCTGCTCAAGGCATCCGCTGCCGAGATCGGCGCCGCTCTCGCCGTGAGCCTTCGCGGCGGTCGGCGATGGCCCTCACCGCCGGAAGGCTTTCCACTGAATGGGAAAAATAGCTAGGCCGCGGGGGAGAACACTGGGACCCTTGTGAGGTGAGCACGGACCAAACAAGCGCAGGCCCAACAAGCGCAGGCCAGATGGCCACATCGGCCAGCCAGGCCCAGATCTCCGACGAGATCGTCGCGAGGCAGAAGACATACCAGGATGCGGTCGCGGCCGGTGCGCCGCGATCCGAGGGAGTCGAGCTCGACTTTCCGCCCTACCGGAGCAGCCTCCTGCGGCATCCGACCAAGGATCTGCACCACGTAGATCCCGAGACCATCGAGTTGTGGTCCCCCGCGTTCGGGCACAGGGATGTCGCCGAGGTCGAGGCGGACCTCACCATCCAGCACCGCGGCGAGCCGCTCGGCACCCGGATGATCGTCACGGGCCAGGTGCTCGACGGAGATGGGCGCCCCGTGCGGCGCCAGCTCGTGGAGGTGTGGCAGGCGAACGCCGCCGGCCGCTACATCCACAAGCGGGACCAGCATCCGGCGCCGCTCGACCCGAACTTCACCGGCACGGGGCGCTGTATCACTGATGACAACGGTTTCTATCGCTTCCAGACCATCAAGCCCGGCGCGTATCCCTGGCGCAATCACACGAACGCCTGGCGGCCGGCGCACATCCACTTCTCGGTGTTCGGCTCGGCCTTCACCCAGCGGGTCATCACCCAGATGTACTTCCCGGGAGACCCGCTGTTTCCGCTTGATCCGATCTTCCAGTCGATCCTCGATCCTCGGGCGCGTGAGAGACTCGTCGCCGAGTACGACCACGACCTCACGACGCCGGAATACGCGCTCGGCTACCGCTGGAACATCGTTCTGACCGGCCCGCAACGCACCTGGACCGAACCGGAGGACGCGGAATGACCGCCCAGGAGCTGCCGGCGACTCCCGGCCAGACCATCGGGCCGTTCTTCGGCTACTCGCTGCCGTACGACGGAGGAGAAGAACTCGTCGCTCGCTCCCATCCGGGCGCCATACGCCTGCACGGAACCGTGTTCGACGGCGCCGGAGCGCCCGTTCCTGACGCGCTCGTCGAGATCTGGCAGGCGGATGAGCGCGGCGAGATCCCGCAACGGGCGGGCTCGATCAACCGCGACGGCTACACCTTCACCGGCTTCGGCCGTTCTGCGACCGACGCGGTCGGGCACTACCAGTTCACGACGATCGAGCCCGGCTCGGGAGCGGGTGGGGCAACCCCGTTCTTCGCGGTCGCACTCTTCAGCCGCGGCCTGCTCGGCACGCTCCGCACGAGGATCTACCTCCCGGAGTGCAACGCCGAGACCGACCCGTTCCTCGCCTCGCTCGACCCGCAGCGGCGTGCCGGCGCCATTGCTTCTCGCGAGTCCGACGGTAACCTGCTGTTTGACCTGTATCTGCAGGGGGACAAGGAGACCGTTTTTCTTGAGTTCGACAGCTGACCACGGTGATGCCGGTGCGGCAATGGCGGCAGACTACGGCCTGCTCTCGCCGCAATGGGTCGGAACCGGTGTATCAGCTCTGACCTCGGACGCGGCAATTCTCGACGCGATCTTCGATGTCGAGGTTGCTCTCGTGCGTTCCTACGAGACCCTGGGGATCGCTCCGGCGGGCGTCGGTGTCATCGTGCGCTCGGTGGTCGACTCCACGAGCTTCGACCTGCCCGACATTGCGCTGCGCGCGAGGGACGGCGGCAACCCGGTCATCCCGGTCGTCAAGGACCTTCGTGCCGCCGTTGCGACGGCGAACGCCGAAGCCGCCTTCTGGGTGCACCGCGGCGCCACGAGCCAGGACGTGCTCGACACCGCGATCATGCTCGTCGCGCAGCGTGCAGTACGGCAGATTCTCTCGGATGCCGAGGCCGCCATCCGCTCCCTGTCCGGCCTCGCAGACAGCAATCGCCGCACCATCATGGTCGCGCGCACCCTCACGCAGCACGGTGTGCCCACTACCTTTGGTCTCAAGGCCGCGGGCTGGCTCGGTGCCGTGTCCCAGGCCACACGCAGGCTCGCTGCGGTGCAGTTTCCGGTGCAGTGGGGTGGTGCGGGGGGAACGCAGGCCTCCTTCGTCGCCCTGGGTGGCACGGGAACCGGCGTTCGACTCACGGACGAGATCGCGACGAACCTCGGGCTCGCGACGGCCACCGTGCCATGGCAGACGCAGCGAGCACCGGTCACGCGGCTCGGCGACGCACTCACGACGCTGTCGGACGCGGTCGGAACCGTCGCGAGCGATGTGCTCGTCATGGCCCGCCCGGAGATCGCGGAGTTGAGCGAGCCCGGCGGGGCCGGGCGAGGTGGATCCTCCTCCATGCCTCAGAAGCGGAACCCGATTCTCAGCGTGCTTGCGGTCTCAGCCGCTCGCAAGGCACCCGCGCTTGCTGCGGAACTGCACCGCTCTGCCGGGGCCGCAGTGGACGAACGCCCGGATGGCGCCTGGCATGTCGAATGGCAGACCCTGCGCGAGCTGGTGCGCCTGGTCGGTGGTGCGTCGGCACTCGTGGCAGAGCTGGCCGCGGGTCTGGTCGTGCACCCCGGCGCGATGATGCACAACCTCAAGCTCAGCGGGCCCCTGGTCGTTGCCGAACGAATCATGCTGGAACTTGCTCCGCTCGTCGGCGCCGCGCGCATCCAGGAGATCATCGCGGCGAGGGCGGACGACGACGCATTCGACCTCGTTGCTGCGTTGCGAGCGGAACCCGCGCTCGCGGAAGTCAGCGCTGCGCACCTGACCGAGGTGGTGTATCCGGTCGCCTACCTCGGAGACGCTGACCTCCTGATCGATCGCGCACTCGCGGCGGCGGCGGGAGAGGTGCAGCCGTGACCGTTCCCGTGCTCGCCGCAGTGCGCACCGAGCATCCAGGAGCCCCGATGCTCGTGCTCGGGCCATCGCTCGGAACGACCACGAGGCTGTGGGGGAGTGCGATCCGGCCTCTCGCTGACCGGTTCGACATCCTCTCTTTCGATCTGCCCGGGCACGGCGCATCACCCGTAACCACGGAGCCGTTCAGCACGGGAGAACTCGCTGACGCGGTCGTGAACGTTGCCTCGCTCGCGGGGGCAGAGCGGTTCTACTACGCCGGGGACTCGCTCGGCGGGCAGGTGGCTCTCGAACTGGCCCTGCGGCATCCCGATCGCGCGATCGCCGTCTCGATCATCTGCTCCGCCGCGAAGGTGGGCGAACCTGAAGCGTGGTTCGAGCGTGCGGAGACCGTGCGCGCGCAGGGCACACCCGTGCTGGTCGGCCCGTCTGCGGCGCGCTGGTATGCGCCGGGGTTCATCGAGAGGCAGCCCGAGTTGGTCGGTGCCATGCTGCTCGACCTCTCCGATACGGATGACGAGAGCTACGCTCTCTGCTGCGAGGCGCTCGCACAGAGCGACCTTCGCGCGCGGCTCCCCGAGATCGCGGTGCCCGTGCTCGCGCTGTGGGGCGCTCGGGATGTCGTGATTCCGGCCGACGATGCTCGCGCCGTCGCCGAGACGGTGCAGAACGGTCGCGGGATCGAGCTCGCCGACGTGGCTCACCTTGCCCCCGCGGAGGATCCCGACCGCGTGGCCGGGGCTCTCCTCGACTTCTTCGGCACTCACGCCGATCCGACCGATGATCTCGGTGATTCGACGAAAGGCCACTGATGGCACAGGATTCCCGCACCAACCGAGACAGCTACGACGAGGGTATGGCCGTGCGGCGGGAGGTGCTCGGTGCGAACCATGTCGACCGCGCAAGCGCAGCCGCCGATGCCACGACATCCGATTTCCAGGATCTGATCACCCGCTACGCATGGGGTGAGATCTGGACCAGGCCCGGGCTCGATCGCCGGATGCGCAGTGCGATCACGATCACCGCGCTCATCGCGCACGGCCACTACGACGAACTCGCGATGCACCTGCGAGCAGCCCAGCGCAACGGTCTCAGCCGGGAGGAGATCACCGAGATCCTGCTCCAGGTAGGGATCTACTGCGGCGTCCCCGCCGCGAACTCGGCCTTCGCCATCGCCCAGAAGGTCTTCGCGGAGGAGCCGCCCACCGACTAGGCCGGGTTCGTTCTCTCCTTGCTGAGTGAGTACTCACTCAGTTACACTCGAACCCGTGCCGATTCCAGAGACGACAAAAAACGAGGGAACTCGCGCCAGGCCGCTTCCCCTCGATGACCGTCGCGCGATGATTCTCGACGCCGTCATGCCGCTCCTGAAGGAGCACGGCCGGGACATCAGTTCGAAGCAGATCGCCGAGGCTGCGGGCATCGCCGAGGGCACGGTGTTCCGAGCCTTCGGCGACAAGGAGAGCCTCATCGAGGCCGCCATCGCCAAGTTCCTCGACCCCGAGCCGCTGCGTGCCGACCTCCGCGCCATCGACCCACGGTTACCGCTCGACCAGAAGGTGCTCGCCGTGATCATGCTCATGAAGAGGCGCTTCGGCGACATCTTCAGGATCATGGCGCTCGTCGGTGGGCCGCCACCTCATCGGCCGGATGCGGGCCAGGAGTACTCCGCGATCATCACCAGGCTGCTGGAGCCGGAGCTCGAGCGGCTCAACTGGCCGCCGGAGCGGGTGGGCCAGATCATCCGCCTCATCACCTTCGCCTCCTCCCTGCCCATGCTCACCCACAACATGGAGTTCACCGAGACCGAACTCGCGGCGATCGTGCTCCACGGCATCGTCGGGCACGAGAGCCCGACCGCCTCCCCCTCCGCCACCATCGGAACGAAAGAAAGCCGGCACTGACAGCCATGTTGCTCACGATTCTTCGCCGTTACCTCGCACCCCACTGGCCACTGCTTGTGGGCGTCGGCGTCTTCCAGGCGGCGCAATCCATCGCCTCGCTATTCCTGCCAAATCTCGTTGCCGACATCATCGACAACGGCGTGGCCAAGGGGGACGTCGGGCACATCCTGGTCATCGGCTCGATCATGCTCGCCATCACGCTCGGTCAAGTCGCCTGCGCGATTACCGCGGTCTACTTCGGAGCGAAGGCGTCGATGATGCTCGGGCGCAACCTGCGCGGCGCGATCTTCCATCGGGTGAGCGAGTACTCCGAGCGCGAGGTGTCGCAGTTCGGCGCACCGTCGCTCATCACCCGCACGACCAATGACGTTCAGCAGGTGCAGATGTTCGTGCTCATGACCTGCACCCTGTTCGTCTCCGCGCCGATCCTCGCGGTCGGCGGCGTCATCATGGCGATGCAGCAGGACCTCGGACTGTCCTGGCTGATGGCGGTGAGCGTCCCGGTGCTGCTCGTCTCCATCGGCTTCATCGTCTCGCGGATGGTTCCGCTGTTTCGCCTCATGCAGAAGCGCATCGACAAGGTCAACCAGGTCCTGCGGGAGCAGCTCACGGGCATCCGGGTCATCCGCGCGTTCGTGCGGGAGAACATCGAGACCGCGCGCTTCGAGGAGGCCAACGGCGAGTTGACCGAGACCGCGCTCGGCGCGGGCCGCCTGTTCGCGCTCATGTTCCCGATCGTCATGCTCGTGCTCAACGTGTCGAGCGTCGCGGTGATCTGGTTCGGTGGTCTCCGCGTCGAGTCGGGCGAGATGCAGGTCGGCGCGCTCATCGCCTACCTCAGCTACCTGCTGCAGATCCTCATGGCCGTCATGATGGCGACCTTCCTCGGCGTCATCCTCCCGCGCGCCTCGGTGAGCGGTGACCGCATCGGCGAGGTGCTCGAGACGAAGTCGTCCGTGGTGATGCCCGAGCGCGGGGTGACGACACTCGCAGACCGGGGAACCATCGAATTCGTGGATGTCTCCTTCGCGTACCCGACGGCGGAGGAGCCTGTGCTGCGCAACCTCAACTTTGCCGTGCGCGACGCACAGACCACCGCGATCATCGGCAGCACCGGAGCGGGAAAGACGACGCTCATCAACCTGCTGCCCCGGCTCTTCGACGCCACGGGTGGCTCGGTCTTCGTCGACGGCGTCAACGTGCGCGAGCTCGATCCCGACCTGCTGTGGAGTCGAATAGGACTCGTGCCGCAGAAGCCGTACCTGTTCGCGGGCACCGTCGCGAGCAACCTGCGCTACGGGAAACCGGACGCGACCGACGAGGAGCTCTGGGAGGCGCTCACGATTGCTCAGGGAAGGCACTTCGTCGAGGAGATGGAGGGCGGGCTCGAGGCCGCGATCGCCCAGGGTGGCACCAACGTCTCCGGCGGGCAGCGCCAGCGACTCGCGATCGCCAGGGCGCTCGTGAAGAAGCCGGAGATCTACATCTTCGACGACTCGTTCTCCGCGCTCGACAGTGCGACGGATGCCCGGCTCCGCACGGCTCTCGCCAAGCACCGCAGCGACGCGACCATCATCGTCGTCGCGCAGCGGGTGGCGACCATCATGGACGCCGACCAGATCATCGTGCTCGAGGGCGGGGAGATCGTGGGCCGCGGCACGCACGACGAACTGCTGACGACATCCACCACCTACGCTGAGATCGTCGAGTCCCAGCTCACCGCAGAGGAAGCAGCATGAGCGAGACGACGGAAGAGCGCCCGAGACCGACCAGGCCGCCCATGCGCCGTGGGCCGATGGGCGGGGCGAGCATGCCCGCGGAGAAGGCGATGAACTTCGGTGCATCCGCCAAGCGGCTGGCCGGACGGCTGAAGCCCCACTGGGTCGGCGTGCTCTCGGTGTTCCTGTTCACGGTCGTCAGCGTCACCTTCAGCGTCATCGGGCCCAAGTTGCTCGGCCAGGCCACCACTCTCATCTTTGAGGGCGTGATCTCGAAGGGGCTGCCGGCCGGCGTCACGAAGGCGCAGATCATCGCTGGGCTCAGGGCGAAGGGCGACACCGGTCAGGCCGACCTCCTCAGCGGGATGCACCTCACCCCGGGTATCGGCGTCGACCTGCACGCGCTCAGCACCGTGCTCATGTGGGTACTCGCGCTCTACGTGCTCTCCTCGGTGTTCGGCTGGCTCCAGGCCTATGTTCTCAACGAGGTCGTACAGCGCATCGTGTTCCGGCTGCGCCAGGATGTCGAGGAGAAGATCAACCGCCTCCCGCTGCGCTACTACGACAAGATGCAGCGCGGTGAGCTGCTCAGCCGTGTCACGAACGACATCGACAATGTGTCGCAGAGCCTGCAGCAGACGCTCAGCCAGATGGTCACCTCCCTGCTCACCGTCGTCGGTGTGCTCGTCATGATGTTCCTCATCTCGTGGGTACTCGCCCTGATCGCGCTCGTCACCATCCCGATGACCGTCGTCATCACTGCGCTCGTGGCCAAGCGCTCGCAGAAGCTCTTCGTGCAGCAGTGGAAGTACACCGGCGAGCTCAACGCCGACATCGAGGAGAACTTCACCGGTCACTCGCTCGTCAAGGTGTTCGGTCGCCAGCGTGAGGTGGGCGCGGTCTTCGACGACAAGAACGAGCAACTGTTCAAGGCCAGCTTCGGCGCACAGTTCGTCTCGGGCATCATCATGCCCTCGATGATGTTCGTCGGAAACCTGATCTACGTCGCGATCGCCGTCGTCGGTGGTGCGTTCGTGGCCGGCGGATCGATGAGCCTCGGAGACGTGCAGGCCTTCCTGCAGTATTCCCGCCAGTTCACCCAGCCGCTGACCCAGCTCGGAAGCATGGCGAACCTTATCCAGTCCGGGGTCGCCTCCGCCGAGCGCGTCTTCGAACTGCTGGATGCCGAGGACCAGTCCGCGGATCACTCGCCTGCCGAGTCTCCCGCGGCATCCGTCGGGCGCCTCGTGTTCGAGGACGTCTCGTTCCGTTACTCGGAGGACAAGCCGCTCATCGACCACGTCTCGCTCACCGCCGAGCCCGGGCACACGATCGCGATCGTCGGGCCGACCGGCGCGGGCAAGACCACGCTCGTGAACCTCATGATGCGGTTCTACGAGCTGGACTCCGGCCGCATCACGCTCGACGGCGTGGATATCGCCGCAATGACGAGGGATGACCTGCGCGGCCGGATGGGCATGGTGCTGCAGGACACCTGGCTGTTCGGCGGAACCATCCGCGACAACATCGCCTACGGGCGCCCGGATGCGACGGAGGAGGAGATCATTGACGCCGCGACGGCAACATACGTCGATCGCTTCGTGCGTTCGCTGCCCGACGGCTACGACACGATTCTCGCTGACGAGGCCGAGAACGTGAGCGCGGGGGAGAAACAACTGCTCACCATCGCTCGCGCGTTCCTCGCCAGGCCCAGCGTCCTCATCCTGGACGAGGCGACGAGCTCTGTCGACACGCGCACCGAGGTGCTCGTGCAGAAGGCCATGGCGGCGCTGCGTTCGGACCGCACGAGCTTCGTGATCGCGCACCGGCTGTCGACGATTCGGGACGCCGACCTCATCCTCGTGATGGAGAACGGCCAGATCGTCGAGCAGGGCAACCACTCCGAGCTGCTCGAAGCGAATGGCGCGTACGCGCGCCTCTACGCAGCCCAGTTCGCCGGGCCGGCGAGTGATTCGTTGGTCGATGAAGCGTAACTCGTGGTTCCGTCGGGGATCGCGCCGAAGGCTCCGCCCATAGAGGCCCACCACGCCCCCGCCTTCGGCGCGATCCCCGACGGTGAGGTTTCGCGCAGGAATGTCGCGATCGCCTCTTACCTCGCTCGCTACTCGACCAATATGAGTCAGTGACCGGTGAGGGGGGCCATCAGACGGGCGGTCACGGACGGACGGTGAGTGATGCGCTCCTCCAGGTCTGCCATCTCCATCGCGAGCAGGCCGAGGTTCGAGCCGACGAAGCGCAGCGGCTCGAGTTCCCAGCTCGGTGAGCGGTGGTTGGTCCAGGGCAGCCGGGTGAGCTCGGTGTCTTGCCCGGCAATGAGGTCGGCCAGGGTGCGCCCGGCCAGGTTCGTGGTGCTGAGTCCGTCGCCGACATAGCCTCCAGCCGAGGCGATGCGGGTCACGGGGTCGAAGCTCGCGTGCGCGTGCCAATCGCGGGGCACGCCGAGCGGGCCGCCCCAGCGATGGGTGATCGCCGCATCTGCTGCCTGGGGGAACAGGTTGGCGAGTGTCTTCCGCAGGTGCTCGAACACCTGGGGAACCCGGTCGTACTCAGAGCGGATGCTGCTGCCCCAGTGATAGCGCGCGCCGCGGCCCCCGAAGGCAAAGCGGTTGTCTGCCGTGCGCTGCCCGTAGATGAGAAGGTGGCGATAGTCCGCGAAGGTCTGGCCGTGCTCGATGCCGATCTCGCGCCAGGTGTCGTCACTGAGCGGCTCGGTTGCGATCATGAGCGAGTACAGCGGCAGCACGCGGCGGTGCGTCTTCGGCAGCGTTGCGCCATAGCCCTCCGTGGCGATCACGACGGTGTCGGCAGTGACGGTGCCGTGTGTGGTGAGCACGGAGCCCGTGCCCCAGTCCAGCACCTCGGTCTGCTCGTAGATCGTGCCGCCGAGACGCTCCACCGTGCGGGCGAGGCCGCGCACGAGCTTTGCCGGGTGAAGCCTGGCGCAGGCAGGGTCAAAGGTGGACGCGAGCGTGCCGGTTGCGCCGGTGCGGGGGTTCTCCCGGAGTTCGACCGTGTCAACGCCGTAGTGGGCGGCCTCCGCGATCTCGGCCCTCGCCCGCAGGAGTTGCGGGCGTGAGCGAGCGAAGGAGACGGTGCCCCCCTTGACGTAATCGCAGTCGATGCCCTCCGCATCCGTCACCCTGCCTACCTCGTCGACGGTGTCGATCATGGCCTGACGCATGGCGATCGCGGCACTGAGGCCGTGTCTTCGTTCCAGGGCGGTCATCGATGCCGGGAACAGCGCGGAACACCATCCACCATTGCGTCCCGATGCCCCGAAGCCCGCGATCTGCTTCTCGATCACGGCAACCCGAAGGCCCGGATCGCGCTTGAGCAGGTAGTACGCGGTCCACAGCCCGGTGAGCCCGCCTCCGACGATGGCGACGTCAGCCGAACTGTCGCCCGGCAGCGATGCCCGCGCCGCGAGCTCGTTCGCCAGCGACTCCATCCAAAAACTCACACCCCCGTAGGGTGCGGGTCGCGAGTTGCCCACTTACGCCCCCTTTACAGCGTCAAATCGGCGAAAACGGGGCACAAATGGGCAACTCGCGGTCAGAGCGCGGCGCATGGTGCGCTCAGATGCGGGTCCAGGCCTCGGTGAGTACACCGCGAAGGATGCTCTCGATCTCGTCGAACTCCTTCGGGCCGATGGTCAGCGGCGGCGCGAGCTGCACGACCGGGTCGCCCCGGTCATCCGCGCGGCAGTAGAGTCCGGCCTCGAACAGTGCCTTGGAGAGGAAGCCACGCAGCAGTCGCTCGGACTCATCGTCATCGAAGGTCTCCTTGGTGACCTTGTCCTTGACGAGTTCGATACCGAAGAAGTACCCGTCGCCGCGCACGTCGCCCACGATCGGCAGGTCGAGCAGCTTCTCGAGGGTCGCGCGGAAGATCGGCGAATTGGTGCGCACGTTCTCGTTGAGCTTCTCCTCCTCGAAGATGTCGAGGTTGGCGAGTGCAACGGCAGATGACACCGGATGCCCACCGAAGGTGTAGCCGTGGTAGAACGCGGTGTCGCCGTGCTTGAACGGCTCGTACAGCTTGTCGCTGATGATGGTCGCGCCGATCGGAGAGTATCCGCTCGTCATGCCCTTCGCGCAGGTGATCATGTCGGGCTGGAAGCCGTAGGTGGTCGAGGCGAACCAGTTGCCGATGCGTCCGAAGCCGGTGATGACCTCGTCTGCCACGAGCAGCACGTCGTACTTGTCGCAGATCTCGCGAACGCGCTTGAAGTATCCGGGCGGCGGTGGGAAGCATCCGCCGCTGTTCTGCACCGGCTCGAGGAAGATCGCGGCGACCGTCTCTGGGCCCTCGAACTCGATCATCTCCTCGATCCGGTTCGCGGCCCACTGCCCGAAGGCATTCAGGTCGTCCGCGTGCTCCGGCGCGCGGTAGAAGTTGGTGTTCGGCACGCGGAAACCGCCGGGGGTGACCGGTTCGAACATCTCCTTCATTGCGGGGATGCCGGTGATGGCGAGGGCGCCCTGCGGGGTGCCGTGGTAGGCGACCGCGCGGGAGATGACCTTGTGCTTGGTGGGCCTGCCCTGCAGCTTCCAGTAGTACTTGGCGAGCTTGAATGCGGTCTCGACCGCCTCACCGCCGCCGGTGGAGAAGAAGACGCGGTTGAGGTCGCCGGGCGCGTAGCCAGCGAGCCGGTCGGCCAGTTCGATGGCACTCGGATGCGCGTACGACCAGATCGGGAAGAACGCGAGTTCCTCGGCTTGCTTGGCCGCGACCTCGGCCAGTCGCCTGCGGCCGTGGCCGGCGTTCACGACGAACAGTCCGCTCAGGGCGTCGAAGTACTTCTTGCCCTTCGAGTCCCAGATGTGGTGGCCTTCGCCCTTGACGATGATGGGCACGCCCGGGCCGTCTTCCATGACGGACTGCCTGGCGAAGTGCATCCAGAGGTGGTCCTTGGCCTTCTGTTGCAGCGCGGCCTCGTCGTACTTGCCTGACGGTGACGCTGCGGACGGTGTTGCCGTCTCGACGGTGGTGGTCATGATTACCTTGTTCCCCAGTTATAGAACTGTTTCTGCAGTTTGAGATAGACGAATGTTTCGGTCGACAGCACCCCGGGAATACCGCGGATGTCGTGGTTGAGCAGTTCGATGAGGTCGTCGTCGTTCTCGCACACGACCTCGGCCAGGATGTCGAAGCTGCCCGCGGTGAGAACGACGTAGTCCACCGCGGGTATCCTGCCGAGCCTCTCCGCGATCACGGTGGTGTCACCGCTCGCCCGCACGCCGATCATGGCCTGGCGGTAGAAACCGAGCTGCATCGGGTCGGTGACGGCAACCACCTGCATGACGCCGGAGTCCGTGAGTTTCTGCACTCGCTGGCGCACCGCGGCCTCACTGAGACCGACGGCCTTGCCGATCTCCGCGTAGCTGCGTCGACCGTCGGCCTGCAGCTGTTCGATGATGGCCTTGGAGACCTCGTCGAGCTGCGCCGTCTTAGCTGGTTTTCCAGAAGCAGTCATGCGTCGATTCTGTCAGTGAAATCACGTCGTGACAAGCGAATCCGCATCTGAACAGTATTTCGACAACGAAATCAGTGGGTCTGACGCTGACACATTGATGGTTCGCTCGCTAGGTTTGAGGCATGAGCATCCCAGAGCTGCAGAACTTCATCGGCGGTGGATATCGGCCGGCCCGCGCGGAGACCTCGTTTGCGGTCATCGACCCGGCGACAGAGGAGAGTTACGCGACCTCGCCCGTGAGCGGGGCGGCGGATGTCGACGCCGCGTTCTCCGCGGCAGCCGCAGCCTTTGAGGAGTGGAGCGAGGTAACCCCGGCGGAGCGGCAACTCGCGCTGTTCCGAATCGCCGACGCGATGGAGGCGCGGGCGGAGGAATTCGCTGACCGGGAGTCACAGGACACGGGCAAGCCGAGAGCCACGCTTGTCGAGGACGAGATCCTGCTCTCTGTCGACCAGATCCGCTTCTTCGCCGGCGAGGCACGCAACCTGCAGGGCAAGTCGGCCGGGGAGTACCTGAAGGATCACACCTCGTTCGTCCGGCGAGAGCCCATCGGTGTCATCGGCCAGGTGACCCCGTGGAACTATCCACTGAACATGGCGGTGTGGAAGTTCGCTCCGGCGCTCGCCGCGGGAAACACCACGGTGCTGAAGCCCTCTGACACGACGCCCTCATCCACCCTGTTCCTCGCGGAGGTGGCCGCGGAGTTCCTGCCCAGGGGTGTGCTCAACGTGATCACCGGCGACCGCACGACCGGGGCGTTGATGGTTGAGCACGCGACCCCGCAGATGGTGTCGATCACGGGGTCCGTGCGCGCGGGCATGGAGGTGGCAAAGGCCGCCGCGAGCGACCTCAAGCGAGTGCACCTGGAACTCGGCGGCAAGGCGCCCGTCATTGTGTTCGACGATGCCGACATAGAGAAGGCCGTCGCGGGCATTACCGCGGCCGGGTATTTCAACGCGGGGCAGGACTGCACCGCCGCGACTCGCGTGCTCGTGCAGGAGGGCATCCACGATGAATTCGTCGCGGCGCTCGCGGCCCACGCGCGCGAGAACGCGAGAACCGGGGCACCGAGCGAGCCGGGCATCCTGTTCGGTCCGGTCAACAACGCGAACCAGCTCGCCCAGGTGCATGGGTTCATCGAAAGACTGCCGGACAACGCCGTGATCGAACTCGGCGGACACAGGCGGGGGAGCACCGGCTACTTTCACGAGGCGACGATCGTCTCCGGCCTCACGCAGACGGATGAAGTGGTGCAGAACGAGATCTTCGGTCCGGTCATCACGGTGCAGAAGTTCTCCGACGAGGCGCAGGCACTCGGCTGGGCGAACGACGTGCGGTACGGACTCGCGTCCAGCGTCTGGACGAAGGATCACGCGCGAGCGATGCGGTTCGCGAAGAAGCTCGACTTCGGCTGCGTGTGGATCAACACCCACATTCCGATTGTCGCGGAGATGCCGCACGGTGGTTTCAAGCACTCCGGCTATGGCAAGGATCTCTCCAGTTACGGCTTCGAGGATTACACCAGGATCAAGCACGTCATGAGCTATATCGGCGACTGAGCGGGTCGGGTTGTGAGCGCCCCGGCTGAAACGATCTCACCCTGACGCTCTAGGCTGGCTGCGTGCATGAGGATTTTGACGATACCGTCCTCATCCCATCGCTCCGCCAGAGACAGCCGGAGAGCGAGGTGGATGAGGATACCGTCGTGCCGCACAAAGCCGACGAGCACGAATCCACCGCTCCGGTTCGCGCACCCGCACTGAGCAGCGCCGCAGCCTCGGTCGTGGCGAAGGTCACGACGAGGCGACCGCCGCCCGTGACGTCTGGCGATCGTCACCCGCCCGCCCTGGTAGAACCGGCACCGAGCCGGCAGCGCAGGGTGCCGCTCACGCACAAGCGACTGCAGGAATCCCTGCGCGATCCCGCCATTGCACGCGACGCAGCCGTGCTGCCGCAGAGCCCGATGCATGCGCCGAGTGCGGCACCGACCGCTACGCCGACGCCCGTGTCGATGACGGATCCGATGTCCGCGCTGACCCCCGCGCCACTGCGCACTCCCGCGCTCGTCTACGGGTTCAGGATGGCGGGCAAGCCCGCGGTCGACCTCGACGTGCCCGCGCTCATCGGGCGCAAGCCGACGGCACCGCGTGTCACCGGAAAAGTGTTTCCTCGCCTGGTCAGGGTTCCGTCGCCCCTGAACGAGGTATCGAGCACACACGTCGAGCTACGCCAGGAAGGGATGTCGGTCATCGTCACAGATCTCAGGTCAACCAACGGTACGGTCGTGCGGATGCCGGGCTCGCGCCCGGTCAAGCTGCGCCAGGGCGAATCGCTCGTGGTGCGGCCAGGCACTCTCATCGACATCGGAGACGGGAACGTGTTCGAGATCCTCTCGCCGCCCCGCATCGGCATCACGAGAGACTCCGTCGGCGACGGGACGGGTGCATGACCGAGATCGGTACGAGCACGGAGAACTTCGCGATAGCGGTGCCGGGCCGCGAGGGCGGTGCACTGGTGTTGTCCTGGGGGGCGGCAACAGATATCGGACGCCGACGCGACCACAACGAGGACAGCTTCCTGGTCACGCCCCCGATCTTCGCCGTCGCCGACGGGATGGGCGGGCACTCCTCGGGGGACGTCGCGAGTGCCGCTGTGGTCGCGCGGCTGGCGGAGAGTATCTCGGGGGATTTCGTCGAGCAGGACGCGATCGACCGGAGTCTTCGCCTCGCAACACTCGACATCGGGCGGGCCAGGGACGACCAGCATCTCGGCGTCGGCACGACCGTGACCGGAGCAGCGCTGACACTCAAGCACGGCACACCGTCGTGGGACATCTTCAACGTCGGTGACTCCCGGGTCTACATGTTCGAACACAACGAACTGGCCCAGGTCACCGTCGATCACTCCGTCGTGCAGGAGCTCGTCGACTCGGGAATGATCCGGGAGGAAGACGCGGAGTCTCATCCGGACAGCAATGTCATCACCCGCGCCGTCGGTTTCAATGCCGAGCCGATGCCGGACTACTGGACGCTTCCGCTGCGGGCGGGACTGAGGCTGCTGCTGTGCTCGGACGGCCTGACCAAGGAGGTCAGCAGGGAACGCATCCGGCTTCATCTCGCCGCGGGGCTCAGCGCGAAGGAAACGGCGCTGGCACTCGTGGATGCGGCGCTCGCGGCGGGCGGCAGGGACAACGTCACGGTCGTCGTCGTCGATGTCGTCGAACACGCCGACAAGCCGCAAAAACTCCCCCAAAAGGGGGGCAAATAGGGCCGTCATCAGGCCCTTTTGCCCGGGATGCGCCAAGGTCCAGTGCCTACAATGGGACACTGGGTCTGACGGCTGTGCTGCTCACGGTTGCGCGACTCCTGCGACGATGACCGAAGGGGAGCCATGGTGAGACGACTGCCATCGCAGCCTCCCGTGCTGCCTGGTTTCTCGCACATTCACGTTCTCGGCTCGGGCGGTTTCGCCGACGTGTTCCTCTACGAGCAGAACATGCCGCGCAGGCAGGTCGCCGTCAAGGTCATGCTGAGCGAAATGGTCAACGACCACGTTCGCCAGATGTTCCAGGCCGAGGCGAACCTCATGGCGCAGCTCAGCGCACACCCCTCTATCCTCACGGTGCACCAGGCGAGCGTTTCCTCCGATGGCCGTCCGTATCTCGTGATGGAACTGTGCTCCTCGTCGCTCAGCGAGCGGTACCGCAGGGAACGCCTGCCGGTCGCCGAGGTTCTGCGCATTGCCGTGAAGATCGGCAGTGCGGTCGAGACGGCGCACCGTTCGGGCGTGCTGCACCGCGACATCAAGCCGTCCAATATCCTGACGACCGCCTACGGACATCCGGTGCTCTCCGACTTCGGCATCGCGGCGACGCTCGGCGAGTCAGACTCGCAGGAGGCCGTGGGCATGTCGATCCCGTGGTCCGCACCAGAGGTGCTCATGGACGAGACCTCCGGCACGGTCGCCTCGGAGGTGTGGTCGCTCGCAGCGACGGTGTACTCGCTTCTCGCCGGTCGCTCACCGTGTGAGATCCCCGGAGAATCGAACAAGTCGTCCGATCTCGTCTCGCGCATCAATCGCGCCAGGATCCAGCCGATCAGCAGGCCGGATGTTCCGGCGAGCCTCGAACAGCTGCTCATCAAGGCCATGTCCCGCAAGCCGGAGAACAGGCCGCACTCCGCGCTCGAACTCGTGCACGAATTCCAGGCGATCGAGACCGAGTTGGGTGTACCACAGACGCCCATCGAGGTGGCCATGGACGACTGGGCCCTCGCCACGGTCTCCGACCTCGAGGATCGCACTCGGGTGCGCAGTGTCGCCGGAGCCGTGTCATCGAACAAGGCGCGTCGCAGGCGCAGATCGGCCTCCGCTGATGCGAGTTACGCACCCGTCGGTACGCTGCACCGACAGGGCAATGCTCCCAGCACCGGAACCAGGCCGATCGCCCAGGGCAGGGGGATGCGTGCGCTGGCCTGGAGCGTCGTCGCGAGCGCCGTCGTGGTTATCGTGCTCCTGGCGACCGTCACTCTCGTGCTCGTGCGGTCCAACAACGACGGAATACCGCAGGTGACCGACGTGACCGCGACGACGAGCGGACGCACCATCGTGTTCAGTTGGAACGATCCGGGGATTGCGACAGACGACTCGTACCAGGTCACGACGAATGACGGGAAGTCCAGTCTCCAGAGCGCCACGAAGTTCCCCGTGGACGCGCAGGCGGGCGAACGGGTCTGCATCACGGTTGCCGTGAATCGAGCGGGCAAGGTCGGCCCGACCAGTGCCGAGAAATGCGTCGACTTCACCGGGTGATGGGCCACGATGTTTAGGCGCTGGCTCTCGACACATCGCTCGCTCGCCATCACGGCGACGAGCGTCACTGCCGTGGCGGCGCTCGTGGTCACCGTGGCGGTCGTGTCAACGGGGTACACGGCGCAGCATCTCAACCTGAACGACGGCGCGGTGTGGGTGTCGAACGGTACGGACCAGGCGGTCGGGCGTGCCAACACCCAGGTACTCGAGCTCAACACCGTCGTCGCCAGCACCGGCGTAGAACTCAACGTCGTGCAGAACGGCTCGAACGTCCTGCTCGTCGACCAGAGCGACAGCAAGATAGACATCATCGACCAGGCGACCTCCAAGGTCGCAGACAGTGTTCCGCTGCCTCCGGCAAACCCGGAGGTCCTGCTCTCACGGAACATCGTCGTCATCCATGCGAAGACGACCGGCCAGGTGTGGATCGTGCCGATCAGCGGCCTCGCGAAGTTCGACACGGAATCCCAGCCCACCCTGAGCCTCGGCGCGGACGCCGACGTGAGCATGACCCCGGACGGCGTACTGTACGCGTACTCCGCTGAGACCCACCAGGTGTCGAGGGTCGACGTGGAACAATCGGATGCCGTCACGGCAACGAGTTCGGTCACGGGCTCTCGCGATGACCGCGGTGCCATGTCCATCACCTCGGTGGGGGACCACTGGGCCCTTTTCGACGCAACCTCCCGCAGGCTCACGCTGGACGGCCGCACCATCGACCTGTCGAGGGTGATTGCTGCGGGCAGCACGCCCGTGCTGCAGCGGGCATCCACCGCGGGTGATGCCGTGCTCATCGCGGATCGCGACGGTCTGGTGAGTGTGCCGCTGGACGGTGGGGCGCCGCGAACGCTCGAGACAGGCAGAAGTGGTTTCGCTGCCGCCCCGGCGCAGCTCAACGGATGCTCGTTCGCGGCCTGGTCGGACGGCACGGCCTGGCGGCAGTGCGCTGGAGACGCGAAGGCCGCGGTTCTCACTCTGGCCAAGATGCCGACCGGAGCCGCGCGGCTCGAGTTCGTCGCGAGCGGGGATCGCGTGCTGCTCAACGATCCGCGCGGCGGCGGCTCCTGGGCCGTGCAGGGCCAGGGGCAGCTGATCGACAACTGGGCAGAGCTGATCGCCGTCAAACAGGACAAACAGCAGGTCGAGCAGAATGACGACCAGACGCCCCCGGAGTACGAGAAGACCCAGGTGCCTCCCGTTGCGGTCGACGATGCCTTTGGCGCCAGGCCGGGCAGGTCGAGCGTGCTGCCCGTACTGCTCAACGACTACGACCCCAATGGCGATGTGCTCGTCATCTCGTCCTTCACGCCGATCGATGCGAGCATCGGACAACTCGACCTCATCAACAACCAGCAGCAGATCCAGATCACCCTGACCGCCGCTGCGAGCGCGCCGGTGACGTTCCAGTACACGATCACGGACGGCAGGGGCGGAACGGCGACCGCGACGGTCACCGTCACCATCCGCACGCCAAATGAGAACTCGCCGCCCGTCCAGGTGCGCAAGACCGGGATCACCGTCGCGCAGGGCGGGCGAGTGACGACGTCGGTGCTCGGCGACTGGGTCGATCCCGATGGGGACCCGTTCTACCTGTCCGGCGCATCGACGACGCCGCCTGACACCGTGAGCTACCAACCGGATGGCACCGTGGTGTTCACGGAGGGCGGCGCGGCGAGCGCACTGCGTTCCGCGTCGCTCTCTGTCTCCGACGGCACGGCGGTCGGCACCGGCAGTATCGCCGTCACGGTCAAGCCCGTCGGCAAGGTGCCCATTGTCCCGGACCCGTTCGTCTTGCTCGGATACGCGGGCCAGGAGGTGACGGTCTCGCCGTTGTCCCACGTCAGGGGCGGGAGTGGAACGCTCAGGCTCACGAGCGTGCCGGCAAAGGCGGGCACCACGATCGTTCCCAACCTCGACACGGGTACGTTCCGGTTCACGAGCAGCCAGGTCGGCACGTTCTACGTCGACTACGTCGTCAACGACGGTGACCAGACCGCGAACGGCGTCGTCAGGATCGACATCGCCGCGCCTCCGGACATCAACTCCAAGCCGATCACTATTCCGAAGACGATCTTCGTCAGCACGCTGGGCACCAAGACGGTCGATATCGCCTCGACCGATATCGATCCGGCCGGTGGAGTGCTGATGGTCACGCAACTCGAGAATCTTGCGTCGAATTCGGGAGTGAAGGCGGAGATCCTCGACCAGAGCGCGGTCAGGGTGACGCTCACGGCACCGCTGGAGAACGGCCCGGTGAGATTCAACTACACCGTCACCAATGGTCTGGCCGAGGCGCAGGGCGTCATCACCGTGATCCAGATCCCGGACCCGACGCTGCTGCAGCCGCCCGTGGCCAACGACGACACTGCGACGGCCAGGGTCGGCGACGTCATCGACATTCCCGTTCTCGCGAACGACGTGCAGCCCGATGGCAAGGAGCTCACGCTCAAACCGCAGCTTCCGACCGGTCTCTCCGGAGCATCCGGACTGCTGTTCGTCTCCGGGGACGTGCTGCGCTATCTTGCGCCGTCGAAGCCGGGCAACTTCACGGCCGTGTACGAGGTCGCCGGACCGGATGGCCAGGTCGCGCAGGCGCAGGTGAAGATCGCCGTGCGCGAGGCCGTGGCATCCACCAACAACCCACCGGTTCCGGTCACTGTCACCGGACGAGTGGTAGCCGGTGAGACCGTGAGGATCAAGATTCCGCTGAGCGGCATCGATCCGGATGGTGACTCCGTGCAGTTGCTCGGACAGGCCACGAACCCGCAGAAGGGCTCTGTCACCGCGATCGGCCCGGACTACCTGGACTACGAGGCCGGGAGCTACTCCGCCGGCACGGACTCGTTCACCTACACCGTGATCGACGCACTCGGTGCGAGGGCGACGGGCACCGTGCGCGTCGGCATCAGCCCTGCGGTTGACACCGCCAGAAACCCCGTGGCCACCCAGGACGACGTGCTTGTGCGCCCGGGTCGCACGGTGTCGGTGCGAGTGCTCGACAACGACTCGGACCCCGATGGCGGCGTGCTCAAGGTCATCTCGGTGAAGGCCAATGAGAGCGACGTCAAGGCAAAGATCGTCGGCGACATCGTGCAGGTCACCCCGCCCAAGACTCCGGGCAAATACGGGCTCATCTACACGATCGAGAATCGCTACGGCGGCACGAGTTCTGCTTTCATCACGGTGACCGTGGATCCGAATGCGCCGCGCGCCTACCCGATCGCCAACGACACCGTGCTCACGCTGTCGGACATCCTCGGCCGCGACAGCATTGACGTCGACGTGCTCCAGAACGTCTTCTTCGCTGACGGCCCCGTGAGTGATCTCAAACTCTCGATCGTGCCGGGGTACGGTTCGTCGGCAACGGTGATCTCGGGCAAACGGGTGCACGTGGTGGTCAGGCAGAAGAGCCAGATCATCCCGTTTGCGGTCGCGAACCCCGATGATTCGAGCATCGTGTCCTACGCCTTCATCTGGGTGCCGGGCCTCAGCGATGCTCTTCCCCAGATCAACCGCAAGGCTCCGCCGCTGCAGGTGCGCAGTGAATCACCGCTGACCATCAACCTCGACGATTACGTCGTCGCCGTCGGTGGTAAGAAGGTGCGGTTGACCGATTCCAGCACGGTGCAGGCGACCCACTCCGATGGAAGCAACCTTGTGGTCAACGACCACACGCTACGCTTCACCTCTGCGGCGAAGTACTTCGGACCGGCGTCCATTTCCTTCGAAGTGACGGACGGGACGAGTGCGACGGATCCGCAGGGGCGCAAGGCGACGATTGTGCTCCCCATCACTGTGACGCCACGGGAGAACCAGCCACCCGTGTTCAACGGCGGCGTGATCGAGTTCGAGCCGGGTCAGTCGAAGACTCTCGACCTGATCAAGCTGACCACCTATCCATACCCCAAGGACATCGCCGAGCTCGCCTACACGGTTCTCGCGCCCCTGCCGACGGGCTTCACCTACACGCTCACGGGGCAGAAGATCACGATCAAGGCGAACGGGAGTGCGGTCAAGGGCAGCACGACCTCGATCGTCCTCGGGGTGCGCGACGACCTGAGTGCGGGTAAGTCCGGGCGCATCGAGCTCGATGTCGTCGCGTCGACCAGGCCGCTCGCGTCCGCGGCGCCGGACACCGTCATCGTGCCTCGCGGTCAGACCAAGACGGTCGACGTGCTCGCCAATGACGAGGCGACCAACCCCTTCCCCGGCCAGCCCCTCAAGGTCATCGCGATTCGCGGCATCGACGGCAACGCACTTCCGTCCGGCGTGAATATCCAACCGACGACAGACAAGAGCAAGCTCACGATCACCGTCGACCCGGCAGCCAAGCCCGGAGACACGAAGTTGCAATACGAGGTCGCGGATGTGACGGACGATCCGGATCGCTATGTCTGGGGTTCCATCACGGTCTCCGTGCAGGATAGGCCGGACGCACCGACCGGCGTGCGCGAGGTCTCCTTCGGTGACGGAACCGTGCGTATCGCCTGGGCTCCTTCGCAGTTCAACAACTCTCCGGTCACCGGATACCAGGTGACGGCTGTCAGGGCCGACACGGGCGATGTCGTCGGAACGACCGCCTGCGCGGTGACGAGCGGATGTGACATCCCGACCCCCGGCAACGGTCCGGCCAATGCCGTGCGCATCTCGGTCACGGCCACCAACTCGATCGGCGACTCCGACCCGGGATCGCTCGGGAGTTCGATCTGGTCGGATGTACTGCCGGCGGCCCCGGCATCCGTCACGGCGACCGCCACCAACTCTGCGCCGGCAGGCGGCTCGGTGAGAGTGGACTGGTCGGCCGTGCCCGATCCGTCGAACGGGACGCCGGTGCTCGGCTACACCGTCGTGATCGGCGGCATCAGCGTCAACGTCGCGGCGGGAACCACGAGCTATGAGTTCCTCAACGGTGGAGGAGAGCTGGCGACCAACCAGCCGTACACCGTGGCTGTCTACGCCAGGAACAGCGCGCAGGTCACGGGAACGAGTGATTGGCACGGCACGAGCACGAGTGTGACCACGGTCGGCCCGCCGAGCCAGACCGCGGGTGGAGTCACGGCGATCAGTGACCCCGCGACCGGCCACATGCAGGTGAGCTGGGGCGCGAGCGACCCGAACGGTCGGCCAGCGGTGACCTACCGCGTCACCCGCTACGTGGCCGGTGCCACTGCCCCGACAACGTGCCCCACGAGCGGCGCCAATAACGTCAGCTCGCCGTGGCAGGACAACTCCGTGGTCGATGGCGTCAGCTACTTCTACGTGGTCAGCGCGGACAACGGCATGTATTGCACGCCGACGGTGTCTGCGGTCGCGATCAGCCAGAAGTCGCCCGGTCGGGCACAGGGGACCGCGAGCATTCAACCTCACGGCACCTCCGGACAGTTCGATATCCAGGCCGGTCCGATCACCGTGACTTCGGGGACAGCCACGAGGTACCAGTACCGCTTGAACGGCGGAACCTGGCTCGATGTCGCTGCTGGCCAGTGGCTCACTTCCGCCGCGGACACGAGCGTGTACGGCACGACGATCACGGTCGAATACCGCGGGTGCCGTGACGCGAGCGACAACTACTGCGGGGCCGCATCCGCGCCGATCTCGCTCGTTCCCGTGAACGCACGGGCGGCGATCGTCAGTTGCCAGGTCGGCAGCGTCCCCGTCTCGTCCCCGCCTGTGAACGCCGGGTCGCCCGTCGTGCGCTACCAGTACTCGTACAACACGGGGCTCGGCCTCTGGTCCGCATACGCGGAGAACGCCGTCGCGCCTGCACCCGCTCCGCTCGGCACCGGTACGACAACCGTGCGGGTTCAGGCGATCGTCGAGATCGGTGCGGCACCGTATTACACCGATCCGGGCTTTGGCGAGGGGACGTGCACCTCATGATAGGAATTCACTGCACCATGAATCACGACGGCGAAGAAAACCGAGGGACAGCACAATGACCATGACACCCGAGCAGGCAGCCTGGTTCTCCGACATCTTCAACCGGCTCGTCGCGAACGTCGACCAGGTCATCCTGGGAAAGACATTCGTGGTCAAGCTCTCGTTCACCGCGCTGCTCAGCGAAGGCCACCTGCTGTTGGAGGACTTCCCCGGGACGGGTAAGACCTCGCTCGCTCGCGCGATCGCGCAGAGTGTGTCAGGGGTCAACAACCGCATCCAGTTCACCCCCGACCTGCTGCCAGGCGACATCACCGGGGTGAGCATCTACGACCAGCGCTCGGGGCGTTTCGAGTTCCACCAGGGGCCCATCTTCGCCAACATCGTTCTGGCAGACGAGATTAACCGGGCGAGCCCGAAGACCCAGGCCGCCCTGCTGGAGGTCATGGAGGAGGCCCACGTCACCGTCGACGGCGTGAGCCACGACGTCGGTGCGCCGTTCATGGTCATCGCCACCCAGAACCCGATCGAGCAGGCGGGAACCTATCGTCTCCCGGAGGCCCAGCTCGACCGCTTCATCATGAAGGCCTCGATCGGGTACCCGGACCACGCGTCGACCCTGCGCATCCTGGAGGGAGCAGGGACCAAGGCGCACGATGTCGTCGTCCCGTCGATTGCGACATCGGAGGTGATCGTCGAGATGGGTGCGCTCGCTCGTACGGTGCACGTCGACCCTTCGATCAACGACTACGTCTCGCGGCTCGTGGATGCCACGCGCACGGCCGTCGAGGTGCGGCTCGGAGTCAGCGTGCGCGGTGCGCTCGCGCTCATCCGCACAGCGAAGACCCTCGCCGCGGCGAACGGGCGTCACTACGTCATTCCCGACGACATCAAGGCGCTCGCCGAGCCCGTTCTCGCGCACAGGCTCGTGCTCGACCCCGAGGCGGAGTTCGAGGGGGTCACTCCGTCGAGCATCATCAGCCAGGTGCTGATCGAGACCCCGCCGCCCACCGACAGGCAAGCGGTGTGAGCAACAGGACGGACTCCTCGCGGTCGACCGTCAAGACGGCCAGGGGAGCAACGAGGGCGGTCTCGGGCGCGACGACGCGTTCGGTGCGCTTCGACGCCCTGTACGACACCTCGACGGAGGGGCTCACCAACGCGCGCACGAAGATCGTCGGTAACCGCACCGGGTTCTTCGCCGACGTGCTCATTGTCGTGGTGCGAGCGACCACGGGGATCCGCGGACTGGTTTCCGGATTGTGGGCACGGGCATCCGCTGTCGTCACGCCCCTGGGCTGGTCCCTCGCGCTTCTCGTGCCGCTCGCGTTCATCTTCGGATACCTGTACTCCTGGCTCGAACTCGTCGCCGTGGCCTGGGCCGTGCTCGTCCTGGTCATCGTCGCGGCGGCCTATCTCTTCGGTCGGGGCACTTTCCTCGTGCATCTCGGCATACCCCACAACAGGGTCGTCGTAGGGGAGTCCGCCATCGGCATCGTCACGGCCAGTAATCCGAGCCGCAGGCGTCGGCCCGGTGTGAAGGTCGAGGTGCCCGTCGGGAACGGCCTGGTCGAGCTCGCGCTCCCGAGCCTCGCCCGCGGCTCCGTGGCGCAGCACGAGTTCTCGATCCCGACCACCCGGCGTGGGGTGCTCTCCGTTGGACCGGTGCGCACCGTGCGGGCCGATCCGATCGGGCTCGTGCGCCGTGAGCTGTTGTGGACGGATGCGACAGAGCTCTTCGTGCACCCGAAGACGATCGGCATCCCCAGCACGAGCACCGGATTCATCCGCGACCTCGAGGGCTCGCCGACCAGAGACCTCAGCAACAGTGACGTCTCGTTCCACGCGCTGCGCGAGTATCTCCCCGGGGATGAACGCCGCAACATCCACTGGAAGAGCACGGCGAAGACCGGCACGTACATGGTGCGGCAGTTCGAGGAGACCAGGCGCAGCCATCTCGTGATCGCGCTGAGCCTCGCGAGTGCCGACTATGCGAGCGACGAGGAATTCGAGATGGCGGTGAGCGTCGTCGGCTCGCTCGGTACTCGCGCGATTCGTGACGCGCGCGACGTCTCCGTCGTAGCGAGCGAGCGCACCCCCGAGTTCGCCAAGCGCAAGGTATTCGCCGTGCGGGAGCTCAGTACGGTCACGCGATCGAGGCTGCTCGACGACCTCTCCGTCGTTGAGCAGGCGGAGTCCGCGCTGGCGATCCTCGACGTGGCTCGCGTGACCTCGGACCAGGTGAGCGGAATCTCTGTGGCCTTCCTGGTCTGCGGTTCGGCGCCGACTCCCGCCCAACTGCGAGCGGCATCCACGAGGTTCCCGCTGGGAGTCGAGGTCGTGGCGATCGTCTGTGACCCCGAGGCGGCGCCGGGGCTGCGCAGGGTCGCGGGCCTGAGCGTGCTCACCATCGGGCTACTCGAAGACCTCCGTGTCTCGCTCGCGCGATCGGCGGCGGTATGACGCGGACACCATTGCGCCCGGGATTCATCGTGGTCAACACCGCGATGGTGTGGTTGACGACGGCGATTGCCGCCGTGGCACTCTGGCCGATCTACCGGGGACCCGCTGTCATCATCATGGTAGCCGTCGTCGCGATCGTGGCCTCCGCCCTCGCCGTGCTCGGCGCCGTCTTCCGCTGGCCCGGCTACGTCATGGTGCTCGTGACGCTGGGCCTGTACCTGGTGCTCGGCGTTCCGCTCGCTGTGCCGGACAGCGCCCTGTACGGCGTGCTTCCCACGCTCGACGGCCTCATCGCGCTGCTCGGCGGCACTGCCCTGGGCTGGAAGCAACTGCTCACCATCACCCTGCCTGTCGGCAGCTACCAGGCACTTCTCGTTCCCGCCTTCATCCTCGTCCTGCTCAGCGTCATGATCGGGCTCTCGGGTGCTCTGCGCTCCAGGCGCGGGGATCTTGCCGTCCTCGCTCCCGTCGTGGTCGTCCTCGGTGCCCTCGCGCTCGGCCCGGAGCGCAGCAGCTGGCCGCTGTGGATCTCGCTCGGGCTTCTTGCCGCGGTTCTCGCCTGGCTGGCCTGGCGACGGTGGTACCGCAGGCGTGAATCCATCAGGCGACTCACGCTCGCGGATGAGTCCGGATCCGCCGCCACACCGCGGCGCTCGCGAGGGATGTCTGGTCTGCGCGCAATCGTCGGTGCCGCGATCGTGCTCGCCATCGTCGCGATCGCCGGCATCGGTGGCGCGCTCATCGCACCACCCTCCGGCCCGCGGGAGGTGGCGCGCACCGCCATTGTGCAGCCGTTCGATCCGCGCGACTATCCGAGCCCGCTGAGCGGATTCCGCAGCTATGAGAAGACGCCCGCGGTCGACGACACCATGCTCTCCGTGACCGGCCTGCCCTCGGGCGGGCGCATTCGTATCGCCACGCTCGACAGCTACAACGGTGTGGTCTATTCCGTGGGTTCTGGACAGCCGGATGCCGCATCCGGCTCGTTCACACGGGTGCCGTATGCCTTCGACCAATCTGCCGTGCGCGGCAGGCAGCTCACCCTTCGAGTCGCGGTGAAGGACTACAGCGGCGTGTGGGTCCCGACCGTCGGCAAGCTCGAAAGCATCGACTTCGGTGGTTCGGAGGCTGAGACGCTCCGGGACTCGTTCTACTACAACAACAACAGCGGAACGGCGGCTGTCGTGCATCCGTTGAAATCGGGCGACAGTTATACGCTCACGGCGGTGGAGCCGGTGCAGCCGTCGCCCACCGAGCTGGCCAGCCTGAAGCCCGGCACGGCGACGGTTCCCGACATCGGGGTCGTGCCGGATGACCTGCTCACCACGCTCGACAGCTACGTGAACGGGGTGTCTGGCGACGGGGCGCGCCTCGCTGCAATGATCGCGGGGATCAAGAAGAACGGCTACATCAGCCACGGAACATCGCCGAATTCGCCGTTCAGCAGGTCAGGCCACTCCGCGGACCGCATCACCCAGCTGCTCACGGACCAGCGCATGATCGGTGACCAGGAGCAGTACGCGGTGACGGCCGCGCTCATGGCCCGCCAACTCGGCTTCCCTGCGAGGGTGGTGTTCGGCTTCGCGCCGACGATCATTGCGGCGAACGGGCCGACCACGATCAGCGGCAGCGACATCTCGGCGTGGATCGAGGTGGATACCGCCCGCTATGGCTGGGTGACGGTCGACCCGAACCCCGCCCTGCGGCCGATCCCCGAGGAGAAGCCGAAGGATCCGACGCGAGTGGCCAGGCCGCAGTCGCCGGTACAGCCTCCCCCGCAGCAGCCGTTCAAGCACCAGACACAGACACCGCCAGACAGCACGCAGGCCAACCCGGCGGATGCAAACGTGCTGCTCGAGATCGTTCTCGCCGTCCTGCGCATCGCGGGCTGGACGATCCTCGTCCTCGCAGTGCTGCTTTCGCCGTTCCTCGCCGTCATCGTGGCAAAGCGGCGAAGGAGAACGCAGCGCAGGCGCGCTCCGCACCCGGCCGACCGGATGAGCGGGGGGTGGCAGGAGTTCGAGGACGCCGTGATCGACCACGGGTATCCAACCCCGCCGTCGCCGACCCGCACGGAGGTCGCTGCGGTCGTCGGGGGAATGCAACCGCTCGTGCTTGCCTCGGTGGCCGATCGCGGGGTATTCTCTCCCGACGTCCCCAGCGACGAGGAAATCGAGCGACTGTGGCGTTCCGTGCAGGACCTGCGCATCTCTCTCGATGATGGGCTGACCCGGTGGCAGCGGATCAAGGCACTGGTCTCCGTGCGATCGCTCGGTGGCTATAGTGTGAAGAAGTTGTTCAAGCGATAGAGGATGCTCCCGGTGAACTGCAGCTACTGCAATACGGAGCTTCCCGCTGGCGCGATGTTCTGCGGAGAATGCGGCCGCGCTGTCGTTGCTGAGTCTGCGGTGAAGCCATCTCGTTCGACGTCGGCGCGCTCTCGCCGGCGCGTGAGTGCTCCGGGCGGTTCGCCGTCGCTCGTGCACGATCCGGTCGTGGTTGAGAGCGCGTCGTCGGAGAAGTCGAGGCGCAAGGCTGCGGAGGAGCACGCTCCTTCGCCCGCCGCGGAACAGCGTTCAGCCCCGCGTCCGGAGGATCGCTCCGACCTTGCCGAGACCGAGATAGTCGATCTCGTCGCGCACTGCGAGCAGTGCGGTGCAGAGCTCGGCAGCGACGACATCTTCTGTGGCGAGTGTGGCTATGTCACTCGCTCGGCGAGCCAGCACTTCAGCCGCCCGCGGGACACCGCGATCATCCAGGCCGCGCAGCTCGAGCGAGATGCCATGGCAGCCGCGGCATCGCTCGCCAAGGCTGAGGAGGCGAGCGCTCCCGAGACGTCGTGGGGCCTCGGTGACTCCGAGGACGAGCTCGAGGACGTCGAGGCGACCCGCATCGTCGCCCAGCGCAGGACGGGCGCGAGGTTTGTGCTGCAGTTCAGCACGGGGGAGAGCTTCACCGTGTACGGAAGTGGGCTCGTCGGCCGCAACCCACACCCGGAGCCCGCCGAATACTTCGATCACATCGTGCGCGTGCTCGATCCCAGCAGGTCCGTCTCCAAGACACACCTCGAGTTCGGCCAGGAGGCCGGGGCGTTCTGGATCAAGGATCGCTTCTCCGGGAACGGTTCGATCATCCGCGAGCCGGAGGGCGATCCCGTGCGCTGCCAGCCCGACCGCCGCTATCGCATCGTGCGCGGTACCCGGGTGGACATCGGAGAGCAGTTCTTCGTCGTCAGCTGACGACATCCGTCCGCTGGCCACTCCTCTACCGCGCGGTCGCTGACGCAGTTGTGCAGAGATCAGGCGTGAGCGCTCCGTGCGGTCGCACGCGGATGCTGTGCTGTGGGGATGAACGCGCGTACCAGTCAGGCCGAGCCGCCTCGTCGTGGAGGAGAGGCGGCGCGGATCGTCCTTCCGCTTCGCCCAACCCCCGCTGCACCGCGCAGTCTCCCCGTGGTCGCGACGCTCGCTCCGGTGGTGGGCTCCTGCGTGCTGTGGGCGGTGACGCGATCCCCGTATGTGCTCGTGTTCGCCCTGCTCGGGCCGGTCGTCGCGATAGCGAGCCTGGCAGACACTGCGCTTCAGGCGCGCAGGACTCTTCGACGGGAGCGTCGACGCTTCGCCACCGAGATCGCCAAGGCGCACGCCACGACGGCGGATGAGCACGGCCGGGAGCGAGCCGCCCTCACGGCGCAGCACAGGGACGCGAGGGCGTTGATGCGCGCCCCTCGCCGAGACCCTGAGCGCTGGCGCGCAACGCTGGATGTCGAGCTGCCCGTCGTGCTCGGTGCAGGCAGCCGACGCAGCGCAATCATGATCGAGGGAGAGAGAACCTCCGGCAGGAGTCCGGAGCACGATGAGTGGTCCGGCCCGCTCGACGCACTGCGGGAGGCGGCGAGCACACTTGTTGGAGCGCCCGTGGTCGTGGATGCTCGCGCGGGCATCGGCGTGTGCGGGCCGTCCGCGCTCGCAGCGGCCGCGGCTCGCGGCATCGTCATCCAGCTCGCCGCGGCCCTCTCTCCGGACGAGCATGAGATCGTGGCGGCTCCGGGTGGCGGAACCGGATGGCTGGCACAGCTTCCCCACTCCGTCACCTGGACGGAATCCGTGGCTGAGAGCATCCTGTTCCGCTCTCGCTCATCGGCATCCCACCGAGCGCTCGTGGCGGTTGCGGAACACGCGGCAACACTCCCGCGAGAATGCAGGACGCTCCTGCAACTCGACACGGCATCCTCGGCCAGGGTGACGCCGGAGCCGCCGTCGAGTGCGGGAGGGACGCTCACCCCCGAGTTCGTCTCGCTCGAACAGGCGAGCGCCTACGCACGGCTCCTGACGGAGGAGGCTGCGGCGGCCGGACTCATGGCTGGCGGCGGACTGCCCGACAGCGTCGCGCTCACCCAGCTTGTGATGGGTGGCCTCGCCCCTGGCGAAGATGCTCCGACGGACTCGCTCGCCTGCACGCCCGCGCTCGGTGTCGATGGTCCGCTCGTCGTCGACCTCGTGCGGGATGGCCCGCACGCCATCGTCGGCGGAACGACCGGCAGTGGCAAGAGCGAGCTGCTCGTGGCCTGGATTCTCGCCATGGCGGCGAAACACAGCCCGCATGCGGTGAACTTCCTGCTCGTGGACTTCAAGGGAGGGTCCTCATTCCACGCGGTGCAGCACCTCCCGCACAGTGTCGGACTCATCACGGATCTCGACGAGTACTCGGCGAAGCGGGCGCTCACGAGCCTGCGCGCAGAACTCCGGCACCGGGAGCGCGAGCTGGCTGCGGCTGGCGTGAGGGCTGTCGAAGAGCTGCCGCGGGAGCATCCGCTCGCCAGGCTCGTGATCGTCGTCGACGAGTTTGCGGCGATGGTGCAGGACTATCCAGAACTGCACGAGCTGTTCGGCGATATCGCCGCTCGGGGGCGCTCGCTTGGGGTGCACCTCATCCTGTGTACGCAGCGGCCATCGGGGGTCGTGCGCGATTCCGTGCTTGCCAATTGCGCCCTGCGGGTGTCGCTCAGGGTCAACAATCCCGGGGACAGCACCGCAGTGATCGGCACGGCCGCGGCAGCGGAGCTTCCGCGGCTGCCCATCGGGCGGGCGCTGCTCGGCCTCGGCGGGGCAGAACCGCTGCTCACCCAGATCGCGATCGCCGACGAGGCCGACGCGGAATCGGTCGCGAGTCTGTGGCGCCTGGACGCCGGATGGTGCCCGCGCAGGCCGTGGTGTGATCCGCTCGAGGCGCGCCTGCCGATCGGCGACCTCCTCGCCAACGCCCCGGAGAGCTCGCTGGTACTCGGGCTCGTCGATCTCCCCCAGGAACAGCGCAGGACGCGCGCGCTCTATGACCCACACCGCGACGGCAGTCTCCTGGTGATCGGCGGCCATCGCTCCGGCAAGAGCGGTGCACTCGCGGCGGTGGTCGCCGCGGCCGAGGCGAACCGCGCGTGGAACGACGGCCACGTCGTGGTGCCGACGGGCCAGGAGGCCATCTGGGATGCCGTGATCGGGCAGCTCGATGCCGTGCGTACCGGCCAGGGCGCACCGTGCCTTCTGATGCTCGACGATCTCGACGCAATTCTCGGCAGTCTCCCGGAGGACTACGCCTACGCGCTCACCGAGGCGGTCTGCGCACTGCTGCGAGAGGGCGGCAGGGTGGGCACCCAGCTCGTGATCACGGCGCGCAGGCTCGGCCCTGCCCTGCAGCCCATCGCGACCCTCTGCGACACGAGGATCATGCTGCGGCTGCCGAGCAGACAGGAGCATGTCGCGGCGGGAGGCGACACCGCCGAGTTCGATGCCCGTCTCACCCCGGGCGCGGGTCACTGGAACGGAAACAGGATCCAGCTTGCGCTCGCGCCGCCCGGAACCCTGGGACAGGCGCAGCGGTCATCCCGGATCGACAGCGCGAGGCCGCGCTGGGAGGACCACCCGTCCTGGATCATCGTGACGAGCCGTGTCACGGACCTCTCGCGACGACTGGGCGGGGGAGCGGCGGAACCGTCGCTCCTCCCCGTGGACTGGGAACTCACTCGGCTCGGCGACCACGCGGACGCCGGGCTCACCGTGACCTCCGCTCGGGGCAGGGTCGTCATCGCGGATGTCGAGACCTGGCAGGCGCACTGGAGCCTGTTTGCCGGGCTGCGGACGAGCATCCCGATCATCTTCGACGGATGCACGCCGGCGCAGTTCCGCACCATCACCGGGCTGCGCGCCCTGCCCCCGCTCATCGCGCCAGGATCGCCCTCCGTGTGGCTGCTCATCCCCGAGGGGACGGCCGCGCGGGTGACACCGCCGTGGATAGCACTCGAGACTCAGGAAACACTCGCCATTCACGAATGATTCCGCAGCAAAAAGTGGCATCAACATACTGATTTCGCGATTTTTAGGCGAAAACATAGTCGATTTGGTTGTTTTTAGATGCGATGGAGCACCCTCATGTGTCAGTATCTACGAAACACACAGGACAAAGCCGTCCACTCGATACGCACCTGTCGATAGAGGAGTTGCATCCACATGGCCAGAGCACTGCCAGAAGATCCGTTCATCCGAAGCCTCGTACAGCGCGCGCAGCGCGCCCAGCTCTCACGTCGTCACGTTCTGCAGGGTGCAGGCGTCGGCGCGGCAGCCCTCGCTCTGGCGGCATGTTCAACCGGTGGCGCGCCCAAACCGAAGTCGGCGAAGGACATCTCCGACACCGACAAGATTGTCCGCTGGGACAACTGGGCCCTCTACCTCGATGTCGACGACGCGGGCAACTACCCTACGCTCGAGGCCTTCGAGAAGAAGACCGGCATCAAGGCCACATACACCGAGGCCGTCGACGACAACAACACCTACTACGGCAAGGTGAAGGACCAGCTCAAGCTCGGCCAGGACATCGGCTGCGACACCGTTTGTCTCACCGACTGGATGGTCGACCGCCTCATCCGCTTCGGCTACACCCAGAAGCTCGACGATGCCAACATTCCGAACAAGAAGAACCTGGTTCCGGCCCTCGCCGACGTGGACTTCGACCCGGGCCGCAAGATGTCCCTCCCGTGGCAGGGTGGCTTCGCGGGCATCGCCTGGAACAAGGACGAGCTGCCGGGCGGCCTCAAATCTGTCTCCGACCTGTGGGACAAGTCGCTCAAGGGCCGCGTCGGCGTGCTGTCGGAGATGCGCGACACCATGGGCTGCATCATGCAAGACCTCGGAACCAAGATCGACGGCAAGTGGGGCGACGCTGAATTCTCCGCCGCGATCGACGTGCTGCAGAAGCAGGTCGACGACGGCCAGATCCGCAACATCAAGGGCAACTCCTACAAGGAGGACCTGCAGAACGGCGACACCCTCGCGGCGATCGTCTGGTCCGGCGACATCACCCAGCTCAACGCCGAGGCCGGCGACCACTGGGCGTTCGCGATGCCAGACAAGGGCGGGACGCTGTGGAATGACAACTTCCTCATTCCGATCGGTGCCACGCACAAGAAGAACGCCGAGAAACTCATCAACTACTACTACGACCCCGAGGTCGCGGCGCAGGTCGCGGCCTACGTGAACTACATCCCGCCGGTGGTCGGCACCAAGGAAGCGATGATGAAGCTCGACCCCGAACTGGCCGACAACCAGCTCATCTTCCCCGACGACAAGACCCTCTCGAACGCACACGTCTTCCGCAGCCTCACCAGTGCCGAGGAGCAGAAGTACGGCACGCAGTTCCAGGCGATCCTCCTCGGGGCCTGAGCCATGGCATCCGGGGCCTTTGCCGAAAGCGGGGCGGACCTCGAACTCACGGGAATCACGAAGCGGTTCCCGGGATTCACGGCGATCGAAGAGCTCGACCTGACGATTCCCGCCGGCTCGTTCTTCGCGCTGCTCGGGCCGTCGGGTTGTGGCAAGACCACGACCCTGCGGCTCGTTGCGGGGCTCGAGGAGCCGACGGAGGGCAGGATTCTCATCGGTGGCAAGGACGTGACGCACCTGAAGCCGTTCCAGCGGCAGGTCAACACGGTCTTCCAGAGCTACGCGCTGTTCCCGCACATGACCGTGTTGGAGAACGTGGCCTTCGGCCTGCGCAGGAGACGGATCGGCGACCCGGTCGGTAAGGCCCACGAGGCACTGCGACTGGTGGAGCTCGACCACCTCGCGACGCGCAAGCCGCAGCAGCTCTCCGGAGGCCAGCAGCAGCGCGTCGCGCTCGCGCGCGCGGTCGTCAACCGCCCCGCGCTGCTGCTACTCGACGAGCCGCTCGGTGCCCTCGACCTCAAGCTGCGCCGGCAGATGCAGCTCGAGCTCAAGTCCATCCAGAACGAGGTCGGCCTGACCTTCCTGCACGTCACCCACGACCAGGAAGAGGCCATGACCATGGCCGACACCGTCGCCGTCATGAACAAGGGCCGCATCGAGCAGCTCGGTGCGCCGGAGGACCTCTACGAGCTTCCGCGCACGGCGTTCGTCGCGAATTTCCTCGGCCAGTCCAACCTGTTCACCGGGGATGTCGCGAGCACGACGAGCACGAGCATCACCGTGGACATCGAAGGATCGAAGATCACGGTGCCCAAGGCGCGTGCGCAGCGTCACGCCGGGGAGGTGACCGTGGGCATCCGGCCGGAGAAGGTGCGCCTGCTCACGGAGGAGCCCGCTCTCGATTCCTCCACGAACTCGCTCGGCCCCGGGCGGGTCATCGACGTCTCGTTCAGTGGCGTCAGCACGCAGTATCTCGTGGCCATTCCGGGCATTGGCACCGTTGTCGTGTTCTCGCAGAACCTCGGATTCGGCCCCGTTGTCGAGGAGAACACCGAGGTGTGGGTGAGCTGGCAGGTCGACCACGGGTTCGGCCTCGAGGATGAGCCGGGCGAGATGCCGCGCTTCCCCGCGGACACCGACACGGCCACCATCGCGGTGCAGCGCAAACGTGCCCTGATGTCGGAGCTCGAGGAGGCCTAACGTGGCTTTCAGTGCATTCGCGACCGGCACCGCGCAGGAGCAGGCGCCCCGTCGCAAGAGCAAGATCGCACTCATCTTGCTGCTGCCGGGCATCCTGTATCTCGCGCTGTTCTTCCTGGTGCCGCTCGTCTCGCTCGTGATGACGTCGTTCCAGCAGCCGATTCCGAACGGTGACATCGGCGAGTACCAGACGGCCTTCCGCTGGGAGAACTACACGGATGCGATCGGCCTGTACGGCGAGCACATCCTGCGCTCGTTCATCTACGCGATTCTCGCCACGATCTTTGCCCTGCTGTTCAGCTACCCGCTCGCGTACTTCATCGGGGTGAAGGCGAGGCGCTGGCCGGTGCTCCAGAACCTCATGCTCGTGCTCGTGATCGCGCCGTTCTTCATCAGCTTCCTGCTGCGCACCCTGGCGTGGAAGTCGATCCTCTCCGATGAGTCGGTGGTGATCACCGGGTTGAAGGCACTCGCGCTGATGGCCCCGGATGCCCACTTCACGGGCACTCCGGCCGCGGTCATCTTCGGTCTGACCTACAACTTCATCCCGTTCATGACGCTTCCGCTGTACTCGACGCTCGAACGCCTCGACACACGGCTGCTCGAAGCGGGCGGCGATCTGTACGCGCGACCGTCGATGACCTTCTTCAGGGTCACGATTCCGCTGTCGATGTCCGGCATCGTCTCCGGCGTGCTCCTCACCTTCATCCCTGCGGCGGGTGATTACATCAACGCGAGCAGGGACTTCCTCGGTGGCACAGGCACAGCCATGATGGGCAACGTGATCGAGAGCAACTTCCTGGTCACCCTCAACTATCCGGCGGCGGCATCGCTCTCGATCATCCTGATGGCCGTGATCCTCGTGATGGTCACTGTCTACGTGAAGCGGAGCGGAACGGAGGACCTGCTGTGACCGACCAGGCGGGCCTGGTCTTGGCCAGGGCGGAGACAACCGAACCGCGGCGCCCCGGGAGGCGGCAGCGGTACGGGCTCGGCTCATGGCTGCTGCCGACGTACACGATCATCGCGCTCGTGTTCCTGCTCATCCCGATCGCGTACACCTTCGTGTTCTCCTTCAACAACTCCGTGAAGTCGAACATCGTCTGGCGCGGCTTCACTCTCGACAAGTGGGCGAATGTCTGCGACAAGGCCGAGGTGTGTGAGGCGTTCGGCAACAGCCTGCTCATCGGCGTCGTGGCAACCGTGTGCGCGACGATTCTCGGAACCATGATCGCGATCGCGCTCGTGCGCTACCGATTCCGGTTCCGCTCGGCGATCAGCCTGCTGCTGTTCCTGCCGATGGCCACGCCCGAGGTCGTGCTCGGTGCGGGCCTCGCGGCCGAGTTCCTGAGCGCGGGCGTGCAGAAGGGCATCGTGACGATCATCATCGCCCACGTGATGTTCTGCGTGAGCTTCGTCGTCGTCACAGTCAAGGCGCGCGTCTCGACGCTCGACCCGGCGCTCGAGGAGGCAGGCAGGGATCTCTACGGATCGCCCAACCAGGTGTTCTGGAGAATCACCTTCCCGCTGCTGTTGCCCGGCATCATCGCCGCGGCACTGCTGTCGTTCGCGCTGAGCTTCGATGACTTCATCATCACGAACTTCAACTCGGGCACGACGAGCACCTTTCCGAAGTACATCTACATCTCGGCCGCACGAGGAATCCCGGCCGAGGCGAACGTCATCGCCTCCGCGGTGTTCATCCTCGCCATCGTGCTCGTGCTCGTCTCCCAGCTCTCCTCCGCCATGAGGCGGAAGAGGCAGGCGAGGGTCGGCTAGATCATGACCGAGAACACCCCGTACCGCGACCGCGGGCGACTCGCCGAGCTGTGGCGGGTCGAGACCGAGACGTTCCGTGCGGCCAGACCGCGCTCGGAACGGTTGTGGCGCGAGGCGACGCCACACCTGCCTGACGGCGTCCCCATGCTGTGGATGGCCAAGTGGCCGGGACCGTGGCCCGTCTACGTCGAACGGGCGGCCGGGGCACACTTCGAGTGCGTTGACGGCATCGACCACGTGGACCTGTGCCTGGGCGACACCGGGGCGATGTGCGGGCACGCGCCCGCGGCATCCGTTCGCGCCATCACAGACCAGCTCGCCAAGGGGTCAACGTTCATGCTGCCCACGGAGGATGCGGCGGTCGCCGCCGAGCTGCTGACCGAGCGCTTCGGGGTGCCGAGTTGGCAATTCACGCTCTCCGCGACCGACGCGAACCGCAGCCTCATCCGCTACGCCCGCCAGGTCACAGGCAGGCCCAGGATCGTGGTGCACGACTACTGCTACCACGGCTCGGTCGACGAGGCCTTTGCGACCCTGGACGCCGACGGTGCCGTGGTGGAACGCCGCGGCAACATCGGTGCTCCGGTTCCCCCCTCGGAGACCACGGCCGTCGTGCCGTTCAACGATGTTGCCGCGCTCGAGGCCGCGCTTGCGAGCGGTGAGATAGCCGCGGTACTGATGGAGCCCGCACTCACCAACATCGGGATCGTGCTGCCGGATCCGGGCTACCACGCGGCCGTGCGCGAGCTGTGTAGCCGCTTCGGCGTCATCCTCATCCTCGACGAGACCCACACCTTCAGTGCGGGGCCAGGCGGGATGATCTCCCGCGACGGCCTCGACCCGGATGCCGTGGTCGTCGGCAAGAGCATCGGCGGGGGTATTCCCGCGGGGGCATACGGCATGACGGAGTCGTTCGCGGCTCTCGTGCGATCCAGCCTCGAGCTCGAGGACATCGACGTCGGGGGAGTGGGAGGGACGCTCGCCGGCAACGCGGTCTCGCTCGCGGGCATCCGCGCAACCCTCGCCGAGGTGCTCACGCCCGCGGCATTCGCGAGGATGACCGCTCGCTGCACCGAGTGGACAGCGGGAGTGCAGGCGGCCCTCGATGAGTTCGACGTGCCGTGGCAGGTCACGCAACTCGGCGCGCGTGCGGAGTACAGCTTCCGTTCGACCCCGCCCCGTGATGGCGCGGAGGCCGCAGCCGCGGACGATTTCGAGCTGCAGCAGTACCTGCACCTGTTTGCGCTCAACCGCGGCATCCTCATAACGCCGTTCCACAACATGGCGCTCATGTCGCCCGCGACGAGCGCGGCCGATGTCGAGCGCCACACCGTGGTCTTCCGCGAGGCGGTAGTCAGCCTCTTCGGTTAGCGGGCTGTCGCCGGTAATCGCACCAAAGGCTGAACCGACTTCGCAGGCTCAGTCGGCGCTGGCGTCGCAGGATCGCTCCGCGCTCCTCATAGCTCCAGCGCGCCAAGAGGCCCACCACGCCCCCGCCTTCGGCGCGATTACCGGCGACCTACGCAGACCTCTGATAAGCGCGAAAGGCGAGGGTGGCGAGCGCGGTCATCACGACCACGAGCGCGGCGAGCAGCCCCAGGTCGCCCCAGATCGCGGCCCAGTCCGGGGAGTGCTGTAGTGCCTCGCGCCCCGCCGCCACGGCCCACTCGAACGGGTTGAACCGCGCGACATCTCGCACCCATTCCGGAGAGAGTGTCGTGTCCATGATCGCCGAGCTCAGGAACATGAGCGGGAAGGAGATGAGCTGCGAGATGCCGATGAGCGCGGTCTGCTGCCGGGCGAGCAGGGCGATCGCATTCGAGAACGCCGCAAAGACGAAGGTGAGCAGCACCGCGGCCAGCAGCAGCACCAGGATGCCGACGATACCGCCCGCGAACCGCGCCCCCGTGAGCCAGGCCACGCCGAGCACCACGAGAGTCTGCAGGATCGTGAGCACGGCCTGATAGAGCATCGAGGAGACGATGAGCCCGCCGCGACTCGTGGGTGACGTGAGGAACCTGTCCATGACGCCGCGATCCATGTCCTCGATATAGCTGGTGCCCGCCCAGGCTGCCCCGAACAGGGCCATCATCATGACGATGCCTGGCGTGAGGAAGACCGTGTAGTCGCTGCCGCCGCTGAAGCCGGGGATATTCACGACCGAGGCGAAGAGCTGCCCGAACAGGAGGAGCCAGATGATGGGCTGGACGAGGTTCATGACGAGAAAGGCGGGCATCCTCATGAATGCTCGCAGTTGGCGGGTGGTGAGGATGGCGGTGTGGGTGATGGGGTTGTAGCCGAGTGTGGTGCTCATGATGCGTTCTCCTGGGTGTGTGCGAATGCGTGTCCGGTGTGCCGGAGGTAGACGTCGTCGAGGCTTGGCCTCGCGACGGTGGCGGATGCGACCTTCAGCGAATCCGCATCGAGCGCGGCGAGAACCGTCGGCAGCGCGACGGAACCGATGTTCGCCCTGGCTCGCAGGGTGTGCCCCTCTGCCATTACCTCGCTCAGCCCCTGGACGCGGGAGATGGCCTGCAGGGCCAGGCCGGGGTCTGTGCCCGCGGCGAGTTCGATGACAACCGCATCGCCATGCAGGCCGTTCTTCAGTTCCTCCGGGGTGCCGTGCGCGACGACCCGACCGTGGTCGACGATCGCGAGGCGGCTCGCGAGGTGATCCGCCTCATCGAGATAGTGGGTGGTGAGCAGAACGGTCATCTGCTCCGCCCTGGCCATGGTCGCAAGCTCCGCCCACATCTCGGTGCGCGCCTCGGGGTCGAGACCAGTGGTCGGCTCGTCGAGAAAGAGAACCTGGGGGCGGTGCATGATCCCGATGGCCACGTCGAGCTTTCGGGCCATTCCGCCGGAGTAGGTCTTGACCTGGCGGCCGGCCGCGTCCGCGAGTGAGAAGCGGTCGAGCAACTCGGTGGCGCGCGCCTTCGCGGCTCTCGCGGGCATCCCCTGCAGCCGCCCCGCGAGCACGAGGTTCTCCCGCCCCGTGTCCGTCGGATCGGACACCTGTTTCTGGGCGACGAAACCGATCGCCCGCCGCACGCGCTCCGGATGCCGCGCGACATCGATTCCGGCGACGGTAGCCGTTCCGGAGTCGGCCGTGGTCAGCGTTGCGAGAATCTTGACGGTAGTGGATTTGCCCGCGCCGTTCGGGCCGAGCAGGCCGAATATGGTGCCTGCTTCCGCCTCGAAACTGAGGCCGTCGAGCGCGGCGAGCCTGGGCTTGCCGCGGCCGCCCGGGTAGCTCTTGGTGAGGTCATTCGCCTGCAGGGTAGGCGGGTTCGAGTGATGTGCCACGATGGGCTCCTTGGGGTTGGAGCCTCGCGCGCGCGAAGTCTGCGCGACCGGTGCAGCCTCGGACCATATGCTGGCTTCGAGACTCCTGGTGGCTGTTGACGCAGATCCCGCGTGCGGGAGACCGGGGTTTCGGTGGCTCGGATGTTCCAGCATCCGGGCCACACTCTTGTGGGGTAAGAGGTGGGCTCAATGATCCTTTCGCGTGGTGTCATCGCGGGACGGGAAGAGCATCCTCGCGAGGGTGAGGAAGAAGACGGCGAATCCGGCGAGAAGCGCCAGCCATGACCAGGTGAATCCGACCGTGGCACTGAGCACCGCGAAGACGGCGAAGGCGATCAGCCAGATGACCACGGTGTAGATGCCGAACCGCGCCGCCGCGACCGGATCCTGGGTGAAGCGGTCTTCGACCTGGTATGCACGTGCGGCCGTGCGAACCCATGCCTTCTTGCGATTCGTCTGGGTCGCACCGAGGAGCGCGAACAGCACGATCGCTGCGACCACACCGATCGCCGCGAAGACGGTCATCCACGGGGGAAGCGCGCCCAGCGCGACCAGGCCCGCGAACTCGAGGCCGTAGACGGCGAGCAGGGATGCGAAGAAGTAGCCTCCTGCGCGCGTGGAGGGCATCGGGTGATTCGTCGTCGTCTCATGCGCGAGCGAGTCGCCCACGATCCAACCGGTGCCGCCCGCGACGATTCCGGCCAGGCCGATGACCGCGCCGATCGGCAACGGAAGCACGCCCGAGGCACTGAGGATCACGAGCAGGAGGCCGACGACGATGGCGAGCGCCGCGATGACGATGCCGACGACAAAGGCGGGCTGCGGGCGCACCCGATAGACGAGATATGGATTCGATGTGGAGCGTGACGTGGCCGTGCTCGTCTCGCTGGCATCGAGTTGTTCGACGAGCTCGTGAATATCGCCGAGTTCGTCGATCGCCATCGCCGCAGCTGCGCCCTGGTCCACTCCTCCGGCCGTGAGCTCATCCACTCTGGCAGCAAGATTGCCGCGAATCTCTTCCTTGAGGTCCTGCACCTCCGGCGTCATCTCGATCCCCGCGAAGGCGTCGTCGAGGTATCGATGGATGTTTGAGTTGTCTGTCGCGTTCATTCCGTGCTGCCTTTCAGGTTCAGGAGGGAGTTGATGATGCGTTGGGTGGCCGTCCAGTCGCGTACATTCCGGGCATACACGGCACGGCCGGCGTCGGTGATGCGGTAGTACTTGCGCCGGCCGCCCTGCGTCTCGTCGCCCCAGTACGCCTCCACGAGCCCGTCCTTGGCGAGGCGGCGGAAGGTGGCATAGAGCGTCGCTTCCTTGATCTCGTATTCGCCGCCGGTCGCATCCCTGATCGTCTTGTAGATCTCGAATCCGTACTGGTCGCCTGTGCGCAGCACCCCGAGCACAATCGTGTCGGTGTGACCGCGCAGCAGGTCGGAGGCGAACGCCTCGGACTGCCGCGCGCTCGACGCGCCGGCGTCTGAGTTCACTGTCATGCCAAGTACTGTATCAGACACACTACCATCCCACAACAACATTTGTAGCCCGAAACTGGTACCTCGCGACGAGAGGGGTGGCCGCGGCTAGGGGAGGATGTCGTCGGCGAGGCGCAGCTTGCCGACGGGAACGCCGCCGCCGAGCACGGGTTCGGTGACCTCGGTGGCGACGCGCTCGGCAAGGGTGGCATCGACGGCGCCGACCGACGCGAGGATGCCGAGGGCCGCGAGGAAGACGGCTCGTCGACCGCCGTCGAGCATCTTGACCGCCACGGCGGTGCCGTCCGGGGCGCCGAGCACCATCACGCCCTCCGCGCCCTCCTTGGCGAACAGCCCGAGCCGTTCGACTATGACGGTGCCGGGCTCGTCCGGTCCGTCGATCGCCCAGGGGTTGGCGAGCACGGCGGCAACGAGCCGCGCCGCGGGGCCGGTCGGATCGTTTGCGGGTGAGGCGGCGACGCGGGAGATGGCCGTGGCGAGACCGCGGAGGGTGACCGCGAACAGGGGAGCGCCGCATCCGTCGACCCCGGTGTGGGCGACGTCCGTGCCGGCAAACTCCTCGACGGTCTCGCGCACCAGCCGCTGCAGCGGGTGTGCGGGGTCGAGATAGCTCTCGATCGGCCAGCCATTCTGCACGCAGGCCGCGAGGAACGCCGCGTGCTTACCCGAGCAGTTCATCGCAGTCCTGCGCTTACCGAGCCCGGCCGCGCGGGCCTCGAACGCGGAATCCCGATCGCCTGGCCAGTCGGCCGGGCACTGCAGGGCGCTCTCATAGAGCCCGGCCGAGGTGAGGATCTCGCGCACGACCGCGAGGTGTCGCTCCGTACCCGTGTGGCTCGCCATGGCCAGCGCGAGTCTCTCGCCCTTGAGGTGCAGCCCCGCGCGCTGTACCGCAATCGCCTGGAACGGCTTGAGTGACGAGCGCGGGTAGACCACGGCATCCGGGTTGCCGAAGGCGCGCAGCAGCGACCCATCCGGAGCAATGACGGCGGCGGCTCCGAGGTGCCGGGATTCGACCAGGCCGGAACGTTCGAGCACGGCGAGTTCGACGGAGCCGGCGGCATCAAGCAGGGGAAGAGTGGTGTTCATGGTGAGACGACCATACCGCCGGGGTAGCGTGGACTCATGAACCTCGAGCATCACTACTCCATCGAACTCGACTGGACGGGCAATCGGGGCACGGGCACGAGCGACTATCGCGCGTACGGCCGCGACCATGTGCTCTCGGCCGGCGGCAAGCTGCACGAGATCGCAGGCTCGAGCGACCGCACCTTCCACGGTGACGCGGAGCGCTGGAACCCCGAGGAGATGCTGCTCGGTGCGCTCAGCCAGTGTCACCTGCTGAGCTACCTGCACGTCGCCTCGAGCCACGGCGTCGTCGTCACTGCCTACACCGACAGCCCGGTGGGCACGATGACGCAGACTCCGGATGGCGGCGGCCGCTTCACAGGGGTCACCCTTCGGCCGGTCGTCACCGTGCAGTCTGTGGCCATGGTAGATGCGGCCATGGCCGCGCACCACGAGGCGAGCCTCAAGTGCTTCATCGCTGCATCGGTGAACTTTCCGGTGCTGCACGAGCCGGAGATCCGCGTGGAGCCCGCTGCGGCCTGAGCCTCAGGCGGGCAGCCAGCCGTTCTCCTCGGCGATCGTCACGGCATCCGCGCGGTTGCGTGCGTTGGTCTTGCCGATGGCGCTCGACAGGTAATTGCGTACGGTGCCCTCCGAGAGGTGCAGGCTGCGCGCGATGTCGGCGATCGAGCCGCGAGCCCTCGCGGCACTCAGCACGTCCGTCTCGCGCTCGGTGAGCGGTGAGTCTCCGCTCGTGAGCGTCTCTGCGGCGAGCAACGGGTCGACGACCCTGAGGCCGGAGGCGACCCTGCGCACCGCGTCTGCCAACTGGCGCGCAGGGGTGTCCTTCACGACGAATCCGCTCGCTCCCGCCTGCATGGCGCGGCGCAGGTAGCCGGGGCGACCAAAGGTCGTGACCATGAGGACCTGGCAGGCGGGCAGGGCCTTCTTGAGCAGCGCCGCGGCGGCGATCCCGTCGAGACCGGGCATGTCGACGTCGAGCAGGGCGACATCGGGCGTCGATTCGAGCGCGGCACCGACGACCTCGTCTCCACGCCCAACCTCCGCGATGACCTCGATGTCACGTTCGAGGCCGAGCAGGGCTGCAAGCGCCCCGCGAACGAGCGCCTGGTCGTCGGCGATGAGCAGGCGGATCACAGCGACACCCGCAGGGAGAAGCCGCCGGAGGGGGAGCGGCCCACCGTCAATCGCGCGCCGACGGGAGCGAGGCGTTCGCGGAGCCCGGGCAGCCCGTTTCCGCCCCTCGAGGCCTCGGTCGGGCCGCGACCGTCATCCCGCACCTCGACGAAGGACTCGCCGAGGAGCACCTCGCACACGCTCGCACTGGAGTGCCGCACGACGTTCGTGACGCCCTCCCGCACCACCCAGCCGAAGAGTTCGCGAAACTGTGCGGGCACGACGTCGACGCTCCCGGGCAGCTCTGCGCGGATGCCCGCAGCTTCGAGCGCGGATCGAGCGCTCGTGAGCTCAGTGGCCAGGCTCACACCGCGGTAGCCTGCGACGGTGGACCGCACGTCGGCGAGGGCGCCCCTCGCGAGTTCCTCCACCTCCGCAATCTCCCTTCTCGCCCGCGCCGGGTCGGATTCGACCAACGCTCCGGCGAGTTCGGCCTTCACGGTGATGACGGTGAGCGAGTGGCCAAGGATGTCGTGCATGTCTCGGCTGACCCTCGTGCGTTCCTGCTCGACCGCGAGCCTGGCCAGCTCGTGCTGGGTGGCTCGCAGCTGGATCACGCTCTGGATCTGCCGGGAGAACGCCGCCATCATGAGCGAGATCGAGGCGATGACCGCGGGCACCGCGAAGAGAGCGTCGCCTGAGACCCCCTCGCGCAGTTCGAAGACCAGGGCGAGGAGCGCAAGCACGGCCACATAGCCGAGAACCCAGCGCAGGCGCACCGTGCTCATCGCTGCTGCGACGCCGACGTAGGTCCAGAGCGTGTACACGCCCCAGTCGAGCCACGGCAGAAGCGCGAACGACAGTGCCCACAGCGCCGTCGGCGGCAGAAGCCTGAACCGTGCGGGAAGCATCCAGTTGAGCGGTGGGATGACCGCAAAGGCCAGGCCGAAGAGCGTGAGCAGGGTGATGATCGCCACTCGATCGCCGGCCGCGGGGAACTGGCCGACGGCCTCGAAGCCCGCGTTCACGAGCCAGGTCAGGCTGATGAGCGCACCGAAGTACCAGCGGCGGGCCCCGCGCCGAGCCACTCCCCGCCAGAGGCTGGTCGGGGCCGGATCGTTGTCCCACGCGCGCGTCACGCTGTCGATAGTAACGGCACCATCGGCCTGAACCCCCGTCGAAGCGGGGGCCCAGGCCGGATGCGTTGCGATGGTGCTCACACCCTCTTGGTGTCGCGGCGGAACATGAGTGCCGCCCCTGCGCTGAACAGGATCAGCCACGCCACGACGTTGACGATCGCTGCCCATTCGACCGTTCCGCCGAGCAGTGGCAGTCGCGCGATCTCGCCGAGTCCGTAGACCGGAGTCCACTTGGCCAGGTCCTGCACGAGTTGCGGGAACTGGCTGAGCGGGGTGAACAGGCCGCCGAACAGCGCGAGAATGGCGAGGATGGGACCCAGGAACTGCATGACGTTTTCCGAGGGCACCGTGTATCCCATGAACAGGCCGAGCGCGGTGAACACGAGAGACCCGAGCCAGGCGGCGAGTCCGGAGAGGATCCAGACATCCAGCGGCATGTGAACCCCGGCGATCGCACCGGCCACGAAGGTGGCGACGACGGCGAGGAGTCCCAGCGCGAGGGTTGCAACGACCTTGAGAGCGATGTACGCCACGGGGTTCACCGGGGTGAGCCGCAGCTGCCTGCTCCAACCGGTGGCGCGTTCGACAGCAACGGCACCGCCCCCGGCGGTCGAGGTGACCATGGCTCCGTAGACCGCCATCGAGATAAGGATGTAGGCCGCGACGGACAGCCCGCCCTTGCTGACCGGTACACCCGTGAGCGAGGTGTTCTTCAGCGGCAGGCCGACGATCAGGAACAGGGCGATGGGCATGACGACCGTGAACACGAGCGTCCTGCGGTTGCGGAGACTGCGTCGCAACTCGATGAGCAGGAAGGTGAGGTTGAATCCGCCGAACGGCGGAACCTTGCGTGCGAGACGGGATGCCGTGCTGGCGATGGGGGGAGTGATCGTGGTCATGGTCAGTTGCCCTTTCCAGTGGTGACGGATGCCGAGTCGTCATCCGAGGTGAGTGCGAGGAACGCGTCCTCGAGGTTGTGTGAGGTGATCTCCAGATCGTGCGCGTCGGTGTTGTCAAGCAGGTAGCGGGCCACGGCATCCGAGTCCTTGGTGTTCACGAGCACGGAGTCGGAGTGCGCTTCGACGGAGTCGACACCGTCGATGGCAGCAAGTGCCGCCTGGTCGAGATTGCTGACGGATGCGCGCACCGTGCGCCCGGCCGCGAGGTTCTTGATCTCCGCGGCGCTTCCGTCCGCGACGATCTCGCCGCGTCGCACGAGCACGATGCGGTCGGCATAGGCGTCCGCTTCGTCGAGGTAGTGGGTGGCGAAGATCACGGTGCGGCCGGAGCGGGCGTCCTCCCTGATGGCGGACCAGAAGTCGCGGCGGCCCTCGACATCCATCCCCGTCGTCGGCTCGTCGAGAATGAGCAGGCCGGGGTCGGAGAGCAGGGCCATCGCGAAGCGGAGGCGCTGCTGCTGGCCGCCGGAGCACTTCTTGACCATCCGGTCGCCGATGTCGAGGATGCCGGCGCGCGTGAGCGCCTCGTCGACCGGCCGTGGGCCAGCGAAGAGGCTTGCCGTGAGCTGCACGGTCTCCCGTACTGTCACGTCCCCCAGGAGTCCGCCGGTCTGCATGACGGCGGAGACGAGGCCGTGGGCGATGGCGCTGCGCGGGCTCTGGCCGTAGATGCTCACGGTTCCGGCATCCGGCCTCGTGAGTCCGAGCAGCATGTCGATCGTCGTGGTCTTGCCCGCGCCGTTCGGGCCGAGGAAGGCGATGATCTCGCCCGGCTGCACTTCGAGGTCGATGCCGTTCACGGCGCGAACCCTGCCGAAGTTCTTGGTGAGTCCACGGGCCGAGACTGCCAGCGTTGCGGCATCTGTCGGCCCGCCGGCGGCGCTCGGATGAACCAGGGTGCTGAGGGGTGTGTTTGTCATGTAACAACGATCGAACGCAGAGGGCCTTCGACCAGCACACGGACGTCACGGCCTGCTCGTGACGTTTGTCATGTTTTCGCTTGCGGGGATTAGGCTCGTACAGCTTGTGCATAGACGAATCGTGCACACTTGTTCCGGCCCAGTGCCATTCCGTCGATCTTCTTCGTCCAGAAAGCAGTTTTGTGTCACAGTCACGATCGTTGCCCAAGGTCCTGAGCGCGGTTGCCGCGCTCGGTCTTCTCGTCTCCCTCGTGGGCTGTTCCGGCGGCGGAAGCACCTCCGCCTCCGGGTGTACCCCAACTGCGGCGGGAGACGCGAGCGCCCAGGTGAAGGTGAGCGGCAAGGTCGGTACAGAGCCGAAGGTCACGATCCCGAAGAAGCTCACGAGCAAGACCACGGAGCGCACGGTCGAGATCGAGGGCAAGGGCAGGGCGGCGCTTCCCAACAGCTCAGTCGACATCGACTACGCCGTATATAACACCACCAACGGCAAGAAGATCGACTCCACCAAATACGGTGCGGGTGGAACGGCCATCACCCTCGACAAGGGCAACCTGCTGCCCGGGCTCTACAAGGCCATCCACTGCGCGACGCCCGGTTCCCGTGTTGTCGCGGTGATCCCGCCGAGCGACGGCTTCGGGCAGGCCGGATCGTCGAGCCTCGGCATCACGGCAACGGACTCCATCGTGTTCGTCATCGACGTGCTCAAGACCTCCGCGCCCGTGAAGGTGCTGAAGAAGGCCGATGGCACGCCGCAGGATCCCAAGCCCGGATTCCCGACCGTGAAGCTCGCATCCACCGGCGAGCCAACGATCACGATGCCGAAGGCGGACCCGCCGACCGACCTGCAGATCGAGGTGCTCAAGAAGGGCACCGGCAGCGTCGTCAAGGATGGCGCGACCGTGACCGTCCACTACGTCGGTGCGATCTGGGCGACCGGCAAGGTCTTCGACTCCAGTTGGACCAGGGGAACGCCGGCGACCTTCTCGACCTCAGGGGTCGTCTCGGGCTTCGGCAAGGCCATGATCGGGCAGACCGTTGGTTCCCAGGTGCTTGCGGTCATCCCGCCATCGGAGGGCTACGGTTCCCAGGGCGACGGCTCGGGAACCATCACGGGCACGGACACGATGGTGTTCGTCATCGACATCCTCGCCGTTCACTGACTGACGGGTGTACTCGCGGCCGCCTCACGGTGGCCGCGAGGCGCTAGAGAGCGCCCTCGTCCGCGGCCTGTGCCGTGGCGTCGCCTGCCGGCCGCGGGTGGCGTGGCCCGCTTCTCGGGTCGTGCAGGAGTGCCGTGAGCGCGAGCGCGATGAGCGGCAGCGCGATCAGGATGCTGAGCACCGGCTGCAGCCCGATCGAGTCAGCAATCGTGCCGAGAATCGGCGTGAACAGGCCACCCACCGACACGGCGAGTCCGACGGTCACGCCGCTGGCCGTGCCGATCCTGTGGGGGAGATAGTCCTGGCCGAGGATGACGAATACCGCGAACGGAATGAAGATGGCAACCCCCGTGATTGCCGCGAACACCATCGCGAATGGCCAGCTCGGTGACAGCACGATGCCCGCCATGGCCGGGGCGGTGAGGGCGAAGCCGACCCGGATGCTGACGAGGCGTCCCCAGCGATCGGCCAGCCATCCTCCGGTGAGGGTTCCCACTGCGCCGCCGACGAGGAACACGGTCAGCGCCGCACCGCCCTCAGCCTTGTTCGCGTGCAGGTCGTGGATGAAATACAGCGCGATGAAGGAGGTGAGCCCGAAGAAGACGATCGAGCGCACGATCACGACCGCGGTCAGGCGCAGGAACGCGGGCCAGTCGTCGACGCCCGTCGCCACCGACGGGCGCTTCGTAGTCGCGACTCTGCCATCGAGAACCCGCCGGAGCTTGAAAATCAGAACCGTGGCCATGACCACGGCAGGCACAACGAGGATCACCGTGCCGTGCAACCCCGTGAGCAGCAGCAGCGGGGTGGCGATGAGGGAGCCGAGCGCGAAACCGACGTTGCCGCCGAGCGCGAAGATGCTCATAGCCCGGTTGCTGTCCCCGGAGGCCTGGCGGGCCGCACGCGCGGCCTCGGGGTGGAAGGCCGCGATGCCGAGTCCGGAGAGCGCGATCAGCAACCAGGTGACGAGGTAGCTCAGCGAGAGTCCGCTCAGCCCGACTCCGATCGCGGCCGTGAGCATCCCGGCCGGAATCATCCAGCGTCTGGTCTTCCTGTCGCCGAGCCAGCCGAACGCTGGCTGCGCTACGGAGGAGAGCACGGTCGCCGCGAGCGTCAGGCCGGCCACGGCGGCATAGCTGTAGCCGCGCTCGGCAACGAGAAAGGGGAGCAGCGCCGGCACGACTCCCTGGTAGATGTCATCGGACAGGTGCGCAGAGGCCATCATGGCGACACCGCGGCGGTTGACCGGGAGACCATTCATTTTCTTCAGTGTATTCCCGGGATATCGACATCCGGCGGGCGTGCGCGCCTCAGCGACCGAGTAGCTTGTACAGGTTCCGGCGGTCCCTCTTGGTCGGTCGTCCGGCGCCCCGGTCTCGCTGCGCGACGATCACGACTTCCTCCTTCGGTGGTGGTGGGGGAGTGAGGTCGTCGAGACATTCCGCGGCGACGACCGCGCCGACGCGCTTGACGACGAGACGCTTCACTCGCACGATGCGCTCCTGGCCGTCGCCGCGCATCCGGATCTCATCGTCGGGGTGCACGGACTGTGCCGCCTTGACCCGTTCGCCATTCACGCGGACGTGCCCAGCGCGGCAGGCGGCGGTGGCTGCGGAGCGGGTCTTGTAGAGTCGCACGGCCCAGAGCCAGGCGTCGACGCGCGCCGTGCTGATCGCTGGGCTGGCCTGGGGCATGACCCCAGCGTACGAGCGGCTGAAGGATCTGTCAGCGTGTCCGACTAGTTTGTACGCTATGCGTCGCGTCATAGTGCTGGGGTCAACCGGGTCCATCGGAGTGCAGGCACTGGAGGTGATCGCGGCCCATCGCGACCGATTCGAGGTCGTCGGCCTCGGCGCCGGCCGCAACAGGGCGCTTCTCGACATGCAGGCGCGGGAGTTCGGGGTGCAGAACACCTCGCTCGGCGCTGCGGAGGCCGAGCAGCTTGTGAGCACGGTCGAGGCGGATGTCGTGCTCAATGGCATCACCGGCTCGGTTGGTCTCGGGCCGACCCTCGCCACGCTCCGGACGGGGACGACGCTCGCGCTCGCCAACAAGGAGAGCCTCATAGTCGGCGGCGACCTCGTGAAGGCCGCGGCGAAGCCCGGCCAGATCGTGCCGGTCGACTCTGAGCACTCCGCGATCGCCCAGGCGCTCCTGGCCGGCACGAAACCGGAGGTGCGCAGACTCGTGCTCACGGCATCCGGTGGTCCATTCCGAGGGCGAAGTCGTGAATCACTGAAGGCGGTCACGCCCGCGGAGGCACTCGCGCATCCCACCTGGGACATGGGGCTCGTGGTGACGACGAACTCGGCCACGCTCGTGAACAAGGGGCTCGAGATCATCGAGGCGCACCTCCTGTTCGACGTGCCATACGACAACATTGCGGTCACCGTGCACCCGCAGTCGATCGTGCACTCGATGGTCGAGTTCGTCGACGGATCCACGATCGCGCAGTGCTCTCCTCCGAACATGCGACTACCTATCTCGCTCGGGCTCGGGTGGCCTGAACGCGTGGCCGGCGTGGGCATCCCGCTCGACTGGAGCGTTGCGAGCAAGTGGAGCTTCGAGCCGCTCGACGACGAGGCCTTTCCCGCCGTCGAACTCGCCAAGGCTGTGGGTCGCTCCGGTGGCACCTGGCCCGCGGTCTTCAATGCGGCGAACGAGCAGGCCGTGCTCGCCTTCCACGCCGGGCGTATCGGCTACCTCGACATCGTCGACACAATTTCGTCAGTGCTCGACCGGCACACGCCACAGGAGCCGGTACTCAGTCTGGAGGGGGTGCTCACGGCGGAGATCTGGGCCCGGGCCGCGGCAGACTCCGCCATTGGTGCGGCCTGACCTCAGCCCTTGCCCTTTCCCTTGTTCTTTCCCGGGGGCTTCTGCTTCTGCTCTTGTTGCTGTTGAAGCAATTCTTGCTGCTGCGCGGCGATGGCGGCCTCCAGGTCCCCGCGCACGAGCGTGACCGCCGCACTGATGCTGTTGTACCGATCCCGGCCGAGGGTTCCGCGGGCAAGTCGATCCTTCAAGCTGACGGTGAGCTCATCCAACTGCCTCATCGCTGCCGTGTAATCGCCGGTGGCAGAGCTTCGGGTCACGGCGAGGACTTCGGACTGCAGGTTCGCGGCTGTCTTTGCAGGATAGGGGTCCGGGTGGCCGGAGCAGCCTGACAACATCAGGCTGCCCACCAGCGCCCAGACGGCCAGGAATGCTAACGCCACGAACGATGGCAGACGGCGGCTCATGGTTTCACCGTCGTCTGCAATTGCCGAAGATGCACTCCCAGTTGACCGCCGACAGGCGGATAGCTGACCTGGGCTGGTTCGGACGGTGGGCTGGAGCCTTGCGAGGCTGCGACGGTTGCCCAAGTGCCGAACCCAAGGATGAGTGCCAGGATCGCGAGCACGCTCACAATCGCGACGCGTCGACTTGGGCGCTGTCGGCGCAGGGTCATCGGCGGCGAACCCGAGGGTAGCGAAGGCGCGGCAGGCGTGCGTCGCAGCCGCGGTTCAACGTCACTCTGCGCTCCCAACACGACCGTCGGCAAGTCGCTCGCGGAGGAGCGAGTCTGGGTAGCCGGGTATTTGAGGGTCACCGCGAGTTGCTCGGGGTTCTCGTTGAGCGGAGCGGCAGCCGCAGTCAGTGCGAGGTCACGCAGTGCGATGGCCGCGCTCGCCGCTGTGATTCGTTCCGCGGGATCGCGGAGCGTCATCACCTTTAAGAGCTTGTGCCACGCCTCGCCGAACTGCAGAGGTATTTCCGGGTCGCGAGCCAGGCGCGCGGAGACCGATTCGAGTGCCGAGCCCGGAAAACATCTTTCGCCAGTGAGGCACTCGACTAGTACGAGGCCGAGCGAGTACACATCTGTCGCGGGTGAGAGTGTCCCTCCGACGGCCTGCTCCGGACTCAGATAGTTCGCAGTCCCCAGTACTGAGCCGGTGGCAGTCAGGCGCGTGCCGTCGACAATGCGCGCGATCCCAAAATCTGCGAGCATCGCCCGCGGCCCGGTCGCTTCGCTTTCGCGATCCGGGAGGAGGATGTTGGCAGGTTTGACGTCACGGTGTACGACGCTGTGCGAATGGACGTATGCGAGGGCCTCGGCAACATCGGCTCCCAACATCGCCACAGTGCGTGGATCGAGAACCCCCCGAAGGAGCCGTTGACGAAGATCGGTGCCGTGCACGTATTGCATCACAATGAGCGATTGGCCAGTTCCACCATCCGCGTTGTCGGTGACGGCATCGAAAAGCGTTACCAGCGCAAAATGGTTGAGTCTGGCGATGAGGCGAATTTCTTCGTCCTGGCGGCGAAGATCTTCCGCGTCGGCGAGGGAGGCGTTGAAGACCTTGAGGGCGACAGTGCGACCGAGCGCTTCGTCGCGTGCCCTATAGACCATGGCCATTCCGCCATGGCCGATCAGGGCTTCGACTCGGTAGCGTCCCGCCAGCAGTGTGCCGACCTCGCTACCGACATCCGCACCTTCCCCCGCGATGTCATTCGTCATCAGGGTGAATTCTACCCGGCGCGATTGCGCGCTTCCGAGTCAAGCCTCGCACTGTCTGTCCTGCGCGAGCGAAAGTGGCCGTGTAGACCGCGCTAGGCTCTCCCCCAGCCTTTGTCGCGTACGCTTTCGACGTGGAAACCGTGCTCCTCTACATTCTCGGCATCGTCATTGTCGCGATCGGCTTCGTCGTCTCGATCGGACTGCACGAGCTCGGCCACCTGAGCTTCGCCAAGCTGTTCAAGGTGCGGGTCGGCCAGTACATGATCGGCTTCGGCCCGACCCTGTTCTCGCGCACGAAGGGCGAGACCGAATACGGCATCAAGGCGATTCCGCTCGGCGGCTACATTTCGATGGCCGGCATGTATCCGCCAGCGCACCCGGGCGAGAAGGCGCGGATGTCTGGCACAGACACCTTCGCCGTGCAGGGCGATGGCCAGGAGGGCTCCGGCGGGAACGCGCGCACCGGCATGATGCAGACGCTCGTCCAGGATGCCCGCACGGCGAGCGAAGAGGCCGTGCCGATCGACGACGAGAAGCGCTCGTTCTACCTGCTTCCGATCTGGAAGCGCATCGTCATCATGCTCGCGGGGCCGTTCATGAACCTGGTCATCGCGGTCGTGCTGTTCGCTGTCGTGCTGTGCGGCTTCGGCATCCAGTCCGTGAGCACGACCCTCGGCAGCGTCTCCACCTGCCTCGTGCCCGCGACCTCCAACTCGCAGAAGTGCACCTCAGGGGACGCGGAGGCGCCAGCCGCCGCAGCCGGGATCAAGCCGGGCGACACCATCGTCAGCATCGACGGCACGCCGATCGACAGTTGGACGCAGGTCTCGTCGATGATCCAGAAGTCGCCGAACACGGCGCTGACCGTTGTCGTGAAGCGCGATGGCACAGAGAAGACGCTCACCGCGACGCCTCAGCCGACCGAGCGCTACCGCTACGCCGCCGACGGTACGACGGTGCTGAAGGACGCGGACGGCAAGGCGCTCACCGAGACCGTGGGGATGCTCGGGGTCACGGCCGCCATGGAACTGAAGCAGCAGCCGATCACCTCCGTACTGCCCGCCGTGGGCAACAACATCGCGAGGGTCACCCAGGTCATCGTGCATCTTCCGCAGCGCATGGTCGACGTGGCGAAGGCCGCGTTCGGCCCGGGGAAGCGCGATCCGAACGGACCGGTGAGCGTCGTCGGAATCGGCCGCATGGCCGGGGAGATCACGAGCATCAACACGGTGCCGTTCGTCGACCGGATGGCGTACCTGGTCGGGCTCGTCGCCTCGGTCAACGTCGCGCTCCTGGTCTTGAACCTCGTGCCCCTGCTGCCTCTCGACGGCGGCCACGTCGCCGGTGCGCTGTGGGAGGGCATCCGTCGCTTCTTCGCGAAGCTTTTCGGGCGCAAGGATCCAGGGCCGGTCGACATCGCGAAGCTCGTGCCGCTCACCCTCACCGTGGTGCTCATCCTCGGTGCCATGAGCGTGCTCCTGATGTACGCGGACATCGTCAAGCCCATCGCGATCCAGTAGCGGTTACCGCGCGCGCCTACACTTGGACGATGCCCGCGATAAACCTCGGAATGCCCGCATCGCCCGAGACCCTCGCCCCTCGCCGCACGTCGCGCCAGATCTCCGTCGGCCGCGTCAAGGTCGGCGGCGACGCACCGGTGAGCGTGCAGTCAATGACGACGACCCAGACCACCGACATCAACGGCACCCTGCAGCAGATCGCCGAGCTCACCGCCACCGGCTGCGACATCGTGCGTGTCGCTGTGCCGCACCAGGATGACGCGGATGCTCTCAAGATCATTGCCGCGAAGAGCCAGATTCCGGTGATCGCCGACATCCACTTCCAGCCGCGCTACGTGTTCACCGCGATCGACGCCGGAGTCGGGGCCGTGCGTGTGAACCCGGGCAACATTCGCAGGTTCGACGACCAGGTGGGTGCCATTGCGACAGCGGCGAAGGCCGCGGGCGTCTCGATCAGGATCGGTGTGAACGCGGGCTCGCTCGAGCCGAGTCTCCTCGAGAAGTACGGCAAGGCCACTCCGGAGGCGCTCGTCGAGAGTGCGGTGTGGGAAGCGAGCCTGTTCGAGGAGCATGACTTCCACGACTTCAAGATCTCGGTCAAGCACAACGACCCGGTGACCATGGTCAAGGCCTACCGCCTGCTCGCCGAGCGCGGAGACTGGCCGCTGCACCTCGGCGTGACCGAGGCCGGGCCAGCCTTCCAGGGCACGATCAAGTCGGCGACGGCCTTCGGCATCCTGCTCTCCGAGGGCATCGGAGACACCATCCGCGTCTCGCTCTCCGCGCCGCCGGTCGAAGAGGTCAAGGTCGGACTGCAGATCCTGCAATCGCTCGGCCTGCGAGAGCGCCGACTCGAGATCGTCTCCTGCCCGAGCTGCGGCCGTGCCCAGGTGGATGTCTACCGGCTCGCCAACGAGGTGACGGATGGCCTCGAGGGCGTCACAGTGCCGCTGCGGGTCGCCGTCATGGGCTGCGTCGTCAACGGACCGGGGGAGGCCCGCGAGGCAGACCTCGGCGTCGCGAGCGGCAACGGCAAGGGGCAGATCTTCGTCAAGGGCCAGGTCATCAAGACCGTGCCGGAGTCGGAGATCGTGGCGACCCTGATCGAAGAGGCGAACCGCCTCGCCGCGGAGATGCCGGCCGGTGCCGTCGGCACTCCCACCGTGGTGTCGGCGTAGCGAGCGGCCGGTTTTTTGACCGCCCGGCCGGAAATGACGCCATTGCGCCCCGGACTGGGGTCACCGGGGGCGGGTTTTGTACCCCATATCGGGGTTCACCCCGCAGTCAACCCAGTTAGAGTCTTACCAGCAAGGGCATTAGCCGGTGAGATGTACCCCATTTGGTGGTATTTCATGGACTTCCCTGCGATGCATCGCGTCCGTCGCTGCCTTTCGGGTAGGCAGCGACGGAGCGCGGCGGGCGGGGAAGACCCGCGGCTCCACACATCGAGCCCCCCTCGAGGGATCCGCGGGTCGCCCCCGGCGGATCGAGGGTGACCGGCCCGATACCCGGCGGATCGGCTGCGGCGCGAAAGCTAGAGTAGCTTTCGTGCCAACACGACTCTCCCAGCTCTTTGTCCGCACCCTTCGTGAGGACCCCGCCGACGCGGAGGTCACCAGCCATCGCCTGCTCGTGCGGGCCGGATACATCCGCCGCCAGAGCGCGGGCATCTTCGCCTGGCTGCCGCTCGGCCTTCGCGTGCGCCGCAGGATCGAGGCGATCATCCGCGAGGAGATGGAGACCGCGGGCGCCCAAGAGGTGCACTTTCCCGCGCTCATGCCACGTGAACCCTATGACGCCACGGGACGCTGGGAGGAATACGGCGACCTGCTGTTCCGCCTCAAGGACCGCAAGGACGCCGACTATCTGCTCGCCCCAACGCACGAAGAGGTCTTCACGCTGCTCGTGAAAGACCTGTACAGCTCGTACAAAGACCTCCCGCTGTCGATCTACCAGATCCAGGACAAGTACCGTGACGAGGCGAGGCCGCGTGCGGGCCTCCTGCGCGGTCGAGAGTTCACCATGAAGGATGCGTATTCCTTCGACTACACGGATGCCGGGCTCGAGACCAGCTACCAGGCCCAGCGAGACGCCTACGAGCGCATCTTCCAGCGCCTCGGCCTCGAGTACGCGATCGTGCAGGCGGACGCGGGCGCGATGGGCGGGTCGCGCAGCGAGGAGTTCCTGCACCCCACCCCCATCGGAGAAGACACCTTCGTGCGGTCGGCCGGCGGCTATGCAGCCAACGTCGAGGCGTTCCACACGGTGGCCCCGGCCGCCCGTTCCTTCGAGAAGCTCACGCCGGCTGAGGTGCTCGACACCCCGGACTCCTCGACCATCGAGGCGCTCGTCGAGGTGGCCAATGCCCGGCACCCCCGTCCGGACGGCCGCGCGTGGACCGCCGCAGACACCCTCAAGAACGTCGTGCTCGCGATCACCCACCTCGACGGCAGTCGCGAACTCGTGGTCGTCGGCCTCCCCGGTGACCGCGAGGTGGATCTCAAGCGCGCAGAGGTCGCCTTCGCGCCCGCCGAGGTCGAAGCCGCAAACGACGCGGACTTCGCAAAGCACGCGAAGTCCGGCAAGGCCGCGCTCATCAAGGGCTACATCGGGCCGTGGTCTGCGGACGGTGCCGTGCTGGGCGAGGAATCGGCCACGGGCATCCGCTATCTCCTCGACCCCAGGGTCTCCGAGGGCTCCGGATGGATCACCGGCGCGAACGAGCACGGCAAGCACGTCTTCGGGCTCGTCGCCGGTCGTGACTTCACGGCCGACGGTGTTGCAGAGGTGGCCGAGGTTCTCGCCGGGGACCCCGCTCCGGATGGCTCAGGCCCAGTCGAACTGGCCCGCGGCATGGAGATCGGGCACGTGTTCCAGCTCGGGCGCAAGTATGCGGAGGTGCTCGGCCTCAAGGTGCTCGACGAGAACGGCAAGCTCGTCACCGTGACCATGGGATCGTACGGCATCGGGGTCACCCGCATCATGGCCGTGATCGCGGAGTCGAACAACGACGAGAAGGGTCTCATCTGGCCCCGCAACGTGAGCCCATTCGACGTGCACGTGATCGCCGCCACGAAGGAGCCCGTGGTCTACGAGGCCGCGGAGTCGCTCATCGCCGAGCTCGAGGCCGCGCGTTTCGACGTGCTCTTCGACGACAGGCTGAAGGTGTCTCCCGGCGTGAAGTTCGGCGACGCCGAGCTTCTCGGAGTGCCGATCATCGTCATCGTGGGCAAGGCCGTCGCAGACGGAACCGTCGAACTGTGGGATCGTCGCACGGGGGAGCGCACACCCGTCGCCATCTCCGAACTCGTTGCCGCCATCCCGGCGGACTAGCCGGGAGCAGGCCGGGCACGAGTGTGTCCAAAGAGTCAGCCGAGCCTCGCGAGGTCGGGTACCGTAGACAGACGGCATTCGCCAGGAGAGTTCGGCGAATGACAAGATACTTGTGAATAGTGGAGGCCCTCAGTGGACATCGATCTGGGCGTGCTGCGGCTCATGGAGCGCGAACGCGAAATCCCCTTTGAGGAACTGGTCGTGATCATCGAGCAGGCGATCCTGACCGCCTACCTCAAGCACACCGACCAGGTGGAGCGCAAGGAAGGTGTCCCGGCCGCGCGCGTGAGCCTGGATCGCAAGACCGGGCACGTGAGCATCTACGTACCGGAGTTCAACGACGACGGCGAGGTCATCGGCGAGGCGGAAGACAGCCCGAGCGACTTCGGCCGCATCGGAGCCTTCGCGGCGAAGCAGGTCATCAACCAGAAGCTGCGCGATATCGCAGACGACCATGTGCTCGGTGAGTTCAAGGGTCGCGAGGGCGACATCGTCGCGGGCATGATCCAGCAGGGTCCGAACCCGCGGATGATCCACGTCGATCTCGGAACCGTCGAGGCGATCCTCCCGCCCGAGGAGCAGGTGCCCGGCGAGGACTACGCGCACGGCTCGCGCATCCGCGTGTACGTGACCTCGGTGAGCAAGGGACTCAAGGGGCCGCAGATCACGGTCTCGCGCACCCACCCGTCGCTCGTGCGCAAGCTGTTCTCGCTCGAGGTGCCGGAGATCGCCAGTGGAGCGGTGGAGATCATCTCCCTCGCCCGCGAGGCCGGCCACCGCACCAAGATCGCCGTGCGCGCCAATGAGCCGGGCGTCAACGCCAAGGGTGCGTGCATCGGTGAGCTCGGCCAGCGCGTGCGCGCGGTAACTGCGGAGCTCAACAACGAGAAGATCGACATCGTCGACTACAGCGAGGATCTCGCCACCTTCGTCGCGAACGCTCTCTCGCCATCGAAGGTCACCTCGGCGTTCGTGATCGACGCCGCGACGAAGGCCGTGCGCGCTCTCGTTCCCGACTACCAGCTGTCGCTCGCGATCGGCAAGGAGGGGCAGAACGCTCGTCTCGCGGCCAAGCTCACGGGCGCACGGATCGACATCCAGCCCGACTCGATTCTGGAGTCCTGAGCCGCTCTGGGTCGAGCCCGGCCTACTCGGCGCGGCGCGGACGGATGCGGCGAAAGCCCGCGGCCAGTGCGCGCCAGCCGATGAGGAAGAGCGCGAGTGTCAGGGCGGCGACGATGATGAACGGGAGCGCGATGCCCGCTCCGCTGATGAAGCGAAGCAGCATCCCGAGCACGAGGGTGGATGCCCACAGCACCACACCGGGAAGCGCGATCCCCAGCGGCGCGCGCCACGCCCGCATGATGAGCCAGCCGATCACGAGGCCGACGAGAAAGGGCCAGGCGGTGCCGAGCGTGCCGAGGAGGGTTATGCCCTCGTCGTGGCTCTGGCGGCCGATGGCCACGAAGACCAGGACCAGAACGACGTCGAGGGCGGCGGACAGGGTCGCGGTCGAGACGGATGCGCGGGGAGCGGTCATGCAGAGAAGTCTAGGTAGGGCAGCATGGAACGTGGGAGTGCCGGAATGTTTCCGTGCAGAAAGAGGTTGCAGTTGGGTGGGTCTAGTATGGAACCCGTAAGAACCTGTCTCGGCTGCCGCAAGCGCGACGACAGATCCTCCCTGCTGAGGGTCGTCGCACGGAACGGCGAGGTGGTTGTGGATCGTTCCGCAACGCTTTCCGGTCGAGGCGCCTGGGTGCATCCCGCCCTCCCTTGCATTGAGACCTCGATCGCCCGCAAGGCTTTCGCTCGTGCGCTGAGAGTGGACGGGCCGCTTCGGGCAGACGGGTTGATTGCACCAGTCGGTGTCTCATCCGAGACACCCGAACGAACAGGCTGATTGAACCATGGACAACTAATGAGCGGCTCGAAATGAGACCCGTCCGTAACTAACGGTCTGCCCCTGTCCGGGTGCAGGCCCAGACAGGAGAATTGTGGCTGCAAAACCACGCGTACACGAAGTCGCTGCCGAACTCGGCATCGACAGCAAAGTGGCCCTGGACAAGCTCAAGGAAATGGGCGAATACGTCAAGGGCCCGTCCTCCAGCATTGAGCCGCCCGTCGCTCGCAAGCTGAAGGCCGCGCTCGCCGCGGCAGGCATCACCGCTCCGGCCAAGCCGGCGGAGAGCGCTGCGCCCAAGGCTGCGGCTCGCCCAGCGCCCGCGCCCGCCGCGAAGCCTGAGGCCAGGACCGAGGCTCCGAGCCCGGCGCCTGCCACCGAGACTCCGGCGGCCAAGGCTCCCGAGGCCCCTGCTGCGGAGAAGCCCGACCCGGGGACCGCGGCTCCCACCGCTCCGGCGACCCCGAGCATCCCGCGCCCCGGTGCGGCTCGCCCTGGCAACAATCCCTACGCGACAACGCAGGGGATGCAGCGCCCGGGTGCTCCTCGCCCTGGCAACAATCCCTACGCGACGACCCAGGGCATGAACACGCGCCCACCGTCGCCCAGCAACATCCCTCGCCCCTCCGCTCCGCGGCCGGGTGCCCCTCGCCCGGGTGGCCCAGGACAGGGTCACCGTCCGGGTGGCTTCGGCCAACGTCCGGCGGGCGCAGGCGGCGGATTCCGTCCGGGTGGCGCAGGTCGTCCAGCCGGTGCCGGTGGCTTCCGCCCCGGTGGTGCTCCCGGATCCAACTTCGGTCCGAACCGTCCTACGGGTGGTGGTGGTCGCGGTCGTGGGCCCGGTGGCGGAACCGCAGGTGCCTTCGGGCGCGGTGGCGGCAAGAGCAAGGCTCGCAAGTCGAAGCGTACGAAGAGGGCTGAATTCGAGCTCAGAGAGGCTCCGTCGCTCGGCGGCGTCAGCGTTCCCCGCGGTGATGGCAAGACCGTCATCCGCATGCGTCGCGGCGCTTCCATCACCGACTTCGCCGACAAGATCGACACGAGCCCCGGCAACCTGGTGACTGTGCTGTTCCACCTCGGGCAGATGGCAACGGCCACCGAGTCCCTTGACGAGGCGACCTTCGAGATCCTGGGCGCAGAGCTCGGATTCAAGATCGAGATGGTCTCTCCCGAGGACGAGGATCGCGAGCTCCTCGCGGGCTTCGACCTCGACCTCGACCAGGAACTCGAAGACGAGACCGACGAAGACCTCGTCGCTCGTCCTCCGGTGGTCACGGTCATGGGTCACGTCGACCATGGAAAGACCAGGCTCCTCGACGCGATCCGCAACGCCAACGTGGTTGCGGGTGAGGCGGGTGGAATCACCCAGCACATCGGTGCGTACCAGGTCATCACCAATCACGAGGGCCACGATCGCGCCATCACCTTCATCGACACCCCGGGTCACGAGGCGTTCACCGCAATGCGTGCCCGTGGTGCACAGGTGACCGACATTGCGATCCTCGTGGTCGCGGCGGACGACGGCATCATGCCGCAGACCGTTGAGGCGCTCAACCACGCCCAGGCGGCGAACGTGCCGATCGTGGTCGCGGTCAACAAGATCGACAAGCCGGATGCCAACCCGGCCAAGGTGCGCCAGCAGCTCACCGAGTTCGGCCTCGTCGCGGAAGAGTACGGCGGGGACACCATGTTCATCGACGTGTCTGCGCTCAACAAGGTCGGCATCCCCGAGCTTCTGGATGCCGTACTGCTGACCGCGGATGCCGGACTCGACATGCGCGCGAACCCTAACAAGGACGCACGCGGCGTGGCCATCGAGGCCAAGCTCGACAAGGGACGTGGCGCGGTCGCAACCGTGCTCATCCAGTCTGGAACGCTCGAGGTCGGGGACCCGATCGTGGCAGGAACGGCCTACGGCCGCGTTCGCGCCATGTTCGACGAGAACGGCGAACCGGTCACGTCCGCGGAGCCGGCGCGCCCGGTCGCGGTGCTCGGACTCACCTCCGTGCCCCGCGCGGGCGACACCTTCCTCGTCACCGACGATGACCGCACCGCCAGGCAGATCGCCGAGAAGCGCGAGGCCGCAGAGCGCAACGCCCTGCTCGCCCGCAGCCGCAAGCGCATTAGCCTCGAGGACTTCACCAAGGCCCTCGAAGACGGCAAAGTCGAGTCGCTCAACCTCATCATCAAGGGTGATGTCTCCGGTGCCGTCGAGGCACTCGAGGAGTCGCTGCTCAAGATCGAGGTCGACGACTCCGTGCAGCTGCGCATCATCCACCGGGGTGTCGGTGCCGTCACGGAGAGCGACATCAACCTCGCTACCGTCGACAACGCCATCATCATCGGATTCAACGTGCGCCCCGACCCGAAGGCCCGCGAGCGCGCCACCCGCGAGGGTGTCGACGTGCGGTTCTACTCGGTCATCTATGCGGCACTCGAAGACGTCGAGAACGCACTCAAGGGCATGCTCAAGCCCGAGTTCGAAGAGGTGCAGTCCGGTGTTGCAGAGATCCGCGAGATCTTCCGCTCCTCCAAGTTCGGAAACGTTGCGGGTGTCATCGTGCGGTCCGGAACGATCACGAGGAACGCGAAGGCGCGCGTCATCCGCGAGGGTGTCGTCGTCGGGGACAACCTCGCGATCGAGTCGCTGCGTCGCTTCAAGGATGACGTCACCGAGGTCCGCACGGACTTCGAAGCCGGTATCGGCCTCGGCAAGTTCAACGACATCCAGGTCGGCGACGAGATCGAGACGATTGAACTCAAGGAGAAGCCGCGGGTGTAATCCGTGGTCGGCGGATGGTGCCGTCCGGCACGGAAAGCGGGGCCCCTACCCCGAGTTTCCTTAGCCGGACGGCACCATCCGCCTCCAGCCGTGATTTCACCCGTACGGTGTACACGGCGAAAGCAGAAGGAGTACAGCAATGGCTGATCCAGCACGTGCCGCCAAGATGGCGGATCGCATCAAGGTGATCGTGGCCAAGACGCTCGAGCGCGGTCTCAAGGATCCGCGGCTCGGTTTCGTCACCATCACCGACGTCCGGGTGACCGGCGATCTGCAGCAAGCCTCCGTCTTCTACACCGTCTACGGCAACGATGAGGAGCGCGCGGATTCCGCGGCGGCACTCAAGTCGGCGACCGGGATGCTGCGCAGTGAAGTCGGCAAGAACATCACGGCGAGGCTCACACCGTCGCTCGAGTTCATCGCGGATGCCGTGCCCGAGAACGCCGCGCTCATCGAAACGCTGCTCGCTGAGGCCCGCACCCGAGACGCCGAGGTCGAAAGCCTCAAGAAGTCCGCGCAGTACGCCGGCGATGAGGACCCCTACGTCAAGCCGCGGGTCATCGCAGACGACGACGAAGAAGACTGACGCCGTCCTGGAGTCGCTAACGTCGGAGATTCGGGGACACGCCGTGTTATCCGGCCGATTCTCGCGGCGTGTCGCATTTCATCCGTCGTTACCGTTCTCGCTGCTCGACCGGCGGAGGTCAGGCACCGACGCCGTCGGTGATCGCGCGCAGGGCCGCCACGTGTCTGGCGAGCGCGTGACGGCCGAGCTCTGTCGCGCTGAGCCAGGTACGCGGGCGCTTGCCAACGTAGCCCTTGCGCACGGCGACGTAGCCGACGGATTCGAGCAGCGACACCTGCTTGCTGAGGACCGAGTCGCTGAGCTCGATGGCGTCGCGCACGACCTTGAACTCCGCATCCTCGACCTTCGCGAGGGTAGCGATGATGCTCAGCCGAACGGGCGAGCTGAGGTGTTCGTCGATCTCGTGCCGCGGATGCGTCGCGTCGACGCTCATCGTGCCTCACCCCGCAGGAGTCCGGCGATGGTGACCGGCGCGGCGGTGAGGATCGCGTACGGCACCCAGAACCACGCGGTGTGCCAGTCTGTCGAGACGGTCAGTGCGACCCCGATGGCATACAGCGCGATGGTCAGGGCGAAGCCGACGCTGTATCGCCGACTCCAGCCGCGGTTCGACGCGCGCCTCACGCGCAGGAACCAGAGGCAGGCGCCGCCGATCCCGACGCCGTAGAGCGCGGTCACGGCGATGACGAGCCAGAGGATGTGGGCCGGGTAGACGTAGACCACCGCGAGCAGGAAGAGTGCGACGGACGCACCGATGACGGCCGCGAAGAAGCCACTGAGGCGACGCGCGGACCGCGAGATGTCGGAGCCATGACCGCCGCCGATGGCCGCAGCCCGAAGCTGATCCTGAAAGTCCTGGCCGTCGCCACGCGCCGTGCTGTCGTTTGTCATGGATGCCTCCCCGTGCTGGTGCGAACGTGTGTCGACCAGTATGGCAAGTACTTTCCAAATTAGCAAGTAAATGAATTACGGCAGCGAGTATCCGCCGTCCACTCGCGTGACGAGGCCGTCGCGCAGCAGGCCAGCCAGTGCCCGCTCGCGTTGCGCGTCATCCGGCCACACGGCGTCGATCTCCTCGGGTGTCACGGGAATGTCGGATGCGCGCAGTTTGGCGACGATGAGCCCGCGCACCTGGCGATCCGAGCCCTCGAACTTCTTCTGCACGGCCGCTCGGGGCCCGAGGTATGCCGGGTAGCCCTCCAGTCGCCAGGCGCACTGCTCGGCGATCGGGCAGTCGTCGCACCGCGGCGCGCGGGCGGTGCAGATCATCGCACCCAGCTCCATGATCGCGGCGCCTGCGAGCCGGGCATCCGCCTCGTCGATCGGCAGGATGGCCTCCATCGCCGCGAGGTCCCGCCTGGTCGACGGCGGACCGGCCTCGCCCTGCCCCTTGATGGCGCGCGCGATCACCCGGCGCACGTTGGTGTCGACCACCGGATGCCGGTCGCCGTATGCAAAGGCGGCAACGGCCCTCGCTGTGTAGTCCCCGACGCCCGGAAGCGCGAGCAGCTCCTCCACCGAGCGCGGGACGACTCCGCCGTGCCGCTCGGTGATCGCGACCGCCGCCGCGTGCAGGTTCAGTGCCCTCCTCGGGTAACCGAGCCGGTGCCAGGCGCGCACGGCCTCGCCGGACGGGACAGCGGCAAGATCTGCGGGCGTCGGCCAGCGCTCGAGCCATTCCTCGAGCCGGGGGATCACGCGCACGACCGGCGTCTGCTGCAGCATCACCTCGCTGACCAGGATGCCCCAGGCGCCGAATCCGGGCCGTCGCCACGGGAGGTCCCGCGCTTCTCGCTGGAACCACTCGCTCACGGCGGGGACGATGCTCACCGCTCAACTCTAGGTTCTCCCGCCACGAGTGCAGCTGTTCCGCCGTCCGGCGCCGCGACGGTCGCCGGAATAGGCTGGAGTCATGGCTAGATGGGCACCGCTGAAGAAAGACCAGATCGAGGCGTTGGCGAAGGAGATCCTGCACAACTACGGTCGGGGTCGAGCGGTCATCGCCATCGACGGCGGCACCCTGGCGGGCACGCGGCAGTTCGCGGATGACCTGGCCGCCACCGTGCGCACCCTCGGCCACGAGGCCTTCCGCGCCTCGATCGACGACTTCCACGCACCCCGCAGCATCCGCGAGCGCAACGGACGACTCTCCCCGGCAGCCCGCTACGAAGACGACTACGACTACTCCCTGCTGCAGCGGGTGCTCCTCGACCCGTTCCGCGCGACGAGCGGCACCGGATTCGTGCTCGCCGCCTTCGACGAGAGGCGGGACGCGCCGTTCCAGTCGAAGTGGACCACCGCGACGCCGGACGCGCTGCTCATTGTCGACGGTGCGTTCCTGAACCGTTCGGCGCTCGCCGGGTTCTGGAACTACTCCGTCTGGCTCGAGACCCCGTCGCGCGACGTGCCGGAGGCCGAGCCGGGCGAGGAGCTCCAGCGCGATCTCGCCGCCGACGAGCTCTACGTCGGCGAGGCGAATCCGCGCGGCGCTGCGGTGGCGATCATCGACAACAGCGACCCCGAGCATCCGCGTCGCATCTTCGCGGACAGCTGCTGACCAGGTGGCCCGCATCTCCGTGGGCTTTCGGAAATTCAGGACTTTGGTCGTCGAACGCACAAATTCGGGCCTGAAGCGGGTGCGATCAGGGCCATTGTCCTGAATTTCCGAAACTCTCTGACGGGGTGACGAAGTCAAGCCAGTCGGGCTGCGACCTCCGCCGGGGTGAGAAAGCTGCCGCTGTGCTCGACCTTGTGCACCATCGCAACGAGTTCCCGTTCGACCGGGGTGGCGATTCCGACCCGTTCTGCTGCCGCGACGACCGCACCGTTGAGATAGTCGATCTCGGTCACCTGGCCCCGACGGATGCTCTGCAGCGTCGACCCCGGATTGGGCGTCTGGCCCATCCTGGCCTTCATCGCGAGCGGGATGAGCTGCCCGACATAGACAGGCAGCCGCACGAGCAGTTTCAGCAGGGTGCCGCTCAGCCCCTGCACCTTCTCGAACTCGATACCGAGCGCGAGTCCGACCCGCACGGCCTCGCGCATGCTCTCGGTCATGATCCGCCTGAGCCTGCGGTCGGAAATGATCTCCTGGGCACTGAACCCCGTGATGGCGGGGAGCGCGTTGATGTGATTGACCACGAGCTTGGTCCACTGGGCGCCCTCGAAGTTGCTCGCGACGGTCACGGGCATGACCGCACCGAGCACCCGCTCCACGAACAGGGTGCCGGAGACCGAACCTCCGATGGCGGTTATCCCATCGGTGGTCACCGAAACCGTGCCCGGTGACAGGTAGGAGGCGGCGTAGAGGGCGAGGGCACCGATGACGTCTGCGTCCGGCAGCACCCGCTGTGCAACGCGAAGTGCGTCGAGGCCGTTCTGCACGATGACGACGGTGATGCCGTCGAGGAACTCGGCGTTCTGGCGCAGGGCTGCCTCGGCATCCTGCGCCTTGGTCGTGACGATGGCGAGTTCCGGCGTTCGGTCGAGGGTGTCAGTGGCGTGCACGCGGGCGGTGAAGTCGCCCCAGGCCCCCGTGAGCGCGATCCCGTTGTCGAGGATCGTGCGCAGTTGCTCCCCGCGAGCAGTGATGGTCACCTCGTGCCCCGCGCGCGAGAGCAGAGCGGCGATCGTCCCGCCGACAGCGCCGGCACCGACGATCGCGACTCTCATGCTCGAATCCTATGCTGAGACGCTTTCCCGCTCTGCCGGCGCCGCCTGGGCCGGCCCATCGTGGCTGGCGGCGCGACCCGCGGGGAGGAACAGCGCGATAATCGCGGTGGCCGCGAGCACGAACGCTCCCACCAGCACGGCCGGGATGGCGGCGCTGACGTATGCGGTGGGAGTGAGCTGGCCACCCGCGCCGGTGAAGACGGCAGTGAGCACCGCGATGCCGAGGGCCACCCCGATCTCGCGCAGCGTCGAGTTCGTGCCGCTGGCCTTCGCGTGGTCTTCCGCGCGCATGGTCGCGAGCACGGCCGTGGACGACGGGGCGAAGACGAGTCCCATGCCGACTCCGGCGATGAGGAACGGGGGAACCATCTGGGCATAGGGGAGCGTCGCGCTGATCGTGCCGGCGAGCCAGAACAGCGAGATCGCCTCGAGCGCGAGGCCCGTGACGATGAGCGCACGCGTTCCGACGCGACCGGAGACAATCCCGGCGAGCGGTGCGACGACCATCGGCGCGAGCGTCCACGGCATGGTCTGCACGGCGGCGTCGAGCGGTGAAGCGCCCTGCACGATCTGCAGGAACTGGATGAGGATGAACACGGCCCCGAACATCCCGAAGCTGAAGCCGACACCGACCAGGTTGGCCACGGAGAAGCTGCGGTCGCGGAACAGGGTGAGAGGAAGCAGCGGCGCGGGGGAGCGCCACTCCCAGAGCACGAAGGCGATGAGCAGTACGGTTCCGCCGATGAGCGAGGCGAGCACCTCGAGGCTGTCCCAACCCGCGGGGTTTCCCCGCACGATGCCGAACACCACGGCGAGCACGCCGAGTCCGACGAGGAGCAGGCCGACGAGGTCCGCGCGCACCTTGGCGCCGAAGCTGTTGGGCAGGGCGATCAACACGAGCGGGATCGAGAGGATGCCGACCGGCACGTTGATCCAGAAGATCGCCTGCCAGTTCCAGCCCTCGACCACGGCACCGCCGATGAGCGGGCCGACGGCGACGCCGAGCCCGGCCACGCCGCCCCAGATGCCGATGGCCAGCGCTCGCAGGCGCACCGGTACCGAGCCCGCGATCAGGGTGAGCGAGAGCGGCATGAGCGCAGCCCCGCCGATGCCCTGCACTGCCCGTGCCGCGATGAGCTGGCCAGGGGTCGTACTGAGGCCTGCGAAGGCCGAGGCGACCGTGAACACGAGGATGCCGATGGCAAACACCGTGCGCCGCCCGAAGCGGTCGCCGAGCGCGACGGCCATGAGGATGAAGGTCGCGAAGCTCAGTGTGTATGCGTTGACGAACCACTGCAGTTGCTCGACCGACGCACCCATGTCTTCGTGGATGACGGGGAGCGCGTTGGTCATGACGAGGTTGTCGAGGCTCGCCATGAACATCGGCAGGGAGGCCGCGAGAATCGCGAGCCAGATGGGCAGGTGGCGGCGTCGAGCGCCGGCGGATGCTGGTGGTGTCTGGTGGAGTGATGCGTCTGTCATGGGAGTCTTTCGGGATACGCATTAAGTAATCAGACGATTACCAACGCAACATTAGTTATCGACTGATAACCTGTCAAGCGTGAACGAGAAAACCCGGATGCGCGCGGAAGATCGGCGAGAACTCATCCTCGCCGCGGCCACGAGAGTGTTCGGTGACTACGGCTACGTCGGCGCCACGACGAGCCAGGTGGCGAAGGCCGCCGGCGTGAGCCAGCCCTACGTCGTGCGCATGTTCGGCACCAAGGAGAAGCTCTTCGTCGAGGTGCTCGGTCGTGCCCTGGACCGGCTGATGGATGTGTTCCGGGCAGAGTTGGCCCAGGAATCGGATGTCCCGCTCGCCCGCCGCTTCGGTCTCGCCTACGTCGGCCTCGTCAGCGAGCCCGGGCTGCTGCTCTCTCTCATGCACGGCTTCGTGCTCGGCAGTGATCCGGTCGTGGGGGAGGCCGCGCGCTGCGGCTTCATGGACGTCTATGCCTTCCTGCGCGATGAGGCAGGATTCGACCCAGAAGAGGTGCAGGGCTTCCTCGCGGGCGGCATGATGGTCAACACCATGGTGGGCCTCAGGATGACAGACGACTACGACACGAACCCGGCGGTTCGCGAGCTGCTGGCCGCGGCGTTCCCTGAGAAGCTCGCGTTGCTGCGCGAGGTCGCGCAGCGCCAGCGGGAGCGAGAGGCCGCAGAGCGAGAGACGAGCGGGCGCGAGGCCCGGGCGTGACGGCAGCCGCCGGCGCGACCGGGCGGCGCAGCGGCATCCTGCTCGTCGACAAGCCGCAGGGCATCACGAGTCACGACGTCGTCGCGCGCACGAGGCGCCTGGCCGGCACGAGAAAGGTGGGCCACGCCGGCACCCTCGATCCGATGGCGACTGGCCTGCTTGTGCTGGGCGTCAACAGCGCGACCAGGCTGCTCACCTACCTGGTCGGGCTCGACAAGGAGTATTTCGCCACCATCCGGCTCGGTGCCTCCACCAACACGGATGACGCGGAGGGCACCGAACTGAACCGCGCGCCCGCGGAGGCCATCGCCGCAATCACGCCGGAGGCCATCGCGGACGGCATCGCCCGCCTCAGCGGTGAGATAAGCCAGGTGCCGAGCAGCGTCAGCGCCATCAAGGTCGACGGCAAGCGCGCGTACACGCTCGCCAGGGAAGGGCAGGAGGTCGAGCTCGCGGCGAGGACCGTGACGGTGTCGGCGTTCGAGCTGCTCGACTCCCGCGGCGAAGCGGGCTTCCTCGACCTGGACGTGCGGGTCGAGTGCTCCTCGGGCACCTACATCCGCGCGCTCGCCCGCGATCTCGGTGCTGCGCTCGGGGTCGGCGGGCACCTGACCGCGCTTCGCCGCACCCGTATCGGTCCATTCGCTGTGACGGATGCCGCGGAGCTGGAGACGATGGACGTCGCCTCGGTGCTCCTCGACCCCGCCCTCGCCGCCGCGCGACTGTTTCCGAGCTACGCCCTCAGCGTGCAGGAGGCCACCGATCTCGGCCACGGCAAGCGACTCGCCATCGCAGATCCGCACCTCGCCGCCGCGCGTGGTCCGATCGCCGCGGTCGAACCGGATGGGAGACTGGCAGGGCTCATCGTGCTGAATGATGGGGTGGCCAGGCCGTTGGTGAATTTTCCGAGAGACGAGGGTGATACGTGATCGAGTGGTTCTCGTGGCTGCAATTGGCCATCGCGGTGCTCGCCGGTGTGTTCTGCATCGTCATGGGACTGGTCGGCCGACTGCCGAATGACTACACGCTCGGCGCGACCCTGCTCGTCGAACTGCTTCTGATCGTGCAACTGGTGATGGCCATCATCGCGCCCCTGGTCGGCAACCCGCCGACCGGGAGCGTGCTCGAGTTCTACGTCTACCAGATCTCGGCGGTCATCCTTCCGCCCGCCGCGGTGTTCTGGGCACTCATCGAGCGCAATCGCTGGAGCACGGTGATCCTTGGCGTCGCCTGCCTCTCCATCGCGGTCATGGTGTACCGCATGTATCAGATCTGGACAGTTCAGATGGCCTAATCTTGACCGTGATGCCTAACAAATCCAGCAATGCCGGCAAATCCCGTGCCACCGGTGTCGGTCGCGTCCTCGTTGTCGTCTACGGAATCCTGGCCCTGGCAGCCACGGGTCGCTCCGTCGTTCAGATCATTGAGCGTTTCGACGAGGCACCGCTCGCATACTCGCTCTCCGCGCTGTCCGCGATCGTCTACATCGTCGCGACGATCGCGCTCATCGCACCGGGGATCGCGTGGTACCGGGTCGCCTGGGTCACGATCAGCTTCGAGCTGCTCGGCGTGCTCGTGATCGGCAGCATCAGCGTCTTCGCGCCGGATGTGCTCGGCCTGTCCGGCGCAGATCCCTTTGGCAAGCAGTCCACCGTGTGGTCCGTCTACGGGCTCGGGTATGTCCTGATTCCGCTCGTGCTGCCCGTGCTCGGAATGCTCTGGCTCTCGCGACACCGCCCTGCCGTCGCATCCGTGCAGGCCTGAGACGTGCAGTTCTATACCTCAGTCGACCAGATCCCCGAGGGCTATGGTCCCAGCGCCGTCACGATCGGCAAGTTCGACGGTGTGCACTCCGGCCACCGTGCCGTCATCGGCGAACTGCTCGCGATGGCGAAGCCCCGGGGACTCGTGACGACGATCGTCACCTTCGACCGGCATCCGCTCGCCCTGCTGAATCCGGAGCGCTGCCCACCCGCGCTCGTCAGCAATGAGCAGAAGGTCGAGCGGCTTGCGGAGACCGGCGTGGACACCACCCTCATGCTCGAGTTCACCCGCGAACGGAGCCAGCAGCCGGCCGAGGAGTTCGTCAAGCGGGTGCTCGTGGACGCGCTCCGCGCGAAGATCGTCTTCGTCGGCAGTGATTTCACCTACGGATCGCGCGGCCTCGGCACGGTGCAGACCCTCGAGGCTGCGGGGCGTGAGCACGGCTTCGAGGTGCGGCTCGTGGATGACGTGCGCGCCAGCAAGGGCCGCCGCGCCTCATCGACGTGGATTCGCGAGGCGCTCGCCGCAGGCAACGTCAGGGAGGCGAGCGAAGTGCTGGGGGCGCTACCGACCCTGCGCTCTGTCGTGATCCGCGGTGAACAGCGCGGGCGCGCCCTCGGCTTCCCGACGGCCAACCTCCGCCCGGGGCCCGAGGGCCTGATCCCCGCAGACGGCGTCTACGCGGGCTGGCTCGGGGTGGATGGCGAGAGCTATCCCGCCGCGATCTCCGTGGGCAACAACCCCACCTTCGATGGCGTTCCGGAGCGCCAGGTCGAGGCCTACGTGCTCGACCGCGACATCGACCTCTACGACAAGACGGTCACGGTGTCGTTTGTCGACCACATCAGGGGTATGGAGAAATTCGACGGTATTCCCGCGTTGATCGCGGGCATCGAAAACGATGTTGCGCGAGTGCGCGACATCCTGGGGGTGCCTCATCACGACGCCTGAGTCTCGCAGGCTCCCGCTCTGGGCGGGCAGGACGGTCGCACTTCTCGGCATCATCCTCGTGGCACTGAACCTGCGAACCGCGGTCGCGGCGATCTCTCCGATCGTGAGCGAGATCGGAACCGAGATCCCGCTCAGCGCGGTCGGGCTCGGCCTCCTCGGCATGCTGCCTCCCGTCTGCTTTGCGCTGTTCGGTATCCTCACGCCGCTCGCGACGCGACGGGCGAGTCTCGAGCTCATCACCACGCTCGCGCTCGTCGGCGTTCTCGTCGGCCACCTGCTTCGGGCGACCTCCGCGTCGTTCACGATGCTCGTGGTGGGCTCCGTCGTCACTTTTGCGGGCATGAGCGTGGGCAACGTGCTGCTACCACCGCTCGTGAAGCGCTACTTTCCCGACCGCGTCGGACTCGTGACCTCCCTCTACGCCACGGTCATCTCGGTGAGCACATTCATCCCGCCGTTCATCGCCGTGCCGGTCGCTGACAGCGCGGGGTGGCGGGTCTCGCTCGGGATGTGGGCGGTGACGACGATTGTCGCGATCGTGCCGTGGTGCACCCTGTTGGTGCGCGCGCGGCTCGAAAAGACCGAGCCGGCGCAGCCGACGACGGAAGAGATCGAGACCGCGTCTGCTGCCGCGCTCGGACGAGTGTGGCGCACCCCCGTCGCCTGGGCGGTGATGGTGGTGTTCTGCGTCTCCTCGGTGAACGTGTACACCTTCTTCGCGTGGATGCCGGACATGCTCCACGACATCGCCGGTAGCGACCAGGCCCAGGCCGGCGCACTGCTCGGCCTCTACGCCGCCATGGGCCTGCCGACTTCGATGCTCGTGCCGGTGCTGGCCGCACGGATGCGCAACGTCAGCGGCCTCATCTTCGGCGCCGTCGTGCTGCTACTGCTGGGCGATCTCGGCCTGCTGCTCGTGCCCTCGGTGGCAACCTGGCTGTGGGTGTGCCTGGCGGGCCTCGGGGGCCTTCTCTTTCCGCTCGCCCTCGTGCTCATCAACGCGAGAACGCGCACTCACGAAGGCTCAGTGGCACTGAGCGGTTTTGCGCAGGGAGTCGGGTACACGATCGCCGCGGCAGGGCCGCTGCTGTTCGGAGTGCTGCACGACCTGAGTGGCGGCTGGTTCTGGCCGCTCGTGTTCCTCGTTCTCGTGGCACTCGCTCCGATCGCGGCGGGAATCGTGCTGTCGGGCTCCCGCATGATCGAAGACGAATGGCACCGGCCGGTTCGCTCAACGAACTGAGCGCGAAAGCAGCCTCAGGCGAGCACTTCTGAGCGGTGGATGAGCGCAGCGGCGCCGATGAGCGGGCCGTCGCTCGACAGCCCACTGGGCACCACCTTCACCTTGGTGACGAAGCCGAACTGCACCCGGGTCGCGATCGCAGAGCGGATGTGGTCGAACAGGGCGGGGGTAACGTGCGAGAATCCGCCCCCGATCGCCACGATCTCGAGGTCGACGAGCGCGGTGGCCGAGGCGATTGCCTGGCCGATCGCGCGTCCCGAACGCTCGATGGCGGCCGCGGCGATCGGATCGCCCGCGGTGAAGCTCGCGCCGAGTTCCTCGCCGCTCGACCCGGACCAGCCCTGTCGTCTGGCCCAGGCGACCGTCATGGGGCCGGAGGCGATGGCCTCGACGCATCCGATACCGCCGCACGAGCACGGGTCGTCGAATCCCGCGACCTCGACGTGGCCGATATGGCCCGCATTGCCGGTCGGGCCAGAGACTGTGTTGCCCTGCAGGATGAGTCCGCCCCCGATCCCGGTGGAGACGATCATGCCCATGACGTTGTCGTAGCCGCTCGCTGCACCGATCCAGTGTTCCGCCAGGGTGATGCAGAGGCCGTCCATGCGTAACTGCACCGGCACATCCACTCGGGATGCCACGAGTTCGCGAAGCGGGAAATCGTGCCAGACCGGAAGGTTGAGCGGGGAGACAAGGCCCTCGACTTCGATGAGGGGTCCCGCGGAGCCAATGCCGACGCCGCTGAGGCGCAACCCGGCCGGGAGCGCCGACACCGCCTGGTCGACGACGAGCGTGACATTCTCGGCGAGTTCCTCGGAGCTTCGACCCGGGCCGGTCGGTGCGCGAAAGCGCGTCTCCGGGAGCACGAGACCGCTGTCGTCCACGACGGCAGCCTCGACTTTCGTCCCACCCAGATCGACGGCAAGCGCGAGGGTTCTGCTGGTCATGGTCCCAAGCCTACGGGCTTGCTGCCCCTGGTCAGTTCCGCGGCGTACAGTTGCACCGTGCCCGCAATGGAACTGGCTTTCGAGCGCCAGATCGAGCTTTCTCCCGCGATCGTGTGGGATGCGCTCGTCGACGCCGAGCTCGTCTCCGGCTGGCTCGCCGAGGCCAGCATCGAGCCCGTCGAGGGCGGACACTACGATCTCGTGTGGCTCTACAGCACCGACCAGCCGCCCACCTCCGGCACGATCCAGACCCTGGTCGAAGGCGAGCTGCTCGCCATCGACACGGACAACCGTGGTCAGATCGTCTTCGCGCTCGAGGAGATTCCGGGTGGTAGCCGGGGCAGCTCCACGAAACTCACTCTCATGGTGGCTGTTGAGCTCGATACGGCGTTCGTCCCGCGGGTGCGCGCCAACTGGATGATCAGCCTCGACCAGCTCGAGGAGCTGCTGCGCGGGCATCCGGTCGACTGGGAGAACTGGGACAACGACCACATCGAAGCCTGGACGGAATACCGCGATGCCTTTGTCACGCGCGGCTAAGTTGCTCGACTGAGCACCATCGCGCACGCCTTCTGCTCGTTTGAGCAGAATCACCAACGAATGTTGGAAACACTGACAAACGCGCCTAGCCTTGAAGGGGAGGAGGTGCCGGATGACCGATCAGGAACTGCAGATCGTGCGCGTCGCAGAGTTGTATTACGACGACAACAAGACGCAGGACGAGATCGGCGCACTCCTCGGGATCACCCGCTGGAAGGTGGGCCGCCTGCTCAACCAGGCGCGCGAAGACGGCATCGTCCGCATCGAGATCGTGCATCCGCGAGCCAGACGCCTCGGCGTCGAGCGCGAACTGCGCGAGCGCTTCGGACTGAAGGATGCTGTGGTCATCCCCGCGGCGGGCGACGGCACCGAAAAGGAGCTTCCCGGCCAGGTCGCGCAGGCCGCGGCGGACTACCTCGCGGCGCTGCGCCCCGTGCCGCGCACCCTCGGCATCAGCTGGGGGCGCACGCTGAGTGATGTGGCGGATCGGCTTCGCGACGGCTGGGCGACCGCGGTCACCGTCGTGCAGATCAACGGCGGGGTGAGCCTCAACCGCCGCGCGGGCACGGCCGCGACCACCGCCGCGCTGATCGCGGAGAAGGCGTCCGGCCACGCCGTGCTGCTGCCGAGCCCCGCGATCCTGGAGCGGATCGAGACCAGGCTCGCGATCGAGGCCGACCGCACGGTTGCGGGGGTGCTCGAACTGGCGACCACGGCATCCGCCTACCTCTACAGCGCTGGCGTTGCAGACGAGAGCTCCGTGCTCGTCGACAGTGGCTACCTGACCCCCGCGGATGTTGCGGAGCTCGTGCGCAAGGGCGCGGTCGGCGACGTGGTCGGCCGCTACATCGACGCCAACGGCAACACCGTGGACCCGGCGCTCGACGAGCGCACCGTGGGCCTCGGACTCGACGAACTCCGCAGCGCGGACACGGCGATCTTCGTCGTCGCGGGAGAAAGCAAACACGACGTCGCACGCGCGATCGTCACGAGCGGCTTGTGCACCGTGATCGTGACCGACGAGGCGACGGCACAGACCCTATTGGAGGAGAACAGATGACTCTCACACAACCCGTCACGCTGGCACCCGCCGAGCGTGCCGTGCAACTGCTCGGCGGTGATCTCACCGAGAAGAGCCTCAGGCTGCACCTGGAGGGGCTCTCCGGCGTCGATGCCGTCGGCCTCGAGGCACGCGCTGCATCGCTCGCCACCCGCTCGATCAAGACCACCTCGAAGGCGTGGGCACTCGACACGATCATTTCGCTCATCGACCTCACGACGCTCGAGGGCGCGGACACCCCCGGCAAGGTGCGCTCGCTCGCCGCGAAGGCGATGACGCCGGACCCGTCCGATCCGTCGACGCCGCGTGTCGCTGCGATCTGCGTCTACGGCGACATGGTGCCGTACGCGCTCGAGGCCCTCGGCTCGGCGCACTCCGCGGACGGCATCCAGATCGCCTCGGTCGCCACGGCCTTCCCCAGCGGGCGCGCGTCAGTGCGGGTGAAGCTCGCGGACGTCCAGGATGCGGTGCTCGCCGGCGCAGACGAGATCGACATGGTCATCGACCGCGGCGCTTTCCTCTCCGGTCGCTACGGTGAGGTCTTCGACCAGATCGTCGCGGTCAAGGAGGCCTGCCGCCGCGAGGACGGCAGCTATGCCCACCTCAAGGTGATTCTCGAGACGGGGGAACTCACCACCTACGACAACGTGCGCAGGGCGTCGTGGCTCGCGATTCTCGCGGGCGGCGATTTCATCAAGACCTCAACGGGCAAGGTGTCTCCGGCCGCGACGCTTCCGGTGACCCTACTCATGCTGCAGGTCGTCAACGATTGGTACCGACTCACGGGGGAGAAGATCGGCGTGAAGCCGGCCGGCGGCATCCGCAGTTCCAAGGATGCGATCCGCTATCTCGTCACCGTCGCCGAGACCGCGGGAGAGGACTGGCTCGACCCGCACCTGTTCCGCTTCGGCGCATCCAGCCTGCTCAACGACGTGCTGCTGCAGCGCCAGAAGCTCACAACCGGCCACTACAGCGGCCCCGACTACGTGACGATCGACTAGGAGAACCACATGTCATTTCTGGAATATGCCCCGGCTCCGGAGTCGAAGGCCATCCTGAACCTGCAGAAGAGCTACGGGCTCTTCATCGACGGAGCATTCGTCGCGGGCCACGGCACCCCGTTCGCGAGCATCTCCCCGGCAAACGAGGAGAAGATCGCCGAGATCTCCACCGCGAATGCCAAGGACGTGGATGTCGCCGTCGCCGCCGCGCGTCGCGCCTACGGCCGCACCTGGTCGAAGCTCGCAGGTAGAGACCGCGGCAAGTACCTCTTCCGCATCGCCCGCCTCGTGCAGGAGCGTGCACGCGAGCTCGCCGTGGCCGAGAGCCTCGACAACGGCAAGCCGATCAAGGAGAGCCGGGATGTCGACGTTCCGCTCGTTGCTGCCTGGTTCTTCTACTACGCGGGGTGGGCCGACAAGCTCGACTACGCCGGCCTCGGGTCGAACCCGCGCGCGCTCGGAGTGGCCGCCCAGGTCATCCCGTGGAACTTTCCGCTGCTCATGCTCGCGTGGAAGATCGCGCCGGCGCTCGCCGCGGGCAACACCGTGGTGCTGAAGCCGGCCGAGACTACCTCGCTCACCGCGCTGCTGTTCGCCGAGATCCTGCAGCAGGCGGAACTCCCGGCTGGCGTCGTCAACATCGTCACGGGGGCAGGAGAGACCGGCTCGCTGCTCGTCAACCACCCGGATGTCAACAAGGTCGCCTTCACCGGCTCGACCGCCGTAGGGCGCGCGATCGCCAAGTCGACCGCGGGCACCGGCAAGAAGATCACGCTCGAGCTTGGCGGAAAGGCCGCGAACATCGTCTTCGATGATGCACCGATCGACCAGGCCATCGAGGGGATCGTCAACGGCATCTTCTTCAACCAGGGTCACGTCTGCTGTGCCGGCTCTCGCCTGCTCGTGCAGGAGAACATCCAGGATGAGGTGGTCGACCGGCTCAAGCAGCGGCTCTCCACGCTGCGGCTCGGCGACCCGCTCGACAAGAACACCGACATCGGGGCGATCAACTCGCGCGAGCAGCTGGACCGCATCCGCATGCTGAGCGACGTGGGAGAGCAGGAGGGTGCGGAGCGCTGGACCTCGGACTGCGCCATTCCCGACAAGGGATTCTGGTTCGCCCCGACGATCTTCACCAACGTCTCCACCAGTCACCGCATCGCGCGAGACGAGATCTTCGGACCGGTGCTGTCCGTGCTGAGCTTCCGCACCCCGGCCGAGGCGATCGCGAAGGCGAACAACACCCCATACGGGCTCTCGGCGGGCATCTGGAGCGACAAGGGCTCGAAGATTCTCGCCGTGGCAGACAAGCTGCGCGCGGGCGTCGTGTGGGCCAACACCTTCAACAAGTTCGATCCGGCGAGCCCCTTCGGCGGCTACAAGGAGTCCGGTTACGGGCGCGAGGGAGGCCGCCACGGCCTCGCCGCCTACCTGCAGTCCTCCGGCTGGTCCGATTCCGATGGTCGAGTAGATAGTGCCAAGTCCATCAAGAAGGGAGCCACCAAGTGAGCCACCTCGCCATCCCCAAGACCTACAAGCTCTACATCGGCGGAAAGTTCCCGCGCAGTGAGTCCGGTCGCACCTACGAGGTGCTCTCGGCCAAGGGCGCCTTCCTCGCCAACGCGGCCAAGGCGAGCCGCAAGGATGCCAGGGATGCGGTCGTCGCCGCCCGCGCAGCGGTCTCCGGCTGGTCCGGCGCCACCGGCTACAACCGCGGGCAGGTGCTGTATCGCATCGCCGAGTTGCTCGAGGGTCGTCGCGCCCAGTTCGTGGACGAGATCAGCTCCTCCGAGGGCGTCTCGGCCGCGGCGGCGAACCGCCAGGTGGACGCCGCCATCGACCTCTGGGTCTGGTACGCCGGCTGGGCAGACAAATACGTGCAGGTTGCGGGCAACGGTAACCCCGTCAGCGGACCGTACTTCAACATCTCCACTCCGGAGCCAACCGGAGTCGTCGCCATCGTCGCGCCGCAGGACTCCTCCCTCCTCGGCTTCGCGAGCGTCGTCGCGCCGGCCCTCGTGAGCGGCAACACCGTCGTGGTGCTGGCGAGCGAGAGGCTGCCGCTCAGCGCGATCAGCCTGAGCGAAGTGCTCGCCACGAGCGATGTTCCCGGGGGAGTGGTCAACGTGCTGACCGGCTCGACCGCGGAGGTTGCACCGTGGCTCGCGAGTCATGCGGATGTCAACGCGCTCGACCTCGCGGGCGCCGGGGCCCTCGACTGGATCGACCTGCAGATCACGGCCGCGGACACCCTCAAGCGCGTGCTGCCGCCGGAGGAGGGCATCCCCTCTCCATCAGTGGAGCGCGTGACCTTCTTCACCGAGACGAAGACGGTCTGGCACACGAAGGCCCTCATCTGAGAACAGTTCTGTCTGGAGATTCCCAGCGCGAGCGCGCATGATGTAAAGGCTGATACCTGACGAGCGGCGATCCGAGAGGTTTTGGAGAATGACCGAAGAAACCATCGTTTTCCTGGGTGACAGCATCACCCAGGGTGGCGACTGGGCGGCCTGGTTCCCTGAGCTGAACACGGTCAACCTCGGCGTGGGTGGAGACACCACGGATGACGTGCTGCTGCGCCTGGACGCCGTGGTGGAGGCACACCCGGATGAGGTCATGCTGCTGATCGGGACCAACGACCTCGGCACCAGGCAGAGCGTCGAACATCTCGTGCGCAACATCCAGACCATGCTTGTCTCGCTGCGCCGGGACCTGCCGGGAACGCGCATGCTCGTGCAGTCGATCCTGCCGCGCGGTCGCGAGTTCGCTGATCGCATACAGGAGGCGAACATCCACCTCCGCCAGTTCGCGGCGACGATTCGCGCGCAGTATCTCGACCTCTGGCCGGCGTTCGCCGAGGCCGACGGCGAGATCAACCCTGCGTACTCCGACGACCGCCTGCACCTGAACGACGCGGGCTACGAGACGTGGCTGGGCGAGCTTCGGCCCGCGCTGCAGCGACTCAAGGATGAGCCGCCGATGACGAGTCCGATCCAGGCGATCCGCGTCGATGACTACGCGAGGCCAGAACTCGCCTGAGTCGCTCGGGGCGTGTCCGCAATTACTCCGCCGCGGCGCGCGGGAGGATCGTTGCATGTCCAGCGATCGCCTCATGCAGATCCACGGTCCGGAGTTCCAGGCGATGGCCGAGCGCGTGTTGGAGGTCACGGCACTGACCTCGCGCCTGAACCTCCTCCCGTTCGACGACGAGGAGGGCAAGGCGGCCCTTCTCGAGCAGATCCTGGGTGCGCCGCTGCCGGAGCGGGTCACGATCTACCCGCCGTTCTACACGGACCACGGGCTGAACCTCGAGCTCTCGGCGCGGGTGTTCATCAACCAGAACTGCACCTTCCTCGACCAGGCGGGCATCCGAATCGGCACGCGCACCATGGTCGGCCCACAGGTGACCTTCATCACCGTGGGCCACCCGGTGGATCCGGAGGAGAGACGCCTCTACTTGACCGGGGCACCGATCGACGTGGGTGAGAACGTCTGGATCGGTGCTGGGGCGACAATCCTGCCCGGGGTGACCATCGGCCGAGACGCCGTGATCGCCGCGGGTGCCGTCGTGGCAGACGATGTTCCGGCGGCGAGCCTTGTCGTGGGGCCGAAAGCGACCGTGCGCCGGCAGTGGTGAGTCAGAGCCGGGCGACCTAGAGCCGACCGACCAGGCGCGTGTAGAACTCGACGCCGCGCAGGAAGGTGGCCACGTGCATCCGCTCGTTCATCGCGTGCAGTGTTCCCCGCTCCTCCGTTGACATCTCGAACGGGCTGAAACGGTAGACGTGGTCCGAGATGCGCGCGTAGTGGCGGCTGTCGCTCGCGGCCATCATCACGTACGGCGTGACGATCGTGCTGGGAAAAGTTGCCTCTATCGTGGACTTCACGAGCTCCCACGCCGGTCCGCTCGTGGGAGAGACGGGCGATGGCTCGTTCGGGTGCAGCACCGAGATGGCCACGAGCGGATCCCTGATCGCCCTGCGCACGTGCTCGACGGCCTCCGCCACCGAGGAATCAATGGCCACCCGGATGTTGACGGTCGCCTCCGCGCGCTCGGCCAGCGCATTCGCGGCCTGGCTTCCGCTCAGCATCGTGACGGCCTGCGTCGTGCGGACCATAGCGGCGGTCTCGTCGCTCAGGCGCCGGAACAGCGGAAGCAGGAACGGCTTCGTGAGTGAGAGCCGCGTGAACACGAAGCGCAGCGGGCGCGTGGCGTGCGCTCCGAGCGTGCGGATCATCTCCTCGGTCGGCGCGGAGAATCCGGCGCGGAACGGACTGCGATTGAGTCGCACGATGGCGCGCGCGAGCCGCACCGTCGCGGTGACCTTTGGGGGAGTGGACGCGTGACCGCCGTGCTGGTCGACCGTGAGCTTCAGGCTCAGGATGCCCTTCTCGCTCACGCCGACGACCGCAATCGGATCGTTCACGCCGGGGAAGATGTTCTCGACGACGGCGCCGCCCTCGTCGATCACGAGCCCGGGGCGGATGCCGCGGCTCTCGAGCAGGTCGACGATCGCGCGTGCGCCGCTGCCCTCGGTCTCCTCGTCGTGCCCGAAACTCAGATAGACATCGTTCTCGGGCGTGTGTCCCGCGAGAATCTGGGCCTCGACGCCCTCGAGCACGGCGACGAGCGATCCCTTGTCGTCGAGGGTCCCGCGACCCCAGATGAGCTGGTCCGCGCCCTCGCCAACAAGCTCCGCTGAGAACGGCGGATGCGTCCAGCCGTCCGCGCTCGCCGCCACGACGTCGTAGTGCGCCATCAGCACCGTGGGGGCACCAGTGCTCCGCCCCTTCCAGCGATACAGCATCGAGTGACCGCCCACGAGTTCCCGATCGAGCGTTTGGTGCACGGCAGGGTAGAGCCGGGGCAGCAGCGCGACGAACTCGTCAAACGGAGCCCAGTCGGTTTCGGCCGGGTCGAGCCGGGAGATCGTGGGGAGGCGCACGAGAGCCTGGAGGCGAGTGACGGCGTCGTCGGTCATGGGCCTATTCTCACGCAAGAATAGAGGCATGACCTCTTACCCGACACCGGAGTTCCGGCGCACAGCACTGGCGCCGGGGCTTCTCGGAGCCATCGTGCTGATCGCGGGACTCGCGCTTCTCGACAACTCCGGCGCGTACCTCTGGATCCGGTTCCCGGTGAGCATCCTGGCCGTCATCGTCTGTATCTACGCCTGGCAGGGCAAGCAGCTCTGGTGGTTCATCGGTCTCGTGCCGGTTGCCGTGCTGTGGAACCCGGTCTGGGTGATCGAGCTGCACGGGCAGTTCTGGGTGGCGCTGCAGTTCGTCGCGGCGCTCGTCTTCATTGCGGCGGGCATCCTGATCAAGATCCGCAACCCCGAGGATCGCAACCAGCGCGGGGGCACCCGCGCTGACGCCCGTCCCGACCCTCACGGCGGCAACCGCGGCAATCGTCGCGAGCGTCGCGACGGTCGCAGCTGACCTGCCGTCGTTTTTCGCAACAGGCGGCTCCGCGTTCCGCTTTTGGCCGCTTTTGGCCTAAACTGAGCCTGCGCCCGGTGAATCCGTTCATCGCTCCGACCTTGCTCATCAAGTTGCTTCGGAGTTGGATCCACCGCCTCTCGAGTGAGTCTGCCGGTATGCACCGGTGGATGAGACGCGAAGAGCGCATCCCCAGGGATGCGGTGCGGTCACCTCTACAACGTGGTGGCCCGTGTATCCAGACCAGGAGGATCATGGCCCGCTCAGGCCAATCGCGCGGCAATGCCACCCAGGGACAGTCCGGGAAGGCGACGCGCAAGCCCGTCCAGCGCAAGACATCCGGGCGCTCGTCCCAGCGGCGTTCGCGTGGAAGCGACGACGTCGGAGTGATCCCCGTGCTCGCCCGCGCCGTGCGCGAGGTCGAGGGCGCGGCGGAACGAGGCAAGGTCGGCCCGTCCAATCGCACCAAGTTCCAGGTGATCGCGCTGCTCATGCGCGAGGAACGCGCGAAGGCGAAGACCGACGCGAGCCTGACGGATGCCGAGCGCACCGAACTCCTCAAGCGTCTCGACGGCGTCGCCACCATCCTCGCCAAGACCGCGGCGAGAGACACCTCGCTCATCAGCCTTCTCGCGGAGGAGGCCGCGGTGACGGATGCCGCCCGCAGGCTCCGCCGTGACATGCTCATCGCCTCCGGTGCGGAGCTCGGCCCGGAAGAGCTCGTGCTGGTTAAAGAGCCGGTGCCCGTCGCGCCGGAGGTTGAGAAGCAGGTTGTGCCGCAGTCGGTCATCGCCCGTCAGCTCTCCAACCCCTTCCTTGCTCCGGACTTCACACGGCCGGTCAAGGTCAAGCCCGCAACGCACCGCCTGGCCAACTGGGAACTGCTCGACCCGCTGTTCCGCGCCTTCGAATACGGCTCGGGTGGAACGGTCGCGAGCATGGAGCTTCCCGAGCCCTCCGCTGCGGACCGCGCGGTGCCGCAGGGTCTCGTGCTGTTCAACCACCAGGCGGAGTTCGTCGCGAGTGCCCGCGAGGGACACCGCACCTATCTGCTCGCGGATGAGCCCGGCCTCGGCAAGACCGCCCAGGCGCTGCTCGCCGCCCAGGTTTCGAACTCGTACCCGCTGCTGGTCGTGGTGCCGAACGTCGTCAAGATGAACTGGGCGCGCGAGGTCGAGCTGTGGACTCCGAACCACACGGCCACGGTCATCCAGGGTTCTGGCGAGAATCTCGATGCCTTCGCAGACGTCGTGATCGTCAACTACGACGTTCTCGACCGTCACATCGGCTGGCTGCGCACTCTGGGCTTCAAGGGCATGGTCGTCGACGAGGCGCACTTCATTAAGAATCGCGATTCGCAGCGCTCGAAGCACGTGCTCGCCCTGGCCGACAGCATCAGGCAGAGGTCGCCGCGGGCGCTCATGATCGCACTCACCGGTACCCCGCTCATCAACACGATCGACGATTTCCGCGCGATCTGGCAGTTCCTCGGTTGGATCGACGGGGAGAAGCCAACGGCGAGGCTCATGGCAGAGCTCGAGGAGAACGGGCTCACACCCGCAGACTTCGGCTTCTTCGCCGAGGCCAGGCAGACGGTGATCGACCTCGGCATCGTGCGACGTAAGAAGTTGGATGTCGCCAGCAACCTCCCGTCGAAGCGCATCGCTGATCTCCCGGTGGAGCTCGACGACGACCTCGGTCGCAGCATCAAGCAGGCGGAGGCTGCGCTGAGCGCGCGACTGGTCGATCGATTCCGTCGGGCCGTCGCCCTGTCGAAGACCGAGCACGAACGCTCCAGCCTCATTCGGATGGTTGCGCACGCCGAGCTCGAGGAGTCCAAGGCCGCCAAGAGTGGAGACAACGTCTTCACGATGGTGCGCAAGATCGGGCAGGCCAAGGCCGTGCTTGCCGCCGACTACACCGCCCAGCTCGCGCGCTCCGTTGGGAAGGTCGTGTTCTTCGCCAAACACATCGACGTCATGGACGCCGCAGAGGAGACCTTCGCCAAGCAGGGTCTCAAGACGGTCTCCATCCGCGGTGACCAGACGACAGCGTTCCGCGAGAGCCAGGTGCGCGCGTTCAACGAGGACCCGCAGGTGAGCGTCGTCGTCGCATCGCTCACGGCCGCGGGCGTCGGTATCAACCTGCAGGCGGCATCCAACGTCGTGCTCGCTGAACTCAGCTGGACCTCGGCCGAGCAGACGCAGGCAATCGACCGGGTGCACCGTATCGGCCAGGAGGAGCCGGTGACCGCCTGGCGTGTCATCGCAGCCCAGACCATCGACGCGAAGATCGCCGAGCTCATCGACAGCAAGGCGGGCCTTGCGGCTCGCGCGCTCGACGGTGACGACAGCGAGGTCGTGGCGGAGTCGAGCGTGCAGCTGGATGCGCTCGTGCACCTGCTCGAGACCGCGCTGGAGCAGGCGGGGGAGTAACCCTGATCAGAGCGCGCTTGCCCGTTCGGCGAGACGCGTGATCGCGGCCACAGGGATCGGCAGCCAGTCTGGTCGGTTGCGCGCCTCGTAGACGACTTCGTAGATCGCCTTGTCGATCTCGAACGCGTCGAGCAGTGCGCGATCCTCTCGCAGGTTGTGGCCGGTGCGCGCGCTGTACCCACCGACGAAGGCGCGCCGGCACGCGAGAGACCACTCCGTTGCCGAGACTCCGGGGTGGGCGAGCGCGACGGCACCGGCGACGTAGTCGAAGGAGCGCAGCATTCCCGCGACGTCGCGCAGCGGGCTGTCCGGCCGGTTACGCTCCGGCATCGGACGCAGCGGCTCTCCCTCGAAGTCGAGCAGCACCCAGCCGCGCCCCGGCACCGCGAGTACCTGGCCGAGATGCAGGTCGCCGTGGATGCGCTGGAGCTTGGGCCAGTGCGCCGACGCGGCACGCTCGTATGCCGACTCGATCGGGCGTCGCCACTCGGCCAGCTCGGGAACCTCCTGGGCGGCGAGGTCAAGCCTGCGCCGCATGCTCTCCATGCTGTCGCGGATGCCGACCTCCGTGCAGTGGATGGCCCCGAGTGCGCGAGCGAGCGTCTTGTGCGTCTCGGCAACTGCTTCGCCGAGCGCGCGCGCTGCAATGGTGAAGTCTCGGTTCTCCTCCGCGGCGGCCAACGCGACGCGCCAGGCATCCTCGACCCCGGGCAGGAACTCCTGCGCGGAAGCGAGGTGCCCCGTGGCGATGCCGTCCTCCCTGCCCGAATCGCTCCAGTGCCCGGTGACGTGGCCGACCGGCCGCGGAACGACGAGCGACCCCGCGGCGCCGAGGGCTTCGAGCAGGGTGACCTCGGGGTTCTCCCCGTGGTGAAGGGTGCGAAAGAGTTTGCAGATGACGGGCCTCGCGGGGGCGCCATCCGCGTCCTTCATCTCGTAGACGATCGAGGTGTTGGACTGCTCGCCGCCCAACACTCTCGAGGTGACGATCTCAACATCCGCGCCGGTGAGCGCGCGGTGCCCCCGCGCATGCACTGCCTGGTCGGCGGCGGGGGTGCCGAGCGTGCTCGTGTCTGACTCGCTCAGGATGAGCTGAAGAAGCGCGCTGGCGAAGGCAGGGTCGTGAGGCCCGTCGAAGAGATACACGGGCTCCCCGGTCGCGTCCGCGTATTCCGCGATGGGAGTGACGGGCACAGGGCTCGACACCGTGCGGCGAGCCGCAATGGGCACCTGGTAAAGGCGCGGAGGTTCTGCCTCATCGAGCACGAGCATCACGTAGATACTCGCTTCGCCCGCCGGGTCCACGAGTTCGTAGCCGCCGACGAGACTCGCGCGGATGGCCCGCCCCTTGCCCGAATACCAGCGCTGGGTCGACATCCAGCTCGCAAGCCGGACGAATGTGCGCGGCTGCACAACAGCCGTTCGCAACTCATCGATGCCGGGCGCGGTGTTCGCGCGCGACGGCGTGGCGGATGCCGAGATCACGACCACCTCCCGCGGCGAATGAGCGAAGCAGACGTGTGCAACGATACGCATCGAGCGGTCGTGAGGGGTCACATTTCAGGTGATTCGCGGATACGCTCGGGAGCCCTATGCGGATAGACAAAACTGTCTACTGTAGATCAAAAACCCCGTAATTACGGGGAGCATCTTGTACCCCATGTCCCCCATAACGCTGACACCCGCGTGGGGGCGCCCCCTATTGGGGGCAGACGGGGGTTGTTCCGCAGACTATCTTCTAAATATGCACTAGCCGGGGGGCTAGGGACGACGGAGACAGCAAGTCCGTAAGTCGAATCGCGGGGGTGATTCGATTGAGAAAACGGCCAACTGGTCACCGTCGCCCTGCATCATTTTGAACCGCCGGTCGGATCCCAAGGATCCGGTCGGCGGTTCCCATTTAAGCCCCGGGATCGCCGGACCAGGCGGGCACTTCTCGCCGCCCACTCGTCCGAAGCTGGGTATCCCCAGAGAATATGAGTGCGGCGATACGTGTTGAATGGACCGATCACATCATTCGGCACCACCGATCTGACTGAGGAGGCTCCATGCCTACCGTTACCGTGACCAGCGACACCCTGGACCAGACCATCACCGACAACGAGATCGTGCTTCTCGATTTCTGGGCCGATTGGTGCGGACCGTGCAAGCAGTTCGCACCCGTCTTCGAGCAGTCGAGCGATGTGAACAGCGACGTCGTCCATGGCAAGGTGGACACCGAGGACCAGCAGCAGCTTGCCGCAGCAGCGCAGATCACCTCGATTCCCACGCTCATGGCCTTCAAGAAGGGCGTTCCCGTGTTCCGCCAGTCCGGCGCGCTTCCGCCCGCAGCGCTGGAAGATCTCGTGAAGCAACTCAAGGAGCTCGATCTCGAGGCGGCCCTCGCGGCAGCGCAGGCTGCAGAGGCGGCCGACGGCAGCGCTCCAGCGGAGAGCTGATTGCGCCGGCGGAGGCCCGATCGGGGTCCACTCCGGGTGCCCGCTTCGCGTCTGGTGAGCTTTGCGCCGCATAATGGAGTTCGAGCTTGCCGCGCGGCGGGCATCTGACCTGAGGATTTCACCCCGATGCACATTCCGCTGTCCACACTTCTGACGCTGCCCACGAGCATCCCAAGCCCGGACCCCGCGCTGGCACAGTTCCAGATCGGGCCGTTCGTCATCCATACCTACGCCCTGTGCATCCTTGTGGGGATCTTCGCGGCGGTGATGATCACCTCGCGCAGGCTCACCAAGCGAGGGGCCGAGCCCGGCATCGTGATCGACATCATTCTCTGGGCCGTGCCCATCGGCATCATCGGAGCGCGTTTCTACCACGTGTTCACCCACGGAAGTGACTACTTCTTCCCCGGCGCGAACCTGTGGAACATCTTCGCGATCTGGGACGGCGGAAATGCTCTGTACGGCTCGCTCATCGGCGGCGCGATCGGCGCGTACATCGGATGCCGCCTCTCGGGCATCCGGTTCTGGGCCTTCGCGGATGCGCTGGCTCCGGCGATGCTTGTCGCGCAGTCTCTCGGACGCTTCGGCAACTGGTTCAACCACGAACTGTTCGGCCTTCCGACGACCCTGCCGTGGGGCCTGCAGATCGAGTCGACGAACCCGAAGTTCCCCGCGGGCCTGCCGGAGGGAACCCTGTTCCACCCCCTGTTTCTCTACGAGATCATCTGGAACCTCATCGGTGTTGCCATCATCCTGCTGATCGAGCGCAAGGTGAGGCTGCAGTGGGGCAAGGCCTTCGGCGTCTACCTCATCTGGTACGGACTCGGGCGCAGCTGGCTCGAGTCGATCAGGATCGACCCGACGAGCGATGTCTTCCTCGGCATCCCCGCCAACGTCTGGGCGTCGTTCATCGCGATCATCCTGGGCATCGTTCTCATCGCCGTACAGGCGAGACGGCACCCGGGCTTCGAGCCCTCGCCCTATCGTCCGGGGCGGTCGCGGCGGGCTGTGGCCTCCGCACCGGCGGAAGATGTCTACGGTGACGAGCCGGAGGCTGAATTGGTCGTGGCCGCCGCGACGTCGGCCGACGCTCCCGCCAAGGCCGTGGCCACAAAGCCGGCAACTCCTCGAAAGAAGCCGGCAGCGAAGAAGGACTGACCGCGATCGGGCTGGGTGCTGAGGGGCGATTCAGCCCAGCAGCGTCAACATGAGGCGTGAGTCCTCGAGCGCCTCGACCGCGTGCGGGAGGCTCTCGTCGAGTCGCATGAGACCGCCGGGAACGAGCGTGGTCTGCTTGCCCGCTGCGGTGATCACAAAACGTCCGTCGAGTGCCTGCAGCAGCAACTGCTTGGGCGCGATGTGTTCCTTCAGCACCCAGCCGGACTCGAACGCGAGCACGATCACGCGAACGCCCGGTGCGGCGAGCACCGTGCTGTGGCCGAGCTTGCCCGGGATGACGGGCGCGAGCTCGAAGAGATTCTCGCGAACGGTGAGTGGGGCTTCAGAAACGGGGATGTCCATGTCTCCACGCTAGACCTGCTGCCGCGCTGGACCGAGCCCTCCTGCTGCACTGTTAGCCTCGGAACCATGCCCAGAATCGCGTTCATCAGCACAGACCCCGACTTCATAGGGCACGACGACTCCGATCTCGAGCCGCTGACTTCCGCGGTGCAGGCGCTCGGGCTCGAGGTTTCCGTCCCCTCGTGGAGGGACACCTCCGTCAACTGGTCGGAGTTCGACCTCGCGGTCATGCGCAGCCCGTGGGACTACGCGGGTGCGCTGCCGGAGTTTCTCGTCTGGCTCGATCGTGTCGGTGGGCAGACGCGAATCCTGAACACGCCTGAGGTCATCCGCTGGAATCTCGACAAGCGGTACCTCGGCGAGCTCGAGGCCAGGGGTGTGGCCATCGTCGAGTCGCACTTCTGCGACACGGTCGGCGAGGCGGAATCGGCTCTCGCGCGGATCGATTCCGCACGGGTCGTGGTGAAGCCCACGGTGTCGGCAGGCTCTCGCGACACGGGGCTGTTCGAGCGGAGCGACGAGCGTGCCCTGCGGCTCGCGGAGCACATCCTCTCGCTTGACAAGACGGTCATGGTGCAGCCAGCGATCGACAGCGTCGCGAGGGTGGGAGAGCAGGCACTCGTGTATTTTGACGGCCGCTTCTCGCACGCGCTCACGAAGGGCCCCATTCTCGACCTCGGCGGCCAGTTGCTCGGCGGTGTCTACCGGGAGCAGATCTCGGCAGCGGAGGCCACGCCGGAGCAGCGCGCGCTCGCGGAGAGTGCCATGACCGTGATGACCGCGCTCTTTCGCGAGCGAGGCATTGCCGAGGAAGACGTCGTTCCGCTCTATGCGCGGCTCGACATGGTGCAGACGGAGTCCGGACCGGCGCTGCTGGAGGCCGAGCTGTTCGAGCCGTCGTACTTCGTGCACACGGCCGCGGCATCCGAGCATCGCTTCGCCTCCGCACTGCTCGCGCATCTCGTCGGAAAACCTGCGGCCACGCCGGCGGTGTAGCGCTCCAAGCCTCTACTCACCCCGGGAGCATAGGCTGGGATCGCAGTTCCACAGAAGTGAGGCAGAGAATATTGCGAGTCATCAGCTACAACCTTCGCAAGGATCGCGCCAGCAGCGAACTGCTCACCATCACCCAGAACTTCGAGCCGGATGTGTTGTGCCTTCAGGAGGCAGACACGTCCATGCTGCCCGAGGTGCTCGGCCCGCTACGCCTCGCGAACTCGACCCTGCGCAATCGACTGGGGCTCGCTCTCTACTATCGTGACGACCGCTTCGCCTCCATCGACACCCAGAGCTTCGAGCTGAAGAAGTCACTGCACGATCGCATTCTGAAGCCGGCACACGAACGGCTGGTCGGCATGCGGATGCGCGACCTGGCCGAGAACCGCGAGCTCGTGATCGCGTCGTTCCATGCTGCACCCCTCACCGCGAGCAACTCACTGCGACGTCACCAGATCACGGCGGCACACGAGCAGTTGCGCGCGCTCGGCCCCGGGCTTCCGACGCTCATGGTCGGCGACTACAACTACCCGGTGTTCCAGAACAACTTGAACGAGCGGATGCTGCACTCCGGCTACAACCTCACCGTGAGCGACAGCAGAACCTACACGCGGTACAAGTTCTTCCGCGGGTACTTCGATCTCGCCACCTCGAGCGGGCTCGACATCGACAGCGTCAAGACCTTACCGCGCGGTACCTCAGACCACATGCCCATTCTCGTGACGGCCACCTACAGCGAGATGGACTCAGCGGCGTAGCTCGCGCGAAACGTCACTCGGCGGTGGGTACAGCGAACCACGGCGGATGCACGGCAACCCTGGGCTGAAACCGCGATCCGGCCAGGATCAAACGCACGGATGCTCTGGCCTTCTCGTGGGCGACCCCGATCAGGGTGATGGCCTCGAACGGCACGGAGTCGTGCACCAGCACCTCCGCGCGCAATGCCATGCCGTCGTCGCTGGTAAGCATCCGCCGCAGCGACCGTTCTGCGTCCTCCTGCGTCGCCGCAAAGCGGGTGCGGGCATCCGCTGCGTCTCCGTCGGCGACGATCGGATACGGCAGGTCCTGCGGCGCAATGCGCGCGAAGGTCGTGACGAGCATGACGAACTCTGCGGAGGGGAGAGTGCGGGCAGCCCGGGTCAGGCGCGGATCCGGGGTATCGGCGCGCATGCCCGCCCAGACATTGGCGTCTGGGGAGAGAAAGAACGGAACATAGTCGGCCACGGTTCCGGCGGTGCCCGCGATCATGGCGGCACGCCTGGCCTCGCGAGTATCCGGGGAGGAGATGTCGATCTCGGGGCGAGCGTCCCACGACGTTGCAGCGTCGGCGTGCAGCACGCCGTCCACGAGCATCCCGGTCAGGTTGTCGACGTGCGTGAGGTGGTGCACGCGCTGCTCGGACAGGATGACTGGCTTGGTCTTCGACGCCGCGCCGGCGGTGCGGCGAGGGGTCGCTTCGCCACTTCTTCCGGATCTCGTCGCCCGGGCCCGGGGTGCGCGGGTGGCGGAGGTGCTGGGTGCTGGGCGGGTCTTCGGGGTGCAGATGTCACAGCGGTCGATGGGCAGTCCGTGGATGCATTCGTCGGTCACCTTAAGACCTTACGTTGCGACGGGACCCTATTCGCACCACACGTGCCCGGCCGCCGCTCAGCGAGCGAGGGTGAGCAGCGAGAGCAGAACGGCATTGGCTCCGCCGAGACCCGCGAGCAGCACGACGACGATGACGGGAACCCTCGGTGTCGTCGAGGAGACGGGCGCACCGGGCAGGGGGGAGGGCCCGGTGGCCGCTGAGTGACGGGGCGATGGGACAGCCTGGCTCGGCTGTGCGGTCTGTGTGGTCTGCGACGCATCGTCGATATCGACGGGCGTGGCGATAGACGAGGTATAGAACTCTGTCCAGGCCGCGCCGTTCCACCAGCGTCGCTGCGCGGGGTTCTCGCGGTCCGGGTACCAGCCGGCGGGGATGCGGTGAGCGACGATCGAGTCGATGACCGAGCGAGCCGTCGTGGACGGCACGGAGTCCGAGGGCACGGCCGAGGCGGGCGTCGCGCTGGCGAGCAGTGTGCTGACAGCCATGACCCCTCCTTCCGCGGGTGCCTGAAGGGTGCACGATACATCCCCCCACTCGTCACCGTACGCCGGGGTGGACATCCGCGCCTGCCCCATTTCGCGGGGGATATACGGGCATTCAGGGGATGACCAGAGCCCGTCACCGAACAGATGTCGGTGACGGGCTCGTGGTCGATCTCGGGCGCAGGCGCCTTTACGCGGTCAGGGCGAAGCCGCCGGTCCAGGACGTCTTCTCCTGGGCGGCGAGAGTGAGCTGCAGGAAGCCGAGGGACTCGAGCTCGCGGGCACGCTTGAGCGAGCCGGCGTCGACGGCCTTGAGTCCGCCATCCGTCACGATCGTCGCGAGAGTCGCCTTCGCGTCCGCGTCGTCGCCCGCGATGAGCACCGAGGTCTTCTCGCTGCCGACGCTGCCCCCGTGGAGAGTTGCCGCGAAGTTGGTGTTGAACGCCTTCAGCACGGAAGCGTTCGGCGCGATGGCGGCGATCACCTCGCTGTTGGAGCTGTCCGCGGGCACGACGAGCGAGTCGAAAGTGGCGAAGTCGACCGGGTTAGTGATGTCGACGATGGTCTTGCCATCGAGCTGGCCCGCGTAGTTCGAAAGAACCTCTGCGACAGCGGGGTGGGGGAGTGCGAGTACGACGATGTCGCCGGTGATGGCGTCACCGATGGTTCCCGCTGCCGCGCCCTCCGAGGCGGCAGCAGCCTTCGCTGCGTCGCGTGCGAGCAGTTGCACGTCGTTGCCTCCGGAAAGTGCGAGCTTCGCGATTGCGCCGCCCATGTTGCCTGCTCCGATGATGGTGACCTTGGCCATGATGTTCTCCCGAGTGATGGAAATTAGTTGTTGGTACAAGTGATAATACTCTTTTTACTTGAAGCGTCAAGTATTTGGTAGACTGCAGTCATGGTGAATACGAAGTGGCTGAGCGCGGAAGAGATGGCGGCGTGGAGGAAGTTCGTCGCCGTCGTCCAACTGCTGCCCGGTGCGCTCGATACACAGCTGCAACGCGACGCCGACCTCAGCCACTTCGAATACTTCGTGATGGCGATCCTCTCGGAGGCACCGTCACGCACACTGCGGATGACGAGTCTCGCCCTCGAGACCAACGCGACACTGCCGCGCCTGTCGCACGTCGTCGCGCGCCTCGAGAAGCGCGGGTACGTGAAACGCAGCCCGTGCGAGGAGGACCGCAGGGCGACGAACGCGACGCTCACGACATCCGGCTGGGAGAAAGTGGTTGCCTCGGCACCGGGTCACGTCGGTGCCGTGAGGGACGCCGTCATCGATCCGCTCGACGCCCGAGACATCGCCGACCTCGACCGCGTCATGGGGCGGATGCTCGCCCGGCTCGACACGGAGGGTCGCCTCTCGGCGTCGCAGTAGCCGCAGTCGGGTCAGCGCCCTTCGGCGACCTCGTCCACGATCCCGACGAAGCGGCTGCCGATGCCGTCCACCTCGTGCCGGTAGGCGTTCGCGGCGGGCGCGGGCAGTTCGTTCGCGAGGTGATGGCTGCAACTCAGGTAGCTGAAGGCCGGCCACCATTTCTTGGGGCGCGCGGCCTCCTCGAAGCCGCAGACGTCGCACTTCAGCTGCACCCAGACCGGCTTCCCGCCGGTGCGGTTTGCTCGCGACTGCGCGAGCCAGGTCGGCGGATTCGTGTCGAGTTCCGAGAACTCTTCCTCGGAGAGGCGGTTCGGGATGCCGTGCCTGCGGGCCATCTCCAGCGGAATGTCCAGCCGCAGCGCGGCCTCGTGTCTGGTAATCATCTTTCTCAAGGGTAGGTGCTGGGCGGGCTTACGCGGGCAGAACGGCGACGAGGCGGGCGCGCAGCTCGTTCGCGCGCGCGGCGAAGACACGCTGCTGGTGCACGTACTCCGCCTTGCCCTCCGCCGTCTCGACCGCGATCGGCTCGTACCCCCAGGCACTGAGGTCGTATGGCGATGCCTTCATGTCGAGAACGCGGATGCTCGCGGCCAACTCGAACGCGTCCAGCAGGAGTTCGCCCGGCACGAGCGGGCCGAGCTTGACCGCCCACTTGTAGATGTCCATGTTCGCGTGAAGGCATCCGGGCTGCTCCAGCACGGGCTGGTTCTCGCGGGTCGGGCGCAGCCGGTTGAGCGGCGCGGCCTCCTGCGTGAAGAAACGGTAGGCGTCGAAGTGACTGCAGGAGATGCGCGCGCCCTCGACCACGGCATCCGTGTCGCCCTGGCTGAGCCGGAGCGGCGCCTCGTGCCTGTGGTCGCCCTGCCGGTAGACCATGGCCCACTCGTGCATGCCGAAACATCCGAAGTTTGCCTCGCGGTTCGCCGTCGCGTCGAGCAGCGAGGTGACGAAGCGGATGCTCGCACCCCTGGCTTCGAGTAGCGCCACGGTGTCGACCCGCAGGGCGTCACCCTCGGCGAGGTACCACTTCCACCCGGCGCGCTCTGCGCTTGCCGCACCCTCGAGTGCGACTCCGGCCCCGGGGTGCCAGCGTCGCAGCAGGCGCGGAGGGTTGGGGTAGTAGGTGAAGAGAAAGTCTTCGACCGGATGTGTCTGCCCGGTGCCCGCGCGCCGCCGCCAGCCCGCGCTCAGCCGATCCGCGCGCTCGCGGTGCCGCGCGTCGCGGGCCTGCCACTCGTCTGCCGCAAGCAGAATCGACGCGGTGAGGGTGGCCATCCCTTGAGGGTACCTGTCAAAATTGACCGCATGGAATTTGACGCGACGATGCTCCAGCAGGGCAACAACACCGGAATCCCGGTGCCCGACGGGGTTGTGGAGGCACTGGGCGGCGGCAAGCGACCGGCCGTGAACGTCACTGTGAACGGTTACTCATACCGCAGTACGGTCGCGCCGATGGGCGGCAGGTTTCTCATCCCGTTCAGCTCGGACAAGAGAACGGCAACCGGAATCGTCGGCGGCGACAGCATCACTGTCGAACTCACTCTCGACACGGCGCCTCGCACGGTCCAACCCCCGGCAGACTTCGCGGCCGCGCTCGACGCGGCTCTGGGTGTGCGCGCGGGCTTTGACGCTCTCTCTCCGAGCCGCCAGAAGGCGCACGTTGTTTCGATCGAGGGTGCGAAGACCGACGAGACGCGGCAGCGGCGCATCGCGGCGGCCGTGGCGACACTCGTCGGGTAGCTCGCGGCGGCTGTCGCTCGCTCGCCTCGCCGGAGCGGGATGACAGACTGGAGCAATGATCGACGTCACGGTCGTGGGCAGCGGACCGAACGGCCTCGCGGCCGCGGTGACCGCGGCGCGCGCCGGTCTCAGCGTGCGACTGCTCGAGGGAGCGCCGACGCTCGGGGGAGGCCTGCGCACGAGCGAGCTGACGCTGCCGGGCTTCCATCACGACGTGTGTTCCGCCGTGCACCCCGCGGCGATGGCGTCCCCGTTCTTTCGGGAATTCGGGCTGACCGACCGCGTCGACTGGATCGTTCCGGAGATCTCCTACGCGCATCCGCTCGATCACGGCGACGCAGGCATCGCCTGGCGTGACCTCGATCGCACGGTGGGGTCACTCGGCAGGGACGGTGGAGCCTGGCGTGCGCTTCTCGAGCCGCTCGTGCGGCGGGTCGACGGGGTCGTCGACTTCACCGGATCGCAGCTGCTCCGGGTTCCGAGGGACCCGATCGCGGCCCTGCGCTACGGCCTTCGCGCGCTCGAACAGGGCACGGCCCTCGGCGACCTCCGCTTCCGAGGCGAGGCTGCACCGGCGATGCTCACGGGCGTCGCCGCCCACGCGAGCGGACGCCAGCCGTCGCTCGCACCGGCGGGAGCGGGGTTGCTCCTCGCGACCCACGCGCACGCGGCCGGCTGGGGGTTCCCGGTCGGCGGGTCGCAGGCGATCGCGGATGCCCTGGTCGCCGACCTGCTGGCCCACGGTGGCACCGTGGAGACCGGCGTCCTGGTCGAGTCGCTCGCGCAGCTCGAGCCATCCCGTGTCACGCTGCTGGATACCTCGCCCGAGATGCTTCTTGGCACTGACCTGCCCGCGGGGTATCGCCGCGCGCTCGGCCGCTACCGCTACGGCCCCGCCGTCGCCAAGGTTGACTTCGCGCTGAACGGGCCGGTGCCGTGGTCCAACGCCGAGGTGCGGCGTGCACCCACCGTGCACCTGGGAGGCACGAGGGCCGAGATCGCGGCGAGCGAGAACGCGGTGGTGCGGGGGAGTGTTTCGGGGCATCCGTATGTCCTGGTCACCCAGCCGGGTGTGCTCGACGCGACGCGCGCGCCGGAAGGCAAACACGTGCTGTGGGCGTACATCCACGTGCCCTCTGGCTCGAGCCTGGATGCGACCGAGCTGGTCACGGCGCAGGTGGAGCGCTACGCTCCGGGGTTCCGGGACCTGGTTCTCGCAAGCGCGGCGAGCACCGCGACGGAACTCGCCGTCTACAACCCCAACTACGTTGGCGGTGACATCTACAGCGGTTCACTCGACCTCAGGCAGCTCGTGAAGCGCCCCGTGGTCTCGACAGCGCCCTGGCGCACCCCCATCGACGGCGTCTACCTGTGCTCGTCGGCCACGCCGCCCGGCCCCGCCGTGCACGGGATGAACGGCTGGTACGCAGCAACCCTCGCGCTGAAGGAGCGGTTCGGCATCGTCGAGCCGCCCTCCCTCGCGCCGTGACCGCTCTGGCTCACCGAGGAGCGCCAGCGTAGCGTGGACGGGGTGAGCTGGTTCGACGCCCAGGATTACGAGTTCGCGCGGCAGGTGCTGCAGCGAGGCATCGCCGTGATGTTTCTCGTCGCGTTCGTGTCCACGGCCGCCCAGTTTCGCGCGCTCCTCGGAGAGCACGGGTTGCTACCGGTGCCTCGGCTCCTGGAGCACAAACGATACCTGCGCGGGTTCACGGTGTTCCGCTGGGGATACAGCGACCGGATGCTGCTGGCCGTTGCCGGCGTCGGGATCGTGCTCGCGGCATCCGTCGTTCTCGGGCTGCCCCAGTTGGGTCCGCCGTGGGTGCCCGCGCTCGTCTTCCTCGCGCTGTGGCTGCTCTACATGTCGATCACGAATGTCGGCCAGACTTTCTACGGCTTCGGCTGGGAGATGCTGCTGCTCGAGGCCGGGTTCACCGCGGCGTTCCTGGGTTCGGATGCCGTGCCGCCGCCTGCTCCGATCCTCCTGCTGAGCGCATGGCTGGTCTTCCGCCTCGAATTCGGCGCGGGCATGATCAAGATCCGCGGTGACCGCTCGTGGCGCGACCTCACCGCCCTGTACTACCACCACGAGACCCAGCCGATGCCAAATCCGTTCAGCCGCTTCGCGCATCTGTTGCCAAAGCCCGTGCATCGGGTGGAGGTGCTCGGCAATCACGTCGCGCAGCTCGTCGTGCCGTTCCTGCTGTTCGCCCCGCAGCCGGTGGCGAGCGCGGCTGCGGCCATCGTCATCTTCACCCAGCTCTGGCTCGTGTTCACGGGCAACTTCGCCTGGCTCAACTGGATCACCATCGTGCTGGCCTTCAGCAGAATCAGCGACCGCGTGGCGCACTGGGCACTGCCGGTCATCCCGCTCGACTGGGGCTCCGGAGCGACGACTCCGATCTGGTGGGTGGTGCCCGTACTCGCGGTGACCCTGTTGCTCGCCGTGCTCAGCTACTGGCCGATCAGGAACCTGTTCTCGCGTCGGCAGCTCATGAACGCGAGCTTCAACCGCTGGCAGCTGGTGAATGCCTACGGCGCGTTCGGCAGCGTCACGAAGCGGCGTTTCGAGGTGGTCGTGGAGGGCACGCTCGACGAGGTGCCAGGCGACGACGCCGAGTGGCGAGAGTACGAGTTCAAAGGCAAGCCCGGCGACCCGCTGCGGATGCCGAGGCAGTTTGCGCCGTATCACCTGCGGCTGGACTGGCTCATGTGGTTCCTGCCGCTCGGTTCCGTGCACGAACCGTGGTTCTACGCCTTCCTCGGCAAGCTGCTCGAGGCCGATCGCGCGACACTTCGGATGCTCAGGGCCGAGCCGTTCGGCGGCCTCAGGCCCCGCTGGGTGCGAGCGTGGCTCTACCACTACCGCTTCACCACGCGACAGGAGAAGCGCCGGACCGGGGCGTGGTGGGTGCGCGACTCGGCCAGGGTCGTCATCCCACCCGTGTCGCTGCCGCCGGGCGAAAACACGCCCTGAACGTGGTGTCTGCCGCTGCGCCTATTCTCGAAACCATGACACCGGATGAGCTGCGTGATCTCTGCCTGTCGCTGCCGCAGGCGATCGAAACCTTTCCCTTCGGCGAGGAGACCTCCGTCTTCAAGACGAGCGGGAACGACAAGCTCTTCGCCGTCTCCGCGCTCGACCCGCAGTCGCTGTCGGTGACCCTCAAGTGCGATCCGGAAGACAGCATTGCGCTGCAGCAGGAGTTTCTACAGATCACTCCCGGCTACCACATGAACAAGAAGCACTGGATCACTGTCGTGCTCGACGACGCGCTTCCGGATGAGCTGGTCGAGCAGTTGGTTCGCGGCAGCCACGCGCTCGTGCGGCCCAAAGTGCCACGGGTGGCTCATACATAGGGTGGTAGGTAGGGCCCGCGCGCTGCATCGTGCGCGCGACCGCGTGGCTGCGGCGCGCATCCTCGAGTATTACTGAACTTCGGGCGTCCGACCGCTAGTATCGCCCCATGAATCTGGGGGAGACGCGGGAGGGTGTGGTCTCGAAGTGGGATGACGCGCTCGGCTTCGGCTATATCGCCCCGACCGAGGGTGGGCGCGAGGTGTTTGCGCACATCCGCGCATGGCCGCGGGGCGCGGGCCGTCCGAAGCTCGGTGACGTCGTGACGTTCGAGTTGGAGCGTGCGCCGGACGGCAGGATCCGTGCCCGGTCGGTTCGCAGGCCCTTCGAGGTGCCTCGCCCAGTGCTGGCCAGCAAGACAGGAACCGCGATTGCGAGCTACCTCGCCTTGGTGGGGTTCGTCGCGCTGTATTTCGCGCTCGGCCACTTCTGGTCGGTGTCACCCTGGTTCGCCGTGTTATACGCCGCGGTGAGCCTCATCACCTTCATCGCCTACGCGCAGGACAAGGCCGCGGCACGCTCCGGCCGCTGGCGGACGAGCGAGAACACGCTGCACCTGCTGGCGTTTCTCGGGGGCTGGCCGGGCGCGGCCGTGGCCCAGCGCCTGCTGCATCACAAGAACAGGAAGGCGTCGTTCCAGGGAGTGTTCTGGTTCACGGTTGTCGCCAACGTCGTGGTGTTCGTCGTGGTCAGCAACCCCGGGTTTATCGCGGCACTCCTGCGGCTCTTTGAGAACGCCGCGTAACTGCCGCTCACGCTTCTCCAGTCAGTGTGCCTCAGCTGCTCAGCGTGGCAACCTTCTCGCGCAGCTCGTCGTTGGTGGGCTCCACGAAGTGTGTCTGGTCGGGGAACACGATGACCGGAATGTTGGTGCGGCCGCTGATGGCACGGGCCTTGTCCGCCGCCGCGACATCCGCTTCGAGGTCGATGTACTCGTAGTCGACGCCAAGCTCGTCAAGCAGCTTCTTGGACCTGCGGCAGTCGCCGCACCATTCAGCGCCATACATGGTGATTCTTTCGCTCATGCACCTAGCCAACCACTTTCGCGGGTTTTGCATTCCGCGGGGCTCGCGTAGCATCGCCCCATGGCACTCAGATGGGAAGAAGTGGCCGTCGACTGTCACGATTTTTCGGCGCTCGGACGCTGGTGGGCCGAGGCGCTGAACTGGGAGATTGTGGATGACAGCGACGTCTCGGTAGAGATTCGTGATCCGAGTGGCGCGGGCCCCACGCTGTATTTCGGGAACGTGCCCGAGGCGAAGACGGTCAAGAATCGTCTGCACCTGGATTTTGTACCCGACGATCAGGCGGTCGAGGTGGATCGGCTGATTGCGATGGGTGCGCGCCGCGTTGACGTGGGGCAGGGCGATGCGCCCTGGGTGGTGCTGGCCGACCCTGAGGGCAATGAGTTCTGCGTGCTCTCCGCGCGTTAGTTCCTGGGCCTGGAACGGCTCTAACCGCGCGGCTCTGATCCGAAGACGTGACGCGACAAGGCCTGGATGTCTCTGTCCATGTTCTCGAGCTTGATGGTGATGATGTCGAACTTGGCATCCAGCCGAGCATCCATGGCTTCGAATCGGGAATTCATGGTGCGGGTCAGGCTCGTGCTGACGATCCCGATCATGCCGAAAAATGCCGCAGTGAAGACGCCGATCAGCACCCATACCTGTGGTTCGGTCAATGTCGTCACAACTCCATTCTCATGGTTTGGGTACTGGAACACTAGAGGCGGGAGCGCGCGCCCGGGTCGGCACATGCGAATCGGTTCACAACCGAACGCCATACCTCGTTGTGGAGGAGTGGAGCGTGATCAGGCGACGAACTCGTCGGGCAGCACCACGTTGTCGGGAACGGAGCGGAACAACGGGGCGATCTGGGCCGGTGAGTATCCAGCGATGCCGCATCCGATCTTCGTGACGAGAAAGCGGAGTTCCGGATGCTCGCCCGCGAACTCGAGAAACCGCGCGACCTCGTGCTCGATGGTCCGGAATCCGCTCATGGTGTCGATGCCGTAGGACTGCCCCTGCAGTCCGCTGCCCTGTCCCCACACGGCGCCGAACTGCTCGTAAGCGGTGAGTGCGGCACCCGCTCCGTGCGCCCCGGACGCATTCGAGCCGAACACGAAGACCTCGTTCGGCTGCAACTCGGTGATGATCATTGGTCAAGCATCGTTCCGCCGCGTGGGAGCACGCTCAGTATGGCTCGCCGCTGAAGACGTGGCGGGAAAGCGCCTGGATGTGGCGGTCGAGAACCTCGAACTTGCCCGTGAACTTGACATCCAGTGCTTCGAAGCGCGCATCCATGGTCTCGAAGCGGGCGTCCATCGTTTCACGGAGGCCGCCAACGGCGGAGGTCAGTGTGCGGTTGAAGGTGGTGGCGACAATTCCGATCATGCCGAAAATGCCGGTCGCGAACACGCCGATCAGCACCCAGATCTGTGGTTCGTTCATTTCAAGCACGCCTCCATTGTCGTTCGGTTGTCCGGAGAAATCTAGCGATGCTCGACGGGGAGTGGTCTCGTGGCAGCGGCGGGTGTGCGGAACGTGAAAGCGGCCAGCCCGGGTGATGATCGGTGGGGCGGAGTAGCGTCAGAAATACGCCGGAACGGGCCGCGTCGATGCTCGCGATCCGGCTGTGCGATCTGAAGGGTCAGAAGATGCGAGTGTTCCGCTACCGCAAACCATCTCTCAAGCGCCTGCTGGGCGTCACCGCGGTGAAGCGCAAGGTGAAGCGCTCGCTCGGCATCTCGCAGCTGCAGGGTTACACCCGACCCAGCCGTATCAAGCAGAAGATCAAGTACCGTGCGGGCTGGTATTCGCCGGTTGCCCGCACCATTCGCCAGACCTCGAAGGGCAAGTTCCGCACGCCGTTCGGGTTGTGAGCGATTCATGGTCGCTCGCGCACCAAGCCTACGAGACCGCGGGCTCGTTCGGACATCCGCTGAGGATGCGCGACATCGCATCGTGCTCCGCCGGCGTCACCCACAGGCCGTACTTCGCCTTCACCGAGACCTGGTGCGCGACATAGGTGCAGCGGAACGACTTGGCGCTCGGCAGCCAGGTCGCCGTGTCGCCCGCACCCTTCTGCGAATTGGAGCGGCCATCGACCGCGAACAGGTTGACAGGGTCGTTGGCGAGTTCCTCGCGCTGTTGCTGGCTCAGCTGCTGCGCGCCCGTCTGCCACGCGTTCGCGAGCGCGACGACGTGGTCGATCTGCACCGCCTGCGAGGTCGTGTTGCCGCGCACAAAGTTGATCGTCTCGCCCGTATAGGGCGACACGAGCACGCCGCTCATCACCTTGCATCGCCCGCTCTTCACGGTGCTCACGAAGTCGCGCTGCAGGATGTCGTTTCGGGTGTCGCAGCCGTTGTGGTCGACATCCAGCCAGGCCGTGCCGAACTTCCCGGTGCGGTCATAGCCGGTGAGCGGTGACTTGCCCTTGATCGGCAGCGTGGCGAACAGTGCGAGCGCGGTTCCCTTCGTCGCCGGGACGGTGGCGGACGGCGAGGGGGTTGGACTCGCGCTGATTGTTGGCTGCTGAGTCGGGGCAGTCGACGGACTCGAGCGTGGAAGCGTCTCAGAAGCGGCGGTCGAGGGGGGCGAATCCGCCGTGGACGGCGGGAGAAGGAGGCCGCCGAGTCCCATCGCCACGACGGACAGTGCAAGCACGATGCCGGCAACCCTGCGTCCGGGGATCGACGCCCAGCTCGGTCGCCCGGCCACGAGCGCATACAGGCCCGTCACGAGTGCGATCGCGCCCCAGGCGACCAGCAGTCCGCCGAAACCGCCGGATGCGAGACCCGTCACGGTGAGCACAATCACGATGGGTGCGGCGACCCAGAAACTCGCGCCGAATTTCGGCTGCCACCCGCCTCGTGTCACAGCGTCTCCTCAGCTACGACTTCACGCTAGGGGACAACCGGATGCCCGCGGCAGACCCCGTGCGGGTGTCGCGAGGATCTGCGGTGGCTCATTGCCGCGGGTGCGTGGCCGCAGGGCGAGTGTGGCCTTAGGCCCGCTCGAGAATCCCGGCCAGGTCCACCGCGCCGGGCAGCTCCCCGTAGAGTCGCCCGCGGTCCGGCCCGAGTCGCGCCGCCACGAAGGCGTCGGATACCGCGGCGGGGGAGTGCCGGATGAGCAGCGACGCCTGGAGCGACAGAGCCAACACCCCGACCAGGCGACGAGCCTGCGCGGTCGCGGACGCGACATCCATCGCCGTAATCGACCGGGCAAGGTCGCGCGTGCGTTCCAGGTGTGTGTCGAAGGTCGCGTTGACTCCCGCCGCGAGCGAGACCTCCGCATCGAAGGCGTCCAGGGTCGCCGGGTCGCGGGCGATCGCGCGCAGCACGTCCAGCGCGATCACGTTGCCGGACCCCTCCCACACCGCCATGACCGGCTGCTCGCGGTAGCGCCGCGCGAGCGGGAAGGTCTCGATGAAACCGTTGCCTCCCAGACACTCGAGTGCCTCGTAGGCGTGCTCAGGGCCGCGCTTGCAGATCCAGTACTTGCTCACCGCGGTCGCCAGTCGCCGGAATGCCACATCCGCATCGCTCGCGTCCTCGTCGTGGGCACGAGCGAGTCGCATCGCCGTCACTGTGGCCGCCTCGGACTCCAGCGCGAGATCCGCCACGACGGCGGTCATCGCCGGCTGGTCCACCAGCAGCGCACCGAACGCGCGGCGGTGACGTACGTGCCACAGTGCCTCCGTCACCGACTGCCGCATCCCGGCCGCGGTGCCGAACACGCAGTCGAGCCGCGTGCGCGAGACCATTTCGATGATCGCGCGCACCCCGCGACCGGCCTCGCCGACGAGGAAGCCCACGGTCTGGTCGAACTCCACCTCGCACGACGCGTTCGAGCGATTACCGAGCTTGTCCTTCAACCGCTGGATGAAGAACGGGTTACGGATGCCGTCGGCCAGCACCCGAGGCACGAGAAAGCAGCTGAGCCCCGGCTCCGTCTGCGCGAGCACGAAGAAACCGTCGGACATCGGCGCGCTGCAGAACCACTTGTGCCCGGTGAGCCGAAAACTGCCGTCGCCGGCGTCTACCGCGCGCGTCGTGTTCGCGCGCACATCCGAACCGCCCTGCTTCTCGGTCATCGCCATGCCGAACAGGGCCGAGGTCTTGCCCGCCCCGAGCGCACCGTCGTAGTCGCGACTGAGCAGGCGCGGCATCCATTCGCGGCTCAGCTCATCACTCAGGAGCAGCGTCGGCACCGCCGCGTGCGTCATCGACACGGGGCAGGCATGGCCGGGTTCCACCTGCGCGAAGAGCATGAAGGTCGCAGCCCTCGCGACGTTGGCTCCCGGCCGGGGTGCGGCCCACGCGGAGGTGTGCGCACCCTCGGCCACGGCAGCGCGGATGATGCGGTGATACGAGGGATCGTAGTCCACCTCGTCCACGCGGTTTCCCCAGCGATCGTGCGTGCGCAACTGGGGCTCGAAGCGGTTCGCGCGCTCGGCATCCTGCTGGAACTGCACTGTGCCCACCAGCTCGCCCACGCGGGTCAGATCATCCAGGGCCCAGTCGGCGTCATACTGCCGCACGGTCTCGACGAGTGGGACGTTCGTGCTGAACTCGTTGATGCCCGCGCGCAGCGGAGCCTGGTTCACAACATCGTGAGTGCTCATGACAGCGAGGGTACGCGGGCGTGCTCCGCGCCGCATGTGTCGGTGCTGGCCCGGGCGCCCTACTTCTGGATCTCGAACTCCGCCGTCGTGACGCCGATGCAGGTGTCTTCGACGAAGTCCATGCCCGCCTTCGTGGCGATGTCCCGAGCCTCCTCCGAGGTGATCTCCATCTGCAACCAGAGCGCCTTGGCACCGATCGCTGCGGCCTGCTCCGCCACTCCGGCGGCCTCGTCCGAGGGGCGGAAGACGTCAACGATGTCCACCGGAACGGGGATGTCGGCGAGGCTGTGATACGCCTTCTGCCCGAGGATCTCCTCGGCGTGCGGATTGACGGGGATGACGGTGAACCCGGCCTTCAGTAGACGCCTCGGGATGCGGTGGGCGGCCTTCTTCTCGTGCCTCGAGGCTCCGACGACCGCGATCGTTGTCGCCTCGTTCAGCAGCTCGCCCAAGCGCGGATCCGTCATCGGAATACTCCCCAAATCGTGTTGTTCACCACTACGCGAGCCGCGCCGAGGCGACTCCACGATACCTGCAAGTTCTGCGCACCGCGGGGGTGTTACCTCAGATCAGGCCGCGCAGGAACTCCTCCGGCGTGCTGCCGCTCTCGCGCGCTCGCCGGGCCAGGCGCTCGAATTCTGCGGGTGTGAGCTGCAGCGCGAGAGCGCGCATTTTCGGCTCGTCGAAGGTGAAAAGGGCGGTGTCCGGTGTGGGCACCTGTGGTTCGGGCAGCCGTGGTGCGGGCCGCTCAAGCGCGCTGGCAGCGCTGCCGTGCCATCCGGGGCCGGAGGGCACGGCAGCGCCTCGCTGGTAGGCCTCTGCAGCCGCCCTGGCACGGGCATCCGCGGCCTCGTTGAGCACGTGGCCGACGTGCCCGCGCACCCACTCGAATCGGTAGCGGCGCCCGGTGATCGCCTCGTCGATCTGCTGGAGCAGCTCGACGTTCATCACGGGCTTGCCGTCGCCCTTGCGCCAGCCCTTTTTCTTCCAGCCGGGCATCCACTTGGTCACAGAATTGATGACGTACTGGCTGTCGCAGAGGACGAGCAGGTCTTCGCCCGAGTTCTCCGTGGCGCGGAACAGTTCGAGCACCGCCGTGAGTTCGCCCTGGTTGTTGGTCGCGCGTGGCCAGCCACCCGCGGCCCAGTTGTCTTCGTCGACGTACCACGCCCAGCCCGCCGGGCCCGGGTTGCCGAGGGCCGAACCGTCTGCGGATGCGGTGATCGTCATGCAAGAACTCCCTGGGTCGAGGTCAATCGTAGTGAACTGCCCAGACCTCGAGCCTCGGATGCGCGGGGCGGTTCGCCCGCATCGCCTCCAGCCAGCAGAATGGTGTCGTGCCCAGCGCTGACGACATCACCCCCGGCCTGTATCGCCACTACAAGGGAAACCTTTACGAGGTGATCGGCGTGGCCCAGCACTCCGAGACGGAGGAGTCGCTCGTCGTCTACCGCGCGCTCTACGGGGTGCGCGGCATGTGGGTGCGCCCCTTCGACATGTTCACGGAGGATGTCGAGGTCGACGGGCAGCGCGTCCGCCGCTTTGCGCCGCTCGAGGGCGACGCGCGCCGGCCGGACAAGAAGCACTGAGTTGCGGCGCTGACTTCTCCTCCCCACTCGGCTCCCACGGTGGTATTTCACTTTTTCTCTTCTCCGCGCGCTGCGTCGAGCGCGGGTGGTCGATTATGGGCGGATGACACCAGCACGATATGACGAAGCGAAGCTCGTCCCGCTGAACACTGACGCCCTCGTCGAGGAACGTGTGGCCGACCTTCTCGGTCGCGCCATCCAGCGACGGTTGTGGTTGCTGTTCCTTGACGAGCACGAGGTGCAATTGCCGCTCGTGGTTCCTCTCGATGAACCACCGCAGATCCCGCCTGCCCCGCCCGACCTCTCGCTCTGCTCCATGATCAGGAATTTCCGAGAGCGCGCCGATGCGCACTCCGTCGTCTTCGTGCTCGAACGATATGCGGATGCGGTGCTCACTCCTGCAGACATCGCCTGGGCCCGCGCGCTACATCGAGCCTGCGATGAGGCCAAAGTGTCACTTCGCGGGATTCTGGTCAGTCACAAGAGGGGAGTGCGCTGGGTCGCACAAGATGATTACCGGTTCGGGCGCGGCGATACCTTGGGTGGTGGCAGCGCAGGCGATGGCACCGGGGCATAGTCACGCCGTGATCATCTCCTCCACAGGCATGGTTCTCCACGACTTATCCCAAGATTGCCCTCGCAGACTTTCAAACATATGTTCGAAAGAGGAGAATTCAACTATGTCTTCTATCGCGCATCCGCTGGTTTCGGCACTCGCCGCAGCCGTGCAGGTGATGGGCGCGGTGACCACCGACGTGTCGAAGTACCGCAGCCTGAGCGACGTTGAGCTTCGCGAGGTCGCGAGGCTTTCCAGCGCGGTGTTGCGCACTGCGCAGACTCGTGCGGCCGTGGTCGCTGGCGAGGTAGCGTATCGATCGCGTCCGGAATTAGGCAGTGACGGTCTTGCCCAACGGGAAGGTTTTCGCACCCCCGAAGAAATGGTGCGAGTCACGACCGGGTCGACGGCGCGGGAAGCCGTGGCGGCCGTCAGGCTGGGTCGCCTCGTGCACGAGAGCACGAGTGAGCCCATGATGGATGCCGCCACGGGCGAGATCGTTGCGCCGGAGCGGGCTTGGCTGGCCGAGGTCGGTGTTGCCGTGGCCGCGGGCACGCTCTCGGTCGGGGCCGCGCAGGCGATATATCGAGGGCTCGGTGAGTCCTCAGAGCGCGTCGACGAGCAGGCACTGGCTGTTGCAGTCAGCCTGCTCTGCGCGGAGGCCGTAACACTTGACGCCGATCGGCTGTATCGGAGAGCACGCGAATACCGCGACGAACTTGACGAGGCCGGTATTGCCGAGCGCGAAGCAGAGCGCCGAGCAGAACGAGGCCTCACTCTCTTCCGCCAGCGAGACGGCATGGGTCGCCTCGTGTGGACTCTGGATCGAGAGACACTCGCAGTGGTCGCTGAGATCTTCGACCGGGCGACGTCTCCGCGCCGGGGTGGGCCGCGCTTTGTCAGCGTCGAAAGTGAGGCGCTCGCGGAGAGCATCGCGGTCGACCCTCGAACGACCGCTCAGCTGGCCTCCGACGTGTTCGAGCACCTGCTGATGGCCGGTGCCGATGCGGATTCCAGCAGGCTTCTCGGAACCGGTGCGCCAGTGGTCCGCGTGCTCGTGACGAAGCGGGCACTCGGCTCACGCGCCGGGCACGCTCGCATCGAGGGGCAAGCCGATCCGGTCTCGATTGAGACGGCCGAACGGCTCGCGTGTACCGGCGCAACGGCGGAGGTGAGTTTCGATGCCGAGGGGCAGCCGCTGAATGTGGGACGCGAGCTGCGACTGTACACGCGCGCGCAGCGAGTGGCGCTCGCGGTGAGAGACGGCGGATGTCGCTGGATCGGGTGCGACAGGCCGCCATCCTGGACCGAGGCACACCATGTCAGATTCTGGGCACGAGACGGCGGGAGAACGGATGTCGTCGACGGCATTGTTCTGTGCCGGCATCATCACCTGCTGCTCCACAACAATCATTGGGAGATCGAGCGCGTGGGCAGTGATTACTGGCTGGTTCCGCCGACGGATGTCGATCCACACCAGCGACGACGGCTCCTGCCGAGCAAGAGCGCTGCCCTCGGGGACCTGATGCGCGAGCACCCACCGGAGCGGCCAGCCGTGTACCCAGCCGTGCAGCCAGCCGTGCGGCCAGTTGTGCGGGCGAGCGCGTGAGGGATGGGACCTGAACGTGGTGACCACGTGCGAGTATGGATCAGTGACCTACCTCGCTGATGATTCCCGTTACGATTCCATGAGCTACCGGCGCGTCGGGCGCAGCGGTCTGAAACTCCCGGCCGTGTCGCTCGGGCTCTGGCAGAACTTCGGAAACACCGTACCGATTGATCGCCAGCGCGACATCCTGCGCAGGGCATTCGACCTCGGCGTCACCCACTTCGACCTTGCGAACAACTACGGCCCGCCCTATGGCAGCGCCGAGGAGAACTTCGGTGAGCACCTTCGCCGCGACTTCGCGCCGTACCGCGACGAGCTCGTGATCTCCACCAAGGCCGGATACGACATGTGGCCCGGCCCGTACGGCAACTTCGGCTCCCGCAAGTACCTCCTCGCCTCCCTCGACCAGTCGCTCAGCCGCATGGGGCTCGACTACGTCGACATCTTCTACTCGCACCGCGCCGACCCCGACACACCACTCGAGGAGACCATGGGCGCACTGCACACCGCCGTCGCCTCGGGCAAGGCGCTCTACGCAGGCATCTCCTCCTATTCACCAGAGCGCACGGTGCAGGCCGCGCAGATCCTCTCCGATCTCGGGACACCGCTTCTCATCCACCAGCCGTCGTATTCGATGTTCAACCGCTGGATCGAGGGCGGACTACTCGACACGCTCGAGGGTCTCGGTGTCGGCTGCATAGCCTTCTCCCCGCTCGCCCAGGGCCTCCTGACCGACCGGTACCTTCACGGGATACCCGAGGACGCCCGGGCCGCCCGCGAAGGCTCGATGCAGAAGACGATGGTCAACGACGACACCCTCGCGGCCATCCGTGCGCTCACCGACATCGCCGAGCGCCGCGGACAGAGTCTCGCCCAACTCGCGATCTCCTGGACCCTGCGCGGCGAACGCGTCACCTCGGCGCTTGTCGGGGCATCCTCGGTACAACAGCTCGAAGCCAACCTCGGCGCGGTGGCCTCACTCGACTTCACCGATGCCGAAATCGCCGCCATCGACCTTCACGCCACCGACATGGGTATCAACCTCTGGGCCCCCTCGAGCGCCGTGGGGATCTCGGAATAGCGCCGACCAGGCGGGCTACCGCGTGAGCAGCGCCGCGCGGTCCGGGTTCTTGTCGAACCACTCGGCCACGTACCAGCACATGGGAAGTACCTTGTAGCCGGTGTTCGCCTCGACATCGTTCATGGCGAAGTTCACCACCTCTGCCGCGTAGCCCTGCTTGCGCATCCGCGGGTTCGTATAGGTGTGGTGGAACGAGATCGAGTTGCCGCTGATTGTGTAGTCTGCGACCGCGATGATCTCCCCGTCGATACGCAGGACGTAGCGGCGGGCATCCGGCTCGTGGCTGAAGTCTTTCGTCACAGTCCCACCCTAGGTGAGCGCGCTGGCAGGCGCCGTTGAACGTGCTCCGATCGGGCACCGGTCACGGGCCGTAACGGAATGCGGGAGCCTCCTCGGCCGTTGTTACGATTCGAACTGTCCGCGCTAATTCGTAGTGCCGACCATCAATCCCGGGTTCGTCCACCACGGATTCGCAAGTCAGGAACACCATGAAGATCAGAACGCTTTCCATCGCCGTCGTTGCCACAGCCGCCATCATTCTCAGCGGATGCTCAGCCGGCACCACGACATCCGCCTCCACGACCGCCGCGACCGGTGCACTCGCGAAGGTGCAGAAAGCAGGCGTTCTGACGATCGCCACCGAGGGCACCTACCGTCCGTTCAGTTACCACGACGGCGGCTCGGGCAAGCTCATCGGCTACGACGTCGAGGTTGCGGAAGCCGTCGCGAAGCAGCTCGGCGTCAAGGCCAAGTTCGAAGAGACCCAGTGGGATGCGATCTTCGCTGGCCTCGAGGCCCACCGTTTCGACGTCATCGCCAACCAGGTGTCGATCACTCCCGAGCGCGAGGCCAAATACGAGTTCTCGACGCCGTACACCGTTTCGACCGGCGTCGTCGTCGACAAGTCGAGCAACGACAAGATCCATTCATTCGCCGACCTCAAGGGCGTGACGGTTGCACAGTCGCTCACGAGCTCGTTCTACACGCTGGCCCAACAGAACGGTGCAGACATCCAGGCCGTCGCGGGCTGGGCAGAGGCCGTTGCCAACGTGCGCAACGGGCGCGTGGAAGCCACCATCAACGACAAGCTCACCTGGCTCGACTACAAGAAGCAGGGCCAGGCAGACGGACTCAAGGTCGCGGCTGAGAGCCCAGACACCTCGAAGAGCGCCTTCGCCTTTGCCAAGGGGAGCGGAACGCTCGTGAAGGCCGTGAACAAGGCCCTCGACACCCTCCGTGCCAACGGAACCCTCGCAAAGATCTCTGACAAATACTTCGGGGATGACGTCAGCAAGTAGCACGCGCCACGGCTCAGTAGTCTGGCTCCTATGGATCCTTCGGCGTGGAACCTCGTCCTGAACTCGTTCTGGCCGATCGTCCAGGGCGCGCTCATGGGCACGATTCCGCTCGCGCTCGCTTCGTTCGCAATCGGGCTCGTGATTGCGGTCGGCATTGCGCTCATGCGGCTGTCGAAGAACACGCTGGTCTCCGGCATCGCCCGCGTCTACATCTCGGTCGTGCGCGGTACTCCACTGCTCGTGCAGCTGTTCGTGATCTTCTACGGTCTGCCGTCGCTCGGGCTCGTGATCGACCCGTGGCCGAGCGCCGTCGTGGCGTTCTCGATCAATGTCGGCGGCTACGGCGCTGAAGTCGTGCGTGCCGCGATCCTCTCCGTGCCCAAGGGGCAGTGGGAGGCGGCGTACATGATCGGGATGTCGCATCGGCGTGCTCTGTCCCGCATCATCCTGCCGCAGGCCGCGAGGGTGTCTGTGCCGCCGCTGTCCAACACCTTCATAAGCCTGGTCAAAGACACCTCGCTGGCGTCGCTCATCCTCGTGACGGAGCTGTTCCGCGAGGCCCAGAAGGTCGCGGCGTTCAGCGGAGACTTCATGCTCCTTTACCTCGAGGCGGCGCTCGTCTACTGGATCGTCTGCGTGGTGCTGGCCTCGGGCCAGGGCCTGCTCGAGAAGCGATTGGACCGCTATGTCGCCCACTGAGATCTCGCCAGGCGCTCCGGATGCCGCTGCCGCACTTCTCAGCATCCGCGGACTCCACAAGAGCTTCGGCTCCACGCCCGTGCTCAGGTCCATCGACCTGAGCGTCTCCCGCGGCGAGGTTCTGGTGCTCATTGGACCGTCCGGATCGGGCAAGACCACACTGCTGCGCTGCCTGAACGGGCTCGAGGTCGCCGACGGCGGCGTCGTGGAAGTTGCGGGCGCGCTCTCGATCGATTTCGCCACGACCCCGCCGAAAAAACAGCTCGACGCGCTGCGCGATCGCTCGGCGATGGTGTTCCAGCACTACAACCTGTTCCCGCACATGACGGTGCTGGAGAACATCGTCGAGGGTCCGATCACGGTGCAGCGTCGCCCGCGCGCCGAGGCAACGGCGGACGCGCTCGCGCTGCTCGATCGCGTCGGTCTCGCAGACAAGCGGGACAGCCGCCCGTTTGAGCTCTCCGGTGGCCAGCAACAGCGGGTGGGAATCGTGCGCGCGCTCGCGCTCAAGCCGCAGCTGCTTCTGTTCGACGAGCCGACATCCGCTCTCGACCCCGAACTGGTCGGTGACGTGCTCGGGCTCATGAAGGAGCTCGCTCTCGAGGGCTGGACGATGGTCATCGTGACGCACGAGCTGCAGTTCGCGCGCGAGGTGGCCCACGAGGTCGCGTTCGTCGATGACGGGGTGATCGTGGAGCACGACAGCCCGGAGAAGTTGTTCAGCGCGCCCCAGCACGAACGCACCAAGCAGTTCCTGCACCGCCTGTTGTTCCCGTTCTAGCCATACGCTCTCGGCGCTCCCGCGCGACTCGGCGTAGCGTGGAGGGGGATCATGACAGAAACCATCTTCACGATCGGTCACTCCACACGGGCGATCGACGAGTTCCTCCACCTCCTGCACGTGCACGGTGTGCAGAGGATCGTGGATGTGCGCACGATCGCCAAATCGCGCCACAACCCGCAGTTCGCGGAGCCAGAACTCGCGGCGAGTCTCTCGGCCGATGGCCTGGGCTACCAGCGCCTGGAATCGCTCGGGGGCCTGCGCCATTCGAGCGCGGGGTTCGAGTCCGTCAACGGTGCCTGGCGCAACACCTCGTTTCGCAACTACGCCGACTACATGCAGACCGAGGCATTCGCAGCGGGCCTCGATGAGCTCCTAGCGCTCGCACGCAGTGAGCGGGTCGCGATGATGTGCGCGGAAGCGGTACCGTGGCGCTGTCATCGTTCACTCATCGGCGATGCCCTGCTTGTGCGCGGGATAGCGGTGCGCGACATCATGAGCGAAAAGGCAGCCAGACCACACGAGCTGACCAGGTTCGCGAAGGTCGACGGCCTGCGGATCACTTACCCACCGGACGACCCCACAGCCACCCGAAACGAACAGGAGCCACAGAAACCATGACCGACACCACCGCCAGCATTCCAGAGGATCTCGCCGATCTACTCGAACGACCGCTCTTCGGCATCCTGGGCACAATCCGCCCGAGCGACACCGTGCAGGTCAACCCGATGTGGTTCGAGTACGACGGGGAGCACATTCGTTTCACCCACACGACCAAGCGCGCGAAGTTCCGCAACCTGCAGCTCAATCCCTCGATGAGCCTCGCCGTACTCGACCCCGACGACCCGATGCGCTATCTCGAGTTGCGGGGAAGGCTGGTCGAGGTCATTCCGGATCCGACCGGCTCGTTCTACGTTGTGCTCGGCAAGCGCTACGGCAATGCACAGCAGGAGCCTCCAGCAGACAGCGCGGATCGCGTGATCCTGGTGATGAGCATCGAGAAGGTCGGCCGTCACTGACGCTCGCGCGGTTCAGTACCGGACGGTTCAGTCCTGGACGGGGATGCTCGCGGTGTCGTCGTAGCGCCGCTCGCGTCGCGGAATGAAGGCGGCCACGATCACGCCGGCGAGCGTCACCGCGGATCCGAGGATGAACACGAGCCGGAATGCGTCTGCCGTGGGGATGTCGATGCCGCCAGAGCGCACGAAATCGGAAGACAGGATCACGCCGACGACGGATGCCGCGACGGTCGATCCGAGGGTGCGCATGACCGAGTTGAGTCCGTTGGCCGCCGCCGTCTCGCTCGGCGGCACGGAGTGCATGATGAGGGTCGGCATCGCGGCATAGGCGAATCCGACCCCGACGCCGACGAGAGTCGAGATCAGGATGACGTGCCACACCTCGCTCATGAGCAGCGTGCCGACGGCAAAGCTCATGGCGATGACGGCGCCTCCGAGGATGAGGCTCGTGCGTGGGCCGCGCGCGTTCGACAGGCGCGCCGCGACCGGCGAGAGCAGGAACATCACGATACCGAGCGGCATCAGGCACAGGCTCGCGATCAACAGCGACTGGCCGAGTCCAACGCCCGTCGTCGTCGGTGCCTCGAGGAGCACAGGGAGGGCTGCCGTGGTGATGAAGAAGGCGAAGCCAACCGCGATCGAGGCAAGGTTGGTGAGAAGCACGGGGCGTCTGCCCGCGACTCGCAGGTCGATGAGCGGATCGCGCGTTCTCAGTTCGAACCAGCCCCAGCCGACCAGCACGAGCACGCCACCACCGAGCAGACCCAGCGTCAGCGGGCTCGACCAGCCCCACTCTCCACCCTTGGAGATCGACAACAGGATGCCCACGAGCGCGATCGCGAACAGCACGGAGCCGAGGAAGTCGAACCGACCGGAGGTCTTGAGGGTGCTCACCGGGATGACCCAGAAGACCAGCGCCATCACTCCGACGCTGAGCACGGCAGCGAGCCAGAACAGGTAGTGCCAGTCGAGGTTCTGGGCGATGACCGCGGCGATCGGGAGGCCGACCGCGCCTCCGACGCCGAGTGTCGCGCTCACGATCGCCACAGCCGCACCGAGGCTCTTCGGATGGATCACGTCTCGCAGGATGCTGATGCCGAGCGCGATCACTCCGAGTCCGACACCCTGCAGCGACCGTCCGACGATCATCGGGACGAGCGTGTCCGACAGAGCGCACACCACGGACCCGACCGCCATGATAGACAGCAGGATGAGCACGATGAAGCGCTTGCCGTACATGTCGCCGAGCCTGCCGCTGATCGGCGTGGTGATCGCAGCGGCGAGCAGTGTGGCGATGAGTACCCAGGACGAGTCCGCGAGGTTCGTCGAGAGCAGCTGGGGCAGTTCGGGGATGACCGGGGTGACGAGGGTCTGCATGAAGGCGGCGACGAGTCCGCTGCCCGCGAGAACGCCGATCATCGCGCGATCGCTGGGGATGCGGGTCAGACGCCGTCTCTGCCGAGGGGTGAGTGAACTCTCCGCATCTGCGTCATCCGGTTCGTCGCCGGGAGGTGCTGGGACGGAAGCCATGGACCAACACTAGTCAGCGCATCCGTCCATGCCACCACGGGCCGCTCGCGGCCACCGCGTCAGCGCGACAGGGTGTTGACACCCCAGTCATCCACGCGCCAGTCGATCCAGCCGTTGGTGCGCTGGAGGCTCACCTCGACCTGGTAGCTCTTCCCGTTGCTCGAGCGACCCGTGCAGGTGAAGCTCTGGCCCACGAGGACGGGCGGGGTGGCAGGGCAGGAGGCTTCGAGCTCCGCGCCGGTCGCCGCAGCATCCGCGGCGATGGACTGCTCGGCCTGCGCGCTGAATGCCGCGGGCGCAGAGGCGATCAGCATGCCGGGAACCGCGAGCACCGAGCCCACGCTGAGCAGCCCGAGCGCGACCCACACCAGCAGCGGCCCGAAGCCGCGTCCGGTCGTGCGCGTGAGCACCATGGCGCGCACGAACAGGTAGATCGGGGCGGTGAGCAACGACCACGTCCAGTGCGCAGGCCGATCAATTCCGCTTCGTCGAAGCAGGCGGAAGTCGGCACACGCGAGGGCGATCGTCGCGAGAGAGAGCCCGACCAGGATCGCGGGCATGAGCAGTTCCGTGCCCTGGGTGGTGCCGAGGCCGGTGACGAGCAGCAACACAATCACGAGCTGGAGCAGCGGCAGCAGCGCGATGATCCACACCGGCGCCGTGCCGGTCGGAGCGGGGGAGAACCCGGGCCGTGCCGCTGGCGATTTCGCTCGCTCGGCGCTCGCCGGCTCGGACGCGCCCGCCGACTGCGCCGCGCTGGCACCCGCCAAGGTCCTGGCAGCGATCTGGTCGAAGAGAGGAGTGCTCGCCGTCGCCCGATGGACGTCCTGAACGGGAGGATGCGGGCGCCGCGGCTCCTGGTCCTCCTCGGAGACGTCGAGCGATGGCACGGACGGGATGCGACCCGCGTGTCCACTCGCCGCAAGCGGCACGTAGTTCGACTCCTCGACGTCATCGTCGAGGTCATCTGAGTCCGCCGGGTACAGATCCGGCGCGGGTTCGTTGGCCGGTTCGTCGTCCGCGGATGGCGGGGCCAGCTCGCGAAGGGACTCGGTGGTCGGCTCGACATCATCCGGTCCATGCTCGTCGCGCTCGCGTTCGCGACGTTCTCGCCTGGTGGGCAGGTCATCCGCCCAGGCCAGTGGAGACTCCTGCACGATCAGGGGCTGGCGCGCCTCGGTGGTGTGCTGGGTCCAGGCATGATTGTCCCACCAGCGCAGTTGGGGGAGGCCGGTGGGGTCCGGATACCACCCGGCGGGCAGACGCACGACATCGTCAGGTATCACTGTGTGCCTCCCCTTGCGCGGCCGCGCCATTGTGCGCCGTGCGGCGGCCGCAAATCTGCTGTGAACGTGCTGCGATGCTTGATTCTAGGGACTGGTGGGCGGCTTGGGAAGCGAGATCCTCTCGCACTCCGACGGGCTGGCCGCGAGACGCACGGATTTCCCAGCGGGAATACGGCAACCGGACGTACCGTGAGTGGGTGAAAGCGCGAGACGGGGGACTGCGTGGCGCCGCGGCGGCACGCGGCAGCGGGGTGCTGCGCGGGGTTCCAGTGTGGGCGTGGCGCCTGCTCATGAGGTTGATGAGCCGCAGCGAACGGGCCAGGTTCAACGCGGAGCCGATCGCGGGCGTCGACTATCACGACGACATCGACTTCGTGGGCGACGGCATCCGGGCTCATCGTCTCGACGTGATCGTTCCCCGGCGAACGACGGATGACCAGCACGACAACGACACGGGCCTCCTGCCGGTCTACGTCTACTTCCACGGCGGCGGGTGGACCTCCGGCGACAAGGCGGCGCTCACCAAGTACTGCGCGAGCCAGGCTGTCGCGGGCATGATTGTGGTCAACGTCAACTACCGCATGGCGACGCGCTTCCAGATGAAACACATGCTGGAAGACGCGAATGCCGCCCTGGCCTGGGTGGGCAACACCATCGCGAGCTTCGGCGGAGATCCGGATCGGATCGTGCTCGGCGGGGACTCCGCGGGCGGCCAGATCGCCGCGATGATCACCGCGGCATCGTTCCGCCCGGAGCTTGCACAGCACTACGGACTCACCCCGTCGACGCCTCGCGGGCGCTTTCGCGGGCTCGTGCAGCACTGCAGTGCCGTCGACTTCTCCGTGCACTTCGATCGCGGCTTCATCCTGAGCCTCAACTTCATCAGGATGCTCCTGCCGCGAACGCTCGTCGCCTCGGCCACCGCTGCGGGCGCTGCGGATGCCGCGGGCACGGGCAGACACCACCTGCTGCGCCTGGCCTCCCGCTTCCTCTCGCCGATCGAGTGGCTGGATGTCGGGTTCCCTCCCGTGTTCGTCACCACCTCGGAGCGCGATTACTTCTACCGCGCGAACCTCAACTTCGTCGCCACGCTGCGCAGAAACTCGATTCCGGTCGAGACCCTCATCTACGACCGCACCAGGGTCAACGCCCAGCACACCTGGCAGCAGAACTACCGTTACCCGGAGTCGCAGGAGGTCTACCGGCGACTGCAGGGCTTCGTCAGGCGGGTCGCCACGCTATCGTAAGCGTGTGGTGACGGAGTATTCGCTGCCGGGCAGCGCCGATGAGGCCGCCAGGCGCGATGCCGAACTGCCGGACATCGACTGGACCGTACTGCCGGATGGCGCGCGCAGCATCCGGTTCGAGGCCCCGAGCGGCTCGCTCGCCGTGGTCGCTCTCGGTGACCCCGCGAACCCGACGGTTCTCCTGGCCCCCGGTGTCACCGGGTCGAAAGAGGACTTCTCCCTCATGCTCCCCGACCTCGCGGCCGCGGGCTACCACGTGGTGAGCTACGACCTCGCGGGGCAGTACGAGTCCGCGGATGCCGGGCCAGAGAGATTGCACCCGCCCCGCCGCCACTACGATTACGAGCTCTTCGTCGGTGACATGATCGCGCTGCTCGAGTGGCTCGGCGGTCCCGCCCACGTGCTCGGGTATTCCTACGCCGCGACGGTCGCCCAGATCGCGCTCGTGCAGCGGCCGGAGCTGTTCTCGAGCATCACGCTGCTCAGCTGTCCACCGGAGCCAGGACAGGGCTTTCGCGGGGTGAGTCGGATCGGCTGGTTCAGTGGCCTGGCGAACGGCAGGGTCGGCGCTGCTCTCATGATCTGGGGGATCAGGCGCAACTTCACGAAGGTGACGGCGAGCAGGCTCCGCTTCGTGAACCTGCGCTTCGGAGTGACGAGGCGCCAGTCGGTGCGCGACATCATCGAGCTCATGATGCACGCCCCCGACCTGCGCGAGGAGGTGAGCGCGATGCCGATTCCGAAGCTCATCGCGGTGGGCGCGCACGACCTGTGGCCGCTGCGGCTGCATTCGGCGTTCGCGGAACGGATCGGGGCGCGGATGGCCGTCTATGACACCGGTCACAGCCCGTGCGAGACGGTGCCGCACCAGCTCAATCGCGACCTGCTGCTGTTGTTTCGCGAGGCATCCGTCTAGCGCCGCGTGGCTCCGTGCTCTCGAGCCCAGCGGCGTCTTTCGCGTCGGCGCCTGAGCGGTGACTCCTGGCGGAAGTCCGCGCTGAAGGTCGTGTAGGTCCAGCCGAGCCTGCGGCCGAGCCCCTTCCACGATTCGAACGGCCGCGCAGAGATTCCCACGCGCAGCGTCGGGTCGTAGATGACGGTCATGTCCCGGCGAATCTGATAGCTCAGGTCGAGGTCGTCGTGCATCTGACGGATGTCGCTGTGTACGAGGCCGCGAACCCGACGCCAGACCTCGGCGTCGATGGCGAGGTTCGAGCCGAAGAGTGGCGGATGTCCGAGAAGCAGTCCGACGACCGCGAAGTAGCCGCCGATGTAGATTCGTCGCCCGATCCAGGCGATCAGCCGGTTCGATCCGTAGAAGTCGCCCGGACCGGTGAGCGCGGCAAGCCCACCCGCCTCGCCGAGCGCACGCTCCACTCGCTCGAGCCAGTCCGTTGGCGGAACTGAGTCCGCGTCGAGCCTGGCGAGGATGTCCCCGGTCGCCGCATCGAAGCCGGCCGCGGTCGCGCGGGCGACGCCCTCGATCGGCTCGTAGACCACGCGCGCGCCGGCACGTTCCGCGACGGTGGCACTGTCATCCGTACTGCCGTTGTCGACGACGACGATCTCGTCGGCTTGCCTGGTCTGGTGGGCGAGTGCTTCGAGGCAGACGGCAAGCAGTTCTGCGTCGTTCCTGCACGGGATGACGACGGAAAGTGAGGTCATGATCCGAGACTCTACGCGGCCCGCAACCGCAGCAGGGACAGGGAAACGCGGGATGATCGGACTGACACGATAGACCTTTAACCGTCAGGTTGCCAAGCGTTCACTCGCCTGAAAGACTCGTCCCCAGTGGACATCACCTTCATGGTCGTGCTGGTTATCGTGCTGGCTCTCTTCTTCGACTTCACCAACGGCTTTCACGACACAGCCAACGCGATGGCGACACCGATCGCCACGGGTGCACTGCGCCCAAAGGTGGCTGTTGCCATCGCTGCGGTGCTCAACCTGGTGGGTGCATTCCTCTCGACCGAGGTGGCACAGACCATCTCAGGCGGGCTGATCCACGAGGGCAACGGCGGTGTGCAGATCACGCCGGAGATGATCTTTGCCGGTCTCATCGGTGCGATCCTCTGGAACATGGTGACCTGGCTGCTCGGGCTACCGTCGTCGTCGAGCCACGCGCTGTTCGGCGGTCTCATCGGTGCCGCGATCGTCGGTGCAGGCTTCGCATCGATCGACCTGGGTGTGCTCCTGTCGAAGATCGTCTTCCCCGCGCTCCTGGCACCACTCGTCGCCGGGCTTGCCTCCTTCCTCGCCACCAAGATCGCGTATGCGCTCGTCAAGAAGAAGCAGCGCAGCGGGTTCAAGTACGGCCAGATCTTCACCTCCTCCCTCGTCTCACTCGCTCACGGCACAAACGACGCCCAGAAGACCATGGGCATCGTCACCCTCACCCTCATCGCGGCAAACATGCAGACGCCGGGGACCGGCCCCGAGCTCTGGGTGATCGTGGTCTGCGCGTTCGCCATCGCGCTCGGAACGTACACGGGCGGCTGGCGCATCATCCGCACCCTCGGCAAGGGGCTCACCGAGATCGAGCCGGGGCAGGGCTTCGCGGCGGAGGCGGCGACGACCGCGGCCATCCTCGCCTCGAGCCACCTCGGCTTCGCGCTGTCGACCACCCAGGTGGCCTCCGGCTCCGTCATCGGCACGGGCATCGGGCGAAAGGGCGCTTCCGTTCGGTGGCGTACAGCCGGGCGCATCGCCCTGGGGTGGCTGATCACGCTCCCGGCGGCGGCGATCGTCGGGGCGCTCGCGTCGTGGATTGCGATCTCCGGGGTCTGGGGAATCCTGCCGGGGGCATGGGGCGTGGTGTTCGACGCGGTCGTTGCCGCCTTTGTCGTCGCCCTGATCTTCCTCTACTCCCGCCGCAACCGCGTGCACGCCAAGAGCCTCCAGGTCGAGCCCACCACCTTCGTGCGGCCGAAGAAGACGAAGAAGGCAAAGAAGCCCAAGCGCCCCAAGAAACAGAAGCAGCCGAAGAAGCACAAGAAGCCCAAGCACCACACGAAAGCACAACAGAAGTCCAAGAAATCCAAGGGCGGCAAGTCGGGATCGAAGGGGCGACGCAAATGATCGAGTGGGGCAGCTTCCTCATCGTGCTCATCGTGTCCGTCATCGGCGCGTGCAGTGTCGTCGTGCTGTTCTCGCTCGGGCTGCGCCTGGTGGAGACCGAGCACGGATGGCGAAGGCCGCTCGGCATCGCGAGCTTCGTCGTCTGCGGCCTGCTGATCATTTACGGAATCGGTCTGATCGTTCCCGGGCTTTGGTAACCGGTTTCGTGCCCGGCGGCGCGTAGAGTCGGAGTGTCAAGCCACAAGCGAGCTGACAGCGATCTGACCAGGCGAGGAAGCCACACCATCGTGAACACAACGAACACACCCCTGTCCGAAACCACCTCCTTCCGCACCGAGAAGGACTCACTGGGATCAATGGAGATTCCCCTGGATGTCTACTGGGGCATCCACACGGCACGAGCCTTCGAAAACTTTCCGATCACCCGCAGGTCGGTCTCGGTTTACCCCGACCTCGTGCGCGCTCTCGTCACGGTCAAGCAGGCTGCGGCTCGAGCGAACAAAGAACTCGGTGTCATCGAGTCCGCCAAGGCAGACATCATCGATCGGGTCTGCCAGGAGATCATCGACGGCAAGCTGCACGACCAGTTCATGGTCGGCGTCATCCAGGGCGGCGCGGGCACCTCGACGAACATGAACACCAACGAGGTGATCGCCAATCGCGGCCTCGAGCTCATGGGCCTGCCCTTCGGCGACTACGAGCACCTGCACCCGATCGACGACGTCAATCGCAGCCAGAGCACGAACGACGTGTACCCCACCGCGATCAAGCTCGCGATGGTGTTCGGCATCCATCGACTGCTCGCGGAGCACACCTTGCTCGAACAGTCCTTCGCGCGCAAGGGCAAGGAGTTCGAGAGCGTGCTCAAGGTGGGCCGCACGCAGCTCCAGGACGCCGTGCCGATGACCTTGGGCCAGGAGTTCATGGGCTTCGCGCACACCCTTCGCGAGGACTTCGACCGACTGAGCGAGACCGTCCCGTGGCTCAACGAGATGAACATGGGTGCCACGGCGATCGGCACGGGCATCACCGCTGATTCGCGCTACGCGGCCGCGGTGCGTCGCCACCTCGTGGAGATCACCGGCTACGACATGGTCACGGCCCCCGACCTCATCGAAGCAACCTCGGACGCCGGAGTCTTCATGACCCTGAGCGGCATCCTCAAGCGCAACGCCGTCAAACTCTCGAAGATCTGCAACGACCTGCGCCTGCTCTCCAGCGGCCCGCAAGCAGGCCTCGGCGAGATCAACCTTCCCGCTGTGCAGGCGGGCTCGTCGATCATGCCGGGCAAGGTCAACCCCGTCATTCCAGAGGTGGTCAACCAGGTCGCCTTCAGCGTCATCGGCGCGGATGCCACGGTGACGGCCGCAGCGGAGGCAGGGCAACTGCAGCTGAACGCCTTCGAGCCCGTGATCGCGCACTCAATCCTGCAGTCGATCGCGTGGATGACCAACGCCTCGCGCACGCTGCGGATCAACTGCATCGACGGCATCAGCGCGAACTCCGTGCGGCTCGCAGCGCAGGTCGAATCCTCCGTCGGGGTCGTGACGGCGCTCACGCCGTACATCGGGTACGCGGCGTCGGCGACGCTTGCGCATACAGCGCTCACCACGAACGCGTCCATCGCGGATCTCGTCGTCTCGGCTGGCCTGATGTCGGCGGACGAGGTCGCGAAGGTCCTCGCGCCGGAGCGGCTGAGCGGCATGGTTCCGACCACCGGCGTCATCAGCGTCGTCAAGCCGGTGCCCACCGACCAGGATTGAGGGCTCGCGTCAGGTGCGCGTCACGCGCGGGCGGCGCGCCACAGGTGCATACCCGCGTAGCTGCGCCAGGGTGCCCACCGCGTGCCGTGCTCTGCCAGGCCGCGGGCGGTTGCGGGAAGGCCGAGCCGTGCCGCGCTCTGCAGCATGACGAGGTCGGTCGTGAGCAGAACATCCGGGCTCTTCAGCACGCGCATGGCGAGGTAGCCCGCCGTCCACGGGCCGATGCCTGGCAGGGCGACGAGCCTCGCCGTGAACTCGTCGACGGGCATGTCTTCGTCCAGTCGCAGGGCTCCGGATGCGAGGGCCTCGGCTACGCCGACGATGGTCGCGATCCGTGTTGCCGGGCCTCGCAGCACGTCCGGGCCATGCTCTGCGAGCGTCGCCGCGCTCGGGAACAGCCTGGTCCCCGCGGCCGCATCGCCCTCACCGAGCTCGGCCACGATGCGTCCGAGCACGGTGCGCGCGGCCTTGACCGAGATCTGCTGGCCGATGAGCGTGCGGAAAAGGCTCTCCTGCAGGTCGAGGCTGCCCGGCATTCGCACCCCGGGGCGTGCCGCGACGGCCGAGGCGAGGTCCGGATCACCCCCGAGGGCCGCGTCGATCTCGCGCGAATCGGCGTCGAGGTCGAACACGCGGCGTAACTGCGCGACAAGAACGTCGAGATCGGTGGCGTCGTCGAGGCGAGCGGTGCAGTTGAGGCCGACGTCGGAACCACCCGGGGAGCCGTCGAGCGTGATCTCAACGGTGGCAACACCGTGCGGAAGGCGAACGGCGCGCGAGAAGCTGTGCTCATCGCTGCTTTCGAGTCCGGGGACACCGTGGTCGGCGAAGAACCTCATGAGCCCAGTGCCGTCGAACGGGCCCGTGGTGGGCAGTCGCACGGTGACGGCGGTCGGGGGAAGTTGGGCCGCCGTCATGGTCGTGCTCCCTCCTGCGTGGCTACCGGCCAAGATACATTGGGTGCATGACATCCCCCGCCCCGACCGTGCCAGACAGACGCGGGGTCAGCGTCGTCGGAAGCGCCAACCTGGATCTGATCTTCACGGCCGATCGCATTCCGCTCCCGGGCGAAACCGTGCTCGCGCGCAGTTCTACTCGCTTCCCAGGCGGCAAGGGTCTGAACCAGGTGATTGCCGCAGCTCGGGCGGGGGCACAGGCGACGTTCGTCGCCGCGCTCGGGACTGACGAACCCGGAGAACTTCTGCTGCGCACGATCACGGAGGCGGGCATCGACGATCGACTCGTGCGTCGCGTGGCCGAGCCGACCGGCCAGGCGTTCATCGTTGTGAGCCCCGCCGGTGAGAACTCGATCGTCGTGGCGAGCGGTGCGAACGCCACGATGCACGCGCTGCGCGAGGCCGAGGCCGAGGCGGTTCGGCAGTCATCCGTGCTTCTCATGCAGTTCGAACTTCCCCTGGATGTCGTGGTCGAGGCGGCCATGACGGCACGAGCATCCGGCACCGTCGTCATGGTCAATGCGGCCCCGGCACACGGGCTGCCTGACGCGCTCCTCGAGTCGCTCGACTACCTCATCGTCAACGAACATGAGGCCTGTGAGCTCGGCGGCTCCACAGATCTCGCCGTCGCATCCAGGACGCTCGCGGCGCTCCTGCCTCGCCTCGTGGTGACGGTGGGCGCGGAGGGCTCTGTGCTCTATGACGCCGGAAGCGAGGTGGCTCGGGTTCCCGCCCTGCGGGTGATCCCGGTGGACACGACGGGCGCGGGAGACACTTTCTGCGGTGCTTTTGCCGCGGCGATTGCCGAGGGTCGGGACTTCGTGGCCGCGGCGCAGTTTGCGACCGCCGCCGCCGCGCTGTCTGTGCAGGCGGAAGGCGCCGTACCGTCCATTCCCCGCCGGCCCGAGATCGATGACCTGCTGGCGGAGGCAGCACTATGACCGCGACGGACGCACTTTCCGCACTCACGACCGCCCTCGGAGACGCGGTGTCGGTCGATCCGGCGACGCGCGAGAGCACGAGAGAAGACAAGTCGGGGCATCGCTCCGAGTCGGCACCGCTCGCCGTCGTCTCCGCCCGGAGCATTGAGGACGTGCAGGCGACGCTGCGCATCGCGAACGAGTTCGGCGTCCCCGTCGTGCCCCGTGGCGCGGGAACGGGGCTCGCGGGCGGCGCGATTGCCGGGGCAGGCGAGATCGTGCTGTCCACGCTCGCGATGGACCGCATTCTTGAGGTCTCCGCGGATGACGAACTCGCGGTTGTCGAGCCCGGCATCCTCAACGGGACATTCAATGCCGCGCTCGAGCCGCTCGGCCTGTGGTTCGCGCCGGACCCGGCGAGCAAGGCCATCTCCACCGTCGGCGGCAACATCGCGACGAACGCGGGCGGCCTGCTCTGTGCGAAGTACGGTGTGACCCGCGAGGCCGTCCTCGGACTGAAGGTCGTGCTCGCCGACGGGCGCCTGCTCGAACTCGGGCACCGCAGCGTCAAGGGCGTCACCGGGCTCGACCTCACCGCACTCATGATCGGCTCGGAGGGAACCCTCGGCGTCATCGCCCAGGCCACGGTCAAGCTGCGCAGGCTCGTGCCGGGGCCCGTCTCGACGATCGGCGCTCACTTCGCGGATGTCGCCGCGGCAGCGGCCGCGACGGCCGCCATCACCGCGGCCGGAGTGCATCCCGCGGCGATGGAACTCCTCGATGCGCCGTCGCTCGGGGCCATCGGCACCCACCTTGGCATCGACCTCCTGGGCCGCGGAAACGCCTGGTTGCTCGTGCAGACAGACGGAGCGGGTGGGCCGAGCGAGGCCGAGACGGCGCTCGCGATCATGCGTTCTCGCGGGGGCGATGCGGATCTGACCACTGACCCGGAGGAGGGCGAGCGACTTCTGGCCATCAGGCGCGCGTTCCATCCATCGCTGGAGACTCTCGGCACGGTGCTCATCGAAGACATCGCGGTGCCGAGGAGCGCGCTGCCGCGGATGTTCGACGAGATCGCGCGCATCGGCGAGAGCTACGGGATGTCCATCCCCACCGTCGCGCACGCGGGCGACGGCAATCTGCACCCGAACTTCGTCTACGTGACAGGCGAGGACGGCGAGGTTCCTGAACGGGTCTGGAATGCCGCGAGTGAGCTCTTCACGGTCGCCCTCGCCCTCGGCGGAACCCTCACGGGGGAGCACGGCGTCGGCATCCTGAAGAAGAGATGGCTGGGGGACGAGCTGGGTACTGACCAGCTTGAGCTGCAGAAGCAGATCAAGTCCGTGTTCGATCCTCGGGGCATCCTCAATCCTGGCAAGGTCTTCTGAGCCCTCGCATTGGGGAATACCTCTCGCGCGGGGGCTGTTGTTTTGTGTATGCAATCACAGACGACCCGTCCAGGAGACAACCCGAGGGAGAGCACGCCTCTTCTCGCCTCCCGCCCGACCACTCCGCACAGGAGATCCAGGTCGAGCGCAGGGGTTGTGCGTCCCACCGGGGCGGGGGTTCGCTTCGTTCCTGCCGTGGTCGCGCGCAACCGTAAGACCGTCGTCGGCACGATTGACGCCGTCGGCGCCGAGGTCGTCGGGTTCGCGCCTGGTGACCGCGTGGCGAGTCTCGGCACGACAAGAAACATCGCTGAGCAGCGCATCCTCGACTCCGGCAACCTCATCGGGGTGCCGCGTGACGTGAGCGGTGAGCAAGCCGCAGCGCTGCTTCCCCAGGGCCTGGTCGCGCGCGTGCTCGTGAAGGAAGCGCACGCGGTCGGCGGGGGAGAGACCGTTCTCGTCCACGCCGCAGACGGGCTGCTCGGTTCCCTCATCGTGGCGTGGGCCAAGTCCCTCGGTGCCACCGTCATCGGCACGGTCGGAGCGGAGGCGGCGGTCGAGACGGCCAAGCACGTCGGCGCAGATCACGTGATCGTTTTCAGCGAGGACGACGTGGCGGCGAAGGTGCACGAGCTCACCGGAGGTCGTGGCGTGGACGTCGCCTACGACGGGGTCGGGGCCGTCACGCGGGCGTCCTCCGCAGCATCACTCAGGCGCGGGGGAGACCTCGTACTGTTCGGCCGCGAGTCCGAGCTGCCATTCGCTCCCGACGAGGACATCACGGTGCTGCGCCCGAGGATGGCAGACCACCTGCGTGCGGGCAGCATCCAGCAGGGGGCGTCCGACCTGTTTCTCGCGATCCGCTCCGGCGTCTTCTCCGGAATCGATGTCTCGCGGTTCGTGACCGACGTCGCCTCCGTCGCGCTCGCCGCGTAGCGCGAGCGGTCGACGCACTTCTCCGTCGACGCGTAAACTTGAATGCCGGAATTCAAGGGGAAAACACTACGTGAGCGATACAGAACTGCAGCATGAGCGTGACTACGTTCACGGGCTCTACAGGCGGCTCGATCAGTTGCAGGCTGAGGCGGAGCACCAGCTCGCCGCGGTACGCAGTACGGATGTCGGCGGCAACCACCAGAGCCGCTCGGAGCGCGACACCTTCGCCAGGATGTACGAGGACCGCATCGTGCAACTGCGCGAGATCACCGAGCGTCTGGCCTTCGGTCGAATCGAGTTCTCGGAGGAGGCCGCCCGCGACGACACCGACGGCACCGTGCGCTACATCGGCCGCATAGGCCTGCGCGACGAGGAGCTGCGCCCGATCCTGCTCGACTGGCGGGTTCCCCAGGCGAGCGCGTTCTACCAGGCCACCGCCGCGACGCCGCTCGGCGCCCGCGCCAGACGGCACCTGATCTCCCAGGGGCGGGACGTCATCCGCATCGAAGACGACGTCTTCGACCCTGAACTGCTCGACGCACACTCGTCCACGCTGCAGGGTGAGGGCGCTCTCCTGGCCTCGCTCACCGCGCAGCGGACCGGGCGGATGTCCGACATCGTCGCGACGATTCAGGCGGAACAAGACCGCATCATCCGCTCCGACATGGCCGGAGTGCTCGTCGTGCAGGGCGGGCCGGGCACGGGTAAGACCGCCGTCGCGCTGCACCGCGCCGCGTACCTGCTGTACTCGAACCGGGAGCGACTGCGCAATTCCGGAGTCCTGATCGTCGGGCCGTCGCGTTCCTTCCTGCACTACATCGAGTCCGTGCTTCCCTCGCTCGGCGAGACCGGTGTGGTGCTTGAGAGCGTCGGCCAGCTCTTCCCGGGTGTCGACACGAGCGAGGAAGACCCCTCCGCAACGGCGGAGCTCAAGGGGCGCACGCTCATGGCAGATGTCATCGCACGCGCCGTGCGCTCCCGCCAGCGGGTGCCCTCCGAGGTGCAGTATCTCGAGGTCAATGGCGACACGGTGCGTCTCGATCCGCAGATCATCGTGGGTGCCATGCAGAAGGCGCGCGAAACGGGCAAGCCGCACAATGAGGCGCGGGTGACCTTCGTCAAGAGCGCACTTAACCAGCTCACGAGGCGCTGGGCCGAGCAGCTCAAGGACGCGGGCAATTCGATCGACGAGTCCGATCATCCGATGCTTCGCGAAGACCTGCGCACCGCCTACGACGTGCGTGTCGCCCTCAACACGGCCTGGCTTCCGCTCACGCCGCAGAAGCTGCTTCGCGACCTCTACGCTCGGTCGGCCTGGCTCGAGGAGCTCACTCCCGGGTGGACGACCCAGCAGCGCGAACTGCTGCGGCGCGACCGGGATGCCCCGCTCACGGTGTCCGACGTGCCGCTGCTCGACGAGGCCGCGGAGCACCTCGGTGAGTATGACGTCGTGAACGCGGCGAAGAAGCGCGAGGAGAAGCTGCAGCGAAAGCGCGACATCGAGAACGCCGAGCGCGCGATCGAGAACATGCAGGTGGGCGGCCTCGTGAACGCCGCGGCCCTCGCGGACAACTTTGCCGAACTCGGCGATCGCCAGACCACGGCCGAGCGCGCCGCCGCAGACCGCAGCTGGACCTACGGACACATCGTCGTGGATGAGGCACAGGAACTCTCGCCGATGCAGTGGCGGATGCTGTTGCGCCGCGGGCCAGTGCGCTCGTTCACGATCGTCGGCGACATCGCCCAGGCCGCGTCGTCATCCGCGGCACCGAACTGGCGTCAGGCGCTCGAACCGCTCCTCGGCCGCTCGGCGGAGGGGGAGCGCTGGAGGCTGGAAGAGCTCACCGTCAACTACCGCACCCCGAGCCAGATCGCTGCCGCTGCGGAGAAGATGGCGGTGGAACACTCCCTGCCGATCACTCCGGCCCGCTCGGTGCGCGAGAGCGAGTGGCCAGTGGCGGTCGTGACGGATGTCGTGGAGGCCGTGCGCACCGACCTCGCCATCGATGACACCGGCACTCTCGCGGTGATCGCGACGGACGCGGAGGTTCCCGTCCTGCACGCGAGGCTCAGGGCGGAGTTCGGCGACCTCGTCGGCCTGGGTGCCGACGGCCTCGCGCTGCCGATCGCCGTGCTGAGCCCCCAGGAGTCGAAGGGGCTCGAGTTCGACTCCGTGGTGCTCGTCGACCCGTCCGCCATCGTCGCTGGTGAGCGGGGCGCTTCTGCCCTCTACGTGGCCATGACCAGGCCGACCCAGCGGCTGACCCTCGTCGCGAGCGGAGCGCTGCCTACCGGGCTCTGACTCGCGGTGTCTTCTGGCCCGATCTACGGAGTCGGATTCAGCGCGTCATAGTGCCGGAAGGTGCGCTGCCAGCGCACGAGTGATCCGATGAGCACGATAATGACGATGCCGCCGAGCAGCGGGGGAAGCCAGAGAGAGCCGAGCCCGACCGCGAGGCCGATGTAGATGTCGCCCAGGCGCGGTCCTCCCGTCACGACCACGGTGAAGATGCCCTGCAGGCGACCGCGCATGTTGTCCGGCACGGCGGTCTGCAGCATCGTCATCCGGAAGATCGCGCTCACGTTGTCCGCGGCACCCGATCCGGCCAGCAGCAGAGCTGCGATCACCACTCCTGTGACGTGGGCGCCACCGAGCGACTCATCGTGCGAGGGGCCCGCGCTTGCCACGAGCAGCACGACGCCGAAGGCGGCGATACAGCCTCCGTACAGCACGATGGCGGTGCGAATGGCCGTGCCCTGCATGCGTACCTGGCCGACCCGACCGGAGAAGATGCTGCACACGAGCGTGCCGATCGCGCTCGCCGCGGTGAGGATTCCCACCGTGATCGCACCGCCGCCGAGCACGAGCGCGCCCACCGCTGGGAAGAGCACCCTGGGCTGGCCGAAGGTCATGGCGATCATGTCGACGATGAACGACATGCGGATGTTCGGTGCGGTGCGAAGGAACGCGAGCCCGTAGCGGAGCGATTCCAGGCCCGGTCGGTGCACTTCTCCCTCGGGGTGCAACTTCGGGAGCGACATGATGCCGAGGAATGCCGCGAGAAACAGCACGACATCCGCCGTGTAGGTCCAGGCGAAGCCGACGCTGGCCACGAGAACGCCGGCGAGGGCCGGGCCGACGGTGACCATGAGCCCGCTGCTGATGCCGCCCAGTGCCGAGGCGGCCGGCAGCAGTCGCAGAGGGAGGATTCGCGGGAGTACGGCAGAGCGCACCGTGCCGATCATCGTGGCCGCGACGGCGTTCACCGTGGTCAGCAGGTAGAACGGCCACACCGCGTCGACCCCGGTCCAGGCGAGAGCGGCGAGGCCGATCGTGGAGCCCCAGGCGATCACGGCGGCCCAGATCATGAGCAGCCTGCGGTCGAAGGCGTCGGCGAGCATCCCGCCGTAGAGGCCCGCGAGCACCATTGGGATGAGCGCGAAGGCCCCGACGAGGGCGACGGCACCGGTCGACCGCGTGAGGTCGTAGACGTGCAGTCCCACGGCGAGAATGGTCATCTGTCCGCCGACACCGGAGATCGCGTTTCCCGCCCACAGTCGAGCGAAGGCGGGGCTCTCACGCAGCGGACTCAGGTCGACGAAGAACGTCCGCTTGGGCGGGTGCGCGTTTGGGTCAGAACTCACTACTGCTCATCCTGCCGCATCCTGCGATGCTTGAGTACATGCCGACCACAACCAGACCTCACCAGATCCTCGATGACGAACTACTCGCCCGCATCCATGAACGGGCCGCCGGTTACGACAGGGACAACGCCTTCTTCACCGAGGATCTCGACGAGCTGAAGGCGGTCGGCTACCTCCGCGCTCTCGTCCCCGTCGAACTCGGCGGCTTCGGCCTGAGCCTGCAGCAGCTCGCGCACGAGCAGGCGCGCCTGGCCGCGGCAGCACCGGCGACCGCGCTCGCCGTCAACATGCACCTGGTCTGGACCGGCATCGCCAAGACGCTGCGCGACCGAGGCGACGCCTCGCTCGAATTCATCCTGCGCGAGGCCGCGGCCGGCGAGGTCTTCGCCTTCGCCATCAGCGAGGCGGGCAACGATCTCGTGCTCTTCGGCAGCCAGACGGATGCGCGCCCCCAGCCGGACGGCGGCTACGAATTCACCGGCACCAAGATCTTCACGAGCCTCTCGCCCGCCTGGACACGGCTCGGCCTGTTCGGCCTGGACACCGTCTCCGCGGATGCCCCCAAGCTCGTTCACGCCGTGGTCGATCGCAGCACACCCGGCATCACCGTGCTCGACGACTGGAACACGATGGGGATGAGGGCGAGCCAGAGCAACAGCACGAAGCTGGATGCGGTGCGCGCGGCCCCCGACCGCATCATCCGTCGGCTCGATCCGGGCCCAAACCCCGACCCGCTCATCTTCGCCATCTTCGCGAACTTCGAGATCCTCGTCTCCTCGGTCTACACCGGAATCGGCCAGCGTGCCCTCGAACTCGCTGTGGAGAGCGCGCAGCGGCGCAGTTCGGCCAGGACCGGCACGACGAAGGACCAGGATCCGGACACCCGGTGGAAGATCGCCGATGCCGCGATCTCGCAGGATGCGATCCTCCCGCAGCTCGATGCGCTCGCGCGCGACGTCGACGACAATGTCGACCGCGGCACCCAGTGGTTCAGGGCGCTCGTCGGGCTCAAGCTGCGAGCGACCGCCAACGCCCGATTCGTCGTGGACCAGGCCATCCGGGTCGCTAGCGGGTCAAGCTATTCCGCCTCGAGCGAGCTGGGTCGGCTGTACCGTGACGTTCTCGCAGGCGGCTTCCATCCGAGCAACGAGGACTCCGCGCACTCCACGGTGGCCACAGCGCTGCTCGGTCCGATCGCATCCTGAAGCGACACCCCGGTTAAAGACTCATCGCCCGGTGCGGCACTTGGTGCGGCTCTCCCGGACGACGAGTTGTTCTGCCTCCAGAATGCGCCTCTGTCGGTGGCTTTGCAACCCCTTCAGCGAATTGCCCCTCGGGGTGGGGCGCCCTGCACTGGGGGTCGCGCACCATCCCGCCAACCGCCATCCTGAATTCGGGGACGACGTGCGCGACGACACTGTGCATGAGGGCAGGCAGGGACAATGGGGCAGAACGGTCGACCGGAAGACGAGAAGCGCGACGGGCTCGACGGGGCTCCGGAGAAGGTTTCTGTGATCGCTCCGGTTCTGCACGAGAGCGACGCCGGCCGGTTCACGGTCGACGAACTCGTGCGGGCGCGGGCCGCGGAGGAGCCTCGATCGCTCATGGCCAGGCTCTTCGGTGCCGATCCGATCGGCGCGGAGAGCGCTCCGCTCTTTGCACGGGTCCTGGGTGAGCGGGCGATGGGCGCGTTGTTTGCACAACTCGATGACAGCTGGACGGTGCTGCATTCCATCCCGGTGGGTTCTGCCGGGAACCGGCTCGACCATCTCCTGATCGGTTCGGCAGGCGTGTTCACCGTGACGACCCGAAGTCACCCGGGCGAGGACATCGCCGTGACCGGACGCGTGGTGCTGGCCGGGGAGTCGAAGGTTCCGCACATCCGAGACGCCGAGCTCGCGCTCGGCAATGCGGAGCGGCGACTGGGTGCGGCCCTGGGCGAATCGCTCGTCGTAACCGGCCTGCTGGTCTTCGTCGACCCGAAATCACTCTCCCTGCACGCAGTGCCGAAGGACCTCGAGGTGCTGTCGTCGCGAGAGGTTCTGCAGTGGCTCGAAGCGCAACCCGAGGTGTTCGACACGGCGGAGGCGACGCGTGTCGCCGAGGTCGCGCGCCTGACATCCACCTGGGATGCGCCTCCCACGACGGAGCGGCAAACGGGTACCGACGAGTTCGATGGCCTGCTGCGCCTCGTAGCGCGCGCGAGCAGCCTGCGCCAACTCTGGTTCGGCGCCGTCACCCTGGTGATCGTCGTGGCCGCGACCGCGCTTGCCACGCTCGCCATCGTCGGAATGATTCCTCGCGGCGGTGCTCACTGACCCCAGCCGCGGCGTGCGCGGCGCCGCTTCAGGCGGAGGCCTCCTGTACCCGATCCACCAGCTCACGCCACGGTCCGATGAGTGCGTGCTCTGGCAGCGTGATGCGGTGAGTCGAACACTGGATCCTATAGCTGAAGGCGTCTGGCTTTGCTCGCTCGTGCGGCGCATCGTGCCAGGGGAGCCGATCGAGGAACTCCAGCCACGATTCGCGGTCGTCCCGCTCGTCGATGCTGACCTCCCAGCTTCGGGTGAGTCCGGCGAATCCGCCGCTGCGCACGACAGTGACCTTCATTTCGTCACCTCGACCTTCTGCCAGGCGGCGGCGACGGCGTCGCGCTCCGCAGATCCGCTGCCGTAGCGAGCGGACGCGGCATCCGTCGTCTCCGCCGCGAAGCGCGCGAAGTCACAGTCCGCGGGAAGGGTGCCGCCGACGAGGGTGTCGTACCAGATCTGGCCCGCGCGGTCCCAGGCATACCCACCGAGCGCGCTGGCCACGAGGTAGAAGGCGTGATTGGGGATACCGGAGTTCAGGTGCACTCCGCCGTTGTCGTCCTTCGTCGTGACGTAGCCGCTCATGGTTGCGGGCTGCGGGTCCTTGCCGAGCACGTCGTCGTCATACGCGGTGCCCGGGGCTTTCATCGACCGCAGTGCCTTGCCTTGCACCTGGTCTGTGAACAGTCCCGCACCGATCAGCCAGCTCGCCTGCGCCGCATCCTGATGGCCGGCGGACTGTTCGACAAGCGCGCCGAATGCGTCGGAGATCGACTCGTTGAGTGCGCCGGACTGCCCCTCGTAATCGAGACCGGCCGTGTATTGCGTCACACCGTGGGTGAGTTCGTGTCCGATCACGCTGAGGGACGAGGTGAAGGTCTCGAAGATGGTACCGTCGCCGTCGCCGAACACCATCTGCTCACCGTTCCAGAACGCATTGTCGTAGTCCCGGCCGTAGTGCACCGTCGCAGTGAGCGGCAGGTTGTGATCGTCGATGGATGCGCGCCGATACGCCACGCGATAGAGCTGGTGTGTGCTGCCCAGACCGTCATACGCCTCCGTGACGGACACGTCAGCACCCGCGGGGTCACCCTCGCCGCGCACCTTCCGTCCGGGAAGGGTCTCGGTTCCTCCGGCATCGAAGATGGTGCGATGCGGCCCCTCGAGCGGCGAACCTCCTGTGGCGCGCATCCCCTCTCGAGTGCCCGCGGATCGTGCCCCTGCGCGCAGGCCACGGAACGGATCGTCACGCTCCCGTGACGCGCGTGCGGAAACAGCCGCGCGTTCGAAGCGCGGATCCTCGAGCGCTGCGATTCGCTCGAGCAGGTAGGGCGGAACGATGAAGCATCCCATCCTTCGATGCTCCCACTTTTGCTCCACGATGTCGCTAGCGGGTGTCGACCCGGCCTGCCTCCTCGGCAAATCGCTCGACCGTTGCCGCGTCGAGGTGAAACAGCTGTTCCCCGTCGTGAGGCTCGTAGGAGCGCAGCGGCACCGAGCGCACCTCGTTGCCGTGCACGGTCACGAGAGTGCCGCCCGCCCCGATCACGGCGCGCTCCGTCCCCTCGGGAACAAGCACGTCCGTCGTGTTCGCGGTGCCGGGCGCGATGACGACTGGCACGCCCGCGAAGGCATCGCGCACGGAGTGGTGATAGTGCCCGGAGAGGATGACCCGCACATCCGACCCGCGCACGATTCCCACGAGGTCCTCGGGGTTGTACAGCTCGAGGGCCTGCAGCAGCGCGGTCGCGGCTGGCACCGGCGGATGGTGCATGACCAGCACGGTTCCGGCCGGAGCCGGGGTGGCGAGCACGCGGCCCAGCCAGTCGAGCTGGTCTGTGCCGAGTTCGCCATACCCTGCGCCCGGGACGGAGCTGTCGAGGGTGACGACGCGCCACCCGCCGACGGTGCTGACCGCATCTACAGGGCCGTGCTCCGCCCCATCGGCCGCGGTGCCGTGGCCGTTGCCGAGCACCTGTCTGAAGCTCGCTCGATCGTCGTGGTTGCCCATGGAGTACACGATCCTGGCGTGGTGTTCTGCCGCCCACGGCTCGATCGCGGAGCGCAGCCGCTGGTAGGAGCGCGGCGATCCGTCCTCCGACAGGTCGCCTGAGGCGACAACGAGGTCTACCTGGCCGAGGTGGGAGAACCGCTCGAGTGCGCGGGCAAGCGTTGCACCGGTATCAACCCGACCGTAGTGCAGTGAGTCGTCTCCGAAGAGGTGGGTGTCGGACAGGTGCAGGATTCTGAGGGGTAAGGTCTCTGGCACCCTGTGACACTACCGCCGCGGACGCAGAAGGCGCGCCGGGCAACGCCGCAGAGATCGAGCTTCCATGCCGCCCACGCTCGGCACCGTGTGCAAGGATCGCGACATGGGCACTCTCACGGAACTCGATACAGCGCAGGGAACACTCACCGTCTATCGGAGTGAGCCGGCCGGGCCTCCGCGCGGTGGTCTCGTGGTGGTGCACGAGATCTGGGGGCTTGTCGAGCACATCAAGACCGTGGCGGATCGGTTCGCTGCGGAGGGTTACCTGGTGCTCGCCCCGGACCTCCTGAGCGGCGTCGGAGTGGTGCCCGAGATCGGCCAGGAGCTGCAGGATCTCACCTTCCACGCGGACGAGGCAGAACGCACGCGGGCGCAGCCGCTCATGCGCGAAAAGCTTGCACCGTCGCGCTCACCGGAGTACGCGCAGTGGGCACTGACCGCTCTCCGAGCAGTGGTCGACGCGCTCGCCGCTGAACCGGGTGTGAACGGTCGCATCGCGGTGACCGGCTTCTGCTTCGGCGGCAGCTACAGCTTCGCGCTCGCTGCAGCAGACCGACGCATCCGTGCTGCCGTGCCGTTCTACGGCCAGCCGCCGGAGACGTCCGAACTGGGTACTCTGTCCTGCCCTGTCCTGGCCTTCTACGGCGACCAGGACGCGCGCCTGATGGAGAGCCTCCCGCGGGTCACTGCAGCGATGGCGGATGCCGGGGCCGAGTTCACGTCGAAGGTCTACGCGGGAGCGCGGCACGCCTTCTTCAATGACAGCAACCCCGCAACGTATGACCGAGAGGCCGCGGCGGACGCCTGGACGCGCTCCCTGGACTTCCTCGCGCGATCCCTCGGCTGACCGGCAGACTGGAGCCATGACAGTTCCCACAATTGCTCTCAATGATGGCAATGCGATCCCGGCGCTGGGTCTCGGCACCTACGGTCTCCGCGAGGAGGACGGTACTGCGGCCATGGTCGCCGCGATCGACTCGGGATATCGTCTGCTCGACACCGCCCTCAACTACGAGAACGAGCGAGCGGTCGGTGACGCCGTGCGCCGCTCCGCGGTGGCGCGAGAGGAACTCTTCGTCACCACGAAGCTGCCCGGCCGTCATCATGGCTACGAGGAGACTCTCGCGAGCTTCGAGGAGTCGCGCGCCGCGCTCGGTCTCGACTACGTCGATCTCTACCTGATCCACTGGCCGCTCCCCAGGATCGACAGGTATCTCGACTCGTGGCGGGCCATGATCGAGCTGCGTGATCGCGGACTCGTCCACTCGATCGGGGTCAGCAACTTCACCGAGGACCATCTCGCGAGGCTCATCGATGAAACCGGCGTGACGCCCGCCGTCAACCAGGTCGAACTGCATCCGCGCTTTTCCCAGGCTGAACTGCGTGCCTTTCATGCCGAGCGTGGCATCGCCACCCAGAGCTGGAGCCCCCTGGCGCGGGCCAACGCGGTCACGGGGGAGCGCGCCGTTCTGGCCGCCGCGGAGGCGCACGGCGTCACCCCGACGCAGGCGGTGCTGCGCTGGCACCTGCAGCTGGGGGCGATGCCGATCCCCAAGTCAGCGAATCCACAGCGCCAGCGCGAGAATCTCGACGTATTCGACTTCGAGTTGACGGATGCGGAGCTGGCTTCGATCTCCGCCCTCCGGTCCGGGCGACTGTGGGATTCAGACCCGGAGACCCACGAGGAGTTCTGACCCGAAAACTGTCCTCCCTTTTGGGGGCTTCTGGGGTACATACGCCTGGAGTACGCTCGGGTGATCCGATCCGGGAGAGCAATGACTGGTATTGCAACCCACGGAGTTTTCGCGCCAGGACTGTCCACCCGCGGCCCGGTTTCATCCGTGCTTGAAGACTGCCTGAGTGCCCAGCTGCGCGCGACGCCTCGCGGGGCGATCGCGCGCTTTTTCGGGGTCTGCCCGTTGGCGCGCCAGGCGCGCGCAGACTATCGCGCCGCGGTGCGCCAGCAACGAACACAGAAAGTGTTCTCCCAGCTGGGGCCCGAGTTCACGGTGCTGCACACCACGTCCGCGGAGATCGAGCCGGATCACCTCGTGATCGGACCACCCGGGATCTTCGCGGTCACCACGCGAGGTTTTCCGGCCAAGCGGGTTCGCGTCGGCGGTGCGAGGGTCCTGGTGAACGGCAGGAAGAACGGTTGTGTCCCGCTGGCCAGGCGCGGGGCGACGGAGCTGTCGCGGGAGCTCAGCGCGGTCGCGGGCGCCCATATCGACGTCATGCCGGTCATCGTCGTCGTGGAGCCTCGATCCCTCTCGCTGAGGGAGCCCGAGATCGCCGTCACCGAGTCCGCGAAGGTTGCGCGGTGGTTTGCCGGGATGCCCAGATCGATTTCGGACGACACCGCCGGCTATCTCGCGGCAGTTGCGGCAACACCCGGCACGTGGCAGCCGGACTGCGCGACAAACGACGACGCAGAGCGTCACGCCGATCGCTTTGAGCGGCTGCGCCTGGAGGTCGAGGCGGCGCGGGAGCGCGCTCGCCACTGGATGTACGCGGCGCTGTCCGTGCTGGCGGGTGGGGCAGTGGTTGTGGCTGCCGCCTCATCGGGCGCGGTGCTGTCGTGGATGGGACTCTCCTGAAGGGGGTATGAGCGGGCCGTCGGCCAGGGGGCAGACGGTCTATCGACGAGGGTGTGCGCTCTTCCGTGCAAAGGCCTGGGCGCACATCCTCGATTCGTCCAGGAACTGATGCTTCGGCGTCAGGGCAGCTCAGGGTGGGATTGGTAGCGTTGAGTCCGTGAACACTCGGGGGAATTCAGCGGCCACGTCGTCGGTGGTGTCGACACAGCAACAGCCGGATGCGCGCTCCGCCGCGGCGATCACGGCGGTAGTCAGCGTCGTCGCGGGTCTCGCGCCGTTCGTCATCACGCTCGCCGCCATCATGTTCGGACCCTATCTCCCGTATCCCGTTGGCACGATCGTCTCCTTTGTGCTCGTCGCGGCCTGCGTCGCACTGTCGATCATTGCCGGAGTCCGCGCGCTGAAGCTCGTGCGGGAGATCACACGGCAGCGCCCGGAACTTCCGAAGCTCAGGGGAGCCGCCGCCACGATGCCGGTCCCCGTCGACCGAGCGCTCGTCACGCTCAGGGTGGCCGCGATCGCGGGAATCGTGCTGGGCGGACTGAACGGCCTGTTCCTGCTCGGCAGTCTTGCGCTGAACATCCCGGCGATCATCTGGCAGCTCTCCATCGTCCGGTAGCGAGGCCACAGAGGCCGCGAGCGGCAACCGCCCCGATCGGTGATAAACTCGCAAGGTTGCCGTCCAACGGCCGCGGATAAAGAGAGCTCGCACAGTGGGTGACGGGCACCGCGCAACGAGAGAGAGGGGCCATCTATATGCCATTAGCACCAGATGCCAAGAAAGCGATCATCGACGAGTACGCAACTCACCCTGGTGACACGGGAAGCCCCGAAGTGCAGGTCGCAATGCTGACCGCGCGCATCAAGGACCTCACCGAGCACCTGAAAGAGCACAAGCACGACCACCACTCACGTCGTGGCCTGCTTCTACTGGTTGGCCAGCGTCGCCGTCTTCTCGGCTACCTGTCCGATGTCGACATCAACCGCTACCGCGCGTTGATCGAGCGACTCGGACTGCGTCGATAACATTCGAGACGACCGCGATCGAACTCGCGAGGTCGAACTTCTTAGCGAACGGGCCGTCACCTTCGGGTGGCGGCCCGTTCTTCGTCCGTACTCTCACCGAAACCGCGTGCTGTCCCCTAAGGTCTAGGGATGAGCAAGGCACGCACCGTCACGATGTTCGCGCCGTACCTGGTGGTCAGCGTGATCCACCTCGTCGCGATCAGCGCGGGAGCGACAACTATCGCGGGCTTCACGAAGCCCATCCTGATGGTGCTTCTCGCCGTCGCGTTCATGTTCTCGCTGCCCCAGGTGCGCGGTGAGGTCGCACTCCTCGGCTCGCTCGGCATCCTGCTCTCCTGGCTCGGGGACACGACCCTGTCCTCACCGGACGAGCTCGGCTTCCTCATCGGGCTGGGTTTCTTCCTGCTCGCACACATCGCCTACGTCGTGCTGTTTCTGCGCAGGCTCAGGACCCGCGCCTTCCGTCCACTGTCGCTCGTCTACCTGGTGTGGTGGATCCTGCTCATCGTGCTGCTCGCGCCGCACCTCGGCTCCCTACTGGTTCCCGTGGTGGTCTACGGGCTCGTGCTGTGCGCGATGGGTGCGCTCGCGCTGCACTGCAACCGTTGGATCGCCTTCGGTGGTGCACTCTTCGTGATCTCAGACAGCCTGCTCGGCCTGCACAACTTCCTGCCTGGTTTCTCGCTCTGGCAAGTGGACTTCTTCATCATGCTGAGCTATCTCCTCGCGCAGGGCTGCATCGTGTTCGGTGCGTTGCGCTGGACGTGGGCGATGCGCGGGCATGAGACCGTGTCGGTACCCAGCGGAGTCCGCGCGGCCGTCTGACGCGGTCACGGGGTGCGATACCCGTAGGCTGGGACGATGGCCAACCCGCTCAAGCGGCTCTCTCGCATCCGCACGGTGATCTTCGTCTTCATCGTGCTGTTCGCGCTCGCGGGTTTCGTGCTGCACCTCGGCGTGGTGAGCTTCCTGTTCCGCGGCATCCTGCTGCTCGGCGTCGTCGCTCTCTTCGCAAGTTACCTGTGGGGCTTCTACCTCAAGTGGCGCAATACGCAGTAGCGTGCCCGTTCTCGTAGTCTGGCTGTCGTGAATCTCTTCCGCCGTACGCCAGAATCCAGCGAATACCCGAAGACGGATGCCGGAACCGGCAGCTTCGACCAGTACAACTACAACCTCGAGCCGAAGAACAAGCGCGTCACGATGCAGCTTGCAGGCAGCGACCAGTTCCAGGACGAACTCGCGCGCGTTGCCGAGCGCGACGAGCTCGAATACGCCGTGTTCTTCGCCAAGCGCACGGACGAGGAGGAGCGCACGGACGCCCCTCTGCCCGCCCGCATCTTCACGAGCGATCGGATGTCCGGCACGGTCGGTTTCGTGCCTCGCGGCCTCGAGCCGATCGTCTTCGAGGCTGTCTCGCGGCTCGATCGCGCGGGTCGCTCCACGCGCATCCCGGGCGAGATCGTGCGCACTCGCAACGGGTTCCGCGTCGTACTCCTCATGGGTATCACTCGATAGCACCGCCCTCAATCATCCGCCGAGCGTGCCTGTCTGCGTCGAGCGTGCCTGTCTGATCGGGTGTGAACGAGCACGTTCGGGCGTGAACGGGCGCGCTCGGCGCAGAATGGGGGAATGTTCTCCTTCGTCGAGTGTGCGATTCCGCTCGTGGCCGCGCCCATGGCGGGCGGCCCATCCACTCCGCCACTGGTTGCCGCTGCCGCCGAGGCTGGCGGCCTCGGGTTTCTGGGTGGCGGATACCTGACCCGTGCGTCGCTCGGCGAACAACTCCGCGCCACGCGAGAGCTCACCTCTTCTGCGTTCGGAGTCAACCTGTTCGTGCCCGGAGCGCGCTCCCCGGCGTCGCCCGGACTGGACGCGTACCGCCGCGAGTTGCAGGCCGAGGCCGAGCGCTACGGGATCGAGCTGCCGGAGCCGGATTCCACCGATACCGACCACTACGCAGACAAACTCGCGCTGCTGTGCGAGCAGCCCGTTGCCGTCGTGAGCTTCACCTTCGGGCTGCCCGCTCTCGACGCTGTCGCGGCGCTCCACGCTGTGGACACGGGCGTCGCGATCACCGTCACGAACCCGCACGAGGCGCGCGCCGCGGCCGAGCGTGGCGCGGATGCTCTCGTGGTGCAGGGTCCTGAGGCGGGCGGTCACCGCGGTACCCATGACGTGGGCGTGAATGCCGACGCGACGCCGCTGGCCGAACTCGTTCGGGCCGTGCGGGCATCCACGACACTGCCGATCGTGGCGGCGGGCGGGGTGTCCACGCGCGAACGCGTGGCGGAGCTGAGGGCCGCGGGGGCATCCGTCGTTGCCGTGGGGACTGCGCTGCTCCGAAGCCCCGAATGCGGTGCATCGCAGGCCCACAAGGATGCGCTCGCCAGCGGGCAGTTCGCCGAGACCAGAGTGACCAGGGCGTTCTCCGGCAGGCTCGCGAGAGCGCTCGTGAACCGTTTCGTCGCCGAGCACGACGCCACCGCGCCCGCCGCCTACCCGGAGGTCAACCAGCTCACCCGACCCATCCGGGCTGAGGCAGCGAAGGTGGGTGACACCGACGGGCTCGCTCTCTGGGCGGGCACGGGGTACGCGTCTGCTCGCGCGACCGGCGCGGCCGACATCCTGCGAGAGCTCGCGCCGCGCTGATCCGCGCACGGCCCGCGGTCGCGAGCAGGAGGGCGTGTCAGTGCGCGGCGCAATGGCTCCTAGAGTGGAGCAGTGAATTCTCCCGCCCAAGACCACGTCGAACGCCTGCTCGTGAGCGTGCCCGACTTTCCCAAGCCCGGCATCCTCTTTCGTGACCTCAGCACGGTGTTCGCGCACGCGGAGGCGTTCCGCGCCGTGACGGATGAGCTGGTCGCCCCCTACGAAGGACGAATCGACGTGATCGCCGGAGTCGAGGCCCGCGGCTTTGTGCTCGCTGCATCCGCCGCCTATTCCGTGGACGCCGGGCTCGTCGTGATCAGGAAGGTGGGCAAGCTTCCCGGAGCCGTGCTGCAGGAGGCGTGCGAGATCGAGTACGGTTCCGCGGTGCTGGAGATGCACCCCGCGAGCACGCCGGGCCAGCGCATGCTGATCCTCGATGACCTGCTCGCGACGGGAGGCACGCTCGCCGCCGCCGTCCGGCTGGCCGAGCGTGCCGGGTACACGGTGGTCGGCATCGGGGTCGTGCTCGAGCTTGAGGAACTGCACGGCCGCGCCGTGCTGCCCGGCAGGGAGCTGCACTCGATCCTCGCGCTCTAGGCGCACTGGCCCGCCCGAATCGGGTGGGAATAGTTCGCCCTCGCCCGCGGTTTGGGAGTATGTTCATGCAAACGCATAGAAAGTCAGAGGACAGCATGCAGTTCGGAATCTTCACCGTCGGCGACGTCACCATCGACCCCACCACGCGTATCGAGCCCACGGAGCACGAGCGCATCAAGGCCATGCTCACCATCGCCCAGAAGGCGGAGGAGGTCGGCCTCGACGTCTTCGCGACCGGCGAGCACCACAACCCACCGTTCGTACCGTCGAGCCCGACCACGATGCTCGGATACCTCGCGGCCAAGACCGAGCGCATCATCCTCTCGACCTCGACGACCCTCATCACGACCAATGATCCGGTGAAGATCGCCGAGGACTACGCGATGCTCCAGCACATCGCCGACGGCCGCGTCGACCTCATGATGGGCCGAGGCAACACCGGCCCGGTCTACCCGTGGTTCGGCAAGGACATCCGCGAGGGAATTCCGCTCGCGGTCGAGAACTACGCACTGCTTCGTCGCCTCTGGGACCAGGATGTCGTGGACTGGCAGGGCAAGTACCGCACGCCGCTGCAGGGCTTCACCTCCACTCCGCGCCCGCTCGACGGTGTCGCGCCCTTCGTCTGGCATGGCAGCATCCGCTCGCCCGAGATTGCCGAACAGGCCGCCTACTACGGCGACGGTTTCTTCGCGAACAACATCTTCTGGCCGAAGGAGCACTACATGCAGCTCATCGGCTACTACCGCCAGCGCTTCGAGCACTACGGGCACGGTACGGCCGCAGAGGCGATCGTCGGCCTCGGCGGACAGGCGTTCATGCGCAAGAACTCGCAGGACGCCGTGAACGAGTTCCGCCCGTACTTCGACAATGCCCCGGTCTACGGACACGGCCCGAGCCTCGAGGACTTCACCGCGCAGACACCGCTCACGGTTGGTAGCCCGCAGCAGGTCATCGACCGTTACGCGAGCATGCGCGACTCCTTCGGCGACTACCAGCGCCAGCTGTTCCTCATGGATCACGCCGGCCTCCCGCTCAAGATCGTGCTCGAGCAGCTCGATATCCTCGGCGAAGAGGTTGTTCCCGTGCTGCGGAAGGAATTCGAGAAGAACCGCCCGGCGAACGTTCCGGACGGCCCGACCCACGCCTCGCTCCTCGCGGCGCGCCTGGCATCCGAGCCCGCATCCGTAGCCCCTTCGGAAATTCAGGACAATGCACACGCCGACACCGTCGGAGGCACGAAATGAGCGATGCAGAGAACCACAGTCCTGAATTTCCGACACGGCGACTCACGGCGATCTCGTCGGGACTCAGCCAGCCGTCGTCGACGAGGCTGCTCACTGACCGCCTGACCGATGCCACCGCGCGCCGACTGGCCACCGAGGGATTCACGGCCGAGGTCGAGGTGATTGAGCTGCGGGATGTCGCCCAGGACATCACGAACAACCTCCTCACCGGATTCCCGAGCCCGCGCCTGGCCAGGGTCATCGAGTCGGTGACGGAGGCAGACGGACTCATCGCCGTCACCCCGATCTTCACGACCAGCTACAGCGGATTGTTCAAGTCGTTCATCGACATCCTCGACCCGCAGTCGCTCACCGAACTGCCGGTGCTGCTCGGCGCGACCGGCGGAACGGAGCGGCACTCGCTCGCTCTCGACTACGCCATGCGTCCGCTGTTCACCTACCTGCACGCCATCACGGTGCCGACCGCGGTCTACGCGGCCTCGAGCGATTGGGGCACGGGTTCGGATGCCGGAAACAGCACCCTGCCGGAACGGATCGAACGCGCGGCAGGCGAGCTTGCCACGCTCATGAAGACGAGCGAACGTTCGACCGGAGTGCGCGATCCCTTCGCGCTCCCCGCGGGGTTCAGCCCGGTCGGCGGGTACAGCGCCCAGTAGCTCCTCGACCGCTGCGCTGGAATTGGGGGACAGGGCGAGAGGAATCCTCTTGCTTTGCCTTCGCGGCAGGACGATGATGGCGAGACAGGGACACGTCTCCGTCTGGGTTCGGGGAGCAGGGCATGGAATCGTCGACGTCAGCCACACTGATCGGATCGATCCAGCGAGCACTGTGGCTTGTGGACCTGGTGGCGAGTGCGTCGAGGCCGCTGAGTCCGAAGCAGATCTCCTCCGTGCTCGGGTTGAGCCTCGGAACCACGTACAACATCATCCGTACGCTCGTGCACGAGGGGTATCTCGCGCAGGAGCCGGACGGCATCATTCTCGGCGCCGGGCATCCGGTTCTCAGCGGGGCAGCGGATGACGGGGTCATCCTCTCGCAGGTACGCCAGGGACTGCGAGATATCACCCTCGAACTCGGCGCGACCTCGTACCTCAGCAGGTACGACGACGGCGAGGTCACCATCGTCGACATCGCCGACGTGCCGAACGCGCCGCGAACAGAGCTGTGGGTCGGCATCAGCCAGAGTGCGCACGCGACGGCGCTCGGCAAGCAGATCCTGTCGGAGCTCACTCCGCACGAGCGCAAGGACTACCTCTACCGACACCCGATGGAGGAGCTGACCCAGCACACGATCAAGGACGCGCACCTGCTGCTGACCGAGCTGGAGCAACCGGCGCCGGCGCGTCTCGATCGCCAGGAATACGCGATCGGACTCACCTGTGTCGCGGTGCCCGTGCTCGCCCCCGGCACGATCGCCTCGCTGGCGATCTCGCTCCCGACCGAGAAGGTCAAGGACCTGGATTCCGTGGTCGCGCGCCTCAAGACGGCGGCGGGAACCCTGTCGCTCGTCTACGGCACCGATGCCCTCGTGAAGGATTTCACTATCTGAAATCTGACCACTGGCAGGCACCCGTCCGTCTCCATACAGTTTGTCTTGGGGGAACTGCTGCGTTACGCGCCGGTGCGGATGAGGTCCGACTCACATATTCGGGTTATGTCACTCGAGACCTCATTCGCGCCGACTTCTCTCCCCGCCTTCTGGCCAACTGCCGCGCGGGTTCTCGCGTCTTTCAGGGTCCGACTGGTAGACTCGCTGAGGTTGAGTTGGTTTAACGCTCGTTCGCGAGAGTAAAACCGGCCAGCTACGGAGCAGGCCGGCAAGAGGCTGGTCACCGGTGGTGAATTACCGTCCTGAACGGTGACTTTCTACTGTTGGCCAGACAAGCGCCCCACTCTAGGGATTTCGCGCGTACACCACGCCGTGTCCGGTGAACCTCATCGGACACAGGTGTCATCGAACCCGCTCCTGCTCCTTGACGAGTCGCGCCCACACGGGGTGCGACGTAAAACAAAGGAGAAACCCCCCTATGGAGGGTCCAGAAATCACATTCGCCGAGGCCGTTCTCGACAACGGTTCATTCGGCAAGCGCACCGTGCGCTTCGAAACCGGCCGTCTCGCCCAGCAGGCGCAGGGATCCGTCGCTGCGTACCTCGACGAGGAGACCATGCTGCTGAGCGCCACGAGCGTCAGCAAGCACCCGAAAGACAACTTCGACTTCTTCCCGCTGACGGTGGATGTCGAGGAGCGCTCGTATGCTGCAGGCAAGATCCCCGGAAGCTTCTTCCGTCGCGAAGGCCGTCCGTCCACCGAGGCGATCCTGGTCTGCCGCCTCATCGACCGCCCGCTGCGCCCGACCTTCGTCGAGGGCCTGCGCAACGAGGTGCAGGTCGTCGTCACCGTTCTGGCCATCGCGCCAGACGAGTTCTACGACGCCCTCGCCATCAACGCGGCAAGCCTCAGCACCCAGATCTCCGGCCTGCCGTTCAACGGCCCGATCGGCGGTATCCGCCTCGCCCTCATCGGCAACCAGTGGGTCGCCTTCCCGAAGTTCTCGCAGCTCGAGGAGGCCGTCTTCGACCTCACCGTTGCCGGGCGCCTCATCACGAACGCCAAGGGCGAAGAGGATGTCGCGATCATGATGGTCGAGGCAGAGGCCACCGAGCACAGCTGGGACCTCATCAAGGGTGGCGCGACCAAGCCCGACGAGGCGGTTGTCGCGCAGGGACTCGAAGCGGCCAAGCCGTTCCTCAAGCAGCTCATCAAGGCACAGATGGAGGTCGCGGCGAAGGCGGCGAAGGAGGTCCAGGAGTACCCGGTCTTCCTCTCCTACGACCAGGCCACCTACGATGTCGTCGCGGGTGCCTCCTACGACCGCCTGAAGGACATCTACCAGATCGCCGACAAGATCGAGCGCCAGAACGCGGATGACGCGCTCAAGGACGAGGTCAAGGACGTCGTTGCGGCCAAGGTCGCAGCGGGCGAGCTGCCCGAGACGGCCACCGGCCAGGTCAGCGCCGCGTACAAGTCGGTCACCAAGAAGATCGTTCGCGGCCGCATCCTCTCCGAGGGCGTGCGCATCGACGGCCGTGGCCTCTCCGACATCCGTCCGCTCGACGCCGAGGTGCAGGTTGTTCCTCGCGTCCACGGTTCCGCGATCTTCCAGCGCGGTGAGACGCAGATCCTGGGCGTCACCACGCTGAACATGCTCAAGATGGAGCAGCAGATCGACTCTCTCGCCCCGGTGAAGAAGAAGCGTTACCTGCACCACTACAACTTCCCGCCGTACTCCACCGGTGAGACCGGCCGGGTGGGTTCGCCCAAGCGTCGCGAGATCGGGCACGGCTTCCTCGCGGAACGTGCACTCGTTCCCGTGCTGCCGCCGCGCGAGGAGTTCCCCTACGCGATCCGTCAGGTGTCCGAGGCTCTCGGCTCCAACGGATCGACCTCGATGGGTTCCGTCTGCGCATCCACTCTGTCGCTGCTCAACGCCGGTGTGCCGCTGCGCGCCCCGGTTGCCGGCATCGCGATGGGCCTTGTTTCCGACGAGGTCAACGGCGAGACGCGCTACGCCGCACTCACCGACATCCTGGGTGCTGAGGATGCTCTCGGCGACATGGACTTCAAGGTCGCCGGTACCTCGGAGTTCGTCACGGCCATCCAGCTCGACACCAAGCTCGCGGGCATTCCGTCCTCGGTGCTCGATGGCGCGCTCGGCCAGGCCAAGGAGGCTCGCACCGCGATCCTCTCCGTGATCAACGCGGCGATCGACGCCCCGGATGAGATGGCACCGACCGCGCCCCGGGTGATCAGCGTGCAGATCCCGATCGACAAGATCGGCGAGCTGATCGGGCCGAAGGGCAAGACGATCAACCAGATCCAGGACGACACCGGAGCGGACATCTCGATCGAGGATGACGGCACCGTGTTCATCGGTGCGGTTGACGGCCCGTCGGCCGAGGCCGCGCGTGCCGCGGTCAACGCGATTGCCAATCCGCTCAACCCCGAGGTTGGGGAGCGGTTCCTCGGAACCGTCGTGAAGATCGCCACCTTCGGTGCCTTCGTCTCGCTCACACCGGGCAAGGATGGCCTGCTGCACATCTCCGAGGTGCGCAAGCTCGCCGGTGGCAAGCGCGTGGAGAACGTCGAAGACGTGCTCGCCGTCGGCCAGAAGATCCAGGTCGAGATCACCAAGGTCGACGATCGCGGAAAGCTCTCGCTCGCTCCGGTCGAGGAGAACGCTGTTGCGGTTGATGCCGAGGTTCCGGCACCACAGGCCTAGTCAGGACCGATCGAACGGAAGTGCCCGCCCGCTGGGGCGGGCACTTCTGCGTTTGTGCGCTGCTGTGTTTCGATGCAGAGGCGTGACCGGTTAGAGGACTCCGGCCGCGCGCCACTCCGTTGCGGCAACGATCCCCCCGCACACAAAAAAGGTGATCACGAGCAGGATCGTGAGGGTGGCGAGCGTCCAGAGCCTTGCCCTGCCCGGCTGCACCACGATACGAGTCACGATCATCAACGCGTACAGGACGATCACGATCACCAGTCCGGTGGTGGCGACAGCGGCAGGCGTGAGCCACTGCATGGCGAAGAGCAGCCCGCCACAGATCACGGCGAGGCCGGCACCGATGACGAGCCAGTTGGTGCCGCTCGCGATGGTCAGCGCGCGCTGTTCCGTGACTTTCGTCGAACTCGATTCTCTTTGCGCACGGGAACTCGCGGGATTCCTGGGGCTTCGTGGAGCCATGATCGCCTTTCGCCGGTTGTGCGGTAGACCAAGGCTTGCACCGCTTCGTGGGAGCAGCCTTGGAGGGATGAGGCGACACGGCGCGAAGCAGTCGCCGTCTGCCCCCGAACTGGGTGTAGGCGCGAATGTAACGATTCGCATACCCTCCCCGGTTTTCCCGGCGGTCTGAGCTAATCTCGGTCTCAGACGCGCACGCACCCGAATCGAGCTCGTGACGGGGACGGAACGCGATCGCTCGGGGGTTGGAAGTGACACAGTTATTGCCGGATGTATTGTCCGCCGGGGCCTGGGAGCCCGAATGGACCGTCCCGACTGTTGTCTCGCGCCTGCGCAAACTCGGAGCGTCTGAACTCCGGGTGTTCCCGCTCGCGATCGGAGGCAATGTCTTCGGCTGGACGACCGATGCGGAAACGACCGAGGGCATCCTCAACCGCTACGCGGAACTCGGCGGAAACTTCATCGACACGGCGGACTCCTACGCGAGCGGTCGCAGCGAGATCATGATCGGCAACTGGATGCGGGAGCGCCGCAATCGCTCAGAGATCGTCGTCGCCACCAAGGTCGGTAAGAGCGCCGACAACCCCGGGCTGTCTGCGACGATGATCATGCGGTCCGTGAACGCGTCGCTCGAGCGGCTGCAGACCTCGTACATCGACCTGCTCTACCTGCACATCGACGACAGCACCGTCGACTTCGCGGAGACCCTACTCGCGGTCGACTGGCTCATCCGCTCAGGCAAGGTGCGGTACTTCGGCGTGTCGCATCACTCCGGTAACCGCCTGATCGAGGCACGGGTCATCGCGGCCCAGCTCGGGATCACCCCGCTCGTTGCGGTCCAGAATCACTACAACCTGATGCACCGTGCGGAATACGAGGGCACGCTCGCCTCGGTCGCCCACAGCCAAGGGCTCGGCGTCATGCCGCGATTCGCCCTGGCTGGCGGGTTCCTCACCGGCAAGTACCGCACGCGAGCTGACGTCATCCAGGGTGCGCGCGGGGTGAAGCCGACGCAGTACCTGGGCAAGCGGGGCCTGCGTGTCCTGGCCTGCCTGGATGGCATCGCGGCCGTGCAGCAGTCCACCCCGGCGACGATCGCGCTGGCATGGCTGTTGGCAAAGCCCGGCGTCGTTGCTCCCGTCGCGAGTGCGAGTCTTCCCGACCAGGTCGACGATCTGATGGCGGCGTCGACCGTGCAGCTCACGCGGCACCAGCTGGCCGCGCTGGATCGAGCTTCCGCCTGAGTCCGCCCGGGCGCGGTGCTTCGTCAGCACTGTACCCCGTCAGGATTCCGACGGACGAGGACAGACGAGGCTGTCTAGTCTAGGAATCGTCCTGCGAACCGATTTCGGCCATGATCCTGGACAGTGCGCGAGCAAGCGCCGCTCCGACGGCGACGAAGTCGCCGGCGTACGCTCCGGCCATCGCACCGTCCCTGATCAGCATGAGATCGTCTGCGGCGTCGCCGGGCAGCGGATGTTTGAGATCTTTGAGCAGTGAGGCAAACGTCGCCGTGTACCAGTCGCGATGTTCCGCAACGACCGCGCGCACGGGGTGACGGGGATCCGGGTACTCCGTCGCCGCATTGACGAACGGGCAGCCACGGAATCCGTCTCGTTGCGTCTCGCGTTCGGTCATGGCAAAGAGTTCCCTGAGTGCTGTCTCGGGGTCCGCCGCACCGGCGACGATGGGCTCGACGTCGGACTTTACCTTCTCGTGGCGGTGCCTGACGTATTCGACGATGAGCTTATCTTTGGCCCCGTAATGCTTGTAGAACGTGGCCTTCGTGACACCGGACTCGCTGATGAGCCTGTCGATGCCCACGGTGTGGATGCCCTCGTCGGAGAACAGCCGATCGGCTGTTTCGAGGATGCGCTGCTTGGCCCACGGGCTTGATCCAGCCGAGGGGGCACGCTGAGCGGTCGGATCGGACTCTACAACCGTCACAGCGTGGCTCCCTTCGGCAATTCGGCTAGGAATCCTCAAAGCCGTTTGGCAGCAAAACCGGACTGGAGGTACGCCCGGTTATTTCTATAAACGCGAGAACGGGGGTGAACTCACGGCCATGCGTGTTGCGCTCCGCCTTCGGGTGGCTGAGCTCGCAAGCGGATCTCGGGGTGAATCCTTTTGCGTGTTCTTCGCGGATTGCTCCGTTCAAAACTCCAACGTTTGGAGGCTAGCACAGAAAGTGCGACAGACAAATCTGTTTGTCCTCTTTTTATGCGACATTGATGTACCCCAATACGGGGGAGTGCTCTTCCGCCGGTGGATGAGCGGCCCGCGCCGGTACCGTCAGTGACGTAGGCTCGACACGTGAACGGCGCAGCCCAGCTTCCCCTCGGCGTGGCCGAACTCTCTTTCACCGCCTCGGGCGATTCGCTCGTGCGGCGCACGATCCTCCCGAGTGGCGTTCGTATCCTCAGTGAACAGGTGCCCGGGGCCAGGAGCGCGACGGTGGGCTACTGGGTTGCCGTCGGTTCGAGGGATGAGCTGCCCGCGAGCTACGGAAGTACGCACTTCCTCGAGCATCTGCTCTTCAAGGGCACGGGCGCGCGCAGTGCGCTCGACATCGCCGTGAGTTTCGACTCCGTCGGCGGCGAACACAACGCGATGACGGCGAAGGAATACACCTGCTACTACGCGAAGGTGCAGGATCGCGATCTCGCCATGGCCGTCGAGGTGCTCTCAGACATGCTCACGTCCTCGCTCCTCGACCCGCTCGAGTTCGAGAACGAGCGCGGCGTCATCCTCGAGGAACTCGCGATGGCCGATGACGATCCGGCGGATGTCACGAGCGAGCGCTTCTTCGAGGCCGTGTTCGGTGAGCATCCGCTGGGGCGCCCGATCGGGGGCAACCCGGACACGATCCAGGCCGCAACCCGGGACTCCGTGTGGGACCACTACCAGGCCAACTATGGCCCGCGGGACCTCGTGATCACCGTCGCGGGCGCCGTCGATCACGACGCCCTCGTCGCCGGAGTGCAGAAGGCGCTCGTTGCCGCGGGATGGAACCTCGAGCGGGAGGCGGCGCCGGTCGAGCGCCGTACCTCGAACGAGCAACTCATCGAGCGCGGCAGCCCCCTCGTTGTGGTGCAGCGACCGATCGAGCAGGCAAATATCCTGCTCGGCGTTCCCGGCATCTCGGCAACGGACGAGCGAAGGAGCACCATGGCGGTGCTCAACTCGATCCTCGGCGGCGGAATGTCGTCCCGGCTGTTCCAAGAGATCCGTGAGAAGCGCGGGCTGGCGTACTCGGTCTATTCCTTCTCACCGAGCTACGCCGATGCCGGGCTCTTCGGGCTCTACGCCGGCTGCTCGCCGAGCAAAGCCAGCCAGGTCGCTGAACTGCTCCTTGGGGAGTTCAGGCGACTCGCCGACGGGGGCGTCACCGACGAGGAGATGCGGCGCGCCTCCGGGCAACTGAGCGGAGCCTCCGCGCTCGCGCTCGAGGACTCCGACACGAGGATGTCCAGGCTCGGCCGTTCGGAGCTCACGCACGGAGAATTCGCTGACCTCGACGAGGCGCTGCGCAGGCTCTCGCTCGTGACCGCCACTGACGTGCGCGAACTCGCCCGTGAGCTCGCCTCCAGGCCGCTGTCGATCGCCTCGGTCGGCACGGTCGAGGAGTCGGCCTTCGCCGGGCTCAGCGACGAACCCGTCGCGGTCTGACCCGAACAGAACACGCACAAGAACACCCACACAGAACACGCACGACCGAAACAGGAACAACGATGTCCCACTTCATTTACCTGGTCCGCCATGGCGAGCAGCAGGACGCGGAGCACGGTCTTCCCGACGGCCCGCTGTCTGCCCGCGGCACGCGCCAGGCGCAGCTCATCGCCGAACGCCTGAGCGGGGTGCCGTTCACGGGCGCGTGGCACTCCCCGCTGCAGCGCGCAGAGGAGACGGCGTCCATCATGACCGCGAGCATGCCGGATCTTCACGCCGAGCCGTCCGCACTCCTGTTCGACTGCATCCCCTCCGGTCCGACGCCGGACATGCCGCACGCATTCCAGCCCTTCTTCGGCTCGGTCACCGAGGCGCAGATCGACGCGGGGCAGGCCCAGATGACGGATGCCGTGGCCGAGTGGCTCACGCCGTCACGCGAGGACCGCCACACCCTGCTCATCACCCACAACTTCGTGATCGCGTGGTTCGTGCGCGAGGTGTTCGAGGCTCCGGCCTGGCGCTGGATGGGGACCAACCAGGCCAATTGCGGTCTCACCATCATCCGCGTGCGCTCGGTGAAGTCGCCGGAGCTCATCACCCATAACGACCTCGGTCATCTGCCGCCCGAGCTGCGCACGGGCCTCCCGGTCGACCAGCCCTACTGACACCGCTGGCCCTGTAGCACGTATCGCGACCCCAAACGGCCTACTCGACCACCCCGTCAGTCGAGCGTCTTCGCGTACCAGGTCGTCGCGTTCGGGTTGTCGTTGTATGGCGCGATCGTGACAAAACCGCTCGAGCGGTAGAGACCGCCCGCGGCCGTGAGGCTGTCGTTGGTGTCGAGCACGAGTTCGCGCGCGCCGAAGCCGCGCGCGCGTCGTTCCAGTTCCTGCAGCAGGGCGCGGCCGTAGCCGTGTCCGCGGGTGTGCGGCTCGAGCCAGAGGTGCTTCACCTCGAAGCGCACGAGGTCAGTGTGCGCATGGTCGCCCTCCGCGGTCTCGAGCCGCCTGATGCCGCCGCAACCCACATCCGCCGCCTCGCCGTCCGGACCCGGCCCCTCTACCACGAGAAAGACGCCGCGCGGGGGCGTGAACGCCTCCGCGGAGGGATACACCGGGCGATACCGGCCCTGCGCCTCGGGAAAGCTGAGTTCGCGCGAGGTGAAGTACTCGGTTAGCAGGGTGTGTGCGGCGCCGCTCGTCACGAGCGTCTCCCTGAAGCAGACCATGGATCAAGCCTAGGGGGATCGAAGGTGACGCCCGCTTGATAGATTGAACGGATGACAACCAAGGTCGCCGTGATCGGCGCAACCGGCAGGATGGGCCAGCTCGTCTCGCAGATCATCCGCGGCACGGACGACTTCGAACTCGTCGCCGAGATCGACTCCAAGGGTGAGCTCTCCGACATGCTCGGTGCCGACATCGCGGTCGATGTCACGCTCCCCGCGGTGAGCCAGTCCGTGGTGGAGTTCGCGGTTGCCCACGGCATCAGCGTGCTGGTCGGAACCAGCGGCTGGTCTGCGGAGCGAATCGCCAGCCTCGAGCGAATCATCACGGGCAACCTTGCGCTCGGCGTCGTCATCGTCCCCAACTTCTCCATTGGCTCCGTGCTGGCCACGGCGTTCTCGACCATGGCCGCGCGGTTCTATGACTCGATCGAGATCATTGAGGCGCACCACGCGTCCAAGATCGATTCGCCCTCGGGCACGGCCGTGCGCACTGCAGAGTTGATCGGTGCCGCCCGGGCCGGGCTCGGCCCGGTCGCGGCACCGCACACCGACCAGCGTGCGCGCGGCCAGCAGGTCGCGAGCGTTCCGATCCACAGCCTGCGCATGCACGGCGTCGTCGCGAAGCAGGACGTGATCTTCGGCGGCAACGGTGAGACGCTCACCCTCAGTCACGAGACCCTCGCGCCCAGCGCCTACGAGCAGGGCATCCTCATCGCGCTGCGAGCGACGGTCACGGCGCGGGGCGTCATCGTCGGACTCGACCGGCTGATCGACCTGGGCGGGGCTGCATCCGAATGAAGGGTCGCATCGCGGTCGGCATCATGTCGCTGCTGCTCCTGCTCTATCTCGTCGTCGTCGTGCAGCTGGCTTTCCGCCTGCTTGCCGTCGATCTCGTCGTCTCCCAGGTGATCGGCGTCGCGCTCCTGGTGCTACCGCTGCTCGGAGCCTGGGCGCTCGTGGCAGAACTGCTGTTCGGCATCCGCTGCGACCGCCTCATCGCGGTACTGCAATCGAGCGGTGGCCTGCCATCGGATTCTCTTCCCACGCGCGCGAGTGGCAGGCCGGAGCGTGCCGCAGCCGATGACGCATTCCCTCAGTACCAGGCCGCCGTCGAGTCCGAGCCGGGGAGCTGGCAGGCGTGGTTCAGGCTCGGCCTCGCCTATGACGCCTGTGGTGATCGCAGGCGAGGCAGGCGCTCCATTGGGCACGCCATCCGGCTCGAGCGGGCCGAGCGCACGAGCGCCTGAGCGACTCGCCTGAGCGCTCAGCCGCCGGCGAGCAGGGCGTCGATCGCCTGCTGGCTCGTCTCGTCGCGGAAGGTGAATCCGTCTGCCAGAAGCCTCTGCGGGAGCACCTTCTGGCTGACCAGCAGGAGCTCGGGCCCCGCCTCCTGAAGCGCGAGTGAGATCGCCCAGGCTGGCACCGTGAACGGATACCAGCGCCGCATGCCGCGGGACAGCTGCGAGGTGATGCGGTCCGAGCTCGTGGGGGTCGGCCCGGTGAGATTGACGACGCCGCTGAGCTTCGACGTCAGCAGATGACGGATGGCCGCAGCCTCGTCGTAGAGGCTGATCCACGGCCAGATGTCTCCGCCGGTGCCAAGCCGCGAGCCGAGCCCTAGCTTCGTGAGCGTCATGAGCGGACCGAGTGCGCCCCCGCGGCCGAGCACGAGGCCGGTGCGGAAGGTGACGAGCCGGGTCTTCGCGGGCCGGATCTGTGCGGCCTGCTCCCACGCTTCGACGAGGTCCGCGAGAAATCCGTCTCCCTTGTTCGAGTCCTCGGTGAGACGTTCGCCCGGTCGGTCGCCGTAGAAGCCCACCGCAGAGGCGTTGAGAAAGACCTCCGGCGGCCTGGCCGCCATGTTCATCGCCTCGGCGAGCGCGCGCGTGGTCTGCAGCCTCGAGTCGACGAGTTCCTTCTTGTATCTCGGGGTCCATGGCAGATGGCCGAGCGGTGCGCCCGCGAGGTTCACGACGGCGTCTGCGGAGTCGATCAGGCCGGAGTCGAGGATGCGCGCCGTCGGCGCCCAATTGTGCTCGTGCTCTGCTGTGGGCTGCCGACGCACGAGCGTGTGCACCTCGTGGCCATCAGCGCGCAATTGCCTGCAGAGCTCCGTGCCGATCAGCCCGGATGCGCCGGCAACCAGAATTCGCATCGTGCGCTTACCCTGCGCGGCCATCCTGCCCCCTCGAATCGACACTCCAGCCTAGGCCACCGTTGCTGTCAGTCTCGGTGCGGTCAGGAGGCGGAGGCCGGGGCCTTCCCGAGGATTCGCGCCCGCACGAGCAGGAGGTAGAGCTGGCACCCGAAGCAATAGTCGAAGACCGAGTTCAGGAAGGCCGCGACGAATGCCAGAGCCGCAGGAATGACGAGTCCGAACGGAACGCCGACGAGGTGCAGCACCACACCGATGATCGCGACGACGAGCCCGACCCCCTGGGAGAAGGCGGGGGGCTTCGGGTCTTCGAGGTGCGTGGGCGCAGACAGGCGTGGGCGTACGACGGCGGCGAACAGGCGTCCGTACGGGTGCCTCTGTACTCCGGCGAACGCGCCCCAGGCGAACAAAACGGTGATGATCTCCAACAGGATGAAGCCCGGCTGAGCCGCTCGCCCGACGATATTCGGAGGGGGCGTCGCAGCGGTTCCGAGCGAGAGCCCGATCGTCACGAGCAGGAGCAGCGACGTGATCCCGGCACCGAAGCGTGGACCGCGCGGGTCGATTCCCGCCTGGCCCGGGCGCGCGATGAGCCCGGCCTTCGATGCCGGAATCGGTGTCGTGTGCTCGCGAGCGGTCATCGAGTCTCCCTTGGTGTGTGGTGGCGGATCAGATGGCGGCGGATCAGGAGGTGACGGCGGTTCGCCCGAGGATTCTGCCCAGCTCCTCGGCGATCTCCACCGGGCGCGGCGCCCCTCCGATGCGCGCGCGAACGACACCCTGGGCGTCGAGGATGAGGGTGGTGGGGGACTGCAGGAGCCTGAACCTGCTGGCGAGGTCTGCGCGCCTCGTGATGTCGACATCCACGTGGGCGACCCCGCTGTGTCGTTCGGCAAGCGCACCGAGCATGGCGTGGGTGGCCGCGCACGGTGCACAGACCTCGGTGGAGAACTGCAGCAGCGTCGCGCTGCTGCCGGCGACCGCATCCGGCGCAATGGCCGAGACATCGATCGCTACGGTCTCATTCGCGATCGTGCGCACACGACCGGTTCGCGCACGCCAGAGCAGCCCGAGCGTCGTGGCACAGGCCACGAGCCCGAGCAGGGCGACACAGGCGGTGAGAGCGTTCATGGTGGCAACACGCTATGCCTGCGCTCACCGCGGCGGGGGAGTATGACGTGAAATGACGGGCTCAACCATTACTCTGTAAGCGTGTCTACGCCCAATAATCCCTTCGGTCAGGTGCTCGTCGCACTCGTCACTCCGTTCACCCCGGACGGCGAAGTCGATTGGCCCGGCGTGGAGAAGCACATCGACGACGTCATCACTGCCGGCGCGGACGGCATCGTCGTCTCCGGCACGACCGGCGAAACCAGCACGCTCACCGACCCGGAGAAGATTCGTCTCGTCGAGGTGAGCAAGGCCGTTGCCGCTGGCCGCGCCAAGACCATCACGGGCGGTGGCTCGAACGAGACCGCGCACGCCATCGAGTTGTACAAGGCGAGCGAGAAGGCGGGCGCCGATGGCGTCATGATCGTCACGCCCTATTACAACAAGCCGACCCAGGCGGGCGTGCTCACCCACTTCCGCATGATCGCGGATGCCACGGACCTGCCGGTCATCCTCTACGACATCCCGGGCCGGGCGGGTATCCCGATCCAGTACGAGACGATTCTGCGTGCCGCCCAGCACCCCAACATCCGCGCGGTCAAGGATGCCAAGGGCAACTTTGCCGAGGTCAGCCGGGTTCTCAACCAGACCGACCTGCTCTACTTCTCCGGCGACGACACCAACGTGCTCCCACACCTGGCCATCGGCGCCACGGGCCTTGTCGGCGTCACGGCCAACATCGCTGCGACCCCGTATCGGGTCATTGTCGACGCCGTGAACGCGGGAGATCTCGCCACGGCCACCGCCGCGCACAAGCAACTCGAACCGCTCGTGCGTGCCGTGATGACCCATGTGCCCGGCACGGTCGCCGCGAAGTACATCCTTCACGGCCTCGGTCGCATCGGGTCGCCGCGCGTGCGGCTTCCGCTGGTGGGCCCCGAGGACTTCGAGGCGGCGAAGATCGAAGACGAGATCGCTCTCGTCGGGGAGATTCCCGGGCTCGACCTCAGTAACTTCCGACCGGATCGCAACGCCGCAGCGGGCGGGGCCCTTCCGAAGGTCGCCGGCACCACGCGGTAGCCGCACAGCTTGAACCGGGGGCTCGAGGCCCCATGAACCGATCCACGGTTATCCGACCAGGATCGCACAACCACTGGATGCCATGAACTCACCCATCTATCAACCCAGCAAGCTCGCGGCGGGAACCCTCCGTGTCACCCCGATCGGCGGCCTCGGCGAGATCGGCCGCAACATGACCGTCTACGAGATCGACGGCAAGCTCCTCATCGTCGACTGCGGCGTGCTCTTCCCCGAGGAGAACCAGCCGGGTGTCGACCTCATCCTGCCCGACTTCAGCTCGATCAGGGACCGTCTGGGAGACGTGCTCGGCGTCGTGCTCACCCATGGCCACGAAGACCACATCGGGGCGGTGCCGTACCTGCTCAAGCTGCGCCAGGATCTGCCGTTGATCGGCTCGACCCTCACGCTCGCGCTCGTCGAGGCGAAGCTCAAGGAACACCGCATCACGCCGTACACGCTCACTGTCCGCGAGGGCCAGCACGAGACCCTCGGGCCGTTCGACCTCGAGTTCATCGCCGTCAACCACTCGATTCCGGATGCCCTCGCGGTCGCCGTGAAGACGAAGGCCGGCACCGTGCTCCACACCGGCGATTTCAAGATGGACCAGCTCCCGCTCGATGACCGCATCACCGACCTGCGGGCCTTTGCCCGTCTCGGTGAGGCCGGCGTCGACCTGTTCCTGCCGGACTCCACCAACGCCGACGTCCCGGGCTTCACCGCGCCCGAGCGCAACATCGGCCCCGTCATCGAGAGCGTCATCTCCAAAGCACCGCGCCGTGTCATCGTCGCGAGCTTCTCGAGCCATGTGCACCGTGTTCAGCAGGTGCTGGATGCGGCGGCGGCGAACGGCCGCAGGGTTGCCTTCATGGGGCGTTCCATGGTGCGCAACATGAACATCGCCGCGGAGCTCGGCTACCTCAAAGTGCCGGACGGCGTGCTTATCGAGGCGAAGAAGGCTACCGACCTTCCCGACAACAAGATCGTCTACATGTCGACGGGCTCCCAGGGTGAGCCGATGGCCGTGCTCGCCCGCATGGCCAACCTCGAGCACCAGATCGAGGTGGGCAAGGGCGACACCGTCATCCTCGCTTCGAGCCTCATCCCCGGCAATGAGAACGCGGTCTACCGCGTCATCAACGGCCTCGTGAAACTCGGGGCCAACGTCGTGCACAAGGGCAATGCCAAGGTGCACGTGTCCGGCCACGCTGCGGCGGGCGAACTGCTCTACGTCTACAACATCATCAAGCCGAAGAACGTGCTGCCCGTGCACGGCGAATACCGCCACCTCGTCGCGAACCAGCAGCTCGCGATCGCGACGGGCGTGCCGGAGGAGAACACGATCATCGGCGAGGACGGCACGGTCGTCGACCTCAAGGACGGCGTCGCGACCGTCGTCGGCCAACTCGACCTCGGGTACGTCTACGTCGACGGCTCGACCGTGGGCGAGATCACGGATGCAGACCTCAAAGACCGCAGGATCCTGGCGGAAGAGGGCTTCATCTCGATCTTCGCCGCCGTCGATCCGCAGACCGGCCGTGTCATCGTCGGCCCGGAGATCCAGGCCCGCGGTTTCGCAGAGGACGAGGCGGTGTTCGACGCGGTCAAGCCGCTCATCATTCGCGCCCTCACCGATGCCGCGGAGAACGGCACGCGAGACACGCACGCGTTCAGCCAGGTCATCCGTCGCACCGTCGGTCGCTGGGTCAACACGCAGCACCGGCGTCGGCCCATGATCGTTCCGGTGGTCATCGAGGCGTAGCTCGGACGCGGCTATCGGACTCATAACGTTTCTCGGGGTTTCTTCACTTAATGCCGGTGTTCTCCTAGCCTGTTGTCCATGACGCGTAATACTCGGACGTTCGCGGCCCTGGCCATTGTTCTCGCGCTGTCCATCAGCGGATGCACGCTGAATACGCATGATGAACCGTCCGCGGGACCCACTTCTGTTGCATCATCGAAGGCCCCGTCCCCAGCTCCTGGACCGGCAAAGCCTGCGATTTCACAGCTTGTGGTGACTCCGGACGGGCTCGGGCCATTGGCGATCGACCAGGCTCCTCCCGTGACCAACCCCGACCTCGATATAGCGATCTTCGTCCCCGACTACTGCGCCGCGGAGCCGGAAGCGCCCGAGAAGGGAATGTGGCGGGCAAATTACCCCTCCGGTTCTGCGATTCATCCGCCTTTCTTCCCGGTGGTGGCGGACGGTGTCCTGCGAGACATCGCGATTTTCTCGCCGGACATAAAGACCAAGACTGGCATTGGCATGGGGAGCACGAGAGCGGAGGTCCTTGCGGCGTACCCCGGCGGCTTCGCGTCGCAGGTGGATAACGCGCCCTATTCCACCGTCTATGTCGTTGCGGGGACCACCGGTCGACTCCTCATCGAGGTGAGGTCTGATGATACGGAGTACTGGAACGCGAGCGAGCGCGGCATCGTGAATGTGCTCACCGTGATCGCGGCGGATGTCACGCCCTTCGCGGTCTCTGGCAGCGATAACTACTACTGGGGTGTCTGCGTCGGGCCGTAGCCCGTATTTGGGTCGCGATTGAGACACCCGCAGGTTGCTACCGGTCAAACGCGGTGGCCCGAAGTACCGTAAACGCATGGCTACGAGCACCAGGTCGACGTCGCGCACGCGCACGACGAAGCCGCGCGCTCGCGCGGGTACCACCCCCACCAAACGCCTTCCGACGGCCAGGTCACGGTCGAAGTCCGCCCCGGTCATCGAGCAGAGTGCGTTCGTCAAGGTCTGGATGGGCCTCGCCCACACGGCCGGGGGAGCGGCCCGCGTGCTCGGCCGTGAGTCCCTCGCTTCTGAGGAACGCCGCGACGGTGTGCCGTTCTTCGTCCTTCTGCTCGCCGTCATCGGCGCGATAGTCGAGTGGTTCCAGCCAACCGATCCGGTGGCCGTTGCACTCGATGCGTTCACCTTCGGGGGGCTGTTCGGTCGGGTCGCCTTCGCGCTGCCCGTCATCATGCTCGTGTTCGCGGTCTGGCTGTTCCGGCATCCGTCGTCCGTTCACGACAACGGACGCATCGGCATCGGCTTCGCGCTTCTCCTCGTCTCGATCAGCGGGTTGTGCCATGTCTTCGGCGGCCAGCCGCAGCCATCCGACGGGATGGTCATGCTCGCGCGCGCGGGCGGAGTGCTCGGCTGGGTCATCGCCGCGCCCCTGCTCACCGTGGGTACCGCGTTCCTCGCGACGCCCGTGATCGTGCTGCTCCTCATCCTCTCGATCTTCATCCTCACGAAGACCCCGCCGAACAAGATCGGTGAGCGTCTGCGCGAGCTCTACTCCTACCTCTTCGGCGCGCAGCTCGCGGATGCCGACGAGCACGGGCACAAGAACGACACCGACGCACTCGTGTTCAACGAGCTCGCGGATGACGACGACCCCGCGTCTATTCCGTGGTGGCGCCGCAACAAGACCAGGCGCGAAGATGACCCGGCCTTCGACAGCCCGGTCATCTCTCGCGACGACAATGCCACCGAGGTCATCGACCACAGCAAGCACGAGGAGGGCTTCGGAGTCGAACTCCTTGAAGAGCTGCTCAACGCCGAGGATGCCGTCAAGCGCTTCACCGGTGAGGTCGAGGGTGTCGTGCCCGCGACGGGCATCCGCGACGATGGAGGCCCGCTCATCGCAGGTCTCCTGCCCGGATTCTCGGACAAGGCCTCCGTGAAGGGTGAACACGGCGAGTTCGACAGCGACAGGCAGCGCGACCAGCCCACTGCTCCGTACCGGCTGCCCGCCGCATCCACCCTGTCCCAGGGCACTCCGCCCAAGGCCCGCTCGGAGGTCAACGACGCGATTGTGCAGTCGATCACCGGGGTACTCGGGCAGTTCAACGTCGATGCGAAGGTCACCGGCTTCAGCCGCGGCCCGACGGTCACGAGATACGAGATCGAGCTCGGTCCCGGCGTCAAGGTCGAGCGGGTCACCGCGCTCAGCAAAAACCTCTCCTATGCGGTTGCGAGCAATGAGGTGCGCATCCTCTCGCCCATCCCGGGCAAGAGCGCGATCGGGGTCGAGATCCCCAATTCCGACCGCGAGATCGTCTCTCTCGGCGATGTGCTGAGGTCCAGGGCGAGCACGAGCAGCAGGCACCCCCTCACCATCGGGCTCGGCAAGGATGTCGAGGGCGGCTTCGTCGTCGCCAACCTCGCCAAGATGCCCCACCTGCTCGTCGCGGGGTCGACCGGCTCGGGCAAGTCGAGCTTCGTGAACTCGATGATCACCTCCCTGCTCATGCGGGCGAAGCCGGCAGAGGTGCGCATGGTGCTCATCGACCCGAAGCGCGTCGAGCTCGCCGCGTACACCGGCGTTCCCCACCTCATCACGCCCATCATCACCAACCCCAAGAAGGCAGCAGAAGCGCTCGCTTGGGTGGTCAAAGAGATGGACATGCGCTACGACGACCTGGCGAGCTTCGGCTTCCGTCACATCGACGACTTCAACGCCGCCGTCGTCGCGAACGAGATCAAGCTTCCGGCCGGCAGTGAGCGCAAGCTCAAGCCATACCCGTATCTCCTCGTCGTGGTCGATGAGCTCGCCGACCTGATGATGGTGGCGCCACGGGACGTCGAGGACTCGATCGTTCGCATCACACAACTCGCACGGGCATCCGGGATCCATCTCGTGCTGGCCACCCAGCGTCCGAGCGTGGATGTCGTCACCGGGCTGATCAAGGCCAACGTCCCGAGCCGCCTCGCCTTTGCCGTGAGCAGCATGACCGACTCGCGGGTCATCCTCGACCAGCCGGGCGCCGACAAGCTCATCGGCCAGGGAGACGCGCTGTTCCTGCCGATGGGCGCCTCCAAGGCAATCAGGGTGCAGGGCGCCTGGGTCACCGAGAGCGAGGTCGCCGCTGTCGTGCAGCACGTCACTCGCCAGGCCAGGCCGGAATATCGCAACGATGTCGCAGCCGTCGCGGAGCACAAGGCCGTGGATGGCGACATCGGAGACGATCTCGAGGTGCTTCTTGCCGCTGCGGAGCTCGTCGTGAGCACGCAGTTCGGTTCGACCTCGATGCTCCAGCGCAAACTGCGGGTCGGTTTCGCCAAGGCGGGCAGGCTCATGGACCTGCTCGAGTCACGCGAGATCGTCGGCCCGTCGGAGGGATCGAAGGCGCGCGACGTGCTCGTCGCGCCCGAGCAACTGGCCGGCGTGCTTGCGAAACTGCGCGGCGAAGATGTCGCTCCGGCGGCTCCGCAGCGCACGGAAGACCGATACCAGGGAGACCCCGTTGCGCAGCAGGGTGCCGGGTACGATGTGGTCGAGGGCGCTTCCGACGAGGACGCCTGGAACCTCACCGATCGGAAGTAACGCGTGACCCTGCCAGATCCGAGCGAGTCGCACGAGTCAGGACGCGGGGGAACGACGGGCTCTGAACCAGCCAGACCTCGCAGTTCGATGCGCGGCAGGATCGCTCGTGCCGGTGATACTCCGGCGAGCAACGGGAACGTGGCGAATATCATCACGGTGGTGCGTATCCTGCTCGCGCCACTGTTCATCTGGATGCTGCTCGACGACGCTGGCGACCTTGGCACGATCCGCTATCTCGCGGCGGCGCTGTTCATCATCGCCATCGTCACGGACAGTGTCGATGGACTACTCGCCCGCAGACAGAACCTCGTCACCGACTTCGGCAAGATCCTCGATCCGATCGCGGACAAGGTGCTCATCGGTGGCGCGCTCGTCTCGCTGTCGATCCTCGGCGAGCTGTGGTGGTGGGTGACGATCGTCATCATGGTCCGCGAGATCGGGATCACGGTGTTCCGTTTCGTGATCATCCGCATCAGGGTGGTTCCCGCCTCCCGCGGCGGCAAGCTCAAGACCGTCTTCCAGGCCGTGGCGATCTCGCTCTATCTCGTTCCGACCTGGCTACTGCTCGGCGACTGGATGCACTGGGTCAACGCGGTCGTCATGGCAATCGCCCTCGTGCTCACGGTTGTCACCGGAGTCCAATACCTGGTGAACGCGGCACTCCGCAGCAGGAGTATCCATGACTGATTCCTCGCGATCCGCAGTGCTGTCCACGCGCGTGGTCGGCGCGCTCATCGAGCGAGGGCTCACCATCTCGGTCGCGGAGTCGCTCACGGGCGGCCTTCTCGTCGCGGAGCTCATCCGCACCCCGGGGGCATCGGCCGCGGTGTTGGGCGGGGTCGTCGCGTACAACACGGAACTCAAGCACACCCTGCTCGGGGTCGAGGCTGCGCTGCTCGCGGAGTACGGTCCGGTGCATCCGGAGGTCGCCGTGCAGATGGCGCAGGGAGTGCGGACCGCGCTCGCCGTCGGGGGAACACCCGCGGACATCGGAGTCTCCACCACGGGCGTCGCGGGCCCGGACCCCCAGGATGGGCATCCGCCGGGCACGGCGTTCATCGGCATCGCGACCGCAGACGGGGCACGCGCAATGGGTGTCACTCTGACTGGGGATCGACAGGCGATTCGCGATGGTGTTGTCTACGAATCACTGGTGCAACTGGGCGAATTGTGGGGAATCAGTTGATCGTGGAATGTCGGGAATCTTTCTCGCAACGATCCCGTTACAGACTGAGATTCACAAGAGGCACACAGATCGCACTGGCTAGAGTTTGTTGCAAGAGGTTGTAGTGTTACTCAACCTGGCAAGTTCGTCAGCGGTGTAGTTCGGTGTAGTCGTCAATACATGGAGGAGGGTCCTATGGTTCTGGTACGTGAAGAAATCGGAGATGTGCTCCGGGACTTTCGTCTGCAGAAGGGTCGCACCCTTCGCCAGGTCGCAAGTAAGGCCAGCGTCGCTCTCGGATATCTCTCTGAGGTCGAGCGCGGGCAGAAAGAGGCCAGCTCGGAGATTCTTGCCTCAGTCGCGGATGCGCTCGAGACACCCATCTCAGTCATCATGCGCGAAGTGGGAGACCGCCTTGCCGTGATCGAGGGAATCACCGTGATTCCCGACACCGTCCCCGACGACCTCGTCGCGGACTTCGACGCGGACCTGGTCGTCAGGTAAGCAATTCGATCGAGACTTCTACCGGGTCGGTGTGGCCTGGTGGACGGATGCCCGGCTCGGTGAGCCGGGCATCCGCATTTTTCCGTCGGTTCTTTTTCCTTTAGGTTGGCCCCATGCGTTTGAGTGAGTTCTGGATTGCCATGGGCGAAGAGTTCGGCGATTCGTACGGTCAGATGCTCGCGCACGACCTTGTTCTGGGTGAGCTCGGCGATCTCACGGCCCGGCAGGCCATCGCGAAGGGCGTCGAGACCAGGACGATCTGGCTCGCCCTGTGCCGCGCCATGGATGTTCCGGAGAATCGCTGGCACGGCGCCGGTCAGGTGCGCAAAGCCTGAGACACCAGTTCGACACGCCGCCACCAAATATTCGAACATCTCTTCGGATGTCGCTAGGCTCCTCAACAGCGGTTCTCGAAAACGAGTTGTGAACAGAATGCCCGGCGGTCCGGCGGAATGTCGTCGGCCGGGCGTACCGTCGCACTTGTCAACGAAATCCGTGACAACCCGCCTTTGTCAGGAGGTTGTGGGCCTTGCTTCATCGGCCCTCAGCGGAGAGACAGCCTATGGGCAGCAACCACGAAGACCCCGGAGGAGCCGGAAATGCCATCAGTAGCAGATCGCGAAAAGTCCCTGGAAACAGCACTCGCCCAGATCGACCGCCAGTTCGGCAAGGGCTCCGTCATGCGCCTCGGCAGCGATGAGCGTGCTCCCGTTGCCGTGATCCCCACCGGCTCGATCGCGCTGGATGTCGCGCTCGGTGTCGGCGGGCTTCCCCGCGGCCGCATCGTGGAGATCTACGGTCCGGAGTCCTCCGGTAAGACCACACTCACGCTGCACGCCATCGCGAACGCCCAGCGGGCGGGAGGCATCGCCGCCTTCATCGATGCGGAGCACGCACTCGACCCGGAATACGCCAGGGCGCTCGGCGTCGACATCGATGCGCTGCTGGTCTCCCAGCCAGACACGGGGGAGCAGGCGCTGGAGATCGCCGACATGCTCGTCCGCTCCGGATCGATCGACCTGGTCGTCATCGACTCGGTCGCCGCTCTCGTGCCGCGCGCCGAGATCGAGGGCGAGATGGGAGATTCCCACGTCGGCCTTCAGGCGCGGTTGATGTCCCAGGCTCTTCGCAAGCTCACCGGCGGTCTCAGCCAGACCAACACCACCATGATCTTCATCAACCAGCTGCGCGAAAAGATCGGCGTGTTCTTCGGCAGTCCGGAGACGACCGCGGGAGGCAAGGCGCTCAAGTTCTACGCCTCGGTTCGTCTCGACATCCGCCGCATCGAGACGCTCAAGGACGGCACGGAGGCCGTGGGCAACCGCACGCGGGTCAAGGTCGTCAAGAACAAGATGGCGCCGCCGTTCAAGCAGGCGGAGTTCGACATCCTCTACGGAACGGGTATCTCTCGCGAGGGCAGCCTGATCGATTTCGGAGTCGAGCACGAGATCGTGCGCAAGTCCGGAGCCTGGTACACCTATGACGGCGACCAGCTCGGGCAGGGCAAGGAGAACTCGCGCAACTTCCTGCTGCAGAACCCCGCGATCGCGGAAGAGATCGAGCGCAAGATCAAGATGAAGATGGGCCTCATCGCTGACCCGGAGGCGGTCGCAGCGGCTGCCGAGGCGGCCGCAGGTGACAACGTCGAGTCGCTCAGCGACAAGCTCGCGAGCCGCAAGGCAGCAGGGGCCTGACGATGACCTCCGGCAATGGCCTGGCCCGGGTGAGTTTTCTGCCCGGCGTTCTCCCCCCGACCGCGGGCGACTCGGGGCCAGAGCCATTGCCGGAATCGTCTCAGCAGAGTTCGTCTCAGCAGGAAACGTCCCAGCAGCAGCGCGACGAGGCTGAAAAGATCAGCATGCGTGCGCTCACCAGGCGCGGGCAGTCCCGGTGGGAACTGGGTAATACGCTGTCGCGTCACGATCTCGATTCGGAGATCGTGGAGGCGGAGCTGGATCGGCTCGAACGCGTCGGGCTGATCGATGACGCGGCGCTGGCGAACGATTTTGTCCGTACCCGGCACGAACGCAAGGGACTTGGTCGCTCGGCCCTCACCGCTGAGCTGCGGGCCAAGCACGTCGACCAGCAGTACATCGATGTGGCCCTCGAGCAGATCGACGATGACGAGGAACAGTCCAGGGCAACGGAGCTCGCAGTGCGCAGGGCGGGCCAGTTGCGCTCGCTCGACTCGGAGACGGCGAAGCGCCGACTCACCGGATTCCTCCTCCGCAAGGGATATGCGGGCTCCGTGGTGCGTGCTGCCGTCGACACCGCGCTCGTCGGCCGCGGTGGCGCCATTTCGCGGGTGCAGTTCCGCTGAGCCCCGTTCTGGTCGCTCCTCGCTCGCGAGTTATGCTAGCCAGCATCATGACGCTGACCGATACTTCCGCCGCACCGCGCACCTACGAGGTGCGCACCTACGGTTGCCAGATGAACGTGCACGACTCCGAACGCATTTCCGGTTCTCTCGAGGCTGCGGGGTACGTGCGCGCGGAAGACGGCCAGGCGGATGTCGTGGTGTTCAACACCTGCGCCGTGCGTGAGAACGCTGACAAGAAGCTCTACGGCAATCTCGGGATGCTCGCCTCGGTCAAGAAGAACCACGAGGGCATGCAGATCGCGGTCGGCGGTTGTCTCGCGCAGAAGGACCAGGGCGTGATCCTCGAGAAAGCACCCTGGGTCGACGTCGTCTTCGGAACCCACAACATGGGCTCCCTTCCCACACTGCTTGAGCGAGCGCGTCACAACGGCGATGCGCAGCTCGAGATCCTCGAGTCTCTCGAGGTCTTCCCCTCCACGCTCCCCACGAGGCGCGAGTCCAGCTACAGCGGTTGGGTCTCGATCTCCGTGGGCTGCAACAACACCTGTACCTTCTGCATCGTGCCAACGCTGCGCGGTAAGGAGAAGGATCGCCGCCCCGGCGACATCTTCGCCGAGATCCAGGCCCTTGTCGACGACGGTGCAGTCGAGGTCACGCTCCTCGGCCAGAATGTCAACTCCTACGGTGTCGAGTTCGGCGACAGGCAGGCCTTCGGCAAGCTCCTGCGCGCGGCTGGCGCCATCCGTGGTCTCGAACGCATCCGCTTCACGAGCCCGCACCCGGCAGCGTTCACCGACGACGTGATCGACGCGATGGCAGAGACACCGTCCGTGATGCCCCAGCTGCACATGCCGCTGCAGTCCGGCTCGGACCGCATCCTCAAGGCGATGCGTCGGAGCTATCGCTCGGAGAAGTACCTCGGCATCCTCGACCGGGTGCGAGCGAAGATTCCGAACGCGGCGATCACCACGGACATCATCGTCGGCTTCCCCGGAGAGACCGAGGAGGACTTCCAGGAGACCCTTCGCGTTGTCGAGGCGGCCCGGTTCGCCTCCGCCTTCACCTTCCAGTATTCGATTCGCGAGGGCACTCCCGCCGCGACGATGCCCGGCCAGATCCCCAAGGAGATCGTGCAGGAGCGCTACGAGCGGCTCACCGCGCTCCAGGACCGCATCTCCTGGGAAGAGAACCAGAAGCTCATCGGAACGCAGCTCGAGGTGCTCGTCACGGTCGACGGGCGAAAGGATGCGGACACGCACAGGCTCTCCGGTCGGGCCAGGGACAGCCGGCTCGTGCACTTCGAGGTGCCGCGGGGTGGGGACGTTCCGCGACCAGGCGACATGGTCACCGTGACAGTCACGGAGGCCAAGCCGTTTCACCTCATCGCCGACGCGGTCGACGGTGTTCCATTCCCCGTGCGCAGAACGTCCGCGGGCGAGGCGTGGGATCGCGCACAGGCGGCGTCCTGCGGCGCCCCAGCGTCGTCATCCGGCGGCTCGGGGCGCGTATCGCTCGGGCTCCCGACGATCCGGGTGGCCACAACCCCTCTCTATGACCCCGCGGACAATCAGCGCTGAGCATCCGCTCGTCGCCATCGTCGGCGCGACGGGCACCGGAAAATCCGAACTCTCGCTCGATCTGGCCGAGGCCCTGGTGGCGCGGGGTGAGACCGTCGAGATCGTCAACGCGGATGCCATGCAGCTCTACCGCGGCATGGACATCGGCACGGCCAAGCTCACCGTTGACGAGCGGCGTGGCATCCCGCACCACATGCTCGACGTGCTGGAGCCGTCGCAGGACGCGAGCGCTGCGGCCTATCAGCGGGATGCGCGTGATGCGATCGTGCAGATCCGTGCCCGCGGCACCGTTCCCATCCTCGTCGGCGGCTCCGGCCTCTACGTGTCCTCCGTGCTCTACGACTTCAGCTTTCCCGGAACAGACCCCGAGATCCGCGCCAGGCTCGAGGCGGAACTGGCCACCGAGGGTCCCGGCGCTCTCTATCGGCGCCTGAAGGAGCTCGACCCTGCCGCGGCCACGGGCATCGGTCCCCACAACGGACGACGCCTCGTGCGCGCGCTCGAGGTCATCGAGCTCACCGGTGAGCCCTTCGGTGCAGGCCTTCCCGACGACGCAGCGTACTGGACGCCGACGGTCGTCATCGGTCTCCGCGCGCCACGGGAGGAGCTCGTCGCCAGACTGAACTCTCGCGTGAATCGGATGTGGGAAGAAGGTCTCGTCGACGAGGTGCGGAGGCTGCACGATGCCGCGGACGGCATGGGGGTGACGGCGAGCAGGGCCATCGGGTATGCCCAGGCTCTCGCCCAGTTGGGCGGCGAGCTGAACCAGGTCGAGGCCATCGAGCAGACCGCAGTACTCACGAGAAAATACGCGCGCCGCCAGGTGAGCTGGTTCAAGCGGTATTCGCAGCTGTACTGGCTCGACTACGACGACCGTGCGCGAGTCGAGGCTGCCCTCCAACTAGCATTGACGTATGACTGAGCTTCAGTTCACCAAGGGCCACGGCACCGGGAATGACTTCGTACTGTTCGCGGACCCCGACGGAGAGCTCGAGTTCACCCCGGAGCAACTACGACTTCTCTGCGACCGCCACTTCGGCATCGGTGCCGATGGCGTCATCCGTGCCGTGCGCTCCAGTAAGCTTCCCGCAGGCTCGGCGTCGCTCGCCGAAGACGAGGCCGCGGAATGGTTCATGGACTATCACAACTCCGATGGGTCACCCTCGGAGATGTGTGGCAACGGTATCCGCGTCTACGCGAAGTTCCTGGTCGAGAACGGCCTCGCCGCCCTCGGCAAGGGGGAGACCCTCGTGATCGGTACCCGCGGCGGAGTCCGTGACGTGCAGCAGAACGCGGTCGGCTTCCAGGTGGACATGGGCCGCTGGTCGCTCGACGGCGGAGAACCGCTGGTTCGTGCGAAGAATCTCAAGGTGGCTCGTCCGGGTCTCGGCATCAACGTGGGCAACCCGCACGTCGTCGTTGCGCTGTCCAGCATCGAAGAACTCGAGTCCGCCGACCTCAGCTACATTCCGGTGCTCGACCCCGAACCTGCTAACGGCGCCAACGTCGAATTCGTGGTGCCGCTGGAGCCGCTGATTCGTGACGGGGTCGGCCACATCCGCCTGCGCGTGCACGAGCGCGGCTCGGGCGAGACACTGTCCTGTGGAACTGGCGCGGTCGCCGCAGCGCTCGCCTTCCGCTACTGGGCAGGGGAGGGCGCCCCGAACCAGTGGCGCGTTGAGGTGCCCGGTGGAACGCTCGGCGTTCGGATGTGGGCAGCAGAAGACGGCGAGCACGCCTCGCTGAGCGGCCCGGCCGAACTGGTGTTCTCCGGAACGATCGAGCTCTAGGATCAGCGCAGCCCTACCGGCGACGCACTCGCAGCACGCGGTAGCCCTTGTTGGTCGCGGCGCGAATCGTGGAGAACTCCGGGGGCAGGGTGGCCTCGAGCCAGCGGTGCAGCGAGTCGGAGCCGAGGTTCTTCTGCACGACGAGCCAGGCATCCGACCCGGCCTCGAGGCGGGGAATCCACAGCTCCAGCATGTTGTGCAGCTGGTCCTTCCCAACGCGAATCGGGGGGTTCGACCGGATGGTCGTGAACTCCAGTCCCCGGGGAACATCCTCGGGCGTCACGGCGTTGACATTGTCGAGGCCAAGCGCGGAGGCGTTGCGGCGCACCATGTCCAGCGCCCGCTCGTTGACGTCGACGGCCCACACCGTGGCGTGAGGAGACTGGAGTGCGAGGGTAAGAGAGATCGGTCCCCAGCCGCAGCCGAGATCGAGCAGGTTGCCGCCTGGAGGCGCCGCGGGACTGTGGGCGAGCAGTACCTGCGTGCCCACGTCGATGCGGTCTGGGCTGAAGATGGCGTTCGATGTGGTCAGTTCGTAGAACTGCCCGGCCAATTGCACATGGATCTGTCGTAGTTTGAGCTCACTATCCGGGGTTGAGGAGAAGTAATGCTCGCTGGCCATGCACAGAACCTACCGAATGATGAGGAACTAGGGTTAACCGAATGACTGAAGGTGAAGCTGTGGAGTCTGCGCCGGACGACGTCGTCGATCGCGTCCTGGCGAGCGCTGTCGCGCATTCCAGCGGGTACACGCTGTTCACCTCCGGAGAGGCCCAGGCGCTGCAGACGCGCTCGACCGCCGGGAGTGACGGCGATGGCGACCAGCGCGATCGAGAGGATCGCCAGGCCCTCCGCCGGGTCGCCGGGCTCTCGACCGAACTCGACGACGTCACGGAGGTCGAATACCGGCAGCTGCGCATCGAGCGGGTCGTGCTCATCGGCATCTACGCGCAGGGAGGCCTCGAGGAGGCCGAGAACTCCATGCGAGAGCTCTTCGCCCTCGCCGAGACCGCGGGTGCCGTCGTGCTCGACGGCCTGCTCCAGCGCCGCGTCACGCCCGATCCGAGCACCTATTTCGGCAAGGGCAAGGCGATCGAGCTGCGGGATGTCGTGGCGGCGTCCGGCGCAGACACCGTCATCGTCGACAGCGAGCTCGCCCCGAGCCAGCGGCGTGCCCTCGAGGACGTCGTGAGGGTCAAGGTCATCGACCGCACCGCCGTCATCCTCGACATCTTCAGCCAGCACGCCAAGAGCCGGGAGGGCAAGGCCCAGGTCGAACTCGCCCAGCTCGAATACCTTCTTCCGCGCCTGCGCGGATGGGGTGAGTCGATGTCCCGACAGGCCGGTGGCCAGGTCGGCGGCGCCGGCGCGGGCATGGGCAGCCGTGGGCCGGGTGAAACCAAGATCGAACTCGATCGCCGGCGCATCCACACGCGCATGTCGCGACTGCGCAAGCAGATCCTCGGATTCAAGCCGGCCCGCGAGGCCAAGCGCGCCAACCGCCAGCGCAACTCCGTGCCATCCGTTGCCATCGCCGGGTACACGAACGCGGGCAAGTCCTCGCTGCTCAACCGCATCACGAGGGCGGGCGCGCTCGTGGAGAACGCCCTGTTCGCGACCCTGGACACCGCGGTGCGCAAGACCGAGACGGATGACGGACGCGTGTACACGCTCGTAGACACGGTCGGGTTCGTACGCAATCTTCCCCACCAGCTGGTGGAGGCGTTTCGCTCGACGCTCGAGGAGGTCGCAGACTCCGACGTCATCCTGCACGTGGTGGACGCGTCACATCCGGACCCGGGCAGCCAGCTGGCAACGGTGCGCGACGTGATCGGCGAGCTCGGTGCGAGACACATCGCGGAGTTGGTGGTCTTCAACAAGGCCGACCTCGCGGACGATACGCAGCGCCTGTTGCTGCGCTCGCTGGCCCCTCACGCGATCTTCGTCTCCGCTCGCACGGGCGAGGGAATCGACGAATTGCGCGCGGCGATCGCGGAGCTGCTGCCACAGCCATCGATCGAGGTCGACCTTCTGGTTCCCTACGATCGCGGCGATGTCATCTCGGCCCTGCACGACCACGCAACGATCCTGACGACCACGTACGAGCCGGAAGGCACGAGGGTCACGGCGCTCGTGACGGAGGAACAGGCACCGGGACTGCTGGCGTTCGCGGCGCAGACTTCCGCGGCACGATAACGGCCTCCGAGTGCTCCCGTAACAGGGGGCAACACGCGAAACCTGCGTTGTTAGGCTGAATCCACTCGCGGGCGGGTAGGCGTCATCACACGGGGTGATACCAGTCCGACCGCGTTGAGCGACAGCCGAGCCCGGCACCCGCCCACCGGAGCCCTTGTGGCCCCGTCACCATGATCTGTGGCTGGCGTCCGGCGGTGCTGTGCGAGCGAACGGCGCGTGGCACGAGACGGATTCCGGCCGAAGAGCCGATTGGATCCGACGTGTCGAACGAGCTGCGGCCGAGTGTGCCGTTCTCTTTCGAGCTGTTTCCGCCCCGAACGGAGGCCGCGGGAGTGCAGCTGCGGGAGACGATCGAGGCGCTTGCAGCGACGGCGCCGGACTTCATGTCTGTCACCTACAGGGCCAACGGCTCATCGCGCGCGACCTCGCTCGAGGTACTCAGGTACATCCACGAGCAGACGGACGCGCATCCGCTCGCGCACCTCACCTGCGTCGGCTCCTCCCACTTCGAGGCGAACCGCCTCGTTCGGGAGTTCCTGGATGCCGGGATCACGAGCTTCCTTGCCCTTCGCGGCGATCCGCCGAAGGGCGTGCAGGAGGGCGAGCAGTTTCTGGGAGATCTCGGCAGTGCCGCCGAGCTCGTGCAGCTGATCCATCGGGTGCAGACGGAGCGCGCGCAGTACGCGACGCTGCACTCCGCCACGGCACCGGGGATGGGCGCGATCCCCAGCACGCGCGAAAAGGTGCGGGTCGCCGTCGCGGCGTTTCCGAACGGGCATCCGCGTTCCTCTCGCGCCGCGCAGGACATCGACACGCTTCTCGCCAAGCAGGTCGCCGGCGCGACCTTTGCGATCACACAGTTGTTCTTCCACGCGGAGGACTATCTCGGCTTCGTCGCCGAGGCAAGGCACGCGGGTGTGACGATCCCGATCGTCCCCGGGATCATGCCGATGACGAACGCAACGCGCCTGCAGCGCACGCTCGACCTCACAGGCGAGCGGCGCCCCGACGACCTGGCCAGGGCGCTCGAGTCCGCCTCGTCTCCCGAGGCTGGCTTCGTGGCGGGAACAACGCACGCAATCGCTCTCGCGGCGGAACTACTTCGCGGGGGAGCCCCTGCGCTCCACCTTTACACTTTCAACCAGCACAAGGCGGTCCTCTCCGTGCTCGACGGGGTCGGACTGCTGCCTGCATCACCAACACGCAAGGATGTCGAATCACTATGAGCGTCACAGAATCCACGTCTGCTTCATTTCCGGCCGGGACGATCCTCGGCTACCCGCGCATCGGGCGACGCCGCGAGCTGAAGAGGGCCGTCGAGTCGTTCTGGGCCGGTCGGATCGGCGCTGACGAGCTTGAGGCTGTCGCCGCGGAGCTGCGGGCGGCGACACGCGAGCGCCTGGACGAGCTCGGTCTCGGCCGAACAGACTCCTCGATCCCCGAAGCGTTCTCCTACTACGACCAGGTTCTCGACGCCGCCGTCACCGTTGGTGCGGTGCCCACGCGCTTCACGCGATTCGTTGCCGCAGACGGCTCTGTCGATCTCGCCGGCTATTTTGCGATCGCTCGCGGTGACGGTGACGATGCCCCGGCCGAGATGACCAAGTGGTTCGATTCCAACTACCACTACCTCGTCCCGGAGATCGGACCGGAGACCGAGTTCCGACTGACCTCGGATCGACTCCTTCGCGAAGTGGCCGAGGCGACCACGACCGGCTATCGCACGCGCCCGGTCATCGTCGGCCCGGTCACCTTCCTGCTGCTCAGCAAGCCCAGTGAGAGCGCCCCCGCCGACTACCGCCCGCTCGACCGCCTGGACGACCTGCTGCCGGTCTACGCCGAACTCCTCGCGGCGCTCACCGCCGTCGGAGCGGAGTGGGTGCAGCTCGACGAGCCAGCGCTCGTCAGCGAGAGCATCGAGGTTCCTCGGGATGTCGTGCTCGCGGCGACGAAGCGTGCGTACGAACTGCTCGGCGCGGCTCCCGTTCGCCCGCAGATCTTTGTCGCGGCACCCTACGGAAGTCTCGATGACGCGCTCCCGGTGCTCGCGGCGACGCCGGTGGAGGCGATCGGTCTCGACCTGGTCAAGGGCTCGGTGCCGGAGTTCTCGGATGCCGCGCTCGCGAGCAAGACGCTGGTCGGTGGCGTGATCAATGGCCACAACATCTGGCGCGGTGATCTCGAGACCGCGCTCTCGACCCTGGAGACGCTGCGCACCCTGAGCCCGCACGTCTCCGTGAGTAGTTCGACGAGCCTGTTCCACACTCCGCACGATGTCGATGACGAGCCGCTATTGAGCGACCAGCTGAAGAGCTGGCTCGCGTTCGCCGACCAGAAGGTGCGGCAGATCGCCACCCTCGCGACGGGACTCACGGAGGGCAGGGCCGCGATCCAGTCGGAGCTGGATGCCGCATCCGCCGCGCTCGAGAACCGCAGGACTGCCGTGGGGGTTCGCGATGGTGCCGTGCGCGCACGGGCCGCCGGGCTCACCCCCGAGGACTTCAGCCGCGGAGACTACCGCGCGCGCCTGGCCGCGCAGGATGCCGCGCTGAAGCTGCCGTTCCTGCCGACGACGACGATCGGCTCGTTCCCGCAGACGGGCGACATCCGTAGATCCCGTGCCGCGTTTGCGAAGGGCGCCATCACCGAGCAGCAGTACACCGAGGCGATGCGGTCGGAGATTCGCGATGTCGTCGCACTGCAGGAGAAGATCGGCCTCGACGTGCTCGTGCACGGAGAACCCGAGCGCAACGACATGGTGCAGTACTTCGCGGAGAACCTCGACGGCTTCGCCGTCACGCAGAACGGATGGGTTCAGTCATATGGATCGCGCTGTACGCGTCCGTCGATTCTCTGGGGTGATGTGTCTCGCCCGTCGCCCATCACGGTCGAGTGGTCAAGCTACGCGCAGAGTCTCACTTCGAAGCCGGTCAAGGGGATGCTCACGGGGCCGGTGACGATCCTCGCCTGGTCCTTCGTGCGCGACGACCAGCCGCTGCGGGAGACCGCCAACCAGGTCGCCCTCGCTCTGCGCGACGAGATCCGTGACCTCGAGGCCGCCGGTATCAGCATCATCCAGGTGGACGAGCCCGCATTGCGCGAACTGTTGCCACTCAAGCAGAAGGACCAGGAGGACTACCTCGATTGGTCTGTCGGTGCATTCCGACTCGCGACGGCGGGGGTTGCCGATCGCACGCAGATCCACACCCATCTCTGTTATTCGGAGTTCGGAGTCGTCATCGATGCGATCAACCGGCTGGATGCCGACGTCACGTCGATCGAGGCCGCGCGATCGAAGATGGAGGTCGTGCCCGACATCAAGCGCAGCGGCTTTGCCCGGGGGATCGGACCGGGCGTCTACGACATCCACTCTCCGCGTGTTCCGAGCGTCGGTGAGGTGACCGAGCTACTCGAGATCGCGCTGGGCTCCATCCCCGAGCGGCAGGTGTGGGTGAACCCGGACTGCGGTTTGAAGACGCGTGGCTATGAGGAGGCTGTGGCCTCGCTCACGAACGTATTGAGCGCGACCCGCGCGGTGCGCGAGAAGCACGCCCACTAGGCCACCAACAATCTGAATTCTCTAGCGGGGCTTTCTGCTCGGTATCGCAGCGAGTCGGACTCAGTTTCGCCCGGCTCACGACACAATGAGCTGATGCCTTTCACTCCAAGTCACGTTGCCGCAGTGCTGCCCTTTCTCAGGACGCCCCTGCCCGCGGCCGGGCTTGTGATCGGAAGCATGGTGCCAGACCTTCCCTATTTCGTTCCCCTCGGGGTCTCGCGGAATCTGACTCACTCGCTGCCCGGGGTCGTCATTGCCGATCTGCCGATGGCGCTCGGAGCCCTTGTGTTGTGGACCCTGGTCTTCCAGGCGCCGCTTCGTGACTTTGCGCCGAGCTGGCTTCGTCTGCGTTTGCCGCCGGTGCGGCGATACCGGGCTCGCCACACGCCGTCGACGATCCTTCTTGTGATTCTTGCCGTCATCGTGGGCGTGGCCACTCATCTTGCCTGGGATTCTTTCACGCACCCGGATGGATGGCTCGTGTTGCATGTTCCCGTCCTGCGGGTCCAGCTCGGGGCGTTCACCCTGTATCGCTGGGCTCAGTACGCAAGCTCGGTTGTGGGCCTCGTCGCGGTGTTCGCCTGGATGATCGTGTGGACACGAAGGACGTCGGTTCGTCGTGCAGAGTCGCGGGAGAGCAGGCTCAACGATCTGGCGCGCTGGGCGGCGTGGGCCGTCGTTGCCGGTCCCGGTGTCTTCGTCGGGCTCGTTGTCTGGGTGCACGGTCTCGCGGGAGGTACGGGTGCGTTCGATCGCGTTCTCGTGTATCGCACCGCAACGTTGTCGATTTCCTGTGCGGGATTCATCGCCGTCGTGCTGACACTCGTCTGGTATCTACTTCCGCGAAAGCGAGAGGTGGGAGCGAGCGAAGCCGACAGCGCGGGACAGGACCGGGCCGAAGAAGACCGGGCTAACCGCAGCTAGACCGAGCGCAGTACCGCGACGACCTTGCCGAGCAGTTCGGCGTAGTCGCCGAGGATCGGTGCGAAGGCACTGTTGCGGGGGAGCAGCCAGGTGTGGCCATCTCGCTGCTGGAAGACCTTGACCGTTGCCTCGTCGTCGAGCATTGCCGCGACGATGTCGCCGTTCTCGGCGGTCTTCTGCTGGCGGACGACGATCCAGTCGCCGTCACAGATCGCGGCGTCGATCATCGACTCGCCGACGACCTTGAGCATGAAGAGTTCTCCCTTGCCCACGAGCTGGCGGGGGAGCGGGAACACCTCGTCGACCTGCTGCTCAGCGGTGATCGGGATGCCCGCCGCGATTCGGCCGACGAGCGGCACCATCGCCGCGTCGCCCACCGGAGTCGGATTGTCTGAGACGGTGAACGCATCCGATGGCTGTACCTCGATCAGCACCTCGAGCGCGCGCGGACGGTTGGGGTCACGGCGCAGATAGCCGCTGAGCTCCAATTGGTTGAGCTGGTGGGTCACGCTCGACAGCGAGGAGAGTCCTACGGCGTCGCCGATCTCTCGCATGCTCGGCGGGTATCCATTGGTCGACACGGCCCGCTGGATGGTCTCGAGGATCGCGAGCTGCTTGTCGCTGAGGCTCTTCCGACGCCGGGTTCCCGGCTTCGACGCCGAGGAGCCGGATGCTCGTGTTGTGCTGAGGTCGTCCATGTCACTCCCGTAGTGCGCCGAATGTCAGTGGTTACTGATGGTCTGTCTCCAGACAATCGAAACTGTATCCGCAGATCGGCGAATAAACAAACATCTGTTCGAGTGTGTTGGGCAAAAACATTGCGCAGCATTCGAAACTGGGGCTTGATATGTCGTACAATCGAAGATACGTTCGGAACAAAGCTTCGTATCCGGCACTCCCGGCCGAGTGTCGGATACGGAATCTCTTCATGAGACTGGCAGCCCAGGAGGCTGGCAGCTCAGGAGATTGGGCAACGCAGGAGGTTGCAATGAGCACAGCAGCATTGAATACGGCGAGGTTCACCGGTGCGGTACTTTCCCGGGCGCCACGCACGGCTCCCCAGCCGCGTCTGCGGATGACCAAGCGTGGCCGTCGCGTCCTGATGGTCCTCATCGCCCTTCCCCTTGTTCTCGCGGCCGTGTCCTTCGCGCTCAACGGGGGCGTGGCTGCGGCTACGGACACCGTGGCGTCGTCCTCGCTCCAGTACGTCACCGTGCACGCCGGCCAGTCCCTGTGGCAGCTGGCCGGAGAGATCGCCCCTTCGGCCGATCCGCGCGAGGTTGTCTCCGACATCGTTCACCTGAACCAGTTGTCCGGTGCCGACATCCAGGTCGGCCAGCGCATCGCGATTCCCGCGCAGTACTCCCACTAGCGAGGGCGTGGCCGACACCAGCCACGCTACGTGCGCAGGGCGAGTGCATGTGCACGGCGTAACGGGTATGAGCCACTGGCTGGCGGGCTAGTACAGTTTTGGGGTGGCTTCCCTCTCTGACTTACCCCTCCGTGACGATCTCCGCGGAAAGACGCCATACGGCGCCCCGCAGAAACCCGTCAAGATCGCTCTCAACGTCAACGAGAACAGCCACGGGATTCCCGAGCCTGTAGCGCGCGACGTCGTCGAGGCTGTCGCCGCCGCGGTTCTCACTGTCAATCGTTATCCCGACCGGGAGTTCACCGTCCTGCGAGAGAGCCTGGCGGACTACCTCGGTCACGGCCTGACGCGGGAGAACATCTGGGCCGCCAACGGCTCGAACGAGGTGCTGCAGCAGCTGTTGCAGGCATTCGGCGGGCCCGGGCGCAGTCTCCTCGGGTTCCCTCCGACCTATTCGATGTACCCGATTCTCGCGGCCGGAACGGGAACGCTCTGGCTGGAGGCCGAGCGAGACGCCGACTACGAGCTGTCGCCGGGAACCGCCGCGCGCGCAATTGAGCAGGCCGACCCCGACCTGGTCGTACTGTGTTCGCCGAACAATCCGACGGGCACCCCGCTGTCGCTCGACACGATCGCCGCCGCTTACGAGGCGAGCCGAGGGATCGTGATCGTGGATGAGGCCTACGCAGAGTTCACTCCGGATGGCGAACCGAGCGCGATCACGCTTCTCGAGGGCCGGGAGCGCCTCGTCGTCTCGCGCACGATGAGCAAGGCGTTCGCCTTCGCGGGTGCGCGGGTGGGGTACTTCGCCGCGGATCCGGCCATCGCTGACGCGGTTCGGCTTGTGCGGTTGCCGTACCACCTCTCTGCGCTGACCCAGGCCGCGGCCACCGCAGCGCTTGCGCACTCCGTCGAGATGCTGGCGACGGTCGACGACATCAAGGGGCAGCGCGACCGGCTTCTCGCAGAGTTGCCGAAGCTTGGACACCCTGCGCTGCGAAGCTGGTCGAACTTCGTGCTCTTCGGCGGGGTCGCCGACCCGCCCGCGCTGTTCGAGGCGCTTCTTGAGCAGGACATTCTGGTTCGCGATGTCGGCATCCCGAATCACCTCAGGGTGACCGCGGGCACCGAAGTCGAGACGACCGCGTTCCTCGACGCTCTGGCTAGGATTGAACGATGACCGGACAGCGGGTTGCGAGCCTGAAGCGCGAGACGAGCGAGTCGAGCATTGACCTTTCCCTCAATCTCGACGGAACGGGAACCTCGCAGATCGACACTTCTGTGCCGTTCTTCGATCACCTCCTCACCGCGTTCTCGCGGCACTCGCTCATCGACCTGAGCGTGCGGGCCAGCGGAGACACCGAGATCGACGTGCACCACACCGTCGAGGATGTCGGCATCGTCCTCGGCAAGGCGATCCTCGCCGCGCTCGGAGACAAGACCGGGATCTCGCGCTTCGGCGATGCGCTCGTGCCCCTGGATGAGGCGCTTGTGCAAGCCGTCGTCGATGTCTCTGGGCGTCCATACCTCGTGCACTCTGGCGAGCCCGCGGGCTTCGAGTACCACCTCATCGGTGGACATTTCACCGGTTCCATGGTGCGCCACGTGTTCGAAGCGATCGCGTTCAACGCTGCGCTCACGGTGCACGTCACCGTGCTCGGTGGTCGCGATCCCCACCACATTGCGGAGGCAGAGTTCAAGGCCTTTGCCCGTGCCTTCCGCCAGGCTGTCAGTCCTGACGCGCGCGTGAGCGGCGTCCCGTCCACCAAGGGTGCCCTGTAGCCGTGACATCTCCCTTCGTCGTGGTGCTCGACTACGGCAGCGGTAACGTCCATTCCGCGGCTAAAGCCCTCGAGGTCGCTGGTGCGCGCGTCGAATTGAGTGCCGACCGGGCGAAGATCCAGAAGGCAGACGGGCTCGTGGTCCCCGGAGTCGGTGCTTTCGCCGCGGTCATGGAGCAACTCGACGCCGTTGGCGGGGCAGAGCTGGTCGACCAGCGACTGGCCGGCGGACGCCCGGTGCTCGGGATCTGCGTCGGCATGCAGGTGCTGTTCGAGCGCGGAATAGAGGGCGGCACGACAACGGATGGCCTCGGCCAGTGGCCGGGAACGGTCACGAAGCTCGACGCTCCCGTGCTGCCTCACATGGGCTGGAACACCGTGGATGCGCCGGAGGCGTCCGTGCTCTTCGACGGAATTGCGCACGAGCGTTTCTACTTCGTACACTCGTATGCCGCGCAGGACTGGGACCTCGAGGTTAGCCCGCCGTTCCCCGGGCCGAGCCTGACCTGGGCCACGCATGGCACGCGGTTTCTTGCCGCGGTGGAAAACGGCCCGCTGTCCGCGACGCAGTTTCACCCCGAGAAATCCGGTGAGCCCGGAATACGCCTGCTGCGTAACTGGATTGCCAGCCTGCACGCACACTGACCACACCATCAACGAGAAACGACATCATGAGTGAGTTCAACAAAGCCCCTGCCCTCGTCCTGCTTCCCGCAGTGGACGTCGCCGATGGGAAGGCCGTTCGACTCACGCAGGGCGAGGCCGGCAGCGAGACGAACTACGGCGACCCGGTCGAGGCCGCGGCCGACTGGGTGGACCAGGGTGCGGAGTGGATCCACCTCGTCGACCTCGACGCCGCCTTCGGTCGCGGAAACAATCGCGGGGTGATCAAGCGGGTCATTAAACAGGCGCGCGGCGTCAACATCGAGCTCTCGGGCGGCATCCGCGATGACGAATCGCTCGAGTCGGCACTCGCCACGGGGGCAAAGCGCATCAACCTGGGCACGGCCGCCCTCGAGAACCCGGAGTGGGCATCCCACGTCATCGCCGAATACGGCGAAGCGATTGCGGTCGGCCTCGACGTGCGCGGCACGACGCTCGCGGCCAGGGGATGGACCAAAGAGGGCGGCGACCTGTACCAGGTCATGGACCGCCTCGAAGAAGCCGGATGCTGCCGCTACGTCGTCACGGACGTCACGAAAGACGGCACACTGCAGGGTCCAAACCTCGAACTGCTTCGCGAACTGGCCGATCGCACCGACAAGCCCGTGATCGCCTCTGGCGGCGTATCGAGCCTCGATGACATCGCGGACCTGCGCGAGCTCGTGAGGTTTGGCGTGGAGGGCGCGATCGTCGGCAAGGCGCTCTACGCGAAGGCATTCACCCTCGCCGAGGCGCTGGACGTCGCCAGCGACTGATGAATGATCGCCAGGAACCACAGGAGCCACAGCAACCGCACGGCCACGCCGATCACTCTCACTTCGGGGGCCTTCACCCCGGCACGGACTCCGCCGGTGTTCCGTGGGAGGGCCGACACTTCGAGCAGGAGCCCTCGTCGAATGATGACGGCACGGCACCGGCCGCGCTGATCGAGTCGATAGCGCGGTTCCGCGCGGGCGACGGCGGGGAGCAGTCCGTGGTCGCCGCCATCGCGCAGTCGAGGCTTCTTGTTCCGCTCGTGGCGGCACTGGGGGAGACGGGCGTCGGGCCGCACGGCCACCTCGTCGACAAGAGCGCCGAGTTGTCCATCGTCACCGTTGCCGGCCCGGACGGGCGCGACGTGCTGCCCGCTTTCAGCTCGGTGGCGGCGATGCAGCAGTGGAATCCGAAGGCGCGTCCCGTGCCCGCGGATGCCGTGCGCGTCGCCCTGGCCGCCGCGAGCGAGCAGACCGACCTTCTGGTGCTGGATCCCACCGCCTCGACCGAGTTCGCGATCCGTCGCCCCGCGCTGTGGGCGATCGCGCAGTCGCAGTCGTGGATTCCCAGCTACCTCGACCCGGAGGTGCTCGATGCGTTCATGGCGTCGGCCGCCGAAGAACCCAGTGTCGCCCGGATCGAACTGGCACCGGGCGATCCGGATGCGCGGCTCGCGGGCCCTGAGCTGGTCGTGACCCTGGCGCTGGAACCCGGCCTCGATCAGCCGTCACTGGATGCATTGCTCACTCGCCTGCAGGAGCGCTGGTCCGCGAGCGAACTGATAGCGGCCCGAGTCGACTCCCTGGCCGTAAAACTCATCCCCGCGTAGCGGCTTGCCGCTCTTCTGCTTTCTAGCCGCCTAACTACCGCGCTGGAGGCAATAGTGGCCGGGCGGGGGCGTGGTGGGCCTCTATGGGCGGAGCCCGGCCGCTATTGTTCCCAGCACTCCGAGCTAGTTAACCGGCCCCGTCCACTTTTCGCCCGCCCCCTGCCCCGGCGCATCCGGGAACGGGGAGGCTTCGCGGAAGGCGAGCTGTACCGAGCGCAGGCCGTCGCGGAGCGCGCGGGCGTGGTGGTCGCCGACGGCGGCTGAGCTCGCCGTCACGAGCCCGGCCATCGCGTCGATGAGCTTTCGTGCTTCGTCGAGGTCGAGTTGGTTCTCCGGGTCGTCGGCGAGCCCGCACTTGACCGCAGCGGCGCTGAGCAGGTGCACTGCGACGGTGTTGATGATCTCCACCGCGGGAACGTCGGCGATGTCGCGCGCGGCGTCGACATCCGTGTATCCCGTCACGGGCGGCGCCGACTCTGCTGCGTGATTGTGGCCGGTGTCGCTCATGGTTCTTCCTCTGTTAGACTTGGCGACGGCTTCGAGGCATGCAGCCTCGAAACGAAAGTGGAGATTCTCCCACCCGCGCTTACCGCCCTGTGTCGGCCGATGATCAATCGGCCAGCACTACTAAGGTTACCGGGTTGTTGGTGCCCCGCTCGTGGCCGTGCAAGCGTCCGCGAGTAGTCAGGGTGCCGTGCCGTGTTGTGGGTGACAAGCCCGCGATCGGCGCGTGATCTCCTCCTCTCGACCCCGGTTCGACATCCGTCAGCCGCTGGCCGCAGTAACTGAGTATCCAGAGGAGAAACGCATCAGCGATCCCCGTACCAATGACCGCATCCGCGTGCCGGAGGTCCGTCTTGTTGGCCCGAACGGCGAGCAGGTCGGTGTCGTGCGCATTGAAGACGCCATTCGTCTTGCCCAGGAAGCAGACCTGGATCTGGTTGAGGTTGCCCCCAACTCCAAGCCCCCCGTGGCGAAGATCATGGACTTCGGCAAATTCAAGTACGAAACCGCGCAGAAGGCCAAGGAGGCCAAGCGCAACCAGTCGAACACGATCCTCAAAGAGGTTCGGTTCCGCCTGAAGATCGACGTGCACGACTATGAGACCAAGCGCAAGCGCGCCGAGGGCTTCCTCAAGACCGGTGACAAGGTCAAGGCCATGATCCTGTTCCGGGGTCGCGAGCAGTCGCGTCCGGAGCAGGGAGTCCGTCTGCTGCAGCGTTTTGCAGAAGACGTGGCGGAGTTCGGATCTGTCGAGTCGACGCCGACGATCGATGGTCGAAACATGGTCATGGTGATCGGCCCGCTCAAGACGAAGGCCGAGGTCAAGGCAGAGCACGACGCCAGGCAGCCTGCAAAGTCACAGCGCTCCGAGCGCGACCACGCGGATGCTGCCCCGGCGGCCGAGCCTGCAGCTGCACCGAAGGCGGCGGCGTCGGCCGCAGCACCGAAGGTCGAGGCTGCGCCCAGGGCCGAAGCTGCGCCCAAGGCCGAAGCTGCGCCCAAGGCTGCAGCACCGGCCGCAACGCCCAAGGCTCCGGCACCCAAGGCTCCCGCGGCCAAGGCCACACCGAAGCCCAAGGCAGCGGCCACCAAAGATGTGACGACGGACTAGTTCGTCGGGCAACAGTAAGAACGTCAACAAGGAGAGAAATGCCCAAGCAGAAGACCCACTCCGGGGCCAAGAAGCGATTCAAGGTCACCGGCAGCGGCAAGATCATGAAGCAGCAGGCTGGCATGCGCCACAACCTCGAGGTCAAGTCGGGCAAGCGCAAGCGCAGCCTGAACCAGGACGAAACGGTGGCTCCGGCCAACGTGAAGACCATCAAGAAGCTTCTCGGCCTCTAAACCGCCGACCGAGACACAGAAGGAACCAGGAAGATGGCAAGAGTAAAGAGGGCGGTCAACGCCCACAAGAAGCGTCGTGTAATCCTCGATCGCGCCAGCGGCTACCGCGGCCAGCGTTCGCGCCTGTACCGTAAGGCCAAGGAACAGGTCACCCACTCGCTGGTCTACGCGTACCGCGACCGTCGTGCCCGCAAGGGTGACTTCCGTCGCCTGTGGATCCAGCGCATCAACGCCGCGTCGCGCGCGAACGGACTCACGTACAACCGTTTCATCCAGGGTCTGAACCTGGCAGGCATCGAGGTCGACCGCCGCATCCTGGCCGACCTTGCCGTCACGGAGCCGGCGACGTTTGCCGCGATCGTTGCCACGGCGAAGGCTGCCCTCCCGGCAGACACGTCGGCGCCAAAGGTGACTGCAGCCTGACCATTATCTGACCGGCGGGAGTCGGTGCGGCCGGATGCCAAGGCATCCGGCTAGCATTGGCCTCATGTTGGACAATCCGCGTTCCCCCAGGGTTCGAGCGGTGGCAAAACTTGCCAAGAGAGAAGCCCGGTCGCAGACCGGGCTCTTTCTGTTGGAGGGGCCGCAGGCGGTGCGGGAGGCCCTGACCTACCGACCGCAGCTCGTGGTGGAGCTCTTCGCGACACCCACGGCGCTCGAGCGCCACGGCGACATCGCACGAGCTGCGGAAGAAGCCGGTATCGAGCGTGAATTCGTCACGGAGCACGTTCTCGATTCAATGGCAGACACGGTGACTCCGCAGGGGATCGTCGCGGTGTGCCAGCAGTTTCCGACCTCGGTCAAAGACATCCTGCGTCCGGATGCGGACGGCCGCGCACCGAGGCTGCTCGCGATCCTCGAGGAGGTGCGTGACCCTGGCAACGCGGGCACGATCATCCGGGCCGCGGATGCCGCGGGAGCCGATGGCGTGATCTTCAGCGGCCGCAGTGTGGACCTGTACAACCCGAAGGTGGTTCGGTCGTCGACCGGTTCGATCTTCCACGTTCCTGTCGCCGTGGGGGCAGAGCTCGAACCGCTGATCGCGCGGATGCACGAGGCCGGGCTCCAGGTGCTCGCCGCAGATATCAAGGGCGATGACCTGCTGACGGCCCGCGAGCGGGGCATGCTTGCGAAATCTACGGCGTGGTTGTTCGGCAACGAGGCGAGGGGACTCTCCGACGAGCAGTTGGCCCTCGCTGATGGGGCGATCACCGTTCCGATCTATGGCCACGCCGAATCGATGAACCTCGCCACCGCGGCCTCGGTCTGCCTCTACGAAAGCGCGTTCGCGCAGCGAACGCGGGTCGAGTAGTGGCTTTCGGCAAAAAATGCACCCGCGTGTAACGCATGTATCACGAAGTCATAGCGCGGTTCGCATTTTCATCACGAGTGTGATTATCTACCGTGATGGAGCCCTCACGCAGTGGTGACCCTCTGGTTGTCATCGATCATGTCAACAAGCACTTCGGCGAGCTTCATGTCTTGAAAGACATCTCCACCACGGTCGCGCGTGGCGAGGTCGTCGTCGTCATCGGGCCGAGTGGCTCGGGCAAGTCCACGTTCTGTCGAGCGATCAACCGTCTCGAGACCATCGACGACGGCACCATCACCATCGACGGTCGACCGCTGCCCGAGGAGGGCAGGGCGCTCGCACAGTTGCGCGCCGACGTCGGCATGGTTTTCCAATCGTTCAATCTCTTTGCTCACAAGACCGTGCTCGAGAACGTCACCCTCGGCCCGCGCAAGGTTCGCGGCCAGTCGAAGGCCGTCGCGGACAAGCGCGCGATGGAGCTTCTCGATCGCGTCGGCGTCGCGAGCCAGGCGTCGAAGATGCCCTCGCAGCTCTCCGGCGGACAGCAGCAGCGTGTGGCGATCGCGCGGGTGCTCGCGATGGATCCGAAGCTGATCCTGCTCGATGAGCCGACATCCGCACTCGACCCCGAGATGATCGCGGAGGTGCTGGAAGTCATGGTGCAGCTTGCACACGACGGCATGACCATGGTGGTCGTCACCCACGAAATGGGATTCGCCAGGAAGGCCGCCGATCGCGTGCTGTTCATGGCAGACGGAGAGATCGTCGAAGAGGCGACTCCGGAGCAATTCTTCACTGACCCGAAGAGTGCGAGAGCGAAGGACTTCCTCTCGAAAATACTTACCCACTAGATCAGTGAGTAAGCAACACAGCTAGGAGACAACCATGAGACTCAAAAAAAGTCTGATGATTACCGCCATTGCCGCTGCGAGCGTCCTCGGGCTCGGCGCGTGCGCGTCGGGAGGTGACAGCGGCGCGGATGCCCCGGTCGCAGAATCGCCGAAGTTCGAGGCGGGTACCACCATGGCAAAACTCGCCAAGGCGGGCACGATCACCATCGGGACCAAGTTCGACCAGCCGCTGTTCGGCCTCAAGGGTCCGGATGGCAATCCGGTTGGATTCGACGTGGAGATCGGCAAGATCATCGCGGGCGAGCTTGGAATCGCCGCAGACAAGATCAAGTGGGTCGAGACCGTGTCGGCCAACCGCGAGCAGTTCATCGAGAACGGTACCGATGACATCGTCATCGCCACGTACACGATCAACGATGCACGCAAGGAGAAGGTCTCGTTCGCCGGACCGTACTACAACGCTGGCCAGGACATCCTCGTGTTGAAGGGAAACCCCGAGGGCATCAAGGGTCCGGAAGACCTCAAGGGCAAGAACGTGTGCAGTGTCGCCGGTTCGACCTCGGAGAAGAACATCCTCGAGTACGGTGTGAACCTCATCACGACCGACACCTACTCGAACTGCCTCGAGCCGCTGCGTAACGGCAAGGTGATCGCGGTGACGACGGACAACGTGATCCTCGCCGGTCTCGCTGACCAGAACGAGGGTGAGTTCGAAGTGTTGAGCAACCCGTTCACCGAGGAGCCATACGGTATTGGGCTCGCGCACGATGACGATGCGTTCCGCACCTTCATCAACGACGTGCTGGAGAAGTCGTACAAGGACGGCTCGTGGAAGAAGGCTTGGGAGGCCACCGCGGGCAAGGTGCTGAAGACGCCGGAGCCGCCGGCCGTCAACCGCTACACGAACGACTAGTCCGTAGAGCGTGAGCCCGTCCGTCCAGGCGGACGGGCTCACGCTCCCACACAACAGCAGCGGAGGTGAAGTGTGGACGCACTCATTGACGTGACCCCGATCTATCTGGCGGGCTTTCTCCAGACGCTCATATTGCTCGTCATCTCGGGGCTCGGCGCCTTTGTCGTCGGCGTGGTCATCGCGACGATGCGCATCTCACCCGTGCCCTCGCTTCGGGTGTTCGCGACGGTCTACACGGAGGTGCTGAGGAACGTTCCCCTGCTGCTCGTCCTGATGTTCTGCGCCTTCGTGCTTCCGATTCTGGGCTCCGGACTCGACTATTTTCCCCTCGCCCTCATCGGCCTGATCGCCTACACCTCGCCCTTCGTGGCCGAAGCGATCCGTTCAGGCTTCAACGGCGTGCCCGTCGGGCAGGCGGAGGCCGCGCGCTCCGTCGGCATGGGCTTCGTGCAGACCGTGACCCTCGTCATCCTGCCGCAGGCGGCGCGGATGGTCGTTCCGCCGCTCATCAACGTCTTCATCGCGCTCACCAAGAACACCTCGGTGGCTGGCATCTTCTTCGTCAACGAACTCTTCAAGCAGACGAACGCCGCGACGCGTGACAATCCGAGCTCGGTCATCCTGGTCCTGCTGTACGCGGCCGCGCTCTACCTCGTCATCACGGTGCCACTCGGCCTCATCGCCGGGGCGATCGAGAAGAGGGTGGTAGTCGCGAGATGAGCGTCAGCGTTCTCTATGATGCGCCGGGCCCTAAGACCCGCCGCCGGTCCCTGATCGCGTCGATCATCGGCGTCGTCGTGATCATCGCGTTCTTCTTCTGGATGTACGTCACCCTTGCCGCACCGCGCGTCAACGCCAACGGTGCGACGACGCCGGGGATGTTCGACGCGTCTCGCTGGGACATCCTCGCTGAACCGGTCGTGTGGACCTCGTTCCTCAGCGCCACCTGGAACACCCTCAGGATGGCCGCGGCCGCTGCGGTGCTCGCGGTTGCAATCGGCATCGTCTTCTCCTTCGGCCGCACGGCTCGCCAGAAGTGGATTCGCGTCGTGACCGGAGTCATCCTGGAGTTCGTCCGCGGGATCCCGCTGCTCCTCATGATCTTCTTCGTGTTCCTGGTCTTCGCCGTCGGGTCGTACTGGTCCGGTGTGCTGGGGCTCGCGGTGTACAACGGCGCGATCATCGGTGAGGCACTCCGCGCGGGAGTCACGTCACTGCCCAGGGGCCAGAAGGAGGCCGGGCTCGCCATTGGGCTCAGCCCGATGAAGACCTGGCGGCTGATCGAGTTCCCGCAGGCTTTCCGCCAGATGCTGCCGATCATCCTCGCCCAGCTCGTCGTGCTCCTGAAGGACACCTCGCTCGCCTACATCGTCAGCTACCCGGAACTCGCGCGCCAGATCGGCGACAACAGGAACTTCTTCGGCAGCCGCTACATCTTCACGCTGTTCATCGTCGGGCTCGTCATCTATCTGGCACTGAACCTCACGCTGTCCTGGATCGCGCGGTTCGTCGCCAGGCGCAGCGGCCCGAAGCTCGGCGCGGCGACGGCGGTCGCGCCGTGGCAGCCCGGCGGGGATGGCACGAGGGCGATCACGCTTCCGGTCGGCCGAAATGGCCCGCCGGTGTAGCCCACTAAACTTGGGTCTCGTGTCTGAGACCTCTCCCATAACCGAACAGGCCGTCGAATCGGCGGTGACCGCGGCTCTCGCCGCCGTCGCAGAAGCACCGGATCTCGCAGGCTTCGCCAGAGCCAAGAGCGAGCACCTCGGTGAGACGTCGACGCTCGCCAGGCTCAACGCCTCGCTGCGCGATGTCGCACCGGCAGACAAGGCTACGGCGGGCAAGCTTGTTGGACAGGCGAGGGCACGAGTGAACCAGGCGTTCGCCGGGCGCGAGAGCGAACTGCACAGTGCGGAAGAGTCCGCTCGCCTCGCGCGTGAGTCGGTGGACGTGACCGCGGTCGCGAGCCGCTGGACCGCCGGTGCCCGGCATCCGCTCACCCTGCTCATGGAGCAGATCGGCGACATCTTCGTCGGCATGGGCTGGGAGATCGCGGAGGGCCCCGAGCTCGAGAACGAGTGGTTCAACTTCGACGCGCTGAACTTCGACGAGGACCACCCGGCCCGCGCCATGCAGGATACCTTCTTTCTCGACCCGGTCGGCTCACACCTCGTGCTGCGCACCCACACGAGCCCCGTGCAGATCCGCTCGCTCCTCACTCGCGAGCTCCCCGTCTACGTGATCGCGCCGGGCAAGGTCTACCGCACCGACGAGCTCGACGCGACCCACACTCCCGTGTTCCACCAGGTCGAGGGCATTGCCATCGACAAGGGGCTCACCATGGCGCACCTGCGCGGCACGCTCGAGCACTTCGCACGGCTGATGTTCGGCGACGAGGCGAAGATCCGCCTGCGCCCCAACTACTTCCCGTTCACCGAACCGAGCGCCGAGATGGATGTCTGGCAGCCGAACGCCAAGGGCGGTGCGCGCTGGGTGGAGTGGGGCGGATGCGGCATGGTCAACCGCAACGTGCTTCGAGCGGCCGGCATCGACCCGGACGAGTACCAGGGCTTCGCCTTTGGCATGGGTATCGAGCGCACCCTGCAGTTCCGCAACGACCTGAACGATATGAGAGACATGGTCGAGGGCGATATCCGCTTCAGCCAGCAGTTCGGAATGGTGGTCTGATGCGCGTCCCGCTGAGTTGGCTTCGCGAGTTCGTTGACGTCCCCGCCGATTCGACACCGGAAGACGTCCACGCCGCCCTCGTGCGGGTCGGCCTGGAAGAGGAAGACATCCATCGCTTCGAGCTGAGCGGACCGATCGTGGTCGGCCAGGTGCTCGAGTTCACTCCGGAGCCACAGAGCAACGGAAAGACGATCAACTGGTGTTCTGTGCGCGTCGCGCCTGAGGGTCAGACCGCGGCAGACGGGGGAGCGGATGTCCGCGGCATCGTCTGCGGCGCCCACAACTTCGTGGAGGGCGACAAGGTCGTCGTGACGCTGCCGGGCTCGGTGCTGCCCGGCCCGTTCCCGATCGCCGCGCGCAAGACCTACGGACACGTCTCCGATGGCATGATCGCCTCGGCCAGGGAGCTCGGCCTGGGGGAGGAGCACGATGGCATCCTGAGGCTCGCCTCGCTCGGCCTCGATCCAGAGGTGGGCGCGGATGCCGCGGCCCTGCTCGGCCTGGACGACACGGCCGTCGAGGTCAACGTCACGCCTGACCGCGGTTATGCCTTCTCGATCCGCGGTATCGCCCGCGAGTACTCGCACTCCACCGGCGCCACATTCCGCGACCCCGCGCTCCGGGCGGACCTGCCCCTGGCCGCGGAGTCGGACCGCACGGGAGCCTCGCTGTTCCCGGTCGCGATCGACGACCGTGCGCCCATCCGTGGCCGGGTCGGCGCAACGGTCTTCATCACCCGCGTGGTCAGGAACATCGATCCGACGCGGCCGACCCCGCCGTGGATGGTGGCGCGGCTGAAGCTCGTCGGAGTCCGCTCGATCTCACTCGTCGTCGACATCACCAACTACGTGATGTTCGAACTCGGCCAGCCGCTCCACGGCTACGACCTCGATCGCCTGCACGGCGGCATTGTCGTGCGTCGTGCGCTCCCGGGCGAGAAGATCGTCACCCTCGACGAGCAGGTGCGTGCCCTCGACACCGAAGACCTGCTCATCACGGACGACTCAGGGCCGATCGGTCTCGCCGGCGTCATGGGGGGCGCATCGACCGAGATCAACGAGTCCACGACGAACGTCCTCGTCGAGGCCGCGAACTTCGACCCCGTCTCGATCGCGCGGTCGGCCAGGCGGCACAAGCTGCCGAGCGAGGCATCCAAGCGTTTCGAGCGGGGCGTCGACCCCGGAGTCGCGGAGGCCGCCGCGGCCAGGGTCGTGCAATTGCTCGTCGAGCTCGCCGGAGGAACCGCCGATTCTCTCGGCTCGCGCTGGTTCGAGGCGCAGGCGCCCCAGCCCATCGAACTGCCGGCCGGCTACGTCGAATCGATCGTGGGCGCGCACTACACCGAAGACGAGACCCGTTCCTCGCTCGTGGAGATCGGCTGTTCCGTCGACGACGCCGCGAACGGGTGGGTGGTCACCCCGCCCAGCTGGCGTCCGGACCTCACCGACAAGGCAACTCTCGCGGAAGAGGTGGCCAGGATCGTCGGGTACGACCGCATCCCCTCCATCCTGCCGACGGCGCCTCCCGGGCGAGGCGTGACACGGGTGCAGCGACTCCGCCGGGGAGCGGCGCAGATGCTCGCGGCGGTCGGCCTGACCGAGATCCTGTCGTACCCCTTCGTCTCCGAGAAGAGCAACGACACCTTTGGTTCGGCCGAGGCCGGGCACGTGCCCCAGTTGCGACTCGCCAATCCGCTCGACGGTGAGGTGCCGTTCCTGCGCACCTCCCTTCTGCCCGGACTCATCGAAGCCGCCAGGCGCAACCTGTCGCGCGGGCTCGTCGACCTCGCCGTCTACGAGATCGGCTCCGTGTTCCTCCCCGAGGCGGGTAAGACGTACGCGAGCGGAACCCCACCGCTCGGCACTGAGCGACCCTCGCCGGAGGTTCTCGAGGCGCTGGAGGAGAGCATCCCACCGCAGCCCCTCCACCTCGCAACGCTGTTCCTGGGGTCCGCCGTGCACAAGCAGCCCGGCCAGCCCGCAATTGCGCACTCGCTCGGTGATGCCCTCGACGCGGTGCGGCAGCTCGGAATCGCACTCAGGGTCGACATCTCGCCGCGACAGGGACACCACCAGGCGCTGCACCCCGGCCGCACCGCGGAGCTCTTCGTCGGAGAGCGAAGCGTTGGCTTCGCCGGTGAACTGCTTCCGTCGCTCGCCGACGATCTCGATCTTCCGCGGGTCGTCGCGGTGTGCGAGGTCGATCTCGGAGCTCTCATTGTGCTCGCAGACGAGGACGCCCGGCCGACGCCGATCTCGACGTTGCCCGCGGCCACGCAGGACCTGTCCCTAGTGCTCGACGCGGACATCCCGGCGGGAGATGTCCTCGCCGCGATTATCGAGGGGGCGGGCGAACTGCTTGAGGACGCCAGACTCGTCGACGACTACCGGGGCAGCGGAGTACCGGACGGCACGAAGTCGCTCACCTTCGCACTGAGGTTCCGCGCACCGGATCGCACCCTGACCGCGGCGGAAGCGACAGAAGCGAAACTTGCGGGACTCGCCGTCGCCACGCAACGATTCGGCGCGTCGCTTCGAGAATAAGCCTGCCGATGCGGCTCATCGCCGGTATGGACGGCGTTTACGGTCACACACCCGCGCACGATTGCTGCGTCGGATTAGTGGGAGTGGCTCGCGAGGCGGTATGGTCGACTTCATGGACATACGCGGAACACGTCACGGCGAACTTCGCCGTTCCGTTCGCCGCGCGCGCCGATCGTGGGCGACGCCGCGCAGCTGAGATTTCAGCACGCTGAGTTCTTCAGCACAGAGCGCGCCGCCGCCGCTTCCGATCCCTGTCCGATCGATCACCCTAAGGTAGCGCTATGTCATACACCGTTGCCGTGGCAGGTGCCAGCGGTTACGCCGGTGCCGAGCTCCTACGGCTCCTCAGTCTTCACCCCGAGTTCGAGGTCGTGACGGTCACCGCGCACCAGAACGCGGGGCAGCCGCTCGCCGCAGTGCACCCGCACCTGCGCAGCCTCTCGCACCTCACGCTCGAGGTGACGACGCCCGCAACGCTCTCCGGGCACGACATCGTCTTTCTCGCCCTTCCCCACGGCGCCTCCGGGGAGTTGACCGCCAGGCTCACAGACACCCCGCTCGTCATCGACTGCGGTGCAGACCATCGGCTCACGAGCGCCGAGGACTGGGCCGCGTTCTACGGCGGTGAATACCGCGGCGCCTGGAGTTACGGACTGCCGGAGCTGGTGTTGTCCGGCGGATCGCTGCAGCGGGATGCGCTCGCCGGCGCCACGCGGATCGCCGTGCCCGGGTGCAATGTCACGGCGGTCACGCTGGGGCTGGCTCCGGGCATCCGTGCGGGCGTCATTGCGGCGGACGACCTCGTTGCCGTGCTCGCGGTGGGCACCTCCGGTGCGGGGCGGAGCCTGAAGACCTCGCTCCTGGCGAGCGAGATCCTGGGGTCCGCGTCCGCCTACGCCGTGGGCGGCATCCACCGGCACGTCCCGGAGATCCGCCAGAACCTTGCGGCCGCGGGCGGCGCGGCCGTCTCGATCTCCTTCACCCCCATGCTCGTTCCGCTCTCGAGGGGAATCCTCGCGACCTCCACCGCGAAACTCGTGCCGGGCACGACGGCGGCCGAGGTGCGGCAGGCGTGGGAGAGCGCCTACGAGAACGAACCCTTCGTCCACCTGCTCCCGGAGGGCCAGTTCCCCGGCAGCGGAGATGCCACGGGGGCAAACGTCGCACTCGTCGGACTCGCGATCGACGAGGCTGCGGGCCGGGTCGTCACCGTCACCGCAATCGACAACCTCGTCAAGGGCACGGCCGGCGCTGCGATCCAGTCCGCAAACCTGGCGCTCGGCCTCCCCGAGACCCTGGGACTTCCGATGGATGGAGTAGCACCGTGAGCGTGACACGCGCAGCAGGATTCGAGGCAGCCGGCTTTGCCGCCGGGCTCAAGTCGACCGGGGCGAAGGATGTCGCGCTCGTCGTGAATCGCGGCCCCCGGCAGGCCGCGGCCGCCGTGTTCACGAGCAACCGCGCCAAGGCCAACCCGATCCTGTGGTCGGAGCAGGTCATCTCCGACGGTATCGTCTCGGCCATCGTGCTCAATTCCGGTGGCGCCAACTGCTACACGGGAACCTTCGGGTTCCAGACCACCCACGCCACGGCTGAGGCCGTCGGCGAGGCGCTCGACGTCTCCGCCGGTGACGTGCTCGTCTGCTCGACAGGGCTCATCGGCTCCGGTGACCAGCAGTTCCGTGACCGCGTTCTCGCGGGTGTCGCGGGCGCGGCTCCGCTCCTCTCCGCAGACGGGGGAGAGGACGCCGCGCAGGCGATCCTCACCACTGACACCCATGCCAAGCAGGCCGTCGTCGGGCGCGACGGCTGGAGCATCGGCGCGATGGCCAAGGGAGCGGGCATGCTTGCCCCCGGGCTCGCGACAATGCTCGTCGTCATCACGACGGATGCCGACCTCGGCTCGGCAGAACTGGATCGCGCTCTCCGGGCGGCGACCAGGGTCACCTTCGACCGCCTCGATTCCGACGGCTGCATGTCGACCAACGACCAGGTCACACTCCTGGCCAGCGGAGCATCCGGCATCGCCCCGGACGTGGACGAGTTCACGGTCGCGCTCACCGCGCTCTGCGACGATCTCGCTCTGCAGCTGCAGGGAGACGCCGAGGGTTCGAGCCACGACATCGCCATCACGACGATCAACGCGGCAGACGAAGACGACGCCGTGGAGGTGGGGCGTGCTGTCGCGCGCAACAACCTGTTCAAGGCCGCCGTGTTCGGCAACGACCCCAACTGGGGTCGGGTGCTTGCCGCTGTCGGCACGACGGGCGCAGAGTTCGATCCGTATGACATTGACGTGTCGATCAACGGCGTTCGGGTCTGCCGCTCGGGCGAGCCGGACGAGCCCCGCGAATCGGTGGACCTGACGCCCAGGAAGGTCGAGGTCGTCATCGACCTCAAGGTCGGGCAGGCCGAGGCCACGATCCGCACCAACGACCTCACGCACGACTACGTGCACGAGAACAGCGCGTATTCAAGCTGATGGGCGCCGATAGTTCTCTCGCGACTGCCAAGGCCGAGATCCTCCTCGAGGCGATGCCGTGGATCGCGCGTTTCCAGGGCAGGGTCGTCGTGGTCAAATTCGGCGGAAACGCCATGGTGGACGACGAGCTCAAACGCGCCTTCGCCCGGGACATGGCCTGCCTGCGCCAGCTCGGCATCCACGTCGTCGTCGTGCACGGCGGAGGGCCACAGATCTCCGCCGAGCTCACGAAGCGCGGAATCTCGAGCGAGTTCCGCGGCGGCCTGCGCGTGACGACCCCGGAGGCGCTGACCGTGGTGCGCGATGTGCTCACCCTGCAGGTCGGCTACGAGATCGCCGAGTTGCTGAACGCGGAGGCGCCCTCGCGGGAACAGCCGCTCGCCCAGCCGATCTCCGGCGAGACGGATGGCCTGTTCGGCGCAGAGAAGCGCGGCACGGTCATCGACGGAGAGGTCGTCGATCTCGGACTGGTCGGTGACGTCGTCGAGGTCGACCCGACGCGCGTGCGCGCCATGATCGCTGCGGGGCAGGTCCCGGTCGTGTCGTCGATCGCGCCCGATCGCCAGGTTCCCGGGCAGTCCCTCAACGTGAACGCGGATTCCGCGGCCGCGGCGCTCGCCGTGGCCCTCGGCGCAGAGCGGCTCGTCATCCTCACGGATGTCGCGGGCCTCTACAGCGACTGGCCGAACCGGGACTCCCTCGTGTCCAGCATCACGACCGACGAACTCGCCGCGCTCATCCCGAGTCTCGAATCCGGAATGATCCCCAAGATGACGGCCTGTCTCGATGCCGTGACCGGCGGGGTCCCCTCCGCTGCGGTCATCGACGGCCGAGTCCCGCACTCCGTGTTGCTCGAGGCCTTCGCTGGTGGCAACTCGGGCACAGCGGTCACGAACTCTCAGACATCAGCACCATCCCCTCGAATGAAAGCAGTGAAGTGAGCACAGAATCGCACGTTCCCGCCGTCGGTACCGACGCGACGGAGAACTGGCGCGAGCGATTCGGCGGCGCCATGATGGGCGTCTACGGGAGGCCTCTCGCGCTCCTCGTGCGTGGCGAGGGCTGTTACGTGTGGGACGCGGACGGCAAGCGCTACCTGGACTTTCTCGCCGGCATCGCCGTGAACGCGCTCGGCCACGCGCATCCCGTGCTCGTGGATGCGGTGAGTCGCCAGGTTGCGGCCGTCGCGCACGTCTCCAACTACTACGCGACCCCACCGCAGCTCGAACTCGCGGAGCGACTCCTACGGCTCACGGGTGCGGGGGAGACCGGCCGGGTGTTCTTCGGAAACTCCGGAACGGAGGCGATCGAGGCCGGACTCAAGCTCGCACGGCTCAACCGCGCGGGCGGGGCCAGGCCACGCATCCTGAGCCTGCGTAATTCCTTCCACGGCCGCACCATGGGGGCGCTCTCGCTCACGGGCAAGCCGTCGCTGCGCGAGGCATTCGAGCCGCTCGTTCCCGGCATCGAGCACATCGACAGCACGTTCGAGGCACTCGAGGCGGCGATGGACGACACGGTCGCGGCCCTCTTCGTCGAGCCGATCAAGGGAGAGGCCGGCGTTCTCGACCTTCCGGAGGGGTATCTCACGCGGGCACGCGAGCTCACCACGAAGCACGGCGCGCTGCTCATCCTCGACGAGATCCAGACCGGCGTCGGCAGAACCGGAAGCTGGTTTGCCTTCCAGCAGGAGGGGATCGTCCCTGACGCCCTCGCGCTGGCCAAGGGAATCGCCGGCGGCGTGCCGATCGGTGCCCTCGTCACCTTCGGCTCTGCATCCGAGCTCTTCACGCCCGGCCAGCACGGGAGCACCTTCGGTGGTAACCCGCTCGCCACCGCCGCCGGTAACGCGGTGCTCGGAGAGATCGAGCGGGCGGGGCTCATCGACAACGCCGTGACCCGAGGCGCCCAGTTGCGCGAGCTCATCTCGTCCCTGGATTCGCCGCTCATCACCGAGGTGCGAGGCCAGGGCCTGCTCATCGGGCTGGGCCTGTCGAAGCCGGTCGCCCATCCACTCGCGGATGCCGCACTCGAGCTGGGCCTGATCGTCAATGCCCCGAACGACTTCAGCATCCGCATCGCGCCGCCGCTCATCGTCGGTGACGCGGAACTCGCCGAGTTCCAGGAACTGTTCGCCCAGGCTTTGGAGGCCGTGAAATGACCAGACACTTTCTTCGCGACGACGATCTGAGCCCGGCGGAGCAGGCCGAGATCCTCGACATCGCCATCGAGCTCAAGAAGGATCGCTTCTCGGCCAGGCCGCTCTCCGGGCCACAGACCGTCGCGGTGATCTTCGACAAGTCGTCCACACGCACGCGGGTCTCCTTCGCCGTCGGAATTGCGGACCTCGGGGGCATTCCCCTCATCATCAGCACGGCGAACAGCCAGCTCGGAGGCAAGGAGACGGCGAGGGATACCGCTCGCGTTCTGGAGCGGCAGGTCGCGGCCATCGTCTGGCGCACCTTTGGGCAGGCGGGCCTCGAGGAGATGGCGGAGGGAACGACCGTGCCCGTCGTCAACGGCCTGTCGGACGACTTCCACCCCTGCCAGCTGCTGGCAGACCTGCTCACCATTCGCGAGCACCGCGGGGCGCTCGCGGGCCAGACGCTCACCTTCATCGGCGACGGCGCGGACAACATGGTTCACTCCTACCTGCTCGCGGGGGCGACCGCGGGAATGCACGTGCGCATCGCCTGCCCGGTCGACTACCTGCCAAAGGATTCCGTCGTCGCGGATGCCGATGCGATCGCCGCGAAGACCGGGGGATCGGTCGCGATCTACACCGACCCGATCGAGGCGGCAGCGGGTGCGGATGTCGTAGTGACGGACACCTGGGTGTCCATGGGCAAGGAAGACGAGAAGGCGCAACGCCTGGTCGATCTCGCCCAGTACCGCGTCGACACGGACCTTATGGCGCTGGCGAAGCCCGACGCGCTGTTCATGCACTGCCTGCCCGCAGATCGCGGCTACGAGGTCACGGCCGAGGTCATCGACGGGCCCCAGAGCGTGATCTGGGACGAGGCAGAGAACAGGCTGCACGCCCAGAAGGCCCTGCTGGTCTGGCTGCTGCGTCAGCAGTAGTCGCCCGTCGAGACCTAAACTTTTCCCATCACCGAAGGAGCACGATGCCCGAGCACACAGACCCGCACGAGTCCGGCTCGGTCGGAAAGACCACCGACGGTGCCCTGTGGGGCGGCAGGTTCAGCAGTGGCCCGTCACCCGAGCTCTCCCGGCTGAGCAAGTCGACGCACTTCGACTGGCAGCTCGCGCCGTATGACATCGCCGGTTCGCTCGCGCATTCCAAGGCGCTCGCCGCGGCGGGGTACCTCACGCCGGAGGAACTCGCGGGCATGACGGATGCGCTCGAGCGGCTCCGCACGGCGGTGGCCGACGGCAGTTTCGTCGCGCTCGACTCCGACGAAGACGTGCACGCCGCCATGGAACGCGGCCTGATCCAGCTCGCCGGCCCGGAGCTCGGGGGCAAGATTCGCGCGGGCCGCAGCCGGAACGACCAGATCGCCACTTTCATCCGTCTCTACCTCCTCGACCACGCCAGGGCCATCGCTCGCCTCGCGATCGACCTCATCGACGCGATCGCGGCGCAGGCCGAGGCTCATGGCGATGCCCCGATGCCCGGCCGCACCCACCTGCAGCACGCCCAGCCAGTGCTGCTCGCGCATCACCTGCTCGCGCACGCCTGGCCGCTCGTTCGCGACCTGGAACGGCTGCGGGACTGGTCGTCGCGGGCATCCGTCTCGCCCTATGGCTCAGGCGCGCTCGCGGGCAGTTCACTCGGGCTCGACGCCGCGCTCGTCGCCCGCGAGTTGGGGCTCAGCGCCCCGGCGGAGAACTCGATCGACGCCACAGCCAGTCGGGATGTCGTGGCGGAGTTCGCCTTCATCGCCTCCATGATCGGCATCGACCTCTCGCGCTTCGCGGAAGAGATCATCCTGTGGAACACGCGCGAGTTCGGCTTCGTGACGCTCGACGACGGCTTCTCGACCGGGTCGTCGATCATGCCCCAGAAGAAGAACCCCGACATCGCGGAGCTCGCCAGGGGCAAGGCCGGGCGCATGATCGGCAACCTCTCTGGGCTTCTCGCCACGCTCAAATCACTGCCGCTGGCCTACAACCGCGACCTTCAGGAAGACAAGGAGCCGGTCTTCGACTCCGTCGCCACGCTCGAACTCGTGCTACCCGCCTTCGTGGGCATGGTGGCGACGCTCACCTTCGACACCGAACGCATGGCCGAGCTCGCCCCGCAGGGCTTCTCCCTGGCCACGGATGTCGCGGAGTGGCTCGTGACCCAGAAGGTCCCGTTCCGGGATGCCCACGAGATCAGCGGCGCGCTCGTGAGCTTCTGCGAGCAGCGGGGCATCGGCCTCGGCGACCCATCGGATGACGAACTGGCCGCCATATCGCCGCACCTGACCCCGGAGGTGCGCAGCGTGCTCACCGTCGCCGGGTCCATCGCCAGCCGTGACGGTGCAGGTGGAACGGCGCCGAAACGGGTCGCAGAGCAACTCGCCTCACTCACCTCGCGGGTGCGTGCGGTGTCGGCCGCGCTGGGAGTGCTGTAACGGCCGTGTTCGATCGTGATCTCCTGCGCGCCCCCGCCTACGAGGTCGCCCCGCTCCTGCTGGGTTCCGTCCTCTCGGTGACCTCGGATGAGGGCACCGTGAGTCTGCGCATCACCGAGATCGAGGCGTATCACGGCTCGGCCGACCCCGGGTCCCACGCCTTCCGCGGCAAGACGAACCGCAACGCCGTCATGTTCGGCGAGCCCGGGCACCTGTACACCTACTTCACCTACGGCATGCACACCTGCGCGAACGTCGTCTGCGGCACGGAGGGCCAGGCGTCCGGCCTGCTGCTGCGCGCGGGAGAGATCATTGACGGCGTCGAGCTCGCGAGGTCGAGGCGCATCACCACGCGAACGGATGCCGACCTGGCCCGCGGTCCGGCCCGCCTCACGGTTGCCCTCGGCATCCATCTCGACGATGGGGGATCCGACCTCGAGTCGAGTCGCATCCGCCTCGATCTCCTGCAGGAGGAGTTCGCGTACGAGACCGGTCCGAGGACGGGCGTCTCAGGTCCCGGTGGCACCGAGGAGTTCCCCTGGCGATTCTGGCTGCCGGGCGATCGCACGGTGTCGCCATACAAGCGGCACGTTCCCAAGAAGAAGCCCTGACCCGGGGGAGTGAGCCGGCGACGAGAGGCCTGGCACTTCGTGGAGCGAACTTTGCATCCTCCGCTACGGTTGATGCGTGTCAGAACCACTCTCAGCAGCAGTGTCCAGCCAGCGCAATGACGACTCCTTCTCCGACGTCTGGGAGGAGATTCTCTGGCGCGGCCTCGTGCACGTCTCGACCGACGCGACCGAGCTGAAGGCCCTTCTCTCGGGCGACCCGATCACCTATTACTGCGGCTTCGATCCGACTGCACCGAGCCTGCACCTCGGCAACCTCGTGCAGTTGCTGCTGCTTCGGCGCCTGCAGCTGGCCGGCCACAAGCCACTTGGCCTCGTCGGCGGATCGACCGGTCTCATCGGTGACCCTCGTCCCACTGCCGAGCGGACGCTCAACACCAAAGACACCGTCAGGGAATGGGTCGGCTACCTCCAGGCACAGGTGTCTCGCTTTCTCAGTTTCGAGGGGGAGAACGCCGCTCGGCTGGTGAACAACCTCGACTGGACCGAACCACTCAGTGCGATCGACTTCCTGAGGGACGTCGGCAAGTACTTCCGCGTGGGCACGATGCTCAAGAAGGATGCCGTGAGCGCCCGACTCAACTCTGATGCCGGCATCAGCTACACCGAGTTCAGTTACCAGATCCTGCAGGGCCTCGACTTCCTCGAGCTCTACCGCAGCTACGGCTGCGTGTTACAGACAGGGGGCTCGGACCAGTGGGGCAACCTCACGAGCGGCACCGATCTCATCCATCGGGCGGAGGGCGTGAGCGCGCACGCGATAGGCACCCCGCTCATCACGAACTCCGACGGCACGAAGTTCGGCAAGAGCGAGGGCAACGCGGTCTGGCTCGATCCAGCGCTCACGAGTCCGTATGCCTTCTACCAGTTCTGGTTGAACACGGGCGACGCAGACGTTATCCAACGGCTCAAGATCTTCACCTTCCTCAGCCGGGCCGAGATCGAACGGCTCGAGGATGCGGTAGCCACCGAACCCTTCAGGCGTGAGGCCCAGCGAACACTCGCTTTCGAGGTCACGACGCTCGTGCACGGCGCGGAGGCGACGAACGCGGCAATAGCAGCAGCCCAAGCGCTCTTCGGGCAGGGGGAGCTTGCGGAGCTCGACCAGAACACGCTGCGCGCGGCCCTCAGTGAGCTTCCACACGTCGCGGCAGGGTCCACAGCGACCGTCGTGCAGCTCCTCGTCGATACGGGCCTCTGCGCGAGCCTGGGCGAGGCGAGACGATCCGTGGAGCAGGGCGGCGTCTACCTCAACAACGAGAAGGTCGTGGATGCCGCGCTCACCGTCGGATCGGCAGTCCTGCCCGGTGGGCTGGCCGTGATCCGCCGCGGCAAGAAGACCCTGGCCGGAGTGTTCGTCGGGTGAGTCGGGTCTATCAGACGGTGCGACACGCCCGGGATGACGTCCAACTTGCACGACCCGCAAAGGCCACGTAATCTTCTTACTTGTCACCCCAAAGGTGCGGAAAAGCCGCAGAGCTTTCCGGCCTCAAGAGGGACTAAATCCCGGCCTCAACAGCCACTCACCAGCACGTGATTCTCTTGAAGAATCCTGCCGGAGAGCATAGGATGAAAGACCCACTCTCGGAGCAGGTCTTACCGAGCTGGTTGCTGACTTTCGAGTCGCGAACCACTGGTAACGACAGGGACTTAGAGAGTGGTAAGGTAGACAAGTTGCCCTGAAACAAAACCGCGAGGTCGAGTTCCAGGAGCGTCCGATCCTTGAGAACTCAACAGCGTGCACAATGTCAAATGCCAAAAACCTCGTGCATTGACAGTCGTTTCTAGCGACTGAAGATGCAGGAGATTCCTTTGGAAACAGATTAAACAACAAAGCAAATGTCAGCAATGATGTTTGTTCTTGTCAGTTTCAAACTTGTGCCTTCGTCCGCCCATTCCGGCGGCGAGACACACTAGATGTGCCGGCGACTTCGGTCACCGTGCAATCAAACATTTACGGAGAGTTTGATCCTGGCTCAGGATGAACGCTGGCGGCGTGCTTAACACATGCAAGTCGAACGATGAAAGAGGAGCTTGCTCCTCTGGATTAGTGGCGAACGGGTGAGTAACACGTGAGTAACCTGCCCTTGACTCTGGGATAAGCACTGGAAACGGTGTCTAATACCGGATACGACCCTCGGAGGCATCTTCAGGGGGTGGAAAGAATTTCGGTCAAGGATGGACTCGCGGCCTATCAGCTAGTTGGTGAGGTAACGGCCCACCAAGGCGACGACGGGTAGCCGGCCTGAGAGGGTGACCGGCCACACTGGGACTGAGACACGGCCCAGACTCCTACGGGAGGCAGCAGTG